>Ga0209060_10000006_pt1 | contig 1526051 bp, 1343 predicted proteins | sample Coa_R1_8_FD_187155 | JGI IMG/M metagenome (GOLD analysis project Ga0209060, IMG submission 187155) | Surface soil microbial communities from Centralia Pennsylvania, which are recovering from an underground coalmine fire - Coalmine... | ecosystem: Environmental > Terrestrial > Soil >... | reverse complement strand
AGTACACGGACATGTACCCGGGCATGGCGAAGGCCGCCCGCGAGGAAGGCTTCCAGGAGATCGCCGACTGGTTCGAGACGCTGGCCAAGGCCGAGCGTTCCCATGCGAACCGCTTCCAGAAGGCGCTCGACGGTCTGTAAGCGGCGCTGCGCGGCGCCCGTCATGCGACGGGCGCCGGCTCCCTCGACCCCGATCTCCCGCACATGAGCCAGACGCCCCCGACGGGCGCCCGCGAGGGCAGTCTCGAGGCGCCGACGCGCCATCCGATCCCGTGGCGGAGCCCCGAGTTCGGCGACGAGGCCGCGCTCTTCAAGGAGCTCGAGCGGGTGTTCGACATCTGCCACGGCTGCCGGCGCTGCTTCAGCCTGTGCCAGTCGTTCCCGACGCTGTTCGATGCGGTCGATGCGAGCGCGAGCGGCGAGGTCGAGGCCGTGCCGAAGGAGGCGTACTGGTCGGTCGTCGACCATTGCTACCTCTGCGACATGTGCTACATGACGAAGTGCCCGTACGTGCCGCCGCATGCGTGGAACGTCGACTTCCCGCACCTGATGCTGCGCGCGAAGGCCTTCAAGCACGCCGCCGGCCGCACGCGGGTGCGCGACCGGCTGCTGGCGGCGACCGACACGGTCGGACGCCTGGCCGGCATCCCGGTCGTCGCCGAGGTCGTGAACGCCGTGAACCGCTCACCGCTCGGCCGCCGCGTGCTCGAGAAGACGCTCGGTGTGCACCGCGATGCGCCGGTGCCGGAGTACGCCGGCGCGAGCTTCCGCACGCGCGATGCGAGCCGCGAGCGCCGCGCGCTGCCGGTCGTGCCGACCGCCGAGACCCGCGGCCGGGTGGGGCTGTTCGCGACCTGCTACTGCAACCACAACGAACCGGGCATCGACCAGGACCTGGTCGCGGTGTTCGAGCACAACGGCATCCCGGTCGAAGTTGCGCCGCGCGAGAAGTGCTGCGGCATGCCGAAGCTCGAGCTCGGCGACCTCGAGGGCGTGGCGGCGCTCAAGGAGTTCAACGTCCCGGTGCTGGCCGCGATGGTCGAGCAGGGCTTCGACCTCGTCGCCGCGATCCCGTCGTGCGTCCTGATGTTCAAGCAGGAGCTGCCGCTGCTGTTCCCCGACGACGCGCAGGTACGCCTCGTCGCGGAGCACACCTACGATCCCTTCGAGTACCTGATGCTGCGGCACAAGGAGGGGCGTCTGAACACCGACTTCAAGGTGCCGCTCGGCAAGATCGCCTACCAGGTCCCCTGCCACCTGCGCGTGCAGAACATCGGGCTCAAGACGCGCGACGTGCTGAAGCTCGTGCCGGGCACGACGCTCGAGGTCATCGAGCGCTGCTCGGGCCACGATGGCACGTACGCCGTGAAGCTCGAGTCGCACGAGGCGTCGGTCAAGATCGCCAAGCCGGTCGTGCAGCGCGTCGCGGCCGCCGGCGCCGCGCAGCATTCGAGCGACTGCCCGATGGCGGGGCGGCAGATCTCGGCCGGCCTTCCCGACCGGCGCCCGCCCGTTCACCCGCTGACCTTGCTGAGGCAGGCCTATGGACTCCCCGCACCCTGAGGCGGCGCCGTCGCGGCGCCTCGCGCCTTCCGACCTGATGAGCCTCGAGCAGTACGCGCGCTCGCGCGCCGAGTTCCGCGCCCGCGTCATCGAGCACAAGCGGCCGCGGACCGTCGCGGTCGGGCCGCACACGACCTGGTGCTTCGAGGACCGCCTCACGGTCCAGTATCAGGTCCAGGAGATGCTGCGCGCGGAGCGGATCTTCGAGGCGCAGGGCATCCAGGAGGAGCTCGACGCCTACAACCCCCTGATCCCGGACGGCGGCAACCTGAAGGCGACGCTGCTGATCGAGTTCACCGACCCGACGGAGCGCGCGGCGGCGCTCGTGCGGCTGAAGGGCATCGAGCGGCGCTGCTTCCTCGCGATCGGCGACGAGGTCTGCTGGGCGATCGCCGACGAGGATCTCGAGCGCGAGAACGAGACGAAGACCTCGGCGGTGCATTTCCTGCGCTTCGAGCTGTCGCCGCCGGCGCGCGGCTTCCTCGCCGCCGGTGCGCCGCTCAAGGCCGGCGTGGATCATCCGGCCTACGCGCACACGCTCGTGCTCGCCGACGCGACGCGCGCCGCGCTCGCGGCCGACCTCGCGCCGTGAGGGTCGGCGCGCGCCGCGGCCCTGCCCTCAAGCGGGGCGTTTTCTAGTACCCTCGCGCCCGCGATGAGCCAGTCCTACACCTCTTCCGACATCGAGGTCCTGTCGGGACTCGACCCGGTGCGCCGACGCCCGGGCATGTACACCGACACGACCCGACCGAACCACCTCGTCCACGAGGTCGTCGACAACAGCGTCGACGAGGCGCTGGCCGGCTACTGCAAGGAAATTGCGGTCACCATCTACAAGGACGGGTCGGTCGAGGTCGTCGACGACGGCCGCGGCATGCCAGTCGACGTGCACCCGAAGGAGAAGATCCCGGGAGTCGAGCTGATCCTGACGCGGCTCCACGCCGGCGGTAAGTTCTCGGACAAGACCTACCAGCAGGCCGGCGGCTTGCACGGCGTCGGCGTCTCGGTCGTCAATGCGCTGTCGACCCGGCTCGAGTGCCGCGTCAAGCGCGACGGCAACGAGTACCTGATCACGTTCAAGAACGGCAAGGTCGACTCCAAGCTCAAGGTCATCGGCAAGGTCGGTCAGCGAAACACCGGCACCGCCGTGCGCTTCTGGCCCGACCCCGCGTACTTCGACTCCGACAAGATCTCGCTGCCGAAGCTGCGCCACCTGCTGCGCGCCAAGGCCGTGCTGTGCCCGGGCCTCAAGGTGACGCTGGACGCGGAGGCGGGCGGCGAGCACGACGAGTGGTTCTACACCGGCGGCCTCGGCGCCTACCTGCTCGAGCGGATCGAGAAGGCGGCGCTGATCCCGGAGGAACCGTTCGCGGCCAGCCTGAAGGGCGGCAGCGAGGTGGCGGAGTGGGCCTTCGGCTGGCTGCTCGAGGAGGGCGCCGAAGTCGTCGGCGAGAGCTACGTCAACCTGATCCCGACGACCGAGGGCGGCACGCACGTCAACGGCCTGCGCGCGGGCATCACCGATGCCGTGCGCGAGTTCTGCGAGTTCCGCAACCTCGTGCCGCGCGGCATCAAGCTCGCGCCCGAGGACGTCTGGGACCGGCTGTGCTACGTGCTGTCGGTGAAGATGTCGGAGCCGCAGTTCGCCGGGCAGACCAAGGAGCGACTCGCCTCGCGCGAGTCCGCCGCGTTCGTCTCGGGGCTCGTCAAGGACGCCTTCGCCGTGTGGCTGAACCAGCATGCGGAGGCCGGCGAGCGGATCGCGCAGCTCGCGATCGCGAACGCCGCGGCGCGCCTCAAGGCTGCGCAGAAGATCGTCCGCAAGCGGGTCGTGTCGGGCCCGGCGCTGCCCGGCAAGCTCGCCGACTGCACCTCGCAGGATCCGGAGCGCACGGAGCTGTTCCTGGTCGAGGGTGACTCCGCCGGCGGCAGCGCCAAGCAGGCGCGCGACCGCGACACGCAGGCGGTCATGCCACTGCGCGGCAAGATCCTCAACACGTGGGAGGTGGACGCCGGCGGCGTGCTCGCCTCGCAGGAAGTCCACGACATCTCGGTCGCGATCGGCGTCGAGCCGGGCTCCCCCAAGCTCGACGACCTGCGCTACCACAAGATCTGCATCCTCGCCGACGCCGATTCCGACGGCCAGCACATCGCGACGCTGCTGTGCGCATTGTTCCTTCGGCACTTCCGGCCGCTGGTGCTCGAGGGCCATGTCCACGTCGCGATGCCGCCTCTTTACCGCATCGACGTCGGCCGCAACGTGTACTACGCGCTCGACGACGCGGAGCGCGCCGGCATCCTCGACCGGATCGCGGCCGAGGGCCAGCGCGGCAAGGTCGCGGTGACGCGATTCAAGGGCCTCGGCGAGATGAATCCGCTGCAGCTGCGCGAGACCACGATGGCGCCGACGACCCGGCGGCTGCTGCAGCTCACGGTCGACGCCAAGGACGACACCGACAAGCTGTTCGACATGCTGCTGGCGAAGAAGCGCGCCAACGAGCGGCGCGAGTGGCTGGAGTCGAAGGGCAACCTCGCCGAGGTGCTGTCGTGAAGAGCGGCGAGCTGAACTTCGAGGGCATCGAGCGGCGGCCGCTGAAGGTCTTCACCGAGAAGGCCTACCTCGACTACTCGATGTACGTGATCCTGGACCGCGCACTGCCGCAGCTCGCGGACGGGCTGAAGCCCGTGCAGCGGCGGATCATCTACGCGATGAGCGAGCTGGGCCTGTCGGCGGCCTCGAAGCACAAGAAGAGCGCGCGCACCGTCGGCGACGTCATCGGCAAGTTTCACCCGCATGGCGACAGCGCCTGCTACGAGGCCATGGTGCACATGGCCCAGGACTTCTCCTACCGCTACCCGATCGTCGACGGCCAGGGCAACTGGGGATCGACCGACGACCCGAAGTCCTTCGCCGCGATGCGCTATACGGAGGCCAAGCTGCGTCCGTACGCGGCGACGCTGCTCGACGAGCTCGACCAGGGGACCGTCGAGTGGACCGCGAACTTCGACGGCACGCTCGAGGAGCCGTCGCTGCTGCCGGCGCGGCTTCCGAACCTGCTGCTGAACGGCGCGAGCGGCATCGCGGTCGGCATGGCGACCGACCTGCCGCCGCACAACCTCAGGGAAGTCGTCGCCGCCTGCGTGCGGATCATCGATGAGCCGGACGTCAGCCTGCGCGAGCTCATGAAGCTCGTACCGGGCCCGGACTTGCCGACCGGCGGCGAGATCGTGACGCCCAAGTCCGAGCTGCGCACGATGTACGACGGCGGCAGCGGCGCGTTTCGCGCGCGCGCGATCTGGGAGGAGGCCGAAGGCGAGGTCATCATCACCGCGTTGCCCTACCAGGTCTCGGGCTCGAAGGTGCAGGAGCAGATCGCGCAGCAGATCCGCGCCAAGAAGCTGCCGATGGTCGACAACATCCGCGACGAGTCCGACCACGAGGATCCGGTCCGCCTCGTGCTCGAGCTGCGCTCGAACCGCGTCGACGTCGAGCAACTGATGGCCCATCTGTTCGCGACCACCGACCTCGAGCGCAGCTATCGCGTGAATCTCAACGTGATCGCGCTGGACGGCCGGCCGCGCGTGATGGGGCTCAAGGATCTGCTGGTCGAGTGGCTGTCGTTCCGCACGCAGACGATCACGCGCCGCCTCGAACACCGGCTCGGAAAGGTCAACGCGCGGCTGCACATCCTCGAGGGCCTGCTGACCGCGTACCTGAACCTGGACGAGGTCATCAGGATCGTCCGCCGCGAGGACGAGCCCAAGCCCGTCCTGATGAAGCGCTTCAAGCTGTCCGACTTGCAGGCCGAGGCGATTCTCGAGACCAAGCTGCGCCACCTCGCGAAGCTCGAGGAGATGAAGATCCGTGGCGAGCAGGCCGAGCTTTCCGCCGAGCGCGACGACATCGAGAAGACGCTGAAGAGCCCGGCGCGCCTGAAGAAGCTGATGCGTGAGGAGCTGCTCGCCGACGCCGAGAGGTTCGGCGACAAGCGGCGCACCAAGATCGTCGAGCGCGAGGCCGCGAAGGCCATCGACGAGACGGAGCTGCTCGTGACGGAACCGGTCACGGTCGTGCTGTCGACGGCCGGCTGGGTCCGGCAGGCCAAAGGCCACGACATCGACCCGCGTGCGCTCTCGTACAAGACCGGCGACGGCTTTCAGGCGGCGGCGCGCGGCAAGAGCACGCAGCAGGCGGTGTTCCTCGATTCGACCGGCCGGACCTACTCGCTGCCGGCGCACACGCTGCCCTCGGCGCGCGGGCAGGGCGAGCCACTGTCGGGCCGCGTCGACCCGCCGGAAGGCGCCACTTTCGCGAGCGTCATGCTGGGCGAGCCCGCCGATCGCTGGGTGGTCGCGACGGACTTCGGCTACGGCTTCATCGTGAAGCTCGAGGAACTCTACGCGCGCAACCGCGCCGGCAAGGCGGTGCTGTCGGTGCCGGACAACGCGAAGGCGATCCCGGCGGCGTACGTCCCCGAGGACGGCGGTGCGGTGGTCGCCGTCGCCGCGGCCAGCGAGGGAGCCGACGGGCGCTTGCTCGTGTTCCCGGTTGCGGAGCTGCCGGAACTGGCCAAGGGCCGCGGCAACAAGCTGTTCAATATTCCGGGCGCGCGCGCCGAGGCGCGCGAGGAATTGGTGGTCGGCGTCGCAGTGGTCGTGCCGGGGGCAAAGCTCAAGGTCATCTGCGGCGAGCGCACGATGACGCTCAGCTGGGCCGAGCTCGAGCACTATCGCGGCGAGCGCGCGCAGCGCGGCGCGATGCTGCCGAAGACCTATCGCCGCGTCACAGCGCTGGAGATCGAGGCGCCGACGAGCTGAAGCGCCCCAAAACGGTGCGCGCTTGGAGCGCGCCCGGCGGTGCGCGTATTGTTCCACCCCGCGGAATTCCCCGCGCCAGGCCGACCCACCACGTGACGCGCAAGGCAACAGCGGCCAGCGGCATCGTGCTGCACCCGGGCAACGTGCAGGACGTCGTCGAGGACCGGCTGGTCCGCTTCCTCGGCAAGGATCCGGCGACCGCGTCGCGGCGCGACGTCTACGAGGCGCTTGCGGTCGCAGTCCGCGAGGAGCTCGCGGCGCGCTGGGTCGCGACGCAGCGGCGCGTCGCGCGCGCGAAGGTCAAGCGCGTCTGCTACCTGTCGGTCGAATACCTGCCGGGCCGCGCGCTCGTCAATGCGCTGGCGAGCATCGACAGTGAGCTGGTGGTCGCAACCCGCGTCGCTCTCGGCAACCTTGGCTTCGAGCTCGAGGCGGTTGCCGCCGAGGAGCACGATCCAGGGCTCGGCAACGGCGGGCTGGGGCGCCTCGCGGCTTGCTTTCTCGATTCGCTGGCGACGCTTCAGTACCCGGCCGTCGCCTACGGCATCCGATACGACTACGGGATCTTCACGCAGGAGATCGACGCCGAAGGCAGCCAGCGGGAGGTGGCGAGCGAGTGGCTACGGCTGCGTGATCCGTGGGAAATGCCGCGCCCGGGTGCGCGCTACCGCGTCAAGTTCGCCGGCCGCTGCGTCGCCGAGAACGACTCCACCGGCCGGGTCGTGCATCGCTGGGTCGACACGGTCGAGGTCATCGCAGTCGGCTTCGACCATCTGATCCCCGGCAATCGCAGCCCGACCGTGAACCACCTGCGGCTGTGGGCGGCACGCGCGGTCGAGCCCTTTCACATCGAGGCGTTCAACTCCGGCAACTTCGTGACGGCGGTCAAGGACCAGGTCGCGGCCAAGAACCTGAGCCGCGTTCTGTACCCGGACGACTCGACGGTCCAGGGGAAGGAGCTGCGGTTCTGCCAGCAGTACTTCTTCGTCAGTGCGAGCCTGCAGGACCTGCTCGCGACGCTGCGTGCGGAAGGGCGTTCGCTGGACGAGCTTGCGGACGCCGTGGCGATCCAGCTCAACGACACGCACCCCGCACTCGCGGTTGCCGAACTCATGCGGCTGCTGATCGACGAGCATGGGATCGAGTGGGACGCTGCGTTCGCGATCACGCGACGGGCCATCAGCTACACGAACCACACGCTCCTGCCGGAAGCGCTTGAAACCTGGCCCGTCGACCTGTTCGAGCGACTGCTGCCGCGCCACCTGAACATCATCTACCAGATCAATCGCGGCTTCCTCGAGGAAGTCAGCCGGCAGTTTCCTGGCGACCACGAGCGCCGGCGCCGCATGTCAGTCATCGCCGAAGACGGCAATCGGCGCGTGCGCATGGCGCACCTCGCGGTCGTCGGCAGCCACAAGGTCAACGGCGTCGCCCGGCTGCATTCGACGCTGATGCAGCAGACGATCTTCGCCGACTTCGCCGCGCTCGACGCCCGGCGATTCACGAACGTGACGAACGGCATCGCGGCGCGCCGCTGGCTGCCGCAGTCGAACCCGCTGCTCGCCGCACTGATCAGCGAGCGGCTGGGCCATGCGTGGGAGAACGATCTCGAGGAGCTCGGGCGCCTGCGCAGTGCCGCCGACGACCCGGCGTTCCGGCGTCACTTCCGCGAGATCAGGCGCGCGAACAAGCAGCGCCTCGCGACCGAGGTCCGGGTGCGCGCCGGAGTCGAGATCGACGTCGATTCGATGTTCGACGTGCAGATCAAGCGCATCCACGAGTACAAACGCCAGCTGCTGAACCTGCTGCACGTCATCGTCCGCTACAACCGCATCCTCGCGCGGCCGCAGGCGCCAGTCGTGCCGCGCACGGTGATCTTCGCGGGCAAGGCGGCGCCCGGGTACGCGACCGCGAAGGCGGTGATACGGCTGATCAACAACGTCGCGCGCATCGTCAACGCCGATCCGGTCGTCGCCGGCCGGCTGCGCGTCGTGTTCCTGCCGGACTACGACGTCTCCCTCGCGCAGCAGATCGTGCCGGCGGCCGATCTTTCGGAGCAGATCTCGACCGCGGGCATGGAGGCCTCGGGCACCGGCAACATGAAGCTGGCGCTGAACGGTGCGCTGACGATCGGCACGCTCGACGGGGCGAACATCGAGATCCTCGAGCAGGTCGGCCAGCAGCAGATGTTCATCTTCGGGCTGACCGCGGCCGAGGTGGCCGCCGAGCGCGCGGCCGGTTACGTGCCGGAGCAGGTGTTGCGCGACGACGCCGAGCTTAGCGCGGCGCTGGAAATGATCGAGCGCGGCCATTTCACGCCGCGCAACCGCGACGCCGCCGCTGCCATCGCGGACCGGCTGCGCAGCGACGGCGAGCCGTATTTCGTGCTGCGCGATTTCCATGCCTATGATGAGGCGCAACGCGCCGCGGACGCGCTGTACCGCGATGCCGACGGGTGGAGCCGGCGCGCGCTGCTGAACACCGTGAACATGGGCCTGTTCTCGAGCGACCGCAGCGTGCGCGAGTATGCTGACCGCATCTGGAACATCCGCCCGGTGATCTAGGGCCCAGGGCACGCATTGCGCAAACTGTCGGCAAGCGAGATCGGGGCGATCGTCGGCGCGACGCATCGCGCACCACGTTCGGTGCTCGGCTACCACGAGGTCGAGCGGACCGACGAGCAGCCGCTCGCGGTCGTGCGCGTGCTCGAACCCGATGCCGAGCAGGTGGCCGCGTTCTGGCAGGACGAGGCCGAGAGCGCCGCCCGCCCGCTGAAGCGCCTGCACCCTGCGGGCCTGTTCGAGGGCCGGCTGCCGTTCCGCCGCCCACTCGTTCCGTACCTGCTGCGAGTGCGCTATCGCGACGGGCACGTGCTCTTGAAGCACGACCCGTACTACTTCGCGCCGCAGCTATCCGAGTACGACCTGTACCTGTTCGGCGAGGGCAACCACTACCGAATCTGGTCGAAGCTCGGCGCGCACCCGACGACGCTGGAAGGACTCGGCGGCACGCACTTCGCGGTGTGGGCGCCGAATGCCGAGCGGGTCAGCGTGGTCGGCCCGTTCAACCTTTGGGACGGGCGGCGCCACACGATGCAGTCGCGGGCCGGCGGCGTCTGGGAGCTGTTCGTGCCGGGCGTCGGGCGCGGTGAGCTCTACAAGTTCGAGATCCGAGCGCCCGGCGGCGCGACGCGGTTGAAGTCCGATCCCTACGCGAACGCGATGCAGCTGCGTCCCGACAACTGCTCGGTGGTCGCCGACCTGTCGGGCTTCGACTGGCATGACGGGCAGTGGCTCGCCGCCCGGCATTCGCGGGACGCGAGACGCGAGCCGGTCAGCGTCTATGAGGTGCACCTCGGCTCGTGGCGTCGAGCGGCCGGGCGCGACCCGCCGTTCATGACGTGGGACGAGGCGTCGGAGCAGCTGATACCGTACGCGAAGGACCTCGGCTTCACGCATCTCGAGCTCATGGGCGTCGCGGAGCATCCCTTCGACGGCTCGTGGGGCTACCAGGTGGCCGGTTACTATGCGCCGACCGCGCGGTTCGGCGATGCCGCCGGCCTGATGCGCTTCGTGGACCGCTGCCACGCCGCGGGCCTGGGCGTGCTGATGGACTGGGTGCCGGCGCATTTCCCCAAGGACGAGCACGGGCTCATCGAGTTCGACGGCACGGCGCTCTACGAGCACGCGGACCCGCGTCACGGCGAGCACCGCGACTGGGGCACGAAGATCTTCAACTTCGGCCGGAACGAGGTGCGGAACTTCCTGGTCGCCAACGCCCTTTTCTGGCTCGAGGTGTTCCACATCGACGGCCTGCGCGTCGACGCCGTCGCCTCGATGCTGTACCTCGACTACAGCCGCGAGCCGGGCGAGTGGATCCCGAACCGCTACGGCGGGCGCGAGAACCTCGATGCCATCGATTTTCTGCGGCAACTGAACTGGGCCGTGCACCAGCACGCGCCGGGGGCGCTGACGATCGCCGAGGAATCGACCGCCTTCCCCGGAGTGACCCAGCCGGTGCACCTGGGCGGGCTCGGCTTCAGCTTCAAGTGGAACATGGGATGGATGAACGACACGCTGCGGTACATGGCGCTCGACCCCGTCTATCGCAGCCACGAGCACCGTCTCGTGACCTTCTCGTTCATGTACGCGTGGTCCGAGCGCTTCCTGCTGCCGATTTCGCACGACGAGGTCGTGCACGGCAAGCGCGCGCTGCTCGACAAAATGCCGGGGGACGAGTGGCAGAAACGGGCGAACTACCGCCTGTTCCGGACCTACATGACGACGCATCCCGGCAAGAAGCTGCTGTTCATGGGATGCGAGTTCGGGCAGTGGCACGAGTGGCGCGACGGCGGCGAGCTCGACTGGTTCCTGCTCGGCGAGCCACACCACCAGCAGCTGCTCGAGCTCAACCGCGACCTGAACCGGCTGTATGGCTCGGCACCGCAGCTGCATGCCAGCGACTGCGATACCGAGGGCTTCGCGTGGACCGACCTCGACAACTCGGCGCAGAGCGTGTTCGCGTTCGAGCGCCGGGCGACGGGCACGGCGACCGGCGCCCCGCTCGTGTGCGTGTTCAACGCGACGCCCGTGCCGCGCGACGGCTACTGGATCGGCGTCGATGCCGCCGGGCGCTACCGCAAGGTCTTCGATTCCGACGATCCGCGCTACGGCGGCTCGGGCTATTCGCGCGCGGACGTCGTCCACACGACGACCGATTCGACGCGTGGCCGGCCGTACACGCTGCACCTCTCCCTGCCGCCGCTCGGCGCGTTGATCCTGCAGCTCGCGTGATGCCGCGCCCGAGCCGACCCCGTGCGGGCCGCCGTGCGCGGCGGGGCGCTCGCTCCGGCGCGGCGCGATGAGCACCGCTGAGGGCAGCCAGCGCCTGAGCGCCGCCATCGAACGGGGCACGCCGACGCCGCTCGGCGCCACGCCAACCACGCGCGGCGTCAATTTCTCCGTCGCCTCGGCGACTGCCGAGCGCGTTGAACTCTGCCTGTTCGACGCCGCGACGGGCGCCGAGCGTGGACGCATCGCACTACCGGAGCGGACCGGCGACACCTGGCACGGACTCCTGCCGGCGCCGCTCGCGGCTGCAGGCGATCTGTACGGCTACCGGGTTCACGGCCCGTACGCGCCGGAGCGCGGCCTGAGGTTCAACGCGGCGAAGCTGCTGCTCGACCCCTGTGCGCGGGCGCTGACGGGCATCCCGCGTATCGACTCGAGCCTGTTTGAAGGCGCCGGCCGGAGCGAACTCGACAGTGCGGCCGCCATGCCTCGCTGCCGTGTCGTGGACCCGGCGTTCGAGTGGGGCGACGACCGCTCGCCCGCGACGCCGTGGCGGGACACGATCATCTACGAGCTGCACGTCAAGGGATTCACGAAGCGCCACCCGGGGGTCCCGGAGAGCTTGCGCGGTACCTATCTCGGTCTCGCGCAGCCGGCCGCGGTCGACTGGCTGCGCGCGCTCGGCGTCACCAGCGTCGAGCTGCTGCCTTGCCAGGCGTTCCTGAGCGAGCCATTCCTGGGCGAGCGGGGGCTCACGAACTACTGGGGATACAACCCGATCGCATGGTCGTCGCCGGCGGTCCAGTACGCGATTTCGGACCCGGTGCGCGAGTTCCAGACGATGGTCAAGGCGCTGCACGCCGCGGGTATCGAGGTGATCCTCGATGTGGTCTACAACCACACCGCGGAGGGCGACGGCCGCGGCGCAACCCTGTCATTGCGCGGCATCGACAACGCGAGCTACTACCGGCGCTCCGCCGAGGACGGGCGGGTGTACGAGGACTGGACCGGCTGCGGCAACACCGTGGCGGTCGACGACCCGCTGGTCACGGCCGTCATCATCGACTCGCTGCGCTGGTGGACCGAGAAGATGCACGTCGACGGCTTTCGGTTCGACCTCGCGCCGGTACTCGGTCGCAAGCGGCCGGCGTTCAACCGGCATGCCGATTTCTTCAATGCGCTGCGCGCCGACCCGAGCCTCGCCTACGTCAAACTGATCGCCGAGCCGTGGGACCTGGGACCGGACGGCTACCAGCTCGGCGAGTTCCCGGTGGGCTGGTCCGAGTGGAACGACAAGTACCGCGACACGGTGCGCGCGTTCTGGCGAGGCGACGGGCGCTCGCAGGGCGAGCTCGCGGAACGCCTCGCCGGTTCGAGCGACCTCTTCCGCTTCCGCGGGCGCAAGCCCACGGCCGGCGTGAACCTGGTGACGGCACACGATGGCTTCACGCTCCGCGACCTGGTCAGTTACAACGAGCGGCACAACGAGGCGAACGGCGAGGGCAACCGCGACGGGCACTCCCACAACCTGAGCTGGAACTGCGGCATCGAAGGTCCGACCGACGACCCGGAAGTCCGCGCGCTGCGCGCGCGCCAGACGCGCAACCTGCTGTTGACGCTGCTGGTCTCTCAGGGCGCGCCGATGCTGCTCGCCGGTGACGAGATCGGCCGCACGCAGCGGGGCAACAACAACGCGTACTGCCAGGACAACGAAACGAGCTGGCTGGACTGGGAAGCCGCGGCCGGGGAGCGCGACCTGCTCGCGTTCACCCGTCGCCTGATCGAGCTTCGCCGCGCCCGCCCGGAGCTGCGCCGCGAGACTTTCTTCAAGGGCGCAAGGGGTGCCGGGCTCAGCGAAGACGTCCAGTGGCTGCATCCGGCGGGGCGCGAGATGACGACCGCAGACTGGCAGGACGGCGAACTGCGGGCCCTCGGCGTGCGGCTCGCGGCGGACGATTCCTCGAGCGGCGGAGACCTCCTGTTCGTGTTGAATGGCGGTCCGACACCCGTCGAGTTCCGGTTGCCCGCGACGGTCGCCGGCCTCGGTTGGTTCCGGCTACTCGACTCGTCGCTTGCGGCCGACGCGCCCCCGGTCGCGGTCGGCAGCGCCGCGGCGCTCGCAGCGCACGCGGCCCAGATCCTCGAGGAGGGGCCGACGGTGATCGCCTAGGCGGTCGCCCTTCCTCAGCGCACGTCGATCAGGCGCACGCCCCGGGCGGGTACCGTCAGGGAATCGTCGAGCTGCAGCGTCGTGCCGGACAGCACGTCGCGCCCGCTCACCCCGCGCGCCAGGCTTTCGCGGAACCGCCCGAGGTCGAGCGTCGCGTCCTTCGTGCCCTTGTTGAGGACGACCATGACGGTCTCGCGATCGAGGTGGCGGAAGTAGACGTAGACGCCATCGGTCGGCGCGTAGTGCCTGAGTTCGCCGAATTGCGCCGCCGGAGAGCCCTTGCGCCAATTGAGCAGCGTCCTCAGAAACTGCTGCGCTTTCGCGGCCGGCGGATCGAGGCCGCGGCCGCTGAACGCATCGACGTCATCGCCGGGCCAGCCGCCGGGAAAGTCCCGGCGCACGTCGCCGTCGTCCTTGGGCGGGTTGTTGGCCATCAGGATTTCCGTGCCGTACGTGTACTCGGCGACCCCGCGCGTCGATGCGACGAACACCATGGCCATCCGCCAGAGCTCGTAGTCGCGGCCGAGCATCGTGAAGATCCGGTCGGTGTCGTGGTTGTCGGCGAACACGACGAGGTTGTTGGGATTCGGGTACAGGAAGTCATCGCCAAGGACCGAGTACAGCGCGTCAAGGCCGCTGCGCCACGAATCCGCTTGGGTCAGCGCGCCGAGCAGCGCGAAGCCCACCGGAAAATCCATGAGGCTCGGCAGGTTCGAGCGGTAGCCATCCCGGTTCTGCTTGCCGGCCTGCCAGTACGACACCTCCGCCGGGTCGTAGCGCCATTCCTCGCCGACGATGTTGAGATGCGGGTACTCCCGCATCACGCGACCGGTGAAGTCCGCCATGAACTGCTTGTCGGAGTACGAGTACGTATCCATTCGCAGGCCGGACAGGTCGGCATACTCGATCCACCACAGCGCGTGCTGGACCAGGTATGCGGCGAGCCATGGGTTCGTCGTGTTGAGGTCCGGCATCATGCTGTCGAACCAGCCGCGCGTGAACCGGTCCCGGTCGACCTGCGCGGCGTGCGGATCCATGATCGACGAGTGGGCGTGGTTGGTCCATGGCAGGTTCACATCGCCATTGATCCAATCCTTGGACGGCAGATCGCTCATCCACCAGTGCTTCGAGCCGATGTGGTTGACGACGATGTCGGCGATCAGCCCGAGACCGTGATCGCGGGCGGCGCCGCTGAGGCGCGCATAGTCGGCGTTCGTTCCGAAACGCGGGTCGACCCGGTAGTGATCGGTGATGGCGTAGCCGTGGTAGCTGTACTTCGGCTGGGCATTCTCGAGCACCGGCGTCAGCCACACCTGCGTGAACCCCATGTCCGCGATGTAGTCGAGGTGCGCCGCGACGCCGGCGAGGTCGCCCCCGTGGCGCGCGCCATGCTGTGCGCGATCGACGGTGTCGGTCGTGCCCGGTGGGTGATCGTTGTGCGGGTCGCCGTTCGCGAAGCGGTCCGGCATGATCAGGTAGATGACGTCGCGCGAGTCGAAGCCGCGGCGCTCGCGCGATCCGGCGCGCCGCGCGGCGAGCGGATAGAGCCGTTCCGCGACCGGCTTGCCCTCACGCGAGAACCGGATGGGTACCGATCCGGGATGCGCGGAGGGCTCCACCTGCAGCGTCAGCACGAGGTAGTTCGGGCTCTCGAGCCGCGTCGTCGCGGCCAGTCTGACGCCCGGGTAGTCGATGCGCGCGTCCAGGCTCGCGACGCCTTTGCCGTGCACGAGCAGCTCGAGACGCGGCTCCTCGAAGCCGATCCACCACGACGGCGGGTCGATGCGTTCGATCGGATCCGTCGCGGCGAGCGTCGCGCGCGCAGCTGCCAGCAGCATGAGGGTCGACAGCGCTGCAAAAGATTTCAGTGATTGGTGCACGCGACGCTCTCCGGTGTCGGGCCGCGGGGGCGAGTACAGATCATGCCCGCGCCTCGGTCAAGGGACGCGGCGATGGCCGCGGTGCCGGCTGAACCCGCATACTGCGTCGCCACGACGGGTGCGCGGGGAGAGCGATGATGGCGAGCGCAGCGGCGATGAATACCGAGGGGGAGTCGAAGCCCCGGCTCAGTCCGCTCGCCGTCGCGAACCTGTCGTTTGGTTTCTTCGGGATTCAGGTCGCCTTCGCGCTCCAGCAGGCGAACGTCAGCCGGATCTTTCAGACCCTGGGCGCCTCGATCGATGCGCTGCCGATCCTGTGGAGCGCGGGCCCGATCACCGGCCTCGTCGTGCAACCGATCGTCGGCTATTTCAGCGACCGGACGTGGGGTTGGCTTGGCCGGCGCCGGCCGTACTTTCTCGGCGGCGCGCTCGCGAGCGCTGCCGCGTTGTGCCTGATGCCGAACGCACCGGTCCTGTGGCTCGCGGTCGTCGGCTTCTGGTTCCTCGACGTCTCGCTGAACGTGACGATGGAGCCGTTCCGCGCCTTCGTGGGCGACATGCTGCCCCAGGAGCAGCGTACCGCCGGCTACTCCGCCCAGACCATCTTCATCGGCTGCGGCGCCGTGCTGGCGTCCGGCGCACCGTGGTTCCTGCGCGAGTTTGGCGGCGTCTCGAGCGTGGCGCAGGCCGGCATGGCGCCGGCCTCGGTCCGCTGGGCGTTCTACCTCGGTGCCGCCGCACTGCTCGTGGCCGTGCTGTGGACGGTCGCCTCGACCAAGGAGTACGCCCCCGAGCAGCTCGCCCGCTTTGCGGGCCGTCCGGCGGCGGCCGCGACCGAGCGCGGCCGCTGGACGCATGCGCTGCGCGAGCTGTTCGACGACGTACGGACGATGTCGCCTGCGATGCGGCGGATCGCGGCGATCCAGTTCTTCTCGTGGGCCGGCCTGTTCGTGATGTGGATCTATGGCACGCCGGTCGTCGCGCAGCATCAGTTCGGTGGCGCGCAGCCGGGCACGCCCGCGTACGAGGCGGCGGCGGACTGGGTCGGCGTGCTGCTGCTCCTCTACAACGGGGTCGCCGCGGCATACGCGTTTGTCCTGCCCTGGCTCGCCCGGCGCCTCGGCCGCGGCCGGGCGCACGCACTCAACCTGCTGACCGGTGGCCTCGGCCTCGCGGCATTCTGGTTCACCCGCGATCACCGATGGCTGCTGCTGGCCATGATCGGCATCGGGATCGGCTGGGCGTCGATCCTGACGATGCCGTACGCAATCCTCTGCGAGGCCATCCCGTTCGGAAAGTTCGGTGCCTACATGGGGCTCTTCAACTTCTTCATCGTGCTGCCGCAGCTCATGGTGTCGACGCTGCTGGGTCCGGTCGTGCGGGTCGCGTTCCCGGGCGATCCGGCAGGCGTCATGCTTCTCGGCGGCGCATTCCTGTGGATCGCGGCGCTGATCGCCTGGCGGAAGGTCGACACGTGAGCGAGTGGTGGCGCGGCGCGGTCATCTACCAGGTCTACCCGCGCAGCTTCTCGGACTCGAACGGCGATGGCATCGGCGACCTGGCCGGTCTCGCCGCGCACCTCGACTACATCGCCGGGCTCGGCGTCGATGCCATCTGGATCTCGCCGTTCTTCACTTCGCCGATGCTCGATTTCGGCTACGACGTGGCGGACTTCCGCGAGGTCGACCCGATGTTCGGCACGCTCGAGACCTTCGATGCGGTCGTCGAGCGCGCGCATTCGCTGGGTCTCAAGGTCATCATCGATCAGGTTTACTCGCACACATCGGATCAGCACCCGTGGTTCGCCGAGTCGCGGTCGGCACGCGACTCGGCCCGCGCCGACTGGTATGTGTGGGCGGACGCGCGACCGGACGGCTCGCCGCCCAACAACTGGCAGTCGATCTTCGTCGGATCCGCTTGGACCTGGGATGCGACCCGCGGTCAGTACTACCTGCACAACTTCCTGCGCCAGCAGCCGGACCTCAACCTGCTGAACCCGGCCGTGCAGGACGCGCTGCTCGACGTCGCTCGATTCTGGCTCGACCGCGGCGTCGACGGCTTCAGGATCGACGCGGTCTCGCACTTCACCCACGATCCGCTGCTGCGCGACAACCCGCCGCGCTCGGGCGGCGCTCGCACGCGGCCGGTCGACTTCCAGCAGCTCATCTACAACTCCGATCGCGCCGAGACGCTCGGCTTCCTCGAACGCCTGCGGCGCGTGCTCGACGCCTACCCGGACCGGCTGTCGCTCGGCGAGATCGGCGGTCCGGACTCGGCCGCGCGCAGCCTCGCGCCCTACCTCGCGCCGGGGCGCCTGCATACCGCCTACAGCTTCCGCTTCCTGCTGTCGGAAGCACCGACGCCGGCGCTGGTGCGCGCCGCCGTCGGCGAGTGGCAGTCGCTGCACGCGGGCGGCTGGCCGACGTGGGTGTTCAGCAACCACGACGCGCCGCGCGCACCGAGCCGCTGGGGCGGGGAGGCCGCGACGCCGCAGTACGCGGCGCTGCTGAACGCGCTCCTGCTGAGCCTGCGCGGCTCGGTCTGCCTCTACCAGGGCGAGGAGCTTGGCCTGCCGCAGGGCCACGTGCCGTTCGAGCGGCTGCGCGACCCGGAGGCGATCGCGAACTGGCCGCGGACGCTCGGCCGTGATGGCGCGCGCACGCCGATGCCCTGGGTGGCCAAGGGCCGCCATGGCGGCTTCTCGTCGGCCGAGCCGTGGCTGCCGATCGAGCCCCGTCACCTGCCGCTTGCGGTCGACCTGCAGCGCGGAAATCCAAACTCGGTGCTCGAGTCAACGCGGCGGTTGCTGCAGCTGCGGCGGCGGCAGCCGGCGCTGGTCGTCGGCGAGCAGCGCTTCCTCGAGAGCCGCGATCCGGTGCTCGTCTTCGAGCGCGGAGCGGGTGCCGAGCGCCGACTGTGCGCCTTCAACCTCGGCGCGACGCCCGTCAATGCCGGACTCGCCCTCGGCCGCTGGCGCGTACTGGTCGGGAGCCTCCCCGCCGGGGCGGCGTTCGACGCGGAATGCGCGCTGCCGCCGCACGGCTACGTCATCGCCGAGCCCGGCTGAGCCGGGCCCACCGCGTCAGTGGCCGTGGCCGGGTGCGAGGCCGGCGGCCGCGCCGTCGCCGCGGCGAACGAACACCCACGCGAGCGCGGACAGGGCCAGCGCGCCGGCGCTGATCAGGAACATCACGCCCTTGTCGGCGAGCCGGTCGACGATCGGACCGACCCCGAGGCTGACGAGCAGCTGCGGCAGCACGACGGACAGGTTGAACACGCCCATGTAGAGGCCGATCCTCGACTGCTCGACGCGCTGCGACATGATCGCGAACGGCAGGCTCACGATCGCCGCCCAGCCGACACCGACCACGCCCATCAGCGCGAACAGGACGACCGTCGAGTCGCCGAGCGCATAGATTGCGGCGTAGGCGAGCGCCATGACGCCGAGGCAGGCGGCGTGCACCGCGACCTGCCCGAAGCGCTCGGTCAGCGGCTCGAGGACCAGCGCCGGCATCGCGGCGGACACGACGGTCAGCGTCAGGAATGCCGTCGACAGCAGGCGGCCCGACGCGTCGGCGCCGAGCGCAGGGAAGCGCTGCTGCACGAAACCGATCATGTACACGAACATCGTCTGCACGCCGATCCAGCTCAGTGCGTGCGCGGCCAGCACCTTGCGGAACTCGACGAGGTCTTCCTTGACGAACTCGGCGCCGCGGTCGCGTGCCGTGAGCGTCATCGCCGTGAGCAGCGCCGTCGCCGCCAGCACCGCGATGCCCGTCGCCCGCGCCGGCAACGCAATGCCCGCGAGCTTGCAGCCGGTCGCCACGAGGTCGTAGGCGAGGTAGCCCCAGAGCGGCATCAAGATCCTGAGGATCCCGAGCGCGCCGTGCGCGCCGCCGGCCGATCCGCTGGCCGGTGCGGCGCCCGGGAGCCTCCGCGGCTCGACGATCAGCAGCGCCGGGACGATCGAGCCGAGCGCGACGAGCACGACGGCGACGTAGATCAGCACGTCGTTGCCGAGCTGCGAGCCGATCCCGTAGGCGAGCACCGCAAAGCTGCCGGAGACGGTCTGCATCCACGTGTAGCCGCGCGTTCGCGGTGCGCCCTCGGTGGTGAGGTCGGTGATGATCGAGCGCGTCGGGTTGAAGCTGACGTTGATCGACAGGTCGAGCGCCAGCGCTACGCCGATCGCAACGCCAAGCAGGGCGTCCAGCCCGAGCGCGCGCGACACGAGCCCGATGTTCGGCAGTGCCAAGAGCATCATCGACGCCAGCGCGCCGCCGATCACGATGAACGGGCGTCGCCGCCCGCCCCAGAACCAGACGCTGTCGCTGATGACGCCGATCAGCAGCTGGCCGACGATGCCCGCAACGGGTCCGGCGGCCCAGACGACGCCGATCTCCTCAAGATGCAGGTGGTACCGCGTCGACAGGATCCAGCTGAGCGCGGCGATCTGCACCGAGAGCGCGAAGCCCATCGCGCTCGAGGGTAGTGACATCAGCACGAGGAACGCGCGCGACATCTGCCGCTGCATCGCGAGCATCAGTGCCTCCCGCCGGCCGGCTGCGCCGCGAAGCGCACCGCCTCGCCGCCGCCGGCCGCGAGCCGCAGCGTCAGCGTGTCCTTGCTGGTGACCCAGCGTTCCTCGAGCACGATGTCGGTTGGGCGGTCGCGCCAGTGCGCGCGCGGGCCGTCGCGGTAGATCTGCGCGCGGTAGCGCCGGCCCGGCTCGAGGAAGCCGAGCGGGACGGCGAGCAGCCGGCCCTGCGCGTTCGTGATGCTGCCGAGGTACCAGTCGTCGCCGTGGCGGTCCCGCCGCACGACGGTCGCGTACTCGCCGACCTCGCCGTTGACGACGTAGGTCTCCGACCAGTCGCACGGCACGTCCTTGATGAACTGGAACGGCCCGGGGTTCGCCTCGTAGCTCTCGATGCGGTCGGCGGCCATCTGCAGCGGGCTGTACAGCACGACATAGAGCGCGAGCTGCTTGGCGAGCGTCGTCTGCACGCGCGACCCCGGCCGAGTCGGGTCGAGCGCGAAGATGCCGGGCGTGAAGTCAAAAGGACCCGCCAGCATGCGGGTGAACAGCAGGTTCACCTCGTGTTCCGGCGGGTTAACCGGCCGGCCCCAGGCGTTGTATTCCATGCCGCGCGCGCCCTCGCGCGACATCCAGTTCGGGTACGTACGCCGCAGGCCGGTGTCCTTGATCGGCTCGTGCGAGTCGACGGCGATGTGCCGCTTCGCCGCCTCCGTGACCACCAGCAGGTGGTGGCGCGCGAGCGCCTGGCTGTCGTGCCATTCGCGGTGCTCGACACCGCGCGCGTCGATCTGGCGGATCTGGTTCGGCTCAGCGACGTACCCGGTCTTGACCACGTCGACGCCGAGCGACTGGTACAGGTCGAGCGCCGCGCCGAGTTCCGCTTCGTAGTGCCCGATGTTGCCGCCCGTCTCATGATGACCGACCAGGTGCACGCCCTTCTCGCGCGCGTAGGCGGCGACCGCCGGCAGGTCGAAGTCGGGATAGGGCTTCGTGAAGCTGAAGCCCTCGCCATTGCCGACCCAGGCCGTCTCCCAGCCCTGGTTCCAGCCCTCGACCAGCACGCCGCGAATGCCGTTGCGGGCGGCGAAGTCGATGTAGCGGCGCGCGTGCTCGGTGGTCGCGCCGTGCGCCGGCCCGGACTGCCAGCTCCAGTGGTCGAGGTGCATCTCCCACCAGATGCCGATGAACTTGCCGGGCCGGGCCCACGTCACGTCGCCGAGCCGGTTGGGCTCGTTCAGGTTGAGCTCGAGGTTCGATTCGTAGAGCCCACCGGCCGTGTCGGCGATCTGCACGGTCCGCCACGGCGTGACGAACGGCGCCGTGCGGCGCACCTTCCAGCCTTCGGCCGCCGGCGCGAGCGCGGCCCGCAGCCGCTGCCCCTCGATGCGCGCGAGGCGCATGCCGGCGTAGTCGACGAGCGCCGCCTCGTGCAGCGCGATGTGCAGCCCTTCGTCCGTGCGCAGGGTCAGCGGCGTGTGCGCCGTGCTGACCTCGGCAAGCGGCGAGCGCCGGATCAGGATCTCGAGATCGTTGTCCGCCTCCGGCTGACCGGCCGGGATCCACCAGGCGGTGGCCCGCGCCGCGACGACGAACTCGGTGAGCTCGTCATCGATGACGACCTCGTGCAGCGCCGGCTGGTCGGGGAACTCGTAGCGAAAGCCGACCCCGTCATCAAAGACGCGGAACACGACGTCAAGCGAGCGCCGCGGCGCGGCCTGCTCGACGAGATGCGCGCGCAGCTCGTTGAAGCGGTTGCGCACGAAGCGGCGCTCGCCCCACGGCTGCTCCCAGGATTCGTCCGAACTGCGGCGCTCGACGCCCGCCAGCGAGAAGTTGCGGTCGAGCTTGCCGGCATCCTTGAGCACGAAGCCGAGTCGCGAAGCGGCGATGACCGTCTCGCCGAAGCGCTCGATCGTGTAGGTCGGACGGCCGCCGTCGAGCGAGAACTGGACGCTGAGCACCTCGTCGGGCGAGTCGACCGTGGCGGCCGGCTCGCCGTGCGCGACGCCGAGCCCTGCGAGTGCGGCGAGCGCGGCGAGCGCGATCCGCCGCGGCCGTCGCCGCTTCGCTTCCGGCTTTCTCACGCTCGCCCCCTCGACCGCAAAATCTTGCGATATCGTGACCGCGACCAATAGCACGTCGCGCCCCTGCTCGGCCACTCGCTCTCGCAGTGCCGCATTTTTCGCGGCCACCGCCGCGCCTGTGGTGTCCCCTGCAGGCCGATTGCTGCGCTGCCGTCGCTGAAAAAATCTGCAAATCGACTTGCATGCGAGCGGGTCGGGCGCTCTAGAATCCCCGTTCCGGGCATTGAGTCCGGACTTGGGGGGTGCCGTGGGGTCGCGACGGGTCACGAGACTGCATGATCTCGCACGCCTCGCCAACGTCTCGATCACGACCGTCTCGCGCGCGCTCAACGACAGCCCGGCGGTCAATGTCCGCACCAAGCAGCAGATCTGGAAGCTCGCGCGCGAGCACGATTACCCGTTTCGCGGCTACATGCCGGCCGGCCCGACGGCGGCGGCGGCGACGATCGCGATCGTGATCCCGCGTCCGCAGGGACGCGATGCCAGCCTGTCCGATCCCTTCGTGCTGGAGCTGTTCGCCGGTGTCGGCGAAGCGGCCCGCCAGCGCGGCTGCGACTTCATCGTCTCGCACGTGGCGCCGGCCGCCTCCGGCGAGCTCGACGAACTGGCGGCCACGATCCGCGTGAACGGACTCATCTTCCTCGGTCAAAGCTCGCTGCACGCGGCGTACAACCGTCTCGCCGACACCGAAACGCGCTTCGTGGTGTGGGGTGCGCAGCTGCCGCAGCAGGACTACTGCTCGGTCGGCAGCGACAACCCGCTCGGCGGGCGGCGGGCAACGCTGCACCTCGCGCGACTCGGCCGGCGGCGCATCGTCTTTCTCGGCGACACCGAGGCGCCGGAGGCGATGCAGCGCTACCAGGGCTACCTCGAAGGGCTGTCGCAGGCCGGGCTCCCGGCCGAACCGCAGCTCACCGTGCCCGCGCACTTCGAGACCGAGGCGGCGGAGGCGGCGGTGGATGCCATGATCACGCGCCGCCTCGGCTTCGACGGCATCGTCGCGGCGAGCGACCTGATCGCGCTCGGCGCGATCCGTGCGCTGCTGCGCGCCGGCATCGCGGTGCCGGCCGACGTCTCGGTCGTCGGCTACGACGACGTGCCGTTCGCGCGCTACAGCCGCCCGGCACTCACGACGGTCCGCCAGGACACGGCACTCGCCGGTCGCCTGCTGCTCTCGAAGCTCCTCAGCTCAGAACCCGGCAGCGAACCGCGGTCCGAGCGACTTCCGACCGATCTCGTCGTTCGCGAAAGCTGCGGAGGCTGACGGCTGCCTTGCGTCGCCGGCGCGGGGCGTTGCGTCCGGGGTACAAATGCTCAGTTTTTGCAAAGATTTTCAATTGACTTATGTGGCAGCGCAATATCGTCGCCATTGCCGCCACAGCCAAAAACAACTGTAGGCATTGAATCTTAAAAGAAAAAATGGCGATTCCGGGCCTTGGGAGCAATTCTGCGACGAACTCCTGAAAAGGGCTTGCAAAGGATCGAAAACTTTCGCAGACTTTTGCAGACGCTGACCGCGAGCGAAGATTATGCGGCAGCCGTGGCAATCGCCGACTGCAGACGATTGCGCGAGCGCGAGGTGACTTTAGGGGTCGAGGGGGTGCGCGGTCCGGCCGGGTCGCGCGAGCGCTGCACATCCCTCGAAGCGAACGAGAACGCCGCCGCGAGGAACTCGCGTCGGCAAAAGAAGGAACCGCGAGGGAGGTTCACTCAATGCCGACGCTCAATCTGCGTTCACACATCTCGAATACGCTGCGCGCCGCGTGCCCGGAACCGCGCCGGCCGCTGAAGGCGAGTCACGCGCTGATGCTGCTCGCGTTCGCGAGCAGCGCAGGTGCGCAGCAGCAGGCGGCGAGCGCCAGCGCGCCGCCCGCGGGCGAGCCGGTCGAAGAGGTCATCGTCACCGGCATCCGCCACGCGATCGAGACCGCGATCGAGGTGAAGAAGGACGCCGACGTGATCGTCGAGGCGGTCTCGGCCGAGGACATCGGCAAGCTGCCGGACAACAGCATCGCCGACGCGATCGCACGACTGCCGGGCCTCGCCGCGCAGCGCGTGGACGGTCGCGCGCAGGAAATCAGCATCCGCGGCCTGTCCGGCGACTTCTCGACTGCGCTGCTGAACGGCCACGAGCTCGTCTCGACCAACAACAATCGCAGCGTCGAGTTCGACCAGTACCCGGCGGAGCTGCTGAGCGGCGTGGTCGTCTACAAGACGCCGCAGGCCGGCCTCGTCGCGCAGGGCATCGGCGGCACCGTCGACCTGCAGACCCAGCGCCCGCTCGAGTTCGGCCACCGCAGCCTCGTCGCCAGCGCCCGCGCCGAACAGGATCAGCTGGGGAGCCTCAATCCGGACGTGTCCGACCGCGGCTACCGCATCACGCTCGCCTACATCGACCAGTTCTGGGACAACACGCTCGGAATCACGGTCGGCTACGCGCGCAGCCGCTCGCCGACCCAGGGCGAGTACACGCAGGCGTGGGGCTACCCGTCGGACAACAACAACAACCTGATCCTCGGCGGCGCCCGCATCCTCGCGGTCTCGAACACGCTGACGCGCGACGCGGTGCTCGGCACGATCGAGTTCAAGCCGAGCTCGAACTACACCTCGACGCTCGACATGTTCTATTCGAAGTTCAGCAACGTGCAGCTGTACCGCGGCCTCGAGCTGCCCCTGTGGTGGGGCGGCCTGAGCCCGGTTCCGGGCAGCGAGACGATCTCCGACAGCTTCGTGACGCAGGCGACGTTCGACGGCGTCAAGGCGGTCGTGCGCAATGACCTCAACCGGCGCGATGCGACGGTGCCGGCCTTCGCCTGGAACAACAAGCTCACGACCGGCGCGTGGACCGAGGTCGCCGACGTCAGCTACAGCTCGGCGCACCGCAAGGACGAGATCCTCGAGGAGTACGGCGGCACGGGCCGCGCAGGGCAGGGCGCGACGGATGACCTGACGTACCGCCTCGCGGGACCGGCCGGGATCACGTATGCCTCGAACCTGAACTACGCGGACCCGGCGACGATCTTCATCACGAGCCCGCAGGGCTGGGGTTCCTCGGCGGCGCTGCCGGGCGGCCAGGACGGCTACATCAACTCGCCCGAGACCCACGACGCGCTCTGGGCCTTCAAGCTCAGTGCCTCGCGCGCGCTCGGTGGCCCGTTCAGCAGCGTCGACGTCGGCGTGAACTACGCCTCGCGGCACAAGACCTTCAGCGACCGCAACCAGGGGTTCCTGGCGCTGCAGAACAACCCCGCCAACCTGCCGATGCCGAATCCGTTCGTGACCTCGCTCGCGTTTGCGGGCATCCCGGGCGTGCTCAGCTACGATCCGCAGGCGGCGATCGCCAACGGCCTGTTCAAGTACGTCGCGAACGCGGACTCGGGCGTCGCGACCGAGTCGTGGGATCTGCGCGAGAAGGTCACGACGCTGTACGGCAAGCTGAACATCGCGACGCAGTGGGGCCCGATTCCGCTCACCGGCAACTTCGGCGTGCAGGCGGTCAAGGCCGACCAGACGTCGTCCGGCATCGCGGGCACCGGTAACCCGGCGACGAACCTGACGCCGAGCGAAGGCGGCGCGAACTACACGCTCGTGCTGCCGACGTTGAACCTCGCGTGGGACTTGCCGGAGGACCAGAAGATCCGCCTGGCCCTCGGCCGGCAGATGGCCCGGCCGCGCCCGGACGACATGTCGGCATCGCTGAACTACAGCTTCTGCACGACGGTGCAGTGCCAGGCGAGCACGAGCCTGATCCAGAACCCGGCGTGGAGCGGCAGCGGCGGCAATCCGACCTTGCACCCGTGGATCGCCGACGCGCTCGACCTCTCCTACGAGAAGTACCTCGCGCACAAGGCGTATTTCAGCTTCACGGTGTTCTCGAAGAACCTGCGGACGTTCATCTACCAGCGCTCGCTGCTGTACAACTTCTCCTACATCCCGACGCCGGGCTACACGCCGGCTGAGACCCAGGGATTCGTCACGGAGTGGTACAACGGCAATGGCGGGCGCATCGACGGCATCGAGACGGCGCTGTCGATGCCGTTGAGCATCCTGAGCGACAAGCTGGACGGCTTCGGCATCACGGTCGGCTACGCCGCGAACGAGAGCAACGTCTTCATCAACGGCGCGAACACGACCGTTCCGGGGCTCTCGAAGCAGGTCTGGAACGCGACGTTCTACTACGAGAAGAACGGCTGGCAGGTGCGCTTCGCCGACCGCTACCGGTCCTCGTTCGAGGGCAACATCGTCGGCTTCGGCGCCGGTATCAACCAGCAGTTGGTGGGCGGCGAGTCGATCATGGACGCGCAGGTGGGTTACACGTTCGACGAGGGCCCGCTGAAGGGCCTGTCGATCCTGTTCCAGGCGAACAACCTGTTCGACGAGCCGTACAGGGACTTCACCAACAACGACATGCGCCAGTTCGTCAACTACCAGCGGTTCGGGCGCGTGTGGCTGCTGGGCGCGACCTACAAGATCGACTGAGGTCGCACGGGCCGCTGCGGCCCGCCGGCGCGACGCCGGCGAGCAGGCGGCGCTGGCGCCGGCGAACGGTGGCGCGATGCGCGCCGTCCGCCGGTTCCTGATTCTCGTCCTCGCGGCGCCCGCGCTCGGCGCGTGCGCCGGCGGGGGCGGCGGCGCGTCGGCCGTCGCGCCACCCCCGGCGCCGCTCGCGCTCGCGAGCGCGCGGGCCATCTGGCTGGACCCCGCGACGATCGTGTGGCCGGGCGCCGATCCCTCGCACAGCTACCGGCTGTTCCACGCGGCCGCGGGCGGGCTCGCGCCCGCGCCCGGCGGCATCGCCGGCGCCGACGACCCGGGGGGCGAGCTGCTCGGGTCGGCGAGTCTGTCGGCCGGCGAGCTCGCGCGCTTCCCGCAGTTAGCGCGCGCGACCGCGTTCGCCGTCCCCGCGGCGACCGCCGCCGGCGCCGCCAGCCTCGCGCGCGAGCAGCTGGCCGTGGTCGAGTACGCCGGTGCCGAGGCGGTCGGCGGCACGCAGGTGCAGACGGCGCCGCTGCTCGATGCGCTGTACGCGCCCAGCGCCGGCGGCGCGGCCCTCGGCGTCAGCTTCGCGCCGGCGACCGGCGTACCGACCTTCCGCGTCTGGGCGCCAACCGCGCGCTCGGTGACGCTGAACGTGTACGCGGCCGCAACCGGCGGCAGCGCGACCAGCGCGCCGATGACCCTCGATCCGGCCTCCGGCGTCTTCAGCTTCACGGCACCCGATGCGAGCTGGACCAATCGCGCCTACTACACCTACTCGGTCGAGGTGTTCACGCGCCGCGCCAGCGCGGCGGGGTCGCCGTACGGGGCCATCGTCACCAACACCGTCGCCGATCCCTACGCCACCTCGCTCAGCGGCAACGCGGCGCGCGCGATGGTGCTCAACCTTGCCGATGCCGTCGCGCAGCCGCCCGGCTGGCCCGGGGCGCCGCTGCCGACCGCGGCGACGCCGACCGACGCCGTCGTCTACGAGCTGCACGTGCGGGACTTCTCGGTGAACGATGCGACGGTGCCGGCCGCGCACGCCGGCAAGTTCCTCGCGTTCACCGACCCGGCGTCCGCCGGCATGGGCCACCTCGCGGCGCTCGCCGCCGCGGGCCTCACGCACGTACACCTGCTCCCCGTCTTCGACTTCTCGTCGGTCGACGAGCTCGGCTGCCGGACGCCGATGATCCCCGCGAGCAGCGGCGCCGGCACCGAGGCCGAGAGCGCGGTCAAGGCGAGCCAGGCGAGCGACTGCTACAACTGGGGCTACGATCCGCGCCACTACGGCGCGCCGTCGGGCCTGTACTCGAGCAACCCCGACGACGGGCTCGCCCGCGTGCGGGAATTCCGTCAGATGGTGCAGGCACTGCACGCCGCGGGCCTGCGCGTCGTGCTCGACGTCGTCTACAACCACACCTCGGCGAGCGGACAGGCGGCCAATTCGGTGCTCGATGAACTCGTGCCCGACTACTACCACCGCCTGAACGCCGCGGGCGAGGTCGAGAGCCACTCGTGCTGCGCCGACACCGCCGGCGAACACGCGATGATGGAAAAGCTGATGACCGACACGCTGGTGCGCTGGGCGGGCGCCTACCAGGTCGACGCCTTCCGCTTCGACGTCATGGGCATGCTGCCGAGGGACGCGCTGCTGCGCGCCCGCGCGGCGGTCGAGGCCGTGGCCAGCGCCGACGGGCGCGGGCACACCTATTTCTATGGCGAGGGCTGGAACCCCGACCCGGAGGTGGCGGCGGTCATTACGCCGGCGACGCAGGCGAACCTCGCCGGTACCGGTGTCGGCACCTTCAACGACCGCATCCGCGATGCGATCCGCGGCGGCAGCCCGAGCGATGCGGGCGCCGCGCTGGTCGCGAACCAGGGCTTCATCGACGGTCTTTGCGTCGCGCCGACCGCGAGCGACGCGGCCGACTGCAGCGGCGGGCCGGCCGACGCCGGCGCGCTGCTCGGCAACCGGATCCGTGTCGGGCTCGCCGGCAACCTCGCGGCGTTTCCGCTCAGGCCCGGCGTCACCGGCGCCGGCGTCGACTACCACGGCGGCCCGACCGGCTATGCAGCCGAGCCGCAGGAAAACGTCGCCTACGCGGGTGTCCACGACAACGAGACGCTGTTCGACATCGCCGCCTACAAGCACGCGCCGGGCACGGCACCGGCCGATGCCGCGCGCGCCCAGGCGGTCGCGCTGTCGCTCGCGGTCCTCGCCGAGGGCGTCGCCTTCGTGCACGCCGGCGATGAGCTGTTGCGCTCGAAGTCCGGCGACAGCAACAGCTACGACTCCGGCGACTACTTCAACCGGATCTTCTGGGACGCGGGAGCGAACGGCTGGGCGACGGGCCTGCCGCCCGACAACACCGGCAACAACGCCGCGAACGCGGCGACGCTGGCGCCGCTGCTCGCCTCGCGCCCGGCGCCCGACCCGGCGGCGATCCGGCTCACCGCCGAGCAGTTCCTCGAGTTCCTGCGCGTGCGCCAGGCGACCGACCTGTTCCGCCTCGGCTCCGCGGCCGACATCGAGCGCTGCGTCAGTTTCCCGGACGCCGCGGCGCCCGTCCACGGGCTCATCGTCGAGCGCATCGAAGGAACCGGCTGCGTCGCACAGACCTCATCGGGTTATCGCAGCGTCGTCGTGCTCTTCAACGCCGGCCTCGTCGCGCAGACCGTGTCGCTGCCGGCCTACGCGGGCCGCACGGCCGGCGTCGGGCCGGGCTCGGTGTCGCTGCACCCGGCGCAGCTCGGCGGCGCCGACCCGGTGCTGCTTGGCGGCTGGGCCTTCGGCGCCAACGCGAGCGCCGGCCACTTCACGGTGCCGCCGCGCACGACGGCGGTGTTCGTCGAGTACCCCTAGGCGGCCGGCCGCTCGTTCGAGGGCGGGCGGCCGCCCCGCCCGCGCCCGCGGCCGTCGCCGCGCCCCCTGAGGAAATCCCGCAATCGACGATCCGGTCCCAAATTCGCGCATGAAATCGATTGCAATCGCGTATTCCCCCTCCCTAGACTGCGCGGCCCATGCAGGTACCATCGAGACCATGCCGGACTCGCGCGACGAATCGCCCGTCCTCGCCTCGGCGAGCCACCGGCTCGCGGCTATCGATCCGCCGATTCCGATGCTGATCCTCGAGCGCGGGCTGCGGATCCGCTGGGTCAGCGGCGCGGCCGTGACAAGGTTCGGCCTGCCGGCGCAGCGGCTCGTCGGGCGCAGCTGGTACGAGCTGTTCCCCGAGTCCGCGTCGCGTCGCGCGCAGCACGAGGCGCTGTTCGACGGGGGCTGCGAGTCGCTTGACCTGCCGCGCGTCGCGCTGACCCGCGACGGCTGCACGCGCCACTTCTCGCTGCGGCTGCGGCCGATGGCCGGCCCCGATGGCCGCGTCGAGGCACTGATCGGCGTTGGCGAGGACATCACGGCGCAGGTCGAGAGCGAGCAGGCGCTGCGCGCGAGCGAGGAGCGCTTCCGCGCGATCTCGACCCACGCCCGCGACCTCGTCGTGATCTGCCGCGCCGACGGCACGATCGTGTTCGTCAACGAGGCGCTCGAGCGCGTGCTCGGCCGCAGCGCCGCGGCGCGCGTCGGCGCGTCCGTGTTCGAGTTCCTGCATCCGGACGACGTCGGGCGGGCCGCAGAGCTGTTCCGGCAGCTGTCGGCCGAGGCGACCGCGAGCGCCGCGCACCACCTCGAGGTGCGCAAGCAGCACGCCGACGGCCGCTGGTGCTGGCTCGAGCTGACCGCGACGAACCTGCTGGCGCACCCCGCGGTGCGCGGCATCGTGTTCAACGGCCGCGACGTGACGGCTCGCAAGCGCGCCGAGGCCGAGCTGCGCGCGAGCGAGCACCGCTTCCAGACGGCGCTGTGGGGCGCCCGCAGCGCCTACTGGACGATCGACCTCGCCGCCGACCGGGCGCACGTCTCGCCGCAGTTCTTCGAGATCACCGGCATCGACCCCGGCGAGTGGGCGGCGAGCGCCGACCCGTGGACCTCGCGGATCCACCCCGAGGACGTGTCGCAGACGCTGGCTCGCTACCGCGCGCACCTCGACGGGCACGACGAGTGCTACGAGGCCGAGTACCGGATCCGGACCCCGGCCGGCTGGATGTGGCTGCACGATCGCGGCCGGGTCGCCGAGCGCGACGCCGGCGGGCGGCCGCTGATGATGGCCGGCACCGCGATCGACGTCTCGGAGCGCAAGTCGCTCGAGCGCGAGCTGACCGAGATCGCCGGGCGCGAGCGCGACCGCATCGGCCGCGACCTGCACGACGGCCTCGGCCAGGACCTGACCGGCGTCGCGCTGCTGCTGCACGCGCTCGCGAAGCGCGAGCGCGGCGAGCGGCCCGGGACCGCCGCGGCGCTCGATGAGGTGGCCGCCCTCGTCAGCCAGTCGATCGCGAGCGTGCGGCTGCTGGCGCAGGGGCTCTCGCCGGTCGCGATCGTCGGCGGCGACCTCGCGCTCGCGCTGCGCGCGCTGGCGCGCTCGGCGGCGGCGCGCAGCGGCATCCGCATCGGCCTGAGCGCACCGCCCGGTGCCGCCCTCGGGCTCAGCGAGGACAGCGCCGATCAGCTGTACCGGATCGCCCAGGAGGCGGTCACGAACGCGATCCGCCACAGCCAGGCGACGCGCATCCGCATCTCGCTCGCGCTGAAGGGCGACGCCGTGCGCCTGTCGGTCACGGACAACGGCCGCGGGCTCGCGCCGCGCGAGCGCGGCGCGGGCGGGATGGGGCTCAGGATCATGGCGCACCGCGCGCGGACGATCGGCGGCGAGGTCAGCTTCGACCAGCCGCGCTCCTGCGGCACGCGGATCGTCGTCCGCTGCCCGCGGCTCGCATCCGAGGCGGGCCCGAGCGGCCACGCCTGAGGGCGGTCAGCCGAGGACCACTTCCTCGGGCTTGTGCACGAAGTAGCCCTGGATGAACTCGATGCCGAGCTGCCAGAGCACGGCCATCGTGTTCGCGTCCTCGACGCGCTCGGCGATCGTGACCGCGCCGACGCGCTTGGCGATCGCGACCAGTCCCTTCACGCGCTGCTGCAGCGCCTGGTTGTTGGCGAGCCCCTGCATCAGCGTGCCGTCGATCTTCACGAACTCGGGCTTCAGGTGGTCGACCAGCTGCTGCGGGTCGGCGCCGGTGCCGAAGTGTTCGACCGCGAAGCGAAAGCCCTGCCGCTTGAACTGCTCGCGCAGGTCCTTGGCCTGCAGCAGGTACTGGTCGGCGATCTCCTGCGCCACCTGGAAGCAGAGCCGCGACGGGTCGAGCTTGCTGGCCTTCAGCTGGTTCGACAGCCAGATCGGCAGCGACTTGTCGTTGACGGTGTCCTTCGACAGGCGCACGAAGATGCCGGCCGGCTTGCGCGCCGCGCAGAAGGACATCGAGGCACCGACCACCCAGCGGTCGATGTTCTTCATCAGGTCGTTGCGCTCGGCCGCCGGGATGAACTCCGACGGCAGCACTTCCTTGCCCTGCTCGTCGAGCATGCGCACCAGCACGTCGAACATGCCCTTGTCCTCGCCCAGCAGGCTCGCGATCGGCTGCTGCACGAGGCGGAAGCGGTTCTCCATCAGCGCGGCCTTGATGTGCCGCACCCAGATCTTGTCGTAGGCCTGCACGCGCGTGTCGGAGTCGGCGCGGTCGAGCGTGTAGACCTGGTTGCCGCCGTGATCGCGGCCCTTGCGGCTCGCCTCGACCGCGTCGGCCACCGGGCCGGACGGGTCGGTGACGCTCGCCGGCACGAGCCCGAGGCCGACGGTCGCCGTCGTCGTCAGCGTCTTCTCGTCGATCTTGAAGACGTGGCCCTGCACCTTGCGCACGACGTGCTCGGCCCAGGCCTCGACGTCGCGCTCCGTGCCGCGCTCGATCAGGAACAGCAGCGCGCTGCCCGTGAAGCGGCCGCCCAGGTCGCCGGCGCTCTGCTCGCGCACGACCGCGGCGAACTGCGCCACGAACTCCTCGGCCTGCAGCGGGCCGATCTGCGCGACGACCTGCTCCATGCGGTCGGGGCGGACGCACGCCACCATGCGCATGCCGCCCTTGATCGGCTCGGCGAGGCGCGCGCTCAGCTGCTCGATCAGGTAGCGGCGGTGGAGGAGGCCGGTCGAGCTGTCGGTGCGCACCGCCTCGGACAGGCGGCGCTGGATGTCGGCCTCGTCGTGGCGGCGCGCCTGGACGACGCAGCGCACCGCCGGCTCGCCGTCGAACTCGCCGGCGCCGAGCTCCATCTCGAGCGGCAGCGGCGAGCCGTCGGCGAGCAGCGCCGTCACGCGCAGCGCGTGGTCGCTCCACTTGCCGGTCAGGCAGGCGACCAGGCCGCCCTTCAGCGCCGTGTGCGAGTCGCCCTCGAAGAAGTCCATCAGCGGCTGGCCGCGCACCGGCTCGGCGTCCGAGTAGCCGTACAGCTCGAGCCAGGCCGGGTTCACGTCGACGATGATGCCTTCCTGGACCATCGCGATCGCGTCCGCCGAGCCCGCCATGAAGGCGGCGAGCGCCCGCTGGTACTCGCGCGCCGAGGTCAGCGTCGTGTTCAGCGCGCGCTCGAGCCGGAACGCGCGCAGCTCGCGCGCGCACACGAGCTGCAGCCGCTCCGGCTGCGCGAGCGTGACGACGTCCTGGGCGCCGGCGCGCAGCGACTTCGTCAGGCGCGACTCGTCGACCATGCCGCTGACGAGGACCACCGGTACCGGCGGCTGCGTGCGCGCCCGGAGGTCCTTGATCGCCTCGAGCGGCACGAGGCCCTCGTCGGCGAAGATGATCAGCAGCTCGGGGTTGATCTGGATCAGCGCGTCCGCGAGGTCGCGCGCATCCGGCAGCCACGTGCAGTGCACCGGGTGGCCGGCGCGGCGCAGCGACTGGTTGATCGCCTCGACGTGATCCTGGGAGCGGGTCAGGATCAGCATCGGCACCGGGGCGCCTTCGGCGGGCGGGGATTTCGTGGCCGTGGGGGTCAAAGGCTCGCTCGGGGGAGTGTCACCGCGCGGCGATCGTACCACCCGCCCACCGCGACCCCGGGGACCGGCTCGACAGTTTTGGGGCGCTCGGGGCGTGGCTGGGCCGTGCTTGCGAGCGGCCCTGACTGGCCTGCCAGTGGCCTTGCCGGTATCATGGTCGGCTCTTTATCGGGGCGCCGTTATGTCGAGCTACAGCACGAACGAATTCAAGTCCGGCCTCAAGATCCTGCTGGACGGCGACCCGTACTCGATCGTCGAGAACGAGATGGTCAAGCCCGGCAAGGGCCAGGCCTTCAACCGCGTCAAGGTCCGCAACCTGCGCACCGGCCGCGTCGTCGAGCGCACCTGGAAGTCCGGCGACTCGGTCGAGGCGGCCGACGTCGTCGACACGGACATGCAGTACCTGTACAGCGACGGCGACTTCTGGCACTTCATGGTGCCGGACACCTTCGAGCAGTTCACGGCCGGCAAGGCGGCGATGGGCGATGCGGCGCAGTGGATCAAGGACGGCACGCAGTGCATCGTGACGCTGTGGAACGGCCAGCCGCTGACCGTGACGCCGCCGGCGCACGTCGAGCTCAAGATCGTCAAGACCGACCCGGGCGTGCGCGGTGACACCGTGACCGGTGGCCAGAAGCCCGCGACCCTCGAGACCGGCGCCACCGTCAAGGTGCCGCTGTTCATCAACGAGGGCGAGGTCATCCGCGTCGACACCCGCAGCGGCGACTACATCTCCCGGGCCAAGTAGGGCCCGTCCCAGTCCGAGCCCGCGACCAGGCGCGCCGCGAACGCGCCGAGGCCGGCGGCGTCGGCCGCCCCGAAGCGGCCGAGCCGCGGGCTGTCGAGGTCGAGCACGCCGACGAGGCCCTGCGCGGCGAGCAGCGGCACCACGATCTCGGAATTCGAGGCCGCATCGCAGGCGATGTGGCCCGGGAAGGCGTGCACGTCCTCCACGACCACGGTCTCGCGGCGCGCGGCCGCGGTGCCACACACGCCCTGGCCGATCGCGATCCGCACGCACGCGGGCTTGCCCTGGAACGGCCCGACGACGAGCTCACGGCCGTCGAACAGGTAGACGCCCGCCCAGTTGAGGTCCGGCAGCAGCTGGTACAGGAGCGCCGCGGCGTTCGCGCAGTTCGCGATCGGGTGGCGCTCGCCGGCGAGCAGCCCGTCGAGCGCCGCCAGCAGGTCGGGATACAGGGCCTCGGGGCGGGCGCCCGCGGCCGGGCGCGGCAGGGCATGGCTCACGACGGTGCTCTCCTGACGGGTCGGTCGGCCGAGTGTAGACCCGCCGCGCCCCTAGATCTCGTTGGCGCGCGCGGCCCGCGCGATGTGCTCGCCGGCACGGAACGCGAGCGCCTGGATCGTCATCGTCGGCTGGCCGCGGCCGGAGGTCACGAGGCTGCTGCCGTCGCAGATGAAGAGGTTCGGCACGTCGTGGCTGCGGTGGTAGCGGTCGACGACCGAGTGCGCCGGGTCATCGCCCATCCGGCAGGTGCCGAGCAGGTGCACGCCGCCGCTCGAGGCCGTGATCGGCGCGCGCGTCACGCGCACGGCGCCCGAGGCCTCGGCGACCTCGACGCCGCGATCCTGCAGGAAGCGCGCGTTGGCGAGGTCGTCGGGGTGGTCACGATAGGTCACGCGCAGCGCCGGCAGGCCCCACGCGTCCTTGAGCGCGGGGTCGAGGTCGACCTGGTTGCTGGCGACCGGGAGCGAGGTGCCGTGGCACAGGATCACCATCGAGCGCGGGAACTCGCGCAGCCGCGCCTTGAAGCCGGCGCCCCAGCCCGGCCCCTCGAGCGCGATCCGCTGCGCCCAGATCGTCGGCTGCGGACCGATGCGCGCGTCGAGGCCGCCGCCGCCGTAGAAGCCGCGCTTCGGGTCCGAGTCGTAGAAATCGTGCAGCACGCGCGTGACCTGCACGCTCTTGAACTCGTTGAGCTCGTGCTCGTACACGGCGCCGACCCGCGAGGCGTAGTTGAACATCAGGTGGCGGCCGACCAGCCCGCTCGAGTTGCCGAGCCCGTCCGGGTGGCGGCTGCTCGCCGACAGCAGCAGGAGCCGCGGCGATTCGGCGCCATTCGCCGCGAGCACGACGGCGCGCGCCTTCTGGCGCCGCTCGCGCCGCTCGCGGTCGAAGTACACGACGCCGCTCGCGCGGCCGCGCGCGTCGGTCTCGATCCGCGCCGCGTAGCTCAGGGAGCGGACCTCGCAGCGGCCGGTCGCCTCGGCTTCCGGGATCATGTTGAACAGCGTCGACGACTTCGCGCCCGCCTCGCAGGCGAAGCCGTGGCAGAAGCCGCAGTGCACGCACGCCGCGCGGCCGCGGTACGGCTCTGAGTTGATCGCCATCGGCGCCGGGAAGGGGTGCAGGCCGAGCTTGCGCGCGCCGCGCTCGAACAGCACGCCCGAGCTCTTCACCGGCAGCGCCGGCATCGGGTAGGGCCGGGACCTGGGCGGCTCGAAGGGGTGCGCGCCGGCGAGACCGGACACGCCGATCTCCCAGTCGACGCGCGTGTAGTAGGGCTCGAGCTCGGCGTAGCGGATCGGCCAGTCGGCGAAGCCGGTGCCGGCGATCGGACCGAGGCGGCTGCACTCGTCGAAGTCGACCTCGCGAAAGCGCCAGTAGTTCGCGGTCATGTGCGCGCTGCTGCCGCCGACCATGCGCGCGTAGCGCAGCGCCGGCCCGCCGCTCACCGGCCGCGCGACCTCGCCGGGCGCCGCCCGGAAGCTCTGCGGGCTCTGCGCGATGTCGTTCGTGATCCCGGACAGGAACCAGTACTTCAGCTCGTCGTGCTCGAACTGCGCGCGCTCGAGGCGCGGCCCCTGCTCGAGCACGACGACGCTGTGGCCGGCGAGCGCCAGCTCGCGCGCCAGCACGCCGCCTGCCGCGCCGGAACCGACGACGACGAAGTCGACGGTCTCGCGTTCGCCGAAGCGCCGCGGACTCATCGCTCCGCGCCGTCCGGCACGAAGCCGGGGTAGTCCCGGTCGTAGTAGCCGAAGGGCGGCACGAAGGCGTGCTGGTCGGCGAAGCCGATCAGGCGCCAGCCCGCGCCGCCGCGATTGCCGCCGTACTCCGGGCTCGCGAGCAGGCCGAGCACGGCGAGGTCGCGCAGCTGCGCGAAGAAGGGCGTGCGCTCGATCTGCGCCATGAAGGCGTGCTGGCGCTCGACGGGCCAGCCGCCGAGGGGCCCGAGCGCGGGCTCGCGCGCGGCGGCCGCCGCGCGCAGCCCGGCGAGCCCCGCGCGGAAGTCCGCGGCGCGTGCGGCGAAGAAGCTCGCGAGCGCGGTGTCGATGAACTCGGGCACGCCCGCCTCGAGGGCCCCCGGCTCCTCGTCGGTCGGCAGGATGAGCGCACAGAGTGCCCGCAGGTCGGCGAACTCCGCGGCGTCGAGCGCGCGCGGCGGCGCGCCCGGCCGGGCCGACGCCGCGGCGGCCAGCGCGTCCTCGACCCGCACGCCGAGCGGCGCGGCGATCAGCGTCGCCAGCAGCGTGCGTCGCGAGAATCCGGCGGGAGGCGGGGAGTCGGCCGACATGGCGGTGCCTCGGGAGGGTGCAGGGGCGGGCGGACGACGATACCGCAAGCACCGCCCGCTCGCCGTCACCCGACCCGCCGCCAGGTGAGCGTGCGGACGAGCGGCGTGCCGTCGGGGCCGGCGGTGTCGACGCGGATCGTGAGCGCATCGCCCTCGACCTGCATGCGGCGCGTCAGCACGAGGCCGACGTTCTCGCGCGACAAGGCGCCGAGCAGCCGCTGCGTGACGGCCCCGGCGGCGTCATCGACCGTGTAGGTGCCGAAGTACGCGTCATAGCCGTCCTGCGCGCGGCTGTTGTTGGGCCCGGCCGCCGCGGCCGGGGCCGGCGAGCCGTCGCGCGAGCGCTTCATGAACTGCGCGGCGAAGTGGCCGGCGCGGTCGTAGTAAAGGAGTGCGACCGGGTCGGCGCCGAGGCCCGGGTCGACGCGCCGCTCTCCGCCCGCGGTCTCGTCGACCCGCGCGAGGAGCTCCCAGGTCCCGATCAGCGACTCGGACAGGGGTCGCGGGGGTGCGCTCGCCATGGCATGCCTCCGTGAGCGGGTCGGGTGCGGGCGGTGCGCGGCCGGTTCAGGCGCGATCGACCGGGAACGGCAGGACCTCGCGGATGTCGGTGGCGCCGGCCGCGAGCATGACGATCCGGTCGAAGCCGACCGCGACGCCGGCCGCGTCGGGGAGCCCTGCGGCGAGGGCCGCGAGCAGGCGCTCGTCGATCGGCACCGGCGGCAGGCCGCGCGCGCGGCGCTGGTCGAGGTCGGCGAGGAAGCGGCGACGCTGCTCGGCGGGGTCGGCCAGCTCGGCGAAGCCGTTGCAGAGCTCCTGGCCCTCGACGTAGGCCTCGAAGCGCGCGGCGCGCGGCGGCGCACCGGGCAGCAGCCGTGCGAGGGCCGCCTGCGAGGCCGGGTACTCGTCGACGAAGCTCACGCGGCCGCGGCCGAGCGCCGGCCCGACGAGCGCCCCCATCAGGAGGTCGAGCACGGTGTCGCGCGCGCTGCCGAGCGAGGCGACGTCGGCGCCGAGCCGCTCGGCGGCGACCGCGGTCAGCGTCGCAAGCGGCGCCGCGAAGGGGTCGAGGCCGAGCACGCGCGCGAATGCGGCCGCGTAGCTCAGGCGCTCCGGCGCCGCCGCGAGCCGCTCGCCGAGCAGTTCGCCGAGCAGCGCGCCGACCTCGTCCATCAGCTGCTCGTGGCCGAAGCCGAGCCGGTACCACTCGATCAGCGTGAACTCGGGGTTGTGGTGGCGGCCCGCCTCGCCGTCGCGGAAGGCCTTGCACACCTGGTAGATGTCGCCGCTGCCCGCCGCCAACAGCCGCTTCATCGCGTATTCGGGCGAGGTCTGCAGGAAGTACGGCGTCGGCTGGCCGGCGATGCGCGTCTCGAGCGAGGCCAGGTGCACGTCCGTGACGCCGGCCCGCGCGAGCAGCGGCGTCTCGACTTCGAGCACGCCGCGCGCCGCGAAGAACGCGCGCACCCGCGCCAGCAGTCGCGCGCGCAGCGCCAGCACCTCGAGCCCCGCCGTCGGCCGCCAGTCGTCCATCGTTCAGCCGACGAGTTCGCCGATCGTGGCGCCCATGCGGACCGTCGCGCCCGGCTGGAAGCCGGATCCCCAGCGGCAGCGTCCGCGCGGCAGCAGCAGGATGACGGTCGAGCCCATGTTGAAGCGGCCGAGCTCGGCGCCGCGCACGAACATCGGCGCCGGCGCCGGCACCGTGAAGCGCCGCTCGATGCGGCGTCGCACCGGCGTCAGGTCGCCGAGCCCCTCGATGCCGATGCTGCCGACGTTGAGCGCGCCGACGAACACCAGGGCGACGGGGCCGGCGGCCGTGTCGAATCGGCAGATCACGCGCTCGTTGCGCGCGAACAGCTTCGGCACGCGCTCGGCGGTCGCGCGGTTGACGCTGAACAGCCGCCCGGGCACGTACGTGACCGCGGTCAGCCGGCCGTCGAGCGGCATGTGCACTCGATGGTAGTTGTAGGGCGCGAGGTAGATCGTCGCGAACTCCCCGCCGACGAAGTCGCGGGCCCGCGGATCGCTGCCGAGCAGTTCCTCGAGCGTGTACGTGTGGTTCTTCGCCTCGAGCCGCGCCTGCAGCAGCTCGTCACCGTCGATCGTGCCGCACTCGCTGACGGTGCCGTCGCAGGGGCAGGCGATCGCGCGCAGCGCCGCGGGCAGCGGCCGCGCGCCCGGCCGGAGCGCGCGCGTGAAGAACGCGTTGAAGGTCGGGTAGGCACCCGGGTCGGGCGCGAGTGCCTCGCTCAGGTCGACGCGATACAGGCGTACGAAGCCGCGGATCAGCAGCGGCGCCAGCCAGCGCGAGCGCGCGAGGCGGTGCACGAGCGCGGTCAGCGCGTGCTGCGGCAGCAGCGACTGGAGCGTGACGAACAGGCGGCCCGTGCCGGCCATCAGCCGCCGTCGCCCGCGGCCGAGCGGATCGCGCGGAAGTCCTCGGCCAGCACCTGCGCCTCGTGCGGCGCCGGGAACACCGCCGCGACCCGCGCCGCCGGGTCGATCAGGAACACCGCGGCCGTGTGGTCGACACTGTAGCTGCCCTCGACCGGCGTGCCGCGCTCGATCGCGACGCCGATCGCCTGGGCGAGCGCGCCGACGGCCGCCTCGCTGCCGGTCAGGCCGACGAAACTCGGATCGAAGTGCGGCACGTACGCCGCGAGCCGCTCGGGCGTGTCGCGCGCCGGGTCGACGCTGACGAGCACGACCGCCGGGCGCGCCGCGGCCGGCAGGTCGGCGAGCCGCGCGCGGGCGCGCGCGAGCTCCATCAGCGTCGTCGGGCACACGTCCGGGCAGTTCGTGTAGCCGAACAGCACGAAGGTGTAGTGGCCGCGCAGCCGGCCGGCGTCGAAGCGCGTGCCGTCGTGCGCGGTCAGCTCGAACGGCGGCAGCGGGCGCGGCGCCGGATAGACGAGTGCGGCGCGCGTGACCGGTGCGGCGCCCCGCCGCGCGGCACGACGCGCCGTCAGCACGCCCGCGGCCGCCGCGACCGCGAGGGCCGCGGCGCCGGCGAGCAGCTGGCGGCGGCTGTAGGGGCGTGCGCGCGGCGCGTCGCTCATGCGCGGAGTATCCCATGACTCGCCGGGCGGGGCCGTTCGGTAGACTCGCCCGCCATGACCGCCACGACCCCCGAGCGCACCGACGAGGCGATCGACTGGGCCGCGCGCCGCCTGCGGCGCGCGCGCCTCGCCTACGGGCACGGCACCGACAACCCGCGCGACGAGGCGGCGGCGCTCGTGTTCCACGCAGCCGGCTGGTCGCATGCCGACGCGCCGCGCGCCTACCGCCGGCGGCTGCCGGCGGCGGCCCGCGCGCGGCTCGGCGAGCTCCTCGAGCGGCGCATCCGCGAGCGGGTGCCGGCCGCCTACCTGACCGGCGTGACGTGGTTCGCCGGCCACGAGATGCGGGTCGACCCGCGCGTGCTCGTACCGCGCTCGCCGCTCGCCGAGCTCCTGCGCCGGCGCTGTGCGCCGTTCGTCGAGCCCGGCGCCGTCCGGCGCGTGCTCGACATCGGCACCGGCTCCGGGTGCATCGCGATCGCCGCTGCGCACGCCTTCCCGCGCGCCCGGGTCGATGCGATCGACGTGTCGCGGGCAGCGCTCGCGGTCGCCCGCGACAACGTCCATCGGCACCGGCTCGGCCGGCGCGTGCGGCTCATCGAGGGCAGCGTGTACCGCGGCCTCGGCGCGCACCGCTACGATATGATCCTCAGCAACCCGCCGTACGTTCCGCGCCGCGAGGTCGAGGCGCTGCCGGCGGAGTACCGGCACGAGCCGCGGCTCGCCCTGGAGGCGGGGGCGGACGGGCTCAGCATCGTGCGGGCGATCCTCGCCGGCGCGCACCGGCGGCTGGCGCCGGGAGGCGTACTGGTGGTCGAGGTCGGCGGCACGATGCCGGCGGTGGTGCGGGCGTGGCCCGAGCTGCCGTTCCTGTGGCTGAGCTTCGAGCACGGTGGGGACGGGGTGTTCCTGCTGGCCCGCGAGCAGCTCGCGCGGCGGGCCGCGCGATCGCGACCGAGGTAGCAGCATGTCCGGCAACAGCTTCGGGCGCCTGTTCTGCGTGACGACCTGCGGCGAGAGCCACGGGCCGGCACTCGCCGCGATCGTCGACGGCTGCCCGCCCGGGCTCGCGCTCTCCGAGGAGGACCTGCAGCGCGACGTCGAGCGGCGGCGCACCGGCATGTCGCACCACACGAGCCAGCGCAAGGAGCCGGACCGCGTCCGCATCCTGTCGGGCGTGTTCGAGGGCCGCACGACCGGCGCGCCGATCGGGCTGCTCGTCGAGAACGTCGATGCGCGCTCGCGCGACTACGAGAAGCTGAAGGACCGCTTCCGGCCGGGCCACGCCGACTACACGTACCAGCAGAAGTACGGCTTTCGCGACTATCGCGGCGGCGGGCGCTCCTCGGCCCGCGAGACCGTCATGCGGGTCGCGGCAGGTGCCATCGCGCGCAAGTACCTCGCCGAGCACCTCGGCGTCGCGATCAGCGGCTACCTCGCGCAGCTCGGCGAGCTCGCGCTCGCGGTCGTCGACCCGGCCGCCGCCTACGACAACCCGTTCTTCTGCCCCGACCCGGGGCGGGTCGCCGAGCTCGAGGCGTACATGTGGAAGCTGCGCGAGGCGGGCGACTCGGTCGGCGCGCGCGTGACGGTGACCGCCCGCGGGGTGCCGCCCGGGCTCGGCGAGCCGGTCTTCGACCGGCTCGATGCCGACCTCGCGCACGCGATGATGGGTATCAACGCGGTCAAGGGCGTCGAGATCGGCGCCGGCTTCGCGGTCGTCGCCCAGCACGGCGGCACGCACCGCGACGAGCTGACGCCGCAGGGCTTCACGGCCAACCACGCGGGCGGCGTGCTCGGCGGGATCTCGACCGGCCAGGACATCGTCGTCAGCCTCGCGCTGAAGCCGACCTCGAGCATCCAGGTGCCCGGGCGGACGATCGACCTCGACGGCCGCCCGGTCGAGGTCGCGACGACCGGCCGGCACGACCCGTGCGTCGGGTTGCGCGCGACGCCGATCGCCGAGGCGATGCTGGCGCTCGTGCTGATGGACCACTACCTGCGTCACCGCGCCCAGAACGCGGACGTCGTATCCCGGACGCCGGTCGTCCCCGCCGGCCGGCCGGGCTGGTAGGCGCCGAGGGGTCGCCGCCCCGGAACGGGCGGCACAGATCGCACTCCCGACGACGTTTAAGCTCCGCCGTCCCGCGCCGTAAAAATAGTGTGGACATCGTCGAAGTTTTGGTGCGTGACTGTTTCTAGGCTATATTTCGTCAAATAGACTCTGTAGCTTGTGAATCAGCGACTTGTGACGTATTTCACGTTCGGTTTTGAGCTCAAGAGGCGCGCGCCCTCGCGGCGTCGGCTCCTCGGGGTAACTCGATGATCACCAAATTCCGCCTCATGCTCGGGCTGCTCGCGCTCGCACCGGGCTTGGCGCACGCACTCGGCCTCGGCGACATGCGCCTGGCGTCGGGGCTCAACCAGCCGCTCGCGGCGGACATCGAGATTGTCGGTGCCTCGGCGGAGGACCTGCTGCAGCTGCGCGCGGGCCTGCCGACGCGCGATCTGTTCACGCGCTATGGCGTCGACCGCCCCGCGTACCTGTCGGGGTTCACGTTCACGGTCGGCAAGGACGGCACCGGCCGCCCGGTCCTGCGGGTCCGTTCGTCCGATCCGGTCACTGAGCCCTTCGTGACGTTTCTGGTCGAAATCACCTGGCCCCGCGGCCACCTGATCCGCGAATACACCGCGCTCCTCGACCCGCCCGTGTTCGAGAACAAGCAGGCCGCGGCCGCCCCGGTGGCCGCGCCCGAGACGGGCGCCGCCGCGAGCGCGACGACGGGCACCGTCGAGCGCCCGGCGCCCGCCGCCCCGGCCCCGCAGGCTGCGCCGACGCCGCCCGCGTCGAGCCCGGCCACCGGCACGGCCCCGACCGAGGCGCCGACCACGGTCGCCGGCAGCGAGTACCGCGTCGTGCGCGGCGACACGCTGACGCAGATCGCGCATCGCGCCGGCGCCGTCAGCCGCAGCGACGTCAACCGGCTGATGATCGCAACCTTCCGCGCGAACCCGACGGCCTTCGACGGCAACATCAACCGACTGCACAAGGGTGCGGTCCTGAAGATCCCGGGCAGCGAGGAGTGGGGCACGGTCGACGCCTCCGCCGCGCAGCACGAGGTCAGCCGCCAGATCGCCGAGTGGCGCACCGCGACCGGCGCGGGCGCCGCGTCCGAGGGCCGCGTGCGGCTCGTGCCGCCGACGCAGGGCCCGGCCGTGCAGGCCGGCAGCCCGCCGGCCGCCGCGCCGGCTCCGGCGCCGTCCGCTGCGGAACGGAAGTCGGCGGCCGACAAGGCCGCGGCGGACAAGGCCTCGGAGCAGAAGCGGCTGCTCGAGCTCAAGAACGAGGCGCTCGCCGAGGCGCAGAAGGCGCAGCAGGCGCAGGCCGCGAAGCCGGCGCCCGCGCCGGCCCCGGCGACCGCCACGCCGCCCGCCGCCCAGCCGGCAGCGACCCCGCCGGCGACGGGCGAGACGGCGCCGGCCCCGAAGCGCGTGCCCGCCAAGGCGCCGCCGGCGTCCGAGGCGTCGGAGCCGAGCTTCCTCGATTCGCTGCTCGGCAACTGGATGTACCTCGCGGGCGGCGCGCTCGTCATCGTGCTGCTCGCCGTGTTCGGCCTGAGCACGCTGCGCCGGCGCCGCGCCGACACCGACTTCGACCGGGCGATGCAGCCGTCGGAGTCGTCCGAGCCCTCGCCGGCCGCGCCGCGCATCGCGCGCAGCGAGGCGCCGCGCGAGTCGATGGTCGTCGAGGAGTCGGACGACGACTCCGGCGAGTTCGTCGCGCCGCCGATCGCCCGCGCGCCCGTGCCGAAGCAGGACGTCACGGCCACCTCGACGATCGAGGACACGCTGTCCTCGGAGACCGCCCTCAACCTCGAGCAGGCCGACCCGCTCGCCGAGGCGGACTTCCACATGGCCTACGGCCTGTACGACCAGGCGGCCGACATCGTCAAGCTCGCGATCGGCCGCGAGCCCGCGCGCCGCGACCTCAAGATGAAGCTGCTCGAGGTCTACTTCGTCTGGGGCAACAAGGACGCGTTCCTCGACGTGGCGCGCGACCTCGGGCGCAGCCGCGACGCGGGCGCGCCGGGCGACTGGGAGAAGGTCGTGATCATGGGCCGGCAGATCGCCGGCGAGGACCCGCTGTTCGCGGGCGCGAGCACCTCCGGAGCGCCGACCGACGTCGACCTCGACCTCGAGGCCGGCGGCCAGCAGGGCGTCGACCTCGAGCTGCTCGGCGGCGAGACGATGGCACCGGACCGGCCGCACGCGGCCGACGAAAGCATCGACCTCGACCTCAGCCAGGCGCTGGCCGGGGCCGACGGCACGGCCGATACCGGCGAGTCGAAGACACTCGATCCCGACCGCCTCGACCTGCTGCTCGAGGGCGATCGCGGCTCCGACCGCAGCGGCGGCACGACCCGCGAGATGCGCCCGCGCGCCGACGCGCCGACCGTCGAGCAGCCGGCGCTGCGCAGCTCCGATGCGCCGACGGTCGAGACGCCGATGCTGGCGCAGGAGCGCGACAACACGATCCGCGAGAAGCTGGACTCGGCGCTGCGGCGCGGCGATCGCCACGTCGCCGCCGACGCGACCGCGGAACTCTCGCTCGACGACCTCGGCTTCGAGGTCGACAAGCTCGGCTCGACCTCGACCTCGCTCGAGGAGCTGTCGGTCACCGACCATCCGTCCGACGCACCGACGATGATCGCCGGCCTCGACGAGGGCACGCGCGCGCTGCTGGCGGCGGCGGACAAGGGCATGAAGGCCTCCGACCTCGAGCCGACCCGCGAGAGCCCGCGGCCGGCGCCCTCGATGGACGCGACGCAGCGGCTCGCCGAGGCGACCCAGCGGCTGGTCGGCAAGGCGGTCCCCGCACCGCCCGCGACGACCAGCGATACCGGCACGGCGCGCGTGCTCGGCACGACCGGCCTCGACCTCGACCTCGACGAGCTGGCCCGGGCGCTCGAGAACGACACCGTCGAGCAACCGCGCCGCGAGGAAATGAAGTTCTCGACGGACGTGTTCCAGACCTCGATCCGCAAGGCGCCGAACGGGCTCGACCTCGACGTCGGCGCGCCGCTCGGCGAGCACCGCGAGCCGACGGTCACCGAGCGCATCAACGCCGACGAGCTGTCACTGCCGGAGCTCGAGCCCGTGACGCTGTCCGAGGTCGGCACGAAGCTCGACCTCGCGCGTGCGTACATGGACATGGGCGACCCGGACGGGGCGCGCAGCATCCTGCAGGAGGTCCTGTCGGAAGGCAGCGCCTCGCAGAAGCAGGAGGCGCAGCGCCTGATCGAGACGCTGCCCGGCTGATCGCGCCGCGGGCGTGCGCTTCGCCGTCGGCATCGAGTACGCCGGCACGCGCTACGCGGGCTGGCAGCGGCAGGCGTCCGCGCCGTCCGTCCAGGCCGAGGTCGAGGCCGCGCTGGCGCAGGTCGCGAACCACCCGGTCACGATCACCGGCGCCGGCCGCACCGATGCCGGCGTGCACGCGCTCGGCCAGGTCGCGCACTTCGACAGCGAGGCACAGCGACCGCTGCGTGGCTGGCTGCTCGGCGCGAACGCGGTGCTGCCGCCGGACGTGGCGCTACGCTTCGTCGTGCCGGTGGATGGCGAGTTCCACGCACGCTACTCCGCGCTCGAGCGCACCTACGCCTACCTCGTGCTGAACCGCCCGACGCGCGCGCCGCTCGCGCACGAGCGCGCCGCGTGGCGCTACCAGCCGCTCGACGCGCCGCGCATGCACGAGGCGCTGCAGTCACTGCTCGGCGAGCACGACTTTTCCGCGTTCCGCGCCGCCGAGTGCCAGGCGCAGGTGCCGGTGCGCGAGCTCCGGCGCATCGAGGTGCGCCGCGACGGCGACTGGATCCGCTTCGAGGTCACCGCCAACGCCTTCCTGCACCACATGGTGCGCAACATCGTCGGCAGCGCACTCGAGGTCGGCGAGGGTGCCCGGCCGCCCGGCTGGATCGGCGAGCTGCTCGCGAGCCGCGATCGGCGCCAGGCCGGCCCGACCGCACCGGCCGGCGGGCTGTACTTCGCGAGCGTCCGCTACCCGGCGCGCCACGCGCTGCCGGCGCCGGCCGCCGCCGGGCTTTCCGCTATGATCGGCGCCATCGCCACCAGCCTGGGCCGCGGATGACCTGGTTCGAGAAAATCCTGCCCTCGCGGATCAAGACCGAGCGCCGCACGCGCTCGGTCCCGGAAGGCTTGTGGATCAAGTGCGAGGCCTGCGACGCGGTCCTGTACCGCGCCGAGCTCGAGCGCAACCTGAACGTCTGCCCGAAGTGCAGCCACCACATGCGCATCCAGGCGCGCGAGCGCCTGAAGCGCTTCCTGGACCCCGGCTCGGCCAGCGAGATCGCGACCGGCATCGAGCCGGAGGATCCGCTGCGGTTCCGAGACACGAAGCGCTACCGCGACCGCCTCGCGCAGGCGCAGAAGGAGACCGGCGAGAGCGACGCGCTGGTCGTGATGACCGGCACGCTGATGAAGCTCGAGATCGTCACCGCCGCGTTCGAGTTCCGCTTCATCAGCGGCTCGATGGGCGCCGTGGTCGGCGAGAAGTTCGTGCGCGCCGTCAACCACGCGATCAGCTTCCGCATGCCGCTCGTGTGCTTCTCGGCGAGCGGCGGGGCGCGCATGCAAGAAGGCCTGTACTCGCTGATGCAGATGAGCAAGACCAGCGCCGCGCTCGCCCGCCTGGCCCGCGAGCGGCTGCCGTTCGTCTCGGTCATGACCGACCCGACCACCGGCGGCGTCTCGGCGAGCCTCGCGATGCTCGGCGACATCAACATCGGCGAACCGCGCGCGCTTATCGGCTTCGCCGGGCCGCGCGTGATCCAGCAGACCGTGCGCGAGACGCTGCCCGAGGGTTTCCAGCGCAGCGAGTTCCTGCTCGAGCACGGTGCCCTCGACCTGATCGTCGACCGCCGCGACCAGCGCGAGCGCATCGGCGCGCTCCTGCGCCTCCTGCTGCAGCAGCCGCCCGCGGCGGCCTGATCCCGTGCCCGGTCGCTCGCTCGCCGAGTGGCTGGCGTTCCAGGAGCGCGTGCACCCGCGCGCGATGGACTTCACGCTCGAGCGCATCCGCACGGTGCTTGCTCGTCTCGGCCTCGCGCGGCCCCGGGCGCGGGTGCTGACGGTCGGCGGCACGAACGGCAAGGGCTCCGTGACCACTCTCCTCGAAGCGCTGCTGCGCGAAGGAGGCCACCGCGTCGGGCTCTATACCTCGCCGCACCTCGTGCGCTACACCGAGCGGATCCGCATCGACGGCCGCGAGATCGACGAGCGGCGGCTCATCGACGTGTTCGAGCGGGTCGAGGCCGCGCGCAACGACATCACGCTGACCTTCTTCGAGTACGCGACCGCCGCGGCGCTGCTGGCCTTCGACGACCTCGCGGTCGACTACGCGGTGCTCGAGGTCGGGCTCGGCGGCCGGCTCGACGCCGTCAACGCGGTCGATGCCGAGGTCGCGGTCGTGGCTTCGATCGGACTCGACCACATGGACTACCTCGGCGACACGCTCGAGGCCATCGGCCGCGAGAAGGCCGGCATCTTCCGCGCCGGGCGGCCGGCGCTGTTCGGCAGCCTCGCGATGCCCGACAGCATCGCGGCGGAGGCCGCGCGGATCGGCGCGCCGCTCGAGCGCCTCGGGCACGAGTTCGGCTTCGAGAAGACCGCTGCCGGCTTCGACTGGTGGCGCGGCGCGACCCGGCTCGCGGAGCTGCCGCGGCCCGGGCTCGTCGGCGAGGTGCAGTACCAGAACGCCGCGACCGCACTCGCCGCGCTCGCGGCCGGCGGCGCCCTGCCGCCGGCGGAGGCGGCGGCGCGCGCGCTCGCCGGCGTGCGCCTCGCCGGCCGCTTCGAGCGGCGGCCCGGGCCGGTCGAGTGGATCTTCGACGTCGCCCACAACGGCGCCGCGGCCGAGGCGCTCGCCGCGACGATGCGCGAGCGCCCGCCGCGCGGCCGCTGGCTGCTGGTCGCGGGCGTCCTCGCCGACAAGGACGCGGCCGCGATCGGCCGGGCGGTCGCGCCGGCCCTGCGCCCTGGCGACATCCTGTGCACCGTGGGCCTGCCGGGCGAGCGCGGGCGCAGCGCCGCGGCCCTGGCCGCGATCCTCGGCCCGTCGGCAGGGCTCGAACCCGTGCAGGCCGAGTCGGTCGAGGCCGGCTGCGCCTTCGCGGCGCGCGAGGCGCGCTCCGGCGACGCGGTGCTCGTGTTCGGCTCCTTCCTCGCGGTCGGCCCGGCGCTCGAGTGGCATCGGCTGTACGGCCCGAAGCCGCACTGCTAGCGTTGCCGCATGGAGGTGCGCGTCAAGGAGCGGCTGGTCGGCGCGATCGCGCTGGTCGCCATCGTCGTGCTGGCCGTGCCGGCGCTCCTGACCGGCGAGCGCACGCCGCCGGCGCCGGCGGCGCCGTCCGACCCGACGCAGCCGCGGACCGAGGTCGTCGAGCTGAACGGTCCGGAGCGCTTCCCGATCCCGCGGCCGCAGGCGCCGGCCGATCCCGCGGCGGGCGCCGCGGCGGCACCGGCCGCGGCGCCCGCACTGGACACGGCCACGCCCGCCGCCACCTCGCCGGCGCCGGCCACGTCGGTGCCTGCCGCCGAGCCGCCCGTCGCGGTACCCGGCGCGAACTCACCGCCGCGCGCCTCGTCATCACCGGCGCCTACGCCGGCCGCGCACGCGGCCGGCGCCGCGCCGGCCGGGGAGGCGTGGATCGTGCAGCTCGGCAGCTTCGCGAGCCGCGACAACGCCGAGCACCTGTCGGCGGCGCTGCGCGCCAAGGGCTACTCGGCGTTCGTCGCCGAGTACCACGGCTCGGGCCGCGTGCTGTACCGGGTGCGCGTCGGGCCCGAGCAGGACCGCGGGCGCGCCGAGGCGATCGCGGCACGACTGGCACGCGAGGGGCACCGCGGTTCGGTCGCACCCGCACCTTGAATGCGGGCGCCGCGCGCGCGCTTCAAGTGCGCGAACGTGACGTGCAGCACATGGCTGGGGACCGGTGGTTTCGGGTAAAATCGCGGCTTCGGACTGCTGACGCAGTCGTCCTCCGGAAGGCGGCATGCAAGGCGCGGACGTCATCATCGTCGCGATCATCGCCATTTCCGTCGTGGTCGGCGCGGTGCGGGGCTTCGTGCGCGAGATCGTCGCGCTCGCGGCCTGGCTGATCGCCATCTGGGTGGCGTGGCGCTTTTCCGGCTTCCTGCATCCGTACCTCGGCGGCATCCTCGCCTCGCCCGAGCAAAAGGCCTGGGTCGCGCGCGGCATCATGCTGCTGATCGTGCTCCTGGTCGGCGCGATGGTCGGCGCAGTGCTGTCCTGGATCACGCACACCGCCGCGGGGCTTTCGGCCATCGACCGGGCGCTCGGCCTGCTGTTCGGGCTCACCCGCGGCGTGCTGCTGGTCGGCTTCGCGGCGCTGCTCGGCCTCTCGCTGCGGCTCGAGCACGAGCCGTGGTGGAAGCACTCGCGGCTCGCGCCGTACGCCGAGACGGTCGGTGGCTGGCTGGCCGGGTTCGTCGGCGAGACGAAGCGACTGGCCGAGCGTGCGCTCGAGCCGCTGCCCGCGGCCAACGAATCGGGCGGGGTGTAGCGCCATGTGCGGCATCGTCGGCATCGTCGCGCACGGCCCGGTGAACCAGCGCATCTACGACGCGCTGACCGTGCTGCAGCACCGCGGCCAGGACGCCGCCGGCATCATGACCTGCGACGACGAGGCGCTGTACCTGCGCAAGGACTCCGGCCTCGTGCGCGACGTGTTCCAGCAGCGCCACATGCTGCAGCTGCGCGGCAACATCGGCATCGGCCACGTCCGCTACCCGACGGCCGGCTGCGAGGCGGCCGCCGAAGCGCAGCCGTTCTACGTGAACGCGCCCTACGGCATCGGCATCGCCCACAACGGCAACCTCACGAACGCCGAGGAGCTCGCCGAGGCGCTGTGGCGCGACGAGCGCCGGCACCTGAACACCAGCTCGGACTCCGAGGCGCTGCTCAACATCCTGGCGAGCGAGCTGCAGCGGCAGGACGCGGGCGAGCTCAAGCCCGCGGACCTGTTCCGCGCGCTCGGCAACGTCTACCGGCGGATCCGCGGCGGCTACGCGGTCGTCGCGCTGATCGTCGGCCACGGCGTCGTGGGTTTCCGCGACCCGAACGGCATCCGCCCGCTCGTGCTTGGCCGTCGCACGACGCCGCGCGGCACGGAGTGGATGCTGGCCTCCGAGTCGGTCGCGCTCGACCTGGTCGGCTTCGAGCTGGTGCGCGACGTCGAGCCGGGCGAAGCGGTGTACATCGATGCCAGCGCCGAGCTGCACAGCGCCCGCTGCGCGCCGCTGGTCGAGCACACGCCGTGCGTGTTCGAGTACGTGTACTTCGCGCGCCCGGACTCGATCATCGACAACATCTCGGTGCACAAGGCGCGCATGCGCATGGGCGAGCGCCTCGCCGCCAAGATCCGCCGGCTGCGGCCCGAGCACGACATCGACGTCGTGATCCCGATTCCGGACACGAGCCGCACCAGCGCCATGCAGCTCGCGCTCGACCTCGGCGTCGAGTACCGCGAGGGCTTCGTCAAGAACCGCTACATCGGCCGCACGTTCATCATGCCCGGCCAGGAGGAGCGGCAGAAGTCGGTGCGCTCGAAGCTGAACGCGATCCCGCTCGAGTTCCGCGGCCGCAACGTGCTGCTGGTCGATGACTCGATCGTGCGCGGCACGACCTCGGCGCAGATCATCGAGCTCGCGCGCGAGGCCGGCGCCGCCAAGGTCTACTTCGCGTCCGCCGCGCCGCCGGTGCGCTACCCGAATGTCTACGGCATCGACATGGCCGCCTCCTCGGAGCTGGTCGCGGCCGGGCGCACCGAGCAGCAGGTCGCCGAGTACATCGGCGCCGACTGGCTGATCTACCAGGACCTCGACGACCTCGAGGCCGCCGTGCGGCACGACAAGGCCAAGGTCGAGCACTTCGACAGCTCGTGCTTCTCCGGCCGCTACGTGACCGGCGACGTGACCCCGGAGTACCTCGCCGCGCTGGAGCTGCGCCGCTCCGACGATGCCAAGGCGCGGCGCCGCAGCGACGCCGTCGACAGCGAGCACGCGGCGCGCGTCAGGCCCCGGGCCGTCCGCGCCGTCTGAGCGCGACCGCCGCCCCGATGCGGGACAGCCCGGCCGTAGCAATCGACCCGCGCCGCGCCACGCTCCTCGACCTGTACACGGCCGCCTGCGACGCGGTCGAAGGGCGGCGCGCGGTGCGCGCCGCGCTCGCCGCGCCCGAGCAGCGCGCCGGCGGCCGCGACTGGTCGCTGATCGCGGTCGGCAAGGCGGCGGGCGCCATGGCGCTCGGCGCGCTCGATGCGCTCGGGCCGCTCGTCAAGCGCGGCCTCGTCATCACGCGCGCCGGCCACCTCGATCCCGAGCTGAAGCGCTGGCCGGCGATCCGCGGCCTCGTCGGCGACCACCCGCTGCCCGGGCCGGGCAGCCTCGCGGCCGGCGCCGCGCTGCTCGACTTCGCGCGCGCAACGTCGGCCGGCGAGGCGGTGCTGGTGCTCGTCTCGGGCGGCGCCTCGAGCCTCGTCGAGGTGCTGGCCGAGGGTGTCAGCGCCGAGGAACTGCGGCGCGTCAACGCCTGGGGTCTGTCGTCCGGTGTCGCGATCGGCACGCTGAACGCCGTCCGCAGCCGCCTCTCGTGGCTGAAAGGCGGCCGGCTCGCGCGGCTGCTCGCGCACACGAAGGCGCGGGCGCTGCTGATCTCGGACGTGGCGGGCGACGACCCGGCCGTCATCGGCTCGGGACTGGTCGCAGCCACCGCGGTCGGCGCCCCGCCGCCCGCCGAGCTGCCGCCGTGGATCGCCGAGCTGATCGCGCGCGTCGGCCCGGGCGAGCCGGGGTCCACGCTGCCGGCGGAGCTCATCGGGACGCTCGATGCGGCGATCGCGGCCGCCGCCCGCGCCGCCGATGCGCGCGGGCTGACCGTGCGCGTGCTCGCACCGCCCGCGAGCGGCGACGTGCTCGCCGCGGCGAGCCGCTTCGCGCACGAGCTCGCGCTGACGACCGAGGACGTGCTGCTGTGGGGCGGCGAGACGACGGTGCGGCTGCCGGCCGAGCCCGGTCGCGGCGGCCGCAACCAGCAGTTCGCGCTCGCCGCGGCACGGCTGATTTCCGGCCACCCGCGGCTCGTGCTGCTCGCGGCCGGCACCGACGGCTCGGACGGCAACACCGACGACGCCGGCGCCATCGTCGACGGCGGTACGCTGGTGCGCGGCCGCGAGGCGGGCTTCGAGGCGGACGTCGCGCTCGAGGCGGCCAATGCCGGCCCGTTCCTCGCCGCGGCCGGCGACCTGCTGCACACCGGGCCGACCGGCACGAACGTCGGCGATCTGATGATCGGGCTCGGACGCGGCGCCGCGCCGGCGGAGGCCTAGCGCCGTGCGCGTGCTGCTGATCGACGACGACCCGACGCACCGCAAGCTGGTCCGCCAGCACCTGCTGACCGCCTTCGACGCGCCGGTCATCGTCGAGCACGAGCCGCGCGCGCAGGGCAAGCTTCCGGCCGAGTTCTCGGCCGCCGGCTACGACGCCGTGCTGCTCGACCACGCGCCGGCGGGCGCCTCGGGGCTCGAGTGGCTCGACGACGCGCGCGCCCGGCCGCTGTTCCCGCCGGTCGTGTTCCTGCTGCCGGCTCCGGACGAGGCCGCCGCCGCCGAGGCGCTCGCGCACGGCGCGCTCGGCGCCGTCGGCAAGTCGAAGATCGACCACCGCGCCTTCGTGCAGCTGCTGCGCGACGCCGAGACGCAGCAGCGGCGCGCGCTCGCGGCCTTCCGCGCGAGCCCGGCCGCGGAGCAGGCCTACAAGTTCGGCCCGACGGTCATCAAGGGCCTGCGCTGCATCCGCACGCTCGCGAGCAGCGCGATCTCGAACGTCTACCTCGCCGAGAGCGAGCGGGCGGCGCGCCTCGTCGTGCTCAAGCTGCTGCGCCAGGTGCCGGACGTCAGCGAGAAGCAGAGCACCTTCGACCGCTTCCTGCAGGAATACGAGATCATCCGCAACGTCCAGCACCCGAACGTCGTCGAGATCTACGAACTCGGCGTCGCCGACGACCACGCGTTCATCGCCATGGAGTTCTTCCCGGCCGGCGACCTGCGCGCGCGGCTGCGCCGCGGGATCCGCCCGCCCGATGCGCTCGAGCTGCTGCGGCAGATGGCCGCGGCGCTCGATGCGATCCACGCGGCCGGGATCCTGCACCGCGACCTCAAGCCCGGCAACGTCATGATGCGCGCCGACGGCACGATCGCGCTGATCGACTTCGGGCTGGCGAAGCAGCTGTCGCTCGAGGCCGAGATCACCGCGACCGGCGAGATCTTCGGCACGCCGTACTACATGAGCCCGGAGCAGGGTCACGGCCGCGAGGTCGACCCGCGCAGCGACATCTACAGCCTCGGCGTCATCTTCTTCGAGATGCTCACCGGCAAGAAGCCGTTCCTCGCGCCGACGCCGATGGCGGTCATCTACAAGCACAGCCACGCGCCGATCCCGCAGCTGCCGCCGGAGCTGGCGGCCTGGCAGGGGCTGCTCGAGCGCATGCTCGGCAAGGAGCCCGCCGACCGCTTCCAGTCGGCCGGCGAGCTGGTCCGCGCGATCGACGCGCTCGGGACCGGCCGTCCGGGATGAGCGCGCCGGCCGCCGGTGGCGTGCGCGCGCCGCTCGCGGCGCCGACGCCGGAGCGCTGGTTCGAGGCCGCGGCGGCCGAGCTGCCGTTGCTGCTCATCGACCACGCCAACTGCGAGAAGAAAGCCGCCTCGACGGCGCTCGGGCTCATGTTCGCGTACGCCGACGATGCGCGCCTCAGCCTCGCGCTCGCGCGCCTCGCGCGCGAGGAGCTGCGCCACTACGAGCAGGTCGTGCGGCTGATGGGGAGCCTCGGCGTCGAGTACCGCCGGCTCGCGCCCTCGCGCTACGCCGGGGAGCTGCGCCGCGCGCTCGCGACCGCCGAGCCGGCGCGCCGGCTCGACCTGCTGCTCGTCGGCGCACTGATCGAGGCGCGGTCCTGCGAGCGCTTCCACGGCCTCGCGCCGCGGCTGCCGGCGCCGGTCGGCGAGTTCTACGCCGGCCTCGAGGCGGCGGAGGCGCGCCACGCAGGGCTCTACCTCGAGCTGGCCGCGCCCTACGCGAGGCGCCAGGGCCTCGATCTCGCCGCGCGGCTCGGCGCGCTCGCCGCGCTCGAGGCGGAGCTCGCGACGCGGCCCGACGCGGCATTTCGCTTCCACTCGGGGCCGCCGGCGGCGGCCTAGGCGCGCGGCAGCGCCTCGAGCCTCAGCCCGGCCGCGTCCCACGCGAGGACGCTGCCCTGCGTGTACCAGTCGCCGGTCACGTAGCGCGTGCAGGCCCGGCCGTCGACGGCGTGCGCGTAGACGCCCGGACGGTGCGTGTGGCCATGCACGATCGTATCGATGCCGGCGGCGCGGAACACGCTCGCCACCGCGGTCGCGTTCACGTCCATCAGCATCGCCGGCTGGCCGGCGGTGTGCGCGCGGCTGCCGGCGCGCGCCTGGTCGGCGAGCGCAAGCCGCTGGGCGACGCTGAGCGCGAGGAACTGCGCCTGCCAGACGGGCTCGCGCACCAGCGCGCGCAGCCGCTGGTACGGCGCGTCGTCCGTGCACAGCGCATCGCCGTGCATGAGGAGCGCGCGCCGGCCCTGCCACTCGACCAGCGTCGGGTCGGTCAGCAGGCCGCCGCCGGTCTCGCGCGCGAAGCGCTCGCCGAGCAGGAAGTCGCGGTTGCCGTGCATCAGGTAGAGCGCGACGCCCGCGGCGGTCAGGCGGCGCAGCGCCGCCCTGACCGCGTGCTTGTGCGGGTCGGGGTCGTCGTCGCCGATCCACGCCTCGAACAGATCGCCGAGGATGTAGAGCGCCTGCGCCCGGCGCGCCGGGCCCTCGAGGAACTCGCCGAACTGCCGCGCGATCTCCGGCCGGGCGCCGTCAAGGTGCAGGTCCGAGACGACGAGCAGCGTCATTTGCTCGGCGGCGGCGGGGGCGCGGCGGGCGTCTCGGCGGCGGCGCTCGGCACCGCGCCCAGGATCTCGGCGCGCTTGATGACCACGGGCTCGAGGGGCGCGTCCTTGGTCCACGGACCGATCGAGCCGGTCGGCGTGCGGCCGATGCGCTCGATGACGTCCATGCCCTCGATGACCTTGCCGAACACCGCGTAGCCCCAGCGCAGCGGCGTCGGATCGAGGTCGTCGTTGTCGGTCAGGTTGACGTAGAACTGGGCGTTGCCGGAGTGCGGCGCCTCGCTGCGCGCGAGCCCGACCGTGCCGCGCTTGTTCGACAGGCCGTTGCCGGACTCGTTGGCGACCGGCTTGCCCGGCGGCTTCAGCTGGAACTTCTCGTCGTAGCCCCCGCCCTGCACGATGAAGTTGTTGATGACGCGGTGGAAGATCGTGCCGTTGTACTGGCCGCCCTTCACGTTGTTGATGAACGCGATGCTGGTGAGCGGCGCGCGCACGGTCTCGAGCTGGATCACGAAGGAGCCGAGCGTGGTCTCGATGCGCACCTTGGTGAGCTCGGTGATGCCGGGCGCCACCTCGTCCGCACCGCTCGCGGTCGTCGTCGCGAAGAGCAGGCAGCCGGCGGCGAGCACGGCGAGCGACGGTCGGCGACGGGCGCTTGGGCGGGTAGCGGGCATCGGGATCTCCGGGCGTGCGGGGGGAGGGGCATTATACTCGGCGACCATGTCCGATCCGGTCGTCACCCGCTTTGCGCCAAGCCCGACGGGCGCGCTGCACCTCGGCAACGCGCGCACGGCGCTGTTCAACTGGCTGTTCGCGCGCGGCCGCGGCGGGCGTTTCCTGCTGCGCATCGAGGACACCGACCGGGCCCGCTCCGACGAGGCGCAGGTGGCGGCGCTGCAGCGCGAGCTCGCCTGGCTCGGCCTCGCGTGGGACGCGGGCCCCGACCGCGAGGACGCGAAGGGCCCGTACCGGCAGTCGGCGCGCGGTGCCGTGTACGCTGCCGCCTGGCAGCGGCTCATCGACGCCGGCCGCGCGTACCCGTGCTACTGCACGCCGCTCGAGCTCGAGCTCGCGCGCAAGGCGGCGCTCGCCCGCGGCCAGCCGCCGCGCTACGCCGGCACCTGCGCCGCGCTCGATGCGCCGGCGCGCGCGGTGCGCGAGCGCGAAGGCCGGCCGGCCTCGCTGCGCTTTCGCGTGCCCGTGGGCGCCGAGATCCGCTACGAGGACCTCGTGCGCGGGCCGCAGCGCTTCGCCTCCGACGACCTCGGCGATTTCGTGATCCGGCGCGCCGACGGCACGGCGGCGTTCCTGTTCTGCAACCTGGTCGACGACGCGGCGATGGGCGTGAGCCACGTGCTGCGCGGCGAGGACCACGTCGCGAACACGCCGCGCCAGCTGCTGCTGGCGCAGGCGCTCGGCGCGCCATCGCCCGCCTACGGGCACCTGCCGCTCCTGGTCGGCGCCGATGGCGCGCCGCTCTCGAAGCGGCACGGCAGCGCGAGCCTCGCCGACCTGCGCGCGGCCGGTTACCTGCCGGAGGCGGTCGCGAACCTGCTGGCGCGGCTCGGCCACAGCTACGCCGCCGAGGGCTGGCTCGAGCCCGCGGCGATGGTCGCCGGCTTCGCGCTCGGGGCGCTCGGCCGCGCACCGGCGCACTTCGACGACGCGCAGCTGCTGCACTGGCAGAAGGAGGCCGTGCACCGCGCGAGCGATGCGGTGCTCTGCGCCTGGGCGCGCGGCCGCGTGCCGCCGGGCCGGGAGGCCGAGTTCACGGCCGCGGTGCGCGCCAACCTCGTGCTGCCGGCCGACGCCGCGGAGTGGGGCCACGTCGTGTACGGCGAGCTGCCGTGCGCCGAGGGCGAGGTGCGCGCGGCGATCGCCGAGGCCGGCCCGGAGTTCTTCGCCACCGCGCTCGCCGCCGTCGCGGGCGGCGACGACTACGCGCGCCTCGTCGCGACCCTCAAAGCCGCGACCGGGCGCAGCGGCCGCGCGCTGTTCCGGCCGCTGCGCGCCGCGCTGACCCAGCGCTTCGACGGCCCGGAACTCGCCCGGCTGCTGGCCGTGATCCCCGCGCCCAGCGTGACCCAGCGCCTCGAGGCGGCGCGCGCGCTCGCGGCGCACGCCCCGCCCGGGCGCATTGCGGAGTGTTGATGATCCAGATCCACAACTCGCTGACCGGCCGCAAGGAACCCCTCGTGCCGCTCGAGGCCGGGCACGTGCGCATGTACGTGTGCGGCATGACCGTGTACGACTACTGCCACGTCGGCCACGCCCGCTCGCTGGTCGTGTTCGACCTGCTGCGCCGCTACCTGCGGCACCGCGGCCTGCGCGTCACGCACGTGCGCAACATCACCGACATCGACGACAAGATCATCGCGCGCGCCGCCGAGAACGGCGAGCCCATGGCCGCGCTGACCGAGCGCTTCATCCGCGCGCTGCACGAGGACTGCGCAGCGCTCAACGTCGAGCCTCCCGAGCACGAGCCGCGCGCGACCGAGTACGTCGACGAGATCGTCGCGATGGTCGAGCGCCTGATCGCGAAGGGCTACGCCTACGTCGCCGACGACGGCGACGTGCTGTACTCGGTCAGCCGCTTCGCGGGCTACGGGCGGCTGTCCGGCAAGGTGCTCGCGGACCTGCGCGCCGGCGCGCGCGTCGAAGTCGACGCCGCGAAGCGCGACCCGCTCGACTTCGTGCTGTGGAAGGCCGCGAAGCCCGGCGAGCCCAGCTGGCCCTCGCCGTGGGGCGCCGGCCGGCCCGGCTGGCACATCGAGTGCTCGGCGATGTCGGTTGCGCTGCTCGGCCCGTACTTCGACCTGCACGGCGGGGGCATGGACCTCAAGTTCCCGCACCACGAGAACGAAATCGCGCAGACCTGCGCGGCCTGCGATACGCCCTTCGTCAATACCTGGGTGCACAACGGCTTCGTGAACGTCAACGCCGAGAAGATGTCGAAGTCGCTCGGCAACTTCTTCACGGTCCGCGAGGTCGTGCCGCACGTCCGTCCCGAGGTGCTGCGCGCGTTCGTGATCGGCAGCCACTACCGCGGCCCGATCAACTACTCGGAGGACAACCTGCGGCAGGCCGACGCGGCGCTCGAGCGCCTGTACGTCGCGCTGCGCGGTGTCCCGGCCGCGGCGCCGGGCGCCGACGGGACGCACCGCGCCAGGTTCGAGGCGGCGATGGACGATGACCTCAACACGCCCGAGGCGCTCGCGGTGCTGCAGGACCTCGCGCGCGAGCTCAATGTCGCGAAGGCCGGCGGCGAGGCGGCGGAGGCGGCGCGCCTCGCCGGCGAGCTGCGACGGCTCGGTGGCGTGCTCGGTCTGCTCGGCGCGGAGCCGGAGGCGTGGCTGAAGACCCGGCCTGCGGCGCTCGAGGCCGCGGATGCCGCCGAGGCGGCGCCGGCCGCGGCCGAGATCGAAGCGCTGATCGAGGCGCGCACGGCGGCGCGCAGGGCGCGCAACTTCGCGGAATCCGACCGCATCCGCGACCTGCTGCTCGAGCGCGGCGTCGTGCTCGAGGACGGTGCGGGCGGGACGCGCTGGCGCTGGCGCTGAGGCCGCTCAGGCGGCGCTGCGGCGCGCGCGCTTGACGGTGCTCTCGAGCGTGTTCTTCATCAGCGTCGCGATCGTCATCGGTCCGACGCCGCCGGGCACGGGCGTGATCCAGCCGGCGCGCGCCTGCGCGGCGGGGTAGTCGACGTCGCCGACGATCCGGCCGTCCGGCTGGCGATTGATGCCGACGTCGACGACGATCGCACCGTCGCGCACCCACGCGCCCGGGATCATCGCCGGCTTGCCGGTCGCGACCACGAGGATCTCGGCGCGGCCGACCTCGGCCCTGAGGTCGCGGGTCGCGCTGTGGCAGACGGTGATCGTGGCGCCGGCCATCAGCAGCTCGAGCGCCATGGGCCGCCCGACGATGTTCGACTGGCCGACGATCACGGCGTCCTTGCCGCGCACGTCGATGCCGGTGGTCGCGAGCATCAGCATGATGCCGTAGGGCGTGCACGGCCGCAGCAGCGGCATGCGCAGCGCCAGCCGTCCGACGTTATAGGGATGGAAGCCGTCGACGTCCTTGGTCGGGTCGATGCGCTCGATGACCTTGTGCGCGTCGATGTGCTTCGGCAGCGGCGACTGCACGAGGATGCCGTCGATCGCGGGATCGGCGTTCAGCCGGTCGATGAGCGCGAGCAGCGTCGCCTCCGGCGTCGAGGCCGGCAGGTCGTGCGCCACCGAGACGATGCCCGACTCCTCGCACGCGCGGCGCTTGTTGCGCACGTAGATCGTCGAGGCCGGGTCCTCGCCGACGATGACGACCGCAAGTCCGGGCCGGCGCGCGCCGCGCGCGGCCAGCGCGTCGGTGTCCTTGCGCACCTCGGCCTTCAGGGCCGCAGCGATCGCCTTGCCGTCGAGGATCTTCGCGCTCACCGGGTCCCCCTGCGCTTCGAGCCGACCGTAAAGCCCAACATTGTCGCACGGGCGTGCGCGACCGTGGAGGCTGCCGTTTGACGGGGTGGGGGGGTGCCCGTAAGATTGCGTGTCCCGTGCGGGTCGGACGCGGGCGCAGGCCCCCGGGCGCGCGCCGGGACGGTTCCGTGGCGGGGCATGGCGCAGTCTGGTAGCGCATCTGCTTTGGGAGCAGAGGGTCGGGGGTTCAAATCCCTCTGCCCCGACCAACACATCTCCGCGGGGGAGGCTCGGTCGACGGTTCGGGAGCCGCAGCAATTGCCGCGACGCGCCCGTAGCTCAACCGGATAGAGCACCGGCCTTCTAAGCCGGCGGTTGCAGGTTCGAGTCCTGCCGGGCGCACCATCCGCCCTGCGGCGCGGCGGCGGGACGAGGAGAAGGACGAGGCGGAGTTCGACGGGCGAGAGACGATGGTGGACGTAGCTCAGTTGGTAGAGCCCCGGATTGTGATTCCGGCCGTCGTGGGTTCGAGTCCCATCGTCCACCCCACTCCCTGATCGCGGACGCCGCAGTCGCGCGTCGCGAACGATCACGGGCCATTAGCTCAATTGGTAGAGCAGCTGACTCTTAATCAGTTGGTTGTAGGTTCGAGTCCTACATGGCCCACCATTTTCGCGCCGACCGGCCGGACGACGGGCGCGCAGCCGGCCCGGTGGGCCGGCGTCGCACGGCGCCGGGCGTGCCCGCGACGGTAGCCGCCGCCCGCTCGGGCGAGCCCACCTAGGGATCGGCGTCAGCCGGCGCTCTTCTCGCCCACGACCACGGGCGCGACGGTCAATGGCTCGGGCGCGATGGCCGGATGCCGCAGCCGTGCGAGCCTCGCAAGCAGCAGCGCGAGCGCGACGCAGAAGACGATGCCGAGACCGGCATCCACGATCAGGCTGCCGGCCACGCCGCGCCACTCGTAGCCCCAGCCGTCGACCCGCACCATGTACGTGTTCGGGATGTTGAGCACCGAGACGATCACCGAGAAGGTCGTGGCAGCGAGCGGGTTGCGCGGTCCGATCGTCTCGAACGTGATGGCGATGGCCGTCGTCATCGCCGCCGACTGGAACACGTTCTCGCCGATCAGCGCGATCGCGAAGCTGGTGGGCGTGCGCGGCAGCAGGAGGAGCGCCATCGTGAAGGCGGCGCCGATGATGCCGATCGCGAGATAGAGCTGGCGCAGCGGCAGCAACCGGTCGACCAGGCGGAACGCAAGGCAGCCGACGATGCCGGCGAGCACGACGCCGGCGCCGCCGACCGCGCCGACGAAGCTCTGCGAGGCGTGGTACTCGCTGCCGAGCTCGGCCAGCAGGTTCACGAGTGCGAAGGACGCGGCCGGCACGACGAACATGCCGAGCGCGAGCAGCACGCGCGGGCGGCGCACGATCCCCACGACCTCGCGCGCGAACTGCCGGAAGCTCTCGCTCGCGAGCCGGCGGTCGGGCCCCGGCGCATCGATCCACGGGAACAGCGCCGTCGGCACGAGCAGCGTGCCGGCGAGCACGGCGGCAGCGACCGGCGGCGGGCAGCGCTCGAACACCTGCCCGGCGAGGATCGCCATCGCGCCGCCGCCGCTGATGTTCGCGATGCTGAGCCACGCGCTCAGCGCATTGCGCTCGCCCGCCGTCGTGACGCTCGACAGCCACCCGCCGAGCGCGCTCTGGTAGAGGTTGCCGGCGAAGAACCCCAGCGTCAGCAGTACCTCGGCAAGGCCGACCTGGTCGAGGGCCAGGATGCCGGCGGCGAGCAGCGCGGCGGCGGCGAGCGCGGTCGCCATCGAGTACCAGCGGCGGCTGAAGCGCACGTCGAGCATCGGACTCGCGACGATCGACCAGAAGCCCGGCGAGATCGTCATCGCGGTCATCGCCGCGATCGTGGCCGCGGGCACGTGCCGTGCATTGAGCAGCGCCGGGATCGAGATCACGAGGACGCCGCCGTACATGCCGAAGGGCGCGTTGGTCATCGCCATGAGCCAGATCGGCAGCCGGCGGCGCGCAGCGGCCGGCCCGACGCTCACGGCGTCTGCCACTGGCCCGAGGCCGCCGAGCGGTACAGCGCGTCGATCACGCGCATGTTGGCGATGGCGTCCTCGATCGGGAACTCCTGCGGCGCCTCGCCGCGGAAGGCCGCCGCGGCCAGGTCGCACTGCAGCTGGTACTGGTCGACCGCCGCGAACTCCTCGACCCGCGCCGAGCTGCCGTCGAGGCTCGCGCCCGTATCGATCACGATGCGGCAGCCGTGCTCGCGCGGCGGCGTGAACGGCACGGGCACCTCGATCCGCCCACGGCTGCCGAGGATCACGACGCGCTGGTAGAGCGCGAGCTGCAGCGCGCAGGTGAAGACCAGCTGCCCGCCGCCCGGGAAGGCGACGAGCGCGCTCGTGAGGCGATCGACGCGATGCTCCGGATCGCGCTCCAGCAGCGCGACCACGCGCTCGGGCTCGGCGCCGAACACGTAGCGCGCCGTCACGATCGGATAGCAGCCGACGTCGTAGAGCGCGCCACCGCCGTAGTCGAGCCGGTTGCGGACGTTGTTGGGATTGGCGACCGGGAACGTGAAGGCCGACTGCAGCGCCTGCACCGCGCCGATCTCCCCGCCACGGACCAGCGCCCGGATCCGGTGCCACTGCGGGTGGTGGCGAACCATGAAGGCCTCGATCACGCACCGCCCGCTGCGGTCGCGCGCGCGCACGAGCGCCTCGGCCTCGCCCGCGTTCAGCGCGATCGGCTTCTCGCACAGCACGTGCTTGCCCGCCTCGAGCGCCCGGACCGTCCACTCGACGTGCAGGTGATTCGGCAGCGGGTTGTAGATGGCTTCGATTTCGGGGTCGGCGAGCAGCGCCTCGTAGCTGCCGTGGCTGCGCGCGATCCCGAAGCGCTCGGCGACCTCGCGGGCGCGGCCCGCGTCGCGCGAGGCGATGGCGCCGATGACGCCGCGCTGCCCGGCGAGGATCGCCGGTATGACGCGCTTGATGCCGATGTTGGCGGTGCTGAGAATGCCCCAGACGACCTTGGCCATGTGCTGATGCCCGTCTCGGCCGATGCCCGTGCTCGGCCGACTATGGGGCAGTCCGCGGGTGAAGTCACCCGGGCCACGGCGGCGCCGGGCCGGCGCGCGTGGCAGGATGGGGCCCTGGCCGTGGGTGAGGGGTGGGGATGCTCGACCGATCGAATGGCGCACGCCCGGCTGCGCTCGCGCTCGCGCTGCTGCTGGCGGCCGGCGCGGCGGTGGCGGCCGACGAGTTCGAGTCGCCGCCCGCCGAGTCGCCGGCCGCGATCCTGCCCGCGGACCTCGCGAGCGGCGCCGACCATCATGTCGTCGACCCCGTCGCGAGCGACGGGCTCGTGCGCCGCTACGTCGTCGACTCGCGCTTCGGGCGCTTCGACGCCTACGGCCGCGTCGCGCTCGAGGGCCGCGTCCGCGAGGTGCACGCGCTCGCCGAGCTCGCCAAGCGCTCGAAGGCCGAGGTCGTCGCGGGCGGCGTCGGTCGGGGCGTCGCCGGCCAGCTGCAGACTGCGGTCGGCGTCGTCACGCACCCGGTCGCGACGGTCGCCGGCATCCCGCGCGGCATTGCGCACCTGTTCCATGGCTACGCCGACGAGGCGAACGAGGCCGTCGCCGGCGCGAAGCGCGCCACGGCGCCCGGCCGCGGCGGCGGTGAGCCGCCGACCGCCGCCCAGGCCGACCAGGCCGTCAAGCGCTACGCGGACCGCTATCTCGGCGTGACCGCGGCGGAGCGGCGCTGGTACCGGGACCTCGGCGTCGATCCGTACACCGACAACGCGCCGCTGCGCGAGGCGATCCATCGCGACGCGAAGCTCGAGGCGGGCGCGGGCTTCGGGCTCAAGTTCGTGGGCCTGCCGGCGATCCCCGGGATCGGCATCGCCGCGCGCGCGGAGCAGGCGATCTACAACGAGGATCCGGCGACGGTACGCGCCCGCCAGCGCAAGCGCCTCGCCGCCTACGGGCTCACGCCCGACGAGATTGCGCGCTTCGAGAACGCCCCGCTCCTGAGCCCCACCCGCCAGGTGCTGCTGCTCGAGGCCGCGGCGGCCCTCGAGGGCGTCGAGGGTCGCGGCGAGCTCGTGCGCCACGCCCTCGACCTGACGAGCGACGCCGAGGCGCAGGTCTACCTGCAGAGCGCCGGGCTCCTCGCGCTCGCGCACCGCGAGCACCCGCTTGCCGCCGTGTTGCCGGGGGTGCGGCTGCCCGTTGCCCGGCGCGCGGACGGCAGCCTCGTCGTCTGCGGCGCCTTCGAGGCCGTGTACTGGACGCCGGACGTCGAGTCGGCGGAGCGCGCGCTGCGCGCGGCGCTGCCCGAGGCGGCCAGCCGCGAGCTGTGGCTCGACGGGACGGCCTCGGCGATGACGCGGGCTGCGCTGTCGGCCCGCGGCTGGGCGCTGCGCGAGTCGATGGCGGCGACCGGCGCCCGCTGAGCCGGGCCGTGCGCCTCAGGCGCGCGGCGGCCGCGCGACGATCCGCACGGCGTCCGCGTCCCGCCGCAGCCGCACGCCGTCGAGCGCGGCGAGAAAGTCCGCGAAGGACTCGGCATCGTCGGCGCTGAATGCGCCGCTGATCCTGAGCTCGCGGGTCGCCTCGTCCTCCACCACGAACGGCACGCGCGCGAAGCGGTTGAACTCCTCGACGACCTCGCCGAGCGGCCGGCCCTCGAAGGCGATGCGCCGGTGCAGCCAGGCGGTCGCGTCCGCGACGTCGACCGCGACCGGCGCCGAGGGCGCCGCGCCGCGCGGCACCGTGACCTGCTGGCCGGCGTTGACCCGCACCGCCGACGGCGGCAGCGCGAGGCCGGCGGAGGCGGCCGGCGGCCCGCCCGAGAACACGCCGATCGCACCCTCGACGACGGTGATGACGGCGGTGCCCGAGGGCTTGCGGTAGACCGCGAACTGCGTGCCGATCGCGATGGCGCCGGCGCCGCCGGCATCGACCCGGAAGCGCCGCCCCGGGTCGTGCGCGACCTCGAACAGCGCCTCACCCTGCTCGAGCGTGACGAGCCGCTCGCCGGCCGAGTAGCTGACGAAGAGCCGCGAGTCGCTGTTGAGGCGCACGATGCTGCCGTCCGGCAGCGACCACGCGCGCTGCAGCGCGTGCGCGGTCGCGAGGCGGGCCGTGTACGGCGCGCGCGCCGTCTCCCGGCCCCACAGCAGCAGAGCGCCGACCGCGGCGAGCAGCGCCGCGGCCGCGGCCAGCGTGAACCGCGTCGGGCGCCGGACGGCGAGTCGGCGTCGAAGGCGCGCGTCCGACCGCGCGCGCGGCGCCGGGCGGCCGCCGAGCTCGACGACCGTGCCGTCGTCCGCGCGCGCCGCGGCGATCAGCGCCGCCTCGGACTCGGCTGCCTCGCCGGCCACGGCCGGCAGCTGCTCGGCCAGCGCCGCGACCGCTAGGTACTCCTCGACGTTCGTGCGCGATTCGCGCAGCCACGACATGAACGCCGCCGCCTCGTCCGGCCGCAGCGGCGCCGTGCGGTTGTCCACGTACAGCTCGCAGGCGCGCTCCTGGATGCGCAGCCGGTCCGCTCGTCGGGCGATGCTCATCGCGTCACTCGTACCGGCCCATGCGCCGGCGGCAGAGCGCGAGCCCCTGCACGAGGTACTTCTTGACCATGTTGGTCGATACCCCGATCAGTCCCGCGATCTGCTCATAGCTGTAGCCGTGCCGGTAGCGCAGCACGACGACCGCGCGGCATTTCGGCGACAGCTGGCGCAGCACCTCGGTGAGGCGGGCACGCTGCCGGGCGCGGTCGACCTCGGTCGGGAAGTCCACGGCCTGCTCCAGCTCGTCCTGGATGGACGGCGTGTCGATGTCCAGGTGGTTCGCGCGCCGCGCCTCGAGCACCGCGTGCTCGCGCGCGAGGTTGCGCGCGACCGTGAACAGGTAGAGCTCCGGGTTCTCGATCGCCTCGAAGTTCGGCACCCGCAGCATGCGCAGGTAGACCTCCTGGGCGAGGTCGGCGGCGTCGGCCTTGGTGCGCACGCGGTGGTAGAAGACGCGCTGCAGGCGGCTGCGGTGCATCACGAACAGCCGCTCGACGAAGGGGCGGGGGTCGGCGGGCATGGAACGGCGGTCCTCGATGGCGGCACAGGGCCTTGCTAGATAGGAGGGCGCCCGGCGCCGGTCGGGTACCGCCGCGTGATGGCCGCTCGCCTCGGCCGCCGGTACCCGGGTCGCGGGCCGGCGGCTCCTTACTGGTGGGTCCCGCAGACGCGGGACGGGCCGGAGGGAGGGCCGCTCATGCACACGACAGGCGCGCGCAGGCACGGGATCGCCGCGGCCGTCCTCGGACTCGCGGCGGCCGGCTGCCGCAGCTTCGTCGCCGCCGAGCACGACCCGGACCGCCTCGACCGGCTCGGCTTCGTGCAGGTCGGCGAGACTTCGCGGGCCGTCATCCTCGGCCGCCTCGGCGAGCCGCACGGACGCTTCGAGGGCGACCGCGTGTGGATCTACCTGCTGCGCGCCGCCGGCGGCCGCGACGGATACCAGCGCATCGAGGCGGTGCCGCGCGGGAACCCCGACGTCGTTGGCCCGGAAGTCTACGACCTCGTCTTGCTGTTCGGTCCCGACGACGCGCTCGTACGGCGCGAACTGCTGAGGGTGCGCTGATGCGCGCCCGGCCCGCGCCGCAGCGAACCGCCGGCGCACGACGCCGTGCCGCGGCACGCGTTGTGATCGTGCTCCTCGCCGCCTCGCTCGGTGGCTGCGTGTTCCTGCCGGTGCCGACGCCAAAGCACGGCTTCGGCATGATCGCGCCGCAGACCGTCGCCGCGATCAAGCCCGGGGCGACGACGCGGCTCGACGTGCTGTTCCTCCTCGGCGAGCCACGCTCGCGCTTCGAGGCCGACCGCGCCTTCGTGTATGAGTGGCAGGAGGCGCACGGCGAGTGGATCCTGCTCACGGCGGGTGGCGGCGGCGGCCTCCCGATCCCGTCGCTGCGCGCACTCGCCATCCGCTTCGGCGCCGACGGTCGGGTCGAGCGGCTGAGGCAGTTCGGCTGGTCCTCGCGGATGGGCTTCAAGTCCTTCCCGAAGGAGGACGCCCGCGAGCGCGAGATCGCCGACTGGCTCGGCGGTGCCCCATGAGCCGCCGCCGCGCCCGCGGCGCCGCCCTGCTCGCGGTGCTGCTCGTCGCCGGATGCGTCGCCGACCGCGGCGCGCCGCCGCCGCCGCCGCAGGTCGCGCCCGGTGCCGCCCGCGCGACCGTCGAGGATGAGCTCGGTGCGCCGCTCGCGGAGTGGGACACGCCGCGCGGCGTGCACTACTGCCGCTACGTCGCGCGGCTGACGGGCGCCACCGGCTACGCCAAGCTGGTCGTGTCCTACGACGACGCCGGCCACGTCATCGGCGTGTTCGAGGGTGCCGGGCTGTTCGAGCGCCTGCCGGAGGACGGCCGGCGCTGAGCGCCGGGGCGGCCGGCAGCGTTCAGGGCGGCGCCGGGCGGCGCGCGATCTTGAAGCCCTCGTAGACGGCGATCCCGTAGAAGAGCACCTGCATGGCGCTGAAGCCCTCGGTCACGATCCTGATCGCGAGCGACGGCCGCGCGAGGACCGCGAGCACGGTGCCCGCGATCGGCGTCCCGCCCTGCTGCGCGATGACGCTCGCGTCGGCCAGCAGGTTGCCGAGCAGGCAGCCGACGAACGCCAGCACGGCGCCGGCGATGCCGAGCACCGGAGCGCCGCTGCGGCCGGTGCGCTGCACGGCCCAGCCGACCAGGAAGCCGACGCCGACCGCCGCGAGGCCGAGCCGGTAGTGCGTCACGACCGTGACCACCGCCCACAGCACCGCGCCGACCAGCGCGGCGGCGAGCCCGGCGGCGAGCGCCACCGGCAGGTTCGTCGCAATCGGCTCGGCCGGCGGCGCGGCGCTCGTCGCGGCGGCCGGCGTGTTGACTGGATCAGGCACGGGAACTCCTCCGTTGGTGTGGTCGCCGGCGCGGCGCGCCGGGCTTCGAGTGAGTGCTCAGGCGGGCGATGCCGGCAGCTCCAGGCGCAGCTCGTTGCACATGATCGCGAGGAACGCGGCGAGCCCGAGGTAGGCGATGCCGTAGCCGAGGCGGGTCTCCGCCGGCACGGCCTCGTAGGCGCGCTCGGCGTCGGTGGCCGGCCCGCGCCACGCCTTCAGCGCGTAGGGCAGCGCCAGGATCGACATCGCGACCAGCATCGGGCTCGGACGGACGATGAAGAGCGCGATGAGCATCGGCACGCCGAGCAGCCAGATCCGCGGCGAGATCGCGACCGTGATGCGCCCGCCGTCGAAGGGCTTGAGCGGGATCAGGTTCAGCAGGTTGATCAGGAAGCCCGAGTAGGCGAGCGCGAGCAGCAGCCGGCTGTCGAGGCCGCGCGCCGCGTAGAAGCAGGCGAGGGCTCCGAGCGTGCCGACCAGGGGTCCCGCGAGGCCGACATAGGCTTCCGTCTCGGCGTCGTGCGGCAGGTCCTTGAGCTCGACCCACGCGCCGAAGAAGGGTACGAAGGTCGGCAGGCCGACCGCGAGGCCGCGGCGTCGCGCCGCGACGTAGTGACCGAGCTCATGGACGAGGATCAGCGCCACGAATCCCACCGCGAAGGGCCAGCCGTACATCCACGCGTAGACGCCGACCGACAGCACCATGCTGCCCGCGCTCAGCAACACCTTCCCGAACTTGACCGAGCCGAGCAGCAGCAGCAGGAACTTCAAGCATTCGTCCCGTCGCCGCGCTGGCGGCGCGACTTGAACCACTTCATGGCGCCGGCGCCGGCGGCGGCCGCCGCCAGCGCGATTACCTTGCCGAACTTGATGATCGCGGCGCCGGCGAGCGCCAGCAGCCCGAGCTTCTTCGCCGCGACGCCGGCCACCAGCGCCGCGAGTCCGTAGGCCGCGACCTTGTCGGTCGAGGAGTTGAAGTCGGCGTAGGCCTTGCCGGAGTTGTAGCTGACGCGCTCGAGCATGCGGCGCGCCTCCTGCTTGTCGGCGGCGATCGCCGAGGTCGCCGTGATCAGGTCGAGCGACAGGTAGCCGTCGCGGCCAAGGACGTAGGTGTTGTAGTTCACGGTCGGGTCGGGGTCATCGCCCTTCTTGAGCTTCGCCTCGGCCGACCAGACGAGCCGGTGCGTGGTCGCGTCGTAGGCCGGTGGCTCGATCCAGCGCGTGACGACAATCTCCGGCTGGCCCACCGCCGCGCGCTGGACGTTGCCCGACTCGGTGCCGTCCTTGAGCGTGCGCAACAGCTCATCGGCATCCCAGTGCTTCGCGTCATCGTCCTTGACGTAACCGCCCGGCTCGTACTCGACCGAGATGATCCAATCGGCGGCATGCTCGCCGACCGGGACCACGAGGCCGATGAAGCGGCTGTCGCTCGTGTTGCCCATCAGCCGCATCAGCTCCGCGGCTTCCTTGCGCGGGATGAAGCCGTAGCCCGCCGGCAGGTCGAGCTGCGCCTGGTCCTTCAGCGCAACCTTGTCGGGGCCGTGCACCATCGCGCGGCGTGCCGCCTCGCCGGCCGCCTCGGCCGCAGTCGGCGGCTTCGCGGCGGGCGCGTCCGGCCAGCTCGGCGGACTCGCGGCGGCGAGCAGCAGCGCGAATGCGAGCGCGCGGCCGCGACCCGGGAAACGATTGATCGGCGCCACCGGCAGCCCTCCCTGTGCCGCCGCGCGGCCCGCGCGGTGCGGGGCCATCGTTCCGTGAGCGGCGTGCTGCGTCGCCGGCATGGTGACATCCGCCCCGGCCAACGTCCATCGCGCACCGGCCGCGTGGGTCATCGTGGCGGCAGTCGCGGGGGTTCCTGCACTCGCGCGTACAGCGCGAGGAAGCGCCGCGCAGTCTCGTCGGCGTTCTCGCGGCGCGCGCGTGCGAGCGCCGCGGCCGCGAGCGCGAGGCGGCGCGGCTCGTCATCGAGCAGCGCTGCGATCGCCGCGGCGAGCGCCGCCGGATCGGCGACGGGGACCGCGACTGCCGCGTCCGGCGCGAACTCCGCGACGTGGCCGACCGCGGTGCCGACGGTCGGCACGCCGGCGAGCGCCGCCTCGAGCACGACGAGCGGCCCGGCCTCGTGGCGCGAGGACACGATCGCGAGCGCGGCCGTCGCCATGAGCCTCCGCAGCTCGCGGTGCTCGACGAAGCCGTGGAATCGCACGCGGCCGGCGAGGCCGAGGCGGCCGGCGAGCGCGTGCATCGCGCCGCCGAGCGTGTCCTCGCCGACGTGGTCGAGCTGCACGTCGCGGCCGTCGCTGACGAGGCGGGCAACGGCTTCGAGCAGCGTGGTCTGGTCCTTGACCCGGTTGAGGCTCGCGACCTGCACGAGGCGCGCCGCCGTGCCCGGCCGCGCGCTCGGCCGCTCCGCGGCCGGCCACTCGTCGAGGTCGACGCCGAGCACGATGCGCTCGGCGCGCACGCCGAGGTCGGCGAGCGCCGCGACCATCGGTGCGCTCGCGGCGCTGACTGCGCTCGCCGCTCTGAGCACGAGGCGCTCGCGCAGCCGGCCGCGCCACGTGAGCCGCCCGCCGTAGCCGATGTCGGCGAGCGCCGCCAGTTCGCCGCCCGCCACGTGCACGATGCTCGGCACGCCGAGCGAACGCGCCGCGGCGACCGCAACCAGCCCGGGCGCGCCCGACCACACGGCGTGCACGAGCGCGAATGCGCCGCGGCGATGCTCACGGCGGATCGCGAAGAAGGCCCGCGAGCGCGGGCGGCGCGCGCCGACGTTGTGGATGCTGGCGCCGGCGAGCATCCAGTGGCCGGGCTCCGGTTCCTGGGCGAGCGCGAACACGTGCACCTCGTGCTCGCGGGCGAGGCGCCGGATCAGCGCGAGCAGCACCGGGATGACCCGCTCCCGGCCGGAGCGGTCGACGCCACCGGGAACGACGAGCGCGAGCTTCACGGCACCAGCGGCCGCGCGAGCAGCGCCCGGTACGCAGCGTCGAGCCGCCGGCCGACCGCGGCGAAGGACAGCGCGCCCTCGAAGTAGCTCCGGATGCGGCCGCGCGTGTCCGGGCCGAGGTCGCGCGCGGCGGCGAGGAGCGCCGCGGCGAGCGCGGCGGGCTCGCCCGCCGGCCACAGCCGCCCGACGGCGCCCCTGCCGGTCAGCGCCCGGAACGAGGGGATATCGGTGACGACCGGCGCGAGGCCGCAGGCCAGCGCCTCGATCAGCGCGTAGCCGCTGCCCTCGCGATGGCTCGCGCTCACGTAAAGGTCGGCCGCGCGCATCAGCTGCTCGACGCGCGCGTGCGGCACGGCGCCCAGCAGGTGGACGCGCTCGCGAAGCCCCGCGTCCCGCCCGATCGCGGCCTCGAGCTCGCGGCGCAGGTCGCCGGTCCCGAAGCAGCACCAGAGCCGGAGCCCCGGCAGCGCAGGCAGCGCCCGGCGCACGCCTTCGAGCATGACGAGCGGATCCTTGTTGGCGTCGAGCCGCCCGACCCAGAGCAGCGCCGGCGCCCCGTCGAGGCCGGTCGCCGCGCGCGCGGCAGCCGCCTCGCCCGGCGCGAAGCGCGAACTCGACTCCGGCACCTCGAACACCGGCACGCTCGCGCCGATCAGCCGCGCGTGACGGAAGGGCTCGGCCTGCTCGCGCGCGCAGAACGCGACCCCGGCGATCCCGCCGAGCGCGCGTCGCCACGCCGGGCGGTGCCACAGGCGCGGCGGCCGGTCGGCGTGGTCCTGGACCAGGATCGGCGTGCGCGGGGCGAGGCGGGCGAGCGCGCCGAGTTCCTCCGGGAAGCCGAAGCCGTGCACGTGCAGGACGTGCGGTGCGAGGCGCGACAGCAGCGCGCCGAAGAGCGGGCTGCGCGCGAGCGGCTCGGCCGCGGACGCGGGCGCGATGAAGTGATAGTCGATGCCGTCCGTCGTGATCGACTCGTGCGCGCTCGCGGCCTGGATGACGGTCACCCGCGCGGGCGCGAGGCTCGCGGCGCGCGCGATGTCGGTGAGCGACGGCCACGCGGCCAGCAGCTGGCGCGCCGGCCGGTGCAGCCGATCCTGGAAGAAACCGATCTGCGCGACGTGCAGCAAGCGCGTGCTCCCGGCCCGGGCGGTGGGCCGTGACGCGAGGAGCGCGACCGGCCCCGGGCACTCTACGGCACTTGGCGTTGCCACCGCCCGGGCTCGCGGCGCCCGGGCCGGACGGCGCTTGGCGCGACCGGGAACGGCTCGATCGATGGGTGAAAATCACCTGAAGTTGTAGTCATAGTTAATTGTTTATTAACGATAAACTACTTCAGTTTTCGAGCGGGCCCCGCCGCATTCCCGGCGCTCGGCGCGTGCGGACCGAGGCGTCCGGCGAGTCGCGCACGGGCGGTCCGCGAGCGCATCGGCACCGGCCGCCCGGCGCGCGCCGAAGCGGCGCCCTGAGGGGCGATCCTCCAATTCTGCAGAGGCGGCGCGGGTCACGGCCCGGGCGCTTGCAAGGGAATGCGCATTGCGTGTGAGTCCCGCGATGCGCTACACAGCAGGTCCCGCGCGCCACCGCGCCCATCGATTTCACCGACGTGACCCCAGGTCGCCACCGCCGTGCCGCGCAGCGCGCAGGGATGCTGCTGCTTGCGTCCCTTGCTTGCCTCGCGCCGCTCGCCGACGCCGGCGCCGTGTGCCTGCCGCTGCCCGGTGAGGAGCTGCGCGCGCTCGATGCGCTGATCGATCGCGACCCGGAGCAGGCGATCGCGGGCGCGGGCGAGAAGCTGCGCGCACTCCAGGGCCACCCGGACGCGCTGCGCGAGGCGGAGCTGCTCGCGGTCGTCGCCGAGGCGCGCGCCAGCCAGAGCCGCACCGACGACGCGCGCGGCGCGGTGCGCGCGGCGCTCGAGCGCCTGCAGCAGGCGCCCAACTCGGCCACCAAGCGCCTCGTGCACGATCGCCTCGTCATGAGCGACATCTCGGCGGCGTGGCTGTCGACCGACCTCGAGGAGCTGATCAAGCAGCTCGATGCAATCATCGCCAACGCGCCGCGCAACTCGGCCGTCGAGAGCTGCGCGCTGACCCGCCGCGCCGACGCGCGCGGCTCGCTGACCCAGATCGACCGCGCCGCCGCCGACGGCATCACCGCGTACCGGATCGCCGAAGCCGCCGGCCTGAGCGAGGCGCGCATCGAGGCCGCGTTCACGCTTGCGACCATCTACCGCCGCGCCGGCCTCTACAACGACGCCGAGCGGATGATCAACGAGGTGATCCGCTTCGGGCAGGAGGCCGGCCGCACGGCGACGCTGTCGACCGCCGAGTACGCGCTCGGCCAGATCCTGATCGATGCCGACCGCAACCCGGAGGCGATCGCCGCGCTCGAGTCCTCCCGCAAGGGCGCGCTCGCCATCGGCGACACCTTTGGGGCGCTGTTCACGAACCTGCCGCGCTGCGACGCCCTGATCCGCAGCTCGCGCCTCGACGACGCCGAGCGCGTGTGCAGCGAGGGCATCGCCGAGTTCGCGGCGGCCGGCCGCGGCGACGTCGTCACGCGCCTGCTCGCGCACCGCGCGCGCATCGACCTCGAACGCGGCCGTGCCGCGGCGGCGCTCACGAAGCTGAACGAGGTGCTCGGCCCGCGCGTCAAGGAAGTGAACGCGACCACCGAGTGGCAGCTGTACTCGGACCGGTCGCGCGCCTACGCCGCGCTCGGCCGCTTCCGCGAGGCCTTCGCCGACGTCGAGCGCGCCATCGCGATGGAGCGGACCGCCCGCCTGACGGAGCAGTCGCGCGGCGTCGCGGTGCTGACCGAGGCCTCGAGGGCCGAACGGCTGCTGGCCGAGAACCAGCTGCTCGCCGAGCGCGCCGAGCGCCAGCGCGAGCAGCTCGCGAGCCACGAGCTGACCCGCCGGCTCGCGACCGGCCTCGCGGTCGCCGGCGCGCTCGTCAGCGGGCTGCTCGGTTACCTGCTCGTCGAGAGCCGCCGGCAGGCACGCGCCCGACGCGCGCAGGAGACGATCCTGCGCACGACCTCGGGCAACGCCCCGGACGCGCTGCTGCTGCTGGACCCGGCGCGCGTCGTGCAGTTCGCCAACCGGGCGCTGTTCGCGTCGGCGCCGCGCCCGGTCGCCGGCCGGCCGCTCGCCGAGGCCGTGCCGGACGAGGCGCGCGCGGCGGTCGACGCCGCGCTCGCCGAGCTGCTCGGCGGGCGCCGGCCCGTGACCTTCGAGGCCGCCGTCGGCCGCGGCGCGGAGCGGCGCGACTACGAGCTGCGCGGCGTGCCGATCGTCGAGGACGGCCAGCTGATCGGCGCGACGCTGCGGTCGATCGACGTCACCGAGCTCAGGCGCCTGGAGCGCGAGGTGATCGAGGTCGCGAGCCGCGAGCGGCAGCGCTTCAGCAACGAGCTGCACGAGGGCCTCGGGCAGGAGCTCGCCGGCGTGTCGCTGCTGCTCGGCGGCCTCAGCACCGCGATCGCGCGCGGCGCGACCGACGCGCCGGCGCTCGCCACCGACGTCGGCCGGCACGTGATGCGGGTCATCGACCACGCGCGCGAACTCGCCCGCCGCCTGTCGCCGGTCGAGATCGAGCGCGGCTCGCTGAGCGTGGCGCTCAACCGCCTGGCGGACGACGCCGAGGCGCGCCTGCCGCTGCGCGTCGCGTGCCAGTCGACGCCTTCCGACATCCGCGTCTCGGATGTCGCGGCCGACCACCTGTACCGGATCGGCGAGGAAGCGATCGGCCTCGCGGCGCGGCTCAGCCGCTGCGAGCGCCTAGAGCTCGAGCTCGCGCTGGACGGCGAGCTGCTGCGCCTGACGGGCTCGTACACGGGTGGCGAGGCGGCCGAGAGCCGCGAGGCGGGCGCCGACCTCGGGCGCCGCATCATCGCCTACCGCGCGCGGTTGCTCGGCGGCTCGGCGCGCTTCGAGGGGCTGCCGGGCGGCGACGCGCGCTTCGTCGTCACGGTGCCGCGGCCGTCGGTGCGGCCGTCGGTTCCCTGAGGCGCGCGGCCGGCCGCGCCTCGCTCAACGCCAGCAGGTCGCGGTCGTGTCGCCGCCGGCGCTGTTGGTCGCAGTCTGCTGCCCGGCCTGCGTGTAGGTGTAGGTCTGGCAGGTCGTGTCGTTGACCTGGTCGTTGATCGCGGTCGCCGTGATCGTGTAGGTCGCGGGTGCCGGTGCGACGGCCGCGACCACCGCGATCGAGATGCTGTAGTAGTTGTTGACGGTGTTGAAGGGAAACGCCGCCCCGGTGTAGCCGAGCTGCGTCGGCACCGTCGAGTAGGTGTTGGTCGTGCTGTAGTTGCGCTCCTCGCGGCCGGCGAGGTCGAGGATCGCGGTCTTCGCCTCCGTGCGCCGTGATTCGCGCGACTGGTTCATGTACGAGGACAGCGCGAGGCCGGCCAGCAGCGACACGATTGCGATCGTGACGAGGAGCTCGACCAGCGTGAAGCCGTCCGAGCCAGTGCGCGTGTTCATGTTCATCGGACGGTGCTCCCTCAGCGCTTCTCGATCCAGGTCAGGCGGCTGCCGCTCGCGTTGGCGAGCGGGTTGATCGGCAGCACGACACCGACGCCGGAGGTCGTCTGCGTGACGAGGAAGGTCCCGGCCGCGGCCCCGCCGGTCGTGACGATCGACACGCTGCCGGTGCCGCTGAGCGCCGCGCCGCTGACGACCTGGCCGTTGATGTTCACGAAGTGGCCGCCCGAGTCGCCGAAGAACGACTGCGTGAACGCGCCGCCGGTCGTCGGCGAGATCGCCATCGTCCAGCCGGTCGCGCTCGCCGGCGTGCAGTTGAAGGCGCTCGCGGTGACCGGGATCGTCGTGTTCACGAGGAACGCGCCGACCTCCAGCACCGGGCTGTAGATGACCTGTTCGTTCGAGCCCGGCAGGTTCAGGTACCAGCCGAACTGCGTGCCACCGCTCGTGCACGCGTTCCAGCAGATCGCGTTGCTCGTGACCGAGCGGAAGGCCGTGTTCGAGGTCAGCGCGGCCGTCTGCTGCACGAGGTTCGAGGTCGAGATCGACTGCGGCGCGGTCATCGACTTGTACTGCGTCGAGCCTTTCGAGTTCCACGACGCCTGGTTCCAGTCCCAGATGCCGTACAGCGACTGCGTGCCGCTCGCGTACGTGGTCGGCGAGGCATTCGTCTGCGGGATCTGCCGGCCGGTGCCGAAGTCGATCATGACCTGCGGCTGGCCGCCCGCCTGGCCCGGCGAGGAGGCGACGATCAGCTTGGTCGTGATCGGCTGGTTGCCCGGCGTCGTGAACAGCGGCTGGTTCGCCGCGAGCGCCCAGCTCGACGGGGTGCTGCTGGTCAGGTCGAAGCGCCAGACGTGGCCGAGCACGTCGCCGGCGTAGATGTAGTCGACGATGTGGTCGCCGTCGTAGTCGGCCGGCGTCGCGTAGGCGATGCCGTTGCCGGCCGCGGCGGCGCCGGTGTCGAGGTAGTAGAAGCTGATCGTGCCGGTGCCCGGGTCCACGAGGCCGACGAACACGCCCGCGGCGCCATTGCTGGCGCCGAGGCCGTTGCCGAACACGAAGCCCCACTGGCCGTTGTGGAAGCGGCGGATCTGCGGCACGCCATTGGTGTTGCCGAGGTTCGCGCCGCAGCCGGCGTTGCCGACGCAGGTCAGGTTCGACGGGCCCCACTCGCCGATCACCAGCGACGAGGCGCTGCTCTCCGAGAAGCCGGCCGGGGTCGTGATGTCGAGCGCGTAGATCGCCGCGCCGCCGGCGCCGAGGCCGCCGACCAGCCACGTGTGCCAGGCGCCGTTGTAGTACAGGTCGCCGCTGCCCGGCGCCGCGTCCACGTAGTAGTTATGGCCGTACTGCGGGCTCGCGAAGTCGAGCTGCGAATTGGCCGAGTTGTGGATGTTGTTGAACACTGAGTACGGCATGTACGCGAGGACTTCCTGGCCGTCGTTCGGCGTCGTCGCGTTGTTGACGTAGGTGCTGCCGTTGTACGAGCCCGAGCGGAAGCCGTGCAGCAGGCCGTCGTTCGCGCCGCTGTACACGACGTTCAGCCGCGTCGAGTTCGCGGTCGCGAAGGCCGTGTAGGTCGGGCCCGCGTTCTCCGGGAAGGCGCCGCCGGCGGCAATGCGGTCGGACCAGGTCAGCGGGTAGTTGACGCCGGGCGCACCGACCCAGGTCGGGCTCGAGTTGATGATGTCGCCGAGCACGCTGGCGCGCGTGCGGAACAGGCCCACGCCGGCCGAGTTCTGTTCGTTCGTGCGGTCGCCACGCAGGAAGTTCAGGCGGTTCGCGTTGAACGGCGCCGCGTCGCCCGCATCGATCGTGTTCTGCATCGCCGTCGGGAGGTTCGACCACTCGAGCGGGATGCCGCTGGTGCCGTTGAAGGTCAGCATCGTGCGCTGGGTCGGGCCCTCGGCCGCGATCGGCCCGGCCGCGCCGGTTGCGATGCAGGTCGCGCCGGCGGCGACGCCGCTCAGCACGCACGAGGCATCCCAGTTGGCCGTCGAGGCGATCGAGACGAGCCCCGTGGTCGGATCGACGACCAGCGACTGCGCGGTCAGCGAGCCCGACCAGTTGGACGGGTTATAGAACGCGAAGTACACCTGCGTGCCCGTCTGTACCTGCGCGGTCTGCTTCTCGTTGAGGCCGGCGGACGAGGACGAGGTGTCGGCCGGCTGCACCTGGAAGCAGACGACCTCGTGGATGTTCGAGCTGCCGCCGGTCGACCCGGTGAACCCGAAGCGGAAGTAGGCCGGCAGCGGGCCGTTGCCGGTCGTGATGTTCTGCGCCGTGATCACCGGCTGGTAGGCGCCGGCGTTGATCGCGTAGGAGAAGCTGAGAAGACCGGTCGAGGTGATCTTCAGCAGGTAGGTGATCGGCGTCGCCGCGCCACGCGTCATCGCCGACTCGTTGGCGATCAGCGTGCCGGACGGCAGGACCTTGTAGGCGTTCGGGATCGGCGCGTAGTCGGCGATCGCGATTCCCGTGTTGACCGGAGCCGACGGCGTCGTGTAGTTCCAGATCGTGCCGGTCTTGCAGGTGTTCTGCACGGCCTGCGCCTTCTGCGCGTTGGTCAAGGTCGTGCCGGCCGGGTAGTAGGCGGAGGTCGCCGGGTTGTTGGCGAGCTGCCACCACGAGATGTTGCCCGCACCGCGCAGGCCGATGCGCTCCGGCACGTAGCCGTAGCCGCTCGCGGTGTTGTCGCCCTGGTTCAGGAAGTTGCCGTACTCGTCGATGCCGAGGCCGAGGTAGCCGTGCGGCAGGCCGTCGTACGCGCGCGGCGTGCCGTCCGGGTGCAGCTTCGCGTCGTTGTTGACGTTCGAGCAGGTGTAGCCGAGCGAGCCACCGAACGCGCCGACGTCGAGCGGGATGAAGTTGCCGTCCGCGCCGGCGTCGATCAGGTAGAAGCCGATGCCGTCCGCGCCGTCGTGGGCCGTGCCGCCCGAGTTGCCGCGGTAGGTCACGGTCGTGAACGTGATCTGCAGGCCCTGCGAGCTCGGGTAGGAGAAGCTCGACAGCACGCCGCCGGCCTGGTTGAAGCCGCCGGGCGAGCCGTTCGTGAAGCGCAGCGCGCCGCCGCCGGCCGCGGTCGTGTCGGGCAGGAGCCCCGTGTCGCCGCCGACCAGCGTCTCGCTGCCGTAGTACGTGAACGTCGACAGCCCCATGCAGGCCGGGATCGAGCTGCCGGAGGTCGCGGTGCCGGCCGTGAGGCAGGCGCCGAGGAACGGCAGCCAGGTGTAGTTCGTGGTCGCGCCCGTGAAGTTGTCCTGGATGATCTGCTGCGCCTGCGCCGGGCTCGACAGCCCGACGACGGCGGCGGCCGTCAGCGATGCGGTGAGAAGTCGGAGTTTCATCACTGTGCTCCCAGGTCCTGGACGCCCGAGCTCACGAGGTACGTGCTCTCGATGACCGCGACCGATTCGGATGTGCCGCCGTAGCCGACGGAGTCAATCTGGTAGACCGTGCCGTTGCCGCCGGCGTAGGCGCCGCGCTGCGCGATGTAGAAGCGCGGCGGGGCGTAGTAGGTGTTGACGCCGGCCGCGCCGACCGTCATGCCGGCCGGCGTGTAGTCGACGCCGAGCTGGCCGCTCGCGATCGTCCAGGGCACCGTCGTGACCGTGACCTGCGACTGCAGCGAGTTCGAGCACACCTGCCCCTGGTTGCCGTTCGCGTTCAGCACGCCGCCGGTGCAGACCGTCACCGTGTTCGCGTTCGCGCCGCTCGTCAGCCACCACTCGGCGTACTGCTGGGCGCTCTCGGCCGCCTGGATGGCGCGGTGCTTCTCGCGCATGTTGCCGGCGATGCGCTCCTGCAGCCCGAAGCTGCGGAACATGCTGACCGCGATCAGCGTGATCACGATCAGCAGCAGCAGGCTGGAGACCAGGATGATGCCGCGCTCGCGGCGCGCGCGATTGAGTCGGCTGTCCATCAGGTGCGCACTCCGGTCTGCGACATCACGGCGATCGTGCGCGTGAACGGAATCGTCGCCGGCTGGTTCGGCTGGCCGGCCATCGGGTTCAGGAAGGTCAGCGTGACCTGCACGGTGATCACGTTCTGCCAGTTGGCGGCGGCCATCTGCGCCGAGGTCATGTAGGAGTCGACGGCGCCGTTGTTGGTCGCGAAGTTGGTCTTGACGCCGTACAGCACCTTCAGGCTCTGCAGGCCCGAAACGAGCGGTACGGCGGCGGCCCCGTTCAGCGAGCAGGCGAGGTTGCCGCTCGCGTCGATGCTGAACACGTTCGTGTACAGCTGGGTGCCGGCGCCGCCGAACGTGCCGCCGGTGCAGTTGATCGTGCCGTCGCCGGACGCGCTGACGAAGCGCACGGTGATCGTGTCGCCGGGCGCCGCGCCGCCGGTCGTGCCGGTCAGGCCCTGGCCGGCATTGGCCCACACGCCGCCGCTCGGCATCAGCAGCGCGGCCGTGTTGGTGGTCGGGTCCGGGAAGTACCCGGACTGCTGGATCACGTCGCCGATCAGCGTCATCGCGAGCCGCTCGGCGTCCTGCAGCTGCGCCATGCCGCTCTGCGCGATGAACGTGCGCTTCGTGTTGCCGACGATCATGAACAGCCCGCCGAGCAGGAACACGGCGATCGCCATCGCGATCATCAGCTCGACCAGTGTCACGCCATACTGCCGGCGCGGGCTCGTGCGGGGCGTCATGCTCACGGCTCCACGTACAGCACGTAGCTCGGCCCCTGCATCGCAGCGCCGTTCGTGCCCAGGTTGTTGATCGCGACCATGTTCTCGGACCACGAGATCGTGATCGTGCACAGCACCGGCACGCCCACGGCGTTCGTGCACGAGACGGTCGTCAGTGCGTTCGGCAGTAGCGTGTTGACGTTGGCGGCCCAGGTCTGCACGTCCTGCGCGGCGAGCGCGAGCGTCGTGCACGGCGCGGCGTTGCCGGGCGTGCAGGCGGGCCCGACGGCCGCGAGGTTCGGGTCGGAGATCGTCGTGCCGGTGATCGTGAAGCCGGGGGCCACGGCGGCGACGCCGGAGGCCCAGTAGGCACGGTCGCCATGCATCGCGGCCGCGAGGCTCGAGGCCTGCAGCGCCGCCAGCGAGCGCATGCTCGCGACGCCCGTGCTCGAGAAGGCGAGCGCCTGCATCTTGGCGATGCCGAGCAGGCCGACGCCGATGATCACGATCGAGACCAGGACCTCGATCAGCGTGAAGCCGCGCGCCGGGCGCGCGAGCGGGTGAGCGTTCAGGTGCATCCCGTGGCTCCGTGCTTGACGATCGACAGCTGGCCGACGATCGTCACCTGCAGGCAGCGCGTCCACTGCGTGTTGCTGGTCGGGTCGTGCAGCGTCACCATGACCGTGCCCGGCAGTCCCATCGCGAAGCCCTCGCGGCTGAAGGTGACCGCCGCGGTCGCGGGGCTCGCCACGAACGTGTCGCCGAGATTGAGGGGCCGCTGCACGCGCCGCACGGCCTCGCCGGCGTCGACGGCCTGGTTGCCGTTCGCGTCGCTGAAGACGATCCAGCCGCTCTGCCAGGTGCTGGTGCCGGCGCAGGTCGAGCCGTTGGCCGAGGTGCAGATCGTGACGGTCCGGCCTTCCTTGATCGCTTGGGCGCGCGCATAGGACATGTCGCCGAGCAGCGCATTGGCCTCGCTCGCGACCCGGTTCGAGTTCGTCACGAACCTGAACGAGGCGATGCCGCCGGCGGTCAGCACCGCGAGGATGGTCAGCGTCAGCATGAGCTCGAGCAGCGTGAAGCCGCGCGCCAGCCGATGGCCGGCGAGGCGCTGTCGGATGAGCGGGCCGCCCGGGGCGGTCGCGGCGGAGGTGCGGTTCTTCATGGGCCGGGACGCTAAGAGCGGCCCGCCGTGGCCGCAACCAGCCCCGACGAACGGCTCGGACCGGGGGACGAGCGGGCCCGCGGCCGGCATTCGGTCACAGCCGAGGCCGGTGTGACGCGCTTCACGGAATGGCGGCGGCGCGCCGCGCGCCGCGCGCCGTGACGGGCGCCCGCGCGACCGCTATCGTAGGCGCCGCGGGCGCGCGGCGCCCGCCCCCTCCGAGGAGCCCCGCCGAGCATGGCCGAGATCGAGATCCACCACGGACACCACGCCCCTGAAGACCCGCTCGCGCGTCGCGTCGGCATCATGGTCGGCGTCATCGGCGTCGCCCTCGCGGTCGTCACGATCGCCTCGCACCGCGAGCACACGCACGCGGTGCTGCGGCGGACGGAGGCGAACGACCTGTGGGGCTACTACCAGGCCAAGAAGATCCGCGAGCACACGACCGAGGTCGGCAGCCAGCTGCTGAAGGCGCTCGGCACCGACGCGGCGCGAACCGAGGAGGCCGCGGCGAAGTTCGAGGCCGCGAAGAGCAAGTACGCGCACGACGCCGAGGGGATCTGGAACGACGCCAAGTCCAAGGAAGACGAGACCGAGCACGTCGAGCGCCTCGCGCTGCGCTACGACCTCGGCGAGGGCTTCCTCGAGCTCGGCCTCGTGCTTACCTCGCTCTTCTTCCTCGGCCGGCAGCGGCTGTTCCCGTTCGCCGGCGGCATCGCCGCGGTCGCGGGCGCGGTGATCGCGGCCAGCGCGCTGCTGCTCTGAGCGGCGCCGGGGCGCGGCCGAGGCTCCCGCCGTGGCGCGCGACCAGGCACTGAAGGCCGCATCGCGGCTCGCGCTGGTCGAGGCGCTGGTTGCGCTGCTGGTGCTGGGCGTCGGGCTGCTCGGCATCGCGGGGCTGTACACCGAGGGCCGGATTTCCGACCGCGCGATCGAGCTGCGCGCCCGCGCCACCGCCCTCGGCGCCGAGCTCGCCGAGCGCATCCGCGCGAACCGCGCGGCCCTCGACGCCTACGACGACGCGCGCTCGGCGCTCGGCTACGTGCCGCTGCCGTGCGCGCAGAGCGGGCATCGCTGCAGCCCGGAGCAGCTCGCGCGGCACGACAAGGCCGAATGGCTTGCGCTAGTGCGCCGCGAGCTGCCGGCCGCCACCGCCGTGGTCCGCGCCGGCGGCCCCGGCCACTCTCTATATACGATCCAGCTGCGCTGGCAGGAGCCGCCGCTGGATGCCGGCGAGTACACGCTCGTGCTCGCGCCATGAGCCGCCCGTCGCGCTGCCGCGGTCGCGGCCTGGTCGAGTTCGTGGCCGCGACGATGGTCGCGCTGCTGCTGCTGGCGGCGGCCGGCACGCTCTACCTGCACAACGAGCACCGCGGCCGCGCGCTGCCGGCGCCGGTCCGCGCCGAGGCGGCGCTGCGCGCGGCGTTCGCGGTACTGGAGCGTGAGCTGCGGATGGCGGGCGCGTGGGGCCTCGGTGCGCGCGCTGACTTCATCACTGGCGCGGCCGGCGTGGCCGAGGCTCCCGGCGCGGTCGATGCGGCGGTGCTGCGCGATTGCGGCCGCAACTTCGTCGCCGACCTCGCCCGTCCCGTCGAGGCCCGCCCGCACTACGACCTGGGCTGCGCCGGCACCCGGCCCGTGCCCTGGTCCGACGTGCTGATCGTGCGCCGAGCGGCGGTCGCGCCGAGCGCGCCGCAGGCGGGCCGCGTGCAGATCGACTCGACCCGCCTCGGCGGCGTGCTCACGGTCGACGGCGCACCGCCGACGGCCGGCGATCAGGGCGAGCGGCACGACCTGCTGGTCGATGCGTACTACGTGGGCGAGGACCCGGGGGCCGGCGGCACGCGCCACTGGTCGCTTCGCCGCCAGGCGCTCGGCCGCACCGGCGCCGGCCGGCCGGCGATGTTCGACCAGAGCGTCGTCGCCGGCATCGCGGACCTGCGCCTGACGCTCGGGGTTGACACCGACGGTGACGGGGCCGTCGACGTGTACGTGCGCCCGGGCGCACCGGAGCTCGCCCGTGGCCGCGTCGTCTCGGTGCGCGTGACGCTGACGGCGCTCGGCGAGGAGGCCGGCGATGCCGCGCAGCCGGTGCGCGACGGGCCGCCGCCCGACGGCCGTGCGCGCCACGTACTCGAGCGCACGGTCACGCTGCGCAACGGCGGCGGCCGGTGAGCACGCCGACGCCAACGAGCCGGGGCGCCGCGCTCGGCATCGCGCTCGCGCTGCTCCTCGTGCTGACCCTGCTCGCGATCGTCAGCGTGCGCGGCACGCGCGTGGCCGCGAGCGAGGCCGCGGGCGAGATCGCATCGCGCGCGGCCTTCGAGGCGGCGGAGCGGGCGCTTGCGGCCGGGCGCGCGCGCCTCGCGGCAGCGCCGGCCTCGGCCGGCGAGGGCAGCCTGCCGGCGGGGCCGGACGGCGCGCGTGCGAGCTTCCGGGTCGAGCCGGACGCGGCGCGGGCGCCGACCGACGTGCCCGAGGGCTTCAGCGTCGGCGCCGACTTTCGCGCCCACGCCTACCTCGTGACGGCGAGCGGTGCGGCGGCGGATCGCCAGGTGCGGCTGCGCGAGGACGTGCTGGTCGTGGGCGCCGCCGATGAGTGAGGCCGCTCCGGCAGCGCTCGCGGCGGCGCTCGCGCTCCTCGCGAGTGGCGCCGCGAGCGCGGCGAGTGCACCGTGCCCGGCGCCCGCCGCGGGCGAGAGCGCACGCTCCGCGCCCGTGCTGGTCGCGGCCGACGGCGCCGACGCGCCACCGTCGCTGCTCGTCGTACGCGACCCGGCGGCGCCCGCCGATCCGCGGGCGGGCCTCGCGCGACTCGCGCTCTCCGCTGACGGTGCGGTGGGCGCCCCGGCGCCGGCGTGGGCCGCGCGCAGCGCCGCGGCGCCGCTCTACACCGACGTCCTGATCGGCCCGCTGCGCCGCGATGAAAACGCGGTCAATGCGGCGAACGCGGCGCTGACGGACGCGATGCTGGGCGCAAGCGATGCGCCGTCGCGCCGCGCGCTGCTCGAGGCCGCGCGCGCGGCCGGCCGCGGCGAGGCGCCCGGCCGCCCAAGCGCGGCGGCGGACGACGCCGGGCGCAGCCTCCTCGTGATCCCGGGCGCGGCGCCCGTGGCGATGGTGGCCTCGGCGGACGGGCTGCTGCGCGCCCTCGACGTGCGCAGTGGCCGCGCACTCTGGTCCTTCGTTCCGCTCGAGCGGATCGCCCGCGCCGGCAGCGCGTCGGCGGCACGCAGTGCCCGCCGCGGCGCGCTGGCGACGCTCGCGATCGGGACCGGCACGACGGAGCCGCGGCGCCGGCTGCTGGTGTTCGCGGGCGGCGCGGGCAGCGGCAGCTACTTCGGCTTCGACCTCAGCGATCCGGCCGCGCCGCGGCTGCTGTGGCGGGTGGCCGCGACCGCCCTGCCGGGCGCGGGGCGCTGGCGCGCGCCGCCGGTCCTCGCGCGCCTCGCGGTCGCGGGCGGCACGCAGGGCGCCGCCCGAGCGGTGCTGATCGCCGGCAACGGCGGCGAGCCGGGCGATCGCGCCGGCGGGCGCCTGTACGTGCTCGATCTCGAGAGCGGCGCGCTGCTGTGGCTCGCGGCGCCGGCGGCGGCGCCCGCCAGCGAGCGCGCGAACCTCAGGCTCGCGGCGCTGGATGCGCCGATCACGGCCGCCGTCCGCGCGCTCGACCTCGACGGCGACGGCTTCATCGACCGGCTGTACGCCGCCGACCTCGGCGGGCGCGTGTGGCGCTTCGAGCTGCACTCGGGTGCCGCGCCGGCGGCGCTTGCGAGCGGCGGCGTCTTCGCCTCGCTCGGTGCCGCCGCCGGCGGCCCGCCAAGCGAGGCGCGGCGCTTCCGGCACGCGCCCGACGTCGCGTTCCTGCGCGATGCCAGCGGCGGCTACCTCGAGGTCGCGCTCGGCTCGAGCGGCGCCGCGCCGGGCGTGCAGGACTATTTCTACGCGCTGCGCGACTACTCGCCGTGGCGCGGCGGCCCGGGGACCGCGCCCGCGGCCCTAGACCCGGTGGGCTCCGCGTCGGCGTTCGCGACACCTGGGCAGCCGTCGGCGGGCGAGCGCGTGCCCGGCTGGCGCTGGCGCCTCGCGCTCGGCGAGTCGGTGAGCGGCGAGGCGCGGACCTACGCGGGCATCGTGCTGTTCGCCACCGCGCGGCCGCTGGCCGGCTGCGCGACCCCGACGCGCACGCTCTACGCACTCGATGCGCGCACGGGCGCCGTGCCGGCCAGTCGCTCCGCCGCCGCGCTGGTGCTGCCCGCCGCGGCCGGGGCAGTGCCGCTCGCGTTCGCCTTCGTGGGGCCGCCGACGCCGCCCGGCGCCTGCGGCGGCGGGGCCGGCTGCCGGCCGCCGCCGCTCTGCCTCGTCGGCCTCGCGAGCTGCGGGCCGTTGCCCCCGCTCGCGCCGTCGCGGGCCGTCTGGCGGGAGCTCGAGCCCGGACCGTGACGCCCGGTGGGCCCCACCCTCCGCGGTTTCGGGGCGCCACAGGCGCCCGGTATACTAGTGGGCTGGAATCGAGCGGCGCCGCCGGCGCCCCCCACGTGCTCCTGAGGCTCGCGAAAGTGGCGGAACTGGTAGACGCGCTGGATTTAGGTTCCAGTGGGGCAACCCGTGAGGGTTCGAGTCCCTCCTTTCGCACCAGAGGTCGGATCTGATGATGGTTCAGGTTGAATCCACCGGCGCCCTCGAGCGGCGCATGGAAGTCTCGGTGCCGGCGAGCGAGGTCGAGCAGGCCTACAACGCGCGCCTGAAGTCCTTCGGCCGCACCGCGCGCCTGAAGGGCTTTCGGCCGGGCAAGGCGCCGCTCGCGGTCATCGCGCGCCAGTTCGGCCCGCAGATCCGCGAGGAGGTCGTCGGCGAGCTCGTCCGCTCGAGCCTAGGCACGGCGCTGAACGAGCACCGCCTCGCGCCCGTCACCGGGCCGCGGATCGAGCCGCTGCCCGCCGCCGGCGCCGGCGATCTCAAGTACGCCGCGGTGTTCGAGGTCTACCCGACGATCGAGCTCAAGGGCCTCGACTCGATCGAGGTCGTCAGGCCGCGCGCCGAGGTCACTTCCGGCGACGTCGACGCGATGATCGAGAACCTGCGCGCGCAGCGGCCGAACTTCTCCGCGGTCGTGCGGCCGGCGACCGACGGCGACCGAGTGACCGTCGACTTCGAGGGCAGCATCGACGGCGTTCCCTTCGAGGGCGGCAAGGGCGAGGGCGTGCCGGTCATGCTCGGCCAGGGCCGGATGCTGAAGGACTTCGAGGCCGCGCTCTATGGCATGCAGGCCGGCGAGACGCGCGTGCAGCCGGTGAGCTTCCCGGCCGACTACGGCAAGGCCGAACTCGCCGGCAAGGCCGCGCAGTTCACGATCAAGGTCACGCGGGTCGAGGAGAGCCAGCTGCCCGAGATCGACCAGGCCTTCTGCGAGGCCTACGGCGTGGCCGACGGCGGCGTGGAGCAGCTGCGGCGCGAGGTCGAGGACAACATGCGCCGCGAGCTCGCCGACAACATCCGCGGCCGCGTGCGCGCGGCGGTGCTCGACAAGCTGCTGGCCGCGAACCCGATCGAGCTGCCGCGCGCGGCGGTCGAGAACCAGATCCGTGCGCTGCAGGTCGACTGGCTGCGCCGCGTCGGAGCCAAGCCCGAGCAGCTGAAGGAGGCACCGCCACGCCAGCCCTTCGAGGAGGGCGCCAAGCGCCGCGTCGCGCTGATGCTCCTGGTCGGCGAGATCATCCGGCAGGGGCGCCTGACGCCCGACAAGGCGCGCCTCGAGGAGCGGATCGAGTCGGCGGCTGCCGGCTACTCCGACCCGGAGGACGCCGCGCGCCAGATCCGCGCAAGCGACGAGCTGCGCTCGCAGCTCGAGGGTGGCGTGCTCGAGGACCAGGCGGTGGACTGGCTGCTCGAGCGCGTCAAGGTCACCGACCAGCCCTCGACGTTCAAGGAACTGATGAACTTCGGCGCCTGAAGCGCCGGGAGCACGCAATGAAGGAGACGTCCCTGAACCTGGTACCGATGGTGGTCGAGCAGACCGCGCGCGGCGAGCGCGCCTACGACATCTATTCGCGGCTCCTGAAGGAGCGGCTGATCTTCGTCGTCGGGCCGATCGACGATGTGATGGCGAACCTCGTGGTCGCGCAGCTCTTGTTCCTCGAGTCCGAGAACACCGACAAGGACGTCGCGCTCTACATCAACTCGCCGGGCGGGATCGTGAGCTCGGGGCTCGCGATCTACGACACGATGCAGTTCATCAAGCCGGACGTGACGACGATCTGCCTGGGCCAGGCCGCGAGCATGGGCTCGCTGCTCTTGTCCGGCGGCGCGAAGGGCAAGCGCTACTGCCTGCCGCACTCCCGGGTCATGATCCACCAGCCCTCCGGCGGCTACCAGGGCCAGTCGACCGACATCGAGATCCACACCCGCGAGATCATCGAGCTGCGCGAGCGGCTGAACCGGATTCTGTCTAACCACACCGGCCAGCCGATCGAGCGGATCAAGGCCGACACCGACCGCGACAACTTCATGAGCGCCGAGCAAGCGGTCGCTTACGGAATTGTGGACCACGTCCTCGAGAAGCGCGGCCAGCTGCCGATGAACCTCAGTGCGGAGGCTACGAAATCCTGAGTGCTGGCAAGCGCTTAGACCTGCCGCCGCGCGCCCGAGCGGGCGCCGTGGGTCTTTTGCAGGCGGTGACCCTCCGTGCTATATACCGGGAGTCCGGGACGGCAGGGACCGCCCGCCCTCCCGCCTACGACGAGGATGCGAATGAGCGACGACTCCCGAGGTAAGCACGACGACGGCAAGCTGCTGTACTGCTCGTTCTGCGGCAAGAGCCAGCACGAGGTACGCAAGCTGATCGCGGGCCCCTCCGTCTTCGTCTGCGACGAGTGCGTCGAGCTGTGCAACGACATCATCCGCGAGGAGCTCGAGGAGAAGGCCGAGCGCACCCGCGAGAAGCTGCCGAAGCCGCAGGAGATCAAGAAGGTCCTCGACGAGTACGTGATCGGCCAGGAGCGCGCCAAGAAGGTGCTCTCGGTGGCCGTCTACAACCACTACAAGCGCCTGCAGACGCGCCAGACCGGCACCGGCGAGCGCCGCGCGCACGGCACGCGCGAGGAAGTCGAGCTCGCCAAGAGCAACATCCTGCTGATCGGCCCGACCGGCTCCGGCAAGACGCTGCTCGCCGAGACGCTGGCGCGGCTGCTGAACGTGCCGTTCACGATCGCCGACGCGACCACGCTGACCGAGGCGGGCTACGTCGGCGAGGACGTCGAGAACATCATCCAGAAGCTGCTGCAGAAGTGCGACTACGACGTCGAGAAGGCGCAGACCGGCATCGTCTACATCGACGAGATCGACAAGATCTCGCGCAAGAGCGACAACCCGTCGATCACGCGTGACGTGTCGGGCGAGGGCGTGCAGCAGGCGCTTTTGAAGCTGATCGAAGGCACGATCGCCTCGGTGCCGCCGCAGGGCGGCCGCAAGCACCCGCAGCAGGAGTTCCTGCAGGTCGACACCTCGAACATCCTGTTCATCTGCGGCGGCGCCTTCGCCGGGCTCGAGAAGATCATCCAGAACCGCACGACCAAGGGCGGCATCGGCTTCACGAGCGAGCTCAAGGCGCCGGGCGAGCGCAAGCACGGCAACGACGTCTACCACGAGGTCGAGCCGGAAGACCTGATCAAGTACGGCCTGATCCCCGAGTTCGTCGGCCGCCTGCCGGTGGTCGCGACGCTCGAGGAGCTGGACGAGAACGCGCTGATCTCGATCCTGATGGAGCCGCGCAACGCGCTGACCAAGCAGTACCGCAAGCTGTTCGACATGGAAGGCGTCGAGCTCGAGTTCCTCGAGCCCGCGCTGCGCGCGGTGGCGCGCAAGGCCATGCAGCGCAAGACCGGCGCCCGCGGCCTGCGCACGATCCTCGAGAACGTGCTGCTCGACACGATGTACGACCTGCCCGGCCTCAAGAACGTCGGCAAGGTGGTCATCGACGAGGCGGTGATCGGCGGCGACTCCGCGCCGTACATCGTCTACCGCTCCGAAGAGCCGAAGCTCGCACCCGTCGAAGAGCCGCGCCGCACCGGCTCCAACTGACGATGGCCCCACGGCCCACCGACCGCCCGGCACCCGAACACGGTGCCGGGCCGTCGGCGCCGCACGCCCGATTGCGGCGCCGCCCGAGTGTGACTTAATGCCGATCCTGAGCTTGTACGCCCGGCGCGCCGACCCCATTACGTTATGCTGGATCCGCGGGATTCCCGTGCGCAGCCCCCGCGCCGCCCGGATCCCCCGACCCGAGGACGCGCCGTGAACGACGAGACCCACTCGAGCCCCCCCGAGACCCCGCAACCCGTGCCGGTGCTGCCGCTGCGCGACGTGGTGGTCTACCCGCACATGGTCATCCCGCTGTTCGTCGGCCGGGAAAAGAGCATCCAGGCGCTCGACCAGGCGATGAAGGCCGAGAAGCAGATCCTGCTAGTCGCGCAGAAGGCCGCCGACATCGACGACCCGAAGGCCGAGGACCTGTACCGCGTCGGCACCGTGGCGACGATCCTGCAGCTGCTGAAGCTCCCCGACGGCACGGTCAAGGTGCTGGTCGAGGGCGCGAGCCGCGCGAAGATCGACCGGCTCGTGGCCGGCGACTTCTTCGCCGCCTACGTCTCGCCGCTCGCCGACGTCGACACCTACGACGAGCGCGAGATCGACGTGCTGACGCGCTCGGTCGTCTCGCAGTTCGAGCAGTACGTGAAGATGAACAAGAAGGTGCCGCCCGAGGTGCTGACCTCGCTGGCCGGCATCGAGCAGTCCGGCCGCCTCGCCGACACCGTCGCCGCGCACATGGCGCTGAAGCTCGCCGAGAAGCAGAAGGTCCTCGAGATCGCCGACGTCCGCAAGCGCCTCGAGCACGTGCTGACGCAGATCGAGGGCGAGATGGAGGTGCTGCAGATCGAGAAGCGCATCCGCGGCCGCGTCAAGCAGCAGATGGAGAAGAGCCAGCGCGAGTACTACCTCAACGAGCAGATGAAGGCGATCCAGCGCGAGCTCGGCGACCTCGAGGACGCGCCGAACGAGCTCGGCGAGATCGAGAAGCGGATCAAGAAGGCGGGCATGCCGAAGGAAGTCCGCGACAAGGCCACCGCCGAGCTCAACAAGCTGAAGCTGATGTCGCCGATGAGCGCCGAGGCGACCGTCGTGCGCAACTACATCGACTGGCTCGTGAAGGCGCCGTGGAAGAAGCGTACCAAGGTGCGCACCGACATCACCGACGCGCAGCAGGTGCTGGACGAGGACCACTTCGGCCTCGAGAAGGTCAAGGAGCGCATCGTCGAGTTCCTGGCCGTGCAGCAGCGCGTGCAGACGCTGAAGGGCCCGATCCTGTGCCTGGTCGGGCCGCCCGGCGTCGGCAAGACCTCGCTCGGCCAGTCGATCGCGAAGGCCACCAACCGCAAGTTCGTGCGCATGAGCCTCGGTGGCGTGCGCGACGAGGCCGAGATCCGCGGCCACCGCCGCACCTACATCGGCTCGATGCCCGGCAAGATCATCCAGAACATGGTGCGCACCGGCACGCGCAATCCGCTGTTCCTGCTCGATGAAGTCGACAAGATGTCGATGGACTTCCGCGGCGACCCGTCCTCGGCGCTGCTCGAGGTGCTCGACCCGGAGCAGAACGCGACCTTCAACGACCATTACCTCGAGGTCGACTTCGACCTGTCGGAGGTCATGTTCGTGTGCACCGCGAACACGCTGAACATCCCGGCGCCGCTGCTCGACCGCATGGAGGTCATCCGCCTCGCCGGCTACACCGAAGACGAGAAGATGAACATCGCGCGGCGCTACCTGGTGCCGAAGCAAGCCAAGGCCAACGGCCTCAAGGACGGCGAGCTCAAGGTCGCGGACGCCGCGCTCACCGACATCGTGCGGCACTACACGCGCGAGGCGGGCGTGCGCAACCTCGAGCGCGAGATCTCGAAGATCTGCCGCAAGGCCGTGAAGCATCTGCTGCTGAAGCCGGCCGACTCGCCGGTGCAGGTCAACGTCAAGAACCTCGACAAGTACCTCGGCGTCAAGCGTTTCCGCTACGGCAAGGCCGAGGAGGCGAACCGCATCGGCCAGGTCACCGGGCTCGCATGGACCGAGGTCGGCGGCGAGCTGCTGACGATCGAGTCGGCGGTCGTGCCGGGCAAGGGCAAGCTGCAGTACACGGGCCAGCTCGGCGAGGTCATGCAGGAGTCGATCCAGGCGGCGATGACCGTCGTGCGCAGCCGCCAGGCGATGCTGTCGCTGGAGCCCGACTTCTACCAGAAGAACGACGTGCACGTGCACGTGCCGGAAGGAGCGACGCCGAAGGACGGCCCATCGGCCGGCATCGGCATGGCGACGGCGCTCGTCTCCACGCTGACCAAGGTGCCGGTGCGCGCCGACGTCGCGATGACCGGCGAGATCACGCTGCGCGGCGAGGTGCTGCCGATCGGCGGCCTCAAGGAAAAGCTGCTCGCGGCGCACCGCGGCGGCATCGCGACCGTGCTGATCCCGTCGGAGAACGAGAAGGACCTGGCGGAGATCCCCGAGAACATCAAGGACAAGCTCGAGATCCGTCCGGTGAAGTGGATCGACGAGGTCCTCGAGATCGCCCTCGAGCGCTCGCCGCTGATCTCGCGGGACGTGGTGCGCGACCCGGACGGCGCGCCGGCCACCGCGCCGGCGGCCTCGCCGGCCGCGCCGCGCCGCCCGAAAGGCAAGGCAAGACCCGCCCCGGCCCACTAGCGGGAGCGAACGCCGGCGGGGCGCGCGGCAGCTGACGCGAGAGCGCAGCCCCGCGGCTCGCGACCCTGCGCGGCTCAGACGTCGAACAGCCGGAACGCGGCGGCGAGCGCCGCGAACGGGTCGTGCTCGGCGACGAACTCGTGTGCGACGAAGCCCGGGAAGCCGGTTTCGGCGATCGCCCGGGCGATCGCGTGGTAGTTGAGTTCCTGCGCGTCATCGAGCGCGTGCCGGCCCGGGACGCCGCCGGTGTGGAAGTGGGCGATCCACGGAATGGCCTGCTGCACGGTGCGGATCACGTCGCCTTCCATGATCTGCATGTGGTAGATGTCGTACAGCAGCTTCACCCGGACCGAGGCCACGCGCTGCACGACGGCGAGGCCGAAGGCCGTGTGGTCGCCCGCGTAGTCCGGGTGATTGACCTTGCTGTTCAGCAATTCCACGCAGACGTTGACGCCGTGGCGCTCGGCGAGCGGCGCGATGCGCGCGAGGCCGGCGACGCACGCCTCGATGTCCGCGGACTCGGGCGTGCCGTGGCGGTTGCCGAACATCGCGATCAGGCTCGGCACGCCGGCCGCCGCGGCGCCGGGGATGCTGGCTTCGAGCTCGGCGAGCAGCAGCGGGTGGCGCGCCGGGTCGTTGAAGCCGTCCTGGATGAAGTGCTCGCGCCGCGCGGCATAGCCGAGCGAGCAGCCGAGCCCGGCGTCGCGCGCCACGGCCCACTCGTCCGGGTACAGCAGGTCGATCCCCTCGAGGCCGATCGCGCGCGCCCGGCGGCAGAGCTCCGGCAGCGGCACGTCCTTGAAGGTCCAGCGCGCGACCGATTGCCGCAGCCGGTGGCGGCGCGGCGCGGGCGGCGCGGGCCGCAGCCGGCTCAGATACGCGAAGCTCGCCGCGAGTGAGGCGAACGGGTCGGGCGCGGAGTCGTGCTCGACGATGAAGTGCTCCGCGCCGGCCGCGCGCGCGTGCGCGAGCAGGCGCGGCCAGTCGACGATGCCGGCGCCGACGTCGGCCATCGCGTGCACCGGGCCGCCGCCGGTGTCCTTGACGTGCAGCAGGCGGACGCGTCCCGGCCAGCGATTGAAATAGCGGTCCGGGTCCTGCGCGCCGCGCAGGATCCAGTAGATGTCGAGCTCGACGTGCACGAGCCCAGGGTCGGTGGCCTCGAGCAGCACGTCGAAGGGCAGCCGGCCTTCGAGCGGCACGAATTCGACGTCGTGATTGTGGTACGCGAACTTGAGCCCCGCGTCGCGCGCGCGGCGCGCGCCCTCGGTCAGCCGCGCGGCCGCGTGCCGGTAGCCGTCGAGGTCGTGGCGCAGCTCCTCGGGCAGGCTGGGCACGACCACGAACTCGCAGCCGAGCATCGTCGCGTCGGCCAGCGCCGCGTCCCAGCGCTCGAGCGCCGCGTAGGGCACGTGCATCGAGGTGGCCGCGAGGCCGTGCCGGCCGAGCAGCGCGCGCATCTCGCGTGCCGGGCGGTCGAAGAGCCCGGCAAGCTCGACGCCGCGGTAGCCGATCGCGGCGACGCGCGCCAGCGTGCCGTCGACGTCGGCCTGCATCGCGGCGCGCACCGTGTACAGCTGCGCGAGCGGCGGCGGCAGCGCGGCCGACGCGCCGAGCGCCGGCGGCAGCGCCAGCGAGCCGAGCGCGAGCCCGGAGCGGCCGAGGAACTCCCGCCGGGCGCGGTTCATAGCGCGCGCCGCCGCAGCTCGCGCGCGGCATGGTCGGCGGCGCGCGCGGTCAGCGCCATGTACGTGATGCTCGGGTTCTGGCACGCGCTGCTCGCCATGCACGCACCGTCGGTGACGAACAGGTTAGGAAGGTCCCAGGCCTGGTTCCAGCGATTGAGAACGCCGTCGGCCGGCTGGTGGCTCATGCGCGCACCCCCCATCTCGTGAATGCAGTGGCCGGGCGGATTCGTCGACAGGTGCGTCTCGATGTCGGTCGCCCCGGCCGCCTCGAGCATCTCGGCGGCGGCGGTCGCCATGTCGCGATCCATCGCCTGCTCGTTCGCGCCCCAGCGCACGGCGATGCGCGCCGCCGGGATGCCCCAGCGGTCCTTGACGACCGGATCGAGGCTGACGCGATTGTCGGGGTGCGGCAAGGTCTCCCCCCAGCCGGAGAGGCCAAGACTCCACGGCCCCGGTTCTCCGATCAGCTGGCGCTTGAACTCGGCGCCGAAGCCGGGCTGCGCGTAGCCGCGCTGCCAGTCGCTGCGCGACGAGCCGCCCTGCATGCCGTAGCCGCGCAGGAACTCGGGGTGCGGGCGCGCGACGTTGCGAAAACGCGCCACGTAGATGCCGTTCGGCCGCCGCCCGAAGGTCGTGCGGTCCTCGAAGCCCGGCATCGTGCCGCGTGCCCCGGACCCATAGTGGTGGTCCATGACGTAGCGGCCGAGCAGGCCGCTCGAGTTCGCGAGCCCCTCGGGGTGCCGCGGCCCGCCGGAATTGAGCAGCAGGCGGACCGACTCGATCGCCGAGGCGCACAGGAACACGACCCGCGCACGGTACTCGCGGTCCTGCCGCGTGACTGCGTCCACGACCCGCACGCCGGTCACGCGGCGTCGCGCCGGGTCGTGCAGCAGCTCCGCGACCACGCTGTTCGTCTGCAGCGTCAGTCGGCCGGTCGCGCGGGCCGCCGGCAGCGTCGAGCCGAGGCTGTTGAAGTAGGAGTGCGTGATGCAGCCTCGCGGGCACGGCCCGCAGTAGTGGCAGGCGGCGCGCCCGCCGTGCGCGGCCGTCAGGATCGCCGCGCGGCCGATCGTCAGCACGCGCTCGCCGTGAAAGGCCGCGCCGATGCGCTCGCGCGCCGCCCGCTCGACGGCCGTCATCGCCATCGGCGGCAGGAACTCGCCGTCCGGAAGCTGCGACAGCCCTTCGGTCTGCCCGGACACGCCGATGAAGCGTTCGACGTGGCCGTACCACGGCGCCAGGTCGGCGTAGCGGATCGGCCAGTCGTTGCCGTGGCCGTCGCGCGCGTTGGCCTCGAAGTCGAGGTCGCTCCAGCGGTACACCTGCCGCCCCCAGGTGATCGAGCGCCCGCCCAGCTGCCGCCCGCGGAACCACGCGAACGGCGCGTCCTCGGGATGGGTGTAGGGGTTGTCGAGGTCGTCGACGAAGAACCGGCTGCCGAGCTCATCGCAGGCGTAGCACTCGCTCTGGATGGGCTGGCGCGCCTTCTGCGGCGTGCGCTTGCCCCAGACGCGGAACGGCACTTCGTAGGGCTGCACGTGCTCGACGTAGTCGTGCGCCGGGTCGACCGGCCGGCCCGCCTCGAGCACCAGGGTCTCGAGCCCGTGCGCAGTGAGCTCCTTCGCCGCCCAGCCGCCGCTGATGCCGGAGCCGACGACGATCGCGTCGAAGTGCCGGCGCTCCTTCACGGCGGAGCCTCGCGTCGCAGGGGCACATCGGCGTCCCAGCGGCCGGGGACGACGGCGACGGCGAGCACGTCGCGCTGCACCGGCTCGCTCGTGAAGTACCCGACCACGACCAGTTCCTTGAGGAGCCCGTAGCCACGTTCCACCGGCGAGGGCCGCTCGCGCCCGCAACTGGCGTCGAGCTCGGCGACGAGGCTGCCGAGCGTCGGCGTGCCGAGCCAGTCTGTGGCGGCCGCCTGCGCCGCGCGGCCGCGGCGCTCGATCTCGGCGAGTGTGCCGACGAGCTCCTCGCGCCGCGGATCGTCGAGGTAGCCGTCGACGATCGTATCGATCCAGCGCACGACGCCGACGTCGAGCGCGCCGGGCGTGTCGGTGCGGGGCAGCAGGAACTCGGCGATCGCCGCCACGAGCGCGGTCTGCGACCCATCGAGGCCGCGCGCGCCCGACTGCGCGCCCGCGAGGACTAGGCGCCACGCCGCCTGCGCGGCGGCGGGCGCGAGCCCGAGCGTCACGACGCCCTGCAGCAGCGCGCGCCGGCTCACCGTCCGCGCGGCCAGCGCCGGGGCGGTCGCTCGATCGCGCGGGCTCACCGCTCGTCCACCGCGATGCCCGCCCGCCGCAGCACCTCGGCCGGCGGGCCGTCGAAGCGAGGCAGCGGCACGTTGCCGACGTAGCGCAGGTCGGCGCGGCCGGCGGGGCTCGTGTAGAAGCCCGCGGCCACGAGATCGCGCAGGCGCGCGAACCAGGTCGCCGCCTCGCGGTACTCCTCGCGCGCGCGCGCCAGCCAGCAGATGTCGTCCAAGATCGCGCGCTGCACGGCGGCGTCGAGGGCGACGAACGGCGTTCCGCCGCGCCGCGCGCTCTCCGCGTCGAGCCACGCGAGGCCGCCTTGCACGAGCATGCGGTCGGCACGGTGGCGCTCGATCGGTGCGCTCAGCCACTCGTCGAGGAAATCGACGACGCCGACCGCCGAGGCGGCCGGTGAGCTCGCGTCGGCCGGGATGACGAGGTCGCACAAGACCGCCGCGCTCGCGCGCTCGGCGGCGCTCAGCGTCAGCGGCCACAGCTCGCCGGCGTGGTAGGTCCGCGCGAGATCCGGATCCGCGCCGTAGCCGGCGGGTGCCGGCGCGCCCGCGGCGAGCCGCGTCCAGAGCGGCGCACCGCCCGCGGCGGCCACCCACTTGAGCGTGTCGCGCCGGGTGGTCACAGCTCCTTGCTCCGCATCCGGCGCAGGATCTCATCGCCGATGCGCCAGGCGTTGGCCATGATCGTGAGGGTCGGGTTCTTGTCGGCGTTCGACGGCAGGACCGCGCCGTCCGCGACGAACAAGTTCGGGACTTCCCAGACCCGGCACCAGCGGTCGGTCACCGAGGTACCCGGCGTCTCGCCCATGATCGCGCCGCCGACCTCGTGGATGATCGACCCGCCCGGCGAGATCGCCTTCGCCCCGTCCCGCTCCGGCGCCCGCTCGAGCCGCCCGCCCATCGCATCGATGATCTCGGCGAAGGTCTGCTGCATGTGAGCGGCCTGGCGCGTCTCGTGCTCGGACCAGCGCCAGTGGAAGCGCAGCACCGGGATCCCCCACCGGTCGCGCACGGCCGGATCCAGCTCGCTGTAGCAATCCGCGTTCGGGATCATCTCGCCCCGGCCGTCGAAGCCGACGAAGGAGCCATAGTAGCGGCGCACGTCCTCCTTGAACCGGCGCCCGTAGCTGCCGCCCGTCAGCCACTCGAGCCCGGCACCGGTGCCGGTCCCCGGCATGTGCCGGCCGCCGTCGAACTCGATGTGGTAGCCGCGCGGGAAGCCGAGCTTGCCGGCGCGCTGCGGACCGTACAGCCACCACGGCACGTACAGGTGCCCGCCGCCCGCGCCGTCCTCGTTGTGCGGTGGCAGGTCCTCGAGCAGCGGGATCTGTCCCTGCAGGCTGCTGCCGACCGTGTCCATCAAGTAGCGGCCGAGCAGGCCGTTCGAGTTGCCGATGCCGTGCGGGTACGCCGCCGGCCGGGAGTTCAGCAGGATGCGCACCGACTCGCAGGCGCTGGCCGCGAGCACGACCACCCGGGCCCGCGCGACGCGCTCGCGGCCCGTGTGCTTGTCGATGAAGCGCACGCCGGCCGCGTGGCCGCGCGCGCCGAGCAGGACCTCCGCCACCATCGCGTCCGTCACGATGTCGAGGCGGCCGGTCTTGAGCGCCGGCGGCAGGTGCACGGTCGTCGACTGGTAGTTGGCACGGATCGAGCAGCCGCGCCCGCAGGGAGTGGCCCAAAAGCACGTGGTGCGCGCGCGCATGTCGGCCGCCAGGATCTGCTGCGCGGCGGCGTTCCCCGGGTGCAGCTTCGCCGGCGTCGTCCTTGCATCCAGCGGCTGCGTCAGCACCGCGCGGTGTCCGGCGACGACCGGGATCCCGAGCCGGCGCGCCCGCTGCGCGACGAGCAGGTCACTGACGCGCGGCTTCGGCGGCGGGAGCAGGCAGCCGGGCGGCGAGTCGGGCGTGTTCTCGAGGCCGTCGTTCGCGCCGTACACGCCGATCAGCATCTCGACCTTGTCGTAGTACGGCGCCAGGTCGTCGTAGCCGATCGGCCAGTCAAGGCCGAGGCCGTCGCGGCTGTGCGGCTTGAAGTCGTACGGGCCGTTGCGCAGCGAGATCCGGCCCCAGTGGTTGGTGCGCCCGCCCAGCATCCGGGCACGCCACCACTCGAAGCGGCCGCCGTCGTCCTCGCTCGCGCGCACGTACGGCTCGCCGGGGACCTGCCAGCCGCCGTCGACCGTCGCATCGTAGAAGCCGAAGGGCTTCTCGGGCGTGCCGGCACCGCGCAGCGGCGCGAGATCCGGCGTCTGAAACATCGGCGTCTCGCGCTGCGGCTCGTAGCGGCGCCCGGCCTCGAGCATGAGCACCCGGGCGCCGTCCATCGCGAGCGTGTACGCCGCCTGGCCACCGGCGGCGCCCGAGCCCACGACGATCGCGTCGTAGCCGGTGCCGAGCCGGCCCGCGCTCAGGAAGGGCACGCGGCTGCCCGGTGCGCGGTCGCGTTCATGCCGCGCGCGGCCGGGCCGGCCGGAACACCAGCGCGAACACGGCGAAGATCGCGAATGCCGCCGCCGACGGCACCAGCCACACGGCGTGCCAGTCGTGCAGCACGGCGAGGCAGCCGGGAGGCGCTCCGGGCCCACAGGCGGGATTCGGGTGCGCGAAGCGCGCGACCGTCGCGCCCGAGACGAAGGCGCCGACGAAATAGCCGAGGCCGTTGGTCACGAAGTTGATGAGGCCCTGCGCCGCCGCGCGCAGCTTCTCGCCGGCCAGCTGGTCCGTGTACACCTGCCCGCCGACGAAGAAGAAGTCGTAGCAGACGCCGTGCAGCAGGATGCCGGCATAGATCAGCGGCAGCGTCGAGTCCGGCAGGCCGTTGGCGAAGGCGAGGTAGCGCAGCGACCATGCCAGCATGCCGACCAGCATCACGAGCCGGATGCCGAAGCGCCTCAGGATCAGCGGCAGCAGCAGCATGAATCCGACCTCGGACATCTGCCCGAAGGTCTGGATGAACGCCGGCTCCGGTGCGTGCACCTCGTTGAGGTAGGGGTTCGCGAACGTGTAGTAGAACTGCAGCGGAATGCACAACAGGAACGAGCCGATCGCGAACACGAGGAACTCGCGCTGCCGCAGCAGCGCGAGCGCGTCGAGGCCGAACGCGGCGCGCGCGCTAAACGCGGTGCCGGCGGCCTTCGGCGGCGTGTGCGGCAACAGCAGCGCGTAGGCCGCCATGACGAATGAGGCCGCGGCGGCCAGCTTCATCGGCAGCACCGCAGCGTCGGCATGCAGCACGCGGCCGACCACGATGCCGGCCACGATCCAGCCCACGGTGCCGAGCACGCGCACGAGCGGGAAGCGGGTGGCCTCGGCCATGTGGTGGAAGCAGACCGAGTTGGTCAGCGACAGCGTCGGCATGTAGCACAGCGCGTACAGCACCAGCAGCGGGTACAGGCCCGCAAAGGTCGTCTGCCGAGTCACCGCCCACATGAGCGCGCCGCCGGCGAGGTGCAGCACCGCGAGCAGCTTCTCGCTCGCGTACAGGCGGTCGGCGGCGATGCCGATGAAAAACGGCGAGACCAGCGCCGCGACCGCGGTCGCGCCATAGGCGAGCCCGATCTGCGCGTCGCTGAAATGCAGCGTCTGGCCGAGGTAGGTACCGAGCGTGACGAACCACGCGCCCCAGATGAAGTACTGCAGGAACATCATCAGGGACAGCCGCGCGGTTTTCATGGCAGCGCCCGGATGCGGATGTTCCTGAGCGCCAGCTCGCCGTCGTGGTCCCCCTGGATGCCGATCACGCCGCGCGCAGCGAGGCCGTAGCTGGGATAGCGCGCGAACTTGCTGGCCGCGACGCGCTGGCTCCAGTCGGCGCTCCTCAGCTCGTACTCGAGGATCTTGACGCCGTTCAGCCAGTGCTCGACGTGGTTGCCGCGCGCCAGGATCCGCGTGCGGTTCCACTCGCCGAACGGGCGCACGACGCCGGCCGGGGCCGGGTACAGCGCGTAGTCGGAACCCGCCGCCGTCAGCCGGCTCTTGCCGTCGGCGGCGTTGTCGTCGTCGAGCAGCTGATATTCCGGCCCGCTCCAGTAGATGTGGTCGTATTCGAGCGTGCCGCGGTAGAAGACGCCGCTGTTGCCGGCCTTGCCGATTCGCCACTCGAGCTCGAGCTCGAAATCGCCGTAGCTCTCGCGGGTGACGAGGTCGCCGACGGCCTTGTCCTTGACCAGCAGGCCGTCGGCGATGCGCCAGCCCTCGGGCACGGCGTCGGCGCGGTAGCCGGTGAACGCCGCGAGCGAGGTCCCGTCGAACAGCACCTTCCAGGTCGCGGCGGGCGCGACTGCGCGCGGCGCTGCGAGCGACGCGGCTGTCCAGCCGCCGGCGAGCAGGGCGGCGAGCGCGAGCGTCCTGCACAACGATGGGCGGTCGATCGGCATTGGCGATGCTCCCTGGCCGCCGGCGGCGACTTCGTGGCGTCTCAGCGCTTCGCGCGGCGCGGCCGCCACGTGCCGCGCGCAACCGGCGGCACGTAGCGATCGATGCCGCGCGGCGGGTAGTCGAGCGTGCGGCCGAGTTCCGCGCTGCGGTAGGCGGCCATCAGCAGCCGCACGACGTCAACGCCGTCCTCGAACGTCAGCAGCGGCGCCTCGAGTCCGAGGAAGACACGCACGAAGTGGCGGTTTTCAGCCTCGTAGCCGTAGACGGAGGCCTCGTTCGCGACCACCGGCATCAGTCCCTGCTCGGCATTTTGCTTCTCGAGCAGGTCTTCACCGGCGCCGCCGCGGACCTCGCGCGAGAAGAACAGCTTCAGTCCGCTGTCGAGCGTGTTCCAGGACATCGAGTACTCGGGTCCGAGCACCTCGGCCGACAGCCGCAGGCCCGCGCCGACGTAGCTCCACGACGTCGACGCCTCGCCGATCACGATCGCGCCGTCATCGGTCTCGAACTCGACCGACAGGTTCGCAAAGTCCTCCGACGGCCGGCGGGCGTAGTCGACCGCGCGACCGTAGCGTTGCGCGAGCTGTCGGCGATACTTCGGCTGGGTCCACTTCAGGCTCGCGATGTGGGCGGTCACCCGCACCGGCCGCACGCTCGCCGCGCGATCGCCCGGCCGGGTGAGCAGGTGCCGGACCAGCAGGGCCGAGTGACACATCATGTCGTTGAGCACGCCGCCGCCCTGCTGATCACCCCGCCAGAACCACGGCGCGTGCGGGCCACTGTGCTCTTCGGAGGCGCGCGCGAGATAGGGCCGCCCGGTCGATGCCGCGCCGCGGCGCCACAGCAGTTCGCGGCCGGTTTCCGCTTGCGGCGCGAACACCTGGTTCTCGAGGTAGCCGTGGGCGAGGCCGGCCCGCTCGACCAGACGCTGGATGCGCAACGCCTCGGCAACCGTCCGCGCGAGCGGCTTCTCGCAGGCGATCCCGCGCAGCGACCCCCGGCGGCGATCGAGGGTATCGACGATCGCCTCGACGTTCGCGAGGCGTGCGTGGTTCGGGCCCGTCACCCAGATGGCGTCGATCGCCGGGTCGGCGACCAGCGCTGCGATCGATGGATAGGCGCGCGCGTCGCCGACGCCGATCTCGCGGGCGAGTGCGGCGGCGCTGCCGGCATGCTTCGCGTTCGGGCTGTACACGCCGCGCACGTCCGCATCGCGCACGCCGCGAAACGATTGGATATGGAACCGGGCGTTGAAGCCGCTGCCGATGAAGCCGACGCCGAGCCGCCGCGGTGTCTTGATCGCCATGCAGTGCGTCGTGATCCTCGGGTCCGGAGCGCTCGACCGTCAGCCGGGTGCGGGCCCGGACAACCGCCGGCGCCCGGACATGGGCCGGGCTTGTGCCGCAGCCTTCCGCGCCGCGTCGGCCGAAGTCAGCGGTCCCGGGGCCACAGTCTGCGTCGGGCTGGGTGGCTTGGAAAGGCCAGCGGCCCGGACCGGCCGCACCGGCGGGTCGGCATCCTTTAAGATTGGACGAGGTTCAAGTAAACTAGTGGGCTCTCCCGCATGTGTCCGGTGACGCGGCGCGCGCAGGGGGCCGGGTACGGGTGCTTAGCTCAGTTGGTAGAGCGTCGCCCTTACAAGGCGAAGGTCGGGGGTTCGAGACCCTCAGCACCTACCAGTACGGGGCGCGGCCTGGGCCGCGAGATCGATGTGGAGTGGTAGTTCAGCTGGTTAGAATACCGGCCTGTCACGCCGGGGGTCGCGGGTTCGAGTCCCGTCCACTCCGCCAGCCTTAGTGACGGTCGCCCGCCTTCGGGGCGGGCGTCCGCCGCACGACGGCCGCGCTCAACCCGCGGCCGTTTTTGCATCGGGAAGCGACGCACATGCTGCAGTGGATCAACGACCGGATGAAGATCTTCGGGTGGCTGTTCGTGCTGCCGCTCGCGCTCGTGTTCGCCGTCTGGGGCGTGCAGGGCATCGTCAGCTTCACGACGCGCCAGGACAACGCGCTGCAGGTGAACGGCGAGGCCGTCAACATGCAGCAGCTGCACGAGGTCTACCAGCGCGAGCTCGCGCAGCTCGGCCGGCAGTTTCCGGACGAGATCCCGGCCGCGATGCGCGACGAAGTGCAGCGGCGCATCGTCGATCAATTCGTCAGCACGACGCTGATCGAGCAGCAGACGCGCGACCTGCGCTACGTGGTCAGCGACCAGGCGCTGGCGCGCTCGATCACGAGCTTTCCGGGCTTCCAGCAGAACGGCAAGTTCGACCGCCCGACCTACGAGGCGCTGCTGACCTCGCGTGGCTACACGGTTGAGCGCTTCGAGGCCGAGCAGCGCGACCTGCTGAAGACCCGCGAGCTGGAAGGCGGAATTTTCAACTCGAGCTTCGCGACCGCGCCCGAGCTCGCGCGAGCGGTTGCGCTCAAGGACGAGACGCGCGAGGTCTCCTACGCGGTCCTGCCCGTCGCGCGCTTCCTGGCGCAGGCGCGGGCCGAGGAGCCGGCGATCGCGGCCTATTACGAGGCGCACAAGGCGGACTACATGACGCCGGAGAGCGTGCACCTGAGCTACGTGGCGCTGCGCGTCGCGGACGTCACGAGCACGATCACGGCCGACGAGGCGACGCTGCGCGGCTACTACGAGACCGTCAAGGACCGCTACACGCAGCCCGAGGCGCGCCACGCCCGGCACATCCTGATCAACGCGACGCCGGACGAGGCGGCCGGGAAGCAGAAGGCCGACCGGGTCTTCGCCGAGGCGAGCAAGCCGGGCGCCGACTTTGCGGCGCTCGCCAAGCAGTATTCCGACGACGGACCGACGGCCAAGGAAGGTGGCGATCTCGGCTTCGGCGAGCGCGAGTTCTACGTGCCGGCCTTCGCCAACGCGCTGTTCTCGATGAAGCCCGGCGAGGTGCGCGGCCCCATCAAGACCGAGTTCGGTTGGCACATCATCAAGCTCGAGGAGATCCGCCCGGTCGCGACGAAGAGCTTCGACGACCTCAAGGACCAGCTGCTGCCGGAGTACCGGCAGGCCGAGGCCGCCAAGCGCTTCGGCGACGCGCAGGAAAAGATCGAGCAGCTCGCGTTCGAGCACGGCGGCAGCCTCGAGCCGGTCGCCAAGGCGCTCGGGCTCAAGATCGAGGAGATCCCGGACTTTCACCGCGGCCTCGCCGGCAACGAGCTGGCGGCGAACGCTAAGGTGGTCGCGGCAGCGTTCAGCGCCGACGTGCTCGGCGGCCAGAACAGCAAGGCGATCGAGCTCACGCCAGGCACCGTCGTCGTGGTGCGCTCGGCTGACCACAAGCTGCCGCAGCAGCGCACGCTCGCGCAGGTGCACGCCGAGGTCGCCGACGCCGTGCGCCGCGAGGCGGCGCTCGCGGCCGCGCACAAGGCCGCCGAACAGGTGGCCGCGTCGGTCGGTGCCGGCAGCAGCTGGGAGGCCGCGCTCAAGCCCTACGGCACCCCGGTCACCGAAGTTGCCGGCAAGAGCGCGCCCGCCGACGCGATCGTGCTCTCGCCCGCGAAGTACGTCGGCCGTCGCGACGGCATCACCGCCGAGGTCCGCGTGGCGGCGTTCGCGGCGCCGGTCCCTAAAGAGGGCATGCGCAGCGTCGGCAGCGTCGCCATCGGCGCCGGCGTCGCTGCCTGGTCGGTCTCGGCGGTCAAGCCGGGCCTGCTCACCGGTGACGGCTCGGCGCAGTCGCGCGAGCTCGCCGGCAACGTCGCCGACACGGAGTTCGCGACCTACCTCGCGGTGCTGCGCGCGCGCGCGAGCGTGCACTACAACCCGGCGATCTTCGAGTGAGCGGCAGCCCGCGGCTTCGCATGCGCATCGCAAGCGGAGCGGGGCGGCCGTGAGCAGCAATTCAGCCGGCGCCCGGATCCGGCGCGCTTCGCCGCTCGCGCTCGCCGCGCTGTGCGCGCTCGCCGCGGCGCCGGCCGTCGCGCAGGTCGTCTCCGAAGGCAAGGCGACGCTGACGCTGCAGGGCGGCCTGGGCTACGCGCCGGTCGGCGGCATCGCCGACCAGGTCGTGGGGCTGCCGGGATCGGGCGGCACGCGGCACGCGACCGCGTTCAGACTCATGGCCGGCTACCAGTTCGCGGAGCAGCTCAGCTTCGACGTCGGCGTCGCCCACGTCGGCACGATGAGCTCGAGCGCACCCTACAACGGCACGGACGTGCTCGGCGCGGACGTCACGCTGTCGGTTCTCGAAGCGGACTTGGTCGGCCACATCCCGGTCACGCCGAACAGCCGCGTTGACCTGACCGCCGGCATTGCCGAGTCGTCGCTGCATACGCTCGTGTCGACGCAGCAGGGTTCGCTTCTCCCGCCCGGCGAGAGCGGCGATGACAACGTGCGGCGCCTGGGTCCCACGCTCGGCGCGGATCTCGAGTGGCGGCTCGGCGACGTCGTCTCGGTCATGGCCGGCTGCCACGTCTACACGCGCGTCGGCTCGCCGAAACTCGCGGACAGCGCTTCCGGCACCGTAAAGCTGCTACTGGTTGGCATCCACCTCGAGTTCTGACCGGCCGGCGCTCAGCCGCTCTCGGCCTCGTCGCCGAAGCTCATGCCGACGTTGTGGAAGCCGCCGTCGACGTACAGCACCTCGCCCGTCACGCCCGCCGCGAGGTCGGAACACAGGAACGCGGCCGCGTTGCCGACGTCGTCCTGCGTGACGTTGCGCCGTAACGGGCTCGCCGCGGCGACGTGGTGCAGCATCTTGCGGAAGCCGGCGATGCCGGCCGCGGCCAGCGTCTTGATGGGACCGGCCGAAATCGCGTTGACGCGGATGCCCTGCGGGCCGAGGTCCGCGGCGAGGAAGCGGACATTGGCCTCGAGGCTCGCCTTCGCGAGCCCCATGACGTTGTAGCTCGGGATCGAGCGCACGGCGCCCAGGTACGTCAGCGTCAGGATCGCTCCGGCGCGACCCTTCATCAGCGGCAACGCGGCGCGCGCCAGCGCCGTCAGGCTGTAGCTCGACACGTCGTGCGCCACCTTGAAGGCCTCGCGGCTCGTCGAGTCGGTGAAGCCTCCGGCCAGCGCCTCGCGAGGCGCGAACGCGACCGAGTGCACGAGGATGTCGAGCGAATCCCACTCACGGCCGAGCGCCGCGAAGGTCGCCTCGATGGAGGCGTCCTGCGTCACGTCCATGTCGTAGGCGAGCCGCGAGCCGACCGCGGCGGCGAGCTCCGTGATCCGTTCCTTGAAGCGCTCGCCGACGTAGGTGACGGCGATCTCGGCGCCCTCGCGCCGCATCGCCTCGGCGATGCCGTAGGCGATCGAACGATCGCTCAGCAGGCCCACGATCAGCGCGCGCTTGCCGGTCAGAAATCCCATGATGCGGAGTCCTCCTCGAACGGATGAAATGGCGGCCGCGCTCGGGCGTGCCGGGTTAGCCGGCAGTGCGCGTGCTCTGCGCCGTGCTCGGCGCGTGCGCCGCGCGGCTGACCTTGTGGCGGCGGCGCTTGACCTTGTCCTGGACCTCGACGACGAGCTTGCTGCCGGCGCTCACCTGCGCGCGCGGCTCGAGGCCGTTCAGTTGCGCGAGCGCATCGACCGTCAGCCGGTTGCGGCGCGCGATCGAGGCGAGCGTGTCGCCGCGGCGGACCACGTAGGTCTTGCGGTGAAATCCCGGCACCAGTGTCTCGCCCTCGATGATGAGCCCCGGCCGCAGCGGCGCGATGCGGCTCGCCGGCAGCAGGATGTTGTCGCCGACCCGAAGGTCCGCCCACGCCGGACCGTTCAGCTCGCGGATCGTCGGCACGCTCAGTTCGCGCGCCGCCGCCAGCGTCGCGATCGTGTCGCCTTCCTGCAGGCGGTAGTGCTCGAGCGGCATGCGCAGCTCCGGCGCGAGGCCGGCGATCGCGCGCGCGAAGTCGGCGGCGGCGGCGGCGGGCACCAGCAGGTGGTGGGGTCCTTCCGGGTCCGTCGCCCAGCGGTTGAAGGCCGGGTTCAGCGCGTGCAGTTCCTCCTCGCTGACGCCGATCAGCGCGGCGGCGACGCGCAGGTCGATCTGGCTGCCGACCTCGACGCGCGCGAAGTACGGCTCGTTCCTGATCGAGGCGAACTCGAGGCCGTAGGCGGCGGGGTTCGCGACGATCCGCGACAGTGCGAGCAGCTTCGGCACGTAGGCGCGGGTCTCGCGCGGCAGCTTCAGGTGGAAGAAGTCGGTGGGCTTGCCGGCGCGGCGGTTGCGCTCGACGGCCCGCACGACCGCGAGCTCGCCGCAGTTGTACGCTGCGATGGCCTTGTACCAGTCGCCGTTGAACATCGCGTGCAGCTCGGACAGATAGTCGAGCGCCGCACGCGTCGAGTCGACGATGTCGCGGCGCCCGTCCTGCCACCAGTTCACGCGCACCTGGTAGCGGGTCGCGGTCGGCGCGATGAACTGCCAGATGCCGGCGGCCCGGGCGCGCGAGTACGCGTACGGGTTGTAGGCGCTCTCGACGATCGGCAGCATCGCGAGCTCGAGCGGCATGTTGCGCGCCTCGAGCTCGCGGACCACGTAGTAGAGGTAGCGCTCGCCGCGCTCGAAGCTGCGGTCGAGGTAGTCCTCTAGGCCGGCGAAGTAGCGTGCCTGCAGGGCGACCGACTTGTCGGCCGTGTCCGGCAGCGCGTAGCCGAGCCGGATGCGGTCGAACAGGTTCGCGAGGCTCGCGAGCGGCGAGGTGTCGGTCGGCACGGGCAGCGAGACCAGCGACTCGGCCGGGTCGACCGGGGCCGGCTCGACCGTCGGCGGCGGGGCGGGCGTCGGCTCGGCGGCGGGCGCCGGGTGCGCGCCGCGCGTCGAGGGCACCATGCCCCAGTCGCGCGCCGAGGGCTCACGCGCGGGCGTGCCGGTGCAGCCGGCGAGGAGCGCGAGCGCCGCGGCGAGCGCGAGGGGTGCGATGCCGGGCGGCGGCCTCATCCGCGGAACCCGTTCTTCCACTCGCGCAGCGCCCCGAAGGCCTCGCTGTCGGCGAGCGCCTCGCGCCCGGCGTGCGCTGCGACCGCGCGGCGGACGGCCGGCTGCCGCGAGCGCAGGAAGGGGTTGATGCGCGCCTCGAGGCCGAGCGTCGTGGGCACCGTGGGCGTCCCGCGCGAGCGCAGCTCCGCGACCTCCGCCGCATAGGCGCGCAGCGCCGCGTTGTCCGGATCGACCGCCTGCGCGAAGCGCAGGTTCGCGGCCGTGTACTCGTGCGCGCAGTAGACGCGCGTCTCGGGCGGCAGCTGCGACAGCTTGTCGAGCGAGGCGAGCATCTGCGCGGGCGTGCCCTCGAATAGCCGGCCGCAGCCGCCGCTGAAGAGCGTGTCGCCGCAAAAGAGCGCGCCGTGGCCGTAGTAGGCGATGTGGCCGGCCGTGTGGCCGGGCACGTCCAGAACCCGAAAGCGCAGGCCGAGCCGCGGCAGCACGACCTCGGCACCCTCGGCGAGCGCGACCGTCCGTCCCGGAATGCGCTCGCCGGCCGGGCCGAACACGGGGACCTGGCGGTGCGCGAGCAGCGCGCCGACGCCGCCGATGTGGTCGGCGTGGTGGTGGGTCGCGAGGATCGCCTCGAGCTCGAGGCCGTGGTCCGCGAGCGCGGCGAGCACCGGTGCCGCGTCGCCCGGGTCCACGACCGCCACCCGGCGGGCCGCCTCGCCCTGGCCGTGGATCAGCCAGAGGTAGTTGTCCTCGAACGCGGGCACGGTCGTCACCGCGAGGGCGGCGGGCGCGTCCGGGCGTCGGCTGTGTTCAAGTCCCATCGGCGACGAGGGTCCTCGCTGAGCCTGCGACCGAGTCAACAGCGCCCGTCCGGCCGCGCGGGGGCCGACGCCGTGACCTCAAAAATCGGCTCTTATTTAACCCGTAACTCTCTCGGATTGCTAGCGTTTTTCCCGGTGGCCGGCACTCCGTTGGGCCGGTATCCTGCGCCCCATGTCCGCCCCTGCCGAAGCGCCCGTCATGCGCCGCAAGCCGCCGGCGAGCGAGCTCGACGCCTGGTTCGACGCGCCGCTCGGCCGCCTGCTGCTGGAGCGCGAGCGCGCGGTGGTCGCCGCTGCGCTCGAGGACGTGTTCGGCAACCAGTTTCTGCAGGTCGGGCACTGGGGGCCGGTCGGCACCTTCCTGTCGCTCGCGCGCACGCCGCGCGCGGCGCTCGTGGCCGAGCCCGGTGCCCCCGGCCACTGCGTCAGCCATGCCGCGCAGCTCGCGGTCCAGACCCAGTCGATCGATGCCGTGCTGCTGCCACACACGCTCGAGTTCGAGCTCGAGCCGCAGGCCGTCATCCGCGAGGTCGATCGCGTGCTGGTGGGCGAGGGGCACGTGCTCGTGCTCGGCTTCGAGCCGACCGGCGCGTGGGCGCTCCGTCACCACCTGACCCGCGGCGGATTTCCGCCGGGCCTGGTCGGCACGCTGTCGCGCCGGCGTCTGCGCGACTGGCTGAGCCTGCTCGGCTTCGACGTTCTCGGCACGCAACGGTTCCTCGATGTGCCGCCGGTCGCCGGCCTCGATGAGTCCGCGCTCGGCCGCGGCCTGGAGCGCTTCGGTGCGCGCCTCGACGGGCGCCTCGGCAGCGCCTATCTCCTCAAGGCGCGCAAGCGCGTGTACACGCTGACGCCGGTCCGCCCGCGCCGCCGGCCGCTCGCGAAGCTCGCCGGTGCGGTCGTCAAGCCCACGTGAGCGCGGTCACGATCTACACGGACGGCGCGTGCCGCGGCAACCCGGGACCGGGCGGTTGGGGGGCCGTGCTCGTCGCGGAGGGCCACGAGAAGGAGCTCTGGGGTGGCGAACGGCTGACGACCAACAATCGCATGGAACTGACCGCCGCGATCCGCGCGCTCGAGGCGCTGAAGCGCCGGTGCACGGTCGCGCTGTTCACCGACTCGCAGTACGTGCGCAACGGCATCCGCGAGTGGCTGCCGCAGTGGAAGCGCCGCGGCTGGAAGACCGCTGACAAGAAGCCGGTCCGCAACCAGGACCTGTGGGAGCAGCTGGACGCGCTGGTTGCCGGCCACGACGTCGAGTGGCACTGGGTCCGCGGCCACGCCGGTCATCCCGGCAATGAGCGTGCCGATGCGCTCGCGAACCGCGGCATCGACGAGCTCGGCGCCGGCTGACGGTTGCGGGCGTCACGCGGCTCCGTCACCATCGGCGGCGCACGGAGGGAGACCATGCGCCAGATCATCCTCGACACCGAGACGACGGGCCTCGAGGTGGCGCAGGGCCACCGCATCATCGAGATCGGCTGCGTCGAGCTCGTGAACCGCCGGCCGACCGGCCGCACGTTTCAGCGCTACCTGAACCCCGAGCGCGCGATCGACCCGGGCGCCGAGGCCGTGCACGGCCTGTCGGGCGCCTTCCTTGCCAACCAGCCGAAGTTCGCCGACATCGCCGACGACTTCCTGGCGTTCGTCAGCGGCGCCGAGCTCATCATCCACAACGCGCCGTTCGACGTCGGCTTCGTGGACCACGAGCTCGGCCGCCTGCCGCCGCCGCAGCGCCTGCTGACCGACTGCTGCACGATCCTCGACACGCTCGCGCTGGCGCGCCAGCTGCACCCCGGCCAGCGCAACAGCCTTGATGCGCTTTGCAAGCGCTACGGCGTCGACAACTCGAACCGCGAGCTGCACGGCGCGCTGCTCGATGCACGCATCCTCGCCGACGTCTACCTTGCGATGACCGGCGGGCAGGCGGCCCTGTGCCTGCGCGCCGAGCTTGACTCGCCCGTCGCCGGCGCGCGCGGGGCGCCGCGTCGGCGCGCACAGCCGGTCGCCATCCCGATCGTGCGCGCGACGGCTGCCGAGCTCGAGGCGCACGAGCTCGCGCTCGATGCGATCGACAAGGCCAGCGCCGGAAAGTGCGTGTTCCGGCACCCGCCGGAGCCGCCGGCGGCGTGACCCCGGTCACAGCCGCGGCGAATCCCGCGCCGTGAGCCCCCGGGGCCGGTGCCGGAAGCCAGTATAATTTCCGCTTTCCCGTAGGGCTAAGGACCAGCATGTCAGTGCGCAGATTGAGCCTTCGCAAGTGCCGGATCGGCGTCGTCGGTCTTGGCTACGTCGGATTGCCGCTGGCGGTGGAGTTCGGCAAGCACTTCGAGACGGTCGGCTTCGACGTCAAGGAAGGCCGCATCAAGGAACTGTCGCGCGGCAAGGATTCGACGCTCGAGGTGTCGCGCGCCGAACTCGCGGCCTCGAAGCGGCTGTCGTTCACGACGCGCCTTCAGGACCTGAAGCGATGCGACGTCTTCATCGTGACCGTGCCGACGCCGATCGACGAGTACAAGCGCCCCGACCTCACGCCGCTCGTGCGGGCGAGCGAGACCGTCGGGCAGGTCCTGCGCCGCGGCGCGGTCGTCGTCTACGAGTCGACCGTCTACCCAGGCTGCACCGAGGAAGTGTGCGTGCCGATCCTCGAGCGCGTCTCGGGGCTCAAGTTCAACACCGACTTCTACGCCGGCTACAGCCCGGAGCGCATCAACCCGGGCGACAAGGAGCACCGGCTGCCGACGATCAAGAAGGTCACGGCCGGCTCGACGCCGGAAGCGGGCGAGTTCGTCGACTCGCTGTACCGGTCGATCGTGCGCGCTGGCACGCACAAGGCCTCGAGCATCCGGGTCGCCGAGGCCGCCAAGGTCATCGAGAACACGCAGCGCGATGTCAACATCGCGCTGATCAACGAGCTCGCGCTCATCTTCAACCGGCTCGGCATCGACACGCAGGAGGTGCTGGAGGCGGCCGGCTCGAAGTGGAACTTCCTGAACTTCCGGCCGGGCCTCGTCGGCGGCCACTGCATCGGCGTCGATCCCTACTACCTGACGCACAAGGCGCAGGAGATCGGCTACCACCCGGAAATGATCCTGGCGGGCCGGCGCATCAACGACAACATGGGACTGTACGTCGCCGCCGAGATCCTCAAGCTGATGAGCGCGAAGAAGATCCACGCCAAGGATTCGCGGATCCTCGTCTTCGGCCTGACCTTCAAGGAGAACTGCCCGGACCTGCGCAACTCGAAGGTCATCGACGTGATCCGCGAGCTGCAGAAGTTCGGCGCCAAGGTCGACGTGCACGACCCGTGGGTCAACCAGTCCGAGGCGCACCATGAGTACGGCATCCGGCCGCTGACGAAGCTCAAGCCGCGCCACTACGACGCGGTCGTGCTCGCCGTCGCCCACAACGAGTTCCGGTCGCTCGGCGTCGACGCGATCCGCCGCCTGGCGAAGTCGCGGCACGTCATCTACGACATCAAGCACCTGTTCCCGCGCGGCACGGTCGACGGGCGGCTGTAGGGCATGAAGGTCCTGGTCACCGGCGCCGCCGGCTTCATCGGCTCGCACGCGGCCGAGCGCCTGCTCGTGCGCGGCGACACGGTCGTAGGCCTCGACAACCTGAACGACTACTACGACGTCAACCTGAAGCTGGCGCGGCTCGAGCGACTGAAGAAGCACGCGAACTTCGCGTTCGCGAAGCTCGACCTGGCCGACCGCGACGGCATCCCGGAGCTGTTCGAGCGCGAGCGCTTCAACCGCGTCGTGCACCTCGGCGCGCAGGCGGGCGTTCGCTACTCGCTGGTCAACCCGCTCGCCTACGTCGACTCGAACGTGGTGGGCATGGCCAACATCCTCGAGGGCTGCCGCCACAACCGCGTGCAGCACCTGGTCTATGCCTCGACGAGTTCGGTGTACGGCGCGAACACGGCGATGCCGTTCTCCGTGCACCAGAACGTCGACCATCCGCTGTCGTTCTATGCCGCGACCAAGAAGGCGAACGAGCTGATGGCGCACACCTACTCGAGCCTGTACGGCCTGCCGACAACGGGGCTGCGCTTCTTCACGGTCTATGGCCCGTGGGGCCGCCCGGACATGGCGCTGTTCCTGTTCACGAAGAACATCCTCGCCGGCAAGCCGATCGACGTCTTCAACCACGGCAAGCACCAGCGCGACTTCACGTACGTCGACGACATCGTCAGCGGCATCGTCGGGGCCCTCGACCGCGTCGCGGCGCCGAACCCGCACTGGAACAGCAACGACCCCGACCCGGCGACCAGCAAGGCGCCGTACCGGCTCTACAACATCGGCAACAACCGGCCGGTCGAGCTGATGCACTACATCGAGCTCGTCGAGGAGTGTCTCGGCAAGAAGGCGGTCAAGAATTTGCTACCGTTGCAGGTGGGTGATGTCCCGGCCACCTGGGCGGACATCGACGACCTGACGCGCGACGTCGGCTACACGCCGACGACGCCGGTCGAGGTGGGGATACGCCGATTCGTCCAATGGTTCGTCGAGTACTACGGCACCGGTTGAGCGGGCGCGCAGCATCGCAGCCGGCGGGCCGGCGCCTGGATGCGCGCCGATGAACGGGCGCTTCGACCCCGCCGCCGGCATGCTCGGCGGCTACCAGGAGTACGACGGGACGATCGAGTTCTACGGCCGGGTCGCCGCGCTACTGAAGCCCGGGTTCACGGTGCTCGATCTCGGCGCCGGCCGCGGCGCCTGGTTCCACGACGATGCGAGCGCGTACCGCCGCGCCATTCGCGACCTGAGGCCGCGCGTCGCGCGCGTCATCGGCGTCGACGTCGATCCGGTCGTGCTGACCAACCCGGCGACGACCGAGAACCACGTGATGAGGGACGGCCGCGTGCCGTTGCCCGACCAGAGTGTCGACGTCGTCGTCGCCGACTACGTCCTCGAGCACATCACGGACCCGGCAGCGTTCAGCGCCGAGATCGCGCGGCTCTTGCGGCCGGGCGGCTTCGTCTGCGCGCGCACCCCGCACAAGTATTGCTACGTCTCGGTCGCTGCGCGCCTCGTCCGCAATCGCCGGCATTCGGCTGTCCTCGCCGTCGTGCAGCCGGGACGCAAGGCCGAGGACGTGTTCCCGACGGCCTACCGGCTCAACACGCTGCGCGACATCGGCCGGCATTTCTCCAGCTACGAATCGTACAGCTACCTGTACTCGTGCGAGCCACAGTACTACTTCGGCCGGCGCTGGCTGTACCGTGTCATGCGCACCATGCACCGCCTGCTGCCGACCGTCGCGACCGCCAACCTGTTCGTGTTCCTGCGCGACGTGCGGCGCTGAGCGCAGCTCGCGGCCGGCGCGTCGCCGAACGCCAACAGTTGCGCCGTCGCCGCTCCGCCGCCTGCGACCTGTCAGGCTTTCGGGTCATAATGCGGCCCCGCACCCCGCGACGGTCCGCACCGCCGCGGGCGGCGGCATCGCTTGCGCCCGTGCCGACGCGCCCGCGCCCTTCCCGGGCGGCGGACGCGTTGCTCGCCGCGCGGGTCCGGGTCCCGGGAGCTTCCTTGCACCAGCCACGTTCGCCGCAGCTCGCCCGCCTGATCGCGCTCGCCCTCGGTGTTGGCATCGGCGCCGGCGCACTCGCCGACGCGCTGCCATTCCTGCCACCGGGCGATGCACGCCTGCGCCACCTCGTGCTGCTCGACGCCGACGACGACGGCTCGGTGCCGCTCACGACGACCTGGCCGATCCCGACCGCCGACCTTCCTAAGGAAGAGCGCGCCACGCTGTACTCGCGCCTGCAGCCGGGCACGAGCCAGGACGCCGGCTGGTTTGTTCAGGGTGGCGCGCACCCGACGCTGCTCAGGACCTTCGACGACACGCCGCGCGAGAAAGGCGAGGCGGGTCTTCAGGCGGGCTGGGCTGCGGGCGACTACGCCGGCGGTGTTATCAAGGCGTCCTATGCGTACCAGCCGCAGGACGGCATGCACCTGCGCTTCGACGACAGCTACGTCGCTTGGCGCTTCGGCAACTGGTGGGTGAGCCTGGGGGAGCAGCAGCGCTGGTGGGGCCCGGGCTGGGACGGCAGCCTGACGCTGTCGAACAACGCGCGGCCGATGCCCGCGCTCGCGCTCGACCGCGCGAGTTCGGAGCCGTTCAAGACCAAGTGGCTGAGCTGGATCGGGCCGTGGCGCCTGACGACGTTCATGGCACGCGAGGAGTACCAGAACCCGGAGTTTCCGCACCCCTTGTTCTGGGGCCTGCGGCTTTCGGCGCGTCCGTTCCGCGACATCGAGATCTCCGGCTCGCGGACCGCGCAGTGGTGCCGTGCGGGGGTTTGCGGCCTCGGCGACTTCAAGGACGTGCTGACCGGCAAGGACAACGGCACCGTCAACATCGCGCTGTCCAAGGAGCCGGGCAACCAGGAAATCGAGTACGACGCGCGCTGGCACCTCGGCTCGTGGCGCGCGGCGTTCTACTACCAGCAGAACGGCGAAACGATCGACAACAACTACCCGCTGCCGCGTCCGCGCCAGACGACCGACCTGGTCGGCCTCGAGTTCTGGTCGAGGACGAAGGGCCCCGGCAGCTGGCGCGGCTTCATCGAGTGGGCCGGCACGACCTGCGGCGAGTTCAGCTTCGTCGCGAGCGACAAGCCGAACTTCAACTGCGCGTACAACAACCATCTGATCACGTGGGGCTACTACTATCGTGACCGGGTCATCGGCGACTCGATCCAGGGCGACGGCCGCATGCTGACGCTCGGCGGGCTGTTCCTCGACTCTCAGCAGCACACGTGGGAGATGCGCCTGCGCAAGGGCATCGTGAACCGCGGCGGCGTGTCGGTGCTCAACACCATCTCGCCGGTCGCCGCCGACGTCTGGGATGCCGAGCTCAAACTCGACGGCACGTGGAAGGGACTCACGTTCAATGTCGGCGTCGGTGCCGACCGCCTCGAGCCGCTTGCCGGCGGCACGACGACGGTCGCGCGTGCGTTCCTGAGCGTTTCGGCGCCGTGGCACTGAGCCGGGGCGGCATCGGGCCGCACCGGGGGTCGAAGCGGGCGCCGGCGACACCGGCCGGCAGCCGGGATCTCGGCCGCATTGCGCCGGATGCACCGGCGACCCTACAATGAGCGGCTTCGGACCAAGAATATTCCTTGGCAAGTCAACAGGTTCGGAAGGAAATCACCGCTTGAACTCACGCGGCACGCGCCGTCCGAGCCGGATCGCGGTCACGTTCCTGCACCGTTCGTCGACGGTCCCGGCACCCGCGCGTCGACCGCGGGCCTTCCCATGCTGAGCGGCGCACTTCGCCGAGCCGCCAGCGGAACCGTGCTGGCGTGCCTGCTCGCCGGCCTGCCGGGCGCGCTCGCGCAGACGCCGACGGCCGAGCAGCTCAAGATGTTCCAGAGCCTTCCGCCCGCGCAGCGCGAGGCGATCCTGCAGCAGCTCGGGGTCGGCGGCGGTGTCGGCAAGTCGACCGGCGCCGACGCGACGCAAGGCGCGAACCAGATTCTCGTCGAGCGCCCCGGACTCGCCGGCGCGACGGGCGAGACGCCGGGCGCTGACGGCAAGCTCGGGCTGCAACCGCCGCCGAGGATCAAGGGCGGCGAGTGGCTGCTGGTCGAGGTCGTGTTGCCGAATTCCTCGGTGCCGCTGATCCCGAAGAGCCAGCGGCCGAACGCGCTGCCGTCACAGTCGCCCGCGGGGCTCCCGCGGGCGAGTTCGGACACCGGCCTGCCGATCGACGTGCAGACGCGGCTCGAGGAGCTGCGCGACCGGATCCTGAAGCGCAATCCGTACGAGCTGAGCCCTCAGGGCGTGCTGCAGCTGCCGGGCGTCGATCCGATCGCGCTCGCCGGGCTGACCGAAAAGGAGGCGCGCGAGCGCCTCGCGCTCGACCCGGCGCTGCGGCAGTTCACGATCAGCGTCACGCTGCTCAAGATCGAGCCGCAGGGCGCGCAGGCGCTGAAGCCCTTCGGCTACGAGCTGTTCCACGGTGCGGCGACCGCGCTCGTGCCGGGCACCGACATCCCGGTGCCCGACGACTACAAGGTGGGTCCGGGCGACACCATGTCGGTGCAGCTGTTCGGCCAGACCTCGCAGGTCTACACGCTGCCGGTCGGGCGCGACGGCAGCATCAGCTTCCCCCAGCTCGGCCCGATCAATGTCGCCGGCCTCGACTTCGGCGCCGCGCGCGGCGCGATCGAGAGCCGCGTGCGCAAGCAGATGATCGGCACGCAGGCGCGCGTGTCGCTGACGGAGCTGCGGACCGCGCGCGTACTCGTGCTCGGCGACGCCGAGCATCCCGGCTCGTACGTGCTGTCGGGGCTCGCGACCGCGACCACGGCGCTGTTCGCGAGTGGCGGCGTCAAGCCGATCGGCTCGCTGCGCGCGATCGAGATCAGGCGAAACGGCGCCCTCGTGCGGCGGCTCGACGTCTACGACGTGCTGCTGAAGGGCGACACCGCGAACGACGTCCGCCTGCAGTCCGGGGACGCCGTGTTCGTTCCGCCGGTCGGTGCCACGGTCGGCATCGACGGCGCGGTGCGGCGCCCGGCAATCTACGAGCTCCTCAAGGAGCGCACGGTCGGCGAGCTCCTAGCGGTCGCGGGTGGCGCGGCACCCGATGCGGACCTGCGCAACGCCACGCTCGAGCGCATCGTCGAGGGCAAGGACCGGCGCGTGCAGAGCCTCGACCTCGAGAGTGCGGAGGGCCGCGGGGTCGTACTGCAGTCGGGCGACCTGCTGCGCGTCCGCGCGATCCGCCCGGTCCTCGACAATGAGGTGACGGTCGAAGGCCACGTATTCCGGCCCGGTTCCTTCGCCTATGCCGACGGCCTCAGGATCTCCGACGTCATCACCTCGCTCGACGACCTGAGACCTCGCGCCGACACGCACTACCTGCTCGTGCGGCGCATCGACCCGCAGACGCAGCGGGTCTCGGTCTTCTCCGCTGATCTGCAGGCGGCCCTCGAGAATCGGCACGCCGCGGCCGACCTGCCGCTGCGGCCGCGCGACCGGATCAGCGTCTTCGACGTCGGCACGCCGCGCGACCGCGTGGTCGAGCCGCTGATTGAAGAGATCGGCCGGCAGGCGCGGCCCGACGCCCCTTCGCAGACGGTGTCCATCGCCGGCCGCGTGAACGCGGAAGGGCGCTACCCGCTCGAGCCCGGCATGCGCGTCAGCGACCTGCTGCGCGCGGGCGGCGGCCTCGACGACACCGCGTACCCATCGAGCGCCGAGCTGACGCGCTACGAGATCGTCGGCGGCGAGCGCCGTCGTGCCGACCTGCAGGACGTGGACCTCGCCGCCATTCTGCGCGGCGATGCGGCCGCAAACCTCGCGCTGCAGCCCTACGACGTGCTGACGATCAAGCAGATGCCGGAGTGGGGCCGGGTGGAGGAGGTCGAGCTCGTCGGCGAGCTGCGCTTCCCGGGCCGCTACCGCATCCGTCGCGGCGAATCGCTGGCGTCACTTCTGAAGCGTGCCGGCGGGCTGACGACGCTGGCCTTCCCGAGCGGTGCGATCTTCACGCGCGAGGAGCTGAAGCTGCGTGAGCGCGAGCAGCTCGACCGGCTCGCCGATCGGCTCGAGGCGGAAATCGCGACGCTGTCGCTGCAGTCGGCGCAGACGATCAGTCCCGGGACCACCGAGTCGCTCGCCGCCGGGCAGGGACTGCTGACGCAGCTGCGCACGGCGAAGCCGGTCGGGCGCCTCGTCATCGACCTCGAACGCATCGCCGGCGAGCAGGCGGGCGAAGCGGGCGACGTGACACTGCGCGGCGGCGACCGGCTGTACGTGCCGCGCCAGACAGAGGAGGTCACCGTGCTCGGCGAGGTGCAGAACCCGACCTCGCACCTCTACAAACCGGGCTTGACGCGCGATGACCTGATCCAGCTGTCCGGCGGGTTCACCTCGCGCGCCGACAAGAAGCGCGCGTACGTGGTGCGCGCCAACGGCAGCGTCGAGGCGGTGCCGAACCACTGGCTCGGCTCCGGCAACGTCAAGGTCCGGCCGGGCGACAGCGTGGTCGTGCCGATCGACGCCGAGAAGATGCGACCGCTGCCGATGTGGACCGCGGTGACCACGATCATCTACAACCTGGCGATTGCGGCGACCGCGATCGGACGGCTGTGACGGCCGAGTCGGTGCCTGCGGACACGCGTCCGGTCGACGATCTGTTCGCGATCCGCGACATCGTCGAGGCGATCCGCCGGCGCTGGCTGCTGGTCGCGCTCGTGGCGGCGGCGTGCCTCGCATTCGCCGTGTTCGAGGTCGTGCGGATGCGCTCGCTGTACCGAGCGACGATCACGATCGCGCCGGCGGCCGTCGACCGCGCCTCCGGCGGCATCGGCTCGCAGCTCTCCCAGCTCAGCGGCCTCGCCTCGCTGGTCGGCATCGGGATCCCGTCAAACAGTACCGACACCGAGCAGGCGCTCGCGGTGCTCGAGTCGCGGGAGTTCACCGACCAGTTCATCCGCAAGTGGAAGCTGCTCGACCAGGTCCTGCCGGGCTTCGCGGACGACGAGGAGGACGGCCCAAAGCTGCCGCCCGAGCAGGCGCCGATCCCGTCACGCGCAATCGACCGCTTCAACAAGAAGTTCCGGCACGTCATACGTGACAAGAAGTCCGGGCTTGTCCAGATCCAGATCGACTGGTACGACCCGGTCCTCGCCGGGACGATGGCGAACGACATGGTGCGCCAGCTCAATTCCGACCTGCGCGCGCGCGCGATCCGGACTTCGAATGAGAGCCTCAAGTACCTGCAGGCGGAGTTGCCGGCCACGGAGTCGATCGAGGTCCGCCAGGCGATCAACGCGCTGATCGAAAGCCAGGAAAAGCAGCGGATGCTCGCGACCGTGAACGAGGACTATGCGTTCAGGGTCATCGACCCGGCCGTCGCCGCCGAGCGCAACCGACCGGTCGCGCCGCCGCGCGCCGCGTACGTCCTGTTCGGGCTCATGTTCGGCGTTGGCGTCGGCGTGTTCGCGGCGTGGCTGCTCGAGCGCCGTGCCCGCCGGCGGCCACCCGCCCGCTGAAGCGGGCAGCGCGCGCCCGGGCAGCCCATCGTCAGGACTCTGACCACCATCGTGGAGCGCGATCGTCGACATGCTTAAGTTCGGACTCGTCGGCTGCGGCCGGATCTCAAAACGCCACGCGGAGTTGCTTGGCCTCGGCCAGGTCCGAGGGGCGGTCTTGTCGGCCGCCTGCGACCTCGTCAAGGCGAAGGCGGATGCAGTCGGCGCGCGCTTCGGCGTGCCCGCCTTCACCGACATGCACGAGATGGTCAGCCGGGTCCCGCTCGACGTCATCGTTGTTCTGACCGAAAGTGGCCGGCACGCCGAGCACGTCGTCGCGCTCGCACCGTACGGCCGCAACATCATCGTCGAGAAGCCGATTGCGCTGACGCTCAGCGACGCGGACGCGATGATCCGCGCGTGCGACCAGGCCGGTGCACGCCTGTTCGTCGTCAAGCAGAACCGCTTCAACGTGCCGGTCGTGAAGCTGCGCGAGGCGCTCGAAGGCGGCCGCTTCGGCAAGCTGGTGCTCGGCACCGTGCGCGTGCGCTGGTGCCGGACGCAGGAGTACTACGACCAGGACAGCTGGCGCGGCACGTGGGCCCTGGACGGCGGCGTGCTCAGCAACCAGGCGAGCCACCACGTCGACCTGCTCGAGTGGATGATGGGCGACGTCGACAGCGTCTTTGCCAAGAGCGCGACGGCGCTCGTCAACATCGAGGCGGAGGACACCGCAGTCGTCGTGCTGCGGTTCCGAAGCGGCGCGCTCGGCATCATTGAGGCGACTACCGCCGCGCGGCCAAAGGACCTCGAAGGCTCGATCTCGATCCTCGGCGAGCGCGGCTCCGTAGAGATCGGCGGTTTCGCCGTCAACGAGATGAAGACCTGGAACTTCGTCGACAAGCGGCCGGGCGACGACGAGGTCCTCAGCAAGTATTCGGTCAACCCGCCGAACGTCTACGGCTTCGGTCACCAGGCGTATTACGAGCACGTCATTGAGTGCATCGTGAACGACCGGCCGCAGCTGGTTGACGGCCTCGAGGGGCGGCGCAGCCTCGAGCTCATCTCCGCGATCTACGAGTCGGTCGAAACCGGCCGCGAGGTCCCGCTGCGCTTCTCGCCGAACCGCTGCCGGTTGGGGATGCGCTAGGTGGCCGCGCCCACGGTCCGCTCGGCGGATGTCGTCGGCGTCGAGTGCGGCGCGGGCGTCACGATCGTGCAGCCGTGCAACCTTTACGGCTGCACGCTCGGCGACGGCGTGTTCGTCGGGCCGTTCGTCGAGATTCAGAAGGGCGTCGTCGTCGGGCCGCGGACCAAGGTCCAGTCGCACAGCTTCATCTGCGAGCTCGTTGCGATCGGCAGCGACTGCTTCATCGGGCACGGCGTGATGTTTATCAACGACACTTTCGCCGGCGGCGGGCCGGCGCGCGGCAATCGCGCGCTGTGGAAGTCAACGAGCGTTGGCGACCGGGTCTCGATCGGCAGCAATGCCACCATCCTGCCGGTCCGCATCTGCGACGACGTCGTGATCGGCGCCGGCGCCGTCGTCACCAGAGACATCACCGCGGCCGGCACCTATGCCGGCAACCCCGCGCGCAAGATCCGCTGAGAGTCCGCCCAATGATCGCCACCACCGTTCCGTTCGCAGACCTCAACGCGCAGTACCAGAGCATCAAGTCCGAGATCGACGAGGCGATCGCGGGCGTGATCAGCTCCTCGGCGTTCGTCCGCGGACCATACGTCGAGCGCTTCGAGCAGGAATTTGCCGACAAGACCGGTGCGCGCCATTGCGTGTCGTGCGCGAATGGCACGGATTCGCTGTACATCACGATGCGCGCGCTCGGCGTCAAGGAGGGTGACGAGGTCCTGGCGCCGGCGCACTCGTGGATCTCGACCACGGAGACGATCACGCAGGCGGGGGCCAAGGTGGTCTTCTGCGACACGGACCCGGACACGTTCACGATCGATCCGGCGCAGATCGAGCGACGCATCACGCCGAGGACGGTCGGCATCATCCCGGTCCACCTGTACGGACAGCCGGCCGACATGGACCGCATCGTCGCGATCGCGGCCAGGCACAAGCTGTGGATCCTCGAGGATTGCGCTCAGGCGCACCTCGCGCGCTACCGCGGCCGGATGGTCGGGTCGTTCGGCATTGCCGCCTCCTACTCCTTTTACCCGGGCAAGAATCTGGGCGCGATGGGCGACGCCGGCGCGATCACGACCAACGACAGCGATCTCGCTCGGCGGATGGCGATGTTCGCGCGCCACGGCGGTCTCACGAAGGGCGAGCACGCCATCGAAGGGATCAACAGCCGGCTCGACGGCCTGCAGGCCGCGGTGCTGTCGGTGAAGCTCCGCCACCTCGATTCGTGGACGGCGCGCCGGCGGGCCATCGCCGCTGAGTTCGGGCGACGCCTCGCCGGAACCGCGGAACTGCGGCTGCCGCTCGAGGCGGCCGGCCGCGAGCACGTCTACCACCTGTACGTCGTGCGTCACGAGCGCCGCGCCGAGCTCGCGCGGCACCTCGCTTCGCGCGGCGTCCAGACCGTCGTCAATTACCCGGTCGCGTTGCCGTTCCTGCCGGCCTACGCCCGCTTCGGGCACGTGCCGGCGGAGTTTCCGAACGCGTATGCGAACCAGAGCCGCGTGCTCTCGCTGCCGATGTTTCCGGAGATGACGGGCGCCCAGCTCGAGCATGTCGTCGCGGCGATCCGCTCGCTCGACGTCGCCGTGCAGGCGTGATCGCACCATGCGCGGGACCCTCACGCGCGCGCTGACGGCCGCCGCGGTCCCACCGGTCTTGGCGAGCGCCATTGCCGGTCCGCGCGAGCCCGCGTGGCCAGGCCATCGCCGATGACGTGGAGCGGATGGCTGTTTGTGGCCACGATGTGCGTCGTAGGCGCGTTCTACCTGCGCTACGTCGGCATCAGCCTGTCGTTGAGCTCGCTGCTGCTCGGCCTGCTGCTGCTCTTTCACGGCCCGATGTACCTGTACTACACGCGTGTGTTCGGCCCGGAGACGGACTTCTTCGAGCAGATCCTCGCCGCGGCGCCCGGACAGCCGGTCATCCAGACGCTCGACCTCGCTCTAGCGCTCTGCCTCACCTGCGTTGCCATCGGCGTCCGGCTGGCCGATCGCGCATATCGCGTCGATGGGCGCCGTGTCCGGCAGGCGACCGTCGGTTGGGGGACGGCACCGATTGAGCTCTCGATCGACGATGCACGCCGCCTCCAGCGGATCATGCTCGGTTGCATCGTCGTTATGCTGCCGTTCGTGCTGCTGGATGGGCAGCTGGCAAAGGTCCGCGAGTTCTTCACGGCCGACCTGAGCGCCGCCGAGAAGGTGGACTTCCGGCGCGAGGAAGGCGGCAGCAGCTTCTACTTCTACAACCTGCTGCTCTCGACCTTCTTCAGCTTCGTGCTGTTCGCCGGCCTCGCGGCCTGGCGCCTCTGGCATGGCCGCCGGGCCTGGGTCGTGGCACCGTTGCTGGTCTTGGCTGCGCTCGTGTTCCTCGGCAAGGCGGCAACGCTGAGCAAGGCACCGGCGGTCATCTTGCTGCTGCAATGCGCGGCCGTGGTCGTCATGGCGCGGACGCTGCGGCTCAACGGACGCGTCGTGGCGCTGCTCGTGCTGATGGCCGGTGCGGGCTTCACGCTCATGACCTTCGTCGCGGTCCCCGACCTCGACGGCCTTTCGATCGCGCTCGAGTTCGTCTTCTACCGCACTTTCATGGTCGTCAACGAAGGCCTCCTCGAGTATTTCAGCGCGATCCCGCACGTGCTCGATTTCTCGTGGGGCTCGCAGCTCAGCTGGATCGGGGCGCTCCTGCAGACCGACCCGCAGCCGCCGACCTACCTGCTGGTCGGCGCCGTCCACCGCGACATCTTCGGATCGACCACGACCGTCATGTTCCTGGGCGACGCCTGGGCGGACTTCTCGTGGTTCGGTGTCGTCGTGGTCTCGGTCGGGGCCGGGTTCGTCGTGCGGGCCCTCGACATCAAGCTGATCCTGCAGCGCGGCCGCTCGGTCGGCACGATCGCCGCGATGGCGGTCGGGCAGTACGGCGTCTTCACCGCGCTCAATACCTCGCTGCAGACGGCGCTGGTCACTGGCGGGCTAGCGTTCGTACTCGCCTTCGCGAGCCTGATCAGCCCGCGCCGGCGGTCCTACGCCGCGTCGGCTGCGCTGGCGTGAGCCTGGTCCGGCCGTCGGCGGAGATCCGGACGGGAGCCCTCGCCCGGAACTCGGCCTGGAACTTCGCGGGATTCGTCGCGACCCTCGGCGCGCACTTCGTGACGATCCCGGTCGTCGTCTCCGCCATCGGTCTGGCGGAATTCGGCAAGGCGGGGCTCGTCATCGCAATTTGGGCGCCGTTCGTGCTCATTGGCACGGTGATCGGCCAGTCGGCGCTGCGCGAGGTCTCGGCGTCGCTCGGCGCGGGCGACGCCGGCACCGCGTCCCGGCTCGCGTGGACGGCGCTGATCCTAGTCACCGCGGCGGCCGGACTCACGGCGGTCGCGCTGCTTGTCGCCGGTCCGTTCCTCATCCGGCAGTTCGGGGCCGCTGGTGGGTCGGCCTCGAGCTGGCTGCTCGCGTTCGCGGTGTACGGCGCCGGATGGCTCGTACAGCAGGTTGGCCTCGTCTATCAGGGCATCGCGGCCGCCGCCCAGAACTACCGGGCGATCGCCGTGAGCTCGATTGCCACCGCCGTCGCGATGGTTGGCGCAACCGTGATGATGATGCGCGTCGCGCCGACGATGGAGTCGTATCTCGCGGGCCTCTCGATCGGGTTCCTCGTCGGAACCGCCGCTTGGCCGTTCCTGGTCGCCGGTGTCCGTCACACCGGGGGTTGGGCCGCGTTCACGCGGGAACGGAGCCGACTGATCCACTTCGGTAAGTGGCAAGGCACAAACTACGTCGCTGCGGCCTTCGGCAACCAGGTCGATCGTTACGTGCTCGCTGCGATCGCGAATCCGCTTGCTCTCGGCCAATTCAACGCGGCGAACCGGCTTCAGGAAGCCGCGTACACCGGCTTGTCCAAGGTCACCGAGGTGTTGTTCCCGTACTTTGGCTCCATGTCGCATCGCGAACACAGCGCCAACCGGGAAGTGTTTCTGCTCGCCTCGTGGTCGGTGGCACTGATCTCGGGCTGCATCCTTGGGCCGCTGGTGCCACTCGCCGATGCGGTGCTGCGCGCATGGGTTGGTGGCGCCGTCGGCGTCGTCGGCGGCTGGATGCTGAGGACGCTGGTGCTTGGCGGCATCGTCGGCAGCGGCGCCAACGTCGTGATCTATTATTTTCTCGCGACCGACCGCGCCCGACGTATAGCGATCCTGTCGGTGCTGTTCTCCGCCGCGACGATCGCACTCGCGATCGTTCTGATCAGCCTGCTCGGTCCCATCGCGGCCGGCGGTGCTGCGCTGGCAGTGGGGGTCGTCCGAATTGCGGTGATGTTGGGCCAGTTTCGCGCGGAAACGGGCGCGGCGGCGGAGTGGAGCGAACTCTTAATTGCGACAGCGCTGCCAATTTCGGTGACCACGGGTGCCTCGATCATTGCGACCTGGCTCGCCCCGCTCGCGCCGACGAGCTGGCTGGGTCTCGGGGCGGCGTACGCCGGCTACGCAGTCGTGTTCGGAGGCCTGGCGATCTTCGCGTCGATGCTGTTCGGAACGGGCCGCCGGCTGCTTCGCCTGGCGGCAAGTTCACTGTCCGCGCTCGCCCGCCGAAAGCTTCGCGAATGACCGGCAGGCGCCACCGAGGTTCGTTCGACGGCGCCCCGGCGCCCGCGCGCTGTATCATGCGCGGGATTCGACGCGACCGTCGGCGCGAACCGGATGTGAGGAGGGCGCATCGCACGCGCGGCGGGAAAATCGGCGCCACCGCACGTGGTCGCCCGGCGCGGGCGACGGCAACCGGACTTCGAGAGCACTAGATGAACAGCGCAGGCGTCGCAACGGCGGCCTCATTGCCCGGTGAATCGGCAGCGCCGATCACCATCGTCGACTACGGCGTGGGCAACATCCAATCCCTCGTCAAGATGTTGACGCACATCGGTGTCGACGCAGGATCATCGAGCGACGTCCGCGCGATCGCCCGCGCATCGAAGCTGATCCTGCCGGGCGTTGGTTCGTTCGACCGCGCGATGCGCGCGCTTCGTTCGTCGGGCGTGATCGACTCGTTAACCGAAGCCGTGACCGGACGGGGCGTGCCAGTTCTCGGCGTGTGCCTCGGCATGCAGCTTCTGGCGCTCGGTAGCGAAGAGGGCGACGAGCCCGGACTCGGCTGGATCCAGGCGGAGGTCCGGCGGATCCGGCCGCCGCAGGGCTCGGACCTCAAGGTGCCGCACGTGGGCTGGGCCGACGTCGCTGCGACACGTCCCTCGACGCTGTTCCCGCCGGATGCGCTGAGCGAGCGGTTCTACTTCGTGCACAGCTTCTACGTCGCGTGCCGCGATCCCGGCGACGTCGCGGCCACAGTCGAGTACGGCGGCACGCTCTGCTGCGCGGTCAGCCGCGCGCACGTGCACGGCGTCCAGTTCCATCCCGAGAAGAGCCACCGGTACGGAATGAGACTGCTCGGCCGCTTCGCGGGCAACGGGCACGTCTGAGCCGTGCGCCGGCGCTTCATTCCCGTCCTGCTGCTCGATCGGAACCGCCGACTCGTAAAGACGGTCCGGTTCGGTGAGCGTACGTACCTTGGCGACCCGTTCAACGTCCTGCGGATTTTTAACGAGCGCGAGGTCGACGAGATCTGCGTGCTCGACATCGATGCCAGCGTCGATGGCCGCGACCCCGACGTCGGATTCATCGCGGAGCTCGCAAGCGAGTGCTTCATGCCGCTCGCCTACGGTGGCGGTATCCGCAGCCGGGAAATCTGTGAGCAGATCGTCCGCAGCGGCGTCGAGAAGCTGGTCCTCGGGCGGGGCTGCGCCCAGCCGGCCCTTGTATCGGCGCTCTCTCGCGACTTCGGAGCGCAAGCGATCGTTGGATGCGTGGACGTCCGGAATTCCACCCAGGGCTACTCGTGCGCGACACCGGGCTTCGAGAACGCCGGACGAGTCGATGTGCTCGAGCACTGTTTGCGCCTGCAGGATTCCGGCGCTGGCGAGATCCTGCTGCAGTCGGTCGACAACGACGGCACGCGCGAGGGTTACGACGAAGCGCTGCTTCGGCGGATCTGCCCGCGGGTCTCTGTGCCGGTGATCGCGCTCGGCGGGGCCGGCAGAGCCGAGCACTTGTTCGATGCGCTGCGTTTCGGCGCATCGGCGGCGGCGTCCGGCAGCGCGTTCGTGTTCATCGGCCGGCTCCGCGCCGTGTTGATTACCTATCCGGACGCCTCGCTTCTAGAACAGACCCCAGGGCGTGCCCCGTGAGCGACGCGACACAATCGCACCGGGTGTGCACCTTCTGCGTGATGGACTCGAGCAATCCATTCATCGAGTTCGATGCCTCCGGGCAATGCAGCTCGTGCCGCGACGCGCTGTTCCGGATGCCGCACGAATGGTGGCGCGGCGACGAGGGTCGTCGGCTGCTCGAGAGCCTGGTCGTGGAGCTGAAGCACGCAGGACAGGGTAGGCGCTACGACGCGATGATCGGGCTCAGCGGCGGCGTCGACAGCGCTTTCGTCGCGCACCTGATGGCAAAGGTGCACGGGCTCCGCTTGCTCGCGGTGCACGTCGATGCCGGCTGGAACTCGGCCGCGGCCGTCGGCAATATCGAGTCGCTGGTCCGGCGCCTCGACCTGGACCTGCATACCTGCGTGATCGAGTGGAGCGAGGTGCGCGACCTGCAACTCGCGTTTCTGCGGGCCTCTGTCCTTAATCAGGACATTCCGCAGGACCACGCTTTCTTCGCGACCTTGTACCGGACGGCGGTGAAATTCGGCATCCGTCGGTTCCTGAGCGGCGTGAACTTTTCTTCCGAATGCGTCTACCTGCCGCGCTGGGGCTTCCCGGCGATCGACGGTAAGCACGTCTCAGCCATCCACCGGCAGTTCGGCTCGCGGCCCCTGAAGGCATTTCCGATCATGAGCTTCCCGAGCTTCATGTGGATGACGCGCGTGCGGCGGCAGCTGACGGTATCGAAGCCCCTAAATTTCGTCGACTACGACAAGGTCCAGGCGCGCACGGTGCTTGAGCGGGAATACGGCTGGCGGGACTACGGCGGCAAGCACCATGAGTCGAGGTTCACGAAGTTCTACGAAACGACCTACCTGCCGCGCCGCTACGGGTTCGACAAGCGCCGTTTGCACTTCTCGAGCCTCATCGTTTCGGGCCAGCTAACGCGGGCGGATGCGCTGCGCGCGCTGGAGTCGCCGATCCTCACGCCGCTGCAGGAGCGCCGGGACACGGAGTTCGTCGCCAAGAAGCTCGGAATCTCGCATGCCGAGCTCATCGCGCTGATCGACAGCCCGCCGGTGCCGCATACGGCTTACCCGCATCACCTGCACGTGCTGAACGCGGCGGCGGGAGGTCGCGCCGCTTGGCGGAGGGCGGGCGACCGGCTCCGTGCCGGCTGGCGCATGCTTCGCGGAGAGGTGGTCGCGTGACCTTGCGCTCGAGATTGGACGCCCGCTGCGGCGACGGCCCGACCGGCGGCGAGCCTCCCGGTCGCGCCAACCCGAGGACCCAGCCGTAGACCATGCGCGTCTTCCAGAACTGCGGGATCACGCCTGCGTATTTCAACCGGCTGCGGGAGCTCTCCGCGCGCGAGGACTCGTTCTTGGTTCAGCGCGACGCGTTCCTCAACGACCGCTACGGCGCGGTCCACACGCTCGGCCCGGTGCTGCGGGGTGATCCCGGCGCGTTTTTCACCAACGGCGACGACGAGAGCTTGCAGCGCGCATGGGCGCGCGAGCAGGGAATGCCGGCGTCGGCCGATCTTTCGGCCGTCCTGCTTGCGCAGATCGAGCATCATCGCGCCGATGTGTTCTACAACCTCGATCCGCTCCGGTATGGAAGCGAGTTCGTGCGACGACTGCCCGGGACCGTCCGACGGAGCATCGCGTGGCGTGCCGCGCCGTCGCCGGGCGCCGACTTCGCAGCGTACGATCTTGTTGTCTGCAATTTCCCGAGCATCCTCGAGCAGTTCCGCCAGCGAGGGTACCGAACCGCGTATTTCCTGCCGTCTTATGATCCGGAAATGGCGGCGTACGCCGCGGAAGGCGAGCGCCCGATCGATGTCGTGTTCGTCGGGGCCTACAGCCGTCACCACACGCGCCGCGCCCGCATCCTCGAGGCGGTCGCGGCGCTCGCGCCGGAATACAGGGTGGTTCTGCACCTTGATCGGGGTCGCTTGACCAAGCTCGCTGAGTCAGCCATTGGCTCGTGGCTGCCGCTGTCCCGACACCGGCGCCCAAAGGCCATTTCCGCCGCATCCCAGCCGGCTATCTTCGGCCGAGAGCTGTATCGCGCACTTGCCCGCTCGAAGGTCGTCGTGAACTGCGCGATTGACATGTCCGGCGACGACCGAGGCAACATGCGCTGCTTCGAGGCGATGGGCTGCGGTGCTCTGATGGTCTCTGACCAGGGACGTTACCCTGAAGGCTTCGAGAACGGGTCGACGATCGTTGAGTACGCCGACGCGCACGACGCCGTCGGGCAGATTCGGTCGGCGCTCGCGGACGAGCCTCGCCGCCGCCGCGTCGCGACCGCGGGGCATGCGTTGCTCCGCGATTGCTACTCGAAGGATCGGCAGTGGGCCGACTTCGAACGGCTGGTGGGTGAGCTTTGATGCGCCTGATGTTCGAGATACTGAACTCGCTCGCCGGCGCCGTGCTGCGACGGACACGGCGCGTCAGCGTCGGCAGCGGCAGCTACCTGAACTGGCTGCGCATCGGCGCGGCTCGCGGCCGCCTCGAGATCGGGCGCGGCTGCATGTTGAAGTGTCGCGTCGACTTCGACCACCCGGGCGGCGCCATCTCGGTCGGCGACGGAACCTACATCGGCGCGAGTCACCTCGTGTGTCACACGCGAATCTCCATCGGTCACGACGTCATCGTCTCGTGGGGCGTGACGATTCTCGATCACGACTCACACTCGCTCGACTGGACGAAGCGCCGGGACGACGTCGCTCGCTGGCTGCGCGGCGAGAAATCCTGGGACGGCGTCGCGATCGCGCCGGTGACCATCGGAAACCGTGTCTGGATCGGCTTCGGCGCGACGATTTTGAAAGGCGTCGTCGTTGGCGATGGCGCCGTGATCGCGGCCCGATCGGTGGTCACCCGGAACGTGCCGCCCTACACGCTCGTCGCAGGGAACCCCGCGAGGCCAATCCGTCAGCTGCCGGCACCGGCGGCCCCCGCAACTTGAAGTTGGGCGCCGCTCTGCGGTCGCGCCGGCCAACACCCGCAGCGTTCGCCCGAGTGGGACGGCGCCGGCATGCTGTAAACTCGCACACCTTTGCGCGGAGGCATGAGTGGCGTTGAAGACTTACCTGGTGACCGGCGGCGCTGGCTACGTCGGTGTCGAGACGGTTCGGCAGCTCGTCGCCTCCGGATCCGCGCGCGTGCACGTCCTCGACAATCTCGCCTGCGGCGAAGCGCGCCTCGCGCGCCTGCCGGTTGGCGAGCTGAGCCTGCATCGGTGCGATGTGCGCGACGCGGCTGCGGTCGAGCGAGTGGTCGCGAGCGCCTCGCCCGACGTCATCATCCACCTCGCTGCGATTCACTACATTCCAGCCTGCGACGCCGCCCCGGGCGAGGCGGTCGCCACCAACGTGGCGGGCACGGTGAATCTCCTGAATGCTGCGCGCGGTCGGGCGCGCTTCGTGTTCGCGTCCACGGCCGCCGTGTATGCGCCGAGCGAGGATGAGCACGACGAGTCGCGAAGCGCCATCGGGCCCGTGGACGTCTATGGGCTCACGAAGCTGCACGGCGAGCAGTTCCTGCGTCACTTTCACCGCGCGGGGCACGTCGACGGCGTGATCGTGCGCCTGTTCAACGTCGTGGGGCCAGGGGAGACCAACCCGCATCTCGTACCGGCGATCATCCGCCAGCTGTCCGGCGGCAAGCGCCAGATCAAGCTCGGCAATCTGTTCCCGCATCGGGACTACATTGACGTGCGCGACGCGGCCGAGGGATTTATTCGCCTTGCCCGGCTCCCGGCTGCGGCGGCCGACGAGGAGCCGATCGTCGCGAACCTGGGGACCGGGCGAACCCACGCCGTCGTCGATGTCGTCAAGGAAATCGCACGGGCGGCGTCGCTCGAGATCGACGTCGTCCAGGACCCGGAGCGGATCCGCGCTGTCGATCGACCGATGCTGCGCGCCGCGATCACCCGGCTGCAGCGTCTGACGAATTGGCGGCCGAATGGGAGCCTCGCGGACAGTGTCCGTCGCGCGTGGCTCGAGCGGTCGGCCGACGGCCTCAGCTAGCTCCGCACATGCGCGTCGCCGGCATAGCGGTCACGCCGCCGGCCTTCAAGGCCAGTGGCGGCGTCTCCGCCGGACTGCAGTTGATGCGAAGCGTTGCTCAGCATTGCGAGACGCGCATGCTCGTCATGGCGGAGCGCGACGAGGAGGCCACAGACGGTAACCTCGCCGTGAGCTGGGTCCGGGCCACCAACGTCCTCACGCCGCTTCGCCGGATACTGCCGCGTGCGGCCATGACGCTGATGTGGCGGGCGGATTTCGGCCGTTGGCTTCGCACGGTACGCCCCGACATCGTCCATCTGCACAATCCACACCCGCCGGGTGCCTTCCTGGCAGCCGCCCGCGAGTGCCGACGGCTTGGCGTGCCGTACGTGGTCTCGACTCACGGCTTCGTCGAATTTGACGACTACTCGAAGGGTTTCGAGCTGGCGTCGTGGAAGCGGCCGCTACTGCAGCGGCTGGTGCGCGACCCCGTCGTCGAAGTCGCGCGCGGCGCCGCGCAGATTCTCATGTTGTCGCCGATGGAAAAGCCGATCCTCGTGGGGATGGGCGTGCCGGGGCAGCGGCTGCGCGTAGTACCCAACGGCATCGATCGCTACTACTTCGAGCGCTTGCCCGCTGCCGAACTCGAGCGGCTGACGTCGCGCTTTAGGTTGCCGCCGGGTCGTCCGCTACTCCTGTTCGTCGGTAACCACACCGCCAACAAGGGCATCGACATCTTGCTGGGCGCAGCCCGACTGATGCGCGCGGAGGCGACCGTCGTCGTTTGCGGTGCGATCCGCTCCGCCGAAGAGCACGCGTTGCTCCTGCGCTCGAGCGGGTTCGCGCTGCCGGATCCGCGCGTACTGTTCACGGACTTCACGACGAAGGACGAGCTGCGGGCGCTATACCAGAAGGCCGACCTGTTCGTGTTTCCATCGCGCGCGGACACGCTGCCTCTCGTAATACTGGAAGCGATGGCGAGCGGGCTGCCCGTGGTCGCGACGACCGTCGGCGGTATCCCTTATCAGGTGACGCCCGACACCGGGAGCCTTGTCCCTCCGTCGGACGCGCCGGCGCTCGCCTGCGCGATCGACGAGATGCTCGCGTCCCCCGAGCGCCGCGCGCTGATGGGGGCCGCCGGCCGATTGCGAGTGTCCGAGACCTTTGATTGGGAACGCTCGGCCGAGCTTGCGGTGTCGGCGTACGCCGAGGTGCTTGGCGTGGCCGGAGCCTGAGTCCCGCGTGCTCTCGCGCCGTGGGCAGATCGGCGCGATCCGCTAGCGGCGCTCGGCGCGGCGGCAGTAGGCGCCGGCGACGTAGGCCATTGCGTACGGCGCCAGGGCCGGAGCGCCTTTCAGCAGCCCGCTTCGAAGCAGGTGCTTGATGCCACCGCGAAGCCTGCCACCCACCAGCACCTCGTAGTCTCGCGAATTCGGGTAGACCTTGAGGCGCACGACCTCGAGGTTCGAGGAGCGGAGCAAGTTGCGGAACGTCGCTGGGTTGTAGAAGTTGATGTGACCGTACGGCGCGCCCACGCGCATCGCATGCTCGGGCCGTGCGGTGAGCTCGAGCGGGACTTCGATGTAGATCTCTTTGGACACGCGCCCGAGCTCCGCGAGGAACGCGCGCTCGTGCTCAACGTGCTCCAGCACGTGGACGGCAACGCCGAGCGCGTACGCCCCATCCGCGGCCTCAATACGGTAACCATCGAAACGGCGCACCGAGCGAAGTCCGTCGAGGTTGCGCGCCACGATTGCTCCGCAACCTGATTCGGAGATCTCGACCGCGTGCAGGTCGGTCGCCACTTGCGCCGCCTGCAGCTCCGCCAGCACCGCACCGTCGCCGGCGCCGACGTCTAGGAGCGAGGGGTAGGGGCGCGATGCGGAAGGCGTCAGCTCGAGCAAATGCGAAACCGTCTGCCGTGCCGCGATCCGCCGCTTGGCCGCGACCTTTCCGTCGGCGTAGTAGTCGCCGTACATCGAATCGAGCTTGTCGCTGACCTTCATTGCACACTTTGCTGCGCCCTGCGCAGGTCGGGGACGGGGCGCATTGCCCGGGGCCGGAGCGAACGCTATCCTGCCAAATAGACCCACCGGCTGCCATCGGGCGCGAACCGAGCGACGCCGCCCGGAATCCGTCGCAGCCCAATGCTTGCCCACCCGCCGCTCGGAAATGACTTGGAAACGCCCGGGGATGCGTCGCCGCGGATCAATCGATCGCCCCCCGCGAAGCGGCGCGATTCAGCGCCGCCGTCCGGCGCCTAAGCATGCAGCCGACGCCTGAGTCACCACTGGTCTCCGTGCTGAGCGTCGTCCGCAATTGCGAGGCGACGATCGCGGACACGATCCGCTCCGTCGCGCGCCAGGACTACGGGCGGGTCGAGCACCTCATCCAGGACGGCGCGTCGACCGACGATACGCTCGGCGTCGTACGCCGGCTTGGTGGTGACGCCGTCCGCCTCGAGTCGCGTCGGGACTCGGGCATCTACGACGGATTCAACAACGCGATCGCCCGGGCCACGGGATCGGTCATCGGCTTCCTGAACGGCGATGACGTCTATGCGTCGCCCTTCGTGCTGTCTGTCGTCGCCAGCCACTTCATGGACCCGGCAGTCGACATGGTCTTCGGCGATGTCGTGTACGTCCAGAGCCGCCTCGACGGACCGGTCGTCCGCTACTACTCGTCTGCGAAGTTCGAGCCCGGGAGACTGGTCCGAGGCTACATCCCGGCCCATCCGTCGCTGTTCGTGCGCCGCAGCCTCATCGACGCCGTCGGCCCGTACGACAGCAGCTACCGGATCGCAGGGGACTTCGAGTGGATATCGCGCGCCTTCCAGAAGGCGTCACCGCGCTACGCGTACGTTCCGCAACCGCTCGTCAGGATGCGCATCGGCGGCGCGAGTACTGACGGCGTGCTGGCGACGGTGCGCATCACGCGCGAAATCAAGCGCGCCTGCGACAAGAACGGAATCAAGACGAGCTACTTCAAACTGCTGACGCGATTCCCATCCAAGATTCTCGAACGATTTCACGTGTAGCGTCGGGCTGGCACCCGCTGGACCCCGCGTGTGCCGCACGGATTTTGTCGGGCGCTGTAAACGAGTCGCGCCGACGGCCGTTGCAGGCATGGACCGGTGGCCGATCGACTCGGTAACGCGCTGCCGGCCGGTCGGTGACGAGCATCCGTCAGGGATGCGTTACCGTTCGGTGACGTCAAACTGCGACACTTCCTACGGCGCCGACCCGTGGCCGCGATCGATGAAATGGCTATAATGACTGCAGGAAGTGCTTGGTCCCGATGCGGATCCGAGGGATTCGCGGGAGGCAAGACGCGGCGAGGGCGTCGCGGCGACGTCGGGATCAGGCGACCAATGGATGGTCTGCGCACGCAGTGGCATCGATGTCAGCCGCGGTGCGCGCCGAGAACAGCAGCATCCGAGGGGATTGATGGCTCCGGCGGCATTCGCGTCCGCGATCTGGGTTGGTCGTGATGCGGGCTTCGGTCGCGGGTCAGGCGCCGGCGCACGGACGTCGGTCGCGACCACGGACCAGCGCGGCGGGTCAAGCAACCGTCAGGAACTGTCCTTTTTCCACGGGGTCGGACTTCGAGCGTCCGGCGCGGTGCAGGTTTTGGAACCGATGCGAACCTGAACGGTTCGCGAGGCTACTTATCGGACCGAGCGGATCGACATCATGACGACTCTTCACACGGCACTCGTTGCTGCGTCCGCGCTGGGCGTGACGGTGGCCGCGATGCTCGGGCTGCGGCCCATCGCGTACATCGTCGATCTGCTCGACCGCCCCGGCGGTCACAAGAACCATCATGGCGAGGTCCCGATCGTCGGCGGCATCGCGATGCTGCTCGGCCTCGTCGTCGGCATCGCCTCGACGCCCGAGGCGATGTCCGGCCTGTCGAGCTTCCTGGTCTCGGCGACGCTGCTCGTGATCGTCGGCATGCTCGACGATCGATTCGGCCTGCCGGCGACGACCCGGCTCGTCGCGCAATGCGCGGTCGTGCTGCCGATGTTCTTCGGTGCCGGCGTGCGCCTCGAGAACCTCGGCGATTTGCTCGGCTTCGGTGACCTGCACACGGGGATGGCGAGCCTGTTCGTCACCGCGCTCGTCACGGTCGCCGCGATCAACTCCTTCAACATGCTGGACGGCCTCGACGGGCTCGCCGGCGGCGTCGCGCTGGTGGCGGTCGTCTCGGTCCTGTCGTTGACGACGCCGGTGGCGGGGGTGGCGACGCCGACCATGGCCGCGGCGCTGGCCGGCTGCATCACGGGATTCCTCGTGTTCAACCTGCCGCTCCGCGCGAACCGGCGGATGCGCTGTTTCATGGGCGATTCGGGCAGCACGCTGCTCGGCTTCTCGCTCGCCTGGCTGTGCATCAGCGTGAGCCAGGACCGCGGTGCGCATGCCGCGCCGATCATGATGGTCTGGCTCGTCGCGGTGCCGGCGACGGACGTCGTCTGGACGACGATCCGACGGCTGGCGCGGGGCCGCTCGCCGCTCAAACCCGACAACGAGCACCTGCACCACCTGCTCCGACGCGCCGGCCTCGGTGTCCGGGCGACGTTCGCGACGCTCGTCATGGTCGCGGCACTGTTCGGGCTGGTCGGCCGGCTGCTCAACAGCTACGACGTGCCCGATCACTGGTCGTTCGCATGCCTCGCGGTGGCCGGGATGCTGCTCGTGCTCGGCTGCCGCTACGCGCACCTCTTCATTCGCCTCGTGCCGAGCGCGCTGCGGCGCGCACCCTCCGCCTGACCTCGGGCGGGCGTCGATTCGCCGACGCCCGCCGCCGCGTCCCGCCGACCCGGCGGCGCGAACCCGCGACGACCGCGAGTCCCACCCCGCGGCCGGTGTGCGCCACTCGGTTCCGACCCCGGCCGTCCCCAGCCGCACTGAGCACTGCTCCGCAGTTGCCGCAGGCGGCCGCGCTGGTTTGCAAAACTTTGCGGGTGTTCGCTTGAAACTCGGTGCACGGAAACGTTACTGTCACGTTGCTTACACATGACCGGGGCGGTCATGCGGGCCTTGATATTCAAGGCCTTGGGCGGGGGAGTAGACCCCCGACGTTGCCAGGATGGCGCCGGCGATCGGGCATCTTCGACGCGATCGGTGGGGTGCTGTGCTGAAGCGGCGTTCGAACAACAAGACCGGCCTGACCGCTTCGTATTCGCGTCGCTCACCGACGACCTCCCGCATCCTAGTCCGACTGGGAGCCACGGCCGGGCTCGCGGTCGCGCTCGCCTCCTGCGGCGGCGGCAGCGGCGGCGGCACGGTCGCGCCGACCAGTTCGACCGTCAGCTCGCTCGGCGACGGCAACGCCGTTGGTCCCCCGGCGGACACCTCCCAAAATGCCTGGCCGATCGAAACCGGCCCGGCGCAAACGATCGTGGCCGTCGGCTCGACCCCGGGCGCCGTCGTCGCGCTCTTCCCCGATGGCGCCGCCTACTACAGCCCGGACGGCTACAACCTCGCCGGCGGCGGCAACTCGCGGATGGCGTACGCCGGGCCGCCGAGCATCGTCCAGATCGCGCCCGCCGGCGGGGGCGTAGTCGCGCTGTTCGCGAGCGGCCAGGCCTACTTCAGCCCCGATGGCATGAACCTCGGCGGCGGTGGCGCGACGCTCGTCGCGTCGAATCCTCTGCTGTCGGTCCTGTCCATCGTCGCGGTGCCCTCCGGGATCGATGCGATCGCGGGCTCCGACTCTGCCGTGTACTTCAGCCCGACCGGGCTCGGCCTGACCGGCGGACATGGCACGACGATCGCCTTCGGCGGCGGCCAGGTCGTGAGCCAGATCGTGCCGGTCGGACCCGGCGATGCGGTCCTCACACTGATGGCGAACGGTGCCGCCTACTACAGCCCGGACAACCGGCTGCTCGGCGGCGGCGGCGCGACGATCAGCGCGACCTCGACGACCGGCGGCAAAATCGTGCGGCTCGTGCCGGCGGGCGGCGGCGGCCTGTTCACGGAGGTTGCGGTGCCCTACAGCAGCGGCATCCAGCCGGAGGACGAGGTCTTCTACAGCGCCGACGGCAAGGACATCACGGGCGGTGGCGCAACGGTGCGCGTGGACGACTGGCAGCAGCTCGGGCGCGCGAACTTCGGCGTGCGCGACAGCGCACAGGGCGCCGTGTTCCAGGGCCGGCTGTTCCTGAGCGGCGGCTTTCGCGGCTACCTCGGCTCGAACAGCTGCTTCTACACGTGCAGCTACTTCGACCTCTGGGCGAGCTCGGACCTGAGCGGCGCCTCGTTCGGCACGGCACCGGTGTTTCAGACGGCCAGCGCGCCGAATCCGCGGGACGCGCAATCCGAGGTCAACAACGGCGTCCTCGACGATCCCCAGCCGACCGACTTCTACGACGCCTACAGCCCGATCGTGGTCTGGCAGGGCCAGCTGGTCGCGATCGGCGACACGATCTGGACCTCGAGCGATGGCTCGACGTGGCAGCGGCAGAACCATCCGGACGGCACGCCGATCGATGGGCCCGAACCGCGCCGTGCCGGCGAGAACTCGCGCGCGGTCGTCTTCGGCTCGTACCTCTACTTCATCGAGCAGCAGACCGGCGACGTCCAGCGCACCGCGAGCGGCAACGCCTCGGTCTGGACCGACCTCGGCCCGATCCCGAACTTCGGCTCGCGCTGCGGGGCGATCGTGTTCGTGACCGCTGGCCGGCTCTGGCTTGAGGGCGGCGGCGCCTGCGACTACTCGGCGACCTACAACGACATCTGGTACACGGACGACGGGCTGAACTGGTACCACAGCGACCGGGTGGCGGCGTGGTCCCCGCGGCTCTGGTCGTGCGTCGCGGTCGATGCGTCCGGGGTCGCGTGGATGGTTGGGGGCTTCACGGCCACCGACTGGAACAACGTCGGCGGCGTGCTCAGCCGGCGCTACTCGGTCAACTTCGACGACGCGTGGTATTCGAAGAACGGTGTCGACTGGCACCAGTTCAAGGCCGAACTCGGCTCGCAGCTGCCCGATGACGGCGTGCTCTTTTCGGTGCACGCGCCGACCTGCTTGATCGGGCAGGCGTCGGACGGGAGCCCGCAGCTCGTCGTGATCGCCGGCAAGAGCGGGCCCGATGCCAACGACCACGACTCTAACGTCGGCAATTTCGTGCAGACCCTGCACCTGCCGACCGCCGCCGAGCTGCCCTGACCCCCGATCGAGGCGATCCGTCCGCGCGGCCCGGCGGCGCCCGGAGCGCGGGCGTCTTGAGCGTGTCCGGCCAAGCGGTTACAATGCGCGGCTTCATCAAGGGTCAATACATAAGTCGTTGAGGTTTCAGGGAAAATGCCACTCGATAGCACCGCCAAGGCGGGCATAGTCGCGAAGTACGCGCGCGGCAAGGCAGACACGGGCTCCCCGGAAGTGCAGATCGCGCTCCTGTCCGAGCGGATCAACGGACTCGGCGAGCACTTCAATACCCACAAGCGCGACCACGCGTCGCGCCGCGGGCTGCTGATGATGGTCAACCAGCGCCGCAAGCTGCTCGACTATCTGAAGCTCACCGCACCCGAGCGCTATACCAAGCTCCTGAACGACCTCGGCCTGCGCCGCTGACGCACGGCCCGAACCCGCGGCCCGCCGAATGGTGGGCCGTCGTGTTTCTACGCAAAGGAATTCTCTCGTGCCCGCCCACAAGCAATCGTTCCAGTACGGCCCCAACATCTTCACGATCGAGACCGGCGAGATGGCGCGCCAGGCCGACGCCTCGGTCGTCGTCTCGGTCGGCGACACGGTCGTGCTGGTCACGGCCGTCGGCGCCAAGTCGGCCGTCCCCGGCCGCGACTTCTTCCCGCTGACCGTCAACTACCAGGAGAAGACCTACGCCGCGGGCAAGATCCCGGGCGGCTTCTTCAAGCGCGAAGGGCGGCCGAGCGAGAAGGAGACGCTGACCTCGCGCCTGATCGACCGGCCGATCCGCCCGCTGTTCCCGGAAGGCTTCAACAACGAGGTGCAGGTCGTCGCGACGGTCCTCTCGCTGAACCCGGACATCGACTCCGACGTGCCGGCGCTGATCGGCGCCTCCGCCGCGCTCGCGCTCTCCGGCATGCCGTTCCTCGGCCCGATCGGGGCCGCCAAGGTCGGCTACCGCGACGGCCAGTACCTGCTGAACCCGACGGCCACCGACCTCAAGACCTCCGCGCTCGAGCTGGTCGTCGCGGGCACCAAGGACGGCGTGCTGATGGTCGAGTCCGAGGCGACGGGCCTCGCCGAGGACGTGATGCTGGGCGCCGTGTCCTTCGGCCACCAGCAGATGCAGACCGCCATCAAGGCGATCAACGACCTCGTCGCCGCGGCCGGCAAGCCGAAGTGGAACTGGAGTGCGCCGCCCGCGAACGCCGAGCTCGAGGGCGCGGTGAGCAAGCTCGCCGCCAGCGGCCTCAACGAGGCCTACAGCCTCGTCGTCAAGCAGGAACGGCGCGATCGCATCGCCGCGATCAAGGAGAAGGCGCTCGCCGAGCTCGCCGGCGGCGAGACGCCGAAGCACTCGGCCGACGCCGTCAAGAAGGTGTTCGGCGACCTCGAGTACCGGATCGTCCGCGACCGCATCCTGTCGGGGGCGCCGCGCATCGACGGCCGCGACCACAAGACAGTGCGGCCGATCACCGTCAAGGTTGGCGTGCTGCCGCGCACCCACGGCTCGGCGCTGTTCACGCGCGGCGAGACGCAGGCGCTCGTCGTCACGACGCTCGGCACCGGCCGCGACGCGCAGATCATCGATGCGCTCGACGGCGAGCGCAAAGAGCAGTTCATGCTGCACTACAACTTCCCGCCGTTCTCAGTCGGCGAGACCGGCATGATGGGATCGCCGAAGCGCCGCGAGATCGGCCACGGCAACCTCGCGAAGCGCGGCGTGCGCGCCGTGATGCCGAGCGTCGAGAAGTTCCCGTACGTGCTGCGCGTGGTCTCCGAGATCCTCGAGTCGAACGGCTCGAGCTCGATGGCCTCCGTCTGTGGCTCCTCGCTCGCGCTGATGGACGCGGGCGTGCCGGTCAAGGCGCCGGTCGCCGGCGTCGCGATGGGCCTCGTCAAGGAAGGTGACCGCTTCCAGGTGCTGACTGACATCCTCGGCGACGAGGACCACCTCGGCGACATGGACTTCAAGGTCGCCGGCACCAAGGACGGCATCACCGCCCTGCAGATGGACATCAAGATCACGAGCATCACGAGCGAGATCATGAAGGTCGCGCTCGCCCAGGCGCGCGATGGCCGCCTGCACATCCTCGAGAAGATGAACGCGGTGCTGTCGAAGCCGCGCGAGAAGATGTCCGAGTGGGCGCCGACGATCACGACGATCAAGATCGACCCGGAGAAGATCCGCGACGTGATCGGCAAGGGCGGCGCCGTGATCCGCGCGATCACCGAGGAGACCGGCACGACGATCGACATCGAGAACGACGGCACGGTCAAGATCGCCTCGGTCAACGGCGCGGCGGCGCGCGAGGCGCAGCGGCGGATCGAGCTGATCACCGCCGACGTCGAGGTCGGGCAGATCTACGAGGGCCGGGTGGTGCGGCTCATGGACTTCGGCGCGTTCGTCGCGATCCTGCCGGGCCGGGACGGCCTCGTGCACATCTCGCAGATCTCGAACGAGCGCGTCGAGCGCGTCTCGGACAAGCTCAAGGAAGGCGACGTCGTCAAGGTTAAGGTACTCGAGGTCGACCGGCAGGGGCGCGTGCGCCTGTCGATGCGCGACGTCTGAGCGGGGACGCGGGCGGCGGCCTCGCCGCCGGCCCGCCGGTCAGTCCTTGCGTTCCTCGTCGGGCGCCCGGTTCTGGGCGCCCCCCATCATCGACTTGAAGAACGCGTCCTGCATCTGGCGCCAGCGCTGGAAGTTCTCCTGCGCCAGGTTCGACATCGTCGACATCGGGTCCATGCCGACCATCGAGCGGACCCGGTCGCGCAGCTGCGCCTGCTGGGCCGTGAACAGCTTGAGGCTCTGCTCGAGGTAGTCGCCGACCAGGCCCTGCATCGTGCCGCCGTAGGCCCGGATGACCTGCGCCAGGAAGTCCTGGCTCATCATCGGGTCGCCCTCGTGCTCCTGCTCGGCGATGACCTGCAGCAGGATGCTGCGGGTGATGTCCTCCTGGGTCTTCTTGTCGACCACCACGAAGTCGATCTTCTCCATGACCAGTCGTCGGACGTCGGCAAGCGTGATGTAGCGGCTCTCGACGGTGTCGTAGAGGCGGCGGTTCGGGTACTTCTTGATGACACGGGGCTCGCTCATCGGCTCTACCTGCGTGTTGCGCCGCCGCGTGGCGGGGGGTGCGGGCCATCATACTCCCGCGTCGCAGCATCGCAAATTGCGTCATTCTGCAATCAGGGCGCCGAGCTTACCCGCGTAACCCCCTGAATCTGATCGGGGTTCCACGCCCCGATCGCCCAGGCCAACTGCTCCTGCGGCGGGGCTCCGTGCAGCACCGCCGGGGGTCGAAGACCCAGCCAGTGCAACACCTGCCGTAGCGCCGCCGCCACCGCCGGCGGCTCCACGGCCGGTGCACCGTCCGATTTCGAGAGCTTCGCGCCGGCGGCGTCGACGACGAGCGGCAGGTGCAGATAGGCCGGCCGCGGCAGCCCGAGGGCCTGCTGCAGCAGCACCTGGCGCGGCGTGTTGTCGTACAGGTCGAGGCCGCGGACCACGTCGGTGATCCCCTGCGCGGCGTCGTCGACGACGACCGCGAGCTGGTAGGCGTAGAACCCGTCGCGCCGCCGGACGATGAAGTCCCCGACCGTCGCGGCGACCGACTGCGCGAGCGGTGGCTGCAGGCGGTCGGTGACCGTCACGGTACCCGGTTCCTCGACCCGAAAGCGCGTGGCGAAGGGCCCGCGCGCCCGGCCGGGCGCCGCCCGGCAGCGGCCCGGATAGCGGCCGTCGGCGGCCTCGTTGCCCGCGAGCTCGGCGCGGCTGCAGGAACACGCGTACGTGAGGTGTTGCGCCGCGAGCCGCGCCAGGGCGGCCTCGTAGGCATCGTCCCGCTCGCTCTGCCGCCAGACGGGCCCGTCCCACAGGAGGCCAAAGGCCTCGAGCGTTCGCAGGATCGAGTCGGCCGCGCCCGGCACCTCGCGGGTGCGGTCGACGTCCTCGATGCGAACGAGCCACTCGCCGCCGTGCGCGCGGGCGTCGAGAAAGCTGCCGACGGCCGCCAGCAGCGAGCCCCGGTGCAGCGGACCGGTCGGGGAGGGGGCGAAGCGGCCGCGGCGCGGGCCGCCCGGCGCCTCAGCGGTAGCGGTCGTCCCGGTCGCCGTACTGCTTCTCGCGCCGCTCGCGGCGCTCCTGCGCCTCGATCGACAGCGTCGCGACCGGACGGGCCTCGAGCCGCTTGATGCCGATCTCCTCGCCGGTCTCGAGGCAGTAGCCGTAGCTGCCGTCCTCGATGCGTGCCAGGGCCTCGTCGATCTTGCGGATCAGCTTGCGCTCGCGATCGCGCGTGCGCAGCTCGAGGCTGAACTCCGACTCGAGCGTGGCGCGGTCGTTCGGATCGGGCGGGTTGGCCGCCTCGTCCTTCATGTGCGTGACGGTCCGGTCGACCTCCTCCATGAGGTCGCGCTTCCAGTTGCGCAGGATGTTGCGGAAGTGCTCGAGCTGCGCCTTGCCCATGTACTGCTCGCCCTTCTTGGCGAGGTACGGCTTGACGTTGCGCGGGCCGGCCAGGAGGCTGAGCGAGGACTCGAGGCCGTCCTCGTCGCCGCCGTCGCCGCCGAGGGTGCGGCCGGGCGGGCGGGAGAACCCGGGCACCGGGCCCGGCGGGCGCGGCCGCAGGCCGGCGCCGATCGGCGCCGGGGCGGGGGCGCGCGGTGCCGGGATCGCGGCCGCGGCCTTCGCGGGCGCCACCGGCGGTTTCGCGGGTGCCACGGGCTTCGGGGCGGGCGCCGGCTTGGCGGCGACGGGCTTCGAGGGCGCCGGCTTCGCCTTCGGCGCCGGGGCCTTCGGCTTGGCGGCGGGCTTCGCAGCCACGGCCTTGGCCTTCGCCGCCAGCGGCTTCTTGGCCTCCGCTTTCTTCGCGGCGGGCTTCTTTGCCTTGGCGGCTTTCTTCGCAGGCATCTAGAACTCCGTACCCCGGGTTAAGCCGGTAATTATAGCCTTCCGGGGCGCGCGCAGCAGCCGGACGGCTGGTATATCAAGGCAGCGAGACCGGCGCCGGTGCCTGCCAGCCGGACTGTCGGTGCTCGGCGACGACCGACGTGTACAGGCCGCCGCGCACGTTGAACCGGGCGGTGAGGCGCATGAAGCGCGGCCGCAGGGCGGCCGCGAGCGTCTCGAGGATCTCGTTGGTTACGGCCTCGTGGAAGGCGCCGCGGTCGCGGAACGACCAGATGTACAGCTTCAGCGACTTGAGCTCCACGCACAGCGCGTCGGCGACGTACTCGAGCTCGAGCTCGGCGAAGTCCGGCTGCCCGGTCTTCGGGCACAGGCACGTGAACTCGGGGATCCGGATGCGGATCGTGTAGTCGCGCGCCGGCGCCGGGTTCGCGAAGGTCTCGACGTGCGGCTGCGGGCGGGTCGGCGTCGAAGCGGGCATGCGCGTCGCCTGTCAAGCGGGTCGTCTTCGAGGGCCGCGTACTCTACACTAGCCGGGAGGAACGAACTACGAATCAGACGTTGCAGTCGCGCGGCGGCCGCACGCCGAGAACACCCACTAGCTCAGGCTGTTACATGCGCCTATCGAAGCTGAAGCTCGCCGGATTCAAGTCGTTCGTCGATCCCACCACGATCCACCTTCCCAGCAACCTCACCGGCGTCGTCGGCCCGAATGGCTGCGGCAAGTCGAACGTCATCGACGCGGTCCGCTGGGTCATGGGCGAGATCTCCGCGAAGCACCTGCGCGGTCAGGACATGACCGACGTGATCTTCAACGGCTCCGGCGGCCGCAAGCCCGTCGGCACGGCCTCGGTCGAGCTGATCTTCGACAACGCCGACGGCACAATCGCCGGCCCCTACGCGAGCTTCGCCGAGGTGTCGCTGAAGCGCCAGGTCGCGCGCGACGGCCAGTCGACCTACTTCATCAACGGCGCGCGCTGCCGGCGCAAGGACATCACGCAGCTGTTCCTCGGCACGGGCCTCGGCAGCCGCAGCTACGCGATCATCGAGCAGGGCATGATCTCGCGGCTCATCGAGGCCAAGCCCGACGACCTGCGCGCGTTCCTCGAGGAGGCCGCCGGGATCTCGAAGTACAAGGAACGCCGGCGCGAGACCGAGAACCGGATCGCGCACACGCGCGAGAACCTCGACCGGCTGAACGACATCCGCGAGGAGCTCGACAAGCAGATCCGCCACCTGCAGCGCCAGGCCCTGACCGCGCGCCGCTACCAGGCGTTGAAGGACGAGGAGCGCAAGCTGCACGCCGAGCTGCTGGCGCTCAAGCTGCGCGAGCTCGACCACGAATCCGAGCACCGCGCGGCGCACGCCGGCGAGCGCGAGCGGCTCCTGCAGGCGGCGATCGCCGAGCTGCGGGCCGCGGAAGCCGCGATCGAGAAGGGCCGCGCGCGGCACGCGCACGAGGCCGAGCAGCTGAATGCGGTCCAGGCGCGCTACTACCAGCTGGGTGCCGACGCGGCGCGCTGCGAGCAGGCGATCCAGCACGCGCGCGAGCTGCGCACGCGCCAGCGCGCCGATCTCGAGGACGCCGAGCGCAGCCACGCCGAAGCCGCGGCGCTGCACGCCCGGGATGCCGCGGACCTTCGCGGCCATGGCGAGGCACTGGCCGTGCTCGAGCCCGCGCTCGCGGCGGCGCGCGGCCGGGAGTCGACCGTGCTCGCCGAGCTGGCGTCGGTCGAGGCCGGGATGCACGGCTGGCAGCAGCGCTGGGAAGCGTTCACGCGCGAGGGCAGCGAGTCCGCGCAGCACGCGATGGTCGAGCGCGCGCGCATCGAGCAGCTCGAGGCGCGGCTCAAGCGCAGCCTCGCCCAGCGCGAGCGCGTCGCGGCCGAGCGCGACACGCTGAGCGAGATGGATGCGGACGCGGCGCTCGCGGCGCTCGCCGAGCGCGAGGCGGCGGCGCGGCGCGCGCACGAGAGCGCCGGTGGCGCGCTCAGGTCGCTGCTCGAGGACGTGCAGGCGGCGCGCGAGTCGGAGCGCGCACTGCAGGCGGCCGTCGACGGTGCGCGCAGCGATCTGACCGGCGTGCGCGGCCAGCTGGTGTCCCTCGAAGCGGTGCAGCAGGCGGCGCTCGGCCAGGTGAAGGGCAAGGTCGTCGAGTGGTTGAAGGGCCATGCGCTCGGCGGCCGGCCGCGCCTCGCACAGCAGCTGACGGTCGAGCCGTCCTGGTCACGTGCCGTCGAGACGGTCCTCGGCAGCTACCTGGAGGCGGTCTGCGTGGACGGCCTCGATGCGGTCGCGGGGCTGGTCGGCGACCTGCCCGTCGGCCAGGTGACCTTCGTCGGCAGCGGCGGCGCGCCGGCCGGTTCCGCCCCGGCGGGCGAGCTGCGCGCCAAGGTCAGCGGCCCGGCGGCGCTCGAGTCGCTGCTGCGCGGCGTGTACGCGGTCGAGCGGCTCGGTGACGCGCTCGCGCGGCGCGCGACGCTGAAGCCCGGCGAGTCGGTCATCACGCGAGATGGCGTCTGGATTGGCCGCGACTGGCTGCGCGTCAGCCGCGACGAGGACGTGCATGCCGGCGTCATCGAGCGCGAGCGCGACATCCGCGCCTGGCAGCAGCGCGAGCGGGACGCGGAGCGCGTGCTGCAGGAACGCGAAGGGGCGTTGCAGTCCGCGCGCGCGCGCATCGCCGAGCTCGAGACGGCGCGCGACCTGAGCCAGGATTCGGTGAACCGGCTGCATCGCGAGCACGCCGACCTGCGGGCCCAGCACGAGGCGATGGCCTCGCGCACGGAGGACACCGCCCAGCGCCTCGCGCGCCTCGCCGCCGAGGCCGAGGAGCTCGGCACGGAGATCGCGGCGGCGGAGTCGGACATCCGCGCGGCCCGCCAAGCACTCGAGGCGGCCCTGGCGGCGATGGAATCGCACGAATCGCGACGGCCGGGCCACGAGGCGGAGCGCGACCGGCTGCGCGCGGCGCTCGAAGCCGCGCGCGCGACGGCCGACGCCGCGCGCGCTGCGGCCCAGCAGGCCGAGATCGCGGTCGAGTCCCGCCGGTCGTCGAGGCTGTCCCTTGGCACCGGCCTCGAGCGCCTCGAAGCGCAGCTCGCGCAGCTCGCTGAGCGGCGCGCCGAGCTGATCGCCGAGCTCGGCGCGGGCGAAGCGCCGCTCGCGGCGCAGGAGCGCGAGCTCCAGAGCCTGCAGGCACGGCGCCTCGATGGCGAGCACGAACTCGCCAAGGCGCGCGTCGCCGTCGAGGCGGCCGAGGCCGAGTTCCGTGCGCTCGACGAGGCGCGGCTCGAGAGCGAGCAGCGCGTCGAGGCCGAGCGGCACAGCGCGGGCGCCGCGGCGCTCGCGGCCCAGGAAACGCGCGTGCGGCGGGAGTCGCTCCACGAGCAGTTCGCGGCGACGCGGTTCGAGCTGCAGGCGGTGCTGGCGGCGCTCGATGAGACCGCGTCCGCCGCGCAGTGGGAGACGAACCTGGCCGAGGTCGCCGACAAGATCGAGCGGCTCGGGCAGGTGAACCTCGCCGCGATCGACGAGTTCAAGGAGCAGTCGGAGCGCAAGGAGTACCTCGACCGGCAGTTCAACGACCTGACCGAGGCCCTGAACACGCTCGAGCAGGCGATCCGCAAGATCGACCGCGAGACGCGCCAGCGCTTCCAGGACACCTTCGACCGCGTGAACGTCGGCCTGCAGGAGAAGTTCCCGCGCCTTTTCGGGGGCGGCAATGCCTACCTGGAGCTGATCGGAGAGGATGTGCTGTCGGCCGGCGTTGCGGTCATGGCGCGGCCTCCCGGCAAGCGCAACTCGACGATCAGTCAGCTGTCCGGCGGTGAGAAGGCGCTGACGGCGGTCGCGCTTGTGTTCTCGATCTTCGAGCTGAACCCGGCGCCGTTCTGCCTTCTCGACGAGGTCGACGCGCCGCTCGACGACCACAATGTCGGCCGCTTCTGCGACATCGTCCGCGATATGTCGGAGCGCGTGCAGTTCGTATTCATCACCCACAACAAGAACACGATGGAGCTGGCCCGCCAGCTGGTCGGTGTGACGATGAACGAGCCGGGCGTTTCGCGCCTCGTGTCGGTGGACGTCGACGAGGCGCTCAGGATGGCGGCAGCAGGATAGTCCGTCATGGAGGCCGAGCTGCGGCTCATCTTGCTCGGGCTTGGGACGGCCCTGGTCGCGGGTCTGTGGTGGTGGGAGCGGCGCCGCTCGTCCGCGGACGCGGCCGAAGGCCCGCCGCGAAATCCGGATTTGTTCGAGCCGCGGCTCGAGCCGGACATCCGCCCCGTCGCGCCGACGCTCGCGCCGGCGGAACCGGACCCGGACCCGGATCCGACCGAGATGGACACCCAGGAAATGCCGGCGCGCCGTCCGCCGGTGCTCGACCGCCCCGTTCCGCGCGGTGATCCGCCGGTCGTGACCATCGACGACCTGCCAGAGAACACTGTCGAGGTCGTGCTCGAGGACCCTTCGGAGTCGGCAGCCCCGCCCGCCGCGACGAGAGCGCCGCGGCTGGCCGGCGACCGCCGCCGTCCGGTCGCCGACCCGCCGGTCATCGAACCCGCGGCCGAGCCGGTCGAGGCGGTGGCGCCGGCCTCGGAGCCGGAGCCGGCTCCGCTCGAGACGCCCCCGCGCCACCAGCGCATCGTCGCGGTGCGGTTGCTCGGTCGTGACAACCAGCGGATCGAGGGGCGTGATCTTAAGGCGGCGCTCGGCAGCGAGGGCCTGCAGTTCGGGCGCTACTCGATCTTCCACCGGCTCGTGGAGGGCGGCCGCCCGCTGTACAGCGTCGCAAGCCTCGTCGAGCCCGGCTCGTTCGACCCGAACGGCATGGAAAACCTGCGCTTTCCGGGCATCTCGCTGTTCGCGGTGTTTCCCGGCCCGTTGCCGGCGCCGCAATGCTTCGATGAGCTGCTGGCGGCCGCGCGCCGGCTGGCGGACAAGCTCGGTGCGACCCTGCAGGACGATTCGGGCAGCAGCCTGACCGGCCAGCGCGTGCTGAGCATCCGCGAAGACCTGGTGCACTTCGAGCACCTCGTCTCCCTCAGCCGCTCGCGCCCGCGGGGCTAGGAGCCGGCGGTGTCGACGCCCTCGGAACGCGCCGCGGAGTTGCGCGCCAGCATCGCCCGTCACGACTACCGCTACTACGTCCTCGACGATCCGGAGGTTCCGGACGCCGAGTACGACCGGCTGATGCGCGAGCTCAGGGAGATCGAGGCCGCGCACCCGCAGCTCGTTACGCCCGACTCTCCGACCCAGCGCGTGAGCGGTGCGCCGGCGTCGGCGTTCGGCGAGGTCGAGCATCGCGTGCCGATGCTGTCCCTCGACAATGCGTTCGCGGACGAGGACATCGAGCGCTTCGACCGCCGGATCCGGGAGCGGCTGGGGACCGAGGATCCGGTCGAATACAGCTGCGAGCCCAAGCTCGACGGCCTGGCCGTGACTTTGCTGTACGAGCGCGGGAAGCTGGTCCGCGGCGCGACGCGCGGCGACGGCGAGCGCGGCGAGGATGTGACGGCGAACCTGCGCACGCTCCCGACGGTCCCGCTCGTCCTGATCGGCAGCGACCTGCCCGCGGTGCTCGATGTCCGCGGCGAGGTGTTCATGTCGCTGAAGGGGTTCGAGCGCATGAACGAGCAGGCGCTCGCCAAGGGCGAGAAGGTGTTCGTGAACCCGCGCAATGCCGCGGCCGGCAGCCTCCGCCAGCTGGATCCGCGGATCACGGCCGCCCGTCCGCTCGAGATCTTCTTCTACGGCGTCGGCGCCGTCGAAGGTGCCGAGCTCCCCGGGCGCCACAGCGACCTGCTCGCGCGGTTTCGCTCTTGGGGCCTTCGCGTGTCGCCGGAGACCAGGATCGCGACCGGCACGGCGGGCCTGCTCGACTACTACCGGTCGATCGGTGCGCGGCGCGCCAGCCTCGAATACCAGATCGACGGAGTCGTCTACAAGGTCAACTCGCTCGCGCACCAGCGCGAGCTGGGGTTTGTCGCGCGTGCGCCGCGGTGGGCGATCGCACACAAGTATCCGGCGCAAGAGGAGCTGACGACCGTTCGCGCCGTCGAATGGCAGGTCGGCAGAACGGGCGCGCTGACGCCAGTGGCGCGCCTCGACCCGGTGTTCGTCGGCGGCGTCACCGTCAGCAATGCCACGCTGCACAACGTCGATGAACTGCACCGCAAGGATGTCCGGGTCGGCGACTCGGTAATTGTCCGCCGCGCCGGCGACGTGATTCCAGAGATCGTCCGGGTCGTTGTCGAGCGCCGACCGCCGAATTCACACCCGGTGCAGGTGCCGCACGTTTGCCCCGTTTGCGGCTCGGACGTTCGACGCATCGAAGGCGAAGCCGTCGTGCGCTGCACGGGCGGGCTGGTCTGCGGCGCACAGCGCAAGGAATCGCTTAAACACTTCGCCGGGCGCCGCGCGATGGACATCGATGGCCTCGGCGACAAGGTCATCGAGCAGCTGGTGGAAAAGGGGCTCGTGCACAACGCCGCCGACCTGTATGACCTGACGGTCGAGCAGCTTGCCGCGCTCGATCGAATGGGTGAAAAGAGCGCCAAGAATCTTGCCGATGCAATCGAGGCGAGCAAGAACACGACGTTCCCTCGATTCCTGTTCGCGCTGGGGATTCCCAACGTCGGCGAGGCGACCGCCCTAGCGCTCGCGGAGCATTTCCTGAGTCTCGAGGCTCTCGAAGGCGCGAACGTCGATCAGATCATGGAGGTCAAAGATATTGGACCCATTGTCGCAGCCGCAGTCCGAGAGTTTCTCGATGAAAAACGCAATCGGACGGTGCTGACAGAGCTTGTGAAGCGCGGCGTTCGGTGGGAGCCGATCAAGCAACCTGCGGAGAGCACGTCACCATTGCGCGGTAAGGTGATCGTGCTGACGGGAACCTTCTCGTCGATGAGCAGAACCGAGGCGACCGATGCCATTCGTCGGGTGGGTGGCCGAGTCACGTCTTCGGTCACAAGACGGACGGATTACTTGGTCGCCGGCGAGAATCCGGGCTCCAAGCTGATTGAGGCAAGACAAATTGGCGTGACAATCTTGAAAGAGGCTGAGTTCACGAGCCTCCTTTCAAAGTAGCATCTTTGGCGCGCGAGACATCGTCAATCCATGCGAACGCGCCCAGACCAACTGACACCCCCTGGTCAGAACTGCTCGCACGGTGTTGACGTGCGGCAAGCCAGTCGTCGACGGCGTCGATGAAATACTGCCCTTGCTCCGACACGAATCGAAGGAAAAGCGGAATGTCAGACTTACGGATCCGCACCTCCGAGAGCTGGCGCTCGAATCGTGGCGACCCTTTTTGGGAATAGTTGTGAGCAATTGTGTTTATTAAGCGTGAGATTGCAATTGTTGCGTAGGTCAACGCGACATCGTTGGGTTCGCCCACAACCGCCGATCTATGCCGCGGTACAAAGCCAGCGTGACGCTTCTTGATTAGCCCAAATGTCCGAAGATCGGCGAGCAACATGCGCGCATCATTTTCGTCTGGTGCGATTTGTAGGGCTAGTGTCGTTAGGGACTGTCGACCTCGGAGCGGCAAGGCGCTTGGGCTTCCGTCAAGCTCGAGATAGTCGTCGGACGAATGCCAGCGCATTAGCGCTTGCGCTGCATTACGTATTCGGCGGTATGAACTCTGCAGTGCGGGCGAGCGCGCGATGGGTCGATTCATAGGCTTCGCGCCTTTGCCAGCTCGCGTCGTAAATGTGGCAAGCAGCTCGTCAATTGAGTTGGTGAGCTGCGCACGCGCGAGGTGAGCCAGTTCCTCGCGTTTCCGTAACCGACGCGTGCTCAATCGCTTGGATGTCATAGCCGCCCGCCCATCGTTTTCAGATTTTCGAGCGCCGGTCGTTGACAGTTGCCTGTGCGACCAACACGCGAATGGTTTGAGGATCCGACGCTTTGTCCGTTCGGTTCGTCGATCGTGTGCTTGAGTGCAAGTATTCAGAGAGAGCATTCATGAATCGCTCGATTCGAACGGATACATTCTTTTGTATTGCCAGGGACATCGTGCCGTCGAAGCGAACGCTCACGAAACGCATTGACGACTCGGGCCGATTGTCCATCGATTGCGCGTTCGCTAGGACGATCTCAAGTGCGTCGGCTAGTCGCCGGAGATCGGCTTCGGCGCCAATGGGAGAATGGTAGTAGCGCCCCACTGCAACCAAGTCGCCGCTTGGCGCGGTGCGGATCATGCGACCGGCGGCCAGCTCTCGTTTGACAGCGTTGGGCGTCACGTCGCCCGCATATCGTTTGATCAGGCTCGCAAACGAGATCGGGCCTTTGGCCGGTAGCGGTTTTGGAAGGCCGTCCCCGTCGACGAACTCTGGATCGTCGTGCCAACCGTGCATGACGCGTTCGGCCCGAGAAGGAACTGTGGACAGACTTCGCGACTCGGACTGAGCGCGAATCCCCGCGACTTCCGCCCGAGAGAGACCTGTCATGACGGCGATCTCGGACGTCGATACGCGGCCGCCGCGGATGTGAATTCGTTCGGCTGCAGCGCCAACGAATGCCGTCTTGGCGATGCCTACGAAATCGCCGACCACGAATCCGCGGGCGAGCAACATTGAAGCGAGCTTGTGGATCACTCGGTATACCAAGCCACGCTCGGGATCGGAATCGTTCATGGTGGCCACCGGTTACGGTGCACAGGGCTGCCCATTCAACTCGCAGCCGATTATTGGATTATTTGGCCACGCGAGGCGCTGCTCGAAAATGGCGGAAACGTCACGAAATTGACGCAGCGACCGGTTAAGTGTCCGCCGATGCGGTCAAGGCCGCGCCGCTTGCACGGTCGGCAAACTGGCGGGCGCCGGAACTGCTGATGCGCTTGTCCGGAATTCGCTTGCGGGCCGTGGCAGCGTCCGGCTGAAACGGTCGCGCGGCCGTACGCGAAGGACGGGGCGCCGTCGACGCCCCACCGACACCAGCTAGCGGGTCGGGCTGACCGTCACAGTTCGGCGCTACCCGTGATGCCCTGAACGGCACTGCCTGTGATGCCCTGAACGGCACTGCCTGTGATGCCCTGGACGGCACTGCCTGTGATGCCCTGGACGGCACTGCCCGTGATGCCCTGGACGGCACTGCCCGTAATGCCTTGGACGGCACTACCCGTGATGCCCTGAACGGCACTGCCGGTGATGCCCTGGACGGCGCTGCCCGTAATGCCCTTCAGCGACCGCTGCGACGCGGCGCTACCCGTGATGCCTTGGACGGCACTGCCGGTGATGCCCTGGACGGCGCTACCGGTGATGCCTTGCACAGCGCTGCCTGTGATGCCCTGGACGGCGCTACCGGTGATGCCTTGCACAGCGCTGCCTGTGATGCCCTGGACGGCGCTGCCTGTAATGCCCTTCAGCGACCGCTGCGACGCGGCGCTAACCGTGATGCCTTGCACAGCGCTGCCCGTGATCCCCTGGACGGCGCTACCGGTGATGCCTTGGACGGCACTGCCGGTGATGCCTTGCACAGCGCTGCCTGTGATCCCCTGGACGGCGCTGCCCGTAATGCCCTTCAGCGACCGTTGCGATGCGGCGCTTCCCGTGATGCCTTGGACGGCACTTCCGGTGATGCCTTGGATGGCACTACCCGTGATGCCCTGAACGGCACTGCCTGTGATGCCCTGGACGGCACTGCCTGTGATGCCTTGGACGGCACTTCCGGTGATGCCCTGGACGGCGCTACCCGTGATGCCTTGGACGGCACTGCCGGTGATGCCTTGAACAGCGCTGCCCGTGATGCCTTGGACGGCACTTCCGGTGATGCCCTGGACGGCGCTACCGGTGATGCCTTGCACAGCGCTGCCTGTGATGCCCTGGACCACGCTCTCCGCACTTCGCTTCGAAACGTCCGCGCGAAAAATTTCTGCGCGACTTACGAGAACGAGGGCGTCGGATCCTGGCTTCGTCCCGAGAATCTGCACGAAGTCGCCGACCTTGACGTCGAAGTCTGGGTGCGCCGACAAGATCTCGGCGAAAGCAAATTCTGTCGACCCGATCAGAAATGTCGCGCGGCTGCGGTCAACCGATCGAACCGTGCCAGCAACCGCAATCGGTGAGGCTCCGGGCACATACCCAGCATGCGTATTGACTACGAGGCGCGTTGCCTCTTGGGTGTCCGCGTGCCCGATTACAGCAACGGACGCGTCGGGATTGGTCGCGAGTATCGACAGGAGGTCGCTTGAATTCGCGATGGAGCGACCGTCCACCACGGCAATCGTCCGCGACGTAGCCGCGAACGATTGACCAAGAACGCTGATGGCCTTCAAGCCATCGACACGTTCCACTGGTCCGAAAGCGCGAACGAAATCCTCTCCAGCCGAAGCGGCGGATGAAACGCCTCCGCACGCAACGGCAATCGCGGTGGCGACTCCGATTCGGAGTCCGCGCGATTCAATCTTCATTTTTTATCCCCTAGCGCGATCGATTTACTTCAATTCGTGTTCAACAGGGCTCCGCAGTCCAAATTCGGACGGATTCCACTTATCCAGTCGATTCTCAACGTAAAGGTAAACACCAACGCCGACGCCCATCCGCTCTTCGTCCGCTCCTGGTGGGTGTGCCGCCATCCAAGCATCCAACTCCTCCAAAAACTCGACACCGCGGTCCTGCAAAAACGCCGAAAGCTTTGGAACGAGCCTTATGCTGAGCCCATGATCCGCTGCGACAGTTCGCTCAAAACGGCCGTCTTCCTCGCGCTCGACTTCCAAGTTGTGATCGAGAGTCTCGATAACGTTGGTCACCACGGTCGAAAGTCGATTCAGACTTTCATTCGTGAGCGCCTCCGGTATGTACGCTCGACTCTCGAGTCTCAATAAACCAGCTTCCGTGCGCCTCACCGCTTGCACATTCAGAAGCTCATTGAGCATCGAATGCGGGGATGCGTTGCCGCAGAAACGCTTCACAATCTCGACGAAGCTTGCCTTGTAGTCCCCTTCCGACTGATCAAACGGAACATCGATCGGCCAACCATAAGGCCCGACGTACTTTGGGTCGGTCGACCACCCGGTCAACAGACGTGCAATTCTCGCGAGTCGACTGCGATCGCTGGTGCCTTCATCTCGCGCCCACATATCGAGCGTCTGTTCGACGTCGCGACGAGTCAGTCCCGTTACGACGCAAACGCGTCCGATGGACGCATTCGTGTCACCGCGCCAACAGTCCTTGATGCTCTCTTCGATGAAGACCTCTTTCGTTACGGCGACAAACTCTGAGAACGAAATTCCGTTGCGCAGAAGGATTCGGACGAGTGGTCTAAAAATCCTTCGGGATGCTTCTAAGAGCTTGGATCTTATGTCGAATCCTACCATTAGTTACATAATGGCAGCATTTGACGAAATGTACATGACCGCCTCTGGGGACGCCGCCGATTGCTAGTCGCGGTTCAGGCGCCATCGCCCTTCTTGGATGCGTCAGAGCAACGCTTTGCCCGGTCCGCCGCGCACAGGTTTTGCTGCGGCGCACTAGTCGCTTTCTTTACAGCGACTGTAGTAGCCGCCTGCACTGATAAGGAATCTGGAAGCAATGTCACGGCACGTGGAATTCTTCGGCGGAGCGTCGGATCGGAGCCTTCGTCTCTGGATCCGCAGCGCGTCTCGGATACGTTTGGGTTCGAGATTCTTCGCGATATTTATGAAGGGCTTACATCCGAATCCGCCTCCGGCGAGATCGTCCCGGGCGCGGCGGCGACGTGGTCAGTCGATGCGAGCGGAACCCGGTATACGTTTCGGTTGCGCCCGGGCCTTCGCTGGTCCGACGGCTCGCCGCTAACCGCTCGAGACTTCGAGCGGGGACTCGGCCGCGCGGTGGATCCAAGGGTCGGGGCCCCGAATGCGGCGCTTTTGGGATTGGTTCGGCGTCGGGAATCGGGGCCTGACGGCGCCCGCGCCGGCACGGAACTCGATGTTTCGGCACCGGATGCCACAACCCTGGTCGTGCAGTTGAAGGCACCGGCGCCGTTCTTTCCGGCCGTGCTCGCTAACGCGATCGCGTATCCAGCCCATCAGGGGAACCCTGAAACCCTCGACCCGGTGCGCCCGACCCCGCCATCGAACGGCCCGTACCGGCTCACGGAGTGGACGCCCGGCGGAACGCTTCGCCTCGAACGAAATCCGTACTACTGGGACGCGCCGAACGTGGCGATCCCGCGCGTCGAGTACACCGCGATCGCGGATTCAAACGTGGAGCTGCTTCGCTATCGGGCGGACGAGCTCGACATGACGAGCTTCGTGCCGGCGCAGCGGCTGGACGAGCTGCGGCAGCAGTCGCCTGCGGAACTTCAGGTCCGGGCGCAGCTGGCGGTCGTCTACTACGCATTCAACATGAGCACGGGACCCTTGGCCGCGTCGACGCCACTGCGCCGGGCGCTGTCGCTCGCCATCGACCGCGAGCGCTTGGCAACCGCCGTGCTGCGCGGTGGCCAGGTGCCTGCGTACGGCTTCGTGCCGCCGGGGATCGCCGGCTACGACAACCCGGCCTACGCCTGGCGTGGCGAGGCGCAGGACGCCCGCCTGCGCGAAGCACGCTCGCTCTATCGCGCGGCGGCATACCCGGGCGCGCGTCCGCTGCGGCTGCGCTTGCTATGCCCGGAGGACGACACGCTCAAGCGCGTGGCGCTTGCGGTCACAGCGATGTGGCGCGAGGGACTCGGCATCGAGACGACGACGACCTTCCTCGAATACCGTGCGTTCCTCGCGGCGCGCGAGCGGCGCGGCGAGTGGGACGTGCTGTCGCACGGCTGGAACGCCGACTACCCCGACCCGGGCAACTTCCTGTCGATCTTCGGCAGCGACGGCGCGCAGAACGACGGGCGCCTCGCCGACCCGGCCTTCGACTCGCAGCTGCGCGAGATCGCGGCGGAGGCCGACGGCCCGCGGCGCCTCGAGCGCCTCGCGGCCGCCGAGCGCACCTTGCTCGAGGACTACGCCGTCGCGCCGCTGTACTTCGCGGTCAGCCGGCGCCTCGTCAAGCCGTGGGTGCAGGGCGCGGTGCTCTCGCCGATGAACCACAACTACTCGAAGTACCTGTCGCTCCAAGCGCCCGCCAAATGACAGCGCCGCCCCGCGGGCGGCGCTGCCGATGCGCGTCGACCGCCGCTTGCGGCGGCGGCGCGGCCTCAGAGTCCCTGGATCGTCGCGGACTTGCGCAGCGACTCGATGTACTCGCGGACCTCGCGCTGCTGCACCATCGGCGCGAGGCGGTCCTTGATCGAGTCGAAGGGCGGCGGCGTCGTCGGCCGCGAGTCCTCGAGCCGGATCACGTGGTAGCCGAACTCGCTCTTGACGGGCTCCTTCGTGTACTCGCCCTTCTTGAGCTTCTCGACCGCCTCGGAGAAGGGCTTGACCATCCGGTCCGGCGTGAACCAGCCGAGGTCGCCGCCCTGGGCTTTCGAGCCGTCGACCGAGAGCTTCTTGGCGAGGTCCTCGAACTTCGCGCCCTTGCCGATCTGGGCGATCGCGTCCTTCGCGACCGCCTCGTCCTTCACGAGGATGTGGCGCGCGTGGTACTCGGTCTTCGGCAGCTGCGCGACCCACTTGTCGTACTCGGCCTTCAGCTGCTCGTCGTTCGGCTTGTCGCTCTTGATGTGCTTCTGCACGAGCGCGCCGGCGAGCGCGTTCATGTACTGCAGCTGGATGCGCGGGCCCATGTCCGGGTCGTCGCTCAGGTTCTCCTTCTTCGCCTGCTGGGCGGCGACGTACATCTCGATCAGCTGCTCGAGCGTCTGCTTCCTCTGCTCGGGCGTGATCTCGGCCGCCTTCTTGTTGAACTGGCTCTGGACGACGACGTTGAACACGGCCGCCGTGATCGGCTCACCATTCACGGTCGCGACCGGCGGCTCGACGGCAGCGGCCGGCGTCGCGGCCGGGGTCGAGTTGCCGGCCTTGTTGCAGGCGGCCAGCGCCAGCGCCGCGGTGGCGGCGAGCGCCGCGGTCCTCAGGGTCGTGCTCATGGAATGCCTCATGTGTCGATGAAGGAAGGCGGGGAAGCGCGCTCGCCCGGGGCGTCCGCCTCGATGCCGAGCGCATGGATATCGTTGGGAATCAGTGGTCGCAGCGCCTCGTACACCAGCCGGTGGCGGGCCAGCACCGGCAGGCCCCGGAACTTCTCCGACAGGATGCGCACGCGATAGTGCCCGGCGCCACCCGCGGCACCGGCGTGGCCGGCATGCTGGGCGCTGTCGTCGATGACCTCGAGGTGCAGAGGCTCGAGCGCGTTCGCGAGCAGCTCGCGGATCTGCGGGAGCCGGTCGTTCACGGCTTGACCTTCAGGAAGGGCCGCACGTCGACGGCCGCGAACACGCCCTCGGTGACGTACGGATCGGCGTCGGCCCATGCGCGAGCCTCGGCGAGCGAGCCGAACTCGGCGACGATCAGGCTGCCGGTGAAGCCCGCCGGGCCGGGATCCGGCGCGTCGATCGCCGGCAGCGGGCCGCTCAGCACGAGCCGTCCGGCCGCGAGCAGCGCGTCGAGGCGCGCGAGGTGCGCGGGGCGCGCCGCGCGCCGGCGCGGCAGGGAGCCCGCAGTATCGGTGCCGATGATCGCGTACAGCACCTCAGCCCCCGCGGTGCTCGATGCGCTCGGCGAGCCAGAAGCTGCTCGCGAAGGCGTACAGGACGGTGAGGCCGATCGCGGCCAGCTTCCACTTCGCCCACGCCAGCGTGCTGACGTGGTAGACGAACACGAGGTTGACGGCGGCGATCACGAGCGAGAACAGCGCCCAGCCGGTGTTCATCAGCCGCCACGTCCGCGCATCCGCCTGGATCTGCGGCTCCATCAGCCGTTGCATCAGCGGCTTCCCGCCGAGCACCTGGCTCGCGAGCAGCACGATCGCGAACAGCACGTTCAGCACCGTCAGCTTCCACTTGATGAACAGCTCGTTGTGGAAATAGAGCGTCAGGCCGCCGAACACGAGCGCAAGGCCTGCCGAGACCAGCAGCATCATGCTGACGTGCCGCGTCCGCAGCCACTGCACGGCGGCGACGAGGACGGTGGCGGCCATCAGCACGCCGGTCGCGACGTATACGTCCGCGAGGTTCAGCGTGATGAAGAAGGCGAGGACCGGGAGAAAGTCGTAGAGCGCCTGCACGGACGGCCGGGGCGGGACAGGTTGGCCGGGTATGATAGCTGAAACAGGCGCCAACGCCCGAATCCCGCGATGAGCCAGCTGCTCGAGCTGCACCCGAAGAACCCGCAGGTGCGCCTGATCCGGCGCGCCGTTGAGGCCGTGCGCGCCGGTGGCGTCATCGTCTACCCGACCGACTCGTGTTACGCGCTCGGCTGCGCGCTCGGCGACAAGGGCGCGATGGAGCGCATCGCGCGAATCCGCGAGACGACCAAGGACCACCACTTCACGCTCGTGTGCCGCGACCTGTCGGAGATCGCGCGCTACGCGCGCGTCGAGAACTGGCAGTACCGGCTCATGAAGGCGGCCACGCCGGGGCCCTACACGTTCATCCTCGAGGCGACGCGCGTCGTGCCGAGGCGCCTGCAGAACCCGCGCCGGCGGACGATCGGGCTGCGCGTGCCGGACCACCCGGTGCCGCAGCTGCTGCTCGGCGAGCTCGGCGAGCCGCTGATGAGCTCGACGCTGATCCTGCCGGGCGACCCGTACCCGCAGACCGATGCGACCGAGATCTACGCGCGCCTGAAGCACCAGGTCGAGGTCGTGCTCGACGGCGGCAACTGCGGCCTCGAGCCGACGACGGTCGTTGACCTCGCCGGCGGCGCACCGGTGGTCCTGCGGCTCGGCAAGGGCCCGCTCGCTCCGCTCGGGCGGGAGCCCGCGGCCGCGGCGCGCCCGCTATAATCCGCGGCGCCATCGCCGACGAGTCGAGCGCCGCCGCGGCGCGGCCCCGTGCGCGAGGGGCCCGCCGCCACAACCACAGCAGAATCAATGAACCTGCAAGGCACACTTCGCGCAATTCCTGCCGCCACGGCGCGCCACCGCGCGCCGTCGTCCCGGGCCGGCTGAGCGCCGCCCGGAGCCTGCCCGTGGCCACCACGCCCGCGAACGCCCGCGTCGTGTCCGGCATGCGCCCGACCGGCCAGCTGCACCTCGGCAACTACCACGGCGCGCTCAAGAACTGGGTCGAGCTGCAGTACCAGTACGAGTGCTTCTTCTTCATCGCCGACTGGCACGCGCTCACGACCGGCTACGAGGACACGGCGCAGATCGAGGAGAACACCTGGCAGATGCTGATCGACTGGCTGGGCGCGGGCCTCAACCCCTCGGCCTGCACGCTCTTCATCCAGTCGAAGGTGCCGGAGCACGCCGAGCTGCACCTGCTGCTGTCGATGATCACCCCGCTCAGCTGGCTCGAGCGCGTGCCGACCTACAAGGACCAGCAGGAGCAGCTGAAGGACAAGGACCTCGCGACCTACGGCTTCCTCGGCTACCCGCTGCTGCAGAGCGCCGACATCCTCGTCTACCGCCCGCGCTACGTGCCGGTCGGCGAGGACCAGGTCGCGCACGTCGAGGTCACGCGCGAGGTCGCGCGGCGCTTCAACCACGTGTACGGCCGCGAGAGCGACTTCGAGGCCAAGGCCGAGAAGGCGATCAAGCAGCTCGGCAGCAAGAACGCGACGATGTACCGCGGCCTGCGCAAGGCCTACCAGGAGACCGGCTCGACCGAGGCGCTCGAGAAGGCGCGCGCGCTGCTCGGCTCGCAGGCACGCCTGACGCTCGCCGACCGCGAGCGGCTGCAGGGCTTCCTCGAGGGCACGGGCCGCTCGATCCTGCCGGAGCCGGAGGTGCTGCTGACCGCGACCCCGAAGGTCCCGGGCCTCGACGGCCGCAAGATGTCGAAGTCCTACGGCAACACGATCGGGCTGCGCGAGGACCCGGCCGAGGTCACGAAGAAGCTGAAGGCGATGCAGACCGACCCGGCGCGCGTGCGCCGCACCGACCCCGGCAACCCGGACATCTGTCCGGTGTTCGACCTGCACCGGATCTATTCCTCGGAGGAGACCCGGCAGTGGGCGGCGGCCGGCTGCCGCTCGGCCGGCATCGGCTGCCTCGAGTGCAAGAAGCCGCTGATCGAATCGGTGGTCGCCGAGATCGAAGGAATCCGCGCACGTGCCAAGGAATACGAGGACAATCGGGACGCGGTCCGGGGCATCATTGCCGCCGGTTCGGACAAGGCGCGCGACAGCGCCCGGGCGACGATGAACGAGGTGCGGACCGCCATGGGGCTGGAGTACCGCTGAGTACGCGCATGGCCAAAGGGGACCTGAAGCTGGTCGAGAACGCCGGGCTGCCGCCACCGGCGGAGCCCGTGCCGCCGCCGCGCCAGGAGGAGATGCCGTTCGCGATCGTCGACGGCGAGGCGCTGACCGAGCCGCCGAAGGACCTGTACATCCCGCCGCAGGCACTGCAGGTGTTCCTCGAGGCCTTCGAGGGCCCGCTCGACCTGCTCTTGTACCTGATCCGCCGCCAGAACCTCGACATCCTCGACATCCCGATCGCCGAGATCACGCGCCAGTACCTCGCCTACATCGATCTGATGCGCGAGCTCGAGCTCGAGCTCGCCGGCGAGTACCTGCTGATGGCCGCGATGCTCGCCGAGATCAAGTCGCGCATGCTGCTGCCGAGGTCCACCGGCACGGACGCCGAGGAGGCCGACCCGCGCGCCGACCTCGTGCGCCGGCTGCAGGAGTACGAGCGCTTCAAGCGCGCCGCGGAGGACATCGACCAGCTGAAGCGCGTCGAACGCGACGTGTTCATCGGCGGCGCCGAGGTCCTCGAGCGCAAGGTCGTCGAGCTGCTGCCGGAGGTCACGCTGCAGGAGATGCTGCTCGCGTTCTCCGACGTCATCCAGCGCGCGGCGATGTTCGCGCACCACCACGTGCAGCGTGAGCGGCTCTCGGTGCGCCAGCGCATGAGCGACATCCTCGACCGGCTGCAGTCGGGCGCGGTGCTGCCGTTCGGCCGGCTGTTCGCGGTCGAGGAGGGGCGCATGGGCGTGACGGTCACCTTCGTCGCGATCCTGGAACTCCTGCGCGAGGGACTGCTCGAACTGACGCAGGCGGCGGAGTACGCGCCGATCCACGTGCGCGCGGCGTCGCCGCGCAGCGACATCCCCGCCGCCAACGACGACGCGGTCGGCGCCGCGTCCTGAGCCCAGCGGAGTAGCGATGAGCGACACCCCCATCAAGAACGTCGTCGAGGCCGCGCTGCTGGCCGCCGGGCGCCCGCTCGACGTCGAGCAGTTGCGCGAGCTGTTCGACGAGTTCGCGCGGCCGGAAGCGGCCGCCGTGCGCGTGGCGCTGAAGGCGCTCGCCGAGGAATACGCCGGCCGCGGCATCGAGCTCGCCGAGGTCGCGAGCGGCTTTCGGATCCAGGTGCGCGACTCGGTCGCGACCGAGGTCTCGCGGCTGTGGCAGGAGCGCCCGCAGCGCTACTCGCGCGCGCTGCTCGAGACGCTCGCGCTGATCGCCTACCGCCAGCCGATCACGCGCGGCGAGATCGAGGACGTGCGCGGCGTGCAAGTGAACCCGAACATCATCCGCACGCTGCTCGAGCGCGGCTGGGTGCGGGTCATCGGCCACCGCGAGGTGCCCGGCCGCCCCGAGCTGCTCGCGACGACGCGCGAGTTCCTCGACTACTTCAGCCTGAAGAGCCTCGACGACCTGCCGACGCTGAGCCAGCTGAAGGACGTCGAGACGCTCGGCGTGCAGCTCGAGTTCGCCGCGACCCGCGAGGACGCGCCGGCTGCGCCCGCGGATCCGGAGTCGGCGGACGGGGGCGACGCGCAGGAAAGCGGCGTCGAGGCCTCCGGCGAGGAGGAGGGCGAGCGCGACTTCGCTGCCGACCCGGAAGGCAGCAAGGCGCCGTTCGCCGCGAAGCCGCCGGGCGAGTAGCCGGTGGCCGAGCGCCTGCAGAAGGTGCTGGCCGCCGCCGGCGTCGCCTCGCGTCGCGAGGCGGAGGGCTGGATCCGCGCCGGCCGGGTCACCGTCAACGACCGCCCGGCGAGCCTCGGCCAGCGCGTCGAGGAGGATGACCGCATCGCGGTCGACGGCCGGCGCCTGCGGCTCGAGCGCGCGGCACCGAAGGACTTGGTGCTCCTCTATCACCGCCCGCCCGGCGAGGCGCTGACCGCCGAGGACGCCGGCGCCGGCGACGCGATCGTCGATCGCCTGCCGCCGCTGCGCGGGCGCCGCTGGCTGCCGCTCTCGCCGCTCGCGCCGACCGACGGCGGACTCGAGCTGTTCACGACCGACGGCGGGCTGCGCGCCGCGGCGAGCCGCGCGGCCGCCGCGCAGCTCCCGATCGGCTGGGCCGTCCGGGTCAGCGGCGAGCCGACCGAGGCGCTGATCGCCTCGCTCGAGGCGCGGGCGCGCGCGGCGGAGCCTTCGTTCACGATCGCGGCGGTGCGCGCCGCGGGCGGCGAGGGCCGCAACCGCTGGTACGAGTTCGACACGGCCGGCGCACGCGGGCGCGACCTGCGCGAGCTGCTGCTGGCGGCGGGTCTCGACGTCAGCCGCATCCTGCGCACGCGCGTCGGCCCGGTGACGATGGACCGCGAGCTGTCGCGCGGTCGGCACCGCGAGCTCGGCGCCGAGGAGCGGCGGCGCCTGTACGAGGCGGTCGGGCTCGAGGCGCCGTCGCGGGCGCCGCCGGCTAGCGCTGGCAGTCGAAGCGCGCGCCCGTCACGCCCGAGCTCTCGGGACCGAGCAGGTAGAGGTAGGTCGCGGTGATCTCCTCGGGCGCGCGCAGCCGGGTCGCATCCTCGGCCGGATAGGCGAGCGCGCGCATCGCGGTGCGCACCGCGCCGGGGTTCACGAGGTTCACGCGCAGCCGGTGGCCCTCGTACTCGTGCGCGAGCACCTGCGCGAGGCCCTCGGTGCCGAACTTCGACACCGCGTAGGCCCCCCAGTACGCGCGGCCGCGCTGGCCGACGCCCGAGGTCGTGAACACGAGCGAGCCGTCCGGCGACTGCTCGAGCAGCGGCAGGCACACCTGCGTCAGCGCGAACGCGGCGGTCAGGTTCACCTGCAGCACGCGACACCAGGTCGGCACGTCGTGGAAGCGCACCGGCGCACGCACGCCGAGGATCGAGGCGTTGTGCAGCAGGCCATCGAGGCGGCCGAACTCCCGGCCGATCGCGGCGGCGAGCGCGTCGAAGTCGGCGGCGAGCGCGTTCTCGAGGTCGAGCGGCACGTAGGCAGGCCGCGCGCGGCCGAGCGCGGCGATCTCGTCGTACACCGACTCGAGCTTGCGGGCGCTGCGCCCGGTGAGCACGACCGCCGCGCCGTGCCGCGCGAGCTCGAGCGCGACCGCGCGGCCGATGCCGCTGCTCGCGCCGGTGACGAGGATCACGCGTCCATCGAGCAGGTCGGCGGCCGGACGGTAGCGGGCGGGGTCGAAGTCGGGGATCACTCGCGGCTCTCCAGCGTCGCGCGGCGCGCGGCGCGCCAGCCGATCCATAGTTGCACGAACGGGTGCGGTGCGCGCGCGGGCGGCGCGAACGTGAGCGCGCGCGCGACGCGCGCCGCGGCCGGCGTTCGCGCGTCGGCGAGCGCATCGGCGCGCGCCAGCGCGTCCGCCGCGAGATGCCGATGCTCGGGCGCCGCGCCGGCGACGAGGCCGATCGCCGTGCCGAGTGCCGCGCCGTACTCGCCCGCCGTCGGCAGCGCCGCGCCGGCGAGCAGCTGGCAGGCGACCGCCCACAGCGAGCCATGCGAATCCGCGCAGTCCGCGAGCGCCTCGGCGTCCGTGCGCGGCTTGAGCCCCGCGAGTGCGCGCTCGGCGGCCGCGACCCGCGCCTCGAGCCGCCGCCACTCGACCGGCGCGCCGCCGCCCTCGCGCAGGCGGCGCGTCAGCGGGTGCAGCGGCGAGCCGGCCGCGAGCCGCGCGAGCTCCTCCCGCCACCAGCCGAGCCGCACGTGCGCGACCTCGTGCGTGACGCTGTCGCTCATCGGCAGCCTAAGTTCGCCGTCGAGCTCGGTGAGCGCCTCGATCGTTGCGCGGCCCTCGCCGGCGAACACGCGCGTCAGGCGCTCGGCCTCGGCACTCGCGAACATCCGCGCCGCGCCTCAGGCCGCGCCGACCCAGGCGAGCAGCTCGTCCGGCGCATCGACGATCCCGTCCGGCCGCCACGCCGCCGGATCCTCGCCGGCCGCGAGGTAGCCGTAGCGCGCGGCGACGGTGCGCATGCCGGCGGCGCGGCCGGCGATGATGTCGCGCTCGGTGTCCCCGACGTAGACGCAGTCGGCGGGCTCGAGGCCGGCGAGCCGGGCGGCGTGCCACAGCGGCTCGGGGTGCGGCTTGCGCTTCTCGAGCGTGTCGCCGGCGACAACGCACGCGGCGCGCGCGGCGAGGCCGAGCGCCTCGAGCAGCGGCGCGGTCAGCCAGCCGGGCTTGTTGGTCACGATCCCCCACGGGATCGAGCGCGCCTCGAGCGTCGCGAGCACCGCCTCGAAGCCGGCGAACAGCCGCGTGCCGGCCGAGAGCGAGCCGCGGTAGAGCTCGAGGAAGCGCCGCCGCAGCCGCTCGTGCTCCTCGGGCGAGGCGCCGGCGAAGCCGAGGCGGACGAGCGCCGCGCCGCCATGCGAGACCTGCGGGCGGATCGCGGCGAAGGGCAGGGGCGCCGCGCCCTGCTCACGGCGCAGCGCGTTCAGCGCCGCACCCATGTCGGGCGCGGTGTCGAGCAGCGTGCCGTCGAGGTCGAGGAGCAGCGCGCGCGCCGGGCCGCGCGCGCTCACGCGTCCGCCGCCGGCCGGCGCAGGTGCATCAGGTAGTTGACGCCGACGTCGCGGCCGAGCCGGAAGCGCCGGGTCAGCAGGTCGATCTCGATGCCGGCGGCGTCGGCGAGCTCGAGGCCGGCAGCGCGCGCCGCGCGCGCGAGCTCCGACGGGCGGATGAAGCGCGCGTACTCGTGCGTGCCGCGCGGCACCGTGCGCGTCAGGTACTCGGCGCCGAGGATCGCGACCGCGAAGGAGCGCAGGTTGCGGTTGATCGTCGAGACGAACACCGAGCCGCCGGGGCGCGCGAGGCGCGCGAGCGCGCCGAGCGTGCTCGCCGGGTCCGGCACGTGCTCGAGCATCTCCATGCAGGTCACGAGGTCGAAGGCGCCCGGCTGCTCGGCGGCGAGGTCCTCGGCGCTGACCTGCCGGTAGTCGACCGCGAGCCGCGACTCGAGCGCGTGCAGCCGCGCGACCTCGAGCGCGGCGGGCGCGAGGTCGATGCCGAGCGCGCGCGCTCCCTCGCGCGCCAGCGACTCGGTCAGGATGCCGCCGCCGCAGCCGACGTCGACGGCGCGCGCGCCGGCGAGCCGCGCGTGCTGCCCGAGGTAGGCGAGGCGCAGCGGGTTCAGCTCGTGCAGCGGCCGGAACTCGCCGAGCGGGTCCCACCAGCGCCCGGCGAGCGCGTCGAAGCGGCCGATTTCGGCGGCATCGACGTTGCCCTTGAGCTCGGCCATCGCACCTCCCGGAGAGCCCCGGCGGGGCCCGTTTGCGAGCGCCGAATTATAGCCGCCGGCAGCGAGCAAATGCCTGAAAATCCTGCGGAAGAACGCGCTCGCTGTGGTAGAATTTTCGTTTCGCCAGACACCCCGGAACCGCGCCCTCCATGGCCGACATCGCCCGCGAGATCCTGCACGTCAACCTCGAGGACGAGATGCGCCAGTCCTACCTCGATTACGCGATGAGCGTGATCGTCGGGCGGGCGCTGCCGGACGTCCGCGACGGCCTGAAGCCCGTGCACCGGCGCGTGCTGTACGCGATGCACGAGCTCGGCGTCGAGTGGAACAAGGGCTACAAGAAGTCGGCGCGCGTGGTCGGCGACGTCATCGGCAAGTACCACCCGCACGGCGACACCGCGGTCTACGACGCGATGGTGCGCATGGCGCAGCCGTTCTCGATGCGCTACCTGCTGGTCGACGGCCAGGGCAACTTCGGCTCGGTCGACGGCGACATGCCGGCGGCAATGCGCTACACCGAGGTGCGCATGTCGAAGCTGGCGAGCGAGCTGCTCGCCGACATCGACAAGGAGACCGTCGACTTCGTCCCGAACTACGACGAGTCGGAGCGGGAGCCCGCGGTCCTGCCGACGCGCGTGCCGAACCTGCTGGTCAATGGCGCGACCGGCATCGCGGTCGGCATGGCGACCAACATCCCGCCGCACAACCTCGGCGAGATCATCGACGCCTGCATTGCGCTGATCGACGACCCGAACCTGTCGCTCGCCGCGCTCATGCAGCTGGTGCCGGGCCCGGACTTTCCGACCGCCGGGCTCATCAACGGCGCCGCCGAGATCGTCGCCGCCTACAAGACCGGCCGCGGCCGCATCTACGTGCGGGCCCGCACCCAGGTCGAGGAGCTCGAGCGCGGCCGGCAGCAGATCGTCGTCACCGAGCTGCCTTACCAGGTCAACAAGGCACGCCTGCTCGAGCGCATCGCGGACCTGGTCCGCGAGAAGGTCATCGACGGCATCGCCGGCGATGGCCTGCGCGATGAGTCCGACAAGGACGGCCTCCGGGTCGTCATCGAGCTCCGCCGCGGCGAGGTCCCGGACGTCGTCCTCAACAACCTCTACAAGCACACGCCGCTCGAGACCGTCTTCGGCATCAACATGGTGGCGCTGGTCGACGGCCAGCCGCGGCTCATGGGCCTCAAGGAGCTGCTGGACGCGTTCCTGCGGCACCGGCGCGAGGTCGTCACCCGCCGGACGCTGTTCGAGCTGCGCAAGGCGCGCGAGCGCGGCCACGTGCTCGAGGGGCAGGCGGTCGCGCTCGCGAGCATCGACGAGGTGATCGCGGTCATCAAGGCCGCGGCGACGCCGGCCGAAGCCAAGGTCGGGCTGATGGCGCGCGGCTGGCCACCGGGCGCGGTGCCGGAGATGCTGGCGCGCGCCGGCGAAGTCAGCGCCCGGCCCGACGGCCTTGCGCCGGAGTTCGGGCTGATCGAGGGCCGCTACGTGCTGTCCGACGTGCAGGCGCAGGCGATCCTCGACCTGCGGCTGCACCGCCTCACGGGCCTCGAGCGCGACAAGATCGTCACCGAGTACGGCGAGCTGCTCGACCGCATCCGCGAGCTCAACGACATCCTCGTGAAGCCCGGCCGGCTGCTCGAGGTCATCCGCGGCGAGCTGCTCGAGGTCAAGGCGGCCTACGGCGACGCGCGCCGCACCGAGATCAACGTCGATCACTCCGACCTGACGATCGAGGACCTGATCGAGGACCAGACGGTCGTGTGCACGCTGTCGCGTGACGGCTACGCGAAGAGCCAGCCGATCACCGAGTACCGCCGGCAGAACCGCGGCGGCCGCGGCCGCGCGGCGACCGACATGAAGGAAGAGGACCTGATCGACCGGCTGTTCGTCGCCAACACGCACGACACGCTGCTGTGCTTCTCGAACCGCGGGCGCGTCTACTGGCTGCGCGTCTACCAGCTGCCGCTCGCCGGGCGCGGCGGCCGCGGCAAGCCGATCGTGAACCTGCTGCCGCTCGAGGACGGCGAGCGCATCAACGCGATGCTGCCGATCCGCGAGTACCCGCTCGACCGCTACGTGTTCATGGCGACCAGCCAGGGCACCGTCAAGAAGACGCCACTCGAGGCGTTCTCGCGGCCGCGCGCCGCGGGCATCATCGCCGTCACGCTCGACCCGGGTGACCGGCTGGTCGGCGTCGACATCACCGACGGCACGAAGGAAATCATGCTGTGCACCTCGGCCGGCAAGGCCGTGCGCTTCCCCGAGGACGAGGTGCGGCCGATGGGCCGCGAGGCCGCGGGCGTGCGCGGCATCCTGCTGAGCGAGGACCAGGAGGTGAACTCGCTGATCGTGCTCGGCGAGGGCATGATCCTGACCGCCTCGGAGAACGGCTACGGCAAGCTGACCGAGGTCGCCGAGTTCCCGCTGCACGGCCGCGGCGGCCAGGGCGTCATCGCGCTGCAGCTCTCCGAGCGCAACGGCCGGATGGTCGGCGCCCTGCAGGTGCGGCCGGGCGATGACGTCATGCTGATCAGCCGCGGCGGGACGCTGGTCCGGACCGCCGTCGCGCAGGTCTCGGTGCTCGGCCGCAACACGCAGGGCGTCCGGCTCATGCGGCTCGACGAGGCGGACCTCCTCGTCGGCCTGGCCCGCACCGAGCACATCAACGGCGTCGACGAAGCACTCGGGCCCGAGGGGCTCCCGGAGGCGACCGAGCCGGCACCCGGCGACCCGGCGCCGAACTGACGGCGCCCGCGCGGTGCATGCCGAGAGGCTAGCCGGTACGATGGCCGCGCGACCCCCGCAGCCGGGGTCGGGAGTCGCGATGCGCGCCTACAACTTCGCCGCCGGACCCGCGATGCTGCCGCTCGAGGTGCTCGAGCAGGCGCGCGCCGAGCTGACCGACTGGCGCGGCGCCGGCGCCTCGGTCATGGAGATCTCCCACCGCAGCAAGGCCTTCGTCGCGGTCGCCGCCGAGGCCGAGCAGGACCTGCGCGCGCTGCTCGCGATCCCGGCCCACTACCACGTGCTGTTCGTGCAGGGCGGGGCGACGCTGCAGTTCGCCGCGGTGCCGATGAACCTCGCGCCCGGCGCGCGCGTCGACTACGTGAACAGCGGCCAGTGGTCGGCCAAGGCGATCGCGGAGGCGAGGCGCCACGCCGACGTCAGCGTGATCGCGGACGGGGCGGCGAGCGAGTACTTCGCGCTGCCGCCGGCCGGCGAATGGCGGCCGAGCGCGGACGCCGCGTACCTGCACTACACGCCGAACGAGACGATCTCGGGCGTCGAGTTCCACGACGTCCCCGAGAGCCGCGCGCCGCTGGTCGCCGACATGTCCTCGACGATCCTGTCGCGGCCGATCGACGTCGAGCGCTTCGGGCTCATCTACGCCGGCGCGCAGAAGAACATCGGCCCCTCCGGCCTCACGGTCGTGATCGTGCGCCAGGACCTGCTCGGCCGCGCGCGCGCCGACCTGCCGGGCGTGCTCGACTACCGCGCGATCGCGGCCGACCACTCGATGCTGAACACGCCGCCGACCTTCGCCTGGTACCTGGCCGGCCTCGTGTTCAAGTGGCTGCGGCGCGAAGGCGGGCTCGCCGCGATGGCCGCGCGCAACCGCGCCAAGGCCGAGCTCCTGTACCGCTACATCGACGGCTCGGGCTGGTACCGCAACCCCATTGACCCGGCGGCGCGCTCCTGGATGAACGTGCCGTTCCGGCTCCGGGAGCCGGCGCTCGAGAAGGAGTTCGCGGCCGAGGCCGCCGCCGCCGGGCTCACGAACCTCGAGGGGCACCGCTCGGTCGGCGGCATGCGCGCGAGCCTCTACAACGCGATGCCGCTGGCCGGCGTCGAGGCGCTGGTCGCGTTCATGCGCGACTTCGCGCGGCGCCGCGGCTGACGCCCGTGTTCCGTATCCTGCCGCTGAACGCGATCTCGGCCCGCGGCCTCGCGCGGCTGCCGCCGGACCGCTACCAGGTCGTGCCCGGCATCGCCGAGCCGCACGCCGTGCTGGTGCGCTCCGCCGACATGCACTCGATGGCGATCCCGCCCTCGCTGCTCGCCGTGGCGCGCGCCGGCGCGGGCGTCAACAACATCCCGGTCGCGGCGCTCTCCAAGCGCGGCATCCCGGTGTTCAACGCGCCCGGCGCGAACGCCAACGCCGTCAAGGAGCTCGTGATCGCCGGGCTCCTGCTCGCGGCGCGGCACGTGTGCGAGGCATGGTCGTTCGTGCGCGGCCTCGAGCTCGAGGGCGCCGCGCTCGACGAGGCGGTCGAGGGCGGCAAGAAGCGCTTCGTCGGCTACGAGCTGCCGGGGCGCACGCTCGGCGTCGTCGGCCTCGGCGCGGTCGGAGTCGAGGTCGCGAACGCGGCGCACGCGCTCGGCATGCACGTGCTCGGCTACGACCCGCAGATCACGGTGCAGCGCGCCTGGCAGCTGTCGTCCGGCGTCACGCAGGCGCTGTCGGTCGAGGACCTGTTCGCCCGCTCGGAGCTCGTGACGCTGCACGTGCCGGCGGTGGCCGCGACGCGCGGGCTCGTGAACGCGGCGCGCATCAAGCTGCTGAAGCCGGGCGCGGCGCTGCTGAACTTCGCGCGCGCCGAGATCGTCGTCGAGGCCGACGTGCTGTCGGCGCTCGACGCCGGGCGTCTGTCGGCCTACGTCTGCGACTTCCCGAGCGCGGCCAACAAGCGCCACCCGAAGGTCGTGGCGCTGCCGCACCTCGGCGCCTCGACCGGCGAGGCCGAGGAGAACTGTGCGGTGATGGTCGCCGAGACGCTGCGCGACTTCCTCGAGAACGGCAGCCTGCGCCACTCGGTGAACTTCCCGGAGGCGATCCTGCCGCGGCTGCCGAACACCTGGCGGCTCGCGATCGCGAACGCCAACGTGCCGAACATGGTCGGCCAGATCTCGACCACGCTCGCCGGCGCCGGGCTCAACATCGCCGACCTGCTCAACAAGTCGCGCGGCGAGATCGCCTACACGCTAATCGACACCGACGCGGCCGTGCCCGAGAGCGTGGTCGAGAAGCTGGCGCGGATCGAGGGCGTGCTCTCGGTCCGGCTGGTCTGAGGGCGGCGCCGTGGCGAAGCAGCGCGCACAGCGGGCGGCGGGCCGCCCGGCGAAGTCCGGCCCGCTCGCCAAGGTCCGCGCCGAGATCGACCGCATCGACGCCGAGCTCGGCGCGCTGCTGTCGGCCCGGGCGCGCATCGCGCAGCAGGTCGGCACCCGCAAGCGCGCGGCCGGCACGCCGACCGCCGAGTTCTACAAGCCGGAGCGCGAGGCCGAGGTGCTGCGAGGCGTCATCGCCCGCAACCGCGGGCCGCTGACCAACGAGGAGATGGCGCGGCTGTTCCGCGAGATCATGTCGGCCTGCCTCGCGCAGCAGGAGCCGCTGAAGGTCGCCTTCCTCGGGCCGGAGGGCACGTTCACGCAGCAGGCCGTGCTCAAGCACTTCGGGCACTCGGTGCGGGCGCTGCCGCTGCCGGCGATCGACGAGGTGTTCCGCGAGGTCGAGTCCGGGGTCGCCGATTTCGGCGTCGTGCCGATCGAGAACTCGACCGAGGGCACGGTCAGCCACACCGCCGACATGTTCCTGCTCTCGCCGCTCAAGATCTGCGGCGAGGTCGAGCTGCGCGTGCACCAGCACCTGATGGGGCACATGCGCTCGCTCGAGCGCATCGAGCGCGTCTGCTCGCACCAGCAGTCGCTCGCGCAGTGCCGCGGCTGGCTCGCCGAGCACCTGCCGCACGTCGAGCAGATCCCGGTCGCGAGCAACGCCGAGGCGGCGCGCCGCGCGCGCGACGAGAAAGGCAGCGCCGCGATCGCCGGCGCCGCGGCCGCCGAGGTCTACGGGCTGCCGATCCTGGTGCCGGAGATCGAGGACCGCGCCGACAACGCGACCCGCTTCCTGGTCGTCGGCCGCAAGATCCTCGCCCCCTCGGGGCGCGACCGCACGACGCTGCTGCTGTCGGCGCCGGACACGGCCGGGCCTGGCGCGCTGCTGAGGCTGCTCGAGCCGCTCGCGCGCCACAAGATCAGCATGACCCGGCTCGAGTCGCGGCCCTCGCGCCGCAAGAAGTGGGACTACGTGTTCTTCCTCGACCTCGAGGGCCACGCGCAGGACCGCGCGGTCGCACGCGCGCTCACCGAGATCAAGTCGCGCGCCTCGCTCTTCAAGCTGCTCGGCTCCTATCCGCGGGCCGTGCTGTGAGCGCGCCGGGCTACCGCGTGCGCCCGGGCGGCGAGCTCGCGGGCGAGCTCACCGTCCCCGGCGACAAGTCGGTCTCGCACCGCGCGATGCTGCTGGGCGCGATCGCCGAGGGCGCGACCGAGGTCGAGGGATTCCTCGAGAGCGAGGACTGCCTCGCGACGCTCGGCGCCATGCGCGCGATGGGCGTCGCGATCGAGCGCCCGGCCGCCGGGCGAGTGACGGTGGCCGGCGTCGGGCTGCGCGGCCTCAAGCCGCCGGCGGCGCCGCTCGACATGGGCAACGCCGGCACGGCCATGCGGCTCTCGATGGGCCTCCTCGCCGGGCAGTCCTTCGCGACGACGCTGATCGGCGATGCCTCGCTGACGCGCCGGCCGATGGAGCGCGCCGCCGCGCCGCTGCGGCTGATGGGCGCCGCGCTCGAGACCACGAACGGCCGCCCGCCGGTGCAGATCCGGGGCGGGACGCGCCTGCAGGGCATCGAATACGCGCTCGAGGTGCCGAGCGCGCAGGTGAAGTCCGCGATCCTGCTCGCGGGCCTGTACGCCGACGGCGCGACCGTGGTGCGCGAGCGCGCGGTCACGCGCGATCACACCGAGCGCATGCTGCGCGCCTTCGGCGTGCCGGTCGCGAGCGAGCCCGGGCGCGTCGCGCTCGAGGGTCCCGCGCGCCTCACGGGCGGCCGCATCCGCGTGCCGGGCGATGTGTCCTCGGCGGCCTTCTTCCTCGTCGCCGCGACGCTCGCGGCGCGCGAGCCTTTCCTGATCCGCGACGTCGGCCTGAACCCGACCCGTACCGGCGTGCTCGAGATCCTGCGGCTCATGGGCGCGGACATCCGCGTCACGAACGCGCGCCGCTTCGGCGACGAGCCGGTCGCCGACCTCGAGGTGCGCGCGCGCGAGCTGACCGGCATCGAGGTGCCGCGCGCGCTCGTGCCGCTCGCCATCGACGAGTTCCCGGTGCTGTTCGTCGCGGCGGCCGCGGCCCGCGGCACGACGATCGTCAGCGGCGCCGAGGAGCTTCGGGTCAAGGAGAGCGACCGGATCGCGGTCATGGCCGAGGGCCTCGCGACGCTCGGCATCCGCGTCGAGGCGCGCCCCGACGGGATGCTCGTCGAGGGCGGCGCGCTCGGCGGCGGCACGATCGACAGCCACGGCGATCACCGCATCGCGATGGCCTTCGCGGTCGCGGCGCTGCGGGCCTCCGCCCCGATCGAGATCCGCGACGTCGCGAACGTCGCGACCTCGTTTCCCGGGTTCGCGGCGCTCGCGCGCGGCGCCGGCATCCGCCTCGAGACGGCCGGATGAGCGTGCCGGTCATCGCGATCGACGGGCCGAGCGGCTCCGGCAAGGGCACGATCAGCCGGCGCGTCTCGCAGGCGCTCGGCTGGCACCTGCTCGACTCCGGCGCGCTCTACCGGCTGACCGGGCTCGCCGGCCACCAGGCCGGGCTCGCGGCCGACGACGAGGCCGGCCACGCGCACGCCGCCCGGGCGATGGACGTGGCGTTCGGCGCGACGCCCGCGGGCGACGACCGCGTGCTGCTCGCCGGCGCCGACGTCACGCAGGCGATCCGCACCGCGCAGGCCGGCGAGCGGGCCTCGCGGGTCGCGAGCTTCCCGGCGGTCCGGGCGGCGCTGCTCGAGCGCCAGCGGCGCTTCGCCCAGCCGCCCGGCCTCGTCGCCGACGGTCGGGACATGGGCTCGGTGGTCTTCCCCGGGGCCGCGCTCAAGGTCTTCCTGACGGCGACGCCCGCCGAGCGGGCGCGGCGCCGGTTCCGCCAGCTCCAGGCGGCGGGCGCCGACGTGACGATCGGCGCGGTCGAGGCCGAGATCGCGCAGCGCGACGCTAGGGACACGAACCGGGCGGCCTCGCCGCTCGTGACCGCGGCCGGGGCGATCGTGATCGATTCGACGACGATGACGCCGGACGCGGTGGTCGCGGCCGTGCTCGGCCTCGCGCGGGAGCGCCGCCTCGCGCCCTGAGGCCCCGCCCGGGTGGCGCCGGGGCCGTGCGGGCGTTCCTGCATAAGCACTTGAAAGATAAGGGGCTGGGTGGTAGTCTCGCCGGCCTTTCGGGGAAAGGGCGGGACGGGATTCGCGGGCGCAGCCACGGGGCGGCGGGCCGAAGAAGATTCCGCGCGCCTTCTTCCACGATTCGACGGGACTCGAGCGGTCGAGGTCACCGCGCACGCCCACACGGGACGCGCGCTGCGGCACCGAGCGCGCCTGGTCCGGGCCGGCGTATCCGGCCGAGGGTGGGGCGCGCCCGTGCGCGTCCCGGTGTTCGGCAACAACCCCTCGATCGCCCAGACGGCCGCGCCGGTGGGTGACGAGGCATGAGAGGGACCCCAGGTCCCGGATGAGACACATCAAATGACGGAAAGTTTTGCCCAGCTGTTCGAAGAGAGCCTGGCCAACCAGCGGTTCCGCCCCGGCCAGATCCTGAACGGCTTGGTCGTCGAGGTCGGACAGGACTACGTGATCGTCAACGCCGGACTCAAGTCCGAGGCGGTCATCTCCATCGACCAGTTCAAGAACGAGAAAGGCGAGCTCGAGGTCAAGGCCGGCGACAACGTCGAAGTGGCGCTCGACTCGGTCGAGGACGGCTCCGGCGAGACGCGCCTGTCGCGCGAGAAGGCCAAGCGCGCGCGCACCTGGACGCGCCTCGAGACCGCGTTCAACGAATCGCAGGTCGTCACCGGCATCATCAACGGCCGCGTCAAGGGCGGCTTCACGGTCGAGATCGAGAACGTCCGCGCGTTCCTGCCGGGCTCGCTCGTCGACGTGCGCCCGGTGCGCGACCCCTCGTACCTCGAGGGCAAGGTCCTCGAGTTCAAGGTCATCAAGCTCGACCAGAAGCGCAACAACGTCGTGGTCTCGCGCCGCGCCGTCGTCGAGCAGGAATACAGCGCGGAGCGCTCGGCGCTGCTCGACAACCTGCAGGAAGGCTCGGTCGTCAAGGGCGTGGTCAAGAACCTGACCGACTACGGCGCGTTCGTCGACCTCGGCGGCATCGATGGCCTGCTGCACATCACCGACATGGCGTGGAAGCGCGTCAAGCACCCGTCCGAGGTGGTCAAGGTCGGCGACGAGATCGACGTCAGGATCCTCAAGTTCGACCGCGAGCGGCAGCGCGTCTCGCTCGGCATCAAGCAGCTCGGCGCCGACCCCTGGCAGAACATCGCGCGGCGCTACCCGCCGAACACGCGCCTGTGGGGCAAGGTCACGAACATCGCCGACTACGGCTGCTTCGTGGAGATCGAGGAGGGCGTCGAGGGCCTCGTGCACGTCTCCGAGATGGACTGGACCAACAAGAACGTGAACCCGGCGAAAGTCGTGCACGTCGGCCAGGAAGTCGAGGTCATGGTGCTCGACATCGACGAGGAGCGCCGGCGCATCAGCCTCGGCCTGAAGCAGTGCAAGCCGAACCCGTGGAAGGAGTTCTCCGAGAACTACAACCGCGACGACCACGTCTCGGGCCAGATCAAGTCGATCACCGACTTCGGCATCTTCATCGGCCTCACCGGCGGCATCGACGGCCTCGTGCACCTGTCCGACATCTCCTGGGACGTCCCGGGCGAGGAGGCGGTGCGCAACTACCAGAAGGGCCAGCAGGTCGAGGCGGTGGTGCTGTCGATCGACCCGGAGCGCGAGCGCATCTCGCTCGGCATCAAGCAGCTCGCCAAGGACCCGTTCTCGGCCTTCATCGCCCAGAACCCGAAGGGCAGCATCGTCAAGGGCAAGGTCAAGGAAGTCGACGCGAAGGGCGCGATCGTGGACCTCGGCGGCGGCATCGACGGCTACCTGCGGGCCTCGGAGCTCGCGCGGGATCGCGTCGAGGACGCGCGCACCGTGCTCAAGGAGGGCGATGAGGTCGAGGCGCGCTTCACCGGCGTCGACCGCAAGTCGCGCTCGATCGCGCTGTCGATCAAGGCGAAGGAAGTCCACGAGGAGCAGGAAGCCATGCAGGCGTATCGGACCGATGCGCCCACCGGCACCAGCCTCGGCGACCTTCTGAAGGAACAGCTGACCGATCGGGACAACAGCTGAGAGCAGGGCGCGGCCGGCCGGACGGCCGGCCGCGCCCGACCCGACCGCACCGGCACGACGCTCCAACCTGCGCAGGCTCTGCATGACCAAGTCGGAACTGATCGAGATCATTACCGCCAAGCAGAAACACTTGCCGTCGAAGGACGTTGAGCTCGCGGTCAAGCAGATTCTCGAAATCATGAGCGATGCGCTTGCCACCGGCGAGCGGATCGAGATCCGCGGCTTCGGCAGCTTCGCGCTGCACTTCCGCCCGCCGCGCCAGGGCCGCAACCCCAAGACCGGCGAGGCGGTCGCGCTCTCCGGCAAGCACGTGCCGCACTTCAAGCCGGGCAAGGACCTGCGCGAGCGCGTTAACAACGGCCAGCACTTCCCGATCCGGGAGTAGCCCGTCCGCGCGACTCGGCATCCGAGTCGCCGTGCTAGATTGCGCGGGCCGCCCCGAGGTCCCGTGCCATGACCCGCCGCCTCCTCGCCGCCATCGTGTTCGTGCTGCTCGCGCTGCTGTGCGCGGGCTTCGTGCGCCTGAACCGCACGCCGGTCGACATCGAGCTCTTCTTCAGCCGCTCCGGGACCTCGCTCGGCCGCGCGCTGGTGGTCGCCTTCGTCTGCGGATGGCTGGTGGGCGCGGCGGGCGGCCTCGCATTCGCGCTCAGGCTCACGCGCGAGCGCAGCGCGCTCGCCCGGGCGCTGCGCCTCGCCGAGGGCGAGGTGCGCACGCTCCGCGCCACCCAGCCCGCGCATGCGCGCTAGCTGGGTCGAAGGCGCGCTGATCCTCACCGGCGCGATCGTCGGCTGGTACGCGACGCGCCGCTGGCGGATCGGCACCACGCCGACGCCGGCGCGGCCGCCGTCGAGCGACTACCTGCAGGGCCTCAACTACCTGGTGAACGAGCAGCCCGACCGCGCGGTCGAGGCCTTCCTGCGCGCGGTCGCGGTCGATCGGGACACGGTCGAGACGCAGTTCGCGCTCGGCGCGCTGTTCCGCCGCCGCGGCGAGGTCGACCGCGCGATCCGCATGCACCAGAACCTGATGACGCGCACCGAGCTCGACCCGGTGCACCGCGAGCAGGCGACCTATGCGCTCGCGCAGGACTACCTGCGCGCGGGCCTGTACGACCGCGCCGAGAAGCTGCTGCTCGGCCTGTCCGAGGCCGGCACCTACCGGATCTCGGCGCTGCGCGACCTGTGCCGCGTCTACGAGGTCGAGGCCGACTGGGAGCGCGCGATCGAGGTGCACCGCGAGCTGGCGCGGGTCGCGAACCCGCCGCAGCCGCTCGCGATCGCCCATTACTGGTGCGAGCTCGCCGAGGCGGCGATGAAGGCCGGCGACTACGAGACCGCGCGGCGCCACCTCGCCGCGGCGCGCGCCGAGCAGCGGCGCTTCCCGCGCGGCGCGCTGCTGCGCGCCGATCTGTACATCGCCGAGCAGGTGCCGGCGAGCGCGCTGCCGCTCGTCAAGCGCGTCGCCGTGCAGCAGCCGGCGCTCGCCGGCGAGGTGCTGCCGCGGCTCGTGAAGGCGCTGCGCGCCGACGGGCGCGAGTCCGAGATCGCCGACAACCTCAAGGAGCTGGCGGGCGAGGGCCGCGAGGTGGCCGACGCGCTCGCCTACGCCGCGATCGTCGGCGACGAGCTCGACACGCCCGGCGTCCTCGAGCTCGCGCGCGACTACGTGACCCGCGAGCCGACCGTCGCCGGGATGGTCGAGGCCCTGCTGCCACCGGGCGCGCGGCCCGATGATGCGGTGCTGAAGCGGCTGTGCGCGGCGCTGCGCCGCCAGGCGCTGCGGGCGCCGCGCTTTCGCTGCGCCGAATGCGGCTTCTCGAGCACCGGCTACTTCTGGCAGTGCCCGGGCTGCAAGAACTGGGATGGGCTGAAGCCGCTGTCGCCGACCGAGCTGCTCGCGCCGCTCGGTACGAGCCGCCCGGCCGGGCGCGCCTGAACGGCGCCGTCACGCGCCTTAGGTATCATCCGCCGAGCGCCCCAAGGATCCCCGATGCCGCCGACCGTCCAGCCCGTCCGCACCTGCGTCTTCCCGGTCGCCGGCCGCGGCACGCGCTTCCTGCCGGCCACCAAGGCGAGCCCGAAGGAGATGCTGTCGATCGTCGACAAGCCGCTGATCCAGTACGCAGTCGAGGAGGCGCTGGCCGCGGGCGCGACCCGGCTCGTGTTCGTGACCGGCAGCAGCAAGCGCGCGATCGAGGACCACTTCGACTCGGCGCCCGAGCTCGAGGCCGCGCTCGAGGCGCAGGGCAAGACCCAGCTGCTGCGCGAGCTGCGCGCGATCGTGCCGGCCTCGGCGACCTGCATCTACATCCGCCAGCCGGCGCCGCTCGGCCTCGGCCACGCGGTGCTGTGCGCGCGGCCGGTCGTCGGCAACGCGCCGTTCTTCGTGCACCTCGCGGACGACCTGATCGATGCGCCGGTGCCGTGCCTGAAGCAGATGGCGATGGCGCACGCGGAAGTCGGCGGCAGCGTGCTCGGCGTGCAGACCGTCGAGCGCAAGGACACCGACAAGTACGGCATCGTCGCCGCCGAAGCGGTCGGCGAGCGCCTGTCGCGCGTCTCGAAGATGGTCGAGAAGCCGAAGCCCGACGTCGCCCCCTCGACGCTTGCGGTCGTCGGCCGCTACCTGCTGAGCGGCACGGTGTTCGACAAGCTCGAGCGCGTCGGCCGCGGCGCCGGCGGGGAGATCCAGCTGACCGACGGCATCGCCGCGCTGCTCGGCGAGGAGCCGGTGTACGCCTACGCCTTCGAGGGCCAGCGCTACGACTGCGGCAGCAAGCTCGGCTACCTCGAGGCGACCGTCGAGTACGGCCTCAAGCACCCCGAGCTCGGCGACGCCTTCGCCAACATCCTGGCGCGGCTGCTGGCGGCGCGCCTGCGCCGCAACTGATCGCCACCCGGCCTGGACGACGGCCGGCGGCCGCGACGGCGACGGCCGGTGTGGCGAGCCGGTAGGGCCGCGCGGGGTTCACTGTAGGCGCCCGGCGCCGGACCCGCCGCGCGGCGTCGATGCTTCTTACAGCTCCGCGCGCGCCCGCGCGTAACTGCCTGAGTGGCCAGTGGCGCCGCTCATGGCACAGGACTTGCTCCGTCTTCGGGCACACGAACAGCGGGCGTGCGCCCGGAGACACGACGATGAAGAACACCACGGGGATTCGGCTCTCGGGCGCCACGCTCGCCCTCGGCGCGCTCATCGCGAGCGGCGCTGCCGGCGCGCAGGCCATCAACTACCTGCCGTACGACGCCGCGGCCGGCGGCACGAACGACGGGATCCAGAACCCCTCGAGCGCGGGCACCTACACCTCCGGCACCGAGACGCTGTCGCTGAACTACGCCGGCGGCGTCGGCGAGGTCTCGACGACCGGAAGCGCCTCGGGCGGCTACAACTTCAACACCGCGACGCTCGAGTACTTCTTCGAGGTGCTCGACCCCTCGAACACGATCAGCACGAGCCTCGTGAACATCGCGCTGACCGGCTCGACCTCCTCGAGCGGCGATGCCTCGGCGAGCGCCTTCGTCATGTCCTCGACCGGCGACCTGCTGCTGAACCTGTGCGCGGCCTCGGGCGTCAACGCCGCGTACTGCACGCTCAGCTCGAGCTTCTCCGGCAGCGTGCAGTTCACCGCGCCGACCAACACGGTCGAGCAGATCACGCTGAGCACGAGCGGCTACGCGTCGCCGTCGGGCAGCTGGTCCGCGTCGATCGATCCGAGCCTGTCGCTCGACGGCTCGAACCCGCCGGGGCTGTCGCTCGCGTTCAGCCCGGACCTGCCGGGCTCGGTCATCGGCCCGCCGACGAACCTGCCGGAAGTCGACTCGCTGGCCGCGCTCTCCCTCGGCCTCGCCGCGGCGCTCGTCCTGCGCCGCCGCCGCGCGCGCTGACCCTCGCACGGACCGCGGCGCCTAGCCGCGGTCCTCGAGCAGCGCCTCGCCCATGCGGATGCGCGCGCCCTCGCGCACGCCGGCGGCGTGCGCATAGCCGCGCGGGGCGAACACCACGATCGTCGAGCCGTGCTCGAACCAGCCGAGTTCCTCGCCCTTGCCGAAGCCGGCCGCGCACGGGATCACGTTCGGGCCCCGGTACCTGAGGCTGAGCAGCACGTCGAGGAAGCGCAGCCGGATGCTGGCCACCAGGATCGCGGCCACCGGCACCAGCGTCAGCAGCTCCCCTGAGCGCCTGAGCGTGCAGCGGATCACGGCGCGCTCGTTCTTGCAGAACAGCCGCTCGATGCGCCTGAGCGCGATCGGATTGACGTTCCAGGTGTCGCCCGAGACGTAGGTCACCTGCCGCACCTCGACGTCGTGCGGGGCGTGGAAGCGGTGGTACATGCCCGCCGTCAGCCGCAGCGTCGTGAAGCTGCCGCCGGCGTAGTAGGCCGCGAGCTCGGGGTCCTCGAGCAGCTCCGCCAGCCCGTACGGAAAGCCCTTGATCTGCAGCGCCTGCCCGGCCTCGACCACGCCGTGCGCGCCGACGATGCCATCGCTCGGGCTGACGATGACGGCGGGCGTCGCATCGACCGGCCGCGCGCCCTCCTTGAGCTCCCGGGTGAAGAAGTCGCCGAGGCTCTTGAAGCGGCGCGCGCGCGCCTCGGTGAGGTCGACGTCCGTGAACAGGCGCATCAGCGCGATGCTGGGCCGGCTGACCCACGGCCGCTCGATGCGCGACAGCCAGCCGACGAACTGCGTCGCGAGGCGCCGCGGGATGCGGTTCGTCAGCAGGAAGTTCAGGTCCTCCTGCTGCAGCACCTTCCGCCAGGCGGTGCGCAGGGTCATCGTGCTGTCATCCGACTGAAATACATTGCTCGCGGAGGTACCCCGTGACGCCCACCCTGACCTGGATCCTCGGCGCCGGACTGCTGCTCGCGCTCGTGCTCGGCCCGGTGCGCCGGCGCCTCGAGCTGTCGCGCGCCAAGCACCGCTCGCTCGCCGGCCACGCGCGCATGAGCCGCTTCATCGCCAAGCTCGTGCCCTTCTACGAGTACGACGACGCCGAGTACTTCCGCGCCGACGACGCGCCGCCGGAGGTCGCCGAGCGCCGGCGCGCCGGCTTCCAGGCGCTGGCGGCGGACTTCGAGCGCAGGTTCGCGCGCACCAGCGCGCTGACCCGCGAGATCCAGGGCGAGGTCGCGGACCTGCAGTTCACCGCGCGCTACCGCGTGCCGTTCCAGTTCAGCCGCCTGGTGCGCCGGCACCTGGGCGCCGGCGCCTTCGTCAGCGAGTCGCACGGCCCGACGACGACCGACCTCGACGGCAACCGCCAGTACGACGTCACCGGTTCCTACGGCGTGAACCTGTTCGGCTACGACTTCTACAAGGAGTGCATCGCGCGCGGCGCGGAACGGGTCAAGGAGCTGGGGCCGGTGCTCGGCGCCTACCACCCGGTCACCGCCTACAACGTGCACCGGCTGCGCGAGATTTCCGGCCTCGACGAGGTCTCGTTCCACATGTCCGGCACCGAGGCGGTCATGCAGGCGGTGCGCCTCGCGCGTTACCACACCGGGCGGCGCTACCTGGTCCGCTTCTGCGGCGCCTACCACGGCTGGTGGGGCGACGTGCAGCCGGGCGTCGGCAACCCGACCCCGGCCCGCGACACCTACACGCTGAAGGAGGTGGACGCGGCGACGCTGCGCGTGCTGCGCACGCGCGACGACATCGCCTGCGTGCTCGTGAACCCGCTGCAGGCGCTGCACCCCAACGCGAGCGCGCCCTCCGACTCGATGCTGATCGACTCCGGCCGGCGCGCGCACTTCGACCGCGACGCCTACGCGAACTGGCTGAAGGACCTGCGCGCGGTGTGCACCGAGCGCGGCATCGCGCTCATCTTCGACGAGGTGTTCGTGGGCTTTCGGCTCGGCCGCGGCGGCGCGCAGGAGTACTTCGGCGTCGCCTGCGACCTCGTGACCTACGGCAAGACGGTCGCCGGCGGGCTCCCGGTCGGCGTGCTGTGCGGCAAGGCCGCGCTGATGCGTCGCTTCCGCGAGGACCGGCCGGCGGACGTGTGCTTCGCGCGCGGCACCTTCAACAGCCACCCGTACGTCATGGGCGCGATGCGCGAGTTCCTCGAGCGCCTCGACGGTCCGGCGGTGCAGGCGCTGTACCGCGAGCAGCACGCCCTGTGGAGCGCCCGAGCCGAGTCGCTGAACGCGCGCCTCGCCGAGGCCGGCCTCAACGTGCGCATCGCGGCGATGGCGACGATCTGGACGGTCCTGTACCCGCGGCCGTCGCGCTACAACTGGATGCTGCAGTTCTACCTGCGCGCGCACGGCATCCGGCTCAGCTGGGTGGGGACCGGTCGGCTGATCTTCAGCCTCGACTTCACCGAGGCCGACTTCGCCGATCTCGCCGATCGCTTCGTGGCCGCCGCCCGCCAGATGGCGGGCGACGGCTGGTGGTGGAGCCCGGAGGGCCTCACCAACGAGGCGATCAAGCGTCGCGTGCTTGGGGAGACCCTTCGTGCTCGAGTACGTCGCGCATCGGGTCAATCAGCTCGCCCCGCAGCAGGGCCAGAGGGGCTCGCCAATAAAGCATGACGTCGTGGAACGGGTCGGTGAGGATCTTGCTCATCCACACGATGCCGGTCTGCGGGTCCTTGATGATCATCAGCTGGACCGTGCGGAACGCGAGACCGCCGACGCCGATCCAGAACCACACGTAGCCGACGTGCTCGAGGTAGTCGGGGAGCCCTGTCGGCGGCGGGAAGGCGCCGAACAGCGTCGGGTTGATCGCGAGCGCGACCGGCGCGACGGCCCAGATCGCGAGCAGCACGACCTTGCGCCGCAGGTTGTAGCCGACCTTGATCTCCTCCTTGTGCTCGTGGGTCGCGTGGTTCACGTGGTCATAGCCCTTCGGCTCGAAGAAGAAGTGGCCCGACTGGCGGCTGACCATCGCGACCATCCACGCCACCCACGCCGCGAGGGCCGGGTGGTTCAGCAGGATCAGCACGTACGCGCTGAGGAAGCTCAGCGCGCTGAGCAGGTGGAGCGACTGGTTGATGCGGCTGTGGTGGTAGTAGCGGTGGTCGTCCCAGCGCTGGGTCTTGAGGGCGGCGAGGAATTTTTCCATCGTGGGTGGCCCGGGGAGGGCGGCTCCGGTGACAACTGGCGGTGCATGGATATAACAATTAGGTTACGGGAATATAACAACGGCCCTGCGGCGTGCCGGATCCGCCGACCGCGTCCTGCCGGGAGCGCGCATCCGTGAAGCCGATCGCAGTCATCACCGGCACGACCCACGGCATCGGCCGGGTCACGGCGCGCGAGCTCGCGCGCGCCGGCTTCGCGCTGCGCATGCTGTGCCGCGACCTCGAGGCCGCGGCGCGGGTCGCCGACGAGATCCGCGCGCTCGCGCCCGCGGCCGAGATCGAGAGCGTGCGCTGCGACCTCGCCTCGCTCGCCTCGGTGCGCGCCGCCGCGCTCGCGGTGCTGAAGGGCACGGGGCCGATCGCGCTCCTCGTCAACAACGCCGGCATGGTCTCGACGCGAGCGCGCCGCTCGCCGGACGGCTTCGAGCTCACGTTTGCGTGCAACCACCTCGGGCCGTTCCTGCTGACGGAGCTGCTGCGCGACCGCATCGGCGCCGGCGGGCGCATCGTGACGGTCGCCTCGCGCGCGCACCTGCGCGACCCGCTGCCGGTCGCGGGCGTCGACGACCCCGGCGAGCGCTACCGCGCGGTGCGCGCCTATGCGCGCTCGAAGCTCGCGAACATCCAGCACAGCTTCGCGCTCGCGCGCCGCATGCCAGGCGTCGCCGTCAATTGCCTGCACCCCGGCGTCGTCGCGACGCACCTGCTGCCAAAGTGGCTGCAGCTCGTGCAGCGCCTGATCGGCCGCACCGTGCTCGACGTCGAGCGCGGTGCGCAGACGAGCCTGTACCTCGCGCTCTCGCAGGAGGCAGGCGAGGTGACCGGCCGGTACTTCGACGAGCACAGCCGCGTGACGCAGCCGTCGGCGCTCGCGCAGGACGTCGCGGCGCAGGAGGCGCTGTGGACCGCGAGCGAGCGCTGGGTCGGCCTGCGCTGAGCCGGCCGTCCTAGCGCGACAGCGAGGCGACGAGCGTCGGCACGTCCGGCCAGGCCGGCAGCGAGCGCGCGCAGCGAAAGCCCGAGTCCTCGTCAGCGCGGTGCGGCAGCTCGTCACGGCGCGAGGCGGCGCGCTTGTTCGCGGGGTTCGGCTCGAGCCACGAGCCGCCCTTCAGCAGCTTGAGTCCCTTCTTCCCGGCCTGCTTCGGGTCGACCCATTCCCAGACGTTGTCGGCGAGGCCGCGGTAGCGGGCGCCGATGCCCTCGGCCGGCCCGTCGCCGACGCGCGGCGGCCCGGCCGGCGTCGTCCGCGCCGGACCCTCGTCCTCGCCCCACGGGAACGTGCGCCGCTCGGGGCCGCGCGCCGCGTACTCCCACTCGTCCTCGGTCGGCAGCCGCTGGCCGCGGAAGTGGCAGTAGGCGGCGGCATCCTGGAACGTGACGCCGACGACGGCGAGGTCGTCGCTGACCGTGCGGCGCGTGACGCCGTTGCGCCACGAGCCGCCCGGCACCGCCTCGTGCTTGCCGTTCACGACGCCGTACGCGAAGCCCGCGACCTCGGCCTCGGTCTGGTAGTGGGTGGCCTCGACGAACTGGCGGAACGCACCGACGCTGACCGGCGTCGCATCGAGCTCGTAGGGCGAGAGCGTCGCGGTCCTGAGGCCTTCGTCCGCGTACCAGTCGAGGCGGCAGGCGCTCGAGTAGCCCTTGCACAGGCTAAACGCGGCGCGGATCTGCTCGGGGGTGCTGCCGAGCGTCGCGCGCCGCGGCGCCGTCTCGAGCAGCTGGCGCACGGTCGACGGGGCGTAGCTGTGCGCACCGTCGACGTCGGCCGTGTCGACGCCGACCGACTGCAGCAGGCTCACGACCCGCGCGCCTGCGATCAGCGTCCCGCCGGCGGCGGCAGGCGCCACGACCGGCGCCGGCGCGGTCGCGGGCTGCGGCTTCTGCGCCGTGCCGAACAGGCTCGAGAACCACGAGCCCGCGGACTCGGCGGGCCTCGCGGGCGAGGGCGCGTTCGTCGCGGGCTCGGCGATCGAGGCGCTCGGCGCGACGGGCTCGGTGCGCCGGCCGGCCTGCGCGAAGTAGAAATCGCCGGTCAGCGAGGACGACTCCCACGGGATCTGCTTGCCGCCGGTCGCGTTCATGACCTGGATGCGCACGCGCTTGAACACCTGCTCGACCGGCTCGTGCAGCTCGCGCATCGAGCGCGTCAGCGCCTCGGTGTACGGGCTGTTGCGGCTGTCGCCGTCGGCCGCGACCGAGCCGGGCGCGGTCGAGTAGGCGATCAGGATGCCGGCCGGCGCGTCCATGACGGCGAGGCCGCGGTCGGCGGAGCGCATGCTGCGCGTGAACGGGTTGTTGCGGCAGGCGTCGAGCACGACGATGTTGAGCCGGTTGCGCGCGTAGCGCATCTGCTCGATGACCCAGTCGGCGCTGACCGCCTCGATGTCGACGTCGCCCTCGCGGTCGATGCGCGCGGTCGTCGGGATCAGGTAGTTGCGACCGTTCAGCTGCACGCCGTGGCCGGCGTAGAAGAACAGGCCGACCGCGGCGGGTCCCGCCTTCTCGAGCCGCGCGCCGAAGTCCTGGATCGCGCGCTTCATGGTCGGCTGGTCGGCGTTGCGCTTCGTGACCACCTCGAAGCCGAGCCCGGCCAGCGACTCGCCGATCAGGCGGGCGTCATTGGCGGGATTGGCGAGCGGGCCGGTGGCGTAGTCGCTGTTGCCGATCACGAGCGCGATGCGCGGTTCCGCCACTGCGAACGTGCAGGCGCTGAGTGCCAGAAGGACGGCGAGCAGCCGGGTGGCGAGCATGGCGTGGGACAGGTTCCGTCGCGGGCGTTGGTGTGCAGGCGGCCGGATTGCCTCGCCCTCGGCACCCGGGACTCGCATCTTCCCCGCACCAGTATAGAGTGCTGCACGGGCGGCTTCCGGTGGGCCGGCAAGTGGCGCCCGAAGCGGCCTTAATGGCATGATTTTCCACAGCGGCCCGACATAATCCCGACCCGCGCCAGGGCCTTCCGGCGCCGGCGCGGATGGCGCGGCACCGCGACGACGGGGACAGACACATGACCGGCAGGAACCTCGGCAAGGCGGGCGGCGGCGCGGCCGCGTGTGCGGCGCTCGCGCTCGTGCTGTTGGGGGTCCCGACCGCGGCCGACGCCGGCATCTTCCGCGACGTCATGGAGAAGATGGGCCTGTCGAAGACCGAGCCCCCGAAGACCGACGACGGCGGCACGCCCGTGTTCCCGCGGCAGGGCTTCACCTGCTGCAACCTGCACTACGACGGCGACACGATCGTCGACTCGAACTACACGGAGCTGCCGGTGCTGCCGGCCGGCACGCCGGTCACGGTCATGGGCTACAGCAAGCACCGCGCGACGATCGACGTCGACGGCAAGTCGATGAAGCTCGACCACGACGAGGGCCGGGCGGATGAGTCGCTCGATCACTGGGTCAACAAGGTCATCGTCAAGGAGGACCCGCGACCGAAGATCGCGGGCTACCCGCCGCAGGTGCAGGCGGCGATCAAGGCCGGCAAGGTCGTCCTCGGCATGACGCGCGAGCAGGCGCTGCTCGCGGTCGGCTACCCCATCACCCGCACGACCAAGACGCTCGATGCACCGGTGTGGAAGCTGTGGAACTCGCGGCGCGGCGAGTACCAGCTCAACTTCGGGCCCGAGGGCACGATCGTCACGATCACCGGCGACGGCGAGGTCACGAGCCAGGTCATCTACCTGCCGCCGCGGCGCTGACCGGGGCCAGCCTGCGCGTGCCTTCCGTGCGCGCGGTCGCGGCAGCCGCCCACCTCGCCCGCGCAGGCCGCCGTCGCGGCGGCCCCTTCGACGCTGCGCGGCGCGAGGGCACGCACCCCGTGGCAGGGCCGCGCCTCAAGCACGCGTGGCGCCACGGGCCCTCGAGCACCGTCACGCCGACCGTCCGAGCGCAGCCGAGCCGCTAGCGGCCGACCAGCCACAGCGCGAGGAGTGGCACCACGTTGAACACGATCACGAGGATCTTGAACACCGCGATGCTGCCCCAGTTGAGCGCATCGAAGCGCTCGACGGTCAGGCGGAACCAGCGGCTGTGCAGGCGGTAGAACCACTCGTGGGCCAGGACGAAGGTCAGTGACCAGCCGATGATCAGGGCGTAGTTGAGGACGAGGCACCACGCGAGCACGTGCTTGAGTTCGGTCATGGGGGCCTCCGCGATGCCACCCTGAGCACGATACGCCCGCGCCGACGGTGGCGCCGGCCGTAACACTACGTACCGCCCGCCGCGTCGATCGCGAGGCGGCTCAGGCCGGCCGCTCGAGCAGGAGCCCAAAGTGCCAGGGTGCGCCAGCCAGGCGGCGCTCGCCGAGGGACCGAAGGCCCGCCTGCTCGCCCCATCGCGCGCAGTCGGCGGGCGAGGGGCGCAGCTCCAGCGGCGGCCCGCGCGGCGTCGCCGGGTCGCGGCGCCAGTGCATGACGGCGACGCGCCCGCCCGGCGCGAGCGCCCGCCACGTTTCCTCGAGCAGCGCGATGGGCGCCTCGCCGTGCAGGATGTTGAACAGCATCGCGAACTGGGCGGAGCCCGCCGGGCGCCCGCAGCCGGCGGCACCGAAGTCGCGAAGCTCCACGACCAGGTTTCGAAGGCCCGCCGCGCGGGCCCGCTCGGCGGTGCAGGCGACCATGGCCGCGTCGATGTCGAGCGCGTAGACGGTGCCGGTGGCGCGCCGCGCGGCCGGCAGCGCAAAGGTCCCGTAACCGCAGCCAAACTCGATGCAGTCGCCGACGATGCGCTGCGCCCCGAACGCGTCGAGGATCGCGTCGGCGTCAAAGAAGCTCTCCCAGACGTGCCGGGCCGGGACGCCGCTCTCGGGGATCCTGGCCAACGGGCTCAGCTCACCGGTGCAGGTCGTCGATCCAGCGCACCAGCTCCGGCATCTCGACCGGCGTGATGTCGAGGTTCACGACGAGGCCCTGCTGGCCGCTGCGAGCGAGCACGCAGTGCAGCTGCGCATCCTCGCTCGCATTGATCTCCTGGTGCGGGACGTACGGCGGCACGTAGATGAAGTCGCCCGGGCCCGCCTCCGCAACAAACTCGAGGTGATCGCCCCAGCGCATCCGGGCGAGGCCGCTGACGACGTAGATGACGCTTTCGAGGTCGCCGTGGTGGTGCGCGCCGGTCTTCGCGTTGGCCTCGATCGTGACCGTGCCCGCCCACAGCTTCGTGGCGCCGGTCCTCGCGGTCGTGACCGCCGCGCGCCGTCGCATGCCGAGCGTCTGGGCGGTCGCATCGTCCAGCTCGTTGGGATGGATGATCCGGACGCCGCGCTGTCGCCAGCGGCTCGAGGTCGTGCTCATCGGTCGTCCTCCGCGTGCCGGATGCAACGGTAACGCGTTGGCGCGGCCGATCCAATCGTTCGTGCCGCCGGGTCGCGACGGCGCCGATCGGCGCCGCAGGCACCGTCGCTATGGCGCCTGCCAGGCGATCGCCTGGCTCTGCACGACCCCGATCGCACCGGTCGTGACGTAGAGCGGGCTCGAATTGCCGGGGAGCAGCAGCCACGCGTTGGGGTTCAGGATCGCCGGCTGGCCGTTCAGCAGCAGGCGGCAGCCCACCACGACCGCGTCGACCGACGCTGTGGGCGTGTGTTCGGCGGCATCGAGCGGCGACATCTTGAACGTGACGGTCTGCAGGCCGTGGTATTCCCCATTGACCAGTGGCGCGCTGGTCGAGGCAGTGCGGTACGGCACCCACTGCGGATGCGCCACAATCCAATCATGGTAGGTCGCCGCGTCGACCGTGCCGGCCTTGAAGCTTTGCGCTGTGAGCCAGCTCTGGAATGTCGTCTTCGCGACGCAGTCGAGGCCGACCGTCTTGTTGGCCGCGTCGATCTTCGAGACGTCCAGCTGCACGTTGAACGTGATAATCCAGGGCGTGGTCGTCGCCGCGGTGACGGCGGCGGAGGCGGCAGCCGCCGCTGCCGCAGCCGCGGCCGTCTGCGCCTGCGGGGCCGCGACGGGCGGCGGGGTGGCCGGCGCCGCCGCACGGGCGGCCGAGGCTCCAATGAGCACAATGGCGGTGCACGTGGCGAGTCGCATCATGAGGAGTCTCCTTCGGTATTGAACCGGGCTACTGAGGTGGCAGCGCCGCGGCCGGCGTGGACGCGGGTACGGCCGGGCCGGCGGTACCGCCACTCGCGCTGAGCGAGCCGGCGAGTACGAGCGGTGCCGGAATGCGCGGGCCGCCGGCGGCCGTGAGCGCGCCGCCGAGCGTGATCGGCGCTGGAATGCGTGGACCTGCCGCTGCGGCGAGCGTGCCGCCGAGCGTGATCGGCGCTGGAATGCGTGGACCTGCCGCTGCGGCGAGCGCGCCGCCGAGCGTGATCGGCGCCGGCGTCCGGGGGCCGGCGGCGGCGGCGAGGGCCCCGCTCAGCGTGAGCGGCGCGGGCACCGGGTGGCTCGCAGCCGTCGCAGCGGACCCGCCCGCCGCCGGCGCGATCGGGGCACGCGCCGGGGTCGTCGCGGGCGCGGTCGCCGCGAGCACGACGGGCGCCGGCACGAAATACTGTCCGCGTGCGGACAGGCTCGCACTCGCGGCGAGCGGCCCGGCCCCCGAGGCGCCCACCGTCGCGACCAGCAGTGGGTTCGGCGTCACGCCCTCGAAATTGGTGGCGCTGACGACGACGGCCCCCGCGCCGCGATCCCACTGGGCGGGCCGGCCGTTGAGCGTCAGCCAGCACGCGACCAGCACCGTCGGGGACGGCGCCCACGGCTGGCGGGTGGCCGGGTCGATCAGCCCGTCAGGCGCGAGCGTGAAGTGGACCGTCGCGGTCCCGGTGTAGCCGCGCGCCGCCACCGCGAAGCTTGCAAGCGATTCCTGCCCGAGGTAGTGCGCCGGGCGCAGCACGAGCGCGTCGACGCTGTCGTAATCGAGGAGGGCGGGCCGCCGCGCCTCGACCCACGCCGCCGGCCGGGCGAGGGCGCCGCAGTCGAGCCCGCCCTGGGTCACGGCCGGATGCAGCGCGGAGAGCGCGAGCGTGACCTGCACGGTCAGCGAGACCGGGGCCGGTGGCGGTGTCACGGCGCGCGTGACGGCGGGCGATGCGCCGAGGAGCGCGCAGGCGAGGAGTACTCGCGCCCCGGCAGGCCGGCCCACGTTCTGCGTCGGCTTCATGCGCCGGTGACGCTCGCGCTCACGAGGACGAACGGTCGCATCGACACGTGCCGCATCGCCTCGACCTTGCTCGTGCTGGCCGCGGAGGCCGGCGACTGCAGCGCGAAGTCGCCCTGCCCCCTAGCGTCGAGCAGGCGTAGCCAGCAGCCGACCATGACCCCGGGGTCCGCGATCAACCGCTGGGTCGCCGGGTCGACGAGGTCCGCGCCGCCGACCTTGATCGTGACGGACAGCGTTCCCGTGTAGCCGCCGCCGGCCACCGGGAACTCGACGCTCGCCTGCTGGCCGAGGTAGTGCGCGCGGTAGCCGAGACCGGCGTGGAATTCGTCGAAGGCCGCCGCGGCGCTGAGGGCACCGATCTTCGCGATCTCGGCGTCGATCGCGGACTTCGTCATTGCGCGGGCCGAGCACACCCACGCGCCGGTCGCGACCTCCGGGCGCAGGCCCGCGAGGCGTGTGGTGAGCGTCAGCGTGACCGGGAAGCTGCCGTCGGTGCTCGCGGCGACGGGCGCCATCGCCGCTCCGGTCGCGGCCAGGCCCGCGGCACTGCTCGCCGGGGTCGCCGCCGGCGCCGGTACGGGCAGGGCGATGAAGCCGAATGCGACAGCCACGACGACCGCGAGAGTCCCGCTGTCCGACGCTTGAGAAGCACGCCGCATGTCGACCTCATCGGGGCGATTCGGCTCCGCCGTGGCAAACGCAGCGCAGCCGAGCCGCTCCCTCCGATCAACGCGCAAAGCATCGGAACGAATGGCTCATGCGGGGGATCGCGGGAGGGCGCTGCGGCGATGGCGTCGCGAGCGGGCCGACGGCGAGGCGGTCGGCGTCGGTAACGAGCGGCCCTGCACGGGGCGGACGGGCCTTGTCCCCGGCGCGACGCCCGACGCTCGGCGCAAGCGGGTGCTGGCGCATCGAGGCGCTCGTCGGCAAGGGCGGTCGCGGTGCCGTCGCTCCGGCGCCCATCGGGTCCGCCCGAACGGCCAGCCCGAGAGTCGCGCGCGGATACGTCGAGAAAACGTGCGTAACCGACTGAATTAATTGGCTCCCCGGGTAGGACTCGAACCTACGACCCAGCGATTAACAGTCGCTTGCTCTACCGACTGAGCTACCGGGGAACGGCGATGAGATGGGATCGGCGGAAGGCGGCGCATTCTCCGGAGCGCCCCCCGTGAAGTCAAGGCAAGCCGCCGGAATTACAGGGAAATCCGGCGGTGGCTCACGTCATCCGAGCAGTTTTCGCAGCCGCGCGAGCGCGTTCTCGAGCGTCTGCATCGAGCAGGCGAACGACAGGCGCATGTGCCCGGGCGCGCCGAAGCCCGATCCCGGCACGACCGCGACGAGCGCGTCGGTGATCAGCTTCTCGGCGAAGGCGTTGTCGTCGGCGACGCCGAGCGCCTTCATCGCGCCTTCGACGTTCGCGAAGGCGTAGAACGTCCCGAAGCCAGGAAGGCACGAGACGCCCTTGAGCGCATTGAGGCCGCGCACGATGAAGTCGTGCCGCTCCTTGAACGCGGCGTTCATCTCGGCGACGCAGCGCTGGTCGCCGTTCAGGGCCGCCGTCGCCGCCCGCTGGCTGATCGAGCTCGGGTTCGAGGTCGACTGGCCCTGGATCGTCGCCATCGCGCCGACGAGCTCGGCCGGCCCGCCGCAGTAGCCGATGCGCCAGCCCGTCATCGCGTAGCTCTTCGAGACGCCGTTGATCGTGACGGTCCGCCCGTACAGGTCCGGGCACGCCGTCACGAGGCTCGTGAACGGTTCCGGGCCCCACCAGATGTGCTCGTACATGTCGTCGGTCGCGATGACGATGCCGGGGTGGCGGGCGAGGACGGCGCCGAGCGCGACGAGCTCGGCGCGGGTGTAGGCGGCGCCCGTCGGGTTCGAGGGGCTGTTCAGGATGAACAGCCGGGTCTTCGGCGTGATCGCGGCCTCGAGCTGCGCCGGCGTGATCTTGTATCCCTGCGAAGCGCCCGCACTGACGATGACCGGCACGCCGTCGGCGAGCAGCACCATGTCCGGGTACGAGACCCAGTAAGGCGCCGGGATGATGACCTCATCGCCCGGGTCGAGGAGCGCCTCGACGAGGTTGAAGATCGTGTGCTTGGCGCCGGCCGAGACGAGGATCTGGGGCCGGATGTAGGTGAGGCCGTTGTCGCGCTTGAACTTGGCGATAATGGCGTCCTTGAGCTCCGGCGTCCCGTCCACGTTGGTGTAGCGGGTCAAGCCGCCCTTGATCGCGGCGATGCCGGCCTCGGCGATCGGCGCCGGGGTATCGAAGTCCGGCTCGCCGGCGCCGAGTCCGATGACGTCCTTGCCTTCCGCCTTGAGCTTGGCGGCGCGGGCGGTGACGGCGAGCGTCGGCGAGGGCTTGATGCGCTGGACGCGCTTCGACAGGGCGATCGGCACGAGGGATCCTTTGCAGTGCAAAAGACGACGGATTCTCCGGTAATTCCGGGTTCGGGGCAACGCCAGTGAGCGCGCGCGTGCCGGCCGCGGCCGACTCCGAACCGCGCCGCTTCCGTCTGCAGGCCGACTACCGCGCGGCGGGCGACCAGCCGGCCGCGATCGCGACGCTGACCGACAACCTCGAGAGCGGCCTGCGCTACCAGACGCTGCTCGGCGTGACGGGCTCGGGCAAGACCTTCACGATCGCGAGCGTCATCGAGCGCGTGCAGCGCCCGACGATCGTGCTCGCGCACAACAAGACGCTGGCCGCGCAGCTGTACGGCGAGTTCAAGGAGTTCTTCCCCGACAACGCGGTCGAGTACTTCGTTTCCTACTACGACTACTACCAGCCCGAGGCCTACGTGCCCTCCTCGGACACGTACATCGAGAAGGACGCCTCGATCAACGACCACATCGAGCAGATGCGCCTGTCGGCGACCAAGGCGCTGCTCGAGCGGCCGGACTCGATCATCGTCGCGACTGTCTCCGCGATCTACGGCCTCGGCGATCCGGCCGCGTACCTGTCGATGGTGCTGCACCTGGTGCGCGGCGAGCCGATGGACCAGCGCAAGCTCCTGCACCGCCTCGCCGACATGCAGTACACGCGCAACGACGTCGACCTGTCGCAGGCCACCTACCGCGTGCGCGGCGACGTCGTCGACATCTTCCCGGCCGAGTCCGAGCGCGAGGCCGTGCGCGTGCAGCTGTTCGATGAGGAGATCGAGTCGCTGCGCTACTTCGACCCGCTGACCGGCGAGGTGCTGCGCAGCGTGCCGCGCCTGACGATCTTCCCGTCGAGCCACTACGTGACGCCGAAGGAGCGGATCGTGCGCGCGCTCGATGACATCAAGGACGAGCTGCGCGTGCGCCTCGCCGAGCTGCGCGGCGCCTCGAAGCTGGTCGAGGCGCAGCGCCTCGAGCAGCGAACGCTCTTCGACCTCGAGATGATGAACGAGGTCGGCTACTGCGCCGGCATCGAGAACTACTCGCGCTACCTGTCCGGCCGCGCGCCGGGCGAGCCGCCGCCGTGCCTCTTCGACTACCTGCCGAAGGGCGCGCTGCTGGTCGTCGACGAGAGCCACGTGACCGTGCCGCAGCTGGGCGCGATGTACCGCGGCGACCGCTCGCGCAAGGAGACGCTGGTCGAGTACGGCTTTCGGCTGCCGTCGGCGCTCGACAACCGCCCGCTGCGCTTCGACGAGTGGGAGCAGCTGGCGCCGCAGATGATCTTCGTCTCGGCGACGCCGGGCGGCTACGAGTTCAAGCACTCCGCCGGCGCGGTCATCGAGCAGGTCGTGCGCCCGACGGGCCTCGTCGACCCGGAGGTCGACGTGCGGCCGGTCAGGACGCAGGTCGACGACGTGCTCTCCGAGATCCGCCGCGTCGTCGAGCGCGACGAGCGCGTGCTGATCACGACGCTGACCAAGCGCATGGCCGAGGACCTGACGGACTACCTGCACGAGCACGGCGTCAAGGTCCGCTACCTGCACTCCGACATCGAGACCGTCGAGCGCGTCGAGATCATCCGCGACCTCAGGCTCGGCAAGTTCGACGTGCTGGTCGGCATCAACCTGCTGCGCGAGGGCCTCGACCTTCCCGAGGTCTCGCTGGTCGCGATCCTCGACGCCGACAAGGAGGGCTTCCTGCGCTCGGAAGGCTCGCTGATCCAGACCATCGGCCGGGCCGCGCGCAACGTGAACGGGCGCGCGATCCTCTACGCCGACGTCGTCACGGGCTCGATGCGCCGGGCCATGGACGAGACCGCGCGGCGCCGCGAGCGCCAGCTCGCCTACAACCTCGAGCACGGGATCACGCCGGTCGGCATCAAGAAGGCCGTGCAGGACGTCATGGAGGGCGCCCGCTCGGACGAGGAGCGCGGCCGGCGCCTCGACGGCGGCGCGCTCGGCGAGCTCAGCCCCGAGCAGGTCGCGAAGCGCATCCGCAAGCTCGAGGGCGAGATGTACCGCCTCGCCCGCAACCTCGAGTTCGAGGCGGCCGCCCGGATCCGGGATGAGCTCTCGGAGCTGCGGCAGGCGGGCCTCGGGCTCGCCGGCCGGCGGACCGGCTAGGACCGTCCTCAAGTTCCTCCGGACGGGGCCGATAACCGGCCCCGAGGGCGTGCCATGGGGGCCGTCAGGGACTGGAGGCAATGATGGCTTCGGCATTGGCGCCGGCGATCGCGTCGGCACTGCGTGGCAACGCACAGAATTCCGTGACCGGCTCCACCGCCGCGAACGGCTCGACCTCGACCAGCGGTGCGCCGACGCGCGCCCAGGCCTGGACCACGATCGCGAACTCGATCCTGGCGGGGCTCCCGGCGGGCGCCGGGGCGCCCGCGGCCTCGGGCAGCGTGGGCCCCGCGCCCGGCACCGACACGACCAGCCCGCAGGCGGTCGCGCAGGCGGTCGCGGCGTCGCTCTCGGGTGCCGGCAACGGCAGCCTCAGCTCGGTGCTGCAGTCGATCCAGTCCTCGGTCGACGCTGCCGTCGGCTCGCTGACTCAGGCGGGGCTCTCGGCCACCGCGGCCGACAACATCGCCTCGGACTACCTCACGCAGCTGAGCCAGCAGGTCGAGTCGATCGCCTCCTCGCTGCAGGGCGGGGCGGGTGCGGGCACCGCGGCCACGGACGCCGCCGGCAGCTCGCCGACGGTCACCTCGAGCGCGAGCACGAGCGGCAGCGCGCCGAGCGCCGCGGGCGGGAGCGTCTCGCTCACCGACAGCGGCTCGATCAAGCTGCTTTTGCAGGACGGCAGCGCCGTGACGATCCGCCTGCGCGCCCGCGAGGGCTTCTCGCTGGGCGCCGGCCAGTCGGGCGCGGCGTCCGGCGCGGCCGCCTACGCGCAGGCGGGCGTGTTCAACTCCGGCAGCTTCAGCGTCTCGGTCCGCGGTGCGCTGAGCTCGGCCGACCAGCAGGCCGTCAACGACGTGCTCGGCCAGGTCGACACGCTCGCCTCGCAGTTCTTCTCCGGCAACGTCGCGCAGGCCTTCGCGACGGCGGGCTCGCTCAACATCGACCCGGCCGAGATCGCGCGCGTCTCGATCCGCCTGACCGAGACGGCGACGCTGCGCTACGGCTCGACGGGCGGCGCCGCGGCCGCCTCGACGACCGGCCCGAGCAGCACCTCGCCGACCGCGTCGTCCGGCACGCCCGCGGCGGGCGCCACGACCTCCGCCACGGCCGGCACCGGCTCGACGCCGGCCGCCATCACCGGTTCCGATCCCTCGTCGACGCCGGCCACCCCGACGACGGGTGCCCCGGGGAGCGATGCGAGCGCCACGGCCGATGCCACGACCGGCGGCTCGGTGCTCGATCCGCTGTTCTCGTACCTGAAGCAGGTGGTCGCGCTGATCGCCTCGACCGGCCAGTCGGGCTCGGTCAGCTTCTCGACGCACGCGAAGCTGACGCTGCTGGCGGCCGCGGTCGGCGCCCAGAGCGTCACGCCGCAGGAGTCGGCCGGCGCGAACTACCTGAAGCAGGTCGTCGCGAGCGCGTGAGCCCTCCTCAGGGCGCGGGCGCCGAGGCGACGAGCGCCCGGCCCGCGACCTTGCCGCGCAGCCGGGCGCGCGCCTCTCCGACGGCCTCCGTCCAGCGCGCGCTGATCCGGCCCGAGGGGCCGGCCTTCGTGCCGAAGCGCAGCTGAGCCGTCGCCTCGCCGCGCAGCTCCGCCCACCTGAGCGTCCCCGACACCCACAGGTCCTCCGCCCAGCGCACGCGGGTCAGCTCCGCCTGCAGGCGGCCGTCCGGCCCCGCGTGCACCGTGAAGTGCCCGCCCCGCAGTCCGGTCCCGTGGCCGCTGCCGTTCGCGGCGAGCCGCGGCAGCAGATCGCCGACGGTCGCGAGCGCGGCGGCCGCGGCCGTGAGCCCGGCGGCGTCGACCCGGTTGCCGGGCTCGGCGGTCGCCGGTGTCGCGCGCGCCCAGCTGCGCACGAACGGCGGCGCCAGCCGGAACGGCGGGGCGTCGGCCGCGCAGCGCGCGCCCTCGGCCGCGCCCGCGTCGTCGGCGGGGTCGGCGAGGAACGCGCGCACGAGGCGCGCGCCGCAGGGGCTGCGCGCGCGCGGCAGCGCATTCACGTGCCAGCCGTTCGCGATGATCTGGTGCCGGGCGTGCGGGAACTGCGCCGCCGCGGCGGCGCCGTCCGCCATCGGCGTCATGTTGTCGAGCTCCCCGGACAGCACCAGCACCGGCAGCGGCGGGAAGTGCGCGTCGTCGGGCACGACGTGCGAGGGCGGGTGCTGCGCATCGGGCGCCGGCCAGCCGACGCACTGCTCGATGAACGTGTAGTCGAGCGGCATCGCGCGGTACTCGTCGATCGTGAACGGCGCGTAGCTGTCGCGCGCCGACCGGCGGCGCTCGGCGAGCGCGCGGTCGCGCGCCGCGCGGCGCGCCTCCGGCGGCAGGCGCATGTCGAAGATCTGCGGCGCGTCCTGGCAGGTCTCGGCCACCGCGAAGCCCTCGCTGAACTTGGCCGGGTCCTGGGTCGCGTCGCGCGAATCGACGCCGGCCTCGGCCTCCGCCATCAGGCGCAGCAGTGGCAGCCGGTCGCCGGCGGCGAAGGCGCGGGCCGCGGCGTCGGTCTCCCGCAGCGTCGCCGCCGGCGGGGCCGAGCCGAACATCACGGTCGCGAGCGCGCCCGCGTTCGCGGTGAAGTGCCGCGCGCGGCCGTCGTAGTCATTCGCGACGGCATCGAAGGGCCGGGCGCGCAGCGCCTTGAGCGCGGGCGCGATGTGCTCGAGCGAGCTTCCCGGCACCGCCGCGCAGGCCGGTGAGCGCTCGCAGGCGCGGTCGAACTTGTTGCGCATGGCCGGCGCATAGTTCGGGTACCAGGCGAGGTCCGGGCCGAGCAGCGGGTAGGCGCCATCGAGCGTCAGGCTGCGCAGCCGCTCGGGGTGGCGCACCGCGAAGACCTGCGCGAAGTAGGTCCCGAAGGAGTCGCCGTACAGGTCGACGGGGCCGGCGCCGAGCGCGGCGAGGATCGCCTCGAGGTCGTCGGCGGCGTAGGCCGCGCTGTAGAGCGGCGCCGCGCGACCGAGCTCGGCCCCGCAGGCCGCGATCGCCGCGATCGTGAGCGCGGGGACGCGCTGCAGCCGCGGGCAGTCGATCGCGCCGGACCTGCCGGTGCCGCGATAGTCCATCAGCACGACGTCGCGCTCGGCGCGCAGCGGATCGAAGAGCGCGAGGTAGTCGGCGCGCGACTCGGTCGTCGGGTAGCCGGGGCCGCCCTCGGCGGCGACCAGCGTGCCGGCCGCAGGCCCGCCCGCGCGGTGCGGATAGAACTCGAAGTAAACGCTGACCTGCCCGGGCACGAGGCCCTGCGGGTCGAGCGCGCGCTCGAGCTCGCCGCACCAGGCGTGCGGCACCTCGCAGGCGTGCAGTTCGAGCGAGCCGACGGTGCGCGTCGCGGGCGCCGCCGCCGCCGGCAGCGCCACGGCCGCGGCCAGCGCGAGCGCGGCGCCGAGCGCACCGGCCGGGCGAAGCAGGAGGGCCCACGGCATGCGAATCCCCGCGAAGGATGCGACACTCTATTCTCGGGCCAATCGGCATCCGCCGCCAGAAGACCAGCCCCGGGGAGCATCCATGCGGAAGTTCGGCAGCATCCTGATCGCGGCGCTGGCCGCCCTCGCGCTCGCGCCGGCGGCGGTCGCGGGCAAGACCAAGAACGTGATCCTCGTGATCAGCGACGGCGTGCGCTGGCAGGAGGTCTTCACCGGCGCCGACGCGTCGCTGCTGAACGACAAGGCGGGCGGCAGCTGGACGGACGTCGCGGAGCTGCGCAAGGCCTACTGGAACGACGACCCGATCAAGCGCCGCCAGCTGCTGTTCCCGTTCCTATGGGGCACGGTCGCGACGCAGGGCCAGATCTTCGGCAACCAGAAGGAGGGCAGCGTCGCGCAGGTCACGAACCCGATGTGGTTCTCGTTCCCGGGCTACAACGAGATGTCGAGCGGCGTCGCCGACCCCAAGATCAACTCGAACGAGTTCGGGCCGAACCCGAACGTGACCGTGTTCGAGTGGCTGAACGGCCTGCCGGAGCTGAAGGGCCAGGTGCAGATCTTCGGCGCCTGGAGCGTTTTCGCCGACATCTTCAACGTCGCCCGCAGCCACCTGCCGATCCGCGCCGGCGCGACGCTGGTCGATGCGAGCGACGAGAGCCCGCGCGGCCGGCTGCTCACGGAGCTCTACCGCACGACGACCCGGCTCGAGGGCACCGACCCGCTCGACTCCTTCGTGCACGTCGCGCTGCGCGAGTTCCTGAAGAAGAACCACCCGCGCGTGATGTTCGTCGGCTACGGCGACACCGACTCCTGGCAGCACCTCGGCCGCTACGACGCCTTCCTCGACACGGCGCGCGCCTTCGACGACTTCCTCGGCGACCTGTGGCGGCAGCTGCAGTCGATGCCGGAGTACCAGGGCACGACGACGCTGATCGTCTCGACCGACCACGGCCGCGGCAGCGGCCCCGTGCAGTGGAAGGACCACGGCGTCGAGCAGAAGGGCTCGAACGACATCTGGATCGCGGTCATCGGGCCCGACACGCCCGCGCTCGGCGAGCGAAAGCACGTCGGCCGGGTCACGCAGTCGCAGATCGCATCGACGATCGCCGAGCTCGTCGGCCAGAACTTCCGCGCCTACAAGCCGGCGGCGGCGCCCTCGCTCCTCGAGGCGCTCGCGCACTGAGGGCGGCTCGCCCGGGCGGCGCTCAGCCCGCCGCGCCGGGCGGCGGCGCGCCGTCCTCGGCGCCGGCCGAGACCTCGGTGCCTTCCGGCACCTCGCGGTGGTACGGCAGCCACGAGTAGATCTGCGGCGAGGTCTGCGGGTAGGCGAGGAACTCCTCGCGCGACTCGACGATGCGGTCAGCGCGCCGCCGGAGCAGCCGCCACACCGCAAACAACGTGAACGCGAGCGTCAGCGCGCTCGCGTACACGAAGAACGCGCTCGGCGTCGTCAGCTGCATCGCGAGCGCGCCGGTCGTCGGGCCCACGGCGGCACCGATCGCCCACACGAACAGCAGCGTCGAGGACAGCGCCACGTAGTCGGCGACGACGGCGCGGTCGTTGGCGTGCGCGACGCCGACCGCATACAGGCTCTCGGCGAGGCCGCCGAACACGCCGAACAGGAGCGCGAGCAGCAGGAACGGCGTCGCGTGGCTGACGGTGATCAGCCCGAGCGACACCGCGAGCGTGCCGGCCCCGAGGCCGATCAGCGCGTACAGGCGGTCGATGCGGTCGGAGATCGAGCCGATCGGCCACTGCAGGAACAGCCCGCCCAGCGACACGCAGGCCATCAGCACCACGATGTGCGGCTGGTCGAAGCCGATCCGCTCGCCGAACAGCGGACCGACGGTCGTGAACGCGGTCAGGATCAGGCCGTTCAGCAGGCACGCCAGCACGCTCGCCGGCGAGGTCCTGAGCGCCTTGACGAGGTCGAGGCGCACGCGGTGCGGCAGCATCGGTGCCTTGACGTCGATCCCCGCCATCGGCACGAGCGCGAGCACCGTCGCGATCGCGGCGATGATCAGCGGCTCCGGGCCGGTCGCGTTGAGGTTCTGGCTGAGCAGCTGGCCGGTGCCGAAGAAGAGCCCGTAGACGAGCACGTAGATCGTCAGCACCCGGCCGCGCTGCGCGTTCGGCGCGAGCGCGTTCAGCCACGACTCGACGATGACCGAGAGCCCGGCCGCGTTCGCGCCGAGCACGAAGCGCAGCAGCAGGAAGGCCGGCACGCCGTCGGCGAAGTAGAGCGAGAGGATCGCGACCGCCTTCATGCCGGCAAAGGCCGCGTAGGCGCGCTCGAGGCCGACCGGCGCGATGACCCGGTGCGCGTACAGGCAGCCGACCAGGAAGCCGAGCGCCTCGCTGGTCGCGATCAGGCCGATGACGCCCGGCGAGAGCCCGAAGGCCGAGAAGCGCAGCGGCAGCAGCGAGCCCAGCACGCCCGCGCCCACCATGATGAGCGCCGTGCTGACGAGCGGCGGCGCCACCCGCCACGGGATGCGGCCGGCGGCGGCGGGCGGTGCGTGGGCGGTCGCGGTCATCCGATCCTTATGGCAGATCCGCTGCGGCCGCGACACTTCGGACGCGACGCCGGGCGGTCAGTAAAGGCCGCGCGGCGCCGCCTATAATCCGGGCGCCCGACACGCGACTGCCCGAGGTCCGACATGCCCGCCCGCCGTCCCGCGCCGCGCCCCGCGGCGCGCCCGAAGCCGTCCGCGCGCAGGCGCGCCGCGCCGCGCAGCGGCGCGCTGCGCACGCTCTATCCCGCGATCAAGCCGTTCCGCACCGGGCGCCTGCCGGTCACGGCCGGCCACGAGCTGTACTTCGAGGAGAGCGGCCGGCGCGACGGCAAGCCGGTCGTGTTCCTGCACGGGGGCCCGGGCGGCGGCACCGACCCCAAGATGCGGCGCTTCTTCGACCCGAAGCGCTACCGGATCGTGCTCTTCGACCAGCGCGGCTGCGGCAAGAGCACGCCGCACGCGAGCCTCGAGGCGAACACGACCTGGGACCTGGTCGCGGACATCGAGCGGCTCAGGATCCACCTCGGCATCGAGCGCTGGCAGGTGTTCGGCGGCTCGTGGGGCTCGACGCTCGCGCTCGCGTACGCCGAGACGCACGCGGCGCGCGTGACCGAGCTCGTGCTGCGCGGCATCTTCCTGCTGCGCCGCTGGGAGCTCGAGTGGTTCTACCAGGACCCGCGCGGCGCGGCCGCGCTGTTCCCGGACCTGTGGGAGCGCTACGTCGAGCCGATCCCGCCGCACGAGCGGCACGACATGATCAAGGCCTACCACCGGCGCCTGACCAGCGAGGACCCCGCCGTGCTCGCCGCCGCGGCCCGCGCCTGGTCGGTGTGGGAGGGCGCGACCAGCTACCTGCGCTCCCGGCCGGAGAACGTCGCGATGTTCGACGACCCCGCCTACGCGGCCGCGTTCGCGCGGATCGAGTGCCATTACTTCATCCACGGCGGCTTCATGCGCCACGAGCGGCAGCTGATCGAGGACGTCGGCGCCATCCGCTCGATCCCGGCGGTCATCGTCCAGGGTCGCTACGACGTCGTGTGCCCGCCGACCACCGCGTGGGAGCTGCACCGCGCCTGGCCGGAGGCGGAGCTCAGGATCGTGCCGGACGCCGGCCACTCGGCCTTTGAGCCCGGCAACGTGCACGAGCTCGTCAGCGCGACCGACCGCTTCGCGCGCCGCTGAGCGTCCTCAGCCCCAGAGCGCCGCCGGCGGCGGGTCCATGCGCGCGCCCGTGAAGCGGATCGGCGGCTCGCGGTCGAGCCGCTGCAGCAGCGGCCCGTCGAGGTCGACGTAGCGGCACGACTGCGCGATCAGGAAGGCCGGCGCCATCGCGAGCGAGGTGCCGCACATGTTGCCGACCATGAGCCCGAAGCCGCGCTTGAGCGCCTCGTCGCGCAGCCCCAGCGCCTCGGTCAGCCCGCCGCACTTGTCGAGCTTGATGTTGAGGTAGCGGTAGCGGCCGACGAGCCCGGGCAGCGAGCGCCGGTCGACGCAGGACTCGTCGGCGCCGAGCGGGATCGCGGCGGCGAGGCCGTCGAGCGAGGCGTCCTCGTGCCGCGGCACCGGCTGCTCGATCAGCTCGACGCCGGCCGCGGCGAGCGGCGGCAGCAGCCGCTCGAGCAGCGCGCGGTCCCAGGCCTGGTTCGCATCGACGATCAGCCGCGCGTGCGGGTGCTCCTCGCGCACGACGCGGACGACGTCGAGGTGGCGCTCGGCGTCGAGCTTGAGCTTGAGCAGCGGGTAGGCGCGCGCCTCGCGCGCCTTGCGCCGCGTCGTCGCCTCGTCGTCGAGCCCGAGCGTCAGGCACGTCTCCACGGGCGCGAGGGCGGCGAGCCCTGCGCTGCGCCAGGCGGGGATGCCGCTCTGCTTCGCGCGCAGGTCCCACAGTGCGCAGTCGAGCGCGTTGCGCGCGCCGCCGCAGGGCAGGAGCGCGGCGAGGTCGCGGCCGGTGAGGGCGGTGTCGAGCTCGCCCGCGACGTGCTCGATCTGCGCGCGCATCGACTCCGGCGTCTCGCCGTCGTAGTCGACGCCCGCGGCCTCGCCGCGGCCCCGCCGGCCGTCGCGGTCGGTCAGCGTCGCGACCACGACCGCGATGTGCGTGATCGCATCGCGCGAGGTCGCGAACAGCTCGCGCAGCTCCCAGCGCTCGATCGCGACCGTCGCCTCGATCATCGGGCGAGCAGCGCCTCGACGAGCGGCTCGACCCCGCCGCGCAGCGGATCGCAGACCGGCAGGCGAAGCTCCTCGGTGACGCGCTCGCGGTAGGCCTGCCACGCGGCGTCGCCGAGCACCGAGGAGTTGATGCTGAGCCCGATGCAGCGGATCCGCGGGTTCGTCAGGCGCCCGGCGCGCAGGTACAGGTCGATGACCTCGCCGAGCGGCGGGATCGGGTAGTCGGGGTACTCCTCGATCGTCTGCCGCTGCGGGTCGTGGCACAGCACGATCGCGTCCGGCTGCGAACCGTGCAGGAGCCCGAGCGTGACCGCCGCGTACGCGGGGTGCAGCAGCGAGCCCTGCCCCTCGATCAGGTCCCAGTGGTCGGGCGCGTTGTCCGGCGAGAGCTGCTCGGCGGCGCCGGCCAGGAAGTCGGAGACGACGGCATCCATCGGGATGCCCTCGCCCGCGATCATGATGCCGGTCTGGCCGGTGGCGCGGAACGTCGCCGGCGCGCCGCGCGCGGCGAGGGCGCGGGCGAGCGCGAGCGCCGTGTACTTCTTGCCGAGCGCGCAGTCGGTGCCGACGGTCAGCAGCCGCAGCCCCCGGCGCTTGCGCCCGGTCGCCACCGGGAACGCGCCGCCCGTGTGGCGCACGTCGATGAGCCGCGCACCGCCGCGCTCCGCCGCGCGCGCCAGCCGCGGGAAGCTGCCGAGGCGCGTGTGCATGCCGCTGACCGCATCGAGCCCGGCCTCGAGGCCCGCGGCGAGGTCCTCGACCCAGCTCTCGGGGAGGCTCCCGCCGGTCGGCGCGACGCCGACGACGATCGAGCCTGCGCCCTCGGCGGCGGCGGCGGCGGGCGAGCGGCGCGGCAGGCCGAGCGTCACCTTGCAGGCCGGGAGCGACCACTCGGCGAGCACGGCCTCGCGCCGCCAGTCGCGCAGGCCGAAGGCCGTCTTGCAGTCGGACTTGAGGGCGGCATCGCCGAGGTAGAGGAGGTAAGGCTGGCGCAGGACGAGCATCGGGATCCATCGGGGGTGGCGGTGCGGCCGCGAACGCGCATGATACGGCCGCCACCGCCGTTTGCATCCGCGCGCCGGCGCGGGCAGGCTCGGCACCGAACGGCGCCCCCCGAAGCGCCGACCCCCGTGAGGCCCCGCATGTCGCCGCTCGCCGTTCCCGCCGCCACCCGCCCGCGCACGCCCGGCCGCCGCGCCCGCTTGGCCGTGCTTGCCTTCCTTGCCGGTCTCGCCGCGCCGCTCGGCGCCCTCGCCGAGGCGCCGGCCAGCGTCTGGCTGCACTGCGGCGCCGTCTGGGACGGCCACGGCGCGCGCCGCGGCGCGACGCTCATCGAGGTCCAGGGCGAGAAGATCGCCGCGATCGCGCCGCTCGCCGGGGCGCCGCCGGCGGGCGCCATCGACCTGTCCGGCCTGACCTGCGTGCCGGGGCTCATCGACAGCCACACGCACGTGCTGCTGCAGGGCGACATCACCGCGGCCGACTACGACGAGCAGCTGCTGAAGCAATCGCCCGAGTACCGCACGATCCTCGCGACCGTGAACGCGAGGCGCATGCTGTCGTGGGGCTTCACGACGATCCGGGATGTCGAGACCGAGGGCGCGGGCTACGCCGACGTCGACGTCAAGCGCGCGATCGAGAACGGCGTGATCCCGGGGCCGCGGATGCAGGTCGCGACGCGGGCGATGGACGTGACCGGCGCCTACGGGCTGCTCGGCTACGCGCCCGCGCTGGTCGTGCCGAAGGGCGTGCAGGAGGTCGACGGCGCCGACGGCGGCCGGCGCGCGGTGCGCGAGCAGATCTCGCACGGCGCCGACTGGATCAAGGTCTACTCGGACCGCAGCTACCGCGTCGAGGCGGGCGACATCCTGAACGACATCCCGACCTTCACGCCCGAGGAGCTGCGCGCGATCGTCGACGAGGCGCATCGCCAGCGGCACAAGGTCGCCTCGCACGCGATGGCGCTGCAGGGCGTGCACAACTCGGTCGAGGCCGGCGTCGACAGCATCGAGCACGGCAACTACATCGCCGAGGAGGACCTGAAGGCGATGGTGCAGAAGGGGATCTACTACGTGCCGACCATCTACGTCGGCGACTACGTCGCCGCCGGCCGCGCCCAGGCCGGCGCGGGCGTCTGGACGCAGATGCCGGCGATCCACGAGAAGACCTTCCGCCGCGCGCTCAAGGCGGGCGTGAAGATCGCCTTCGGCACCGACATCGGCGGCTTCGAGTGGCACATCAACCCGGCGCGCGAGTTCGAGTGGATGGTCAAGTGGGGCATGACGCCGGAGCAGGCGCTGCGCTCGGCGACGGTGACGGGCGCGGAGCTGCTCGGCTGGAGCGAGCGCGTCGGCACGCTCGAGGTGGGCAAGCTCGCCGACATCATCGCGGTGCCCGGCGACCCGCTCGTCGACGTCCGGGCGCTCGAGGACGTGCGCTTCGTCATGAAGGGCGGCGTGCGCCAGGCGCAGGCCGCGCCGTGACGGGTCAGTCGCGGTAGCGGCTGAGCGCATCGCCCAGCTGCGTGCGCAGCGGCCCGAGCCACGGCTCGTAGTGCCGCCACTGGTCGAGGCCCTCGCGGTACAGCGGCTGGCGGACCTGTTCCGAGCTCGCGGTGCGCACGCTCCGCTCGGTCCGGTGGAACTCGAGGCAGGCCGGCTCGAAGTCGAGGCCGGCGTGTGCCAGCAGGCGCCGCACGCTGCCCTCGAGGTCCTCGACGACGTCCTCGTGGTGGACGCGCAGCACGCGTCCCGGCAGCACGGCGTCCCAGTGGCGCATGAGCTCGAGGTAGGTGCGGTAGTAGCGCGCGATGTCCTCGACGCTGTAGGTGAACTCCTGGCCGCGCGCGAACAGCTGCTTGAGGTTGCCGAAGCAGCAGGCCATCGGCTCGCGCCGCGCGTCGATGATGGTCGCGTTCGGGAACATCAGGTGGATGAGGCCGAGGTGCCGGAAGTTGTTCGGCATCTTGTCGATGAACCGCGGCTTGCCCGTGCGGTAGATGCGCGTCTCGTCGAGGTAGCGCTCGGCGAGGCGCTTGAACTCCGCCGGCGACAGCTCGGTCAGCACGCGCGGGTAGCGCGGGTCGTCGAGGTCCGGGTCGTGGTCCTGCAGGTCGAGCACGTAGCGCGGGATCTCGGCGAGCTCCTGCGTGCCCTCGACCCGGCTGTGCGAGGCGAGGATCTGCTCGAGCAGCGTCGAGCCCGAGCGCGGCAGCCCCACGATGAAGATCGGCTCGTCGGTCGGCAGCCCGTAGCCGCGGCGCGCCTCGAAGAACTCGCGCGTGCAGTAGCGGATCTGGTTGCGGGTGTTGGTTTCGATGACGTCCGGCCGGTAGCGGCTCTCGGCCCGCTTCAGGCGGTTGCCCTGCTCGTAGTAGTGCCACGAGGTGCCGTAGTCGGCACGGTCCTCGTGCGCCTTGCCGAGCGCGAAGCACAGGTGGTACCGGTCGGTGAGCGCGGTCGCCGTCGAGGCCTCGGTGGCCGCCATGCGCTCGAGTTCCTCGGCGCTGAAGCGGTAGGTCTTCAGGTTCGCGAGGCTCCAGTAGGCGTCGCCGAAGTTCGGCCGGTGGCGGGCCGCCTCGCGGTAGGCGTCGATCGCCTCGCCCTGCCGGCCGAGCGTCTTCAGCGAATGGGCGGCGGACAGGTAGAACTCCGCGGCCGCCGAGGTGCCGGCGGGCGCTTCCCGGCCGAGCGCGAGGAACTCCTCGACCGCGGCGGCGTGCTGGCCGACGCCGACGAGCGCCGTGCCGCGCGCCGAGCGGTAGGCCGCGTTCTGCGGGTCACCGGCGAGGAGCCGCTCGGCCTCGGCGCGCGCGGCCACGTACTTGTGGCGCTCGAGCAGCACGCAGGTGTAGTCGTGGCGCGCCGCGACGTAGTCGGGCGCGCGCTCCAGCACGCCCGCGAGCAGGAGCTCCGCGTCGTCGTAGATCTGCAGCGCCGCGCCGATCCTGGCCAGCAGCCGCATCGCCTCGACGTGATCGCCGTGGCGCAGCAGGAACGCACGAACGCCCCGCTCGGCGGCGCCGAGCTCGCCCTCGCTGAACAGATCGGTCGCCGCGACCACCTCGGGCGGCAGCGAGCGCAGCTTCTGGACGTGCTGGGCGGCGAGCGCGGCGTTCTTCGCATCGCCGGTCAGCCGGTACAGGCCCTCCAGCATGTTCCAGGTGGCCGGCAGCGCCGCGTTGATCTGCACGGCGGCGAGATAGGCCTCGATCGCCCGCGGGGCATCCTTGAGCGCGACGTAGCAGTGCCCGCGCTCCTGGTACAGGCGGCTGAAGCGGGGATGGTGGTGCGCGAGCCGCTCGAGCGTCTTGAGCGCGGCCTCGGGTCGCCGCTGCTGGCGCTCGCCGATCGCGAGCAGGTAGAGCGCGTCGCGGTTCTCGGGGACCCGCTCGGCGAGCGCGGCCGCGGCGGACACCGCCGCGTCAAAGTGCCGGTCCCTCAGGAGCGCGCGGATGCGCGCCACTTCCGACTCGACGGGCGAGGGGGCAGGGGCGTTCGGGTTCGAGTTCATCGCGGGCGGAAAAAAAAGGCGGGCATTGCTGCCCGCCTTCGAGTCTAGCGCAACCGCCCGCGGCGGTTGCCCGAGGTCGGCTCAGAACTTCACGCCCAGCTTGACGCCGAGGACGCGCGGCCGCGTCGGAACCTCGGCGACGATGAACTGTGCCGTGCTCGTGAACATGCTCGCATTCACGTTGGTCAGGTTCTGCGCGAAGGCCTCCACCGTCCACGGACCCTTGCCGGTGCCGATCGACAGGTCGTAGGTCGTGTAGCCGGGCTGCATGTAGCGCAGCCACGTCGTGGTCGGCACGCTGGTGCCCGGCGCCGGGCCGAGATTGAAGCTGCTCGGCTCGTTGTCCATCTCGTCGATGTGGTTCGCGCTGACCGAGAAGAAGTTCTTCAGCTCGGAAACGCTCCACTCGTAGCGCGCACGCAGGTTGTACTGGTTCTTCGGCGAGAACGCCGGCGTCGAGCCGATCGAGCCGAGAGGCGACGGGATCTGGATGTTGACCTTCTGGTTGTTGGCGTTGAGCCCGGTCACCTGGGAGATGCACGTGCCGATCGGCGTCGGATTCTGCACCCCACCCGCTGCGGCGACGTAGCTCGAGGTGATGCAGGGCGAGTTGTCCTGGCTCGAGGAGTTGTGCGACCAGGCCCCCTGCAGCGTGAAGCCCTCGGTGACCCGGCCGACGAACTGCAGCTCGAAGCCGTCGACCTTGTACTCCGGGCCCTTCACGCCGAAGGTGCCGTTGCCGTACACGGGCGGGTTGTAGATCAGCGTCTGGACGTCCTTCCAGTACATGCGGTACGCCGAGCCGTTGATCTGCAGGCGATGGTCGAGCCACTCCGTCTTCCAGCCGAGCTCGTAGTTCGTCAGCGTGTCGGGCGGGTAGCCCGAGGGCACGGAGAACTGCGCGACCTTGGCCGTGCCGGACGGCACGACGACGCCGTTCGGGTACGGGTTGCCGGCCGCATCGACGTAGATCTTTGTGACGCCCGAGGTGAAGCGGTTGAACGCGCCCGGGCGGAAGCCCTGCGAGGCCGTCGCGTACACCATCGCGTCGGTCGTCACGTGCCAGGTCAGGTTGAACCGGTTGCGGAAGCCGCTGTACGTCGCGTTGTCGTTGATGTTCCGGTTGTGGAAGACGCAGGCGCCGTTGGCGACGTTCTGGCAGACCTCGCCGGTATGCCAGTTCGAGCCGAACTCGTCCTCGTTGTAGTTGAAGTGGCGGGTACCGGCGGTCGCGACCAGCACCTTCGGGATCAGGTCGAAGTCGACCGACGCGAAGAACGCCGTCTGCTTGTAGCCGCGGCGCAGGTCCTGGCCGTAGGCGACGGCGTCGTTGCGAATGCTCGGATCGATGGCCGCCGTCCCGGGCGTCGGCTCCATGTTGGCGATACAGATCGGTCCGCCCGCGAGCGCCGCGGCGAGGTTCGCCGGCGTGCACGAGGGGATCGACTTGTACAGGAAGTTCATGTCGTCCTTGATCTCGAACTGCTCCCAGTAGGCGCCGACGAGGCCGCGCAGCCGCCAGTCGTCGGGCGAGCTGACGCGAAGCTCATGGCTCTGGTGCGTCGTCTCGATCAGGTCCGTCCAGGACGAGACCGGCGAGTAGCACTGCTGCGGCCCCGGCGCGCCGAAGTTCGTCGAGCCGGCCGGGCCGCCCACGCACGTGTAGTAGAACCCGCCCGCGGTGCGGGCGTAGTTCGTGTAGTCCATCGCCTGCTCGATGTGCCGGGTCAGGTACGAGCCCGTGTACACGCCCTTGAAATCGCCGACCTTGCCGTTCAGCGTCCAGGCGGTCGAGGAGTAGCGGTCCTTGTTGTAGTTCGGCGAGAAGGCCGTCACCTCCCAGGGGCCGAGCTGCTGGCCGTCCGAGCCGACCGGGAACTGCGCCGACATGCCCTCGGCGTCGAGGTTCTGGTAGCTCTGCTGGATCAGCAGGTTCCAGTCCTCGTTGATGTCGTAGAGCAGCGAGGCGCGCATGCCCTCGTAGGTCGTCGGGTTCTGCGCGCGCGCGGCGATCGCGTAGTTGTTGGCGCTCGGCACGCCGAGCACGTTCGCCGGGTAGGTCGAGCCGTACGCCGCCGGGCCGTTGTCCGTCACCTTGCGCGTGAACGTCGAGGGCACGTTGTCGATGTAGCCGCCGCGCCGATCGTTGTACATCACGAGGCGCAGGGCGAGGGTGTCCTTCACGAGCGGCAGGTTGATCGTTCCGCTGACCGCCGTGTTGGGGTCGCCGTGGGCGGTCGTGCCGTACATCGCCGAGGCGTAGCCCTCGGTGACGTTCTGCTTCGGCTTGTTCGTGATGTAGCGGATGGCGCCCGCCTCGGCGCCGCCGCCGAACAGCGTGCCCTGCGGGCCTTCGAGGACCTCGAGGCGCTCCATGTCGACCATGTAGACGTCGGCGTTGCGTGCCGGGAACGTCATCGACTGGTCGTCGAGGTAGACCGCCACGTTCGGGAACGGCGCGACCGAGCCCATCGACTGGTTGCCCGCCATGCCGGCGCTGAGGCCGCGCATGTAGATGTTGCCCTGCCCCGGACCGTTCGTGCCGAGCTGCACGTTCGGCAGCAGCTTGACCGCATCGTCAAAGCTCGTGACGTTGAGCTGCGCGAGCTGCTCGCCCGTGATCGCCTGGATCGTGATCGGGACGTTCTGGACGGTTTCCTCGCGGCGCTGCGCGGTGACGATGATCTCCTCGATCGCGCCCGACGCCTGCGGCGCGGACGGCTCGGCCGCGTAGACGACGGTCGCCTGCGCGCTGAGCGCAGCGACGATCGCGGAGGTCAGCTTGCGGTTGATTTTCAAACGGTTTCTCCCCAGGGCATTGGTTGAAGCGCAAAAGCAACAGACGTCGACCGCGGTGCGGGCCGGTTCAACCGGTGCTCCGCTCCGAGTTCGCGCGATACACGGCCGTGCAGCCAGCCGGGCTTCTACGGTCGCTAGCGCGGGACGTCACCCCATTTCGTCACGCGGCTATTTTTGCGACGGGGCTGTGCAGGCGGCGAATTATTGTAAGCCAAGTGTTTCAATTTGGTGACAGCCACGGGGCAGGGAATTTGCGCATTGCACGCGCGTTCAATGGCCGCGGGCGCGCGTGGCCAACGCGGCCGCGCCGCAGCGTCCGTTGTGTGCATGCGACGAACGGCGGGCAGCGCGCACGCGGAGCTGGCCGGCGGACCAGGCGTGCCGCAGCGCGGGCGAAAGCTCCGCCGCCCGGCAGGAGAGTCGGTCAGGTCGTTGAATTCACGCGGCTAAGCGCTGCTCAATTTTGGTGCGCGCCGACCGGGGCCGCGACGCGCGGGCCCTGCGCGGTGGAGCCGCCCGATGCCGGCGGCCCGCCAACGGCTACCAGCTCCGGCGCCCCGGGGATCGCACCGCCGCATGGCCGGCGGAGGTCCCCGGCGGCGCGGGCGGGGTCGGCTACTGGAGCCTGAACCCCTGTCCGGCATTCTCGGCCGACCGCGGCCAGTCGACGCTGCCGTCGATGGAGCCGCCGGCGCAATTGCCGGTCGTGCGCACGACCGAGCGCCCGCCGGAGCGGAGCTTGCCGCCCTTCACGTGCACGTCGGTTGAGTTGTAGACGTGCAGCGCAACTTCCCGCGAGGCGTCGACCTGCACGCCCGCGAACTCGGCGCCCTCGACGGAGGCGAGCACGACGGCAGGTGCCGCGCCGGCCGAGCTGATCACGACGTCGTTCGCGCGCACGTTCTTGATCGTGAACGCCTCGGTACGCGCGGTACGGATCGCCGGACCTGCGCCCTCCGCGCGCAGCCGCCCGCCGCTGATCGCGATGTCGTGCATGGCGACGCCTTCCGCGTAGACGAAGACGGCGTTGCCCGGTCCGTGGACGACGACCTCCACGTCCTTGATCGCGACGTTGCTCGCGGCGTCGATGCGGATGCCATTTCCGACGAAGGTCGGACCGCCCGGTCCGTGGCCGTCGTTCGCAGCCGGGATGTCGATCGAGCCGCCCGTGATCTCGCAGCCACCCGGGCTGCTGACGACGACGATGCCGTCGGCTTGCGTCATCTCGGTGATCGTGTTGTTGAGCAGGCGTGGCCGCGTCACCCCCTCCTGCACGCCGTTGACGCCGATGCCGCCCGGCGCGAGCTTGTGCTCGAGCGTCTGCACGCAGCAGTTGCGCACCTTGTTGCCGATGACTTCGGTGCCGCCGCAGAACGCGCCGATGACGTAGATGCCCGCGCCGGAGGAGCGGTTCTTGTAGAAGGAGCCCTGGATGTCGCTGACCTCGTTGTCGATGACGCGGTTGAACGAGTCGCCCTTGCCGCCTGTGCCGGGGCAGTAGACGGCGATTCCATAGCCCTCGTGCTTGCCGACCGTGTTGTTCTTGATCACGTTGTGCGTCGGCACGAGCCCGGAGTAGGGGTCCTGGCACAGCACGCCATGGTTGCCGCCGCCCATGATGCGGTTGCCCTCGACCAGGTTGAAGTCAGAGGTGCGCTGGATGCAGACGTCCGACGCGTCCTGGACGTTGCCCTGCCAGCCGTGGAAGTAGTTGTTGCGGATCTCGTTGCGGCTTGCGCTCGAGACGTACACACCGGCCCACTGCATCCCCTCGAACTCGCAGCCCTCGATCACGCACTGCTCCGACTTCTCGAGCAGGACGCCCGCGACGTAGGCCTTCGTGCCCGGCGTGCGCTGCTTGAGGTGCAGCCCCTTGATCGAAACCTTTGTGCGGCCGACGACGTTCAGGATGGAGACGTCGGGTGCGGTCGTCTCGATCGTCGCGCCCTTGGCGGCGGTGATCGTCGTGTCGCTGACGAGCCCGATCGGCGCCGAGACGAGCGCGACCTGCGCCACCGGGAAGCTGAGCTCGCCGCCAACCCGCGCCCATGCCTGCAGCGCCGCGGTGTCGTCGGTCTGGCCGTCGAGCACCGCGCCGTAGCGGCGCACGTCGCCGGGCGGGAAGTGGGGGTTCTTCGGCGTCACGCCGGCCTTCGTTTCCGCGGGCGTCGCGCCACCGGCGTCGGCCGCAAACGCGCGCCGGAGCGACGGCAGCAGGGTCGCACCGAGGCCGAGTCCCGAGAGCAGTACGAAGCGGCGCGACCAGTGGGCCATGGCGAGTCCTCCTGCGGACATTGGGGGGCGGAGCGACGTTTCGTCCGCCCGCCTAGCTAATTAGAGAGTGTACGGCTTCGCAAGTGCGTGGCGCGGCGCGCGGCCGGCAGTCAGGCCAACGACAGGATCGTCGGCGCCGGGCTCATTCCTCGGTCACGTAGATCGCGAGGCCCTTGGCCGTCTTCATCGTCGTCGTGCCCGAGGTACCCACGCCGGCGCCGACCGCGGTATTGCCGGAGGCGCTGCCGCCGCCAAAGCCGAAGCTGACCGAGCCGGACGGCGCAGTGCCCACGCCCTGCAGCAGCACGCCGTTGGCGCCCAGCTTCGCAGCCTCTTCCTTGAGCCGCGTGATCGCCGCGTTGACCTTCGCCTGGTCGCCGAACGAGAACGAGCGGCGGCTCGAGGCATCGATGATCGCCACCTGCTCGTACTTCTTGGGTGGCGTCGTATAGACCTTGACCTGCTCTGGCGGGATCGCCGGACGCACGGTGCCGGTGATGACGTGGGACGAGGCGCAGCCCGCGAGTGCGAGCGCGAAGGCGGCGGCGACAGCGACAGCAAGGGTTCTCACGGCGATCTCCGTCGGACGCGATGACAAAAGACTACAGGTCGCACAGCGGGCCGTGCCGCCGGTGGCCGTCGCACGTTGGCGACGCCGCGGCGCCGCGGGCGCGCTCGCAACGCGCCGTCCGGACTCACCAGTACAGCTCGCACGCATTGCTGGCACCACCGCCGCCGCACACCAGCAGCACGTTGTTCGGTAGCAGCACGGCCGCGTGATTGGAGCGCGCGAAGTTCGTGCTGCCAGTTGGCGACCAGACGCCGGTGGCGGGGTCATAGATCTCCGCCATGGCGGTTCCGCCGCCGACGACGATGACCTTGCCGCTCGGTAACAGGGTCGCCGTGTGATACGCGCGCGACGTCGACATGCTGCCGGTATAGGTCCACGTGTTCGCCACCGGATCGTATAGCTCGGCCGTGGCGCTGCCTCCCCCGGCGACCAGCACGAGGCCGTTGGGCAGCAGCGTCGCAGTGCCATTGACCCGGCTCTCGTTCATCGGAGCGACACCACTCCACGCGTTCGTGGACGAGTCGTAGACCTCGGCCGTTGCCGTCACCGATTCGAACGTGCCGGTTTCGGTCAGGCCGCCGGCGACCAGGACCCGTCCGTCCGGCAGTGAGGCGGAAACCTGCAGCGCGCGGGGGATAGTCATGGGCGGAACCGAAGTCCAGACGCCGGCTGTCGGATCGAAGACCGCCGCAGCCGCCGTCGGCAACGGGCCGTACAACTGGTCGAATCCCGATCCGCCGCCGGCCGCCAGAATCTTGCCGTTTGGAAGGGTGGCGATGCTGAACTGCGTGTGACCCTCGGGTAGTGACGACGCGTATTGCCACGAGTTGCTGGTCGGGTCGTAGAGAACGCTCAACGTCAACGGCAGGCCGTTGGTGCCACCGGCCTCGCCGCCGGCCACCAGTACCTTGCCGCTCGCGAGCAGGACCGCGCGACCGTTGAAGTCGCCGTTAAATCCGATCTCCGGCGTGGCGCTCCAGGCATCGAGCGAGGGGTTGTAGGTCTCCGAGCCCACCACCGGCGTCATCGCGTTCTCATAGTTCTCGTCGCCCTGGGCGACGAGCACCAGGCCGTTCTGCATCACCGTCGCGGTGTTGAATTGACGCGGAACGAGCATCGGTGCTGTCAGCGTCCAGCTGCCGCTCGTGACGCTCACGGGCACTGACGCGCCGAGGCCGCTGAGTGAGACCGAGATCGACGTGGACCCCAGGCCGACGCCCGTCGCGAGCCCCGCGGTCACCGATACGATCGTGGTGTCCATCGAGGTCCAGGCGACCGCGGACGTGAGGTTGGCGGTACTCGCGTCGGTGTAGGTGCCCGTCGCGACCAGCTGGCGCGCGATGCCGACTCCGGTCGAGAACGGCGATGGCGAGATCGCGATAGATACGAGAGACGGCGCGGTGATGGTCAGTGACGTGCTGCCCGAGATCGAGCCCGAGGTCGCCGTGATCGTCGCCGGACCAATGACCGTGCCGCTCGCGAGTCCGGTCGATGGGTTGATCGTCGCGTCGGCCGTGCTCGAGGACCAAACGACCGACGCGGTGACGTCGGCGCTGCTGCCGTCCGAAAAGTGCCCGGTTGCTGTGAACTGCTGCGTCGCGCCGCGCTGGATCGACGAATCGGCGGGGGTCACCGTGATCGACGTGAGTCCGGCGACGAACGACACCCGCGCCACCCGCGTCGATCCCGACAGCAGGTAGATCGTTACGACGCCGTTCGGGAACGCGCCGGCGGGCGGGGCGACCGACACCATGTCTCCCGCCTGGATCGTCGTCGCGCCCGACACCAAGGTCCCGTTCACGGACAGCTGGCCGGCGGAGGCGGAGACCGCCGTGCCGGCGTACGGATCGGTCACGGACGCCGCGAACGTGAACGACGAAGACTGCGAGGCGTCGGCGACGCTGAACTTGTAGTTGCCGACGACGCCGTCGCCGTCCTGGTCGAGCCAGCTGCTGATGTCAGATGCCTGGAACGACACGTGGAGCGAGGCGTACTTGGCGGTGAGATTCGCGGCCACCGCGGCCGGATCGAGCGCCCTGGCCGAGGCGGCGAGGGTGGTCTTCGTCGCGGCATTCGTGATCGAGCCGTTCTGCCCGATGTCGTTCTGGATGTTCGCGAGCAGCGCGCTCAAGTTGCCGGCGGTGTTCCCGTAGTCGAGCAGGCTCGAGATCGCCGCCAGGATGTGATCGCCGTTGGTGCCGAGGCTGAGGTCGAGCGAATCGAAATTGCCGGCCGCGGTCGCGTCGTGGATGTTGAACGCCGCGAGCACCTCGGACTGCGCCTGCGCCTCGGCGGCCGCGAAGGTCATGTGCCCCGTCGCGACGAGATTCTGCACGCGCTGGTAGGCCAAGGTCGTCAGCACGTTCACGTTGAGGACGGTCGTCGACGACAGGTCGCTGATCCCGTACAGCGTGACCGGGCCGGTCGAGGTGCCGTTCGCCACCTCGTCGAAGTAGTAGCCGGACGCGTTCAGCCCGATGTAGGCGCTCGTGAAGCTCGCGTTCGGCGTGAATGTCCCGAAATCCGAGGTCGTCTCGAACGAGTACTGCTTGCCGTTCGGCGTCAGCGCCGCGGTCAGTTCCTGCGCGGTGACGGTCGAGCCGAGGATCAGCGGGCCCTTCTGCGCAACGCCGCTCGCGGCGGAATAGGTCTGCGGTGGCGGCGGCGGCGGCCCGCCACCGGAGCCGCCACCACCGCCGCCGCACGCGGCGGCGACGAGAGCGACCGCGAACGCGGCGCCGAGGTGCTTCATCGATTCTCCTCCGGGGCGCGATGAGCGCGCGGTCCTGCGCGCCGGTCGGGGAACGCCGCGCGCACCGAGGGACCCGACCCGCGCGCGGGCCGCAGCGGTGTCCACGGAGCCCCAGCCTACTCCGCCGCAGCGATTCCGGCCGTCCGGTGACGATGGCGGGTCGGCCGCCGCGAAGCGCGGGTTCGCTCGAACGCCCGGCCGCGCTCAGCCGTCCGCGGACCGGCTACAAGGTATTGATTTTGTTGGTGGGCGCGACAGGGATCGAACCTGTGACCCCTTCCATGTCAAGGAAGTGCTCTACCGCTGAGCTACGCGCCCGCCGCGTGCGGGCCGCGAAGAATACTGGAGCGTGCCATCGCCCAGCAAGGCAGGGCGCCCGGGCTCGGCGACGGCCCGCCGGGGCGGTCGGCGCGCCTGGGCTGCGGCACCGGTCCCTCGAGAGGCTGCCCGCGCGACCGGCCGCGTCGTCCCGCCTCGCCGCCACCTCGCGTCTTCGGCCGACGGGGGCCGTACCGCGCGCGCCGACTTCGACGGGCGCAGCGGGTGGGAGACGGTCAAGGTGCCGGCCGACGATCGCTTTGAAGGTCGCGGACGGGTCTGCGCGGACGGCCTGGAGGCCCGCGAGTCCGTTCGGCCGATTCGCGGCGCCGGCGGCGGAACGCTGATGGCCGCGCCGCTACTCGATCAGCGCCCCGGCGCCTGGCAGGAGCAGCAGCACGCCGAGCACGACGAAGATGCCGGCCGCGACCACGTGCACGGCCCGCGTCGGGACGCGCCCGGCCAGCCGGTCGCCGAGCAGCACGGCCGGCACGTCGGCGAGCAGCAGCCCCGTCGTCGTGCCGGCGACGACCCAATAAAAGGAGGCGAAGCGGGCGGCGAGCGCCATCGTCGCCACCTGGGTCTTGTCGCCGATCTCGGCCAGGAAGAACGTCACGACCGTCGTGCCGAAGACCCCGAAGCGCCGCGGCCGCTCGGCCTCGCGCTCATCGAGCGTGTCCGGGATCAGCGTCCAGACGGCCATCGCGATGAACGAGGCCGCGAGCAGCCAGCGCAGCAGCGTCGGCCCGAGCCGGGCGATCAGCCACGCGCCGATCGCGCCCGCGATCGCGTGGTTGGCGAGCGTTGCGACGACGATGCCGGCGATGATGGGGAAGGGCCGGCGGTAGCGCGCGGCGAGCACGAAGGCGAGCAGCTGCGTCTTGTCGCCCACCTCGGCGAGCGCGACCACGCCGAGCGAGATCAAGAACGCTTCCACCGGGCGAGGATAGAGATTCTTAAGCGGCACTTCATCCGGTGGCGGCTATGATGAGCCGCCCCCACCTCGGCCGAGCCGGATGCCCGATCCCCGCGCGACCCCTCGAGTTGCGACTGTCCTCGCCGCGATCGTGCTCGCCGCCCTCGGTCTCGCCGCCTCGACCTGGTCGACCTTCGGCCACACCTGGGACGAGCCCGAGCACCTGGCGGCCGGCCTCTCGCTGCTCGATCACGGCACCTACGACTACGACATCCAGCACCCGCCGCTCGCGCGCCTCGCGCTCGCAGTCGGCCCGTACCTGGCCGGCGCCCGCTCGCAGGGCAAGCCAGGACCGGACGGGCGCCCCGAAGGCATCGCGATCCTGTACGGCGGCGGGCACTACGACCTGTATCTGTCGCTCGCCCGCGCCGGCGCGCTGCCGTTCCTCGCGCTCGCGGTGCTGGTCGCCTTCGCGTGGGCGCGGCCGCTCGTCGGGCCGCGCGCGGCGCTGCTCGCGGCCGGCTTCGCGGCGACGACGCCGGCGCTCCTCGGCAACGGCGCGCTCGCCGACCTCGACGTGCCGGCCGCGGGCACGTGCCTGCTCGCGCTGCTCGCCGTGCAGCGCTGGCTGCGCACCGGCCGGCTCGCGCACGCGGTCTGGATGGGGCTCGCGGTCGGCATCGCGGTCGCGACCAAGCTCTCGGCACTGCCCTTCGTCGGCCTCGGCGGCCTCGCGCTCGCGGTGCTCGCGCGCTGGCCGGGCGAGGGCCCGCCGCCGCGCGTTCGCCTCCGCGCGCGCGTCGGCGCGCTCGCGCTCGCCGGCGTCCTCGCGGCGGCGTTTCTGACGCTCGTCTACGGCGGGCACTTCGTCTACCTGACCGACGAGGCGCATCACTACAGCCAGCCGCTCAGCTACCTGTTCGGCGACAGCGGGCGGCTGCACGACCTCGCGTACGCGATCGGCGCCAAACTCAAGGTGCCGGAGGCCTTCCAGCTCATCGTCGGCGGCATCGAGGCGCTGTCGGTCCACAACCAGAACGGCCACCCCTCCTACCTGCTCGGTCACGTGCGCACGACCGGCTGGTGGTACTTCTACCTGGTCGCGCTCGCGGTGAAGACGCCGCCGCCACTGCTGCTGCTCGGCGTCCCGGGCCTCGCCGTGCTGGCGCGCGAGGGCTGCCAGCACCGCTCGGCCGCGCGGCTCGCGCCGCCGGTGCTGTTCGTGGTGCTGCTGACCTTCTCGAGCGCCTACAGCCGCATCAACATCGGCGTCCGGCACGTGCTGGTGCTCTACCCGCTGCTCGCGGTCGGCGCCGCGGTCTCCGTCGAGCGGCTGTGGTCGTGGTGCCGCACGGCGGTGCCGGTCGCGCGCGCGCGCGTCGCGGCGGCCGCGCTCGCCGGCCTGCTCGGCTGGCAGCTCGCCGGCGTCGCCTACACCTGGCCCGATTACCTCGCGTACTTCAACGGCCTCGCCCCGGAACCGCGGCGCGTGCTGATCGACTCGGACCTCGACTGGGGACAGGACCTCAGGCGCCTGACGCTGCGCCTCGCCGAGCTCAAGGTGCCGGTCATCTCGCTCGCATACCTCGGCACCGCCGACCTGCCGCGCGAGCACCTGCCGCCGTACGTGCTGCTGCAGCCGGATGAGCGCGCGAGCGGCTGGGTGGCGGTGACGGCGCTCGCCCGCGCGCACGCGCCGCGCCGCTTCGACTGGCTCGATGCCTACCCGCGCCGCGAACGCGTCGGCCAGAGCATCGACCTGTACTTCGTGCCGCCGCGCAGCGCGCCGAAGTGACGGCGCTGCTCACGGTCGAGGGGCTCGTGCGCCGCTATGCGCCCGGCCGCCCGCCGGTCCTCGAGGGCCTCAGCTTCACGCTCGCCGCCGGCGAGTACCTCGCGGTCATGGGCGAGTCGGGCGTCGGCAAGTCGACGCTGCTCAACCTGATCGCCGGCCTCGACCGCCCCGACGCCGGCACGGTCGCGCTCGATGGCGTCGAGCTCACCGACCTCGACGACGATGCGCTGACGCTGCTGCGGCGCCGCTCGATGGGCTTCGTGTTCCAGGCCTTCCACGTGCTGCCTTACCTCAGCGTCGCGCAGAACGTCGCGCTGCCGCTCGAGCTGCTCGGCTGGACGGCCGCGGCGCGCGGCGAGCGGGTCGCGGCGATGCTGCGCGCGGTCGGCCTCGACGGCGCCGGCGGGCGCGCGCCGGGCGAGCTGTCGGGCGGCGAGCTGCAACGGGTCGCGATCGCGCGCGCGCTCGCGCACCGCCCGCGCCTGCTGCTCGCCGACGAGCCGACCGGCAACCTCGACCCGCGCACGGCCGCGCAGGTGCTCGAGCTGCTGCGCTCGCAGGTCGCGGCGGGCGGCGGTGCGGGACTGCTGATCACGCACTCGCGGGTCGCCGCCGCGACCGCGCAGCGCGCCTGCCGGCTCGACGGGCGCGGGCTCGTCCCGCTCGATCCCGCGTGAGCGCCGGTGCGGCGCTCGCAGTGCTCGCCGCGCAGCTGCGCGACCGGCCGGTGCGGCTCGCGGTCACCGTCGCGGCGATCGCGCTCGGCATCGCGCTGACCGCGGGCGTCTACCTCGTGAACGCGAGCGCGCTCGCCGAGTTCAGCCGCGCCTCGCGCGCGCTCGCGGGCGCCGCCGACCTGGTCGTCGACGGCGGCCGCGCCGGGCTCGACGAGGCGCTGTACCCGGCGCTCGCGTCGCGCGCCGGCGTCACGCTCGCGAGCCCGGTGCTCGAGGTCGAGGCCGCGCTCGGCCCGGGCGGGACGCTGACGGTGCTCGGCATCGACCCGCTGGTCGCGCCGCGGCTGCAGCCGGCGGTGTATGCCGACCTCGGCGTGCACCTGCGCGAGCTGCTCGCGCCGGACGCGATCGCGCTCAGCGCGACGGCTGCGGCGGCGCTCGGCCGGCGCGAGGGTGACCTGCTCGAGCTGCGCATCGGCACGGCGCTCCGGCCGCTTCGCATCGTGCACGTGCTGGCGGGCGAGGGCGGTGCGCGGCGCTTCGCGGTCATGGACATCGGCAGCGCGCAATGGGCGTTCGGCCGGCTCGGGCGCCTGACGCGCATCGAGCTCGCGCTCGCGCCCGGCGTCGAACCCGGCCGCTTCGCCGGCGCGCTGTCGCTGCCCGCCGGCGTCACGGCCATGACGCCGGCGCTCGCCGAGGCGCGCACCGCGACGCTGACCCGCGCCTATCGCGTCAACCTGAACCTGCTGGCGCTGGTCGCGCTCCTGAGCGGGGCGTTCCTCGTGTTCGCGACGCAGGCGCAGAGCACGCTGCGCCGCCGCGCCACGTTCGCGCTGCTGCGCGCGCTCGGCGTGCGCCGCGCCGAGGTGGCGGCGGCCGTGCTCGCCGAGGGCGCGCTGGTCGGCGCGCTCGGCGGCGTCCTCGGCACGGCGCTCGGTGCGCTGCTCGCGACGCTCGTGCTCGAGCGACTCGGCGGCGACCTCGGCGCCGGCCTGCTCGGCGGCGCGACGCCCGGGCTCGCGCTCGATCTGCCGACCGCGCTCGCCTTCGTCCTCCTCGGCACCGTCGTCGCCGTGGCCGGCTCCGCGCTCCCGGCCGCGCGCATCGCGCGCCAGCCGCTCGCGCAGGCCCTGAAGGGCGGCGACCCGGTCGTGGCGCCGCCGGCGGCGCGCTCGCTCGGGCCCGCGCTCGCGCTGCTCGCGCTCGGCGTGCTGGCCGCGCTCGTGCCGCCGGTCGCCGGACTGCCGCTCGGCGGCTATGCCGCGATCGCGCTGCTGCTGTTCGGCGCCGTGCTGCTCGTGCCCGCGTTCGTCGAGCGGGCGCTGCCGCGGCTGCCGTGGCGGGCCGGGCCGATCGGCCGGCTCGCGCTCGCGCGGCTCGAGGGCACGGTCAGCCAGTCGGCCATCAACCTCGCCGCCATCGTCGTGAGCTTCAGCCTCATGGTCGCGATGGCGATCATGGTCCACTCGTTCCGCGACTCGTTCGAGCGCTGGCTCGGCGCCGTGCTGCCGGCGGACCTGTACCTGCGGGTCGCGCCCGGCAGCGAGACGGCGTTCCTGGGCCCGGCCGAGGTGCGGGCCGCCGCGGGCACGCCGGGGCTCGCCCGGCTCGAGTTCCGGCGGCAGCGCGCCGTGTCGCTCGACCCGGCGCGGCCGCCGCTCGCGCTGATCGCCCGGCCGCTCGATGCCGAGTACCTCGCGCACCTGCCGCTGGTCGCGACCGCGGCGAGCGTCCCGGCGGGCGTCGCGCGCGCCTACGTGTCGGAGGCGGCGCGCGACCTGTACGGCGCGGAGCCCGGGGCGCGGCTGCGGCTGCCGCTCGGCGGCGTCGCGCGCGAGGTCGTGGTCGCGGGCGTGTGGCGCGACTACGCCCGCAGCACCGGCACCGTCGTCGTCGACCTCGCCGCCTACCGCGCGTGGACGGGGGACGAGGGCGTGACCGACGGCTCGGCCTGGCTCGCGCCCGGCCACTCGGCCGCCGCCGTCGAGGCGGCGTTGCGCGCGCGCATCGGGCTCGGCGCGAGCCTCGAGTTCATCGAGACGCCGGCGCTGCGCGAGCGCTCGCTCGCCGCCTTCGACCGGGCCTTCGCGATCACCTACGCGCTCGAGGCGATCGCGGTCGCGATCGGGCTCGCCGGCGTCGCCTTCGCGTTCGCCTCGCAGGCGCTCGCACGCCGCGCGGAGTTCGGCGTGCTGCGCCACGTCGGCTGCTCGCGCCGCGAGCTCTCGCGCCTGCTCGCGATCGAGGGCGCGCTGCTCGGCGCCCTCGGCGCGCTGTACGGGCTCGGGGTCGGCGCCGTCCTCAGCCTCGTGCTCGTGTACGTCGTCAATCGCCAGTCCTTCCACTGGAGCCTCGACTTCCACGTGCCGGGCGGCGAGCTCGCGCTCGCGGGCCTCGCGCTGGTCGGCGCCGCCGCGCTGACGGCGCGGCTCGCCGCGCGGGCGCTCGTGACCGACGCGGCGGTGCGCGCCGTGCGCGAGGACTGGTGAGGGGGCTCGCGCTCGCGCTCGTGCTGCCGCTCGCCGCGGCGGCGGCGGAGTTCCCCGAGGTCCGCCCGGGCGAGCCGCTCGCGTTCCCCGCCGATGAGGGCGCGCACCCCGCGTACCGCACCGAGTGGTGGTACGTGACCGGCTGGCTCGAGGCGCGGGACGGCGCGCCGCTCGGCTTCCAGGTGACGTTCTTCCGCAGCCGGCCGGGGCTCGCCGATGACAACCCGAGCGCCTTCGCCGCGCGGCAGGTGCTGATCGCGCACGCGGCGCTCTCCGATCCCGCGCTCGGGCGCGCGCGGCACGCCGAGCGCATCGCGCGCGAGGGCTTCGGGCTCGCGGCGGCCGCGATCGGACGCACGGACGTGCACGTGGGCGCGTGGCGGCTCGCGGCGACGGAAGGCCGGCTCGAGACGGCCGTCGCGGCCAGCGACTTCGCGCTCGAGCTCGCGCTCGGCCGATCGCAGGCACCGCTCGCGAACGGCGTCGCGGGCTACAGCCAGAAGGGTCCCGCGCCGGCCTCCGCGAGCCACTACTACAGCCTGCCGCAGCTCGCCGTCAGCGGGCGCCTCGCGATCGAGGGCCGCTGGCGGGAGGTCACGGGCGTCGCGTGGCTCGACCACGAGTGGTCGAGCGCCTACCTCGACGCCGAGAGCGTCGGCTGGGACTGGGTCGGGCTCAACCTCGAGGACGGCGGCGCGCTGATGGCGTTCCGGATCCGCGACGCGGCGGGCGGGCAGCGCTTCGCGGGCGGCACGCGCCGCACGGCGGCGGGCGCCGTCACGGTCCTCGCGCCCGCCGACATCGAGTTCCGCGCGCTCGAGCGCTGGCGCTCGCCGCGCACCGGCATCGACTGGCCGGTCGCGATGCAGCTGCGCGCCGGCCGCGAGACATGGCGGCTCGCGCCGCTCATCGCCGACCAGGAGAGCGACTCGCGCGCGACCACCGGGGCCGTCTACTGGGAAGGCGCGGTGCGCGCAACCGGCGCGGGCGGGGATCGCGGCCGGGGCTACCTCGAGCTCACCGGCTACGGCGAGCCGCTGAAGCTCCGGTGAGGTCCCGGCGCGCCGCGACCACGCGCGATGCCGCACCGCTGAACCCGGGGGCAGCACCTCCCCGGGGCCGCCGGCCGCGCCCGACGAGGGTCGGTGCGGTCGGGCGGGCGTCGGGCCGGGACGTCGCAGGGACGCGGGCGCCCTTTAGGCGCCGTGCGCCGCCGGGGCTTTGGTAGACTGCAAAACTTTTCGGACACGATGGCCCCGATGCCTGTGATCACGCTCCCGGACGGGAGCCAGAAGCACTTTGACCGGCCGGTGACGGTCGCCGAGGTCGCGGCCGCGATCGGCCCCGGCCTCGCCAAGGCGGCGCTCGCCGGGCGCCTCGACGGCGTGCTCGTCGACACGTCCCATGCCATCGAGCGCGACGCGACGCTGTCGATCGTCACCGACAAGGACCCGGCGGCCCTCGAGGTGATCCGCCACTCGACCGCGCACCTGCTCGCGCAGGCCGTGCAGTCGATCTACCCGACCGCCCAGGTCACGATCGGCCCGGTCATCGAGGACGGCTTCTTCTACGACTTCGCGTTCGAGCGGCCGTTCACGCCCGAGGACCTCGAGAAGTTCGAGCAGAAGATGAAGGAGCTGGCGGCCGCCGACCTCAAGGTCACGCGCCGCGTGCTGCCGCGCGACGAGGCGGTCGCGCTGTTCAAGAAGATGGGCGAGCACTACAAGGCCGAGATCATCGCCGCGATCCCGGCCAACGAGCCGATCAGCCTGTACGGCCAGGGCGACTGGTTCGACCTGTGCCGCGGCCCGCACGTGCCCTCGACCGGCAAGCTCAAGGCCTTCAAGCTGATGAAGCTCGCCGGCGCCTACTGGCGCGGCAAGTCCGAGAACGAGATGCTGCAGCGGGTCTACGGCACCGCGTGGGCGACCGAGAAGGACCTCAAGGACTACCTGACCCGGCTCGAGGAGGCCGAGAAGCGCGACCACCGGCGCATCGGCCGCGAGCTCGACCTGTTCCACCAGCAGGAGGAGGCGGTCGGCAGCGTGTTCTGGCACCCGGCGGGCTGGACGCTGTGGCGCGAGGTCGAGGCCTACGTGCGCGCGCGCGTCGCGGCGGAGGACTACCGCGAGATCAAGACGCCGCAGCTGCTCGACCGCACGCTCTGGGAGCGCACCGGGCACTGGGACAACTACCGCACGCTGATGTTCGTCGCCGAGAGCGAGAACCGCACGCTCGCGGTCAAGCCCATGAACTGCCCCGGCCACGTCATGGTGTTCAAGCAGGGCATGAAGAGCTACCGCGACCTGCCGCTGCGGTTCGCGGAGTTCGGCTCCTGCCACCGCAACGAGCCGTCGGGCGCGCTGCACGGGCTCATGCGCGTGCGCGCCTTCACGCAGGATGACGGCCACATCTTCTGCACCGAGGAGCAGATCAACGCGGAGACCGTCGCGTTCTGCGCGCTCCTGAAGAGCATCTACGCCGAGTTCGGCTTCACCGACGTCAAGGTCAAGCTCGCCGACCGGCCAGACAAGCGCGCGGGCACCGACGAGATGTGGGACCGCGCGGAGGCGGCGCTGCGCACCGCGATCGAGGGGGCGGCGCTGCCGTACACCGAGAACAAGGGCGAGGGCGCCTTCTACGGGCCGAAGCTCGAGTTCGTGCTGCGCGACGCGATCGGCCGCGACTGGCAGTGCGGCACGTTCCAGGTCGACTACCACATCCCCGGGACGCTCGGCGCCGAGTACGTGGCCGAGGACGGCTCGCGCCGCACGCCCGTCATGCTGCACCGGGCGATCCTCGGCTCCTTCGAGCGCTTCCTCGCCATCCTGATCGAGCACCACGCCGGAAAACTGCCGGTCTGGCTGTCGCCGACGCAGGCGGTCGTGCTCAACATCTCCGAGCGGCAGGCGGCCTTCGCGACCGAATGCAACGAATTCCTGAAAAATCAGGGGGTTCGGGTTGCCTGCGACTTGCGAAACGAGAAGGTGGGCTTTAAAATCCGCGAGCACACGCTACGACGGGTCCCGTACCTGCTCGTGGCGGGCGACCGGGAAGTCGAATCCCACTCGTTGGCCGTGCGCACGCGTTCCGGCAAGGACCTCGGCGCCATGCCACTTGAAAAAGTGGCGGCGCTGTTGGCAGCGGACATCGCGGCGCGCGGCCGTCATTCGTTGGAGGACTGAGTATCTCAACTACCAAGCGCGTTCGGCGCAACGAAGAGATCCTGGCCCCTTCGCTGCGCGTCATTGCAGCGGACGGCAGCCAGGCTGGCGTGATGACGAGGGCCGAGGCCCTCGAGCTCGCCAAGTCGCAGGAGCTCGATCTCGTCGAGGTGTCGCCGACCGCTGAGCCGCCCGTCTGCCGGGTCATGGACTTCGGCAAGTTCCAGTTCGAGCAGAACAAGAAGGCGCACGCGGCGAAGCGCAAGCAGAAGCAGATCCAGGTCAAGGAAGTGAAGTTCCGGCCCGGGACCGACGAGAACGATTACCAGATCAAGCTGCGTAACATCGTCCGGTTCCTGAGCGAGGGCGACAAGGCGAAGGTCACGCTGCGCTACCGCGGCCGCGAGCTCGCCCACCAGGAGGTGGGCCGGCGGATGCTGGACCGGCTGGTGTCGGACCTGGCCGCCCACGCGGTCATCGAGCAGAACCCCCTGATGGAGGGCAAGCAGCTCGTGATGATGTTCGCGGCGAAGAAGAAGTAGCGCCGCGGGAGAGATTCGAGGCGGCCGCCGCGAGGCGGCCGCGCGATACGAAGCGCGCGCAGGCGCGCACCAAGTGACCGGGCGGCGCGAGCCGCCCGGAACGCCCCGAGCCCGGGCGGCGCGAGCCGAACGGTGCGACAGGGTTACAAACGCCGGCGGCCCGAGCCGTCCGGCAGGAGACGTCGATGCCCAAGTTGAAAACCAACCGGGCCGCGGCGAAGCGTTTTCGCAAGACTGCGAAAGGCTTCAAGCGTGGCCAGTCCCACAAGCGTCACATCCTGACGAAGAAGCCGTCCAAGCGTAAGCGCCAGCTGCGCTCCGGGAAGATGGTCCACGAGACGGACGTCAACCGGGTCGCCCAGCTGCTGCCGAACCACTGAACGACGCATTCGAACTAGGAGAGTGACATGGCACGAGTTAAACGCGGCGTCGTCGCTGGACGCCGGCACAAGAAGGTCCTCAGCAAGGCCAAGGGCTACTTCAACGCCCGCCGCAAGGTCTTCAGGGTCGCGAAGCAGGCCGTCATCAAGGCCGGCCAGTACGCGTACAAGGGCCGCAAGCTCAAGAAGCGCGACTACCGCGCGCTGTGGATCCAGCGCCTCAACGCCGCCGCGCGCGCGCACGGCCTCAGCTACAGCCGCCTGATCGCGGGCCTGAAGCTCGCCGGGCTCGCGATCGACCGCAAGGCGCTCGCCGACCTCGCGGTGCACGAGCCCGCGGCCTTCACCGCGATCGTCGAGCAGATCAAGGCGGTGGAGCCGCCGCCGGCTGCGAAGAAGCCGGCGGAAGCGAAGAAGGCCGCCAAGGCCGCCTGAGCGGGCGGGTGCGCGGGCGGCGGTGCCGCCCGCCGCGCCCCGGGGAGCCACGCGTGGAGCTCGATCGCCTCGTCGCGAGTGCACTCGCTGAGATCGCCGCGACCGCGGATGCCGCGGCGCTCGGCGAGGTGCGCGTGCGCCTGCTCGGCAAGAAGGGCGCGATCACCGAGCAGCTGAAGGCGCTCGGCCGGCTCCCCGCCGCCGAGCGGCCGGCCGCGGGCGCGCGGATCAACGAGGCGAAGGAGGCGCTCGCCGCCGCCATCGAGGCGCGCGCGGCGCTCGTCGAGCGGGCCGCGATCGAGGCCGAGCTCGCGGCCGGCCGCCTCGACGTGACGCTGCCCGGCCGCGGCCCGCAGCCGGGCGCGCTGCACCCGGTCACGCGCACGCGCCTGCGGATCGAGGAGATCTTCCGGCGCGCCGGCTTCGAGGTCGCGCTCGGCCCCGAGGTCGAGGACGACTTCCACAACTTCAGCGCGCTCAACATCCCGCCCGAGCACCCGGCGCGGGCGATGCACGACACGTTCTACTTCGGCGACGGGCGGCTGCTGCGCACGCACACCTCGCCCGTCCAGGTGCGGGCGATGCTCTCGAACCCGCCGCCGCTCAGGATCATCAGCCCGGGGCGCGTCTACCGCAGCGACTCGGACCAGACGCACACGCCGATGTTCCACCAGCTCGAGGGCCTCGTCATCGACGAGGCGATCGGCTTCGCGCACCTGAAGGCGATCCTGCGGCGCTTCGTCTCGGAGTTCTTCGAGAAGCCGCTCGCGATCCGCCTGCGGCCGTCGTACTTCCCGTTCACGGAGCCCTCGGCCGAGGTCGACTGCCAGTGCGCGTTCTGCGAGGGCCGCGGCTGCCGCGTCTGCAAGCACACGGGCTGGCTCGAGGTCCTCGGCTGCGGCGTCGTGCACCCGAACGTGCTGCGCAACTGCGGCCTCGACCCGGAGCGGGTCAGCGGCTACGCGTTCGGCATGGGGATCGAGCGCTTCTCGATGCTGCGCTACGACGTCAACGACCTGCGCCTGTACTTCGAGAACGACCTGCGCTTCCTCGCGCAGTTCGGGCGGGCCTGAGCGTGAAAGTCAGCCTCAGCTGGCTCGGCGAGTTCGTACGCCTCGAGGAGGCGCCGGCCGCGCTCGCCGAGCGCCTGACCATGGCCGGGCTCGAGGTCGAGGGCCGCGCGCCGGCGGCGCCGCCGTTCACGGGCGTGATCGTCGCCGAGGTGACCGGCGTCAGCCGCCACCCGCAGGCGGAGCGCCTCAGCGTGTGCACGGTCACCGGCGGCGGCGCACCACTGACGATCGTCTGCGGCGCGCCGAACGTGCGCGCCGGCATGAAGGCGGCGCTCGCGCAGGTCGGCGCCTCGCTCCCCGGCGGGCTCGAGATCAAGCGCGCGAAGCTCCGCGGCGTCGAGTCCGAGGGCATGTTGTGCTCGGCCCGCGAACTCGGCCTCGGCGAGGAGTCGGACGGGATCCTCGACCTGCCGGCGACGCTCGCGGTCGGGCAGGACCTGCGCGCGGCGCTCGACCTCGACGACGTCGTCTTCGAGGTCAACCCGACGCCGAACCGCGGCGATGCGCTCTCGGTGCTCGGCGTCGCGCGCGAGTTCGCGGCGCTCGCCGGTGCCGCGCTCAGGCCACCGGCCGTGCCGGCGGTGCCGGCGCGCATCGCGGACACGCTCGCGGTCGTGCTCGAGGCGCCGGCCGCGTGCCCGAAGTTCGCGGGGCGCGTGGTGCGCGGCGTCGACCCGACGCGCCCGACGCCGCTGTGGATGCGCGAGCGGTTGCGGCGCGCGGGGCTGCGGAGCTTGGGTCCGCTCGTCGACGTCACGAACTACGTCATGCTCGAGCTCGGCCAGCCGATGCACGCCTACGACCTGCGGCGCCTGACGGGCACCCTCCGCGCGCGCCTCGCGCGGCCGGGCGAAGTGCTGAAGCTGCTCGACGGCAGCGAGATCGCGCTCGAGCCCGGCATGCTGGTCATCGCCGACGACGCGGCGCCGGTCGGGCTCGCCGGCATCATGGGCGGCGAGCTGAGCGGCATCGCCGTCGACACGACCGACGTGTTCCTCGAGGCGGCGTGGTTCGCGCCCGCCGCGGTCGCCGGCCGTGGCCGGCGCCTCGGGGTCCTGACCGACGCCTCGCAGCGCTTCGAGCGCGGCGTCGACCCGGCGGGCGCCGAGCGCGCGATCGAGCGCGCGACGGCGCTGCTCCTCGAGATCGCGGGCGGCGCGGCGGGGCCCGTCAGCGTCGCGCTCGCGCCAGAGCAGCTCCCCGTGCGCGGGCCGATTCGCCTGCGGCGTGCGCAGCTGAAGCGCCTGCTCGCGGCCGAGGTGCCGCCCGCGCGCGTCCCGGGGATCCTCGGCGCGCTCGGGCTCGCGGTCACTGCATCCGGCGAGGACTGGGCCGCGACGCCGCCCAGCTGGCGCTTCGACCTCGCGCAGGAAGCGGACCTCGTCGAGGAGGTTGCGCGTATCTACGGCTACAACGCGCTGCCCGAGGTCGACGCGCCGATGCCGCAGCGTCCGGGCGCCGTGCCGGAAGGGCAGGTGAGCGCGGAGCGCCAGGCGCTGCTGCTCGTCGACCGCGGCTACTTCGAGGCGATCAACTACACGTTCGTGGATCCCGCCCTGCAGCGTCGGCTGTTCCCCGGCGAGCGCGCGCTCGCGCTCGCGAATCCGATCGCCTCCGACCTCGCTGAGATGCGCGTGTCGTTGTGGCCGGGCCTGCTCGCGACGCTCAAGACGAACCTCAACCGCCAGCAGGTGCGCGTGCGCCTGTTCGAAATTGGCGCGAAGTTCGTGTTGCAAGATAATGTTCTTAAAGAGATAAACTGCCTGGGAGGCCTCGCCTACGGGGCCCGCCTGCCGGAGCAGTGGGGCGTGCGCCACGAGCGCGCGGATTTCTACGACGTGAAGGCCGACGTCGAAGCCGTGCTCGATGCGACCGGGCGCCTCGCGGAGTTTCGGTTCGCGCCCGAGTCGCTCCCGTGTCTGCATCCGGGGCGATCTGCGCGGATCTATCGCGATTCGGTCGCCTGCGGATGGATCGGCGAGCTGCACCCCGAACTCGCGCGGACGCTGGAATTCCCGACGCCGCCACTGCTGTTCGAACTGGAATTGGACATAACATCGCGCGCGCCGCTGCCGGCCGCGAGCGAACTCTCGCGCTTCCCGACGGTGCGTCGCGATCTCGCAATCGTTGTAAATGAAGCCGTCACTTTCAGCCAGTTACGCGAATCTGTTACTGTCGTCGCGTCGAGCCTGTTGCGCGAACTCAAAGTTTTCGACGTGTACCGGGGTCAGGGGATAGATTCCGGTAGAAAAAGCGTTGCTTTAGGCTTGATTTTGCAAGATAAATCTAAGACGCTGACGGACGCGGATGTCGATGCTGTGATGACGGCGGTCCGTGAACGACTGGCGAAGGACCTCGACGCGACGATCCGCGACTGAGCACGAGTCTAAGCACGCATGGCACTCACGAAGGCGGAAATGGCCGAGGCGCTGTTCGATCAGCTCGGCCTTAACAAGCGCGAAGCGCGCGAGCTCGTCGACCTCTTCTTCGAGGAAGTCCGCGCCGCCCTGTCGCAGGGCGAGCAGGTCAAGCTCTCGGGCTTCGGCAATTTCGACCTGCGCGACAAGAACCAGCGGCCCGGCCGCAATCCGAAGACCGGCGAGGAGATCCCGATCAGCGCGCGGCGCGTGGTGACGTTCCGGCCCGGTCAGAAGCTGAAAGCGCGCGTCGAAGCCTATGCTGGAACCAAGCAATAACGCCGAGCTGCCGGCGATCCCCGGCAAGCGGTACTTCACGATCGGCGAGGTCAGCGAGCTGTGCGGCGTGAAGCCGCACGTGCTGCGCTACTGGGAACAGGAGTTCCCGCAGCTCAAGCCGGTCAAGCGACGCGGCAACCGCCGCTACTACCAGCGCCAGGACGTGCTCGTCATCCGCCAGATCCGCAGCCTCCTGTACGACCAGGGCTTCACGATCGGCGGCGCCCGGCAGCGGCTCGCCGGCGACGAGGCGCGCGAGGACGTGTCGCAGAGCCAGCAGATCCTGCGCCAGGTGCGCTCGGAGCTCGAGCAGCTCCTCAAGTCCCTGCGCCGCTGAGCCGGCGCGTGGCCGCGGGCGCGGCCATCCACTAGAATCACGATGTTCCTTCCGGCCGCGTCACGGCCGGGCCTCCGGTCGGGGCGTAGCGCAGCCTGGTAGCGCACTTGCATGGGGTGCAAGGGGTCGCGAGTTCAAATCTCGCCGCCCCGACCAATTCGATCCGGTCCGTTCTGGACACACGGGCAACGGTCCTGGCCGAGCTCCTGGGGACCGCTGTCGCTGCGGATGGATCCGGCGCGTGGTCACCCGCCGTTCGGCCGCGCCCGAAGCCGACGCGCGGACGTGCGCGCCATCGCCGCCTGCAGTCGCGCTCGTCGCCGACGTGCTCGATCTCGACGACGTCCGCGATCAGCGACCCGCAGTGGCGCCGCGACTGCGAGGAGCTCGGGGCGGAGCGCGAGGAACCAGAACACCGTCGCGCCGCGCTCGCGGCCGACGGTTGCGCGCGCCGGGCGGGAAGTGCAACGCTTTCGGGCCCGCGCGCCGCGCGCCGACCGCCTCCAGGCACTGCCCGATGACACCGCAGACCCTGCTCGGCCTCGCGCTGTTCGCGTTCGCGGTCAGCATCACGCCGGGGCCGAACAACACGATGCTGATCGCCTCGGGCGTCAACTTCGGCTTTCGCCCGACGATCCCGCACATGCTCGGGATCGATCTCGGCTTCTCGATCATGCTGGTCGCGGTCGGCCTCGGCGTCGGGTCGCTGTTCGCCGCCGTTCCCGCGCTGCAGGCGGTGGTCCGCTACGGCGGCGCCGCGTACCTCGTGTACCTCGCGTGGAAGATCGCGCGCTCGGGAGCCCCCGGTGCGGGCGAGTCCCGGCCGCGTCCGATGGGTTTCGTGCAGGCGGCGCTCTTCCAGTGGGTCAACCCGAAGGGCTGGATGGGCGCGATTGGCGCCGTCGCGACCTACACGCCGGCCGACCGATTCTTCGCGAATCTGCTGATCGTCACGGCCGTGTACGCGCTCGTCATGGCGCCTTGCATCTGCGTCTGGGCGGCGCTCGGGACGGCCCTGCGCCGCTTGCTGGACGAGCCGCGCTGGATGCGCGCGTTCAACGTGACGATGGCACTGCTGCTGCTCGCCTCGCTGTACCCGACGCTGGCCGATTCTTCGGGAGTGCTGCGATGGCGATAGCCGCTGGGCCGGCGCCGCGCGTGCGCGTCCGACGGCCCGCCGCGGGCGAGCGGCCGCGGGTTGAAGCGCGGTGCCTGTGCGGGGCGGTCACGCTCGAGATCCTCGTCCCGGCCTTCTGGGCCTGGCACGATCATTCGGCGGCGAGCCGGCGCGCCCACGGGGCGGCCTACGCCACGTACGTGGGCTGCTGGCGCAAGAACGTGCGCGTGCGCAGCGGCGAGCGCCAGTTGCGGCGCTTTCGGGAGCCCGGTTCGCGCGCGACCCGCTCGTTCTGCACGCGCTGCGGCTCGCCGGTGCTCTATGAGCGCCGGCCGGGCGCCACGATGCTCGACATCCCGCGCGCGCTCATCGACGGTCGCACCGGGCGTGAACCGCGCTACCACCTGCACATCGAGGAGCGGCGCGACTGGCTGTACTCGGGTGCACCGCTCGTGCCGCTCAAGGGATACCCGGGCGTCGTGTGGGAGCGTCCGAAACGCCGCAGGCGGGCGGCACCGATCGCGCCGCCGCTCGACGCCGGGCCTCCGGCCGACGGCGGGTGAGGCGCCGTCGAGCGCGCGGGTTCCGCGACATGGTGGTCCAGTACCCCGTGTTCTAGACTCGTCCCGGGCGCACCGCGCCAACGCTGGCGGCGCCGGCACCGGCACATCAAGGGACAGGGGGATGCGCATCCATCGGCTCGCATCGCGTTGCGAACTGCGCCCGCCGGAAGGCGGGCGCCGCCGGAGCGATCGGTGAGCGAAGGCGCGCGGCTACGCGCGCTGCGCGTCGCGCTCGTCGGCAGCGGGATCGCGTGCCTCGCGCTCTATCCGCTGATGCGGATCTGGCCGTCCGGGTGGGCGTGGCATGAGGGCTACTCGGACTATCCGCTGATGATCGTCGGCGTCTACGCGACGCTCGGCGTGTTCCTGCTGAACGCCGCGCGCAACCCGGCCGCGCACCGCAGCCTCATCTGGTTCACCGTCTGGTCGAGCATCGTGCACGGCGCGATCATGACCGGGCAGGCGATCGCGAACCCGATGCAGATGGGGCACCTGTGGGGCGACGTACCGGCGCTGTTCATCGTCGCGCTTGCGCTTGCGATCCTGGCACCGCGGGCGCCGCCGGTCGGCTGAGCAGAGGGCGACGGGCATGGAACGGGACCCCGCACGCCGCGCGCTCCTGATTGCCAGCGTGGCGAGTGCATGGCTGGCCAGTGGCTCGCCCGCGGCGGCGGCGCGCAACGACTGGCGCGAGATGACCACCGGCCACTTCCATCTTTTCAGCACGCTGCGTGACTCCGGAACGCGTCAGGTCGCGCAGAAGCTCCAGGCCTTCGAGCAGACCGTCGGCGAGATCCTGAAGAGCGAGGAGCGCCTGCCGGACATCCCGACGCTGATCTTCATCCTGAACCGCGACGATTTCCGAAAGTATGCGGCCGACCGCCCGGGCCTCGCCGGCCTCTTCGCGCAGCGCGAGTTCGCGAACTACATCGTCATGGACGGGGACGAGCAGTCCGACTCCACGCTGCAGACCGTTTTCCACGAGTACACGCACTTCATCCAGCACAACACGCACACGGTCCAGTTCCCGCCCTGGTATTCGGAGGGCTACGCCGAGCTGTTCAGCGCCTTTCGGATCCGCGACAACCAGATTGTCCTCGGCGAGGCCCCGAAGGGGCTGCGCATCAGTCTGTACAAGGAGGACTGGATGCCGGTGGAGCGACTGCTCGCGGTGACGATGAATGACAAGGAATACCGTGCTGAGGCGCTCATGCCGCAGTTCTACGGGGAGTCGTGGACGCTGGTCCACTATCTGCTGTTCGACGATGCGAAGCTGGCGCTGCCGACCGCGAGGTACTTGTCGAGCCTGGATCTCGGCGCCAAGGAGCAGGTGGCGTTTGCGCACGCATTCCAGTTCACGAAGGAGGAGCTCGACAAGCAAATCCAGCAGCTCCTCCTGCATCAGATCATCGTCATCAAGCGATGGACGGTGCCGAGCGCTCCGACCATCGAGTCGGCGCCGATCACGCGGATCACCGCCGCGCGTGCGGATCTCGAGCTCGCGCGCGTGGCGCTTGAGATCGGCCGCCCGAAGGAGGTGGCCCAGCCGCTGCTCGATGCCGCGCTCGCCGAGAATCCGGACAGCATCGAGATGCGTGCGCTCTCGGCGCACGCCGCCGCCGTGTTCGGCGCCGAGGTCGACATCCAGGAGCTGGTCGGGCGGCTCGGGGCAGGAAGCGAGGAGCCGCGGGCGCGGATGGACCTGGCCCGCGCCGCTTTCGGTCGGCATCCGGACGTTCGCGGCGCACGGACCGCCCTGGGGCTGCTCGGGGACCTGGCGCACGCCCCGGAGCCGCCGCTCGAGGCCGCCATCCTGTGGGCGCGCGCGGCGGTCTTGGCGAACGTCGCGCCGGCCGAGATCGCTGCGGTGCTCGAACCCGCGCAGCAGCGAGCGCCGCATCACACGGAGATCGTCTCGCTGCTTGCGAATGCCGCGGAGCAGGCGGGGGAGCGCGCCAAGGCGCGCGCCTACTATGAACGTCTGATCCTGATCGCGCCGACCGACGAGTACCGCCGGTGGGCCGTTCGGCAGGCCGACTCGGAACGCCTGCAGGACCGGCCGGCGCGGCGCTGACCGGCCGCGCCGTGCGGCCCCTTCAGGTAAAGTGAGCCGACCGGCGCCGCCTGCGGGTGGCGCGCCGCGCCTGTCCACCGTGGAGTCGGGATGAAGCTTGTCACTGGCGCCATCGCGCTCGCGTGGGCGGCGGGCGCCCTCGCCGCGGCACCGTCCCCCGACGACCTCGACTCGCGCGCGCTCGCGCGCGGGATCTTCAAGGAGCTCGTCGAGATCGACACCTCCGAGGCGACCGGCAGCGTGACCCGGGCCGCGGAGGCGATGGCGGCGCGGTTCCGCAAGGCCGGCTTTCCGGCCAAGGACGTGCTGCTGGTCGGCGACGACCCGCGCAAGATGAACCTGGTGGTCCGGCTGCGCGGGCTCGGCTACGCGAAGCCGATCCTGCTGATGGGGCACCTCGACGTCGTCGACGCGCGGCGCGAGGACTGGCACACGGATCCCTTCAAGCTGGTCGTCGCCGATGGCTACTACTACGGCCGCGGCACGCAGGACATGAAGGACGGCGATGCGATCATGGTCGCGACGCTGCTGCGCCTGCAGCGCGAACGCTACCGCCCGCCGCGCGACCTGGTGCTGCTGTTGACCGCGGACGAGGAGACGAGCGGGGCGAACGGCATCGACTGGCTCGTCAAGCACCGTCGCGACCTGCTCGACGCCGAGTTCGCGCTGAACCACGACGGCACCGGCGTCGACACCGACCACGGTAGGCCGGTCGCCTTCAACATCAGCGTCACCGAGAAGGTCTACGCCGACTTCGAGCTCACCGTCGTCAACAAGGGCGGCCACAGCTCGGAGCCGACCGCCGACAACGCGATCTACGCGCTCGCCGCCGCGCTCGGCCGGCTCGAGCACCACCACTTCCCGTTCGAGCTGAACGACGCGGTCCGCGCGAACTACGCGCAGCTGCTGGCGGGCGCCGACCCGCCGCGCGCCGCGATGCTGAAGGGCGTGCTCGAGGTGCCGCCGGTGCCGGCCGCGGTCGCGCGCTTCGACCTCGAACCGGTCGACTACGCGCAGGCGCACACGACCTGCGTCGCGACCCGGCTCTCCGCCGGGCACGCCAACAACGCGCTCGCGCAGCGCGCGACCGCGATCGTGAACTGCCGGATCCTGCCCGGCCACGAGCCCGAGGCGGTCCGCCAGGAGATCGTCGACGTGCTCGCCGACCCGCGCGTGCAGGTCGCGTTCATCGACGACTTTGGCGTCCGCCGCGAGACGGCAGACTCGAAGCACGGCCTGCCGGTGCCGGTGCTGCGCGCCGACCTGATGCGCGCGGCCAAGCGCGTGGCGGGCCAGATGTGGCCGGGCGTGCCGGTCATCCCGGTCATGAGCGCCGCGGCCTCCGACGCCGCGATGCTCGCGCCCGCCAACATCCCGGTGTACGGCATCAGCGGCGACGCCGACGATCTCGACGACCACCGCGCACACGGCCAGGACGAGCGGCTCGCGGTCGCCTCCTTCGACCGCGGCGTCGACTTCTACTACTACTTCCTGATGGCGCTGCTCGGCGCCGGCCCGTGAGCGCGACCGCGTCGCGCTCGTTCCGGGCGCTGCATCACCCGGGCTTCCGGGCGTTCTTCGCGTGCCAGGCGCTCGCGATGATGGCCGACGTCATCGAGCACGTGATCAGCTACTGGGTCATCTTCCAGAAGTTCCACTCGGCGGCGCTCGGCGGCTTCGCGGTCATCTCGCACTGGCTGCCGTTCCTGACGCTGTCGATGTACACGGGCGGCCTCGCCGACCGGTTCGACCCGCGGCGCATCATCCAGGCCGGCATGCTGCTGTTCATCGGCGTGTCGGTGTCGTGGGGCCTGCTGTTCTGGTCGGACCACGTGCACATGTGGCAGGCCTGCGTGCTGCTCGTCGTGCACGGCCTCGCCGGCGTGCTGTGGAGTCCGTCGGCGTCGATCCTGCTGCACGACATGGTCGGCCCCGAGGACCTGCCGAGCGCAGTGCGCCTCGCCGCGACCGCGCGCTACCTCGGCATGCTGGTGGGCCCGTGGTTCGGATCGCTGCTGCTGCACGCGCTCGGACCGGTCGTCGGCATCTTCCTGAACGCGCTCATCTACACGCCGATGCTGCTGTGGCTGATCCGAGCGCCGTACGGGCCGAAGTTCCGGGTCGGGGAGGTGGTGCGCGTGCGGACGGTGCGCGGCCTGCACGAGGTGATCGCGACGCTGCGCGTGATCCGCGACAAGCCGGTGCTGCTGTCGATGACGCTGCTCGCGGCCGCCGCCTCGTTCTTCATCGGCAATTCCTACCAGGCGCAGATGCCGGGCTTCGCGACCGACCTCGGCCACGGCGATGCCGGCATCGCCTACGGCGCGCTGCTCGGCGCCGATGCGCTCGGCGCCTTCACCGGCGGCGTCGTGCTCGAGAGCCGCGGGCTGCTCGCGGCCCGCCCGGCGACCGCGTGCCTGCTGGCGGGGCTCTGGTGCCTCGCGCTCGGCGGCTTCGCGCTCACGCACTCCTACCCGGTCGTGCTGGTGCTGCTGTTCATCGCCGGCTTCTCGGAGCTTTCCTTCGCCTCGATGGCGCAGGCGCTCGTGCAGCTGAACGCGCCCGCCGACCTGCGCGGCCACGTGATCGGCGTGTACGTCATGGCCGGCCTCGGCATGCGGATGTTCAGCGGCTTCTGGGTGGGCCTCATCGGCAGCGTGATCGGCATCCACGTCTCGCTCGCGCTCAGCTGCGCGGCGATGCTGGTGAGCGCGCTCGCGCTCGGCCGGCGCTTCTGGCACGCGCCGGCGCACGGGCATTGAGCCGGGCGCGGCCTGCTAGACTGGTCCCGCCCCGACAGCCCGAGGAAGGGACGCCCGCATGTACGAATACCGCGCGCCGCGGCGCGACTTCGAGTTCGTCGTCCACGAGGTCCTGAACGCCGAGCAGACGCTGGCGGGCCTCGGGCGCAGCGACGTCAACCGCGAGCTCATCGACGGCATCCTCGAGGAAGCGGCGCGCTTCACCGAGACGGTGCTCTCGCCGCTCAACTGGCAGGGCGACTGGCACGAGCCCGAGCTCAAGGACGGCGCGGTGCGCGTGCCCGAGGCCTTCCGCGCCGCCTACCAGCAGTTCTGCCGCGACGGCTGGGCCGGCATGGCGGCGGACCCGGACTTCGGCGGCCAGGGGCTGCCGGCGATCGCGCACATCGCGGTCGGCGAGATGCTGTGCAGCTCGGCGATGGCCTGGCGCATGGCGAGCGGGCTGTCGGAGGGCGCGGTGCTCGCCCTCGAGCGCCACGGCAGCGACGCGCTCAAGGCCGAGTTCCTCGAGAAGATGGTGAAGGGCGAGTACACGGGCACGATGTGCCTGACGGAGCCCCAGGCGGGGACCGACCTCGGCATCTTGAGGACCCGCGCCGAGCCCGTCGGCGACGGCTCGTACCGGGTGAACGGCACGAAGATCTTCATCAGCTGGGGCGACCACGACATGGTGGACAACATCGTCCACCTCGTGCTGGCGCGCCTGCCGGACGCGCCCGCAGGCACGAAGGGACTCAGCCTCTTCCTCGTGCCGAAGCGCCGTGGCGGCGGCGCGAACGGCGTCAGCTGCGCCTCGATCGAGCACAAGATGGGCATCCACGGCTCGCCGACCTGCGTGCTGAACTTCGAGAACGCGCTCGGCTGGCTGGTCGGCACGCCGGGCGGCGGCCTCGCCTGCATGTTCACGATGATGAACCACGCGCGCCTCGGCGTCGGCCTGCAGGGGCTCGGCCTCAGCGAGCGCGCGCTGCAGGCCGGCGTGCGCTACGCCTTCGAGCGCAGGCAGGGCCGCTCGGCGCGCGGCCCGGTCGCGAAGAACGAGCCCGCCGACCCGATCATCGTGCACCCGGACGTGCGGCGCATGGTGCTGACGCAGAAGGCGCTGACCGAGGGCCAGCGGTTGCTCGCGTATTACACCTACCTGCTCGAGGACGTCGCGCACCTCGCGACCGACGCCGCCGAGCGCGCACGTGCCGAGAGCCTGGTCGCGCTCCTCGTGCCGATCGTGAAGTCGCTGCTGACCGACAGCGCGATGGAGACGACGAGCCTCGCCGTGCAGGTGCACGGCGGCTCGGGCTTCATCCGCGAGACCGGCACCGAGCAGTACCTGCGCGATGCGAAGATCGCCTGCATCTACGAGGGCACGAACGGCATCCAGGCGCTCGACCTGCTCGGCCGCAAGGTGCTGCACACGGGCGGTGCCAGCGTGAAGCTGATGGTCGAGGAGATCGCGCGCACGCTGACCGGGCCCCTGCCCGCGATCGCGGCGCCGTGGGCCGCGGCGCTCAAGTCGCTGGTCGAGGAGTGGGCGTCGCTGACGCGCACCGTCGGCGAGCGCGCGCAGGCGGACCCGGACGAGCTCGGCGCCGCCGCCGTCGACTACCTCAACTTCGCCGGCTACCTGCTGGTCGGCTGGTGCTGGCTCAGGATGGCGGCGGTCGCGGACGCGGCGCTCGGCAAGGGCAGCGCCGAGCGCGAGTTCTACGAGGGCAAGCTCGCGGCGGCGCGGCTGTACTTCGAGCGGCTGCTGCCGCGCGCGCGCGCCTTCGCCGCGGCCGCGCGCGCCGGCGCCGCGACGCTGCCGGCGCTCACCCCGGCGCACTTCGGCGCCTAAGGGGAACCCCCGTTGCAACGCGCGCGGGCCCGACTCATCATCCGCCCCCGGGGGTAGTCGAGGAGAAAACGATGCGGTTCAGCCAGCGGTGGGCGCATGGATTGCTGTTGGTGGGCGCCGTCGCGGTGTCGGGGGTCGTGCTCGCGGGGGACGGGGCGCTGCCCGGCGATGGCAGGGCGCTCAGCGACGACAAGTGCGTCGCGCAGTGCGACCAGGAATCGGACAAGTGCATGCTGAGTGCCGGCAAGGACTCGGGCAAGCAGAAGGAGTGCGACGCGACCTACGACGCGTGCCTCCGCAAGTGCGGCTGAGGCCCCAGATCCCGCCCGGGACGCGCCGCCCGCACTGATTTCGCTGACCTTTCCAAGGGCCCAGGACGGGCCGCCGTGCCTGCGCCGGTAGTGCCTGCGCCAAAGTTGCAGTTGCGCCTTATTTCTGTATAGTTCGGTGGCTTCGCAACTGCAAAAAGCTTCAGATCTCGTTGATCTGATTGGGAATTTCCCGAGGCCTGCCGGTCCATGAGCGAGCGCGACGAAGAGCACTTCGAGATCGACGAGGAGTTCCTCGCCGACGCCGAGGCGGAGGAGCCGGACTACGACCGGCTCATCGACCGCTCGGACCGCAAGAAGGCGCCCGCCGGCAAGAAGGGCAAGGCGGCGTGGAGCAAGCTCGAGGACGTGCTCGCCGAGCGGCGCCTCAAGAAGGCCCTGCAGGACTTCGAAGACGACGCCTGATCGCCCGGCGCCGACCCGCGCGCCGCCCCGTTTGCCCGCCGCCCGCCGCTGAGCGGCCGACCGCCCACCGCCATGGCCCCGACACCCGCCCCGTTCGTCGTGCTGAAGTTCGGCGGCACGAGCGTCTCGACCGCCGCCAACTGGGAGCGGATCGCGGGCGTGCTGAGGGCGCGCCTCGCCGAGGGCCTCAAGCCCGTCGTCGTGCACTCGGCGCTGTCCGGCATCACCGACCGCCTCGAGGCGCTGCTGGCGCCGGGCGGTGACGCGCACGGCGCGATCGCCGCGGTCGAGGCGCGCCATCGCGCGCTCGCCGCGGACCTCGGCATCCCGCTGCCGCGCGCGATCGCCGGCCAGCTCGCCTCGCTCGCCGAGATCGCGAGCCGCGGCGCCGACCCGGACGACCTGACGCGCGCGCGCGTCATGGCGGCGGGCGAGCTGATGGCGACCGAGCTCGGCGCCGCCTGGCTCGCGAGCCAGGGCCTCGACGTCGAGTGGGTCGATGCGCGCACTGTGCTCAAGGCCGAGGCGCGCGGCTCCGCCGCGCGCGCCGCCGTCCTGTCCGCGACCTGCGCCTACGCGCCGGACCCGGCGCTGCAGAAGCGCTTCGCGGCACCCGGGCGGATCTTCCTCAGCCAGGGATTCATCGCGAGCGACTCGGCCGGGCGCACGGTGCTGCTCGGGCGCGGCGGCTCGGACACCTCGGGCGCGTACTTCGCGGCGAAGCTCGCGGCCGTGCGCCTCGAGATCTGGACCGACGTGCCGGGCATGTTCAGCGCCAACCCGAAGGGCGTGCCGGGCGCGCGGCTCCTCAAGCAGCTGCACTACGACGAGGCGCAGGAGATCGCCTCGAGCGGCGCGAAGGTGCTGCACCCGCGCTGCATCCTGCCGGTCAAGCAGTACGGGATCCCGCTCTTCGTCTACGCGACGCAGAGCCCGGAGCTCGAGGGCACGCACATCAGCGCGAGCCCGGAGGGCGGCGACGCCGCCCAGGTCAAGGCGATCGCGATCAAGAAGGGCATCACGCTGGTCTCGATGGACAGCCCCGGCATGTGGCACCAGGTCGGCTTCCTCGCCGATGCCTTCCAGGTGTTCAAGGAGCGGGGCCTGTCGGTCGACCTGGTCTCGACCTCGGAGACGAACGTCACGGTCTCGCTCGACCCGCAGGCGAACGCGCTCGATGCCGCCGCGCTCGCCGGCCTCGTCGAGGCGCTCGCGCCGCTGTGCCGCGCGCAGCTGATCGGGCCCTGCGCCGCGCTGTCGCTGGTCGGCCGCAACATCCGCGGCATCCTGCACGACCTCGGCGAGGCGCTCGCGGTGTTCGAGGAGCAGCGCATCTACCTCGTCAGCCAGGCGGCCAACGACCTGAACTTCACGTTCGTCATCGACGAGGCGCAGGGCGACCGCCTCGTCGCGCAGCTGCACGAGCTGCTGATCCGCGCCGCGGCCAACGACGTCGTGCTCGGCCCGACCTGGCAGCAGCTGAACGAGCCCGCGTCGCGGCCGGCGCCCGCACCCGCCTGGTGGCAGCTGCGGCGCGAGGCGCTGCTCGCGCGCCTCGGCCCGCGCGACACGGCCTTCGTCTACGACCTCGCGACGGTGCGCGAGGCCGCCGCCGAGCTCAAGGCGCTGCGCTCGATCGAGCACGTGCACTACGCGATGAAGGCGAACCCGCACGCCGCGCTGCTGCAGACGATCGCCGCCGCCGGCGTCGGTTTCGACTGCGTCGCGCGCGGCGAGATCGAGCACCTGCGCCGCGCGGTGCCGGGACTGGCGACCGAGCGCATCCTCTTCACGCCAAACTTCGCGCCGCGCGCCGAGTACGAGTGGGCGCTCGGCGAGGGCTTGCGGCTGACGCTCGACAACCTGCACCCGCTGCGCGAGTGGCCGCGGCTGTTCGCCGGCCGGGAGCTGTTCGTGCGCATCGACACCGGCCGCGGCCACGGCCACCACGCGCACGTGCGCACCGCCGGTGCGCACACGAAGTTCGGGATCCCGCTGTTCGAGCTCGAGGAGCTCGCGCGGCTCGCCGACGCCGCGGGCGCGCGCGTCGTCGGCCTGCACGCCCACACCGGCAGCGGCAACTTCAGCATCGACACCTGGCTCGAGGTCGCCGAGTCGCTGGCCGAGGTCGCCGGCCGCTTCCCGGCGGTGCGGGTCCTCGACCTCGGCGGCGGGCTCGGCGTGCCGGACAAGCCGAGCCGGCTGCCGGTCGACGTCGCGGCGCTCGACGCGGCGCTGCTCGGCTTTCGCGAGCGCGTGCGCGGCTTCGAGCTGTGGCTCGAGCCCGGCCGCTACCTGGTCGCGGCCGCGGGCGTGCTGCTCGCGCGCGTCACCCAGCTGAAGGGCAAGGGCGCCGTGCAGTACGTGGGCGTCGCGACCGGCATGAATTCGCTGATCCGGCCGGCGCTCTACGGCGCGCACCACGAGATCGTGAACCTGACGCGGCTCGGCGAGCCCGCGACCGTCAGCTACGAGGTCGTCGGTCCCATCTGCGAGTCGGCGGACGTGCTCGGCCATGCGCGCCAGCTGCCGGTGACGCAGGAGGGCGACGTGCTGCTGATCGCGACCGCCGGCGCCTATGGCCACTCGATGAGTTCGCGCTATAACCTGCGCGAGCCGGCCGAGGAACTGGTGCTGTAGCCGGACGGAGGGCGGGGCGCAATGCGGATCGGGATCGTCGGCTGGCGCGGCATGGTGGGCTCGGTGCTCGTCGAGCGCATGCGCGCGGAGCGCGACTTCGCGCTCGGCGCGCCGGTGTTCTTCTCGACCAGCCGCGCCGGGCAGCCGGCGCCCGCGGTCGCGAGCGGCGTGCCGGCCGTGCGCGACGCGAACGCGCTCGAGGCGCTCGCCGAGATGGACGTGATCGTGTCCTGCCAGGGCGGCGACTACACGCAGGCCGTGCACCCGCGGCTGCGCGCCGGCGGCTGGGGCGGCTACTGGATCGACGCGGCCTCGACGCTGCGCATGGCACCCGGGTCCGTGATCGTCCTCGACCCGGTCAACCGGCCGGTCATCGACGCCGCGCTCGCGGCCGGCAAGCGCGACTTCATCGGCGGCAACTGCACCGTCTCGCTGATGCTGATGGCCCTCGGCGGGCTGTTCCGCGAGGACCTGGTCGAGTGGTCGACCGCGATGACCTACCAGGCGGCCTCGGGCGCGGGCGCCGCCAACATGCGCGAGCTCATCCAGCAGATGGGCGCCGCGCACGCCGCGGCGGGCGCGCTGCTCGCGAACCCCGAGAGTTCGATTCTCGCGCTCGACCGCGCCGTGACCGAGGCGCTGCGCAGCGAGGCGCTGCCGCACGCGGCCTTCGGCACCGCGCTCGCCGGCAGCCTGATCCCGTGGATCGACAAGGACCTCGGCAACGGCCAGAGCCGCGAGGAGTGGAAGGGCGGCGCCGAGGCCAACAAGATCCTCGGCCGCGAGTCGCGCCCGATCCCGCTCGATGGCATCTGCGTGCGGATCGGCGCGATGCGCTGCCACAGCCAGGCGCTGACGCTGAAGCTGCGGCGCGACGTGCCGCTCGCCGAAGTCGAGCGCCTGCTCGCCGGCGCGAACGAGTGGGTGCGCGTCGTGCCGAACGAGCGCGAGGCCTCGATCCGCGAGCTCTCGCCGGTCGCCGTCAACGGCACGCTCGCGATCCCGGTCGGGCGGCTGCGCAAGCTGCCGATGGGCGGGGAGTACCTCGCCGCGTTCACGGTGGGCGACCAGCTGCTGTGGGGCGCGGCCGAGCCCCTCCGGCGCATGCTGAGGATCCTCGCGGAGCGCCGTTGACCGCCGAGCCCGCGCCGCGCCTGCCGCGCACGGTCGTCGTGCTCGGCTGGGTCTCGCTGCTGAACGATGCGGCGAGCGAGATGATCACGCCGCTGCTGCCGATCTTCCTGACCGCGACGCTCGGCGCGGGGCCGGCCATCGTCGGCCTCGTCGAGGGCGTCGCCGAGGCGACCGCGAGCGTGCTCAAGCTGCTCGCCGGCCGGCTCAACGACCGCGGCGTCGGCGCCAAGGCGCTCGTGGTCGGCGGCTACGGCCTCGCGAACGCGGCGCGGCCCGCGATCGGCCTCGCGCTCGGCTGGCCGTACGTGCTGGTGCTGCGCTTCCTCGACCGCATCGGCAAGGGCCTCAGGACCGCGCCGCGCGAGGCGCTGATCGCCGGCGCAGTCGCGGCGCCGCACCGCGGCCGCGCCTTCGGCTTCCACTCGGCGATGGACAACTTCGGCGCGACGCTCGGGCCGCTGCTCGCCTTCGGCCTGCTGGCTGCGCACGTGCCGCTCGGCCGCGTCTTCCTGTGGTCGGTCGTGCCGGGCATCGCGGTCATGGTGCTGCTCGCGATCGGCATCCGCCGCGATGCGCCGCTCGAGCGCAAGGAGCGGGCGGCGCCGCTCGCGTTCGGCGCGCTCGACGGGCGCCTGAAGTCGCTGATCGCGGCGGTCGGCGTGCTGGCGCTCGCGGCGGTACCGGAGGCCTTCGTCGTGCTCTGGGCGCGCCAGGCGGGGCTGCCGCTCGCGGCGGTACCGCTCGTGTGGGCGGCCGCGAACTTCGCGAAGACCGCGATCGCGTTCCCGGCGGGCAGCTGGTCGGACCGCGTCGGGCGCCTGCCGCTGCTGGTCGGCGGCTGGAGCGCGCGCGTGCTCGCGCTCGCGGCGCTCGCGCTCGTGCCCGCGAGCGGCTGGGGCGTGTGGGGGCTCTTCATGGCCTACTCGGCGACGCTCGCGTTCACAGAGCCCGTCGAGCGCTCGCTGGTCGGTGACGTCGCACCGCCCGCGCTGCGCGGCTCGCTGTTCGGGCTTTATCACCTCGTCGCGGGCGTGCTGGTGCTGCCCGGGGCCGTGCTCTTCGGCCTCGTCTGGGAACGGGCCGGCTCCTCGGCCGCATTCGCTGCCGCGGCCGTGGTCTCGGCGATCGGCGCCGCCGGCTTCGCGCTCGCCGCCCGCCGCCGGCCGGCCGCGGCCGGCTGACCCGACACTCTATTAATAGGGGGCTCCCGGCCCGGCGCCTGTCCGCCGCCACCGGGCGCGCGGGGGTTTCTTGACGCACTGCGATCCCGCTCCGTAGACTGTCGGGGCCATCTAGACCGGCTGAGGGACTGGCCCTTTGAAGCCGGGGCAACCTGCGCGAAGCGTGAGGTGCCAACTCCTGCGGGCCCGGCAACGGGTTCGGTAGATGGTCCGCCCAGTGCCCGCGGCCTCGCCGCGTGCGCTCGGGTTCCGCCCCCGTGCGGTCCGGGAGACAACCAGCGTGTGTCTGCCCGGAGAGCAACGATGTCCAACGTTCGACAGATTGGCCGCCCGCCGCGGCCCGAGTCCACCGGCGAGTCGCCGGCGCCGCCCGAGCGCCCGGCCACCGACCCGCGCACGCGCGCGGTGCGGGCCGGCCTCGACTCCGACCGCCAGCATGGCGCCGTCGTCCCGCCGATCCACCTGACCTCGACGTTCTCGTTCGAGGCCTTCGGGGTCAAGCGGCCGTACGACTACTCGCGCTCGGGGAACCCGACGCGCGATGCGCTCGCCGAGGCGCTCGCCGAGCTCGAGGGCGGGGCGGGCGCGGTCGTGACCGCCTCCGGCATGGCCGCGATCACGCTGGTGGCGCACCTGTGCCGCGCGGGCGAGCTCGTGCTCGCGCCCTTCGACTGCTACGGCGGCACGCACCGGCTGTTCAGCGCGCTCGCGCGCCACGGCATGCTGAACGTCGAGTTCATCGACCCGACGGACCTGCCCGCCTTCGAGGCCGCGCTCGCGAAGCAGCCGCGGCTCGTGTGGCTCGAAACGCCGTCGAACCCGCTGCTGCGGATCACGGACCTGCGGCAGACGAGCGCGCTCGCGAACGCGGCGGGCGCGCTGGTCGCGGTCGACAACACGTTCCTGTCGCCCGTCTGGCAGCAGCCGATCGCGCTCGGCGCCGACCTCGTCGTGCACTCGACGACGAAGTACCTGAACGGCCACAGCGATGTGGTCGGCGGCTCGGTGATCGCGAAGACGAAGACGCTGCACGAGGAGCTCGTCTGGTGGGCGAACTGCCTCGGGCTCACCGGCGCCCCCTTCGACAGCTTCCTGACGCTGCGCGGCCTGCGCACGCTGCACACCCGCATGTCGGCGCACGCGGCCAACGCGGAGGCGATCGCGGCGCTGCTCGCCGGCCACCCGGCGGTGCGGCGCGTCTACTACCCGGGGCTCGCGAGCCACCCGGGGCACGCGCTCGCCGCCCAGCAGCAGCGCTCGCCGGGCGCGATGCTGAGCTTCGAGCTCGTCAACGGGCTGCCGGGCGCCAAGGCGCTGATCGACGGGCTCAGGTGTTTCTCGCTGGCCGAGTCGCTGGGCGGCGTCGAGAGCCTGATCGCGCACCCGGCGATGATGACGCACGCGGCGATGGACGAGCAGGCGCGGGCGCGGGCGGGGATCACCGAGCACCTGCTGCGGCTCTCGGTCGGCATCGAAGCGACCCAGGATCTGGTCGCGGACCTCGGCGCCGGGCTCAACCGCGCGCTCGCGGTTCGCTAGCGCGCCGCGCGTCGCGACGGGCCCCTACAGGCGCGCGAGCACGGCGGCGCCGGCCTCGCGGGTCGTGGCGGGGCTGCCCGCCGGCCGCAGGTCGGCGGTCTTGACGCCCGCCTCGAGCGCGCCGACGACCGCCTTCTCGAGGGTCTGCGCCTCTTCCTCGAGCGCGAGCGAGTGGCGCAGCAGCAGTGCCGCCGAGAGGATCGCGGCATACGGATTCGCGATGCCCTTGCCGGCGATGTCGGGCGCCGAGCCGTGGATCGGCTCGTAGATGCCGCGCGTGCCGTTGCCGATCGAGGCCGAGGCGCACAGGCCGAGCGAGCCCGGCAGCATCGAGGCCTCGTCGGTCAGGATGTCGCCGAACATGTTCTCGGTGACGATGACGTCGAAGTCGCGCGGCCGGCGCAGCAGGTGCATGGCGGCGGCGTCGACGTACATGTGCTCGAGCGCGACGTCGGCGAACTCCGCCGCCATCACCCGCGCCGTGACCTGCCGCCACAGGCGCGAGGTCTCGAGCACGTTGGCCTTGTCGACCGAGCAGAGCCGGCCGCGGCGCTGGCGCGCGAGGCGGGCGGCGAGGCGCACGACGCGCTCGACCTCGGCGACGGTGTAGATGCACAGATCGCTCGCCTCGGTCTCGGTGCGCGTCTTCGGGCCGAAGTAGATGCCGCCCGTCAGCTCGCGGATCACGAGGATGTCGACGCCCTCGAGGAGCTCGGGCCTGAGCGGCGAGGCGTCGCGGGTCGCCGCGAAGCAGGTCGCGGGCCTGAGGTTCGCGTAGAGGCCGAGCTCGCGCCTGAGCTGCAGGATGCCCTGCTCGGGTCGCACCTTGAGCGCCGGGTCCGAGTACTTCGGCGAGCCGACCGCGCCAAACAGGATCGCGTCCGCTGTCTTCGCGAGCCCGAGCGTCGCCGGCGGGAGCGGCAGGCCGGTCGCGTCCATCGCCACTGCGCCGAACGGCGCCTCCTCGAGCCGCCATTCGTGCCGGAAGCGCCGGCCGATCGCCTCGAGGCAGCGCACCGCCTCGGCCGTGACCTCCGGGCCGATGCCGTCGCCCGGCAGCAGCGCGATGTGCGCCTTCACGCGCCGTGCCTCGCCTCGTAGGCGTCGATCGCGGCTCCCTGCGCGAGCAGGTAGCCGGTCTCGTCGACGCCGTTCAGCAGGCAGTAGCGCGCGAAGGGCTCGAGCGCGAACGCGACCTCGCCGCCGCCCGGCAGCGAGAGCGTCGAGCGCTCGAGGTCGATCGTGACCTCGGCGCCCGCCGTCGCCAGCAGGCGCGCGTGGGTCGGCTCGTCGACCACGACCGGCACGAGCCCGTTCTTGAGCGCATTGTTGCGGAAGATGTCCGCGATCTCGGTGCTGATGACGGCCTTGAAGCCGTAGTCGGCGAGCCCCCAGGCGGCATGCTCGCGCGAGGAGCCGCAGCCGAAGTTGCGCCCGGCGATGAGCACCTCGGCGCCCGCGGCGCCCGGCGCGTTCAGCGCGAAGTCGGCGACCGGCCGGCCCTCGGCGCCATAGCGCCAGTCCGCGAACAGGTGCTTGCCGAGCCCGTCGCGCGTGGTCGTCGTCAGGAAGCGCGCCGGCATGATCTGGTCGGTGTCGATGTTCGTGCGCGGCAGCGCGACCGTGCGCGAGCGGATCAGGCGGATGGCTTGCATGGCGGGCCTCAGTTCGCGAGTTCGCGCGGGTCGGCGATGCGCCCGGCGATCGCGCTCGCCGCGGCGGTGATCGGGCTCGCGAGCAGCGTGCGCGCGCCGACGCCCTGCCGGCCCTCGAAGTTGCGGTTGCTGGTGCTGACGCAGTACGCGCCCTTGCTGACCAGGTCGCCATTCATGCCGAGGCACATCGAGCAGCCGGACTCGCGCCACTCGGCGCCGGCGGCGCTGAACACCCGGTCGAGCCCCTCGGCCTCGGCCTCGCGCTTGATCTGCTGCGAGCCCGGCACCACCAGGAACTTAACGCCCTTCGCGACGCGCCGGCCGGTCAGCAGGCGCGCCGCGGCCCTGAGGTCCGACAGCCGGCCGTTCGTGCAGCTGCCGAGGAACACGTAGTCGATCGGCTGGCCGAGGAGCGGCTGGCCGGCCCTGAGGCCCATGTACTCGAGCGCCTTGGCGTGCACCTCGTCGCCCGAGCGCACCGGCACGCTGCCGGTGACCGGCACCGACATGCCGGGATTGGTGCCGTAGGTGATCATCGGTGCGATCGCGGCCGCATCGAGCGCGAGCGTGCGGTCGAAGCGCGCGCCCGGGTCCGTCGGCAGCCGCCGCCAGCGCTCGACGGCGCGCTCGAACTCGGCACCCGCCGGGGCCCGCGGCCGGCCGCGCAGGTACTCGATCGTCGTGTCGTCGGGCGCGACGAGGCCGGCGCGCGCGCCGGCCTCGATCGACATGTTGCAGACGGTCATGCGCTCGTCCATCGACAGCCCGCTGATGGTCGCGCCGCGGTACTCGATGACCGAGCCCGTGCCGCCGCCGACGCCGAGCTCGTGGATGATCGCGAGCACGAGGTCCTTGGCGGTGACGCCCGCGGCGAGCGTGCCGGTGACCTCGACCGCGAGCGTCCTCGGCTTTCGCTGCAGCAGGCACTGCGTCGCGAGCACGTGACCGACCTCGGTCGTGCCGATGCCGAAGGCGAGCGCGCCGAAGGCGCCGTGCGTCGAGGTGTGGCTGTCGCCGCAGACGATCGTCTTGCCGGGCTGCGTGAGCCCGAGCTCCGGGCCGATGATGTGCACGATGCCGCGCCGCTCGTGGGTGAGCCCGAGGAGCTCGACGCCGAACTCGGCGCAGTTGCGCTCGAGCTCCCGGATCTGCCGGGCGGCGCTCTCCATGCGGATCGGCACGCCGCCGAACAGCTGCTCGCGCTCGGTCGGCGTCGAGTGGTCCATCGTCGCGAAGGTCCGCTCCGGCCGGCGGACCTTGAGCCCGCGGCCGCGCAGCATCGTGAAGGCCTGCGGCGAGGTGACCTCGTGGATCAGGTGCAGGTCGACGTACAGGACCGCCGGCGTGTCGGCGGTCTCCGGCACGACCTCGTGGGCGCGCCAGAGCTTCTCGAACAGCGTCTGCGCGCTCATGCGCGCGCCTGCGCGAGCCGCGCCTCGTCCGACAGCTGCGCGTGCGTCGGCCGCGCCGAGTTGCGGCTGGTCTCGATGCGGTTGATGACCTCGAGGAAGGCGCGGGCGCTCGACTCGATGATGTTGGTGCTGATCGAGGAGCCGCGGTAGCTGCGCTCGTTGTGCTCGACGTAGACGATCGCCTCGCCCTGCGCGTCCTCGCCCTCGGTCACGCTGCGGACCTCGAACTTGTTCAGCTTCACGCAGGTGCCGGTCGCCGCCTCGATGGCCTTGAACGCGGCGTCGATCGGGCCGTCGCCGGTCGCGCCGCGCTCGATCATGCGCCCGTCGCTGTGCGCGACGCGGACGACCGCCGAGGCCGCAGCGCCCGAGACCGCCGAGGTCGCGAGCGCGTCGATGCGCCACGGGCCCGCGCCGTTCTCGTCGTGGCGCAGCACGAGCGCCTCGATGTCGCCGTCGAACAGCTCCTTCTTCTTGTCGGCGAGCGCCTTGAACTCCTCGAACACGCGGCCCATCTCGGCCTCGCTCAGCTCGTAGCCGAGCTCGCGGATCCGCTCGCGCAGCGCGTGCCGGCCGCTGTGCTTGCCGAGCACGAGGTGCGTGCGCGTCAGCCCCACGTCCTGCGGCCGCATGATCTCGTAGGTCGAGTGGTGCTTCAGCATGCCGTGCTGGTGGATGCCGGACTCGTGCGCGAAGGCGTTCTCGCCGACGACCGCCTTGTTGCGCGGCACCGGCATGCCGGTGATCGTCGAGACCAGCCGCGAGGTCGGGTACAGCCGCTGCGTGTGGATGCCGGTCGCGAGCCCGAAGTAGCTCTCGCGCGTCTTGAGCGCCATGACCACTTCCTCGAGCGAGCAGTTGCCGGCGCGCTCGCCGATGCCGTTGATCGTGCACTCGACCTGGCGCGCGCCGTTCGCGACCGCCGACAGGCTGTTCGCGACCGCCATGCCGAGGTCGTTGTGGCAGTGCACCGACAGTACCGCCCGCTCGATGCCGCGCACGTGGCGCTTCAGGTACTGGAACACCTCGGCGAACTCGGGCGGCGTCGTGTAGCCGACCGTGTCCGGGACGTTGATCGTGGTCGCGCCCGCGCCGATCGCGGCCTCGACGACCTGCGCGAGGAACTCGAGCTCGGTGCGCGAGGCATCCTCCGGCGAGAACTCGACGTCCTCGGCGAGCGACTTCGCGAAGCGCACGCACTCGACCGCCGCCTTCAGGATCTCCTCCTTCGCCATGTTGAGCTTGTGCTCGCGGTGGATGGCGCTGGTCGCGAGGAACACATGGATGCGGTGGCGCTTCGCGTCCTTGACGGCGCCGAACGCCTTCTCGATGTCGTCGCGGTTGCAGCGCGCGAGGCCGCAGATGACCGGCCCCTCGACCTCGCGTGCGATCGCCTGCACCGACTCCCAGTCGCCGCGCGAGGCGGCCGGGAAGCCGGCCTCGATGACGTCGACGCCGAGCTCGGCGAGCGCGCGCGCGACCCGAAGCTTCTCCGGCGGGGTCATGCTGCAGCCGGGCGACTGCTCGCCATCGCGCAGCGTCGTGTCGAAGATGATGACGCGGTTCGGGTCGGTGGTGGCCATGGGAGTCTCTCCGTGTCGCCTAGCGGCCGGCTTCCAGCCACGGCATGCGCGCGCGCAGCTCGCGGCCGACTTTCTCGATCGGGTGCTTCAGGTCCTTGTTCAGCAGCTTCGTGTACTTCTTCTTGCCGCTCTTCGTCTCGCGGATCCACTGCCGCGCGAAGGTGCCGTCCTGGATCTCCTTGAGGATCCGGCGCATCTCCGCCTTGGTCTTGCGGGTCACGACGCGCGGGCCGCGCGTCAGGTCGCCGTACTTCGCGGTCTCGGAGATGAAGCGGTGCATCTTCGCGAGCCCGCCCTCCTGCAGAAGGTCGACGATCAGCTTCAGCTCGTGCAGGCACTCGTAGTAGGCGGCCTCGGGCTTGTAGCCGGCCTCGACCAGCGTCTCGAAGCCCTTGACGACGAGCTCCGTCGCCCCGCCGCACAGCACGACCTGCTCGCCGAACAGGTCGGTGACGGTCTCCTCCTCGAACGTCGTCTCGAGCACGCCGCCGCGCGTGCCGCCGATGCCGTGCGCGTAGGCGAGCGCCTGCGCCTTCGCCTGGCCTTTCGGGGCGCCGGCGCCGGCCTGCGCGACCGCGACGAGGCAGGGGACGCCGCGGCCCTGCTGGAACTGCCGGCGCACGAGGTCGCCCGGGCCCTTCGGCGCGATCAGCACGACGTTCAGGTCCTTGCGCGGCTTGATCTGCCCGAAGTGGATGTTGAAGCCGTGGGCGAAGAGCAGCGTCGCGCCCTTGCCGAGCGAGGCCTTGATGTCCTTGTAGAGCGCGGCCTGCGTCAGGTCCGGCGTCAGCACCGCGACCAGCGTCGCGCCCTTGACCGCGTCCTCGGGCGAGGCGACCTCGAGGCCGTCCTTCTTGGCCTTCTTCCAGCTCGCGCCGCCCGGGCGCAGGCCCACGACCACCCGGTAGCCCGAGTCCTTGAGGTTGAGCGCGTGCGCGCGCCCCTGGCTGCCGTAGCCGAGCACCGCGATCGTCGCGCCCTTGAGCGCCTTGAGGTCGACGTCCTTCCCCGAGTAGATCCGCATGTCCGATCTCCAGAAATGAAGCGTTGGAACCAAAAGAAAACCCCGCCTCGGGCGGTGCCGGTGCGGGGTTCCTGTATCTCGTGCCGAGCTGGCGTCAGCCGGGGATCCCGCACCTCGGAGGGCGAAGAAGGAGTCCAAGCAGCAGCAGTCCGCGCCGCGCCTCGCGCGTCGAAGGGGTGATCGGAGTCGGCTGCTCGCTCGGGTGCATGGCTCGGATCCGGCTGATCGTCCGATGTCAGCACAGCCCGCGCGCGCTTGTCAATGCACTGCACCATCGGCGCCCGGCGGCGGCGGCGTCCGGCACGCGCGCCGCACCCGGGCGCCCTCGGGGAAGCCTGCAGCGGCCCTCGGCGGCGGCCCGCCGGCGCTGGCGCCGGCGGTGGGCTGCTAAGATCGGCCGATTGCCTCACCGCGCGCCCGAGCGCCGGCGGGGCTGAACCAGGACCCGGGGGGATCGTGCTCGATCGGCACGCGGATCCGGCGCGTCTCAGCGCCGGCGGGCGGATGTCTGCGCGAGGTGCGCCGCGGTGAGCGCCCGTCCGGCCCCGGCCGGCACCCTCGACGACGACGCCTGGGACGACCTGCTGTCATTCATCGAGGAACGGCGGGTCATCCCGATCCTCGGACCGGAGCTGCTGCGGGTCGAGACCCCGGAGGGTCCGCGCCAGCTGTACGCGTGGGCGGCCGAGCGCCTCGCGTCGCGGCTCGGCGTCGACCGGGCGCAGCTGCCGCCCGAGTGCACGCTGAACGACGTCGTCTGCTCCTTCCTCGCCGCGCGCGGCCGGCGCGAGGAGGCGTACGTGCGGCTGCGCGCGATCCTGCGCGAGGCGAACTTCGCGCCGCCCGCGGCGCTCACGAAGCTCGCCGCGATCACCGACTTCAACCTGTACGTCACGACGACCTTCGACTCGCTGCTCGAGCAGGCGATCAACGCCGTGCGCTTCGCCGGCGCGCCGTCGGCGGAGGTGGTCACCTACGCGCCGAACCGCGTCGCCGACCTGCCGGCGGAGCGGGACCGGCTCGCGCGGCCGGTCGTCTACCACCTGTTCGGGCGCCTCTCGGCCTCGCCGACCTACGTGATCTCCGACGAGGACATCCTCGAGTTCATCTGCGCGCTGCAGAGCGAGCACCTCGTGCCCGAGAAGCTCTTCCACGAGCTCGAGCACAGCCACCTGCTGTTCATCGGCTCGAGCTTCAGCAACTGGCTGGCGCGCCTGTTCCTGAGGATGGCCAAGCGCCAGCGGCTCTCGGACCCGCGCGACGTGGGCGAGGTGTTCGCCGACAACCACTCGAGCGCCGACGAGCGGCTGATGCACTTCCTGCAGCAGGTCAGCGTGCGCACGCGCGTGTTCACCGGCGCCGAGCGCTTCGTCGACGAGCTGCACCGGCGCTGGCAGGCGCGCCAGGGGCGCGCGGCGCCGCCCACCGAGGCCGCCGCCCGCTTCCTGCCGCCGGCGCGCGAGATGCCGGACGATGCGGTCTTCATCAGCTACGCGCGCGAGGACCTCGCCGCCGTGCAGGCGCTGAAGGCGGGGCTCGAGGCCAGGGGCATCAGCGTCTGGTTCGACCTCGACCGGCTCGAGGCCGGCGATGACTACGACCGCAAGATCCAGCGCAACATCGCGCGCTGCTCGTACTTCATCCCGGTGATCTCGGCGAACACGCAGCGCCGCCTCGAGGCGTACTTCCGCCGCGAGTGGAGCTACGCGCTCGACCGTTCGCGCAACATGGCGGACGGCGCGCTGTTCGTGCTGCCGGTGACCGTCGACGGCACCGATGCCGCGCAGGCGATCGTGCCGGATCGCTTCCGCGCGCTGCACTTCACGCACCTGCCGGGCGGAGCGGTCAGCGCGGAGTTCGCGCAGCGGCTCGCCGACTTCATGACGGCACGGGGCGGCTGATGGCGGCGCAGGTGCCCGAGGTCGCCGCGGTCGACGCGGACAACCCCTGGCTCGGGCTCGCCTCGTTCACCGAGGAGAGCCGCACGTTCTTCTACGGCCGCGAGGCCGAGGTCGCCGAGCTCGCGCGGCGCGTGCAGCGCAAGCTCCTGACCGTGCTGTTCGGCCAGTCGGGCCTCGGCAAGACCTCGATCCTGCGCGCCGGGCTCGTGCCGCGGCTGCGCGGCCAGGGCTACTGCCCGGTATACGTGCGCATCGACTACGGCCGCGAGTCGCCGTCGCCGGCCGAGCAGATCAAGGCGGCGATCTTCCGCACCGCGCGCGGCACCGGCCAGTGGACCCAGGTCGGGGTCGCGACCGAGGGCGAGTCGCTGTGGGAGTTCCTGCACCACCGCGACGACGTGCTGAAGGACGAGTCCGGGGCCGTGCAGATCCCGCTGCTGATCTTCGACCAGTTCGAGGAGATCTTCACGCTCGGCCAGGCCGATGACTTCGGCCGCGAGCGCGCGCAGCGCTTCATCGAGGACCTCGCCGACCTCGTCGAGAACCGCCCGCCGGCGAGCGTCGAGGCGCGGCTCGACCAGGACGAGGCGGCCGCCGAGCGCTTCGACTTCGCGCGCAGCGACTACCGGGTGCTGATCGCGCTGCGCGAGGACTACCTCGCGCCGCTCGAGGGCCTGAAGGCCGCGATGCCGAGCGTCACGCAGAACCGCGTGCGCCTCGCGCCGATGACGGGCACGCAGGCGCTCGAGGCGGTGCTCGGGCCGGGGAAGGGGCTCGTCAGCAGCGAGGTCGCGGAGGCGATCGTGCGCTTCGTCGCGGGCAGCGAGCTCGCGAACGCCGAGGTCGAGCCCTCGCTCCTCAGCCTGATCTGCCGCGAGCTCAACGACACGCGCCGCGCGCAGGGGCGGCGCGAGATCTCCCTCGACCTGCTCGAGGGCACGCGCGGCCAGATCCTCGAGACCTTCTACGAGCGCGCGCTGGCCGACCAGCCGGCCGCGGTCCGGCGCGTGATCGAGGACGACCTGCTGACCGAGTCCGGCTTTCGCGACAACGTCGCGGAGGAGACGATGCGCGCGCGCCTCGCGTCGGCCGGCGCGGCGCCCGGCGCGCTCGCGCTGCTCGTCAACCGGCGGCTGCTGCGGATCGAGGAGCGGCTCGACGTCCGGCGCGTCGAGCTGACGCACGATGTCCTGTGCGACGTCGTCAAGGCGAGCCGCGACGTCCGCCTCGAGCGCGAGGCGCGCGAGGCGAGCGAGCGCGCGCTCGCCGAGGAGCGCGAGCGGCAGGCGGCCGCGCACCGCGCGCTGGTCCGGGCGCGGCAGGTCGCGGCGGTGTGCATCGTGCTCACGCTCGCGGCGCTCGGCGCCGCCGGCTTCGCGTTCGTCTCGAGCGAGCGGGCGAAGCGCGCCGAGGCGCTCGCGACGGAGACGAGGCGCGAGGCGGAGGCCGCGCGCAGCCAGGCCGAGCACCTGATCGGCTACCTGACCGATGACTTCACGACCGAGCTCGAGGGCTTCGGGCGGCTCGGGCTCCTCGAGGACCTCGGCCAGCGGGAGATCGAGTACTTCCGCTCGCTGCCGCGGGCGCTCGAGACGAGCGACACGCGCGCGAGCCGCGCGCTCGCCGAGGTGCGTTACGGCACGGCGCTGCAGCTGCAGGCGAACCTCGCCGAGGCGAAGAAGCTGCTGACCGGCGCGGTCGGGACGCTGAAGGCCCTGCAGGCGCAGGGCGACACAAGCGAGCGGGTCGCGATCGGCCTCGGGCTCGGGCTCGGGGTGCTCGGCGACGTCGAGGACCGCGAGGGGAGGAGCGGGCTCGAGCTCTCGCTCGAGGCGGAGGCGGCGCTGCGGCCCTACTACGAAGCGCCGAAGCCCTCGGCGGCCGTGCGCCGCGCCTACGGCCTCGTGGCGCTCAGCCTCGGGACCTACCAGGGCAGCGGCGGCGTGCCGATGTTCGAGCGCGCCAAGGCGGCGTTTGCGACGCTCGGCGCGCTCGATCTGTCCGACATCGCGGCCGCCGCCGACTACGCGCAGGCCAGCGCGTTCGAGGGCCTGCCGATGTGGAGCGCGAACCGCGAGCGCGAGCTGCGCGCGATCGAGGGCGAGGCGGCCGAGCTCGCCGGTCGCGTGCTCGAGCAGCGGCCGGGCCACCTCGTCGCGCTGCGCGCCCAGAACGGCGCCTATGGCTGGCTCGCCGCCGCGGCCTTCGACGACTGGCACTGGCAGGAGAGTGCGCGGCTGCAGCTGAAGTCGGCGGAGCCCGCGGCGGTGCTCGTGCGACTCGACCCGACGCACTCGGACGACCGGCAGAACTACGCCCAGGCGCTCGACTTCGCGGCCAGCAGCCTCATCGGCGCGGGGCGCACGCGCGAGGGCATCGCGCTGCTGACGAAGGCGATCGGCGTCCTCGCCGTCGAAGCGGAGCCCTCGCCGTTCAACCTGCAGCTCACCTACAACTACACGCTGCAGGCGATGCGCGCGGAGGCGGACCTCGGCGATCGGGCCGCGGCCGAACGCCGGGCGGCGCAGGCCGAGGCGCTGCTCGCGCGCATCCGCCGCCAGCAGGCGCCCGGGACGATGTTCCGCGCCAACGCCGAAGGCGTCGCGGCGCTGGCCGCGGCCGAGCGCAGCTTCCTCGAGGGGCGGCTGCGCGAGGCGGCGCCGCTCGCGGCGAGCGCCGTCGAGAAGCTCAAGTCCGCGCGCGGCAACAGCGAGCAAGTCGACCGGGCCGTGCTCGAGCGCCGCGAGCGCGCCGCGCGCCTGCAGGCGGAGGTCGCCTATCTGACGGGCGACTACGCGACCGCGCTCGCAGCGGCGCGCGCGGCCCCGGCGGGCCTGACGGACTCGTTGCGCGCGAAGCCCGACGTCGGCACGCGCGTCGCGCGCGACCAGAGCCTCGCGGCGCTCGCGCTCGCGCGGCTCGGGCGCGGCGCCGAGGCACGCGCCGAGCTCGCGCCGGCCCTGGCCTTCGTCAAGGCAGCGCTGCCGCGCGACTTCGACGCCGAGCTGCCCCGCGCGAGCTTTGCGCTGACCTTCCTCGCGCAGGCCGTCGTCGACCCCGCCGAGCGGACCAGCGCCCTCGCCGCCGCCGAGCGGGTGCTCGCGAGCGTCCCGCCGGCGGTCCGCCAGCTCGCGAGCGTCGCGTGCTGGGAGGCCGTCCTGCGGGCGGAGCGCAGCCGCACCCCCTGAGGCCGCGGGCGGCCCGACCCGAACGCGCGCCCCCGTCCGCGGGCGGCGGCGCCACCCGCCGCCGCAGGGGCTATCCTTTGCATCCCCCCTGCCTCCGGAATCGACGATGGCCGCTGCCGTTCCCCCCCGCGAGTCCGGCGTCCGCCCGCTGTGGCTGGTCAACGAGGCGGACGCGGACGCCTGGACGGCGCGATTGCCCGCGGCCGACCGCCCGCTCGCGGCCGCCTGGGCGCAGGCGAACGCCTTCCGGGGCGAGCGGGGACGGCTCCTCGCGGTGCCGCGGCCGGACGGGACGCTGGCCGGCGTCGCGGTCGGCCTCGGGCGCCTCGCGGCCCTCGCGGAGCTCCCGCCCCTGGCGCTCGCCGGGCTCCCCGAGCGACTCCCGCCGGGGCGCTACCGCCTCGCGGACGAGCTGCCGGCGGCGGCCGCGACCGCCGCGGCGCTCGGCTGGGCGCTCGGCCGCTACCGCTTCGAGCGCTACCGCCACCCGTCGCCGGCGGCCCTGCCGGAGCTCGTCGGGCCCGCGAACGCCGACCTCGTCCACGTCACGCGCGTGGCCGAGGCCGATGCGCTCGCGCGCGACCTCATCAACACGCCGGCCGCGGACCTCGGGCCCGCCGAGCTCGCCGCCGCCGTGCAGCGCGTCGCGAAGCGCTTCGGCGCGGAGTACCGCGAGGTGGTCGGGCAAGAGCTCGTCGCCGCCGGCTTCCCGCTGATCCACGCCGTCGGGCGCGCGGCGGCGCAGGCGCCCCGGCTCGCGGAGCTGCGCTTCGGGACGCGCGGGCCCCTGATCGCGATCGTCGGCAAGGGCGTGTGCTTCGACTCGGGCGGCCTCGACCTCAAGCCCCCGTCCGGCATGCTGCTGATGAAGAAGGACATGGGCGGGGCCGCCTGCGCGCTCGCGCTCGCGCAGATGCTCATGGACGCCGACCTGCCCCTCAGGCTTCAGCTCCTCGTCCCCGCGGTCGAGAACAGCGTCGCGGCGAACGCCTACCGCCCGGGCGACGTGCTCGCGAGCCGCAAGGGGCTGACGGTCGAGGTCGCGAACACCGACGCCGAGGGCCGGCTCGTGCTCGCCGACGCGCTCGCCTACGCCGAGGAGTCGAGGCCCGAGCTGATCGTCGACCTCGCGACGCTGACGGGCGCGGCGCGCACGGCGCTCGGCCCCGAGCTGCCCGCGCTCTACGCGAGCGAGGACGCGCTCGCGGCCGAGCTGCTGATCGCCTCGCGGCGCGTCGCCGACCCGCTGTGGCCGATGCCGCTGTGGGCGCCGTACGAGGAGGACTTCGCCTCGAAGGTCGCCGACCTCGCGAACGCCTCGGCCTCGCCGTTCGCGGGCTCGATCATCGCGGCGCTCTTCCTGAAGCGCTTCGTCGGCGAGTCGACGCGCTGGCTGCACCTCGACCTGTACGCCTGGAACGGCAAGGACCGGCCCGGCCGGCCGGTCGGGGCCGAGGCGCAGGGGATCCGGGCGCTGTTCGAGTTCCTGCGCGCGCGCTACGCACCGACGCCGCGATGACGCACCTGCGGCCCCGGGACCTCGCGTTCCTGGTGCTGATCAACCTGATCTGGGGCTTCAACCTGATCGCGAGCAAGGTCGGGGTCACGCACTTCCCGCCGGTGTTCTTCACGGCGCTCAGGTTCACGATCCTCGGCGTCGTCGTGCTGCCGTTCCTGCGCTGGCACCCGGGGCGCATGCAGCGGCTGCTGGTGGCCGCGGCGCTCTCCGGCGGGCTGCAGTACGCGGTGCTCTTCATGGGCATGCGCCTGACGCCCGACGTCGGCTCGGTCGCGATCGCGAACCAGCTCGGCGTGCCGTTCACGACGCTGCTCTCGATCCTGTTCCTCGGCGAGGTGGTCCACTGGCGGCGCGGGCTCGGCATCGCGCTCGCGTTCCTCGGCGTCGCGATCATCGCCTTCCAGCCGAGCGTGCTCGCGAGCCGGGCCGGGCTCGCGCTGGTCGTCGCCTCGGCGCTCATCGGCTCGGCCGGCGTCGTCGCGGTCAAGAACCTCGGCACGAGCCTCAAGCCGCTGGAGCTGCAGGCCTGGTTCGCGGTCAGCGGCCTGCCGCTGCTGTTCGCGCTCTCGGCCTGGCTCGAGGACGGCCAGCTCGCCTCGCTCGCCAGCGCCCGCCCGACCGACTGGGGGGCGCTGCTGTTCACGGCGCTCGCCTCGAGCCTCGTCGCGCACACCGGCTACTACTGGCTCGTGCACCGCTACCCGGTGACGAGCGTCTCGCCGCTGACGACGCTCTCGCCGATCTTCGGCGTCACGCTCGGCGTGCTCGTGTACGGCGATGCGCTGACGCCGCGGATCCTCGTCGGCGGCGCCGCGACCCTGATCGGCGTCACGATCATCGCGCTGCGCGAGCGGCGCCTCGCCGATACCGGCTCCTAGACCCGGGTGGCTGACCGTGCGCCGGCCGTTCACAATGGCGGTGCGGCATCTCGCCGCGCCCGATGCCGACGCCCATGCCCCGCAAGCGCACCCCGAACGACCCGCGCGCCCATTCCCGCCTCGTCGTCGATGGCCTGACGCAGTCCGCGAGCCGCGCGATGCTGCGCGCCGTCGGCTACCGCGACGAGGACTTCGCGAAGCCCTCGGTCGGCATCGCGAGCACCTGGTCGAACATCACGCCGTGCAACGTGCACCTCGCCGGGCTCGCCGAGGCGGCCGCGGCCGGCGCCGACGGCGCCGGCGGCAAGAGCCGCATCTTCGGCACGATCACGGTGTCGGACGGCATCTCGATGGGCTCGCCCGGCATGCGCTACTCGCTGGTCTCGCGCGAGGTCATCGCCGACTCGATCGAGACGGTGGCGGGCGCGCAGGGCTTCGATGCGCTGGTCGCGATCGGCGGCTGCGACAAGAACATGCCGGGCTGCGTCATGGCGCTCGCGCGCCTCGACCGGCCGGCGGTGTTCGTGTACGGCGGCACGATCCGCCCGGGCGCGCATCGCCGCGACATTGTCTCGGTGTTCGAGGCGATCGGCGGCCACGCCGCCGGGCGGGTCAGCGACGCCGGCCTCAAGGAGGTCGAGTGCACGGCGATCCCGGGACCGGGCAGCTGCGGGGGCATGTACACGGCGAACACGATGGCCTCGGCGATCGAGGCGCTCGGCCTGAGCCTGCCGAACAGCTCGGCGCAGGAAGCGGTAGGCAGCCACAAGCTCGAGGACGCGCGGCGCGCGGGCGAGGCGGCCGTGCGGCTCGTGAAGGCCGGCATCCGCCCGTCGATGATCCTGACGCGCCGGGCCTTCGAGAACGCGATCACGACCGTCATCGCGCTCGGCGGCTCGACGAACGCCGTGCTGCACCTGCTCGCGATGGCGCACGCCGCGGGCGTCAAGCTCGCGCTCGATGACTTCACGCGCATCGGCAGGCGCGTGCCGGTGCTCGCGGACCTGAAGCCGTCGGGCAAGTACCTGATGTCGGAGCTGATCGCGATCGGCGGCATCCGCCCGCTCATGAAGGCGCTGCTCGATGAGGGGTTGCTGCACGGCGAGTGCCTCACAGTCGAGGGCACGACGCTCGCCGAGACGCTCGCGGGCGCGGGGGCCTACCCGGCCGGGCAGGACGTCGTGCGCGGCTTCGAGAACCCCGTCAAGCCCGACAGCCACCTGGTCGTGCTCTACGGCAACCTCGCGCCCGAGGGCGCGGTCGCGAAGATCTCCGGCAAGGAGGGGCTCGCGTTCGAGGGCCCGGCGCGGGTGTTCGATTCGGAGGAGGCGAGCCTGCAGGGCATCCTCGACGGCAGCGTGCGCGCCGGCGAGGTCGTCGTCGTGCGCTACGAGGGCCCGAGGGGCGGCCCCGGCATGCGCGAGATGCTGAGCCCGACCTCGGCCATCATCGGCAAGGGCCTCGGCGACCGGGTCGCGCTCATCACCGACGGGCGCTTCTCGGGCGGCAGCCACGGCTTCGTCGTCGGCCACGTCGCGCCCGAGGCCGGCGTCGGCGGGCCGCTCGCGCTCGTGCGCAACGGCGATCGCATCCGCATCGACGCGCGCCGGCGCACGCTCACGCTCGCGGTCCCGGCGGTGGAGCTGAAGCGACGGCGCGCCGCCTGGCGCGCGCCACCGCCCTTTGCCGTGCGCGGCGTGCTGGCGAAATACGTTCGCGAGGTGACGAGCGCCTCTCTGGGTGCCGTGACCGACCCGCCCGCGGCGCCAGCGGGACGCCGCGCCGCGTCAACCCGCCGCAAGCCGCACCGTCGCGGTGCGCGAGCGCGCTGAGGCGCCCCGAAACCGGTCGCGCGGCGGCGGCGAACGCGGCGTTGAGGCCGGTTTTTCCCGCGCGCCGCGCGCGCCGCGGCGCCGCCCCGTGCGTGCCGGCCGGGACCGCCGGCGTTCAGGCTTGCAGACCCGCGCGACTGGCGTTATCGTCGGCTCGCGTCGGCGGGGTAGAAGGCGCGCAGCAGCGCGCGTGGCTAACCCGCGGAAATTTGTCAAATGTCCGGCTGGGGTCGGCTCATTTGGACCGTGCGCGGGGACCGCCAGCCGCACCTCGAGCGCCGGTGATCTGAAGTAGTTCGGGAGATAGGGGCTCCCCTCGACATGGCAAGCACTGCTGCCGCTGCACGCCGCACGATGGTTTTGTCCTTCGTGATCGGCATCCACGTGCTGCTCGCGATCGGCCTGATCACGGCCACCGCCATCAAGGTGGTCCCGCAACTGCGCGACATGCTCGATGCGCAGCTGATCAAGCACGAGGAAGAGCCGCCACCCAAGGCACCGCCACCGCCGCCGCCGGACTTCGTGCCGCCGCCGGTGCAGACCGCGCCGATCGACATCCCGACCGTCATCGGCCCGCCGTCGGTGGCCGCGATCGTGACCAAGGCGCCCGAGGCGCCGCCGCCCCGCAAGGCCGAGCCGCCGCCGATCACCGCCGCGCACGTCGCGAAGGGCGTGAACTTGGGCGAGCTGTGCTCCGGCTACTACCCGTCGGCCTCGCGCCGGCTGAGCGAGGAGGGGTCGGTCGTCATCCTGATCTACATCGCTCCGAACGGGAAGGTCACGGAGACGAAGATCGAAACGTCGAGCGGCGTGCCGCGCCTCGACGAGGCGACCGACAAGTGCGTGCGATTGGGCCGGTTCGATCCCATGCGAGTGGGCAACGAGGCTCAAGGCTCGTGGCAGCGCCTGAAGTACACGTGGCGCCTCACTTCATGACGAATGCGTCCTAAGCGACCCGACTCCCAATCCATCACCAAGCTCCGACCACATTACGCAGAGGGCTCTGACCATGGCTGACGCAGCAACCGACAATCCCTACGGCATCGTTGCATTCGTGCAGAACGGCGACGCGGTTTCGCGCACCGTGCTCGGCATCCTCGTGTTCATGTCGCTGTTCTCCTGGTACGTGATCATCACGAAGGCCCTCGACCAGCGCGCGCTCAAGAAGTACGCGACGACGTCGGAGAAGGACTTCTGGGCGGCGTCGAGCCTGCAGGAAGGCCTCAACCGGCTGAAGGGCGGCGATGACAATGCGTTCCGCAGCCTCGCGGCCGACGGCCTGTCCTCGCTCGAGCACCACGAGAAGAACAAGGGCCGCCTGACCGAGAACATCGACCTGCACGACTGGATCTCGAGCCACCTGCAGCGGCGCGTCGACCTGATCCAAAGCGACCTGTCGAGCGGCATGTCCGTGCTGGCCTCGGTCGGCTCCACCGCCCCGTTCGTCGGACTGTTCGGCACGGTGTGGGGCATCTACCACGCCCTCACCGCGATCGGCATTTCGGGCCAGGCCTCGATCGACAAGGTCGCGGGCCCGGTCGGCGAGGCGCTGATCATGACGGCCATCGGCCTCGCGGTCGCGGTGCCGGCGGTGCTCGGCTTCAACTGGCTGACGCGCCGCAACAAGTTCATCATCGAGCACGTCAACTACTTCGCCCACGACCTGCACCAGGCGCTGCTGTCGGGTGCGCGCGTCGCGATGAAGACCGCGCCGACGGCGGCGCCCGCCGCGGCGGTCAAGAAGTAATCGCACCGGACGGCCAAGGGAGCACGAGCAATGGCAGGCGGCGGCGCCCCGATCAAAGAGGGCGAATACAACAACGAGATCAATGTCGTCCCGCTGGTCGACATCATGCTCGTGCTTCTGATCATCTTCATCATCACGGTGCCGGTCGCGACGCACGCGGTGAAGGTGAACTTGCCGACCAACTTCAACGAGCCCACCGAGACCAAACCCGAGAACATCAACCTGTCGGTGACGTTCGACGGCCAGGTCTACTGGAACGACACGCCGATCTCGCTCGAGCAGCTGCAGAAGTTCGCGCTGGTCGAGGCGGTGAAGCAGCCGCAGCCCGAGGTCCACATCCGCGGCGACAAGCGCGTGCGCTACCAGTACGTCGGCGACGTGCTGACGGTGCTGCAGCGCTCGTTCCTGCTGAAAGTGGCGTTCATCGCCGAACCGCCGCACATCGACTGACGCGGCACCAGAGACTACGGAGCAGACACGATGGCAATGTCAGTCGGCGGTGGCGAGGACGAGTACAACACCACGATCAACGTGGTGCCGCTCGTCGACATCATGCTCGTCATGATCATCATCTTCATCATCACGCTGCCGGTGATGACGCACGCCGTGAAGATCGACCTGCCGCGCGCGACCAACGAGAAGCCGCCCGACAACCCCGAGCCCCCGGTCAACATCGAGGTGCAGTACGACGGCAGCGTGCTCTGGAACGGCGGCCAGGTGACGCCGCAGGACCTGCGCTCGTACATCGCGGACGCCGCGAAGAAGGACCCGCAGCCCGACGTGCACGTCTCCGTCGACCGGCGCGCGAAGTACGACTCGGCGGCGGCGGTGCTGTTCGCCGTCCAGCGCGGCGGCCTCAAGAAGATCGGCTTCGTCGCCGATGCGAATGGCGGCCTGTGAGACGGCAGCCCTAGCGCTGCATAGACGCTGAACGATCCGATAATGATGGGCTGACCCGCGTCGGCCCATTTTTTTTGTGGGGCCGGCCCACGGGAACTCGCCGGCGACGAACGACGTCAACTGAACACGGAGCACTGAGGTACACGATGAGCATGCTCGTTGGGATCGCGCGCCCCGGTTTGCGCGCATTTGCCGTCGCGGCCCTGTCATCCGGGGCGCTTCTCGCCGGTCTCGCCTCAGGCCCGGCGCTCGCCGACCCGCCGCAGGTCTCGCAGGCGGTGTTCGACAAGTACACGCCGGCCTCCGACGCGTACAAGCGCAAGGAGTACGGCACGGCGCTCAAGCTCGCCAAGGAGTGCAGCGCGGCCGCCAAGACCGCGTACGAGAAGCAGATCTGCCTGAACCTCACGTACGGCGCGGCCGGCGGGGCGGGCAACTTCCAGGACGCCGCCGATGCGGGCGCGGCGCTGCTGCAGCTCGAGGGCGTGCCGGCGGCGACGCGGCTCTCGGTGCAGAAGAGCCTCGCGACGATCTACCCGCGGATCAACCGCGTCGACCTCGCGATCGCGATGATCAAGGAAGTCATCCGCACGACCGGTGGCAGCCCGGACGACTGGAAGATCCTGGCCAACCTGTATGCCGCGCAGCGCAACTGCCAGGAAGGCATGCCGGCGCTCGACAAGGCCCTCGCCGGCGGCAAGCTCGCCGACGAGCAGCAGCTGAACTCGCGGAGCTTCTGCGCCAACCAGGCGAAGAACGTCGACCAGCGGATCGCGGTCAACGAGGAGCTGCTGAAGCGCTTCCCGAAGAAGAGCCCCTACGCGCAGCTGGTCAACATCTACGAGACCGACCGCAAGGTCGACGACGCGGCGCTGTTCGCGCTCCTGCGCTTCGGCTTCGACCGTGACTGGCTCGACGACGAGCACGACTACGTGACGCTCGCGAACTTCTGCCTCGACGCCGGCGCCGCCGCCGAGGCGCAGCGGGTGCTCGAGAAGGGCATTCAGAAGAAGGTCGTCAAGAGCGCGGGCGCGACCGAGAAGAACGGCCGCCTGCTCGAGCAGGCGAAGGCCACGGCCGCCGCCGACAAGAAGACGATCGACCAGGCCGACGCCGAGGCGAAGGCCGGCAAGAACGGCGACGCCGACGTCAAGCTCGGCCAGCGCTACTTCGCGATGCAGCAGTACGACAAGGCGGCCGAGGCGCTGGCGCGGGGCCTGCAGCCGGAGCGCGCGGCGCGCGTGAAGCGCCCCGACGAGGCCAACATGCTGCTCGGCATGGCGCTGCTGAAGGTCAAGAAGAACGCGGACGCCGTGAAGGCGTTCACGGCCGCCAAGGCGGATCCGAAGATGACGGGCGTCGCCCGGATCTGGCTGAACGCGGCGGGGGGCTGACGTCAATCGAGGTGGGTAATGCTTAACAAGAATCATACGTTCGCGGTCGCCGCGCGCGCGGTCGCGCTCGGTCTGTGGCTGTCGACCGCCGGGGTCGTGCTGGCCGTGGCGCCGGCGCAGGCGGCCAGCGAGAAGAAGGAAGAGCTGTCGCCCAAGGTCCTGGCGAAGTACAAGCCGGCCCAGGACGCGTTCCAGAAGAACGACTACGACACCGCGATCGCCGGCGCCAAGGAGGCGCTCGAGCTCTCCGACAAGCCATACGACCGGATGACCTGCCTCAACCTGCTGCGCGCGTCCTACGCCCGCAAGCAGGACTATCCGGACTACGCGCTGACCCAGGAGCAGCTGAACGCGATGGACAGCTACCCGGAGGCCGACCGGGTCGCGAGCTACAAGAACCTCGCGCAGATCAACGCGCAGCAGAAGAACTGGGACAAGGCGGCCGAGTACGCGACCAAGTGGGCGAACAACGGCGGCGGCGCCGACGCCTACCAGCTCGCCTGGCAGGTGTACCTGACCCAGAACGACTGCGAGCACGGCCTGCCGTGGCTCGAGAAGTCGGTCGCGGCGAAGCCGGCGACCGAGCAGGAGCTGCTGCAGGAGAACCGCTGCTACTACAAGCTCGAGAAGAAGGCCGAGCGCAAGGCGGTCATGGAGCAGCTGGTCGCGCACTTCATGAAGCACGACTACCTGTCCGACCTCCTCGGGATCTACGAGGAGGAGAAGATCGACTCGCGCGCCAGGATCAACATCCGCCGCCTCGAGTTCTTCAAGGACTACATGAGCCGCGAGTCGGAGTACGTCGACTACGCGAGCACGGCGCTCGACATCGGCTCGCCGAACGAGGCGCTGACGGTCCTGAACCAGGGCAAGAAGCAGAACATCGTCAAGTTCATCGCCGCGACCGACTCGAACAGCCGCATGCTGGCGCAGGCGACGCAGCAGTCGGCCGACGACAAGCGGCAGATCGCGGGCCTCGACCGCGAGGCGAGCGCGGGCAAGAACGGCGAGGCGGACGTGAAGGTCGGCCTCGTGTACCTCGGCCTCGGCGAGTACCAGAAGGCGGTCGATGCCATCACGCGCGGCCTCTCGGCCGACCGGGTCGGCAAGGTCAAGCGCGTCGACGACGCGAACATGATGCTCGGCATCGCCTACTGGAAGCTCGGCAAGGCCGACGAGGCCAAGGCCGCGTTCACCGCGGCGCAGTCCGACCCGCGGATGGCGAACGCCGCCCGCATCTGGCTCGAGGCGCTCGCCGCGGGCTGATCCGGTCGGATTCGGGGGTGCCCCGGCGGGGCGCCCTCGAAGGTCCCGGCGGCGGGACCGCCCGCAGCCTCCCCAGGTTCGACCCCGGCGCCTCGCAGCGCCCGGCGCCGCCTCGCGGCCGCGCGCGGCCGCTCGCTGGGGGAGGGCGGGCCATGGGCCCGGTGCCCGCGCGGGCGCCCTGCGCTCGTCCGCGGGCCTCGCCCACGCGCCGCACGCCACGGCCCCCGGCCGACGAGCCGCATCCACCGATCGACGCGCCGACCGTGGCCGGCGCCGCGTCGTGGCGCGCCGCCGGTGCGTCCGCGGCGGGCGCGCGTCGGGCCCGCGGCCCTGTATACAACGGCGCCGGCGCGGCCGGCGCCGCGGCCGTGCCTCCGGGGTGCCTTGTATACAATGGCCATGCCGGCCCCCCGCCGGCGAGGAGTGACCGTGGCCGCGAGCCCGTCGAGGTCCGTGACGATCGTGGAGGTCGGCCCGCGCGACGGCCTGCAGAACGAGCCGTCGGCGCTGCCGACCGAGGCGAAGGTCGAATTCATCGGCCGGGCGGTCGCGGCCGGCCTGCGCCGCATCGAGGTCGCGAGCTTCGTGAACCCGAGGAAGGTGCCGCAGATGGCGGACGCGGAGGCGGTGCTGGGTGCGCTGCCGTCGCGGCCGGGTGTCTCCTACATCGGGCTCGTGCTGAACCGGCGCGGCTACGAGCGGGCGGTCGCCGCCGGCTGCCGCGAGGTCGGCATGGTCGTCGCCGCGAGCGAGACCTTCAACCAGCGCAACCAGGGCGCGGGGACCGACGAGTCGATCGCCGCGTGGGACGCGATCGCGCGGGCGGCGAAGGCCGGCGGCATCGCCGCGCAGATCACGATCTCGACGGCCTTCGGCTGCCCTTTCGAGGGCGAGGTGCCCGTCGCACGCGTCGTCGAGGTCGCCGAGCGCGTGGCCGCGGCCGGGCCCTTCGAGGTCGCGCTCGCCGACACGATCGGCGTCGGCGTCCCGAGCCAGGTCACCGAGCTCATCGCGCGCGTGCGCGAGCGGGTGCCGGGGCTCGCGCTGCGCTGTCATTTCCACAACACGCGCAATACCGGGCTCGCGAACGCCTACGCCGCGGTCGAGGCCGGCGTCGCGACGCTCGATGCGAGCATCGGCGGCATCGGCGGCTGCCCGTTCGCGCCGGCCGCGACCGGCAACATCCCGACCGAGGACCTCGTCTACCTGCTGTCGCGGATGGGCGTCGCGACCGGTGTCGACCTCGACCGCCTGATCGAGACCGGTCGCTGGCTCGAGACGCGACTCGGCCGCACGGTGCCCGGCATGCTGGTCAAGGCCGGCGGCTTCCCGGGCGCGCGGACCGCCTGAGGTGGCGGCGCACCGGCCCCGCCCGACCGGCGGACGCGCGGCGGAGCGCGCCTACGCCACGGTCCGCGCCGCGATCGTCGACGGGCGCTACGCGCCGGCCGCGCGCGTCACCGAGCAGGAGGTCGCGGCGGCCGCGGGCGTCAGCCGCACGCCCGCCCGCGAGGCGCTGCGCCGCCTCGAGGCGGAGGGCCTGATCGCCTTCACGCCGAACCACGGCGCGGTCGTCAGCGTCTGGTCGGCGGAGGAGGCGGCGGAGCTGTTCGAGCTGCGCGCGCTCCTCGAGGCCCACGCGGCGCGCCGGGCCGCGACCCGCGCGAGCGCAGCGCAGCGCGCGCAGCTCGCCCGGCTCGCGTCCGAGCAGGCGCGCGAGGCCGCCCGCAAGTCGCCCGACCGCGGGCGCCTCGCCGTGCTCAACCGGCGCTTCCACCAGGCGCTCGCCGAGGCGGCGGCGAGCCCGCTGCTGTCGCGCACGCTCGCGACGCTGCTCGAGGCGACGCTGCTCGCGGCGGGCGGCCGCGCGCGCAGCGCCAGGGCACTCGTCGCGAGCGCGGCGCAGCATGGCGAGCTCGTCGAGGCGCTCGAGGCGCAGGACGGGGAGTGGGCGGCGGCGCTCATGCGCGCCCACGTGCTCGCGGCGCGAACCGGGGCGGGCGCGACCCTGACGACTCGCTGAGAGCCGTCCCGGCCGGCGGGCAAGCCGTCCCTTAAGATTCCTTCACGAAGTCGGCCCTGCGTCACACTCGGCCGTTGTACGGCTTGTGGGCCCGCGAGGCGCCGATCAGGATCGGCGGCGCTGTGCCCGAACGTATCCATTCCGCCCGGGAGGCCCTTGTGATTCGACCCCTGCCGATCCGCACCGCCGTCGCCATCGCCGCGGCCGCCGCGCTCTCCGCTTGCATCATCCGGCCGGTCGAGTACCGCGATGCGCCGCCCCCGGCCCCGGCCCCGGCGCCGGTCGCGAGCGCCGGTGAGACGGTCAGCGAGCCGCCGCCGCCGCTGCCCGTCTACGAGCAGCCGCCGCCGCCCGCCGAGGGCTACATCTGGACGCCCGGCTACTGGGCCTACGCGCCGGCCGGCTACTACTGGGTGCCCGGCACCTGGGTCATGCCGCCGCGCGTCGGACTGCTGTGGACGCCGGGCTTCTGGGGCGTCGGCATCGGCGGGGCCTTCGTGTTCCACGAGGGCTACTGGGGCCCGCGCGTCGGCTTCTACGGCGGCGTGAACTACGGCTACGGCTACACGGGCGTCGGCTTCGCCGGCGGGCGCTGGGTCGAGAACCGCTACCAGTACAACACGGCGGTCACGAACGTGAACGTCGTGAACGTGCACAACACCTACAACCAGACCGTGATCAACAACGTCACGGTCAACAACACGACCGTCAACAACGTCAGCTACAGCGGCGGGCCGAACGGCGCGCGCGCGACGATGACGCCCGAGGAGCGCGAGGTCGAGCAGACCGAGAAGGTCCGCCCGACCCCGGTGCAGCTGCAGCACCGCAACGACGCGGCGGCGAACACGGCGCTGTTCGCGCGCAACAACCAGGGCCGCCCGGCGATCGCGGCGACGCCACGGCCGAGCGCCTTCAGCTCGCCGCAGGCGACCGCAGCCCGCCCGGTCGGCGGCCTCGCGCAGCGCCCGTATGGCCAAGGCCCGGCCGCCGGCCCGGCCGCGGCGCCCGCGCCGTTCCGCGAGGCGAAGTCCTTCGAGCCGGAGCACGAGCCGGCCCCGGGCGCGCACCCGGGCGGCGCCGGCCAGACGCCGCCGCCAGCCGCCGCCGCGGCGGCCCAGCAGCAGCAGCGCCAGGCGCAGCAGCAGCAGCAGCAGCAGCGTCAGGCGCAGCAGCAGCGCCAGCCGCCGCAGCCCCGTCCGCAGGGGCAGCCGCGGCCGAAGCCGCCGCTGCAGGGCCAGAAGGAAGAGCGGCCGAAGAAGGACGCCCGCGAGCACGACCGCGATCACTAGCGCGCGCTCCCCGGGGCGGTGCCGGACCCGATAGAATCGGGGTTCCCGGCACCGCCGCACGAGTGGGAGCGAGACCATGACGATCAAGGTGGGCGAGCGGATCCCGGCCGCCACGCTCAAGCAGATGACCAAGGACGGGCCCGCCAACGTCACGACCGAGGCGTTGTTCAAGGGCAAGACGGTGGTGCTGTTCTCCGTGCCCGGCGCGTTCACGCCGACCTGCCACGCGAAGCACCTGCCGGGCTTCGTGCGTGAGCTCGGCAAGCTGAAGGCGAAGGGCGTCGACACGGTCGCGTGCCTCGCCGTCAACGACGTGTTCGTCATGGACGCGTGGGCGAAGGCGAGCCAGTCGGGCGACCAGATCCTGATGCTCGCCGACGGCAACGCCGACTTCACGAAGGCGCTCGGCCTCGAGCTCGATGCCAGCGGCTTTGGCATGGGCATCCGCGGCAAGCGCTTCGCGCTCGTCGCGAAGGACGGGGTGGTCACGCACCTCAATGTCGAGGCGCCGGGCGAGTTCAAGGTCAGCGCCGCCGAGTACGTGCTCGGCCAGCTCTAGCCCGAGGTCACGGCGCCGGCCGCCGGCCGGCGCCTAGCGCGGCAGCGGGTCGACCCCGATGAGCCGCGCGTGCAGCCCGCCGATGAACAGCGCATACAGCACGAGCCCGGCGACGACCGCGATCAGGTCGTTGAAGCGACCGGGCGGCGCGGCGCGCAGGGCCCGCTGCGGGCGCCGCTTCAGCGAGATCGAGTCGGCGACCGCCCACGCGAGGAAGGCGCCGAACAGCACGACGTCGACGAGCCGGCCGTTCGCGAGCAGGTGCGCGAGCGCCCAGGTCTTCGTGGCCTCGAGGAGCGGGTGCTTGAGCGTCGCCTGGATCCGCCCCGGCAGGTAGGCGGCGAGCGCCATCGGGAACACCGGCACGAGCAGCACGAGCGCCACGTAGTGGAGCCAGGTAGGCGGCACGTACACGACCGGGCTCGCGAGGCGCGCGCCCGCGAAGCCGACCACGATCAGCACGAAGGCCGCGAGCGAGGCGAGGGCGTAGAGCGCCTTCCACGGGCCCTCGCCGAGCGAGCGGGCGAGCCCGTCGCGCAGGCCGGGCGCGACCAGCGCGATCGAGTGGGTGCCGAGGAAGAGCACGAGGCCGAGCACGAGGAGCGTCATCGCGCGATCCTCCTGGCGCGGCGGGCGCGCCTATAAGGCGTTCAGGTTCAATCGACTAGAGCCGTAACCTCGAGTTGATCCTGACCATCCCGCGCGGCGCTCGCCTACTTCGAGAGCGCCTTCTCGAGCTCCGGCAGGATCTGGAACAGGTCGCCGACGAGCCCGAGGTCCGCGACCTCGAAGATCGGCGCCTCGGCATCCTTGTTGATCGCGACGATCGTGCGCGCGTCCTTGATGCCGGTCAGGTGCTGGATGGCGCCCGAGATCCCGACCGCGACGTAGAGCTCGGGCGCAATGATCTTGCCGGTCTGCCCGACCTGCAGCTCGTTCGGCGCGTAGCCGGCGTCGACCGCGGCGCGCGAGGCGCCGACCGCCGCGCCGAACTTGTCGGCGAGCTTGAAGATGATGTCGAAGTTCTCCTTGCTGCCGAGCGCACGGCCGCCGGAGACGACGCGCGGCGCGCTCTGCAGGTCCGGCCGGTCGGAGGCCGCCGCCGACAGCGCGACGAAGCGCGTGTGGCCGGGGGTTGCGGCGCCCGGGCTCGCGGCGCTGACCGGGGCGCTGCCGCCGCCGCCGGCCGCCTCGAACGAGGCGGTGCGCACGGTCGCGACGACCTTGCGGCCCGCCGCCACCTCGACCGTGACGATCGCGTTGCCGGCGTAGATCGGCCGCTTGAAGCGCGTCGCGCTCTCCACCGCCATCGCGTCCGAGATCTGCGGCACGCCGAGGAGCGCCGCGACGCGCGGCATCAGGTCCTTGCCGAAGGTCGTCGAGGCGCCGAACACGTGCGTGTAGCCCTGCGCGAGCTCGACGACGAGCGGCGCCAGGATCGCGGCGAGCGGGTGCGCGTGCTTGGGGTCCGCGATCGTCACGACCTTGGCGACGCCGGCGAGGGCCGCCGCCTCGGCAGCGATCGGGCCGGGCTCCGCGGCGAACACCGCGACGGTGAGCTCGGCGCCCGGCACCTGCTTCGCGCAGGTCACGCAGCGCGCAATAGCCGGGGAGAGCTTGTGGCCGTCGTGCTCGGCGATCAGCAGGATCTTGCTCATGACACCAGCCCCTTCTTGCGCAGCGCCGCGACCAGCTCCGCGACGTCCTTGACGATCACGCCCTTGGAGCGCGGCTTCGGGGCCTCGGTGTGCAGCGTCGTCAGTCCCTTGTCGATCGCGACGCCGAGCGTCGCGAGGTCGGTGACGTCGAGCGGCTTCTTCTTCGCCTTCATGATGTCCGGCAGCTTGACGTAGCGCGGCTCGTTGAGCCTGAGGTCCGCCGAGATCACGGCCGGCAGGTCGATCTCGATGGTCTCGAGGCCGGCGTCGACCTCGCGCACGATGACCGCGCTCGAGCCCTTGAGCTCGAGCTTCGAGCAGAACGTCGCCTGCGGCCGGTCCCAGAGAGCGGCCAGCATCGGCCCGGTCTGGGCGCAGTCGTCGTCGATCGCCTGCTTGCCGACGATGACGAGGTCGGGCTTCTCGTTCTTGATGACGGCGAGCATCGCCTGCGCGGCGGTGAACGGCTCGATCGCCTCGGTCGTCTTGACGAGGATCGCGCGGTCGGCGCCCATCGCGAGCGCGGTCCGGAGCTGCTGCTGCGCGTCCTCCGGGCCGATGCTGACGGCGACGATCTCGGCGGCCTCGCCGCGCTCCTTGATCCGCAGCGCCTCCTCGAGCGCGATCTCGTCGAAGGGATTGACGCTCATCTTGACGCCGTCGAGCGCGACGCCCGTGCCGTCGGGCTTGACCCGCACGCGCACGTTGTAGTCCACGACCCGTTTGACGCCGACCAGGATCTTGCGCATGGCGCGAACACTCCTCGCGAGGAACGCAGGCGGGGCACGCGCGGACGCGGCGGCCGTCGCATTTTGCGTCGCGGCACGCTATGCAAAAGCGCTGCGGGTGTCAATGCGAAACGGCCACGCGCAGCGGGGTTTCATGCAGGGCCGCCGTCGGCGCGCACGGCGCGGCGCGAACGCGCCTGCCGAGGTCGCCTGTGGACTGTCGCACTGCAACTTTACCGTTCCCCGCGCGGGGTGCTAGCGTCCGCTGCCACGAATGCACACGCTCCGCCGCCAACAACAACGATAAGGCGGAGCGCGAGGGGAGCGCCGGTCGGCCGGGTGGCCGATAGGCGCGTGACGAAAGCGGCGCCCATCGGCCGCTTTCTTTTTTTCCGGTGGCGGCGACTCAGCGCTCGATTGCGCCTGCCGGGCGCGCTCTCCTAGACTGCCGGCGGCCACACGAGGACGCCGTGATCCGACGCGCTGCGACCCGACCGCGGAGCGAGCCCCGTCGCCTGCGCGGTGCGCCGGGCGCCTGCCGCCCGTGAGCTACGTGCTCCGGCGGCTGCTCGGCCTCGTTCCGACGCTCTTTATCATAGTCACGCTCGCGTTCCTGATGGTCCGCCTCGCGCCCGGCGGGCCCTTCGACCAGGAACAGACGCTGCCGCCCGAGGTCAAGGCGAACCTCGACCGCGCCTACGGCCTCGACGAGCCGCTGCCGGTGCAGTACCTGCACTACCTGCGCTCGCTCGCGCACGGCGACTTCGGGCCGTCGATGCGCCTGCGCGACTTCGGCGTCAACCAGCTGCTCGCGACCGGCCTGCCGGTGAGCCTCGCGCTCGGCGGGCTCGCGCTCGCGCTCGCGCTCGCGGGCGGCATCGGCGCGGGCCTCGCCGCGGCGCTCTCGCCGGGCCGGCCGCTCGATCGCGCGCTGATGGCGTTCGTCGCGCTCGGCGTCGCGGTGCCGCCGTACGTGACGGCGCCCGTGCTCGCGCTCGTGTTCGGCGTCTACCTGCACTGGCTGCCGGTCGCCGGCTGGCGGCCGGGCGAGCTGCGCGACCTCGTGCTGCCGGTGGTGGCGCTCGCGCTCCCGACGCTCGCCTACGTCGCGCGCCTGACGCGCGCGAGCGTGCTCGAGGTCGTGGCGCTGCCGTACGTGCGCACCGCGCGCGCCAAGGGGCTGCCGGAGCGGCAGGTGATCCTGCGCCACGTGCTGCCGCCCGCGCTCGCCCCGGTGCTCGCCTACGTCGGTCCCGCCGCGGCCGGGATCCTCGCCGGGTCGCTCGTCGTCGAGACCGTGTTCGGGCTGCCCGGCATGGGCCGCTTCCTCGTCGAGGGCGCGCTCAACCGCGACTACACGCTCGTGATGGGCAAGGTCGTCGTCTACGCGCTGCTCGTGCTCGCGCTCAACCTGCTGATCGACCTCACGCAGGCGCTCATCGACCCGCGCGTGCGCCACGGGCGGCGCGCATGAGCGCGCTCAGGCTGTGGCGCGAGGGCGATGGCGCGAGCCGGGCGGGGCTCGCGCTCATCGCGCTCATCGCGCTCGTCGCGTTCATCGCGCCGCTCCTCAGCCCGTGGCACGTCGAGCAGCTCGACTGGGCGCGGATCGGCGTGCCGCCGGGCGCCCGGCACTGGTTCGGCACCGACCGCCTCGGGCGCGACCTGTTCGTGCGCACGCTCGCCGGGGTGCGGGTCTCGCTCGGCATCGGGCTCGTCGCGACCGCCGTCGGCCTCGTGATCGGCGTCAGCTGGGGCGCGCTCGCCGGCTACGCGGGCGGGCGGCTCGAGCAGCTCATGATGCGCACGGTCGACGTCGCCTACTCGCTCCCCTACGTGTTCTTCGTGATCCTGCTGACTGTGAGCTTCGGGCGCTCGCTCGCGACGCTGATGGTCGCGATCGGCGCGGTCAGCTGGCTGACGATGGCGCGGGTCGTGTGCGCGCAGACCGAGGCCCTGCGGCACCGCGAGTTCATCGAGGCCGCGGTCGCTGCCGGCGTGCCGCGGTGGCGGATCTTGTGGCGGCACGTGCTGCCGAACCTGTCGGGGCCGGTGCTCGCCTACGCGACGCTGACGGTGCCGGGGGCGATCCTGCTCGAGAGCTTCCTGTCCTTCCTCGGGCTCGGCGTGCAGGAGCCGGCCGCGAGCCTCGGCAACCTGATGGCGCAGGGCACCGCGGAGATGGAATCCGCGCCGTGGATGCTGCTCGCGCCCGGCGGCTTCCTGGTCGCGATCGTGCTCGCGCTCGGCTTCGTCGGCGACGGCCTGCGGGACCTGTGGGATCCGCGTGGCCGCTGAGCCGCCGCTGCTCGAGGTCGAGGCGCTCGCGGTCCGCTACGCGGGCGGCGCGGCGCTCGGAGGCGTCGACCTTCGCCTCGCGCGCGGCGAGCGGCTCGGCCTCGTCGGCGAGTCGGGCGCCGGCAAGAGCCAGCTGGCGCTTGCGATCGCCGGCCTGCTGCCGGTGGGCGCCACGCGCTCGGGCGCGGTGCGCCTCGCGCCGGATGCGCGCCTCGCGCTCGTGTTCCAGGACGCGCAGTCGGCGCTGACGCCGCACCTGTCGGTCGCCACGCAGCTCACCGAGACGCTCGCGGCGCGGCGCGGGCTCGGCGGCGCGGCGGCGCGGGCCGCCGCGCGTGCGCTCCTCGAGCGCGTGCAGGTGCCGGAGCCGGCGCTGCGCCTGCGCCAGTACCCGCACGAGCTGTCCGGCGGGCTGCGCCAGCGCGTGCTGATCGCGATCGCGCTCGCGACCGGGCCGACGCTGCTGATTGCCGACGAGCCGACCACCGCGCTCGACGTGACGGTCGAGGCCGGGATCCTGGCGCTGTTCCGGCGCCTCAGCGATGAGCTCGGCATGGCGCTGCTGCTCGTCAGCCACGACCTCGCGGTCGTCGGCGGACTGTGCGAGCGCATCGCGGTCCTGTACGCCGGGCGGATCGTCGAGACCGGTCCCGCCGCGCAGGTGCTCGCCGCGCCCGCGCACCCGTACACGGCGGCGCTCGCGGCCGCGAGCCCGCGGCTCGACGCACCGCTCGGGCCGCCGGCGGCGCCGCCACCCGCCGCAGCACCCGACGCCGCCGCCACCGGCGCCGGCTGCGCCTATGCCGCGCGCTGCCCGCGCGTGAGCGCGCGCTGCCTCGCGACGCCGCCCGTGCTCGAGGCGACCGGCGCCGGCACGGCCGCCGCGTGCTTCCATCCGCTCGCCGGGACGCGGCGGTGAGCGCGCTGCTCGCCGTCGAGGGGCTCGAGGTCGTGCACCGCACGGGGCAGGGGCCCCTGACCGCGCTCGCCGGGGTCGGCTTCGAGCTCGCGGCGGGCGAGGCGCTCGGCATCGTCGGTGAGTCGGGCTCGGGCAAGTCGACGCTCGCGCGCGCGATCCTCGGCCTCGTGCCCGCGCGCGCCGGCCGCGTCCGGTGGCAGGGCGAGGCGGTCGCCGGCGCCGCGCTCGCGCGGCTGCGGCGCGAGGTCGCGATCGTGTTCCAGGACCCGCTCGCGAGCCTCGATCCGCGCTTCACGGTCGAGGACTCGGTCGCCGAGCCGCTCGCGGTGCACGAGCCCTCGCTCGCGGGCCCCGCCCGCCGGCGCGCGGTCGCCTCGATCCTCGAGCGCGTCGGGCTCGGCGCTGCCTTCCTCGGCCGGCGCCCGCACGAGCTGTCGGGCGGGCAGTGTCAGCGGGTCGCGATCGCGCGCGCGCTGGTCACGCGCCCGCGGCTCGTGATCTGCGACGAGCCGTGGAGCGCGCTCGACGTGACGACCCAGGCGCAGGTCGCGGCGCTGCTCGGCGAGCTGCAGCGCGAGCAGGGCACGGCGCTGCTCGTCATCAGCCACAACCTCGCGCTGGTGCGCCGGCTGTGCGAGCGGGTGCTCGTGCTCTACCTCGGCCGCATCGCCGAGCTCTCGCCGCGCGAGGCGCTGTACGCGGCGCCGCTGCACCCGTACACGCGCCTGCTGCTCGACTCGGTCCCGGTGCTCGGCCGCGCGCCGCGCGACCTCGCGGCCGGCGAGCCGGCCTCGCCGCTCGCGCCGCCCTCGGGCTGCGCGTTCCGCAGCCGCTGCCGCTTCGCCGAGCCGCGCTGCGCGCTCGCGCCGCCGCCGCTCGAGGCGGCGGCGCCCGGCCGGCTGGTCGCGTGCCTGCGCGCGGGCGAGGGCGTCGCGCGCGAGGGCCGCTAGCCGATGTCGCGGCGCGTGCCGTTCGGGTAAGGTGCGCGGCGGGCGAGGGCGGGGGCGGCGTGGGACCACTCGACGGCATCAAGGTGCTCGACCTGTCGCGCGTGCTCGCGGGGCCGTGGGCGACGCAGGCGCTCGCCGACCTCGGCGCCACCGTCTACAAGGTCGAGAAGCCGGGCAGCGGCGACGACACGCGCGGCTGGGGTCCGCCGTGGCTCAAGGACAGATCCGGCGCCGACACCGGCGAGTCGGCCTACTACCTGTCGGCGAACCGCGGCAAGTGCTCGCTCGCGGTCGACCTCGCGAACCCGGAGGGGCAGCAGCTGATCCGCGCGCTCGCGGCGCGCGCCGACGTGCTGGTCGAGAACTTCAAGGTCGGCGGGCTCGCGAGGTACGGGCTCGCCTACGCCGACCTCGCGCTCGCGAACCCGCGGCTCGTGTACTGCTCGGTGTCGGCCTTCGGCCAGGACGGCCCCGAGGCGCACGGCGCCGGCTACGACGCGATGATCCAGGCCATGGGCGGGCTCATGAGCGTGACCGGCGTGCCGGACGGCGAGCCCGGCGCCGGGCCGCAGAAGGTCGGCGTCGCGGTCGTCGACCTGATGACCGGCATGTACGCGACCAGCGCGATCCTCGCCGCGCTCTACGAGCGCACGCGGTCGGGGCTCGGCCAGTACATCGACCTCGCGCTCCTCGACACGCAGGTCGCATGGCTTGCGAACCAGAACCTGAACTTCCTGCTGAGCGGCCGCCCGCCGGCGCGCGCCGGCACCGCGCACCCGAACATCGTGCCGTACCAGGCCTTCGCGACGGCCGACGGCTACCTGATGCTCGCGGTCGGCAACGACCGGCAGTTCGCGAGCTTTGCGGCGCTCGCCGGGCGCGCCGAGCTCGCCGCGGACCCGCGCTTCAGGACCAACGGCGGCCGGGTCCAGCACCGCGCCGTGCTGGTGCCCGAGCTCGAGCAGCTGCTGGCGGCGCGCACGACGCGCGCCTGGATCGAGCGGCTCGCCCCGGCGGCCGTGCCCTGCGGGCCGATCAATGACCTCCAGCAGGTGTTCGACGAGCCGCAGGTCCGCCACCGCGCGCTGCGCATGGACCTGCCGCACCCCCTCGCCGGGACGGTGCCCCAGGTCCGCAACCCCATCCGCTACTCGCGCACGGCGATCGAGTACCGGCTGCCGCCGCCGCTGCTCGGCGAGCACACCGAGCGCGTGCTCGGCGCCGAGCTCGGCCTCGACGCCGCCGCGGTCGCGGCGCTGCGGGCGCGCGGCGTGCTCGGCTGAGAGCGCCGTCCCAGCGGCGCCGCCCCCGGCTGGGCTATCCTGACCGCCGGCCCTCCCCCGGGCCCCGAGGCCGACCATGAGCACACCGACCCTGCGCGCGAGCGCCGCGCTCGCCAACGTCAAGTACGAGATCCGCGGCCAGCTGGCGCGGCGCGCCCACGAGATGGAGCGGATGGGCTACGACATCATCTCGCTCAACATCGGCAACCCCGGCGCGTTCGGCTTTCGCACGCCCGAGACCATGCGCCTCGCGATCATCGAGAACCTCCGCCAGGCCGAGGGCTACGTCCACCAGAAGGGCATCTTCCCGGCGCGCGAGGCGGTCGTCATGCAGCAGCAGGAGCGCGGGCTGCGCGACGTGACGGTCGAGGACGTGTTCATCGGCAACGGCGTGTCCGAGCTCATCGACCTCGTGCTGCGCGCGCTCCTCAACGACGGCGACGAGGTACTGGTGCCGAGCCCGGACTACCCGCTGTGGACCGCGGCGACGCTCCTCAACCGCGGCCGCGCGATGCACTACCCGTGCCGCCCCGAGGCGCGCTGGATGCCGGACCCGGACGAGATCGAATCGCTGATCACGCGCCGCACGCGCGCGATCGTCGTCATCAACCCGAACAACCCGACCGGCGCCGTCTACTCGCGCGAGGTGCTGACGCAGATCGCGCGGCTTGCCGAGAAGCACCGGCTGCTGGTGCTGGCGGACGAGATCTACGACCAGATGACCTACGACGGCGCGGAGTTCGTGCCGATGGCGACGCTGGTGCACGATGCGCCCTGCGCGACGCTGTCGGGGCTCTCGAAGATCTACCGCGCCTGCGGCTACCGCGTCGGCTGGGTCGCGTTCTCGGGCGAGCGCGAGGGCTCGGCCGAGTACCTGCACGGGCTGGAGCTGCTCTCGTCGCTGCGCCTGTGCAGCAACGTGCCGGGGCAGTGGGCCGTGCAGACCGCGCTCGGCGGCCACCAGAGCATCCGCGAGCTGACCCGGCCGGGCGGGCGGCTGTACGAGTCGCGCCAGGCGATCCTCGACGCGGTCAGCGCGAGCGATCACCTCGAGCTGGTCGCGCCGATGGGCGCGATGTACGCCTTCGTCGGCGTGCGCCGCGACCGGCTGCCGGACTTCGACGACCGCGGCTTCGCGCTCGACCTGCTCGAGCACAAGCACGTGCTGGTCGCGCCCGGCTCCTCGTTCAACACGCCCTACGCGAGCCACTTCCGCGTCACGAACCTGCCGGAGCCCGCCGTCCTCCGGGAAGTCTTCGCCCGCATCGAGGCGCAGCTTGCGATCTACGCGCAGGCGCAGGCGGCCACGAAGGCCGGGGCGCCGCCGCTCAAGGTCGTCGCGCGGGACTGAGTGCGCGCCCTCGAGCGCCACGCCGCCCTGCTCGCCGCCGGCGGCGAGATCGTCACCGCGACCCCCGCCCAGGCGCAGGCGCTGAAGCTGGCGCTCGGGCGCGGCCGCGCGGCGGCCGGCGAGACCGTCTGGCCGACGCCGCGCATCGTGCCGCTCGGCGCCTGGCTCGAGCGGGCCGCGCTCGCGCTCGATGAGCGTCCGGCGCTGCTCGAGCCGGCGACCTCGCGCCGCCTGTGGCAGCGGATCGTCGCCGAGAGCCGCGCCGCGGCACCGCTGATCAGCGCCCGCGCCGCCGCCGCCGACGCCGAGCGCGCCTTCGCGCTGCTCGCCGAGTGGCGCCTCGACCCGGCGGCCGTCGAGCCGTCGACGCCCGAGCGCCGCGCGTTCCGCGGCTGGGCGCGGCGCTTCACCGAAACCTGCGAGGCGGAGGGGCTCATCGACCGCGCGCGCCTCGGCGCGCTCGTGCTCGGGCAGGCGCCGGCGGCGCTCGGCACGGGCGGGCCGGTCGGCTGGCACGGCTTCGCGCAGCCGACCCCGCTGCGCGCCGCGCTCGAGGCGGCGCTCGCGGCGCTCGGCCGCCCGAGCGAGGCGCTGGCGCTCGCGGCGGGACCGGCCGCGATCGAGTCGGCGGTGCCGGAGACGCCGGAGGCGGAGCTCGCGCTGATCGCCGGCTGGGCCGAGGCCGAGCTCAGGCGCGAGCCGCGGGCGTGCCTGGGCGTCGTGCTGCCGGAGCTCGGCGCCGCGGGCGCGCGCCTCGCACGCGAGCTCGATGACCGGCTCGCGCCGGCGCTCAAGGCGCCCGGCGCGCCCGACGCGCGGCCCTACGTGCTCGGCGCCGGCCGCAGCCTCGCCGAGCACGCGCTGGTCGCGACCGCGCTCGCCGCGCTCGCGCTCGGCGAGCCCGCGGTCGACGTGCCGACGCTCGGGCGCGTGCTGCGCTCGCCCTACCTCGCGCTGGCCGCCGGCGCCGAGCCCGCGGCGGACGATGGGTTCCTCGGCGCGCGGCTCGATGCGCGCCTGCGCTCGGTCGGCGCACGCACGCTGCTGCCGCGCGAGGCGGTCGAGGCGTTGCGCGCCGCCGGGCCCGGCGGGCAGCGGGTCGCGGCCGCACTGCTCGAGTCGTGGCGGCTGCTCGAGTCGCAGCAGCCATTGCCGGCGACCACGTGGGCGGAGCGCTTCCCGCGCGCGCTGCGCGCGCTCGGCTGGCCGCTCGGCCGCGCGCTCGGTGCGACCGAGTCGCTCGCGGCCGAGGAGCTGTACGCGGCGCTCGCCGCCTTCGCCGGCCTCGCGCGCGTGCTGCCGCCGCTCGCGCTCGGCGAGGCGCGCACGGAGTTCGAGGCACTGGTCGCGGCGCGGCGCTTCGAGCCGGAGCACGGCGCGGCACCGGTGCGCGTCGTCGACGGGCTCGCCGATCCCGCGGTGCCCTTCGACGCGCTGTGGGTCGCCGGCCTCACCGTCGAGCGCTTCCCGGCGCCGGCGGCGCCGAACCCGTTCCTGCCGCCGGCGCTGCAGCGCGAGCAGGCGATGCCGGGCGCGAGCGCGGAGCTGGCGCTCGCCGAGGCCGAGGCCGCGCTCGCCGGCTGGCGGCGTTCGGCGCCGCGGCTCGTGCTGAGCGCGCCGCGGCGCGACGGCGATGCGACGCTGCTGCGCTCGACGCTGCTGCCGCCGGCGCCCGAGTACCGCCCGCCCGACGTGCGCGCCGGGCGCGCCGCGCAGATCCTCGCGGCCGCGGCGCTCGAGCCGTGGACGGACGCCGGCCTGCCGGCCGTCGCCGCGGGCGTCGCGCTCGGCGGCGGCGTGCGCGTGCTCGAGCTGCAGTCGGAGTGCCCGTTCCGTGCCGGCGCGGAGCTCAGGCTCGGCGCCGGCGCGCTCGAGAGCCCGACGCCCGGGATCCCGCGGCGCGTGCGCGGCACGCTGGCCCACCAGGCGCTGCGCCGCTTCTGGGAGGCGCTGCGCACGCACGCGGCGCTCGTCGCCGAGTCGGCGGAGGGGCGCGCGGCGCGCGCCCGCGCGGCGGTCGACGCGGCGCTCGGCGGCCACCGCGGCCACCTGCCGCGCGGCACGCTGCTCGAGCTCGAGCGCCGTTGGCTCGTGCAGGCGCTGATCGCCCTCGCCGAGGCCGAGCGCGGCCGGCCGGCCTTCGAGGTCATCGCGCTCGAGCAGCGCGAACCGCTCGAGCTCGGCGGGCACCGCCTCGAGACGCGCCTCGACCGGCTGGACCGGCTCGCGACCGGCGAGACCGTCCTCATTGACTACAAGACCGGCCGCGGCAGCCCGCGGCGCTGGGCCGGCGAGCGCCCGGACGTCATGCAGCTCGCCGCCTACGCGGCGTTCCGCGAGCCGGCGCCGGCGGCGATCGCGCTCGCCCGCCTCGCGCTGTCGCTCGAGCCGAGCAAGAAGTTCGTCGCGCGCGCCGCCGATCCCGCGCTGCTGCCCGGCGCGCGGCGGGTGGACGGCGGCGACTGGCCGGCGCAGCTCGCCGAGTGGCGCGCAACGGCCGCGCGGCTCGCGGCCGAGTTCGCCGCCGGCCGCGCGGCGGTCGACCCGGTGCCGGGGGCGTGCGAGCGCTGCGCGCTCGCGACGCTGTGCCGCATCGAGGAGCGCGCGACCGACGAGGTCGCGGCCGCCGAGGACGGCGCGGCGGCGGAGGCGGGCCCATGAGCGCGCCGGCGGGCGTGCCGCCCGATGCCGGCGCGCGCGCCACGGCGCTCGACCCGGCGCGCTCGTTCCTCGTCGAGGCGCCGGCCGGCTCCGGCAAGACGACGCTGCTGATCCAGCGGTTCCTGACGCTGCTCGCGCGCGTGCCGCGACCGGAGGCGCTGCTCGCGATCACCTTCACGCGCAAGGCGGCGGCGGAGATGCGCGCCAAGGTGGTCGAGGCGCTCGCGCGCGCGGCCGCCGACGACCCGCCGCGGCACGCAGCGGACGCGGCGACGCTCGCGCTCGCCCGCGCCGCGCTCGCCATCGACGCCGAGCGCGGCTGGCAGCTCGCGCGCCAGCCGGGCCGCCTGCGCATCGAGACGATCGACGCGTTCAACCACTCGCTCGTGCGGCGCCTGCCGGTGCTGTCGCGTGCCGGCGCGAGCCTCGTGGTCAGCGAGCGGCCGCGCGAGCTGTACCTCGCCGCGGCGCGGCGCACGATCGCCGAGCTCGACCGCGGGCGCCTGACCGGCGCCCTGACGCTCGTGCTCGGCCACCTCGACAACGAGGTCGACAACCTCGAGCGGCTGCTCGCCGGCATGCTCGAGCGGCGCGACGCGTGGCTGCGGCACGTGCTGCCGCTGCCCGGGCGCGACAGCGAGGCGGCGCTGCGCGCCTGGCTCGAGGAGTGCCTGCAGGGGCTGATCGCGCAGGGCCTGCGGCGCGCCGCGGCGGCACTCCCCGACGCCGAGCGCGCGGAGTTCTGGCGCCTCGTGTCGGGCGCCGCCGCGCGCCACCCCGAGCAGGGCCCGGGCGCGCGGACGCTCGCGGCCCTCGCGCCCGGCGCCGGGCCCGCGCCGCTCGCCGCGGCGCTGCCGGCGTGGCAGGCGGCGACCCGCATCGTGATGACGCAGGGCGGTCAGCTGCGCGCGCGGCTCGACAAGACCTGCGGCTTCCCGCCGGAGGCCAAGGCCGACAAGGCGGCCTTCGCCGCGCTGCTCGCGCGCCTCGCCGGGGCCGAGGGCTTCGTGGCGGCGTTCGCCCGGGTCGCGACGCTGCCGCCGCCCGCCTACGACGCGGCGCAGTGGCCGGTGCTGATGGCGCTGCGCGAGGTGCTGCTGCACGCGGCGCAGGAGCTGGCCGTGCTGTTCGCGACCGGCGGCGAGGTCGACCACCCGGCCGTGCAGCGCGCCGCGGTCCAGGCGCTCGGCGCACCGGATGAGCCGACCGACCTCACGCTCGAGCTCGATGAGCGGCTGCAGCACGTGCTGGTCGATGAGTTCCAGGACACCTCGGCCGCGCAGGTCGAGCTGCTGGTCGGGCTCACCGCCGGCTGGCAGCCCGGCGACGGCCGCACGCTCTTTGCGGTCGGCGACCCGATGCAGTCGATCTACGGCTTTCGCGAGGCGGACGTCGGCCTGTTCCTGATGGTCAAGCGCGAGGGCATCGGCGCGCTGCGGCTCGAGCACCTGCGCCTGACGGCGAACTTCCGCTCGCAGCCGGTGCTGGTCGACTGGTTCAACGCGACCTTCCCGCGGGTGCTGGCGCCCGCGGAGGAGCTCGCGCGCGGCGCGGTGCCGTATGCACCGGCCGCGGCCGTGCGCGAGCCGCAGGCGGGCGCCGCCGTCGAGCTGCACCTGCTCGAGGGCGTGACGCTCGAGGCCGAGGCGCGCGAGGCCGCGCGGCTGATCGCGGCCGAGCGCGCGCGCTTCCCGGAACTCACGGTCGCCGTGCTCGCGCCCGCGCGGACCGCGCTCGGCCGCGTCGCGCAGGCGCTCGATGCCGCGGGGCTGCGCTTCGAGGGCGTCAATCTGGTGCCGCTCGCCGAGCGGCCGGCGGTGCGCGACCTGATCGCGCTGACGCGGGCGCTCGCGCACCCGGCCGACCGCATCGCGTGGCTCTCGTGCCTGCGGGCGCCGTGGTGCGGCCTCGAGCTCGCCGCGCTCGCCGAGCTCGCCGCCGACTCGCCCGATGCGCCGATTCCGGCGCTGTGGCGGGACGAGCCGCGGCTCGCGCGGCTGCCGGCGGCGGCGCGCGAGCGCCTGCTCGCGGCGCGGGCGGTGCTCGAGGCCGGGCTCGCCGAGCGCGGCCGCCGCCCGCTGGCCGCGACCGTCGAGGCCACGTGGTGCGCGCTCGGCGGCCCGGCAACGCTCGCCGATGCGGCCGCGCTCGAGGATGCGGCCGCCTTCTTCGCCAAGCTGGCCGCGCTCGAGCAGGGGGCGGACCTCGAGGAGCCGGTCCGGCTCGACGAGGCGCTCGCCGATCTGTACGCCGCGCCGGCCAGCGGCGCGGACCCGCGCCTGCAGCTCCTGACCGTGCACGGCGCCAAGGGCCTCGAGTGGGACATCGTCGTGCTGGTCGGCCTCGGCCGCGGCGGGCGGCCGGAGTCGCGCGCGCTGCTCAACTGGCTCGAGTTCGCCCGCCCCGGTGCCGAGCTCGGCCTCGTGCTCGCGCCGCGCGCCGCGAGCGCGAGCGCCTCGGACCCGCTCGAGGCGTGGCTGCGCGGGCTCGCCGACGAGCGCCGGGCGCTCGAGCAGGGACGGATCGCCTACGTCGCCGCGACCCGCGCCAAGCGGCGCCTGCTGCTCGTCGGCAACGTCAAGGACGGCGAGCCGAAGCGAGGCACGCTGCTCGCGAGCTTTGCGCCGGCGCTCGAGGGCATCGACGGCCGCTCGCTCCCGGCCGCGAGCGGCGGCGGTGCCGTCCGCGCGGCGGTGCTGCGCCGCCACCGCGCCGGCTGGCGGCCGCCGCCGCCCGATCCCGAGGTCGTGCCGCTCGCCGAGCCGCCGCCGCCGGCGGGCCCGGCGGAGTTCGAGTTCGAGTGGGTCGGCACCGTCGCGCGGCACGTCGGCACGGTCGTGCACGAGGAGCTCGAGCGCGCGGCGCGGCCGGGGCAGCCGTTCCCGGAGCGGCGCCACGACGAGCGCCGCTGGCGGCGGCGCCTCGGCGAGCTCGGGCTCGCGAGCGCGGACCTGCCGCGCGCGCTCGAGCGCATCGGTCACGCGCTCGAGTCGACGCGCGCCGACGAGCGCGGCCGCTGGCTGTTCGATCCCGCGCACCGCGAGGCGGCGAGCGAGCTCGAGCTCTCCGGGCTGGTGGCCGGGCGGGTCGTGCAGGCGCGGATCGACCGCACGTTCATCGACGCGGGCGGCGTGCGCTGGATCGTCGACTACAAGACCAGCGTGCACGAGGGCGCCGACGTCGAGGCCTTCCTCGACCAGGAGCGCGAGCGCTACGCCGCCCAGCTCGAGGCGTACGCGGCGCTGCTGCGCGCGCAGGACCCCGGGCGCGAGATCGGCCTCGGCCTCTACTTCCCGATGCTGACCGGCTGGCGCGCGTGGACGGCGCGCCGCTGAGTCAGGGCAGGATCTCCTCGTACAGGCTGTCCGAGACGATGTGGCGGAGCAGCCGGATGCGCTTCAGGCTCGCCGCGAACTCGGCGTTCGTGCGCTCGAGCTCGTCGAGCTTGGCGAGCGCCGCGAGGCTCGGCAGCTCGGCCGTGACGACCAGCGTGCCGACCTCGGCGCCCGCGAAGCGCGCCTGCCAGACGCGCGCAGTCGCCTCGGGTACGACCGTGCGCTCGAGGCGCAGCACGTTCTCGAGCTCGTGCCGGTAGGCCTTCGGGTCTCCGGTCTCGATCACGATCACGCGCAGCAGCGGCGGTTCCGCCGCCGGCGCGCGCGCGGCGAACAACGTGAGCGCGGCGAGCGCCGCACCCGCAAGAGCCTGCTTCATCGATGGTCCCCCTGGGCTCCGTGCCCGGCGGGCGGACTCTAGCAGTGGCGGGGCGGCGGCGGCAGCGGCGCGAACGCGGCCGCGACCGCGGCGCCGATCGCGAGCAGCCGTCGGTCGCGGCCCGCGGGGCCGTCGAGCTCGAGGCCGACCGGCAGCCCGGCGGGCGTGAGGCCGACCGGCACCGACAGCGCCGGCAGCCCCGCGACGGTCGCCGGCCGCGGGTTGCGCAGGTCCGCGAGGAAGGCCTTGACGCGCTTGCCGCCGATCTCGATCTCGGGGCCCGTGCCGATCGGCCGCGCCGGGAGCGCCGTGGTCGGGAACACGATCGCCTCGACGGCCTGGCTGCGGAAGTGCTCGCGGAACATCGCCTGGATCGCCGGCCGGCCGACCTCGAGCGCGTCGCGGTAGGCGGCCTCGGTCGGCGCCCGCGGGCCCTGCAGCTCGTGCGCGAACGTCTCGCGCAGGTCGGCACCGGCGAGTCCGGCGACGACGTCCTCGAGCGTCAGCCCGCTGCCGCCCGCGGCGAGGTAGCGGGCGAGGTCGCGCGGGAACTCGTAGTCGGAGAGGATCCCGGCGACGCGGCCGCCCTGCGCCTCGAGGCCGGCGACGTCGGCCTCGACGAGCACGACGCCGGCGCGGGCGAGCGCGGCGAGCGCGTCCTCGATGACCGCCGCGAGCGCCGCGTCGAGGCCGTGGTAGAAGACCGCGCGCGGCACGCCGAGGCGCAGCCCGCGCAGCCCGACGGCCTCGAGCGGTGCGCGCTCGCCGGCGACGGTCGCATCGAGCAGCGCGAGGTCGCCGACGCTGCGCGCGAGCAGGCCGGCCGTGTCGCGCGTGTGCGAGATCGGCACGATGCCGTCCTGCGGGTAGCGGCCGCTCGAGGGCCTGAAGCCTGCGATGCCGCACAACGCCGCCGGGATGCGCACCGACCCGCCGGTATCGGTGCCGATGCCGGCGGGCGCGAGCCGCGCGGCGACGGCCGCGGCCGTGCCGCCGCTACTGCCGCCCGGCACTCGCGCCGGGTCGTAGGGATTTCGGACCGGGCCGAAGGCCGCGTTCTCGGAAGTCGTGCCGTGCGCGAGCTCGTGCAGCGTGTTCTTGCCGAGCACGAGCGCGCCGGCGTCGAGCAGCCGCTCGAGGACCGGCGCGGTGCGCGCCGGCCGGTGCGCGCGCAGCGCGGGCGTCCCGGCGGTCGTGACCCAGCCCGCGACGTCGATGTTGTCCTTGACCGCGAGCGGCAGCCCCTCGAGCGGGCGGGCCGTGCCTGCCGCGCGACGCGCGTCGCTCGCGAGCGCCGCGGCGCGCGTCCGTTCCGGGTCGAGCGCGACGAACGCGTTCAAAACCCGCTCGGCCGAGGCGCGGGCGAGCAGCGCTTCGACATAAGCCGCCGCGCTCAGCCGGCCGGCGGCGAGCGCCTCGAGCGCCGCGAGGGCGCCGAGCTCGGTAGGGTCATCCGGTAGGCGCATGGGCAAGCATGGTAGCCGGTCGCGGCCCCGCGGTTGACCGCCCGCGCGCGGGCGGCGCAAGCTCGACCGGTATGCGCCGCCGCGGCAGTCGGCCGCGCCAGGACGCGACTCACGGGCCGAGGCGATGCGCGACTTCGATCCCGACCGGACCCTCACGCTGCCGGCGCCCGACGCCGACGGCATCGACGCGGCCGGCGCCGCCGAGGCCGAGCCTGCCGAACCTGCGCCCGGCGACGAGCCGCTGCGCGAGAAACTGCGCGCGACCGAGGCGCTGTGCGCGCACTACCGCGAGGCGCTGCAGGCGCGCGAGCGCGCGCCCGGCGGCGCCGACGCCCGGCTGAACGAGCTGGCCGAGGAGCTCGATGCCGCGCGCCGCCATGCGCAGGCGCTCGAGGGCGAGCGCGGCGCGCTGCTGTCGTCGCTCGCGGCGCTGCGCGCCGAGTGCGCGGCACTGAGGCTCCGGGCCGCGGCGACGCCCGACGCCGGCGATGCGCAAGGTGCGGGCCGCGCGCCGATCGGCGCGCGCGAGGCCGAGATCGACGCCGAGCGCAGCGCGCGGCTCGCCGCCGAGCGCGCCGCGCGCGCCGCCGAGATCAAGTGCGCCGAGCAGTCGGCGCGGATCGCCGAGCTCGAGGGCTTCGGCATGAGCCTGTCGCGCGCGTTGCAGGCGCAGACCGAGGCGGCGCAGCGCGCCGGTGCCACGGCCGACGAGGCCGTGCGGGCGGCGGCGGACCTGCGCGCCTGCCTCGCCGCGCTCGAGCGCGACGTGCGCGAGGACGGCGCGCGCGCCAGCGCCGCGCGCGAGGCGGCGGACGGCCGCGTGCAGAAGCTCTCGCTCGAGCTCGAGCGGACCCGCGGTGCGCTCGAGGAGCGCGAGCTGCAGATCCGCCGGCTCGAGCGCAACCTGAGCCGGCGCTACGGTGCGACGCCGGCGCCGATGGCGGCGGAGGGCGGCGCGGCCGCACTCTATCCGCTCAGCGGCGCCGCGCCGTTCGAGCTGCGCGACGGCGCGCGCACCCGCATCGGCCGCGCGACCGACAACGAGATCTGCCTCGAGGACAGCTCGGTCAGCCGCCACCACGCGGTCATCGTCTCGACGACGAGCGGCACGTTCATCGAGGACCTGAAGAGCGTCAACGGCATCGGCGTCAACGGCAAGCGGGTGCGCAACGCGCGCCTCGCGGACGGCGACATCTTGACGATCGGCACGCTGCGGATGCGCTTCGCGTTCGCGGCCAGGAGCGTCGCCGGCGCCTGAGCTCAGCCGCTCGCGAGCAGCTCCGCGAACTCCGGGTGCCGCTCGATGAACGCGGCGATGAACCCGCACGCCGGCACGACGCGCTCGCCGCGTGCGCGCAGCTCCTCGAGCACCGCCCGCGCCATCGCCGAGCCGACGCCGCGGCCCTCGAGCGCCGCGGGCACCTTGGCGTAGGTCAGGACGCGCACGCCGGGTTCACGCCGGTAGCTGACGGTCGCGAGCGCCTCGCCGACGCGATACTCGAAGCGTGACTGCTCGACGTTGTCGGTGAGCGTCGCGTCCACGCGCTCAGAACCCGCACGGCAGCACGAACGCCCGCCGCCCGGCCGCGTCGGGGGCGCCGAGGAAGGCGAGCGCCTGCGCGACCTCGGGCGGCGTGGTCGGCCGCGGCGTGACGTCGCCCTCGAGCGAGCAGTTGCGCTCGGGCTTGACGATCAGCTGCGCGCGGACCGCGAGCGGCGCCGCGACGTCGCGCACGCGCCCGACGAGGCGCCCGCCGCTCGCGGCGCTCGGGTCGAAGGCGACCGCGTAGCTGCCGAGCGTGCCGTTCATGCCGCGCTGCTTGAGGTCGCTGACCGTCAGCTCGCCGGTGAGCGCCGTCGGCCAGCCGTGCTCGAGCCGCAGGTGATCGAGCCGCCCGGCGAGGCCGCCCTGCCAGCCGCCCGGGCCGCGGTCGAGCGCGCCGAGCGGCAGGTTGAGCGCGATGTCGTCGCCCTCGATGGCCCCGCCCGGCGTGAGCGCGAAGCGGCCGCTGACGGTGCCGTCGGGCCGCACGATCTCGAGCTGGTAGGCGAGCCGGCCGCGCAGCAGCGCGAGCGGTTGCAGGTCCCAGTGCAGGGCGCCGAGCGGCGTGCCGCCGAGCCGCGCGCTGCTCGCGCCGCCGTGCCAGACCGAGCCGCCCGCGTCCTCGAGCACGAGGCCCGCGGGCAGGTGGCGGGCGACCAGGGCCACCGGGAAGGTCGCGATCGCGACGCACAGGAACGCGGCGGCGCCGACCGTGACGAGCCGCGTGCGCTCCTGCATCGCTCAGCCGCCGACCAGCGTCAGGTTCGCGTTGACGCGGCCCGCGGCCTCGGTCCGCTCGAAGGTCGCCGACTGCACGGCGAGGCCGTACTCGCGGCCGAGGCGCACCAGCCACTGCACCAGCAGCGTGAAGCTCGCGCCCTCGAAGCGCACGCGCACGCTGTTCGAGCCGCCGGGGTCGGCGCCCCGCAGGTTCGCGGCGATGCCGCCGTCGCGGGTCGTGCGGTCGACGATCGTCACGAGCGACTGCCCGCCGCCCTGCGGCACCGGCATCGCGCGCACCTCGTCGCGCACGCTCTGCAGGTAGGCGAGGTCGGCGCGCTCGCTGGCGAGCCGCTGCTCGGCGCGGGCGACCGCCGCGTGCAGCTGCAGGAAGCCGCCGACGACGATCAGCACGGCCGCGGCGATCGCGCCGCCGCGCACGACCGTCTGCTCGCGCGGCTCGAGCGCGCCGTACCAGGCGAGCAGGCGCGCGCGCGCCTCGTCGAGCGCGCTCACCGGCTGCGCCCCTTGAGCTCGAGGCGGCCCTGGTAGCGGGTGTCCTTCTGCGCGGCGCCGAGCAGCTCCGCGCCGACGCCGTGGCTGCGCACGGCCTCGCGCAGCTGCTCGAGCGTGCTGACGTCCGGTGCGTCGACCGTCAGCTGGGTCGTGCCGTCGCGGTAGCTGACCGACTCGAGCTTCACGTCGCGCGTCGGGTCGTGCGCCGCGGCGAGCGCGCCGAGCGTGCCGAGCAGCCCGTCGCTCAGCACCGCGTGCGCGGCGCGCACGCGGCCCTCGACCGCCGCGCGCACGCTCGGCAGGCGCGAGGGGTTCTGGATGTTGAGCAGCGAGCCGGCGAGGGCATAGAGCTCGGCCTGCACGCGCGTCTCCTCGCGGCGCACGCGCACGTAGTCGACGCCGAGCATCGCGAGGTGCAGCGCTACGAAGGCACCGAGCACCGCCGCGGCCGGGCGCCAGCGCGGCCACTCCGCCGCGAAGCCCTGGCGCACCGCGAACTCGCCCTGCAGCAGGTTCCAGCCGCCGTGCGCGGCGCCCCCGGCGAGCAGCGGCAGCGGGCCATCGGCGAGCAGCTGCACCTTGAGGCTCGCGACCGACTCGCGCAGCGCCTCGACCGCCGGCGCCTGCTGCTCCCAGTCGGCCGGCGTCGCGTACACGATCACGTGCGCGGCCGACTCGGCCGCGGGCCCGAGCCCCGCGCTCGCGAGCGCCTCGCCGAGCGGCTCGGCATCGAGCACGAGCGGCAGCGCGCCCGGGCGCCGCACGATCACGCGGCCGCCGTCGATCAGCACGACGACGTGCGCCGGGTTGTCGGGCGTCAGGAGCGAGTCCGGGTAGACGGCGGCGGGGGAGAGGCCCGCCTGCGCGAGCCGGGCGAGCCAGCCGGCGAGCCGGCCGCGCTCGATGGCCGCGACCGGCACGCGCCGGTCCTCGCCCTGCTTGCCGAGCGCGAAGTGCTGCGACTCGACGTCGGCGGCGAGCTGCTCCTCGAGCGCGAAGGGCACGAGCTTTGCGAGCCGGGCGCCGCCCCTGGCCGGCAGCTCGGGCGCGGACAGCGCGACGTCCTCGCCCGGGACGACCAGCACGAGGCGCCGGCCGCCGGCGGCCGCCGCCGCCGCGGCAAGTGAGCCGTGACCGTGGACGCCCGTCGGGGCCCCGCCCGCGTCGACCGCAAGCCACTCGGCGTCGTCGGTCGTGCTCGCGGGCAGCGGATAGCGCAGGACGAGGGACTCAGCCATGGATCATTCGGTGCCGAAGGTGCGCAGCACGACGCGCGACGGGCCGCCGTTGCGAATCAGAACAGAGTACAGGCTGACCTCGGTAGTGCCAATACTGACCACGCTGTGCACGCGGAACCATTGCGAGCGGTGCACGAGCCGGCTCTGCACGAACTGCTGCAACTGGCCGGGCTGCTGCATGAACGGCGAGAGCGCCGACTGCACGTCGCCGACGTCCGGGAAGCAGCCTTTCTGGCGGTTGGTGGCGAGCGCCTGTGCGTCGCTGAACGCCGTGAAGCCGGGCGCGAGCGTCCCGAGCACGACCGAGGACGCGGTGCAGACGTTGAGCGCGGTGTTGATCGGCAGCGCCGCGACGTATGGCGCGAGGCGCTTGTAGCGCTCGATGCCGAAGCCGGGCAGCGCGAGCAGCTCGCTCGTGCTCGTGATCAGGTGGTTCGCCGCCCGGTACGGCGGGCTTTGTCCGAGGTAGACGCCGTCCTCGGCGCCGTCGAGACCGTCGACGACCTGGTCGGGGTCGATCCAGTCGAGCAGCAGCGAGGCCCACTTCGGCTCGAGGTCGAGCGCCTGCAGCAGGCGCGTGAACTGGTCGAACGCGATCGGATCCTTCGTGCCGTCGGCCTTCACGAGGCTGTTCAGGTTGAAGCGGCCCTGCAGGTCCTCGATGCCGCCGGTGACCGAGCCGCCGTCGATCGGCACCGGCGGCAGCGGCGTCGCCCACGCCTGGTCGAGCGAGTCGCGCGGCGATGCGGTGTACGAGTCGCGCAGGATCTCGATCGCCCACGCCTCCGCGCCGAGCCCGACCTGGAAGGCCTGCTCCTGCGCGAGCAGCGTCATGCCGCGCCGCTCGTTGAGCGCCCCCTGCGCGCCGATGCGCGCGGCGATGACCGTCGCGAGCGCGACGATCACGAGCGCGATGATGAGCGCGACGCCGCGGCTGCGCCTCATCCCGGGACCTCCACGAGCCGGACGACCTTGCCGAGGTCCTTGGTCTCGAGCGTGATCTCGACCGCGAGCGGGCGCAGGCTGACCGGCTGCGCCGCGATCGCGGTCGCGCCCGTCAGCGGCGGCCATTGCTCCTGCCAGGTGCGCGTCGCGTCCATGTAGCGGATCCTGAGGCTGGTCACGTCGCCGAGGAGCTCGCGCCGCACCGGCGTGTTCGCGAGCGTCGCGTCGAGCACGGTGGGGTAGAGCCGCACCAGCGTGCCGTTCTCGAGCCGGTAGGTCACGCGCTGCAGCGTGCCGCGCGGGAAGCCGACCGGGTTCGGCCAGCCGCCGCGCGTCAGCGCCACGAGGTCGGTCGTGCGTCCGTCGGCGAGCAGCGCGGGCAGCTCCGTCGCGCCGAGCAGGTCGCGCACCGGCCGCGGCTCGAGCTGCTCGAAGTCGCTGACCAGGTAGTGCATCGCGAGCTCGATCGCGCGGACGCGCTCGAACGCGATGCGCGTCGTCTCGCGCGAGCGGATCACGTAGCTGAGCGACTCGTAGCACAGTGCCGCCATCACCGCGAGGATGAAGATGCTGACCAGCACCTCGATCAGCGTGAAGCCGCGGCGCCTCATGGCGGGTGGCCCGGCGTCGCGGGCTGCGTCGTCGTCGCCTGCGACGCCGTCGTCGTCGTGGTCGTCGTCTGCTGCGTCCCCTGCGTGCCGCCCGGCGCGGGCTGCCCCTGGAGGTCCCACGTGGCGCCGCTCGGGTTGGTCGTGACCTGCGTGCGCCCGACGAACGCGGTCATCGAGGCAATCGGCGCGTCCTCCGGATCGCCGGCGCGGCGCACGGCGATGTCGAGGCGGCGGATGCCCGGCACGTCGGTCTGCGTGACCGTCTGCACCCACTTCCACTTGTCGTTCGCGTAGTCGAGGTCGCCGTCGGTCTTGTCGACCGACGGCAGCTGCAGGCTCAGGTGCACGGTCGTGATCTGGTTGAGCGCGATCCAGCTGGCGAGCGTCTTGTCGCGCAGGTAGTTCACGTTGCGCGCCGAGTGCGTGACGACCGAGAGCGCCGCGGCGAGCCCGAGCGCGGCGACCGCGAGCGCCACGAGCACCTCGATCAGCGTGAAGCCGCGCGCGCGGCTCACGGCGCGGGTCCGGACGGCGTGACCGCCATCGTGCCGTCCGGCTGCCCCTCGACGAGCCACTTCGTATCGGTGCCCTCGCGCGCGAAGGAGAGCTTGTAGGGCGAGGCGTCGCCGCTCGAGAACAGCATCAGCTGCGGCACGCGCTCCGCGTCGACCTTCGCGACGTCGATCGGCACCGCCTTGCCTTCCATCTCGAGGGCCGGCACGACGCCGTCCGGCAGGCCGTGCTCCTCGTACAGGCGGTCGTCCGGCAGCTCGTCCCAGTGCTGGGTGGCCGGTGTGTAGACCAGCACCTGGTAGCGGTTCGGGCCGAACCACACGCCGTAGTCGCGGCCCTCGAGCTGGGCCTGCTCGGTCGCGGCCGTGATGACGTCGGTGAAGCGCTCGCCCTCGCCGTCGAGCTGGCGATCGTAGCCGGGCGTCGTGACCTTCAGCATCGCGATCGTGGTCATGATCGCGATGATGACGACGACGACCAGCACCTCGACGAGCGTGAAGCCGCCCGCGCGCGCGCGGCCCGAATGCGCCGGCACTGCTCGCACCTGCTCGCGGTGGCCGAGGCCTACTTGGTCGTCGTCATTTCGCGGGAGTAGATGTCGGCGTCGGGTCCGGTCCCGCCCGGCTGGTGGTCGGCGCCCATCGTGTAGAGGTCGTACGGCGCGCCGTTCGTGCCGGGCGAGACGTACACGTAGTCGTAGCCCCACGGGTCCTTGACCAGCTGCTTGACGTAGCCGTCCGGCCGCCAGTTCTTGATGTTCGGGTCGTCGGGCTTCTTGACGAGCGCCTCGAGGCCCTGGTCGGTGGTCGGGTACTTGTAGTTGTCCATCCGGTACAGGTCGAGCGCGCTCTCGTAGAGCCGCAGGTCCTGCTTCGCCTTCACGGTGCGCGCCTCGTCGATGCGCGAGAGCATCATCGGCGCGACCAGCGAGCCCAGGATCGCGAGGATCACGACGACGACCATGATCTCGATCAGCGTGAATCCGCGGGCGCGCAGGGCGGCACGGGAAGGCCGGTTGGCGGCGGGCATGGGCTAGACTCCGGGTGCGCGTTTTAACGTTAAATCATAACAGATGGGGTCCATGCCTTTGACGCGGCAGTGGCGCGCGAAGTTCCGGGATTTCCAGCATTTCAGGCTGGTGACAGGCGTCACACTCGCGCTCGGCGTGCTGCTCGCCGTGTACGCGCTCGGGCCGCGGGCGTGGTCGGCGCTGCGCTACGAGCGCGCCGCGATCGCGGCCGGCGAGTGGTGGCGGCTCGTGACCGGCCACCTCGTGCACGAGGACCCGCGACACCTCGCGCTCAACGCCGGCGGCCTCGTGCTGCTCGCGATACTGTACGCGCGCGACGCGCGGCCGCGCGAGTGGGCGCTCGTCGCGCTCGCGAGCGCGCTCGGCGTCAGCCTCGGGCTGTACGCCGCCGAGCCCGGCCTCGCGTGGTACGTCGGGCTCTCCGGCGTGCTGCACGGCCTGTGGGCGGCCGGCGGCCTCGCCGCGCGCAGCCGCTGGCCGCTCGAGTCCTGGGTGACGCTCGCGCTCCTCGCCGCGAAGCTCCTCATCGAGCACTGGCACGGGCCGCTGACGCAGGAGCTCGGCGGCGGCCTCATGGTGATCACGGCCGCGCACCGCTTCGGCGCGGTGTCGGGCCTCGCCGCGGCGCTCGCGCTCGGCCTCGGGCGCCGGTCGCTATAATCGCGGCCGGTCAACGAGGGGGTGCCGATGTCGCTCGCGATGGTGTTTCCGGGCCAGGGCTCGCAGTCGGTCGGCATGCTGGCCGCGCTCGGCGCGGCGGAGCCCGTCGTGCGCGAGACCTTCGATGCCGCGTCCGGCGTGCTCGGCTACGACCTGTGGCAACTGTGCCAGGCGGGCCCCGCGGAGCTGCTGAACGCCACCGAGCGCACGCAGCCGGCGATGCTCGCGGCCGGGGTCGCCGTGTACCGCGCGTGGCGCGCGCACGGCGGGCCGGAACCCGAGGTGCTCGCCGGCCACAGCCTCGGCGAGTTCACGGCGCTCGTCTGCGGCGAGGCGCTCGCCTTCGCCGACGCCGTCGCCGTCGTGCAGTTCCGCGGCCGGGTGATGCAGGAGGCGGTGCCCGCGGGCGCGGGCGCGATGGCGGCGATCCTCGCGCTCGACGACGCCGAGGTCGAGGCCGCCTGCCGCGAGGCCGCGCAGGGCCAGGTCGTCGAGGCGGTCAACTACAACTCGCCCGGCCAGCTCGTCATCGCGGGCGACGCGGCCGCGGTCGAGCGCGCGGTCGAGGCCTGCAAGGCGCGCGGCGCGAAGCGCGCGCTGATGCTGCCGGTGAGCGTGCCGGCGCACTCATCGCTGCTGCGGACCGCCGGCGAGCGCCTCGCCGGCAAGCTCGCCGAGGTCGAGGTCAGGACGCCGCGGTTGCCGGTGTACGCGATCGGCCTCGGCCGGCACGACGCGCCGGCCGCGATCCGCGCCAACCTCGTCCGGCAGCTGTCGAGCGCCGTGCGCTGGTCGGACACGCTCGCCGACATCGTGCGCCACGGCGCGAGCCGGATCATCGAGTGCGGGCCGGGCAAGGTGCTGACCGGCCTCAACCGGCGCATCGAGCGCAACAAGGAGATCGCGATGCTCGCGATCGAGGATCCCGCCAGCCTCGCGGCGGCACTCGCGGAGGTGAAGTCATGAGCGCGCAGGCCCCGTTCCGGCTCGACGGCCAGGTGGCGCTCGTGACCGGCGCCTCGCGCGGCATCGGCGCCGCGATCCTCGCCGCGCTCGCCGCCGCCGGCGCGACGGTCGTCGGCACCGCGACGCGCCCGGACGGCGCCGAGGCGATCACTGCCGCGCTCAAGGCCGCCGGCCTCGCCGGCCGCGGCATCGTGCTCGACGTCGCCGCGCAGGCGAGCGTCGATGCCGCGATCGCCGACGTCGAGGCACACGAGGGCCCGGTCACGGTGCTCGTGAACAATGCCGGCATCACGCGCGACACGCTGATACTGCGCATGAAGCCGGAGGACTGGGACGCGGTCGTCTCGACGAACCTGTCGGGCGTCTACCGCCTGTCGAAGGCCGTGCTGCGCGGGATGATGAAGGCGAGGGGCGGGCGGATCATCAGCATCGCCTCGGTCGTCGGCCTCACCGGCAACCCGGGCCAGGCGAACTACGCGGCCGCGAAGGCCGGCGTCATCGGCTTCACGAAGTCGCTCGCCCGCGAGATCGCCTCGCGCAACATCACGTGCAACGTCGTCGCGCCGGGCTTCATCGACACCGACATGACGCGCGCGCTCGCCGAGGAACAGCGCCAGGCGCTCGCGAAGCAGATTCCGCTCGGGCGCTTGGGCACGGCCGAGGACATTGCGCTCGCGGTGCTCTTCCTCGCCTCGCCCGCAGCCGCCTACGTGACCGGCGAAACGCTGTCGGTGAACGGCGGCATGCACATGCAGTGATTGCCCGCCCGCGCTAAGCCCTTGATCGGAATCATGAATGGGTCGATGGCGGGGGAGAGCCGTTTCCCATAAAATGCGGCGTCCGCGCACCGGGTGGGGAGGCCCCTCCGTTCGCTGCGGGCGCGTTACGCCGTAGCGTCACAGAGGACGAAACAACGATGAGCAGCGTGGAAGAGAGAGTCAAGAAGATCGTCGCCGAGCAACTGGGGGTCAAGGAAGAGGAGGTCACCAGCGACGCTTCCTTTGTGGACGATCTGGGCGCGGACTCGCTCGACACCGTCGAGCTCGTGATGGCCCTCGAAGAGGAATTCGAGACCGAGATTCCCGACGAGGATGCCGAGAAGATCACGACCGTCCAGCAGGCCATCGACTACATCAACGAGCACCAGGGCAAGGCCTGAGTGCCGGACGGCGGGTCCCGGCGGAGCCGGGCACGGAGCACCGACCCGCCGTTAACCCACCCCCGAATCGCACAGTCCGCGGAGGCGCCTTGACCAAGCGTCGCGTCGTAGTCACGGGCCTCGGTATCGTCTCGCCGGTCGGCAGCAACGTCGCCGAAGCCTGGGACAACGTCGTCAACGGCCGCAGCTTCATCGGGCCGATCACGCGCTTCGACGTCAGCGCCTACCCGACGCGCTTCGGCGGCGACATCCGCGGCTTCAACGTCGAGGACTACCTGGCGCCGAAGGAAGCGCGGCGCATGGACCCGTTCCTGCACTACGGCTTCGCCGCCGCCTCGCAAGCGCTCAAGGACTCCGGCGTCGTCGTCACGCCCGAGAACGCGGCGCGCATCGGCGTCATCATGGGCGCCGGCATCGGCGGGCTCGAGACGATCCAGGCGAACCACGAGAAGCTGCTCGAGGCCAAGGGCCCGCGCAAGGTCTCGCCGTTCTTCGTGCCGGGCAGCATCATCAACATGGTGTCCGGCCACGTGTCGATCCACTTCGGGATCAAGGGCCCGAACCTCGCGGTCGTGACCGCGTGCACGACCTCGACGCACGCGATCGGCCTCGCCGCGCGCATGATCCAGTACGGCGACGCGGACGTCATGCTGGCGGGCGGCGCCGAGATGGCGCTGAACCCGCTCGGCCTCGCCGGCTTCTGCCAGGCGAAGGCGCTTTCCGAGCGCAACGACGACCCGACCAAGGCCAGCCGGCCGTGGGACCGCGACCGCGACGGCTTCGTGATGGCGGACGGCGCGGGCGCGCTCGTGCTCGAGGACTACGAGCACGCGAAGCGGCGCGGCGCGACGATCTACGCGGAGTTCGCCGGCCTCGGCATGAGCGGCGACGCGCACCACATCACGGCCCCGCCCGAGGACGGCAGCGGCGCCAAGCTCGCGATGGTCAACGCGCTGCGCGACGCGGCCGTCGCGCCCGAGAGCCTGCACTACGTGAACGCGCACGCGACCTCCACGCCGCTCGGCGACCGCGCCGAGACGATCGCGGTCAAGGGCGCGCTCGGCGCGGCCGCGGCCAAGGTCGCGGTCAGCTCGACGAAGTCCGTGACCGGCCACCTGCTCGGCGCCGCCGGCGCCGTCGAGGCGCTGTTCACCGTGCTCGCGATCCGCGACCAGGTCGCCCCGCCGACGATCAACCTCGACAACCCGGACCCGGACTGCGACCTCGACTACGTGCCGAACACCGCGCGGCGGATGCCGATCGAGGTCGCGCTGTCGAACTCCTTCGGCTTCGGCGGCACGAACGGCAGCCTGGTATTTAGGCGCCTGCGCTGAGCGCACCGAGCCGCCGGTGACCAGCGTCGCCGCGCCGATCGCCCGCAGCCTCGGGCGCTGGCGCCCCGACTTCCTGAAGGCGCACGCCGCCGCCCCCGATCGCTACCCGTTCCTGCTCGAGAGCGCGAGCGAGGGGAGCCCGCGCGCGCGCTTCGACCTGCTGCTGGCCGCGAGCGGCGAGCCGCTCCTGCTCGAGGCCGGTGGGCGCCTGCGGGGCGGCGCGGGCCCCGGGTTCCTGCGCGCTCTCGATGCGCGCTTCGCGGCCGAGCGGCAGGCAATGCCGCTCGAGGCGCCGCTGCCCTTCGCGGGCGGCTGGTTCTTGTACCTCGGCTACGAGCTGGCCGCCGAGGTCGAGCCGCGCCTGCGGCTGCCGGCGGCGCCCGGCCTCGTCGCGGCGGCCGTGCGCGTGCGCGCGGCCGCCATCTACGACCACGCGCGTGGCGAGACCTGGCTCGCGGGCGAAGCCGGTGCCGCGCGCGAGCTCGAGGCGCTCGAGCGCGCGCTCGAGCCGCGCGGCCCGGACGCCGAGCTCGAGCCGCTGCCGCCGCTCGACCTCGCGGAGGAGCCGCCCGAGCGCTACACGGCGGCGGTGCGGCGCGCACTCGAGTACGTCGCGGCCGGCGACATCTACCAGGCGAACCTCGCGCGCGAGTGGCGCACGCGCCTGCCGGCCGGCCTCGGCCCCGCCGCGCTGTACGCGCGCCTGCGGCGCTCGAACCCCGGCCCCTTCGCCGGCCTCGCGGCGCTGCCGGGGCTCACGGTGCTGTCGACTTCGCCGGAGCGCCTGGTCGCGGCGCGCGACGGCATCGTCGAGACGCGGCCGATCGCCGGCACGCGCCCGCGCCGCGGCGACGACGCGGCGATGGTCCGCGAGCTCAGGGCCAACGAGAAGGAGCAGGCGGAGCACGTCATGCTGCTCGACCTCGAGCGCAACGACCTCGGGCGCATCTCGCACGGCGGCAGCGTCGTCGTCGACGAGTACATGACGGTCGAGAGCTACGCGCACGTGCACCACATCGTCTCGAACGTCCGCGGCCAGCTGCGCGCCGACGTGACGCCCGGCGGCATCGTGCGCGCGGTGTTCCCGGGCGGCACGATCACCGGCTGCCCGAAGGTGCGCTGCATGGAGATCATCGCCGAGCTCGAGGCCACGCCGCGCGGCGCCTACACCGGCTCCTTCGGCTACCTCGGGCTCGATGGCAGCCTCGACCTCAACATCCTGATCCGCACCGCGACGGTGCGGCCGGCCGGCGCGGGCGCGACGCTCACGCTGCGCGCCGGCGCCGGCATCGTCGCCGACTCCGATCCCGAGCGCGAGCTCGAGGAGACGCGCGCCAAGGCGCGCGGCCTCGTGCGCGCGCTGACCGGCGGCGAGCGCTGATGTTCTGGCGCGACGGCAGCCTTCAGCCCGGCGCGCCGCCCGACCGCGGGCTCGAGTTCGGCGACGGGCTCTTCGAGACGCTCGCCGTCGTCGCCGGCCGGCCACGGCTCCTCGATCGCCACCTCGCTCGGCTCGCACGTGGCGCCGAGCGGCTCGGCCTCGCGCTGCCGCCCAGCCCCGCGCTCGCCGCCGAGCTCGGTGCGGCGGCCGCGGCCCCCGGGACCGGCGTCGTGAAGCTCATCGTCACGCGCGGCGAGGGCGGGATCGGCTACGCGCCGCCGGCGGGCGCGCCCAGGCGCTACCTGTGGGCGCTGCCGGCGCGCGAGCGGCCGGGCGCCCCGGCGGACGGCATCGCCGCGCGCTGGTGCCGGACGCGCCTCGCCGAGCAGCCGGCGCTCGCCGGGCTCAAGCACCTGAACCGGCTGGAGCAGGTGCTGGCGCGGCGGGAGCCGCACGACGGCACCACCGCCGAGGGGCTCATGCTCGACGTGCACGGCCGGCTCGTGTGCGGCACGATGAGCAACGTGTTCATCGTCATCGGCAGGGAGCTCGTGACGCCGAGCCTCGCGCGCTGCGGCGTCGAGGGCGTCATGCGCGGCGCGCTGATCGAGGCGTTCCGCGCGGCCGGCGAGCGCGTCACCGAGCGCGACGTCGACCCGCACGAGCTCGAAGGCGCGAGCGAGCTGTTCGTCACGAACGCGCTGATCGGCGCCTGGCCCGTCGTCGCGCTCGAGGCGCGGCGCCTCGCGGCGGGGCCGTGGCTGCGCCGCGCGCAGTCCTGGATCGCGACGTGGTGAGGCGCCGCGCGCTCGCCTGGGTCGTGCTCGGCCTCGCGGCGCTGGTCGTCGTCGCCGTCGGACTGCTCGATGCCTACGCCGAGCGCTGGTACCGCGCGCCGCTCGCGCGCGTGACCGCGCCCGGCAGCTTCGAGGTGACGCCCGGCCAGCCGCTCGCGGCGGTCGCTCGCTCGCTCGAGGCGCACGGCATCCTCGACCACGGCTGGCTGTGGGCGCTGATCGCGCGGCGCGAGGGCAAGGCGGCGCGCATCCGCGCCGGCGAATACGCCTACCAGCCGGGGCTTTCGCCGGCCGGGCTGCTCGATGAGCTGGTCGAGGGCCGGGTCGTGCTGCACCCGGTGACGCTGGTCGAGGGCTGGACCTTCGCGCAGGCGCTGGCCGCGATCCAGGCGAACCCGGCGGTCGCGACCACGGTCGGCGCCGTGCCGGACGCGGCGCTGATGCAGAAGCTCGGCTCGCCCGGCACGCCCTTCGAGGGGCAGCTGTTCCCGGACACCTACCTCGTGCCGCGCGGTGCGACCGACCTCGAGGTCCTGCGCCAGGCGCACGCGCGGCTCAAGGACCGGCTCGCGACCGCGTGGCTGCAGCGGCGCCCCGACCTGCCGCTCGCCGGACCCTACGAGGCGCTCGTGCTTGCCTCGATCATCGAGAAGGAGACCGGCGCGCCCGAGGAGCGGCCGCGGATCGCGAGCGTGTTCGTCAACCGGCTGCGGCGCGGCATGCGCCTGCAGACCGACCCGACCGTGATCTACGGGCTCGGCAGCCGCTACGATGGCAGCATCCACCGCCGCGACCTCACGACCGACACGCCGTACAATACGTACACGCGCGACGGCCTGCCGCCCACGCCGATCGCGCTGCCGAGCGCGGCGGCACTGACCGCCGCCGTGCAGCCGCTCGAGTCCGACGACCTGTACTTCGTCGCGTCCGGCCGCGGCGACGGCCGGCACGTGTTCTCGCGCACGCTCGGCGAGCACGACGCGGCGGTCAAGCAGTACCTGGCGCGCCTGCGCGCCTCGCAGTCCGGAGCCCGCTGAGCCCATGACCGGCTATTTCGTGACCTTCGAGGGCATCGAGGGCGTCGGCAAGTCGACGCAGCTCGCCGCGCTCGCGCGGCGGCTTCGGGCCACGGGGCGCGAGATCGTCGAGACGCGCGAGCCCGGCGGCACGCCACTCGCCGAGAAGATCCGCGACGTCGTGCTTGAGAGCGGCGGGCCGGTGCCGGACGCCGCGGAACTCCTGCTGATGGCGGCGGCGCGCGCGGCGCACGTGACCGATCTCGTGCGGCCGGCGCTCGCGCGCGGTGCGGTCGTGCTGTGCGATCGCTACATCGACGCGACGCACGCCTACCAGGGCGCCGGCCGCGGGCTCGCGGCGAAGGACATCGACGCGCTGAACGCCGTCGCGACCGGCGGGCTTGCGCCCGCGCTGACGCTGCTGTTCGACGCGCCGGTCGGCGTCGCGCTCGCGCGCGCGCGCGGCCGCGCCGGGCGGGCCGACCGCATCGAGGCCGAGCAGGCGGCGTTCTTCGAGCGCGCCCGCGCGCGCTACCTCGAGCGCGCCGCGGCGGAGCCGGCGCGCATCCTCACGGTCGATGCGACGCGCGACGAAGGTGCCGTCGCGGCCGCGGTCTGGGCCGCCGTGGCGCCGCGCCTCGGTATCGCATGAGCGCGGCGGGCCCGCAGAGCTGGTCGATCGCCGCGGGCGCGCCGTGGCTTGCGGCCGCGCGGCGGCAGATTGCCGCGGCGCTCGCCGCCGGCCGGCTGCCGCACGCGCTCTTGCTGCAGGGGCAGGCGGGGCTCGGCAAGGCGGCGCTCGCCGACTACCTCGCGCGGCTCGCGCTCTGCGACCGGCCGGGCGAGGCGCCGTGCGGCGCGTGCCCCTCCTGCCACCTGCACTCGGCGGGGAATCACCCGGACCTGCGCCGCGTCGGGCTCGTCGAGGACAAGAAGCAGATCGCGGTCGATGACGTCCGCGAGCTGACCGAGGCCCTGACGCTCAGGAGCTTCCGGGGCGGGCGCAAGGTCGCGATCATCGACCCGGCCGACGCCATGAATATGAGTGGCGCGAACGCGCTGCTGAAGACGCTCGAGGAGCCCTCGGCCGGGGCGCTGCTGATCCTGACGGTGGCGCGGCCGGAACGGCTGCCGGCGACGATCGCGAGCCGCTGCCAGCGGCTGTCGATCCGCCGCCCGGCGCCCGAGCTTGCGCTCGCCTGGCTCAAGGAGCGCGACCCGGCGATCGAGTGGGCCGGGCTGCTGGCGCTCGCGGCCGGCGCGCCGGTCGGGGCGCTCGCGCTCGCGGCCGGCGGGGCCGGGTCGCTCGAGCGCGAGATGGCCGAGCTCCCGTCGCTGCTCGCGCGGCCGGACGCCGACCTGATCGGGCTCGCCGAGCGCTGCCAGGGGCCGCTGGCGGCGGAGCGGCTGCGCTGGATCGAGAACTGGGTCACTGATCGCATCCGCCGCGCGCTGCTCGCGCCCGCACCCGGTCACAGTCCGGGCAGCCCGGGCTTGCCAGTCGCGGTGCGGAGGCGACATATTCAGGGCCTGTATGCGATCCTCGACGAATTGCGTGCGGCGCAGGCCGCGTTGCGCACCCCGGCCAACCCGACCCTGTTGTGGGAACGGGTGCTGGGGCTCATCTCCGCGGAGCTCGCAGGCGTGCGCGCGGCGCGCGCACGCTGAGTGGCAAGGACGCTGATGCGACAGCCGACCAACAAGCCGGGACTCCTGACGCTCACGATCAAGGACAAGAGCGCGCTGTACCTCGCGTACATGCCGTTCGTGAAGAACGGCGGCCTGTTCATCCCCACCAACAGCAACTACCGCCTCGGCGACGAGGTGTTCATGCTGCTGAACCTGATGGGCGAGGAGGAGAAGCTGCCGGTTGCCGGGCGCGTGATCTGGGTGACGCCGAAGGGCGTCGCCGGCCGCCGCGTCGCCGGCATCGGCGTGCAGTTTTCCGACCAGGACCGCGGCAATACGCAGAAGAAGATCGAGAACTACCTCGCCGGCGCGCTCGGCGGCGACAAGCCGACGCACACGATGTAGGGTCGATTGCCGGGCGATTCCTCGCCCGCCGGATCCTCGACTCCCCAGCCCAGCCGATCGTCGACGCCGATCGCGCCAACACGACCGGCCGCCCGCCGCCGCGCGATTCGAACGGCTGGCCGCATCCGGCGGTCGTGCGCTCGACAGTCGCCGCGCGACGGTGAAAAATTGGCGCATCGGCGAACGGGACCGTCGCAGCGGGGGATGGCGAGCATGTGGATTCGTACGTGGATGCCCGCGGCGGCCCTCGGGCTCGGCCTCGTCGCGTGCGGCGGGCCGACCGAGACCATCAACCTCGGCAAGCACGGCCACATTCGCTTCGACAGCGCCGAGGTCACGATCGCGCGCAGCACCGGCCCTGACGCGCATCTCGGCAGCGGCGGGACGTTCAGGATCGGCGGCGAGCAGGTCGTGCTGTCGCCCGAGCAGCGCGTGCAGGTCGCGAGCTACTACGGCGCCGCGCGCGCGATGCGCGCGCACACGATCGAGACCGGCAAGGCGGGCGCCGAGGTCGGCCTGACCGCCGCCAAGGAGGTCGTCTCCGGCCTCGCGCACGGCGACACCTCGCAGGTGGGCACGAAGGTCGAGGCGCAGGCGCAGGAGCTGAAGCGCACGGCGCAGGGGATCTGCACGGACCTCGCCTCGATGCGCACGGCGCAGCAGGCGCTCGTCACCTCGCTCGAGTCGTTCCGGCCCTACGCGGTAATCGAGGAGTCGGACGTCGCCGATTGCGACAAGGACTTCCGGTCGGGCAAGCCGGCCGGCTGAGCCCGCCGGCTCAGCGGCGCGCGATCTGCGCGGCGGTGAGGCCGCCCTTCAGCACCATCGCCTCGAAGCCGCGCTCCGACAGCACGAAGGCGCCGGCCGAGCTGCGCCGGCCCGTGTCGCAGACGACGATGTACTGCGCCTTCGGGTCGAGCTGCTTGATCTTCAGGCGCAGGAAGTAGAGCGGCACGTTGATCGCGCCCGGCAGGTGCCAGGCGTCGAACTCCGACGGCAGGCGCACGTCGAGCCACTTCGCGCCCGAGCCCTCGACGAGGCCGGTCGCGTCGTCGTAGTCGACCCAATGCAGCATCGGCTCGTTCAGCAAGGTATTGAAGTCCGCCTTGTTGAGCCGCATCAGCGAGCCTTCGCTCACCATCGTCACGGTCGCGTTGCGCTTCGATTCGGAGATCAGCGCTTCCTCGCCGAAGGTGTCGCCGGGGCCGAGCTCGGCGAGCTTGATGCCCTCGCGGTTCAGCGGCGTCTCGCGCGTGACGGTGCAGCGCCCCGAGGTGATCGCGTAGAAGAAGTCGCCTTCGTCGCCCTGCTTGATGACGACCTCGCCGGCGCGGTACGAGACCCGCTGCATGCGCATGAAGATCGCCTGCAGGTTCGACGGCGGGATGCGGTGGAAGGCCTTCGTCTGCAGCAGCGTCGTCATCCAGTCGTCGCTCGACACCGGCGAATCGGCGCTGAGCTCGTTGACCTCGTAGCTGCCGGTCTGGTCCCACGTCAGCAGCACGTCCAGAAGGTCGGAGTCGACCGCGAGGAAGGTGACGTCGGTGGCGGTGCGCGCGGTGAAGCGGCGCGGCTGGCCCGGCGCGAGCGGATTGCGCGCCTCAACGGTGCCGGAGCGGATCACGGCGACCGTCTGCTCGCCGCTGCGCAGCTCCACCTCGCCCGAGACCAGGTAGAACGTGCGCTTGTCGTTGTCGCCCTCGCGGAACAGCGCGCGCCCCGCGCCGATTTCCTTGAGCGCGGTCTTGCGCGCCAGGGCGGCCAGGTTGTCCTTCTTGAGCCCGTCGAGCGGCGAGAACTTCCGCAGCAGGGCAGGGTCGAGCTCTTCGTTGTCCATCAGCAACCGCGGTGCGAGACCGGCACGGATGGTAGCACGCGACCCCGCGCCGCCGCGCCGCGCCGGGCGGCGGGCCGGGTCACGGCGGCAGCTGCTGCCAGCCGGCGTCGGGCTTGAAGCGCGGCCCGTGGCGCGCGGCGAGTTCCTCGAGCCGCGCGACGACCGCGGCGAGCCCGCGCGTGCGCGCGTAGTAGAGCGGCCCGCCTCGGAACGGCGCAAATCCGGTGCCGAAGATGACGCCGGCATCGAGCAGGTCCGCGTCGGCAACGACGCCCTCGCGCAGGCACGCGACCGCCTCGTTCAGCATCGGCAGGATCAGCCGGTCTTGCAGGTCGGCGGGCGCGCTCGCGCCGCCCGCCGCGGGCTTGACGGGCTTGCCGTCCTGCCAGCGATAGAAGCCCTCGCCGCTCTTGCGACCGAGCTTCTTCGCGGCGAGCAGCGGCTCGAGCACGGCCGGCCGCGGCGTGCCGAAGGCCTTCGACAGCACCTCGCCGACATGGAAGGCGACGTCGAGGCCGACCGTGTCGGCGAGCTCGACCGGGCCCTGCGGCATGCCGAAGGCGAGCGCGGTCTCGTCGATCAGCGCGAGCGGCAGGCCTTCGCCCGCCGCCAGCATCGCCTCGGTCAGGTACGGGAACAAGATCCGGTTGACGACGAAGCCAGGCGCGCTCGCGCAGGGCAGCGGCAGCTTGTCGAGGCGGCGCGCGAACGCGAGCGCCGCGGCGACCGCCGCCGGGTCGGAGCCCTTGCCGTGGATGACCTCGATCAGCGGCATGCGCGCGACCGGGTTGAAGAAGTGCAGCCCGACGAGGCGTGCAGGATTCCCCAAGCGCGCCGCGAGGGTCTCGAGCATGAGGCTCGAGGTGTTGGTCGCGAGCACGGCGCCCGGCTTCAGGCGCGGCTCGAGCGCCGCGTACAGCGCCTGCTTGGCCGCGACATCCTCGAAGATGGCCTCGATGACGACGTCGGCGGCGGCCGCGCCATCGCCCGGGACGTCGGCCTTGAGGCGCGCCGCGTTCGCGGCGGCCTCCGCCGGCGACTTCGCGCGCTTGTCGAAGCCGGCGCGCGCCCGCGCCAGCGCAGGCTCCACCAGCTCGAGCGAGCGGTCCTGCAGCGTGACCTCGAGGCCGCGCTGCGCGCACCAGGCGGCGATGTCCCCGCCCATGACGCCCGCGCCGACGACGTGCACGCGCTTCGCGGGCGTCGCGGGCTTGCCGCCGAGGCCCTTCAGGCGATCCTGCAGGAAGAACACGCGCACGAGGCTGCGCGAGGCGCCGGTGCAAAAGAGCTCGGCGATCGAGCGCGCCTCGGCCTCGAAGGCGGCCTCGCCCGCGGCGCCGTAGCGCTCCCACAGGTCGATGATCGCGTACGGCGCCGGGTAGTGATCCGGGCGGGCGCGCTTCGCCACCTCGGCGCGGCTCGCGCGCGCGATCAGCGGCCGCAGCGGCCCGAGCGCCAGCACGCGATCGAGGAACGGCGCGCGGTGCGGCGGCGGGGCCCGCGTCACGAGCGCCGCGGCCGCGGACTTGAGCTCGGCGAGCGGCGCGAGGGCATCGACGAGGCCGAGCGCGAGCGCACGGGGCGCGCGCACCGGCCGGCCGGTCAGCATCAGGTCGAGCGCGGCCCGCGCGCCGATCAGGCGCGGCGTGCGCACGGTGCCGCCGAAGCCCGGATGGATGCCGAGCTGCACCTCGGGCAGGCCGAGCGAGAGCTTGCCGTCGTCGGCGCCGACCCGGTAGCGGCAGGCGAGCGCGAGCTCGAGGCCGCCGCCGAGCGCGAAGCCATGGATCGCCGCGACGCTCGGCATCGGCAGCGCCGCGAGGCGGTCGAGCACGCGCTGTCCGCCGCGGATCAGCTCGTAGCCGGCGGCCGGATCCGCAAGGCCCTTGAACTCGGTGATGTCGGCGCCGGCGACGAAGCCGTTGGCCTTGGCCGAGAACACGACGAGCGCGCGCGGCCGTGCCCGCTCGACCTCGGCGAGCCGCTCGTTCAGCGACTCGAGCACGGCACGCGACAGCGTGTTGGTGGAGGAGCCGGCGCGATCGGCGCCGAGCCAGCCGATGCCGTCGGCATCGATCGACCAGCTCCAGTGGCCGGTCACGGGGGAGGGCGTCATCCCTCCGACTTTAGCTCAGGCGGCGGCCGACGTCGCGCGCGGCCGGACCTCGAAGTCGCAGACCAGCGGCAGGTGGTCCGAGAAGCGCACCTTCGGGACGCGAAAGCCGGTCACCTCGATGCCCTCGGTGTAGAGGATGAAGTCGAGCTCGCGGCGCGGGTTGTGGCTCGGGTAGGAGGGCAGGCCCGCGGTGTTCGCGCTCTTGAGGCCCGAGGCCTCCATGAAGAGGTAGATCTCGTGGTCGCCCCAGAAGGTGTTGAAGTCGCCGGCGACCAGCACCGGCTTGGAGGAGCGGGTGACGAGGTCGTGCAGCGTGCGCAGCTGCGCCTGGCGATGCCGGTACTTGAGCGACAGGTGCACGAGGAAGATGACCGCGTCCTCGAGCTCGAGCTCGATGATCAGGCGCTTGATGCCCGTGTCGAAGTAGTGGAAGCGCTCGCCGTGCACGCGCGGCGCGGCGAGGAAGGCGTTGCCCTGCTTGCGCACGATCGGCATCAGCGAGCTCAGCGACTCGACGCCGTACTTGCACTCGTAGATCGAGTAGTGGCCGAGCTCGCTGCCGATGAACTCGGCCTGGTTCAGCATTCCGGTGCGGATGGAGCCCGTGTCGACCTCGATCAGGCCGACGACGTCGGGGTCCTCGGCCTTGATGAAGCCCGTGATCGCATCGAGCACCTGGCGGTTGCTGCGCAGGTAGCCAGCGCCCGGCAAGGGCAGGTGGAAGGCCGGGCCGGTGCCCGTCGCGTAGCGGATGTTGTAGAGCAGGATGCGCATCGTGTCGGCGAACGCAGCCGGGGAAAGCCGCGTTATGTCGGGATTCTAACGTGTCGCTTCCGGCACCGTGCGCTAAACTCGTCACGTTACGGAGGGACACGCATGGTGTCGCAGCAGGATCCAGTCCGCGTTTTCGTGGGACACCTGTGGGAAGCGGACGACGACTACCTGCGCGTGTTCGAGTTCCTCGAGAGCGCGCGCAACTTCTACTACCGGAACTCGAGCGCGCCGGACAAGCGCCCGCCGGGCGGCAAGGAGCCGGAGCGCGAGGAGCTGAGGCAGCAGATCACGCCGGCCGAGGTGGTGATCCTCTTGGCCTCGCACCACCGTCGCGCGCCGGACCTGGTCGAGTTCCAGGCGAACTACGCGAAGGCCTCGGATAAGCCGGTCATCCTGCTGACGAGTTTCGGCTCGACGAGCGCGGTGTCAAAGGTGCTGTCGGCGCTGGCCGACGAGAACATCGACTGGGACGAGCGGGCGCTGATCGATGCGGTGCGCCGCCAGGCGCGTCACGAGGACACGCAGCGCTGGGACACGATCGACTTCAAGATGGACTGAGGCCGCTCAGGCTTCCGCGGCGTAGAGCATCGGCATGACGACGCTCTCGGGCCGCTCGCGGACGAGGGCGATCGGCGCCGCTTCCGGTGCGCGCGTCACCGGCACCGCGGCCGTGACCCGCGCGACCTCGCCGAAGAGATCGACGATGCGCGCGGCGAACAGGTCCGCCTGCTCGGCGCTCATCTTGCGTACCGTCGCCTGCACCGCCGACTCGCCGGGCATCGGGCGCACCGACTGCAGCCCCTGGCGGATGGCGATGAACTGCTCCTGTAGTGCGCTTGGCAACTCGGTCGCGTCGATGTCCCGAAGGTGTTTCGAGAAAGCGACCGTAAGTCGATGTTTTAGCGAAGTTCCTTTCGCCAATTCCAAGGTGGCCGCGTGCAATTTGCCGCATGCACTCATGTTGTATAAACCCCGTCCGACACGCGCGGCGCAAGGACCAAAAAACGTACTTGCGCGAAGAACCTCAGGTGCAATGTGAACTGCTTCTCCGGGACTTTTCAGCGTCCGGACAAGCACGTAGAGCGACTATAGTCGGGCTTCGTGAAAATGCAACGGGTTTTAGCGTAATTACGTCGCAAAGCGCTTGACACGCAGGGCAGCCTGCAAAGCTGAGGTGCTGCACGCGTTACGCGACCTAAGTCGCTGAAAAATGGCGTTTCTAGAATTTACTTTAAGTGTTGCGCGCGAGGATCGGCGCGACCGGGCCGGAGAGAGGCGATGAGCCGCGCGTTCGTGAAGGAATCCGAGGACAGCGCCGGCGATGCCGATCTGCCGGAGCGGCCGATCAGCCCGCACCGCAATCTCGTGACCGCCTCCGGCCTCGAACAGATCGCCGCCCAGGTGCGCCGGCTCGAGGAGGAACTGGCCGCGGCGCGCGCGGCCGGCGACAAGGCGCTCGTCGCACGCTGCCAGCGCGACCTGCGCTACTGGAGCCAGCGCCGCGCCTCGGCCGAGCTCGTCCCGCCGGCACGCGGCGACGGCCGCGTGCGCTTCGGATCGACCGTCACGATTGAGTTCGACGACGGCAGCCGCCGGGTCCTTCGGATCGTCGGCGAGGACGAGGCGGACCCGGCGGCCGGGACGGTCGCCTACGTCGCGCCGGTTGCCGCCCAGATGATCGGCGCCCGGCTCGGAGAGCGGGTGGCGGTCGGGGGCCGCGACGGGGAACTCGTCGAAATCGCCTGATTTCCCGGGGCCTTTGCAGGTTTCGGCAGGTCCCGGAGCGCCCAGTGCGACCTGGGTCTCGGAATCGAGACCTGCGTCACTCAGTGACCGGAAAATGTGAAATCGCCCGCACCGGCATATTCCTGAGGTCAGCACCATGGCCCCGTCAGGCGTAAACGGCCGCCATTGCGCGCGGCCTTTCGCTACGAACGCAGGGTATCCGCATGGTGCGCACATCAACGCGTCCTTCCTTCGACTCGCCGGCGGCCGGCGCCGACGGCGCCCAGGCCGCTGAGGCCCGCGTCGCGGTGCTGGTGGTCACGGCCGACGACGCGCTGTGGACCACGCTCGCCGGCGCCGTGCCCGGCCTCGACGCGCGGCAGTTCGACAGCGCCGCGGAACTCGTCGCCAACTGGGCCGCGACGCGTCCCGCGGTCGTGCTGATCGACTCGCGCGCCGCCGGCAGCCTCGCGGCCTCGGTCGAGTGCGTGCTGACGCACGGCGGCGCGCTGGTCGCGGTCGCGCTCGTCGACGAGGAGCATCGCACCGCCGCTGCCGCCCTCGAGCGCAAGCGCTCGCTGTTCGATCACATCCGCGTGCCGCTTGATGCCGGCACCGCGCGCACGGTCATCGACCGCGCCGCCGAGGAGGCGCTTGCGCGCCTCGCGCTGACCGACGGCGAGGTGGGCGTCGGCGCCGGCAGCCCGCCGCGCAAGACGAAGTCGGGCCTGCCGCTGATCGGCTGGATCGCCGCGGGACTCGGCCTGCTGGCCGTGGCCGCGGGCGTCTTCTTCCTGAACGGCCCCTCGGGCACCGAGCAGGCGCCGAAGACCGCCGCCGCGCCGAGCACGGCGCCCGCCGCGGCCACTGCGCCGGCGACTTCCGCCGCGCCGGCCGCCGCGACCACCGGGCTCTCGCCCGAGGAGGTCGAGGCGATGCTCGACAGCGCCCGCAACGCGATGCGCGAGAAGCGCTACATCGACCCGCCGGCCGACAGCGCGCTGACCCGCTACAAGGCGGTGCTCGACGTCGACCCGGCGAACGGCGAGGCCCGCCAGGGGCTCGACCGCATCGCGGACCTGCTGCTCGCGCGGGCGACGACCGCGCTCGGCACGCGCGACTACAACACGGCGCTGCGCGCGCTCGAGGTCGCGCGCAGCCTCAAGCCCGACCACCCGCGGCTCGCGGCGCTCGATGCGCAGCTCGGCGAGCGCATGAAGGACCTGACGGTCACGCAGGTGCAGGCGGCGCTGCAGGCGAACGCCTTCACGCGCGCCAACAACCTGATCCAGCAGGCCGAGCGCACCGGCAGCATCCCGGCCGCGCAGCTCGAGGCGCTGAAGCAGGACGCGGCGCGGCGCGAGTCGGCTGCCGAGCTCGCGAACCTCGCGCGCATGGCGCAGGCGCGCATCGCGCAGGGCCGCCTGCTCGAGCCCGCGGACGACAGCGCGAAGCACTACCTGCAGGCGCTCGGCGCGCGCGGCGGCTACCCGGCGGACGACCTCGCGCGGCTGAACGACGCCTACGTGCGGCGCGTGACGGTCGAGGCGAAGGCCGCGCTCGCGCGCGGGGCCGGCGCCGACTTCGACGCCTGGGCGGCCGAGCTGAAGGCGAGCGGCGTGCCGGCTGCGCAGATCCAGGCGCTGCAGCGCGACTCGGACAAGGCCAAGGAGCAGGCGCGCACCACCGACGTGCAGCGCCTCGCGCAGCAGGTGCGCGACCGCATCGCGAGCCACCGGCTGACCAGCCCCGACAGCGACTCGGCGCTGCACTACTACCGCGCTCTCGCGGCGGCCGATGCGAGCAATGCGGCGCTGCCGGCCCTGAAGGATGCGCTCGTCGCGGCGCTGCTCGAGCAGACGCGGACCGCCTCGATTGCCGGCGACAGCGCCGGCGCGCAGGCGGCGGCCGACGCCGCCCGCGACCTCGGCGCGCCGTTCGCGCAGATCGCCGGCGCGCAGGCCGCCGGTGCACAGGCGGCCAAGCCGCAGATGGCGACACCGCCGAAGCTGACGCGGGGGCTCAGCCCGGTCTACCCGGAGCGCGCCGCGACCGCCGGGACCGAAGGCTGGGTGGACGTCGAGTTCACGGTCAACGTGAAGGGCGGGGCGGAAGAGGCGCACGTCGCCGACGCCTCGCCGCCGGGCGTGTTCGACCAGGCGGCGCTGAACGCGGTCCGCAAGGCGCGCTTCGAGCCCGCCAAGTCGACCGACGGCACGCCGATGTCGGTGTCGACGCGCATGCGGGTCCGCTTCTCGCTGAAGGGTGCCTGATGGGCGAGGACGCCAAAACCGTCAAGCTCAAGCTGCCGGAGCGGCCCGCCGCGCCCTCCGGGGCGCCGCCGCTCAAGATGCTGGTCGTCAACGACGATCTGGCGATCCGGCTGCGGCTCGCGGACCTGCTGGCGCCGCATTGCCCGTCTGCCGTCATCGACAGCTGCACGCATGCCGCCGCGCTCGAGATGCGCAGCCGCCTGCGCGAGTACGCCGCGGCGATCGTCGTCGTCGACTTCGCCGGCACGCCGCCGCCGCTCGAGGCGCTGCAGGTCGTCGCGCAGATCAAGGCGGTCGCGCGTTCGATCGCGGTCACGGTCATCGGCCGCAACGGCGGCGAACGCTCGGCGGTCGAGGCGCTGCGCGCCGGGGCGATCGACTACTGGTCGCTGCACCACGTCGACGCCAGCGCGCTGGTCGATGCGCTGCGCGCGCACTTCGTCAGCACCGGCGCCTCCTCGACGATGAGCGTCGCGGTCGTCGACACCGGACCGCTGATTGCCGGCTACCGGATCGTCAAGGAGCTCGCGCGCTCGCCGCGGGCGACGCTGTACCTCGCCGACAGCGAGGAGCTCCACCAGCAGGTCGCGATCAAGGTGCACGGGCATCGCGAGCGCGCCGAGGCCTCCGACAGCGAGCAGGACCGGTTCCTGCGCGAGTGCCGGCTGCTGTCGCAGCTGAACCACCGCGCGATCGCGGACGTGTTCGACTTCGGCGTCACCGACGAATGCCACTGGCTCGCGATGGAGTACTTCCCGGCCGGCAGCCTCAAGGCGCGCCTGCGCCACCCGGTCGCCGAGGCCGAGGCGATCGCCTACATCCGCCAGGTCGGCTCGGCGCTGCGCGTGATCCACGCCGCCGGCGTCGTGCACCGCGACCTCAAGCCCTCGAACATCATGCTGCGCGCGGACGACTCGCTGGCGCTGATCGACTTCGGCCTCGCGCGCCCGTCGCAGTCCGACTCCGGGCTGACGAGCCCGAACGTCCGGGTCGGCAGTCCCGCCTACATGGCGCCGGAGCAGGTGCAGGGCAACCCGCCGGACGAGCGCTGCGACCTGTACTCGCTCGGCATCGTGTTCTACGAGCTGCTGACCGGCGAGCTGCCGTTCAACGCGCCGACGATCCAGGCGATCCTCGAGATGCAGCTGAAGGCGACGCCGCCGGCGCTGCCGTCGCAGCTCGCCCGCTACCAGCCGGTGCTCGACGGGCTGCTGTCGAAGCGCCCGATCCAGCGGTTCACCTCGGCTGACCAGTTTCTCGAAGCGCTCGCCGTGGCGAGCGGACACGTGCCGATGCGGAGAAAAGCCTAATGATGAAAGCCTCTTTCGCCTGGTCGCGCAGCCAGGGTGGCCCGGTCGCCTTCGGCGGCCTGATCCTGCTGTTCGCGCTGGCCGTGCTGCTGCCGGGCCTTCGGCTCGCCGGACGGCTCGATGACACCGCGGCGGCAATCCGCCTCGTCAGCGAGCAGCGGCGCCAGCCCGACGTCATCAGCGGTGCGCTCGCCTCGGTCCGCGATCGCCTCGAGAGCTTCGGCTATGTCGAGGAGCCGCTCGGAGAGCTGCGCGACGCGACCAAGGAGCTGGACGCGCTCATCGCGCACCTGAACGCCGATCCGCGCCCGGCCGGGGCCTTCGACGCGAGCCCGGCGCGCGCGGTGCAGAGCTCGGCGCTGCTGCGCTCGCACCTCGAGATTCTGACGAAGTCGTGGAAGTCGTACCGCGAGGCGCTGCAGCCGGTCATCGGCTTCTCGGGCATGCCGTACGCCGACAGCGAGTCGGCCGGCGTGCAGCTGAACAATGGCGGCCGCAAGCTGGTCGTCGAGGCGCGCAAGGCGCTGGTCGCCGCCCGCAAGGAGAGCCCGGTGCTGGTGGCCGCGACCGGACGCGTCGCGGCGCTGCTCGAGCAGGACTCGGCACGGCTGTCGACCTTCCTGCGGCTGCTGATGCTCGCGGCGCTGAGCGGCGCCATGGCGCTCGGCGTCGGACTCGTGTACTTCGCGATCGCCCGGCGCCGCCAGTCGAAGCAGCTGGCCGACGCGCTGCGCCAGACCGCCGACATCCTCGGCACGGTCAAGGACGGCCTTTTCCTGCTCGATGAGAAGATGCGGATCGGCGCCACGCACTCGGCCTCGGTCGAGCGGCTCTTCAAGCGCTCCGAGCTGGCCGGCATCAGCTTCGAGGAGCTGCTGAAGCCGCTGGTGCCGGAGAAGACCCTGCAGACCGCGCAGCGCTTCGTCGAGGTGCTGTGGTCGGAGCGGACCCGCGAGAACCTCGTGAAGTCCATCAACCCGCTGCAGGAGGTCGAGGTGACCTTCGAGGGCGCGGGCGGCCAGCAGGAAACCCGCTGGCTCGAGTTCGACTTCCACCGCGTGAAGACCGACGGCAAGCTCGTCAACCTGCTGGTCTCGGTCAACGACGTCACGCAGCGCGTGCGCCTGGCACGCGAGCTCGCCGAGTCGCGCGAGAAGGCGCAGTCGCAGGTCGACACGCTGCTCGGCGTGCTGCACGTGAACCCGCAGCAGCTGCGCTCGTTCCTCGGCGACTCCGACGCCGCGATGAAGATGGTCAACGCGATGCTGCGCGAGCCGGCGCGCGAGGAGGCGGCCTTCCGCCGCAAGCTCGACAGCATCTTCCGGCAGATCCACGCGATCAAGGGCGAGGCGGCCGCGCTCGGCCTCGGCACCGTCGAGAGCCGCGCGCACGAGTTCGAGGACGCGCTCAAGGACCTGCGCGAGCGGCCGGCGCTGTCCGGCGGCGACTTCCTACCGCTGGTCGTCAAGCTCGACGACCTGTTCACGCACCTGGCCTCGATCAACGACCTGGTCTCACGGCTCGCGCAGCTGAACTTCGTCAGCGGCACGCCGGACGAGGCCGCCGCCGAGGCGCCGCCGAAGCAGGTCGCGCCGCAGCCGCCGGACCCGATCACCGAGACGCTGACGCAGCTCGTGGAGCGCATCGGCAAGGAGCGCGGCAAGAGCGCGCAGCTCGCGGCCGACGGCCTCTCGCAGGTGCCGGCCGACTACCGCCGCGCGATCAAGGACATCGCGGTGCAGGCGGTGCGCAACGCGCTCGTGCACGGCATCGAGGAGCCGGACTTCCGCAAGCGCTCCGGCAAGGCCGCGACCGGCACGATCAAGGTGGAGTTCCGCAGCGAAGGCGCGAACGGCTACCGGCTCATCATCGAGGACGACGGCGCGGGCCTCAACGCCCGCAAGATCCGCGAGGCGGCGATCGCCCGCGGCATCGTGACGAGCGAGGAGGCCGCCCGGCTCGAGTCGAAGCAGCTGCTGTCGCTGCTGTTCCGCCCGGGCTTCAGCACCCAGGAGGTCGCCGACGAGGACGCCGGCCGCGGCGTCGGCATGAACGTCGTCGCCGAGCTGGTGCGTGAGCTGCACGGGCGCATCGGCATCTCGAGCGGCGAGGGACGCTACACGCGCTTCACGATCGTGTTGCCGGCCGCGACGGCCGCGGCCGCCGGCGCGGCGGCCTGAGCGGCGAGGCCAGCGTGAACGCAGTCGCCCCGCTCAAGCTGATGATCGTCGACGATTCGAACATCATCCGACGCCGCATCGAGCGTTCCCAGCAGATCGACCGCCTGCACGTCGTCGGCGCCGCCGCCAACGGCCGCGAGGCGATCGAGCTGTTCCAGAAGACCAACCCCGACGTCGTGACGATGGACCTGACGATGCCGGAGATGGACGGCATCGAGTGCGTCGAGCGGCTCGTCGCGCTGAAGCCGGAGGTCCTGATCCTCGTCGTCTCGGCGCTCGCCGACAAGGCGACCGCGGTCGAGGCGATCGCCAAGGGCGCGAACGGCTTCCTGTGCAAGCCGTTCACCGACCGGCAGCTGAACGACGCCTTGGCGGAGCTCCTGCAGGAACTCTGAGCGTGCTGAACGAAAACGAAATCCGCACGTTTATCCAGGGCGCGCTGCACTACTTCGAGGTGGCGGCGCGCCAGCCGGTTGCGGTCGGCTCGCCGTACCTCGTGACCGACGGTCCGCCGAGCGTGCACGAGTACATCGGCGTGATCGGCGTCTCCGGCAAGCGCAAGGGCGCGGTCTGCTTCACGGCGCCGCGCTCGATGCTGATGGTGCTCCTGATGCGGATGAACGAGACCGACACGTCCGAGGCGAACATGAAAGACCTGATCGGCGAGGTCACGAACACGATCTCGGGCAATGCCCGGCGCGACTTCGGCAAGGACTTCGTGATCACGGTCCCGACCGTCCTTTCGAGCGAGAACGGCAAGTTCGCATCGCCCGTCGCGGCGCGGCCGTTCGTGATCCCGCTCAACTGGCGCTCGCACTCCGCCAAGCTGATCGTCTGCCTCGAGTAGGCAACCCGGCGCCGCCTCAGGCGCGCGAGCGCGGGTAGCACGGCAGGCCGTCGCCCGGCCGGTCCCAGGCGAGCGCATCCTCCATCCAGATGTGGTCGGCCGGCGCAAATTCGCCCGCCCGGTCGAGCGTTGCCAGCGTCAGGTCGATCTCGCCGGCGCGCCGGTCGCTGCGGTAGCTCAGCGGCGTGCCGCAGCGGCCGCAGAAGCCCCGGTGCACGCCGGGCGAGGACGGGTACTCGCGCGGCGGCTCGCCGTGGTACTCGAGGCTCGCGAGCGGCACCGTGAGCCAGCCGACCGCGTGCGCGCCCTGCGCGCGGCGGCAGGATTCGCAGTGGCAGAGCGTCGTCGGCGCGATCGGCGCGGCGCAGCGGTAGCGGATGCGGCCGCACAGGCAGCGGCCGTTGAGGCTCGGCTCGGACATCGCGGGCTCCTTGGGCTCGGGCCGGCATCGTACGCCGGCCGGCCGCGGGGCGCGCGCGGGTTCAGCTTTGCTTAACGGCGAGCTTGGCGAGCGCGCCCGCCGCGTTCACGAACTCGCTCGGCATCATGATGACCGTCATCGTGTTCTGCTCGGCGCCGATCTCGGTGAGCATCTGCATGCGCCGCAGCTCCAGCGCCGCCGCCGAGCGGCTGATCTCGTCGGCCGCCTCGCGCAGCTTGACCGCCGCCGCGAACTCGGCTTCGGCCTTGATGATGCGCGCGCGCTTCTCCCTGAGCGCCTCGGCCTCCTGCGCCATCGCCCGCTGCATCGACTGCGGGATCTCGACGTCCTTCATCTCGACCCGCTCGACCTGCACGCCCCAGGGTTCCGTGACCCGGTCGATGAGCTCCTTGAGGCTCATCGACAGCTGGTCCTGCTCCTTCAGGACCTCGTCGAGCGAGTGCTTGCCCATGACCGTGCGCAGCGCCGTCAGCGAGGTCTGCGTGACCGCCGCCAAGTAGTTCTCGACCTCGATCAGCGCCTCGCGCGGCCGCGTCACGCGGTACCAGACGACCGCCCGCACCTTGACCGGCACGTTGTCCTTGGTCATCGACTCCTGCGGCTCGATCGCGAGCGTCACGACGCGCACGTCGACGATGCGCATGACGTCGATGATCGGGATGATCCACCTGATTCCCGGGTCGCGCGTCGCGACGTAGCGCCCGAGCCGGAACACGACGCCCCGCTGGTACTGCTGGATGATTCGAAGCCCGCTCAGCAGCAGCAGGACGAGGATGGCGAGGATGATCATCGGCATCAGCGTGCCTCCGGCGGCGCCCGGCGCCGCGCCCGACCAAGCGTGTCCTTGTAGACGACGCCGCCCTTCATGACGAACACCACGCGGCGCACGGCGGTGATGTCGGTGAGCGGGTCGCCGTCGAGCGCGATGAGGTCGGCCTCGAGCCCGGTGGCGATCCGCCCGATCCGGCCGCCGAGGCCGACCGCCTCGGCGCCAAGCGCGTTCGCCGACACGAGCGCGGCCATCGGCGCGACGCCGGCGTCGCGGACCCGGTCGACGAACTCCTCGGCGTTGGAGCCGTGCGCGCCGGCGACGGCGTCGGTGCCGAACACCATCTTGAGCCCGGGCGTCGCGGCAGCGCGCCGCACGATGTCGTGGTTCATCGGCAGGATCCGCTCCATGGCCGCGAAGCCTTCCTCGGTGTAGCCGGGCGTGCCGACGTAGGCGGCGCGGTGGCGCAGGTAGTTCTCGATCACGAGGCCGGCCTGCGGGTCCAGGTAGGTGCCGCGCTCGGCCATCAGCCTGAGGTCATCGTCGGTCGCGAGCGTGCCGTGCTCGACCTGCGTGCAGCCGGCGAGCGTCGCGGCCCGCACGGCCGACTTGTAGGCGTGCACCAGCGTGCGCAGGCCCTGGCGGCGTGCCTCGTCGCAGGCGGCATCGAGCTGCGCCTGCGACAGCGTCATGGCACCGCCGAGGCGGATCGACTGCGAGGCGAAGATCTTGATCAGGTCCGCGCCCGCCGCCTTCTGCGCGCGGATGAACGCGCGGATCTCCTCGGGCGTGCCGGTCTCATCGCCCCTGCCCTCGAGCGGCTCGACGGCGGTCAGGATGCGCGGCCCCGGCACGGCGCCGGCGGCGATCGCATCGCGCAGCGGCAGGTCGGCCGGCGAGCCGACGCTCTGCACCGTCGTGAACCCGGCGAGCAGCGTCGCGCGGGCGTTTTCGGCCGACCGGTACGCGTCCGCCTGCGTCGTGCCGTCGGGGCCAACGTTGCGCCCGTCCGGACCGAAGCTCCACGTGATGTGCACGTGCGCATCGATCCACCCGGGCAGGACCGTCAGCCCGCGCAGGTCGTAGTCGGGCGGTCCGCGCTTCGTGCCGAGCGCCGCGATCTTGCCGTCGCGCACGGTGATCGCGACGCCGTGCTGCACGCCGCCCGCGCCGTCGAGCACGGTGCCGGCCTGCAGCACGATGCTGTCGGTCGCGACGCCGGCGCCTGCGGCGCCGCTGGCGAGCACGGCGGCGACGGACCCGAGGGCAAGGAGCAGGCGCGTCATGGGCTTCGATCCAGGGTTCGGCCGGCGGGCGGGCGGCGCGCCCGCGCGGCGGGTGGAGGCTAGTGCGGTGGCGGGCGGTCGGTGGCGGCGACGCCCGCGGCGGGCGCGACGGGCTGCGCCGGCTTGTGCAGCGGCGGCAGCAGCAGGCACTGCCGCAGGAGCTTCGTCAGCGTCGCCGGCCCCAGCCGCACGTGCGCGAACTCGAGCGCGTTCGCCGCGCGCCGCGCGTGCGCGTCGCCGTCGGCAACCGCATCCAGCATCGCGGTCGCGAGCGCATCCGCCGAGGGCTTCGGCGCGAGCGCCCAGCCGGCGCGACTCTCGGCGATCAGCTCCGCGGCGTTGCCGGTGTAGCAGGCGAGGATCGGCGTGCCCTCGGCGAAGGATTCGCAGATCGCGTGCGGATAGCCGTCCTGGCTCGCCGGCAGCACGAACAGGTCGGCATCCCGGTACCACGGCCGGATCGCGCCGCGGTCGGCGACGCCCTGGATCAGACGCACGTGCGGCGGCAGGGTCGCGGCGGCGAGCGACGGGTCGCTCGAGACGATCGTGGCGGTGCACAACGCAGAACCCAGGTGCGCGCAGGCGGCGACCACGAGGTCGCCGCCGCTCGCGCGGAACTCATCGCCGACGAACAGGAACCGGTAGGGCGGCGTCGGGCGCCGCTTGCGGTGCGAGCGACCGACCAGGTGCGGCTGTGGGCTGCGGGTCACGAAGCAGCGCTCGGCCGCGACGCCGTAGTCCTCGACGAGGCTCGAGCGGCAGCGCGCCGAGACCGGCAGCCACGCGCCGACGCGCCGCGTGAGCGTGCGAAAGCGCCGCTCGCGCAGCCGCGCGACCGAGCCCTTCACCAGCGCCGCGCCGAGCGGCGGGTCCCGGCGCAGCATCGCGGGCGTCGCCTCGAGCGCGACGATCCAGTCGGCGCCCGGGGCACGCGCCAGCGCGGCGAACGCCAGCCGAAAATCGTTGGCGAGCAGGACGCGCGCGGGCGGTGGCGGCGTGCGCCTCAGCGCCTGGCGCCACGCGAGGTCGGCGGCGAGCTCGCTGCCGCGCTCGACTGCCGCCGGCAGGACCGCCGCCCCGAGCGTGCGTGCCGTCAGCCACGCCGCCGGCAACTCGCCGCCGACGATGGTCGCGAGCGCGGCGTACAGGCGCGCGCTCACGAGCCGCTGCTCGCCGCGGCCGTTCAGCAGCGCGATCGCCGCGAACGGCGCGCCGGGCTCGCGCGGCGGCCACGCGCCGCGGTCGGCGCCGGGCAGGCGGTCGCGATCCATCGGGGTGTCGGCGGTGGGGCGGGGCATCTCGACGCGGGCCTTCCTGACCAGGGTCGCCGGGGCATTCCGGGGCGCCAAGCATCGGCCGAAACGAGCGAATTTGCCAATCCGCGCGCGGATTCTGCGGGCGCGCGGGCGGCTCAGCGCGCCTTCGCGAGCTGGCGCCCCAGTTCCGGGCCGGCGGCGTCGATCCGGGCGGTGATCCGCCCGTCGGCACCGACCACGATGAACGCCGGCACCTCGCGCACGCCGAAGCGGCGGAACCAGCTGCCGTCGACGTCGAGCGCGAGCGGCACCGCCACCTGCTGGTGCGCGCGGTACTCGGCGAGGTCCTCGGCCGAGGCCCACAGCCCCGAGGCGATCCCGATCCAGCGCCGCCCGGGCTCGCGCGCGAGCGCCTCGCTCTGCTCGCGCGCGCGGCGGCAGGCCGCGGCGCGCGCCGGCCGGCTGCTCGCGAGGTAGGACTCGCACCACGGCGAGAGGAACATCAGGACCGTGGCGTGGGCCGAGGCCGGGTCGCGCAGCGCCAGCGCCGCGCCGTCCTCACCGCGCACGCTCGCGGTGCCCACGTTGGCGCCGACGCCGAGCTCGGCGAGCACCGGCGTGCGCGGCGCGCGGGCGCCGGCGGAGTCGCTCGCCGGCGCCGCCCGCGCGGCCACGAGCGCCGACTCGAGCCGCTCGTCGGCCAGGTGGCCGACGTAGGCAATGCGCCCGTCGCGGCCGATCACGACGTGCTGCGGCGTGACCCGCAGGTTGAGCGCGTCGGCGAGCCGGCCGTCGTCGATCGCGATCGGCATCCTGAGGCCGTGCTCGGTCCGGTAGCGGCGCACGTCCTCGAGCGAATCGTTGAAGCCCGCGTCGACGGCGATGACGGCGAGGTCGGGGCCCGCCTGTTCGAAGGTGTGCTCGAAGTGCGGCATCTGCTCGCGGCAGGGCACGCACCAGGTGGCCCAGAACTTGAGGTACACGGCCGTGTGGCCGTAGAGCGTCGCGAGGTCGATCTCGCGGCCGTCGATCGTCGTCAGCGTGAGCGCCGGTGCGGGCGTGCCGAGCAGCGTGCTGCCGGCCGCCTGCGCGCGCTCCTGGCCGCTCGAGGCGTGGGCGGGGGCGGCGCCGAGGAGCAGGGCCGTCAGCACGAGCGCGATCGACAGGCGGGGCGGCGACATCGGGCGGTCTCCGGCGGCGGCAGGGGGGGGCCGGGGCTTGGTCCCGGCGGGGTCGGCGTCGTAGCTTAGGCAGCGCCGCCCGCGCGGTCCACGCCGGGGGCTCACCCGAGGAGTCGCTGATGGCCGAGCCGATCCGGATCCGCGCGCTGGAGGCGGGCGACCACGACGCGTGGTTGCCGCTCTGGGCCGGCTACAACGCGTTCTACGGGCGAAGCGGGCCGACCGCGCTGCCCGAGCCGGTCACGCAGGCGACGTGGCGGCGTTTCTTCGACCCGGCCGAGCCCGTCCACGCGCTCGTCGCGGTCGAGGGCGGCGCGCTCGTCGGCCTCGTGCACTACCTCTTCCACCGCAGCACCACGCGGATCGAGGACATCTGCTATCTGCAGGACCTGTTCACGGCGCCGGCGCTGCGCGGCCGCGGCGTCGGACGCGCACTGATCGAGGCGGTCTACGGACGGGCCCGGGCCGCGGGCGCGAAGCGCGTCTACTGGCAGACGCAGGACTCGAACGCGACCGCCCGACGTCTGTATGACGACCTCGCCACGCACTTCGGATTCATTGTCTATGCGAAGGACCTGCCCTGAGCGCGGCGCCCGGACCACGTCGCTGAGGAGTTCGCCCATGAGACCCGCGACCCTCCGGCCCGGACGGGCCGCCAGCGTTGCGCTCGTCGTCGCGCTCGGCGGCCTCCCGATCGCCGGGCGCGCGGCCCCGCCCGAGGCGCGCGTCCTGTCGCTGATTGCGGAGCGCCTGCCGGATCTCGCCGGCCAGGAGCTTCGCGTCGTCAGCGTCGAGTACCCGCCGGGTGGCGCCTCGCCGCCGCACCGGCACGACGCCTATGTCGTCGTCTACGTGCTGAGCGGCGTGCTCACGATGCAGGTCGAGGGTCGGCCGGCCGTGACGCTGAAACCGGGCGACACGTTCATCGAGCGGCCGCCCGACGTGCACGCGGTGTCGCGCAATGCCAGCGAGACCGAGCCGGCACGGTTCCTCGCGATCTTCGTCAAGCGTGCCGAGGCGCCGGCCACGGCCGCGGCGGCACCGACGCCCTGAGCCGGCGGGTCCCGGAGCACTCGCGCGGGTGTCCTCGACAGGCTCGAGGAAAAATTCCCAGCTCGCTGATTTAAAACGATTTATAAAGCCGGTCGCTCAGGCCCGGCGCCGCTGCGGCGGCGCCTCGGCACCATCGAGCAGGCGCGTGCCGACGTCGACGATCGTGTCGATGACCGGGATCAGTTCGCGCCCGAGCGGGGAGAGCGCGTACTCCACCGACGGCGGCGAGGTCGGTGCGACCTGGCGCACGACGACGCCCTTCGACTCGAGCGTGCGCAGGCGCGCGGCGAGCATCTTCGGCGAGATGCCCGGGATATCGCGCTGCAGTTCGCCGAAGCGCCGGGCATCGCCCGACAGCTTCCAGATCACGCTCGGCGTCCACGCGCCGCCGAGCACCTTCATGCAGGCCGCCATCGGACACCCGCGTGGCGGCGGTGGCGCCTTGCTCTTGCGCAGCTTGAGCGGCATTCGGACCCTCCCGGTTACCGGAAGGTTAGTTGAATCTGCGCCTTACCGAAAGCTCGGAGCTATACATTGGTAAGTACGTTCGGTAAGTTTGGCACCCCGTTCCCGAGGAGGTCCCATGAAGCTCTACTACTCGCCCGGTGCCTGTTCGCTCTCGCCGCACATCGTCGCCGCCGAGGCCGGCATCCCCGTGCAGCTCGTCAAGGTCGACCTGTCCACGAAGACCGTGGCGAAGGAGGGCGACTTCTGGGCGATCAACCCGAAGGGCTACGTGCCCGCGATCGAGCTCGACAGCGGCGAGGTCCTGACCGAGGGCCCGGCGATCGTGCAGTACCTCGCGGACCAGAAGCCGGCCGCGAAGCTCGCGCCGGCGAACGGCACGCTCGCGCGTGCGCGCCTGCAGGAGACGCTGAACTACATCACCGCCGAGATCCACAAGAGCTACAGCCCGCTGTTCCGGCCGGACACGCTCCAGTCGGTGCGCGATGAGCGCGTGGCGTACCTGAAGAAGCGCTACGCGCTGATCGACACGCAGCTTGCCGGCAAGCAGTACCTGTTCGGCGATCAGTTCACGGTCGCGGACGCGTACCTGTTCACCGTCACGCGCTGGGCGCACGCGGTGAAGCTGGACCTGTCCGAGTTCGCGGCGCTGCAGGCCTTCCAGAAGCGTGTCGCCGAGCGGCCCGCCGTGCAGGCGGCGCTCAAGGCCGAGGGCCTCTTGTCGCCATCGCACGAAGGCGCGAAGTCCAAGGTCGCCTAGCGCGCGCGGGGGCCCGCGGGCGCCGCGGGCCGCGCGCGCTGCCCGGGCGGGTCAGAGGCTCGCGGCGACCGTCGGCGCGGAGCGCAGCGTCAGCGCCGCGAAGGTCAGCGTGCCGTTCGTGCAGCCGCCGGTCGGCAGCGTCGGCGAGCCGACGACGAACAGGTTCGGGTGGTCGTGCGTGCGGCCGGTGCTGTCGGTGACGCTGGCGGACGGATCGGTGCCCATGCGGCAGCCGCCCGCGGGATGGTCCCAGTAGGTGCCGATGTCGAGCGGCCCGAGCGTACCGTTCTGGTTCGCGGCGAGGCGCTCGAACACCGCGCGCACGTGGGCGATCGTCGCGCCCTGGCGCGCGGCGGCCGCCTCGTCCGGGCGGTGCGAGATCTTCGGCATCGGGTCGCCGAAGCGGTTGCGGCGGCCGGCGTCGAGCGTGAGCTCGCTGTGCCGGTCGGGGTGCACGTCGTAATAGGCGCGCACGCGCGCCGTGGCGCGCGTCGTGCGCGCGCGCCAGTCGGCGAGCAGCGCATCGCCCACCAGCACCCGGCCCGCGTCGTCGCGCAGCCGCGCCTCGCGGTTCGTCGCGCTCTCCCACACGCGCAGGTCGTGACGCACGAACGGCGCGTCCTTCGCGACGCGGAAGAACTGCCGCGAGATCAGGCTGTGCTCCTCGTTCATGCCCGGGAAGACGCGGGCGTCGAGCTCGATGTGCGACTGGATGAAGCCATGTCCGGTCATGTACTTGCCGACGAGGCCCGAGCCGTTCGCGAGGCCCGCCGGGTGGCGCGCCGAGCCCGACAGCAGCAGGAGGTGCGAGCTCCACGCGTAACCCGCCGCGACCACGAAGGTCCGCGCCCGGTACTCGACCGGCTCGTCGGGGCGGTCGCGGTGCCTCGCGTGCGCGACCGCAACTTCCGAGGCGCGGGCGCCCGCGCGCAGCTCCAGGCGCCGGACCAGCGTCCGGTCGTGCAGCACGATCGACTTCGACTCGAGCAGGCGTTTCAGCGTGATGTCGGGCGAGTAGCGCGCGAGCACCGGGCACACCGTGCAGGTATTGCAGCGCAGGCACTGGCTGCGGCCGTCGTACGGTTGCGTGTTCTTGGCCGCCGGCGTGCCCCAGAACGGGATGCCGCTCTTCTCGGCCCAGGCCTTGAGCTCGAGGAGATTCCACGACAGGGGCATGCCGGGCATCGGGTAGGGCTCGGAGCGCGCGTCCTGCGGCAGCGGACTCGGCTCGCCCGCGACGCCGATGCGGCGCTCCGCCTCGCAGTAGTGGCGCTCGAGGTCGGCCCACTCGAGCGGCCAGTCGACCGCGAGGCCGAACATCGACTGCAGGCGCGTGTCCTCCTCCGAGAAGCGGTTCGTGACGCCGCCCCAGTGCATCGCCGAGCCGCCGACGACCATGCTGCGCGAGATCACGCCCTCGCCCGCCTGGTCGGGGATCACGTCGCCCGGCCACGGGTTCTCGCCGTAGTCGAGCAGCCGCGCGCGCTGCGCCCAGCGCTTCGACGCGTCGAACTTGCGATCGCCGGCCTCGACGATCGTGATCGAGGTTCGGGGGCGGAGCTCGGACACCTTCCACGCGAGCAGGGCGGCGGAGATGCCGCCGCCGACGATGCACAGGTCCGATTCGAAGCGGCGTGTCACGCGGGCGCGCCCTCTGCCGGCCGCTCGGACGGCAGCTGCTCGGAACCGGCGAGCCCGCGGCAGCCGAAGCGGCCGATCGTCCGGCGGTAGGCGAGGTCGTTGGCCTCCGGGCTGCCGAAGAACAGCGCCATCAAGTCCGTCGCGACGTGCCCGCCGTCCGGCCGCTCCGGCAGCTCGCGCAGGCCCGCGGCCTCGATCGCCGCGACGACTACGCGCTGCCGCGCCTCCGCGCTCGCGCGCGCGAACGACCCGCCGCTGCGGCGGTCGAGGTCGGCGAACTGCGCGGCGTAGCGCGCCGCGGGCGACGGTGGCGCCCGCCAGAGCCGGGTGAGGCCGTAGCCGTGCTCCATCTGAGCGCCGGCGTGGTAGCCGCGCAGCCACTCGAGGAAGCGCTCGACCGCGCGGGCGCGGCCGTCGATGCCGAGTTCCGACGGCAGGACCGTCTCGGCGACGGCCGTGAGTTCGGCTGCATGCACCGCCCCGAGCTGCGCGATCGCGCGGCGCGCGACGGGGCCGAGGGCCGCGCCCAGCAGCAGAAGCCGTAGCACCGTTCGCCGCAGCATCGTGCCTCCGCACTCGGTTGAGGCCGCGATGCTCCGCGCGCGAGTCCGTCGCCGTCAAGGTCCGGCGCCCGCACCCCTGCCGCGAACGAGGATCGCCGGTACCCGAAATCGCCGCCCGCCGCTCATTCAGTCGAGGACGCGACGCGGCTCGCCCGCAAGGCGCCCCGGCGCGGCACGAGCGGAACCCGTCGGCGCCCCCGGGGCGCGGCCGGTGGCGTCCCCGACCGGATCTTTCCGCCAATACCCGACAAGGAGGCGATATGTCGATCAGGATCTCAGCACTCGCGCTGGCGCTGGCCGCCGTGGCGCTCGGCGGCCGGACGGCCGGCGCCGCCACGTACTACGTCAACTGCGCGACGCATGACGGCCTCAATACGATCGGTGCCGCGGTCAGGGCGGCGAAGGCCTCGGAGCTTCGCGAGCCGGCCACGATCAACGTCACGGGCGCCTGCCGCGAAAACGTGCAGATCACCGACATCGACCGTCTGACGCTGAACGGCCTCCATGGCGCGTCGGTGACCGACGCGAGCAACGGTGCCATCGAGACGATCGGCGTCTATCGCGGCACGGGCATCACGATCGCGGGACTGACCGTGAACGGCGGTGCCGATGCGATCAGCGTCGGCGGCGCAAGCGTCGTGCTGAGCGCGATCACGGCGCAAGGCGCGGTCTCGGACGGGGTCGGGGTCTACCCGGGCGGCTTCGTGTTCATCAACGTCGCCACCTTGCAGAACAACGGCTATGCGGGCCTGCTCGTGTTCGGCGGCGATGCCAACGCGGCCGGCGTGACCACGCAGGGCAACGCCGAGGGCATCGTCGTCGACCGCGGTGGCCGAATGCAGTTTCGCGTGACCGACCCGTTCTACGAAGGGGGCAGCGCCTCGGTGCCCGCCGTCGTGACGCGGAACTCGGACTTCGGCATCCTCGCGCAGAACAACTCGGAGGCGAAGTGCCTGAGCTGCGCGATCACCTCGAACGCCTCGGGCGGCGTGAGCCTCGACATGGGTTCGAACGCGGTCTTCGGCCGCTACTATCTGGCGTCGGGCGTCGCGGAGGCCCCGCTGACGATCACCGGCAACGGTGGCCCGGGCATCATCATCGGCGACCTGTCGAGCGCCGCGATGCCCTTCAGCGCAGGCGCCGGGCTCGTCCAGGGCAATGGCGGCGCGTTCCAGATCGCCTGCAACTCGGCGACGTCGGCCACGCGCCGCGCGCTGCTGTTCGCGAGCGGCGTGACCAACTGCGTGAACTGACGGGCGGCCACCCGCCATCGGCGCTGCGCCGCGGTCGTCCCGCCGCGCGTCAGGGCCGGCCCGCGCGGGCGCCGATGATGGGCGGCACGATGGCGAGCGCAGCCAGCGCACCGGCCAGTTGCGCGGCGACGAAGGCCGGCGCATCGACCGGCCGGATGCCGGCGAAGGTGTCGGTGAGGGAGCGCGCGAGCGTGATCGCCGGGTTCGCGAACGAGGTCGACGCCGTGAACCAGTAGGCCCCGCCGATCCAGGCCGCGACCATCCACGGCGCGTCCCTCGGCTCGCGGTGTCCGATCACGATCGCGACCAGCCCGAAGGTCGCGACGGATTCCGCGAGCCACTGCGCGTAGCCGGTTCGCACGTGGCCCGAGGTCTCGAGCAGCGGCAGGCCGAACATCGCATGCGCGAGCAGCGCACCGGCGCAGCAGCCGGCGGCCTGCGAGAGCGCATACAGCAGCGCGTCGTGCCAGGCGAGCCGGTGCCGCAGGGCCTCGACGAGCGACACCGCGGGGTTGAAGTGCGCGCCGCTGGTCGGCCCGAAGAGGCCGATCAGCGCGGCCAGCACCGCGACGGTCGCGGCGGTATTGGCGAGGAGCGCGACGGCCGCGTTCCCGCCGGCGAGCCGCTCCGCCATGATGCCGGAGCCGACGACAGCGGCCGCGAGCAGCGCCGACCCGAGCGCCTCGGCGGCGACACGGCGTCCGAGGGCGGTGCTCAATGCGCCACTCGGCCGATCTCGCGCAGCTGCGCCTGCAGCGCCATGCGCTCGATCGAGCTCACCGGCAGGCTCAGGAAGAGGTCGATGCGGCGCTCGAGCGTGCGGAAGGCGTCGCGGAACGCCTGCGCCTTCTCGAGCGCGCCCTCGACGTGCGCCGGGTCGGCGACGCCCCAGTGCGCCGTGACCGGCTGGCCGGGCCACACCGGGCACACCTCGCCGGCGGCGTTGTCGCAGACGGTGATGACGAAGTCGAGCGGCGGAGCGCCCGGCGCCGCGAACTCGTCCCAGGCCTTGCTGCGCAGCCCGTCCGTGGGGATCTGCAGCCGCTCGAGCAGCTCGATCGCGGCCGGGTTCACGGTGCCGGTCGGGTAGCTGCCGGCGCTGAACGCGCGAAAGCGGCCACGACCTTTGTAGTTGAGGATCGCCTCGGCCAGGATGCTCCGCGCCGAGTTGCCCGTGCAGAGGAAGAGGACGTTGTAGACGCGCGCGTTCATCTTCCGACTCCGTTCAGTCGAGTGCCTTGCCCATGCAGGTCGCCGATGCCGGGCACAGCGACCTGAACTGCGCGCATTCCCGCATCGCGCCCTCGATCGACCCGCGGTCGATCACGCGATAGCCGCGGCGCGCGAAGAAGTCCGCGGCGGTCTGCGTCAGCAGCACCAGCCGCACGATCCCGGCCGCCCGGGCATCCGCCTCGAGCTGGCGCACGAGCCGATCGCCGAGCCCGCGATGCCGGTGCCGCGGCGAGACCACGAGCGAGCGGAGCAGGGCGCTCGTGCCGTAGCGTTCGAGGCCGACCGCACCGACGATCGCAGCGGCCTCCCGCGCGACCCAGAACTGGAGGGGCGCGCTTGAGAGGTCCTCGACCGGCAGCCCTGCATCCGACAGCAGCAACCTGATCGCGGCCGCGTCCGCGGGCGAGGCGCGTTCGGCCACGGTCACTTCGTGCAGCACGCAGGGGCCTGCGCCGTCGTGGAACGGCTGGGCGGCGCGGCCGCCGGCACCGGCGTCGTCGACGTGCCGTGCGCGAAAACGGCCGTGTCCTCGCCATACACCGGGATGCTGCCGAGCGTGTGGAAGGCCTCCCACGCGACGCCGGACGGGTCGGTGATCCAGTACTTGTCTGAGGTCGCGTAGCAGCAAGCCTGCGCCGTCTCCTCGAGCATCCGCGCGTCGGCGGCCTTCAGCTGCCGCTCGAGATGGCGCAGTTCCTCGTCCGAGTCGACCTGCAGGCCGAGGTGGTTCACGCCGACCGGCTGGCGGTTCGTCGAGATCGCGAAATTGACGCGCGGGTCGTCCAGCATCCACTTCGCGTAGCCGCCCTCGACGCGCGCCGGCGGCGCGGCGAACAGCGCCGTGTAGAAGCGAATGCTCTCCTCGAGGTCGGCGACCGAGACGTGGACGTGGAAGCGCTTCATGCGGTGCGTCTCCGCGAGGCGGGCTTGGCCGGCGTGCACGCCGGCGAGGCGCACTCGGTCGCGAGCGTGCAGCAGTGCTCGGTCAGGAAGGACACGAGCGAGTTCATGCGCTCGAAGCTCGGGCTGTAATAGAGAAAGCGCCCGTCCTTGCGCGCGGCGACGAGCCCCGCCTGCGACAGGGCCCTGAGGTGGAACGACAGCGTCGGGCCCGGGATGCCGAGCCGCTCGCCGATCTCACCGGCGGCGTAGCCTTCGGGGCCTCGCTTGACGAGTAGGCGGAACACCGCGAGGCGCGATTCCTGCGCCAACGCGGCCAGCGATCGCACGGCCGTCTTTGTTTCCATATTTCCAGAATACTAAAAATGATGCCGCGGAGGCAATCTCGGATGCACCGCGCCGAAGCGGCGCACGCGGGCGGGCCCGGCCGATCGCGCGGCGCCCCGCCCGCACGCGGCGGACACCGGCGCCGCGCCTGCGGGGCGGGACGCACGGGGTCGGCAAGATGACGCCCGTATGTCACGCCGTTGAATTCTCGTCGACGGGATCGCGAGCCTTCCCGCCGGAGCCACGACCTGGCTCGCCCCCGCGGCGCGCGGCGAACGCGGCCCTCCGGGGCGGGTCGTCGGGGGTTCGCGCGTCGGGGCGCATCGACGCACCGCGACCCCGCCGCTTGCCGGCGTGGGGACCCTGGACCCGGGTGGTGACGGGATCGCGCAACACGCTACCGCGCTGACGCGGCTGCGCTTTTCGCCCCGCTGTCGTCGCGCGCCGATCGTCGCCAGCCTCGGGTGCGCTCATCGCTTCGTGCGCTGCTGCTGCAGACGATAGCTCGCTCGCTCGAGCGCCCGGCCGGCGTCGACGCCGATCAAAGACCCGCCCGGCGGCCCGCGGTGCGCCGGGTGGGCGGCGGCGGCCGCCGTTCCGCCGAGCGGCGGCCGTTCTCCCCGGCGCCCGGACGCGTGCGCGATCGACCGAGGACGCGAACTCGCCGGGGAAATATGTCCAATCGAGGCGTTGTCAGCTTGCGGGATCGGCCTACACTCGATGCCACAGAGTCGGTGCCGACCGTAGGCACAAGGCTCGATGGATATCGGGAGCCAATGGGGAAGGGTCATACCGGAGAGGGGCCCGCGGGCGACGGAGCCGCGGTGGCGGCCGAGCGGCCATCGCCGTCGCTGCCCGCGCGAATCCTGATCATCGACGATCACGCGATCGTTCGCGAAGGGCTCTCGAAGCTGATCGACCTCGAGCCGGACCTGCGGGTCGTCGGCGGCGCCGGGTCGATCGCCGAGGGGCTCGCCGCCGCAGCCTCCCTGCGCCCAGACGTGATCATCTCCGACATCTCGTTCCCCGGCGCAACCGGCGTGCAGGGCATCGTTGAACTGCGGCACCGCAATCCCGGGGCCCGCCTGCTGGTGCTGACCGTGCACAACTCCGAGGAGTACATACGGGCCGCGCTGTGTGCCGGCGCCGATGGCTACGTCCTCAAGGATTCGACGCGCGCCGAGCTCATCCGCGGCGTGCGCGCGGTGCTCGCGCGCCAGCGCTATCTCTGTCCACGCTCGTCCGCGCGCGTCATGCGCGGCTACCTCGGCGAGGAACCGCCGTCGCGCCGGCTCGTGTCGGGAATCTCCGGACGGGAACGCGAGGTGCTGTGCATGATCGCGGGCGGGCGGTCGAACAAGCAGATCGCGCAGGCACTGTCGATTAGCATCAAGACGGTCGAGAAGCATCGCGCGAGCCTGATGCGCAAGCTCGCCCTGCACAACGTCGCCGAGGTCACGCGCTTCGCCCTGCAGAGCGGCATCCTGCAGATCGACCAGGACACCGGCGAGATCCGCGACGAACTGGCCGGCTAGCGAGGCTGCTCGCGGCCGGTGCGGCGTGCGCTGCGGCCGCCTGGCCCACCGCGATTGCACGCTCCCGGACCGCGCTGCCCCGCGCGTTCAAACACAGTAAGTACCGGCGCGGCGATCCACGGTTCGATCGCGTCCCGCGAATGGGGCGTCGAGGCCCGCCGGTGGGGTCTCACCCCAATCGACCCCCCGACAACCCGGCTGGCAGCCTGCAGGCCAGATGCCCCTCGCAGGGGCCCCGGGGGATCGCGGCGACGCGATCAAGACCACGCGCATGGAATCAGGACGTCCGCGCCGCCTCCGGGCGGCCGCCCTTCTCGGGGTCGCGCTGCTGGCGCTCGCGCCGGCCGCCGAGTCGGTGCCGAGCTTCGCGCGGCAAACCGGAATGGCCTGCCTCGCATGCCACACCGTCTGGCCGGAACTTACGCACTTCGGTCGCATGTTCAAGGCGAGCGGCTACGTCATCGACAACTTGAAGCAGGTGCAGGGCTTCAACCAGCAGCGCCAGGAGATCCTGTCCCTCGCCGAGCTGCCGCCGCTCAGCCTCATGGCGCAGCTCTCGTACACGGAGCTCGCGAAGCCGATGGCCGACCCGAGCGGCTCCGGGACCCAGCAGAACGGCACGGTCGCGTTCCCGCAGCAGGTCAGCCTGTTCTACGCGGGCAAGATCGCGCCGCACGTCGGCGCCTTCCTGCAGCTGACCTACGCCTACGACTCCGGCACGGTCGGCATCGACAACACCGACATCCGCTTCGCCGATCTGAAGATCCTGCCCGACGAGACGAGCCTCTTCTACGGGGTGTCGCTGAACAACAATCCGACGATCCAGGACCTCTACAACACGACCCCGGCCTTCGGCTTCCCCTACGCGGGGTCGGCAAGCGCGCCGGGCCAGCCGTTTGCGGCGCAGATCGACGGCAGCCGCGCCCAGGACGTCGCGGGACTCACGGCGTACGCGTTCTGGAACGAGTCGCTGTACGGCGAGGTCGGGCTGTACCGGTCGGCGAAGCAAGGCGCCGGGACCGGGCCGCTCGACAGCACGACGCCCGGCGGCGTGATCGTCGGCGCCTCGCCCTACTGGCGGCTCGCCTTCGAACGCAACACCGGCAACCACTCGATCGAGGCCGGCGTCTACGGCTGGACCGTCAAGCTCGTGCCGGACAAGGGCAGCGGCTACCAGCAGCCGCTCGGCGGGCCGTCGGACCGGTACCAGGACGTCGCCGAGGACGTCCAGTACCAGTTCATCGGGGATCAGCACCTGGTCAGCGTCGCGGCGACGCGGATCCACGAGAAGCAGGCGCTTCAGGCGAGCTTCGGGGCGCAGCTGACGGCGAACCCGAGCAACGACCTCACGACCACGCGGCTCTTCGGGACCTACTACTGGCGGCGCCAGCTGGGCGGCACGGCGGGCGTGTTCCGCACGACCGGTAGCGCCGACGCGCTCATCGCGCCGAACGGCCCCGACACCGAGGGCTGGATCGCCGAGGTCAACTACCTGCCGTGGCTGAACACGAAGTTCTCGCTGCAGTACACCGCGTACAGCAAGTTCAGCGGCCGCGGCACCAACTACGACGGCGCGGGGCGCAACGCCAGCGACAACGACACGGTCTACGCACTCGTGTGGCTCTTGTTCTGAGTCTGCAGGGGAGGGCGCGTGATGGGCACTGCATCCACGATCGGACTGGCCATGGCGCTGGTGGTCCTCACCGGCATCGCCGGCGCGGACGAGCCTGATCGGGCCAGCCAAGCCAACGCCGCGCGACTCGCGGTCGGCGTGTGTGGCACCTGCCACGGCCCGCGCGGCGTCAGTCGCTCGCCGAGCGTGCCGCGTCTCGCCGGCCAGAGCGCCGGCTACCTGTCGGCGCAGCTGCGTGCCTTTCGCGAGCACGTCCGCCGCGACCCGGACGCGATCAGCTACATGTGGGGCATGGCGAGCAACCTCGACGACCGCACGATCGACGCGCTCGCGCAGTACTACGCGGCGCAGTCCGCGGGGCCCGCGCGGCCGGGCGACCCGGCGCTCGCCGCGCGCGGCAAGGAGATCTACGAGAAGGGCGCCGAGCCGGCCGGCACCCCGTCCTGCGCCACGTGCCACGGCTTCGACGGGCACGGCATGGCCGACTTCCCGCGGCTCGCCGGGCAGCACAGCGAGTACCTGCTCACCCAGCTGCGTTCGTTCCAGAACAACGCGCGGGCGGCGGAGGCCATGCGCCTCGTCGCCAAGGACCTGAGCGAGCGCGATTTCGCGGCGATCGCCGCATTCCTGCAGTCGCGTCCCTGAACGAGCGGCCGCGTCCGCGGGCCTTCGGCCCACGGACCGGGCCGCCGCGGGCGGCACGGCGTTCCCGCGCGCGCATGCCATTGCAATCCGCATAATGTACGGGCCGGCGGCAGTTCGCCTCGCCGGGTGCCTTCGAGGTCCGTGGCATGACACCCGAGATCCGCGCCTTTGAGTTCGCGCTGGGGCTGTTCTCGGTCCTGATCGGGCTCGCGATCGCCGACGTCGCCACGAGCTTCCACCGGCTCGTGCGCGCGCAGGCGGTGACCCGCTGGGACCCGCTCGCGCTCCTGTCGGCGCTGTTCGCGGTGGTGATCACGGTCGGCATGTGGTTCGACCTGTGGGGCATCCGCAATGCGACCTCGGTGCGGCACTTCGCGCTGTACCTCGCGCTCGTCGGCGCGTTCTTCGTGCTGTTCCTGATCGCGGCCTCGAGCCTGCCGGACGACGCCGCCGAGGGGGTCGACCTGCGCGAGTTCTACGGGCGGAACCGCCGGTATTTCTGGTCGCTCGTCACGGTGTTCGAGATCAGCTACGCGGCGTTCGGCATCCACTTCCTGCGCGGTATGTTCGACCAGCTGCCGCGCGCCGTGCTGGCGGTCATCGTCGCGCAGTGGATCGTGCTGGTGGTCGTGCCGGGCGTTCTCGCGCTGGTGCGATCGAGGGCGGTCCACTACCTCGGTCTCGCGGTCCTGTTCACGATCGTGTTCTGGCACTACAGCCAGATGGTCATCACCTGAATCGGCCGCGCGGCCGCCAGCGGATCCCCGCGGACCAAACGGAAGGCCCCGGCGCCATGGCCGGGGCCTTCGCACGCGACTGTGGTCGTCTAGAGGCGGCGCCGGCGGATCAATCCGACGCCGGCGAGGCCGAGGCCGAGGAGCGCGAGCGTGCCGGGCTCGGGGAGCGCCGTGCCGCAGCTGCTGCCCGTGCAGCAGTTGTTGCCGGTGCACGAGCTTCCGCCGCCGGCCGTCAGATTGTCGAACTGGGTGAAGAAGATCTGCCCGTTCGTGTCGGTCGTCGAGAACGCGACGTTGAAGATGTTGGCGGTGGGCGAGCTCACGGTCAGCGTCTCCCACTGGCCGAGCTCGCCGAGATTTTGAACCTGCAGCTGGTCCTGCGTGACGAACGCGCCGGTCGAGTCGAAGGCCTGCAGGAAGACGTAGTTGTTGGTGGGCCCCAGGGTCTCGAAGTTCAGCAGGCTGTAGGAGCTGATGCTGACGGTGGACTGGCCGGTCGCGAAGCTCGCCGTGCCGTAGCCTTCTTGGTCGTTGATGTAGGTGTCGCTGAGCACGTTGACGCCGTTGAACGTCGCGTTCGACAGGCCGAAGACGTTTGGCGTCGACAGCGCCGGATTGCCCGTCATGGCGAAGGCGTTGCCGGCGGCAAACGAGCCGGTGCCGTTGCCCGTGCACTCGTTCGTGCTGGACGAGGTGCCGTTGATGCACCCGAGCGTGATGCCGGCCGGGTTGTAGGTGGTGCTGATGTTGGTGCCGTTTGCAATCGGGTTGCCGCCGGTGTCGGTATCGAAGTTGACCGTTTGCGCCGCACCGACCCGTGCGATCAGAAGCGCAGCCGCACCGAGCCCGAGGAGTGCCGCGTTGATCATCCTGTTCATCGCCGTTTCTCCCATTGCCTAGCCGTCGGATTGATTGATTTGGTGTCCCGAGCGGGCCGCCTTGCATCCCGTGTCTGGCGGCCAGGTTGGTAACATAATCTTGTGCATCGGCCGTGCCAGCGGGCGGTAAATACTTATTAATCAACAAGGTGAGGCTTTTCCCGCGCCACGCGGTGGACCGCTTATGTAAAGCGCGCCGACGCGCGCCGGGTCTCCGCGTCGGCGTGCTCCGGCGGCCAAGTCAGCGCCGCGTCAGTGCTCGCACGCGCATCCGACCGAATCTCGGGCCCGTGGTCGGCGTGACGAGCCAGGCGTCGCAGGCCGTCAGCCGACGGTGCGTGGGATGCCCGTGCTTGGCGGCGCGCGCGACAAACCGATCCGCCGTGATGGCTCGCGCCAGGCCGCTAAGCGGCAGGAAAACTGCGCAGATGGGTGCGAGGCCTCGAATCCGTGCGGCCGCCGGAAGGCCGCGAACAGCCAGCGGGCGCGGAGGCTCCCAGACCGCGAATTTGGGCGTGGCGGCAGGTGGACGCTCGCAGATAGTCGCGGTAATCACTTCGCATAATGTATATTATGTAAAATATAGGCCATAGCGTGTGGCTGTCCGAATGCGGTCCCGCAGTACGCAGCCCGCTCCCACCGAGGCCGTGCCGGCCTCGCAGCCTGCACTCGGACGGCCGCCGCTCGGTGCCGTCCCGCCCCGTGCCTCGCTGGCACAGGCGGCGGCGCGGCGATAATGGCCGAATGGAGCCGAGCGCCGAGCAGTGGCAGCGCGTCAAGGACGCGTTCCTCGCAGCGACCGACCTTGAGGGACGCGAGCGCGAGAGCTGGCTCGAGGAGCTGCGGGCGCGCTCGCCTGAGCTGTGGCAGGAGGTGTCCTCGCTCCTAGAGGCACACGCTCAGCCGGAGGCGATCGTCGATCGCGGGGCGGCGGAGTACGTCTCGCTCGAGCCGCGCGAGGCGGGCGACGATCGCTGGGTCGGCCGGCGGCTCGGCGCCTACGTCGTCGTCTCCCTCCTCGGCCGCGGCGGCATGGGAGACGTCTATCGGGCTCGTCGCGCGGACGAGCAGTATCAGAAAGAGGTGGCGATCAAGGTCGTCCGCGCGGGCTTCGACACCGGCTACGTCCTCGAGCGCTTCCGCGCCGAGCGGCAGATCCTGGCCGACCTCGATCACCCGAACATCGCGCGGCTGCTCGATGGCGGGGTCACGCCGGATGGCCTGCCCTACCTCGTCATGGAACTCATCGACGGGCAGCCCATCGACCGTTACTGCGACCGGGAGCGGCTCGGCGTGCGCGAGCGCCTCAAGCTGTTCCTGCCGATCTGCGAGGCGGTGCAGTTCGCCCACCAGCGACTCGTCATCCATCGCGACCTCAAGACCAGCAACCTGCTCGTGACCGCGGCCGGCACGCCCAAGCTGCTCGATTTCGGCGTTGCGCGCCTGCTCAAGCAGCCGGGGTCGGCCACCGAGCAGACGCTGCTCAATCCGCTGACGCCGGCGTACGCGAGCCCCGAACAGTTGCGCGGCGAGCCGCTGACCACGGCGACCGATGTCTACTCGCTCGGCGTCGTGCTGTACGAGTTGCTGACCGGCAGCTCGCCGTTTCGGCCTCGACCCGGCCAGCCGGACGAGGCATTGGCGGCGCGCGTGCCGCCGCGGCGGCCGAGCACGGCGCTCGAGCGCGATCGCCAGCTACCGGTCAGCGCGAGCCGCGCCTCGACGCCGCACCGGCTGCGGCGCCAGCTCGCCGGGGATCTCGATGCAATCGTCATGAAGGCGCTGCGCAGCGAACCGGAGCTGCGCTACGGGTCCGTGCAGCAGTTCGCCGACGACATCGAGCGCCACCTGCTCGGCGCGCCGGTCACCGCGCATCGCGGTTCCTGGCGCTATCGCGCGACGAAGTTCGTCCAGCGCAACACGATCGCCGTGGCCGCGGCGCTCGTCACGGTTGCGGCGCTCTCGACCGGCCTCGTCGTCAGCCTGCAGCAGGCGCAGATCGCGCGCGCGCAGCGTGCGCGCGCCGACGCCCGTTTCGAGGACGTGCGCAGGCTGTCCAACGCGCTGATATTCGACGTCAACGGCGCCATGGCGGACACGCCGGGCAACACCGCCGCGCGCAAGCTGCTGCTGGATCGGGCGGTGGCCTACCTCGACAAGCTCTCGCAGGACGCCGCCGGCGACAGCGGCCTGCAGCGCGAGCTCGCCTGGGGTTATCGCAAGCTCGCCGCCGTGCAGGGCAACACCACCGAATCCAATGTCGGCGAGATCAGCGCCGCCGATGCAAGTCTGGCGAAGGCGAATGCCCTGTTCGAGGCCGTCTACCAGGCCAATCCCGGCAGCGTCGAGGACGGCCTCAACGTGGCCCGCAGCCACCGGCTGATCGGTGCCTCCGACATCTACTATGAGCACGGCTGGCCGGAGATCTCGAAGGCCGTCGCCATCGTCGACCAGCTCGCGCGTCGCCACCCGGACGATGCGCAGGTCGCGCTCGAGCGCGCCCGCACCTATGACCTGCTCGGCTCGGCGCAGGACATCCGCGGCGAGCGCCTGAAGTCCGTCGCCTCGATTCGCGAGGCGCTGGCGGCCGCGCAGGCGCTGCAACGGCGCGACCCGAAGCTCCCCGGGATCGCGCTGCTGGTCGCCGGCACCATGACTCACCTCGGCGACCAGTTGAGCCGCGTCGGCGCGCTCGACGACGCCGACCGGACGCTGAGCGCCGCGGTGCAGACCTACGCGACGCTGCCGCCAAGCGGCGATGCGCTGCAGCGCGTGCGCAATGCGGCGCACGCGCAGGGGCTGCTCGGACGCGTGCGCTTGCAGCGCGGGCGCGTCGCGGACGCCGAGGCGCTGTATCGCGAGGCTGAGGCCACGGATTCGGGCCTGCTGAAAAAGGATCCGGCGAACTCCATGCTGGCCTGGGACGTCGCCTCGATGTCCTTCGAGCGGGGCCGGCTGTTGATCGTAACCTCGCGACTCGCGGCCGCGCAGGCGGCCTTCGGGCCGGTGCTCGAGCGCTACGCGCAGGCTCCGGAGGACGACAGCGGACCGGGCGCGGGAGTTCTGCACGCATGGCTCGCGCAGGCGCGGGCCCGGTCGGGGCAGTACGAGGACGCGCTCAAGGAGCTCGAGCAATCGGTCACCGGGCTCAAGGCCGAGCCCTCCTACGCCGACGCTCGCACTGGACTCGCGGCCGATCAGGTCGCGCTGGGCGACGTCCGGCTGCGGCGACGCGAATTCGACGCCGCGCGTTCGGCGTACGAAGCCGTGCTGTCGTCCGCGCTCGGCAAGGATGCGGTCGCGCGCGGCGACGTGTCGGCGCTCTACGCGATCGCCGGCGCGCAGTCGGGCATGGGCGATCTGCTGATGGCGCAGGCGCGCGATATTCGCGACCCGGCACTGCGTGCGCAAGCCGTGGCCCGATCCTGTGGGAGCTATGCGGACAGCCGGGTGACGTGGAATCTGATCACGCAACCCGGACTGTTCAGTCCGGACCAGTACCCGAGCACCGATCGGGAGTCGCTCGCGGCGCGACTCGCGGCGTGCGGCAGCGCGGCGGGTGGCGCGCGGCCGCCGCACTAGTCGCGCCGCGTAGCTCGGGCACGACGCACGCCCGCCGCCGCGCCGGCTACCGACCGGACGGGGAGTCGTTCGCCTGCGCCGAGTCGACCGACACGCACGGCACGTGGAACGAGTCAGGTCTGCACGGGCTGATTCGAGACGGTGGCGGCCCAGGTGGCGGGACGTCGGGGACGGCGAATAGGTCCCCTCGCCAGGCCCGATGGTGATCGTAGGCCGCGAGGCGCTCGACGATCGCCGACGTGTTCCAGCGATACTCGGACGCGAACTCGTATGCTTTCCGTTCGGCGCGGGCGGCGTCGCTGAACCGTCCCGTAGCGGCGTATGCCGAGGCATAGGCCTCCCAGGTGAGCGGATCCCGGTTGTATGTCTCGTCCTTGGTCGCCTGCATCGACGCTGCCGCAGCCGCGGGGTCGCGCACGTCGTCGAACGGTGTGCTCGCCAGGATGCCGATTGCGATGCGTCGCGCGAAGGTCACGCCGGACTGCGCGACCGCGAGCAGCATGGCCTTGGCGTCGCGTCGGTCGCTGTCGCCCGGTGCCGATTGCAGCAGCTGCCGCGCCCGCATCAGCTGCGCGCGCGCGCTGCCGCCGGCCGCGGCCAGCGTGAGCCATCGGTCGGCCTTTGCCGACGGCGCGCAGAACGACCGGAGCGCGAGCTCCTTCGCGAGACGGTACTGCGCCTCGACGTGTCCGGCCTGGGCCGCACGATGGAGGGTGAGCAAGGCATCCATGTAACGCATGCCGAATTCGTTGGGGTCCAGAATCGCCGCCGAACCGACCAAGAACTCCGATCCCGGGTTGCCTGCCTTCGCCTGGGCGATCGCCGTGCGGACGGCCGCGTCGTCCCACAGCGTGCCGCCATCGAGCATGCGAAACGCCAGATTCATGCGGTAGCTCGCCGGCACGGCGGCGCCGTCGACGGTTGCCGGGCGAAAGCGGCTGCGCAGCATCGCCTGAATCGACGGCGCAGCGAACTCGCTACCGACCGGGAACACACCGGTGACGTCGGGTTCGCGCACGAGACCGTCACGCCCCACGCGCAGGTCGACCGCCACGTCGGCGTTCTGCGAGATGCGTCGCGCGCCGTACGGGTACTCCGCCGTGACCGTCTCGAATTTGGCGACAGGCCTGCTGTTCGTACATGGAAGGGTGTCGGCGAGCGTCGGCGTCAGCCTCGCGAGCAGTCCGTCGCGCCCGAAGCGCGCGACGATGTCATTGGCCGACTGCCGTTGGTCCGGCGGGAGCGCAGCGAGGGCGGCGGCGAGCTTGGCCGACTGGCCCCTCAGTTCCTTGAAGCCGTTGTCCGCCGCCGCGAGCATCCAGCCGACGGCGCCCGCCACGTCGGCCGGGCCACCGTCGCCATTGCGGAGCATCACGCCGTACAAGGCCTGCGCATCCGCGTTCCCCAACTCGACGATGGTGCCGAGCTCCTGCCGCGCGGCAGTGAACTCCTTCTTCTGATAGTGCGAAATGCCCGATTCGAGCGGCGTCGGATCGGCACGCGTCGCTCCCGGCACGACGAGGCTTGCCGCGACCAGCAGCGAATAGACGCGCGGCGATCGGATCACGCGGCTGCCGAGCTCCGTCGCCGCAGAACGTACCCGAGGAGCATCACGGCGGCGCTCGCGATGCCGAAGAAGAGCGGCTTGCGTTGATCGGCGATGTAGGCCATCGCCGCCAGAATGGCCAGCATGGAGACGATCGCGAGCACCGTCACGTAGGGATAGCCCCACATGCGCACGCGCAATCGCTCCGGCGCTTCCGCCTCGAGGCGCTTGCGCAGCTTGAGCTCGGCGAACGCGATCAGCAGGTAGATGAAGATCGCGACCGTGCCGTAGGAGTTCACGAGGAACGCGAACACCGTGTCCGGCGAGACGTAGTTCATGACCACCGCGATGTAGCCGAACACGGTGCCGGTCGCGATCGCGTACATCGGCACGCCACGCGAATTCAGCGTCGCGAGGGCGCGCGGCGCGTCCCCGCGCCGCGCGAGCGCCATCAGCATCCGCGACGAGGCGAACAGCCCGCTGTTGAGGGCCGACAGCACGGCCGTCAGGATGACGAAGGCCATCAGGTTGCCGGCGCCGGGGATGCGCAGCGCGATGAGCGAGGTGACGTACGGCTTCGCGATGCCGGGGTCGTCCCACGGGACGAGCGTGACGACCACGAAGATCGAGCCGACATAGAAGATGAGCACGCGCGAAATCACGGACTGCGTCGCCCGCGCCACCGCCGCCTCGGGCTCGGCCGACTCGGCGGCCGCGACCGTCACGATCTCCGAGCCGAAGTAGAACCCGGTCGCCGCCACGGCGCCCGTCAGCACCCGCGGGAATCCGTTCGGCATGAAGCCGCCGTGCGCCGTGAGGTTCGCGAGTCCGCCCGCGTGCCACGGCCAGAGCCCGACGATGCATACGAAGCCGATCACGAGGAACAGCGTGATCGCCGCGACCTTGATGAATGCGAACCAGTACTCGCTCTCGCCCCACGAGCGGACCGACAGCAGATTCAGCAGCGTGAACAGCAGCATCAGCGCAAGCGTGAATACCCACGGCGGGATGCCGGGCAGCCAGTCGTGCAGGATCGCCGCGCCCGCGACGGCCTCGATCGCGACGACGATGACCCAGAAGTACCAGTACATCCAGCCGGTCAGGAAGCCGGCGAGCTCGCCGAGCGCGAGGCGGTTGTACTCGTAGAAGCCGCCGACCGCGGGGTAGGCCGCGGCCAGCTCGCCGAGCATGCGCATGACGAGCACCACGAGCGCGCCGGTCAGCGCGAACGACAGGAAGGCGGCCGGGCCCGTCTGCCTGATGACGACGCCGCTGCCGACGAACAGGCCGGCGCCGATCACGCCACCCAGCGCGATCATCTGCATGTGGCGTCGTTGCAGCGTGCGGCGCAGCTGCCCACCACCATCCGCGGCGCCGGCCGGCGCGCTGAGCTCGTCGGCGAGGCTCATTCTTGTACGCTCACCCGCGCTGGCTTGGCGAAGATCGCGGCGCTCCTGTTATCGATTATGGCACTGCGCCTCTCGCCCCGATCTTGCCACAGCCCTCCCCCGTACGCGTCGTTGGCGCCCGTCTCGGCAGTCGTGAAATAATCGAACGCACAACCCAGAACGAGCGGAACCGACGGGAGCGCGCCCGGCGCGCCTGCGGCCGCGGCGTCGCTACGGCGGGGCCGGCCGGAATCCGGAACCCGCGAACGGAGCATGACCATGACGACCGAGAAGCGGCGAATGACCCCCTCCGAGGCCTTCGTCGAGACGCTCGCCGCGCGCGACGTGAAGGTCGTGTTCGGCATCGTCGGCTCCGCGTTCATGGACGCGCTCGACATCTTCCCGGCCGCGGGCATCCGCTTCCTGCCGGTCGCGCACGAGCAGGGCGCCGCGCACATGGCCGACGGCTACGCGCGGGTGACGGGTCGCCACGGCGTGTGCATCGCGCAGAACGGTCCCGGCATCACGAACTTCGTGACCGGCATCGCGGCCGCCTACTGGGCGCACTCCCCGGTCGTGTTCGTGACGCCGGAGACCGGCTCGATGACGCTCGGCCTCGGCGGTTTCCAGGAGACCGAGCAGCTGCCGATCTTCTCGAAGATTACGAAGTACCAGGCGCACGTGAACAACCCGGCGCGGATGGCGGAGCTGACCGGCCGCTGCTTCGACCGGGCGCTCCTGGAGCAGGGCCCGGCGCAGCTCAACATCCCGCGCGACTACTTCTACGGCGACATCGAAACCGCGATTCCCGCGGCGGTCCGGGTCGGGCGCGGGCCCGGGGACTCGAACGCACTCGAGTCGGCGGCGAAGCTGCTGGCCGAGGCGCGCTTCCCGGTCATCGTCGCGGGCGGCGGCGTCCTCATGAGCGAGGGCACGGCCGAGGCGATCGCGCTCGCCGAGTTGCTCGACGCGCCGGTCTGCAACAGCTACCTGCACAACGATTCGTTCCCGGCCTCGCACCGCCTCTGGGCGGGGCCGCTCGGCTACCAGGGCTCGAAGGCGGCGATGCAGCTGATCTCGCAGGCGGACGTGGTGCTCGCGCTCGGCACGCGGCTCGGACCCTTCGGCACGCTGCCGCAGCACGGCCTCGACTACTGGCCGAAGAACGCCAAGGTGATCCAGATCGACTGCGACGCCCGCATGCTCGGCCTCGTGAAGCCGATCTCGGTCGGCATCCATGGCGACGCGCGTGCCGCGGCCGGCGCACTCGCGGAACGCCTCAGGGGCCGCACGCTCGCCGGCCACGCCAACCGTGCCGAGCGCCTCGCGCGCATCGCCTCGGAGAAGCAGGCGTGGGAGAAGGAGCTCGACGGCTGGTCCCACGAGAAGGACCCCTACTCGCTCGAGGTCGCGAAGAACTCGAAGTACATGCACCCGCGCCAGCTGCTGCGCGAGCTCGAGCGCGCGATGCCGGCCGACGCCATGGTCTCCACCGACATCGGCAACATCTGTTCGGTGTCGAACTCGTACCTGCGGTTCGACAGGCCGCGCTCGATGTTCGCGGCGATGAGCTTCGGCAACTGCGGCTACGCATTCCCGGTCATCTGCGGCGCCAAGATCGGAGCGCCCGAGCGCCCGGCGATCGCCTACGTCGGCGACGGCGCCTGGGGCATCAGCCTCAACGAGCTCCTGACCTGCGCGCGCGAGAAGATCGGCGTCACGGTTATCGTCTTCAACAACCAGCAGTGGGGTGCCGAGAAGAAGAACCACGTCGACTTCTACTCGCGCCGCTACCAGGGCGTGAACCTCGAGAACCCGAGCTGGTCGGCGATCGCCAAGGCCTTCGGCTGCGAGGGCACGACCGTCGAGCGCCTCGCCGACGTTGGCCCTGCGCTCAAGGCGGCCGTGAAGGCGCAGGCCGAGGGTCGCACGACCGTGCTCGAGATGATGGTCACGCAGGAGCTCGGCGACCCGTTCCGGCGCGATGCGCTGTCGAAGCCGGTGCGCCACCTCGCCAAGTACCAGCAGTACGTCTGAGGCGCCGGTGGCCACCGTCACGATCGAGATGCTCGAGGCCTTCGGGGCCGCCTGGAACCGCCACGACATCGAGGCGCTGATGTCGTTCATGACGGAGGACTGCGTGTTCGAGACGGCGGCCGGCCCGGACAGCTGCGGCACGCGCCACGTCGGCCGCGAGGCCGTACGGCGCGCGTTCGCCGCGGCCTGGCAGAGCTTCCCGGACGCGCAGTGGCGCGGCGCCCGGCACTTCATCGCGGGCGACCGCGGCGTGTCCGAGTGGACCTTCACAGGCACCGCCGCCGACGGCACGCGCGTCGAGGCCGACGGTGTCGACGTGTTCACGTTCAAGGACGGGCGCATCCAGGTGAAGAACGCCTTCCGCAAGGACCGTCCGCGACTGCCGCCGCGCGGCTAAAGCCCCGCCGATGGCCCGTCCCGACCCGCAGCCCCGCGCCGCCCCGGCCGCCGCGCCGCAGCCCTACGACCCGCTGTTCGATCCGCTCGCGGCCGCCGCGCCGGCCGGCGGGCAGCAGTACGCGCCGACCTACTGGGTCGACACGGCGGGCCCGGCGCCTGCCGTCGACGGCGCGCTCGCCACCGACCTCGACGTCGACGTCGTGGTGATCGGCTCGGGGTTCACGGGGCTCGCGACCGCGCTGTTCCTCGCCGAGGACCACGGCATCCGCGCGGTCGTGCTCGACGGCAACCGGCTCGCATGGGGCTGCACGTCCCGCAACGGCGGCCAGGGCCAGATCAGCAGCGGCCGGCTGTACCGCTCGCAGTGGCTCGCGCGCTGGGGCCGCGAGGTCGCGCTCGCGCTCGACCGGGAAATCCGCGCCGCGTTCGAGTGCTTCCGCGAACTGGTCGGGCGCATCCCGTGCGATGCGCAGGACGGCGGCCACCTGTACATCGCGCACCGCCCGAAGAAGCTCGAGTTCCTGCGAAACGAGTGCGCGGTGCTGCGCGACGTGTTCGGCTTCGACGCGCGCCTGTTGTCGGCGGAGGAAGTGCGCGAGCGCTACGTCGATGACCAGGACAGCTGCGGGGCGCTGCACGAGCCGGATGGGATCGGCGTGCACCCGCTCAAGCTCGCCTACGGCTACGCGCGCCTCGCGCTCGCGCAGGGCGTGCGCATCCACACCGACACGCCCGTCCTCGCCTGCACGGTGAACGGCGAGCGCATCCACCTCGCGACGCCGGGCGGCACGGTGCGTGCGCGCCGCGTCGCGATCGCGACCGGCGGCTACACGACCGGGGGCCTGACGCCGGCGCTTCGCGGCCGCTACTTCCCGGTGCTGTCGAACTCGATTGTGACGCGCCCGCTGACCGCGGCCGAGCGCGCGGCGACCCGCTTCCAGACACGCGAGGTCATCACCGACACGCGCACGCTGCGCCACTACTACCGACTGCTGCCGGACGATCGCGTGCAGATCGGCAGCCGCAGCGCCGTCCACGGCCGCGACGCCGCCGCCGAACGCCACCGGCAGACGCTGCTGCGCGGGCTGCACCGCAAGTTCCCGGCGCTGCGCGACGTCCCGATCGACTATTCCTGGTGGGGCTGGGTCGACGTCAGCCACGACCTCATGCCACGCGTGGTGCAGCCGGACCCGGCGCACGCGCTCTTCTACGCGCTCGGCTACGGTGGCAACGGGGTCGCCTCCTCCGCCTTCGCCGGCCGGCGCCTCGCGCAGCTCCTCGCGGGCAAGGGCGCCAGCATCCCCCGCCTGCCGATCTACGACACGCCCCTGCCCGGCCACCCGCTCGCGCCGTTCCGCCGGCTCGGCCAGGCGCTGCTGTATCGCTGGTACTTCCTGCAGGACGAATTCCTGTGAACGGGCAGCGCCGGCTGCGGCTCGTCGGGCGCTGAACGGGTGCGCGTTCTCGTCTTCAACGCCGGCAGTTCCTCGCTGAAGGTCGAACTGCTCGAGCTCGCGGCCGGCGGGCAGCGCCGGCTCGCGAGTGGCAGCTTCGCCGCCAGCGACGCGAGCGGGCTGTTCCGCTGGAGCGGCGCCGGGACGCTGGCGCCGGCGACGACGCTCGCCGAGGCCGCGGAGCGCGCGCTCGGCTGGCTCACTGATCGCGCGGTTCATGGGGCGGACCTCAGCGTCGGGCTCGCTGCGACGGCGCACCGCGTGGTGCACGGCGGCGCGCGATTTCGTGACACGACGCTGCTTGGCACCGCCGAGCTCACCGCGCTCGAGGAGCTGAGCGCGCTTGCGCCGCTGCACAATCCGCCGGCGCTCGCCGTCATCGCCGCCGTGCGGCGCAGGCTCGGCGCCACCCTGCCCCTGGTGGGCGTCTTTGATACGGCCTACTACGCCGGCCTGCCGGAAGCCGCGTACCGATACGCAGTGCCGAGCGACTGGAGCGAGCGGCTCGGCGTACGCCGCTACGGCTTTCACGGCATCGCGCACCGCTACCTGTGCCAGCAGGTGCGCGCGCTGCGCGGCGGCACTACCGCGCTGCGGGTCGTCAGCCTCCAGCTCGGGCGCGGCTGCTCGGTCACGGCGAGCCGTGGCGAGCGCCCGATCGCGACCAGCATGGGCTTCACGCCGCTCGAGGGCCTGGTGATGGGTACGCGCTCGGGCGACGTGGACGCGGGGGCGCTGCTCTACGTCATGGAGCGCGAAGGCCTCTCGCCGGCGGCGATGCGCGACCTGCTGAACCTGCGCAGCGGCCTGCTTGGCGTCTCCGGTCGCAGCGCCGATATGCGCGAGCTGCTCGCGCTCGAGCGCTCCGGCGATGCGCCGGCCGCGCTCGCGATCGAGCTGTTCTGCCGGCGTGCACGGCACTACGTCGGTGGCTTCCTGGCGGAGCTCGGCGGCGCGGATGCGATCGTGTTCGGCGGCGGGATCGGCGAGAACGCGCCGGAGATCCGCCGGCGGATCCTCGGCAACTTTGCGTGGGCGGGCGTCGAGCCTGACGAGGGCGGTGCCGTGGCCGGTGCGCCGCGGACGCGCGTCCACGTGATCGCGGTCGACGAAGCCGCCATCATCGCCGCCGAGGCGGCCGCGCTGCTCGCCCGCTAGGGACGGTTCCGCCTCACCACGGCAGCGAGTAGGTCTTCGTGTTGCAGAAGCTCTTCATCGCTTCCAGCACGCCTTCCTTGTAGCCGAGCCCCGAGTCCTTGATGCCGCCGAACGGCGTCATCTCGAGCCGGTAGCCCGGCACCTCGCGGATGTTGACGGTGCCGACGTTGAGCTCGCGCACGAAGCGCGTGATCAGGTCGAGGCGGTTCGTGCACACGGCAGACGACAGGCCGTAGGCGGTGCCGTTCGAGATCCGGATCGCCTCGTCGACGGTCTTGAAGCGGATCACCGGGGACACCGGCCCGAAGGTCTCCTCGCGCACGACCGTCATCTCCGGCCGGACGCCGTCGAGCACGGTCGGCGAGTACAGCGCGCCTCGGCGCACGTTGCCGACCAGCAGCTTCGCGCCCTGCCCCACGGCCTCGTTGACGACGGCCTCGAAGCGCCGGGCCGACGGCTCGTCGATGACGGTGCCCATGTCGACGGTCGGGTCGAAGGGGTCGCCGTACTTGAGGATGCGGGTCTTCGCGACGAGGCGCTCGACGAACTCGTCGGCGACGCTCTCCTGGACCAGCATGCGCTTGACGGCCGTGCAACGCTGGCCCGAATTCTTGTAGGAGCCGGCCGCCGCGAGCGTCGCCGCTTCCTCAATGTCGGCATCCTCGAGCACGATGATCGGGTCATTGCCGCCGAGCTCGAGCACCTGCCGCTTGTACACGGCCTTGGCGGCGATGTACTTGCCGACCGCCACGCCGCCCGTGAACGTGACGAGGTCCGTGTCCGGATTCGTCAGCAGCTCGTCGGCGATCTCGGCCGGGTCGCCGGTCACGACCGACAGCATCGCCGGTGGCAGTCCGGCCTCGTACAGGATGTCGGCGAGCGCATAGGCGGTCAGCGGCGTCTTCTCGCTCGGCTTCAGCACGACGCGGTTGTTGGTCGCGACCGCCGGTGCGACCTTGTGGATGACCTGGTTGAGCGGATGGTTGAACGGCGTAATGGCCGTGATCGCGCCTAGCAGCGGCTCGCGCATCGTGTAGACCTTGCGGCTCTTGCCGTGCGCGGTCAGGTCGCACGAGAAGACCTCGCCGTCATCGACCAGCGCCTGGTTGGCCGCGAACAGCAGCACGTCCGAGGCGCGCCCGACCTCGTACAGCGAGTCCTTCAGGCACAGCCCCGACTCGAGCGTGATCAGCTCCGCGATCCGGTCCTTGCGCTGCGCGACGATGGCGCCCGCCTTCATCAGGATTTTGTAGCGCTCGTGGCGCGTCAGCGTCGGGCGGTAGGCCTTGGCGAGTGCGAACGCGCGCTTGACGTCGGCAAGATCGGCCTTGGGCACGGTGCCAACGACGGCGCCCGTGTAGGGGTGGCGGACCTCGATCACGCGCGTCCGATCGACCTTCTCGCCGGCGATGCGCAGCGACTCCCGGATCAGCTCGCGTGGCGCGGCGGCTGGAGCGGCGGCAGTCATCGTGTCTCTCCTGCGCTCAGTTGACGAGGTTGAGGCCGAGGTCAAAGGCGTCGAAGTTGCGCCACCGGCGGGGCGTCGCCGGCCGGCCAAGGCGCCGGTTCGCGATCAGCGGCACCTTCTGCTCGGAGATGCCGCCGTGCGAGCGCAGCGGCACATCGAGCCCCGACAGGTCGTGCTTGCTGCGGCTCGTGCCGACGACGGTGTCCTGGCGCGAGACGACCGCGAGGTCGCCGATGCGGTCCGGCGGCAGCTCGAAGCGCGTCGCCGCCTCGGCGCGGGTCAGCACGGTCTCGATGCCGGGCAGCGCCGCGATCCGCGCCTGCAGTTCGCGCGCCGCCGCCTCGTCGCCGGCGTAGACGAGCGCAAAGGAACCGAGCGCGCCGTGGTGCACGACGTACGGGTCGGTGATCGGCAGGATCACGCGCGTCTTGCCGGCTCCGAGCCACCCGTCCAGCACGTCCTGCAGGTAAATGACGTTCGGCTCGCCGCCCGCGCCGTGCTTCGCGTGCATGCCGTGGTCGGCCGTCAGCACGATCGTGGCGCCGAGCTCGTCGAGCCGGGCGAGGTTGCGGTCGATCATCGTGTAGAAGGCGTTCGCGGTCGGCGTGCCCGGCGCCGCCTTGTGCTGGATGTAGTCCGTGGTCGACAGGTACATGATGTCGGGGCGCTCGCGCTCCATCAGCTTGACGCCGGCGACGAACACGAACTCCGAGAGCTCCGCGCTGTACACCGACGGCACCGGCATCCCGACGCGCTCGACGATTCCGGTGATGCCGTTCTCGGCCATCGTCACTTGGTCGGCCTTCTCCGACGAGAAGCAGATGCCGTGCAGACGGTGGCCGAGGAGGCGGCGCAGCTTGTCCTTCGCGGTCACGACCGCGACCTTGGCGCCGGCGTCGGCGAAGGCCGCGAGGATCGTGCCGGCGCGCAGGTAGCGCGGGTCGTTCATCATCACTTCCTCGCCGCGGTCCGGGTCGAAGAAGAAGTTGCCGCAGATGCCGTGCACCGATGGCGGCGCGCCGGTCACGATCGACAGGTTGTTCGGGTTCGTGAAGCTCGGCATCACGCAGTCGGCGATCAGCGAGGTGCCGTTGCCGGCCAGCAGCCGGCCGAGGTATGGGGCCGCGCCCGCCGCGACCGCCGCCTCGATGTACTCCGACTGGCAGCCGTCGACGCAGACGACGACGAGCGGCCGGCTCATCCAGTGGTAGGTGCGGCCATTGACTTGGATATCGGCGTGCACTGTCTCAGCTCCGTGGGTTCGTGTCCGGGGTCGTGGCGGTCGCCGGCCGCGGCTTGCGCGCGCGCGGCGCGTCGGTCGCGCGGTGCATCCGGGCGCGGCTGTCGGCGGCGTGCCGCTGCAGCAGGCGCCCCGCGCGCTCGGGGTCGCGCGCGGCGATCGCCTTGACGATCGCCTTGTGCTCGGCGATGGAGACGGCGAAGCCGCCGCCGTCCTTCAGGCCGCGCAGCCGGAACAGCAGCAGCTCCTTCGTGAGCAGCCGGTAGGTCTCGGTCAGGCGGCTGTTGCCGGCAAACTCGACGAGGCGGTCGTGGAAGCGCAGGTTGAGCGCGTGGTAGCGCTTGACGTCGGCGGCGACGGTCGCCTCCTCCATCTCGGCGACGACGGCCTTCAGCTCGGCGAGCTGCGCGGGGGTCGCACGCTCGGCGACCCGCGCGCCGATCAGCTGGTCGAGCGCCTCGCGCACGTCGTAGATCTCATCCGCCTCGGCCACCGAGATCTCGCGCACGAACACGCCGCGGTTCTTCTCCGAGCGCACGAGGCGGCATTCCTCGAGGGACCTGAGCGCCTCGCGAATCGGGCCGCGGCTCGTGCCGAAGCGCAGCGCCAGCTCGCTCTCGTTGATCCGCTGCCCGGCCGCGAGCTCGCCCCGCAGGATCAGCTGCTCAATCTCGGCCTGCACGAGCGCCGGCAGCGAGCTCGACTGCACGATCTTGAGGGCGCTGACGTCGGCGGACGGGGTCATCGGCGGTCTCCGGCACCTGCTGGGTCCCGCGCAGCATAGCCGAATCGTCAACTGTCGACAATCGGCAGTTTGCGTGCGATACTGCCGGCCATCGCATTTCCCTCGCCCGCCGCCGCCTGGCTGGAGACACCGATGGCCGACCCCTTCCTGCTGACCCCGGGACCCCTCACGACCTCGATGCGCACGAAGGAAAGCATGCTGCGCGACTGGGGCTCGTGGGACAGCGACTTCAACTCGATCACCACCCGGGTCCGCGAGAACCTCGTGAAGATCCTGCACGGCGAAGGCACCTTCGAGTGCGTGCCGCTGCAGGGCAGCGGGACCTTTGCGGTCGAGGCGGCCATCGGCACGCTCGTGCCGCGCGCCGGCCACGTGCTCGTGCCGCTGAACGGTGCCTACTGCCAGCGCATCGCGCGCATCTGCAAGGTGCTCGGCCGGCGGCTGACGACGCTCGATTTCGCCGAGGACGCACCGGTGACCCCCGCGGCCGTCGACGCGGCGCTGGCCGAGGACCCGTCGATCACGCACGTCGCCCTCGTCCACTGCGAGACCAGCACCGGCATCCTGAATCCGCTGCACGACATCGCGCAGGTGGTGGCGCGCCACGGCAAGGGGCTGATCGTCGACGCGATGAGCTCCTTCGGGGCGCTCGAGATCGACGTGCGCCGCACGCCGGTCGACGCGGTCATCGCGGCCTCCGGCAAGTGCCTCGAGGGCGTGCCGGGCATGGGCTTCGTCTTGGTCAGGCGCGCGACGCTCGAGCGCTGCGAGGGCGTCAGCCAGTCGCTCGCGATGGACTTGTACGACCAGTGGGTCTACATGGGCAAGACCACGCAGTGGCGCTTCACGCCGCCGACGCACGTCGTCGCGGCGCTCGACGCGGCACTCGCGCAGTACTTCGCGGAGGGTGGCCTCGCCGCCCGCGGTGGCCAGTACGCCGCCAATTGCCGCACGCTGGTCGAAGGGCTCGCGCGCCTCGGCCTCAAGGTCTTCCTGCCGAAGGAGATCCAGGCGCCGATCATCGTGACGGTGCACGCGCCGGCGGACTCGCGCTACGACTTCAAGCGCTTCTACAACGCGGTCAAGGAGCGCGGCTACATCCTCTACCCCGGCAAGCTCACGACCGTCGAGACCTTCCGCGTCGGCTGCATGGGCCAGCTCGGCGCGGCCGGCATGAGCGGCGCGGTGGCGGCGATCGAGGCGGGCCTGAAGAGCCTCGGTATCGGCACGGCCGAGCGCGAGCGGACCGTCGCCTGAGCCGGCTCAGGCGACGAGGCCTGCGATCAGTTCCTCGCCGATCGCGAAGCCGGTCGAGGCTCCCGCGCCCGACGTGACGGTGGCGAGCCGCACCGCGACGTCCGGCGCGTCGATCAGCACGGTCTCGTCGGCCGCCGATGCGTAGGTGCCCGTCCAGCGTGCGACCGTCGGCGGCGGCGTGAGCCCGGTCGCGGCCGCGAACTCCTCGAGGATCAACGCATCGACCGCTTCGCTCGCGAAGGGCTCCGGCGCCGGCGCGTAGTGATGACTGTCGCCGACGACGAGCGTCCCGTCCGCGCTCTGCGCGGCGATCAGGTGCACGCCCGCGGCGACCTGTGCCGGCTGCTCGCGCGCGAGCCGCGCCTTGAGGGGTCCAGCTGCCGCGGATTCGGCGAAGCCTGCGTAGCGGGCGACGCTCAGGTCGGACAGCACCACGGCCGGCAAGCGCCAGCCCGGGTCGGCGAGCCTCAGCATTTGCAGCTGGCAGCGCGTCAGCCGATGGCGGGCCAGTCGCTCGGCGTAGAGCGAGTGGAAGTCGTCGCCGGGGCACACGACGACCCGTTCGGCGTGCACGGCGCCGCGCGAGGTCAGCAGGCGCGGCGGCTCGATGCCCGTCACCACCGTCTCGCGGCGGAATTCGACGCCATGCGCGTCGGCGAGCCACGCGGCGAGCCGCGGGATCGCCTCCCGCGACTCCACGCGCACCTCGGCGCTGCTCGCGAGCACAGCCAGCAGTCCAGGAGCGCGCAGCGCCGGCCAGAGTCGTCGCGCCTCGGCCGCGTCGAGGAGCCGGCAGTCGACGCCCATGTCGGTCGCGAGGAAGGCCGCGAGCGCGTCACGCGTCTCGGGCCGGCGCGCGAGGAACCAGGCGCCCTGCTGCAGAATCGGGATGCCAGCGGCGGCGGCCACCTCGCGCCAGACCTCGAGGCTGCGGCGGGCGCGTTGCCACATCACCCCGCTCGCCTGCCCGCTCAGCGTGATGTAGCCGAAGTTCCGGATCGAGGCGCCGCGGGCCGCGGCGTCGCGATCGATGACGACGACGCGCAGCCCGCGGCGGACCGCGGCGAGCGCGCTCGCGAGGCCGAGGATGCCCGCACCGACGACCGCCAGGTCGTAGCCATCGCGACCGCGTGCCACGGCAGCGCTCAGGCCGCCGCGGCCGCGGCCCGCCGCCCGACGTCGACGAGTTCGAGGCCATGGCCGTGCGGGCCGACCTCCCGCCGCCACAGCAGCAGTGCGGAGCCGAGCGCCGTCAGGCTCAGCAGCCCGAAGTACCAGAGCATCGAGTCGTAGCCGGCCGGGTTCGTGTCGCTCGCCTGCGCGACGTCCGCGATCCAGCCGGCGGCCCGGTTCGAGGCCCAGAGCCCGAAGTTCTGCACCATCGCGATCATGCCGAGCGCGGTGCCGAGCCGGCGCGGCGAGACGAGGAAGGTCGTCGACGGCCAGATGACCGCCGGCACCAGCGCCCAGCTCACGCCCATCAGCGCGGTCGAGAACCAGGGGCTGAGGTCGGTCGCGCCGAGGACCACGAAGGTGATCGGCAGGAGCAGCGTGCCCGCGACCAGCATCAGCGCGCGGTGACCAACGCGATCCGCGAGCCAGCCGAAGAAGGCGGTCATGCACACCGCCGTCACGAACACGCCGGAATTCACCGGGCCGGCCGCTTCGTTCGTCAGGTGCTTGGCGTGCTGCAGGTACATGATCGCGAAGGTTTGGCGGAACGGGAAGAACACGGCGGCGTACAGCACGTGCACGCCGAGGATGTACCAGTACGACCAGTCGAAGCTCCACAGGTCGCTCCACTGGAACTTGGGCCCCGCCTCGGTCGTCGCGGCCCCCGTGCGTTTTGAGTCGATGATCAGGAACAGCACCGCGGCGACGACGCCGACGCCGGCGATGACCGCGCCGAGCACGAGCGGTGGCTGCCAGCCGGCGTCGTACAGCGGCTTCGCGAACTTCGTCGACAGGTCGACCGAAGCCGAGCCGACCCGCGCAAGGCTAAGGAACAGCGCGATCGCGAGCGCGACGTCGCGCCGCGAGAACCACTGCGCGACGCCCGCGACCAGCGAGATGAAGATCGCACCCTCGCTGACTCCGAACACGAGCCGGCCGACCCACATGAGCTGGTACGGCTCGCCGACCGCGGTCAGCACCGCGCCGACGAATCCGATCAGCGCGGCCCACAGCGTGACCTGCGCGGCGCCGAAGCGGTAGATCAGGTAGCCGTTCAGCAGCGAGAGCGGGATATTGGGCAGGCTCATGTCGCCGGTCAGCGCGCCGATCAGCTGGTGGCTCCAGTGCCGCTGCTGGAACAGGAGCGCGGAGATCGGCCCGATGACGTCCGACTCGTAGTAGCTGCTGAAGATCGCGAGCGCCGCGAGCGCGAGCGCGAGCCACCGCAGCCTGGAGCGGCCGCGTCCGTCGTCGTCGGCGGCCGCGGGCGCGGGGCCGGTCACTGGAAGCGCGCGCCCTGCCGCGCGAGCTCCTTCTGCACGGCGCGCACGTCGAGCCGGTCGAAGGGCTCGTCGCGCTGGATCGAGACGGCGGCGGCGGTGCCTGCGCCCTGCCCGCTCACCGCGCAGCACATCATGTTGCGCGCCGAGGCGTGCGAGATCCGGTCGCCGCCGATGCTGCGGCCGGCGACCAGCAGGTTGCCGACGCCTTTCGGGACCAGCGCCCGGTACGGAACGTGCCAATAGCGGCCGGTGGTCGGCAGGATCAGGACGCCGTAGCCGTCGATGAACTCGGGGAAGATGCCGATCGCGTCGTCGAAGCGCGCCTGCTCGCGCACGTCGGTGCCGGTCAGGTTGTAGAGCGCGTCGATCTTGCGCGTGTCGCGGATGCCGAGGGTCATGCCGAAGTTGCGGAGCTTGGCGTCCTCGCACCCCGGCATGAACTTGCGCAGCGCCTCGACCGCGTAGATCGCCTCGCGCCGGCCGCGCATCTCGCCGATCGTGAGGTCGGCGGGGTCGGTGCCGTCGATCTCCGGCACGTGCACGAGGTTCAGGTAGGTCAGGTCGCCCTGGTCGGTGACCGTACCCCAGGTGCCGGCGATCGTGTGCAGGTAGGGCGGGATGATGCCGGCCTCGAGCGCCTTCTTGAACGGCTTGCGCAGGAACGGCGAGAACATCTTGTCCTCTTTGCCGGTCGTCTCGTAGTCCCATTCGCCGTTGCCGGACCAGTCCGCGTAGGTCTGCGGGTCGGCCTTGATCGCCTCGATGAAGCGCTGCTTGCTGACGCCGCTCATCGAGAACATGACCGACACGGCCATCATCTTCTCTTTCGGCGACTTCACGTACGGCGCACCGGCGCGCGCGGCGAGGTCCGCATCGCCGGTCGCGTCGATCACGCGCTTCGCGAGGATCGCCTCGCGGCCTGCCTTGCTCTCGGTGACGACGCCGACGATGTTGCCCTGCTCGAGGATCGGCGCGACGCCGAGGCGGTGCAGCATCGGCGTGACCCCGGCCTCTTCCACGAGCACGTCGGCGACCCACTTGAACATCTCCGCGTCGAGCGCGTGGCTCAGCGACTGCGGCTCCGGCATCGCGGCGCCCATCGCCTTGGCGCGGTTCTCGAACTCGATGCCGATGCCCTCGCAGTCGACCGTGCCCTCGTGGCGGTACCACGCGAAGCCCTCGACCCCGACCTGCGTGATGTTGCCGCCGAAGCAGCCGTTGCGGTCGACGAGCGCCGTGCGCGCACCGGCGCGCGCGCTCGCGAGCGCCGCGGCGAGCCCGCCCGGCCCGCTGCCGACGACCAGCACGTCCGTCTCCAGGATCACGTCCACTGAGCGTGCCGGTTCGGAGATCTTCTTCATTTCACGTTCCGCCCCTCGATCGGTGGTCGGCCGCCCGTCACGGTGCCCGCTGCGGGGTCCTGGGCGGCGTCGAGCGCGGATGGTACCGCGCGCCGATGACGGCCGCTGCCCGGGCGCGGGCGGCCCGGAGCGGTCGGCGGGCGCCGGGACGCCCGCCTGCAGGCGACCCCGAATCCCCGCCGGCGGGCGTCCGGGCGGCGCTCTGGCGAGTGTGACGGAGCGCACAGTCGGAACCACGTAGCAATTCGCGCTGCGGATCCCGCCTGCGCGTGACCGCAATCACCGAACGGTGATCCGGTTCTCCCGGGCGTGCGGCGCACGCCGATATAAGGAACAGGAAGACGCCGTGCACGGAGCCGCCGGTGACCACGAAGGCCATCCGCCAATCGCTCTTGCTGCTCGCGCTGTGCGGTTCGATCACCAGCAGCGCGACGGTCGCGCCGTCGCATCGCGACCCGACCGACGAGTTCCCGGCTCAGCCGGAAAGCGAAGCGGTCGCCGAAGCGCTGGCCGAAGCCGTGCGCGGCGACTGGACCGGCGTCAAGAACACGGGCTCGATGCTGCCCGCCCTCTCCGCCAGCGACCTCGTCGTCACGCGGCCGGTCGACGTCCGGGACGTACGGGTCGGCGACATCGTCGTGTTTGTCGTGCCGGTGTCGACGCTGCCGAACGGTCAGCCGATCCAGCACCGCCGCATCGTCCATCGCGTCGTGCAGCGGCTTGACTGCGCGCCGCGCCGCGGTGCGCCGGACGGGCTCGCCTGCCGGCGGCTGCGCACGCAGGGCGACAACGTCCGCACGCCCGACCGCTACACGACGACCCAGGCGAACCTCGAGGGGCGCGTGGCCTACGTCGTCGACGGGCGCACGGGCCTCGTCCGGGACATGCGCGCGAGCCGGCGCGGGACGCCGATCGCCACGGCCGACGCGCTTCGCCGCGAACTCGGGCCGCAGCGCACGGCCGGCCCGGTGCTCGCCGAGGCGGCGCGGGCCCTCGCCGGGCCCTGAGCGCCGCCTACTTCTTCGCCGCGGCTGCGGCCGGCGCCTTCGCCGGGGCCGGCGCGGCCTTCACGGCCGGGCTTTCCTTCGCGACCAGCCAGTTCACGAGAGCGACCAGCTCGTCGTAGCCGCCGGCCGAGCGGGCGTCCGTGCGGTACTTGCTCGCGACCACGATGGTCGGCGTGCTGTCGACCTGGAAGTCCTTGATGAACTGGTTGGCCTCGCGGATGCGCCGGTCCGCGTCGAAGCCGTTCGCCGCGGCGACGAAGTCGGCGGCCTTGACGCCGGTGTGCTTGGCGTAGAAGCGGGCCACGTCCTCGATCGTCGGCATGGGGCTGCGCAGCTGGTGCGTCGTGGGATTCATGATGCCGAGCTCGCCGGTCTTCCAGACGGCGTCGAACATCAGGTCGTGCGTCTTCGCGGCGATGCCGAGCGACTCGGCCGTGCAGTACGCGCGCTGGAACATCGGCCAGTCCTCGGCCGGGATGAATCCGGCCGGGACGTAAGTGAACACGACGTTCGACGGCAGGCTGGCGATCAGCTTGCGGGCGATCGGATTGAACTCATTGCACGCCGGGCAACCGTACGAGAACACCTCGGTGACGACGACCTTGCCCGGAGGCGGCGGCGTGCGCGGGATCGTGCGCACCAGGTAATAGTGAAGGCCCTCGGTCCAGGTCTGCTCGGGCGCGGCCGCGGTCGCCGTCGTCGCCGCGAACGCGGCACCCACCGCCATGCACATCACGAGCGCGATTCGGCGATTCATCAGGTCGGACTCCCGTTGACGCTTGGGCCGTAGGATCCGGCCACCACTGCAAAGTTCCGCGAATCTTAGCGCAGGAGCGCTCCGGCCGGGCACGCGCGCCGATGCGATACAATGCCGCTGGTGCCCTCGATCGTCTCCATCTCGCAGCTGACCAAGACCTACGCGTCCGGTCTCAAGGCCCTGAAGGGCGTCAACCTCGATATCCAGAAGGGCGAGATCCTCGCCCTGCTCGGCCCCAACGGCGCCGGCAAGACCACCCTGATCAGCATCGTCTGCGGCATCGTGACGGCCACGAGCGGCAGCGTCGTCGTCGACGGACACAACATCGCGCGCGACTACCGCGCCGTGCGCTCGCGCATCGGCCTCGTGCCGCAGGAGCTGACGACCGACATGTTCGAGACGGTGTGGGCGACCGTGACCTTCAGCCGCGGCCTGTTCGGCCGCGCGCCGGATGCGGCCTTCGTCGAGCGCGTGCTCAGGGACCTGGCGCTATGGGACAAGCGCGACGCGAAGATCATGACGCTGTCGGGCGGCATGAAGCGGCGCGTGATGATCGCCAAGGCGCTGTCCCACGAGCCGGAGATCCTGTTTCTCGACGAGCCGACGGCGGGCGTCGACGTCGAGCTGCGGCGCGACATGTGGGCGCTGGTCCGGCAGCTGCGTGAGCGCGGCGTCACGATCATCCTGACGACACACTACATCGAGGAGGCCGAGGAGATGGCCGACCGGATCGGCATCGTCAGCAAGGGTGAGCTGATCCTGGTCGAGGACAAGGCGGTGCTGATGCGCAAGCTCGGCCGCAAGCAGCTGACGCTGCAGCTGCAGACGCCGCTCGCCGCCGTGCCGGCGCCGCTCGCCGACTGGAAGCTCTCGCTGAAGCAGGGCGGCACGGTCCTCGAGTACAGCTTCGACGCCAGCCAGGAGCGCACCGGCATCCCGGCGCTGCTGCGGCGCATGGACGAGCTCGGGGTCGTCTACAAGGACCTCAACACCGAGCAGAGCTCGCTCGAGGACATTTTCGTGAGCCTGGTCAGCGATCGCGCCGGGGCGATGCGATGAGCATCGGCGCCTTCAACCGCTACGGGGTGTGGGCGATCTACCGCTTCGAGATGGTGCGCGCGCTGCGCACCGTCATGCAGAGCCTGCTGGTGCCGGTCATCACGACCTCGCTGTACTTCGTCGTGTTCGGCGCGGCGATCGGCTCGCGCATGAACCAGGTGAACGGCGTCCCCTACGGCGCGTTCATCGTGCCCGGCCTCATGATGATGTCGCTGTTCACGCTCAGCCTCTCGAACGCCTCGTTCGGCATCTACTTCCCGCGCTTCACCGGCACGATCTACGAGCTCTTGTCGGCGCCGGTCTCGCCGCTCGAGATCGTGCTCGCCTACGTCGGTGCGGCCGCGACGAAGTCGATCGTGATCGGCCTCGTGATCCTCGCGACCGCGGCGCTGTTCGTGCCGGTGACGATCGTGCATCCCGTGTGGATGGTCGGGTTCCTCGTGCTGACCGCGGCGACCTTCAGCCTGTTCGGCTTCATCATCGGCATCTGGGCCAAGAACTTCGAGCAGCTGCAGTTCGTGCCGATGCTGGTCGTCACGCCGCTGACCTTTCTCGGCGGCGCGTTCTACTCGATCGACATGCTGCCCGGCGCCTGGCGCACGGTGACGCTCTTCAACCCGGTCGTGTACCTGATCAGCGGCTTTCGCTGGAGCTTCTTCGAGCACTCGGACGTCAGCGTCGGGCTCAGCGTCGCGATGACGCTCGGGCTGTTCGCCGCGTGCCTCGGCGTCGTCGTCTGGGTCTTCCGGACCGGCTACCGGCTCAAGAACTGAGCGCCGGCCGCAGCGCCCGGCGCACGACCAGCTTCAGCCCCGACCAGGTCTCGTCGACCGCGCAGACCTTCACGTCGACGAAGCCGAGCGGCAGGGCCAGCTCGCGCACCGTGTCCTCGGTGAGGTCGGTCTCGACGCCGGAGGTTCGCTTCGGCCACGACACCCACAGGATCGCGGTCGCCGGCAGCCGCCGCCGGTAGGCGGGCAATGCCTTCGCGAGCGCGCGGCGCTCGGTCGCGAACAGGTGCGCCAGCCCGGTCGTGGAGTCGACCGTGCGCGCGAAGCGCACCCCTTCGGGCAGCGGCGCCAGCAGCTCGCGGTAGTGCGCGGGCGCCTGCTCGGTCGCGACCCGCATGCCGGCCGCGATGCCGAGCTTCTTCGCGAGCGGCGTGCCGGAGTAGCCGGCGGTGCGCCGGCGGCTCACGCCGGGCGCACCGTAGCGTCGAGGTGCGCGAGCACGCGCGGCCAGGCGTCGGCATGGCGGTCCTTCGACGCCCGGTCGGCAAAGCCGGCGTGCGTCAGCGTGAGGTGCGTGCCCGCCCCGTGCGGCGCGAGCTCGACGGTCAGCACCGTCTCGACGCCCTGCGTGCCGCCCGCGGTGAGCCACGTGAGCTCGACGAGCCGCCCCGGCTCGAGGCGCAGGTAGCGCCCGTAGTGCGGGTGGCGCTCGCCCTCGTGCTCGGTCGCGAAGTAGAACGCGGTGCCGACCTCGGCGCGGGTCAGCAGGCTCCCCGGCGCCGCGAACCAGCGGTCGATCTGGTCGGTGAACGCGCGGTAGAGCTGGGCGGGTGAAGCCGCCATGCGCCGTTCGGTCGTCAGCTGCCAGGGGCGACGCGACAGGTCGGGCGGCTCGATGATCCCGGCCATGGCGCGCGCGCTTACGCCCGGACCCGCCCGGCCGGCGGCGGCTCGCGCATCAGCGTGCTCTTGCCGAACAGCGACTCGATCAGGTCGACGGCGAGCGCGGCCGTGCGGTTGCGCACGTCGAGCGCCGGGTTCAGCTCCATGACGTCGATCGAGCCGAGCCGCCCGGTGTCGGCGATCATCTCCATGCACAGCTGCGCCTCGCGGTAGGTCGGGCCGCCCGGCACGGTGGTCGCGACGCCGGGCGCGATCTCCGGATCGAGGAAGTCGACGTCGAAGCTGACGTGCAGGTGCGCCCGTTCGCCGAGCTCGGCCAGCGCCAGCTCCATCGTCGCGCGCGCCCCCATCTCGTCGATGAAGCGCATGTCGAACACCTCGACGCCCTGCTCCTGCACGAAGCGCTTCTCGCCGGCGTCGACGCTGCGGATCCCGATCTGGCGGATCGCGTGGCGGTCGAGCACCGGTGCGTGGCCGCCCATGCGCACGAGTGCATCGGGCCCGAAGCCGAACAGGCACGCGACCGGCATGCCGTGCAGGTTGCCGCTCGGCGAGAGCTCGCGCGTGTTGAAGTCGGCATGCGCGTCGAGCCACAGCACGCGCAGCGGCCGGCCGGTCTCGCGGCAGTGGCGCGCGACGGCGCTGATCGAGCCGACGCCGAGGCTGTGGTCGCCGCCGAGCAGCAGCGGCAGCCGCCCGCGGCCGAGCTCGCCGTGCACGGCCTCGTGCACGAGCCGGTTCCACTCGACCACCTCGGCGAGGTTGCGGTAGCCGTCGACGGGCGGGCCGGACGAGTGCTGCGGGCCGGCGAGGTTGCCGAGGTCCCGCACGTCGAGGCCGCGCGCCTCGAGCGCGCGCCTGAGGCCGGCGACGCGCATCGCCTCCGGGCCCATCGATGCACCGCGATCGCTCGCGCCGGCGTCGGTCGGTGCGCCGATCAGGCTGAGCGCGCGCCCGGGCGCGGCGCTCATCGGGGGGTCCCCGGTCGCGGTCTTGGGCTTGCTGCGCCTCGGGTCGGCATCGTCGGCTGCTCGCATCGGCGGCGCGCCGCGCCGCGGGCCCGCAGTTTATCGGAACGCAGTGCCGGCGGCCGCCGTAGTACGATCGCGGGCGCCACCCTCCCCCGCATGAGCACCCCGTCCCTCAACGACCGACACGCCGCGGCGCTCGACTACCTCGGGCGCGGCTGGTCGGTCATACCGGTCGAGCCGCGGGGCAAGCGGCCGCTGGTCCGCTGGCGTGCCTTCGAGGAGCAGCCGCCGACGCCGGCGCAGCTCGGCGGTTGGTTCGCGCGCTGGCCGCAGGCCAACGTCGCGATCGTCACCGGCCGGCGCTCCGGCCTCGTCGTCGTCGACGTCGATCCACGGCACGGGGGCGATGCCAGCCTCGCGGGCTACGAGGCGGCTCACGGTGCGCTGCCCGCGACGGTCGAGTCGCTGACCGGTGGTGGCGGCCGGCACCTGTACTTCGCGCACCCGGGCGGCGCGACCCCGAACCGCGTCGGGATGCTGCCGGGCGTGGACGTGCGCGGTGACGGCGGCTGCGTCGTCGCCCCGCCCTCCGTGCACCCGAGTGGCAGGGCCTACGCGTGGCGCGGCGGCCGCGCGCCGGGCGAGTGTCCGCTCGCGCCGCTGCCGGCGCCGTGGCGGGCGCCGCGCGCCGGCGCGCGCCGCGCGCGGAAGGGGTAGCCGTCGTGCGCCGCGTGAACAGCTGGCTGATCTTCATCAACGTCGCGGTGTTCGCGCTGCAGATGGCCGAGGCCGAGCTGCCGCTCGATCAGTTCGCGCTCTGGCCGATCGGCCCGCAGGCCGTCGCGCGCTTCGGGCCCGAGGCGGCGTTCCACTGGTAGCAGCTCGTCACCTCGGGCTTCCTGCACGCGAGCCCGACGCACCTCGGGTTCAACATGTTCGGCCTGTGGATGTTCGGGCGCGACTGCGAGGCGACGCTCGGCGCGCGCCGCTACGCGCTGCTGTACGGCGCGTCGCTCCTGTCGGCATCGCTCGTGCAGCTCGCGGTCGTGAGCCTCTCGGGCGCCGCGTATCCGACGATCGGCGCCTCCGGCGCCATCTTCGGCGTGCTGCTCGCCTTCGGCATGCTGTTCCCGCGCCGGATCATCGTGCTGCTGCTGCCGCCGATCCCGTTGCCGGCGTGGCTGTTCGTGACGCTGTACGGCCTCTTGGAGCTGGTCGAGGGCGTGTTCGACACGGCGTCGGGCGTCGCGCACTTCGCGCACCTCGGCGGCATGCTCGGCGCCGCCGTGCTCCTCTGGTCGTGGCGGACCGCGCGCCGCTGAGCGGCGCGCGGCCGGCGCTCAGAACTCCTCCCAGTCCTCGCTCGCCCGCACGGCGGGTGCCGCCGCGGCGTGCGCGCCCGACCGCGGCCGGACCGCGGCGGGCCGCTCGGCGCGCGGGACGCCCGCTGCGGGTCCGCGCTTCGCCACCGACGGACGCGCGACCGTCGCCGCGGCGCGCGGCGCAGGCGCCACGGCCGCGGGCGCGGTGCCCTCGCCGCCAACCTTGTAGTGCTGCATCAGCGCGGACAGCTGCTGCGCCTGGGCGGTCAGCGCCTGGGCGGCGGCCGCAGCCTCCTCGACCAGCGCCGCGTTCTGCTGCGTGACCTCGTCCATGCTGACGACGGCCTTGTTGACCTGCTCGATGCCGCTGCTCTGCTCGCGCGTCGCGACCGCAATCTCGCCGACGATGTCGGACAGCTTCTTCACCGACGCGACGATCGTCGCCAGCGTCGCGCCCGACTGGTCGACGAGCTTCGAGCCCTCGGCAACCTTGGCGACGCTGTCGCCGATCAGGGCCTTGATCTCCTTGGCGGCCTCGGCGCTGCGCGAGGCGAGCGTGCGGACCTCGGCGGCGACCACCGCGAAGCCGCGACCCTGGTCGCCGGCGCGCGCCGCCTCGACCGCGGCGTTCAGCGCCAGCAGGTTGGTCTGGAAGGCGATCTCGTCGATCACCCCGATGATGTCGGCGATCTTGCGGCTGGCGCCGTTGATCGCCTGCATCGCGCCGACCGCCTGCGCGACGACGCTGCCGCCGTTCTCGGCCTGCGAACGTGCCGCCTGCGCGAGCCGGTTGGCCTCGGAAGCATTGTCGGCGCTCTGCTTGACGGTCGAGGTCATCTCCTCCATCGACGAGGCGGTCTCCTGCAGCGCCGAAGCCTGCTCCTCGGTGCGCTGGCTGAGGTTCAGGTTGCCGCGGGAGATCTCGTCGGAGTCGGTCGCGACCTCGCGCGCCGCGCCCTGGATCGCGAGCACGACCGAGCGCATGTTCTCGACCAGCTGGTTGAGCCCGCTCGACAGCGTCGCGAAGAAGCCCTGCTTGCCCTCGAGCGCGATGCGCTGCGTCAGGTCGCCGCCGAGCGCGGCCGCGACCACGTGCTGCACCTCGGACTCCGTCGCCGCTTCCTGCGTGCGGTCCTGCCACTGAGTGACGCGCCCGAGGAAGGCGCCGGCGCCGTCGTGGATGGCGGTGGTCGTGAGCCTGAGCGTCAGGCCCGCGAGGGCGGTGTCGATGACCTCGGTGCCGTGGCGCTGCGCGGCGAAGCGCTCGCGCGCCGACGGCTCCTCGAGGCAGGCGCCGAGGTCGCGGCCGAGCAGCTGCTCGGCGTCGAAGGCCGGATCGCGCTGCCGAAGGCGCGGCGCCATCTGCCCCCACAGCGCGCCCGCGCAGTGGTTCAGGTAGATCAGGTGGTGCTCGGCGTCCTCGACGGTCACCGGGCTCGCGACGGTGTCGAGCGCGTGCCGCAGGCGCGTCAGCTCGGCGGCGCTGCGCCGGTCGCGCTCGGAGCGCTCGAGCAGCTGCTGCTGCATGCGCTCTAGCGCGCTCAGCAGCGCCGCGGCCTCGTCCTCGCCGACGACCGTGATCGGGTTGTCGAGCTTGCCGGCGGCAATGCCGTCGGCGGTTTCGACCGCCGCGCGGATCGGCACCGCGATGCTGCGCGCGACCGCCAGCGCGATCACGACCGCGACCAGGATCGCGAGCACGGCGATGATCGACAGGCCGGTCACGGTCGCCGAGATCCGCGCCGAGACCGCGGCGGCGGCCTCGCGGCCGCGTGCGTCGTTGTAGGCCGCGAGCTCGCGCAGCGCGCTCAGCATGGGCCCGTCGGCGCCCTTGACCGCGCCGTCGATGGCGGCGGTCGGCGTATTGAGGCCACGCAGCCGCACCACCTCGGCGTTCTGCGCGCGGTAGGCGCCGATGCCGCTCGTGACCCGGTCGACGAGCTCCTGCTCCGCCTTGGTCAGCGCCGGCCCCGCCTTGCGGTAGGCGGCGAGCCCGGCCTCGACGCGGCTCAGGGCGTCGCCGAACTTCGTCGGGTAGTCGCCGCCGCGCAGGATCGTGTTCTTGAAGTAGTGGACCGCGCTGCCGACGTCATCGAGCTCCTGCAGCGCGATCACGCGGCGCTGGTTGGTGACGTCGTTGAAGCCGCTCCACTCGCTGCTGATCTGGCGGATCTGGTAGTTGGCGAAGCCCGCCATCGCGAGCGTCATCGCGATGATGGTGCCGACGCCTGCGAGCAGGCGGGTGCGAATCCTGATTCGGTTGAGCATGCGGGTCCGGTCCTCTGCTGTCGCCAAGGCACCCCGCGACGGCTGACGCCAATGGCGGGCGTGCAGGGCTCCTAGTCCGGGACATCGGCGCCGCTTAGGCCTTCTTGACCCCTGTTTTGTCGGGGTTTTTCTGAGATTGCGTGCCCGACCCGACAGTTCGGGCGGCGCCGGGGCGCTGGGCGGGTCGGGCGATGCGAGTAAGCTGCCGGGCGGGGCGCCGGTCGCCGTCCGGATCGCCGGCCGGGGTGGCGTCGCTGCAAACGATATCAGTGAGTTACAACGACAATCTCAAAAGGGGGACTCATGTCCGTTGAACTGCGCTACCTCACCTACGTGACGCTGCTGACGGCGCTCGCGTGGGTGCCGTACATCCTGAACGAGATCATGGTTCGCGGGCTCATCGACGCGGTGGGCTACCCGGCGAACCCGAAGCCGCTCGCGCCCTGGGCCGAGCGCATGAAGAAGGCGCACTACAACGCCGTCGAGAACCTGGTCGTGTTCGCGACGCTCGTGCTGATCGCGCACGCGCTCGGCCTCACGAACCCGGCGATCGCGACCTGCGCGGTCGTGTACTTCTGGGCGCGGGTCGTGCACCTCGCCGCCTACACCTTCGCGATCCCCTGGGTGCGCACGCTCGGCTTCGTGGTCGGGGTCGGCTGCCAGCTGTGCGTCGCGATGCACATCCTGCAGCACTGAGCCCGGGCGGTGCGCCGCGGCGGGTCAGCGCCCGCCGCGGCGCCGGTAGCCGGCGCCGACCGCGAGCGCGAGTGCGAGCAGCGCGGCGGCGGCGCCCGCCGCGACGGCGGCGAGCGATGCGAGCGTCGCACCGAGTGCGACCAGCGCGTCGTGCAGCCAGCCGGAGGCGGCGTCGCTCGCCCGGTACAGCACCGTGTCGACGACGTTCTTGACCTTGTACTTGGTCTCCGGGTCGACCACGGTGTAGAGCATGTCGCGGCTCGGCTTCGCGACGCCGAACTCGAGCGCGCGGTTCGCGATGTTGACGACGAGCAGCACGCCCGCGACCGGTGCGGCGGCGAGCGCGACGAAGCCGGCGCAGGCGACCGCGGCGGCCGCCGCGAGCGTCGTGCGCACGCCGAGGGACGCGGTCGCGACGCCGACGCCGAGCTGCAGCGCGAGGCTGAGCCCGTTGACCCACAGATCGCGGCCGGCGAAGAACGCCGTGCGCGCGGCGCCGTCCGGGTACAGTGCGCCCGCGACGCGCGCCATCTCGATGTACACGAACATGCCGAGCATCGAGCCGAGCGCGACCAGTCCCGCGACGCCGAGCAGGAACGGCGAGCGGCCGAGGCGCGTGAGACCGGCGAGGATCGCCCCGCCGACCGGCTCATCGAGCGCCACGTGGCTGCGGCCGCCGGCGGCGAGCGCGTCGCGCGACAGCAGCAGGACAAGGCCGACCGTGCCGGCGAGCAGCAGCGCCGCGCCGAAGGCGACCGCGCCGGTACCGCCCGCGGCGGCGAGCGAGCGCGTCGCGAGCGGCCCGAGGAGCCCGCCGAGGCTGCCGCCGGCGGCGATGACGCCGAACAGGCGCCGGCCGTCGGCCTCGCTCCAGATCTCGGCCATGAAGCTCCAGAACACCGAGACCACGAACATGTTGAAGACGGTCGCCCAGACGTAGAACGTCCGCCCGACCCAGACGTTCTCGGGGTCCGCGCCGAGCGCGGCGCCGAAGGCCACGAGGTTCAGCACGAAGAAGCCGTAGGTCAGCGGCAGGAGCCGGGCACGCGGCACGCGCGTCACCAGCCAGCCGAACACCGGCACGATCAGCAGCATCACGACGAAGACCGCGACCGCGAGGTACTTGATGGTCGCCGCGCCGCTGCCGGCGCCGAAGGCGTCGCGCAGCGGCCGGATCATGTAGTAGCTCGCGAGCAGCAGCGCGAAGTAGGCGAACGACAGCGCGAGGCGCCGGCGCTCCCCGCCCCGTCCCCCGGCCGGCCCCGGCGCGCCGGCCGCGGCGCTCACGGCACTTGCTTGTCGATCACGAGTTCGGTCTGCTTGCCGGCCGCGAGGTCGTAAGGCACCTCGCCGTAGAAGTCGCCGCTCGCGGCGATCGGCCGGCCGGAGACGGAGTAGCGCGCGACGATCACGAGCTGCTTGGCGTCGCGGATCGTCCGTCCCGGCAGCATCGCGTCGTCCGCCGTCAGCACGACGACGAGCGGCAGCGCCGCGCCCGCCAGGCGCTTCGCGGCGAACGGCGGCCCCGGCTGCGTCGGGTCGCGTGCCAGCACGAACAGCTGTGCGCCGGCCGGGATCTTGCCGGCGACGCCGGGCCCCACGCTGACGCGCACGGTCGCGGCGCCCGGGCCACTCGCGCCGCCGGCCGTGCCGGTCGCGGCGGCCGTGGCGGCGGGCGGGCCGGCGAGCGGCGGGCCGGCGGCGGCGCTCGCGGCGATCTTCGCGATCTCGGGGTCGGGCTTGCGGCCGAGCTGCTCATCGAGCTGGCCGATGCGGATCGCGAGCGCGACGCGGATCTGGTCGGGCAGCGGCTGGCGGACCAGCGTCACCCAGCGCTCGCGCGCGACGTCCGGCCGCCCGCTTGCGGCGGCCGCGGCGCCGCCGTAGAACAGCGCCTTCGAGTTCGTCGGGTCGAGCCTGAGCGCCTCCTCGAAGAGTTCGCCCGCCCGTCCGGCGAGCGTCTTCTGGTCGGCCATCGCGAGCGCCTCGCCGTAGCCGATCACCGACTCGAGGTCCTTCCCCTTCGAGACGCGGTAGGCGCTGCCGAAGGCGTCGGCCGCCGCCGGGTAGTTGTTGAGGGCGAAGCGCGTGCGACCGAGCTCGAGCCAGCCTTCGAGGTCGTCGGGCGAGGCCTTCAGCCGTGCCTCGAGCTTCTCGATCATCTGCCCGATCGACTGGTGGCCGGCGGTCGCGGCGGCGACATCCTCGGGCTTCCAGCTCCAGTTGCTGGCGCCGCGGTAGACGAGCGCCGCGGCCACCGGCAGCACGAGCGCCAGCACGAACAGCGCGATCGGCCGCCCGCCCGGCGCGGTCAGGCGCGCCCGGTACAGCGGCCAGCCGACGAGTGCCAGCGCGGCCGCGGTCAGCACGGCCGCGATCAGCATGAAGGCGCTCAAGCCGGGGCCTCCGGCTCGTCGAAGGGCCTGCGCGAGCGCCGGATGATCACGCGCGCAGCGACCCCGAGCGCGAGCAAGGGCAGCAGCACCGGCGCAGCCCACAGCAGGTAGGTGCGCGGCGAGAGCGGCGGGTCGTACAGCACGAAGTCACCGTAGCGGTCGGTCAGGAAGCGCTTGATCTCGGCGTCGCTGCGGCCGGCCGCGATCATCTCGCGCACCTCGCGCCGCAGGTCGGAGGCGAGCCCGACCGGCGAGTCGGCGATCGACTGGTTCTGGCACTGCACGCAGCGCAGCTCGTGGATCAGCTGCTCGTAGCGCGCCTGCAGCGCGGGGTCCGGGAACGCCGCTTCGGTGTCGATCGCGAGCGCGCAGGCCGGCAACAGCAGCGCGAGCGCCAGCAGCCGCCTCACGATTTCGGCCCCGGCAGCCGCGGCAGGAACTCGTCCCGCCAGACCTTGTCGGTCATCGCGCCGATGTGCTTGTAGAGCACGACGCCGGCCGGCGAGACCAGGAAGGTCTCCGGCGCGCCGTACACGCCCCAGTCGATCGCGACGCGGCCGTCGCTGTCGGAAACCACCTCGCGGTACGGGTTGCCGAGCTGCGCGAGGTAGCTCATCGCGAGCGCGCGCTCGTCGCGCCAGTCGATGCCGATCAGCGGCACCTGCTTGCTGCGCGCGATCTCGAGCAGCGCCTCGTGCTCGTCGCGGCAGGCGGCGCACCACGTGCCCCAGATGTTCACGACGTAGGCCTGCCCGGCCAGCGAGTGCGAGTCGAGCTGCTTCGAGGGATCGATGACCGAGGGCAGCAGGAACGGTGGCGCGGTGCGGCCGATCAGCGGTGACTTGATCTCGTGCACGTCGAGCTTGCCGGCGTCGATCCGCACCAGCGCGAAGGCCAGCAGGCCGCCGAGCACGACGAACGCGGCCGCCGGGACGAAGTAGCGCCACATGGTCTCAGGCCGCCTCGCCGGCCGCGCCCGGGCGCACGGCGGCGGATTCGCTCACGCGGGCGCTGCGGTAGCGCCGGTCGAGGATCGCGATCAGGCCGCCGAGCGCGGCGATGACCGCACCGAGCCAAATGTAGCGGACCAGCGGCTTGTACTGGATGCGCATGCTCCAGCGGCCGTTGCCGAGATCATCGCCCAGCGCCACGAACAGGTCCCGGTTCCAGGCGACCTCGATGCCGGCGTGCGTCATCGGGTTCTGCTGCACGCGGTAGACGCGCTTCTGGGTCGGCAGGTCGGCCACCAGCTGGCCGTTGCGGCTGACCAGCACGCGCGCCTCGGTTGCCTCGTAGTTCGGCCCCTGCACCGCGTGCGTGCCCATGTAGCGGAACTGGTAGCCGGCGATTTCGGCGGATTCGCCGGGCGCGAGGTTGATGTCCTTCTCGACCCGGTAGGAGACGACGCCGGTGACCCCGATCACGAACAGGCCGACGCCGAAGTGCGCGACCGTCATGCCGAGCGCGGCGCGCGTGACCCGCTGCCCGCGCCGCCAGGCACGGACGGGCTCGAGCCAGCTCGAGCCCATGACGAAGAACCCGGCCGCGAAGCCGACGATCGTCAGCGGCAGCCCGGGGCTGCGGTAGCCGAGGAACGCGACTGCGAGCGCGAGCGCGAGCGCGCTGCCGCCGATCGCCCACAGCGCCCGCTTCTGCGAGCCGAGCAGCGCGCGCTTCCAGCCGGCGTGCATGCCGACGCCGAGCAGCACGACGAGCGGCAGCGCCGGCACCAGGAACACGAGGTTGAAGTACGGCGGGCCGACCGACAGCTTGCCGAGGTCGAGCACGTCCATGACGAGCGGTGCGAGCTCGCCCATCAGGATGAGGCCGGCCGCCGCGACGAGCAGCGCGTTGTTGAGCAGCAGGAAGCTCTCGCGCGAGACGATCTCGAAGCCGCCGTCCGACTTCAGCAGCGGCGCGCGGATCGCGTACAGCAGCAGCGAGCCGACCACGAAGAACAGCAGGATCGCGAGGATGAACAGCCCGCGCGACGGGTCGGAGGCGAAGGAATGGACCGACACCAGCACGCCCGAGCGGACCAGGAAGGTGCCGAGCAGGCTGAGCGAGAACGCGAAGATCGCGAGCAGCATCGTCCAGCTCTTGAACAGCCCGCGCTTCTCGGTGACGGCGAGCGAGTGGATCAGCGCCGTCGTCGTCAGCCACGGCATGAACGAGGCGTTCTCGACCGGATCCCAGAACCACCAGCCGCCCCAGCCGAGCACGTAGTAGGCCCACCAGCTGCCGAGCGCGATGCCGCAGGTCAGGCACATCCACGCCGCGACCGTCCACGGCCGCGTCCAGCGCGCCCAGGACGCGTCGAGCCGGCCGGACAGCATCGCGGCGACCGCGAAGGCGAAGGCCACCGCCGTGCCGACGTAACCCATGTACAGCATCGGCGGGTGCGCGGCGAGCGCCGGGTCCTGCAGCAGCGGGTTGAGGTCTCCGCCGTCCGGCGCCGCCGGCACCAGCCGCGCGAACGGGTTCGAGGTCGCGAGCGTGAAGGCGATGAAGCCGACGCCGATCAGGCCGAGCACGCCGAGCACCCGCGCGCGGAACGCGACCGGCAGGCTGCGCGATAGGCCCGCGACCAGCAGCGCCCAGGTCGAGAGGATCATGATCCAGAGCAAGAGCGATCCCTCGTGCGCGCCCCACACGGCCGCGAGCCGGTACATGAGGGGCAGCGCCGAGTTCGAGTTCGACGCGACGTACAGCACCGAGAAGTCGCCACGCACGAACGAGGTCGCGAGCAGCCCGAACGCCAGCGCCACGAACACCCACACGCCCGCAACCGCCGGCGTCGTCACGGCCATCCAGTCGGCGCGGTTGCGGTGCGCGCCGACGAGCCCGAAAAAGGCCTGCGCGACCGCGAGCAGCAGCGCGAGCCCGAGCGCGAAGTTGCCGAGTTCCGGAATCATGGGCTCTGCTCCCTCGGCACCGGATGCTTCAGCGACTTGCCGACCTCCGGTGGCATGTACTTCTCGTCGTGCTTGGCGAGCACCTCGTCGGCCACGAACACGCCGCCCTGCAGGCGGCCGAGCGCGACCACCCCCTGCCCCTCGCGGAACAGGTCGGGCAGCACGCCCGTGTACGACACGGTCACGTCGTGGGCGTAGTCGGTCAGCACGAAGCGCACCTCGGCGCTGCCGGGCGCGCGCGCGACGCTGCCCTTCGTGACCATGCCGCCGACGCGAAAGGTCTTGCCGCTGGGCGCCTGGCCGGCTGCGACCTGCGACGGGTCGTAGAAGTAGAGCAGGTTGTTGTTGAAGGCCTTGAGCGCGAGGCCGGTCGCGGCGCCGACGCCGGCCAGGATCCCGAGCACGGCGAGCAGGCGCTTGCGGCGCGGCGTCACGGCGCACCGCCCGTGGCGGCGGCGGCGACCGCGCGCAGCGCCCGCTCGCGGGCCGCGGCCAGCGCCGCACGCGCCGACCAGACGTTCCAGCCGATCACCGCGAAGGCCAGCGCGAACGACGGCCAGACGAAGCGCGCGTAGCCACCCATGTCGAAAAACTGCTCCATGCGCACGATCCTAGTGACTTTTCACGGCTTGCCAAGTTCCTGCAGCCACGACGCGTTGCGCTCGCGGCTCAGCACCTCGGCGCGCAGCCGCACGCAGGCAAGCGCCGCGTAGAACAGCGTGAAGCCCGCGAAGGCCAGCAGCAGCGGCACCAGCATCGAGGCCGGCATCGCCGGCCCTCCGGAACGCAGCACCGTCGTGCCCTGATGCAGCGTGTTCCACCAGTACACCGAGAAGTGGATGATCGGCACGTTGACCGCGCCGACGACCGCCAGCAGCCCGGCGGCGCGATCCGCGCGCTGCAGGTCGTCGAAGGCCGAGTGCAGTGCCATGTAGCCGAGGTACAGGAAGAACTCGATCAGCTGCGAGGTCAGGCGCGCGTCCCACACCCACCACGTGCCCCACATCGGTCGGCCCCACAGCGAGCCGGTCGCGAGGCACAGCAGCGCGAACGAGGCGCCGATCGGCGCCGTCGCGGCCGCGAGCGCGTGCGCGAGCTTGATGCGCCAGATGAGCCCGACCGCTGACGCGATCGCCATGATCGAGTAGCACATCAAGGACAGCCACGCCGAGGGCGCGTGCACGTAGATGATTCGGAACGCATCGCCCTGCTGGTAGTCGGCGGGCGCGCGCACGAGCCCGCCGTACAGCCCGGCGACCAGCAGCAGCGCCGCCGGCACCGCGAACCACGGCGTCAGCGCCCCGGCAGTCCGGTACAGGTACGGCGGCGAGGCCAGCTTGTGAAACCACGTCCAGGTTGCCACGTCTTCCCTACTCCAGGCTGATCCGCACCGCGGTCGAGGCCGCCGGCGGCGACAGCGTCGCCGCCAGCACCAGCATCGCGGCCAACAACCACAGCGGGCCGTCCGCCGCTTCGCCGCGCACGGCGAGGTCGGTCGCGCGCGCGCCGAAGATCAGGGTCGGCATCGCGAGCGGCAGGACCAGCAGCGACAGCAGCACGCTGCCGCGGCGCGAGCCGAGCGTCAGCGCCGTGCCGATGCAGCCCAGGAAGCTGAGCACCCCGGTGCCGAGCGCGAGCGCCAGCATCAGGACCCCGCTCGCCCCGCCGGGCGCCGCGAGCGCGAGCGCGACGAGCGGTGCCGCGATCACGAGCGGCACGCCGCTCAGCAGCCAGTGCGCGAGCGCCTTCGCCAGCAGCAGCGGACCGAGCGGCTGACCGCAGACCGACAGCTGCTCGAGCGTGCCGTCCTCGAGGTCCGCGCGCAGCAGCCCGTCGAGCGCCAGCAGGGAGGATAGCAGCGCCGCGACCCACACAACCCCCGGCGCGATGTTCCTCAATAGCGACGGTTCCGGGCTGAGCGCGAGCGGAAACAGGGTCGCGACCATCACGAAGAACACGACCGGGTGCAGCACCTGCTGCCAGCGCCGGAAAGCGAGACGCACGTCACGCTCGAACACGAGCCACGCCGCCCGGCCGAGCCCGGTGCTGGCGCTCACGCGAGCTCCAGCCGGCGCAGCGTCGTGCCCGGCAGCGCGAGGTCCGCGTGCGCGGTCAGGATCGCGAGGCCGCCGCCAACGACGTGCGCGGCGATCAGCGTCGACAGATCGCGGACGCCGGCGGCGTCCAGGTTCGTGAACGGCTCATCGAGCAGCCAGAGCCGCGCGCGCGCGAGCAGCACTCGGGCGAGCGCCACGCGGCGGCGCTGGCCCGCGGACAGCACGCGCACCGGCAGCTGCCGCTCGGCGCCGATGCCGACGCCCGACAGCGCGGCGTCGATCTCGCCGTCGCTCGTCGGGTGGCGCACGCGCGCCGCGTAGTGCAGGTTCTCGAGCGCGCTCAGGTCCGCCTTCAGCGCGTTGTCGTGCGCGAGGTAGGCGAACTCGCTCGCGTAGCCGTCGCGGTCCGCGCCGATCTCGCGGCCGCGCCACAGCACGCGCCCGTCCTCGGGCCACAGGAAGCCGGCGAGCGTGCGCAGGAGGCTCGTCTTGCCGGCGCCGTTCGGGCCGCGCACGTGCAGCGACTCGCCGAAGGCCGCCGCGAAAGAGACGCCGCGCAGGACGTGACGCGTGCCGCGCCAGAGGTGCAGGTTGACGGCCTCGAGGGCTGCGCCGGCGGTCTCGGCCAAGGTCGGACCCTTAAAAAGCAGGCCGGACTATAGCAGCAAGGCCGCGGCGCCTCCCGCGGGAAGTCGCGGATGCGGCCCGCCGCTAGGTGCGGATGAAGCGCTCGAGGTCCTCGATCTGATGGCGCTGGTCGTCGATGACAGCCTTCACGAGGTCGCCGATCGACAGCATCGCGAGCACCTGGCCGCCTTCGACCACCGGCAGGTGGCGGATGCGCTTGTCGGTCATCATCGCGAGGCAGTCGTGGACCGAGGCGGAGCGCGTCACGGTCGTGACGCCGGCGGTCATGATCTGCGAGACCGGCGTGTCCGAGGAGGAGCGGCCGAGCAGCACGACCTTGCGCGCGTAGTCGCGCTCCGAGAGGATCCCGACCAGCGTCTCGCCGGTCATGACCACGAGCGCGCCGACGTGCTTGTCGGCCATCAGCTTCAGCGCCTCGAGCACCGGCGCGTCCGGCGAGATGCGATAGAGCGCCGACCCCTTCTCTTTAAGAATCTGCTCAACGGTGCGCATCGTGCCCCCTGCGCCCTCGCCATCGCCCTCCCGGCTCACCGCGGCTTTCGCGGCGTCGACGGGGCGGCCGCGCGGTGCGGCCGGGTCATTGTGCACCCACCGCCGCTCACGCACGAGATGCCGGGCGGCGGGCCGCGGCCCGCCGATGCGGCAGGCCGGTGACAAAATAGTTATAAATAACAGTCTTTTAAAGACGTAACTTAAAGTCGTTCACAATCCGCTCGGCGGCGTCCCGGAAGCGCCGCCGCTCGGCGGGCGCGTCGATCTCCGCGCCGAGGCGCTCGATCAGCTCTGGCGCGTCGCGGCTGTCGCGCGCGTGGCGCTTCACGAGGTGGCGGGCGACCGGGCCGATCGCCGCGGCCAGCGCCGCCTCGAGCGGTGCCAGCAGCGCCGGGTCGAACACGGCCGTTCCCTCCGCGCCCGCCGCCGCCGCCGCCGCGCCGCCGCCGCCCAGGATCGACTTCAGGTGCGCGCACAGCCTGCCGTAGTGCGGTTCGCGCGGCGGCGGGAAGGCATCGAGCCAGTGCTGCGAGCTCAAGAAATACTCGAGGCTCCTCGAGGGCTGCACGTCCGCGATGCGAAACGGCAGCACCGGCACCTGCTTGTGAACGGCCCGCTCGACCTCGCGCCGCACCTGCGGCGAGGAGTTGCTGCTCGCGGAGAACACGAGGACCATGACGCGCGCCGCGCCGATCGCCTCGACGATCTCTGCCGCCCAGTCGGAGGAAGGCGCGATGTCGCGCGGCGCGATCCAGCAGCCGATCCCGGCCGCCTCGATGCGCTCGAGCAGGTCGAACGCGCAGTCGCGGTCGGCGTCGGAGTAGCTGAGGAACACGTCGCGCCGCACGCGCTCAGCCCTCCAGCATCTTGAGCGCCTTCTCGAGGCTGCGCCGCAGGCGGTTGAACGAGCGGCCGAGCGCCGCGACCTCGTCGCCGCCGGCCGACCGGAACTCGGGTGCGGACATGTCGCCGAGGCTGAGCGCGTCGGCGACCCGGGCCATGCTGCGCACCGGCCGCACGACGAGCGCGTACAGCACCCCGTTCAGAACGAGCAGCATGACCGCGAACACGGCGACGAGGAACGCGATGAAGGCGCGCAGCACCGCGTCGGCGCCCGCCTCGACCAGCGCCAGCGGCACGCTGACGATCTGCGCGCCGACGACCTCCTGCGGCTGCCAGCCGAAACCGTTGTTCGGGCCGTAGCGCGCGACGAGTGTCTGCGGCGCCGCCGCCGGCAGGCTGTGGCAGACGAGGCAGCGCTCCTCGGCGCGGATCGGTCGGGCGAGGAACAGCGACGGGCCCATCGGCGTGCCGCGCTCGCCGCTCAGCTCGCGCGTGGCGGGATCGCTGCGAAAGCGCTGGATCACGTCGGCTTCCCAGTCCGCGGCCCGGTCGCGCGGGTTGGTGGGGTTCAGCGTCGCCTCCTTGTAGGCGTAGCCGGGATGCGCGTCGTGCAGCTTCAGGAAGTTCTGCACGGCCGCGTAGGACGGCACGCTCTGCGGCAGGAACTCATTGCGCAGCTGCGCGCCGAGCAGCGGCACGATCTCGTCCGAGGTATAGGTGCGCACGGCGTTCGCGCCTTCCATCATCAGCCCCGCCTGGGCGAGCGCCTCGGCGCGGGCGTTCGCGCGCAGGAGCCCCGTGCAGACGACGCCGGCGCCCACGGCGCCCAGCGCGAACACGATCCCCAGCGCAAGGTTGACCCGGACCAGCAGATTCATCGAGGCATCGCGTCGGCCCGCGGACTTCGGCGTCCGGCGAGTGTACACGGCCGGGCACCGCCGCCGGCCCGCTACAGGTCGCGTGCGATGACCCGTGCGACCGCGCGCCCCATGCGCGCGCGCGCGCCGCGGCGCTCCGGATGGCGGGCGATGTACTCCTCGACGATCGTATACAGCACGACGTCCCGGTAGCGCAGCTCGCGGTCCGCTTCCCAGTCGCTGGCGCTTTCGAGCGAGCGCCTGAGGATGCCCTCGGCGGCGCGTTCGTCGATGCCGTTGCGCCGCACGAGGATCCGCTGGTAGAGCGCGCGGCCGCCGAGCTCGCGGTTCTCGGCCGCGATGCGCGAGTGCCAGCCGAGCATCTCGCGGCTGGCGCGGCGCGCGTGCCAGGTCTCCTCGATCAGCACCAGCAGGCCGGGCGCGCGCATGCGCGGATTTTGGCACGGCCGCGCGCGTCGCAGAGCGGTCATTTTCTCGTGCGACAGTGAACCGCCTGCACGCCGGCTGGGACGCGACCGCGCGCGGCCAGTACACTAGGACCTGCCCCGGTGGCGGAACCTGGTAGACGCAGCGGACTTGACCCATGTTGAGCGGCAGGCGCGGAAACGGCCTGACCGGATCCCGTCAAAGTCGGTGAACCCCCGGGACACGAACGGGGTAACGCCGAGCCAAGCGCCGGGCCTCGGGCCCGGCGAAGGTGTAGAGAGTGGACGGCGGGGACCTACCGCAGCCCCTCGGGGGCTGCCACGGTCGTGGCGCACTCCGGACCCCGAACGCGCGCAGCGCGGCGGCGCAAGCCGAAGAGGTACGAAAATTCGCAGGCCGCGAGGCCGTGCCGGTTCAAATCCGGCCCGGGGCACCAACAACTGCGACGCGGGGCACGCCGGCGCCCCCGCGCCGGGGGCAAGCTGGCGCGTCGATGCGGCGCCGGCACGGCCACCGCCACTGGAGACGAACGGGATGAACCGAACGCTGACCCGCACCACCGCCCTCACCGCGCTGCTCTTGGCCGCCGCGCTCGCGGCGCCGGCGCGCGCCGACGAGCCGCGCGAGCGCGCCGCGCTCGACGCCTGCGTCAGCGCGCACGCGACCCCGGCCGACGTCAGCACGATGCGCCGGCTCATGGTGCTGACCATGCTGCGTTCGGCCGACAACGCCGAGGAATTCGGCACGCTGCTCAGCCAGACGAAATACGAGCAGATCATCGACGGCGTCGGCCAGCTGCTGACGAGGCTCGTCAAGCAGGACTGCCCGGCCGAGGTGCGCGCCTACGCGTCGGTCTCGCCGAGCGGCACGGCATTCGGCGCGCTGGTCGGCGCGCTCAACGCGAAGACGCAGGCGGCGATCGGGCCCGACCTGGTGCGCGCCGGCGCGACCGCCGGCATCGACATCATCCGCAAGATGGACGCCGCGACGCTCGTCGACGTCGGCAGCGCGGCGCGGGTCGCGAACGGGGCGCCGCCGCCGTCGGCGCCGCCGCCCGACGGGCCGAAGAAGATCGTGAAATCGGCGGTGGCCGGCGTGCCGCTGCGCCTCGACTTCGTGACCGCGCTCAATCCCGACTGCACGCTGATCGGGAAGACCGTCATCCGCGTCACCGCGAAGCCGAACCACGGAACCGCGCGGGTCGAGGACGGCACCGGCTACTCGTCCTTCGACGCCAAGAACCAGCGCTACCACTGCAACGAGCAGAAGACGAACGGCGAGCTCGTCTGGTACACGCCGGCCAAGGACTACACGGGCCCGGACAGCATCTCCTACGAGATCATCTACCCGACCGGCAACAAGAGCGCGACGACCGTCGACATCACGGTCAACTAGCGCGCGACTGCGGGCCGCGGAGATCCTGCAGGCGCCTGCGGCGAGGGCGGTGCCGTGTGCTAACGTGCCCTCAGCCGGGCGGCCAAGGGGATGCGCACGCCGGGCGGAACGACGCAGGCTACGGATTGGCCTCGGGGAGGCACCATGTTCACTCGACCGTCGTCGCCCAAGACGATCGGCGGCATGCTGGATGACGCGTTCCGGCTCTACGGGGCCTCGTGGCGCGTCTGGATCTGGCCCGCCGTCCTTTCCGGGCTGATCCAGGCCGGCCTCGAGGCCGTCGAGCTGTTCGAGGCGCGCAGCGGAGTCACACGGCCGCTGTTCGGCTATGCATTCTCGAGCCCGACCTTCGCCGGGCTCAGCCTGCTCGCCGGACTCATCGGCCTGTGGCTGTACGGCACCGTGCTCTTTGCCCTCGATGACACCTACAACGGGCGCGAACCCTCGGCCCGGCACGCCTTCGCCGAAGGCGGGCGGATCATGCCGTCGGTCTTCGGCGCCAGCTTGGTGACCGGGCTTGGCGTCGCCGTTGCGCTGATCGCGCTGATCGTCCCCGGCCTCATCCTCGCCGGCCGGTGGATGCTGAGCCCGGCGGCGATCGTCGCGGAGCGCAAGGACGCGATGGCGAGCCTGCGACGCAGCTCCGACCTCGTGTCCGGGAACTGGTGGCGCAGCGTGACGACGGTCAGCATCGCGCTGATCATCGTGCTGGTCCTGTTCTTCTCGGCGCCGTTCGTGGCGGGCGTGTTCTACGGCCTCACGTCCAATCTGCGCGGCTTCCAGATTGCCATCGTCGGGCTGATGGGCATCGAGCGCGTCATCACGATGGCCGCCTGGCCGGCGGCCATGCTGGTCGTCTTCTACGACCTGCGCCTGCGCAAGGAAGGCAGCGATCTCAGCGCTCGCGTCGAAGCCCTCGGCGCCGCCTGAACCGTGGCCCGGAGGTTCACGGCGCTGGCCGCGTTCCTGCTGCTGGCCGCACCCGCGCTCGCCGACTCGACCGACGCGATCCGCGAATGCGGCCGGCATGCGCAGCACCGCAGCGGTCTCGCGGCGCTCGAGGAGGCGTGCCCCGAGCTCGGACCCGCGCTCGACGCGAGCGGACTGCGCGAGCTGCTGACGCCTAAGTCCCGCGACGAGCTGACGCTCGGCGGGCTGGCGGCCGCGCTCGCCGCGCTCGACGCCGCACGCGCGGCACCGGCACGCGTGCCCGACACCGCCTCCCTTGCGCCGGTGCTCAAGGACCTCGGCGTGAAGCCGGGCCCGGCGACCTGGTGGGACCGCTTCAAGGCCTGGCTCCGCGGACTGCTCGGCTCGCCCAAGTCGAGCCGCGTGCCGGCTTGGCTGGCGAGCTGGCTGCGCAACCTCAGCGTGCCGCAGATCGTGCTGCGCGTGCTGATGATCGGGCTGCTGACCGCGATCGTGGTCGCGGCCGTCGTTCTCATCGTCCTCGAGGGCCGGCAGCTCGGCGGCCGGTGGCGGCCCGCGCCCTCGCCGCTGCGCGCATCACCGCTGCCGGCGGCGCGGCCGCTGACGCTCGCCGACGTCGAGTCGGCGCCGCCCGACCGGCGCGCGCGCACGCTCTTCCAGGTGCTCGCCCAGGCCTTCGCGCGCAGCGGCCGCGTGAGCGCCGAGCGCACGCGCACGCATCGCGAGCTGCGCCGCGCGGTCGCGGCCGCGCGACCCGCCGATGCCGAGCGCTTCGACCGCTTGGCGGCGGCGGCCGAGGAAGAGCTGTTCGGCTCGGGTCCGGTGCCGTCGGAGCGGCTCGCGCAGGCGCTGGCGGACGGTGGCGAGCTCTACGAGGAACTGGCGCGTGCGCCGGGGCTGGCGTCGTGAGGGACCGGCTGGTCACCTTCGGACTCGCGCTCGCCGCGCTCGCGCTCTTCTATGTGCTGCTCTTTCCGAAGGTCGGCGAGCGGCCCGACGGAATCCGCCATCCGCTCAGCACCGAGCCGACGGCACCCGGCTACCTCGGCATGGTCCGCTGGCTCGCCGCCGAGCACGTGCCGACGCTCGCGTGGCGGCAGCGCTTCGAGAAGCTGCTGGCCGCGACCGAGCTGCCGCGCGCGGGCAACCTGCTGATCACGACGATGCCGCACGAGCTGCCGATGCGCGCCGCCGAGTACCAGGCGCTCGATCGCTGGGTGCAGCGGGGCAACACGCTGCTGGTCGTCGCGGCGCTCGCCGACACGCCCAAGTGGTCGGCCGCGGCCGACGCGGAGTTCCTCGGCCAGCTGAGCCGGCTCGCGCGCCTCAAGATCGAAGTCGTTAAGCCGGACAAGGACGCGCCGGCGCCGTCGCTGAGTGCGATCGCCGGGCAGGTGCTGGAGCCGGTGCGCGTCACGGTCGTGCCGGTCGCCGGCGGCGGCGCGCGCTGGCTGTTCGACGGGGTCGACTCGCTCGTCTCGCGCAGCGACCTCGCCGCCTCGCGCTGGCGCGCGACGCCGATGGACATCACGCCGGTGCTCGAGCTCGCGCAGCGCGCCGATAACGGCGACGGCGCGCTGTGGTGGAAGCCCTTCGGCAGGGGCACGATGCTCATCAGCGCCTTCGCGAGCCCGTTCGCCAACGGCGCGATCGGCGAAGGCGGCAACGCCCGCTTCCTCTCGAACCTGTTCGCGCATGTGCTCGGTCCCGGCGGCGTGGTGCTCTTCGACGATGCGCACCAGAACGTCGTCGACTACTACGACCCGAAGAAGTTCTTCGCCGACCCGCGTCTGCACCGGACGCTCTGGTGGATCGTGCTCGGCTGGTTCCTGCTCGTGCTCGGCGCGCGGCCGCTGGCCATTGCCCGCGGCGGCCCGCCGCGGCTCGACGACACGGCCATGCTGCGCCTGACGGCGCGCTTCTACGCGGCGACGCTGTCGGCGACCACCGTCGGGCGCCGCCTGATCGCGCACTTCTTCAACCGGATCCGCCGGCGCCTCGGACTGCGCGAGACCGGCCAGCCCGTGTGGGAGTGGCTCGAGTCGCAGGCGCGCGTGCCGCGCGAGGTGCTCGCCGAACTTCGCAAGCTCTACGCCCGACTCGAGGCCGGCCGGTCCGTGAACCTCGGCCGGCTGCAGACCCTTATCGCCGCCATCGCAGGACGCATCGCATGACCTCGCCACTCCTCGACTTCGAACAACGACTGCAGGACGCCTTCGGGCAGACCGTCTTCGGCATGCAGGCCGTCGTCCGCGCGCTGACCATCGCGGTCATCGCGCGCGGCCACGTGCTCGTGCAGGGCGTCCCGGGCCTCGGCAAGACGCTGATGTGCAAGACGCTGGCCGCGGCCCTCGGCGGCCGGTTCAAGCGCATCCAGGGGACCGCGGACCTGATGCCCTCGGACATCATCGGCGCGCACGTCTACGACGAGACCCGCAAGGCCTTCTCGTTCCGCCGCGGGCCCTTGTTCGCGGACGTCGTGCTGTTCGACGAGATCAACCGCGCCGGGCCGAAGACCCAGTCGGCGCTGCTCGAGGCGATGGAGGAACGGCAGGTCTCGGTCGACGGCGAGGTCTACTCCCTGCCACCGGGGTTCCTCGTGATCGCGACCCAGAACCCGCGGGAGTTCGAGGGCACCTACCCGCTGCCGGAGTCGCAGCTCGACCGCTTCATGCTGCGCCTCGAGCTTCGCTACCCGGCGCCCGACGACGAGCTCGCGGTGCTCGACCGCTACAGCCGCGTCGATGCCCACGCGGCCCTGCCGGCCAGCGCCGTCGTCAACGCCGACGAGCTCGGCGCGGCGCGCGCCGCGGCCGCGGCGGTGCACGCCTCCGAGGAGCTGTCGCGCTACGTACTTGCGCTGGCCGGCGCCTCGCGCCAGCACCCGCGGCTCGGGCTTGGATTGTCGACGCGCGGCGCGATCGCGGTGCTGCGCGCGGCGCGGATCGCGGCCGGCCTCAACGGCGCGGCGTTCGCAACCGCAGACGACGTCAGGGCGGTGCTCGACTTCGTCGTGCCGCACCGCCTGGTGCTCGCGCCCGACGCCGTGCTCGAAGGCGCGCGCGAGCAGGACGTGCTCGCGGCGCTGCTCGAGCAGGTCCCGGCGCCGCGCTGAGCCGCGCCCGTGAGCCTGCGCCAGGGCGCCTTCGTCGCGATCCTGCTCACGATCCTGCTGGCGATCGCCGGCGACTGGTCGGGCGGTGCCGAGGCGATGCGGCTGTGGTGCGTGCCGGCCGCGCTGCTGCTGGCCGGCCTCGTCTACGAGCGCCTGTTCGTGCGCGGCGCGAAGCTGCAGCTGCGGCTCGTCGTCCCCGCTCGGTGGCGTCTCGCGCGCCCGGCCGAGGTGCTGCTCGAGTTCACGCAGGGCACCCGCCGCCCGCTCGCCATCGAGGTCGCGCCGGACGCGCCGCCCGGCCTCGAGTGCCCGCGCGACACGCGCCTCGTCGAGGTGCCGGCCGGCGACGCCGGGCGCGAGGCGCTGCGCGTCGTGCCGCGCCGGCTGGGGGAGTTCGCATGGCCCGCGATCCGCACGCGCGTCCGCGGGCCGCTCGGCCTCGCCTGGTGGCCGCAGCGGGTGTCGGACCCGGTGCAGGTGCGGGTCGAGCCGGACCTGATCGGTGCGGGTGCCGCGCTGCGCGGCGCGGAGCGGATCGGGGACCGCAGCACGGTGCGCGCCGGCGTCGGCGGCGAGGTGCTGCAGCTGCGCGACTACCGGCCGGGCGACCCACTGCGCTCGATCGACTGGAAGGCCACGGCCCGCGCCGGCCACCTGATCGCGCGTGACTACGCCGAGGACCAGCGCCTCGAGGTCGTCATCTGCCTCGACGCCGGCCGCGGCAGCTCCATCTGGTGCGGCGAGCTCGACCGCCTCGGCCACTACGCCAACGCCGCGGCCCGCCTCGCCGAACACGTCGTCAGCCACGACGACAGCGTCGGCCTCGTGGTGTTCGGCGACCAGCCGCTCGCCGCGCTGCCGCCGTCGCGGGGCGTCGCCGCGGTCACGCGGATGCGGGCGCTCCTGACGGCGCTCGAGCCGCAGCGAACCGACTCGAACCCGATCCATGCGGCGGCACGGGTCCGCTCGCTGGTGCGCCGGCGCTGCCTCGTCGTGCTGCTGACCGACGTCGACGATGCCGCGAGCAGCGGGCAGCTCGCCGCGGCCGTGCGCCTGCTGCTGCCACAGCACCTGCCGCTGGTCGCGGGGCTGCGCAGCGCCGAGCGCGACGCGTTCACGGCCGCGGCGGGGGGCGACGCCGCGGACGCCTACCGGGCGCTCGCCGCCGCCGAGCACTCGCAGCGGCTCGATCGGGCGGTGGCGGCGCTGCACGCGGTCGGCGTGCGCGCGATCCTCGCGCGCCCCGAGCAGCTCGAATCAGAGGTCGTCGAGGCCTACCGCAGCTTCCGCCGCCAGCGGCGCGTCTGAGCGTCGCCGCCGGCTCGCGCCGAACAGTCGCCCGGTCAGGGCCGCCACCATCACGAACCAGTACGCGACGCCGATGACGATCCGGCTCGCGACCGGCACGGTCGGGTTCGGCGAGACGTAGCCCTCGATGAAGCCGCAGCCGACCAGCAGCAGCGCGAGCAGCAGCAGCAGCTTGCCGAGCCGCGCGACCGCGCGCTGGAAGGACACGACGCGCGTCAGCTCGCCCGGGCGGATCAGCGACTCGCCGAGCGCCGTGCCGGCGGCCCCCGCGATGCAGATGACCGACAGCTCCACCGTGCCGTGCGCGATCACGAACCGCCCGAGGTCGCCGTCGAGCCCATACTGGTGCGTGAACGCGAAGGCGGCGCCGAGCATGAGCCCGTTCAGCGCGATCATGTAGAACGTGCCGAGACCGAAGAACACGCCGGCGCAGAAGGCCATGATGCTGACGGCGATGTTGTTCGACAGGATCCGGATCGACAGCACCGACGAGGGCGTGACGTTCAGCAGGCCGTCGGTCCAGAGCTCGCCGCGCTCGACGTGCTCGATCATCTTCGGGCTCGCGATCAGGCCCTCGAGCCCGGGGTAGGTGCTGACGAGCCACCAGCCGGCCCACGCCGACACCGCCATCAGCAGCGCGACCCACGCGAGCGGCACTCGCAGCGAAGCGAACACGGCCGGGATCTCGTCGCGGAACATGCGCAGCAGCGATGCGCGCGTCGGGCGCGGCGCGCGATTCACGAGCGCGTGGTACGAGGCGTAGACGGACTCGAGCGCGAGCGTCGCGCGCGCCCCGGGGATCTCGCGGCGGGCGGTCGCGAGGTCGCGGGCGAGGCTGCGGTAGCCGTCGAGCAGCCGCTGCGCCGCCTCGAGCGGCATGTAGCCGCGCCGGCGCAGGTCGGCGGCGCTCGCAGCCATCGCCCGCCACTGCGGTGCGCGGGCGGCGAGCCAGGCGAGCGTCGCGGACTGGCGGCTCACGGCGCCGCCGGGCCGCCGGCCAGCGACTTCAGCGCCGCGTGCAGCGCGTCCTCGCCCATCGAGCCCAGCCCCGCGCGCATCTGCTCGTCGCCGAAGCGCTTGACGATCGCGTGCGCGAGATCGACGCGGTGCGCGCGGTCGAGGGCCTGCCAGCGATCGAGCAGCTCGAGCGTGACGTCGAGCGCCGCCGCCGGGAGGCGCGTGCGGGCCGCGCGCAGGCTGAAGTCCGCGAGCGCGTTCACGTCGGCGCCCCGGTCGAAGGCGAGCACCGTGCCCCCGGCGAGGTCGCCGATGCGCACGCGCTTCTCGGTCGCGATCGTGCAGACGAGCCCGACCAGGTAGAGGACCGGCAAGGAGTCGATGAGGCGGAAGATGTTGCGGATCAGGATCGCGCCGACCGAGGGCACACCGCCGCTCGCGGTCACGACGCGCACGCCGGCGAGGCGCTTGCCGGGGGTCCGGCCGCGCATCGCGACCTCGAGAATCGGATGGTAGAAGAAGTAGATGAAGGTCGGCGGGAGCACCGTGCCGAACACGAAGCCGACGTTCTCGAGGTCATCGTCCGCCTTCGGCAGCACGTGGCCGAGGGCGAGCAGGGCCGCGGCGGCAAACCACGCGAGCGCGAGCAGGACCCGGATGTGCCAGTCGACGATGAAGGCGTAGCTGCGGCTGCCGGGCCCGGCGATCTCGAGCGATACGTCGACGCCCGTGGCGCTCGCTATGGTGAACTGATCGCGATCCATCGCCCGCCCAGCCACGGTCCTGCGCCGATCATAGCCGTTCGCCGCGCATCACTTGCTCGGGGCGACCGGCAGCAGGGAGCTGCCCGTCCAGCCGGCGGGCAGCAGCTCGATCTGCACGCCGAGGACCATCGAATCGCCGTTGTTTCGCGGCGTGTGGCTCTGGTCGCCACCCTCGAAGTAGCACTCGCCCGCGTGATAGTCGGTGGTCTTGCCGTCCGCCTCGACATTGGTCACGACGCCGTGCGTGACGCAACGATAGCCCGGCCCCGCATGCAGGTGCGGGCCGACATAGCCGCCCGGCGCGATGGCGAAGTCGACCGCGACCATCTTGTACTTGCCGTTGAGTTCGGTGAGCGGTCCCGACAGCACGTGCTCGGCGATGATCTTGCGCGTCAGGCCCCGGCTCTCGATCTGCGGTTGCTGGGCCCTGACCGCGAGGATCCCCGACGCGACGCCAATTGCCGACGCGACCGCGATGACGGCTGATTTCTGCATGGTGATCGCCTCCCCTCGTTGAATGGACGCCCTGCGCGGGTTCTTGGACGCCTAGCGATCCCAGTCGCCGCTGGCCCCGCCCCCCGCGAATCCGCCACCGCCGCCGCGAAACCCCGGCCCGGGCGGCGCTGCCGGCTGGCCGGGCGTGAGGGCCGCGGCGCCGGCGAGGTCGAGGAGCCGGGCATGACCCGCGTCCGGGCCGAGCCGCGTCGAGACGATGCCGCGCCGGGGCGTCCGCAGCGAGCGCTCCAGCGCGACCGCCGCCACGAGCAGCAGCGTCCCCCACACCACGAGGCGCGTCTCGAGCGCCCAGCCCGACAGTCGCCGCAGCTCGACGCCGACGCAGGCAGCGCACAGCATCGCGGCCAGCAGCGGCGCATGCGCACGCCGTCGCAGGCCCGTGGCGAGCGCGGCGATGCCGTAGGCAAACGGCAGGAGCGGCACGCACCACGGCCGCCACCCGGCCGCGTGACGGTAGTCGACGCCCGGGCCGTCGAGGGTGCCGGACGAGAGCCAGACGTACGCCGCGACCGGCATCGCGATCACGAGCCAGTCGAGCAGCCGGTCGAGCGAGGGTCGCTCGAAGCGCAGCGCGCCGCCCGCGAGCGCGAGCGCGCCGATCGCGAGGCAGGTGCCGCCGCGCGCGAGATCGGGCGGCGACCCGGCGGCCGTGCCCTGGTGGATCGCCGCCACCGCGGCCAGCGCGGCGGCGGTCGTGAACAGCGGGTTCAGGAGCCGCAGCCCCGCGAGCAGGAGCGCGCCGGCCAGGAGCAGCCACTCGGCCCTCGCGGGGTCGCCCGCAAGCCGGTAGATCTCGTACGCGAGCGCCAGCGCACCGCACACGAACAGCCCCTCCTCGATCCCGGCGCGCGTCAGTCGATGCTTCGCGATCAGCCACTCGGCGGCGCCCACCGCGAGCAGTCCCGTGACCAGCGCCGGGCGCGGCATCGAGAGCACCGACACGAGGCCCGCGGTCAGGCCCGCCGCGGCGACGCCGAGCAGGCCGAGTGCCGCGCGCGTCACGAGGCCGACCGTGCGCCAGCCCTCGAGGCGGGGCGCGATCGCGGGCGAGGCCGGCGCAAGCCCGAGGCGCGCCGCGGCCTCGATCCAGCGTTCGGCCGCGACGCTCGGCCAGCGCAGGATCACAGCCGTTCCTCGCGCAGCTGCGAGTGCAGCCCCCAGAGCAGCAGCGCGGCGCCGACCACGACCAGCAGCGAGAGGCCGAGGCTTGCGACCTCGTTGCCGAGGCGCGGCACGAGGACGAACAGCAGGCCGAGCGCGCCGTAGCCGACGCCGTAGACGACGAAGGCCTCCTGGCGCAAGCGCAGGCCGCGCCACACCGCCCCGGCGGCGAGCGGCACGAGGATGAGAAGGCCAAGGGGCCAGCGCGCCCCGGAGGCGCACCAGCCGAGCACGCCGAGGAAGGCGAGGTTAGCCGCGAAGTGCTCATAGACCTCGCCGAAGCCGGCCCGGGTCGATGAGCGCCCGTGCACCGCCCGCACCGCCCAGACGATCGCGGCGCAGACGAGCGCTCGGCCACCGAGTGCCTCGGACGTCCAGCGCCCGGGCGACCAGCGCGTGAGGTTGGATTCGACGCCCAGCCAGCCGGCGAGCGAGGTGAGCGCGACCGACAGCACGAGCCGCGAGTCGAGCAGGTAGGCGGTCGCACCGTGGATCAGCGCGAGCAGCAGCAGGTGCAGCGACCAGTGCTCGCCGAGCAGCTGGTAGGTCGCCTCGGCGTAGGCCAGCTCGCTGCTGAGGAGCAGCGCGCCGAGCAGCAGCACGTAGTCACCGACGATCGTCCGTTCCCGCCCGAGGCGCTGCGTCCGGATGGCGCTCGCGTAGCACGCGGCCGCCGCGAGCCCGATCGCGACGAGGATCGTCGGCGGGCCGATGCGATCGAGGTGCGCCTTGACGAAGAGGCCAACGCCCGAGGTGATCAGCAGCACCGCGACGTAGATCGCGATGCGCAGCTCGCCGTGGATCGACAGTACTTCGCGTCGCTCGAGCGCGAGGGCCAGCGCGGCGGACGGGCCGTCGAGGTCGCCCTCGCTCGCCAGCTCGCTCACTTCCGGCTCAAGGGTGTGCATGTCGCGATCTAGGATACTGGCGGCGCCATCCGCCTGCCGGGAATCGCTCGAGGGGGCCGCGTATCGAGGCGCCCGGACGCGCTCGATCGACCGGCGGATCGGTCGCCGGCGGGCTCAGGACCGTCGTCGGTGCGCTCCGCCGGCGTCGCGCGGCCCGCTCGCTGTCGGCGATGGCATCCCAGGGAGGACGGCGCCAGCGCTTCGCGCGGAGAGACGGGTCGCGCGATCGGGGTGCTTTGGCCGGCGGCTAGGCGGTGTCCGGCGCGCCCGAGGGCGTGGAGGCGTCGGCCGGAATCGAACCGGCGTACACGGATTTGCAGTCCGCTGCGTGACCACTCCGCCACGACGCCAGGGAAAGATTGGAGCGGGAAACGAGGCTCGAACTCGCGACCTCAACCTTGGCAAGGTTGCGCTCTACCAACTGAGCTATTCCCGCCCGCGGCGAACCCGGAATTCTAGCGGCACCCCCTGTAGTGTCAAGGAGATGCGCTCGATGGCCGCCGGCGGGCCGCGGCACCATCCCCGCCTCGCCGCCCACCGCCCGCCCCGGCGCCCGACCGAAAAACCCCACCTCGATTCCGCGGTGTTCGGGGGATCGGAGGCCAGCGCGCGCCGCTGCGCGAGCGCTGTCGCGGGAGGCCCGCGCCCGGCGGGCCGGCGACGAGCAGTGCCCTGCGAGGCGGCTCGGGCAGGCGCGTCAATTGCGCTTGCGGCGTGATGGAGCAGTCGCCGCCGACGCCCGGTGCGCCGACGTCCCACCCCGAGCGCGTCATCGTCGCCTCGCCTCGTCCCTCACGCGAAACCTGGGCCGGTCTTGCCGGCCCCCGCGTTCCGGCGATCCCGGCCCGGTCCCGGCGCACCCCGGTCGCTGCCCCGCGCGTCATGACGTGCGGTCTTTATGGAAAACAAAGGCTTGCGGAGAGGATCTCGGAATGAACGCAGGTTCCTCGAGCGACGCTGCGCGCGAGGCCGCCGAGGATCCTCGGCCAGCGGATCGAGATCCGGACCGGCTCAGGCCGCCGGACGGCGGACGAGCTCGGGCCAGGCGGCCCGCAAGTACAGCACCATCGACCAGAGCGTCAGGACCGCGGCCACGACCGTCAGCACGAGGCCGATCCGGAAGATGGGCAGCGGCCCGAGGTCGTAGTTGTAGAGCATCATCGACAGCCCGACGATCTGCGCGATCGTCTTGACCTTGCCGAGCACGTTGACCGCGACCTTGTGGCGCGCGCCGAGCTCCGCCATCCACTCCCGCAGCGCCGAAATCGCGATCTCGCGGCCGATGATGACGGCGGCGGTCAGCGTCACGTACCAGACGGGATTGCGCGTGACGATCAGCACGAGCGCGGTCGCGACGATCAGCTTGTCCGCGACCGGGTCGAGGAACGCCCCGAGCGGCGAGACCTGCCCGAGGCGCCGCGCGATGTAGCCGTCGAGGGTGTCGGTGATGCCGGCGAGCGCGAACAGCAGGCCCGCCGCCTTGTCGCCCCAGCCGTACGGCAGGTAGAAGAGCCCGACGATCACCGGGATCAGCACGATCCGCAGCCCGGTCAGCAGGTTCGGGACGGTGTACGGGCTCGTCAAGGTCTAGCCACCCGGGTGCAGCCGCTCGTAGATGCGCTCGGCGAGCGTGCGGCTGATGCCGCGCACGCGCGTGAGGTCCTCGACGCCGGCGCCGAGCACGCCCTGCAGACCACCGAACTGCTTGAGTAGTTCACGCCGTCGTCCGGGTCCCAAGCCCTCGACGTCCTCGAGGACCGATGCCTGCCGCGCCTTGCCCCGGCGCGCCCGATGCCCGGCGATCGCGAAGCGGTGAGCCTCGTCGCGCACCCGCTGGATCAGGTGCAGTGCGCGCGAGTCGGGCGGCAGTATAAGTGGCGTGTCCGCACCCAACAAGAAAAGCCGCTCCTGCCCCGGGCGCCGGTCGGCGCCCTTCGCGACACCCGCGACCCTCGGCACCGCGACGCCGAGCGCCGCGAGCACCTGTGCGGCCTCGGCGAGCTGGCCCGGGCCGCCGTCGATCAAGAGCACGTCCGGCACCGGCGCCTCGCCCGCCTTCACGCGCTTGTAGCGCCGCTCGAGCGCCTGGCGCATCGCGCCGTAGTCATCGCCCGGCGCGAGCCCGGCGATGTTGAAGCGCCGGTAGTCGGACTTCATCGGCCCGTCGGGCCCGAACACGACGCACGAGGCGACCGTCGCCTCGCCGCGCGTGTGGCTGACGTCGAAGCACTCGATGCGCCGCGGCACCGTCTCGAGCGCGAGCGCCTGCCCGAGCGCGGCGAGCTGCTCGGCGATGCCGGCCTGGGTCGCGAGGCGCATCTTGAGCGCCTCGAGCGCGTTGGCGCGCGTCATCTCGAGCCAGCGCACCTTGAGGCCGCGCTCGGCGCGGTGGATCGTGACCTTGTGGCCGGCGCGCTCGGCGAGCGCGGCCGCGAGCACCTCGGCGTCGGCGAGCTCGGCCTCGACGAGGATCTCCTCCGGCGCCGGGTGCGTCAGGTAGTGCTGCGCGAGGAAGGCCGCGAGCACCTCGTCGGGCTCGGCGAGCGGCGCGCGCGCGAAGTAGGTCGTGGTGCCTAAGTTCTGCCCGCCGCGCACGAACATGAGCCCGACGCAGTACTCGCCGGGGCCGGCGGCGACCGCGACCGCATCGCAGTCGACCTGCGACTCGGCGGTCACGATCTGCTTCGCCTGGATGCTCTTGAGCGCGGCCAGCTGGTCCCTGAGCGCCGCGGCGCGCTCGAACTCGAGCGCCTGCGCGGCGGCTTCCATGCGCTCGGCGAGCTCGCGCTGCACCTCGTCGTTGCGTCCCTCGAGCACGCGCACGACGGCGTTGACGTCCTGCGCGTAGTCCGCGCGGCCGATCAGGCCGACGCACGGCCCCGAGCAGCGCTGGATCTGGTACTGCAGGCACGGGCGCGTGCGGTTCGCGAAGTAGCTGTCCTCGCACTGGCGCAGCTTGAACAGCTTCTGCAGCTGCAGGAGCGTCTCGCGGACCGCCGTCGTGCTCGGGTACGGCCCGAAGTAGCGCCCGGGCCGCTGGCGGCTGCCGCGGTAGAAGCTGAGCCGCGGGAACTCGTCGGCCGTGGTCAGGTACAGGAACGGGAAGCTCTTGTCGTCGCGCAGGATGATGTTGTAGCGCGGCTTCAGCTGCTTGATCAGGTTGTACTCGAGCAGCAGCGCCTCGATGTCCGAGTTCGTGACCGTGACCTCGATGCCGGCGATCTGCTGCACCAGCGCCTGCACCTTCGGGTGGATCTGGTCGGCGCGGAAGTAGCTGGCGACGCGCGACTTGAGGTTGCGCGCCTTGCCGACGTAGAGCACCTTGCCGGTCGCATCCAGCATCCGGTAGACGCCCGGGCGGCCGGGGAGCGAGGCGACGAAGGCCTTCGGCTGGAACGCGGCGTCGGCCTCGCCGAGGCCGTGCGCGAGCTCGAGCGGCGCGGCGGCCGGGGCCGGCGGCGGTGGGTCGTCGGGGCGCATCGCGGCTATGTTCGGGGCGGGGCCCCGGCCGGGCAAGCCCGCCGCGTCGGCCCGGCGCGCCGACCGCGCCGCCGGCTCAGCCGGTCTTGAACTGCGCTTCCTCGGTCGAGCCCTTCATCGCGGTGACCGAGGAGGTCCCGGCCGAGACCGTGGTCGTGACGTCGTCGAAGTAGCCGGCGCCGACCTCACGCTGGTGCTTGGTCGCGGTGTAGCCGTCCTTCTCGGCGGCGAACTCGGCCTGCTGGAGCGCGACGTAGGCGGACATCTGCGTCTCGCGGTAGCCCTTGGCGAGCTGGAACATCGCGAAGTTGAGCGCATGGAAGCCGGCCAGCGTGATGAACTGGAACTTGTAGCCCATCGCCGCGAGCTCGCGCTGGAACTTGGCGATGGTCGCGTCGTCGAGCTTCTTCTTCCAGTTGAAGGACGGCGAGCAGTTGTAGGCGAGGAGCTTCTCGGGGTGGTGCCGGCGCACGCCCTCGGCGAAGGCCCGGGCCTCGGCGATGTCCGGGTGGCCGGTCTCGCACCACAGGAGGTCGGCGTAGGGCGCGTACGCGAGCCCGCGGGCGATCGCGGCCGGCAGCCCCGCCTTCACGTAGAAGAAGCCCTCGGCGGTGCGGCCCCGCGCGGCGTCGATGAACGGCCGGTCGCGTTCGTCGACGTCGGCGGTCAGCAGGCTCGCGCTCTCGGCGTCGGTGCGCGCGATCAGCACGGTCGGCACGCCCATCGTGTCCGCGGCGAGCCGCGCGGCGACCAGCTTGTTGATGCCCTCCTGCGTCGGCACGAGCACCTTGCCGCCCATGTGGCCGCACTTCTTCGCCGAGGACAGCTGGTCCTCGAAGTGCACGCCGGCGGCGCCGGCCTCGATCATCGCCTTCATGAGCTCGAAGGCGTTCAGCACGCCGCCGAATCCGGCCTCGGCGTCGGCGACGATCGGCTGCAGCCAGTCGATCGAGTCATCGCCCTCGGCGTGGTGGATCTCGTCGGCGCGCTTGAGCGTGTTGTTGATCCGGCGCACGACCGCGGGCACCGAGTCCGCCGGGTACAGCGACTGGTCGGGGTACATCTCGCCGGCGTTGTTCGCATCGCCTGCGACCTGCCAGCCGGAGAGGTAGATGGCCTTGAGGCCGGCCTTCACCTGCTGCATGGCCTGGTTGCCGGTCAGCGCGCCGAGCGCGTTGACGAAGGGCAGCGAGTGCATCGTCCGCCACAGCTTCTCGCTGGTCAGGCGCGCGATCGTGTGCTCGACGGGCACCGTGCCGCGCAGGCGCACGACGTCGGCGGGCGCGTAGGCGCGCACGATGCCCTTCCAGCGCGGGTTCGTCGCCCAGTCGGTCTTCAGCTGTTCGGCGGTCAGGAAGGCCATCGAGGTTCTCCGGGGCGTCAGGCGATTTCGGCGTAGGCGCGCAGCGTCAGGAAGGGCTCGAACTCGGCGTTCGCGGTCAGCGCACCGAGGAGCTCGGCGGCGCGCACGTAGTGGCCGGCCGTGTAGGCGCCCTCGCCCACCTCGGCGGCGAGCTTCCTGAGCTCGTCGGCCGTGAGCGCGGCGACGAGTTCCGCCGTCACGCGCCGCCCGTCGGCGAGGCTCTGGCCGTGGTGCAGCCACTGCCACACCTGCGCCCGCGAGATCTCGGCGGTCGCGGCGTCCTCCATCAGGTTGAAGATCGGCACGCAGCCGTTGCCGCCGAGCCAGGCGGCGAGGTAGCGGATCGCGACCGTGAGGTTGTTGCGAAGGCCGGCCTCGGTGCGCGCGCCCGGCGGCGCCGCGAGCAGGTCGGCGCCGCTGACCGTGACGTCCTCGCGCAGCCGCGCGAGGTTGTTGGGGCCCGGCATCAGCCGGTTGAAGACCTCGAGCGCGACCGGCACGAGGCCGGGGTGCGCGACCCAGGTGCCGTCGTGGCCGTCGCCCGCCTCGCGCTCCTTGTCGGCGCGGACCTTCGCGATCGCCTGCTCGTTGGCCGCCGGGTCGTTCTTGATCGGGATCTGCGCCGCCATGCCACCCATCGCGAAGGCGCCGCGGCGGTGGCAGGTCTTGACGACCAGCTGCGCGTAGGCGCGCAGGAAGTGCGTGGTCATCGTCACCTGCTGGCGGTCCGGCAGCACGAACTGCGGGTGGCGCGCGAACTTCTTGATGTAGCTGAAGATGTAGTCCCAGCGCCCGCAGTTGAGGCCGGCGCAGTAGTCCTTGAGCTCGTAGAGGATCTCGTGCATCTCGAACGCGGCGAGGATCGTCTCGATCAGCACCGTCGCGCGGATCGTGCCGTGCTCGATGCCGAGCGCCTGCTCGGCGAACGCGAACACCTCGTTCCAGAGCCGCGCCTCGCGGTGGCCCTCGAGCTTCGGCAGGTAGAAGTACGGGCCCGTGCCGCGGCGCTTGAGTTCGGCGTGGTTGTGGAAGAGGTACAGCCCGAAATCCATCAGCGCGCCCGGGATCGGCGCGCCGTCGAGGCGCCAGTGCTTCTCGAGGAGATGCCAGCCGCGCGGCCGCACGATCAGCACGGCGGTCTTCTCGTTCAGCCGGTACGCCTTGCCCTCCGGGCTCGTGAACTCGAGCCGGCGCGCGACGGCGGCGGCGAGGTTTTGCTGCCCGCCGACGAGGTTCTCCCACGTCGGGCACAGCGAGTCCTCGAAGTCGGCCATGAACACGCTCGCGCCGGAGTTGAGCGCGTTGACGACCATCTTGCGGTCGGTCGGCCCGGTGATTTCGACGCGCCGGTCGAGCAGGTCCGCCGGGATCGGCGCGACCCGCCACTCCGACTCGCGGATCGTGCGCGTCTCGGGCAGGAAGTCGGGGAACTGGCCGGCGTCGATCGCGGCCTGGCGCGCGTCGCGGCGCGCGAGGAGCGCGGCGACCTCGGGCCCGAAGCGGCGCGCGAGCGCGTTGACGAACGCGATCGCCTCCGGGCTCAGGACCGACTCGAAGCCGGCGGTCGATCCGAGGAGCTCGAGGCCCGCGGCGGCGGCGGTCGGCGGCGATGTCGGACTCACGGGACCCCCAGGCGACGACCGGCGGCGGGACGGGGACCGGCGCGGCCGGTGCCCGTGTTGCACCGCAAAATCATAGCGGCCGATACACTCGGGGCGCAACCGGGCCTGCCCCGGCCCGGATCCGCGCGCCGATGCCCCTGATCGTCCTCAACAAGCCCTTCCGCGTGCTGACGCGCTTCACGGACCCGGAGGGGCGGCCGACGCTCGCCGACTACCTCGACGCGCCCGGCTGCTACCCGGCCGGACGCCTCGACTTCGACAGCGAGGGCGTGCTGCTCGTGACGGACGACGGCGCGCTCAGGGCCGCGATCACCGACCCGCGCCACGCGCTCGAGAAGACGTACTGGGTGCAGGTCGAGGGCGAGCCGGGCGCCGCGGCGCTGCGCGCGCTCGAGCAGGGCGTGCTGCTCGCCGACGGCCTGACGCGCCCGGCGCGCGCGCGCGAGATCGCCGAGCCCGCCGGCCTGTGGCCCCGCGACCCGCCGATCCGCTACCGCGCGCAGATCCCGACGGCCTGGCTCGAGCTCGCGATCAAGGAGGGCCGCAACCGCCAGGTCCGGCGCATGACGGCGGCGGTCGGCCTGCCGACGCTGCGGCTGGTGCGGGCGCGGGTGGGCCCGTTCGGCCTCGAGGGGCTCGCGCCCGGCGAGTGGCGGCGCGTGCCGGACGAGGCGCGGGTGCGCTTTCGCGCGGCGCTGCTGCCGCTCAGCGACTTCGAGCGTGCGCTGCGTGACGGGCAATCCGCATCGCGACCTCGAGCGCCTGCTCGTAGTTCAGCCGCGGGTCGACGGTCGAGCGGTAGGCCCGCGCGAGATCGCCGTCGCTGAGGCCGCGCGCGCCGCCCGTGCACTCGGTGACGTTGTCGCCGGTCATCTCGAGGTGCACGCCGCCGAGCGTCGAGCCGAGCGCGGCGTGGATCTTGAAGGCGCTCTCGAGCTCGAACAGGATCGCATCGAAGCGCCGGGTCTTGAGCCCCGAGCTCGTGCTCTCGGTGTTGCCGTGCATCGGGTCGCACACCCACACGACCTCGGCCCCGGCCGCGCGCACCGCCTCGATCAGCAGCGGCAGCCGCGCCTCGATCTGCGTGGCGCCGAGGCGGTGGATCAGCGTCAGGCGCCCGGGCGTGCGCTCGGGGTTCAGCACGCGCGCGAGCTCGCGCAGGTAGGCGGCGTCGGCCGCCGGCCCCACCTTGACCGCGATCGGGTTCGAGATGCCGCGGAAGTACTCGACGTGGCCGTGCTCGAGGCCGGCGGTGCGCACGCCGATCCACGGCAGGTGCGTCGAGAGGTTGTACCAGCGGCCGCGGCGCGGGATGAAGCGCGTCTGCGCCTGCTCGTACAGCAGGTGCAGGCCCTCGTGGCTCGCGTAGAAGTCGATGCGCTGCGAGTCGTGCACCGGCCGGCCGGTGATCGACTCGAAGAAGTTCAGCGAGTCGCCGAGCGACTCGACGATGCGCCGGTACTCCTCGTACTTCGGCGAATGGCGCATGAAGTCGAGGTCCCACGCTTCCGGGTGGTGCAGGTCCGCGAAGCCGCCGTCGATCAGCGCGCGCACGAAGTTCAAGGTCAGCGCCGCCCGCTCGTAGCCGCGCAGCAGCAGCTCCGGGTCCGGCTCGCGCGCCGCCGCCTCGAAGGGCGCGCGGTTCACGATGTCGCCGCGGTAGGACGGCAGGCTGACGCCGTCCCGGGTCTCGAGGTCCGCCGAGCGCGGCTTCGCGTACTGCCCGGCCATGCGCCCGACGCGCACGATCGGCTTCTTGAGCCCGTGCACGAGCACGAGGCTCATCTGCAGCAGGATCTTCAGCTGCTCGACGATGCGCTCGGAGCTGCAGTCATCGAAGGACTCGGCGCAGTTGCCGCCCTGCAAGATGAAGGCCTCGCCGCGCTGCGCGGCCGCCATGTGGCGGTGCAGCTCGTCGACCTCGTAGGAGACGACGATCGGCGGCAGGCGCGAGAGCGCGACGACCGCGCGGTCGAGCGCGGCGGCATCCCGGTACACGGGCTGCTGCAGGCTCGTCTTGCGCTGCCAGGAGTCCGGGCTCCACTCGGGCAGTTTCGGGGCGCTGACCATCCCCGGATCCTACCATCAGGGCCGCGGTCCTTTGCAGTGCAATAAATCACGCGGTTTCGGGCACCTACGGTGATTGCGGTCGCGGATGCCATCCGCCAGCATCGGCCCGCAAGGACGATGAACGTGACCGAGATGCCCGACCCTCGCCCGGATCCACCGCCCGCGCCGCCCGCGGCCGGTGGCGGCGACCCCGCCCTGCCCGCCCCGCCCACGCCGGAGGCCGACGCCCCGATGCTCGACGTCCACCCGCTCCACCGGCCGCCGCACGGCTGGCGGGAATTCCTGCTGCACATCGCGACGATCGCGGTCGGCCTGTTGCTCGCGCTCGGGCTCGAACAGGTGGCGACCTACGTCCACCACCGCTTCGAGCTCGCGACCGCGCGGCAGGAGCTGGCGCTCGAGGTCGCCGGCAACGACGACGCGCTGCGCAGGAACGAGGCCTGGGCGCAGGCGCTCGGCGCGGCGCTGCGCGCGGACGTCGCGCTGTTGCGCGCGCCGCAGCCGCCTGCCGGGCGCTCGCTCGGCTACCCGTCCGCGCCCGTCTGGCCACCCGACGGCGCCTGGCAGACCGCGAAGCGCAGCGGCTCGATCGGACTCATGCCGCACGACGAGCTCGATCGCTACACGTACCTCTACGAGACGGTGCAGGCCGTCAAGGACAGCGCGCCGCGCCTCGTGCTGCAGCTGGAGCGGGCCCAGGCGATCGCGGCGCGCTCGCCCGATGCCGCGCTCTCCCCGCGCGAGGCGGAGGAGCTCCTCGCCGTGACGACCGAGGCGCAGGCCGAGCTCGGCTACTTCGAGCGCATCCTGCACTACGAGGCGCACGGGCTCGCGCTCGCGCGCGGCGGGCGCTAGCGCTCAGAGGCCGGCGAGCCGCGCTGCGGCCGCCTCGAAGGCCGCGGCGAGGCGCTTCGCGGAAATCGGGATCTGCGTCCCGAGGTCCTGCGCGAAGAGCTGCACGCCGTACTCGGCCACCTGCCACTTCAGCAGGTGCAGCTCCGCCGGCCACGGCGCGCCGTCCGGCACGCGCCGGCGCAGCGCCGCGAGCCGCGCCCGCTCGCGCAGCAGTTCGCGCTGCGCGCCGGCCACCGCGCTCGACATGCCGAGCAGCTTGCTGGCGCGCCGCCCGACGGACTTCACGAGCCGCCCGAGCTCGTCGAGCCACGGATCCGGCGTCAGGCGCACGAAGCCCGGGAAGCAGAGCTCGCCGAGCGAGGCGCGCACGTCGGCGAGCAGCTCCGGGTCGAGGCCCGCCGGCAGTGCCTCGAGCTCGCGCCGCACGCGACGCAGCTCCTCGAGCGTCGCCACGAGCCGGGCCACGAGGCGCTCGGTCGCGGCCGCGAGCTCCGGCCGGCCGCGCTCGCGCGCCTGCTCGAACTCGGCGCGCGTCGCCGGCGTCGGCGTGCCGGGCGGCAGGCAGGCGCGCTCGACGGCCCGGTCGACGATCTGCCGCGTGAACTCCTTGGCCGGGCCGATCGGCTGGTGCAGCAGCAGCAGCTCCTTCGCCGCGCCGACGATGCCCTCGGCGTAGCGCGCCGGTGCCGCGAGCGCGAGCACGAGCAGCCGCAGCACGCCGCGGCGCGAGAGCGCCGCCGCCTCGTCCGCATCCGGCACGAGCACGAGCGCGACGTGCGTATCCTCGTCGCGCACCGCCGGATACAGCTCGAGGTGCACGCCCTGGCGCACGACCGCGAGTCGCGGCGGGATCGCCTCGAAGTCGAACTCGCGCACCGGCGCGCGGCTCCACGGGTCGGTCGGCGGCCCGGGCACCGGCGCGCGCACGGGCGCCGCACGCAGCGTGCGCTTCAGGAGCGCCAGGTCACGGCCCTCGGCGCGCACGCTGCCGCGCGCGTCGACGATCCGGAGGTTGAGGCGCAGGTGGTCCGGCAGCGGCAGCGCGGCCAGCGACTCGGCCTCGATCGGCTCACCGCCCACGCGCGACAGGGCGGCCGCGACCGCCGGCCAGAACGGCGCGCGCGGGCCGGCCTGCAGCTCGAGCGCGACGCGGCGCGCGACGTCCGGCGCCGGCACGAGCGCACGGCGCGTGCCCTTCGGGAGCGCGCGGATCAGCGCCGTCAGCTTCTCCTCGAGCCACGCCGGGATGCCCCAGTCGAGCTCGCCCGCCTCGAGCTTCGCGAGCAGCACGTCCGGCACCTGCACGGTCGCGCCGTCCGCGGCCTCGCGCGGCTCGAAGCGGTACTCGAGCGGCAGCGCGTTGCCGGCCAGCAGCAGCTGCGTCGGGTAGCGCTGGCGGTCGACCGGCGGCGCGTCGGCGCGGCGCAGGTCGGGCGTCGCCATGTAGAGGAGCCGCGGCTGGCCGCGTTCGGCCTCGCGCCGCCAGCGCTCGAAGGCGGCCAGCGAGTGCACGCCGTCCGGGATCCGTGCCAGGTAGAAGGCGAGCTCCGCCTCCTCGTCGACCAGCACCACGTGGCGCCGCAGCGCCGCCTCCTCGGCCGCGAGCGCCGCCTTGACCCGGGCGTTTTTGTCGAGGAACGGCGCGCGCAGCCGCGAGCGGCCGTGCACCAGCGCCTCGCGCGCGAAGATCTCGCGCGCGGCGCGCGGCTCGACGCTGCCGAAGTTCACGCGCCGCCCGGCGACGAGCGCGAGGCCGTACAGGCTCACCGATTCGTGCGCGGTCACGATGCCGCGCTCGGCGTCCCAGGCGGGCTCGGTGTACTCGCGCTTCACGAGGTGGCGCGCAGCCGCCTCGATCCACGCCGGCTCGACGCCGGCGACGAGCCGCGCGTAGACGCGGCCGGTGTCGACGAGGCTGCCGGCCATGACCCAGCGCGGCGGGCGCGCCCGCAGCGGCGTGCCGGGCGCGATGACGAAGCGCAGTCCGCGCGGCCCGAGGAAGTCGCCGCGCTCGGTCTTCTCGCCGAGGCTGCCGAGGAGCCCCGCGAGCAGCGCGCGGTGGATCTCGGTGGGCCCGGCCGGCACCTGGTTGCGCGGCCAGCCGAGATCGCCCGCGGCGTCGCCGAGCTGCGCGACGAGGTCCTCCCACTCGCGCATGCGGGCCGCCGACAGGAAGGCGTCCGCGCACCAGCGCCTAAGCGCGCCGCGCGAGCGCTGCGCGCGCTCGGCCTGGTAGCGCCGCCACAGCGCAAGCAGCGTCAGGAAGTCGGAGTGCGGGTCGGCATAGGCGGCGTGCGCCTCGTCCGCCGCCTGCTGGCGGTCCTCGGGCCGCTCGCGCGGGTCGCGGATCGACAGCCCGGCGCACAGCACGAGCAGCTCCTCGAGGGCGCCGACGCGGCGCGCCTCGACCAGCATGCGCGCGAGCCGCGGGTCGACCGGCAGCCGCGCCATCTCGCGGCCGGTCTCGGTGACCTTGCGCCCGCCGTCGACGGCCTCGAGCTCCTCGAGCAGGCGGTAGCCGTCGTTGACGAGCCGCGTCTCCGGCGGGTCGATGAACGGGAACGCATCCGGCGCGCCGAGGCCGAGCGCCTCCATCTGCAGGATCACGTTGGCGAGGTTCGTGCGCAGCACCTCGGGCGGCGTGAACGGCTCGCGCGCCGCGAAGTCCTCCTCCGAGTACAGGCGGATGCAGACGCCCGGGCCGATGCGGCCGCAGCGGCCGGCGCGCTGGCGCGCGCTCGCCTGCGACACGGGCTCGATCGGCAGCCTTAGGATCTTCGCGCGCGCGCTGTAGTGCGAGATGCGCGCGAGGCCCGAGTCGATGACCGCGCGGATGCCGGGCACCGTCAGCGAGGTCTCGGCGACGTTGGTCGCGAGCACGACGCGGCGCCGGCCGCGCCGCTGGAAGACGCGCTGCTGGTCGGACCACGCGAGCCGCGAGTACAGCGGCAGCACCTCGAGCGACTCGCCAAAGGCCTGCTCGATGGCCTCGGTCGCGTCGCGGATCTCGCGCTCGCCCGGCAGGAAGACGAGCGCATCGCCGCGGCCGACCTCGCCCGGCTCGGTCGCGAGTTCCTCGAGCGCCTGGACGATGCCGGCGCTGAGTCCCGGGTCGAAGCGGTCGTCGGCGTCCGCCTCGAGCGGCCGGAACCGCGTCTCGACCGGGTAGCCGCGCCCGGACACCTCGATCGCCGGCGCGCCGCCGAAGAAGGCGCGGAAGCGCTCGACGTCGATCGTCGCCGAGGTCACGACCAGCCTCAGGTCGGGGCGGCGCGGCAGCGCCCGGTGGATGAGCCCGAGCAGGAAGTCGATGTTGAGGCTGCGCTCGTGCGCCTCGTCGACGATCAGCGCCGAGTAGCGGCGGAACAGCGGGTCGTGGCGCGCCTCGGCGAGCAGGATGCCGTCGGTCATCAGCTTGATCGCGGTCGCGGGCCCGGTCTCGTCGGTGAAGCGCACCTTGAAGCCGACGAAGCCGGGCGGCGACCCGGCGAGCTCGTCGGCGAGCCGCGCGGCCACCGCCCGCGCGGCGATGCGCCGCGGCTGCGTGTGGCCGATCGGGCCGCGCGCGAGCACGCCCGCCTCGAGCAGCATCTTCGGCAGCTGCGTCGTCTTGCCCGAGCCCGTCTCGCCGCAGACGATGACGACCGGGTGGGCGCGGATCGCGGCGACGATCTCCTCGCGGCGCGCGACGATCGGCAGGTCCGGGGGATAGGCGAGCGCCGGCAGCGGCCGCGCGGCGACGGCCTCAGCGCGCGGCCCGCTCACCGGCTTTGGCTTCCTGCCAGTAGGTCTCGAGCGTCTCGACGTCGCGCGCGCCGCTCTGCCGGGCGCGCTGCTCGACGTGCGCGAAGCGCGACTCGAAGCGGCCGTTCGCGGCCCGCAGCGCAGCCTCCGGGTCGACGCCCAGGTGCCGCGCGAGGCTCGTGATCGCGTGCAGCAGGTCGCCGAGCTCGTGTGCGACCTGCTCGGGGCTGCCGCCGCGGCGCGCGGCGTCGAGCTCGGCGAGCTCCTCGGCCACCTTGGCGCGCGGGCCCTCGGCGTCCGGCCAGTCGAAGCCGATGCGCGCGGCGCGCGCGCCGAGCTTCGCGGCCCGCGACAGCGCCGGCAGGGCCTTCGGCACGCCGTCCAGCACGCTCGTGCTGCCCTTCGCGGCGCGCTCGGCGGCCTTCAGTTCCTCCCACCGGCGCGACTGCGCCTCGGCATCGGTGAGGGCCTCGCCGCCGAACAGGTGCGGGTGGCGGCGGACGAGCTTGTCCGCGATGCCGCGCGCGACGGCCGCGAAGTCGAAGGCGCCCTGCTCCTCGGCCATGCGCGCGTGGAACACGACCTGGAACAGCAGGTCGCCGAGTTCCTCGCGCAGCCCGTCGAGGTCGGCGCGCTCGATGGCGTCCGCGACCTCGTAGGCCTCCTCGAGCGTGTACGGCGCGATGCTCGCGAAGCTCTGCTTCAGGTCCCAGGGGCAGCCGCGCGCGGGATCGCGCAGGCGGGCCATGATGGCGAGCAGCTCATCCAACGTGCCGCGCCTCGCGCGGGTCGCGCTGGTCGAACAGGAAGTGATAGAGCGTGATCAGCATGCCGGCGGTCGCGCCCCAGATGTTGCGGTTGCCGTACGGGATGTCGTAGAGGATCACCTGCCCGCCCTCGAAGTCGCGCGGCCGCGGCCGGTGGTTGGCCGGGTTCAGCACGTGCCGCAGCGGCACCTCGAACACGCTCGCGACCTCGACCGGGTCGAGCCGGAGCGGCGAGCCGGGCGCGACGAAGCCGACGACCGGCGTCACGCGGTAGCCGGTGATGATGAGGTGCGCCGGCAGGAAGCCGATGACCTCGACGCGGCTGCGCTCGAGGCCGATCTCCTCCTCGGTCTCGCGCAGCGCCGTCGCCACCGGGCCGCCGTCGCCGGGCTCGAGGCGCCCGCCCGGGAACGAGATCTGCCCCGCGTGGTGGCGCAGTTCCGCCGCGCGCTCGGTCAGCAGCACGGTCAGGCCGTCCGGATGGTCGACGATCGGCACCAGCACCGACGCCGGCGTCGGCTCCGGCGGCAGCAGGTGCCGGAACTGCCGGCTCGCGCCCGGCGGCAGGCCGACGAAGCGGTCGTCCTCGGGCGCGCTGGGCGTCGTGCCCGCGAAGCGCGCGCGCAGCAGCGCCCGCAGCTCGCGCTCGTCCGGCACGACCGGCGTCACGGCGCTCACGGCGGCGGCGCGCCGGTCAGGCGCGCGGGGTCGAGCAGGCGCTCGAGCTCGGCGCGCGGCAGGCCGGTCAGGCGGACCGCCACCTCGAGGATCGGCTCGCCGCTGGCGTAGGCCTCCTTGGCAATGCGTGCGCCCGCCTCGTAGCCGATCAGCGGGTTGAGCGCGGTGACCAGGATCGGGTTGCGGGCGAGCGCCCCGGCCAGGTGCTCCTCGTGAACGACCGCGCCGGCCAGCACCTGGTCGGCCAGCGCGCGCGCCGACGCCGCGACGAGCGCGAGGCTCTCGAGCAGGTTCGCGGCGATCGCCGGCAGGCCCATGTTGAGCTGGAAGGCGCCGAGCTGCGCGGCGTTCGCGATCGCGGCGTCGTTGCCGATCACCTGCGCGACCGCCATGCCGATGGCTTCGGCCACGACCGGGTTCACCTTGCCCGGCATGATCGAGGAGCCCGGCTGCAGCGCGGGCACGGCGAGCTCGGCGAGGCCGGCGAGCGGCCCCGAGTTCATCCAGCGCACGTCGTTCGCGATCTTGCCGAGCGCGAGCGCCGCGGCGCGCGCCTGGCCGGAGAGCTCGGCGGCGGTCTCCTGGCCGGCGAGCGCGGCGAAGTAGTTCGGGTGCGGGACGAACGCGAGCCCGGTGCGCTCGGCGAGCGAGCGCGCGACCGCCGCGCCGAAGCCCGCCGGTGCGTTGACGCCGGTACCGACGGCCGTGCCGCCCTGCGCGAGGCGCAGCACCCGCGGCAGCGTCGCGTCGAAGCGCTGGATCGCGTCCTCGACCTCGGTGCGCCACCCGCCCCACTCCTGCGCGACGGTCAGCGGCATCGCGTCCATCAGGTGCGTGCGGCCGGTCTTGACGATCGCGGCCAGCGCCGGCAGTCGCGCCGCGATCGTCGCGCTCAGGTGCTCGAGCGCCGGCCGGACGTGCTCGTGCACGCTGAGCGCGGCGCTCAGGTGGATCGCGCTCGGCACGCAGTCATTGCTGCTCTGGCTGCGGTTCACGTCGTCGTTCGGGTGCACCGGGGCGCCGAGGCGCGCCGCCGCGAGGCGGGCAACGACCTCGTTGACGTTCATGTTGCTGCTGGTGCCGGAGCCCGTCTGGAAGACGTCGAGCGGGAAGGCGCCGGCGTGCTGGCCGGCCGCGACCTCGAGCGCGGCGGCCTCGATCGCGTCGGCCTTGGCGGGCTCCAGACCGGCGAGCGTGCGGTTGGCGCGGGCCGCGGCCCACTTGATGAGCGCGAGCGCCCTGATGAACGGCGCGGGCAGCGTGCGCGCGCTGAGGCGGACGTTCTCGAGCGCGCGCTGGGTCTGCGCGCCCCACAGTGCCGCGGCCGGGACGGCCACGGCACCCATGCTGTCGTGCTCGAGCCTGAGGTCCTGTTCGGGCATTCCCTGCGGAGCGATAGACTATGCAGGTCCATCGTAGCACTTAAGGATGCGCCCGACCGTGACCGACCGCCCCGCCGCTGCCTCGGCGCTCGATGCGCTCTCGCCGCTCGATGGCCGCTACGCCGACAAGTGCGCGCCGCTGCGCGCGCTGCTGTCCGAGTCGGCGCTGATCCGCCACCGCGTGCGCATCGAGGCCGAGTGGCTCCTGTTCCTGGCCCGCGACCTGAAGCTGCCGGAGCTGGCCCAGCTCGCGCCCGCGGTGCTGAAGCGCGCCTCCGCGCTCGCGGCGGGCGCGCCGGCGGGCGAGGCCCAGGCGGTCAAGGCCGAGGAGAAGCGCATCGCCCACGACGTGAAGGCCGTCGAGTACTACCTGCGCGGCGAGCTGGGCGCCGCCGGCGCGAGTGCGGCGCAGCTCGAGTTCGTGCACTTCGCGTGCACCTCGGAGGACATCAACAACCTCGCCTACGCGCTGATGCTGAAGGAGGCGCGCGACGCGGTGCTGCTGCCGGCCGTCGGGCGGCTGCACGCCTGGCTCGTCGAGCACGCGCACCGGCACGCGGCGCTCGCGATGCTGTCGCGCACGCACGGCCAGCCGGCCACGCCGACGACGCTCGGCAAGGAGCTCGCCAACGTCGCGGCGCGCGTCGCGCGTGCGCGCGATGCGTTCGCGCGCGTCGAGGTGCTCGGCAAGATCAACGGCGCCGTCGGCAACTGGAACGCGCACGCGATCGCCTATCCGGCGGTCGACTGGCGCGCCGCGAGCCGGCGCTTCGTCGAGGCGCTCGGCCTCGCCTGGAACGAGTACACGGTGCAGATCGAGCCGCACGACTGGATCGCCGAGTACTGCGACGCCCTCGCCCGCCTCGACACGGTGCTGATCGACTTCGCGCGCGACGCCTGGGGCTACGTCTCGCTCGGCTACTTCCGCCAGCGCGTCGTCGCCGGCGAGGTCGGCAGCTCGACGATGCCGCACAAGGTGAACCCGATCGACTTCGAGAACGGCGAAGGCAACCTCGGGCTAGCCAACGCGCTGCTGCGGCACTTCGCCGACAAGCTGCCGGTGTCGCGCTGGCAGCGCGACCTGTCGGACTCGACCGTGCTGCGCAACGTCGGCGTCGCGCTCGCGCACGCGCTGCTCGCGTTCCTGTCGATCGAGCGCGGCCTCGGCCGCCTCGAGCCGGACGCGGCGCGGCTCGCCGCCGACCTCGACGAGAACTGGGAGGTGCTGGGCGAGGCGCTGCAGACGGTCATGCGCCGCTACGGCGTGCCGAACGCCTACGAGCGCCTGAAGGGGCTGACGCGCGGCCGGCGGGTCGATGCGGCGGCGCTCAAGGAGTTCATCGCGACGCTGCCGCTGCCCGCCGAGGAACGCGAGCGGCTCGGGCGCCTGACGCCCGCCGAGTACATCGGCCTCGCCCGCGAGCTGGCGCGCGATGCCTGAGCCGGCGCCGGAGCTTGCCGTCACCGACTGGCCCCGGCACGCGCGCGAGCTGTCGGCCGTGCGCCGCGCGGTGTTCGTCGAGGAACAGGGGATCGCCGAGTCGGACGAGTGGGACGCGGCCGACGCCGAGGCGGTGCACGTGCTCGTGACCCTGAACCGTGACCCAGTTGGCACCGGCCGGCTGCTGGCCACCGGTAAGATCGGGCGACTCGCGGTTCTCGCGCGCGTGCGCGGGCGCGGCATCGGCAGCCTGATGCTCGAGCGCCTGATCGAACTCGGCCGGAACCGCGGCCTCGACGGGGTCTATCTGCACGCGCAGGCGACGGCGCTCGACTTCTACGCCGCGCACGGCTTTGCGCCCGAAGGTCCCGAATTCGAGGAGGCAGGTATCCCTCACCGGAGGATGCGGCTTGCATTTTCCGCCGAGCAACGTCCTGATCCCGAAGTTGACGGCGGACCGCACGCTGCTGTCGACCGTTGAGGACGTGCGCACGGCCGCGACGACCGTCGCGAGCGCCGCGCAGCGGGTGCTGACCCTCTGCAGCCACGAGCTCGAGTCACCGATCTTCGAGTACCCGCCGTTCATCGCCGCCGTGAAGCGCCTCGTGCTCGGGCCCCGCTTCGCGAAGGTGCGCGTGCTGGTGCTGAACCCGGGCCGCATCATGTACAGCCGCCACGAGTTCATCGCGCTCGCGCGCAAGCTCACCAGCTACGTCGAGATCCGCAACGCGCAGGCGCCGTTCCGCGACAACCCGGCGACGTTCATGATCGCCGACGACCAGGCGACGCTGTACCGGCTGCAGCACGCGCGCTGGGACGGGATCTGCGAGCTCAGGAACCGCGCCGTCGCGCGCATGCACCTCGAGCACTTCGACGAGGGCTGGAACGAGAGCGGCACGCCGCGCGCGCCGGCCGCCCTGCAGAGCTGAGCCGGCGTCCGCCGGCTATACTTTTTAGATGAGCGAACGGGTGATCGTCGCCCTGTCGGGTGGCGTCGACTCGGCCGTGGCGGCCCTGCTGCTGCGCCGGGCCGGCCGCGACGTGGCCGGGCTGCACATGACGAACTGGGACGACGACGAGTCGGGCTACTGCTCGGCCGCCGCCGACTGGCAGGATGCGCGCGCGGTCGCCGCGGAGCTCGGCATCGCGCTGCACCGCGTCAGCTTCGCCGCCGAGTACCGGGCGCGCGTGTTCGAGGGCTTCCTTGCGGACTACGCCGCCGGCCTGACCCCGAACCCCGACGTGCTCTGCAATCGCGAGGTGAAGTTCGGCGCCTGCCTCGCCTACGCCAGGCGCCTCGGTGGTGCGCGGCTCGCGACCGGCCACTACGCGAGGCTCGCCACGCGCGACGGCTGCCCCCGCCTGCTGCGCGCGCGCGACCGCAACAAGGACCAGAGCTACTTCCTGCAGCAGGTGCCCTCGCAGGCGCTCGCCGCCGCCGAGTTCCCGCTCGGCGAGATGACCAAGGACGAGGTGCGCGCGCTGGCGCGCGAGGCGGGTCTGCCCGTGCACGACCGGCCGGACTCGACCGGCATCTGCTTCATCGGCGAGCGGCCGTTCCGCGCCTTCCTCGGCAGCTACCTCGCGCCGCGCCCGGGGCCGATCGAGAGCGCCGACGGCGAGGCCCTCGGCCGGCACGAGGGGCTCATGTTCCACACGATCGGCCAGCGGCAGGGCCTTCGCATCGGCGGCCGCGCGCACGGCGACCCGCGACCGTGGTACGTCGCGCGCAAGGATCCCGCGCGCAACGCGCTGATCGTCGTGCAGGGGCACGACCACCCGCTGCTGTTCGCGGCGGGCCTCACGACCGCGCCCGTCGCCTGGCTCGCGCCCGCGCCCCCGTCGCGGCTCGCGTGCAGCGTGCAGGTGCGCCACCGCCAGGAGCCGGTGGCGTGCGAGCTCGACTGGAACGCCGCGGGCGCCGGCGTCCGGCTCGACGAGCCGCTGCGCGGCGTGGCGCCGGGCCAGCACGCGGCGTTCTACCAGGGCGATGAGTGCCTCGGCGGCGCGCCGATCCTCGCCGCGCTGCCGCTCGCCGGCGCCGAGCGGCGTTCATCCGCCGCCTGAACCGCGACGACGCGGCGGCTCGCCGCGCCCGCCAGCCGCTATAATTAGTGGCGCCTCACGCGGGAGCCCCCATGACCGACAGCTTCAAGACGCGCGCGACCCTGAAGGTCGCCGGCCGCGAGTACCACTATTACCGCCTGCCCTCGATCGCCGGCCACGACCTCGGCCGGCTGCCGTACTCGCTGAAGATCCTGCTCGAGAACCTGCTGCGCTTCGAGGACGGCGTGAACGTCACGCGCGCGGACGTCGAGGCGCTGCTGAGGTGGGACCCGAAGGCGGCGCCCTCGCACGAGATCGCCTTCACGCCGGCGCGCGTCGTCATGCAGGACTTCACCGGCGTGCCGTGCATCGTCGACCTCGCCGCGATGCGCGAGGCGATCGCGCGCCTCGGCGGCGACGCCGCGCGCGTGAACCCGCTTGCGCCCGCCGAGCTCGTCATCGACCACTCGGTGCAGGTCGATGCCTACGGCACCGCCGACTCGCTCGCCCGCAACACCGCGATCGAGTTCGGCCGCAACGGCGAGCGCTACTCGTTCCTGCGCTGGGGCCAGACGGCGTTCAACAACTTCAAGGTCGTGCCGCCCTCGACCGGCATCGTCCACCAGGTGAACCTCGAGTACCTGGGGCGGGTCGTGTTCAGCAAGACCGAGGGCAAGGAGACCTGGGCCTACCCGGACACGCTGGTCGGCACCGACTCGCACACGACGATGATCAACGGCCTCGGCGTCGTCGGCTGGGGCGTCGGCGGCATCGAGGCCGAGGCCGCGATGCTCGGCCAGCCGGTCACGATGCTGATCCCGCAGGTCATCGGCTTCGAGCTGTCGGGCAAGCTGCGGCCCGGCACGACCGCGACCGACCTCGTGCTGACGATCACCGAACAGCTGCGCAAGAAGGGCGTCGTCGACAAGTTCGTCGAGTTCTACGGCGACGGCCTCGCGGGCCTGCCGCTCGCCGACCGCGCGACGATCAGCAACATGTCGCCCGAGTTCGGCAGCACGATCGCGGTGTTCCCGGTCGACGAGGAGACGATCCGCTACCTGACGCTGACCGGGCGGCCGGCCGAGCAGGTGGCGCTCGTCGAGGCCTACGCGCGCGAGCAGGGCCTGTGGCGCACGAACGGCATGCGCGCGGCGGAGTACACCGAGGTGCTGCGCCTCGACCTGGGCTCGGTCGAGCCCTCGCTCGCCGGCCCGAAGCGCCCGCAGGACCGCGTGCCGCTGACGAAGGCCAAGAGCGTCTCGCAGGCGGCGGTCAAGAAGACCGCCGAGGAGCGCGCGCAGAAGAACCCCGCCGCGACGGGCACGGCGCCGGTCGCCGGCGCCGGCTACGCGCTCAAGGACAACGCGGTCGTGATCGCGGCGATCACGAGCTGCACGAACACCTCGAACCCGGCCGTGCTGGTCGCGGCGGGGCTGCTCGCGCGCGCCGCGCGCGCGCGCGGGCTCTCGTCGCGGCCGTGGGTCAAGACCTCGCTCGCGCCGGGCTCGCGCGTCGTGACCGACTACCTCGCGAAGGCGGGCCTGCTCGCCGACCTCGAGGCGATCGGCTTCTACACGGTCGGCTACGGCTGCACGACCTGCATCGGCAACTCCGGGCCGCTGAAGCCCGAGATCTCCGCCGCGATCAAGGCGGGCGACGTGACCGCGGCGTCGGTGCTCTCCGGCAACCGCAACTTCGAGGGCCGCGTGCACCCCGAGGTGAAGATGAACTTCCTCGCCTCGCCGCCGCTGGTCGTCGCCTACGCGCTCGCCGGCAGCATGGACATCGACCTGACGACCGAGCCGCTCGGCACGGGCAGCGACGGCCAGCCGGTCTTCCTCAAGGACCTGTGGCCGACGGCGCACGCCGTCGACGAGGCGGTCCGCCTCGCGGTCGACGCCGCGATGTTCAAGAAGAGCTACGGCGCCGTGTTCCAGGGCGATGAGCACTGGAACGCGATCAAGGTGCCGGCCGGCACTAGCTATGCCTGGCAGCCGAAGTCGACCTACGTGCGCAATCCGCCCTACTTCGACGGGATGACGATGACACCCGGCGCGGTCAGCGACATCCACGGCGCGCGCGTGCTGGCGCTGCTCGGCGACTCGGTCACGACCGACCACATCTCGCCGGCCGGCGACATCGCGAAGTCGGGCCCGGCCGCGAAGTACCTGATGGCCGAGGGCGTGCAGCCGGCCGACTTCAACTCCTACGGCGCGCGCCGCGGCAACCACGAGGTCATGATGCGCGGCACCTTCGCCAACATCCGGCTCCGCAACCTGCTCGTGCCCGGCACCGAGGGCGGCGTGTCGGTGCACCTGCCGAGCGGCACGCAGGGCTCGATCTACGACGTCGCGATGCGCTACAAGGCCGATCACACGCCGCTCGTCGTGCTCGCCGGCAAGGAGTACGGCACCGGTTCCTCGCGCGACTGGGCCGCGAAGGGCACGATGCTGCTCGGCGTGAAGGCGGTCATCGCCGAGAGCTTCGAGCGCATCCACCGCTCGAACCTGATCGGCATGGGCGTGCTGCCGCTGCAGTTCGTCGACGGCGCGAACGCCGCCTCGCTCGGGCTGACCGGCCGCGAGCGCTTCGACGTGACCGGGCTCGACGGCGGCGCGGCCAAGCGCGTCCAGGTCGTCGCGACCGCCGATGACGGCAAGCGCACGCAGTTCGCGGCGCGGCTGCGGATCGACACGCCCAAGGAACTCGACTACTACCGCCACGGCGGCATCCTGCAGTACGTGCTGCGCAGCCTGGTCGGCAAGGGGCACGCGGCCTGAGCGGCGACGGCGCCGGGCGCGCCGTCGCGGTCTTCGACCTCGACGGCACGCTGACCCACCACGACACGCTGGTGCCCTTCCTCGCGTCCGCGCTCGCCGCGCGGCCGGCGCGCGCGCTCGGGCTGTGGCGTGCGCCGCTCGCGCTCGCGGGCTTCGCGCTCGACGGTAACCGCGGGCGCCTCAAGGGCCGCCTGATCCGCGCGCTGCTCGGCGGCCTCGGGCGCGGCGACGTCGAGGCGCTCGCGCAGCGCTTCCTCGACCGGCACTGGACGCACCTCTTCCGGCACGAGGCGCTCGCCGCGCTCGAGCGGCACCGGGCGGCCGGCGACTACCTCGTGCTGCTCTCGGCGAGCACCGACTGCTACGTGCGCGAGATCGGCCGGCGCCTGCGGTTCGACGAGGTCGTGTGCACGGAGCTGCGCTGGGACGGCGAGCGCCTCGACGGCGCGCTCGCGAGCCCGAACCGCCGCGGCGCGGAAAAGTCCCGCTGCCTCGCGAAACTGCGGGCCGAGCACGCGGGCGTGCGCTTCGCCGCCTACGGCAACGCCGCCTCCGACCTCGATCACCTCGCGCACGCGGACGCGGCCATCCTCGTCAACGGCTCCCGTCGCGCGCAGCGCGCCGCCCGCGCCCTCGGCGTCCCGAGCGCCACCTGGCGCTGAACGGCGGCGTCCAACCCCGGCGGCCCCGCTGACATAACGCGGCGAGCGGCGCGTAAATCCGTTGAAACCCTGACGAAATCGCCGACGGGCGTGCTTGACCCTCACGTCCGCCATCCGGTACGCTGAATGCGAATGAGAATGACTCTCATTAACATCAGGGCGCATCATGGCACGACGGGTGGACGGGTGGCGGTCGCTCCGGCGGCGGGCAGCGACGGGCGGGCGCGCGGGCCTCGTCGCGGTCCCGCCCGCCGGCCGGACGCACGACCGGCGGGGATCTCGCCCTGCGCCGTCGCTCGGCGATGCGCCCGCCCACCCACCGTCCTCGCGCGCTGAGCGCCCGGCGCACCACTCCGGCCGCGATGGTTGCGCCGCGCCCGTGCCGGGCACGGCCGGCCTCCCGTCCCCCGCTCCCTGAGACCCGAGGATCCCCGATGGGCCGCCGCTTCCCGACCACGACCCTCCTGCCCACGCTCGCGGGCCTCACGCTGTTCTCGTCGGCGGCGAGCGGCGAGACGCCGCCGGCGACCAGCGCCGAGCAACGGCTCGAGGAGCGCGTCGGGCGCCTCGAAAGCGAGCTTGCCGAGGTCAAGGCGGAGCTCGCGCACCTGAAGGCCGCGCGCGAGGGCGCACCGGCGGCGAGCGTCGCTGCGGCGCCAGCCGCGGCGTCCCCCGCCCCCGCGGCGCCGGCGCTGGCCACGACGAGCACAGCGGCCGGCGCCTCGCCCCTCGAACGGCTCTCGCTGTGGGGCTACGGCGAGGCCTACCTGACGCACCCGGTGCACGTGCCGAAGGAGAGCCAGGCGGACCTCGCGCGCGCCGTGTTCGGCATCGGCTACCAGTTCGACGAGCGCACCAGCTTCAACTCCGAGTTCGAGGTCGAGCACGCCGTGTCCTCGGCCAGCGACGTCGGCGAGTTCGAGGTCGAGCAGTTCTTCGTCGAGCACCAGGTCGCGCCGTGGGGCACCGTGCGCGCCGGGCTGTTCCTGATGCCCTTCGGGCTCCTCAACGAGCACCACGAGCCGACGAACTACTACGGCGTGCAGCGCAACTTCGTCGAGACGCTGGTGATCCCGAGCACGTGGCGCGAGGGCGGCTTCGAGCTGAATGCGCGCGGCGAGTCGGGGCTCGCACTCAGCGCCGGCATCACGACCGGCTTCGACCTCTCGAAGTGGGACTTCGCGCCCGAGTACCCGCCGTACCGCAACGCGCTGATGCTCGAGGACACGGGCTCGGCGCCGCTGCAGGCGACGCACCAGGAGCTCGCGCTCGCGAACGCGCAGCATCCCTCGTTCCATGCCGCGCTCAACTACACGGGCCTGCCGGGCCTGCGGCTCGGCGGCGCGATCTTCACGGGCGAGGCGGTCGGCGTGCCCGCGCCGCCGACCGCGCCGTCCGCCGGCGCGCCGCGCGTGACGCTGTGGGAGGGCCACGCCCGCTGGCAGCCGGCGGGCTTCGACCTGTCGGCCGTGTACGCGCGCGGCACGATCTCGAACACCGCCGGCGCCAACCTCGCGAACGCCGGCTCGCCGACGCCGATCCCGGCGGCGTTCTACGGCTACTTCGTGCAGGCGGCGTACGCCGACGGCCTCGCGCTCGGCGGCTACCGGCTGGCGCCCTTCGTGCGCTACGAGTACTACGACCTCGGCAGCCGCTACGAGGGCGCGGCGCCCGTGCTGCCGGCGGGGCCCGTGCCCCTGTCCGCGAGCCCGGGCGACTACGGCACGTGGCCGCTCGGCTACGACCGCGTGTTCAGCGCCGGCGCGAACCTCTACGTGACGCCGAACGTCGTGCTGAAGCTCGACTACCAGTCCTTCGACGTGAACCGCGACTTCAGCCGGCTCGATCTCGGCGTCGGCCTCAGCTTCTGAGCTGACTGGCCCGCGAGCGCGCCACCCGCTAACGTAAACCGCCGACGCCGAGGATCGAACTGGCCATGAGCGACGCCCGACCCCTGACCGCACGACGACTCGGCCGGTCCCGCTGGGCGCGCTTCGCGCTGGTCGCCGGCCCCGGCATGGTCGTCATGCTCGCCGACACCGACGCCGGCAGCGTGATCACGGCCGCGCAGAGCGGCGCGGCGTACAAGTACCAGCTGCTGCTGCTGCAGCTCGTGCTGGTGCCGATCCTGTTCATCGTGCAGGAGCTGACCGTCCGGCTCGGCGTCGTGACCGGCAAGGGCCACGGCGAGGCGATCCGCGACCGCTACGGGCGCGGCTGGGCGTGGGTCTCGGTCGGCACGCTCGTGATCGCCTGCGTCGGCGCGCTCTTGAGCGAGCTCTCGGGCCTCGCGAGCGTCGGCTTCCTGTTCGGCGTGCCGGCCTGGGCGACGATGGGCGCCGTCGTCATCGGCCTGACGGCGATGGCCTACACCGGCAGCTACCTGTCGGTCGAGCGCATCGCGATGGCGATCGGCGCCTTCGAGCTCGTGTTCCTCGTCGTCGCCTGGCAGGCGCACCCGGACCCGGCGGCGATGGCGAGCGGCGCGCTCGACCTGCCGCTGCGCAACCCCGCGTACCTGTACCTGGTCGCCGCGAACATCGGCGCCGTGATCATGCCGTGGATGGTCTTCTACCAGCAGTCGGCGGTCGTCGAGAAGGGACTGACGCCCGAGGACCTGCCCGCCGCGCGACTCGACACGGCCGTCGGCGCGCTGGTCACGCAGCTCATCATGGCGTGCGTGCTGGTCGCGACCGCGGCGACGATCGGCGCCAGCGGCCGGCACGCGGCCCTCGAGACCGTCGAGCAGATCGCCGAGGCGATCGTGCCTTTCCTCGGACCCGGCACCGGCCGCGTGCTGTTCGCACTCGGCATGACGGGCTCGGCGCTGGTCGCGACGATCGTCGTGACGCTGACCGCGGCGCGCACGCTCGGCGAGGTGCTCGGCCTCAAGCACTCGCTCGAGCACGAGCCGCGCGAGGCGCCGTGGTTCTACGGCATCTACACGGCGGCGCTGGTCGTCGGCGGCGTGGTCGTCGCCTCCGGCGTCAACCTCGTCAAGCTCTCGGTCGGCGTGCAGGTCATGAACGCGCTGCTGCTGCCGGTCGTGCTCGGCTTCCTGTTCCTGCTGGCGCGCGGCCTGCCCGCGCCCCACCGCCTCGGGCGCACGTACGGGATCATCGTCGGGCTCGTGATCCTCTTGACCGCCGGCTTCGGCGTGTACGCCGGCCTCACCGGCACGGCCGGCTGAACGCCGTGCGCCCGCCCGCCTGGCTCGGCATTCCGGCGGTCGTGCTCGCCGCGCCCGCCTACGCGACCAGCTACCTCACGGTCCCCGAGGCGCAGCGGCTGCTCTTTCCCGGCGCGACGCTGCGCGAGGACTTCGTGGTCCTGAGCGAGGCACAGCAGCGCGCGATCGCGCAGCGCTCGGGCGTCGCCGTGACCGCGGCCGAGGTCCGCGCATGGCGCGCGCCCGACGGCGGCGTGTTCCTGCTCGATGAGGTCGTCGGCAAGCACGAGCGGATCGGCTATGCGCTCGGCCTCAACGCCGACGGCAGCGTGCGCGGCATCGAGATCCTCGACTACCGCGAGGCCTACGGCTTCGAGGTCAGGAACGCCAAGTGGCGCGCGCAGTTCGCCGGCAAGACCGCGAGCGACCCGGTCGCGCTCGACCGGGACATCCGCAACATCAGCGGCGCGACGCTGTCCTCGCGGCACGTGACCGACGGCGTGCGGCGCCTGCTCGCCACCTATGCGATCGCGCTCCGCCAGCCTTAGGCGCGCGCGCCCGCTCCTCGGCACGCTGGTCGAGGTCGCGGCCGCCGGCCCCACCGCGCGCCTGCCGGCGGCGACCGACGCCGCCTTCGAGGCGATCGCGACCGTCGGCCGGCTCATGAGCTACCACGATCCCGCGAGCGAGCTCTCGCGCCTCAACCGCGAGGCGGCGCAGCGGCCGGTCGCGGTGTCGGCGCCGACGCGCGCCGTGCTCGAGGCGGCGCTGCGGCTCGCGGCGGCGAGCGCGGGCGCGTTCGACCCGTGCGTCGCACCCGCGCTGGTCAGGCTCGGGTTCCTGCCGGGCGCGGCGGATGCGCGCGCCGCGGCGGGCTGGCGCGCGATCGAGCTCCTGCCCGGCTCCCGCGTTCGCTTCCATGCCCCGCTCGCGCTCGACTTGGGCGGCATCGCGAAGGGCTACGCCGTTGACGCCGCGTGCGCGGCGCTCGAGCGCGAGGGCGTGCGCGACTACCTCGTGAACGCCGGTGGCGACCTGCGGATCGGCGCGGGCGTCCGCGACGTGCACGTGCGCCACCCCGCCGAGCCCCGCCGGCTCGTGCCGTTCGGCCGGCTGGCCGGGGCCGCGCTCGCGACCTCGGCGCGCTATTTCGCCACGGACGAGTCGGGGGCGCACCCGATCATCGAACCGGCGAGCGGCCGCCCGGCCGCGTACGCCGGCAGCATCAGCGTGCTCGCGCCGTCCTGCCTGCTGGCGGATGCGCTCACCAAGGTGGTCGCGGTGCAGGGCGGGCGCGCCGCCGCGGTGCTCGCGGCCCACGGCGCGCGGGCCTGGCGGCTTGGCGAGGACGGGCGGTTCGCGCCCGTCCTCGCGCCCGGCGCGCGGGCCGCCTGATCGCATGCACGGCGCCTCCCCGCCGCACGGCCCGCGCATCGCGCTCTCGGCGCGGCACGAGCGCTGGGTGCTCGGCCTCGGCCTCGTGCTGCTCGCGAGCGGCGCGGCGTGGCTGCTCGGCCGGGGCGTGTTCGCGCGGCCGGACGAGTTCGGTGCGGGCACCGACCCGCTGGGGCCCTGGTGGCTGCGCCTGCACGGCGCGGCGGCGATGGGCTTCCTCGTCGCGCTCGGCACGCTGTTGCCGGTGCACGTGCGCCGCGCGTGGCAGTTCGGGCTCAACCGGCGTTCGGGCGCGGCCGTCCTCGGCGTCGCGGTCGTGCTGATCGCGACGGGCTACGCCCTTTATTATGTCGGCAGCGAAGCGCTGCGGCCGCTCGTGAGCGCGCTGCACTGGGGCGTCGGGCTCGCGGCCCTGCCGCTCGTGCTGGTGCACCGCAGTCTCGGCCGGCGCTCGGCCGAACGGCGCGCCGGCGGGCGCGCGCAGCGCCGGCCGCAGCCCCGCCACGGGCCCTGAAGATCGCGCCAGCACTGCAACATTCGGGGGTCCGGGCCGGTCTACTGGGGTGATGCCGCCGTGCGCGGGCCGCCGGCCGCTTCCCGGAGTCGATCACCGCATGCAGATCCGCCGACCGCCACCGATCCCGCCGTCCGAGATCACGCCCGAGTCCGTCTACCTCGGCCGCCGGCGCGTGCTGCGCACGCTCATCGGCGTCGCCGCGGCCACGGCCGCGCCCGCCGCGCTCGGCACCGCGCAGCCGAGCGGCACCGAGCTTGCGTACGCGAAGAACCCGCGCCTCAGCACGACCGAGGCGCCGAACTCCTGGGAAGACATCACGACCTACAACAACTACTACGAGTTCGGCACCGACAAGTCGGACCCGGCCGAGAATTCGCGCGCGTTCCGCCCGCAGCCGTGGCAGCTGACCGTCGGCGGCGAGTGCGAGGCGCCGGGCCGGCTCGGCTTCGAGGACTTCGTGAAGCCCTTCGCGCTCGAGGAGCGCATTTACCGGCTGCGCTGCGTCGAGGCCTGGTCGATGGTGATCCCGTGGGTCGGGATTCCGCTCGCCGACGTGCTGAAGCGGTTCCGGCCGACCTCGAAGGCGAAGTACGTCGGCTTCACGACGCTGCACGATGCGAAGCAGATGCCGGGCCAGCGCTCCGCGGTCCTCGACTGGCCGTACGCCGAGGGGCTGCGGATCGACGAGGCGATGCACCCGCTCGCGATCCTCGCCGTCGGCCTGTACGGGCGCGTGCTGCCGAACCAGAACGGCGCGCCGATCCGCCTCGTCGTGCCGTGGAAGTACGGCTTCAAGAGCATCAAGGCGATCGTCGGCATGCGCTTCACCGAGCGCATGCCCTCGACGACCTGGAACCTCGCGGCGCCGGGCGAGTATGGCTTCTACGCCAACGTGAACCCGGCGGTCGACCATCCGCGCTGGAGCCAGAAGACGGAGCGGCGCATCGGCAGCGGCTTCTTCGCGGCGCGCCAGCCGACGCTGCCGTTCAACGGCTATGCCGAGCAGGTCGCGGCGCTGTACTCGGGCCTCGACCTCAGGAAGAACTTCTGAACGGCGCCCGCCTCGCCCGCATCGCGAAGCCGCTCGTCTTCGCGCTGGCGCTCGTGCCGCTCGCGGTGCTGGCGCTCGGCGCCTTCGGGCTCGGGGGCGTTCGCCTCGGCGCCAACCCGGTCGCGGCCATCACCGACACGCTCGGCCTGTGGGCGCTGCGCCTGCTGGTGGCGACGCTCGCGCTGACGCCGCTGCGCTACCTGACGGGCTCGAGCGACTGGCTGCGCTACCGGCGCATGCTCGGCCTGTTCGCGTTCTTCTACCTCAGCCTGCACCTCGCGATGTACGTCGTCGTCGACCGCCGCTTCGACTGGCGCACGCTCGGCGAGGACCTCGCCAAGCGGCCGTGGATCACGCTCGGGTTCCTCGCGTTCGTGCTGCTGGTGCCGCTCGCGCTCACCTCGACGCAGGCGGCCATGCGCCGCCTCGGCCGGCGCTGGCAGCGGCTGCACTACCTCGTCTACCCGGCCGCCGTGCTCGGCTGCTGGCACTTCTACTGGCAGGTGAAGCGCGACGTGCGCGAGCCGCTCGCCTACGCCGCCGCGCTCGCGCTGCTGCTCGGCGTGCGCGCCGTGCGGCGCGGGTGGCGCGCCCGCCGCGCGCCTCGCGCCTACATCGACGTGCGCGCCGACCAGAGCTCCGGGAAGAACCGCAGCTCGAGCGCCTTCGCGAGGTAGGCGACGCCGCTGGTACCGCCGGTGCCGCGCTTGTAGCCGATGATCCGCTCGACGGTCTTCATGTGCGAGAAGCGCCACAGCTGGAAGCGGTGGTCCAGGTCCATGAGCTTCTCGGCGAGCTCGTACAGGTCCCAGTTCGAATCGACCCGGTGGTAGACCGCGAGCCAGGCGGCGGCAACCTGCTTGTGCGGCACGTACGGCTCGGCGAAGTCCCTGTCGAGGGCCTCCTCCGGGATCTCGAAGCCGCGCCGCGACAGCAGGCGCAGGCACTCGTCGTACAGGCTCGGCGCCTCGAGCGCGCGCGTCAGCTCGCCGTAGGCCGCGGGATCGGCCTTGTGCACGGCGATCAGGTCGCGGTTCTTGTTGCCGATCAGGAACTCGAGCAGCCGGTACTGCCAGGACTGGAAGCCCGAGGAGCGGCCGAGCTGGTTGCGGAAGCTCGAGTAGTCAAAGGGCGTCAGCGTCGCGAGCACGTCCCACGAGTGCACCAGCTGCGCCTGGATGTGGCCGATGCGCGCCAGCATCTTGAACGAGGGCCCGAGGTCGTCGCGGCGGATGCAGTCGATCGCCGCGCGCAACTCGTGCAGGCACAGCTTCATCCACAGCTCGCTCGCCTGGTGCACGACGATGAACAGCATCTCGTCGTGCTCACTCGAGCGCGGGTGCTGCGCGTTCAGGAGCCGGGCGAGGTCGAGGTAGCCGGCGTAGGTCTGCGCCGCCGGCACGTCCCAGAACACGCCCTCGTCCGAGACGTCGACGCGCACCGCGCCGCTCGGCTCGGCCGCGGCGGGGTCGGCGGGCGGCGGGGCGCCGGGGCGCGGATCGGCCACGGCGCGCCTCAGCCGTAGACCCAGGCCGGCACGTGCTGCCAGCCGCGGGTCAGCGCGCGGTCGAGGGCGCGGTAGTCGGGCTCGTACTCGCCGACGAGCCGCCAGAAGCGCTCCGAATGGTTCATGTGCCGAGTGTGACAGAGCTCGTGCAGCATCAGGTAGCGGACGACGCTCTGCGGCTGGAACAGCAGGCACACGTTGAGGCTCACGGTGCCGGTCCTCGAGCAGCTGCCCCAGCGCGTGTGCTGGCGCCTAAGCTGCACCTGCTCGATCGTGAAGCCGTGCGCGCGGGCGAGCGCGCGCAGCCACGGCTCGAGCGCCTCGCGCGCGGTCGCGGTCAGCCAGGCGCGCAGCGTCTGGCGCGTCCGGCCGACGTCGCCCGGGTCGCCGTACACCTCGAGCGCGCCGTCGGCCGTGAGCCGCCAGCCGGCGCGCGCACGCTTGAGGTAGCGCACCTCGACGGTCCGGCCGAGCGACTCGAGCCGCACCTCGCGTGGCAGCGGCGGCTCCTGTGCCTGCGGGTGGCTCGCGAGCTCGGCGATCCGCGCCTCGATCCAGGCACGGTGGCGCGACACGAAGCGCTCGATCGCGCGCGGCCGCGTGCCGCGCGGCACCGCGACCTCGACCCGGCCGCCCGGGTAGACGCGAACGGTCAGGCGCCGGCTGCGCGCGCTGACCCGCACGCGGAACTCGCCCGGGCTCGCCCCGGCCGCGAACAGCGGCAGCTGCGCCGCGTCCGGCACCGCGCTCACAGCCGCGCCGCCAGTTCCGCGCCCTGGCGGATCGCGCGCTTGGCGTCGAGCTCGGCGGCGAGCTCGGCCCCGCCGATCAGCGTGGCCGCGACGCCGCGCGCGCCGAGCGGCGCGGCGAGCGCGCGCAGCGGCTCCTGCCCCGCGCACACGACGACCGTGTCGGCGGCGATCAGCTGCCGCTCCGCGCCGATGCGCACGTGCAGGCCCGCATCGTCGATGCGCTCGTAGGCGACGCCCGACACGAAGCGCACGCCGCGGCGCTTGAGCTCGAGCCGGTGCACCCAGCCGGTCGTCTTGCCGAGTCCCTCGCCGAGCTTGCCCGGCCTGCGCTGCAGCAGCCACACCTCGCGCGGCGAGGCCGGCGATCGCTCGCCCTCGGCCGAAAGCCCGCCGCGGCCGCCGAGCGCGAGGTCGATGCCCCAGCCGGCGGCGAAGCGGCCGACGTCGAGGCTCGCCGAGCCGCCGGGCGGCGTCGTCAGGAACTCGGCGACGTCGAAGCCGATGCCGCCGGCGCCGATGATCGCCACCCGCCGGCCGACCGGCACGCGGCCCATCAGCACGTCGACGTACGAGGCGACCTTCGGGTGGCCGATGCCCGCGATCGCGGGCACCCGCGGCGTGACGCCGGTGGCGAGCACGACGGCGTCGAAGCCGGCGGCGAGCCGCCCGGCGTCCGCCTCGGTCGAGAGCCGCAGGTCGACGCCGAGGCGCTCGAGCCTGCGCCGGAAGTACGCGAGCGTCGCCTCGAACTCCTCCTTGCCCGGCACGCGCTTCGCGAGGTTGAACTGCCCTCCGATCTCGTGCGCGCGCTCGAACAGCGTCACGCGGTGGCCGCGCTCGGCGGCGACGGTCGCGCAGGCGAGCCCGGCGGGGCCGGCGCCGACGACCGCGACGCGCCGCGGCTGCGCCGCCGGCAGGTAGCTGAGCTCGGTCTCGCGCGCCGCGCGCGGGTTCACGAGGCAGCTCGCGGTCTGCCGCGAGAAGATCTGGTCGAGGCAGGCCTGGTTGCAGGCGATGCAGACGTTGATCTCGTCGGCGCGGCCGTCGGCCGCCTTGTTGACGAACTCGGCGTCGGCCAGGAACGGCCGCGCCATCGACACCATCGCCGCGCCGCCGCGCGCGAGGATCGCCTCGGCGACCGCCGGGTCGTTGATGCGGTTGGTGGCGATCAGCGGCACCTGCACGTGCGGCGCGAGCCGCTCGGTGACCCAGGCGAAGCCCGCCCGCGGCACCATCGTCGCGATCGTCGGGATGCGCGCCTCGTGCCAGCCGATGCCGGTGTTGATCAGCGTCGCGCCGGCCGCGGCGACGCCCTGCGCGAGCTCGACGACCTCGGCGAAGTCGCTGCCGCCCTCGACGAGGTCGAGCATCGACAGCCGGTAGATCAGGATGAAGTCCGGGCCGAGCGCCGCGCGCGTGCGCCGCACGATCTCGAGCGGGAAGCGGATCCGGTTCGCGTAGCCGCCGCCCCAGTCGTCGTCGCGGCGGTTGGTGCGCGCGGCGACGAACTGGTTGATCAGGTAGCCCTCCGATCCCATGATTTCCACGCCGTCGTAGCCCGCGGCGCGCGCGAGTTCGGCGGTGCGCACGAAGGCGCCGATCTGCCGCTCGACGCCGCGCGCCGAGAGCGCCCACGGGCGGAAGCGGGTGATCGGCGCCTTCAGCGCCGACGGCGCGACCAGGAACGGATGGTGCGCGTAGCGGCCGGCGTGCAGGATCTGCAGGCAGATGTGCCCGCCCTCGGCGTGCACGGCCTCGGTCACGAGCCGGTGCCGCGGCACCTCGCCGGAGGCGGACAGCTTGCCGGCGAACGGCGCGAGCCAGCCGGCGCGGTTCGGCGCGATGCCGCCGGTGACGATGAGCCCGGCGCCGCCGCGCGCCCGCTCGGCGAAGTACGCCGCGAGACGCGGGTAGTCCTGCTCGCGGTCCTCGAGGCCGGTGTGCATCGAGCCCATCAGCGCGCGGTTGCGCAGGCGCACCCAGCCGAGGTCGAGCGGTGCGAGCAGATGGGGGAACGGCGACCCGGTCACGGGCCCGGATGATAACAGGCGCGCTCGGCGCCCCGCCGTTCAGCGCTTTTGCGCGAGCCGCTGCAGGCGGCGCCGGGCGGCGGCGAAGTCGGGCGCGATCAGGAGCGAGCGCTCGTAGGCGCTGCGCGCGCCGACCAGGTCGCCCTGCTCCTCGAAGCCGCGGCCGACGAACAGCCACGCCTCGGCGCCGCCCCAGGTCGGCTCGCCGGGACCGGACAGGGCCACGGTCTCGAAGGCCTGCGCCGCGCGCTCGAAGCCGGCGCGCGTCGCCGCGCGCTGCGCCGGGCTCGTCGCGCGGAACCACTCGCCGATCGCGCCGAGCAGCAGCACGCGGGGATTGTGCGGAGCGAGCGCGAGCGCGGCCTCGAGGCTCGAGTCGCGCCGGTGCGCGGCGCTCAGGTGCTTGAGGGCGCCGAGCTCGGCGAGGTAGCCGGCGCAGCCGGCGGCGAGCGCGAGGCCCTCGGCGTCCTTCGCGGCCCGGTCGGCGCGCCGGTCGAGCGCCGCGAGGCAGTCCTCGCCCGCCTCGCCCGCGGCGCGGGCCGCGTGCGCGGCGAAGGCCAGCTGCTCGGCGCGGAACTTCGCGTGCGCATAGGCATAGAGCTCGAGCGGCTGCTCGGACTCGCGCAGCGGCCGCAGCTCGCCGAGCAGGTGCTCGAGCGCCTTGCGGTCCTCGGTCAGGTACGCGAACTCGATCTTGGCGTCGGTGTCGGCGAGGTACTCGGGGCTCGCCGGCGCCGGGGCCGCGGCGGCCGGCCGCGCCGCCGCGACGAGCAGGAGCGCGGCGGCGATGCGCGCCGTGGCGCGGGTCGGGCGGAGTCGGTCGATCATGCGGCCGGTGTTCCTGTCGGCGCCGCCGAGGCATCGAGGCCGGCGGACGGTACCATAGCGGCATGACGACCCCGGCGCCGCTCGTCGATATTGGGATCAACCTCACGCATGACAGCTTCGACGCCGACCGCGGCGAGGTGCTCGCGAATGCGCGCGCCGCGGGGCTCGTGCACCTCGTCGTGACCGGCTCCTCGCTCGCCGCCTCGCCGGCCGCGCAGCGGCTCGCGGCCGAGCACCCGGCCTTCCTGTCCTCGACCGCGGGCGTGCACCCGCACCACGCCTCCGAGCTCGACGCCGCCGGGCTCGCCGCGCTCGAGGCGCTGACCGCCGCGCCCGGCGTCGTCGCGGTCGGCGAGTGCGGGCTCGATTATTTCCGCGACTACTCGCCGCGCGCCGACCAGCGCCGCGCTTTCGAGCAGCAGCTCGCGCTCGCGGTGCGCACCCGCAAGCCCCTGTTCCTGCACCAGCGCGATGCGCACGCCGACTTCGTCGACATGCTGAAGGACCTCGGCCGGCGCGCGCCGCAGGCGGTCGCGCACTGCTTCACCGGCAGCCGCGCCGAGGCGGAGGAATACCTCGCGATGGGCCTGCACATCGGCATCACCGGCTGGATCTGCGACGAGCGGCGCGGCCAGCACCTCGAGGAGGTCGTCCGGCACGTGCCGCTCGAGCGGCTGATGCTCGAGACCGACGGGCCGTACCTGCTGCCGCGCACGCTCTCGCCGAAGCCCGCCTCGCGGCGCAACGAGCCGAAGTACCTGACCGAGGTGTGCCGCGCCGTCGCGCGCGCGCGCCGCGAGCCCATCGAGCTCATCGCCCGCGCGACGACCGAAACCGCCGCCCGCTTCTTCGGCCTGCGGGCGCTGCTCGATGAGCGCGAGGCACGGGCAACAGCCTAGAAATGACCTTATGAAGATCGGTTATCTCATTGAAAATACAGGATAGATCGTGATGGATACCGCCGCCGTCGCGCGCCGCATCGACACCGAGTGGTCGTCTGGCGCGCAGCCCGTCCTCGAGAACTACATCCGCATCCCGAACAAGTCGCCGCTGTTCGACCCCGCGTGGCAGGCGCACGGCCACATGGACCGGGCGGCGACGCTGCTCGCCGGGTGGGCCAAGGCCCGGCCGATCGCGGGCCTGACCGTCGAGGTCGTGCGCCTGCCCGGCCGCACGCCGCTGATCGTGGCCGAGGTGCCGGGGACGGCAGCCGGGCAGGTGCTGCTCTACGGCCACTTCGACAAGCAGCCGGAGTTCACCGGCTGGGACGCGGGCCTCGACCCGTGGACGCCGGTCGTGCGCGACGGGCGGCTGTACGGCCGCGGCGGCGCGGACGACGGCTACGCGATCTTCGCGAGCCTGCTCGCGATCCAGATGCTCGAGGAACAGGGCGTGCCGCACGCCCGCTGCGTGATCCTGATCGAGGGCACCGAGGAGAGCGGCAGCACCGACCTGCCCGCCTACGTCGAGCACCTCGGCGCCCGGCTCGGCACGCCCGACCTCGTGATCTGCCTCGACGCCGAGTGCGGTGACTACGAACGGCTGTGGCTGACGACGTCGCTGCGCGGCACGCTCGGCGGCACGCTGTCGGTGGAGCTGCTGACCGAGGGCGTGCACTCCGGCATGGGCACCGGCATCGGCGCCTCGCCGTTCCGCGTGCTGCGCGGCCTCCTCGACCGCCTCGAGAACGTCCACAACGGCGACCTCGTCCTCGAGGGCCTGTACGTGCGCACCCCGCCCGCGCGGGTCGCCGAGGCGCGCGCCGCGGCCGCGGTGCTCGGCCCGCGCGTCGCCGGCAAGCTGCCGTTCGTGCCGGGCGCGCGCGCGCTGAGCGACGACCCGGCCGAGCTGCTGATCAACTCGACGTGGAAGCCGACGCTGACCGTGACCGGCGCGGACGGCCTGCCGGCGCTCGCGAACGCCGGCAACGTGCTGCTGCCGCGCGTCGCGGTCAAGCTGTCGATGCGCCTGCCGCCGACGCTGCCGGCCGCGGCCGCGGTCGCGCGCGTCAAGCAGGTGCTCGAGGCTGACCCGCCCTACGGTGCGCGCGTGCGCTTCGAGGGCGCGGCGGGCCAGTCCGGCTGGCACGCCGCCGAGCTCGCGCCGTGGCTCGGCGCCGCGGTCGACTCGGCCTCGTCGGCGTTCTTCGGCGCGCCGGCGCTCGCGATGGGCTGCGGCGGCAGCATCCCGTTCATCGGCATGCTGGCCGAGCGCTACCCGGGCACGCAGTTCCTCGTGACCGGCGTCCTCGGCCCGGGCTCGAACGCCCACGGGCCGAACGAGTTCCTGCACCTCGGCTGCGTCCGGCGCGTGACCGGCTGCGTCGCGGGCGTGCTCGCAGCGCACGCCGGACGCGCCTAGCGATGGCCGCCCGGAACCAGACCGTCCCGACCCGCGAGAGCGTCGCGGCCTTCCTGAGGCGCCTGCCGGATGCGACGCTGCGGGCGGATGCGACGCTGCTCGTGCGCGCGATGCGCCGCGCGAGCGGCCAGAAGCCGGTGCTGTGGGGGCCGGCGATCATCGGCTTCGGGCGCTACCGCTACCGCTACGCGAGCGGGCGCGAGGGCGAGATGCCGCTGATCGCGTGCTCGCCGCGCAAGGCCGGGTGCGTGCTCTACCTGATGGCCGGGCGGCACGCCGTCCGCCCGCTGCTGAAGCGCCTGGGTCCGCACCGCGTGAGCGGCTCGTGCCTGCACCTGAAGTCCGTCGCCGCGCTCGATGCGAAGGTCCTCGGGCAGGTGCTGGCGCGCGCCTACGCCACGATGCGGCGCCGGCACGCGGCCCGCTAGCCGCGCGGTCCGGCACGACGAGGCGCGCCTGCGTCAGCTGCGATTCAGCAGGCTCGGGCTCGCGGCGTTCGAGAGCCGCTCCCAGGCGGGCGCGAGGCGCTCGAGCATGGCCTCGGTGCCACCACCGCCGACGGGCGGCAGCTCGTTCGCGAGCGAGGCGAGGCGCGTCACCGCCTTCGGATGCCCCTTCGGGAAGCTGCCCCGGTCGGTGAACACGATCTTGCCCTCGACCGGCACGCCCTCGCCGGCGAGCGCGCGCACCACGGCGACGCGGTCGTAGAGCGGCCCGAGCGGGTTCGGGAACGTGAAGCGCCGCTGCTTGTGCATGACGGTCCACTCGGTCATCGGCTCGCTGCCGAAGATCAGCCCGGGCAGGTCGCGCAGGTCGATGACGAGGATGCCGACGCCGGTCAGCAGCAGGAAGTCGACGTGGAACCAGCCGCCGTTGCCGTCCGGCAGCAGCACGTCGCGCAGGTGCTTGCTCGCGACCGCCTCGATGCGCGCCGCGAGCGCGCGCCGCGCGCGGTAGCGGCGCCAGAACGGGAACGCGAGCGCGAGCAGCGCGAGGGCAAGGAGCGCCGCGCCCGCCGCGATCCAGCGCGGCGTGATCTCCTCGAGCGTCACAGCAGCAGGCCCTTCAGCGCCTCGAGCGTCGCCGGGATCTCGGTCACCTGCTTCGGCAGCGCGAGCAGGCGCGCGAGCGCGGGCGGCACCGGCACGCTCGTGCCGATCAGCGGCTCGACGGTCTCCGGGAACTTCGCCGGATGCGCGGTCGCGACCAGCACCCACGGCGCGCGCTCGCGCTCGGCCGCCGGCAGGCGCGCGTAGACCTCGGCCGCGGTCGCCGTGTGCGGGCAGAACACCTGTCCGTAGCGCTGCCGCGCGGCCTTGATGCGCGCGCGGATCGCCTCGTCGTCGACGCTCTCGGCGCTGACCGCGGCGGCGAGCTCGGCGAAGGCCGGGTACAGGTTCCGGAGGCGCTCCATGTTGCTCGGGTTGCCGACGTCCATCGCCGAGGCCAGCGTCGCGACGCTCGGCCGCGGCCGCCACTCGCCGCTCGCGAGGAAGTCGGGCACCGTGCGGTTGGCGTTGACCGCGAGCACGAGCCGCCCGACCGGCAGCCCGACGCGCCGCGCCCACACCGCCCCGAGCACGTTGCCGAGGTTGCCGCTTGGCACGATGAAGTTCGCGGGCTGGCCGGTGCGGCGGAAGGTCGCGAGGCTGGCCATCGCGTAGTAGGTCGACTGCGGCAGCAGCCGGCCGACGTTGATGCTGTTGGCGGAGCTCAGCTCGCGCGCGCGGCCGAGCGAGGCGTCGGCGAACGCGGCCTTCACGAGCCGCTGGCAGTCATCGAAGGTGCCGTGCACCGACAGCGCGCGCACGTTGCCGCCCCAGCAGGTCAGCTGCTGCTCCTGGCGCGGCGAGACGAGGCCCTTCGGGAACAGCACCACGACCTCGACGTTCGGCCGGCCGTGGAAGGCGGCCGCGACCGCGCCGCCCGTGTCGCCCGAGGTCGCGACCAGGATCGTGAGCGTGCGGCCGCCGTCGCGCGGGATGCGCGCGAGCGCGCTCGCGAGGAAGCGCGCGCCGAAGTCCTTGAAGGCCGCGGTCGGGCCGTGGAAGAGCTCGAGGACCGCGAGGTCCTCCCCGCCCGGCAGCGGCACGAGCGGGACCTCGAAGTCGAAGGCCTCGCCGAGGATCGCAGGCAGCGCCGGCGCGAGCGCATCGCCCGCAAAGAACGGCTCGAGCAGGCGGCGGGCGACGGCCGGCAGCTCGACCGCGCCCTCGAAGGCGCCGGCCGCCAGCGCCGGGAAGGCCTCCGGCACGTACAGCCCGCCGTCCGGCGCGATGCCGCGCGCGAGCGCCACGGAGAGCGGCACGCGGCTCGCGGCGTCGCGGGTGGAGACGTAGCGCATCAGTCGACCACGCGCGCGCCGCGCGCCTCGATCGCCGACACCCAGTGGTCGCACTCGAGGCCGTGCGCGCCGAAGGCGCCGATCATTTGCGCGACGATCATCGGCGCCGAGTGCTCCTCGCACCACGCGAACACGGTCGGGCCCGCCCCGGAGATCGAGCAGCCGAGCGCGCCGTGGCTCATGGCCGCGTGCTTGACGGCCTTGAAGCCCGGGATCAGCGCCTGGCGCTGCGGCTCGACGATCACGTCCTCGAAGGCGTCGCGGATCATGTCGAGGTCGTTCGTGTAGCAGGCCGAGATGAACCCGGCGAGGTTCGCGCACTGCCAGACGAGGTCCGACAGCGACACGGTCGCCGACAGGATGCGCCGGGCCTCCTTCGTCGACAGGAACATGTGCGGGCGCACCAGCACGCAGCGGATGCCGGGCGGCACCGGCACCTGCTTGGTGCGCGGGTGGTCGATGCCGACGGTCAGCACGAGGCCGCCGAACAGCGCCGGGGCGATGTTGTCGACGTGCGCGCTGCCGCTCGCGACCGCCTCGCCCTGCATCGCGAACTTGAGCAGCTCGAGCTTCGTGACCGGCGCGGGCAGCAGCGCATTGCCGGCGACCACCGCCGCGACCGCCGAGGCGGCCGAGCCGCCGAGGCCCGAGCCGAGCGGGATGCCCTTCTCGATCGTCATGTCGACGCCGAAGTCGAGCTCGTGCGCCTCGAGCAGGCTCTGCAGCGCGCGCCCGGCCGTGTTGCGCTCGGTCTCGAGCGGCAGGTTCTCGGCGACGCCGCTGATCGCTCGGATGCGCACGCCCCGCTCGCGCGTCTTGACGAGCTTCACGCGGTCGCCGAGCGCCTCGACCGTGTGGCCGAGGATGTCGAAGCCGATGCCGACGTTGCCGACGGTCGCGGGGGCGAAGGCGGTGGCGCTGTTACGCACGGTGCACCTCGGTGGGGATCAGACCGGCGCGCCCAGGTAGGCGCAGAGTCGCAGCAGGTCGCCGAACACGCCGCCGGCGGTGACTTCCGGCCCGGCGCCCGGCCCCTGCACGATGAGCGGATTGTCGCAGTAGCGGCGCGTCGCGAACCTGACGACGTTGTCGGTCAGCGCGATGTTGGCGAAGGCGTGCCGCTTGTCGAGGCGCGCGAGCCCGACGCTGGCCTTGCCGGCCACCGCGTCGAGCCGGCCGACGTAGCGCAGCACCTCGCCGGCGGCGCTCGCCGCCTGCAGGCGGGCGGCCATGCGCCCGTCGAACTCCGGCAGGCGCTTCAGGAACTCATCGACGCTCGCCCCGGCGAGCTCGGGCGGCACGAGGCTCTCGACCGTGACGTCCTCGAGCTCGAGCTGCATGCCGATCTCGCGCCCGAGGATGATGAGCTTGCGGGCCACGTCGCTGCCCGACAGGTCGTCGCGCGGGTCGGGCTCGGTGTAGCCCTTCTGCTTGGCCGAGCGGACGATCGCCGAGAACGGCTCGCTGCCGTCGTACAGGTTGAAGAGGTAGGCGAGCGTGCCGGAGAAGATGCCCTCGATCGAGCTGACGGCATCGCCGGTCTTCGTGAGGTCGCGCAGCGTCTGGATCACCGGCAGCCCCGCCCCGACGGTCGCCTCGTACAGGTAGTGCGTGTGGCCGGTGCGCTCGGCGGTCCGCACGTCGCGGTAGTAGCCGAGCGGCCCGCTGTTGGCCTTCTTGTTCGGCGTCACGACGTGGATGCCGGCCGCGAGCCACGCCGCGTAGTGGCGCGCGACCTCCGGGCTCGCCGAGCAGTCGACGATGACCGCGTGCGGCAGGTGCTCGGCCTTCACGTGGCGGGTGAAGGCCTCGAGGTCGAGCGGCTTCGAGTGGTGCTCGAGGCGGTCGCGCCAGCGCGCGAGGTCGATCTCGGTGTCGGCGAGCAGCATGCGCTTCGAGGTCGCGATGCCGCGCACGCGCAGGTCGAGCTGCGAGTCCTGCTTCAGCCGCGGCAGCTGCGACTGGATCTGCTCGAGCAGCGCCGCGCCGACGAGGCCGGGGCCGATCAGCCCGACGGAGACCGTGTGCGGCGAGAGGTAGAAGCCCGCGTGCACCGCCCGCAGCGCCCGCGTCGAGTCCTTGGTCTCGATCACGAGCGAGATGTTGCGCTCGGACGCGCCCTGCGCGATCGAGCGGATGTTGACGGCCGCGGCGCCGAGCGCGCCGAACACCTTGGCGGCGACGCCGTGGCTGCCGGCCATGCCGTCGCCGACGATCGCGAGGATCGCGCACCCGCGGCTGACCTCGACCTCCTGGATCTGTCCCTCGCGCAGCTCGCCCGCGAAGGCGCGGCGCACGACCTCGCCGGCCGCGCTCGCCTCCTTGTCCGGCACTGCGAAGCAGATCGAGTGCTCGCTCGAGCCCTGCGAGATCAGGATGACCGAGATGCCGGCGTCGCGCAGCGCGCCGAACAGCCGCTGCGCCGTGCCCGGCACGCCGATCATGCCGGCGCCCTCGAGGTTGACGAGCGCCACCTCGTCGATGGTCGTGATGCCCTTGACCGTCAGCGCCGAGGTGGGCGCCGCGCAGATCAGCGTGCCCGGCTTCTCGGCGGCGAAGGTGTTCTTGATCAGGATCGGGATCTGGCGCGCGACCGCGGGCGCCATCGTCTGCGGGTGGATGACCTTGGCGCCGAAGTACGCGAGCTCCATCGCCTCGCTGTAGGACAGCGAATCGATGACCTTCGCGTCCGGCACGCGGCGCGGGTCGGCCGACAGCACGCCGTCGACGTCGGTCCAGATCACGATCTCGCGCGCGTTCAGGAGCGCACCGAAGATCGAGGCCGAGTAGTCCGAGCCGTTGCGGCCGAGCGTCGTCTGGATGCCGCGCTGGTTCTGGGCGATGAAGCCCGTGATCACGAGCGTGCCGGCGAACGCCGCCGGCACCTGGCGCGCGAATGCGGCCTCCGAGGCCGGCCACTGCACGATCGGACCGAGCTGCCCCCACTCAACGACCACCGCCTGGCGCGCGTCGATCCAGCGCACGCCGCCGGCGCGCCGGTTGCGCTCGGTCAGCAGGCGCGCGAACAGCCGCGTCGACCAGATCTCGCCGTAGCCGGCGACGAGGTCGCGGATGTTGTGCGCCGCCGAGCGGATGAGCCCGACGGTCTGCAGGATGCCGGCGATGTCCTGGCAGTCGGCGTCGAGCTGCGCGACGTAGTCGGCGGCGGCGGAAGCGGTCAGGAGCGTCTGCGCGATGCCGGCGTGGCGCGCCCGCAGGTTCGTCAGGCGCTCGGTGTAGGCGCTCTGGCGCTGCTCGGCGAGCGTGACTAGCTCGAGCAGGCCGTCGGTCACGCCCTTGCAGGCCGAGAGCACGACCGCCACCCGCTCCGGCGCGTCCGCCTCGACGATCTTCGCGACCCGCAGGATGCATTCGGCGTCGGCGACCGACGAACCCCCGAACTTGTGGACGATCCAGCGAGACGGCGGGGCGGCAGGGGGTTCGGGGCGGGGCTGGGACACGGCGAGCCTTCTGGTTGCGGCGCACAATCTACTGGCGCCTGCCGCCCCGGGGCAAGCGCCAGCGGGCGTCAGTCCCCGCGGCGCGCGTGCCAGCGCAGCAGCAGCCAGCTCGCCCCCGGCACGCGCACGAGCGCGAGCAGGAGCCGCGCCATGCGCCGCTCGCGCGGCGAGAGCGCGAAGCGCGCGAGCAGCGGTCCGTACAGCTCCGGGCGCGGTTCGTGGCGCGGCAAGTCGCCGCTCACCGGCCGCGCTTCAGCCGCGGCGTGCGCGGCAGGCCCGTGTGCTGGGTGCGGATCGGCTGCCGCGCGCCCTTCGGCGGCGCCCCGCCGGTGCCGGCCGGCTGCCAGGCCGGCACCAGCTGGTGCTTGCCGCTGCCGATCAGGTCGGCCCGGCCCATGCGCTTCAGCGCCTCGCGCAGCACCGGCCAGTTGTTGGCGTCGTGGTAGCGCAGGAACGCCTTGTGCAGGCGGCGCACCTTGAGGCCCTTCGGCACGACGACCGCCTCGCTGTCGCGGCGGATGCGCTTCAGCGGGTTCTTGCCCGAGTGCCACATCGCGGTCGCGGTCGCCATCGGCGAGGGCAGGAAGGCCTGCACCTGGTCGGCCCGGAAGCCGTTGCCCTTCAGCCAGAGCGCGAGCTCGAGCATGTCCTCGTCGGTCGTGCCCGGGTGCGCGGCGATGAAGTACGGGATCAGGTACTGCTCCTTGCCCGCCTCGGCCGAGTAGCGGTCGAAGAGCTCCTTGAACCGGTAGTAGGTCCCGACGCCCGGCTTCATCATCTTCGACAGCGGGCCCTCGCCGATCGCCTCGGGCGCGATCTTGAGGTAGCCGCCGACGTGGTGCTGGGCGAGCTCGCGCACGTACTCGGGGCTCTCGACCGCGAGGTCGTAGCGCACGCCCGAGGCGATCAGCACCTTCTTGATCCCGGGCAGCGAACGGGCCTTCTGGTAGAGGCGCACGAGCGGCGCGTGGTCGGTGTTGAGGTTCGGGCAGATGCCGGGGTACACGCACGACGGGCGCCGGCACGCCGACTCGATCTCGCGGCTCTTGCACGCGAGCCGGTACATGTTCGCGGTCGGCCCGCCGAGGTCGGAGATGACGCCGGTGAAGCCCGGCACCTGGTCGCGGACGGCCTCGATCTCCTTGAGGATCGAGCCTTCCGAGCGGCTCTGGATGATCCGGCCCTCGTGCTCGGTGATCGAGCAGAACGTGCAGCCGCCGAAGCAGCCGCGCTGGATCGTCACCGAGAAGCGGATCATCTTGTAGGCGGGGATCTTCGCCTCGCCGTAGCCGGGGTGCGGGACGCGCTGGTACGGAAGCTCGTAGACCTGGTCCATCTCCTGCGTCGAGAGCGGGATCGGCGGCGGGTTGAGCCACACGTCCTGCATCCCGTGGCGCTGCACGAGCGCGCGCGCGTTCCCGGGGTTCGACTCCTGGTGCAGGATCCGCGAGGCGTGCGCGTACAGCACCGCGTCGTCGCGCACCGCCTCGTAGGCCGGCAGGCGGATGACGCTGCGCTCGCGGTCGGCGCTCTTGACGCGGCGCGTGAACTTGACGACCTGCACGCCGGGCTCGGCGCTCGCCGCGGCGCGCGCGCGCACCTCGGCCTCGGCCGCGTACGGGTCGGGCGGCGCCTCGACGGGCCCCGGCGTGTCGAGCTCGGTCGAGTCGATTTCGATCGTGCCGGCCGGCGGCGCGGTGCGCACGAAGGCGGTGCCGCGGATGTCGGTCAGCGCGCCGATCGGCTCGCCGGCCGCGAGCCGGTGCGCGATCTCGACGATCTGCCGCTCGCCGTTGCCGTAGACGAGCAGGTCGGCGCGCGCATCCAGCAGGATCGAGCGGCGGACCTTTTCCGACCAGTAGTCGAAGTGCGCGATGCGCCGGAGCGAGGCCTCGATGCCGCCGATGACGATCGGCACCTGCGGCGCGACCTCGCGCGCACGCTGCGCGTAGACCAGCACCGAGCGGTCGGGTCGCCGCCCGGCGACGCCGTCCGGCGTGTACGCGTCGTCCGAGCGCACGCGCCGGTCCGACGTGTAGCGGTTGACCATCGAATCCATGTTGCCGGCGGTGATGCCGAAGAAGAGCGCGGGCGCCCCGAGCTCGGCGAAGGCGTCGGCGCTGCGCCAGTCGGGCTGCGCGAGGATGCCGACCCGAAAGCCCTGCGCCTCGAGCAGGCGCCCGACGATCGCCATGCCGAAGCTCGGGTGGTCGACGTAGGCGTCGCCGGTCACGAGCACGACGTCGCACGCATCCCAGCCGAGCGCGTCCATCTCGGCGCGCGTCATCGGCAGGAACGGCGCGGTGCCGAAGCGCTGCGCCCAGTACTTGCGGCGGCTGAACAGCCCGGGCGGCGGGGCGATGGACGGGGCTAGGGACATGCGGCCATTGTCGCCGAAAGGCCGCGGCAGTGCCTGCGCAGGCCCGGCGACGGCGTCCTCAGGCCGGTGAAGGGCCGGCGGGCGGTGTGGGACCCTCGCCGGCGAGTTCCGGGCGGATCGCCTGGCATTTCCAGCACTCGGGGAAGTTGCCGGGGTTCGTCTCGTGGCAGGTGGGGCACACCCAGTCGGCGCCGTCGAGCACGCGCGCGATGACGGCGTCGTTCTCGTTCGGCGGCGGCTCGTTGAGCATCTCGGCCGGGTCGTTGCCCGACTCGACCATCGTCACGACGAGATCGCGCGCCTCGTTCTCGGACGCGAACGTACGCGGCCCGCCGGTCTCGCGCGCCTCATCGCCCGCATCGGCCTCCCGGACGGGCGCCGCAGGGACCGACGCGGCGCGCAGCGGGAAGCTCGCCGCCTCGCCGGCCGCGAGAAACCGGACCCGCGCGAGCCGCGGCGCGCCGAGGGCCGATCCGACGATGAACGCGAGCGCGGCCGCGAGCGCCGCGTCGGTGGCCGCGACCACCTCGCCCGGCCAGCCGGGCTCGAGCTCGAGCAGCCGCAGCGCGCCGAGCCCGAAGAGCAGCGTCCACCCGGCGCCGGTCAGCATCGCGGCCGCGCGCGCGGTCACGCGCAGCGGGATGCCACACGTCGGGCAGTCGATGCCAACGGCGCCGCGCAGCAGGCCCGTCAGCGGCCGCCCCGCCCGCAGGTACAGCGGCCGCAGGTCGAGTGCGCTCTCGCACTGCGGACAGCACGGCGGATCGATGTACCTCATCCCGCCCCTCCCCGGCGCTCGGCCCGATCGTCGCGCAGCCCGCGGGGCCTGCACCGGGCGCGCGTCCGGCCCTACGAGAACGCCGGAGCGATTCTGAGGCATTTCCCTATTCAGGAGCGCGGGTTCCCGGCCGACAGGGCCGGTGTCGCCAACCGCCGCTGCGCCCCGTGAACACCGCCCGATGACCGATCACACGCCCGCCACCGCCAGCGACCCGGCCCGCGCCGAGACGATCCTGTTCGAGCAGCTGTACTTCTGCTGCGGCTTCCTGCCGCAGGCGCTCATGCTGTCGGTCGGGTGCTCCGTGCTCGTCGTGCTGCTCTACACCCACTACAACGGCATGCTGGCCGCGCTCAACAGCTGGGCGGCGATGCTGTGCTCGATCAGCGCCTTCCGCTACTGGCTCGCGATCCGCATCCGGCAGCGCGGCCCCGGCTTCTCGGTGCGGCGTTTCGCCCTCGTCTTCATGCTCGCGGCCGGCCTCTCGGGCGTGTGCTGGGCGCTGCCGGGTTCGGGCATCGTGCCCGGGATCCATCCGCTGACGCGCCCGGCGCTCGCGACGGCCGCCGGCGTGATCGCGACCGTCGGCGGCTACTCGCTGTACGCGTACTTCCCCGCCTACGCGGCGTTCCTGATCGGCGCGTGCGTGCCGACCATCGTCGGCGCGCTGCGCGCGGGTGACCTCGTGATGCAGCAGCTTGGCATCGCGCTGATCGTGTTCCTCGGGCTGTCGATGTTCGCCGGCACGCGGCTCTCGAAGGGCCACCGCGAGCTGATCATCACCCGCCTCGACCTCGAGCGGACGCGCGAGCGCGCCGAGAGCGCGAGCCAGGCGAAGAGCCGCTTCCTCGCCAACATGAGCCACGAGCTGCGCACGCCGCTGAACGGCGTGATCGGCATGGCGGACCTGCTGCTGCGCACGCCGCTCGATGAGCGCCAGCAGCGCCAGGCCGCGACGATCGCCCGCAGCGGCCGCACGCTGCTGACGATCCTGACGGACATCCTCGACATCGCGAAGATCGAGGCCGGCAAGCTCTCGATCGTGACGCGCGACTTCGAGCTCGCCGGCGCCGTCGAGGAGGTCGACAGCCTGTTCCGGCCACGGGCGACCGAACGGGGCCTCGAGTTCGAGATCGTCTGGCGGCCGGGCGTGCCGCAGCGGGTGCACGGTGACCGCGTGCGCTTCGTGCAGGTGCTCGGCAACCTGGTTTCGAACGCGGTCAAGTTCACCGAGCACGGGCGGGTCGAGATCCGCATCCTGTGCGCCGGCGGGCTGCGCGTGCGCTGCGAGGTCGCCGACACCGGCATCGGCATGAACGCCGAGCAGTGCGCGCGCGTGTTCGACTCCTTCGAGCAGGCCGACGACGGCGTCGCGCGCCGCTACGGCGGCACTGGCCTAGGTCTTGCGATCGCCCGCCAGCTCGTGGTCGCGCAGGGCGGCGCGATCGGCGTCGAGAGCACCCCCGGCACCGGCACTACGTTCTGGTTCGAGCTCACGTTCGCGGCGAGCACGCCGCTCGGCCTCGACACGGGCCCGCAGGGCGCGCTCAGGCGCACCGCCCCGCCGCTGCCGCTCGCCGCGCCCGGCACGACCGCGCTGATCGTCGAGGACAACCCGGCGAACCGCGAGGTCATCAGCGCCATGCTGGCCGCGCTTGGCCTCAAGTCGGTGGTCGCGGCTGATGGCGCCGAGGCCCTCGCGCGGCTCGCCGAGCGGAGCTTCGACCTTGTGCTGATGGACTGCGAGATGCCGCGCATGGACGGCTTCGAGGCCACGCGCCGCCTGCGCGCCCAGGGCGCGAGGACGCGCGCCGGCCGCGAGGTGCCGGTCATCGCGATCACCGCGCACGCGGTCGACGGCTACCGCGAGCGCTGCCTCGACGCCGGCATGGACGACTACCTCACGAAGCCGATCACGATCGAGCGCCTGCGCGCCGGGGTCGCGCGCCACCTCGAGCCGCGCGCGCCCGCCCCGGCCGCGAGCGCCGGCTAGCCGCGCCACCCGCGGCCCTGGCCGTCGGGACCTTCGCGCAGGCCCGCTAACGGACGTACTTGATGCTGGCGGCGGTGAGGCCCGAGGAACGGGCGCGGGCCGCGGTCTTCGAGGGCGTGCGGCCGGTGACGCTCCTCGAGCTCATCGAGATTCCCGAGGAGCATGACGCCGGGCGCCTTGCGGCGCTCGCGGCGCTTCCCCGCTGAAGCGGACCCCGGCCGGCACGGCGCCGGCCGGGGCGATCCGCACGATCAGTTGTCGTCGAGGTCGATGTCCGGCAGCGAGGCGACGCCTTCCTTGCGGACGGCATCGAGCCGCGTCGGGTCGAGCCCGAGGATCCTGAGGATGGTCGGCGCGACCTGCGCGGTCTCGACGAAGCTGGTCACGGTCCGGGCGCGGATCCGCGGGTTCGAGACCAGCATCATGACGTTGGTGTCATCCGGCGCGAAGCCGCCGTGCTCGGCCTGCTTCTTCGAGCTGCCGGTGTAGACGACGCCGATGTTCGGCAGCACGACGATGTCCGGCGTGCGCGGATCACCGCCGTTCGCCGGCAGCCCCGGCGCGTTGAACATCGTGGTCAGCGACGGGCCGTAGAGGATCTCGCCGATCCCGGCGACCTGCGCATTCGCCTCGAGCAGCGCGACCGCATCGGTCGTGCTGGCGCCCGGGCTCAGCCACAGCAGCGAGATGTCGTCCTCGCTTGCGCCGATCTGGTTGATCTCGGAGTCCGGCAGGAAGCCGGGCCCGAGGATGCCGGAGGGCGGCGTGCCGTTCAGGCCGCTCTTGCCCGGGATCGGGTAGAAGCGGTGCGTGTCGATCGGCGACTGGCCGTGCTTGGCGGTCACGATGATCGTGGTCGAGTCGGTCAGGTGATTGCGCTTGAGCGCGCTCACGAACTGCCCGATCGCCGCGTCGACGAAGGCGATCTCGCCGGCCATCGCCGCGGTCGGCGTGCCGGCGGCGTCCGAGTAGCCGCCCTTGACGCCCGACTCGATCAGCTTCTGGCCGACGCTGACGGCCTGGAAGTTCATGCCGAAGATGGTCGGCACCGGCGCCGAGCCGCCACCGAGGTGCGTGCGCCCGTTGATCCAGTTGACGACGGCGTTGACCTTCAGCTGGTCGTAGCACTTGATGTTGTCGAAGTCGGTCGTCCAGTCGCCGCCGTTCTGGTTCACCTGGCTGCAGTCGTGCCCGTTCGCAGTCACGACGCCCGGCAGGTTGATCGCGTTCGAGTTGACCTCGGGCGAGTAGTAGTCATCGACGTTGCTCGGCTGCGACGTGCCGGTCGGGCCGGAGACGAGCGCGTACACCGCATGCTTGTCGGACCAGGCCGTGTAGCCGCCGGCCGCGTGGATCACGCCGTAGATGGTGTTCGCGCGGATGAAGTTCCACGGCCAGACGGGCGCGCAGTTGTTGAACGGGTCGCGCGGCAGCTTCGCCGGGTCGATCGACTTGATGCCGCCGTCGATCAGGCTGTACTGCGGCGAGCCGCCGTTCAGCTGCGTCTGGTCGATCTCGACGCCCTCCTCGTACTCCGTGCGGGTGCCGTTCACGACGTTCGGCACGCACACGCCGTGCAGCACGCCGTTGCCGGTGTCCGCGGCGGGCGGTGCGAGCACGCGGTCGTAGGCCACGTCGTAGTAGCCGCCGACGAGCTTCGGGCTGCCACCGGAGACGATCGCGAGCAGTCCCGGGAAGGAGTCCGACGGCTTCGAGGTCGAGGTGCGCGTGAAGTTCACGCCGCTGCGGCTGAGCGCCGCGAGGTGCGGGCAGGTGTGGGCGGCGGCGCAGTTCTGGAAGTCGAGCGCGTGCATGCCGTCGATGCTGATCAGAAGGACGTGCCGGCTGCCGAGGTGCTCCCAGCCGCCATCGCCGTACGCGAGCGGCGTCGCGGCGAGCGAGGCGATCAGCGAGAGCCCGGCGATCGTGCGCGGGGTGGACATGGTTGACTCCTGCGGGACGTGGATGGAACGGGCAACCGCAGGACGGTAAGCGCGGAAATTGACAGGTACGTTTCACGTACATTGCAACGGCGAGGCACTGCAGCCCGCCCCGACGCGGACTTGACGCGACGCTGACGAATGCGCGCCGCCGCCCCGCTCCACTTTAAAAGGCTGCCGCGGCGTGCGCGGGTCCCGGTCATCGGCGCATGCGCGACCGTCCGGCGTCGTTCACGAGCGAAAGCGCGGAAGGTGGCCGCGTGGCGATCGGACCCGCAACGCAGCAAGCACGGCCAGGTACTGCTCGACGCCGGGCGTCCGCCGGTCGCGTCGGGCAGGCCTCTCGTCAGCCGTCGACCTCAGGCAGGAAAGACAGATCGACGACGAAACTGCGCGGGTTCCCCCGCCGGATATAGACCGTGAGCTTCTTGCCGGGAATGTACTTGGTCGGGTCGAACCAGATGGCGTCGCTCCTGAACAGGTGAATTTGCGACGTCGAGGGATCCTGCCACTGCGTGACGATCCTGAACGGGTTCATGCCGTTGACCTCGAGCGAGGGATCGCGGATGACACTTTGAAAGTCGGTCTCGATTGGCACGCCACTTCGTTTGAGATCCGCTTCGCGCCGCCGACGCCAAGCGGTCCCGACCATGATGCCGCCGCCGATGCTGGCGAACACCGTACCCATGCCGGACAGGATCACGGGAGCGAGCCACAGACTTGCGAACCCGTCGATCCGGGCACTGGACGGCTCGGCGGCGAGGTAACGAACCTTGACGAGCTCGCCTTGGTCGTACATCGGCGGGTCGCTGCTCGCGCTGGTCGTGAACTCGACGCGCTGGCCGCGCGCGGTCTGGAAATGCACGACCGGCCGGAACGTGCCGTCGCCCAACCGGTCGAGGCGGACCACCATGCCGTCCGCGACGACCGCCTCGTGCAGGAAGCCGCGGGTCTGCAGGAACAGGACCAGCGCCCCGGTCAGCATCGCCGCACCGACGACGCAGAACACCACGCTCACGATTCGGATGATTCTCATCGTCCCCGCCGTCCTTCGCGCCGCGCGCCAGGGGAGCCGGCATTGCGGGTTGCATGCGGTGACCCGCGTCGGTCGCCGTCTTCCCAGCCGGCATCTTGACCGGAATTGGGGCGAGCGGCTCGGCGCGACGTCAAACGCCGGGCCGGTGGGTCTCGTAGTGGTGGGCCGTGCAGGGGTCGAACCTGCGACCAACTGGTTAAAAGCCAGCTGCTCTACCGCTGAGCTAACGGCCCGGCGAGGGCGCGCATTCTACGCGAAGTGCCGGGCGAAGCGCCCGCGCTCGCCGTGCGCGGCCTCTGCTAGCCTCGACCGTACGGCCACGAGCGGCGGGCCGGGACGGCCCGCGGAGACACATGGGCGAGCGACGGACAGCCGGGCGGAGCGGAGCAGCGAAGGCGCGCGCGATCATGGTGTGCGGCACGACGAGCGGCGCCGGCAAGAGCCTGCTGTGCACCGCCCTCGCCCGCTGGTACGCGCGCCGTGGCCTCAAGGTCGCCCCGTTCAAGGCGCAGAACATGAGCAACAACGCGCGCGTCGTCGCCGAGGGCGAGATGGGCAGCGCGCAGTACTTCCAGGCACTCGCGGCGCGCGCGGTGCCGGAGGTGCGGATGAACCCGGTGCTGCTGAAGCCCGAGAAGGACACGCAGAGCCAGGTCGTCGTGCTCGGCCGCCCCGACCGTGCGTTGTCGCGGATGCCGTGGCGCGAGCGCTCCGAGAAGCTCTGGCCGGTCGTGCTCGAGAGCCTCGAGGCGCTTAGGGCCGAGCATGAGCTGCTGGTCATCGAAGGCGCGGGCTCTCCCGCCGAGATCAACCTGCAGTCGAGCGACATCGTGAACATGCGGGTCGCCGAGGCGGCCGCGGCGGCGACGCTGCTGGTCGCCGACATCGACCGCGGCGGTGCCTTCGCGCACCTGTACGGCACGCACCAGCTGCTGCCGTTCGCCCAGCGAGCGCTGCTCAGGGGCTTCGTGCTGAACAAGTTCCGGGGCGATGCGGCGCTGCTGCCGCCCGGGCCCGCGATGCTCGAGGAGCTGACCGGCGTGCCGACGATCGGCGTGCTGCCGATGTGGCGCGAGCACGGGCTGCCCGAGGAGGACGGCGTGTTCGACGCGGCGCCCGCGGGCGAAGGCTTCGCGGTGGTCGTCGTCGCCTACCCGAGGATCAGCAACTTGGACGAGTTCGCGCCGCTCAAGCGCGTGCCCGGCCTCTCGCTCAGCTGGGCGCGCCGCCCCGAGAGCATCGCGCGCGCCGACCTCCTCATCCTGCCGGGCTCGAAACACGTCGCCGAGGACCTGCACTGGCTGCGGTCGCAGGGGCTCGACCGCGCGATCGCCGGGCATGTCGCCTCGGGCCGGCCGACGCTCGCGCTCTGCGGCGGCCTGCAGATGCTGGGGCTCCGGCTCAACGACCCGGCCGGCGTCGAGGGCGCGGCCGTCGGCCTCGGGGTGCTCCCGCTCGTCACCGAGTACCGCACCAGCAAGCGCCAGCAGCGCGGCCGCTACCGGCTCGATGAGCTCGGCGGCTTCTGGGCGCCGCTCAGCGGGCTCGCCTACGACGCCTACGAGATCCGCCACGGCCGGACCGAGGTCGCGGGCGCGATCGAGCGCCACGCCAACCTGCGCCTCGCGCTCGGTGGCGGCGCCGGCTGGCAGCAGGGCGAGGTGCTCGCGCTGTACACGCACGGACTGTTCGAATCCGGCGCGGTCCTGAAGGCGCTGTTCGGCGCGGCGACGCCCTCGCTCGACGAGACGCTCGACGGCCTCGCCGACTTCGTCGACGCGCACATCGGCGCCGAGCGGCTCGAGGCGCTGCTCGGCTGAGCCTCAGCCGGGCGACTGGTAGCTGATCGGATCGGTCGCGCCCGCGGCCTCGAAGCCCGCGAGGCGGATGCGGCAGGAGTCGCAGCGCCCGCACGCGCGGCCGGCCGCGTCCGGCTGGTAGCAGGAGCTCGTCAGCCCGTAGTCGACGCCGAGCTCGAGGCCCTTGCGGATGATGTCGGCCTTCGTGAAGCGGATCAGCGGCGCGACGATCCGCGTGCGACGGCCCTCGACGCCCGCCTTCGTCGCGCGCTGCGCCAGCTGCTCGAAGGCGCTGATGAACTCGGGCCGGCAGTCCGGGTAGCCCGAGTAGTCGATTGCATTGACGCCGACGTGGATCTCGAGGGCGCCGAGCACCTCGGCCCAGCCGAGCGCGAGCGCGAGGAACACGGTGTTGCGCGCCGGCACGTACGTGACCGGGATCCCCGGCCCCGGAGCCTCGGGCACCGCGATCGAGCGGTCGGTCAGCGCCGAGCCGCCGATGCCGGCGAGGTCGATGCGCATGGTCCGGTGCTCGCGGGCGCCGAGCGCGCTCGCGACGCGCGCCGCCGCCTCGAGCTCGGCGCGGTGCCGCTGGCCGTAGTCGAGGCTGAGCGCGTAGCACTCGCGCCCGTCGGCGCGCGCGAGCGCGAGCACCGTGGCCGAGTCGAGGCCGCCCGAAACGAGCACGACCGCGCGGCGCGCGCTCACCGGCCCGGCTCCCCGCCCCACAGGACCTTGTGCAGCTGGATCTGGAAGCGCACCGGCAGCCGGTCGGCGAGGATCCAGTCGGCGAGCGCGCGCGGCTCGAGCTCGCCGGCGCTCGGCGAGAACAGCACCTGGCAGCGCTCGGCGAGCCGCTCGCGCGCGATGAACTCGCGCGACCACTCGTAGTCGGCGCGGTCGCAGATCACGAACTTCGCGAGCTCCTCCGGGCGGACCGACTCGAGGTTCACGGGCTCGTTGCGCGCCGACTCGCCGGAGCCCGGCGTCTTGACGTCGAAGACGCGGATCACGCGCGGGTCGACGTGGCGCGCGTCGATCGCGCCGCTCGTCTCGAGCGAGACCCGAAGGCCCCGGTCGCACAGCCGCTCGAGCAGGCGTGCGCAGTTCGGCTGGGCGAGCGGCTCGCCGCCCGTGACGCACACGAAGCGGGTGCCGAAGGACTCGACGCGCGCGACGATGTCGTCGATCGCGTGCCACTGGCCGCCGTAGAACGCGTACTCGGTGTCGCAGTAGCGGCAGCGCAGCGGGCAGCCGGTCAGGCGCACGAACGCGGTCGGGATGCCGGCGGTGTCCGCCTCACCCTGCAGCGAGTGGAAGATCTCGGTGACCCTGAGCCGCTCGCCGGCCGGCAGCAAATCGCGCGGGCTCGCCGCCATGGCTCACTTGTGATCCGCGTCCATGTCCTTGAGCCGCTTGCGGGCGTCCGCCGCGGGTGAGGAATCGGGGTAGGCGTCGGCGACCCGCGAGAGGAGCTCGCGCGCCTCGCGGTAGCGCTTCTGCTCGTACTGCGTGTAGCCGGCCTTGAGCAGCGCGTCCGGCACCTTGCGCGACTCCGGGTGCTCCTTGACGACGCGCTGGAAGGCGGCGAGCGCCTCCGGGTAGCGCTGCTGCACGTAGTAGGTCTCGCCGAGCCAGTACTCGGCGTTGTCGACGAGCGCGCTCTGCGGGTAGCTCGCGATGAAGCCGTTCAGCGCCTGTTCGGCGCCCGGATAGTCCTTGCCCTTCAGCTTGTCGAGCGCCGCCTGGTACGCATCGCGGTCGCCGATCACCGCGGCGGTGCCCGGGCCGCCGGCGGCGGCCGCCGGCGCCTGCGTGCGCGACTCGAGCGCCTGCATCCGGCGGTCGAGGTCCTGGTACAGGTCGCGCTCGCGGGTCCGCGCGGCATTGGCCTCGTGCTGGAAGTCCTCGAACTCGCCGCGCAGGTGGCGGACCTCGGACTGCACCTGCTCGACCTGGTGCTGCAGGTCGGCGAGCGCCTTGTTCTGGTTCTCGATGCGGTCGACGCGCTCCTCGAGCGCGGTCGCCTTGACGTAGGCCGGATCCTCCTCGGGTCGCGTCAGCGAGCAGGCGCCGAGCGCGGCGAGCGCGCCGAGCGACAGCACCCGCGGGACGCCGCGCGCGAGCGGACCGGCCACGGGCTCAGCGTCCGCCGAGGTAGACGATGTCGACGCGACGGTTCTGCGCCCAGGCCGCCTCGTCGTGGCCCTCGGCGACCGGCCGCTCCTCGCCGTAGCTCACGGTCGCGAGCTGCGTCGCACCGCCGCCTTGCAGCAGCAGTGCCCGCTTGACCGCCTGCGCGCGACGCTCGCCGAGCGCAACGTTGTACTCGGCCGAGCCGCGCTCGTCGGTGTTGCCCTCGAGCCGCACCTTGAGCGTGCGGTCGGCGGCGAGCTTCTTCGCGTGCGCGGCGATCACCGCGGCGAACTCCGGCCGGATCTCGGAGCTGTCGAAGTCGAAGTAGATCGAGGTCTTGAGCGTGCCCGCGTCCGCGCCACCGGTGCCGGCGCCGGGCAGCGGCTGCGCCTCGCCCGCCGAGACGTCCTTGGTGCCGCTCGTCGTGCCGCTCTGGCCGGCGACGGTCTCACCGGTCGAGGCCGGCGCCTTGACCGGCGCCTTCTTCGGACAGCCGGCGAGCGCGAGCGAGACGCCAACGAGAGCAATCACAGCAAGGGTGCGGTTCATACGCCAACTCCATGAATACGATTCGTTTTTTGCCCCGCTCGCGGCGCCACGAGGCCGGGGGGATTCTGCCACAGCCGGATCGGCCGGAGGGTGCTCACTGCGTTTCGATCCTCGGCGACCACGCCGGTTCCCGGACATCGCCGTCCGGTGCGCTGATGCGGCTCGAGACGCTGCCATCGATCGCGACCGTCGCGAGCACGCCGCGCCCGGCCTCGCGCGCGGCGTACAGCACCGTCTGGCCGTTCGGCGCGAAACTCGGCCCCTCGTCGAGCCGGCCGTTCGACAGCACCCGCGAGCGGCCGCTCGCGACATCCACCGCCGCGATCCGGTAGCCGCCCTCGGCGAGCGTGACGACCGCGAGCTGCGTGCCGTCGGGCGAGACGCGCGGCCGCGCGTTGTAGCTGCCCTCGAACGTGATGCGCACCGGCCGCTCGCCGGGCGCGAGTATGATCCGGTAGACCTGCGGCTTGCCCGAGCGGTCGGACGTGAAGTACAGCCCGCGCCCGTCCGGCGTCCAGCAGGGTTCGGTGTCGATCGCCGGGTCGTCGGTCACGCGCACCGGCGTGCCGCCGGCGAGGTCCATGACGAACAGGTCGACGTTGCCGTCCGGCTGCGACAGCGCGAGCGCGAGGCGCTTGCCGTCCGGCGACCAGGCCGGCGCGCCGTTGATGCCGGCGCGCGCCGAGATCCGCTCGCGGTTGCTGGTCAGCACGTTCTGCACGTAGATCGCGGAGCTGCGGCCCTCGAAGGACACGTACGCGAGCCGCGTGCCGTCCGGCGACCAGGCGGGCGACATCAGCGGCTCCGGCGACTCGAGGATCGCCTGCATGTTCTCGCCGTCTGAGTCTGCGACGTACAGGCGCCAGCGCCGCGCCGACGGCGGCCCCTGCACGTTGACGTAGGCGATGCGCGTCGCGAACGCGCCGGAGACGCCGAGGATCTTCTGGTAGATCATGTCCGCGGCGCGGTGCGCCGCGAGCCTCAGTCCCGACGCCGGCGCCGGCAGCGCGTAACCCGTGAGCCGCTCGCCGGTCACGACGTTGAAGAGCTCGAACTCCACGCGGTAGCCCGGGCTCGGGCCGAGCACGCGGCCGACCACGACGTAGTCGGTCTTGAGGAGCCGCCACTGCGCGAGGTCGACCTGCGCCGAGTTCGTCGGGTGCTGCGTCATCGAGCCGCGCGGCAGGCCCTGGAAGCGGCCGCTGCGGTTGAGGTCGGCCTCGATGACCTGCGCGACGTCGAGCGGCGGCGGCGTGCCCTCGGTGCCGAAGGGCACGACCGCGACCGGGATCGGGGTCGTGACGCCGCGCGTGATCTGCACGGTCAGCTGGGCGTGGGCGGGCCCGGCGGCGCCGAGCGCGAACGCGAGGCTGACGAGTGCGAGGCGGATGCGGTCGTTCATTGCGGCTCGAAGATCAGTCGGAGGTTGCGTTCGAAGAGGCTCGGGTCGGGCGGCGGCGGCAGCGGCGAGGCGTGGTACACGGCGCTCGTGATCGACTGCTGCACGGCCGAGTCGCCGTTGCACTCGCCGATGCGCACGTTCGTGACCGTGCCGCCCGGCACCTGGCTCACGAGCACCGTGCAGCGCAGCCCCGTCTTCGCGGTCGGCGGCCGGTTCCAGGCGCGCTCGATGCGCGCCTGGATCTCGGTGATGTACTGCTGCAGGAGCCCGGCGTGCTCGACGCCGGTGCGATGCTCCTCGGCCGCGAGCTGCTTGTCGAGGTCGGACTCGCGGTCCTTGAGCTGCGCCGCGGCGAGCTTGCGCTTCGCCTCCGCGGCCGCGTCGGCCCGGCGCTTGGCCTCGGCGGCGGCGTCCGCCTTGCGCTTCGCGTCCTGCGCGCGGCGCTCGGCCTCGGCCGCGACCGCAGCCTGGCGCTTCGCCTCGCGCTCGGCCGCCGCCTCGCTCGCGCGGCGGGCGGCCGCGTCGACCTCGCGGTTGTGCTCGGCGATGCGCTCCTGTTCGGCGCGGCGCTCGCGCGCCTGCTGCTCGGCGATCGCCTGCGCGTCGGGCTGCGGCGGCGCGGCCGGCTGCTCGGCCGGCGCCGGCGCGGGCGCCGGCCGCGGTGCCGGGCGCGCAGCGACGTAGGCGGAGATCGCGGCCGGCGGCGTCAGCTTCGGCGCGACCGTGTACCAGGCGAGCGCGATGCCGCCGGCGAGCAGCACCACGTGCAGGAACGTCGAGCCGATCAGCGGCACGGCGTGTTCCTTGAGGAAGGGGTTCACGCGGGACTCAGCGCGTCGCCTCGGGCGCGGCCGCGGTCGCCGCGGGCGGCGGCCCGGCCGGCGGGTCGGTCAGGAAGCCGACCTTCGGCGCGCCCGCCTGCTGCAGCACGACCATCGCGCGGATCACCCGGCCGTAGGGCACGTTCGTGTCGGCCTTGAGCAGCACCGGGGTCTCGGCATCGCGCAACAGCACCGCGTGCACGTTGCTGCCGAGCGTCTTCTCGTCGACCGGCAGCTGCTTCGCCTCGCCGACGTTCACGTAGAAGCGGCCGCGCTTGTCGATGCTGACGACGAGCGGCTGGCGATTCTGCTCCTGCAGCGGGGTCGCGGCGGCCTTCGGCAGCTCGACCTGCACGCCCTGCGTCAACAGCGGCGCGGTCACCATGAAGATGATGAGCAGCACGAGCATCACGTCGATGTACGGCACGACGTTGATCTCGCCCATCAGGCGGCGCCCGCGCTTGCCGGCCGAGGGCATCTCAGCTGCCCCCGCGCGGCGCGGCGGCGTGGCGCTGCAGGATCGTCGAGAACTCCTCCATGAAGGTGTCGAAGCGCAGCTCGAGGCGGTTCACCTGGTCGGAGAAGCGGTTGTAGGCGACGACGGCCGGGATCGCGGCGACCAGGCCGATCGCGGTCGCGATCAGGGCCTCGGCGATGCCGGGCGCGACCATCTGCAGCGTCGCCTGCTGCACGTTCGCGAGGCCGCGGAACGCGTGCATGATGCCCCACACGGTCCCGAACAGGCCGACGTACGGGCTGATCGAGCCGATCGTCGCGAGCATCTCGAGGTTGCTCTCGAGGCGGTCGATCTCGCGGAGCTGCGCGACCTTCATCGCGCGCCGCGCGCCCTCCATCAGCTGCGCGGCGTCGATCGAGGCCTGCTTGCGCAGCCGCGTGAACTCGCGAAAGCCGAACTCGAAGATGCTCTCCATGCCGGTCGTCTTGTCCTTGCGGCTCTCGATCGTGCGGTACAGCGCGCCGAGGTCGCCGCCCGACCAGAACACGGTCTCGAAGGACTCGGCGGCGGCCCGGGTGGCGCTGAGCGCGCGGCGCTTCTTGAGGATGATCGCCCACGAGACGACCGAGGCGCTCACGAGGATCGCGAGCACGATCTGCACGAGCACGCTCGCCTCGAGCACGAGGCCGATGAAACTGTCCTGGAGGCTTTGCGGGATCACGGGCATGCGTTCAACAACTCCTCGGGCAGGCGGCGCGGCCGCAGCGTCGCGGAATCGAGCGCCGCGACCCGGACGGTCGCGCTGACCAGCAGCTCCGCGCCGCGGAGCACGGTCTGGGCAAAGCTGAAGCTGGCGCGGTTCTGCTCGGCGATCGCCGCCGTCACGGACAGCAGGTCGTCGAAGCGCGCCGGCCGCTTCCACTCGATTTGCATATCGACCACGGCGAACTGAACTTGTTCCTTCTCGCGCAGCCGCCGCTGGTCGATGCCGGCGGCCCGCAGCCACTCGCTGCGCGCCCGCTCCATGAAGGCGAGGTACGAGGCGTGGTAGACGATGCCGCCGGCGTCGGTGTCCTCCCAGTACACGCGCACTGGCAGGGCGAAGGGTCGCGGGTTCTTGGCGCCGTTGCGGTCAGTCACGCGCGGTCGTCGTACCTCTGTGGCGGCGCGATCGCGTGGGGGTCGCGGCGCGCGGGCGTGGGCGATTCTACACGGCCGTCGACCGCAGATGACCGCAGAGGGCGGTCACGGCTGCGGTTCGGGTGCCGGGACGACGCTCGCCAACGCGACGCCGAGCTCGCGCGCCGGCGATCGCGGACGGTGGCCGTGACGCGGGGCTCCGGCACAGGCGCCGATCGCGCCCGGGCCGAGGACCGCGGCCACGAGCGCCGTCGCGCGGATCGCTAGAAGAGCGCCTCGGTGGTCGGCGCGGCGGGCGGCGGGGTGAGCCCGAAGTGCCGGTAGGCGGCGGGCGTCGCCATCCGGCCGCGCGCGGTCCGCAGCAGGTAGCCCTGCTGGATCAGGAACGGCTCGATGACGTCCTCGATCGTGCCGCGCTCCTCGCTCAGCGCGGCGGCGAGGCTGTCGACGCCGACCGGCCCGCCGCCGAACTTCTCGATGATGGTCTGCAGCAGGCGCCGGTCCATGAGGTCGAAGCCCTGCCGGTCGACCTCGAGCATGTCGAGCGCGGCGGTCGCGACCGCCTCGGTGATCCGCCCGTCGGCGCGCACCTCGGCGTAGTCGCGGGCGCGCCGGAGCAGCCGGTTCGCGATGCGCGGCGTGCCGCGCGAGCGCTCGGCGATGCGAGTCGCGCCGCCGGCGTCGGCGTTCAGCCCGAGGATCGTCGCCGAGCGCGTCACGATCTTCGTCAGGTCGGCGGTCGAGTAGAACTCGAGGCGCTGCACGATGCCGAAGCGGTCGCGCAGCGGCGAGGTCAGCAGCCCCGCGCGGGTGGTCGCGCCGATCAGCGTGAACGGCGGCAGGTCGAGCTTGATCGAGCGCGCGGCCGGGCCCTCGCCGATCATGATGTCGAGCTGGAAGTCCTCGAGCGCCGGGTACAGGATCTCCTCGACGATCGGGCTCAGGCGATGGATCTCGTCGACGAACAGCACGTCGCGCGGCTGCAGGTTCGTCAGCAGCGCCGCGAGGTCGCCCGGGCGCTCGAGCACGGGACCCGAGGTCTGCTTGAGGCCGACGCCGAGCTCGTGCGCGACGATGTGCGCGAGCGTCGTCTTGCCGAGCCCCGGCGGCCCGAAGATCAGCAGGTGATCGAGCGGCTCGGCGCGCCGGCGCGCCGCCTCGATGAACACCTGCATCTGCTCCTTGACCGGACCCTGGCCGACGTACTCGGCGAGCAGCTTCGGCCGCACCGCGCGGTCGAGTGTCTCGTCCTCGCGCCCGGCGCGCGCGGTCACGACCCGGTCCGGCTCGATCATCGTTCGCTCCCCGCCCCGCTCATCCGGCCGCCGCCTGGAGCGCGCGGCGGATCAGCTCCTCGGTGCTCGCCTGCTCGTCGGCGACGCTCTTCAGGAGCTTCGCGATCTCGACCGGCCGGTAGCCGAGCGCGACCAGCGCCGCGTAGGCCTCCTGCTGCGCGCTCGCCGCGCGCCCGGCGGCCGGCGGCAGCTCGACGCCGGCGCCCGACAGCTCCTTCACCCGGTCGCGCATCTCGACCAGCAGGCGCTCGGCGATCTTGCGCCCGACGCCCGGCACCCGCGTGAGCGCCGCGCTGTCCTGCGCCTCGATGCACAGCATGAAGCCGTCGACGCTGATGCCGGAGAGGATGCCGAGCGCGATCCTCGGCCCGACGCCGCTGACCTTGAGCAGGCTCCGGAACAGCCGCCGCTCGTCCTCGGTGGCGAATGCGTACAGCAGGTGCGCGTCCTCGCGCACGACCAGGTGCGTGCGCAGGAAGATCTCGCCGCCCGTCTCCGGCAGCTGGTAGAAGGTCGACATCGGCGCCTCGCACTCGTAGCCGACGCCGTTGACGTCGACGACCAGCGCCGGCGGCGACTTGGCGGCCAGCCGGCCGCGCAGCCAGCCGATCACGCGGCACCGTCGGCGGCGGCGCCGAGCGCACGGCGGAGCGTGCGGCCGTGCAGGTGGCAGAGCGCGAGCGCGAGCGCGTCGGCGGCGTCCGCGCCGAGCGGGCCGTCGAGCCCGAGCAGCGCGCTGACCATCTTCTGCACCTGCGCCTTGTCGGCGGCGCCGGTGCCGACGATGCCGAGCTTGACCTCGCGCGGCGAGTACTCGAAGAGCTGCGCGCCGTGCCCGAAGGCGGCGCAGATCGCCGCGCCGCGCGCCTGGCCGAGCTTCAGCGCGCTGTCGGCGTTGCGGTGCACGAACACCCGCTCGATCGCGACCTCGTGCGGCGCGTGCTCGGCGATCAGCGCACCGACGCCGGCGTAGATCTCGGCGAGGCGGCGCGTGAATTCGCCGGCCGAGGCGCGGATCGCGCCGCTCGCGACGTAGCGGGTGCCGCTCGCCGTCGACTCGATGAGGCCGTAGCCGGTGATGCGGGAGCCGGGATCGAGGCCGAGCACGCGGATGCATGCGGCGGCGGCGGGCGGGGCGGCGGCGGCGGCCGGCTTATACGAAGTCCACGAGGCGAAGCGGCGCATGCGTCCTTGGGGTCGCGAGTCTCATCGCCCGCGTATGATACCGGCAACCGCGCCCGACGACACCGCCGCCCGGCGCGAATTCACCGTGGAAACAACCACTTTCGGACAAGACTCGACCGCCGTGGCCATCGCCGGCGAGGCCGCCGCGCGCGCCGAGGCGTGGCTCGGCGCACCCGCGCCGGCCGCGCTCGAGCGGGCGGCCGGCGTCGCCGCGCTCGTCGCCCACTTCGACCCGGAGCCGGCCGCGGTCGAGGGCACCGTGCTCGCGAGCCTCGCGGCGGCGGGGCTGCTCGACCTCGAGGCGCTGGCGAAGAAGGCGAGCGCGCCCGCCCTCGCCTTCGCGCGCGCGCTGGCGCGGCTCGGCCGGCTCGACCCCACGGTCGGCGCGGCGGCCGGGCCGCTGCCGCCCGCCCAGGCCGAGACGCTGCGCAAGATGCTGCTCGCGGTCGTCGCCGACCCGCGGCTCGTGCTGGCGCGGGTCGCCGAGCAGCTGTGGCTGCTGCGCGCCGCTCGCCACGGCGAGGACGGCGAGCGCCGCCGGCTCGCGACGCAGGCCCGCGAGGTGTACGCGCCGCTCGCCAACCGCCTCGGCCTCGCGGTCCTGAAGTGGGAGCTCGAGGACTACGCCTTCCGCTACCTCGAGCCCGAGCCCTACCGGCGGATCGCCAGCTCGCTGAACGAGCGGCGCGCCGACCGCGAGCGCTACCTCGGCGAGTTCACGGCGACGCTCGCCGCCGAGCTCGCCCGCGCCGGCGTCGCCGCCGAGATCCACTCGCGCCCCAAGCACATCTACAGCATCTGGCGGAAGATGCAGCGCAAGGCGCTGGCCTTCGAGCAGGTGTTCGACATCCGCGCCGTGCGCGTGCTGGTCGGGGCGGTCGAGGACTGCTACCGGGCGCTGTCGGTCGTCCATGCGCTCTGGACCTACGTGCCGGCCGAGTTCGACGACTACGTCGCGACGCCGAAGGCGAACGGCTACCGCTCGATCCACACCGCGGTCATGGGGCCGGCCGGCAAGCCGGTCGAGGTGCAGATCCGCACGCACGAGATGCACGCGCGCGCCGAGCTCGGCGTGGCCGCGCACTGGCGCTACAAGGAGGGTGGCCGGCGCGACGCGGGCTTCGAGAAGAAGGTCGAGCAGCTCAGGGCGCTGCTCGCGCCGGGCGCGGCCGAGGGCGATGCGCTCGACCGCTTCGGGCCCTCGCTGTTCGCCGAGCACGTCTACGTGCTCTCGCCGGCCGGCGACGTCGTCGAGCTCCCGGCGGGCTCGACGCCGCTCGACTTCGCCTACCACGTGCACACGAGCCTCGGGCACCGCTGCCGGGGCGCGCGCGTCGACGGGCGCATGGTGCCGCTCGACCAGCGCCTCGAGAACGGCGCGACGGTCGAGATCATCACCGCCAAGGAGCCGGCGCCGTCCCGCGACTGGCTCGTCGAGAGCCGCGGCTTCCTGGCGAGCAAGTCGGCGCGCGCCAAGGTGCGCGCCTGGTTCCGGCACGTCGACGAGGCCGAGCACGCCCGCGCCGGGCGCGCGATCGTTGAGCGCGAGCTCGGCCGGCGCTCGTCCGCGCCGCCGCCGCCGATCGCGACGCTCGCCGAGGCGCTCGGCTTCAGGGACGCGGAGGCGCTGTACGTCGCGCTCGGCGCGGGCGACGTCAGCGCCGCGCAGCTCGCCGCGGCGCTGGCGCGCCTCGCACCGGCGCCGGAGCCGGCGGCGCCGGCCGCCGCCGCCGCGGGCCCGGCCGGCCCGGTCCGGGCCGAGGGCATCCGCGTCATGGGCGTGGGCGACCTGCTGTCGCAGTTCGCGCGCTGCTGCCGCCCGGTGCCGCCGGAGCCGATCACCGGCTACGTCACGCTCGGCCGCGGCGTCACGATCCATCGCGCCGACTGCGGCAACCTCGCGCGCATGCGCGAGAAGCAGCCGGAGCGGCTGCTGCCGGTCGAGTGGGGCGCGGACCGCGACCGGGCCTACCCGGTCGAGTTCGCGGTGCTGGCCTTCGACCGGCGCGGGCTCGTGCGCGACGTTTCGGGGGTGCTCGCCGACGCCCGGCTCAGCATCGACCGCATGACGACCGTCACGCACCCGGCCGACAAGACCGCCGACATGCGCCTCGCCGTCAAGGTGCGCGACCTCGCCGAGCTCGAGGCGGTCGTGGCGCGGATCGCGGGCCTGCCCGACGTGATCCGCGTCCAGCGCCGCTGAGCCGCCCGGCTCAGCGGTTCGGGAAGTCGATCGCCTTCTTGTCGGCGGCGAGCGCCGCCTCGTGCAGCGCCTCCGAGAGCGTCGGGTGCGCGTGGATCGTGCGCTGCAGGTCCTCGCTGCTCGCCGAGTACTCGAGCGCGAGCACGGCCTCGGCGATCAGCTCGCCGGCCATCGGGCCGATGATGTGCACGCCGAGGATCTCGTCGTCGTCGGTCGCCGCGATCAGCTTCACGAAGCCCGCGGTCGACTCCATCGCCCGCGCCCGGCCGCTCGCGAGGAACGGGAAGCTGCCGACCTTGTAGGCGCGCCCGGAGGCCTTGACCTGCTCCTCGGTCAGGCCGACCCAGGCGATCTCCGGGGCCGTGTAGATGACCGAGGGCACGGTCTTGTAGTTCACCTCGCCGGAGTGCCCGGAGATGAGGTCGGCGACCATGACGCCCTCCTCCTTGCCCTTGTGCGCGAGCATCGGGCCGCGCACGCAGTCGCCGATCGCCCAGACGTTCTCGACGCCGGTGCGGCACTCGTCGTCGACCTTCACGAAGCCGCGCTCGTCGAGCGCGACGCCGGTGCCCTCGCCGAGCAGCCCGTCGGTCGCGGGCTTGCGGCCGATCGCGACGATGAGCTTGTCGACGGTCAGCGACTGGGCGCCCTTCGCGTCCGTGTAGCTGACCTCGACCGTGCCGCCCTTCGCGGTCGCGCCGGTGACCTTGGCGCCGAGCCGGATGTCGAGGCCCTGCTTCTTGAAGTGCCGCGCCGCCTCCTTGGCGAGCGCCTGGTCGGCGGCGGGCAGGAAGGCCTCGAGCGCCTCGAGCACGATGACCTCGGCGCCGAGCCGCCGCCAGACGCTGCCGAGCTCGAGGCCGATGACGCCGGCGCCGATGACGCCGAGGCGCTTCGGGACCTGCGCGAGCTCGAGCGCGCCCCAGCTGTCGATGATCTCGCGGCCGTTGAACGGCGCGCTCCTGAGCGGCATCGGCACCGAGCCCGCGGCCAGCACCACGTGCTTGGCGCCGAGCACGGTCTTCTTGCCGTCCGGCGTCGTCAGCTCGACCTGCCGGTTCGCCAGCAGCCGGCCGTGGCCCGCGAGCCCGGTGACCTTCGCGGCCTTGAACAGCTGCAGGATGCCCTGCGTCGAGGCCTTGACGATGCCGGCCTTGCGCTTCTGCATCGTCGCGACGTCGACTTCGACGCTGCCGAGCTTGATGCCGTGCGTCGCGAACTCCTCGTGCGCACGGTGCACGAGCTCGCTCGACTCGAGCAGCGCCTTCGACGGGATGCAGCCGGCGTTCAGGCACGTGCCGCCGAAGGCGTGGCTGTCGTCGAGGTTCTTCCAGTCGTCGATGCACGCGACCGAGAGGCCGTTCTGGCCGGCGCGGATCGCGGCCGGGTAGCCGGCCGGGCCGCCGCCAATGACGATGACGTCGTAGCTGTCGGGCATGGGTCGTCCTGGGGCTCAGACCTGCAGCAGCAGGCGGGCGGGGTCTTCGAGGCAGTCCTTGATCGTCACGAGGAACTGCACGGCCTCGCGGCCGTCGATGATCCGGTGGTCGTAGGTGAGCGCCAGGTACATCATCGGCCGCACGACGACCGCGCCGTCGATGACGACCGGCCGGTCCTGCACCTTGTGCATGCCGAGGATCGCGCTCTGCGGGGCGTTGACGATCGGCGTCGACATCAGCGAGCCGAACACGCCGCCGTTGGTGATCGAGAACGTGCCGCCGGTCAGCTCCTCGATCGTGATCGAGCCGTCGCGGGCCTTCTGCGCGTAGGCGCCGACCGAGCGCTCGATGTCGGCGTAGCTCATCAGGTCGGCGTCGCGCAGCACCGGCACGATCAGGCCGCGGTCGGTCGAGACCGCGACGCCGATGTCGTAGTAGTCGTGGTAGACGATGTCCGAGCCGTCGACGTAAGCGTTGACGGCCGGGAACTTGCGCAACGCCTCGACGGCGGCCTTGACGAAGAAGGACATGAAGCCGAGCCGCACGCCGTGCGCCTTCTCGAAGCGCTCCTTGTAGCGGCCGCGCGCCTCGTTGAGCGCCTTCATGTCGACCTCGTTGAAGGTCGTCAGCAGCGCCTGCGTCGCCTGCGCCTCGACGAGCCGCGCGGCGATCCGGGCCCGCAGGCGCGTCATCGCGACGCGCTGCTCGCTGCGCCCGGTGCGCGCGGCCGGCACCGGCACGGGCGCCGGGGCCGCCGGCTTCGCGGCCGGCGCGGCGGCGGCGGGCTTCGCCTCGAGCGAGCGCACGACGTCCTGCTTCGTGACCCGGCCGTCGCGGCCGGAGCCCGCGATCTGCGAAGGATCGAGCTGCTTCTCCTCGACGATGCGCCGCGCCGCGGGCGCGAGCTTCGCGCCCGTGGCGGGCTCGGCGCGGGCCGCCGCCGGGGACGGGGCCTGCGCCGCGGCCGGCTCGGCGCGCTGCGTCGCGGCCGCGCCCTCCTCGATCAGCGCCAGCAGCACGCCGCTCGTGACGGTGCCGCCGGCCGCGACCTTGAGGTCCTTGAGCACGCCCGCGATCGGCGCCGGCACCTCGAGCACGACCTTGTCGGTCTCGAGGTCGGCGAGGTTCTCGTCGCGCGCGACGGCATCGCCCGGCTGCTTGTGCCAGGCCACCAGCGTCGCGTCGGCCACCGACTCCGGCAGCTGCGGGACGCGCACTTCGATGGTCATGAGGTCTTCCTCAGCGGTTTGGCCGTGGCGCCGCGCCCCGTCAGGCGGGTCGTGTCGCGCGCGCTCTCCTCGGTCGTGGTCGAGTGCAGCGCCGCGTGCACCAGCGCGTGCTGCTGCTCGACGTGCACCTGGAAGATGCCGACCGCGGGCGAGGCCGAGGCGGCGCGGCCCGCGTACAGCAGCACCGCGCGCGCCGGCAGGCGCTCGCGCAGCCGGTGCTGGATCTGGTACCAGGCGCCCTGGTTCTGCGGCTCCTCCTGGCACCAGACGACCTCGCGGGCGTTCGGGTAGCGGTTCAGCACCGCCTCGTACTCGTCGGCCGGGAACGGGTACAGCTGCTCGAGGCGGACGAGCGCGACGTCCCGGACGCCGTCGGCGCGGCGCTGCTCGAGCAGGTCGTAGTAGACCTTGCCGGAGCAGAACACGACGCGGCGCGCCGCCTCGGCGTCGAGCGCGTCGATCTCGTCGATGAGGGTGCGGAAGCTCCCGCGCGCGAGCTCGGCGAGGTCGGAGACCGCGAGCTTGTGGCGCAGCAGGCTCTTCGGCGTCATGACCACGAGCGGCTTCCTGAGCGCGCGCACCATCTGCCGGCGCAGCATGTGGAACACCTGCGCGGGCGTCGAGGGCACGCACACCTGGATGTTGTTCTCGGCGCTCAGCTGCAGGTAGCGCTCGAGCCGCGCCGAGGAGTGCTCCGGGCCCTGCCCCTCGTAGCCGTGCGGCAGCAGCAGCGTGATCCCCGAGACGCGGCCCCACTTCGCCTCGCCCGAGCTGATGAACTGGTCGATGATGACCTGGGCGCCGTTCGCGAAGTCGCCGAACTGGCCTTCCCAGATCACGAGCACCTCGGGCGAGGTCGTCGAGAAGCCGTACTCGAAGCCGAGCACCGCCTCCTCCGACAGTACCGAGTCGGTGATCGTGATCCTCGGCTCGCGCGACAGCGTCGCGAGCGGCACCGCGACGCGGTCACTCGCCTGGTCGTGCAGCACCGCGTGGCGGTGGAAGAACGTGCCGCGGCCCGAGTCCTGGCCGGTCAGGCGCACGCCGTAGCCCTGGTCGATCAGCGTCGCGTAGGCGAGCGTCTCGGCCGCGCCCCAGTCGAGCGGCGCGGCGCCGGCGAGCATCCGGGCGCGCTCCTCGTAGATCTTCGCGACCCGCGGGTGCAGCGTGAAGCCGGCCGGCGCCTCGACGATGCGCGCGCCGAGCTCCTTCAGGTGCTCGACGTCGACGCCGGTCACGGCCACCTCGTCCGGGTCGGCCGACAGGTAGCGGGACCAGTCGACCGTGTACTTGTTGCCGATCATGCCGAGCGCGGCGCGCGCCTGCGGCTTGCCGCCGTCGAGGCCGGCGCGGTACTCGGTGATCATCGTCGCCGCCTCGTCGGGCCCGATCGCCCCCTCCTTCGCGAGCTGGTCGGCGTACAGCTGGCGCGGGGTCGGGTGCTTGCGCACCGCCTGGTACATGACCGGCTGCGTCGCGGCCGGCTCGTCGGCCTCGTTGTGGCCGTGGCGGCGGTAGCAGACGAGGTCGATGACCACGTCCTTGTGGAAGCGCATGCGGTAGTCAAGCGCGAGGCGCGTGACGAACACGCAGGCCTCGGGGTCGTCGCCGTTCACGTGGAAGATCGGCGCCTCGACGATCTTCGCGACGTCGGAGCAGTACAACGTCGAGCGCGCATCGCGCGGGTCGGAGGTCGTGAAGCCGACCTGGTTGTTGATGACGAGGTGGATCGTGCCGCCGGTGTAGAAGCCGCGCGCCTGGCTGAGCTGCAGCGTCTCCATGACGACGCCCTGGCCGGCGAAGGCGGCATCGCCGTGGATCAGCACCGGCAGCACGCGCTCGCCCTTCACGTCGCTGCGCCGCTCCTGGCGGGCGCGCACCGAGCCCTCGACGACCGGGTCGACGACCTCGAGGTGCGAGGGGTTGAAGGCGAGCGCGACGTGGATGTTGCCGTGCGGGGTCCTGAGGTCGGCCGAGTAGCCCTTGTGGTACTTCACGTCGCCCGAGCCCTTCAGGTGCGCGAGGTCGTACTGGCCCTCGAACTCCGAGAACAGGTCGGTCGGCGACTTGCCGAGCAGGTTCACGAGCACGTTCAGGCGCCCGCGGTGCGCCATGCCGATGATGCATTCCTCGACGTGGTGGTCGCCGCCGTGCTGGATCAGGTCGTCGAGCATCGGGATCAGCGAGTCGCCGCCCTCGAGCGAGAAGCGCTTCTGGCCGACGTACTTCGTGTGCAGGTAGCGCTCGAGGCCCTCGGCCGCGGTCAGCTGCCAGAGGATGTTGCGGCGCTCGTCGGGGCTGAAGCGGTGCCGCAGCCGGTCCTCCTGGAAGGTGCGCTGCAGCCACAGCCGCTCCTCGCTCGCCGAGACGTGCGCGAACTCGGCGCCGATCGTGCCGCAGTAGACGTGCTTCAGCTGGCGGATCATCTCGCGCAGCTTCATGCGCGTCGGCACCGCCTCGGTGTCGGAGCCGGTCAGGAACTCGGTGTCGAGGTCCTCCTCGCCGAGCCCGAAGTAGCCGAGCTCGAGCACGCGCGGCATCGGCCGGTCCATGAGGCCGAGCGGGTCGATGTTCGCGACCAGGTGGCCGCGGTTCGCGTACACCTGGATCATGCGCGAGACGGCGCCCTGCTTCGCGGCGGGGTCGGCGAGCAGGTCGGCCGGCTGCACGGCGGAGCCGAGCCGCGGGCGCCGCGCCCGCTCGGCGAGCGCCTCGCGCACCGGGCCGTGCGCGCGGTCGGAGCCGCGCCCGCCGAGGCCCTGGAAGTAGTCGCGCCAGGCGAGCGGCACGGAGGCGGGGTCGGCGAGGAAGCGCTCGTAGAGCTCGTCGACGTAATAGGCGTTGCCGCTGCCGAGCGCGCTCGACTGCAGCCATTCGTTCAAGGAAGCACTCATGGGCTGGCCCTAGGGGCCCTCAGACGATCGACCGGGGGCATGGCCGAAAGTCTAGCGGATGCGGCGGCGCGCAACAAAAGGAGATTCAGGCGCTTAGCCGCGCCTGCCCGGCGGCGCCCGGGTCCTAGGCGAGCTTTTGCACCAGCAGCAGCTCGTAGACGACGAGCACGAGGTAGCCGGCGAGGATCGCGTGCACCAGCATCGCGCCGCGCAGCACGCGGAACACCCGGAAGCGCGCGAGCGCCACCAGCGTCAGGACGCCGACGCCGGTCAGCGACAGCTTGACGATCGCGAAGCGCTGCGCGTCCGTGTACACGTAGAGCGCCATCAGCGGGTTCGCCTCGCGCGCGCCGCCCGCGAGGAGCGTCAGCGTCAGCAGCGCATCGGCGACGCACAGCACGAGGATCAGCATCGAGCTCGCGAACAGCCCCGGGCTGTGCCAGTCGACGATCGGGCGGTGCAGGTCGCCGGCGCGCCGGCCGCTGCGCCGCCGCGGGTTGAGCCCGCCGTAGACGAGCGAGCGGAACAGGCGCTCGCGCCGGTCGCGGCCCCCCTGCCGGCGCTCGGTCAGCCCCCCCGCGCTCGCCTCGACGGTCTCGCTCATCCGATCCCCAGGACGGTTCCCCGCCAGGTTCGGTGCAAGAACCGCTCCAGCGGCGCAGACCCCTGATTCGATTGCGTCCCGGGCGCCGTGGCGAAGCGGGCCGTAAAGAATGCCGACGGCCCCGGCCGCCCGGCGGGCGGCCGGCCGGGTCGGATTTCGTTCAACGGACGACGGCGCCGCGCGCCATCACGAAGCTCACGTGCTCGGTGGCGCTGATCGTCTCGAGCGGGTTGCCGGGCACCGCGACGACGTCGGCCGTCTTGCCGGCCTCGAGCGCGCCGGTCTCGGCGTCGACGCCGAGCAGGCGCGCCGCCTCGCGGCTCGAGCTCAGCAGCGCCGCCGCCGGCGACATGCCGCGGTCGACCATCAGCTGGAACTCGTGCGCGTTCATGCCGTGCGGCGAGACGGCCGAGTCCGTGCCGAAGGCGATCGGCACGCCGATCCGGAGCGCGTTCTTGAACATCTCGGTGTGCGCGGCGAGCAGCTGGCGCGCCTTGGCCGCGATCGGCGCCGGGTACTGGCTCGCGTGCGCGTCCGACCACCATGCCGCCATGCAGGTCGGCACGAGGTAGGTGCCCTTCTGCTTCATGAGCTCGAGCGTCTTCACCGACAGGAAGCTGCCGTGCTCGATCGAGTCGATGCCCGCCTCGACCGCGAGGCGCGCGGCCTCGTCGCCGTGGGCGTGCGCGGCGACCTTTCGGCCCCACGTGTGCGCCTCGCCGATGATCGCGTGCAGCTCCTCCGGCGTCAGCTGCGGGACCTTGAGCGGATCGGACTCCGAGAATACGCCGCCCGAGGCGCAGATCTTGATGACGTCGGCGCCCCACTTCATCTGGTAGCGCACCGCCTCGCGGCACTGCTCCGGCCCCGAGCACACGCCCTCGATCGGCGTCAGCGGCTTGACGACCTCCGGCGGGTACGGCGCCTGGTCGCAGTGCCCGCCGGGCGAGCCGATCGCGTGCGCGGCGGCGATCATGCGCGGTCCCTGCACGAGCCCCGCGTTGATGGCGTTGCGCAGCGCGAGGTCGATCCAGTCGCTTGCGCCCACGTTGCGCACGGTCGTGAAGCCCGCGGCGAGCGTGATCTTCGCGTACTTCTCGGCGTAGAAGGACTGCTCGGCCGGGAAGCGCAGCATGCCCTCGTAGAAATCCTTGTACGGGTTCGGCGAGGCCTCGTCCGTCAGGTGCACGTGCGCGTCGATGAAGCCGGGCAGCAGCGTCGCATCGCCGAGCTCGATGACCCTGGCGCCGGCCGGGATCGCGCTCTGCGGACCGACCGCGGCGATCTTCGTGCCCTTGACGACGACGAGGCCGGGGCTCGTCAGCGTGCCGGTCCTGCCGTCGAAGAGGTGCGCGGCCTTCAGGACGATCGGCACGGGCTCGGCCGGCGCGTCGGCCGACTGCGCGAGCGGCGCCGCGAGCGACAGGACCAGGGAAGCAGCGAGGCTGCGGATGGCTGACATGAACCCCCCGTGAATCGTTGACGGCTGTGCAGCGTGCGCGCCGTGTGGCGCGGCAGTCTACGACCGCCGCGCACCGCCAGCCAGCCGGTGCGGGGTCCGCCCGGCTCGCCCGCGGCGCGCTGACCGGGCCACTTTCGCCGCCAGCCACGCGAGCGCGTCGCGCTCGCCCGTCCAGAGGCGCACGTCCGCACCGCGGGTCCGCGCCACGGGTCGCGAGCAGTCCTCGACAGACTCGGCGCGCAGGATGCCCGCCGCCTTGAATCGCAGCTGGCGCGCAGCCTCCACGCCCGGCACGTACGGCTCCACCGTCGACCGCACGCGCGGCGGATCCGGGCGCCTCACGAGCGCCTCGGCGGCGATTCGCGGGCGGCCGACGCCCGTTCTCGCCGGGCCGAGCCGTGCCCGCACCCCTGCGCACGGGCGCTCCGCTAGACTGCACCGCATTGCCCGGTCCGCTCGCGGCATCGACGGTCGCCGCCCAGGGAGGAGATCCATGCCGCACGTCCACTCCCGCTCGGTCCGCCAGCTGTCGTCGCTCGTCTTGGTGGCGGTCGCGCTCGCCGGTGCAGCCGGCGCCGCGAAGAAGGAGGGCCTGCCGTGGGCATTCCGCGGCGAGCCCGGCAAGGGCTACCAGGTCGATTTCGTCAACGTCGACCCGGAGCCCGGCACGCCGCTCGAGCCGGGATCGCACCTCAAGGTCCGCGTCGCGCTCAAGTATTCGCTCAAGGTCGCCGAGCACGGCGTCATCGTCATGCTGTTCGAGGACGAGAACGACCATCCGCTCAAGGACGTTGCGCAGGTGACGCAGCGGGTCGAGCGCGGCGACGGCGAATTGACGATGACCGGCGAGCTGACCGTGCCGAGCGGCGTGAAGGAAGTGCGGGTGTTCGTGCCGATCGTGCCGGACGGCGTCCAGAACACCTCGGGCGAGCTGACGATCCGCTATCCGGTCGGCCACGCGCCCGCGACGTGAGGTGGCGCCCCGAACAGGAGTTGAACCTGTGACCTCGCCCTTAGGAGGGGCGCGCTCTATCCAACTGAGCTACCGGGGCGGCGGTAGGGAAAGAGACTAGGCGGAAGAAGTGGTGGAGCGGAAGGGGATCGAACCCTCGACCTTCGCATTGCGAACGCGACGCTCTCCCAGCTGAGCTACCGCCCCACGAAAGGGGGCGAATGATAGCACCCCGCCCCCGCCGCGCAACCGAACGCAGGTCGCAGCGTATGATCGCGCGAACCCTGCCGGAGTGACCCGAATGGCGGTTTCGATCCGCGCCGCGCGCTCGACCGATCTCGAGTTCCTGGTCGAGGGGAACGCCAGCATGGCCGCCGAGACCGAGGACCGGGAGCTCGACCGGGAGCTGCTCGCCGAGGGCGTCGCCTCGGCGCTCGGCGATGAGAGCAAGGGCCGCTACTTCGTCGCCGACGACGGCGAGGGGCCGGTCGGACAGCTGCTCGTCACGCGCGAATGGAGCGACTGGCGCTGCGGCTGGTTCTGGTGGATCGCCTCGGTGTACGTCGTGCCCGAGTGCCGTGACCAGGGCGTGTTCTCGAAGCTGTACGCGCACGTGCTGGCCGAGGCGCGCCGCGATCCGGAGGTCTGCGGGATCCGGCTGTACGTCGATGCGCGCAACGAGCGCGCCGCGGCCGCCTACCGCACGCTCGGCATGGCCGACACGGGCTACCGGATCTACGAGGTCGACTTCAGGCTCGACCCGGCCTGGCGCTAGGGCAGCATCAGCCGCATGACCGTCGCGCGGCCGAACACGGGCATCGCCACCACGTAGGTCGTGCCGTACTCGAGCGGCTCGATCAGCGGCACGTCCTCGACGCCGCCGAGGCGATCGACGATCTGCGGGATCGTGTCGCTGTGCGCGACGACCAGCACGCGCTTGCCCTTGTAGTCGCGCCGGATCCGGTACGCGAGGCCGCTGACGTCATCGGCCCAGACGCGGATGATCGGGATGCCGCTCGCTGCCGCGAGCGGCTCGGCGGTCTCCACCGAGCGCCGGTACTGCGACACGAAGATCGCGTCCACCCGGTACGGCGTGCCGTTGCCGAGAATGCCCGCGAGGCGCTCGGCGCGCTCGACGCCGGTCGGGCTGAGCGGCGGGTCGACCGTGCCGTCGCGCGCCTTGTCCGCGTGGCGGACCACGACCACGATCGTCGAGGGCGCTGCCGCGCGCCACCAGGCGCTCGCCGCGAACAGCAGGCTGACGATGGCCAGCAGCGCAACCGCCCGGGTCAGCCACCGGCGCGAGCTCGAAATCGGGGCGTTCAGCACGTCCCCATGGTAGCCGACGCCCGGGCCGCGGCCGCGCGGAACTGGGTCACGGCAGCGTCAGGTGAAGGGTCGTCGGCCGCTCGAAGCGCGGGATCGCGACGACATACGCCGTGCCGAAATCGTTCGCGTCGAGCTCGGGCACCGGCGGGCCGCCGCCGAGGTCATGCACCAGCTGCGGCACCGTGTCGCTGTGCGCGACGATCAGCACGCGCCGACCGCCGAAGTCGTGCAGCACGCGCCGCTCGAGCGCGGCGAGGTCGTTGGCCGGCACGACGAACACCGGGATCGAGCGAGCGCTCGCGAGCGGCTCGGCGGTCGCCGCGGAGCGCCTGTACTGGCTCACGAAGATCGCATCGATGCCGCGCCCGTCGCCGCCGCCGAGCAGGCGCGCGAGCCGCGCGGCGCGCTCGATGCCGGCGGCGCTGAGCGGCGGGTCGTCCGTGCCGTCGCTCGCCTTGTCGGCGTGACGCACGATCACGACCAGCGTCGTCGTCGCCGCGCGGAACGCCCACGCACCGGCCGCCAGCGCGACGATCGCCCCGAGGCTCAGGATCCACAGCGGGGTGAACAGGGGCCGACGCCGCAGGCTCGCGTATTCTCGGCGCATGCCCCCGATCATAGCCCAACGATGCGCGCCGACTTTGCCGTGCTGATCCTCGCGGCGGGCGCGAGTCGCCGCCTGGGGCGGCCGAAGGCGCTGGTCGCGGTGGCCGGCGGCACGCTGATCGAGCGCACGCTCGAGCTCGCGCACGCGCTCGGCCCGCGCTGGGTCGGCGTCGTGCTCGGCGCCAAGGCCGCCCGCATCGGGCGCCTCGTCGGTGGCCGCGCGGTGCGGGTGCGCGCCCGCCGCTGGCGGGAGGGGCTCTCCGCCTCGCTGCGCGCGGGGCTGGCGGCCGTGCCGCCCGCGATCCCGCGCGTGCTCGTGCTCGCGGTCGATCAGTGGGCGCTCGCGCCGCGCGACCTCGCGCGGCTGCTCGCGGTCCGTCACCGCGGCCCGGTCGCCGCGTCCTACGCGGGCACGCGCGGCATCCCGGTCGTGTTCCCCGCGTCGTGGCGCCGGCGCCTGCGGCGGCTCGCGGGCGACACGGGCGCGAGGCCACTCCTCGCGGAGTCCTCGGTGCGCGCGGTGCCGCTCGCCGCGGCGGCCCTCGATCTCGACACGCCGGCGGATCTCACGGTCCTGCGTCGCGCGGCGGGACGCCGGATGTCTTTAAAGTGATAAATGATAATAATTTCGTAAATTACTGATAATCATCAATAAATATCACGCGACGCTCAGCGCCCGGCAGTGGCGCTCGATGTACTGCTGCTGCGTCGGCATCGCGGCCGCCGCCTCGGTGATCACGCGCCTCAGCCCCGCGAGGATCCGCTCGAGTTCGTCGCGCTCGTAGGCGTCGGCGAGCGGGTCGTAGCGCTTCGGCCAGACGTGCTGCCCGATCAGCACCGCGAGCCAGCTCGGGTTCTGGAAGAGCTCGAAGCCTTCGCTGACGAGGCGTGCGCCGGCGCGGAAGTGGCCGATCCGCCAGCCGAGGCTCTCCGGGATCGACATCGCGGCGCAGTAGCGCCACAGCGGCGTGTCGTCCCGGCTCGTCGCGCAATAATGAAGAATGAGGAAGTCGCGGACGCGCTCGTACTCCTGGCGGGTCAGGCGGTTGTACTCCTCGATCGCGAGCGGATCGAAGTCGCGGTCCGGCATGGTCGCGAGCAGGCGCAGGATCCCGGACTGCACGAGGTGCAGGCTCGTCGACTCGAGCGGCTCCATGAAGCCGGCCGCGAGGCCGAGCGCGAGGCAGTTGCGGTTCCAGCTGAGCCGGCGCCGCCCGGTCGTGAAGCGCAGCACCCGCGGCTCGCCGAGCGGCGGCCCGTCGAGGTTGCGCAGCAGCACGGCCGTCGCCTCGTCCTCGCTGATGAAGCGGCTGGCGTGCACGTAGCCGTTGCCGATGCGGTGCTGCAGCGGGATCCGCCACTGCCAGCCGGCCTCATGCGCGGTCGAGCGCGTGTACGGCGTGAACTCCCCGCCCGGCCCGCACGGCACCGCGATCGCCCGGTCGCACGGCAGCCAGTGCGTCCAGTCCTCGTAGCCGGTCTTCAGTGCCTCCTCGATCAAAAGGCCGCGGAATCCCGAGCAGTCGATGAAGAAGTCCCCGGCGACGCTGCGCCCGTCGGCGAGCCGCAGGCTCTCGATGAAGCCGTCGGCGCCGCGCAGCTGCACGTCGACGATCCGTCCCTCGGTGCGGCGCACGCCGCGCTGCTCGGCGTAGCCGCGCAGGTAGCGCGCGTAGAGCGCGGCGTCGAAGTGGTAGGCGTAGTCGTAGGTCGACTGGATCAGGCGCGGGTCCTGCGCCGGCCGGTCGAAGCGCCCGTGCCGCGCCGCCGCCCACGCCATGCAGTAGTCCTCGAGCCCGTAGGTGGCGCCGGCGCTGCGCGCCCGGAGCCAGTAGTGGTGCAGCGGCACCGCGTCGAAGTCCGCGCCATAGCGCCCGAAGGGATGGAAGTAGCGGTGGCCGCGCTCGGCCCAGTTCACGAACTCGATGCCCAGCTTGAACGTGCCCTGCGTGCGCGCGACGAACTCGTTCTCGTCGATGCCGAGCAGCTGGTTGAACAGCTTGATCGGCGGGATCGTCGCCTCGCCGACGCCGACGATGCCGATCTCCTCGGACTCGACGACCTCGATCTCGGCGAGGCGCCCGCGCGTCGCGCGCGCGAGCGCCGCCGCCGCCATCCAGCCGGCCGAGCCGCCGCCGACGACGACGATGCGGCGCAGCTGGCGGTCGCTCACGGTCGGCATGGGTGGTGCGCGGGCACGGAATCCCTCCCCTCGAAGGCGCGATGGACAATAGCCAAAACGGCCCCCGCGCGTCACGCGTGGCCCCTACACTGGCGGCCGTGTCGTACGCGCGCTGCCTCCGCGGAATCGCCTCCGGTGCCGAGTACCCGCCGGATGCCGTCATGAACCTCGATCCCGTCGACGGTCGCCCGGTCGAGATCGTGATCGACCTCGAGCGGCTGCGGCGCGAGCGGCCCGACGCCGCCTGGTACGACCCCACGCGGCGCGACCTGTGGCGCTTCGGCGCGCTGCTCGCGCTCGACGCCGCCGATCCCGCCGACGCGCGCCACATCGTGAGCCTCGGCGAGGGCGCGACGCCGCTCCTCGACTACGCCGCGCATCCCATCGCGCGCGCAGCCGGGCTCCGGCTGTTCCTCAAGGACGAGGGCCGCGCGCATGCCGGCTACGGCGCGAACCCGACGCAGAGCTTCAAGGACCGCGGCATGGCGATGGTCGTGGCGCAGGCGCGCCGCCTCGGACTCGAGCGGCTCGCGGTGCCGACGCAGGGCAACGCCGGCGACTCGCTCGTGCGCTACGCGCTCGCCGCCGGGCTCGAGGTCGTCGTCGCGATGCCGCCGGACACGCCGCTGCCGATCCGCGGCAGCGTCGCCGCGGCCGCCCTCGCCCATCCGGGCCGCGTCACGCTCGAGCTCGAGGGTCCGACGATCCGCGAGGCCGGCGCGCTGCTGAAGTCCCGCTACGTGCCGCGCGGCTACTTCTCGGTCGCGACCTTCCAGGAGCCGGGCTGGCGCATCGAGGGCAAGAAGACGCTCGGCCTCGAGCTTGCCGAGCCGGCCGCCGGCGAGCGCCGCTGGTCGCTGCCGGATGCGGTGATCTACCCGACCGGCGGCGGCACCGGCGTGCTCGGCATGTGGAAGGCGTGGGCCGAGCTCGAGACGCTCGGCCTCATCGACGGGCGCCGGCCGCGGATGTACTGCGTGCAGAGCGCCGCGACCGCACCGCTGGTCCGCGCCTTCGACGCCGGCGCCGCCGACACGACCGCGGCCGGCGCCGGCGCCACGCTCGCGACCGGCCTCAACGTGCCGGGCGGCGTCGGGCACTTCCGGGTGCTCGAGATCATCCGCGCGAGCGGCGGAGCGGCGCTCGCGGTCGAGGAGCCGGCGATCGCGGCCGAGGTCCGCCGCAGCTGGCGGGAGAGCGATGACTGGCTGAGCCCGGAGGGCGCGGCCGCGCTCGCGGCGCTGCCGGCGCTGATCGAGCGCCGGCTCGTCAAGCGCGGCGAGCGCATCGTCGCGGTCAACACGGGCTCCCTCGAGAAGTACCTGCCGGCGCTTAGGCACCTGCTCGACTGAGCGATCGAAGGAGTTGCCGATGAGTGCCCCGCTGTCGCGCCGTAGGCTGATCGAAGGCACCGTCGCGCTGCCGTGGCTGCTCGCGACGGCCCGCGCGCTCGCGCTCGCGCCCGGCGCGAGGCGGCGGCTCGAGCCCTTCCCGCTCGCGCAGGTGCGCCTCGGCGACGGTGCCGCGCTCGAGGCGCTCGGCGTCAACCGCCGCTACCTGCTCGGCCTCGACCCGGAGCGGCTGCTGCACATGTTCCGGCTGACCGCCGGGCTCGAGAGCCGCGCGGCGCCGCTCGGCGGCTGGGAGGCGCCAGTCAACGAGCTGCGCGGGCACTTCACCGGCCACTACCTGTCGGCGCTCGCGCTGCTCGCCGCGCAGGCCGGCGATGCCGAGGCGGCGGCGCGCGGCCGCTACGTGGTCGGCGAGCTCGCGCGCTGCCAGGCGGCGATCGGCTCCGGCTACCTGAGCGCGTTCCCGGAGGAGCTGTTCGATCGCCTGCGGCTCGACCAGCCCGCCTGGGCGCCGTTCTACACGCTCCACAAGATCATGGCCGGCCTCCTCGACCAGCACGCGCTCGCCGCCGAGCCCGGTGCCTGGCCGGTGCTCGAGCGGCTGGCGGTGTGGGTGGAGCGCTGGGTGCAGCCGCTCGGCGAGGATGCGATGGCGCGCGTGCTCGAGCGCGAGTACGGCGGCATGAGCGAGGTGCTGTACAACACGGCCGCCGCGAGCGGCGCCGAGCGCTGGGCGACGCTCGCCGCGCGCTTCCACCGCGAGCGCATCCTGCGGCCGCTCGCGGCCGGCGTCGACGAGCTGAAGGGCCTGCACGTCAACACGACGATCCCGCAGATCACCGGCGCGGCGCGCGGCTACGAGCTCACGGGCGATCCGCGCCTGCACGCGGCCGCGGAGTACTTCTGGCACACGGTCACCGAGCGGCGCGCGTTCGCGACCGGCGGCAGCAGCAGCGGGGAGAACTGGAACGCGGCGCCCGGGGTTCTGTCGAGCGAGCTCGGCGCCTACACGCAGGAGTGCTGCGTCACCTACAACCTGCAGAAGCTGACGAGGCACGTGTTCGAGTGGACGGGCGATGCGCGCGCGGCGGACTACTACGAGCGCGCCTACTACAACGGCATCCTCGGCGTGCAGCACCCCGCCGACGGCGCCAAGCTCTACTACGTGCCGCTCGCCGACGGCTACTGGAAGCTGTTCGGGACGCCGTTGCACGACTTCTGGTGCTGCACGGGCAGCATGGCCGAGGCCTTCGCGAAGCTCGGCGACAGCATCTACTTCCGCGACGGCGAGGCGCTGTACGTGAACCTGTACGCGCCCTCGGCGCTGCGCTGGCCGGAGCGCGGGCTCGGCCTCGTGCAGGACACGCGCCTGCCGGACGAGACGCGCGTGCGACTCACGGTCGAGGCGAAGTCGCCGACGCGCCTCGCGCTGCACCTGCGCGTGCCGTACTGGGCGCAGGGCGGGCGCGCGAGCCTGAACGGCGCCGCGCTCGCGGGGTTCGCGGAGCCCTCGAGCTACTTCGTGATCGACCGGACCTGGCGCCACGGCGATCGCGTCGAGCTCGAGCTGCCGATGCGCCTGCACGCCGCGCCGCTGCCGGACGACCCCGCGCGCGTCGCGGTGCTGTACGGCCCGCTTGTGCTCGCCGCGCGGCTCGGCACCGACGGGCTGACGGCGGGCTCGCTGCGCGCCGGACCCACCGCGCCGCGCACGGTGCCGGAGTTCCCGCTGCCGCCGGTCGCAGCGCCCGCGCTGCGCGCCGCGGCGGACGACCCCGGCAGCTGGCTCGAGCCCGTGCCCGGCCGGCTGCTCGAGTTCCGCACCCGGCCCGGCCACCCGCCGCTGACGCTCGTGCCGCTCAACCGGCTCTTCGACGAGCGCTACGCGGTGTACTTCCGCGTGATCCCGCCCGCCTGACGCCGCTCGAGGGCCCTTGACAGGTGGTCTTCTCGCAGGTACCTTTCTATATAAAGGTAGCTTCCTGAAATCCATGGACCTCGACGCCAAGTTCACGCCGATCCGCAAGGGCCTGCTCGAGTTCGTGGTCCTGCGGATCGTCAGCGGCACGACCGTGTACGTCGCGGACCTGCTCAAGCGCCTCGCGAGCACCGAGTTCGCGACCCAGGAAGGCACGCTCTATCCCCTCCTCAGCCGGCTGCGGCGCGAGGGACTGGTCGACTACGAGTGGCAGGAGTCGGAGTCCGGCCCGCCCCGCAAGTACTACCGGCTGACGGCGGCCGGCCGCGCCCAGCTCGCCGAGCTCGACGAGTACTGGGCCCGCATCAACAAGACCGTTTCGGACATGGGAAGCTGAGTCATGCGCCGCGTCATCACTGCAAGTCTCAACGGCAACGCGTACCAGATCGAGGACGACGCCTACCAGGTGCTCGCCGCCTACCTCGAGAACGGTGCGCGGGCGCTCGCCAACAACCCCGACAAGGCGGAGATCATCGCCGACCTCGAGCAGGCGATCGCCGACAAGTGCGCGCGCTACCTGAGTCCGCACAAGACGGTGATCGCACGCGAGGAGATCGACCAGGTGCTGCGCGAGATGGGCCCGGTCGAGGGCGGCGAGCCCGCGGCCGCGCCCGCGGGTGCAGCCGCGGGCGCCGAGTCCGCGGCCGGCGCGGCGCCCGGCCCCGGCCCTGCCGCCACCTCGCGCCGGCTCTACCAGATCAGCGAGGGCGCGATTGTCTCTGGCCTGTGCAACGGCCTCGCCGCGTACCTGAACGCGGACGTGACGGTCGTGCGCGTGCTGTTCGTCATCGCGGTGTTCCTGAGCGGCGGCCTCGCGCTGTTCGCCTACCTCGTGCTGATGTTCGTCGTGCCGTACGCGAAGACCTCCGAGGAGCACGCGGCGGCGCGCGGGGTGCCGCTCAACGCGCGGGTGCTGGTCGAGCGCGCCAAGGCGAAGGCCGCGGAGTTCACGAACGGCGATGACTGGAAGAAGTCACGCGCCGAGTGGAAGGACGAATGGCGCCGCACGCGTGCCGAGTGGAAGGCCGAGTGGCGCCGCACGCGCGCCGAGTGGCGCCAGCAGCGGCGCGCACCGCTCGCGAGCCCGCCGCCGCCCTCGGCCGGCCCGGCGCCCGTGCCCTACGCCGCGCACGTGCTGATGGGGCTCGTGCTCGCGGTGCTCGGCATCGTGCTCGCCGTGTTCACGATCGGCTGGGTCATCGCGCTCGTCTCGCTCGTGACGACCCACGCGATCTTCGGCTGGGCGCTGCCGCACGGCGTGCCGTTCTGGCTCGCGATCGTCGTGCTGATCGTCGTCTACCAGATGGTCGCGTGGCCGATCCGGGCGCTGCGGCACGCGGGCTACCGCGGCGGCGACGGCTTCCACGGTCCGGGCGTCGCCGCCTTCGACGGCATCGCGGGGCTCGCGATCCTGGGCGTGCTCGCCTGGTACGGGTACCACCACGTGCCGGCGATCCACGACCTGTTCGACCACATCAGCCGCTTGTGGGACTCGACGCTCGACGTCTGAGCGAAGCTCACGGCCCGGGCGCGGCGAGCACGGCGGCGAGGCGCTCACAGTGCTCGCGGCAGCGCTTGAGCGCGGCCCGCGAGAAGCCGATGTCGAGGTCGGGGATGCTCACGATCCGCACCTCGCGGTCACGACACTCGACCGCCACCAGCTCCCCTTCCGCGAACTTCGAGCTCTGCGTCCACGCCTGCAGCCAGCGGCCGCTTTCCTCGGCGCTGAGCCGCCAGCCGAAGGACAGCGCCGCCGCCTTGAGCCGCGCGTAGTTGACGGCGGCGCTGCTGCGGGTCGGGTAGCAGCGGTAGCGAAGCGCCCGGCGCTGCGTGACGAAGAACAGGAGGCCGAGGCCGCCGGAGGCCAGGACGCCGAACAGCCCCGCCGCCACCATCGCAACGGCATCCTGCCGCCGTGGCAGGAACGCGGCGGTGATCGTGAGCACGGCGCAGAGCGCGACCAGGTACGCGCAGATCAGGGTCGGCGCGTAGTAACGGGTGCGCTCGGCGCCGCGCAGCATCAGTCGCTCGGCGGGCACGGCGCGACTCTACACAGACCTTCGCGGGCGTGACAGCGCCCTGTCACCGGGCTGTCACAAGGCCGTCATACGCTGCCCCCGATCGACCCGCCCGGGTCCGAACGACAACAAGGGGACGCCCCGTGCTCGAGACCCTCGGCATCGATGCGCCGACCGCCGTGCTGCTGTGCCTCGCGATCCTGCTCGCGCTCAGCTTCGAGTTCGTCAACGGCTTCCACGACACGGCGAACGCCGTCGCGACCGTCATCTACACCCATTCGCTGTCGCCGACCCAGGCGGTGGTCTGGTCGGGCCTGTGGAACCTCGCGGGCGTGCTGACCTCCTCGGGCGCGGTCGCGTTCGGGATCGTCGCGCTCCTGCCGGTCGAGCTCGTCATCAACGTCGGCTCCGGGGCCGGCTTCGCGATGGTGTTCGCGCTGCTGCTGTCGGCGATCATCTGGAACCTCGGCACGTGGTACCTGGGGCTCCCGGCCTCGAGCTCGCACACGCTGATCGGCTCGATCGTCGGCGTCGGGCTCATGAATTCGCTGATGAGCCCGGACGCGGCCTTCGGCGACGGCGTCAACTGGGCCAAGGTCGCGGACACGGTCAAGGCGCTGATCGTCTCGCCGGTCGTCGGCTTCATCGCTGCGGCGCTGCTGCTGCTGGCCGCGAAGGCGCTGCTGCGCAAGCCCGAGCTGTACACGGCGCCCGAGGGCACGAAGCCGCCGCCGATCTGGATCCGCGCGCTGCTGGTCCTCACCTGCACCGGGGTCAGCTTCGCGCACGGCTCGAACGACGGCCAGAAGGGCATGGGCCTCATCGTGCTGATCCTGGTCGGCATCGTGCCCGCGACCTTCGCGCTCAACCTCGGCAGCAGCGAGGCGCAGCTGCACGCGCTCGCCGGCGCCTCGAGCAGCTTCTCGCAGGCGCTCGCGGCCCTCCCCGGCCAGGCGGCGGCGCCGGCGGACGAGGCGGGCGTGCACAAGCAGCTGACCCTGTACCTGCGCTCCGGCAAGGTCGAGGCGACGACGCTGCCCGCGCTCGCCGTCGCCAACGCCGCCGTCACGAGGCGCCTCGCGGGCGTCAGCGACCTGCACGCGATGGCGCCGGACACGCGCCGTGCGCTGCGCCTCGATGCCTACCTCGTCTCCGAGACGATCACGCGCATGCAGAAGGCGAAGCAGCTGCCGGCCGCGCTCGAGGCGGCCGGCGCCGGCGCCTACCAGAAGTCGCTCAAGGGGCTCACGAACTTCATCCCGACCTGGGTCAAGGTCGCGGTCGCGCTGGCGCTCGGCCTCGGCACGATGATCGGCTGGAAGCGCATCGTCGTGACCGTCGGCGAGAAGATCGGCAAGGCGCACCTGACCTATGCGCAGGGCGCCTCGGCCGAGCTCGTGGCCTTCGGCACGATCCAGGCGGCGGACGTGCTCGGGCTCCCGGTCAGCACGACCCACATCCTGTCCTCCGGCATCGCCGGCACGATGGTCGCGAACGGCTCCGGCATCCAGCGGGAGACCGTGCGCAACATCCTGCTCGCGTGGGTGCTGACGCTGCCGGTGTGCGTGCTGCTCGGTGCGGCGCTGTTCGGCGCGGCGCTGTTCTTCGTGCTGCGGGTGCTCGGCGTCCACTGACGCCGGTCACCAGCGCAGGCCCTCGATGCGCTTGTCGCGGTGCGCGAGGATCCACTGCGCGTGCTCGGCGAGGCAGGCGTGGCCGAGCGAGCGCAGGATCTCGAGCTTGTGCTCGTGCGAGCCCGGCGCCCGCAGCGCGCGCGCCGCGACGCCGAACAGCGAGCGCATGTAGCGGTACTGGCGCACGAGGCTGCGCTCGGCCATCTCGGACAGGAACACCTCGACGACCGCCGCGTAGACGGTATTGAGCGCGAGGCCCCACAGCAGCACCTCGCGCGCCTTCGACGGCAGCAGCGGCCGCCCGAACCACTCGCCGACGGCGTCGAAGCCGAACAGCAGCGCGATCGTCATGCCGATCGCGAGCAGCACGTGCGTCGCCCGGTCCCAGCGCCTGAGCGTGCGCTCGGCCGCCGCGGCGCGCTGCGTGTAGTAGTGCAGCTGGCCGGTGCCGTTGACCGGGTCGTCGTCGCCGACCCAGGCGGCGAAGGCGTGCGCGAAGCCGCCCTCGAAGTGCGTCGCCGGCGCCATCGCGAGCCTGAGGCTCACGGCGCGCATCGCATCGCGGATCCAGTGCAGCTCGACGTCCTGCTTCTGCAGGAAGCTCTCGTGCGCGAACTCGCCGGAGAACTCGCCGCGCACCCCGGCGATCTCCCAGTAGAAGTCGACCCGCAGCCCCTCGGCGAGCGCGCGGCAGTCGAGGTACTTGCGGTGCCAGCTGCGCCGGTGCGCCCAGCGCGCGAACAGGCCACCGAGCGCGAACACGCCGAGCACGCCGAAGATGCTCCAGGCGGCGTGCGACTCGGCCTTCTCGTGCTTGAAGGTCACGAGCAGAAAGGCCATCAGCGACCACAGCACGTAGCGGGTCGTGACCGCGCGCCGGAAGCAGCGCCGGTAGTGGCTGCCGAGCCAGTCCGCCGCCGTGAACAGCCGGTCGAGGTAGGTCAGGTTCTGCGCGACCGGGTTCGGGCTCGGGATCGAGAGCTTGCGACCATGGCGCTCGATCTCGGCGCCGAAGATGTCGACGTCGCGGTTGAACTCGGCGAAGCGCTTGAGCGGCGTCGTCAGCGCCTGCGGCAGCGACTCGCCGGCCTGCACCTGCGCGCCCGTGAAGCCGGGGACGCTGACCCCGCCCGGCCCGCCGGGGTGGCTGGCGCGCGAGCAGCGGATCTCGAACATCAGGTCGTTGTCCTCGGCCGACAGCAGCGCGTCGCTCGGCATCATGACCGTCTCGTCGGTCGGCACGAGGCCGCGCCGGCGGAACTCGACGACCCGGGCGGTGCCGGCGTGGTGCTCGGTGTCGCGCCCGTCCCAGATCGCGAGCAGCAGCGCGCTGTAGCGCGCGACGATCGCCCCGGCCCGCTTGAACTGGCGGTCGCGGGCGGCGCCCGGCTTGGCGAGCTGCGCCGCGCTCATGCCGGGCGACAGCGGCAGCTCGATGCGCTCCGCGCCCGCGAGCAGGCGGTCGAACAGCGCCTGCTCGCGCGGGTTGGCGAGGTCCGCGCGGCACAGGTCCTTCGCGTACGGCAGCAGCGCCAGGATCGGGATGCCGAGCGAGTCGGCGACGTCGGCCGCGAGCAGGTCGGCGCCGTCGGCCATCGAGCAGAGCAGCGTGACGCGCGCGTCGGCGTCGCAGCGCACGATGTCCTCGAGCACGCCCTGGATCGCGGCGCGGATCGCCGGCAGCTCGGCGTCGACGAGATCGCGGTGGCCGACGACCCCGATCAGGAACGGGATCTTGTACTGCTCGGAGCCGAAGGCGCCGGTGGCGGCATTCATCGTGCGCAGCTTCCCCTAGTGAGCGCTCAGCATCGCCCGGTACTGCGCCAGCCGGGCGTCGTCTCCGGTCGCCGTGTAGAGGCGAATGTTACGCTCAATCGCGTCGTGCCCGAACAGCGTCGGTGCCGGGAACTTCTTCATGACGATCGGCGTGCTGTCCGCGAGCAGCCGCCTCGCCTCCTCGTATCGATGCAGGCCGACGAGGCAGCCACCGCGGACATTGTCGACATACGCTGCCCGCCACGCGTCATCCGGATAGCGCGCCGCGACGATCGGACGCGCTTCGTCGAGCCGGGCCAGGGCGGCGAGGTAACGGCCGGTGTGGCACTCGAGATCGGCGAGGTCGGCGAGGATCGGACCATGCAGGCGGTGCTTGTTGGCGATCGCCGCGGCGAGGCCCTTGTAGTAGAGCGGTTCGGCGGTCTTGTAGTCGCCGAGCGCCGCGTCGGCGAGCGCGAGGTTGCTGAACACGAAGGCCATCTGCGCGTCGGTCTCGACGACCTTCCCGGCCCGAGCCGCCACCGACTGCTCGAGGAGACCGCGAGCTTCGGTGATCTTGCGCTGCTCGAGGAGCACCCTCGCCAGGTTGTTGCGGGTGATCGCAAGGTCGGTGTGCTGATCGCCGAGCACTCGGGCCTCGATGGCGGCAGTGCGCCGGAAGTAGCGCTCCGCGCTCGCGTTGTCGCCGGTCAGATACGCGAGACTGCCGAGCTGGTTCAAGATCTCGGAGGTGCGCGGGTGCAGTTCGCCGGTCGCCGCGAGCTGCGCCGCGAGCGCGCGCTGGAATTCCTGTTCGGCCGCCGCGTAGTGCTTCTCGAACAGATCGCACTGCGCGATTCCCTCGGCCGCGCGCGCGACCAGCTCGGGAGAGACGATGGCCGGCGCCGCGGAAGCCGCCAGCGCGGCCTCGAAGCTGCGTCGCGCCGCGGCGTAGTCGTCGGTGGCGAGCGAAACATCGCCGGCAGCGTCCAGCATGCGCGTGCGCGCCGCCGGCGCTGCGGCCCGTTCGGCGTCGATAAGGCCGCGGGCCCGATCCAGCGCCGCCGTGGCGGCCGGATAGTCACCGCGCTGGTACGCGACTTCCGCCAGGGCCGTCGCCTGGCGGGCAGCCAGCGTCGACGGGAGGCCGGGAATCGCTTGCGCATGGGCGATCAGATCGGCCCCCTGAGTCAGGAGCCCCAGGCTCGTGTAGACCTCGCCGAGCGTCGTCATCAGGTCGGCCCGCACCTCGGGCTCCGCCTTGAGCTGGGCGTCGATCTGCAGTGCGCCTCGGTCGAGCACCTCGAGCGCCGTGATCGAGCGACCGCGCGCCTCGCTGGGATCCGCGGTCGAGAACAGCGACTTCAGGAAGTCGGCCGTGCGTGTCGCCGTCAGCGAATTCTGCTCGGCCAGCCGGCGCTGGCGATCGGCCTCGTTGCGCGCGAGGACGGCCGCGAGCGAGAGCCCCGCCAGCACGATGCAGCCTGCGACGGCGGCCGCCGCGACGAATGCGAGGCGGCGCTGGCGCCGCGCCTGCTCGCGCTGGACCAGCCGGTCGAGCGGAACCCCGAGAAGGCCGGCCACGATCTTGAGCCGTGCGGTGCGCCGGTCGTCCTTGCCCGGTCGCACGTCCGCCGCGAGCGGCTCGCTGGCCGGCCGCGCGGTCACCTCGCCATTCTCGACGACGAACCGCAGCGCCGGCGGGAAGCAGCTCGCGCTCATGGCGCCGGAGGCGGCGCCCGGGTCGCCCGCGACCGTCAGGCACAGAATCTGCGCCGCACGTCCGAGCGCCTTGAACGTGCGGACCTCCTCGTTGACCCAGCGCGAGCGGGCCGCGTCCGGCGAGCCGACGACGATCAGAAAATCCGAGCGCTCGAGCGCGTCGCGCACCGAGGCGGCGAGGTCCGACGAGCTCGGCAGCTCCGCGCGGTCGAGGAAGACCGGCTGGAGCCGCTCGGTGGCGGCGCCTTCGAGGTGCTCGGGGACGTGGTAGGTCTCGATGGCGCGGTGCAGCCACTGCGCCCACGCGCGATCCTTGTGGCTGTAGCTGATGAACGCGACGTAGCGTCCCGTCCGCGCCGCTGCTGAAGGTTCACCGCCCGTCACGCGCCCTCCCCGCGGGCCCCGAGTGTCGGTTTATCTTACATAACGGTCGCGAGCGGCGCGTTTCCGCGCGCGGTGGCAGGCTTGGAGGCGCGGGGCTATATTGAATTCAAGAACAAACGATTCACAGGGGATAAGGACATGAACGGGTTCCATCGTGCATGGACGCGCGCCGGCGTCCTGGCGTTCAGCGGCCTCATGGCCAGCGCCACTGCGGTCGCGGGTCACATCGCGATCGACTTCGGCTACAACCAGAATGACGGGCAGAACTTCCCGTTCACGGCGAGCACCGACACGACCTCGTGCGCGGACGGCTCGTCCCTCGCCGCCTCGTGCATGGTGAACCTCGCCGGCAACCAGTCGAGCACTGCGATCAACCTCGGCTTCAACATCCAGATCGGCTCGAACACTTTCAGCTCGCTGTTCATCAACGAGAACGGCGCCGTGTCCTTCGGCGGCGCGCTGCCGAGCGGCAGCTTCACGTCGGTGAGTTCGCTGTCGGGCCTCATCTCCGGACCGGTGACCGGCGTGATCGCGCCGCTGTACACGGACCTGACGACCAACACGATCGTCAGCGGCCCCGCCGATCCCGGCCAGGAGTCCGGCAGCGTGTTCTACGGCCGCGGCGCGGTGGACCTGAACGGCCCGCCATTCGCCGCCGACGCGTCGGGCGCCACGACGCCCGCGTTCTACGTCGCGTGGATCGATGCGCTTGCGCCGGACGCGACCGCGATCTCGACGCAGCTGCTGATCTACTCGCTCGGCGGCGGGAACTTCGACCTGCGCCTGAACTACGGCCAGAACGACACCGACACGATCGCGGCCAGCGAGGGGCTGGCGGGCTTCGATCTGGGCACCGGGGGCGCGGTTTCCACGACCGGCACGCTCGCGGCGAGCACCGACTACTTCTACCAGTTCCAGAACGGCGTGCTCGCGACCGGCGGCACCACGGGCGGTGGTGGCGGCACGACGCTCCCGGAGCCGTCGACGACCGGCGCGCTCCTGTTCGCGTTCGCGCTGATCGGCGCCTGGAGCTGGCGGATGCGCCGCGCGACGTCCCGCGCCGCTCGCCGCTAGGAAAGACCCAGCCGAAACGTCGGTGGCCGCACTCGCGGCCGCCGGACTTCAATCGAAGCGGTGGAACTCGGCCGTGACGTCGTCGACGGTCGGGTTGGCCTTGGCCTGGCCGTTGATCATCACGGCAGGAATCGTCCCGTTCATGACGAGGAACGCGCGCTCGATTCCCTCGCGGTCCGCGGTCGTGGCGGCGGCGACGCTGTACTGGTTGAGCCGCTGCGTCGGGATGCCCTGCAGCTGCAGCTTCGCCGCCAGCGCATCCGCGCGCTGCGCGCCGTCCGACGGGCAATCAATCGGTGCGAGCACGAGCACCGTGTTCTGCGGCGCGCCGTCCGGCATCCGCACCGGCACGAATCCGTAGGCGTCGCTCACCGCCTGCAGCTTGCGTTCGACCTGGGCGCGTTCATGTGCCTGCCACAGGCGGTGACCGCCCCACGCCGCCACGGCGATCATTGCCATCACTCCGGCCGCCTTCATGGACCTTCGCTCCGCGACGCGCGTCACGCCTCACGGTCACGCTAGCACTAGGCGCCGGGTCGCTCGCGGACCGCCGTCACAGTCGCCTCCGCGCTCAGTCCGGCAGCTTCAGCCTTCGCTGCAGCGCCTGGAAGCGCGGGTCGCCCCGAACGCTGGCGAGCAGCGGGTCGACCTTCAGCCACGATATACCGCCATCGCGCTGCCGCCAGGCGCGCTCCAGCCATGCGAACGTTTCCTCGCGCTGCCCGCGCCAGGCGTGAACCTCGGCGATCTGGTACGCGGCCTGCGGCGAGAAGCGGTCGATCGCTTCGGCGAGCGCGCGGTCCGAGGCGGTCGCGTGACCGAGTGCATGTTCCGCCATCGCCGTGCCCGCCAGGCGGAAGGCGCTGTGTTCGCTCTGCGCGAAGTCGGTCAGCGCCTCGGCGGCGCGCCGGTCGAGAAGCCGCGCCAGCCCGAGGTAATACAGCGCGTACGGCGAGCGCGGGTTCAGTTCGCGGGCCCGCGCCGCCGCTGCCTCGGCCTGACGGAGGTCGCCGGCCACGAGCAGGTCGAGCGCGTTGACCTCCCACGCCGTGCCAGAGAGCGGGTCGAGCTCGAGGGCGCGGCGCGCCTCCGCCAGCGACTCCGGAATCCGCCCGAGACCCGACAGCAGATCGCTGAAGCGCATATGTGCAAGGCTGCTGCCGGGGTCGAGCTTGAGGGCCTGGGCAAAATCCGCGTACGCCCCGCTCCAGTCCCACAACAGCGTGTTGCGGATGGTTCCCCGGGCGAGATAGCCGTCGGCCTCATCGGGCGCGAGGCGGATCGCAGTCTCGGCCGCCTGGACCGCGCGCGTGAATCCGGCGGCGTCGCCGACGCGATCGGCGTCGTAGTCTTCGGCCATCGCGAGGCCGGCGTACGCAGCCGAAAACCCAGGGTCGGCTCGCGTCGCCCCGCGAAACGCCTCGATGGCCAGCCGAAAGCCCTCCTCGGTGCGGCGATTGAGGTATTCCTTGCCAAGCAGGTACTGGTCGTAGGCTTCCGGCACGGCGCTGCGCCGGACCGTCGATATCGCGGCTGGCCCGAGGTGGACCTTGAGCGCGGTGACCACGGCCGCCGCGATGTCATCCTGCACCTTCAGGATGTCGCGGGCGTCGCGGTCGTAGGATTCCGACCACACGTGAAAGCCATCCTGCGCGCGGATGAGCTGCGCCGTGACGCGGACGGTCCGGCCGGCGCGACGGACGCTGCCCTCGAGGACGTTGGCGACGCGCAGCTCGCGGCCGATCGCCGTGATCGGCTCGGGCCGCCCCTTGAAGTAGAACGACGACGTCCGCGCCGGGACGCGCAGGCCATCCACCTTCGCCAGCAGGCCGATCAGTTCCTCCGATATTCCGTCGGAGAAATATTCCTGATCGTGCTTCTCGCTCATGTCGACGAACGGCAGCACCGCGATCGATCGCGCCTCCACCGGCGCGGCGAGGCTCGCGGCACTGGGCGGCGGTGCCGGCGTCGCCTCGCGCCGGTCGCGCCAGTGCAGCCAGCCGAGCGCAGCGATGCTCAGGACGAGCCCGAGACCGAGCGACGACAGCAGCAAGCGCGGCGCGCGCGAACGCCGTGCACCCGGCGCCGGCACGAAGGAATTCGAGGCGGCAGCGCGGGGTGCGACGTGCGCCGCGAGGAGCGCCCTCACGCGGGCGGCGAACGCCGAATAATCGGCGTCCGCGGCCACCCGCGTCCACTGGACCTCGCGGAAACGATCGGGCACGAGCGCCTCCGCATCGGTGGTCGCATCGACGACGACCGGCACCAGGAACGGCATCTCCGAGGCCATCAGGTGCGAGCGGTCTACCGCGAGCTTCCACTCGAGGCGGAAGTAGCCTTCGGGCCGGTCCTGCGTGTGGCGCGAGATGATCGGGACGAACAGCCGGCACGAACGGATCTGCTGGCGGATTCGCTGGTCCCAGGCGTCGCCGCCGCGCAGCTCGCTCTGGTCCAGCCAGACTTCGACGCCCGCTGCGCGCAACGCTTGCGCGAGGTGCGCGGCGTGCGATGCGTCTTGAGTCGCGTAGCTGAGGAAGACCGCCGCCGCGGCTCGCTCCCCGTTCACCGGGTCCGGTTCGGCCACTGTCCCCTCCGTGTGCAGCAGCGCCTACCAGAATGCAGGCGCCGCACGCGTCGTGGCAATCCCGGCCCGGCGCGCCGGCTTGGCCAGTGGTGCGCCCCCGGCGTCCGTGGAGCTCGGCGCCGGGATCGGCTGCGGCCCGGCCGCATCCCGCGCCGAGGAAGCTTCTAGCGGTTCGCCGATCGGGCAAGCCGTCGCATGGCGCGCAGCTGGATGAGCGGCTCGGCGAGCAGCAGCGGAATCGCCCAGCAGGCCCACGCCAGCGTGGTGTCGAGCTGATCGGCCACCGGGTCGGCCGGCACGTGAATCCACCGGCCCAGCCAGGTGGAAGCCAGCCGGAACGTCACGAACGCGAAGGTCACCGTGTAGCTGCGCAGCATCCACTCGCGATGCTGCTCGATGCGCCGCGTGCGAATCGAGTAGAGGGCCATGCCGGTCGTGAGCGCCCACGCGACGCACAGCATGAAGAGTCCGCTGCTGTAGGGCAGATAGCCGCTGGGAATCGTGAAGGCCAGGTAGAAGCCGCCAACGCTCCCGAGCAGGACGGCGACGCCGTAGAGCTTGCCGAGCAGACGGTGTAGCGCGTTGGCGCGATTGGTGAGCCCGAGCCACAGCTGGACGAGGCCGACCGAGATCGCGCAGGCGCCACCGGTGAGGTGCGCGACGAGCCCCAGGCGGCGCGGCCAGTAGTATTCGCCGAACGAGGCCAGCGAATAGTCCGAGAAGTAATGGAATTTCTGGCTGAGAAACCAGAGCAGCGCCGCCGCGAGTGCCGCCAGCAACGCGATCAGCCCGGCATGGGAGCCCGGCGCCCGGGCGGCGGTGAATGTATTCATGAGAGTCCCCTCTCGGAGTTGTTCTTGTTGGGCACGGCCCGGCGTGCCGGACGACATTGTACGCACACCCGGCCGTCGAACCGCCGGACAGTGGCCGCGGCAGGTGCCTCGAGTGGCGGAGAGGGTGGGATTCGAACCCACGAGCCCCGTGAAGGGCCTCCGGTTTTCAAGACCGGTGCAATCAACCGCTCTGCCACCTCTCCGGGGCGCCATTGTCCCGGTGAACGCCCGACCTCGCAACGCGCAGCGGGTGGCAGTGGCGCCGTGTCGGATCCGTCCCGGTCGAGCGACCGTCGAGCGGACATCAAAAAGCAAGACGCCCGCGATGCGGGCGTCTCGGTCGTCAGCGCGAGTCGGCGAGCTTCAGTGCTGGCGCTTGCGGCGCAGGAATCCGGCGCCCGCGAGGCCGAGCGTCATCATCAGCAGCGAGCCCGGCTCCGGCGCCTTGACCGCGTTGAACGTGATCACGTCGGAGCCGGCGACGCCCGGGTAGCCGCCCGGGTTCGTGCTCTCGTCATTGAGCACGTACTGGCCAGCGACGTACGAACCGCCGATGTTGAAATCGTGGCCGGTGCCGCCGTCGGTCGTGAACGAGATGCCGCCGAAGTCCACGAAGCCCGGATTGGCGGTCGACGGGTCGTAGAAGAGGTTGTCGGCGCCGGCATACGGCGAGAGGCCCGTGATGTTGTAGGTCGAGTTGAGCCAGATCGAGCCCGTGGCGCCCGTGACGTTGAACGAATCCGGCTGTCCGCCGGCGCCGCTGACGGTCAGCGTGCCTGAGCCTGAGCAACCGATCGTCACGTCGGTGCAGCTGAGCCACCAGTCGTAGATCGCATCGGCGCGTGCGGCCGGCGCCAGGGCGACCATCGTGGCGGCCGCGACGGTGACGGCGGCGATTCGAGCGAGGCGGTCACGGATCGGCATCGGTTCGTACTCCTTCGGGACTCGTTCCACCGCCGTGCTCGGGCGGCTCTAATTCGATAATCGGGAACCCAATGTGGGTTTCCACGCTTAGCAAGGAGCAAGTTCCGCGCCACTTTCAAAAACGTGGGTTCATTCAAGCCACTGCGCTTTCGCGCGGTTCGAAGCGGTGGCGAGTCCGTAAAGATTTTCGACAAGCCACAGAAAAAGCCCTGTGTTTTGAGGCGTTTCCGGCGCCGATATCCTCACGCGAATGTGACGCGCCTCACAGACGGCGGCTTCGTCCTGGCGGTGAAAGACCGGCTTCGCGGCCACGCGCGGAGCACGTGAGCCTGCGCACCGCGCGGCGCCTCGACGGGCCCGTTCGACTGGGAAGCCCCGCATCCAAAGGCTCGCAGGGATGCGAACGCCGATCGTGCCGGCGGCGCGTGTGGATTGCCCGCGGCCGCGCTCGCGGGAACGCCCCGACCCCTTCGGTGGCTGGAGCTCCGGCGAGTCCTCGAGCCGTCGTCAGCCGGCCGCGGGGCGGCTCGCAGCCTTGAGGTGCTCGATCAAGCGCTGCCGGATCGCCTCGGCTTCCTCCGCCGCGAGGGCGCCGAGCGCGCCGCGCCGCTCCGCCGGAATGTGCGCCGTCGCCTCCCCGGACGCCCCGAACACGAAGTGCTCGAAAAAGCGTCCCCAGGCCGCGCGATGCTCGGCCGGCAGGTCCTTGAGCACGAGCAGTGCATGCAGCAGGCAGTCGACGGGCGAGTTGACGGCGCCGTGGGTGCCGCCCCACCAGTAGTTGATGAGCACGTTGACGACGTCGAGCGACTCGACCTGATGCCACCAGAGCGCCGGGATGTAGATCGCATCGCCCGCCTCAAGCTCGGCGACCTGCGCCGCCGCGAGCGCGGTCCGAAACCGCGGGAAGCGCTCGAAGTCCGGCTTGCCGACATCGACCATCGAGACCGGTGCGGCGGCCGGCGTGAATTCGAGCGGCCCGATGTACAGGTTCGCGATCTGCTCCGGCGGGAACAGCGTGAATCGCCGGCGCCCGGCCACGACGCAGCCGATGTTGTCGCCCTCGTCGACGTGCGGCGGCACGACGATCCGGTTGCCGAGCCAGATCCGCGGCGGCACGGTCTCGGGCAGCAGCGGCAGGCGGTTGGCGGCCAGGAACCCCGGCAGGCACTCGCTGACGAGCGTGCTCTGCACGGCCACCGACGGCGGCTCGGCGAACGCGGCATAGCGCGCGACCTGGTCGATGACCGCCGAGATCGGCAGCTTGTTGCGGATGAAATTGAAACCCTTCAGGTCCGCCTGGTAGAAGACCCGCCGGTCCGTGCCGGGCGGGACCATGACCGCCTTGACCGGGGCGCCGTTGTCGAGGCCGGCGAGGTAGCGGCAGACGGCCTGTGGCGACTCGCGCGCGGCGCGCACGACCGGCCAGTCCGCGACGACCCCGCGCAGCACGGCGGGCCGGTACTCGCTCGCGATCTCGCGCTCGAAGGTGGCGCGACCGACGCCGCGCCACTCGGGGATCGGGGTGGGCGCCGCGCTCAGGGGCGGACCGCCGCGATCCGCTCGAGCCCGCCGAGGTAGGGCCGCAGCGCTTCGGGGATGCGCACGCTGCCGTCGGCCTGCTGGTGGTTCTCGAGGACGGCCACCATCGCGCGGCCGACGGCGACGCCGGAGCCATTCAGCGTGTGCAGGAGCTCGGGCTTGCCCGTCGCGGGGTTGCGCCAGCGCGCCTGCATCCGCCGCGCCTGGAAGCTCTCGCAGTTCGAGACCGACGAGATCTCCCGGTACTTGCCCTGCCCCGGCAGCCACACCTCGAAGTCGTAGGTCTTGGCGCTGCCGAAGCCGATGTCGCCGGCGCACAGCGCCACCACGCGGTACGGGAGCTCGAGCGCCTCGAGCACGCGGCCGGCGTGCCGCGCCATCTCCTCGAGCGCCGCGTACGACTCCTCGGGACGGACGATCTGCACCATCTCGACCTTGTCGAACTGGTGCTGGCGGATCATGCCGCGCGTATCCTTGCCGTGCGAGCCGGCCTCGGAACGGAAGCACGGCGTGTGCGCCACGAACTTGAGCGGCAGGTCCTTCGCCTCGACGATCGAGTCGCGCACCAGGTTCGTCAGCGGCACCTCGGCGGTCGGGATCAGGAAGTACTCCGTCGCGCCCTGCACGCGGAACAGGTCCTGCTCGAACTTCGGCAGCTGGCCGGTGCCGGTCAGCGTCTGGCGGCTGACGAGGTACGGCACGTAGGCCTCGCGGTAGCCATGCTCGCGCAGGTGCAGGTCGAGCATGAACTGCGCGAGCGCGCGGTGCAGCCGCGCGACCTGGTCCTTGAGCACGACGAAGCGCGCGCCGGAAATCCGCCCGGCGGCCTCGAAGTCGATCCCGCCGTCGAGCTCGCCGATCGCGACGTGGTCGCGCGGCTCGAAGTCGAACTGGCGCGGCACGCCGTGCCGGCGGACCTCGACGTTGCCGTGCTCGTCGCGCCCGTCGGGCACGGACTCGTGCAGCAGGTTCGGCAGGCCGAGCGCGAGCTGCTCGACCTCGGCGTGCACGGCCGCGAACTCGGCCTCGGCGGCGGCGAGCTGCGCGCCGAGCGACTCGACCTCCTTCAGCAGCGGCGCGACGTCCTCGCCCCTGCCCTTGGCGATGCCGATCGCCTTGGAGCGCGTGTTGCGCTCGTTGCGAACCTGATCGACGCGGACCTGCGCCGCCTTGCGGCGCTCCTCGAGCGCGCCCAGCGCGGCGAGGTCGAGCGTGAAACCGCGGCGCGCGAGGTTCTCGGCGACGCGTGCAGGTTCGGTGCGGAGCAGCTTCGGGTCGAGCACGCGGGGTCCTCAGGAGTGCGGGCGTTCGGGGGGTTCGGCGGCGGCCGCGCGGCGCCGGGCCAGCGCCTCGCGGATCTTGATCTCGAGGCCGCGTGGCACCGGCTCGTAGTAGGTGCGCGGCGCGAAGCCGTCCGGGAAGTAGCGCTGGCCCACCGCGTGCGCGTCCGGCTGGTCGTGGTCGTAGCGGTAGCCCTTGCCCCAGCCCAAGTCCTTCATCATCCGCGTCGGCGCGTTGCGGATGTGCAGCGGCACCTCGAGCGAGCCCGACTCCTTCGCGTCCGCCTGCGCGGCGCCGAAGGCCGCGTAGACGGCGTTGCTCTTCGGCGCCACGGCGAGGTAGACGATGGCCTGCGCGATCGCCAGCTCCCCTTCGGGGCTCCCAAGGCGGTCGTAGGTCTCCCAGGCCTCGAGCGCGAGCGTCAGCGCCCGCGGATCGGCGTTGCCGACGTCCTCGCTCGCCATCCTGACGGCGCGCCGCGCGACGTAGAGCGGATCGACCCCGCCGTCCAGCATCCGGCACAGCCAGTAGAGCGCCGCATCCGGGTCGCTGCCGCGGACCGCCTTGTGCACCGCCGACATCTGGTCGTAGAACTGCTCGCCGCGCTTGTCGAACCGCCGGTGGCCGCCGCTCGCGACCTCGGTCGCGATCGCGGCGGTGATCGTCGGTGGACCCTCCGCGCCCCCGGCCAGGTCGGCGGCCACCTCGAGGAGGTTTAGCCCGCGGCGCGCATCACCATCGGCTGCCCGGGCGAGGAGCTCGAGCGCCGCCGGCTCGAGCGCGACCCCGCTGCCCGCGAGCCCGCGCTCGCGGTCGGCGAGCGCGCGCTCGAGGAGCGAGGCGATGTCGGCGGGCGTGAGCGCCTTCAGCAGGTAGATCCGCGCCCGCGACAGGAGCGCCCCGTTCACCTCGAACGACGGGTTCTCGGTGGTCGCGCCGATGAACACGAGCGTGCCGTCCTCGACGAAGGGCAGGAACGTGTCCTGCTGGTTGCGGTTGAAGCGGTGCACCTCGTCGAGGAAGAGCACCGTCGGCGTGCCGCTCGCGGCGCGCACGGCGCGCGCCTTCTCGACCACCTCGCGGATGTCCTTGACGCCGGCCAGCACGGCGGAGAGCGCGTGGAACTCGGCCGCGCAGGAGCGGGCGACGAGCCGCGCCAGCGTCGTCTTGCCGGTGCCGGGCGGGCCCCACAGGATCATCGAGTGCAGCGTGCCGCCCGCGATCAGCCGCGACAGCGGCTTGCCGGCACCGAGCAGGTGGCCCTGCCCGACGAACTCCTCGATCGTGCGGGGCCGCATGCGGTCGGCCAGCGGCCGGAAGGGTTCGGGAGGGGCGCCCATCGCGCCATTGTACGTCGGCGCCGCGCGCCGGCCGCGCTCAGCCCTTCGGGCCGATGACGTCGACGCCGGGCGGCGCCGTGAAGCGGAACAAGGACTCGGCGAGCTTGCCGTTCTTCTCGATCCGGGTGAGCTCGACCCGCGTGCGCTGGTTCAGCTTGTTGTCGAACTCGAGGCGCTTGAGCGCGCCGGCGGCGAAGCCGAGCCTGAGCTCCTTGAAGTCGGTGTCATTCTGCTTGGGCACCAGCCGTACCCAGTCGAGCCCGCCGTTGCTGCCCGCGCTCGACACCGTGAAGCCGTCGGTGACCTTCGCCTCGCCCGCGAGCAGCATGGCGGGCGTCTGCGACAGCGTGTCCCTGACCTTGCGGACCGTCGCCTGCTCGAGTTCCGGGTCGTAGATCCACAGCGTCTCGCCGTCCGACACGATCAGCTGCTTGGGCTCGGTGTAGTCCCAGCGGAAGCGTCCGGGGCGCTTGAGGTAGAGCGTGCCGACCGCGTGCTCGACGCTCTTGCCGTCCTTGTCGATGAGCTCCTGCACGAACTCGGCGCGCACCGAGTCGAGCGCGGCGATGGCCTTTTCGACGGTCGCGGCCGCGGCGCTGTCCGCCGCCGTGTCCGCGAAGGCCGGCGCCGCCGCGCCGAGCGCCGCGAGCGCGAGCACCATGCGCCACGCTGAGCGACGGCCCACGTCAGTCCTCCGCCGGCGCCGGCGCGAGCACCTCGCGCGAGCCGTTCGGCTGCAGCGGCCCGACCAGCCCCGCCGCCTCCATCGTCTCGACGAGGCGCGCCGCGCGGTTGTAGCCGATCTTCAGGCGCCGCTGGATGCCGGAGACGGAGGCCTTGCGAGACTCGAGCACGATCTTGACGGCCTCGTCGTAGAGCGCGTCCTGCTCGGAGTCGGCCGCGGCGCCGCCCTCGCCGTCCTCCGACGCGAGCCCCGGGATCGGGCCGCGCGGGCCGTCGAGGATCTCCTCGATGTAGTCGGGCGCGGCGCCGCGCAGTGCGTTGACGACCCGGTGGACCTCCTGGTCGGACACGAAGGCGCCGTGCACGCGGTTCGGCACCGACGTGCCGGGCGGCAGGTACAGCATGTCGCCGTGGCCGAGCAGCGACTCGGCGCCGCCCTGGTCGAGGATCGTGCGCGAGTCGACCTTGGCCGAGACCTGGAAGGCGATGCGCGTCGGGATGTTCGCCTTGATGAGGCCGGTGATGACGTCGACCGAGGGGCGCTGCGTCGCGAGGATCAGGTGGATGCCCGAGGCGCGCGCCTTCTGCGCGAGCCGCGCGATCAGCTCCTCGACCTTCTTGCCGACGATCATCATGAGGTCGGCGAGCTCGTCGATCAGCACGACGACGTAGGGCAGCGGCTCGCAGTTCGGCACGTTGCCGGTCTCATCGAGCAGCCCCTGCTCGCCCGCCTGCAGGCGCTGCTGCAGGATCGGGTCCGGCAGCGGCTTGCCGGCATCGGCGGCGTCCTTGACCTTGCGGTTGTAGCCGCCGATGTTGCGCACGCCGAGCGCCGCCATCAGCTGGTAGCGGCGCTCCATCTCGGCGACGCACCAGCGCAGCGCGTTCGCCGCCTGCTTCATGTCGGTCACGACCGGCGCGAGCAGGTGCGGGATGCCCTCGTAGACCGAGAGCTCGAGCATCTTCGGGTCGATCATGATGAGGCGGACGTGCTCGGCGGTCGCCTTGTAGAGCAGCGACAGCACCATCGCGTTCAGCCCGACGCTCTTGCCGGAGCCGGTCGTGCCCGCGATCAGCAGGTGCGGCATCTTCTGCAGGTCCGCGACCACCGGGTGGCCGCCGATGTCCTTGCCGAGCGCGAGCGCGAGCGGCGATGCCACCTCGTCGTAGGCGCGCGACTTCAGGATCTCGCCGAGCGTCACGAGCTCGCGCTTCTCGTTCGGGATCTCGAGGCCGACGACGCTCTTGCCGGGGATGACCTCGACGACGCGCACGCTGATCGCCGACAGCGCCCGGGCGATGTCCTTCGCGAGGCCCGAGATCTGGCTGACCTTGACGCCGGGCGCGGGCCTGAGCTCGAAGCGCGTGACCACGGGCCCCGGGTGGACCGCGACGACCTCGACCTCGACGCCGAAGTCGCGGAGCTTGAGCTCGACCAGCCGCGACATGGCCTCGAGGGTCTCGGCCGAGTAGCCCGCCTCGCGCGGCGGCGCGTCATCGAGCAGGCTCAGCGCCGGCAGCTCCTTGGAGGCCGGCTTGTCGAAGAGCACCACCTGGCGCTCCTTCTCGACGCGCTCGCTCTTCTCGATGACCGGGATCGCCGGCTCGATGCGCGGCGGCGGCCGGAACTCCGCCTTCTTCTTCTCCTCGCGCGCCGCCTCCTGGCGGACCGCCTTGTTCTCGCGGCCGGCGCTGCGGTCGCGGCGCTGCGCGAGGCGCGACTTGAGCCAGCCCTGCCCGGACAGGATGCCGTGGCCGAGCAGGTCCATGACCCGCAGCCACGAGACGCCCGCGAACAGCGAGACACCCGCGAACCAGAAGCCGAGCAGCAGCAGCGTCGCGCCGAGGAAGCTGAAGCCGCGCGCGAGGCCGTGGCCGACGAGGTCGCCGAGCACGCCGCCCGCGGTCGAGGTGTAGCGCCCGCTCGCGAAGTGCAGCGTCGCGATCCCGGCGCTGGTCGCGAGCGTCAGTACGAAGCCGGCGAGCCGGAACGCGAGGTTCGCGCGCGAGGGCACGGCGGCCGCGGGCGGACGGAAGAGCGTCCAGCCGGCGACGGCCAGCATGACCGGGAACAGGAACGCGGGCGCGCCGAACAGGGCGAGGAAGAGGTCGGAGGTCCACGCGCCGATCGGGCCGATCCAGTTCGCGACGCGTCCCGGGTCGCCGGTGTTCGTGAAGCTGCGGTCCGCCGGGTCGAAGCTCAGCAGCGCGAGCACGAGCACGAGCGCGAGCGCGCCGAACACGAACAGCGCGCCCTCCCGCAGGCCGCGCACGACGGCCGCATGCAGGCGCGAGCCCTTCGCCGAACCGAGCGCTTCAGCCATGATTGTGTACTGGATTAGAAAACACGCTTAAATACATGATACTCAACAATTACCTGCTCTGTCACTCGCAGTGCAGCGAGTCCGGCGCGCCGACGCGTTTTTTCCTACCATGGGCGCCTCGAACGCCGTTCACGAGGGCCCGATGACCGCCGCGCGCCACGCCCGACTCCTGATTCTCGGCTCCGGCCCCGCGGGCTACAGCGCCGCGGTGTACGCCGCGCGCGCCAATCGCCAGCCGCTCCTCATCACCGGCGTCGAGGTCGGCGGCCAGCTGATGACGACGACCGAGGTCGACAACTGGCCGGGCGACGTCGAGGGCCTGCTCGGGCCCGCGCTCATGGAGCGCCTGCGCAAGCACGCCGAGCGCTTCAGCACGCAGATCGTGCAGGACCACGTCCAGTCCGTCGACCTGTCGTCCCGCCCCTTCCGCCTGGTCGGCGACGGCGGCCGCTACACCTGCGACGCGCTCATCATCGCAACCGGCGCCTCGGCGCGCTACCTGGGCCTGCCCTCGGAACAGGCCTTCCGCGGCAAGGGCGTCTCCGCCTGCGCCACCTGCGACGGCTTCTTCTACCGCAACCAGGACGTGGCGGTGGTCGGCGGCGGCAACACGGCGGTCGAGGAGGCGCTTTACCTCACCAACATCGCGCGCCACGTCACGCTCGTGCACCGGCGCGACAAGCTGCGCGCCGAGAGGATCCTGCAGGACCGCCTGCACGAGCGCGCGCGCGCCGGCAAGGTCGCGTTCGCGTGGAACCACGAGGTCGAGGAGGTGCTCGGCGATGCGACGGGCGTCACCGGCCTGCGGCTGCGCGCGAGCGAGGGCGGCGCGAAGCGCGACCTCGCGCTGACGGGCGTGTTCATCGCGGTCGGCCACACGCCGAACACGCAGCTGTTCGAGGGCCAGCTCGAGATGCGCGGCGGCTACATCGTCGTGCGCACCGGGCTCGACGGTGAGGCGACGGCGACCAGCGTGCCGGGCGTGTTCGCGGCCGGCGACGTCGCCGACCACGTCTATCGCCAGGCGGTCACCTCGGCCGGCACCGGCTGCATGGCCGCGCTCGACGCCGACAAGTACCTCGAGCGGCTCGACGCCGGCCACTGAGGCGGGGCGCGTGGACACCGGCGCGCTGCTGACCGCCCGCCACGCCTCGATCGACGCCGTCGACCCGGGCGCCTGGGATGCGCTCGAGCAGGGCGGCGTGCCGTTCCTGCGCCACGGCTTCCTGGCCGCGCTCGAGCACACCGCCGCCGTCGGCGAGGGGACCGGCTGGACGCCGGCGATCGTGACCGCGCACGAGGGCGCGCGGCTCGTCGGCGCGGTGCCGCTCTACGAGAAGACCCACTCGTGGGGCGAGTTCGTGTTCGACTTCAGCTGGGCGCAGGCCTACCACCGGCACGGCCTCGCCTACTACCCCAAGCAGATCGCGGCGACGCCGTTCACGCCGGCGACCGGGCCGCGCTTCCTCGTCCATCCCGAGGCCGACGCAGCCCGCGTGCGCCGCGCGCTGCTCGCGGCGATCCCGCTCGAGGAGGCCTCCTCGCTGCACGTTCAGTTCGCGCCGGCCGCGGAGGCCGCCTGGCTCGAGGCCGAGGGCTTCCTCGCGCGCCTCGACTGCCAGTTCCACTGGTACAACCGCGGCTACGCCGACTTCGATGCCTACCTCGCGAGCTTCACGGCCGAGAAGCGCAAGAAGGCGCGGCGCGAGCGACGGCGCGTGCAGGAGGCCGGCGTGCGCTTCGAGTGGCGGGGCGGCGCGGCGCTCTCGGCGGCCGAGTGGCAGCGGGTGTACGCGCTGCACGCGGCGACCTTCCACCGCCACGGGCACGAGCCGTACCTCAGCCTGCGCTTCTTCCGCGAGGTCAGCCGCGCGCCCGCCACCGAGCCGGCGGTCCTGCTCGCCTGGCACGGCCGCGAGATCATCGCGACCGCGATCTTCTTCCGCGGACGCGAGGCGCTTTACGGCCGCTACTGGGGCGCGGCCGGTGACTACCACAGCCTGCACTTCGAGGCCTGCTACCACCAGGGCATCGAGCTGTGCATCGCCGAAGGGCTGCAGCGCTTCGAGCCCGGCACGCAGGGCGAGCACAAGATCGCCCGCGGCTTCACGCCGACGCTCACGCACTCGGCGCACCGCATCCACGACACGCGCTTTCGCGCCGCCATCGAGCGCTACCTCGCCGAGGAGCGCGTCGCGATCCGCGCCTACGCCGAGGAGGCCGGGCAGCACGTGCCGTTCCGCCACCGCGACGAGCTCCCCGACCCCGCCGGCGGATGAGCGCGACGATCCCGTGGCTGTCGCCGGCCGATCCGCCGTCGGCACTGCCGAACCCCTCGCTCGCGCGCGAGGAGCCGAACGGCCTCCTGGCTGCGGGCGGGGCGCTGACGCCCGAGTGGCTGCTCGGCGCCTACCGGCGCGGCATCTTCCCGTGGTTCTCGCGCGGCCAGCCGATCCTGTGGTGGTCGCCGGACCCGCGCTGCGTGCTCGAGCCCGGGCGGCTCGCGATCTCGCGGAGCCTGTCGCAGTCGATCCGCAACCGCGGCTACGAAACCCGCCTCGACAGCGACTTCGCGGCCGTGATCGAGGCCTGCGCGGCGCCCCGGCCGGGCGCCGACGGCACCTGGATCACGCCCGCCATGCGCCGCGCGTACCTCAAGCTGTTCGAGCTCGGCCACGCGCACGCCGTCGAGACCTGGAAGGACGGCGAGCTGGTCGGCGGCCTGTACGGGGTGCGGGTGGGGCGGGTGTTCTGCGGCGAGTCGATGTTCTCGCGGGCCCGCGACGCCTCGAAAGTCGCGCTGGCGCGACTCGCCGAGCATGCCGTCGGCACCGGCATCGAGCTGATCGACTGCCAGCTGCCGACCGAGCACCTTGCGAGCCTCGGCGCCGTGGCCATCCCGCGCGCGGAGTTCCTAAGGCGCCTCGCGGCGCTGGTCGACGCCTGAGGGCGGACCGCGGCCGTCGCGCGCCCGCCACAAGCGGTTTGCGTGCCCAGCGCCCTTTCGGCACAATGCGCCGCCTCGGAGCCACCCGGTACCTGCATGTCGAAAGAGGAAGCGATCCAGATGGAAGGCGAGGTCGTCGAGACCCTGCCGAACACGACCTTCCGGGTGAAGCTGAAGAACGGCCACGTCGTCACTGCGCACATCTCCGGCAAGATGCGCAAGAACTACATCCGCATCCTGACCGGCGACGTTGTGACCGTCGAGATGACGCCCTACGACCTCAGCAAGGGCCGCATCGTCTACCGCGGCCGCTGAGCGCGCCCCGCCCCGCTACTTGAGCAGCGCCGGCTCCTCGAGCCCGCGCGAGTCGAGCTTCAGGCCCTCGCCGTCCGCGGCCACCGTGACCGAGACCGTGCCGCCGCCGACCAGGCGCCCGAACAGCAGTTCCTCGGCGAGCGGCCGCTTGATGCGCTCCTGGATCAGGCGCGCCATCGGGCGCGCGCCCATCTTCGGGTCGTAGCCCTTCTCGGCGATCCAGCGCCGCGCGGCGTCGTCGACGCTGAGCTGCACGCCCTTCTGCTCGAGCTGCGCCTCGACCTCGAGGATCAGCTTGTCGACGACCCGCTCGATGGTCGCCGGCGCGAGCGCCGCGAACTGCACGACCGCATCGAGGCGGTTGCGGAACTCCGGCGCGAACATGCGGCGGATCGCCTCCATGCCGTCGCTCGAGTTGTCGCCCGCGACGAAGCCGATCGGCGCCCGCGCCATGTCGGCGGCGCCGGCGTTGGTCGTCATGACGATGATGACGTGGCGGAAGTCCGCCTTGCGGCCGTTGTTGTCGGTCAGCGTGCCGTGGTCCATGACCTGCAGCAGCAGGTTGAAGACGTCCGGGTGCGCCTTCTCGATCTCGTCGAGCAGCAGCACCGCGTGCGGGTGCTTGGTGATCGCCTCGGTCAGCAGGCCGCCCTGGTCGAAGCCGACGTAGCCGGGGGGCGCGCCGATCAGCCGCGAGACCGTGTGCCGCTCCATGTACTCGGACATGTCGAAGCGGATCAGCTCGACGCCGAGCGCGAGCGCGAGCTGGCGGGTGACCTCGGTCTTGCCGACGCCGGTCGGGCCGGCGAACAGGAAGCTGCCGACGGGCTTGCGCTGGTCGCCGAGCCCGGAGCGCGCCATCTTGATCGCCGCGGCGAGCGAGTCGATCGCCGGGTCCTGGCCGTAGATGACGAGCTTCAGGTTGCGCTCGAGGTTCTTGAGGACCTCCTTGTCGGAGGTCGAGACCTGCTTCGGCGGGACGCGCGCGATCCGCGCCACGACCGACTCGATGTGCTCGACCGTGACCCGCTTGGCGCGCGTGCCGACCGGCTGCAGGCGCAGGTTCGCACCCGCCTCGTCGACGACGTCGATGGCCTTGTCCGGCAGGTGCCGGTCGTTGATGTAGCGCGCGGCGAGCTCGGCGGCGGCGGCGAGCGCGTCGTCTTCGTACTGGATGCCGTGGTGCTCCTCGAAGCGCGTCTTCAGGCCCTTCAGGATCTCGACGGTCTCGGCGATCGAGGGCTCGGTCACGTCGATCTTCTGGAAGCGGCGCGCGAGCGCGTGGTCCTTCTCGAAGATGCCGCGGTACTCGTTGTAGGTCGTCGAGCCGATGCAGCGCAGCTCGCCGTTCGCGAGCACCGGCTTGATCAGGTTCGAGGCGTCCATGACCCCGCCCGAGGCGGCGCCGGCGCCGATGACGGTGTGAATCTCGTCGATGAACAGCACCGCGCCCGGGATCTTGCGCAGCTCCGTCAGCACGCCCTTCAGGCGCTTCTCGAAGTCGCCGCGGTACTTCGTGCCGGCGATCAGCGAGCCCATGTCGAGCGAGTAGATCGTGCAGTCGGTCAGCACGTCCGGGACCTTGCCCTCGACGATCATGCGCGCGAGGCCCTCGGCGATCGCGGTCTTGCCGACCCCTGCCTCGCCGACGTACAGCGGGTTGTTCTTGCGCCGCCGGCACAGGATCTCGATCGTGCGCTCGACCTCGAGGCGCCGGCCGATCAGCGGGTCGATGCGCCCGTCGCTCGCGAGCTTATTCAGGTTCGTGCAGTACTTGTCGAGCGCGCTGCCCTGCTGCTCGCCGTCGCCGCGCTCGGCGGCCTCGGTGCCCGGCGACTCCTCGCGCTCGCCGCCCTCGTCCTTGACCTTCGAGAGGCCGTGCGAGATGAAGTTCACGACGTCGAGCCGCGCCACGTCCTGCATGCCGAGCAGGTAGGCGGCGTGCGACTGCTTCTCGCTGAAGATCGCGACCAGCACGTTCGCGACGCTCACTTCCTTCTTGCCGCTCGACTGCACGTGGAACACCGCCCGCTGCAGCACGCGCTGGAAGCCGAGCGTCGGCTGCACCTCCCGGTCGTCCTCCGGCGAGAGCTTCGGGGTCGTGTCGGCGACGAAGGTCTCGAGGTCGCGGCGCAGCTTCACGAGGTCGGCGCCGCAGGCGCGCAGGATCTCGCGCACGCGCGGCGTGTCGAGGATCGCGAGCAGCAGGTGCTCGACGGTCATGTACTCGTGGCGCGCTTCGCGCGCGCCCTGGAAGGCATTGTTGAGGCAGAACTCGAGTTCGCTGGACAACACGGTTGGGTGATCCTCGCTTAGCCGGCCTCTTCCATCGTGCACAGCAGCGGATGCTGGTGCTGCCGAGAATACGCCGTTACCTGCGCCACCTTCGTCTCGGCAATCTCAAAAGTGAACACACCGCACACGCCCCGGCCCTTCGTGTGGACTTCCAGCATGACGCGGGTCGCCTTCACGCGGTCCATCGCGAACACGCGCTCCAGCACGTCGACGACGAATTCCATGGGCGTGTAGTCGTCATTGATCAGCAATACTTGAAACAGCGGCGGCCGCTTCAGGCGCGGTGCCGCCTCCTCCACCACCAGACTGTGGCCGGGCTCGTGGCGGGCGTCGGGATCTTTCGGCTGGTCGGGGTCCATGCGCTCGGGGTCGGGCGGCCGCGCGGCCACGGGACCGCGGCGCGCCATCCCAGCCTTTATAGGGTTGCATGCCGCCCAAGACAAGCCACCAGTCGAGCAACTGACCGCACCGGCGCGCGAAGGTTCGCGGCCGTGCGCTTGTGACCGTCGCCGGGCACCCCGTATCATCGGCGGATGACTGCCGCGCGACCTGCCGGGGCGCCCGATTCCGACGCCGCGCGCGCGCACGGCGCTGGCCGGGCGCGCGCGGGCCGCCGCCCATGACCCCAGGCTCGGCGGTCGCCGACCGGCTCCGCCGACTGGTGGCGCCGGACGCGGCCGGCGGCCGAGCGGCCGCCCTGCCGCAGTTCGTGCTGCTCGCGGCCGTCGCGCTCCTCGGCGGCCAGCTCGCGCTCCTCCTCTGGCACCTGATCCCCGGCGCCGCCCGTCCGCCGCCGCCGGCCGTCCGTCCGACGGCGATGGGCGCGACCCCGAGCGCCAGCGACATCACGCAGGCCTACCTGTTCGAGCGCGACGCGCCGGTCGCCGCCGGCGGCCCGGCGCCGGCCGCGAACGTGACGCTCGTGCTCACCGGCACGCTCGCGGTGCGCGACCCCGAGCAGGGGCTCGCGATCCTCGGCGAGACCGCGCAGGCCGCGAAGCTCTACGCGGTCGGTTCGGTCCTGCCGGGCGGACGGCGCCTCAACAAGGTCTATGCCGACCACGTGCTCCTCGAGCACGACGGCGTGCTCGAGTCGCTGCAACTGCCGCACGCGAGCGTCGGCCGCGGCGGCCCGGTGCTCGCCGCCGTGTCGCCGGGCGGCAACAGCGGGGAACCGCCCCTCTCCGACAGCGTCCAAAAGCTGATCGCTCAGGGGCCGGAGGTCATTGGTGAGGTGCTGCGCCCGATGCCGACCTACGTGAGCGGCCAGCTGAAGGGCTTTCGCGTCTATCCGGGCCGCAACCGCGCCAAGTTCGAGCAGCTGCAGCTGCATGCCGGGGACCTCGTGACCGCCATCAACAACGTGCCGCTGACCGACCCGGCGCGCGGCATGGAGATCCTGCGCTCGCTCGGCTCCGCCGGCGCCGCGCAGGTGACGGTCGAGCGCGGCGCGACGACGCAGCAGCTGATGATCGACGCCGCCGCGATCGCCGGGCTCGGGCAGGCGAACAGCGACGCGCCCGCGCCGCCGGCGCCGCAGAACCCGAACCCCAACCCGACCCAGAATCCCGAGTGATGAGCCCACCCTCCCCGGCCGGCGCGCCGGCCGCCCGAGCACCTGCATGAAACCGACGTTCGCCCCCCGACTCACGCTCGGCCTCGCGGCCCTCGTGCTGTGCTCCGCCGGCCTCGTCAGCGCCGCGCCGCCGACCGCGGCCTCGCAGGCGATGATCACGCCGAACTACAAGGACGCCGACCTCGGCCAGATCGTCGAGGCCGTGAGCCAGGTGACCGGCAAGAACTTCATCATCGACCCGCGCGTCAAGGCGCAGGTCACGATGCTGTCCTCGACGCCGATGAGCCCGGCGGCCTTCTACGAGGCCTTCCTCGCGATCCTGCAGGTGCACGGCTTCGTCGCGGTGCCGGCCGGCGCCGTCTACAAGATCGTGCCGGACGTGAACGCCCGGCAGATGCCGGGCAACGACGTGCCCGAGCGGGTCACGGGCGGTGACGAGCTCGTGACGCAGGTGGTCGCGCTGCGCAGCGTGAGCGCGTCCGTGCTCGTGCCGATCCTGAGACCGCTGATCCCGCAGTACGGCAACCTCGCCGCCTACGCGCCCTCCAACGTGCTGATCATCTCCGACCGCGCCGCCAACGTGAACCGGCTGCTGCGGATCATCGAGCGCATCGACCAGCAGAGCGATGAGGACATCGAGGTCATCCGCCTCGAGCACGCCTCCTCCGCCGAGATCGTGCGCGTCGTGAACTCGCTGAACCAGGCCGCCGGCGGCGCCGAGGCCGGCGCGCAGGTCAAGCTCGTCGCCGACGAGCGCACCAACAGCGTACTGATCTCGGGCGAGCGCTCGCAGCGCCTGCGCCTGCGCGCGCTGGTCGCGCACCTCGACACGCCGCTCGAGCGCGGCGGCGGCACGGTCGTGCGCTACCTGAAGTACGCCGATGCCGAGAAGCTCGCGAAGAGCCTCAAGGAGCAGATCCAGGCGGCGAACGCCGCCGCCGGCGCCGGCACCGCCGGTGCCGCCGCGCAAGGCGTGCAGGCGCAGCAGGACAAGAGCACGACGATCTGGGCGGAGCCGACCACGAACGCGCTGATCATCACCGCCGGCCCCAAGATGATGCGGCAGATCAACGACGTCGTGGACCGGCTCGACATCCGCCGGCCGCAGGTGCTGGTCGAGGCGATCATCGTCGAGATCTCCGGCAACAAGGAGGCCGACCTCGGCATCAACTGGCTGCTCAATGGCAACGGCACCAACGTCGGCGCCGGCGGCTTCGTCTCGCCGGTCGGCGGCACCAGCATCGCCGACATCGCCGGCGCTGCGCTCAACACCGCGGCGATCACCTCGGCCTCGGTGCCGACCGGCACGACCTTCGCGCTCGGGCGGCTCGCGAAGACCGGCGTCGACTTCGCCGCGGTGCTGCGCGCGGTGAACGGCATCTCGAACACGAACATCGTCTCGACGCCGAGCGTCACGACGCTCGACAACCAGGAGGCGACGATCAAGGTCGTCTCCGAGGTGCCGTTCCTGACCGGCCAGTACGCGAACACGACCGCCTCCCAGACCGGCGCGACCGGCAGCGTCGGCGTCGTGAACCCCTTCCAGACGATCACCCGCCAGGACGTCGGCACGATCCTCAAGATCACGCCGCAGATCACCGACGACGCGACGATCCTGCTGAAGATCGACCAAGAGGTGTCGAGCCTCGCGCAGGGCACGCAGGGCGCGGTCGACCTGATCACGAACAAGCGGCAGGTGTCGACGCGCGTGCTCGCCGGCGACGGCGAGGTCATCGTGCTCGGCGGCCTGATCGAGGACAACCTGCTCGAGGGCGAGCAGAACGTGCCGTTCCTGTCGAAGATCCCGCTGCTCGGCCAGCTCTTCAAGGTGCGCAACACCACGAAGACCAAGACCAACCTGCTGATCTTCATCCGCGCCAAGATCCTGGTCGATGCCGCGCAGATCGCGACCGAGACCGAGGCCAAGTACAACTACGCGCGCGACATCCAGAAGTCGCGCGGCAAGGGCGACGCGCAGCTGCTGCCCGGCGAGCACCAGCCGACGCTGCCGGACCTGAGGGACCTCGCGCCGCCGCCCGGCTCGCAGGCGGTGCTGCCGAAGTCGGGCGGCCGCTCGACGCCGCTGCCGGCGGCGCCGGCCGCCCCGGTGGCGCCCGCCAAGGCGGACGAGACCACCGGGCTCCTGCCCGGGGCGAGCGTGCCGCCAGCGACGACGCCGCTGCCGCGCTCGCAGGTACCGCCGCCGAGCGACGGCGCCGCGCCGCCGCCGGCCCCGGCGCCGGACGCGACGCCGCCCAAGGGCGCGCCGTGAGCACGGCGCCGCGCGAGCTCGCCCCGGGCCCCGAGCGGCGCCTCGCGTACGCCTTCGCGCGACGGCACGGGATCCTGTGCCGCGGCATCGAGGGCGGGCGCGCCGACGTCGTCGTGCGGACCGGCGCCGATGCGCAGGCGATCGCCGAGGCGCGGCGCTTCTTAGGCGCGCGGCTCGCGATCGAGCGGGTCAGCGACGAGCGCTTCGAGGAGCTCCTGCAGCGGTCCTACGAGGGCGGCAACAACGCCGCCGCCGAGGCCGCCGAGGGTCTCGAGGGCGACACCGACCTCGCGCACATCGCCGAGGAGCTGCCCGAGCCCTCCGACCTGCTCGAGAGCGAGGACGACGCGCCGATCATCAAGCTGATCAACGCGGTCCTGACCCAGGCGGTGCGCGAGAACGCCTCGGACATCCACATCGAGCCCTTCGAGAACCGGCTCGTGATCCGCTTCCGCGTCGACGGCGTGCTGCGCGAGGTGCTGCAGTCGCGCCGGGCGCTGTCGCCGATCGTCGTGTCGCGCATCAAGGTCATGTCGAAGCTCGACATCGCCGAGAAGCGCCTGCCGCAGGACGGGCGCATGTCGCTCAGGGTCGCCGGCCGGCCGGTCGACGTGCGCGTCTCGACGATCCCGGCCGGGCACGGCGAGCGGGTCGTGCTGCGGCTCCTCGACAAGCAGGCCGGCCGCCTCGACCTCGGCTCGCTCGGCATGGATCCGCTGACCCAGCAGAACATGGACGAGCTGATCCACAAGCCCTACGGGATCATCCTGGTCACCGGGCCGACCGGCTCCGGCAAGACGACGACGCTGTACGCGGCGCTCGAGCGCCTGAACGACAACACCAGCAACATCATGACGGTCGAGGACCCGATCGAGTACTACATCGACGGCATCGGCCAGACGCAGGTCAACACCAAGGTCGAGATGACCTTCGCGCGCGGCCTGCGCGCGATCCTGCGCCAGGACCCGGACGTCGTCATGGTCGGCGAGATCCGCGACATCGAGACCGCGCAGATCGCGGTGCAGGCCTCGCTGACCGGCCACCTCGTGCTGTCGACGCTGCACACGAACACCGCCGTCGGCGCGATCACGCGCCTCAGGGACATGGGCGTCGAGCCCTTCCTGCTGTCCTCGACGCTGCTCGGCGTGCTCGCGCAACGCCTCGTGCGCGTGCTCGACCCGGACACGCGCGTGCCGCAGCCGGTCGGCGCCTACGAGCGCAAGCTGCTCAACCTCGCGCCCGACGAGCCGGCGACGATCTACCGCGCCGGCGCCGGCAACGGCAACGGCACCGGCTACCGCGGCCGCACCGGCATCTACGAGCTCGTGATCGTCGACGACGCGATGCGCACGCTGATCCACGACGGCGCCGGCGAGCAGGAGATGGAGCGGCACGCGCGCCACGCGACCCCCTCGATCCGCGACGACGGCCGGCGGCGCATCCTGGCGGGCGCCACGACGCTCGAGGAAGTGCTGCGCGTCACGCGCGAGGACTGAGCGGGCGCGCTCATGCCGGCCTTCGAATACACCGCGCTCGACAGCGCCGGCCGCGAGCAGCGCGGCATTCTCGAGGGCGACACCGCCCGCCAGGTGCGCCAGCTGCTGCGCGAGCAGGCGCTCTTGCCGGTCAGCGTCGGCGAGGTCACGCAGACCGAGGCCAGGCGCTCGCGCGCGGCGTTCTCGCTGCGCCGCGGCATCTCGGCGAGCGACCTCGCGATGCTGACCCGCCAGCTCGCGACGCTGTCGCGGGCCGGCCTGCCGCTCGAGGAGGCGCTGCTCGCCGTCTCGCAGCAGACCGAGTCGCCGCGCGTGCAGGCGATCGTCTCGGGCGTGCGGGCGCGGGTGCTCGAGGGCCGCTCGCTGGCCGACGGCCTCGCCGCCTTCCCGCAGGCCTTCCCCGAGATCTACCGCTCGACCGCCGCCGCCGGCGAGCAGTCGGGCCGCCTCGACACGGTCCTCGAGCGGCTCGCCGACTACACCGAGAACAGCCAGCAGCTGCAGAGCCGCATACGCAATGCGCTCGTCTACCCGGTGCTGCTGTCGGTCGTGAGCCTCGCGATCGTCTCGCTGCTGCTCGGCTACGTCGTGCCGGTGGTCGTGAACGTCTTCAAGGCCGGCAAGCAGCAGCTGCCGCTGCTGACGCGCGCGCTGATCGCGATCAGCGACGGCTTTCGCAACTGGTGGTGGCTGCTGCTGCTGCTCGGCATCGCGCTGTGGTGGGGCGTGCGCAAGCTGCTCGAGGACCGCGCGGTCAAGAGCCGCTGGCACCGCACCCAGCTCAGGCTGCCGCTCTGGGGCCGCGTGCTGCGCGGCGTGAACTCGGCGCGCTTCGCGCGCACGCTCTCGATCCTGACCGCGAGCGCGGTGCCGGTGCTCGAGGCGCTACGGATCGCGGGCGAGGTGGTCTCCAACCTGCCGATGCGCGACGCCGTCGCCGAGGCGGCGGTCAAGGTGCGCGAAGGCGCGCCGATCGCGAAGTCGCTGTCCGCCTCGAAGCTGTACCCGCCGATGCTGATCCACCTGATCGCCAGCGGCGAGACCTCGGGCGAGCTCGAGGCCATGCTCGAGCGCGCGGCCCTGAACCAAGAACGCGAGATGGACGGCATCGTGAACACCGCCGTCAACATCCTCGGGCCGGCGATGATCCTGGTCATGGGCGGCTTCGTGCTGCTGATCGTGCTCGCCCTGCTACTGCCGATCTTCGAGCTGAACGAGCTCGTCCGCTGAGCGCGGCGCGGCCGCCCGCCGGCGGGTCGCGAGAACCTTGATCCACGTCACGCAAAGTTCACGGAGCAGGCCCTTGCGGGCCTGCGGCGCCCTGTCTTATAACGGCGCCGCTCGAACGCACTTTTCGGCGGCTCTACCGGTGAGCGAGAAGCCCGAATCAGAAGAGTTCGACGAGGACGACGACGAGGCCGTCGACAGCGACGACCCCGCGCTCGAGCATTTGATCAAGGCGCTCGAGTACCAGAAGCGCCGCCCGGGACCGAAGCCCGGCGAGCCGGCCTGGCGCCGGCTCGAGAAGTACCTGGAGCAGAAGCGGACCGCCGAGCTGCTCTCCGACTTCGACGACTACGACATCGGCGACGGCGGCGAGGCCGCCGTGCCGAAGGCGCGCGCCAAGCGCGCGCGCCGCTAGGCCAGGGCCCGGCGACGCCGGGCCCGGCCCCGCCTCAGTCGCGCTCGGCGCGCGTCACGGCCGAGGCGCGCTCATCGAGCGACTTCAGGCTCTCGAGCGCCGCGTACTGGCGGCCGCGCTCGCTGGCCTCGGCGGCCGCGATCGGCTGGGCGCCCGCCTTGCCGAGCGCCTGGTTCAGCGCCGGCAGGTCCTTCTCGGCGAGCGCCTTGGCGCTCGACTCGACCTCGCCCAGCTCGCGCTCGAGCACCGCCACGCGCTCGATCTGGTAGTCGCCCGGCCGGCCCTCGTAGGACAGCAGCGCGCCGTAGGCGTAGTCGAGGTGCTCGCGCAGGCGCTCCTCGCCGGTGATCGCGCCGCCCTCCTTGGTCGCGACGACGAGCTTGCGCAGCTCGTCGACCTGGCCCGCGAACTTCTCGAGCGCGGCCTTCGCCTCGGCGTTCGCGCCGAGCTTGCCGCGGCGGTCCTCGAGCAGCGCCCGGTAGCCGTTCAGCCGGTCGACGAGGTCGCTCATCCGGCCGAACAGCGCATGCGCCTTCATCGCGGCATTGAACTGCAAGGTCCGGTCGGCGACCGTGAAGGTCGCGCGCCGGTCGAGGCCGATCTCGACCTTCTGCTCGTAGACCTTGCCGGCCTTGGTCATGCGCACGGTATAGGTGCCAGGCAGCACGCGCGGGCCGGAGAGGCTGCTGAAGGCCGCCTGCGCGGCGGTCGGCACGCGCGGCGCCGGCACCTGCATCGACCACACGACGCGGTTGATGCCCTTGCGCTTGCCCGCCGGCAGCGAGTCGACGAGCTTGCCGGTGGAGTCGAACACCTCGAGCTTCATGCGGCCGAACACGTGCCGCGTGCGCTGGTAGTAGGCGATCATCGCCCCGTCCGGCGGGTTCTGGCCGGAGAACTTCGCGTCGCCCTCGGCCCAGCCGCCGTTGCCCTCGGTGCGCTGCTGGATCGGGCGCGACGGCAGGAACGCGAACTCCTGGCCGAGGTCGAGGTTGCCGAGCGCGCGCAGCGGCGCGAGGTCATCGACGATCCAAATGCCGCGGCCGTGGGTCGCGAGCACGAGGTCGCCGTCGCGCGTCTGGAACGCGAGGTCGCGGACCGCGACCGACGGGAAGTTGCCCGGCTTGAACTCGGCCCAGTGCCCGCCGCCGTCGAGCGAGACGAACAGGCCGTACTCGGTGCCGACGTACAGGATCTTCGGGTTGACCGGGTCCTCCTTGACGACGTGCGCATAGCCGCGCACGCCCGAGCCGGGGGCGACGATCCGCTCCCAGTGCGCGCCGAAGTCGGTCGAGCGGTACACCCACGGCGTCAGGTCGCCGAAGGTGTGCCGGTCGAAGGCGGCATAGACGGTGCCCTCGGCATAGCGCCCGGCCTCGACCCACGACACCCAGCTCGCCGCCGGCAGTCCCTTGACGTTGCCGACCACGTTGCTCCAGTGGCCGCCGCCGTCGCGCGTCAGCTGCACGTTGCCGTCGTCGGTGCCGACCCAGATGACGTTGCCGTCGCGCGGGCTCTCCGAGATCGAGTAGATCGTCGTGTGCATCTCGGCGGCCGAGTTGTCGACCGTGATGCCGCCCGACTCCTCCTGCTTCTGCTTGTTCGGGTCGTTGGTCGTCAGGTCCGGCGAGATCCGCTTCCAGCTCTGGCCCTGGTCGGTGGTCAGGAACAGGAACTGCGCGCCGATGTAGAGCTTCTTCGGGTCGGTCGGCGACAGCGCGAGCGGCGTGTTCCAGTTGTAGCGCAGCTTCTCCTTGTAGCCGGCCCGCGGCTGGATGCTGCGCTGGCTCAGCGTGCGCCGGTCGATGCGCGAGAGGTTGCCGCCCTGGTACTCGGCGTAGGCGAAGTGGCTGTCGGTGGGATCGGCGAAGGCCCAGAAGCCGTCGCCGCCGTACAGGTTCTCCCAGCGGCTGTTCGTGATGCCGCCCGGGTAGGCCGAGTCGCCGACCCAGGAGCTGTTGTCCTGCAGGCCGCCGTACACCTGGTACGGGTCCTGGTTGTCGACCGACACGTGGTAGAACTGCGAGACCGGCAGCGAGTCGACCTTCCACCACTTGTTGCCCTGGTCGTGGCTGATCCACAGCCCGCCGTCATCGCCGGTGATCACGTCGGCGGAGTTCTTCGGGTTGATCCACACGTCGTGGTGGTCGCCGTGCGTGCCGCCGGAGACGATCGCGAAGCTCTTGCCGCCGTCCTCGGAGGCGATGAGGCTGAAGCCCGGCTTGTAGATCCGGTCCGGGTTGTTCGGGTCGATGATCAGGCGCGAGAAGTAGAACGGCCGCCACACCATGCCGTTGCTGCGGTCGCGCTCCTCCCAGGTCTTGCCGCCGTCCTCGGAGCGGAACAGCGCCGAGCGCACGCCCTCGATGACGGTGTACATGACGTCGGGCTTCGACGGCGCGATCGCGACGTCGAGGCGGCCCCACGGTCCCTCGGGCAGGCCCTTCGCGGTCTTCGAGTCGAGCCGGCTCCAGCTCTTGCCGCCGTCCTCGGTCACGAACAGTCCCGAGCCCGAGGCCGCCTTCGGTCCCTCGCCACCCGAGCGGAACGTCCAGCCCTTGCGGCGGAAGTCCCACAGCCCCGCGAACAGGCGCGCGGGATTGCGCGGGTCCATCGCGAGCCCCGAGCAGCCGGTCGAGAGGTTCGGGCCCTTCAGGATCAAGGACCAGGTCTTGCCGGCATCCGTCGTCTTGTAGAGGCCGCGGTCGGGGGAGTCGGACCACAGCTTGCCCGGCACGCACACGTACAGCGTGTCGGTGTGGGTCGGGTCGATGACGATGCGGTTGATGCGTTCGGACTCCGGCAGTCCCGCGCTCTCCCACGTGTTGCCGCCGTCGCTCGAGCGGTACAGGCCGTTGCCGGCCGAGGTCGAGTTGCGCGTCCAGCTCTCGCCCGTCCCGACCCACACGACCTTCGGGTCCTTCGGGTCGAGCGCGATCGCGCCGATCGTCTGCACGGACTGCTTGTCGAAGACCGGCTTGAAGGTCGTGCCGCCGTCGAGCGAGCGCCACACGCCGCCCGAGGCGCTGCCGACGAAGAGCGTGACCTTGCCATCCGGCTCGACGCGGCCGGCGATGGCCGCGATGCGCCCGCTCATCGTCGCCGAGCCGATGTTGCGGATGTTGAGGCCGGAGATCATCGCGGAGTCGATCGCGGGAGCCGCCGGCGCGGGCGCCGTCGCGGCGCTCGCGCCGCCGGCGAGCCCGAGGGCGAGCGCGAGGCCGGTGAGCGTGTGCGTCGTGTTCATCACTTGCCCTCCGGGGCGGTCTTCGCGGGCGTCGGCGGCAGCGCAAATTCGCTGGCCGGGAGGGCGCCGTTGCCCTCGGCCTTCTCGTAGACGATCTTCTGCTTGTGCGCGGAGTCGGAGTCCTTCGCACCCTGCTCCTCGGTCATCGGCACGTAGACGCCCGCGACCTGCTCGTACTCGCCGAAGTCCGTCTCGGAGATCTGCTCGGCGCCGCGGACCGTCTGCCGGTCGAGCTCGCGGATCACCATCCACGTGTCCGGGTCGATCCAGTACGTCGACTCATCGCCCCACTTCAGGTGCACGCGCAGCGCATACGCGGGCGTGCCGTCGACGTCCTCCTTGCCGAGGAACTCGACCGTGTGCCCCTTCTTCTTGTAGTCGACGAAGGGGAAGTCGATGTCGGAGGACAGCGCGAGCGCCTTGGCCTCGTCGGCGGACATCAGCGCCGGGTCCTTGCGCCCCTGGAAGGGCTGCACCTGCCAGGCCTGCTTGCCGTCGGTCGCCTGCACCTGCGTCAGGCCCTGCAGCGTCACGTCCTGGCGGTACTGCCCGCCGCGCGCCTTGAGCTCGCGGATGGCGAGATCGATGTTGAAGCCCGGGATGTACAGGTGGCCGCTGCGCGAGAGCGTCGTCAGCGCGGCGAGCTTCGCGGCCCCGCCGCGGGCTTCGACCGACTTCGCGATGATCTCATCGGCGGTCAGCGGGGCGGCGCACAGGCTCGTGGCCGCAAGGCAGCCGCAGAGCGCCCAGGCGAGGGCTCTCGGACGTAGCATCGGGTGATCCCCCTGAGGTGTGAGGCGGCAAGGTTCCGCGCTCGGCCCGTTCCCGTCAACCGCCCGACACGCTCGCCCGGTCCTTGGCCCGCCGTCGCGACGAACGGAGTCCGGCGCGCGACGAAGCGCGTGCCGCGGGCACGCGAAGCCGTTCCCGGCGCCGTCGGCTGAGCCGGTTGCAGCTCCGATCGCGCGTTCCGAGACAAGGCACGTGACCGGGACTCGGGTGGGACACCCCGCCAGGCAGTACCCGTGGCGGAGGACGCATGACACGACGACCGCACCCGGTTTGGCTCGCCGGCCTCCTCGCCACCGGCGTCGGCGCCGGCGCGCTCGCGGCGGCGCCCCCGTCCCCGGCGCCCGCCGGCGCGACGCGCGCCGCTGCACCCGTCACGACGACGCAGGCCGGCGCACCGTCCGCCGCCGCCACCACGACCAGTAGTCAGGGCTGCGGGTTGCCGCGCGCACCCGGCGCGGTCGCCAGTGGCGCGAAGAGCAATCCCGGCGACATTGGCGCGATCCAGCTCGGGCTCGTGCCGGCGGGCTCGGCGAGCTCGGCGGGCCCGGCGGTCTGCGTCTACTTCGCGGACTTCGACTTCACCTACGCCCCGGCGACGTCGAGCGGCGCCCAGAGGCCCGCCAGCGCGCAGACGCTGCGCCTGACCGGCGCCGTCACGGCGGGCACGGCGTCCGTGCTGGCGCTGATGGTCGGCCAGTCGCTGGCGAGCGTGACGCTGACGCCGTTCGATCGGACGGCAGCGCCGCTCGGTACCTACAAGTTCACGTCCGCGGCGGTGGTGAGCATCCACCACAGCACGCAGCTCGACTCGAGCAGCACCAAGTACGAGCTCGAGGAACTCACGTTCAGCTTCGTCACGCTGCAGATGTTCAGCGCCACGGGCGTGCAGCAGTTCTGAGCGCATGCACCGCATTCCCGTGCCGCCGTGCGCCAGCGCGTGAGTGAAGGGATCGACTCGGGCCCGCGCGCCACGGCTCAGCTCCTCCTCGGCGCGCTCCTCACGCTCGCGGGTGCCGCGGTGGCCGCACCGCCCGCCCCGGTCCCGGCGAGCGTCGCCGTCTCGCTCGATCTCGCCGCGCTCCACCCCGCGGTCACGCGCGGTTCGCTCGTCTGCGGCGCGCTCGCGCAGCCGCTCGGCGCCGTCGGCGCGCTCGTCGACTATGACTCCTTCGCGCGCCTCGTGCTCTCCCCGGCCCACTACCAGGGGCAGAGCGGCGAGGTGCCGTTCACGGTCGCCGGGCGCGCGTTCAAGGACACGCTGACGTTCGCGACCAAGGTCGCGGCGCCCGCCGCGAGTGCCGGGGCGCCGCCGTCCCGCCCGCTGATCGCCTGCTGGCTGACGCTGAACGGCCGGCCGGCCGTGCTCGATCAGGGTGCGGGCCTGCGGCCGGTCTTCGCCGAGGACTTTGCGAGCGTCGATGCGCCGCCGCAGGTGGCGGTCGCGGCCGGAGCCGCGGGCCAGGCGGCGACGGCGGCGCTCGCGGTGCACGGCACCTATTTCGTGCCGGGCGGCGTCGCACTGAGCGCGAACGCCGGCAGCGCGGCATCGGCGGCGGCGGCTCCTGCGGATGTGTGCGCCACGACGGCGCAAGGACCGCTCGACTGGAGCGGCACGATCGCGATGCTGACGACGTCCCTCGAAACCCCGAGCGCGGCCTCATCGATCTGCTCCCTCGCCGCGAGCGACTTCGACCTGGTGCTCGGTCCTGCGTCCGCGCCGGCCCCGCTCGCGCGCGTCAGCCGCGGCAGCGATGCGATTTCGCCAGCCTTGTTCGCGCTCGCCGCGCAACCCGCGCCCCGCACCGTCCTGATCCACGTCATCACGGGCGGTGGCGCGGCCCCACCCGGTCGTGTCTATCGCCTGCAGAACGCCCAGCTGCAGGCGATCCGGCACGCCACGGCGGTGGATTCGGCCGGCGCGAAGCGTGAGCGCGAGGAGCTCCTGTTCGGCTACCAGTCGGTGGCGGTCGACGCTCCGCCCGATGCTGCCAATGCGTCGGGCGCGACCGCTCCCGCGGCGACGACCGGCACGCCGCCGGCGGCGACCGCGGCGGCGATCGATGGCAGCTTCGTCGCGACGCTGGCGCTTCGTACTGCGCTCAGCGGGCTCGCGCCCGCCGTCACGGCGGGCGCCTGGGCGTGCTCCGCGCGGGCGGGCGCGAAGCCGGACCTCGACGCCGAGCTCGCGAAGATCGACGCGCTGCGCGGCCAGGACGCCTTTTTCGAGTTCCAGCGCGGCGTCGAATACCGCGCCCACTATCTGGGCCAGCAGCAGACGCTGCCGTTCCCGGTCGCGAGCGGCGCTCGCTCGGGGAGCGACGCGATCGCGATCAAGCTGTCGAGCCTCGACCTGCAGGATCCCGCGAGCAAGCGCCTGGTCGCGGCGCCGGGCGTGCTGTTCGGCTGCTGGCTCAAGCTGACGAACGCCGCGGGCGTCAGCGGCTTTGCGCGCCAGGCCGCCGCGGCACCGGGCGTGAAGGCCGCCGCCGACGCCTGGCTCCAGGTCGGCGCGAAGCCCTACGTTCTGCTCACGGCCGCGATCCAGGGGCTGTAGCGCGCTCGCGTCAGTGGAAGTCGCGCGAGCTCACGACCAGCGCGCCCAGCAGCCGCGAGCGGTCGATGAGCTTCTCGACCACGAGGTGCAGCACCTCGCCCTCGCGCTGCACCTCGCCCGCCGCCTCCATCAGCTGCGACTCGAGCAGCGCGCGCCGCCAGCGCTCGCCGATGTTGCGCCACACGACCAGGTTCACGACGCCGGTCTCGTCCTCGAGCGTGACGAAGGTGACGCCCGAGGCCGAGCCCGGGCGCTGGCGGACCAGCACGAGCCCGGCGCACTTCGCGCGCGCGCCGTGCCTGAGCGAGCGCAGCTCGGCGGCGGTCGCGACGCCGAGCGCCGCGAGCCGCTCGCGCAGCAGCGCGAGCGGGTGCCGGCCGAGCGTCAGGCCGAGCGCGCGGTAGTCGGCGACGATGTCCCGGCCCTCGGTCGGCGCGCGCAGCAGCGGCGTCGCCTCGGCGATGCGCGTTTCCCGGAAGAGCGGCGTCGGCGCGACGACCCCGCCCACCTGCCAGGCGGCGCGGTGCCGGTGCCCGGCGAGCGCCGCGAGCGCGCCGCCGCCGGCGAGCAGGCCAAGCTCGCGCCGGTCGAGCGCCGCGCGCTCGGCGAGGTCCTGCACCGACTCGAAGGGCCGCGCGCTGCGCGCCGCGACGAGCCGCTGCGCGGCCGCCTCGCCGAAGCCGCGCAGCTGGTGCAGGCCGAGGCGCAGCGCCGCGCTGCCCTCGCCCTCGAGCGTCGACTCCCACTCGCTCAGCTGCGCATCGACGCCGCGCACCTCGACGCCGTGCTCGCGCGCATCGCGCACCAGCTGCGCGGGCGCATAGAAGCCCATCGGCTGGCTGTTGAGGAGCGCGGCGGTGAACGCCGCCGGCTCGTGGTGTTTGAGCCAGGCCGACACGTACACGAGCAGCGCGAAGCTCGCCGCGTGCGAGTTGTGCGCGACGAGCCCGTTGGCGAGGAAGTTGTGGTCGCCCTCGATCGTGAGGTCGTAGGTCGGCGCACGGCCGCGCGCCTCGACTGCGACGACCGGGTCCCAGCCGATGTCGCGCGCGCCCTGCGCGCGGGCCTCGGCCGGCGCGGCCGCCGCGACCGCATCGCCGGGGCCGAGCGCGCCGAGCGGCCGCCAGCCCTCGAGCGTCAGCAGCGGATGCTCGTAGCTGCCGGTCAGCGCGTGCCCGCCCTGCGTCCGCAGCTCGAACACCGCCTTCGTGCCGCTCGCGCGCAGCGCCAGCACGCGCCGGCGCTGCAGCCTGAGCGTCGCATCGCAGGCGAGCGTGTGCGTGAGGTCCGCCTCGCCCGTGCGCAGCGCATCGATCGTCAGCCAGCGCCCGCCGTCGGCGTCGTAGACCTCCGTCGAGCCGACCAGGCACTCCGGGAAGCCGTACTCACCGAAGCCGAGGATCTGGTTGAAGATCGCGCGCGCGAACTCCTCCGCATAGCCGCGCTCGCGCATGCCCTCGATCAGGCGCGCCTCGAAGGGGCCAAGCCCGCCGCGCCGCTTCCAGGCCGCCATCGCGCGCCGCAGGCGGTCGGCCTCGCCCGGCGTGAACCCGGCCGCGACCACCGCGAGCTGCATGACCTGCTCCTGGAAGATCGGCACGCCGAGCGTGCGCTCGAGCACGTGCCGGACCGCCTCGCTCGGGTAGCTGACCGGCTCCTTGCCGTCGCGGCGCCTGAGGTAGGGATGGACCATGTCGCCCTGGATCGGGCCCGGGCGGATGATCGCGACCTCGATGACGAGGTCGTAGTAGTTGCGGGGCTTGAGGCGCGGCAGCATCGCCATCTGCGCGCGCGACTCGATCTGGAACACGCCCATCGTGTCGCCGTGGCAGATCATCTCGTAGGTGGCCGGGTCCTCCGCCGGGATGTCGCGCATCCGCAGCGCCCGGCCGCGGCGCGCACCGACCAGCGCGAGCGCGCGGCGGATCGCGCTCAGCATGCCGAGCCCGAGCACGTCGACCTTGAGCAGCCCAAGGTCGTCGAGGTCGTCCTTGTCCCACTGGATCACGGTGCGCTCGGGCATCGTCGCGTTCTCGACCGGCACGATCTCGGCGAGCGAGCGGCGCGCGATCAGGAAGCCGCCGACGTGCTGCGACAGGTGCCGCGGGAAGCCGAGCAGCTCGCGCGCGAGCGCGACGACGCGCGCGAGCGCGGGGTTCTTAGGGTCGAGCCCCGCCTCGCGCACGCGCTCATCGCCGATCTCGCTGCCGTCCCACCACTGCATCGCGCGCGCCATGCGCTCGAGCGTCGCGGGCTCGAGGCCGAGCGCCTTGCCGACGTCCCGGAGCGCGCTGCGCGGCCGGTAGCTGATGACGGTCGCGGTCAGCGCCGCGCGGTGCCGGCCGTACTTCTGGTAGAGGTACTGGATGACCTCCTCGCGCCGCTCGTGCTCGAAGTCGACGTCGATGTCGGGCGGCTCGTTGCGCTCCTTCGAGACGAAGCGCTCGAACAGGAGCGACATGCGCGCCGGGTCGACCTCGGTGATGCCGAGGCAGTAGCAGACCGCCGAGTTCGCGGCCGAGCCGCGCCCCTGGCACAGGATGCCGCGGGCGCGCGCGAACGCGATCAGGTCCTGCACGGTCAGGAAGAAGGGCTCGTAGCGCAGCTCCGCGATCAGCGCCAGCTCGCGCTCGATGAGCTCGCGCGCCTTCGGCGTCGCACCGCCGGGCCAGCGCTCGGCGACGCCCTGCTCGGTCAGGTGCCGGAGCCAGCTGGTCGGCGTGTGGCCGTCGGGCACGAGCTCGGCCGGGTACTCGTAGCGCAGCTCCTCGAGCGAGAACGTGCAGCGCTCGGCGATCGCGAGCGTCGCGGCGAGCAGCCCGGGCGGGTAGCGGCGCGCGAGCTGCGCGCGCGCCTTCAGGTGCCGCTCGCCGTTCGCGTGCAGCGCGAGCCCGGCCGCCTCGACGGTGGTCTTCAGGCGGATCGCGGTCAGCACGTCCTGCAGCGGCTGCCGCTCGCGCCGGTGCAGGTGCACCTCGCCGCTCGCGACGCGCGGCAGGCCGAGCGCGGCGCCGAGCGCCTCGAGCTCGAGGAGCCGTGCGCGGTCGCGCCCCGAGGCGTTGAGCTCGACGGCGAGCCAGCTGTCGGCGAAGCGCTCCTTGAGCCAGCGCCCCTCGCCCGCCGCGGGCGCGGCGCCCGGCAGCCACAGCGCGATGAGCCCGTCGAGCGCGGCGTCCTCGAGGTCGGCGCGCGCCAGCCGGTAGCTGCCCTTCTCGGCCGCGCGCCGGCCGCGGGTCAGCAGGGCGCACAGCGCCGCGTAGCCCGGCCGGTCCCGCACCAGCAGCACGCACCGCAGGCCGTCCTCGAGCCTGAGCTCGCTGCCGACGAGCAGCCGGCAGCGCAGGCGCTTCGCGGCGACGTGCGCGCGCACGAGCCCGGCGAGCGAGCACTCGTCGGTCAGCGCGAGCGCGGCGTAGCCGAGCTCCTCGGCGCGCTCGATGAGCTCCTCCGGGTGCGAGGCACCGCGCAGGAAGCTGAAGTTCGAGAGCGCGTGCAGCTCCGCATAGCCCGGCGCCGCCGCCATCAGCCGAACACGCCGTGCAGAAACCAGCGGCGCGCGCCGCGCTCGCGGAAGATCCACAGCCGCGCGCCGCGGCGCGTCGCCGCGACGTAGTAGTCGCGCGCGACGCCGGCGCCGTCCCACCAGCCACTCTCGATGCGCTCCGGGCCCGACTCGAGCGCGAGCGGCCCGCCGTGGCGGGGTGCGCCGCCGCGCTCCGCGAGCGGCAGCGGCTCGGTGAGCAGCCACAGCGGCCGCGAGGCCTCCGGCAGCGCCGGCGCCGGCGGCGTCACGGGGGCCGCGCTCGGCGCGACGCTGCGCCACGCGGCCTCGGGCCGGTGCTCGGCGACGAGCGAGAGGCCGCTGACCGCGGCCTCGCCGAGGCGCGCCCGCAGCCGGTCGAGCAGCGCCGCCGCCTCGGCCGCGTGCTCGCGGCGCGCGAGCCCCGGCAGCGCGCCGCTCGCGGCCGCGAGCGTGACCGGCGCGCCGCTGCGCAAGCCGAGCGCCCGCACCGGCGCGGGCAGCGACTCGCGCGGCAGCCGCTCGCGCAGGAGCGCGAGCCAGCCCGCCGCATCGCCCGCCGGCAGTGCGCGGCCGAGCACGAGGCAGCTCGGCTTGCGGTCGCGGTGCTCGAGCAGGAGCGCGAGGCGCTGGACGCCGGCGGCGCGCGCGCGCAGGAAGCCCTCGAGGCCCTCGAGCAGCCGGGCGGCGTACGGCAGCAGCCGCGGCAGGTCCTCGAGCTCGGCCGGGAGCTCGAGGCGTTCGCGGAAGCGCTCCGGCGCGAGGTAGCGGCGGCGCGGCGCGGGCCGCGCGCCGTAGGCCTCGTCGAGCTCCTTCAGCACGTGCGGCTCGAAGCGCCGTGCGAGCCCGTCGCGCGGCAGGCGCCTGAGCTCGCCGAGCGTGTCGAGCCCGAGACGCGCGCAGTCCTCGAGCACGGGCACCGGCCAGCCGGTCGCGGCGAGCGGCAGCCGCGCCAGGTGCCCGGCGAGGGCCGCGGCGGACTCGACCATCGTGCCGGGCGCGGCGCCGGCCAGCCACAGCGCCGCGCGCGCGGTCGGCGCGAGCGCGTAGGCGACCGCCTGGCCCTCGGCCTCGAGCCCGGCCACGGCCCGCGCGACGAGCGCCGCGGCGCCGCCGAAGAGCGCGAGGCTGCCCGCGACCTCGAGCAGCAGCCGGTCGGGCTCCTCGAGGCTGACCCAGGGCGTGAAGCCGCCGGCCCAGCGCGCGAGGCGCCTGAGTTCCTGCGCCTCCGCCGCCGGTGCACGCTCGAGGACGGCGAGCTCCGCGACGAGCGCGTGCGCGGCGGCGAGCTTCTGTCCGGGGCGCACGCCGGCGCGCGCGGCGGCGGCGCTGCAGGCGTGCACGCGCCGCGCCGCGCCCTCGCCGGCGACGATGGCGAGCGGCCCCGGGCGCCTCGCGCCGGCCGCGACCAGCGGCAGCGCGGGGAACGCGAGCGCGAGCCACAGCAGCCGCGCACGGGGCCGCGCGGCGGGCGTGGCGGGCACGGGTGCCTCGGCTGCCGGCGCCGGGCGTGCGCGCGCCGCGGACGCGAACAGGTCGTAGGTCGCGTCCTTGCGCGAGGCGCGTCGACGCGCGGTGCGGGGTTGCGGCGAGGCGGCCATGGCGCCTCAGGCGCCGAAGACGTCGCGCACGCGCGTGGGTCCGCGGCCGCGGCTCTTGATCAGGCGCAGGTCGAGCCCGGCGGGCGTGGGCTCGAGCCCGAGGCGCAGCGCCGCCGGCGAGGTGCCGATCCGCCGGCCGAGCGGGCGGAACAGCACCGCGAGCGCGCCGCCCGCCGCCGCGGCGAGCGCGAGGCGCCTCAGCCAGCGGTCGTCGGCCTCATCGAGCCACAGCAGCACCGCGAGGCAGCTGCCGGAGCGCAGCGCCTGCTCCGCGGCCCACAGCCGTTCGGCGGTCGTGCCGGTGCGGATCAGGAGCAGCCGCTCCGGCCGGATGCCGCTCTGCGCGAGCGCCGGCGGGTACGGCAGGTGCGGCGGCGCGATCCACACGAGCCAGGGCCGGCCCTCGCCGGTGGTGCCGTCCCGGCACAGCGTCCGCAGGGCCGGCAGCAGCAGCCTGAGCTCGCCGATGCCGGTGGTGTCGGGCAGCAGCAGCTCGATCAGCGCACCGAGCGGCCAGCCGTGGCCCGGCAGGCAGGCGTCGAGCCGTGGCCAGCCGCTCGGCACGGTGGCGCCGGCCACCGGGGTCGAGCGGGCCCGCCAGATGGCGGCACTCGCCAGCAGCGCATCGAGGGACGCGTTCACTTCGGAGGGGACCCGTCGGCATGCCCGCGGCCGTCGCCGCCGGGAACTACTGCAGGAAGCCGGTGCGCTGGCCGCGACGCAGGACGCCGACGACGACGCCCTCGATCAGGACCGACTGCTCCTTGAGGTCGACGCGAATCGGCTCGAAGTCGGTGTTCTCGGGCAGCAGCCAGACGACCGAGCCTTCCTGGCGGTAGCGTTTCACGGTGACCTCGTTCTCGAGGCGCGCGACGACGATCTGGCGGTTGCGGACCTCGGGGGTGCGGTGCACGGCGACCAGGTCGCCGTCCATGATGCCGATGTCCTTCATCGACATGCCCTGCACCTTCAGCAGGTAGTGTGGCCGCGGGCTGAACAGCTTGGGATCGACCTGGAAGCGGCCCTCGATGTGCTCCTCGGCCAGGATCGGCCGGCCCGCGGCCACGCGGCCGATCAGGGGCAGGCCCATCTGGTCGCGGATCGTGTCCTTGAGCTGGATGCCGCGCGAGGCGCCGGGCACGAGGTCGATGACCCCCTTGCGCTGCAGCGCCCGCAGGTGCTCCTCGGCGGCGTTGGCCGACTTGAAGCCGAGGGCGGCGGCGATCTCGGCCCGGGTCGGGGGCATCCCGGAGTCCTCGAGCTGCTCGCGGATGAAGTCGAGGATCTGGCGCTGGCGGGTGGTCAGGTCGGTCACGGCGGCACCTGTATGGGCATACAGCCCTCTGTGATTATATCCAGCTCTGGCCCCCTGGCAAGCACCCCGCCCTGGACCGGCATCCCGACCGCGGAACTTGGCCCGCGCGCGCGCGTCCGAACAGCATCGGCGCGCGAGCGCGCGCGCACGCGACGGCGACGCGCGTGATCGCGGAGCTGCACTCGCAGTCGCGCGTGATGCACGCGCCGAGCGTGCGCCTTCGCACCGACGGTCGCGCGCGCGCCGTGCAACGTGTGCACCCGCGCGATGCGCGCAGGTGCAGAGAGCGCGTGAATCAAGCGCTGAGCGCGCGTGCGCGCGGCGGCGCCGGCACGCGCGCGCACTGTCTCAACGTGGCGACAGACGCGGAAATCCGAGTAGCCCGAGGCAACTTAATCAGGTAGATTTCCGCACCGAAGTGACGCGCGGCGCGCGTCCCCGCCCGGTCGGTTGGCCGGCCCGGCGTGTACTCAGGTGTTATTTTCCGAAGAAGAAGGGAGCTATTCATGACCAAGAAGCTACTGGTTGGCGCCGCCGCTCTGTGCGCAGTGCTCGCAGCGGGATGCACGGATCTGAAGCCGATCCAGACGCAGATCGACGACCTCAAGTCGCAGGTCAGCAAGCTGGCGTCCCAGCAGGATGGCGTGAAGGCCGCCGCTGACAGCGCCGCGCGCGCTGCCCAGTCGGCTGCGACCGCCGCCCAGCAGGCGCAGAGCAAGGCCGATGCGGCTGCCTCGGCAGCTGCCGCGAGCCAGCAGTGCTGCGACGCGACCAACGAGAAGATCGACCGCCTGTTCAAGAAGGCTGTGTCGAAGTAAGCAGGCGCGCGCCGCGCGAGCGGCGCTTGGTCCTCACGACGCCGCGGCCCTGCCGCGGCGTCGTCGTTTCAGGGGCACGCAAACCGCGGCCGCTGTCGATTCGCCGCCGCCCCGTTCGTCGTAGCAGGGTCAAACGCCCGCGGGCGGCGCCCCGCGCGCTCCGCCCCTCACCGCAGATGGAGGAACGATGAAGAACTACCTCGCAATGTTTCTCGGCACGCCCGGCGGCTTCGAGAAGTGGATGGCGCAGGACGAGGCGAAGCGCAAGGCGCTCGAGGCCAAGGGCATGGCGGCCTGGCACGCCTGGATGACGAAGCACGCCGCGCAGGTCGTCGACGGCGGCGGGCCGCTCGGCAAGACGAAGAAGGTGTCCCCATCCGGGGTCGCGGACGTCCGCAACGGGATGAGCGGCTTCACGGTGGTCCGCGCCGAGTCGCACGAGGCGGCGGCGCGCCTCTTCGAGGGCCACCCGCACTTCACGATCTTCCCGGGCGAGTCGGTCGAGATCATGGAGATCCTGCCGGTCCCGACCCAGCACCGCTGAGCGCGGCGGGAGCGCTCAGCGCGCGGCGACCCCGGCGGTTGCGCCCGGCGGCGTGACCGCGACCGGGATGCCGCGCGCCTCCTCGAAGGCGCTCTCGGCGAGGGCCCAGCGCACCGGCGCCGCCTCCTCGTGGCTGCGGACCGCGTTCGCGATGAGTCGCGCGAGCGCCGTGCGGTCCGGCTCGAACACGCCCGTGTCGGTCGCCTCGAGCGGCGGGTGCACCTCGGCGTAGAGCTGGCCGGCGTCCCAGCCGACCTTGTGCGGCTGGTTCACGATCCGCACGGGCGTGTCGACGGCGACCCTCTTGAAGAGCTCCTCGATGTCCTCCGGGTACAGGCGCATGCAGCCGTGCGTCACCTGCATGCCGACGCCCGCCGGCTTGTTCGTGCCGTGGATCAGGTAGGCGCCGCCCGGGATCGCGAGGCGCATCGCGTACTGGCCGAGCGGGTTGTCGGGTCCGGCCGGCACCACCTTCGGCAGGATGTCGCCGCGCGCCGCGTGCTCGGTGCGCACCGACTCCGGCGGGTACCACGGCGGGTCCTTGATCTTGGTCGCGATGTGCGTGAGGCCGAGCGGCGTCGACCAGTCCATCTTGCCGACGCTGATCGGATAGGTGATCACGACCTTCGGCTCGCCCGGCTTCGCTGGCGGGTAATAGTAGAGGCGGTGCTCCGGGAGGTTAACGACGATCCCCTCGCGGGGGGCGTCCGGCAGCACCCGGCGCAACGGCAGCCGCACGACCGTCCCCTCGCCCGGCAGCCACGGATCGACGCCGGGGTTCGCGTTGACGATTTCCTCGTAGCCGAGCCCGTGGCGGCGGGCGAGGTCGATCAGCGTGTCGTCGTGGACCGCGACGACCTCCGCGTACTCCCCGACCAGGTCGCCGGTCGCCGGGAGCGGCAGCATCGCGGCGGACGCCCGCCCGGCGATCGCGAGCGCCAGGGCCACCCACGCCAGGCTGTCGCCAAGAAGCAACACTTTGTGACCCGAAAACTGTGAACTCACGCACACCTCGAAGAATGAGTACGGAATACCCTTAACCGCTGACAATTAGTACGTAACGACGGGGCGGGGTTTTCCATGGATCGCGTAAACGCGGGCGGCGTTCCGTTCGCCGCGGCGGCTGAGTCGTCCTCGGGCTGGGATGCCCACCGGGTCTGGCGGGAGCGGGTCCACGCGGCGCGGCAGGCGCCCGGCACCGATGCCCCGATCGCCCTCGATCTTAGCCGCTCCACCGGCTGGGACCCGCTCGAGACGTGGCGGATCCGCGTGCAGCGGGCGCGCGTCGCCCCGAAGTGACCGGGCCGGCGCGCCGCTAGTAGCGGATCAGCGCCGAGCCCCACGTAAAGCCCCCGCCGAAGGTTTCGAGCAGCAGCATCTGGCCGCGCTGGATGCGGCCGTCGCGCACGGCCGTGTCGAGCGCGAGCGGGATCGAGGCGGCCGAGGTGTTGCCGTGCTCGCGCACGGTCACGACGACCCGCTCCATCGGCAGGTCGAGCTTCCTGGCCGCCGCCTGGATGATCCGCAGGTTCGCCTGGTGCGGGACCAGCCAGTCGATCTGGCTGCGGTCCACCCCGCCCTTCACGAGCGTCTGGTCGACGAGCCGCGACAGCGTGTTGACCGCGACCTTGAAGACCTCGTTGCCCTTCATCGTGATGCCGGCGGGAGCCCCCGCGCGCAGCTTCTCCCAGCCCGAGGAGACCCCGTACGGGAAGCGCAGCAGGTCCTCGTACTGGCCGTCGGCCGAGAGCAGCGTCGTGACGATGCCGGGCTCCGCGGCGGGTTTCAGGATCACGGCGCCGGCGCCGTCGGCGAACAGCACGCAGGTCGTGCGGTCCTTCCAGTCGACGACGCGGGTCAGGCACTCGGCGCCGATCACGAGCGCGCACTTCGCCTCGCCCAGCTTCACGAACTTGTCGGCCATGGACAGCGCGTAGATGAACCCCGAGCACGCGGTCTCGATGCTGAAGGCCGGCGTGTCGTGGATGCCGAGCGCGCGCTGCACCAGCGTCCCGACGTTCGGGAACACGAGGTCGGGTGTGGTCGTGCCGACCGCGATGAAGTCGATGTCCTTGGGGCCGACGCCGGCCGCCTCCATCGCGCGCTTCGCGGCCTCGGTCGACAGCGAGGAGGTCGTCTCGTGGTCGGCGGCGATGTGCCGGCGCTCGATGCCGGTGCGCGTGCGGATCCACTCGTCGGTCGTGTCGACGATCTTCTCGAGATCGAAGTTCGTCAGGACCTTCGCCGGCAGGTAGCTGCCGGTGCCGGCGATGCGTGAGTACATGTCAGGCCGCCTGTGCTTGTAGTTGTGCGCTGATCTGGGCCGGCACGCCGTTCTCGGCCTCGACGATGCCGACCCGCACCGCGTGCGCAAACGCGGTCGCATCCGCGCTGCCGTGGCTCTTGATGACGACGCCGGCGAGTCCGACCATGCTGGCGCCATTGTAGCGTCGCGGGTCGAGCCGCTTGCGCAGGCTCGCGAGCGCGGGCCCGGAGGCGAGCGCGCCGAGCGAGCGGGCGGTGTTGGCGGTGAATTCCTCGCGCACCGCCCCGGCGATCATCTGCGCGATCCCCTCCATCGCCTTCAGCGCGACGTTGCCGGTGAAGCCGTCGGTGACGACGACGTCGACCGCCCCCGAGCAGATGTCGTTGCCCTCGACGTAGCCGACGTAGTTCAGCTTCGAGCCCAGCAGCCGCTGGTGCGCGGCCTTGACGATCTCGTTGCCCTTGATGTCCTCGCGGCCGATGTTGAGCAGCGCGACCTTCGGCCGCGACAGCGACTTGACGTCGGCCGCGACCACGGCGCCCATGACGGCGAACTGCGCGAGGTGCTCGGCGGTCGCCGAGGAGTTCGCGCCGAGGTCGAGCATGCACGTCTCGCCGCCGACGGCCGGCAGCGCCGAGATGATCGCCGGCCGGTCGATGCCCTCGATCATGCCGAGCACGAAGTGCGCGGTCGACATCAGCGCGCCCGTGTTGCCGCTCGACACGCACGCCGCCGCCTGGCCGTCGGCCACGAGGTCGATCGCGCGCCGCAGCGAGGAGTCCTTCTTGCGCCGGATCGCCTCGCGCGGGGGCTCGTCCATGCCGACGACCTGGCTCGCCGCGACGATGCGCACGCGCGCGCGCTCGGCCGCGGACAGGCCGACGAGCTCGGGCTCGAGCGCCGCCGCGGCGCCGACCAGGATGAGCTCGAGCGTCGGCTGCTCGCGCAGCACCTCGAGCGCCCCGGGCACGCACACGCCGGGCCCGTGGTCGCCGCTCATTGCGTCGACGGCAATGGTGAGACGGGACGCCAACGGACTTAAGGTCCGCGAGGCCTCGGGCCGGAGGCCTATTCCTCGCCGGCGTCGGCGGGCGTGTCGATGACCTTCTTGCCGCGGTAGTACCCGTCGCGGCTGATGCGATGACGCAGGTGCGTCTCGCCCGACGTCGGATCCGTGGACAGCGCCGGCGCACGCAGATGATCGTGCGACCGGTGCATGCCGCGCTTCGACGGCGTCTTCCTGCTCTTCTGAACGGCCATAGCTAGCTCCTAAAAATCATCGCTTCAGCAGATCGCGCAGCTCCGCGAACGGGCGGCGGGTGGCGGCGGCCACCGGCGGCGGCTCCGAGACCGCATCGGCATTGGCGGCCGCGAGCATCACCGCGCACTCGGCCGGCGTCGCGTGCATCGGCACCAGCGGCAGCGCCAGCATCAGCTCGTCCTCGACGAACTGCTCGAGCGCGAGCCGGCCACCCGGCGCCGTGACCGCATCGTAGGCCTCGGGCACCCGCCCCGACTCGGCGTCCCGGTTCACGAACGCGACCCGCACCGGCGACTCGAGGTCCGCCTGGAAGGTGCCGAGGCAGCGCTGGCACGTGAGCCAGGCGCGCGTGCGCACGGCGCCTTCGAGCGCCGGATAGCTGCCGGCCGCATGAAAGCGGAAGTCGACCGCCACCTGGCCGTCGAGGCGCGCGAGGCTGTCGCGCAGCCGCCCGAACCCGCGAAGCGGGTAATCGAGTTCGAGCCGGGTGCGCTGGGCCGCGAGCTGCCCCACGTCCAGCGGGTCCTGGAGGGGCCTCGCCATAGGGCCGCGTATCATAGAGACCGAACCCCGGCCTGTCAAAGCGAATTCACCCGCAACACGTTGATTTGCAAGCCCCGACCCGGTACCCGCGACGCCCGATGTCCCCCACTTCCCCGCGCCTCATTCTGGCCTCGACCTCGCGCTACCGCTCGGAGCTCCTGACGCGCCTCGGGCTCGATTTCAAGGTCGAGGGGCCGGGCGTCGACGAGGCACCCGCGGCCGGCGAGCCGCCGGCGGCGCTCGCCGCCCGGCTCGCGCTCGCCAAGGCGAGCGCGGTCGCACGGCGTTACGCGGCGGCGCACGTGATCGGCTCCGACCAGGTCGCCGAGCTCGACGGTCATGCGCTCGGCAAGCCGCTCAGCGAGGCGAAGGCCGTCGAGCAGCTCTCGGCGGCGAGCGGCCGCACGGTCGTGTTCCACACGGCGGTGGCGCTCGTTCGGCCGGACGGCGGCCACGAGACGCACACCGACCTCACGCGCGTGCGCTTCCGGCGGCTCGCGCGCGCGGAGATCGAGCGCTACGTCGCGCTCGATGCGCCGCTCGACTGCGCGGGGAGCTTCCGCTCCGAGGGCCTCGGCGTCGCGCTCTTCGAGGCCGTCGAGACCGAGGACCCGAGCGCGCTCGTCGGGCTGCCGCTGATCTGGCTCGCGGCGGCGCTGCGGCGCGCGGGGCTCGACGCGCTCGCGCCGGCTCAGCGCGCGTAGCGGGCGGCCGCCGCCGCGAGCGCCGCGCGCTGCGCGGCGCCGACGTCCTCGCCCTCTGCGACGCGCATCGACAGGTCCTGCAGCAGGCCGTCGGCGATGTCGTAGATCCAGCCGCGCACGGTCAGCGGCTGGCCGCGGTCCCACGCGCCCTGCACGAGCGTCGTCTGGCAGACGTTCACGACCTGCTCGATGACGTTGAGCTCGCACAGCAGGCGCGCCTTGTCCTGCTCCGAGCCGAGCGGCGCGAGCAGCTCCTCGTGGCGGCGCATGACGTCCTGCACGTGGCGCAGCCAGTTGTCGACGAGGCCGAGGCGCGCGTTCGTGAGCGCGGCCGCGACGCCGCCGCAGCCGTAGTGGCCGCAGACGATGATGTCCTTGACCTTGAGCACGTCGAGCGCGAACTGGATCACCGACAGGCAGTTGAGGTCGGTGTGCACAACGACGTTCGCGACGTTGCGGTGGACGAACAGCTCGCCGGGCATCAGGTCGACGATCTCGTTCGCCGGCACGCGCGAGTCCGCGCAGCCGATCCACAGGAACTCGGGCGACTGCTGGCGCACGAGCTTCTGGAAGAACTCCGGGTCGGCCGCGCTGATGCGGCTCGCCCAGGCGCGGTTGTTGCGGATGAGTCGGTGCGTCTCGCTCATGGCGGTCAGCGGCGCCGCGCGTGGCGCCGCTCGTCGCGCCGCGGGCGGCGCTTGGCGGCGAAGCTGTCGATGACGGCGACCAGTTCGGCCGGCAGCGGCACCGTCACCGAGAACTGCTTGCCGGAGCCCGGCCACTCGAAGGACAGCATCTGCGCGTGCAGGAACATGCGGGTGAGCCCCCTCGCCTTCATCGTCTCGTTGAATTCGCGGTCGCCGTACTTGTCGTCGCCGGCGACCGGGTGGCCGGCCTCGGCCGCGTGCACGCGGATCTGGTGCGTGCGACCGGTGTCGATGCCGACCTCGAGCAGCGTCGCGGTCGGCCCGAAGAAGTCGACCGGCGCGAAGTTCGAGGCCGAGGCCTTGCCGGCCTCGTGCACGCGCACGTGGCGCTCGCCGCCGGCGCGCGCGCCGGTCGCGAGCGGCAGGTCGATGCGCTTCTTGCCGAGGTTCCAGTGGCCCTTGACGAGCGCGAGGTAGCGCTTCTCGACCCGTCCCTCGCGAAACAGCGCGTGCAGCGTCCTGAGCGCGGCGCGGTTGCGCGCGATCAGCAGCAGCCCGCTCGTGTCGCGGTCGAGCCGGTGCGCGAGTTCGAGCGTCTCCTCGGGCCGCGAGGCCCGGAGCGCCTCGATGACGCCGAAGGCGAGCCCCGATCCGCCGTGCACGGCGAGCCCGGCGGGCTTCGCGAGCGCGATCACCGCGGCGTCCTCGTACACGATGCAGGCCTCGACCTCCTCGATGAGCCGGTCCGGCACGCGCGCCGGGCCCACGGCGATCGCGGTGCGCACGGGTGGCAGGCGCACCTCATCACCGCCCGCGAGCCGAAGTTCGGGCTTCGCGCGCTTGCCGTTCACGCGCACCTCGCCCTTACGCAAGATCCGGTACACGCGCGAGCGCGGCACGCCCTTGAGCCGCTTCAGAAGCCAGTTGTCGATGCGCTGGCCGGAATCGTTGGCCTCGACCGTCACCCGGCTGACGCCCGGGCCCGGAGTCGCGGGCGCGTCGGAGAGGTCTGCGTAAGGCATTGATTTACCGATGAAGCTCCGGTATATTCGCCGTCAGTCAGGTGTCTGGCGTACGTGGACGCGAAGCGTCCCGTGGCCGATACCTCAGCGCGGTTCTCGCATCTCGAATCGTCCGCCGCGGCGCTTCGGCGCCAATGCAGTCGACGGAGTGCGTTGCGGCAGCCGCATATTAGTTGGTCCGCCGTCGCCCGTCTCGGGTCGGTGGCCCATCGTTCGGCCGATGACAGGGACGCGCGGCTTCACGCCGCCCGCGATCAGCGCCCTCCCCGGAGCGCCTCGCGTCGACCGGTCAACGGGCTCACGAAGGAATGCAGGCCGGGTGCGTCGTCCGAGGTCCAGAGCCTCGACCGCGCCCGGGATTTCGAAGATGGCTCACGACGTCCCGTCGCTTCCCAGCCTTCGCCTCGCTTCATTCGCGACGCTCCGCCGCGTCCGGCGCGCTTCCCGCCCATCGGCCCCCGCCCACACCCAAGTAGGGGACCATGAAGAGAATGCTGATCAATGCGACGCAGCAGGAAGAGCTGCGCGTCGCGCTCGTTGACGGGCAGAAGCTGTACGACCTGTCGATCGAGATACCGTCCAAGGAACAGAAGAAAGCCAATATCTACAAGGGCCGCATCACGCGCATCGAGCCCAGCCTCGAGGCGGCCTTCGTCGACTACGGCGCCCAGCGCCACGGCTTCCTGCCGCTGAAGGAAGTCGCCAAGGAATACTTCCGCACCAACCCGCAGGGCGGACGCCTCAACATCCGCGAGCTGCTGAACGAAGGCCAGGAGCTGGTCGTTCAGGTCGAGAAGGAGGAGCGCGGCAACAAGGGCGCAGCGCTGACGACCTTCATCAGCCTCGCCGGCCGCTTCCTCGTGCTGATGCCGAACAACCCGCGCGCGGGCGGCGTCTCGCGCCGCATCGAGGGTGAGGAGCGCGACGCGACCAAGGAGGCGATGGAAGGCCTCGACATCCCGGACAACATGGGCGCGATCGTGCGCACGGCCGGCGTCGGCCGCAGCACCGACGAGCTGAAGTGGGACTTCGACAACCTGCTGGCGAACTGGCGCGCGATCGACGCCGCCGCGAAGGAGCGCCCCGCGCCCTTCCTCGTCTACCAGGAGAGCGACGCGGTCGCGCGCAGCCTGCGCGACTACCTGTCCGACGACATTGGCGAGGTGCTGTGCGACGACACGGCCGCCTACCAGCGCGGCCAGGAGTACATGCAGCGCTTCATGCCGCCCGAGGCGCAGAAGAAGCTGAAGCTGTACCAGGACGACGTACCGCTGTTCACGCGCTTCCAGATCGAGGGCCAGATCGAGTCGGCGCACTCGCACAAGGTGACGCTGCCCTCCGGCGGCAGCCTCGTCATCGACCACACCGAGGCGCTCGTCTCGATCGACATCAACTCGGCGCGCGCGACCCGCGGCGGCGACATCGAGACGACGGCGACCAACACGAACCTCGAGGCCGCCGACGAGGTGGCGCGCCAGCTCAGGATCCGCGACCTCGGCGGCCTGATCGTCATCGACTTCATCGACATGGAGTCGACCAAGAACCAGCGCGCGGTCGAGGACCGGCTGCGCGACGCGGTGCGCCAGGACAAGGCGCGCATCCAGATCGGCCGGATCTCGCGCTTCGGCCTCCTCGAGATGTCGCGGCAGCGGCTGCGCCCCTCGCTCGGCGAGTCGACGCACATCACCTGCCCGCGCTGCGAGGGTCTCGGCACCATCCGCAGCGTCGAGTCGCTCGCGCTCGCGATCCTGCGGGTGATCGGCGAGGAGTCGCGCAAGGACCGCAGCTCGAAGGTCATCGCGCAGCTGCCGGTCGAGGTCGCGACCTTCCTGATCAACGAGAAGCGCGACTGGCTGCGCGCGCTCGAGGATCGCAACCGCTGCGAGATCGTGCTCGTGCCGAACCCGCACCTGCAGACGCCGAACTACTCGCTGCGGCGCGTGCGCGACGACGAGCTGGGCCTGCCTGAGAACTCCGGCAACAGCTTCCAGCTGGCCGAGCAGCCGCCCGTTGACGTCGCAACGCCGAGCGCAGAACCGAAGAAGGCGGCCGAGCCGGCGGCGGTCCAGCCGATCATGCCGGTGGCGCCCGCGCCACTCGTCGCGAACGTGTGGACCGCGAACGCGGAGCCCGCGCTCGCCGCCGCCGCTGTGGCGGCGGCCCCGACCCTGCCCGTCTACCGGGAAGGCATCTTCCGCCGCCTGTGGGTGTGGCTGTTCGGCTCCGGCCAGCGGCCGCGCGCCGCCGAGGGCGAGCGCGACCGCCACGCCCGCGACGAGCGGCCGCCGGGCCGCACCGGCCGCCGCGACGAGCGCGGCCGCGGCCACGAGCGTCACGGCGAGCGCTTCCGCGACGGTCGACGCGACCGCGGGCGCGACCACGGCGATCGGAGCCGTCGCGAGGAGCCGCGTCACGCGGACAAGCACGGCGAGCGTCCTGGAGAGCGCCACGGCGAGCGTCCGGCGCGCGCCGACGGCCGCGATGGCCGCGACGGTCCGCGTCGGGACGGGCGCGATGGCCGCCCCCGCGGCGAGGGCCGTCCGGAGCACCGCGGCGAAGCACGGACCGAGCGCCCGCGCGACGCGGAGCGCCGTCCCGACGCCCCGCCGCGGCCGCCGGCGCCGCGTCCGGAGGCCGTCGAGGCACGGCCGGCGGATGCCGGTGCGCCGCGCCCGCCCGCCGCGCCCGGCGAGGGCACGGGCGAGGATCGCAATGGCGAGCCACGGCGCGGCCGTCGTCGCGGCCGTCGCCGCGGCGGACGCAACCGCGACGGCGGCGGCATGGGCGCTGCGCCCGCGGCCGGCGTTGGCGAGCACGCGCCGAGCCAGGTGCCGGACATCGGCGAGTCGGGGCGCTTCCCGGCCCTCGACGTCCAGGAGTACGAGCGCTCGCTCGGCGGCAACGGCTCGAGCGAGGCCCTCCCGGCACCGCGCCCGGCCGCGGCGCCGTTCGAGCTGTCACCGCCCTCGAGCGAGAGCTTCAGCGCGCCGGCACCGCGCGCGGAGCCGGAGCGGACCTTGGAGCGGGAGCCCGAGCGGATGCCCGAGCCCCCCGCGCACGTCGAGCCGGAGTACCGGCCGGCGCCGGTCGTGCACGCGGAACCCGCGCCGCCGGCCGCGCCCGCGGCCCCGAGCGAGCCGACGCCGTCTCACGAGCACCCGCCCGCGGCGGGTTGAGTCGGTGGTCTCAGCGCGCGCGTGAGCGCGCGCTGAGCTCGGCGAGCAGGCCGCGCGCGGCGGATTCGGCGAGGTCGAGCACCTGCTCGAACCCGGCCGGGCCGCCGTAGTAAGGATCCGGTACCTCGCGCAGCTCCAGCTCGGGCGCGAACTCCAGCACGAGGCGCAGCTGCGCGCGGAAGCTGCCGGGCGCAATCGCGCGCGCGTCCTCGAGGTTGCGTTCGTCCATGACGAGCACGTAGTCGAAGCGCTCGAAATCCGCCGCCTCGAGCTGCCGCGCGCGCAGCGCGGTGAGGTCGATGCCGCGGCGCCGTGCGGCGGCCTGTGAGCGCCGGTCCGGCGGATCGCCGACGTGGTAGTCGTGCGTGCCGGCCGAATCGATCCGCAGCTTTAGCGCCGGCGCCTCGCGCGCGGCGAGGTCGCGGAACACGGCCTCGACGGTCGGGCTGCGGCAGATGTTGCCCATGCACACGAAGAGGACGGATATTTCCGGCCGTGTATCAGTCATTTACAGCCAGCTTATCAAGTGATTTAGAGGTGCCGCCGGAGCGCAAGTGCGGCGGCGGCACCTCTACGGTAGACGAGCCGGCGGCCGCGCGAAAGCGCGCCGCCGCCGGCACTCGGGGCGCGCCGACGCCCTAGGCGGCGCGCGCCGCCGGCGCCCGTTCCGCGCCGACCCGGTAGCGGGCCATGAGGCGGGACAAGGACTCGGCCTGCTCGCGCAGCGCCTGGGCCGCGGCGGCGGCCTCCTCGACCAGCGCCGCGTTCTGCTGCGTGACCTCGTCCATGTTCGTCACGGCGCGGTTCACTTCCTCGATGCCGGTCGACTGCTCGGCGCTCGCGGAGGCGATCTCCGAGACGATGTCCGTGACCTTGCTGACCGCGCCGACGATCTCGCCGAGCACCCGGCCGGACTCGTCGACCAGCTTCGAGCCCTCGCCGACCTTGGCGACCGAGTCCTGGATGAGCGCCTTGATCTGCTTGGCGGCCTCGGCGCTGCGCGAGGCGAGGTTGCGGACCTCGCTCGCGACGACCGCGAAGCCGCGGCCCTGCTCGCCGGCGCGGGCGGCCTCGACGGCCGCATTGAGCGCCAGCAGGTTGGTCTGGAAGGCGATTTCGTCGATGACGCCGATGATGTCGGCGATCTTGGCGGAGGAGCCGCTGATGGCGCCCATCGCGGCGACGGCCGCCTGCACGACCTCGCCACCCCGCTCGGCCTGGCCCCGCGCGGCGAGCGCGAGCTGGTTGGCGCGGCCGGCGTTGTCGGCGGTGTTCTTGACCGTCGCGGTCATCTCCTCCATCGACGAGGCCGTCTCCTCGAGGCTCGCCGCCTGCTCCTCGGTCCGCTGGCTGAGGTTGCTGTTGCCCTTCGCGATCTCCTCGCTGCCGGTGCTGACCTCGCTCGCGGCCGCCGCGATCGTGCGCACCATCGAGGCCATGTTGTCGACGAGGCGGTTCATGCCGACGGCGAGCGTCTGGAAGAAGCCGCTCTTGCCGCGTTCCTCGATCCGGTCGGTCAGGTCGCCGTCGAGGGCCTTCGTGACGACCGCCTCGACCTCGTGCTCGATCGCGACCTCCGCGGTGCGGTCGAGCCACTGGACGGCCGTGCCGACCCGCCGGCCGTCCGTGTCCTTTACCGGCACCGCGGTCAGGCGCAGCGATGCGCCGCCGAGCGTGACGTCGAAGGTCTTCGCGGCGGCGAGCGCGGCCAGCGATTCGATGCGCGGCGTCGCGGCCGACTGGAAGCGCTCGAAGCTCTCGCCGACCACGCGCTCGGCGTCGAACTGCGGCAGGGCCCGGCGGATCTCCGCCGCGCGGCCGCGGAACAGGGAGCCGACCGCGTCGTTCGCGTAGATGACCCGCCCGTCGGCATCGGCGAGCGTCACCGCCATCGAGACGCGGTCGAGCGCGGTCTTGATGCGGGCATTCTCCGCGGCGACGGCGCGGTCGCGCTCGATGCGCTCGCGCAGGTTCGCCTGCATGCGCGCGAGTGCGCCGAGCACCTCGCCGACCTCGTCCTGGGTCTCCGCGGCGAGCTGCGATGAGAAGTCGCCGCGCTCGATGAGCCCGAACGCGGACTGCGCGGCCCCGAGCTGGCGGACGAGCGCGGCGCGCACGCGCCAGCCGATGACGAGCGCGAACGCCGCGATCGCGAGGATCGTGCCGAGCGAGACCGCGCTCAGAACGTAGCGCGCGCGGATGCGCTCTGCGAGCAGCGTGCCGGTCAGGATCTCGACCTCGCCGTTCAGCGCGTAGATCGCCTTCTTCATGGCGATGTCGGCGGCCGTGATGTCCTTGACGACCTCGGCGGGCGGCGTGCCGGTCAGCACGTGCTCGTTGACGAGCGCCGTGTAGGCGCTCGCGCTCTGCGCGTACTGCTCGCGGGCCGCCCGCAGCCCGAGGATCCGCGGGTCCGCCGAGTCCATCGCGTGGCGCAGGTCATCGTCGAGCGCCTGGTTGCTGTCCGCCTGGGTCTGCACGATGCGCACCAGCTGGTCGTGCTCGGCCGGGCTCGCGCGGCCGGCCAGCACCAGCATCTGCGCCCGCAGCTTCGAGCGGCTGAGGTCGTTCGCCGCGCCCAGCAGGCGCCCCGAGAGGATGTCGAGCAGGAACACGGTCTTCGGATCATCGTCGAGCGCGATGCCGCCGGCATCGCCGACGTGGCCGGCGAGCGCGATCAGCGCCGATGCGACCTCGCTGTGGGCGTCGCGCAGCTGCTCGGCCGATGCGGTCGCCGGCAGCGACACGGCCTTCTGCCAGAGCGCGTCGATCGCGGCGACCTTGCCGGCCGTCTTGAACCCGGCGCCGCTCGCGGCGTCCGCGTCGCGCAGCTGCGCGAGGCCCTTCTCGACCTGCGCCTGCGTCTCGGCGATCTTGGCGTCCTGGCCGCCGTCACCCAGCTGCCTGAGGACGCTCGCGCTGCGATGCCCGGTCACGCCCGGCATCACGGCACCGACCGCCCGCTCGTACGCGAGCACGTCCACGTAGCGCTGGCTCGTCTGGATCTGCGCGCGCCACTGCTGCAGCAGGACCGCGATCGAGATCGCGAGCGGCACGAGCAGCAGCACGGCGATGCCGGCGAGTTTCGGGGCGAGCTTCAGGCGGTGAACGGCGCGCATCGGGGCCTCGGATTGGCGATGGAACGGGTACGGGCGGGAGCGGGACGGCTCCGTGCCCGGTGTCGGCCGGCGCCGTCCAAAGTGAAGACGGGGCCCTGATCCGTCAGGTGAGATTCAGGGTTCGGCGCACGCCGATCGAGGCGTTCATCTTTCTTCTGAGGCGCGCGGGCTGGCGCGCAGCAGCCGGCCCGTTCAGCGGCCGGCCGCCCGCTCGATGAGCCGCGTCACCTCGGCGAGATCGGCTTCGGTGTCGACGCCGGGACCCGGCACCGCCGCGGCGATGCCGACGGCGATCGCGAGGCCGTTCTCGAGCGCCCGCAGCTGCTCGAGTCGCTCGGCCGACTCGAGCGGACTCGGCGGCAGCGCCGCGAGCCGCAGCAGCGCCTGCACGCGGTAGGCGTACAGCCCGAGGTGCCGCAGCGCGCCGTCGAGGCGCGCGCCGCTCCCGGCCGCCGCGTCGCGCCGGCACGGGATCGGCGCCCGGCTGAAATAGAGCGCCCGGCCACCACGCGCGGTCACGACCTTGACGACGTTCGGATCGTCGAGCTCGGCGAGGGCCTTAAGCGGCGTCGCGAGCGTTGCGAGGTCGGCGCCCGGATCCGCGTCGAGCAGCCGCGCGACCTGGCCGATGTTGCCCGGCGGAACGAGCGGCTCATCGCCCTGCACGTTCACGACCACGTCCCCGGCCGCCCAGCCCCGCCGCCGCGCGACCTCGGCGAGCCGGTCCGTGCCCGAGGGGTGCGCGGCGCTCGTTAGCAGCGCCTCGGCGCCGAAGCCGCGGCAGGCCTCGGCAATCCGCTCATCGTCGGTCGCGACCAGCACCTCGCTCGCGCCGCTCGCCGCGGCGCGTGCGTACACGTGCTCGATCAGCGTCCGACCCGCGATCCGGCGCAGCGGCTTGCCCGGCAGCCGCTCCGAGGCGTAGCGCGCCGGAATGACGACGCGGTAGCTCACCCCGCGAGGACCGGGTCGTCTGCGGCGAGCTTGCGCGCCTCTTCCTCGAGCATGACCGGGATGTCGTCGCGGATCGGGTAGGCGAGCCGGTCCGCCCGGCAGACGAGCTCCTGGGTCGGGCGGCTGTACTGCAGCGGGCCCTTGCAGACCGGGCACGCGAGGTAGTCGAGCGTCTTGCTGTCCATCAGGGCTCCTCAGGGGCGCGGCACGAGCGCCACGATCCGCTCGACGAGGCGCCTCGCGCCCTCGCCCTCGAGCTCCGCCGCGACCTCGAGCCAGTAGGCCTCGCCGAGCGCGAGCCCGCGGCATTTTACGGCATCCTTCTCGGTCATCAGCAGCGGCAATCCGTCGCCGAAGGCGAGCGTGCCCGCGCCGATCGGCGCGTGGTCCGGCAGTGGGTGCTCGAGGGCCAGCACGCCGGCCGCGCGCAGCGTCGCGAAGAAGCGCGCCGGGTGGCCGATCGCGGCGATGGCGTGCACGCGCCGGCCGGCGAAGGCCGCGAGCGGCCGGCGCTCTCCGGAGCCGAGCGCGACGAGCGCGACCGGCCGCAGCCGCATCGCGATCTCCCCTGCCGCCGCCGTGCCGCCGTTCACGACGACGAAGTCGACGCCGGTGAGGCGGCCGGGCGGCTCGCGCAGCGGGCCGGCCGGCAGCAGGCGGCCATTGCCGAAGCGCCGCTCGCCGTCGACGACCGCGATCTCGAGCTCACGCGCGAGCCGATAGTGCTGCAGCCCGTCGTCGGCGAGCACGAGGTCGACCTCGCCCTCGATCAGGCGCGCCGCGGCAACCCGGTCGGCCGCCACGGCGACCGGCGCTCCGGTGCGCCGCGCGAGCAGCACCGGCTCATCGCCGACGAGCGCCGGATCCGAGTCCGGCCGAACGCGGGTCGGGGCGCGCACCCGACCGCCGTAGCCGCGGCTCACGATGCCGGCCTTGAGCCCGCGCGCGCCGAGCTCGGCCGCGAGCCAGGCGACGAGCGGCGTCTTGCCGCTGCCGCCGACCGTCAGGTTGCCGACGACGACGACCGGCCGGGCGGCGCGCTCCGCCCGGAGCAGGCCCGCGCGGTAGGCGCTGCGTCGCAGCCCCGCCACGGCGCCGTACAGCGCCGCGAGCGGCGCGAGCCATGCCCCGCCCGAGCCGTACCACGCGCGCTCGAGTGCCGCGCGCATGCCTCAGGCGTTGAACTGCAGTCGGTGCAGCTGGGCATAGGCGCCGCCGCGGGCGAGGAGCTCGGCGTGCGTGCCGCTTTCGGTCAGAGCGCCCTGCTCGAGCACGACGATGCGGTCGGCGTTCTCAACGGTGGAGAGCCGGTGCGCGATGACGAGCGTGGTGCGGTTCGCCATCAGCTCCTCGAGCGCCGCCTGGATCGTGCGTTCGGCCTCGGTGTCGAGCGCGCTCGTCGCCTCGTCGAGGATCAGGACCGGTGCGTCCTTGAGCAGCGCGCGCGCGATCGCGATGCGCTGGCGCTGACCGCCGGAGAGCAGCACGCCGCGGTCGCCGACCTCGGTGTCGAGGCCCGCCGGCAGGCTGTCGGCGAACTCGAGGACGTGCGCGGCGCGCGCCGCACGCTCGACCGCCGCCGGGCTCGCCGCGCCGGTCGAGAAGGCGATGTTCTCGCGGATCGTGCCGTTCATCAGCACGACTTCCTGGCTCACGAGGCTGACGTTGTCGCGCAGCGAGCGCAGCTCGTACTCGCGCACGTCGAGCCCGTCGAGCAGCACGCGGCCGCGGTCGGGGTCGTAGAGGCGCGGCACGAGGCTGACCAGCGTCGACTTGCCGCTGCCCGAGCGGCCGACGATCGCGAGCTTCTGCCCGGTGTCGACCGACAGCGACACCTCGCGCAGCGCCGGTTCCTTCCCCGGGTACGCGAAGCCGACTGCCTCGAACTCGATCGCGCCCTTCGCGCGCGCCAGCCGGCGCGACCCGCCGCGGCCCTCGGCCGGCTCATCGAGGATCTCGAACAGGCTCTGGCCGGCCGCGATGCCCTGCTGCAGGGGCCCTGCGACCTGCACGAGGCGCCGCAGCGAGGCCGACACGCCGATCAGCGCCGCGAACAGGCTCGTGAAGTTGCCGACCGTCATGCCGTGCTGGAACACCTCGCCGAGCGAGAAGTACAGCACCACCGCGAGCGCGATCGCGGCCAGCATCTGCACGGTCGGGTTGCTCGAGGCGCGCGCCCGCAGCAGCTTCATGTTCTGGAAGCGGTTCGCCTCGACCACGGCCTCGAACGCGCGCGCTTCGTGCTCCTGGGCGTTGAACACCTTGATGACGCGCTGGCCGTCGAGCGCTTCCTTCGCGACGCGCGTGACGTCGCCCATCGAGCCCTGGATGCGCCCCGCGTAGCGCCGGATCGCCTTGTTGACGATCTGCACCAGCAGCCCGATCAAGGGCGCCGCGACCAGCGCCAGCAGCGTCAGCCGCCAGCTGATGTAGAAGGCCCAGCTCAGCAGGCCGATGATCGCGAGCGAGTCGCGGATCACGGTGCTGACCGAGTTCGTCGCGGCCTCGGCGACCTGCTCGGTGTTGTAGGTCAGGCGCGACAGCAGCTGGGCGGTCGAGTTGCGGTCGAAGAACGCCGTCGGCAGCTCGAGGTAGTGGCGGAACAGGTCGGCGCGCAGGCGCTTGACGATGTGCCTGCCGACCCAGCCGGGCGCGAAGTTCGCGATGTAGTCGCCGATGCCGCGCACCAGGAAGATCGCGACGATCGCGAGCGGCACGAGCCTCAGCTGCTCGGGATCGTGCCGCACGAAGGTGCCGTCGAGGAACATGCGGGCGAGCCACGCCCAGGCGGTCTCGACGCCGGCCGACAGCGCCATGCCGAGCACGCCGAACGCGAACATGCGCCAGTGGGGGCGCGCGTAGCCGAGCAGCCGCTTGTAGACGTCGATCGGCCGGTAGGCGGCCGGCGCGGCGGGGGCGTCCACCTACCCGCCTGGCTGCAGGTTCACGGTGGCGATGTTGACCTGCGAGAAGCCGAGCTTGCCGGCGACGTCCATCGCCGTCACGACCGCCTGGTGGCTGGCGCGCGCGTCGGCGCGGATCGTGACCGGCTTGCCGGTGGCCGACGGCGAGACCTTCTCGAGCGCGGCGCGAAGCGTGTCGGCGCTGCGGTTCACGAGCGCCCGGTCGTTGACGGCGTAGCCGCCGTCCGCGCCGATCGCGATCGTCACGCTGTCGCGTGCGCGGTTGTCCGGGACGGCGCTCGACTCGGGCAGGCGGATCTTCAGCCGGCCGTCCTGCACGAACGAGGTCGAGACCATGAAGAACATCACGAGCAGCAGCACGACGTCGATCAGCGAGGTGACGTTGATCTCCGGCTCGACGCCGCGGTGGCGGCCGAAGTTCATGCCGCCGAGGCCGGGTTCGCCCGCCGCAGCGGCGCGGCGTCGAGCATCGGGTCGATCGCGCGGATCTGGTCGAGCGACTGCACGAGCTTCATCGCTTCCTTCTCCATCGCGATCACGAGCTCGTCCACGCGCCCGCGCAGGTAGCGGTAGCCCATCAGCGACGGGATCGCGACGATCAGGCCGGCGGCGGTCGTGATCAGCGCCTGGCCAATGCCGCCCGACAGCACCTTCGGGTCACCGACGCCGGTGTGCGTGATCGCGTTGAACGCGACGATGATGCCGGTCACCGTGCCAAGCAGGCCGAGCAGCGGCGAGACGGCGGCGATCGTGCCGAGCATGTTCAGGAAGCGCTCGAGCTCGTGCACGACGTGCCGGCCGGTGTCCTCGATCGCCTCCTTGATGAACTCGCGCGGCTTGTTCCGGTTCGACAGGCCCGCCGCGAGGATCTGGCCGAGCGCGGAGTTCTGCGCGAGCGCGCTGATGTGCCGGTCGGTCAGCTGGCCGGTCTCGACCAGCTTCCAGACCTTCTCGCGAAGCTCGGGGGGGATGATGCGCCGCTCCTGCAGGCTCCACAGCCGCTCGAGCAGGATGGCGGCGGCGAGGACCGACAGCACGATCAGCGGCCACATGACGGGGCCGCCGGCCTTGATGATCTCCCACATCGTGCGTTCTGGACCTCTGGCCGCGTAAGCGGCTGATGATACTGCAGTTTGCCCGCCGCTGGCAGTGTCTCAGCGGGCGCGCGGCGCGAGTCGCCCCTCGCTCAGCACGAGCACCCGGTCGAGCCGGGCCGCGAGCCGTTCGTCGTGCGTGACGATGACGAGGCTGACGCCGAACGCGCGGTTGAGCTCGAGCATCAGCTCGAACACCTGTGCGGCGTTGGCGCCGTCGAGGTTGCCGGTCGGCTCGTCCGCGAGCACGAGCGCCGGGCGCGTGACGAGCGCGCGGGCGACCGCCGCGCGCTGCCGTTCGCCGCCCGACAGCGCGGCGGGACGGTGCGCAAGGCGCGCGGCGAGCCCGACGCGCGCCAGGACCTCGGTCGCCGCGGCCAGCGCCTCGCGCGGCGCCACCCGGCGCACGAGCAGCGGCATCGCGACGTTCTCGAGCGCCGAGAACTCCGGCAGCAGATGGTGGAACTGGTAGACAAAGCCGACCGCACGGTTGCGCAGCGTGCCGCGGGCGGCATCGCCGAGGTGATTCATCGACTGGCCGTCGATCTCGACCTCGCCGGCGCTCGGCAGATCGAGGCCGCCGAGCAGCTGCAGCAGCGTCGTCTTGCCGGAGCCGGAGGCGCCGACGATCGCGATGCGCTCGCCGCGCGCGACCTCGAGCTCGGCGCCGTTGAGCACGGTGAGCAGCTCGGGGCCCTGGCGGAACTGCTTGACGAGACCGCGGGCGCGCAGCACCGCGCCCGGCGCCGCGGCTCGGCTTGTCTCACTCATGGCGCAGGGCCTCCGCCGGCTGGGTGCGCGCGGCGCGCCACGCAGGATACAGGGTCGCGAGCACGCTGAGCAGGAAGGCGATGGCCGCGATCAGCACGACGTCGCCGCGGTCGACGACCGAGGGCAGCTGCTCGACGAAGTACAGCTTCGCATCGAACAGGCTCGTGCCGAGCAGCCCCTCGAGGACCTGCAGCAGTGCCGGCAGGTGGTCGGCGACCAGCACGCCGAGCGCGATGCCGAGGCTGACGCCGAGCACCGCGATGAACAGTCCCTGCAGCGTGAACACGCACAGCAGGCTCGCCGGCGTGAGGCCGAGCGTGCGCAGGATCGCGATGTCGGTGCGCTTCTCGCGCACCAGCATCACGAGCGTCGCGACCACGTTGAAGGCGGCGATCACGAGCACGATCAGCAGCAGCACGTACATGATCGACTTCGTGGTCGCGATCGAGCGGAAGAAGTTCTCGTGCTGCCGGCCCCAGTCGCTGACGTAGAAGCCGCCGCCGAGGCCGACCGCGACCTGGTGGACGATGTGCCCGGCCGCGAAGGGGTCATCGACCCGCAGCCCGATGCCGGTCACGGCGCTCCCCAGGCGGAAAATCCGCGCGGCGTCGTCCAGGTGCACGATCGCGACGTTGCGGTCGAACTCGTAGAGCCCGGAGTCGATGAGCCCGGCGACCGTCAGTCGCCGCAGGCGCGGCACGACCCCGGCGGGCGTCGCCGTGCCGTTCGGCGCCGCGAGCACCAGCGTGTCGCCGATGCCGAGCTTGAGTTCCGCCGCGAGCGCCTTGCCGAGCAGCACCCGGTAGCCGCCGCTCACCAGCGCATCGAGACGGCCGCCCTGAACATGCGCGCCGAGCGTGCCGAGGCGGCCTTCCTCGGCCGGCAGCACGCCACGCACCAGCGCGCCGGCGACGCGCTGGCCGTGCGCCAGCAGCCCGCGCTGCTCGACGAACGGCGCCGCCGCGAGCACGTGCGGCTGGTGCAGCGCCTGCGCCTCGATCGCGCGCCAGTCCTCCATCGGCCCCTCGAGGCCGGTCAGCGTCGCGTGGGCGGTGACCGCGAGGATGCGTTCCTTGAGCTCGACGTCGAAGCCGTTCATGACCGCGAGCACGATGATCATGACCGCGACCCCGATCAGGATGCCGAGCGCCGCGACCAGCGTGCCGAAGGACGGGACGCGCACGCCGCTGCGGGCGCGCGTGTAGCGCGCGGCGATCCTGAACTCGAGCGGCCATGCGCTCATTCGTAGCGCAGCGCGTCCGCCGGCAGCGTGCGGGCCGCGCGCAGCGCCGGGTACACGGTCGCGAGCACCGTCAGGACGAACGCCGCCACGACGACCGTCACGACGTCGCCGGCCTCGACCTGCGAGGGGATGCGGGTCACGTAGAAGACGTCGGCCGAGAAGATCTGGAAGTGCAGCAGCCGCTCGAGCGCCTCGGTCACGGCGCCCGCGTTGAACGCGAGCAGCAGCCCGCCGGCGAGTCCGACCAGCGTGCCGAGCCCGCCGATCACGACGCCCTGCGTCACGAACACGCCGAGCACGCCGCGCGGCGAGAGCCCGAGCGTTCGCAGGATCGCGATGTCGGTGCGCTTCGCGCGCACGACCATGACCAGCGAGCCGACGATCATGAACGCCGCCACCGCGATCGCGAGCATCAGCAGCAGCGTCATCATGGCCTTCTCGATGCGGATCGCGCGGAAGTAGCCGGAGTACTCGACCGTCCAGTCGCGCGCGACGAGGCCGGGCCCGAGTGCCCGGGCGACGGCCTTAGCGCGCGCCGGCGCATCGAACACCTGCTCGAAGCGCACGCGCAGGCCCGAGCTCCCGCCGTCGCCGAGCGCGGCCACGTCCGCGAGGCTTGCGAGCGCGAGCACGCTGTCGTGGTCCTGCAGCCCGACCTCGAACACGCCCGCGACCGTGAACACGCGGATGCGCGGCACGAGGTCGCCGTCGCTCTCCCCGGCCGGCACCATGACGGTGACCTCGTCGCCCTGGCTGACGCCGAGCTGGAACGCGAGTACGCGGCCGAGCAGGATGCGGTTCTCGCCGGGAACGAGGTCGGCGAGCACGCCCGAGCGCAGCGCCGAGGCGATCGTCGAGACCGACGGCTCGAGCACCGGGTCGATGCCGCGCAGCGTGACGCCGGTCGTGCTGCCGGCGTGGGCGATCAGCGCCTGTTCCTCGATATAGGGCGCCGCGCCCGTCACGCCCGCGACCGCGCGCGCGTGCGGCGCGAGCGGGCCGGCATCGAGCCGCCCGCCATCGGCGCGCTCGATCGTGGCGTGCGCCGAGAGGCTGAGCAGCCGGTCGCGCAGCTGCGCCTCGAAGCCGTTCATGACGGACAGGATGACGATGAGGCCAATGACGCCGAGGCAGACGCCGAACAGCGACAGCAGGCTGATGAAGGAAACAAAGTTTCCCGCCTCGCGCGAGCGCGCATAGCGCAGCGCGATCAGGAGTTCGACCGGCCGGATCATCGCGGGATTAGACCATGGCGGCCGGGAAGTGCGAACCGCGTCACTGTTGGGGATTATGGTGCCTGCCGGGCGCGCTCCGGGCCGCGGGGCCGGTGCTATATTCCGCCTCCGGAGGTGTGGCCATGGCCTTGAAAGCACTCATTTCACCCCGGCGCGCAGCCCTCGCGCTCGCCGTCGGCGGCCTGCTCCTCGGCGCCTCGGCGCTCGCCGACGACGCGCCGGCCGCGGACAGCTCCGCGGCCGCCTCCGCGACCGCCGGCCGGCCCGAGCGCGGCGCGCACATGGCGAGCGTCGAACAGCGCTTCGGCGCACCGACCACGCGCTACGCCGCCGTCGGCCAGCCGCCGATCACCCGCTGGGACTACCCGACGATGGTGGTCTACTTCGAGGGCGACCGCGTGATCCACGCGGTGCTGGTGACGCCCGCCGGCTGATCCGCCGCGGCGTTCGCGCCGCCGTCAAGACGTGTCGGGCGCGGTCGCGCCCGGTATCCTCGCGCCCCTGAGTCCCGGCGGCACCCGCCCCGGGGAGGTCAGCTGCTGCCCGCGGGATGCAAGCGTCCGTGATCCGTGCCCTCGATCCCCCGCTGCCGGACGAACGCCGGCCAGCGCTCCGCTACGGCCAGCTGTACGGCGCGGCGCTCGCGCTCGCGGCCGCGGAGGCCGCGGCGCTTCACCCGGGACCCGTGCTGGTCGTCGCGGCAAACGCGCGCGAGGCCGAGCGGCTCGGCGGTGAGCTCGGCTTCTTCGCGGGCGGCGCGCTGCCGATCCTGCGGCTGCCCGACTACGAGAGCCTGCCCTACGACGTCTTCTCGCCGCACCCGGACATCACCTCGGAGCGGCTCGCGACGCTGGCGGCGCTCCCCGCGCTCGCCCGCGGCATCGTCGTCGTCGCGGTTGACGCGCTGCTGCAGCGGCTGCCGCCGCCGGCCTTCGTCGCCCGGCACACGCTGCTCGTGTCGGCCGGCGAGCACCTCGAGGGCGGCGCGCTGCGCGAGCGGCTGACCGCCGCGGGCTACGCGGCGGTCACGCAGGTCGTGGCGCCCGGCGAGTACGCGGTGCGCGGCTCGATCATCGACCTGTACCCGATGGGCGCGCAGGCGCCGTACCGCATCGACCTCGACGACGACCGCATCGACACGATCCGCCGATTCGACGCGGACACGCAGCGCTCCGGCGAGCGGCTCGAGTCGGTGCGCCTGCTGCCTGCGCGCGAGTTCGCGCTGACCCCGGAGGCGATCAAGGAATTCCGCCGCCGCTACCGCCAGCGCTTCGAGGGCGACGTCACGCGCTCGCAGATCTACAAGAGCGTCAGCGAGGGCCTGCCGGTCGGCGGCATCGAGTACTACCTGCCGCTGTGCTTCGACGCACTGGCGACGCTCGCCGACTACCTGCCGCCGGCCACGCTGCTGTTCGACGCCTGCGGGCTCGCCGCCGCGGCGGCGCAGTCCTGGGCCGCGATCGCCGATCGCTACGAACAGCGCCGCCACGACATCGAGCGGCCGCTGCTCGACCCGGCCGAGGTGTTCATCCCGCCCGAGGAACTCGACGCGCGCCTCGCCGGCCTGAAGCGGGTCGCCGCGCAGGCGGTCAAGGTCGAGCCGGTGGCGGCCGGCGAGCGTGGCGAGGAGTTCGTGAACTTCGCGACGCTCGCGCCGCCGGCGCTGCGCGTCGAACCCCGGTCGGAAGCGCCGGCCGGCGCGCTCCTCGCCTTCATCGACGCCTTCGCCGGCCGCGTGCTGCTGGTGGCGGAGTCCGCCGGGCGCCGCGAGGTGCTGCTCGAGCTCCTGCACCGCCACGACCGCTTCCCGGCGCAGCCGGGCGGCTGGGCCGAGTTCCTCGACGGCGACGCGAGCCTCGCGCTCACCGTGTCGCCGGCGGTCGGCGGGCTGGTGCTGCCGGAGCGCGGCCTCGCGCTCGTGACCGAGGAGCAGCTCTATGGCGAGCGCGCCCGCCAGGAGCGCCGCCGGCGGCGCGCCGAGCGCGACCCGGAGCAGATCCTCAGGGACCTTCGCGACCTGACGCAGGGTGCACCGGTCGTGCACGAGGACCATGGCGTCGGCCGGTACCAGGGCCTGAAGACCCTCGACGTCGACGGCCAGCCGCACGAGTTCCTCGTGATCGAGTACCTCGGCGGCGACCGGCTGTACGTGCCCGTCACGGCGCTCGCGCGCGTCACGCGCTACACCGGGGCGCCCTCCGAGAGCGCCCCGTGGCACAAGCTCGGCGGCAGCGAGTGGCACAAGGCGCGCAAGCGGGCCGCCGAGCGGATCCGCGACGTCGCGGCCGAGCTCCTCGACCTGTACGCGCGGCGCGCCGCGCGCACCGGCACCGCGATGGCGCCTGCCGAGCGCGACATCGCGAGCTTCGCAGCCGCCTTCCCGTTCGAGGAGACGCACGACCAGCTCGAGGCGATCCGCGCCGTGCTCGCCGACCTCGCGACGGCGAAGCCGATGGACCGGGTCGTGTGCGGCGATGTCGGCTTCGGCAAGACCGAGGTCGCGCTGCGCGCCGCGTTCGCCGCCGTGCAGGCCGGCCGGCAGGTCGCCGTGCTGGTGCCGACCACGCTGCTCGCGCAGCAGCACGCCCAGACCTTCACCGACCGCTTCGCCGACTGGCCGGTGCGCATCGAGAGCCTGTCGCGCTTTCGCTCCGGGCGCGAGTCGGCTGCGGTGCTCGAGGGCCTCGCCGAGGGCCGGATCGACATCGTGATCGCGACGCACCGGCTGCTGCAGGCGGGCGTGCGCTTCAAGTCGCTCGGCCTCGTGATCATCGACGAGGAGCACCGCTTCGGCGTGCGCGACAAGGAGCGCCTCAAGGCGCTGCGGGCCGACGTCGACGTGCTGACGCTGACCGCGACGCCGATCCCGCGCACGCTCAACATGGCGCTCGGCGGCCTGCGCGACCTGTCGCTGATCACGACGCCGCCGGCCGAGCGGCTCGCCGTGCAGACCTTCGTGCTCGAGTGGAACGCGGCGACCGTGCGCGAGGCCATCGTCCGCGAGATCCGCCGCGGCGGCCAGGTGTACTTCGTCCACAACCAGGTCGAGTCCATCGAGCGCCGCGCCGCCGAGCTGCGGGCGCTGGTGCCGGAGGCCGACGTCCGGGTCGGGCACGGCCAGATGCGCGAGCGCGACCTCGAGCGGCTGATGCTCGACTTCTACCACCGCCGCTTCAACGTGCTCGTCTGCACGACGATCATCGAGAGCGGGATCGACGTGCCGAGTGCCAACACGATGGTCATCGACCGGGCCGACCGCTTCGGGCTCGCGCAGCTGCACCAGCTGCGCGGCCGGGTCGGTCGCTCGCACCACCGCGCGTTCGCCTACCTGATCGCGCCGCCGAAGGCGGCGCTGACCGGCGATGCCGCGAAGCGCCTCGAGGCGATCGAGTCGCTCGAGGACCTCGGCGCCGGCTTCGCGCTCGCGACGCACGACCTCGAGATCCGCGGCGCCGGCGAGCTGCTCGGCGAGGAGCAGAGCGGCCAGATCACCGAGATCGGCTTCAGCCTGTACCTCGACCTGCTCGGCCGGGCGGTCGAGGCGCTGCGCGCCGGCAAGGAGCCGGACCTCGAGCGGCCGCTCCACGCCGGCCCCGAGGTCGAGCTGCACGTGCCGGCGCTGATCCCCGAGCACTACCTGCCGGACGTGCACCTGCGGCTCGTGCTCTACAAGCGCATCGCGGCCGCGCCCGACAACACGGCGCTCGACGAGCTCGAGGCGGAGCTCATCGACCGCTTCGGCCCGCTCGCCGGCGCGACCCAGAACCTGTTCCGCGTGACGCGCCTCAAGCTGCGGGCTGCGGCCATCGGCCTCACGCGGCTCGAGGTCGGGCCGCTCGGCGGGCTCGCGGACTTCGGTGCCGGGCACACGGTCGACCCGGCCGTCGTGCTGCGGCTCGTGCAGCGCGAGCCGAAGGGCTACCGCCTCGACGGGCCGACGCGGCTGCGATTCACGCGCAAGTCCGAGGGCGAGGCGGCGCGGCTCGCGACCGCGGCGGCGCTGCTGACGGCGCTCGGCGCGCCCTGATGCGCTAGACTTTCTGCATGGCAGACCCCGCCATTACGCGCCGCCAGGCGCTCGCCGCGCTGGCCGCGCTCGCGGTCGCGCCGCGTGCGCTCGCCGAAGCGCCACCGCCGCCGGGCAGCGGCCGCTACCTGCTCGAACTCGTCGTGTTCCGCCAGCAGGGCCCGCCGCCGGTGGCCATGCCGGCCGCGGCGATCGTGCCGGGCACGACGATCCCGGGCCGCGTCATCGCGCTGCCGGACGCCGACTGGCAGCTGGGCGGCGTCGAGACGACGCTGACGCGCGCCGGCTACCCGCTGCTCGGCCACACGGCCTGGGCCGCCGTCGTGCCGCCCAACGGCCGCACGACCGCGCACCTCGAGGATGTGCTGCCCGCGGAGACGGCGCTCGCGGGCGCCATCGCGCTGCAGCGCGGCCAGTACCTGTTTCTCGGCGTCGAGATCGACTTCCGGCCGACCGACGGCAGCGTCGCGCCCGGCACGGTGTATTCGCTGCGCGAGAAGCGGCGCATCAAGTTCGGCGAGCGCCACTACTTCGATCACCCGGCGATCGGGGCCATCGTGCAGGTCCTGCCGTCCCGCGGCGCGGTCGCCGAGGGCGGCTGAGCCCATCCCTCAGCCGGCGCTCGCTTCCTCGGCCGCGACGCGGTTGCGGCCGGCGGCGCGCGCGGCCTCGAGCGCCTGGTGCGCGGCGGCGAGCAGGTGCTCCGGCGTCGCCTGCGGCCCCGGCGTCAGGTGCGCAACCCCGACACTGACGGTCACGACGCGCGCGACCGGCGAGTGCGGGTGGTGCATGTGCAGTTCGCGCACGCGCGCGGCGAGCCCCTCGCCGTGCCGCCGCGCCTGCGCGAGGTCCATGCCGCTCGACAGGCCGATGAACCGCCCGCCTTCGACGCGCGCGAGCAGATCGCTCGCGCGGCGCAGCCCCGAGGACAGCGCGCGCCCGACGCGGCGGATCACCGAGTCGCCGGCGAGGCGGCCGAAGGTGTCGTTGTAGCGCCCGAGCGCGTCGACGTCGGCGACGTACAGCGTCAGCGCCCGGCCCTCGCGCTGCGCGATCGCGAAGTCCCGCCGCAGCATCTCGTGGAAGTATTCCGCGTGGCGCAGGCCCGTGAGCCGGTCGTCGCGCTGCAGCGGCCCGCGCACGACCGGCGCGGGTTCCGCCGCCGGGGCCTCGACCACGGCCTGGTGGAAGCAGACGTAGTGGCTGAGCACGCCCGCTTCGTTGCGCATCGGCTCGAAGCGCACCTCGAGGCGCGCGGCCGCGGCCGGCGCGTCCTTGAATAGCGCGCGCACCGTGAAGGCCTCGCCGCGCGCGAAGCGCGCCTTCAGGTCGGCGAGCCCCGGCTCGGCCGCCGCAGCGCCGATGAGCCCGGCGAGGCCCTCGCGCAGCAGCTGCTCGCGGCTCTGGTGGCGCAGCTGCTCGAGCGCGCCGTTCACGAGAATGACCGGATAGTCCGGTGCGCGCGCATCGACGACCGCGATCGCGTCCGGCAGGTGGTCGAGCAGCGCGAGCGTCAGGCTGAGCGGCAGCGTCATGCGCCCGCCTCGCCGTCCAAGGACAGCACCGGGCGCGCCTCGCGCGCCGCCTCGAGCGCGGCCCGCGCCGCCTGCCACTGCGGGCTCGACTTCAGGGCCGCGAAGCTCGCGAGGCCGGGCGCCGGGCCGTGACCGTGCAGGCGCGCGATGCGCAGCGCCGAGGCCGGGCGCGGCGCCGGGTCGAGCGCGCCGAGGAGCTCGAGCACCGCCGGCCGCGAATTGCAGACGAGCAGCATGTCGCAGCCCGCGGCGAGCGCGAGCTCGGCGCGCGCCTGCACGCCGCCGAAGGCGGCGGCACCCGCCATGCTGAGGTCGTCGGTCAGGACGGCGCCCTGGAAGCCGAGCTCGACGCGCAGCACCTCGCCCACCCAGCGGCGCGACAGGCTCGCCGGCAGCGCGTCGATCGCCGGGAACACGACGTGCGACATCATGACGGACGGGAGCCCGTTCGCGATCAGCCGCCGGTACGGCGTCAGTTCGGCATCGAGGTCGGCGTAGGCCCGCCGGTCGACCGGCACCGCAACGTGCGAGTCGGCCACGACCGCGCCGTGGCCTGGGAAGTGCTTGGCAGTCGCGCTCATGCCGGCATCGCGCAGCCCGGCCATCAGCGCGCCGGCCAGCGTGCTGACCGCCGCCGGGTCGGCGTGGAAGGCGCGATCGCCGATTGCCTCGTTGACGCCGACATCGAGGTCGACGACCGGGGCGAACGCGAGGTCGATGCCGACCGCGCGCAGCTCGCTGCCGATCAGCCAGCCGGCGCGACGCGCCAGCTCGCGGCCCCGCGACGCATCCATGTCGTACTCGCGTCCGATCCGGCGCATCGGTGGCAACGGCGTGAAGTCGGAGCGGAAGCGCTGCACCCGCCCGCCCTCGTGGTCGACCGCGACCAGCAGCCGCGGCGAACGGAGCTGATGGATCTCCTGTACCAGCGCGGCGAGCTGCGCGGCGTCCGAGAAGTTCCTCGCGAACAGCACGACGCCGCCGACCAGCGGGTGCTCGAGCACGTCGCGGTCCTCGGGTAGCAGCGAGCGCCCGGCGACGTCGACCATCAGGGGTCCGAGCGTCATCGCGCGGGCTCGAAGACCGCAAGGGACTCCACGTGCGCCGTGTGCGGGAACATATCGATGACTCCTGCCGCCACCAGCTTGAATCGGTGCTGGTGCACGAGCATCCCGGCGTCGCGCGCCAGGGTGCCCGGGTGGCAGGAAATATACACGACGCGACGCGGCCTTAGCCGCCCGAGCAGCGGCAGCACGGCGGCCGCGCCGGCCCGCGGCGGGTCGAGCAGCACGCGCTGGAAGCGCTGTGCCGCCCACGGTTCGTCGCGCGGCTCGGCCGACAGGTCGGCGCAGGCGAAGCGCACGTTGTCGAGGCCGTTCGCGGCCGCGTTGTCCCGCCCGCGGGCGACCAGCGCCTCGTCGGCGTCGACGCCGAGCACGCGCGCCGCACCGCGGGCGATCGGCAGCGTGAAGTTGCCGAGTCCGGCGAACAGGTCGAGCACCGCATCGCCCGGCTCCGCGGCCAGCAGCGCGACGGCGCGCTCCACGAGGCGCTCGTTGAGTTCGCCGTTGACCTGGATGAAGTCGAGCGGCCCGAAACCGAGCGTGACGTCGAAGGCCGGCAGCCGGTAGCGCAGCGGCGTGCCGAGCGGATCGAGCGGCGCGGCGGTCGCGGCCTCGCCAGGCCGCAGCCACAGCTCGAGCGACCACTCGGCTGCGAACGCGCGCAGCCGCCCGAGGTCCGCGGCGTCCGGCTCCGCGAGGATCCGCAGCACGAGGCAGGTGACCTCGTCGGTCACGGCGATCTCGACCTCCGGCACGTGCGCGGCGACCGACAGCGAGCTGACGAGCGCGGCGAGCGGCCCGAGCAGGCCATCGGCCGGCGGCGCGAGCACCGGGCAGCCCTCGAGCGGCGCGAGCCGCGCCGAATCGCGCGCCCGGAAGCCGACGATCGCGCGGCGCTCCTTGACGAGGTAGCGCACGCCGAGCCGCGCGCGGCGCCGGTAGCGGAGCGTCGGTCCGGCGAGCGGCGGGAGTACGTCCTCGGGGACGACCTTGCCGATCCGCTCGAGCTGCGCGAGCAGCTCGCGCGACTTGGCGGCGAGCTGCGCGGACGGGGCCAGGTGCTGGAGCGCGCAGCCGCCGCAGCGCCCGAAGGCCGGGCATGGCGCCGTCACGCGGTTGGGCGAGCGACTGACGACCTCGAGCAGGGCCGCCTCGTCGTGGCGCGGGTGGCGCCGGATGCGGCCGACGCGCACCGTCTCGCCGGGCAAGGCGCCGGCGACGAACACCGCCTTGCCCGCATGGCGGCCGACGCCACGCCCCTCGTGGTCGAGGTCGTGGACCTCGAGCAGGATACCGGCGGCCGGACCGCTCACCGGGGTCGCGCCGCGCGCGGCTCAGCCGCCGCCGGCGGCCTCGAGCACCGCGACCGCGAGCACGAAGCCGCCCTCGTCGCTCAGCGTCACGTGGCCGCGACCGCCGCCGAGCGAGTCGAGCACGCGCCGGCCGCGCGCCGACCAGACGACCTCGGGCCGCCCCCACTGGTTCGGGACGATGCCGCAGTCGCGGACCCACATGCCGTGCGCGAAGCCGGTGCCGAGCGCCTTGACGATCGCCTCCTTGGCCGCGAAGCGCTGCGCGAGGAAGCGGCTCGCGCGCCGGTCGGTGCTAGCGACGCGCTCGAATCCAACGAGCTCCTCCGGCATCAGGATGCGCTCGACGAAGTGCCGGCCGAAGCGCTGGTACGTGCCGGCGACCCGCTCGAGCTCGACGAGGTCGGCGCCGATGCCGAAGATCACGCGCCGCGCGCCTCGCGCATCAGGCGCTTCATCTCGCGCACCGCCGCCGGCAGGCCCGACCACAGCGCGCGGCCGATGATCGCGTAGCCGATGTTGAGCTCGGCGAGCTCCGGCAGCGCCGCGACCGGCCCGACGTTGTGGTAGTCGAGGCCGTGGCCGGCGTTGACGATGAGCCCGGCGGCGGTGGCCTGACGCGCCGCGGCCGCGAGCCGGTGCAGCTCCTGGGCGCGGCGCTCGCCCTGCGCCTCGGCGTAGCTGCCGGTGTGCAGCTCGATCACCGGCGCGCCGATCTCGGCGGCCGCCCGCACCTGTGCCGGGTCCGGGTCGATGAACAGCGACACGCGGATGCCGGCCTTCGCCAGCGCCGCGACCGCTGACGCGAGCGCGACCCGCTGGCCGGCGACGTCGAGGCCGCCCTCGGTCGTGAGCTCGTGGCGGCTCTCCGGCACGAGGCACACGTCCTGCGGCCGCACACGGGTCGCGATCGCGATCATCGCCTCGGTGGCCGCCATCTCGAGGTTCATGTGGGTCGCGAGCGAGGCCGCGAAGCGTTCGACGTCGTGGTCCTGGATGTGGCGGCGATCCTCGCGCAGGTGCAGCGTGATGCTGTCGGCGCCGGACTGCTCGGCGAGCAGCGCCGCGTACAGCGGGTCCGGCTGCCGGCCGCGCCGCGCCTGCCGCAGCGTCGCAACGTGGTCGATGTTGACGCCGAGGGCGAGCTCGCGCCCGCCGTGTGACTGCCCGCTCATCGCGTGTTGCCCTCCGTGTCGTCCGGTGCCGCGCGCCGGGTGCGCTCGCCGAGCGCGCGGGCGACGCCGCGCGTCGCGAGCTCCCGGCCATCGAGGGGCGCCTCGAGAGCCGCGCGCAGCAGGCGCTTGGCGCTCGCGAGGCTCGCCGCGTCCGTGAGCTCTTCCGCGGCCAGCGACAGCAGCTCGCGACCACGGTAGCCGCGCCCGGGATCGGCGCCCGGCGGTGCCGCGACCACGCCTTGCTCGGCGTGGACATGATAGTACGCGTCGGCATCGAGCGGCGCGCCGCCGCCCGCCAGGTGCGCGTAGTCGAGGCCGACGCCGAGCGCCTCGAGCAGGCGCTTCTCGAACAGGCGCAGCGCCCGTGCCGCGGCCGGCGTCGCGCGCAGTTCCTCGAGGGCGAGCGTGTAGGCCTCGTAAACGTCCGGGAACGGGTCCTCGCGGCCGAGCAGTTTCAGCAGCAGCTCGTTCAGGTAGAAGCCGCTCATCAGCGCCCTGGCCGGCAGGCGCACGGGCGCGCCGACCATCTCGGCGCCGGTCAGCGTGCCGCCGTCGCCCGGGCCGCTCCACGAGATCAGCAGCGGCAGGAACGGCTGCAGCACGGCCGCGAGCGCGCCGCCCGGCCGGCGCACGCCCTTCGCAAACAGGCACACGCGGCCGTGGCCGCGGCTGAAGCACTCGACGATGCGGCTCGAGTCCCGATAGTCCCGCTGGTGGAGCAGGAACGCGGGCTCGAGCTGCACGCGGCGCGGCGCGCCCATCGCGCCCTCAACCGCCCTCGTAGCCGAGCGAGCGCAGCGCGCTCTCGCTGTCGGCCCAGTTCTGCTTGACCTTCACCCAGAGCTCGAGGTGCGTGCGCCGGCCGAACAGCTTGTTGAGCTCGAGCCGCGCCGAGCGGCCGATCTCCTTGAGAACGGCACCGCCCTCGCCGATCACGATCGGTTTCTGGCCGGCGCGCTCCACCCAGATCACCGCGCCGATCGCGAGCCGGCCGTCGTCGGTGTCCTCGGTGCGCTCGATCTCGACGCTGAGCCCGTACGGCAGCTCCTGCTGCAGCCGCAGCGTCAGCTTCTCGCGGATGATCTCGGCCGCGCGGAAGCGCTCCGGCCGGTCGGTCAGCATCTCCGGCGGGTACAGCGCCGGCGATTCGGGCAGCTGCGCGGCCAGCAGCGACGGCAGGCGCGCAACCTCGGCGCGGCTGCGCGCGGACAGCGGCACGACCTCACGGAACGGATGGCGGGCGGCGAGTCCGGCGATGAAGGGCAGCAGGCGCGAGCGCGGCTGGGCGCGGTCGACCTTGTTCACGATCAGCACCGCCGGCCGGCCGGAGTGGCGGATGCGCTCGAGCACCGCCTCGTCCTCGGGCGTGAAGCGCAGCGCCTCGACCACGAAAGCGACGAGGTCGGCGTCGAGCAGCGAGGTCGCGGCGGCGCGGTTCATGTACTGGTTGAGCCGCCGGCGCGCGCCGTCGTGCAGGCCGGGCGTGTCGACCAGCGCAATCTGGTACTCCGGCCGCGTCAGGACGCCGACGATCCGGTGCCGGGTCGTCTGCGGCTTCGGCGAGACGATGCTGAGCTTCGCGCCGAGCAGCTGGTTGAGCAGCGTCGACTTGCCGACGTTCGGCCGCCCGACGAGGGCGACGAAGCCAGCGCGGTGCGCGGCGGCCGCGTTCACGGCGCGCCCGCCGGCACGCCAAGGAGCGCAAGCAGCCGTTCGGCCGCGGCCTGTTCGGCGCGGCGCCGGCTGCTGCCGCGACCTTCCGCCGAGTGCACGGCGCCGCCCTCGCCGCCGACCTGGGCGCGGACCGTGAAGCTCTGCTCGTGCGGCTCGCCGCTGACGGACTCGACCGCGTACTGCGGCAGCGGCAGCGCCTGCTCCTGCAGGTACTCCTGCAGGCGGGTCTTCGGGTCCTTGGCCGGCGGCGCGTGGCCGAGCGCGGCGATGCGCGGCGCGAGCAGCGGCGCGAGGACCGCGCGCGCGGTGTCGAGGCCGCCGTCGAGGAAGATGGCGCCGAGCACCGCCTCGAAGGCGTCGGCCAGCGTCGAGCGGCGCCGGAAGCCCCCGGAGCGCAGCTCGCCCGGGCCGAGCTTCAGGCGCTCGCCGAGCGCGAGGCCTTCGGCGAGGTCGGCGAGCGCCTCGCCGCTGACGAGGCTCGCGCGGTAGCGGCTGAGCTCGCCCTCCGAGGCCGACGGGAAGTCGCGGTACAGGCGCTCGGCCACGAGGCACGACAGCACGGCATCGCCGAGGAACTCGAGGCGTTCGTTGTGCGCGCCGCCGTGGCTGCGGTGGGTGAGCGCGACCGCCAGCAGGCCCGGGTCGCGGCAGCGCCAGCCGATGCGGGCGGCAAGCCAGTCGACGTCCGACGCCGAGGCGCTGGTCACGGACCGTTGTTGCCGCCGACGATCACGGTCTTGTCGAAATGCACCGCGAACGAGACGTTGGCGATGAACGGCGCCGTGGCGTCGTATTCGCAGCGCACCGCCCAGCCCGAGCCTTCCTTCGTGATCTCGACGTCCTTGGCCGTGACCGACTCGACGTAGTCGATCTGGAAGTGCTTGTCGAGCGCCACGCGGATCGAGGTCGGGCTCTCGTTCGCGCTCGCCTCGGTGCGGACCGCCTCGAGCGACTTGCGGATGCTGAGGTATTCGAGGTAGATCGGCGTCAGCCGGATCCCGGCGTAGACGAACAGCCCGATGAAGGCCGCGAGGATCAGGCCGCCGAGCAGGGTGATGCCGCGCTGCGAGCTTCGCATGGTCGACTCTCCGTTCCGTCAGCGAATGGCCTGGCCGATCCGGCGCACCGCGGCGCCCGGCGGCAGGCTGATGTTCAGCCAGATCCGCACCGCCTTGCCGACCACGTTGCCCTCGGGGACGTAGCCGATCTCGAAGCGGCTGTCGGCGCTATTGTCCCGATTGTCGCCCATAAAGAAATAGCGGCCCGGCGGAACCGTGAAGCGCATCGTTTCGAAGCGGCCGTTGTCGTCGGCCGGCTGCGCGCTGCGCCCGGGGTCGGCCAGGCACTCGTTGGCGTCGCGGCTCGGCGAGCAGCGCGAGCGCATCAGCTGGCCCGGGCAGTACATGATGCGGTGGTCGTGCTCGCCCAGCCGCTCCTCCCCCTGACGGAACGCGTGGTAGCACGGGTCGTCGCGGTACAGGCCGCTGTCCTTGACCGTCACCGGCTGGCCGTTGACCCAGACGGCGGCGCCGCGCACCTCGATCGCGTCGCCCGGCAGGCCGACCAGGCGCTTGATGTAGTTCGTGCCGAGGTCCTGCGGCTTGCGGAACACGATGACGTCGCCGCGCTGCGGCTCGCCGATCGCGAGGATCTTGGTGTTGAGGACCGGGAGCCTGAGTCCATAGGCCCACTTGTTGACGAAGATGAAGTCGCCGTCGAGCAGCGTCGGCATCATCGAGTCGGACGGGATCCGGAACGGCTCGAAGATGAACGAGCGGATCACGAGCACGATCAGGATGATCGGGAAGAAGGAGCGCGCGTACTCGACGACCACGGGCTCGCGCGCGTCGGCCGCGCGCCGCGGCTTCCACAGCAGCGTATCGAGCCCCCAGATGAGGCCGGTCAGTCCGGCCAGCAGCACGAGGATCAGCGCGAAATCCAAAGTGATCGGCATGGTCAGTCGTTTCCCTGCCGGGCGAGGCCCGGCTACTTCTTGCCCACCTGCAGCACCGCGAGGAAGGCCTCCTGCGGGATCTCGACGGTGCCGAGCTGCTTCATGCGCTTCTTGCCTTCCTTCTGCTTCTCCAGCAGCTTGCGCTTGCGGCTGACGTCGCCGCCGTAGCACTTCGCCAGCACGTTCTTGCGCAGCGCCTTGACCGTCGCGCGGGCCACGACCTGGCTGCCGATGGCGGCCTGGATCGCGACCTCGAACATCTGCCGCGGGATCAGCTCCTGCATCTTGTCGACCAGCTCGCGGCCGCGCGGGTAGGCGTTGTCGCGGTGCACGATCAGCGACAGCGCGTCGACGCGGTCGCCGTTGATGAGCACGTCGAGCTTGACCAGGTTCGCGGCCTGGAAGCGGTTGAACTCGTAGTCGAACGAGGCGTAGCCGCGGCTGACGCTCTTGAGCCGGTCGAAGAAGTCGAGCACGACGTCGGCGAGAGGCAGCTCGTACTGCAGCGACACCTGGTTGCCGACGTACAGCATCTTCTTCTGCACGCCGCGCTTGTCGGTGCACAGCTGCAGCACGCCGCCGACGTGCTCCGGCGGCACCAGGATGTTGGCGGTGATGATCGGCTCGCGCATCTCCTCGATGCGGTCGACCGGCGGCAGCTTCGCGGGGTTGTCGACGAAGCCGACCTCGCCGTCGCGGGTCACGACCTCGTAGATGACGGTCGGCGCGCTCGTGACGAGGTCGAGGCCGTACTCGCGCTCGAGGCGCTCCTGCACGATCTCCATGTGCAGCAGGCCGAGGAAGCCGATGCGAAAGCCGAAGCCGAGCGCGGTCGACACCTCCGGCTCGTAGTGCAGCGCCGAGTCGTTCAGCTTCAGCTTCTGCAGCGCGTCGCGGAACTGCTCGTAGTCGTCCGAGGACACCGGGAACAGCCCGGCGAACACGCGCGGCTGGATGCGCTTGAACCCGGGCAGCGGCCCGCCGCAGGGCTCGGATTCGAGGGTGATCGTGTCGCCGACCGGGGCGCCGTCGATCTCCTTGATGCCGGCGATCACGAAGCCGACCTCGCCGGCGGCGAGTTCCTCGCCGTCGAGCCGCTTCGGCGTGAAGCGCCCGAGCCGAGTGACCTCGTGCGCACGCCCGGTGGACCAGACGCGCATCTTCTCGCCCCGCGCGAGCCGCCCGTTGACGACCCGCACCAGCGAGACGACTCCGACGTAGTTGTCGAACCACGAGTCGATGATCAGCGCCTGCAGCGGCGCCTCCGGGTCGCCGCGCGGCGGCGGGATGCGGGCGACGATCGCCTCGAGCAGCTGATCGACATTCTCGCCGGTCTTGGCCGAGACGAGCACCGCGTCCTTGGCCTCGATGCCGATGATCTCCTCGATCTCGGTGATGACCCGCGCCGGGTCGGCCGACGGCAGGTCGATCTTGTTGATGACCGGCAGCACCTCGAGCCCCTGCTCGAGGGCCGTGTAGCAGTTCGCGACGCTCTGCGCCTCGACGCCCTGCGCGGCGTCGACGACCAGCAGCGCGCCCTCGCAGGCGGCGAGCGAGCGCGAGACCTCGTAGGAGAAGTCGACGTGGCCGGGCGTGTCGATGAAGTTCAGCTGGTAGTCGACGCCGTCGCGGGCCCGGTAGCGCAGCGTCACGCTCTGCGCCTTGATCGTGATGCCGCGCTCGCGCTCGAGGTCCATCGAGTCGAGGACCTGCTCCTGCATCTCGCGCTGCTCGAGGCCGCCGCACAGCTGGATCAGGCGATCGGCGAGCGTGGACTTGCCATGATCGACGTGCGCGATGATCGAGAAATTGCGAATCGGCGGCATGCGGGTCGTCGGCTCCTGCCGGCGACGGCCAGCCGCGGGATTATAGCAGCCGGGTCTGGCCGGCCCCGCTTCCGCTCGTCGCGGGCCACAGGCTCTCGAGCGCGTCGATCGAGACGCGGCCGTGCGCCAGGGTCTCGCCGTCGAGCAGCAGCACGGGCACGCGGTGCCCGTAGCGGCGCCGCGCGTCGGGGTCCTCGTCGACGTCGAGCACCTCGAGCTCGAGTCCGCGGCGTGCAGCCCAGGGCCCGAGCTCGGCCAGCAGTTCCTCGCAGAGGTGGCAGCCGTCGCGAGAGTACAGCGTCAGGCGGCTCACCGCGGCACGGGGGCGCCGAGCGAGACCTTGGCCTCGACCGGCACGACGTTCGTGGCGATGAACTCGAGGGTCTCCGGCGGCACTTCGCCGACCGCGGTCACGACGTTGTCGCCGAGCGAGCGCGAGAACGCGTAGACGGCGCCATAGCGCCCCTGCCCCTCCGCCGGCTGCTGCGGCGGGCTGCGGCCGGCGACAAACACCGAGACCATCGCGAGGCCGTCGGAGAGCACGAAGTGCGCGACCGGCACGTCGCCGCCGGGCAGCAGTTCCGTGGCGGACGAAGCCACCGTGAACCCGCCCGGCAGCCGCGCGAGGCGCCACAGCGGTGCGCCGTCGGTGTGCACCGGGCCGCGGTCGGCGGGCTGGGCGACGCGCTCGTAGTCGCGCGCATCCAGCTCCGGGCGCAGCGCCGCGTCGGACAGCCGGTGGCCGGCGTCGAGGCTCGTGAACACGACCTGCCCCAGCACCTTGCCGTGCGAGCCGCAGCCGCGCGGGTCGCACAGGTCGGTGCGCACCGGCAGGCGGGTCTCCTCGTCGATCTGGATGCGGTAGCCGAAGCGGAAGTTGTCGCGCGGCAGCACGCTCAGGACCTGCGCGTCGCGGCCGACCACCGAGCGCACGCGCGGTCCGAGCTCGAGGTGGTAGTAGTGCTCGAGGCTGCCATCGTCGGCGGGCAGCCGGCCGAGCAGCGAGCCGTGCTCGGCGTGCGACTCGACGACGAGCTTGCGCTCGCGCGGCAGGTAGCACTCGACCTCGGTGTCGTTGCGGATGATCTCGCGGCCGTCGCCCGTCAGGCTCACGAGCCGCTCGGCGATCCGCCCGTCCTTGTAGCGGTGCAGGATCCTGAGCTGCTCGATCTTGCCGTCGACGAGGTGCAGGTAGACGCCCTGATAGGTGCGCTTCGCGACCGCCTCGTTCATCGCGGCGAGCCACTGGCGCGCGTCTTCGTCGGCGAGCGCGAGCGAGGCGCTGAGGGCGCCGCCGAGGACGAGCCAGACGCCGAGCGCGCGGCCGACCCGCGGCTCACTCATCGAGCGTCAGTCCCGCCGGTGTTGCGCGCCGGAGCGCCGTCGTCGTCTTCGGTCACGAGGTTCGCGCCGGTGCCCTGCGCGCCGATCGAGCGGATCGAGGCGGCGTGCACGAGCGCGAAGGTCGTCAGGTCGCGGCCGGGGATCACGCCGAGGTTGCGCGGCGCGGGCGGCACCGTGTAGCTCGCCGGCTCGGTGCCGGCCGGCCGCGAGTCCGCGACGGACGCGACATCGAGGTGCAGCGGCGGCAGCGTGCGCCCGGCGTCGACCGCGCGCGGCGCCGTTGCCTCGCGTGCCTGCGTCTGCGGCGGCACGGGCGCGAGCTCCGGGCGCCCGACCACGAGGATCGCGGCGCCGGCGACCGCCGCGGCGACCGCGAGGCCCGCCACCGGCCTCAGGAACCGCGACCGGGGCCGGGCGCGCGCGCCGCCCGGCGCCCGCGTGCTCGCGTGGCTCGGCTCGGCCTCGAGCGCGGCGCTGATGCGCAGCGAGAAGTTGCCGCTCGTCCGGGCGAGCCGACCGCCGCGCATCGTCTCGCCGCACACGTGGTAGCGCGCGAGGCGTGCCCGCAGCTCCGGCTCGCGCTCCAGGCGCTTCATCAGCAGCGCGGTCTCGGCCGCCGGCAGCTCGCCATCGATCAGCGCCGACAGCTGTTCGTGCAGAAGGTCAGTCATGACGGGTTTGCCATCCTAATCAAATCGGGCCGGATCGGCATCGCTTACTCCTCGGGCCGGCCGAGGCCGGCGTCGAAAATCGGCCGCAGCCGGCGGTCGATGGCCTCGCGGGCACGGAAGATCCGCGAGCGCACGGTGCCCACCGGGCAGTCCATCGCGGCCGCGATCTCCTCGTAGCTCAGCCCGTCGATCTCGCGCAGCACGATCGCGGTGCGCAGGTCCTCGGGCAGGTCCTTCATCGCCGCATTCACGGTCTCGCGGATCTCTTCCGTGAGCACCAGGTGTTCGGGTGTCTCGCCGTCCCGCAGGCGTCCCTGCAGCTCGTGCTGCTCCGGATCCTGCAGGTCGAGGTCGTAGTCGACCGGGCGGCGCTTGGCGGACACGAGCGCGTTCTTCGCGGTATTGATCGCGATCCGGTAGAGCCAGGTGTAGAAGGCGCTGTCGCCACGGAAGCCCGGCAGCGCCCGGTACGCCTTAATAAAGGCTTCCTGGGCGACGTCCTCGGCCTCCATCGCATCGCGGATGTAGCGCATGATCAGCTTCAGAACCTTGTGCTGATATCTCAGCACCAGCACGTCGAACGCCGACTTTTCGCCCCGCTGGACCCGTTCGACGAGCGCGAGGTCGCTCTCGGCCGTCGTCTCCCCCGTCACAGACCTGACCCCGGTAGGCGACCACCCACCGGGTCGCCGGAATAGACCGGGCCCCGGACGGAAAGTTCGGTCCGGGAAGCGTGAGTTAGGTCACGGATCAGGCGCCCGACGGCGCCGGGTGGCGGCGCGAGCTGGCCGAGCAGCAGGGCGTGCAGGTCCGGATCCGGCAGCTCCAGCAGGGACTCGAAGGCCTGGCGCTCCTCAGCGCCCGCGCCGGCCCACCGTTCCTGCAGGAATCGCTCAAGCAGTACATCAAGTTCCTTACGGCCGCGCCGGCAACGCCAGCGCAGGCGGGAGGGAACCGGCTGCGGTTGCGGCTGCGCCACAGGTGTCAGTGCTGGCGCTCGACCAGCAGCTTCTTGATCTCGGCGATCGCGCGCGCGGGGTTGAGGTCCTTCGGGCACGCCTCGGTGCAGTTCATGATCGTGTGGCAGCGGTACAGCCGGAACGGGTCGTCGAGCGCATCGAGCCGCTCGCCCGCCGCCTCGTCGCGCGAATCGATGATCCAGCGGTAGGCGGCGAGCAGCGCCGCAGGTCCAAGGTAGCGCTCCGAGTTCCACCAGTAGCTCGGGCAGCTGGTCGAGCAGCACGCGCACAGGATGCAGGCCGAGGGCCGATCGATCTTCTCCTGGTCTTCCTTGCTCTGCAGCCGCTCGCGGTCCGGCGGCGGCGGCGTCTGCGTCTGCAGCCACGGCTTCACGGCGGCGTACTGCGCGTAGAAGTTCTCGAGGTCCGGCACCAGATCCTTGACGACCGGCATGTGCGGCAGCGGGAAGATCCTCACGTCGCCGCGGCAGTCCTCGATCGCGTGCGTGCAGGCGAGCGTGTTGAGCCCGTCGATGTTCATCGCGCAGCTGCCGCAGATGCCCTCGCGGCACGAGCGGCGGAAGGTCAGCGTCGGGTCGACCTCGTTCTTGATCTTGAGCAGCGCGTCCAGGACCATCGGCCCGCAGTGGTCGAGGTCGACCTGGTAGCGGTCGATGCGCGGCTTCTCGCCGCTCGACGGGTCGAAGCGGTAGATGCGGAAGGTCCGGACGCGGACCGCGCCGGCGGGCGCCGGGTACTCGCGGCCGGGCACCTCGGTGTAGCGGGAGTTCGCGGGCAGCTGGAATTCGGCCATCGGTAGTCGTTCCCGTGCGCGTTCAGTAGGTGCGCGCCTTGGGCGCGATGTACTCGACCTCGTCGGTCAGCGTGCGAGCGTGCACCGGCCGGTAGTCGATGCGCACGCCGCCGCGCTCGTCGACCCAGCACAGCGTGTGCTTCATCCACTCGCGGTCGTTGCGCTCCTTGAAGTCCTCGCGCGCGTGCGCGCCGCGACTCTCGGTGCGGTTCGCCGCCGAGTGGATCGTCGCCACCGACTGCACCAGCAGGTTGTCGAGCTCGAGCGTCTCGATGAGGTCGGTGTTCCAGATCAGCGAGCGGTCGCTGACGCCGACATCCGCGAACGAGGCGACCGTGCGCGCGAGCTTCTCGCAGCCGTCCTTCAGCGACTCGCCGGTGCGGAACACCGCGGCGTCGGCCTGCATGATCTTCTGCATCTCGAGGCGGATCGCCGCGGTCGGCCGCGGACCCTTCGCGTGCCGCAGCCGGTCGAGCCGGGCGACGGCCTCGCCACCGGCGCCGGCCGCGAGCGGCCGGTGCGAGGTGCCCGGCTTGATCGAGTTCGCCGCATGCCGCGCCGCGGCGCGGCCGAAGACCACGAGGTCGAGCAGCGAGTTGGAGCCGAGGCGGTTCGCGCCGTGCACCGACACGCACGCCGCCTCGCCGACTGCCATCAGCCCCGGCACGATGCTCTCCGGGTCGCCGCCCTTGAGCGTGACGACCTCGCCGTGCACGGTCGTCGGCACGCCGCCCATGTTGTAGTGCACGGTCGGCAGCACCGGGATCGGCTCGCGGTTGACGTCGATGCCGGCGAAGATGCGGGCGGTCTCGGCGATGCCGGGCAGGCGCTCCTTGATGACCTGCGGCCCGAGGTGCTCGAGGTGCAGGTGGATGTGGTCGGCGTGCGGGCCGACGCCGCGGCCCTCGCGGATCTCGATCGTCATCGAGCGCGAGACCACGTCGCGGCTGGCGAGGTCCTTGGCATTCGGCGCGTAGCGCTCCATGAAGCGCTCGCCCTTCGAGTTCGTCAGGTAGCCGCCCTCGCCGCGCGAACCCTCGGTGATCAGGCACCCGGCGCCGTAGATACCGGTCGGGTGGAACTGCACGAACTCCATGTCCTGCAGCGGCAGCCCGGCGCGCGCCACCATGCCGCCGCCGTCGCCCGTGCACGTGTGCGCCGACGTGCACGAGAAGTACGAGCGGCCGTAGCCGCCGGTCGCGAGGATGACGGCGTGCGCCCGGAACCGGTGCAGCCGGCCGTCGGCGAGGTCGATCGCGACCACGCCGCGACACTCGCCGTTCTCCATGATGAGGTCGAGCGCGAAGTACTCGATGAAGAAGGTCGCGTCGTGCTTCAGCGACTGCTGGTACAGCGTGTGCAGCATCGCGTGGCCGGTGCGGTCGGCCGCGGCGCAGGTGCGCTGCGCGATGCCCTTGCCGAAGTTCGTCGTCATGCCGCCGAAGGGCCGCTGGTAGATGCGCCCGTCCTCGGTGCGCGAGAACGGCACGCCGTAGTGCTCGAGCTCGATGACCGCGCTCGGTGCCTCCTTGCACATGTACTCGATCGCGTCCTGGTCGCCGAGCCAGTCCGAGCCCTTGACCGTGTCGTAGAAGTGGAAGCGCCAGTCGTCCTCGCCCATGTTGCCGAGCGCGGCCGAGATCCCGCCCTGGGCGGCCACCGTGTGGCTGCGCGTCGGGAACACCTTGGTCACGGCGGCGACCTTGAGGCCGGATTCGGCGAGGCCGAAGGTGGCGCGCAGGCCGGCGCCGCCGGCGCCGACCACGACGACGTCGTAGGTGTGGTCGATGAACTCGTACTCGTTCATGGCGTCCGTCCGAGCGCGATGCTGAGTACGGCGAACAGCGCCACCACCGTGACCACGACGTGCAGCAGCTGCAGCACGAGCAGCGTCAGCGTCTTCAGGCGCCGCCCGTGCACGTAGTCCTCGACCACGACCGCGACGCCGAGCCAGGAGTGGTGCGCGGCCGCCGGCACGAGCAGCAGCAGCAGCACGGCGCTCACCGGGCGCGCCAGGAAGCCGTGCACGCTCGCCCAGCGCAGGTTGGGCAGCGTGAGCAGCGCGATCACGAACCACGCCGTCAGCGGCAGCAGCGCGATCGAGCTCAGGCGCTGCAGCCACCAGTGGTGCGCGCCGCTCGCGGCACCGAGTCCGAGCACCCGCCCGAGCGGCGAGCGCAGGCTCACAGCAGGCCCCGCGCGTGCAGCGCGTAGGCGAGCGTCGCGGCGCTCAGCAGCAGCACGGCGACCACGACGACGACGGCCGAGCGCCGCGCCTCGCGGCGCTCGAGCGCGCGGCCGGTGTCGAACACGAGGTGGCGGATGCCGGCGACGAAGTGGTACCAGAACGCAAGCGCGAGGAGCCCGAGCAGCACGAAGCCGGGCGCCGAGCCGAGCAGCGCCGCCACCGGCCCGTAGGCCGCGGGCCCGCTCGCGACCGCGACCAGCCAGAGCGCGAGCGCGACCAGCGCTGCCGACAGCGCGAGGCCCGTCGCCCGGTGCAGGACCGACAGCGCCATCGTGTATTGCCATCGGTAGACGCCGAGGTGCGGCGACAGCGGTCGGCTCGGGGTGCTCATGCGGTCAGCGTCCTCCGCCCTGCGCCGAGATGACGGCGAAGGCGTCTGGCTCAGAAATCGATGCAGCGTCCGCCGCGCTCCCAGTCACCGTAACGCGTCGGCTCCGGGCCGGAGCGGCCGCCGATCTCGCGGGGCGGCGTAGGGGTCGGCGCCGGCGCGGCCGGGTCCTCGACGGGCGGAGGGCTGGCGGCCCCCCCGGGGGCTCGCTCGCGCGCGGTGGCGTCCGGCGTCGGCATGGCGCCGGATAGTGCCACATTTCGGCAATGCAGCACCACCCCGAAAACCCTTGTGATTCGGGCAATTGGCTCCATCTCCCGGGTCCGGGCCCAAAGGGTGCGTCCCGGCACCGATCCCGCCACAATCGCGCTGTTGCCGAGAACCCCGAGCCGAATGCAACTCTTTTCCTATCCGCTGCGCGCCACGATCGCGATCGAGGGACCCGACCGCGCGAGCTTTCTGCAGGGCCAGCTGACGCAGGACGTTGCGAGCCTGCCCCGCGACCGCGCACCGCTCTCGGCGCTGCTGTCGCCCGCCGGCCGCGCGCTCGCGATCGCGCGGATCGTGCCGCTCGACGAGGCCATCGTGCTCGTCGTGCCGAGCGAGACGGCGACCGCACTGGCCGAGCGGCTGCGCAAGTTCGTGCTGCGCGCGAAGGTCAAGGTCGTGCTGCCGGGCGAGGCGCTCGCGGTCGCGGCGGTGGTCGAGGACCAACCCGGGGAGCTGACCCAGCGCTTCGGCCCGGTCCCGGTCGGCCGCTGCCGCCGGCTCGACGACGGCCCGGAGTTCGTGCGACTCGCCGGCGGCGCCTGGCTGCTCGCGCCGGCCGAGCGGCTCGGCGCGTACGTGAACGCCGCGGCCGACGTCGCCCGCTGGGAGCGGGGCGCGATCGGCGCGGCCGAGCCGATCGTCTACGCGGCCACCTCCGAGCACTGGACGGCGCAGATGCTGAACCTCGACCGCCTCGACGCCGTCAGCTTCACGAAGGGCTGCTACACCGGGCAGGAGATCGTCGCGCGCACCCAGCACCTCGGCCGCATCAAGCGGCGCATGTTCCGCTACCGCGCGGGCAGCTTCGACCCGCCGCCGCCGGGCTCATCGCTCCTGCTCGGCGCAGAGCGGGTCGGCGAGGTCGTGCGCTCGGCGACCGCCGCCGATGGCGCGGAGCTGCTCGCGGTCGTGAACCTCGACGCCCGCAGCCGCGAGCTCACGACCGAGGCGGGTGCGCGCCTCGTCGAGCTGCCGCTGCCCTACCCGCTCGCGTGAACCGCGGCGGGCGCCGCCGCTCAGGCCTCCGGTTTCAGCTGCGGGAACAGCAGCACGTCGCGGATTGACGGCGCGTCGGCGAGCAGCATGACCAGCCGGTCGATGCCCACGCCGAGCCCGCCGGTCGGCGGCAGTCCGACCTCGAGCGCGCGCACGTAGTCGGCGTCGAAGTACATCGCTTCCTCGTCGCCCGCGTCCTTGCGCGCGACCTGCTCGCGGAAGCGGGCCGCCTGCTCCTCCGGGTCGTTGAGCTCGGAGAAGCCGTTGGCGAGCTCCCGGCCGCCGACGAAGAACTCGAAGCGGTCGGTCACGAACGGATCCGCGTCGTTGCAGCGCGAGAGGGGCGAGACCTCGGTCGGATAGGCGTATACGAACGTCGGCTGCACGAGCGCGGCCTCGGCCGTCTTGTCGAAGAGCGCCATCTGCAGCGTTCCCGGCCCGTCAGCGGGGGTGTGCGCGACGCCGAGCGCATCGAGCCGCGCGCGCAGGTAGGGCGCCTCGCGCAGCCGCGCGGCGTCGATGCCGGGGTTGTGCTCGAGCAGCAGCTGCTCGATCGTCGCGCGGCGAAAGCGCGGCCCGAGGTCGATCGCCGTGCCCTGGTAGCTGAGCGCGCGCGTGCCGAGCACGCTGTCGGCGGCGCCCCGGACGAGGCGCTCGACGAGCGCCATGATGTCCTCGTAGTCGGCGTAGGCCTGGTACAGCTCGAGCATCGTGAACTCGGGGTTGTGGCGCGTCGACAGCCCCTCGTTGCGGAAGTTGCGGTTGATCTCGTAGACGCGCTCGAGGCCGCCGACCACGAGCCGCTTCAGGTACAGCTCCGGCGCGATCCGCAGGTACAGGTCGATGCCGAGCGCGTTGTGGTGCGTGACGAAGGGTTTCGCGACCGCGCCGCCCGGGATCGGCTGCATCATCGGCGTCTCGACTTCCATGAAGCCGGCCGCATCCAGGAACTGCCGCAGGAAGCTGACGAGGCGCGTGCGGATCTCGAACACCCGGCGGCTGTCCGGGTTCACGATCAGGTCGACGTAGCGCTGGCGGTAGCGGGCCTCGGTGTCGGTGAGCCCGTGCCACTTGTCGGGGAGCGGGCGCAGCGACTTGACCAGCAGCTCGAGCGAGTCGGCCCGCACCGACAGCTCGCCGGTCCGCGTGCGCATCAGCGCGCCCGCGGCACCGACGATGTCGCCGACGTCCCAGCCCTTGAACGCCTGGTAGGTCTCGCCGAGCGCATTCGCCTGCAGGAACAGCTGGATGCGCCCGGAGCCGTCGGCGAGGCTGACGAAGCTCGACTTGCCCATGTCGCGCTTGGCGAGCATGCGGCCGGCGACGCGGACGCGCGTCGGGTGGGCGTCGAACCACTCCGCCGGCTTGTCGCCGAAGACGTGCGCGAGGTCGGCGGCGAGCGCGTCGCGCCTGAAGCGGTTCGGGAACGCGTTGCCCTGGGCGCGCAGCGCCGCCAGCTTCGCGCGCCGCTCCGCGATCAGCTTGTTCTCGTCGACCGGCGGCGGTGGCTCGTGCTCGCTCATGCTCACAGTCCCTGCTTCAGGCTCGCTTCCATGAACGGGTCGAGGTCGCCGTCGAGGACCGCCTGCGTGTTGCCGATCTCGACGTTGGTCCTCAGGTCCTTGATCCGCGACTGGTCGAGCACGTAGGAACGGATCTGGTTGCCCCAGCTGACGTCCGACTTGGAGTCCTCGAGGACCTTGGCGGCGGCGTTGCGCTTGTTGAACTCGAGCTCGTACAGCTTCGCCTTCAGCATCTTCATCGCGGTCGAGCGGTTCTTGTGCTGGCTGCGCTCGCTCTGGCAGGCGACGACGATGCCGGTCGGCATGTGGCGGATGCGGATCGCCGACTCGGTCTTGTTCACGTGCTGGCCGCCGGCGCCGCTCGAGCGGTACGTGTCGACCTCGAGGTCGGCGGGGTTCACCTCGATGTTGATGTCCTCGTCGACCTCCGGCGAGACGAACACCGACGCGAAGGACGTGTGGCGGCGGTTGCCGGAGTCGAACGGCGACTTGCGCACCAGGCGGTGCACGCCGGTCTCGGTCCTCAGCCAGCCGTAGGCATAGTCGCCCTCGACCCTGAGCGAGGCACCCTTGATGCCGGCCACCTCGCCCGGGCTCTCGTCCATGACCTCGACCTTGAAGCCGTGCGCGTCCGCCCACTTCAGGTACATGCGCATCAGCATCTGCGCCCAGTCCTGCGCCTCGGTGCCGCCCGCACCGGACTGGATGTCGAGAAAGGCGCTGTGCGAGTCCATCGGACCCGGGAACATGCGCTGGAACTCGAACTTCTTGACCTCGGCCTCGAGCTTGGCGGCGTCGCGGCTGACCTCCTCGACGGTCTCGGCCTCGCCTTCGCCCTCGGCGAGCTCGAGCAGCTCGAGCGAGGCGGCGATGCCGGCGGCAACGCGGTCGAGGCGCGAGGTGACGCCCTCGAGCTGCGCGCGCTCGCGGCCGAGCGCCTGCGCGCGGTCGGGGTTGTCCCAGATCTTCGGGTCTTCTAGCTCGCGGCTGACTTCGGCGAGCCGCTCGCTCTTGCGCTCATATTCAAAGATACCCCCTTAAGGAGACGAGGCGTTCCTCGAGGTCCTTCAGCAGGCGGCGGACGGGGGTGACGAGCGGCGCGACGTCGGCGGGCATGGCGGCGGTCAGGCGGAAAACGCGCCGCAGCATAGCATGCGCGCCGTCAGGCCTCCTGCAGGTGCTCGATGACCAGCTGCACGCGCTTCAGGCCCTGGTACTCGTTGACATCGAGGCGGTAGACGAGCCGCAGCCGCGCGCCGGGATCGGGCACGCGGTGCCCGGGCCGCCCGAGCCAGCCGAAGGCGAGCGCTTCCTGCGGTGCGCTCCTCGCGCCCGCGCGCACCCACAGCTTGAGGTGCCGCTCGCCGAGCACGCGCGACTCGACGACCTCGAACTCGCCGTCGAAGCACGGTTCCGGGAAGCCGGCCCCGAACGGCCCGGCCGCGCGCAGCCGCTCGGCGAGCTCGAGCGTCTGCTCCTCGGGCGCGAGTGCGCCATCGGTCAGCAGGATGCCGTCGAGCATCCCGGGCGCGGCGCGGCGCGCGACCTCGGCGGCGAACTCGGCGCCGAACTCGCGCAGCCGCACCGCCTCGAGCGTCAGGCCCGCCGCCATCGCGTGCCCGCCGAAGCGCTCGATCAGCCCGGGCTGGCGGGTCGCGATCGCCTCGATGCAGTCGCGTACGTGCACGCCCGCGACCGAGCGTGCCGAGCCGCGCGCGAGGCCCTCCCCGCCCGGCGCGAACGCGATGACCGGGCGGTGCACGCTCTCCTTGACGCGCGCCGCGACCAGCCCGACGACGCCCGGGTGCCAGTCCGCGTCGAACAGGCACAGCGCCGCGGGCAGCGCCGCGCCCGGCTCGCCGAGCCGCATGCGACGCACGATGGCGAGCGCCTCGTCCTGCATCTTCGCCTCGATCGTGCGCCGCTCGGAGTTCAGCGTGTCGAGCCGGCGGGCGAGCGCGAGCGCCGCGGCCGGCTCGTCGGTGAGCAGGCACTCGATGCCGATCGACATGTCCTCGAGGCGGCCCGCGGCATTGAGGCGCGGCGCGACGAAGAAGCCGAGCTCGGTCGTGCCCGCCTCGCGCGGCTTGCGCCCGGCGACCTCGAGGAGCGCCGCGATGCCCGGCACCGAGCGCCCGGCGCGGATGCGCCTCAGGCCCGCGGCGACCAGCACGCGGTTGTTGTGATCGAGCGGCACGACGTCGGCGACGGTGCCGAGCGCCACGAGGTCGAGGAGCTCCGCCGTCGCGGCGGGCGGCTGCCCCAGCCGCCGGCCGAGCGCGAGCATCACGTAGAACGCGACGCCGACGCCGGCGAGCGCGCGGCTCGCGAAGGCCGCGCCCGGCAGGTTCGGGTTCACGATCGCCGAGGCCGCCGGCAGCGCCGCGCCCGGCAGGTGGTGGTCGGTCACCAGCACCTCGATGCCGCGCGCGCGGGCCGCCGCCACGCCCTCGATGCTCGAGATGCCGTTGTCGACCGTGACCAGCAGCTCCGGCCCGCGCTCGGCCGCGACCGCGACGATCTCGGGCGTGAGGCCGTAGCCGAAGCGGAACCGGTCCGGCACGAGGTAGCCGGCCGCGGCGTGCCCGAAGCGCTTCAGCGCACGCACGATCAGCGCGCTCGCGGTCGCGCCGTCCGCGTCGTAGTCGCCGACCACGAGGATCTGTGCGCCGCGGCGCACGTGCCGCTCGAGCAGCGCCGCGGCCGCCTCGACCCCGTCGAGCGAACCGACCGGCAGCATCGTCTCGAGCGACAGGTCGAGGTCGGCGGCGGCGCGCACGCCGCGGCTCGCGTAGATGCGCCTCAGCACCGGGTCGAGGCCCTCGGGCAGGCCGGCCGGGTCGCCGGCGGCGCGCCGTTCGATCGGGCGGCGCATCAGGCGGCCAGCTCCCACCACGGCCGCGCCCGGCGCCACAGGCGCAGGCGCTGCACGCGGCCGAGCACGACGGTCATCCCGGGCACGTGCAGCTCGGCGCGCGCGAGTTCGCCGCGCGCCAGCGCCCGAGCGAGCGGCCGGAACCACCGTTGCTCGGCGGCCGCGAGCGGATCGGCATCGGCACCGGCGTCGGTATGGGCGTCGGCGAGCGACCAGCGCACCAGCCGTGCGTCGGCGGCCGCGCCCGGGTGGAGCGCGCGCGCCGCCGCGAGCGCCGGGTCGACCCCCTCGAGCGCCGGCCAGCGCGGCGTCCCGGCGAGCGGCGCGCGCCCCGCGCCCCACAGCCAGAGCGCATTGCAGCCGGCGGCGGGCGCGGCGTGCAGCCACATCTCGAGCTCGCTCGAAAGGCGCCGCAGCGCCGGCGCCCCCGCCCCGCGCGGCGGCTGCGGCGCGCGGCCGAGGAGCGCCGCCGGGTCGTTGGTCTCGACCTCGAGCGAGCCGGCGTGCGAGAGGAGCCAGTCGGGGTCGGCCGCGTGCAGGCGCCACGGCGTGCCCTGCCAATCGGCATTGAACTGCGCCGCGAGGGCCGCGCGCCCGTCGCGGTCGAGCGGCGTGCCGCGCGCGGCGATCGCGACGTCGCTGAGCCCGGCGCGCAGCGTCAGTGGCGTCGCGAGCAGCCACGTGTCCTCGGGCCTCGGCGCGAGGCCCTGAGCCGCGGCGAGCATCCGCCCGAGCGGCAGATCGCCGGCCGGTGCCGCGAGGCCGGCGCGCTCGAGCGCCCAGCGCCGCCAGTCGGCCGGCGCCGGGCCCGAATCACCGCGCGCGGCGAGCGACTCGAGCGCCGGCAGGCGCGCGGGCGCGGCCGAGGGCGCCTGGTCGCGGGCCCAGTCGGCCGGCAGGTCGATGGCGGCGTATAGCGTGCTCACAGTTCGGCTATCGTAGCCGGATGCAGCCCACCGCCGGGACTCGCCCGCCGAATCTGGTCGTCGGCTACGACGCCACCAGCGTGCGGCTCCGCGAGCGCGTGCTGACGCGCAGCGCGCTCGTCACGCCCGAGCAGGTGCAGGACTGGTCGGTCGCCGGCGTCGAGGCGCTCGATGAAGCGGCGCTCGCGCCCGTACTCGCGCTGGGCGCCGAGGTCGTGCTGCTCGCGACCGGCCCGCGACAGCGCTTCCCGGACCCGCGGCTGCTGGCGCGCGCCGCGGCGGCCGGCGTCGGCCTCGAGGTCATGGACACGGGCGCCGCGTGCCGGACCTACAACGTGCTGGTCGCCGACGGCCGCGCGGCGGCGCTCGCGCTCATTCTGCCGGGCGGCTGAGCCGCGCCGGCGCCTCAGCGCCGTGGCAGTGCGCCCGCCGGGTCCACCGGCCGGCCGTTCAGGCGGATCTCGAAATACAGCGCGGCGCGGTGGTTCGGCGCCTCGCCCATGGCCGCGATCCGCTGGCCGGCGCGCACGCTCTCGCCCTCGTGGACCGCGAGTTCGCGGTTGTAGCCGTACGCGGTCAGCCACGCCTCGTCGTGCTTGATGATGACCAGCGAACCGTAGCCGCGCAGCCCCGAGCCCGTGTACACGACGCGCCCGGACGCGGCCGCGCGCACCTCATCGCCCGCGCGGCCGCCGATCTCGAGGCCAAGGCCGCCGTTCGGCTGGTGCACGGTCGGCCCGGCGGTGCCGTCCGCGGGCCACACCCAGCGCGGCGACGGCGTCACCGGCAAGGGCGCCGGGAAGGCCGGCGATGCGGATCCGGTGCCGGCCGCGGCGCCGCCGCCGCCCGCCTGCGCCGCCGGCGGCGCCGCCGACGAGAGCCGCAGCACCTGGCCGACGTCGATCCGGTAGTCCGGCCCGATGCCGTTCAGGCGCGCGACATCGTGGTAGTCGAGCCCATGGCGCCAGCTGATCGCGTAGAGCGTGTCGCCCGGCTTCACGACGTAGGTCGCGGGTGGTGCGCGGCGCGACTCGCCGCCGCAGGCCGCTAGCAGCGCGAACGCAAGCAGCGCGGCTGCGCTGCGGCGCACGCGAAGGCCTCAGCCCGTGCCGCCGACGAGCGGCACGAAGCTGACGCTGCCCAGCTTGTCGCGCACGTACTGCTCGTCGCGGCGCGTGATGCGCACGAGCTCCTGCGCGCCCTCGGGCCCCACCGGCAGCACGAGCCGGCCACCGTGCGGCGAGAGCTGGCCGAGCAGCGCCGGGGGCACCGCATGCGGCGCGGCCGCGACCAGGATCGCGTCGTACGGCGCATGCGCCTTCCAGCCGAGGCTGCCGTCGCCGTGGCGGAACCGCACGTTCTTGATGCCGAGGTCCTTGAGCCGCAGCTTCGCGCGGTCGAGGAGCGGCTTGATGCGCTCGATCGTGGACACCCGGCCGACCAGCGGTGCCAGCACCGCGGTCTGGTAGCCGCAGCCGGTGCCGATCTCGAGCACGTTGTTGAGCGTGCCGAGGGGCCCGAGGAGCGCCTCGGTCATGCGCGCCACGACGTAGGGCTGCGAGATCGTCTGGCCGAAGCCGATCGGCAGCGCCGTGTCCTCGTAGGCGCGGCTTGCGAGCGCCTCGTCGACGAACACGTGCCGCGGCACGTTGCGGACCCGGTCCAACACCTGCGGGTCGCGGATGCCCTGCTCCCGCAGCCGCTGCACGAGGCGCTCGCGCGTGCGCGCCGACGTCATGCCGATGCCGGCGAGGCGCGCGTCGGTCATGCTCAGGCCTCGAGCCAGCGCCCGAGGCCCTCGAGGGCATCGTGCCGGGTCAGGTCGATCTGCAGGGGCGTGATCGAGACGTAGCCATGCTCGACGGCGTGGAAGTCCGTGCCCGGGCCCGCGTCCTGGCCCTTGCCGGGGCCGCCGACCCAGTACACGGCCCGGCCGCGCGGGTCGCTCGCCCGCACGATCCGGTCCGCGCGGTGGCGCACGCCGAGGCGCGTCGCGCGCAGCCCCGCGAGCTGCTCGTACGGCAGATCGGGCACGTTGACGTTGAACAGCGCCGCCGGCGGCAGCGGCGCCCGCGCCAGGCGCTCGATCAGCTCGCGCGCGACGCGCGCGGCGGTCACGAAGTGGCGCGGACCACCGTGCACGAGCGAGACGGCGATGCTCGGCACGCCGAGGAACCGCGCTTCCATCGCCGCCGCGACCGTGCCGGAGTACAGCACGTCGTCGCCGAGGTTGGCGCCATCGTTGACGCCCGAGACCACGAGGTCCTGCTCCTCGCTGATCAGCCCCGAGATCGCGAGGTGCACGCAGTCGGTGGGGGTGCCGTTGATCGCGAACCAGCGCCCGTCGGACTCGACGACCCGCAGCGGCGCATCGAGCGTCAGCGAGTTCGAGGCGCCGCTGCGGTTGCGGTCGGGCGCGACCACGGTGAGCACGCCGACCGGGCCCAGCGCGGCGGCGAGCGCGCGCAGGCCGTCGGCTCGCCAGCCATCGTCGTTGCTGAGCAGGATATTCATGCGCGAGGAGCCGTGACTATACTAAATGCCCGTCAGCGCCGGTGAAGGAGCGGCGATGCCGCCGCGCACGAAAGCCACCGAGCCGAATGATGCGCAGGCGTTCCGCGAGGCCGTCAAGGACGTGCGGCCGCTGCCGGCGCCGGCCGCCGCGCCGCCTGCAGCGCCCCGCCCGCCGGCGCGGGCCCGGTTCCGGCGGCTCGAGGAGCAGCGCGTGCTCGAGGAGAGCCTGGAGCTGGGTCCCGGCGAGCTGCTGGTCGAGACGGGCGAGGAGCTCCTGTTCCGCCGCGCCGGCCTCGGCGCCCAGCTCACCAACCGCCTGAAGCGCGGCGAGTTCGCGGTCGGCGACGAGATCGACCTGCACGGCCTCAATGCGCGCGATGCGCGCGATGCACTGCGCGCCTTCCTGGCGCAGGCCGTGCGCCGCCGCCTCGGCTGCGTGCGGGTCGTGCACGGCAAGGGCCTGCGTTCCGGGCCGGGCGGGCCGGTCCTCAAGCACGCCGTCAATACCTGGCTGCGCAGGGTGCAGGCGGTGCAGGCCTTCGTCTCGGCGCCGCAGCGCGACGGCGGCACCGGCGCCGTGTACGTGCTGCTCGCGCGCTGAGCTCAGCGGCGGCTCAGCTTCGCGATCAGGGCGGCGAGCGTCGCGCGCGTCTCGGGCTCGCTCCACAGCCGCGCGGCGGCGCCGATCTCCTCGAGCCCGTGCGCGCGGATCGCGCCGATCAGATCGGCGCGGACCAGCGCCCGCGTCAGCGCGTACGCACGCGGCGGCAGCGCCAGCATCCGCTCGAGCCAGGCGCGGGCGCGGGCCTCGACCGCCTCGAGCGGCGCGAGTTCATCGACGAGGCCGACCGCGAGCGCCGCCTTGGCGTTGAGCAGCTGGCCGGCCGGCAGCATCTCGGCGGCGACGCGCACGCCGACCGCGCGTGCCAGCACCTGGTGGATCATCGCGCCCGGATAGAGCCCGACCTGCACCTCGTTGAGCCCGATCAGGTAGTCGCCGTCCGCCATCACGCGCCGGTCACAGAAGAGCGCGAGCACCGCGCCGCCCGCCGGGCTGTGCCCGTTGATGGCCGCGGCGATCGGGATGGGCGATTCCGCCATGCGCGTCAGCGCGGCGAAGAAGACCCTCAGGAAGCGCGCGAGGCTGGGCTCGTCGAGCGCCGCCAGCTCGGCGACGTCGAGGCCCGCGCAGTAGCGTCCGCCGCCCCCGGTCAGGATCAGCCCGCGCGCGCCGGCGCCCGGGGCGGCGGCGAGCTCGGCGTCGAGGCGCGCGAGCAGCGCGGAGTCGAGTGCATTCACGGGCGGTCGCGCGAGCCGCAGCGTGCGGATCCCGCCCTGGTCCTCAATCTCGATCATCGCTGGCCTCCCCATCCAAGGGTTCGGTGTGGACGAACTCGCGCAGCACCACGGTCGCATAGCCGCCGGCCGGCAGTCCGAACTCGACGCCGAGTTCGCTGCCGGCGAGCGTGAAGCGCAGGCCCTCCGGCACGAGCCGCAGCGCCCGCCGGCCGGATTCGAGCCCGGCCGCCGCGAGGCGCGCGACGAGCGGCGCGAAGGGCGCGAGGACCTCCGCCTCGAGCCGGCCGGCCTCGCCGGCCGGCGCCTCGCCCGCGCCGGCGAGCGGACCCGTCGGGTGCACGTCGTGGCGTGCGAGGCGCGCCTCGAGCTCGGCGTCGATGCCGTCGGCCGCGAACCAGCTGCGGCGCCCGGCGAGGTTCACGAGCTCGCCGGGCAACAGCCGGTTCCAAGTGCCCTCGCCGACCCGCCGTGCCAGCACCGCATTGAAGAGGAGCGCGCGCGCCGCCGAAAACACGAACGCCCGCCCCTCGCGGCCCCACGGCAAGTCCCCGCTTTCGCACCAGCGGTCGATCGCCGCGAGGTTCGAGCCGTCGCGCCCGAAGCGCTGCGCCCCGAAGTAGTTCGGCACGCCCTCCGCCGACAGCCGGTGCAGGCGCGCGGCGAGCGCGGCGGCCGGGAGCTCGGCCTCGCGCAGCGTGATGCGGAAGGTATTGCCGCGCAGCGCGCCGCGCTTGAGCTTGCGCGAGTGCGGGAACGCGGCCTCGACGACGAAGCCCTCGCCCTCGAGCCCGGGCCAGTCGGTGGCCGGCCGGCGCGCGGGGACCGTGAACCACTGCGCGGTGACCGCGTGGCGGTCCTTGAGGCCGGCGAAGCCGACGTCGCGCGCCGCGACGCCGCCGAACTCGGCGAGCAGGCGCGTGACCGCGAGCGTGTCGAGGTTGCGCTTGCGGACCTTGAGCAGCACGTGGCCGGCGCCGCCGTCGGCCTCGAAGCCGAGGCGCTCCTCGACCTGGAAATCCTCCGGCTGGACCTTGAGCGCCGCCCGCCCGAGCGGCTCGCCGTGCGCGCGCGGCGGCGCGAGCAGCACGGCACGCGCCGGCTCCGCCAGCACGGCGCTCACGCGCGCGTCTCGATCAGCACCGTCGCCTGCGCGGCCAGGCCCTCGCCGCGGCCGAGGAAGCCGAGCCGCTCGGTCGTCGTGGCCTTGACGTTCACGCGCTCCGGCGGCACGCCGAGCTCGCGCGCCACGTGCGCGCGGATCGCGGCGCGGTGCGGCGCGAGCCTCGGTGCCTCGGCGAGCAGCGTCAGGTCCGCATTCACCGGCTCGAAGCCCGCGGCCCGCACGCGCGCGAGCGTCTCGCGCAGCAGCAGCGTGCTCGCCGCGCCCTTCCAGCGCGGCTCCGAGTCGGGGAAGTGCTGACCGATGTCGCCGAGCCCGGCGGCACCGAGCAGCGCATCGCACAGCGCGTGCAGCAGCACGTCGCCGTCCGAGTGCGCGACGACGCCGCGGCCGTGGGCGATGCGCACGCCGCCGAGCCAGACCTCGGCGCCCTCGCCGAAGGCATGCACGTCGACGCCGCTGCCGACGCGAAGGCCGGTCACGCTCGCGCCCCGTCGAGCAAGCGGCCGGCGAGCGCGAGGTCGGCGGCGGTCGTGAGCTTGAGGTTGAGCGGCGAGCCGGCGACGAGCCGCGGCCGGTCGCCGAGCGCCTCGACCGCGCTCGCCTCGTCGGTCGCGCCGCGCGCGGCGGCGAGCGCGGCGAGGAGCCGCTTCAGCCGGAATGCCTGCGGCGTCGCCGCGCGCCACAGACCGGTGCGCGGCACCGTTTCGAGAACCCGCCCCGACTCGTCCGCGCGCTTGACCGTGTCCGCGATCCGCTGGCCGAGCAGGGCACCGTCCGCGGCGCCGGCGAGCGCGGCGAGGAGCGCATCGAGGTCCGCGACCGGCAGGCACGGCCGGGCGGCGTCGTGCACGAGCACCCAGGGGTCGGTGCCGCCGGCGAGCGCCGCGACGAGCGCGAGCCCGGCGCGCACCGAGTCGGCGCGCTCGGCGCCGCCCGTCACCGTGCGCAGCCGCGGCTCGGCGGCGATTGCGAGGCGCGCGAAGCGCGAATCGCCGGCGCGCAGCGCGACCACGATCCCGGTGCAGCGCGGGTCGGCGATGAAGGGCGCGAGCGCATGCTCGATGACCGTGCGGCCGGCGATCTCGAGGTACTGCTTCGGCGCCTCGCCGGCGGCGCGCAGCCGCTCGCCGCTGCCCGCCGCGGGCATGACCAGCCAGTAGGTGGGGTGGCTCACGCCGCGGCCGCCGGCCGCTAGCGCGAGATGTGCTGGATCGAGGGCGAGGCCGTGGGCGGCACGGCCGGCACGTGCGCGTCGCCGTCGACCACCTGGTAGAAGGTCTCGCTGGCGCCGATCATGCCGAGGTCGTTGCGCGCCCGCTCCTCGACCGCGCCGAGGCCTTCCTTGAGGTCCTTGACCTCGGCCGCCAGCTGCTCGTTGCGCCTCGTGAGCGTCGCGTTCTCGCCCGCCTGCGCCTTGACGCTCGCGCGCAGCGCCGTGACCGAGCGGATGCCGTCGTCGGACAGCCATAGCCGGTACTGAAGCCCGGCGAACACGAGCAGCAGCGCGATCGCGAATGCTCTCATGGGAGCGGGAGCATAGCACCGCGACCCGGGCGGCGCGATCCGGCAATGGCTGACTCAGCCACCGACCGGCACCGGGAAAGCCTCACGGCCGGCGTAGCGGGCCTGCGCGCCGAGCTCGGCCTCGATGCGCAGCAGCTGGTTGTACTTCGCGATCCGGTCCGAGCGGCTCATCGAGCCCGTCTTGATCTGCGTCGCCGTGGTCGCCGCCGCGATGTCGGCGATGGTCGCGTCCTCGGTCTCGCCGGAACGGTGCGAGACGACCGCGGCGTAGCGCGCGCCGGCCGCCATCCGGATCGCCGCCAGCGTCTCGGTCAGCGTGCCGATCTGGTTCGGCTTGATGAGGATCGCGTTCGCGATGCGCTTCTCGATGCCCTCGGCGAGGATCTTCGTGTTCGTGACGAACAGGTCATCGCCCACCAGCTGGAGCCGCGTGCCGAGCTTGCGGGTCAGCAGCGCCCACCCGTCCCAGTCGTCCTCGGCCATGCCGTCCTCGATCGTCAGGATCGGGTAGTCGGCGGCGAGCTTCGCGAGGTAGTCGGCGAAGCCGGCGGAGTCGTAGCTGGTGCCGTCGGCCTCGAGCGTGTAGCGCCCGCCCTTGAAGAACTCGGTGCTCGCGACGTCGAGGCCGAGCCAGACGTCGTGCCCGGCGCGGTAGCCGGCCTTGCCGACGGCCTCGAGGATCGTCTCGAGCGCGGCGGCGTTCGAGGGCAGCTCCGGCGCGAAGCCGCCCTCGTCGCCCACCGCGGTGCTGAGGCCGCGGTCGGCGAGGATCTTCTTGAGGGCGTGGAAGATCTCGGCGCCGCAGCGCACCGCTTCGGCGAAGCGCGGCGCGCCCACCGGCAGCACCATGAATTCCTGGATGTCGAGGCGGTTGTTGGCGTGCGCGCCGCCGTTGATGATGTTCATCATCGGCACCGGCAGCGTCAGCGGCCCCGCCCCGCCCGCGAGGTGACGGTACAAGGGCAGCCCGCGGTCGCGCGCCGCGGCGTGCGCGGCGGCGAGCGAGACCGCGAGCAGCGCGTTCGCGCCGAGCCGCGACTTCGTCTCCGTGCCGTCGAGCGCGATCATCCGCGCATCGAGTGCCGCCTGGTCGGCGGCCTCGAGCCCGACGACGGCCCGCTTGATGTCCTCGTTGACGTGGCGCACCGCCTTCAGCACGCCCTTGCCGCCGAAGCGCTTCTTGTCGCCGTCGCGCAGCTCGACCGCCTCGCGGCTGCCGGTCGAGGCGCCCGAGGGCACCGCCGCCCGGCCGCGCGCGCCCGAGGCGAGCGTGACCTCGGCCTCGACGGTCGGGTTGCCGCGCGAGTCGATGATCTCCCGCCCCAGCACGTCCTGGATCGCGCTCATCGCTTCATCTCCCCGAGCCGCGCGGCAGCAGCTCTTCCTCGTAGTCGGTCGCCTTCACGGTGCGGTCGAGCGCGACCAGCGTCGCGAGCAGCGGCGCCATGCGCCCGAGCGGCCACGCATTCGGGCCGTCGGAGAGCGCCTTCGACGGGTCCGGGTGCGTCTCCATGAACAGGCCCGCGATGCCGGCGCCGACGGCGGCGCGCGCCAGCACCGGAATGAACTCGCGCTGCCCGCCCGAGGCGCTGCCCTGGCCGCCCGGCAGCTGCACCGAGTGGGTCGCGTCGAACACGACCGGGCAGCCCGTGTCGCGCATGACCGCGAGCGAGCGCATGTCCGAGACCAGGTTGTTGTAGCCGAAGCTGAAGCCGCGCTCGCACACGAGGATCGAGGGGTTGCCGGTCGAGCGCGCCTTGTCGACGACGTTCTGCATCTCCCACGGCGACAGGAACTGGCCCTTCTTGATGTTCACCGGCCGCCCGGCCGAGCAGGCGTTGACGATGAAGTTCGTCTGCCGGCACAGGAACGCCGGCGTCTGCAGCATGTCGACGACCGCCGCGACCTCGGCGAAGGGCGTGTCCTCGTGCACGTCGGTCAGCACCGGCACCCCGACCTGGCGCTTGACCTCGGCGAGCACCCGCAGGCCCTCCTCGATGCCGGGGCCGCGGTAGCTCTGGCGCGAGGAGCGGTTGGCCTTGTCGTAGGAGGACTTGAAGACGAACGGGATGCCGAGCTTGCCCGTCAGCTCCTTCAGCCGTCCGGCGACGTCGACCTGCAGCGCCTCGCTCTCGACGACGCAGGGCCCTGCGATCAGCAGGAACGGCTCGCGCGGCCCGATCGTGTGCCCGAACAGCTGCACCGTCAGGCGCTCACGGCCTGCGGCAGGGACAGCGTGCGGTGCTGGCGGGCGGCGCGGACGAAGCTCTGGAACAGCGGGTGGCCGTCGCGCGGCGTCGAGGTGAATTCCGGATGGAACTGCACGGCGACGAACCACGGGTGCGAGGGCAGCTCGACGATCTCGACCAGGCCGTCCTCGGAGAAGGCCGAGAAGCTGAGGCCGCCGGCCCGCATCCGGTCGAGGTAGGTGTTGTTGAACTCGAAGCGATGCCGGTGCCGCTCGTTGATGACGTCGCGCCCGTACACGGCGCGCGCGAGGGTCCCCGCCTCGATCCTGGCCGGCTGGGCGCCGAGGCGCATCGTGCCGCCGAGGTCGGAGCGCTCGGAGCGCGTCAGGCGCGCCCCCTCGCGGTCCTGCCACTCGGTGATCAGCGCGATGACCGGGTCCGGCGTCGCGCGGTTGAACTCGGTCGAGTTCGCGCCCTCGAGGCCGAGCACGTCGCGCGCGAACTCGATGCACGCGACCTGCATGCCGAGGCAGATGCCGAGGTAGGGGATCTTGCGCTCGCGGGCGAAGCGCACCGCCTGGATCTTGCCTTCGATGCCGCGCTCGCCGAAGCCGCCCGGCACGAGGATCGCGTCCATGCCGGCGAGGCAGCCGGGTCCGGTCTGCTCGATGTCGGTCGCCTCGATGTAGTGCACCTTGACGCGCGTGCGCGTGCCGACGCCGGCGTGCGTCAGCGCCTCGTTCAGCGAGATGTACGAGTCGCGGATCTGCACGTACTTGCCGACCATCGCGATGTCGACCGTCGCCTCGGCCGCCTGCTTCGCGCCGATGACCGCGCGCCACTCGCCGAGGTCGGTCGCGGGGGCGTTCAGGCGCAGCTTGTCGACGATGATGTCGTCGAGGCCCTGGTCGTGCAGCAGCAGCGGGATCTTGTAGATGTCGTCGGCGTCGACCGCCGAGATCACCGCGCGCTCCTCGACGTTCGTGAACAGCGCGATCTTGCGGCGCTGCTCGTCGGGCAGCGTGTCGCGGCAGCGGCACAAGAGCACGTCCGGCTGGATGCCGATGCCCCTGAGCTCCTTGACCGAGTGCTGGGTCGGCTTGGTCTTGATCTCCGAGGCGCCGACCACCGGCACCAGCGTCAGGTGCATGAAGGCGACGTTGTTGCGGCCGAGCTCGACGCCCATCTGGCGGATCGCCTCGAGGAACGGCAGCGACTCGATGTCGCCGACCGTGCCGCCGATCTCGACCATGCACACCTCGGCGTCGCCCGCGCCCAGCTTGATGCAGCGCTTGATCTCGTCGGTGATGTGCGGGATGACCTGCACCGTCGCTCCGAGGTAGTCGCCGCGCCGCTCCTTGGCGATCACGCGCTCGTAGATGCGCCCGGTCGTGAAGTTCGAGTTGCGCGTCGCGGTGTAGCGGACGTAGCGCTCGTAATGGCCGAGGTCGAGGTCGGTCTCGGCGCCGTCGTAGGTGACGAACACCTCGCCGTGCTGGAACGGGCTCATCGTGCCCGGGTCGACGTTGATGTAGGGGTCGAGCTTGACGAGGCTCACCTTCAGGCCGCGTGCCTCGAGGATCGCGCCGAGCGACGCCGACGCAATGCCCTTGCCGAGCGAGGACACGACCCCACCGGTGACGAACACAAAACGTGTCATGGAGGCTCCCGTCACGTGAGAGGACCAATGAAAAAGGGCCTCGGCAAGGCCCTCGTGCGACGGGAGGTCAGTCTAGCGCAAAGGACGCCCCGCCTCAATTGAATGGCGGCGGCCAGAGCACGGCCGGCGCCTCGCGCCACGCGAGCGCCAGCGCGCGCTCGCCCTCGGCCGCCCGGTACTCGGCCGCGATCCACGTCGCCTGCGGCAGTACGACCGCCGCCAGCGCGCGGCCGTGCACGAGCAGCGCCCGCTCGCGGGCCCACGGCGGGAGGCCTGCCTCGCGCAGCAGGTCCTTGAGCGCGCGGCGCCGCGCGGTCGCGCCGAGGCGGATGCGCTCGCCGCCCGTGCGCGCGCCGAAGTGCAGGGCCTCGCCCGGCGAGAGCCGGAGCGCCCCCGCCCCGCCCGGCGCGAGCTCGAGCCGCCCGAGGTCCCCGAGCGCGAGCTCGCCCGCCGCGGGGAGCGCGCGCCCGTCGAGCCCGGCGCCCCCGAGCGGCGCGAAGGCGTACAGCAGGCCGGCGAAGCGGCGCACCTCGACGCCCGGCCAGGTGACGAGCGGCGTCGCGCCGGCGCGCGCACCGAGCACCTCGCGCTCGATCTGCGCGAGCCGCGCCGCACTCGGCGCCGGCAGGCCCCGCCCGCGCAGCCAGAAGCGGATCGCCTCGGCGCGCGCGGCCGGCTCGAGCGCGAGGAGCCCGGCCACCGACAGCGCCGGGCCGACCGCGAGGCCCGCGAGCCGGGACGCGGAGCCCGCATCGAGCAGCGCCTGGGCCGCGGCCGCGTGCCCCGCCGCGCGCGCGAGCGCCGCCCCCGCCTCCGGCCAGCGCTCGCCGATCACCGGCCAGAGCCGCGCGCGCAGGAACGCACGGTCGAAGCGCAGGTCGGCGTTCATCGGGTCCTCGACCGAGGGCAGGCGGTGCTGCGCCGCGTAGGCGCGCAGCGCCGCGCGCGGGACCTCGAGCAGTGGCCGCAGCAGCCTTCCCTCGCCGAGCGGCGCGTCGGCCGGCATCGCCGCGAGGCCCCTGAGCCCGGTGCCGCGCAGCAGCTGCAGCAGCAGCGTCTCAGCCTGGTCCTCCCGGTGGTGGGCGCACAGCAGGCACTCGCCGGGCGCGAGCGCCGCGGCGAGCGCCGCGTAGCGCGCCTCGCGGGCGGCCGCCTCGAGCCCGGCGCCGGCGTCGCGCTCGACCTCGACCGTCAGCACCGTGAGCGGGATGCCGAGGCGGACGGCGAGCGCCCGCGCCGCCGCGGCGAGCGCTGGTGCCGCCGCCGAGAGACCGTGGTCGACGTGCAGCGCGCGCAGCCCAAGGCCCGCCTCGCCGCCGGCGAGCGCGGCCGCCGCGTGCAGCAGCGCCGCGGAATCCGCGCCGCCGGAGACGGCGACCGCGAGGCGCAGCGGCCGGGCGGGCCCGGCGAGGGACGCGAGCCGGCCGGCGAGCGCCGCCGCCGAGAAGCCGCCGGCCTCAGCCGGTGCGGAACACACCGAAGGACGCGAGCCGTCGCGCGCGCTCCTCGAGCACCTGGTCGATCGGCCGCTCGGCGAGCCGGCCGAGGTCGCGCGTCAGCGCACCCTTGAGCGTCTCGGCCATGACCTGCGGGTCGCGGTGCGCACCGCCGAGCGGCTCCGGCAGCACCTCGTCGACGAGACCCTCGCGCACGAGGCGGTCCGCGGTCATGCCCATCGCGTCGGCGGCGAGCTCCTTCTTGTCGGCGCTCTTCCACAGGATCGAGGCGCAGCCTTCGGGCGAGATGACCGAGTAGACCGAGTACTGCAGCATCAGCAGCCGGTCGCAGACGCCGATCGCGAGCGCGCCGCCCGAGCCGCCCTCGCCGATCACGATGCTGATGATCGGCACGCGCAGGCCCGCCATCTCGAACAGGTTCTGCGCGATGGCACCCGACTGGTTGCGCTCCTCGGAGCCGATGCCCGGGTACGCGCCCGGCGTGTCGATCAGCGTGACGACCGGCAGCCCGAAGCGCTCGGCCATCTTCATGAGCCGCAGCGCCTTGCGGTAGCCCTCCGGCTTCGGCATGCCGTAGTTGCGCCGCACCCGCTCCTTCGTGTCGCGGCCCTTCTGGTGCCCGATGACCATGACCGCGCGGCCGTCGAGCCTCGCCGGTCCGCCGACGATCGCGAGGTCGTCGGAGTACATGCGGTCGCCGTGCAGTTCCTCGAAGTCGGTGAACACGAGCGGCAGGTAGTCGAGCGTGTAGGGCCGCTGCGGGTGGCGCGCGAGCTGGGCGACCTGCCAGGCGCTCAGGGTCGCGAAAATCGTCTTGGTCAGCACCCGGCTCTTGGCCCGCAGCCGGTTGATCTCCTCGACGATGTTGATCTCGGCGTCGTCGCCGAGGTAGCGCAGCTCGTCGATCTTCGCCTCGAGCTCCGCGATCGGCTGCTCGAATTCCAGGAAATTGAGGTCCATGGGTCGGGCACGGTTCCAGAGGTACCCCGCGCCGTCAAGGGGGCCCCGGCCGGGCCGCCGGGCGCTGCCGTGGGGCGCCCTTAAGCCCGCGGACGAGCGGCCGCAGTTCGCCGGGCACGCGCCGGCGGCGTGAGCGGCGCGCTCAGCCGGCGAGCGCGAGCGGCACGACCTCGGGGGCGCGCGTGGCGCCCCACGCCTTCAGCGCCGCGTCCTGGTCGCGCGGGTGGTAGATCGGCCTGACGCCCTCGGCACCGAACACGCGCGCCAGCCCCTCGAGCAGCGCCCGGCCCGGGCGAACCTCCCAGCCGGCGCCGAGTTCTAAGAGCGCGCTGCCGGCCTCGGCCGCGTAGTAGATGGCGAGCTGGCAGCGTCCGCCGCGCGCCGGCGCGATCACGGCCTCGAGGGACTTCAGCAGCGCGCCCGCCTCGGCGCCCGCCGGCCAGCGCAGCAGCAGGCGCCGCAGCTGCTGCTCACGCGCCGCCTCGAGCGGCATCAGGCGCTTCGCGGTCAGCCGCCATGCCTCGATGAACTCGTCCCACTTCAGCCCGCCCTCGATGAGCAGCAGCGCGTCCTTGGTGATCAGCTCGCGGTGCTGCTGCCAGACGTCGTCGAACAGGCCGATCTCGAGCCGGCCGCTGCCGTCCTCGAGCACGAGCGAGGTGCGGCCGTTGCGCTTGCGGATGTCGGCGACGAGCCCGGCGACCGTCACCGTGCGCGGCGCCTGCCACTTGCCGGTGCCGCCGGCCGGCCGCTCGCCGGCGAGCTCGGCCAGCGTCGCGGGCGCGAGGTACTCGCGGTCGCGCGCGTACTCATCGAGCGGGTGGCCGGAGAGGAAGAAGCCGAGCGACTCGCGCTCGCCGGCGAGGCGCTGCGCGGCCGGCCACTCGGGCAGCAGCGCCGCGGTCGCGGGCGCGGCGGCCGCGGCCGGCTGCAGCCCGAACAGGTCGACCTGGCCCGCGGTCGCCGCCCGGGTCTGCTGGTCGCCGAGCTGCAGGCCCGCCGGCAGCTCCGCCATCAGCGTCGCGCGGTTGCGGCCGATGCCGTCGAAGCTGCCCGACTTGATCAGCGCCTCGAGGCAGCGGCGTCCGAGGCGCGCGAGGTCGACGCGCCGGCAGAAGTCGGCGAGGTCGCGGAACGCCCCGCCCGCCTCGCGCGCCTCGATGATCGCGCCGACCGCCTGCGCGCCGACGCCCTTGATGGCGCCGAGCCCGTAGCGCACGCGCCGCGCGCCCGCGACCGTGAAGCGGTAGGCCGAGGTGTTCACGTCCGGCGGCAGCACCTCGAGGGCCATCGCCTTCGCGTCCTCGAGGTCGATCACGATCTTGTCGGTCTTGTCCATGTCCGAGGACAGGACCGCCGCGGCGAAGGCCGCGGGGTGGTGCGCCTTCAGCCAGGCCGTCTGGTAGGTCAGCACGGCGTAGGCCGCCGAGTGCGACTTGTTGAAGCCGTAGCCGGCGAACTTCTCCATGAGGTCGAAGATGTGCGTCGCCTGGCGCTCCGGCACGCCGCGCTGGACCGCGCCGCCGACGAAGATCGAGCGCTGCTGCGCCATCTCCTCGGGCTTCTTCTTGCCCATCGCGCGCCGCAGCAGGTCCGCCCCGCCGAGCGTGTAGCCGGCCAGGATCTGCGCGATCTGCATGACCTGTTCCTGGTACAGGATCACGCCGTAGGTCGGGCGCAGCACCGGCTCGAGCGCCGGGTGCAGCCAGTCGATCGACTGGCCGGCCGGCGCGTGCTTGCGCTCGATGAAGTCATCGACCATGCCCGACTGCAGCGGCCCCGGCCGGAACAGCGCCACGAGCGCGACGATGTCCTCGAAGCAGTCGGGCTGCAGGCGCCGGATCAGGTCGCGCATGCCGCGCGACTCGAGCTGGAAAAGGCCCGTGGTCCGCGCCGTCCTCAGCAGCGCGAGCGTCGGCGGATCGTCGAGCGGCAGCCGCGCCATCTCGAGCGGCGGCTCGCCGGCCGCGGCGCGCGCCTCGTTGACGATGCCGACCGCGAGCTCGATGACCGTCAGCGTCCGCAGGCCGAGGAAGTCGAACTTCACGAGCCCGGCCGCCTCGACATCGTCCTTGTCGAACTGCGTGACGACCGAGGTGCCGTCGGGCTCGCGGAACAGCGGCGCGAAGTCGGTCAGCACCGAGGGGGCGATGACGACCCCGCCGGCGTGCACGCCGGCGTTGCGGGTCAGGCCCTCGAGCGACTTGGCGAGGTCGATGAGCTCGCGGACCTCGGCATCGCCCTCGTACAGCTTGCGCAGCTCCTCTTCGCGCTCGAGCGCCTTGTCGAGCGTCATCTCGAGCTCGAACGGGATCAGCTTCGCGATCCGGTCGACGAAGCCGTAGTTGTGGCCGAGCACGCGGCCGACGTCGCGCACCACCGCCTTGGCCGCCATCGTGCCGTAGGTGATGATCTGCGAGACGCGCTCGCGCCCGTACTTCTGCGCGACGTACTCGATCACCCGGTCGCGCCCGTCGCCGCAGAAGTCGACGTCGAAGTCCGGCATCGAGACGCGTTCGGGGTTCAGGAAGCGCTCGAACAGCAGGTCGTGCTGCAGCGGGTCGAGGTCGGTGATGCCGAGCGCGTAGGCCACCAGCGAGCCGGCACCCGAGCCGCGACCCGGCCCGACCGGCACGCCGTTCTCCCGCGCCCAGCGGATGAAGTCGGCGACGATCAGGAAGTAGCCCTCGAAGCCCATCCGGCAGATCACCTCGAGCTCGCGCTCGAGGCGCGGCGGGTACTCGCTGCGCTCGACGCGGCGCAGCGACGGCAGGCCCGCGTCCTGCGCCCGGAGCCGCGCCGCGAGGCCGCGCTCCGCCTCCTCGCGCAGGAAGCTGGCCGGCGTCGAGCCGGCCGGCACCGGGTACTCCGGCAGGAAGGACTTGCCGAGCTTGAGGTCGAGCGAGCAGCGCTTCGCGATCTCGAGGCTCTGCTCGAGCAGCCCCGGCAGGTCGGCGAAGACCGCCGCCATCTCGGCCGCAGACTTCAGGTACTGCTGCTCGCTGTAGCGCCGCGGCCGGCTCGCGTCGCCGAGCAGCACGCCTTCCTGGATGCAGACGCGCGCCTCGTGCGCCTCGAAGTCGCTGGCCCTGAGGAAGCGCACGTCGTTGGTCGCGACCGCCGGCAGGCCGAGCTCGGCCACGAGCGCCAGCGTCGCCTCGAGCAGCGCCTCCTCGTCCGGCCGGCCGGTGCGCTGCACCTCGAGGTAGTAGCGATCGCCGAACAGCGCGCGCCACGAGCGCGCCGCGCGGTGCGCCTCGGCGACCCGGCCGTTGCCGAGGTGCCGGCCGACGTCGCCTTCGCCCGCGCCGGAGAGCGCGATCAGCCCCTCGACGGTCGCGGCCTCGAGCCAGCCGCGCTCGAGCGTCGGCGTGCCCCGGCGCTGGCCCTCGAGATAGGAGCGCGAGACGAGCCGCGTCAGGTTGCGGTAGCCCTCGAGGTTCATGCAGAGGAGCGTCAGGCGCGAGGGCTCGCCGCGCTCGGCGGCGTCGGCGATCCACACGTCGACGCCGACGATCGGCTTGACGCCGGCGGCCTGCGCCGCGCGCACGAACTTGACCAGCGCGAACAGGTTGCACTGGTCGGTGACCGCGACGGCCGGCATGCCGTGGGCGCGCGCCGCGGCGGCCAGCTCGTCGATCCGCACCAGCCCGTCGACCAAGGAGTACTCGGTGTGCAGGCGCAGGTGGACGAAGCCGGTCATGGCGGCGATCTTAAACCGGCGCGGGCGCCAACGTACCCGCTGCTTGCGGCCCTGACCGGCTCGAAACTCAGCCGGTGCATCGGGCAGGGTCCTTGCATCGCAAGCGCCTCGAGGTGCACGGCCGTGCCGTAACCCTTGTGCGCGGCGAAGGCGTAGCCGGGATGGCGCCGGCAGGCCTCGATCATGTAGGCATCGCGCCAGGTCTTGGCGAGGATCGAGGCGGCGGCGATCGCCGCGTCGCGCGCATCGCCGCGGACGAGCGTCTCGAGCGTCGCCGCGAACGGCAGGCCGGCGAGGCTCGGCGCGCGGTTGCCGTCGATGCGCACGTGGCGCGGCGCCACCGGCAGCGCGAGCAGCGCGCGGCGCATCGCGAGGTGGGTGGCCTCGAGGATGTTGAGCGCGTCGATCTCCGCGGCATCCGCCCAGCCGAGGCCGTAGGCGAGGCAGCGGCGGCGGACTTCGGACGCCAGGCGCTCGCGCGTCTCGGGCGGCAGCTGCTTCGAGTCGTCGAGGCCGCGCACCCGGCGGGCCGGGTCGAGGATCACGGCCGCCGCGACCACGGGCCCGGCGAGCGGGCCGCGGCCGGCCTCGTCGACGCCGGCGACGAAGCCGAGCCGCGGCCAGCGCGGACTCACGCCCGGACTCCCTGCCGGTCGAGCAGCGCGAGGATGGCGTCGGCCGCTCGCTCGCTCGCGCCCCGCCGCAGCGTCTCGTGGATGCGCAGGAACTCCGCCTCGAGCGCCGCGACGCGCGGCGCATCGCCGAGCCAGGCATCGAGCTCCTGGCCGAGCCGCTCGGCGGTCACCTCGCCCTGCAGCAGCTCCGGCACGACCCGCCGGCCCGCGAGCAGGTTCGGCTGGGAGAAGAACGGCGCCTTCATGAGCCCGAACAGCCGGAACAGCGCCCGCGTCGCCGTACTGACGCGGTACGCGACCACCATCGGCCGCTTGCAGAGGAGGGTCTCGAGGGTCGCCGTGCCGGAGGCGACGAGCGCGACGTCCGCCGCGGTCAGCGCCTCGGCGGCACGGCCGTCGAGGAGCGTGACGGGCGGCCCCGCGGTGCGCGCGAGCGCGGCCTCGAACAGCGCTCGGGCGGTCGCATTCGCCATCGGCGCGATGAAGCGCACGCCCGGACGCCGGCCGGCGAGCCAGGCCGCGGCGCCGAGGAAGTCGCCGGCGAGCCGCTCGACCTCGCCGCGCCGGCTGCCGGGCAGGAGCGCGACCACGGTCGAGGCGGCGGGCAGGCCCAGCGCCGCGCGCGCCGCGGCCCGGTCCGCGACGAGCGGCAGGCGGTCGGCGAGCGGGTGGCCGACGAAGTCGGCCGCGAGCCCCGCGCCGTCGTAGAACTGTTTCTCGAAGGGCAGCAGGCACAGCACGAGGTCGAGCGCGCGGGCCATGTGGCGCACCCGCCCCTGGCGCCACGCCCACACCTGCGGGCTCACGTACTGCACGGTCACGAGGCCGCGGCGCTTGAGGCGCGCGGCCAGCGACAGGTTGAACTCGGCGAAGTCGATGCCGATCCAGGCGGCCGGCCGCGCGGCGAGCGTGCGCGCCTCGAGCTGGCGGCGAAGACGCAGGAAGGACGGCAGGTGCTTCAGCACCTCGAACAGGCCCATGACCGCGATGCCCTCGGCATCGGCCCACGGCTCGCAGCCGGCGGCCACCATCCTCGGCCCCGCGACGCCCGCGAAGCGCAGGCCCGGGCGGCGCGCCTTGAGCGCCGCGATCAGTCCGGCGCCCAGGTTGTCGCCGGAGGTCTCGCCGGCGACGAGGACGAGCGAGGCCCCCGCCTCCGCCATCAGCGGATCAGGCTCCGCGTGATCCGCGGCAGGAACTCGACGAAGGGCTTGAGCTCGGGCTGCGACTCGAGCCGGCGCTCGAGCTCGGCGCGCGCTTCGGTGAGCTTCAGGCCGGAGCGGTACAGGACCTTGTAGGCGCCCTTGATGTTCGCGATCGCCTCGGGCGCGTAGCCGCGGCGCTTGAGCCCCTCGAGGTTGATGCCCTTGGGCTCGGCCGGTGCGCCCGCGACCATGACGAACGGCGGCACGTCGCGGGTCGCGGTCGCGTTGTTGGCGAGGAAGGCATGCGCGCCGATCTTGCAGAACTGGTGCACGCCCGAGTAGCCGCCGAGGATCACCCAGTCGTCGACCTCGACGTGCCCGGCGAGCCCCGCGTAGTTCGCGAGCACGCAGTGGTCCGCGACGATGCAGTCGTGCGCGACGTGCGAGTAGGCCATGAACAGGTTGTGGCTGCCGATGCGCGTGAAGCCGATGCCGGTCTCGGTGCCGCGGTTGACCGTCGAGCACTCGCGAAACGTGTTGTCGTCGCCGACCTCGAGCCGGCTCGCCTCGCCGCGGTACTTCTTGTCCTGCGGGTCGTCGCCGATCGAGCAGAACTGCCAGAAGCGGTTGCCGCGCCCGAACACCGACGGGCCCTTCAGCACGACGTGCGGCCCGAGGACGCAGCCCGCGCCAAGCGTCACGCCCTCGCCGATCACCGAGAAGGGACCGACCTCGACGTCGGCCGCGAGCTCGGCCCGCGGCGAGACGATCGCGGTCGGATGGACCTTCGCCACCGCTCAGCCCTTCGCTTCGGGGGTGACCATCATCTCGGCGCTGCAGACCACCGTGCCGTCGACCTCGGCGCGCGTGCCGAACTTCCAGATGCCGCGCATCGAGCGCTGGAACTCGGCGTGCAGGATCAGCTGGTCGCCCGGGAACACCGGCTTCCTGAAGCGCGCATCGTCGATGCCGACGAAGAAGAAGCGCGTCTGGTCGTCCGGGATCACGTCGATCGACCGGAACACGAGGATGCCGGCCGCCTGCGCCAGCGCCTCGAGGATCAGCACGCCCGGCATCACCGGCCGGCCCGGGAAGTGGCCCTGGAAGAAGGGCTCGTTCATCGTCACGTTCTTGAGCGCCCGGATCGACTGGCGCGGGCGGCAGTCCAGCACCCGGTCGACGAGCAGGAACGGGAAGCGGTGCGGCAGTTGCCGGAGAATCTCGTGGGTTTCCATCGCGCCGATGGCCGCGTCGTTCATGACTGCTCCGGGGTCCTGCCGTGCCGCTCGAGCCGCCGCACGCGGTCGAAAAGTTCATCAAGGTGCCTGAGCCGCGCCACGATGCGCCGCCAGGGCCCCGCCTCGCTGACCGGGATGGACGAACTGTACACGCCGGCGCGCTCGATCGAGTGGCTGACCATCGACTGGCCGAGCACCACGACGTCGTCGGCCAGCGTCAGGTGGCCGGTGAAGCCGACCTGACCCGAGATCAGGCAGCGCTTGCCGATGATCGTGCTGCCCGAGATGCCCGTGCAGGCGGCGATCGCCGTGTGCGCCCCGATCCGCACGTTGTGCCCGACCTGGATCTGGTTGTCGAGCTTGACGCCGTCCTCGATCACGGTGTCGCCGATCGCGCCGCGGTCGATCGTGGTGTTGGCGCCGATCTCGACGTCGTCGCCGATCACGACGCTGCCGAGCTGCGGCACCTTGACCCAGCCGTCGCGGTCCTGCGCGATGCCGAAGCCGTCGGCGCCGATGACGACGCCGGCGTGCACGAGGCAGCGGCGGCCGATCGAGACGCCCGGGTAGAGCGTGACGCGCGCGGCGAGGCGCGTGTCCTCGCCGATGCTCGCGCCGGCGCCGACCACGGAGCCGGCACCGACCAGCGCGCGCGCGCCGATGCGCGCGCCGGTGCCGACCACCGCCTGCGCGCCGACCTCGACGCCGGGGCCGAGGCTTGCGCCCTCGCCGACCACGGCGCTCGGGTGCACGCCCGCCTGCAGCGCCGGCTCGGGGAACATCCAGGCCGCGATGCGCGCATAGGCGGCGCGCGGGTTCTCGGCGATCAGCGCGTTGCCGGGGCAGGCGCCGGCGCTCGCCGCGTCGACGACGACCGCGGTCGCGCCGGTCGCATCCAGGTGCCGGCGGTGGCGCGGGTCGGCGAGGAAACTGAGCGCGCCCGGGCCCGCGTCCTCGAGCGGTGCGACGCGCTCGATGAGCGCGTCGGGATCACCACGGAGGACGAGGCCGAACCGTGCCGCGATCTGGCCGAGCGTGACCCCCGCCATGCACGCGGCCGGCGGGGCTACTTCTTCGGCGTCGGGGCCGGCGCCGCCGGGGTCGTGGTAGCGCCCGGCGAGAGCACCGCGGCGGAGGCCTTGCTCTGCAGGTTCGCGAGCACCTGCGCGGTGATGTCGACCTGGTCGGAGCTGTAGATGACGCCCTGCGCGATCACGAGGTCGAAGTTCTGCGCCTTCGCGTACGCGCGGACCGCCTCGACGATCAGCTTCTGCAGGCGCTGCAGCTCCTCGTTCTGGCGCATCTGGCCGTCTTCCTGGAACTCCTTGGCGTGGCGCTCGAGCGCGAGGCGCGAGTCGCGCAGGTCCCGCTCGGTCTTCGTCTTCTCGCCCTCGGCCATCGTCGCCGAGTCGCGCTCGTACTTGGCGACGCGCGCGTCGAGATCCTTCTTCTGCGCCTCCAGCTGCTTCTGCTTCGGGGCGAACTCGGCCTCGAGCGTCTGCGATGCGGCGCGCGCCTGCGGCGACTCCGACATCAGCCGCTGGTAGTCGACGTAGGCGATCTTGGCCTGACCGAACGCGGTGGGCGCGAGCGCGAGGCTCAGGGCGCCGGCGGCCACCAGGGACTTGAACGTGAACTGCATGATGATCGAGACCTGTACTGAGGCTGGTGAAACGGACGCGGCCTGGCGCTCAGAACGCCGAGCCGATCGAGAACTGGAACCCTTCCCGCTCGTCGGGCCAGGTGATGCCGTTGCCATTGCTGGCGTTCAGCGGGACCGCGTAGCTGAACCGGAAAATCCCAAGGGGCGCAAGCCATTGCACGGCCAAGCCCACCGAGCGCTTAAGGTTAGCATACTGCCATTTATATTCGACCGGCGTGATGCCGTCCTGGCCGGTGAACTTAACGCAGCAGGTCGAGAACACGTTGCCGATGTCGTAGAAGGCGCTGACGCGGACGTTCGCCTTCCACTTTTCCGGGGTCGGGAACAGCAGCTCGATGTTGGCGGTCGTGAGCAGGTTGCCACCGTAGGGGTTGCCGAAGGTGTCCTTCGGACCCAGGCGGCTCTCGCGGTAGCCGCGCACCGTGTCCGGGCCGCCACCGTAGAACTGGCGGAACGGCGGCAGCGCGGTCGTGTCGCCGAGCTTGTTGCCGTAGTCGACGTCGCTCTTGAAGGCGAGCACGAAGCCCTTCCACACGGGCAGCAGCTTCAGCACGTTGAACGCCGCCGTGTAGTAGCGCACCGAGGTGCCGGGCAGCGCGTAGCTGAAGTTGACGCCGGTCCTGAAGCCGCGGTCGGCGAAGATCGCGCGGTTCAGCGTGTCGTAGTTCCAGCCGGCCAGCGCCTCGAAGACGTTGAAGCGGGAGCCATAGAAGTCGAAGGTCGTCGTCGCGCCGGTGCCATCGGAGATGGTCGCGGTGCTCGTGTAGGTGTTGCCGTTGCTGCGCACCCAGTCGATGGCCTGCTGGGCGCTGCCGGTCTCGCTCGCCAGCAGGTCGTCGCGCGAGGCAGTGACGCCGAAGCGCACGCCCTGGTTCTCGGAGATCGGCACTCCGAACTGCAGCGCCGCAGTCAGCATCGTGGTTGCGAACTGGGACGCGGCCGAGACGAACTGCGTCGACTTGCGGTACGACAGCGAGATCGTGCGTCCGATGCAGTCGACCGTGAGGCACGGGTCGGTCTGCGAGACGCTGTACACGCTCGAGTAGCGGCCCGCGTTGATCTCGGCCTGCACGCGCTCGCCGGTACCCATGAAGTTCGCGTGCGTGAAGTTGCCGTTCAGGATGAACTTCTGCGACTCGGAATAGCCGATGCCGCCGCCGAACTGGCCGGGCAGGCCTTCCTTGATCGTGAAGTCGACGTCGACGAGATCGGAGGTGCCGGGCACCGGCTTGTTCTCGACCTCGACCTTCTCGATGTACGGCAGGCGCTGGATGCGCAGCTTCGAGCGGTCGACGGCCGCGTTCGACAGCCACGCCGCCTCGAGCTGGCGCATCTCGCGCCTGAGCACCTCGTCGTTGATCGAGTTGACGCCGTCGAAGATCACCCGCCGCACGTAGGCGCGGTTGCCCGGGTCGATGAAGAAGGTCAGCGACACCGTCTTCTTGTCGGCATCGATCGTCGGCACCGGCTCGATCTTCGCGAAGGCGTAGCCGGCGGCGCCGAGGCGGTAGCTCATCGATTCCTGGGTCGCGGTCGCGAGCTTGCGCGAGTAGGTCTGGCCCGGCTGCACGAGGATCAGCTTCTTGAGCTCGGCCTCGGGCACGACCATCGTGCCGGCGAGCTTCACGTCCGAGATCGTGTAGACGTCGCCTTCGTTCACGTTGATCGTGATGAAGATGTCGTCCTTCTCGGGGGCGATCGCGACCTGGGTCGACTCGATCTGGAAGTTCGCGTAGCCGCGGTCCATGTACCAGGACTTCAGCTTCTCGAGGTCGCCCTGCAGCGTCTCGCGCGAGTAGCGGTCGTCCTGCTTGTACCAGCTGAGCCAGTTCGGCGTGTGCAGCTCGAGCGAGTCGAGGATCTCCTTCGGCGGGTACTTCGTGTCGCCGACGAAGTTGATCTGGCGGATGACCGCGCGCTTGCCTTCCTTGATGTCGATCGAGAGCTTGACCTTATTGCCCGGCACGTCCTCGACCTTCGCGTCGACGCGCACCGCGTACTTGCCGCGCGAGAAGTACTGGTCGGTCAGGTACTGCTTGACGTCCTCCATGACGCTGCGGTCGAAGGTCTTGCCGGTCGCGAGGCCGACGTTCTTGAGGCTCTTCGTCAGGTCCTCGGTCTTGATGTCCTTGTTGCCCTTGATCTCGAAGCTCTCGATCGAGGGCCGCTCGCGCACCGCGACCACAAGCGTGTTGTTCTCGCGCCGCAGCTCCACGTCGCGGAAGAATCCGGTCGCGTACAGCGCCCGCAGCGACTCCTCGATCTTCTGGTGCGTCATGCGATCGCCGATCGCGACCGGCAGGTAGTTGTAGACCGTGCCCTCGGCGATGCGCTGTAGTCCCTCGAGCTTGATGTCGCCGACGGTGAACTCGCCCGGCTCCGTGGCCGGCGATTGCGCGTGGGAGAGGCCCGAGGTCAAGGCCAGGGCTACGGCGAGGGCCAGCCGGGATCGCATGCGAGTTCGATTCCTTAAGCGTCGAGGTGGTCGAGGGGACCGGTCAGCCGAAGCGCCCGGCGAGATCGTTGTAGCAGGCAAGGCTGATCAGCAGGATCAGCAGCACGATTCCGAGCTGCTGGCCGAGCACCTGCACGCGCTCCGGCAATGGCCGGCCGGAGATGCCCTCGGCCAGCTGATAGACGATCTGCCCGCCGTCCAGCACCGGCACTGGCAGCAGGTTCAAGATCCCGAGGCTGATGCTGATCAGCGCGAGGAACTCGATGTAGGTGAGCACCCCGCCGAGCGCGGACACGCCGGCGAAGTCGGCGATGCCGATCGGGCCGCTGACGTTCTTGATCGAGACGCGCCCGGTGATCATGCGCCACAGCAGCTTCACGGTGAGCCCGGTCATCGAGGCGGTCTTGTCGATGGCAGCGCCGACCGCCGCGATCGGTCCGAAGCGCTCGACGCGCTTCAGCTCCGGCGGGTAGTCGCCCGCCGGGACCGACCGGATGCCGATCTGCGCGATCGGCTTGCCGTGCGGGTCGCGCGGGTTCGGCACGAGCTTCGGGACCACCGTGAGCAGCAGGTGCGCGCCGGCACGGTCGACGTCGAGCAGGATCGACGGCGAGGCGTGACCGAGGATCGCCGCCTGCAGCTGCGCGAAGTCGCCGACCTTCTGCCCGTCGACGGCGAGGATCCGATCGCCCTTCCTGAGCCCGGCCGCCGCCGCCGGGCCCGCCGGCGCGACGTCGCCGAGCACGGCCGGCTGCGGCGGCTCGAGGAATTCGAAGCCGAGGCCGCTCGCCCACGCGCCCGGCTCGGTCAGCGCCCGGCGGCGCTCCGCCGGGACCACGATGAGGGCGTCGCGCCGCGCGCCGCGGTTGTCGAGGCCGAGTTCGAGCCGGCCGTCGTCGGTCAGCGCGTTGATCATCTCGAGCGCGGCGTCCTCGCGCGAGCCGACCGACTGCGAGCCGACGCGAACGATCTCGTCGCCGGACTTCAGGCCCGCGGTCGCCGCGAGCGAGTCTGCCCGGACGGCGCCGACCACGGCGCGCACGCTCGAGACGCCGTGCATGAACAGCGCCCAGTAGACGAGCGCCGCGAACAGGAAGTTGGCGGCGGCGCCGGCGACCAGCACCAGCACCCGCGCCCAGACCGGGCGGCGATTGAAGGCGCGCTCGCGATCGGGGCCGTCGACCGGCGCCTCGCGCTCGTCGGCGAGCCGGACATAGCCGCCGAGCGGGATCGTGCCGAGCGTGTACTCGACGCCGTCGCGGCCGCGGCGCATCCACAGCGGCTTGCCGAAGCCGATCGAGAAGCGCAGGACCTTGAAGCCGAGCCGGCGGGCGACCCAGTAATGGCCGAACTCGTGCGTCGAGATCAGGATGCTGACCGCGACCAGGAAGGCGACGACCTTGATCAGGATCAGGGTCACGCGTAGACCCGCACGGCTTCGCCAATGCAGACCGCTGCCAGCGCCCGGGCACGCTGGTCAGCCTCGAACACGTCCTCGAGAGCAGCGACGTCGGTGGGAGTCAGGCGCTCGAGCACGCGTTCAATGACCGCAGCAATAGACGTAAAGTTCAACCGGCCCCCCAGGAATGCCGCGACGGCGGCCTCGTTCGCCGCATTCAGGATCGCCGGGGCCGTGCCGCCGCTGCGGGCAGCCTGTTCGGCCAGCGCCAAGCACCGGAATTTAACCCGGTCCGGAGCCTCGAAGCGGAGCGCCCCCTGGCGCACGAGATCCAAGGATTCTACACCGGACTCGATCCGCTCCGGCCACGCGAGCGCATGGGCGATGGGCGTGCGCATGTCGGGGTTGCTGAGCTGGGCCAGCGTCGAACCGTCGACGTACTCGACCAGCGAGTGGACGATGCTTTCCGGGTGCACGAGCACCTCGACCGCCCCCGGCGGCAGGCCGAACAACAGCTGGGCCTCGATGAGCTCGAGGCCCTTGTTCATCAGCGTTGCAGAATCCACCGAGATCTTGCGACCCATGACCCAGCGCGGATGGGCGCAGGCCTCCTCGGCCGTCACGGCCGCGAGGCGCTCGCTCGGCACGCGCAGGAACGGCCCGCCCGAGGCGGTCAGCAGGATCCGCCGGACGCCCGCCGCGCGCACGCCGGGGCGGCCGGCCGGCAGGCACTGGAAGATCGCGTTGTGCTCGCTGTCGATCGGCAAGAGCTCCGCGCCGCCGGCCGCCACCGCCTCGAGCAGCAGGCGCCCGGCCATGACCAGCGCCTCCTTGTTGGCGAGCAGCACGCGCTTGCCGGCCCGGGCGGCCGCGAGCGTCGAGGCGAGCCCCGCGCCGCCGACGATCGCCGCCATCACGATGCGTGCGCCCGGCCACGCGGCCGCGGTCGCGAGCCCGCCCTCGCCCGCCTCGACCCGGGTCCGCAGCCCATCGGCCGCGAGCGCCGCCGCGAGCCGCCGCGCGCCGTCGAGGTCGGCGAGCACCGCGAGGTCGGGCCGGAAGCGCCGGCACTGCTCGGCGAGGGCCTCCCAGTTGCGGGCGGCCGCGAGCGCGACCACCTCGAAGCGCCCGGGGTGGCGCGCGATGACGTCGAGCGTGCTGCGCCCGATGCTGCCGGTCGAGCCCAAGATCGCGACGCCGGTCACTTCAGCACCCCGAGCCAGCCGAGGCCAAGCACGAAGAAGGGCACGCCGGACGTGAGGCTGTCGATGCGGTCGAGCACGCCGCCGTGGCCCGGCAGCAGCGTGCCCGAGTCCTTGAGGCCGGCGTGGCGCTTGAACATGCTCTCGGTCAGGTCGCCGACCACCGAGGCGATGACGACCGCGAGGCCGAGCATCCCGGCCGCGAGCGGCGGCAGGTTCAGGACGTGGGCGCCGCCGATCGCGAGCGCGAGCCCGCCCACGAGCCCGCCGAGCAGGCCCTCCCAGGTCTTGTTCGGGCTCACGTCCGGCGCGAGCTTCAGGCGCCCGAACGCCCGGCCGGCGAAATAGGCGCCGATGTCGGCCGCCCAGATGATCAGCATCAGGTAGAACACGTAGGCGACGCCGCGCAGCGGCTGTTCGACCAGCAGCAGGCGGCCGTAGCCGATCCAGGCCGGCACCAGCGCGCAGATCCCGGCGAGCGCGGCCCGCAGCGGCCCGACCGCGAGCGGCCGCCACGCGAGCCAGCCGAACGCTACGCACCACCACAGCGCCGCCGCCACCATCAGCGCCCGCCACCCGCCCGGGTCGCCCGTCAGGTTCCACGCGAGCGCGCCGAGCGCCGCCGTGACCAGCAGGTACGCGAGCCGCGCCCCCGTGCCCTGCCAGCCGGCGAACGCGGCCCACTCCCACGCGCCGATCAGCATCGCGACGGCGATCAGGAGCACGCCGGCCAACGGCGGCAGGCCGAACAGCACGCCGAGCACGATCACGGCGAGCACCGCGGCGGTCGCGATCCGCAGCCTCAGCATGCGTCCGCCTCACGCTGCGCCCCGGTCAGCCCGAAGCGCCGCTCGCGCGCGGCGAACGCGGCGAAGGCCCGTTCGAGCTCGGGCTGCTCGAGCGCCGGCCAGTGCGTCTCGGTGAACCAGAGCTCGGCGTAGGCGAGGTTCCACAGCAGGAAGTTGCTGATCCGCTGCTCGCCGCCCGTGCGGATGAAGAGGTCGGGGTCCGGTAGCCCGGCGAGCGCGAGCTCACCTGCGAAGCGCGCCTCGTCGATGGCAGCGGGATCGAGCGCGCCGGAGCGGCACTCGGCGGCGAGGCGCCGCGCCGCCTCGACGATGTCCCAGCGCCCGCCGTAGCCGATCGCGATCACGAGCGTGAGCCCGGTGTTCGGCGCGGTGCGCAGCTCGACCGCCGCCATCCGCGAGCGCAGCTCCGGCGCGAGGCGCGAGCGTTCGCCGATGAACCGCAGCGCGATGTTCTTGGCGGCGAGTTCCTCGACCTCGCGGTCGAGCGCCTCGAGGAACAGCTGCATCAGCACGCCGACTTCCTCGTGCGGGCGGTTCCAGTTCTCGCTCGAGAACGCGAACAGCGTCAGCACCCCGACGCCGCGGCGCGCGCACTCCTCGATGCACAGCCGCACGGTGCGGATGCCGGCGCGATGGCCGGCGGCGCGCGGCAGCCCGCGCTGCTTCGCCCACCGGCCGTTGCCGTCCATGATGATGGCCACGTGCCGCGGGACGAGCACGGTCGCGCGGATCTCCTCACACGTGGAGGAGATCTTTCTCCTTCTCGGCGAGCACGGTGTCGATCTCGCCGACGAAGCGGTCGGTCAGCTTCTGCACCTCGTCGTGCGCGCGCTTCTCGTCATCCTGCGAGACCAGCTTCTCCTTCAGGAGCTCCTTCAGGTCGTTCATGACGTCGCGGCGGACGTTGCGGACCGCGACCCGGGCGTTCTCGGCCTCGTGCCTCGCGGACTTCACGAGTTCCTTGCGGCGCTCCTCGGTCAGGGCCGGCACCGGCAGGCGGATCACGGCACCGGCCGTGTTCGGCGTCAGCCCCAGGTCCGACTTCAGGATCGCCTTTTCGATGACCGGCACCATCGACTTGTCCCATGGCGTCACGGCGACCGTCCGCGAGTCCTCGACGACGACGTTCGCCACCTGGTTCAGCGGCATCTCCGAGCCGTAGTACTCGACGCGAACGTGCTCGAGCAGCGCCGTGCTGGCGCGCCCGGTGCGCATCCGCTTGAACTCGACCTTGAGCGCGGCGACGCACTTCGCCATCCGCTCGCTGGCGTCCTTCTTCAGATCGTCGAGCATTGCACTCCTCCCCGCAGCGCCTCAGTCATTCGAGACCACGGTGCCGACGTCATCACCGTCTACGATCCGGATCAGGTCGCCCGCGTTCAGCAGGTTGAACACCTGCAGCGGCAGATTGTTGTCGCGGCACATCACGATCGAGGTCGCGTCCATGACGTTCAGCCGGTCGGTCAGCACCTTGTCGAAGCTCAGGCGCGTGTAGCGCTTGGCCTTCGGGTTCTTCATCGGGTCGGCGTCGTAAATGCCGTTGACCTTGGTCGCCTTCAGCAGCACGTCGGCGCTGATCTCGATCGCCCTCAGGCTCGCCGCCGTGTCGGTCGTGAAGAACGGGTTGCCGGTGCCGGCGGCGAAGATCGTCACGCGGCCCTTTTCGAGGTGGCGGATGGCGCGCCGGCGGATGTAGTCCTCGCAGACGTCGTTGATCTGCAGCGCCGACATGACGCGCGCATGGGCCCCGAGGCCCTCGAGGGCGTCCTGCATCGCGAGCGAGTTGATGACGGTCGCGAGCATGCCCATGTGATCGCCGGTCACGCGGTCCATGCCGGCGCGGGCGAGGCCCGCGCCCCGGAAGATGTTGCCGCCGCCGAGCACGAGCGCGACCTGCGTGCCGCGCGCGAGCACCTCGACGATCTCGGTGCCGATCCGCTTGAGGACTTCCGGATCAATGCCGTAGTCCGCGCTGCCCATCAGGGCCTCGCCGCTTAGCTTCAGCAGGATTCGTCGATAACGCGGCGGGCGTGCCTCTGACATGCGCGATTCCGTGCTTCAGTGGCTCTTCGGGTCCTTCCGATCCTTCGGATCCTTCGGATCCTTCGCGCCGGCCGCGGGCTTCTCGCTGCCCTTGACTTGCGCCATGACCTCGGCCGCGAAGTTCTCCTGTTTCTTCTCGATGCCGGCGCCGACCTCGAGCCGCGCGATGCCGAGCACGCGGGCGCCCGACTGCTTCAGCAGCTTCTCGACCGTCATGTCCGGATCCTTCACGAACGGCTGGCCGAGCAGCGTGATCTCCGCCAGGTATTTGCGCAGCCGGCCCTCGACCATCTTCTCCGCGATCGCCGGCGGCTTGCCTTCGCCCGCGGCCTGCGCGATCAGGATCTCGCGTTCCTTGGCGAGCTGCTCCGCGGGCACCTGGCTCGAGTCGACGTACTGCGGGTTGATGGCCGCGACGTGCATCGCGAGGTCCTTGGCGAGCCCGGCATCGGCCTTGTCGAGCGCGACCAGCGCGCCGATCCGCGCGCCGTGCAGGTAGCTGCCGAGCACGCCCGGCGCCGCGAGGCGCGCCAGGCGGCGCACGCTCAGGTTCTCGCCGATCTTCGCGATCAGCGCCCGCCGCCGCTCATCGAGCGTCGCGCCGTCCTGCGCCTTGGCGGCGAGCAGCGCCTCGACGCCCGCGGCGCCGGTTGCGAGCGCGAGCGCCGCGGCCTCGTCGGCGAAGGCGACGAACGCCGGCTCGCGCGCGACGAAGTCGGTCTCGCTGTTGATCTCGACCAGCACGCCGTGCTTGCCGTCGGCGCTGCCGGCGAAGGCGATGCGCCCCTCGGCCGCGACACGGGCCGCCTTCTTGTCCGCCTTGGCGAGGCCGGACTTGCGCATGATCTCGGCGGCGGCCTCGAGGTCGCCGTCGCTCTCCACCAGCGCCTTCTTGCATTCCATCATGCCGGCGCCGGTGCGCTCGCGCAGCAGCCGCACGCTTTCCGCGGTGATCGCCATGCGGCCTACTCCGCGGCCGGGGTCGGCGCGGCGGCGACGGCGTCGGTGCCGGCGGCCTCGGTGCCGGCGGCCTCGACGTCGGCATCCTCATCGACGATCACGGCGGCCGGGCGGCGGCGCGGCGGGCTCTTGCGCTTGACCGCGGCCGGCGGTGGCGGGGCGCGGCGCCTGCCCTGCTGGCGGCGGCGCGGGTTGCCGGCCTCATCGAGCTCCACGAACTCGTCCTCGCCGACCGGTACCTGCGGCACCGCTTCCTTGCCCTCGATGACGGCGTCGGCAATGGCGGCCGTGTACAGGCCGATCGCGCGCATCGCATCGTCGTTGCCCGGAATCACGTAGTCGATGCCGTCCGGCGAGCAGTTCGTGTCGACGACCGCGACGACCGGGATGCCGAGCTTCTTGGCCTCGAGCACCGCGATCTCCTCGTGGCCGACGTCGACGACGAACAGCGCATCGGGCAGCGCGCCCATGTCCTTGATGCCGCCGAGCGAGCGCTGCAGCTTCTCCATCTCGCGACGCAGGACCTGCGCCTCTTTCTTGCCGCGGCGTTCGAGCGCGCCGGTCGTGTGCAGCTCGTCGAGCTCGGCGAGACGCTTGATCGACTGGCGGATGGTCTTGAAGTTCGTCAGCATGCCGCCCAGCCAGCGCTGGTTCACGTACGGCATCGAGCAGCGGCTGGCCTCGCGCTGCACGCTGTCGCGGGCCGAGCGCTTGGTGCCGACGAACAGCACCTTGCCACCGTCGCCGACGACGCTGCGGATGAAGCCGGCAGCCTCCGCGAACATCGGCTGCGTCTTCTCGAGGTTGATGATGTGGATCTTATTCCGTTCGCCGAAGATGAACGGCGCCATCTTCGGGTTCCAGAAGCGGGTTTGGTGGCCAAAATGCACACCCGCTTCCAGCATCTGTCGCATGGACACGCTGGGCATCGCTTGAACTCCCGGGTTGGTTCCTCCGCGCATCCCATGCGGAAACCGCTCGGGGGACCTGCGAGGCTCGCAGGTCAGGCCGACCGGCACCCGTCCGCACGTGACGATGCGCGTGTGGATTTCGTTGCCAAAAAACGCCGCGCTTTATACCATGGTTGCCCCGTGCAAACAATGGTTTAGCGCGCCTCCGGCACCCCCATGCTCCGCCCCTACGATCCCCGCAGTGCGACCCTCAAGACCCCGTCCGAGCAGGCGGCGATGCGCATCGCCGGCCGCCTGACGGCCGACGTCCTCGACATGATCGGGGAATACGTCGTGCCGGGGGTGTCGACCGAGGAACTCGACCGCCGCTGCCACGACTACATCGTGAACGCCCAGCACGCGGTGCCGGCGCCGCTCAATTACAAGGGCTTCCCGAAGTCCATCTGCACCTCCGTCAACCACGTCGTGTGCCACGGCATCCCGGGCGAGAAGCGGCTCAAGAACGGCGACATCGTCAACATCGACGTGACGGTGATCAAGGACGGCTGGCATGGCGATGCGAGCCGCATGTTCATCGTCGGCACGCCCTCGGTGCAGGCCAAGCGCCTCACCGAGCTCTGCCACGAGGCCATGTGGGTCGGGATCCGACTGATCCGGCCGGGCCTGCGCCTCGGCGACCTCGGGCACGCGATCCAGGGCTTCGTCGAGGGGCACGGCTTCTCCGTCGTGCGCGAGTACTGCGGCCACGGCATCGGCCGGATCTTCCACGAGGAGCCGCAGGTGCTGCACTACGGCGAGCCCGGCACCGGCATGGTGCTGGCCGAGGGCATGACCTTCACGGTCGAGCCGATGGTGAACGCCGGCAAGCGCTACGTGAAGCTGCTGCCGGACGGCTGGACCGTGGTGACGAAGGACCACTCGCTGTCGGCGCAGTGGGAGCACACGGTCCTCGTGACCGCCACCGGCCACGAGGTGCTGACGCTCGGCCGGGCCGACCGGGAGCGCTTCGGGACCGCCGACCCGCCCCCCGCCTAGAGGCGCGGTGGACATCCAGCCGGTCGCGTTCGAGTCCGACGAGGAGCCGGCGTCGGCAGCCGCCGCGGCGCCGCCGTGGCCGGTGCTCGCCACGCTCGCCGAGCGCCTCGCGGCGGTGACGCTCGCGGTGCCGGCCGAGGCGGTCGCGGCCTTTCGCGGCGCGCTCGAGGAGGCCGACGCGGCGCTGAAGGCGCGATTCGCCGCCGATGAGGCGGTCGAGCCCCTGGTCCTCGACCGTGCGCGACTCGTCGACGTCGTGCTGACGCGCGCCTGGGCACTCTTTGCCGCGAGCCATCCGGAACTCGCGCTGCTCGCGGTCGGCGGCTACGGCCGCGGCGAGCTGCACCCGTGCTCCGACATCGACGTCATGGTGCTGCTGCCGAAATCGGAAGGCGCGCCGTGGCAGGCGGACCTCGAGCGCTTCCTGACCTTCCTGTGGGACATCGGCCTCGAGGTCGGCCACAGCGTCCGCACGATCGACGACTGCCAGAAGGAGAGCCTTGCCGACATCAGCGTCGCGACGACGCTGCTCGAGGCGAGGCGCCTCGCCGGCCCCGAGCTCCTCTTCAGCGCCATGAAGAAGGCGCTCGCCCCGGACAGGATCTGGAGCGCCGCGCAGTTCTACGAGGCGAAGGTCAAGGAGCAGCAGGCACGGCACCTGCGCTTCCACGACACCGGCTACAACCTCGAGCCCAACGTCAAGGCGAGCCCGGGCGGCCTGCGGGACGTGCAGACGATCGCCTGGGTCGCGAAGCGGCACTTCGGCGCCGAGACGCTCGATGAGCTCGTCGCGCACGGCTTCCTGACCCGCAACGAGCTGCGCAAGCTGAAGGCCGCGCAGGCGCTGTTGTGGAAGATCCGCTTCGCGCTGCACGTCCTGACCGGCCGGCGCGAGGACCGGCTGCTGTTCGACCACCAGATCCGCCTCGCACGCCTGTTCGGCTACGAGGACGCCACCTACACGCTGGCGGTCGAGCAGTTCATGCAGCGCTACTACCGCACCGTCATGGACATCTCGCTGCTGAACGAAATGCTGCTGCAGCTGTTCAGCGAGGCGATCCTGAACCCGGCGCCGACCACGCCGACGCCCCTGAACGCGCGCTTCCAGGTGCGCAACGAGTACCTGGAGGCGGTCAGCGACGACGTGTTCCTGCGGACCCCGTCCGCGATCCTCGAGCTATTCCAGCTGCTGCAGCAGAACCCCGAGCTCAAGGGCGTGCGCGCCGCGACGATCCGCGCCCTGCAGCGCCACCTGTGGCTCATCGACGAGGAATTCCGGCAGAACCCGCGCCACCACCGGCTGTTCCTCGAGATCCTGCGCGAGCCGGAGGGCGTGACGCGCGCGCTCAGGCGCATGAACCTGTACGGCGTGCTCGGCCGCTACATCACGGCCTTCGGCCGCATCGTCGGGCGCATGCAGTACGACCTGTTCCACGCCTACACCGTCGATGCGCACACGCTGTTCGTGGTCCGCAACCTGAGGCGCTTCGCGCTGCCGCGCTTCGAGCACGAGTTCCCGAAGATGTCGGCGCTGTTCAAGACGCTGGCGCGCCCCGAGCTCGCCTACCTCGCGGCCATCTTCCACGACATCGCCAAGGGGCGCGGCGGCGACCACTCCGAGCTCGGCGCGGTCGATGCCGAGTCCTTCTGCCTCGAGCAGGGCCTGTCGCGCTACGACGCGCGCCTCGTCGCGTGGCTCGTCCGCCACCACCTGCTGCTGTCGGTGACCTCGCAGAAGAAGGACATCACCGACCCCGAGGTCGTGAATGAGTTCGCACGCCGCGTCGGCGACCAGACGCACCTCGACTACCTGTACGTGCTGACGGTCGCGGACGTTCGCGGCACCAACCCGAAGCTGTGGAACACCTGGAAGGCGTCGCTGTTCGAGGAGTTCTACGAGCGCACCAGCCGGGCGCTCAGGCGCGGGCTCGAGAGCCCGATCGGCCAGCAGGAACTGATCGCCGAGACGCAGTTCGAGGCGCGCGAGATCCTGACCCGCGACGCGGTCTCGGCGGCGGACGTCGAACGCGTGTGGAAGGGCCTGCCTGGCGCCTACTTCCTGCGCCACACGGCCGAGGAGATCGCCTGGCACACCTCGCTGCTCGCCGGCCGCGATCCCTTCGACGAGGAGCCGCTGGTCGCGGTGCGCCAGGAGACCGGGCGCGGCGGCACGGCGATCTTCTGCTACACGCGACGGCGCCAGCACAGCTTCGCGCGCGCGACCGCGGTCCTCGACCAGATGGGCCTCACGATCCTCGATGCGCGCATCACGCCGACCGAGAACGGCTTCTCGGTCGACACCTACCTCGTGCTCGAGGACACGGGCGGGGCGATCACCGATCGCACGCGCATCCACGAGATCGAGCAGGGCCTGTGGCGGCGGCTGCGCGAGGACGCGGCGACGCCGGTGACCGTCACGCGCCGCGCGCCCCGCCAGGTGCGCATGTTCACGACGCCGACGCAGATCGTCTTCGCCGACGACCCGCGCAACCAGCGCAGCGTGCTCGAACTCGTCGCCTCGGACCGCCCCGGGCTCCTGTCCGAGGTCGGCAAGGTGTTCATGCGCGAGAAGGTCCACCTGCACGGCGCCCGCATCGTCACGGTCGGCGAACGCGCCGAGGACGTCTTCTACATCGCCGGGGCCGACGACAAGCCGCTCGATGCCGCCCAGCAGCAGCGCGTGACCCGCGCGCTGACCGAAGCGCTCGACCCGCGCCCCTGAGCGCCCGGCCCGTGCATCCGGCGCTGTCGCGGCTGTCGCCCTACCCGTTCGAGCGCCTGCGGCGCCTGCTCGAGGGCGTCGAGCCGCCGGCGCACCGCTCGCCGATCCCGCTGTCGATCGGCGAGCCGAAGCACGCGGCGCCGGCGATTGCCGTTGACTCGCTGGTCGGCTCGCTCGCCGGCCTCGGTGTCTATCCCTCGACCGCGGGCCTGCCGGCGTTTCGCGAGGCGGTCGCGGCCTGGCTCGGCCGGCGCTTCGGCCTCGCGGGCCACGTCGACCCCGAGCGCATGGTGCTGCCGGTTGGCGGCACGCGCGAGGGGCTCTTTGCGTTCGCGCAGACCGTGCTCGACCCGGCGGCCAGCGCGCTCGTCGTGATGCCGAACCCGTGCTACCAGATCTACGAGGGTGCCGCGCTGCTCGGTGGCGCGCAGCCGTACTACCTCGCGATGCGCGCCGAGCAGGGCTTCGCGCCGGACCTCGACGCCGTCCCCGACGGCGTCTGGGCGCGCTGCGCCCTCCTTTACCTGTGCTCCCCCGACAACCCGAGCGGCGCGGTCTTCGATGCGGCGCTGATGCACCGCGCGCTCGCGCTCGCCGAACGGCACGACTTCGTGATCGCGGCCGACGAGTGCTACTCGGAGATCTACGCCGACGAGGCCGCCCCGCCGGCGAGCTTCCTGCAGGCGGCGCTCGCCGCAGGGCACACCGAGTTCCGGCGCGTGGTCGCTTTCCACAGCCTGTCGAAGCGCTCGAGCCTTCCCGGGCTGCGCTCGGGCTTCGTCGCCGGCGACCCGGCGCTGATCGAGCGCTTTCGCCTGTACCGGACCTACCACGGCGCGGCCATCGGCGAGCACGTGCAGCGCGCCAGCATCGCGGCCTGGAACGATGAGCGCCACGTCGTCGAGAACCGCGCGCTCTACCGCGCCAAGTTCGACGCCGTGCTGCCGATCCTCGCGCCGGTGCTCCGCGTCGAGCGCCCGGCCGGGGGCTTCTACCTGTGGCCCGCGATCGACGGCGACGACGAGACCTTCGCGCGTGCGCTGTTCGCCGCGGAGCACGTGACCGTGCTGCCGGGCAGCTACCTCGGCCGCGAGGTCGCGGGCGGCAACCCCGGCCGCGGCCGCGTGCGGATCTCGCTCGTCGCGCCGCTCGCCGACTGCGTCGAGGCCGCCCACCGCATCCGCCATTTCATCGAGAGCCGCCGATGACCGACGCCGCCCGTTCGCTGATCGAAAAGCACTGGGAGGGCCGGGCCGCCCTCTCGCCCGCCGACACCCCGCGCGACCTCGGCGCCGCCCTCGAGGACGTCATCGGCCGGCTGGACACTGGGCTTGCCCGGGTCGCAGAGCCGACCGCACGCGGCTGGCAGGTGAACGAGTGGCTGAAGAAGGCTGTGCTGCTGTACTTCAGGACGCACGATAATCAAGTTATATCATCATCTTACACGACATTCTTCGACAAGGTTCCGCTCAAGTACGCGAACGCCACCGAAGGCTCGCTCCGGGCGGGCGGCGCCCGGATCGTGCCGCCGGCGGTGGCGCGGCGCGGCGCCTACGTGGCACCGGGCGTCGTGCTGATGCCGAGCTACGTGAACATCGGCGCCTATGTCGATTCGGGGACCATGGTCGACACGTGGGCGACCGTGGGCTCGTGCGCGCAGATCGGGCGCAACGTGCACCTGTCGGGGGGCGTCGGCATCGGCGGCGTCCTCGAACCGCTGCAGGCGAGCCCGACCATCATCGAGGACGGCTGCTTCATCGGCGCCCGCTCCGAGGTCGTCGAGGGGGTCGTCGTCGAGCGCGGCGCGGTGCTGTCGATGGGCGTGTTCATCGGCGCGAGCACCAAGATCTACGACCGGGAGTCCGGCACCGTCAGCTACGGGCGCGTGCCGGCGGGTGCGGTCGTCGTGCCCGGGAGCCTGCCGGCCGCCGACGGGCGGTACGCGCTCGCCTGCGCGGTCATCGTCAAGCGCGTGGATGAGAAGACGCGCGCCAAGACCTCGATCAACGAGCTGCTGCGCGACTGAGCGCGGCCGCCGGGCACCCTAGCCAGTGTCATGAAGCACCCGGCATCATAGGCAGCTCACCGGCCGGCGGCGAGCCGGGCAACGACCGAAGGGTGGCGATGAAACGCGCGCTGATCACGGGAATCACAGGCCAGGACGGCTCGTACCTCGCCGAGCTCCTGCTCGCGAAGGGCTACGAGGTGCACGGCGTCAAGCGCCGCTCCTCCTCTTTCAACACGGACCGTATCGATCATCTGTACCAGGACCCCCACGAGTCGCACGTCGCGTTCCGCATGCACTACGGGGACCTGACCGACTCGACGAACCTGATCCGGATCGTGCAGGAGACCCAGCCCGACGAGATCTACAACCTCGGCGCGCAGAGCCACGTCGCGGTCTCCTTCGAGACCGCGGAGTACACGGCCAACGCGGATGCGCTCGGTACGCTGCGCCTGCTCGAGGCGATGCGGATCCTGGGCATCGGCGACCGCGTGCGCTTCTACCAAGCCGGCACCTCGGAGATGTACGGGCTCGTGCAGGAGACGCCGCAGCGCGAGACGACGCCGTTCTACCCGCGCTCACCCTACGGCGTCGCGAAGCTGTACGCGTACTGGATCACGATCAACTACCGCGAAGCGTATGGCTTCTTCGCCTCGAACGGCATCCTCTTCAACCACGAGTCGCCGCGGCGCGGCGAGACCTTCGTGTCGCGCAAGATCACGCGCGGCCTCAGCCGCGTGCGGGTCGGCCTCGATCAATGCCTGTACCTCGGCAATCTCGACGCGCGGCGCGACTGGGGCCACGCGCGCGACTACGTCGAGGCACAGTGGCTGATGCTGCAGCAGCCGAAACCGGGCGACTACGTGATCGCGACCGGCCGGCAGCACTCGGTGCGCGACTGCGTCGCGCTCGCGGGCGAGCGCCTTGGCCTGCAGATCGAGTTCCGCGGCCGCGGCCTCGAGGAGGAAGGCGTCGACGCAAGGACCGGGCGCGTGGTCGTGCGAGTCGACCCGCGGTACTTCCGCCCGGCCGAGGTCGACTCGCTGCTCGGCGATGCCGCCAAGGCGCGCGCCGAGCTCGGCTGGGAGCCGAAGGTCAGCTTCGAGCAGCTGATCGCCGAGATGGCCGACTCGGACCTCAGGATCGCCGAGCGGGACGCCAGCATGGCGCAGCAGGGCTTTCGCGTGGCGAGCGGGCGCGAATGAGCGCGGCGGCCGGCAGGATCTTCGTCGCCGGGCACCGCGGCCTGGTCGGCGGCGCGATTGTTCGCGCGCTCGAGCGGCGCGGCGCGGGCCCGCTCTTGACGCGCAGCAGCCACGAGCTCGACCTGACCGACGCCGGCGCGGTCGATCGATTCTTCGCGGCCGAGCGGCCGGCCTTCGTCTACCTCGCGGCGGCCAAGGTCGGCGGCATCCGCGCGAACTCGACCTACCCGGCCGAGTTCATCCGCGACAACCTCGCGATCCAGACGAATGTCATCCATGCCGCGTGGCGCCACGGCGCCACCCGCCTGCTGTTCCTCGGCTCCAGTTGCATCTACCCGCGACTCGCCCCGCAGCCGATGCGCGAGGAGCACCTGCTGACGGGGCCGCTCGAACCGACGAACGAGTGGTATGCGATCGCGAAGATCGCGGGCCTCAAGATGTGCGAGGCGTACCGGCGCCAGTACGGGTTCCAGACCGTCTCGCTGATGCCGACCAACCTGTATGGGCCCGGCGACAACTTCTCACACGAGGACTCGCACGTGCTGCCGGCCCTGATCCGCCGCTTCCACGAGGCGAAGCAGGCGGCGGCACCCGAGGTCGTCGTCTGGGGCACCGGCACGCCGCGCCGCGAATTCCTGTACGTCGATGACCTCGCCGAGGCGGCCGTGCTGCTGATGGAGCTGAACCCGCCGGATGCGCTGATCAACGTCGGCACGGGCGAGGATGTCTCGATCGCGGAGCTCGCCGAGCTCATCAAGCGCACGGTCGGCTACGCGGGGCGGCTGCGCTTCGATACGAGCAAGCCGGACGGAACGCCGCGCAAGCTGCTCGACGTCAGCCGCTTGCACTCGCTGGGCTGGCGGCACAAGACCGGGCTTGAAGACGGGATCGCCGCGACCTATCGATGGTTGCTCGCCAATTCGTCGACCGCCCGCGTGTAGATCCTGTCCGTTGACATTAGACCGGCGTGCGCCGAGAGCGGCAGCGTGCCGAGCCCGTTGCGGGTCAGGCGGGCAGCGCGCTTCGGGCGCAAGCGGCACGAGGCCGCCGATAATCTGCGTCGGTGGCATCCCGCCGAGCAGTGGCTGATCGAATGTCGTATCAATGATCGGCCTGACAAGCGCGGCGACGGGACATGCGCGCGCTGGATCGAGCCCCATCGCCCACCGCGATCTCGATCGCGCTGATCGCAACGTAGAGCAATCACGAGCGCCCGCCGGACGATCAGGCGCGGCGTAGCACCGGTGGATCGCCTGACGCGCGACTGCCTGCCCGGGTCAGCGCCCGGCCGTCACCGGGCGCGGGGTTCGTCTGGATCACTTCGACGATCGCTCGCGGCGTATGCCGCGGTCCCGCTATCCGCATCGTCGGTGACCGCGGCCGTCGATCCATTCGCGGTGGGCGCTGGCGTGTCCTCCCGACGGATCAGCCGCGACACGTTCGTCGCAATATTGCGCGCGTGGTCGCCCACCCGCTCCAGCGCCTTGATCAGGAACACAGTCTGAATCGTCGTGCGCAGGTGCCGCGGATCCTCCATGACGTACGTGACGAGCTCGCGCAGCGCCAGCTGGAACTCGCTGTCGAGCTCGGCGTCGCGCCGTGCGGTCAGCTGCGCAGCGTCCAGGTCGACCCGGTCGAAGGCATCGAGCGCATCGCGCAGCATCGCAAGCGCGAGGCGCGACATCTTGCGCACGTCGTTGTACAGCTGGTGCATCGGCACCGTCTCGGTGGCCGCGTGCAGCTCGATCGACAGGCGCGCGATCTTGCGGGCCGCGTTGCCGACTCGCTCGAGGTCGCTCGCAACCCGGCCGACCGTTAGGATCGTCTTCAGGTCGGAGGCGACCGGCTGGCGCCTCGCGATCAGGCCGATGATCTCCTCCTCGATCGACTGCGCATAGCCGCTCATTTGCGCGCTCCGGGCGATGACGTCGCGACCAGCGTCGTCGTCGTCGCGGACAAGCCCCTGCACTGCGCGCTGCACCTGGTCGATCGCGAGCCCGCCCATCGCGAGCACGCGCATCCGGAGGTTCAGGATGTCGCCGTCAAAAGTCCTGACGATGTGACCTTCCACGTGTGCTCTCCCGGGCCTCAGCCGAACCGGCCCGTAATGTAGTCTTCGGTCAGCTTGTGGCGCGGGTTCGTGAAGATCTCGTCGGTCGCGCCGACCTCGATCAGGTCGCCGAGGTGGAAGTACGCGGTCCGCTGCGAGACGCGCGCCGCCTGCTGCATGTTGTGCGTGACGATGACGATCGCGTAGTTCTGCCTGAGCTCGTCGATCAGGTCCTCGATCTTGGCGGTCGCGATCGGGTCGAGCGCCGAGCACGGCTCGTCCATCAGGATGACTTCGGGATCGACCGCGATCGCGCGCGCGATGCACAGTCGCTGCTGCTGCCCGCCGGACAGCCCAGTGCCGGGGTGCTCGAGGCGGTCCTTGACCTCGTCCCAGAGCCCTGCCTTCTGCAGTGACGTCTGCACGATCTCGTCGAGCTCGGCGCGGTTGGCCGCGAGGCCGTGGATGCGCGGGCCGTAGGCGATGTTCTCGTAGATCGATTTCGGGAACGGGTTCGGCTTCTGGAACACCATGCCGACGCGGGCGCGCAGCTGCACGACGTCCTGCTGGCGGTCGTAGATGTCCTGGCCGTCGAGCGTGATCTCACCGTCTATCCGCGCCGACTCGATCGTGTCGTTCATGCGGTTCAGGCACCGCAGGAACGTCGACTTGCCGCAGCCCGACGGGCCGATAAACGCGATGACGGCGTTCCGCGCGATGTCGATGCTGACGTCCTTGATGGCGTGCTTGTCGCCGTAGTGGACGTTGACCTTCCGCGCACTCATGACAGGGTTCACGACCGTGACGCTGCCGACCGTCCGGGTGTCGATTTTCGCGCCCGGCTGGGACTCGTCCGCAGCCGCCGTCACGCGGGTCCGCGGAGTCGGGGTCCGCAGGCTGTCGCCGCTCGTTGCCATCTCCATCGCCATGGGTGCGTCCTCGAAGTTACCAGCGCCGCTCGAAGCGGCTGCGCAAGTAGACGGCCGTGCCGTTCATGATCAGCAGGAAGCCGAGCAGCACGATGATCGCGCCGGAGGTGCGTTCCACGAACGCGCGCTCCGGGCTGCTGGCCCACAGGTAGACCTGTACCGGCAGCACGGTCGCCGGGTCGGTCAGCGATTTCGGCACGTCGGCGATGAATGCCACCATGCCGATCATCAGCAGCGGCGCGCTTTCGCCGAGCGCGCGGGCCATGCCGATGATGGCGCCGGTCAGCATGCCGGGCATCGCGAGCGGCAGCACGTGATGCAGCACGGTCTGCACGCGCGAGGCGCCCATGCCGAACGCGGCTTCACGGATCGACGGCGGCACCGACTTCAGCGCCGCGCGGCTCGTGATGATGATCGTCGGCAGCGTCATCAGCGTCAGCACGAGGCCGCCGACCACCGGCGCCGAGCGCGGCAGCCCGAAGAACTGGATAAACATCGCAAGGCCGAGGAGTCCGAACACAATCGACGGCACCGCTGCGAGGTTGTTGATATTCACCTCGATGAGGTCGGTGAAGCGCGTGCGGCGCGCGAACTCCTCGAGGTAGACCGCCGCGGCGACGCCGATCGGGAACGACAGCACCAGCGTCACGAGCAGCGTGAACAGCGAGCCCATGACCGCGCCGCGCACGCCCGCCTGCTCCGGATTGCGCGAATCGCCTTGCGTGAAGAAGCCCGGGTTGAAGTGCTTCTCGAGCCGTCCCTCGGCGGCCAGCCGATCGATCCAGCGCAGCTCAGAGTTGTCGACCGCGCGGTCGCTCTCCGGCAGGTTGCGGTCGATGTTGCCCTTCATCAGCATGTCGACCCGATCGCCCGCCAGCAGCCACACGCTCTCGCGGCGGCCGATGCGGCCGGGATCGGCGAGCACCCGCCGTCGCAGCTCCGCATCGGCACCCTCGCTCAGCAGGCTGTACAGCTTGCGCAGCTCCGGCCGCTCCGTGACGTCGGGGAACTTGTCGCGCAGCGCCGCGCGGATCAGTGCGGTGAAGTTCCCCTGCGCCAGCGCGGCGGGTGCGCGACGGCCGTCCGGGTCGACGACGTCGGCGGCATAGGCGATGTCGAGCCGGACGTAGGTCTGCTCGAAGGCGCTGTAGCCCTTCGAGAAGATCGAGTAGAACAAGAACACCACGAACAGCACGCCGAGGCCGACCGCGCCCATGCCGTACAGCTGGAAGCGCGTCTCCGCCCGGTAGCGGCGCTTCAGACCCCTGGCGACCTTCGCCTGGGTCGCGAGCGGCGAGCTCGGCGTGGTCTCACTCATACTGTTCGCGGTACTTGCGCACGATGTGCAGCGCGAGGATGTTGAGGAGCAGCGTCGCGACGAAGAGCACGAGGCCGAGCGCGAACGCCGACAGCGTCTTCGGGCTGTTGAACTCGCTCTCCCCGACCAGCAGGTTGACGATCTGCACGGTCACGGTCGTGACCGCCTCGAGTGGATTTGCCGTCAGGTGCGCGGAGAGCCCGGCTGCCATGACCACGATCATCGTCTCGCCGATCGCGCGCGAGACGGCGAGCAGCACGCCGCCGACGATGCCCGGGAGCGCTGCCGGCATCACGACCTTGCGGATCGTCTCCGAGCGGGTCGCGCCGAGCGCGTAGGCGCCGTCGCGCAGCGCCTGCGGCACGGCCGTGATCATGTCGTCCGCCAGCGAGGACACGAACGGGATGATCATGATCCCCATGACGAGCCCCGCCGAGAGCGCGCTCTCGGAGGCGACGTCGAGGCCGACGTTCGCACCCAGCTGGCGCAGCAGCGGCCCGACCGAGAGCGCTGCGAAGAATCCGTAGACGACGGTCGGGATGCCCGCCAGGATCTCGAGGAAGGGCTTGGTGACGGCCCGGAAGCGCGGATCGGCGTATTCGGCCAGGTAGATGGCCGAGAACAGGCCGACCGGCACCGCCACCAGCATCGCGATCGCCGAGATCAGCAGCGTGCCGGCGAAGAGTGGCACCGCCCCGAACGCGCCGGAGGAGCCAACCTGGTCGGCGCGCAGCGCCAGCTGCGGCGCCCACGTCGTGCCGAACAGGAACTGCGTGACCGGCACCGAGCGGAAGAAGTCGAGTGCCTCGAACAGCACCGAGACCACAATCCCGATCGTCGTCAGGATCGCGATCAGAGAGCAGACGATGAGGCCCGCGACCACCACCCGCTCGACGCCGTTCCGGGCGCGGAGCTTCGGCGAGATGCGCCACCACGTGAACGCGGCGCCGGCGAGCCCGAGGCACAGCGCAAGGCTCCCGCCCGCGGTACGGCTCAGGTTGTCGAGGCTGCGCCACTCGCGCGCCGCCGCCTGCACGTCCGGCCGGGCCGCGGCGAAGGGAACGTTGCCGGCCACGACATTGCGGATCTCGTTCAGCACGAGGCTTTGCTGGTTGGCCGGCAGGTGCGACGCATCCCCTGGCATGTGCGAGAGCACCGAGTCGACGATGATCCGCTGGTCGATCAGGTGCCAGGCCATGAGCAGCGCGAGCGCCGGCAATGCGCACCACAGCGCGGTCAGCATCCCGTAGTAGCTCGGCAGCGAGTGCAGATTCCGTACACCGCCCGCCGGGATCGACACGACCACCGAGCGCCGCCGCCCGAAGCGGTAGGCGATGGCGGTCAATGCGAGGATGGCGAGGACGACGGTCGAGGTCTGCATGCCTGCCGGTGGAGCGGTGCGAGTTCCGAGCTCGGTCTCGGCAGCTCCCCGTCGGGCCGCCGTGGCGGATCGAGTCCGCTCGTTCTGGGCGCAAATTAACGCACGAATTCTCCCCAATGTTTATGACGGATTTGTTTCAGACAAGCTACCGGCAATTTTAGATAGCCTGCGTAAGTGATTATTTGGCAGGTAGAATCCACCCCTCAGCAATCCCCTGCACGATCGCGAAGCTGTCAACTTGCTGGCAGGCGTCCGGCCCCGTATAAAGGCCCGCCCATGCCCGACACGCTCGCGCTCACCCAGGAACTGATTCGCCGCCCGTCGGTGAGCCCCGACGATGGCGGCTGCCAGCGGCTGATGATCGAGCGCCTCGAGGCGCTCGGCTTTGCGGTCGAGCGCCTGCGGTTCGGGCTCGTCGAGAACTTCTGGGCGACGCACGGTCCGGCGGACGCCCCGACCTTCTGCTTCGCCGGGCACACCGACGTCGTGCCCACCGGACCGCTCGAGCAGTGGCACTCCGATCCGTTCGTGCCGACCATCCGCGACGGTGTCCTGTACGGCCGGGGCGCCGCCGACATGAAGAGCGGGCTCGCGGCGATGGTCACCGCGACCGAAGCCTTCGTCGAGGCGCACCCCCGACACCCCGGCCGCATCGCGTTCCTGATCACGAGCGATGAGGAAGGCCCGTCGGTCGACGGCACGCGCCGGGTGGCCGAGGTGCTCAAGGAACGCCGCGAGCGCATCGACTGGTGCCTGGTCGGCGAGCCCTCGAGCGAGCACGCGTTCGGCGACACGGTCAAGATCGGCCGTCGCGGCTCGCTGAGCGGGAGACTGACCGTCCACGGCGTACAAGGCCACGTCGCCTACCCGGAACTTGCCGACAACCCGATTCACGGGCTCGCGCCGGCGCTCGCCGAGCTCTGCGCGCGCACGTGGGATGAGGGCAACGAGCACTTCGGTCCGACGACCTTCCAGGTCTCGAACCTCAACGCCGGCACTGGCGCCCCGAACGTCGTCCCGGGCGAGCTGAAGGCGCGCTTCAACCTGCGCTGGTCGCCGGTTCAGACGCTCGCCGGCCTGCAGCAGACCGTGACGGAGATTTTCGACCGCCACGGCGTCAAGTACTCCCTCGAATGGTTCGTCTCCGGCCTGCCGTTCTACACGCCACCCGGCGAACTCTCGCGCGCCGTCGGCGACGCGGTGGCCGCCGTGACCGGGCGCGCGCCCACGCTGTCGACCGGCGGCGGTACCTCGGACGGCCGCTTCATCGCACCGCTCGGCGCGCAGGTCGTTGAGCTCGGCGTCGTCAACCGCACGATCCACAAGGTGAACGAGCACGTGCGCGTTGAAGAAATCGCGCAGCTGCGCGAGGCTTACGTCGGCATCCTCCAACGCCTTCTCGGATAACCCCATGGAACAGCTCGCCCGCGCGCTCGTGATCTCGGCGATCATCCTCGGCGGTGCGCACGTGCTTCGCGCCTACTACGTGGCGGACCGCTACACGCTGGTCGCGGCCGGCAACGCGACGTTTCGAATCGACCGGATGTCCGGCGCGGTGCTGTACTGCGACGCAGTGTTGTGCCGGCAGTTGCCGTTCGCCGCGATCGTGCCGACCGCGCCGAAAGCGCCGGCGCCGAACGGCACCGGTACCTGACATCCTCGCGCCTAACCCGTTCCGCAACGAATCCTTCATCCCCGCGCAGCAATTCGCCGCCACACTCCTTGGCTTGCGCGCTTCGGCGCGCGGCCAACAGACGCTCGAGCGAGGCGCGGGGCATGGGGATTGACATGCGGGACTTCCCGCCGCAGCAATTGGTCGTCCCGACGCTCAGCGGTCGCGCGCGAACCGCCCTGCAGCAGCACCAGCGGCGCGTCGCGGTTCGCGAGAAGGATCTGCACCACGCCGACCGGATCCTGGCCGGCGCACTGTCGGCGTGCGACGGCCCGAGCCAGCGCGAGATGCTCGGGGCTTACCTCGAGGCCGTGCAGGAATTGCGCGTCAGCCTGCAGCGACTCGAGGGCTTTCTGCTCAATCGCCTGACCGAGCCCGGCGAAGAGCCGGCGCTGGCGCCGCCCGATCCGTGGGCCGGCGCGACCGAAAGCCCATAGAACGGGCGGCCGCTCAGCGGCCGCGCGGCAGGGCGAAGTTCGCGAACACGCCCGCGAGGCCGACGACGAGCGCGGCGATCAGCACCCAGGCCGGCATCGACAGGCCGAGCAGCGACCACGTGATCGCCTGGCAATCGCCCCCGCCTTTCAGCACCCGCAGCACGGCCTGGTACGGTGACATCATCTCGAGCAGCGAGAAGATGTCCGCGCCGCAGGACGGCAGGCTCCCGAACGGCTGTGCCTGCATCCACACGTGCCGGCCGGCGACGGCCGCGGCGGCCGCCGTGCACAGGCCGATCAGCGCGCCGTACAGGCGCGCGCCCAGGTCGCGGGGGTCGTGCAGCGCGGCGAGCAGGAACGCAAGGCCGAGCGCGCTGACGGCGAAGCGCTGCAGCATGCACATGTTGCAGGGCTCGAGGTGCAGCACGTACTGGGCGTAGAACGCGAAGCCCATCATGGCCGCGCAGGCGGCGGCGCCCGCGCCGTTGATTAGTCTCCGCCCCGGCCACCGCCCGGCGGCGGCGGACTCAGCCGCGGCCGGTGGCACGCAGCTCTTTCTCGACGTCGTCCAGCGAGGTGTGGCGGATGTCCTTGCCGTGCACCATGTAGACGACGTACTCGCAGATGTTCTTGGCGTGATCGCCGATGCGTTCAAGGGCGCGCGCGACCCAGACGACGTCGAGCGCCCGGCGGATCGTCCGCGGGTCTTCCATCATGAAAGTGATGCACTGGCGCTGGATCGCCTCGAACTCGTCGTCCAGCACCCGGTCTTCGCGGCAGATCCTGAGCGCCGAGTCCGCGTCGAGGCGCGCGAACGCATCGAGGGCATCGTGCACCATCTGCTGCGCGAGCCGGCCCAGGTGCTTGATCTCGCGGTAGCGGTCGGCCGGCCGCTCCATGGTCGCGAGGCGCGAGGCGATGTAGCCGATCTTCTCGGCTTCGTCGCCGATGCGCTCGAGGTCGGTGATCGTCTTGATGATCGCGACGATCAGTCTCAGGTCGGAGGCGGCCGGGGCGCGGGTCGCGAGGATGCGGCTGCACTCCTCGTCGATCTGCACTTCCATGTTGTTGACCTTGTGGTCGCCGCGCGCGACCTCCTCGCCGAGTCGGCTGTCGCCGTCGATCAGCGCGCCGACCGCCTGCGTCAGCTGCTGTTCGACGAAACCGCCCATCTGCAGCACGCGGTTGCGCACACCTTCGAGATCGTCGTTGAAGCGACGCGAGATGTGCGGTCCGAGTTCGGTCACGTCCATGGCAGGTCCCGTTGCCGCGGCGGCCGCGCGATGCGCGCGGTTCCCGCCGCCCGGCCAACGGACCGCCGACGGGCGGCCCGGGCCAGGGCCATTCTCACACAAGCACGCCGGTGCCGGTGGACCGGTTCCTCAGTTCGCGCCGGTGCCCAGCGGGCCGGCGGCCCGGGTCAGTGCTTGATCGAGGGCAGCGACGTGGCGTCCTGGCGTACCTTGGCCGCCTCGGCGCCGCGCAGCGGAATCAGGCCGCGATCGACGAGGTAGCCGTCGACGCCCATCGCCTTGTCGCTCGTGAACTCGGCCACGAACTCCTTGATGCCCGGGATCACGCCGATGTGCGCCTTCTTGACGTAGAAGAACAGTGGGCGTGACAGCGGGTACGCGCCGCTCGCAATCGTCTCAACCGAGATGTGGCTGCCGTCGACGGTCGCCGGCGAAAGCTTCTCGCGGTTCTGGTCGAGGTAGGAGAACGTGAACACGGCGAGCGAATTCGGGTTGCTCGCGAGCTTGCCCATCACGAGCGCGTAATCCTCGGACACGTCGGTCCACGCGCCGTCTTCGCGGATCTGCGTGCAGATCTTCTTGTAGCGATCCTCGTCGGAATCCTTCATCGCCTTCAGCCCTGGATAGGCCTGGCAGCCGGGCTCGAGCGCGAGTTCTGCGAACGCGTCGCGCGTGCCGTGATTCGGGGCTGGGCCGAAGACGTTGATCGCCTGCTTGGGCAGTGCCGGGTCGACCTCGTTCCAGGTCTTGAACGGGTTCGCGATGTAGTTCGCCGGGTTCTTCGGGTCCGGCACGGTCTTGGCGAGCCCGGTGTACAGGGCCTTGCGCGTCAACGCGTAGGCCGGCGCGCCCTTCTTGGCGGCGATCAGGATGCCGTCGTATCCGATCTTGACCTCGGCGATCTCGGCGACGCCGTTCTTGGCGCACAGCTCGATTTCGGAGCTCTTGATCGGCCGCGACGCGTTCGAGATGTCCGGGTACTGCGCGCCGATGCCGCCGCAGAACACCTTGAAGCCGCCGCCGGTACCGGTGCTCTCGACCTTCGGCGTCTTGAACTTCGGGTTGGCCTTGCCGAAGTGCTCGGCCACGACGGACGAGAACGGGAACACCGTCGAGGAGCCAACGATGCTGACGTAGTCACGGGCGGCCTGGCCGTGGGCAACGGCCGCGAGCAGGCAGGCGGCCGCTGCGGTCACGAGTGCGGAGCGATGGGACACGGGGATCTCCGGTTGGGTGGCGGTCGAGGACGGGCTCGCCCGTCGAACGCAGGGTTTATAGGCGCCCTTTATTACAGAAGTGTTTCGCATCGCGCCGGTGACGTCCGAAACTTTCTTCTAGCTGACAGTAACAAGGGATGGTAACCGATTGACTACAAACGCTTTTCACCTCGCACGGGCCGGCCACGCGCGGCAACGGGCGATCGGCCTGCATTGCCGGCCGCCGGCCGGCCGACGCCACTCATTAATATGAGTAGCGCAAGCGCGCCGAGATCAAGGAGCCCGAACGCGCCGTGCCCGCCGGACGATGCGGGCGCGGGCGTCACCGTGATCGACACCGATGCCGGCGCCGAGGTGCCGCCGGGGCCGGTGCACACGAGCGTGAACGTCGTATTGCTGCTGAGCGGACCCTCGGCGACGCCCGAGCCGCTCGCCGGCTCGGCACCGGACCAGCCGCCGGACGCCGTGCAGCCGGACGCCCCGGTCGACGACCACGTGAGCCGAACTCCCTGCCCCGACTGCACCGACGTCTGATCCGCCGAGAGCGTCACGGTCGGCGCGGACGATTGGACCTTGAGCGAATAGAACCCGGCCGTCTGGCCGGACGCCGGCGTCGCGATGAAGCTCGCGACGTACGTCCCGGGGCTCGCCGCGAACGAGAACGTTCCACCGCCATAGATCTTCCCGACGAGCTGTCCATCGCGCGTGACCGCGAGCGCCAGCGTCTGGAATGCCGCCGGCCAGGCGCCGTCGGTGAGCGTGACGTCGTAGGGCCCGGCGGTGACGTCGGTGATCTGGATTCGCGCAAACGCTGTGCCGACCGGCTGGGTCGTATCGAGCAGCGGCGCACCACCCGCCGCGGCCGTGATGTCGGCACCGAACAGGCCGCTGCCCCCGGCGGGCGCCTGCGCAGTCACGATCAGTGTCGCGGGGCCGCCCGCCGCCGTGAACGGCACCGAGCCGGTCGCCATCGACTGCGCGAGGACGGTGCCGCCCTGCGCGACGGCGAACGACACGCTCTGCAGTCCGGCCGGGAACTGGTAGTCGGTAATCGTCGCGTTGTAATCGCCGGCCGCCGCAAGATTGAACGGGATCGCAAATCCCGAGGCGCCACCGGCCGTCATCGACGAGACCCCTTCGGTGTCGCCATAGAGGGCGGTCGTGCCCTCTGTAACCGCGATCGCGTAGCTGCCGGCGCTGCTTCCGGCGCCTGCCACGCGCCAGAGCTGCAGCGAGCCCGCCGGCGCCGCACCCGACCGCGAGCCCGCGGTCGGTTCCGAGACGATGAGCGTCGCGCCGGCCGTCAGCGCGGCGCCCAGCGTCGGCAGCGGCGCCGGGAATGCGAGGTCGGTGACCGCAAGTGTGACGCTCCCGGCACTCGGCACGAGCACGTTCTGGGCGGGCGCAACGGCACCGACCGGCGCGCTGACGTCGAGCACGACCGCCGCCGCCGGACCGCCCGAGGCATGCGCCCCGTAGAGCCCGGCTCCGGGCGACGCCGATGCCGCCGCGAGCACGGTGAGCTTGTATTGCGAGGCAGCTCCCGGCGTGCTCGCGGTCAGGCTCGTGAGCGTCGTCGGCGTGCCGGGTGTCACCGTGCCCAGCAGCGTGCTGCCGTAGAACACCGCAGCCGTCAGGGAGGACAACGGCGCGGGGAAGGCCTGGTCCGCGAGCGTGAAGGTGTAGTCGCCGGTCGCGGGGATCGTGATCGGGTAGTCGGCCTGCGACTGCAAGGCGCTGCCGCCCGGGAGCGCAAAGGTCGCCACGTAGCTGAGAAGCGGCGGCTGGCTCGCCGGCGCAGCCGGGTCCGACACGCTCACGCTGACGGAACCGGCACCGGCCGCGGTGCCCGGCACGCCGACGGTCCAGATCACGTATTGGCCCGGCGCAGCGTTGAAGCTCACGCTTCCCGCGGCAGGCAGCGTCGCGAGGATCGTGCCACCTTGCGTGACCGCAAGCTGCACCGCGTCCATGGCCGCCGGAAACGCGAGGTCGGTCGCCGTGACGGTCAGCGCGGCCGCCTGCGTGACCGACAGCGCGTGCTGATCGGGCGCCACTGCGGTCGTGACGACCGCGCTCTGGTCGACCAGCACGTCGGCGCGCGCCGGGGGCCCCAGCGCGACGGCCAGCGCCACGATAATGGCGGCGGCCCGCGATTGCGCTTGGAGATGTATTGCACGCTGCATCGTCCGCTCCCGTCGGCGTCGACGATCGCGCCGGGGCGACGATCCTTGTGCCGATCCATCATCGATCGCGGAGCGGTCCGGCGGCCCCGCTCCGCCGTGATTCCCCGCCGCGCTGCTCAGGAGCCCGTCGATACGCTAGCAAGCACCGCGCGCGCATCGTCGATTCCCTCGAAGCGCACACCGCTGGCCAGCGAGCGCTTCAGGGAGTCCCGGCCGTCGCGTGTGCGGCCCGCGGCGAGCTGCGCGATCCCGAGGTGGTAGCGGATGGCGGGGCTGTCCGTGGCGTTGGCGATCGCGCGCTCCAGGACGGCCAGCGCGAGCTGCGCATCGCCCTGCTTCACCTTGACCCAGCCAAAGGTGTCGAGGAACTGCGGATTCGGGCTGTCTGCGAAGCGCTTGGCCAGCTCGGCCGCGCGCGCGATCTGGGCGGCGGTTGGCTGGCCGCTGACGAGCAGCATCGCGAGGTTGTTGGCGGCGACGACATCGTTGGGGTCGGCCTTCAGCATCTGCTCGTAGACGGACTCGGCCTGCAACCGATCGCCCTGCGCCTGGTAGAGGTCGGCGAGCGACGCCCTGAGCGGACGTGGATCGTCGACCTTGGCCTCGGCGTCATGCAGCACGGCTTCCGCGGCCGCTGCGCCGCCGCTGCGCGCGAGTGCGTCGGCGAGGCCCCGGTATGGCGCCCACGCGCGCGGCGCGCGCTGTGAGGCGGCGCGGTACGCGTCCTCGGCCTCGGCATAGCGCTGCTCGGCGACCAGCAAGCTGCCCTTGACCTCGAGCGCCAACGCAGAGGTCGGGGCCGCGGCGGCGGCGGCATCCAGCCGCTTGAGCGCGTCCGGCACGCGCTTCTGCCCGACCAGTATCCGCGCGACCGCCTCGAGCGGCTCGACCGCGTCGGGCTGCAGCTTGAGGGCCGATTCGTACGCCGCGAGCGCCTCGTCGGGGTGCCGGTCGAGCTCCGCCAGCTCCCCCTGCAGCGTCTTGACCTTCGGCGTCTCCTCGTGGCCCCCGGCGAGCGCGGCGATCGCCGCGTGCGCGACGGCGGAGTCGCGCGTGGCGAGCGCCGCGTGGAACAGCGCCTCCTGGGCCGCCGCATCGTCCGGGTGATCCTTGACAAGTTGCGCAAGGACCTCCTTGCCGGCATCGGCCTTGCGCGTCGCGAGCAGCAGCTGACCGAGGTCGAGCCGTGCGCCGGCGTCGGCCGGAGCCGCCTCGAGCGCGCGCCGCAAGGTCTCCTCGGCCAGCGCCGGTTCGCCGTTGCGAACATGCGCACGCGCCAGCACCCGCATCACGCCGATCGCGTTCGGCTGATCGCGCAGGACCGCGCGCAGATCGTCGATCGCGCCCTTGGCGTCGCCCTTCGACAGCAGCAGGTTGCCGCGGATCGTCAGCGCATCGGGGTCACGCGGGCTCACCGACAGTACCTCGTCGACGAGCTTGGAGGCCGCCGCGGAGTTGTTCTGCATGATCTCGAGCCGCGCGAGCCGAGTGCGCGCCGTCAGCCCGTCGGCGTCCGTCCCCTCCCGCTTGATCGTCTCGGTAAGCACCTGCGCGGCGAGCGCCGGTTCGCCGGCCTGCTCGTAGAACTGCGCGAAGGCGAAGCGCAACGACACGTCCTTGGGCGTCGCTTCTAGTTGCCGCTTGAACTCCTGCTCCTCGGCCTTGCGCCCGCGCTTGCTGCCCAGGAAATCGAGCAGCGCCAGGTGGATCGAGCGGTCGTCCGGCAGCGCCGTGATGCCATCGCGCAGCACTGTCTCGGCCGCGTCGTCCTGCTGATTGCCGGCAAGAAACTGCGCCAGGCGGACGCGGTGGGCCGCCACCAGCGGCTCCTGCTGGATCACCTGCCGCAACAACGGCTCGGCGCGCGCGCGGTCGCTCTGAGAAACGTACACCTGGGCGAGCGCGAGCTTGAGATCGACGCTCTTTGGCAGCTGCGCGACGCTCGCTTCAAGGAGCGTCCGCGCATCTGCCGCGCGGCCAGCGGACGAGTAGAGTCCCGCGAGAACCGCGATCGCGTTCTCATTCTTCGGGTCGAGCGAATGCGCTCGCTCGGCGTCGGCGATTGCGCCGTCCGGGTCCTTCATCGCCGCTCGCGCCGCCGCTCGCACGGTCAGCAGTGCCGCGTCGTCCGGATGCTTCTCGAGTCCGGCCTTCAGCGTCTCGAGCGCGCGTTCCGGAGCGCCCCCGAACACCTCGAGCCGCGCGAGCTCAACACGGGCCGAGGTCAGCTCCGGGTCGATCGCGAGGGCCCCCTCGTAGAACTGGAACGCTTCGCGGGGATTTCCGAGCCGGTCCTGCACGAGTCCGTTCTTGAACCGGCTCTGGGCATCGTTCGGGGCGATCTGCAGCGCGTTTCGGTACTCGACTCGCGCCTTGTCGATCTTGCCGGCGGACAAGTACTCGTCGCCGCGTGCAAGGGCGCGCGTCTTGCGCGCCTCGGCGCCGCCACAGCCCGCAAGCCCGCCGGCCGCCGTGCTGATCGCGAGCAGCGCAAGGAACACGCGCGTGATATGACAAATTCTCATGGTCGGCCGTGGTCGTGAATCCGTCCGGGCAGGACAGCGTAGGTCGGTCGTGTGACCTGCCTGTGACAGCCGGCGCCGCCGGCAGGCGACTTCACTTGGGGACGAAGCGCGGCAGAACCGGTGCTACCTCGGCCGCGAGCGCCGCGAGACGGCGCTCCGCCGCGGCCAGGGTCTCGGTCGGCGCGATCGGCGTGATGAGCCGGACCATCGCCCCATCGGTGCGTTGCAGCAGCAGCGCGTCCCAGAACAGAAACCACTTGACCGACCATTCGTTCGTCAATGTGCGGCCGCGCTGGTCGAACCAGAAGTAGACGAGCTCACGCGCATCGCCATTTGTGATCAGCAGTCGGTTCGTGCTGCCGGCCCCGTTCGGCAGCGCCACGGTCGTCATGGACGCGATCTGCCAGCCGCCACCCGGGATGCAGGCCCGCGGCGAGTGCACGACGTGACGGTCGCGCTGCGAGGCGTAGTACGACACATACAGGTTGGTGGCTCCGCCGGTGCCGTCCGCGTAATCGGCGAGGACGTAGTCGTCCAGCGCCAGGGCCGCGAGCATGTCACTGCCCAGTGCGTGCCGCGTGCCGCGCAGCGGCCCGAACTGGGCTGGGAAGCTCACGAAGCTCTCGCGCATTGGCGCGACGTCCCGCCGTGACGGCAGCGCCAGGCTCAGCGCCGCGATCAGCACAATGAATGCCGACGCACCGAAAAAGCTCGCCGGCAACCGGGCGGCCGTCGACTCCGGCGAAGCCCCCGCAACGCCCGGCGACGCGAACGCCTCCCGCCAGGACGCGCGCCGCCCGCCGACCCGGTCCAGCGCCACTGCGACTCCCACGAGGAGCGCTGCGCTCAGCATGAAGACCATCCAGCCTTGGAAGTCGTGCAGGAATCCGTCGGCCATCCGCGCGCCCCAATGCTCGACCATGATCCCGATCACGCCAACGCGCAGGCTGTTCATGAAGACCGTGATCGGCACGCTCGCCGCGAAGACCGCGGCGCGCTTCCACGCAGCCCCGCGATAGAAGTAGGCGATCACGAGACCGAGTGTCATCAGCGGGAAGAGGTAACGCATGCCGTCGCACGCCTCGACCACCTGCAGACGGTAGCCGCCGAGGTCGATGACGTTCCCCTCGAGAAATACGCTGATGCCGGCCGCGCGGATCAGCGCGACGCCGAGCGCCGAGGAGATTAGCTGGAGCTCGGCGGAAAGGTTGTTGAGGATCACGTTCGGTGGCGGCACCATCAGCGCCAGCAACAGGAAAGGCACGGCAAAGGCGCGCCACGCTCCCGTGCCGGTCACCGACAGGATCAGGCCGACGAGCCCCAGCACGAAGGCGTATTGCTGCAGCGTGTAGACCGCCCCCAGCACGCCGAGCACGTAAAGAAGCGTCGCCGTCACGAGAAACGCGATCGCGACACGGCTGCCGCCCGCCGAGATGCGCAACAGCGCCCGCCGCTGCCAGAGCAAGTAGCCCGCAATCAGCGGCAGCATGGGGCCGTGGCTGTACTCGGGCCGCGAGGTCCACACGTCCCACAGCCAGCCGAGCGAAGCTCGAAAGGCGAATGCGAGCGTCGCAAACGCCGCAACAATCAGCGACGCGGTGAGCAACGGCGAGCGGATGCGCACCGGCGATCGGCTGGCTCCCGTCGGCGGCACTGTCTCTCCCGCCCTGTCGAGCCAGTCTCGAGCCGCCACTGAGCCAGACCCCTCAAGTCCGGCACCCGGGCGCGGACCGTCATTGTTGTATCCGGGGCGCCGCCGTCGACGGCGCATCCCGACGAACAATAGCGGCCGAAGGTGACAGGCCGGTGACTCGGGAACGTCATCGAGCGCGAGCTAGACTCGCGCCCGTGACGCGCCCGAAGATTCTGCTGGTCCACGAGTTCTACCAGACCCACGGCCCGAGCGGCGAGGACTCGATGTTTCTCGCCGAGCGCCGCCTTCTTGAAGAGGGCGGACACGAGATCCGATCGTTCGAACTCCACAACGACGCGATCGGCGGGTCATCGTGGGCACGCGCGCAAGTAGCGATCGAATCGCTCTGGTCCGTGCCGGCGTACCGTGCGCTGCGCCGCGCGATCCGCGAGTTTCGGCCGGACATTGTGCATTGCCACAACACCTTTCCGCTGATCTCGCCGAGCGCCTATCGGGCGGCGCATGACGAGGGCGTTGCGGTCGTGCAGACACTGCACAATTACCGTCTCATCTGCCCATCCGGCCTCCTGCAGCGCGACCAGCGCCCGTGCGAAGACTGCGTCGGCCACGTACCTTGGTCTTCGGTGCGTCACGGTTGCTATCGCGGTTCGCGCGCCGCGAGCGCCGCCGCCGCCGCGATGCTCGTGTTGAACCGCGCGCTGGGCACCTTCCGCACCGAGGTTGACAGGTACATCGTGCTGACTGAGTTCGCCCGAACTCTGCTCATTCGGGGCGGCCTTCCGGCGGAGCGGCTCGTGGTGCGTGCCAACGGACTCGCAACGGACCCGGGCGTCGGCCGAGGCGACGGCGGCTACGCGCTATTCGTCGGCCGGCTCACCGCCGAAAAAGGCGTCTCGACCCTGATCGAAGCCTGGAGCGCCTACCATCCGTTGCCGTTGGTGGTTGCCGGGGATGGCCCGCTGCGCGCCGGCCTTGAGAGCCAGGCACGCGCCGCGGCTGCGCCGATCGAGTTCCTGGGTCAGGTCCAACGCGCGCGAGTGCTGGATCTGATGAAACGGGCAACGCTGCTGGTCATTCCTTCCGAATGCTACGAAGGCATGCCCGTCACGTTCCTAGAGGCGACCGCCTGCGGCTGTCCGATTGCCGCGTCCAAGCTCGGCGGCCTTGCCGAACTGATGGTCGAAGGCGTTCACGGCGCGCATTTCTCGGCTGGCGACCCGCAATCCATCATCGGCGCAATCACCCGACTCCTCGCCTCGCCCGAGCGACTGTCGGCGATTCGACACCGCAATCGCGCCTTGTTCGAGGCGCGCTACGCGCCCGCCGAGGCGCTGCGGTCCCTCAACGCCGTGTACCATCAGGCCATGGCGGCTCACGGCATCGAGCCGTCCTTCGCGCGTGCCCAGCGCTCTCGCAGCACGAGCGAGACGAACACCGGCCCGGAGATGAGGTAGCGCCGCCAGAGTCGGCGCGGCTCGCTCGCGAGCCGATGCAGCCACTCGAGGCCCGCTCGGCGCATCCAATGCGGTGCGCGCGGGACGGTCCCGGCATAAAAGTCGAACACCGCGCCGACGGAGAGGACCGCGCCCACGCGCAGTCGATCGGCGTGACGCGCCACCCACTTCTCTTGCTTGGGGGCGCTCATGCCGACCCACACGACATCCGGCTGAAAGCGGTTGATGGCGTCGCGGATCTCGGCGTTCTGCTCGTCGGTCGGCGGGCCGAACGGTGGCGACAGCGTCTCGACCGCAACCGCCGGGAATTCGCTGGCAGCGCGCGCGACCATGCGCCTCAACACCCCCGGTGTTGAGCCGACAAACATGGCACGCCCGGCGCGGGCGTCGAGCGCCGCCATCACCGCCGCGAACAGGTCGCTCCCGGTGATCCGTGGCCCGACCTCAAGACCATAGAAGCGTCCGGCCAGAAGCAGCGGGGCGCCGTCGGCAGTCACGACGCTTGCACCCCGCAACGCCGCGGCGAACTCGCTGTCGCGCTGCGCAACGACAAGCGAATGAAGGTTCGCGCAAGCCACCGTCACCGGCGCCTCGTCGCGGTCGCGCTTCGCGACGCACCGCGCGGTGATGTCCGCGACCGAAGCCCGGGAGACGGGCACGCCGAGCAAAGACCAGGTGCCGCCAATTGCCATGCGGCACCTCAGTAAGCGTTCTGTCCGCCGACCACGATGCGCACGGTCCTGACGAGGATCCTCAGGTCCAGCAATATCGACCAGTTATTCAGATAGTCGAGGTCGTAGTGAACGCGCCGCTCCATCTTATCGATCGTTTCGGTCTCGCCGCGCAGCCCGTGCACCTGCGCCCAGCCCGTGATGCCTGGTCGCACCTTGTGCCGGATCATGTAGCCATCGATCAGCTTCCGGTATTGCTCGTTGTGCGCAACGGCGTGCGGCCGCGGGCCCACCAGGCTCATGCTGCCGGTGACCACGTTGAAAAGCTGCGGCAGCTCATCGAGCGAGGTGCGCCGAAGGAACCGGCCGAGCCGGGTGACGCGGTCGTCGTCGCGCGAGGCCTGGCGCACGTCTCCCGCATCCTCGGAGACGCGCATCGACCGAAACTTGAGGATCACGATCCGTTCGCCATTCAGGCCGTAACGACGCTGCCGAAAAAGCACGGGCCCGCGTGAATTGCATTTGATCGCGACCGCGATGGCCAGCATCAGCGGCGCGAGCATGAGCAGTGCGAGCGCGGCGAGCACGAGGTCGATTGACCGCTTCGCGAACGAGTTGATGCCGTGCAGGGGTGTATCGCAGACCGCGAGTGCCGGCATCCCGTTCAGATCGACGATGCGCGCCTGAATGAGGTCGAAGGCGAACACGTCCGGCACGAAGTAGACGCTTGCGGTGGTGTCGCGCAGGTCATCCAGCAGCTGCCGGACTCGCGGTGAGTTGGTGATCGGCAAGGCCACGTACACTGACGCAACCGCGTGGGCGCGGACGAACCCGCCGAGCTCGGAGCAATGGCCCGTCAATCGGGTGCCCGGTACCTCTGCTGCGACCCGTTCGGACGGCCGGAAATCGAAGAAACCCATGAACGAGCGCGGTCGTAGCCGCCGGGCGAGTTCGAGGCCGACCGGATTGGCTCCGACGATCACGTACGATGGCGCAATCGCGTAGTGATCGCCGAGCCAGCGCGCGAAGCGGCTCTGCACCGACTGCACACCGACCAGCGCGAGCGGCGTAACCGCGAACCAGGTCAGCATGACTCGTCGCGAATACTCGTCGCTGATCTTGAGCGCGAAGCCGATCATTAGCAGGATGCCGACGACGGTCGCCCATTCGATCGGCAAGCGCCGCGTCAGGAGCGGTGGGCGCGTGCCGAAGATCAGCGTCTTGCGCAGATCCGGCGGCGTCACGCAGCGCCCCGTGAGCACCATGCCGACGAGCGCGGCAGCCGCGTAGTCGAGCGTGAGTGGCTCGTCGAAGCCGAGCAGGCACACAAATAGCGTGACGACCACAACCGGCAGGTCGGCGCGCAGCAGTACGCCGAGCCAGAGCGGGTCGGTGCCACCGAAGCGGACCTGGCTGGAGCCCGGCTTCCGGCGAACATCGTTCACGACACCGGCAGGTTCACGCGCCGCGACCGAGTCGGCGGGAGCATTCATCAATGAGCCCCTCCCTCGGCGACGGGGTTTGACGGCCGGGATTGTGCCGGCGCGATCCTCGGCGCCATCCCGGTGGGCGCCCGTGGAGCCGATGACCTTGTCATCGTCGGTGTCCCCGGTGACAGTAAGGTGACTTTTGTATGTCGCTCTGGCGGCAGCGGCTCACGCGGCCTGATGGAATCCGCGACGCGCAAGCGTCTGGCGGATCGCCCGCGCCGCCCGATCGGCCAGCGCACGGCTGCCGTAGCGCGTGCAGACGGCTTCCACGACACCGTTGGCCAACGGACTCGGGCCGGTCTGGATCGCCGCGCGCAGGACCTCAGCGAAGCCCTCGGGATCGAGCGGATCAGCCAGCAGGCCGGCCCCCGGGTATCGGATCAGGTCGGCGCTGGCACCGTTGTAACGCGAGAACACCTGTGGAAGACCACAGGCCATCGGTTCGACCGTCGCCAGCGCCCAGCAATCCTCGAGCGTCGGCAAAATGCACCAGTCGGCGCAGGCGTAGAGCGACGGGAGATCCGCCAGTTGTCGGAATCCCGTCACGTGCACGGCCATACCGCGATTCGCGCGCGCCCACGCCTCGACCCGCCCCCGCTCCTCGCCGTCGCCGATGAAGAGGACGCTGCACGGCCCAGGGAGCGGCCGCGCCAGCAGCCGTTCGAGCGCCTGCAGGAACTCCCGGGTGCCCTTGCGGGCCGTCAACGAGCCGCTGACCGCGAGAACCGTGCCCGTGAGGCCGAAGGCAGCGCGGCGCTCGTCCCGTCCGGCGCGTGCCGCGCGGGCCGAGTCTCGGAAGTACTCGGTGTCGACGCCTGTCATGTCGGTACTGATCGCCGGCTCAGCGACGCCGAGCGAGCGGAGGTAGTCGCGGGACTCGACGCCGTTCACCCACGCGGCGTCGATTCCGCGAAGCAGCGTCTGCCGCCAGAGTCGCCGCGCGGGCGAAATGCCGGCCTCGGTATGCGCCGTACCCTCCCAGAACAGAACGCAGGGAATGCCGCGGCGTCTGGCGTACCACGCGGCCTGTGCGGTACGCAGGCCAAGCTCGGCGCTGACGACAATGTCCGGCGCAAGGTCCCTGAGTATCGGCACCGTTCGCTGGGCGAGGTGCTGGAACCGGGTTTCGGTGATGCCGGCGGCGCCCCGGCGGCGATTCGCGCGGGTCAGGCCACCCTCGACCCGAAGCGCAAAGCGCAGCTGCGCGGGATCCACCGTCCACGAGCGATCCGGCGTCGATAACGCATTCACGATCACGTGCAGGTCGACCCGTCGTGCCAGCTCGTTGAAGAACGGCACCCGGTAGGGCGGCAGGATGTTCGTCAACAGCGCCACGCGCGGCCGCTCCTCGAGCGGATCCCGCAAGCTCGGGCGGCGCGCCATCGGCTCAGGCGGCCGCGGCATCGGCAAGCGCCCGCCGCGTGCCCTCGACGATCACCGCGTCCACCGTTCGACTGTCGAGTTCGAGGTCCCGGATATCGGGAATATCGCTCTCGAATGGCCCGCGTGCCCGGCAGCTGAAGCCCGCGGCGCGCACGGCGCGTAACAGCGCCGCCTCGTCGTACATGCACTTGTGGGGGTACTGGACCAGTGGCGCCAGCGTCCGCTTGAGACCTCTCAGGCCGACCCCACACAGCACGTCGATGTCCTCGAGAAACCGCTCGGCCGGCGTCTCGCCGCGCCGATATCGTTCAACGTGCGCCGCGAGGTCGGGCACCACCACCCGCAGGATCCCTCCTGGCCGCAGCACGCGATGGCACTCGTCCAGGAAACCCTGGCCCGTGGCGCGGTCGAAATGCTCGAGGGTGTGCGAGGTATAGATCGCATCGACCGACGCCGAGCGCCACGGGAATCGCTTCGTGAGGTCGTGGATGACGATCGCCGGATCCCAGCGCAACGAGAACATCCCGAGCGCATGCGCCACCCGGCCGACCATCGGCACTCGCGCGAGACGCGCGCCAAGCGCGTAGTCGACGTTTTGCCAGCCCGCGGGTGTCACCGAGCCGCAGCCGAGATTGAGTCGCACGGTGACCTCCGACGGGGCGGAAATGGTCGCGTGGGCGTATGACGGCCGTGTGACTCCGGCGTGCACGTGCCTCAGGCGCCGACCGCGCCACGCCGGGGCCAATGGGCAGCGAGCGCTCCCAACAGCCGCGCCCTCGCCGGATGCAGCCACATGGGAGCCAGCATCGCGAGGCCGAACACGGCCGGCGCCGCCCACGGCGCGAAACCTGCGCCGGTTGGGCCCGTGCGGGCGAGCACCAGCGCCGTCGCGCCTCCCGCTGCTGTCGCCATGACGGACGCCGCGATCAGCCGCACCGACGCCGCCGAGAACAGCGCGGCGGCCGCTGTCCCCGTCCGGCGGTGATAGCTGACGCCGATCACTGCGCTACCCGCGAGCATGGAGGCAACCCACGCGACCACGACACCGGCGCCCCCGAACAGATACCCCGCCGGGATGCCGAGCGCCACGTTCAGGGCAGCCATCAGCGCAGCGGCGACGGTGTGCCAGCCGATGTGCCCGGTGCCGAAGTTGGCGTTCATCGCAGGAGTCACGACGACGTTGGCCGCCGATCCGATGCTCAGTAGCGCAAGGAAGCCCGCAAACTCAGCCTGCGGATGACCGATCCACAACCGACCGACCAGCGGTGCAGCGACGACGAGCGCCGCGAACGTCGGGACCGCCAGAAAGATGAGCAGTTGTGACGCCGCCGCGTACAAGCGGCCGAGCCGCCCTGGGTCGCTCTCGTGCAGGTCTGCGATCAACGGCACGAGCACCTGAAAGCCGGCCGTCAGTAACGCCCGCACCTGCTGCACGAGTCGCGCCGCCATCTCGAAGTAGCCGACGGCGGCGAGACCGCCAAAATGTGACAGCAAAATCTTCGCCAGTGGGTCGTGCAGCATCCAGAACACGGTTTCGGCCTGCACGTTGGCGCCGTAGCCAAACATCTCCCGGAAAAGCGCTCGGCTCCAGCGCCGAGGCACCGACGGAAGGCCGGGCAGCGCCGCCCGCAATCGCCACCACGAGAAGATCGTGATCAGCGCGGACTGGGCAAGCTGGGCCATCGCAAGTCCGACAATTCCCAGGGCCGGAACGGCGGCGATCGCGGCGCCGACATACAGCGCGTTCCCGACGACCGCGGTTCCGCTGCGAAGGTCCGCCCGTTGACAACCGTCAAGCCCGGACTGGACCACAAGGCCGACGGCGTTTAGCCAGAGCGAACCGAACGCATACGGCAGGATCGCGACTGCCTGAGCGTAGGCACCTGGGTCGAGCAGCCGGACAAGCACGGCCTTGACACAGGGGTAAGCAATGAGCGCGGCGGCCGCAATCACCGCGGCCGTCGACAGAACCGCCGTCTCCATGACGCTCGCTGCCGCCGCGCGATCACCCAACGCGATGTAGCGAGCGACGTATCGGACCGCGGAGCCCTGCAGCCCGAATCCGCCGAGCCTCGAGACATTGGTCGAGGCCAGCACCAGCGACCAGATGCCGAGGCTTGTCGGGCCCAGCGAACCCAGCAAGTAGCGGTACAGCACGAGGAACAGAACGCCCGAGGCAAGCACCTGGCCCGTGGCGGCGAGCGCATTGCGTGCGGTACGGGACACCGTTGCCGATGACAGGACGGGATCCGATTCAACCGTCACGACGACCCCGTCCGGGAAGTGGACTCGGACACGGCGCTTGCTGATCGCGCTGGGATTTCGCGTGCATCCCGGCTACTCGAGCACGTTCGCGAAGCGGCGTGGCGGCGCGTCAGCCGGAACAATCGGTACACCCGCGACGGTTGCGCCCCGCGCCATGGCGCAACCCAGCAGCCCGAATACCAGGACCGCAAAATTGGCGACGTAGTTAAGTGAGTTGTCCGTCGGCAGGGTCGCCGCGTAGCACGCCAGCGCGCCGACTGCGACACGGGCGACGGGGAACGCGGCGATGCGATCGGCGCCGCGCCGGAACCCACGCAAAGCCGCCGCTGCGCATGAGGCCAGCACAAGCGAGAATAGCCCGAGACCGATCGCACCGAGGTCCAGATACAGCCGGTAGATGTCCGAATGCAACTCTGACCCGCGCACGTCACGGTCGCGGATCCACCGATCGACGGACCCGACGCCGCTGCCGAGCCACGGCGATCGGCCCTGGAAATCCGCCGCGGCCGCCGTCCACAATTGATCTCGGCCCGAGGTATCGAGGTGTTCCAGCACGCTCCGCGGGTCCGACAGCACGGCAGACCATGAAACGGACTCCGGGTCGAAGAACATGCGATGGCGGAATTCCGGCAGGCTGAACAGGACGGCAGCCGACACCACGACGACCCCGCCCGCGAGCGCGAGGCGACGCAGCGGGTGCTCGCGGCCGATGGTCGAATAGGCGAAATAGCCAACGAGGAGCCCGGCGAGCGCAGCGCGACAGAGCGCGAACGCGACCGCCGCGGTGAGCGCAATCGCGAACACGAGATAACCGGCCTGCCGGCGGTTCGACCACTGCCCGAGTGCGATCAGGATGGCGACGGCGAGCGCGAACGAGAAGTTCGACGGGCTCGTGTACGGAGCCGCGAGCTGGGGAAGGCCCGCAAGTCCCGGGACGGTGCTGAGCGCGCCAAGCGCCCCGTGCAGCGCCAGATTTGTGACTGCCAGCCCTACAAGAAGGATGGCCGCTCCGTACACCGCGCGCGCAACGTCGCCCGCCTGAAGGCCCTCCTCAGTTGCGAGCGCCGCGGTCCACATGAAGAGCAACGGCGTCAGCAGCTTAACGAACATGCGCAGGCCATACACAACGCTGTCCGCCCACGCGAAGCTCGCGAGCGCCAGCGCGAGAAATGCGACGACCGCTGGCATCCGGGAGACGATCGCGTAGGCGCGAGCCGTGCGCATTGCGATGACGAGCGAGCAGCCGACGAGGACTGCAAACATGTAGATGGCCTGGGCATCGACGTCGAGCGACCCTGACAAGAATCGCTCGGCGTTCGTCAGCACCTCCATCGGCAGGCCGGCAAGCACCAACGTCATGAGCACAAAGCGCTTGGGGTCGGTCGCAGCGAACCATAGCAGCCCGGCGACAACGAGCGCGAACGCTACCGCCCCCACGAGCCCGTCCCCATCGCCGACGTGCGCGGCAAGCGCTGCGTCGCATAGGGCGCCGCGAGCGGCTCGCCCACGAACAGCCCCTGCCCCGGCATCGCCACCGACTTCCAGTAGGCCTCAAGAACCGTTTCGCCACGCAGGTAGTGGCTGATAAACACGATCGGGCTCGGGAACTTCCCCGTGTGGTTGCATGGCTCCGATACCGTCCCGTAGCTCGCGGTAGCGCCTGCATTGAGCCACTCGAGCGCCGTGGTCTGTGCCGACTGATCGGCGATGCCACCAAGTGACGTCAGGTGATCTGCGACCGCACCGGGCATGAAGCGTATGGTGCGGAGTTCCGCCACTTGTGCGACGCCCGTGAAGTACGCAATCGCCGGCGCCATTGAAGCCGGTTCCGGTGCATCAACTAGATGGATCACGACCCGCTCACCGAAGGTGCGCACGACGTCGGCATAGCCCGCTGCGCGCACATTGCGACTCAGGTCGCGGCTCGAAACGAGATACACGTCGCCAGTCGGATGGGTACCGTCGGACTCCATGCCGCGCCGGATCAGGGCGCGAGCCGTTGCATTGTCGGCGCTCGGTAGCTGCATCGCTGGCCGCCATCCGCGGCGCAAGGCGGGCGCGAGTGAGTCGGCATCGAATAACGGGCTGGGGGCCGTGCGACCGCAACCCGGCTCGCAGAACTCGGCGCGGTAGCCTGCCGCAAATGCGCTCGTGATCGACATGCACCCGGCTGCGTACGGCCGCGTCCATACGAGCAGCAGTGCCTCGATCGAGCCGGGCAGCTGACGCAGAGCCGTCACGCGCAGACGCTCCACCGACTGCGCCGCGATCACTGCCGTGTCCGGAATATCGATCGACACCAGGTTTCCGGCCGGAACCCCGCGCGCGTTAGCGTATTCTCGCGCCAGGCTTTCGCTCGCCGCATCGCCTCGCCGGAACACGACGCCCAACGTCGTCGCGTCGAGCGCGTCGGCCGCCGCCGCCGAGAGACAGGCACCAACGGCCAGCGCAGCCACCCGCAGCGGCCGGCGCCTCATGACTCAGCCGCCGGTGTGCGACGCCACGCCGGCGACCGGAACGCTGCCCCCCAGTACGGGCAGTGCTCCGACGTCCGCGCGGTCCGACAGCACCTGCAACACGAGCTGCAGGTCGATCTGGCGCTGCGCTCCCGCATAGCCATATACGAGCGCCATGTCGCACAGCTGGTTGATGAGGCGTGGTATGCCGCCCGCCAGCCGGTGGATCTGCTCGCGTGCCTGGGGTGCGAACAGATCGGGGCGGCCACCCGCCGCGACCAGGCGGTGCTGAATATAGGCGCCCGTCTCGACGGCCGTCAGCGGCCGGAGATGGAAGTCAATCGAAACGCGCTGTGCGAGCTGCACGAGTTCGGGTCGCGACAGCGTGGCGCGCAGCTCCGGCTGTCCCACCAGCAGGATCTGCAGTACGACGTCACGCTCGGAATTCACATTCGACAGAAGTCGCAGCTCCTCAAGGACTTCGATCGAGAGGTTCTGGGCCTCATCGACGATTAACAGCGTCCGCCGGCCGCGCGAATATTCCCGGATGAAAGAATCGACCAGTGCTTCGTACAGCGCGACGTCGCTGTCATCCGCGGGGACAATCTCGAGCACCGAGCAGGCCCAGCGATGGATCGAGGTGAATCCGCTGTGCGTGTTGCTGACGAACCCTACGGCGACCTGGCTGCCGAGTTCCCGGATCACGCGCCGCAGCAGCGTAGTCTTGCCGCTGCCGATCTCGCCGGTCAGCAGGCCGAAGGCGGCGTTGGACGCGATACCGTACTCGAGCAGAGTCAGCGCCATCGCGTGCTGGCGCGATAGGAACAAGAAGGCCGGATCCGGATTGAGGGCGAACGGTCGTACTCTCAATCCGTAGAAACGTTCGTACATCGCTTCAGCCGTATGATTCGGAGCGGATGGCTTCGATCGAGCGGTTTAGGACCGTTCCGATCACCGGCGCGTCGCGCACGAGGTGCAATGCTCGCGCGACATCGTCGCGCGCGGTCCGGCCCTCGGCAACGACGAACAGCAGCGCGTCGAGAAGCGGTGCGATTGTCAGCGCGTCGTCCGCTTCGAGGATCGGCGGCATGTCGACGAGAACGATTCGGTTGACGTATCGGCCGCGCAGTTCGCCAAGCAGGGCCTGGCATGGTGCCGCCGCCAGCAAGCGAGATGCGTCGGCGTTCGGGATCCGCGCCGGCAGCAACGCGAGCCCCGCAATCGCGGCGGGCCGCAGCAGGCACATATCGGCCGATACGCTGCCCCGCAGTACGTCGTCGATCCCGTGCTCCGCGGTCGCGCCAAACGTCGCGGCGACACTGGGGCGCCGCAGGTCAAGATCGACCAGAAGCGCCGTGTGGCGCGGATCGGCGGCGATCGCCATCGCGAGATTCGCGGCCACGGTCGTCTTACCATCTCTCGCGCGCGCGCTCGCGACCCCGAGCAGCTGCCAGTCGTGGGCGCGCATACGCTGCAGCACCTGGGTGCGAAGCAGCTTGAACGCGCCGGCGGCGGGATGGGTAGGCTCACCGGCCACGATCCGCCGTCCGAGGAGCTGCCCTTCCGGGAGCTGGAATACTCTCGCCGCCCGCGGCGAGGCGGGGCTCGCGGCCAGTCGAATCGGGACGCTCTCGTGCTCGGCGTCCGTGACGGGGCGCGGACCTGAGCGATGCGTCGGCGCCTCTATGGGCTCCGGCATTGACGGCCCGTGCAGCGCCGCGCGTTCGCGCTGCGCCCGATCGAGAGCCTGACGGATCTTATCCACGGACTGGTGCTACAGGCCGAGACGGCGGGCCACGGTCAGCCAGATCACGTCGATGGGCCGATATAGGAAGTGCACGAGCACCACCGCAACTGCCAGAGCGCCGAGCGCTCCCTGCCAGGAGTAGCGGGCGACCCGACGTCGCGCGGCCGCCTCTTCGCTCGTCTCCAGCAACGGTATCGCGGCGAGCGGCGGAACCTCGATCAGCCGCCCGAGGTCGCGAGCGCCGCGTATCGACTGGTCGAGCGCATCGCGCACGCCTACGACGAGCAGTGCAACGGCGGCCGTCGCGAGCGCACCGAGGATCAGCACGACCGATCGGTTGGGGCTCACCGGCTCCTCGGGCGGCAGCGGCGGCTCGATCAAGGTAAAGCGCTCGCCCTTCCGCTCGGTCTCCAAGTTTTGCGACAGCTGCGCCTCCATCTGCTTGGAACGCACCTCCTGGTACTTCAGCTGCGCGCCTTCGTAGTCCTTGAGCAGCGCGCGGTACTCCTTCTCGACGTCCGGCGCCTGTGACATGCGCTTTTGCAGGTCGTCGAGTCGAGAATCGAGCGAGACAATCTTGCGTTCCATCTCGGCCCGTTCCGCAAGCACGGCGTCGAGCTGCGCCTTGACCTGGATGAACGCCGGGTTGTCCGGATTCCTGCGAGCCTCGCGTACGCGCTCCGCTGCCGGCGCGTCCCTGATCTGCTGCTGCAGCGAGGCCACGGCGCGCTCGAGCGTGACGACATCCGGATGGCCCGCGCTGTACCGCTGCCGGGCCGCCGCGAGGCGCGCCTGGTCGTCTTCCAGCTGTCGAAGCAGGTCGTTGACGCCATTGTCCGAGCTGACCTCGGTCTGCAGCCCGGCGACCTCCCGTTCCGCCTTGCGCACGTCGGGATGATCCGGACCGTAGCGGGCCCGCAGGCTCGCCAGATCGGCCTTCAGCGTCTTCAGCCGGTCCTCGGGACTGAGAATTCTTTGCCCGGTCTCGCTGAACATCTGCGACGTTGGACTCATTTGCGCGAGCTGCGCCTGCAGCAATACCTTCTGCGCATCAAGCGAGCCGATCCGGTTGCGTGCATCGCGCAGGTCGAGTTCGGTCCGGTCGAGCAGCTGGAAGTTCGCCTGCGCGAGCTCCGGCAGGGCCGTGACGTGCTTCTCCTTGAACGCGGCCAGCTTCTCGGCGAGCGCCTGATTCTCACGCGCGAGCCGGTCGGCCTCCTCGTTCAGGAAGCTTTCGGTCTGCTGCGCGACTTGCGTGCGCGAGCTGACGTTCTCATTGAGGTAGAGCGAGGTCAGTTCGTTCGCGACCTTGAGTGCGACGTCGGGTGAGCCGCTCTCGTAAGCCACGGTGAACGCAATGGTCGCTTGCATCGGCCGCCCACTGCGCGGATCCATCACGTTGGCGCTGATTAGGCGCATCTTGATGTCGTCGCGCATCCGTTCGATGACGACTTCACGAGCACGGGTGCGTCGCTGCCACGGATACAGGTTGTAACGTTCGACGATGCCGATCAGGTTCTGGCTCGTCATGACACGCTGACTGATGATCTGTATGCGCTGATCGGCGAACGAGCTGATCGTCGAGCGGACGACGTCCTGAGGGATCTCCTGCTGCTCGATCAGGATCGTGGCGGTCGCTCGGTAGGTCGGCGGCCAGGCGGCGGCCAGCACCACAGTGGCAACGAGACCACTCGCCACGATGATCAGCAGCGTGCGACGGTGGCGCCGAAGCGCGCGCAGGCGCTCCTGCAGCGGAACTCCGCCTTCTGGCGTGTGCTCTCGCATCGCTGCCTCAGCCAAGCGTGATCCGCCCGAACTTACGGATTGCCGAGAGCAGCACACCCGTGCCGCTCGATGAAAGATCGCCTAGGTCGATCTTCTGTCTCTGCCAGTTGGCCAAGAGCGTGACGTCCCACTTTTCATTCGCGGCCCAGGACACCGCGCCGGTGGCGGCCTGGTAGCTACGACCGGCGAAGTACAGCAGGCTGAGCGTATCGGTCGTTCGGACGGATCGGAGCGCGATGTAGCCCGAGAGCCGCTCGGTCTTGTTGAAATCGCCTCGCAGCGTCGCTTCACGGCTCAGGGTCAGCGATCCGAATCCGCTCGGCTGGAATGACTGCCCGAGCGAGGCCGTCACGGCCGTCCGCTCGGTCTTCCAAGACACGTTTGCCGCGTAAACCGTTCCGTAGGTCCGCGTCCCGTAGCCGGGCGCGATCGCTTTGGAGCGCCCGTACAGGACGGAGTAATTCACGCGCTCTGTCACGGCCTGCGAGAGCCCGATCTGCGCTGTCTCCGAGTCCTCGAGATAGCCGAGATCCGGGGATCGATATCGACTGAAGCTCAACGCCAGCTGAAGCTGCGTTCGCAGCGTTAGCGATTCCTGCAATGTGTCAGTTGCGCTGAAGTAGTCGTATCCGTACAGGCCGGACCCTGGCAGGAAGGCATAGTGCTGCGTCTGCCACAGACCACCGAGCTGGTTCTGCAGGCGCGATGTCAGCGAGTACGTAGCATTGAGGCTGCCGTCGACAGAGCGCTCCCCGATCGCGAGGCGCGTCAGAGTCCCCGATGGCGGCGTGCCGACGATCGCAGCCGAATCGTCGGAGATGTGGCTCGCGAGCGCAATCGTCCCGCGCTCGAAATCGGATTTCTCCTGAACCGAACCGTAGTAGGCATTGTGGCCGATCGGAGAAGCTCCACTTGCATCGGCCAGTCGCGCTCTCGCGCCGAACTCGACCTGCGCGGCGTCGTCGTACCATCCGAACGGCAAGCCCAAGTTGGCAACGGCCGCGGAGCCCGACTCCGACTCGCCCGGAATCAGCTGCGGGTTGGTCGAATACTCGCCGGAGACCGACAACTCGGGTGTCGTGCTCCAGACACCCGCCCGCGCGGGTGCACCCTGCAGCAACGTGCCGCCGGTCAGGCCGATCGACACTGCATACGCCAACGGACGGGCCCTCCGCATCGCGCTACGGAACGACGACCGTGTCGCCGCCGCGCAGCACGATGTTCTGTTCGAGGTGGCGCCCGTGCGAGACCTCGGAATAGCGAAATTCGATCGCCGTCTGCCGTCCGCTGTCGCGGCGCAGGATCCGGATCGCATCGGTGTCGGCGAACGGCGTCGCGCCGCCGGCAAGGCTCAGGGCCTGCATGACGTCGGTCGGCCGGCCCAGCACGAAGTCGCCGGGGCGGGTGACCTTGCCGATCACGTAGATCCGATTGCCGTTCGCCTGCTTCAGCGCAACCGTGACGACGGCATCCGGAATCAGCGCCTTCAGTCGCGACTCCAGGTCCGCCCGGAGCTCGCCGATCGAGCGGCCGCTCGCGTTCAGGTCACCGGCAAGCGGGAAGGACACGCCCCCATCCGGGCGAACCAGCACTTCGGACTGGAGCTCGGTCTCCTTCCAGACATTGACCTGCAGTACGTCGCCCGGCTGCAGGTGATAGGCCTCGTCCGGCGTGGGCCCGGCGCCGCACGCGACGCCTGCGACCGCCAGCTGCGCGACCAGGAGCGCGGCTCGCAAGCATTTCTTCTTCACCCGTCCCCCAACCCGTGATCGGCCCGCGCGCCCAGCGCCGCAGACCGCCATAGCCGGGAGCCCCGGCCGCGAATTGCCAAGATAGTGCGTTTGTCTTACACGTTGATTGCAGCCGCAGTAAGGCTTCGTGAATCGCGGCGGCGGGGACTGTGCAGGCGCACTGCGGCAAACAGCGCAAGGGACGAGGCGAGTAACAGCGCTGCCGACGGCAACGGCACGACCGTCGGCGTGAACTGAAGGGCAATGCCGTAGGTCCCGTACGGCAACGGCGAGGCGGGTCCGGCCGGACTGGCCTGCCCGTACGTGAGCGCGAAGTAGGTCCCGCCCGAGGTCAGCGCGACGTCGAGCGTGCCGGCCCCGCTCAGCGTGCCAAGCACCTTACCCTGGGCATTCGTGAGCTCGAAGCTCAGGCTGGAGAGGGCCTTCGGCCACAGCAGATCGGTCAGCGAGATATCCAGATTGCCGGCTGCCGAGACGGAGAACATGTTGCTCGCCGTCGCGCCGGTGGTCCCGACGGTGTAGCTCTGCGCCACCTCCGTGACGGTGGCCGCGCGAGCGGCCGGCAGCGCCAGGAGCGCTGCGGCTGCGGCCACTGCCCACCGGGCGCCGCTGCCGGCCCGCCCGCGCCGGCGGTTGGCCTGCGGCGTCACGCCGACACCGCCACGCGGCGGACCGGAGCCGCCTCGCCGCCCGCCGGCTCGCCGCCGGCGTCGGGGTTCCGCCCCTCGCGCCCGGCGTACACGTATTTGTCATAGAGGTGCTGGCGCAGCGCCTCGATCGATGCGGGCGAGCCATGCACCGTCTCGACCGCGGCGCCGTTGCTACTGCCCAGGGCCCGCAGGCGCAGCAGCGCGTACGGCTGGTGAGCGCCGGCAAGCGCCAGGAGCGCGATGTCGTCGTGCGCCACGCGACGCTCCCGCTCGACACCCTCGTTGACGATCGCGTCGAGCCGGAACGCATCGAGCTCGAAGTGCCGGATGAGCTCGGCACCTGTCTCGACGAGCATCGGCACGAGGCTCGGCCCGCGAATCTCCGGGTCGCACAGTGGTGCCACGCGGTTCAGCGCCCACTTGAGCGCGAATCGAATGACGTCCGAGTCCCGCACACCCAGTCGCTCGGCGAGTCGCTTGATCTTGCGAACGTCGCCAGACCCCAGTCGGATCGAAACGGCCTGCTTGCGGCTCTCGTGCACCGGATCCTCCCCCGTTCTTTAACGTAATCGCCTACGGTGGAGACTGTAGGCAGGCAGTGTGTCGATCGGGTGGCACTTCAATGACGCGGTGACACCGGCGCGTCGCTGCGGCGAGCGGCGTTTCGTCCGACGGCACGACGCGCGATCACCGCGCGATGACAGACAGGGAACCGGAAACGACGCCGCCCGCGACGAGGCGGGCGGCGTCAGTGCACCGTCAGAGCGGTGCGGCTACGCGGCGTTCAGCGCGTGCCGTGGGGCGCAGCGCCGGCCGGCGCCGCATCGGGTCGTGGTTTGACCTTGAGCTGCTCGGCGCGATCGCGATAGTCGTCCACCAGATTCTCGAGCTCGGTACGTTTGAGCCGGAAGAAGCTGTCCTGCCGGCCGAGCGCCGCGAAGAATCCCTCGTGCTCCCAGCGCTTCAGGACCTCATCGTTGAATTCGTAAAGGCCCGCGTTGCTGACGGCGCAGGCATCCAGCGAGCGGTTGGCGAGCGTCGAGGCCTGTTGCTGGCGCGCACGCTCCTCCTCGACGTTCTTGAGCTGCGAGGCGAGCTCGCGATAGCGCGCGATCAGCTCTTCGAGCGACTGGCGGCTCTTGGCCAGCGCGGCTTCGCTGGACTGGCTGCTGGCGCGCGCCTGCGCGACCTCGGCATCCGAGTGCGAGAACTTCGCCTTCAGCCCGTCGCGCTCCTTGCGCAGCGCATCGAGCTGCTTGGTGGCATCGGCGGCTTCCTGCTTGAGCCGCGCGTTCTCGGTCTGCAGCGCGACGCGCTCGGCGCTCAGCTGCTGGTACTGCTGCATGATCTGCGCGTTCGGCGTGCCGCCGGAGCGCTGCGACTGTGCCGCGGCGAGGTCCGGGGCCAGTGCCGCCAGCGTCGCGAGCCCAACGATCGTGAAGCGCACCATGCCGCCTCCCTCAGAAGTGACTCAGCAAATCGAGCTGAATGATGTCGTAGCCGTAGTGCACGCCCGTGACCTCGTTCGCGCTCAGGTACCGCAGCCGTCCATAGAGGGCCTTGGACAGCCCGAACTCCGTCCAGAGGAAGTAGCCGCGGGCGTTGGTGCCGCCGCCGTGGAAATCGGCGTCGGTCCAGGAGTCGAGGACCGCATCGGCCTGCACATACCGGTAGCCGAGCGTCGCGCGCCACGCGCCGAAGTGATCGAGCGCCGGGTCACCGAAGCTGACGTCGCCGACCCAGCCCTTGGCCGCCACCGCGAACGACTGCCCCGTGCGCCGGAACATGTCGGCGGAGGAGTCGCCGACGTTGCGCACGGCATCTCCGGTCACCGCCAGCAGGTAGCTGCCGATCGGGACTTCGTAGCGGATCGTCGCATTTGCGAGCTGGAAGCGCGCGGCGAGCGCGAACAGATCGACGGTCGGGTCGGTCGTGTGGTCGGCAATGTCAAAGGTCGTGTTGCCGTAGCGGATGAACGCCGGCGCCGTGTAGTTGTAGATCGTCGAGGTCTGGCCGCCGGGCGGGTTCTGGATGCCGCTGACGTGCAGGAAGTCGTAGTAGGCGACGGCGAGCTTCAGTCGCTGGTCGTCACCGAAATTAAGCAGCGTGCCGAGCTGCGCCCCGACCAGCCACTTGCTGTTCGGGTTCGAGAGCGGGACGTCCTGCACCGGCAGGGCGCCGACGGTCAGGAAGGCGTGTGACTGGTCGCGCGTGCCATCGCCAAACCCCAGCCGCCCGGTCAGCGCCACGCCCTCGAAGGTCAGGTCGCGCGCGTAGATGAGCTCGGTCGGCGCGAACCAGGGGTTCAGGATGCGCCCACCGACGGCCGAGAAGTAGTTGAAACCCATGTCGGTCAGTGGGTCGTAGCGGATGAAGGCTTCGTCGATCGCGACCGTGTAGCGGGCCGCGTAGTTGCCGAGCGTCGGCGCCTCGGAGCTCGGGTCGGTCAGCGAGCCCGACGACAGGCGGATCCCGGCGGTGACGTCGCTCGGCAGCTTCGCTTCGACGCCGAGCCGGGCGCGCAGACGCAGGCGATAGCGATCGTCGGTGACGTTCAGGAACTCATTGATCCCGGCTTTCTGCAGGCCACCGGCCGCGTTGATGGACTGGAAGTCCTTGGGCGCGGCGCCGGGATCGACCTGCCAGTTCGGGTTGTCGCGCGGGTACAGATCGGCCTGGCCGCGCAGCGTGACATCGCCGTAGACGCGCACGCGCGAGAGCCAGTCGGGCAGCGCCGCGGGCACGCCCCACCCTTCCTGCTTCGCCGTCGCGACGACGTCCTTGACCACCTCGGGCTTGACCTCCTTGGCAACCTCCTTGGTGATCTCGTCCTTCACGATCTGCGGTACGAACGGGACGCGAATGGCCCCCTCGTCGGCCTTTGCCTTCTGCGCGGCGGTCTCGGCCGCCTTCGCCTGGGCCTGCTTCACGAGCTCCTCGGCCTTGGCCCGCGTCATCACGCCCTGGTCGACGAGCGCCTGCAGGAGGTTGATAACGGTATTGCGCAGCTCCTCGAGGCTCTGCTGCTCGTCCGCCCGCGTCGCCGCGGCCGGCGCAAGGGCCAGCAGCGTCGCGAAGGCCGCGCCCGCGAGTCGCGGGTGTCTGAATGCGCTCATCGGCAGTGTCCCCCGCCACGTCGCAGGCGCGCCGCCGGCGCGCGCCCGCCATCGCGGCTCGTCATCAGATGCGTGAAACGATTCGCAGGCTGATCGGCTGTGGCATCTCGAGTGGCGGCGGCTCGCCGTTCCACCCGCCGGTGCCGAGGTCGCTCCGGATCTGCTGGTCGAGCTCGCGATTGCCCGTCGTGCTCGCGAGCTGCACGTCCTGGATGCGGCCATCGGTCTGGATCCAGACCTTGACTGTCACCGTGAACTTCTTCGAGCGCAGCTTCGGGTCGTTGCCGAGCCGCTCTCCGACCTGGTCCTTGAGCTTGCCGGTGTACCAGGCGAAGGCCGCGCCACCGGAGCCCGCCAGGTCCCGGCCGCCCTTGCGCGCGGCGAGCCCGAACGCGTCGCCGCCGGCCGTGCCCTCGGCGTCGAGGCCGAGCTGCTCCATCGGCGAGGGATCGTCCGGCGAGTCCTTCGGCTCCGGTGAGTCGATCGGCACCTCTTCCTTCGGCTGGACCTCGGGCGGCGGCGGTTGCTCCTCCGGTGGTGGTGGCGGCGGCGGCCGGATCAGCTGCACGGTCTGCACGGTGCGGGCGACGCGGTCGGGCTTGCCGCCGAGCGCGCCGTGGACGACCCATGCAAACAGCCCGATCAGCACGGCGCCGACCGTGCACGCGATCATGGGGACCAGCCGGCGCGGCTGCGGCGCGCTCAGCTCGGTCACTTGACTACCCGCTTGGTCACGAGGCCGAGCTGCGAGATCTCGAGCCGGCCGAGGAGATCCAGCACGTCGACGACGCGCTGGTACTCGATCGAGGCATCGGCCTTGATGATGACCGGCAGCTGGGGATTGGCCGCCTTGTACTGCCGCAGCAGGTTCTCGAGCTCGGGCAGCGTGACCGGGAACGTATCGAGGAAGATCGTGCCGTCCGCCGAGATCGTGATGGCCTTGGTCTGTGGCTTCGCGAGCGAGGGTGCCTGGCTCGCTTGCGGCAGGTTGACCTTGATGCCCTGCACGGTCGCCGTCGTCATGATGATGAAGATCACCATCAGCACGTACGCGAGGTCGAGCATCGGCGTGATGTTCACCTCGTCGTAGACGTCCTTGTCGCCGGTGTCGATGGCGCCCGACATACGGTGCTCAGCTGTACTCTTCGGCGATGCGGGTGATGAACTCGTCGACGAACACGCGACTGTCCGCGTTGATCGACTTGATGCGCGAGTTCAGCCAGTTGTAGCCGAATAGGCACGGGATCGCGACGGCGAGGCCGGCCACCGTCGCGGCGAGGGCGGCGGCGGTTCCGGGTGCAATGGCGTTGACGTTGACGTCGCCGGACAGCGCGATCGCGGCGAAGGTGATCATGACGCCGATCACCGTGCCGAGCAGCCCGAGGAACGGCCCACCCGAGATCGCGATGGTCAGCAGCACCATCCGCGCCGAGAGCTCCTGCTGCAGCCGGGTCGCGGTACCGTCGATCGTCGCGCGGATCGCCTCCATCGACTGCGGCGTCAGCACGATGGACGCCCCCCCGCCGCCGGACGAGACCCCGAGGCGCTTGCGCAGTTCCTCGATGCCGACCTTGAACAACCGGTACTGCGTCGAGGTTGAAAGGCCGGCGGTCGCCTCGGAGAGCGCGCTCAGCTGGCGCGTCGTCGCCGCCTGGCGAGACTCCGCGGAGGCGCCGGTGTACGCCGACCCCGCATCCCACTGTTCCTTGAAGCGGTCGAGGAACTGCCGGTTGGCGCGCTCGACCCGGCCGAGGAACAGCGCCTTCATGACCATGATCACGAGCCCGATCATCAGCATCGCCATGCAGATGAAGATGACGACCCAGCCGTCGACGGTGAGATTGCGGGCGATGGTGACGAAGTACGATCCCTGGCCGCTCTCCTTCTGCGCATCGGCGCCGTAGGCGATCAGCGGCGCCTCCATGCCCTGGCTGCGCGCGACGGCGCGGATCCAGTCGGCCGAGCGCGGGAGCTTCGCGACGCCGAACTCGTCGAGCTCGCCGCGGTAGAACGCGGCAGCGCCGGACGAGCCGATCGCCAGCTGCCCGCCGATCTCGGCGAGCGTGACCGGCGCATCCCCGCGCGCCTCGCCATCGACGTAGAGCGTCAGCCGCCCTGCGCCCGCGGTCAGCGCCACGAAGTGCCAGCTCCCGTCGGCGATCTCGGTGCCCGTACTCGTGACCGTGACCGGCACGGCCCCGCCCTCGAAGCGCGCGAACGGATGACCACCGTCGATGCCAAGCGTCAGCTCGCGGCCCGCCTCGGCGAGCGAGCCGACGACCGCCTGCGACTGCGGGCCGTCCGGCTTGACCCAGGCACTGATGGTCAGTCCCTGGTTCGGCAAGAGTCGCAGGCTCGGCGAGGCGGGCACGGCGATCGACTGGGCGCCGGCGAACTTCGCGCCGCCGCCGATGAGCGACGCGGGCGTCAGCTCGGCGGTCGAGGCGCTCGGATTGTTGTGGTACGCGGTGGCATCGACGGGCGGCGCCTTGGCGTCGCTGAAGTGCAGCACGAGTGCCTGCGCCGCGTCGTAGGTACCCTCGGTGTCGGTGCCGGGCGGCGCGCTCGAGTTGCCGTAGTAGACGAACAGCCGCTCGGTCTTCGAGCCACCGGCCACCTGGGGCACGCGCACCCAGACAAACGCCAGCTGGTTCTGCGCGTCATAGCGCTCGAAGTGAAACTTCAGCGGCGTCTTGTCATCGCCTGCGAGCACGCGAAAGTCGCTGCCGTCGGGCTTCGCGTCGCCGAAGTACGCGAAGTTGGCGATCGACAGGCGCAGCAGCACCGGCAGCTCCTGCGGCGTGCCGGCGACGTTCGCGCCGGTCGGCGAGAGATCGAGCGTGACCTCCTTGCGAAAGCGCCAGTCGCCGTTCCACCACGACGACCCGGCCGCGACGGCGGTACCCGCCACGAGCGCGAGGGCGATCAGCGCCGACGCGGCGCGCCCGGCACGGAGCTTTCGGACCGCAGCGGCGCTGCGGCGGGTCGACGCTGTCATCGGGCGGACATCCTCGGGCGATCGACGCGGAAAAAAGCCATGGTAGGGAGCCAACATGATGGTTTCTTGACACGTTCCTGTCGTTCAGCCGTCGTCGTGCTCCACCGTGGGCACGCTGACCACCAGGACCGCCGCTTCACCGCCCGGTCGTTGCACCGTGAGCTGGACCTGCCGCCCCTCGAGCGCCCGCAGCTGGGCCGGCAGTTGGCTGGCGTTGCCGAGGGGCTGGCCGTCGACTTCGGTGAGCACGTCACCGGCGCGCAATCCCACCTTGCGCGCGAGCGCGGCGGCATCACCGCCGCGCGGTGTGAGCAGGGCGCCGACGACGCGTCCGCCGACGATCTTCGGCCTCGGGTTGAACCCACCGAACGTCCACTGGCCGGCGGACATCAGGTAGAGCGGGTCCTTCTGGACCTCTGCCTCGCGCCGCAGCACCTCCGCCGGCGGTTCCACGTCGGCGACTGCGACCGTCTCGGTGCTGCCGAGGAGCCGGCCGAGATCCGCTCGCGGCAGGAAGAGGCTCCGCAGCACGCCGTCTCGCTCGAGCTCGACATGGTCGGCATACACCGCGCGCAAGGTGTATTCGCCCGGCACCTGGCCGCCGACGCCGTACAGGCGCGCCTGCAGTGCCGTGGGCCCCACGATCGCGAGCCCGCGCCGGGCGTCGGGCAGGGCCACGGTGCCGATCAGCACGAGCGCAGCCTCGACGCTTGGCAGCGCCGTGGCCGGCGCATCGGTCCCGAACAGTGGCACGCCGGACAGGCGAGCGAGCGATGTGTCCGTGTCACCGGCGCGGACCGCGGCGGCGGGCGGCCGCGCCGGTTGCTGCGCCAGATGACGCACCTCGCGCGCGGCATCCGCCACGATCGCGATGCCGAACGCGACCGAGGCGATTGCCGGCCCGCGCGCCGCGAGGCGCTCGCGCAAGCCGGGGCCGTGGCGCTCAGCGGCGACTGGCTTCGGGGGCCGGGGCGACACCGGTCACCGCGCCGGCTTCTGCCGCTTGAGGCACTCGAGGTCGTCCGGCTTGCAGCTGTCCTCACCGAGGCCGACGACGAACACGTCGAGCCAGGACAGCGCGTTTTGCGCGAGCGGCGTCTGGCTCGAGGCCGCCTCCCCGCCCGCGGCGAGCGAGGCCGCGGCGGCCGAGCTGGCGCTCGTGCCCGAACTCGCGGCCGCGGCCACCGACACGCCGATGTTGCTGACCTCGGGCGGCACGCCGACGGCCGTGCCGCCGACCTGGATGTTGTCGAGGCCGAGGACGCGCTGCGCCGCGATATTGAGGTTGCCGGCCGAACCGATCCCGGCATCACCCGCGTTGACAAAGCCGACCGGGGCGATCAGGTCGACGTTGCCGGGCGGCACGGTCGGGTCGGTATCGATCGTGCGAATCCCGGAGCCCGCGACGGCCGCGCCAAAGTTGATGACGACATTGCCCGACGCATCGATCGATATGGTCGGCGGCGGTGCCGAAATCGCGGACTTCGAACCGCGCCCGGCGTCGATGTTGCCGAGCGTCGACCAGATCAGGATGTTGCCGCCCAGGAGCGTGAACACGCGCGACTGATTCACCAGCACGTTGTCGAGTGCATACAGGTCCACGTCCCCGGGACCTTCCGTCACGATGCCCAGCTGGCTCGGCTGGCGCGTCAGCGACGTGCCGGTCGGCGGGTTCGCGAGCCCGACGTTGATCACGCCGTTGGGTACGACGGCCTGGATCGCCCCGCCCTGCAGCGTGTAGATCCGGCTGAACGGCAGGCCGAGGTCGCCCCCGTACGTCGACGGCGTGCCGGCGCTCGCCTCGCGGCTGCCGGGCCAGAGCGCGTCGATCGCCGCATAGCCCTGCCTGAATCCGACGCCCGGGGTCGAGTTGGCGGCCCGACCGGACTGCACCAACTGGCTGAAGAAGTCGCCGATGACGAACGGCAGCTGGGCGTCCTGCGGCAGCGCCTGGAAGTCGGCGAGCGCGGCGGCGTAGGTGGCCGGGGTCGTGCCGCTGTGCTGCCCGACGTACGCGATGAGGGCTGCGCGGCTCGCGGCGTCGTTCGCGACGATCGCGCTCAGGTAGCCGCCGATGTCCGGCCCATTCGGGCCCATGCCGACCAGCAGCTCCACGTTGGCACCGCTCGCCGAGGGCAGGTTCGGGTTCAGCGTTGCACCGACGGTCGTGATCCCCGTCGAGAAGCCAAGGTCGAGGTTACGGCCGGTGATCACCTGCAGAGTACCGGGGCCACCGACCGTGATGCCGACACTCGTGTCGCCCGGCGGCATCACCAGATCGCGCCCTGCGGTCAACGTGCTCGTGTCATTCGGCCCGAACTGCTGGACGCTGACTGGGTCGCCGATCAGGTCGCGGCCGGCGGTCAGCACGAGCGGCTTGGGTAGGCCGATCTGCAGCCCGAGGATGTCCCGCCCGGCCGTGATCACCGCGGGTGTTGGGTCGTGCACGTGGCGCCCGCTCGAGGCGGTCGTGACGATCCCGGCCACGCCCGTCCCGCCGGAGCTGCTCGGCGTCGTCGCGTCGGGTATCGCGCCCGGGAACGCGTCGGACATCGTGAGGATCGCGCTGCCCGTCGGCGTCGTGATGTCGCGACTGGCGAAGACGTCCAGCTGGCCGTTGTCGGATGCAAACAGGCGCGTCGAACCCAGCATCTGCACGTCGCCGCCGAACGCCGCGAGCCGCAGGCTCGGCGGCGCGAGCGTGAGCCCCGATTGCATGGCCGTGCGCGCCGACGCGACGCTCGTGTCGGCGAGCACCGCGTTCGCATCCTCGTTGAACGACAGCGTCCCGCCGAGCGCCGTCGCCTGGAACGCACCGGTGCTGCCGTAGGTCACGAAGTAGCTGCGGTCGGCCTGCGGTTCACTCGGCTGGCCGAGTACGAATGGGTTGATGACCGCCGAGACCTGCACCCCGGTGCGGCCCGTGACGACCGTCCGGCCGCTGCCCATCATGAGGACCGCGCCCAAGGGCTGGCGCGTCTGCGTCACGCGGTCGGACCCGATGGCGCCGCCGGCCGCGACGGCGGCGTAGCCGCTCGCGTCGTAGGCGACGATCGAGTCGGCGTCGCCGCCAGCCGAGATTCGAAGTGACCCACCGCCACCGTATAGCGTCGGGGTCGCGCCGATCACGGCGGCGTTGCCGGAGTCGGCGACCGCGGTCGACAGGTCGTGCACGTCGCGCCCGGCGCTGACCGTGACGTCGCCGCCCCCGAAGGTTCCGATGCGCCAGTTGAAGGCGTCGTAGTTGACGCCCCATTGCGTTGGCGTCGCACCCGTCGTCGTGGTCGCGTCGGCGCCGACGCGCAAGAGCCAGTCCGTGATCGAGCCGTTGGTCGGGGCGGCGATCACGTCGCGACCGGCGTTGACCCACACCGAGCCGCCCCCGCTCGCGAAGCTCCGCGCCACGCCGTCCTCGGGGATCGAGGTCGCAAGCGCCGTCGTGCCGCCGGTGTAAACGGCGCTGCCGGCGCCGAGGCGCACGTCCTCGGAGGCCGCGAGCGAGACGCTGCCGGTGCCGGTGCGGATCATCGCCCCCGGCGCCAGGACCAGGTCGGCCGGTGCGCCGCCCGTCGCGAGCGGGTTCGCGGCCGCGAGATTGGCGCCGGCCACAAAACCGAACCGCGCCGACGGGCCCGGCAGGAGGTCGGAATTTCCGATCGCGCCCGGGCCGAAGCCGTCCGAAAACTGGCCCGACAGCGTGAGCGTCCCGGTCGACCGCACCATCAGGTCGATCGGCGCGCCAGCGCTCTGGTAGGCGCTCAAGTCGACGCCGGTCAACGCGAGCGGCCCGGTCGCGTCCAGCTCGACGCCGGGTGCCACGACGATCGCCGGCCCGCCCGCGGTCGCGAGGCGCGCGGCAATGCCGGGGGCGGCGGCCGAGGCGAAGGCCTGCGCGTTCGCGAGCGCATTCGCGAGATCCGCATCGCCCTGCGGCCCGGAGGCCACGGTCGCCGTGAACGGCTCGACGGTGACGCTCGGCGCGCCGCGGATGGCCCCGGCCAGCTCGGTGATGGCGACGTCGTTGCCGACCGCCGGCGCGCGCACGAGCACGGTCCCGGGCGTCCCGCCCTGCGCCGAGATCAGCGAGCCCGGCGTCACGTCGATGGCGCCCGCGGTCGTGCCGAGGACGACCGCGCCGCCGCCGGAACCGCTCGTCGGTGCGTCCACATCGAGCACCGCACCGGCGCCGAGCGTGACGTTGCCACTCGCGTTGAGCGCGATGGAGCCGCGGGTCGGTGCCGCGGCCGCATCGATCGTGCCGAGGACCGAGATCGATCCCGAGTCCGTGCTCCAGTCGACGACGCGCGAGGTCACCGTCGTGTTCGCGCCGAGCGCGAGATCGCCGCTGCCGACGTGCACGGTGAACTGATCGACGAAGCCACCGGCGCGCGCGGCGGCCACCAGCTGCCCGAAGTCCGCGACGGACCCCGCCTCGACCTGGAGCGCCCCGCCAGGCCCCTGCGCCGACAGCGACCCGCCGACGCTGGCACGCCCGCCGCTCGTCACGAGAATCGTCCCGGCGGCCGCGCCAGCGGGTCCGTCGGCGGCGAGGCGCGAACCGCTCGCGAGCGTCAGTGCGCCGGCGGCGTCGAGCGACACCGTGCCGCCTGGGCTGTAAGCCGTGCGCCCGCCCGCCAGGACGCCGGTGCCGGACACGTCGACCGCGCCACTGACCGTGAGGTCGCCAGCCGAGGTCACCTGGACGAGCGAGGATGGCGCGAGGATGGTGCCATCGATCGCGACGCTGCCGCCCGTAAGCGCGAGCCGTGCCCCGAGCCCAGCCGGCGCGGCCGTGCCGGGTGCGGCGCCGATCGTCAGCGTGTTGCCGCCGGCGTCGATCGAAACGTTGGCACCGCTCGCGGGCGCGAGCGCCGAGCCGCTCAGCGTCAGATTGCCGCTGACGGCGAAGGATCCCGTACCGGTCGGCATCACGAGCCCGGTGGCGTTCACCGCGACCGAGTCGAAGCCCTGGATCGCGACGCTGCCGGGCCCGAGGATTGCCGTCCCGGCATTGACCGTGAGCGTGCTGCCGCCGCCGCCGGCGAGCGTCGCGGGCGCGAGCGGGCCGGCGGCGCCCGCGATCGTGACCTCGCTGCCGCCGAGCAGCACCGCGACACCCGGCGATGCACTGACGAGCGGCGATGCGAGCGTCAGGCTCGTGTAGACCGGTGCGCCATGGGTGCTCACACCGAGCGTCGTCGACCCCTCGAACTGGATCGCCTTGCCCGCCGTGAGGTCGAGCGCCGAGGCGCCGGCGGCCTGGGCGAGCGTGGCCGGCGTGAGCGTCAGCGTTCCCGGTGCCGGCGTCGCCGCCGGGCTCCCCAGCACGATCGTGCCACTGCCAAGCTCGAGCTGTGCGCTCCCGACCGCGAGCGTGCCGTCGAGACCGACGCCACCCGGCGCATCGACGCTGAGCGCCCCGTGCGTCGACAGACTCGCGCCACTCGCGAGCTCGAGCGTCGCTCCGCCCGCACCGCCACCCGCACGCACCGGAATCGCGGGCGCCGCGTCGGAGAGCGCGAGGAACGCCGTGCCCGCGGGCAGCGCGACGCTCGCCGGTGCCGCCGTCTGGGCCGCGACGGTGCCGGTGCCGGGCGTCGCGAGCACCGCGCCCGGCTCGATGGCGATCTCCGTGCTCGCGACGACCGTGAGGCCGGGCGCCGTCACGTGGGCGCCATCGGCGAACGTCACGGTCGAGGCCGCGACGCTGAGGCTCGAGTGGTCCGGCGAACTGACGCCGCCGAGGAGCAGCCGGCCCGGTGCCCAGCCGTCGAGGACCGTGTCGCTGAGAGTCGTCGCACCGCTCGCCGCAGAGTTGCCGGTGATCGTGAGCGACGGGGCCGCGATGTCGATTTCGCCGCCCTGCCCGCCGGCCGCGTTGGCGGTTCGCAACGCACCCGCGAGCGACAACGCGGTGTTGCCGCTCACGGTGATGGTGCCGCCGTCCGCGGGGACGGACGCGAGCGCGCCCGCCTGCGCGGCGACCGCCGGGAAGAAGCTCGCGGCGCTGTAGTCGTCGTACTCCGCGAGCTGGTGGCCGTAGCCGCCCGGCGTCACCGCGAAGCCGGAGGTGCGCGCGTTGCCGAGCCCGGTGTCGCCGAACGTGTAGTAACCCGACACAATCGGGATGCCGCCGGGCAGGCTCGCCGGGGTCCCCGGCTGAAGGTCCGTGAAGCCGCCGACGGCGCTGACGAGGTACCCGCCCGACAAGAGCGCGTAGCGCGCCGGCAGAATCGGATAGACGCCCGCCGGGAGCCCGGGAACGCCGCTCAGGTAGATGCTCGCGCCGGGCGTGAGGCCCGTGCCCGCGTACCACGACGGATCGTACGGCGCGTACCCGTTGCGCTCGGAACTCAGCACCGCGAAGTAGGTCGTTCCGGCGAGTACGTCCTTGGTGCCCCCAGTTCCCGGGATCCAGTCGTAGGCATACAGGTCGCCGCCGCCGCTCGAGTCGACCGTGGCGCCGCTCGCCACCGTCACCGACGAGCCGCTGAGTCCGATGCGCTTCGCGGGCGCCCCGGTCACCGCGACGGGCACGACCGCACCGTAGATCCAGGACGAGGAATTCTGCACGGTGCCGAACGGGATCGTGGCCCCGCCGCCCGACACGGAGGTCACGCTGCCGGGCGCGAGTGTCAGCGAGCCGGTCGCGTTCAGCGTGATCGTGCCGAAGGGCTGCAGCAGCGTGCCGTTCTGCGCGATCGTGTCGGCATTGATGGTCAGCGCGCCGCCGGCCGAGAGCGGCACGCCCGGCGAGGCACCGAGCTGGCTGATCGTGACGCTGTTCGCGGTTCCGCCGGCGGCCGTGATCGTGAAGGCGGTCTCGCTCGCGGCGTAGGCGCGCGGCGTGGCGAGGCTGAGCCCGCCGGCAATCCCGAGCGAGCCCGCACTCGGCCCGCCCGTGTAGAAGCCCTGGAACACGAGGTCACCGCTCGCGCGGACCGACACCGTGCTCGTCCCCTGAACCACGAGATTGCCGCCGAACTGCACGTAGTCGCCGCTGAGCTCGAGCGAGCCCGTGCCGGACGTGGCCGGCGCGCCGGCGGACGCGAGGAGCGTGTTCTGCAGCGACATGACCGGTGCACTCAACGAGGCCGTCCCGGTGCCGCTCACGGCGATGACGGGTGCATCGAGCGTCAGCGATTCGCTGAGGCTGAGACTCGTGCCTGCCGCCACACTGACCCGGTCGGCGCCGAGGCGCACGGCGCCGAAGCCGGCGGCATCGATGGCGCTCGCACTCACGAGCGCCTGCCCGTCCTGGCCGATCACCGGCGGCGTCGGATTCTGGCTGAGGTCGATCTCGCGCGGATTTGAGGGGTAGCCTGCGAGCTGCTCGGGCGCGGCCGAGAAGCCGGCGTTGCGCGACAGGACGACCGAGAGCGTCCCGCCGGGTGGCGCGACCGTGCTGCTGGCGCCGGCACCCGCGCGGACGGTCCCGAGGAGGTCGATGAACTCGGGCGCCGAGAGCGACAACGACCCGCCGGCGCCGCCGATCGTCTGCCGCGAGTACTGGGCATTCGTGCCCGAGTTCTGCGCCCGCAGGTCGAGCGGCGCTGAACCGCCCTGCAGGTCGAGCGTCGCGCCCTGGTCGATCTCGATGCCGCCCCGGTCCGCGGTCATCGTGATGGAGCCACCGTTCAGCACGGTCCCGGTCAAGAGCCCCTGCTGGTTCGGCGTCATGACCGCCTCGCCCGCCACATCGATCGTCGCGCCCGGTGCGACCACGATGCGCAGGCCCGGCGAGTACGGCACGTCGAGGCTCGCCGCGCGGTTGCCGACGCCGAGAGTCACCGAGCCGCCCGGGGCATCGATCGCGCCTTCGACGACGACCCCGCCCGGGCTCGCGATGCTGAAGCTCGACTGCGGCCCGCCCGCCAGCACCGCTCCCGCGTCGATCGAGGCCGTGCCGATCGCGAGCGTCGCCGGGTCCGCGCCCGAGGATCCGACCGCGAGGCTGACGCTCATCGGCACCTGCAGATTGGGCGTGCGCAGCGTCGGCGCCGTGAAGGCCGACACGTTGGCCGCGCTCGGCACGAGCTCGGCGCCCGGCACCGGCTGCAGCGTGCTCGCGACGGCCGTGACCGTCGTGCCCGGCAGCACCTCGAGGCTCGCGGTGGTACCGCCCGGCAGCGGCGCACCCTCCGCGCGCAGGGCGACCGTGTTGAACCCGTCGGCACTGAAGATTGCGCTGCCAACGACGACCGGCGTGCTGCCGGGCTGCACGCCGCCCGGCGGCGCGACCGCGAGCGTCGCGTCGGCCGTGCCCGGCAGGAGCGCCGTGGTGTCGTTCGCCACGACGACACGCCCGGCATCGAGTGCGAAGCTGCCGCCTTTCGCGCCCAGGACTCCAAACGCATCGAGCGAGACACCCTGCCCGACCGCGACGATGCCGTTGGCCTGCGAGTCGAGCGTGATCGACCCGCCGGTGCCACCGGTGATCGCGCCCTTGGCCGACACGCTGCCGCCGCCCGTGGCATGCAAGGCGTCGCCGTCGCCGAGCGCGAGCGTGCCGCCGAGCGTCGTGACATCGAGCGTGATGCCGCCGCCGTTGATGATGGCCGGCTCGACCGGGCGCACGCCATAGGGCTGCAGGAAGTCGTTGATCCACTCGCCGCGCACATCGAGCGAGACGTTGGGGCCGATGAAGACGCCGGCCACGGAGGTCGAGTCGACGATCGCCGCCGGCGTCGCGGTCAGCGAGATCGTCCCGCCGGGCACCGTGATGCTGGAATCCACGTCGACGGCGCGCGCCGTCACCTCGAACTCGCCGCCGGCCGGCAGCTCGAGCGGCAGCCCCGCCGGCAGACGCACGGTGCCGTTGCTGTACAGCCGCAGCTGGCTGAAGCCGCCCTCGGTCAGGAACTGCACCGGCAGGTCGAGCGTCTGCGGCGACGGCAGCGGCGTTCCGGGGGCGACCACGACGTTGGACGGCGCGTCCGTGAAGTCGACCGACGGCGCGGAGTAGTTGGGGAGCGAGAGGCCCTGCCCGCCGGCGAGGCCGATGACGAGCGAGCCGCCGGTCGGCATCGTCGCCGGCGTGCGCTGGTACGGCCCGGACTGCACGCTCCCGAGCAAGCTGCCGTTCACGATCATCGACGGCGCCGCGAGCGTGACCGTGCCCGCGGAACTCCCCTGGACGTAGCCCGGCTCGTAGTGGCCGCCGCCCGGCGTCGGGGTCACGAGCGTGACGCCCCATGGGCTGTAGGAGGTCGACACCGTCGGGTTGATGACGCCGACGTACAGCTGGTTCGGACTCGCCTGGCCGATATCGACGGTGTTGCCGGTCGCGGTGACGAGCTGCGTCGTCTGGATCACGCCGCCCTGGTAATTGACCGCGCCGCCCGACACGTTGATCTTGGAGCCGGTCGCGAGCACGAGGTCGCCGGCCGACTCGATCGTCACGGTGCCACCGGTCGAGAGGCGCTCGCCGACGGTGCGCTCGGTGTTGGCAAGTGCGGCGCTCACGTTCGCGAGCGGCGTGCCGACGCGGCTGTCGACGATGACCGTCTGCCCCTCGAGCGGGCCGTTGCGCAGCAGCGGATCGTCGGCGAGCTCGGTACCGCGCAGCTGCGTGGTCACGAGGTTGCGCGACATCGGCACGCTGGCGCTCGCGCCCGAGACGTCGATGACGGCGCCGTCATCAATCCGAATCTGGGCCTGCGGGTCGACGCTGCCTGGCAGCAGCGTCGGGCTCTCGAACGTGATGGCGCTGAAGGTGCCACCGGGCGCCACGACCGCGGCACCGGCGGCGAGCGTGATCTGCCGCCCGGACAGCTCGACGCTCGAGGCGAGCTGCGGCTGCGCATCGAGCGCCGTCGTCGTGCTCGCGAGCTCCGGCAGCACCTGCGTGACGCTCCCGGGCCCAAGCGTGACGCTGCCGCCGTTGGTCGCCTGGAAGGCATAGGCACCGGCGATGCCGGTCAGCGTGACCGTGTCGCGCGCGAGAAGCCGCACGGAGCCGTTCGACGCGACGCTCGTGGTCGCACTCGCCCGCCCCATCTGGTTCACGGCGAGGCCGAGCATCGTGATGTTGCCGCGGTCGGCGCTGAGTACGCCCGATGCAAGGTTGGTCGCGGTGCCACCGCCGTCGACCTCGACCAGGAGGCCGCGCAGCGCCGGGTCGGAACTCGCCTGGATGAAGAGCTGCTGGCCCGCGGCGAGGATCGTCTGGCCGTCCGGTGTCGAGATCGTGCCGCCGTTCGTGACCGTGCTCGAGGCGAGCAGCACGCGACCGCCGGTCGCGTTCGTCGAGATCTGCGCACCCGGCTCGACGACGATCTGGATCGGCATCGGCTGGCCGTCCGGCCCGAGGACCGGCTGGCCGCTGAGGTCGAGCACCGTCGTGCGGCCGTCGGACACGAACGCCGGCAGCCCGTTATTGAGGAGCTTGGGCGACAGGATGCCCGACTGCGCGGCCGTGCCCGAGATGTTGAGCGAGGACGCGACGAGCCCGGCGACGTTCACGGTCGCCGTGGACCCGAACACGAAGCCGTTCGGGTTGATCAGGTAGACCTGCCCATTGGCGTTGAGGCTGCCGAAGATCTGGCTCGGGTTGGCCTGGTAGATCTGGTTGAGCGCGACCGAGTTCGTGCCCGGCTGCTTGAAGGTCACCTGGCCGCCGGCGCCGATGTTGAAGTTCGACCAGTTGAGGAGCGCGCTCGCCGAGTTCTGCGTGATCGTCATCGAGGACCCGGACTGAACGAGCGAGGCACTGCCGCTGCCGAGCCAGCTGGAGGGACCCTGCGTGCCGCAGGCCCCCGGCGCACACGGCACGGGCAACGGTGGCGTCGCGCCGGCACGCGGCGCGCTCAGGCCGAGCGTCGCCGCGACGGCGGCCGCGAGCACGCGGCTGCGCCCGCGCGAGGTCCCCGGCGCCGTCGGCGCGGGGGTCACAGCACGCCCCGCACGCTGAACAGGACCCGTGAATCGCCGCGCGCCGAACCGGGCGTCGCCAGCAGCGGGTCGGCCCAGATTGCAAAGCCCGACAGGTGCGATCCCAGCTGCAGCTCGAGCCCGGCGCCGGCGCTGCGCAGCTCGGTCAGCGCCCGCTGGCCGGGCGCCGGCTCGAGCGCGACGACGTGGCCGTCGTCGAGGAACACGTAGAACGCGGCCTGGCTGGTGCCCTGCCAGCGGATCGGGGGCAGGCCGAGCTGCAGGCCGGCGGAGTAACCGACATCCCCCAGCGAGTCGGCCTCGAGGTAGCCGCGAACCGTCTGCACGCCACCGACCGCGTACTGCTCGTTCGCGATCACGGGCTCGCCGGCGAGCTGGCCGCCGGCCCGCAGCGCGACCGAAAAGCCGCCGGCCGTGTGCAGCTCGACGTGGCCGGTGCCGCGGACGTAGAAGTAGTTCGGCCGGCACAGCAGGCACTTCTGCTGGAACTCGGGCACCTGGTTGACGGCGCCGCGCGTGCCGAAATTCGGCGACAGGTCGAAGGCCCAGCTGCCGTGCTCGTACCGGTCCGAGAAGTCCGCGGCGAGCGACAGGTTCAGGTACTTGACCGGTGTCGACAGGCTCGTGTTGGCGTCGAGCTGCACGCTCTGCCCGAAGTCCTTCCAGTCGATGCCCGCGCTGATGCTGCGGGTCAGGTTCCCCGCGCCCGGCAGCGCGTTGATCCAGCGCAGGCCGACGATCGTGCCGTTGCCGAGCACGTCGAGCGCGCCGACGCTCGCGACGTTGCTGTTCGAGCGGATGTAGTACCCGGCGAGCTGCGAGCCTTCGGCGTCGAGGCGTGCTGCGTAGTTGGCCGCGATCACGCTGACTTCGCGCCGACGCTGCGGCGAGGCTTGGTACTGCAGCGAGGCATCATCGAGCCGCCCGAAAGCGTTCGTGTAGTGCGCATCAACGAGCAGGCGGTCCGGCGACGTGTTCGCCGTGTGCGCATTGTTGAGCTCGATCGCGACGTGAAGCGGATAGTGCTCATTGACGTTGAGGGTGAGATCGACCGTCCCGGGCTCGGCGCCCGCCTTCAGTACCGGCACGACGATCCGGTCGGGCGACTGCGAATTCACGCGACGCAGCTGCTCTTGCAGCGCCGGCACCGAGGGGACGGTCCCGGCGCTGGCGGCGGGGATGGCGTTGCGAATCGCCCGACCCGAAAAATACTGCGCGCCCGCGAGGCGCACGTGGGCGATCCGGCCTTCGACGACCTTGAGCCTGACGACCCCGTTGTCGACGTCCTGTTCCGGGACGTCGACGAACACGGTCCCGAAGCCCTTCTCGTGGTAAAGGTTCTCGAGCGCCGCCCGCGCAGCGTCCACTTCCTTGAGCGTGCGGTCCGAGCCGAGGAACGGGTAGACGGCACGTTCCACCTGCTCCGACGTGAGGGTCGTGTTGCCGAGGACCCTGAACTCCCAGACATCGAACGAGGGACTCGTCGCTGGCGGCGTTTCGGCGAGGGCGAGCGCGCTGCCGGGTGCCGCGAGCGCAGCGACCAGCAGCGCCATCGACCGGCCGATTCGCCCGGCGACCGTCACGCGCGTGAACCGTTTCACCCGTCAGAATCCCCCGCTCCGGATGCGCAAAGAGCCGGCCATCGCTGGCCGGCCCCGTTCAACCCGCTCGGGCAGCGGCGCATCCTGCGCCGCGGCCCTGCGGCCTTCGGTCAGTGCGCGTTCGTCATCGCTGCGCACGTGTTGGCATGGCCACCCAGCGCCACCCAGTTCGGCGACACCGGCGGGTCGACCGCCGTGTTGATGGCCGTCTCCGACAGCGAGATCGTCGACGCCGCGGACGGCGCCGGCTGCGTCTGGAACAGCTGCTGGAGGCCTGCGACAAAGTCCTGGGTCGCCTGCGGCGCCAGCGGCAGCGACGTCGCGTTCGGCAGGAAGTGCAGCTCCTCCCACAGCGTGTACGTCCCGCTCGCTGCGTTCAGCTTGCCGGGCGCAACGCCATCGATCCGCAACCAGTAGATGTTCGGGTTAGCGGTCTGGAACGAGGCCGTGTCGTCGTACGAGGAGTACCCGATCGTGCCGTTGTTGCCGTTGACGCAGGTCTGCTCCTTGCCGGTCGACGAGTTGAAGAGCGGCGTCGTGCCGCTCGCGGAGCTCAGCGTCGAGGTGAACGTCTGGCTGCCGCGGCCGCACCCGGTGTTCAGGATGTGGGTCGCAACGGTCACGTGGCTGCCCGAACCAATGTCCCGGCGGCAGATCGTCAGCGCACCCGTGACCCCGGAGCCCTTCAGGCTCGGCACCTGGCTCCAGTCGGTGTACGTGTGCGTGAAGATGCCGGCGAGATCGGCGTAGCTGATGCTCTGGTCGGCAATCGGCGGGCTCGTCGTGCTCGTGAAGCCCGGGCTCTTGTTGACCATGATGCCGAAGATCTGGCCCACCGTGACGAAGTCGCCGTTGGTCTCGTTGGTCACTTCGGTGCTGTTCAGTGCGGCACCGGCGACCTTGATCGTCGTCGGCCAGTTGGTGCTGCTCGTGTAGTTGTTGACGTCCACGTCCTGCACGCCGAGGAGCACGGTGTCGAGCGCGACCGAGCCGGTCCCGGTCGTCACACCGTCGGTCGTCGCCGCGGTCGTGATGCTGTAGGTGCCGGTCACCGCGCCGTAGGTGTACGCCGATGCGTCGTTGGTCACCGTCGGTACGCCCGGGTTCAGGGCGCCCGCGCTGGTCGTGAAGTCCGCGCGGATGATCTGCGTGCCGCGCAGCGCGCCGATCAGGCCCCACACCGAGCCGCCGTCGGAACGGTAGTACACGAGCAGGTTCTTGCCGGCGATGTTGGTCGTGTTGGTGATGACCGACGGCAGCAGCGAGCCGTCGGCGCCGCCCTTCAGCGTGCACGTGAAGATGCGCAGGTCGCCGTCACCCGTGACCTTGTAGAACGCCAGCGAGTCGGTGCCACCGGTCGGGGCGGTCTGCGAGGTCCAGTTGCCGCCGACGTTGCGGTCGCACAGCTGCTGGTCCATGTTGAGGATGATCATGTCGCGCGCCGCCGACGATCCGGCGATGTTCAGCGTCAGGCCGGTCGTGCCGCTGAACGACCCGGGCGCCAACGGCGTCCAGGTGCCCGGAGCGGCGAGCGCCACCGAGGAGGTCAGCGCGGCGGCGACCGCAACCGCTACCTTTGAATGAAGACTCATGTAAACAGACTCCTAGATTCGGATGTAGAGGTTGCGATCAGGCCGCGCTCGCCGTGCGGCGGCGCCCGACACCGATCAGGCCGAGCAGCCCGCTGCCGAGGAGCCACGCCGCTGCCGGCAGCGGCACGGCGGTCGGGGTCTCGACCAGCGAGCCGTTCGAGTTCAGCGTCAGCGTGAAGTTGGCCTGGTACAGGTTGCCGGTCGTGCCCGAGCCGACCGCCATCGCGTAGAAGTTGTACGCGGTGCCGAGCTTCGTGCCGGCATTCGAGGTCGAGGAGAACCACTGCGAGGCGTTGCCGTTCGCATACGTCGCATACAGGGCCGAGGGCGGCGCCGTCGGGCTCGTGAACGAGCCGTCCTTGCCGACACCCGAGCCGATCGCGCCGTTCAGGTCACCGATGTAGGCGTCGTAGCCGGCGCCCCAGGTGTTGACCAGCGTCGAGTTCAGGACGTTGTTCTTGAGCGGCGCGCCCGGCAGCAGCGAGAAGTAGATGCCGGAGTTCTGCGTCGTGGCGCTCGGGTTCGTCTCCTGCGCACCCATGACCGTCCACAGGACGTTGCCGCCCTGCGCGGTGATGAACGAGGCCAGCGCGGTCTGGGCCGCCGACGAGAGCGTCAGCTGCGTCGTCGTCGAGAAGCCGGCTGTGATCGGCGCGGTCGCCGGGCTTGCCGTCGTCTGCGGCGTGAAGATCTGCCCGGTCTGGACCTGCAGGCCGACGACGAAGTCGGCGGTGTCGGTCGCGTTCGAGACCACCAGGAACAGCTCGCCGCCGCCGCTGGAATTGGACGGAAGGATGTCGGCGAGCGCGGTGCCAGCCACCGCGACGCTCGACAAGAGCGCGATCTGAACAATTGAACGAAGCTTCATGAGTATCGTCTCCCCTATCTGTGAATGAACAGAGTTGCGAACAGTCCGGACCGGTTCCGAGTCGATATCGGCGCGCGCCGACCGATGTCGCCAGGCTGCGCGCCGTGTCCCGCGCGCCGCCCGTCCCTTCATCGGTCGACCGCGATCCTGAATGCCCGACATGACCGCCGCCTAACGCGACCGTGACACTTCCGCGGGCCCCTGAGCTCGTTCGTTCCTGTACGCGGATCTCGACCGCGCCGACCTTAGGCATGCTTCGTGACTGCCGGGTGACGTTTCGAAGACGGCTCGACACCAGCGCCTGCCGACTTGCTCGCGCGCGCGGCGCGACTAAGCTGTGCGTCGCCAACCGGAGACGGGACTTCGACGATGACCGCACTCGCCCCTGGAGCGACCACTCGGCCTGAGCCGGCGCGCGGCACTGCGGCCATCGCGGCAGCGCTTGCTGCCCACCGTGCGGGACAATTCGCCGAGGCGGAACGCAGTTACCGCGCAATCCTCGCGCAGAATCCGCACCACTTCGACGCGCTGCACTTGCTGGGCGCACTGCGCGCGCAGCAACGCGACTTTGCCGAGTCCGCCAAGCTGATCGAACGGGCGCTCGCGTTGCGCCCCGGTGTCGCACTTGCGCACCACAACCTCGGCCACGCGCTGACCCGCCTCGGCCGCGCCGCCGCCGCCGTCGAGGAGTATCGAAAGGCCGTCGCGATCGATGCGCACGCCACCGACAGCTGGGTCGCCCTCGCACGCCTGCTCGTCGATCTGGCGCGGCCGTTCGAGGCACGCGAGGCAGCGCAGCGAGCCGCGGCCCAGCGGCCGGAGTCCGCGCTCGTCCAGCAGACCCTCGGGATGGCGCTCGCGATCAGCGGCGACCCGGCCGCCGCGCGTCGCGCACTCGAGTGCGCGGCCGTCGAGCTCGACGACCTGCACACCCGCAATTTTCTCGGCATCGTGGGTTTCCTGCAGGGACGTTATGCCGATGCGGCCGCTCACTTCGCGGCGGCGCTCGAACTCGACCCCGATGACGTCTCGGCGCTCACGAACCACGCGCACGCGCTCAGCGATGTACCCGGTGCGAACGCGAGCGACGGCCTGGCCGCCTACCGGGACTTCCTGGCACGCCATCCGGGCAACTTCGCGGCGCTCGGCGGACTTGTCCACGCCGCGCAGCTGTGCGGGGCCTGGGACGATCTGCTGCGACATGCGCCGGCGGTCATCGACGCCATCCGCCAGGGGCACGATGCGCTGCAGCCGATCGCGGCCGCGTCGCTCGTGGATGAGCCGGATGTCCTACAGCGCGTGTCGCGGCACTACGTGCGCCGCCGTGCCGTGGCGGTGCCGCAGCGCGAACCGCTTCCCGAGCCGCGCCCGCGCGCGCGCCTGCGCGTCGCCTACGTCTCGTCCAACTTCAGTTCGCATCCAGTCGGGCACTCGATTGGGGACCTGTTTCGCCTGCACGACCGAGCGGTCGTTCAGGTAATCGGCATCTCAACGGGCGCGAACGATGCGAGCGACGTCCGCCAGTCGCTGATCGCGGCCTGCGACGAGTTCTACGACGTCGCGACGCTTTCATCGGAAGCGGCCGCGGGCGTCCTGCGGGCACTCGACCTCAACGTGGCCGTGGATCTCGCCGGACACACGGGCGAGTCGCGCCCGGAGCTGCTCGCGACCCGCATCGCGCCGGTGCAGGCGAATTACTTCGGCTTCCCGGGCACGTGGGGACACCGCTGCATGGACTACCTCATCGCGGACGGGACCGTCGTGCCGCCCGGTGCGGAGCGCTGGTACGACGAGGCCATCGTGCGACTGCCCGATTCCTACTTCGTGACGGACACGACCGTCCGGCCGGCCGATTTCGGCCCGCGCGCGTCGGCGGGCCTTCCGGAGGACGCCTTCGTGTTCGCGTGCTTCAACACCGCGCACAAGGTGCTGCCCGGGGTCTTCGACGCGTGGCTGCGGATTCTCGCGGCAGTCCCGGGCTCGGTGCTGTGGCTGACACCGGGGTCAAAGGCGCGGGCCGAGAACTTCCGTGCAGTGGCCGCGCGAAGCGGGCTCGATCCCACGCGGCTCGTGTTTGCCGAGCGCGTCCCCGGGCGCGCCGAATACCTCGGACGGCTGCGGCTGGCGGACCTGTTCCTCGACACCGTTCCGTTCAATGCGCACTCGACGGCGCGCGACGCGCTGTGGGCGGGGCTGCCGGTGCTGACCTGCAGCGGCCGGAGCTTCGCGGCCCGCGTCGGTGCGAGCCTCGTCCGCGCCGCGGGCCTGCCGGAACTGGCGACCGAGTCGCTCGAGGAGTACGAGGCGCTCGCGATCCAGCTCGCGCGCTCGCCCGGAACGCTCGCGGAACTCCGTGCGCGGCTACAGGACCCACTGCGGACGGCGCCGCTGTTCGACATGCACCGCCGGTGCCGACATCTGGAGTGGGCCTATCGCGCGATGCACCAGCGCGCGGTCGACGGCGCTCCGGCGCAGGCCCTCGAGGTGCCGCCGTCGGGCAGCGCTGCCGTCCACGACGGGTGACCGGCAGGCGTCAGCCGCCCGTTGCGGAGGGGGCCTCGGCGCGGAGCCGCGCGAGCCGTGCCGGCAGGTCCGGGCTGGCGCCGACCAGCACGACCGCGCGCTCGAAGGCGGCGAGCGCGGCCTGGCGCTCGCCGGCCTCGAGCAGCAGATTCCCGATGCTCTCATGGGCGACGGCGAGCAGCGGGTTGAAGCGCACCGCGCGCTCGAAGGCGGCCCGAGCGTCTTCGACTCGCTGCAGACTCCGCAGCGCCGAGCCGCGGACGACCTCGATCGCCGCATTTTGCGTGCCGGCGGCGCCCGCGCGCAGGCACGCATCGAGCGCCTCCTCGGGCCGGCCCGCCGCGAGCAGCGCCGACGCCAAATTCACGAGCAACGGCGTGCGTTCGCCCTCGAGCGCGAGCGCGATCCGGAAGTGCCGAACGGCGTCGGCCGCCCGGTCTGCGCCCACGAGCGCATTCGCGAGATTGAAGTGCGCGGCCGCGTTCGAGGAATCGAGACGAGCGGCGCGGCTGAGCGGCTCGACCGCCTCACCCGGGCGTCCGTCGTTGAGCCGGGCGATGCCGAGCTCGACCAGCACCGGGACCTCGTCCGGCGCGTGGCCGAGCACGCGCTCGAAATAGCCCTCGGCGTCACGGTAGCGCCGCAGCCGCATGCGGATGAGCCCGAGGCCGTACAGGGCGTCCGGCTGCTCGGCGTCGAGTTCGAGGATCCGGGCGCAGGCGCGCTCGGCGTCGGCGAACCGGCCCGCGGCAAACAGGCCGCGCGCATCGGCGACCGCTTCTGTCACGCCCATGATCTTCACCCGCACGACTCAATCGCGCACCTTAGGAAGGCCGCGTGACAACGGTATGACGGCTGCGCACTCCGCTGTCGCGCACCGCGATTGCGGCTGTCATCTCCGGTCCGTATCGTGCGCCGCCGTTCGACGGGAGTCCCGATGATCCAGCTCAGCCAGCCCCGGCAGCCGCGTGCCGGCCTACTCTGTGCCGTCCTCCTCGCGACGGCGCTTCCGGTCGCTGGCCTCGCCGCCGACGCCGCCGACGTTGCGGCCTTTGTCGGCCGCGAACCGATCGCCCGCGCGGATATCGATGCCGCCGTGGCGCCGGCGATCGAGAAGGCCGAGCGCGAGCACGCGACCGAGGTGCGCCAGCTCGACTTCGAGCTGGCGCTCAAACGCGCGGCGCTCGTCGAGGCCGAGGTGTCGCAGCGGCTCGACGACCGCGTGCTGGCGCTCGAAGCCGCCGCGACCCACCTGTCGCGCACGCAGCTCCTCGCGCGGCTGCCGGCCGAGCCGATTACGGACGCTGCCGTGCGCGCCTTCTACGACCAGCATCGCGGCGAGCTCAACCAGCCGTTCGAGCGCGTCAGCAACGACCTGCGCACGCTCCTGGCCGACCAGGCGCGCTCGGAACTCGAGCGCGCCTACCTGAAGTCGCTGCGCGCCAAGTACCACGCCTCGAGCCGCATCGAGCCACTGAGGTTCCCGATCGATCCCACCGGCCCCGGCCGCGGGCCGCCCGAAGCCCCAGTGATGATCGTCGAGTTTGCCGACTTCCAGTGCCCGTTCTGCGCGCAGATGGAGCCGGTGATCGCCGAGGTCATCGCCAGCTATCCGCGCGAGGTGCGCGTGGTCTTTCGCCACCTGCCGCTCGAGTCGCTGCACCCGCTCGCCCGGGGCGCGGCGCGCGCCGCGGTCTGCGCGCGGCGCCAGGACCATTTCTGGGAGATGCACGACGCGCTCTTCGCGCACCAGTCCGCGCTCGCGGACGAGTCGCTGAAGGCCACCGCCCGGCGCCTGGGGCTCGACGGCGCGGCCTTCGACGCGTGCCTGCGCGACGGCCACCCGGAAACAGAGGTCGACGCCGACGTGGTCGCGGCCGAGGCCGCCGGCATCGCAGCGACCCCGGCCTTCCTGGTGAACGGCCGATTCGTCAGCGGCACGGTCCCCGCCGCGACCCTCAAGGACCTGATCGACGATGAGCTCGACCGCCGGCACCGCACGGGCCAGCTCCGGACCGCCGGTCGCTGAGCCGCCCTCGCCGGCGGCGCTGATCGCTCGGGGGCTGGACGCGCACCGCGCGGGCGACCTCGCGGGTGCGGCGCTCGCGTATCGCGCGGCGCTCGCTCTGGCGCCCGCGCATTTCGACGCGCTCCACCTGCTCGGCGCCCTCGAGCTCGCCGCGCGCCGTCCGCTGCGCGCGATCGAGCTCCTGGAACGCGCCGTCGCGCTGGACGGCCAGGTACCGCTCGCCCGCTTCAACTTCGGCCTGGCGCTCGCCGCCGACGGCCGCCACCGCGATGCGCTCGCGCAGTTCGAGCGGGCCGTCGCGCTCGAGCCCGGGCTCCCCGAGGCCTGGAACAGCCGCGGCAATGCCCTCCTCGCGCTGGGCGAGCCGGAAGCGGCGCGCGCGAGCTACGCCCGCGCGCTCGAGCTTCGACCCGACTACCCGGCGGCCCTCATGAACCTCGCGACGCGCCTGCAGCGGCGCGGCGAGCTCGGCGAGGCGCTGCCGATCTTCGAGCGCGCCGCGGCGCTGGCGCCGGGTCCGTTCGCCCTCGCCAAGCGGGTCGATGCCGCGCACCACGCCTGCGCGTGGGACGGCATTGCCCGGCTTGAGCGCGAGCTCGTCTCGAGCCAGAGTGAGACGGAGGCCGCGGAGCCCTTCGTGTTCCTGCGTGCGAGCGCGGACCCCCTCGAGCAGCAGCGCCGCGCGCGTGCCTGGGCGCGCCAGTTCGCGGGCCTGCCGGCGCTCGGGCGTGACCCGCCGCGACGCGCCGGCGGCGGCCGGTGGCGGATCGCCTACTGCTCTTGCGACTTCTTCACGCACGCGACCGCGCAGCTCCTTGCGGCGGTCCTCGAGGCGCACGATCGGGACCGGTTCGAGCTGATCGCCGTCGACTGGAGCCGCGACGACGGCAGCCCGCTCAGGGCCCGCACGCTCGCGGCCTTCGACTCCGTGATCGCGGCCCGGGAGCTGAACGACGCCGCGGTCGCGGCGCGCGTGGCGGCGGAAGGAGTCGACGCCGCGATCGATCTGAAGGGCTACACCGAGGGCTCGCGGCCCGGCATCCTCGCCCGGCGCCCGGCGTCCGTGCAGCTCAGCTGGCTGGGCTACCCGGGAACCCTCGGCGCGCCGTGGATCGACTACGTCGTCGCCGACCGCATCGTGCTGCCGCCGCTGCTGAGCGGGTCATTCGACGAGCGCGTCCTGTACCTGCCGGAGTGCTACCAGCCGAACGACCGCCCAGGCGCGCTCGCGCGCCCGGACCGCGCCGCGCATGGCCTGCCGCCCGATGCGTTCGTGTTCGCGAGCTTCAACAACAGCTACAAGCTCTCACCCGCTTGGCTCGACTGCTGGCTCGAGCTGCTGCGGGCGGTACCGCGCAGCGTCCTGTGGCTCTTCGCGGACAACCGGACCGCGGCCGCCGCGCTCGGCCACGCCGTCGCCTCGCGCGGGCTCGCGGAGCGGGTCGTGTTCGCGCCGCGCCTGCCGCCCGAGGCGCATCGACGCCGCCAGGCCTGCGCCGACCTCGTCCTCGACGTGCTGCCCTGTGGCGGCCACACGACCACGAGCGACGCGCTCGCTGCGGGCGTGCCCGTCCTCACGTGCGCCGGCTCGACCTTCGCCGGCCGCGTCGCGGCCTCGATCCTGACCAGTGCCGGACTGCCCGAGCTCGTGGCCGACAGCCCGGCCCACTACCAGGCGCTCGCGGCCGCGCTCGCGAGAGAGCCCGCACGGCTCGCCGACCTGCGCCGCCGCATCGCGGAGGCCCGCGAGCGCTCGCCGCTGTTCGACCCCCGCCGTTTCTGTCGCCACCTCGAGGCGGGCCTCGCGGCGGCGATCGAGCGCGCGCGGAGCGGCGCGCCGCCACGAACGCTCGAGGTCGCGTCCGGCGGGACCGTCACCGTGCTGCCGGAACCCGCGCGGCCATGAAGCTGCACATCGGCGGCACGGCACCGCATCCGGACTGGGAGATCCTGAACGTCACCGCGGGCCCTTACGTCGATCACGTCGGTGACCTGCGCGACCTCGCGCGCTTCGCCGACGGCTGCGCCGAGGCCGTCTACGCGAGCCACGTGCTCGAGCACATCCCGCTCGCCGAGGTCGAGCCGGTGCTGCGCGGGTTCGGGCGGCTGCTCGCGCCGGGCGGCGCGCTGTACGTGTCGGTGCCGGACCTCGAGACGCTGTGCCGGCTGTTCCTGCACCCGGGCGCGAGCGCCGAGATGCGACTGCACGTGATGCGGATGATGTTCGGCGGCCAGGTCGACCCGCACGACTTCCATTACGTCGGCTTCTACGAGCCGCTGCTGCGCCGGATGCTGGTCGCCGCCGGATTTCTTGATGTGCGCCGCGTCGAGTCCTTCGGGCTGTTCCCCGACACGAGCGACTACCGCCCCTACGGCGTCGCGATCAGCTTGAACCTCGTCGCGCGCAAGTGAGCACGGCGGGCGCCGCGCGCGCCCGCGGCCGCGCGGAACCGATCCGCACCGGCCCGGCCGAGGAAGCGCTCGAGGGCCGGTGCCTCGAGCGCGTCGAGGTCGACGAACAGCAGCACGTCGGTCGCGCCGTGGGCCTCGCGGCTGACGTTGAAGCCGAGCACCGTCGCGCCGAGCTGCAGGCACGGGCGCAGCAGCGCCGGCGCACCCTTGCCGTCCGCCTCGATCGAGCCAAGCAGCGTCTCGAGCGCCTCGAAGGCACCGATCGTTGCCGCCTCCCGGCGCAGGAGCCTGAGGGCGGCCGAGGTGCCCGGTGCGCGCCCCCGCGGCCGGACCAGCCGCCCGCGGCGGCGCGCGCCGTGGCGACCGAACAGGTAGCCGGTCACGATCGCCTGCGCGGCCGGCGAGTAGTCCTCGCCCATCCGCACCGTCGCGAGCAGGGCGCGGTGCTTCGGGTGGCCGCCGACGTAGGCGGCGACGCCCTTCCACAGGAGCGGCAGCGGCGCAAGGTGCCGCTGGTACTCGGGGCGCACGTAGACCTCGCCGAGCTCGAGCGCCCGGCCGAGCGCCGCGCGCATCGGCCGGCTGAGCTCGAAGGCGCCGGCGGTCGCGAGGCCACGCCGCCCGTGGCGCGAGAGGACCTGCGGCACGCTCGCGAGCCGCGCGCCGGCGACGACCTCGCGCGTGCGCGCATTCCAGACGAGGAGCTGCAGGGCCTCGCGCGCGCACGCGTCGACCGACGTCGTGCCGCTGCGCGGCTCCTCCGCGAGCGCCCGTGGCGGTTCGCGCAGCCGGGCGATCTCGGCGTGCAGTCGCGGCGCGTCCTCGCCCTTCAGCAGCAGCACGGCGAAATCCCCGCTGGCCGCGAGCCACGCCGACGGCGGCAGGCCCGCGACCTCGGTCGCGAGCGCCTCGACCTCGGCCGGGGCGAGCGGCGCGAGCGGCAGCGCGGACGGCCGCGGCGCCGAGCCGCGCCAGCACGCGAGCGCGTACAGCTGCAGCCGCAGGTGCTCCGTCAGCGCGCCGTCGCCGTCGATGGCGGCGAGCGCGGTGGCCGGCAGGCGCGGTCCCACGGTCACGGTGACGGTATGGCGGCGCTTGTTGAAGAGCTCGCGCGGCAGCAGCACCGTGCGGGCACGCGGGTGGACGAAGCCCGCGGCGTGGAACAGCGCGCTGTTGCTGCCATCGACGAACACCGGCACGACCGGCGCGCGGGCGAGATCGACCAGGCGCGCGATCGAGGGATGCCAGGGGCGATCCAGCGCCGTGCGCGTGACCGGGTCGAAGACCGAGACCTCGGGCGACGGAAAGACCAACAGCAGGCCATCGTCCTGCAGCCAGTGCAGCGCCCGGCGCAGCGCGCCGGCATTGCGCGCCGCCGCCGCGCGGCCGCCGAGCGCGTCGACCCCGAACACCGCCGGCGCGAATTCGGGCAGCTGGCCCAGGAGGTGGTGGCCGAGCACGCGCACGTCATCGCGGCGGGCGGCGAGCAGCGAGTACAGGTAGAGGCCCTCGATCCCGCCGTACGGATGGTTCGCGATGACGATCGCGGGACCCGACGCCGGAACCGACTCGAGCGCGCCGCGGACGCGAAAGCGCACGCCGAGCGCGGCCAGCGCGCGCGCCGCGAACTCGGCGGGCGAGCCGCCCGTCCCGAGGCGAGCGTACGTGCGGTGCAGGCGACGCAGGGACAGCAGTCCTTCGAGCGGTCGGGCGACGAGCGGGGCCAGCAGCCCCGGGAAATACCGGGCGAGCTTGGAATCGAGCCGGAAAACGTCGTACACGTTGGACGCCATACTTCGACCAGAACGCGAGCCGTCGGCCCGAGGATACTGATTCTCCATTACATTTTTTTTAAAACTACAATACAGACAGACGCTTGGGCGATAGCCTTGAAGCGGCCCCGTGCAAGCGGTCCTAAGCCGTCGTGCGGCAATGAGTTGGAGATCCCGCCATCACGGGCGGGCGGCGCCGCGGCGGGCGCGCCGGCCTGGCACCGGCGCCCGGGCAGGCACGGTGAGCGTGAGGGGTCGGCCGGCCGGGCCGGCGGGTCAGCCGAGCAGGCGGTGCACCGCGGTCGCGAACGCGCCCCGCCGGACGCGGGCCGGCGCCGGGCCGCGCGCTTCCGCCAGGTTGCCGAGGAACTGCCGGGTCGCGTTTTCCCACCGGTACTCGAGGGCCTGCGCGCGGCAGGCCGCGGGGTCGAGGCCGAGCGCGCCCTCGATCGCCGCCGCGAGGTCCTCGTTCAGGCAGCCCGTGACGCCGTGGCGCACGACGTCGATCGGGCCGGTCACCGGGTAGGCGGCGACCGGCACGCCGCAGGCCATCGCCTCGAGCATGACGAGGCCGAAGGTGTCCGTGCGGCTCGGAAACACGAAGCAGTCGGCGCCCGCGATCAGCGTCGCGAGCTCATCCCCGTACTTGAAGCCGGTGAACACGACCTCGGGGTAGCGGGCCTTCAGGTCCTCGAGCGCCGGGCCGCCACCGACGATGACCTTGGTGCCCGGCCGCTCGACGCGGCAGAAGTCCTCGATGCTCTTCTCGACCGCCACCCGCCCGGCATACAGCAGGATGGGGCCGGGGAACGGCAGCGGCGACTCCGGCCGCGGCCGGAAGAGCTCGGTGTCGACGCCGCGCGACCACAGCACGAGGTGGCGCATGCGGTTGCGCCTCAGCTCGCGGCGCATCTGCTTGGTGCCGACCATCGTGCGCACGGCGGCGCCATGGAAGGCGCGCAGGCCCGCGTAGCTCCACGCCTCCGGGATCGGATAGCGCGCACGCAGGTACTGCGGGAACTGCGTGTGGTACGAGGTCGTGAAGCGCAGGCCCTGGCGGCGGGCCGCCGCGTGCGCCGCGAAGCCCAGCGGTCCCTCGGTCGCGATGTGCAGGCAGTCGGGGCGCGTCGCCTCGAGCCAGCGTGCGACCCGCCGTCCCTGGAAGAGCGCGAGGCGGATCTCCGGGTACGACGGGCACGGGATCGTCGGCAGGCCCTCGGGCGTCATCAACGCGACCTCGTGGCCCAGCTCGCCGAGGCAGTGCGCGGTGCGGGTCAGCGTCGTGACGACGCCGTTGGTCTGCGGACGCCAGGCGTCGGTGACGATTGCGATCTTCATTCGGTGTGCAAGGCCTCAGGCGGCGGTATCGAGGGCGGGTGCCGGCTCGAGCGCCGGCTCCGGCGGCAGCGAGGCGACGAGCGGACGCGTGTCGGCGTGCGACGCCCAGTGGATCAGCGCGAGGCGGCCATTGCGGTCCTCGACCAGCGCGGAGCAGTGCTCGACCCAGTCGCCGTCGTTGCAGTAGCGCACGCCATCGACCTCGCGGATCTCGGGTCGGTGGATGTGGCCACAGATGACGCCGTCGAGGCCGTGGCGCAGCGCCGCGTGCGCGGCGGCGTGCTCGAAGCGCTCGATATAGAGGCGCGCGTCGGGCACCGACTGCTTGACCCAGGTGGCGAGCGACCAGTAGCCGAAGCCGAAGCGCCGGCGGATCGCCTGCACGCCGCGGCCGAGGAACAGGAAGATGTCGTACAGGCGCTCGCCGACGTGCTTCAGCAGTCCGCTGAACTTGACGGCGCCGTCGAAGTCATCGCCGTGCAGGACCAGGTAGCGCTCGCCGGCGGCGGTCTCGTGGATGAAGTCGCGGCGGATCTGGATGCCCGCCACCTCCGACCCGCAGAGCTCGCGAAAGCCCTCGTCGTGGTTGCCCGGCACGTAGATGACCTGCGTGCCCTTGCGCGACAGCGCGAGGATCGCCTTGAGGACGTCGTGGTGGGCGACCGGCCAGTAGATGCTGCGCTTGAGGCTCCACAGGTCGACGATGTCGCCGACCAGGACCAGCTGGTCCGCGTCGATGTGCGCGAGGAAATCGAGCAGGTACTCCGCCTGACAGCCGCGGAAGCCGAGATGCACGTCCGAGATGAACACGGTCCGCAGCGACAGGCGGGAACCGTTCGGGCCAGTGGCGGGGTTCATGGGCACCTCGTCTTCGCCGATGCCGCACTGTGGGCGAGGCAAATGACGGGCCCATGTCCCCCACAAGAACTATTTCTTACGAATAAGCAGCTTGCGAGTCTTCCCTATGAAGGCACGCGACCTAGCGCGCCAGACGGCGCGATTCGCCTCGGAATGCTGCGGCGCTCGCCCGCCGGGCCAGAAGGCCGGGTGGGCTCAGCTGGTCGCCGCGATCGGCGCGCGCGCCAGCACCCGGCGCACCGGGAAGTGGCAGAGAAAGCGGCTGCCGCGCCCTTCCTCGCTCTCGATCTCGAGCGTCGCGCCGTGGCGCTGCAGCGCGTGCTTGACGATCGCGAGGCCGAGCCCGGAGCCGCCCGTCGCGCGGGCCCGGCCGGGGTCGACCCGGTAGAAGCGCTCGGTGATGCGCGGCAGGTGCTCGCGCGCGATGCCGACGCCGGTGTCCTCGACCGAGAAGTGCCCGCCGCTGCCGTCGGTCCACCAGCGGATCGAGACGCGCCCGGCGGGCGGCGTGTACTTGACCGCGTTCGAGATCAGGTTCCAGAAGATCGAGTGGATCTCCTGCTCGGCGCCGAGCAGCTTGGCGTCCGAGTCGAGCGCGAGCTCGATCCGCTGCGGGCGGGCCTCGAGCGCCAGCACCTCGCGGCGCATCAGGGACAGCATGCCGGCGACGTCGACGAGTTCGTAGCCCGCCTCGCCGCTCGCCGCCTCGAGGCGCGACAGCTCGATCAGGGAGTCGACGACCGCGCGCATGCGCTCGGTCTGGCGGCGCATCTCCTCGAGCGGCCCCTTCCACGCGGGATCGATGGCCGGATCGTCGGCGAGCGTGTCGACGTACCCCGAGATCACGGTCAGCGGCGAGCGCAGCTCGTGCGAGGCGTTCGCGACGAAGTCCTTGCGCATCGCCTCGAGCCGGATCTGGCGCGTCACGTCGCGCACGAGCAGCAGCTGCTGCCCCGCGCCGTAGGCGACCACCTGCAGCAACAGGTGCGCCTGCGAGTCGACGACCGAGCGGATCACGACCGGCTGCAGGAAGTCACCGGCCGCCAGGTAGCGGCTGAAGTCCGGGTGGCGGACGAGGTTGTCGATGCGCTGGCCGTAGTCGACCTTGCGCCGCAGCTGCAGGAGCCGCGCGGCCGTGCGGTTGAACCACTGGATCTCGCGCTCGCCGCTCATGACGACGACGCCATCCGGCATCGCGGTCGTCATGCGCCGGAACTCGCGGAACAGCTGCACGATCCGCCGCTTGTGGAACTGCTTGCGCCGGTAGATGCGCATCACGAGCGCAACGACGTCACCCCACACGCCGTAGAAGTCGGGCGGCTCCTCGGTGCGTCGCTTGCGCAGCCATCGCTCGAGCCGGTACAGGCGCACGTAGCCGAGCGCGAGGTACGCGGCCAGCACGAGGATGACCGTGTACGAGACGTGCCCCAGCAGGTAGCCGACCGTCGCCGCGGCCACCAGCACGCCGATGAGGCGCGCCAGCGCGAATGACCAGGCGGGTGACATCGAGAGCTGTGGCCGGCGCCGCCCTAGAGCGGCCGGGTCGAGAAGCGATAGCCCGCGCCGCGCACGGTCTGGATGAACTTGTCGCAGTCGAAGCCTTCCAGCGCCTTGCGCAGGCGCCGGATGTGCACGTCGACTGTGCGCTCCTCGACGTACACATTACCGCCCCATACCCGGTCCAGCAATTGCGAGCGCGAGTAGACGCGCTCCGGGTGGGTCATGAAGAACGACAGCAGCCGGTACTCGGTCGGGCCGAGCGGCACCGTCGCCTCGCCGACCGTGACCCGGTGCCCGGCCGAGTCGAGCGTCATGGCGCCCGCCGCGACCACGTCCTCGGGCGCGGCCGCGGCCGAGCGGCGCATGACGGCGTTGATGCGCGCGAGCAGTTCCCGCGGCGAAAACGGCTTCGTGATGTAGTCGTCCGCCCCGCCCTCGAGGCCGTTGATCTTGTCCTGCTCCTCGGCGCGCGCGGTCAGCATGATGACCGGCACCTCGCGGGTTTCCTTGTCCTTCTTGAGCGCGCGCGTGAGTTCGAGGCCGCTCATGTCGGGCAGCATCCAGTCGATCAGCACGAGGTCCGGCCGGCGGTCGGCGATCCGGGCACGGGCCTCGCGCGTGTCCTCCGCCTCGACCACGTCGAACCCGGCGCGGCGCAGGCCGAACGCGACCATCTCGCGGATCGGGCGCTCGTCCTCGACGACCAGGATCTGGCGGCTGCTCATGGGTTTTGCACGCGGCACGAAGGGGATCCCCGTATTACAGCCGTGGATTATGACATTTCAATGACTTACGCCGCTCGAACGCCGCGGGCGTCATCGGCTTGTCATCGGCCGGGGGCACGGCTCGAACGCGTCGCGACGTCATTGCGCAGGTAGACGGGCTCGAGCTGCGTCGGCGGCACCGCCCGCCCGGCGCGCCACTCGGTGGCACCGAGGCGCGCGATCGTGCCGGCGTCCGGCAGCAGCTCGGCGTGGATGACCGTGGGCGCGAGCCGCGCGCCCAGCACCGGGTACGCCGACCAGCCGTGGCCGGCGCCCACCAGCCGCTCCCCGCCCGGCGGCGCCGGCACGGCCTCGGGCGCCGCGAGGCCCTCGGCGAGCAGCTCCGTGACGCCGCCCGGCCGCGCGACGACGAGACCCCAGTAGACCTCGCCCATCCGCGCATCGAGGCACGCGAGCGCGGCCGGCGCCGGTGTCTTTTCCAGCGCGCTCGCGCCGAGCGCCCAGAGATCGGAGACGGGCACGACGCGAAGTCCCGCGCCGAGCGCGAGCCCCTGCGCGAGGCTGACCGCGATGCGAACGCCGGTGAACGCGCCGGGACCGCGGCCGACCGCGAGCGCATCGAGCTCGGCGAGCTCGAGGCCCGCCTCGATGAGGAGCTCGTTGGCCATCGGCAGCAGGTGCTCGGCGTGGCCGCGGCCGAGCACGGCGCGGCGCACCGCGAGCCCGGCGTCCGTCAGCAGCGCCGCGCTGCAGGCCTCGGTCGCGGTGTCGAGCGCGAGCAGCCTCATCGCGCGATCGCGGGCGCCAGCGCGCCGAGGTGGTGGCGCAGGAAGGCGGCCGCCTCGGCGGCATCGCGCGTCACGGTCATCGGCGGCAGGCTCGCGAGGAAGGCGCGCCCGTAGCTGCGGGTCACGAGCCGCGGGTCGGCGAGCAGCACGACGCCGAAGTCGGCCGGGTCGCGGATCAGGCGGCCAACGCCCTGCTTGAGCGCGAGCACCGCCTGCGGCAGCTGGTAGTCCTTGAAGCCGTTGTGGCCCGTGCGCTTCAGGCCCTCGAGCCGGGCCTTCAGCACCGGGTCGTCGGGCGGGGCGAACGGCAGCTTGTCGATCACGACGAGCGACAGCGACGGACCGCGCACGTCGACGCCTTCCCAGAAGCTGCTGGTGCCGAGGAGCACCGCGTTGCCGAGCTCGCGGAAGCGTCGCAGCAGCACATCCCGCGGCGCCTCGCCCTGCACGAGCACGGGGAACGGGTCCGCGCTCGAGAGCTCGGCGCGCAGCACGCGCGCGCCCTCGGCGAGCGAGCGATGGCTCGTGAACAGCACGAAGCTGCGCCCGCCCGCGGCGCGGATGAGCGGCAGCGCCGCAGCGATCACGGCGGCCGTGTAGCCGGGCGCCGCCGGGTCCGGCAGACCGGCCGGCAGGTAGAGCCGCGACATCGACTCGTAGTCGAAGGGGCTCGGCAGCAGCAGCGTGCGCGCGCCTTCGGCACCGACGCGGCGGGTGAAGTGCGAGAAGTCGCTGCCGACCGCGAGCGTCGCCGAGGTGTACACCCACGCGCACGGCCGCGCCTCGACCTGCGCCTTCAGGCGCTCGGCGACCTCGAAGGGGGTGAACTCGAGGCTCCAGCTGCGCGCGCCCGTCTCGGCCCAGCGGATGCCCGTGTCCTCGCCGGGCTCGAGGATCCCGCCGAGGCGCTCGCCGGCCTCGCGCGCGCGCCGACCGCACTGGCGCACGCCCGCCGATTCGAGCGCCGGCGACTCGAAGGCCTCGGCGAGCGCGCCGAGCGCGGCGCGAAGGTCGGCGGCGCCTTCGGGCACGGCGTCCGGCAATGCTGCCCAGTCGATCCGATCGCCGAGGCCCGCGAGCGAGCGGCCGAGCGATTCGGTCGCGCGCTCGACCTCGGCCAGCAGCCCGCGGGCACCCGCCTCGAGCAGCCCCGCGCGGGTGAGTTCCGCGAGCGCGTCGCGGCCGAGCGCCTTGAGCGCGCGCTCGCCGACGCGCAGCCCGAAGAACTGCGCGGCGATCTCGGGGAACTGGTGCGCCTCGTCGAGGATCACGGCATCCGCCCCCGGCAGCAGCTCGCCGAAGCCTTCCTCCCGCAACGCCATGTCGGCGAGCAGCAGGTGGTGATTCACGACCACGAGCTGCGCAGCCTGCGCCTCGCGGCGCGCGCGCACCACGTGGCACGCGGCGAACTCCGGGCACGGCTGGCCGAGGCAGTTGTCGCGGGTCGAGGTCGCGACCGGCCAGATGGCGTCCTGCTCCGGGACCGACTCGAGCTCGCCGATGTCGCCGGCGATCGTCTGCCGACCCCAGCGCTCGATGCGGGCCAGCAGCCGGCGGCGGCTGCGGTCGAGGCCCTCGATCTCCGGGGCGGCGAGCGCGAGCGCGAGCCGGTGGCGGCACAGGTAGTTGGCGCGGCCCTTGAGCAGCGCCGTGCGCACCGGCTGGCCGAGCGCACGCGCGAGCAGCGGCAGGTCGCGGTGGAAGATCTGGTCCTGGAGCGTCCGGGTCGCGGTCGAGACGATCACGTGCCGGCCGCTGAACAGCGCCGGCACGAGGTACGCGAACGTCTTGCCGATGCCGGTGCCCGCCTCGACGACGAGCTGGCTGCGCGCATCGAGGGCATCCGCAACGGCCTCGGCCATCGCCTGCTGGTCGCGGCGCGGCCGGTAGCCGTCGAGCACGCGCGCGAGCGGACCCGAGCCGGCGAAGACGTCAGCGACCGAGGACACCGGCGGCGATTGGCACGGGCACGATCGCCATTATCCGGGTCCCAGACCGAAAAAGGGGCCGCGAGCGGCCCCGAGAGGATCGGCCGCGCAGGCGCGGCCCTTGACGACTCGATGCCGGGATCGGCTCGCCGCTCGGGGGGCCTAGCGCGACCGGGGCCGGAGGAAGCCGAAGAGGCCGCCGAGCGCGGACAAGAGCAGCGGTAGCGCCGCCGGCAGCGGCACCGGCGTGAACAGGATCGCCCCGCCATAGGCCGAGGAGCCGGCGGCCTCGCCGCGCACCTGCAGCTCGTACTGGACGCCCGGCGTCAGCGTGCCGGTGCCGAGCGAAAAGAACGACGAGCTGCCGACGTTGAGCGTGAACCAGGAGTCGACGACCGTGCCGCCGACCGGCGCGCCGATCGTCGGCGTCGGATTGCCGCTCACCATGATGATCCGCGCCTGCAGGTCCGTGAGGCTGGCGCCGGGCGCCGTCGGGATCGAAATCGCGGCGCCCGTCACCTGCGCGCCCGAGGTCGTGAAGTAGTAGTCGTCCTGGAAATTCCAGGTTCCGCCCGTCAGGTTGAAGTCGGTCCCGGTCGAGACCTGGCCGCTCGCGGGACCGCCGTTCAATGCGTTGCCGAACGCGAACGCCACCGACGGCGTGATCGGCGCATTCGCCGGCTGCGTGGAGTTCGTGACCGTCAGGGTCTGGCTCGCGCCCGTGCCGGCAGCCGTCACGGTGTCGCCGAGGTTGAGGATGGACGCCGCCGTCGCGGCGGTGGGCAGCGCCAGCAGGCCGGCGAGGAGCAAGGCAGGCGGCAATCGGCGACGTGGCATCGAGCTCCCCTTCGTTCGCACCCCCGGTCGCGTCGCGCTGGGCAACGGCCGGCCTTGGCGTTATGTTCACCCTCGGACCGTGACGCCGCCGTGACTTTTCAGTGAAGCCGCGACGGCCTCGGCCGCGGACCCGGCGCCCCGGCCACCGCCGCCTCAAGTTCGCCGCGCAGCCGGCCGCTATGGGGGACAGCCATGCCCTCGACAGCCTCCCTGCCCGATCGCCCCTCGGCCGTCCGCGTCCGCCGCGTGGTCGCGCTCGCGCTCATGACCGGCCTCGCCGTCGTGAACGGTGCCGGCGCCCCGCTCGCGGCGCCCGCCGCACGGACGTCCTTCGCCGTCGGCGCGACCGTGCTCGCGCATGCCGGGATCTCCGCGAAGACCGTGCCCGAGCTCCTCGAGCTCACCGCCCAGGACATCGAGCGCGGCTACGTCGACCGCCCCGCGGCCGCGCACTTCTCGATCATGAATACGAGCCCGGCGGGCTTTGCGCTCGACGTGCAGCCCTTCGGCAGCATGATTTCGGCGGTCGAGGTCGACGGGGCCGGCGCGCAGGCGGTCTTCGACGCCGGTGGCGGCAGCATCGTCGAGCGCGGCCAGCGCGGCCGCGGGATCGAGCTGCACTTGGGCTTTCGGCTGCTGATCGCGCCCGGCACGCCCCCCGGCCGCTACCCGTGGCCGATCGCCTTCAGCGTCCGGCCGCTCGCCGACTAGTCATTAATAAGTGACCGTGACGACGATCGTGTCGAGGTAGGCCCCGGCCGCGACGTCCTGGCCGGCCGGGATCTGCCCGTAGAGGACGCCGGTCGCCTGCTGCGTCGGGTTGCCGGTCGTCAGCGTCAGCGTTGCGACGCCGTAGAACGAGCCGCCGGTCCCGTCGCCCCACACCTGGTTGTAGGTCGTCCCGAAGTAGATGTTGTAGTTCAGCTTCTGCGCGCCCGAGACCATCGTGCGCGGCGAGTAGCTGCCCGAGGAGCCGGTGCTGAGCCGGACCTGCGGCGAGACGGTCGTCGTGCCGCCGCTCAGCAGCGTGCAGGTGACCGCGAGATTGCCGTTCGAGTCGAGCGCACTCCCGGAGAGCGGGTTGTAGATGCCGAACGCGGGCCCCGTCGCGCTGACGGTGCAGCTGACGGCGGCGTGCGCGGCCGGCGTCGCCCCGAGCGCGACGAGCCCGGCCAGCGCCCCGGCCACGACGCGACGCACGCTCATCGCGGCACGCTCCGGCAGCTGAGCGTCCCGAGGTCCGGCTGCACCTCGGCCGCCGGCGGCGCCGGCGCCTCGAAGTCGCACGCCTGGCCATCCCAGGTCACGTGGCCGGTCGAGGCCTCGGCGGCATTCGTCACGTACGTCATGCCGTCGAATGCTACCGGGAACTCCCCGCCCCGGAAGTGCACGAGCGCGCCCGCCGGCACCGGCGTTCCGGCCGCCGTCACCAGCCGGAACGTGGCGCCGTGGATGCGCGTGACCGGGAAGCGCGCGACGACCCCGCTGCGGTACGGCGGCGCGAGCACGATGCGCCGGCCGTTGATCTCGGTGTCGAGCGGCAGTTCTTCCGGCGCGACCCCGATGCGGTTGTCCTCGTAGGCGCGCAGGTTGTAGAGGAGCGCCCGGCCATCCGCGTCGGTGCGGCTGACCAGCTGGTTGTCGAGGTACACCGGCACGTCCGGGATGCCGCCCACGTCGACGATCCCGAAACTGCCACTGACCCGGCGGGTCGCGTTCAGCGCACCGTCGAGCAGCGTCGCGGCGCCGCTCGCAAACAGGCTCTGGCCGGTGATGCCCTGGTTGCGCGCCGCCTCCGCCTCGAGGTCGAGCGCGCGCCACTGGGCGCGGCCGTCGAGGTCGTAGTTGCCCGACGTCGCCCCGCCGACGCGCCAGCCATAGCCCGGCCCGACCGGCGGGTTCTCGAGGAGCGTTGCGTACACCTCGTTTTGCGGCGCGCCCGCGCCCGTGCCCGCGACCGCAGTCGACGTGAAGGCGCGTCGCGCGCCGAGGCCCATCGTGTAGGTCAGGTAGACGCTGCGCGAGGGCGTCGCGCCCGTCGTGTCGCTGAGCGTCAGGCTGAGCGAGGACTGCCCGCCGAGCGAGACGCTGTAGGCCGCGCTCACGGTCTGCTGCCCGGGCGCGTTCCAGTAGCTCGCGAAGACGCCCGCGAGCGCGAACGAGCCGCGGCCCGCGAGGTCGATGCTCGCCTGGGCGACCGTGCGCGCCTTGGGCACGAAGCCCGTGATCGAGGTGTCGGCCACCTGGCGGAAGGCCGCGCTCGCGTAGCTCGTGTTGAACACGAAGCTCGTGCGGCGCTCGCGGTGCTCCCAGCCGAGGCCGGCGAGGAAGCCGGTGCCGTTGGCGTTGCCGCCGCCGGCCACGGTGGCGGTCAGGATGCCGACGATGTCGATGCGCTTGGCGAAGTTGAGGCCGAGCGCGCGCGCATCGCCGGCCGCGAACTCCGCGTGGCCCTCCACGGTGAGCGAATCGCTGAGGCCGCGGCGGTAGGTGCCGGCCGCGTAGATGGGCCCGTAGTGGAAGCTCTCGAGCGCGTAGTTCTCGCGCTCGGGGCCGAGGTCGAGCGAGTACTGGCTGAGGCCGGGCGCGAGCAGCGAGACGCCGGAGTAGAAGCTCTGAGTCACGGTCTGCTCGCGGCCGAGGGCGTCGCGCACGACGACCCGCACGTCGCCCGCGCCCGACACCGCCGGCACGTTGTCGATCGTGAAGGGACCCGGCGGCACGGTCAGGCTCGAGACCCGCTGGTTGTTCACGAACACATCGACGGTCGAGGGCACGACCGCCGTCCCGCCGGTGGTCAGCAGCGGCGTCGTCAGCAGGTCGGGGCGGATCGCGAAGTTGCGCGCCCAGCGCAGACCGCCGAAGCGGACCGCGTTGCCCCAGCTGCCGGGGTCGCTGATCGAGTCGCCGACGTTCAGCGTCTCGAGGCGCTGGGCGAAGTCGTGCGTGAAGGTCGTGTCGAGGCGCACCGCGCCGCTCGTGCCGTCGGCGTCGCGCGCGACGCCGGAATTGATGAGCACGCCGGGCGCGCCGAAGATGCCGAGCTCGGCGAAGGCGCCGGTCGCGCTCGCGCCGGCGATGCGCTGCTCGGACAGCTGGTAGTTCAGGAACGCGCCGGGCTCGGCGTGCGTGAGGCCGGTCGCGCGCGTCGGCGCCGCCGCGAGCCGCGTGGTCGCGAACGCCTCCGGCGGCGCCTTGATGTTCACGTGCTGGGTCGTGGCGTCGAACTCGACCGCGAGCCGCGAGGCCGCGTACAGCGGAAAGAATCGCTTGCCGCCGGCCTCGACGCCGTCGCGCTCCGGGACCGTCAGGTTCAGCTTCGCGTAGTCGCCGGCCTCGAGGTACAGGTGCCCGGCAGCGTCGCGCAGCACGACCAGCGTCTCACCGCCCACGCGCGCGTTCACCGCCACCTCGAGCACCTCTTCGGTGAATCCGGGGGGCGCCGCGCCGAGCGCCGGGTGCGCGAACAGCGCGAGGGCGCACGCCAGAATATGGTATCTCGCCCGGCGGCCGGGGACAGCGCGTGAAGCAGGGTGTCGCACGCGCGCCTCGACCTAGAAATCAGGGAGCGGCGATGGCGACCTCGGCCGCAATCGCGCCGCCGTCGCCGTGACCGTTGATCCGCAGATGGTCGGCGCGCGGCGTGCCGGCCGGTGGCGTCAGCGACCAGTGGGTCTCGCTGCCGCCGAGTACGTAACGCGAGCCGCCGACCTTGACGAGCACTGCTGCGTCCGGCGAGGCCAGCTCGAAATCGGTGAACTGGAAGTGCGCGAGGCCGCGGTTCTGCGCCGCGAGCTCGAGTGTCCCGTCGGCCTTCCACGTCGCGCTGAACGCGAGGTCGGGTTTCGCCGCGGGTGCGACGAAGAACACCGGAATGCCGATCCTGAGTGCGACCTTCAGGCCGTTGAAGCCGGCCGGCGCCGCCTCCGGCACCTCTTCGAAGAACAGCCGGTACGGGCGCTCGCGATCCGCCTCGGGCGGCGCGCGCCGCGCGACGCGTACGATCTGGTCGGCGTGCGCAGGCACCGTGAACACCGGCGGTGTCACGATCAGCTCGCCCGTCGCCTCGTAGCGGTCGGCACCCTCGGGCTGCGACCAGCTGACCGGGCGCGCCTGGATCGTGACCGGCGCATCGCCATCATTGTGCAGCGTCAGCACGCCCGTGCCGTGCGAGCGATCCATCTCGAGCCGGATCGGCGCGATGTTGAAGGTGCTCGCGGCGGCGGGACCCGCCGCCGCGAGCAAACCCCCGAGGACGACGGCAGTGAGCCGTCCGAGCGGAGTCGTCAGCGCAGCCATGCGCAAGCTCTGCTCGCGCTGCTCAGTACGTCACGGTGACCGTGATCGTATCCGAGTAGGCGCCTGGCACCGCGTTCTGGTTGGTCGCGTTGTCCGGCAGCTGGCCGAACACGGTCAGCGCGTTCGCCGTCGCGATGCCGGAACCCGTGCCGGCCTGGGTGGCGGTCGTGCCCGTACCGTCGCCCCACACGGTCGCGTAGGTGTTGGTCGTGTAGAGGTTGTACTGCAGCGTGTTGGCGCCGTTCGCCAGCAGGCGCTGCGCGAGCGTGCCGCCCGTCGTCGTGCCCTTGTCGAGCGCCACCGTGTACGGCGTCGTCTTCGTGCAGTTCACGTTGACGGTCGTCGTGCCCGCTACATTGCCGGTGCCCGGCGTGTAGTTGCCGAAAGCGAGCGCCGCGGCGCTCACCGAGCAGGTCTTCAGGACGGTCGCGGTCACCTGGAAGGTCGTGGTGGCCGTGGCCGCCGTCGCCGAGGCACCCGCCACGAGGGCGGCACCGGCGGCGGTCGCGATCAGAATCTTGCGCATGACTACTCCTTGGATAGATTCGACGCATCACTGCGCCGTCGCGCCACCCCGGCCCGGGGGAGGACCGTGTGGCGCAATCGATTTTTCGGATTTGACAAGATTCGGTCGTGACGGCAGTCGCATATTGGACAGCGCGGGCTCAAGTACGCACGCGATCTGCCGATCTCTTCGCATTTACTCCGGCGCTGAAACGTGCGTCGTGTCGCATTCGGGACCGCGCATCGGGCGCTCCGGCAGCCGTGCCAGCCGCGTCGCATTTGACATAGTGGGGGCGGCGGCCGCCCACGACCGACCCCGCCTGCTGCGTCGCGTCAGGTCGCGGCTCGTATAATCCGGGGCCCGGCCGGTCGCGCCCCAACGAGATCCGAGATGGCCACTCAGCCCGTCAGTCCGGTCACCGGCGTCCGCGCGCCGGCGAGCCTCGAGGCGTGGGTCGACGAAGTCCGCGCGCTCGCCCAGCCCGCCCGCGTGCACTGGTGCGACGGGAGCGCCGCCGAGGCGGCCGCACTGACGCAGGAGCTGGTACAGCGCGGCGAGCTGCGGCCGCTCAATCCCGCGACCTTCCCGCGCAGCTACCTCGCGCGCTCGAACCCGAACGACGTCGCGCGCGTCGAGCACCTGACCTTCGTCTGCACGCGCAACGAGCAGGACGCCGGCCCGAACAACCACTGGATGGCCCCCGACGCCGCCCACCGCAAGATGGACGCGCTGTTCCAGGGCGCGATGCGCGGCCGCACGCTGTACGTCGTGCCGTACTGCATGGGGCCGATCGACTCGCCGTATGCGCGCTGCGGCGTCGAGATCACCGACAGCGCCTACGTCGTGCTCAACATGCGGCTCATGACCCGCATGGGCAACGAGGCGCTCGCGCGCATCGCGAAGGACGGCAAGTTCGTGCGCGGCCTGCACTCGACCGGCGAGCTCGACCCGGAGCGCCGCTTCATCATGCACTTCCCGGAGGAGCTCACGATCAAGAGCTTCGGCTCCGGCTACGGCGGCAATGCGCTGCTCGGCAAGAAGTGCCATGCGCTTCGCATCGCGAGCTGGCAGGCGCGCGACGAGGGCTGGCTCGCCGAGCACATGCTGCTGGTCGCGCTCGACTCACCGCGCGGCGAGACGCGCTACGTCGCGGCCGCCTTCCCCTCCGCCTGCGGCAAGACCAACCTCGCGATGCTGATCCCGCCGGCCGCGCTCGCCGGCTGGACGGTGCGCACGATCGGCGATGACATCGCCTGGCTGCACCCCGGTGCGGACGGCCGCTTGTACGCGATCAACCCCGAGGCCGGCTACTTCGGCGTCGCGCCGGGCACGAGCCTCAAGAGCAACCGCAACGCCTACGAGATGATCCGGCGCGACACGATCTTCACGAACGTGGCGCTGACCGCTGGCAACGAGCCCTGGTGGGACGGCGCCGAGGGCGGTCCGCCGGTCACCGACTGGCAGGGCCGGCCCTTCGACGCCGCGCGCGGTCCCGCTGCGCACCCGAACGCGCGCTTCACGGTGTCGGCGCGCCAGAACCCGCGCTATGCGCGCGAGGCCGACGCGCCGGCCGGCGTGCCGATCGACGCGATCATCTTCGGCGGCCGGCGCCGCGCGCTCGCGCCGCTCGTCTACGAGGCGCGCAGCTGGAGCCACGGCGTGCTGGTCGGCGCGGGCGTCGCCTCCGAGACGACCGCCGCGGCCGCGGGCCAGGTCGGCGTCCTGCGGCGCGACCCGATGGCGATGAAACCCTTTGCCGGCTACAACTTCGGCGACTACTGGCGGCACTGGCTCGCGGTTGGCGCGCGCCTCACGCAGCCGCCGCGGATCTTCCACGTCAACTGGTTCCGCCAGGACGCGCAGGGCAAGTTCCTGTGGCCGGGCTTCGGCGAGAACCTGCGCGTGCTCGAGTGGGTCCTCGACCGCGTCGCCGGCCGCGCGGCCGCGGCCGATACGCCGATCGGCTTCATGCCGGAGCCGAAGGACCTCGACCTCAACGGCCTCGCGCTCGGCGAGCACGCGCTCGCGGAGCTCTTCAGCGTCGACCGCGATGCCTGGCGGGACGAGCTGACAAGCCTCGGGACGGAGTTCGCGAAGTACGGCGAGCGCCTGCCGGCCGCCCTTACGCGCGAGCTCGAGGACCTGCGCGCCCGCCTCGGCTGAGGCGACTCAGTCCTCGCAGACGAAGCGGATCGTCTGCAGCGAGTCGCGCTCGGGCGCACGTCCGAGCCCGATCAGTCCCTCGCCGCTGATCGGCATCGCGTCGCGGCGGATGAACTGCTCGTCGCCGCTCATCGCGTGCACGAAGGTGCCGTTCGTGCTCTGGTCGATCAGCATGAAGCGCGCCTTGTTGGCCTCGATGCGCGCGTGCAGCCGCGAGATCAGGTTGCCCTTGATGATGATGTCGTTGTCCTCCGCGCGCCCGATCGTAATCAGCGAGCGGTTGTCGTCGAGCACCAGCTCCTCGCCCTGGAAGCGCAGCCGCAGCCGCCGCGGCCGGACCTGCTCGCGGTTCGCGAGCGCGATCGCGGGCAGCATGCTGGTCACGTCCTCGGTCTGCCACAGCACCTCGTAGAGCGCGACCTCGTGGCTGCGGCCCTTGAGGGTCGCGACGTCGATCTGGCGCACCGCGGCGCGCCAGTCGGGCGAGAGCTTCTCGACCATCGTGATCGTCGTCATGACCTGGCCGGCCTTGGCCTGGCTCGTCATGCGGTTGGCGGTGTGCACGGCGGCGCCGAACACGTCGCGATTCTCGAGCACGACCGGGCCGAAGTGGCAGCCGATCCGGATCGAGACGTGGGCGAGGTCGTTCTGCAGGCCCGGGTGCGCCGAGATCGCGCGCTGCATCTGGTTCGCGGCGTTGACGGCCTGGTCGGCCGTCGGGAAGGTCGACATGACCTCATCGCCCATCGTCTTGATGACGGTGCCGCCCTGCTGCTCGGTGGCGTTCTTCATCGTTTCGATGCAGATCCCGACCATCTCGCGGGCCTTCGCATCGCCGAGCTTCTCGTACAGCATCGTGCTGCCGACGACGTCGGCGAACAGGATGGCGAGCTCGATGTCCTTATTCATAGCTCGGCCAATTATATACGACTTGTCATAACGGCCCGGCGCGGCCCGCGACCGCGAGGGCCTGCGCGGGCGGCGCGCCGGCCCGCGGGCCCTCCGCCGCGCGGCACGCGGAGTCGAGGACCCGGCCATCGGCGCCCTCGCGCCGGCTGAGCTCGCTGAGCGTGCGCCGCCAGGCGCGCGCGCCGGGACGGCCGGCGTAGAGTCCGAGCAGGTGGCGCGTGATCGCGTGCAGGCGCGTGCCGCGCGCGAGCTCGCGCTCGACGTAGGGACGCAGCCGCGCCACCACGTCCGCCGGCGCGGGCGCGGCGGGCGCCGAGGGCCACGCGAGGCGCGCCATGGCCGCGAACGCGTACGGATTGTGGTACGCCTCGCGGCCGACCATGACGCCGTCGACGCGCGCCCACTGCGCCTCGGCCGCGGCGGCGGTGCGAATGCCGCCGTTGATCACGATCTCGAGCTGCGGGCGCGCCGCCTTGAGCCGCCACACCTTCTCGTACTGCAGCGGCGGAATCTCCCGGTTCTCGCGCGGGCTCAGCCCCTGCAGGATCGCCTTGCGCGCATGCACGATGAACGTGCGGCAGCCGGCCGCGCTGACCTGGTCGACGAATCCCTCGAGAAACTCGTAGCCGTCGGCGTCGTCGATGCCGATGCGGCACTTGACGGTGACCGGCAGGTCGACCGCCGCCCGCATCGCGGCGACGCACTCCGCGACCAGCGCCGGGCGGGCCATCAGGCACGCGCCGAAGCTCGCGTTCTGCACGCGGTCGCTCGGGCAGCCGACGTTGAGGTTGATCTCGTCGTACCCTGACGCCGCACCGCTGCGGGCGGCAGCCGCGAGCAGCGCGGGCTCGCTGCCGCCGAGCTGCAGTGCGAGCGGGTGCTCGCTCGGGTCGTACTCGAGGAGCCGCGCCCGGTCGCCGCGCACGATCGCCTGGGCGACGATCATCTCGGTGTAGAGGAGCGCGTGCGGCGCGAGCACGCGCAGGAAATGCCGGAAGTGCCGATCCGACCAGTCCATCATCGGAGCGACACTAAGTTTATGTTCTAACATATTGTATTTATTATATTTCACGCGCGACTTTTCGTCGAGTTCCCTGCTCGCGGCCGAAGCTTGCCCGCCCGCGCCGGCGACGCGGCCGGGGCCCGGCCAGTGTAAGTCCGGCACGCCGTGACCGCGACCCGGCCGCCCGGGGCCCCGGACGGCACGGGCGGGCGGGCGGACTCGCGACGCTATACTGCCGGCGGCGACGAGATCCGCATCCGCCGGCGGCAGCGAGGCCCTACGAGCATCACCCCGCAGAAGGCCGAAGCGGCGATCGCGGCGCTGGTCACCGCCCTCCCCGTCGAGCCGCGGCCGCTCGCCGCGGCGCTCGGCGGCACGCTGCGCCAGGACGTGTTCGCCGAGCGCGACAACCCGCCGTTCGATCGCGTCTGCATGGACGGCATCGCAGTCGCGAACCGCGCGCTCGAGCGCGGCCACCGCTCGTTCCGCATCACCGGCCTGCAGCGGGCGGGCACCGAACCGACCACGCTCGCCGATCCGGACGGGGCGATCGAGGTCATGACCGGCGCGGTCCTGCCGGCCGGCACCGACTGCGTGATCCCGGTCGAGGAGTACGAGCAGGTCGGGGACCGGGTGACGCTGCGCGGGGAGGCGCAGGGCGGCACCTACCGCAACGTCCAGCGCCGGGGCTCCGACGGCCCGCGTGGGACGCGGATGCTGCGGGCGGGCGTGCGGCTCGGGGCGCCGGAGCTCGCCGTGGTCGCATCGGCCGGCCTCGCGCAGGTCGAGATCAGCCGGCAGCCGGCGATCGCGGTCGTCTCGACGGGCGATGAGCTCATCGACCCGGGCCGGCCGATCGCCGACCACCAGGTGCGCCGCTCCAACGCCTATGCGATCGCCGCGGCACTGCGCGCCCATGGCTTCGAGCGCCTCCACGACGACCACCTGCTCGATGACGCCGTGCAACTGCGCGAGCGCCTCGCGCGGATCCTCGCGGAGCACGACGTGCTCGTGCTGAGCGGCGGCGTCTCGAAGGGCAAGTTCGACCTCGTGCCCGAGGTGCTGCGCGAGCTCGGCGTGCGCGAGGTATTCCACCGCGTGGCGCAGCGGCCGGGCATGCCGATGTGGTTCGGCACGACGGGCGCCGGCCGGCTTGTGTTCGGACTCCCGGGCAACCCGGTCTCGACGCTGATCTGCCTCGTCCGCTACGCGCTGCCCGCCCTCACCGCGGCGACCGGCGCAACGCCGGCGCCGCCGGAGCCGATCGCGCTGGCCGCGGCCACCCGCGCCCACCGAGCGCTGGCGCTCTTCGTGCCGGCCCGCGTGCAGACGGCGGCCGACGGGAGCCGGCGCGTCGTGCCGCACGCGACGAGCGGCTCCGGCGACTTTCTCGGGCTCGCCGGCACGGACGGCTTCGTCGAGCTGGCGCCCGCGCCGGCCGACGTGGCTGCGGGCACGGTCGTGCCCTTCTATCGCTGGTAGCGCGGGCGCCGGCGGCCCATGCGTGTCCTCGGCATCATCGGCTGGAGCGGCGCCGGCAAGACCACGCTGATCGTGCGGCTGATCCCGGTGCTGGCCGGCCAGGGCCTGAAGGTCGCGACCGTCAAGCACGCGCACCACGCCTTCGACGTCGACGTGCCGGGCAAGGACTCCTACGAGCACCGCCAGGCCGGCGCGTGCGAGGTGCTCGTCTGCTCGGCGGTGCGCTGGGCGCAGATGCACGAGTTGCGCGGCGCGCCGCAGCCGACGCTGGCCGAGCTGCTGGCGCGGATCTCGCCCTGCGACCTGGTGCTGATCGAGGGCTTCAAGCGCGAGGCGCACCCGAAGCTCGAAGTGTTCCGGCCGGCGCTCGGTCAGCCGCCGCTCTACCCCGGGGACCCGAGCGTGGTTGCCGTCGCGAGCGATGCAGCGTTGCCCGGGCTCGCGCTGCCGCTCGTCGACCTCAACGATCCGGCGGCGGTCGCGAGGCTCGCGCTCGGCGTCGCCCAGCCGCTGAGCGCCGTCCGGGCCGCGCTCGCCCCCGCGACGCGGCCCTCGAGCCGCTAGGCCCCAGGGGGACCCGCCGCGGGCGGCTACACGCCGGCCAGCGACTGCGCGACGAGGCCACCGAGCGCGGAGAACGCGACCACGGCGACCGGCGCGGCACCGCCTCGCATCAGCCAGGCGGCACCGAGCGCCGCGATCGCGAGGTCGGTCGCGCCGCCGATGGCGGACGCCGCGATCGGGCTGACGAGCGCCGCGGCCAGGACGCCGACGACCGCCGCGTTGGCCCCGGCGATGGCGCCGCGCGCGGCCGGCTGGCGCCGAAGCTGCGCCCAGAAGGGCACGGCGGCGACGAGCGCGAGGATGCCCGGCAGGAAGATCCCGGCGAGCGCGAGCAGCGCGCCGCCGGCGCCGCCGGGCGGCACGTGCGCGAGCGCTCCGAGGTAGGCGGCGAAGCTGAACAGGGGCCCGGGAAGCGCCTGGGCGGCACCGTAGCCGGCGAGGAAATCGCCCTCCGGCAGCCAGCCGGGCGGGACGACGGCCTCGCGCAGCAGCGGCAGCACGACGTGCCCGCCGCCGAACACGAGCGCGCCGGCGCGATAGCACGCCGCGAAGAGCCCAAGCCCCGCCACGCGGGTGGCGAGCAGCGGCAATACCACCAGCAGCGCCGCGTAGGCGCCGAGGGCCGCCCACCCGGTGCGCGGTGCGATCGGCAACCCGGGCGCGAGCGGCGCGTCCGTGGCCCGCAGGTCGCGCAGCCGAAGGCCGACGAGCGCGCCGCCCGCGATCGCCGCGAGCTGCGCGAGGCCGGACCCGGCGAGCAGCACGAGCAGCGCCGCCGCCACCGCGACGAGCGCATGGCCCCGGTCGGCACAGTGCGCCCGCGCCATGCCGGTGACCGCCTGCAGCACGACGGCGACCGCGGCGAGGCCGAGGCCATGCACGAGCGCGCCGCCCGCGGGCGTCGCGAAGCGCGGCGCGAGCAGCGCGAACGCGAGCATCGCCGCCGCCGACGGCGCCGTGAAGGCGAGCCACGCCGCGAGCGCCCCGCCCCACCCGGCGCGGCCGAGACCGACGCAGATGCCCACCTGGCTGCTGGTGGGGCCCGGCAGGAACTGGCAGAGCGCGACCGTCTCGGAGAACGCTGCTTCGCCGAGCCAGCGCCGGCGCACGACGAACTCGTGGCGGAAATAGCCGAGGTGGGCGATCGGCCCGCCGAAGCTGGTGAGCCCGAGCTTGAGGAACGCGCGCCCGACCTCGAGCGCCGAGCCGGTGCGCCGGCCGCCCTCGTTCACCGGGCGTCGCCCCGGGCCGGCGGCCGCCTCAATCGAGGCCGCTCGCCGTTTCCTTGATGAGCCAGTCGACGACCGCGATCAGCGCCTCGCGCTCGCTCGCGCCGTGCGACTTCGCCTCGTCGTAGACGCGCACCTGGCGGTGCGCGCTCGTGCCGCGCTTCAGGATCGTGCGCGCGTGCTCGACCTCGCCGAGGCAGCCGAGCGCCTCGGCATCCTCGCGGATCATCTCGAGCAGCTCATCGAGCAGTTGCGCCGCCGGCACCAGCACGCCGCGCGCGAGGTCGAGGAGCCCTTCGTCCGAGCCGTAGCGCATCGCCCGCCAGCGGTTCTCGGTCAGCAGCATCGCCGGGTAGGTGCGCCACTGCTGGTTGCGGATGCGCAGGCGGTAGAGCATGCGCAGCGTCGACTGCACCAGCGCCGCGAGGCAGGCGGAGTCCTCGACGCTCGTGCAGCAGTCCATGATCCGCGTCTCGAGCGTCGGATAGCGCCAGCTGGGCCTCAGGTCCCACCAAATCTTGGTCGTGTCCTGGATGAGCCCGGTCTTGATCAGCATGTCGATGTGGCGCTGGTACTCGCCCCAGCTCGCAAAGCGCTCCGGGAGCCCGGTGCGCGGCAGCGCGCTGAAGATCGTCAGGCGGAAGGACTTGAAGCCGGTCTGCTCCCCCTCCCAGAACGGCGAGGACGAGGACAGCGACAGGAAGTGCGGCAGGAAATACGCCAGCTGGTTCATGAGGTCGATGCGCTGCTCGTTGTCGGCGAGCCCGACGTGCACGTGCATGCCGCAGATCAGCATCCGCCGCGCCGCCGCCTGCATCTCCTGCGCGAGCGCGACGTAGCGGTCCTTGTCGGTGTGCTTCTGCATGATCGTGCGCGCGAACGGGTGGGTCGAGGCGGCGATCGGCGCGAGCCCGTGGCGGCGCGCGACCTCGACGACCGTCTTGCGCAGTCGCTTGAGGTCGGCCTTCGCGGTCGGCACGGTCCTCGCGACCTTGGTGCCGACCTCGATCTGCGAGCGCAGGAACTCGGGGCTCACCTGCCCGCCGCACAGGTCGATGCACTCCTCGATCAGCGTGTGCGGCGGGTCGTTCGCCAGGTCGCGGGTCGAGAGGTCGACGAGCAGGTACTCCTCCTCGATGCCGAGTGTGAACGGCGGATCCATGCTCATGTCAGCCCCCCGTCGCCCGCGGCTCGCGGGCATCGCGAATCCGGTACAAAGCGTCCTCGGCGAGGATCGCGCCGAGCGCGCGGCCGAGGATGTCGGCCCAGCGGCCGACCCCGGCGGGCGTGCCGAGCTCGTCCTGACGCACCTCGATGCACACGTGCGGCAGTCCCGCGCTCTCGGCATGACGGTCGACCGTGTAGTCGGCGGGATGGCGCCCCGAGTACGGTTCGTTGTCGCCGACGACGAGGCCGGGCTCGGCGCGCAGCCGCTCGAGCAGCGGCAGCGGGATGCGACCGTCCTGGTCCCACAGCACCCCGATGTGCCAGGGCCGCGCCTGGCCACCCATCGAGGGCGTGAAGCTGTGCACGGCGACGAGCGCCGGCACCTCGCCGCGACGGCGCACGTCGCGCAGCCGTTGCGCGATCGCCTTGTGGTACGGCTCGTAGCAGGCCGCGGCCCGCGCGCGGATCGCCTCGGGCGACAGGCCCACGTTGCCGGGGACCGGGTCGCCGTCCGAGACCGTCAGGAAGCAGGACGGATCCTCGAGCCGGCGATTGCAGTCGATGACGAGGCGCGAGTAGCCGGCGAGCACGGCCGGCGCCCGCAACCGGTCGCTCAGCGCCCGGGCGAGGTCGGCCGCGCCGATGTCCCAGGCGATGTGCCGGCGGCTCGCCGCGTCGGCGAGCCCGAGCCCGCCGAGCGCGGCCGGTATCGCCCGGCTCGCGTGGTCGCAGACGATCAGCAGCCGGCTCACCCGCTCCGGGTGGTAGATCTCGTACGGCGGCGGGTCGGCGGGGCCAATGAGCGGAGCAGCGGCGCCCGCCGCGGTCGCGGCGCGGGCAAGCGGAGAACGGCTATCGGGGACGGGCAACGGGACCTTCGCTTGTCGTCGCGGCCGCGCGGCCGCTGACAGCGATTGTAGACGAGCGCCCGGCGCGGCGTCAGCGCACGCCGCCGCGCCGCGCGGCGCTCAGCCGCCGCCGGAACGACGGGGGCCGCGTGCTCCGGCGGCGCCTCGCGCCGAGGGGACGCGCGTGCGAGCGCCAACGGCGTGGCGCGCCGGGCGGGAACCGTCGCGGCGTGCGCCCGCGTCGTCCCGCGCGGCGCCCCGTCGCCTATCCGGCCGACTGGTACGCGAACGTGACGAGTTCATCGGCCGGGCCCTGCTGGGACATCTCGGGCTGGTAGGCGCTGACCAGCGCATTGTGGAGCACGACCTGGCCGGTCACGACGCCCGCTTTGTAGATCGTGATCGTCACCGTCGAGAACGCCGTCTGGCGGCTGAACGCGTCCGCGAAGAGCGCGTTGTTCTTCGAGTCGAGCGGCGTGCGGACGCTCATGAGGCCGACGTAGGGCGACGCGCTCCCCGGGCGCCCCAGCGGCTGGGTGGGCGTGCTGAAGCTCCAGCTGAGCGCCGCGAAGCTCATGGGCGCGACCACGGTGCCGGGCGGCGGATTGGCGATGACGCACGTCACGACGTTTCCGGTGTATGCGGGTGTCGCGGGCTGTGGAGCGGGCTGCATCGGCGCGGGCATCGTGCCCGGAGGGCGCGCGACCGGTCCCGTCACCACCTGCGCCTCCGCCGTGAGCGCCAGTGCCGCGAGCGCCGCGAGGCCGATCAATCCGCTGGGAAGTCGCCGAGTCATTGGGAGTTCTCCTTTCACCGCGCGAGCGGTCGGGGCGCGCCGAAGGCACGTGTCCGCCCGACGCTGCGCTTCGCGCGCACGGTCGGTTGTCGGCTACTACAAGTTGATATACCGAATGCCCTGGAACACGAGAGTGAACTGATTCATCCCCGCGTTCTGCGCGTTGTAGTACGACCGGAACGCCATCAGGTACGAATTGGTCAGTGTGAACTGCATGTACGGTTTGCCGTTCAAGTATTTCGTCATGATGATGGTCGGAAAGACCTGCTTTTGCGCGGCAGCCTGCTGCAGCGCCGCGCTCATGCCGTCGGCGTAGCGCGTGACCGCCATCGGTTGGATCTGGTTCGACCCCGGAATGGCCGTCCCTCCTTGGACGTCGACGGCGGCGACGTTCCACGCCGGTGCTGCCGGGTTGCCGGGCAGCGTGAAGACCAGCGTGTACGGTGGCGCATAGACAGTCGGCGGCGCGGGCGCGGTCGGCATGACGGTTGTCGGTGCCGTCGTCACCGGCACTTGCGCCTGCCCCTCACCCGAGACCGCGCACGCGAGCGCGAGGCCCGCGGCGAATCGAATCATGAGTGCCTTCATCTGGAGTCCCTCCCGTTGGATGAATCGATTCAGCCCCTGGCCGCCGCGCGCACCTGAAACCGCGGCTCACCGCCGCGCGCCGCTGACTTCGGCGGATACCTCATCGATGGTGGATCGTGATGCTGGTCTCGCGCGGCGCGAGATGACCGGCGGCGAGCTCCTGGCTGCTGACCGGATCGAGCGCGAATCCGGTACTGCCATCCATCGTGGCCTTCACGATGTTGCGCGTGCCGAGCCCGGGTGGCGCCGGCGTCGCGGAGCACGCGCCGATCGGCACGCCGCTGCCGACCGGCGCGTCCGTGGCCTTGACGATGTTGCGCGTCGCGGTGACAAGCTCGGGAGAACTGCACGGCTCGAGCACGAGCCGAAGTGCCTCATCGCCCGCCGGGTCGGTCAGCTGGTACGGTCCGAGCTTCGCAAGCTCGCCGCCCGCGAGCGTCAGCGTTTCGATCGGAAGTACCTCGCCGGTCGGCGAGACGTTCAGCACCCGCACGCGGCCCGGCAGCGAAGGCCGGTAGTAGACGAGGAAGCGCTCACCGGTGTGGAACACATAGCTGCCAGGATCGACGGTCGTTTCGACGCCGGTCGGCGCGATCACGTGCACCTCGAAGGCGATCCCGGCATAGAGCGTGGGCGCCACCGGCACCGGCATCGCCGGCGCGGATCCGGGCAGGCCCGCGGCCGCGCCCGCGGACGAAGGAGCGGGCGACGCGTTCGGCCATTGCGGCGCTGGCGGGGCGATCGGCACACCGGTCGCGCCGGGCGCGGGCCACGCGCCGGGCGGCGGGCCGTATCCGGGCATGCTCGCCGACGGCATCGCCGGCGGCGGCCAGCCGCCGCCGGCGGACGGCGGCGGATATCCGGGCGGCACTTGCGACGGTGCGCCCGGCGGGCCGGTCATGAGCCCCGGCGGCACGCCGGTGCCCGGGAGCGCGCCGGGCATGCCGGGGATGCCGCCCATGCCCACGGCCGGCGGCGGAGCCCAACCGGCCGTGCCCAGCTTCTGGCCGATCGGGCCGTTGGTGAACCAGTTCGTGATGCCCTGGTTGAGGCTGCCGACGAACGTCGAGCCGACCGACTTCGCGATCATGGCGAGCGCGCCGGCGAACAGGAAGCGCGGCGAGGCACCGGCCGGCGCCGCCGGGTCGTAGGCAGTGCCCGGCATGGGCGGCACGGCACCCGGCACGGCGCCGGGCGGCGACGCGGCGGGAGGTCCCGGCGGTGCGCCCGGCGGCACCGGCTGCTGCGCGAGCGCGCCCGTCGCGGCGAGCAGCAGCGCGATTGCGGCGAGTGCGTGCCGTGCGCGAGGGGAAGCCGGGAGTGGATCGTTCATCGCTCGCTCCTTGGATCGGCGGCCGAGATTCAATACACCGCGAAGTCGAAGTCCAGGTTCTCGCGCCGCACGGTCGGATTCTGCGCACCGCGCGTGAGCCGCCGAACCTCGCCGAGCACGTAGGCCTGCAGCTCCGTCACCGAGACGACGCCGTCGCCGTTTCGGTCGGCCTGCCCGCCGATCAGGCCCTGCAGCACGGCGTAGGTGAATACCCCGTTGTGCCACTGCTCGCCCTCGAGGCTGTACTCGTTGCCGCTCGAGCTCGAGATCACGACCGCGCCCGTGCCGCGGCGCAGGTCCGCGAACAGGTCCTGCTGCACGGCCAGCGACTCGGTCGGCGCGGAGGCTGCCGGCATCGCGCCCGCGACCGGGACGATGTTGCGCGCCGCCTTGTACTCGCGCATCGTCACTCGGTCGCCGCCCTCGGTGCTCGCGAGCGTGCGCACCTCGTCCCGATCAATCTCGCCCGAGAAGCAGGTGTCGACGAGGAGCACCTTGCGCAGCGGCGCGATGCCGTCCAGCAGGTCCTCGAAGTCCTCGAACGGCAGGCCGGCCGCCGCCGGGTCGTCCGCGTCGATGTCCCACGTGCCGTAGTAGTAGTTCTGGTGGTCGTCGACGATGCCGTGGCCGGCGGCGAAGATGACGACGAGGTCCTGGCGGCGCGCCGCCCGCAACCAGTCCTTGGCCGCCCGGATGCCGGCGCGTGTCGCGTCGGCGTCGGTGACGACCCGCACGTGCACGTCGCGGTGCGCGCCGTGGCGTCCATCCAGCGCGCGGAAGGCCTGCGCGAGGTCGGTCGCGTCCTTCGCCGCAAAACGCAGCGCGTAGTGCGGGTTTCGATACGCGCTGACGCCGATCGCGACGACCCAGACGTCCCACGGCTCGGGGTCCGCGCTCGAGGTCGTGTACAGGGTTCGGCGCAGTGATTCCGCGCCCTGCCGGTTGAGCACCGACACCTGCACCTTGTTGTGACCCGGGCTCAGCGGCACCTCGAGAGCGCGCTCCGCGACGTGCACGTCGCCCGCGATCGCCATGCCGGCCGCGCCGAAGACCGGCACGTCGTTCACGTACAGGTTGAGCCGATCGAGGGCGACCTGCTCGTCCGTCGCCCGCACGCGGATCGTAATCGCCGCGGACTCGGTCGCGACGGGCAGTGCGCCGCTCAGCACCTCGACGGTCGGCAGGTGCAACTCGGCCTCGGCGACGGCCGAGGAGAACCCCATCTTGCGCAGGCGCTTCTCGTACGCGCGTGTGTAGCCGGCGATGAGCGGCGGTGGCGCGAGGCCGAGACGCAGCATCAGGACGTCCGGGCGGTTGAAGCGCAGATCGAACTGCTCGAAGGGGAACAGCTCGTCGTTGCGACGGAAGGCGACGCCCTGCAGCTGGGCGCGGGAGACGCGGTAGTAGCGGTCGGGCGTCACGTCGACGAAGTCCTCGCGCCCGACCGCGTACAGCGCCGCCGCCTCGCCGCCCGTGCCGAGCGACCAGATCCTGAGCGCGCCGTCGCGCCCGCCGCTGACCAGTCGTCGACCGTCCGCGGAAAACGCCAGTGCGCTCACCTCGCTCGTGTGGCCGGCAAGCTCGGCGAGCGGCGCACCGCTCGCGAGGTCGGTGAGGCGGATCCGCGCGCCGTAGGCACGCGCCGCGAGCCTTCCGTCGGCGCTCAGCGCCGCCGCACGCGACGGCGCCATCTCCATCTGCGCGAGCAGCGCCATCGGGTCCATCGTCATCGGGTTGCGCGCCGAGGGCCCGCCGACGCGGACCTCCTGCCCGCTCTGCAGGTCCCAAAGGCGCTGGCCGTAGGTGCCGGAGGCGAGCAGCACGCGGCCGTTCGGGCTGAACGCGAGTCCGGTGGCGCCGTTGCGCTGCGGGTTGAAGGCCTGAAAGCCCTCGGCCGGGTCGAACATCGGCGGCAGGCCGGCCTTCGGTGCCGGTGTCGCGCGCGCGAGGCGCCCCAGCAGCTTACCGGTCCCAAGGTCCCAGACCGCGAGCTCGCTGGCGCGCCCGATGGCCGCGACCGCGCCGTCGGGCCGCAGCGCGAGCGCCTGCACCCGGTCGGCCGACATCATCAGTTCGAGCTCGCTGGTCGCCGGCGCCGCGGCCGCCGGCGTCGGCGCGGTCGCCGCGGCAGCGCCCCGCGGCCCGCCACGAGCCATCGCGTAGGCCGCGAGCGAAGGTGCCGGCGGGGGTGGCGGCGGCGGCGGCAGCGCCAGGCGCGTGACCGCCGTGCCGGTGTCGGCGTCCCACAGCGCCAGCTCGGCATCGACGACGCTCGCGAAGTGCCGGCCGTCGTCGGCGAACCGAACGAGCACGTTGTGGAACGCCCCGTCGCCCGCCGGCGGTCGAACCACGCGCGCAGCGGTGCCGCTCCCCGGCACGGCCAGGATCACCGAGCCGTCGGCGCAGCCGATCGCGAGCAGCGGTGCGAGCGTGCTCGCCGCGACCGAGCGGGCGTTGCCGGCGTCGGCACAGGGAATCGTCGCCACGAGCTCGCCGGTCGCGAGGTCCCAGAGCTTGACGCCGGCGGCGCCCGCGGCGGTGGCCGCCGCGGCGCCGCCGCCGAGCAGCGCGAGGTCGGCGAGCTCGGTCGCACCGGCCGCGATCGGCGCCTGCTGCGCGCTCGCGATCTCGTAGAGGACCGGCGCACCGCCGCTCGCCTGTCCGAGCACCAGCTGGCGTCCGTCGGCACTGAAGGCGAGCGTCGACGCCGCGAAGCGGTTGACCGGCGCGCCGTCCGCGACCTTCCAGAGCTGGCCGACCCCGTCGAGCGATGCAAACGCGAGCAGTTCGCCGGTCGGGCTGAACGCGAGCGTCGCGGTCCACGGTCGCGCCGCCACGCCGGTCGCCAGCGTCGCCGCCCGCCGGCCGGTCGCGGTCTCGTACACGGACACGCTGCCGTCGCCGGCTTCGAGCGCCAGCCACGTGCCGTCGCGCCCCAGCGCGACGGCGCCGTCGAAGTCGCTGCGCTGCTCGACCGCGAAGCGGCGCGCAAGCAGATGGGCGGTCAGGTCCCAGAGCTGGACCTCGTAGCGAACCTGGGCCCTGCCGGGTGTCGGGGTCGGCTTGACGGCGTCGGCCGCGCGCAGCGCGAGGAAGCGGCCATCCTCGCTGAGCGCGAGCTGCTGCAACCGCTCACCGCCCGGCAGGCTCCATCCACCGGCGCCGCTCGACGGGTCGATCACGGCGATGCCGGAAGTCACCTGGGTGCTCGCGACGGTGCCGCTCGCGTTGATCAGCAGCGGCACCAGATGGCGGCTGTCGAGGCGCGCCACGCGCGCACCGGAGGCCGTGTCGCGGACCTCGATCGCGTCGGCGTAGCCGAGCAGCGCCCGGCCACCGTCGGCGCTGAAGCCGAGCCGGCGCGGCGGCGCGAGGCTCGGGTTCGCGAGGCTGCGGACTTCCTGGCGCGCGGCCGTGTCCCACAGCTTGACGGTTTCGTCGATGCTCGCCGAGAGTGCGTAGCGGCCGTCGCGGCTCAGCGCGACCGCCGTCACCGCCGCCGTGTGCCCGGTGCCGATGACCACCTCGATGCCGCCCGGCGCGACCGTCGGCGCCGCCGCGCCACCGCGGCCCATCATGCGCGCGATCGCGTCCTGCACCTGCTGCGCATCAACCGGCGGCGTCGCGGGAGGCGGGCGCTGCGCGGCGCCGGCGCAGGCCACGAACACCGCCGCAAGAACCGCGAGCGCGCGCCGGCCGCGCGGCGACGCGCTGCGAGCTCGAGCCTGGCGCCCCCCTTGCATGATCGACACCGGCGCGGCGGGATCCCACCCAACGAGCGCGGCACCGTGCGCCGATCGTGCGCAGCGGCGGACCGGGATGCCGGCCTTCCGGCGCCGGACGACCGAGCCGTGCTCGACCGACCGACGCGGATCCCACCGGAAACCGCGGAAGCCCCCATCCCCGGGTCCGCTGCATCTTACGCTCGATCGCTAACGCCACGACCGCTCGGCCCGCCGGGACGCTGGCCGGCCACGGCCGTCCCCGCGCTTGCTTGCGCCAAGCTGTCAGGCACACGAGTGAGGGGGGACCCCGGAGGCGGGATCTCGAGGCGCGCTCAGCGCTTGCGGCGCGCCCCGGCCGGCAGCTGCGAGATCGGTGCCGGCTCGGCGATGTAGAAGCCCTGCGCGTAGTCGACGCCGATCTTGGCGAGCGCGTCCAGCACGTCCTTCGACTCGACGCGCTCGGCGATGGTGCGGATGCCCATCGCCCGCGCCACCTGGCAGATGGCCTCGACCATGCTGCGGTCGACCGGATCGCGCACGACGTGCTCGACGAACTGGCCGTCGATCTTCAGGAACTCGACCGGCAGCGTCTTCAGGTAGGAGAACGAGGACAGGCCCGAGCCGAAGTCGTCGAGCGCGAAGCGCACGCCGCGGTCCCGCAGCTCGCCCATGAAGAAGACGACGCTCGACAGGCTCGAGATCGCCGCCGTCTCGGTGATCTCGAAGCACAGGGAGCCCGGCCGCAGCTCCGCGTTCGCGAGCTCGCCCAGCAGGAACTCGAGGAAGCCCTCGTCCGACAGCGTCGTGCCCGACAGGTTGATCGCGAAGTTCGCATGCTCGCCGACCTTGTCGCGGCCGAGCACCGTGCCGAGCACCTGCTTGACGACCCAGCGGTCGATCATCGGCATGACGTTGTAGCGCTCGGCGGCCGGAATGAACTCGATCGGCTGCACGAGCCCGCCCTGCTCGTCGCGCATGCGCAGCATCAGCTCGTAGTGCGCCTCGCGGTCGGGGTTCTTGCCGATCGCGCGGATCGGCTGGAAGTAGAGCTCGAGGCGGCCGTCATCGCAGGCGCGCTGCAGGCGCGACACCCACTGCATTTCCTTGTGGCGGGTCGGCACGTTGTCCGACTGGTAGACGTGCACGCGGTTGCGCCCGCCGTCCTTGGCCGCGTAGCACGCGACGTCGACCGCGCTCATGACCGCGGCCACGGTCTCGGTGTTGCGGTCGATCGTGACAAGGCCGATCGAGGCGCCGATCTTCAGCGGCTCGCCGGCCCACTCGAAGCGGAAGTCACGGATGCCCTGGCGCAGGCCCTCGGCGATCTTCATCGCCTGGTCGAGTCCGCAGTCCTGCAGCAGGATGCCGAACTCATCGCCACCGAGACGCGCGAGCGTGTCGGTCAGGCGAACCCGCGACTGCAGCAGGCTCGTGACCTGCTTCAGCAGCCGGTCGCCGGCCGGGTGACCGCAGGTGTCGTTGACGACCTTGAACTGGTCGAGGTCGACGTAGACGAGCGTGTGCTCGAGCGGCGCATCGCCGCGCGTCTCGGCGAGCGCCGCGTGCAGGCGGTGCTCGAACTCGCGGCGGTTGATGAGGCCGGTCAGCGCGTCGTGCGTCGCCTGGTAGGACAGCGCGCGGCGCAGGCGCCGCTCGCGGCTGACGTCGCGGAACACGACCACCGTGCCGAGCAGCTGCCCGCCGCGATCGCGGATCGGCGCCGCGGAGTTCTGGATGGCGACCTCGCGCCCGGCGCGGTCGATCAGCGCGCCCTGGTCATTGCCGACGATCACGCGACCCTCGCGCAGGCAGCGCGCGACCAGGCTCTCGGTCGGCTGGCGCGTGGCCTCGTTCACGACCCGCAGCACCTCGTCCAGCGATCTGCCGCGCGCCTCGTCGAGCCGCCAGCTGGTGAGCTGCTCGGCGATCGGATTGAGGTAGTCGATGACGCCGCTCGCGTCGGTCGTGATGACCGCATCGCCGATCGACTGCAGCGTGACCTGGGCGCGCTCCTTCTCGGAATGCACGGCGAGCTCCGCGCGGCGCCGCTCGGTCATGTCGGACAGCGTGCCCTCGAAGCCGGTGAGCTTGCCGGCGGCGTCGCGGACCGCACGCGCGTTCTCGACGACGGTGATGACGCTGCCGTCCGGGCGGCGCAGCTCGTACTCGGCATTGCGGACCTCGCCGTGCAGCAGCAGCCGTTCGCGCACGCGCTCGTGCTCCGTGGGGTCGACGTACAGGTGCTCGGTGGTCTTCAGGGCCATCAGCTCCTCGACCGAGCCGAAGCCGAGCATGCGGATCAGCGCCGGGTTCGCGGCGCGCAGCGTGCCGTCCGGGTCGCGCTGGTACACGCCCTCGACGACGTGCTCGAACAGGCCGCGGAAGCGCGCCTCGCTCTCCCGCAGCGCGTCCTCCGCGCGGCGCCGTTCGATCGCGATGCCGGCGAGCTGCGTCATGCGCGCCGTCAGCTCGGCGTCGCGGCCGGCCGGCGTGCACGGCGAGTTCAGGTAGACGGCGAGCGTGCCGATGATGCGGCCGTCCGAGGCGTGGATCGGGTTCGCCCAGCAGGCGCGCAGCCCGGAGCGGAGCGCGGCCTCGCGCCGGTACTCCCAGAACGGGTCGGTGGCGATGTCGGCGACGATGACCGGCCGCGCGAGGTACACCGCCGCCGCGCAGGAGCCGAAGCGCAGCCCAATCGGCACCTCCTCCATCGCCGCGCAGAACTCGCGCGGCAGCTTCGGCGCGACGATGTGCCTCAGCATGCCGTCCGCGTCGAGCAGGCGGATCGCGCAGCGGTCGCCGACGTGCATCTTCTCGACCACGTCCGAGATCGCCTCGAGGGCCGATTCGAGCGAGGCGTTGGAGGCGAGCCGCTCGAGCACGCGACGCTCGCCGCTCGCGTAGACCTCGGCGCGCTTGCGCTCGGTGATGTCGGTGATCGAGCCGCGCACCAGCCGCCGCCCGGCGCTCGGCAGGCCGATCAGGCGCACCTCGCACGGCAGTTCCTTGCCGTTCGAATCGCGGTGCACCCACTCGAAGACCGGCATGTCGCCGTTGAGCGCACGGTCGATGTAGCCGCGGACGATGCCGAAGGACGGCGTGCCGTCCGGCTGGTGCGAGGGGCTGATCTGCTCGGCGCCCGCGGACAGCAGCTGCAGGCGCGTCATCTTGAAGAACTTGAGCGCGTGGTCGTTGCAGTCGACGAAGCAGCCGCGGTCGACGTCGAGCACGACGATCGCCTCCGGCGCGTTCTCGACGAGCAGGCGGTAGCGCGCCTCGCTCTCGCGGGTGGCCGACTCCGCCAGCTTGCGCTCGGTGGCGTCGCGCATGCAGACGATGTAGACGTCCTTGCGCTGCACCCGCGCCTTGCTGACCGCGAGCTCGGCGGCGAAGCTTTCGCCGGTCTTGCCCCGGCCGACCGCCTCGTGCGCGGCGAGGTCGACGTGCGTGTCGTCGCTCCTGAGCGCCAGCTGCTCGAGCCGGTCGGCGAGCTTCGCCCCGGGCGCGACCAGGTCCGGCAGCAGGAAGGTCAGCGGGCGACCGAGCACCTCGACCTGCGAATAGCCGAAGACGCGCTCGCCGGTCGGGTTGAAGGACTCGATGTAGCCGGACTCGTCGACCGTCAGGATGATGTCCTTGACGTGGTCGAGGATGGCCTGCAGCTGGCTCGCGGTCTGCTCGCGCAGCTCGCGCGTCAGCTCCTGCGCTTCGTCCGACATCAGCTGCATCGAGCGCACGATGCCGCGCCGCTCGAGGTCGACCTTGTCGTAGTACCCGGAGGCGATGCGCATCAGCGCATCGAGGTTGAGCTCGCCGTCGACGGTCGCCTCGCGCAGCTGCTTGCCGAGGGTCCGGTTGAGTCCCGGGAAGCGGCCCGAGTAGCCGCTCGGCAGGGTCTGCGTCAGCGAGACCGCGGTGTCCGCCGCCGGGTCGCTAGCGGGCGCACCGCTCCCGCTTCCAGGGCGGGGCAGGACGACGACGCGCGACGAGCTTCCGGAAGACGACATGAGGCCAGGCGACCCTGCCAGCCGATGCGACAGAAGATGCCGTCATGGTAGGGGTTACCCGCAGGCCGGGTTGTGAACCCGGTCCCGGTTCGCGGGCCAAAAACACGCAAAAAAGCCGCTCGCGGCGCCCTGGAGACCGCCGGTCGCGGCGCTTGACAGAAGCGGTGTATCCGCCGGGCGACGGCCGCCGGCGCCCCGCCCCTAGGCCGCGCTCGCCTGCTGCCTCGCCCCGGCGACATCGCGCGAGGCCACGAACAGGCAATCGACCTCGATCAGCCGCTCGCGTGGGTCCCGCGTCACCGGGTAGATGCCGGACGGCTCGAAGCCGAGTGCCTTGGCCCGCTCGAGCACCTCGGTGAACGCCGGCATGCCGTCGTAGATCGGCAGCAACGAGAGCTCGGCCTGGACAGCCACGACCCGCTCCAGCACGGCGCCGGCGCCGGCCAGCACTTCGAGCTCGTAGCCCTGCGTATCGATCTTCAGGAACACGCGGCTCGTGTCGAGCCCGCGCGTCGCCTCGGCGAACACGTCGTCGAGTCGCTGCACGCGAATCGTCTCGCGGCCGATCACCTGCACGACGTGCTTCGGCAGCAGTTCGCGCATCGCGTTCAGCCGCGGAGTGCGCAGCGAGGCGAGCCCCGGCGAGTCGAACAGCGTGATCGCCTTGTCCTCGGCGACGGCGCCAAGCGCCGACTCGACGACGCGCCAGTCGCTGCGCCCGGCGCCTGCGCCCCGCAGCACCGCGGCGTAGCGCGCGATCGGCTCGAATGACACGACCGGCCCGGCCCAGCCGCAGCGCGCCGCGATCCGTTCGCGGAACTGGCCGCAGTTCGCGCCGACGTCGAGCACGCAGGTGACGCCGAGCCGCTCGAGCAGGCGGCGCAGGTCGTAGTCGAAGGCGCGCTCGCCGAGTTCTTCGTTGGCGACGAGCGCGAGCTCACGCCGCTGCAGCAGCCGGTTCAGCGCATCGCGTTTCGTCATCGACGGTGCTCCGGCCGCCGGGGGGTAGCAGCCGCTCGCCGCGACACACTACTCCAGACGGGATGACGATGCGCTGTCAGCGGCGCGACACCTTCGAGTCAGCCCCGGCTCGCGCGCGGCGGGACGCCTCAGTCGAGGCGCTCGGCACGGCGCCGGTCCTGCTCGCGCAGGTGGCGCTTGCGCAGCCGGATGTTCGCCGGCGTCACCTCGACCAGCTCGTCGTCGTCGATGAACTCCATCGCCTGCTCGAGCGTGAAGCGCATCGGCGGCGTCAGGATCACGTTCTCGTCCTTGCCCGCCGCCCGGATGTTCGTGAGCTTCTTGCCCTTCAGCGGATTCACGACCAGATCGTTGTCGCGGCTGTGGATGCCGATGACCTGACCCTCGTAGACCGCGTCGCCGTGGCCGATGAACAGCCGGCCGCGCTCCTGCAGGTTGAACAACGAGTACGCCAGCGCCTCGCCCTGCCCGTTCGAGACCAGCACGCCGAGCGAGCGCTGCGCGAGCGCCTTGTCGACGACCGGCCCGTAGTGGTCGAACACGTGGTACATGAGGCCGGTGCCGGAGGTCAGCGTGCGGAACTCCGTCTGGAAGCCGATCAGGCCGCGCGAGGGCATCAGGTAGTCGAGCCGCACGCGACCGCGGCCGTCGTTCACCATGTTGCTGAGCTGGCCGCCGCGTTCGCCGAGCGCCTGCATGATGCCGCCCTGCGAGCGCTCCTCGACGTCGACGGTCACCTGCTCCCACGGCTCCTGCCGCTCGCCGTTGACCTCGCGCACGACCACCTGCGGGCGCGACACGGCGAGCTCGTAGCCCTCGCGCCGCATGTTCTCGATCAGCACCCCGAGGTGCAGCTCGCCGCGGCCATAGACCTTGAACTTGTCCGGGTCGTCCGTGTCCTCGACGCGCAGCGCGACGTTGTGCAGGATCTCGCGCTGCAGCCGCTCGCGCAGCTGCCGGCTCGTGACGAATTTGCCCTCGCGTCCGAAGAACGGCGAGGTGTTGGTCTCGAAGGTCATGCTGATCGTCGGCTCGTCGACGACCAGCGTCGGCAGCGGCTCGACATGCTCGGGGTCGCAGATCGTGTCGGAGATCTTCGGCGCGGCGATGCCGGCGAAGGCGACGATGTCGCCCGCGCCCGCCTCCTCGATCTCGACCCGCTCGAGGCCGAGGAAGCCGAGCACCTGGCCGATGCGCTCGGCGCGGGCGACGCCGTCGCGATCGACGATCGCGACCGGCATGCCGCGACGGATCGTGCCGCGGGCGATCCGGCCGATGCCGATCGTGCCGACGTAGGGCGAGTAGTCGAGCTGGCTCACCTGCAGCTGCAGCGATCCGTTCGGGTCCACCTTGGGTGGCGGGCAGTGCTTGACGATCGCCTCGAACAGCGTCTGCATGTCGCCGCCGCGGTGCTCGGGGTCGAGCGAGGCGAAGCCCTTCAGCGCCGAGGTGTACACGACCGGGAAGTCGAGCTGCTCGTGGGTCGCGCCGAGGCGGTCGAACAGGTCGAACGTCTGGTCGAGGACCCAACCGGGCCGCGCCTCGTCCCGGTCGACCTTGTTGATGACGACGATGGGCCGGAGCCCGTGGCGGAACGCCTTCTGCGTCACGAAGCGCGTCTGCGGCATCGGCCCGTCGACGGCGTCGACCAGCAGCAGGACGGAGTCGACCATCGACAGGACGCGCTCGACCTCGCCGCCGAAGTCGGCATGGCCCGGCGTGTCGACGATGTTGATCCGGTATTCGCCCCAGCGGATGGCCGTGTTCTTCGCGAGGATCGTGATGCCGCGCTCGCGCTCGAGGTCGTTGGAGTCCATCACGCGCTCGGGAACGATGGTGCGCGCATCGAAGGTGTGCGACTGCTTCAGCAACTGGTCGACGAGCGTCGTCTTGCCGTGGTCGACGTGGGCGATGATCGCGATATTGCGCAGCTGCGAGAGCACGAACGGGACCTTTCGGGAGCCCGTAGGCCCCTCGGCGTGGGGTAGCCGCCTATTTTAGCCTCTTCCAGCCGCCGCGACGAATCCTCCCGCTAGGCCCGCCCTCCGAGCATCAGCGAGGCGAGGCGTGCCGTCACGCTCGCCCACGAGTAGTGCTCGAGCGCCCACTCGCGCGCCAGCGCCCCGACGTCGGCGCGCAGCGCCGCATCGCCGGCGACCCGCGCCATCTGCTCGATCAGGTGCGCCACGTCGGGCTCGAGCGCGACGCCGAGCGCGTGGGGCGTCAGCTCCGCGCGCACCCGAAAACCCCGCTCCGGTGGGCAGAAGTCGTCGGTCGCGCCCCCGGCCGTGACGATGAGCGGCAGTCCCGCCGCCATCGCCTCGAGCGCGGGCAGGTTGAATCCCTCGGCCCGGTAGGGCGAGACGTAGGCGTCGGCCGCGCCGTAGACGCGGCGCATCTCGTCCTGCGTCAGCGACTGGCTCAGGTACCGGACCGCGGCGCGGAACTCGCCGCTCGCCGCCTCGGCGCGCAAGCGGGCCGCCTCGGCGAGCGCCGGCTCGAGCTTGTTGCCGTAGAGCGCGTCGCCGCCCTTCAGCAGCAGCACCGCGTTCGGGTGCCGCCGCCGATGCGCCGCGAACGCCGCGAGCAGCGGGCCGACCCCCTTGTTCCACGTCATCGCCCCGACGTTCAGGAACACGAACGCGTCGTCGGCGATGCCGAGCGAGCGCCGAAAGCCGCTGCGCTCGGCCGGCGGCGGCCTGCGCGCAAGCACCGGATCAAAGCCGAGCGGGATCACGTGTACGCGCGCGGGCGGGAAGCCGCCGTCCGTCAGCACGCGCTTCGACCACGCCGAGCAGGTGACGATCTCGGCCGTGCTCTTGGCCGGCGGCAGCGGCCGGCCGTCCTCGCCGACCGTGTTGGCCGCGAGCGTGCCGGCGAACTCGCCGGTCGCGAACATCAGCACCCGGCCGGCGTGCGGCGAGGTTCCCGCGCGGAACGGATAGCTGATCCGGTAGGTCACGTCGGCCGCCAGGCCGTCGGGCGGCGCGGGGAGCGCCGCCAGCCGGCGCTTCGCCTCCGGCGGCAGCCCGCTGTCGAGTGCCGCCCAGTGCGGATTCACGAACGGCCAGTCGCGATGGTAGAGCTGCCAGCGCCGGTCGGCGCTCAGCTGCAGCAGCTGGTGCTGGTTGACGAGCGCGAACGAGTGGCAGCTCGCGCGCCAACCCTCGACGACGAGCGTCGGCACGGGCGCCGCTCCGCCGTCGACGGCTAGTTGCCGCCGCTCGGGGCGCCGGCCGCCGGCGCGGCGCCGCCGCCGACCACCACCGGGAAGGCGAACTCGCGGCTCTCGGCGCCGCCCGGCTGCTCGAGCGTCACCTTGATGCCGAGCACGTGCGTCCCGGCCTGCGCTGAACTCATCTTCACGAACAGGCGCGCGAGGCCGCCCGCCTGGACCTTCTCGACCGACAGCGGCCCGTCGATCGTGTCGACCGCCATGCCGTCCCCCGGCAGCACGTCGATGCGAAGCACCGGTGAGGGCGCCTGCGGTAGCACGGCGATCTCGACCTCGAACGGCTGGCCGGCCCTCGGCACGCTGGCGAGATCAAAGCGCACCTCGACCGGCGCAGTGCCGTTGCCCATCGGCACGCCCGCCGCCATGCGCTTGCCGGCGTCGACGACCGGATCGGCATCGACCGGCACGACCGCGTGCGCCGGGCCCTTGGCGGGCGCCGCGGCGGGATTGGCGGGCTCGCCGCGATGGCAGGCGGCCGCCGTCGCCACGGCCACGAGCAGCAGCCCGGTTCGCAGCGCACTCAAAGTGTCGTCGGTCCTCATCCGGGTTCCCTGGCTGTCGGCCACCCCAAGAGCGCGAACTATACCCGCAGTGCCGGCTCATCCAGCGCCTCGACCTGGTCGGTGAGCTGGCGGACGTGGTCCTCCCAGTAGCGCGGCGCGCCGAACCACGGGAAGGCGCGCGGGAACGCGGGATCGTGCCAGCGACGCGCCAGCCAGGCGGCGTAGTGCAGCATCCGCAGCGCGCGCAGCGGCTCGATGAGCGCCGCCTCGCCGCGGTCAAACAGCGAGAACTGATCGTAGCCCTCGAGCAGGTCCGCGAGTTGCGTGCGCATCTCGCCGCGGTCGCCCGCCAGCAGCATCCACAGGTCCTGCACGGCGGGCCCCGTCAGGCAGTCGTCGAGATCCACGAAGTGCGGCCCGGCCGGCGTCCACAGGATGTTGCCTCGGTGGCAGTCGCCGTGGATGCGCAGCATCCGCGGCGCGACACCGGCGACGCTCGCTTCCAGCCGCTCGATGATCGCCGTCGCGGCGGCCTCGTAGCGATCGAGCAGGTAGTCGGGCAGCCACTCGCCGCCCAGCACCGTCTCGGCCGACCGCCGCGCGATGGCCGGCGCGTCGAGCCGCTCGCGCGCGCTGAAGGCCCCCGCCCCGCCGAGCCGGTGCAGCCGCCCGAGGAAGCGCCCCATCACGACCCGGTCGTCGTGCGTATCGAGGTCGGGCCAGCGACCGCCTCGCCGCGGATAGACCGCATACGGATAGCCGGCGTACTCGAGCAGCGTTTCGCCCGCGATCACGAGCGGTGCGACGACCGGGATCTCGGCGGCCGCGAGTTCCAGCGCGAAGGCGTGCTCCTCGCGGATGGCGGCGCGGGTCCAGCGGCCCGGCCGGTAGAACTTGACGACCACGGGCTCGGCCTCCTCGAGGCCGACCTGGTAGACACGGTTCTCGTAGCTGTTGAGCGCGAGCACGCGGCCGTCGGCGCGAAGGCCGGCAGCCTCGACGGCCGCGACCACCGCATCGGGCGTGAGACGCGAATAAGGCGTTTCGTCGGTTTCGCGTGCAAGCGCCTGTTCCATCGAATGATTATGCCGGACTTCCGCGGCACGGGAGTCGCTAAACTGAGCCGTCGGTCGCACGTGCCTGTCGCACGCGATTGCTATGCTCTGCCGGCACTCCTTCTCGGGCAGGTCCATGGGCGGAAACGGAATTCTGGTCACCGGCGGTGCCGGCTACATCGGAAGCCACGTCGTCCGGCTGCTCGGTGCAGCCGGCGAGCGGGTCGTGACGCTCGACAACCTTTCGCGCGGCTTTCGCCACGCGGTGACCGCCGGCGAACTCGTCGTGGGCGAAACCGGTGACGCCGACCTCGTCCGGCGCCTGCTGCGCGAGCACGCGATCGGTACCGTCATGCACTTCGCGGCCTACACGATCGTGCCGGAGTCGGTCGCCCAGCCGCTCAAGTACTACGCCAACAACACCGCGAGCACGCGCACGCTGCTCGAAGCCTGCCTCGAGGGCGGCGTGCAGCAGTTCGTGTTCTCCTCGACCGCTGCCGTCTACGGCACGCCGGCCGACGGCATTGCCGACGAATCGACGCCAACGGCCCCGATCAACCCCTATGGCACGTCCAAGCTGATGAGCGAGTGGATGCTGCGCGACCTGTCGGCGGTGTCGCCATTGCGGCACGTCGCGCTGCGCTACTTCAATGTCGCCGGCTCCGATCCCGGCGGGCGCATCGGCCAGTGCACCCCGAACGCGACGCTGCTGACGAAGGTGGCCGTCGAACACGCGGTCGGCAAGCGGCCGCACGTGTCGATCTACGGCACCGACTACCCGACCCCGGACGGCACCGGCATCCGCGACTACATCCACGTCGAGGACCTGGCCGAGGCGCACGTCGCCGCCCTCGCCTACCTGCGCCGCGGCGGCGCGTCGACGACGCTGAACTGCGGGTACGGCCGCGGCTTCAGCGTGCGCGAGGTGCTCGCCGCGGTCAGCCGTGCGGCCGGCCGGCCGCTGACGGTGCGCGAGGAGCCGCGACGCGCGGGCGATCCGCCGATGCTGATCGCCCGCGCCGAGCGCGTGCGCGCCACGCTCGGCTGGAGCCCGCGCTACGACAAGCTCGACCAGATCGTCGGCGATGCGCTGCGCTGGGAGCGCAAGCTGCAGGCGATGCCGGCGGCCTGACGCATCGCGCGCGGGCCTCGCGCGCGCGGCGCCGGTCGCTGACAGGCGGCAACAGTGAGGGATGACGCTGATATCATCGGACGGATGCGCGTCGCGCGACCCAAATCGCTGAGCGGCCTCCTGCTGATCGGCTTCGCGCTGGTCGTCATGCCGCTGTTGTTCGCGGTCGTGAACGCGACGCTCGAAATGAAGCAGCTGACCAAGCGCAGCGAGCTGCTCGTCCACCACGGCGTCGATGTCACGCACGAAATCCAGGAGCTCCTGAAGCTGATCCCGCTGATGGAGGGCGCTGCCGGCCTGTACCAGGCGCTCGGCGTGCCGAAGGACAAGGACACGTTCACGCAGCAGCGCGCGCGCTTCGACGCCAGCGTCGCGACCCTGGAACGCCTGACCCCCGGCGCCGAGAGCGCGCGCGTCATGGCGCTGATCCGCTCGGACGCGGCCAAGCTCGGCGCGGCCCTCGAGCGGTACCCGCCGGGATCGGCGCCGCTCGCGCGCGAGATCGAGGCGTTCAAGTCGGTGCGCGAGTCGGTCGAGGTGCTGCGCCAGCAGACCGGCGCCGACCTCAACTCGCAGCTCGAGGCCGTGCAGCGCATCGCCGCCGAGACCGAGCGCCGGCTGTACTGGCAGGCGGCGGCGCTGATCCCGGTGACGGCACTGATCGTGCTGGTGTTCGTCTCGCTGCTCGCGCGACCGATCCGCCAGATCGACCAGGCGATCAGCGAGCTCGGCCGCGGCACCTTCTCGCGACCGATCACCGTGCAGGGGCCGAGCGACCTGGAACGTCTCGGCCGCCAGCTCGAGTGGCTGCGTGCGCGGCTGCTCGACCTGGCGCAGGAGAAGAACCGCTTCCTGCGCCACATGTCGCACGAGCTCAAGACCCCGCTCGCCAACATCCGCGAGGGCACGGAACTGCTGATGGAGGGCGCCGTCGGGCCGCTCGACCCGAACCAGCGCGAGGTCGCGAGCATCCTGCGCGAGAACGGCATCCGCCTGCAGCGCATGATCGAGAACCTGCTGTCGTTCAGCGCCTGGCAGGCGAAGGCCGTCGGCCTCGAGCTCAGCCAGTTCTCGCTGCGCCAGCTGGTGAAGTCCGTGGTCAGCGCCCAGCAGCTGACGCTGGTCGCGCACCGCGTCAAGCTCGACGTGAAGCTGCAGGACATCGAGATCACGGCCGACCGCGGCAAGCTGCGCCTGATCCTCGACAACCTGATGTCGAACGCGGTCAAGTACACGCCGCGCGACGGCACGATCTTCATCCACGGCCTGAACTACAAGGATCACCTGATCCTCGATGTGGCCGACACCGGTCCCGGCATCCCCAAGGAAGACCGCTCGCACATCTTCGAGGCGTTCTACACGGGCCGCATCGAGCAGGCGGGCCCCGTCAAGGGCACCGGCATCGGCCTGTCGGTCGTGCTCGAGTTCGTGCAGGCGCACGGCGGCACGATCGAGCTGGTCGACGGCGTGCACCCGGGCGCGCACTTTCGCATCCGCCTGCCGCTGCGTCCGGCCGAGGTGCGCCCGGAGCCCAGCACCGAGACGGACGCCGCTGCATGAGGCGCCGCCTGCGCTCGCTCCCACCCCGCGCCCGCTGGCTGCTCGTGCTGCCGTTCGTCACGCTCGCCGGCTGCACCGACCCGTTCACTCGGCCGGTGCGCGACCGGTCGGAGCCGGTGCTGAATCGCCCGGCCGCCGACGCCGAGGCAGCGCGCGACTACCTGGCCGCGCTGGCGACGCTGCAGTCATCGCCACCGGCCGCCCAGGCCGAGCAGTTCCAGGCGGCACGCGCGGCGGCCGAGTCGGCGCCGACGACCGCGAACCGCTTGCGCTACGCGCTGATGGTCGCCCTGCCCGGCCACGCGGCGAGCGATCCTGTCGCCGCTCGCAGACAGTTGTCAGAATTGCTGGCTAGGCCAGAATCCATGCTGCCCGCGGAGCGGGCGCTGGCGGCGATCCTCCTGGCGAGCGTCGATGACCGGCTCCTGCTGCTGGCCGAAGCGCGGCGCGTGGAGCAGGATGCGGGCGCGCGGGACAAGGATCGGACGGCCGCGCTGCAGCGCCGCTTGCAGGCCGAGCAGGATGAGAACACCCGCCTGAAGCGCGCGCTGGACGACGCCCAGAAGAAGCTCGATGCGGTCACCGAGGTGGAACGTTCGATCGCCGGGCGCGAGAACCCGCCCAAACACTAGAACAGCTGGAAGCACCCCGACATGCAGGCCCTACGAAAAGATTCGCAGAAACGCCGCGCCAAGATCCTCGCCGTCGACGACGACCCGGGGTTGTTGCGGCTGCTGACGATCCGCCTGCGCAGCGAGAACTACGAGGTCGAGGCCGTGCAGAGCGCCGCCGACGCGCTGGCCGCGATGGGCCGCTTCCGACCGGACCTCGTGATCACCGACCTGCGCATGGACCAGATGGACGGCATCGGGCTCCTTAAAGAGCTGCAGGCTCGCTGGCCCGGCCTCAAGGTGATCCTGCTGACGGCTCACGGCACGATCCCCGATGCGGTGCGCGCGACGCAGAGCGGCGCGTTCAGCTTCATGACCAAGCCCGTCGAGAAGCAGGAGCTGCTCGAGCAGGTGCAGAAGGCGTTGAAGATCTCGGGCTTCCCGACGGTCGACGAGGAATGGCGCGCCGACATCATCACGCGCAGCCCGCTCATGGAAGAGAAGCTCGGCCAGGCGCACCTCGTCGCCGGTACGGACGCTCGGGTGCTGCTGACCGGCGAGGCCGGCGTCGGCAAGAAGCTGCTCGGCCGGGCGATCCACCGCGCGAGTACGCGCCGCGCCGGGCCGTTCCTCGTCATCAGCTGCAGCGAGGTCGCCGAGTCCGAGCTCGAAACCGACCTCTTCGGCTACGACAACGGCGCGGTGCCCGGCGGCGCGCGCACCCAGCGCAGCCTGCTGCAGGCGGCCGAGGGCGGCACCGTCGTGCTCGAGGAGATCGCCGACCTGCCGATGTCGCTGCAGGCCAAGCTCGCGCGGGCGCTGCAGGAGAACCGGGTGCGGCCGGCCGGCACCGACGAGACGGTCCCGGTGAACGCCCGCATCATGGCGAGCACGCGCCAGGACCTGACGCAGCTGATGGTCCAGGGCCGGTTCCGCGAGGACCTGTACTACCGGCTGAATACCGTGCACATCGACGTCCCGGCGCTGTCGCGCCGCCGCGAGGACATTCCGCTGCTGGTCGCGCACTTCCTCGAGCAGATCGCCGTCGAGACGGGCGTGCGCAAGATCTACTCGCCCGAGGCGGTCGAGTTCCTGGCCACCGCCGACTGGCCGGGCAACGTGCGTCAGTTGCAGGCGGTCGTGCGGCAGAACGCGACGATCGCGCAGACTGCGGTCATCAGCGCCGAGATCGCCGAGCAGGCGGTCGGCGCGGCGAGCGGCCTGCCCTCCTTCGACGCGGCGCGCGATGAGTTCACGCGCAACTATCTCGTGCAGATCCTGCAGATCACCGGTGGCAACGTCAGCCAGGCCGCGCGGCTCGCGAAGCGCAACCGCACCGACTTCTACAAGCTGCTGTCGCGACACCAGCTGTCGCCCGACGAGTTCAAGGCGCGCTGATCAGCGCCGGCGCAGCGTGCCCTGCAGGCAGGCGACGCCGGCGATGATCAGCGGCACCACGACCAGCAGCTGGTAGACGACGGAAGCGGCGAGCGCCGGCGCGTCCGGCAGGCCGAGCGGCCCGAGCACGATCAGGAACGCGACCTGCACCGATCCCGCGTAGCCGGGCGCGTTCGGCAGCAGGAACGCGACCACGATCCCGACCACGACGAGGCAGCAGGCCGCCGCGCCGAGCGCCAGGTGCACGACGCCGCCGCAGCCGTGCACCATGACCGCGACCGCGAGCCACTGCGCGAGTGACCAGCCGAGCACGAGCAGCGCCGTGCGCGGCGAGCGTACCGGCTCGAGGCCCTCGAGCGCGGCAGTCGCTTGGCGGGTCAGCCCTCCGGCCACCCGCGCCGGCAGGCGGCGCGCCAGCAGCGCGACGAGGTGCTGCGGCACGGCCGGGTAGCGCAACGCCAGCAGGATCAGCAACGCGAAGGCCGCGGCGATCACGCCGACCAGCCGCACGGCGCTCGCGATCGCGCCGCCCAGGTCGACGAGCCCGAGCGCGCCGCCGCCGAGGATCAGCACCGCGAACAGGTCGAACACCCGCTCGGCGACGATCGAGCTCAGCACCGCGCCGGGCGCGAGGCCGGCAGCGCGATTGAGGCCGAAGGCACGGACCAGCTCGCCGGAGTGCGGCAGCAGCGCATTCAGCGCGAGGCCCGCGAGCACCGGGCGCAGCAGGAAGGCGGTGCCGAGGCCGGCGGGCGCACCGAGCAGCAGGCGCCAGCGCGCCGCCTTCGCGAGCGCGAAGGCGGCGGTCGCGATCACCGCCTCGGCCGCCGGCAGGCCCCAGTCGGCGCGCGCGAGGATGCCGCTCACGAGCGCGGGCGGCGTGCCGCGGAAGGCCAGCCACAGGAACGCAGCGCCGATGGCGAGTCCGGCGAGCGCGACCAGCAGCCTCGAACCGAGCGGGCTCACCGGCCGGCGAGGCTATGCATAGAAGGCGCGGATCGACTCGACGACGTACTCGAGCGAATCGGCGCCGAGCTCCGCGAACACCGGCAGCGCGAGCGTCTCGGCCGCCGCCCGCTCGGCCTCCGGGCAGTCGCCCTGCCGACCGCCGAGGTAGGCGAAGCAGGCCTGCCGGTGCAGCGGTAGCGGATAGTAGATCTCGGTGCCGACGCCGCAGTCGGCAAGGTGCTGCCTGAGCCGGTCGCGCTCGGGTGCGCGGATGACGTACTGGTTGTAGATGTGCCGGAAGCCGGGCACGGCCACCGGCAGGCCGATCGTGCCCTCGAGGCGCGCGGCGCGGAACAGCTCCGCGTAGCGCGCGGCATTGCGCTGCCGCCCGGCCGTCCACCCGTCGAGGTAGCGGAGCTTGACGTTGAGGACCGCCGACTGGACTTCGTCGATGCGGAAGTTGCCGCCGATCTCGGCGTGGAAGTACTTCGGCTTGCCGCCGTGGACGCGCAGCACGCGCAAGCGCTCGGCGAGCGCGGCGTCCTGCGCCGTGCACAGGCCGGCATCGCCGAAGGCGCCGAGGTTCTTGCTCGGGAAGAACGAGAAGCAGCCAACGTCGCCGACGCTGCCCGCACGCGTACCGTCGGCGAGCTCGGAGCCGATCGCCTGCGCCGCGTCCTCGATCAGCCGCAGGCCGTGGCGGGCGGCGATGGCCCGCAGCGCCACGAGGTCCGCGCACTGCCCGTACAGGTGCACGGGCATCAGCGCCCGGACCCGCGCGCCGCTCGACCGGTTGCGCAGCCCCTCAGGCCCCGCCTCGCAGTGCTCTTCGATGTAACGCTCGACGGCCGCGGGGCTCAGGTTGTACGTGACCGGGTCGATGTCGAGAAATACCGGCCGCGCGCCGAGCCGGGCGATCGTGCCGCCCGTCGCGAAGAACGTGAACGTGCTGGTGAGTACCTCATCCCCGGCCGCGACGTCGAGCGCCATCATCGCGAGCAGCAGCGCGTCGGTGCCGGACGACACGCCGATGCCGTGAGCCGCCTGGCAGTACGTCGCCACGGCGGCCTCGAGCGCCAGTGTCTCGCGGCCGAGAATGAAGCCCTGCGACTCGCAGACGCGCTCGATCGCCGGCAGCACCTCCGCCTTGAAGCTGCGGTACTGCGCCTTCAGGTCGAGCAGCGGGACTTCGCGGCGTTTGCTAGGTGCCGGGGCAGGGGCGGCTTTGTTCGGCATGGCGGCCTCGCGGATCGATGTCGTTCAGGGCTCGTCGGCGGCCGACTGGGCGGACACGGGCGGCATGGCCTGCAGGATCGCCCGCAGCAGCATCTTGAGCGTCTGGGCCTCGGTCGCACCGAGGAAGCGCTCCGCGTAGGCCTCGACCGCCTTCAGCGATGCGCCGAGCTCGAGCGCCACGCGGTGGCCGTCCGGTGTCAGCCGCGCGCGCGTGGACGGATAGTCGCCGCCCGAGACGGTGATGAAGTCGCGGATCACGAGGTCGGCGAGCGTCTGGTAACTGACCTCGTGGTCGGCGAGCCGGGTCAGCGAGGCGAGTTCCTTGAGCGACAGGTTGTCCTCGTTGCTGAGGAACATCAGCACGTGGTAGTGCGCTTCACTGAGCCGGTAGCGGTCGAGGTCGCCGCGCACGCGCTCCATGAGCCTCGCATGCGCGCTGCCGAGCAGGTAGCCGAGGAAGTCGCGGCTGAAGCTGCTCTCGAGATCGGGCGACGGCCGCGGCGGCGCCGCCGCGTTCTTCACGACGCTCGCGTAGTTGCCACCATGGAAGGCCAGCGCCGGACGTCCGAAATGCGCGAACTCGAGTACCTCGCCGACGAAGATGACATGATCGCCGCCCTCGTACTGGTACGAGGTCTTGCACTCAAAGACCGCCGAACAGCCGCGCAGCAGCGGAATGCCGCCGAGTCCGGTGTCGCAATGCAGGCCGGAGAACTTCTCCGCACCCCGGGTCGCGAACAGGTCGGCCAGCGACTGCTGGTCGGACGCCAGGATGTTCACGGCGAAGTACTCGGCCTTCGCGAAGGCATCGCGGCTGAGCGAGTTCTTCGACAGCGCCCACAGGACCATGGGCGGGTCCAGCGAGAGCGAGTTGAAGCTGTTCGCGGTCAGGCCGATCGGTGCGCCGTCGGGAGCGCGGGTCGTCACGATCGTGACGCCGGTCGCGAATGAGCCGAGCGCGGTCCGGAACTGGCGCGAATCAACTGATCGGTCGGCCATCGTGGTCTGGATCTGAGGCTGTGCCGGTCGAACCCGTGGCCGGGCGCGCTCGCGCGTCACCGTCGCCTCGGCCGCCCGGCGGGGTTCGTAACGGACTGATTTGTATGGGGCAGTGTAGCACCGAGCGCCGCCCCGACGTGAACGGTGCCGGTCACGCGCCGCCTGCGCGGACACTCGCCTGCGTCACAATCCCGCCGCGGGCGTTGCTGCTAAGATTTCCGCAGGCAACACGCGGCCGAGATTGCCGCAGGGGCTAAGCAGCGATGTCGGTCCGGTCCACGATCACCGCCCAGTTCGAACAGGTTGCGGCCGAGCAGCACCGCAAGCTCGCACCGCTTTCCGATGACCTTCCGCTGCTCGACTCGGGGCTCGACTCGCTGAGCTACGCGATCATCGTCTCCCGCCTCGAAGACGCCCTCGGCGTCGACCCGTTCAGCGCCGATGACGCCGTCGAGTTTCCCGTGACGCTCGGCGACTTCGTCAGGCTGTACGAACACGCCGTCGCCTAGAGTGCCGTCTCTTTGGGATTCGCTCAGCGGCTCGCGCGGGCAGATTCCTGGAGCACTGCTCGCTCCTGACCGCTCCGTCGCGCTCTCCTCGCTGCTCGCGGCGTCGGCGCTCTCGGTAGCGCCGGCGTCGCTCGCCGGCGCCTGCGTCCTCGTCGCGACGCGCAGCCAGCTGAGCGCCGCTCTCGCGCTCATCGAGCTCGATGGAATCGCACGCCGCCTCGTCATCGCGACGCCCGACGTCTCGCGCGAACACCTGCGAAGCGTGATCGACACGGCCGGCGCCGACACGATCGTCGTCGATGAAGGTCGCGCGAGCGAGGCGGACCTGCTGCCGCGCTGCGTGCGGGCGCTCGCCGGCACCGAGTCACCGGTCGGCGACCGCCATGGCACGCTGCAAAGCGAGTGGGTGCTGCTCACGTCCGGCACGACCGGCGCGCCGAAGCTCGTGCTGCATGACCTCGACAGCCTCGGCGGCGCACTGCCCCGCCGGGCCAGCGGCGAGGCACCCCTCGTCTGGAGCACCTTCTACGACATCCGGCGCTACGGCGGCATGCAGATCTTCCTGCGCGCGATCCTGGGCGGGGCGCCGCTCGTGCTCTCGAGCCCGGACGAGCCGGTGCGCGAGTTCCTGGCGCGCGCCGGTGCGGCCGGCGTTACGCATATCTCCGGGACCCCCTCGCACTGGCGGCGGGCGCTGATGAGCGGCGCCGGGTCGATGATCGCGCCGCGCTACGTCCGCCTGTCCGGCGAGATCGCGGACCAGGCCATTCTCGACGCGCTGCGGGCGGCCTATCCGCAGGCCGTCGTCGCGCACGCGTTCGCCTCGACCGAGGCGGGCGTCGCGTTCGACGTGACCGATGGCCGCGCCGGCTTCCCGGCGGCGATGGTCGGCGCCGCCGGCGCAGGGGCGGCGCTGCGGGTCGAGGACGGCACCCTGCGGATCAAGTCAGCGCGAACGGCGAGCCGGTACCTCGGCGCCGCGGCCGACGCGCTCGCGGGCCCCGACGGCTTCGTCGACACCGGCGACATGGTTGAGCTCCGGGACGGGCGCTATTATTTCGTCGGGCGCCGCGGTGGCGTCATCAACGTTGGCGGCCTGAAAGTGCACCCGGAAGAGGTCGAAGCCGTCATCAACGCCGATCCCCGCGTGCGGATGTCGCTCGTCCGCGCGCGGCGCAACCCGATCACCGGCGCGGTCGTCGTGGCCGACGTCGTGCTGAACGGGTCCGCCGACGATCCCGCCGCGCTCGAAGCCCTGAAGCGCGAGCTCGTCGATGCCTGCCGCGGCGCGCTCGCCGCCCACAAGGTACCGACGCTGCTGCGCATCGTCCCGGGCCTCGAGCTCACGCCCGCCGGCAAGCTGGTGCGCCCCGTTGGCTAACGTCATCGTCACCGGCGGCAGCCGCGGCCTCGGGCTGGCGATCGCCGAGCAGCTCGCCCGGAGCGGCTACCGCGTCATCGCCGTCGCGCGGTCGGCGTCCGCCGAGCTCGAGCGGGCCGCCGCTGCCGTACCGGCCGGCGGCTCCGGCTCGATCGAGTTTCGCGCCTTCGACCTCCTTCAGGTCGCGGACATTCCGGCGTTCGCTCGCGGCCTGCGCAAGGAATTCGGTCCAATCTACGGACTCGTCAACAACGCCGGGATCGGCACGAGCGGCGTGCTCGGCGTGACGCTCGATCGGGACATCGAGCGGCTGATTCGCCTCAACACGCTCTCGCCAATACTGCTGACCAAGTACGTCGCGCGCGCGATGATGGCGGACCAGCAGGGGCGGATCGTCAACATCGCATCGGTGGTCGCGGCGACCGGCTACTCCGGGTTGTCGGTCTACAGCGCCACGAAGGCGTCCCTCGTCGGCTTTACGCGCTCGCTGGCACGCGAGGTCGGCCAGCTCGGCATCACGGTCAACGCCGTCTCGCCGGGTTTCGTCGACACGGAGATGACCAAGGAGCTCGGCGATGGTGCCCGCGATCAGATCGCCCGTCGCAGCGCCTTGCGCCGCCTCGTCGATCCGGCCGACGTCGCCCGGGCGGTCGAGTTCCTGCTCGGCGACGGCGGCCGGAACGTGACGGGAACGGTACTCACGATCGACGCCGGCAACACCGCCTGACTAGAGGCGCACCGCGCCCGAGGTGATCGCCGCGTAGCGCGCGGCGTCGAGCACCGCGTACGCGCCGGCCGAGCGGTCGTCGAATAGGAGCGGATCCCCGACGACCGATGGATCGAAGCCGGCCGCCTGCAGCTCGTGCTTCCTGGGCTTGAACGTCGCCGTGGACTCGAGCGTAGTCAGGATTCGAAGGAACAACGGGCGCGCATAGTCCGGCAGCGAGACCTGCAGCCGCTGGCGCAACGCCGCCGGGTCAAAGCCGGGCCGCACGACGATCGCCGCCATGCCGGCGCGCCCGTCATGGTTCGGGATCTGCACACCGAACACGACGCACTCCAGCACGTTCGGGTCCGCCGACAGCGCTGCCTGCACTTCGCTCGTCGACACGTTTTCGCCCTTCCAGCGAAATGTCTCGCCGACGCGGTCGACAAAGTAGTAGAACCCGCGGGCGTCGCGCCGCATCAGATCCCCGGTCCGGTACCACTGATCGCCTTCCTTGAACACGTCCCGCAGCACCTTGCGGGAGGTGGCGTCGGCATCGGCGTAGCCCTCGAACTGCCCGGTCCGCCCGGTGCCGGCGCTCGGGATCAAGCCGATCGCCTCGCCGACCTCGCCCGGCGCGCAGCGTTCGCAGCGCCCGGCTGCGGTGCGCAGCGGCGCACCGAGCTCCGGATCGAAGCGCACGAGCGCCACCGGCAGGCGGTGCGAAAGGAACGCGGGAATCCGGCCGATCGAGCCGGGTTCGCCCTCGCAGTTGTAGAGCGAGAAGTTACCCTCGGTCGCCGCGTAGTACTCGAGGATCCGCGGAATGCGGAAGCGCGCGGCGAAGGACGGCCAGACCTCGGGTCGCAGGCCATTGCCGCACGCGAGCCGCAGCCCGTGACGGGACTCGGCCGGATCCGGGGCGCGATTGACGAGGTACCGGCACAGTTCACCGATGTACTGAAAGAGCGTGCAGCGCTCGGCCTCGACGTCTTTCCAGAAGTCGCCCGCCGAGAAGCGCGCGCGCAGCACGACCGTGCCGCCGCCGACCAGCGTGGCACCGGTCGCCACGACCCCGCCGACGCTGTGGTAGAGCGGCAGGCAGTTGAACATGCGGTCGTCGGGGCGCGTATCGATCATGCCCGCAAACCAGTGGCTCCACTGCATGAGCCGGTAGTGGCTGACGATCGCCGCCTTCGGCAGCCCGGTCGTGCCCGAGGTGTAGATGTAGAGCGCGCGCGAATCGATGGTCGGCGCCTGGAAGCGGCCCTCGTCGAGCACGCCGTCGGGCTGCGCGCGGATCTCCGCCAGGTCGCGGAAAGAGCCGCCGGTGCTTTCGCTCCACCAGACCTTACCCGGAACGAGCGACCGCACCTCGTCGGCTGCGGGCGCGAGTTCCGCTCCGACGAGCACGTGCCGCGCGCCTACGACCCGAATTGCATGCGCAAGCCCCTCACCCCTCAAGTTCGTGTTGAGGAGAGCGACCGAGACGCCGACCCGCGTCACCCCGAGCCATGCGGGGAGGTATTCGGCGCAATTGGGCATCAGCAGGCCGACCACGTCGCCGGCTCCAAGCCCGTCGCTCAGGGCCCAACGTGCGTAGCGCCGCGCGGCCAGCGCCAGAGCGCGGTAGCTCAGCGACGCCTCGGGGGACTCGACCGCCGGCGCATCGCCGAACTGCTCGGCGAGCCGCTCGATCACGACCGGCAGGGTCGTCGTTGGTTCGCGTTCGATGGATGCCGTGCGCTCGAGCGCGCGCATCCAGGCCTTGGCTGCCGTCGTCGACGGCGAATCAGTGCGCGTAGTCACAAGATGTAAAATTTTTTGCGCGGCGACGTGCGCAAGGTACCACGCCCCACGAAGCCGGTAGCGGTACACTAATTCGAATCGGACAGGACCCGGCACATGAAGAGTGAGACGATCGCGATCCACGGCGGCTACACCGACGATCCGACGACCAAAGCGGTCGCGGTCCCGATCTACCAGACCGTCGCCTACTCGTTTGACAGCGCGGAGCATGGTGCCGCCCTGTTCAATCTGGAAGTCGACGGATATCGCTACACGCGCATCGCGAACCCGACGACCGACGTCCTTGAACGGCGGGTTGCCGACCTCGAAGGTGGCGTCGCTGCGCTCAGCGTTAGCTCCGGCCAGACGGCGCTTTACTACGCGGCGCTGAATGTCAGCGAAGCAGGACGCAATCTGGTGTCCGTTCCGCAGCTGTACGGAACGACGCACACGCTGTTCACCCACATCCTGCCGAAGATGGGGACCCAGGTCCGACTTGCCCGGTCGGACCGGCCGGCGGATATCGAAGCGCTGATCGACGAAAACACGCGGGCAGTCTTCTGTGAGACGGTCGGCAATCCCGCCGGGAATGTCTGCGACATCGAGGCCTTCGCGGACGTCGCGCACCGCCACGGTATACCGCTCATCGTCGACAACACGGTGCCGACACCGATTCTCCTGCGGCCGATCGAGTATGGCGCCGACATCGTCCTGCACTCGCTGACCAAGTTCATGGGCGGCCACGGCACGACTCTTGGCGGCATCATCGTCGATTCGGGCCGCTTTCCGTGGGCGAAGCACGCGCAGCGCTTTCCGATGTTCAACGAGCCGGACGCGTCGTACCACGGGCTCGTCTACACCGAGCACTACGGCGAAGCCGCGTTCACGGGCCGCTTGCGCAGCGTCTACCAGCGGACGATGGGTGCCGTGCTCCCGCCGCTCAGCGCCTTCTTGCTGCTCCAGGGCATCGAGACCGTCGCGCTCCGCATCGAGCGGCACGTCGACAACGCACGCCGCGTGGCCGAGTTCCTCAGGGGGCACCCGCGGGTCGAGTCGGTCAATTACGCCGGCTTTGCCGACAGTCCCTACTATGCGCTCGTGCAGAAGTACCTGCGCGGCAGGGCGTGTTCTCTGATGACCTTCGAGATCAAGGGCGGCTACCAGGCCGGTACGCGGTTCTACAACGCCCTGAAACTGTTCAAGCGGTTGGTCAATCTCGGCGACGCGAAGTCGCTTGCGTGCCACCCGGCATCGACGACCCACCGCCAAATGTCCGATCACGAGCAGCGCGCTGCCGGCGTCGGCCCAGGCAGCATCCGGCTGAGCGTCGGCATCGAGCACATCGACGACATTCTTGCCGACCTCGAGCAGGCCCTCGCCGCAACCGCCTGACCAACGGAAGTAGCCAGGACCCGCCGTTGAGCCCGGACAATCGCCTCCCGCCGCCGGTCGCAGCGCTCTTTCCGGATGCCGCCGCCCGGGACAGCGCCGATGCGCTCCTGACCCGTGCACTCGCGCAGGCGCTGCGCCGCGTCGCGGACGGTCCCGTCGTGCCGACGCTGGACATGGCGGCATTGCGCACCGAGCTCGAAGGCTTCGATTTTCAGCGACCTCGGCCGCTCGACGAGCTCCTGCGCTGGACCATCAAGCGGATGGAGCACGGCATCGTCCAGATGTCGAACCCGCGCTACTTCGGCCTGTTCAATCCCGGGCCGAACTTTCCGTCGCAGTGCGCCGATCGAATCGTCAGTGCCTTCAACCCGCAGCTCGCGAGTTCCGGGTCGTCGCCGCTCCCGGTCGCCATCGAGAACCATGTCATCAGAGCGGTCGGTCGCCGCGCCGGGCTGGCCGGCGAGATCGGCGGCCACTTCGCCACCGGAGGCTCGGAGGCCAATTGCACGAGCCTCATTTGCGCTCTGACGGCCGCGCATCCGGGCTTCTCATCGGAGGGCGTGCGGGCCTTTCCCGGGCCGGTCGCCTTCTACACGTCCCGCGAATGCCACATCGCGTGGCTGAAGATTGCACACCAGACCGGCGTCGGGCGCTCCGCGCTGCGGCTCGTTGCGACGGACGGTGGCGGGCGAATGGACCCGGCGGCCCTGCGCGCCGCCATCGCCGCCGATCGATCAGCCGGCGTGGTTCCGGTCATGGTCGTGGCGACCGCGGGCACGACCGGCGGCGGCATGATCGATCCACTGATCGAATGCGCCGACGTCGCGACCCGCGAGCGACTCTGGTACCACGTCGACGCCGCTTGGGGCGGCGCTGCCATCGCCTCCGACCGACTGCGCCCTCTCCTCGCGGGCATCGAGCGCGCCGACTCGATCACGATCGACGCGCACAAGTGGATGGCGGCGACGATGGGTTGCGCGATGTACATCACCTCGCGAAGCGACCTGCTGTCGGAATCGTTCCATGCCTCGACGAGCTTCATGCCCTCGAGCGTGGCCGGTCTCGATCCTTACCTGAACAGCGTGCAGTGGTCCCGACGCTTTCTGGGACTGCGATTGTTCGTAGCGCTCGCGGCGGCCGGCTGGGCCGGCTATGGCGCGCACGTCGAGCGTTCGGTACAGGTGATCGATGCGATCCGTGAACGGCTCGTGGCCCGCGGCTGGCGCGTCATCAACGACTCGCCGCTCGCCGTGCTCGACGTCGTGCCGCCGTCGCCGGACGCGGATATCCGCGGCCTCGTCAAGCAGGTAGTCGCCTCGGGGCGCGCGTGGGCCGCGCCGGTCGCCTTCGAGGGACGCGACGCGGTTCGCATCTGCGCCACCCACGGCGAGAGCTCGATGCGCGATGTCGAAGCGCTTGTAGCGGCGCTGTGCGCGTGACATCGGCCGGGCGCTAACCGGCGCCCGTTGACTTGAGCCGCTCGACCAGCGACTCGACCGACGCCACGGAGTGGAAATTCTCCGGGGTGATCTCCTGCTGCGGGATCACAATGTCGAAGTCCATCTCGACGGCGAGCATCAGGTTGACCATCTTGAGCGAGCTCAGCCCGAGGTCGCTCAGCTTCTGATCGACCGGAAACGGCTTCGGCGTGGCAGTCCCTATGATCTGCTCGACCAACGCAATGAGCCGCGCGCGCCGCGCCGCGGCTTGATCGTCAACCATTCTCAGGACTCCGGGGATCCGCTGGCGATCTTTGCACGGCGCGGGGTCTCGGCCACCAGCGCTTCGACCTGATCGAGCCAGTTCGAGTAGATGCGCGCCGCGTGACCGCTCCACGTATTTGTGAGAGTTGCCGCAACCTTCGTAAACGGAAATGCAGTCATCGGTTCGCGCAACGTGCCTGCAGTCACCTCGGCTTCGAAGTCCCGCAGCATCTGCGTCGCCTGATCGTCGAAGTAGCCTACGGGCATCGTCGGGTAGCGGTCCTGCTGTCCCGAAACGAACCGCCCGACGTCGCGCTGGTACTCCTTGAGCAACGTCCGGTCTTCGTATTCGGGGTGACCCTGGAAGAACAGCATCGGCGCGCGGCCGTCGCGGACGAACGCATCGGCACCGGTAATTTCCGAGCGACTGAGAATCCGGTAACCGGCGTCCTCGATGGCATCCGCCGGCAGATCGTTCCAGCGGGAGTGCGGCGTCGGCAGCGCCGCGGACACGCCGCGAAGCAATGGATCGCCCACCGCAACCTCGTGCAGGTAGACGCCGCAGCGCTTCAGCGGCAGACGGCGTCGCTCGATGCCGTCGAAGCGCAACACGGCTGCGTGTGCCGCCAGGCAGGACCAGGCGCTCGCGCGAACGTCACTTTCGGCAAACTCCATCAGCTCGACGAAGCGGCCCCAGTAGGGCTCCTCCGGCAATTGAGGTGCACGAGGCTCGGTGCCCGTCACGATCAATGCGTCGGGCGGCGTCGCATAGATTGCCTCGATCGGCCAGTAGCGCTCCGCGACCCGGGATGCGACGGCCTCTCCGCGGGCGACTTCGGGCAAGGTCGTGAGCCGAAGGCGGACGTCGCGAGTGCCCGCCGCCGCGCGCAGCAAAGACGCGAACTGCGTTTCGGTGCCTTCGACGGCCGAGTCCGGCATGTTGTTGACGAGCGCGACGACCAGCGGACGCACACCGCTGCGACCGTGGCTCCGATCGGCGGCACGCCGCTCCGCAACGGTCGATCCAGGCAATTCAACGTGAAAGCTCATGGCAACTGGCGTGAGCGCGGAGGTCCGGGTGCAGGACGGCGCTCATACTCCTCGAATTGACATATCGGTAGTGGCGACATTGCGGACTTTGATCACGAATTCTGCATGTTATGGATGTAATATGCAGGAATTTAGAATGCCGCGACAACCGGCGCGCGCACCAAATTGGGGAGAGGTTCACGCTTATGGAAACTCATCGGGGCGCCACCGCGCCGGCCCGCGCCGAAACGATGCATACGGGCACGCTGCGCGCGCGGGCCCAGGCCGCCGCCGCCGTCGCCGCATCGCACGCTGGCGCCGTCGATCGCGAGTCCCGCTTCCCCGCCGAATCCTTTGCCGAGATCCGTAGGCAAGGGCTGCTCGGCATTCTCGTCCCGAAGGCGCTCGGCGGCGAAGGCGCAACGCTCGCCGACGTCGTTGACGTCTGCTACACGCTCGGCCAGGCCTGCGCGTCCACTGGAATGATCTACGCGATGCACTCGATCAAGATGGGCTGCATCACCCGGCACTCGCGCGGCAGCGCCGAGCACGAAAAGATCCTGCGGCGGATCGCGAGCGAGCAGCTGCTCATGGCGTCGTCGACCACCGAGGGTCAGGGCGGCGGAAACGTCCGGGCCAGCGAAGCTCCGGTCGTCCGCGACGGCAATCGAATCACGCTCGAACGCAAGGCAACCGTCATCTCGTACGGCGCCGCCGCCGACGGCATCGTGACGACGGCCCGACGGTCGGCCGACGCCGCGCCGTCCGACCAGGTTCTCGTCGTTCTCCTGAAGTCCGACTACACGCTCGAGCCGATGGTCGCGTGGGATACGCTCGGCATGCGCGGCACCTGCAGCGAGGGCTTCACGCTGCGTGCCAACGCTTCAGCCGAAGCGATCATGCCGGAGCCATATGAGCGCATCCACGCGCAGACCATGGTTCCATTCGCTCATCTGACGTGGGGCTCGGTCTGGGCGGGCGTTGCGGCGGCCGCCACTGGCCGCGCGCAGGCGTTCATCCGCAATGCCGCGCGCCACGCCAACGGCCAGATGCCGCCCGGCGCGCCGCACTTCACGACCGCGGTGACCTCGCTGCGCACGCTGCGCTCGTTGCTGTCGGCAGCATTGCGAAGCTACGAGCACGCGATGAGCGACGAGAAGGCGCTTGCCTCGCTCGAGTTTCAGTCGATGATTACGCTGACCAAGGTCGAGGCTTCAGAACTCGCCGCGGCGACCGTCATGAGCGCGATGCGTGCCTGCGGCTTGTCGGGGTACCGCAACGACAGCGAGTTCAGCATCGGGCGGCATCTGCGTGACATCCTGTCGTCGCCGATCATGATCAACAACGACCGCATCCTCGCGAATCTCGCGGCGCCGTCCCTGATGACGCCGCTGCCCACCTCGATTTCATCCTGAGCGACCCCAAACCGATGAGCCAGATCGCCCCGCAGCCGGTGAGTTCCAACGACGATCCCCTGTCCAGCATCGCGGCGGCGCTGTTTCGCCCGATGGGCGTAGACGGCGTCTACGCGCGAACCGCCCTCTATGAAGAGGTGGTCGAACGCCTCGGCGCATACATCACGCGGCTGCGCGAGCCGAACGTGGAACTGATGCGGTTCCCGCCCGTCATGAGCCGCGGCCAGCTCGAGAAGTCGGGCTACCTCAAGAGCTTTCCCAATCTGCTGGGCTGCGTCTGCGCGCTGCATGGCACCGAGGCGGCCATCCGCGCGGCGGCGGATCGGAACGAGACGGGCGGCGACTGGACGACATCCTTGAGCCCGGCCGATCTGGTGCTGTCGCCGGCCGCCTGCTACCCGCTGTACCCGATCATCGCGGCCCGCGGGCGCCTACCGTCCGGCGGCGGGCAGTTCGACATCGCCGCGGACTGCTTCCGGCACGAGCCGTCGCGGCACCTCGACCGCTTGCAGTCGTTTCGGATGCGCGAATTCGTTCGAATCGGATCGCCGGCCGAGATCACGGAGTTCCGGGAACGATGGATGGCGCGCGCCCCGACGATCGCCGCCGAGCTCGGCCTGCCATTTGAACTTGATGTCGCGAACGACCCGTTCTTCGGCCGGGTCGGGCAAGTCATGGCGGTGAGCCAGCGCCAGCAGGCGCTCAAGTTCGAGCTGCTGATCCCCTACTACGCGGGAGCGAAGCCGACTGCTTGCATGAGCTTCAACTACCACCGCGAGCATTTCGGCCACACGTGGGGCATCCACACCGATTCGGGCGAGGAGGCGCACACGAGCTGCGTCGCGTTCGGAATCGACCGGCTGGCGGTCGCAATGTTCGCCAATCACGGTCTTGACCCCGCGGCGTGGCCGGCCAGGACGCGGCAGGCACTGTCCTTGTGACGCCCGCTTGGGTGGCAAGCGATGCCACTTGATGCCCGCGTTCGCCGGTTTCTGGACCTGCTGGCTGCCACGAATCCGCCGAGCGCGCTGAGCCTGTCGGTCGAGGATCGACGTGCCGCACTCGGCCACCTGATGGGATTCGGTGGCCCGCCGGCGCCAGTCGAGCGGGTGACCGACTGGAGCATCGCCGGCCGCCACGGTCCGCTCCGCGCACGTGTCTATACGCCGCGCGGTTCTGGAGTCGGCGCGCTTCCGGGAATCGTCTATTTCCACGGTGGTGGCTTGGTGGCGGGCTCCGTCGACACGCACGATGCGGTCGCGCGATCGATGGCCCAGGCCACCGGGTGCCGCGTGGTATCCGTCGAGTACCGCCTGGCGCCCGAGCATCGGTTCCCCGCCGCGGTCGAGGACGCGATTGACGCCAGCATCCAGGTCATGGGCCGGGGGGCCGAGATCGGCATCGACCCCGCCCGGGTCGGCGTCGCCGGCGACTCTGCCGGCGCGACGCTGGCCGCCGTCGTCTGCCAGTCCCTCGCCCACAGCGGTGATCCTCAACCCGCCATGCAGCTGCTGCTCTGCCCGATCCTCGACTATGCCGGCACGTCCGAGTCGCGCCGCGAACTCGCGTCGGGCTACCTGGTCGACGATGCGACGCTGGCGCACGATCTTCGGCACTACCTGCCGGCGGCGGCGGCGATCGAGGACCCGCGAGTGTCGCCACTGCGGTCGACGGCCCTGACGGGCATTGCGCCGACGCACATCCACGCGGCCGAGTTCGACCCCCTGCGCGACGAAGCCGCGGCCTACGCACAGAACCTCCGCGCCGCCGGCGTGGCGGTTTCCTACACGTGCCATCCGGGCATGATTCACCTCTTCTACGGGCTTGGCGGAGTCATACCGTACGCGCAGACCGCGTGGGCGCAGATCGGCGCGCAGGTCGGCGCGACGTTCGGGCTCGCGCGGGCGGCCGGTGGCGACGGCTGATCGAACCTGCTCTACTTGAAGCACGCACCAACGGACAATCCAATGAGCGAGCGAGCCGAGATAGATCGAGTGATCCGCGAGCTGCACGCCGCGCGTACCCGGGGTGACCTGGCGGCAATGTGCGCCGCGTTTGCCGAGACAGGCCGCTATCAGATCGCCGGCTCAAGCGACGGCAAGCCGGTGTCGATCTCGGCATCAGGCATCGCCCAGTTCAAACCATGGCTCGCGATGATGGTGAAGGCGTTCCGAATCACCGACTATGAGCTGCTGTCGCTGATCGCTGAAGGACACCGCGGCAGCGCCCACTGGCGCGCGCGCATCCACTCCAAGATCACCGGCGTCGCGGTCGTCACCGAACTGGTCGATCTCGTCGAAGTCCGCGGCGGACGAATTGTCGAATACACCGAATTCTTCGTCCCCCGCTGAGGCGCGGAGCTCGCGCCCCGTCGATGTCAGGAGCCCGATGAGACCAGGGGATGCTCCACGCTCACCGCGCGATGCGCGACGAGCGCCGGCATCCGCCGCGTCCGGGGCCGGCGCCTGACCCATGGGCGTCCGGCTGCAGCGCGTGAATCCGCTGTCGATCCGCGAGTCGGCCATCGACTTCTTCTGGCGGATGAAGGCTTGGCCGTTCGAGACGCGCGAAGAATACGAACGGTGCTGGGACTGGCGCTACACGTCGATCCCCGAATCGGATCCGATCGTTTGGGTCGCGCTGGACGGGCCAAAGATCATTGGACATGTCGCGTGCAACCTGCGCCGCTTCCGGATCGACGGCCGCGAGGTGCGCGCCGGAATTCCAGGGAACTTCCTGGTCGATCCGGAGCATCGCAACACGATCATCGGCGCGCAGCTGGCCGGCGCGCCGATCAAACTCGCGCAGCGCGGCGAAACGGACATTTTTATCGGCTACGGCAACCAGATCGCTCACGCGCTGGCGCTCGGTCTCGGGTGTCGAAGCCTGGGGCCCATGCTGCCGTTTCTAGACGTTCGACGCTTCGGTCCGGCCATCGGCAGACGCCTGCCAGGCGGCGCGGCGCTCGGGCCCGTTGCGGACGGCGCTCTGGCGGCCTGGCGCGCACTGGCCGGTCGCCGGCGCGCGAGGCCACCGGCCGGGCTGTCGGCGCGACGCCTCTCGGCCGCGGAGCTGGCCGCGATCGACCGATCGGCGTGGTCAGTGCGCGAGGGCCTCACGTGGTGGGGTGACTCCGCCTACCTCGCGCGCCGATTCCTCGGATGTCCGATCCGGAGCTATCGCGCGGATGCCGTGATCGATCTCGCGACCGGCCGCGCGGCGGCCGTCGTGATCAGCGAAGGCACGGCGCGATTCAACGTCATCCTGTGCGTCGCGGACCGCGCCGTCCTGAGCGAGGTCCAAGCCGTCGAAGCGGTGCTGCGGAGCGACGCTACCGCGGAGCTCGGTCTTGTCCCCCTCCTGCCCGGCACGCGGCTGGCCACCGAATTCGCCCAGGCGGGCTACCTGCAGCGCTCATTGCAGCACGCGGACACCGTGCTACAGAGAACGACGTGGTCGGCACTGTGGAAGCCGACGCACGAATTGGCTGGCGCGTTTGCGGCGCTCGAGCACTGGAACGTCTGGTACGGGTGGAACAGCCACTAGTCGCGACGCGACTTGAACGGCAGCGACGTTTTTGGTCGCCAGGTATCAGCGACAGCCGTACCGGATCGCGCCGAACCAAGCGCGCCCGCGCGCCTTCGCGCCCGCGCGCCTTCCGCCTGACCGCAGTGAATTATAACCATTTGATGTCAGTTTCGTGTCAATTTTGCTTAGAGTCGGTATCGTGCACGGGACCGACCGCACCCTGACACTACGAATGCGCGGCGGTCCGTCGTTCAGGCGAATCACGGATGAGCGCACCGATGCCACCGGCCGCAGCCTTCTTGCGCCGCATGACCGCGGCCTACGTCGAACGCGACGGACCGCTCTACGCACTCGCGCTCGGGCTGCCCGGGGCATTCGGCGTGGTCGTCAAATTCGTCGCCCTCACCCTCACGACCACCGGCGGATTCCTGGTCGTCAGCCGCATGCTTGGATATTCGCGGCCGGACGATCTGCCGCTGTATGCACGGATCGGGCTGTTTGAGTTCGACGCCCTGTGGGGGCTCCTGTTGCTGCCGCTGGTCGCATCGGCAGTGTTCGCGACGGTGCCACGCGGGCTCGCACGGATCCTGACGCTGGCGTTGGCCGTCTCGATCTGCTTGCTGCTCTTTGCCGCGCTGCTGTCGGTTGGCAGCGTCGGCCGCCTGCTGAGCGCATCGATGCTCGCCGACGCGATCGAGTTCGGCGCCCGGCATCCGGAGTACGCGTCGCAGTACGTCAGCCCGCGCAGCATTGCGAAACTCGGTGTCCTCTTGGCCGCAATCGTCGCCGTGCTGTGGCTGCCGCAGATCGCACGCACGCTCGGGATCAGGTCCGCGGCGGTGAATCGAGCGGCCTCGCTTGTACTCGGCGCGCAACTGCTCGTCGGGAGCGCCATTGTGCTGGTCGCCATCGCCGACGGCACTCCTCGGCTCATTTCGCACCGCTCGATTCTCAGCCAGTCGATCGCAAGCCTGGTGCAGAAGCAGGCGCATTTCTCCGACATCGACACGGCCAACGCAAACGAGCTCGCCGGGTTTTACCGTTCGTTCTCGCGCTCTCCGGCCTATGCACCGGGCCCGCTCTTCGGCGCGCAGCGCGACAGCGACGTGATTGTCATCGTTCTAGAGACGGGCCCGATGGCGAGCGTGGCGCTCAGAGGCGGGCTCGCAACGCTGCCCGCACTCGGCGCGCTCGAGCGCTCGTCGATCGTCGGTCGCGCCCATCACTCGACGTTTCCCTATACAAGCGACGCCGTGTTCTCGATCTTCAGCGGCATGTACCCAGTGTTGGTCCGACGAGCGACCCTCAACCAGCCGCCCGGCACGTCCGTACCGTCCGCGCTGCCACAGGTGCTTCGGCGCCACGGCTATCGGACCTACCGCTTTGCCTACGAGGACTCCTTCGAGTCGGATACGAAGATGTTCAGCGAATTCGGGATGGACGAGTTCTTTCGCGGCGACAGCAATCCGCTAGCGGCCACCCCGCCGATCCAGTCGCGCGTCGATGCGACGCTGCAGGAGTACGCACCGATACCCGAACGGCAGGTGAGGACACTCCGGCACTACCTGGAGATCGATCTGGCGTGCCTGTCGGCGATGCTGCAGCAGGTCGAGCGCTCCAAGCGGTCGGGCGAGCGATTCATGAGCGCGTTCTTCCCGATCGTCGGGCACGGGCCGTGGCCGGCACTGCGCGGGGAAGCCGATGTCCGGACACGAGGGCGACTGCTGATCGAGCTTCAGGACCGGTGGATCGGCGAGCTGCTCGCCCTGCTCCGGGCAAACGACTGGGAACGAGACACCCTCGTCGTCGTGACGGCGGATCACGGGATCCGGACGCGCGACGAGGATCCCGACTTCGCGGTCGGAACGATGACGCCCTATTCCTTCCACGTGCCGCTGCTGATCTCCGCGCCGCGCGCGCTGGCGGAGCCAATGTACGTCGAGGCCGTGACGTCGCACATCGACATCGAACCGACGCTCATGGAGCTGCTGGGAATCGATCACCACGAAGCCCCGCTCGGTGAAGGCACTGTGGTCACGATGCCGGAGATCCAGCAGCGGACGACGTTCCTGTTCGCCGCGACCTATCACGGAACCGACGGGTATATCGAGGGTGGCCGCTATTTCATGCGACGCACGGTCGATGAGCAGCACTTCGAGAGCGACCGTTTCGAGTTCCCGCCGCACACGCTGCAGCTGCCGGACGGCGAGCACGCCCGCGCCATCGACGACCGGCTGGACACCGTGTACGCGATCCAGCAGAAGCTGTCGACGCTCGCGTTTGATGCGCCACGATCCCCGAAATGAAGCGGGCGTCGGTTTGGGCTCTGGCGCCGCGGTCGGCGCAGGCGCCACATATCGAGAGGTTGCCCTGGCGGGCGTCGAGCGGATCGGCCTGAGTGGCGTCGGATCCCGAGGCTGGCGTCCCCAACGGGATTCGAACCCGTGTCGTTACCTTGAAAGGGTAATGTCCTAGGCCTCTAGACGATGGGGACTCTGTGCCACGAAACGTGGTGGAGCTAGTCGGGATCGAACCGACGACCTCTTGCATGCCATGCAAGCGCTCTCCCAGCTGAGCTATAGCCCCACGCGAGGAGGCGGCACTCTACGGAGGAAAGCCTCGATTTGTCAACCTGTTAGTCGAGCTTCCGCCCGCCTTCGGCGCCGCTCTTGGCGGCGCGCTGAGCGCCCGCCGCCGTCTGTCGCACGGCCCCCCGTCAGTCGAGCCGTGCGCGCCGCCGCAGCGCCGCGACGCAGCGTTCCGCGGCGCGCCCGTCCCACAGTGCCGGCCTGCGTCCGGTGGGCCACCGACCTCCCACGACCTCGCCGACGCTGGCCTCGAGCTCGTCCACTCGCACGAGGCGGTTCGAGCCTTCCGTGACGGTGATCGGGCGTTCGGTGTTCTCGCGCAGCGTGAGGCACGGAATACCAAGATACGTACTCTCTTCCTGCACGCCGCCCGAGTCGGTGATGACCGCGCGCGATCCGCCGACGAGGTTCATGAACTGTACGTAGCCGAGCGGCTCGCACAGCCGGATGCGCGACTCCGCCGTCAACGCCGACGCGAGACCGAATTCGTCCAGTCGCTTGCGGGTGCGCGGGTGCACGGCGAACACGAGGGGCATCCGTCGCGCGACCGCCAGCAGAGTCCGCACGAGGGGCTCGAGAGCCTCGCGGGTATCGACGTTGGACGGGCGATGGAGGGTCACCACCGCGTAGTCCTTACCCGCGAGCCCCATGGCAGCTCGCGTGCCGTCGGCCTCGATGGCACCGCGCATCATCTCGTACGAGTCGATCATGATGTTGCCGACGAAGTCGATCCGCTCGCGTGAGACGCCTTCGGCCAGGAGGTTCTCGTCTGCATCCGGCGACGGCGTCCAGAGCACGTCCGCGATCGCGTCGGTCACCATCCGATTGATCTCTTCGGGCATGCGGCGGTCGCGACTGCGCAGGCCGGCTTCCAGGTGAATCACCGGCACCCACAGCTTTGTTCCGACCATCGCGCACGCGGCAGTCGAGTTGACGTCGCCGACGACCACGACCCAGTCGGGCTGGTCGCGGAGCACGACCTTTTCGTAGGCGATCATCACGCCACCCGTCTGTTCCGCATGCGAGCCGCTGCCGACCTCCAGGTGGAAATGCGGCTCCGGCATGTGCAGATCGCGGAAGAACGCGTCCGACATGTTTGGGTCGTAGTGTTGCCCCGTGTGGACGATCTTCGGCTCGCACCAAGGTTGGCGCGCGAGCGCGTGATAGAGCGGCGCGATCTTCATGAAGTTCGGGCGCGCCGCCGCGATCAGATGGATATTCAGCGCCTTGGTGGGGGTCGGCGGGCTCACTCGCGGCTCCGGCGGCCTGGACTGACCGGTCTTTGCGCGCAGCATACGAAATGTTGGCCGCGCTTTCTCGGGAACCGACTCACAGTCCCGTCATCGGCTTGACATTCCGGCGAAAAGCGACGCTGGGATGCTGCCGCCCACGGTCGCGGACGTCGGCTGGTGACTTGGCAATCACGCGCGCGTGGACGGACGGCCCCGGATCGCGCGGATCCGACGGAGATGTCGGCGCATCGGTCACGCGCGCTCGAAGCGCGAGTCGTCGCGACCCATTCGGTCGGAGCGAGCCGCGGTCGCGCCACTGGCCATGCGCAGCGACCAGTCGGTTCGATGACCGACGTCCGAGAGCGCCGGCAATGCGTCGGTCACGCGCATCTACTGCGGTCGGCGACAGCGCGATCGCATCGCACGCCATCGCCGCCGACTCCGTGCGGTCGACCACGCACGCGTCTCAAATCACCGACAAGTCAGCGCTACGTAAGGCACCTGCGGTACTCGTATGAACGATGTCGATCGGCGCACCTGCTGCGTGCGTTGCGCCTTCCGGGCAAGCGATGCCGGTGCGCCTGGATCGCGTAGCGCAAGGTAAGATGTGCGAAGAGTACCGGTACCGCCGTCACCGCGAGTTCGCCCCATCCGAGCCGACCGCCTACCGATATCGCCGCCGCCCGACACGGGACGTGCGTCCGTTCGTCTGCCGTGCTGGCTGTATGTGCTCAACTGGAACCTGCGCTACACGGGCGGCGTCAATGAGGTCGTGAGAAACCTATTTGATCTGACGGAGCCCTTTCTGCAGCACCGGCCGATGGTTCTCGAGCGGGACTGGAACCAGACCGATCTCAAGGTGACGGTGGAGAACGGGCGGCGATCGGCCGTCGGCAGCTGGCCGGCACCCTGGGACCAACGCCGGGGACTACGCTACCTGGCGACGTTCCTCGTTCGTCTTCCCGGTGCCATGCGCCAGCTGCGGCGGCTCCTCGACGCGGAAGGCGTCGACACGGTGCATGTCCATTTCCCGGGGCTCGAGGCGTTGATCTGGCCGACCATCCGGCGCGCCTGCAACCGCCCGTTCAGGTTGATCCTCTCGTTCCATGGCCTCGATCTGAAGTTCGCACTCCACTCGACCGGGATCGAACGGCTCTGCTGGGCGCGGCTGCTCGACTCGAGCGATCACATTGTCGTCTGCTCAGAGCCGCTGCGTCGCTCGCTCGCGGAGCGTTTCCCGCGGATCCAGACCAAGATTCGCGTCATCGGCAATGGCGTCGACACCGCGAAGATTGAAGAAGCCGCGGCAGCGCCGGTACTGGCGGATACGCCGCCCTCGTACGTATTCAGTGCGGCGACCTACGAGCGAAAGAAGGGCATCGACGTGCTGATGCGCGCGTTCGACATGATCGCCGACCGCCACCGAGACCTGTCCCTGGTCGTCGCCGGTCGCTACGAGGACGTGACATTCGTCGAGCTCGACCGGCTGCGCACTTCGCTACCCTCCGCCGGGCGCATCGTGCTGATGCGCGATCTTCCCCACTCGACGACGCTCGGCCTAATGGCGCGCGCCCGGTGCTTCGTGCTCGCCTCGCGCGAAGAGCCGTTCGGAATCGCGCTGCTCGAGGCCGGCGCGCTCGCGACGCCAGCCGTCGCCAGCGACGTTTGCGGCTGCCTGGCGTTCTTCGAAGCCGGAACCGATCTGCGCGTGGTCCCGGCCGACGATCCGGCGGGACTGGCGGAAGCAATCCACGGCGCTCTCGAAGACCCGGAAGGCGCTCGACGCATGGCCGTGCGCATGCAGGCGAAGGTCCGGGCGCGCCTCGAGTGGTCCTCGATTGCCGGCGCCTACTCAGAGCTGGGGCGAGCGCTGCGCTAGAGCCGTTCGCGACGGCCGCCTCGGCTGATCGCGCTCCCAACGTGCCGGGTACCGAGATGGCGTCGTGAAGCCCCGCCGCGGCGTGTCATCACGTATGCTTGCCGCACTTTTGGGTGGACCGGACCCGTGCACGAACACGACGCGGTGAGCAAACGGACGGCGGGCGGGCCGGTCATGGACGGCGATCATCGCGCGGCGCTCCAGGCATTGCCTCTTCTCCGAACTCGCGCCGGCTGACGTGCGGGCCAGAGCGTGAAAGACGTCCGCAGCAAAATGGCCCGCGGCGCCGCTTGGATGGTCGGATTCAAGCTGGTCGACCGCGGTCTGGCGCTGGTAAGCACGCTCGTCCTCGCGCGCATTCTCGTGCCGTCGGACTTCGGCATGATCGCGATGGCCGCGTCCCTGATCGCGATTCTCGACCTGTTCGGCGCTTTCGGCCTCGACGTTGCGCTGATCCAGCGGCAGGGCGCAACCGAGGCTCACTTCAATACGGCCTGGACGCTCAACATCGCGACCAGCACGCTGATTGCGACAATGATGCTGCTGCTGGCGTGGCCCATGAGCCTGTTCTACAGCGAGCCACGCCTGACCGCCGTCGTCTGCTGTCTGGCTCTCAGCTCATTCGTCCAGGGCTTCGAGAACATTGGCGTTGTCAGCTTTCGCAAGGAGATGAACTTCCACCGCGAGTTCGTCTTCCTGCTCGGGAAGCGCGTTGCGATGGTCTGCCTCACGATCTCGCTCGCGGTCGTCCTGCACAGCTACTGGGCGATGGTGTTCGGGATGATCTTCGGGCGCGTCACGGGCGTTGGCTTGAGCTACGCGCTGCATCCCTACCGGCCGCGCCTGTCGCTGGCGAAGCTCGGCGACTTCTTTGGATTCTCGAAGTGGGTCTTCGTTCAGAACGTCCTCTATTTCCTGAAGGAACGCTCGTCCGACTTCATTGTCGGCCGATTCGCCGGACCGCACGCGCTCGGCGTCTTCAACGTCTCGACGGAAATCGCCAGCATCCCCGGCACGGAGCTGATCGCACCAATCAACCGTGCGATCGTTCCGGCCTATGCGCTGCTCGCCAGCGACCCGGCAGCGCTCCGCCGCGAGTACCTCTCCGTCATGAGCGTGGTTTGCGTCATCGCAATCCCGGCGGTGACTGGCATCGCGTGCGTGGCCCCGTTCCTGGTCACGGCCGTGCTCGGCCCGCGCTGGGCGGACGCGAGCGTCATCCTGGCGATGCTCGCCTTCTACGGGATATTCGCGGCGCTGACGAGCAACGCGTACTCGGCTTTTCTTGCGGTCGGCAAGCCGCAGCTCTTTGTGCGCATCACCGGTGCATACGTGGTGGTGCACCTACCGCTGCTGACGTTCCTCGCGCACCGCTACGGCGCACTGGGCGCCGCGAGCGCCCACCTCACGGCGTCGGGGATCTTCCTCCCGGTCACGTTCTATCTGATCTGCCGCACGCTCGACATCAAGATGCGCTACATGCTGGCCGCGACCTGGCGCCCCGTCGTCGCGTCCGCGGCCATGTACGCGGCGGTACTCGGCGTGCGGCCGAACATCGATCCGGCGACGACGCCTTCGTTGATCGCCCTTCAATGGCTCGCGATCCTCGTGCCGCTCGGCGCGATCGTCTACGTCGTCGCGATGGTGTTGTTGTGGGTCGTCTCGGGACGGCCAGACGGCGGCGAGGCGATGATTCTCAGGTTCGCGCAGCGCCGGTGGTCATCGCTTGCCGCCCGATCCGGCGGCACCTAGTCGGCTCGAACAGCGCAAAGCGTGAGCCGGCGCCGCGCGCCGCCGCACGCGCGGGCCTCGTGATCACACTTGCGGGCAGGGAATAAAGCTCTTTGAGAAGATGATCTGCCCGAAGCGCTGATAGAACTGCGTCATGTTGTTGCCGTTCTGGTAGATGGACGCGATGAGGGCGTTGTGACCCCACTGCACGTCGAACGGCAGCGTACAGTTCGTGACCGAGCAGATCTGCGTATAGCTGGTCTCGCCCGGCTTCGCTCCCCACGCCTCGAAAACCGTATTCGGGTCGGCATTTGCGCTGCCACTGCCGAGTGCGCCGTGCATGGTCCCCGGCTTCACGTGGAAGAGTATCGTCGCCCACTGGCCGAGCGGCCATTCCCATGTCGACGAATTGCCTTGGAACACCCAGGCGATGCCGACGCTGCGGTACGCCGAGAAGTAGTCGTGGCCGGTCGAGCCGTGAAAGCTGGTCGTGACGATTTCCTGGTCCGTTGCCGACCGGTCCGTGCGCGTGAAGTAGAACAGCTTGCCCTGGTCGACGCCCGTGTTCGGCGGCTGCGCCCGGTTCGGATCAATCTTGACCCTGCACTGAATGTAGTACTCGGTGCCGTCGAAGGGGGCAGGATTGGCGGTCACGTAGGTCTGATTCGCATACCAGCCATGATTGCCCCAGCCAGAGGTCTGCGACCCGCCGTTGGTCGGCGCGAACGACAGTGCCGCGATGCTGCCCGTCGCGCCCGGGTCGTCGCTGCCAGCGCCTCGGCCATTGCCCGACGTAGTGCCACCTTTTAGCGGGCTGAACGGTCGCCACCAGTACGAACCGTCGTTCGAGCCGGCTGCGCGTACGATCTCAAGACACGCGAAGCCCGGCGCTGGCCCGTCGGTCGTGATGCGCCGGCAGAGGCTGGCGTTCGTGCCGAGCGCGTTCGGATCATTCCCCGACCAATCCGCGTAACCGGACGGCGCGTTGCCGACTGGCGTCCACCGGAAGTTGTTCACCTCGTTGTCGGAATCGAAGCCGTGATACCAGACAACGCCGGGACCCGAGATGCGGGATTGCCAGTCCGCCTGGGCCGTCGTGGTCGTACACGTCGTATTGGCCGCGGTACCCGGCTGGGCGGCGAGCGTCGGGGGCATGCAGATCTTCGCCTGGGCGTTGACCCAGCGCGGCAGGACCAAGCCCGCGAATCCGGGCCCCGCGACCAGAAAGTCTCGACGCTTCATTAGAACGCTCCTCGGTACTCGCCGGGTCGCAGTCGCGCCGGCCTCAAGCGGCGGCGCGCGCGCTTCGCTCGCAGAATACCGCGTTCATGCTCAAATAAAAAAATGCGTCGCGGAACGACGACAGCGCGTTCGCGCGGCGCGAGCCAGCCGCGCGCAGGCACCCAGAGTCGAACCGTTCGCTCGGCCGCGCGCCCTACGGCGATGCCAGCGGATGGCCCGCCTTGGCGAGCAGATCGCGCAGCCCCGGCAGCGGATAGCCCTGGCCGTATGCCTTCCGGGCCTGCTCGGATGCGGCATCGAAGTCCTTCAGCTCGAGCAGCACGAGGCCGAGGAAGTAGTGAATCTGTGCGGACGAGCCGTCGACCGCCTTGTCGCCCGCAACGAGGACGTCCCTCGCGGCCTCGAGCTGGCCGTGCGACTTGAGGTACATCGACTTCGCCTCGTAACCGACGCCGCAGCTCGGGCAGCCGTCGATCGCGATGTCGAAATGCTGGAGCGCGAGGTCGGGCTGGCCGATCTCCGCGTACAGCAGTCCCATGCGCGCCGCGATTTCCGCCCGCATCGGATGGGCCTGCGGCATGCGCTGCAGCGTGAACTGATCTTCGTCGATCGCACGGTTGAAAAGTGCGAGCCGCTCCTTCTTGTCCGGCTCCGCCTTCGCCCGCGTCGCGATGATCATTCCGGCGCAGTAGTGGTGCAGCGCGTACCACACATCGGGCCCGAGCTTGGCCTCCCAGCTCTTGACGGTCGCAGGATCGACACGGTTTGCGAACTGACTGTCGGTCCCGGCGCCGGACACGGTGTAACGGGCCTGGCAGTAGTCGGGCCAGTGATACCACTCCGCTTCGGTCGGTGCGAATGCGAGCGCGAGAGCGACTGGGGAACGCATCAGCAGCACCAGCACCGCGGGCACCAGAAACGTCGCGCGACGCGCGCCGAACGCGCTCGCGTAGCGGTGTCGCGTTCGCGCTGAACGGGGCCGGTTACTCGGCCAGTCGGTTGCGCGTGAAGGACTGCTCATTGGTGTCCGCTCGCTACGGTCAATCGCTGCTTGCCCGATAGTCTGCGACGGCCGCCGAACTCCGTCGACCCCTCCGGGCGCGGCCCACGGCGCCGATGCACCGCCGGCGCAGGGCCGGCCCCGCGCACTGACATAACGTCGCGTGAGCCTGGCGGAGCGTGGACGCCCGGAACAGGCGATAGCATCCGCTGCCCCGAACCCGCGCGTCCCACGTGCCGGCCTGCAGCGACGCGCCCGAGGGCCTTCAGACGCCTGTCGGCGCCAGCGCGGCCGTCGGCCTCGGCGCCGGTCGCGCCAGAGGCCGGCCTCCGAAATCGACCAGCCCTGCCCCGTGCCGCGCTCACCCGGATCTGCGAACCAGTCGCTCGACTTGCTCGAAGTACCGGATACCGAGGGCCAGCGGGCCGCCGGCCAAGACGGGCGGCTGAGCGACGGCCGGGTCGGGTAGGACGCCGCGCAGGCTGCACGTCTCGAAAACGTCCGCGCGCCGTCGGAGGAATTCACACAACCCGCGCAGACGACGCGCGACGACCTCGTCGCGGGTGAAATTGCGTCGATCCATCAGCTCGAAGTTGTGGGACACGATGACGACGTGCTCGTAACCGGCGGTGACGGCCTTGTCGAGAACGCCCACCATCTCGCGCAGCGAACAGGCGGTGAGGTGCAGCGGGCGAAGGTGGCCCGGGCGGTCATGAAAGACAGTCACCGGCAGCTCCACGACCCTGCCGACCGCGAATGGCTGGGTTGGAATGCCGCGCGCGCCGGCGTTCCACACCCCCGCGCCGGCTCCGCCGTGGCATTCGTTGTAGCTGCTGTCGAGGAAGATCCCGGCCGCTTCCAGGCCGAGCAGCGTGTCGCGGTTGAACGCGAAGCTTCCAGCGCGAAACGCTGTTGCGGGCGCCGCGCCGGCCGCCGCTAGGCGCTGTCTCGCCCAGGTGAGAAGTTCCGACTGCTCCGCGCGCGGAAAATGCGACAGATGCTGGATCTTCCCCGGAAGGTCACGCGCAAGCAGCCGCTCGCGGGCCTCATTGCACCACTCGGCGTGCAGGTGCAGTTGCACGTCCTGCCCGGCCGCTTGGATGAGGCCAACAACCTCCTGCAGTGGCGCGAGCCCAAAGCGCGCCGAGAACATCGGCTCCACGAAGAAGACACCCTGCAGCCCATGATCCGCGAGGAGCCGCAACGTCATCGGCAGTCCGTACTCGCCATGGCGAGTCGGGCCGTAGATGTAGTTCTTGAATGCTTGCGGGAAGCGCGCGTCGATATCGGACCAGCCGTCCGTCCAGATCTCGACGTCGACCGTGAAATACACCTTGACGCGCGGCACTCGTCGTTCTCCACATCACTGGCTGCGCGCGCCCGCTCGGCGTACGCACGCGTAGCTTAGCCTAGCGCCGCCCGACCGCGCGTCGATGTCAGGGGGACAGCCGGTGAGACGCCCGTCTCATCGCGCGCAGCGGCCCGCAGGAACCGCCCGATCCCGTCGCTCAGGGATCATTCGGGTGCGGCCGGCGTTATACAATTTGCGGATGCGAGCTCCCCTGTCCCACCACGCCGAGGTGCCGGTCGTCCTCGCCCGCTGCCGCGTGGGCGCCGAGTCGAGCGGCGCACCGTGAGCCAAACCGTCGCGACGACGCCACCGCGGGCCGCGCGCGGCGGTCCACCCGCCCTGGTGATCGGGCTCAGCATCCACGGTCTCGCGGTCGCCCGCGCGCTGGCGCGCAGCGGCGTGGACGTCCACTGCCTGGCCGACGTCGAAGTGCCGCCACAGCCGACGGTGCTCACGCGCTACGCAACCGTCCACTTCAGCCCCGGCCTCAACTCTGCGCCGCTTGGCGAGGTCCTGTTGCGCCTCGCCGACCGGATCGGCTGCTCGGGCCGCGTCGTGCTGTTTCCGACCAGCGACCGGATCGCCAAGGCAATCGCTGTGGAATGGCCGGCGCTCGAGTCGCGGTTCCTGCTCAGCTGGGCCCACTGCCGGGCGCTGGTGCTCGAGCTGCAACGCAAGGACGGGCTGCCGAAGTACTTCGATGCGGCGGGCGTCAGGTACCCGCGATCGCGGGTTGTGCGCGCAGCCGCGGAGCTGGCCGGTGTCGTCGCGGGCCTCGCGTTTCCTCTGGCCGTCAAACCGGCGCAGCCCTTGTCGTCGTTCAAGGCCATCCGTGTCGGCAGCGAGCAGGAACTGCGTTCGTGCATCGACAGCTATTCTCAAGACCTCCCATTCGTCATCCAGGAGTGGATCGACGGGCCGGAGCCGTCGCTGTACGCCTGCACGACCTACCTCGATCACGGCCGTCCGCTGTTCACGCTCACGAGCCGCAAGATCGCCGCCTCGCCACCCGGCATCGGGCAGGGAACGGTCTTCGAGACGACCGAATGCCCGGAGGCCCTCGACGCGACGCGCCGATTCGTCGCGACGCTCGACCTCAGTGGCCCGGTGGCCCTCGAATTCAAACGCGACGCCGCAGGACAGTTCTGGCTGATCGAACCCAATGTCGGACGGACCGAGTACTGCGTCGACCTCGCGATTCAAAGCGGCTTCAACCAGCCACTCGTCGAGTACCTGCACGTGACCGGCCAAGCCATTGCCGCCGGGATCCGCGAGCCGCTCGTGGCGTGTGCGTGGTTCGACACCGACAAGGATCCTCTGTGCTTCGCGAGGAACCTGCGGACGCTGCGAGGCAGCCGTGGCGAGCGGCGCCGTGCGATATTCCCCTTCTACGGTCACGGCGACCGTCGCCCGCTGCTGGAAGCGATCCGGCAGCGGCTCGCCGCGTGGACGCGAACGCCGTTCGTTCGGCTGGCGCGTGCGCGCGGACGATGAACGCTCTACAACGGTCCGCTGCCTGACGCACGCCATGCTTGAATCGATCAAGACTGCCGCCAAGCTGCTCGTCATCCAGCGCCTGCGCCGTGCCGATGCAGAACGCAGGCAAGGGCTCGGACCCTTCGGCGGCCTCGATCCGTCGCTTTGGGGGTGGGAATCCTCGAGCGACGGGCAACTATGCGTGTCCGGTCGGCGCGCTCGAGACCTCGCGGAGTCCCACGGAACGCCGCTGCACGTTGTGCATCTCGCGCAGCTGCGAAAGACCCACGACGACTTCCTGCGGCCGTTCCGCGATGCCTACCCGGCCACCCGGCTCGCGACCTCGTACAAGACCAACCCGCTGCCCTCGGTGCTGGCCGCCCTGCACGGGATGGGCACGTACGCCGAGGTCATCTCGGAGTTCGAGCTGTGGCTCGCCGGCAGGCTTGGCCTCGCTGGCGAGCGGATCATCGTGAACGGACCCGGCAAGACGCGCTCGATGATCGCCCGCGCCGTCGCGATGAACGCCAGACTTATCAATATCGACGGCCTCGGCGAGATCGAGCTGATCGCGCAGGAGGCACGTGGCACCGGCCGGCGCCAGCGCGTTGGCGTCCGGGTCGTGACGAGCGTCGGCTGGTCTTCACAGTTCGGACTGTCGATCTCGAACGGCGAGGCATTCGCGGCCTTCGAGCGCATCGGAAAGCTGGCCGCCCTCGAGCCGGCAGGTCTGCACCTGCACATCGGCACTGGCCTCAAGAACGTGGGCTCCTACGTACGCGCGATCGGCGAGGCGCTCGAATTCGCCGCGCGGCTCCGCGACCAGCTCGGAATCCGCCTCGGACTGTTCGACTTCGGCGGCGGCTTCGGCGTGCCGACCGTGCGAGCCGCCGACGCCTGGGACGACCGGATGGTCGCGCTCGGCTACCCGCCGCGCGACCCCTACCCGCCCGACTGCCCGACGGCGCGCGACTACGCCGCGGCGCTGCGCCCGGCACTCGCCAGCCTGCGCGAGATTGGTGCCGCGGACGCCGAGCTGGTATTCGAGCCGGGCCGGGCGATCACGAGCTCCGCGCAGACGCTGCTGCTGCGGGTGATTGCGACCAAGGACGGTGGCGGCGCCCGCAAGCTGATCCTCGACGGCGGCAAGAACATCACGCTGCCGCTCGGCTGGGAGACGCACAAGATCTTTCCGGCCAGCGGCCTGTCGCTCGACGCCAACGGCGCCTACGACCTGTATGGCCCGCTGTGCCATCCGGGTGACGTCATCGCCAGGCACCTGCCGCTACCGCCGACCGGGGTCGGCGACACGATTGCCATCATGGACGCGGGCGCGTACTTCATCCCCAACCAGATGAACTTTTCGAACCCGCGGCCTGCGGTCGTCGCCGTCGACGGCTCACAGGTCCGGCTGGTCAGGCGGCGCGAGAGCTTCGAGGACATCGTGCGACTCGACGATGCGGCCGGCTGACGGCATGGCGCCGGCGGAGCCGACGACGCTCGTCGTACTCGGCAGCTCGCTGACCGCCCTCGCCGTCGTGCGGGTCGCGCGTCGCGCCGGCTATCGCTGCCTGATGCTTGATGATCGGCCGGGCCCGGCGTCGACGACGCGCTGCGCCCGCTATCGCCGACTGCCGGACGCGAGGCTCGAGACCGTTGATGCGGCGATCCGCGCATCGGGCGGCGCGGCCATCGCGGTCATCGCCGACAGCGACCGTTGGCTGCGGTTCGTCCGGGAGCACCGCGAGCGGCTGCGCGCGGCGGGCTGGCTGGTGCTGCACCCGACGGGCGAGGCGATCACGACCTGCCTGGACAAGTCGGCCTTCCTCGACTGGTGCGCCGCTCGCGCGCTGCCGGCGCCGCGCCGCTACGCACCGGAGGCGCTCCGCGCGCAGCCGGCGACGGCCGCGTTCCCGCTGATGCTGCGGCCCGAGTGGACCCAGCATTCCGCGGACACGGGCTTGCCGAAGGCGATCGAGGTTCGCGAGCCGCAGGCGCTCGCCGGCTGGCTGGCGCGGTATGCCGCCGCGGACATCGCCGCCAACGTCTGCGACTCGCTGCTGCGGCCGGGCATCCGCCAGTTCTCCGTCGGCGCCGCCCGCAGTGCGTCCGGCCACGTGCGGACGTTTCTCGCCGAGAAGCTGCGGCCGGCGGCCGAACAGTGCGCCGGCGGCACCTACGTGCGGCCCGCCACGTGCGCCGGTGTCGAGGCGCTCGCCGCACGGGCGCTCGAGGCGCTCGACTACCTGGGTGTCGCCGAGGTCGAGATCCTGCACGACCCGCGGACCGCGGAGTCGTTCCTCATCGAGGTGAACGCGCGGCCATGGCTGCAGTTCGGGCTGCCGCATGCATCCGGCTGCGACCTGCTGGGCCACGCGCTCGGCCGCGGCGCCTCGTCGGGCGAGTTCGACCCGCACCACGGGTGGCTCTACTTCTCCTCCGATCTGTACGCCTGTTTCTCGCGGACGACCGGGCTCGTGCGGACGGGACGGCTGTCGCTCGGGGCATACCTCGCGTCGATCGCGCGCGCCGACGTGTTCGCGACGTGGGATCTCGCCGATCCGCTGCCGCTGCTGAGCGCGTGCTGGCGCGCCGCGCTCGCCCGAATCAGGCCGGCGGCGCGCCGGCCCTAGCCTCGGCGCACGCCGCTTCCAGCAGTCGCGCCAGCTGTTCGGTGCCCGCGCGCCGCGACACGCTCATGACCTCCTCGCGCGGCGGGATCCGGTACTCGCCGGAGCGGATGCGTGCGAGGCTGCGCCTCAGCATCGCCAGCACTTCGTCCTCGCTCTCGAGACGGGCGATGCCCTCGATCCCGAAGCGCTGCAGCAGCCGGCCGGTATCGCCGGCCGGATCGGTCAGTCCGAGCACCGGCCGCCCGGCGTACAGGTACTCGTAGGCCTTGGCCGGGATCTGGTCATTGCAAAAGGCGCCCTGGAACAGCAGTAGCGCGCCGGCCGAGCGCATTTCCTGCAGGGCCTCGGCATACGGCACCGGTGGCGCGAAGCTGACGAGCTCGGCGAGCCCCAGCGACTCGGTTTCGGCGCGAAACTCGTTCTCGAACCCGCTCGCTCGCAGCCGCACCTCGACGGAGCCGCGCTCGAAGCCCGGCTCATCCGCGAGGCGGCGCAGCGCCCGGAAGAACGCGCTCGGGTTGCGCTCGCGCGGGTAGAGCACGCCGCTGTGCAGGAGCACGAGTCGCTTGCCCGGCGGCGCTTCGCGGGCACCCGCCGCACCCGGGGCGTCGAACATCTCCGGGTCGAAGCCGTTCTCGAGGACCACGACTCGTTCGCCCGGAACGCGCGGATAGCGCTGCCGGTAGTAGGCCGCGGCTCCCGGCGTCGTGACCGTCACGCGCCGGGCGCCGGCCATGACGGAATCCTGGATCGTCGTCCAGAGCCGCCGCAGCGCCGCCTCGTGGGGGTAGGTCTCGGTCGCCATCGGATCGCGGAAATCCGCGATCCAGGGCAATGCATGGCGCTCGCTCAATCGCCGCCCGATCACATGCGCCGAGGCGATCGGAAAGGTCGAGAACACAGCATCGAAGCGGCGCCGGCGCAGCTCGCGGTCCGCGAGCCGGGTTGCGAACCAGATCCAGCTGGACCAGCGGTCCGGCAGCGCGAGCGCTGACGGATAGCGGCCCGCGATCGCGAAGTGGCGGGCGGCATCCCAGGCCGGTGCCCGCAGAACCTCGACGCCGGACGGGATCAGGCGGTTGTTCGCCTCGCGGATCTGCTCGTGCGCCCGAGGATGGACCGTCAGCACCGTCACGTCCCACCCGAATTCGGGCAGGTACTTCGAGAACGCCATGGAGCGGTGCACGCCGCTGCTGCCCTGGATCGGCGGGTAGTGGAAGGCGACCAGCAGCAGTCGGCGGCGGGGACCGTTCACGACTCGGACGTGCCCCGCGATGACACGCGGCGGATCAGCTGCTTGAGGCGCGCCTTGACGCCGAGCCGGTCCAGGAGCCGCACGGCTGCGCCGGAGAAGCGCTCGCAGGCGCGGTAGGCGGCAATCAGCAGCCGGTTGCGTGCCGTCGCCGGCAGCGCCAGCAGGTTCTGCTCGGTGCGCGCGGCGTTCCCGAACCGGCCCTTGTGCTCGCCGTAGCCGGTGGAGAAGTCGAATACCTTGGGCCGGTCGGTGCGGCCGTAGAGCTGTTCGAGTACCTCGATCTGCAGCACCGTCCCGACCGACCACTTGCCGAAATCGGGATCGTAGCCGACGTCGTCGTAGTAGTAGCAGCTGCCGTGCTGGTAGCCGAGCATGAAGGCGACTGGCACCTGTCGGCAGTACAGCACGAAGCTGCGCAGCCACCCGGCGCGCGCTGCGGCCGTCAGGTTCGCGCGCATTTCCGGCGTATCGCGCAGCCCCAGGCCGAGCAGGTTCCATTGGTAGGTCTTGCGCGACACCGCCGAGGCGTCCCGCACGAAGCGCTCGACCGAGGCCGGCGTCTCGAAGCACTCGCAGCTGACTTCGCCCGCCATGTCCTTGCGCAGGCGCCGCTGGCTGTAGAGCACGCTTTGGCGCGAGCGCGACCCGAGCTGCGCGACGTACGCCTCGAAGGTCGCGGGCATGCGGATCAGCTGGTGCTCGAAGGGTATGCCGAGTTCGAGGGTCAGCGCGCGCGCCGCCACGGCGCCGCCGGCGCGGAGCGCGCCGCGCATCGGCCCGTCGACGGGCAGTCCCTCGAAGAACAGGCACTCCGACGCCGCGAGATCCGCGACGCACGCCTCGAGCAGCCGGTCGCACGCTGCGCGCGCCTCGTCCGCGGACGCCACGCCACCGACGTAGGGCTCACCGACGTGCCACAGCCGCGTCAGCGGTGCGCGGTAGACGCTGACTTCGCCAATCGCGAACTTGAGCGGCCGGTACGTGCGCGTAAACACCGCAAGTCCGCAGCTGCCGTCAGCGTCGCCGCGTACGTAGACGCGCAGCGCCGCGAGATCGCCCTCCACGCCAGCGCGCCACGCCAGGTCGACGCCGCGCGCGCCGCTGTCGAGCTCCGCGGCCGCGCGGCGCGACACGGCACGGGCTCGTTCCAGCGCTTGCGCGTCCGTCGGCTCGAGTCGCCGCCACGGCAGTGGGATGGGCTCGGACACCCGTCAGCTCCCGGCGCCGCCGTTCCGGCCACGCCCGAGCATGCTGTCAGCCGGCGGCAGGCGTCTGCCGGCGCGCGTGCTGCCGGCGGCTCGCCGGCGCTCGCTGTCGCCCGCCGCCGACACGGCCTGTGCCGCCGGCGACGGCCGGGGCAGGTACAGTGCGCACAGAGGCCGACGCCCCGCGCCCGCTAGGCGGGCGGCCGCGCATTGTGTGCGGTGGTTCTCGTTCTGGGCGCTGCCGCGGGACTGTAATAGTCTTTCGCCGGCGGCCGGCCTCGTGACGCTGACGCAGAACTTCGGGGGCGATGTATGAAGCGGCGCGACTTTCTCGTTGGATCGGGGCTGTTCGGCGTGGCAGGACCCATGCTGGCGCGCGCCCAGACCAGCCTGCCCTGCCCGATGCCGACGCTCGCGGCCTCCGGCACCAACGGCACCAGCACGACGACGACCTGCCAGCCGGTGAACGACGCGCTCGCGAATGCCTGCGCGGCTCTCGCCGCGGGCCAGTCGGCCACCTTCAGCGCCGGCAACCAGTCGGCCTTCGTGCAGGACGACCTCGAGTGGCAGACGGCGTTCTATCACGACGACATTCATGGCCTCATTCACCTGATGGGCAAACCCGCGAACGACGCGGTCGCCTGGAAGCACCAGTACTACACGACCGCGACCGGCGTGTGGACGGCGCCTGCCGGCGAGCAGGGAATGTGGAACAACGACGGCCACATCTACGGCAACTTCACGATGGACTTCGGCACGGGTGACGTCTTCCAGACGCGCTCGTCCGCCGGCTCCGACTATCCGCGCCGCGCGCGCTGGTGGCAGTACAGCACGCGCTCGTGGGTCGTCGCGCCGGTCAACCAGGACATCTACTCGGGGGCGATGGAGGACCACGCCAACGGGGTCTGCTTTCATCCGAATCTCTATGGCCCCGGCGACGGCGGGATCGCCTGGAATGAGCAAGGCGGCATCAATTTCTGGCGCAAGAGCACGGACGCCACGCAGCGTGTCTCCTACAGCTACGGGACCTACGGCGACAAGCAGGGCGCCAACTGCTATTGGGCGGCGGGCAACTGCGCCTTCGTCGGCGGCAACATCGGGGCGGCCCTGCTGCGCGTGACGCCGAACGCGACGGCAGGCGGTACGCCGGTGCTCACCAACATGGGCGTGCCGCCCATCGAGACGGCGGGCAACTCGCGGTTGCAGGGCGGCGGCTTCGGTTCGCTCCACGTGCACCCGGGCAACCCGAACGTGCTGCTGATCCTCGAGACCGCCGGTCCGCGCGTCTTCTCCTCGACCAACGGCTCGAGCTGGACGCAGATCGCCAACCATCCCTTCACGCGGATGCCGCGCGTCGTGTGCGCGCTGCGCGGCGGGCTCGGCACGTTCTGGGCCGTCGGCAACGACGGCAGCAACTTCTCGCAGCTCTGGAAGCCCGCACCGTAGCGAAGGCCGCGGCCCGGCCGGAAGAATCCGGCTCATCGCGCCGCCACCCGCGCCGGGGGCGCGGCCACCGGCCGCGCGCCAGCGCTCACCGGCCGTTCCGGATGGCGCAGGACGAGGAGCGAGGCCAGCAGCGCCCAGAACCAGATCTGCACCTCGGCCTTGATGTAGTCGACGAACATGCCGGCGACGAAGACGACCGCGAGCGCGGCGGCGATCGCCGGCAACAGCGCCATGCGCCGGCCATCCTCGTGCGGCCCTTGGCTGCGGGCGTCGGCCTTGCGCACGCGCACCACCGTGCGCAGCGTCCACAGCCACAGCCACAGGTAGATCAGCGCGCCCGGTATGCCCTGCTCGACCAGCGCCGTCATGAACGTGTTGTGGGAGGAGCGGCGCCGTTCGTCCTCCGCCCCCGCGAGGAACCGGTCCTCGATGTACTGCGGGCTGAGCACCGCCGTGCCGCGGTGCCCGGTGCCGAAGGGGTAGGCCTCGGCCATCTTGATCTGGGCATTGACCAGCGCGATGCGGCTGAGCGCGCTGTCATCCATCTCATCCGGACGGGAGCCGACCGCCGTCTGCATCGTCTGCATGCGCTCCCAGAACTCAGGGTCGCGCGCGAGCGCCCCGAACAGCAGCACGCCGAGTATCGCGAACACGTAGAACAGCCGCCGGTTGGCGTGCGGCTTCAGGTACCACAGCACCATGCCGCCGGCGATCAGCGCCAGGAAGCCGCCACGGCTGCCGGAGTGGATGATCCCGTTCAGCATGAACGGCAGCGATGCGATCGCGAACCAGCGGCGGGCGCCGGGCGCGGTCAGCGCGACCATCGCGGCGACCACCACGCCGGTGCTCATCTGCATTGCGAAGGCGTTCGCCTCGTTGACGCCGGCGCCGCCGACGCCCTCGAGGCGTCCGGACGAGGGCGTGACGAACGCGAGGTAGCCGAAGTAGGCGCAGCCGGCCAAGTGCACCAGCAGGAAGCGCCACTGGTCCTCGGGCGTCACCACCAGCCGGTACACGAGGTAGTAGAGCAGCAGGTACTTCGTGAACAGGAACGAGGCATCGAGGTGCGCCGCGCCATCGAGGGCCCACAGGTTCTGCAGCCAGAACCAGAGCGCGAACAGCAGCATCGCCTTGGCCGGCGTCGTGCGCAGCCACGGCGGCCGACCGGGCACCGTCGGCAGGCGCCAGCTCGCGAGCAGGGTCAGGATCCCGATCAGCAGCGACCAGCGCAGGTCGGGCAGATTTTCGCCCCACCAGCGCGACTGCGGGTTCAGGTAGAACAGCAGCACGTAGGCGTACAGCCCGTAGGACGCGTGACGGAACAGCGTCAGCCACGCGCCGGCCGCAAAGGCGGCCAGGAACAGCAGCCCGGTCAGGGACACGGCGTCCGCCCGTGCCGGCCGAGCCGGTCGTGAGCGCGCCTGACGCGGACGGGACGTTCGCTCATTTGGCGCGCGCCGTCGTCCAGGTCGTGTACGTCTTGCCGCGGAACGCATCGAAGATGCCGAGCATGCTGGCGAGGTTCACGAGGCAGAAGAAATAGGGCACCGAGAAGACCGCCGGTATCGACGGCCGGCGACGCAGCGCGTGGCCGATCGCCGCCAGCACGTAGAAGATGATCTGCCCGGCGAGCGCGAGCCCATACAGCGGGCCCTGCCCTGCGACCACGACGCTCACCACGAACAGCGCCACCAGGAACAGCGGCAGTACCCAGCGCAGCAGCTTGTGCGAGAACAACTCGAATGCGAACAGCCCGTAACGAGCCGGATTCAGCAGCCGGGCGAAGCCGAGCGTCGCCCGCCAGCCGCGGTTCACGATGCGCACCTTGCGGCGGAACTCCTTCTGGAAGTCGTCGCCGGCGCGCTCGAAGGATCGCGCACCCGGCTCGTACACGCAGCGGTGCCCGCCGGCGACGATCTGCAGGGGATTGACGAAGTCGGAGAGCGCGTCGGCGCGCATCGGCACGTACAGGCTGCGACGGATCGCGTAGATCGCGCCGTCGCCGCCGACCACCGACCCGATGGCGGACTCGAGCCGCTTGATCGCCGTCTCGTAGCGCCAGTACAAGCCTTCGCTGCGCTCCGACTCGACTTCGGCGTCCGTGTAGGTTGACTCGCCGACGGCCGCGCCGACGGAGGGGTCCGCGAAGTTGCGCGCCAGCATGCGCAGCGCATCGCGCCCGTACATCGCGTTCGCGTCGGAGAACACGACGATCTCGCCACGCGCGCGCTCGAGCGCCGCGTTGAGGCCTAGCGTCTTGCCGCCGCGCTCCGTCATCCGCAGGAGCTCCACGCCTTCGCCCGCAAATCCTGCGACGATCGCGTCGGTTCGGTCATCCGAGGCATCCGACACCACGATGATCTGGAGCTGTTCGCGCCGGTAGTCGACGGCGAGACTGTTGCGGATCTTCGCGGCGATCACGTCCTGCTCGTTGAACGCCGAGATGATCAGGGTCAGCGGCGGCTCGATCGGCTCGCGTCGGACCGGCCGCCCGCCGCCGAGGGCCCGCAAGCACATCAGGACGAGCGGATATCCCGCGTAGACGTAGACTACGACCGCCAGAAGGACCCAGAAGACGGTGATCATCGGCGGGTGGCTCTACCGGTCGGCGCCCGCGCCTCGCGGCGACGGCAGGGAGTGCTGTAAAATTCCAATTATATCCGACTCTTGCAGCATTCTTCTGACGTACTTCAAAGTTTGCATGATGCAGCCTCCCTACACTGCCGGCGTGTCTTTCGCAGCGGCGCCCGCCGACCCCGTCCGCCCATGAACTTCCACGGCTTCGTGCCGAGCACCGCCGGCCCCGGTGCGTCGCGTCCTGCGGCCGAGTATCGCGCGACCCATCGCGCCGCCGATGCGTCGGTCGAGGTGGCGCTCGAGGGCGGGCCCGTGTGGCTCGATGGCATCCCTGCCCCGGCGCCGGCGCAGGCCGTGCTCGAGGCCTATCGCGCGCGTGGCCCTGGCTTCCTGCGCGGGCTGTCGGGCCGCTTTGCGCTCGCCGTCGCCGACCGCGCGTCCGATCGCGTGCTGCTCGCGCTCGACCCGATGGGCATCGAACGCATCAGCTACGCGAGCACCGCCGCCGGCATCTGTTTCGGCGACTCGGCCTACGAAGTCGCCCGCCGCGGCGGCTCGCAGCCGCGGCTGCGCGCGCAGGCGCTCTTCGACTACCTGCTGCTGCACATGGTGCCCGCCCCCGACACCGTCTATGCGGGTGTGCGCAAGCTCCGCCCGGGCACGGCGGCGTGGTTCGAGAACGGCGCGGAGCGCATCGAGCGCTTCTGGGAGGCGCCGTTTGCCGAGCGCGGCGGCCCGAGCTTCGAGCGGCTGCGTGAGCGGCTGTTCGACACGCTCGGTGAGGCGGTCCGCGCCTGCCAACCGGATGCCGAGACGGGCGCGTTCCTGAGCGGGGGCCTCGACAGCTCGACGGTCGCCGGCATGCTCGGCCAGGTCAGCGGCCGCCCGCCGCGCACCTTCTCGATCGGCTTCGGCGTCGACGAGTACAACGAGCTCGAGTACGCGCGCGTCGCGAGCCGCGCATTCCACGCGATCGCGGCCGAGTATCACGTGACGCCCGAGGACATCGTCGACGCCTTCCCGCGGATCGCGGCCGCGTACGACGAGCCGTTCGGCAACTCCTCGGCCGTGCCGACCTACTTCTGCGCACGCCTTGCGCGTGAGCACGGCGTCTCGCACCTCCTGGCCGGCGACGGCGGTGACGAGATCTTCGGTGGCAACGAGCGCTATGCCCGGCAGCGGGTCTTCGAGGTCTACCAGGCGCTGCCGCCCGGCATGCGCGCGCACCTGATCGAGCCGCTCGTGCACCTGATTCCGGCCGAGTCGCGTCTGGCGCCGCTGCGCAAGCTGCGCAGCTACGTCGACCAGGCGCGCATTCCCCTTCCCGAGCGCCTCGAGTCGTGGAATTTCATGTACCGCAACGACCTCGCGACGATGCTCGAGCCGGAATTCCGCGCCGCGGTCGATCCGCGCGCGCCGCTGCGTCGCATGGCCGAGGTCTATGCGCTCTGCGCAAGCCCTTCGCTGCTGCACCGGATGCTGGCCTACGACTGGCACTACACCTTGTCGGACAACGATCTGCGCAAGGTCGGGACGATGTGCGCGCTGGCGGGCGTGCGCGTCTCGTACCCGATGCTCGATCCGCGCGTGATCGACCTCGCCGCGCAGGTGCCGCCGGGAGACAAGATGCGCGGCCTCGAGCTGCGCTCGTTCTTCCGCCGAGCGATGCAGGGGTTCCTGCCGCCGGAGGTCCTGCAGAAGAAGAAGCACGGCTTCGGCCTGCCCTTCGGCGTCTGGCTCAAGAGCCACGCGCGCCTCGGCGAGCTCATCTACGGCCTGCTCGGCGAGCTCAAGCGCCGAAGACTGGTGCGGGCCGGGTTTCTCGACGAGCTGATCGCGCAGCACCGCGAGGGGCACGCGTCCTACTTCGGCTACGCGATCTGGGACCTCGCGATGCTCGAGGCCTGGCTGCAGGCGCACCCGGTCGCTCTCGAAGCCTGAGCCGCGCGGCCGCCTCAGGCGGTCGCCACCGCGCGCTGGGTGGCGGCCCGCAGCAGGCGCAGCGCATAGCGCCCTGCCGTCCGATCCCACGCGGCGACCCGTGGCACCTGCAGCGGGTCGCTGGCGCGCGTCGCCGCGCCCCACGCCGTCGATGCCGCGGCCGTGAAACCCGCCTCGCGCACCATGCGCACGTGCTCGGCACCGTAGTCGACGCCCGGACGCCCGTTCGGGTAGGCGAACGCCTGGACCGGCGCGCCGATGATGTCCCGCAGCCTGGCGCGGCTGCCCTCGATTTCGCGGCGCGCCTCGGCGGGCTCGAGGCGCTTCAGGATCGGGTGCTCGATACAGTGCGCACCGATCTCCATGCCGCGCCCGGCGAGCGAGCGCAGCTGGTGCTCGTTCATCATCGGCGCGACCGTCGCCGGCAACCCCGCCCGCTCGGCGATGCGCCGCGCGGTCCGCACCCGCTCCGCGAGCTCCCGGTACTTGAGCGTGCCGAGCAGCGCGTCGATCGCCTTGCGCCGCGCGGCGACGTCGGGCAGCGCGTGGCGGCCGAGACCGAGATCGGCCAGGTCGAAGTCGGCGGGCGCGTGGCGCACGGACTCGATGACGAGGTCGTTCCACATCATGCCGCCGTCGATGAACCCGGTGCTGATGAAGAACGTGGCGGTCAGTCCACGCGCCGCGAGCAGCGGCGCCGCGACCTCGAGGTTGTTGGCGTAGCCATCGTCGAAGGTGATTGCGAGCGCGCGCGGCGGTAGCGACCCGGCCTGCAGGCGCGCCACCGCCTCGGAGAAGGCGAGCACGTTGAAGAGCCGGCCGACCAGGTCGAGCTCGGCGCCAAAGCGCGCCGCGTCCGGCTCATCGCCAAGCAGCGCGTCGGGCGCAGCCAGCACGCGGTGGTAGATCAGCACGAGCAGCGCACCGCGCCGACCGCCGGGCGACACGAGCCGGCCGCCGAGCCGCAGCAGCCGGGCCTCGACCCCGCCCAGCGGCCTCATGCGCCCGCCTGCGGCGCGAGCCGCTGGTAGACCGCGCGATAGCGTGGTACGACCGACGACCACAGCCGCTGCTCGCGCACGAACCGGGGCCCGGAATCGCGCAGCGCGGCCGCCAGTGCCGGCGTCTCGATCAGTCGCAGCACCGCCGCGGACAGCGCGTCGGCGTCGCCCGCGCGGAACAGCAGGCCCGTGGTGCCGTCCTGGATGAGCTCGCGATGGCCACCCACGTCGGAGGCCACGAGCGGCTTGCCGAGCGCCATCGCCTCGAGCGGCTTGAGCGGCGTGACCATCTCGGTGAGGCGCATCGGCAGACGCGGGTAGACGAGCGCGTCGATCGCCGCGTACAGCGAGGCGACCTCACGGTGCGGCACCGCGCCGGCGAAGACCACGTGCTGCTCAAGGGACAGGCGCCGCGTCGCCGCCCGCAGCGCCGGCTCGTCCACGCCGCCGCCGACCAGCAGCACGCAGACCTCCGGGCGGCGCGCGCGGATCCGCGGCAGCGCCTCGATCAGCAGCGATAGGCCTTCCCAGGCGAAGAACGAGCCGATGAAGCCGAGCACGACTCGGCCGCCGAGTCCGTAGCGCGCCCGCAGCGCGGCGGCGTCGACCGTGGCGCTCGCGAAGGCGTCCGCGTCGACCGCGTTCGGCACGACCGTCACGGCCTGTGGCGCGACGCCGCGGCCGATCACCTCGGCGCGCAGGCCCTCGCAGATCGTCGTCACGGCATCGGCCCGCCGCAGCGCGTAGCTCTCGAGCGCGCGCGAGGCCCGGTAGCGCAGGCTGCCCTCGCGGGTCGTCCCGGTGCTGACCGCGGCGTCCTCCCACGAGGAGCGCATCTCGTACACGACGGGCCGGCCGAGCCCGAACGCCGCGAGCGCATCGAGGCAGGGCGAATGGGCGTGGATCAGGTCCGGCCGCTGCGTCGCGACGAGCTCGCGCAGCCGCCGCCGCAGCAGCGCGACGACCCGCCACTGGTTCACGACCGGCAGCCGGTCGAGCGTCGCATCGGGATTCGCGACCCGGTGGAATTCGAGGTCATCGACGACCTCGAACGCCGGGCCGCCGCGGCCGTGCTTCGGGCCGGTCACCGCACTGACCTGCCAGCCGAGGCGGCGCTGCTCGCGCAGGATGGCGGCGCTGCGAAACGCGTAGCCGCTCTGCACGGGCAGCGAGTGGTCGAGGACGTGCAGCACCCGCATCGGCAAGCTATGCCTCGAGTGCCCGGGCCGGGGCGGCGCGGGCCGCGGCGGTGCTCAGCAGCTCGATCAGCCGGGCGATCGGCTCACCCCAGCCGAAGCGCTCCGCGAACCGGCGCGTCGCCGCTCGCGACGGCGGGGCGGCGAGCAGCTCGCGGCACGCGGCGGCGAACCGCTCCGGCGTGCGCTCGCCGACCAGCCGACCGGCGACGGGCTCAGTGATGATCTCCGGTGCGCCGCCGACCGCGGTCGCGACCACGGGCGTGCCACAGGCCAGGCTCTCGAGCAGGACGTTCGGCATGCCCTCGCGCGTCGAGCCGAGCACGGTGACGTCGGCCGCGTTGTAGTACCGGGCGAGCACCTCCTGCGCGACGGGATCGAGCCAGCGCACCCGACGATCGAGACCGAGGTCGAGCGCCATGCGCCCGAGGCGCTCGCGCTCGGGTCCGCCGCCGACCACGACGAGGCCGGCGCCGTCCAGCCGGGCGAGCGACTCGAGCACGAGCTCGTGGCCCTTCTCGGGGACGAGGTTGCCGACCGACAGCAGCAGCGGGCCCGGCAGGCCGAGCTCGGCCCGCACCGCGGTCGCGTCGAGCGGCCGGAAGACGCCGAGGTCGACGCCGTTGCGCAGTACCTCGATGCGCTCGCCGCCGACCCCGGCCGCGCGCATCGCCTCGCGCAGCGCCGCCGAGACCGAGACCAGCGCTGCCGCGCGCGGCGCCGCCCAGCGGATGCAGGCACCGGCCAGGCGCTCGCGCGCGGCGACGTTGACGTCGGAGCCGCGCGCGGTGAGGACGACGGGCTTGCGCAGCCAGCCGCCCAGCAGCACGGCGGCGACACCGTCCGGGTAGAGGAAATGGCCGTCGATCAGGTCGAATTCCCCCGCATCCGCCCCACCCTCGCGCAGTGCGCGCCGTGCCGCCAGCGCCATCAGCAGCGGGTTCAGCCAGGTCGTGACGCCGTGGATCGGCCGGAACGGAGCGTAGCGGACCGAGATGCCGTGGCGGATCACGGGCGGCGGCGCGGACTCGCCGCGCTTGGTCCGGGCGAAGGGCACCAGCACGCGCGCGTCGACGCGGCCGGACTCGACCAGACGCCGCACGCGCTGCTCGACGAAGATCCCGTGACGCGGATTGCGCTCGCTCGGGTAGAGGTTCGTGAAGGTCAGTATGCGCACCATCAGCGCGTCAGCCCGCGGAGGCCCGTACGACCGGCGCCGGCTCCGGCGAGACGGCGGGCGCCTTCGCGTGCTCGCGCAGGAAGCCATCGAACATCAGCAGCGACCAGAGCGGCGCGCTGTAGTCGCGGCGCCCGGACTGGTGGTCGGCCACCATGCGCCGCAGCGTCGCCGGCTCGAACAATCCCGACTTTGCCAGGCGCTCGCCACCGACCACCTCCGCGATGTGCTGCTTCAGCGAGCCGCGGAACCAGCCATCGAGCGGCACCGCGAAGCCCATCTTGGTCCGGAACAGCACCTCCTTCGGCAGCACCGGGCGCAGCGCTTCCTTCAGCAGGTACTTGCCCGTGCCGCCGCGCAGCTTGACGGACGACGGCAGCGAGGCGACCCACTCGACGAACTCGTAGTCGAGGAATGGCGTGCGCACCTCGAGGCTGTGGGCCATGCTGGCGCGGTCCACCTTGGTCAGGATGTCGCCCGGCAGGTAGGTCTTGTAGTCGAGGTACTGTACGAGCGCGAGCGGGTCGTCGAAACGCTTGCCGCGCAGGTGCCCCTGGAACACTTCACGCGCGCGGTAGCCGCCGAGCTCGCGCTCGAAGTCCGCCGAGAACAGCGCGCGGCGCATCTCGTCAGAGCACAGCGACACGCCGTGCAGGTACGCATCCGCCGTGCCGCGGGCGAGCGCCTGGAAGGTGGTCTTGGCCCGCAGGAAGCGCGGCGCCCGGTCCAGCTTCGGGTACCAGCGGCCGAGCGGCCCGAACAGCGCCGCGCGCAGGCCCGCTGGCAGCCGGCGGCGGACCGCCTCCTCGGCCGCGAACAGGCGGTAGCGGCGGTAGCCGATGAAGTCCTCGTCGCCGCCATCGCCGGACAGCGCCACCGTGACGAAGCGCCGCGCCAGTTGGCAGACCCGGTACGTCGGAATGGCCGAGCTGTCGGCGTAGGGCTCGTCGTAGATCGACACCAGCCGGTCCAGCAGGCCGTAGTCGCCGGCCTCGACGACCTCCGTGTGGTGCTCCGTGCGCTTGGCGTCGGCGACCAGCTGCGCGTAGGCGGACTCGTCGTAGCGCGGCTCGCGAAAGCCGATCGAGCAGGTCAGCACTTTGCTGGCGCCGATCTCGCGCATCATCGCGACGACCGCGCTCGAGTCGATGCCGCCCGACAGGAATGCGCCGAGCGGCACGTCGGAGACGAGGCGCTTGCGCACCGACTCCTGCAGGCGCTCGCGCAGCTCCCGTTCCCAGCTGTCCGGCGCGCCCGCCGGCCGGCGCTCGCCGAACAGCGGCACGTCCCAGTACCGAACCGGCGCCGTCGCCGGCCGGCCCCGGCGCAGGCTCAGGTAGGCGCCCGGCTCGAGCTTGCAGATGCCTCGGTAGATGCTCTTCGGGTCCGGCACGTAGCCGAACGTGAAGTATTCCTCGACCGCGGACGGGTCGATCCGCCGCGGCACGTCCGGGTGCACGAGCAGCGCCTTCAGCTCCGAAGCGAACAGCAGCCGCCCGTCGGCGAGCAGCGTGTAGTAAAGCGGCTTGACGCCGAGCCGGTCGCGCGCGAGGAACAGGGTCTGCCGGTTGCGGTCCCAGAGCGCGAACGCGAACATGCCGTTGAAGCGCTCCAGGCAGCGCTCTCCCCATTCTTCCCAGGCGTGCACCACCACCTCGGTGTCGCAGCGCGTGCGGAACTGGTGGCCGCGCGCCAGCAGCTCCTGCTCCACTTCCTTGAAGTTGAAGATCTCGCCGTTGTAGGTGACGAAGACGCTGCCGTCCTCGTTGTAGAGCGGTTGCTTGCCGCCATTCACGTCGATGATCGACAGCCGCCGGTGCCCGAAGCCGAGCCCTGGCTCCACGTGAAAGCCATCGCCGTCGGGGCCGCGGTGCGCGATCGCGCCGTTCATCGCGCGCAGCAGGCGCTCGTCGACGGGTCGCTGCCCGCTCAGGTCGACCATGCCGGTGATGCCGCACATCAGCTCGTCACTCCTGCTTCGATGCACACCGAACGATACAGGTCGCGGTAGTCGCTGAGCATGCGCCGCAGCGAGAAGTCGCGCTCGGCGCGCTCGCGCGCCGCCCGGCCCTGTGCGGCCCGCAGCCCCGGGTCCGCGGCATAGGCCGCGATCGCCGAGGCGAGCGCCGCCGAATCCTCCGGCGGCACGAGCGCCCCGGTCTGCCCCGGCGCCACGAGTTCGAGGTTGCCGCCGGTCGCGGTGGCGATGACCGGCAGGCCGCTCGCCATCGCCTCGAGGACCGTATTCGAGATCCCCTCGCGGCGCGAGCCGAGCACGTACAGGTGCATGCGGCGCAGGAACGGCGCGACCTCGTCGCGGCTGCCCGGCAGCCAGGCGGCAGCGGCGGCGCCCGCGGCCTCGAGTTCGGCCTGCGCGGCGGCGCGCAGCGGCCCGTCGCCGAGCATGAGCAGGCGCAGGCTGGCGCCGGCGGCTCCGAGCCGCCGCCGCGCGTCGATGAACGCGCGCACAAGGTTGAGCGGATCCTTGATGGTCTCGAAGCGCGTGACGCTGCCGACGATGAGCGCATCGGCCGGGAAGCGCTCGGCCGGCAGCGACGCGGCCGCCGCCAGCGCGAGAGGGGCGAAGCGGTCGGTATCCACCCCGTTGCAGATATGGACCACCTTGCGGGCCGGCACGCCGACCGTGCCGGTCAGCCAGCGCTCGAGATCGCGCGAGACCGCGACGAAGCGCCGGATGAGCGGGTTGAGCGCGCGACGCACCAGGCGGTACTTGCGCTTCGTGCCGTCCGGATCGTGCACGTCCCAGCCGTGCTCGCCGTGGATGCGCACGCGCACGCCGGCGAGCCATGCGACCAGCGTGCAGTCGAGCGTGCCGTAGTTGCGCGTGTGCACCGCCGCCGGCCGCAGCCGGCGCAGCAGCCGGTACAGCCGTGCGTACGCGCGCAGGTCCGTCCCGGGACGCTTGCCGAGCGCATGCACCTCGATTGACGCGCGCCGCAGGCGGTCGCGGAAGCTGCTGACCTCCGTCAGCGCGATGATCGCGTGGCGAAACTCCTGGTCCGGCAGTCCGTTGACCAGGTTGACGACGCCGTTCTCGAGGCCACCGACGTCGAAGCGGAAGACGACGTGCGCGATCAGCGGGCGACGGTCGGGCGTACCGGGTGGCATCGGTCGGTCGCCCGCTCAGGCAGCCAGCGTGCGGTCGTGCAGGTCGGCCGCGACGTCGTCGATCGCCTGGCCATCGAGGAACAGCCGGCACCACACCTCGAGGTTCATCAGCACCAGCAGCAGGTCCGAATAGTCCTCGCGGTTGGCGTCGTGGTCGGCGATCACCTGCGCGACGCCCGGCCAGCTGAGCAGGCCGCGCGCCTCGATCGCGGTGCGGCTCAGCACCCCATCCCGCAGCCCGCGCAGTTCGGACTTGAACCACGCGCCGACCGGTGCGCCGAAGCCGCGCTTGCCGCGGTTCAGGATCTCGGCCGGCACGATGCCCTCGAGCGAACGCTTCAGCAGGTGCTTGAGCTCGCCGTCGCGCAGCTTGATCGCGGCCGGGACGGCGCAGGCGGCCTCGGCGAGGCGGTGATCGAGGAAGGGCACGCGGCACTCGATCGAGGTCGCCATCGTGACCTTGTCGGTCAGCAGCAGCAGGTCCTCCGGCAGCTGCGTGCGCGCATCGACCCGCATCAGACGCTGCAGAGGATCGATCGCCGACTCCTCCGCGAGCGCCCGCGCGAAGCCGTCGGCGACCGCCGGCGCGCCCGGCACCAAGGCCGCGAGCCGCGTCGAGCCGCAGATCTCGACGTACAGCCGGTAGCGCGCCTGCCACGGCAGGTCGCTCGACTGCAGGAAGCGCTTGGCGTAGCGCGACAGATCCATGATCCGGCTCTGCCGTCCGCTCGGCAGCAGGCCGGCCAGCGGCTTGATGATCCTTCCGCGCATCCAGCCGGGCAGGCGCTCGTAGCGCCGCCCGTAGTGATCGCCGAGGTAGCGCGTGTAGCCGGCGAAGAGCTCGTCGCCGCCGACGCCGGACAGGATCACCTTGACGCTGCGCGCGGCGAGCTCAGCGACCAGCCAGGTCGTGACGATCGCGCTGTCCGAGATCGGTTCCTCGACGTGCCAGAGCAGGCGCGGCAGCAGCGCCGCGATATCCGGCGCGACGGGTATCTCGTGGTGCTCAGTGCCGAAGCGCCGCGCGACGATGCCGGCCCACGACAGCTCGTTGTAGTGCTCGGCGGTCGCCCCGCCCGTGTAGCCGATCGAGTAGGTCTTGACGGGTTGCGAGCTCGCCTCGGCCATCAGCGCGACGACCGCGCTCGAGTCGATGCCGCCCGACAGGAACGCGCCGATCGGCACGTCGCTGACCATGTGATCGCGCACCGCGCGGCGCAGCTCCGAGCGCACGCGCTCGATCCAGTCGGCCTCGCTCGGACCTGCATCGACCCGATCGGGCAGCGACCAGTAGCGCTCCAGCCGGACGACGCCCCGCTCCCAGACGAGCCGCGTCGCCGGCGGCAGCTTGCTGACGCCGCGGAACAGCGTCCGCGGCGCGCTCGCGTAACCCATCGCGAGGTACTCACGCAGCGCTTCAGGATCGAGCGCCGCGCGAACGAACGGCAGCCGGAGCAGCGCCTTGACCTCGGAGCCGAAGGCGAGCGTGCCGTCGGGCGTCGCATAGTAGAGGGGCTTCTGGCCGAAGCGGTCGCGCGCGAGGATCAGGCGCTGGCGCGACTCGTCCCATAGCGCCACGGCGAACATGCCGTCGGCGTGCTCGATGAAGCGCTCGCCGTGCTCCTCGTACAGGTGCACGAGCACCTCCACGTCCGACTGCGTGCGGAAGCGATGGCCGCGGGCCTCGAGACCGGCGCGCAGCGCGCGGAAATTGTAGATTTCGCCGTTGCAGACGACCCAGACCGTCCGCTCCTCGTTCGCGATCGGCTGGTGTCCGCCGGCGAGGTCGATGATCGACAGGCGGCGCATGCCGAGCACGGCACCGCCTTGGGTCGCGACGTGGAAGCCCTCGTCGTCGGGGCCGCGATGCACGATCGCCGCGGCCATGCTGCGGACCGCCTCGAGCGTGCCGGGCGCGTTCGCGCGCGTTCCGGCTATTCCGACGATGCCGCACATGGGACCAGACCACCCCCGGCAGGTGCGCCGACCCCGGCGCGACGTAATCCCCCACCCGCGATGCGCGGGCAGAAGCGCTTCATTTTAAACGAAAATTTCAGCCGCCTCAGGGCGACCTGCAGCCGCGCGGCGGGCGCCCATTGTCCGGGTGCCCCGGGTCCGGACCCGCGATGGCCGTCACAGAAGCCGCACCGGCCGCGTCGAGGTCACGGCAGGTTGGCGACCAGCAACGGCCCGAGGCGGTTCGCGATCGCAAGCGGCAGCCGGCGCCACAGCGCGATCGCGAGCGCGAACTTGGCGTTTTGCGGATTCAACTGCGGCGGCGCCCCGCCACCGCGCATCCAGTAGTGCCAGTAGAGCGTTTTCGCCTCCGCGCCCCACTTGCGCTTGAACCGATAGGTGCCGGAGTCGAGCGTGCTGCGGCCGAAGTCGAACACGCGGCGGCCTCGGCCGCAGGCGAATTCGAGGGCGCTCCAGTAGAGCAGCATGTTGACCATCTGGCCGTTCCAGCGACGCAGCGACGAGGCCCACGGGATCTGCACGGCGAAGCCGTCGTCGAGGAGCAAGCCGGCGGCGGTCGGTGCCGAGCCGATGCGCACGATGAGCAGTGTCGCGTCGTTCGGGAAAGCCTCAAGGATCGCCGCAAAGAAGCGGCGCGGATAGACCGGTGTCCCGAGGTCCCGCATGTTCTCGGCGAACACCGCGTAGAAGTCATCGAGCAGCTCGGCGCCGCCCGTCACGCAGGCGGCGTCTGCCTTGCGGGCCTGGTTGACCTCCCAGCGGACCTTCTTGCCGATGGTCTTCCAGAGCTCCTCGGCCGATGCCGGGAGGTCGCGTAGCATCGTTACCTTGTCGGTGCGCACCGGCAGCTCGCCGAAGTGGTTGGCCGTGTGCCGCAGCTCCACGTGGGAGACGCCCAGACGTCCGGCGAGCGCCGAGGCCTCCGCCACCAGCGCCGCGCCGATCTCGTCGGAATCCGCCAGCACGCCACCGTAGTTCAGGTACGGCATCGACACGAGGAAGTCGCCGAACAGGCGGCTCTTCAGCCTCACCAGCGGCAGCACGCCTGTGATGCGCGCGCCATCGTCTGCGGCCAGGTAGTGTGATTCGCGGGCGAAGACGCGAGCGATCAGCGAACGCCAGGCGTAGCGGTGGTAAAAGCTGGCGCCGGGCGCGGCACTGACGTACCGGTCCCAGGCACCCGCCGACTCCTCGCCGATCGCCCGGATCCGCATTGCGGCGGCCGCCGGCGGCGGCTCCGCCTGCGCGGCCGGTGCCGCGCTCACCGACCGGCCCCGGCGAGCGCGCCCTGCTCCGCCGGCGCCGTGCGGTCGGCGACCCCGAGGAATACCCGGTCCATGCGGTCCCAGCGGAATTCGCGCAGCAGAAGGTGCAGGCGCGACTCGACGCGGTCGAGATTGGTGTAATGCCGGAAGCGCGAACGCCACCCGACCGTGACGCGCGGCTGCCCCGGATCGACCTCCCACGGATGGCAGTAGAAGACCACGGGCCGCCCGTCGCGTCGGTTCACGCGGCGCAGCGCCGCGCGAAAGAGCGCGTACGGCAGGAGCCGGAAGTAGCCACCGCCACCGCACGGCAGTCGCTGCCCGAACCACTCGACGGTGGTTATCGGCACCTCCAGCAAGCCGCTGGCCGCGTGGCGGTACGGAAAGCGCGGCGCATCCGGAATGCCGTAGAAGTCATGCCGGATCGGGAAGATGCTCGAGTCGTATTCGAAGCCGAGCGCGGCCAGCGTGTCGATGGCCCACAGCGAGTCGCGCGTGATCGAGTAGGACGCGGCACGATAGCCGCGCACGCGCACGCCGCCGGCGTCCTCGATGAGCGCCTTGGCTTCGCGCGTCTCGGCGAGGAAGGTCGCCGGCGACTGCCGGTAGATCAGCTGGTGGTTCATGCCGTGGCAGGCCAGCTCGTGACCGGCCTGCTGGATCCGGCGCACGAGCCCGGGCGAGCGCCGCGCGACCCAGCCGAGGACGAAGAAGGTCGCCTTGACCGAGCGCGCGGCGAATAGCTCGAGCAGCCGGTCGGTATTACGCTCGGCGCGGTACTCGAGCGCGCTCCACGATTCGGTCGGGATTGCCGCCGCAAACGCGGTTGCGTGAAAGTAGTCCTCGACGTCGACGGACAGCGCGTTGACGACGCCGGTGTCGCGGAACGCGTTCACGGGCCCTCAGCGCACGCGGCCGTAGGTGAAGCGGATCGATGCACGGTTCTCGGTGTAGACGTACGCGAACGGCGAGTTCACCGACACCGAGCTGTTGCCGGCGTAGTGACCTGCGCCGGCGACCATCGCGAACAGCTGCGTGATGTGCCAGGTCAGCGCGGCTTCTCCCGACCAGTCATCGATCGTCGTGCCGATGTCCGAGAACTTCTGCCGGCCGTAGTAGCCGCTGAGCGCGACCGTGACCGTCGGCCGGATCCGGCGGGTCAGCGTGATGCTGCCGAGAGAGCCGTCGCGGTCGAGCGTGACGTACTGTTCGTGGCGCTCGCGCTGCCACGTCGCGCGCGCCTGGAACGTCGTGCGGGCGCCGTCGAAGGACCAGGCCGCCGAGGCATGGTCGGCGCGCAGCGGGTCGGTGCCGACGAGGGCATCGGTGCTGCCGAGCGCGACGCCGCCAAGGGTCTGCGCCAGCCGGAACTGCTGCGCGGAGTCCGAGAAGGTCGTGCCGGCGTCGATCGTCAGTTTCGTCCGCAGCGTCAGCCGGTGGCTCAGCACGAACGTGGCGAGCGGCCGGCTCTTGTCGCCGAGCGAGTCGTGCAGCTGCGTATAGCCGGCCTGCATCCGCAGGGTCGTGCGCGGCGACTTGCCGTCGTACTGCAGGTACGCGGAGCGGACGTTGTAGTCGTTGTCCGGCGTGCTGACGTCGTAATTCACGCGCTGCGCCGCGACGTCGAGTGACAGCGAGCTGCCGCCCGACAGCTTGTCGGCGATGCCCACCACGCCGCTCAACTGGCGGTCGTCGGCCGGCGTCTCCGAGAACGTGGCGCGGGACCAGCGTCCCTCCGCCGTCAGGCTCATCGTGCCGCCGATCGGCAGCACCAGGTCGGGTCCGGTCGACAGGTAGTTCACCTGCTGCCGGTTGAGCGGGGTGTCCGCCGCCAGCGAGTTCGTGCGCGTCTGGCCGAAATTGTCCTGGATCGTCCAGCCAGCGCGCTCCGGGACGAAGCCGAACTGCATGGTGCCGTTCAGGCCCCCCACCACCTGGCTGCCGTAGGCGCGATCGCTGTGGTACTGGTAGTCGGCGTCGGCGACGACGTTGCTCTTCAGGTTGGGGCGGTCCTCGTAATCGGAGAACTGCAAGCCCGCCTCAGTCGCGGTGTCGTGCACCTTGTTGGCGTCGTCGCGCCCGATGTTGTCCGAGTACACCGCGCCGACGCGGACCGCACCCGCGAATCCGGTCGGCGCATTGCCGGGCCCGGTGTCGGAAGCGACGACGCCCGAGGCACCGGTCGGCGCGCCCGGCACGGGATTGGTCTGCGCCTCGGCGAGCGCTCCCGCGAGCAGCGCCGCCAGCGCGCCCGCAGCCACGATCCGCCGGCCTTCGCCGCGGGCCATCCGCCCGCCACGCTCACTCACGGTTGTCCCCCGCCTCGCCCGACTCGTCCGCGGGACGGTAATAGCCGAGGCCGAAGCCGTAGCTGCCGTAGTGGTATCCGGCGGGGCCCGCCGCGTCGGCACCGTTCAGCACGAGGCTGACGTGCGGGCCGGCGCCGATGATGCGCACCGACTCGAGCACTGCGTGCTGCGGAGTCTGCCCGGCGCGCACGACCACGACCACCTGGCCGAAGAGCGAGGCGAGGATCGGCGCCTCGGTCGTCAGCAGGATCGGCGGCGAATCGAGCAGGATCACGCACTGCGGATCGAGCTCGATCAGGCTCGACATGACCTCGCGCATCCGCGCACTGGCGAGCAGCTCCGTCGCGGACTCGGTGAAGTTGCCCGCCGGCAGCACGCTGAGCCCCGGGTAGTTCGTCGGCGAGATCACCGACTCGACCGGGCGGGAGGGATCGCCGAGCACATCGAGGAGGCCGGCGGCGGCGCCGAGGCCGAGCACGCCGCTGATGTCGCGCTTGGCGACGTCGGCGTCGACCAGGACGACCGAGTAGTCGCGTTCGCGCGCCATGCTGAGCGCGAGATTGAGCGCGGTGAAGGTCTTGCCGTCGCCGGGCAGCGCGCTCGTGACCATGATCGCGCGCGCCGACGGCGCGTCCGGTGCGGGCGCGGCCTCCGGCTGGAAGGCGCTGCGCAGCAGCGGCCGCTTGATCGTCCGGTACTGCTCGGCGAGCTCGCGCTCCTCGCCCGCCGGTGGCAGGACGCCGTGGCCGCGCAGCGCCGGCACGTTGATCTCCACGAGCCGCGCGGAGCCGAGTCCGCTGCGTCCGGGGTGCGGCTTCGGCGTCACGGCGCGGCGCACCTCGGCGCGCGGCGCAGGCGGTACGCCCGTCGGCGGCAGCTCCGGCGGCCGCGGCTCACCGCTCTTGAGGCCGCCACTCGCCTGCAGTTTTCGAAGGGCTTTTTCGACCAGGCTCACGTGGTGCTCCTCAACCGATCAGCCGCTGGACTATGCGCGCGCCGAATTCGTGCAGCAGCGTGACCGCCGCGAACACGAACAGAAGAAGCGCGGTGGCGCCCGACAGCTTGAGCGCATCGAGGCGGGCGGCGGACTCGTGCTGGGCACGCCAGGTGCGCCCGACCGCGCCGATCACCGGCAGGCCGGTCAGCTCGCCGAGGTAGCGGGCGTTCTGGAACACGGGCCGCAGCTGGCTCAGCACGTAGGCGAGCCCGACACCGCCCGCGAGTGCCGCGAGCAGGACCAGCGTCAGCAACAGCGGCCGGTTCGGCGCGACCGGGTCGAAGCCGACGACTGGCGGGTCGATCACGTCGAACTTGACCGTACCCGTGCGATCGGCGTCCTCGGACAGGTTCGCTGTCTCGCGGCGCTTGACGAGCTCGAGGTACTGGCTGTGCGTCACCTCGTAGTCGCGGTTCAGGCGCGCGAGCTCGGCCTCGACCTCGGGTACCGTGTTCACGAGGCGCTTCAGCTCCGCGACCCGCGTCTCGCGCTGCGCGACGTCCTGACGCAGCTCCGCCACCTGCACTTCCGCCCGCTTCTGCTCGATCTCGAGGCTCTGGTAGACCGGGTTCGCCTTCAGCGAGGACGACATGCTGCCGTCGCCCGGCTGGCCGGCGCGCACCCGCGCGAGCTCATCCGCCTGGCGCTTCTTGAGCTCGGCGATCGTGTCGCGGGTCGCAATGACCTCGGGGTGCTTGTCGGTGTAGCGCAGCAGCAGCTCGTCGAGCTTCTTCTCGAGGTCCTGGATCCGGTAAGTCAGGTCGCCGCCGCGCCCGGTGGCGCCGGGTGCGCCGCCGTTGTTGCCCGCGTCGATGCCGAGCAGCACCGGCTCCTCGCCGGCGAGCTGGCGTGAGGTCTCTTGGCGGCGGCTTTCGGCGAGCGAGAGCGCGTTGCGCGCCTGGTCGAGGCCGGTCTGCTCGGTCTGCAGGCGCGTGAAGTAGTCGCCGCGCTGATCGGGCATCGTGCCGATGTTCTTTTTCTTGAACTCGGACAGGCGGGCCTCGGCCTCGCCCAGCCGCTTCTCGTGATCGGCGATCTGCTCGTCGAGGAAGCGCTGCGCCGTCTCCTGCCCGGTGCGCTTGCTGCCAAGCGTGTCCTCGACGAAGGAGTTCAGCAGCGTCTGCACGACTGCGAGGCTCTTCTCGCGGCTCGAGTCGCGAAAGCTGATGCGGTACAGCCCCTCGCCCGCCGTCGAGCGGGCACGCGAGTCCGCCGCCTCGATGACGATGCGTCGCTGCAGGCTGGCGATCAGCGCCTCGCGCTGCTCCTGCGTGCGCGCCCGGATGTCGAGGTCGGTCGCGTGCGCAACCTTCTCCAGGTGCGGCCGGCTGAGCAGCGCCTGGCGCACGAGGTCGAGCTCGGAGGCGACGTCCGGATTGATCGCGAGCCCCTGCAGCAGCGGCCGCAGGATGCTGCGGCTGTCCACGTAGACCCGGGTGTTGGCCTCGTAGGTGTTCGGCAGGGAGCTGACGACGCCCCAGCCGACGATGCACACCGCCCACGCGACGGCGACGCTCCACCAGCGGAAGCGCCACGCGCTATGCAGGTCGTCGAGGGCCTTGGCGAGCAGATGGTTCATGTCCGGTCCAAATCGTGTGCGGTGGCGATGACGCGGCTAGAACAGCGCTTCCGGAACGACCAGCACGTCGCCCGGCTGGACGGCGACGTTGTCCTGCATCCGCCCCTTGCGCAGCATGTCCTGCAGGTGCAGCTTGATCTGCACCTCTTTGCCCGACGCGTCCTTGCGGACCAGCTTGGCGCGATTGCCGGCAGCGAAGTCGGTCAAGCCGCCGACGCTGAGCAGCACGTCCATCACAGTCATCCCTTCCTTGTAAGCGACCGTCTGCGGCTTCGCAACTTGGCCGATTACTGTGATATGGCTGAGCGCACTCAGTGCGTTTGTGACAATTATGTTGACTTGCGGCGACCTTATATAGGCGCTCAGCACCTTCTCCATCTCGCGCGCGAGCTGCGAGGGCGTCTTGCCGACCGCGACGACGTCCTCCACGAGCGGCGTCGAGATCTTGCCGTCCGGGCGCACCGGCACGGTGACCGAGAGCTCGGGGCTGCGCCATACGAACACCTGGATCGTGTCGCCGGGTCCGATCACGTACTCCGGGCCGGCGGGCTTCGCGGCGTCGGCCGGGGCCGGCGGCGCCGCGGTGATCGCCGCCGACGCGAAGGTGCCGGCCAGCAGCGCCAGCATCCATCCCGCAGCGCTGCGCCCGACCGTTGAATTCGACGTCTCGTGCATGGTTCAGCTCTTCAGTGACTTCAGCAGGCTCTCGGCATCGGCGCGCCAGGCGTAGGCCGCCCGCGAGCGCAGCACCGACTCGAGGAGCGCGCGGGCCTTGACCGCCTCACCGGAGCGCGCGTACGCGACCGCGAGGTGGTACTGGATCTCCGGCTGGTCGCTGGCGCGCTGCTTTGCTTCCTCGAGCACCGCGAGCGCCTCCCGCGACTGGCCGGCCTGCACCAGCATCCAGCCGTAAGTATCGGCGATATCGGGCACGTCCGGGCGCATACCGTAGGCCTTGCGCGCAGTCTCGAGCGCCCGCAGGTCGCCGGTCTCCAGGTACAGCCAGGCGAGATTATTCAAGGAAATCGGGTCGCCTTCCCTGTCCGACAGCACAATTCGCTCGTACTGGCTGATCGCGGCCGCGCGCTCGTTGCGCGATTGGTAGTACTGCGCCAGGACGCGGCGGACGTCGTTGTCCGTCGGGTCGTAGGCGAGCCACTGCAGCAGCGGCTGCTCCGGATGTTCGAGGCTGCCTGCCCGCCGCGCGTAGTGAAGCTTGACGGCGAGCCGCGCCGACGGTTCGCGCGCCGCCACCCGGGCGAAGGCGCTCGCGGCGTCCGGGAATCGCCGCGCAATCAGCTCGACGTCGCCCTCCATCTCGTCGGCCGCGGCACGCGCGCCGCTGCTGAGGCGGAACTGCTGGATCGCCGCGAGCGCGTCCTTGATCCGGCCCTGGCGCGCCTCGAGCTCGGCCAGGAACGCGGTGCCGGGGAGCCACGAGTGATTTGCGGCGAGTCCGGCCTCCAGCAGGCGTTCAGCCTGTTCCGGGTGGCCGAGCGCGGCGTGGCTGCGCGCAGCGTTCAGCCGCGCCTCGGGTGAGCCGCGCTCGATGGCCTCGCTGAACCGCGCGAGCGCATCGTCGTAGCGGCCCGCGTTGAACAAGACGAGGCCGACTGCGTTCAGCGCCGGCCCCTGCCCCGGCGCGACGCTGATGACCTGGTCCAGCAGGGCATGGGCGCGCGCGGCGTCGCCGTCGAGGAAGGCCATGCGCGCGAGGCGCAGCCGCGCCTCGACCGAACCCGGGATGAGGCCGATCGCCTGCTCCAGGTGCGCGCGCGCGCCGGCCCGGTCGCCGCGCCGCAGTGACAGCTCGCTGAGCCCGAGGTAGGCCGCCTCCCGGCCGGGAGCGATCTTCAGGATCGTGCGCAGCTCGGTTTCGGCCGATTCGAGGTGGCCCTGCTGAGCCTCGAGCGCCGCGAGCGTCAGGTGCGCCTCGACGTTGTTGGCATCGACGTCGATCGCCCGGACCAGAAGCTCGCGAGCGCGCGCCGCGTCCGACGACCGGGCGAGGTAGGAACCGGCAAGCGCCAGCAATGCCGAGTCATCGCGGTGCTCGCCGACGAGGCGCTCGACCTCGGCGCGACCGTGGACCGCATCCTGGCCGTACAGGTCGGCGAAGAACAGCAGCGCCGACCGCCGGCCACCAAGCGCGTCCTTCGGGATGCGCGCGATCGCCTTCAGCGCCTTGTCCCGCTCGCCGGCCACGATGTACGCCGCCGCCAGGTCGCCGAGCCGCGCGGCGTTCGACGGGTCGGCCGCGACGCTCTTCTCCAGGTAGGCGACGCCCTCCCCGGCGCTTCCCGACTGCACGAGCGCGCGGCCGAGCAGCCACTGCGACTGCGCATCCGGCGCGCCGGCGGCGCCCGCCGCGGCGAGCACGCCGCGGACCTGTTCGGGCCGGTCGCGTGCCAGGTACACCTCGGCGAGCAGCTTGCGCGCCGCGTCGTTGCCCGGATCATCGACCAGCAGCGAGCTCAGCTCGACGTCGGCCTGCTCGAAGCTGCCCTGGCCGAAGAGCGCCGCGGCGAGCAGCAGGCGCCACTGCGGGCTCGGCGGCCCCGTCTGCAGCGCCCGGCGCAGCTCGACGACCGCGCTCGCATAGTCCTTGCGCATGAGCGCGAAGCGGCCGAGCAGGAAGTGCGTCGCCGCCGCCTGCGGAGCGCGACTGCGCAGCGCCGCGAGCGCCGACTGCGTCCCGGCCTCGTCGTGCAGCAGCATGCTCGCCTGCGCGATGCCGGTCAGCGCGCCGACCTGCTGCGGGACGCTGAGGCGGCCGGTACCGACGGTGAGCGCCTGCTGCAGGGCATCGCGAGCGTCGGCAAAGTGCGCGCCCGCGATCAGCACGTCGGCCTTCAGCAGCCAGCCCTCGGCCGCGGTCGGCTCGCGCTCGAGCACGGCCGAGACGGCCGCGTCCGCCTCGCCGAACAGGCGGCGATGGGCGAGGAACGTGGCCCACTTGAGCGCGACGACCGTGTCCGTGGGCGCACGCGCGACGGCCTCGCGCAGGTGTCGCTCGGCGAGCTCGTCGTCGCCGAGACCGGTTTCGGCCGCCGCGGCGTAGGCGAGGTCGCGGCCGGGCGGCAGTGCCGCGTCGTTCTCCGCGGCGTCGCGCAGGTCCTCGAGCTTGCCGGCCGCCAGCAGGATCTGGAACTCGAGCTCGCGGGTCGCGGCCGGGTCGGCGCCGGCCCGGCGCGCCCGCTCGAGCTCGGTCGCCGCGCGGTCGGCGTCGCCGAGCCGCAGCGACACCTCCGCCAGCAGCCGGTGGGCGTCGGCGCGACCGGGGGCCCGGTCGAGCAGCTCGCGCAGCTCGAGCGATGCGTCGGCGTAGTTGCCCGCGGCCATCTTCTGCTGCGCGCGCTGCAGCCGCTGGTCGGCGTTCATGAATCGATCGCAGGCCCCGAGCAGCCCGGTCACGAGCAGCACGAGCGCCGCGACCGGCGCTGCGCCGCGCGCCCGCGCCGCGCTCATCGCGCGCCCTCGGCGCGCGACGCGGCCGATGCGATCAGCCGCTCGATCGGCGCGCGCGCCTGCGACCAGAAGGCGCGCACGTCGGTGCCGGCCGCCTCGCAGGAGTCCGCCGCGCACGGCGCCGCGACCGCGACCACGCCGGCCGCCGGCGCGCGGACCACGGCTGCCGCGCCGTACAGCGCCTGCGCGAGCGCACCGCTCGCGGTCCGGGCGGCGCCGACGTAGTAGCTGTACGACACCACCCAGCGCCGGCCGTCCGGCGCGATCGCCGTCAGCAGCTGCGGCGCGTCGCCGAGCAGCGCGCCGCGCGCGATGACCGCCCCGGCCGCGGCCGTCTCCTCCCACTCGCCCGGCCCGAGCAGGCGGTTGTCGGACGAGGCCAGCTTGCGGCCGGGCGCCTGGTCCCCGTACACGTTGGCGTACAGCTCGATGCGCGCGTTGATCGATTCGTACGCACCGCGGCGCTCGACGGCCGCGCCGGCGAAGGACGGCTGCCACAGCGCGGCGCCCGGCAACGGACCCTGCCAGGCGGCGGCGAGCAGCGGCAACGGCGCGATCGTCGCGCCGACGGGCGGGCGGTGGGTATCGACGGCGGCGAGCGCGGCCGCGCCGATCAGCAGCAGCGCACCCACGACCCCGGCGCGCGCCACGGGCGCCGTCGCCGGCGCCGGCGTGCCCTGCGCCGCCGCGGCCGCCGCCGGCGGTGCCAGCCGGTGCGCCAGCCAGAGAATCAGCAGCAGCAGCGCGACCCAGATCGCGTTGCCGAAGCTGCGGTGCTCGACGCGCACCAGGTAGTTCTGCATGTGGCTCAGGTGGCCGACGGTGATGACCGTCAGCACCCGGATCCAGTTCGCGAGCACGGCGAGCACGGCGGCCAGTCCGAGCAGGCTCAGGAACCGGCGGCGGTCGAACTGGCCGACGGCGGCCGCGAGCGCCGCGGTCGCGAGTGCCGCGATCAGGAACTTCTTGCCGCTGCACCCCTCGACGATCATGAACGTGCCTTCGGGGATCTTGACCGTCACGTCGCGGACGACGGTCGGGACGCCGGCCAGTGCCATGCCGGCCTGCGCCGCTGTGACCGTCATCTGCTGCAGCAACGGCGCGAGGAAATCCCAGACCGGGATCGCGAAGTACAGATAGGCCAGCGGCCGCAGCACCGCGTGTGCGGCCCGTGGGCCGGCGCCCGCCCACACGGCGAGGCCGAGCACGACGGGCAGCAGCAGCTGCTGTCCGATCTGGCTCGCGGCGACGACGCTGACGAGCCAGAGCGCGAGCACGACCGCCAGCAGCCCGGTCGCCGGCCAGGAGCCGCGGACCTCGCCCGAGTTCAGGTCGTGCCGTCGCGTGTACAGCCAGCCGAGCGTCACGAGCCCGATCAGGTAGCCGTGGTGGTAGTCGTGGACGTCGCGCCAGTAGGACTCGAGCGAGCGCAGCGTTGGCAGGAGGGCAAGGGCCGCGAGCGCGAGCAGGCCGAACACGAGTGCGGCCGGTGTGAGGAACGTACGCGTCGCGGCGCCGGGGCTGGATTCGTAGGCGACCAAATTGGACATCCTTGGGGGTCCTACGCCGCGCTTCGCTCAGCGACCGGAATGCGTCCCGCAAGTGCCCGGCCGGCAAGGTGATTTTCCAGTTTAGCCGACCGGCCTGCCCAGCGCTCGGGCCGGCCGGGAACCGTGGACTGGTTCTCGCTTGCCGGCGGGCGGATTGACACCGGCCGCCGGACCCCTCCTCAGCCTGGTTCCTTGAGGCCGAAGCGGGCCATCAGGTCGTACAAGGTCGGTCGCGTGATCCCGAGGAGCTCCGCCGCGCGCGACAGGTTGCCCATCGACAGCGCCAGCGCCTGGCGCAGGCAGCGCAGCTCCGCCTCCTGCCGCGCGGCGCGCAGGTTCAGGTAGTCGGGGCCGCTGTCCGCGGACGGCAGGCCAAGGTCCTGCTCCGTGATCAGGCTGCCCTCGCCGAGGATGACCGCCGAGTTCACCTTGTTCTCGAGCTCGCGGATGTTGCCCGGCCACGGGTAGGCGCGGATCGCCTGCAGCGCGCCCGGCGAGAAGCCCTTCAGCTTCTTGCCGTGGCGGCGCGCGCGGTCCTCGAGCAGGTGGCGCGCGATCGCGATGCTGTCCGCCTCGCGCTCCCGCAACGGCGGGATCGCGACCGTCACTTCGCTGATCCGGTAGTAGAGATCCTGCCGAAAGCGCCCGGCGGCAATCATCGCCGCGAGGTCCTGGTTGGTCGCGCAGACGATGCGCACGTCGACCGGCAGGCTCTCGCGGCCGCCGATGCGCTCGACGACCCGCTCCTGCAGGAAGCGCAGCAGCTTCGACTGCAGCGCCGCGGGCATGTCGCCGATCTCGTCGAGCAGCAGCGTGCCGCCGTTCGCGTTCTCGATCTTGCCGGGCGTGGTGCGATGCGCGCCGGTGAACGCACCGCGCTCGAAGCCGAACAGCTCGCTCTCGAGCAGCGTGTCGGGGATCGCCGCGCAATTGATCGCCACGAAGGGCTTGCCGCTGCGCGGGCTGAGCGCGTGGATCGCCCGCGCAAGCACTTCCTTGCCGACCCCGCTTTCGCCGAGCAGCAGCACCGAGGCCGAGGTCGGCGCGACCTTTTCGATCGTGCGGCACACGCCGCGCATCGGGGTGCTGGTCGCAATGATGCCGTCGATCGGCGATTCGGCGAGCCGCGCGCCGAGGCTGCGGTTCTCGGCCTCGAGCGCGTGCATCTTGAACGCGCGCTGCACCACCAGCCGCAGCAGCTCCTGGTCGATCGGCTTCTCGTAGAAGTCGTGCGCGCCCGCCGCCACGGCGCGCACCGCGTTGGCGCGGTCGGCGTTGCCGGTGATCACGATGATCTTCGTGCCGGGCGCGGCGCGCAGGATGTCCTGCATGCAGGCGAGGCCCTCGGCGGTCCCGGCAGCGTCCGGCGGCAGGCCGAGATCCTGCAGCACGACCGCCGGCTCGCCGCGGCGCAACTCGATGAGCGCCTGCTCGCGATCACCCGCGGTCAGGACCTCGAGACCCTCGAAGCACCAGCGCAGCTGCGTCTGCAGCCCCGGGTCGTCCTCGACGATCAGCAGCGTCTGCGCGGCCTTATCCACTCGTTCCTCCGTGCCTCGCGGCGGCCGGCAACTCGATCCTGAAGCGCGTGCCGTGCCCCGGGGTACTCGACACGTATACCGTACCGCCGGCCGCCCGCGCGAATTCGCGCGTCTGGTAGGCGCCGATGCCCATGCCCTGGCTGCCCTTGGTCGACTCGAACGGCCGGAACAGCCGGTCGCGGACGAACTCCGCGTCCATGCCCGAGCCCGTGTCGATCACCTCGATCTCGATGCTCGGGCCCGCGGCCGCGACCCGCACGCTCACGGTGCCGTTGGGTGGCGTCGCTTCCTGCGCGTTGCGCACGATGTGCTCGACGACGTGCGACAGGCGGTCCGGGTCGAGCATCGCCTCGATCGGCACCGCCGGCGCCTCGAAGCTCGGCCGCGGCAGCTGCCCGGCGCAGCGCTCGACGACCTGCCGGCAGACGGCCGCGACGTCCGTGCGGCGCGCCGCCACCGGCAGCGCCTCGCGGCGGAACTGCTCCAGCATGCGCGAGATCCGCCGCGTCGCATTGTCGACCGTCGCGACCGAGTCGTCGACGAACTGCGGGTTGCGCCGGTGCTGGTCGGCATTGCGCACGACGAGCTCGAGCTGCGCCGCCACGTTCTTGAGGTCGTGCATCATGAACGCCGCGAATCGGTTGTAGGCCTCGAACTGCTGCGCTTGGCTCAGGCTGAGCGCGACGCGCTCGAGCGCGAGGAACGCGGCCACCTGCCGCCCGGTCGCCTTCAGCAGGTCGAGGTCCTCCCAGGTCAGGGCCGCGCTCGGCGCGAGCGGCCGCGCCGCGGCGACGAAGCCCTCCAGCGAGCGACCCTGCAGGAGCGGCACGATGAGCCAGGCCCGCGGATTGCCGGTCAGGAAGGCCGGCAGCGGCAGCGAGTTGAGCTCCGGCGGCAGATTCGTCGTCAGGTCGAGCACCCACTCCCGCTCCGCGAGGAATCGCAGCCACGGCGCCTCGGCATCGACCGCGTTGCCGGGCAGCGTCGACAGGTCGCCGGCGACCGGCACCAGCTGGCCAGCGTCGTCGCGCTGCCACAGGCCGCCGGTCGGGCTGTGGACCTTCTCGATGAGCGCCTTGAGCGCGCGCTCGGCGAGCGGGCGGTTCGCGTCGCCGCTGGCGAGCGCGTCGGTCAGCCGCAGCCACTCCGCGCGGTAGTCGTAGCGGTACGGCGCGAAGCTCTTCGCGAGCACGACGACCAGCCATGCGCGGACCTGCGACGAGAACAGCGCCGCGACCAGCGCCAGGATGGCGCAGGCGACGAACAGCGCCTGCAGCACGGCGCCCCAGCTGCCGCCCGCGAGCCGCACGTACCAGCCTCCGAAGGCGATCAGCAGCAGCAACAAGCCGACCGCGACGAAGGTGCCCGTGTAGAACACGACGCCCTGCGAGGACATCGCGGCCGGCCGGTGGGCGCTGAGGCGCGCGCAGCCGACCGCGAGGATGACTGCGGCGAGGACGTGGAAACCGCCGCGCGCCTGCCAGAGCTCCGCGTCGAGCGCCCCGAAGGCCGTGGAGCTCGCATCCAGCACGAGGTCGAAGGCGAGCACCGCGCCGATGCCAAGCAGCACGTGCTTGAGTGCCCAGCGATCGCTGGCGGGCGCATTGCGAATCGCCTGCTCGATCAGCACGAGGCCAAGCAGCGACAGCGCCAGCCCGCCGGCCAGGACCGGCAGCGAGCTGCGCTGCGCGACGAAGCCGAGGTCAGCCAGCACGGCGGCGAGCGCACCGGCGATCAGCACCGCGACCGGCGCCACGATCGCCGCCGGCCGCAGCAGACGAAGCCACGGGTCGCCTCCCGACGGCAGGACGCGCGAGAGCACCAGCAGCCACAGACCCGTGCGGACGGTGCCGAGCACGAACTCGACGCTGGCGGCGTCGGCTGTCGGCGCGTGGCGCCCCGCGAGCCACGCCGCCCACAGCGCCGAGGCGCACAGTGCCGGCGCGAACCACAGCCCGGCGAGGCCGCGCCGCCAGCGCGTCAGCGACAGCCCGGCGAGGACCGCGTAGGCGAGCGCGGCGGCGCCGTAGCCGATCGCGGCGGGACTCAGCGCCGCCTCAGCGGCCACCCTTCCCCCACAGCACCACCTCGACGGTCTGCAAGAGGATCATGACGTCGAACAGCAGGTTGCGGTTCTTGACGTAGTAGAGGTCGTACTCGAGCTTCAGCGCCGCGTCCTGCTCGGACGCGCCGTAGGGATAGCAGAGCTGCGCCCAGCCGGTGATCCCTGGCTTCACGAAGTGGCGCTCGCGGTAGTACGGGATCCGCTCCTCGAACGAGGCGACGAATTCGGGACGCTCCGGCCGCGGCCCGACGAAGCGCATGTCGCCCTTCAGCACATTCAGGATCTGCGGAAGTTCGTCGATGCGGGTCTTGCGGATCACCACGCCGACGCGCGACACCCGCGGGTCCCGCTTCGTCGCCCACTGCGCGCCGTGGCGCTCGGCATCGACGCGCATCGAGCGGAACTTCAGCACCTGGAAGCAGCGGCCCTCGAGGCCGACTCGCGACTGGCGGTAGAGGACGGGCGAACGCAGGCCGTCCTCGAGCTTGATCGCGAGCGCCGTCAGCAGCATGACCGGCCAGGTGAGCGCGAGGATCGCGAGGCTCGCCAGCACGTCGAGCATGCGCGAGGCGAACGCCCGCCACGGCCCGCGGTTGAAGCCCGGCGAGAAGATGATCCAGCTCGGGTTCACGACGTCGAGCCGCACCTTGCCGGTCTCGCGCTCGAGGAAGTCGACGAGCTCGGTGATGTCGATGCCGCTGACGCGGCACTCGAGCAGCTCATGCACCGGGAAGCTGCGCCGGCGGTCGTCCATCGCGACGACGATCTCGTCGACGGCGTTCGCGCGGCAGCACTCGAGCAGCGTGCCGCCCAGCTCGATGATCCGCTCGCGCGGCACGCTCGGCTGCTCGCCCTCGATCGCGACGAAGCCGACGACCAGGAAGTCGCGCAGGTCCGAGCGGCGGCGCAGCATCGAGATGCTTTCGGCGCGGCGCCCGGCGCCGAGCACGAGCACGCGGCGCCGGAACATGTTCTCGTCCGTCATCCGGTCGAAAATGGTCCGCGTGACCGCGACCAGGATCACCGACAGCACCAGCGAGCCGGCCAGCACGGAGCGGTCGGTGCGCACGAAGGGGACGAGATAGGACACAAGCCCGACGACGGCGCCGCCCGCCATCGCACCGGCGACCACGCGCACCAGGATGCCGGCCAGGGCCGCGCGCTGCCGCGGGTGATAGAGGCCCATCGCGACCATGGACAGGCTCAGCACGACGCCGAAGGAGATCGCGCGCAGCACCTCCGGCCGGTCCAGGGTCCAGTGGGCCCGGCCGAGTGCGGCGAACGCCGTCACGACCGAGGCGAGCATGAACAGCACGAACTCGATGAACGCGAGCATCGCGACCGGAGAACGGCTGCTGAGTCGAAGTCCTGGCACGTGCTCGCGTCGGTCGGCGCCGCTCGCGCGGCTGCCGGTCCCACACTCCTCGCTGATGGTTGACCGCCCGGCCGACGATCGTCCGGCCCCGGGGCGGCCAGGTTCCCTCCAGACCGCGCGCCTAGTGTACCGGCCCGATGTTTCCGGCGGTCGAGACGGCGATCACGCCCCCGGCGGGGCCGCCGGCCACGGGGCCGGCCGCAGCGTCGGCGGCTTCAGCCGTTCGCGGCCGCGAAGGTGATGGCACGCGCGAGGCGGCGGACCGACGCGTCGCGCCCGAGGACGGCCAGGGTCGCATCGATCGGCGGCGAGACGGCGCCGCCGCACAGCGCGACCCGCACCGGCTGCGCGATCTTGCCGAGCCCAAGACCGAGCCGCTCCGCGAGGCCGTGCAAGCTCGCGTTCAGCGACGCGCTGTCCCACGCGCCGAGCGCGCGCAGCGCCTCGAGCACCTGCGTGAGGAGCGGCACGGAGTCCGGTCGCAGATGCTTGGCGGCCGCCTTCTCGTCGTAGGCGGTCGGGTCGCTGAAGAAGAACAGGCTGTGCTGCGCCATTTCCTTGAGCGTGCGCGTCCGCTCCTTCTGGGCATCGGCGATGGCCGCGAGATCCGCGCCGGCCGGGTCGATGCCGAGCGCCCGCAGCTGCTCGGCGAGCAGCGGGGCCAGCGCCGCGCCGGTACAGCGCATCAGGTGCTGCTGGTTGGTCCAGGCGAGCTTGTCCGGGTTCAGGGCCGAGGCCGACTTGTTGACGTCGGCGATGTCGAACAGCGCAATCATCTCCTCGAGCGTGAAGATCTCCTGGTCCTGGTGTGACCAGCCGAGCCGCGCGAGGTAGTTGAGGAGCGCCGCCGGCAGGAATCCCGCCTCGCGGTACTCGAGCACGCTGACCGCACCGTGCCGCTTCGAGAGCTTGGTGCCGTCGGGTGCGAGGATCATCGGCAGGTGCGCGTAGGCCGGCAGCGCCGCGCCCATCGCCGCGAGCATGTTCTGCTGCCGCGGCGTGTTGTTGATGTGGTCGTCGCCGCGGATCACGTGCGTGATCCGCATGTCCGAGTCGTCGACCGCGACGCAGAAGTTGTAGGTCGGGTTGCCGTCGGAGCGCAGGATGATCAGGTCATCGAGCTCGGTGTTCTGGAACACGATGGGCCCGTGCACGAGATCGTGCACGACGACCTCGCCATCGAGCGGGTTCTTGAAGCGCACCACCGGCTCGACGCCGGCGACCGGCGCGCGCCCGTTGCGGCAGCGGCCGTCGTAGCGCGGCTTCTGCTTTCGCGCGAGCTGCTCCGCGCGCATCGCCTCGAGCTCGGCCTTCGAGCAGTAACAGTGATAGGCGTGGCCCGCCGCCAGGAACTCGCGGATGACCTCGCGGTACCGGTCGTAGCGCTGGGTCTGGTAGAACGGCCCCTCGTCCGCATCGAGGCCAAGCCACTGCATCCCGTCGAGGATGGCCCGCACCGCCTCGGGCGTCGACCGCTCGCGGTCGGTATCCTCGATCCTGAGGATGAATACGCCGCCGAGACGGCGCGCGTAGAGCCAGCTGAACAGCGCCGTGCGCACGCCCCCGATGTGCAGCATGCCGGTGGGGCTCGGCGCAAAGCGCGTGCGGACGGTCATCGAATTCCCGCGTAACTGCCTGAAGCGGCGGAGATTCTAGCAGAACGCGCAGCAGCCCCGGGCGCGTCCCTCGCGCGCGAGCATCGAGGAAAGGCGGCGGGCCGTGCCGACCCCGGACGCCGCCACGCCGCCCGCTTACGGCAGCGTCGAGGAGACCGGGTTCGTGTACGCGCTCTCGATGCCGTTCAGGTCGTACGCAGTCGCGACGAAATAGTACGTCGCTCCCGTCGGCAGGTTCGTGATCACGTAGGTGAGCGTGCTGGTTCCCGGCACCGGCACCTTGGTCGTGTAGTTCCCGACCGCATTGCCGTAGTAGATGTTGTAGCCGGCCAGATTGGTCAGTGCCGAACCGTCGGTCCGCGTCGTCGGCGCGGTCCACGTCAGCGTGACCGAGCTCGTCGAGCCTGCCTGCACGGTGATCGTGAAGGCGGCGAGCGATGCGCTCGCGGTTCCGTCGTTGACGGAAATCGTGATGTTCGCGTACGTGCCGATGTCGTTCGCCGTCGGCGTACCGGTCAGCTGGCCGTTGGCGGTGTTGAAGCTCGCCCAGCTGGGCTGCCCGGAGATCGAGAACGTCAGCGTCGCGCCGGAGCGCGGGCTCGAGGCGGTCGGCGTGAACGAGTACGTTGAGCCGGCCGCGACCGTGGTCGGCGGCGTGCCGCCGATCGTCGGCGGCGCCGTCGAGGCCGTCACGGTCAGCGTGAAGGCCGGCAGCGAGGCGCTCGCCGTGCCGTCGTTCACCGAGATCACGATGCCGGTCGTGCTCCCGACGTTGGCCGCGCTCGGCGTGCCGCTCAGCGTGCCGGTCGTCGAGCTGAACGTCGCCCAGGACGGCTGGTTCGTGATCGAGAAGCGCAGCGTCGCGCCGCTGCGCGGGCTCGAGGCCGTCGGCGTGAACGTGTAGCTGCTGCCGGCCGCGACGCTGGTCGGCGGCGTGCCGCCAATGGTCGGCGGCGAGGTCGAGGCGGTCACCGTCAGCGTGAACGCAGGCAACGAGGCCGTGGCCGTGCCGTCGTCCACCGAGATCACGATGCCGCTGGTGCTGCCAACGTTGCTGGCCGACGGCGTGCCGCTCAGCTGGCCAGTCGCCGCGTTGAAGCTCGCCCAGGACGGCTTGTTGCTGATCGTGAACGCCAGCGTCGCGCCGCTGCGCGGGCTCGAGGCCGTCGGCGTGAAGGCATAGGCCGTCCCCGCCATCACGCTCGTCGCCGGCGTACCGCTGATGCTCGGGGGTGTCGTATTGCTGTCGATGACCGTCACGAGCGCGGTGGCGCTGACGTTGGCGTCGGCGGCCGAGGTCGCCGTGACCTGCACGGGCTCGGTGGCCGGCGGCACGGCCGGCGCCGTGTACAGGCCACTCGAGGAGATCGTGCCGACGGTCGTGTCGCCGCCGATCGTGCCGTTCACCGACCAGGTCACGGCCGTGTTGCTGACGTTGCCGACGGTCGCGACGAAGACCTGCGTGCCGCCCGCGGCGGCCACCTTCGCCGTCGTCGGCGCAACGCTCACCGTCGGCGTCGCGCCCGGCGGCAGCAGGGTCACGGACGCCGAGCCCGAATCGGTCGGGTTGTCGGCGGCCTGGGCCGTGATCGTCACCGTCGTGTTCGACGGCATCGACGCCGGCGAGCTGTAGAGACCGGAAGCCGAGATCGTGCCGACGGTGGAGTTTCCACCGTCGATGCCGTTCACCTGCCAGAGCACGCCACCGGTGCCGTTCTTGATCGTGGCGCTGAACGCGACCGTCTCACCGCCGATCGTTGCGTTCGCGGAAACCGGGTTCACCGAGACCGATTCGGTCTGGGTCGGTGCGTCCTTCGGGGACGTCGAGCCGCAGCCGGCGAGCGCGAGCGAGGCGAGCAGAGAAAGCAGGAGGACCCGCAGGCGCGGCGTGGCACCCGAACGGCGCGTCTCTGACCAGAACCTCATCTCCCACCTCCGGTAGCCCCGCTATCTCCCTGAAATGGCGGGAGGCCGGAGGCTTTGCGTCCCCGCCTCGCGGCGGGTATGCCCTTGTCACAGTGCCCCGATCGACGCTGCGGCCCAGCGCCGCGGCGCAATTCGGGCGCCGTGGCGAGGAACCGATCAGCGGTTTGACCGGACATCGCTACGCTATACGTGCGGGCAATCGAGAATGCGCTGTAGGTCACAATATTCCGACGGTCGGTGCTTTCCTGCGGTCCACTCAATGATTTAGCGCAGCCGCGATTTCACCTATTCCTGACGAGGCAGGCTAATCGCGGCACCGGGGCGGAGCAACGGGTCGAGGCGTCTGAAATGGGCGACAAATGGCTGTTTTTTTAGAACTTTGCATTCAGCGAATTCCTGAGATCGCGCGGCTCGACCGTGCACAGTTCAAGCTTTGGCGGGCGCGAACGGAAAACGGCCGCAGGCATCGCGCCTGACTCGGTGTCGCCGATTCGGCGCATTCGGCCGAGCGGAATGCGCGTCGATGGCGGTGCGGTCTCGCGATCGAGTCGGGCGACTGACGCGGGGTATGCGCGCGCCGCCCGCCGGCGGGCGAACCGTCGGCTCATTTGAATCGCAGTTCCCGGGCCCTTAAACTGCGCGCGCCAAGACGCCTCGGGCGGTTAGCTCAGCGGTAGAGCACTGCTTTCACACGGCAGGGGTCACAGGTTCAAGCCCTGTACCGCCCACCACTTTCGCCATGGTCCCTCGCGCCGGAACCGGCGCGTGCCGCGCCGCCGTTCAGCCGACGGCGCTGACCTTCTTCGCGACCTCCGAGGCAAAGCCGACGATCGAGCGCGTCGCGTCGGCCCACGTCTCGATGGCCGGCGAGGCCTCCCACAGGTTCGCGGGGTAGAAGGTGTACTCGACGCGGCCCAGCTCGCGGCCGTCCGGTGCGCGGATCGTCGCGGTCAAGCCGGCGCCGCCGAGGCTCTTGGACCGCTGGAAGTCGAGCCCGGGCTCACGATCGAGCTGGAACGGCGTCGGGTGACTCGGCTTCGCCCACTCGAGCACGACGTCGATGCTGACCTGCTTCCCCGCGGCCTTTCGCTTCAGCGCGCTCGTGACCGACGTGACGATGGCATCACGAAGCACCGGCGCCTGGTCGGCGCCGTACGCGGTCCGCAGATCCGACTCGAAGCGCGGCGAGAACGTCACCGTCAGCGCCACCGGGTCGGCGGGCGCGTCCGCGAGCGCGAACGCCGGGGCGACGGCGAGTACGAATCCCAGCAAGAACCGTTCGAGGGTACCCATGCGTGAACTCCTTTCCAGCAAGCCGCGGGACTCCACGTGCCACCTAGCGCTGTCGCGCCCCGCCGGTTGACAGCGCAGCTTGGACTGCCTCAGGCGCAACCGGCCGGCCTCGGGCCGATGCGCTACGATGCCGGGCGCGTCCGGTGACACGCACAGGGGGGGGATGATGCGAAAGCTACTCGGGCTTGCGCTCGCTGCCGGTGGCGCGTTCGCGCTCGGCGGAATCGCGCTCAATCGGGGCGAGCCGATCAATGCCTTGTGGCTGCTAGCCGCCGGTGCCTGCATCTACACCCTCGGGTACCGATTCTATGCCGCCTGGATCGCGGCGAGCGTGCTGGCCAACGACGCGACCCGCTCGACGCCCGCCGAACGGCTGGACAACGGCCGCGACTTCGTCCCGACGCCCCGCTGGGTCGTGTTTGGCCACCACTTCGCCGCCATCGCCGGGCCGGGCCCGCTGGTCGGGCCGACGCTCGCGGCGCAGTTCGGCTACCTGCCGGGCACGCTGTGGATCCTGATCGGCTCCGTCCTCGGCGGCTGCGTGCAGGACATGGTGATCCTGTTCCTGTCGACGCGCCGCGACGGTCGCACGCTCGGCCAGATGGCCCGCAGCGAACTGGGGCCGGTCGGTGGCTTCGCCGCGCTGTTCGGCACGCTCGGCATCATGATCATCCTGATCGCGGTGCTGGCCCTCGTCGTCGTCAACGCGATGAAGCACAGCCCATGGGCCACCTCGACGGTGTTCGCGACGATCCCGATCGCGGTGCTGATCGGCTGCTACATGCGCGGCATCCGGCCGGGCCGCGTGCTCGAGGCCTCGCTGCTCGGCGTGGCCTTGCTGCTGCTGGCGGTCGTTGGCGGCGGCTGGGTCGACCAGCAGCCGGTCCTCAGGACCTTCTTCGACCAGGACGGACCGGCGCTCGCCTGGTTCGTGATGGGCTACGGCTTCCTCGCGGCGATCCTGCCGGTGTGGCTGCTGCTCGCGCCGCGCGACTACCTGTCGACGTTCCTGAAGCTCGGCACGGTCGCGCTGCTCGGCATCGCGATCCTGCTGACGCACCCCGAGCTCAAGCTGCCGGCGCTGACCCGCTTCGTCGCGGAAGGCACCGGCCCGATCTTCTCCGGCAAGCTGTTCCCGTTCGTGTTCATCACGATCGCGTGCGGCGCGATCTCGGGCTTCCACTCGCTGATCTCGAGCGGCACCACCCCAAAGATCCTCAAGAACGAGGGCGACGTGCGCCTGGTGGGCTACGGCTCGATGATGCTGGAGTCGTGCGTCGCGCTGATGGCGATGATCGCGGCCGGGCTGCTCGACCCGGGCGTCTACTTCGCGATCAACAGCCCGCTGGCCGCGCTCGGCGGCAGCACCGAGGCGGCGGTGTCGACGCTGAGCGGCTGGGGCTTCCCGGTCACGCTCGATCAGATGCAGGCGCTTGCCGCCAGCATCGGCGAGCACACCTTGTTCGCGCGCACCGGCGGCGCGCCATCGCTCGCCGTTGGCATGGCGAGCATCCTCTCGGGGGTGTTCGGCGCGCGGCTGCTGGCGATCTGGTACCACTTCGCCATCATGTTCGAGGCCGTGTTCATCCTGACGACGCTCGATGCCGGGACGCGAGTCGGGCGCTTCATGCTGCAGGACATCCTCGGCCACCTGTGGAAGCCGCTCGGGCGCACCTCCTGGTACCCGTCGGTCATCATATCGAGCGGCTTGGTCGTGGCGGCCTGGGGCTACTTCCTGTACGTCGGCGTGATCGATCCGTACGGCGGGATCAACATGCTCTGGCCGCTTTTTGGCATCTCCAACCAGATGCTCGCGGGCATCGCGCTCGCGGTCGCGACGGGCGTCCTGTTGAAGACCGGCCGGGCGCGGTACGCGTGGGTGACCGGGCTGCCGCTCGCGTGGCTCGCCGCCGTCACGACCACGGCCTCGTGGCAGAAGCTGATGAGCGATGACCCGAAGCTCGGCTTTCTCGCGGGCGCGGCGGATCTCGCCAAGAAGCTCGCTGCCGGCGCGCTGCCGCCCGAGAAGGCGGCCGTCGCCGGGCAACTGATCGCGAACCAGCGCATCGACGCGCTGCTGACGCTGTTCTTCCTGCTGGTGCTGTGGGCGGTCATCATCGACATGCTGTCGATCGCGCTCAAGGTCTACCGCGGGCAACCGGTCAGCGCCTCGGCCGAATCGCCTTACGTGCGCACGCGCTTCGCGGAGGCGAGCCGTGGCTGACGGCGGGCTGGCGGGCCTCGGACGGCCGCTGCGCCGCGCGGCGGCCGTGCTGCGGCAGGTGCTGGCGGGGGCGACCGGCAGCGACGCTTACGCGCGCTACGTCGAGCACCTGCGCGTCGCGCATCCCGGGATCGCGCCGCCAACTCCCGCGGAGTTCGCGCGCGAGCAGATGCACGAGCGGTGGGAAGGCGTGCGCCGCTGCTGCTGAGGCGCTTCGCTCGATTGCGGCGACCTTGCCGAGCCCGTAGGATGCCGCGCCGGCGCCTCCCCGGCGCCGACTCACGGAATCGCGCATGCCCGACACGCTGACCGCAGCGATCCTCGGCCTCGTCGAGGGCCTGACCGAGTTCCTGCCGATTTCATCGACCGGTCACCTGATCGTCATCGGCGACCTGCTTGGCTTCGGCGGCAGCTTCTCGAAGCTGTTCGACGTCGTCATCCAGTTCGGCGCGATCCTCGCGGTGTGCTGGCTGTATCGCGCGAAGCTCTGGCGCACCGCGATGACGCTCGGCACGGATGCGGCCTCCAGGCGCTTCACGACCAACGTGCTGCTCGCGTTTCTGCCGGCGGTGGTGATCGGCTTCGCACTGCACGACTTCATCAAGCGCGTGCTGTTCTCGCCGACGGTCGTCGGCTGGGCGTTCATCGTCGGCGGGCTCGTGATCCTCGCCGTCGAGCGCTGGCGGCCGGCGCCGACGGTCTCGAGCACCGAGGCGATGGCGCCGCGGACAGCCCTCAAGATCGGCTTCTTCCAGTGCCTCGCGATGATCCCCGGCACCTCGCGCTCCGGCGCGACCATCGTCGGCGCGCTGTTGCTGCGCGTGACGCGCGAGGCCGCGACCGAGTTCTCGTTCTTCCTCGCGATCCCAACCATGGCGGGCGCCACGGCGCTCGACCTGTGGAAGGCCCGCAACGAGGTCGCACAGGGCGAATGGGGCCTGATCGCGATCGGCTTCGTCGTCGCGTTCATCTCGGCGCTGTTCGTCGTCAAGCGCCTGGTCGGCTTCGTCAGCCGCCACGGCTTCGGGCCCTTCGCGTGGTACCGGATCGTCGCCGGGATCGGGATTCTCGCGCTCGTCTACGGGCGCTGAAAACGAAACGGGCGCGCCCTGCGGCGCGCCCGCCCCGATCCCCACCCCGTCGTCGAGTTGTTCTTAGGCGCGGACCCGGCGCGGCTTCAGCACGCGCCCCGCGAGGACCAGCGCGAAGCCGAGCGCCATGAGCCCGATTGTCGAGGGCTCCGGCAGGCTCGAGCGGGTCAGCTTGAAATTGGTGGCGCTCGGCGCGTTGTAGCTGCAGTACGGCCACGCGGAACCATTGTCCTCGCGGTAGCCGAGCGTGCCGCAACCGGCCGCCGAGTTGTAGTAGAAGTCGTACATCTGCGTACCGACCAGGAAGCCGATGCCGAACTGGTCGACCGCGGGGCCGGACTTGAACAGCTCGTTGTCGTTGAAGTTCGGATCCGGGGCCAGCAGGCCGCTGATCGACTGGCTGCCGCGCTTGCCGGTGATCCCGAGCACGTCGTAGCCGCCATCGGCGCCGGGAGCGCCGGTGGTCACGAGCGTTCCACTGGTCGTGACGCCGCCCGCGGTGTAGGTGAAGTTCCAGTCGATGACGCCCGCCTGGGCCGCTCCAGCCAGCAGGATCGCCGCACCCGTCACCATCGTCCGTGCCAAGAACCGCATTGTCCGTCCCTCAATTCTGTGGGCTGTGCCCAATCCTGTCAGGTAAAGAGCAGGATCCGTGCCACCTCGAGATTATCGCTGCAAAAACAGTCGCTTATGGGCACTTCGACGGCGGCCGCCGGGGCCGTCCGCAAGGTCGCTGTAAAGATTCCCGACGGGCAGCGCGTGACCTGCCGCTCAGTGATCGGCAGCCACCGCCCCGAGCGTCTCGAGCACGTCGAGGATTTCGGTCGTCCGGTGCTCCATCAGCGGCCGGTCGCCGCGGCTTTCGACGTTCAGGCGGATCAGCGGCTCGGTGTTCGACGAGCGCAGGTTGAGCCGCCATGCCGCGAACTCGAGCGAGAGGCCGTCGGTGCGGTCGACCTGCAGGGCATCCGGTGCATAGCGCCGCTCGATCTCGGCGATCGCCGCCGCGCCGTCCGGCACGCGCCGGTTGATCTCGCCACTCGCCGGGAAGCGCCGCATGCGCTCCTCGACAAGCGTCGACAGCGGTTGGCCGGTCTCGGACAGCACCTGGGCCAGTACGAGCCAAGGAATCATGCCGCTGTCGCAGTAGGCGAAGCCGCGAAAGTAGTGGTGCGCGCTCATCTCGCCGCCGTAGACGGCGTCGGCTTCGCGCATCTTCTGCTTGATGAACGCATGCCCGGATTTGCACAGCACCGGCGTGCCTCCGCCGGCCGCCACCACGTCGAGGGTGTTCCAGGTCAGTCGCGGGTCGTGCACGATCCGCGCGCCGGGCTCACGTCGCAGAAACACGCCGGCGAGGAGCCCGACGATGTAGTAGCCCTCGATGAAGCGACCCTGCTCGTCGAAGAAGAAGCAGCGGTCGTAGTCGCCGTCCCAGGCGATGCCGAGGTCCGCGCGCTCGCGCCGTACCGCCTCGGCGACCACGGCGTGGTTCTGCAGCAGCATCGGGTTCGGCACGCCGTTCGGAAAGGTGCCGTCCGGCTCGTTCATCAGCTTGACGAAGCGAAACGGCAGCGAGCGCTCGAGCCGGTCGATGACGAGACCCGCCCCGCCGTTGCCGGCATTGCAGACGATCTTGAGCGGCCTGAGCTTGTCGCGCTCCACGTAGGAGAGCAGGTGCGCATCGTACTTGGGCGCCGTGTCGACGCGGGTCACGCCACCGGGCGCCGCCGCCGGCCCGAAGGCGCCCGCTTCGGCGAGCGCGCGGATCTCCTTGAGGCCGTTGTCGCCGGAGATCGGGCGCGACCCCTCGCGCACGAACTTCATGCCGTTGTAGTCCGGCGGGTTGTGGCTGGCGGTGACCATGATGCCGCCGTCGAGCCCGAGCGCGAAGGTGGCGAAGTACACGCCTTCGGTGCCGCACAGGCCAATGTCCACGACCTCGACGCCCGAGTCGACGAGCCCGCGCGTGACGGCGCCGGCCAGCTCCGCGCTCGACAGCCGGATGTCGCGACCGACCGCGATGCGCTTCGGCTTCAGGAACTGCGCATAAGCGCGCGCGACGCGGTACGCGATGTCGGCGTTCAGCTCGGCCGGGATCCGGCCGCGGAGGTCGTAGGCCTTGAAGGCGGTGATCGGCTGCATCGCGGCGTGCCCGGGCGCGCGCTCAGTCGCGCGTGCCCTGCCTTCCGTAGGTGTCCTCGAAGCGCACGATGTCGTCCTCGCCGAGATAGGAGCCCGACTGCACCTCGACGATATGCAGCGGCACCTTGCCCGGGTTCTCGATGCGGTGCTTGGCGCCGACCGGGATGTACGTGGACTCGTTCTCCGAGAGCAGGAACACCTTCTCGTCGCAGGTGATCCGAGCGGTGCCCGAAACGACGATCCAGTGCTCGGCCCGGTGGTGGTGCATCTGCAGCGACAGCTGCGCCCCCGGCTTGACCGTGAGCCGCTTCACCTGGAAGCGCTCGCCGGCGTCGACGCTGTCGTAGCTCCCCCACGGCCGGAACACCTCGCGGTGGCTCAGCGTCTCCGACCGGCCGAGCGCCTTCAGGCGCCCGACCAGGCCCTTCACGTCCTGGACGCGCCCGCGCGGCGCGACCAGCACCGCGTCCTTGGTCTCGATGACGACGTGGTCCTTGAGCCCGACCGTCGCCACCAGCCGCTCGGTCGAGTACAGGTAGCAGCCGGCGGAATCCTCGGCGACGACGTCGCCGCGGGTCACGTTGCCGTCGGCGTCGGCCGCGAGGCTCTCCTGCAGCGCCGCGAACGAGCCGACGTCGCTCCAGCCGGCCTCGAGCGGTATCACGACCGCGTCCGTGGTCTTCTCCATGACGGCGTAGTCGATCGAATCGCTCGGGCAGCGCGCGAATTCCGCGCGGCCGAGGCGGACGAAGTCGAGGTCGTTGCGCGCGGCGGTGAACGCCGCCTGGCAGGCGGTGCGCATTTCGGGCGCCAGGCGCTCGAGCTCGGCGAGGTAGCGGCGCGCGCTGAACAGGAACATGCCGCTGTTCCACAGGTACTCGCCCGAAGCGACGTACTCGGCCGCGCGCTGCGCAGTGGGCTTCTCGACGAACTGCTGGATCCGGAACGACGGCCCCCGGCCGGCGGCGCGGCGGATGTAACCGTAGCCCGTCTCGGCCTTGTCGGGCACGACCCCGAAGGTCACGAGGTGCCCGGCCGCGGCGTCGGCGATGCCGGTGCGAACGGCGGCGTGGAACGCGGCCACGTCGCGAAGCAGGTGGTCTGCCGGCATCACGAGCAGCAGCACGTCCTCGCCGTCCGCCCGGCCGCGAAGCGCCGCGAGCGCGGCGATCGCGACCGCCGGCGCAGTGTTGCGGCCGACGGGCTCGAGCACGATCGCGGTCGGCGTCACGTCGCGCTGGCGCAGCTGCTCGGCGACGATGAAGCGGTGGTGCTCGCTGCAGACGACGATCGGCCCCGCGGCGCTGAGACCCTCGAGGCGCGCGACCGTGTCCTGCAGCATCGTCCCCTCGCCGACGAGCGGCAGGAACTGCTTCGGGTACAGCTCGCGCGACAGCGGCCAGAGGCGCGTGCCCGAGCCGCCCGACAGCACGACCGGGACGAGCGTCGTCATGGCGCTCAGGCCCCCGCCGGCCGCGGCGCGCCGCGGCCGATGCCGTAGTAGGTGAAGCCGAAGCGGGTCATGAGGCCGGGGTCATACAGGTTGCGGCCGTCGAAGATGACGGCGGACTTCAGTGCGGCGCGGATCCCGTCGAAGTCCGGGCTGCGGAACTCCTGCCACTCGGTGACGATGGCGAGCGCATCGGCGCCCTCGAGCGCGGCCTCCATGCTGTCCGCCAGCACGAGGTCCGGCCGCTCGCCGTACAGGCGGCGAGTCTCGGGCATCGCCGACGGGTCGTACGCGCGGACCCGGGCACCCGCCTGCCACAGCGCCTCCATCAGCACGCGGCTCGGGGCCTCGCGCATGTCGTCCGTGTTCGGCTTGAACGACAGCCCCCACAGCGCGAAGGTGCGGCCGCGCAGCTGGCCCTTGAAGTGCGCGCGGATCTTCTCGAACAGCACGGCCTTCTGCCGCAGGTTGACCGCCTCGACCGCCTGCAGGATCGCGGGCTCGTAGCCGGCCGAGCGTGCCGACTGCTCGAGCGCCCGCACGTCCTTCGGAAAGCACGAGCCGCCGTAGCCGGCGCCCGGATAGATGAAGCCGTAGCCGATGCGTGGGTCGGAGCCGATGCCGACCCGGACCTTCTCGATGTCGGCACCCACGCGCTCGGCGAGGTTCGCCATCTCGTTCATGAACGAGATCTTGGTGGCGAGCATCGCGTTGGCGGCGTACTTCGTGAGCTCGGAGGAGCGGATGTCCATGACGACGAGGCGATCGTGATTGCGGGTGAACGGCTCGTAGAGCGCGCGCATCAGCTCGGTCACGCGCGGGTTGTCGGTGCCGACGATCACGCGGTCCGGTCGCATGAAGTCGTTGATTGCCGCCCCTTCCTTCAGGAATTCGGGGTTCGAGACGACGTCGAACTCGAGGCTCGCGCGCCGTGTCGCGAGCTGCGCGCTCAGCGCCGCTCGCACCTTGTCCGCGGTGCCGACGGGTACCGTCGACTTCGTGATGACGACCTTGTACTCGTTCATGTGGGTCGCGATCGTGGTCGCGACGGCGAGCACGTAGCGCAGGTCCGCCGAGCCGTCCTCATCCGGCGGCGTGCCCACCGCGATGATCTGGAACAGGCCCTGGGCGACCGCCTCGGCAGCGTCGAGCGTGAACTTGAGCCGGCCCTTCGCCTGGTTGCGCTTGATGACGTCCTCGAGCCCCGGCTCGTAGATCGGCACTTCGCCGCGGTTCAGGCGCTCGATCTTGGCGGGGTCGACGTCGACGCAGACGACGTGGTTGCCGGCGTCCGCGAGGCAGGCGCCAGTGACGAGGCCGACGTAGCCGGATCCGAAGACGGTGATGCGCATCGCTGAACTCTAGTCGCGCGGCCCAAGAGGCCGCGCGCAGCGTACGCAGCCGCGCCGCGGGCGTAAAGCCGCCCCGCGGCCGGCCGCGGCCGGCCGCGGCCGCCGGGCGGCGGTCCGGATGGAGGGTGGCACCGACCGCGGCGTCCGGCCCAAAGGGCTCGAGACAGGCATCCGATAAATGATCGAGGAAAGACTCATATAGCGCTGTTTTTCAACGATATTAACGATCTTGCGAATCCACGGGTTCAGCCGCGCTCAGCAGCCGTTGCGGGGCGAGGAGCCTCGTCCGCGGGTCGACGACGCCGAGGCCGAGCAGGGCCCCGGCGGCGCCGTAGACCCGGACCGTCCCCTCCGCCGGCGCCCCGTCGGGTGCCGGCACCGGGGCGCCGTGCCGAAACCGCGAACTGAGGCCGGACTCGAGCGCGACCTTCGGCAGGTGCTCGAGCGCCGCGTCGATCGGCAGCAGCAACGCATCCAGCGCCGCCTCGTCCCCGGCCAGCGCCTCGAGGGCCTCGAGCCGGTGGGCGGCGCGCTCGAGGAAGCCGGCGACGCCGACGCGGCGCAGTGCCGCGAGATGGCCACAGGTGCCGAGTGCGCGCGCGAGGTCCTCGCCGAGCGTCCGCACGTAGGTGCCCTTCGAACAGCGCACGCTGAACTCGAGCGCATCGGCCTCCAGGCCCTCGAGCTCGAGCGCGTGCACCGTGACCGGCCGTGCCGGCCGCTCGACCTCGACGCCGCGGCGCGCAAGCGCGTAGAGCGCCTCGCCATCGCGCTTCAGCGCCGAATACATCGGCGGCACCTGATCGATCTCGCCGACGAAGCGGCCGAGCACCGCGCGCACGCCGGAGGCATCGAGCGCAGGGACCGGCCGGCTCTCGACGACCTCGCCCTCGAGGTCGCCCGTCGCGGTGCGCCGGCCGAGCGCGAGGCGCGCCCGGTAGGCCTTCGGCGCATCGAGCAGGAGCGCCGCCACCTTGGTTGCCTGGCCGAAGCACAGCGGCAGCACGCCGGTCGCGAAGGGATCGAGGCTGCCCGTATGGCCGCCCTTGGCCGCGCGATACAGGCGCCGCGCCCGCTGCAGCGCGCGGTTCGAGCTGAGGCCGGCGGGCTTGTCGAGCAGCAGCAGGCCATCGACCGCTCGCCACTCGACCCTGGGCCGAGCGGCCGGGCCGGTCACGGCGCCGGCTCGTCCGGTACCGGCGCCTCGTCCTCGTCCGGCGCCGCGCGCGCCTGGTCGCTCGCGACCGCGGCGCTGATCAGCGACGACAGGCGCGCCGCCTTGTCGATGCTCTCGTCGAACTCGAAGCGCAACTCCGGCACCTGGCGCATCTTGAGGTGCTTGCGCAGCTGGATGTGCAGGAAGCCGGCCGCCGAGCGCAGCGCCTCCAGCACGGCCGCGGGATCGCGAGCGGGGTCGAAGGGCAGGAAGAAGACCTTCGCGTGCGAGAGGTCGCGGCTGACCTCGACCGCCGTGATCGTGATCGGCCCGACGCGCGGGTCGCGGACCTCGCGTCGCACGAGATCCACGAGCGCCCGGTGGATCTGCTCCTCGACCCGGCGGCTGCGGTGAAACTCGCGCGGCATGCCTACAGCGTGCGCGTCACCGTCACGCGCTCATAGCACTCGATCTGGTCGTTGGCCCGCACGTCGTTGTAGTCCTTGACCGCGATGCCGCACTCGGTCCCGGCGCGCACCTCGTTCACGTCGTCCTTGAAGCGGCGCAGCGACTCGAGCGCGCCCTCGAAGATCACGACGTTGTCGCGCAGCACACGGATGCGGTTGTTGCGCCGAACGTAGCCCTCGGTCACGAGGCAGCCCGCGACCTGGCCGAACTTGCTCGAGCGGAACACCTCGCGCACCTGTGCGGTCCCGACGATCTGGTCGCGGATCTCCGGCGCCAGCATGCCGGACAGCGCCGCGCGGACGTCGTCGATGGCCTCATAGATGATGCTGTAGTACTGGATCTCGATGCCGTGGTCCTTGAGCGCGGTGCGGGCCGCCGCGTCGGCGCGGACGTTGAAGGCCACGATCCGCGCCTTCGAGGCGACCGCCAGCATGACGTCGGACTCGGTGATGCCGCCGACGCCGCTCGACACGACCTTGACGGCGACCTCGTCGGTCGAGAGCTTCGACAGCGCATCGCGCAGCGCCTCGGCGGAGCCCTGCACGTCGGCCTTGATGACCAGCTGCACGGTCTGCGCCTTGCCGTCCTCCATCTGCGAGAACACGTCCTCGGCCTTCGTGGACTGGCGGGCGAGCTTGACGTCGCGCGACTTGCCCTGGCGGTGCTGCGCGACCTCGCGCGCCTTGCGCTCGCTCTCGACGACCAGCAGCTCGTCGCCGGCGTTGGGCGCGCCCGAGAGGCCGAGCACCTGCACCGGGATCGACGGCCCGGCGCTCTCGACTGCTTCGCCGATCTCGTTGAACATCGCGCGCACGCGACCGAACTCGTGGCCGGCCAGGATCGGATCGCCCGCCTTGAGGGTGCCGCGCTTGACGAGCACCGTCGCGACGGCGCCGCGACCCTTCTCGATGCTCGACTCGAGCACGACGCCGGCGGCGGTGCCGTCCGTCACCGCCCGCAGCTCGAGCACCTCAGCCTGCAGCAGCAGCGACTCGAGCAGCTGCTCGACACCCTGCCCGGTCCGCGCCGAGACCGGCACGAAGATCACTTCGCCGCCGTACTCCTCGGGGATCACGCCGTGCTTGACCAGCTCGTTCTTGACGCGGTCCGGCTCGGCTTCGGGCTTGTCGACCTTGTTGAGCGCCACGACGATCGGTACCTCGGCGGCCTTCGCGTGCTCGATGGCCTCGATCGTCTGCGGCATGACGCCGTCGTCGGCGGCGACGACCAGCACGACGATGTCGGTGACCTGCGCGCCGCGCGCGCGCATGGCGGTGAATGCGGCGTGGCCCGGCGTGTCGATGAACGTGATGATGCCGCGCGGCGTCGTGACGTGGTACGCGCCGATGTGCTGTGTGATGCCGCCCGCCTCGCCGGCCGCGACCTTGCTGCGCCGGATGTAGTCGAGCAGCGAGGTCTTGCCGTGGTCGACGTGGCCCATGATCGTGACGACCGGCGGACGCGTCACCGCCTCGCCGCCGGCGTCGGACTCGCTCTGCAGGTCCTCTTCGAGCGCGTTCTCGTTGAGCGCGACCGCCGTGTGGCCCATTTCCTCGACCACGAGCACCGCAGTGTCCTGGTCGAGCGGCTGGTTGATCGTCGCCATGACGCCCATGTTCATGAGCGTCTTGATGACCTCCGAGCCCTTGATCGCCATCTTCGCGGCGAGCTCGGCCACCGTGATCGTCTCCGGCACCGAGACCTCGCGCTTGACGGGCGCGGTCGGCATCTCGAAGCCGTGCCGGCCATCCGGCGTCGGCGCAACGCCGCGCCGGCTGCGCATCGGCTTCTTCTTCTTGTAGCGCGCGCTGACGTCGGTCGTGACGTGCAGTTCCGGCCGGTAGCGGGCGGGCTTCTCCTCGGCGTCGGTCTTGGCCGCCGGGCGCTCGGTCGCCTTGCGCGCGCGCTCGGCCTCCTCGCGCTGGCGCGTCTCGGCCTCGCGCTTGGCCGCCTCGTCCGCCAGGCGGCGCGCCTCGTCCTCGGCGCGGCGACGGTTCTCTTCCTCGCTGCGCCGGCGGGCCTCCTCGTCGGCCTTGTGCCGCTGCTCGGCCTCGGCGGCACGGCGCGCGGCTTCCTCCACCTCGCGCTGCCGGTCGACCTCTTCCTGCGCGACCCGCGCCTGCTCCTCGAGCACGCCGCGGTTGATGTAGGTCTTCTTGCCGCGGACCTCGACGTTCACCGTGCGCGCGCGGCCGCGGTCGACGCTGACCTTGACCTCGGTCTGCGTCTTGCGCGTCAGCGTGATCTTGCGCGGGCCGGCAGCGGCCTGCTCCTCGGACTGGCCATGCGCGCGGCGCAGGTGCGTCAGCAGCTCGCTCTTGGCCTCGTCGCTGATGCGCGCCTCGGCGCCGGCCACGCGGATGCCGGCCTCGTCGAGCTGCTTCAGCAGCTTGTCGACCGGGACCTTCAGGACGTCGGCGAACTGCGCAACGGTTACATCGGACATGAATCGCTCCTCGTCAGGTCGTCGCGCCTTCCGTGAACCAGTGGGCGCGCGCCGCCATGATCAGCTTGCCGGCACGCTCGCCGTCCAGGTCGTCGATGCCCTCGAGGTCCTCGATGGACTGGTCGGCCAGGTCATCGCGCGTGCGGATGCCCCGCGCCGCGAGCCGCTTGGCCAGGCCGTCATCCATGCCCTCAAGGGACAGCAGGTCCTCGGCCGGCGCGCCCTCGGCGCTTTCCTCGCGCGCGATCGCCTGCGTCAGCAGCACGTCGCGGGCGCGGTTCCTGAGCTCACGGACGATGTCGTCGTTGAACTCCTCGATCGACACCAGCTCGCTGGTCGGCACGTACGCGATCTCCTCGATGCTGGAGAAGCCCTCCTGCACCAGGATCGTCGCGACGTCGGCGTCGACGTCGAGCGCCTTCATGAACATGTCGCGCAGCGCCGTGCTCTCGGCTTCGCTCTTCTCCTCGGCGGCCTGCTCGCTCATGATGTTGAGCTTCCAGCCGGTCAGCTCGGACGCGAGCCGGATGTTCTGGCCGCCGCGGCCGATCGCCTGCGACAGCTTCTCCTCCGCGACCGCGATGTCCATGCTGTGCGAGTCCTCGTCGACGACGATCGAGGTCACCTCGGCCGGCTGCATCGCGTTGATGACGAACTGCGCCGCGTTCTCCTCGAAGGGGATGATGTCGACGCGCTCGCCGGCGATCTCGTTCGAGACCGCCTGCACGCGGCTGCCGCGCATGCCGACGCAGGCACCGACCGGGTCGATGCGCGGATCGAGGCTCTTGACCGCGATCTTGGCGCGCACGCCCGCGTCGCGGGCCGCCGCCAGGATCTGGATCAGGCCCTGGCCGACCTCGGGCACCTCGAGCTTGAAGAGCTCGATCAGGAACTCGGGCGCGGTCCGCGACAGGAACAGCTGCGGGCCACGGGGCTCGGAGCGCACCTCGCGCAGGAAGGCCTTGACGCGGTCCTGCGTGCGGATCGGCTCGCGCGGGATCAGGCTCTCGCGCGGGATGAAGCCCTCGGCGTTCTGGCCGAGGTCGACGTAGATGCCGTTGCGGTCGACGCGCTTGACGATGCCGCTGACCAGCGTGCCGAGCCGGTCCTTGTAGGCCTCGACGACCTGCGCGCGCTCGGCCTCGCGCACCTTCTGGACGATGACCTGCTTGGCGGTCTGCGCGTCGATGCGGCCGAAGTCCTCGCTCGGCAGCGGCACCTCGACGAATCCGCCGACCTCGGCGGCCGGGTCGACGTCGAGCGCGTCCTCGAGCCTGAGCTCGCGCTCCGGAAACTCGAGTTCGCGCGAGTCGTCCGCGAACACCTTCCAGCGGCGGAACGCGTCGTAGTCGCCGCTCTTGCGGTTGATCGCAACGCGCGCGTCGATGTCATCGCCGTGGCGCTTGCGCGTCGCCGAGGCGAGCGCCGCCTCGAGAGCATCGAAGATGATCTCCTTGTCGATGCTCTTCTCGTTGGCGACGCTCTCGACCGCGTCGACGATTTCCTTCAGCGTAGTCTTCGACATCTCGCTCACTCCCGGCGCGCGCCGTAATCCGGCACCAGACGCGCCGTCCGTATCTCGCCAAGCCCGATCGCCACGGTCTCGCCGTCGACCTCGAGCACGATCCCGTCCTCGCCCACCGACGCGAGGCGCCCCGTCCAGCGGCGCCGGCCGTCGCGCGGCAGCGCCGTCTCGACGTGCACCCGGCTGCCGGCGAAGCGCGCGTAGTGCGCCTGCGTTCGCAGCGGCCGGTCGAACCCCGGCGAGGACACCTCGAGCGTGTACGCCGCCTTCAGCAGGTCCGCAGCGTCGAGCCGCTCGCTGACGCGGCGGCTGACCGCCTCGCAGTCGTCGACCGTCACGCCCGCCTCGCCCGGCCGGTCGATGTACAGGCGCAGGAGCCCGCCGCCGCGGTGCGGGTGGAACTCGAGCTCGATGAGCTCGTAGCCCAGCGCCGCGACCTCCGGCTCCAGCAGCTCGATCAGCGCCGTCCGCATCGAAACATCCCCGGCCGCGGGCCGGTCGCCCCACGGCGCGTCCGCCCGGCCCGGAAAATGGGCCAAAAAAATGGGCCCTCGGCCCATGTTCGGCGGACCGCGGTGCTGCACCGCCGGCCCAAACGAAAAAGCCCCCTCGGGGGCTCTCTCTGAACTCCTGGAAACCGCTCCGCCAGAGCCGGTCCCCGCACGCCGCCAAGTATACGGGACTTGCCGGCCCGCGGAAAGCCGCGCCTCAGTCGCTGCCCAGCTGGGAGGCGGTCAGGAACTGCGGCCGGATGTCGACCGGCAGGTCGCCCAGCCGGTCGATCAGGGCCTGGACCGCCGGGCGGATCACGAGCATCCGCTCGAGCCAGGCCCGGGCCTTCGCGTAGTCGCCGGTCGCCTGCACCGTCATGATCTCGTGGGTCAGCGAGGTCACGGCCTCCTTGACCTTCGGCAGGTCGATGGCCATCCGGCCATCCGCGCCGAAGCGGACGGCGCCGGCGTCGATGAGCCAGTTCAGCTGCAGCTCCATGCCCCGCGCGTGGGCCTCCTGCGCGCCGAAGCGCAGCGTCCTCAGCGTCGAGGCCGTGAAGGTCACGTAGAACGAGCGCTCATCCGACTTCGGCAGCACGCCCTTGTCGATCAGCCGCTGCAGCGCCCAGAGGCCGGAAATGTCGGCCTTGGCCTCCTCGAGCAGCCCGTTCAGCTCCTTGAGCTCCTGGCGCACGGTGGTTGCGCGGCCGGCCACGGTGATCGTCTGCGGACCCAAGCCGTGCATCAGCTCGTGCATCAGCTGGTGCGTGAAGAACGAGCTGAAGCGCACCTCGACCGCATCCGCCGGCGCCAGGACGCGCTGCGCGATGGGCAGCAGCACGGTCTGCACCTTGGCCTCCTGGAAATTCCGCAGCAGCACGCGCTTCGAGCCGCGGGCGGTGACGACGCGCTCGTCGTTCGGCAGGTTGTAGCCGGTCGTCTGCACGCCGACGTTGGCGTCACCCGCGCCGAACAGCACGTTCACGACCTTGATCGGCGCGTGGCCGCCGAGCTTCGCGCGCCGGTAGCGGGCCTCGATCGGCAGCCGGTCCTCGAGCCCCTGCAGCTCCGCCTCGAAGCGCGCGAGCTTGGCCGTCTCGCCGGCGTCGACGACGTTGATCAGGGCCTCGAACGCCGCCTTGTAGTTGAACCAGTCGTCCTCGTAGACCTCGTACGGCCCGATCGTCGGGTCGATGGTCGACTCGAGGTCCATCCACGCGAGGTCGCTGTCGTAGTAGTCGTTGCTGAGCAGCGCCTGTGCGCGCAGCTCCAGGAAGCGCTTCAGCGTCGGCTGGCGAGTCAGCGCCGCGGCGTCCCGCAGGTACCCGGCCGCGCGTGTCAGGTCGCCCTGGTACTCGAGGCTGTACGGGACGGCGACGAGCTTGCCGCCCGGCAGCCGGCGAATCGTCGTGAAGAAGCCGGTCGCGGCCTCCCGCTCGGCGCCGGCGAGACCCTGGAACCAGGCCTCGACCTCGGCCTTGGTTGCATCCGGCGGGTAGAAGCCGCCCTGCGCGGGCTTCGGCTCGACCCCGGGGAGGAAGGGCGCGTCGTGATCGAGGCGCGACCAGGGTCCCTTGTTGATCAAGAAGTAGTCGAGCCGCGCGGCGCCGAGCGGCGTGCGATCGCCTGCGAGCGCGAGCAGTCGCGCCGTGTTCTCGGGCGCCATCTGCGCGAGGAAGATGCCGTCGACGACCCGCGCCGCCGCCACCAGCTTGCCGAGCGCCGCGCGCTCCGACGCCGGCAGCGTCGACAGGTCGACGATGATCCCCACCGGCGCGAAGCGCGCGCTCTGCCGGCCGAGCGCCGCGATCGCGGCCGCGTCCTGTGCCTGCGCGGCGAGTGAGGCCAATCCGAGCCCGAGTGCCGCAAGCCAGGTCTTCATCGCCGTCCCCTCCCGCCGTGAGCCGGCGCATTTCACCATGTCCGGCGGCGCCAATGGAGCTCTGCTACCGCGACTCCGCAAGCGAGGCGAAGGCCCCGACCGACCTCGCGCGCATCGAGGCCTCGCGCGTCGATGGCAACCGCAGCCACTGCACGCGGCGGTGTCGCGTGGTCCGCACGCTCGCTCCCCGAATACACGAGCGACGGCGGGCACCTCAACCCCGCGGGCCGCCGTCGCGCAGCCGCGCAGTTCGTTCGCGTCTTGGCCGCGACGCTGCGGCAGCCCGGTGGCGACGCGCACGCGGACTAGATATTAGTGTTATGTTTCAGTAACTTATATTTGTATCTTCATCCTTGACATCGGCCGTCGCCGACCGCGAAGCGAACCGATCCCGCGGCTCGCGCAAACGAGTGGTGCGAAACGCGCGCGCCGAGGTCCGCCGCTCCATTTCGCGACCGGCGTCACCGGTGAAAGCGGCAGGCGCAGGACTATACTGCGCGGTCGCTTTGCGACGAGCGGTTGCACGAGGCACGATGGAACCGACTGACACTGGAAATCCCGACTACTTTCACAAGGTCGTCGACTGCCAGTGGGCCTGCCCGGCGCACACGGACGTCCCGGAGTACATCCGGCTCATCGCCCAGGCGCGGTTCACCGACGCCTATCTCGTCAACCGCGAATCGAATGTCTTCCCGGGCATCCTCGGGCGCGTCTGCGACCGCCCGTGCGAGCCGGCATGCCGTCGCGGCCGCGTCGAGGACAAGCCGGTCGCGATCTGCCGGCTGAAACGCGTCGCCGCCGACCACCGCGACGAGGTGCGCGAGCGCCTTCCGGCGGTCCCGGCGGCCAAGAACGGCAAGCGCATCGCCTGCATCGGCGCCGGGCCCGCCTCGCTGACGGTCGCGAACGACCTGCTGCCCCTCGGCTATGCCGTCACGATCTTCGAGAAATGGGGCCTGTCGGGCGGCCTCATGCGCACGAACATCCCCGCCTTCCGGCTGCCGGCCGACGTGCTCGAGGAGGAGATCGGCTACATCGAGTCGATGGGCGCCGAGCTGCGCCTGAACTCGCCGGTCGAGAGCCTGAAGGCGCTGATCGACGCGGGCGAATTCGACGCGATCTTCGTCGGCTCCGGCGCGCCGAAGGGCAAGGAGCTCGAGCTGCCGGGGCGTCGCGACGCCGACCGCGTGCACATCGGCATCGACTGGCTGCACTCGATCGCGTTCGGCCACACCGACAAGATCGGCGAGCGGGTCCTGATCATCGGCGTCGGCAACACCGCGATGGACTGCTGCCGTTCCTCGCTGCGGCTCGGCGCCAAGAACGTGAAGGTCATGGCGCGCAAGTCGCGGGAGTTCTTCAAGGCCTCGGAGTGGGAGCTCGAGGATGCCGAGGGCGAAGGCGTCGAGATCCTCGTGAACCACTCGCCGAAGGCCTTCGTCACCGACGGCGGCCGCCTGACCGGCATGCGCTTCGAGGTGCTCGAGTACACGATGCAGGACGGGCGCATCGTCGGCGAGAAGGTGCGCGAGGAGAAGCTGATCCCCTGCGACGACGTGATCCTGGCGATCGGCCAGGAGAACGCCTTCCCGTTCATCGAGCGCGACCTTGGCATCGAGTTCGACCGGCACGCGGTTCCGAAGGTCGACCCGACGACCTTCCAGTCGACGCGCGCGGGCGTGTTCTTCGGCGGCGACGCCGCGTTCGGCCCGAAGAACATCATCTGGGCGGTCGAGCACGGGCACCAGGCCGCGATCTCGATCCACCGCCACTGCCAGGGCGGCGACGTCGCCGAGCGGCCGGCGCGCGGCGTGACGCTGTCGAGCCGCAAGATGGGCATCCACGAGTGGTCGTACAAGAACGACTACAACCCGGTCGAGCGCCGGCTGGTGCCGCACGTCGGCCTCGCCGATCGCTTCAAGAAGCTGCGCATCGAGGTCGAGCTCGGATTCGATCCGCAGCAGACCGCGCTCGAGGTGCAGCGCTGCCTGAACTGCGACATCCAGACCGTGTTCAGCGCGCCGCTGTGCATCGAGTGCGACGCCTGCATCGACATCTGCCCGGTCGATTGCCTGACGATCGCGGCGAACGGCCCCGAGGCGGACCTGGGCGCGCGCCTGAAGGCGCCGCGCCGCACCGCCGAGCAGGCGCTGTTCGTGTCCGCGCCGCTGAAACAAACCGGCCGGGTCATGGTCAAAGACGAGGACCTGTGCGTGCACTGCGGCCTGTGCGCCGAGCGCTGCCCGACGGCCGCCTGGGACATGCAGAAGTCCACCGTGCACATCCCGCACGCCAGCCACGACGAGGCCCCATGCCAGCAGAAGTCCACGCGCAAGATCGCCTGAACGACTTCGTCGTCAAGTTCGCGAACGTCAACGGCACGGGCTCGGCGAGCGCGAACTCGCTGATCATGAAGGCGATCTTTCGCAGCGGCGTGCCGGTGATCGGCAAGAACTTCTTCCCGTCGAACATCCAGGGGCTGCCGACCTGGTACGAGATCCGCGTGACCAGGGACGGGCACATGGCGCGCGCCGACCGCGTCGACCTGATGCTCGCGATGAACGCCGAGACCTACGCGCGCGACGCCCGGGAAGTGGGCCCCGGCGGCTTCGTGCTGTACGACTCCACCTGGCCGCGCTCGACGCTGCTGTCGCGCGAGGACATCACGGTGCTCGGCGTGCCCTTCGCGCGACTGTGCAACGAGAAGTTCGACGGCGTCCGCAACCGCATCCTGATGAAGAACATCTGCTACGCGGGGGCGGTCGCGGCGCTGCTTGACATCGACCTCGAGCTGATCCGCGGACTCGTGACCGAGCAGTACGCGAAGAAGCCGAAGCTCGCCGAAGCGAACCTCGCGGCGATCGCCCTCGGCTACGAGTACGCCAAGGCCCACCTGCCCTGCCCGCTGCCGTTCCGGATCGTGCGCCAGCCCGCGCACTCCGGGCAGATCCTGATCGATGGCAACACCGCGGCCGCGCTCGGCTGCGTGTACGCCGGCGCGACCGTCGGGGCGTGGTACCCGATCACGCCCTCGACCTCGCTGATGGACGCGTTCCGCGCGTTCTGCGAGCGGCTGCGCGTCGACAAGGAGTCCGGCGAGCGCAACTACGTCGTGCTGCAGGCGGAGGACGAGCTCGCCTCGATCGGCATGGTCATCGGTGCGTCGTGGAACGGCGCGCGCGCGTTCACGCCGACCAGCGGCCCGGGCCTGTCGCTGATGAACGAGTTCATCGGCCTCGCCTACTATGCCGAGGTGCCGTGCGTGATCTTCGACGTGCAGCGCGTCGGCCCGTCGACCGGCATGCCGACCCGGACGCAGCAGTGCGACCTGCTGCTCGCCGCGTACGCCTCGCACGGCGACACGCGCCACGTGCTGCTGTTCCCGGCGAACCCCGAGGAGTGCTTCTACTTCGCGGCCGAGGCCTTCGACCTCGCTGAGCGGCTGCAGACGCCGGTGCTGGTGCTGTCCGACATCGACATCGGCATGAACGACTGGATGTGCCCGGACCTCAAGTGGGACGACGCCTACCGGCCGGACCGCGGCAAGCTGCTCGACAAGGCGGCCGTCGAGAAGCTCGAGAAGTTCCAGCGCTACGTCGACCGCGACGGCGACGGCATTCCGTACCGGACGCTGCCCGGCGTCAGCGCCAAGGCCGCGTACTTCACCCGCGGCTCGGGCCACAACCAGTTCGGCGCATACACCGAGGACTCGGCCGAGTACCAGCAGGTGCTCGACCGCCTGAAGCGCAAGTTCGAAGGTGCCAAGGCGCGGGTTCCGAAGGCGGTGCTGCTCGGCCCCGGCACGCACGAGCTCGGCATCGTCGCGCTCGGCAGCTCGGACGGGGCGGTGCGCGAGGCGCTCGGCCGGCTCGCGCAGCACGGCTATGCCTTCGACTACCTGCGCGTGCGCGGCTTCCCGTTCGGCGCGGAGGTCGAGGACTTCCTCGAGCGCCACCCGACGGTGTTCGTCGTCGAGCAGAACCGCGACGCGCAGCTGAAATCGCTGCTGACACTCGAGACGCGCGTCGAGAAGGCGCGCCTGCACTCGGTGCTGCACTACGACGGGATGCCGCTGTCGGCCGGCTTCGTCGCGAAGGCGATCGAGGCGGCGCTCGGCCGTATCGAGCGGCGTGCCGCGGCCGCGAGCTAGGAGCCCGCATGACCTCGATCACGAAGCCCAAGGTCGCCCATCCGTCGTTGCCCAAGAACGCGCTCGGCCTCACGCGCCGCGGCTACGAGGGCGTCATGTCGACGCTCTGCGCCGGCTGCGGCCACGACTCGATCACGGCCGCGATCGTCGAGGCCTGCTGGGGCCTGTCGCTGCAGCCCGAGCAGCTCGTGAAGCTGTCCGGCATCGGCTGCTCGTCGAAGACCACCGCCTACTTCGTCTCCGGCGCGCACGGCTTCAACTCGGTGCACGGGCGCATGCCGTCGATCGCCTCGGGTGCCAACGCCGCCAACCGGGACCTCTACTATATCGGCGTGTCCGGCGACGGCGACTCGCTGTCGATCGGCCTCGGCCAGCTCGCGCACGCGATGCGACGCAACGTGAACATGCTGTACTTGATCGAGAACAACGGCGTGTACGGACTGACCAAGGGGCAGTTCTCGGCCTCGGCCGACGTCGGCACGAAGTCGAAGAAGGGCGAGGCCAACCAGCAGCCGCCGGTCGACCCCGCGCTGCTCGCGCTCTCGCTCGGCGCCTCGTTCGTCGCGCGCGGCTTCTCGGGCGACAAGCGCCAGCTCGTGCCGCTGATCCAGGCGGGACTGACGCACCCCGGCTTCGCGCTGATCGACGTGCTCTCGCCGTGCGTGACCTTCAACGACCACGAGGGCTCGACCAAGAGCTACGCGTTCACGCGCGAGCACTACCACGCGGTCGTCGACGCCGACTTCGTCCCGCCGGCGCGCGAGATCGAGGTCGAGTATGCCGAGGGCACCGCGACGATCGTCGGCCTGCACGATGGCAGCAAGGTGCGCCTGCGCAAGCTCGACCCCGATTACGATCCCTCCGACCGGACCGCGGCCTACGCCTACATCGATGCGAAGCTGAAGCAGGGCGAGTACGTGACCGGCCTCATCCACGTCGGCGAGGGCGGCAACGACATGCACGCGGTCAACCAGACCTCGCTGACGCCGCTCAACGCGCTGCCCTACGAAAAACTCTCCCCGGGAGCCGCGGGCCTCGCTAAGCTCATGGACCGTTACCGCTGAGCGCGAGGCGAGCATGCGTGGAATCATCGACGGGCTGATCGGCTGGCCGGAGCGCGTGGCCGCGCACCTGCTGTGGTTGGGCCCGATCCTCGCCCGGCTGGTCGTCGGCTACACGTTCATGCTGAGCGGCTGGGGCAAGCTGCAGAACCTGCCGCAGATCACCGAGAACTTCGTGTCCTGGGGCATCCCCTTCCCGCACTTCATGACGCCGTTCGTCTCGGGCGTCGAGTTCGTCGGCGGCATCTGCCTGCTGCTCGGCCTGCTGACCCGGATCTCGGCCGGCGCGCTCGGCATCACGATGATCGTCGCGATCAAGAGCGCGAAGCTGACCGCCGACACCTCGCTCGAGGACCTGCTCGGCTTCGACGAGAGCGCCTACCTCGCGATCTTCACGTGGCTCGCGATCGCGGGCGCCGGGCCCGTGTCGCTCGATCGGCTGCTCGCCCGCTACACGCGCCCGGCGCGGGCCTGAGCGCCGCCTAGCCGCCGGCGGGCACCCATTCGGCGGGCGCCGGCGCCGGTCCGGGCGGCGTCGCGGTCAGCGAGCGGCGCAGTTCCGCCGCGGGTCCCGAGGGCGTGAGGCGCACCCGCCCGTCGACCGCCTCGATGCCGAGCCGCTGCCACAGTGCCGCCAGGTCGATCTCGACCGGGCGGTCCTTGTGCTCCCGGTACAGGCGAGCGAGCACGTCGGTGCCGGTCGCCGCATCCCCGACCGCGAGCACCCGCTCGATCGGCCATTCGGCGCGCATGCCGCCGCTCGCCGCGAGCACCGCGCGCAGTGCATCCTGCAGGCCGCGGCGGTTGCCGGTGGCCGCGCGGATCTCGACGTCGGCAGCGAGGCAGAACAGCGCCCCGCCCCAGTACGTGCGCGCCCAGCTCGGCGTGTGGTCGAGGCCGGCGTCGTCCGCCGCCGGCTCGCCCTTCGGCATCGAGTCCACGTACTCCTGCCACAGCGCCACCTCGGTCATGTTGCCGGCGGCGACGCGCGCCATGCCCTCGACGTAGGTCGCGAGCCCTTCGGAGAGCCAAGCATGGCGCTCGTCGAGTTCGGGGAGCGCGAGGTGCACCATCTCGTGGACCAGCACCCAGTCCTCGAGCAGCACCGCTTCGCCCGACTCGCGCCCGAGCCGCACGTGGATGCCGGGGCCCCGACCCGGGTAGGCGGTGCCACCCTTCGCGCCGCTGCCCGGCACGGGCGTGATCTTGAGCCGGAGCTCCGGGACGGGGAACGTGCCGTAGTAGCCGGCGACGATCGTCGCCGAGCGCAGGACCCACGTTCGCACGCCCGCCTCGCCGATCGCGAAGGCGGTGCCGTCGACCTCGGCATGGATGCGTGCCGGGGCGGGCGCCGCACCGGGCGCGCCGGCGGCAAGGGCCGCGGCCGCGAGCACGGCAACGGCGAGGCGCAGCAGAACCGGGGGCCGACCGCGGTCGGCCCCCGGCCCATCGACTGTCGATCGACCGGGGATTACTTGCCCTTGGCCTTCGCGGCGTCGCAATCCTTCTTCGACATCTCCGACCAGCCCTTGCCCTTGCAGGAGTTCTGTCCCTTGCAGGCGTTGTTCGCGCCCTTGCAAGCCGACTGACCCTTGCAGGCGTTGCCGCCGTCACAGTGCATCTTGGCCTCGTCCGCCGACGCCGTCGTCACGACCGCAGCGCTGAAAGCGAGGGCCGCGGCCGTGGCGAGCGCGGCACCGGTCAGGCTCTTTGAAATCGACATTAGGAAACCCCCTATGAATGGATGACACCCAATCGTTCGAGTCGGCGCCTGCGCGCCGGCTCGGAGTATAGGACCGGGGGGTGGGTGCAGTTATTACGATGCGACGGTCGGCCGCACCCTGACGACCCGCCGCTGCTGCGGCGCAGCGCGACGGCCTCAGCCCGCCTCGCGCGCCCCGGCCGGGCGCGTCCCGCTCGCGCCGGCGACCGCCCGGTCGCGCCGGCCCCAGCGCTCGAGCGCCTCGGCGAGCGTCTCGGCGGTGACGGGCTTGGCGATATAGTCGTCCATGCCGGCGATCAGGCAGCGCTCGCGGTCGCCCTCCATGGCGTTCGCGGTCATGGCGATGACCGGCAGCTCGGCGCCGCCCGGCAGCGCGCGGATGCGCGCGGTCGCCGCGAAGCCATCGAGCGTCGGCATCTGGCAGTCCATCAGCACGAGCGCGAACGCGGGCCCGGCCTCGACGCGCGCGACGGCCTCGAGGCCGTCCTCGGCCAGCGTGACCTCGCAGCCGAGCTTTTGCAGCATGCGCGAGGCAACGAGGCGGTTCACGGCGTTGTCATCGACGACCAGCACGCGCCGGGCGCCGGGCGGCGGCACGGCCGCGGGCGCGGCGGCCGCCGGCGCTTCGGCGGCGTGCGGCGGCTGGGCACTGGCGGGCGCGGCGAGCGCCAGCTCGAACTCGCACCAGAAACGCGCGCCCTCCCCGAGCGCACTGTCGACGCCGATCTCCCCGCCCATCAGCTCGATGAGGTGCCGGGTGATCGCGAGCCCGAGGCCGGTGCCTCCGAAGCGGCGCGTGGTCGAGGCATCGGCCTGCGTGAAGCGGTTGAAGAGCCGCGCCTGCACGTCGGGCGCGATGCCGATGCCGGTGTCGGCGACCTCGAGGCGGATGCCGGCGCGGCCCTCGCGCGGCGCGTCGATCTCCACGCTGACCGTGACCCCGCCGTGCTCGGTGAACTTGATGGCGTTGCCGGCGAGGTTCAGCAGCACCTGGCGGATCCGAAGCGGGTCGCCGACGAAGCGCGCGGGCCCCGCCGGCGGGTAGCGCATGACGAGCTTCAGGCCGCGTTCGCGCGCGCGCGGCGCGAGCAGCGCGATGATCTCGGCGATCGCCGCGCGCAGGTCGAAGGGCTCGGGCGCGAGCTGCAGGCGGCCGGCCTCGATCTTCGAGTAGTCGAGCACGTCGTCGAGGATCGCGAGCAGCAGCGCCGCCGACTTCTGCGCCGTGCGCGCGTACTCCTGCTGCTCGGCGGACAGCGGGCTGTCGAGCAGCAGGTCGACCATGCCCAGCACGCCGTTCATCGGCGTGCGGATCTCGTGGCTCATCGTCGCCAGGAATTCGCCCTTGGCGCGGGCGGCGACCTCGGCGCGCTGCGCGGCGGCTTCCGCGTCCGCCTTGGCGCGGCTGAGGCGCCGGGCCATCGCCCGGTCGCGGGCGCGGCTGCGCCGGACCTGCACCGACAGGCGCCAGACGCCGAGGCCGGCGAACAGCGACAGGAGCGCGACCCCGCCGAACGCGGCCACGGCCGCGCGCTCGATGCGCGCCAGGCGCGCCTCGAGGTCCTTGACCCACATGTCGATGCCGAGCACGCCGACCATGCGCCCGCCGCGGTCGTAGAACGGGGCGAACGCGCTCATGTAGCTGCGGTAGGTCTCGCGCACCGGCGCCTCGCTCACCGTCAGGCGGCGCTCGGTCAGCGCGCGCTTGAGGTTCGGGTCGTTGCCGGAGGCCGGCTGGAACATCGGGTCCGGCGGCAGCGTGTCGCCCGCGACCCGGTACAGGTAGTCGGTGCCGAGGACGTAGCGCACCGTCCCGCCGTCGAGGATCGCCGTGTAGACGTAGATGACGTTGCTGGTCGCCTTGTGGAACTCGACCAGCGGCGCGAGCAGCGCGAGATGCTCGGGGCTGCCCGCCTGCTCCGGCCGCACGAGCTGGCGGTGGGCGTCGCCGTCGATCAGCACGGCGGCGGCGCGCGCGAGCTGCGCGAGTTCGCTCTGCACGGCCTCGAGTTGGTTGGCGCGCGCCGAGCGGTACAGGAATCCGATGCCGGCGCAGGAGATCAGCAGCACCGCGAATGCCGCGAGCACGCCGTCGCGCACCGGCCGCGCGACGCGCGCCAGCGAGCGTCGACCCGGCGCACGGGGCGGGGAAGGCGACATTCGGCGGTGCCTGGACGAGCTGGGATCCGTCCACTCGTCCCGGGTTATCGGCCGGCCGGGCCCAAACCTGAGCCCGGCCGCGAGCCAGGCTCCGCCTAGGGCAGGTCGTCCGAGTCCGCGGGCTCCGCCGCCTGCAGGTGCGCGGGATCGGGGATCTTGAGCGGCGCGAGCTTGCGCGCCGCCAAGAGCCCGTTGACCGCCGCGAGCTCGCCGGCGCGGAGCGCCTTGAAGCGCTGCTCGGCGACGTCGAGGCGCCGCAGCTCGGCCGCGAGCAGCTCGGCGGTGGGCGCCGACGGGGCGCTGTCCGAGCCCTCGGTGTCGGTCGCGAGCCGCGCGAGCGCGTCGCCCGGACCGCTGAACGTCGCCGGCTGCTCGCCCGCGCTCGAGTCGAGCGCCGCGAGCGATTCGGCGAGCGCGCCGAGGCGCGCATCGAGCGCGGCGTCCTTCGGCCGGCCGGCCAGCGTGCGGCGCTGCGCGGCGATCTGCGTCGCGAGCGCGCCGAGCTCGGCGTGCCCGCGCCAGGCGCGCTCGAGGCCTGCCCGCAGCTGCTCGTAGAGCGCGAGCCCGGCGGCGAGGTCAGTGGCGGACGCCGGCTCGCGCGGATCGGCCAGGACCTTGAGCGGTGCCTCGAAGCGCGCGCCGTCGACGATCAGCGCGAGCCGGTAGTCGCCCGGCAGCGCAAGGTACCCGGCCGGCACCCGCAGCGTGCCCTCGGCGCGCGTCGCGGCGATCGAGTACTCATACTCGATCGCCCGCGGCGGCGGCAGGCGCAGGTTCCAGACGAAGCGATGGGCGCCGGCGGTCGCGGCGAGCCGCGGCGGCGGCACGAGCCAGTCGCGCTGGAAGTAGACGTTGCCCTCGCCCGCCTCGGCCGCCGGCTCGCTCGTGAAGTGCTGCACGAGGGCGCCCGCGGCGTCGCGTACCTCGAGCTCGACCGGCCCCTTCGCATCGCGCGCGATCCAGTAGTCGATGACCGCACCGGTCGGCGGGTTGCGGCCGAGGGCGGTCTCGGGCGTGAACGGCGTGTCGGTGCCGGTGCTCTGCCGCAGCCGGTACGCGGGCGCCGGCGCGTACAGCCGCGCGGCGCCGGTGACCGAGGCACTCACCTGGCGCAACGGGCTCAGGTCATCGAGCACCCAGAGGCCGCGGCCGACGGTCGCGGCAACGAGGTCGCGGTCCTTGACCAGCAGGTCGTGGACCCACGCCGGCGGCAGGTTGCGACTGAACGGCTGCCAGTGCGCGCCGTCGTCGAAGGAGATCGCGACGCCGAGGTCCGTGCCGGCGTAGAGGAGCCCCGGGCGCACGGGGTCGGCGCGCACGACGCTGACGAAGTGGCCGGAATCGAGCCCCGCACCGATCGCGGCCCAGGTCGCGCCGTAGTCGCGCGTGACGTACACGTACGGGCGCACGTCGTCCTGGCGGTGGTTGTCGACGGCGACGTAGGCGAGCCCCGGCGCGCGCGGGCTCACGTCGATGCTCGAGATCTTGGCCCACGGCGGGACCCCGGGCGGCGTCACGGTGCGCCAGTGGCTGCCGGCGTCGGTGGTCAGCGCGACCCGGCCGTCGTCGGTGCCGACCCAGATCTCGGCGTTCTCGCGCGGCCCCGGGGCGATCGTGTTGATCGTGCCGTAGCCGCAGTCGAGCGCACGCTCGGGATCGGGGTTGCCGCCGCAATCGCGCGCGCCGTCCTTGCGCGCCGACAGGTCCGGGCTGATCACCTGCCAGTGCGCGCCGCGATCGAGCGAGCGGAACAGCACCTGCGCACCGGCGTACAGCGCATAGGGCTTCTGCCGCGAGAACGCGAGCGGCGAGAACCAGTTGTTGTGGAAGCGGTAGTCGGTCGGGCGGCGACCGTAGTTGCTGATCGGCCACGGCGAGACGTCGTCGATCAGGCCGGTCGCCGCGTTCCAGCGCGCGACGCGCCCGCCGAGGCCGCTGGCGAACACGACGCCCGGCACCTCGGGATCGGGCAGGTCGTAGTCGCGCTCCTCGCCGCCGACCGGGTGCCACTCGCGCAGGCCGATCGCGCCATCGTTGCCGCGGCTCACGATGCCGACGGTGCCGGAGTCCTGCTGGCCGGAATAGATCCAGTACGGGAAGCGGTCGTCGGCGGCGAGGTAGTAGAACTGCCCGGTCGGCTGGTTGTACCACTCGCTCCAGGTCGCGCCGCCGTTGACGGTCACGATCGTGCCCTGGTCGCTCGCCGCGACCCGCCGCGCCGGGTCGAGCGGGTTGATCCACAGGAAATGGAAGTCATCGCCGCCCGGCGCACCGCGGACGGTCGTCCACGTGTGGCCACCGTCCCGCGACTCGTGCACCGACTGGCCGATCGTGTAGACGACGTCGGGCAAGTTGGGCGCGACCGTGATGCGGCTCATGTACCAGACGGTGACCCAGCCGGCATCGCTGACCTTCTGCCAGTGCCCGCCGCCGTCGTCCGAGCGGTAGAAGCCGCCCCGCTCCTTCTGCGCGATGCTCGCGTACAGGCGCGTCGCGCCGCCGGCGCGCGTGACCGCGAGGCCGATGCGCCCGAGCGGCCCGGCGGGCCAGCCCTCGCCGCCGAGCCTCGACCACGTGTGGCCGCCGTCGCTCGACTTGTAGATCGCGCTCCCCGCACCCTCGATCGGCGTGAAGTAGCTGAGCCACGGGTAGACGCGCGCGGTCCACGTGCTCGCGTACACCGTGCGCGGGTCGTCGGGGTCCGCGGCGAGGTCGACGGCGCCGGTCGAGTCGTCGACCGACAGCGTCTGGTTCCACGTGCGCCCGCCATCCTCGCTCAGGTACACGCCGCGCTCCGGGTTCGGGCCGAACACGTGGCCGAGCGCCGCGACCAGCACGACGTCGGCGTTGCGGGGGTCGACGAGGATCCGGCCGATGTGGCGCGTCGCGGCAAGGCCGAGCGGGCGCCAGGTCGCGCCCGCGTCGTCGGAGCGGTAGACGCCGCTGCCCGCGATGACGTCGTAGCGCGGCTCCGGGTGGCCGCTGCCGACGTACAGCACCTTCGGGTTCGACGGTGCGACCGCCACCGCGCCGACGCCCGTGATCGGCACCGAGTCGGTGACCGGCGCCCAGGTGCGCCCCGAGTCAGTCGTCTTCCACAGGCCGCCGCCGGCGGCCGCGGAGTAATACGTGTCGGGCTCGGTCGGGACGCCAACCGCCATCGGCGTCCAGCCGCCGCGATAGGGGCCGACCAGCCGCCAGTTGACCTCCGGGAACGCGGACGCGCCGATGACGGGCTCGGCCGCGGCCGGCCGGACGAGGGCGAACGCGCCGAGCAGCGCGAGTGCGTGAACGAACGCGAGTCGGTGCATGGAACCACCCTGTGACGAGGAGCACGGCGCCCAACCGCCGCGCACTATAACGGTCGAGACCGGCCTGCGCGGGCACGCCGCGGGGCGCTGTCGAAGAGCACCTCGACTATCTCTCATAAGTGACTCGTATTACTTTGATTTTGTTATATTTATGACCATCGATTCCCGTGCGAGGCCGGCTCGCGCTATGGTCTCGTCATGGACCGGCGACAGTTCCTCTCCGCTTCGGCCGGCACCGCGCTCACCGCCCGGCTTCGCGTCGCGCTCGCCGCGGCGACGGAACCGGAAGCCCTCAGCCTCGCCGAGACGGCCGCGGCGATCGCCGCCGGGCGGCTGTCCTCGCGCGAGATCACCGAGCGCTACCTCGCGCGCATCGAGGCCGTCGACCGCCAGGGGCCGCGGCTCGGCGCGGTGCTGGAGACGAATCCGCAGGCGCTCGAGGCCGCCGCCCGGCTCGATGAGGAGCGCGCGCGCGGCGCCGTGCGCGGGCCGCTGCACGGCGTGCCGCTCCTCATCAAGGACAACGTCGAGACGGCCGACCGCATGATGACGACCGCAGGATCGCTGGCGCTCGAGGGCTGGTACGCGCCCGCGGACGCCCCGCTCGTCGCGAGGCTGCGCGCGGCCGGCGCCGTGATCCTCGGCAAGACGAACCTCAGCGAGTGGGCGAACTTCCGCTCGACGCGCTCGGTGAGCGGCTGGAGCGCCCGCGGCGGCCAGACGCGCAATCCCTATGCGCTCGACCGCACGCCGTCCGGCTCGAGCTCGGGCTCGGCGGTCGCGGTCGCCGCCAATCTCTGCGCCGGCGCGATCGGCACCGAGACCGACGGCTCGATCATCGGGCCGGCCTCGGTCAACGGCGTCGTCGGCCTCAAGCCGACGCTGGGGCTCGTGAGCCGCTCAGGGGTGGTCCCGCTCTCGCACGTGCAGGACACGGCGGGCCCCATCACGCGCACGGTCGAGGACGCGGCCCTCCTGATGGGCGTCCTGTCGGCGCCCGATCCCGGCGACCCGGCGAGCGCGGCGGCCAGCGGCCGCCACGGCCTCGACTACCGGCGCGCGCTCGACGCCGACGGCCTGCAGGGTGCGCGCATCGGCATCGCCCGCCGCTTCTACGCGGACAACGCGCCGCTCGAGCGCTTCCTCGATGAGCTGGTCGCCGTGCTCGGCCGCGCCGGCGTCGTGCTGTTCGACCCGGCGGAGCTGCCGCCGCAGGCCTCCGACGCCGAGACCGAGGCGCTGCTGACGGAGTTCAAGGTCGATCTGAATGCCTACCTCGGACGATTGCCGAAGCAGTTCCCGGCGCGCTCGCTCGCCGAGCTCATCCGCTTCAACGAGGCCAACGCGAAGCGCGAGCTCGCGCTCTTCGACCAGGAGCTCCTGCGCCGCGCCGACGCCAAGGGCGGGCTCGAGGACAAGGCCTACCTCGAGGCGCGCGGCGCCGCGCGCGCCGCGGCGCGCGAGCGCGGCATCGACGCGCTGCTGCAAAAGCACCGGCTCGACGCGATCGTCTCGCTGAGCTCGGGGCCCGCGTGGGTCATCGACCCGGTCAACGGTGACGCGGACTCCGGCGGCTGCACGAGCCCCGCGGCGATCGCCGGCTACCCGCACGTGACGGTGCCGGCGGGACTGTTCCGCGGCCTGCCGGTCGGGCTGTCGTTCTTCGGCGGCGCGTTCAGCGAGGCGGCGCTGCTCAAGTTTGCCTTCGCCTTCGAACACGCCGCCGCGGCCCGCCGGCCGCCGCAGTACCTGCCGAGCCTCTAGCCGCTCAGCCGCTGTAGAACGCGCACAGCTTGTTGCCGTCGAGGTCGCGGAAGTAGCCGGCGTAGAAGTCCTCGCCGCGCGGCCCGACCGGGCCCTCATCCTTGCCGCCGAGCTCGAGCGCCTTCTGGTGGATCTTCGCGACCTGCTCCTTCGAGGTGGCCGCGAGCGCGACCATCGTGCCGTTGCCGACGGTCGCGGCCTTGCCGTCGGCCGGCTTGATCAGCAGCAGCATCGGAGCGTCCGGGCCGGCGGTCCAGCCGACGTACTTCTCGGTCTCCCAGCCGCGCTTCGCCCCCATGACGGCGGCCAGCTGGTCATAGAACTTGGTCGCCCGCGCCAGGTCGTTGGTGCCCAGCGTCACGTATCCGATCATCGCTCGCTCCTTCCGCGGTGGGTTCGATCGCTGCCGGCCGGCGGCTGCCGGGCGGGGCGAGCATGGTAGCGCGCCGCCGGGACGCCGACGGGCCTCAGCCCGCCGGCGGGACGAAGAAGCGCTTGAGCCGCAGGAACCGGAGCTCGAAGGCGTGGTACGAGAGCGCGCCGAGCGCCCAGCTGAGCGCGACGATCAGCAGCGCGAGCAGCGCAGGTGCCGCCGCCCCGGCGGGCGCGAGCAGCGCGCGGGCGCGCTCGCCGATCATGAGCGCGAGCGGGAAATGGAACAGGTACATCGCGTAGCTGTAGCGCCCGGCGGAGCGCAGCGGGGCGAGTGCCAGCAGCCGGGCGGCGGCGCCCGTGGGCTCGGCCAGCACGACGAGGAGGATCGCGGCGAGCGCGAGCGCGAGCGTCGTGTAGCCGAGCGTGTGGGTCGCAGGCACCTCGAGCGAGTAGCCCTGCGACAGCAGCGCGCCGCCGAGGAGCACGGCTGCCGCCGCGAGCAGCAGGCGGCTCGACCGCGCGCGCACCGCGGCCAGGAGCGCGGGCCGGCGCGCGAGCACGGCCACGGCCGCGCCCGCGGCGAGCGCGTCGAGCCGGCAGATCGTCATGCGATAGATCCCTCCCGGCGGGACGTGCGCGAGCAGCAGGGCACCGCGTGCGAGCAGCGCGTAGGCGATGAGCGCGAGCGCGACCCGCAGCAGCCGCTCGGGCGCACAGGCCGCGACCACGAGCGGCCAGAACAGGTAGAACTGCTCCTCGACCGCGAGACTCCAGCACGGGCCGAACCACGAGATCATGTGGCCGGTGGCCTGGGCCCAGTTGTTGAGGAACAGCCAGAACCACAGCTGGTGGTCGTACGAGGCGAGCACCGTCGGTGGCAGCGCCACGAGCCGCGGCACGACGAACAGGAACAGGGCCAGCACCAGGTAGTAGAGCGGCACGATCCGCAGGGCCCGGCGCACGTAGAAGTTCCGGAAGTAGTGCGGGTCGTCGCGCGTGCCGAGCAGCACGCTCGTGATCAGATAGCCGGACAGCACGAAGAACAGCTCGACCCCGGTCCAGCCGGCACGCGCGAGCGCCGCCGGGATCGCCGCCCAGCCGCTCGCCGCGTCGAAGTCCATCACGTTGTGCGGGATCACCAGCAAGATCGCGAGGCCGCGCAGGCCGTCGAGCGCCGGCACGTGCCGCGAGCCATCGGCTTCGGTGGACAGGCCGCTCGGCGCAGGCGCTTCTGTTCGCATCCGGTACCCGGCGGGCCTCGGCAGGACGTCGGCCCGAGCCTAGCAGCGCGCCGCCGCCAAGTCTGTCAGTCTAGGCGCCGGTCCTGGCAGCCTCTGTACGCGAATGCTCGTCCGATCCGGCCGATGGCCGTGGCGCCACCCGCACGGCGCCGGCACCCGGGTGCCGGCTTGAGCGCGCCGCTGCGCGGCGCATGGCCGCTCGACCCGGCCGTCGCCTACCTGAACCACGGTTCCTTCGGCGCCTGCCCGACGGCGGTGCTCGAGTTCCGCGCGGCGCTCGAGCGCGAACTCGAGCGTGAGCCGGTCGACTTCCTCGTCAAGGCGCTGCCGCAGCGCCTCGCCGCGGCGCGGGCCGCGCTCGCCGCCTTCGTCGGCGCCGACCCGGACGACCTCGCCTTCGTCGGCAACGCGACCGGCGGCGTGAACACCGTGCTGCGCTCGCTCGAGTTCCGGCCCGACGACGAGATCCTGCTCACCTCGCACACCTACGCCGCCTGCCGCAAGACCGCCGAGTACGTGGCCGCGCGCTCCGGCGCACGCATCGCCGTCGCGCCGCTGCCCTTCCCGGTCGACGGCCCGGCGGCGATCGTCGCGTCGGTGCTCGCGCACGTCACGCCGCGCACGCGGCTCGCGCTCCTCGACCACGTCACGAGCCCGACGGCGCTGGTGTTGCCGCTGGCCGAGCTCGTCGCGGCGCTCGGCGAGCGCGGCATCGACACGCTGGTCGACGGCGCGCACGCGCCCGGCATGGTGCCGCTCGCGCTCGATGCGCTCGGCGCCGCCTACTACACCGGCAACGCGCACAAGTGGCTGTGCGCGCCGAAGGGTGCCGCCTTCCTGCACGTGCGCCGCGACCGGCAGGCGCTCGTGCACCCGCTCGTCGTCAGCCATGGCTACGGCGCCGGCTTTCGCGCCGAGTTCGACTGGATGGGCACGACCGACCCGACGCCCTGGCTCGCGATCCCCGAGTCGATCCGCGTGGTCGGCGCGCTCGTGCCGGGCGGCTGGCCGGCGATCATGGCGCGCAACCACGCGCTCGTGATGGCGGCGCGCGCGCTGCTCGAGGCGGCGCTCGGCGTGCCACCGCCGTGCCCGGAGTCGATGATCGGCTCGCTCGCCGCGCTGCCGCTGCCGCCGCCGCCGCCCGGCTCGCCGGCCGCGACGCTCGACAGCCAGGGGCTGCACGACTGGTTCCGGGCGCGCGGCGTCGAAACGTGGCTGCACCCGCAGCCGCGACCGCTGCTGCGGCTCTCGGCGCAGCTCTACAACGAACTCGATGAGTTCCAGCGCCTCGCCGAGCTCACGCGCGAGGTCTTCCGTGGCGGCTGAGCACGGCCGGATCGAGGCGCGACTCTCGACCTTCGACACCGCGATGGTCGTGTTCAGCCTGGTCGTCGGCATCGGCATCTTCCGCACGCCGGCCATCGTCGCCCAGGCGACCGGCGAGCGCGGCCTGTTCTACGCGGCCTGGGTCATCGGCGGCGTCGCGAGCCTGATCGGCGCCTTCACCTTCGCCGAGATCGGCGCGCGTCATCCGCGCGCCGGCGGCTACTACCGCGTGGTCGCCGACTGCTACCACCCGGCGCTCGCGTTCGCGCTCAACTGGTCGCAGACGCTGATGCAGGGCGCGGGCGCCGCGGGCGTCGCGCTGATCGGCGCCGAGTATCTCGTGCCGGTCGTGCTGCCCGCGGCATGGCGCACGCCGCGCGCGCCGCTGGTGCTCGCCTGCGCGACGATGCTGGTGCTGCTGCTGCTCAACTACCGCGGCGTGCGCCTCGGCGCGCGCACGCAGAACCTGCTGTCGCTGCTCAAGATCGCGATGATCTGCGCGCTGGCGCTGACGGCCTTCGCGATAGCGCCGCACGCGACCGAGGCGCCGGCGCCGGCCGGACCCTGGCCGCCGCGGCTCGCCACGGCGCTGATCCCGTGCTTCTACGCCTTCGGCGGCTACCAGCTGACGATGAACCTGGGCGGCGACGTGCGCGACGCCGGGCGCCGCCTGCCGCGCGCGATCACGCTCGGCATGCTGACCGTCATCGCGCTCTACCTGCTGCTCAACCTCGCCTACGAGCGCGTGCTCGGCATCGCCGGCATCGCCAGCTCGCAGCTGGTCGCGGCGGCGCTGTCGCGCGCGCTGTTCGGTCGCTTCGCCGAGGTCGTCGTGTCGGTCGCGATCTTCCTGTCCGCCGCCGGGTTCGTGAACGCGACGATCATGCAGATGCCGCGCGGCCTGATGGCGATGGCCGAGGACCGCGTGCTGCCGCAGGCGTTCCGGCGCGTGAACGCCAGCACCCAGACGCAGGAGGCGGCGCTCCTGTTCTTCGGCGCGACGCTGCTGCTGCCCGCCTTCGTGCTCGGCTCCTTCGAGAACCTCATGAACTACGTCATGGCGACCGACACCGTGACGCTCGCGGTGGTCGCCTCGACGCTGTTCGTGCTGCGCCGGCGCGGCGCGGCGACGGCCGGCTTCGTCATGCCGGGCTACCCGCTGCTGCCGGCGCTGTACCTGCTCGCGTTGCTCGTGGTCGCCGTCAGCGTGTTCGCGGCGACGCCCGCCGTCGCGCTCGGTGCGCTCGTGATCCTCGTCGCGGGCGGCCCGCTCTACCTGCTCGGGCGGCGCCTGTTCGGCGGAGCGCCGGCTGGCTGAGCGCACGCCCCGCCCCGGCGCCGCCGGTACCCGATCGCCCGACCCGACCCTCCTCTAGAGACAGGGGGCCCGGACGGTCGCGCCCCGGTTCCAACCGAGCGGGGTCCCGCCATGGGTCGCAGTGGAGCACACACGGTTCGGGTCGCGCTCGCGGCGGCCGTCGGGTTCCCGGCGTTACTCGCCGGCTGCAAGGGCGGCTTCGGGTGCGGGGACACGGGACTCGGCCCGTGCGGCACGCCCGGCCCGCTCCCGGCCGCGACGCTGACGGTCGCCGCCGCCGACTTCAACGGCGACGGGCGTCCGGACGTCGCCGCCGGCGTCAGCGCCAATGCCTACAACCAGCCGGGCGAGATCGACGTGTACGCGCACGCGCCCGCGACGGGCGCCGGCTACGGCGCGCCGCTCGTGCTGCCGGACGGCGTCTCGTTCTCGGTCCTCACGGCCGTGGACGTCGACGGCGATGGGCGGCCGGACCTGATCGCCGCCAATCTCGAGGACGGCGCCGTGCGCGTGTTCCTGAACGAGGCCAGCGCGCCCGGCACCTTCGCCGCGCCCGTGCGCCTCGCGGCCGCGGGCGTCACGAACGTCGCGGTCGGCGACCTGAACGGCGACGGCGCGCCCGACCTCGTCGCGAGCGCGGACCAGCTGCTGCTGTTCGCGCAGGACCCGCAGCACCGCGGCAGCTTCGCCGCACCGCTCGTCCTCGATGCCGCGGGCGCGGGCTGGGTGGCGGTCGGCGATCTCAACGGCGATGGCGTGCCCGACATCGCCTACGCGAGCGCCGCCGGCGTCAACGTGCTGTTTCGCACCGGCGCGCCCGGCGCCACCACGTTCAGCGCCGCCGTGACCGTCTACCGGCGCGCGGCCAACGCGAACTTCGGCGGTGCCGACAACACCGTCGGGATTGCCGATCTCGACGGCGACGGCCTCGCGGATCTCGTCATCACGGACCCCGGCCCGGGCGGCGGGGCGCCCGCCACCGTGACCGTGCTGCTGCAGAATCCGGGCGCGCCCGGGACCTTCCTCGCGCCCGCCGTCTACCCGCTGCCGGGCGACGCCGGCGGCCCGCTCGACAGCATCGTGATCGCCGACCTCGACGGCGACGGGCGCCCCGACCTCGTGATCGGCGGCACGAGCTCGGTCAACGTGCTGCTGCAGGCGCCGACCGGCCACGGCAGCTTCCGCGCCGCCACCGCCTACCCCGCACCGCTGACGGCGTTCTCGGTCGCGGTCGCGGACGTCGACGGCGACGGCCGGCCCGACCTGATCGTGAACGGATCGGCCGTGACCAACGTCGACAGCCCGCTGACGCTGCCGCCCGGCGTCCTGCTGCAGGACCCCGCGCATCCCGGCACGTTCCTGCCCGTGCGGAACCTGCGGTGACCGATCACCCAGCGGCGGGCGGCGCGAAGGACCGCGCCCCGGGCGCGAATCCGGGCCCCGCGAGGGGCGCCCGCCACCCCCGGCGCACACCGCACGCCCGCCGGGCTGCGGCCGGCCTCGCGGCGGCCGCCGCACTCCTCGCCGCCGCGGTCGCGATCGCCGGCGACGGCGAGGCGCTCGTCGTCGGGGAGCGCGTGCGGATCCGCGCCGCCGCGAGCGAGGCACGATCGCTGACCGGCGCGATCGTGGCGCTCGATGAGGCGAGCATCACGCTGCGCACGCCCGCGCGGCCGGAGCCCGTGCGCATCGCGCGCGCGCAGCTGACGTCGCTCGAGCGCAGCGCCGGCCGCGGCTCGCGCGTGCCCGGCGCCGCGCTCGGCGTCATCGTCGGCGCGGTGGTGGGTCTCGCGGTGACCTCGCGCAGCGGCGGCACGCACCTGCAGTCGGCCGACGACGCGGCGGTCGCGCTCGCGGCGCTCCTCGGTGGCGGGGTGGGTGCCGCCGTGCCGCCGCGCGAGGCCTGGCGGGCCGTGCCGCTCGGCACGCACCGCGTGAGCCTCGTGGCGCGCCCCGACCTCGGCGTCGGGGTCGGGCTGCGGCTGGCGTTCTAGCGCGGTACGCCCGCGACGGGTGTCAGCGTCGCGGCCGTCGCCTCGGCCGGCCGGGGCGCCGCGCGAACGCTGACCGCGAGGCGGATGTCGTAGCCGCGCGTGGCGTCCCAGGACACGAAGCTCGCGCAGACGTCCTTCATCCCGTCGGCGCCATCGCGCTCGGCCGGCGCGTCGATGAAACGCGCGTTGCCGAGGTCCTGGCCCGGCAGTGCGAGGTGCTCGTTCCACGGCTGCGTCCCGCCCGCGGCGCGCGCGTAGAGCGCCGTGCCGGTCACGACGGCCGCTGCCGGCACGCCCGCGCACAGCGACACCGGCACGGCGTCCTGTTCCTCGCAGGCCCTGGGCTCGGTCGGCACGCGCGACCGGCACGCGGCGACGGTCGTCATCGCCGTCTCGACGTCGCCCTCGCGCAGTACCGCCGGTGCCTCGGGTCGCGCGCTCAGCGTCGCGCGCTCGAGCCGTGCGGCGGTCGCGCTCAGCGAGGCGACCTGGCTCTCGAGCGCGGCGCGCGCCTCGGCGGACTCGCGGTCCGACGGCCGCAGCCACACCTGGGCGATCGCAAAGCCGCCGACGGCCGCCGCCACCAGCAGCACGCCGATCGCGAGCACCGGCCCGCGACGCGACTTCTTCGAGACCGGCACGCCGCGCGCGCGCTCGGACAGCTCCTTGCGCCACGTGATCCGCAGCTGGATCAGCGCGCCGAGGATCGTGCCCGCCGCGGCGATCGTCGCGGCCATCACCTTGTCATCGAGATCGAAGGGGTTCATGGCGTCGGTGGGCGGCCGGGAGAGTGCGGGTGGGGCGGCCGACCGACAGCGACGCTAACGCCGGGCGCCACCCCGGACTGAGACGTGGCTCCGGTTTTGCCGAGGCGGCGGCCGGCCGCGGCCCTTAAGCCCTTGATTGCGCGGGCGGCATGCCGCGCTGCAGCGCGGCCCTGCCCGGCCCGGACCGGCCGCGAGCGTGGGCTACGTGCAGGGCTCGATCGGCTTGAGTTCAACCCGCCGATCGAGGCTGTCGCTGAGGTCGTCGCGGCCGGTCCCGATCAGGTTCTCGCGCGAACCGACGCCGACCGCGAGCGTGCGCTTCTTCAGCGTCGGTTCGTCGTCCTCGAGCCGGGACTGGATGTACTCGGCACGCATCAGCGACAGGGATTCGTTGAGGGGCGCCGGACCCGTCGCGCTCGTGTGGCCGGTCACCTGCAGGCACGCCTTCGTCGCGACCGCCTCCGCCGCGATCTGCTGCAGCCACATCGGGTAGCTCGCGGCGAGGTGGCTCGCCGTCGCGAACCGCACCGAGCCCGGACGGAACAGGAACTTGACCGCCAGGCGCTTGCGGCGGATGCCGTACTCGACGAGGTCCGAGAAGGCCGCCGCGGCCTGGTCCTGCCGGCCGAGCCGGGCGAGGGACAAATAGATGCCGTTGTAGACGCGCAGCTGGTCGCCGGCCGGCGTCTTGCGCGCCGTCCGGAACAGCTCGAGCGCCTCGGCGTAGTGGCCCTCGTCGTAGGCATCCGCGGCCTCGCCGACCAGCGCCGCGGCCAGGAGCCCGTCGAGGTACTCGGCGCGGATCGGGTCACCGGGCTTGCTCGCCTGGCAGGAGGCGATGTACGCCTGCACGCTCGGGTCGTCGGTCCACACCGGGCTCTCGTCGAAAACCGGCCGCGGTGTCGCATCGACGTCTTCGAGGCGCGCGCGGGCCACCGACTTCGCAACGATCTTGCCGGTCCGCAGGTCCCCCATGACCAGGCAGAAGCGGTACGCCTCGCGCGCACCCGTCGTCTTCATCTGTGCATTGACCGGCGTGAACGTGCCGATCAGCACGCGCGGCTGCTGCTTGAGGCTGTCGGGCGTGATTCGCTGCACGGCGTACTGCGGGAAGTCCTTCTTCACGATGCCGAGGATCCGGTCCTGGATCGACTGGGTCGCCTTCGACTGGTAGCCGGTGACGCCGTCGACCAGTGGGTCGATGACGACGAGGGCGCCGGCGGAATCCGGCGCCGGCGCGGCCGAAAAGACGCCGCGCGCCGCGTGTGCAACCGCGTCGTCGAAGGCCAGGATCGGCGGCGGCGCGGGAGGTGGTGGGGGCGGCACGAGGACCGGCGCTGCGACCGGCGCGGTCGCCGGCGCCACCGCCGGCGCCGGGGCGGCCGCTGCCGGTACCGCGGGCGCGGCCGTGGCCGCGGCGACCGGCCCTGCGTCGGGCTGCACGCAGTTCTGCGGTACGCAACTCGCGAGCAGCGCCGAGGCGAGCGCGAGCCCCAAACCCCTAGCGGCAGTGGTCCTTGAAGTACTCTCGGTCCGACGCATTGAGTGGCTCCCCCAGCTGTTGCTGTTCTGTCATCGATTCGCAGCGCCGGCGATCGGCGCTCGCGCCCGAGGCCGGGGCCGCGGCCAGCGGCGCTGCCGCCGATCCGTCGGCCGTCGACGCGCGCGGCCGGTCGTTCGTCGCCGCGGCGGCCGGTCCCGGCGACCGGTTCAGCTCCGCCAGCCGGTTCTTCGCCAGCGGAGTGAACTCGCCGCGCGGATACTTCTCGAGGTAGGCCTGGAAGTCCTGCGCCCGTCGGCTGTCGCGGATCGACGCCCAGAACTCGCGCTCCATGCCCCCGGCGTCGAGCTTGGCGGGCGCCGGCGACGGTGGCGTGACGGCCTCGTGAAAATAGAAGTCACCCTGCACGGACGCCTCGGACCACGGCTGCTGCTGGTCATGCGTGTCGGCGCGCACGCCCGCGATCACGCGCTTGAACATCTGCTCGAGCGGCAGCCCCGGCTGGTCCATCGCGCGGATGAGTTCGGCAGTGAATACGCCGTTGCCGCCGCGCGTCCCGTCCTGTGCGGCCTGGCCCGGCGCCGCCGCATAGGCGATGAAGGTGCCGGTCGGCGCGTCCATCGGCGCGAGCCCGCGCGAAAGGCCCCGCGTGCGGCGCAGCGGGTTGTCGCGGCAGGCGTCGAGAATCACGATGTTCAGCTCGTTTTGCGCCGAGCGCATCGCGGCGAGCACGCGCGCCATGTCGAAGGCATTGGCCTCGAGATCGCCGTCCGATTCGATGACGGCATCCGCCGGAATCAGGTAGTTGACGCCCGCCGCCTGCACGCCGTGGCCGGCGTAGTAGAAGAGTCCGATCGTGCGCGGCTCGCGCGCTAGCCGGACCCGGAACTGCTCGACGGCACGATAGAGGTCGAGCCGCTTCGCGTCCGGGAGGACGACGGTCTCGAAGCCCGCGCGCCTCAGCGCCCGGTCCATCGCCACGGCATCGTTGACGGGATTCGGCAGGTAGAGCCGCGGGCTCGCGTAGTTGCTGTTGCCGACGATGAGCGCGACACGCGGCTCCGTGCGCGCGGCCGCCGGCGCCGCGAGCAGCGCGAGTCCGATCAGCGTGAGCCACCGCCGCACGGGCCTTCCTTCGCCTGCGCGCCCCCGTCCTTATGGCCCGCAGTCTCAGCCAATCCGCCGCCGTCCGCAAATGCCGGGCGGCGGGCGCCGGGATCGGCCGGCTACTTGAGCGCGGCGGCCCCGGCCTTGCAGACGACCTCGTCCTGCGCGCCGGTCGCGCCTGAGCAGCCGATCGCACCGACCAGCTTGCCGTCCTGCACGAGCGGCAGGCCGCCGCGCGAGCCGATGACCCCGTCGATCGTCATGACGTAGGGCATGTTGTTCTGCTGGATGGCGTTCTCGAAGGCCTTCGTCTCGCGGCGGAAGGTCGCCGAGGTCCGGGCCTTGTGCTCGGCGACCTGGATCGAGGCGAGCTGTGCGCCGTCCATGCGCTGGAAGGCCACGAGGTTGGCGCCCGAGTCGACGACGGCGATGTTGAGCTTCCAGTCGTGCTTCTTGGCCTCGGCGACCGCCGCCGCGATGACCGCCTGCGCGCGATCGAGCGAGATCGGTGCACCGTACGGCACGTCGAAGGGCATCTTGTCCGGCACCGCGTCGAGCGGGTTCGGCGGCGGCGATGCCTGCTGGGCGCCGCTCGGCAGAGCGCCAATGCCGAGCGCGACGACGGCGGTGAGGGACAGGCGGTGGGAGGTGCGCATGCTTGTTCTCCTTAGGTAGCGGCGGGACGGGACGCCGCGCGAGCCGCCGTACTTTACTCGCATCGCGGCGGCGGCCATCGCGGGCACCGGCCGGCGCCGGCCTTCACGAAACGGTAGCGAAACTTGTGCCTAATCGACACGTTCGCCACCCGAACGTCGCCGCGGACGGCCGATGCTGCAGGAAAACGTCTACTCGATGTCGGACACGAGCCTGAACTGGCCACGCCGCGCGCTGGTCCGCACGCTCGAGGTGCTCTCCGGCCAGGCGCGCCTGCAGGAGCACTACGAGCGCTACCGCGCCGGCCTGCGCCCCGAGAGCAACCTGTGGGGCGACGCGGTCCGGATCCTCGGCATCCGGCCGGAGCTCGACGCCGAGGCGCTCGGGCGGATCCCGCGACGCGGACCGTTGCTGATCGTCGCGAACCACCCGTTCGGGATCATCGATGGCCTGCTGCTCTGCTGGCTGGTCAGCCAGGTGCGGCCGGACTTCAAGATCATGTTGAACGGCGGGCGATACGTGCCGGAAATGGGCGGGCACGCCATCGCGCTCGACTTCTCCGGTACGCGCGAGGCGCAGCGACTCAACGTCGCGGCGCGGGCCGAGGCGCGCCGCACGCTCGAGGGCGGCGCCGTGCTGATCATCTTCCCCGCCGGGGGCATCTCGACCGCGCGCGATCGCGCCGGCCGGGCGCCCGCGATCGACGTGCACTGGCACCCGTTCGTGGCGCAGGTCCTCTCGCGCACGCGCTGCCCGGTGCTGCCGGTCTGGTTCGAGGGCCAGAATGGCCGGCTGTTCCAGATCGTCAGCCACCTGAGCCTGACGCTGCGCTGGGGCATGCTGATCGGCGAGAACATGCGCCGCATCAAGCGGCCGATCCGCATGGTCGTCGGCACGCCGACCCCGTTCGAGGCGCTGCCGGCCGAACTCGACCGGCCGGCGCTCGCGGCCGAGCTGCAGCGGCGCACGTACGCGCTCGGTGGCATCGACACCTCGGTGCCGGGCCTCGTGGGCGGCTGGCCGAAGGCACTGCTGCCGAAGACCAAGGCCGCAGGCGCCGCGCGCAGCACCTGGCTCGCGCGGCTGCGGCCGAGGGCCGCGACCGGGCCGACCTAGGCCGGCGCGCCGGCCCGCGGCGATTGCCGGGCGCGGCGGACGGGTGCTACAAGCGGGGCCCGCCCCGCCGAGGACCCGCCGATGGCCGAAACCACCACGATCCGCCTGCCACCGAAGCTCCGCGCACGCGTGCATGCGCTCGCGAAGCAGTCGGAGCGCTCCGCGCACAGCGTCATCCTCGAGGCGATCGAGCGCCACGCCGACTACGAGGAGCAGCTGCGCCGGCTCGTCAAGGATGCCCGCCACGCCGACGCGCAGATTGAGCGCCTCGCGGCCGTGTACCGCGCCGAGGACGTCGACGCGTGGCTCCAGCGCCTCGGCGCCGATCCCGCCGCGCCGAGGCCCGCCGCGTGGCAACGGTAGTCTTCGCGGCGGACGCGCTCACCGACCTCGAGCTCGCGATCGAGCCGGCGCGCGGCGCGGGTGCCGCTGCGCGGGCGGTCGAGGTGCTGCGCTCGGGGCTCGCCGCGTTCGCCAGCCATCCGCTCGCCGGGCGGCGCCTCGACGGCGAGCTGCGCGAGCTGCCGGTCTCCTATGGAGCGACGGGCTGCGTCGTGGTGTACCGCTTCGTGGTGCCGACCGACGAGGTGCGGGTGCTGGCGGTGCGCCGCCAGCGCGAGCTCGACGCCCTCCCCTGAGCGTCGCGCCGCGGTCCGGCTCAGCCGAGCACGGCGGCCGTCACGACAACGTTGGCGAGCGTGCTCTCGCGGCCTTCCTTGTCGACCGCCCGCAGGGTCAGCTCGTGCTGGCTGCCGTGCGCGAGCGTCGTCAGCAGCTGGAGCTTCAGCTCGCCGCTGCGGTAGCCGGTCGCGACCTTGCGCGAGACGCCTGGCTGCTCGCGCGCGAGGCGGTTCAGCATCAGGCTCACGAGCCCGGCGAGCGCCGTGCCGTAGGTCGCCAGCGTGTCGTCGTTCACGGGATAGGAAGTCGATTCCGCCATGGCCCGCTCCCGGTCGTTCGCATCGAGGGGTCGGCCGCCGGACGCTGGCCCGAGCGGCGCCGACGGGCAAGGACCGCGCGGACGCGGTCCTCCGACCATCGCGTCTCGCGAGACTAACGCGCCGGGCCGCGCCGGGGGCATCGCTGCGTCACGGATTGCGCGTTCCCCGGCGGCCGACGGGCTCAGCCGGGGGCCGGCGCCGCCGGCACGCGGACCGACAGGCGCTGATCGCGCGACGACGCCCCCACGTACACGGTGCGCGGGGCGACCGGCGAGCGCCACCCGGCCTCAGCGTTTGACCAGTACTGCAGCAGGCGCGGCCGGACGTGCAGGCGGACGCGCGCGGATTCGCCTTTGGCCAGCGTGACGCGGGCGAAATCGCCGAGCGCGCGCACGGCGAACTCGATGCCGGGCGGCGCCGGCTCCGGCGGCCCGAGGTAGAGCTGCACCACCTCATCGGCGGCGCGAGCCCCGGCGTTGCGGACCACGACCGCGGCATCGAGCCCGCCATCGGCGGCGCGCTCGACCTCGAGGGCCGAGTACTCGAAGCGCGTGTACGACAGGCCGAAGCCGAACGGGAACAGTGGCTCGATGCGCTCCCGGTCGAACCAGCGGTAGCCGATGAAGAGGCCCTCGGTATAGCGCGTCAGGCCGTCGACGCCCGCCGAGGAGCGCTCGGGGTGCGCCGGGTCGGTGGCGAGGCCGTCTTCCAGCCGGCGCGGCCAAGTGAACGGCAGCCGTCCGGCGGGACTCGTGCGTCCCGTCAGCAGATTCGCGGCGGCCGCACCGCCTTCATCCCCGGTGTACCACATCTCGAGCACGGCGCGGACGTCGTTGAGCCACGGCATCGCGACGGCCTGCCCGGTGTTGAGGACGACGACCGTGTTTCGATTGACGGCCGCGACCGCGGCGATCAGGCGATCCTGGTCTCCGGGCAGCCCGAATGCCGGCCGCCCCCGGCTCCAGGCGAACACGACCGCCACCCGGGCAGCGCGCGCCGCCGCGATCGCCGCCGCGAACGCACGCGCTTTCATCTGCGGCGTCACCCACGCGAGCCGCACCTGGACGGGGTCGCCGCTCGCGTCGGCCTGCACGTCGACCGCCACACGGTGCGGACCGGGCGCCAGCGGCACGAGGCGCCGTAGATTGTCGAGCCCGTCCGTCGTCGGGATCACGTTGTCGCGGTTCGCGAAGACGATCTCGCCGTGGCCTCCCCACCACGCCATCTTCGCGATGACACGCCCGTCGATGCTGAGCGTGCCGGTGGCTCCCAGCAGCTGCAGGTCGAGCTCGTACTCGCCCGCGACCGGCACGTTGAGCGTGCCGCGCCAGCCGGCATGCGAGCCCGCCGGCAGCGGATTTCCGGTGCGGCGCGTGTAGTCAATGTGCGACTCGGAGGCCGGCACGCCCGGACCGCCGTCGATCCGGCGCAGATCGACGAGATTGCGTGGCGGGATCGGCGTTCCGGTCATGTCGTCGGCCACGGCCAGCGCAACCCTGGCAGCCGGGTCGCTCGATCGAATCGCCTGCCAGGCGCCCGATTCCCGGGACGCCCGGCCATAGGACTGTTCGGAGCCGTCAACGACAGCGAATGTCTGGGCGGCACCCGGCCCGATGAGCGCGAGCGAGCCCAGATCGCGCGGTCGCAGTGGCAGGATCCCGTCGTTCTTGAGGAGGACCGCGCCGCGTTCGGCCGTCCGCTGCCCCGCCCGGGCGTTGGCCGCAACAGCCAGCGGACCGGGCACGTGGTTCGGCCGGCGATCCAGCCAGCCGAACCTCTCGAGCTGACCGAGCACGCGACCCACGGCGCGATCGATGTCCGCTTCATGCACCGTTCCGCGCGCGAGCGCCTCCCCGAGGTTCCTGGATACCGCCGTCGCCGGTGGCGCATCAATCGTCGCAGACGGCGCGCGCTGGTCGTGCTGCTCCTCCGGGGCGCCGACGCTCATCGTCTGCTCCAGTTCAGCGATCTCCTCCTTGGTCATCCGCCGCTCGTCCGGTTCCGGGTGCAGGACGTAGTTCGCGTCGGGCCCGGTCCCGGGCTGCTCCATGTCCATGCCGCGCGTGATGAACTCGGGGCCGTGCGACGCACCCCAGTCGGACGTCACGAAGCCGCGAAAGCCGTACTCGCCCCTAAGGATCCGGTTCAGGGCCTCCTCGTTTTCGCAGGAGTACGCGCCATTCAGGCGGCTGTAGGCGCACATGATCGAGGCGACGCCGGCGTCGACGGCCATCTGAAACGGCGCCGCGTAGACCTCGCGCAGCGTGCGGCCGTCGACGCCTACGCTGTTGGCGCCGTCGTAGGCGACGAAGTGCTTGGCTTGGACCATGACGCCCGCCGCCTGCGCGGCCCGCACGAAATGCGCGGCCAGGGTCCCGGTCAGCACCGGGTCTTCACCGAGCGTGTTGTAGGCGCGATCGAACGTCGGGTCGCGGTAGAGGTTGATCATCGGCTGGAGGATGACGTCGATGCCGAGCGCGCGGGCGTCGCGGCCGATGACGCCGCCGTTCGCGGCGGCCTCCTCCCGGCTGAACGTGGCCGCCACGCACAGGGTCGCCGGCATTCCGGTCGACTCGCGCCGCACGAGGACGCCGGGCGGGCCGTCGGCAAAGCGCAGATCCGGTATGCCGAGGCGCGGCACGCCGCGCGTCCATCCCGCTTCGCCCTGGAACTCGGCATCGGGCTCGCGCGCCCCGCGAATGACCGCGACCTTCTCCTCGAGCGTCATCTGGCCGATGAGCCGTTGGACGCGCGGGCTCGGCGATTCGCCGGGGATCTGGGCGACGGCGACCGACGGGACCGCGAGCAGCAGCGCCAGCAGCGGCGCCTTGCGCCGGCCTATCCGCATCCCGCCCTCGACGCGAGGGCGCGATGCCGAGCCGCGCGCGCTGCCTGCCTCTCGAAGCTCACGGATGCGCACCGCTTCGTCGGACTCCGGTGCCACTGGCGCTACCGCGAGGTTGTCAGCGTCTCCGGCAGGACCTGCTGACCACCCGTCCGCGAGTAGTCGAGGCCGAAACCCCGGCCAAAGAGCGGCGCCTTCTGGTCCGAGTCCCGCCCGAGCGGCGGCAAGAGCACCGCGGCCGGCCAGTTGAACGGCAGGCGTCCGCTGAAGTCGTTGCGCGGGTGGCCGTCCCTCGTTCCGATCAGGACGTCGGCGACGCCTCCGCCTTCGGTCCCCGGGAGCCACGCCGCCACGAACGCGTTGCTCGCGTTGATTTCGGGGTTCACCCACAGGGGCCGCCCCGACAGGAACACCGAGACGACGGGGATCCCGAGGCTCCTCAGGTGGCGGATGTCGTCCAGCGAATCGCGCTCGTTGAACAGCCCGATCTTGAGGTCGCCCTGCATCTCGGCGTACGGCCGCTCGCCATAGACGACGATGGCGACGTCCGGCTTCGCGACCCCTTCGGCGTCCATGTCATCGACGAGGACGCCGCCCCCGTCGCGCACCGCCCGCTTGATGCCGGCCAGGATGGACTCTGCGTTCGGGAAGTCCTTGTTCTTAGTGTCGGCGCCCTGCCACGTGATGGTCCAGCCGCCGCACTGGGCGCCGATCTCATTCGCGAATCGCCCGGTCACCATCACGCGCGCATTGGCTCGAATCGGCAGCACGCCGTCGTTCTTGAGGAGCACCAGCGACTTGCGCACCGCCTCGCGCGCGATCGCGCGATGGGCCGGTGCTCCGACCAGCTCCAGGTGACCTTCCAGCGGCCGCGACGCGCCGAAGACGCCGAGCTTGAACTTGACGCGCAGGATGCGCCGCACGGCGTCGTCGAGCCGCGCACCGGAAATGGCGCCGGACTTCACGTCGGCGACCGTGTTCGTGAACAGGGCCTTCCAGCCGAGCGGCGCCATGAACATGTCGAGGCCGGCGTTCAGTGCGCGCGGACAGTGGTTGCGAAAGCACCCCGGCACCTGCGCGTGGCCGTTCCAGTCCCCGACCACGAAGCCGTCGAAGCCCATGCGTCCCTTCAGGACGTCGGTCAGCAGGCTCGCGTTGCCGTGCATCTTCTCGCCCTGCCAGCTCGAGTACGATGCCATCACCGTCAGCACGCCGGCATCGATGGCCGCGGCGTAGCCGGCCGCGTGCAGCCGCACGAGTTCCGCCTCGTTCACCCGCGCGTCACCCTCGTCTCGGCCTTCCACCGTTCCGCCGTCGCCGAGAAAATGCTTCGCGGTGGCGGCGATGTGTCCGCCCTGCAGCAGGTTGCGGTCACGGGCCGGCCCCTGCAGTCCTTCGACGTACGCGGCCGCGTAGCTCGCGATGAGGTCCGGGTCCTGCGAGAAGCCCTCGTAGCTGCGACCCCAGCGCGTATCGCGCGGGTTGGCGAGCGTGGGTGCGAAGGTCCACTCGATGCCGGTCGCCGCGACCTCCTCGGCCGTCGCGGCCGCGATCCGGCGCACGAGCGCGGGATCATGGGCGGCGCCGAGGCCGACGTTGTGCGGGAAGAGCACGGCACCGATGATGTTGTTGTGTCCGTGCACGGCGTCGATGCCGAAGATGAGGGGAACGGGCACGTGGCCCGGCCGTGGCTCGACGGATACCGCGCGGAACGAGCGCACGAGGTCGAGCCAGGCCCGCGCCGGCGCCCGGTCGTCGCCGTGCACCCCGGCACCGCCGCCGGCGAGCACCGAGCCGAGCGGGTACGTGCGCAAGTCCTCGGGCTCGAGCTCGCGGACGTCCGTCTGGATCACCTGACCGACTTTCTCCTCGACGCTCATCTCGGCGAGCAGCGCGGTGATGCGCGATTCCGTCGCTTCGTCCTTGATTCCGTTGCTTGCGGCCCTGGGCCAGCGTTCCGGGTTCGCTGGCGCGCCGACGGCCGCGGGACCGCTGACCGCCAGTGAAGCCAACACGAGCGTCGCTGCCAGCCGACGAGCTCGGCGCCCGGTGCCATTCATGCAGTTCGGCGTCGTCATACCGTGGTTGGACGTCTCGGTGTCCTGGTGCGCGGAGCGGGAACGCGCGTCATTGTGCCGCATCCGGCGATCGATTCGCGCCCGCCGGGCCCCGTCGCACCGCGGCCGTCCGTCGACGAAATCCCGAGAGGCGAGCCACGCTGCCGGCGCCCGATGAGGCGGCACGAGCCAAGGCGGCGGCCCTTCGAGCAACGACACGGTTGTGACCGCGTGGCCCGCGCCGCGCCGACGGGGCAGGCGGCGCACGAGTGCGGCGGCGAGCGAGCGGGTGCGCGCCGCCCCGTCGTTACAGCTTGTAATTGATCCCGAACAGGAAGCTTCGGCCGAAGGTGTCGTATTCGAGCGGCGTGGCCACCGCCGTACCGCCGGTCGGCGGAGTCGTGACCTGCACCGTCCGATAGGGCGAGTCCGTCAGGTTGTTGACCTGGATGAGGAACGAGAGCCCCTTGGCCGCGCCTTCGCGGATCTCGTAGCCGGCTTGGAAGTTCACGGTCTTGTCGGTCAGGATCTTCGTATACCCGAGCTGGTCGAACAGCCCCACGCTCTCGCCCGTGAACGGCGAGCGGTACGTCTGCGCGACGCGGAACGAGACGCCGTTCTTCTCGTAGTACAGGGTCATCGCACTGACCTTCTTAGAGAAGCCCGGGAAGGTCGTCGGCCCACCCGGCACGTTGCCGAGGATGTTCGTGGGAATGAAGTTGTTTGTGTAGGCGAAATTCGACTGCAGGCCCCAGCCGTCGAACAGCTCGGCCAGCAGGCTGCCTTCGATCACGAGGGCCAGCTCGTATCCCTGGATCTTCCCGCCCGATCCGTTCTGCGGCGTGCTGAACTGCCCGATCGGCGTCGTGGCCGTCGTCGGGCTCGTATAGCCGGTAAAGTTGTAGGCGTAGTTCGTCTGCGTGTAGATGTACGACGTCAGCTGCTTGTTGAAGAGCGCAGCCGAGAAGTAGCTGGCCTTGCCGAAGATCTTCTCGTACGACACGTCCTCGCCGACCGCAATGTACGGCCGGAGGTGCGGGTTTCCGCCGCTGCCGTTCCACAGGTGCGTCATCGGGTCGACCGAGGCCGATGCCGCGGCCTTCTCGTCGTCGATGCGGCCGCGCATCATGCTCTTCGAGGCACCGAAGCGCAGGTAGTTGCGGTCGCCGAGGTCGGCCACGAGATTGAGGCTCGGCAGCACGTTGTAGTACGAGTCGCCCGCGGTCACGCTGCCGCTCGGCTTGCCGCTCGACGGATCGGTGATCAGTGCGGTCGAAGACTGGTTCGTGTGCACGACCTGCACACCGACGTTGCCGCGCAGCGGGGTGCTGCCGAGCAACGTATCGATGTCGAGTTTGACGTACCCGACCGTCACCTTCTCCGTGACCGAGTAATTCCGGTTGTAGTCGTTCGGGCTCATGTCCTGAACGTCGTAGAACTGGCTGGCCAGTGCATTCAGGACGTTGTAGTTGATCACTCCCGGCACGCCGACGTAGGAGAGCGACGTGGCTCCGTAGAGGAGCGACGGATTGACCGGCGTGTACATCGTGTTCACGTACGGTGCGCAGATGGCCGGATTCGGGTTGGCCGTGCTGCAGCCGTTGCCGTTCAGGAAGGCGAAGTCGACGATCGCGGCCTTGTCTTTCTCGCGATTCGAGTAATCCAAGCCGACGTCGATGGTCTTGAAGATCCAGCCGAGCGGGTGGATAACGTCAAGGCGCACGGCCTTGATCGTGTCGGTCTGGTTGTCCCACTCCTCCCGACCGTTGTAGCCGTAGCCGTCGGGATCCGTGAATCCAACGAGCGACGGGTCGGCCAGATTGATTGGAACGCTGAGAACGGGGTACCCGCCCCCTGGTGGAATCTGGAAGCCGATTCCATTCACGACAACGCTCTGCGGGCCGGTGAACGCGTATGCGTCGTGCAGCGTCACCTTCGCCCGGGAATACGACAGGTCGCCGATCAACGTCAAATCGTTCGCCAGATCGAGGCGATTGTTCCAGCCGGCGGAGAAGTTGTTGCTTTCGTTCTTCGTGTACTCGTTCTGCATAATCGGCTTGGCGCCGTTCAGAATGCCGCTGGTGAGCACGTTGTACGGCCCTTCCGGCGTCGTCTGGGCGTTCGCGTAGCTGATCCCGTCCCACGGGCTGCTCGACCACTGCAGGCCGTTGAGCGCGGTATCCTCGGTGAACTTCGAATAGAACAGATCGAGCTGGCTGTGGAAGTGCGCGTTCGGCGCCCACTCCAGCACGCTCATCACGCCGGTGCGCAGCTGGCTCTCCGATTTCGCGCGCGCCTGGTTGCCTTCTTCGCTCAGCGCAAAGTCCGGGTCGCCGACAACCGGCCCGGCCCAGCCCTGGCCTTGAAAGGTATTGCTGCCCGGCGGACCGTTGTTCTGGCCCCACCACCAAGCCTGGTACTGCTGCTCCTGGATCGGCGAATCGAGACGGGCAACGCCGAAGGCGACACCGAGCGTGTGATCGAGAAACTGGTCGATCACCGAGAAGCTCAGGCGACTTCCGCCGGCGCCGATGCCCTGCCCCGGATTGATGTTGCCGTTCGAGTTGGTCTCGCTGCGCGCGTTGAACGCCATCCGCAACTCATTCGAGCTGAGCGGCTTGATCGTCTGCAGGTTGACGGTGCCGGCGAGTCCCTGCCCGATCAGGCTTGCATCCGGCGTCTTGTACACCTCGACGCCGTTGATCAGCTCGGCCGGATACTGATCGAATTCCACGCCGCGGTTTTCGCCCGTGGATGCCTGCTCCCGACCCGACAGGGTCGTGCCGCTGAAATCCGCGGCGAAGCCGCGAATCGAAATAAAGTTCGACCGGCCATCGGTGCGCTGCGCGGCGAGTCCCGGCAAACGCGCCAGGCTGTCGGCGATGCTCAAGTCCGGCAGCTTGCCCAAGTCCTCGGCCGAGATTGTCTCGACGATGTCGTTCGAGAGCACCTTCGCGTTGATTGCCGACTCGATGCTGGCCCGGATGCCGGTGACAACAACCTCCTCGAGCGTGTCGTTGGGTGGCGCGTCGGCTGCGCCGGCCGCCGGCGCTCCCATCGCCAGAAGAACGCTGGCGCAGGCGGTCGCGCCGGTCCGAGAGGCTCGGATATCACTGCCACGCAACGCGCGCTTGACTGCACGGACGAGGCGCGGTTCATTCTGGTTCATCGGCGGCCCCCTCATCTCTGCCCAACGACCGGGCTAAGAAGCCCGCGCAGCTGCGCGGCGCGCCGGTCGTTCGCCTAGTCGCTGCTCACACGGCTGCGCTAGCGTTTTCATTCGACGACGCTCGACCTAATGCAAGCACATCAACCGGCCAAATGCAACCATATGCGACCACGCAATTCGGACCCCACGTTTGGGCCGGTGTAACGTGCTGAAAATGAAGCCAGCGATCCGGAGATCCCGTTTCGCGTCCAGCGCCTTGCGCGCCTGCCGGCGCATCGGCGTGCCGGCGATGGCGAGTCTGCTCTGCAGCTGCGGCAGCGTCGCGCCTCGCTCCACCCACGTGACGCCGGCCACGCCGATCGAAGGCTACGTTCGGGTCTGGCTCTCGACCTCCGATGGCCAAGACCGACTGACCCGCAAGGCCGATCTCGTGCTCGGCGATGCCACGGACCCCTTCCCGAACATCGAGATCGATCCCGACCAGCACTACCAGACCATCGTGGGCTTCGGCGCAGCCATCACCGACGCGTCGGCGATGCTGATCCAGACGCGTCTTCCTGCGGCAAACCGGAAGGCGCTTCTGAAGGAACTTTTTGGACCGCCGCCTGGCCTCGGCATCAGCCTCGTCCGCGTCACGATCGGGGCGTCGGACTTCTCGCCGACGCACTACAGCTTCGACGACATGCCGGCGGGCGAGACCGACGACACGCTCGCGCGGTTTTCCATTGGATCGATTGAGCGCACGGTCGTGCCGGTATTGCGCGATGCGCGGTCGTTGAACCCGAGTCTTCGAGTCATCGCGTCCCCGTGGAGTGCGCCGGGGTGGATGAAAACGAGCGGCAGCCTGCTTCACGGAACCCTGGCGCCGCAGTTCTATGGCGCGTTCGCCGACTACCTCGTGCGCTACACCGACGCCATGCAGAGCCGCGGCGTGCCGATCTTCGCGCTGACACTGCAAAACGAGCCGCACTTCGACCCGCTCAACTATCCCGGGATGTTGCTGGACGCGGCGGCGCGCGCCCGGCTCATCGGCCAATATCTCGGGCCAGCTCTCGCGCGTCGGGGGGGCGCACCTCTGATCCTGGAGTGGGACCACAACTGGGACCGCCCGCAGGAGCCGCTGGCGGTCCTCGCCGATCCCATTGCGTCCCGTTACGTCGCTGGCGTCGCATGGCATTGCTACGCCGGCAAGGTCGGTGCGCAGACGCAGGTGCACCTCGCCCGCCCGGACAAGGACGCCTACCTTACAGAGTGCTCGAGCGGTACGTGGGTCACGAAGTCGGAACCCAGCCTGCTGTCGATGACGCGGCAACAGATCATCGGGTCGACTCGCGAATGGGCGCGCGGGGTCATCTTCTGGAACCTCGCACTCGATGAGGCATCGGGCCCCCACCTCGGTGGCTGCCGCTCGTGCCTCGGGCTCATCACGATTGACTCGCGCACCGGTCAGGTCGTGCGCAACGATGACTACTATGCGATCGGGCACGCAAGCCGCTTCGTGCTCCCGGGTGCGGTGCGAATCGAATCGACAGCCACCGATGCCGGGCTGTCGAATGTGGCATTTCGAAATCCGCGTGCCGGGACTCTCGTCTTGCTCGCCGCGAACTCCGCGAAGGTGCCGCGAACCCTCTATGTGAGGTGCCGCCTGCGCTCGTTTGAGTACCGAATGCCGGCCCAGAGTGTCGCGACATTTGTGTGGGCGGACGCACCGCCCTATCGATAGACTTCCGCCGCATGCCATCGAACTTCGCACCGGGCGACGTCGCGAGAGGACCCGTCGCCAGCATCGTCATCATCGGCGGAGGAACTGCCGGCTGGATGACGGCCGCGGCGTTCGCCAAGGTACTCGGCCGCTCGCATGCGATCCGCCTGATCGAATCTGAAGAGATTGGTACGGTCGGCGTCGGTGAAGCCACGATTCCGCAGATCCGACAATTCAATCAATCGCTGGATTTCAACGAAGACGACTTCGTACGCAAGACTCAGGCGACCTTCAAGCTGGGCATACAGTTCGTCGACTGGGCCCGCCTCGGGGACAGCTACCTCCACAGCTTCGGTGTGCTGGGCCGCGTCCGCGGCCTGTTGCCATTTCACCAGTATTGGCTGAAAGCCCACCTCAAGGGCTTGGTCAGCGACATCGCGCCGTATTGCCTGAACAGTGTCGCCGCATTGCAGGGCAAGTTCCTGCGTCCGCCCGATCTCGGGCCCGAGTCACCGCTCTCGAATATCGCGTACGCCTTTCAATTCGACGCAGGCCTCTATGCGCGCTTCTTGCGCGAATTCGCGGAGCGCGGCGGCGTGCGACGGACGGAAGGCAGGGTTCGCGAGACGGTATTGCGAGCGACCGACGGCTTCATCGAAGCCGTCGTCCTTGAAAGCGGCGAGCGAGTCACCGGCGACCTGTTCATCGACTGTTCCGGATTCCGAGGCCTCCTGATCGAACAAGCCCTGCAGACCGGCTACGAGCGCTGGGATCACTGGCTACCCTGCGACCGCGCCATGGCCGTCCAGTGCGAATCCGCCGGCCCACCGACCCCGTACACGCGCTCAACCGCGCGCGCGGCGGGCTGGCAGTGGCGCATTCCCTTGCAGCACCGCATCGGCAACGGCTACGTCTACTCGAGCAAACACGTCGGCGACGACGAAGCCGCCGCCACGCTGCTAAAGCATCTCGACGGCAAAGCGCTCGGCGATCCGCGGCCGCTCCGGTTCGTGACCGGCCGTCGCAAGCAGGCGTGGAATCGGAACTGCGTAGCAATCGGCCTCGCGGCCGGCTTCATGGAGCCGCTGGAGTCGACGAGCATTCACCTAATCCAGTCGGCGATCACGCTACTGCTGAGCTTCTTTCCCGACCGCGGGTTCGATCAGGCTGCGATCGATCGCTTCAACCAAAAGTCCGCATTCGAATGGGAACGGATTCGCGACTTCTTGATCCTGCACTACCACGCGACCGAGCGCAGTGATACGGACTTTTGGACGTATTGCCGCACGATGAGCATTCCGAGCCAGCTGCAGGAGTACATCGACCTATTTCGCGGTACGGGCCGCTTCTATCGGGAGAACGAGGAACTCTTCACCCAGATCAGCTGGATCCAGGTGATGCTCGGGCAGAGAATCACGCCACGGGGTTACCACCCGCTCGTCGATCTTCTCACCGACGCCGAACTCATCGAGTTCCTGGGCAACGTCAGGCATGTAATCGGGCGGTGCGCCGACGCGATGCCACCGCACGAGAAATTCATCGAGCGCTACTGCGCAGCCACACCACCGTCGTGAGCTGAAACGCGGCGCGCGCTGCGGGCGCCCGCTACCATGCCCAAAACGTCTCGCCGCGCGCATAGGGTACGCAGCCCTCGTACTTGCCCGGCACGGGCCGGTACCGCACGACTCGCGTCGCACCCGCCTCGGACGTGAAGAATCCGTACAGCGTCAGCTGCTTCATGAGCGTGAAATAGTGCGGCGGCCGGTCGCGATCCGCGTCCGCTTTCGCCTGCTCATGGCGCTTCGCCTCCGCGTCGACGGCGAGCAGTACCGACCGCTTTTGGTCGGCGCTCGCCCGCATGAACGTGAGCCCGTGCATCGCGCGCATTCGCGCGTCGAGCTGCGCGATTCCGTCCTTCACAATTGCAAGGTGCGCGGGTTCGTAGCGTCCCGCCGAATACCGCGCGATGAACGCACCAACCTCGGCATCCTTCGCTCCAGGTGTATCAGTTCTCGGCAGTATCGTCTCGGCCACCTCGTCGAAGAAGCGAACGTCCGCGCGGGAGTAGATCGACCGCCGCTCGCGCCCGGCGGTCGAGCCTGCCGCATCTGCGCCAACGAATGCGGCGCCCGTGAGGCCGGCGATCAATCGGATGAGCTCGCGGCGCCGCATCTGGGCTAAGCCAACGTGCCGTGGGTCTTGAATTGCTCGGCGGCGAACTGGGCGGCGCGCGCAGTCAACGCCATGTAGAGAATCGAAGGGCTCTGGCTGCCGGTGCTCGTCATGCATGCGCCGTCCGTCACGAACACATTCTTGCAAAGATGCAGCTGGTTACGGGCGTTCAGCAAAGACGTGCTCGGATCCGATCCCATGCGGGCGCCTCCCATCTCGTGGATGTCCAGGCCCGGTGGCTGGCGATTGTCGGATGCCCGAATGCGCTTGAATCCCGCGGCCGCCAGCATCGCGCGGCCCTCGGCGATGAAGTCCTTGACCATCCGATCGTCGTTCTCGTCGTAGTCGACCGAGATCGTCAGCAGCGGAACACCCCACCGATCGAGCTGGTTCTTGCTAAGGCGCACGTGGTTCGAACGCTTTGGCAGCGTTTCACCCTGCATGTACATATACGCCGTCCACCTTCCGGGCTGGCTGATCGCCTTCTTGAATTGCTTCCCGACCGTGTCCGTCATCCCCTCCTCGTTCAGGTCCTGCCGGTTGGCGGCCGAGAAGATGACGTAACCGCCGAGAAAATCCGTGTCTTGGCTATGGACATTGCGAAAGTTGGGAATGATGTTCTCGACCGGCTTGCGGACCTTGTAGTACTTGTCCTCGAATCCGTCGAGCTCACCGCTCATTCCGGCGCGATAGTTGTGGAATCCGACGTGCGTTCCGAGAAGCCCGTTGTCGTTGCCAAGCCCGTTCGGGAATCTCGCCGAGCGCGAATTGAGGAGAATCAGCGTCGAGTTCAGCGCCGACGCGTTCACGAAGATGATCTCAGCGTCGAAGCTCATCTGCTGCTTTGTCTCGTCGTCGACCACGTTGACACCGGTCGCTTTGCCGAGTTTCTCGTCATAATTGATTGACTGGACGACCGAGTGCGGACGCACGGTCAGGTTGCCCGTGCGTTTCGCCCACGGCAGGGTGCTGCTGTTCGAACTGAAGTACCCGCCCAGCGGGCACCCGCGCATGCACAGATTGCGATTCATGCAATCCGTGCGGCCTTGATCGCGGTGCACGGCCTGGGCTTCCGTGATGTGCGCCCAGCGGCCGGACACGTAGTGGCGTCCGAACCGCTCCGCCAGCACCGTTCGAAGGTGTTCCTCCACGCAGTTGAGTTCGTAGGCCGGCTGGTATTCGCCGTCCGGCATCGTTTCGATACCCTCGCGCGTGCCGCACACACCGATGAACCTCTCGACGTGCGAGTACCACGGTGCGACGTCGTCGTAGCCGATCGGCCACGGGATCCCATAGCCGTAGCGCTGCGGCGCGGTGAAGTCGGCCGGGCTCCAGCGAGCGCAGGCTCGACCCCAGATCAGCGATTTCCCGCCAACCTGGTAGCCGCGAACCCAATTGAAGGGCTTTTCCTGAATGTACGGATGATCCTCGTCTCGAACGAAGAAGTGCGCGGTCGTCTCGTCGAATCCGGCGGCGCGTGAAATGAGCGGATTCTTGTCCATCACTTCCCGGCTGCTGTCGCCGCGCAGCGCGAACTCCCATCGCGGCGTGTTCATGGTCGGGTAGTCCTTGATATGCACGACGTCCCGTCCACGCTCGAGCAGCAGGGTCCTTAGTCCTTTCTCGCAAAGTTCCTTCGCGGCCCAGCCGCCGCTGATGCCGCTGCCGATGACGATCGCGTCGAATCGCGCGTTGCTCATTGCGCACCGAGGTTAACAAATCGAACGTTCCGTGGCATCGTCCGACCGGCGTTCTCGTCGCGGATGGCGCGGCCACCGCCTTCTCGGCGCCGAGCCCGATCGCTGATTGGAAGTCGTCTCAAGGTAATCCGGCCGTGCTATTCAACCCGAATGCCCTCCTGACGCTCCGGCAGCTCGATGAAGGGCATTCCTGCTACGTGATGGATGACGCGCTGCTCGATCCCGAGGCGCTGCTGCAGTTTGCCGTTTCCAGGCGCGACGAGTTCAAGCGGCCGGAATCGAGCCCGTATCCGGGTACGTCGCTCCCCGCGCCGCCGGCCGTGACGCGCGCCCTCGACGAGCTATTCACGCAGCGGGTCAGGCGCTTTTTCGATGCCCGCCGCACGTTGCAGACGCACTGCCGGCTGTCGATGGTCACGCTGCGCCCGGACGAGCTGCGCCCCGATCAGTGGCTGTGTCACAGGGACGGCGAAGAGCTCGGGCCGCGCCACTGCCGGCAGGCGTCGATCCTGTACCTGTTCAAGGACGAGCGCCTCGGCGGCACCAAGTTCTACACTCCCGTGCGCCCGGCCCGGGAAATCGCCAGCCTGTTCAGCGACTCGCGGACCATGGCACCGGCCGAATTCACCCGGCGATACGCCATCGAACCTGGATACATCGACGGCTCAAACGCCTATTTCGCGAACGTCGGCGGAGTGGAGGCGAAGTGGAATCGATTGATCTTCTACGATGGCAGCATGCTCCACTCCGGCTCCATTCCGGCGCCCGACAGCCTCTCGGCCGATCCGACCCGAGGGCGCCTGACCTTGAACGGATTCTTCACGTGTCGGCGCAGCGTGGTCTGACAGCAGCGGCCGGGGCCGCGCGCCAATCGAGCCGGCTCGACGTCTAGCACACCCTCGCGCCGCTGCGTGTTGCCTGCGCAGTCAGTGGAACAGAACCGAACCTTCAAGCGCCTGAAGTTCGGTCGTCTCGTTCGCCCAGCGGACCTCCAGCGTCGCCTGCCCAAGCCGCTGGAAGTAGTCCAGGCGCATTCTGTGGAAACCCTGCCGAAGCGGAATGTGGCCGATTCGCTCGCGACTGGCGTGCTCACCGTCGTTGTCGACCACCGCTTCGCCGTCGATCCGAAGCACGGCGCCGTCATCCGAGGCGACCGCGAACCGGTAGAAGCCATCTGCGGGCACCGTCACATACCCTTCGAACACGACTCCAAAGTTCACGTCGTGCCGGAACTGCCCTATGTCGATGGACCGGGCTATTCCGCTTCCCACAGGCGCCTGCCGGCCTAGGCTCCGGACCGTGCTGAATTCGCCCTCGAACAAGGAGTACATCAATCCGGGCTGCGCCGGCTCGTGGGACTGCGATTCGACCGGCGCGCGACGCAGGAATGTCGCCCCATACACGACGCTGCGCCGACCGCCGGGCGCAACAACGACCAGGTTTAGTCGCGTACTGCGACCGAGCGGCAACGGAATCGGAATCGGTGACTCGTAGCGCGGCGCTGAATCGCTCGGATCGCTCCCGTCGAGCGTGTACTCGATGTGTCCACCCGCGATACTCGCGCGAAGGTCGACGACGGCCTGCTCATCGCTGATCGTGTACACGTCGTGCAGGCCGTCGGGCTCCGGGATTCTGTAGTTGACGTGCTGCGCGTCGAGCCGCGAAAGCTGGATTGGCAGGCGCCGTCGGAATTCGCCGAAAGAGCGACCGGCCTCCGGCGACCACGCTACCTCCGAAAATGCCAAGAGCCGCGGGAACAGCATGTACTCGATGTACTCGGGAGTCGCGATGTATTCCGTCCACACGTTCGCCTGAATGCCGTAGACAAGCTTCGCGTTTCGACCGGCGATCTCCGCGGGGATTGGCTGGTAGCCGTAGACCTTCTCGAGAGGAACAAAGCCGCCGATGTTCGCCGGCTCCCGATCGGGGTCGCCCTGGCCGTAATCGAAGTAGCAATGGTCCGTAGGCGCCATGATGGCCAAGTGCCCTCGCTCCACGGCCTCAATGCCGCCGCGCTCGCCGCGCCATGACGTCACAATCGCGCCGGGTGCCAACCCACCTTCCAGGATCTCGTCCCAGCCGATTGTGCGCCTGCCCCGCGACGCCAGAATCCGCGACACGCGCCGCACGAAATAGCTCTGCAGCTCGTCCTCGTCCTTGAGGTGGTGCCGTCGCATGATGGCCTGAGCCTCGGGACTCCGACGCCAAGCATCCTTGCTCACCTCGTCCCCGCCGATGTGCACGTACGGCCAGGGAAACAGGCGGCTCACCTCGCCGAGAACGTCATCCAAGAAGCGAAAGGTCGCCTCTCGCGGGCAGTAGACGTTTTGATGGGCGGCCGGATCGCACGCGAGCGCCGGATAGGCCGCCAGTGCAGCGCCAGCGTGCCCCGGCATCTCGATGACAGGAATCACGACCATATGTCGGGCACGCGCGTAGGCGACCACCTGCCGGATCTGCGCTTGCGTGTAGTGGCTTCCCGGCGGCTGCGCCGCCCGGCCGGCAGCCGAGGTCAGCCGCGGGTGGCGTCGAATCTCGATCCGCCACGCGTCGTCGTCGGTCAGGTGCCAGACAAACGCGTTGAGCTTGTATTGCGCGGCCAGATCAATGTATTTCTCGATGCTGCTGACCGAAAAGAAATGTCGCGCGACATCGATCAATAGCCCGCGGTACGCGAACCGCGGATAGTCGGTCACGACGACCGCCGGTAGCGTCGGCCAGCGCCGGGGTTCCCGCGGTAGAAGCTGCGCCAGCGTCTGCAGCCCGTAGTACAAGCCAGCCTCGTCCCCGGTGACCCGGACCGTCTGATCGTCGATCGCGATCCGGTACCCTTCGGCGGGCATCTCATGGCTGGCGTTGAGGCCGAAGACGACGGACCTGCGGCCCGGCGTCGCGGCGCCGACGACCGACAGGTCGAGGCCGTACCGGCCGCGCAAGACCTCACCGAACTGGTACGCCGTACGGCGCGAGGTGCCGTAGTTCGCGACGATCTCAGTGCGTTCGTCGAACGTGAAGTACCCTGCGGAACGACGCGTCGCGACCGGTCGCGGCACGACGCTCAGGCCGTCATCCGAAAGACTCTCGGCGCTTTCTGCCGGTGCCGCCGCCCACAGCAGCAGAACCGCTACGGCGCGTGCGCAGCGGCTCATGCGGCCGCCTCGTCCTTGCCCGCGGCGGATTGAGGAGCGTCTATCAATCCCCCGGATTTGCTAGTCGAGGCGCATTTGGCGTCAAACCGCCACACCGCGACCGAGCAGCGTCAAGCATCGGTCGCCCTGCCCTGCTCGCGCGCGATCGCGATCTCGTCCGTAGTGACTTGCGGCGCAAAACGGAATCTGCCGACCTCGATGCCGCGTAGCTCCGCGAAACGCATCGCGGCGACCTGGACCGGGACGATCTCGACGATCGGCGCGAGCATCTCCGAGCAGGGCGGCGTGTCAATCCATGCCGAACTCGCCCATTCCTCGACTTTCGGTCCGATGACACGGACGCTCCCGCCGAATCGCCTGATGTCGTTGGCGAGCCCGACATTCAACTCGCGAGTTCGACCACTCGGCGCGAATACCAGCGCCTTGAAGCGACGGTCGACGACTTCGATCGGACCGTGACGGAACGAAGCCACGGCCATGCCGACCGCCGGCGCCTTCGCGACTTCGCTGAATAACAGCGCGCCCTGGGCCGCTGAGCCGTACGACGGCCCTCGTCCCAGCGCGTACAGACACGAGTCGGGCTCGAGGAAGGCGTCCCAGTCCAGGCGCGCCTGGAGATTCGAGGTGATCCAGCCGGGCAGGTCCGGCAAAAGCGCGTCCAGCTCGCGGCGCGCTTCGGACCAACGATCCGCGGTCGCCATGCCCAGCAGATACAACGCCAGCAACGTCCCCGTGTAGCTCTGGATCGCCACCATCTCGTCGGGCAGGCTGCCGACATCAAGCGCAACGTCCGCTTCACGACCAAGCGTGCTGCCCAACTCGTTCGTCACCCCGACAATCGGAACCCGGCCCCGCAGCGCCTCGATCAGCCGCGCGACCTCGATCGATTCACCCGATCTCGAGACGACGACGATGGTCGCGTCCCGACAGGCGGCCAATCGGTAGTGGAGAAGCTCGCCCGCTTCAATGACGCAAGCGCGGATACCGTGAGAGCACAACAGGCTCTCGAACGCGATCGTCGCGTTCAAAGAGGCGCCTATCCCGACGATCACGACGCGGTCGGAGGAACGGAGCACGCCCGCGCCTTCCAGCAACCGAGCCCTGCCGACGCCGCAGTGCTGGTCCATCACACGCACCAGCGACGCCGATTGACCCCGAATATCCAGAGCGAGGCGCGGCGTGGTGGACGTCATCGTTCGTGCTCCGGAGCGCTTCCTCCTTGAGGAATACGCGCGGTATCCACTGGGCAATTATTCGACAAGCCGCCCGACGACTGTATTGCGTCGCGAATCGCCGAAATGTAGCCTTCGGGGTGAAGTAGCGCAACCATGACCTACCAACTCCGACCAACGGTACGGGTTGCCGGCGCCTGATCCCATGGCCGAACGAAAGCAGCCTGTCAGCCGCAAAGCGTCGTCGCTGAAACTCGACGCCCGATCCCTGTACGAATCCTGCGCGGACCTGCTGAGCCGCGAGATTGCGCAAGGGACGCTCCAGCCGGGCCAGCGGCTCGCATCCGAACGGTCACTGGCCGACTCGCTGGGCTTCACCCGGCTCACGGTTCGTCGCGCGCTGCAGGAGCTTGCAGAGCGGGGCGTTCTGGAGCCCGACGAGCGCCGCGGATGGCAGGTCCGCGGCGGGCCCGTCAGCGAGTCGCTCAACACGTTGATGGGATTCACGCAGATGGCTCGCCAGCGCGGCCTGGTCGCGACCTCGCGTATCCTTGCCCTCGAGTATCGCGAAGCGACGATCGACGAGGCGGAGCACCTGCGGGTGGCGGCTGGCACGCCGTTGCTGGATCTGTCGCGGTTGCGACTCTTGGATGACCGGCCAACCTCCATCGAGCGGCTGCGGATGGTGGTCGGCCGCGTCCGTTGGCCGTCAAGGTTTGATTTCACGAGCTCGATCTACGCCGCGCTCGAGTCGCAAGGGATCTTCCCGACGCGCGCGGACGCGGTCGTTGAGGTCGTCGACGCAACCGCGGCCGACGCAGAACTGCTCGGCGTCACGGTCGGCCGCGGACTGCTCTGCATCAACTGCGTGACATCGCGAACGGACGGCCTTGCGTTCAGCCTGGAAACGACAAAGTACCATCCCGATCGCTTTCGGTTTCGCGCCATTCTCGAGCGGCGCGTCGAGCACTGACGCGGCCGGCGCCGACGGGCGCTGCGAGCCGGCCCTGCCCTGCCACGTAGAGCACCGCTCGGTGACACACGGCCGTGCGGTGGCGATCAGTCACTCAGGTCGATGGTCGCCAGACCTGCGTATAGGCCGAGAACGCCGTCGGACGAAGCACATCGAGGGCGATTCGCAGGGGCTGCTGCTCCGAGAACGTCATCCGCACGGTGGCTTCCTCGCCGGGAGCCAGCTCCGCCAGCTCGGCCGTGCGAAGTTCCAACGGGATGTTGCCAAGCCCGAACAGCACGCCCCGCAACCGGTAACCGATCATGCGATGCGCGGGGATGGTCGCGCGCGCCTTGACCGTGACGAGCAGCGCGCCGGGATGACCGGCGACGCTCACCGATTCGACCGGACTCGATTCCCGGCGCAAGGCCTCGTACGAGGGCTTCCGATTCCCGTACAGGTCGACGACGCCGTGCACGCGCTGCCGGGTGGCGGCTGCACCCTTGTCCCCGACGTGCGTTCGATAGTCGTTGTAACAGAAGAAGATGAGGCCGGCGATGAAGTCGAATTCGCGGAAGATGCTGGTGTGGTCGGCCAGTACGGCGATCCGGCGGCCGTCCGCTTCCGGCCGCTCAGGAACGCATGCGCAATAGCCATACTCGGAAACGACCACGGGCTTGCCCGGAAACGCCTGGTGAATTTCCTGCAGCGTGTGCCGCAGGTCCGCCAGCGTCCCAGGGTTCCAGCTCTCGAAGTACTCATTGCATTCGATGAAGTCCATCAGGCCGCTGACGTCGCGCGACGGTGTCCTTTCCAGCGAGTTCGACGCGTACGAACACAGGCGGCGCGGGTCGAGTCGCTTGGCTTCTGCCAGCAGACGTCGCGCGAATTCGAAGGCTAGAGGATTCTGCCCGTCAATCTCGTTGCACAAGCCCCAGGCGAAGATTGAAGGATGATTTCGGTCGCGCGCAATCATCTCTTGGAGTTGCTCCAATCCGTTCTGCAGGATGTCAGGTGCGGTTTCAGCACCCGACCCGGCGAATGTTTCGGCGCCCCAGGCGGGCACCTCGCTCTGCAGTAGGATCCCGTGGCGGTCGCAGTAGTCGAGCACGCGCCGGTCCTGCTGCCAGTGGACGCGGCTCAGGACGCAGTTGAGATTCTTCAAGTCCTCATGGTCGTGAGCGATCCATTCGGGCGTCTCGGCCATGCCGGTCTCGGGGTTGCTGCCCGCCATCCGCTCGACGCCCATCAGACGGACTTTCTCGCCGTTTAGATAAAGATGCGCGCCGCGCACCTCGATCGAGCGAATGCCGAACGGGGTACGCAGCTGGTCGACGGCATTGCCGCGCACGTAGAGCGTCAGCTCGAGCGTGTACAGGTGCGGATGGTCAAAATGCCAAAGCCGGGGCTTGAGCACTTTTCCTGCCGACCAGGATGCCGACTCCGTGGCCCCGCCCTGCACGACCGTCGCGGCGAGGTCGCGGCGCTCGAGAACGCAAAACCCAGTGTCATCCTCGAGCACGCGCAGGCCGACCGCCATCTGGTGGGCGCTCGCGCTTGCGTTCCGGTAGGTGGCGCAGACCTCGACGATCGCGTACTCGGCTGAGTCGTCGGCCAGCTGCGGTATCCCTTCCACAGCAACATGCTCGATGTGCAGCGGCGAGGACAGCAGCAACGTCACCGGCCGGTAGATTCCGCCGTCCAGTGCCCAGTCACTGGAGCGGGCCCGCGGCAGCATCGAATCGCTGAACGAATTGTCGGTTTGGACGGCGACGACATTCTCGGCCCCGAATTGCAGCAGCGAGGTGATGTCCAGCACGAACGCCGTGTATCCCTTTCTCAGGTGACGACCGGCAATCCGGCCGTTGACCCAGACGGTGGCCGAATGGAAGACCGCCTCGAACTCAATCCTTACCACCGCACCGGACCATTCGCGCGGGATTGGCAGCCGGCGCCGGTACCAAGCGACGCCGCGGTAGTTCTCGTCCCCGGGCGTCACCTGAAAGGTGTGCGGCACGGTGACGGTCACCCATGCGCCGGCGTGCTCGTCCGGAAGGTGCCAGCCGTGCACCTCGCCAATCGCGTCTGGGTCAAGGCGGAATTCCCAAGCGCCGTCGAGGCTCATCGCCTGGCGACCGCCTCCGGCGAGCAATTGCGGATCCGTCGGCCCGGCCGCTGCATCGAGAGCCGATAGCGCACCCGCGAACGCGAATCCTGGAGCACTGGTCAGAAGCTTGCGTCGCGAATGCATTGAACCTCGCTCGCCTCGACGCGACCGGATCGGGCGTGCGATCCCGGTCGCCTGCAGGCGCGGCCCGCAACGCTGCGGGCACGATTGGATTCGAATTGACTGAATGACACCCGGTCCTGCGCTCTCCGGCCCGAGGTGGGCGGCGCTCAGGCCGGAACGACATCCTGATAGACGCGGTAGCGTTCACCGCCGATGTCCGTGAACGGCCGGAGCCTCATCGCGGTGTCGCCCTCGCCAACGTTCCACTCGCGCGCCGCCTGAGTTGGGCGCCGCGCCGCCAGTAGCGCGGCACGCGTAACGGCCTCCGCCCGCGCGACCGGTTGGTCGATGAGGCGCATCAGCACCAGCGGTCCCGCCAAGAGCGCAACCGTATCGGGGTGCGCGGCATCGACGCTCTGTACGCGCAGCCGGATCGGCAGCTCCAGTTCGATCCTGTCGCCGGCTTTCCACTCCCGCTCGATCGACACGAACGTGCCGGGCTGCAGCGGCTCGCCGGTCCGCATCCCATTGATGCGCGCGCTGGCGCCTTCGGCCCACGCGGGAACGCGTACGTGAATCGCGAAGTCGAGCGGCCGGGTCGGCCGGACCACTAACGTTACGCTGCTGTCGTACGGGTAGTCCGTCTTGATGGACAGGTCGACCGCTGCGCCGCGGTGGTGCCAGCGTACGTTCGCCGGCACGAACAGGTTGACGTAGATGCCGCTCGCATCCGTGAAACAACTATTGAGACTGTAGTCGGCGGCGACCATCGGCAGGCTACCGGAGCAGCATGGCCACGGGTGCTCAAAAAAGCCCTTGCGGGCCGTGCGGGTGTAGTCTGAATAGTAGAACGCGCGGCCGTCGGACTGGATGGGCAGCGCTCCGAGCACAGTGTTGTAGAGCACCCGCTCCATGCTGTCGCCGTACCGGGCATCGGCCGTGATGCGCAACAGGTACCGCGCCAGCTTGAGGTGCGCGTACGCGCCGCAAGGAGTCTCGAAACTGCGTGGTTCGGATGCGAGGCTGTCGCCGAGCGCGCCGCCGCCGGGCTCCACAAAATGCTCGGCCGGACCCCACCCGCCCGTCGCGTAGCTCTGTGCCGTAATCATCGTGAAGGCGTTACGGGCAGCGCGCAGATGCATCGTCGTGCCCTGCGACAGGTAGGCGGAGACCGCCGAGCTCAGCGCGTTCACGTGACTGTAGGCGTGCTTGCCCGGCAACACGTTCTCGCCGCGCGACAGCGGCTCGAAGAAGTCGTCGTACAGAAATCGGCGCGCAAGCAGCCGGTGCCGGTCATCCCCGGTCAGGTGCCAGGCCCGGAACTGATTTTCCGGAAGCGTGTAGCTCTCATCCCAGGCGTGCTCCGAGAAATCGGCCCCCGGAGCCGCATGCTCGTTGTGCGGCATCGCATGCGGCGGCAGGTGCGGCGCGGCGGCGCGCGTGGTCCGGGCGAGAATGTCGACGGCTGCCGAATCCCCCGCCAGGGCACGCGCATCAACGAGGCCACCGACCAGCTTGTCGTAGATGTATGCTGGAAACCGGTTGTTTTGGTAGAAACGACCGTCCCGATCTATCGTCGCCGAGTAGGCACGGATCAACCGGGCAACCTTGTCGCGCGTCGGCTCATCGCCGCTAATGGCGTAGTAACGCGACAGCGCGCTCACCCATTGTCCGAATGTGGCGCCGGGCGCGAAGTCGTAGGTGTCGTACCAGCCACCGAGATCGCGCCCAGGCGCGCGTTGACCCGCCCGCACGCGGAACGGGCGCAGCAGGGAGTCCTCGTCGAGGCCGAGGAGCAATTCATGATTTTCTTGCATCTGCCGCGCGAGCGGACCGGGACCGACTTGCAGCTGCCCGTAGCTGAGCTCCTCGAGCGGCGTCACGGCGGGGCCGGCGAGAGCGCCGCGCATCCGGAACGGAATCAACTGACTCCCTCCGGCCACGAGGGCCGATGCAAGAAAGCGACGTCGCCGCGGGTTCATGCTGCTTGGCGGCGGCGCGATCCGGGTCCGCCACTCGGGGAGAGCCCGCGGTGCGCCGGCGCGCGATCGCCTGTGGGGCTGATCTGCAAGCGACTCAGCGCCGCGCTAGCCATAGGTCGATCGGTCGCCGCGCCGTCGTCGCGAAGGGCAACGCGACTTTCTGGCCGGTTCGCGCCGACTCGTAAGCGGCGAAGATCGCCTCAAGGACGGCCCTGCCGTCTTCGCCGGTGACCAGCGGCTGCCGATCGTTCTGGACGCAATCAACGAAATGCGCCATCTCGGCGTGGAAGCCGTAGTTCCAGGCCTCCTCGAACACGGGGAAGCTCCAGCCAACCGTCGAGCCCGCCTTCTCAACGGCATAGCCGAGCCCGCTGCTGCTGTATGCCTCGATCGCGTTGCCGTGCAGCAGATCCGCATAGGCCACGCCTTTCGAGCCGTAGACCTCAGCGCGATCATCCATTCCTCCGGGCTTGGTCCAGCTCTCCTCAGCGAGTGCAATGGTGCCGTCCGTGAACTCGAGCACGAGGATCGCGTTGTCGTCCCCTCGCGTGCGCTCCCCGTGAACCTGCGTACTCATCTGGGCGTAGACGGACTTGATTGGCGGCCGGCCGAGCATCCAGCGGAAGAACTCGATCGCGTGGCAACCCATGTCCATCGTCACTCCGCCGCCGGAGCGCTCGACGTCCCAGAAATGCGCCGCGTGCGGTCCGTCGTGCTTCTCGGACTGCTTGATCAGAGTAGGCCGACCGAGCGCTCCTTGGTCGAGCAACGCCTTGAGCCGCACGTACTTGGGTGCGAAGCACAGCTCTTCCGCGTACATGAGCTTGACGTTTGCCCGCCGGCACGCGGCGATCATCTGATCCGCCTCCGCGAGGTTCAGGCACAGCGGCTTTTCCATCACGATGTGCTTGCCGGCGGCCGCCGCGTCGAGCGCGATGCGGCAGTGCAGGTCATTGGGAACGCCGACGACCACCATATCGACGTCGCCCTGCTCGAGCAGTTTGCGATAGTCACGAAAGTGGTTCGGGATCCGGTGGCGCTCCGCAAACGTCCGCGCGTTGTCGGCACTCGGCGAGGCGACCGCCCGTAGCTCGGCCTCACCGCAGGCACCGAGCGCTTCCGCGTGAATGGAGGCGATGAACTGCGAGCCGATCAGGCCGACGCCGACGGGCGGAGGACGATGAGCTGCGGACATTGCGTTCTACCCCTTGCCGCGGCGGCGGCGACGACCTTCTTTACCCGCCTCCAGAGAGCTCAACGCCGCACCGATCATGCCCGCGCGCGTGCCGAGCGCCGCGCGCCGGACGCGAATCCGCCCCGCGTGCGGACCCCACGCGAAGCGGGAGAATGCCGTGCGGAACGTCGACCAGTATGGACCCTGGGCGCATCCGAGGCCGCCACCGACCGCGATCGCCGTCGGATCAACCGCGTTGGCGATGATCGCGACGTGCATCGCGAGCTCCGTCGCGGCCGCTTCGACGACGGTTCGAGCAAGGCCGGGCGCGGCCACGGCGGCACGAAGGACCGCGGGAGTGTCGGCGGCCGCGAGGCCGAGCCCGCGGGCGCGGCGCAGGATGCCCGGCCCGGACGCGCGTGCCTCCAGCGGTTCGGGGTTCGGCGTCCCCTGATCGCCACCTATCGCAAACGTCGGTCCGCTGGCGAATGAAATCGCGTGTCCATGTGCACCCGCAAAGGGCTTGCCGCCAATCACGAGCGTGCAGCTGATGCCCGTGCCGACGGTCACGTAAAGGAAGACCGGTTCGTCGCGTCCGGCGCCCAGGCGCGCCTCGGCCAGCGCGGCCGCCCGGACGTCGGAGGCGATCGTAACTACACCGTACTTGCGAAGCTTGGCGCGCACCGCTCCGGCGCTCCACGGCAACGAGCAAGCGCTGTCGATCCGGCCGGACAGGCTCACCAGTTCCGGGACTCCGATGCCGACGCCATCGGGGTGCAACGCCGCCGCGGCGCCGGCTGCGACGACCCCGCGCGCCAATGCCGCCACGCGACCGAGCGCGTGCGAGCCGCCCTGCGAGGTCTCGGTCGCGACCGTCTGAATGCAATGCAGCTCTGCCGATCGCGGATTGAACAGGCCGGCCCGAATGTTCGTGCCGCCGACATCGACTGCAAGCACACAACATTCACGCTGCGCCTTCGGCATTTTCCGCATCGCGCGCGCTCCAGCCTCGGCCCCGAGCGCTGGTGCGACGCGACCGCGCACAATCGGGGTGCCAAGAAGTACGCAATTGTCACGGACTCCGCAATCGGCGGCAATTGGCGCGCCGATGCGCCGGCCCGACTCGCCCGAGCCGGTAACATCCGGCATCGATCGCTACGCGCTCAGCGGCCGCCGCGAAAGTCCGCGATCGCGGCCTGGACAATCGTCGGTGTGCGCGGCGGCCCGAGCGGCGGCGGCACCCCATCCGGGCGCGGCAGCACCTGATAGCCGGCTGGAGCAATTTCCGTCCAGACGCCGTAGACGCGGCCGCCATACGCCGTCAGCCATTCGTAGTCGCCGAGGAACATATTGCTGCCCTCGAACTCGGCCCGGCTCCAGGCGTAGTTCCGAAACGTCCGTCCGCCATCGGTCGAGCGCGCCAGCGTGACCTGCGAGCGCCGATTGGTGGCGTCCTGGCGCCGGTCGTAGAACTGCACGTTGACCGAACCGTCAACCGGGTCGACGGCCATCCACTGCAGGAACTGGTCACAGCCGTCGTGGACTGGATCGTCGTTCACGCGACTTGGCTTGGTCCACGTCCGCCCGTGATCGGCGGAGCTCGCGATGAACACGTCGACATCGCCATTGCGGTAGTCGCTCCAGCTGACGTACAGCGTATCGCGCCGCGGATCGACGCCGACCTGCGGAAAGCCCATCGCGCGCGACAGCCCGGGGATGCCTCCGGCCCCGCCGAAGTACGGCGCCGCCACGTCGACGATCGGCCGCGACGGCGCAAACGTGCGCCCGCCGTCCTTGGAAACGGCGAGCGTGATGTTGAGACCCTCGTTCCAGACGACGTACTGCGTTCCATCGGCGCCGACGGTCCCGATCGGGCCAACGACGGCGCCGTTGTCGTCACGCGGAAGCCCCGCGCGCGTGCTGATGCGCATCGGCTTCGACCAGTTGCGCCCACCGTCGGTCGAACGCGAAAACAGGATCACTGACTGGGTCAGCTGCCACTCGATCCACGCGAGGTACAGGTTGCCGCGGTGCGGGCTTCGCGGCGCCGTGTCAGACCATATGCGAGGCATGTCCTCGAGCTGCCGATCGGGCTCATCGCCGCGCCAGACCTTGATCGGAGTCGGCGCGGGATCCCAAGTGCGACCGCCATCCGGCGAACGCAGCACCCAGATGCCGTTGCCGCCCGCGCCGTGCGCCCAATACCCGGGCAGGCCGTTCTTCTGGATCGACAGGTACGACAGGAACACGCTGCCCTTGTCATCGAACGCGAGCGAGACATCGCCGAGCGTGATGGTCTTGTCGGCAATGGCATGGACAGCCGTGAAGGTGCGGCCGCCGTCGATCGAGAAGGCCGCATCGCGTGGAGCGGCGGCGACGACCTGGTCCGGATTGCCGGGATTGACCGCAATCGTCGGCTCGGTGCCCGTCATCCCCGGGGGCGTGATCGTGACGATCTGCGCGCCAGGGGCGTCTGGAAGCGGCTCAGCCGCCCAACCTGCCGGTGCGAGCACCTGCAACGCGAGCAAAAACAGCAGCTTCTTCTTCATGCCCCCTCCGGTTCGGCTCGCGCGGCGCGCGAGCGCTCGAGGGGATTCTAAAGGCGAACCCGTGCGGCCACCGACGCCGGGTGGACCTGCATGAAGAATTCGGTGGTAGCGGGGGTAGGATTTGAACCTACGACCTTCGGGTTATGAGCCCGACGAGCTGCCAGACTGCTCCACCCCGCACCGGGTTGAGCCGCATATGGTACCGGTAGGGGCCTTTCTTTGCAAAAAGATCCGGGGGCCGCCGGCCCCGCTACTGGAAGCTCTTCGCGATTGCCTCGACCAGCGCGCCGTTGAACACCCCGAGCGCGATCATCGCCAGGCCGTTGAGGCTCAAGAGCACCTTGAGACCCATGCTAGCGGTCACGCCGCCACCCTCGTCCGGCGAGTCGAAGAACATGACCTTGACGACTCGCAGGTAGTAGAACGCGCCCACGACCGAGAACAGGACGGCCGCGATCGCGAGCCACGTGAGCCCGACGTCGAGCACGGCCTGGATCACGTACAGCTTGGCGAAGAAGCCGACAAACGGTGGGACGCCCGCGGTACTCACCATCAGGAACAGCATCATCCACGCGAACCACGGGCTCCGTTGCCCGAGGCCGCGGAAGTCCTCGATGCGATCCGCCTCGAAGCCCTGGCGCGAAAGCGCCACGATCATCGCGAAGGAACCCAGCGCCATCACGACGTACGCGATCGTGTAGAACATCGCCGCGCGGTAGCCGAAGGCCGTGCCGGCGGCGAATCCGAGCAGGATGAACCCGACGTTCGAGATCGTCGAGTACGCCAGCATGCGTTTCAGGTTCGTCTGCGCGACCGCGACGACGTTGCCGATCGCGATCGAGAGCAGCGCCAGCACGACGAGCATGCCCTGCCAGGCCTCGACCGCGCCGCCGAGTCCCTCGGCCAGCACCCGCAGCGTGAGCGCAAAGTACCCGAGCTTCGGCGCCGCGCCGAGGAACAGGGTCACCGACGTCGGCGCGCCGTGGTAGACGTCCGGGATCCACATGTGGAACGGAACGGCTCCGAACTTGAACGCGATGCCCGCGATCAGGAACGCGAGGCCGAACAGCAGGCCGATCTGATTGGGGCCGCTGCTCGTGACGCGCATCGCCAGTTGGCCGAGATCGAACGTACCGGTCACGCCATAGATGATCGAGATGCCGTACAGCAGCGACCCCGAGGCGATCGCACCGAGCACGAAGTACTTCATCGCCGACTCCGCGGCGACCGGCGAGTCGCGGTCGAAGGCGACCAGCGCGTATTGCGAGAGCGCCAGCAGCTCGATGCCGAGGTACATCGTCAGCAGGCTGCCGGCCGAGGCCATGACGAAGATGCCGAAGGTCGCGAACAGCGCGAGCACGAAGTACTCGCCGCGGAACAGGCCCCTGCGGATCAGGTAGTCGCGGGAGTACAGGAACACCGCCGCCACCGTGGCGCAGGCCACGAGCTTCAGGAGCCGCGCGACGCCGTCGCTGACGAAGGTGCCGTGGAACAGCCGGTGGTGCTCGCCGGGCAGCGCCGCGACCAGCACCGCCGTCACCGCGAGCGCCGCGAGCGACAGAAAGTAGCTGACCTGCCGGTACCCGTCGCTGATGAACAGGTCCGCGATCAGGATCACGCAGGCCGCGGTCAGCAGGAAGATCTCCGGCGCCGCCAGCGCGAAGTCGATCGTCGAGAGCGATTGCGTCATCGTCGCCGCCTCAGGCCTTGCTGACCGACATGAGCTGCACGAGGTGCTGCAGCGTCGGTTCCATGACGTCGGTCAGCGGCTTCGGGTAGACGCCGAGCGCCACGACCGCCACGGCCAGCGTTCCGAGCACGAGCAGCTCGCGGCCGTTGAGGTCCTTGAGCGACGCGACGCCGGCGTTCGCGATCTCGCCGAAGATCACGCGCTTGACGAGCCAGAGCGTGTACGCGGCGCCGAGGATCAGCGTCGTCGCCGCAAGGAAAGCGATCCAGAAGCTGGCGCGGAAGCTCGACAGCACGACCATGAACTCGCCGACGAAGCCCGAGGTGCCGGGGAGGCCCGAGTTCGCCATCGCGAACAGCACCGCGAACGCGCCGAACACCGGCATCGTGTTGATGACGCCGCCGTAGGCGCCGATCTCGCGCGTGTGCAGGCGGTCGTAGAGCACGCCGACGCACAGGAACAGGGCGCCGGACACGAGGCCGTGCGAGATCATCTGCACCATCGCGCCCGACAGCCCCAGCGTCGCGCCCTGCAGTCCGCCGGTCGATGCCAGGATCTCGTAGCCGACGAAGCAGCCGAGCGTCACGAAGCCCATGTGCGCGATCGAGGAGTACGCGATCAGCTTCTTCATGTCCTGCTGCGCGAGCGCCACCAGGCCGATGTACACGACCGCGATCAGCGACAGCGCGATCACGACGCCGTCCAGCTCGCGCGAGGCGTCGGGCGTGATCGGCAGGCTGAAGCGCAGGAAGCCGTATCCACCCATCTTCAGCATGATGGCGGCCAGGATCACCGAGCCGCCGGTCGGCGCCTCGACATGCGCGTCCGGCAGCCAGGTGTGCACCGGCACCATCGGCACCTTGACCGCGAAGGCCGCGAAGAACGCGGCGAAGATCGCGAGCTGCTCAGGCAGCGACAGCGGCAGCCGGTAGAAGCCGGCGAGCTCGTAGGTGCCCGACTTCAGGTACAGGTAGATCAGCGCGACCAGCATCAGCACCGAGCCAAGGAAGGTGTACAGGAAGAACTTGATGGTCGCGTACACGCGGCGCGAGCCGCCCCAGACACCGATGATGATGAACATCGGTATCAGCATGGCCTCCCAGAACACGTAGAAGAGCAGCGCATCGGCGGCGGAGAACACGCCGACCATCAGGCCTTCCATGATCAGGAAGGAAGCGAAGTACTGGCTCGGCCGCTTCTCGATGACGGTCCAGCCCGCGATCACGACCAGCAGCGTCGAGAAGGTCGTCAGCAGGATCAGCGGCAGCGCGATGCCGTCGATGCCGAGGTAGTAGTCCGCGTGCAGGGACGAGATCCACGGCGCCCGCTCGACGAACTGCAGCGCCGCCGAGCTCGCGTTGAAGTGCACATAGAGCGGCAGGCTCAGCAGGAATGCCACCAGCGCGACCGCCAGCGACAGCCACCGCGACAGCGCTGCGCGCGCATCGCCAAGCAGCATGACGAGGACGCCGCCCGCGACCGGGACCCAGGTCAGCAGGCTCAGCAAGGGCCACATGTGATCGGCGGGAATGCTCATGCGTGGCGCTCGCTCAGGCGTGGTACAGCAGGTACGCGAGCAGCGCCGAGAGGCCGATGATCATCGCGAACGCGTAATGGTAGAGATAGCCGGACTGCAGGTGACGGACGACCGTGGCCAGCCAGCCGATCGCGCGGGCCGAGCCGTTCACGATCGCCCCGTCGATGACCAGCTGGTCGCCGACCCGGAAGAACAGTCGACCGAGCGCACGGCTGCCCGAGGCGATCACGTGCTCGTTGACCCAGTCGAACCAGTACTTGTTGTCGAGCACCCGGTAGACCGGTGCGAAGCGCAGGCGCAGCTGGGCCGGGATCTCGGGCCGCTTGAGGTACAGCACCCACGCCGCCAGCACGCCGGCGGCGGCGAGATAGACCGGCAAGTGCTTGAACGCCTCGATCATGAAGCCGAGCGAACCCTCGAAGTGATGGGCCATCTCGCGCAGCACGTTGTGCTCCGGGTGCACGACGATCGCGCCGCCGAAGTAGCCGCCGAACAGCACCGGCCCGACCGTGAACCAGCCGATCAGTGCCGACGGGATCGCGAGCAGGACCAGCGGCAGCGTCACGACCAGCGGGCTCTCGTGCAGGTGTTCGCGCGTGTGCGCGTCCATCCGCTCCTCGCCGTGGAAGGTCATGAAGATCATCCGGAACGTGTACAGCGCCGTCACGAACACGCCCGCGGTCACGCAGAACTCGGCGTAGCGCGCGCCGGCGAGCTGGGAGCCCTGCACGGCCTCGATCAGCGCGTCCTTTGAAAAGAAGCCCGAGGAGCCCGGAAAGCCGATCAGCGCGAGCGCACCGACCAGCGCCGTCCAGTACGTCACCGGCAGGTGCCGGCGCAGCCCGCCCATGCGGCGCATGTCCTGCTCGTGGTGCATCGCGATGATGACCGAGCCCGCCGCGAGGAACAGCAGCGCCTTGAAGAAGGCGTGCGTCATCAGGTGGAAGATCGCCGCGGAGTAGGCCGATACGCCGAGCGCGACCGTCATGTAGCCGAGCTGCGAAAGCGTCGAATAGGCGACGACGCGCTTGATGTCGTTGTTGACGATGCCGAGGAAGCCCATGAAGAGCGCCGTCGTCGCGCCGATGACCAGCACGAAGCTGAGCGCGGTCGGCGACAGCTCGAACAGCGGCGACATGCGCGCCACCATGAAGATGCCGGCGGTCACCATCGTCGCGGCGTGGATCAGCGCCGAGATCGGGGTCGGGCCTTCCATGGAGTCCGGCAGCCACACGTGCAGCGGCACCTGCGCCGACTTGCCCATCGCGCCGATGAACAGGCAGATGCAGATCACCGTCATGCAGTTCCAGGCCTGCCCCTCGAAGAGCGTGAAGGTGCTCTTGGCGATCAGCGGCGCAAAGTGGAACGCGGTCTGGTAGTCGAGCGAGCCGGTGAAGTAGACGATGCCGGCGATGCCGAGCAGGAAGCCGAAATCGCCGACCCGGTTCACGAGGAAGGCCTTCAGGTTCGCGAAGATCGCCGTCGGGCGCTTGAACCAGAAGCCGATCAGCAGGTACGAGACGAGGCCCACCCCTTCCCAGCCGAAGAACAGCTGCAGGAAGTTGTTGCTCATGACCAGCATCAGCATCGCGAAGGTGAACAGCGAGATGTACGCGAAGAAGCGCTGGTAGCCGTCGTCGTCGTGCATGTAGCCGATCGTGTAGATGTGCACCATCAGCGACACGAAGGTCACGACCACCATCATCAGGGCGCTCAGGTGGTCGATCAGGAAGCCGATCTGCATGTGGATGCCGTCGCTGACCAGCCACGTGTAGACGGCCGCGTTGTAGGGCGTCGCACCGGGCGCGAGCTGCTCCTTCAGCACCCAACAGGACAGCGCGAAGGACGTGGCCACCCCGAGGATCGTGACCCAGTGCGCGCCGGCACGACCGATGAGGCGGCCGCACAGGCCAGCCGCCAGCGCCGCCACCAGCGGCGCGAGGATGATCGCGAGCAGCACATTCGGCATCGTCATCCCCGCATCGCGTCCAGGCTGTCGACGTTGATGCCCCGGCGTTCGCGGAACACGACCACGAGGATCGCCAGCCCGATCGCGGACTCGGCCGCAGCCACCGTCAGGATGAAGAACACGAACACCTGGCCGTCGAGGTTGCCGAGCCAGTGCGAGAACGCGACGAAGTTGAAGTTGACGGCGAGCAGCATGAGCTCGATGCACATCAACAGCACGATCAGGTTCTTGCGGTTCAGGAAGATGCCGGCCACCGCGATGCTGAACAGCACGCCGGCCAGCACGAGGAAGTGTGGCAGTCCGATCATGGGCGCTCCGCCGGCTCGACCTTGACGATGCGTACGCGGTCCTCGCGGCGCACGGCCACCTGCCGCGAGATGTCCTGCTGCTTGAGCCCGGGGCGACGGCGCATCGTCAGCACGATCGCCGCGACGATGGCGATCAGCAGCACGACCGCCGCGAGCTGGAACGGCAGCGCGTAGTCGGTGTACAGCACCGCACCGAGCGCCTTCGTGTTCGAGGGGGCGCTGGCGAGGCGCTGGAACGCCACGTCGGCCGCATCGAGGTGGCGGACCCAGACCGCGTAGACGATCTCGCCGATCATCAGCGCCGCGACCAGCGCCCCGAGCGGCGCATTGCGGGTAAAGCCCTCGCGCAGCTGCGCGATGTTGACGTCGAGCATCATGACGACGAACAGGAACAGCACCATGACGGCGCCGACGTAGACGAGCACCAGCACGATGCCGAGGAACTCCGCCTCGAGCAGCAGCCACAGCGCGGCGCTATTGAAGAAGGCGAGCACCAGGAACAGCGCCGCGTGCACCGGGTTGCGTGCGAGCACGACGCCGAGCGCAGCGGCCACCAGCACGCCCGCGTATACGTAGAACAGGATCGTCGTCAGCACGGCCTTGCCTTCAGCGGTAGGGCGCGTCGGCGGCCTTGTCGGCCGCGATCATCGCCTCATAGCGCTCGCCGATGGCGAGCAGCTTGTCCTTGGTCATGATGTTTTCGCCGCGGTTCTCCATGTGGTACTCGTGGATCCGCGTCTCGACGATCGCGTCGACCGGGCAGGCCTCCTCGCAGAAGCCGCAGTAGATGCACTTGAACAAGTCGATGTCGTAGCGCGTGGTGCGGCGCGTGCCGTCCTGGCCGACGTCCGACTCGATCGTGATGGCCAGCGCCGGGCAGACCGCCTCGCACAGCTTGCACGCGATGCAGCGCTCTTCGCCGTTCGGGTAGCGCCGCAGCGCGTGCAGGCCGCGGTAACGGACGGACTGCGGAGTCTTCTCCTCGGGGTAGTGGACCGTGAACTTCGGCTTCCACAGGTAGCGGAAGGTCACGGCGAGGCCTTGCAGCAGCTCGCCGAGCAGCAGCGTCTTCGTGAGGTTGCGTACCGCGCCCATCTGCCCTCCCCTAGCCCCTGGCCGCCCACGGCCCGACGTGATACCAGGCCATCACGCCTTCGACGGTGATCCACACCAGCGTCACCGGAATGAACACCTTCCAGCCAAGCCGCATGATCTGGTCGTAGCGGTAGCGCGGGAAGGTCGCGCGGAACCACAGGAAGCAGAACAGGAAGGCGACGATTTTCAGGAACAGCCACAGGAACGACGGCTGCGCGAGCAGATTGGCCGGCGCCAGGTAGCCGTCGAACGGCGACTGCCAGCCGCCGACGAAGAAGACGCTCGCGAGCGTCGCGACCAGGATCATGTTCGCGTACTCCGGGAGCGCGAACAGCGTCGCGAAGGTCGCGCCCGAGTACTCGACGTGAAAGCCCGCGACGATCTCCGACTCGCCCTCCGCAACGTCGAAGGGCGCGCGGTTGGTCTCGGCGATGCCCGAGATGAAGTAGACGACCATCAGCGGGAACAGCCAGAACCAGTTCCACGTCAGGAACCCGGCCGCCTGCCACGGCCAGCTGTACGCGGCGTACGGGTGCGACTGCGCCCGCACGATGTCCGTGAGGTTGAGGCTACCGGCGGCCATGAGGACGCCGACCAGCGCGAAGCCCATCGCGATCTCGTAGGCGACGATCTGTGCGGCCGAACGCATCGCGCCGAGCAGCGCGTACTTCGAGTTGGCCGCCCAGCCGGCGAGGATGATGCCGTACACCCCGAGCGAGGTCAGCGCGAGGATGAACAGGAGCCCGGCGTCGATATCGGCGAGCACGAAGTCCGGCGAGAACGGCACGACCGCCCAGGTCGCGAAGGCCGGCACGAGCGCGACCAGCGGCGCGGCAAGGAACAAAACCCGGTCGGCGTTCGCCGGGACGATCACTTCCTTGAGCAGCAGCTTGATGACGTCGGCGAAGGGCTGCGCGAGCCCCTTGAACCACGGCAGGCCGAAGATCCGGATCTGGTTCGGCCCGATGCGGACCTGGATCCAGCCGATGACCTTGCGCTCGAGCAGCGTCAGGAAGGCCACGCTCAGGATCACGGCGATCATCACGCCGACGATCTGCAGCGTCAGGATGACGAGCTGCTGCAGCTCGAGCCCGAGGCCGTTCCACAGTTCGAAGAGCGCGTGCATGCGGCCTCAGTACACCGCGCGCGGCAGCGCCGCGAGCCTGGTTGCCTGCAGGGCCGGTGAGCGCCGCACGACCGGATCGGCCTGGTAGAGCGGCACCTCTCCCAGCACGCCGGGCAGCGAGCCGGCCGGGCGCCAGCTGCCCCGGTAGGCGGTCGCGGCCGGCTGCCCGGCGCCGGCGCCGAGCTGTGCGCTCAGCTCGTCGCGCACGGCTTCCGAGCTCTCGTAGTCGAAGCCGGGCAATCCCAGCAGGTTGCCGAGCACGCGCAGGACCTTCCAGCCGGGCCGCGACTCGCCGACGGGGGTCGCGGCGCCGCGGAAGCTCTGCCAGCGCCCTTCGAGGTTCACGAAGGTCCCGGAGGTTTCGGCGAAGGTCCCGATCGGCAGCAGCACGTGCGCGACGCGCTTGACCGATTCCGGTGCGTACGGGGTCAGCGACAGCACGAACTCCGCCCGCGCCAGCGACGCCTCGGCGTCCGCTGCGTTCGTGTCGAGCCCGGGCTCGACGCCGCCGTGCAGCACGTAAGCCCTCAGCCCGCCGCTCAGCATCGCGGCCGCGTCGCGGCCGCGCACGGCCTCGCGGCCGCCCTCGGCGCGGTGTGGCAGCAACCCGGCGAGCGCGGCACCGGCAGCGTTCGCGCCGTCCGGCAGGTAGCCGAGCGTCGCGCCGGCGAGCTCGGCGATCGCGGCCGCCGCTGCGCGCAGGTCCGAGAAGGCCGGGTGGCGCTCGGCGAGTCCGCCGAGCAGCACGAGCCGCTTCGCGCCACCGCCCGTGAGCGCGGCCGCGATCGCGGTCTGCGCCGGGGTCGGCGCCGCCGCACCGGCCAGCGCCGGGGGCAGCGGCCGGCCCGCGGCCTCGGCGAGCGCCCGTCCGATCGAGAGGAGCTCGGCCGGCATCGAGGCCGCCGAGACGGCGCGGGTTGCCGCCAGCGGGAACAGGTACTCGAACTCGGCCGGGTTCAGAACCGCGACGCGCGCGCGGTTGCGAATCGCGGCCTTGCGCACGCGGTGCGCGAGCAGCGGTGCCTCGTGGCGCAGGTCGGAGCCGACGATGAGAATCGCGTCCTGCGCATCGACGTCGGCCAGCGGCACGCCGAGCCCGTGGAACACGGGGTCCGCATCCTGGTCGCGAAAGTCGACGCGCCGCAGGCGGTGGTCGAGGTTCGCGACGCCGAGCGCGCGGCCCAGGCGCGCGAGCAGCCAGTGCTCCTCAAGCGTCGCGCCCGGCAGCGCCAGCACGCCGAGTGCCGCCGCGCCGTGCGCGCTGATCGTCGCCTTGAGCCCGCTCGCAGCCGCCTCGAGCGCGGTCTGCCAGTCGACCGGGTGCAGCACGCCGTCGCGACGGAGCATCGGCGAGACGAGCCGGTCCTCGGCATAGACGCCTTCGTAGGAGAAGCGGTCCCGGTCCGAGATCCAGCTCTCGTTGATCGCCTCGTTGGCGCGCGGCACGACCCGCATCAGCCGCCCCCGGCGCACGTGGGCGTTCAGGTTGCTGCCGAGCGCGTCGTGCGGCGACACCAGCGCGCTCTCGGTCATCTCCCACGCGCGGCCCTGGTAGCGGAATGGCTTGGAATTCAGCGCGCCCACCGGGCACAGGTCGATGATGTTCCCGGACAGCTCGTGGTCGACGCTGCGCTCGATCCACGTGCCGATCTGCGTCGCCTCGCCGCGCCCGGTCGTGCCGAGTTCCTGGATGCCGGCGATCTCGGCGGTGAAGCGCACGCAGCGCGTGCAGTGGATGCAGCGCGTCATGTCGGTCGAGACGAGCGGGCCCAGGTTCTTGTCCTTCACGACCCGCTTGCGCTCGTCGAAGCGGGCGGCGTCGCGCCCGAAGCCCATCGCGAGGTCCTGCAGCTCGCACTCGCCGCCCTGGTCGCAGATCGGGCAGTCGAGCGGGTGGTTGATCAGCAGGAACTCCATCGTCGCCTTCTGCGCGGCGATCGCGCGCGGCGACTTCGTGAATACCTTCATGCCCTCCGCGATCGGCGTCGCGCAGGCCGGCAGCGGCTTCGGGGCCTTCTCGACCTCGACCAGGCACATGCGGCAGTTGGCCGCGACCGAGAGCTTCTCGTGGTAGCAGAAGCGCGGCACGTAGCTCTGCGTCTTGTCCGTGACCTGGATGATCATCTGGCCCTTGCGGCCGGTCACCGCGACGCCGTCGACTTCGAGGTTGACGAGATCCTGGCTCATGCGTGCGTCGGTCCCTGCGGGCTCACGCGGCGCGCCGCGCTGGATCGTCGACCAGGCTGCGTCCGCCGTGGTCGATCATGTACTCGAACTCGTGGCGGTAGTGCTTCAGGAAGCTCTGCACCGGCCACGCCGAGGCGTCACCGAAGGCGCAGATCGTGTGGCCCTCGATGCGGTTCGCGACGTCGAGCAGCAGGTCGAGGTCCGAGCGCTTGGCCTGCCCGGCCAGGATCTTGAGGATCAGCCGGTTCATCCAGCCGGTGCCCTCGCGGCAGGGCGTGCACTGGCCGCAGGACTCGGCGCGGTAGAAGCGCGAGATGCGCTCGAGCACCTTGACCATGCAGGTCGTGTCGTCCATGACGATCACCGCGCCGGTGCCGAGGGCCGAGCCCGCCTTGCGCAGCGCGTCGTAGTCCATCGTGGCGCCGATGATCGCTTGCGCGGGCAGCACCGGCACCGAGCAGCCGCCCGGGATCACGGCCTTCAGCGAGCGCCCGTCGCGCATGCCGCCGCAGATGTCCTCGAGCAGTTCCTTGAACGGAATGCCGAGCGGCAGCTCGTAGTTGCCCGGCCGCTTCACGTGGCCGGACACGGAGAACACGATGGTGCCACCGGAGTTCGGCACGCCGAGCCCGGCAAACCACGCGGCACCTTTGCGCAGGATCGTTGGCACCGACGCATAGCTCTGGGTGTTGTTGATCGTCGTCGGCCGGCCGTAGAGGCCAAAGCTCGCCGGGAACGGCGGCTTGAATCGCGGCTTGCCCTGCTTGCCCTCGAGCGACTCGAGCAGCGCGGTTTCCTCGCCGCAGATGTACGCGCCGGCGCCGGCGACCCCGTACAGGTCGAAGTCGACGCCCGAGCCCTGCACGTTCTTGCCGAGCAGCCCCGCCGCGTAGGCCTCCCGCAGTGCGCCCTCGAAGCGCGGGAAGGGCTCGGCCAGGAATTCGCCGCGGATGTAGTTGTAGCCGACGGTCGCGCCCATCACGTAGCCGCCGATCGCCATGCCCTCGACGACCGAGTGCGGGTTGTAGCGCAGGATGTCGCGGTCGTGGCACGTACCGGGCTCGGACTCGTCGGAATTGCAGACCGCATACTTCTGCCCGGGCGCGTTGCGCGGCATGAAGCTCCACTTGGTACCGAGCGGGAATCCCGCGCCGCCGCGGCCGCGCAGCCCCGACGCCTTCAGCTCCTCGAGCAGCTTCTCGGGTGGCGTCTTCTCGCGCAGGATCTTCTCCCACGCGTCGTAGCCGCCGATGCTGCGGTACGCCTTCAGCGTCCAGCTTTCCGGCAGCTTCAGCGGCTCGAACACGACCTGGTTCATCTCGCGCGGCATCGGCGCCTCACTTCAGGCTCGCGAGCACCTGGTCGACCTTCTCGGGCGTCAGGTTCTCGTAGAAGACGTGATCGATCATCATCATCGGCGCGTTGTTGCAGGCGGCGAGGCACTCCTCCTCGCGCTTCAGGTAGAACTTGCCGTCCGGCGTCGACTCGCCGGTCTTGACGCCGAGCCGCTTCTCGATGTGCTCGACGATCTTGTCCGAGCCGCACAGCATGCAGGAGATGTTCGTGCACACCGAGATGTGCAGGCGGCCGACGGGCTTCGTCTCGAACATCGAGTAGAAGCTCGCGACCTCGTATACCTGGATCGGCGGCATCGCGAGGTAGCTCGCGACCGCGTCCATGAGCTCGGTCGTCAGGTAGCCGCGGTTCTGGTGCTGCGCGGCCCTGAGCGCCGCCAGCACCGCCGAGCGCTTGCGGTCCGGCGGAAACTTCGCGAGCCACGCGTCGATCTCGTGGCGCGTGTGCTCGCTGAGCGGCGATGCCTCGCTTGCCTCACTCATCGATCGATCTCTCCGAAAACGATGTCCAGGGTGCCGATGACCGCGACGACGTCGGCGAGCATGTGGCCGCGCACCATCTCGTCCATCGCCGCGAGGTGCGGGAAGCCGGGCGCACGCGCCTTCAGGCGGTAGGGCTTGTTCGCGCCGTCCGAAACCAGCCACACGCCGAACTCGCCCTTCGGCGCCTCGACGGCCGCGTAGGACTCGCCTTCCGGCACCGTGTAGCCCTCGGTGAACAGCTTGAAGTGGTGGATCAGCGATTCCATGTCGCCCTTCATCTCGACGCGACGCGGCGGCGCGAGCTTGTGGTCGGCGAGCGTGACCGGGCCCGGGTTCGCCTTCAGCCACTCGACGCACTGGCGGATGATGCGGTTCGACTGGCGCATCTCCTCGATGCGCACCAGGTAGCGGTCGTAGCAGTCACCGTTGACCCCGACCGGGATGTCGAAATCGACGCGATCGTAGACCTCGTAGGGCTGGTGCTTGCGCAGGTCCCAGACGACGCCCGAGCCGCGCAGCACGGGCCCCGACATCGACAGCGCCTTGGCACGCTCGGGGCTGACGATGCCGATGTTGACCGTGCGCTGCTTCCAGATGCGGTTGTCGGTCAGCAGCGTCTCGTACTCGTCGACGCACGCCGGGAAGCGATCGGTGAAGTCCTGGATGAAGTCGAGCAGCGTGCCGGCGCGCGCCTCGTTCAGGCGGTCGATCTCGCGCCGCGAGCGGAACTTTGACGGCTGGTAGCGCGGCATCGTCGCCGGCAGGTCGCGGTACACGCCGCCCGGGCGGTAGTAGGTCGCGTGCATGCGCGTGCCCGAGACCGCCTCGTAGCAGTCCATCAGGTCCTCGCGCTCGCGGAAGCAGTACAGGAACACCGTCATCGCGCCGATGTCGAGGCCGTGCGCGCCGAGCCACATCAGGTGGTTCAGGATGCGGGTGATCTCATCGAACATGACGCGGATGTACTGCGCGCGCAGCGGCGGCGCGACGCGGAGCAGCTTCTCGATAGCCAGCACGTAGGCGTGCTCGTTGCACATCATGGACACGTAGTCGAGACGGTCCATGTAGCCGATGCTCTGGTTGAAGGGCTTCGACTCGGCGAGCTTCTCGGTGCCGCGGTGCAGGAGCCCGACGTGCGGGTCGGCCTTCTGCACGACCTCGCCATCGAGCTCGAGCACCAGCCGCAGCACGCCGTGCGCGGCCGGATGCTGCGGCCCGAAGTTCAGCGTGAAGTTGCGGATCTCAGCCATCGCCCTTCTCCGCCGGTGGCGCCGAGGTCAGCGCCGGATCGTAGCGATGGTCGTCGCGGATCACGCGCGGCACGAGCGTGCGCGGCTCGATCGTGACCGGCTGGTAGACGACCCGACGCTTGTCCGGGTCGTAGCGCACCTCGACGTGGCCGGACAGCGGGAAGTCCTTGCGGAACGGGTGCCCGACGAAGCCGTAGTCGGTCAGGATCCGCCGCAGGTCCGGGTGGCCGCGGAACAAGATGCCGAACAGGTCGAAGGCCTCGCGCTCGTACCAGTTCGCGCCCGGCCAGACCTCGCAGACCGAGTCGATCAGCGGCGGCTCGCCACCCTCGCAGTAGGCGCGAAGCCGCAGGCGGCGGTTGTGCTCGATCGACAGCAGCTGGTAGGAGACCGCGAAGCGCCGCCCACCGTCCACCGGCGGCTCGCCGGCCGGCGCGCGCTCGACGCCGCGGCTGAAGCCGGTGCCGGTCGCGCGCTGCGTCTGCCACTCGCTCTCGCCGTAGGTGAGATAGTCGATGCCGGACAGGTCGACCAGCACTTCGAAGCGCAGCGACGGATCCTCGCGCAGGCGCGTGCACGTCGCCACCAGCTGCGTCGCCGGCACCTCGAAGCCGAGCTCGCCGGCGACCGCCGGCAGGCGCTTCAGCGAATCGCCGAACAGCTCGACGATGCGGGCGGCGAGCGCGTCGATGGTCGCGGACACGCGCCTCAACTCCCCGTGCGCGCGGGCGCGCTGGATGCGGGGGAGGTGCTCATCGCGCGATCGTGCTCGTGCGGCGGATCTTCTGCTGCAGCTGCAGGATGCCGTACATCAGCGCCTCGGCGGACGGCGGACAGCCGGGCACGTAGACGTCGACCGGCACGATGCGGTCGCAGCCGCGCACGACCGCGTAGGAGTAGTGGTAGTACCCGCCGCCGTTCGCGCACGAGCCCATCGAGATGACCCAGCGGGGCTCGGCCATCTGGTCGTAGACCTTGCGCAGCGCCGGCGCCATCTTGTTCACGAGCGTGCCGGCCACGATCATGACGTCCGACTGGCGCGGGCTCGGGCGGAATACGACACCGAAGCGGTCGAGGTCGTAGCGCGCGGCGCCGGCATGCATCATCTCGACCGCGCAGCAGGCGAGCCCGAACGTCATCGGCCACAGCGAGCCGGTGCGCGCCCAGTTCATCAGGTCGTCGAGACGCGCGGTCACGAAGCCCTTCTGCTTCAGCCCGGCGTCGACTTCGGCGACTAGTCCCACTCGAGCGCTCCCCGCTTCCACTCGTAGATGAAGCCGACCACCAGCAGGCTGACGAAGATCAGCATCGAGACGATGCCGAAGTGCCCGACGGTGTCGAGCGACACCGCCCATGGAAACAGGAACGCGATCTCGAGGTCGAAGAGGATGAACAGGATCGCAACCAGGTAGTAGCGCACGTCGAACTTCATGCGCGAGTCCTCGAAGGCCTCGAAACCGCACTCGTAGGGTGCGAGCTTCTCGGCGCTCGGCCGGCGCGGCCCGAGCAGGAAACCGAGCGCAATGAGCACCCCGCCGAGCCCGGCCGCGACAATCAGAAAGATGAGGACCGGCAGGTAGTGGGGCAGCATCACCGAGGGCCTGGGACCCGTGCCGCGGGCCGCGCTAACCGCCGTATTCTAGACGGCCACGATGCACCGCGTCACCCTCGAAGGGCGCGCGCGCTCGGTGAATTTAGGTGGTGCCGACGGCCGGATTCGAACCGGCACACCTTACGGTGCTAGCACCTCAAGCTAGTGCGTCTACCAATTCCGCCACGTCGGCAATGAAACCGTCAGCCGCGCCCTAGTTCTTCGGCGCGGGCGTGCTCGGCGCGCTCGCGGGCGCGGCCGCCGGCGCACTCGCCGGCGCCGGCGATGCGCCGGTGCTCGCCGCCGGCTGTGTCGTCGCCGGCTGTGTCGTCGCCGGCTGTGTCGTCGCCGGTGGCGCCGCGGGAGCCGGCGCGCTCACCGGCGCCGTGTCGAGCACGCTCTTCGGCGCACTGACCGCGGTGCGGTGGCTCGCGAGGTAGGCGAGCGACAGGCTGGTGATGAAGAACAGCGTCGCGACGACTGCCGTCGACTTCGAGAAGAAGGTCGAGGAGCCGCGCGAGCCGAACACGGTGCCCGACGCGCCCGCGCCGAATCCCGCGCCCGCATCGGCGCCCTTGCCCCGCTGCAGCAGGACGAGGCCGATGATCATCATCGACAGCAGTACGTGAACGGCCAACAGCAGAGTCTGGAGCATGGTTATCCAAGTCCGCGCGCCGGCTCAGGTCGCCGCCGCACAGATCCTCACGAATTCGTCCGCCTTGAGCGAGGCGCCCCCGACCAGCCCGCCATCGACGTCGGGCTTTCCGAACAGCTCGGCGGCGTTGGCCGCCTTGACGCTGCCCCCGTACAGGAGCCGCACACCACTCCCGATTCTAGCATCCCGGGCCGAGATCCGCCCGCGGATGAACGCGTGCACGGCCTGGGCCTGTTCCGGCGTCGCGGTCTTGCCGGTGCCGATCGCCCAGACCGGCTCGTAGGCGACGACGGCGTTGCCGAGCGCGGCGACGCCGGCGAGCGTGAGCACCGCGTCCAGCTGCCGCCCCACGACCTCCTCGGTCACGCCGCGCTCGCGTTCGTCGAGGGTCTCGCCGACGCACAGGATCGGCACGAGGCCGCCCGCCTGCGCCGCCACGAACTTGCGCGTGACCAGCGCGTCGTCCTCGCGGAACAGCGCCCGGCGCTCCGAATGCCCGACGATCGCGTAGTGGCAGCCGACGTCCTTGAGCATCGCGGCCGATACCTCACCCGTGAACGCCCCGCCCGCCTCGGCGCACAGGTCCTGGCTGCCGAGCCGGACGTCCGAGTCCTTGAGCAGGCGGTGGACCTCCCAGAGGTAGACGAACGGCGGGCAGACGGCGACCTCGCAGGGCGCCCGGTCATTGGCCTCGACCAGGGCCTCGATCAGCCGCGCGTTCTCGGCGCGCGTTCCATGCATCTTCCAGTTGCCGGCGACCAGCGGTCGGCGCATCGGGGATCCTCGAAAAGGCGCGCGAGGATACCCGCGAGAGCCCGCAAAATCAACGGATTGCGGTCATCCGGCGGCGCTGCGCACGACGGCGGCGAGCCCCTCGGCCTCGGCCCGGACCAGCGCCTCCTCGCGGCCCTCGACCATGACCCGGATCAGGGGCTCGGTGCCCGAGGGCCGCAGCACCACCCGGCCCGTGTCCTTGAGCCGGGCTTCGGCAGCGGCCACTGCCTGCCCGATGGCGGGCAGGGTCGCGAGGTCGACGCGCCGCGCGACCTTGACGTTGAGCAGCACCTGCGGATAGCGGCTCATGTGCGAGGTGAGCTCGGCGAGCTTGGCGCCGGTGCGCCGCATGACCGCGAGGACCTGCAGCGCGCTCACCAGCCCGTCGCCCGTGGTCGCCTTGTCGAGGCACAGCAGGTGCCCCGAGGTCTCGCCACCCAGCACGCCGCCGGTCTCGCGCAGCATCTCGAGCACGTACCGGTCACCGACCGCGGCCCGGCGGAACTCGAGCCCGAGCGCCTTGAGCGCGTGCTCGAGCCCGAGGTTGCTCATGACCGTGCCGACCACGGGGCCGGCGAAGCCGCCCTCCTCGTGCTTGCCGCGCGCGATGACGTACAGCAGCTGGTCGCCGTCGATGATCCGCCCGAGGTGGTCGACCATCACGACCCGGTCGCCGTCGCCGTCGAGCGCGATCCCCGCGTCGGCGCGGACGCCCGGCACCGTCAGCTGCAGCAGCCCGGGCTGCGTCGAGCCGCAGCCGTCGTTGATGTTGCGGCCGTTCGGCGAGCAGCCGATCGGCACGATCTCGGCGCCGAGGTCCGCAAGCACCCGCGGCGCCACCTTGTAGGCGGCGCCGTTCGCGCAGTCGATGACCAGCTTCAGGCCGTCGAGGCGCATGCCGGGCGGCAGCGTCGCCGCGCAGAAGTCCTGGTAGTGCGTGCGCGAGCGGTCGACGCGCGTCGCGCGCCCGAGCCGCCGCGACTCGACGGTGCTCGGCGCCGAGTTCAGCTCGCGCTCGATCTCGGCCTCGAGCGCGTCCGAGAGCTTGCCGCCCGAGCGGTCGAAGAACTTGATGCCGTTGTCGTCATAGGGGTTGTGCGAGGCGCTGATGACGACGCCGAAGTCGCAGCCGAAGCGCTGCGTCATGAACGCGACGCCGGGGGTCGGCAGCGGACCGGTCAGGTAGACGTTGACGCCGGCCGCGACGAAGCCCGCCTCGAGCGCAGCCTCGAACATGTAGCCCGACAGGCGCGTGTCCTTGCCGATCAGCACCGAGCCGCCGTTCGGCGCGAGCGTGCGCGCCGCCGCGCTCGCGAGCCGCAGCGCGAACTCGACCGTCATCGGTTCCGTGCCGACCTTGCCGCGCACGCCGTCCGTGCCGAAGAACTTCCTGCTCATCGCTCCCCTCCCGGCGGGCGCCGCGCCGCCCAGCCGATCCTGACCGCATCGAGCGTCTCGGCCACGTCGTGCGCCCGCACCAGCCGCGCGCCGCGGCTCGCCGCGATCGCCGCGAGCGCGACGCTGCCCGCGAGACGCTCACCGACCGCGCGGCCGGTCAGCGCGCCCGCCAGCGACTTGCGCGACAGGCCGACCGCGAGCGGCACGCCGAGCGCCGCGAACTCCTCGAGCGCGACGAGCAGCGCGAGGTTGTGCTCGCTGGTCTTGCCGAAGCCGAAGCCCGGGTCGACGCAGATCGCCTCCGGCGCGATGCCGGCGGCAAGGCACTGCGCGATCCGCCCGGCGAGGTAGCCGCGCACCTCTGCGACCACGTCGCGGTAGGCGGGCGCATTCTGCATCGTCGAAGGCTCGCCCTGCATGTGCATGACGCACACTCCGACGCCGAGCCGCGCGCAGGCAGCGAGCGCCGCCTCGTCCCGCAGGCCGCGCACGTCGTTGATGAAGCCGGCGCCCGCCTCGACCGCCGCGGCGATGACCGGTGCGCGGCTCGTGTCGACCGAGACGACGACGTCGAGCTCGGCGGCGATCGCGCGCACCACCGGCACGACCCGTTGCAGCTCCACCTCGAGCGGCGGGGGCTCGGCGCCGGGCCGCGTCGATTCGCCGCCGACGTCGATGAGCGCAGCGCCCGCCGCGTACATCGCGCGCGCGGCGGCGAGCGCCTTCGCCGGGTCCGTGTAGCGGCCGCCGTCGGAGAAGGAGTCGGGCGTGACGTTCAGCACGCCCATGACGACGGGCGTGTCGAGGTTGAGGACGCGGGAGCGGCAGCGCAGCAGCACGCCGGCCGCGCCGCGGTCGGTCAGTGCTGGCCGGCTGGCGTCGTGCCCACGCCGCCGATGCCCGGCTTCTTCTCGGGCTCGACCGACGGCGGTCCGGGCGGGGTCGGCGTCGAGGCGTCGTCCCAGTCCGAGGGCGGGCGCGGCTCGCGGCCGGCCATGATGTCCTTGATCTGGGTGTCGTCGATGGTCTCGAACTTGATCAGCGCCTCGGCCATCTTGTGCAGCTCGCCGAGGTGCGACGTCAAGATCTCCTTGGCGCGCGCGTAGTTCGAGTCGATGACCCGGCGCACTTCCTCGTCGATCACGTGCGCGGTGACGTCCGAGACCTGCTTATGCTGCGTGACGCTGCGGCCGAGGAACACCTCGCCCTGGTCCTCGCTGTAGGTCTGCGGGCCGAGGCGGTCCGACAGGCCCCACTTCGTGACCATGTTGCGCGCGAGCTCGGTGGCGCGCTCGATGTCGTTGGACGCGCCGGTCGTGACGCCGTCGGCGCCGAACACGATTTCCTCGGCCACGCGCCCGCCGAACAGCGAGGCGATGCGGCTCTCGAGCTGGCGGCGGCTGGTGCTGTAGCGATCGCCCTCCGGCAGGTACCAGGTCAGGCCGAGCGCCCGCCCGCGCGGGATGATCGTGACCTTGTAGACGGGATCGTGCTCCGGCACGAGGAAGCCGACGATCGCGTGGCCCGCCTCGTGGAAGGCGGTCATGCGCTTCTCGGCGTCGGACATGACCATGGACTTGCGCTCGGCGCCCATGTAGATCTTGTCCTTGGCGCGCTCGAACTCGTCCATCGACACGACGCGGCGGTTGGCGCGCGCCGCGAACAGCGCCGCCTCGTTCACCAGGTTCGCGAGGTCGGCGCCCGAGAAGCCGGGCGTGCCGCGCGCGATCACGGACGGCTTGACGTCGTCGGCGACGGGCACCTTGCGCATGTGGACCTTGAGGATCTGCTCGCGGCCGCGCACGTCCGGCAGCGGCACGACGACCTGACGGTCGAAGCGGCCGGGCCGCAGCAGCGCCGGGTCGAGCACGTCCGGCCGGTTGGTCGCGGCGATGACGATGATGCCTTCGTTGCCCTCGAAGCCGTCCATCTCGACCAGCAGCTGGTTCAGCGTCTGCTCGCGCTCGTCGTGGCCCCCGCCGAGCCCCGCGCCGCGGTGGCGGCCGACGGCGTCGATCTCGTCGATGAAGATGATGCACGGCGCGTGCTTCTTCGCCTGCTCGAACATGTCGCGCACGCGCGAGGCGCCGACGCCGACGAACATCTCGACGAAGTCGGAGCCGGAGATCGTGAAGAACGGCACCTTGGCCTCGCCCGCGATCGCGCGCGCGAGCAGCGTCTTGCCGGTGCCCGGGCTGCCGACCATCAGCACGCCCTTCGGGATCTTGCCGCCGAGCTTCTGGAACTTGGCCGGGTCCTTGAGGAAGTCGACGATCTCCTTGACCTCCTCCTTGGCTTCCTCGACGCCGGCGACGTCGGCGAAGGTCACGTTGACCTGGTCCTCGTTCAGCAGCCGCGCGCGGCTCTTGCCAAAGCTCATCGCGCCGCGGCCGCCCGCGCCGCCCTGCATCTGGCGCATGAAGTACACCCACACGCCGATCAGCAGCAGGATCGGGAACGAGGAGATGAACAGCTGCATCAGCATCGTCTGGTGCTCGGGCGGCGCCGAGCCGAACACGACGTTGTGCTTGCGCAGCTGGTCGACCAATTCCGTGTACTGCGTCTCCGGGCTGTAGGTGACGTACTTGTCGCCGCTCGAACGCTCGCCGGTGATCAGGTCGCCCTTGATCGTGGCGTTGCGGATGGAGTTGTTGTCGACCTCGGTGAGGAACTGCGAGTACGGGATCTCGACCGGCGCCCCGGTCTTCGGCGAGAAGTTCGAGAAGACCGCGAAGATCACCACGGCGATGATCAGCCAGAGGATGATGTTCTTCGTGAGATCGTTCACTACAAGCTCCTGACGGGACTCGAGATCACCGCCGCGAATTCACGTTACCCGATCCGCCGACCCGTCGCCAGCAGATACATTTCCGCGCTCCGCGCGCGCGAGGCGGGCGGCTTCTTCATCCGGACCGTCGCAAACTCGCGACGCACCCGCTTCAGAAGCTCTTCGAAGCCCGCCCCTTGAAAGATCTTCACCAGCACCGCGCCGCCGGGCCTCAGGACCTCGGCCGCGAGCTCGAGGGCGAGCTCAACCAGATACAAGGCGCGCGGCTGATCCACAGCATCGATGCCGCTTAGGTTGGGGGCCATGTCCGACATCACAAGATCCACTGGCCGGCCGGCGAGGCGGGCTTTCAGCGCCTCGAGCGGACCCGGTTCACGGAAATCGCCCTGGATGAAGTCGACGCCGACCACCGGGTCCATCGGCAGCACGTCGAGGGCGACCACAATCCCCTTCCCGTTCAATGCCTTGGCCGCATACTGGCTCCAGCCGCCGGGCGCCGCGCCGAGGTCCACGACGACCATTCCCGGCTTTAGAAGCCCCTCCGTCGCGTCGAGTTCCTCGAGCTTGAAGGCGGCGCGCGAGCGCCGGCCCTCACGCTTCGCGCGCTGCACGTACGCGTCCGACGCGTGCTCCTTGAGCCAGCGCTCGCTCGACTTGCTGCGTTTTGCCATCGCCGGCCTCCGCCCGGGTGCGGCCGGCCGGCCGGCCGCACTCTCTATAATGCCGCGATGGAGCTGACGGAGCGGCAGAAGAAGCACTTGCGCCGGCTGGGGCACGCGCTGCACCCGCTGGTGCAGCTCGGCAACCAGGGGCTCACCGACGCCGTGGCCGCCGAGATGCAGCGGGCGCTCGCCGACCACGAGCTGGTCAAGGCGCGGGCGCGCCTTGGTGATCGTGCCGCGCGCGACGCGGCGCTCGATCAGCTCGCGACGCGCACCGCGAGCACGCTCGTGCAGCGGATCGGCAACGTCGGGCTGTTTTTCCGCCCGAATCCCAAGCTGTCGCGGATCATCCTGCCGGACTGAGGCTAGGCGGCGGGGATTCCGGTCGCAGCCAGCGCGCGGCCGGTCGCATCGGCCGCCGCACCCACGAGCAGCTGCGTGAACCCGCCGGCCGGCTGCGCGACGCCGCGCACGCCGAGCGCCGCGAGCCCGGCCGCCGACACGCGCGCGGGATCCCGGAGCCGCAGCAGCACCCGCCCGGCGCCGGCGGCGGCGGCCTCGACGTTGTCGCGACCGCCGAGCGCCGCGACCAGCGGCTCGAGCGCGAGCGGCGCGACCGGTGCGTCGGGCGCCGCCGGCGGGCGCACCTCGCTGCCCGGCGGGGCGAGCTTGAGCTCGCGGCGGATTTCGACCGCGACCTGATCGGCGATCGGACCGAGCACGACCTGGATGGCACCCGGCGCGGGCCGCACGACGCCGCGCGCCCCCAAGCGAGCAAGCGCCGCCTCGTCCACGCGCGTGCCGTCGGCGACCGTGAGGCGCAGCCGCGTCGTGCAGGCATCGACGTTGAGCAGGTTGGCGGCGCCGCCGAGCGCCGTGATGAACCCCTCCGCGCGACCGCCGGTCGCCGCGACCGGTGGCGCCGCGCCGCCATCCCGCTCGCGGCCCGGCGTCGCCAGGTTGAAGCGCAGGATGCAGGCGCGGAACAGCCCGTAGTACAGGCCGAAGTACAACGCGCCGATCGGCAGCAGCCACAACGGCCGGGTCGCCTTCGAGAAGTTGAGGATGTAGTCGAACAGGCCGGCCGAGAAGCTGAAGCCGAGGTGCACGCGCAGGGCATCCATCAGCACCATCGCCAGGCCCGTGAGCAGCGCGTGCACCGCGTAGAGCGCCGGCGCGAGGAACATGAAACTGAACTCGATCGGCTCGGTGACGCCGGTCAGGAACGAAGTCAGCGCCAGCGACAGCAGCAGCCCGCCGGTCGCGGCCCGCCGCTCGGGCCGCGCCGTGCGGTACATCGCAAGGCATGCGCCCGGCAGCCCGAACATCATGACCGGGAAGAAGCCGCTCATGAAAGCACCGGCGTTCGGATCGCCGGCAAAGAAGCGGTGCAGGTCGCCGGTCGCGCCGTGGTAGTCGCCGATGACGAACCACGCGAGATTGTTGAGGATGTGGTGCAGGCCCGTGATGATCAGGATCCGGTTCAGCAGCCCGTACGCGAACAGGCCGATGGAGCCGGAGCCGAGCACGGCGTGGCTCAGCGTGTCCATGCCGCGCACGAGCGAGGGCCACGCGAGGCCGAACGCGACCGCGACCACGATGCCGATGCAGCCGGTCGCGATCGGCACGAAGCGCCGGCCGCCGAAGAAGGCGAGGTAGCTCGGCAGCTGGATCTCGCTGAAGCGGTTGTAGGCGAGCCCCGCGATCAGGCCGCTCAGCACCCCGATCGGCACGCCGAGCCGCGCCAGCTGCTTTTCGCGATAGGCCTTGGCGGCGATCTCGGCCGCCGACTGCGCGAGCCCGGCCGTGACGTCCGCGGGCACCGCGAGCAGCACCTCGGCGCCCTTGGTCGCGACCAGAAAGCCGACGACGCCGGCGAGCCCGGCGGCGCCGTGGTTCTCGCGCGCAAGGCCGACGGCGACGCCGATCGCAAAGATGAGGCCGAGGTTGTCGAAGATCGCGTTGCCGGCGGCCGCCAGCATCGGCAGATCGAGGAGGTCCGGCTGGCCGAGGCGCAGCAGCAGCCCCGCGACCGGCAGCACCGCGATCGGCAGCATCAGCGCGCGGCCGAGCCGCTGGAACCCGTCGATGATCGAGGCCATCGCCTATCCTCCGCCGGGCGGAATCGCCCGCGATTCGAGCCACGCGCGCACCCGCGCGCGCACCGCTTCGGCCGAGTCGAGCCCGAGCACGCCGGCGGCCAGTTCGCGGCACTCGGCGAGCGTGAGCCGCTTGACCAGCGCCTTCGTCGCCGGAATCCGCGCCGGGACCATCGAGAGCTCGGTGACGCCGAGCCCGAGCAGCAGCGGCACCGCCAGCGGGTCGCCGGCCATGCCGCCGCAGACGGCGACCGGGATCCTCGCGCCGGCGCCGCCCTCGGCGGCGAGGCCGATCAGGCGCAGCACGGCCGGGTGCAGCGCATCGATGCGCCCGGCGAGGTCCGCGTGGCCGCGGTCCATCGCGAGCGTGTACTGGCTGAGGTCGTTGCTGCCGATCGACAGGAAGTCGACTTCGCGCGCCAGCACCGCGGCCGTGACGGCCGCGGCCGGCGTCTCGATCATCGCGCCGAGCTCGACCCGCTCGCGCCGGCCGCCGGGCGGGAGCGCGCGCGCGATGAGCGCGCGCACCGCGCGCAGCTCCGACACCTCCGTCACCATCGGCACCAGCAGCTTCAGCACCCGCGCCGGCGCCACGGCGAGCGCCGCACGCAGCTGCGTCAGCTGCAGGTCCGGGCGCGCGAGCCCGGTGCGGATGCCGCGCAGTCCGAGCGCCGGGTTGTCTTCGGCCGGCAGCGGCAGGTAGCTGAGCGGCTTGTCGCCGCCGACGTCGAGGAGGCGCAGCACCAGCGGCCGGCCGCCGAGCGCGTCCGCGACCGACTGGTACGCGTGGCGCTGTTCGGCCTCGTCGGGCGGCTCGGTCCGCTCCAGGAACAGGAACTCCGTGCGCAGCAGGCCGCAGCCCTCGGCGCCGTTCGCGACGGCGCTGATCGCGTCCTCGGTGCTGCCGACGTTCGCGAACACGTCGATGCGCGTCCCGTCGGCACTGTGGCACGCCTGCTGGGCTGCGGCCTGCGCAGCGGCCCGCGCCGCGCGCCGTTCCGCCGCGCGCGCCTCGGCCGCCGCGAGCGAGGCGGGCGAGGGGTTGAGCTCGAGCCGGCCGCGCTCGGCGTCGACGACCAGCGGCGCGCCGGTCGCGATCCCGGCGAGCTGCGGTCCGAGGCCGATCAGCATCGGCACGTCCATCGCCGCCGCGAGGATCGCGACGTGCGAAGTCGCCCCGCCGCCTGCGAGGCAAATGGCCTCGAGCCGGTCCCGCTCGAGCGCGACCAGCTCGGACGGCAGCAGCTCGTCGGCGAGCAGCACGGCGCGCTCCGGCAGGCGCACGTTCATCGGCCGCGCCTCGCCGCGCAGCGCGAGCAGCACGTGCGCCTCGATGTCGCGCAGGTCGTCGATGCGCTCGCGCAGCCGTGCGTCCTGCAGCGCGCCGAGCGCCTCGACCGAGGCGGCGACGGCGCTGCGCCACGCGAAGCCCGCGCTCTTGCCGGCGTCGATCTCGCGCCAGGCGACGGCTTCGAGCACCGGGTCCTCGAGGAATTCGAGATGGGCCGCGACGATCTCCCGGCGTGCCCCGCCGCCGACGTCGGCGAGGCGGCGCAGCCGCGCGGCGACGAGCGCGCGCGCCCGGTCAAGCTCGGCGCGCTCGTGGGCGGCGCCCTGCCCCGCCTCGCGCACCTCGATCTCCGGCCGCTCGAGTCGCGCGGCGCGGCCGACCGCGAAGCCCGGCACCGCGACGCGGCCGCTCGCGACGCCGGGCTCGGCCGCGGCCGGTGCGGCGGCCGCCGCTGACGGCTCCGCCGGCCGCGCCGCGGGCGACTGGCCCTCGTGCTTCAGCGCCGCCGCGAGCGCCTGCGCGAGTGCCGCGAGCGCGGCTTCGGCCGCCGGTCCTTGCGCGCGCGCGAGCAGCGCATCGCCGCGCCGCACGCCGAGCGCCATGATCGCAACCGCGCTGCGGGCGTTCGCGCTGCGACCGCCAAACTCGAGCACGACCGCGGCGTCGAGGCCCTTCAGCGACTGGGCGAGCAGCGCCGCCGGGCGCGCGTGCAGGCCGTGCACGAGCGCCACCTCGAGGCGCGCCTCGCGCGCCGCGCCGGCCGGGTCGCCCGCGGGTGCGGACCGCGCCGCGGCGGGCAAGGCCAGCTCGAGCAGGACTTCGCCCGCGCGGACCGGGCCGCGCGCGCGGCTGCGTGCCAGGGTGGCGCCCGCCGCCTCGGCGACGACGACGGGCGTCACGAGGCTCTTTGCCCGGCGTGCGAGCAGGTCGAGGTCGAGGCTGAGCATCCGCTGGCCCGCCGCCACGCGCTCGCCGGCCGTTACGTGCGCGCTGAAGCCCGCGCCCGCGAGCTTCACGGTGTCGATGCCGACGTGCACGAGGAGCTCGATGCCGGCGTCGGTGCGCAGCGTGACCGCGTGAAGCGTCGTCGGCACGCCGACGATCGTGCCGGCGCAGGGTGCGAGCACGTCGCTCGAGGTCGGGTCGATCGTCAGCCCCTCACCCATCAGGCGGCCCGCGAACACCGCGTCGGGCGCCGCCTCGAGCCCGTCGCACCAGCCATCCAGCGGCGCCAGGATCTTGAATGTCTCGCTCACGGCCCGAGCTCCACCCAGTCGAGCGCCCACATCGGATCGAGCCGCGGGCGCGCGAAGCGCAGGCACAGGTCGTGGGCACCGGGCCGCGCCGGCAGCCGCACGGCGTCGAGCGTCGAGACGCCGGTGCGATCGGCGACCGGCGCGAGCGGCAATCGCGCGGCCGGCGGCGTATCGCAGCCGTCGATGTGCACCTCGAGTTCGCCGTCCGCCGTCGTCGCGTCGCCGATGCGGATCTTCTTGACGTCCTCGCCGATCTGGTAGTTGAACGGCAGCGCGCCGACCGAGGCGCGCAGCAGCGGGCCCTGGTCGAGCGCCACAGCGCGGAGGATCCAGCACGGGTTCATGATGTCGAGCCAGAGGATCGGGCGCCGCTCGCTGCCGACGCCGTCCGCCTCGAGCGCGAGCGCGATCCCGTTCGAGCAGCGCTCGAGCTCCGCGCTCGAGCGACGTCGCTCGCTGTCGGTCGTGATCGTGAAGGCGCTCGAGCTGCCGAGGCTCTCGCCATCGAGCTCGGCGCGGGCGCGGATCGTCGCCGGCAGTCGGACCTCGAACGGTCCCTGGTACACGGTCTCATCGGCGGTCGTCGATCCGACGAGCGCGTACCGGATGACACCCAGGTCGGCCGCGGTCGTCAGCGTCACCCGCGCGCGATCGGGTGTCGTGCGGACGCTCGCGAATCGCACGTTGAATTCGCTGCTCGCGGGTCGGAGCATGTCGAGGTACTGGATTCCGCCGTCGGCGGCCGCGGTTACGACGGTTGAAGGTCCTTCCGCCGGCACGACGCCGAGCGACCCGCGGCGCGCGTCCGAGCGCGCGACGCGCTCGAGGAAGCCGGGCCAGTCGCGCTTCTCGGCCGGCGACCAGCCGACCTCGGCGACCGCCGCGGCGCGTGGAAAGAGCGCATGCGCGGCGCGCACGTCGTTGCGGACGTGCTCGGTCCAGAGGTTGCCCTGCAGCCCGAGCACGTGGCGCGCCTCATCGGGGGTCAGTCCCGGCGGCTCGGGATCGAACGCGTAGACGTCCTTGAGCGAGGCGACCTGGATCCGCCCCGGCGGTTCGTCGGCGGCCGCGCTCTGCCGGAAGTCGAAATACAGCGTCGGCCACGGCGAGAGCACGGTGTCATTGCCGCGCCGGGCGGCCGCGACGGCGCCGTCGAGCCCGCGCCACGAGACGACCATCGCGTCGGTCGAGAGGCCGGGCTCGATGATCTCGTCCCAGCCGCTGAGGCGCTTGCCGTGCGCGGCGAGGAAGCGGCCGATGCGCTGCACGAGGTAGCCATGCAGCGCGGCCGGTGCCGGCAGCCCGAGTTCCCGGGCGCGCGCCTGCTCGAGCGGCGAGTCCCGCCACTCGGAGGAGACGACCTCGTCGCCACCGACGTGCACGTACGGCGCCGGGAAGAGCTCGATGACCTCGCTCAGCACGTTCTGGAGGAACTCGATGGTCGGCTCCTCGACGTTGAAGACGTACGGGTAGATGCCCCAGTCGGCGGGCACGGCCGCGAGGTGCACCGGCGCGACGCCGAGCTCCGGGTAGGCGGCGAGCGCGGCGGCGGCATGCCCCGGCATGTCGATCTCGGGCACCACCATGATGTGCCGCTTCGCGGCGTAGGCGACGAGTTCGCGGACCGTCGCCTGCGAGTAGTAGCCGCCGTAGCGGCGTGGCTGGCCGGTCGCCGGGTCGAGGTCGCGCTGTGCCGCGCGCCCGGCGGGCACGCGGTACGCGCCGATCTCGGTCAGCCGCGGGTAACGGCGGATCTCGAGCCGCCAACCCTGGTCGTCGGTCAGGTGCCAGTGCAGCACGTTGAGCTTGTAGCCGGCCATCGCATCGAGCAGGGCGCGGATGAACTCGGGCGACTGCAGGTGGCGCGCCGAATCGAGCATCACGCCGCGCCAGCGAAAGCGGGGCTCGTCGCGGATCGCGACCGCGGCCAGGGCCGCGGACGCATCCACGAGCCGGCTCGATCGACAGCCACGGTGCGGGACCAGACTCCCGGCAGGCGGGAGGAGCTGCACGAGCGTCTGGGCACCGTAGAAGAGACCGGCGTCGGTCGAGGCCGTGATCGTCACGGCGGCCGGCGCGACCTCGAGCGCATAGCCCTCGGCGGCGAACCCGTCCCGCCGCAGCAGGCGCACCGGGTTGCCGCGCGCACGCGGTATGGCCGAGGCGGGGGTGGCGCACAGGCTGCGTGCCCGCAGCTCATCGAGCGCGCCGACGAGCCCGTCGGCCACCGCCCGTTCACCCGCGTCGCGCGGCTCGGTGAGGACCGGGGTCGTCGGAAAGACCTCGAAGGCCCCGTGGCGCGGCTCGAGGCTGGCCGGCACCGGGATCAACGGCGGTGGCGCGCCCGCTGCGGCGACGGCCGCCGCGAGCAGGGCCGCGGCGGTCGAGACCGCGCACCACGGGCCGGCTGCCCTCGCCCGCCAGGACCCGTTCAATCGGCGCACACGCCTCCCGCTGCCCGGCCCGCACGCCGGACTCCGTCGGTGTTCTCCTAGAGTGACATGTCACGCGGGGCTCTGCCCGCGGACCCCGCCGGCCGCCTGGCCGGGTCCGGTGGTCGGACCCGGCCGGGCGGGAGCGGATCTCAGAGCTTCATGCGCAGGTTGAGGTAGAACTGCGAGCCGTTCTTGTAGAAGGCGCGCGGCTGGTCCTCGTTCAGCGCGTAGTACTTCAGCGTCGGGTTGTTGAGGTTCATGCCGTCCAGCGTCAGGGACAAGTTGTCGCTGATCTGGTACTGCAGTGAAGCCGCCAGCGTCCCGGTCGCCGCCTGCGTGAAGGCCGTGCTGCGGTCGAGGCCCGCGTAGAACGACGAGCGGTAGGTGTAGGCGACCCGCGCGCTGAACTTCTGGGTCTCGAAGTACGCGCTCGCGTTGAACGTGCTCTTCGAGGTGCCGACCAGCCGGTCGTCGCCGTTGATGTTCACCTGCGAGGTCTGCTTGCCGTCCGCGTAGGTGTAGTTCGTCTCTACGCCGAAGTGGTCGGTCAGCGCCTGCTGGTAGGACGCCTCGAAGCCGTCGACCCGGCCGGTCGCGTTGACCGGCACGGTCACGTCATACACGCCCGGGAAGCCGTTCGGGTTGCCGCCGTTGAACGTCGTGTAGGTCGCGGTCGTGTTGCCGTAGGCGACGTAGGTGCGAAGGTCCATGTAGAACACGCCGACCGACAGCAGCGAGCGCTTCGCGAAGTACCACTCGAGCCCGGCGTCGAGGTTCGTCGACAGGATCGGCTTGAGGTCGGGGTTCGGACCGGAGCCGGAGCCTGGCGCACCACCCGGGTTCGCCGGCGGCGTCAGGCTCAGGCCGCCCGCCCACGCCGAGTAGTCAGGCCGCGCCATCGTCTCCGCCGCCGCAAAGCGCGCGACGAGATCCGGGCTCACGTCGATCTTGAGGTTGGCGCTCGGCAACACGTCCGTGTAGGTGTGGTCCGTCGGAATCGCCCAGAACAGCCCGAACGCCGAGTCCTTGATGGCGCCCGGCGTCGTCGGATCCAGGCCGCTCGCGTAGTTGACCGCGTGCTCGCGGGTCTGCACGACGCGCAGGCCGATGTTGCCGCTCCAGCCGTCGCCGCCGAAGTCCGCCTGCACGTAGGCCGAGCTGTCCTTTTCGGCCACGTCGAAGTCGAACGGCGGATAGTCGCGGCCCGGCGCCGCGTTCGTGCCGAAGGCGCGGTTCGTGAACATCGCGTCGAAGGCGGCGAGCTGGGCCGGCGTCCAGTACCAGACGTTGCCCGGGAAGGGGCCGCCGCCGAGGCCGAGGCCGAAGTTGGTCGGGTAGTTCGAGAAGCCCTGCGGCCAGTTGGCCGAATTGAACGCGCCGCCGTTCGGTCCGAAGGCCGGACCCTGCGCGATCACGCCGGCCGAGTAGCGCTCGTGCGTCTCGCCGCGGGCGCCGAACTTGAGGTCCTTCCAGGCGCCCGAATCGACCTTGAACTCCGCGTCGATCTTGGCCCAGTTCTCCTGGTCCTTCACGTCGGTATCCTGCGCGCCGAAGATCCAGTTCAGCGACACCGGCCCGCCGGTGGGGCCGCCGGCGTTCGGCGTGTTCAGGATCGCGCTGCCGAGGTTCCAGCTGCCCGGCGCATTGATGCCGTTGAACGCCCAGCCGGCGCCCGTGCCGACCGCTTCGTTGGCCTCGAACACGTCCTGCCGAGGCGTCTTGCCCTCGCCGTGCGAGGTGCCGAACTGCATCTTCAGCGTCAGGGCGTCGGTCGCCTTGACGGTGACGTCGAGGTTCACGAAGTTCGAGGTCGCGGACTCATCGGGACGCGAGATCTGGTCGTAGATGCCGTACTGGGTGCCGGCGACGCCGGTGAAGTTGGCCGACGTCAGCGTGCCGTTCGTCACCGTGTAGCCCGCATCCGGGGCCTGACCGGCGCCGCCGTTGATGAAGCTCGGCGTCCACATCAGCATGTTGCGGTTGAAGTTCGAGGCATCCATCTTCGAGGTGAAGTAGGACGCGTCGAACGACAAGCGGTCGTTCGGCTGCCACTCGACGTCGAGCAGTCCGCCATTGCGCTGCCGGCGCTGCTCGAACAGGGCCGAGCCGATGTCGTTCGGGTACCAGACGTTCGAGAGGTCGGGGTTCGAGGTCGCGATCTTGCTGCCCGGGGCGATCTGCACCCAGCCGAGGATCTCCTGGCCGTCGCGGCGCAGGTGGCGGGTCTCGGAGAACACCTGCAGCATCACGCCGAGCGTGCGGTCGTCGTTGATCCAGTTGCCGAGCGCGTTGAACTGCGGGTCGGTCGTGGCCGGCAGATCGGCGTAGACGGCGCCGAGGGAGCCCTCGAGGGTCAGGGGGTTCTTAAACTCGAGCGGCTTGCGCGTGATGATGTCCACGCTGCCGGCGACGCCACCCTCGAGGAGCGAGGCCTCGGAGCTCTTGTGGACGATGACCTGGCCGACGATCTCGGACGGCAGCAGGGTGTAGCTGACGCTGCGGCCGACGGTGCCCGACTGGTCGAGGACGAACCAGTCGCCGGAGGCGACGCTGTGGCCGTTGATGGTGGTCTGCGTGAGGCTCGGGTTCGTACCGCGCATGCTGACGCGGTCGGCCTCGTCGAAGCCGCCCTCGTTCGCACCGGCGGAGCTGATCGTCACGCCGGCGACGCGCGACAGCGAGTCGGCCACGTTCTTGTCCGGCATCTTGCCGATGTCCTCGGACGCGATCACTTCGACGACGCTGTTCGCGTTGCGCTTCTCCTCGAGGGATTTCTCGACGGAGTAACGGATGCCGGTGACCACCACCTCTTCGAGCGTGGCGGAGGGAGAGGACGTCGGCGCGGACTGGCCGTAAGCCAGCGCGGCGGGCGCGAGGATCGCGAGCCCGAGCGCGGATTTGACTGCGAAAGTGACTTGCCGGTTCATTGAACTCCCCTGTGGCAAACGCATTTTGAAAACTGCTCGTGTCGGCCGGTGCCGAGTTCGCGCGGGCGCGACGCCCGCCTCGACCATCAGCGGGTGCGTCATGCTCAGTGACGCACCAGTTAGGTGCCAATATAGTACCAATTGAACCAGTTTGCTACAGAAGCTTTAAACACACAGTATGTGCAGCGCCGCATCCTTTGTAATCAAATGTTTACAGAAAAACACAGGTAATGTTGTTTTGCGATTGGTATTTTTCTGGTATTACTACGTTGCTGGCTGACGACTGACCACAAGGCCCGACTGCATGGCGTCCCTCGCGAAAACCGTTGGGCCTCTGAACGAGCGCAGCAGCCTGCCGCTGTACCAGCAACTGCAGCGCGCGCTCAAGCAGGCGATCGACCAGCACATCCTCTCGCCCGACGACGCGCTGCCCGCCGAGCGCGATCTCGCGACCGACTTCAACGTCTCGCGCATCACGGTGCGCAAGGCGCTCGACGGCCTCGTCGCCGACGGGCTGCTCGTGCGCCGGCAGGGCTCCGGCAATTTCGTCTCGGCGCGCGTCGAGAAGAACTTCGCGATGCTGACCTCCTTCTCGGAGGACATGCGCGCCCGCGGCCGCAGCCCGCGCACGACGTGGCTCAAACGCTCGGCGGGCACGGTCACGCCCGAAGAGGCGCTCGCGCTTCGCCTCTCGCCCGGCACGCCGGTATACCGCTTCCACCGCCTGCGCTTCGCGGACGACGCGCCGATGGCGATCGAGTACGCGACGATCGTGGCGAGCGCACTCGTCTCGCTCGAGGACGTCGACCAGTCCCTGTACGAGGCGCTCGAGCGCAGCGGCCACCGGCCGGTGCGCGCGCTGCAGCGCCTGCGCGCGGTGCTGCTGAACGCCGAGCAGGCGGAGCTGCTGAAGGCGAAGGCCGGCGACGCCGGCCTCCTCGTCGAGCGGCTCGGCTCGCTGCGCGACGGGCGCGCGATCGAGTTCTCGCAGTCCTTCTACCGCGGCGACATCTACGATTTCGTCGCCGAGCTGAGCACTTCGACGTGAGCGACGTCGCACGCGATGCCAGCGGCGCGAGCGCGGTCCCGTCGGCCGAGTCGACGCGGATGTTCCAGGAGGCGGCCGAGTCCTCGCAGGTCGTGCAGCGCCAGCTGCGCGAGAACGCGAAACTGGTCGCCGGGGTCGGCGCCGAGCTCCGCGCGCGCGCGCCGCGCGCCGTCATCACCTGCGCGCGCGGCAGCTCCGACCACGCCGCGACCTACGCGAAGTACCTGATCGAGACGCGCGCCCGCGTGCTGACGGCTTCGGCGGCGCCCTCGATCAGCTCGGTCTACGGCATCGAGCAGGATCTTCGCGAGTGCGTGTTCATCGCGATCTCGCAGTCGGGGAAGAGCCCGGACCTGCTCGCCTCGGTCGCCGCCGCCCGGCGCAGCGGCGCGCTGATCGTCTCGCTCTGCAACGCGCCCGACTCGCCGCTCGCGGCGGCCGCCGACCACTCGATCCCGCTCTGGGCGGGACCCGAGCGCAGCGTCGCCGCGACCAAGTCCTATATCGCCTCGCTCGCCGCGCTCGCGCACCTGGTCGCGGAATGGACCGCCGACGGCGCGCTGCGCAGCGCGACGCAGTCGCTGCCGGGCGCGATCGCCGCGGCCTGGCAGCTCGACTGGCGCGCGGCACTGCCGGTGCTGGCGCCGGCCGAGCACCTGTACGTCATCGGGCGCGGCCTCGGCCTCGGCATCGCGCAGGAGGCCGCGCTCAAGGCCAAGGAGACCTGCGGCCTGCATGCGGAGGCCTACAGCGGCGCCGAGGTGCGCCACGGCCCGTTCGCGCTGCTCGGCCCCGGCTTCCCGGCGCTGCTGCTCGCGCAGGACGACGCGACGCGGCCGGGGCTCGAGGCGCTCGCCGCCGAGCTCGCCGGCCGCGGGGTCGGCGTCGTGATGGCGGGCGGGCGGGCGCTCGGCGCGACGCTGCTGCCGACCGTGCCCGGACCCGCCGTGCTCGCGCCGATCCCGCTCGCCGCGAGCCTGTACCGGCTGCTCGCGAGCCTCGCCGTCGCACGCGGCCGCGACCCGGACCACCCGCCGCACCTGCACAAGGTCACCGAGACCGTCTGATGCAGGAGGCGCTGCGCAACGGACGCGTACTGACCCCGGAGGGACTCGTGACCGGGCGGGCCGTGCTGATCGAGGGCGGCCGCATCCGCGCGGTCGTCGCCGAGGGCGATGCCTCGCTGCGCGGCATCGCCGCGGTCGACCTCGAGGGCCGCCTGCTGCTCCCCGGATTCATCGACACGCAGGTCAACGGCGGCGGCGGCGTGCTGTTCAACGACTCGCCGACGGTCGAGGGCATCCGCACGATCGGCGCCGCGCACCGGCGCTTCGGCACGACCGGCTTCCTGCCGACGCTACTCAGCGACGACCTCACGGTCCTGAAGCGGGCCATCGAGGCGGTGGACGCCGCGATCGCGGCCGGCGTGCCCGGCGTGCTCGGCATTCACATCGAGGGGCCGTTCATCAGCGAGGCACGCAAAGGCGTGCACGATCCCGCGCATTTCCTCGAGCTCGACCACGACATGGTGGCGCTGCTCAGCTCGCTGAAGCGCGGCACGACGATGATGACGCTGGCGCCGGAGGTCACGAGCCCCGGCGTCATCCAGCGCCTCGCGGCGGCCGGCGTCATCCTCTCGGCCGGCCACACCAACGCGACCGCCGAGGAAGTCGAGGCGGCGCGCCGCCACGGCCTGCGCGGCTTCACGCACCTGTTCAACGCCATGTCGCAGATGTCGGCGCGCGCACCCGGGGCGGTCGGCGCCGCGCTCGCCGACCCGGATTCGTACTGCGGGCTAATCGTCGATGGCAAGCACGTCGACCCGCGCGTGCTCAGGGTCGCGCTGAACGCCAAGCGCCACGACCGCTTCATGCTGGTCACCGACGCGATGCCGAGCGTCGGGACGGAGGAACGGACGTTCCAGCTGCAGGGCCGCACGATCACCGTCGTCGACGGCTACTGCGTCGACGAGCAGGGCACGCTCGCCGGCACGGCGCTCGACATGGCGAGCGCCGTGCGCAACGCCATCGAGCTGCTCGGCGTGCCGCTCGAGGAAGCGGCGCGCATGGCGGGCGAGTACCCCGCGGAGTTCCTGCGCCGCGGGTCGGATCTCGGCCGCATCGCGCCGGGGTTCCGTGCCGACCTCGTCGCGGCCGACGAGGACCTGACCGTCCGCGCGACCTGGATCGCGGGCCAGCACGCGGGCAGCGCCTAGCCCCGCCCCCCTGCCCGGGCGCGTTGCCCGGACCCCTGCGCACGATTATTGTCAGATCGGACGCGCGCCGCCCGGCGCGCCGGCCGACAATGCCCGGGCCGGATTCCAACAATGCCGCGGCGGACGCGGGCGCCGCCGGCACCGCACGCGGCGCGAAGGGGGAGCGACGATGTCGAGGTTGACCTTGCGCGCCCGGGTCATTGCGGGCCTCGTGCTCGCGCTCGCGGCCTCGTCCGCGCTGGCACTGCCGGCGACGCTGACCGTCGGCTCGCTGACGCTCACCTTCTGCAACAGCGACTACGGCGGCTACTGCGGCTCGATCGAGCGGCCGATCGACCCGAGCGGCAAGGTCGCGGGCACGATTCCGGTCGGTTTCGAGTACTACCCGCACACGGCGCGCGCGAAATCGAGCCTCGGCACGATCGTGCCGCAGGAAGGCGGCCCCGGTTACTCGACCACGGGCAGCCGCGACTTCTACCTGTCGCTGTTCGACCCGCTGCGCGACCGACGCGACGTGGTGCTGATCGACAAGCGCGGCACCGGGCTGTCCGGCGCCGTCGACTGCGAGGGCCTGCAAAACGGTGACGCCAACTTCCTCGGCTCGGTCAAAGCCTGCGCCCAGCAGCTCGGCGACACGTCCTACTTCTACGGCACCGCCTTCGCGGTCGAGGACATCGCCGCGGTGCTCGATGCGCTCGGCATCGACCGCGTCGACTTCTACGGCGACAGCTACGGCACCTTCGTCGGCCAGGTGTTCATGGCGCTCGAGCCCACCCGGCTGCGCAGCGTGATCCTCGACAGCGCCTACCCGGTACGCGCGCCGGACCCGTGGTTCGGGACGGACTTCGCCACCGCGTGGGGCGGCATCGACGTGTCCTGCGCGCGCTCGCCGAGCTGCAGCGCGCTTGGCGGCGCGGCGTCCGGCCGCGTCCAGGGACTGCTGCAGTACATCCGCTCGACCCCGCTCGCGGGCACCGCCCCCGATGGCGACGGCGTGCCGCAGTCGGTCAGCCTCGACACCGGCACGCTCTTCTACACGATCGACTCGGCCGGCTACGGCCCGACGATCTACCGCGACCTCGATGCGGCGGTGCGCGCCTGGGCCGGGGACAACGACAGCCTGCCGCTGCTGCGGCTCGCGGCCGAGTCGTTCACGGCGACGAGCGATGCGCCGGCGGACTTCAGCTACGGGCTGTACACCGCCGTCAGCTGTGCCGACTACCCGCTGCTCTACGACCTGACGCAACCGCGCGCCGTCCGCAACGCGCAGTACGCCGCCGCGCTCGCCGCCGTGAAGGCGAGCCGCCCGGGGCTGTTCGCGCCGTTCACGATCGACGAGGCGATCGACTCGGGCACCTACATCACGCCGCTCGACACCTGCCTGCCGTGGCCGAAGCCGCCGCGCGGCATCGTGCAGGGCCAGCCGATCCCGGCGGCCGACGCCTTCCCGGGCGTGCCGACGCTGGTGCTGTCTGGCGACCTCGACTCGGTGACCTCACCGACGGATGCCGCCGAGGTCGCGACGCAGCTGCCGAACGCCGTGCACGTCGTGGTGCCGAACCTGCCGCACGTGGTCGCCGGCGGCGATCAGATCGGCTGCACGGCCGGGATCGCGCTCAACTTCCTGACGACGCTCGCGGTCGGCGACACGAGCTGCACCGCGGGCATCCGGCCGATCCGCACCGTGCCCAGGTTCGCGCGCCGCGCCGCCCAGCTCGCGCCGCTCACCGCCACGAGCGGCAACCAGGCGAGTGCGGCGGAGCTGCGCACCGCCGCTGCCGCGCTCGAGGCGGTTGGCGACGTCGTCGCGCGCTGGTGGGTCAACTACACGGGCACCGGCAGCGGCCTGCGCGGCGGGCAGTTCTCGTATGTCGACACGAACAACGGCCACGACTTCGCGCTGACCGGCATCAGCTGGACCGAGGACGTGCAGGTCTCCGGCGACGTCGCGTGGAACACCAACACGTCCGTAATCACCGCCAATGTCACGCTCGCGAGCAACGGCCAGTCGCTCGGACAGCTCAAGGTCCGCTGGACGGACTCGGACATCAATGCCCAGGCAACCGTGACCGGCAAGATCAACGGCGACGCCGTGCGAGCGACGCGCATCGCGCCGTAGTCGACGGCCGCCAGCCGGGCGCGGGAGGCGGGCCGACGGCCGCCGACTGCGTGAGCCGCTGCAGCGGCCGAATGCGCGTCTCCGGTATGGGTGCGCTGTGCACCCGCCGAACCCGGGACACGCGCGGCCATGGATTTGGGACAGCGGCGTCGCCTCGCGATCATCGGTGGCATGCTTGCCCTGAGCGCGCCCGCACTGCGAGCGGCGACCGGGCCGCAGGCGCCGGCGCCGATTCCGGTGCCCGCGGCGATCGTCATCGCGGACATCGGCACACTCGCGGTTGAAGGCGATCTGTTCTTCCCGCGCCCCTTGACGCCTGCAGGCACGCACACGCTGAAGTGCAGCGGCGCCACCTTCCTGCCGAGCGCAGTCGTGTTTCGGACGATCTTCACGGTCATGGCCGACGGCGGCGCCAAGGCCCCATCGCCATGAGGAGGCCATCGGGCGCTCGCGAGTCCAGCTGCTCGCGGGCGCCGCATGCCGCGCGCCGTGGTGGGCTCGCGCCCCTGCTGGTGGCGGTCTCCGCATTCGCCGCCGGTCCGCCGCCGTCCGCCACGCTCCCGGGCCGCACGACCCCGGTGGCGGGCGCGCCCTCGCCCGCGCAGCCCACCGCCACCTCATCGAGCTCGCCCGCCGCCGCGGCCGCCGCGCCGGCGGATCCGGCTGGCAGCCGCGCGAGCGCCTCGCTGCCGACCTCGTTCCCGGTCACGATCGGCACGCACGTGATCCTGCGGAACCTGCATCCGATGGCGAAGCGGTGGAGCCTGCTCTGCGGCGCCATCGCGACCTCAGAGAGCGCGGCCAGCACGATCGAGGAAACGATTAACTCCGCCGAGAACGCGTTCGCGATCAGCACGACGATGCCGAACAACCAGGCTGCGTACGATCAGTTCGCGCAGCTGATTCTGAACCCGGCGCACTACCATGGCTCGCAGGCCACCGCGGGAGGCGACGTGGTCGGTGGCGCCTACGACGGCGTGAAGACGGTGACCATGAACGTGCCGGTCAGCCAGCTCGTCGATCCGGCCACCAAGAGCGTGTACACGAAACCGGCGGTGCTCGTCGGCTGCTGGATCGTGATCAACGATCGCCCCGCCATCCGTACGCGCCTCACCCAGATCGCGAACAAGGACAACTACAACCTGGTCAAGGCGGACATGCGCTCGGAGTTCATGGCACCGATCCCCGTGCTGGCGGCAGCGCCGTAGGCCGCGCGGTGTCACCCCGGGTTCAGTCGCGCCTGCGCAGCTCCGCCAGCAGCAGCGCGACGGCGGCGATCGTCGCGAGCCCATACAAGCCGGTCGCGACCGAGTGCCAGACGATGAACGCGCGGCTCCCCGCACCGCTCGCGAGGCGTGCCGCCTCGATCAGCGGGTGCACGGCATAGTCACTTACGGCGAGCAGCAGCGCGGGGCCGAGCGGTGCCAGCCGCAGGAACCGGCTGCGGGCGGCACCGGCCGCCGCGCCGAGCAGCAGCAGCGCGAGCGCGAGGCACAGCGACAGCAGCGTCGTGCGCCGGAACAGCTCGCCGGCGAGGTGGCCGGCAGCCACGCGGTCGGGCAGCGCCTCGAACAGCAGGGGCGCCAGCAGTCCGCCGACGCTGACCAGCACGCCGGCCCACAGCGCCAGCAGCAGCTGGCGCGCGAGCCTCACTGCAGCAGGACCTTGACGATCTCGTAGCTGCGCACGCCGCCGGGCGCCTGCACCTCGACGACCTCGCCCTCCTCCTTGCCGACCAGCGCGCGCGCGATCGGCGAGGTGATCGCGATCATGCCGAGGCGGATGTCGGCCTCGTCCTCGCCGACCACCTGGTACTTGACGTGGGCGCCGTCGTCCTGCGCCTCGAGCTCGACGGTCGCGCCGAACACGACCTTGCCGTTCTGCGGCAGCTTCGAGACGTCGATGACCTCGCAGTGCGCGAGGCGGTGCTCGATGTCCTTGATGCGGCCCTCGATGAAGCCCTGGTGCTCGCGGGCCGCGTGGTACTCCGCGTTCTCGGACAGGTCGCCGTGGCCGCGGGCCTCGGCGATCGCCTTGATGACCGCCGGCCGATCCTCGGACTTCAGCTTCTTCAGTTCCGCGCGCAGGCGCTCGGCGCCCGCGGCGGTGATCGGGGAACGTTTCACGCCAGCAACTCCTGATGCAGGTCCTGCAGCCTGTTCACCTCGACTTCCTCGAGGTGATCGAGCGCATCGCAGGTCGCGCGCGCGGCAGGCAGCGTCGTGTAGTAGGTGACCTTGCGCGCCACCGCCTCCTTGCGGATCGAACGGGACTCCTTGACCGCCTGCTTGCCTTCGGTGGTGTTCACGATCAGGTCGATCTGGTCGTTCTTGATCATGTCAACGATGTGCGGCCGGCCCTCGCGCACCTTGAGCGCGCGGCGGCAGGCGATGCCGGCACCCTCGATGGCGCGGGCGGTGCCCTCGGTCGCGACGATCTCGAAGCCGCGCGCGATCAGCTCGCGCGCCAGCAGCACCGCGGCCGGCTTGTCGCGCTCGCGCACCGACAGCAGGCACACGCCGCGCCGCGGCAGCACGACGCCCGAGCCGCTCTGCGCCTTGGCGTAGGCCTCGCCGAAGGTCCGGCCGGTGCCCATGACCTCGCCCGTCGACTTCATCTCCGGGCCGAGAATCGGGTCCGCCTCCGGGAACTTCGCGAACGGGAACACCGCTTCCTTCACCGAGTAGTACTTAGGGATGCGCTCGGTCAGCGCGCCCTGCTCGGCGAGCGTGCGGCCGGCCATGACGCGCGCGGCGATCTTGGCGAGCGGCAGGCCCGTGGCCTTCGAGACGAAGGGCACGGTGCGCGAGGCCCGGGGATTGACCTCGAGCACGTACACGACGCCGTTCTGGATCGCGAACTGGACGTTCATGAGGCCGACGACGCCGAGTCCGTGCGCCATGCGCCGCGTCTGCTCGCGCAGCTCCGCCTGCACGGCCGGCGTCAGGGCGTAGGGGGGCAGCGAGCACGAGGAGTCGCCCGAATGCACGCCCGCCTGCTCGATGTGCTCCATGATCCCGCCGATCAGCACGTCCTTGCCGTCGCAGACCGCATCGACGTCGACCTCGGTCGCGAGGTCGAGGAAGCGGTCGAGCAGCACCGGGCTCTCGTTCGAGACCTTGACGGCCTCGGTCATGTAGTTGCGCAGGTCCTCTTCCGTGAACACGACCTCCATCGCGCGCCCGCCGAGCACGTACGAGGGGCGCACGACCAGCGGATAGCCGACCTCGCGCGCCAGCTGCACCGCCTGGTCCTCGGTGCGTGCGGTCGCGTTGGCCGGCTGCTTGAGGCCGAGCTTCTGGATCATCTGCTGGAAGCGTTCGCGGTCCTCGGCCATGTCGATCGCGTCGGGCGTCGTGCCGATGATCGGCGCGCCGGCCGCCGCCAGCGCGCGCGCGAGCTTGAGCGGCGTCTGGCCGCCGAACTGCACGATCACGCCGAAGGGCTTTTCCTTGCCGATGATCTCCATGACGTCCTCGAAGGTCAGCGGCTCGAAGTACAGCCGGTCCGAGGTGTCGTAGTCGGTCGAGACGGTTTCCGGGTTGCAGTTGACCATGATCGTCTCGAAGCCGTCCTCGCGCAGCGCGAGCGCCGCGTGGACGCAACAGTAGTCGAACTCGATGCCCTGGCCGATGCGGTTCGGGCCGCCGCCGAGGATCACGATCTTGCGCCGGTCGGTCGGGTTCGCCTCGCACTCCTCCTCGTAGGTCGAGTACATGTAGGCGGTCGTGGACGCGAACTCGGCGGCGCAGGTATCGACGCGCTTGTACACCGGCAGCAGGCCGTAGGCGTGCCGGCGCTTGCGGATCACCGACTCGTCGACGCCGATCAGGCGCCCGAGCCGCGCGTCCGAGAAGCCCTTGCGCTTCAGCTCACGCAGCCGCGGCTGCTCGAGCTGCGCGAGGCCGCCGTCCTTGACGCGCACCTCCTCGCGCACCAGCTCCTCGATCTGCTCGAGGAACCACGGATCGATGGCCGACAGCTCGTAGACGCGCGCCAGCGTCCAGCCGGCGCGGAACGCATCGGCGACGAACAGCAGCCGGTTCGCGCCCGGGTGCCGCAGTTCCTGCGCCAGCGCCGCCTCCTGCTCCTCGCTGAGCGGCATCGGCAACTGCTCGTCGAGGCCGGTCAGCCCGGTCTCGAGGCTGCGCAGCGCCTTGTGCAGCGATTCCTGGAAGGTGCGGCCGATCGCCATCGCCTCGCCGACCGACTTCATCTGCGTCGTCAGGCGCGTGTTCGCGCCCGGGAACTTCTCGAACGTGAACCGCGGGATCTTGGTCACGACGTAGTCGATCGTCGGCTCGAAGGAGGCCGGCGTCGCGCCGCCGGTGATCTCGTTCCTGAGCTCGTCGAGCGTGTAGCCGGCGGCGAGCTTGGCCGCGACCTTGGCGATCGGGAAGCCGGTCGCCTTGGAGGCGAGCGCCGAGGAGCGCGACACCCGCGGGTTCATCTCGATGACCAGCACGCGCCCGTCCTTCGGGCTGACCGCGAACTGCACGTTCGAGCCGCCGGTGTCGACGCCGATCTTGCGCAGCACCGCGATCGAGGCGTCGCGCAGCCGCTGGTACTCCTTGTCGGTCAGCGTCTGGGCGGGCGCGACCGTGATCGAGTCGCCCGTGTGCACGCCCATCGGGTCGAGGTTCTCGATCGAGCAGATGATCAGGCAGTTGTCCGCCGAGTCGCGGACGACCTCCATCTCGAATTCCTTCCAGCCGAGCACGGACTCCTCGAGCAGCACCTCGCTGGTCGGCGAGGCGTCGAGGCCGCGCGCGACGATGGTCTCGAACTCCTCGCGGTTGTAGGCGATGCCGCCGCCCGAGCCGCCGAGCGTGAACGAGGGCCGGATGACGGTCGGGTAGCCGATCTCGGCCTGCACCGCGAGTGCTTCCTCGAGGCTGTGCGCGATCCGCGCGCGCGGCGTCTCGAGCCCGATCTCGCGCATCGCGTTCCTGAACAGCTCGCGGTCCTCGGCCATGTCGATGGCCTCGCGCGAGGCGCCGATCAGCTCGCAGTTGAACTCGTCGAGCACGCCCTCGCGCACCAGGTCGAGCGCGCAGTTGAGCGCCGTCTGGCCGCCCATCGTCGGCAGCAGCGCGTCCGGGCGCTCCTTCTCGATGATCCGCGCCAACGTGCGCCAGTGCACCGGCTCGATGTAGACGGCATCCGCCATCTCGGGGTCGGTCATGATCGTCGCCGGGTTCGAGTTCACGAGCACGACGCGGTAGCCCTCCTGCCGCAGCGCCTTGCAGGCCTGCGCGCCGGAGTAGTCGAACTCGCAGGCCTGGCCGATCACGATCGGTCCCGCCCCGATGATCAGGATGCTCTTGATGTCGGTGCGCTTCGGCATCGGCTCAGCCCTGCGACACGCCGGGCTGCGTCGCCTCGGCGCGGTTCTCGCGCGACTTCAGCCGCGTCTGCAGGCGACGGATCATCAGCAGCACGAAGCGGTCGAACAGGTCGTGGATGTCGTGCGGCCCCGGGCTCGCCTCGGGGTGCCCCTGGAAGCTGAACGCCGGCGCGTCGGACAACTCGATGCCCTGCAGCGAGCCGTCGAACAGCGAGCGGTGCGTGGCGCGGACGTTGCTCGGCAGCGTCGCCTCGTCGACCGCGAAGCCGTGGTTCTGGCTCGTGATCAGCACGCGTCCGCTGTCGAGCTCCTGCACCGGATGGTTCGCGCCGTGGTGGCCGAACTTCATCTTCAGCGTGCTCGCGCCGGTGGCAAGGCCGAGGAGCTGGTGCCCGAGGCAGATGCCGAACACCGGGATGTCGGTCTTCAGGAACTCGCGGATCGCCTCGATCGCGTAGGTACACGGCTCCGGGTCGCCGGGTCCATTCGACAGGAAGATGCCGTCCGGCTGCATCGCGAGCACCTTGTCGGCCGGCGTCTGCGCGGGCACGACCGTCGCGCGGCAGCCATGGTCGGCGAGCAGCCGCAGGATGTTGCGCTTGATCCCGAAGTCGTAGGCGACGACGTTCAGCCGGTGCGCCGCGCGGCCGGTGCGCTGGCGCTCGCCGTCCCAGTGGCTGCCGTCGTTCCACTGGTACTGGCGCTTGGTGGTCACGACCTTGGCGAGGTCCATGCCCTTGAGGCCGGGGAACTTCTTCGCCGCCCGCACCGCCGCGGCCGCGTCGACGTTCTCACCGGTCATGATGCAGCCGGCCTGGGCGCCCTTCTCGCGCAGGAGGCGGGTCAGCTTGCGCGTGTCGATGTCGGCGATCGCGACCACCTTGCCCCGCTGCAGGAAGCCGCCGAGCGAGTCGGTCGAGCGCCAGTTCGAGTGCAGCCGCGGCAGGTCGCGGATCACAAGGCCCGCGGCGAACACCGCACCGGACTCGAGGTCCTCGGGCGTCGTGCCGTAGTTGCCGATGTGCGGATAGGTGAGCGTGACGATCTGGCGGCTGTAGGAGGGGTCCGTCAGGATCTCCTCGTAGCCGGTCATCGCGGTATTGAAGACGACCTCGCCCGTCGTGTTGCCCTTGGCGCCGACGGAAATACCCCGGAAGACCGTTCCGTCTTCCAGGGCGAGCACAGCGGGCGTCGTCAAGTAGGTCACTCCCATGGCGCGCGGGCCTGTGCCGCGCCATCGGCCTGCGGGCCTTACATGCGCAAAGCGGGTGGAGCCTCGAGGAGACTCCGCCCGCTTAGGTCGATCACGCGTTAGGTCCGATCCGGTCGCGTAGTGTACGGCAGGCGGTGGCGCCGCACCAGCGCCCGCGGCACTCGCTCAGCCGGTCCCGAGCACGTCCGCCATGCGGTAAAGGCCCGGCGCGCGACCGCGCAGCCACTCGGCCGCGCGCAGCGCGCCGCGCACGAAGATCCGCCGGTCGTCCGTGCGGTGGCCGAGCTCGAGCCGCTCGCCGGGCCCGAGGAACAGCACCGTGTGCTCACCGGCGACGTCCCCGCCGCGCAGCGAGGCGAAGCCGATCGATCCCGCCGCCCGGGCGCCGGCGCGGCTCGCGGCCGCCTCCGGCCGCGGTCGGCCGCGCGCGGCGGCGGCGGCGGCGGCCAGCAGGCGCGCGGTGCCCGAGGGCGCATCGCGCTTGTCGCGGTGGTGGGCCTCGAGCACCTCGATGTCAAAGTCCTCCGGCAGCGCCCGCGCCGCCTCGGCGACGAGCCGGGCGAGCAGCGCCACCCCGAGGCTCGTGTTCGGGGCGAGGAGCACGGCGATCCGCCGGCCCGCGGCCTCGAGCGTCGCCTGCGCGGCCGCGTCGAGGCCGGTCGTGCCGACCAGCAGCGCACAGCCGCGCGCGAGGCAGGCCGCGAGGTTCTCGGGCAGCGCCTCCGGCAGCGTGAAGTCGAGCGCGACCTCGGCCGTGGCGAGCGCCGCACTCCGGTCCTCGGTCAGCGGGACGCCGAGCGGCGCCGCGAGCCCGGCGGCCGTGCCCGCATCGGTTCCGGCCCGGCCGCGCGCATAGGCGCCCGCCAGCATCGCCGTCGGGTGGTCGGCGAGCTCGCGGACGAGCCCGGCGCCCATGCGCCCGGTCGCGCCCAGCACTGCGATCCGCGTCCGGCTCACGGCACGCGTCCCCGGTTCACTGGCCACTCGTCTCGAAGAAGCGCTTGACGCCGGCGAGCCAGGACTCCTCGCGCGGGCTGTGCTTCTTCGGGTCCTTGCGCAGCGCCTCGTCGAACTGCCTCAGGATCGCCTTCTGGTCGGCGGACAGGTTGACCGGGGTCTCGACGACCACCCGGCAGAACAGATCGCCCGTCGCCCCGCCGCGCACCGGCTTGACGCCCTTCTCGCGCAGCCGCAGGACCTTGCCGGACTGCGTCCCGCCCGGGATCTTGAGCGGCGCGCTGCCGCCGAGCGTCGGCACCTCGATCTCGCCGCCGAGCGCGGCGGTCGTGAACGTGATCGGGACCTCGCACGACAGGTCGGCGCCCGCCCGCTCGAAGATCGCGTGCTTGCGCACCGCGACCTCGACGTACAGGTCACCGGGCGGGCCGCCATTGCGGCCGGCCTCGCCCTCGCCGGTCAGGCGGATCCGATCGCCCGTGTCGACGCCCGCCGGCACCTTGACCGCGAGCGTGCGGGCCCGGCGCACGCGGCCCTGGCCGTAGCAGCTGTCGCAGGGTTTCTCGATCAAGGTGCCGCGGCCCTTGCAGCGCGGGCAGGTCTGCTGGACGGCGAAGAAGCCCTGCTGCATCCGCACGTGGCCCTGGCCGTGGCAGGTCCCGCAGCGCACCGGCGTCGAGCCCTTGGCGGCGCCCGAGCCGCCGCAGGTCTCGCATTCGCTCAGGGTCGCGATCTCGATCTCGGCCGCGTGGCCGAACACGGCCTGCTCAAGATCGAGTTCAAGTTCGTAGCGTAAGTCCGCGCCGCGAAAGACCTGTCGGCCACCGCGGCGGCCGCCGCCGAAGATGTCTCCGAAGACCTCCCCGAACAGGTCGCCGAACACCTCCGAGGGGTCGACGCCACCGCCGCGCTGCGGGTCGAGGCCGGCGTGGCCGAGGCGGTCGTAGGTCGCGCGCTTCTGGGGGTCGGACAGGACCTCGTAGGCCTCCTTCGCCTCCTTGAAGGACTCCTCGGCCGCCGCGTCGCCCGGGTTCCGGTCCGGATGGAAGCGCATCGCGAGGCGCCGGTACGCCTTCTTGATCTCGCCTTCCGAGGCGGTCCGCTCCACCTCGAGGACGACGTAGTAGTCACGCTTCGTCATGCACCCCGCCCCGGCACCCCAACGCACGCGCCGCCGCGGTCCGGGAGGACCGCGGCGGCCGGTATCGACTCGACGGGCGGACCGCGCTTAGGCCTTGCGGTCCTTGCCCTTCACTTCCTCGAACTCGGCGTCGAGCACGTCCTCGCCGCCCTTGCTGCCGCCCTGGCCGCCGCCTGCCGCCCCGCCCGTTCCGGCGGCCTCGGCGCGCGCGCCGGCGGAGGCCTTCTGCAGCACGGGCCCGGCGACGCCGGACAGCGCCTCGGCCTTGCGGTCGATGATCTCCTTGTCGTCCGAGGCGAGCGCGGTCTTGAGGTCACCGAGCGCCGACTCGAGCTTCGCGCGCTCGGAGCCGTCGACCTTCTCGCCGAGTTCCTTCAGCGACTTCTCGACCTGGTGGGCCAGCGCGTCGGCGCGGTTGCGGCTCTCGACCAGCTCGCGGAACTTCTTGTCCTCGGCCGCATGCGCCTCGGCATCCTTCACCATCCGCTTGATCTCGTCCTCGTTGAGGCCGGACGAGGCCTTGATGACGATCTTCTGCTCCTTGCCGGTGCCCTTGTCCTTGGCGGACACGTGCAGGATGCCGTTCGCGTCGATGTCGAACGTGACCTCGACCTGCGGCATGCCGCGCGGCTGCGGCGGGATCTCGGTCAGGTCGAAGCGGCCGAGCGACTTGTTGTCGGAGGAGCGGTCGCGCTCGCCCTGCAGCACGTGGATCGTGACCGCCGGCTGGTTGTCGTCGGCCGTCGAGAAGGTCTGCGTCGCCTTGGTCGGGACGGTCGTGTTCTTCTCGATCAGCTTCGTCATGACGCCGCCGAGCGTCTCGATGCCGAGCGACAGCGGCGTGACGTCGAGCAGCAGCACGTCCTTGACCTCGCCGGACAGCACGCCCGCCTGGATCGCGGCACCGACCGCGACCGCCTCGTCCGGGTTCACGTCCTTGCGCGGCTCCTTGCCGAAGAAGTCCTTGACCTCCTTCTGCACCAGCGGCATGCGCGTCTGGCCACCGACCAGGATGACCTCGGAGATCTCGCCGAGCGAGACGCCCGCGTCCTTGACCGCGATGCGGCACGGCTCGATGGTCCTGCGCACGAGGTCCTCGACCAGCGACTCGAGCTTGGCCCGCGTCAGCTTGACGTTGAGGTGCTTCGGGCCCGAGGCGTCGGCCGTGATGTACGGCAGGTTGATGTCGGTCTGCTGGCTCGAGGACAGCTCGATCTTGGTCTTCTCGGCCGCCTCCTTCAGGCGCTGCATCGCGAGCGGGTCCTTGCGCACGTCGACGCCCGACTCCTTGCGGAACTCATCGGCGATGTAGTCGATGATGCGGCGGTCGAAGTCCTCGCCGCCGAGGAAGGTGTCGCCGTTCGTGGACAGCACCTCGAACTGGCGCTCCCCGTCGACCTCGGCGATCTCGATGATCGAGATGTCGAAGGTGCCGCCGCCGAGATCGTAGACCGCGATCTTGCGGTCGCCGCCCGCCTTGTCGAGGCCGTAGGCCAGCGCCGCCGCGGTCGGCTCGTTGATGATGCGCTTGACGTTGAGGCCGGCGATGCGGCCGGCGTCCTTGGTCGCCTGGCGCTGCGAGTCGTTGAAGTACGCCGGCACCGTGATGACCGCCTCGGTGACGGTCTCGCCGAGGTAGTCCTCGGCGGTCTTCTTCATCTTCATCAGCACGCGCGCCGAGATCTCCGGCGGCGCCATCTTCTTGCCCTGCGCCTCGACCCAGGCGTCGCCGTTGTCGGCCTTGACGATCTTGTACGGCACGAGGCCGACGTCCTTCTGCACGACATCGTCGCCGAAGCGGCGGCCGATCAGGCGCTTGACCGCGTACAGCGTGTTCTGCGGGTTCGTGACCGCCTGGCGCTTGGCCGACTGGCCGACCAGCACCTCGTCGTCCTTCGTGAAGGCGACGATCGAGGGCGTGGTGCGGTCGCCCTCGCTGTTCTCGATGACCTTGGGCTTGCCGCCCTCCATGACCGCGACACACGAGTTCGTCGTGCCGAGGTCGATACCGATCGTCTTCGCCATGTCAGAGCTCCTGAATGCGGTTCGGAATTCGATTGCGGACTAAATGAGGGCCGGGCCGGCGTTCTCAAGCGTCCGCGGCGCGCGCGACGATCACGCGCGCGGGCCGCAGCACGCGGCCGTTCAGTACGTAGCCCTTCTGCACCGTCTTCAGCACCGTCCCGGCCGGCAGCTCGGTCGTCGGCTGCGCCGCCATCGCCTCGTGCTCGTTCGGGTTGAAGGCGGCGCCCGGGGGCGGGTCCAGCGAGCCGATGCCGGCCTTCTCGAAGGCCTTCAGGATCAGCCGCTGGGTTGCGGCCTGGCCCTCGATCAGCTGCGCGGGCGCGGCGGTCGCCGCATTCGCGATCGCGAGCTCGAAGCCGTCGAGGGCCGGCAGGAGTTCCTGCGCGAAGCGCTCGATCGCGTAGCGGTGCGCGGCCTCGAGATCGCGGGCGGCGCGCTTGCGGACGTTGTCGAGCTCGGCGAGCACCCGTACGTACTGGTCGTAATGCTCCTCGGCCTTGGCGCTCGCCTGCGCGAGGGCCGCCTCGAGCCCCTTCAGCTCCGGCGTGAAGGCGCCGTCCGGCAGCACCGTGGTCGCGTCCGGGTCGTCGCCCGAGCCGCGCGCGGCCGGGCTGTGGGTTGGGGACTTCGGGTCGCTCATCAAAACCTCCGCAGGACCGGGCGGCGCCGCTCGGCCGCGCCCGCGCGGAGGATGGGGGCTCGGCGCACCGACTTCAAGCCCGCTCAGCGGCCCTGGTTCAGGGCGGCGCCCAGCAGGCGCGCCGTCAGGTCGACGATCGGGATCACGCGCTCGTAGGCCATGCGGGTCGGCCCGATCACGCCGAGCACGCCGACGACCTCGTTGTCGACCGTGTAGGGCGCCGTGACGACCGACAGGTCGTCGAGGATCTGGTAGCCGGACTCGTGGCCGATGAAGATCTGCACGCGGTCGGCCCTGAGGCACTGGTCGAGCAGATGCAATATGTCGCGTTTCTCGTTGAAGGCATCGAACAGGCGCTTCAGCTTCTCGACGTTGGAGAGCTCGGCGAAGCCCATCAGGTTCGTCTCGCCGGCGATCACGACGTCGGCCGGCGTCTCGCCGCTCGGCGCCGAGACGCCAAAGACCTGCTGCGCCATCGAGATCGCGTCCAGCATCAGCTGGTTCATGTGCGCGCGCGTCTCCTGCAGCTGGGCGAGCAGCGAGTGGCGGACCTCGGCGAGCTCGCGGCCGCGGAACTGGTCGTTGAGGAAGCCCGCGGCGCGCCGCAGCTCCTCCGCGGAGAAGGCGCGCTCGAGCTGCAGGATGCGGTTCTGCACCTCGCGGCCATTCACGACCAGGATCGCGAGCACGCGATCGCTGGACAGCGGCACGAACTCGATCTGCGAGACCGCGGCGTGCGTCGGCCGCGGCACGGTCACGACGCCGGCGAGCTGCGTGAGGCTCGAGAGCAGGTGCGAGGCCGAGGCGACCAGCGCCCGCGGCTCCTCGGCGGCCGTGCCGAAGCGCCGCTCGAGCACGTTGGCGACGCCCTGGTCGACGCCGGCTCCCGGCCGCAGCTTCAAGAGCGCATCGACGAAGAACCGGTAGCCCTTGTCGGTCGGCACGCGCCCGGCCGAGGTGTGCGGGGAGGTGACGAAGCCGAACTCCTCGAGGTCGGCCATGACGTTGCGGACGGTGGCCGAGGACAGCGCGAGGCCGGACTCGCGCGTCAGCGTGCGCGAGCCGACCGGCTGGCCATCACGGATGTAGGCCTCGACGAGCGCGGTGAGCAGCCGCTGCGAGCGGTCGCTCAGGATGCTCGCCGGCGCGCGCGACCCGGCGCTCTCCTCGTCCGCCATTTTCAATAAGCCTCTGTATGGACACGCCTTTTCATGGCGCGTGCGTCGAATCTAGCGATGCGCTCGGCGGGGTGTCAAGGCGGCGGCCCAACCGGCAGGAAATCGCCCGGCCCGTGCGTTCGCCTCGATTCTCCCGGGGCGCTGGTTGCGCCCGAAATGCGCGTGCTAACGTGCCCGCGCCCCATGCCGAGCCCCTTCCACACGATCGCCCTGATCGGCCGCTACGCCGATCCGCTGGTCGCCGAGGCGATGGTCGCGCTCGCCGCGCACGCGCACGCCCGCGGCGTCGCCGTGCACATCGACGCCGGCTGCCCGCTGCCCTTCACGACGCCGACCGAGCGCCGGCCCGAGGCCGAGCTGCCGCTCGGCGTGGAGCTGCTGGTCGCGGTCGGCGGCGACGGCACGCTGCTCTACGCCGCGCGCCTCGCCGCGGACCGGCCGGTGCCGCTGCTCGGCATCAACCGCGGGCGCCTCGGCTTCCTGGCCGACGTCAGCGCGACCGAGATGCTCGAGCGCTTCGACGACGTGCTGACGGGCGCCTACAGCGAAGACCGGCGGCGCGTGCTCGACGCCACGATCCGCCGCGCCGGCAGCGCCGTGCAGCGCGCCCGCGCGCTCAACGACGTCGTGCTGCAGAAGTGGCAGACGGGCCGCATGCTCGACTTCGAGACCTGGATCGACGGGCGCTACGTGAACACGCACGGCGGCGACGGGCTCGTGGTCGCGACCTCGACCGGCTCGACCGCCTACGCGATGTCCTGCGGCGGGCCGATCATCGAGCCCGGCCTCGATGCGATCGTGCTCGCGCCGATCAGCCCGCACACGCTCTCGGACCGGCCGATCGTGGTCGCCGCGCGCTCGCGCATCGAGGTGCGCCTCGTCGCGCAGGCGCCCGTCAAGGCGCAGATCACCTGCGACGGCGTCGTGCTCGGCGACGTCGAGGGCAGCGACCGTCTCGAGGTCGAGCCGGCCGGCGCGATGGTCACTCTGCTGCACCCGCCCGGCCACGACTTCTACCGGATCCTGCGCTCCAAGCTGCACTGGGGCCGCGGCGCGCGCCACGGCAGGCCGGAGGGCTGAGCGCGTGCTGACCCGGCTGCAGATCCGCGACTTCGCGATCATCGATGCCGTCGAGCTCGAGCTCGAGGGCGGGCTGACCGCACTGACCGGCGAGACCGGCGCCGGCAAGTCGATTCTGGTCGATGCCGTCATGCTCGCGCTCGGCGGCCGCGCCGGCGCCGAGAGCGTGCGCCACGGCGCCGAGCGCGCCGAGATCAGCGCGACCTTCGACCTCGAGGGCAATGCGCCCGCCGCCGCCTGGCTCGCCGAGCAGTCGCTCGACGCGGACGGCGAGCTGATGCTGCGCCGGGTCGTCGGCGCGGACGGCCGCTCGCGCGCGTACGTCAATGGCCAGCTGCAGCCGCTCGGCCAGCTGCGCGCGCTCGGCGACCTGCTGGTCGACATCCACGGCCAGCAGGAATTCCTGACGCTGACGCGGCGCGACGTGCAGCGTTCGCTGCTCGACGAGCACGGCGGGCACGCGGCGCTGCTCGCGCCGGTCGCCGAGCTGGCGCTCGCCTGGCGCGCCGTCGATGCGCGCCTCAAGGAACTGACGCAGGCGGCGAGCGAGCGCGACTCGCGCCTCGAGCTCTTGCGCTACCAGCGCCAGGAGCTCGACGCGCTGGCGCTCGAGCCGGGCGAGGCCGAGGCGTTGGTGCAGGAGTCGCAGCGGCTCGCGAACCGCGGGCGCCTGGCCGAGGCGGCGCAGCAGGCGCTCGCGCTGCTGTACGAGGGCGACGGCGAGGATGCGCACGCGCGCACCGGGCGTGGCGCCGCCGCCCTCAGGAACGCGATCGAGCTCGACGCGCGCCTCGCGCCGGTCGGCCGGCTGATCGCGGAGGCGCTGATCCCGCTCAAGGAGGCCGGCCGCGAGCTCGCCTCCTACCTCGAGTCGCTCGAGGTCGATCCGCGCCGCCAGGAGTTCGTCGAGAGCCGCATTGCCTCGATCGAGCAGCTGGCGCGCAAGCACCGCGTGCCGGCGGCGGAGCTCGCCGCACTCGGCGCGCGCCTCGGCGCCGAGATCGCGAGCCTCGAGACCGCCGCGACGGAACTCGAGGGCCTGGCCGCCGAGCGCGAGCGGCTCGCGACCGGCTACGGGCGCGCCGCCGCGGCGCTGAGCGCCGCGCGGCGCACGTCGGCGGCGGCGCTGTCGGAGTCGGTCAGCGCGCTCATGCGCGTGCTCGGCATGCCGGGCGGCGTGTTCGAGGCGGCACTCGAGCCGGCGGACGCGGCGACGATCGACCCGCACGGGCGCGACCTGGTCGAGTTCCGGGTCAGCGCCAATCCCGGCCAGCCGCCGCGGCCGATCGCGAAGGTGGCCTCGGGCGGCGAGCTCTCGCGCATCAGCCTCGCGGTGCAGGTCGCCGCCGCGAACGAGATGCAGGGCCGGCTCTGCATGATCTTCGACGAGGTCGACGCGGGCGTCGGCGGCGCGGTCGCCGAGATGGTCGGGCGGCAGCTGCACGCGCTCGGCCGGCGCGGCCAGGTGCTGTGCGTGACGCACCTCGCGCAGGTCGCCGGCCAGGCCGACCACCACGTGCGCGTCGCGAAGCTGACCGACGGCCGCGCCAGCCGCACCGCGCTCGCGACGCTCGGCGCCGAGGAGCGGGTCGAGGAGCTCGCGCGCATGCTCGGCGGCGTCGAGATCACCGCCAAGGCGCGCGAGCACGCGCGTGAGATGCTGAAGAAGCCGGCGGCGCCGGCCGGGCGCAAGCGGCGCTGAGACTCAGCCGCCGCGCGGCTTCTTGCGGCTCGGGCAGTCCGCCCGCGCACAGTGCCCGTACAGGATCAGCGCATGGTCGGCGATCGTGAAGCCGAGCCGCGCCGCCGCCTGCGCCTGCAGCTGCTCGATCGCCTCGTCGGTGAACTCCTCGACCTTGCCGCAGTCCACACACACGACGTGGTCGTGGTGATCGCCGCGGTTCATCTCGAACACCGCCATGCCGCCCTCGAAGTGGTGGCGCGTGACGAGCCCGGCGGCCTCGAACTGCGTCAGCACGCGGTACACGGTCGCGAGGCCGATGTCCTCGTTCGATTCGAGCAGCTTCTTGTAGATCGCCTCGGCGGACAGATGGTGCGCCGGCGCGTGGGCGAGGATCTCGAGGATCTTCACCCGCGGCGCCGTCACCTTCAGTCCCGCGCGGCGGAGGTCTTGGTTTTCCACGGCTGACACCTGCTCCCGAGACGCGCCCGGCGCGCGCTGCCGCGGCAGGGGCGTTCGGGTATGATCGCGGCCCATTATCCACCCGGCGTCGCACCCGACCAACGGGCGCGCGGACGAGCCCATGACCGACCGCAAACGACGACTCCTGCCCCGTGCCGTGCTCGCCTGCGCCGCGGTCGCGTGCCTCGCCGGCTGCGTGTACCGGATCAACATTCCGCAGGGCAACTTCCTCGAGAACAAGCAGATCGACCAGGTGCAGGTCGGCATGACCCGCAGCCAGGTGCGGTTCCTGCTCGGCACGCCGATGCTGGCGGACGCGTTCCACCCGGACCGCTGGGACTATCTCTACTACTACAAGACCGGCAAGACCCAGGTCGTCGAGCAGCACGAGTTCATCGTGTTCTTCGCCGACGAGAAGGTCGCGCGGCTCGAGAAGCCGCAGGGCTCCTGGAAGGACCCGAAGGTCGTGACCGCGACCAGCCTCTAGCGCGCGCCGCGCCGCGCGCCCATCACGCGCCCTTCGCGCGCCAGCTGCCGGCGGGTCTCCTTGGGATCGGCCGGCAGTGGCCGGTAGAGTTCCACGCGATCGCCCGCCGCGAGCACCTCGGCCGGCCCGACGATTCGCCCGAAGATGCCGAGCGCCGCCTCGGCCGGGATCCCGGGGTGCCGCGCGCGGATCCGGGAGCGCTCGACGGCCTCGGCCGCGGTCGTGCCCGCGGGCACCTCGAGCTCGATGCGCGTCTGTCGGTCGCGCTCGGCGTACGCGACGGTGATGCGGATGGTCTCAGCCACCGTGCAGCTCGCGCGCCCGACGCACGAAGGCGTCGACGAGCGCGTCCCAGGTGCGCTCGAACAGCGGCGCCGCCGCGAGGCCGAGGGTCCGGCTGCGGAACTCGAAGCGCACCCGCAGCTCGATGCGGCAGCCCTGCACGATGCCCGCGGCGTCGGCGATCGGCACGAAATCCCAGCGGCCGTCGAAGTGCGCGAACGGACCGTCGCCGAGCGCGAGCTCGATGCGCTCGCCGGGCACGAGCGTGTTGCGGGTCGTGAGCGTGATCGAGAGGCCGGCCCGCGCAATCTCGAGCGTCGCGGTCAGCGAGCGCTCGGCCGACTCGAGCACGCGCGCGGAACGCACCCACGGGACGAAGGCCGGGTAACCCGCGATGTCGTTGACGAGCGCGTACATCTCCCCCGGCGGGTACGGCACGAGCGCGCTGCGGCGGACTTCACGCATGCAGGCGGATTCTAAGTCGACCGGCGGCTCCGCTGCGGGCCGGCCTCGCCGGCGGGCGACGCGGGATACAATGAGCGCCCGGAGCGCGGTTCATGGCTGACAAAGACACTCACGAAGGGACGATCGCGCTCAACCGCAAGGCGCGCCATGACTACCACCTCGACGAGCGCTACGAGGCGGGCCTCGCGCTGCTCGGCTGGGAGGTCAAGGCGCTGCGCGCGGGGCGACTGCAGCTCGCCGAGGGCTACGTGATCGTCAAGAACGAGGAGGCCTGGCTCATCGGCGCGCACATCACGCCGCTGAACTCGGCCTCGACGCACGTGCTCGCGGACCCGACGCGCACGCGCAAGCTCCTCCTCAAGCGGCGCGAGCTCGACCACCTGGTCGGCGCGGTCGAGCGCAAGGGCTACACGCTGGTCCCGCTCGCGATGTACTGGAAGGACGGCCGCGCGAAGCTCGAGGTCGCGCTCGCGAGGGGCAAGCAGGCCCACGACAAGCGCGCCAGCGAGAAGGATCGCGACTGGCAGCGCGAGAAGGCGCGGACGCTGCGCGCCCGCAATCGCTGAGCGCGCTCAGCTGAGCGCGGCGATCGCGACGATCTCGACCCGGTACTCGGGCGCCGCGAGCGCCGCTTCGACGGTCGCGCGCGCCGGCGTGGAACCCGGAGTCACCCACGCGTCCCAGACGTAGTTCATGGCGGCGAAGGTGCCGATGTCGGCCAGGTAGATCGTCGCCGCGAGCAGCCTCGACTTGTCCGTGCCCGCGGCCGCGAGCAGCGCATCGATCCGCGCCAGGATCTGGCGGGTCTGCCCGGAGACGTCGGCCGTCGCGTCCGGGGCCACCTGCCCGGCGACGTAGACGGTGTTGCCGTGCACGACGGCCTGCGACATGCGGGGACCGGCTTCGATGCGCTTGATCATGAGGCACTCCGCGGGGTTGAACGGCGCGCAATGTATCCCATCTAACAGTCAGGCGGCCCGGTTCCGCGTACCCGATCGCAGATCGAGGCGGCGGGCGGGCGGGCGGCCGCGGGTTCGGCTATGCTGGCTTGGCTCTTTGGGGGCGACCGGTTTCGACGTGGGTTGCGAAACCCCAGGTGCATGCCGAGGTGCAGGTTCCTCGTTAAACCATTTGCAAATTCTAGCTGCGAACGACAACAGCTACGCTCTGGCGGCTTAAGCCCCGCCTACTCCGCTCCTCCCCGTGCCTGTGCGGGTGGAAACGGGGAAGCAATCACAGGATCGCGTGGTGCGCGTGTTCCGGGTAGTACCGCGTTAAACAGGACGGAGCTGGCTCCAGGTGCTCCCTGCCGATCGGGTAGCCTGAGGCGAGATCAATTGACCGGATAAGCATGTAGGTCCTGTGGCGTAGGGCTCGCGGACGGGGGTTCGATTCCCCCCGCCTCCACCAATTTCCGACGGTCGGCCGTTACGCCGACCGTCGCCCACCCAGCGCACGCAAGCCCCGCCGCGCGTCACGACCGTGCCGGCGGCTCGGCGAAACCCCGAACCACGAGCCAGAGCGCGAGCAGCAGCAGGCAGAGGCCCATCGGCGCAAGCAGCGGAAAGGCGACCTCGCGCCCGAAGAACGGCCGAGTCACGGAACTGAGCTGCAGTGCGACTGCGGCGAGCGCGATCAGCGCGAGCACCCGCGGCACCAGCCGGAACCGGAGCAGCGCCGTGAACAGCGAGGCGAAAAACGCGCCGCTGACGACGAGCTCGCTGAAGTGCGTCCAGTTCTTGAGCGCCCGTGCCAGGACCGCCACCGCCTCGTAGGACCCGGCCGAGGTCGCCGTGCGCGCCTCGCTGAGTGACAGCAGGCCGAGGATGCCGACGTCCTGAACGGCATAGAGCACCACGCTTGCGCCACCCAGCACGACGATCCCCAACGCCAGCCGGGCGCTGTGGCGGCTCACGACCGGGTACGCAGCCAACGCGATGCCGAACGCAAGCCCACCGAGGACGAGCCCGACCAGCGCCCAGATGCCGATCCGTGCGGGGTCCGACGCCGCATTCACGAGCAGTCCGCCCGGCGCACCGGACAGCGGCTGAAGCAGCACGAAGTTCCAGACGTAGGCCGTCGGCATCTGCACGAGCAGCAGAATGCCCACCGCACGACCCGCCCCCTTGGCAGTCGCCATCGCCCCCTCCCGTGGCCGCGCCGACACGCGCCGCCGGTCCGCGTGACTCCAAGGCAGCCTAGCGAGTGCTCCCGCGGCTGCGCGGCGCTTCGTCGCCCGATCCGGTCCGCTCGACGTGTCGCCGCGTGCCGGTCGATTCTCGCCCCGGCGGCGTCGCGTCGCCGTATCCGCGGCCCCGCCCGCGGGGTTGGCTCGATTGCCTCCGGGTCGCGCCGCAGTGCATCCTGCGCGCCGGATCCGGAGGGGACAACGAGTGGCGGATGTTTCGAGCGAACGCCCGAGCGTGACGGCCGGGGCGGTATTCCTGAGCTACGCATCCGAGGACGCCGCGGCCGCCGAGCGCCTCTGCCAGGGGCTGCGGGCCGCCGGGATCGAGGTGTGGTTCGACCAGTCGGAACTGCGCGGCGGCGATGTCTGGGATGCGGCGATCCGCCGCCACATCAAGGCCTGCGCGCTGTTCATGCCGCTCGTCTCGGCGAACTCGCAAGCGCGTGCCGAGGGCTACTTCCGCCTCGAGTGGAAGCTGGCGGTCGACCGCTCCCACCTGATGTCGGCCGACAAGGCCTTCCTGATGCCGGTCGTCATCGACGAGACGACCGAATCCGCGAGCCGCGTGCCCGATCGGTTCCGCGACGTCCAGTGGACGCACCTGCCGGCCGGCACGCCCTCGCCCGCCTTCATCGCCCGCGTGCAGGCGCTTCTCGGCGGTGGCGCGGCGACGGCGGCCGCGAGCCCGCCGAAGCGCGATGCCGCGGCCATCGAACCGGCGCAGTCACCCGCCACACCGGCGCGGCGACGAGGCGTCCCGATCGTCCTCGCCGCGCTCGCCCTCGTCGCGATCGTCGTCGTCATCGGCGGCCTTCGCAAACACCCGCCCAGCGTCCCCTCGCCGCCCGCCGCCGATGCGACGGCGTCGGCAAGCGACCGCTCGATCGCGGTCCTGCCGTTCACCGACATGAGCGCCGGCAAGAACCAGGAGTACTTCGCCGATGGCCTGTCGGAGGAGCTGATCGACCTGCTCGCTCGCGAGTCCGACATGCGCGTCGCCGCGCGCACCTCGTCGTTCTACTTCAAGGGCAAGCAGGTCATGATCGCCGACGTCGCGAAGACGCTCGGCGTCCAGAACGTGCTCGAAGGCAGCGTGCGCGTCTCGGGAAACACGGTCCGGGTCACGGCGCAGCTGATCCGCGCCGACGGCGGCTTCCACCTCTGGTCGGAACACTACGACCGCAACCTGACCGATGTCTTCAAGATCCAGGACGAGATCGCGGCGGCCGTCGTGCAGGCGCTGAAGGCGACGCTCCGTGCCGGCACGCCGCGCGGCGCGCTGAGCGCCGCGGACGCCCGCGCCTACGACCGCATACTGCAGGCGCGCTTCCTGACGACGCGCCTCAATGACCGGGACACGAAGCAGGCGCTGCGGGTGCTGGACGAAGCGATCAGCGCCGACCCTGGCTACGCGCTCGCCTGGGCAACCCGCGGCCACGTGCACCGGCTGCGGGCCTCCTTCATCGACGATTCCCCGGCCGAGGAAATCGAACTCGCTCGCGCCGACGCGCGCAAGGCGATCGAGCTCGATCCGAATCTCAAGGAAGGCCACTTGGTGCTCGGCGACGTGCTGAGCTACTTCGACTTCGACTTCGCCGGCGCGCTGCGCGAGCTCGAAGCCGCCCAACTGCGGCCCGCCGACCGGATTTCCCGCATGGGCATCTGGAGCGGCTGCGTGCTCGATACGTGCTACGACGAGTACATGCGCCGCAACGAGCGCAACCGGCGCGACGACCCCCTGAACCCGGCCCCCTACACGGCCGAGGCGCTCGCGCTGTACGCCCGCGGCGACCTGGTCACAGCCGAGGCGGCGGCCCGCAAGGGGCTCGAGCTGTCGGGGGACAGCACCTACAACGCCTACCTGCTGGTGCGCATCCTGCTCGCCCGGCACGCGCTGGACGCGGCGAAGGCCGTGCCCCTCAGTGAGGAGGACTCGGTCTACACCCGCGTCTCGAGGGCGCAGATATTGACCGCCGCCGGTGACCGCGTCGCCGCCCAGGGCGCGCTCGAGGAGCTGCTCAAGCACGACGCCAACGGTGGCGCATTCCAGATCGCCGAGACCTACGCGGCGCGCGGCGAGCCCGCCGCGGCGATGGACTGGCTCGAGCGCGCCTACCGCCAGCACGACAGCGGGCTCTGGTTCCTGCGCATCGATCCGCAGTTCAAGCCGATCGCGAACGACCCGCGATTCCTCGCGCTCCGCGAGCGGATGCGCGGCGGCGTCTGAGCGCCGTCCGGGAGACTACTGCGCCGGTCGCGCCGTGAGCGTGGCGCCCGTGAGTCGCGCGACGGCGCCGAGGGTGGTCTGCGCGGCATTCAGTCCGAGCCGGAAGTCGGCATCGCCGAACGTCGCGTACAGGTCCGTCGGCTGGTGCCAGTGCGGATCCCACCCGGCGCCGATCTGCGTGCCGCGCTCGTTCTCGCGCACGCTCACCGCCGGCACCAGATCCATGAACGGCGTGCTGTCGGTGTTCGTCATGTGCGGCCCGACGCTCGCCGGATAATCGCTCGCGTAGGCCTCGTTGGCCGCGACCAGCGCCCAGGCGAGGCGCTGCGCACCCTCTGCCTGCCTCGACTGCGACTGGAACTCGACGTTGACGTCGGCCGCGGGTCGCTGCTCGGGGCTCGGCGAGCCGTCGGCGCGTGGCGGCCCGTGGTCGAACAGCATCATGTCGTGCTGGATCATTCCGAGCCAGCGCGGCTCCGGGAAGCGGCCCGAGCCCGCCGGTGACTCGACACCCTGCAGCGGCGCGCGTTGCGCGACGTAGGCGTAGGCGCCGTCGAGGCCGGTCTCCTCGTTGTTCCAGAGGGCGAAGCGGATCGAGCGCTCGGTGCGCACGTCGCTCGCCGAGAGAACCCGCGCCAACTCCATGACGAGCGCCGTGCCCGAGCCGTCGTCGTTGGCCGCCTCGCCCCAGCCGATGCCGTCCATGTGCGCGCCGACGATGTACATCTCCTCGGGGTGCACGCTGCCGACCTTCGTGCAGTAGACCTCCTCACGCAGGCCCGGCGAGCTCGGCTGCGCGTTCAGCGCGCGCAGCGCCGCGTCGCCCTGGCGCTGGGCATCGTTGTTGACGCCAGTGGGCGCCTTCGGTCCGCGGTAGCGGCCGCCGCCGACGGCGGGATCGGGGACCGGCGAGCGGATCGCACTGCCGCGCGGCTTGTCGTCGGGCGAATACTGGTAGCGCAGCCGCTCGACGCCGGAACAGCCGTAGCGCCTGAGCTCGGCCTCGATCCAGTCGATCGCGGCGCGGTTGCGGTCGGTGCCCTGGCGCCGGTCGCCGAAGCGGGTCAGCCCCTTGATGGTCGCCTTGTACCGCTCGAGATCGAGGCGGCCGACGAGCGCCGCGATCGAGTCGGCCGGCGCGGCGGCCGGCAGCTCGGCGGGCGCGGCGCGGGCGGGCGCGGTGGATTCGCCCGCCAGCGCCACGCTCAGCAGCACCGCGGCCAGAGGGTTCCAAAGACGCATGCCCGATCCTAGGCACCGCCAGCCGGACGAGTCAAAGGCTCGCAGCCGGGTGCGCGCGTCGATTGGCTCACTGGCTCGCCGGCTGGCGCGCCACCGCGGCGGCTGCGCGCCAGCCCTGGCTGCTGACGACCAGGAGACCGGCGAGCACGGCGAGGCTGCCAGCGACGAAGCGCGCATCGAGCGGCTCGCCGAGCAGCCAGATCGCGAAGCCGACGCCGATCAGCGGCGTCAGGAACGAGAGCACGCCGAGCCGCGAGGCGAGGTATCGGCGCAGCAGCCAGAACCAGGTCAGGAAGCTCGCGAAGGACACGACCACGGCCTGGAAGGCGAAGTGCGCGGCGAGCGCCGGCGTCAGCTCGAAGGCGAGCAGGCCCGTGCCCGCCGCCGCGCCGACCAGCACCACGCACCCGACGACCAGCTGGTAGAGCAGCGTCTCGGTCGCGGGCGCCGCGGCCAGCGACGTGCAGCGGATCGTCACGGTCGTCGCGCCCCACGCGACGCCGGCGAGCAGCGCGAGGAAATCGCCCCACAGGCTCGCACCGGACAGCGGCGACGCCGGAGCCCGGCGCCCCAGAAAGACCACGGCGACGCCGGCGAAGGCCAGCAGCACACCGAGCCACTGCGTCGCGTGCAGGCGCTCGCTGGGCAGGCGCCACTGCAGCCCGAGCGCGGCAAAGACGGGCGCCGTGTACAGGAACACGGTCGCATGCGAGGCCTGCGTGTGACGGATCGCCTCGGCGAGCAGCAGGTACTCGAGTGCGAACAGCACGCCGACCGCGAGCCCGGCCCGCCAGCGGCCGCTGTCGAGCGCGACCCGCTCGCCGCGCGCGCGCATGACGAGCGCGACGAGCAGCGCGGCGATTCCCGAGCGCAGCCCGATCAGCGCGACCGGCGCAATCTGCGGAGCGACCATCTTCAGCAGCACCTGCTGCAGCCCCCAGGTCGAGCACAGCACCAGCATCAGGCCGGTCGCGGTCGCGTCGAGCGGACGCCGGGTCTCCACGGTGAGGTGCGCCGCCGGGGCGCGTCAGCCGCGGCGGCGGGCGATGAACTCGCCGACGATGCCGCGACGGAAGGCGAGCACGCAGGCGACGAACACCGCACCGATGATCACGGTGACCCAGCCGCCGACGTGGTCCGACAGGTACTCCTGCAGCGTGACGACGACGCTCGCGCCGACGACGGGGCCCAGGAAGGTCCCGGTGCCGCCGACCAGCGTCATCAGGATCACCTCGCCGGAATTGCCCTGCCCCACGTCCGACAGCGTCACGAAGCTGAGCACGAGCGCCTTCAGCGAACCGGCGAAGCCGGCCAGCGTCGCCGACAGCACGAAGGCGACCAGCTTGTAGCGGTCGATGTCGTACCCGAGCGAAGTCGCGCGCGCCTCGTTCTCGCGGATCGCCTTCAGCACCTGCCCGAAGGGCGAGTGGACGATGCGCCGGATCAGGACGTAGACGCCGACGAAGGCCGCGAGCACCAGGTAGTACATCGCGACATCGGACTTCAGCGGCACGAGGCCGCCGAGCTCGCCGCGCGGCACGCCCTGCAGGCCGTTCTCGCCGCCCGTGAACGGCGCCTCGAGGCAGACGAAGTACACGAGCTGCGCGAGCGCGAGCGTGATCATCGCGAAGTAGATCCCCTGCCGGCGGATCGCAATGGCGCCCACGCCGGCGCCGAGCACGGCGCCGACGAGCGTGCCGGCGAGGATCGCAGGCAGCGTGCCCCAGCCGTGCGCGGTCACGAGCCAGCCGGTCATGTAGGCGCTCGCGCCGAAGAATGCCGCATGGCCGAAGGACAGCAGGCCGCCGAAGCCGAGCAGCAGGTTGAATGCGCACGCGAACATCGCGAGGCACAGGAGCTTCATCATGAAGACGGGATAGATTCCGAGCGCCGGGACGAGCAGCGCGAACAGCAGCACGAGCGCGTAGCCGACGACGGCCGCGCGCACGCTAGTGGTCCCGCCCGAACAGCCCCGCGGGCCGCAGGATCAGCACGATCGCCATGATCACGAACACGACGATGTTCGAGGCCTCCGGGTACAGGACCTTCGTGAATCCCTCGATGATGCCGAGCGCGAGGCCGCCGATGATCGCGCCCAGGATCGAGCCCATGCCGCCGATGACGACGACCGCGAACACGACGATCACGAGCGAGGTGCCCATCGAGGAGCTGACCAGCACGATCGGCGCCGACAGGACCCCGGCGAGCGCGGCGAGCGCCACGCCCCCGCCATAGGTCAGCACGACGAGGAGCGGCACGTTGACGCCGAAGGACTGCACCAGCGCCGCGTTCTCGGTCGCCGCGCGAAGCGTCGCGCCGAGGCGCGTGCGCTCGATGACGAACCACGTGGCGAAGCACACGACCACCGAGACCACGATGACCCAGGCGCGGTAGACCGGCAGGATCATGAAGCCGAGGTTGAGTGCGCCGCGCAACGCGTCGGGCACCGGGTACGTCTGGCCCGAGGAGCCGAAGTACTGGTGCAAGGTGCCCTCGATCACCAGCGCGAGCCCGAAGGTCAGCAGCAGGCCGTACAGCGGGTCGAGCCCGTAGACCCGCCGCAGCAACGTGCGCGCGACCAGGCAGCCGAGCGCTGCCACGACGAGCGGCGCGAGCACGAGCGCCGCCCAGTAGTTCACGCCGAGGTGCTGCAGTGCGAGCAAGGCCGCGTAGGCGCCGAGGGTGTAGAACGCGCCATGCGCGAAGTTCACGATGCGCATGAGCCCGAAGATCACCGCGAGGCCGAGGCTCAGCATCGCGTAGAACGAGCCGTTGACGAGACCGAGCGTCAGCTGGCCGAGGACCACGACCGCCGGGACGCCGAAGACCTGCGTCACGGCGCCGCCCCCGCCGCGGGCGTGGCGCCCGCGGCCTGGTCCTCATGGCGCACCGCCGCGCCTACTTCTTGGCCGCCGGGGCGAGCGGGCACGCGCCGGTGATCGGGCCGAACGCCTCCTCGCCATCCATCTTGCGCACGACCTTGTAGTAGTCCCACGCGTACTTCGATTCCTGCGGCGACTTCACCTGCATGACGTACATGTCGTGGATCATCACGCCGTCGGCGCGCACGTAGCCGCCCTTGGCGAACATGTCGTTGATCTTGGTCTGCTTGAGCTCGGCCATCACCTTGTCCGCGTCGGTCGTGCCGAGCTTCTTGACGGCGTTCAGGTAGGTCATGACCGCCGAGTAGTAGGCGGCCTGGTTCATCGTCGGCTCCTTGCCGATCTTCGCGAAGAAGCGCTTGGCGAAGGCGCGCGTCTCGTCGTTGAGATCCCAGTACCAGCTCGTCGTCAGGTACAGGCCCTGCGCCGTCTGCAGGCCGAGGCTGTGGATGTTGGTGATGAACGCGAGCAGCGCCGCCGGCTTCATAGTCTTCGTCAGGCCGAACTCGTTCGCCGCCTTCAGCGAGTTCGAGAAGTCCTCGCCGGCGTTGGCGAGGCCGAGCACCTGCGCGCCGGAGCCCTGTGCCTGCAGCAGGAACGAGGAGAAATCCGCCGCACCGAGCGGCACGCGCACCGCGCCGACGTTCTTGCCGCCGTTGGCGTCGACCACCTTCGAGGCCGCGGCCTGCAGCTGCGTGCCGAAGGCGTAGTCGGCCGTCAGGTAGAACCAGCTCTTGCCGCCGGCCTTGATGATCGTGCTGGCCGTGCCGTTCGCGAGCGAGGTCGTGTCGTAGGAGTAGTGCACGGTGTAGGCAGTGCAGTCCTCGTTGGTCATCGAGGATCCGCCGGCGCCGATCACGAAGATCGGCACCTTCTTCGCCGCGGCGACCTTCGTCATTGCGATGTTGACGCCGGTGTTCGAGCCGCCGAGCAGGAGGTTGAGGCCGTTCTGGTCGGCCCACTCGCGGAACTTCGAGGCGCCGATGTCCGGCTTGTTCTGGTGGTCGGCGGTCAGCGTCACGATCTTGCGGCCGAGCACGCTGCCACCGAAGTCCGCGACGGCCATCTTCATGGCCTCCTCGGAGCCGGGCCCGGTGACGTCCGCGTAGACGCCCGAGAGGTCATCGATGTCGCCGATCACGACGTCGGCGCCGTGCGCCCCGCCCGTCGTCCCCAGGGCCAGCGCCGCGAGCGCCGGCGACCACCACTTCAGCTTCATGTCGTCCCCCTCCTATAAATGCGTCTCGGCCTACACGCCGAGGAATTCCTGCAGCATCTGCGTCCGCTCCGGCAGCTCGGCCGCGGTGAACGACTGCACGACCCGGCCGCGCTCCATGACGTAGAAGCGGTCGGCGAGCGGCGCCGCGAAACGGAAGTTCTGTTCGACCATCACGATCGTATATCCGCGGGCCCGCAGCTCGCGAATGCTGCGCGACAGCACCTGCACGATGATCGGTGCGAGGCCCTCCGAGATCTCATCGAGCAGCAGCAGCCGCGCCCCGGTTCGCAGGATCCGGGCGACCGCCAGCATCTGGCGCTCCCCGCCCGACAGCCGCCCGCCCGGCGTGCGCCGCCGCTCGCCGAGGCCCGGGAACAGCGCGTAGATCTCCTCGAGCGTCATGCCGCCAGGCGCCACCGTCGGCGGCAGCGTGAGGTTCTCCTCCGTCGAGAGGCTCGCGAAGATGCCGCGCTCCTCCGGGCAGTAGCCAACGCCAAGCCGGGCGATGCGGTGCGGCGGGAGCGCGATCGCCTCCCGCCCCTCGATGCGCACCGATCCGTGCCGGCGGCCGACGAGGCCGAGCATCGCGCGCAGCGTCGTCGTGCGTCCGGCGCCGTTGCGCCCGAGCAGCGTGACCAGCTCGCCGCGATCCACGTGGAAGTCGACGCCATGCAGGATGTGCGACTCCCCGTAGAACGCGTTCAGGCCCTCGACGGCGAGCAGCGGCGCGCTCACGGGCCGTGGCACCGCTCACCCTCGGCTGCGGAGCCGAGGTAGGCCTCGATGACCTTGGGGTCGCGCGCCACCTCGGCGTAGCGGCCGCTCGCGATGATCTGGCCGTGCTGCAGGACGCTGATCGTGTCGGCGATCGTCGAGACCACCGCCATGTTGTGCTCGACCATCAGCACCGTGCGGTCGCGCGCCGCGGCCTGGATCAGCTCGGCGACCCGCGCGACGTCCTCGTGACCCAGGCCCTGAGTCGGCTCGTCGAGCAGCAGGAGCCGCGGCTCCGCGGCGAGCGTCGTCGCGATTTCGAGCGCGCGCTTGCGCCCGTACGGCAGTTCGACCGCCACCCGGCCGGCGAAATCCGCGAGGTCGACCGCGGCGAGCAGCTCGAGCGCCCGGCCATCGAGCACCGCGAGGCTCGACTCGCGGCGCCAGAAGTGGAAGCTGGTGCCGAGCGTGCGCTGCAGTGCAATGCGCACGTTCTCGAGCACGCTCAGGTGCGGGAAGACGGCCGACACCTGGAACGAGCGGACGATGCCTCGACGCGCGACCTCGGCGGGGGTCGCCCGGGTGATGTCCTCGCCGCGGTACAGGATTTGTCCGCTCGACGGGCTGAGGAACTTGGTCAGCAGGTTGAAAAAGGTCGTCTTGCCGGCGCCGTTCGGCCCGATCAGCGCGTGGATCTGGCCGCGCTGGACCCGAAGATCCACGCCGCTCACCGCGACGAAACCGTCGAATTCCTTGGTCAGACCGCGCGTTTCGAGGAGGACGTCGTCGCTCATGGCTCCCGAGTGGTCGGATCGGCCTGCGCGCGGCCGGGCGGCGCCGGCCGCATTATCGGGCAGAACGCCGCCCGGTGCGCGCCCGCCGCCGCTTCGGACGCTTGCCGCCTCCGCCGGCGCGGCGTTAGCCTGACGGACCGGGCGTATTGAGGGGGATCCATGTCCAAGCTCCCGTCGATGCTGGTCTGGCTGGTCGTCGCCGTCATCGGCGCGGTGGCATTCGGCACGCTCGCGCTCAGCCGCGGGGAACCGGTGAACGCCGTCTGGCTCGTGACCGCGGCGCTCTGCACGTACTTCATCGCCTACCGTTTCTACGGCAAGTTCATCGCCGAGAAGGCGCTGCGGCTCGATCCCGGCCGGCCGACCCCGGCGGTGCGCCACGCCGACGGCATGGACTACGTGCCGACCAACAAGTGGGTCGTCTACGGCCATCACTTCGCGGCGATCGCCGGCGCCGGGCCGCTCGTCGGGCCGGTGCTCGCGGCGCAGATGGGCTACCTGCCGGGCACGATCTGGATCCTGGCCGGCGTCGTGTTCGCCGGTGCCGTGCAGGACTTCATCGTGCTGTTCTGCTCGGTCCGGCGCGACGGCCAGTCGCTCAGCCAGATGATCAAGATGGAGCTCGGCCCGGTGGCCGGCGGTCTGGCGATGGTCGGCATCCTCGCGATCATGATCATCATCCTCGCGGTGCTGGCGCTGGTCGTGGTCAAGGCGCTGACCGCGAGCCCGTGGGGCACCTTCACAATCGCCGCGACCATCCCGATCGCGCTCCTGATGGGCCTTTACATGCGGCTCCTGCGGCCCGGCAAGGTGCTCGAGGCCTCGGCCTTTGGCGTCGTGCTGCTGCTGCTCGCAATCGTGTTCGGCCGCAACGTGTCCGAGGACCCGACCTGGTCCGCGGCGCTGACGCTGAGCGGCCCGGCGCTCGCGTGGGCGCTTATCATCTACGGCGCCGTCGCCGCGAGCCTGCCCGTGTGGCTGATGCTCGCGCCGCGCGACTACCTCAGTACCTTCCTCAAGATCGGCACCGTCGTCGCGCTCGCGCTCGGCATCTACTTCGTCGCGCCGCAGCTCGCGATGCCGCGCACGACGCTGTTCCTCGACGGCTCGGGGCCCGTGTTCGCGGGCAAGCTGTTCCCGTTCCTGTTCATCACGATCGCCTGCGGCGCCGTGTCCGGCTTCCATGCCCTGATCTCGTCCGGCACGACCCCGAAGCTGGTCGAGAGCGAGGCGCACCTGCCGCTCATCGGCTTCGGCGGCATGCTGGCCGAGTCCTTCGTCGCGATCATGGCGCTGACCGCGGCCTGCGTGCTCGACCCCGGGATCTACTTCGCGATGAACGCGCCCGCCGCCGTGCTCGGCACCGCCGCGCCGCACGCGGCCGAGGTGATCTCCGGCTGGGGTTTCACGATCACGCCCGAGCTCATCACGCAGACCGCGTCCGACATCGGCGAGAAGACGATCCTGTCGCGCGCCGGCGGCGCGCCGACGCTCGCGGTCGGCATGGCGAAGATTCTCTCGGGCGTGACCGGCGGCCAGGCCATGCAGGCCTTCTGGTACCACTTCGCGATCCTGTTCGAGGCGCTGTTCATCCTCACCGCGGTCGACGCCGGCACCCGCGCCGGCCGCTTCATGATCCAGGACATCCTCGGCCACGTGCACAAGCCGCTCGGCGACACGCGCTTCCTGCCCGGTAACCTGCTCGCGACGCTGCTGTGCGTCGCGCTGTGGGGCTACTTCCTGTACCAGGGGGTCGTCGACCCGCTCGGTGGCATCAACACGCTCTGGCAGCTGTTTGGCGTCGGCAACCAGATGCTGGCCGGCATCGCGCTGCTGTTGTGCACGAGCGTGCTCGTGAAGATGAAGCGCGAGCGCTACGTGTGGGTCACGCTCGTTCCGACCGCGTGGCTGCTGATCACGACGCTGACCGCCGGCGTACAGAAAATCTTCTCCGAGGACCCGAAGGTGGGCTTCCTCGCCCTCGCGCACAAGTTCGGCGACGCGCTGGCGGCGGGCAAGGTGCTCGCGCCGGCGAAGTCGCTCGGCGAGATGGAGCGAGTCATCTTCAACAACCAGCTCGACGCGGCAGTCTGCGGCCTGTTCGTGCTGCTGGTCATCGCGATGTGCGTGTTCGCGATCCGCATCTGCCTGACGGCGCTCGGCCAGGCGACACCGAGCGCGCACGAGATCCCGCCGGCTGCGCAGGGCGTGAGGCCGTGACCGCCCGGACGGCGCGCCCGGGCGCCCTCGCCCGCGCACGGACGGCGCTCAGGCAGATCTTCGGAGTCCCGGACTTCGAGCGCTACCTCGAACACCGGCGCGCTCACCACCCGGGCGAGCCGTGCCTCGGCGAGCGCGAGTTCCACGCCCAGGCGCTCGAGCGCCGCTACGGCGCCGGCCGCCCCGGCTGCTGCTGACAATCGGGCCGACTGCGGAGCGGCGAGCGTGTGCCGGTTGTGTCATACGAGTGTCATCAAGCGCGCGCAGACTGCAGGCCTGCTCCGGATGACTGTTGCTGCCGAGCAACACCCGTACGCAAGGCGCCTCAGGCGGTCGTGTGCAGTCCTGGGATCGGCGCGCGGAGCACTGGGAAGCGCACCGCGAAGCTTCGGATTTTAACTATTCTTGTCAACGGTCTGGCAGGGTATAAAGCATAATCTCTGGGGTAGGGCACGGACGCGCTGCGGGCGCGGGATCAGGCCGGGTGTGGGACATCTCCGCGCACCCTCGTCGTAGGCCAACAACAGTTGAACACCCGTACCGGCGGCTCCATAGGTGCCGACCGTGGCGGCCAACAAACCAAGACATCATCAACGAACGACCACGAGGAGTTTGACAGTGAGTAACGCGAACGCGCCCTCCGCCGTGAGGGCTACGGGAACGCGCAACCGTCGGCGCAACACGCTGCTGCGGAACGCGCTCATGGTCGCCGGCCTGTCCGGCGTGGCGGGCGCCGCGCTCGCCGACCCCGCCCCGGCGACGCCGGACGGCAGCCTGACGTGGTACGGCGTCACGCTGTACGGCATCGTCGACGTCGGCCTTCAGTACCAGACGCAGGGCGTGCCGCAGAGCGACTACTTCCCGCCCGGCACCGAAGCGATCATCCAGAAGAATTCGAACGGCTCGCAGACCAACCTCGGCGGCAACAACCTCAGCCAGTCGCGCATCGGCCTCAAGGGCCAGGAAGACTTCGGCAACGGCTGGTCGGGCATCTTCCGGCTCGAGACCTTCTTCAACCCGTGGTCCGGCCAGATCAGCGACGCGCTCAAGTCGCTGACCGCGAACAACGGCGTCGCGCTGACGGCCCAGCAGACGGGCGTCGACAGCAGCATCGCCGGCCAGTTCTTCGGCGGCGCGGCCTACATGGGCCTCAGCCACAAGGACTTCGGCACGCTGACCTTCGGCCGCCAGAATGGCCTGATGGCCGATGGCATCGCGAAGTACGATCCGCTGAAGGCCTCGCAGGCGTTCTCGCCGATCGGCTGGTCGGGCACGGCCGCGGGCGGCGGCGACACCGAGGACCGGCGCCTCGACGGCTCGGCCAAGTACGAGCTGACGAGCGGCCCCGTGCACGTCGCCGTGCAGTTCCAGCCGAAGTCGGGCGCCAATCCGGGCACGACGACCGAGGGCACCCTCGGCTTCCTGTTCCCGGGCGGCTCGATCGATGCGTACTACGAGAAGAAGAACGACGCGATCGCGGCAGGCTCGCTGAGCGCCGCGCAGGTCGCGAGCGTCGGCCAGGTCTGCACCGGCGTCGTGGTCGCGAACTTCGCCTGCGCGGCGATCGACAAGGCGGTGACCGCCACGATCTCCGACAACACGAGCTACGCGCTGATGGGCAACTGGTCCTTCATGGAGAAGACCTGGACGCTGTCGGCCGGCTACGAGCACATCAGCTTCGACAACCCGTCGACGCCGGTGACCGCGGGCCAGTACACGATCGGCGGCTATGTGCTGGCGACGGTCAGCAACACGGCCTTCCCGAGCACCAAGAAGCTGCAGATCGGCTGGATCGGCGCGAAGTTCCAGGCCACGCCGGTTCTCGACATCACGGCGGCGTTCTACCGCTATGACCAGAACTCGTTCTCGACGGCCCACCCGGGCTGCTCGGACGCGGCGGTCAGCTCGCAGTGCAGCGGCGGCGAGAACTTCGCCTCGGTCGTGTTCGACTACAAGTTCACGAAGCGCTTCGACTTCTACGCGGGCGCGATGTGGTCGAGCGTCAGCGGCGGCCTCGCCAACGGCTTCCTGAACACCTCGACGATCGATCCGACGATCGGCGTCCGGTACCAGTTCTAAGCCAGGACCTGCGCCCGCCCGCGGGGCGTCGAAGCGAAGTCCCGCCCTCCCGGCGATCCCGGGGCGGCGGGACTTCGCATTTATGGGCTGCGCCGCGCCCCGCCGTCAGCGGCCGCCGGCCTTGTAGACGCGCTTGCCCTGGAACCAGGTCTCGAGGACGTGCGTGCCGGCGATGTCGTCGGCCTTGCCGCCGTCGGCGAGCTGCAGGATGTCGCGGTCGAGGAGCGCGAAGTCCGCCGACTTGCCGACCTCGAGCGAGCCGATTTCCCGGTCGCGGCCGAGCATGCGCGCGCCGTTGATCGTGTAGGCATCGAGCACCTCGCGGATCGTCACCGCCTGCGCCGCGTTCAGCACCGGCTGGCCCGGCAGCCGGCGCGTGACGGCGATCGCCATGTTCACGAAAGGCTGCGGGTCGCGGGTGTTGACCGGCGCGTCGGAACCGGCGACCAGGATCGCACCCGCGTCCTTCGAGGCGCGGAACGGGTAGGTGTTGGCCTCGTAGTAGCTGCCCGGGACGTGGCGCGCGGCGAGGCTGTTGCCGGTCATCTTCTGCAGGAACGGGATCACGGTCATGTCGTAGTCGAGGTCGACGTTCGCCCACGAGTACGTGTAGGCGACGTACAGCTTGTCCCGGCCGATGCGCGCGATGTCCTGCGGGTGGGCCAGCTGCACGTGCGCGAGGCTGTCGTGCGTCGCGCTGTTGCCGTCGGCGGCGCGCGCGGCCTCGATCGCATCCAGCGCCGTACGCAGCGCGCGATCGCCGATCACGTGGATGTGCACGTTGAAGCCGGCGAGGTGCATGCGCTTGATGTACTCGAGCTCGATGTCGCGGTCGTGCTGCAGCTGCCCGCTCGAGATCTGGCACTGCCCCGGGTGGAAGCCGTTGGCCTTCGAGAAGGCGGCGATGTCAGCGGCCGCCTGGTAGTGCTCCGGGTGGGCGCGAGCCTCGATGCAGACCGAGGAGCCCGTGTCGACGTAGCCGGTGACCGTCGCGTGGCCGGCCGAGTCGGTCGCGAAGATCGGCTGCAGGAAGGGCTCGAGCATCGCGGCGTTGCCGAGGGTCGGCGGCACCGAGAACGGGTTGGCCTCGACGACGCCGTCCGCGAACAGCTTGATGAAATCCGCCCTCACGTACGGGCTGTTCGCGTACTTCGCGCGGACTGCGGTCGCCTTCGCGACCATGCCGTCGTAGTCGACCTTGCCGTCCGCGGTCCGCGTGTGGCTCGGGTCGTAGAACTGCGCGAGGGTCGCGCGGATGGTCATGTGCTTGCCCTTCAGCAGCGCGTCGTAGACCGGCAGGCCCGGCGCCGAGGCCATCGCGTCCATGATGGCGGTGATGCCGACGCTGTTGAGGCGCGCGGGGATCTTCTCCGGTACCTTCGAAACCTTTTCCAACTCGTTGTAAAGCATCGCGTTCGGGTCGATCGAGTACCGGGCGTCCTCGTTGACGCCGCCGTCCGGCTCGCCCTGTGCGTCGGTGCCGACCAGCTTGTGGTACGAGGCGAACTCGGACGCGAGGGTCGCCTTCGAGATGCCGACCACCTTGCCGGCGGCGTTCTTCGCGCTCGCGAGGGCGGCGCTATTGAAGGCCGCGTGGTGACCGTCGTTGCCGAGGAGCTCGATGCGGACCTCCTTGCCGGCCTTGTCGAGCGCGGCGCGCAGCGTCGGGAAGTCCGGATCCGGCTGATTGCCGGAATCGGGGCTCCACTGGTGCACCTTGAGCCACTCGCCGGCGCGCGGGTGGTAATGCCTGACGCACTCGGCCACGAACGCCGACAGCTCGCGCAGCGTCTTGCCCTTGCTCGCGAGGTCGCAGACGTCGAGGTCGACGATGTCGAGCGGATGGATGTGCGCATCGACGAGCCCGGGCACCACGAGGCCGCCATTGGCGCGCGCCACGACCGTGTGCTTGCCGATGAACGGCTGAGCGCCCGCGGCGTCGCCGACGTACACGATGAGGCCGCGGCGCACGGCGAGCGCCTCGGCCATCTTTCCGCCCGAGGCGGTATAGATCCGGGCGTCGGTCAGCACGACGTCGGCCGGTTCGAGACCGGCGGCGAGCGGGTTGGCGGCGCCTGCCCACGCGGGCAGGCCGGCAGCGGCTGCGATCACAGCCAGCGCGAGTCGAATCGTCTTCAGCATGCAGAATCCCCGAGTATGTGGCGTCAGCGCGCCCTGACCAGGCTGCGCGCAAGCGGCGCGATCATGGCATCTCCGGCCGCCCCGAGACCAGTGATGCGCGCACCGATGTTGCGCGGTCACCACTTCGCAGCGCGAAGTTTCTCAGGTACCTTGTGATCGCAGCGGCCACCGAAGAGCCGTGCGTTAGCGCAGGACCGCGCGGATCGTCCCGGGCGTTTAGCCTCCCGGGCTTGGGGCAGATTCGGCACTGGACGGCGGCCGGCGGCGCGCATCGCCGCTCGCCCACGACGCAACTGAAGGGGACAACAGCATGAGGTCGGTTTTCGTTCGCGCATCGTTGGCAGCAGCGCTCATCTCGGCGTTCTCGCCCGCGGCCTTCGCCCAGACGGCGGAAAAGCCGCCGCAGGCCAGCGGCACGATCGAGGAGATCGTGGTCACCGCGACCCGCCGCGAGGAGCGCATCCAGGACGTGCCGATCTCGGTCAGCGCCTTCTCGCAGGAGAAGCTCGACGCGCAGGGCCTGCGCGGCATCGACGACCTGACGCGCCTGACGCCCGGCGTCGCCTTTTCGCGCAACGGCATGGGCTCGTCCGCGAACTACAACGACGAGAACTCCGACATCGCGATCCGCGGCATCGACTCGCAGGCGGGCTCCGCGACGACCGCCGTGTACCTCGATGACACGCCGATCCAGAGCCGGCACATCGGGTTCGGGGCGGTCGAGGTGTTCCCGGCGCTGTTCGATGTCGATCGCGTCGAGGCGCTGCGCGGCCCGCAGGGCACGCTGTTCGGCGCCGGCGCCGAGGGCGGCGCGGTCCGGATCATCACACCGGCGCCGGGCTTGACCAACTACAACGCCTACGTCCGGTCCGAGTACGGCGTGACCGAAGGCGGTGGCGACAGCTATGAGGGCGGCGTCGCGGTCGGCGGCCCGATCATCCCGGGCGTGCTCGGCTTCCGCTTCAGCGCCTCATACCGCCAAGACGGCGGCTGGGTCGATCGCGTGAGCTACACGCGCGCGGCCAACGACCTGCTGACGCTGCCGACGTACGCGGGAACGACCGAGAAGAACTCGAACTACCAGCAGACCACCGTCGGGCGGCTCGCGCTGCGGTGGCAGCCGACCGAGAACCTCGCGATCACCCCGTCGGTCTACTTCCAGGACCTGCAGATCCACGACACCGCGGCGTACTGGGAAGCGCTGTCCGATCCGTCCGCGGGCATCTACCGCAACGGCAACGCGCTGCGCAACCCGAGCGCCGATCCGTGGTACCTCGCGGCGGTCAAGGTCGACTGGAACCTAGGCTGGGGACAGCTCGCCTCGAACACCGCGTACTACTCGCGCGACCAGCACTCGACCTCCGACTACTCGCAGTACCTGCGCGCGACGTGGGCCTATTTCTTCGAGCTGCCGAGCGGGTACCCGCAGCCGGGTGATCAGGGTTACGCACCCTTCCATGACCGCCAGGACAATTTCTATCAGGAGATCCGCCTCGCCTCGACGGATGCTGCCGCCGCGTGGACCTGGAACACCGGCATCTACATTGCGCACACGAACGAGAACATCCCGGAGGACATCATCGACCCGACCCTGAACCAGGAGGTCATCGACTACACGACGGCGACCTACGGAACCGCGTTCCCGGTCTGTCCGACGGGGTACGAGTGTCCCGGCGGCCTCATCTATCACGGCCCGATCGACCGCATCATCGAGAAGCAGGCCGCGGCGTTCGGCGAGGTCTCGTGGAAATTTGCCGAAGGCTGGAAGGCGACCATCGGCTTGCGCGTATCGCGGATTGATATCGACGGCCAGGTGCTGGACGGCGGAGCGTTCATTCCGCTGCCGCTGTCGCCGCTGACCTACGAGGAAGTGCGTTCCAGCGAGACGCCGGTGACGCCGAAGGCGGTCATCAACTACCAGCCGGATCGCGACAACCTGTTCTACGCGAGCGCCGCGAAGGGCTATCGCTCCGGTGGCATCAACGTGCCGGTCGGCAGCCTCTGCGACGGATCGCTGACCCAGCTCGGGTTGACGCAGGTGCCGCTGACCTACTCCTCGGACTCGCTCTGGAGCTACGAGCTGGGCACGAAGAACACGCTCATGGATCGTCGCCTGCAGATCAACGCGAGCCTCTTTATCGTCAACTGGAACAACATCATCCAGAACGTGTACCTGCCGAGCTGCGGCGAACAGTATGCAGGCAACCTGGGCAAGGTTCGCAGTCAGGGCGGCGACGTGAACGTCACGTTCAAGCCGGTCAACTCGCTGACCCTCGATTTCACGGCGGCCTACACCGACGCCAAGTACACCCAGCCCTCCTGCGGCGGCACGCTGACCTACAACGGCACGACCTGTGCGGGCATCAGCAGCACGACCGGCAACGCCATTTCGGCGGGCCCGGTCGTCAGCAAGGGTGACCGCATCCTCGGCGCGCCCTGGTCCTTCCTCGTCTCCGCCGAGTACGCCGCGCCATTTGAGGTGCTGAACGGCAACGTGGCGTATCTGCGAGCGGACTACCAGCACACGACGGCGCAGACGGCGCTGACGCCGGGGATCGACCACAACAATGCGCTGTTTGACGACACGCTTCCGGGACTGCCGTCGATCACGAACCTGCAACTGCGGGCAGGCGTGCGCTGGGGTGGATGGGACGTCTCGCTCTTCGGCAACAACCTGACGAACCAGCATCCGTTGCTGTTCTCGTCGCGCGACATCGCGAGCGACTGCGTCACTGGCCATCCATGCGGGTACGACCTGGTCGACTACCCCAATACGGACAACCTGTACTACGGCCGCGGTGTGCGCCCGCGAACCTACGGCATCACCGCGACGTTCCGGTACTGATGTTGCCCGGAGGGCGGCGCCCGCCGCCCTCCGCGCTCCTGCATGCCGCTCCCCACGGGCCTCGTCGCGCACGAGCGCTACTTCTGGCACGACGCCGGGAGCGGCGCGGGCTTCAGCTCGGCGAGCGAGTTCGCCCAGCCCGACGCGCACCCCGAGAGCCCGGACACGAAGCGCCGGCTCCTCGCGCTGCTCGAGACCTCGGGCCTCGCCGACTCGCTGCTGAGGATCCGCCCGCGGCCGGCCCGCGTCGACGAGCTGACCGCGTTCCACACGCCGCGCTACGTCGAAGAGGTGCGCCGCCTGTCCGGCGGCAGCGGCGGCTCGATCGGCGAGAGCGCGACCATCGGGCACGGCAGCTACGAGATCGCCCTGCTCGCGGCGGGCGGCTGCCTCGAGGCGATTGACGCGGTGCTCGGCGGGCGCGCGGCGAACGCCTACGCGCTCGTCCGCCCGCCCGGCCACCACGCCGAACCCGACCGCGGTCGCGGCTACTGCGTTTTCGGCAACGCCGTGCTCGCCGTCCGCCACGCCCAGCGCGTGCATGGCCTCGGCCGCGTCGCGGTCGTCGACTGGGACGTGCACCACGGCAACGGGACCGAGCTTGCGTTTCTCGAGGACCCCGGCGTGCTCACGATCTCGATCCACCAGGACCGCTGCTACCCCGTCGACTCGGGCCAGCTCGAGGTCGTCGGCCGCGGCGCGGCCGCGCACACGAACCTGAACGTCCCGCTGCCGGCCGGCAGCGGCCACGGCGCGTACCTCGCGGCGATCGAGCGCGCGGTGCTGCCGGCGCTCGAGCGCTTCCGTCCGGAGCTCATCGTCGTCGCCTCCGGGCTCGACGCGAGCGCGATGGACCCGCTCGGGCGGATGATGGCGACCAGCGAGACCTACCGGCTGATGACGCGCGCGCTGATGCGCGCCGCGGCCGGGCTCTGCGCCGGGCGCATCGTCGCGACCCACGAGGGCGGCTACTCGAACGCATACGTGCCGTTCTGCGGGCTCGCCGTGCTCGAGGAGCTGGCCGGGGTTCGCACGCCGGCCAGCGATCCGTATCTCGATGAGCTCGTGCAGATGGCCGGCCACGAACTGCAGCCGCACCAGGGCGCGCTGATCGACGCCGCCGCCGCCCTGGCGGCCCGCACGCCACGGCCGAGCTGAGCGCCTACAGCGTCCCTTGCAGCTCGTCACGGTGCTGCGCGCGCAGCACGAGCCCGTAGACAAGCCCCACCGCGAGCCAGCCGAGGCCGACGATCGCCGCCAGGCGGCTCATGCCGCTGAACACGGCGAGCACGACGGCGATGCCGAGCACCGGCACGAGGATGTGCTGGAACCAGAGCCCGGTGCGGCGCCTGACCCCGAACTCGACCAACACCGACACGTGCAGCAGCAGGAAGCCGCTCAGCGCGCCGAAGTTCACGATGGTCGCGAGCTCGTCCATGAGGTTGCGCATGCCGAGCGCGACGGCGGTCGAGATCACAGCGGTCACCAGCATGCCGACGTAGGGCGTGTGGTAGCGCGGATGCACGCGCGCGAGCGCGTGCGGCAGCTGCCGGTCGCGGCCCATCGCGAACAGCACGCGCGCGACGCCGACCTGCATCGGCAGCGCGTTCGAGAGCCCGACGACGATCGCGTACGACCACGCGACGGCGAGCGAGGCCCAGCTGCCGATCGCCGCAGCGGCGAGCTCGTAGGTCGCTGCGGCCGGATCCTTGATGGTGATGCCGGGCAGGAGGTTGCCGAGCACGAAGGTCACGAGCACGAAGAACACCGCCGAGATGACCAGCACCGCGATGATCGCGCGGCCGACGACGCGCCGGTCGTGCCCCTCGACCTCCTCGCTCAGCGTCGAGATCGCGTCGAAGCCGAGGAAGGACATGATGCAGATCGACGTGGCGCTGAAGATGCTGCCGGCCGTGAACGCGTGCGTGCCGAACACCGGGGCGAGCGTGAGGCCGCCGGTGCCGAAGCCGTGCGAGAGCGCGACCACGCCGAAGCCCATGAACAGCACGAGCCCGAGCACCTGCAGCGCGACCGCGATGAAGTTCGCGCGGGTCGTGACCGTCACGCCGAACCAGTTCACGAGCAGCGTGAAGCCCGAGATCACGATGACCCAGGTCGCGCGGCCGATGCCCGGCAGCAGCTGGCCGAAGGCGACCGCCGTCAGCACGTAGACGAAGGCCGGGATCAGCAGGTAGTCGAGCAGGATCATCCAGCCGGCCATGAAGCCGGCGAAGCGGCCGAGCGCGTGGCGCGCGAAGCCGTAGACGGAGCCGGCCGACGGCACCGCCTCGGTCATGACGGCGTAGCTCTTCGCCGTGAAGTACATGCACACGCCGCCCAAGAGGTACGCGAGCACGATCAGGCCGTTCGAGGCCTCCCAGACGAAGCCGAGCGTGCTGAGCGGCGCGTAGGGCGCGATGTACGCGAGGCCATAGACGATGAGGTCCCAGTAGCCGAGCGAGCGCCTCAGCGCGACCGGCGCGCCGCTCGCCTCGGCGCTCACGGCCGGGCCCCGCCGCCGGCCGGCATGACGTCCGGAAATGCCGTGCGGTACAGGTCGAGGCGCGCGGCCGCGGCGTGGTGGTAGGCGACCGCGAAGGCATCGGTGTCGCGGTACGGCGCCGCGACGATCTGCATGCTGGTCGGCACGCCGTTCGCGGCGCGCCCGGTCGGCACGGCGAGCGCCGGGTAGCGGCTGAGCAGGTTGAACGGCGGCGTGCCGACCCAGCCGAGGTAGCTGTCGACCGCGACGCCTTCGATGAGCACCTGCCGCTCGCGCGACAGGTCGAGGTCCGCGGGCAGCGAGGTCGAAAACACGGTCGGGCAGAGGAGCGCCCGATAGCCCCGGCCCCAGAGCTTGGCGTGCAGCTCCTCGTGCAGGCGGGTCGCGAGCGCGGCCGCCTTCAGGATCGAGTTCGGACGGCCGCGGTACCTGGCAATCAGCCAGCGCAGGTAGGGCGTCGCGCGCGGCAGCTGTTCGGCGCCGATCGACTCGAGGTACTCATTGAAGAACAGCCCGAAGATCGCCTCGACCAGCACCTCGGCGAGCTCGGCGTTGTCCCAGCGCAGCTCGACCTCCTCGACCGTGGCGCCCCGCCCGCGCAGCGCGTCGGCCGCGCGCTCGAGGTTGCGGCGCGTGTCGCGGCACAGCGCCGGCGAACCGGTCGTGAACGCGAGCGCCAGCTTTGCGCCGGCGAGGTCGGGATAGATGAACGGCAGCGGCTCGTAGGGCAGGCCGACGTAGCTCGCCGGGTGCGGCCCGGCGATGACGTTCTGCATCAGGACGAGGTCATCGACCGTGCGGGCGAGCGGCCCTTCGACCGCGAACGAGAACAGCTCCTCGCCCGGCGTCGGCGCGAGGCGCCCGAACGGCGGCTTGTAGCCGTACACGCCGGCGAGCGCCGCCGGGATGCGCGTCGAGCCCGCCATGTCGCTGCCGGTCGCGAGCGGGGTCAGTCCGGCAGCGAGCGCGGCGCCCGAGCCGCCACTCGAGCCGCCGCAGGTGACCGCCGGATTCCAGGGGTTGCGGCTGACGCCGTAGCGCTCGCTCAGCGTCTGGCCGATCAGGCAGAACTCGGGCACCGTCGTCTGCAGGTGCGGGATGGCGCCCGCCGCCAGCAGCTTGTCGACGATCGGGTGGTTCGCGGCCGCCACCTCCTCGTGCAGCCACGAGCCGATCGTGCGCGGCCACCCGGCGACCGAGGTCTCCTCCTTGATCGCGACGGGCACGCCCTCGAGCGCGCGCGCCGTGCCGGCGGCGTAGCGGCGCTCCGCCTCCGCCGCTTGCGCCAGCGCCTGCTCGCCGAATACGTGCACCGTGGCGTTGATCGGCCCGCCGTGCAGGGCGTTCGCACGCTCGAGGAGCGCGCGCATCAGCTCGACGGGCGAGAGCGTGCGGGCGGCGAAGCGCTCGCGCGCCTCGCGGGCCGTGAGGTAGGCGAGCTCGGCGCTCACCGCGGCCGCGCGCGCCGCCGGCGAGCCGGCAGCCCCGGGAGCCGCGGCGCGAGCCCTGCATCCGGCACGGGCTCGCCTTGGCGCTGCTCGAGCGGCAGCACGCCCGCCCAGACCGGCCAGGCGCGGTCGCGCGGCGGATCGTCGGGCGGGCCGACGCGCACCTTGGCCGAGGCTGCCGACAGCGGCAGCGACATGATGACCGTGGCGCCGAGCTCCTTGCGCGTGACGGGGCGCAGGTGGCGCCAGCGCCCGGGGAAGCGCCGTTCGGTGAAGATCCGCAGGAGCCGCGTCTTCTCGGCCGGGTCCCGGACCGCCTCCGGCTGCCCAAAGCACATGACCGAGCGATAATTCGCACTGTGATTGAACGCCGAACGCGCCAGCACCCAGCCGTCGATGAGCGTGGCCGTCAGGCACACCTCGGCGCCGCCGGCGATCGCCTTCAGCATCCGGCTCGCGACGCTGCCGTGCCAGTAGACGTGCTCGCCGATGCGCCAGTGCAGGGTCGGCGTCGCGACCGGCCGCCCATCGACGACGTGCGCGACGTGGCAGATCGGTGCGGCATCGAGGATCTCGTGGATCGCCCGGCGCTGATAGCGGGCGAGCTCCGGGAGCCGGCGGACGCGCGTGAACTCCCCGGCGGCGCCGGTCCCCGACCGCTGGCGGCCGCTGCTGCTCATCGTTCGCGCTCCCGCTCCCCCGTGGCCCCGCCAGTATGCCGTGATCCTCCGCTCGAAATCCTCTACCGGGACGAGCACCTGATCGCCATCGCGAAGCCGAGCGGGCTGCTCGTCCACCGCACGCCGCTCGCGGCTGCCGCCGAGCGGTTCGCCGTGCAGCGCCTGCGCGACCAGATCGGCCAGGCGGTCTACCCGGCGCACCGCCTCGATCGAGCGACCTCGGGGCTGATGCTGTTCGCGTTGAACCCCGCCGTGCATGCGCAGCTGTCCCGGGCCTTCGCGGCGGGTCGCGTCGAGAAACGCTACGTCGCGATCGTCCGCGGCTGGCCGGCGGCGAGGCTCGTGATCGACCATCCCCTCGGCCGGCTCGACGACGAGGCGGCGGCGGCTTCGCCGCGGCCGGCCGTGACCACGCTCGTGCGGCTCGCGACGGCCGAGCTCGCCGTGCGCATCGACCGCTACCCCTCGAGCCGGTACGCGCTCGTCGCGCTCACCCCGGCAACCGGCCGCCGCCACCAGCTGCGCCGGCACCTCAAGCACGCCGGTTATCCGATCATCGGTGACACGACCTATGGCCAGGGACGTCACAACCGGCTGTTCCGCGAGCGCTTCGGCTGCGCGCGGCTGCTGCTGGCCGCCGTCTCGCTGCGGCTCGCGCACCCGGCGAGCGGAACACCCCTCGCGCTGCACGCGCCGCCGGACGCCGAGTTCTGTGCGGCCGCCGCCGGACTCGGTTGGCCCGATGCGGCGGGCCTCGCGCTCGGCTCGGCGTGAGCTCGACGAGCGCCCCGCCGCCGTGGCTTGCCGTCCTGAACCCTGCCGCGGGCGGCGGGCGGGCGCTGCGCGCCTGGCCGCGCCTCGCGATCGCGCTCGAGCACGCCGGTGTGCGCTGCGAGCTCGAGGTGACCCGGGGCCCCGGCCACGCGACGGAACTCGCGGCCGAGGCGCTCCGGCGCGGCCGGCGACGCCTGCTCGCGGTCGGCGGCGACGGCACGCTGCACGAGATCGCGAACGGACTCGCCACCGACGGCGAGCGCGTCGCGCTGAGCGCGGCCGCGACGGGCACCGGCAACGACTGGGCGCGGGGCCTTGGCCTGCCGCGCGCGCCGCGTGCGATCGCGGCGATGCTGCGCGCCGAACGGCGCCGCCCGCACGACCTCGGGGTCGCGGAATCGACGCTCGCGGGCCGGCGCGTCGAGCACCGTTTCCTGAACGTTGCGGGCGTCGGCTACGACGCGGACGTCCTCGACCGGCTGCCGCGCCGTGGACCGCGCAGCCTGCGCTACCTGTGGGCCGTGCTGGCCGGCCTGCCGGGCTACCGGCCTGCCGACTACCGCCTCGCGTGCGGCGCGGCCCGCATCGACGGGCGCCTGCTCGTCAGCTTCGCGGCGATCGGGCGCTACTGCGGCGGCGGGCTCGAGGTCGCACCCGGGGCCCTGCCCGGCGACGGCCTGCTCGACCTGCTCGCGATCAGGGCCATGCCGGCCCTCGCCGCCTGCGCGCGCCTGCCGAAGCTCTACCTCGGCCGCTTCGGCGGCGACCCGACGGCCTGGGTCGCGCGCGGCGCCGAGGTCGAGATCGACGCCGACCGGCCGGCGGGGGTCGAGGCCGACGGTCAGCGCCTCGGGGACACGCCGCTGCGGCTGCGCGTGCTGCACGGCGCGATCGACGCGGTGGTCCCGTGAGATCCTTGGCGCACCGACCGCGCGCCCGAGGCCCCGGCTGATGTACGAATCGCTCCACCGTCCGCTCGCGCCGCGCCGTGTGTTCGTGCGGCGGCTCGCGCGGCACGCCGCCGCGGCGTTCTCGCTGATCGGCGGCTCGCTGGTCGTCGGCGTGCTCGGCTACCACGGACTCGAGCACCTCGCGTGGATCGATGCGCTGCTGAACGCCTCGATGATCATGGGCGGCATGGGCCCGGTCGATGCGCTGCACACGACGCCGGGCAAGCTGTTCGCGTCGGTCTACGCGCTGTACAGCGGCCTGCTGCTGCTGGTCGCGGCCGGCCTCTTGTTCGCGCCGGTACTGCACCGGCTGCTGCACAAGTTCCACATCCCGACGACGGGGCCGGGGGCGTGAGCGGGCGCACGCTCCAGCGCCTGGCCGCCGTCGCGCTCGCGGGCGCGGCGCTGTGGTCGTCGCTGGCCGCCGCCGGGCCGGTGCGGCCGAAGGTGTGCCTCGTGCTGTCGGGCGGCGGCGCGCGCGGCATCCCGCACATCGGCGTGCTGAAGGTGCTCGAGGAGCTGCGCGTGCCGGTCGACTGCATCGTCGGCACGAGCGCCGGCGCGATCATCGGCGGCGCCTACGCCTCCGGCGCCTCCCCGGCCGAGATCGAGACGATGATCAGCACCGCCGACTGGGACCGGCTGCTGACCGACCAGCCGCCGCGCTTTCGCCGCTCGGTCTACTCGAAGGAGGTGGAGCGAGAGCGCATTGGCGGCGCCGAGATCGGCGTGCAGTCCGGCACCGTCGCGCTGCCGCGCGGGGCGCTGATCGGCCAGCACCTGCAGTTCTACCTGCAGTCGCTGGTGGCGCCCACGACCAGCGCCTCTTTCGACGACCTGCCGATCCAGTACCGCGCGCTCGCCACGGACTTCGAGACCGGCCGGCTCGTGGTGCTCGACCACGGCGGGCTGGCGGCCGCGATCCGCGCCAGCATGTCGGTGCCGGGGGCCTTCGCGCCGGTCGAGATCGACGGCGCGATGCTGGTGGACGGCGGCCTGGTCCGCAACCTCGGCATCGACGTCGCCCGCGACCTCGGCGCCGACGTGATCATCGCGGTGAACGTCGGCACACCGCTGCTCAGGCGCGCCGAGCTCGGCTCGCTGCTCGGTGCCGCCGAGCAGACGCTCAGCATCCTCGTCGAGCAGAACGTCGACGCCTCGCTGAGCGGGCTCGGGCCCGACGACGTACTGATCACGCCCAACCTCGGCACGCTGAGCTCGAGCGACTTCAAGCACGGCTACCTGTTCATACCGGCCGGCGAGCTCGCGGCGCGGCGCGCGGCGCGCGAGCTGGCGCCGCTCGCGGTCAGCGAGGCGGAGTTCGCCGCCTGGCGCGCCCGCCAGCGCCGCCCCAGAGGCGGGCCGCACTACGATCGAGTCGTCGTCGACACCTCGGGCCTCAGCCGCGTCTCGCCGCGCTCGGTCATCGCGCTGGTCGGCAGCGCACCGGATCCTGCCAAGGCCGACCAGGTCATCGACACGATGCTCGGCACCGACGACTTCGAGGTGATCCAGGGCGAGGTGCAGGTCGGCCCCGGCGGCACGACGCTGGTGCTGAAGCCCGTCGAGAAGCCGTGGGGCCCGGACTTCCTGCGCGCCGGCGCCAACCTGACCGCCAACTTCGAGGGGCTGAGCGCCTTCACGCTGTCGGTCGACAACCGCATGACCTGGCTGAACTCGAGCGGGCTCGAGTGGCGCAACCGCGCGACCATCGGCCAGATCGACTCGATCGCGACCGAGCTGCGCCAGCCCTTCGACGACGCGCGGCGGATCTTCATTGCGCCGCGCATCGAGGCCGAGGATGACCTGCGCGACCTGTACGTCGGCAACGACGCGCTCGAGACCTACCGGCGCCGCGCCCTCACGATCGGCACCGATCTCGGCTTCCGCTTCGGCGACCTCGGCGAGCTGAAGCTCGGCGTCGCCGGCGGCGGCATCGGCGCCGCGCGCACGATCGGCCAGCGCATCGTGCCGGACGCGAGCACGCGCTTCGGCGACTTCCACGCCAACTGGACCTTCGACGGCCTCGACAGCCTCGACTTCCCGCGGCGCGGCTTCCTGGTCAGCGGCGAGGCGCAGTTCGCGCGGCGCATGTTCGCCGGCGAGCAGGTCTGGGACCGGTTCACGCTCGAGGCGCAGCAGGCGCTCGGCAGCGAGCTGTCGAGCTGGCTGTTCGCGGCCCGCTTCCAGAGCGCGCTCGGCACGAGCCTGCCCTACTACGAGCAGTTCACGGCCGGCGGCTTCATGAACCTCTCCGGCCTGCAGCCGCAGCAGGTGCAGTCCGGCAAGCTCGAGCTCGTGAGGCTGATCTACCGGCGCCACATCGCCTCGTTCTCGGCGCTGCTGCCGAACGTCTACGCGGGCCTCTCGCTCGAGAACGGCAGCATCGGCAGCCAGCCGAGCGGCGAGCGCTCGCGGCAGCTGCACGCCGGCTCGATGTTCCTGCAGGGCGATTCGGCGCTCGGGCCGCTGTACCTCGGCATCGGCGTCGCCGAGGGCGGCTTCGTGTCGGTATACCTGCTGGTCGGGCGGCCGTGAGGCCGGCACCCGGCGGCCGGCCATGAGCGCCTCGCGACTCGTGCTCGACCTGCAGGCGCTGCTCGGCCTCGCGGTGTTCGTCGCGCTCGCCCTGCCCTTCACCGAGAACCGTCGCGCCATCCGCTGGCGCGGCGTCGCGGTCGCGCTCGCGCTGCAGTTCGCGATCTGCTTCGTGCTGCTGCGGGTGCCGCCGATCGCCACTGCGCTCGCCTACCTGAATCGCGCGGTCGCGGCGCTGTCGGCGGCGACGCTGAAGGGCACTTCGTTCGTGTTCGGCTACGTCGGCGGCGGGCCGCCGCCGTTCGAGGTCACGCACCCGGCGGCGCTGACCAGCTTCGCGTTCCAGGTGATCCCGATCATCATCGTGGTCTCGGCGCTGTCCGCCGTGCTCTGGTACTGGCGCGTGCTGCCGCTCGTGATCCGCGCGATCGCGTGGCTGTTCGAGCGCGCGCTCGGCACGCGCGGACCGGCGGGCTTCGCGGTCAGCGCCAACGTCTTCGTCGGCCAGGTCGAGGCGCCGCTGCTGGTGCGGCCGTACATCGCCGGCATGTCGCGCTACGAGCTCCTGCTGCTGATGACCGCCGGCATGTCGATGATCGCCGGCGCGATGATGATCGTGTACTCCGCGATGCTGGCCGGGCAGTCCGGCAACATGCTGTCGCAGCTGCTGACGAAGTCGTTGATGTCGGTCCCGGCCTCGATCCTGTTCGCACAGCTGATGCTGCCGGCCGACGGCCCCTCGGCGGCGCCGGCCGAGCCCGGGCGCATCTATTCGAGCACGATGGATGCGCTGACCCGCGGCACCTCCGACGGCCTCGCCATCTGGCTGAACGTGACCGCGATCCTGCTGGTGCTGATCGCGGCGGTCGCGCTCGCGAACCTCGGGCTCGGCGCGCTGCCGGACGTCGGCGGCGAGGCGCTCTCGCTCGAGCGCCTAGCCGGCTGGCTGTTCGCACCGCTCAGCTGGCTGATGGGCATCCCGTGGTCCGAGGCGCCGAAGGCGGGCAGCCTGCTCGGCGTCAAGACGGTGCTGAACGAGTTCCTCGCCTACTTGAAGCTCGCCGAGCTCGGCCCCACCGCGCTCAGCGAGCGCACGCGGCTCGTGACCATCTACGCGCTGTGCGGCTTCGCGAACTTCGCCAGCATGGGCATCCAGATCAGCGGCATCGCGGCGATGGCGCCGGAGCGACGCGCGGACCTGAACGCGCTCGGACTGCGCGCGCTGATCGGCGCGACGCTCGCCTCGTGCACGTCCGGCGCGATCGTCGGCATCGTCGCCTTCTGAGGCGGGCGCCGGTGGTGCGCGCGGCACTCGCACACAGACCGTTGGGGGCGCGCACGTGAGGATGCCGCGCCCGGCCGCGCGGCGGCGCGCCTTTGCGCTCGTGCTCGCGGTGCTCGTGCTCGTGCACGTCGCGGCGCTGGCCGTCTACGAGCGATACACGCGCCAGCTCGCCGAGGTGCAGCTGGCGCTCGAGGCCCGCGACCAGTGGAGCGCGGGGCACCTCGACGCGGCGGCGGCGATCTACGCCCGCTACCTCGCCGAGTACCGCGACGCGCGCTGGCCGGTCGTGCTGACCCGCCAGCTGCAGAGCGAGGCGAGCGGCTGGTTCGCGCTCGGACGCGTCGAGGCCGAACGCCACCAGGTTGACGCGGCGCTGGCCGCGTTCGGGCACGCCATGGAGCTCGAGCCCGGCCTCGGCCGGCGCGAGTACCGCGACCTCCTGTACGAGTCGGGCCGCTACGCCGAGCTGGAGCGGCGGGCGCGAGCGCTGCTCGCGCGCGAGCCGTCCTCGTTGCCCGCGATCTTCGACTTGGGCGCGGCGCTGTACGCGCAAGGCCGCCCGTCCGAGGCCGCGCTCGCCTACGAGCGCGGGCTCTCGTACGTCGAGGCCTACGTGCACGCGACCGACCCCGGCTTCCGCGGTCCGGTCTCGATGCCGGAGGCGACGCTGCTCAACCTCGCGTCGGTCGCGCACCTCGCGGCCGGTGAGCCGCTGCGCGCCGCCGCCGCCTGCGACGGGCTCGCGGACCGCATGCCGGCGCACTCGCGCCTCGACCGGCTGTGCCGCGCCTACCTCGAGGCCGCGGCCGGGCACCGCGAGGCGGGCCGGGCGGCCCTCGCCGGCCTGACGCCCTCGACGCCGGAGGAGCAGGCGCTGATCGAGGCACTCGTCCGCCGGCTCGACGCCGGCTGAGGCTCAGCCGCCGGGCTGTGCCTTCACGAGCGCCGCGATGCGGGTCGCGGTCTCGAGCGCCTCGAGCCCGGCGGCACCGTCGACGAGCGGCGGCCGCCCGGTGCGGATCGAGGTCGCGAAGGCCTCGATCTGGCTCCTGAGCGCGTCGCCCTGCTCGTAGGTCTTCTCCTCGATCTGCACTTGCGGCATGCCGCCCGGCTCGGCCGGCGGCGCGCCCTTGCGGATCACGGTCACGATCTTTTGCTGCAGGTCGAGCGACAGGTACAGGTCGTCCTGGAAGAGCCGGAGCTTGCGCTCGGTCTTGAGGCTCACGCGGCTCGCCGTGACGTTCGCGACGCAGCCGGACGCGAAGCGCAGGCGCGCGTTCGCGATGTCGAGGTCATCGGAGAACACCGACGAGCCGACCGCGTCGACCGCGGTCAGCGGCGAGCGGACGATGCTCTGGATCAGGTCGATGTCGTGGATCATGAGGTCGAGCACGACGCTGACGTCGGTGCCGCGCTGGCGGAACGGCGCGAGCCGGTGCGATTCGATGAACCGCGGCCGCGTCACGATGCCCTCGATCGCGAGCACCGCCGCGTTGAAGCGCTCGAGGTGCCCGACCTGCAGGACCCGCTGGCGGCGCGCGGCGGCCTCGATCAGTTCGCGCGCCTCGGCCACGGTCGTCGTCACCGGCTTCTCGACCAGCACGTGCAGTCCCGCCTCGAGGCAGGCGAGCGCGATCGGGTGGTGCAGCGCCGTCGGCGCGGCGATCGAGACCGCCTCGACCCGGCCGAGCAGCGCGCGCCAGTCGGCGACCGCCTCGACGCCGAGCTCCTGGGCGAGCGCCGCACGCACCGCCTCGCTCGGGTCGGCGATCGCGACCAGCCGGCAGCCGGTGAGCGACGCCCACTTCTGCGCGTGGAAGCGGCCGAGGTAGCCCGCGCCGATGACCGCGGCGCGCAGGACGGGACTGTCGCTCATCTCGCTCCCTGCCCGGCGCCCGTGCCGGCGGTTGTCGCCCGAGGGCGCGGCGGCCATTATAGGCAGGCGCGCCGGCCGCCCCGCCCGGCCAGCGGCCCGAGGCCCATGAGCATCCACGCCGACCCCGAGCTCGCGCCGCCACCGCCGCCCGCCGACCCGCGGCGGCAGGCGCTGCGCCGCGAGCTCATTTTCCTCGGCGCCTTCGGTGGCTTCGGCCTCGTCGTGCTGCCCTTCGCGGTCTACTTCGCCGGCGCGGCGACGCTGGGCCCCTACGAAGGTGGCCTCCTGAGCTTCCTCGGCAAGCTGTATGGCGACTTCGTCACGCTTTCGCCGGCGGCGGTCGTGCTGCTGCTCGGCCCCTACCTGCTGTTCCAGGCCGTGCGCCTGGTGACCCGGCCCCTGCGCCACCGGCGCGCGGACGCCGAAGCGCAAAGCTAGGGCTTCCCCCTAAAGATTCCGCGGCTCGGGACGCTAAAGCTCCTGAGCCGGCGTTTGCGCGTCGGCGTTAAGTCCAATCGCCCCGACGGAGCCTGGCATGACGCCGGAACTCGACGCTCAATTGCGATCGCTGGTGAACTTCCCTTCACCGCCGGGCGTGGCGTCGCACATCATCGAGCTGGCGCAGGACCCGAACATCGAGATGGGCAAGGTCGCCAAGGCCATTGGCATGGACCCGGCGCTCGCCACCAAGGTGCTGCGGATCGCGAACTCGCCGCTGTACGCGCAGCGCCGGCGCAGCGAGAACCTCCGCCAGGCGCTGATCGTGCTCGGCCTCAACGCGACGCTGACGCTCGCGCTCAGCTTCTCGCTCGTGAAGTCGCTGCGCGGCGCGAAGCCGAACGGCGTCAACCACCCGCTGTACTGGCGCCGCGCGCTGCTCGGCGCCTCGGCCGCGCGCGCGCTCGGCGAGGCCACGGGCCAGACGCTGCTCGAGGAGCTGTTCCTCGCGGGGCTCCTGCAGGACATCGGCATGCTGGCGCTCGACAAGGCCATGCCGGACCTGTACCGGGAGACGGGCGAGCTGCAGAAGAACCATCGCGAGCTCGCCGCGCACGAGCGCAAGCGCATCGGTGTCGACCACGCCGACGTCGGCGTGTGGCTGATGCGGCAGTGGAACCTGCCGGAGCGGCTGTCGAACGCGATCGGCGCCTCGCACAAGCTGGACAACCGCCGCGCGCTCGACCCGGCCGACGGCTTCAACCGTTGCGTGACGCTGTCCGGCGCGATCGTCGACATCTTCCTGCTGCCCGCCGACAAGAAGCCCTTCCACGACACCGCCCAGCAGGTCGAGCGCGTGTTCGGCCTCGACAAGGAGGAGTTCGGGCGGGTCATCCAGCGCGTCAGCTCGCTGGTGCCGGAGACCGAGGCGATCTACGAGACCGACCTCCTCCCCGACCCGGACTCGATCGTCGACCAGGCGCGCGAGGTGCTGATGATCCGCAACCTGCACGCGATGCAGGAGATCACGCAGCTGCGGGACACGGCCGACTCGCTGACCGAGCGGGCGCGCGAGCTCGAGGAGGAGTCGCGCCGCGATCCGCTCACCGGCGTCTACAACCGCACCTACCTCGAGCAGTACCTGCGGCAGGAGTTCGAGCAGGCGACCCGCAACGACTGGCCGCTGTCGATCGCCTTCTGCGACCTCGACGGCTTCAAGAAGGTGAACGACAACTTCGGGCACCAGGCGGGCGACAAGGTCCTGAAAGCGACCGCCGCGATCCTGCGCAACAACGTGCGCCGAGTCGACGTCGTCGCGCGCTACGGCGGCGAGGAGTTCGTGCTGGTGTTCCCGGCGACCGACCGCGACATCGCGCGCTCGGTCTGCGAGCGGATCGTGACCGCGTTCCAGAGCACGCGCCACGAGATCGGCCCGCAGCCGGTGTCGGTGACGGTCTCGATCGGCTACGCGACGCACGGTGGCGGCCAGCGCTTTCCGAGCGTCGACGCGCTCGTCAAGGCGGCCGACCAGGCGCTCTACACGGCGAAGCTGCAGGGCCGCAACCGGACCGTGCGCTACGAGGCCGGCGACCGCGCGCCGGTCGTGCAGTTTCTCTGAGCATCGCGCCGCCGGCCACGGCGGCGCACCGTCCCCGCATGACATAAGGCGCAGCGCGCGCCGGGCCGTGAGCCAGCACACGGACCTGCCCCGCGCCCCGGCGCACCGTGGCCGGGCGCCTGCCTGGCGCCCGGAGCGCCGCCCGATGCGAGCGAGCACCGACCGCCGGCGGCTGCTCGGCGCGTTGCTCGCGCTGCTGCTCGCCGCCACCCCCGCGCTCGCCGACCGGCGTGCGCCTCCGAAGTCGTGCTCGCGCGAAGACACGAACCTGATCGTGCCCCGCGATGGCGGCCTGCTGGCCGAGGTCGTCCGCCGGCTGCCGCCGCCCGGGAGCGCCGCCGCCGCGCCGCTGCCGCCGTTGCAGCCTGCGCTCGTGACCCGGTTCCAGGAGCAGGGCGACCTCGGCGTGCAGCTGCGCGCGATGCGCCGCTTCTCGGTGCTGCGGCTGTGGGACTCGCCGCACGTGCGGGTGTTCCTCGGCATCGACCGCAGCGGCCTCGCCGGCCTGCACGTGCAGGAGCGCGATCCGCGGGAGTGGCCGATGCCGTGGCTCGCGGCGGCCCGGATCGACCGGCCGATCCGCGCGGTGCCGCTCAGCTCACCGTAGCTCCGCGCGCGAGCGCTCGCGGATCGCGCGGAACTCGCTCGCCGGGTACCAGGCCGGCCAGGCCGCGGAGTCGGCGAGGTCGGCGCCGGTCGCGTACAGCAGCTCCAGGTCCTCGAGGTTGCCGCTGACGTCCCAGTCGGCACGGTACTTGTCGGCCGGCTTGTGGTAGCGGTTCTCGAGGTAGTCGGCCTCGCGGTCCGCGATCCAGCCGGGCGGGTGCGAGAGCGAGTCGCCGCCGCTCTTGATGAACAGCGAGGGCACGCCGTACTTGGCCAGCATGAAGTGGTCGGAGCGGAAGAAGTGGCCCTTCTCGGGCTCGGTGTCCGGCTTCAGCACGCGCCCCTGGCGCGCGGCGTAGTGCTTCAGCAGGTCCTCGAGCTCGGAGGCGCCGTAGCCGACCACCTCGACGTCGCGCGTGCGCCCGACCGGGCTGAGTGCGTCGATGTTGAACGCGGCCACCGTCTTCGCGAGCGGGAATGGCGGGTTCTGCGCGTAGTACGCCGAGCCGAGCAGTCCCGACTCCTCGGCGGTGACCGCGAGGAACACGACCGAGCGTGCCGGGCGGCGGCCGGCGTGCGCGAAGGCCTTGGCGATCTCGAGGATGCCGGCGACGCCGCTGGCGTTGTCGACCGCGCCCGAGAAGATCTCGGTGCTGCCGTCGGCGCGGGTCACCTTGCCGAAGTGGTCCCAGTGCGCCATGTACAGCACGTACTCGTCCGGGCGCACCGCGCCCGGCAGCCAGCCGACCGCGTTCGCCGAGCGCGCGTGGCGGATCGTGTTGTGCACGCCGACGCTGGCCCGGGCCGCGAGCGGCACCGGCGCGAAGCCGTGCTGCGCGGCGGCGGCCTCGAGCGTGCGGAAGTCCCGCCCGGCAAGGGCGCAGATCTTCTGCGCGGTGGCGAGCGTCACCCAGCCTTCGATCGCCGGCCGCTGCGCGTTGCCGTCGGCGGTCTCCGGGTCGAGGTGCGGACCGGTGTTGCTGTTGCGCACAACGTCCCAGCCGTAGGCCGCGGGCGCGGTCTGGTGGACGATGAGGGCCGCGCTCGCGCCCTGGCGCATCGCTTCCTCGTACTTGTAGGTCCAGCGCCCGTAGTAGGTCATCGCGCCGCCGCGGAACACCTTCGGATCGCGGGTCGCGAAGCCGGGGTCGTTGACCAGGATCAGCGCGGTCTTGCCGTGCATGTCGACGCCGGCATAGTCGTTCCAGCCGTACTCGGGCGCGACGATGCCGTAGCCGACGAACACGATCGGGCTCTTATCGACGTGCGACTCGCTCGCCACGTGCTTGGTCCACACGACCATGTCGTCGGCGAACGCGAAGCTGGCGCGCCCGCCGTCGCCGTCGACGAGCAGCCGCGCGTCGGGCGCCGCGGTGATCTCGACGAGCGGCACGGGCTGGCGGTAGCTGCCGCCCGGCAGCGGCTTGAGTCCGATCGCGCGGTACTCGCGCTCGAGGAACGCGAGCGTCTTCGCCTCGCCGACCTGCCCGGGCTTGCGGCCCTCGAACTCGTCGGAGGCGAGCGTCTTGATCGCGGCGCGGTAGCCCGTCTCCGTGATCGCCGCCGAGGCCGCGGGCGTCGTGTCGGCGGACGCCGCGGCGAGCGCGGCGCCGAGCGAAAGGGCGAGCATCAGTCGCATCGGTGACTCCAGAGCAGGGCTGTCAGCGCGGCCAGTAGTACCACGCGATCGCGGCGATCCCGAGCCAGGTACCGGCCTGCGCGTACCACAGCCAGGCCCGCGGCCGCAACGTCGCGACGAAGGCGTAGCCGGAGACGAACGACAGGCCGAGGAACAGGCCGAAGCTGATCAGCAGCCGCCCGTACTCGCGCGCCAGCGCCGGCTGGTCGCCGGACAGCGACAGGAACACCACGAGGACCATCGCCAGGCCGATGGCAATCGTGACGGCCGACCCCATGATGATCCCGGTCAGGACGGCGAGCGGCGACATCGGACCCTCCGGCGCCGGAGCCCTTGATCCCGGACCCCCTCGCCACTACGCTGACCTTATGAAAACTCTCGGAAACGCGACGCACACCGCGCTTGAACGGGCGCGCCGGGCGCTAGTCTAACCGCTCCATGGCAGCCCCCCAGAGCGCCCCCTCCCCGTCCCGCTCCCGCAGCTCGCTGGCGCTTCGACTCGGCATTGGCCTGCCGGCCCTGCTGCTGGTCGGCGCGCTGTTCACGGGATCGGTGCCGAACCAGCCGGCGGCCGCGAACGAGCTGCGGCCGCCCGCCGAGCTGCAGCCGACCGAGCGCCAGCGCAAGATCGCGCGCCTCGTCGGCGAGGTCATCGAGCGCTCGCACTACCGCCAGACGGTGCTCGACTCGAAGATGTCCTCGGAGGTCTTCGACCGCTACCTCGAGTCGCTCGACGGCAACCGCAGCTACTTCCTCGCGTCCGACATCGCCGAGCTCGAGCGCTACCGGTTCAAGCTCGACGAGGTGATCCGCACCGGCAACGTCGAGCCCGCGTTCGTGATCTTCGCGCGCTTCCAGGAGCGCAACCGCGCCGCCGTGCACGCGGCGATCGCCGATCTCGACGCCGAGCCGAACTTCGCGCTCGACGAGAGCTTCGCGTTCGATCGCACCAAGGCGCCGTGGCTCGCCGACCAGAACGAGCTGAACGAGCTGTGGCGCAAGCGCGTGAAGAACGACGCGCTGTCGCTGCTGCTCGCCAACAAGACCTGGCCCGAGGCGCGCGACGTGCTGAAGAAGCGCTACGAGCGCGTCCTGAAGCGCATCGAGCAGGTCAGTGCCGACGACGTGTTCGAGAACTTCATGAACGCGTACGCGCACGTCTACGACCCGCACTCGAACTACCTCTCGCCGCGCTCGAGCGAGGAATACAACATCGCGATGAAGCTGTCGTACATCGGCATCGGCGCCTCGCTGCAGCTGATCGACGACCACGTGACGGTCATGAACGTCATCGACGGGGGCCCCGCGGCCGTGAACGGCCAGCTGAAGGTCAACGACCGCATCACCGCCGTCGGCCAGGGCAAGAGCGGCGAGCTCGTCGACGTCGTCGGCTGGCGGCTCGACGACGTCGTGCAGCTGATCCGCGGGCCCGCCGGCTCGCTCGTGCGACTGTCGGTGCTGCCGGCGGGCGCGACGCCCGGTGCGAAGGAGACGCTGCTCAGCTTCACGCGCAACAAGGTCAGCCTCGACGCGCAGGCCGCCCGCAAGAAGCTGCACACGGTCACCCGCGGCGAACAGCAGTTCAAGATCGGCGTGATCGAGGTGCCGAGCTTCTACCAGGACTACGACGCGCGCGTCAGCGGCGACAAGGACTACCGCTCGACGACCCGCGACGTGGCGCGCCTGATCGGCGAGCTCAAGAAGGAGAAGGTCGACGGCATCGTCATGGACCTGCGCGGCAACGGCGGCGGGCACCTGACGGAGGCGACCGGGCTCGTGGGCCTGTTCATCCGCAAGGGACCGGTCGTGCAGCTGCGCGAGACGGGCGGGCGCATCGAGGTGCTCGACGACCCCGAGCCGGGCGGGATCTGGGACGGCCCGCTCGCGGTGCTGGTCGATCGCGCCTCCGCCTCCGCTTCCGAGATCTTCGCCGCCGCGATCCAGGACTACGGTCGCGGACTCATCATCGGCCAGCAGACCTACGGCAAGGGCACGGTCCAGAACCTCTACCCGCTCGATCGCTGGGCGCTCGGCCCGAACGCCGGCTTCGGCCAGCTGACCGTGACGATCGGCAAGTACTACCGCGTGACCGGCGACAGCGTGCAGAACCGCGGCGTGCTGCCCGAGGTGACGCTGCCCTCGCTCATCAGCCCGACCGAGGTCGGCGAGAGCACGCGCGACAGCGCCCTCCCCTGGGACCGGATCCGTTCGGTCGATTTCGAGCCGCAGCACGCCCTCGGTGCCGAGCTCGGCTACGTCGAGCACTCGCACGACGTGCGCATGAAGAACGACCCCGACCTCAAGGCGCTCGAGGGCGACGCGGCCGCCGTCGAGCGGCTGCGCACCGAGAAGACGACGTCGCTGAACCTCGCGGTCCGCCGGGCGGAGCGCGCCAAGCTCGACGCGGACCGGCTCGCGCGGATCAACGCGCGCCGCGCGGCGCACGGCGAGGCGGCGCTCAAGGCGCTCGAGGAGCTGAACCCCGAGCAGGAGCCGGATGCCAACCTCGCCGAATCGGCCGAGGTCGTGGCCGACCTGGTGACCGCCGACAAGGCGGGACCGGCCCGGCTGTCGCAGCTGCAGTCGGGATCCAAGTCGTCGGTTCAATGACTTAGCGGTTCTTTAGTGTTGTAGTTGACTACAACACTGGTCAGGCATAACATGCGCCCCGAGCTGATCTGGGGAGCCTGTCATGCCGAACCCGACCGCCCGCGCCCACCCTCTCACCCGCACCGCGACGGCCGTGGTGGGCCTTGCGGCCTGCGTCCTGCTGACCGGCGCCCTCGGGGGCTGTGACGGCTCGAAGGCCGCCACGCCCGCCAAGGCCGACGCCACGCCCCCGGTCGCGGTCGAGACCGTCAGGCCGGTCCGCGCCGACATCGCGGCCGTCTACTCCGGCACCGCGCCCATCGAGGCCGACCAGGAGTCCCGCGTGGTCGCCAAGGTCGGCGGCGAGCTGCGCCGGCTGCTCGTCGAGGAGGGTGACCGCGTGCACGCCGGCCAGGTGCTCGCGGTGCTCGACGGCGACAAGCTCCGGCTCGAGGTCGCGCAGGCCAAGGCCAACCTCGCGAAGCTCGAGCGCGACTTCCAGCGCAACCTCGAGCTGCAGAAGCGCGGCCTGATCGGCAGCGCCGCGTTCGACGACCTGCGCTACCAGCTCGACGCCGAGCGGGCGGTGCACGACCTCGCGGCGCTGCAGCTGTCCTACACGGAGATCCGTGCGCCGATCGACGGCCTCATCGCCGACCGCAAGGTGAAGGTCGGCAACACGCTGCAGCCGAACGACGTGCTGTTCACGATCACGAAGCCGGAGCCGCTGGTCGCGCACGTGCACGTGCCCGAGCGCGAGCTCGCCAAGCTCGCGATCGGCCAGCAGGCGGACGTGCAGGTCGATGCCGCGGGCGGCGTGTTCCCCGCCCACATCCGCCGCATCAGCCCGGTGGTCGACCCCGCGACCGGCACGTTCAAGGTCACGCTCGAGTTCTCGCCCGCGGCGCAGCTGCGCGCCGGGATGTTCTCGCGCGTCAACATCGTCTACGAGCGGCGCGCCCACGCGCTGCAGATCCCGCGCGCGGCGCTGGTCGATGCCGACGGCGGGCCGATCGTGTTCGTGGTCGCGGGCGGCAAGGCCGTGTCGCGTCCGGTGCGCACCGGGCTCGCGAACGGCGGCTCGGTCGAGGTGCTGTCCGGCATCGGCGACGCCGACCCGGTCGTCGTGGTCGGCCAGAACGGCCTGAAGTCGGGCAACGAGGTGCGCATCATCGCGCCGGCGCCGGCCACCGCCGGCCGCGCCGGCTGAGCGGCGCCGCCATGCGCCTGATCGACTTCGCGGTCCGCCGCCGCGTGACGGTGCTGATGTTCACGGTCGCCGTGCTGCTGTTCGGCTTCGTGTCGCTGTCCCGCCTGAAGCTGAACCTGCTGCCGGACCTGTCGTACCCGACGCTGACGATCCGCACCGAGCTCCCGGGCGCGGCGCCGCTCGAGGTCGAGAACCTCGTCACGCGCCCGGTCGAGGAGGCGGTCGGCATCATCCGCAACGTGCGGCAGGTGCGCTCGGTGTCGCGCTCCGGGCAGTCGGACGTCATCCTCGAGTTCGCGTGGGGCACCGGCATGGACCTCACGGGCATCGACGTCCGCGAGAAGCTCGACCTGCTGCAGCTGCCGCTCGAGGCCAAGCGCCCGCTGCTGCTGCGCTTCGACCCGTCGAGCGAGCCGGTCATGCGGCTCGCGCTCCTCGACACCCAGGCGGGCGCGACGTCCGAGGAGCGGCTGAAGGCGCTGCGCCGCTTCGGCGAGGACCGGCTGCGGCCCGAGCTCGAGTCGGTCGAGGGCGCGGCCGCCGTCAAGGTCTCGGGTGGCTTCGAGGACGAGGTCGAGGTCCGCGTCGACCAGCAGCGCCTCGCGCAGCTCGGCCTCGGCATCGACGTCGTGACGCGGCGCCTCAAGGCCGAGAACGTCAACCTGTCGGGTGGCCGCCTCGAGCAGGGCACGCAGCGCTTCCTGGTGCGCACGCTGAACGAGTTCCAGAGCGTCGAGGAGATGGCCGGCGCGATCATCGCGACGCGCGGCGGGCGGCCGGTGTACCTGCGCGACGTGGCGAGCGTCAGCCACGGTCACAAGGACCGCGAGGCGATCACCCGCGTCGACGGCCGCGAGTCCATCGAGCTCGCCGTCTACAAGGAAGGCGACGCGAACACCGTGCGGCTCGCCGCCGCGCTCAAGGCCAAGGTCGACTCGCTCGGCAGTTCGCTGCCGCCGGCGACGAAGCTGCGGATCGTCTACGACCAGTCGCACTTCATCGCCGCCGCCATCGGCGAGGTCAAGGATGCGGCGCTGATCGGCGGCGTGCTCGCGATCCTCGTGCTGTACTGCTTCCTGCGCGATGCGCGCATGACGCTGATCTCGGGCGTCGCGATCCCGGTGTCCGTCGTCGGCACGTTCATGCTCATGTACTGGGCGGGGGTGACGCTCAACATCATGTCGCTCGGCGGCATCGCGCTCGCGGTCGGCATGCTGGTCGACAACGCCGTCGTCGTGCTCGAGAGCATCGTGCGCCGGCGCGAACACGGCGCATCGCTCCCCGAGGCGGCCCGCGAAGGCACGGGCGAGGTCTCGATGGCGGTGACCGCGGCGACGCTGACCTCGATCGCCGTGTTCTTCCCGATGGTGTTCATCAGCGGCGTCGCCGGCCAGCTGTTCCGCGACCAGGCGCTCACCGTGACCTTCTCGCTCGCGCTGTCGCTGCTGGTCGCGCTGACGCTGGTGCCGATGCTGGCGTCGGGGCGGCGGCCGGCTCCGGCCACGGCGCCGGGACCGGCGGCAGCGCCGCGCCGCCTGACCCGCTGGCTCGGCGCGCTGCTCGCGGCGCTGTCGCGCCTCGGCGGGCTCGTCGCGCGCCTGCTGCAGGCGGTCCTCGCGCCACTGGTGCGCGCCACGCAGGCCGTGTACCTGGCGGCGGACCGCGTCTACCCGCCGACCGTGCGCTGGGCGCTCGCCCACCGCGGCCGCGTGCTGGCGGCCGCCTTCGCGCTGTTCTTCGGCACGCTCGCGCTGGTGCCGCTGCTCGGCACCGAGCTGCTGCCGCAGATGTCGCAGGGCGAGTTCAACGTCGACCTGCGGCTCGCGCCGGGCACGCCGCTCGAGGAGACCGACGGCGCCGTGCGCGGCGCCGCGAGCGGCGCGCTCGCGCTCGGCAACACCGCGCTCGCCTACTCGGTCGCCGGCACCGGCAACCGGCTCGACGCGAATCCGACCGACGCCGGCGAAAACACCGCGCGCCTCAGCGTCACGCTGAAGCCGGGCGCGAAGCGCGCCGACGAGGAAGCCGCGATGCAGCGGCTGCGCGGCACGCTCGAGGCGCTGCCCGGCACCCAGTACCAGTTCAGCCGGCCGAGCCTGTTCACGCTCGCGACGCCGCTCGAGGTCGTGGTCGCGGGTTACGACCTCGGCCAGATGCGTGCCGCGGCCGACGCGATCAAGGCACGCATGGTCGCCGACCCGCGGTTCACCGACGTGCGTTCGACGATCGAGGCCGGGACCCCCGAGATCCAGATCGTCTTCGACCAGGAGCGGGTCACGCAGCTCGGCCTCGCGGTGCGCGACGTCGCCGACCGCATCGTCAGCAGCATCCGCGGTGACGTGGCGACGCGCTGGCAGTGGCGGGACAAGAAGATCGACGTGCGGGTCCGCAGCCTCAACACGCGCGCCGCCTCGATCGAGGAGGTCCGCAACCTGATCATCAACCCCGGCAGCGCCGAGCCGGTACCGCTGTCGGCGGTCGCGGACGTCAAGCTGGCGGTCGGGCCGGCCGAGATCCGCCGCGCTTCGCAGGAGCGCGTCGCGATCGTCTCGGCGAGCCTCGGCCGGGGTGACCTTGGCAGCGCCACCCAGGCGCTCGGCACGATCGTCGCGGGCGTCGCGCTGCCGCCCGGCCTCAGCGCCCGCGTGTCCGGCCAGAGCGAGGACATGCGCGACTCGTTCCGCTCGCTGCAGTTCGTGCTGGCGCTGGCGATCTTCCTCGTCTACCTCGTCATGGCCTCGCAGTTCGAGTCGCTGCTGCACCCGTTCGTCATCTTGTTCACGATCCCGCTGGCCGTGACCGGCGCGATCTGGGCGCTGCTGATCACGCACACGACGCTGAACGCCGTCGCCTATATCGGGCTCATCATGCTGGCCGGCATCGTCGTCAACCAGTCGATCGTGCTCATCGACGCGGTCAATCAGGCGCGGGCGCGCGGCCTCGACAAGGTCAGCGCGATCGTCGAGGCCGGCCGCGCGCGGCTGCGGCCGATCCTGATCACGAAGCTGACGACGGTGCTCGGGCTGCTGCCGATGGCGCTCGGCCTCGGCGAGGGCGCCGAGGTGCGCGCACCGATGGCGATCACGGTCATCGGCGGCGTGCTGCTGACGACGTTCCTGACGCTGCTCGTGATCCCGGTCGTGTACGCGACGCTCGATCGCCGCGCGTCGGCCGCCGACGCCGGCGCGGCGACCTCGGCGAGCGCCGACCGCGCGCTCGCCGTGCCGCGGGGCTGAGCCATGGGCCACACCGAGCTCGCGCTCCGGCGGCCGGTCACGACGCTGATGGCGTTCCTGGCCGTGGCCGCGGTCGGGCTCATCGGCGGCGCGCTGCTGCCGCTCGAGGAGTTCCCGGCGCTGACCTTTCCCGGCATGGAGGTGCGCATCCCCTATCCCGGCTCGACACCCGAGGAAGTCGAGCGCCTGATCGCCCGGCCGGTCGAGGAGGCCCTCGCCACGCTCCCCGGCATCAAGCAGGTCAGCTCGACCTCGACCGCCGACCTCGCGCTCTTCCACATCGACCTGAGCTGGGGCCGCAAGCTCGAGGCCGCGAGCTTCGACATCCGCGCCAAGCTAGACTCAATCCGCCCGCAGCTGCCGCCCGGCGCCGACCGGGTGATCGTGCAGACCTTCTCCTCGGCCGACCAGCCGGTGGTCGTCGTGCGGCTGTCCGCCAACCAGGACCTGTCCCGCGAGTACGACATGCTGGAGAAGTACCTGAAGCGCCCGCTCGAGCGCGTCGCGGGCGTCGCCCGCGTCGACCTGCAGGGCGTGCAGCGGCGCGAGGTGCGCGTGCTGGTCGATTCCGACCGGCTCGCCGCCGCCGGGATCGACCTGCCGACGCTCGGCAGCGCGCTGCAGAAGAGCAACTTCGCGGTCAGCGCCGGCGAGCTGACCGAGCGCGGCCGGCGCTTCATCGTCCGCCCGCTCGGCGAGTTCCGTTCCGTCGAAGACGTCGGACGACTGCTGATCCGCCCGGACCTGCACCTCGGCGACGTCGCCACGGTCGCGCTCGTGACGCCGCCGACCGAGGTCGGCCGCCACGTCGACCTGCGCCCCGCCATCGGGCTCGACGTATTCAAGACCACGCAGGCGAACGTCGTCGACGTCGTCGACCGCGTGCTGGCCGAGCTCGAGTCGGCGCGCAGCGTGCCGAGCCTGCAGGGCGTGAAGATGGTCGTCATCGGCAACCAGGGCCAGAGCATCAAGAATTCGCTCGGCGACCTGCGCAACGCCGGCCTGATCGGCGCGGCATTCGCGCTCGCCGTGCTGTTCCTGTTCCTGCGCGACTGGGCGACCACGCTGATCGTCAGCCTCGCGGTGCCCTGCTCGCTGATCGTGACGCTCGCGGCGATGTACTTCCTCGGGCTGACGCTGAACGTTCTGACGATGATGGGCATGATGCTGGCCGTCGGCATGCTGGTCGACAACGCCGTGGTCGTCACCGAGAGCATCTTCCGCCACCGCCAGCTCGACCCGGGCCACGCGGCGCGGGCGACGGTCGCCGGCGTGCGCGAGGTCGGCGTCGCGACGATGGCCGGCACCGCGGCCACGATCATCGTGTTCCTGCCGATCGTGTTCGGCGAGAAGAGCCAGATCTCGATCTTCCTGACGCACGTCGCGATCCCGATCGTGGTCGCGATGATCGCCTCGCTGCTGATCGCGCAGACGCTGATCCCGCTGCTGACCTCCCGGCTGGCCGCGCCGAAGCCGATCGCGGCGGGCAGCTGGCTCGGGCGGCTTCAGGACCGCTACGCGCGGGCGCTGGCCTGGGTACTGCGCTCGCCGTGGAAGACCGCTGGGCTCGTGACGCTGACGCTGCTCTCGCCGGTGCCGCTGTTCGCGCTCGGCCTCGTCAAGGTCGACCCCTTTCCGCAGGGCGTCGGCCGCAGCCTCTACCTCGAGTACAAGCTCGACGGCACCTACCCGCTGGAGCGCGTCGAGGAGGCCGTCAACCGCGTCGAGGCCTTCCTCGAGGCGCACCGCCAGGAACTCGACATCAAGAACATCTACAGCCGCTACGACGCCGGTGGCGCCGAGACGGCGATCTACCTGACGCCGAAGAACGAGGCGCACGTCGACGCGCGCGAGGTCATGGAGCGGGTCACGAAGGGTCTGCCGGAAATCATCATCGGCAAGCCGACGTTCCGCTTCGACGACCCGGCCGGCAACGCCGGCTTCAACGTGCGCCTGACCGGCGAGTCGACCGCCGTGCTGGCCGAGCTGTCGCTCGACGTCGCGCACCGTCTCGGCCAGGTGGCGGGCCTCGAGGGCGTGCATTCCGAGGCCAAGAACGGCGACGCGGAGGTGCAGATCGTGGTCGACCGCACGCGCGTCATCGAGCTCGGGCTGTCGACCGAAGACGTCGCGCGCACGGTGGCCGCGGCGCTGCGCGGTGACAAGCTGCGCGAGCTGAGGAGCGGCGACCACGAGCTCAACATGCGGCTCGCGTTCCGGCCGAACGACAAGCAGCGAATCGACGACCTGATGCGGCTGCTCGTGCCGCTGCCGGCCGGCGGCTACCTGCCGCTCGGCGCCGTCGCCCGCTTCCACGAGCAGCCCGGCGAGCGCGCGATCGAGCGCACCAACCGGCTGACCTCAGTGATCGTGAGCGGCGCGCTCGCCAAGGGAACGACGCTCGACGAGGCGCGCGATCGCGCCAAGCCGGTGCTGGAGTCGTTCGCGTGGCCGCCCGGCTATTCGTGGAAGTTCGGCCGCGGCCTCGACGAGCAGGACGACACGATCGCGACGATGCTGCAGAACATCGTGCTCGCGATCGTGCTGATCGTGCTCGTCATGGCCGCGCTGTTCGAGTCGCTCCTGCACCCGCTCGCGATCGTGACCTCGATCCTGTTCGCGGTGGTCGGCGTGTTCTGGTTCTTCGCCGCCACGCAGACGGTCGTGACGCTGATGGCGATGATCGGCATCATGATCCTGGTCGGCGTGGTCGTGAACATCGGCATCGTGCTGATCGCGCACGTCGTGAACCTGCGCGCCGCGGGCCTCGACCGCGACGCGGCGATCCTGCAGGCGGGCCGGGACCGGCTGCGGCCGATCCTGATGACGACGGCGACGACGTTGCTCGGCCTGCTGCCGCTCGCGATCGGCGATGCGCAGGCCGGCGGCGGCGGCCCGGCGTACTACCCGATGGCAAGGGCCATCATCGGCGGGCTGGCGTTTGGCGCGCTGGTGTCGCTGTTCTTCGTGCCGGCGTTCTACGCGTGGCTGGACGACCTCGGCGCGTGGCGCCGCCGGCTCGCCGCCCGGGCGCGCGGCGGCGCCCTGCAGGCCGCTCAGCGCAGCAGCAGCTTGCCGACGTCCCAGTAGTCGTCGGCGAGCACGTTCGGCTCGCGCACCGCGACGCCACCCTGGCGGCCGCGGAACGCCGACGGCAGCGTCGTCGCGATCGGCACCGCCTCGCTCGGGTGGTCGTAGCCGAGCGTCGCCTTCAGCACCTCGGTGCGGGCGCGGATCTCGCCGGCGAGGTTCGTCTGGCTGCGGATCATCGTCAGCGCCGCGGCGATGTCGTTCATCACGTGCTCGCAGTCGTGGCGCGAGCCGTAGTTCGCCTCCTGCACGCCCTTCGAGCGCGCGCTGCGCGCCTGCGCCGCGAGGCCGGACTCGGCGAGCTCGGCGTACAGCAGCTGCGCGTAGGCGATGACCGCAACGTTGATCGCCCGCCGGCCCTCCACGCCGAGGCCGCCGAACTCCGGCCACGGCTCCTTCTCGATCGTGCGTTTTGCGTCCTGCAAATCGCGCAGCGTCTGCGCCGCCTGGTCGCGCTGTACCGTCTGCTGCGCGAGCCGCTCGCTCGTGCGACGGCGGCGAAAGTAGTGCCAGAAGCTCGTGAGCCCGGCGAGCTCGTTGCGCAGCGCCGTGACGGTCTGCTCTTCGGTCTCGAGGGCCGCGGTCGCCTCGACGAGCCGCTCGGCAGCGAGCTTCACGCGCGCCTGGCGGTCCTGGTGGAACTCGACCAGCTGGCGCTTGCGCTCGCGGTCCTCCTGCTGGCGCCTAAGCTCGGTGGCAAACTGCTCGAGCATCGTGTGGCAGGCCTTCCACAGCGCGCGCAGCTGGAAGTGGACCAGCGCGCCGAACCCGAGGTCGGGGTTGCCGAGCAGCACCTCGAGCGCCTCCTTCTCGCCGAGCACGCGCTCGGTGGCGGCCTCCTGCTGCTTGAGGCGGTCGCGGAGCTGGTACAGCTGATCGTCGAGACCGGCGAGCTCCTTCTTGAGCTCGGCGCGGTTCCAGTAAAGCTTGAGCAGGCGCTCCTGCTCTTCGGCGTCCCGCTTGGTGCCGAGCAGCGGTACCTTGATCCCGCCGATCTTGTCGCCGATGTTCATGGGCGCGCCGCGCGGGGTCCGGCCCGCGGCCTCAGGCGCCAGCCGCGCCGAAGCGGTGGCCGCGATCGACGCAGTACTCGAGCCACTTGTTGAGCAGCATGTTGCGCGACCAGCGCCGACTCAGGCGCTCGGCGCGCGGGCCGCTGCGGCTGCGGGCCGCTTCCGGCCCAACGCCGCTTGCCTCCGCGACGCGCGCATCGTGGTAGCAGCGGACGGCGAGATCAGGCGCATCCGGGTACGCCTCCGGCGTCGCGAAGCTGTACGTCAGCTGCAGCACCGTCGTGTAGGGACCCTGCTCGAGCACGGTGAGCTTGAGCTCGCAATCGCCGGCAACGCACGAACGATGCTCGCCGCCGAGCGCGCGCAGGTCGCCGGCCAGCCAGCCGAGCCGGATGTAGTTGCTCTCGTAGAGCGTCATGAGGCCGACGAAACTGCCCGGCCGCGCGCGCCACGAGACCGCGCACAAGTCGTCACTCACCATAAAGTGAATATAACACAGGGATTTTCAGCCCCGGCGCGTTCGCGCGAGGGTGAGAACGCCCGCACGAAACGTGCCGGCGTGTGCGAACTCCGTCACGCAGAATTCACGGACGCAGGCGCCTTTCGACTCCCGTCTTGTGCATGATCCGGGCACCGAGTTCCTCGATCGAGCAGCCGGTCGTGTCGAGGAACGGGATGCCGTAGCGCTCGAACAGCGCCTCCGCGGCGCGCAATTCGAACGCGACCTGCTGCGCCGATGCGTAGCGGCTGTCCGGACGCCGCACGTTGCGAATCTGCTGCAGCCGCTCCGGGCGAATCGTCAGCCCGTACAGCTTCGGCAGGTGCTCGACCAGCACCGCTGGCAGCCGCGCGTGCTCGAGGTCGTCCTCGGTCAGCGGGTAGTTCGCGGCGTTGATGCCGTAGTGGATCGCCATGTACAGGCATGTCGGCGTCTTGCCCGAGCGCGACACGCCGACCAGAATGACGTCCGCCGCGCCGTAGTCGCGCGTGTGCACGCCGTCGTCGTTGGCGAGCGCGAAGTTCGTGGCGTCGATGCGCGCGGTGTAGCCGGCGACGTCGGTCATGCCGTGCGCCCGGCCGGCCGCGTGCGAGCTCTTGCTGTCGAGCGCCGCCTCGAGCGGCGCGAGGAAGGCCGCGAAGAAGTCGAGGAACACGCAGCGCGAGGCCTTGACGAGGTCGCGCAGGTCATCCTTGACCAGCGTGCCGAACACGATCGGCGGAACGCCTTCGGCGTCGGCCACGGCATCGATCCGCTGCCGCGCCTCGATCGCCTTGTCGGCGGTGGCGATGAACGGCAGCGTGATCGCGCGAAACTCGAGGCCGTCGAACTGCGTCAGCAGGCTGTGCCCCATCGTCTCGGCCGTCACGCCGGTCTGGTCGGAGACGAAGAATACGGTCCGCTTGGGCACCTTCGACTCCTGCGGCGGCGACGGCCGAGTGTACCGCGCCCGCGGCCGCGGCGGACCCGGGCGCGGCGGCGCCGGATGCGGCACAATCGCGCCCTCAGCGACCGTCGGCGCTCCGCCAGGGTAAGCCTCGTGACCACGTACATCATCCCGTTCAATCGCCTCGGCATGGGCGATGTCGAGCGCGTCGGCGGCAAGAATGCCTCGATCGGCGAGATGATCGGCCACCTGTCGCGCGTCGGCGTCAAGGTGCCGGACGGCTTCGCGACGACCGCCGACGCCTTCCGCGAGTTCCTGGCTCAGGGCGGACTGGCGCAGCGCATCGCCAAGGCTCTCGATGGCCTCAACATCGACGACGTCGAGCGGCTCGCCGCGACCGGCTCGCAGGTGCGCCAGTGGGTGCTGGCGACGCCGTTCCCGGCGGAGTTCGAGAAGGCCGTGCTCGACGCCTGGACCGCGATGGGCGGCGAGTCGATCGCGGTCGCGGTGCGCTCGTCGGCCACCGCCGAGGACCTGCCGGAAGCGTCCTTCGCCGGCCAGCAGGAGACCTTTCTGAATGTCGCCGGGCGCGATTCGCTGCTGAAGTGCATGCACGAGGTCTTCGCCTCGCTGTTCAACGACCGCGCGATCGCCTACCGCGTGCACCAGGGCTTCAAGCACGCCGACGTCGCCCTTTCGGTCGGCGTGCAGCACATGGTGCGCAGCGACCTCGGCGCGAGCGGCGTGATGTTCACGCTCGACACCGACTCGGGCTTTCGCGAGGTCGTGTTCATCACCGCCTCCTACGGCCTCGGCGAGACGATCGTGCAGGGGGCCGTGAACCCGGACGAGTTCTACGTCTACAAGCCGGGACTGAAGGCGGGGCGGCCGGCCATCCTGCGCCGCAACCTCGGCGGCAAGGCGATCAAGATGGTGTACGCGACCGGCGATGGCGTCGCGGCGCGCGGCCGTCGCGTGGAGACCGTGGACGTGCCGGCCGCCGAGCGCGCCCGATTCTCGATCGACGACCGCGACATCGAGGCGCTGGCCCGCCAGGCGCTGCTGATCGAGGAGCACTACGGCTGCCCGATGGACATCGAGTGGGGCAAGGACGGCGCGACCGGTGAAATCTACGTGCTGCAGGCGCGCCCGGAAACCGTGCAGAGCCGCGCCGGCCGCTCGATCCAGCGATTCACGCTGAAGCGGCGCTCGACGGTGCTGGTCTCGGGCCGCGCCATCGGCAGCCGCATCGGTGCCGGTCCAGCCCGCCTGATCCGCGACGTCCGCGAGATGGCACGCGTGCAGACCGGCGACGTGCTGGTCGCCGACATGACGGACCCGGACTGGGAGCCGGTCATGAAGCGCGCCTCGGCGATCGTCACCAACCGCGGCGGGCGCACCTGCCATGCGGCGATCATCGCGCGCGAGCTCGGCATCCCCGCGGTGGTCGGCTGCGGCGATGCCACGCAGAAGGTCCCCGACGGCCAGGACGTCACGGTGTCCTGCGCCGAGGGCGACACGGGCTTCGTCTACGCGGGCGTCCTCGACTACGAGCAGCGCCAGATCGAGCTCGACGCGCTGCCGGCCTCGCCCGTCAGCATCACGATGAACGTCGGCAATCCGGATCGCGCCTTCGACTTTGCCGGCATCCCGAACAAGGGCGTCGGCCTCGCCCGCCTCGAATTCATCATCAACCGCATGATCGGCGTCCACCCGCGCGCCCTGCTCGAGTTCGAGCGGCAGGACCCCGCACTCAAGGACACCATTCGCCGGCAGATGGCCGGCTACGCCGATCCCGTCTCCTTCTACGTCGACAAGCTGACGGAAGGCATCTCGCAGATCGCGGCGGCGTTCGCGCCGCAGCCGGTCATCGTGCGCCTTTCGGATTTCAAGTCGAACGAGTACGCGAATCTGATCGGCGGCAAGGCCTACGAGCCGCACGAGGAGAATCCGATGCTCGGGTTCCGCGGCGCATCCCGCTACATCGACCCGACGTTCCGCCCCTGCTTCGAGCTCGAGTGCCGGGCGTTGAAGCGCGTCCGCGACGAGATGGGCCTGACCAACGTGCAGCTGATGGTGCCTTTCGTGCGCACGCTCAAGGAGGCCGAGCAGGTCACGGCGCTGCTCGCCGAGAACGGGCTGGCCCGCGGCAGCAACGGCCTCAAGGTCGTCATGATGTGCGAGCTGCCGACGAACGCAGTGCTGGCGAGCGAGTACCTCAAGTACTTCGACGGCATGTCGATCGGCTCCAACGACATGACGCAGCTGACGCTCGGCCTGGACCGCGATTCGGGCGTGGTGGCCAAGCTGTTCGACGAACGCGACCCGGCGGTGCTTGCGATGCTCTCGATGGCGATCAAGGCGTGTCGCGCCGAGGGCAAGTACGTCGGCATCTGCGGCCAGGGCCCGTCCGATCACCCGGACCTCGCGCGCTGGCTCGTCGACCAGGGAATCTCGAGCCTGTCGCTGAACCCGGATACGGTGCTCGAGACCTGGCTGTTCCTGGCGGGTGCCGCGAAGTAGCGCGTCAGCCGCGCTCGGCGTGGGCTGCATCCCAGTTGCGGCCATCGAACGCGCGGATCGTCAGCCGCGCGATGTCAAGCCCGTCCACGCAACGGGCGTGCACGCTGATGCCATCCGGATTCGAGCGCGGCACGTAGAAGGACTTGATCCCGCAATGGCGGCAGAACAGGTGCCGGGCGGCACCCGTGTTGAAGCGGTACTCGATCAGGTCCGCCGATCCCTGCTTCAGCCGGAACCGCTCCTTCGGCACGACCAGGTGCAGGAATCCGCTCATCCGGCAGATCGAGCAGTTGCAGTCCGACAGCTCCGGCGCTGGCGACGCGTCGAACTCGAAGCGGATCGCGCCGCAGTGGCACCCGCCGCTGTACTGGACCGTCGGCTCGCTCACGCCGCACCGCCGTTGGCCCGCTGCCAGGCGCGGAGTCGCGGGTCCATGAGCCGCCGCCACAATGGCGGCACCATCGCCACGATCAGCATCGCCGAGTAGCCGCCCGGCAGCTGCGGCGCGCCCGGCGCGTGTTCCAGCTCCTGGTAGCGGCGCGTGACCTGCACGTGATGGTGCGAATGCCGTTGCAGGTTGAAGGTCAGCCAGTTGGAGAATCGCTGGCTCGCGTTCCAAGAGTGCTGCACGCCGACCTTCTCGTAGCGCCCGTCCGGCAGGCGCCGCCGCGTCAACCCGTAGTGCTCGATGTAATTGACCGTCTCGAGCAGGTTGGCAGCGACCAGCGCCTGCCCCGCGAACAGCAGCCCGGCGGCGGCGCCGAGCGTCAGCCACAGTCCGGCCGCGACCGTGACCGGCACCACGATGGCCCACAGCATTCGGTTGCGCGGGCTGATCAGCGGCTGTCCGGCCTGCGCCAGTCGGCGCGCCTCGATGTGCCAGGCGCTCGCGACGCTCTGCACGATCGTGCGCGGCAGGAAATGCCAGTAGGACTCGCCGGCGCGCGCAGTCGCCGGGTCCTCGTCGGTCGCGACGCGCGAGTGGTGACCCTGATTGTGCTCGATATAAAAGTGCAGGTACCCCACCGAGAGCAGCAGGATGCCCGCGACGACGCGCGGCACCCGCCCCTGCCGGTGGCCGAGCTCATGCGCGACCACGATCCCGACACCGCCGGTGACCAAGCCCACCGACAGCGTCAGGCCGACCTGGGCCGAGAAGCCGAGACCGCCGACGACGCTGGTCGCGAAGGCGAGGACCGCGAGCTGGATCGGGAGCCACGCGTACAGCAGCGCGTCGAAGTACAGGTCCCAGCCGCGCGCCGATCCCCGAGGTGGTCCGCTCGCGCCGGTGTCGATGCCGCTCAGCGCATCGACGAGCGGCGCAGCCACGAAGGCATAGCCGACGGTCAGGTAGTTCCACGCGCCGCCCAGCCGCCAGCCGAGCAGCAGCACAAGCGGCAGCACGAGCGGCATCGCAAAACCGAGGCGTCGAAGCAGCATGGTCGCGCTCCCGAGGACGCGATCTTAGTGCCGCCGGCCGGGGGTGTCGACGTGCGCGCGCGTCAGCTGCACGGAGTCGGCGGCGCCGGCGGCACCGACGTCGGCGCCAGCACGACGAACGCGCGCCCGCCCGGCCGTTCCACGCGCGCCGCAACGCGCAGCCAGTCCGCCGGCACCGCGGCCGCGACCACCGGCGCTGCCGACGCGCGCCGGTAGCCCAGATACTCGAGCCACGCCGCGAGGCCCCATCGCGGCGCGTCGCGCACGCCGGTCACGACGCGAGTCCCGAGGCCATGGAACGCGACGTCGGCCTGCAGGACGCAGCCGACCAACGGGTAGTTCGGCACCAGCATCACGCGATTCGCCCGCTCCGGGAAATACAGCTCGAACATCGCGACGGTGGTCTCGTCAGGCTCCGCGACGATCAGGAAGCCGGGCCCGGCCGCGGCCCGTATCCGCGCCGCCAGCGTCTCGAGGCTGAGGACCTTGTTCAGCTGGCCGTAGGCGGGTCCGACGACGAGCGTCAGGATGAGCGTGACCGCGAGCGCGAGCCGCGGCAAGCCGCCGGCCGCGGCCACCGGCGGCGTCAGCGCCAGCCAGGCGGCCAGCGCAGCGGACGCCAGCGCGACGGCGCCGAGCGCAACGCTCCCGACGGTACGCAGCGCCGGCGCGAAGCACAGCAGCGCGACCACCAACGACAGCAGCAGCGCCAGCAGTGCCACGAGGAGGCCGGTGGCGCGCCAGCAGCCGCGCTCGAAGCGGTCGAGCGCGGCGCCCGCCCGGCCCGCATACAGCCCGATGCCGAGCGCGAAGCCGAGCAGCACGGGCGCGTAATAGACGCCGCGCGCGGTCGCCGCGAAGGACAACAGCAGGGTCGGAATCGCGACCGCGCCGGCCGCAAGCCGCCAGGCGGTGCCTTCTGCTCCCTGCGCGCTGAAGGCCCGCGGCACCCGCCGCAGCGCCGCCACCGCGAGCGCCGTCCACGGCAGCAGGTACATCGGCCACTCGAGCAGGTACTTGCCGAAGGAGTTCTGGTGGCCGCTCGAGTAGTCGAGCGCCGTCGGTGCATCGAGGTGCAGGACGCGACCGACCAGGTTGTACCAGAACAGGACCCGCAGCTGCTCTGCGCCGTCGGGGCCCTGGTCCACCCACCACACCCAGGCACCGATGACGAGGCCAAGCACGGGGACGCCGGCCCACAACTCGGCGCGGAGCAGTTCGCGCGGTCGCTGCTCGGCCACCAGCACGGTCACGAACGCCGCGCCGGGAACGAGCCAGCCGGCGGGACCCTTCGCGAAGAACGCGACCAGCAGACCCGCGTGCATCGTCAGGTAGCCGGCCAGCCGCGGACGGCGCTCGCTCGCGGTCAGGCCGCTGAACGCGCCGAACATTGCGACGGCAACGCCCGCGAGCAGCGGCGCATCGGTCGCGAGCCAGATCATCGCCTGGTAGCTCTGCAGCGCCGTCGCTGCGCACAGCGAGGTGGCGAAGCCGGCCGTCGCACCCGCCGCGCGCGCGCCGAGTGCGCCGAGCGCGAGCACTGCGGCGAGCGCGTAGAGCAGATTTGGCAGCCGCAGCGACGGCGGCGACGAGCCCGTCAGTCCGACGCTCGCGGCACCGGCCCAGTAGAGCAACGGCGGCTTCTCGGCGAAGGAGTAACCGGCAAGCGCCGGCAGCGACTTGTTCGGTTGCGCCGCCATCGACACGACGAGGCTCGCCTCGCGTGGTTCGTCCGGCGTGTACAACGCGCGTGCGAACAGGCCGACGGCCAGGATCGGCAGTACGAGCGCGAGCAAGCGCCCGACCGGCAGCGCCGTCACGGGACCGGCGCGAACAGCGTGGCGCGGTAGTGGCGAAGCTCGCGGATCGAGTCGCGGACGTCGTCGAGCGCCTGATGCGAGTTCGATTTCGAGATCCCCGCCAACGCCGCCGGCGCCCAGCGGCGCGCCAATTCCTTCAGCGTGCTGACGTCCAGATTTCGGTAGTGGAAGTGCCGCTCGAGCGACGGCATCCAGCGGGCCAGAAAGCGCCGGTCCTGGCAGATGCTGTTGCCGCACATCGGCGATGCACCGGGGGCGACCCAGTCGTTGAGGAACTCGACAGTGCGTCGTTCCGCCTCGGACTCCGTGATCGCGCTCGCCTGTACCCGTGCGATCAGCCCGCTCGCGCCGTGCGTACGCTTGTTCCAGTCATCCATCGCATCGAGCGTCGCCTGCGCCTGGTGCACGGCGAAGACCGGCCCCTCCGCAAGCACGTTGAGATCGCGGTCCGTCACGATCGTCGCGACCTCGATGATCCGGTCGGTGTCGGGTGACAGCCCGGTCATCTCGAGATCGATCCAGGCGAGATTTTCTGAGTGCTGCGGCATGGTGCGCGGTTGCCGGTGATTCTAGCAGAGGCTAGAGTGCCGCCACCTCGAGACGGGCCCGCATGACTGCTCTGACGACCACGTTTCTGATCGCGCTTGCGCTCATGGTCGCGATCCGCTGGTGGCTGGCGTCGCGCCAGCTTGCCGCCGTGCGCGCGCACCGCGACCGGGTACCGGCCGCGTTCACCGACGCGATCGCGCTCGCCGATCACCAGCGCGCCGCCGACTACACTTCGGCGCGCCTCGCGCTCGGCCGCGTCGAGCTCGTGTTCGACGCAGCGTTGATTCTCGCCGTGACCGTCGGCGGCGGCTTCGCCGCGCTCGATAACGCGCTCGCGCGGCTGCCGCTCGGGCCGCTGTGGCATGGCGTCGCGACGCTGGCTGCGCTCGCGCTCGTGATGGGAGCGCTGGCCTTGCCGTTCGGCGCCTATGCGACCTTCCGGATCGAGGCGCGCTTCGGTTTCAACCGGACGACCGTCGCGCTCTACATAGTGGACCTGGTGCGCGGGGTCGCGATCGGGCTTGCGCTCGGTGTGCCGCTGCTTGCGCTGTTGCTGTGGCTCATGTCCGCGGCGGGCGCCGCCTGGTGGCTGTACGCCTGGCTCAGCTGGGTCGCGTTCGGGCTCGTCGTCAGCTTCGCCTGGCCGCGCCTGATCGCCCCGCTCTTCAACCGGTTCCGGCCGCTCGAGGCGGGAGCGCTTAGGGAGGCCGTTGAGCGGATCATGCGGCGCTGCGGCTTCACGACCGACGGCGTGTTCGTGATGGACGGCTCGCGCCGCTCAAGTCACGGCAACGCCTACTTCACCGGCATCGGCCGGTACAAACGCATCGTGCTGTTCGACACGCTGGTCGAACGCCTGGCGCCGCCCGAGGTCGAAGCCGTGCTGGCGCACGAGCTCGGCCACTTCCGGCTGCACCACATCCGCCAGCGGCTGCTGCTCAGTTTCGCCGCGGCCTTTGCCGGCTTCGCCGCGCTCGGCGCCGCAGCCGGCAACCCCGCCGTCTACGCCGCGCTCGGCGTGCCGGTCCCGTCGATGCATGCCGCGCTTGCGCTGTTCGCGCTCGTCGTGCCGGTGTTCCTGTTCCCGCTCGCGCCGCTCGGCAGCTGGTGGTCGCGCCGCCACGAATACGAGGCCGACCGCTTCGCGATCGCTCACAGTGACGGCGCTGCACTCGCCGCCGCGCTCGTCAAGCTGTACCGGGACAATGCCTCGACGCTGACGCCGGATCCGTGGTACTCGGCTTGGCACGATTCGCATCCGCCGGCGTCCGCGCGGATCGCGGCGATCGAGAGAGGCGCTTGACCGAGCGCAGCGACGAGCGCGACGCGCCGCTCGACGACGGCCGCGTTGTCGCGAGCCACGGCCGGCGCGTCGAGGTCGAGGACCGCAGCGGCCGGCGCTTCCCGTGCGGACTGCATGGCCGCAAGCTGAGCGTGGTGTGCGGTGACGACGTGCGCTGGCGGCCCGGGGACGCCGAGTCCGAGGGCCGCGTCTACGAGGTCCGGGCGCGACGCGCAACGCTCGAGCGGCTGAACGCGCTCGGCGACGCGGAGCCCGTCGTCGCGAACCTGACGCAGCTGGTGGCCGTGGCGGCGCCGCGCCCGGCCCCCGACTGGTACGTGGTCGATCGCTACCTGGCCGGCGCCGCCTGGGCGGGGGTCACGGCGCTGATCGCCTTCAACAAGTGCGAACTCGGCGCGGACGCGACCGTGGCGGCGGAGCTGGCGGGCTACGCCGCAATCGGCTACCCGATCGTCGAGTGCTCGGCGAAGTCGGCGCCCGGGGTAGCCGCGCTCGCTGCGCGGCTCGGCGGCCACGTCAGCGTGCTGGTCGGGCAATCCGGGACCGGCAAGTCGAGCCTACTGAATGCGCTCGCCCCGGAAGCGCGCGCCGTCACGCAGGAGATCTCGGAGGCGACCGAGCAGGGTCGTCACACGACGACGAACGCCGTGCTGCACCGACTCGCCGGCGGCGGCGACCTGATCGATTCGCCGGGCGTGCGCGACTACGCACCGCCGCTACCCACCGAGCGCACGGTCGGCACGGGATACCGCGAGATTGCGCGGCTCGCGGCCGGCTGCCGCTTCCAGGACTGCCTGCACCTGACCGAGCCGGCCTGCGCGGTGCGCGGCGCCGTGGATGAAGGTCGGGTCAGCCCGCGCCGCTACGAGAGCTACCGGCGACTCGCGCAGCTCGCGAAGGAGTTTGCGGCGCGCCGCCCCGAGCGCCGCCCCCGCGATCGCCTCAGGTGATCGTCTGGCGGCCGGCGAACGCGTGCGCTAGCGTGCCGCCGTCGACGTACTCGAGTTCCCCGCCCACGGGCACGCCGTGCGCGATGCGACTGGCGCGCACTCCGCGCCGCGCCGCCAGCTCGCCGACGAAATGCGCGGTCGCATCGCCTTCAACGGTCGGATTCGTCGCGAGTATCAGCTCGCGGACGCCACCCTCGGCCAGAACCGCCTCGAGTGCGTCGATGCCGAGCTCGGCGGGACCGACACCGTCGAGCGGCGAGAGGTGCCCCATCAGCACGAAGTAGCGCCCGCGGTAGCCGCCCGACTGCTCGACTGCGGCCACGTCGGCCGGCGACTCGACCACGCACAGCAGGCTCGCATCGCGCTGCGGGCTGGCGCAGATCGGGCACAGCTCACCGTCGGTCAGCATCCGGCAGCGACGGCAGTGGCCGATCAACTCGGTGGCGGTCGACAGCGCGCGGCTGAGCTCCAGCGCCCCGTCGCGGTCGCGCTCGAGCAGGTGGAAGGCCATGCGTTGCGCCGTCTTCGGGCCGACGCCCGGCAGGCGGCGGAAGGCGGCCATCAATCGCGCGAGTGCGGGCGAGTAGTTCACCGGCTCAGAACGGCAGCTTGAAACCGGGGGGCAATTGCAGCCCGCCCATCATGCCGGCGAACCTGGCCTGCGTTTCCACCTCGACCTTGTGGACCGCATCGTTGATCGCCGCGGCGATCAGGTCCTCGAGCAGCTCGCGGTCGTCACCGACCGCCGCCGGGTCGATCGTGACGCGCGAGACCGCGTGCTTGCCGTTCATCTTCACCTTGACCATGCCGCCGCCGGCCTCCCCCGTGACCTCGAGCGAGGCGAGCTCGGCCTGCGCTTTCTGCAAGTTCTCCTGCATCTGCTGCGCCTGGCGCATCAGGTTGCCGATTCCCGGGGGTTTCATGGGGTGTCCTCGTCGCTAGCGATGGGGCTTGACCGATTCGGGCTGGACGCTGGCCCCGAATTTCTCGCGCAGCGCGCGCACGTTCGGGTCCGCCTCGAGCGCGGCGCGCGTCTGCGCGAGCTGCGCCTCGCTGGCGCGCGCCTCGCGCCGTGCCGGCGTGTCGGTATTCTCCGGCGGCTGGCCGGCGTCATCGCGCTCGATCACCAGCCGGATCGCGGCGCCGAGCTGCCTGGACAGCGCCTGGGCGAGCCTCTCCTCGGCCGCACTCGTGCGAAAGCTCTCGCCGCGCCGATCGAGACGTAGCCGCACGACGTCGCCATCGCGCCCGAGCCAGACGCAATTCGCGCCGAGCTGCCGGGCGGCGCCCGTGATATCGAGCCGCGCGAGCAGCTGTTGCCAGTCCGAGGGCGGCGCGCCCGCCTCCGCCGCTCTCGCCGGCGACGCCGCGGCGGCGCTGGTCTGTGCGGCGGATGCGGCCGGACGAGCGGCAGCCTCGGCGACCTCGCGCGCCCCACCGTCACCCGGCCGGAATGCCAGCATGCGCAGTGCGGTCATCTCAAAGCCGACCCGCGGCTCGGGAGCGAGGTCGAGGTCGCGCCGACCGAGCAGCGCGATCTGGTAGTAGAGCTGCAGGTCTTCGGCGGCGAAGCGCGGCGCGAGCCTCGCGAGCAGCGCTGGATCGAAGCCGCCGTCGGCACCCGAGTCGGGCACGAGCTGGGTGAGCGCCAGCCGCTCGATCAACGCCGCCAACTCGACCAGCACCTGGTCATAGTCCGGCGACTGCTCGTCGAGCGCGCGCAGCGTCTCGATGAGTCCGGGTGCATCGCCGTCGGCGAGCCGCTCGAGCAGCCGCACGACATGGCCGCGGTCGATCGTGCCGAGCATCGTGCGCACGTCGGACTCGAGGATCTTGCCGCCGCCGAACACGAGCGCCTGGTCGAGCAGCGACAGCGCGTCGCGCAGGCTGCCGTCGGCAGCGCGCGCCAGCACCGGCAGCGCGCCGGCCTCGAAGGCGACGGACTCGGCGCCGAGAATCGACGCGAGCCGCTCGCCGATCAGCGTCGGCGGCAGCCGCTTCAGGTGGAATTGCAGGCAGCGCGACACGACCGTGATCGGCAGCTTTTGCGGGTCGGTCGTCGCGAGCAGGAACTTCACGTGCGGCGGCGGCTCCTCGAGCGTCTTCAGCAAGGCGTTGAAGGAGTGCCCCGACAGCATGTGGACCTCGTCGATGAGGTACACCTTGTAGCGGCCGCGAGCGGGCGCGTACTGCACGTTCTCGAGCAGTTCGCGCGTGTCCTCGACCTTCGTTCGTGACGCCGCGTCGACCTCAATGAGGTCGACGAAGCGGCCCTCGTCGATTTCCCGGCAGGCCGAGCACACGCCGCAAGGCCGGGCCGACACACCGGTCTCGCAGTTCAGGGCCTTCGCGAGGATGCGTGCGACGGTCGTCTTGCCGACGCCGCGCGTACCGGTGAACAGGAACGCGTGGTGCACGCGCCCCGAGTCGAGCGCGTTGCTCAGCGCGCGGACGACGTGCTCCTGGCCCGCGAGCTCCTCGAAGGAGCGCGGCCGCCATTTGCGCGCGAGGACCAGGTAGCTCATGGGGCTTCGGCTCGGCTCCGCTGTGTCGGCCAGGAGGTGGCGGCCCGCGCCAGCACCCCTCCGGCACCCGACCGTGCCGCTACCGCTGCTCCCTTCCGGGCCTGACGGGGTTTACGGCTGATCGTCGCGGAGGAACCGACGCGGGCCACCATTGAAAGGATCGGCCGCCCGCGTGCTAGCGCCACGAACCCTCGCGGGCCGGCACCGGAGGCTGGCGGCCGCGGGACGTTACATGGGGCTCCGATGGGGGTCAATTTTGCCGGAATCACGCCGCGAACGGCCTTGAACGAGTGGCGGAGAGGGTGGGATTCGAACCCACGAATACCTTTTGGGTATTACTGGAATTCCAGTCCAGCGCCTTCGACCGCTCGGCCACCTCTCCGGCGAATGGACAGCCTAACCGGGCGTTCCCGGGCAGGCAATCGGCGCCCGGCCGATCATTTGGCCGGCGCCGGCTTGGGTCGGTCCGAGAAGAAGCCGGGCGGCGCGTCGAGGCAGGCGGTGCCTGGCTTGTGCGGCTTCGCAGGCGCGACATCCTCGGGCACCTTGAGCGCGCCCTTCGTGTTCGGCGCCGGCAGGCCATCCGGGGCGCGCAGCGTCGCGACGCCCTGCGCCTTGTCGTAGGGCGCGACCGGCAGGCACTCGTCAGGCCGAGCGGAGTGGCGCAGGTGGCAGCCCGCCAGCAACAGCAGACCGACGCCGAGCGCCGCCGTCTTCAATGAACGCATTCAACCCCCGCGGCGCGCATCGCGGCGCGCACTGCAACTTGTCCTTCGGCCGACAGCGGCGTCAGCGGCAGCCGGATCCCGCCTTGGGCCCGCCCGAGCTGCTCGACAGCCCATTTCACCGGGATCGGGTTCGATTCGACGAACAGCGCGCGGTGTAGGACCTGCAGGCGCCCGTCCAGTTCCCGGGCGGTCGCGGCGTCGCCGGCCAGCGCCGCCGCGCACAGGGCGTGCATCGGCTTTGGCACCACGTTGGCGCTGACGGAGATCACGCCGCGGGCGCCGGCCAGCATCGCCTCGCCGGCGGTCGGGTCGTCGCCCGACAGCACGACCAGGTCCTCGCCGCAGCGATCGAGCAGCGCCCGGACGCGATCGAGGCTCGCGACCGCCTCCTTGACCGCGACGATGCGCGGGTGCGGCGCGAGGCGCGCAACCGTGTCGGGCAGCAGGTCGACGCCGGTCCGCGACGGGACGTTGTACAGGATGACCGGCACGCTCGATTCCTCGGCCAGCGCCGTGAAGTGGCGGAACAGGCCTTCCTGCGTCGGCTTGTTGTAGTACGGCGTGACCGCGAGCACCGCGTCGGCGCCCGCTTCCGCGAAGCGGCGCGTGCGGGCGATGCTGCGCGCGGTGTCGTGCGTGCCACTGCCCGCGATCAGCGGGATCCGACCGGCGAGCCGCGCGGCCGCCCGCCGCGTCAGCTCGACGACCTCCTCGACGCTGATGGTCGGCGACTCGCCCGTGGTGCCCGCGACCACGACGCCGTCGGTGCCCTCGGCGACGTGCCAGTCGAGCAGCGCGTCCCACGTCGGGTAGTCGATCTCGCCCGACGCGGTCATCGGCGTGATCAGCGCGACGATGCTGCCGCTGTACATGAAAGCCTCGCAAAAACCGGCCCGCGATGGTACTGATCAGGTGGCCAGCGGCGCAAGCAAAACCGGGCCGCCCCGCCCCATGCAAGGGCCGGGTGGAGTAGAATGGTGGTTTTCCCGCACCATCCCCGAGTCGCCCCCACGGATGAAGCAGCTGATCGCTCTGTCTGCCATTGGCAGCGACCGCACCGGCATGGTGCATGACCTGACCCGCGTCATCGCCGACTGCGGCGGCAACATCGTCGAAAGCCGGATGTCCGCGCTCGGCAGCGAGTTCGCGATGGCGTTGCTGATCTCGGGCAACTGGCACTCGCTCGCCAAGATCGAGACCGAGATCAAGAAGCTCGGTGACGGCGGCGAGATCTCGGTGCTGGCGCGTCGCACGGAGCAGCGCGCCGTGCGCTCCGACATGCTGCCGTACTCGGTCGACATCGTCTGTCTCGACCAGTCGGGCATCGTCTCGAGCGTTTCCGGGTTCTTCTCGGCGCGCGGCATCGACATCGCCGAGCTCGATACGCACAGCTACGCGGCGGCGCACACGGGCGCGCCGATGTTCTCGCTGCGCCTCGTCATCAACGTGCCGAGCCGGATCCACCTGGGCGTGCTGCGCGAGGAGTTCATGGACTTCTGTGACCACCTGAATCTCGACGCGATCCTCGAGCCCGTCAAGAACTGAGCGGACAGGCACAACGGGCATGGCGAAAGTCGCAGTCGGCAAGAAGGTCCCGGATTTCAAGGCGGCGTCGACCGCCGGCGAGTGGCGCCTCAAGGACGCGGCCGGCGCGAAGCTGGTGCTGTACTTCTACCCGAAGGACAACACGACCGGCTGCACGAAGGAGGGCGAGGCCTTCCGGGACCTGCACGCCGAGTTCCGCAGGGCAAAGGTGACCGTCGTCGGCGTCTCGCCGGACAGCGTCGCCTCGCACGAAAAGTTCAAGGCGAAGTATCGGTTTCCGTTCGAATTGCTGGCCGACACCGATCGCGCGGTCTGCGAGCTGTTCGAGGTCTACAAGGAAAAGAGCATGTACGGCCGCAAGTACATGGGCGTTGAGCGCAGCACGTTCCTGGTCGACGCCGGCGGCGTGCTGCGCGCCGAGTGGCGCAAGGTCAAGGTCCCGGGACACGCCGACGAGGTTCTCGCCGCCGCCCGGGCCCTGTGAAGGGGAGCGCGACCCGATGACGCGCGCCACGCGCGCCCGACGCTCGATCTTCGTGCTGGACACGAACGTCCTGATGCACGACCCGACGGCGATCTTCCGTTTCGACGAGCACGACGTGTACATCCCGATGATCGTGCTCGAGGAGCTCGACGCGGGTAAGAAGGGCCTCTCCGAATCGGCCCGCAACGTCCGCCAGGTCAGCCGGTTCCTGGACGAGCTGATGCAAGGCGCGGCCAAGGAGGAGATCGACCGCGGCCTCAAGCTGCCGACCGCGAAGAACGGCGCGCATCCCGACTCGCGCACGCCGAGCGGCCGGCTGTTCTTCCAGACCAAGGTCCTCGATTCCGACCTGCCGACGCTGCCGGGCCATGGCGCCGACAACGCCATCCTCGGCCAGACGCTCGCGCTCAAGCGCGCGCACCCGGAAGCGGACGTGACGCTGGTGTCGAAGGACATCAACCTGCGCATCAAGGCCGCGATCCTCGGCGTGCATGCCGAGGACTACTTCAGCGACCAGACCATCGAGGACGCCGACCTCCTGTACACGGGCACCCAGCCGTTGCCGGCCAACTTCTGGGAGCAGCACGGCAAGGACATGCAGTCGTGGAAGGACCAGCACCGGACCTTCTACCGGCTGCGCGGCCCGGCGGTGCGCGACTGGCACGCGAACCTGTTCGTGTACGAGGACGTTGCCAACGGCGTCGAGGCCACGGTGCGCAGCGTCGCCGGCGAGGAGGCGGTGCTCGAGCTCGTCAACGACTACCGCGCAGATCGTCACAACGTCTGGGGCGTGACCGCCCGCAACCGCGAGCAGAACTTCGCGCTCAACCTGCTGATGGATCCGGACGTCGACTTCGTCACCGTGCTCGGGCCTGCCGGCACCGGCAAGACGCTGCTGACGCTGGCCGCGGGCCTGGCGCAGACCCTCGACCACCGGCGCTTCACCGAGATCATCATGACTCGGGTCACGATCCCCCTCGGCGAGGACATCGGCTTCCTGCCCGGCACCGAGGAAGAGAAGATGGAGCCGTGGATGGGCGCCTTGATGGACAACCTCGAGGTGCTGACCCAGGGCCAGGAGGGCGGACACTGGGCGCGCGGGGCGACCAACGACCTGCTGCGCAGCCGCATCAAGATTCGCTCGCTGAACTTCATGCGCGGCCGCACGTTCCTGAACCGCTTCATCATCCTGGACGAGGCGCAGAATCTGACGCCGAAGCAGATGAAGGCGCTCGTGACCCGCGCCGGTCCCGGCACGAAGCTGGTGTGCCTCGGCAACATCGCCCAGATCGACACGCCGTACCTGACGGAGACGACCTCGGGGCTGACGTACGTCGTGAACCGCTTCCGCGGCTGGGCGCACTCAGGGCACGTGACGCTGATGCGCGGCGAGCGCTCGAGGCTCGCCGACTTTGCTTCCGACAGCCTCTGAGCGGCGCTGAACCAACCGCCGCGCAGCCGGTCGAACCCTAACCGATGTCTTTCCTCACCCTCCTTCGCCGCGCCGCCGCCGCCATCGGGCTCGCCAGCGCGCTCGTCGTGGCCGCGAATGCCGGCCCGGGGCCCGGCGGCACCGGCTCGGACCTGCCCGACATCGGCACGCCCGCGGATGCCGTGCTCACGCCGCAGGAGGAGTACCAGATTGGCTCGATGATCGTGCGCCAGATCCGCGACGCCGGCCTCATCATCGACGATCCCGAGATCGGCCAATACATCCAGGATGTCGGCCAGGGGCTCGCGGCGCACGCCCAGGAAGGCAACCTCAGGTTCACGTTCGTGGTCCTGAAGGACCCGTCGATCAACGCGTTCGCGCTGCCGGGCGGGTTCATCGTCGTGCACTCGGGGCTCATCCTCGCGAGCAAGAGCGAGAGCGAGCTCGCGGCCGTCCTCGCCCACGAGATCTCGCACGTCACGCAGCGCCACGTCGTGCGCGGCGTCCTGAGCCAGGGGCGCTCGAGCCTGGTCGCCACCGCCGCGATGCTCGCCGCGATCCTGCTCGGCGCGGTCAGCGGCAACGCGAACGTCGGCATGGCGGGCGCGGTCGTCGGCCAGGGCGCGGCGATGCAGCACCAGCTGAACTATTCGCGCGAGAACGAGTACGAAGCCGATCGCATCGGCATCGGCGTCATGGCCGCAGCCGGCTACGACCCGAACGCGATGGCTTCCTTCTTCGACACGATGGGCCGGCGCACGCCCTACGCGGGACAGAACGCCAAGATCCTCGAGTTCCTGCAGAACCACCCCGTCACCAGCGCCCGTATCGCCGAGGCGAAGGCGCGCGCAGCCACCTACCCGATCGTCCGGCCGGTCGACACGACCGGCTACCAGCTGACGCGCGAGAAGCTGCGCGTGCTGGCGCTGCCGGTCGAGGCGGACCCGCACGATGCGTACGCGGACGCGGCCGAGCCGGAGAAGGTCGTCAGCGACTACCGCCTGTACGGGCGTGCGCTCGCGCTGATGCCGAGCAAGACCCCGGCGGAGGCGGTGCCGATCCTGCGCGACCTCGTCGCGCGGCATCCGGACATCATCGAGTACTACTCCGGCCTCGGCCAGGCGCAGCTCGCGGCCGGCGACCTCGATGGCTCCCGTGCCACGCTCGCGCACGCGATGACGCTGTTCCCGCGCAACGTCCCGATCACGGTCCGCTACGCCGAGACGCTGATGCGGGCCAACGAAGCGCGCCTCGCGCACTCGGTGCTGCTCGACCTCTTCAACATCGTGCCGCCCTCACACGATCAGGTGCGACTCATCGCGCTGGCGGCAAGCGCCGCGGGCGAGGCCGCCGAAGCCGACTACTACACGGCCGAGTACGACGTCATGGGTGGCGACCTGGGGCTCGCGATCCAGATGCTGCGGCAGGCGCTCGCGGTGCCGAACATCACGCCGATGCAGCGCAGCCGCTTCAAGGCGCGCATCGACGAGTTGAAGGAATTCCTGCCGCCGCGGCTGCAGGCGGCAGTCGACCGTGGCGAGCCGATTCCGAACGACCCGCAGAGCAGCGGCCGGTGATTTCACCGCGCGCGGGCTGGTAAGCTTGCACCCGCGATGACCCCAGCGACCCGCCAGCCCCGGACGGCCCTGTTGCTCGCGTTCGCGCTTGCGACGGTGCCGCTCGCCGCCGGGGCCGCCACCAAGCCGAACGACCCGCTCGAGAAGCTGAACCGGGCGACGTACGCGTTCAACGACGCGCTCGACCGCATGCTCGCCCGGCCGCTCGCGCGCGCCTACAAGGCGGCGGTGCCGGAGCCGGCACGCAAGGCGGTCAGCAACTTCGTCGCCAACATCAACTACCCGCTCGTCATGCTGAACGACGGGCTGCAGGGCAAGTTCAAGGACGCCGGCAGCGACCTGCTCCGGCTCGTCGTCAACACGACGATCGGGATAGGCGGGCTGTTCGATCCCGCGACCCGGATGGGCTTCGCCGCGCACGACGAGGATTTCGGCCAGACCCTCGGCAAGTGGGGCGTGCCGCCGGGACCCTACCTCGTGCTGCCGATCGTCGGCCCCTCGGATTTCCGCGACGCGCCGGCGCGCCTCGTCGACACGTACACGACGCCGTACACGTACGCGAAGTCGAAGAACACGGAGTACACGCTGTACGGGCTCACGCTGCTCGACCGGCGCACGGAGCTCTTGTCGGTCGACAGCTCGCTGCGCAACGCCTTCGACCCGTACGTGTTCGTGCGCAACGCCTACGTCGCGCGGCGCGAGTACCTGGTGCGGGACGGGAACGTGCCGGACGACGACCTGGACGACCCGAGCACGCGCGCGCTGCCGGTCGTGCCCGCGCTGCCGACGCTGGCGGGCGGCGAGCTGCTCGCCGCGCTGCCGGGCCGCGACGTGCCGCCCGAGGCGAGCGAGCGCGCAGCCGAGGGTGTAGCCGAGGGTGTAGCCGAGGGTGCAGCCGCGCCGATCGCCCCGGAGGGGCCGGCCGAGCTCTAGGCGCGGGCCGCCGCGGCGGCGAGCACGCCCTCGACCGCGCAGAGCTTCGAGATCATCACGAGCTGCGCCGGCAGCCCCGAAAACGTGAGCGTGCGCCCTTCGCGACGCATCCGTTCGACCCACGTGAGCAGCACGGCGAGGCCGGCACTGTCCGCATGGGTGACGCCCGACAGATCGACCGCCAGCGCGCGTTCGGCCCCGAAGGCGGCCGCGCCCTGCGCCAGCACCGCGCTCGCGGTCTCGAAGCTGAGGGCGCCGGAGACGCGGAAGCTCCCCGCGGCGCCCGCGGGCGCGATCTCGAATCCGGCGGAGCCTGGCCTCTTCACCACGGAGCTCAGTGGGCCGAGCTCTTGTTGAGGTCGAGGCCTTCCTTCTCGAGCCGCGTAATGACTTCCTCGAGGCCCTTCTGGTCGGCTTCGGCGCCGAGGTCGGTGCGGTAGTTGCGCACGTAGGAGATGCCTTCGATCACGACGTCGTAGGCCTTCCACCCGGCGTCGGTCTTGTGCAGGCGGTAGTCGACCGGCACCACCGTACCGCTCGAGCGCGTGACCTCGGTGCGAACGGTGGCCTTGTCCGGTGTCGCCGCGTCGGGCTTGAACGGCAGGATCTTTAGGCGCTCGGCCGTGAAGTCGGAGAGCGCGCCGCCGTAGGTGTGCAGCAGCGCCTTGTAGAGCGCAGCGACGAAGCGCTTGCGCTGCTCGGGCGTGGCCTCGCGCCAGTACTTCGCGAGCACCAGCCGGGCCGCCTCCTCGGTGTCGAAGTTCGGCAGCAGGATCTGGTCGACCAGCGGAAATACCTTCTCCGGATCCTTGCGGATCGCGGCGCGGTTGGCATCGAGGGCCGCAAACATGCGCTTCGAGACGTCGTTCATCAGGTCCTGCGGGCTGGCCTGCGCGGCCGCTGACGCCGCCGGTGCGTCGACAGCAGCCACCGCCGCCGGCAGCACGAACGCGCCGAGCAGCAGCGCCGCCGCGAGGCGGCCGACCGGAATTCGCTTGCTCACTTGGCCTCTCCTTCCGCCGGCTTGGTCTGGCCGGCCTTGTCAAACAGGAACTTGCTGATCAGGTTCTCGAGCACGATCGCCGACTGCGTCATTTCGATTCGATCGCCGTTCTTGAAGTAAGTTTCCGAGCCGCCCGGGCCGATTCCGATGTACTGGCCGCCCAGCAGGCCCGCCGTGAAGATCGCGACATCGCTGTCGTTCGGGATCTTGGAGTACCGCTGCTCGATGCGCAGCTTCACGACCGCCTTGTAGTCGTCCGGATCGACGTCGATCGACTCGACGCGCCCGATCGTGACGCCCGCCATCGACACCGGCGAGCCGACCTTCAGGCCGCCGACGTTGGTGAAGCGCGCGGTCAGCCGGTAGGCCTGGTCGTTCAGCGTGAACCCCCGGCTGCTGATCTGCGTGACCAGAAAGAACAGCGCGGCGAAACCGAGCAGCACGAACAGCCCGGTGCCGATCTCGGTCGACCGTGATTGCGTCATCGACGTACTCCTCGGCTCACAGCAGCAGCGCCGTGAGCATGTAATCCAGCAGCAGGATCGCGACCGACGAGCTGACGACCGTGCGGGTCGTCGCCCGGCCGACGCCCTCGGCGGTCGGGACCGCGTGGTAGCCCTCGTAGACCGCGATGGCGCTGCACGCGAAGCCGAACACGATGCTCTTGACGATTCCCTGCATGACGTCGCGCAGTTCGACCGATGCGCGCATCTGCGACCAGAATTGCCCGGAATCCACGCCCATCAGCGTGACGCCCACGAACTGCGCACCGAAGATGCCGATCATGCTGAAGATCGCGGCGAGCATCGGCATCACGAGGAAGCCGCCGATGAACCGTGGCGCGCAGACGCGCCGCACCGGGTCGACCGCCATCATTTCCATCGCGGCCAGCTGATCGGTCGCGCCCATCAGGCCGATCTCGGAGGTCAGCGATGTGCCGGCGCGCCCCGCGAACAGCAGCGCCGTCACGACCGGCCCCAGCTCCTTGAGGAGGCCGAGGCCCGCGGCGCTGCCGAGCGACTCGGTCGAGCCGAAGCGCTGCAGCAGGTCGTAGCCCTGCAGGCCGAGCACCATGCCGACGAACAGGCCCGACAGCATGATGATGACGAGCGACAGCGCGCCGGTGTTGAAGAGCTGATCGACGACCAGCGGGAAACGCGCAAGCGCGGCAGGGGTGACCCGCAGCATCCGGACCGTGAACAGCGTGAAGCTGCCGGCCTTCGCCAGCAGCTCGCGGCCGTTGCCGAGGATCTCGCCGAAGACGTTCACGCCGGCACCTCGGCCCCGAGCAGCTGCTCGGCGTAGTCGGGTGCCGGGAAGTGAAAGCCGACCGGGCCGTCCGGCAGGCCGCCCATGAACTGCCGGACGAGCGGCGAGGCGTCGGCATTGAGCTCGGTGGGCGTACCGGCGGCCACGACCTTGCCGCCCGACAGCAGGTAGGCACGATCGGCGAGCATGCTGATTTCGTGCACGTCGTGCGAGACGACGATGCTGGTGAGGCCAAGCGCGTCGTTGGTCTCGCGGATCAGCCGCAGCACGACGCCGAGCGCGATCGGATCGAGGCCGGCGAACGGCTCGTCGTAGATGAGCAGCTTCGGATCCATGACGATTGAGCGCGCGAGCGCGACGCGGCGCGCCATGCCGCCCGACAGCTCGCCCGGGCGCAGCCGCACCGCGCCGCGCAGGCCGACCGCGTGCAGCTTCATCAGCACGATCCGCGAGATCAGCGGCTCCGGCAGGTCGGTGTGCTCGCGCAGCGGGAAGGCCACGTTCTCGTAGACGTCGAGGTCGGTCAGCAGCGCGCCGTTCTGGAACAGCATGCCCATGCCGCGGCGCAGCCGGTACAGGGCCTGCTCGTCCAGCGCGCCGACGTCCTCGCCCTCGACCTCGACGCGGCCGGCACTCGCCCGCAGCTGGCCGGTGATCAGGCGCAGCAGCGTCGTCTTGCCGGTCCCCGAGGGCCCCATGATCGCGGTCACGTGGCCGCGCTCGATCTGGATGTCGAGCCCGTCGAAGATCGTGCGGCCGCCGATGGCGTAGCCGACGCCCGACAGGGACACGACCGGGCCGGCGGCACCGGAGCGCGGGGCCGCGGCGGTGAATTGCGTCATTCGGTCGGAGCGGGCAGCGCGGCCGTCAGGCGGCCTGCTTCTCGAGCGCCGCCTCGTAGCGGCCGAAGGTCGCGAGGCCATTGAGCTTCGCGCGCTTCAGGAACTCGCGCTGTCCCTGCGCGACCTTGGCCGCCGCCCCGCCCCACGCGCTCAGCGCGCTTTGCTGCAGCGCCCGGCCGTAGCTGAAGGACAAGGGCCACGGCAGCGAGCCGATGCGGTTCATGAGGTCGAGGTGCAGCGTCGCCTCGGCCTCGCTCTGCCCGCCCGACAGGAACGCGATGCCGGGCACCGCCGACGGCACGTGGCGCTTGAGGCAGCGCACGGTCGCCTCGGCGACGGCCTCGGGACCGGCGCGGTCGGACGCCTTCTGACCGGAGATCACCATGTTCGGCTTGAGCACGATGCCCTCGAGGTAGACACGGTGCGCATCGAGGCGGTCGAACACGCTCGCGAGCACGGCGTTCGTGACCTCCTCGCAGCGGGCGAGCGAATGCGCGCCGTCCATTAGCACCTCGGGCTCGACGATCGGGACGATCTCCGCTTCCTGGCACAGCGCCGCGTAGCGCGCGAGCAGCTCGGCGTTCGTCTCGATGCAGGTCCGGGACGGGATGCCCTCGCCGATGTCGATGACCGCGCGCCACTTGGCGAAGCGCGCGCCGAGGCCGTGGTACTCCGCGAGGCGCTGCGCGAGGCCGTCGAGGCCCTCGGTGATGACCTCGCCGGGGAAGTTCGGCATCGGCTTCGTGCCGCCGTCGACCTTGATGCCGGGAACAACCCCGAGGCGGCTCAGCAGCGCCGCGAAGCGCTCGCCGCCTTTCGTCGACTGGCGCAGCGTCTCGTCGTAGAGGATCACGCCGGAGATGAACTCCGCCATGCCGGGCGTCGTAAACAGGAGCTCGCGATATGCGCGACGGTTTTCTTCCGTGTTCTCGACCTTGATCTTGTCGAAGCGCTTCTTGATGGTGCCGGTGCTCTCGTCGGCGGCCAGCAGGCCCCGACCCTTGGCGACCATGGCGTGCGCGACACGCGCGAGCTCATTGCGATTCATGCCGAACTCCTGGGTGGCTCCCACCGCCCCGCCCTCAGGACCGGCGGCGAAATGGGAAGTTCCCATCATAAACGATCCACCTCGCCCTCCGGCACGCCCGGGGACGGGCGCTTGGCGTCCGGAGCCAATAGGACTAAAATGGTCCTGTATAGAAACGGGGCCGCCCATGCTTCGCATCAGCAAGCTGACCGACTACGCGACGCTGATCCTCGCGCATCTCGCCGACGACGCCGGGCGAGTGCACACGGCCGTCGATCTCGCCGAGCGTTCGAAGGTCGGCGTCGCGACGGTGAGCAAGGTGCTGAAGGAACTGCAGCGTGCGGGACTCGTCACCTCGACCCGCGGCTCGCATGGCGGCTACACGCTCAACCGCCCGGCGACCAGCATCAGCGCCGCCGACATCATCGATGCGGTCGAGGGGCCGGTCGGACTGACCGAGTGCTCGACCCACCCGGGACAGTGCGGGCTCGAGTCGAGCTGCCGGGTCGGCCACAGCTGGCAGCGGGTCAACACGGCCATCCGCCGCGCGCTGGCCGAAGTCACGCTGTCGCAGCTGACCGGCCGCGACACGACCGCGGTGTTGATCCCCGATCTGGGGCTCGCGCCCCACTCCCGTTCCTCGACCCGCGCGCGGGTCTGAGAGCGCCGATGGCAACGGACAGCAAGGACCTCGACAGCCTGGTCGGCCAGAAGTACCGGCACGGCTTCGTGACCGACATCGACTCCGACACGGTGCCGCCGGGTCTCGATGAGGACGTCATCCGCCTCATCTCGCGCAAGAAGGGCGAGCCGGAGTTCATGCTGGCTTGGCGCCTCGTCGCGTTCCGTCACTGGCTCACGATGAAGGAGCCGCACTGGGCCCACGTCAGCTACCCGCCGATCGACTACCAGGCGATCTCCTACTTCTCCGCGCCGAAAACGAAGACGGACGGTCCGAAGAGTCTCGCCGAGGTCGATCCGAAGCTGCTCGCGACGTACGACAAGATCGGCGTGCCGTTGCACGAGCGCGCGCGACTCGCCGGCGTCGCGGTGGACGCGGTCTTCGACAGCGTGTCGGTCGCAACCACGTTCAAGGCGCGTCTCGCCGAAGCGGGCGTCGTGTTCTGCCCGTTCTCGGAAGCGGTCACCGAGCACCCGGCCCTCATCGAGAGATATCTGGGCAGCGTCGTGCCGCGCACCGATAACTTCTTCGCCGCGCTCAACTCCGCGGTCTTCACCGACGGCTCGTTCGTGTACGTGCCGAAGGGCGTGCGCTGCCCGATGGAGCTGTCGACGTATTTCCGCATCAACGCCGCCAAGACGGGGCAGTTTGAACGTACGCTGGTCATTGCCGATGAAGGCAGCCACGTCTCGTATCTTGAAGGATGCTCTGCCCCTGCTCGTGACGACAACCAGCTGCACGCCGCCGTCGTCGAACTGATTGCCGAGCGCGATGCGACGATCAAGTACTCGACCGTGCAGAACTGGTACCCGGGCGACGAGCACGGCCTCGGTGGCATCTACAATTTCGTCACGAAGCGCGGTGACTGCCGCGGCGCGAACTCGAAGATCTCGTGGACGCAGGTCGAGACCGGCTCCGCGATCACGTGGAAGTACCCGAGCTGCGTGCTGACGGGCGACCACTCGGTCGGCGAGTTCTATTCCGTCGCGGTCGCGAACAACTACCAGCAGGCGGACACCGGCACGAAGATGATCCACGTCGGGCGCAACACGAAGAGCACGATCGTCTCGAAGGGCATCTCGGCCGGGCACGGCCAGAACAGCTACCGCGGCCTCGTCAGCGTACTGCCGGGCGCGGAAGGCGCCCGCAACTACACGCAGTGCGACTCGCTGCTGATGGGCGATCAGTGCGGCGCGCACACATTCCCGTCGGTTGAGGTCCGCAACCCGACCGCGACCGTCGAGCACGAGGCGACGACCTCGCGCATCAGCGAGGACCAGCTCTTCTACTGCCTGCAGCGCGGCCTCTCGGAGGAGGACGCGATCAACATGATCGTCAGCGGCTTCTGCAAGAGCGTCTTCAAGGAGCTGCCGATGGAATTCGCGGTGGAGGCGCAGAACCTCCTCGCCGTCAGCCTCGAAGGCGCAGTCGGCTGAACGTGCAGCCCCACGGATCCACCATGAGCAGCATCAAGAGCGGCGACCTCCTCCTCGAGATCCAAGACCTTGCCGTCTCGGTCCAGAGCCGGCGCGTGCTCGACGGCCTGTCGCTCGAGGTCCGCGCCGGCGAGGTGCACGCGATCATGGGCCCGAACGGCGCCGGGAAAAGCACGCTGTCGCAGCTCCTCGCGGGACGGCCGGGTTACACCGTCGATCGCGGGACCGTGCGCTACCTCGGCGAGGACCTGCTGCCGCTGCCGGCGGAGGAGCGCGCGAGGCGCGGCCTTTTCCTCGGCTTCCAGTACCCGGTCGAGATACCCGGGGTCAACAACGTCTACCTGCTGAAAGCGGCCCTCAACGCGCGGCGTCGCCAGCTGGGGCTACCCGAAGTCGACGCCTTCGAATTCCTGACGCTGGTGCGCGAAAAGATGCGCCTGATGGAGATGGACGAGAGCTTCCTGTCGCGCGGGGTCAACGAAGGCTTTTCCGGCGGCGAGAAGAAGCGCAACGAAATCCTGCAGATGGTGGTGCTCGAGCCGACGCTCGCCGTCCTCGACGAGACCGATTCGGGCCTCGACATCGATGCGCTCAAGGTCGTCGCGGGCGGGATCGGGAGCCTCAGGCGCCCCGATCGCGGCCAGGTGCTCGTGACCCACTATCCGCGCCTCCTCGAATACGTCGTGCCCGACCGGGTACACGTCCTCGCCGAGGGCCGGATCCTCAAGTCCGGCGACGCCAGCCTCGCGCGCGAGCTGGAAAAGCGTGGATACGACTGGGTGCGGCAGGAGGCGAGCGCCGCATGAGCGCTGCGCCGGAAGCTCTCGCCCCGCTGTCGCGCCTCGGCGCGCTGGTCGGCGCGCTCGGCGACGGCGCAGCCGGGCGCCGCCGCCGGGCCGCGGCCGCGCGGCTCCTCGCGCTCGGGCTGCCGACCGCGCGCGACGACGCGTGGAAGTACACGAACCTGCGCCTGCTGGCGCGCCGCCCGCTCGACCCGGCGCCCCGCCGTCCGGTCGGGACCGACGCCCTCGCAGGCCTTCCCGAGCGACGCGGCCCGACGATCGTGCTCCTCGATGGCCGACTGCAGCCTGCCCTGTCCGACGCCGCGGCTGCGGGAGTCTCGGTGACCGCGCTCGCCGCGATCCTGACCGACGCGCAGCCGGTCGGGGTCGAGGCACGCCTCGGCGCGGACGACGCGATCGACTCGCGGATCCGGCTCCTGAACGCCACGCTCGCCGAGGATGGCGCGTGCGTGGCAATCGGCGCGGATGCGGTGCCCGGTGCGACGCTCAACGTCGTGCACCTGACGACCGGTGGTGCGGCCTACCCGCGCCTGGTGGTCGATGTCGCACCCGGTGCACGGGCGAGCCTCGTTGAATGGCACGTCTGCGTCGGCGAGGCCGAGAGCCTCGCGGTGCCGGTGGCGGACCTCCGGCTCGGCGCGGGCGCCCTCCTCGATCACCACGTGCTGGCGCTTGGTCACGGGCGTGCGCTTCGGCTCGAAGACGTCCAGGCAGAGCTGCAGGCCGATGCCCGCTACCGCCACCGGCACGTCGCGCTCGGCGCCCAGGTTGGCCGTCTCGACCTGCGCGTGACGCTGGCCGGACCCGGCGCCAGCGCGGATCTCGCCGGCCTCTTCTTCGCGCGCGAGCAGCACCAGCTCGACGTGCGAACGCTGGTTCGGCACGCCGCGCCGCGCACGCGCAGCGAGCAGCTGTACCGCGGGATCGCCGCCGACCGCGGCCGCGGCAGCTACGACGGCAAGGTCGTCGTCGATGCGGGCGCCGCCAAGTCCGACTCGCAGCAATCGAGCCGCAACCTTCTGCTGTCGCCGCAGGCGCGCATCGACACGCGCCCGCAGCTCGAGATCAACGTCGACGACGTGAAGGCCGGCCACGGTGCCACGACCGGGACGCTCGACGAGCAGATGCTGTTCTACCTGCGGGCCCGCGGCCTTGCGCCGGAGACGGCGCGCGCGCTGCTGACGTTTGCGTTCGCCGAGGACGCGCTCGCCAAGCTCGGCGAGCTCGCGCTGCGACGCTTCACCGAGCAGCGGGTGCTCGGCAGCCTGCCGGCGGCCGACCTGATCCGGGAGTTCGTCCGATGAGCGCGGCGCTGCGCCCGGACTCCTCGGATCGTGAGTTCGAGCGCTACCGCGCCGACTTCCCGATCCTCGCCGAGCGCATCCACGACAAGCCGCTCGTCTACCTCGACAACGGCGCCTCGAGCCAGCGCCCGCGGGCCGTCATCGAGGCCGAGCGTCGCTACGCGGAGCACATGCACGCCAACGTGCACCGCGGCGTGCACACGCTTTCGCAGCGCGCGACCGACGCCTTCGAGGGTGCGCGCGAGCGCGTGCGGGTCTTCCTCAACGCCCGCTCGAGCCGCGAGATCGTCTTTACGCGCGGCACGACCGAGGCCATCAACCTGGTCGCGCAGAGCTACGGGCGCGCACGGATCGGCGCCGGCGACGAGATTCTGATCACCTGGCTCGAGCATCATTCGAACATCGTGCCATGGCAGATGCTCGCGGCATCGACGGGCGCCCGGCTGGTCGTCGCACCGATCAATCGCCGCGGCGAGGTGGAGCTGGAACGCTTTGCGGCCCTGCTCTCGGACCGCACGCGGCTGGTCGCGGCCGCCCACGTCTCCAACGCGCTCGGTACGGTCCTGCCGGTGCGGGAGATCATCGAACTTGCACACGCGCGCGGCGTTCCAGTGCTGCTTGACGGCGCCCAGGCCGTGCCGCACACGGCGGTCGACGTGCGCGCGCTCGACTGCGATTTCTACGCCTTCTCCGGCCACAAGCTGTACGGACCGACTGGCATCGGCGTGCTGTACGGCCGCGAGAGCCTGCTGGAAGCGATGCCGCCGTGGCAGGGTGGCGGCGACATGATTCTCGCGGTGCGCTTTGACGGCACGACCTACAACCAGCTGCCGTTCAAGTTCGAGGCCGGCACGCCCAACATGTCGGGCGCGGTCGGTCTCGCCGCCGCGATCGACTACGTCGACTCGATCGGCCTGCCGCGCATCGCGGCCTACGAGCAGGGCCTGCTGGCGCACGCGACCGAGCGCCTGTCGGCGATCGACGGACTGACGATTGTCGGCACGGCCGCGCACAAGTCGAGCCTCGTGTCCTTCACGCTCGAGGGCGTGCACCCGCACGACCTCGGCACGATCCTCGACCAGGAGGGCATCGCGATCCGCACCGGCCATCACTGCGCGATGCCGGTCATGGAGTTCTTCGGCCTGCCGGCCACCGCCCGCGCCTCGTTCGCCTTCTACAACACGCGCGCCGAGATCGACCGCCTGGCGGAGTCGGTCGCCGCTGCGCGCGCGCTGTTCCGCTGAGGACCCGGCCGGCATGGACCTCAAGGACCTGTACCGCGACGTGATCCTCGATCACAACAAGCGACCGCGGAACTTCGGGCCGCTCGCGCCGCCGGCGCGCAGCGCCCGCGGCCACAACCCGCTGTGCGGCGACCAGCTGACGGTGTACGCCGCTCTCGACGGGGACCGGCTCACGTCGGCGACCTTCGAGGGCAGTGGCTGCGCAATCTCGGTCGCCTCCGCATCGCTGATGACCGAGGCGGTTCGCGGCCGGACGACGGCGGATGTCGAGCGGCTCTTCGAGCGGATCCATGCGCTGCTGACGCAGCCCGGCGCCACCGCAGACGCGGAGCTCGGCAAGCTCGCGGCGCTGTCCGGCGTGCGCGAGTTTCCGTCGCGGGTTAAGTGCGCGAGCTTGTGCTGGCACACGCTCCGCGCCGCGCTCGCGGACGCCGCGACGCCGGTCACGACCGAGTAGGCGCGGCGGACCCCAGCATGCGCCACCACGACAATGAACCGGTCGTCGTCAATCGCGACGTCAAGGCCGTGCTGGTGCCGGCCGGCGTCGAGGTCAAGCTCAAACCCGGCAGCGTCGGCTACATCACGCAGGCTCTCGGCGGCAGCTTCACCGTCTACGTCGAGGGCAACCTGTTCCGCATCGCCGGCGAGGACGCCGATGCGATCGGCAAGGAACGGCCGACCGAACTGGTGCTGCCGCCCGATGCGACCGACGCCGACGTCGAGAAGCTGGCGTGGGAGCAGATGAAGACGTCCTACGACCCGGAGATCCCCGTCAACATCGTCGACCTCGGCCTGATCTACTCTTGCGAGATCGGCCGCCGGCCCGACGGCACGCGCTCGATCGCCGTGCGCATGACGCTGACCGCCCCCGGTTGCGGCATGGGCGAGGTGCTGGTGCAGGACGTGAAGGAAAAACTGCAGAGGATCCCGACGGTCGCGGCGACCGACGTCGAGCTCGTTTTCGACCCGCCGTGGGACCGCGAAATGATGTCCGAGGCCGCCCGGCTGCAGACCGGTATGATGTGATGCCGGCGCGGTGGATCGACATCGGCGCCGCGAGCGAGCTGCCGCGCGACGCGCACCGCGTATTCGAGGTCGACGGGCGCTTTGTCGCGGTGTACGACGTCGGTGGGGAGCGATTCGCGATTGAAGACGTTTGCACGCACGACGGCAACCCGCTTTCGGACGGGCCGGTCGAAGGGCATGAAGTCATCTGCCCGCGACACGGCGCGCGTTTCTGCCTGCGCACCGGCGAGGCGCTCTCCCCGCCCGCCTACGAACCGGTGCCGACCTTCGCCGTCGACGTCCGCGACGGCCGCCTGCTGATCGGTATCGACTGATCGTCTGCCGCGGCGGAGCAGCGATGAAGCAGCTGACCATCGTGCGCCACGCGCACGCCGAGAAGCACGGCTCGGATGTCGAGGACTTCGAGCGCCGGCTCGACAAGCGCGGTCGCAAGGAAGCCGAGCAGATGGCGGAACTCGCCCACTCGCTCGGCGTGCGCGCCGACTACCTCGTCTCGAGCCCCGCGGTGCGCGCGATCAGTACTGCAAAGGAATTCGCGCGTTCGCTCGGCTACCCGCTGCAGAAGATCCGCCACGACGACCGCATCTACCTGGCCGAGCGCGCAGTGCTAGTCACGATCCTGCGCGGGATGCCGGCATCGAGCCGGCACGCGCTCGTGTTCGGCCACAATCCGGGCATGAGCCGGCTGGCGGCCTGGCTGTCGGGCGATGACTCGATCGGCGAGCTGCCGACCGCGGCGATCTGCACGCTGAAGGCCGACATCGACGAGTGGCCGGCGATCGGCGCCGGCGTGTTCGACAAGGTCCGCCTGCGCTGGCCCGACGACGGCGGCCCGCGCCGCTGAGACGCTAGCCTGCGAGCGCGAGCAGGCTCGCGTTTCCGCCCACGGCCGCCGTGTTCACGGTCACCGTCTGCTCGGTCGCGAAGCGGTGCAGGTAGTGCGGCCCGCCCGCCTTGGGCCCGGTCCCCGACAGGCCGCTGCCGCCAAAGGGCTGCACGCCGACGACCGCGCCGATCATGTTGCGGTTCACGTAGACGTTGCCGACCCGGGCGCGCTCGCGCACCCGCGCGACCGTCGAGTCGACGCGCGTGTGGATGCCGAGGGTCAGACCGTAGCCGGTCGCGTTGATCTCGTCGACCAGTTCGTCGAGCTCGCGCGCCTTCCAGCGCAGCACGTGCAGGACGGGCCCGAAGACCTCGCGCTCGAGGTCCGCGATCCGCCGGATCTCGACCGCAACGGGCGCGAGGAAGCTGCCGCCACCGGCCGCGGCGGGCAGGCGCACGCGGTGCGACCAGCGTGCACCCTTGACGATCCGCGCAGCGTGCTTCTCGAGGCTCGCGAGCGCCTCGGCGTCGATGACCGGGCCGACGTCGGTCGCAAGCAGCCCTGGGTCGCCGATCGCGAGCTCGTCCATCGCCCCCGCGATCAACTCCTCGACGCGATCGGCGATCTCCTCCTGCACGCACAGCACGCGCAGCGCCGAACAGCGCTGACCGGCGCTGCCGAACGCCGACGTGACGGCGTCGTTGACGACCTGCTCGGGCAGGGCCGAGCTGTCGACGATCATCGCGTTCTGGCCGCCGGTCTCGGCGATCAGGGCCGCAATCGGCCCGGACCGCGCGGCGAGCGCGCGCTGGATCGCGGCGGCGGTCTCGTTCGAGCCGGTGAACGCGACGCCGGCGACGCGCCGATCGGCCGTCAGCGCGCCGCCGATGCGCGCACCGTCGCCCGGCAGGAAGCCGAGCGCCGGCCCCGGCACGCCCGCTTCGTGCAGCAGGCGTGTCGCGAGCGCGGCAACGAGCGCCGTCTGCTCGGCGGGCTTCGCGATCACCGCGTTGCCGGCAGCGAGCGCCGCGGCCACCTGACCGGTGAAGATGGCGAGCGGGAAGTTCCAGGGGCTCACGCAGACGAACACGCCGCGACCCCGCAGCACGAGCTCATTGCTCTCGCCGGTCGGGCCGGGCAGCACGAGGTGCTTGCCGAAGTCGAGCCGGGCGCGCTGCGCGTAGTAGCGCAGGAAATCGACGGCCTCGCGGACTTCGGCGACGCTGTCCGGAATCGACTTGCCGGCCTCGCGCACGCAGAGCGCGATCAGCTCGGCGCGGCGCGCCTCGTAGAGCTCGGCGGCGCGCTCGAGGATCGATGCGCGCTCGACGGCGTCGGTGCCGTCCCAGGCATCGAAGGCGCGCGCCGCGGCGTCGAGCGCGCGCGCCACGTCGGCGTTCGAGGCCTCGAGCACGCGACCGACCTCGATCGAGCGGTCCGCCGGGCTCGACACCGGCGCGCCCTTCGCGGCGACCGTGGCCTCGGTCGCGACCGCGCGGCCCTCGATCAACGCGCACGCCGTGTGCCGGCCGGCGAGCGCGGCGCCCGCCTCGCGGGCCAGCTCGGCCAGCGCGCGCCCGTCTGCCAGGTTGAATCCGGCCGAGTTCGGCCGCTCGGCGCCGTAGATGCGCGACGGCAGCGGGATCCTCGGGTGCGGAATCGTCGCCAGCGAATCGACGAACGTGACCGGATCGGCGACGATCTCGGCGGCCGGCAGCCGCGCATCGACGATGCGGTTCACGAACGAGGTGTTGGCACCGTTCTCGAGCAGGCGCCGCACCAGGTACGGCAGCAGGTCCTCGTGCGAACCGACCGGCGCGTACACGCGGCATGCCACGCCGCCGCGCGCGGGGTCGGTGACGATCGAGTACAGCTCCTCGCCCATGCCGTGCAGTCGCTGGAACTCGAACGCGCGGCCACGACCGCGTGCCTGGTGGAGTATGCGGGCGACCGTATGGGCATTGTGGGTCGCGAACTGCGGGTAGATGACGTCGGGCGCATCGAGCATCAGCGAGGCGCACGCGAGATAGGCGACATCGGTGCACTGCTTGCGCGTGTACACGGGATAGCCCGGGTGGCCGCGCTCCTGCGCGCGCTTGATTTCGCTGTCCCAGTAGGCGCCCTTCACGAGGCGCACGTTGAGCTTGCGCCCCGCGCGACGCGCCCGGGCAACCAGCCAGCGCAGCACGTCCGGTGCTCGCTTCTGGTAGGCCTGCACGGCGAGTCCGAAGCCCTGCCAGCCGGCGAGCGAGCCGGACCCGAGGACCGCGTCGACGATCTCGAGCGACAGTTCGAGGCGCTCCGACTCCTCGGCATCGACCGTGAGCGCGATGCCCGCGGTCGCGGCGCGCTCCGCGAGCATCAGGAGCCGCGGCGTCAGCTCCGCGTGCACGCGCGCCCGCTGCGCGTACTCGTATCGCGGGTGCAGCGCCGACAGCTTGACCGAGATCGACGGTGCCGCGTCGGGCGTCACGTCGCGCATGCGCCGCACGGCGGCGCCGATCGAATCGATAGCGGCGGAATAGGCCTCGAGATAGCGGTCGGCGTCGCGCATCGCGAGCGCCGACTCACCGAGCATGTCGAACGAGTAGCGATAGCGGGCGTTCACGCCCTCCTGCGCGCGGCCGAGGGCTTCCTCGATCGTGCGGCCCATGACGAACTGGTGGCCCATGATGCGCATCGCCTGGCGCAGCGCCGTACGGACCACCGGCTCGCCGACGCGCGCGACGAGATTGCGGATGAACGCGGCCGGGTCGCGTTGCGTACCCGAGTCCGGCGACACGAGGCGGCCGGTCAGCATCAGGCCCCAGGTCGAGGCATTGACGAACAGCGAGCCGCCCTCGGTCAGGTGCGCGGCCCAGTCGCCGGCGGCGATCTTGTCGGCGATCAGCCGGTCCGCCGTCGCGGCGTCCGGGATGCGCAGCAGCGCCTCGGCGAGGCACATCAGGATCACGCCCTCCTGCGAGCCGAGGTCGTACTCGCGCAGGAACGCGTCCATGCCGGAGCGCTCGACCTGCGTGCCGCGCACCGCCTCGACCAGCGCAATCGCCTCGCGCTGCACGGCGTCGCGTTCCGGTGCCTCGAGGCGGGCCAGCGGCAGCAGCTCGCGCAGCACCGTGTCCTCGTCCGCGAGCCACAGGCGGTTGATGGCACGGCTGAGCGGGGAATCGAGCGAGTCGGCGTCGGCGCGGACCAGTGACGGCATGAGACCCCCTAACTGAATCGCCTACTCTATTGCGTGATAAGTAGGTGTTTCATCCATTCAACTGTAAACTGGCAGTCGATTCACCTGTCAGGTAACACGATGACCGCGACGCTCGACCGAACCGACCGGCGCATGCTCGCGCTGCTGCAGGCTGATGGGCGCCTGAGCGTCGCCGAACTGGCGCGCCGCGTGCACCTCTCGGCGACGCCGTGCCTCGAACGCCTGCGCCGCCTCGAGCGCGACGGCTACATCCGCGGCTACGCGGCCGATCTCGACCCGGCGAAGCTCGGCGCCGGCCTGATCGCCTTCGTCGAGGTGCAGCTCGACCGCACGACGCCCGACGTCTTCAACCGCTTCCGGGACGGCGTCATCGGCCTCGAGCCCGTGCAGGAGTGCCACATGGTAGCCGGTGGCTTCGACTACCTGCTCAAGGTGCGGACCGCCGACATGACAGCCTACCGGCGCTTCCTCGAGGACCTGGCGGCACTGGCCGGCGTCGAGCAGACGCACACCTACGTCGTGATGGAAGAGGTCAAGTCGACGCGCGCGATCCCGGTCGACGTGCGCTGAGCCTCACGTCCGCCCGCGGGCGAGGTAGTCGGCGAGGATCCGGCCGTGGTCGAACGCGAGCGGCGGCGGCTCGCGCGGGTCGACCGCGCGCACCGCGCGCGCATCGTCCGCCGCCACCGGCACGCCGCGCGCGCGGCCCACGAACACGACGCTGACGGTATGGCCGCGCGGGTCGCGCGCCGGATCCGAGTAGACGCCGAGCAGCGCGCCGAGCTCGATCTCGAGCCCGGTCTCCTCGTGGGCTTCCCGGACCGCGGCGGCCTCGACCGTTTCGCCGACGTCGACGAAGCCGCCCGGGAGCGCCCAGCCGGGCGGCGGGTTGCGACGCTCGATCAGCACGATGGGCCGCGATGGTCGGTCGAGCAGCTCGATGACGACGTCGACGGTGAGCTTCGGAGTCACGGGCGCGGGCATGCGCGCAGTATCGCCGAGCCGGGCGATATCCGTACAAACCGAAATCGGCTAGGTGCATCTCCGAGCTTCACGCGCCGAGCGCGCTACCTAGACTGCCGCCGTGACGCAGCCAGCGTCAGGCAGCAGGGGTGGAGGCGCGATGTCACGCTCAACCAGGATCCTCGGCACGGTCGTCGCCCTCGCGACGCTCGGTGGCACACTTCCGGCGCAGGCCGTTCCCAGCTTCGCGCGCCAGACCGGCATGGCCTGCGAGGCGTGTCACACGGTCTACCCCGAGCTCACGCACTTCGGCCGGACCTTCAAGGCGAACGGCTACGTGCTCGACAACCTCAAGCAGGTGCAGGGAATCAACGGCAAGCGGGAGGAGCTGCTGGAGCTGAGCCAGACGCCTCCGCTGTCGATCATGCTGCAGGCCTCGTACACCTCGCTCGCCAAGACCCTGCCCGACGTGTCCAATCCGGCGCTGACCGGCCTCGCGCAGAGCGGCACGGTCGCGCTGCCGCAGCAGCTCAGCCTCTTCTACGCCGGCAAGATCGCGCCGCACGTCGGTGCCTTCGTGCAGCTGACCTACGGCAACGACAGTGGCACGATCGGCATCGACAACACCGACCTGCGCTACGCCGACCTCGTCGTGCTGCCGAGCGAGCAGACGCTGACCTACGGCCTGTCGCTGAACAACAACCCGACCGTGCAGGACCTGTGGAACTCGACGCCGGCGTTCGGCTTTCCGTATGCCTCCAGCAACGCCTCGGTCTCGCCGCTGGCCGGCACGCAGATTGACGGCGCCCTGGCGCAGAGCGTTGCCGGCGTCACCGGCTACCTGTACTGGAACGAGTCCGTGTACGCGGAGTTCGGCGCGTACCGCTCGGCACAGCAGGGCGCGTCGAATGCGCTCACCGGCGCCGCCGGCCCGCTCGACGGCACCGCCTCGAACGTGATCAAGGGCGCAGCCCCTTACTGGCGGCTCGCCTACGAGTACAACGTGGACCGTCACTCGCTCGAGGTCGGCGCCTACGGGCTCAGCGTCAAGCTGCTGCCCGGCGCGGGCTCGCCGCTCGCCGGCCCGACGAACAGCTTCAACGACGTCGCCTTCGACGCCCAGTACCAGTTCGTCGGCGACCAGCACATCTTCAGCGTCGAGGCGACCCGCATCCACGAAAAGATGACGCTCGATGCGAGCGCGGCCGCGAGCGGCACGAACGCCACCGATGACCTCACGACGCTCCGCATCTACGGCACCTACTACTACCAGCGCAAGATCGGCGGCACGTTCGGCTACTTCTCGACGACCGGCAGCGCCGATCCGGCGCTGTACCCCGCGATACCGCCGGGCGCGACCGGCGCCGCCGCCTCGGGCGTCGTCACCAGCGCGAACTCCCTGCCGGATACGAAGGGCTGGATCGCGGAAGTGAACTACCTGCCGTGGCTGAACACGAAGCTGTCGCTGCAGTACACGAAGTACAGCCGCTTCAACGGCGCCGGAACCAACTACGACGGCGCCGGCCGCAACGCCGACGACAACAGCACGATTTACGCCCTGATCTGGTTTACGTACTAGCGCCGACCCGGGCCCGGAGGAACCACCATGAAGACCTCGCTCCGCCTCCTCGCCGTGATGCTGATTGCCGCAACCGGCAAGGTGCTCGCTGGCGACGACCTCGAATCGGGCGCGCGCATGCACGCCGAGCGCCTCGCGATCGGCGTCTGCGGCAGCTGCCACGGGCCGCAGGGCAACAGCACGCTGCCGAAGTACCCGCGCCTCGCCGGCCAGAACGAGCACTATCTCGCGGCGCAGCTGCGCGCGTTCCGAGGCCAGACGCGCGGCGATCCGGACGCGATCGGCTACATGTGGGGGATGGCGAACAACCTCGACGACGCCACGATCGACGCGCTCGCCGCCTACTACAGCAAGAAGGCGGCGCTGGCCGGCGGCGGCGGCGACCCGGCCATGGTCGCGCGCGGGCGCGAGATCTACGCCCACGGCGTCGAGGCCTCCGGCGTGCCGGCGTGCGCGACCTGCCACGGCGACGCCGGCGAGGGCCGCGGCGATTTCCCGCGGCTCGCCGGCCAGCACTCGCAGTACGTGCTCAAGCAGCTCGCGTCATTCCAGAGCAACCTCCGGAACGTCGCGGTCATGCACGGCGTCGCCTCGACGCTGAACAGCCCGCAGATGGAGGCGGTCGCCGCCTACTTGCAGACGCTGCGCTAGTTCGCTGGCAGCATCACTCCCGCCCCTGTCGGCGGGCGAGCGCCGCGAGTTCGCGGCGCTCTTTCTTGTCCGGGCGCCGCGCCGGCCGCGGCACGCTGAGCGCGGCGAGTCGCTGCTGGCTGTGCCACTCCAGGCCGCGGGCGCGGCTCGCGTCCGTCTCTTCGTAGCAGGTGGCGGCCTCGCTGGCCGGCCCGCGCCGCGCCGGCAGCGCGCGCACGATGAGCTCGAGTTCGCGGCCGTGCCAGGCGATGTTGAGCGCGTCCCCGACCTTGAGCGCGCGCGCGGGCTTGACGCGCGCGCCATCCAGCCGGACGCGCCCGGCGCCGACCGCCTCGGCCGCCTGCGAGCGACTCTTATAGAAGCGCGCGCACCACAGCCAACGGTCGATCCTGAGCGCCGGCGCGCCTCCCGGGCCGCCGCCGCCGGCCTCCGCGTCCTCGTCAGGGTCCTTATGTCCGCCCACGCGCCCTCCGCCGGTCGGTACGTCCGATTTTGCCTATACTTTCGTTCCCCCTCGACCCAGGATCGCCCCATGCACGTCGGCCTCGACGAGCGCCTCCTCCACGACACCGAAGCGCTGCGCGAGCAGGGCCTGTTCAAGACGGAGCGCCAGCTCACCTCGCCGCAGAGCGCGCTGATCAAGGTCGGCGGGAAGGAGGTCGTGAACCTCTGCGCCAACAACTACCTCGGCCTCGCCAGCCACCCGGCCGTGCGCGAGGCGGCGCACCGGGCGATCGACCAGTACGGCTATGGCATGGCCTCGGTCCGCTTCATCTGCGGCACCCACTCGGTGCACCGCGAGCTCGAGCAGAAGCTGTCCGCGTTCCTCGGCACCGAGGACGCGATCCTGTACTCCTCCTGCTTCGACGCCAACGGTGGGCTTTTCGAGACGCTGCTCGGCGAGGAGGACGCGGTCATCTCGGACGCGCTCAACCACGCCTCGATCATCGACGGCATCCGCCTGTGCAAGGCCGCGAAGTACCGCTACGCGAACCGCGACCTCGGTGAGCTCGAGGCCCGCCTCGGGGAGTCCGCCGCGGCGCGCACGCGGATGATCGTCACCGATGGCGTGTTCTCGATGGACGGCACCTTTGCGCCGCTCGAGGGCATCTGCGCGCTCGCGGAGCGCTACCGGGCGCTCGTGGTCGTCGACGACTCGCACGCGACCGGCTTCGTCGGCCGCGGCGGGCGCGGCACGCACGAGCGCGCCGGCGTCGAGCGGCGAGTCGACCTTCTGACCGGCACGCTCGGCAAGGCGCTCGGCGGCGCTGCCGGCGGCTACGTCGCGGGACGGCGCAGCCTGATCGGCTGGCTCCGCCAGCGCTCGCGCCCGTACCTGTTCTCGAACTCGGTCCCGCCGATGATCGCGGCGACGACGCTGCGCGTCCTCGACCTCGTCGCCGAGGGCGCCGAGCTGCGCGCGCAGCTGGAGCGCAACGCGCGCCAGTTCCGTGACGGCCTCGGCAAGGCGGGCTTCACGCTGGTGCCGGGCGAGCACCCGATCATCCCGGTCATGCTCGGCGACGCCGCGCTCGCGACGCGCATGGCCGACCGGCTGCTCGAGCTCGGGGTGTACGTGGTCGGCTTTTCCTTCCCGGTCGTACCCAAGGGCCAGGCGCGCATCCGCACGCAGATGAGCGCCGCGCACACGAGCGCACAGCTCGAGCGCGCGGTCGAGGCCTTCGTGACCGCGGGCCGCGAGCTCGGGCTGCCGGCCACCGGGAGATCCGCATGAAAGCACTGGTCAAAGCCAAGGCCGAGCCCGGCATCTGGATGGCGGACGTCGCCGAACCCGGCTACGGCCCGAACGACGTGCTGATCAGGATGCGCAAGACCGCGATCTGCGGCACCGACATGCACATCTGGCACTGGGACGACTGGGCGCAGCGCACCATCAAGGTGCCGATGGCGGTCGGCCACGAGTACGCCGGCGAGATCGTTGCGGTCGGCAGCGAGGTGCGCGGCCTCGCGGTCGGCGACCGGGTCTCGGGCGAGGGCCACATCACCTGCGGCTACTGCCGCAACTGCCGCGCCGGGCGGCGACACCTGTGCCGCAACACGGTCGGCGTCGGCGTGAACCGCCCCGGCTGCTTCGCCGAGTACATGGCGCTGCCGGCCAGCAACGTGTTCAAGCTGCCGGACGCGATCACCGACGAGATCGCCTCGATCCTCGATCCCTTCGGCAACGCGACGCACACCGCCCTCAGCTTCAACCTGGTCGGCGAGGACGTGCTGATCACGGGCGCCGGGCCCATCGGCATCATGGCGGTCGCGATCGCGCGCTTCGTCGGCTGCCGCCACATCGTGATCACCGACGTCAATCCCTACCGGCTGGAACTCGCGCGGCGCATGGGCGCCTCGCGCGCGCTCGACGTGCGCAGCGAGAGCCTCGATCAGGCGATGAAGGACCTGAAGATGGAGGAAGGCTTCGACGTCGGCCTCGAGATGTCGGGCGTGCCGTCGGCCTTCCGCGAACTGCTGCGGACCATGCACCACGGCGGCAACGTCGCGCTGCTCGGCATCATGCCGAAGGATACGGGCATCAACTGGGACGAGGTCATCTTCAAGGGCCTCGTCATGAAGGGCGTCTACGGCCGCGAGATGTTCGAGACCTGGTACAAGATGTCGAGCATGCTGCAGAGCGGCCTCGACATCGCGCCGGTCATCACGCACCGGCTGCCGATCGAGGACTACCGGCTCGGCTTCGAGACGATGGCCTCCGGGCGCAGCGGCAAGGTGATCCTCGACTGGGGGCGCTGAGCGCCGCTCAGCGCAGCTCGCAGGCGCAGTAGTAGTACGCGTGGCGGGGGTCGTTGAAGTCCTCGAGCGCGCGCAGCTGGTGCTCGGCCGCGCTCAGCACCCGGCCGACCGCGGTCGCTGAGCCCGGCGGCGCGAAGCCGAGGTTGCGCGCGACGATCGCGCCCTCGGCGCGCAGCTGCCGCAGCAGGTTCTCGCGCCAGGTCAGCTCCTTCTCGCGCCACACGGTGCCATAGCGGCCGGCCGCCAGATGCGCGCTCTTGGCAGCGATCGCCACCGCGCGCTCGGTGTCGCCGATCTCGTCGACGAGCCCGAGCTTGAGCGCATCGCCCGCGGTCCAGACGCGACCCTCGGCCACCGCCTCGACCTCGGGCGCCGGCTTGTGGCGAGCGCTCGCCACCCGGCCGACGAAGTCGCGGTACGCGTGCTCGACGCCGAGCTGCAGCAGCTCGCGCGCGGTCGGATCGAGCCCGCGCTCGAGGTGCATGATGCCGGCGAGCGGCGAGGTCGCGACGCCGTCGCTCGCGATGCCGACCTTGCCGAGCGTCTTCTGGAAGGTCGGCAGCACGCCGAACACGCCGATCGAGCCGGTCACCGTCGTCGGCTCGGCGACGATGCGCTCGGCATCCATGGCGATGTAGTAGCCACCCGAGGCGGCGACGCTCGAGAACGAGGCGACGACCGGCTTGCCGGCGGCGCGCAGCGCCGCGACCTCCTGCCGGATGACCTCGGACGCCAGCATGCTGCCGCCGCCCGAGTCGATGCGCAGCACGACCGCCTTCACGTCCTTGTCGTAGCGCGCCTTGCGCAGCAGGGCCGCGAAGCTGTCGCCGCCGATCTCGCCCGGCGGCCGGTCGCCATCGACGATGTTGCCGGAGGCGACCAGCACCGCAACCAGGCCGTCCGGGTGGCGCGGCGGCGACGGCCGCGCCGTCGCGAGGTAGTCCTCGTGGTCGATCGCCGTGAAGCTGTGCGTGTTCTCGTCCTCGCCGACAAGCCCGATGACTTCCTGCTCGAACTCAAGCCAGGTCTTGCGGCCGGTCACGAGCCCGCGCTGCTGCGCGAGCAGCGCCGCATCGCCATCGGCGGCCTTGAGCCCGGTGAGCGCATCGCGCACGTAGGCGTCGACGGCGCCCGCCGGCAGGTGTCGCGGCGCCTCGACGCCCTGCTGGTACGCCTTCCACAGCGGCCCGAGGACGCCGAGCGTCTGCTCGCGATCCTCCGGCGACATGTCCTGGCGGGTATAGGGCTCGGTGAAGGACTTGTGCGTGCCGACCTTGAAGACGTTGACCTCGACGCCGAGCCTGTCGAGCGCCTCGTGGAAGTACAGCCGGTAGGCGCCGTAGCCGAGCACGCCCACCTCGCCCGCCGGATCGATGTAGGCCTCGTCGGCCTGCGCCATGAGGAAGTACTGCTCCTGGCTCGCGTAACGCGCGAAGGCCAGCACCTTCTTGCCGCTCGCGCGGAACTCCTTGATCGCGCCGGCGATCGCCTGCAGCTTGGTCAGGCCGCCGCTGCCGAGGTCCTCGGTGTCGAGCACGAGCGCGACGACGCGCTCGTCCTTGGTCGCGAGGTGCAGCGCCTCGAGCACGTCGCGCAGCAGCGTTTCCGGCTCGTGATCGGCCGCGAGCGAGCCGAGCGAGCGGTCGAGCGGGCTGCCGCTCAGCTGCTCGACCAGGCGTCCCTGCAGGTGCAGCACCAGCGCGGTGCGCGCCGGCACGAGTACCGTCGGCGGCCGAGCCGCGACCCACAGCGCGCCGAACAGGACCAGCAGCACGACGAGGTGCAGCACCTTGCGCACTCCGTCGAGGAGGCGCCACAGAAAGCGGAACAGGCGACCGAGCGCAGCCATGGGGACTCCGGCACGCGACCCCGGCGGTCGCGCTCGCGCTCAGTGTATCGGGCAGTGCCGCCCGGCGCTGCCCCGCCCCGCGCCGTCCGGCGCGGGGATCGGGCGGGCCGGCGCAGGCGGCGCCGGGCGGGCCGTCAGACCTTCTCTTCGATTCGCGCCGACTTGCCGGAGCGGTCGCGCAGGAAGTACAGCTTCGCGCGGCGCACGTTGCCGCGGCGCTTGACCGTGATGCCGCCGAGCGCGGTGCTGTAGGTCTGGAAGACGCGCTCGACGCCCTCGCCGTGCGAGATCTTGCGGACCGTGAACGAGGAGTTCAGGCCGCGGTTGCGGCGCGCGATCACGACGCCCTCGTACGCCTGGACGCGCTCGCGCTCGCCTTCCTTCACCTTCACCTCGACGACGACGGTGTCGCCCGGGCTGAAGTTCGGGATCTTGCGCGCCGTCTGGCGCTTCTCGATGTCGGCAATGATCTTGTTCATGACTCGCGTTCCTTCCGATACTCGTCGAGGAGCGCCTGCTCCTCGCTCGTCAGTTCTCGCCCGGCGATCAGGTCCGGGCGGCGTTCCGCCGTCCGACCCAGCGCCTGCTTCAGCCGCCAGCGGCGGATCGCCGCGTGGTTGCCGCTCTTCAACACCTCCGGCACGCGCCGGCCGCGCCACTCGTCGGGCCGCGTGTAGTGCGGCCAGTCGAGCCAGGGCCCCGAGCCGGTCCCGCCGAAGGACTCCTGGCCGGCCGACTCGGCATCACCGAGCACGCCGGGCACGAGCCGCGCCACCGCGTCGATGACCACGAGCGCCGCGAGCTCGCCGCCCGACAGCACGTAGTCGCCGATCGACAGCTCCTCGTCGATCACCTCGTCCAGCACCCGCTCGTCGACGCCTTCGTAGCGCCCGGCGAGCAGCAAGAACCCCGGCAGCGACGCGAGGCGCCGCGCCTCGGCCTGGTCGAACCGCCGGCCCTGCGCCGACAGGTAGACCCGCGGGCTCCCCGCCGGCAGCCGCGCCGCCGCCCGCTCGATCGCGCTCGCGAGCGGCTCGACCTTCAGCACCATCCCCGGACCGCCGCCGTAGCTGCGATCGTCGACGGTGCCGTGCACGTCGGTCGCGAGCGCCCGCGGGTCCTCGAGGCCGACCCGGACGAGCCCTCGCTCGAGCGCGCGTCCCACGACCCCCATCCCGAGCGCTGCCTGCACCTCGCGCGCGAACAGCGTCACCACCTCGACGGCGAGCCGCGGACGAACCGCGTCCACCGCCCTAGAACTCCGGGTCCCAGTCGACCACGACGCGCCGGGCGTCGAGGTCCACCTGCTTCAGGTGCCGCGGGACCAGCGGCACCCAGCGCTCGCGGTCCGTCCCGCGCACCGCCATGACCGGCGCGGCCGGAAAGTCGTGAAAATGGGTCACGACCCCGAGCTCGACGTCCGCCTCCGTCACGACCCGACAGCCCACCAGGTCGTCCCAGTAGTACTCGCCCGGCGCCGGCGCCGGCAGCTCGGCGCGCGGCAAGCCCACGTCGCGCGAGGCCACGCGCCGCGCCTCTTCCGGGGTCGCGACGCCCTCGAGCGCCACGACCACGTCCCGGCCCGTCCCGTGGCGCCGGCCTTCGACGACCCGCACCGCCTCCCAGCGACCGCCAGAGCCGGACAGATGCCAGACCGGGTGGTCCAGGATCGCAGCCGGCGGGTCGGTGTACGAGTGCACCCGGATCCAGCCTTTGAGCCCCCACGGGGCCGCCAGGCGGCCGAGGATGACCATCCGCTCACCACCCGGGCCGGCTGCCACGGCGTCCGACACGCGACGCTCCCGGCGGGTGCCGCCGCTCAGGCCGCGGCGGCCGCGCCCCCGGCGCTCTTGCGGTACTCCGCGAGCAGGGCGGCGACGCGCTGGGACGCCAGCGCGCCCTTCTTCTGCCACCCCTCGATCGCGGCGACGTCGAGCCTGAGGCGCGTCTCCTTGCCGCGGGCGATCGGGTTGAAGAAACCGACTTGCGCGAGCGTGGTGCCGCCCTGGCGCTTGCGGCTGTCAGTGACCACCACGTGGTAGAAGGGCTCCTTCTTGCCACCGCGGCGCGTCAGGCGAATCGTGACCATCGGCTCCGGGACCTCGATGTCTGTGTGTCAGGCAGCCGCTTGCCGGCAGGCCGCCAAAGAGCCGCGCATTCTACTCATTTCACCCCCCGGAGGCTAGCGGCCGAAGCCCGGGGGCAGCCGCCCGCCCAGGGAGCGCATGAGGCCCCGGACGCCGCCCCGGGAAAACTGCTTCATGACCTTCTGCATCTCGAGGAACTGCTTCAGCAGCCGGTTCACGTCCTGGACCTGCACGCCGGAGCCATTCGCGATCCGCCGCTTGCGCGAGCCGTCGAGGAGGTCCGGCCGGCGGCGCTCCTTCGGCGTCATCGAGTTGATCATCGCGATCTGCCGCTTCACCTGCCGCGCATCGAACTGGCCGGCGGCGCGGTTCGCCGCACCGGCGAGCGCGCTCGGCATCTTCTCCATGAGCGAGCTCAGCCCGCCCATCTTCTCGAGCTGCTGCATCTGCTCGCGCAGGTCGTTGAAGTCGAAGCCCTTGCCCTTGGTCAGCTTCTCGGCGAGCGCGGCCGCCTGCTGCTGGTCGACCTCGCGCTGCACCTGCTCGACCAGCGAGAGCACATCGCCCATGCCGAGGATGCGCGAGGCGACGCGCTCCGGATGGAACACCTCGAGCGCCTCGACCTTCTCGCCGACGCCGAGGTAGAGGATCGGCTTGCCGGTCACCTGCCGGACCGACAGCGCCGCGCCACCGCGCGCATCGCCGTCCGCCTTGGTCAGCACGATCCCGGTCAGGTCCAGCGCCTCGTTGAAGGCGCGCGCCGAGTGGATCGCGTCCTGGCCCGCCATGCCGTCCACGACGAACAGCCGCTGGAACGGGCGGGTCGCGGCGTCGATCGCCTTCACCTCGTCCATCATCTCGGCGTCGACGTGCAGGCGCCCGGCCGTGTCGATGATCAGCACGTCGTAGGCGCCGCGCTGCGCCTCGTCGCGCGCGCGCGTCGCGATCGCGACCGGCGCCTCGCCCGGGCCGACCGCGACGAAGCCGGCGCCGACCTGCGCGGCGAGCCGTTCGAGCTGGGTGATCGCCGCCGGCCGGTACACGTCGGTGCTCGCGAGCAGCACGCGCTTCTTGCGCTCCTGCATCAGCGTGCGCGCGAGCTTGGCGGCGGTCGTGGTCTTGCCAGCGCCCTGCAGGCCCGCGAGCAGCACGATCACCGGCGGCTCGGCCCGCAGGCTCAGGCCCTCGCCCGGCTCGCCGATGACGTGCACCAGCTCGTCGTGGAGGATCTTGATGAACACCTGGCCCGGCGTGAGGCTCTTCTGGACCTCGGCGCCGAGCGCGCGCAGCTTGACCGCGTCGATGAAGCTCTTGACCACCGGCACGGCGACGTCGGCCTCGATCAGCGCCATGCGAACCTGGCGCAGCGTGTCGGCGATGTTGTCCTCGGTCAGGCGGCCGCGGCCGCGCAGCGCCTCGACGGCGCCGGCCAGGCGCTGGGTCAGCTTGTCGAACATTCACTCCTCCCGGAACGCGCGCAGTATAGGGTTTTGCAGGCCGTGGCGCGCTTCCCGCGACCGGCGCGCTGTGCAATGATTCAACGGCTTTGACCGCATTTCACATCGTCACGGCGCTCGGCCCGCCCGCGCTGTACCTGCTCGCGGCGGCGCTCGTGATCCGCCCGTCCGCGTCCGACCCGCCGCGCCGCCCGCTGGCCGCAACGCTGTGCGCGCTGGCCGGCGCGGCGCTGCATGCGTATGTGCTGTTCAGCGCGATCCGCACGCCGGCCGGCGTTTCGATCGCGATCACCGACGGGGCCTCGCTGGTCGGCTGGGTGGTCGGCGCGACGGTCGCGGTGGCCATGGCCTGCACGGCGCTCGGCGCCCTGCCGGTCGTGCTGCTCGCCGTGGCGGCGCTGCTCGCGCTCGGCACCGGCGCGCTGTCCGGATTCGCCGAGATCACCTCGCCGCAGTGGGAGGTCGACGCGCACATCGCGCTCGCGGCGCTCGCCGCCGGCTGGCTCGCGATCGCGGTCACGATCGTGCTGCTCCTGACGCTGCTGGATGCGCGGCTGCGCTCGCGCCGCCCGCTCGGCGCGCTCGGCTACCTGCCGCCGGTCGAGGCGATGGAGAGCCTGCTGTTCCGCGCGCTCGGCGGCGGCTTCGTCGTGCTGACGCTGGCGCTCGTGACCGGCGCCTTCTTCGTGCACGACATCCGCGCGCAGCATCTGACCCACAAGGTCGTGCTGGCGGTCACCGCCTGGGCGGTGTTCGGCGTGCTCCTGTGGGGGCGCGTGCGTGCCGGCTGGCGCGGGCGCCGCGCGCGGCTGTTCACGGTCGGTGGTTTCGTGATCCTGGCGCTCGCCTACTTCGGGGCCAAGTTCGTGCTGGAAAACCTGCTCGGCCGTCACTGGGGCTGAATGCACGCGTTCCCCGTCCGGCTCGCACTGGCCGGGCTCGTCGTCTGCATCGTGCTGTCGGCGTTCTTCTCGAGCACCGAGACGGCGCTGATGAGCGTGAACCGTTACCGGCTGCGCCACCTGGCGCGGCAGGGCCACGGCGGCGCGCGCCTGACCGAGAAGCTGCTGGCGCGGCCGGACCGGCTGATCGGCGTCGTGCTGCTCGGCAATACGCTCGCCAACGTCGCCGCCGCCGAGATCGTTACGCTGATCACGCTCGAGTACTTCGGCGAGCGCTGGCTGGCCGCGTCGAGCGGCGCGCTGACGCTGCTGCTGCTCGTGTTCTCGGAGGTGGCGCCGAAGACCTACGGCGCGCTGCACGCCGAGCGCCTGGCACTGCCTTCGGCGTACCTGTACCGGCCGCTGCTCTGGCTCAGCTACCCCTTGGTCTGGGTCATCAACGGCATCACGAACGCGCTGCTGCGCCTCGTCGGGGTGTCGGCCGCCGATGTCGCCTCGCACTCGCTGTCGGCCGACGAGCTGAGGACCGCGGTCGCCGAGGCGGGTTCGCTGATTCCGCTCAAGCACCAGCAGATGCTCGTCAACATCCTCGACCTCGAGCGGATCACGGTGGACGAGATCATGGTGCCGCGCAACGACGTCAGCGGCATCGACCTGAACGACGACTGGGAGCGGATCCTCGCGGCGCTGCGCGACGCGCAGCACACGCGCCTGCCGGTGTACGAGGGCGACCTCGACCACATCGTCGGCGTGCTGCACATGAAGCGGGTCGCGCGCGAGCTGGCGCGCGGCGGCGTCGATCGCGACAGCCTCGAGCGCCTCGCGCGCGCACGCGAGGCCTACTACGTGCCGGAGGGCACCACGCTGAACCAGCAGCTGGTCGCGTTCCAGGAGAACCGCCGCCGGCACGCCTACGTCGTCGACGAGTACGGCGACGTGCAGGGCCTGATCACGATCGAGGACATCCTGGAGGAGATCGTCGGCGAGTTCACGACGCTGCCGCACGCGCTGCGGCACGACCTGACCGCCGACGACGACGGCAGCTATGTCGCCTCGGGCTCGATCACGGTCCGCTCGCTCAACCGCGCGCTCGGCTGGACGCTGCCGACCCGCGGCCCGAAGACCCTGAACGGGCTGATCCTCGAGTACCTGGAGACGATCCCGGAACCCGGCACCGCGCTCAAGCTCGACGGCCACGCGCTCGAGGTGCTGCAGATCGCCGACAACGCGGTCAAGACGGTCCGCATCTGGCCCGACGCGCGACGCTGAGCCCCTACTCGCGCGCCTTCAGCGCCTCCTCGAGACGGCTGACGGCGCGCACCTCGATCCCGGGCAGCGGCACGCGCGGGGCGTTGCCGCGCGGCACGATCGCGCGCTTGAAGCCGTGCTTGGCGGCCTCGCGCAGCCGCTCCTCGCCGAAGGGCACCGGGCGGATCTCGCCGGCGAGGCCGAGTTCGCCGAAGGCGATCAGTTCCTGCGCCACGGGCCGGTCCTCCAGGCTCGAGACCGCCGCCAGCAGCACCGCGAGGTCGCCGGCGGTCTCCTCCACGCGCACGCCGCCCACCACGTTCACGAACACGTCGTGCGCCGCGAGCGCGATGCCGGCGTGGCGGTGGAGCACGGCCAAGAGCAGCGACAGGCGGTTGGAGTCGAAGCCGACCGCGACCCGGCGCGGCTGCTGCGCACGCGAGTCATCGACCAGCGACTGCACCTCGATCAGCATCGGCCGCGTGCCCTCGCGGGTCACGGTCACGACGCTGCCCGCGACCGGCTGCTCGTGGCGCGACAGGAAGATCGCCGAGGGATTGCGGACCTCCTTGAGGCCGTGCTCCTCCATCGCGAACACGCCGATCTCGTTGGCCGCGCCGAAGCGGTTCTTGATGGCGCGCACGACGCGGAACCGGCTGCCGGCGTCGCTCTCGAAGTACAGCACCGTGTCGACGAGATGCTCGAGCACGCGCGGGCCGGCGATCACGCCCTCCTTCGTCACGTGGCCGATCAGCACGACGGCCGTCCCGGTGCGCTTGGCGAAGGCGATGAGCCGCGCAGCCGACTCCTTCAGCTGCGACACCGAGCCCGCGCTCGCCTCGACCTCGCTGCTGGCCATCGTCTGGATCGAGTCGACGACCACGACGCGCGCGCCCGCGCCCTCGGCCGCGGCCACGACCGCCTCGACCTCGCTGGCGGCGAGCAGCCCGAGTGGCGCCTGGCCGACGCCGAGGCGCCGCGCCCGGAGGCCGACCTGACGCAGGCTCTCCTCGCCAGTCGCGTACAGCACCGGCACCGAGCGCGCGAGCGCGGCGGCCGCCTGCAGCAGCAGCGTCGACTTGCCGATGCCCGGATCGCCGCCGAGCAGCGTCACCGAGCCCGCGACCAGCCCGCCGCCGAGGACACGGTCAAATTCGCCCGAGCCGGTTGGCAGGCGCTCGGCCTCCTCGGCCGCCTCGGCGCCGAGCACGGCGGCCGCGGTCGCGCCGGCCGGCCGGGCACCCGCGCGCTTCGCGCCCGCCGCCGGCACGCTGAGCCGCGAGAGCGTGTTCCACTCGCCGCAGGCCGGGCACTGCCCCTGCCACTTGGCCGACTCGCTGCCGCAGCTCGAGCACACGTACAGGGTCTTGGCGCGGCTGCTCATCGGGCCGGACTCTAGCAGAGGGTGGTGGCGGGCCGGCGCGCGCCCCGCGACGCCACCGCGCCGCTCCGCTAGACTCGCCCCGGCACATAAGACGGCAGGTAATGCTGGCACACCCGCTTCTGAGGTCAGTGGCCGCCGCGACGCTCGCGCTCGCGCTCGCTACCGGTCTCCTACTGTTCGCCGCACCGGGCTTCGAGGCCGGCCTCGCCGGCGCGCCGCTGGCGCTCCTGCAGCGCGCCGAGAACGCGCCGGACACCGGCCGCGTGCTGTGGGTCGACCCGGGCGAGGCAGGCAGCGACCTTGCCAAGCAGCGTGGCCAGGCGGCGAAGGCGGTCGACGCGGCACGCGCCGGCGGCGCGGCCGCGATCCTGCTGGCCGTGCCGCTCGAGCAGTCAAGCGACGGCGCCGACCTTGCCCGCATCCGCTCCTTCCTCGAGGGCGCCGACGCCTCGCCCGACCCGGCGATGCGCGAGCGGCTGACCGGGTGGGTCGCCGAACTCGACCACGATTCCCAGCTCGAGCGCTCGATCCGCGCCGCCGGCAACGTCGTGCTGCTGGCGCCCGCCAACGAGCTGCCGCTCGAGCGCTTCACGGCCGCCGCGCGCGCGGTCGGCTACGAGCCTGCGGTCGCTCCCGACGCCGACGGCGTCGCGCGCGCCGATCGTCTGCTCGGCGGGGATGGCAGCGCGCTCGCTGCGCCGTCCGCCACGCTCGCGACCTGGCTGGTCGCGCATGGCCTCGGCCGCGGCGACGTGCGGCGTGCGGACGGCGGCGTGGCGGCCGGCGCGACGCTGCTGCGCACCGGCCGGCACAGCAGCTGGATCCCGCACTACGGCCGGCGCGCCAACGAGCAGGGCGGCACGCAGCGCCTCGAGCTCGCGGCGCTCGCCGACGGCAAGGTGGCCGCCGCCGCGCTGAGCGGCAAGATCGTGGTCATCGGCCGGGGCGCCGCGACGGTCGCCGTGCCCACCGGGCCGGGCCTCTGGCTCGGCGAGGCGCTCGCGCAGCGCATCGCGAGCCTCGATGGCGACAACTACGCCACCGAGCCGCGGCTCGCACCGCTGCTGGTCATCGCGCTGCTGCTCATCGCGATCGCCTACGCGGCGCTGCTCGCACCGCGCTGGTCGGCGGGCACGCGGCTGACCGGCACGCTCATGATCGCGCTCGGCCTGCTCGCCGCCGAGCTCATCGTGCTGGCCGCCGCGCGCGCGCTGATCCCGACCTTCGAGTGCGGGCTCGCGCTCGTGCTCGCGGTGCTCGCGGTCTGGGCCGTGCCGGAGCCGCGCCCGTCGCCGGCGCCGCGCGCGACGTCGACCGTGCCTGCGGCGCGCGCGGCCGCGGCGCCCCGCCCGCCGCCGAAGCCCGGGGCGCCGGCACCCGCCGCCGGCCGGGTCGCGCCGCCGGCGCCGGCCGCACCGCCGACCTCACCGCCCTCGCTGCGCGAGATCAGCGAGACGCTGGAGGCCCGACGCGAGGAGCCGACCCGCGCCGAGGTCGCCGACCTGCTGCTCGGGCGCTCCAAGCGGCCGCCAAAGCCGCGCCTCGGCCGCTACGAGCTCGACCGCGAGCTCGGCCGCGGCGCGATGGGGACGGTCTACCTCGGCCGCGACCCGCGCATCAACCGCGTCGTCGCGATCAAAGCGATCCCGATCGTCGAGGAGTTCTCGGACCAGGACCTCGCGGAGGCACGCGCCCGCTTCTTCCGCGAGGCCGAGATGGCCGGGCGGCTCAAGCACCCGGGCATCGTGACCGTCTACGATGCCGGCGAGGACGGCGGCATCGCGTGGATCGCGATGGAGTACGTGAAGGGGCACCTGCTGTCGGAGTACGCGGTCTCGGACCGGCTACTGCCGCCGGCGGCGGTCCTCGAGGTCGTCTCGCGGGTCGCCGAGGCGCTCGACTACGCCCACGCGCAGGACGTGATCCACCGCGACATCAAACCGGCCAACGTGATGTTCGACCCGACGACCCTTGAGACGAAGATCACCGACTTCGGGATCGCACGGCTCACGAACTCCACGTCCACCCGGACCGGGATCGTGCTCGGCACCCCGTCCTTCATGGCCCCCGAGCAGCTCGAGGGACGGAATGTGACCGGACGCTCGGACTTGTTCGCGCTCGGTGTTACCTTATTCCAGCTTTTGGCCGGACAGTTGCCGTTCCGGGCCGACTCGATGACCGGACTCATGGACAAGATTGCGAACGCCGAGCACCCGCCGCTGCACACGATCCGTCCCGACCTGCCGGCCTGCGTCTCTGCCATCGTCGATCGCGCACTGATGAAGGACCCCGCGGCGCGCTTCCAGACCGCGGGCGACATGGCGCGCGCGCTGCGTGCGTGCGCGGCCGCGCTGTCGGGCTGATCGCGTGCGCAGCAAGGTCAAAAGCGTCGCGCAGACGGACACCGGCCGGATCCGCGAGCACAACGAGGACACGATCGGCTCGGACCCGGACATCGCGCTGTACGTGCTCGCCGACGGCATGGGCGGCTACAACGCCGGCGAGGTCGCGAGCGGCATCGCGGTCAAGACGATCGTGAACCTGGTCCGCGAGGCCTTCCAGGTGCAGGAACTCGAGGGCACGGACCGCGCGACCGGTCTTTTGCGCCCGACCATCATCCTGCGCGATGCGATCCTGCGGGCCAACAAGATCATCCACCAGACCTCGAAGACCCAGCCGCAGTGCGAGGGCATGGGCACGACGGTGGTGGCGACGCTCTTCTACGACGACCGCATCATCACCGCGCACGTCGGCGACTCGCGCCTGTACCGGCTGCGGGGCGACCGGTTCGAGCAGATGACGATGGATCACTCGCTGCTGCAGGAGCTGGTCGATCGCGGCTTCTACTCCCAGGAGGAGGCGGCGCGCTCGACGAACAAGAACTACGTCACACGCGCGCTCGGCGTCGAACCGTCGGTCGAGGTGGAGGTGCACGAGCACCCGGTCGAGAAGGGCGACTTCTACGTGCTGTGCTCCGACGGCCTCTCCGACATGGTCGAGGACGAGGATATTCACTTAACAATCAGTACGTTCAATGATAATCTTGAGACGATTGTTAAGCAGCTGGTCCAGCTCTCCAACGAGCACGGCGGGCGCGACAACATCTCCGTGATCATGACGCAGGTCATTGACTCGTTCCCGGCGCGCCGGGGCATACTTGACAGAATATTGGGCTGGTTTGGATGACGCACGAAGGACGGAAGGCTCATGGCTAGACTGATTCTCAGCCTGGATAGCCAGGTGCTTGCCGAATACAACATGAATAAGGAGCGGTACACCATTGGCCGCCTCCCGGACAATGACGTGCGCATCGACAACCCGGCGGTCAGCGGCCACCACGCGCTGATCATCAACATCCTGAACGACTCGTTCCTCGAGGACCTGAACAGCACCAACGGCACGTACGTCAACGGCAAGCTGATCAAGAAGCACGCCCTGCAGCATGGCGACGTGATCACCTGCGGCCACCACCAGCTGCGCTTCGTCGACAACCAGGCCGGCGAGACCGAGCCGGACGAGTTCGAGAAGACGATGGTGATCCAGCCGAGCGCGGCGCTCGAGGACAAGATCCGGGCGGTGAAGGCCGGCCCCGATCCGGCGCCGCGGCCGGCCCCGGCCGCGGGCGGGAAGCCCGACGGCGCCGGGCCCACCGCCCCGCCGAAGGCCAAGCTGCAGGTGCTCTCGGGGGCCTTCGCCGGCCGCGAGCTCGAGCTCATCAAGGCGCTGACGACGCTCGGCCGGCCGGGCATCCAGGTCGCGGCCATCACGCGCCGCGCCGACGGCTTCTACCTCGTCCACGTCGAGTCCGGCCAGCCGGAGGATTACCCGCTCGTGAACGGCAACCCGATCGGCCCGCAGGCGCGGCGCCTGATCGACAACGACGTCATCACGCTCGCCGGCGTGAAGATGGGCTTCTTCTCGGGCTGAGGGCGCCGCCACGCGCCGCCGAGCCTACGCCGGCCGTAACCTGCGGCGGGCGCTGAACATCGACGATCTGCGCCGCAGCGCCCGGCGCCAGCTGCCGCTGTTCGCCTTCGAGTACGTCGACGGCGGCGCCGAGGACGAGCTGGCGCTGCGGCGCAACCGCCAGACCCTCGACGACTACCACTTCGTGCCGCGCACGCTCGTCGACACCGCCGGGCGCCACGCCCGCACGACGCTGTTCGGCGCGCCGCTCGCGCTGCCGATCATCGTCGGCCCGACCGGGCTCAACGGCATGATCCGCCCGCGCGGCGACGTGCTGCTGGCGCGCGCCGCGCACGCCGCCGGCGTGCCGTTCTGCCTGAGCACCGTCGCCAACGCCCGCGCCGCCGAGTGCACCTCGGACGGCGGCCGGCTGTGGATGCAGCTGTACGTGTTCAAGGACCCGGCGATCACCCGCGACGTCGTCGAGCGCGCGGACGCGGCCGGCTGCGAGGCGCTCGTGTTCACGACCGACGCCAACGTGTTCGGCGCCCGCGAGTGGGACCAGCGCAGCTTTCGCGCACCCGGCCGGCCGACGCTGCGCAGCACGATCGACACGCTGCTGCACCCGCGCTGGCTGGCCGGCTACCTCGCCACGGGATTCCCGCGCTTCGTGAACGTCGCGGAATTCTTCCCGCCCGAGGCGCGCAGCGCCCGCGCCGGGGTCACGATCCTGCCGAAGCTGTTCGCGCCGACGATCAGCTGGGACGACGTCGCGCGGCTGCGCGACCGCTGGCGCCGCCGGCTGCTCGTCAAGGGCGTGCTCGCCGCCGAGGACGCCGAGCGCGCCCACCGGCTCGGCTGCGACGGCATCGTGCTCACGAACCACGGCGGCCGGCAGCTCGACACCTGCGTCGCGCCGCTCGAGGTGCTGCCGGAGGTGGCCCGCGCCTTCGGCGACAAGCTCGCGATCATCATCGACAGCGGCTTTCGGCGCGGCAGCGACCTCGCAAAGGCCATCGCGCTCGGCGCGCACGCGGTGATCATCGGCCGCGCGGCCTTGTACGGCCTCGCGGCCGGCGGCGAGGCGGGCGTCGCGCGCGCGATCGAGATCCTCGGCACCGAGCTCGACCGCGTGCTCGGCCAGCTCGGCTGCCGCTCACTCGCCGAGCTCTCGCCCGCGTTGCTGCGGCGGGGCGCACCGACGTTGCCCACCGAGCGATAATCCAGCGGCCCCGGCCGCCGTGGCGGCCGGCCGTCCACCCGACCCGGGAGCCGTCCCGCCGATGCCCTCCGCACCCCTGCCGCGCCGCCTGCGCCTCGTCGTCCCCGTCCTCGCCTGCCTGGCCGCGACCGCGCTCGGCGCGCCGCCCGCCAAGCCGGTGCCCGCGGCCCCCGCGCCGGCCGGCGCCGGTTCCGCCGAGCGCACCGCGGCCCAGCTGCGCGAGCGCGCACTCGGCGGCGGCTCGTCGGCCTTTGAGCTGCTCGACTCGCTCGTCACCGACATCGGGCCGCGCCCCGTCGGCAGCGCCGCGATGGAGCGCGCCAAGGACTGGGCCCTCGCCCGGCTCGCGGCGCTCGGCCTGCAGAACGTGCACGCCGAGCCGTTCGCGAAGCAGGACGCCTGGGCGCGCGGCGCCGAGTCGGCCGCGCTCGTCCAGCCGCACGCGCGGCCGCTCGCGATCATCGGTCTCGGCCGCAGCGTGCCGACACCCCCCGGCGGAATCGAGGCCGACGCCGTCGTCTTCGGCTCGCTCGAGGCGCTGATCGCGGCGCCACCGGACGCGCTCGCCGGCAAGGTGGCGGTCGTGAACCAGCCGATGACGCGCACGCAGGACATGCAGGGCTACGGCGCCGCCGTCCGGGCGCGCGCCTACGGGGCGTCGCTCGCCGCCCAGCGCGGCGCGGTCGCCTACCTGACGCGGTCGATCACGACCGGCACCGGCCGCGCGCCGCACACCGGCGGGCTGATCTACGAGGAGGGCGTGCCGAAGATCCCGGCCGCGGCGCTCGGGGTCGCCGATGCCGAGCTGCTCGCGCGGCTCGCCGCGCGAGGCGTGACGCCGCGCATCCGCCTCAGCCTCGAGTCGACGACCCGCGCGACCGCCCCCGCCTGGAACGTCGTCGGCGAGGTAGCCGGGCGCGACGCGGGCGCCGGCACGATCGTGATCGGCGGGCACCTCGACAGCTGGGACCCCGGCGAGGGCGCCATCGACGACGGGGCCGGCGTCGTGATCAGCATGGCGGCGGCGCACCTGATCGCGCAGCTACCGGCGCACCCGCGGCGCACGATCCGCGTCGTGCTGTGGGGCTCGGAGGAGACCGGCGGCAGCGGCGACGCCTACGCCGCCGCGCACGCCGCGGACGTCGGCTCGATCGCCATCGCGGGCGAGGCCGACGCCGGCGCCGGCCGCGTCTGGCGGCTGCAGTTGCCGAAGCGGCCGGCGGACGACCCGCTGACGCGCCAGCTCGCGGTCGCGCTCGCACCGCTGCGCGTGATCGTGGGCCCGCAGCCGGCCGCGCATGCCGGCGCCGACATCGAGGGGCTCGAGGCGGCCGGCGTCCCGGCGTTCGAGCTGACGCAGGACGTGAGCCAGTACTTCGACCTCCACCACTCGGCCGATGACACGCTCGACAAGGTCGAGCGCGCCGACCTCAACCAGGCGGTTGCGGCGTGGGTCGTCGTGCTCGAGCTGCTCGCCGAGGCCGAGGGCGGGTTCCGCTGACGCTCAGCGTCCCGGGCGCGGCCCGCCGAAGCGCCGGCCGCCGCCCGGCCGGTGCCGGCCGCCACCGCCGCCGCCACCGCCACCGCCGCGCGGCGCGCCCTGGCCGCCGCCCCGGTGGCCGTGCCCGCCACCGCCCGCCGCGGACGGCTTGCGCTGCGAGCGCGAGCGCTCATCCGACTTGCGCGCACGGATCGCCGCGATCCGCTCGCCGAGCGGGATCTCGAGGCGGCCCTCCGGCTTCGCGTGGTAGTCGAAGTCGGGGACCGTGATGCGCGGCAGCCGCTTGCCGAGCACCTTCTCGATCTGCACGAGCTCGGACTCCTCCTCGCGCGCGACGAGCGTGAACGCATCGCCGGTCAGGTCGGCACGGCCGGTCCGGCCGATGCGGTGGATGTAGTCCGCCGGGACCTGCGGCACGTCGAAGTTCACGACGTGGCCGAGCGCCTCGACGTCGATGCCGCGCGCCGCGATGTCGGTCGCGACCAGCACGCGGTACTTGCCGTCCTTGAAACCGGCGAGCGCGGCGGTGCGCTGCGCCTGCGAGCGGTTGCCGTGGATGCGCTCGGCGGAGACGCCGCGCTTGACCAGGAACTCGCACAGCCGGTTGGCGCGGTGCTTGGTGCGCGTGAACACGAGCGCCTGGTTGATGTCGCCGCGGCCGAGCAGCGCGACGAACAGCGCCGACTTCAGCTCCTGCGCCACCGGGTAGACGGCCTGCGTGATGCCGTGCGCCGGCGTCGACTGGCGCTCGAGGTTGATGCTCGCCGGGTCGTGCAGCATCTCGCGCGCCAGCTGCGCGATCGGCGGCGGCATCGTCGCGCTGAAGAACAGCGTCTGGCGCTTGGCCGGCAGGTGCTTCAGCACCCGGCGGATGTCGGGCAGGAAGCCCATGTCGAGCATCCGATCCGCCTCGTCGAGGACCAGCACCTCGAGCGCGTCGAGCCGCGCGTACGGCGCCTTGAAGTGGTCGAGCAGCCGTCCGGGACAGGCGACGATCACGTCGACGCCGGCGCGGAACGCGTGCTCCTGAGGTCCCATGCCGACGCCACCGAACACCGCCGCGCCGTTGATCGGCGTGTGCACCGCGAGGTCCTCGAGGTCCTCGAGGATCTGCGCGGCGAGCTCGCGCGTCGGCGCGAGCACCAGCGCGCGGGTCTTGCCGCGCGGCCGGTCGAGCAGCCGCTGCAGGATCGGCAGCAGGAACGCGGCCGTCTTGCCGGAACCGGTCTGGGCGCAGGCCAGCAGGTCGCGGCCGGCGAGCCCCGGCGGGATCGCGTCCGCCTGGATGGGCGTCGGGCGCGTGAAGCCGAGCTCCTTGAGCCCGGCCAGCAGGCTCGGATGCAGGGACAGGTCGCCGAAGGACATTGTGGCCTCAGAAAAATCGACGCCCGGCGGGGGCCGGGCGGGCGCACAGGATACACGAAGGCGCGGCCGGGCCCGCCGGCCCGGCCGTGCGCGGCTCAGACCCGTCGCAGCCAGCCGTGGCGGTCGGGCGCCGTGCCCTGCTGCACGGCGACCAGCGCCGCGCGCAGGCGCTCGGTGTTCGCGCCGACCCCGCCCGAGCCGACGCGGAAGCTCTCGCGGCCGCGCACCAGCGTGCCGACGCCGGACAGCACCGCGGCCGTGCCGGACAGCGCCGCCTCGCCGTCGCGCGCCCACGCCAGCAGCTCGTCGACCGTGAACACGCGCTCCTCGATGCGGTAGCCCATCTCGCGGGCCAGCGTCAGCAGCGAGTCGCGCGTCACGCCGTGCAGGAAGCTGGCGTCGAGCCCGCGGGTCAGGATGTGGCCGTCGCGGATCGCGAGGAAGTTCGAGGCGCCGGTCTCCTGCACCTCGCCGCCCGGGCAGAACAGCACCTGGTCGACCTGGTGCTCGCGGCGTGCCGCGAGCGTGGGTCCGAGCGCCGCCGCGTAGTTGCCGCCGGTCTTGATCATGCCGAGGTGCGAAGCGCAGCGCGTCGCGTGCTCCTCGATGAAGATCTTGAGCGGCCGCGCGCCGCCGGCGAAGTAGTCCCACACCGGGCTCGCCAGCACGACGAGGCAGGCCTCGTCGGTCGGCGTCGAGGCGGCGCCGATGTTCGGCATCGTGCCGAACAGCAGCGGCCGCAGGTACAGCGCGCCCGGCGCCTCCGGCACGACGCTGCGGCTGCGGTCGATGACCGCGCAGACCATCTCGGCGACCTGCGCGGGATCGGGCTCCGGCAGCACGAGCCCGCGCGCGCTGGCGCGCAGCCGCTCGATGTGCCGGTCCATGCGGAACACGTTCACGGAGCCGTCGGCGAAGCGGTAGGCCTTGAAGCCCTCGAAGCACTCGCTGCCGTAGTGCAGGACGTGCGCGGCCGGGTGGATCTCGATCGGGCCGACGGCCTTGAGTTCGGCCGGCTCCCACTTGCCCTTGCGGTACCAGGCGACGGCCATGACGTCGGCGAGGATGCTGCCGAACGGTGCGTTCTGCGGGGTGGTGCTGGTCATGCGCGTGGCCCTCTGAGCTCAGGTGTCCATGAAGATCGTCGCCGGGTTCTCGAGGCGCTCCTTCAGCGCCTGGATCATCGCCGCCGCGTCGAAGCCGTCGACGAAGCGGTGATCGAAGGACGACGACAGGTTCATCATCCGCCGCACGGTCACGGCCCCGCCGACGACCACCGGCCGCTCGACGGCCTTGTTGACGCCGATGATCGCGACCTCGGGTGCGTTGATGACGGGCGTCGAGGCGATCCCGCCGAGCTTGCCGAGGCTCGTGACGGTGATCGTGGAGCCGCCGAGCTCGGCGCGGGTCGCGCGGTTGCTGCGCGCCGCCTCCGACACGCGGCGGATCTCGGCGGCGAGCGCCGCGAGCGGCAGCGCCTCGGCGTTGCGGACCACCGGCACCTTCAGCCCGTCGGGCGTCTGCGTCGCGACGCCGACGTGCACCGCGCGGTGCCGGACGATCACGTTGCGCTCGGCGTCGTAGAGCGCGTTGCACTGCGGGAACTGCTCGAGCACCCTGCACAGCGCCGCCACGAGGAACGGCAGGTACGTGAGCCCGGGCGCGCCCTTCGCGGCGCGACCGTTCAGGTACGTGCGCAGCGACTCGAGCTGGCTGACATCGACTTCCTCGACGTAGGCGAAGTGCGGGATCGTGCGCTTCGCCTCGCTCATCCGCGTCGCGATGACCCGCCGCACGCCGATGACCTTGATCTCCTCGGTGCCCTCGCGCGCGAGGCCGCGCGCCGCCGGCGCAGCCGCTGCGGCGCCCGCGGGCTTGCCGGCCAGCACCGCCTCGAGGTCGGCGCGCGCGATGCGCCCGCCGGGACCGGAGCCGGCGACCGCGGCCAGGTTGACGCCCGCCTCGCGCGCGCGCCGGCGCGTCGCGGGCGAGGCCATGATCCGTCCGCCGCCGGGCGCCGCCGCGGCGGCCGGCCGGGCCGCGGCGGCGCCGTTCGCGGCATGCGCCGGCGGCGCCGGCACCACGGCGGCGGGTGCCGCGGGCTCGCCGGGCGCGGCGGGCGGCGGACTCGCCGCCGCCGCGTCGGTCTCGAACACGACCAGCTCCGCACCGACCGCGACCGTGTCGCCCGGCGCGCCGGCCAGCGAGACGATCCGCCCGGCGACCGGCGCCGGCACCTCGACCACCGCCTTCTCGGTCGACATCTCGACGAGCGGGGCGTCCTCGGCGACGAGGTCGCCGACCTGGACGCGCCACGCGACGATCTCGGAGGAGACCGTGCCTTCGCCGAGGTCGGGCACCTTGAACACGTAGCGGCTCATCGTGCCTCCATGACCTCGGTCAGCGCCCGCGCGATCCGCTTCGGACCGGGGAAGTACTCCCACTCGAAGGCGTGCGGATAGGGCGTGTCGTAGCCGCACACCCGCAGGATCGGCGCCTCGAGCTTCCAGAAGCAGCGCTCCTGCAGCGTCGCCGACAGCTCCGCGCCGAAACCACCGAAGCGCGTCGCCTCGTGAGCGATCACGCAGCGGCCGGTCTTCTCGACCGACGCGGCCAGCGTGTCGACGTCGAGCGGCACGATGGAGCGCACGTCGATGATCTCGGCGTCGAGCCCGAGGCCGCGCGCCGCGGCCTCGGCGACGTGCACCATCGTGCCATAGGCGATCACGGTGACCTCACTGCCCGGTCGCGTGATCGCGGCCTTGCCGATCGGCACCGCGTAGTGACCGTCGGGCACCTCGCCCTTCGGATGCGTGCTCCACGGGACCGCCGGCTTGTTCGGATCACCGTCGAAGGGACCGTTGTAGAGGCGCTTCGGTTCCAGGAACAGCACCGGGTCGTCGTCCTCGATGGCCGCGATCAGCAGGCCCTTGGCGTCGTAGGGGTTCGACGGCATGACGACCTTGATGCCGCAGACGTGCGCGAACAGCGCCTCCGGACTCTGCGAGTGCGTCTGGCCGCCGCGGATGCCGCCGCCGCACGGGGTGCGGATCGTGACCGGCGCGAAGTACGCGCCGGCGCTTCGGTACCTGAGCCGCGCGAGCTCGCTGACGATCTGGTCGTAGCCCGGGTAGATGTAGTCGGCGAACTGGATCTCGGCGACGGGCCGCAGGCCGTTGACCGCCATGCCGATCGAGGCGGCGATGATCCCGCCCTCGGCGATCGGCGTGTCGAGCACGCGCTGCACGCCGTACTTGCGCTGCAGTCCGTCGGTCACGCGGAACACGCCGCCGAAGTAGCCGACGTCCTCGCCCAGCACGACGACGTTGGGGTCGTTCGCCATCGTGATGTCCATGGCCGCGTTCAGCGCCTGGATCATGTTCATCTGCGCCATGCTCAGCCCTGCCCGCTCTGCATCTCGTCGCGCTCGGCCTTCAGGTGCGGCAGCAGCTCCTTGAACACATCCTCGAACATCAGGTTCCGGTCGAGGCGCGGGCCTTCGGTCAGCGTGCCGTAGCTCGCGGCCTCCTTCCAGGCGGCGACCACCTGCTGGTCGAGTTCGGCCGTCAGCGCCTCGTGGCGCGCCTCCGACCACTCGCCGAGCGCGATCAGATGGTTCTTCAGCCGCGCGATCGGGTCGCCGAGCGGCCAGCGCTCGTATTCGTCCTTCGGCCGGTACCGCGACGGGTCGTCGCTGGTCGAGTGCGCCGAGGCGCGATAGGTCACGAGCTCGACGAGCGTCGCGCCGGCGCCGGAGCGCGCGCGCGCGGCCGCCCAGGCGCTCGCCGCGTACACGGCGAGGAAGTCGTTGCCGTCGACCCGCAGTCCCGGGATGCCGAAGCCCGGGCCGCGCGCCGCGAACGAGCGCTGCTCGCCGCCGGCGAAGCCCTGGAAGGTCGAGATGGCCCACTGGTTGTTGACGACGTTCAAGATCACGGGCGCGCGGTAGACCGACGCGAAGGTCAGCGCATGGTGGAAGTCGGCCTCGGCGCTCGAGCCCTCGCCGATCCACGTCGCGGCGAGATCGTCGGTGCCCTTGATCGCGGCCGCCATCGCCCAGCCGACCGCCTGCGGAAACTGCGTCGCGAGGTTGCCCGAGATCGAGAACACCCGGCCCGGCACCGAGTGGTACATGACCGGCAGCTGGCGGCCCTTGCACATGTCGCGCGTGTTCGACAGCAGCTGGCACATGAGGTCGACGAGCGGCGAGCCGCGCACCAGGAACGCGCCTTGCTGGCGGTAGGACGGGAACAGCATGTCGGTCGGCCTGAGGGCCATCGTCGCGGCGACCGCGACCGCCTCCTCGCCGGTCGACTTCATGTAGAAGCTGATCTTCCCCTGCCGCTGCGTCTTCAGCATGCGATCGTCGAACAGGCGCGTCAGCAGCATGTGCCTGAGGCCGACCTGGAGCTCCGCGACGTCGAGGTGCGGATCCCACGGCCCGCGGGCGCGGTGCTCGTCATCGAGCACGCGGATCAGCTCGACCGACAGGTCCTCGATGTCGGCCGCGGGCGCACCGACGTCCGGCCGGTGCACGGCGCCCGCCGGGGACAGATGCACGTAGCCGAAGTCCGGCGTCTCGCCCGGCCGGGCCGGCGGCCGGGGAACGTGCAGGCGTGAGTGACGGGGCATGCCGGCTCCTCGCGGATAGAGCCCGTGAGCGTAGCGCCGCGGGGCGGAACAATTCACCCAAAGGCGCTTGCGGGCGCCCGGGCGTGTGGATATTTTATCCACATTAACCAGCCTTTTGGATCATTCATACCATGAGCATCGACCGGACCGACTTGCGGATCCTGAGTGCACTGCAAAAAGACGCCTCGCTATCGACGGCCGACATCGCCCAGCGCGTCGGGCTGTCGCAGTCGCCGTGCTGGCGGCGGATCAGCCTGCTCGAGGCCGACGGCGTGATCCGCAAGCGCGTGGCGCTCCTCTCGCGCGAGAAGGTCGGGCTCGGCGTGCTCGTGTTCACGCACGTCAAGCTCGCGAGTCACGGCTGGCAGTCGCTGCCGAAGTTCAAGCAGAAGGTCGTGAGCTTCCCGGAAGTCGTGCAGTGCTACATGGTGATCGGCGACTTCGACTTCATCCTGCTGGTCGCGACCAGGACCATCAACGACTACAACGAGTTCATCCAGAAGCGGCTGTCGCAGGTGCCGGGCGTGCAGGCCATCGAGTCGCGGATCGTCCTCGAGGAGGCGAAGAACACGACCGAGCTGCCGCTCGAGCTCGTCGGCGCCGCGTCCGGCGATTGAACGCCGGCCCGCGGCCGGCGCGCGCGTATTTGCACTGCCGCAGCGCCTCCGCCATGCTGAAGCGGGCTGCAAGGACGGACCCGAGCGCGTGACCGGCACCGACTCCCCGGGCGGCGAGACCGCTGTGCGCGCGCGCGCCGTCTTCCTGAGCTACGCGTCCGAGGACGCGGTGGCTGCCGAGCGGCTGTGCGCGGCGCTGCGCGCCGCCGGCGTCGAGGTCTGGTTCGACCGCAGCGAGCTGCGCGGTGGCGACGCCTGGGACCGGCAGATCCGCCAGCACATCCGCGACTGCGCGCTGTTCGTGCCGGTCATCTCGGCGGCGACCGAAGCGCGGGCCGAGGGCTACTTCCGGCGCGAATGGCGCCTCGCGGTCGACCGCACGCACGACATGGCCGAAGACGTGCCCTACCTCGTGCCGGTCGCGCTCGGTCCGATCGACGCGGCGCGCGCCCGGGTGCCCGACGCGTTTCGCGCGCTGCAATGGACGCCGCTGCCGGACGGCGAGGCGACGCCGGAATTCGTCGCCCGCATTCAGCACCTGCTCGCCGGCGGGCGCGCGGCGGCACGGCCCGCCACACCCGCCGCGCGCGCCGCGGCGGTCCGGCGCTCGCCCGCGATGCGCTGGGGCCTCGCGCTCGCGGCATCGGCCTCGCTCTCGGGCATCGCCTACCTCGTGCACGAGCGCACAGGCGCGCCGAGCGCGGCCGCGCCGGCGCCGGCCGCGACGGCGCCAGTGGCAGCCACCGCGCCGCCGCCGCACTCGGTCGCGGTGCTCCCCTTCGCGAACCTGAGCGGCGATCCACAGCAGGAGTACTTCTCGGACGGGCTGTCCGAGGAGATCCTCAACGACCTGGCCCGCGTCGAGGCGCTGCACGTGGCGGCGCGGACCTCGTCCTTTGCCTTCCGCGGCACCCAGGTGGACCTCGGCGCGGTCGCGCGGCGCCTGAACGTCGGCACGATTCTCGAAGGCAGCGTGCGCCGGGACGGGCGTCGCGTCCGGGTCACGACGCGGCTCGTCAACGCGACCACCGGCTTTCAGCTCTGGTCGCACGCTTACGACGAGGACGTCAAGGACGTGCTCAGCGTTCAGGCCTCGATCGCCGCGACGGTGGCCCGCGAGCTCGACGTCGCGCTGTCGGGGAACCAGCTCGCGCGGCTCGGCCTCGGCGGGACGCACGACCCGGCGGCCCTCGATGCGTACCTGCGCGGCAGCCACCTGATGGCCAAGGCGGCCGACGTGCCGGCCTGGACGCGCGCGGTCGCCGAGTTCGACGAGGCGATCAGGCACGACCCGCGCTTCGCGGCCGCCTACATGCTGCGCGCGATCGAACTGACGGACATCAGCGTGAGCACGGACGACGACGCGCTGCGGGCGGCCACGCGGCCGCGCGCGCAGGAGTCGGCTGAGCGCGCCATCGCGCTCGCCCCCGACCTGGGCGAGGCCTACGCGGCGCGCGGATTCGTGCGCAACGTCGCGCTCCTCGACTTCGGGACGGCGGACGACTTTCGCCGCGCGCTCAAGCTCGCGCCGGGCAGCGCGCTGGTGCAAGGCCGCTATGCGTCCTACGCCGCCTTCGTCGGCGACTTCGAGGCGAGCACGACGGCGCTGCAGCGCGCGCTCGAGCTCGATCCCGAAAACGCGTCGCTGATCTGGAACCGGGCGCTGCACCTGATGTCGATGCGCCGCTGGGACGAGGCCCGGGCGGCGATCGAGGCCGGCCGGCGCTCCGTGCCGACGGCAGAGTGGGATGCGCTGTCGCTCGAGCTCGCGCTGGCCTCGGGAGACTATGCGACCGCGGCAACGCAGTGCGAGGCCGCGCGGGCCGGGCCGACCCGCACCGCGTGCCTGGCCGTCGCCTACCACGGGCTCGGTCGCACGGCCGACGCCGAAGCCCAGCTCGACCTCCTGCGCGAGCACGACGCCACGGGCCGTCCGGTGCTTATGGCCCAGGTCTATGCCGACTGGGGAAACCCGTCCGAGGCGGTGCGCTGGCTGAACGTCGCGCTCAAGACGCGCGAGCCGATGCTGCAGACGCTGCGCACCTCGACGAGCTTCTATGCGCTTCGCGACGACCCGCGGTTCCAGGCCGTCGAGGCGGCGTTGCACATGCCGCCGCGCCCCGGCAGCCGCGCACCGGGTGCTACCTGAGCCCCGCGTACACGGCTTGGGCCGAGTCGAGGCGCGCCAGCACTCCGGCCTTCTCGGCGGGCGAGTTCCAGTCGGGGTACCGCTCGACGGACTCGCGCACGCGGTCGATCCAGGCCGAGAAGAACGCGGCGTCGGCCGGTGATCGCGGCCGCTCGCCGTTCACGGTCACATACACCGGGCTCGTCGTCGCGTAGACGTAGTTGTCGAACACGGGGTACTCGCCGTGGTCGCTCGAGGCGCGCACGAGGCACCAGCCGCTGTGCGCGAGCGGCACGCTGCCTGCGACCTCGGCTGCCATACGCCCGGCCGGGAGCGTGAGGCTGCGCACGACCTGCCCGTCGCAGACGAGCTCGAAGTGGTCGACCGGCGCGATCGAGCGCAGCCGCGCGCGGAACGGCACGGCCGCCGCGGGCGCGGCGAGCTTGAGCTCGCCGCCGATCGGCTCGCCGCCGAGCGTGAAGTCGATGACCGGTCCGTTGCTCGCGACCGAGCGCCCGGCCTTGAGCCCGGCCAGCCACTTGCGCACATCGAGCGGGCCGTCGCCGACGCGCACGAACACGCGGTTCATGCCGACCGGGCCGCGGAGCGATGCGTAATTCGCCATCGCGTCGGTGCCGCCGGCCGCGGGCAGGTGGAAGCCCAGGTTCAGGAGCCGGTACCAGACGCCCGCCGTGATGCGGTGGTCCGCGAAACCGGTGATCTCGATATAGTCGACCTTGCCCAGCGCCAGGTCGACGGGCAGCTCGTACGAGAGCGCCTCCTCGACCTGGAACGGGTGCGGCTCCTCGTCGAACGGGTGCACGTAGCCGACGAGCGCACCGCGCGCATGCGCCAGGTCCGCGACGTCGGCGTTCATCGGCACGAGGCTCGCGGCCGCCGTGTTCGGGTAGCCCGCGTACCCGGGCAGCAGCATGCCGCCGGAGGGCCCGAGGATGCCGAGGTGTCCCCAGTAGCTCGTGTGGAACTCCTGGCCGTGCAGCACGATCTCGGTCGCGGTCGAGGCCGGGTCGAGGCCGCGGCCGCTGTAGGCGACGTCCGGGACGCGCTGCTCCTTGTTCACGATCAGCTGGTGCACGATCGAGAGGTCCTCGGCCGCCATCTGCTCGACGAGGTGCGCAGGCGTGTTGCGGTAGTGCCCGCCGTAGTTCATGTGCACGTGCACGTCCCCGCTGAGCCAGCGCCCGCCGCCGAACGCGGCCGTCGAGGCGGGCGCGGCCGTGCTTGCGAGCTCGACAGTGGCGCCCGGCGCGACCTCGAGCACGTGGCGCTCGAGCGGCTGCGAGAAGCCGCGCAGCAGCTCGATCGTGACGCTGCCGGCGGGCACGTCGAGGTCGGCGCTGCCGCGCGCGTGGAAGTAGTGGGCCTCGAACGGGCGCTCGGCCCGGTCGTAGCCGTCATCGGCATGGATCCACGCGCCGTCCGGGGCGTGGAAGCGCCCGCGCGCGTCGGTCACGAGCACGCGCGCCGCACCCGGTGCGCCGTGCGCATCGCGCAGCGTGAGATGCACGTGTCCCACCGGCGCGAGCGTACGCCGCTCGGTGGTCCGCAGCGCCCGCTCGGCGCCGCCGGCCACCTCGTGCAGCCACAGCTCCGTGCCGCCGCTGGCGTTCGAGATGAACGCGATCAGCCGGCCGTCCGGCGAGAAGCGCGCACAGGTTGCGTCGTAGTCACCGTAGGAGATCGGCAGCGCGTCGGCGCCGCCGGTGATCGGCAGCAGCCACAGCTGGTGCCAGTTGCGGCCGAGGTAGGAGCTGTAGAGGATCCGTTGGCCGTCCGGGCTCACGTCCGGCCGCGCGCCCCAGTTGGTCTCCTCGTAATGCAGCTCGCGCGGCTCGGCGCCGGTGCGCGCCTCCATCTGCCACAGCCCGCCGGTGCCGTGGATGCGGCCGCGGTTCGAGACGAAGATCAGCGCGCGGCCGTCGCGCGTCCATGTCGGGCTGATCTCGTGGTCGTAGGCGCTGTAGTAGTAGCGTCGCAGCGGGCTCTTGTTCTCGCCGGTGTAGCGCTCGGCCGGTCCCAGCGCGCCGTTCGCGAAGGGCGCGACGAACACGTGGAAGCGCTTGTTGTAGGCGGTCGAGACGAACGCGAGGCGCGTGCCGTCCGGCGAGAATCGAGGCTCGACGTTGACCGCCCCGCCGCTCGTCAGCACGTGCGAGTCGCCCGTCCTGAGGTCGAGCACCTTGAGCTCGAGCGCATCGTGCTCGTAGCTCGTGTAAACGACATAGCGCCCGTCGGGCGACCAGTCCGGCTGGTAGTCGTAGCCGGGACCGCCGGTGAGCTGATCGGCAACGGTCGAGTCGAGCCGCTGGCGCCACAGGCTGCCGGCCATCGAGAAGACCAGCTCCTTCGAGTCGGGCGAGAAGCTCGCGCCGCTCGGCCCGCCGGTCAGCTGCGGCAGGTAGAGCTCGTGGTAGTAGTACGGGTGCGGCAGGTCGATCTGCTCGAACACCGGCCGGCGCTCGGCCTGCGCCGTGGCGGCGAACGCGGCCGCCGCGAGCAGCGCGAGCCCCGCGCCGCGAGCGCGCACCGTCACTCCTCCTCCACGGCGTCGGTCAGCACGGCCTTGCGCCGCGCGATGAAGTCGCGCATCGCCTCGTCCGCCGCCGGGTCGATCCCCGGGTCCTGGTAGTCGGCGAGCATGCGCTTCCAGACCTGGTTCGCGCGCTGCTCCGCCGTCAGCCGGCCCTCGATCGACCACTGCTCGTACGAGGAGTAGTCGGCGATGGTCGACTGGTAGAACGCGGACTCGAAGTTCGCCTGCGTGTGCTCGCAGCCGAGGAAATGGTTGCCGGGCCCCACCTCGCGGAATGCGTCGAGCGCCTGGCCGCGCTCCGACAGGTCCATGCCCTGCGCCAGCACCTGCATCATCGCGAGCTGATCGGCGTCCATGACGAACTTCTCGTAGCCGGCGACGAGCCCGCCCTCGAGCCAGCCCGCCGCATGCGTGACCAGGTTCACGCCCGCGAGCAGCGTCGGCAGCAGCGTGTGCGCGCTCTCGTACGCCGCCTGCGCGTCGCCGACCTTCGAGGAGCAGAGCGAGCCCCCGCTGCGGCACGGCACGCCGAGTCGGCGCGCGAGCTGGGCGGTCGCGAAGATCATCTGCGTCGCCTCCGGCGTCCCGAAGGTCGGGGCGCCCGTGCGCATCGAGATCGCGCCGACGAAGGAACCGAGGATCACCGGCGCGCCCGGCCGCACCAGCTGCGTGAGCGCCATGCCGGCCATGCACTCGGCGAGGATCTCGGACATGCAGCCGGCGGCGGTCACCGGGCCCATGGCGCCGGCGAGCACGGCCGGCACGACGATCGTGCCCTGGTTGGCGCCGGCGAACTCGCGCAGCGCGCCCAGCATCCGGCCGTCGAAGGTCAGCGGCGAGTTGGAATTGATGTTGCCGAGCACGACCGGATGATCGTCGAGGAAGGCGGCGCCGAACGCGGCGCGCGCGACGCCGATCGCGTCGCGCGCGTGCCCCGGGGTCTCGGGCGTCGCCTCGCAGCCCTGGTCGCTGTAGCGGAAGAACGCGTACTGGACGTCGAGGTGGCGCTTGTTCGGCGGGATCTCCATCGGCTCGCACATGCAGCCCCCGGAGAAGTGGATCGCCGGCGCCATGTGCGCCAGCTTGATGAAGTTCTGCAGGTCCTCGAGCGTGCCGTAGCGCCGCCCGCGGTCGAGGTCGGTCACGAACGGCGGCCCGCCGACCGGCGAGAACACGGTTGCATCGCCGCCGAAGCGCACGTTGCGCTCGGGGTTGCGGGCGTAGAGCGTGAACTCGCGCGGCGCCGTGCGCAGCAGCTGGCGGGCGAGACCGCGCGGGATGTGCACGCGCTCGCCGCTGACCTCGGCGCCGGCCGCGCGCCACAGGCTCAGCGACTCGGGGTCGCGCCGGAACTCGATGCCGATCTCCTCGAGGATCGTCTCGGCGTTGGCCTCGATGATCTCGACCGCCTCGCTCGACAGCAGCTCGACGACCGGCAGCTTGCGGCGGATGTAGGGGTACTTGGCAGCGACCGTGCGCGCCCGCGCGCGGCGCTGGTCACGGCCCCGGCGGGGTGCGGCTACGGCTTCGTTCACGGCTGCCTGGCTCCGGTGGTCGCGGCCGGCGCCGCCCGCTGGCGACGCCCGCACCATGCATCGAACCCCGGCACGCTACAACGCTTATTGAACGAGTGCAAGATTAGCCCGATGCGGGGTTATGCTCGTGCCGTTGAGCGGCCGGGAGGGAACGTGGACGGACGGCGGCGATGGGGGTCGATCGCGTTGCTGCTGAGCGGCCTGCCGGGGCTCGCAGCCGCGGCCGATGCGCAGCTCGCGGCCGCCGAGCAGCGCTATGGCGACTGGCTGGATGCGAGCTACGCCATCCTCAGCATCGACGCCGGCGCCGTCAGCACCGTCGCCGACCGCGACCGCGCCGCGTGGCTCGCGATCCGGGGCGAAAACGAAACCGCGCTCGGCCCGGCCCTCGCCGCGCTCGGCGCGCGGCGGCTCGGCCGCCAGGACGCCCGCGCCGTCCGGCTGATGCAGGCGACGCTGGCCGACCCGCCGACGGACCCCGTCGAGAGCGCCCCGGGCGCGTCCGCACCGCTGTGCGATACCGCCGCCGACCGCGGGCTCGACCGGGCGGCGCTGTCGCGCGCGCTGTACGCGTGTTTCGAGCATGTCGGCAACCACGTGCCGTTCGAGGGCCGCACGATCGCGCGCGCGACGGCGCTCGAGCTGCTGCAGCAGCTCGACACCGCCGGGCGCCGGGCCGCGCTGTTCGAGGCGCTGGCGCCGCTATGGCAGCGGATCAACGGCGCGGACGAGCCCGACAGCCCGTACCGGCGTCTGCTGCGGCTCGCGGCCGCCGAGCAGCGCGCGAAGGGCTCCTCGCCGATCGAAGATGGCGCGCGCACGGTCGGGGCCTCGGTCGCCGACGCCGAGCGCTGGCTGCTCGAGGTGCTGGAAGCCTGGCGGCGCGCGAACCCAGGGCCGGCGCTCGAGCCGTGGGACTACTGGCGCCGGTACGCCGGCGGCGTCGCGCCGCTCGATGCGCTGACGCCGCCCGAACGCGTGCTGCCGCTCAGCATGGCGTTCTATCGGGATCTCGGCGCCGACCTCGACGCGCTCGGCGTGCTGCACGACCTCGCCGTGCGACCGGGCAAGGCGCCGCTCGCCTACGAGGACGCCGTGCAGATCGGCCGGCCCTCCCGGACCGGCTGGCGGCCGGCGATCAGCCGCGTCTCGGCCAACGTCGAGCACCCGGGGCTGTTCGTGCTGAACGAGCTCGTGCACGAAGACGGCCATGCCGTGCACATGCAGGCGGTGCGCACCCGGCCGGCGTTCTTCGGGCTCGGCGATGACCTGTTCCTCGAGGCCTTCGCCGACGTGCCGGCGTGGAGCGTCCTGGAGCCGCGCTGGCAGCGGCGCTACCTCGGGCGCAGCGTCGATGAGCGCACGGCGCTGCGCGCGCTGTTCGCGAACGTGATGCTGGATGTCGCCTGGGGGCTGTTCGAGCTGCGCATGCTCAAGGACCCGGACGGCGACCCGAATGCCGTGTGGACCGAGATCACCGGCCGGTACCTGAACGTGCGGCCGCACCCGGAGCTCTCGTGGTGGGCGCTGCGCGTGCAGCTCGTCGACCAGCCCGGCTACATGATCAACTACGGCCTCGGCGCCGTCCTGACCGCCGACCTGCGCGCACGGCTGCGCGCGGCCATCGGCGACTTCGACGCCGGCAACCGGCGCTGGTACCCGTACCTGTTGCGCGAACTCCTGCGCTTCGGCTTCTCGCTCGACACGCCGCCGCTGCTCGAGCGCTTCCTCGGCCGGCCGGTCTCGAACGCGGCGCTGCTCGCGCAGATCGCCCGGATCGGCGACGAGGCGCGCTGAAGCGACTCAGCGCGCGCCGCCGGCCTCGAGGATCTGCACGAGGTCCGCGCGGCCGAGGTCGCGCGCGCGCGCGCGCGGCGTGGCGCCGCCGTCATCGGTCGCGTTGACGTCCGCACCGGCCCCGAGCAGATAGCGGACGATGTCCGCCCGGCCGGCGATGACCGCCCGCATGAGCGGCGTGCGTCCCTGCGCGTCGCGCTGCTCGAGGCCCGCCGCACCGGTAACGAGCGCGCGCACGCGCGCGAGGTTGCCCGCCTCGATCGCCGTCGTGAGCTCGTCGGGTACCCGCCGGGCACCGGTGACGATGATCTCGTCCAGGCGGGTCGAGCGCTCCGCCGGCACCGCACCGCCGCTCGCTTCGACGCTCGCGGCGCTGTCCGCGAGCGCGCTCGGCGCGGCTGTGGCCGGGCGCTGCGCCTTGGCGGCGGCGACGATCGCGGCACCCGCCGCTTGCGGCTGTTCGGCGCTCGGCGTCGTCGGCGCCACCGGCGGCGCGGCGTAGCGATCGGCCTCTCGCGCCGGCGCCCGGCGCGCAGGTGCACTGATGCTCGCGGCGCGGTCCCGCGCCGCGCCCGGCCGAGCGGCGGCCGCGGGCGCCTGCCGCGCGTCGTCCGCGCGTTCGGACGGTGCCGGCGGCGCCGCGGCCGGCCGCGGCGCCGGTGTCGTGGTCGTCGCCATCTGCTGGCGCGCAGCGTCGCGGTGCTCGCGCGGCAGCCACAGCGCGAGCGCCAGCCCGGCGACGGCGACGCTGGCCACGGCGCCGCGCCACCAGTAGCGATCGTTGGCGGCCGGCGCGCCCGGCACCGCGACCGGCACGGTCGGCGCGGCGGCGGCAACCGAACGCGCGTGCGCGAGGATCGCGCGGCGCGTCCGCTCGCTCGGCCGGCTCGGATCGGCCTCGCTCGCCTGCCGGTAGCGCTGATCGATCGGATCGGGCGGATCCTCGGGCGGTCGCTGCGGGTTCATGGCACCTCCGCCAGCCGCTCGCGCAGTCGCGCACGCGCGTAACGCAAGCGGCTCTTCGCGGTCTCGAAGTTCGTGCCGGTGGCGGTTGCGATCTCCTCGACCGACAGCCCGCCCTCGGCCTGCAGCAAGAACGCATCGCGCTGCTCGGCCGGCAGTGCGCCGATCGCGGCGAGGAGCTGCGCGCCCTCGGCCGCGCGCTCGGCGTGCCGTTCGGGCCCGGGCGAGGGATCGACGAGCGCCGCGGCCACGGCCGCGTCCGGTTCCGGCGCGTCGAGGCTCGAATGCGGGCGGCGCGCGCGCAGCCAGTCGATCGCGCGGTGGTGCGCGATCGTGAACAGCCAGGTCGTGAAGCGCGCGTGCGGCCGGTAGCCGGCCGCCTCGCGCGCGACGCTGAACCACACGTCCTGCATCAGGTCGTCCGCCGCGGTGCGGTCGCGGACAGTCCGCTCGAGGTAGCGCCACACGCGCAGCTCGTGCCGGCGGTAGAGGCGGTCGAACGCCTCCGCCTCGCCGCCGGCGAAGCGCTCGATCAGGGACTCATCGCTCGGCTCGTCACCGCTCATCCACTCCGATTATCGCAAGCCCTGCGCCGGATACGCAGGCGGGTCCGGCACGAAGCCGGGCGCCGGCGATCCCGGAAAGGGGTTGGGACCGGGCGGCACGACCGGCCGCGCCCGGATGACGCCGAGCGCGACGAGGTTCTCGCGGCTGTCATAGCGGATCCGGATCACCTCGTCGGGCGAGCTGCTCTGGCGCTCGAACTCGACGTCGACGACGGTCGACTGCTCGCGTTCGCCGTGGCCGGTGCCGAGCTTCGCCGCCGGCGCGGGTGGCTGGCGCGGGACGGAGGTCCCGACGGAAGGGCTCGACAGCACGCCCGCGGCGGGCGGGCTGGCGGAGCGCTCGCGCGCGGCATCCGCAGCGACTGCGCCGGCCGTGGCCGGCGCGACCATCGCCACCGGGCGCTGGCGCTCGCGGAACACCGCGACGCCGATGACGCCGAGGTTGGCCGCCCGCCCGGTGCGCGCGGCATAGGACTCCGGCGCCGCCGCGAACACGAACTGCGCGACCTCCTGGTTGGACTTGCGCCAGCCGGTGATGTCGTAGCCCTGCAGCGAGTCGAACACGTAGCCGGACTGCTCCCAGCCCGCGGTCTCGCCGGTGATCGCGTTCACGCCGTCGACGGCGACGATGGCGAGCATCCGCCCGCCGTCGTGGTTGCGGATTTTGATCGAGTAGCGTGCGCCCGGTGCACCGGCCACCCAGTACTCGCCGCGGTAGTAGTAGGTGGGCAGGACGTCGCCGCGGTCGCGGTCGAGGATCGTGACGTCGGCGAGCCGGCCAACGGCGAGCGCCGGCAGCGCGGTCAGCGTAAGGGTGGCAAGGGCGAGAAGGCGTTTCATGGGCAGCTCCGTAGGGGTCCTGCTCCTTGAAACGGTCGTGGGCCGCGAACGGGGTTAGCCGGCGATTTAACTCAATCCGCCGCGCCGCGCGACCGGCCGAGGCGAAACGCCACCGTTAGGTTGTTGGCGGGCATGCGCGTGACCGCCGGCGCACCGAAGCCCTGCGCCACCGCGAGCGTCGCGAGCTCGCCGAGATCGCGCACGCCCCAGGCCGGGTCCTCGCCGCGCAGCTTCACGTCGAACGCCTCGTTCGAGGGGGCGGTGTGCCGCCCATCCTCGCGGTACGGGCCGTAGAGCACCAGCAGGCCGCCATCGCCGAGGCGTTCCGCCGCCCCGGCGACCAGCGCCTCGGCGACCGACCACGGGGCGATGTGGATGAGGTTGATCGCGAGCACCGCCGCGAGCGGCGCCTCGACGGCCCACGGCCGCACGCGGACATCGAGCGCGAGCGGCGGGCGCACGTTCGCGAGCGCCGCCTGCGCGACCCGCGCCGCGACGATCGCGAGCCGGTCGGCGCCCGGCTCGGACGGTTGCCAGCTGAGGCCCGGCAGCGCCGCGGCGAAGTAGACGACGTGCTGCCCGGTGCCCGAGGCGACCTCGAGCACCCGGCCGGAGGCCGGCAGCAGCGTGCGCAGGACCTCGAGGATCGGCCCCTTGTTGCGCTCGGCGGCGGGCGCCAGGGTCGGGTTCGCGGCCATCGTCGCTGCGCGCCTGCGCCGGGCGCTGCTAGGCCGCCGGCTTCGCCGCTTGCGCCTCGACGAGGCTCGCCTCGAGGATCCGCACGGCCTCGTCGACGTCGGCCGTCGTGATCAGGAGCGGCGGCATGAAGCGCACGGTGCTCTGGCCGCACGACAGCAGCATCAGGCCGTTGTGGTAGGCGCGCTTGATCAGCGCCTCGGTCAGCGCCCGCGCCGGTGCGCGCGTCGCGCGGTCGGTGATGAGCTCGACGCCGATCATCAGGCCCTTGCCGCGCACCTCGCCGACGACGGCATGGCGCTCGGCGAGCCCGCGCAGCTGCCCCAGGAAGTACTCGCCGACCTTGGCGGCGTTGGCCGCGTACTGCTTCTCGACGAGCTCCAGCGTCGCGAGCGCGGCCGCGCAGCACACCGGGTTGCCGCCGTAGGTGTTGCCGTGCGCGCCGCGCGTCCACTTCGACATGATCGATTTCTTGGCGATCACCATCCCGATCGGCAGCCCCGAGCCGAGGCCCTTGGCGAGCGTCATGACGTCCGGCGCCACGTCCCAGTGCTGGCACGCGAACATCTTGCCGGTGCGGCCGACGCCGGACTGCACCTCGTCGAAGATCAGCAGGATGCCGTGGCGGTCGCACAGCGCCCGCAGCCCGGCGAGGAAGCCGTCGGGCGGCACGAGGTACCCGCCCTCGCCCTGGATCGGCTCGACCAGGATCGCGGCGACCTCGCTTGGCGGCACGTTCGAGGTGAACAGCACCTCCTCGATGTAGCGCAGCACCGCCGCGCCCTGCTCGGGGCCGGCGAGCAGCGGCCGGTAGTTGTTCGGGTACGGCACGTGCGTGACGCCCGGCATCGTCGGGAAGAAGCCCTTCTGCTGCGTGTACTTGCTCGAGGTGAACGACAGCGAGCCCATCGTGCGGCCGTGGAAGCTGCCGAGGAAGCCGATGAAGCGGCCGCGGCCGGTGACCGAGCGCGCGAGCTTGAGCGCGCCCTCGACCGCCTCGGTGCCGGACTGGCAGAAGAAGCTCATGGCCGGTTCCTTCATCGGCGAGAGCTCGTTCATCCGCTCGCCGAGGCGCACCTGGCCCTCGTGCCAGTAGTCCGAGGAAATGTGCAGGAAGCGCTCGGCGGCCGCCTTGATCGCCGCGACGACGTCCGGGTGGCAGTGGCCGGTGCTGCACACGGCGATGCCGGCGGCGAAGTCGAGGAAGCGGTTGCCGTCGACGTCCCACACCTCGGCGCCGCGGCCGTGCGACATCACGAACGGGTACTCGCGCGGGTAGGACGGCGAGACGACCTCGGCGTCGCGCTTCAGGATCTCGCGGGCCTTCGGCCCCGGCAGCTCGGTCTGGATGCGTTGGTTCTTCATCAGGATCCCCTCGGCCGGTCGCTGGACCGGAAAACGGCCGTCGCCTCGGCGCCGGCCAAGATGGTCAGTGTCGCGCGCATCGCCATGCGACGGAGGTTGCGGCCGGGCGCCGGCCGATCGCAAGCGCGGCGCGGGGTGCGTTCATTCCACGACCGTCTGCGATTGCTCGCGCAGGTACTGCGGCAGGTAGTAGAAGGAGCCGATCGCCTTGCCGGTGGACCCGGAGCCCTTCCAGCCGCCGAAGGCCTGGTACCAGGGCCACGCGCCCGTGGTCGCCCCCTGCGGGCGGTTGGCGTAGGTGGTGCCGGCCTCGATGTGCTCGAGGAAGTAGTCGACCTCGGCGCCGCTCCCGTAGCAGCCGGCGGTCAGGCCGAGCGGTGAGTCGTTGGCGAGCGCGACGCCGCTCGCGAGGTCCTTGACGCGCGCGACCATCAGGATCGGCAGGAACATCTCGACGCCGAACAGCGGGTGGCCCGTCGGTGCGACCGCGAGCGTCGGCGCGACGAAGCAGCCCTTGGCGAGCGCGCCCGCGGCGAGGCGCTCCCCGCCCGCGAGCACGCGCGCACCGCCGCCGCGCAGCGCGTCCGCGAAACCCACGTAGTGCTCGACCGCGCGCGCCGATATCACGGGGCCCAGCCAGTGCTCGCGCCGCGTCGGGTCGCCGATGCGGATCTCGGCGGTCGCGGCGGCGAGCTGCTCGAGCAGCCGGTCGGCGATCGGCTCGGTCACGTACAGGCGCGACAGCGCCGAGCACTTCTGCCCGCCCATGCCGAAGGCCGAGCGCACGATGCCGGGCACCGCCCGCGCGAGGTCCGCGGACTCGGTCACGAGGCAGGCGTTCTTGCCGCCCATCTCGGCGATGCAGGGCCGCGGGTACGCGCCGGCCAGCATGCGCCGGCACAGGTCCATGCCGACCGCGTGCGAGCCGGTGAACGTGATGCCGGCCACATCGGGGTGGCCGGTCAGCGCCTCACCCACCGTGCCGCCGGGGCCGGCCACGAGGTTGAACACGCCGGGCGGCAAGCCGGCGTCGCGGATGCAGTCGGCGAGGAGCCGCACGGCCCAGGGCGTGTCGGTCGCGCCCTTCACGACGACCGTGTTGCCGGTCACGAGCGCCGCCGCCGTCGGGCCGCCGGCGAGCGCGAGCGGGAAGTTGAAGGGTGCGATGACCGCCCAGACGCCGTGCGGCTTCAGCACGCTGCGGTTGCGCGACCTGAAGCCCGCGACCGGGTCGTCGGCGAGCGCCCGGTCGAAGCCGCCGTACTTCGCGAAGTCGGCCGCGTAGCCGCTGAAGAAGTCCGCGGTCTCCTGGGTCTCGCCGAGCGCCTCCATGCGGTTCTTGCCGACCTCGAGCGCGAGCGCCGCCGCGATCTCGTACACGCGCTCCTCGATCAGCGCCGCCACGCGCTGGGCGAGCCGGACGCGCTCCTCGAGCGGCGTCGCGCGCCAGCCGGGGAAGGCGCGTCTGGCCGCCGCGACCGCGCGGCCCACCTGCGCGACGTCGGCAATCGCGAAGCGACCGAGCACGGCGCCATCGATCGGGCTCGTCTTGTCGTAGCCCGAGGCGCCCGCGACGTCGCGGCCGTCGACGTGCAGCGCGTGCTCGGCACCGAGGCGTCCGCGCACGACCGCGAGCGCCGCCTCGAAGCGCCGGTGCATCTCCTCCGGCGGGTCGAACATCGTCGAATAGGTCAGCTTGAAGCTCATGACCAGTCGCACTCCCCCAGCAGCCGGTCCAGCAGGCCGATCGCGTCGGCGAGGTCGCGCTCCTCGATCACGAGCGGCGGCGCGAGGATCAGCAGGTTGCCGCGGCTCGCGAAGGACACGCCCGCCTCGCGCGCCCGGTCGATCAGCGTCTTCACGGCGCGGTGCGTCTGCGGCCAGGGCGCGAGCGGCGCCTTCGAGGCGCGGTCGCGCACGAGCTCGAGCACCGCGAACAGTCCGTCGCCGCCACGCACGTCGCCGATCACCGCGTGCCGCCGCGCGAGCGCGTCGAGCCCGCGCCTGAGCTCCGCGCCGAGCCGCCGCGAGCGCTCGATCAGCCGACCGTCGCGGTAGGCGCGCACGGCGGCGACGCCGGCCGCGCAGGCGAGCGGGTGCCCGCAGTAGGTGAGCCCGGTGTACAGCATCGCGTGCTCGAGCGCCTGCGCCACGGGCCGCGACAGCACGACGGCGCCGAGCGGCAGGTGCGCGCCGGTGAGACCCTTCGCGAGCGTCATCAGGTCGGGGCGGCCGGCCTCGCCGTCGCGCTGCCACGCGAACCACTCGCCGCAGCGGCCGAAGCCGCTCATGACCTCGTCGGCGATCAGCAGGACGCCGCGCTCGGCCGTCGCCCGCCGCAGCGCCGGCCAGTAGTTCGGCGGCGCGACGATGCCGTTCGTGCCCGCATTCGGCTCCATCAGCACCGCCGCGACCTCGGCCGCGCCCTCGCGGTCGATGAGCGCCGCGACGTGGCGCGCGGCCGCGGCGCCGCACTCCTGCGCGCTGCTCGTTCCGAACGGGCAGCGGTAGGCATAGGGCGGCGGCACGCGCCGCACGCCGAACGCGGCGGCGTCGACCTGCGCCTCGGTGCGCGCGTCACCCGACAGCGCCATCGCCGCGTAGCTCGCGCCGTGGTACGAGCGCTCGCGCGTGACGATGAGCCCGCGGGGCTTGCCGCTCGCCTGGCGTGCGAACTTGACGGCGTGCTCGTTGGCGTCGGCGCCGCCGAGCGTGAAGTAGACGCGGCCGCCGCCGAAGCCGCTCGCCTCGAGCAGCAGCTCCGCAAGCTCGGCGCGCGGCTCGGCGCCCCACGCGGCCGTCACGAAGCACAGCCGCTCGGCCTGGCGCTGGATCGCGCGCACCACGTCCGGGTGCTGGTGGCCGAGGTTCATGCACTCGGCGAGGCTGCTCATGTCGAGGTAGCGCCGGCCGCGCTCGTCGATGAAATGCGCGCCCGCGCCGCCGACGATCGTGGGCGCGTGCCAGTCGGACTGGACGCACCAGCTGTGCAGCACCGTCTCTCGCTCGGCTGCCATCAGGCCACCCACCCGACTGTGATCCCAGAACGGAAGCCGGCTATTGTCCGCGAGCCGTGCGCGCGCCTCAAGCGGCGCGCGTGCCGCGGGGCTCAGCCGCCCGCCCGATCGGGACGGAACTCGCGCAGCCGCTCGATGACGCCGCGCAGCACCTCGACGAGCGCCGCCGCGCGTCCCGCGTCGTACTCGCGCCCGGCCTCGTCCATGTAGCCGCGCTGCGCGAGCTCGATCTGCAGCGCTTGCACGCCCGCGGCCGGGTCGCCGTAGTGGCGCGTGATGTAGCCGCCCTTGAAGCGCCCGTTCAGCACGTGGCTGAACTGCTGCTGCTGGCCGAGGCGCTGCATGACGAGGGCGGCGAGGCGCGGATCGGCGCTGCGGCCGTCATTCGTGCCGACGTTGATGTCCGGTAGCCGGCCCGGGAACAGCCGCGGCACCTCGCTGCGGATCGAGTGTGCATCGAGCAGCACCGCGAAGCCGTGACGGCGCCGGGCGGCGCCGAGCAGGTCGGCGAGCGCCGCGTGGTACGGCGCCCAGTAGCGCTCGCGCCGGCGCACGATCTCGGCCGCGTCCGGCGGCGCCGCCAGGTAGAGCGCCGTGCCATCGAAAGCCTGCGCCGGGCACAGGCCCGTCGACACCCGGCCCGGGTACAGCGCCTCGTCGCCCGGCGGGCGGTTCAGGTCGACGACGTAGCGCGACAGGCGCGCTTCGAGGAACGCGGCGCCCTGCTCGCGCGCGAACGCATACAGACGGTGCACGTGCCAGTCGGTGTCCTCGACCGCGAGACCGCGCGGCGAGAGCGTCGCCGCCACCTCGGGCGGCAGCTCCGTGCCGACGTGCGGGAAGCTGATGACGAGCGGTGAGTCGCCGTTCGAGGCTCGAAACACCGCCGGACCCCCGCGCATCGCGTGCCGCCCGCGACCGGCTCAGGCCGGCAGCATCGGCAGCGTCAGGCCGCGCTCGCGCGCGCACTCGATCGCTTCCGGGTAGCCCGCGTCGGCATGGCGCATGACGCCGGTGCCAGGGTCGTTCCACAGCACCCGCTCGATGCGCCGTGCGGCGGCGGGCGTGCCGTCGCAGACGATCACGACGCCCGAGTGCTGCGAGAAGCCCATCCCGACGCCGCCGCCGTGGTGCAGCGACACCCATGTCGCGCCGCTCGCGGTGTTGAGGAGCGCGTTCAGCAGCGGCCAGTCCGAGACCGCGTCCGAGCCGTCCTTCATCGCCTCGGTCTCGCGGTTCGGGCTCGCGACCGAGCCCGAGTCGAGGTGGTCGCGCCCGATCACGATCGGCGCCTGCAGCTCGCCACGCGCGACCATCTCGTTGAAGGCGAGGCCGAGCCGGTGCCGCTCGCCGAGCCCGACCCAGCAGATCCGCGCCGGCAGGCCCTGGAAGTGGATGCGCTGCGCGGCCATGTCGAGCCAGCGGTGCAGGTGCTTGTCGCCAGGGATCAGCTCCTTGACCTTCGCGTCGGTGCGGCGGATGTCCTCCGCGTCCCCCGACAGCGCCGCCCAGCGGAACGGGCCGACGCCACGGCAGAACAGCGGGCGGATGTAGGCCGGCACGAAGCCGGGGAATGCAAACGCGTCGCTGACGCCCTCCTCCTTCGCGACCTGGCGGATGTTGTTGCCGTAGTCGAAGGTCGGGATCCCCTGGCGGTGGAACTCGAGCATCGCGCGCACGTGCGCGGCCATCGAGGCGCGCGCGGCGCGCGCGACCAGCGCCGGGTCGGTCTGGCGCCGCGCTTCCCACTCGGCAACGGTCCAGCCCGCCGGCAGGTAGCCGTTGACCGGGTCATGCGCCGAAGTCTGGTCGGTGACCGCGTCCGGACGCACGCCACGGCGCAGCAGCTCGGGCAGCACCTCGGCCGCGTTGGCGCACAGCGCGATCGAGCGCGCCTCGCGCTTGCAGGCGGCCTCCTCGATCATCGTCAGCGCCTCCTCGAGCGAACGCGCCTGCACGTCGAGGTAGCCGGTGTCGAGCCGCTTCTGGATGCGGCTCTGCTGGCACTCGATCGCGAGCATCGAGGCGCCGGCCATCGTCGCGGCCAGCGGCTGCGCCCCGCCCATCCCGCCGAGGCCGGCCGTCAGGATCCAGCGCCCGGCCAGCTCGCCGCCGTAGTGGCGCCGGCCCATCTCGACGAAGGTCTCGTAGGTCCCCTGCACGATGCCCTGGCTGCCGATGTAGATCCACGAGCCCGCGGTCATCTGCCCGTACATCATCAGGCCCTTGCGGTCGAGCTCGTTGAAGTGCTCCCACGTCGCCCAGTGCGGGACGAGGTTCGAGTTCGCGATCAGCACGCGCGGTGCGTCGGCGTGCGTGCGGAAGACCCCGACCGGCTTGCCGGACTGCACGAGGAGCGTCTCGTCGTCGCCGAGGCGCTTCAGCGTCTCGACGATCCGGTCGAAGCATTCCCAGTCGCGAGCCGCGCGGCCGATCCCGCCGTACACGACGAGCTCGTCCGGGCGCTCGGCGACCTCCGGGTCGAGGTTGTTGCACAGCATGCGAAGCGCCGCCTCGGTGAGCCAGCTCCTGGCCTGCCGTTGCGTGCCGCGCGCGGCGCGGATGTGGCGCGTCGGGTCCTTGCGGGTGTGCGTGTCCATGGTCCCTCCCGGATCAGGTAGTCACAGATCGAACACGCCGCGCAGCTCGAAGCGCGTGCCGGCGTGGTAAAGAAGCGCGAACGAGGCGCGCCGGCCGCGGCTCCAGGTCGTGCGCTCGATCAGCAGCGCCGCCTCCCCGGCCGCGAGCTTCAGTAGCGAGGCGACGCGCGCCGGCGGCACGATGGCCCGGACCACGTGCTCGACCCGCTCGAGCGGCGCGACCTCCATGAGGTACTCGTGCGCGGTGACGGTGCCGAGGTCGACGCCGAGGTAGCCCGGCGCGAGCGCGGGGTCCACGTAGCGGTCCTCGAGCTGCAGCGGCACCTCGTTCTCGTGGTGCAGGACGAGCGAGTGGAACAGCTCGCGGCCGCGCGGCTGCAGCCGCTCGCGGATCGAGGCCGGCACCGGCACGCGCGCCTGCGCAAGCACGACGGCGCGGTGCGCGTGGCCGCGGTCGCGGATCTCGGCGGCGATGTTGCGGATCTGCAGCGGGTGGCCGGCCGACTTGAGGTCGGCGACGAAGGTGCCGCTGCCCGCCACCCGTGACAGGACACCCGACTGCACGAGCTCGCGGATCGCGCGGTTCGCGGTCATCCGCGACACGTTGAGCTCGCGCACCAGCTCGTGCTCCGAATGCACCCGCGCCCCCGGGCGCCACTCGCCGGAGCGGATGCGCTTGAGCACGTGCAGCTTCACCTTCTCGTACAGCGGCGGCGAGGCGCTGCTCATCGCCTCGCTCCGGCCGCGAGTCGCGTGACGGCGGCGCGATAGCCGCCCGCGATCGCTTCCCGGTCGCGATGCCGGCCGTCGCTGACGAGCGGTTTGCCGCCTACCCAGACCTCGCGCACGGCACCCGGCCGCGGCGCGAACACCCAGGCATCCACGAGCGCCGCCTCGTCGACGCCTGCGTACTCGGCGCGGTCGGTGTCGAGGACGACGAAGTCGGCGGGTGCGCCTGCCACGAGCCCGGCGCGCGGCTCGCCGAAGGCCTGCGCGCCGCCTTCGACCGCCCGGCCGTACAGGAACGCGCCGCAGTTCGGCTCGCCGGCGCCGACCGCGATCACGCGCCGCTCGCGCCACGCGCGCAGCGTGTACTCGAGCGAGCGCAGCTCCTCGCGCGGATCGAGCGAAACGTGGCTGTCGGAGCCGACGCCGAAGCGCCCGCCGGCGGCGAGGAACTCATCGAGCGGGAAGCGCCCGTCGCCGAGGTTGGATTCGGTCGTCGGGCACAGGCCGGCGACCGCGCCGCTCGCCGCGAGCGCGCTGAGCTCGGCCGGCGTCACATGCGTCGCATGGACGAGGCACCAGCGCCGGTCGACGACGCCGAGCGAGAGCAGGTACTCGACCGGGCGGCGGCCGCTGAACGCCGTGCAGTCGCGCACTTCGCGCGCCTGCTCCGCCACGTGGATGTGGACCGGGCAGTTGGCACGCTGGGCGAGCGCGGCACAGACCTCGGCGATGGCGGCCTGCGGCACCGCCCGCAGGCTGTGCAGCGCGACGCCCGTGCGCGCGAGCCCGCCCTCGTCCGCCGCGAGGCGCTCGAAGAGCCGCAGGAACGCGCCCGTGTCGTTCGCGAAGCGCCGCTGCGCACCGGCGAGCGGCGCGCCGCCGAAGTTGCCGGTCTGGTAGAGCGTCGGCAGCAGCAGGTGGCGGATACCGGCGTCGCGCGCGCCCGCCCGCACCGCGTCGGCGAGCGCGGTCACCGGCGAATAGGGCGCGCCATCCGGGGCGTGATGCAGGTAGTGGAACTCGGCCACGGCCGTATAGCCGGCCTCGAGCATCTCAAGGTACGCGAACGCGGCGATCGCAGCGGTGTCTTCCGGGGTCAGGCGCTCGACGTAGCGGTACATGACCTCGCGCCAGCCCCAGAACGAGTGCTCGGCGCCGCTCGCGACCTCGGCGCTGCCGGCCATCGCGCGCTGGAAGGCATGGCTGTGCAGGTTCGGCAGGCCAGGCAGCGCGAGCCCGAGCACCTGGCGCTCGCCGCCGCGCGGCGCGTCGACGCTCTCGATGCGCCCGTCCGCACCCACCGTCACGGCCACGTCGCGGCGGATGCCGCCCGGCAGCAGCGCGCGCTCGAAGCGAATTCTCACCGCGACCTCTCCAAGGCTGTATATACAGGTTGCTTTGCGCGATAATAGCGCCCGAGTTCCCCGCCGCACAAGGGTCCGCGCCGATGTGGGATGCCGTCTGGATCGATGTCCGTGCCGCGACACTCGCGGAGCCCGGCGGATTCGGGCTCGTCGAGTCGGCCGCGATCGGCGTCGATGCCGGCCGCATCGCCTGGGTGGGTGCCCTCAGCGACCTGCCTGCTGCACCGCATCAGCTGGCGCGCACGGTGCACTCGGGCGGCGGGCGGCTGCTGACGCCGGCCCTGATCGACTGCCACACGCATCTCGTCTTCGGTGGCGATCGCGCGCTCGACTTCGCGCTGCGTGCCGAAGGCGCGAGCTACGCCGAGATCGCCGCGGCGGGCGGCGGCATCCGCTCCACGGTCGCGCAGACGCGGGGCCTCAGCGAGGACGCGCTCGTGCGCGCGGCCCTGCCGCGCGCCCGGGCGCTGCTCGCCGATGGCGTCGCGACGCTCGAGATCAAGTCGGGCTACGGGCTCGACGTCGCATCCGAGCTCAAGATGCTGCGCGCGGCGCGCCGCGTCGGCGCGGAACTCGATGTCGAGGTGCGGCCGACGCTGCTGGCGCTGCATGCGCTGCCGCCGGAGTTCGCCGGCGATCGCGCCGGCTGGGTGGACCTCGTCGTCCGCGAACTGATCCCGGAGGCCGCGCGCCTGCGCCTCGCGACGGCCGTCGACGTATTCTGCGAGAACATCGCGTTCACGGTCGGCGAATGCGCGCGCGTGCTCGGCGCGGCGCGCGAACACGGGCTCTCGGTCAAGGTCCACGCCGACCAGCTGAGCTCGATCGGCGCGGCCGAGCTCGCCGCCGAGTATGGCGCGCTGTCGGCGGATCACCTCGAGTACACGACCGAGCGCGGCATCGAGGCGCTGGCCGCGGGCCGCTGCGTCGCGGTCCTGCTGCCGGTCGCATTCGTCGTGCTCGGCGAGACGCAAAGGCCGCCGGTCGACGGCCTGCGCGCCGCCGGCGTGCCGATTGCGGTCGCGACCGACTGCAACCCGGGCACGGCGCCGTGCACCTCGCTGACGGTCGCGATGGCGCTCGCCCGCACGGAGTTCGGGTTGACGGCGCCGGAGGCGCTGCGCGGCGCGACCGTCGAGGCGGCGCGCGCGCTCGGGCTCGGCGACTCGCACGGCACGCTCGAGGTCGACAAGCGGGCCGACTTCTGCCTGTGGGACCTGGCACACCCGCGCGAATTCGGGTACTGGCTCGGCTACAGCGGGCTTGCGCACGTGGTGCGTGGGGGGCGCGTGCGCGAGTCGCCTGCGACGCAGTCGGCTTAGGGACGTCGCGCCCACGCCAAGGAGGTCAGGATGACCAAGGCACTGCGAACGCTGGGGAGGATCCTCAAGTGGCCGGCCGTCGCGCTCGCGGCGTTGTTGCTCGTCGTGTTCATCGCCAATTCCTTCGACGAGCAACGCGCGCCGGCAGCCAACGCTCTGCTGCACGTTCCACCCAGTCCCTACGCCCCGGAGGACAACGCCTATCTGGCGATGCTTGGGTTCGAGGCGCCAGCCGGAGCATCGCCGATACGCGAGGGCCAGGCGACGGTCGCCGACCTCGACCGGCGGACCGCGTTGCTGCCGACCGACTGGAAGGCGGCATACGATGGCCTGCTGGACAAGAACCCCCGCAGGCTCGCGTTCAAGGGGCCGGAGGAATTCTGTCGCGGCGGCGCTTCGAACGCATGGAACGACTTCGGCCACCAGGGCGCGGTGCTCGCGCGGTTGCAGGCGGACAACGCCGAGCTGCTGCAGCGCTACGCGAGCCTGCACCGTGTTCGCGGGTATTACGAGACTGTACAGCCGGGCTACATTGCGTCGTCGCCAACGCTCCCCGACAAGATTCGCTGCCTGTTCGTCGCGGGCGTCGCGGCTCGGCTGCGCGCCGACGATCCTGCGATGCGAGCGGCTGCGCTCCAAGAACTCGAGTCGGACATTCGATTCTGGCGACTGGTCCTGACCGGACAGGGTCACCTGATCTCAAAAATATTCGCGGGCAACGCCGTGCGCACCGACTCGCTGCTGCTCGCGGATCTGTATGCCGATCCGGCGACACCGCTGCCCGACCCGCCGCCGCCTGCGGCGGCAGTGACTCCGGTCTTCGAGGCAGCCGATTGGCGACTCGGCAGCGCGCTCGTCGCAACCAACCGAGCGATCGCGGCCACCATCGATCAACCGACGCCGTCGACGTTTGACTGGACACCTCCCGCGCTCCAGAACGATTCGCTGCCATCCCGCATCTGGCTGAACATCACAGCTCGGTTTCAGTGGCACTTTTTCAAGCGGAACTCGACACTGAATGCGCTCGCGGCCCTGAACGCGGATCAAGTCAGACTCGACTCGGCCGATCTCGCTCGGTTTGCGGCAGACGAGGAGCGGCTGCGGGACACGTGGCAAGATCGCGTTGGCCCGGCCGGGCTGCTGCTTTGGGCGGACCCGGCCAGATGGACGTGGGCGCGAGCGCGCTCCGCGCCTCTGACGTTTCTCTACAACCCGTCCGGGAAGGATTTGGTCGCGTACACGATGTCGCGCATGTTCGATTTCAAGTCGACGCTGCTCGATTCGGCCGCGGTACAGCGCCTCGTGCGGCTCGGCGAGCAGATCCGCCGCGAGCGTATCCCTGCAGCATTGATCCCCGGGTTCATGGCCCGGCACCCGGAGTGGGCGAGACACCCGCTGAGCAACCAGTCCTTCGTCTGGAACGCCGCCGACGGCACGATCACCGTACCGACCGCGCGCAGCTACCCCGCGAATCGCCGCTTCTGGATTCACGTATGGCGGGCCGACCCGTCGACGGGATGAGCCGGTCTGGCGATGCCTAGGTGCGCTTGCCGACGCGCAGATGCGGGAACGAGCCGCTCGCGAGCGCATGGACCCAGTCATCGCAGAACGCAACGGCTTCTTCCGCCGTGAAGTTCGCGCGACTGAGGCTCAGCTCGACCCAAAGGCCGTCCATCAGGGCATTGAGGCCGATGGCCGCGGCGCCGACCCTGAATGGCGCGATCTCGGGGGTCCGGCGCAGTCGCCCGAGCAGCCCCTCCAGCACTTCGCGTGTCTCGGCGTAGGTGCGGTCGTGCACTGCACGCATCTCGGGTGAATGCGGTACGAGGCTCCAGAACACGAGCCAGGTCCGAAACAGTGCGGGATCGAGCGCCTCGGGCGCGAAGGACGCCGCGAAGAACGCGTGCAGCCGCTCGGCCGGCGCGCCATCGAAGTCCGCTGCCTGCGAGCGACTCGCCTCGAGGAGCCGCGTGGCGAGCGAGTCATAGGCGGCCGCGACCAGCGCGTCGATGCCGGGAAAGTGGTGGTTGATGAGCCCCATCGAGACGCCCGCCTCGGCGCTGATGCGGCGCACCGAGACGCCCTCGTGCCCGAGCCTCTTCAAGCACGCGAGCGTCGCCGTCACCAGCTCCTCGCGGCGGGCCTCGGGCGCCTCCCGCCGGAACTTCGGCTCCGCGGCGGTGCTAGACCGCTTCACCGGCCCTGGCGCGCAGGAAGCGAAGCCGGCTGTCGACGTCTTCCTTGTTGAGGTACACGCCGGCCAGGCGGCGGTAGCCGGTGTAGGCGTCGCGCGCGTGCAGCACGCGCCAGTTGTCGAACAGCAGCACCGAGCCCGGCAGCAGCCGGCGGCGATGCTGCAGGCTTTCGTCCCGGCAGAGTGCGTTGAACTTCGCGAGCGCCCGGTAGAACGCACGCTTGCGCTCGGCCGGCAACGAGAACGGCGCGCGGTCGTAGTTGTTGTAGCTCAGCTGCACGAGCCGACCGGAGTCGTCGAGGCGAAACAGCGGCCGGCGCGCCATCAGGTGGATGCCGCGGCCCTCGTCGATGTACTGCCCCGGGACCGCAACCTCGGTCAGCAGGCGATAGTCATCCGGTGCCTCGCGCCGCAGGATCTCGGCGATCCTGAAGCCATCGATCAGCACGTTCTCGCCGCCCGTGCACTCGGCCGCGAGGCAATGGAACATCTGGTAGCCCGGTGCGTCGAGGCTGTACGTGCCGTCGGTGTGCGGCCCGATCGCCAGGCTCGTGTAGGCTGTGTCCTTGTGCTCCAGGTTCGCCGTGAAGTCCCAGTAGCCGCCGAAGATCGTCTCGCGCGTGTAGGCGATGCGTGCGGCGACCGCCTTGGTCGCCTCGGGCGTTCCGGGCACTCCCTCGACGAAGCAGAAGCCGTCGCTCGCGACGTGCTCGAGGAAGGCCTTGACCGCGGCGTCGGTCGCCATGAACTCCGCGTGCGGCACCGACGGCACGCGCAGCGCGATCTCGTCGCGGTTCCAGGTGCGCTGGCGGATCGGCAGCACGTCGGGGTTGAAGCGCTGCGCGGCGAGAAAGCCGGCGTCGAAGCGACTGACGTGACCGCCCTCGGCCCACTCGACCTTGAGCACCGCGCCCTGCTCCTCGACGACGATCGCGCGCGCCGCGATGTCGGCCGAGATGCCGAAGGTGTCGACGAGCCGCTGCTTCGTGTCCGGGTGGACGCTGCCGGCGCTCTGGCAGTTGTCGCGCAGCCACATGAGCGGCAGCGTCGCCGGCGGCCGTCCGTCGCCCCAGCGCAGCTCGACGTCCGGACCGTTGACCTTCGCCTCGCGCAGTCTCGCCGTCATCGACACTCTCCCGTGACTGGACCCGCTCACGCTATTATGCGACCGCATAATAGCACAGTCGCGGGCCGAATCCAGCCCATCTGACCACCGACCGGAGCCCCGCGCGTGACCGAGCATCGCCGAAACTTCTGCAGCGACAACGTGACGGGCGCCGCGCCCGAGATCCTCGCGGCGCTCGCGGCGGCCAATGCCGGCACCGCCGCCGGGTACGGCGCCGACCCGTTCACCGAGCGGCTCGGCAAGCGCGTGAGCGAGCTGTTCGAGCGCGAGTGCGCCGTGCTGCCGGTCACGACCGGGACCGCCTCGAACGCGCTCGCGCTCGGGCTGCTTGCACCGCCCTACGGCGCCGTGTACTGCCACGAGACGGCGCACGTCATGACCGACGAATGCGGCGCGCCCGAGTTCTACACGGGCGGGGCAAAGCTGCTGACCTTGCCCGGACCCGGCGGCAAGCTCGCGCCCGCCTCGATCGCGAGCTCGATGGCCTTCATCGCGACGATGGGCGTGCACCACGTGCAGCCGAAGGCGGTGACGCTGTCGCAGTCGACCGAGTGGGGCACCGTCTACTCGCTCGACGAGCTCGAGGCGCTCGGCGCCGTCGCCCGGGCGCACGGCCTCGCGCTGCACATGGACGGCGCGCGCTTCGCGAATGCCCTCGCCCACCTCGGCTGCTCGCCGGCCGAGGCGACCTGGAAGCGCGGCGTCGACGTGCTGTCGCTCGGCGCGACGAAGAATGGCGCGCTCGCGGCCGAGGCGATCGTGCTCTTCGAGCCGACGCGCGCGGCGGAGCTTGCGTTCCTGCGCAAGCGTGCCGGGCACCTGTGGTCGAAGATGCGCTTCCTGTCGGCGCAGTTGCTGGCTTACTTCGAGAACGACCTGTGGCTCCGGCACGCCCGGCACGCCAACGCCCTCGCCCGGCGGCTGCGCGACGGACTGACGGGCCTCGGCGCACGACTGCTGCAGCCGGTCGACGCGAACGAGGTGTTCGTGTCGCTCGCGCCGGCCGCGGTCGCGGCGCTGCGCGCCGCGGGATTCGACTTCTACGACTGGGTCTCCCCACCCGGCGAGGCCGGCCCCGCCATCCGGCTCGTGACGGCGTACGACATGACCGTCGCCGACGTCGACGGTCTCATCGCGGCCGCGGCCCGCGGGCGCGGCTAGCGCATGAGCGTGACGGACAGGTAGGCGCCGCGCTCGGTCGGCCTGAACGCGACGGGACCGAGGTCGGCCCACGCGAGCACCACGGCCACGTGGCGGTCCGGTTCCCACGCGAGGAAGGCGTCGCCGGCGTTGCGCTCGTCGGGGCTCGCGAGGCCGGCGCGCTTCGCGCGGTACTCGACACCGAACAGCAGCGGGTCCGCGAGCCACACGGCGAGCGAGCCCTCCGGTCGCCACACGGCCGGCCGGCCGCCGCCGAAGCCCACGAGGCCGTACTGGTTGGCATCCGAACGCCGCAGCGTGACGTCGAGCAGCAGGTTGTGTCCGAAGGCACCGCCCAGGTACACCTTCGTCGCCGCGAGGTAGAGGTCGGTGCCGGTGCCGCTTCCGGCGCCGAGCGCCTGCGGCACGCCGCCAAAGTCGCTGGTGCGCTTCACGAGCGCGCCGGCCGCGAGCTGCGGCCACCAGCGGTCCTGGTCGACGATGGCATCGCCGAGCAGCCGCACCTTGAGACCGACGACGTCCTGCCCGAGCGTGACGCCCGGCACGACGCTCCCGATGTCGAAGCGCTCGCGCGCCCACGACAGCTCGACGCGGTTGAGGGCTCCCACCGCGACGCCCGCGGCCCGCAGCCGGAAATCCCGGGTCTCGGCGCCGGTCGCGAACGCGCTACCGCCGACCTGGTCCGCCGTGCCGAGCCCCGCGATCAGCGCCCAGGGAACGAGCCCGCCGCCGGCCGCACCCTCGATCTCGCTGACGCCGCCGGTCCATTCGAGCCGGTCGCCCGCGCCGGCGGGCGGCGCGAACGGCAGCAGCATGGCGAGCGCGAGCACCCGCGTCGCGCAGCGGTACCGGGGCACGTGAACCACGTCTAGTCCTCGCAGCGCCGCAGGTGACGCCGGCGGCGCAATTCAATACCGTGAGCCTGAGCGATTGCCGCGGAGGTGGCTGTGAGCCGGTTCTCAGGTGTTCTCGCGCTGCTCGCGCTCGCCGCAGCATGCGGCGCGCAGGGTGCCCCACGCGACGCGCTGTTCCAGCACCTGGGCGGGCAGCCCGGCATCGAGTCGATCGCGGCCGAGCTCATCGATCGCGTCGCGGCCGACCCCGTCCTCGGTCGCAGCTTCAAGGACAGCAACCTCCGGCGCATCAAGCAGCATCTCGCCGAGCAGCTGTGCGAACTCGCCGGCGGCCCGTGTCATTACTCAGGCGATCCGATGCGCGAGGTGCACGCCGGGCACGACATCACCGAGGCCGAGTTCTACGGCATGGTGGAGGTGCTGCGCGACGTGCTCGGCCGGCACGCGATCGCGCTCCCCGACCGCAACCGGCTGCTCGCGATGCTCGCGCCGATGAAGCGCGACGTCGTGCGCGTGCCGCCGGGCACCTGATGCGCGCGGCCGGCCTCGCGCTCCTCGCGGCGCTCGTCGCGCCGCCCTCGCCCGCCGCGGTCACGGTCGCGGTGCGCGACCAGAACGGCCCGGCGGCGGGCGTCGTCGTCGCACTCGAACCGCTCGATGCGCCAGCGCCCGCGGCCACCGGGATGCGGGCCAGCATCGATCAGGTGCACAAGGAGTTCGTGCCGCACCTGTCGGTCGTGCAGGTCGGCACCGCCGTGGACTTCCCGAACAGCGACGACATCCGCCACGAGGTCTACTCGTTCTCGCCGGCGAAGTTCTTCACGCTGAAGCTGTACGCGAAGCGCCCGGCCGCACCGGTCATTTTCGATCGACCGGGCCTCGTGGTGCTCGGCTGCAACATCCACGACCAGATGTCGGCGCTGGTGGTCGTCCTCGCGACGCCGTACTTCGGGCGAACGGGCCCGGACGGCACGGTCGCGCTCGCTCCACCGCCCGGGCGCTACCGGCTTCGCGTCTGGGATCCCGCGCTCGACCGGCCCGTGCCGCTCGAGCCGCTCGCGGTCCGGGCGGAGCCGCAGACGAGCAGCGTCACGATCAGCCGCACGGGCGAGGCAGGCGCCGTCGCGGCCTGGGCCGACTAGCGCGTCACGGCCCGGCGAGGCGGTGGTAGCGCTTCAGCACGGCGCGCAGCTGCTCGGGCGGCAGTGCGACGGCCGAGTGCCCGTCCTGGCCGCTCATGTCGCGTGCCGCGACCATCGCGTTGACGATCGCCTCCTCGGTCGCCTCGACGGTGCCGAGGAACAGCGGATCGAGATGGTCGTTGCCGACGAACTGCGCGCTGTTCAGCGGCAGGTCGCGCAGCGCCCCCGCGTTGGCGGTCGAGAAGGCGATGAACAGGTCGCCGGAACCATTGCCCGCGTAGCTGCCGTTGCGCGCGAGGCCGAGCGCCGCGCGGCGCGCGACGCGCTTCAGCTGATGCGGCAGCAGCGGCGCATCGGTCGCGACCACGATGACGATCGAGCCCGTGTCCGCCGCCGGTTCCGCGTCGTCCTTGATCAGGTGCTCGCGGAGCTCGTGGCCGACCGGTACGCCGGCGATCCTGAGCGTGTCGCGCACGCCATAGTTGGCCTGCACCAGCACGCCGACCGTGTAGCCGTCCTTGCCGATCGTGATCCGCCGCGAGGACGTCCCGATGCCGCACTTGAACTCGTGGCAGATCATGCCGGTGCCCCCGCCGACGTTGCCCTCGGCGACCGGGCCGCCGCGGGCAGCATCAAGGGCTGCCATGGCATGCTCGGGGCGGACGTGAAAGCCGTTCACGTCGTTGAGATAGCCATCCCAGGTCTCGGCGACGACCGGCAGCGACCACCAGTAGCCGCTCGGGTCGGGGCGGCCCTGGCGGACGCGCCAGGCGATCACGGCATCGCGCACGGTGCCGACGCTGTGCGTGTTCGTCAGCATGATCGGGCCCTCGAGCTGGCCCGATTCCTCGACCCAGGCGGTGCCCGTCATCTCGCCGTTGCCGTTGAGCGAGAACCAGCCGGCGAGCACCGGAACGTCCTTGCTCGCCTCGCCGCGCGGCAGGATCGCGGTCACCCCCGTCCGGACCGCGTGCTGCGGATCGGGGTCGGCGATCAGCGTCACGTGCCCGACGGCGACTCCGGCCACGTCGGTGATCGCGTTCAGGGGCCCGGGCGCGCCGTCGAAGGGCACACCGAGGTCGCGAGCGCGCGGCGGCGCGGCACCCGCGGGTGCGGCGGTGAGCGCGACCAGCGCCCAGAGCAGGGCCGTCGGGGTCCTCATTTGTGCTCCGTCTTGGCGGGGCGCGCCGCGCGCGGCACCGGCGGGGGCAGCAGGCCGGCGAGCTCGGCCGCGGTCAGGTTGCGCCAGCGGCCCGGTTCGATGCCCTCGAGCCGGATGTTGACGAAGCGGGTGCGCACGAGCCGGCGCACCGTGTAGCCGAACGCGTCGCACATGCGGCGGATCTGCCGGTTGAGCCCCTGCGTCAGCACGATGCGGAACAGGTTCTTGCCGGCGCGCTCGACGCGCGCCGGCGCGGTCGTGCGCCCGAGGATCCGCACGCCACGCGCCATGCCGTCGAGGAACTCGTCCGTCACCGGTCGGTCGACCGTGACCAGGTATTCCTTCTCGTGGCGATGCTCGACGCGCAGCAGCCGGTTGACGCAGTCGCCGTCGTTGGTCAGCAGGATCAGCCCCTCCGAGTCCTTGTCGAGGCGCCCGATCGGGAATACGCGCTCGGTGTGCGCGACGAACTCGACGATGTTGTGCGGCACGCGCGTGTCGGTCGTGCACTCGACGCCGAGCGGCTTGTTGAGCGCGATGTACACGTGCCCCTTCGGCTGGCCGACGGGCTGGCCGTCGAGCGCGACCTCGTCACCCGGCGCGACCCGCGTGCCGAGCGTCGCGACGGCGCCGTTCACGGTCACCCGGCCGGCAGCGATCCACGCGTCGGCCTCGCGCCGCGAGCACAGTCCGCGCTCGCTCAGGAACTTGTTGATCCTGAGCGCCTGTGCCGCCGTCAACGAAACACGCCCTCGCCGTAGGACTCCGCGACCAGGTTCTCGAAGCGCGTGTACTCGCCGAGGAAGGTCAGGTGCACCTCGCCGGTCGGGCCGTTGCGCTGCTTCGCGATGATGATGTCGGCGATGCCCTTGCGCGTCGTCGCCGGCTCGTACACTTCCTCGCGGTAGATCAGCAGGATCAGGTCGCTGTCCTGCTCGAGCGCGCCTGACTCTCGCAGGTCGCTCATGACCGGCTTCTTCTCGACGCGCTGCTCGACGCTGCGGTTCAGCTGCGACAGCGCGATGATCGGCAGCTTCAGCTCGCGCGCCAGCGCCTTCAGCGAGCGCGAGATCTCGGCGATCTCGGTCGCGCGGTTCTCCTTGTTGCCGGCCACCGACATCAGCTGCAGGTAGTCGACGACGATGAGCCCGATGTTGCGCTCGCGCTTCAGCCGGCGCGCCTTGGCGCGCACCTCCGTGGGCGTGAGGCCGGGCGTCTCGTCGATGTAGATCGGCGCCTGCGACAGCACTTCGGTCGCGCTCGTGATCCGCGGCCAGTCGTCGGCCGCCAGAGCGCCGGTGCGCAGCTGCCCCTGGCTGACCCTGCCGAGCGAGGAGATCATGCGCAGCGTCAGCTGCTCGGCCGACATTTCCATCGAGAAGATCGCCGCGGGCACCTTGTGCTGGATGGCCGCGTTCTCGGCGATGTTGACCGCGAGGCTGGTCTTTCCCATCGACGGGCGGCCGGCGATGATCACGAGGTCGCCGGGCTGCAGGCCGGCGGTCATGCGATCGAGTTCCGTGTAGCCGGTCGAGACGCCGGTCAGCGCGCCGGGGTTCTGCTGCAGCATGTCGATGCGGTCGATCGTCGCCGGCAGGACCTCGCGCACCGACTGGAAGCCGCTGCCGGAGCGCGCGCCGCGCTCGGCGATCTCGAACACGCGCCGCTCGGCCTCCTCGACCAGCTCGCCCGGCGCGCGGCCGCGCGCCTCGAGCGCGCTCGCGGCGATCTCGCCGCCGGCCGTCACCAGCTGGCGGAGCAAGGCGTGGTCACGGACGATGGTCGCGTAGGCGCGGACGTTCGCCGCGCTCGGCGTGTCGCGGGTCAGGCGCGCGAGGTAGGCGAGCCCGCCGACCTCGTCGACCTGCCCTTTGCCGGCGAGCGCCTCCGAGACCGTGACGGCATCGCACGGGTTCTGGCGCTCGACGAGCTCCGCGATGGCCGCGTACACGAGCTGGTGGTCGCGGCGGTAGAAGTCGGCGCCGCGGATCAGGTCCGCGACGCTGTCCCAGGCGGACGCGTCGATCATGAGCCCGCCGAGCACGGCCTGCTCGGCCTCGACCGAATGCGGCGGGAGCTTCAGCCCGTCGGCGGAGTCCTGCGCGCGACGCGGCGTGCTAGCGAGCGCCATCGGTTACCTCGGCGGATCGGCGGGAACGGCCGATTCTACCGAGTTCGCCGCGGAACGGGGGCGCGGGCATCAGGCCCGGGCTCACTCCTCGGCGACGACGTTGACCGTGACCTCGACGTCGACATCCGTGTGCAGGTGCACCGTCAGCACCTGCTCGCCGGTGACGCGGATCGGGCCCGCGGGCATGCGCACTTCCGAGCGCTCGACCGCGTGGCCGTTGCGGGTCAGCGCCTCGGCGACGTCGCTCGTGCCGATCGACCCGAACAGCTTGCCCTCGCTGCCGGCCTTGGCGGCGATCGTCAGGCGGAAGCCCTTCAGCGCCGCGGCACGGGTCTCGGCGGTCTGCAGGTCGGCAGCCGCCTTGGCCTCGAACTCGGCGCGCTGCGCCTCGAACTTCGCCACGTTGCTGGCCGTCGCGAGGGTCGCGCGGCCGGTCGGCAGCAGGTAGTTCCGGCCGTAGCCCGACTTGACCTTGACGCGCTCGCCGATATTGCCGAGGTTGGCCACTTTCTTGAGGAGAATCACTTCCATCGCAGCACCTGTGAATCAATTACCTGTGGTTTGAAGCCGGCGCCGGGCCGTCAGCCCTGGCGCGCCTTGATCCGTGCCCCGAGCGCGCCCAGGCGGGCGCGCAGCGGCAGCCAGTTGTCGAAGTAGCCGAAGATCACGAGCCCGGACTGCACCGCGACCGAGACCAGCGGCACGAACATCAGCACGTAGGTGGCGGCGAGCACCGCCGTCCCGAAGCCGAGCGCCTCGCGCGCCGCGTGCAGCAGCGAGAGTCCCTGCAGCCCGAAGGCACCGAGCAGCACCCACGAGGCATCGGTCGCGAAGCCCGAGTGCGCCCCGATCGCGACCGCGACCAGCGCGAGCGCGACGACGGCGATCGTGCGCCCGGCCTTCAGCGCGCGGAACTGCGGCCCAAGCCGCGGCTGGCCGGTCTGCCGGCCGTGCAGGTAGAGCCCGAGGCAGGCGGCGGCCATCGCGTTGAGGAGCGTCAGCCACGCGACCGCGCCCCAGCTGACGATCGCCGCGGCCGCGGCGTGCAGCTCGGCCGTGCTCGGGTGCCAGTCGGAACCGCCGTTGGCCATCGTCGCCGCGAAGCGGTCGAGCTCCGCCGCGAAGCGCTCGACCAGCGGCTGCCACACGCCGGCCGGGTCGGCGAGCAGCACGTGCACCGCGCCCAGCACCAGCAGCGTCGCGAGCACCGTCAGCTGGAACGCGAGCGCGAGCGAGCCGCCGCGCGCCAGCAGCCGGCCGACCAGCAGCGGCGGCCCGATCAGCGACACCCCGGCGAGCACCGTCGCGACCGGTCCCGCGCCGAGCGGCAGCAGCAGCCAGGCGAGCGTGCCGGTCGCGACCAGCGCCGCCTGCCAGTCGGCGCCCGGCTGGTCGGCGCGCAGCGCGAGCCACACGACAAACGCGCCCGGCAGCGCGCCCGGCACGCACATCGGGATCAGCAGCGTGTAGCTGAGCAGCACGCACACGGCCGCGCCCAGCAGCACGCGGACGCGCGAGGCCGTCAACCAGTCGAGCAGGCGCTGCATGGGAACGGTGCCCGCCGCGCGGGCACCCGGCCGGTCAGTGCTGGTCGGTGTACGGCAAGAGCGCGAGGAAGCGCGCGCGCTTGACGGCTTCGGCCAGCTGGCGCTGGTAGAACGAGCGCGTGCCGGTGATCCGGCTCGGCACGATCTTGCCAGTCTCGGTGACGTAGTTCTTCAGCGTCGCCAGATCCTTGTAGTCGATGCTGTCGACGCCGTCGGCGGTGAACTTGCAGAACTTCTTGCGGCGGAAATAACGGGCCATGGGCTGAACTCCTGGTTACTCGCGGCTCGGGCGTTCGTCGCGGTCGCGGTCGCGGCCGCGGTCGGCGCGCTCCTCGCGGTCATCGCGATCGCCGCGGTCGCCGCGGTCGCGATCGCGCCCGTCCTCGCCCTTGTCCTCGCCGGCCTTGGCCATCGGCGAGGGCTCGGTGAAGGCGGCGTCGACGCGCGTCGTCAGGTGTCGGATCACGGCGTCCGAGAAGCGGAACGAGCCCTCGAGTTCGGCGAGCGTCTTGCCGTCGCACTCGATGTTCAGCAGCACGTAGTGCGCCTTGTGGACCTTCGCGATCGGGTAGGTCAGCTGCCGCCGGCCCCAGTCCTCGAAGCGATGCACCTTGCCGCCACCGGCCGTGATCATGCCCTGGTAGCGCTCGACCATCGCCGGGACCTGTTCGCTCTGGTCGGGATGGACCAGAAAGACGATCTCATAATGTCTCATGGGTACTCCCTATGGCTGTGAACCACCCGGCTGAGACGGCCGGTGTGGCAAGGAGAATCAACGACTTGGCAGACTTTTCGGCGAGCAAGCCGCCGGAAAGGGCGCGTAGTGTAGTGAACGCCCCGGGCGCGCGCAAGTCGGCGAACCGCCTCAGGTTTTGGCGTCCGGCGTGCGCTGCCGCAGCGCTTCGTAGAGCAGGATGCCGGCCGCGACGGACACGTTGAGGCTCTCGACCGCGCCCTTGAGCGGCAGGCGCACCGTCACATCGCAGTGCTCGCGCGTCAGTCGCCGCATGCCGCTGCCCTCGGCGCCGAGCACGAGCGCGAGCGGGCCCTTGAGGTCGGCGCCCGTGTGCAGCGTCGTGGCGCCGGCGTCGGCACCGACGATCCACAGCCCGGCGTCCTTGAGGCCGCGCAGGAAGCGCGCGAGGTTCGTGACCTGCACGAAGGGCACGCACTCGGCGGCGCCCGCCGCGACCTTGCGCACGACCGGTGTCAGGCCGGCCGCGCGGTCGCGCGGCACGACGACCGCGCTCGCCCCGGCGCCGTCCGCGCTCCGCAGGCAGGCGCCGAGGTTGTGCGGATCCTGCACGCCGTCGAGCACCAGCACGAGCGGTGGCTCGGGCGCCCCGTCCAAGCGCACGAGCAGCTCGTCCTCATCGAGCGGCAGCGCCGGCTCGACGCGCGCGACGGCGCCCTGGTGCACGCCGCCGGCGGCGAGCGCGTCGAGCTCGGCACCGGGGCGCGTCTCGAGCGGGATGCCGCGCGCGCGCGCGAGCTCGATCAGCTCCTGGATGCGCCGGTCGTTGCGGCCCGACTGCACTAGCACGCGGCGCACGGCCGCGCCGCGCCGCTCGATCAGCGTGCGCACGGCGTGCAGCCCGTAGACGCTCTCCTCGTTCATTTGGGCTTGCGCGCGCGCCGGCCGCGCGAGGCCTTGGGCGGCGTCGCCAGGCCCGGCGCGCCCTTGCCGGCGCGCTTGCCGCGGGCGGCGCCACGCGTCGGCCCGACCGGCGCCGTCCGCCCGGCCTTGGTGCGCGGGTGGAACGCGGCGCCGAGGCGTTCGAGCAGCTCGAAGTCGACCTTGCGCTCGGACGGCTCGACTCGCGCGACGCGCACCTTGAGGCGGTCGCCGAGCGTGTAGCGCTCGCCGCTGCGCTCGCCGACCAGCGCGCGCCGGTCCTCCTCGAAGCGGAAGTACTCGCGGCCGAGGTTCGCGACGTGGATCAGGCCGTCGATCTGCAGCCCGGCGAGCTGCACGAACAGGCCGAAGCTCGTCACGCCCGTCACCGCGCCCTCGAAGCTCTCGCCGACGCGCTCGCGCAGGTACTCGCACTTGAGGAAGGCCACGACATCGCGCGCTGCCTCGTCGGCACGCCGCTCGCGCATCGAGCACTCCTGGCCGAGCACGTCCATCTCGCGCGGCGGGTGCGCGAAGCTCTCGGCCGTGCCGCCCTCGAGCACGTGGCGGATCGCGCGGTGCACGAGCAGGTCGGGGTAGCGGCGGATCGGCGAGGTGAAGTGCGCGTACTCGCCGAGCGCCAGCCCGAAGTGGCCGATGTTCTCGGGCTGGTAGACGGCCTGCGCCAGCGAACGGATGATCATGCCCTCGAGCATCGCGGCATCCGGCCGCGGCTGCACCTGCTTCAGGAGCCGCGCGAGCCGCATCGGGTCGAGCTCGCCGTCCGTCTCGAGCGCGAGGCCGCGCGTCGCGAGGAAGCGCTTGAGTTCGAGCACGCGCTCCTCGTCCGGCTGCGCGTGCACGCGATACAGCGCCGGCATCTTGTGGCGCTTCAGGAACCGGGCCGCCTCGACGTTGGCGACGATCATGCACTCCTCGATCAGCCGGTGCGCGTCGTTGCGCGGGTAGGCCTTCAGCTCCGCGACCCGTCCGTCCGGGCCGACCACGACGCGGACCTCGGCGGCCTCGAAGTCGAGCGCGCCGCGCGCCTCGCGCCGCCCGCGCAGCGCCCCGTAGACCTCGTGCAGCGCCTCGAGGGAGGCGAGCACCGCCGGCGCGAGCGCCGCGCGCGCCGCCGGCGCGCGTTCAACGAGCACCTCCGCCGCGCGCGCGTAGGTAAGGCGCGCGGCCGAGCGCATGAGCCCCGCGTGGAACTGCGCGCGCGTCACGCGCCCCTCGGCGCTCACCAGCAGCTCGGCCACGAGGCAGGCCCGGTCGACCTCCGGCATCAGCGAGCACAGGTGGTTCGAGAGCTCCTCCGGCAGCATCGGCAGCACGCGGTTCGGGAAGTAGACGCTGGTCGCGCGCTCGCGCGCCGCGGCGTCGAGCGCGCTGCCGGAGCGCACGTAGTGGCTGACATCGGCAATCGCGACCAGCAGCCGCCAGCCGCTGCGGTGCGGCTCGGCGAACACCGCGTCGTCGAAGTCACGGGCGTCCTCGCCGTCGATTGTCACGAGTGGCACGGCGCGCAGGTCGATGCGCTTGCCGAGGCCCGCGGGGTCGACGCGCGGGCCGAAGGCCCGCGCCTCGCGCACCACGGCCGGATCGAACTCGTGCGGCAGCTGGTGCGAGGCGATCGCGAGCTCGACCGCGGTCGCCGCGACGCCGTTCTCCGGCAGCACGCGCAGGATCCGCCCGACCGCTTCGCTGTGCCGGCTCGGCGGCTCGATGATCTCGGCGACCACGAGCGCGCCGTGCGCCGCGCCCGCCTGCTGCGCCGGCGGGATGACCACGCGCTGCGTGATGCGCCGGTTGTCGGGCTCGACGAAGCCGATCTCGCGCTCGCGGTGGAAGCGCCCGGCCACCTGGCGCGTGCGCCGCTCGAGCACCTCGACGACCGCGCCCTCCTTGCGGCCGCGCGCGTCGGTGCCGACCTGGCGGGCCGCGATCCGGTCGCCGTGCATGACGCCGCGCATCTGCGCCGGCGGCAGGAACAGGTCGTCGCCGCCCTCGTCAGGCACGAGGAAGCCGAAGCCGTCGCGGTGGCCGACGACGGTGCCGGTCTCGATCGCGACGCGCGCCGGCAGCAGGTACTCGTCGCGGCGGTTGCGCAGCAGCTCGCCGTCGCGGGTCATGGCCGCGAGGCGCTTGCCGAGGGCCTCGCGCAGGCCGGGATCCGGGAGGTCGAGGCGCTCGGCGAGGCCCTCGACGGTCAGCGGGGTCGCCGCCTCGCGCAGGGTCTTAAGCAGGAACTCGCGGCTCGGGATGGGGCGCTCGTAGCGGGCGGCCTCGTCGGCCTGCCGTGCATCGGCATCGCGCCAGTCAGGGGTCTTGGGCATGGATTTCAGTGGTGTCCGTGCGGCGGGAAGGCCGCGGTCCGTGGGGGTCTCGCGCCCGTCGAATGGCGCGCAAGTCGTTCATTGACAGGGGGGAATCGTGTGCGTAAATTGCCGCGCTCGCAACGGCGCGCCCGGTTGCCCGAGCACCTGTGCCCAGGTGGCGGAATTGGTAGACGCACTAGTTTCAGGTACTAGCGGGTAACACCGTGGAGGTTCGAGTCCTCTCCTGGGCACCACCCCGCCGCCAACGTCGGCAGCCACCTTCCGCCCAACGACGGCCGCAGCGACGCGCCGCGCGCCGGACGGCGCCATGCGCGCGAGGCCGGCCGCGGCGAGCGGCGGCAGGCGCGCGGCGCGTGCACCGGCCAGGCGGCTGGCGGCTCGACCGGGGACCCTGACGGCAGCGCTCAGTCGAACGGGTGGCGGCGCACGATCGTGTGCTCACGATCGGCGCCGGTGCTGATGATGTCGAGCGGCACGCCGGCGAGCGCCTCGATCCGCTCGAGGTAGCGGCGCGCCGCCTCCGGCAGCCCCGCGTCGGCGGTCACGCCGACCGTCGATTCCTTCCACCCCGGCACGTCCTCGTAGACCGGCTCGCAGTCGGCGTAGTGGTCGGCGAGCAGCGGCGGCTCGGCGCTGACGTCGCCGCGCATGCGATAGCCGACGCACACGCGGATCACGTCGAGCCCGTCGAGCACGTCGAGCTTCGTGATGCAAAGCCCGGTCACGCTGTTGTGCAGGATCGAGCGCCTGAGCGCCACCGCGTCGAACCAGCCCGTGCGCCGGCGCCGCCCGGTGACCGCGCCGAACTCGTGGCCGACGCGCGACAGGTGCTCGCCGCACTCGTCGAACAGCTCGGTCGGGAATGGCCCGGAGCCGACGCGCGTCGTGTAGGCCTTCGCGATGCCGAGCACGTAGGAGAACGCCCGCGGGCCGATGCCGGTGCCGGTCGCGGCGTTGCCCGCGGTCGTGTTCGAGGAGGTCACGTACGGGTACGTGCCGAGGTCGACGTCGAGCAGCGCGCCCTGCGCGCCCTCGAACAGGATGTTCTTGCCGGCGCGGTGCAGGTTGCGCAGCAGCAGGCTGACGTCGTCGACCAGCGGCTTGACCCGCTCGCCCTGCGCAAGCGTCTCGTCGAGCACCTGCTGGAAGTCGACGGTCTCGGCGCCGTAGTAGTGGCGCAGCATGAAGTTGTGAAGGTCGAGGACCTCCCCGAGCTTGGCGGCGAGGCGCTCGCGCTGGAACAGGTCCGCGATCCGGAGCGCCCGGCGCGACACCTTGTCCTCGTAGGCCGGGCCGATGCCGCGCCCGGTCGTGCCGATCGCGTTCACGCCGCGCGCGCGCTCGCGCGCGCGGTCGAGCGCGACGTGCGAGGGCAGGATCAGCGGGCAGGCCGGGCTCACCTTCAGGCGCTGGAACACCGGCACCCCGCGCTCGGCGAGCATGTCGGCCTCCTTGAGCAGCGCCGGCAGCGCGACCACGACGCCGTTGCCGATCAGGCACAGCGAGTCGTCGCGCAGGATGCCCGAGGGGATCAGCGACAGCACGGTCTTCTGGCCGTCGATGACCAGCGTGTGGCCGGCGTTGTGCCCGCCCTGGAAGCGCGCCACGGCCGCGGCGCGCTCGGTCAGCAGGTCGACGATCTTGCCCTTGCCCTCGTCGCCCCACTGGGTGCCGATCACGACGACGTTCTTGCCCATGAGCCCTACCCTCAGCCGCGCAGGCCGTACAGCAGCGCGCAGCCGGCGATCATGCTCGCGAGGCCGATCGCGCGCAGCTGGCCGGCCGGCGCGCGCGCCATCGCCTGGAACAGGCGCTGCGCCGCGGCGGGGTTCAGGAACGGCACGAGCCCCTCGAGGATCAGGTAGAGCGCGAGCGCCGCGCCGAGGTCGGCCCAGTCGATGCTCACGGCACCGCCGCCTGCGGCCGCCCGGCGCTCACTTGCCCGCGCCCGGCGGCTGCTGCAGGTACTTGAAGAACGGCCCGTCGAGCGACAGCAGCATCAGGTCGCCGTCCCGGCCGATCGTGCGGCGGTAGGCCTGCATGCTGCGGTAGAAGGCGAAGAACTCGGGGTTGCGGCTGGTCGCGGCCGCGAAGATCGCGGCGGCGCGCGCATCGCCCTCGCCGCGCATCGTCTCCGCCTCGCGCGCCGCGTTGGTCAGCGTCTCGGTCCGCTGCCGGTCGGCCTCGGCGCGGATCTTCGTGTAGGCCTCGATGCCCTCGGCGCGCAGCTGCGCCGCCTGGCGCGAGAACTCCTGCCCCATGCGCGTGTAGACCGAGTCGCTGACCTCGTTCGGCAGCCCGATGCGCTTCACGCGCACGTCGACGACCGCGACGCCGAGCTGCTTGACGCTGTCGGCGGCGACCGCGAGCACGCTCGCCATGAACTCCGAACGCTCGGTGGCGACCACCTCGCCGATCGTGCGCTTCGCGATCGTGCTCTTGAGGCCGTTCTTGACGAGGTCGGAGAGCCGCGCGGCCGCCGTGTCCTCGATGCCGCCGGTCGCGCGGTAGTACTGGCCGACGTCGGCGATCCGCCACTTCATGTAGAAGTCGACGTCGAGGAGCTTGCCCTCGCTGGTCAGGAACTGCTCCTGCGGGTAGGCGCGCGTCATGACGCGCTTCTCGAACTTCTCGACCGTCTGCACCAGCGGCAGCTTCAGGTGCAGGCCGGGCCCGTAGTCCGAGCGCACCAGCTCGCTGAACTGCAGGTTGATCGCGAACTCGGTCTCCTTGACCGTGAACGCGGTCTGGTACGCGAACAGCAGCACGGCAACGATGACCGCGGCGATCGTGAAGGCGCGCCGGTCCATCAGCGGCTCCCGCGCGCGCTGCTGCGCGCATCGCCCGGCTTGTCGGCGTCGGGACGCGGCGGGCCCGGCGTCACGGTGACGTCCGGCAGCGTCGAGGGCCGCATCGACTCCTGCGTGCGCTTCTCGAGCAGCTTGTCGAGCGGCAGGTACATCGTGTTGCCGGTGCCCTTCAGGTCGATGAACACCTTGGTCGCGCTGCCGAGCACCGCCTCCATCGTCTCGAGGTACAGGCGCTGGCGGGTGACCTGCGGCGCCTTCTCGTAGGCGGCGGCCAGCTGCGCGAAGCGCGCGCTCTCGCCCTCGGCGTTCGCGATCACCGACTGACGGTAGGCCTGGGCATCGAGCAGCTGCTTGGCCGCGTCGCCGCGCGCCTTCGGCAGGATGTCGTTGGCGTAGGTCTGCGCCTCGACCTGCGAGCGCACCTGATCCTCGCGCGCCTTGATCGCGTCCTTCTGCAGCGGCGCGACCTGCTCGGGCACCTTGACGTCGGTCAGGTTGACGCTCAGCACCTCGAGGCCCGCGTTGTAGCCATCGAGCGTGTGCTGGATCTGCTGCTTGGTGCGCGTCGCGATCTCCTGGCGGCGGTTCTCCAGCACCCAGTCGAGCGGGCTCTGCGCGACGCTCTCGCGGATCGCGCTCTCGGCGACCTCGCCGAGCGTGCGCTCGGGCTCGACGATGCTGAACACGAAGGCCTTGGGGTCGGCGCGCCGGTACTGCACCGTGAAGTAGATGTCGACCAGCGCGAGGTCCTTCGTCAGCATCCGCTGCGTGTCGGGCGAGCTGACGTTTTCCTGCGTGTTCACGAGCTGGCGCGAGTCGACCGGCCACGGAATGCGCCAGTTCAGGCCCTCGCCCGCGATCGCCTGGAAGCGCCCGAAGCGCGTGACCACCGCCTTCTCGGCCGGGCCCACCTGGTAGAAGCCGGTCGCGAGCCAGCCGCCGACGACGACCAGCGCCAGCAGCGAGCCGAACTGCGAGGGGTTCGGGCCGCGCGGGCCGCGGCTGCCGAACAGGCCGGCCAGCTTGCGCTTCAGGTTGCGGACCGCCTCGTCGATGTCGGCGGGACCGTCGGGCTTGCGATCCCACGGGTTGCGGGGCCCGGGATTCTTGTTGCCGCCCGACTCATTCCAGGGCATGGACTGTTCCGTTCGCGAGAGGGACGCCGGATCGCCTCACAGCGAGGGGGCGGCGGCGGGCCGTGATTGTAGGAACCCGCCCCCGTCGAGACAAGGCGCACCGGCGGCGGGCGCCGGCAGCGCGAAGCCCTCGCGGCGCGCGAGCTCGGCGAGATCGCGCTCGCCAAGCTCCACCTCGAGCTGCCAGCCGCCGTCCTCGAGCGTCCGCTCGGCCAGCACGGCCTCGCGCCGGTAGAGCTCGGCGCGCGCCCGGCCATGGCGGGCCGAGAGCGTGACGAGCGCCCGCGCCAGCCGGGCGCCAAAGCGCTCGACGAGCGCCTGCTCGAGCAGCTCGAGCCCCGCGCCGGTCGCGGCCGACAGCCACACGCGGCTGATGAGCCCGTCCGCGCCGCGCTCGAGGCGCGGCGGCGCGCCGACCAGGTCGGCCTTGTTGTAGATCTCGAGCTGCGGGATCTGGCCCGCGCCGATGCCCGAGAGCACCTCGTTGACCTGCTGGATGCGCTCGACCCGCTCGGGGTCGGCGGCGTCGATGACGTGCAGGTGCAGGTCCGCCTCACGCGCCTCGAGCAGCGTCGAACGGAAGGCGGCGACCAGCTCGTGCGGCAGGTCGCGCACGAAGCCGACGGTGTCGGCGAGGACGATCTCGGGGCAGTGCGCGAGCTTCAGGCGCCGCACGGTCGGGTCGAGCGTCGCGAACAGCTGGTCGGCGGCGTAGCTCGAGGCGCCGGTCAGCACGTTGAACAGCGTCGACTTGCCGGCGTTCGTGTAGCCGACGATCGCGGCGCCGGGGATCGGCACTTCCTTGCGGGTCTGCCGGCCGGTCTCGCGCTGCAGGGCGAGCCGCTCGAGCCGCCGCTTCAGCGTGCGGATGCGGTTGTTGATGAGCCGGCGGTCGGTCTCGAGCTGCGTCTCGCCCGGGCCCCGCAGGCCGATGCCGCCCTTCTGCCGCTCGAGGTGGGTCCAGCCGCGCACGAGGCGCGTCGAGAGGTGCTTGAGCTGCGCGAGCTCCACCTGCAGCTTGCCCTCGTGGCTGCGCGCGCGCTGCGCGAAGATGTCGAGGATGAGCCCGGAACGGTCGAGCACGCGCCGCTCCGTCAGCTTCTCGAGGTTGCGCTCCTGGCTCGGCGAGAGCGCGTGGTCGACGAGGATCACGTCGGCCTGGGTGGCGCTCGCGACGGCCTTCAGCTCCTCGGCCTTGCCGCTGCCGACGAAATAGCGCGGGTCGGGGTGCGGGCGCGAGCCGCCGATGCGGGCCACCGGGATCGCGCCCGCCGAGCGCGCCAGCGCGTCGAACTCGGCGACCTCCGCCGGTGCCACGGGCGCGCCGAGGCCGATGCGCACGAGCAGCGCTCGCTCGCCACTTTGCGGGCGATCAAACACGTCGGGGCTCCGGCAACGGACAGCCGCAGCGAACGGTCATTCGACGACCGGTTCCTCCGCGCTCTCAGCGCCCTCGCCGCTCGGGAGGCGGACGTTGCGGGCCGGGACGACGGTCGAAATCGCGTGCTTGTACACCATCTGGCTCACGCTGTTTCGGAGCAGCACGACGAACTGATCGAACGAATCGATGTGCCCTTGCAGCTTGATGCCGTTCACGAGGTAGATCGACACCGGCACCCGTTCCTTGCGCAGCGCGTTCAGGAAGGGGTCCTGCAGGGACTGGCCTTTGGCCATCGTCGTATCTCCTTGTTTTTAATATGCTAATTCGCGGACGGCGGCCGTTGCCTTCCGTGGCCCGTGCTCTTCTCGGCCGCCGGCGATCCGGTATGTGGGGCCGGACCGGAAAAATACTAGCACACGGATTCTGACTGTTTGCAGTGCGTCAAATTCCACTGTTCGACCCGTCCCGCGAGGCGCCCACCGAGTCCGGGATCGGCGGCGTCGAACCACTCCGCCGAAGGCTCCGCCTTGAGCCAGGTGTACTGGCGCTTCGCCAGCTGGCGGGTGGCGGCGAGCGCCGCGAGCCGCGCCGACGGCAGGTCGAGGTCGCCGGCGAGGTGCTGCCACAGCTGGCGGTAGCCGACCGCGCGCATCGCCGGCAGCGAGGCGTCGAGGTCGCCGCGGGCGCGCAGCGCCGCGACCTCGGCCACGAAGCCGGCGGCCAGCATCGCATCGAGGCGGCGCTCGAGCGCCGCGGCGAGCGCGGCGCGTTCGGCCGGCGCGATGACGAGCTTCAGCCAGCGCGTGCGGCTCGCCCCGCGCAGGTCCTGCGCGCGCTGGGCGCTCAGCGGCCGCCCGGTGAGCGCGTGCACCTCGAGCGCGCGCTGCACCCGCTGGCCGTCGGCCGGCCGGATCCGGCTCGCGGCCTCGGGGTCGACGCGCGCGAGCTCCGCGTGCAGGGCCGGCCAGCCCTCGGCCGCGGCGCGCGCGGCGAGCGCCGCGCGCAGCGCCGGGTCCGCGGCGGGCAGCGCCGCGAGTCCCGACTGCAGCGCGCGGAAGTACAGCATCGTCCCGCCCACCAGCAGCGGCACGCGCCCGCGGGCCGCGGCGTCGGCCATCGCGGCCTCGGCCTCGGCGAGGAACTCCGCCACCGAGAATCGCTCGCGCGGATCGCGGATGTCGATGAGCCGGTGCGGCGTCCGCGCCCGGACCGCCGCCGAGGGCTTCGCGGTGCCGATGTCGAGGCCGCGATAGACCATCGCGGAGTCGACGCTGATGATCTCGAGCGGCAGGCGCCCGGCGAGCGCCAGCGCCGCATCGCTCTTGCCGGCGCCCGTCGGGCCCATCAGCACGATCGCCTCGCCCGGCATTCAGCGACCGCGCAGGAACAGCCGGTCCAGCTCCGGCAGCGACAGCCGCACCCAGGTGGGCCGTCCGTGGTTGCACTGGTCGGCGCGGTCGGTGCGCTCCATCTCGCGGAGCAGCGCGTTCATCTCGGGCAGCGTCAGGCGGCGATGCGCGCGCACCGCCGCATGGCAGGCGACCGTCGCGAGCAGGCGCTCGGCGGCGCCGGAGACCTGCTCGGTCGCACCGCGCTCGGACAGTTCGGCGAGCGCATCGCGCACGAGGCCGCCGAGGTCGCGCGTGCCGAAGGCGACCGGCATCTCGCGGACCGCCACGCGGCCGGGCCCGAGGCTGTCGACGACGATGCCGAGCTCGGCGAGCGCCGGGGCCTGCTCGAGCGCGAGCGCCGCCTCGGCGGCCGAGAGCTCGAGCGGCTGCGGCACCAAGAGCGTCTGGCGCGGCACGCCGCCCGCCGCCCGCTCGTGCTTCAGCTGCTCATACAGCACCCGCTCGTGCGCGGCGTGCATGTCGATGAGTGCGAGCCCGTCGGCCGTCTCGGTCAGGATGTAGATGCCGTGCAGCTGCGCGAGTGCATAGCCGAGCGGCGGCGGCGCGCCGTCGGCGACCGCATCGGCCGGCGCCGTGCGCATCGCAAGCGGGCCGTTCGCGGCCAGCGCCGACCAGTCGAGGCGGCCGGGCACGGCGGCCGGTAGCGGCAGTGGCCGCGGCGCGGCGCCGGTGCCGGTGCCGGCACCGAGGCCGCGGATCGCGGGCGGCACGGGACCTGCCGCCTCGGCGCTCGGCCGCGTGCGGGCCAGCGCCGACTCGACCGTGCGCATCACGAACTCGTGCACGGTCCGCCCGTCGCGGAAGCGCAGCTCGAGCTTCTGCGGGTGGGCGTTCACGTCCACGCGCTCCGGGTCGAGCGCGAGACGCAGAACGTAGGCCGGGTGGCGCCCGTGGAACAGCACGTCGCGGTAGCCGAGCCGCACCGCATTGCCGAGGAAGCGGTCCCGGACGGCGCGGCCATTGACGATCAGGTGCTGCTGGTCGGGCTGCGCACGCGAGTAGGTCGGCAGCGCCAGCCAGCCGCGCAGCTCGAGCCCGAGCGCCGCGTGCTCGACGAACAGCGCGCCGCGGACGAACTCCTCGCCGAGCAGCGCCGCGAGCCGCCGCTCCTCCGCCAGCCGGTCGCCGGCGGCCTCGACCGACCACGTCCGCCGGCCATTGTGCGCCAGCACGAAGCCGACGTCGGGGCGGCTGAGCGCGAGCCGCACCAGCATGCGCTCGATGTGCTGGAACTCGGTGGCCGCCGTGCGCACGAACTTGCGGCGCGCCGGCACGTTATAGAAGAGGTCGCGCACCTCGACCGACGTGCCGGTCGGGTGCGGCGCCGGCCGCGGCGCGCCGGCCGTGCCGCCGTCCACCTCGAGCCGCGTGCCGTGTGCGGCCGGCGCGCGCCGCGAGACGATCGCGAGCCGCGCGACCGACGCGATGCTGGGCAGCGCCTCGCCGCGGAAGCCGAGGCTGCGGATCGCCGCGAGGTCCTCGGCCGCGGCGATCTTGCTGGTCGCGTGCGGCGCGAGCGCGAGCGGCAGCTCCGCCGCCTCGATGCCGCCGCCGTCATCGCGCACCGCGATCAGCGCGATCCCGCCCTGCTCGATCGCGACCTCGATGCGCCGTGCGCCGGCGTCGATCGCGTTCTCGACCAGTTCCTTGACGACCGAGGCCGGCCGCTCGACCACCTCGCCGGCGGCGATCTGGTTGACGAGGCTCGGCGGGAGGACGCGGATCGCCATCGGGATCCGCCGCGGAGAGTGGGCCCGGGGCGGCCCTTCAGTCTAGCAGCCGCTCAGCGCTCGAGCGCGCGCGGCGGCGCGGCGCCCGCCGCCGAGCTCGCGGCAACCAGCGCCGCCATGCGCGTTCCGGGCGGCGGGTTCTCGTGGAAGTAGTTGCGGATGCCGAGCAGGATCGCGTCCGCGAGCCGGCCCTGGTGGCGCGGGTCGCGGAGCTTCTTCTCCTCGCCCGGGTTCGTGATGTAGGCGCTCTCGATCAGCATCGAGGGCATCGCGGCGGCCTTCAGCACCACGAAGCCCGCCTGCTGCACCTTGGCCTTGCGGACCTCGCCGACCTCGTCGAGCTGCTCGAGCACCTTGGAGGCCGCCTCCATGCTGTCGCTGATCGCCTGGTTCTTGGCGAGGTCGATCACGATCGAGCGCACGTCGTCGTCGGCCGGCAACGGCGCGCCGATGAGCGCGGCGGCGTTCTCGCGGTCGGCGAGCAGCTTCGCGGTCTCGCTCGAGGCGCCGCGCTGCGAGAGCACGTAGACGGAGGCGCCCGCGATGCTGCGGTCGGCGATCGCGTCGGCGTGCACCGACACGAACAGGTCGGCATTCGCCCGGTGGGCGCGCGCGACGCGGTCCTTGAGCTCGACGAAGTAGTCGCCGTCGCGCGTCAGGATCGCGCGCATGCCGGGCTCGGCGTTGATGCGGGCGGCGAGCAGCCGCGCGACCGCGAGCACAACGTCCTTCTCGCGCGTGCCGGCGCGCCCGGTCGCGCCCGGGTCGTCGCCGCCGTGGCCGGCGTCGACGGCGATGACGAGGTCGCGGCTGGTCGCCGGCAGCGCGCGTGCGACCGGCGGCGGCGCCGCGGCCGCGGTGGCCTCCGGCGGGCCGCCGAGTTCGACGACGACGCGCCGCCCGGACGCGTCCGGCGTGTAGTGCGCGCTGACGCGATGCTCGAGATCGAGCACGACGCGCAGTGCGCCGCCGTCGCGCGGCGCGACCCGCACCTGGCGGACCGGCCCCGCGGCCGAGGGCACCTTGAGCCGCTGCCGGTCGAAGTGCGCCGCCGACAGGTCGATCACGACCCGCTCCGGGCCGTCGAGCGTGAAGACGGCGGCCTTGGCCGGTGCGCCGAGGGCGATGACGAGGCGCGCGCTCTCGCCGGCCCCGGAGAGCGTCAGCGACTCGACCGGGGCCGCCGCACCGGCGAGCGCGGGGGCGCCGAGCACGGCGAGGACGCCGAGCGCGCGAGCGAGCCGGGACGGTCGGGGGGGCAACCGCATGCGCCGACTCTAGACTCGATGATCCAAAAACTCAAATCGGATTATGGACCTACAGCGGACTATTCATCCGATTGCTCGCCGCCAGGCCGCGACCGCCGCCCGCCCGTGCCCGCTTCCGGCGTGCACGCCCAGCTGCCGGCCCACCGCCGCGTACTCGAGGCGCAGTTGCACGTCCGCCCGGGCGGCCGCGAGCGGCGCGCGCTCGGGCCATTCGACCAGCACCCAGTGGCCGGCCGCGAGCAGGTCGCGAAAGCCGATGGAATCGAGGTCGCCGGCCCCGAGCCGGTACCAGTCGAGGTGATCGATCGTCAGCGAGCCGATCGCGTAGCTCTCGAGCAGCGTGAAGGTCGGGCTGCGCACCGGGCCGGCGACGCCCATCGCCTCGAGGAGCCCGCGCACCAGCGTCGTCTTGCCGCTGCCGAGCTCGCCCGCGAGCGTGACGAGCACGCCGTCGCTGCCGGACCGCTCGAGCGCGCGGGCGAGCGCGGCCCCGGCGGCCCGCGTCGCCGCCTCGTCCGCGAGCGCCACGATCAGCTCGTCGGGTTCACGCATGCCGGGATCTGGGCGAGCAGCTCCGAGGCCAGGTGCCCGCGCTCGACCGCGCGCGCCATCGCATCGCCTGCGGTCGCGTGCACGAGCACGCCGACCGCCGCGGCGAGGCCGAGCGCCGCCGCCGCGTCCGGCTGCTGCGCGGCGATGCCGGCGATGAGGCCCGTCAGCACATCGCCCATCCCGGCGACGGCCATGCCCGGGTTGCCGCGCTCGCACAGGTACGGTGGCCGGCCGCGCTCGGCGATCAGCGTGCCGGCGCCCTTCAGCACCGCGATGGCGTCGAAGCGCGCGGCGAGCGAATGCGCGGCGCTCAGGCGGTCCGCCTGGACGGCGTCCGCGGCGATCCCGAGCAGGCGGCCGGCCTCGCCGGGATGGGGTGTCAGGCACCACCGGCCGCGCGGACGCGGCGCGAGCGCGAGGTGGTTGAGCGCATCGGCGTCGACGACCAGCGGTCGGTCCGAGGCGAACGCGGCCTCGACGAGGGCACCGGCCCACGGCGAGCGGCCGAGGCCCGGGCCGATCGCGACGACCCGCGCCGAGCCGATCAGCGCCGGCAGTGCCGCCGGGTCCGCGAGCGGCACGCAGATGAGCTCGGGGCGCGCCGCGCCGATCGCGGCGGCGTGCGCCGGGAACGTCGCGAGCGTCACGAGGCCCGCGCCGGCGCGCAGCGCCGCCTCGGCCGCGAGCCGGGCCGCGCCCGGCATGCCCTCGCCGCCGGCGACGACGAGCACATGGCCGTGGTCGCCCTTGTGCGAGGTCCGCGCGCGCCGCGGCAGGGCCTGGCGCAGCTCCGTTTCCGTGATCCGCCGCAGCACGCCTTCCGAGCCGCCGAACGCGGCGGCCGGCACGTCGAGGTCGTCGCAGACGAGCCGTCCCACGTGCTCCGGCCCGCGACCGAGGAACAGCCCCGGCTTCAGGCCGACGAACGCGACCGTCAGCGAGGCGCGGACCGCCGCCCCGGGCGTCGCGCCCGTGTCCGGGTCGAGGCCGGACGGGATGTCGAGCGCGAGCACCGGCTTGCCGGCGCCGTTGATGGCGCCGATGACGCCGGCGAGCGCGGCGTCCGGCGCCCGGCTGCCGCCGGTGCCGAGCAGCGCATCGACGATCACGTCGCAGCGGCCGAGCAGCGCCGGATCCCACGGCTCCGCCTCCCCGCCGCCGTCGGTGAAGTGGTGCTCGGCGATCACCGCGTCGGCGCTCTGCGGCGCCCCGACCGGCGCCGACACGGTGATCGAGAGACCGGCCGCGCTCGCGTAGCGGGCGAGCACGTAGCCGTCGCCACCGTTGTTGCCGCGGCCGCACAGCACCAGCACCCGCCGCGCCAGCGGCCACTGCGCGCGCAGCGCGCCGAAGGCGGCCTCGGCGGCGCGCGTCATCAGCGTGTAGCCCGGGATGCCGAGCGAGTCGATGGCGTAGCGGTCCGCCGCGCGGACGGTCGCCGTCGAGTGCACCAGGGTCGGCAGCGTCAGCATGGGCCGATTATCGCGTAGCGCGGACTCCTATACTCAAGCGCATATGACGGCGGCATCACATCCGGACTTTGCCGGCTGGGTGAAGGAACTCGCCCTCGGGCTCGGCTTCGACGAGGTCGGGATCGCCGGCATCGACCTCGCCGGCGACGAGGCGCACCTGCTCGAATGGCTGGCGGCCGGCATGCACGGCGAGCTGCACTACATGGAGCGGTTCGGGGCGCGGCGCGCGCGCCCGGCCGCCATCAAGGCCGGCACCGTGCGCGTCATCTCGGTGCGCCTCGACTACTGGCCGTCGCGCGCCCGGGACCCGGCTGAGGTGCTCGCGGACGGCGCGCTCGGCTACGTCTCGCGCTACGCGCTCGGCCGCGACTACCACAAGCTCATGCGCAACCGCCTGCAGCGCCTGGCCGAAGCGATCGGCGATCGCATCGGGCCCTTCGGGCACCGCGTGTTCGTCGACACGGGGCCGGTCCTCGAGAAGCCGCTCGCCCGCAACGCCGGCCTCGGCTGGATCGGCAAGCACACGAACCTGATCTCGACGCGAGCCGGCTCCTACTTCTTCCTCGGCGAGCTGTACACGGACCTGCCGCTGCCGGTCGACCCGCCGGCCAGCGAGCACTGCGGCAGCTGCCAGGCGTGCCTGCCCGCCTGCCCGACCGGCGCGATCGTCGCGCCGTACCGGCTCGACGCGCGGCGCTGCATCTCCTACCTCACGATCGAGCTGCCGGGCGCGATTCCCGAGCCGCTGCGGGCGCCGATCGGCAACCGCATCTACGGCTGCGACGACTGCCAGCTGGTGTGCCCGTGGAACAAGTTCGCGCGCGCGACCCGCGTCACCGGCTTCGAGCCGCGCGCGGCGCTCGACGGCGAACGACTGACGGAACTCATTGGCTGGAGCGCCGCCGAGTTCGAGGCGCGCCTGAACGGCAGCCCGATCCGGCGCATCGGCCACGAGCGCTGGCTGCGCAACGTCGCGGTCGCGCTCGGCAACTCACCGCGCACGCCGGCGGCGCGGCGCGCGCTCGCGGCGCGCGCCGACCACGGCTCGGCGCTGGTCCGCGAGCACGTCGCCTGGGCGCTCGCCCGCCAGGACGGCGCCTGAGCCCGCTCAGCTCGCGAGCTGCACGTGCATGCAGTCGACGAGCCGCGTGAGCCCGAGGCGCGCGGCCGCGAGCACGATCAGGTCGCGGCTGTCGGCGCGCGGCGGCAGCAGGTCGGCCGCCTGGCGGATCGCGACGTAGTCGACGTGGAAGCCGCCGCGGTCGAGCTCCTTGAGCGCGCCCTCGGCCACCGTCGCGAAGTTGCGCTCGCCCTCGAGCAGCTTCTTGCGGGCGTGCTTCAAGGTCTCGAACAGCCGCGACGCGACGTTGCGGTCGCGGGTCGACAGGTGGCGGTTGCGCGCACCGAAGGCGAGCCCGTCGTGGTCGCGGACCACCGGCACGCTCGCGATCTCGACCGGCATGCACAGGTCCGCGACCAGGCGGCGGATGATCACGAGCGGCTGGTAGTCCTTCTCGCCGTAGACGGCCACGTCCGGCTGCACGATCTGCAGCAGCTTGGTCGTGACGGTGCACAGGCCCTCGATGAAGGTCGGCCGCGAGGCGCCCTCGAGGATCTGCGAGAGCTCCGGCACGTCGACCTTGGTCGTGCGCTCGAACCCCGTCGGGTACATCTCGAAGGCGGTCGGCACGAACACGAGGTCGGCGCCGGCGTCGGCCAGCGCCTCCTTGTCGGCCTCGATCTTGCGCGGGTAGCGGCCGAAGTCCTCGTCCGGGCCGAACTGCAGCGGGTTCACGAACACGCTGACGGCGAGCTTCGGTGCGCGCTTGCGCGCCTCGGCGATCATCGCGAGGTGGCCCTTGTGCAGCGAGCCCATCGTCTGGACGAAGGCCACCCGCTCGTTGGCCCGACGCCACTCCGCGACGCGCTCGCGGACGGAGTGGATCCGCGTGACGCTCTCCACGTCAGTCCCCGAAGCCGGAGGGGTTGAAGTAGTGGCGGCCGCGCCGCGGCCGGCTGATCTCGGCGGCGAGCTCGGCGAAGTGCACGTCGTTGCCGGCGAAGTCGATCTGCGCGGCGTTGACGATCAGCAGCGGCGCCGCATCGTAGCTGTGGAAGAAGCGCGTGTAGGCGTTGACCAGCTTCTCGAGGTACTCGCGCTCCATCGCCTGCTCGTAGCGGATGCCGCGGCGCGCGATGCGCTCCTGCAGGACCTCGACGGGTGCCTGCAGGTAGACGACGAGGTCCGGCACGGCGGCGTCCAGCGACAGCCGCTCGTAGACCTGCTCGTACAGCGAATACTCCTCGTCGTCGAGCGTCACGCGCGCGAACAGCCGGTCCTTGTCGAGCAGGAAGTCGGCGACGCGCACGGGCGCGAACAGGTCGCTCTGCTTCAGCTGCTGCAGGCGTCGCACGCGCTGGAACAGGAAGTACAGCTGCGTCGGCAGCGCGCCGGCGCGCGGGTTCCTGTAGAAGCGCTCGAGGAACGGGTTTTCCTCGGCGCGCTCGAGCACGAGGTCCGCGCCGCGCAGCGCCGCGAGCCGCCGCGCCAGGCTCGTCTTGCCGACGCCGATCGGGCCCTCGATCACGACGTAGCGATGGGCGAAGGCGGGCGGTGTGGCGGGCGCGGTGCTCACGCGGTCGGGATCACAGGGGCGTCGGTACCTCGCCCGCGACGGCGGCCCTGAGCGCGGCGACTCGGCCGCGGCCCGGTATCCACAGCGCGGGCGCCAGATCCGACAGAGGATACAGGACGAACGCGCGCTCGTGCAGGCGCGGATGCGGCACGGTGAGATCGGGTGTCGCGATGCTGTCGGCGCCGTACGCCAGCAGGTCGAGGTCGATGCGCCGCGGCCCGAAGCGCACCGCCGGCGCGCGCTTGCCGAGCCGCGACTCGAGCGCGCGCAGCTCGCCGAACAGCGCCGCGGCGCCGAGCTGCGTCAGCAGCACGGCCGCGGCGTTCACGAAGTCCGGCTGGTCCTGCGGGCCGACCGGCTTCGTGCGGTAGCGCGGCGAGACGGCGACGAGCCGGCTCGCAGGCAGCGCCGCGAGTCCGGCGAGCGCGGCGTCGATCTGGCGCGGCGGGTCGTCGAGGTTGCTGCCGAGGCCGAGGTACGCCGGCGTCCAGCGCGCGGCGTCCACTTCAGGCGTCCGGCGCCGCGCCGCCGCTCGTGTCGCCACCGCCGCTGCCGCCGCCGCCGCGGCCGCGGCGCCGGCGACGCCGGCGGCGCCCGGGCGGCGCGGCGCCGTCCGCGGACTCGCCGGGGTCGAGCGCGGCGATGCGCTCGAGCCGCTGCTCGGCGTTCAGCGTCTGCAGCTCCGTCCACCAGTCGGCGAGCGCCTGCGGCACGGCGCCCGCGGCGGCGCGCAGCATCAGGAAGTCGTAGGCCGCGCGGAACCGCGGGTGGCTGAGCAGCATGAGCGCGCGCCGGCCCTCGCGTCGCTCGAAGCGCGGCTGCAGCGCGAGCAGCTCGCGCAGCGGCAGCGTGAAGCGCTTCGGCACGGCAATGCGCTTCACCTGTGCGCTGATGACGCTGTCCGCGGCCTCGGCGAAGGCCTGCGGCGCAGGCACTCCGGCGGCACTGCGTTCGGCGGCGAGCCGCGTGATCGGGCCATACAGCAGCACCGCGAACAGGAACGTCGGCGTCACCGCGCGCTCGGCGTGCACGCGCTCGTCGGTGCTCGCGAGCCCGAGGCGCAGGACCCGCGCCGCCTCGCCCTCCGGCTCGCGCGCCAGCTCCTCGGCGAGCGGCGGCAGGAAGTGCGGCAGCAGGTCGAACTCGGTGAGCGTCGCGAAGCTCGCGACGGCGTGGCCGCCGAGGAACAGCTTCAGGCTCTCATCGAACAGCCGCGCCGCCGGCACGCCCGCGAGCAGCGGCGCGAGCTCGCGCATCGGCGCGCGCGTGTCCGCGTGCAGCGTGAAGCCGAGCTTGGCGGCGAAACGCGCGGCGCGCAGCAGCCGCACCGGGTCCTCGCGGTAGCGGACCTCCGGGTCGCCGATCAGGCGCAGCACGCGCGCCCGCACGTCCTCGACGCCGCCGACGTAGTCCCAGACCGAGAAGTCGGCGATGTTGTAGTAGAGCGCGTTGGCGGTGAAGTCGCGCCGCCACACGTCGGCGTCGATCGTGCCGTACAGGTTGTCGCGCAGGATCCGGCCGCTGTCGTCGTGCGCCCGCGCGTCCTCGTCCATCTCGCGATGGTCCTCGTCGTCGACCTCCTCGGGCGCCGCGGCGGCGCGGAAGGTCGCGACCTCGATGATCTCGTCGCCGAAGTGCACGTGCGCGAGGCGAAAGCGCCGGCCGATCAGCCGGCAGTTGCGGAACACGCGCCGGATCTCCTCGGGCAGCGCGTTGGTCGCGACGTCGAAATCCTTGGGCACGATCCCGAGCAGCAGGTCGCGCACACCGCCGCCGACCAGGAAGGCCTGGTAGCCGGCATCCTTCAGGCGATAGAGGACCTTCAGCGCGTGCGGCGAGATGCTCGCGCGCGAGATCGAGTGCGCGGCACGCGCGATGATCGTCGGTTGCAGCGGCCGTTCGGCCGGTGCACGGCGGCCGAAGTCGGGGGACGGAGTAGACAGGAGTGGGTCTCGCTTGTCGGGCGACGTTTGCATCGTATAATAGCAGGCTGACATGCGCCGGCATGAAGCCGGCCCGGTCCCGCGCTCCCATCGTCTAGAGGCCCAGGACACAGCCCTCTCAAGGCTGGTACGAGGGTTCGAATCCCTCTGGGAGCGCCATCCTTTCAACGGCTTAGGCGATGTTCCGCGGCGGCGCGCGTCCGCGGGGCACGCTACCGCTGTGCGCCGGCTCCTCCGCCACCCGAGCCGCTATGATCCCGGCGCCACGGTGGCTCGACCGCGAGGGGGAGTTGCGATGCGCAGGATCGTGAGCGGGATCGCCGGCGGCTGGCTGCTGTTCGTCGCGGTCGCGGCCGTTGCGGACGACGCGCCGGCCTTCGATACCATCATCTCGAACGGCCACGTCGTCGACGGCACGGGCTCGCCGTGGTTCGCCGCGGACATCGGCATCCGCCACGGCCGCATCGCCGCCATCGGCAAGCTCGACCGGGCGAGCGCCCGGCGGCGCATCGACGCCGCCGGCAAGGTGGTGGCACCGGGCTTCATCGACATGCTCGGCCAGTCGGAGCTGACGCTGCTGGTCGATCCGCGGGCGCCGTCGAAGATCTACCAGGGCATCACGACCGAGATCACGGGTGAGGGCGACTCGCCCGCGCCGATGATCGGCTACGCGCTGCACGAAGCGCTGCCACAGTTCGAGCACTACGGGCTCAAGGCCGACTGGCAGACGCTCGGCGAGTACTACGCGCGCCTCGAACGCCAGAAGATCGGCATCAACATCGCGACCTACGTCGGCGCCACGATGGTGCGCAAGGCGGTCATCGGCGGCGACGACCGGCGACCGACGCCGGCGGAGCTCGAGCGCATGCGTGCACTGGTCGCGGCGGCGATGCGCGATGGCGCGGTCGGCCTCTCGACCTCGCTCGAGTACACGCCGGCCCCCTACGCGAGCACCGAGGAGCTGATCGCGCTCGCGAGCGAGGCGGCGCGGCACGGCGGCATCTACGCGACTCACATGCGCTCCGAGGGCGACGGGATCAGCGCGGCGCTCGACGAGACCTTCCGCATCGGGCGCGAGGCGCACATCCCGGTCGAGATCTGGCACCTGAAGGTCGCCGGCCGCGCCAACTGGGGCCGCATGCCGGAGATCGTCAAGCGCATCGAGACGGCGCGCGCCAGCGGCATCGACGTCGCGGCCGACACCTATGCGTACCCGGCGTGGTTCAACGAGATGTCCGCCTTCGTGCCGCCGTGGGCGCACGACGGCGGCACGGCCAAGCTCCTCGAGCGGCTCAGGGATCCGGCTGCGCGCGCGCGGATCAAGTCGGACATGCAAACGCCGAGCGCCGAGTGGGACAACGAGTGGACCGAGATCGAATCCCCGGAGCAGCTGATGATCGGCGTCGTCAAGGAGCCGAAGCTGCTGGGGCTGCAGGGCCAGACGCTGGCGGCGATCGCCAAGGCCCGCGGCACCGAGCCGCTCGATACGCTGCTCGACATCCTGCTCGAGGACCGCGGCTTCACGTACTGCGCGGTGTTCGGCATGCGCGAGGACGACATCGCGCTCGCGCTCGCCCAGCCCTGGACCTCGGTCGACAACGACAGCTCCGCCACGGCGACCACCGGAGCGCTCGCCGCCGAGCATCCGCACCCGCGCGCCTACGGCACCTTTCCGCGCGTGCTGCGCAGGTACGTGCGCGAGGAGCACCTGCTGACGCTCCCGGATGCGATCCGCAAGTTCACCTCGCTGCCCGCCGGGCGGCTGCGCCTCGCCGATCGCGGGCTGCTGAAGCGCGGGTTCGCCGCCGACGTCGTCGTCTTCGACCCGGAGGCGGTCACCGACCACGCGACCTTCGCCGAGCCGAACCAGCTCTCGAGCGGCATGCAGTGGGTGCTCGTGAACGGCGAGCCGGTCATCGCGGACGGCGAGATGACCGGCGCGCGGCCCGGACAGGTGCTGCGCGGTCCCGGCTACCGGGCGCGGTCGAAGCGGCCCTGAGCGGACGCGATCAGCGGCGCGCGCGTGCCGCGCGCGCGCCGCGCCGTCCCGTGCCCGGGCGGCCGCGCGCCCCGTGGCGGGCCGACTCCGCGGCGATGAACGCATCGAGCAGCGCCTCGAGCCGACGCAGCGCGTCGGCACCGAGGCGATCGACCTCGCGGATTCGCGCCGCAAGCGCGCCCGGCAACCGGCCCGGCGCGCGCGCCACCTCGCGACCGAGCAGCTGGTCGGTCGAGATCCGGAACAGATCAGCGAGCAGGCCGAGCAGCGCGCCCGGCGGACGCCCGCGGCCGCTCTCGTAGTAGGCGATCTGGCGGCGCGAGGCGCCGAGCCGCGCGGCGAGCTGCGACTGCGTGAGGCCCGCGGCCGCGCGCAACTCCACGAGCCGCGCCGCAAACGCGCGATGCGGGGACTTCGGCCCGCGGCCGCCGCGCGTCCTGCCCTGGCTCTGGCCCGCCCTTGCCATGACCCGCAGCGTAGGCCCGCGGGTCGGCATGAACAACTCGGACGAACGGTAGGCGTTGGCAGACAAACGGCGCAAAATTGGAGGGATTCGGTCTCAAATTGGTGAGATCCCGTCGGTAGCGGGAGGCGGGCCTTTTGGCTAGGGTGGGCCGGTAATGTGAGAAGGCGCTCCCGACATGACCCCGGCCGACCAACGCGTCACCGAGCTCATCGACAAGTGGCTGAAAAGCCTCGAGCTGCATCTCACCTACACGAACCTGACTGACGAGGCGTACTGGCAGGTCCAGCCGTGGGTCCGGCACCAGCGTCCGGCGCGCTGGATCCTCGATCTCGCGCAGGCGCGTGCGCGCGAGGTGAAGCGCCAGCTGGCGGCCCGGATCGCGAACGGCGATTCGAGCTTCAGCGAGACGCTCGAGCTCATGGCCTTCCTCGCCAATCTCGTCGGCGTGCAGAGCATCGAGCGCTTCATCCCGCTCGCCGAGCCCGAGCGCGAGAACCCCGAGGTCCTTGGCAGCACGCACTCGACGCTGCAGCCGATCGGCGCCACGTCGACGCAGACGCGCACGCTCATCGAGCCGACGCGCGAAATGCGCCGGCCCGCCGGCCCGCCGGATCCCGCGCCGGCGACGGAAGCGGCACCGCCAGCCGAACCCGCGTACGACGAGGACGCGGAGATCGCGCCCGAATTCGGGCCGACCTACGAGGTCGTCGAGCACGCCGTCGAAGCACACACCTACGCCGAGGCGGCGCCGGAGCCCGAGCCCGAGCCGGAGCCCGAGCCCGAGTTCGAAGCGGCGGCCGAAGCCGCACCGACGCCGGAGCCACCGCCGCCCGCGCCGCCGCCGGCACCGGCAGCGCGCGCCGAGTTCACGCCGATGCTCGCGGCGAAGTTGGCGCCGCGCGCCCGTCCGCGACCGCCGCCGCCCGCGCCCGCCGCCCCGCCGCCCGCGCCCGCCGCCCCGCCGCCCGCGCCCGCCGCCCCGCCGCCAGCGCCGACGCGGGCGCTCGAGTGGCCGCCGCCGGAGCCCATGCGCCTCGCCGCGAGCGCTCCGCCAGCACCGCCCGCGCCACCGGCGCTCGCGGCCACGCCGCCGCCCTCCCGACCCTTGCCGCCCCCGGCCGCCGTACCGCCGCCACCCGCCGCCAGCGCACCGCCCGCCCCTCGCGCGGTGACCGTGCAGGCGCCGCCGGTCGCACTCGCCGAACCCGACCCGCCCGCGCCTGTCGCGCCGGTCGCGGCAGTCGCGATGCCGTGGCCGCCGCCGGCGCCGCCGCTCGTGATGCCGACGCCCCCGCCGTCGGCGCCCGTGGCGACCGCGCCCGCACCGGCGGCGCCGGCGCGCCCGGCTCCGCCACCGACGCCGCCGCCAGCGCGCGTACCGGCGGCGCGACTGGACGTGCCGGTCTCGGACCCGTTCGCCGCGGCCAAGACCACGCACGAGGAGTCACGTCGGCGAGCGCCGCCGCCTGCCGCGCCTGCCGCGCCGCCCGCGCGCACCGTCGCCGCACCGGCCGCTCGCACCGCCGCGCCGCCGCCCACGGTCCTGCCGTGGCAGCCGGAGGTATTCGCCGAACGCGCGCCGTGGAACGCGGATCCGCCGCGCCCCGCGGCCGCGCCGCCGCCGGTGCTCGAGTCGAGCTACCAGCCGCTGCCCGAAGCGATCATCCCGCCGCGTCCGCGCGCCCCGCTCGTGCCGCCCGCGCCGCCCGCGCCGCCCGCGCCGGCGGGCGCGGCGGCCACGGCACCGGTGGCAGCCGATGACACGGCCGAGCGGCCAGCGCCGCCAGTCGAGATCCCGGTTCTGCATGCCGACGAGGTGGCGCTCGAAGTCCGGAGCGCGCCGATACGTTCGGCGCCTGCCCCGAAACCCACCGCGACGGGCCGGCACGCCGCGGCGCGCGGCGCGGCCAAGCGCGGCGCCAAGGGCAAGGCGCCGCCACCGCCGGCGGCCGGCGGCACGGACGCGCAGGTGGTCGCGGACGCGGTGCGGCTCATCAAGTGGGGCCGCGAGTGGCACGAGCTCGCCGAGTCGATCGCGCGCATCGCCGGCCGGCCCGGCGTCGTCGAGATCCGCAGGCTGCTGCGCACCCACAAGTCCGAGATCGAGCGCGCCGCGGCCGAGTGAGCCGGCGGCGCTTGGCCGCGCGGCGCACGTTCAGTAGTCTCGTCGCGCCGCCGGCTCCCCCGCACGGGCGGCGGAGCCCGCCATGCCAATGCCCCCCGCCGCAGCCACCGTCGCTGCCGTCCTGCTACTCGCCACGGCGACCGCGACCGCTCACGAGGAAGGCCACAGCGCCGCGGAAAAGGCCATCCTCTACCGCCACTCCGTGTACCACGTGATCGAGTGGAACGTGGTCGCGATGGCGGCCATGCTGAAAGGCGAGACGCCGTACGACGCCGCCGCGTTCTCGATGCGCGCGGGCCGCGTCCAGGCGCTCGTGCCGATGCTGCTCGAGGGATTTCCGGCGGGCTCCTACGTCGCAGGCAAGACGCTTGCGAAGCCCTCGATCTGGAGCGAGCGCGCCGACTTCGAGGAGCTGCTGCGCCGGCTCGGCACGCGCAGCACGGCACTCGCGAGCGCCGCCGCCGGCGGCCAGCTGGCGGTGATCCGCCCGGCCTTCGACGAGCTGACCGCGACCTGCAAGGAGTGCCACAAGCGCTTCAAGGAGAAGGGCGGGCACTGAGCGCGGTTCAGTCGTCGAGCTCGAGCGGCGGCGGCGCGAGCACGGCGAGCGCCGCGAGTGCCGCGGCGATCAGCGCGGCGATCGCGAGCGCCCTCGCCCGGTGCTCGCGCTCGATGCCGGTGCCCGGCGCGAGGCCGCGCTTGTCGCCGGTGACGAGCGCCCGCACGCGGTCGTCGCGACGCACGACGCGGTAGTAGATCGCGGCCGCGACGTGCAGCGGCAGCAGGAACCACAGCAGCTTCGAGATCGCGACGTGCCAGGTGCTCAGCCGGTCGCTGAGCGCACGACCCGCCAGCGCGCTGAGCGGGCCGCTGTCCAGCAGGTCATCGTTCGCGAACAGGCCCGCCGCGGCCTGCGCGCCGAGCAGCGCGAGCAGCGCGAGCGCCATCCAGCCGCCGAGGCGCGTGTGGCCGGCGGAGGCTGGCGCCGCCGGCCGCTGCACGAACTCGGCGAAGCGCGCGTAGCGCGTGCCGGCGAAGGCCCACGCCAGCCGGAACAGCACCAGGCCGAGCGTCAGCCAACCGCATCGGACGTGCCAGCGAAAGGCGCTCCCGCCCGCGTAATGGCTCGCGAAGGAGCCGGTCACCGCCGCCACGAGCGCCCAGTGGCACAGCCGCAGCGGCAAGTCCCAGATCCGCTGGCCCGCGCCCCGCGCCGTGCCACCCGCTGCCGCCATGACCTCGCCCGCCGCCGCGCCGGCCCCGATCATGCACGCCCACCGCACACGGCGCACGTTGCACGAGCCCGCGCAGTTCAGCAGAATCGCGGGCCTTGTGCGGCGCCGGGAACCCGGCGCAAATCGCACGGTCACACGCACTCGCATGATCGAAGTCAAAGGTCTCAGCAAGCGTTACGGCGACGTGGTCGCGGTCAACGACCTCAGCTTTCGCGCCGGTGCGGGCGAAATCCTCGGCTTTCTGGGCCCGAACGGCGCCGGCAAGACGACCACGATGCGCATCATCGCCGGCTTCATCTCTCCGACCGCCGGCAGCGCCACGGTGCTCGGCCACGACGTCGAGCGCGAGCCGCTCGAGGCGCGCCGCGCACTCGGCTACCTGCCGGAAGGCGCGCCCAGCTGGCCGGAGATGACGCCGCGGGGCTTCCTCGCGTTCATCGCCGACGTGCGCCGGCTGGCCGGCGAGCAGCGCCGCCGGCGCATCGACGACACCGTCGCGCGGCTCGGCCTCGGCCCGGTGCTCGACCAGTCGATCGAGACGCTGTCCAAGGGCTTCAAGCGCCGCGTCGGTCTCGCGCAGGCGATCCTGCACGACCCGCCGGTGCTCGTGCTCGATGAGCCGACCGACGGCCTCGACCCCAACCAGAAGCAGGAGGTCCGGGAGCTGATCCGCGAGATGGCCCCCGGCAAGACGATCGTGATCTCGACGCACATCCTCGAGGAGGTCGACGCGCTGTGCGGCCGCGCGATCATCATCGCGCGCGGCCGGCTGCTGGCGGATTCGACGCCGGCCGAGCTCGAGGCGCGCTCGCGCTACCACAACGCGGTCACGGTCACGGTGGCGGACCGCGCCGAGCTCGCGCGCATCGAGGCGGGCCTCAGGGGCGTCGCCGGCGTCGCCAGCGTCGAGGTCGGCGCGCGCGACGGGCAGCTGACCGCGGTCGCGGCTCCCGGCCAGCAGCCGCTCGCCGCGATCAGCGCGCTCGCCGAGCACGAGCACTGGCGGCTGCACGAGCTCAGGCTCGAGGCCGGCCGGCTCGACGAGGTGTTCCGCACCGTGACCCGCAGCGAGGCCGCACCGTGAACGGCTTGGGGCCCATCTACCGGCGCGAGCTGACCAGCTACTTCCTGACGCCGCTCGCGTACGTGTTCATCGTGATCTTCCTGGTGCTGACCGGGCTCTTCACGTTCTGGCTCGGCGGCTTCTACGAGCGCGGCCAGGCGGACCTCGCGCCGTTCTTCAGCTACCTGCCGTGGCTGTACCTGTTCCTGGTGCCGGCGGTCGCGATGCCGCTGTGGGCCGAGGAGCGGCGCAGCGGCAGCATCGAGCTGCTGCTGACGCTGCCGGTGCGGCCCGAGGTCGCGGTCGCGGCCAAGTTCCTCGCCGGCCTCACGTTCATCACGATCGCGCTGGCGCTGACCTTCCCGGTCTGGATCACGGTGAACTACCTCGGCGCCCCCGACAACGGCGCGATCCTGGCCGCCTACCTCGGCAGCGTGCTGATGGCCGGCGCGTTCCTCGCGATCGGCAGCTGCCTGTCGGCGGCGACGCGCAGCCAGACGATCGCGTTCATCCTGACGGTGCTGGTCTGCTTCTTGCTGCTCGTGGTCGGCATCCCAGCGCTGCTCGGCTCGCTGCACGACTGGCTGCCCGGTTGGCTGCTCGACGGGCTGTCGGCGCTCAGCCTGCTGACCCACTTCCAGGCGATCTCGAAGGGCGTGCTCGACCTGCGCGACCTGTTGTACTTCCTGATGACCGTCGCGGCATGGCTGTACGCCACCTCGCTGGTCCTCGAACTGCGCAAGGCGGACTGAGGCCATGGCACCGTTCAAGAAGGCCGGCCTCGGCATTGCGACCTTCGTCGCGCTCGCCGCGCTGTTCGTCGGCCTCACGCTGCTCGCGAACGCGACGCTGCGCAACGCGCGGCTCGACCTCACCCAGAACAAGCTCTACTCGCTCGCGCCCGGCACGGAGCGGCTGGTCGGCCAGCTGAAGGAGCCGATCAACCTCTACTTCTACTTCTCGCAGCAGTCGTCCGCGGCGGCGCCGGCGCTGCGTGCCTACGCGGTGCGCGTGCGCGAGCTGCTGGAGGAACTGGCGGCGCGCTCCGGCGGGCAGCTGAAGCTGCACGTCATCGACCCGCAGCCGTACTCGGAGGACGAAGACCGCGCGACCGAGGCGGGCCTGAAGGCGGTCCCCGTCGGCAACGGCGCCGACACGATCTGGTTCGGGCTCGCGGCGACGAACTCGACCGACGGCCACGCGGTCATCGAGTTCTTCCAGCCGCAGAAGGAGGAGTTCCTCGAGTACGACGTCGCGCGCGTGATCCACCAGCTGGCGGAGCCGAAGCGCAAGGTCGTCGGCCTGTTGAGCACGCTGCCGATGGGCGGCGGCTTCGAGCCGCAGGGCGGCATGCGCCCGCCATGGGTCGTGCAGGGCGAGCTGGCCGAGCTGTTCGACATCAAGAACGTCGCGGCCAGCGCGACCGAGCTGCCGGGCGGGCTGGACGCACTCGTGCTGATCCACCCGAAGGGGCTCAGCCCCGCGCTCAGCTATGCGATCGACCAGTACGTGGTTGGCGGCGGCCACCTGCTGCTCGCGGTTGACCCGGACGCGCAGTTCGACCAGGGCGCCGAGGCCGGCGGCTCCTTCGCCGGCGCCGACCGCAGCTCCACGCTCGAGCCGATGCTCTCGGCGTGGGGCATCGGCTACGACCCGCACCAGGCCTTCGGCGACCTCGAACACGCGCTGCTCGTCGGCAGCCGCAGCGGCGGCGAGCCGGTCCGCCACCTCGGCTTCGCCGGCTTCGGCGGCGCGAGCCTCGCGAAGGGCGACGTCATCACGTCCGGGCTCGACGTCGTGAACGTCGGCACGCCGGGCTTCCTGGTCCACAAGCCGGTCGCCGGGCTCGAGTTCGAGCCGCTGATCACCTCCGGCAAGGACGCCGCGCCCATCCCGGTCGAGAAGCTCGCGTTCGGCGCCTCGCCCGAGAGCCTGCGGCAGGGCTTCAAGGGCACCGGCCAGAGCTACGTCGTCGCGGCGCGGGTCACGGGCGAGTTCCCGAGCGCCTTTCCGGCCGGCGCTCCGGCCGGTGCGGCCGCCGGCCACCCGCACCTCGCCAAGGGCACGAAGCCGGGCAACGTCGTCGTGATCGCGGACACCGACTTCCTCGCCGACATGCTGTGGGTGCGCTCGAGCAACCTTGGCGGTCAGCAGTTCGCGGAACCCTGGGCCAGCAACGGCGATTTCGTGCTGAATGCGGTCGACAATCTCTCCGGCAGCGCCGACCTGATTGGCATCCGCGGCCGTGCGAGCTTCTCGCGGCCGTTCACGCGCGTCGAGGCGATGCGGGCCCGCGCCGACGAGCGGCTGCGCGCGACCGAGGTCGAGCTCGAGCGCGAGCTGTCGGCGACCGAGCGCAAGCTCGCCGACCTGCAGACGCACCGCGCCGACCGGTCCTCGATGGTGCTGACGCCGGAGCAGAACCGCGAGCTCGAGCGCTTCCAGAATGACCGTCTGCGCATCCGCAAGGAGCTGCGCGGCGTTCGCCGCGGCCTCGACCAGGAGATCGAGCGGCTCGGCACGGTCATCAAGATCGTGAACGTCGTCGCGGTGCCGGTGCTGCTGCTCATGGCGACGCTGATCGTGCTGTGGGCGCGTCGCCGGCGGCGCCAGCGCCGGACCCAGCAGCAATGAGCGCCCGCCGGCTGTGGATCCTGGCACTCGCCGCGCTGCTGGTCGGCGGGGCGGCGCTGTGGCTGCGCCGGCCGCACGTCGCGCCGGCGGACGCGGCGGTCGGCCGGCCGCTGCTGCCGGCGCTTGCCGAGCACCTCGACGCGGTCAACGGCATCCGGCTGACGGGCGCCGGTGGCAAGGCGCTCGTGACGCTCGATCGCCAGGACGGCCGGTGGCGCGTGCGCGAGTCCGATTACGCGGCCGACGCGACCCGCGTCAGGCGGCTGCTGATCGCGCTCAGCGAGCTCAAGGTCGCCGAGACCAAGACCGCCGACCCCGCGCGCTACGCGGCGCTCGGCGTCGAGGACACCGCGCCGGCCGCCGCCACCTCGCTCGAGCTCAGCCTCGACGGGCTCGGCACGCCGACCGCGCTGATCGTCGGCCGCACGGTGGGCTCCCAGGGCACCTTCGTGCGGCGGGCGGGCGAGGCGCAGGCCTTCGCGGCCCGCCCGGCGCTCGACGTCGCCCGCGCGCCGCGCGACTGGCTGGTGCGCGGCTTCCTCGATATCGCCTCGGCGCGCATCGCCTCGGTCGACGTCGAGCGCGCCGATGGGCCGGCGTGGCGCGCCGAGCGCGCGGCGCGCGGCGCGGAGCACTTCGCCGTGCCGAACCTGCCGAAGGGGAAGGAGCTGACCAGCGCCGGTGCCGCCGACCCGGCCGGCAGCGCCTTCAGCAACCTCGAATTCGACGAGGTGCGCGCCGCCGCACCCGCCGCCGCCGGCGCGAAGCGCCACCGGGTCGTCGTGCGCTGCTTCGACGGCCTCACCGTCACGCTGAGCGCGCCGGTCGAGGGCGAGGCGCATTGGCTCGGCCTAGAGGCGCACTTCGACGCCGGGCTCGCCGCGCGCTACGCCGCGGGTGCGCCGAAGGACGCGCCGACCGCGGGACAGGTGCAGAAGGAAGCCGCCGACATCCAGGCGATCGTGGCCGGGCACGAGTACCGCGTGCCGTCCTACCGCTTCGACGGCATCTTCCGCCAGCGCAGCGAACTGCTGAGGCACTGACGTGGCCGCCGCCGGCGCCGGCACCTTCCGCCGGCTGGCCGCGGCGACCTATGACGGCCTCGCGCTGCTCGCGGTGCTGATGCTGGTCATCGCGCTGCTGCAGGTGTCGACGGGTGGCGAGGCGATCACCCGTGCGCGCGTCGGCGCGCCGCTCGAGTACCTGGTCCGGACGCTGCTGGCGCTGATCGTGTTCGGCTACTTCGCTCACGGCTGGACCCGGCGCGGCCAGACGCTCGGCATGAAAGCCTGGGGGATCCGGCTCGAGCGCTGCGACGGTGCCCTGCCGCGGGTCGCCGACGTGGCGCTGAGGCTGTTGTGCGCCGCGCCGCTCTATCTGCTCGCGATCGCCGGCTTCGGGCTGCTGATCGCCCGGCACGGCAGCTGGCTCGTCGTCGCGGCCTGCTGCGTGCCGCTCGCCGTCAGCTTCGGCTGGAACGTCGCGAGCGGCCGCGCGCTGCATGACCTGCTGTCGCGCACCCGGATCGTCCGCCTGCCGCCCGGCGGCTAGCGGGCGCGCGCGATCGCCACGCCGGTCGCGAGCGCGAGCAGCGCGGCCGGCGCCCAGGCCACCAGCAGCGGGTCGAGCCCGTACACGTCGCCGCTCGATTCGAGCATGCGGTTGACCAGGAAGTAGACGATGCCGATCACGATGCCGATCACGGTGCGTGAGCCGGCGCCGGCGCTGCGCAGCGGCCCGAACACGAACGGCACCGCCAGCATGCACATCAGGATCGTCGACAGGCTGCGCGCGACCCGCGACCATAGCGCCACCTCCCAGCCGCGCGCCTCGACGCCGTTCGTGTGCAGCTGCTGCACGTAGCGGTACAGGCCGCGGATCGGCAGAGCGTCGGGGTTCACGACCGCGATGCCGAGGAACTCCGGCGTGACCGCGCTCTCGACGTCGAAGCGCGGCAGGTGGCGCGTCGCGACGCCCTCCTCGCCATACAGCGAGTCGGCGTAGTTGGTCAGCTGCCAGTGACCCTTGCTGACCAGCGCCGCGCTGTCGGCATGCGCCAGTCCCGCCAGCTGCCGGCGGCCGTCCGGCCCGTCCGACACCACGTACACGTACACGCCGCCGAAGCTGTTCTCGGACGACTGCTGCGCGATGCTGACGATGCGCTCGCCGTCCTTGACCCAGATGCCGGCGCGGCCGGCGAAGCTGAAGCGGTCGAACTTCGCGAAGGTGCGCACCTGGTCCGCATAGGCCTCGAGCGGCGGCGCGAGCATTTCGCCGACCAGCGCACCGGCCGCGAACAGCAGCACGCCCGCGGCGCCGGCGGCGAGCGCGATGCGCGCGAGCGAGACGCCGGCCGCCCGGATCACGATCAGCTCGCTGCCGCGCGCGAGATTGCCGAGGCCGACCAGCGCGCCGATCAGGGCGCCGATCGGCAGCAGCTGGAACGCCTGCTGCGGCAGGCGCAGCAGCGTCACGAATACCGCGTCCATCATGCCGAAGGTGCCGGTGCCGATGTCGCTTTGCTGCTCGATGAACACAAACAGCGCCGCGAGGCACACGAGCACGGCCATCACGAGCACCGTGAACCAGAGGACCTGCCGCATCAGGTAGCGGTCGAGCAGCGTCATCGGGTGGCCCAGCGCGGCGGCGAATGCCGCAGCCACAGCACGGCGGCGAGCGCGAGGGCGAGCGCGTGCGCCCACCACACCCCGACCGCCGGCAGCAGCACGCCTTTCTCGATCCAGGTGCGCGCCGCCGACAGCACGTTGACGTAGATGAAGAACACGAGGATGACGATGGCGATGCGCGCGTAGCGCCCCTGGCGTGGGCGCAGCGCCGACAGCGGGATCGCGAGCAGCGCCACGATCACCGCCATCAGCGGCAGCGACACGCGCCACTGGAACTCCGCCTGCGCGGCCGGCGCCGGGTCGCGCCACAGCTCGCTGCTCGGGCGCGCCTCGACGCGCGCCGGTCCGCCGCCGCGGTCGTCGATCCGGACCGGGATGCCGTGCTCGGCGAAGTGCACCCGACGCAGCACCGGCATGCCGGGCGATCCCTCGTAACGGACGCCGTCGTACAGCACGATCGTGTGCAGCGCGCCGTCCTCGCTGACGAGGTGCCGCGCGCGCTCCGCCAGCACTACAGCGATCTGGCCGGCGCCCTGGCGCTGCACGAACACGCGGCGCAGCGTGCCGTCGGCGTCGGCGGATTCGGCGTAGAACACGGCGGTGCCGCCGGCGAAGGTGTGGAACTTGCCGGGCTCGAGCAGCCCGAACTCGCCGCTGCGCATCGCCTCGCGCTTGATGCCCTCGGCGCGCGCCACCGCGTGCGGAGCGAGCGCCAGCGTCGACCAGGCGAGCAGCCCGCCCACGATCGCGGTCATGACCCCGACCGGACGCAGCAGCCGCCCCGGGCCGATCCCGCAGGCGCGGATCGCGGCCATCTCGCTCTCGTGGTAGAGCCTGCCGAGCGCGAGCACGATGCCGAGCAGCAGGCCGACCGGGACCAACACGCTCAGGTTCTGGAAGGACAGCAGCCAGATCAGCTCGAGCAGCACGGCCCGCGGGTAGCCCCGCTCGGCCGCCTGGCCGAGGACCTGCGCGAGCTCATTGCTGATCAGCACCGCGGCCAGGACGCCGGTCACTGCCAGCCACGCCAGGGCGACCTCGCGCAGCACGTACCGGTCCAGTCGCGACAACCCGCCTCCGCGGGCCCGCCGGCCGCGCGTTCAGAGGCGCCCGGGCGAGCCCTTGCAGTACACTTCCGCCACGGACGGGAGCGGCAGCCGCAGCGCGGCCGCGCCTCGTAACTTAAACCGAAAGTAGCGCGCGTAGAAGGGCATCGGGCCGGCCCGCACCGGTTCCGAACAAGCACGCGCGACGGAGAGCGGAATGGAATTTACGGCTGAGGCTGGCGGCATCCGCCGCGCGCGCACGGATTGCGCCATCGTCGGCGTCTTCGAACGCAGCGAGCTCGACGCGGCGGCGCGCGAGCTGGACCGTGCACTCGGCGGGCGCCTCGCGCGCATCCTCAAGTCCGGCGATTTCGGCGGCCGCGCCGGCGAGACGATGCTGGTCCCGGACGTCGGCAGCGCCGCCGCCGGACGGCTCGTGCTGGTGGGCCTCGGCGCGCGCAAGAACTGGAATCGCCGCGGCTACCGCCGCGCGGCGCTCGCCGGCGCACAGGTCGCGGTCAAGTCCGGCGCGCGCGACGCGCGTTTCCTGCTGTCGGCGGCGCCGCTCGCCGAGGTCGATGCGTATTACCGCGCGCGCTTCGCGGCCGAGGCCTTCGCCCAGGCGCAGTACCGGATCCCGGCCCTCAAGTCCGGCCGCAAGCCGCAGCCGACGCGGCTCGCGCGCGTCGCGGTCGTGCTGGGCGACCGCGGCGAGCTGGCCGCGGGGAAGCGCGGGCTCGCGCACGGCGCGGCGATCGCGGCCGGCAGCGCGCTGACCCGCGACCTCGCGAACCTGCCGGCCAACGTCTGCACGCCGAGCTATCTCGGTACCGTCGCCAAGCGGCTGGCGCGCGAGCACCGCACGATCCGTGCGCGCGTGCTCGCGGAGCCTGCGCTGCGCCGGCTGCGCATGGGCGCGTTCCTGTCGGTGACGCGTGGCACCGACGAGCCGGCGCGGCTCATCGTCATGGAGTATCGCGGCGGGCGGGCCGGAGCGCCGCCGATCGCGCTGGTCGGCAAGGGCGTGACCTTCGACTCGGGCGGCATTTCGCTGAAGGACCCGCCCGGCATGGACGAGATGAAGTTCGACATGACCGGCGCCGCCTCGGTGTTCGGTGCGCTGAAGGCGCTCGCGACGGCCGGCGCGCAGCTCAACGTCGTCGGCATCGTGCCGGCCTGCGAGAACATGCCGAGCGGCAGCGCGACCAAGCCGGGCGACATCGTGACCTCGATGTCCGGCCAGACGGTCGAGATCCTGAACACCGACGCCGAGGGCCGGCTGATCCTGTGCGACGCGCTCACCTACAGCCGCCGCTTCAACCCCTCGCTGGTCATCGACATCGCGACGCTGACCGGCGCCTGCGTGATCGCGCTCGGGCAGCACATGAGCGCGGTCATGAGCAACGACCAGTCGCTCGCCGACGGCCTGCTGGCCGCCGGCCGGCGCGCCGGCGACCCGTGCTGGCAGATGCCGCTCAGCGAGGAGTACCAGGAGCAGCTGAAGAGCAACTTCGCGGACTTCGCGAACGTCGCCGGCCGCGAGGGCGGCGCGGTCACCGCCGCGTGCTTCCTCTGGAAGTTCGTCGACGGCCTGCACTGGGCGCACCTCGACATCGCGGGCACCGCCTACGTCTCCGGCGCCAACAAGGGCAGCACCGGGCGGCCGGTGCCGCTGCTCGTCGATTTCCTCCTGTCGCGCGGCTGATGGCGCCGCGCGTCGACTTCTACGTGCTCGAGGGCGCCGAGGACCGCGCGCGACTGGTGTACGCCTGCCGCGTGATCGAAAAGGCCTTCCTGCAGCAGCTGCGGGTGTGCGTGAACCTCGGGACCCCGGCCGAGGCGGAGAGCTTCGACACGCTGCTGTGGACCTTCGCCGACCGCGCGTTCGTGCCGCACGCCCTGTCGCAGGACGGCACCGGCGAGGCCGGCGCGCCGCCGCTGAACCCGGTGTGGGTGGGCTGCGAGGCGCGGATCGCGGCCGACCTGCTCGTGAATCTCGCGCCGACCGTGCCCGAGTTCTTCGGCGATTACGCGCGGGTCGCGGAGTTCGTCGACGCCGAGCCCGGCCGGCGCGATGCCGGCCGACGCCGCTTCCAGGTGTACCGCGACCGCGGCTGCGCGCCGGACACCCACAAGCTCGCCGGCTGACGCGCGATGGACAAGACCTACACGCCCGCCGACATCGAGATGCGGCAGTACGCGCGCTGGGAAGGCGCCGGCTGGTTTGCGCCGCGCGCCGGCGGCCGGCCGTACGCGATCGTGATCCCGCCACCGAACGTGACCGGCACGCTGCACATGGGGCACGCGTTCCAGGACACGATCATGGACGCGCTGACGCGCTACCACCGCATGCTCGGCGACGAGACGCTGTGGCAGCCGGGCACCGATCACGCCGGCATCGCGACGCAGATGGTCGTCGAGCGGCAGCTAAACGCCAACGAGGGCACGCGCCACGACCTCGGCCGCGAGGCCTTCGTCGCGCGCATCTGGCAGTGGAAGGAGAAATCCGGCGGGGCCATCGCCCGCCAGATGCGCCGGCTCGGCGCCAGCGTCGACTGGAGCCGCGACCGCTTCACGATGGACGAGGGCCTCAGCGCCGCGGTCACGGAGACCTTCGTACGGCTGCACGAGGAAGGGCTGATCTACCGCGGCAAGCGGCTCGTGAACTGGGATCCGGTGCTGCACACGGCGCTCTCCGACCTCGAGGTGCTGTCCGAGGAGGAAGTCGGTAGCCTCTGGCACCTGCGCTACCCGCTCGCCGACGGCAGCGGCCACCTGACCGTCGCGACCACGCGGCCCGAGACGCTGCTCGGCGACGCTGCCGTGGCCGTGCACCCCGACGACGAGCGGTACCGGTCGTTCATCGGCAAGACCGTGCGCCTGCCGCTCGCCGGCCGCGAGATCCCCGTGCTCGCCGACAGCTACGTCGACCCGGCCTTCGGCAGCGGCTGCCTCAAGATCACGCCGGCGCACGACTTCAATGACTACGAGCTCGGCCTGCGCCACGGGCTGCCGCTGATCAATGTCTTCGACGAGAACGCGGCGCTGAACGAGGCCGCGCCGCCTCCCTACCGGGGCCTCGACCGCTTCGCGGCGCGCCAGCGCATGCTCGCGGACCTCGAGGACGCGGGCCTGGTCGAGAAGGTCGAGAGGCACCGGCTGATGGTGCCGCGCGGCGACCGCAGCCACGCCGTCGTCGAGCCCTGGCTGACCGACCAGTGGTACGTGCGGATCGAGCCGCTCGCGAAGCCCGCCATCGCCGCGGTCGAGGACGGGCGGATCCGGTTCGTTCCCGACAACTGGGACCGGACGTACTTCGAGTGGATGCGCAACATCAAGGACTGGTGCATCAGCCGGCAGCTGTGGTGGGGCCATCGGATCCCGGCCTGGTATGCGGCCGACGGCACGGTCTACGTCGGTCGCAACGAGGCCGAGGTACGCGCGCGGCACGGCCTCGGCGATGCGCCGCTCAGCCAGGACCCGGACGTCCTCGACACCTGGTTCTCCTCCGCGCTGTGGCCGTTCTCGACGCTCGGCTGGCCGCAGCGCACGCCCGAGCTCGGCAAGTTCTACCCGACCTCGGTGCTCGTGACCGGCTTCGACATCATCTTCTTCTGGGTCGCGCGGATGATCATGTTCGGCCTGAAGTTCATGGGCGACGTGCCCTTTCGCGAGGTCTACATCCACGGCCTGATCCGCGACAGCGAGGGCCAGAAGATGTCGAAGTCGAAGGGCAACGTGCTCGATCCGCTCGACCTGATCGACGGCATCGACCTGCCGGCGCTGCTCGCCAAGCGCACGTCCGGGCTCATGCAGCCGCACCTCGCGGCGGGCATCGAGAAGGCGACCCGCAAGCAGTTCCCGGAGGGCATCGCGGCCTACGGCACCGATGCGCTGCGCTTCACCTTCGCCTCGCTCGCGACGCTGTCGCGCGACATCCGCTTCGACGTCGGCCGCATCGAGGGCTACCGCAACTTCTGCAACAAGCTGTGGAACGCCGCGCGCTTCGTTCTGCTCAGCGTCGAGGGCCAGGACCTCGGGCCAGGCGAGGAGGCACCGTCGCTCGCCGACCGGTGGATCCGCTCGCGTGCGCACGCCGCCTGCGCGGCGACCCGCGCCGGATTTGAGGGCTACCGCTTCGACCTCGCGAGCCAGGCACTGTACGAGTTCACGTGGTACGAGTTCTGCGACTGGTACCTCGAGCTCAGCAAGGCCGTGCTGCAGTCGTCGTCCGCGACCGCCGCCGAGCTGCGGGCCACGCGCCGCACGCTGGTCGGCACGCTCGAGCTGCTGCTGCGGGCGCTGCACCCGCTGATGCCGTTCATCACCGAGGAGATCTGGCAGCGGGTCGCGCCGCTCGCCGGGCGCGCGGGCCCGACGATCATGCTCGAGCCGTGGCCGCTGCCCGACGAGGCGGCGCGCGACGCCGCCGTCGAGGACGAGATGCGGTGGGTCATGGACCTGATCCTCGCGGTCCGCAAGATCCGCGGCGAGATGGACATCGCCCCGTCGCGGCGCATCGAGGTGCTGCTCGCGAACGCGGGCGCCGCCGAGCTGGCCCGGCTCGGGCGCACGCGCCACTGGCTCGAGCGGCTCGCCGGCATCGACCGGCTGCGTGCCCTGGCACCCGGCGAGGCCGAGCCGGAATCGGCGGTCAGCCTGCTCGGCGAGATGCGGATCCTCCTGCCGATGGCGGGCCTGATCGACGTCGCCGCCGAGACCGCCCGCCTCGAAAAACGCATCCAGAAGCTGCGGCAGGAGGCCGTCAAGGCCTCGGCCAAGCTCGCGCGGGAGAGCTTCGTCAGTCAGGCCCCGGCCGCGGTCGTCGCCCAGGAGCGCGCGCGCCTCGCCGACTTCAACGGCGAGCTCGCGCAGCTCGAGGCGCAGCTGGCCCGCGTGCGCCGGCTGGGCAGCGCGTGAGCGACGCGGCCGAGACCCGCCGCGCATTCGAGCCGGTCATCGCGGCGCTGAACGGCATCGTGCTCGGCAAGGACCGGCAGGTGCGGCTCGCGCTCGCCTGCCTGCTGGCGCGCGGCCACCTGCTGATCGAGGACCTGCCGGGCGTCGGCAAGACGACGCTGGCACAGTCGCTCGCGCGCGTGCTCGGCCTCAGCTACCAGCGCGTGCAGTTCACGAGCGACCTGCTGCCGGCCGACGTGATCGGCGTGTCGGTGTACGACCGCGAGCGCGCGCGCTTCGACTTCCACCGCGGGCCGGTGTTCGCGCAGCTGCTGCTCGCCGACGAGGTGAACCGCGCGACGCCGAAGGCGCAGAGCGCACTGCTCGAGGCGATGGAGGAGCGCCAGGTGACCGTCGACGGCCACACGCACCCGCTGCCGCAGCCGTTCTTCGTCGTCGCGACGCAGAACCCGAGCTACCAGCTCGGCACGTACCCGCTGCCGGAGTCCCAGCTCGACCGCTTCCTGATGCGCATCGAGCTCGGCTACCCCGGCGCGGCGCTCGAGCGCGAGCTGCTGCGCGGCGCCGACCGGCGCGGGCTGCTCGCCGGGCTCGGCCCGCTGCTCAGTGCCGAGCGGCTCATCGAGCTGCAGCGCCACGTGGAGCACGTGCACGTCGCCGAGCCGCTGCTCGACTACGTGCAGGCGCTGGTCGCACGCACCCGGGACTCGGGCGACTTCCAGGCCGGGCTGTCGCCGCGCGCGGCGATCGCGCTGCTGCGCTCGGCGCAGTCCTGGGCACTGCTGCACGGTCGGGCCGGCGTGCTGCCGGAGGACGTGCAGGCGGTGGCCCGCGCGGTCGCCGGCCATCGCCTCGAGCGGCGCGCGGCGGCCGAGGGCGCCGGACCGGCCGACCTCGACCGGCTGCTGCTCGGGGCGGTGCCGGTGCCCTGAGGCCCGGGTGCGCTGGCTCGACCCGCTGCGCTCGCGCTGGAACGCCCTGAAGCAGGCGGCCGGCGAGCGCGCGGTCGCCTGGTCGCGACGCCGGCACGGCCCCGACACCGGCGTCGTCACGATCGGCCGCGCGCGCGTCTACATCCTGCCGACGCAGCTCGGCTACGGCTTCGGGGCCCTGCTGTTCGCGATGCTGCTCGGTGGCCTCAACTACGGCAACAACCTCGCGCTTGCGTTCACGTTCGTGCTCGCGGCCGGCGGCTGGGTCGCGATGCACCAGTGCCACCGCAACCTCGCCGGGCTGCGCGTCGCGCCGGCCGGCACGCGCGCACCGTACGCGGGCGACCCGGCCGAGTTCAGCTTCGCGCTGTCCGCGCCGTACGCGAGAAACGACCTGGTGCTGCGCGCCGCCGGCCGCTCGGCGGCGCCGGTGAGCCTCGCCGCGGGCGCGAGCGCGACCGCGAGCGTCGCGACGCCGACCGCGCACCGCGGGCGCGTCCGGCTCGGGCGGCTGCGGATCGAGTCCACGTTCCCGCTCGGCCTGTTCACGGCCTGGACCTGGGTGCACCCGGAGCTCGAATGCCTCGTCTATCCGCGGCCGGCGGCGCGCGACCGCGAGGGCCCACCGCCGGCGATCGAGGCCGGCTCCGCGCACGACGGCCGGGCGCGTGGCGAGGAGGACTTCGCGGACCTGCGCCGCTTCCGCGACGGTGACCCGCCGCGGCGGATCGCGTGGAAGGCCTGGGCCCGCGGCGGCGATCTCGTCGTCAAGCGCTTCGTCGGCGCGGCGCGCGCGCCGGTCATGCTCGACCTCGCCGACGCGCCGGGAGCCGGGCTCGAGGCGCGCCTCGAGCGGCTGGCGCGCTGGATCGTCGACGCCGAGGAGCGCGGCGACCGCTACGGCGTGCGCCTCGAGGCGACGGAGCTCGCGCCCGGCACCGGGCTCGGGCACCGCAACCGCTGCCTCGCGGCGCTCGCGACCTTTCGCCTGCCGGACGCGCCGTGAGCCGGATCGCGCCCGCGCTCGCCCGCCTGCTCGCCACCTGCGGCGCGCTCGCCGCGGCACTGCTGCCGCACGTCGGGCATTTCCCGGCGTGGGTCAGCGCCGGGGTCGCCGCCGCGATCGGCTGGCGGCTGGCGGCCGAGCAGCGCGGCTGGGCCCTGCCACCGCGCTGGCTGCGACTCGCCGCGGCGCTCGCGGCGACGCTCGGCGTGCTGCAGGGCTATCGCACGCTGAACGGGCTCGACGCCGGCACGGCGCTGCTCGCGATCATGGCGGCGCTCAAGCTGACCGAGACCCGCGCGCCGCGCGACCACGCGGTCATCGTGTTCATCGGCTATTTCCTGTGCGCGTCGGCACTGCTCTACGAGCAGTCCTTCGTCCGGCTCGCCTATGCGCTGCTGGTCGCCTGGCTGCTGACCGCGGCGCTCGCGCGCGTGCACCGGCCGGTCGACGCCAACGCGCCGGTGCGGCCGTTCCGCCTTGCCGCCCACACGCTGCTGCTCGGCGCGCCGCTCGCGGTCGTGCTGTTCCTGTTCGTGCCGCGGCTCGAGGGCCGCTTCTGGTCCGTGCCGTCGCACGCCGCGAGCCACACGACCGGCATCAGCGACGAGGTGAGCCCGGGTGACGTGGCGGAGCTGTCGCAGTCGGAGGACCCGGCGTTTCGCGTCTGGTTCGAGGGTGGCGTGCCGCCGGCCGAGCAGCTGTACTTCCGAATGCTGGTGCTCGAGGACTTCGACGGGCGCACGTGGCGGCGCGCCGGCGTCTACCTCGACCTGCGGCAGCCCGACGTGCGCCCCGAGGGCGCGGCGATCGACTACCGCATCGCGCTCGAGCCAACCGAGCGCGAGTGGCTGCCGGCACTCGACACGGTCATCGACTGGCCCGAGGCCACGATTGCGCGCGGCCGCGGCGCGCAGCTCGTCTACTACGACCGCACGCTCCTCGAGCGCCGGCCGGTCGGTGCGCGGCTCGAGTACGCGCTGCGCTCCTCGCCCGCGGCGCAGGTGATGCCGGCGGCGCTGCCGGCGGACCTTGCACGGCGCGACCGGGCGCTGCCGCCGGCGCGCGCACCGCGCACCCGCGCGCTCGCGGCGCAGCTGTACGCCGCCGCCGGGAGCGAGCGCGAGTACATCGCGCGCGTACTCGGCCTGTTCGGCAGGGCGCCCTTCAGCTACACGCTCGCGCCGCGCCGGCTCGGCGCCGAGCCGGTCGATGAGTTCCTGTTCGACAGCCGCGAGGGCTTCTGCGAGCACTATGCGTCGTCCTTCACGGTGCTGATGCGCGCCGCCGGGATCCCGGCGCGGGTCGTGGTCGGCTACCAGGGCGGCGACTTCAACGGCTACGGCGGCTACCTGCTGGTGCGGCAGTCGCACGCCCACGCCTGGGCCGAGGTGTGGCTCGAGGGCAGCGGCTGGACGCGCGTCGACCCGACGGCCGCCGTGGCACCCGAGCGCGTGCACCGCGGCCGGCTGACCGAGGACCTCGCGGGCGAGAGCGCGGCCGGTCGGCTGTTCCTCGAGTTCGCGTGGCTGCGCGACCTGCGCGCCGCGTGGGACGCGGCGCGCACCGCATGGTACGAGCGCGTCGTCAGCTTCGACCCGGAGCGGCAGCAGCGCCTGCTCGCCGCGCTTGGGCTCGGCGGCGCCGGCTGGCGGGGACTCGCGATCGCGCTCGGCGCCGGCTTCGCGATCGCCGCGCTCGCGCTCGCGCTGTGGCTCGCGTGGGAGCTGCGCCCGAGACGCCTCGACGCCGTGCAGCGCGCCTGGCTCGACGCCTGCGCCCGGCTCGCGCGCGCCGGTCTCGCGCGCGCGCCGAGCGAGGGACCGGTCGACTTCGGGGCGCGCGTCGCGCGCCTGCGGCCGCAGCTCGGCCGCGACATCGACGCGCTGGTCGAGGCTTACGTCGGGGCGCGCTACCTGCCGGCCGGACCGGCCGCGAGCGCCCGCTTCCTCGCCGAGGCGCGGCGCTTCGCCACCGCGCTGCGTCGCCTCGCCGCCTGAGGCGGCGCGCGGCTCAGCCCATGTGCAGGCCGCCGTTCAGCGAGAAGTCCGCGCCGGTGGCGAAGGCCGACTCCGTCGAGGCGAGCCACGCGACGATCGAGGCGATCTCCTCGGGCGTACCAAGCCGCCGCACGGGGATCGTCGCGACGATCTTCTCGAGCACGTCCGGGCGCATGGCCCGGACCATGTCGGTGCCGATGTAGCCGGGCGAGACCGTGTTGACGGTCACTCCCTTGTTCGCGACTTCCTGCGCCAGCGCCATCGTGAAGCCGTGGATGCCGGCCTTCGCCGTCGAGTAGTTCACCTGCCCGAACTGCCCCTTCTGGCCGTTGACCGACGAAATGTTGATGATCCGGCCCCAGCCGCGCTCCAGCATGCCGTCGATGACCTGCTTAGTGACGTTGAACAGGCTGTTCAGGTTCGTGTCGATGACCGCCTTCCAGTCATCGAGCGCCATCTTGCGGAACGTGCCGTCGCGGGTGATGCCGGCGTTGTTCACCAGCACGTCGACCGGCCCGATCTCCTGCCGCACGCGCTCGAAGGCGGCGAGCGTCGACGCCCAGTCGCCGACGTTGCCCTCGGAGGCGTGCACGTCGAAGCCCTTGGCGCGCATCTCGGCGAGCCAGCGCTCCTTGCGCGCCGAGCCCGGACCGCAGCCCGCGACCACCGTCAGCCCTTCCTGGCACAGGCGCGTCGTGATCGAGCTGCCGATGCCACCCATGCCGCCGGTCACGTAGGCGATTCGCTTGCTCATGCGCGTTCCCCCGTCGAAGTTCTGTGTGCGCGGACGCGATGATCCGTGATCGGCGGGTCGCAAGACAAGCGAACCGGCGTCGCGCCGCGCAGCGCGCGCCTCTTGCAGCGCATCAATCGCGCCGGCCGCCGTTCACGCGGCGGCGTGCAGGTGCTCGCGCGTCTCGCGAAAGCCGATGCCGGGCCAGCGCTCGAGCGTGAGCTCGAGGTTGACCCGCGACGGCGCGAGGTAGACGAGCTCGCCGGCGTGGTCGAGCGCCAGGTGCTCGTACGCGCGCTCGCGGAACTCGGCCAGCTTCGGCGGGTCGCCGCCGACGATCCAGCGCGCCGTCGCGACGCCGACCGCCTCGAACACGCACTGCACGCCGTACTCGTCCTGCAGGCGGAACGCGACGACCTCGAACTGCAGCTGCCCGACGGCGCCGAGGATCAGGTCGTTGTTGCGCAACGGCTTGAACAGCTGTGTCGCGCCCTCCTCGCACAGCTGCGCGAGGCCCTTTTGCAGCGCCTTCGCCTTCAGCGGGTCCTTCAGCACCGCGCGGCGGAACAGCTCCGGGGCGAAGTTCGGGATGCCGGTGAAGCTCAGCTTCTCGCCCTCGGTGAAGGTGTCGCCGATGTTGATCGTGCCGTGGTTGTGCAGCCCGATGATGTCGCCCGCGAAGGCCTCGTCGGCGGTCTGGCGGTCGGCGGCCATGAAGGTCAGCGCGTCGGCCACCCGCACTTCCTTGCCGAGCCGCACGTGCCGCAGCCGCATGCCGCGCTGGTAGCGGCCGGAGCAGATCCTGAGGAACGCGATCCGGTCGCGGTGCGCCGGGTCCATGTTCGCCTGGATCTTGAATACGAAGCCGGTCAGGCGCGGCTCGGTCGCCGCGACCACCCGCGTCGTGGTCGGGCGCGGTTGCGGGCCCGGCGCGTGCTCGACGAAGGCTGCGAGCAGCTCCTCGACGCCGAAGTTGTTGATCGCCGAGCCGAAGAACACGGGCGTCTGCCGCGCGGCGAGGTACTCGGCGGCGTCGAAGCTCGAGGTCGCGCCGCGCACGAGCTCGATCTCCTCGATCAGCGCCTCGCGCCGCGGGCCGAGGAGCTCGCCGGCGGCGGCCGAGGCGAGTCCTTCGATGACGAGGTTCGTGCCGGCACGACCCTTCTCGCCCGCCGTGTAGACGTAGATCCGGTCCTCGTACAGGTGGTAGATGCCGCGCAGCTCCCGGCCCATGCCGATCGGCCAGGTCATCGGCGCGCACTTGAGGCCAAGCACGCGCTCGATGTCATCGAGCAGCTCGACCGGCTCGCGGCCGTCGCGGTCGAGCTTGTTGACGAAGGTCATGATCGGCGTGTCGCGCAGCCGGCAGACCTCCATCAGCTTGATGGTCCGCTCCTCGACGCCCTTCGCGCAGTCGATGACCATCAGCGCCGAGTCGACCGCGGTCAGCGTGCGGTACGTGTCCTCGGAGAAGTCCTCGTGGCCGGGCGTGTCGAGCAGGTTCACGGCGCGGCCGCGGAACGGGAACTGCATGACCGACGAGGTCACGGAGATGCCGCGCTCCTGCTCGAGCCGCATCCAGTCCGAGGTCGCGTGCCGCGCGGCCTTGCGCCCCTTGACGGTGCCCGCCATCTGGATCGCGCCGCCGAACAGCAGCAGCTTCTCGGTCAGCGTCGTCTTGCCGGCGTCGGGGTGGGAAATGATCGCGAAGGTGCGGCGCCGCTCGATCGCGGCGGTCAGGTCGGATTCGCTCATCGGAGGGTGGGCGGCTGCGAGGGGCCGCAATGGTAGCGGTTTAGCGCTCGGTGCGCCCGGCGGCGAGTGCCCGGTCGCGGGCAGCGCCCCAGGCGTCGAGATCGAGCCGGTACACGAGCGCGTCCTCGCGACCGCCGACCGCCTGGTAGTAGCCGTGGCGCACGCCGACCGGTGCAAAGCCGAGCGACTCGTACAGCAGGATCGCCGGGCGGTTCGAGGGCCGCACCTCGAGGAAGGCCCAGCCGTGGCCGGCATTGCGCGCCTCGTCGAGCAGCCAGCCGATCAGCCGCCGGCCGGTTCCGAGGCCGCGCAGGTCGGCGCGCACGCACACGTTCAGGACGTGCGCCTCGCCCGCGCCCATCGACATGATGCCGTAGCCGCCGATGCCGTCGGGCGCCGTCAGCACGCGGCACAGGTAGCCGACCCGCAGGCAGTCGCGGAAGATGCCGATGCTCCACGGGAACATGTACGCGGCCGTTTCGATCTCGATGACCGCGCCGAGGTCCGACTCCGTCATGCGCCGGTGGCCGATCTTCGGCGGCGGCAACTGCTCACGCGCCGCGGCCACGGGCCACCTCCATCGCGAGCCGCAGGTCGTCCCAGGCTTTGCGCTTCTCGCCGGGCGAGCGCAGCAGGTACGCAGGGTGGTAGGTCACGACGACCGGGATGCCGAAGGGCGCGAGCTCGTGCGGCCGGCCGCGCAGCTTGCCGATCGGCGTCTCGGTCGCGAGCAGGTTCTGCGCGGCGATCCGCCCGACGCAGACGATGAGCGCCGGGTCGATCAGCGCGATCTGCCGATGCAGGTACGGCAGGCAGCAGCGCACCTCTTCCGGAAGCGGGTCGCGGTTGCCGGGCGGGCGGCACTTCAGCACATTGGCGATGAACACCTGTTCGCGCGCGAGACCGACGCCGCGCAGCATCGAGTTCAGCAGCTGGCCGGCGCGCCCGACGAAGGGCTCGCCCTGCCGGTCCTCCTCGGCACCCGGCGCCTCGCCGATGACCAGCCAGCGCGCCGCGCGGTTGCCGACGCCGAACACGGTGTTCGTGCGTGTCGCCGCGAGCCCGCAGCGGGTGCAGCCGGCGACCGCGCGCTCGAGCGCGTCCCAGCCGAACCCCGACGGGTCGTCGGCGCCGGCCACCGACGGCTCGGCCGCCGGGCGGCGCAGCTCGAAGCGCTCGAGGCCGAGCGCATCGAGGACCGCGCTGCGGCGCGCGTCCATCAAGGTGCCACCGGCCGGCGCCGCTGCCGGAACAGGCGTCGCCACAGCCAAACCGCCGGCGCGGACAGCGCGAAGGCACCGAACAGCGCCAGCAGCACGGCCGGCGGCTGGATGAAGATCACGAAGAAGGCGAGCGGGATCAGCGTCCAGTAGACGAAGCGCACGCGCCCGGTCAGCGCCACGCCCTTGAAGCTCGAGTAGTAGAAGCGGCTGACCATCAAGATGCCCGCGAGCCCGGTCACGACGAACGCCGTCACGAGCGCCGGCAGCCCGCCGAAGTGGTATTCGTGCGCGCTCCAGACGAAGGCGGCCGGCACGGCGGCGGCCGACGGCGACGGCAGCCCCTCGAAGTAGCGCTTGTCGACCTTGGCGGTGCGCGTGTTGAAGCGCGCGAGCCGGAAGGCGGCCGCGACCGCGTAGAAGAAGGTCACGAGCCAGCCGATGCGGCCCCAGCTCTGATTGTGCTCGGTGAGCTTCGCGACCCCCCACTGGTAGACGACGATGGCCGGCGCAAGACCGAACGACACCATGTCCGAGAGGCTGTCGTACTCCTTGCCGAACTCGGTCGCCGTGTGCGTCCAGCGGGCAACGCGCCCGTCTAGCCCGTCGAACAGCATCGCGACGAACACCGAAATCGCCGCCCGGTCGAAGTTGCCGTCGATCGCCGCGACGATCGCGTAGAAGCCGCTGAAGAGCGCGGCCGTCGTCAGAAGGTTCGGCAGCAGGAACAGCCCCCGGCGGGGCCGCGCCGAGCTGAGTGCCGGGTGGCTGTCGGGCGGGTCAATGTCCATGAATCACGATGATAGGGCCTCACGGGCACGGGCACCAAGCGCCCGGGCGCGCGCGGCGGGCCTGCTAAGATGCTCATCCCGCGCGTATTTCGCGCCGATTCCCCTTCCGCCCGAGGCCCTCCCGCGCATGCGCCTGTCTGCCTATCCGATCCCGAACCTCAAGGAGACCCCGGCGGACGCCGAGATCATCAGCCACCAGCTGATGCTGCGCGCCGGGCTGATCCGCCGACTGGCCGCCGGGCTGTACACGTGGCTGCCGATGGGCCTTCGCGTGCTGCGCAAGGTGGAGGCGATCATCCGCGAGGAGATGAACCGCGCCGGCGCGCTCGAGCTGCTGATGCCGACCGTGCAGCCGGCGGAGCTGTGGCAGGAGTCGAAGCGCTGGGAGGAGTACGGGCCGGAGCTGCTGCGCCTCAAGGACCGCCACGAGCGCGCGTTCGTGTACGGCCCGACGCACGAGGAGGTCATCACCGACCTCGCGCGGCGCGAGATCAAGAGCTACCGCCAGCTGCCGACGAACCTGTACCACATCCAGCTCAAGTTCCGCGACGAGATCCGGCCGCGCTTCGGCGTCATGCGCGCGCGCGAATTCATCATGAAGGACGCGTACAGCTTCCACGTCGACGAGGCCTCGCTCGACGAGGGTTACCGGGCGATGTACGACGCCTACACGCGGATCTTCACGCGCATGCGGCTCGACTTCCGAGCCGTGCTGGCCGACCCGGGCGCCATCGGTGGCACCGGCTCGCAGGAGTTCCACGTGCTCGCGGCCTCCGGCGAGGATGCGATCGTGTTCTCGGACGGCGACGAGTACGCGGCGAACCTCGAGAAAGCGGAGGCGCTGGCGCCCCCGGGCCCGCGCGCCGCGCCGGCGCAGCCGAAGGCTCAGGTACCGACGCCGAACGTGCGCACGATCGCCGAGCTCGCGGCGCAGCTCGGCGTCGAGCCCAGGCGCTGCCTGAAGACGCTGGTCGTCGAAGGCAGGGACGGCGGGCTGGTGGCGCTGGTGCTGCGCGGCGATCACGAGCTCAACGCGATCAAGGCGCAGCAGCAGACCGCGGTCGCGAGCCCGCTGAAGATGGCCGCGCCGGAGCGCATCGCGCGCGAGCTCGGCGCCGAGATCGGCTTCCTCGGGCCCGTCGGCCTGCGCTGCCCGGTCATCGCCGATCACTCCGCGCTCGCCCTCGCCGACTTCGTCTGCGGCGCGAACGTGCGCGATGCGCACCTCACCGGCGTCAACTGGCTGCGCGACCTGCCGGAACCCGCGGCGGCCGACCTGCGCAACGTTGTCGCCGGCGACCCGAGCCCGTCGGGCCGCGGACGGCTGTCGATCGCCCGCGGCATCGAGGTCGGCCACATCTTCAAGCTCGGCAGCAAGTACAGCGCGGCGATGAAGGCCGAGGTGCTCGACGAGCAGGGCCGCAGCGCACCGCTGCTGATGGGCTGCTACGGCATCGGCGTGACCCGGGTCGTCGCGGCCGCAATCGAGCAGAACCACGATGAACGCGGGATCATCTGGCCCGAGCCGCTCGCGCCCTTCGACCTCGCGCTGGTGCCGATCAACTTCCAGAAGTCGGGTCGCGTGCGCGAGGCGGCCGAGACGCTGTACGCCGAGCTCGGCGCGGCCGGCCTCGAGGTGCTGTTCGACGACCGCGACGCGCGCCCGGGGGTAAAATTCGCGGATGCCGACCTGTACGGAATCCCGCACCGGATCGTCGTCGGCGAGCGCGGGCTGGACGCCGGCACGCTCGAATACCGGCACCGGCGCGCTAGCGAGAGCGAGGAGATCGGGCTCGCGAATGCCGTCGCGACGCTGCGCGAGCGCTGCCGGCGCTGAGCGGCGCGCCGCGCTGGCGGCGCTCGCGCTCGCGGCCGTGCTCGGCGGCGCACCCGCGGCGCGCGCCGACCGGCAGATGGACCCGGAGCTGCGCGGCGTCGTGCAGCAGGCGATCGCCGAGCCGCGCTGCGAACTCGACGACGAGCGCTTCGGCATCGACGTGTTCCTGAAGCTGCAGGAGCCGCGCCTCGGCCGCATCGTCCGCGACGCGGCGCTGCGGGCGGACATCCTGCAGAACATCTACTGCCACACGCACGCGATCGTGAAGCGCTATCGCCGGACGCAGCGCATCGACCTGAAGCTGACGCCCGAACTCGTGCTCGCGGTCATGGACGTCGAGAGCCGGTTCGACCGCTACGCCGTGTCCTCGGCCGGCGCCGTCGGGCTGATGCAGGTGATGCCGTTCTGGCCGCGCCAGCTCGGCGTCGAGAACCGCCTGTTCGGCACGGTCGAGTTCAACGTCCGGCTCGGCTGCGAGATTCTCGGCTACTACATGCTGCGCGAGCGCAATGACTACCGGCGCGCGCTCGCGCGCTACAACGGCAGCCCCGGTCGGCGCGAGTATCCGGACTTGGTGCTGGCGCGGCTGTCGAGCCGCTGGCGCGGCTGAGCCGCGCGCTCAGTGCGTGGTGCTGGCGCTGAGCGCGGCCGCAGCGTTCTGGCGCGCCGTCAGCGCCTCGCGCCTCGCGGCGCGGTAGTCGTGCGCGCGGATCAGGTCCTCGGCGCGCTTCAGCCCGTCGCGCGCCGCCGATAGTCGGTCAGGAGCCGTCGTTTCGGCGCCCGCGGCTTCGGCCGCCTGGATCGTCTGGCGCGTGTCGCTCATGGTCTGCACGGGCGGACCAACGCAGCCGGCCGCGAGCACAAGCATCGCAGCGACCGCGTACGGCCGGATCCCCTGAATCATGCGATCATCCGCCCACCTACAAGCCTGAATCGACGCTAGCAAGCGCCAGAATCGTGCGTCAAGCAACGGCGCCGGCGGGCGCGGCGCCGGATCCCGATGCCCGAAGTGCTGGTTCTGTATTACTCCCGCAACGGCAGCACCGGCGAACTCGCGCGCCAGGTGTGCCGAGGTGTCGAAAGCGTCGCCGGCGTCGCGGCGCGGCTCCGCCAGGTACCGCCCGTCGCCACGGTAATCGAAGCCCCGGCGCCCGCCGTGCCCGCTCAAGGCCCGCCCTATGCGAGCCTCGAGGACCTCGGCGAGTGCGACGGGCTGATCCTCGGCAGCCCGACGCGTTTCGGCAACATGGCGGCGCCGCTCAAGCATTTCCTCGACGGTACCGCCGGCGCCTGGGTCTCCGGGACGCTGGTCGGCAAGCCCGCCGCCGTCTTCACCTCGACCAGCACCCAGCACGGCGGGCACGAGAGCACGCTGCTGTCGATGATGCTGCCGCTCCTGCACCACGGCATGGTGCTGGTCGGCTTGCCGTTCACGGCCCCGGCCCTGACGCGCACTGACGGGGGCGGTTCGCCGTACGGCGCCGGCCACGTCGCGCGCGGCGAAGGCTCGCCGCCGACCGCGGACGAGAAGGAGCTCGCGCAGCTGCTCGGCCGTCGGGTCGCCGAGCTCGCACTGAAGCTCGCGCCGCGCCGCCCGTGATCGACGCCGTACGTGCGCGCGCCGCTACGCGGGCCGTCGCGCTCGGTGCGCTCGCGGCGCTGCTCGCGGTGTTCATCGCCTGGCACGTGGCGCGATTCAGCGCCGCGACCGCGGGCCTCGCGTGCGGCCTCGGCGTCGCGCCGTGGCTGGCACTCGCGCCGGGGCTCTGGCGCGGCGATCCGAAGCGCCTGACGGTCGGCCTGCTGCTGACGACGCCCTACCTCGGCTACGGCCTCATGGAGGTGCTCGCGAATCCCGGCGCCCGCGGCTTCGCGGCGGCGACGGTGCTGCTGGCCTTCGCGCTCGCGGTGGCGCTGGCAGCGGCGCTGCGCGTCAGTCGGCCGGCAGCTGCAGCACGGCCCTGACGAACGGCACCGTCAGGCGGCGCTGCTGGGCGAGCGCCGCGCCATCGAGCCGGTCGAGCGCATCGCACAGCGCCCCGAAATCGCGCGGCAGGCGCCGCTGCAGGTACTGCAGCGTCTCCTCGCCGAGCTCGACGCCGAGCGCGCGCGCGCGGGCCTGCAGGGCCGCGGCCTGCTCGGCCTCGGCAAGCGGCTTCAGCTGCCAGACGATCGAGGCCGCGAGCCGCGAGCGCAGGTCCGGCAGCGCCACCTCGAGCGCCTGCGGCGGCCGCCCGGCGCTCAGGACGAGGTTTCCGCCGCGCTCGGCGAGCTCGTTGTAGAGCGCGAACAGCGCGCGCTGCCAGGCCGCGTCGCCGCCGATCCCGTCGAGGTCGTCGAGGCAGACGAGGTCGAGCGTCTCGAGGCCGCCCAGCATCGCCGGGTCCGGCCAGCCGGCCGCGAGCGGCAGGTAGCCGGCGCGCCGCCGCGCCTCGCCGGCGCGCGCGCAGCTCGCCTGCAGCAGGTGCGTGCGCCCGCTGCCGGGCGCACCCCACAGCCACAGCGGCGGCAGGCCGGGCTCGCGCGCCCGCGCTTCGAGCGCCGCGACCGGCGCGGCGTTCTCGCCGGGCACGAAGCTCGAGAAGCTGGAGGTCGTGCGCAGCCGGACGCCGAGCGGCAGCTGCTCCATCAGCGGCTGGCGGCGGGAATCCGCCGGCCCTCGCGCCAGGCAAGCCGCGCGTACGTCAGCACGTAGTCGAGCCCGCTGACGACCGTGGTCACGAAGGTCGCGGCGCCGAGCGCGATGCCGAGCGCGCTCGGCAAGGCCGGCCAGGCGGCGCCCGCGACCACGGCCAGCACGTAGCTCAGCTGCACGACGGTATTCAGCTTGCTGACGACCGTCGGGCGGCCCTCGACGTAGCCGATCAGGAAGTGGTACGCGACGGCGCCGCTGACGATGACGACGTCGCGCAGCACGATCGCGAGCGCGAGCCACAGCGGCACAAGGTCCTGGACGACCAGCGACACCGCGACCGTGACCAGCAGCACCTTGTCGGCGATCGGGTCCAGGATCTTGCCGAGGCGCGAGGTCCAGCCAAAGGACTTCGCGAGCCAGCCGTCGAGGCCGTCGGAGGCAGCGGCAATCGCGAGCAGCGCCAGCGTCAGCGGGTACTCGGCCGACAGCAGCGACAGCGCGATCGGCGCCGCGAGCACGATCCGCAGCACGCAGATCGCATTCGGCAGCCAGTGCCAGCTCACGGCCGCAGGACGAGGTGCACGCCGCCGTCGGCCGCCGCCTCGTCGTCGTTCGCGAGCCGCCCGCCCTGCAGGGCCTGGCGGAGCGAGCCGGCGTCGCCCGCGTACGTGAGCCGGAGCTTCAGCGAGTCGGCGTCCGCCTCGTCGACCGCGAGCTCGCGCACGCCTTCCACCGAGGCGAGCGCCTGGGTCGTCGCGGCATAGCCCGCGAGGTCGTGCACGCCGCGCACGCTGACCCCGAGCACGCCGCCCGGGGTCGTCGCCTGGCTCGCGAACTGCGCGCCGTAGCGGTCGGCGAGCGACTGGAGCGCGTCGCCGGCGGCGCCCGAGAAGCTGCCCTCGCCCGCCGGACCCGACCAGCTCCACGTGCCGCCGCCCGCCTGCGTGCGACCGAGCAGCACGCCGTCGGCGCCGTACTGCCGCGCGAGCGCCTGCAGCGGCTCGAGGCGCCCGGCGAGCGCATCGGCGTAGCGCGCCTGCAGCGTGCCGCCGTCGAGTCCGGTCGGCCAGGTCAGGGGCACGCCACGCTCGCGCGCGACCCGCTCGAGCTCGCGGCGCAGCTCCGGGTCCGCGCCGCTCAGCGTCGGCGTCGCGGGCGGACGCTGCGGGACGAGCACGACCAGGGTGAGCGGGCGCTCCCGGCCCCACAGCCGCTGCCCCGCGCCGAGCAGCGCAGCGTCCAGCTCGATCGCCTCGAAGCCGACGGCCACCTGGCCGGGCGGCACGCTCCGGTAGGTCGAGGCGAAGCGCAGCGGGTCGCCGTACAGGGCCGCGAGCGCGGGATCCGCCGCCGCGGCGCGCCGGCCGGTCAGGCGCACGACGACCTGCTTCAGGGCGTCGGCCGCGACCTGCGCCCGCGTCGCCGTCGCCGTGTCGCCGGGGACCGTGCCCTCGTACAGGCCCTCGACCGGCACGACGGCCGTCGCGCGCGTCGCGAGCACGAGCGCCGCGAACGCGAGGGCGAGTCGTCGGGTTGGGGCTTTGGGCTGCATCGGGGGCCGCATCGGCTGGTGCGCGGCCGGCGGCGGCGCATTCCGCCATGTAAAATACCACAGCCCCCCGCCCCGACCCGAAGCCCTCCATGCAGGATCCGCGCCCCTCCCTCAGCTACCGCGACGCCGGCGTCGACATCGATGCCGGCGACGAACTGGTCGAGCGCATCAAGCCGCACGTCAAGCGCACGATGCGCCCCGAGGTCATGGGCGGCCTCGGCGGATTCGGCGCGCTCGTCAAGGTGCCGCTCGATCGCTACCGCAAGCCGGTGCTCGTGTCCGGGACCGACGGCGTCGGCACGAAGCTGCGGCTCGCGATCGACACAGGGCGCCACGACACGATCGGCATCGACCTCGTCGCGATGTGCGTCAACGACGTCGTCGTGCAGGGCGCCGAGCCGCTCTTCTTCCTCGACTACTACGCGACCGGCAGGCTCGACGTCGGCGTCGGCGAACGCGTGATCGCCGGCATCGTCGAGGGCTGCGTGCAGGCCGGCTGCGCGCTGGTCGGCGGCGAGACCGCCGAGATGCCCGGCATGTACCACGGGGCCGACTACGACCTCGCGGGATTTTGCGTCGGCATCGTCGAGGAGGAGCGCCTGCTCGACGGATCGAAGACCCGCGCGGGCGACGTCGTCCTCGGGCTCGCCTCGTCCGGCCCGCACTCGAACGGCTACTCGCTGATCCGCAAGCTGCTCGCACGCGAGGCGGCAGACCCCTCGACCCGCGTCGACGGCCGCCCGCTCTATGACCTGCTGATGGCGCCGACGCGGATCTACGTGAAGAGCCTGCTGCAGCTGCTCGCGGCGACGGAGGTGCACGGTCTCGCGCACATCACCGGCGGCGGGCTGCTCGACAACCTGCCGCGCGTGATCCCGGACGGGCTCGAGGCGCGCCTCGAGCGCGGCGCCTGGCCGCGCCCGGCGGTGTTCGAGTGGCTGAAGACGGCCGCGAACATCGACGAGACCGAGATGCACCGCACGTTCAACTGCGGCATCGGCATGACGGTGACCGTGCCGGCCGCCACGACGGCGGCCGCGCTCGCGAGCCTGCGCGGCGCCGGCGAGACGGCCTTCGTGATCGGCGAGATCCGCGCAGGCAGTCGTGGCGTCGTCCTCGAGGGCTGAGGGCACGCGCCGGCTGCCGATCGCCGTGCTGCTGTCGGGCGCCGGCACCAACTTTGCCGCCATCGCCGCCGCGGCGTCCGAGGACCTGCCGGTCGACATTCGCTGCGTGCTGAGCGACCGGCCGCAGGCCCGCGGGCTCGAGCGCGCGCGCGCGCTCGGTCTGCCCGCCGAGGCCATCGCGCCGCGCGACTATCCGGACCGGGCGGCGCACGACCGCGCGCTCGCCGAGCGCATCGACGCCGCGGGCGCCGAGCTCGTCGTGCTCGCCGGCTACATGCGGATCTTTCAGCCGCCGTTCATCGCGCACTACGCGCGCCGCCTCCTCAATATCCATCCGTCGCTGCTGCCCGCCTACCGCGGACTCGACACGCACCGCCGCGCGATCGAGGCCGGCGAACTCTGGCATGGTTGCACGGTCCATTTCGTCAGCGACGAGCTCGACGGCGGCCCACTGGTCGCGCAGGCGCGCGTGCCGGTTCTGGCCGGCGACACGCCCGAGACGCTCGCGGCGCGCGTGCATGCGCGCGAGCACGTGCTCTACCCGCTGGTGATCGGCTGGTACGCGACCGGCCGCCTGCGGGAGACCGACGCGGGCGCCGCGCTCGACGGCCGGCTGCTGACGACCCCGGTGATGCTGGAGGATGGCGATGCGACTCGGTGAGGCCCTGTGCTCATTCGCGTCCCGGGCAGGGCTCGTGCTCGGGCTTGCGCTCGCCGCGACGCCGGCGCTTGGCGATCCGACGCTGCGCCCGCACGAGATCGTGTACCGGTTCACGTTTCACGGCCTGAGTGGCGGCGACCTCCGGCTAAAGCTGACGCCGGGCGCGCAGGCCGGCGAGTGGCAGTATGAGACGCGCTCCGAGCCGAGCCTGCTGGCGCGGCTCGTCGTCAGCCCCGACTCGTTCGAGCGCAGCTGGTTCAGCGTAACGCCGACCGGCATCCGGCCGGAGCGCTACCTGCTCGAGGACGGCTCCTCCAGCCACGCCGAGAACAGCGACCTGCATTACGACTACGCGACCAGCCACCTGCGCGGCACCGCCCGCGGCGCGCCGCTCGATCTTGCCCTGGAGCCCGGGCTGCAGGATGTCATGACGATCCGGCTCGCACCGACGGTGGACCTGCTGGCCGGGCGAGAGCCGGGCGAGTACGCGATGCTCGACGGCCGCGACGTCAAGCACTTCATCTACACGCGGGTCGCGACCGAGCAGCTGAACACCGCGCTCGGCACGCTCGAGACGGTCGTCATCACGAGCGACCGCAAGGGATCCGACGGCCGCGGCCGGACGTGGCGCTACTGGTACGCGCCATCGCTCGGTTGGCTCACGGTGCGCGCCGAGCAGCGCGAAGGCGGCGAGACGCGCCTCGCCCTCGCCGTGCGATCGCTGAAATGGCTCGACGGCCGCGCTGCGGGAACTCCATAATCCTTTGAATCACGCAGCGTGGTCGCACCACGATTCCCGGCGTGGCAGGCGCGAGCCGCAGGCGGGTCATCAGCAATGAAAGGAACTTTCGTCCCTAGTACGTTGCTGGTGAAGCGATTGTCCGGGAATCTTGCTCTCGGGGAAGCGGGCGCGAGCGTGCGATCCGCGGGACCGGACGCGCCGGACGCTCGCTGCGGCCTCGGCCGCGATGCGATCATGGCGACCCACGGCGCGACCGGCCGCGATAGGCAGAGAACCGGATGAATTCAGTCGTATCGATCGAGCAGCCGACGAAGGCGGCGGCGTACACGGGGTGGCTTCCGTCCCAGAAGATCCTCGAAATGATCGCCGACGGCGAAATACGGCCGAGCGGGATCATGACCGAGATCGAGCCCGACCAGGTCCAGCCGGCGAGCATCGATCTGCGCCTCGGCGATCGCGCCTATCCGCTGGACGCGAGCTTCCTTCCGGGCGCCGAGCTGCGCGTGTTCGAGAAGATGCGAAGCATCGACCAGGCCTTCGACAGGTTCGCGATCGATCTTCGCAATGGCGCCGTACTAGAACGTGGCCGCCTCTACCTGATTCCACTCGCCGAGTCGATCAAGCTCAAGAGCGATGTCGCCGCCTACGCCAACCCGAAGAGCTCGACCGGCCGGCTCGACATCCTCACGCGACTAATCGCCGATCGTTCCGCGCTGTTTGACGAGGTCGAGGAGGGATACCAGGGCCAGCTCTACCTCGAGGTGGCCCCGCGTAGCTTCAGCGTGGTGGTCCGGGCGGGGACCCGGCTGAACCAGCTCCGGTTCAAGCGCACGCGCGGCGAGGCCCCCAAGTCGATTTCGGAGTCGGAGTGGAGACAGCTGATCGCCGAGCGGCAGATCGTCGACGCCGCGTCGTCCGCAACCCGGCGCGGGCTCCTGCCGTTCTCCATCGACCTGAGGGGCTCGGGCGTCGAGGGCGCGCTCGTCGGCTGGCGTGCCAAGAAGCACGCGCGACGGATCGACCTGGACCGGCGTGACTACGATCCGCTCGAGTACTGGGAGCCCATCAAGTTTCATCGCGACGCGCGGCTGGTCCTCGATCCCGACGAGTTCTACATCCTGATGACCAAGGAAGCGATCGCGGTCCCGCCGGACTTCGCCGCCGAGATGCTCCCCTACGAGCCGCGCGCCGGCGAATTTCGCGTGCACTACGCCGGATTCTTCGATCCGGGGTTCGGATGGGACGCGACAACGCGCAAGGCCGGCAGCAGCCGCGGCGTGCTCGAAGTCCGCTCGCACGAAATGCCGTTTCTGCTCGAGCACGGCCAGGGCGTCGGCTGGCTGAAATACGAGCGCATGGCAGAGCGGCCGCAATCGCTGTACGGCGACGCCGGGCAGTCGAACTATCAAGGCCAGGAGCTCAAGCTTTCGAAGCAGTTCCGGCCGCTGTGACGGCCGGCGGCCGGGGACGCCGGGACGAGGCGATCGCGCGCGCCCCGATGCGGCGGGCGGCCACCGCACGCCGCGCTCCGATCCGGACGAGCGCTAGAGTCAGTCGTCGCTGACCGAAATTGCCGGGGCCGCGGTCGCGGCCGCGCCGGATGCGAGACGCGCGGTGGCGCGCCGCGCGATGTCGAGGAACGCGAGCGCCACCTTGCCGTCCGGGTCGGCGACCACGCTCGGCTTGCCGCCATCGGCCTGCTCACGGATCGCGATGTCGAGCGGCAGGCTGCCGAGCAGCGGCACGCCGTACTGCTCCGCCATGCGCCGCCCGCCACCTTCGCCGAACACGTGCTCCTCGTGGCCGCAGTTCGAGCACACGTGCGTCGCCATGTTCTCGACGATGCCGAGCACCGGCACCGATACCTTGCGGAACATCATGAGGCCCTTGCGGGCATCGGCCAGCGCAATGTCCTGCGGCGTCGTGACGATGATCGCGCCGCTGACCGGAACCCGCTGCGAGATCGTCAGCTGCGTGTCGCCGGTGCCGGGCGGCATGTCAATCAGCAGGTAGTCGAGCTCGCCCCAGCGGGTGTCGCCGATGAGCTGGACCAGCGCCTGGGTGACCATCGGCCCGCGCCACACCATCGGCTGCTCGGCATCGATCAGGAACCCGATCGACATGACCGCGACGCCGTAGGCCTCGAGAGGGGCCAGGTGCTTGCCGTCGTCGGTGGTCGGCCGCCGGCCGGTGAGACCCATCATGATCGGCTGGCTCGGCCCGTAGATGTCGGCGTCGAGGAGCCCGACCCGGGCGCCGGCCGCCGCGAGCGCGAGCGCGAGGTTCGCGGAGACGGTCGACTTTCCGACCCCGCCCTTGCCGGAGGCGACGGCGATGACATTGCCGATGCCGGGGAGCGGCTGCACGGTGCCGGGGCCGCCATGCGCGGCGATCGCGGCGGAAAGCTCCAGCTTGAAGCCGCCCGTCCAGCCGCCGCGGGCCAGCGCCGCCGCAAGCTGGGACGTGAGCGTCGCCGCATAGCGACCGACCGGGTAGCCGAGGACTACTTCGGCGACCGCGTCCGCGCCCGCGATCTCGACGCGCCGCACCGCCGCGCCCAGCGGCCGCCCGAGGTACGGGTCGACGACGGCGGACAGGAGGCGGGTGAGGTCGGCGGTGTTCATCTGCGCTCGGCGGGCTCGGCGTAAACGGTCATTCTAGCGAACGAGGCCGCCCGCCGGGCGCCGATCCGGCCGCGTCCCGGCGGGAAAAAAGGGCCCCTATGGCATAATTCGCGGGTGAAGTTTCTCTCGTCCCTTCGCGGCGAACGCCTTCTCGCGGATCTGAAGACCAGCGGCGACCTGACCTCGCCGCAGTCCCGCAAGGCCGTCGAGAAACTGATCGCTCTGAAGAGCGACGCGATCCCGCTGATCATCGAAGCCCTCGCCAGCGCCGACAAGCGCGAGACCATGGCCTTCGTCGAGGTGCTGACCGCCCTCGCCGACGCCAAGAACCTCCCGGCCCTGCTCAAGGGGCTCGCCGACTCGAACCCGCGCACGGTCGCGGCCGTCGCCTGGGCGCTGCAGAGCGCCAAGAACTTCCCGGCGACGCCGCTGCTCGAGGCGCTCAAGAACCCGGACATCTCGAGCTCAGCGCTGCTCGATGTCATCGCGGCGCACAAGCATCGCATCCCGATGCGCGAGCTGCTCGCGGCCGCCTACAACCAGGAGTCCGGCGACAAGGCCGCGCTCTTCAAGATCATCGGCGAGATCGCCGACCAGAACTCGGTGCCCGACCTGCTGGCGCGGCTCGAGGGCAAGGACATCGCGGTGCGCACGCACCTGATGGACGTGCTGTCGCGCTTCGGGAGCCCCGACGTGCAGACCGCCCTGCTCGGCCAGCTCAAGGATCCGAGCCGGCTGGTCCGGCAGGCGGCGCTCGGCGCGCTCCTCAAGACCCCGGCGCTGACGAACGTCGAGCCGGTCGCGCCGTTGCTCGCCGACCCGGACATCGAGGTCACGAACCGCACGATCGAGCTCATGATCCGCGCCCGGCACCCGCAGACGGTCAAGTTCCTCGTGCCGATCCTCAAGCACGAGTCCGAGTACGCACGGCGCGCCGCGGTCGAGGTGCTGAACGAGGTCGGCGACGCCAACTCGATCAAGTTCCTGCTCGAGGCGATCAAGGACAGCGACTGGTGGGTGCGCAGCCGTGCCGCCGACGCGCTCGGCAAGATCGGCGGCCCGCGCGTCGTCGACGCCGTGCTGATCCTGGTGCGCGACCCGGACGAGGACATCCGGCGCACCGCGATCGAGATCCTGAACCTGACCAAGGACGAACGCGCGGTCGAGTACCTGCTGCAGGCGACCCGCGACACCGACTGGTGGGTCAGCGAGCGGGCGGTCGATGCGCTCGCCGAGATCGGCAGCAAGAAGGCCGTGCCGCGCCTGCTCGAGATGCTGAAGGGGCCGCCGCGCTCGGTGCCCTCGGCGATCCGCGCGCTCGGCAAGCTCGGCGATGCGAAGGTCATCGACTCGCTGCTGCCGCAGCTGCAGCGGCCGGAGAAGGAGATCCGCGTCGAGGCGATGGCGGCGCTGGCCCGCCTCACCGACGACAAGGCGGCCGACACGATCCGCACGCGCATCAAGTCGGTCGGCGAGCTCGCGACCGACCAGACCGTCAGCATCGCCGCCAACAAGGCGCTCGAGGCGATCGCCGAACGCTTCTCGACGACCCAGGTGCAGGCCAACAAGAAGGCCGAGCAGATGGCGGCGCCGGCGCGCACGATGCTGATCGAGAACGCCGACGTGCACGAGCTCGTGAAGGCGAACGAGGCCGCGCCGCAGCGGCTCGACATCTCGACGCTGCAGCCGGGCGAGATCCTCGACGGCCGCTACAAGTACATCGAGAAGATCGGCAAGGGCGCCTTCGGCACCGTGCTGCTGATGGAGGACACGGTCGTCGACGAGCGGCTGATCCTCAAGTTCCTGAACCCGGCGGTCTCGACCGACGAGGAGATGATGCAGCGCTTCGTGCACGAGCTGCGCTACTCGCGCAAAATCACGCACCGCAACGTCATCCGCATCTACGACTTCCTGTTCATCCGCGGCAACTACGCGATCTCGATGGAGTACTTCCCGAGCCATACGCTCGGCAGCGAGATCGTCAATGAGCAGCCGATGCCGATCGCCAAGGCCATCCGCTACGGCTGCGACATCGCCACCGGCATGGCGGTGGCGCACCAGGTCGGCATCGTGCACCGCGATCTCAAGCCCGCGAACGTGCTGATCAACAACGAGGGGCTGCTGAAGATCGTCGACTTCGGCGTCGCCGCCGCGCAGCGCGAGGGCGACGTGCAGCTGACCAAGACCGGTTACGTGATCGGCTCGCCCAAGTACATGGCGCCCGAGCAGATCCTCGGCAAGCAGGTCGACCCGCGCGCCGACATCTACTCGACCGGCGTGATCCTGTACGAGATGGTGACCGGCGTCGCGCCGTACAGCCGCGGCGATCACATGGCGGTCATGTACCAGCACGTGCAGGGCAAGGCCCGGCCGCCGATCGAGGTGAACAAGCAGCTGCCGCAGCCGGTGTCCGATATCATCGTCAAGGCGATGGCCGTGGACAAAGCCAAGCGCTTCCAGAGCATGGACGAGTTGAAGCAGGCGCTCGAACGGGTCACCTGACGCACCTGACCAATGCCGCGCATTGACGCCTTCTTGAAGCTCGGCACCGCCCAGGGGTGCTCGGACATCCACCTCGCGGTCGGCGTGCCGCCGATGCTGCGCATGACCGGCGACCTGATGCCGATCCGCTTCCGCAACCTCGGCGATTCGGAGCTCGAGGGCTACGTCAACGAGATCCTGACCCGGAACCAGGCCGAGCAGTTCAAGGCGGGCCACGACCTCGACTTCTCGTACGTGGCCGAGGACGGTGCGCGGTTTCGCGTCAACGTATTCCGCAAGGAGACCGGCGTCGGCGCCGTGTTCCGGGCGATCCCGTCGCACGTGCCGACGCTCGAGAGCCTGAACCTGCCGCCGATCGTCAAGAAGCTGCTCGACTACCACCAGGGCATGATCCTGGTAACCGGCTCGACCGGCACCGGCAAGTCGACGACGCTGGCGGCGATGATCAACGAACTGAACGCGACGCGGCGCGTGAACATCATCAGCCTCGAGGATCCGATCGAGTTCGTGCACGCGAGCAAGGAGGCGCAGATCATCCAGCGCGAGTACGGCACGCACGTGCCGAGCTTCGCCGAGGGCGTGCGCGCCGCGATGCGCGAGGACCCGGACGTGATCCTGGTCGGCGAGATGCGCGACGCCGAGACGATCCGCATGGCGATGACCGCGGCCGAGACCGGCCACCTCGTGCTCGGCACGCTGCACACGACCAGCGCCGTCAAGACGATCGACCGCATCATCGACGCCCTGCCGATCGAGGAGCGCGAGCAGACGAAGAGCTTCCTGTCGCAGAGCCTGCTCGCCGTCGTCACGCAGGTGCTGGTCAAACGCGCCGACAGCCGCGCGCGGCGCGCGATCTGCGAGGTCATGGTCATGAACCGCGCGATCGGCAAGCTGATCCAGACCGACCAGACGCACCAGGTGCCGGCGCAGCTGCAGACCGGCAAGGATGCGGGCATGCAGCTGCTCGACCAGGCGCTGCTCGCAGGCGTGCAGGCCAAGGAGCTGGACCCGGACGACGCCTACGTCTATGCGCTCGACCGCAAGCTGTTCCAGCGCTTCGTGACGGACACCAGCATCCTGCCGAAGATCGACATCACGACGGGCTGACGCACGCATGGCCAAGCTCGACGAATTCCTGCGCGAGGTCTTGCAACGCAAGGGCTCGGACCTGCACTTCATCGCCGGCGACCCGCCGCGGCTGCGCGTCTACGGCGACCTGCAGCCGCTGCGGCCGGAGCCGCTGAAGGCGGAGTTCGTCAAGGAAACGCTGTACGAGATCATGCCGCCGAAGGCGATCGCCCGCTTCGAGGAGAAGGAGGGCGCGGACTTCGCCTACGCGGTCCCGGACCTGGCGCGCTTTCGCGTCAACGTCATGCGCCAGCTCAATGGCATGGGCTCGGTCTGCCGGGTCATCCCGTCGGTCGCGCTGACGCTCGATGAGCTCAACATGCCCGATGCGGTCCGCACGCTGTGCCGCGTGAACTCCGGGCTCATCCTCGTGACCGGCAAGACCGGCTCCGGGAAGTCGACGACGCTGGCGGCAATGATCGACGACATCAACACCCGCATCAAAGGCCACATCCTGACGGTCGAGGATCCGATCGAGTTCGTGCATGGCCGCAAGAACTGCCTGATCAGCCAGCGCGAGGTCGGCGTGCACGCGCCGTCCTTCTCCGACGCCGTGCACTCGGCGCTGCGCGAGGACCCGGACGTCGTGCTGGTCGGCGAAATGCGCGACCTCGAGACGATCAGCGTCGCGGTCAGCGCCGCCGAGATGGGCATCCTGGTCATGGGCACGCTGCACACGAACGGCTCCGCGGCGACGGTGGATCGCATCGTGAACGCCTTCCCCGCGGACAAGCAGTCGCACGTGCGCACGATGCTCTCGACCAGCCTGCGCGGCGTGATCTCGCAGCAGCTGATCCCGCGCGTCGGCCAGCCGGGCCGCGTCGCGGCGCTCGAGATCCTGGTCAACACACCGGCGGTCGCGAACCTGATCCGCCAGGGCAAGATCGACCAGCTCGAGAACACGATGCAGAGCGGCGCGAGCCTCGGCATGCGGACGATGGACATGGCGATCCAGCAGCTGCTCGACAGCCGCGTGATCTCCGGCCGCGACGCGTTCCGCAAGGCGATCAACAAGCAGCGCTTCGAGGCGCATCGCAACGACGCCTGAGCGGCCGCGCGGGGCGGCTGGCATACTTCCGCGTTTAGCGCCCACGCCCGCGAAACCCATGCGCCGCATCCTCGTCACCAGCGCCCTGCCCTACGCCAACGGCCCGCTGCACATCGGCCACATCCTCGAGGCCGTGCAGACCGACATCTGGGTGCGCTTCCAGAAGCTGTGCGGCCACGACTGCGTCTACGTCTGCGCCGACGACACGCACGGCACCCCGATCATGCTGAAGGCGCAGGCCGACGGCACGACGCCCGAGGCGCTGATCGCGACCGTCGCCGAGGAGCACCGCGCGACCTACCGCGACTTCCTGATCGAGCACGACATCTTCTACACGACGCACAGCCCCGAGAACCGCGAGCTGACCGAGCGGCTGTTCAAGGTGCTGGACGCGGGCGGGCACATCGGCAGGGCCACGATCCGCCAGGCCTACGACGCCGAGGCCAACATGTTCCTGCCGGACCGCTACGTGAAGGGCACGTGCCCGGTATGCGGCACGAAGGACCAGTACGGCGACAGCTGCGAGAACTGCGGCAGCACCTACACGCCCGCCGACCTCATCGACCCGGTGTCGGTGGTCAGCGGCACGCGGCCCGTCGAGCGCGAATCCGAGCACCTGTTCTTCAAGCTCGGCAGCTTTGAGCCGATGCTGCGCGAATGGACGCGCTCGGGCGCGGTCGATGCCAGCGTCGCGAACAAGCTCGACGAGTGGTTCTCGACGGGGCTGCGCGACTGGGACATCTCGCGCGACGCGCCGTATTTCGGCTTCGAGATCCCCGGTCACCCCGGCAAGTACTTCTACGTGTGGCTCGACGCGCCGGTCGGCTACATGGCCGCGAGCCTGAAGTTCGCGCACGAGCACGGCCGCGACTGGGCCGCCTGGTGGGGCGCCGACAGCCGCGCCGAGCTCTACCATTTCATCGGCAAGGACATCCTCTACTTCCACACGCTGTTCTGGCCGGCCGTGCTGCACGGCGCGGGCTACCGGCTGCCGACCGCCGTGCGCGCACACGGCTTCCTGACCGTCAACGGCCAGAAGATGTCGAAGTCGCGCGGCACGTTCATCAACGGCCGCCACTACCTCGACCGGCTGCCCGCCGAACCGCTGCGTTACTACTTCGCCGCGAAGCTGGGCCCCGGGATCGAGGACATCGACATGTCGCCCGCCGACTTCGTGCAGCGCTTCAACGCCGAGGTCGTCGGCAAGCTGGTGAACATCGCGAGCCGCTGCGCGGGCTTCATCGCACGCGGCGGCGGCCGGCTCGCCGCGACTCTGCCGGACGAGGCGCTGTATGCGAGCTTCGTCGCGGCCGGCCCCGGCATTGCGGCCGCGTACGAGGGGCGCGACCTGGCCGCCGCGATCCGCGAGATCGCCGCGCTCGCCGACCGCGCCAACCAGTACATCGACGCGCACAAGCCGTGGAACCTGGCCAAGGACCCGGCCCGCGCCGCGGACGTGCTCGGCGTCTGCACGCAGGGCCTGAACCTGTTCCGCGCGCTGATGCTGTACCTCGCGCCAGTGCTGCCGGTCATGGCGGCGAGCGCCGGGCGCTTCCTCGGCCGGCCGTTCCGGCACTGGGACGAGGTGGCCGAGCCGCTCCTCGGCACGCCGCTCAACGAGTACGTGCCGCTGGCGACGCGCCTCGAGCAGAAGCGAGTCGAGTCGCTGTTCGAGCCGGAAGTCGCGGCGCCGGCGGCCGTATCCGCGGCCGCGCCGCCCGCGCCGGCTTCCGCCCCGACCGGCGCTGCGCCCGGCACGGCGGCCGCGGAGATCTCGATCGAGGAGTTCGGGCGGCTCGACCTGCGCGTCGCGCGCGTCATCAACGCCGAGACGGTCACGGGCGCCGACAAGCTGCTGAAGCTCAGCGTCGATCTCGGCGGCGAGACGCGCACGGTGTTCGCGGGCATCCGCGGCGCCTACGACCCGGCGCTGCTCGTCGGCCGGCTGGTCGTGGTGGTCGCGAACCTCAAGGCGCGGAAGATGCGCTTTGGCCTCTCGCAGGGCATGGTGCTCGCCGCCTCCGACGAGTCCGGCGGCCCGTTCCTGGTCGCGCTCGACGCGGGCGCGCAGCCCGGGATGCGCGTGAAGTAGGCCGTGGCGCCGTCGCTGGCCGACCGGCTCGACGCGTTGCTGCCGCAGACGCAGTGCACGCGCTGCGGCTACCCCGCCTGCCGTCCCTACGCCGAGGCGCTCGCGGCCGGCGCCGCCGGCGCGGACCAGTGCCCGCCCGGCGGCGATGCCACCGCGGCCGCGCTCGCGGCGACGCTCGGCGTCGTCGCGCGCCCGGTCGCGGCGCGCTTCGGGCGCGAGGGCCCGCCCAGGGTCGCGGTCATCGACGAGAGCGTCTGCATCGGCTGCGCCAAGTGCCTGCCGGCCTGCCCGGTGGACGCGATCGTCGGTGCCCGCCGCCAGCTGCACGCGGTCATCGCGGCCGAGTGCTCCGGCTGCGAGCTGTGCCTGCCGCCGTGCCCGGTCGATTGCATCGCGATGGTCGACGCGGGCACGGCCGTGCTGCCGCCCGCCGAGCTCGGCGTCCGCGCCCGCCAGTACCGCGAGCGCTACGACGCGCACCTCGCGCGCGGCGCGGCGCGCGAAGCCGCGCGTGCGGCGCGCCTCGCCGCGCGACCGACGCCGGGGGCGCGGCGGTGAGCCCGGCGCGGCGGCGGGCGCTGTTCGAGCACCTGCGGGCGGCGGACCCCGAGCCGCGCACGGAGCTCGAGTACCGCACGCCCTTCCAGCTGCTGGTCGCCGTCATCTTGTCCGCGCAGGCGACCGACCGGAGCGTGAACCTCGCGACCCCGGCGCTGTTCGCGGCGGCGCCGACGCCGGCCGCGATGCTGGCGCTCGGCGTCGCGGGCGTGAAGCGCTACATCAAGACGATCGGGCTCTTCAACTCGAAGGCCGAGAACATCGTCGCGACCTGCCGGCAGCTCCTCGAGCGCCACGGCGGCGAGGTGCCGCGGCAGCGCGAGGCGCTCGAGGCGCTGCCGGGCGTCGGCCGCAAGACGGCCAACGTCGTGCTGAACTGCGTGTTCGGGGAGCCGACGATCGCCGTCGACACGCACATCTTCCGGGTCGCGAACCGGACCGGGCTGGCGCCCGGCAGGAACGTGGCCGAGGTCGAGGCCGGGCTGCTGAAGGCGGTGCCGGCGGAGTACCGCCTGCACGCGCACCACTGGCTGATCCTGCTCGGCCGCTACACGTGCAAGGCGCGCAGGCCGGAGTGCTGGCGCTGCCTGGTGCGCATCGAGTGCGCGTTCCGGCCGAAGACGAAGGCGCCGCCCGGGGCCTAGTGGGCCGGCTGGGTGCTGACGACCTTGACCGGCTTGACGCCGATGTCGTGCAGCGCGCGCCTCAGGTGGCGCACGCCGTCGCCGAAGTGGCTCTGCGCGCACTCGCCGGCGCCGAGGTCCCGGCTGCGGCTCGCGCTCGCCGCGCGCGGCGCGTCGCGGTGCGCGGGCCAGGCGACGTCGAACTGGTGCAGGAGGCTCTGGCAATCGGCGGCGGTCGCGGCGCGCTCCGGCGCGTCGGACGGGGCACCGAGCGCCAGCGGCGCGAGCAGCGCGCCACCGAGCAACGCGAGCACGCCGGCGCGACGGAACGGGCTCAGGTGGGCGGGCGCTGCGGGCTCTCGGTTCACGCCTCGAGCCTAGCGTGCGCACCCCGCCGTGCGCCTTACGCCCGCGTTAAGAGTCCTTAAGGATTGTGGGCACTCGCGCCGGTCACCTGTCGTATCCTTGCCGCCGAGGGATTTCCATGAAGATCCTGCTCGTCGAGGACGACCGCCGCGCCAGTGAGTACCTCGCCAAGGGGCTGCGGGAGCTCGGCCACGTCGTCGAGCAGGCCTTCGACGGCGAATCGGGCCTGAAGACGGCCGAGGCAGCGGCCTACGACGTGCTCGTGCTCGACCGCATGCTGCCGAAGCTCGACGGCCTCGAGATCGTCAAGCGCCTGCGCGCGGCCGGCAGCGCGGTCCCGATCCTGATCCTGAGCGCGCTCGACGAGGTCGACGAACGCGTGCAGGGCCTGCGGGCGGGCGGCGACGACTACCTGGCCAAGCCCTACCACCTCGAGGAGCTCGCGGCGCGCCTCGATGCCCTGTCGCGCCGGCAGACCGAGCCGGGAGCGGTCGGCAAGCTCAAGGTCGCCGACCTCGAGCTCGACGCGCGGGCGCGGCGCGTGACGCGCGCCGGGCGCAAGATCGAGCTGACGGCCCGCGAATTCCAGCTGCTCGAGTTCCTGATGCGCCACGCCCGCCAGGTCGTGACGCGCACGATGATCCTCGAGGGCGTGTGGGACTACCATTTCGACCCGAAGACCAACGTCATCGACGTGCATATCAGCCGCCTGCGGCAGGCGATCGACAAGGGCTTCGACCAGCCGCTGCTGCACACCGTCCGCGGCGCCGGGTACACGCTCACCGAAGATCCCTGAGCGCGGCGGCTTGGCCCTCGTCACCTTCGCGCGTTCCTCGATCGCCCGGCTCGCGCTGCTGCAGGGAATGGCGCTGGCCCTCGCGATGGTCGCGGTGCTCGGCGCCGTGTACTTCGGCTCCGTGCAGATCATCGCCGGCGACAGCGACCAGTCGATCGTCCTCGAGGCCCAGGGCCTTGCCGAGGAGTACCGCGACCGCGACCTCGACGCGTTCGTGACCGCGATCGTCGATCGCGCCGAGGACCCGTGGGTGCGCGGCGCCGTCTACGAGCTGCGCGGCCCGCGCGGCGACTTCCTCGCCGGCAACGTCGTCGTGCTGCCAGACCTCGCGATTCTGGGCGGCTGGGCCGAATTCGACGTCGCGGTCGGCCGCGGCGATGCGAGCGCGACGCGCCGGATCCGCGCGCGGGTCGTCGAGCTCGGCGGCGGCTTCCGGCTGCTGGTGGGCCACGACATCCAGGACCGTCGCGCGTTCCGCGCGGTCATGCTGCGCAGCATCGCGTGGGCGGTCGTCGCGACGCTGCTGATCGGCGCGCTGGCCAGCTGGTGGCTCGGGCGGCGCATCGCGCGCGCCGCGCATGCGATCAGCGACAGCGCCGGGCGCATTGCCGGCGGCAGCCTCGGTGAGCGCCTGCCGCTGACCGGCTCGGGCGACGAGATCGACGCGCTGATGGGCCGCTTCAACGACCTGCTGGGTCGCGTCGAGACGCTGACGACGACCATGCGCGCCGTGCTCGACAGCACCGCGCACGACCTGCGCGGCCACCTGAACCGGATCCGCGGCGCGGCGCAGGACGCGCGGCGCGCGGCGGCGAGCCCGGCCGAGGCGACCGCCGCCGACGCCGTGCTGTCCGAGATCGACCGGCTGGGCGACACCTTGCAGGGGCTGCTGCGGATCGCGCTCGCCGAGTCCGGCACCGCGCCGCTCGAGGACGTGGACGTCAGCGCCGTCGCGACCGACCTGATCGAGTTCTACCAGCCGGTCGCCGAGCCGGGGAAGCTGGCGGTCGCAATCGAGCCCGGCCTCGTGGTCCGCGGCCACCGCCAGCTGCTGTCGCAGGCACTCGCGAACCTCATCGACAACGCGCTCAAGTACGGCGGCGGCGGCACCATCACGGTCGGCGTGCGGCGCGCGGGTCCGACCGCGCGCATCGAGGTCGCCGACCGCGGTCCCGGCATCGCCGCGGAGCATCGCGAGCTCGCGACGCAGCGTTTTCGGCGCCTGCCAGGCAGCTCGGGACTGCCGGGCTCCGGGCTCGGGCTGTCGCTGGTCGCGGCCGTCGCGCGCCTGCACCAGGCGCGGCTCGAGCTCGGCGATGCGAGCCCGGGGCTCGTGGTGGTGCTCGAGATCCCGCTGCGCGCCGGCTGAGGGCCGCTCAGCCTTTCTTCGGCAGGTACAGGTCGGTCAGCGTGCCCTCGAAGGCCTCGGCTGCGAACGCGACGGTCTCGCTCAGCGTCGGGTGCGGGTGCACGGTCAGCCCGATGTCGGCGGCATCGGCGCCCATTTCGATGGCGAGCGCGACCTCCGAGACCAGCTCGCCCGCGTTCGTGCCGACGATCCCGGCGCCGAGCACCCGGCGCGACTCCGGATCGAACAGCAGCTTCGTGAAGCCCTCCTCGCGGTTGAGGGCGAGCGAGCGGCCGGAAGCGATCCACGGGAACGCGCCTTTGCCGAACTTGATGCCCTTGGCCTGGGCCTCGGTCTCGGTGAGTCCGACCCAGGCGATTTCCGGGTCGGTGTAGGCGACCGAGGGGATCACGCGCGCGTCGAAGGCGTGCTTGAGGCCGGCGGCGACCTCGGCCGCGACCTTGGCCTCGTGGCTCGCCTTGTGCGCGAGCATCGGCGCCCCGGCGACGTCCCCGATCGAGAAGATGTGCGGCTGGTTGGTGCGCAGCTGGTGGTCCGACGGGATGAAGCCGCGACTGTCGACCGTCACGCCGGCCGCCTCGGCGCCGAGCGCGCGGCCGTTCGGCCGCCGGCCGACGGCGACCAGCACCGCCTCGTAGTCCTGCGGCGGTGGCGCGCCCTCGCCGTCGAAACGCACGCGCAGCCCGGCCGGCTGGCTCTCGATCGCCGCGACCTTCGTGCCGACGTAGATGCCCTCGTACTGCGCCTTCAGGCGCTTCTCGAGCGGCCGGACCAGGTCGCGGTCGCAGCCGGGCATGAGCCCGGGCGAGAGCTCGACGACCGTCACGCGCGAGCCGAGCGCATGGTAGACGCAGGCCATCTCGAGCCCGATGATCCCGCCGCCGACGACCAGCAGGCGCTTCGGCAACGACGGCAGCTCGAGCGCGCCGGTCGAGTCGATGATGCGCGGGTCGGCCGGTGCTCCGGGCAGCGCGATCGCCTCGGAGCCGGCCGCGATGATGCATTGCTCGAAGCCGATCACGCGCGTGCGGCCCTCGGCGCTGAGCGCGATCCGATGCGGCGAGAGGAACCGCGCCTCGCCGCGCAGCACCTCGACCTTGCGCTGCTTGGCGAGCGAGCTCAGGCCCGAGGTCAGCCGGCTGACGACCTTCTGCTTCCAGCCGCGCAGGCGGTCGAGGTCGATCTGCGGTGCGGCGAAGCTGACGCCGCAGGGACCCATCGCGGCCGCATCCTCGATGACCTTGGCGGCGTGCAGCAGCGCCTTCGAGGGGATGCAGCCGACGTTGAGGCAGACGCCGCCGAGGGTCGGGCTGCGCTCGATGAGGCCGACCTTGAGACCGAGGTCCGCCGCGCGAAAGGCCGCCGTGTAGCCACCGGGGCCGGCGCCGAGCACGACGAGCGGCAGCGTGAGGTCCGCGGCCGGCTCCTCGCCCGCCACGACGCTGGCCGGCGCGGCCGGCACGTCCGCCGCGGGCGCTGCGGCCGGCGCGGCAACGTCCGGGCGGCGCATGCGGATCGTGTCGCCGGTCCGGCCGGCGGCGGCCTCCTCGGCCGCGGCCGGCGCCGCACTGCCGGCCTCGATCCGCGCCACGAGCGTGCCTTCGCTGATCTTGTCGCCGACCTTGACGAGCACCTCGCGCACCGTGCCGGCGAAGGGCGCGGGCACGTCCATCGTCGCCTTGTCGCTTTCGAGCGTCAGCAGCGGATCGTTCTCGGCGACGGCCTGGCCGGGCGTGACCAGCACCGCGATCACCGGGACGTTGCCGAAGTCGCCGAGCGCCGGGACGCGCACCTCGCGCCCGCCGGCCGGGTCGCTCACGGCACGGCCTCGGTCAGGCCGCGCACGTCGCCGAGGGCCGCGACCAGCGCGGTCACGAAGCGCGCGCCGTCGGCGCCGTCGATGACCCGGTGGTCATAGGACAGGGACAGCGGCAGCATCAGGCGCGGCACGAACTGGCCGTTGACGAACACCGGTTTCATGCTCGAGCGCGAGACGCCGAGGATCGCGACTTCGGGCGCGTTGACGATCGGCGTGAAGGCCGTGCCGCCGATGCCGCCGAGGCTCGAGACCGTGAAGCAGCCGCCTTGCATGTCGGCGGCGGTCAGCTTGCCGGCGCGCGCCTTCTCCGACAGCGCCGCGAGCTCGCGCGCCAGCTCGTAGATGTCCTTGCGGTCGGCGTCGCGGATCACCGGTACGACGAGTCCGTTAGGCGTGTCGGCCGCGAAGCCGACGTGCAGGTACTTCTTCAGCACCAGGTTCTCGCCGCTCGCGTCGAGCGAGGCGTTGAAGCGCGGGAACTGGCGCAGCACCCGCGCGCAGGCGCGCAGCACGAAGGCGAGCGGTGTCAGCTTGATGCCCTCGTCGAGGGCCTTCTGCTTGAGCTGGGTGCGCGCCTCCTCGAGGGCCGTGATGTCGGCTTCCTCGAACTGCGTGACGTGCGGGACGTTGACCCAGCTCGCCTGCAGGCGGGGGCCGGCGATGCGCTGCACGCGCCCGAGCGGCTGCACCTCGACCGGCCCGAACTTCGCGAAGTCGACGACCGGCACGCGCGGCAGCCCCGCGCCCGCCGCGCCGGCCGCGGCCGGCGCCGCGCCCGTGAGCGTGCGCTTGACCCAGCCCTTGACGTCGGCGTGCAGGATGCGGCCCTTCGGCCCGGTGCCCGCGACCGCGCCGAGGTCGACGCCGAGCTCGCGCGCGAGCAGCCGGACGCTCGGGCTCGCATGCACGCGCGCCGAGGGCGCTGGGACGGCGGGGCCGCCGGTCGCGGCCGGGGGTGCCGCCGCGGGCGCTGCGGCCGGCGGCGGGGCGGGCGGCGGCGCGGGTGGCGGCGGCGCGGCGGGCGGTGGCGCGGCAGGCGGTGGCGCCGCCGGACGCGGGGGCGGCGGCGCAGCCGCGGGCTGCGGCGCCGGCGCGGCAGCGCCCGCCTCGACGTCGACGACCGCCGAGCCCGTCGAGACCTTGCCGCCCTTGCGCACGTGCACGGCGGCGACGCGCCCGGCGACGGTCGAAGGCACCTCCATCGTCGCCTTCTCGGTCTCGAGCGTCGCGAGCGGTGTGTCGACCGCGACGACGTCGCCGACCTTGACCAGCACGTCGACGACGTCGACGTCCTTGAAATCGCCCAGGTCGGGTACGACGACGGTGACCGCGGACGCCATGCTCAGGCGCCGGCCGGGTTCGGCTTCGATGGGTCGATGCCGAACTTCTTGATCGCCGCGGCCACGGTCGCGGCGTCGACCTTGCCCTCGTCGGCGAGCGCTTTCAGCGCCGCGATGGCGATGTGGAAGCGGTCGACCTCGAAGTGGCTGCGCAGCGCCGCGCGCGCATCCGAGCGGCCGAAGCCGTCGGTGCCGAGCACGACGTAGCGCCCCGGGACCCACTCGCGGATCTGGTCGGGGACGGTCTTCATGTAGTCGGTCGCGGCGATGAACGGGCCCTCGCGGCCGCCGAGGCATTCGCGCACGTACGGCACGCGCGGCTTGGCGCCGGGGTTCAGGCGGTTGTGGCGCTCGGCGTCGAGCGCCTCGCGGCGCAGCTCCGAGAAGCTCGTGACGCTGTAGACGTCGGCCGGCACCCCGAACTCGGCCTCGAGCAGCTTGGCCGCCGCCTCGCACTCGCGCAGGATCGTGCCCGAGCCGAGCAGCGTCGCGCGCACCTTGCCCTGCACGCCGATCGACAGCAGGTACATGCCCTTGACGATGCCGGCCTCGACGCCCGCCGGCATCGCCGGCTGGACGTAGTTCTCGTTCATCACGGTCAGGTAGTAGAAGACGCTCTCGTCCTCCGCGTACATGCGCCGCAGGCCGTCGTGGACGATGACGGCGAGCTCATAGGCGTAGCACGGGTCGTAGGCGATGCAGTTCGGGATCGCGCTCATGACCAGCTGCGAGTGTCCGTCCTGGTGCTGCAGACCCTCGCCGGCGAGCGTCGTGCGCCCGGCGGTCGCGCCCATGAGGAAGCCGCGCGCGCGCATGTCGCCCGCGGCCCACATGAAGTCGCCGACGCGCTGGAAGCCGAACATCGAGTAGTAGGTGTAGAACGGCACCATGTACGTGCCGTGGTTCGCGTACGCGGTCGCGGCGGCGATCCACGAGCACATCGAGCCCGCCTCGTTGATGCCTTCCTCGAGGATCTGGCCCTTCTTGTCCTCGCGGTACGAGAGCAGCTGGTCGGCATCCTGCGGCGTGTACAGCTGGCCGACCGACGAGTAGATGCCGATCTGCCGGAACAGGCCCTCCATGCCGAAGGTGCGCGCCTCGTCCGGCACGATCGGCACGACGTTGCGGCCGATGTTCTTGTCCTTCAGCAGGATGCCGAGGATGCGCACGAAGGCCATCGTCGTCGAGATCTCGCGATCGCCGGTCGACTCGAGCAGTGGCTGGAACGCCTGCAGCGCCGGCACGGTGAGCCGCGCCGCCGTCACGCGGCGCGCCGGCAGGAAGCCGCCGAGCGCGGCGCGGTGCTCGCGCAGGTAGCGCATCTCGTCGCTGTCGTCGGCCGGCCGCTTGAACGGGAGCTTAGCGATCTCGTCGTCCGACACCGGGATGTTGAAGCGGTCGCGGAAGGCCTTCAGCGCCGCGTCGTCCAGCTTCTTCTGCTGGTGCGTCGGGTTCTGGGCCTCGCCGGCCTTCCCCATGCCGAAGCCCTTGATGGTCTTCGCCAGGATCACGGTCGGCTGGCCCTTGGTGGCGCTCGCCGCGGCGTAGGCGTTCCACACCTTGACGAAGTCGTGGCCGCCGCGGTTGAGCCGCCAGATCTCCTCGTCCGACATGTTCGCGACGAGCTCCTTGAGCTCGGCGTACTTGCCGAAGAAATGCTCGCGCGTGTAGGCGCCGCCCTTGGCCTTGAAGTTCTGGTATTCGCCGTCGACGCACTCGTCCATCAGCTGGCGCAGCAGGCCCTTCGGGTCGCGCGCGAACAGCGGGTCCCAGCGCGAGCCCCACAGCACCTTGATGACGTTCCAGCCGGCGCCGAGGAACGCGGCCTCCAGCTCCTGGATGATCTTGCCGTTGCCGCGCACCGGCCCGTCGAGGCGCTGCAGGTTGCAGTTGATGACGAACACGAGGTTGTCGAGCTTCTCGCGGACCGGCATCGTCAGCGCGCCCATCGACTCCGGCTCGTCCATCTCGCCGTCGCCGAGGAAGGCCCAGATCTTGCGGTCGGAGGGCTTCACCAGCCCGCGGTGCTCGAGGTAGCGCGTGAAGCGCGCCTGGAACATCGCCATCATCGGACCTAGGCCCATCGACACCGTCGGGAACTGCCAGAACTCCGGCATCAGCCACGGGTGCGGGTACGAGGACAGGCCGCGGCCGCCGACCTCCTGGCGGAAGTGCCGCAGCTGCTCTTCGCTGAGGCGACCCTCGAGGTAGGCCCGCGCGTACACCCCCGGGCTCGAGTGGCCCTGCACGAACACCAGGTCGCCCGGGTGCTGCTCGCTCGCCGCCCGCCAGAAGTGGTTGAAGCCGACCTCGTAGAGCGTCGCCGAGGAGGCGTAGGTGGCGATATGGCCGCCGTATTCCGAGCTCTGGCGGTTCGCCGCGACCACCATCGCGAGCGCGTTCCAGCGGATGTAGGCCTCGAGGCGCCGCTCGATCGCGCGGTTGCCGGGATAGGGCCGCTCGTGCGCGGCGCTGATCGTGTTGACGTAGGCGGTGTTCGGCTTGAACGGCAGGTACGCCCCGGCGCGGCGCGTCTGGTCGATCAGTCGCTCGAGCAGGTAGTGGGCACGCTCAGGCCCGTGCGCTGCGAGCACCGAATCGATCGAATCCAGCCACTCGCGGGTCTCGATCGGGTCGATGTCGTCGGTGCGCGGGGTATCGCTCATGCGTGGCTCGTCCTCGGGGTCGGAGCGGCTCGCCCCGCACTCGAGTCCGCTATGATCTTGGTTTGAGCTAGATGGGTCAAGGCAAAGCCCGCCCCGTGAAGCTGCTCCCCGAGCGCCGCAAGTCCCTGATCAGGCAGGTCAGCGCCATCCCGTCCGAGTCGCAGCTGCGAAGGTGCGAGGCGGTGCTGATGCTGCTCGCGCCGGGCGCCGACGCCGCGCTCGGCCGCTGGCCCGGCGGCGCGGCCCTGCGCCGCGAGCGCGCCCGGCGGCCGCGCGCCGCCGGCAGCGTCTGGAGCGCGCTCCTGCCGGGCGCCGCGCCGACGCGGGTCGTCGTCGGCGAACTGCCGGCCGGCGCCGATGCGTTCCAGCAGCTCTCGCTCGCGGCCCGGGTCGTGCGCGACGGCCTCGCGCAGGAGCCGCGGCGAGTCGCCCTCGGCGCGCCCACCACCGGCCGCCCCGACCCTTCGCCGCCGGGCGCGCTGCTCGCGGCGCTGCTCGCGGCGACCGAGGGTCAGCCGCAGCAGAAGAGCCGCCCGGCGCGCACCTTCCAGCCAGCCGAGGTGCTGGTCTGCGGCCCGACCGACGTCGCGACCGCGCTCGCCGTCGAGGACGGCGCGCACCTCGCGCGCTGGCTGACGGCGCTGCCGCCGAACGTGCTGTTCCCCGGCAGCTACCGGCGCGCGCTCAAGGCGCTCGCCGCGCGGCACGGCTGGCGCATGCAGGTGTACTCGGAGGCGGCGCTGCGCCGGCTCGGCGCCGGCGCGTTCGTGGCGGTCGCGAGCGGCAGCCGGCGCCGCGATGCGGCGCTGGTGCGCCTGCAGTACCGGCCGCGCGGCGCGGCGCGGCGCGGCGGACGTCCGATCGCGCTGCTCGGCAAGGGCATCTGCTTCGACACCGGCGGCCACAATCTCAAGTCGGCGAAGTCGATGCTCGACATGCACATCGACATGGCCGGCAGCGCCGTCGCGGTCGGCGCCCTGGCGGCGCTCACCGCGAGCGGCTACCCGCGGCCGGTCGACGCGTGGCTGGCGCTCGCGGAGAACCGCATCGGACCCGCCGCCTACACGCAGCAGGACGTCCTGACCGCCGCCAACGGCACGACGATCCAGGTCACGCACACCGACGCCGAGGGGCGCATGGTGCTCGCCGACTCGCTCGCGCTCGCGTCCCGGACCGCGCCCGCCTGCATCATCGACTTCGCGACGCTGACGGGCGCCTGCGTCTACGCGCTCACCGAGCGGCTGTCGGGCGCGTTCACGAACCGGCCGGGACTGCGCGCGCTGCTCGAGCGGGCGGGCGAGCGCTCGGGCGAGCGGCTGCACGCCTTCCCGATGCCCGCCGACTTCGACCAGGACCTCGACAGCCCGGTCGCCGATGTCGTGCAGTGCCTGATCGACGGCAAGGGCGATCACATCTACGCGGCGCGCTTCCTGTCGCGTTTCGTCGGCAGCGGCATCCCGTGGGCGCACATCGACCTGTCGAGCGCGATGCGCACCGGCGGCCTCGCGCACGTCGCGCGCCCGATCACCGGCTTCGGGGTGCGCCTCGCGGTCGCGCTGCTCGCCGACGAGGAGTTCCACCGCGCGCTCGGCGCGCGCGCGCGGGCCGGCGCATGAAGCTGACGCTGACCCGCCCCGACGACTGGCATGTGCACCTGCGCGACGGCGCGGCGCTGCGGGCCGTGGTCGGGCACACGGCCGAGCGCTTCGCGCGGGCCATCGTGATGCCGAACCTGAAGCCGCCGGTGACCAGCACCGCCCAGGCCGCCGCCTACCGCGAGCAGATTCTCGCCGCGCTGCCGGCCGGCGCCGCGTTCGAGCCGCTGATGACGCTGTACCTCACCGACCGCACGGCGCCGGAGGAAGTGACGCGCGCACGCGCGAGCGGCATCGTGCACGCGATCAAGTACTACCCGGCCGGCGCGACGACCCACGCCGAGGCGGGCGTCACCGACCTCGCGCGCCTCGGGCCCGTGCTCGAGCGCATGCAGGCGGTCGGTCTGCCGCTGCTCGTGCACGGCGAGGTCACCGACGCCGCAGTCGACGTCTTCGACCGCGAGCGCGTATTCATCGAGCGCGTGCTCGTCGACCTCGTGCGCCGCTTCCCGGCGCTGAAGCTCGTGTTCGAGCACGTGACCACGGCCGAGGCGGTCGAGTTCGTCGCGGCGCAGGGGCCGAACGTCGCCGCAACCGTCACCCCGCAGCACCTGCTGCTGAACCGCAATGCGCTCTTTCGGGGGGGCATCCGGCCGCACCACTACTGCCTGCCGGTCCTGAAGCGCGAGCCGCACCGCGCGGCGCTCGTGGCCGCGGTCGCCTCCGGGAACCCCAAGTTCTTCCTCGGCACCGACAGCGCGCCGCACGCGCGCCTGACGAAGGAGGCGGCGTGCGGCTGCGCCGGCATCTACTCGGCGCACGCCGCGATCGAGCTGTACGCCGAGGCCTTCGAGGCGGCGGGCGCGCTCGACCGGCTCGAGGGCTTCGCGAGCTTCCACGGCGCGGACTTCTACGGGCTGCCGCGCAACCGCACGCAGATCACGCTGGTGCGCGAGCCGCAGACGGTCCCGGCCGCCTTCCCCTTCGGCGACGACGTGCTCGTGCCGATGCGCGCAGGCGAGCCGCTCGCCTGGCGCCTGGTCGGCTGAGGGCGGCGGCAATGGCGAATGGCTACGCGATGCGCGAACGCTTCCGCGGCTTCCTGCCGGTGGTGGTCGACTGCGAGACGGGCGGCTTCAACTCGCAGACCGATGCGCTGCTCGAGATCGCGGGTGTGCTGCTGACGCTCGATGCCGATGGCGTCCTGCGTCGTGACGCCACCAGCCGCTACCACGTACAGCCCTTCCCGGGCGCGCGCCTCGATCCCGCCTCGCTCGCGGTCAACGGCATCGACCCGCACCACCCGCTGCGGCCGGCGCTGCCGGAGGGGGATGCGCTCGGGCGGCTGTTCAAGGACGTGCGCGCGGCCGTCAAGGACAGTGGCTGCACGCGTGCGATCCTGGTGGGCCACAACGCCGCCTTCGACCTCGGCTTCCTGAACGCGGCGGTCGCGCGCGCCGGCATCAAGCGCAACCCCTTCCACCCGTTCAGCTGCTTCGACACGGCGACGCTGGCCGGCGTCGCGTTCGGCCAGACCGTGCTGTCGCGCGCGGTGGTCGCCGCCGGCATGTCCTGGGAGGCGAGTGAGGCGCACTCGGCGATCTACGACGCCGAGCGCACGGCCGACCTGTTCTGCGATGTCTGCAACCAGTTCCGGCCGATCTACGACGCGGCCCGCGCCCGCGCGCCAGCGGTCGCCGCGCTCAGCGACGAGCCCGGCAACCCGATGGTGGAGCCCGCGCCGCTCGATCCCGGCGAGGGCTAGCGGCGCTCAGGCCGCGACGGCGCCCGCCTCGTTCAGGAGCTTCGCGAGCTCGCCGCTGCGGTACATCTCGAGCGCGATGTCGCAGCCGCCGAGCAGCTCGCCGTTCACGTACAGCTGCGGGTAGGTCGGCCAGTTCGAGTGGCTCTTCAGCGCCTCGCGCAGCTCCGGGTCCTCGAAGATGTTGACCGCGTGGAAGCGCGCCTTGCAGGCGCGCAGCGCGGCGACGGTCTGCGCCGAGAAGCCGCACTGCGGGAAGTCGGGCGTGCCCTTCATGAACAGCACCGCCGGCGCGGCCGTCAGGTGCTGCTGGATGCGGGTCGAAACGTCGGCGTTGCTCATCGTTGTCAGCCTCTCGATATGAAATCGGCGTGCGCGGTGCCGCGCTCCTCGAGCCGGCGCCGCTCGGTGGCGCGGATCACGGCCCACTGCGCCTGCGCGTCGAGCCGGATCCAGCCGGCGATCTCCTCGAGCGTGCGGTAGCAGCCGCTGCACCAGCCGCGCGGGCCGATGTTACAGACACTGATGCACGGGGATTGCGGCGCGGCGGGCGACATGTGGCAGGTGGCGGCGACCGTTCCGGCGGGGGTGGCCGGTTGCAACGGGTCGCGGCAAGCCCCTATTCTACCCCAGTCGATGCCGGGGCCCAACGACGCTCGGGTCCGGCAAAAACCGCCAAATTCCAAGGGGTACGCGATGAATCCACTGAACTCCGTCAAGGGCGCGATCACGACCGGCTTCGTGCTCGCGGTCATCGTCATCATCGCGCTGTCGCTGTCGGCCGGAAACTCCCTCGAATTCCACCATGCACTGCTGTTCCGCTGGTTCCACATCCTGGCGGGCGTGATGTGGATCGGCCTGCTGTGGTACTTCAACGTCGTGCAGACGCCCGGCCTCGCGGCGGCGGCGGCCGACAAGGGCGGTCCGGGCGGCGCCGGTATCTCGAAGTACATCGCGCCGACCGCGCTGTGGTGGTTCCGCTGGGCCGCGGTCGCGACCTGGCTCACGGGCGCCTACTACCTGCTGTTCGGCTACGGCACGACCGACACGATCCACAAGGCCTTCGGCCTGATGCCCGGCTTCCGGACGATCGGCGTCGGCGCGTGGCTCGGCACGATCATGCTGATCAACGTCTGGGTGTTCATCTGGCCGAACCAGAAGAAGATCCTCGGCATCGTCCCGGCCAGCGACGAGGACAAGGCGAAGGCGCGCAAGACCGCCGGCCTCGCCTCGCGCACGAACTTCGTGCTGTCCGTGCCGATGCTGTTGTGCATGGGCGCGCAGGCGCACGGCCTGCCGTTCTAGCCGGCGACGCGCGCGTCGCCCACGCCGGCCGGGCGCCTGCGCCCGGCCGGCCGCGCCCGATGAGCCCCCCGCTCCCTGCCGGCATCGACGCCGCGGTCGCCGCCGCCCTCGCCGAGGATGTCGGCAGCGGCGACCTGACCGCGCAGCTCGTGCCGGCCGGCGTGCGCGCGCGCGCGCGGACGATCACGCGCGAGGCGGGCGTCGTCTGCGGAGCCGCGTGGGTCGAGGCGGTGTTCCGCCAGCTCGACCCGGCGATCCGCCTGAGCTGGCACGTGGCCGATGGCGAGGCAGTGCGTCCCGGGCAGCTGTTGTTCGAGGCGGAGGGGCCGGCGCGCGGGCTGCTGACCGGCGAGCGCACGGCGCTCAACTTCCTGCAGATGCTGTCCGGCACGGCGAGCGCCACGCAGCGCTACGTCGAGGCGATCGACGGCACCGGCTGCCAGATCCTCGACACCCGCAAGACGCTCCCGGGGCTGCGGCTCGCGCAGAAGTACGCGGTGCGCTGCGGCGGCGGTCGCAACCACCGGATCGGGCTGTTCGACGGAATCCTCGTCAAGGAGAACCACATCGCGGCCGCGGGCTCGATCGGCGCCGCGGTCGCCGCGGCGCGCCGGCTCTCACCGGGCGTGCCGGTCGAAGTCGAGGTCGAGTCGCTGGCCGAGCTCGACGAGGCCTTTGCCGCCGACGCCGACCTGGCCCTGCTCGATGAGTTCTCGCTCGATGATCTCGCGGTCGCGGTCGGCCGCAACCGCGCGCGCGCCCGCCCGCTCGGGCTCGAGGCCTCGGGCGGCATCGATCTCGGGACGATCCGCGCGGTGGCGGCGACGGGGGTGGACTTCATCTCGGTCGGCGCGATCACGAAGCACGTGCGCGCGCTCGACCTGTCGATGCGCCTGACGCTCGGCGCCTGAGCGCTCAGGGCTCGCCGCTGACGCTGCGCTCCGCCGGGCCGCGCTGGATCTTCTGCGGCCGCGCGACGCCGTAACCCTGGGCGTAGTCCACGCCGAGGTTCCTGAGCATCGTGATGATGTCTTCGTTCTCGGCGAACTCCGCGATCGTGCGCTTGTTGGTCAGGTGGCCGATCTCGTTGATCGAGCGGACCATCTCGCGGTCGATCGGGTCGTGCAGGATCTCCTTAACGAAGCTGCCGTCGATCTTCAGGAAGTCGACCGGGAAGTGCTTCAGGTAGCCGAACGACGACAGCCCGGTGCCGAAGTCGTCGAGCGCAAACTTGCAGCCGAGCTCCTTGAGCGCCTGGATGAAGCGATTCGCCTGCGAGAAGCTGGCGATGGCCGCGGTTTCGGTGATCTCGAAGCAGATGCGGCGGGCGTCAAGCCCGGTGCGGTGGAACTGCTCGATGACGAAGGGCAGGAACTTGTCGTCGCCTAGGCTCTGCCCGGACAGGTTGATCGAGCACATCGCGAGCTTGTCGCGCTCGTCCGCCTCCGAGACCAGCCAGCGCAGCGTGTTCTCGACGACCCAGCGGTCGATCGACGGCGTCAGGCCGTAGCGCTCGGCGGCGGCGATGAAGTTGTCCGGCGTGATGATCTTGCCGTGCTCGTCGCGCATGCGCAGCAAGATCTCGTAGTGCAGGCCGCTCTCCTCGATCTGCAACGGCATGATCGTCTGCCGGAACAGGTCGAAGCGGTTCTCCTCGAGCGCCGTATTGATGCGCGCCGCCCACTGCATCTCGCGGCGGCGGCGCATCAGGTCGATGTCGTTCTCCTCGAAGCAGTGCACGCGGTTGCGGCCCTGCTCCTTCGCCGCCTGGCAGGCGCTGTCCGCGGCCGACAGCACCGACGCGACGTCCTCGTTCTCCGGCGCGATCGGCACGACGCCGATGCTGACGCCGAGGCGGAAGGTGCGGTCCTCCCACTGGAAGCGGCAGTTGCGGACCGCCTCGCGCAGGCCCTCGGCCGTGCGCAGCGCCTCGTCGAGCGAGCAGGCCTCGAGCAGCACGCCGAATTCGTCGCCGCCGAGCCGCGACAGCGTGTCGCGCCAGCGGACCTTGGACTTCAGCAGCTGCCCGACCTGGCCGAGCAGCGCATCGCCCGCGCTGTGGCCGCAGGTATCGTTGACGATCTTGAACTGGTCGAGGTCGAGGTAGCACAGCGCGTACGAGGTCTCGCGCGCCTTGGCGCTGCGCAGCGCGCGCTCCAGCCGGTTCTCGAACTCGCGGCGGTTCACGAGGCCGGTCAGCACGTCGTGGCTCGCGTGGTAGCTCAGCCGGCGGTTCAGCTCGCGCGACTCGCTGACGTCGTGGAACACGAGCACGCCGCCGGTCACGGTGCCGGTGCCGTCGCGGATCGGCGAGGCGGTGCTCTCGATGTAGATCTCGTTGCCGTCGCGGCGGATGAACAGCATCGGCCGGACCGACTTCACGGGCCGCAGCCGGCGGATCGCCGAGGCCAGCGGGTTCTCGAGCGGCTCGCACGTCTCCTCGTGGAAGGCGCGGAAGATCTCGTCGAGCGTGCGGCCCATCGCGTCCTCGACGCGCCAGCCGGTCAGCTCCTCGGCTACCGGGTTCAGGTACTCGACCCGCGAGTGCTCGTCGGTCGTGATGACGCCGTCGCCGATCGACTGCAGCGTGATCTGCGCCCGCTCCTTCTCGCGGAACAGCGCCTCCTCGTACAGCTTGCGCTCGGTGACGTCGAGCTCGACGCCGATCAGGCGCCGCAGGCTGCCGTTGTCGACCTGCGCCTTGGCGCGCGAGACGACCCAGCGCCACTCGCCGTCCCGGTGGCGCATGCGGTGCATGCTCTCGAAGATCGGCGAGCGGCCGCCGATATGCTCGCGGATCATCTGCGAGACCCGCGGCAGGTCGTCCGGGTGCACGAGCTTGTTCCAGTCGGGCGCGCGGTTCAGCTCGTCCTCGGCGTAGCCGAGCATCGATTTCCAGCGCGGCGAGAACCAGGTCCGATTGCTGGCCGCGTCATAGTCCCACAGGCCTTCGTTCGTGCACGGCAGCGCGAGCGCGTTGCGCTCGCGAAGGTCCTCGACCTCGCGTTCCAGCGCAACGCGGTCCAGCCCGGCACCGAGGCTGTTGCCGACGAGCTTCAGCAGCAGGTGGAAGTTCACGTCCCAGCCGCCGCACGGCGCGCCGGTCGCGAGCCCGAAGAAGCCGTGCATCCGGCCGCGCACGCCGACCCCGACCAGCAGCACCGCGCGCATGCCGAGCTCGCCGAAGCGCCGCGCCTCGCCGGCGTTCTCGCGCCGCGCGTTCAGCGTGTCGCGGATCTCGAGGATCCGGGTGTGCGTCAGCCGCTCACGGATGGAGGGCAGGTCGGCGAGCGACTGGCCGCGCAGCACCTCGGGAGAGCAGGACACGAACAGGCCCTTCGACACCTCGATCGACTGGATCAGCCCGCCGGTCGAGTCGTAGGTCGCGAGGAACGCGGCGTCGGTGCCCGTCGCCTCGCGCATCAGGTCGAGGTTCTGCTGGATGACCGCCTCGGCCGTGCCGGCTTCGAGGTTCTGGAAGTCGACCGCGATCTTCGTGCACGTGACGTCGAGGCCGAGCGCGAGACGGCTCGTCGAGGGCGCCCAGCGTTGCGGGGCGAGAATGTCGGATGCGGTGAAGTCCCGATCCTGCTGGTTCTTGACGATCGGCATGGCCGTCGTTACCCCCGGATCATGCAGGGAGTCTCGCAGCCATCCCGGGGTGCGACCCGGACCTGTCCCACAGTTCTCCAATCGTCAGCTTTTATGGGCTTGTGGGCGATTCTGTCATGTTCTTCGAGAATTGCAAGCTAACCCTATGCAAGAACAGTGTTTTTCGGCACCATTGCATCGCGATCGACCGAGCCCCTAGAGTCCCGGCATGCCGATGGATCCACACGCGCACGAGCACGGCCACGGGCATGCGCACGGGCACGCCCGCGACGCCACGCACGGGCACGGCCACAACCACCCGCACCCCCACGGCGACGCGCACGGCCACGGCCACGGCCACGAGCATGCCGGCGGCGCGGCGCACGCCGCGGGCGGCGCGCACGACCACGGGCACAGCGGCTCGGACGTCGGGCTCGGCATCGTCTTCTGGCTGATCGGCGGCTTCACGATCGTCGAGGCCGTCGGCGGCTGGGCGTCCGGCTCGCTGGCCCTGCTGGCCGACGCCGGCCACATGTTCGTCGACACGCTCGCGATCGCGCTGGCCTTCGCCGCGCACCGGCTGGCACGTCGCCCGGCCGACAAGGCGCGCTCGTTCGGACATTCGCGCCTGCAGGTGCTCGCGGCCTTCGTCAATTCGCTGCTGCTGCTCGGGATCGTCGTCGCGATCCTGGTTGAGGCGATGCAGCGGCTCATGAGCCCGCAGGCGATCAACGCGCCGCTGGCGCTCGGCGTCGCGCTCGCCGGCGTGCTGGTGAACCTGCTGGCCGCGCGCCTGCTGCACCACGGCCACGAGCACGACCTGAACGTGCGCGCCGCCTACCTGCACGTGCTGAGCGACCTGGCTGGTTCCGGCGCCGCGGTGCTGGCGGCCGCGATCGTCTGGAAGACGGGCTGGCTGGCCGCGGACCCGTGGCTTTCGCTGGTCGTGACGGCGCTGATCGCGATCGGCGCGTGGCGCCTGCTGCGCCACTCGGCGCACGTGCTGCAGGAAGGCACGCCCGAGGGCTTCGATGCCGCGGCCTTGGGCGAGCGGCTCGTCGCCGCGGTCCCGGCGGTCGTCGACGTGCACCACGTGCACGCCTGGTCGCTGACGCCGCGCGAGACGCTCCTGACGATGCACGCCCGGCTGACGCCGGGCGCCGACGCCGGCGCCGCGCTGGTCGCGATCAAGCACGTGCTGATCGCCGAGTACGCGATCGCGCACTCGACGATCCAGATCGAGCCGGCCGACTGTGTCGACCCGAACGAGCGCTGCGGCGAGACCGCCGCGGCTCAGCCCTCGAGCGCGCTGCGCGCCGCGCAATAGGTCGCGAGCAGCTCGCGCTCCATCTCCCGCTGCCAGCCTTCGAGCGCGGCAGCGTCCATGCCCTTCGGAACCTGGCGCGGTGCGCCGATCGCCACGACGATTCGCGCGAACGGCCACGGCAGCACGAACCGGTCCCACGCGCGGAACTGCCAGGCGCGCGAGGCGTGGAACGCCATCGGCAGCATCGGCCGCCCCGACATCTGGGACAGCAGGACGGCGCCGGGCTTGAACTGGTAGCGCGGGCCCTTCGGGCCGTCGGTCGTGATCGCGAGCGAAAACCCCTCGCGCACGCACAGCAGGTAGTCGCGCAGCGCCCGCGCGCCCTCGTAGGTCGACGAGCCGCGCATCGGCCGCACGCCGGCTCGTTGCGCGAGCATCGCCGGGATCTCGCCGTCGACCGACGGGCTCATCGCGAACGAGAGCTTCACGCCGGGCCGCTGCTGCAAGAACAGGTAACGCACGCAAAACAGCTGGTGCTGGTGCCAGTAGACCGGGATCACCGGGCCGCCGGCGAGCGCCGACTGCAGGTGCTCGGCGCCGACCACGCGCACGACACGGCAGGTCAGCCACCAGAAGCGCACGAGCCCCATCGCGGCCGGCACTGCGATCCGGTAGAGCGTGCGGCGCGCGAAGCCGAGGCGTCGCCCGGAGCGCGTCTGCTGCGGCGGTGGGGCGTTCGGCGGCGCCGGGCTCGGCGCGGCGGGTGTCTCGGTCATCGGCATCCTCGCGAGCGGAGGATTCTGCGGGCTCAGCCCGCCGCGGGCAATGCCGCGAACTCGCCGGCGTCGACCGCCACCGCTACCGGCGCGGCGAATGCCCGGTCGCACGCGAGCCAGGCGACGTGCGTCGACGCGAGAGCGAGGGGCTGCAGCCAGAAGTCCCGCGCACCGAGCCGCGCGCGGCCATCGCCCAGCTCGACGTTGGCGAGCTCCGCCATGCCGCGGCCGGCGGCCTTGACGACGGCCTCCTTCATGACCCACGCCGCGGTGGCATCGAGCTCACCCCGCTCGAGGCGCGCCCGCTCCGCCGCGCCGAGCACGCGCCGGGCGACCGCCTGGCGCACCGCGCCGGCGGGCTCGAGATCGACGCCGACGCAGCCCGCGGCGGCCACCGCGCAGGCCACGAGGCCGCCGCCGTGCGAGATGCTGAACTCCGGACCGCCCGGCAGGCGCGGCTTACCGTCGCGCGGGAACTCGATCGCGCCGGCGTCGAGCGCGATGCCGCGCGCCGCGAGCGCGCGCTCGAGGAGCGCGATGCCGAGCAGCGACGCGCTGCGGTCGAGCGCCTCGCGCCGCCGCGCAACGGAAGCGCTCTTGGCCGGCGGCAGGCGCGGCAACCAGCGCGCTTCCAGCGCGGCCCACGGCTGCGCCGGCACCGCCGCGTACTGTAGACTCAGCTGTTGTGGCACGCGTCCACGACCCCGCCTCTGCGGCCGGAATGACGCCCGATTCAAATCAGCATACAGCGGTGCCGCAGCCACCGCTGGTCGCCGACCGCTTCGACGTCGGCTCCACGGAAGACTCGCTCCAGCGGCTCGTCGCGGCGGCGCGCGAGGGCGGCGGGCTATTCCGGGTGCACGCGCCGGGCCGCGGCTCGGACACGTGGATAGCGAACAACCCGGCCGACATCAAGCGCGTGCTGGTCACGAACCACCGCAACTACACGAAAGGCGTCGGCCTCGACCGCGTACGGATCCTGCTCGGCGACGGCATCATGACCAGCGAAGGCGACCGCTGGCGGCGCCAGCGCCGCATGATCCAGCCGTTCTTCCACCGGCGGGTCGTCGAGCATTTCGCTGCCGCGATCGAGGACTGCATCGAGTGCCGGCTCGCGCAGTGGGAGCCGGCCGCCCTGCGCGGCGAGCCTGTCGACATGACAGAGCAGATGAGCGAGCTGACGCTCGATATCGTCGTCGAGTCGATCTTCGGCAGCGACATCGCGTGGCTGCACGCGCGCAGCGGCGGCAATCCCTTCGGCATCGTCACCGAGGAGTCGGCGCGCGACCTGCGCTTCGCGTACAAGTTCCGCTCGCTGTCGAGGCTCGTGCACGAGCTGATCGCCAAGCGCCGCGCCGAGGACACCGAGCACTTCGACTTCCTCGGCATGCTGATGGCGGCGCGCGACAAGGACAGCGGCCAGCCGATGTCCGAGCGCGAGCTGGTCGACGAGGTCATGACGCTGGTGGTCGCGGGCCACGAGACGACGGCGAGCGCGCTCGGCTGGACGTGGTACCTGCTCGCGACGCATCCGCAGGCGCAGGCGCGGCTGCACGCCGAGGTCGACTCGGCAGGCGCTCCAGGGCCGCTCAGCTACCAGGCGAGCGAGCGCTTCGAGTACACGCGCGCCGTGCTGCAGGAGGCCATGCGCCTCTACCCGCCCGGCTGGATCCTGAGCCGGCGGACGATCGAGGCCGACACGTTGTCGGGCTTTCGCGTGCCGGCCGGGACTGACGTCATGCTGAGCCCCTACCTGATCCAGCGCGACCCCGCCCACTGGAGCCGGCCGGACGCCTTCCTGCCGGAACGCTTCATCGGCGCGGCCGATCCCCGCGACGCCTGGATCTATATCCCCTTCGCCGCCGGCCCGCGGCACTGCGTCGGCGAGAACTTCGCAATGTACGAGATGACCGTGCACGTGGTGCGCGTCGCGCGGCGCTGGCGCCTCGAGTACGTCGACGACGGCCCGATCGAGATCGAGGCCGCCATCAACCTGCGGGCGCTGCGCCACCTGCGCCTGCGGCTCGTCCCGCGCCGCTAGGCGGCCCATAATCCCGCCGGGCGCGCCAGCTTGCCGCCCGGCCACGAGGACCCGGCTGAATGCAGTACGAGACGCTGTTCCAGATACTCGAAGCGAACCGCAGCGCGGACCGCTCGATCCACTTCATCGAGGGCGAGCGCGAGGAGACCGTCGTCCCCTTCGGCCAGCTGTACGAGCGGGCGCTCGGCCTGCTCGGCCACCTGCAGCGGATGGGCGCCGGACGCGGCGACCAGCTGATCATCTTCCTCAACAACAACGAACGGTTCATCGACGGGTTCTGGGCCTCGATCAGCGGCGCGATCATTCCCGTGCCGCTCGCGGTCGGCATCTCCGACGAGCACCGCCACAAGCTGCTCAGGATCGCGCGGCTGCTCGGCAGCCCGTACCTGCTGACCGACCGCAAGAACCTCGACCGCCTCGGCAGCTTCGCGGCTTCGGTCGGCGAGGCCTCGACCTTCGACAAACTGCGCGGGCGGGCGCTGCTGATCGACGAGATGCCCTCCGGCAGCGCGGCCGGAAAGAGCGCCGATCCGTCGCCGGAGGACACGGCGTTCATCCAGTTCTCGTCCGGCTCGACCAGCGAGCCGAAGGGCATCGTGCTGACCCACCGCAACGTCGTCGCCAACTACCGCTCGACGAAGGCGGCGGCAGGCTTCAACGAACGGGACGTCTCGCTCAGCTGGATGCCGCTGACCCACGACATGGGCCTGATCGGCAAGCACATCTTCATGTTCGCGAATCGCATCGAGAACCACCTGATGCCGACGGAGCTGTTCATCCGCCGGCCGCTCTTGTGGCCCAAGCTTGCCTCCGAGCGGCGTGCGACGATCCTGAGCTCGCCGAACTTCGGCTATCGGCACTTTCTGAAGGTGCTGGCCGAGCGCACGCTGGACGGGATCGATCTGTCATCGGTGCGGCTGATCTTCAACGGCGCCGAGCCGATCTCGGTCGAGCTGTGCGACGAGTTCATGGACCGCATGGCGCCGTACCGGCTGCCGCGCACGGCCATGTACCCCGTCTACGGGCTCGCCGAGGCGACGCTCGCCGTGACCTTCGGCGCGCCGGGCGCCGCCTACCGCGCGCGCTATTTCGACCGCCACCGCCTCGATGTGGGCGGTCGTGCCGGCGAGGTCGACCCGGGGACCCCGGGCGCGCTCGCGCTGATGGACGTCGGCCAGCCGATCCCCGGCACCGAGGTGCGGATCGCGGCGGATGACCGCAGCGAGCTGCCGCGCGGCTCGGTCGGGCACCTCTTGATCCGCGGGGAAAACGTCACGAAGGGGTACTACGCCGCGCCCGAAATCAACGCGCGCGCCATCACGCCGGACGGCTGGCTCGACACCGGCGATCTCGGGGTCCTGATCGACGGCAACCTGTTCGTGACCGGCCGGGCGAAGGAAGTCATCTTCGTCAACGGCCAGAACTACTACCCGCACGACCTCGAGGCCATCGCCCAGCGCGCCCGCGACCTCGAACTCGGCAAGGTCGTCGCCGCAGGCTGCCGTCCGCCGGGCGCCGAGTCCGACGAGCTGACGTTCTTCATCCTGCACCGCGGCTCGCTCGCGGAATTCGTGCCGCTGGCCGCCGAGGTCACGCGGCTCGTGAACGAGCACGCCGGCCTCGAGGTGGCCCACGTCGTCCCGGTCAAGCGCATCCCGAAGACGACCAGCGGGAAGATCCAGCGGGTCGCGCTCGAGCGCGCGTTCGTCGGCGGCGAGTTCGCCGCCGAGATCGCCGAGCTCGGGCGGCTGCGGGAGACGCAGCACCTGCACCGTGACACCGGCAACCGCGTCGAGGCGCGCATCAAGGCGATCTGCGATGCGGCGCTGCCGGGCAAGCGCGTCGAGCTCGACGACAACCTGTTCGAGGTCGGCGCGAGCTCGCTGACGCTGATCCAGATCCACGAGGCGATCGACAAGGAGTTCCCCGGGCTCGTGGACCTGACGGAACTGTTCGATTTCCCGACCGTCGCGCAGCTAGCCAAGCACCTCGAGAGCAAGCTCGCGCAGAGCGGTGGCTGACACGCCCGGTCGCGGCGGAATGCGACTCGACGTGGAGCGCCTCGCGCGCGTGCCGGCGGCGATGCTGCTGGCCGTCATCGTCCTGCTCGCGCTCAGCGTCGTGTTCGTCGCGCTGCCGCCGCGCCCGCACCTGCTGCACGTCGTTCAGAAGCTCGGGCACCCGTCGGTGTTCGCGGTCATCGCGCTGTGCGTGCTCGCGCTGCTGCGCCGCCGCCGGGCCGGCGGGCCCGCGTGGCGCGACTACCCGCTCGTGCTGCTCGCCTGCGCCGCGCTCGGGGCCGCCACCGAGCTCGCGCAGCTGATCACGCACCGCGACCCGTCGGTTCTCGACGTCGGGCTCGACCTGCGCGGCGCGGCGGCAGCGCTGCTGCTCGCGGCGGCCTTCGACCACCGGCTGTACGCGGTGCGGCCGCGGGCGATCCGCGGCGTCGCGCTCGCGCTGGCGCTCGGCGCGAGCCTCGCGATCGGCTTCCCTCTGCTCACGGCCATCGCCGCGTACGCGCACCGCGATCGGCTGTTTCCCGTCGTGTTCGCGCCGGGCAGCGAGCGCGACCTGTACTTCATCGAGCGAGGGCCGCAACGGCTCGAACTGGCCGCGGCCGACGGCGTATCGCCGGCGCGGCTGCGCGTGCGGCTCAGCGGGCTGCCCTACGCGGGCATTGTGATCGAGGAGCCGGTCGCGGACTGGCGCCGCTACCTCGAACTGCGCGTCGACGTCGGCAATCCCACGCCGGCGCCGCTCGAGTTCAACGTGCGAATCGACGACGAGGTGCGCAACTTCGAATACGATGACCGCTACAACGGCGCGTTCGCGCTTGCACCCGGCGAGCGGCGCGAGATCGCCATACCGTTGGCCACCGTCGCCGCCGGGCCGCGCGGCCGGGCGCTCGAGCTCGGACGCATCGCCCGCGTCGTGCTGTTCCGAAGTGGCGCCGGCGGCGACGAGTTCGACCTGTACGCCGTCAGGCTCGCCGGCGGCTGAGGCGACGGACAGCGGCGCATCTCGTAGACTGCGGCCATCACCGGAATCCAAGGAGCGCCCATGCTGGTCGTGACCACCGAAAATGTGCCTGGCTTTCGGGTCAAGGACGTCAAGGGGCAGGTCTTCGGCGTCGTGGTCCGCAGCCGCGGTCTCGCCGGCAACTTCATGGCCGGGCTGCGCACGATCGTCGGCGGCGAGATCAAGGAATACACCGAGCTGCTCGAGGAGGCCCGGCGCCACGCCGTCGACCGGATGGTGGGCAACGCGCACGCGATGGGCGCGAGCGCCATCGTCATGATGCGCTTTGACTCGGCGGAGATCGGGCAGACGATGAGCGAGATCGTCGCCTACGGCACGGCCGTCGTGCTCGAGCCGGCGCGCTGAGCGTGCTGCGCCAGCTGGTGCTGCTCGCGGCGGTGGCGCTGCTGCTGATCGGCGGCGGGCTCTGCCTCAACGGAATATTGGCGCCCGGCGCGCAGCTGTTTGGGGTCGGGCTGCTGATGGTGTTTGGCGTCCTGATCGAGCGCTGGCGCTACCGCAAGGAACCCCGCCCCGACGCCGACTGGCAGCCAACCGGCGAGCGCTTCGTGGATCCGGCGACCGGCAAGCACGTGCGGGTGCAGTACGATCCGGCGAGCGGCGAGCGGCGCTACCTGACCGAGGACGATGCCGGCGGGCCGACGCGGGGCGCGTGAGCCGCGGGCGCCGCGCAGGTCGATCAGGGCCGGGGACTGGTGCCGGTGGAGGGACTTGAACCCCCGACCTCTCGCTTACGAAGCGACTGCTCTACCAACTGAGCTACACCGGCGCGAAAGGCCGCGCAGTATACGGAAACGCCTCCGCAGCGGCAATCGACCGCTCAGCCCGCGGGCTTCACCACGTCGCGCAGGGCGCGCGGCAGCGCGAACACGACGTGCTCGGTGCGCCCCGGCAGCTCCTCGGCCGGCTCGCCACCCCACTCTTCGAGCCGCGCAATGACCTGCTGCACGAGCACCTCGGGCGCGGATGCCCCGGCGGTGACGCCGACGGCGCGACAGTCCCGAAACCACTCGCGACGCAGGTCCGCCGCGCCGTCGACGAGGTAGCCCGCGACGCCCTGCTTGTCGGCGATCTCGCGCAGCCGGTTGGAGTTCGAGCTGGAGCGCGATCCGACCACGACCAGCACGTCGCAGATCGCGACCAGCTGCTTGACCGCGTCCTGGCGGTTCTGCGTCGCGTAGCAGATGTCCTCCTTGCGCGGGCTGCGCAGCGCCGGAAAGCGCTGCCGGAGCGCCGCGACGACCCGCTCGGTGTCATCGACCGAAAGCGTCGTCTGCGTGACGAAGGCGATCTGCTCGGGCCGCGCGATGTCGAGCGCGGCGACGTCCTCGGGCGTCTCGACGAGCGAGATGCGCCCGCCATAGGCGGAGTCGAACTGGCCCATCGTGCCCTCGACCTCCGGGTGCCCGGCATGGCCGATCAGCACGACCTCGCGGGCCTCGCGCGCGTAGCGCGTGACCTCCATGTGCACCTTCGTGACCAGCGGGCAGGTCGCGTCGAACACGCTGAGGTGGCGGCTCGCAGCCTGCTTGCGCACCGCGCGCGAGACGCCGTGGGCGCTGAAGATCACGGTCGCGCCGTCCGGCACGTCGGCGAGCTCCTCGACGAATACGGCGCCGATCCCGCGCAGCCGTTCGACGACGTAGCGGTTGTGCACGACCTCGTGGCGTACGTAGATGGGCGCGCCAAACAGCGCCAGCGCCCGCTCGACGATGTCGATCGCGCGATCGACGCCGGCGCAGAAACCGCGCGGATTCGCGAGGTGAATCTTCACCGCGGCTCGGGGTCGGTCGCCGCGCCGCTCCCGGCCGGGCGACGACGCTGGTCCAGCAGCGAGTCGAGGATCAGCAGCGCGGCACCGATCGTGATCGCCGAGTCCGCGACATTGAACGCCGGGAAGTACCAGCGCTCGTACCAGTGCACGTGGATGAAGTCGACCACGTAGCCGCGCGCGACGCGGTCGATGACGTTGCCGAGCGCACCACCCAGGATCAGCGCCAGGCCGCTGCCGATCAGCGTGCTGCGCGCCAGCGCCAGGCGGCTCAGCCAGATGACGATGGCGACGCTGACGACGAGCGCGAGACCGACGAAGAAGTACTTCTGCCAGCCGGAGGCGTCGTTCAGGAAACTGAACGCGGCACCGCGGTTGTGCAGACGCGTGACCTCGAGCCAAGGCAGCGCCTCGCGCCGCTCGTACAGCGCGAGGTAGGCGACGATGAGCGCCTTGCTTGCCTGGTCGAGCGCGATCACGAGCGCGCTCAGCCACAGCCAGCGCAGCGCGCTCGGCGATGCCGGTACAGCGGCCGATGAGGGCTCGTTCACGCGAACCTCCGTGTCTCGCCGATTCCGTCGATGTTGCTCACGCAGCGCGCGCAGATCTCCGGGTGCCGCGGATCTGCGCCGACGTCCGGCTGCAGGTGCCAGCAGCGGATGCACTTGCGCTGCGTGCTCGGCCGGACGCTGAGGTACACGCCCGACTTCGCGACGCCGGTCGCGGCGATCGCCTCGGGCGGGCGGCCGGCGGCGTCGTGCAGGTGCGCCTCGGACGTGATCAGCGCGAAGCGCAGCTCCGCGCCGAGCGGCGCGAACAGCGCCCGCCCCGCTTCGTCGACCCATACGTCGACGATCGCATCGAGCGTGCCGCCGATCGCGCCCGCCGTCCTGAGAGCCTCGAGCTCGCGGCCGACGTCGGCCTTGAGCGCGGTCACGGCGTCGAAGTCGATCGTCGCCGCGGGCACGGCCGGCAGCACGTACCACTGCGACAGGAACACCGACTCGGGCCGCTCGGCGAGCGGCGGCAGCGCCTCCCAGATCTCCTCGGCCGTGAAGCTCAGGATCGGCGCCAGCCAGCGGACCATCGCCTCGGCGATGTGCCACAGCGCTGTCTGCGCCGAGCGGCGCGGCTGGCTCGCCGCGCCGGTCGTGTACAGGCGGTCCTTCAGCACGTCGAGGTAGAACGCGCCGAGGTCGACGACGCAGAAGTTGTGGACCTTCTGGTAGATCAGGTGGAACTGGTAGCTGCGGTAGGCGTCGACGATCTCCTCCTGCAGGGCGTAGGTCCGGCCGAGCGCCCACTGGTCGAGCGCGACCAGCTGGTCGATCGGCACCGCGTCGCGCCCGGGCTCGAAGCCGGCGAGGTTGCCGAGCAGGAAGCGCGCGGTGTTGCGCATGCGCCGGTACGACTCCGCCATGCGCTTCAGGATCTCGTCAGACACGCTCATGTCGTTCGAGTAGTCGGCGGCCGCGACCCAGAGCCTCAGGACGTCGGCACCGAGCGAGGCGATGACCTTTTGCGGCAGCACCGTGTTGCCGAGCGACTTCGACATCTTGTGTCCCTTTTCGTCCACGGTGAAGCCGTGGGTCAGGACACCGCGGTACGGCGCGTGCTCGTGCATCGCGACCGAGGTCAGGAGCGAGGAGTGGAACCAGCCGCGATGCTGGTCGGAGCCCTCGAGGTAGAGGTCGGCCGGCGCCGTGATCTCGGGCCGCTGGTGGCTGACGCACCAGTGCATCAGACCGGAATCGACCCACACGTCCATGACGTCCGCCGACTTCTCGTAGTTGCCCGCCTCGGCGCCGAGCAGCTCCTCGGGATTGAGGTCGAACCAGGCGTCGATGCCGCCGGTGTCGACCCGCTTCGCGACCGCTTCGATCAGCTCCTGCGTGCGCGGGTGCGGCTCGCCGGTCGCGCGGTGCAGGAACAGCGGCAGCGGCACGCCCCACGTGCGCTGGCGCGAGATGCACCAGTCGGGTCGGTTCTCGATCATGCCGAAGATGCGGTTCTCGCCCCAGGCCGGCGTGAACTTCACGTTGCGGATCTCGGCCAGCGTCTGCGCGCGCAGCCGCTGCGCGTCCATGCTGATGAACCACTGCGGCGTGGCACGGAAGATCACCGGCGTCTTGTGGCGCCAGCAGTGCGGGTAGCTGTGCCGGTAGGGCGCGTGCGACAGGAGCCGCCCGTGCTCGCGCACGACGGCGATGATCTTGTCGTTGGCCTCGAACACCTGCAGGCCCGCGAACAGCGGCGTCTGCGGCAGGAAGCGTCCGTCGCCGCCGACCGGGTTGTCGATCGGCAGCCCGTAGCGCTGGCCGACGAGGAAGTCGTCGAGGCCGTGGCCCGGCGCCGTGTGCACGGCGCCGGTGCCGGCGTCGAGGGTCACGTGCTCGCCGAGCACGACCGGCACCGTGCGCTCGTAGAACGGATGGTGCAGCTTCAGGCCCTCGAGCGCGGCGCCCTTCACTCGCGCGAGCACCTGCGGCTCGTCGAACTCGCCGCGCAGCGCGACGGCGGGCAGCAGCTCGCTCGCGACCACGGCCACCTCGGCCGGTCCGTTGCCCGAGAACCGCGCGATCGCGTACTCGAGCGCCGGGTGCACGGCGACCGCCTGGCTCGCCGGCAGCGTCCACGGCGTCGTCGTCCAGATCACGACGCTCGCGCCGGCCAGCTCGGCCGCCGGGAGGCCGGCGCGCTGGCCGAGGTCGGCCGGGTCCTCGACCGCGTAGCGCACGTCGATGCTCGGGCTCGTGCGTTCCTCGTACTCGACCTCGGCCTCGGCCAGCGAGGAGCGGCAGTCGAGGCACCAGTGCACGGGCTTGAAGCCCTTGTAGATGTGGCCGCGCGCGAGGATGCGGGCGAAGGCCCGCAGCTGCGCACCCTCGTAGGCCGGCGCCATCGTCATGTACGGCCGGAACCAGTCGCCCATGACGCCGAGGCGGATGAAGTCGGCGCGCTGGCCTTCGATCTGCTTGCCGGCGTACTCGCGGCAGGCGGCGCGGAAGGCCTTGGCGTCGAGCTTGCCGCCGACGCGCCCGTGGCTCTTCTCGATCTGGTGCTCGATCGGCAGCCCGTGGCAGTCCCAGCCGGGCACGTACGGCGCGTCGTAGCCGTCGAGCGTGCGCGACTTGACGACGATGTCCTTCAGCACCTTGTTGACCGCGTGGCCGAGGTGGATCGTGCCGTTCGCGTACGGCGGGCCGTCGGCCAGGATGAAGGTCGGCCGGCCCTTGGCGAGCGCGCGCAGCTGGCCGTAGATGTCGCGGCTGTGCCACCGCTCGAGCCGCTGCGGCTCGCGCCGGGCGAGGTCCGCCTTCATCGGAAATGCGGTCTGCGGCAGGTTGATTGTCGACTTGTAGTCCACGGACGGTCCCGTCAGGCGGCGCGAGTGGCTAGGATCTCACGAGCGCGCGCCGCGTCGCGATGCATTTGTTCGGTGAGCGCTTCGAGCGACGGGAACTTTTCCTCGTCGCGGAGCTTCGCGACGAACTCGACCGACAGCCGCCGCCCGTACAGGTCACCGGCGAAGTCGAACAGGTGGGCCTCGAGCAGCGGCTCGACGCCGTTCACGGTCGGCCGGGTGCCGAGAGAGGCGACGCCGTCGCGCGCGCCGCCGTCGGCGCCGCGCACCTGCACGGCGAAGATGCCGCCGAGCGGCAGGCGCGCGCGGTGCAGGCGGATGTTGGCGGTCGCGAAGCCGAGCTCGCGGCCGAGCCGCGCACCGGCGATCACGCGCCCGCAGAGCACGAAACGCCGGCCCAGCAGCCGTTCCGTCGACGCGAGGTCGCCGGCGGCCAGCGCGGCACGCACTCGGGTGCTCGAGACGCGCGCGCCGTCGACCTCGACGGCCGGTACGGTCACGAGCTCGAAGCCGGCGGCCGGCGCCGCGGCGGCGAGCGTCGCGACGCTGCCCGCGCGACCGCAGCCGAAGCGAAAGCCCTCGCCGACGACGACGTGCCGCGCGCGCAGCCCATCGACGAGCACCTGCTCGATGAACGCCGCCGGCGCGAGCTGCCTGAGGCGCTCGTCGAAGCGCATGACGATCAGCCGCTCGACGCCGTAGCCGGCGAGCGCGAGGCACTTCTCGGTCACGCGCATGAGCCGCGGCGGCGCGCCGCCCGGGTCGAGGTACTCGCGCGGGTGCGGGTCGAAGGTCAGGACGGTCGCGGTGGCGCCGGAGGCCTGCGCACGGGCGCGCGCCTCGCTCACCAGCGCCTGGTGCCCGAGGTGCACGCCGTCGAAGTTGCCGATGGCAACCGACGAACCACGGGAATCGACGAGACGGGGATGGAGGCCGCGGACGAGCTGCATCGGGACCGGGGACGGCGGGCGGGAAGCGGGGATTATACGGCCCGCAGATCCTTCGGCCGGACCCCGAGCCACCACAGCACCGCCACATACACGCCGCCGCCGCCGAGCACGCAGAACGCGAGCCGGCTCACCTGCACCCACGACGGCGCGCCGGTCCACCGGCTCCAGTCGCCCGACGCGAACCACAGGAACGCCGCCATCGCGAGGTTGGCGAGCGGCAGCTGCACGCGCAGCAGGCGCGGCCAGTGGGCCTGCGGCACCAGGACGCCGCGCGCGACGAGCCGCCGGTGCAGCATCCAGACGTTGACGTAGGCGCCGATGCCCGGCGAGAGCGCGAGCAGCGCGTGCGGGGCCGGGAAGCCGAGGTAGCTGGCCGGGGCGACGACCAGCAGGTTGAAGGCCACCGTCACGGCGAGCGCGACGAGCCCGACGCGCACCGGCGTGCGCGTGTCCTGCCGCGCGTAGAAGCCGGGCGCCAGCACCTTGACGAGGCTGTAGCCGAGCAGCCCGAAGGAGGCGCCCATCAGCGCGTAGCCGCCCATGACCACGTCCCGCGCGACGAAGTGGCCGTGGCCGTAGATCGTCGCGGTCAGGGGCCCGGCGAGCAGCACGAGCCCGAGCGTCGCCGGCACCGTGACCAGCGTCGTCAGGCGCATCGCCCAGTCGAGGGTCTGGCTGAAGCGCTCCGGCGACTTCTCGACGTGGTGCGCCGACAGCCCCGGCAGGATTACCGTCGCGAGCGCGATCGAGAACACGCCCATCGGGAACTCGACCAGCCGGTCGGCGTAGTACATCCACGAGACGCTGCCGGTCATCAGGAACGAGGCGACCTGCGAGCCGATCAGCAGCGAGATCTGCGCGACCGAGGAGCCGAAGATGCCGGGCAGCATGAGCCGCGCGACGCGGCCGACCCCCTCCTCCTCGCTCGACCACCGCGGCCAGGTCAGCACGCCGAGCCGCGCGAGCCCGCGGAACTGCGCGACAAACTGGATGACACCGGCCACGAACACGCCGACCGCAAGCGCGAGTCCGGGGGAGCTCGAGTGCGGGGCGATCAGCGCCGCGAAGCCGATCATGACCACGTTGAGGAGCACCGGATTGAAGGCCGCGGTGCCGAACCTGCCGTAGGCGTTCAGCACGCCGGCGCCGAGCGCCGTCAGCGAGATGAAGAAGATGTACGGGAACGTCCAGCGCAGCATCTCGACCGCGAGCGCATGCCGCGGGCTTTCGAGGCCGAAGCCGGGCGCGAACAGCACGATGAGGAACTCGGCACCGATGACGCCGGCGACCGTCAGCGCGAGCAGCACGAGCCCGAGCCGGCCGCTGACGCCGGCGACGAGCCGGCGCATCGCCGCCGGGTCGTCCTTCAGCCGGTACTCGGCGACCACCGGTACGAAGGCCTGGCTGAAGGCGCCCTCGCCGGTGATCCGCCGGAGGAAATTCGGGATCCGGAACGCGATCTGGAAGGCGTCCATGAACGGCCCGGCGCCGAACAGGTGCGCGTAGACGACGTCGCGGACGAGGCCGGTGATCCTCGACAGCAGCGTCATCGCGCCGACGATCGAGGTGCTGCGCAGGAAACCGGTCTTCATGGGGCAGGGGCGCTCATCGGCCGCGAACTATAGCGGCTCGCGGCCGCGCGGGCCGCGGAGCCGGTCGCGCCGCTCGACGGAAAATTGACAAGGAATCACGCGTTTAGGAGAATGTTGGGCTCAATCGCGATCGCTCGACGGAGTTTCGACCCTTGGCCAATATCAAGTCGGCAGAGAAGCGCGCCCGCCAGGCTTTGCGACGCCGGGCCCACAACGTCACGCTGCGCTCGAAGATGCGCACCGCCATCAAGAAAGCCCGGGCGGCGATCGCGACCGGCGAGAAGGCCGGCGCCCAGGCCGCGGTCAAGGCGGCGATTCCGGTCATCGACTCGATGGTCAACAAGGGCATCGTCCACCGCAACACGGCGGCCCGGCACAAGAGCCGGCTGTCGGCGCTGGTCAAGGGACTGAAGTAGCCGGCGGCGCGTACGCGCCGCCCGGGACCCCGCGGGGCCGGTCATCGACCGGCCCCGCGTCGTTTCAGGCCCCGGTCGCGGCCTCGGCGGCCTCGGCCGCTCGCTCCTCGAGCCGTCGCATCAGCGCCTCGCACAGCGCCCGCGTGCCCTCCCCGGTCACCCCGGAGATGCGGTAGGTCGGTCCCTTCCAGCGCAGGCGCCGCACGATCTCGCGGCAGCGCGCCTCGGCCTCGTCCGGCGGCAGCAGGTCGATCTTGTTGAGGACCAGCCAGCGCTCGCGCTTGCCCAGCTCCGGGCTGTATTTCTTGAGCTCGGCGACAATGGCGCGCGCGTCCTTGACCGGATCCGCGTCGGGGTCGGGCGGGGCAATGTCGACGAGGTGCAGCAGCACGCGCGTCCGCTGCAGGTGCTTGAGGAAGCGGATGCCGAGCCCGGCGCCGCCCGCCGCGCCTTCGATGAGCCCCGGGATGTCCGCCATCACGAAGCTGCGGCTCAAGCCGACGCTGACGACGCCGAGGTTCGGGTGCAGGGTCGTGAACGGGTAGTCGGCGACCTTGGGCCGTGCCGCCGAGACCGCGCGGATCAGCGTCGACTTGCCGGCATTCGGCAGGCCGAGCAGCCCGACGTCCGCGATCACCCGCATCTCGAGCCGCAGCAGCCGTTTCTCGCCGGGCAGGCCGGGCATCGCCTTGCGCGGCGCCCGGTTCGTACTCGACTTGAAGCGCGTGTTGCCCCAGCCGCCCTTGCCGCCGCGCCCGACGAGGACGGTGTCGCCGGCCTTCAGCAGGTCGCCGAGCTGCTCGCTGGTCTCATCGTCGAGCACCGTCGTGCCGACCGGAACCGCGACGTAGAGGTCCTCCCCGCCCGCACCGGTGCGATCGTTGCCGCTGCCGGCCTCGCCGGAGCCGGCCTTGAACGTGCGCTGGATCCGGAAATCGGCGAGCGTGTTGATACCGGCCTGGGCACGCAGGTACACGCTGCCGCCGAGGCCGCCGTCGCCGCCGTCCGGGCCCCCGAAGGGCACGAACTTCTCGCGGCGGAAGCTGACGCAGCCGCGCCCCCCGTGGCCAGCCTGGACGCGCACCAGCGCTTCATCGACGAATTTCATCGGCGGTGCCTGCTGGCCGAGGGCCTCGAAACGAAAAACCCCGGCGCGCGGGCCGGGGTTTCGCAGGCCGCTCGGCGGGCGTTCCTACTCGGAGTCGACGCTGACGTAGGTACGCTGATCGGCACCCTTCTTTGCGAACGCCACCTTGCCGGTGACGAGCGCGAACAGGGTGTGATCGGTGCCGACGCCGACGTTGCGGCCCGGCTTGTAGGCCGTCCCGCGCTGACGCACGAGGATGTTGCCGGCGAGCACGTGCTCACCGCCGAAGCGCTTGACGCCGAGCCGCTTCGAGTGGGAATCGCGGCCGTTCTTGGTACTGCCGCCTGCTTTCTTGTGTGCCATCGCGAATCTCCGGAAATGCCCTGGCCGCCGGCCTCAGCCGACGATGCCCGTGACCTTGACCTCGGTGTACGGCTGGCGGTGCGTCTTCTGGCGCAGGTAGTGCTTGCGGCGCCGGAATTTGACGATCCGCACCTTGTCGGCGCGGCCGTGGGCCTGCACCGTCGCGGTGACTTTCGCGCCCGTCAGGTACGGCTTGCCGACCTTGACGTTGGCGCCCTCGCCGAGCAGCAGCACGTCGGCGAATTCCACCGTCGCGCCGGCGTCCGCCGCGAGCTTCTCGACGCGAAGGACCGTGCCCTCGCTGACGCGGTATTGCTTACCGCCCGTGTTGATGACCGCGAACATGACGCTGTAGCACCTCGATCCGGGTAGCCGGCGGCCCGCACGCAGCGCGCCTGGCCGGTTTAGAGAACCGCGAATTCTAATGATTGCAGTGGGTTGCGTCAAACCCAGTGCCGCGGCTGCAGTGGCAGCTGGTTTTGCCGTCGGGCGGAATGCCGGTACGATCCCGCCCTCATGGCCGCCCAACAACCGACGCTCCTCGAGGGCATCCGCGGCACCGTCAATGCGGATCTGGCGGCGGTCGATGCGACCGTCCGCCGCGAGCTCGCGAGCGACGTCGTGCTCGTCAATCAGGTCGCCGAATACATCATCGGCGCCGGCGGCAAGCGCCTGCGGCCCCTCCTCGTGCTGCTCGCGGCGCGCGCGGCCGGTCTCGCGCCGCTGGGCCCGCAGGTACCGGCGGCGGTCGTCATCGAGTTCATCCACACCGCGACGCTCCTGCACGATGATGTCGTCGACGGCTCTCACCAGCGCCGCGGCCGCGACACCGCGAACGAGGTGTGGGGCAACGCGGCGAGCGTGCTGGTCGGGGACTTCCTGTACTCGCGCGCCTTCCAGCTGATGGTCCGGCTCAAGAGCCTGCGGATCATGGACATCATGGCCGACGCGACGAACGTGATCGCCGAGGGCGAAGTCCTGCAGCTGATGAACGCGAACGACCCGGACACGACCGAGGCGCGCTACCTCGACGTGATCTACCGCAAGACGGCGCGCCTGTTCGAGGCCGGGGCGCAGATCGCCGCCGTCCTCGCCGGCGCCGACGCCGCGACCGAGCGTGCGCTCGCCGCGTACGGCCGGCACCTCGGCAACGCCTTCCAGCTGGTCGATGACTCGCTCGACTACAGCGGCTCGCCGGCCCAGCGCGGCAAGAACATCGGCGATGATCTGACGGAGGGCAAGCCGACGCTGCCGGTGATCCATGCGCTCAAGCACGGCACGCCCGCGCAGCAGGCCCTGCTCCGCAGTGCCATCGAGACCGGCGGGCTTAAGGAATTCGGCGCCGTCATGCATGCGATTGAATCGGCCGGGGGGCTTGAGTACACTGCGCGACTCGCTCAACGCGAGGTCGATCAAGCTCTTGCTGCGCTCGGACCGATTCCCGATTCGGTCCACACCGATGCGCTCAGGCAGCTCGCGGGGTTTGCGATCAGTCGCACGTACTGATCGGCGGACCCCGGTCGCGTCAAGCGGCGGGGTGTAGCTCAGCCTGGTAGAGCGCTACGTTCGGGACGTATAGGTCGCAGGTTCAAATCCTGTCACCCCGACCACCCGTGCTCGGGCCCGTTGCCAGCACATGGACAACGGGTGATGCCGAGTTCATGGGGAAGACTTCAGCCGCGAACGGATTCGGGGCGGGTTAGACCCGCGCCCGCGTGTGCCGCGCCTCAATAACGCCAGCTCTTCAGGTCTGATCCCGGCGGCGCCGTCGCCGCGATCCGCTCAAGAATCTGCGGCAGGTACTGGAAATTGTAGTGCAGCCGCGACCACGCGTTCGGCAGCGTCGGATCGCCGTTCCAGCAGTGCTCGGCGCGGTCGCCGTAGCGGAATTCGCCGCCGTACGGCGGCTTCAGCGCCTCGAGCCGTTCCTGCCCGTAGTAAACGGAGTCGGTCAGGTAATAGTTGTCGGCGTTGCCGACGTAGACGTGAAGCTTGCCCTGCAGCTTCGGCGCGAGGCGCTGCCAGTCGCGGCTGATGATGTACGACAGGTCGTAGTGCTCGCGCCAGTACGCAGCGACCTCGGGGTCGATCACGCCGGACACCTTGTCGAAGATCGGCTTCGGGTAGCCGTCGTTTCCGACCGGGCTGAACACCGCCTGCCAGATGTCGTATTGGCCGCCTGACCGGGTGCGGTCGCCCAGCGCGAGTTCCATGTAGTTGGCATCGCGCTGGGTCGCGTAGATCTCGCCCAGGTAGTCGCGAAATGCCGGGCGCTCGACCGACGATGCCTCGCCGACCAGCGCATAGGCATTCTTGTCGGCGTACAGGTTGATCAGTGTGTAGGCACGGAAGTCCATCGGGTCCGGGCACGCGGCGAACGCACCGTTGTAGTCGTCGGGGTAGAAGACCTGTGTCGCCAGCGCCTCCCAGCCGCCGGTGGAACCGCCGTACGTGAACCGCGCCCAGCCCTGGCCAAGGCTGCGGAAGCGGCGCTCGATCTCGGGCAGCAGCTCCTTGTTGATGGCATCGCCATAGGGACCCAGGTTCGCCGAGTTCACCGCGTAGCTGTCGTCGAAGTACGGGTTCGCGTGCTCGATCTCGACGACCAGGAAGCGGGGGAAGTCGGCGGCGGTCCACTTCTGGTAGAAGGCGTACGCCTCCTGCTGCTGGATGCGGTTGTAGCCCGCGAGATGGAATCGCTTCGAGTAGTCCGGTTTCAGATCCGGGTCGGGCGGCTCGGTCCTGAACCCCGAGATGTCGTCGGGGTAGTGGCCGTGGAAGACCATCAGCGGGTAGCGCGCATTCGGGTGCGTGTCGAAGCCCTTCGGCACCAGGATGTGGGCTCCGAGGTACACGTCGCGCCCCCAGAACTTCGACAGCAGGGCGCTGCGGATCCGGATGTGGCGAACGAACTCGGTGTCCGACTTGGGCTTGATCGCCGGGTTCTCCTGGTCGAGCACGATCGAGGTGCGCTGCGCACGGGCCGCGTCCACGTGGACGACCTGCGGCGTCGAGTAGAGGTTGCCGGGCTTGCTCGCCCACTGCTGGCCCTCGCCCTTGTCGGGCGGAAGCTTCAGGACGCGCCCGTCCGCGAGATGGAAGGTCTCGTAGCGGTTCAGCACCGCCTGGACCAGGTAGTCGCCCGCCGGCAGCGCCGAGAGGCGCCGCGCCGGCCAGCCGAAGGCGGCGTCGTCGACGATGAACGCCTTGTCCGGCGCGAGCGCGTCGACATTGACGCCGAACAGGTACGGCGACTCGAGCATCAGGTTCGCCGCCACGTGCGAGCGCGGCTCGCGCGTCAGGTCGCGGCTGGCGAGCACGATGATCCGCCCGTCGAGCGCCTCGGCGCTGCGCGCGCGCGGGAACGACACGGCGAAGGTCTGCCCGGCTGCGCCGGATTCCGCGGCGTTCGCCACGCCGACCAGCAGCACGGCGGCCAGCCCCGCGCCGGTCATCAGCATCGTCATCCGCATGCTCGCCCTCCCCATCGCGCGCCCGCTACTGGCGTGCCTTCTGGACCCACGCCTCGACATCCTCGAGCCGCCGCGGCAGCGCCGCGGTCAGCAGCCGGTAGCCCTTCTCGGTCATGAGGACCTCGTCCTCGATGCGCACGCCGAAGCCTTTCGACGGCAAGTAGACGCCCGGCTCGACGGTGAACACGGCCCCCGCCGGCAATGGCTTCTCGTAGTCGCCGACGTCGTGGACGTCGAGGCCGACGAAGTGGCCAAAGCCGTGGATAAAATCCGCCAGGTAGCCTGCCTTCCGAAGCGACTCCTCGGCGACGTGCTGCAGGTCCGCCATCGTCACGCCCGGGTGGATCGCCGCGAGGATGTCCTGCTGCGCCTCGTATACCGCGCGATAGACCTGCGCCTGCTCCGGCGTGAAGCGGCCGGAAACCGGGTAAGTCCGGGTCACGTCCGCCGCGTAGCGCCCATACTCAGCAGCAGCGTCGATGACGACGAGGTCGCCGGCGCCAAGTGCGCGCGAGTTCTTGTCCCAGTGCAGCACGGCGCCGTCCGGGCCGGCACCGACGATCGACGGGTAGCTGAGGCCGGTGGCGCCGGCGGCGAAGAACGCGTACTCCATCTGCGTCTGCACGTCGCGCTCAGAGACGCCGGCGACGGTCGCCCGCGCGGCCGCCTCGTGTCCGGCGACGGTCGCCGCAATCGCACGCTCCATGCGCGCCAGCTCATCGGCGTCGTGGCGCTCGCGCAGCTGCGCGAGCAGGCCCCGGCGATGGACGAGCTTCAGCCCGAGGCGCTGCGCGAGGCGCGCGGCGAGCTCGGCGTCGGTGCGCTCCTCCCGTGCCATGGTTGGCGGCGCGATGACCGCGACGCACTCGTGCTCGAGACCGGCCGCGGCCAGCAGGCTCTCCGGCGAGCCGCGGCGAACCTTGTCGACGCCGTAGCGCGCGATCAGATCCGGCGAGATCGGCTCGCGCGGCCCGCTCCAGCGCTCGGCTTCCGGGTCGCGCGGCCGCAGAAACAGCGTGACCTTGTTGTACGGAGACTTCGGCGTCAGCACGAGGTACGCCTGCGGCTCGTTGATCCCGGTCAGCCAGAAGAAATCGCCGTCCTGGCGGAAGTCGTCCGTGATGCCGGCAGGACCGCCCTGGGCCGCGAGAATGCCGATGCAGCCGTCCAGCGCCTTCATGACGCGCTCACGACGCTCGCGGTAGGTCGCGGCCGGCAGGTCTGGCTCCGGCGTCGGCGCCGGGTGGGTGAATGCGGCTGCGGCGCCTAGCAGCAGTGCGGACAGCATGGCGGGATTTCCTCAGCCGGGATCGCGGCGCGACGTTCGCACGGCGGCGGCGGCGAGGCAACTGCGCGGCGCGCCTGCGATCACGGTGGTGGCAGGAAATCGCGCAGCGCGACGACCCGGAAGCCGCGTGCGGCCAGCCCGTCGAGAATGCGCGGCAACGCCTCGGCTGTGTGCCAGCCGCGGCCGTTGACGTGGAAAATCAGGATGTCGCCCGGCCGCGTCCGCGCGAGCGTCTGGCGCACGAGGCGATCGGCGTCGATCGCGGGATCCGGATCGCCTTCCGCCCAGCTCCAGTGCACGACTTGGTAGCCGAGCGAGCGAGCGAGCTCGACCGTGCGCGCGTCGGCGTTGCCGCCGGGGAACCGGAACAGCGTCGTGCGACGGCCGCTGACCTCGCGGATCATCGCCGCGGCCCGCGTGAGCTCGCTGCGCACGCGTTCGTCGTCGAGCAGCCGCATGTCGCGGGGGTGGCTCCACGAGTGGTTCTCGAGGTCGACGAAGGGCTGCTGCGCGAGCTCGCGGAGCGCGGCCGCGTTGTCGCGCGCGAACCGCCCGCCCACGAAGATCGTGAACGGTACCTGCCGCGCCACGAGCACGTCGGTGATACCGCGGTCGAGCGTCATGCGCTCGACGGCCTGGCAGGCGTCGAATGTGAGGGCGACGACCCGCGCGCGGCTCGCGAGGCGCGTGACGACGCCCGGAATCGGCAGCTCGGCGGGCGCGGTGCTCGCGACCGGAGCCGGCGCTGCGGAGGGTGCGGCCGGCGGCGCGGCGAGCGGCGCGGCGAGCGGCGCGGCGAGGACCCCGCCGAGCAGGATAGCGCTCAGCCCGGCGACCATTCGCGCCGCAGGATCGACATGATGACTCGGTCGGCGCGCTCGCCGCTCGGCAGCACGTACGCCTGGCGCAGCAGCCCGTCCTCGCGAAAGCCGGCTTTCCGGTACACGTGGCGGGCGCGCTCGTTGTACGTGAACACGTCAAGCCACAGCCGCTCGACGCCCGTCTGCTCAAAGACCCAGCGGCAGATCGCGGCCATGAATGGCTGCCCGAAGCCCCCGCCCGGCCGCGCGACCGCGATGCGCTTCAGCTTCGCGCCCTCGTGCGCATCGCCGATCCGCTCGACGATTGCGAAACCCTCGGCCTCCCCGGCCGCCCCGGACCCGATCAGGTAGCGCGTGTCGGGCAATGCGAGCGCGGCGCGATGCTCGGCATCGCTCCAACGCGCGGTGAGCACGTCGTTGCCCGGGAGCCGCTCGAGCGCCATGACGAATTCGATGTCGCCAGCGGTGCCGATTCGCACCGATGCGGCCGAGCCGCCAGCGCCCACGTCAGATGCCTGCCTTGCCAAGCTGGTCCGCGAGCTGCCGCAGCGTCGCGGCGGCCGCCGGGTGGTCGGCCTCGAACCGCACGGCGAGCGCCTCGAGGCCATGCGAGCCCGCCGAGGGTGCCGCGCCGGCGCCGAGCCGGCGCAGTTCGACTAGCAGCGCTTCGGCGGGCGCGCGTGCGTCCGCTCCGAGGGCCTCGAGCCGGCGCAGCTCGGAGGTGAGTTCGCTGAGCAGTGCTGTCAGTCGGTCGGCTGCCATGGGTGCTCCCGCGCGCCCGCCCGGGCGCGGTGATTGGCTGCGATTTTACACCCCCACCCGGCGCGCGCTGCGCCGCTCAGAGCGTCGCGAACAGCCGCGCGCTCGCCTCCCACGGCGGCGCTCGGCCGAGCGCCGGCAGCACGTCCTCGGGCGCGTCCACGACCTGCCACATCGACAGGTGGCGCGCGTCCATGAAGCGCTCGCGCACGGCCGCGTCGAACATCGCGATGAGCGGAGCGAAGTAGCCGCGGGTGTTCACGATGACGATGGGGCCGAGGTACACGCCGAGGCGCTTCAGCGTGATCGCCTCGAGCAGTTCCTCGAAGGTTCCGCTGCCGCCGGGAAGCGCGACCACGGCGGCGCTGCGCGACAGCATCAGGTGCTTGCGCGTGCGCATGTCCTCGACGACCAGCAGCTCGGAGATGCCGGCGTGCGCGACCTCGAGGTCCTTGAGGAACTGCGGCATGACGCCGACCACGCGCCCGCCCGCGGCGAGTGCGCCGTCCGCGAGCGCGCCCATTGAACCGATCCGGCTGCCGCCGTACACGATCGTCCGGCCGGCGCGCGCCAGCAGCTCGCCGAGCCGCCGCGCCGCCGAGTGGTACTCGGCGTCGGCGCTCGCGCTCGACGCGCAGTACACGCACACGGTCGTCGCGCGCTGCGTGCCGCCGGTGTTTTCGGCTGGTCCGTCCACCGGCACATTCTAGCGAATCGCCGTGGGCGGTCCGCCGCCGCGTAAGATGGCCGCATGGCGGGCACCCCGTTCGTGCGTTACCTGTTGCAGCCGCTGCGCGGCGCGCCGGCCGTTCTGATTGTCGTGTGCAGCGTGCTCGCGGCCCTCGCCTCCGCTGCCGGCATCTTCGGCATCGCGCTCAGCGCACTGCTCGCCTCGTGGATCTGGAGCTACACGTTCATCCTCGTCGATCACACCGCGCACGGCATGCCGCCACCGACGCTTTCCTACGAGCTCGCCAATCCGTGGCACGAGGCCCGGCCGCTCGCATCGCTGCTGGTGCTCGCGCTGCTCGCCTCGCTCGCCTGGTGGCTCGCCGCGCACGGCATGCCCGGCGGCGTGGTCGCGATCGTGGCGTTCGCGATCGTCTCGTTCCCGGCCTCGCTCGCGGTGCTCGCGGTCGAGGGTGATTTTCTGCGGGCGATCTCGCCGCTCGCGCTGTTCGGCGTCGCGCGCGGACTGGGCTGGCTGTACGCGCTGCTGATCCTCGCCTCGCTCGTCGCCGCGGCGCTTCTCGTCGCCGTCCGCGGCCACGTGCCGGGCATCCTCTGGTACGCGCTGCTGCAGTTTGCGCTGTTCGAGGTCGCGAGCCTGTTGGGGGGCGCGCTCTACGAGCGGCGCCTTGCACTCGGCATCGAGGCCTACCAGTCGCCAGAGCGTGCATCGACCGGTGCCAGCGAGCGCGACGAGCGCGAACGCGACCGGGCCGTCGACGAGATCTACGGCCTCGTGCGCGCGCGACAGCTGACGGCGGCACTCGCCCGCCTCGACGCCGCGCTGGGTCCTCCGCCCGTGGATCCGGAGCGTTGCCGCTGGCTCCGCGACCGCGCGGCACAATGGGAGGACGGGCGGATCGCGGACCGCCTGACGGCGGAGCTGATCACGCGTCTGCTGGCGATGGGCCGCCGCGGCGAGGCGGTGCTGGTGCTCGAGGACTGGTGGCGCCGCGGTCGCGGGCTGCCGTCCTACGCCACACGCGACCTCGACTTGCTCGAACGCGCCGCCAGCGAGCTCGGCCACGCCGCCACGAAGGAGCGGCTCGGCGCCGAGCGCGCCGCGGCGGCCGCGCGCACTGCGCAAGGGTCCGCGCCGCGCGCCGAGTGAATTGCCGGCGAGGCAGCGGCACGTCAGACTGTCGCCATGGGCCTCAGCGTCCTCGACATCTTCAAGATCGGCATCGGGCCATCGAGCTCCCACACGATGGGACCGATGAACGCCGCGCGCCGCTTCGTGCTCGACCTCGCCGAGCGCGGGCTGCTCGAGCGCACCGCGCAGGTCGCGGTGCAGCTGTACGGATCGCTCGCGCTCACCGGTCGCGGCCACTGCACGGACCGCGCGATCCTGCTTGGCCTCGAGGGCCAGACGCCGGAGGGCATGGATCCGGCCCAGGTCGAGCCGGCGCTCGCCCGGATCCGCAACAACGGCCGGCTGTCGCTCGCCGGTCGCCGCGAGATCGCCTTCGACGAGCCGATGGACCTGCTGTGGCACCGCGACCAGACGCTGCCCGGGCACTCGAACGGCATGCGCTTCACGGCGCTCGACGCTCGTCGCGAGGTGCTGTGCCGCGAGGAGTACTACTCGACCGGCGGCGGATTCATCGCGCGTGCCGACGAGCTCGAGGCGCCGACGAGCGCGGCCGCCGCGGTGACGCTCCGCTACCCGTTCGACTCTGCCGACCGACTGCTCGAGACGGCGCGGCGCGAGGGCCTCGAGCTGCACGAGCTGGTGCTCGCGAACGAGTCGGCCTTCCGCCCGGAAGCCGAGACGCGCGCCGCGCTGCTGCGCATCTGGTCCGTCATGCAGGAATGCATCGAGCATGGCTTCGCGGCGCAGGGGCTGCTGCCGGGCGTACTGAAGGTCCGCCGGCGCGCACCGAAGCTTTACCGGCAGCTGACCGAAACAGGCTCGCCGTCGCCGATGCAGGTAATGGACTGGGTCAACGCCTTTGCGCTCGCCGTGAACGAAGAGAACGCCGCCGGCGGGCGCATGGTCACGGCACCGACCAATGGCGCGGCGGGAATCGTGCCGGCGGTCCTGTCGTACTACCGGCGCTTCGAGCCCGGTGCGACCGATGAGGGCGTGCTGCGCTTCCTGCTCGTCGGCGGCGCGATCGGCATGCTGTACAAGAAGAACGCGTCGATTTCCGGCGCCGAAATGGGCTGCCAGGGCGAGGTCGGCGTCGCCTGCTCGATGGCCGCCGGCGGACTGGTGGCGGCGCTCAACGGCACGAACGAACAGGTCGAGAACGCGGCCGAGATCGGCATGGAGCACAACCTCGGCCTCACCTGCGATCCGATCGCCGGCCTCGTACAGATCCCGTGCATCGAGCGCAACGCGATGGGCGCCGTCAAGGCGATCAACGCGGCGCGCCTCGCCATGCGCGGCGACGGCAGCCACAAGGTGTCGCTCGACCAGGTGATCGCGACGATGCGCCAGACCGGCGAGGACATGTCGTCGATCTACAAGGAGACGTCGCAGGGCGGGCTCGCGGTCAACGTGCCGGAGTGCTGAGCCCGCCGCCCGCGTCTCAGCCGGTCGCCTGCAGGCCTTGCGCGATGCCGCCGATGCTCGCGACCAGCGCCTCGAGCAGCGCCTGGTCCTCGCGATTGCCGGCGCGCCAGCGCTGCAGCAGGTCGATCTGCATCAGGTGCATCGGGTCGATGTAGGGGTTGCGCAGCTTGATGGCCCGCTGGATCGTCGGGTCGCCGTCCAGCAGGCGGCGCTCGCCGCGCAGCTTCAAGATCCACGACTCGCTGCGGGCGAACTCGGCGCGCACTGCCTCGAAGTGGCCGCGCTGCGCGCTGCCGGCCAGCGCCGCGTACCAGGCCGCGATATCCATGTCGGCCTTGCCGAGCACCAGCTCGGCGTCATCGAGTAGCAGCCCGAAGAACGGCCACTGCACCAGCATCCGCTCGAGCAGCTCCGGCCCGTGGCGCTCGGCGGCGGCGTCGAGCCCGCTGCCGACACCGTACCAGCCGGGCAGCAGGTGCCGGCTCTGGCTCCACGCGAATCCCCACGGCACGGCGCGCACCGCGACGACGCCCTGGGCGCGCCCGCGAAGCACCGGGCGCGAGCCGATCTGCATGCGCTCGATGACGTCAATCGGCGTCGCGGCGCGAAAGTACTCGTAGAAGCCGGGCGACTCGAACAGCAGTCGGCGGTACGCCGCGCTGCTCGCCTCGGCGAAGGTGCGCAGCGCCGCCACGAAGGCCGGGTCGATCGCCGCCTTGCTCGCGGGCCGCAACAGCGCCGTCGCCGCCGCGCCGAGCGCCTGCTCGAGGCTGCGCATGGCGATCGGGCGCAGCCCGTAGTTGTTGTTGATGACCTCGCCCTGCTCGGTCATCCGCAGCACGCCGGTGAAGCTGCCGGGTGGGGCGCTGCGCAGGACGCTCTCCGGGCGGCTGCTGCTGCGGCTGTTGCCGGTGCCGCGACCGTGGAACACCGTCAGTTCGACGCCGGTTCCGGCGGCGGCCTCCGACAGCAGTGACTGCGCCTCGTTCAGCGCCCATCGGGCCGCGACGAATCCGCTCTGCTGGTTGCTGTCGGCATAGCCGATCATCACCGACTGCCGGTCGCCGCGGGCGGCAACGTGCCGGCGGTAGAGCGGGTCGGCAAGCAGCGCGGCGAGGGTCTGGCCGCAGACCGCGAGCGATGCCACCGACTCGAACAGCGGCACGACGTCGAGCAGAACCTGGCCCGTGCGCTTGTCGACCATCTCCGCCCAGCGCGCCAGCAGCAGCACGGCCAGCACGTCGTCCGGGCCCTCGGCGCCGGAGATCACGTAGTCGCCGATCGACTCGCGGCCGTAGCGGTGCCGGCAATGGTTGAGCTGCTCGAACACCGCGAGCGTGCGGCGGCCGACGGCGTCGAGCGGCTGCGACGGGCCCTCGTCGCGCGCGAGCGCGTCCTGCAGCCGGGCGCGGCGCTCGTCGGCCGGTCGCTCGGCGAAGCGCTCGTCGCCGAGCCCGAGCCCGACGACCGCGCGGTGCACGTCCGCGTGCTGGCGGACGTCGAGCGTGGCGAGATGGAAGCCGAAGGTTCCGATCCGCCGGATCAGGCGCTCGACGTAGAAGAGGCCGGCGCGCGCGCCGTTGTGCGCCGCGAGGCTGTCCGCCATCAGCCGCACGTCGGCGAGGAACTGTGCCGCGTTCTCGTAGTGGCTCGGCCGGCCGTCGTAGGTGTTGCGCAGGCGCGCCGCCAGCTGCGCGCAGTACGTGCGGTACGGCATCTTGTCGTGGCGCGCCGGAGCGCTCTCGTGCGCCGCCGGCACGAGCGAGGAGTACTCGTCGAGGCGCTGCTGCAAGTCCCTCGAGACGCCGATCCGGCTCGCGCTCTGGCTGAGCCGCTCGCCGAGCCGCTGCACCTCGAGGAAGTAGGCGTTGATGATGACCTGCTGGTGCCTCAGCAGCGTCTCGCGGATGGTCTTCGCGTGCACGTCCGGGTGGCCGTCCATGTCGCCGCCCACCCAGGTCCCGAAGCGCAGCACGCGCGGCAGCGCTCCCGGCTTGACCGGATGCCCGTAAGCCTTGTGGAGCGCGTCGGCGAGCTCCTCGTAGAAGCCCGGCAGGATTCGGTAGAGCACCTCGGACAGGTAGAAGAGGACGTGCTCACGCTCGTCGGCGACCGTCAGGCGCTCGCGCGGGTGCTCCTCGGTCTGCCATCCGGACGTCAGCTCCGTGCGGATCTGCTCCCACGTGACCCGCCGCTCGTTCGGGGTCATCGACGGGTCGAGCCGCTCGAGCATGAGCTCCGCGACCCGCTGCTGCTTGCGCAGGATCGTCCGCCGCGTCGATTCGGTCGGGTGGGCGGTGAACACCGGGTAGATGCACAGCTGCGCAAGACGCCGCAGCACCTCCTCGCCCGGGACGCCGTCGCGCTGCAGTCGGCCGAAGGCATCGTCGAGCCCGCCCGGCTGCGGCTGGCTCGAGCTCGCGAGGTACTGCCGGCGACGGCGGATGCGGTGCACCTTCTCGGCGAGGTTCACCACCTGGAACCAGGTCGAGAAGGCGCGGACCAGGTCGCGCGCCTCGCCGGGCGCGCGTCCGCGCGTCAGCGCAAGCAGCTCGGCCTCGCCGTCCGGCTCGCCCTCGCGGCGGCGGATCGCGGCGACGCGGTCGCTCTCGACGAGGTCAAACAGCGCCTCGCCACACTGCTCGCGCAGGATGTCGCCGACCAGCGCCCCGAGGGCGTGGACGTCCTCGCGCAAGGGAGCATCCTTGGCGGGAAACTGGATGTTCTGACGGTACATCGCGTCCGCGACGCGCCGCCATGGCGCGATTCGGCGCGAAATGATAGCAGGCGGCGGGAGCGCGGCCGCCGGTCAGGCGGAAACCGGTCGCCGGCGCAACGCCGCGGCCGCGCGTGCCAGCCCGGTGATCGCCGCGAAGTCGCCGGCCGCGATCAGCTCCGGCGGGGCCACCGAGGACATGCCGATTGCGACGACGTTTGGCTGCGCGAGGTAGTCCGGTGCCTTCTGTGCGGTGATGCCGCCCGTCGGGCAGAAGGCGACCGCCGGGAACGGCGCCTGCAGCGCCTTCAGCATCGCGACCCCGCCGGCCTGCTCGGCCGGGAAGAACTTGAGCGTGTCGAGGCCGTGCTCGAGGGCCGCCAGCAGCTCGGTCGGCGTGGCGACGCCCGGCAGGAACGGCACCGCCGCCTGGCGCGCGTGGACGGCGAGCGCCGCGCTGAACCCGGGCGAGACGAGGAAACGGCTGCCGGCCCCGACCGCGGCGGCCAGCTGCTCGCGATTCACGACGGTGCCGGCGCCGACGACCGCGCCCGGCACCGCGCGGCGCATCGCCTCGATCGCCGCCACCGCGACCGGTGTTCGCAGCGTCACCTCGAGCACCGAGAGCCCGCCGGCGCAGAGCGCCTCGGCGAGCGGCACGGCGTGCCGGAGCTCGTGGAGCGTGATGACCGGGACGACGCCAACGCGTGCGAGCTCGTCTCGAAGCATCACGGCAGCTCCGTGGCCGCGCGCGCCCCGGTCTCGGCATCGCCGACGGCCGCACGCAACGTTGCAAAAAGCTCCCGCCCGACGCCGTAGGTGGGGCGCGGGTCGGTGACCGCCGGCGCGCGCGCGGCCAGCGTCGCGGCGTCGACCGCGACCGTCAGGCTGCGCGCGTTCGCGTCGAGCCGGATGAGATCGCCGTCGCGCACCCGCGCCAGCGGCCCGCCGGCGATGCACTCCGGCGTCACGTGCAGCGCGGCGGGTACTGACCCCGAAGCCCCGGACATCCGGCCGTCCGTCACCAGCGCGACCCGGTGCCCGCGCGAGAGCAGCGAGGCGAGCATCGGCGTCAGCTGGTGCAGTTCGGGCATGCCGTTTGCGCGCGGCCCCTGGAAGCGGATCACGGCGACGAAGTCGCGCTCGAGCGCGCCCGCCTTGAAGGCCTCCGCGACCGCGTCCTGGCTGTCGAACACGAGCGCCGGGGCCTCGATCACGAAGTCGCCCGGCTTCATCGCCGACACCTTGATCACGGCGCGCCCGAGATTGCCGCGCAGCACGCGCAGGCCGCCTTCGGCCGCGAAGGGTGCCGCCACCGGACGCACGACGTCGGTGTCGAGGCTCTGCGTCGCCCCGGGGCGCCAGCGCAGGACGCCGTCCTCGAGCACCGGCTCCTCGGTGTAGCGCTCGAGGCCGTCGCCGACGACCGTGCGCACCGCACCGTGCGCGAGGCCGGCGGCCAGCAGCTCCCGCAGCACGAACTGCGTGCCGCCGGCGGCCTGAAAGTGGTTCACGTCGGCCTGGCCATTCGGGTAGATCCGGGCCAGCAGCGGCACGACCGCCGACAGTTCGTCGAAGTCGTCCCAGTTGATGCGGATCCCGGCCGCCGCGGCCATCGCGACCAGGTGGATCGTGTGGTTGGTCGAGCCGCCGGTCGCGAGCAGGGCCACGATCGCGTTCACGACGCAGCGCTCGTCGACGATCCGTCCGAGCGGCCGGTAGTCGGGGCCGAGCGCGGTGCTCGCGGCGACCCGCTTCGCGGCCTCGGCGGTCAGCCGGTCGCGCAGCGCCGTGCCGGGCGGCACGAACGCGCTCCCCGGCAGGTGCAGGCCCATCGCCTCCATCAGCAGCTGGTTGCTGTTGGCGGTGCCGTAGAACGTGCAGGTGCCCGGCGAGTGGTAGCTGCGCGCCTCGGCCTCGAGCAGCGCCTCGCGACCGACGCGGCCCTCGGTGTACTCGCACCGCACGCGCGACTTCTCGGCGTTCGGCAGGCCCGAGGGCATCGGTCCCGCCGGCACCAGCACGGTCGGCAGGTGGCCGAAGCTGAGCGCGCCGATCACGAGGCCCGGAACGATCTTGTCGCAGACGCCGAGGCACAGCGCGCCGTCGAAGGCGTCGTGGCTGAGGGCAATCGCCGTCGACATCGCGATCACGTCGCGACTGAACAGCGAGAGCTCCATGCCGGGCCGGCCTTGGGTGACGCCGTCGCACATGGCCGGGACCCCGCCCGCGAACTGCGCGACCGCGCCGGCTTCGCGCGCCGCCGCCTTGAGCAGTGCCGGGAACCGCTCGAGCGGCTGGTGCGCCGACAGCATGTCGTTGTAGGCGGAGACGATCGCGAGGTTCGGCCAGCGCAGCGAGCGCAGCTCGGCCTTGTCCGGCCCCGATACGCCCGCGAACACGTGGGCCAGGTTCGAGCACGACAGCCGCCCGCGGTTCGAGGTGCGGCCCGCCGCCGCCGCCAGCCGCTCGAGGTACGCCGATCGCGTCGCCTCGCTGCGCGCGATAATTCGCTGCGTCACCGACTCGACGACCGGATGCAGCGCCGGCGCTGCACCGCTCATCGACCGGATCCGTCGAGGCGGAAGAATCGAACCGATGCCATTTGGTAACTATACTACATCTTGATGGGGTATTCCCAACCGCTTTCTTTCACATTCGTTACAAAACATTGAGTTACGATTGTCATCTAAGTTGAACTCATGTTTTCGGCGACCAGAATCAGGTAGTATTGCTACATGAATGCAGCATCCTCCGGCAGCAGCCGACGCAACAAATCCGCCAGATCACCGGCGTCCGGCGGCGCTCCTTTCGACCTCGTGCTGTTCGGCGGCACGGGGGACCTCGCGATGCGCAAGATACTGCCGGCGCTGTTCCGCCGCTTCATGGACGGCCAGCTCCCGCCCCAGGGCCGGATCATTGGCGTCGCGCGCTCGGACATCGGCCGCGACACGTATGTCGGGCGCGCGGAGGCGGCGTGCCGCCAGTTCCTCGACTCCGCCTTCGACGCCGCGCAGTGGCCGGCGTTCGCAGCGCTGCTCGGCTACTTGCGCGTCGATGCCACGGTTGCCAGCGACTACGCGGCGCTGTCGACGGCGCTCGGTGGCCGAGCGGAGGCCGTGCGGCTCTTCTTCCTGTCGACGGCACCGGACCTATTCAAGGCGATCTGCACGGGGCTCGGCGCCGCCGGCGTGGTCACGCCGCAGTCGCGGATCATGCTGGAGAAGCCCCTCGGCGAGGATGGCGCCTCCGCCGAGCAGATCAACGACCTCGTCGGCGCGATGTTCAGCGAGCGCCAGATCTACCGCATCGATCATTACCTGGGCAAGGAAACCGTCCAGAACCTGCTGGCGCTGCGCTTCGGCAATACGCTCTTCGAGCCGCTGTGGCGCCGCGGCCAGGTCCAGCACGTGCAGATCACCGTCAGCGAGCAGCTCGGGGTCGAGGCGCGCGGCGAGTTCTACGATCGCACCGGGGCGCTGCGCGACATGGTTCAGAACCACCTGCTGCAGCTGCTGTGCATCCTCGCGATGGAACCGCCGGCCAGCAGCGCCGCCGACGCCGTCCGCGACGAGAAGCTGAAGGTCCTGCGCGCGCTGCGCCCGATCGGCGATGCCGAGGCCCTGATCAAGACCGTCCGCGGCCAGTACCGCCCGGGCGTGATCGGTTCGACGAAGGTCGAAGGCTACCTGGACGAGGACGGCGTCGGCGCGGACTCGCGCACCGAGACCTTCGTCGCGCTCAAGGCCGAGATCGACACGTGGCGCTGGGCGGGCGTGCCCTTTTACCTGCGCACCGGCAAGCGCCTGCAGGAGCACGTCGCCGAGATCGTCGTGACGTTCCAGCCGGTGCCGCACTCGATCTTCGACGGCCCGTTCAGCTCGCAGACACCGAACCGGCTCCTGATCCGCCTGCAGCCGGACGAGTACATCACGCTGCGGATCCTCGCGAAGAGCCCGGGCGAGGCGATGCGCCTGCGCCCTGTCGACCTCGCCCTCGACCTCGGCGAGTCGTTCAAGGGCCGACCGCTCGAGGCCTACGAGCGGCTCCTCGGTGACGCGATCCAGGGCAACCTGACGCTGTTCATGCGCCGCGACGAGGTCGAGGCGGCCTGGCGCTGGATCGACCCGATCCGCGCGGCCTGGGCGGCGGACGACGACGGTCCGCGCCCCTACCCGGCCGGTACCTGGGGACCGGCGAACGCCAACGCGCTCATCGCGCGCGACGGTTTCGCCTGGTACGACGAATTGTGACGGGCGGGCCCGCGCCGGGTCACCCGCCGGCCCGGCCGCCCCGGGGCGACCCGGAGTTCCTGAAGCGCGTCGCGGCGCTGGTCGAGTCGCTGTCGCCGTCCGAGGCGAAGGTGGCCGGCGTCATCCTCTCGGCCCCGGCCTGGGTGCTCGACCACGCGCTCGCGGCGGTCGCCGATCGCGCCGGCGTCAGCGAGCCGACGGTGATCCGCTTCTGCCGCAGCCTCGGCCTCGACGGCTTCCAGGCCCTGCGGCTGCGCCTCGCCGAGAGCCTCGCGAGCGGTGCCTCGCTCCTGTACCGCGACGTCGAGGCCAGCGACTCGGCCGCCGACCTGACGGCGAAGATCTTCGAGCGCTCGGCCAGGACGCTGCTCGACGTGCGCAGCCAGCTGTCGCCGGCGCGCCTGGAGCAGGCGATCAGCCTGCTCGCCGCCGCGCGCCGCATCGAGTTCTACGGGCTCGGCAGCTCGGGCATCGTGGCTGCCGATGCGCGCCACAAGTTCTTCCGGCTCGGCCTGCACGCTGTCGCGTACGCCGACGCGCACGTCCACGGCATGGCCGCGACGATGCTCGGGCCCGGCGACGTCGTGGTGGCGATCTCGAGCACCGGGCGCACGATCGACCTGATCTCGAGCGTCGAGCTCGCGCGCGAGGCCGGCGCCGAGGTCATCGCGCTCGGCCCGCCGGGCGCGCCGCTGATGGCCCGCGCCAGCGTGCCGATCGAGTTCGCCGTCGACGAGGACCCGGACGTGTACTCGCCGATGACGATGCGGCTCGCCCAGCTCGCAGTCATCGACGTGCTGTCGGTCGGCGTCGCGCTGCGCCTCGGTCCGCAGCTGCTCGCTCGCCTCGAACGCACGCAGCGCAGCCTGCGCGACAAGCGCCTGCAGGCGGTCGATTGAGGGGGCTGCGCGCCGCGCCGTGGCGCGGCGCGGGGCTCAGGCCGGGAAGAAGTCGATCGGTTTCGTCGTCGTGATCAGCTCGACGTCCCGGTCCTCGAACTTGAACATCTTGATGCGCGCGACCAGCTTGCGCTCGAGGTCGTCATCCTTGAGCTCGCTCGACAGGATCTTGCAGTCGGTGACCTCGCCGGTCGGCGCGATCGTCAACTGCACGACGACCTTGCCCTGCAGCGTCGGGTTTTCGCGCAGCGCGCGGTTGTAGAGCGCGTAGATGGCCGCCTTGTTGCGGTCGAAGACCATCTCGATCTCTTCGCGGCTGCGGGCGGCCTTGCCGCTGCTGCCGGTTCGCGTTGCCTCGGCGTGATCCTTGCGGATCTGATCGGCGAAGGACTGCACCCCTTGCATGGTCGAGTGCCCGTGAAGCGAGCCGGGGCCACCGCCGAAGCCGGCGCTGAGCGCCGCGGTGTTGATGCCGCCGCTGCCGCCCGTGACGTTGCTCGTGATCATCGACCGCTCGGCGCGCGCCGGGCCATCGACCTTGTCCTTCAGCGGCTTGGCGCTCGCCAGATCCTCGGTGTTGAGCGCGGCCCGCAGGTCCGCGAGCTCGTCCTTGACCTTGTCCAGCGCCTTCTGCGCCTTCTTGCGCGCGACCTCGGTCTTGTCGATGACCGGCGGCGGCTCGACCTTCGGCGGCACGATCGGCTTCGGCAGCGGCTTTTCCTCGACCACCGGCTTCGGCGGCGCGGGCGGCGGCGTCAGCACGAGCTTGACGACCTCCTCCGGTAGCGGCGGGGCCGCGGGCTTTTCCGGGGTCGGCAGCAGCTGCGTGACGAGCGCGATCAGCGCCCAGATGCCGATTGCGATCGCGAGCATCCGCTTGAAGCGGCGCTCCTGGTCCTGGTTGGCGCTCCAGGGCAGCTCGAATACACGGTAATTGGAAGCCAGCACGGTCATCGCGGCGCTCGCTAGTCGGATCTCAGCCAGGGTTCGGGCCGTGGTAGGCGCGCTCTTTCTCGATCACGGCGAGCGACAGCTTGCCGACGTCGGCGGCGGTCGCGGTCAGCATGATCTTCTTGAGCAGGCTGTACGGCAGCTGCTTGTCGGCCATGACGGTCACTTCGCGCGCCGACGGGTCGTTGGGCGCGAGCAGCGTGCGCTTCTGCGTCTCGGCCGTCAGGCTGGTGCGAAGCGCCGCCAGCGCCGGCGCGGCGCCGGCGTCGATGTCGGCGACCGTGGCGGTCGGCGCGCCGTTCACGAAGATCGTGTCGCGCGTGACCATCATGACGGTCGATTCGTGCGGCCGGGACTCGGACACCGACTGCGGGATCGAGATGTTCTTCGAGTTCGGCAGGATCTCATAGTCGGCGGTGTGCACGAGCATGTACACGACCAGGATGACCAGCATGTCGATCATCGGCACCAGCGCCGGCATGCCGTGGCCGCGGTGATGTCCACCGGGCTTGCGCTTGCCCCTGAGGCGTGCGGAGATCATGTCGGCGCGTCCCCGAGCGAGATCTGCGGGAACAGCTCGCCGCGCGCCGGCTGGCCGTCGAGCGTGCCCTCGAACGAGCGCACCGCGTCCATCGTCTCGACGATCGTCTCGTACGGAATGTTTTGCTCGAGCAGCACGGTCGCGCTCTTCATCTCGGGGAACTTCACCTTCACGCGCTCCAGGAACGCGGTCAGCCCCTCGAAGTCATAGCCCTTGTCGGTCATCGGCAGCGGCTGCAGAGGGCCGCTGTTCTTGTCCTGCACGACCAGACCGTCCTTGCGGACGACGATCTCGAGGACCAGCCCCTCGGGCAGCTTCAGCGGCTCGGTATTCTGCGCCGGCAGGTTCAGCTCGACGATGTGGGTCTTCGAGAACACTGCCGTGAAGATCAGGAAAAACAGCAGGATCGTGAAAATATCCAGCATCGGAACGATGTTGATGTCGTTCCGACCCTTGTAGCGCGCATGGTTGCGCGCCTGGCGGCTGGCGAGAGTCGATCCGCTCATGCCCTCGCCCCGCGCACCTCGCCCGCCGTGCGCGCGACCGGAGCGGCCGGCGCGGCCGGACTGGCGCCGCCCGCCGACGCAGCACGCTGCTGCCGCTCGGTGAGCGTGTTCAGGAACTTGACGCTGGCGACCTCGAGGCTGTCGACGATGTTGGTGGTCTTCGTCTCCAGATACAGGTGCGACAGCAGCAGCGTGATGGCGACCAGCAGGCCGAGCGCCGTGTTGTTCATCGCGACCGAGATGCTGGCGGACAGCAGGCTCGCCTTCTCGGCCGGGTTGGCCTGGGCGACCGCCGCGAAGGCGTTGATCAGGCCGAGCACGGTGCCGAACAGACCCATGAGCATGCCGATGTTGGCCAGCGCGGCGAGGTAGTGCGTGCGGCGCTCAAGGCGCGGGATCACCTCGACGAGGCTCTCCTCCATCGCCTTCTCGATGTCGTCGCGGCGGCGCGCGGTCTGGATACGGCTCAGGCCGTACTTCATGACCTGCGCGAGCGCTGTGCTCGACTGCTGCACGAGGTTCATCGCCTGCTTGAAGTTGCCGGCCTCAAACAGCGGCTGCAGCTCGTCCCAGTGACGGCGATTACCCGCGCCAACGCGCGTCAGGTACACGAACCGCTCGATGGCGATCACGATGCCGATGGCCCAGATGAGCGCGATCGGATACAGGAAGAAGCCTCCCTGCTTGAAAAAGTTGACGATGACTTCGTAGGCGTGCATCTGCGCTGCTCCGTTCATTCCTGCGCGGGTTTGGGGCTGGGCCGATCTATTTCACTCAACTTATGTTACGGAAACCGTGGTTCACTTCTCAGGCTTGTCTTTGGGCGCGCCAGCTGTGACGCGCGTCTCGTCGCGAGGCCGATCGGGCGCCAGGGCGCTGTAATAATCGATCTCGCGGCGAAATTCGGCGCGATCCACCGGCTGCAAGGCCTCGTCCACGAGGCTGTTCACGGGCCGGCCGGCCAGGTCGCCGATATCCGAGCGTTTCCACGGCACCACGACCATCACCTTGGGCAACTCGCGGTTGCCCGTGATTTGCGTGGTCTCCAGCTCGAGGCGATCCTGCGCCTTCCCAGTGCGTTCCGGAGCCTTGGATTTGTCGGCAATTGGCGTCACCGGCCGCGGCGCGCCGGCGCTCGGCGCCGCCGCGGCAGGCGCGTCGGCCGGCGCCGCGCGGCCGGCGGCGACCGCGGGCTCGGCGTCGACGACGGCGCGCGACGTCGCGCGGCTACCGGCATCGGGAGTCGCCGGCGTCTGCGCCAGCGATGCGCTGAAGGCGAGCACGAGGCTCGCGCCGGTCATCCACACCAGGTGATGTTTCATCGGGCCTCCGCGCGCGCGCTCTTCTGGCCTGAGCCGAGGCGCTGCTTGAGTTCAGCGATCCACGCCGACATCTGCTTGTCGTCGCCGCCCTCGAGCGCGAGCGCGCTCTCGTACTGGGTCAGGGCGTCGGACGGCTTCTGCAGGAACAGGTCGAGCAGCACGCCGAAGTTGCGATGCGTGCGAGGCATGCCGGCGTCGAGCTCGAGGGCACGCTCGTAGGCATGCTCGGCGTCCGCGAATCGACCGAGCTGACGGTAGACGATGCCGAGCTCGGCGTGCGCGATCGCGCTCGCCGGGTGCCGCTTGACGGCCTCTTCCAGCGCCGCGGCCGCTTCGCTCCAGTGACCGCCGCGCGCCTGCACGATGCCGAGGTCGAGCGGCGGTCCGGCCAGCGTCGGCGCGGCGTCGCCGAGCGCCGTGAACTCGGCGATCGCGTGCGCGGCGTTGCCTTGCTCGGCGGATACCATCGCCTCCTGGAAGCGGGTCGCGATCGCGGTCGGCACCGCCGGTGGCGCGGGCGCCGCCGGCGGCGGCGGCGAGGGTTGCGCGCCGCGCTTGCCCTTCTGCGGCGCGGCCACCGGCGCGGGCGGAGGCGGCGGCTCGACCGGCGCGGCACCCGCGGCGGCGTCGATCACGAGGTCCTCGTTCTCCTCCGCCTTGGCGAAGCGTGCGGGCTTCAGCTTCGCGAGCGCAGCGAAGCTCGCACGCACCGACGCGTCATACACCCCCTGCGAGGCGCGGACTGCGTTCACGCTGTGGATCTCGATGGCCTTCTCGATGAACGGATCGGCCTGGTCCTCGAGCAGCAAGTTGTACTGCTCCAGTTCCTCGTCCTTCAAGGACTTCGGCCGCTCCGACTTCAGAAGGTCGTCGTTCAGGTGGCGATACAGCTCCGCCATCTCGAAGGTCGCCGCGGTCGACACCTCGGCGATCGAGTAGGCATCCGCCGCCTCGTAGGCGTGCAGCGCCCGCTGCAGCGAGGCGCGCTTGGCCTCGAGCGACTTCTTGAGCGGCAGCGTCAGCCGCACGGCATTGAACTCATCGCGTACGGGGGCGGCGAGCTCGAGCGAGGCCTTCGCGGCGAGGTAGCGGCTCCGGTCGCTGCGCGCGGTGCCGGCCGCCTTGTCCGCCTTTACGATCTCTTCCAGCAGCGCCGCACGGCGGACGCCGTTACCCTGCTGCTGCGCCATGTCGGCCAGCTTCTGACGAGCCTCCATGGCGGGCTCGAAGGGCTCCGGGAAGCGTTTGACGTAGGCTTCCAGGCTGCTGACGGTGCGCGGCAAGTCACCGGACTTCTCGTACAGGACCGCGGCCTGCGCCAGCGCGTCGCGCTGGACGTCCGGCGTGCCGCCCGGTGCATTCGCGATGCGCTCGAATTCGCCGGCCGCCTGACCCGGACGACCACCCTCGACGTACGCGGCAGCCAGCTTGCGCGTCACCTCCGGCTGCAGCTCGCTGTTCGGGAAGTTGCGGCGGAAGCCCTCGAGCACCTCGATCGCGCGCGGCCAGTCCTTCAGGCCGAGCAAGAGCGCCGCGGCGTCGTAGTCCGCGGTGGCGCGGATCTTCGCCCCCGGCGCGAGCTTCGCGACGCGCAGGAAGTCGTCGACGGCGCCGCTGTCGTCGCCGGCCGCCTTGCGGGCCTCGCCCTGCTTGTAGACGGACGCCGCGATGCGCTCCTGGATGGCGGGCCGCTGCGGGTCCCCGCTCGGCATCAGGCTCTCGACCTGCAGGTAGGCGCCTTCGGCCTTGTCGTACTGCGCGAGCTCGAACTGGCCGTTGGCGATCACGGTCCACGCCGTGCGCTGCTTGTCGACGTCGACCGGCGGCCGGCGCGCCAGCACGAGGTCGGCGACCTCGACTGCCTTGGCGTAGTCCTTCGTGTCGTAGAGCTCGCGCGCCGTCCGCACCAGCACGGGCGCGCTTTCCGGGTGCTGCGGGAAGGTCGTAGCGAACTTCAGGCCGCTGTCGAGCCCCTGGCGGTGCCACGTCGCGCGCGCGGCGCCCGAGAGGTCCGCTTCGGCCTTCTCGTAGGACACGAGCGCCGCGTAGGCCGCGGTCGCTGACTTGGCGTTCGTCGGGTAGCCGTAGGCGGTGTGCTCGTATTCGAGCGCCGCGTCGTGGTACTGCAGGCTCTCGAACAGCGTGTCCGCGAGCAGGTAGTTGGTGGCCGCCGCCTCGGCGTCGTCCGGGAACGACTGCAGGAACTCGCGGTACCAGCGTGCCGCTTCCTGGTAGTCCGCCGGCTGCTTCGAACCCTGTGCCTGCGCGTGATAGAAGGCCGCGAGGTCCTTGACGTTCGTCTTCAGCTCGCGCACGACGATCGGCGCGTCCGCCGGCTTGCGCGAGGCCCAGAACGACGAGCCCAGCCGGTACAGCTGCACGTACTCGCGCTTGCCGTCAAGCACCAGCGAGGCGAACCCGCCGCGCTTGTACGCCTCGATGGCTTGCATCTGCAGCAGCGGCGCCGCTTCGTGGTTAGGCTCGCGCTTGGCGAACGCGCGATAGGCATTCGCGCCGTCCGTCCAGCGCTCCTTGCTGACGTACAGGTCGCCGAGCGTCGCGTACAGGAGGTGGGCGTACGGCTTGTTGCCGTGGCGCTTCAGGAACGCGTCGACGCCGGTTGCTGCGTCGTCGAAGGAGAAGCTGATCGCGCACACCCGCAAGGTGTCCTCGACCAGTTCCCGCTGGGGCCGCGTGAAGGTCTCGATGTCACGCTCGTTGCCGCGGCTATCGAGCAGCTTGCGGTCGAGCAGCTTGTCGAAGGAATCGAGCGCAGCTTCGGTCTCGCCACGCTTGAACATCGTCCAACCGTGCTTGTACAAGCTCTGCTCGTAGAAGTCCGAGCGCGGGCCGATGCCGATGACGGCGGCGTAGGCGCCGGTCGCCTCGGGCCAGCGCCGTGCGCTGAACAGGATCTCGCCGCGGCGGAACTCCGCTTCGTCGCGGTGCTGGCTCGACGGGTAGCGCTTGACGAGCTCGTTCAGCGTCGCAAGGGCCTTGTCGTCCTGCTGGTCGGCCTCGTAGGCGCGCGCCAGCTGATAGAGCACTGCGTCATTGCGCTCGAACTTGGGGTAGGCCGCGAGCAGCTTCGTGTACAGCAGGATGGCATCGTGCGTGCCGAGCGGCGATCCCTCGGCGAGATCCTTTTCGATACGCTCGCTTTCGCCAGCCTCGAGCTTCAGGTCGCCGAGACGGCGCATCGCCTCGGCGCGCAGCGCGGCGTCGCCCTTGGCGAGGTTCAGAAACGCCTCGTAGTTCTCGCGGGCGCGATCCGCGCCGCCGCTGACGGGGTCGTCCGGGCGCACGTCCACCTGCTTGCCGTTCAAGTCGCCGATCGTCGTCGGCTTCTTGTCGGCGGCCGTCGCGGCGAGCGCAGCCAGCAGCGAAGCGAGCAGCAGGGCGGTGTGCGGGCGGCTGGTCACTTCGGGGCATCCGGCGGTTCGCTCGGCGCCGGCGTCGCCGGCGGCGCGTTCTGCTGCTGCGCGGCCGACGCGCGGTCGTAGATCGTCGCCAGCGCATAGCGCGCCTGCAGCATGTACGTCGAGATGCGTTCCTTCTGCGACTCGAGCTCGCTGACCGCGATGTCGGCGAGGTAGTCGCCCTGCGCGCGCTCGAGGCGCGCGAGCTGGTCGCGGGCGGCCTCGATGCGCGGTCGCAGCGCCGCGATCCGCTGCGCGAACTCGCCGTTGCGGTCGGGGACCGCGGTCCGCGCCTCCTGCACGAGCGACCAGCGCTTCTCGGTCTCGCGCAGCGCCTGGCTGACCTCGCGCAGGTCCTTGTGCGCGGACCAGGCACGTGCCTTGAAGCCGTCGTTCATCTGCCAGTAGACGACGCCTTTGACGAGGCGCAGCTTTTCGCGCGTCTCCGCGAGGTCCGGATCGTCGCCGGCGGTCGCGAGCACTCCTTCCATCTGCTCGACCTGCGCCCAGACCTCGCGCTCGCGTGGGGTGCCGAGCGCGGCGCGATCGCCCGTCGACTCGGCGCTCGCCACCCGCGACTCGAACTCCGTTCGACGACGCTGCAGTTCCTCGACGTCGACGCCCTTGAGCTTGTCGAGCACGACCGGGATACGTTCTGCGTAACGCTGCTTGCGCGTGTCCAGCATGTCGCCGAATGCGTCGACGCTGAGCGCCCACGTGTCGAGGTTGCGCTCCATGAAGCGCATCATCCGGTAGTTCTTGAGCCCTTCCTGGAACTCATTGCGGGCCAGCAGGTGGTACAGATAGCGCGACTCCGGTGCGTCCGGAAGCGCGCTCAGCTGCCAGAACCAGCCGAGCTGGCTCTTCGACTCGTTCTTGACGATCGTCTCGATGAGGCCGCCCTTGCGGATGGCGGCGATCGACTCGTCGAGGCGGCCGCTCTCGGTGCTGAACTCATGGATCGCCGACTCGTAGGACTCGGCGGCCTGGCGGTTCGCGCCGAGCTTGCTGAAGGCGTAAGGGACCGCCAAGTAGCTCTCCTGCACGGCCGCGTCGAGCAGGTTGCGGCCATGCAGTTCCGTCCACGGCACCAGCGCCTCGCGATAACGGTCCTGGCCCGAGTCCGCCCAGCCGACTCCGAGCAACGCCTTCGTGGACAGCGGGCCGTCCAGCCGCACTCGCTCGAGGATCGGGCGGGCCTCGCCGGGGCGGTTGGCCTGCAGCAGTGCGAAGCCCAGCGCGAGGTTGGCCTTGTCGCGCAGCGCGTCCAGCTCGCGGTTGGTCCGGTTCAGGCGCCCGACCTCCTCGAGCAGGTGCACGCCCTCGTCGAGCTTGCCGCTGCGCACGAGCGCGACGCCCACGTTGAACTGGGCGTAGGTCTGCCAAGTGATCGGGCCCTTCCAATTCTGCAGCGACGCGATGGCCTCGGCGTAGCGCTCGCGGTACATGAGCGCCTGCGACAGCAGCATGCGCCGCTCCGCCTCCATCTCCGGCGACAGCCCCGCCTTGCCCGCCGCTCCGAGCGTGTCGATCGCCTGATCGTAGTAGCCGCGCAGGTACCAGACCTTCCCGAGGAAGAACCGCGCACGGTCGCGGACCGGAGCCGGCACGCTCTTGCGGTCGAGTACGCGACTGAAGATCTCGCCGGCCTCGCGGTGCTGTCCGACGGACAGGTACAGCCCGCCGAGCAAGAGCTCGGCGTCATCCGCGTGGTGCTGGATGCGCTGCTTGGCCTGCGCGGCGGTGAGCCTCGTCAGCGCCGCGATGTAATCGTCCTGGAAGAAGTAGAACAGCACGTCGCCGTAGTACAGATCCTGGACCTTGACCGGTGGCAGCGACCCGGGCGAAGGCGCCGGTCGCGGCGTCGCCATCGCCGCGCTGGCACCCGCGAGCAGCAGCAGCGCGCAGAGCCGCGCGTGCCAAGCGCGCGGCATGGCGGCAGCCAGCGGAACGCGTCGGCTCACTCCCACTCCTTGACCGTGAACTCCGGCTGCTGCGCGCTCTGCCGGTCGGAGATCTTGAGCTCGAGGTACTTCGCGCCGACGCCCTTCTCGAAGTTCAAGTTCGCGCCGCGCTTGTAGTCGCGCTCGTGCGGTCCCTTGCCGGTGAAGAACGCGACCAGCTCGTGCTTGCCGGTCTTCAGGTTACCGATGAACACGCGGTGGACGCCGCCGCGGTTCAGCGCCTCCACCTCGCGGTCCGTGTACAGGTAGTTCGCGACTTCCTTGTTGTCGAGCTTGAGCTGCACGGAGTCAAGCTCGAAGAATGTGCCGACGTCGAGGGACACGAACACGGCGACCTGCGTGTTGGCCGGGAACAGCAGTTCCTCCTCGAGCAGGAAAAGGTCGCGATTGAGGTCAAGCACCTCCTTCTTGAGCCCCTGAACCTCGCCGTCGAGGCTCTTGAAACCGCCGCCCGCCGGGGCCGCCGGCTCTGCCGCCGGGCTCCCGCCCGCCGGCGGCGCGGTCGACTCGGTCGCGGCCCCGCCGGCCGGTGGGTCGGCAAGCGACGGCGCGGAGCCCGCGAGCGCGAGGGAGCCGACGGCCAGCGCGCGGATGAGAATCGTCGTCAACTGTCTGAATGCGCTCATGACGGTGTTCCGCTTCATCCTTTACTTCTTGGTCCAACCGGCCATCCAGGCCATCGCGCGCCGCAGCCACGACGGTCCGTCCCGCCGGGCGGAGGCCTCGCGCCGTGCCGGCGCGCGCGCTACCCCGAGCATTGCGACCGCAATCATCGGACTACCCATGTCGCTCTCCGTTCCTTCACTCATCCAGCAACTTGCGCAGCTCTGTCAGCAGGGCCGCATCGCCCGCGCCGTCGAGTTCGCCATGCGCGTACCGGACGACGCCGCCACGATCGATCAGCAGCGTCAGCGGCACGTCGGCGACGGCAAACCGCTTGCCGAGCACCTTCTCCGTGTCGTACGCGTTCGAGAAGCGCGCTCCAATCGAGTGCGCCAGCTCGACCGCCGACTCCGGCTTGTCGTCGAGACTCACGCCGACGACGACGAGACCGGCGCTCGAGTAGGTCGCGTTCAACTTCGCCAGCCGCTCCAGGTAGGCGCGGCACGAGCCGCACCAGCTGGTCCAGAAGCCGACCACGACGACGTCGCCGCGACGCTCGGACAGGCGAAAGTTTCGGCTCGGGCCCGTGAAAAGTCGCTCGACCAGTTCCGGGGCCGGCTGACCGAGCAGAGGATGATGCGCCGCGCGGTCGGCGGCACCGATGCTGCCGGCCACCGCCAGCAGCGCGAAGCACGCGATGAGACGCCAGCTGGAGTCTAGACGGACGGCATTGCGACTCTGCACCACGGCGACCATGAACTCCCGACACTCGAGCCCAAGGCAGCGCCGGCGGCCCGTCGCGCAGACGCGAGGCGGTTGTCGCGGAGCACGCCCTACGAGGCCCGCTCCCGCGGCAACCCCGCTGTCCGCGCGCTACGGACCGGAGGCTTTGCGTCCTCGCCTCGCGACGAGTTTGCCCTTGGCAGATTCTGTAAACCTCGCATGGGCCTCAGGCAGTGTCAACGCGAGCCACCGGCGGAGACTGATGGGCGCTTCACAAAACCGTTTTGTGGCTATTTCCGCCGGGATTTCGTCGCTGCATGGCGACAGGCGCAACCGCTTGCGCCAGCCCCGCGCGTGATGCGCGTCACGCGCCGAGTCAGCCCTTTTCGGCGCCGAGGATCAGCCGCTCGAGCAGGCCGCGGACCGCGCTTCGCGCCTGCGGCTCGGGCAACAGCCGCTGCTCGCTCACGATGCGCGCCAGCTCCTCGATCGAGCGCTGGCCGTCGATCAGCGCCAGCACCACGGCCTGGATCCGGCTGGCGTCCGCTGCGAGTGCCAGCGGCGGCAAGCGCGGTACCGGCTGCCGTTCGTCCGCGAGCCACTGCGGCGGTGCCGGCGGTACCGGCTCGCGCGGCGATCGGCGCTGCTTCGTGGCGCCAAAGACCAGCACCTCTTCGATGCGCGAATGCCGGCTCGCGGGCGAGCGCATGTACGGCAGCGACTCATCGCGCATCGACACATCGGCGAAGCCGGCCGCCGCCAGCACGGGCTCGAGCTCCTCGCGGCTCAGGCGCAGCGCGGGTCGCCGCCACGGGAACGCCAGCGACCCGAAATTCACCCAGCGCCCACCCACCGCCAGCAGCCGATTCACGTGCGCGCAGATCGATGCAAAATCGAGGTCGACGATGTCGACGAGCCATGGCGTGACGACGGCATCGAAGCTCTGCGCCTTGAATGGCGCCTGCCAAGCGTCCGCCAGCACGACCTCGAGCCCGGGACGTGCGGCGGCCGGGGCGCGCAGGGTGCGGCGGACCGCGACGTCCCGCAGCGAGCGTGGCGCGAGCGGGAATTCGATGAGTTCGCAGTCGCCGCCGGTGAACAGGCGCCGTGCGAGCAGCGCCAGCATGGGGTTGATGTCGAGCGCCACGGTCAAGCTCGCATCGCCGTGCTGATGCAGGTCGTACGCCAGGCGCCCGGCCCCGGCGCCGAGCACTAGCACGCGCGCGCGGCCTGTGCCGAGCGCGGCCGCGACCAACGCGTTGGAGCGGGCATTCTCGTCGTCGCCCCACGCCCAGTCGCGGTGGGCATTCGCGTAGTAGGAATGCAGGTCCTGGCTGAGCGGCACGGCCGTTGCAAACGCCTGCTGCGCTGCGTGCGCGAGCGGCGTATCGACGACCGTGAGTGGTTCGAGGAGCGCCGTCATGAGGCGCTGCTGGTCGCGGTAGGACGCTCCAAGGAGCGCCAGGCGCTCGCGGGTGGCGGCGAGGACGTCGGTCGCGAGGTCAGCGTCCGCGCGGCCAGCCGCCGCGGCGAATTCCTGCAGGTAGGCCGTCAGGCGGTTGCGCCATTCGCCGAGCGCGCGCGCCGGCTCGGCAAACAGCCAGGGGATCCCGCCGAGGAGCGGATACTCGGCGGCGCACGCGTCACAGCGCAGGGCCTGACCCGTGGGCGTCAGCGAGGCGCGCCGGCAGCGCGGGCATTGAAGCAGCAACAGGAGCGCCGCGTCGGGCATGGCGCAAGCATGCCGGATCGCGGTCGCCTCGGCACGCGACGGGACGCCGTCCTTGCGGGCGGGGGCGGTCGCTGCCGCCCTCGCCCGCGGCACCGACTAGCCGCCGATCGTGCCGTTGACGATTGGCTGGAAGGCCGTGAGCTGGTCCAGCATCGACGAGCCGCCGAGCGCCTGCTGCGGGAAGATCGTCGCAAACTGGCCCTGCTGGCCGTGCAGCGCGACGTAGTTCAGCAGCACCGTGTAGACCAGCGCGAGCACGCTGCTCCCCGCCGGGGTCCCCGCGCCGTTCACCGAACCGTCGGACGTGTAGTTGCCGATCTGCTGATGCTGGGCGGCGGACAGCCCGCCGGTCGTCATCAGTTGCGGCTGGCCGGCCGGGTTATAGACCAGGAAGTACGTCGCCGCCGCCGACTCGTTGTCGGAGATCCACATGAACTTGTCGCGACCGTCGACCGAGGTGTCGATGACGTTGTTGGCCGAGATGCCGCCGTCGCTGAACACGTAGATCATGACCGGCTTCTTGATGCGCGCCGCGTACTCGAGGCACGCGCCGATGCAGCGGCCTGCGTTGAGGTCACGCAGCTCGCCCGTCGAGCGGCCCTGGCCGTGGTAGTCGAAACCGCCGAGCTGGATCGTACCGGCACCGGCGTAGCCACTGATGACCATCTTCATGATGGCTGCCGTCGTGCGGAAGTCGCCGTTCGCCTGGTATTCGGCCTGGCTGAAGATGCCGGTGCCGCGCGTCGCCGACTGGTCGACGATGTTCGCGTCGAGGTCGGGGTTCAGCGCCGCCGGATTCGAGTAGTTCTCGGCGAGGTACGCCGATTTCACGTAGTTGCAGTTCGCGGCAGCCTTGACCGAGGTGTCGGTCGGCAGCTGTGTGCTGACGTTCGCGAGCTTCTGCCCGGTGATGCGCGACATCGACTCGAGGACCGATACGGCGTCCGCCGGGTTCGAGAACAGCGTGCCGAGGACGCCGGTGTTTACAAGGCCTGTGACGTCGCTAGCCTGAGTCACGACGGTCGGCGTCAGCGCCGGGTTCACCATCGACAACGGTGCCATCGAATTGCCGCCCGACTGCGAGGCATCTGAGCCGATCAGCGTCAGCAGATCGCCGCGGGCACCGGCCATCGCGATTCCGTACATCGGGTTGTGCGGGTTGGTGTTCGTGTCGTTGTTCGACAGCGCCGGGATCACGGCGCCGTTCGTGAACGCCTGGGTCGTGACCGCCGTCCGCTCGATGATGCCGCGCGCGTGGGCGCTGTCCGCGTGGAACAGCAGGCCGAGCCGGCTCTCGATCTGGCCGGCGAGGTTCGGCGTCATCGTGCCCGGCAGGCCGAGCTTTGCGTAGCCCGCAGCCGACAGGAAGTCCTGCTGACCGCCGACGCCACCGACCAGCGCGTTGCTGCCGGCGATATTGCCGCCGCCGCTGAGGTCGAAGCAGATGAACGGGATCTTGCCCGCTCCGGTCGTGATGCCACAGGCAACCTTCTGCTGCAGGATGTCCGGATCCAGCGCAAGCGCGTTGCGCGGGTTCAGCATCATCGCCAGCGCAGACGGCAACATGACGGTGCCGACGCTGCCGAGGAATCCCTGCGCGATGAAGTCGCGGCGGGTCACGGGCCGCTTGTGAGTGCCCTCGTGCCGAATCGGCTCGTGGAGCTTCAGCGTGCGCGGCGGCTTTTTCCGGATGATCATGGGAGTTGCCTCGTGGATTGCGTTACTGCACCAGCATCGCGGCACTGCCCGCGACTGCCGCACAGGACGCCTTGACGATCGTTGCGGTACCGGCCGCCGTGTTCGGCACGGACGACTGCAGCTTGGTGATCAGGCTGGTGACCTCGGTGGTCACCGAGGCCGCGCTCGGCTGCGTAGCCAGATACTTACCTGTCGAGCTGTTCGCCGTAAGCATGTTGTTGATCAGCGGCGTCAGCATCAGGTTCGTGGCTGTCGCGTTGGCGAAGGCCGTCGACGGCGGCGAGCTGAAATTGAAGCCTGGGAAGTACGCCGCCGATCGGGTCGAGTCCTGGACCAGCGCGTCGCAGTAGGCGATCGACAGCTGCGCGATCGCCATCTGGTGCGAGGCGACGAAGCCCTGGAAGTCGGACGTCGCGGGCAGCGCCTGCTGCAGGCTCTGGTACAGCGTCGCGACTTCGGGCGTCGTGATCGGCACGCTCGTCATCGTCGCGAGCGAATTGTTGATCCGCTCGAACGTGCGCACGCCGATGTCAGCCGGCCGCGGCGAGTCGACCGGCGTCGGCGCCACCGGCACCGGGTCGGTGAATACGTCCGTCGCGGAGCCGAGCTGGTCGAAGGCCAGGAAGAACTGGTCGTAAGCCGGGCCCTTGTTGAGCGCCACAACCGCGCCGACCTTCGCCAGCGGCACCTCCGTGCCCGTCGTCTTCGTCGGGTCGAAGCCCTGGCCGCTGACGGTGGTGTTGAGGGTCGCGTACGACTGGCCGACCGGCAGGATCGCGCCGTTCTCGGCGATCCGCATGCCCTTGACCGTGATGTTGCTGTAGTTCGTCGTCGGATCGAGGCTCAGGAACACCGGCTTGTTGAACAGGTACGAGTAGCTGTCGTTCTGCGAGACCTCGAACATCACGTAGGTCTGCGACAGGCCGGTCCACTTGTCGACGTTGAACAGCATCATGTATCGCTCGCCGATGCCGGCGGCGAAGTTCGTCTGGATGTCCGACGCCGACATGGCGCGGTTGTAGATCGCGGCCATCTTGATGACGCCGGACCACGGCTTCGTGCCCGAGACCTCGTTGCCGAGGACGAGCGCGAAGGTGTTGTCCCACTGCGACAGCGAGCCGCCCTTCTGCGGGTCGCCGCTCGCCGCCAGCGCGCCGTTCACGTAGATCTGGCGCCCGTTGATCGGGTCATAGGTCAGAACGACGTGCTGCAGCGTCGCCTGTGCGACCTGGTTGGCGTTCGGCGTGGAGACCTGCGGCTGGCCGTTCGCGTTGGTCGTCGTGCTGCGCAGCGCGAAGTCGTAGTTGTACATCGTCTGGCCGAGCGTCATGTTGCGCGCGGTGTCGCCGCCCGAGTAGCTGACGATGAACGCGCCGGTCTGCGTCGTGTTGTCCGGGGCGACCCAGGCCTCGACGCTGAACTCGCCGGTCTGCAGGATCTGGTCATGCAGCTTGGCGCTGCCGGTCGTCGTGCCCTGCAGCTTGCCGCCGCTTTCGACCTGCACGCCCCAGCCGCCGACCCAGGTGACGTTGCCGCTGAGGTTGAGGTCGAGTTCCGGCTCCACGCCGCTCGAGTCGTAGGCGATCGTGCCGGTGCCCGTCTTGAACTCGAACTTGGCGATCAGCCCGGTCTCGACGCGGGCGCCGCCAGTCGAGACGATGCCGTCAAACATCGTCAGGGCCTTCGACAGCACCAGTTTCGGGTCGACCTGCGTCACCGGGACCTGGTTCGCGAAGGACTGGATCGCGGCCAGCATCTGCGCGGCCGAGGCCGCGCAGTCGCCGCCCCAGCAGTTGTGGAAGTCCTGCGCCAGGCGCTGGTAGAAGCGCGACAGCGTCGGCGTGTCGAGGTTGATCTTCGGCTGCGCGGCCGCGTAGGCCGCATCGACGTCGGGCTGCGCGAAGAACGGCGACTGCGCCGTCAGCGCGGTCGGCGAGTGGCAGCGCGAGCAGTACTGAGTCAGCAGCGGGTAGACCGTGCTCGCGAACAGGGTCGAGTCCGCCGGGAAGGACTTCGAGCCGCCGGCGTCCATCATGACCGGAGCGACCAGCTGGATCTGCGCGGTCGACGTCCCGAGCGTCACGCCCGCCCAGTTCTTGATCCAGGTCGTCAGCGTATCGGCACAGGCCTGGTTGCTCGCCAGCCAGCAGTGGTGGCCGCCGCCGACCTTCTGGACCATGATCGAGGTGTCGGGCTGCGAGAGGCTGACGACCGTCTCCGCGGCCGCGTAGGCCTGGTTGACGTCGTCGCTGCGCGCGAACATCGGAGCCTGGTTGCCCTGGATGTGGCACGCGCCGCACCGGTCCTGGGTCTTGATGTTGTTCCAGAGGTTGACCGCGAACGCCTGCACGTCGGCGCTCGCCGGCGCGGGGCCGGTGTACGCCTGCACGTTCTGCTGCGGGGCCGTGGCCGTCGGGTTCGCGGCGGTCTGCGCGCTGCCCGCGCCGCAGGCGGCGAGCACGACGCTGGCGAGGGCCAGGAGGCCCACCGTCAGCCAGTGGCGCGGCGTTCCGACGCCGGCGAGCGGCGACTGCTGGATGCTGGTGGCAATAGAGTTCATGTTCGCTGCTCCCTCAATTGCCCATGCAGTACACAGCGGTCTCGGCGAAGACTTTCTTCAGCGAGTAACCACTCTTGAAATCGGACTTGATCTGCGCAACCTGGGCGCGGTCGGTCGCGTCGGACGGCGCGCGCAGGCACACCGCCTGGAACACCTTGGTGACCTGACACTGCGCAAACTGGTCGCTCGCGGCGATTTCCTGCCCGAGCGACTTGGCACCGTTGCCCGAGCCGGGCAGCGTGGGATCCCAGCCCATCAGCGCGTTCGGGCCGGAGCGCCAGCGGTTGGACCAGCTGTCGTCAGGCGTCACGAAGCCCGTTGGGAAGGTCGTGTTGTTGTGGAAGTACTTGCCGACGACCGTCCCCGGCGTGTACGTGATGTTGCCGGTCGACGGGTCGCTCGTGAACACGAAGTCGTAGTAGGCGAAAGCCTGCGCCATCGGATCCATACCCGAGTGGCAGCCAACGCAGTTGTTCAGGAACACGCGGCTGTCACCGCCCGGGCTGCGGCTCACGTCCTGGCGGATGCGGTCCGTCGGGCGCGTGATGTCCATGATCGTCGTCATGTCGTTGCACATGTGGTTGATCATGGTGAAGCGGAACATGCGGCGGTTCGTGCCGAGCGAGAAGAAGGCCTGCGCCGCGGCGCGGCTCGTCAGCACGCCCGCGGTCGCCGCGGCCGGCAGCCCGGTCACCGCCGACTGCTGCGCCTGGACCAACCCCGTCTTCAGGTTGACGCCGTTGGTCTCCATCTGCGCATAGTGGTTGTTGTCCGTGGTCGAGTAACCCGGCAGGCCGAGCGAGCTCGCCCCGACGTAGATGATGTCGGCGGACAGGACCGTATTGAACGGCACCTCGTCGCGCACCATTCCGATCACGGTCGCGGTGTAGTCATTGAGGGGCGCGAATACCGTCTGTGCGACATTCGTCCACGGGGTGACCCAGTTCTTGAGCGTGACGCTGTAGAACATGCCATTCGGATCGTCGATCGCCAGCAGCGCGGCGCCCAGCGCGTTCCCGCCGTCGATGTCGGCCTGCATGGCGTCGAGGACCGACTGCGCCGGCGGCACGCCGTTGAGTCGGTCGTGCATTCGCATCGCCTGCTCGCGCGATCCGGCAAGAGCGGTGCCGACCGTCAGCGCCGTCAGCGCCAGAGCAGTCGCCACCTTCGCGCACAGCGCGCGACCATCGCGACGCGCGGCGTGCGTCGGGCTCAAGAGCGTCGGTGCATTCATGGCAGTTGACCCGCAGCCAATTGTGGAAATTCGGGGTGAACTATATCGACGCGGTTCCGCACCAGTAATGTCTCAGGACAGCGACATTGCTGTAGTCGTGAACCTCGTCCCAAAGATCGCGCGAGTCGCAGCTGGGCGACATTACGAGCGATGGGTGCGGCGGGTTAATCTGCGACTTGGCAAGACTCTGTGAACAGCGCGCAGACACTGGAATTTCGCGGCTCGCAGCGCATTTCGCAGAGTAGCTTGTGAGCGTGTTAACAGAATGTACTGAGCGTGATCGACATCATGTGCGTCGCTTCTTTCACACCAAGAATCGACACCGCGATGCACGTGGCGTGACGGAAGCGAGGGCGCCGATGAACACGACCAATTTGACATTGCTGAACCGAGCGTCGCGCGCGCTGTTCGCGGGCATGCTGGCAGTGGCGATCGCTGCCTGCTCGAGCAGCGAGGGAACGGCCGGCGGATCCAACAGCGGGATCAGCCTCGGCAACAGCGGCTCGGGCAACGATCCGGTGTCGCCGGACTTCCCGATCGCATACATCAAGCGCACGCTGCCGAACCCCACCGACCCGAACGCGATCACGCTGGTCGACGACCTGCGCGTACAGCGGGTGTGGAACGGCCCTGCCGACGTCTACCTGCGCCAGTCGGCGAGCCCGAGCGCGAGCGAAGTGAACATCACGGCGTCTGTCACCGGCGGCAACTGGGACGTCCGCGACCTCGACGTGTCGTTCGACGGCACCAAGCTCCTGTTCTCGATGCGCGCGCCGCTGAAGAAGAACGTCAAGCCGGACGAGCAGCCGAACTGGACGCTGTTCGAGTACGACACCACGACCTCGACCCTGCGTCAGGTGATCTCCGACCCGATCGCTGCGGCCCTGGGCCATGACGTCGGCGGCCATTACCTTCCCGACGGCCGCATCGTGTATTCATCGACCCGCCAGCACGACGCCAAGGCGGTGCTGATCGACCAGGGCGAGGAGCAGTTCGCCGCCGGCATCGAGTTCGATCGGAACACGCCGGCGTTCAACCTCCACGTCATGAACGCGGACGGCACGAACATCAAGCAGATCTCGTTCAGCATCGGGCACGACCTCGACCCGTCGGTACTGAACGATGGCCGCATCGTGTTCACGCGCTGGGACATCGAGTCCGGCGGCGGCATGAACCTCTACGCAATCGACCCGGACGGCGGCAACCTGCAGCTGCTCTACGGTCGCAACAGCCACGACACCGGTACGCCCGGGACGGAAGTCCAATTCACCCAGGCGCGCGCGCGCCCCGACGGCAAGCTCATTGCGCTGCTGATCCCGTATGCGGGCACCCAGTTCGGCGGCGAGCCGATCCTCATCGACGCCGCGAACTTCGTCGAGAACACCCAGCTGGTGATCGGCGCGAAGGTCGCCGCTGGCGCAACCGGCGAGACACCGGTCGTCGTCAACCAGGTCGATACGACACCGGCCGCGATGAATTCGACGGCGCCGCCGCCGGCGTCACCGGGTGGCCGCTTCGCGAGCGTCTACCCGCTGTGGGACGGCACGAACCGCATGCTCGTGAGCTGGACGCAGTGCCGGCTGACGGACGGCACGGTCACGCTGCCCTGCACCGGCGCCAACCTCGCGAACCAGACGCTGGTTCCGGCCGCGACGATCTACAGCATCTGGATGTACGACCCGCGCAACAACACGCAGCTGCCGATCGTGGTGCCGAAAGACGGCATCATGTACTCGAACGCGGTGGCGCTCGCGCCTCGCACGCCGGTTCCGACCCCGATCCCGGACGCGCAGCCGGGCCCCGGCAGTACCTACAGCTTCACCCTCGCCGCCGAGGGCGTCGGCATCCTCAATATAAAGAGTGTCTACGACTTCGACGGGGTCGACACCGCGCCGGGCGGCATCGCAACCGTCAGCGACCCGACGACGCGGATGCCCGACCCGCAGCGGCCGCGCTTCGTCCGGATCGAAAAGGCGACCAGCCTGCCGGACCGCGAGATCCTCTCGAACAACGACTTCCCGAACTACGCGTTCGGGGTCGCGCCGTTCATGCGTGAAATGATCGGCTATGCGCCGATTGAGCCAGACGGCTCGGTCCGGGTTGCGGTGCCGACGAACATCCCGTTCCAGATCAGCATTCTCGACGCCAACGGCCGGCGGCTCGACGCCAAGTTCCCGCGCCATCCGGCGTGGTTGCAGGTGCGCACCGGCGAGATCGTGACCTGCAACGGCTGCCACGTGCAGGCACAGAACGCCAACGGCGGCGCTTCGACCTCGCACGGCCGTGCCGGGCTGTTCCCGCTGGTCAATACGGGCGCTCCGGTCGGGGGCCAGCCGTTCCGGAACACGGCGTTGACGGTTGTTGACCGGACCGGCGCCGTCGTGCCGGCTTCCCGCGGACCGCTCGCCGGCGAGACGATGGCCGAGTACCGCGCCGCAGTGCAGGTGACCTGCGTCGATCCCGCTTGCGCGGCGGTTCCTGCCGTCGACCTGACGTTCACCGATGTCTGGACGCCGATGGGTGTCGGCACGCCCGACCCGTCCTTCACGTGGCAAAACCAGCTGCTCGCGACGCCGGCACCGGTGGCGCAGAGCTGCGAGACGAACTGGCAGGACAACTGCCGGCTCGTCATCCACTACCCGATGCACCTGGCGCCGCTGTGGACTCAACCGCGCTCGAACATCACGGCCGTGGACCCGAACACGATGATGCCGTACACCAGCTGCACCGGCTGCCACGCGCCGGTCACGACGGCGAATGTCGCCCAGGTGCCGGCCGGCCAGCTCGACTTGACGAGCAGCCCGGCGGCGACGAACCCGTGCGACCAGAACGAGTTCACGTCGTTCTGCCAGCTGCTGTTCCCGCACAACAAACTCGACCCTGTTACTATGCAGCCCATCCTCGTGCCGGGCCCGCCGGATCCCGTGACCGGCTTGCCGACGATGGTGCCGGCGCAGACCACACCGCCGATGAGCGGCGGTGGGGCGAATGCCTCGGCGGCGTTCTTCAACGAGTTCGCCGTCGGTGGGACACACGCCGGCTGGCTGACTGGTTCCGAGCTCCTGCTGATTAGTCAGTGGCTGGATCTCGGCGGCCAGTACTACAACAATCCGTTTGCGATTCCGCCACCCGCCGGCTGAGTGAATGCGCCAAGTCCTGAAGCTAGCCACCTTACTTATTCTGGCCACCGCAGCGGGACTCGCGCACTCGGCAGACAACCGGCGCCATTACGACCGCGACGCGGGCCACTACGTAGAGGTGACGATCGCCGATCCGTACCTCGAGCTGCGGACCGGCCCGGGGCGCGGCTACCCGGTGTTCAGGGTGATCCCGCGCGGCGAGCGGGTGCAGGTGCTGTTCCGTCGCACGGACTGGTTCCGAGTGCGCGACGAGCACGACGCCGAGGGCTGGGCCTACCTCGGCAACATGCAAGAGACGCTGCTCGCGAGCGGCGGCAAGCTGCCAATCGAGGACCTGAGCCATCGCGACTTTGACAACCAGCCGTTCGAGCTCGGCGCACTGACCGGCAACTTCGGCGGCGGCAACGTCAACACGCTCTATCTCGGCTACTCCCTGAACCCGAATCTTTCGACGGAGCTTGCGGTCTCGCAGACCCTCGCGCACGCGTCGAACAGCGAGATGCTGCTGCTCGGCCTGGTGCACTCGCCGCGCCCGGACTGGCGCGTCGCACCCTTCGTCGATTTGGGAACTGGGGTCGTGCGCATCGCACCGAAAGCGACGATCATCTCCCCGCCCGAGCGCACCCAGCAGATCGCCTACTGGGGACTCGGCGCCAAGTGGTACCTGACGCGGCGTTTCATCGTGCGCGCGGACTACCGCAGCTACGTGCTCTTCACGAAGCAGGACACCAACGAGGACCGGAACGAATGGAAAGCCGGATTCGCGTTCTTTTTCTGATCGCGGCTTCGCTCGCGGTCAGCGGCTGTTCCCTGTGGCCCTTCCACAGGAAACACGCTCCGTCGCCCGAGCCGGTGCCGACCGAGGCAACGGCCGCGGACGGTTCTGCACCTCAGGTCGTCGAGCCGACGGTGAAGCGCCGGAAGGTCAAGACGCCGACCATCAAGAACTCGAACTTCGAGATCGGGCCGTACGTCGGCACGTTCAGCATCGAGGACTTCGGCGTGAACCCGGTGTACGGGGCCCGGATCGCGTACCACATCAGCGAGGACTTCTTCGCCGAAGGCACGATCGGTCGCACCAACGCCGGGCTGACCAGCTATGAACGCCTGTCGGGTGGCGCCCAGCTGCTCACCGACAGCGAGCGGCGGCTCACGTATTACGACCTGTCCTTCGGCTACAACATCTTCCCGGGCGAGGTGTTCATCGGGCGGCGCGCGTTCAACTCGGCTTTCTACGCCGCCGGCGGCGTCGGCTCGACGCGCTTCGCCGGCGACGATCGGTTCACGCTGGTCATGGGCGCGGGCTACCGCCTGCTGCTGAACAACTGGCTTGCCGCGCATCTCGACGTTCGCGATCACATCTTCGACATCGATCTACTGGGCTCGAACAAGACGTCACACAACCTCGAGACGACGTTCGGCGTGACGGTTTTCTTCTGACGGAGGACGCATGCGTATCAAAGCAATCGGACTGGCGACTGCACTCGCCGCCGCGATCGCGACGTCGGGTTCGGCGTTGGCGGCCGATGCCCTCGGCCAGCCGGCACCCGGATTCTCGCTGCCGCTGCGCGGTGGCAACGCTCCGCTCGCGCTCGACAAGCTGCACGGGCAGGTCGTCATGGTGAACTTCTGGGCATCTTGGTGCGGCCCGTGCCGCGAGGAGTTCCCGCTCCTCGATCAGATGTACAAGAAGTACAAGCTTCAGGGCTTCACGATGCTCGGCGTCAACGTCGAGCCCGAGTCGAAGGACGCCGAGGGATTCATCGCCAAGACGCCGGTGAGCTTCCCGATCGTGTTCGACAAGGACAGCGCGGTCAGCAAGTTGTACAAGGTCGAGGGCATGCCGAGCACGGTCCTGATCGACCGCAACGGCGTGCTGCGCTGGGTGCACCGCGGCTACAAGCCGGGTGACGAGAACGAGTACCTCGACCACGTGCGGGCCCTGCTCCGGGAGAAATAGCCATGCGCGCGCTTCGCATCGCCTTCGCGCTCGGCGTCGTGATCGCCGCGTCCGGCTGCGGGCGCATCCAGCCGTGGGTCAAGCCTTACGAGCGCGAGCGGCTCGCCGACCGCGTCATGGCCTGGGACCGCGATGGCATCTCGACGGCGTACATCACGCACGTGCACGAGAACCGCGAAGGCGCGCACGGCGGCACCGGCGCGACCGGCGGCGGCTGCGGCTGCAACTGATGGCGATTTCGATGGCCCGCAGGCTGCCTTTGATCCGCTCCTTGGCCGTCGCGCTGGTGGCGTTCGCCGCGGTTGCGCGCGCCGACGTGCTGCCGGACGAGCGCGCCGACGTCGCCTGGCGCATCTACGACGGCGGCGGCCTCAAGGTCCAGGGGCCGTCGATGCTCGTGCGGACGAACGTCTCGGACCAGGTGTCGATGACCGCTGGCTACCTCGTCGACACCGTCACGGGCGCCTCGATCGACATGGTCGTCCTGGGCGCAAGCCCGCTGCACGAGGTTCGCAAGCAGAAGAACTTCGGCGTCGACTACCTGTACGGCAAGACCACGTACAGCGTCGGCGCCGAGAGCAGCATCGAGAATGACTACGACGACAGCACCGTCAGTTTCGCTGTCGCGCAGGACATGTTCGGCGACCTGACGACCGTCACGCTGAGCGCAAGCCGCGGCTGGGACATCATCACGCGCGTCATCGATGCCGCGCACGACAAGGACCCGAATTTCCGCAAGCGGAGCGACCGCAAGACCTGGGGCCTCGGCATTTCGCAGATCCTGACGCGCAACCTGATCGCTGGCTTCGACTACGAGGCGATCACTGAACAGGGTTACCTGCAGAACCCCTATCGCGCGATTCGCTTCCTGGCCGCTCCGGGCTCAACGCTGTACCTGACAGCGCCGGAGATCTACCCGGGCACGCGCACGAGCAACGCCGCCGCCGTCCGGCTGAAGTACTACCTGCCGTGGCGCGCGTCGCTGACCGGCAAGTACCGCTACTTCTACGACACCTGGGACATCCGCGCGCACACGGCCGAAATCGCCTACACGCAGCCGCTGTTCCACGACTCGATCATCACCGACTTCACATACCGGTACTACCGGCAGAATCACGCGTCGTTCTACTCGGACTTGTTCCAGTTCGCCAACGAGTTCAACTACATGGCGCGCGACCGCGAGCTGGCATCGCAGATCAACAACACCGTTGGCGTCGCCCTCAGCTACGACTTCGTCAAGCAGAAGCACTGGTTCGTGAAGAAGGCGAGCGCCTCGATCCACTACGATTACATCATGTACCGGTATCTGGACTTCCGCGACGCTTCGCAGCGCCAGTACCCGGCGGGCCTCGAGCCGCTTTACAAGAACAACGCCAGCGCGATCCAGGGCTTCGTCTCGGTCTTCTACTGACCGTCCGGCCGCCCAGCGCCGCCTACTGCTTGGGCGGCGCGAGGCCTTTCGTGTACCAGACCTTGCCGTCCTTATCGATCACGACGGCGTCCATCTGCGGGTACTGCTCGATCAGGCGGATGCCTTCGACGGGGCCCTTGATGAAGACCCCCTTTGACCAACCCTCGGTGTCGGTCGCGGTCGGCCCGATGATCGTGACGCTGCGGACCTCGTGCGGGCTGCGGCCGGTCTTCGGGTCGATGATGTGGTGGTAGCGCACGCCACCCTCGTCGAAAAAGCGCTCATAGTCGCCGGAGGTCGAGATGCCGACGTTTACGAGCGGCATCGTCAGCACCACCTTGTCATGGGCGTCCGGGTTGCGGATGCCGATGTTCCACGGCTTGCCGCGACGATCGCCGAGCAGGCGCGTGTCGCCACCGGCGGTGACGAGGGCGTGCTCGACGCCGAAGCGCTTGAGGATCTCGACTGCGCGGTCACAGGCATACCCCTTCGCGATGCCGCCGAGGTCGATCCGCATCCCTTCGTGCCCGAACTTGACGGAGTGGGTCTGCGGATCGAGGATCAGGTTGCGGTAATTGACGCCCGGCAGCGCCGCGGCGATCTGCGCGTCGGTGGGATGCACGTGCCGCGGATAGTCGTAGAGATAGCCAACGCTCGCGTAGGTGATGTCGAAGGCTCCCTCCGTCACCTCAGAGAAGTGGACTGACGTTCGGAGCAGGTCGAACAGCTCGGGGTCGACGACCACAGGCTCGAGCGCCGCTCGCGTGTTGATCTTCGAGATCTGGCTGTCTGGCTTGTAGTGGCTCATCAGCTCATCGATCCGGTGCATGTCGTCCATGACGGCGTCGATGGCCTGCTCGCCCGTGGCCGCGTTGTCGTGCCAGGCTTCAACGTAGATCCGCGTCCCCATGATCGTCTCTTCGCGGCGCACCCAATCGGCGCGTGCCGCACTGACGGCAATTAGCGACACGAAGACGACGGCGAGACGCGTTGCGGCGGACATCGGGTGCCTCCTGGTTCCACCATTATCCCGCCTCGCGGCGATGCACGCAGCCGCGTCACGGTCGGCTATGATGGCGCCCGGGCGGAACCCTAGGCGCGCTCCGCTGTCTGGTTCGTGCAAGCCTCTCAGGGGATTACGACATGATGGCTCGACGCATCGCGCTCCTGGCTGCACTTCTGCTGTTCGCTGAGGCTTCGGCCATCGCCGGGCCGCGCGAGGAAGCGCGGCTGCTCGAAGCGACCCAGGTGCTCGAAGACACGCAGGCGATGCCCGATCAGCGCATCCCGACGTGGCTCATGCGCCGGGCGCAGGGCGTGGCCGTGATTCCGACCGTGGTCAAGGTCGGGCTCGGGCTCGGCGGCCGCGGCGGGAAGGGCGTCCTGACCGTGCGCGACGCCCAGGGCCGGTGGAGCAACCCCGTTTTCATCACGCTCGCCGGCGGCAGCATCGGCTGGCAGGCCGGCGTCGAGACCAGCGACATCATCCTCGTGTTCACGACGAGGCGCAGCGTCGAGGGGCTGACCGGCGGCAAGGTCACGCTCGGCGCCGACGCGTCCGTCGCCGTCGGCCCCGTCGGCCGCCAGGTCTCGGGTGCGACGGATTTCCAGCTCGACGCCGAGGTCTACTCCTACTCTCGCTCCAAGGGCCTGTTCGGCGGCATCGCGATCGATGGCACGGTGATCACGATCGACCACAAGGCCAATGCCAGTTACTACGAACGGCCGGGCGTGCTGGCCTCGGACATCTTCTCCGAACGCGCCCCCACCGCGCCGCCGAGCGCGCAGCGGCTGCTGAACTCGCTGCGGCGCCTGCCGGCTGGCGGCGACGGCGTGCCGGCGACGGCCGTCGCTTCGCCCGGGCCGCCGGCAACACCTGCCGCGACCGCGCAGCAAGCGGCGCCGGCCGCGGCGCCCAGCGATCGCGGCCTCGAATCGGGCGGTGCAACCGCCTACCCACTCGATCCCAACCACCCGCATCCTTAGAAGCGCGTGGCTGCGAGGCGCCCGGCCACTGGCTGACCGCGACCGAACGCGCCGTGCCGCGCAGCGTGCGCGGCGTCCGGAATAAGTCGTGGCCGCTGCGCACGCGCGCTCACGATCGCGTCTTTGAGACGCGCGCCGCGCTTTTCCCCGCCGCTCACGCCTAAAGCGGGCACCGTCGATTCCGATAACGGACTCAGGCGGCCTCTGGCCGTCGTCATCCGATCGCCATCGCACCGGGGCCCCGCATGTCAAATGGATCACCGTCGAAGTTCGGACGCCTCACGGCGCTCGGCCTGCTGCTCCTCGCCGCGGGTTGCGGTGGCGGTGGGTCGAATTCCCCCGGGATGACCGATCCCGGGGTGCCGCCACCGACGAATTCGGTCTCCGGCGTAGTGACCTTCAAGGGCGTCCCGATGGCCGGCGTCAAGGTCACGGCGTTCGAGACGAACACGAATTCGGTGGTCACGTCGGCGACGACCGACGCCAACGGCCAGTTCACGATGGACGGCTTCAGCACGTCCGGCAACGTGACGGCGAACTACCAGTTCTGGGCCGATGCGGCTGGGTACGCGTTCTACCCGTCGACCGGTCCGGGCGCGAACGTCACGCGAATGGACTACACCGGCCAGTACGCCTCGATCTACGCGATCTACAAGACGGTCATCAACTACGACTCGCTGGTCAACACGCCGCTCGCGTCCGCCGACTTCTCGGCCTTCGACGGCTCGAACCCGCTGGTCGCGGTCGCCGCGACCGGTCAGCGGACGAGCTATTCCGCCGGCGACGACGGCGCGCTGCGAGCGGGCGTCGCCTGGCCCGCCGCGCGATTCATCGACAACGGCGATGGCTCCGTGAGCGACAAGCTGACGGGCCTCGTGTGGCTGAGGGATGCCGGATGCCTGGCGCCGGCCGTGTGGGCGACGGCGGTGGACGAGGTCCATCAGCTGGCTTCGGGCGCCTGCGGCCTCAGCGATGGATCGAGCGCTGGCGCATGGCGACTGCCGAACATCGTTGAACTCGAGAGCATCGTCGATTCGTCCGCGTCCAACCCGGCCATCAGCGCCGGCAGCCCGTTCGTCAACGTGTCGAATCTCATCTACTGGTCGTCGACCTCCTATTTCGGGGGCCAGACCGGCTCACCGAACGCCTGGGCCGTCCGGTTCGCCGACGGCCGCTACATGAATGATTCGGTCGCCAACCTCAAGATCAGCGCCGTCAACGCGGTCTGGGCAGTGCGCGACGGCGGCAAAGGGGCGGTGGCCCTGCAGGCGAGTGGCGCCTACGTTTCGTTTGCGAGCGGTGACGACGGCGCGCTCCGAAAAGGTGTGCCCCTGACGTACCCGCGGATGATCGACCACGGCGACGGCACGGTCACTGACTCGGTGACCGGCCTCCGCTGGCTGCGGCAGGCCAACTGCCTCCAGGGTACCTGGAGCGAAGCACTGGCCGCGGTCGGCGCACTGGCCAGCGGCCAGTGCGGCCTGACCGACGGATCGGCCGCCGGCAGCTGGCGCATGCCGAGCCGCAAGGAGCTCGAGAGCCTAAGCGACCGGGCCCTCAACAACCACGCGGATTCATTCGACACGAACTACGTCAACACGGTCGGCGTCGGCGACCAGGCGCCGGTGTTCTCGACGCTGGTCGTGTCCGCCTACTACTGGACGTCGACGACGGATGCCGCGGCGACCACGTCGGCCTGGACCGTGTACAGCTGCGACTTCGGCGTCTACGACACTCCGAAGTCGAACATCGGCTACACGCTCGCCGTGCGCTGAGCCGCGCGGCGCTCAGCCACCCTCGACCGACAGGTCAACCTGCACGTTGCCGCGCGTCGCGTGCGAGTACGGGCAGATCTTTTCGTGCGCCTCGCGCGCGAACGCCTCGAGATCGCTGCTGGCGAGGCTCGGGTCCTTCACGTGCAGCTTGACGGCCAGCCCGAAGCCACCTTCGTCGCGCGGACCGATTGACACGCTGCAGGTGACCACGGCGTTCTTCGCATTGCGCTTGTGCTGGACGGCGACAAAGTCGAGCGCACCACCGAAACACGCGGCATAGCCGGCCGCGAACAGGTGCTCCGGCGTCGTCGTGTTCGGCCGACCGGGTCCGCCCATCGCCTTCGGGACCGATAGGTCGGCCTTGACCGAGTGATCTTCCGCTTCGGTGTGACCATTGCGACCGCCGGTGGCGGTTGCGACGGCGGTGAACAGCGTCTTGATTCCCATGCTCGCGAGTCCTCGATGTAAGTGCGGTTCCGGCCCGGACCGGGCGGGCCGTCAGTCTAGCAAGCCAGCCGCCGCCGCCACGCAGCGCTCAGCGGCTCCGACGGTAACGCCCGTCGAAGACCGTCTGCCAGCTGCCGCCCGAGTCCGCCGACGATTGCCAGTGCTGGCGGACATCGCCATTCGGCAACGGTGTCCACGTGATTCGCTGTCGGATCGGCTTGCCGCTCGTAGCGTCCATCCGCTCGCCTTCCAGCACCATCGCGCCGTCACGCCAGCCGCCTTCGAGCACCAGCAGCGTACCTTCGTTGTCCACCCACGTCTGGTGCCAGAGGCGGCGAGACGGGTCGTAGGTATTGATGCTGCGACCGCGAGAGCCACTCGCGCCGCTCCAGCTCTCCTGGAGCGCGCAGCCGCCGAGGATCCGCGCGATGTGGTTGTCGCCTGCGTGCCGCTCACCTTGCGTGACACGCCAGTCACCGACCCAGAAGTCGAACTGGCGGAATTCCGGCACTGCGCAGTTCGGGGTCGGCACCGACCCGAGCGCGGCTGCCGATCCCGACAGCCCGAGCACGGCGAGCAGGCCGGAACCGAGCCGTGCCGCCGAAGAGCCATGACGCTGAATCATCCGGAGTACCTCCAACCGAGGGCGTCGCGCGCGCGACAGGCATTCGACCCGCCGCGCGGAGCGGCGATTCGAACGAGGGTACCCCTGAGTCCGGCCGCGTGCCCCCACAGGCGGCGGGCGCGGCATCCGTGGATCATTTTACAGCGACAGCCGGGCAGGTGCGCACGGCGATCGGAGCCGCTCGCGGCGCGCCGCGTATCATGGCGTCCGTCCGTTCCGATCGAGGCAGCGCCGTGGAATGCCGGATGTGCTGGGTCAGCGGCCGGGTGCAAGGCGTCTACTACCGCGGCGCTGCCCAGGCGCGCGCCCGGACGTTGGGCATCGCCGGCTATGCCCGGAACCTCCCGGACGGCCGCGTCGAGGTGCTGGCGTGCGGCAATGCCTCCGACCTTGACCGGTTCGTCGAGTGGCTGTGGACCGGGCCGGCCGCGGCCCACGTCACGGCCGTCGATGTGCGTCCGCACGCGCCGGCGGAGCGGCCGTCGGATTTTGCGATCGGCTAAAGGGCGACGCCCGCGGGACGACGACGCGCGTCGTACACTGCGGATCCGATCCGTGGAGTTCCCCGCATGTCCGCAACCGTTCGCGCCTCCTTGCTCGCCGCGCTGATTGCCGCGGCAGCCCCGTGCATGGCCGATGCCGCGGACCCGACGCCGTGGCCGACGGGCGGGTGGTCGCATGCGGAACCCGGCTCCGTCGGGCTCGACGCGAGCCGCCTCGGCGCACTCGGGGATGAGATCGAGCACGGCCGGTACGGGCTCGTGGACGCATTTCAGGTGTATCGCTGCGGACTTCAGGCGTACAGCCGGTCCTACGCGCACGACTACGGGCAGATCTATGCGAAGGAAGCGCGGACCAAGGGCCCGTTGAACGCGCGGCTGACCGGTCGCTACAACTACTTCGACCCGAATTGGCACCCGTATTACCACGGCACCGACTTGCACACGATGCAGTCGGTGAGCAAGACCGTGACCTCGGCGACGATCGGCATTGCCATCGCGAGGGGCGACTTCAGGGCGAGCCTCGACACGCCGCTGCTGCACTACTTCGATGCGGCGAAGGTCCAGAACGTGGACGAGCGCAAGCGGCGGGTGACGCTGCGCCACGTGCTGACGATGACGACGGGCATCCGATGGATCGAGGACGTGCCCTACGACGACCCGCGCAGCGATTCGAGCCTCATGGAAGCGACCAACGACTGGATCCGCTACGTCATCGACAAGCCGATGGCGCAGGAACCGGGCACCACCTTCAACTACAGCAGCGGAGACACCGAGCTCCTCGCATACGTGTTTCAAAAGGAGACCGGCCGAGATCTCGAGGCATACGCCGAGAAGCACCTGTTCAAGCCGCTCGGCATCCGGCACCACTGGAAGCGGACGTATCTCGGGGTCGTCGACACGGAAGGCGGTCTGTACCTCAACGGCGGCGACCTCGCCAAGATCGGCTACCTCTACCTTCAGGGTGGCGTGTGGAACGGGCGCAGGCTGATCTCGGAGGACTGGGTGAAGCAGTCGCTGACGCCGGTCATTGACACGGGCTGGCAGGGCCTCAAGTACGGGTTCAAGTGGTGGCTGCAGCCGCGCGCCGACGGCGCCGGCTACATCTGGCACGGCATTGGCTTCGGCGGCCAGCGGCTCATGGTCTTCCCGAAGGAGCAGATGATCGCGACGTTCACGGGCTGGGACATCCTGAAGGACATCGCGTTCGATTCGGAGCTCGCCGAGAAGCTCCTGCCAGCCGTGCGCACGGTGGCCTGCCCCGCAGCCTCGCGGTGACCCGGATCCGGCGCCCGCCCCGGCCGACGCGCCAGCGCGCGCGGGTCCGCCCGTCGCACTCGACGTGGACGTCGTAACGCCCGATGTGGCGCGCGCCCCCGACGCCGTAGAGAACTACGCACCCGAGCCGCCGCCATCTGCCGGCGCTGCACGCTGTTGTGCCGCGCCCCGCAGCACCGGACTTGACATGCAAGTATTTACTTGCATAACATTGATGCAAGTACTCACTTGCAGGACGGACGTGAAAGAGCACCGCGACACGGACGCGCTGTTCAAGGCTCTCGCGGATTCCAGCCGGCGCAAGCTTCTGGACCTGCTCCATGCGCACGACGGACGGACGCTCGGCGAACTGTGCGGGCACCTGGACATGACCCGGCAGGGCGTCACGCAGCATCTCGGCATCCTCGAGGACGCCAATCTCGTGGCGACGGTGCGGCGCGGCCGCGAGAAGCTCCACTTCCTGAACCCGGTCCCCCTGCAGGACATCTACGAGCGCTGGATTGCCAAGTTCGAGCGACCGCGCCTCAAGGCGTTGTCGGAACTCAAAGCCCGACTGGAGAAAGCCGATGGCTAGATCAACCTTCGTGTACGTGACCTACATCCGCACGACGCCCGAGCGGCTCTGGTCCGCGCTGACCGACGACGTCGAGTTCATGAGGCGTTACTGGTTCGGCGTCGAGTGCCGGAGCACGTGGGAGGCCGGTGCCGCATGGACGATGGTCTCCCCGTCCGGGCAGATCCTGGACTCCGGGAGCATTCTCGAATCGGCGCCCCCGAAGCGGCTGGTCATTCGCTGGCAGCATCAGCACCGGCCGGAGCTCAAGGCCGAGGGCGAGTCGCGGTGCACGATCGAGCTCGAGCCCTCCGGAAGCTCTGTGAAGCTGTCGATTACGCACACGATCGAGCGCGACCCGTCGAAGCTGATCGAGGCCGTCTCCGGCGGCTGGCCGAAGATCCTCTCCAACCTCAAGTCACTGCTCGAAACCGGCGCGATCGTGCTGCCGGACGCCTATCCGCCGGCCAAGACCCCGGCGGAGTCGGCTCGCTGACCGACACCGGCACTCGGATCCTCAGCCGGACGGTCGCGCCCGACTCAGGAGCGCTCATGCTTGACCGATCGACACACGTCTCACCACCACCGGCAGCGCGGCGGATCGCGCGCGTCCGGTCACCGCGGCGGCCCGCCCGCGACGGGCGGGGAACGGCCCTTCACGGGCGCATCCTGCGAATGACCGGAGCGCTGCTCGTGACGGCGGCGGTCCAGGCGCAGCCATCGTCCGTCAGCGGCGCGGACGTCACGATCGGTGCCGACGGCTCCGTCCACTTGCCTGCGATGACGGTCCCGCTGTCCTCGCTGTCGAGCGAGGAGGCACGAGGCGACTACCGCGAGTTCTCGCGACGAATCGGGCTGCTCAACGACGCGCGGCAGCCTACCGATGATCTGGCTGCTCTCCGGCAGCGCTGGGATACGCTCTTGCTGCGGCCAGGGGTCGAGTCCCTGCGTGCCACGTTCGCCGTGCGGATCCGCGGCGAAATGATGGGCGGCGTGCAGACCGACGTCATCGAGCCCGCCGAAGGCGTCGCGGAGCGGAACCGCACGCGCGTCCTCATCAATCTGCACGGTGGCGGCTTCATGGTCGGCGCCCGATTTGGTGGGCAAATGGAATCGATCCCGATCGCCAGCCTCGGCCGGATCAAGGTCATCACGGTCGACTATCGGCAGAGCCCTGACCACCACTTCCCGGCGGCAAGCGAGGACGTCGCGTCCGTCTACCGCGCACTGCTGAAGGACTACCCGCCGGCGAGCATCGGGATCTACGGGTGCTCGGTGGGCGGCATCCTGACGGCGGAGTCCGTGGCGTGGTTTCGGGCGCACGGACTGCCCCGTCCCGGCGCAGTTGGCATTTTCGGCGGTGGTGGTCTGGCAGCGATGCCCGGAGACAGCTATTACCTGGGCGACGCGGTCGGCGGCTTTGGCGTGAGCTACCCGGCGCACGCACCGGTGAGCCACGATCTAGTCCTTCCGTACTTCGATTCGGTGGGCGTGACGCTCCTCGACCCGCTCGTTTCGCCGGCGCGTGATCCGCAGGTCCTCGCCGGCTTCCCGCCGTCGCTGCTGATCAGCGGAACGCGCGACGCACAACTGTCCAACACCGTCTATTCGCACGCGCAGCTCGTCAAGGCGGGCGTGGACGCGGAATTGCACGTGTGGGAAGGCGCGCCCCACTGCTGGTTCGCGCAGCCCGTGGTCAACCCCAAGGAGCCCGAAACGCGCGAAGCCTGGGACGTGATCGTGAAGTTCTTCGACGCCAAGCTCGGTCATTGACGGCACGGCAACCCTGCCTCGACGTCCGCCCGGCGGAAAGCGCTCGGGCCGGGAAACTCTGCGATCACCGCGCAGCGGGCGGCGCGACGCGACCGGCCATACCGGATCGTCACGGCGCTTCGTAAATCACGGCGTGCGCGTGCCGCTTCACGATCTCCGCGTCCTCGGCCTTCGAGAGCGCCAGGAGTTTCTGGCCTTCCAGAGCGGATTCGGCGCGCATGAACTCCTCGAATCCGGGGGCGGAGAAGATGAAGACGGCGTGAATCGCATCAGTGCCGGTGTTGGTGACGGCAACCCATGTACTTGCTGGGATGAATATCGTGGCGCCGCCGTGGACTTCCCTCACCCGCTCGCCCAGGCTCACTGTCGCTCGCCCATTCTGCAGGAGGAGAATTTCGTCCGATCCCGGGTGCCGGTGGCGAATGATCTTTCCTCCGGGTGGTAAGTCCTCGGTTCCGAGGACCAGCTGTGACGAGCCGCCATTCTGCGGATCGACCTTCAAAATGAAGAGGCCCGGTTGCCCTTCCAATCCTTCGACAGGCCTCCAGACGCGTCTCTCACCCTCGTCTTTCTCCAAGATGAGCGGAGCACCTTTGCTTGCGCTGTGCGTCGGCTCATTGGTCGCGGCGGGTGAGCTAGCAGCGCCAACGGCCGCGACAACGCAAAGTGCCAAAGCCCGATGGACAATTCGCATGGCTGCCTCCCTCGCCGAAGCGGAATCTAGGTCGCGCGCATTGTGCGGTGTAGTGTAGCGCCTGCTCCGATGGCCGGTGGCCGTCGGATAATCTGCGCGACCCCACACGCGCCCATGAGCGTCACGCGCGGGAAAGTGCCCGTCGTCAACGTGGGTCGGTCGTGCAAACCGCGAACGTTCAGTGCATCGACATGGTTGCCTACTTGACGGACGCTTCGCGTCCCACAGTCGGCTGAGAGGGCGGAGAATCGCGCGATGCCGCTCGCGCCCATTGGTGCGCTTCCCAGCCGTGGGAACACGCGGATGCGGGACTTGCCCGGGCAGTTGATTCTGCGGCGGAGTTCTTATCGACGATCGCCTCTGAGGTGAGCGAGCCATGCTGAGAACTTCGGTTCCTGTAGTCCTAACAGCACTCGCGGTTGCGTCGGTCCACGCACCCGCGCTGGCAGACGAGCGCGATCCGGCGTCGCGCGGAACACTCGTTGCCACGGTGCACGTCGACCACCTAGATCTTTCGTCGCGTGAGCCCGCACTGCTCGACCATCGCGCCGGGGTGCTGTTTGTAGCGGGATACGGCCGAGATGACGATGGAGAGGTACAAGCGACTCCAAGGCTTTGGCGGAGCGACGACAGTGGCTCGAGCTGGCATCGGGTCGACGTTGGCTCCGTGGAACAAGGCGCGGTCGGCAACTCTGACGTCGCACTGGCGGAAGGGCCAGATGGCGCGATCTACTATGCCAGCCTGAGCTTCGACCGCGCCGGCAAGCAAGGGAACTCGTGGAGCGGCGGCGGGGTCTCGATCGGCGTCAGCCGCGACGTCGGGCGCACCTGGCGCTGGACTGCGCTGTCGAGACATCAACACGACGATCGTCCATGGATCTCCGTCGACGGGACTAATGTGGCGCACGTCGTTTGGAACGACGGGGAGCGCATCTATCATTCATCGAGCGCTGACCACGGTGTCGCGTGGACTGCGCCGACGTCGATACACGCGGGCGGCGGTTCCAGCCACATGGCCGTCGGACCCCAAGGCCAAATAGCGGTAAGAATCACCCCGATTGGCGCGGCCGGGAGCGTGTTTCACGATCGGAGTGACGTCGTGGCGGTCAGTACCGATGGTGGCAAATCATGGCGCGAACGCGCGGTTCCGGGCGTTCGCCAGTGGCTCGGAGATGAGGCGTCAGTTCCTCGATGGGTAGAACCGCTCGCGTGGGACGCTTCCGGGCGCCTCTACCTGCTCTGGACCCAAGCCGACGGCGTGCACCTGGCATGCAGCACGGACCAGGCTGCGACGTGGCACAGCTGGCTGGTGGAGCGGCCCAAGGACGACGACATTCCGTACTATCCGAACCTGATCGCCCGGGGCGACGGCGAGCTAGCCGCGACGTGGTATGTCGGGGCCGGCGTCGGCGTGAAATGGAAGGCGGCGCTGATTCGGGTCGCCAAAGGCCGCATCGCCTCGCTGACCGTGTCCGACCCGGTCAGCGCCGATGCGTGGGTGCCGTCGTCACAGGAGACGTTTCCGCGTATTCAAACGTCGGCGGGAGAATATACGGGGCTCGCGTGGGGATCGAACGGCTCAATCAGCGCCGCGGTGCCGATCCAGGATGCCGACGGCCATCGGTTCGGATTTGCCTACTACCGTTTCGATCAGCGATCACTGACCCGCTGACGGCGCCGCAATCGCGGAATCCCCAGCGGCCACCGATTGTCGCAACCATCGACTTCCGTCAGCAGAGATCCCAGGCCATTGCGAACCCGGCGACCACTCGCGATTGGCGGAGGGGAAGCTCGCACTCCGAACGATTTCCATTCGCGTCTCGGTCTGCCAATTTGCGATTGGGGGCCATCCGAGTTAGCTCAACTCCTCTCTCGCCTTCATTACCCAATCTTGCTCCCCTACGCCGAGCCCACTGACAACGATGGGGTTTTCCCGAATCGCGAATTGGAGGAGTGAGAGGTTGCCTCGCGTGTGATCTGCCATGTACGCGCGCAGCAAGGCATTCGTTCTCGACCGGTACCCCGAACCTTGCGCCTTGAACCACTCAATAACCTCGGAATCGACGCGGAGTTAAGAGTGAGGCCTTCTTGGCCACCGGCTTCAACTCCTTGCGAGCCATCGCACTAACTCACATTTCCGGGGTCCTTTTCGATGCATCACCGTCATTCGCCGTGTCCGCGTCCGTCGTTTGACGAACACGGCGGAGGTTAGTCCGTGACTTGCGAGAAATATCACCGCGCTTCATATTTGGTGGCCCTGCCGATCGAGATAATCCGTCTGTCTTCGCCGCGCTCAGTATGAGTGACCGGGGCGACTTAATTCCCAATTAGCCCAAGCGTCGGGAAGCGCCGCCGACCATGGGATTCCCGATCGTCCTCTGCGGCATGCTAGGGTTGCGCGGGCCATCCAAAGGGGGCATGGCATGAGTACGGCTTCAATCGCAGCGAACGCATCAGCGCCTTCGGCGGAGATTCGCGAGCGCCGCTTCTTCCGTCATATGGCGATTCTCCTTGCGCTTACGGTTGTCGCCGGGTTCGGCGGATGGTTTCTGAAGGGGTATTCAGCCTTCGCGTCGCCCTGGTGGGTGCACGTGCATGCGATCAGCAACATGTCCTGGATCGCGCTGCTCGTCGCGCAGACCACCTTCATTGCCCGCGGCGACCCTGCGCGGCATCGGGCACTCGGCAAGGTAGGTGTCCTATTGGCGGCGTGGATGTTGCTGGTCGGACTGGTGCTGACGCCGTATGACATTGCCGCTCACCGCTTCCCGGCTGCGTATTTCTCGCCCGCCGTCTTTCTGGCGCTGGACTGGATGAACATTGCGGTCTTCGCGGCGCTCGTACTCGCCGGATGGATGAAGCGCAAGCAGAGTGATTGGCACCGCCGCCTCATGCTTGCCGCGACGGTCATTGTCATTATTCCGGCGTGGGGCCGTCTGTTGCTCATCGCCGGACTGCCTGGGCAACTCAGCGCGCTGTTTTCGCTCTTGTATATGGCGATTGCGATGATCGCGGACCGGCGGCTCAGAGGCCACATACACCGGGCATGGTACGTGGGAATAGCGGCGCTAGTCGTGATGATGGTTGGTTCAGGGCTGTTGTCGAATTTTCCGCCGCTGATTACCTACGCCAATGCGCTGAACGGTAGCTAAAGCGCCGCCCGGGCGGACCGCAGCCACCGTTCGGCTCGCACAGCACGTCGAGAACGAGCCGCTGACGCTTGGCCGAGGGCTTTGCTACGCCTAGATAACCCGTAGAATTCCAGTAGAAAACGGCGTCGAAACCATTCGGTCCGTGTCTGCTGAAATGCCCGGAATCTCCTGGCAGGCGCCGCTAACCGCATGACTTCAGACCCTGCTTGTTGCCGCCTTGGCTGCGTCCGCCGCTGTAACACGGCGGTTTCCGGCCACGATCATCCATCAATACGAGCACGCGCACGAGGTCGTATTGACTCTCAAACTGTTGACGTGAGATGCGTGGAGAATCGCCAATGTGGGCATTGATCTGCGGGCGGTTGGGCGTCCCACTTTGCGCGATCATCCTCGTTGTCGCCGCCCGGGCTGCGGCGGCTGCGGGCCTTCCGTCGGTATCCAGTGGCCATATCGAGCGGCTTGAAGCGTTCCCGTCCCGCCAGGTCGCCGCACGCGACATCGACGTCTGGCTTCCGGACGGCTATGGGCCGGGCAAGCGCTACGGCGTGGTGTATATGATGGATGGCCAGATGCTGTTCGACGCAAGCATTGCGTGGAACAAGCAGGCCTGGGGCGTTGACCGTGCCCTGGCCGCCCTGCTGGCGGATAGCCAGGTGCGCGATGCGATCATTGTCGGCATCGCAAACAATCCGCAGCTGCGCCATGCCGAGTTTTTCCCGCAAAAGGCCCTGCCCTATCTGCCGACCCCGGTCCGGGAGCGTTTCGTCCGCGAAGCGCTGCATGGCAAGCCGCTGGCGGACCGTTATCTGCGCTTCCTGGTACAGGAACTCAAGCCGGCGATCGACGCCCGCTTCCTGACGCTGCGGGATCGGGACAATACGTTCATTATGGGGTCGAGCATGGGCGGCATTCTCTCGCTCTATGCAATCAGCGAGTTCCCGGCCGTGTTTGGGGGTGCCGCCTGCCTCTCGACGCACTGGATTGGCACCTTTCAGGCCAACGCCGCGATACCGCTTGCCGAATTCAATTATTTCCAGGCGCACCTGCCGGATCCGTCGACCCATCGGATCTACATGGACCGCGGCACGCGTGAACTCGACCTGCTGTATGCCGATTCGCAGCCATTCGCCGACGACCTGATTCGCGACCGCGGATACACGGACGCAAACTTTGTTTCCCGCGTGATCAACGGCGCCGGTCACAACGAAAAGGACTGGGGGGCGCGGGTCGACGTGCCCCTGACCTTCTTACTGCGCACGCGATGATTACGTGCTCGCACTGCGATCTTGAACTGCCGGCGCGGTCGGTGTCGCAGCATCCCGCGCCCATGCTCCAGACTCGCGGCGCCGCAAGGCGACTGCGCGACGGCGCTCCGCCTGTTCAAGAACGCCGAACGCTAGGGAGGCTGCACTCCGAGCGAGGACCGCGCGCTTTGCGGTCCAGCCGCTCGCGCGGGCCCCGAGCCAGACCATCCTGCGGCGCCCGCCCTGAAGGCCAACCCGCCCAAGACCAATGCTCCCGAACGCTCGATTGACAGGGTATCTGGCGTGTCGAAGAGTATCCGTGGCGCACGCAGCCGGGACGTGCGCGCGGGGGCGTGAGAATGGCGGACGTGTTTCTGTCGTATGCGAGCGAGGATCGAGTCACCGCAAACCGGCTGGCGCAGGCGCTCCAATCGTCGGGCCTGAGCGTCTGGTACGACCGGCATCTGCAGGGCGGCTCGCTGTTCGCTGCCGAGATCGAGCGCGAACTCCATGCAGCGGCCTGCGTCGTCGTGCTGTGGTCGGCCGACTCGGTCGTCTCCGAATGGGTGCTGGATGAGGCCGCGCACGCACGCGATCGCAATCGCCTGGTGCCCGTAGCCGTCGCTGACGTCGCGCCGCCGCTCGGCTTCAGGCAGCGACACGTGCTCGACCTGCGGACCTGGCAGGGAGAGCCGGGACACACGGGATTCGCAGAGCTGATTGCCTCCCTGAAGCAGCTGCTGGCACGGACCGATTCGCGGATGCCCGACGCCGGCGCGCCAGTGCGACCGCCGCCGCAGCTGGCCGTGCTGCCCTTCGACGCCCCGGCGAACGACGAAGACACCGCCCTGCTGGCCGACAGCCTGGCGGAGGAGATCCTGCTCGCGCTCGGCCGCGCACGCGGTATCCGCCTGGTCGGCCGGACGTCTTCGTTTCAGCTGCGCGGCGCCCGCAAGGCCGAGGCCGGCAGTGCGCTTAATGCAACGCACCTGCTCGACGGCACGGTGCGCCGCGTCGGCTCGACGCTGCAGGTCGTCGCCCAGCTCACCGACGCCGGCACCGGCGCGATGCTGTGGAGCGGCCGCTACTCATACGATCATTCGAACGTCGTCGCTCTGCAGGACACCATCACCAGCGAGATCGCGGCCACGCTCCAGTTCATGCTGGCGAACCGGCCCGCCTCGGGTCGACTCGAGGCGGGCGCCTACGATCTCTACGTCCGCGGACGAAAGCTCTTGCGCCTGCACAGCGCGGAGTCCTGCAGTCAGGCCGTCCATTGCCTGGAGGCCGCAACGCGCGGCACACCGAAGCATGCGCGGGCTTGGGCTGCGCTCGCGGCGGCCCGGGCGGAGATGCTGAGTTTCGCGGAGCTGGAGGCGCAGGCGCCGATCGTCCACGCAGTCCGTGAGTCCGCATCCCGCGCACTCGCGATGGACAACACCCTTGGCGAGGCGTACACGGCGCAGATTCTTTGCCTGCCGGACATCGGCGCCTGGCGGCAGAAGCAGGCGCTGCTGGACGCCGGCCTGCAGGCCGATCCGAACGACGCCATGCTCCTGGCGCGTCGCGCGCTGTTTCGGGTCTCGGTGGGCCTGATCCGCAGCGCCGTGCTCGATCACGCGCTTGCGTTCGAACTCGATCCGCTGTCGCCGCAGGCACACTTGGGCAAGGGAATCGCGCTGTGGCTGCAGGGCCGAATCGAAGAGTCGGACGCCCTGTTCACGCGCGCTCGGGCGTCCTGGCCAGAGCATGCCCTGCTTTGGTTCTATCACTACTGGGTGTTGCTCAACTCGGAGCGCGTGGAGGATGCTGAGCATCACCTAAAATCGCATCGGCCGGCCACGGTAGACGACGCGTGGGCCCAAATTCAGCTGATGATCACGCGCGCCATCCGGGGCGCACCGCACGCCGTCGAGCCTTTGCTTGAGCAGATCGGGCGCTCTGGCACGGACGTCGTGAGCCGCTATGCGCTGCAGCTTGGGCCCGTCCTGGCGCGCCTCGGTCACTTCGACCAGGCCTTTGCGGTGTTGGACGCAGGCCTCGGCCCGCCCTGGCGCTCCCACGTCTGGGGTCCGGCGCCGTTCCGGGTCCGGCCGGGCGCAGCCACCGCCGCGCTATTCTCGCCCGCCGCGCGCGAGCTGCGCTCCGACGCGCGCTTCGCACGGCTATGCGGCCGCCTGGGCCTTGGCAGCTTCTGGAGGGAATCGAACGCCTGGCCGGACTGCGCCGCTGATGTGCGCGGCCGCTACGCCTTTATCCACGAGTGCTCACGCGTCGAGAGCGAAGTGCCGGAATAGCCGGGAACGGGAGGGAACTCCGCAGCCCCCGATCCCGCAGTACCCGTTCGGATTCTTCGCTAGGTACTGCTGGTGATAGTACGCTCGATACCCGGACACCCCACGGACTTCGCGCGTGTAGTCTCTCCGTAGATTGCGACCGGTCAACTTCCAGTCGATCGCAATATCGCTCCAGCAGTGGATGCGAACTCAACGGGTTTCGGCTAGCAGCGGCTCGTCGGAGGCTCACGTAACCTCATAAAATAGGAGTTCTAGCAGAGGGGGCCCGCATGGCGGCAATTGCACCAAGACGCACGTCGGAACACTCTGAGCGGCTGTTCTTTACCGGGATGACGTTTCTCACCACAGCAATAATCCTGTGGGGATTCGCGCCGAGCTTTTTCCTGCGGGGAATCGCCCCGCCGGTTGTGCATTCCTATCTTGACCCGCCGCCGCAGCCGGTACGCTGGCTGTACATCACTCACGGCGTCGCCTTCACCGCCTGGGTGACTCTCTGTGCGGCCCAAGTGCTCCTAGTTGCAACGGGGCGCAGCGCTTTGCATCGTCGGGCAGGCCGAGTGGCGTTCGTGCTGGCGCCGATAATGGTAGTCCTAGGCTTGATCGTCAGTGGCTATGCGACCCGGCACGGCTTTCACGACGTGGTGGTGCCGTCGGCCACGGCCTCGATCGTGCCCTTATCCGATATCGCGCTCTTCGCGGCCTTTGTCGCCGCCGCGCTGCTCGCACGCCGGCGGCCGCAGACTCATAAACGGTGGATGTTGTTGGCAATGATCGCCATCGCCGAGGCCGGATGGGCGCGCATCGCTGCCGTCAATCCGGCGAGTCTGCCACTGTGGATATCCACCGAACTCGTTCTTCTGCTTCCAATCATTGCCTGGGACCTGTGGCGTTCAGGTCGTCTGCACGTTGCAACACTTTGGGGCAGCATCGCAATCGTGGGCGTATTTTCATTGCGTTATTGGGTGGGCGCAACGCCTGCATGGCATGCACTGATGGGAGGAATGTTCAGCTAGCTTTTTCCGCGGTACTACGGGGCAATTAACTTGAGTACCCCATCATTGTAAAGCGCGCTCGGCGCGACTCCGCTCCAAACTCCCCTCTCTCCCCTTTGATTAAAGGAACATTGGTTGTCGCTCCCTCCCCGCGGACTTTCCTGAGGCCGAACTCTCGGTAGAATTCCGGAGGATTTCAGCGCCGAAAGCAGCTGGCATTTTCCTGCAGAAATCCGCAGGGTCTTCAATCCGCGAGCAGAGAACCCATTGTCTTCCTGTTGGAAACAGGGTCACTTCGCAGCTTCGGCCTTCTGCCCCTCGTATAACTCCGCGGATTTGTAGGGCACCCCGCACCCTCCAATCCCGCAGTACCCGTTCGGATTCTTCGCGAGGTATTGCTGGTGATACTCCTCCGCGTAGTAGAACGTCGGGGCATCGGCGACCTCGGTCGTAATCGGGCCGTGCCCGGCGACGCGAAGTGAGTTCGCGTAGACGGCGCGCGAGCGCTCGGCGGCCGCCTTCTGCTGCGGGGTGAGCGCGTAGATCGCCGAGCGGTACTGCGTGCCGACGTCATTCCCCTGACGCATTCCCTGCGTCGGGTCGTGCGACTCCCAGAACACCTTCAGCAAGGCGTCGTAGCTGACGACCGCCGGGTCGAACACGACCTGCACGACCTCGGTGTGCCCGGTTCGCCCGGTGCACACCTCCTCGTAGGTCGGGTTCGGCGTGTAGCCGCCGGCATAGCCGACGGCCGTCGAGTACACGCCGTCCGTCTGCCAGAAGCGCCGCTCGGCGCCCCAGAAGCAGCCGAGGCCGAACATCGCGACCTCGAGACCCGCCGGGAACGGCGCCACCATCCGGTGGCCGTTGACGAAGTGCCGGGCGGGCACCCGGACCGCCTCGTTTCGCCCGGGCAGCGCCTCCTCGCGGAGCGGCATGGTGGTCTTGCGGTTCTGGAATAGTCCCATCGGAATCTCCAGTGCGAGAGGCAAATTGTACCGAGCGGCCGGACGACCAGGGCAGCGGCGTCGCGCATTCGTCGTTCCGTCGCAGCGGGCTCCTAGATGGGGCTCCCGTGAGACCTGCACAAGCCTCGCGGGCGCGGGCCGGCTTCGCGGCGCGACCCGGCGCGCTTGCCGACCGCCCAGCGTCCGCTATCCTGCCACTTTCGGCGGAGCCGACTGCGTGATTTCCGGCATCGAATGCGTGACCTTGGGCGTGCGGTCGCTGGAGGCGCCCTTGCGGCTGTTCCGCGACGTCTGCGGGCTGCGCGTCGAGTCGGACACCCGGGCGTCCGTGAGCCTGCTGTCGGTGTGGGGACTGCCGCCCTACGAGGACATGCGCCTCGTGGAGCTGTCGTGCGACGGCTACGCGTTCGGGCGGATCCGCCTGGCGCTCGTGCCGGAGCGCTTCGCGCGCCCGACCCGGCGCGACCACGGCGGCGACGCCACCGACCGGTCGACCGACGTCGGACCGAAGGCGCTCGACCTGTACGTGCCGCCGCCGATCGAGCATGCGGTCGCGGTACTGACCGCCGCCGGCTGCGCGCTGCAGGCGGGCCCGGTCCGCTTCACGGTGCGCGATTCGGAGACCGAGGAGGCGATGCTGACCGGCCCGGCGGAGGCCCCGCTGCTGCTGATGGTCGGCCACCGACACCCGACGAAGGCGCAGCGAGCGGTGCCGGCCTCGGGCCGCACGAGTGAGGTCGCGACCGTATCGGTAATCGCGGCAGACCTCGCCGCGACGCGGCGGTTCTATGTCGAGGGGCTCGGACTCAGCGCCGATGACATCGACGACGAGCTGCTCGGCGAGGAGCGCCTGCGCGCCTGCCGGTTGTTCGGCGTGCCCGAGGACAGCCGTGTGTCGATGGTGCTGTTCCGCGACCCCGCCCAGCCGAGTGGCAAGGTGCTCGCGATCCACTTCCACGAGCGCACCGGCGGCGAACTTGCCGCGCCGATGCGGCCGGGCAACATCGGCGTCAGCTTGTTCAGCACGCGCTGTGCGGACCTCGAGGGCCTGCGCGAGCGACTGCAGTCGGCAGGACTCGCGGCGCACCTGCCGATCCTGCACGTGGCGCTCGGCGACGGCATGCCGGCGCGCGTCATGCTGACGCGCGGTCCAAACGGCGAACTGTTCGAGTTCATCGAGCGCTGACGGCGGCGGCGCCCGCGCCCGACTCCGTCAGGGCTTCGGTGGCGCCTGGGCCGGGTCCGCGGTGACCGGCGCGGAATACGGGTCAAAGGGCGGGTTCGCGGCGGCCGCCGCTCGCCGTTCGGCGTCCTCGCGCGCGCGGCGGGCCGCGCGCTGCCGCTCGAAGCTCTCGTCGTGCTCGGTTGTGTGCTTCGTGTCCTCGACCTTGCCGAGGCGCTCCATGGCGGCGCGGGCGTTGGCGCACTCGACCGGGTCCGAGTTGCGCTTGTCCGCGTCGCAGCGCGCGACCACGGCCTGCCGGACTGCGGGATCCTCGGCGAAATCGTTGACCGAGCGCGCGCGCGGCGCCGGGTTGTCGCAGCCGGCGACAAGCGCGCTCGCGAGCAGGCATGCGAGCCACTTCATGATTGTGTCCCTATGGCGCTCGGCCGGGTCAGCCCAGCCGGTACCCTATGGTAGGAAAGCACCGCTCGGCCGCCTACCCCATCGGTGTGACCGCGATCACGGTTCCCGCGACGGCCTGTGCAAAGTTTAGCCACGACCTAAGCAAGCAGACTCCCTGTCGCCGCCCGATTCCGGGACGCGCCGCTGCCCCCGCGGAGCCGCCGGCCTTCACGAAGCGATCCAAATTCGCTACCGTTCGCGCGTCTCACGAGGTCGCAGCATGATAGCCAACGAGCAGAATCTCAACGGCGGGCCGCCCGCTACGGTCCGGCCCTTCGGCATCCGCGTGAAGCTCCGGCCCGGTGACCCCTTCCGCCGGCTGCTCGGCGACGACTGGCAGAAGCTTCACTGGTACGCGTCGGCCCGGGACCGGGACGAGGCGCTCGGCGACATGGCCCGGCGCCACGAATTCTCGCGGATCGGCGACGAGCCGGCGCTCGTGTTCGAGAAGATCGAGAACCTGGCCGCCAGCCGCGGCCGCTGAGCGTCAGCCGCGGCGCGCGCGGACGCGCGGCACCTGCTGCGTGATGCAGTGCACGTTGCCGCCACCCAGCAGGATCTCGCGCGCCGGCACCCCGACGATTTCGCGGCCGGGCAGCGCCCGGCGCAGCACCGCAGCGGCGGCGGCGTCGCGCCGCCGGTCGAGCAAGGGCATCACGACGCGCCGGTTCGCGATGTAGAAGTTCACGTACGAGCCCGCGAGGCGGTTGCCGGCGTGGCGCACGCCCTCCGCCGTCTGGCCCTCGATGCCCGCGGCCTCCTCGCGCGTCATGTGCAGCGGCCCCGGCTGCACGAGCCGGTGCACCTTGAAGCGGCGGCCGCGCGCATCGCGCGCCTCGCTGAGCCGCTCATACGCCTCCTGTGAGACCTCGTACTGCGGGTCACGGCGATCGTCGGTCCAGGTCAGGCACACCTCGCCCGGCGCGGTGAAGCAGCAGAGGTTGTCGATGTGCCCGTCCGTCTCGTCGTTCACGACGCCGCGCCCGAGCCACACGACCGTGTCGATGCCGAGGTAGTCGGCCAGCAGCCGCTCGAGGTCGGCCCGGGTCAGCTGCGGGTTGCGGTTCGGATTGAGCAGGCACTCCTCGGTCGTCAGCAGGGTGCCCTGCCCGTCGACGTGGATCGAGCCACCTTCGAGGATGAACGGCGCGCGGTAGCGATCGGTCCACTCGATCTCGCACACCTTCCCGGCCACCGCATCGTCGAGGTCCCAGGGAAAGTACAGGCCCTTCTCGAGTCCGCCCCAGGCGTTGAAGCCCCAGTCGACCGCGCGCCGCCGGCCGCGGCGGTCGACGACGAAGGTCGGGCCGACGTCGCGCATCCACGAGTCGTTGCTCGACAGCTCGATCACGCGCACGCGCGGCGGCAGGAGCGAGCGGGCATTGCGGTACTGGCGGACGGATGCGGCGACGGTGACCCGCTCGGTCGCCGCGATCGCGGCGGCGACTGCCGCGAAGGCCGCCTGGGCGGGCTTGGCGCCGAGCCGCCAGTTGTCGGGCCGCTCGGGCCAGAGCAGCCAGCATCCGTCGTGCGGGCTGAACTCCGCCGGCATGCGAAAGCCGTCGCGCGCCGGCACGGACTCGAGGATCGCGGACATCATGCCTCCGCGATCGATTCTAGCAGTCGGGTCTAGGCCGTCAGGCGAACGCCGAGGCCCCGGCGGCGAGCGCGGCGCCGATCGCGGCGCCCGCCAGCACGTCGCTCGGGTAGTGCAGGCCGAGCACGACGCGCGAGGCGGCGACCAGCGCGGCAAACGGCACGAGGATCCAGCCGAGTTCCGGGAAGTGCGCGGTCGCGAGCCAGGTGAAGGACACGGCGTGCAGCGTATGCCCCGACGGGAAGCTGTAGCGATCCAGCGCCGCGGTGCCGGGCAGGATACGGTCGAAGGTGATGTAGGGCCGCTCGCGCACGAGGCGCGACTTGAGGAGCTTGTAGAGCACAAGGCCGACCACGCCGGTGGCCGCCATCAGGAGCGCCGGCCGAAGGCCCGCCTCGCCGTAGCACACCGGGATCAGCAGCATCAGCAAGTACCAGGCGATGCCATCGCCCAGACGGCTGACGAGGCGGAAGAGGTCGCGGACCGAGTCGCGGCGACAGCCGCGGTTCAGCCGCTCGCACCACCCGTACTCGAGGGCGTCGACGCGCGTGAACAGCCGGGATGTCGGTCGGGCGAGCATCGTCTAGCTCCGTGCGAACCGCGATCGGTCTTCGGTCGCGAGTAGCGTGTCTGTGCAATGGGTCGGCGGCGTGACCCTCCAGTGACGGAATTATGAAAATCAGGCATTTAGGCCAAAATACGGACGTAGCTCACGAAAAAAGTCGCGTGGCGCGCGGAGCGGCCTGGCTTTCGCGGTCCGCCGGCCGCACCGGACCCCTGTGCTAACATAATTTTTTCGTTGCGCGCTGCGTGCTTGCAGCGCTTCGCAGGAGCGAACATTGATGGCGACAGCGACCCCCCAGGTACCGGCCGGCGGCCAGAAGATCTCGATCCGCAGCGGCAAGCTGCAGGTGCCCGACCAGCCGATCGTCCCGTTCATCGAAGGCGACGGCACCGGGCCCGACATCTGGCGGGCGAGCGTGCGCGTGTTCGACGCCGCCGTCGCCAAGGCCTACGGCGGTCGCCGCAAGATCCACTGGATGGAGGTCTACGCGGGCGAGAAGGCGAACAAGCTGCTGAACACGTGGCTGCCCGACGAGACCGTGACCGCGTGCCGCGAGTATCTCGTCTCGATCAAGGGACCGCTGACCACGCCGATCGGCGGCGGCATCCGCTCGCTCAACGTCGCGCTCCGCCAGATGCTTGACCTGTACGTGTGCCTGCGGCCGGTGCGCTGGTTCAAGGGCGTGCCCTCCCCGGTCCGCGCGCCGGAGAAGGTCGACATGGTGATCTTCCGCGAGAACACGGAGGACATCTACGCCGGCATCGAGTTCGAGGCCGGCACGCCCGACAACGCCAAGTTTCTCGACCTCTTCAAGCAGGCCTTCCCGAAGCAGTACGGCAAGATCCGCTTCCCGGACAGCTCCGGCATCGGGCTGAAGGCCGTATCGCGCGAGGGCACCGAGCGCCTGTTCCGCGCTGCCGTCCAGTACGCGATCGACAACCGCCGCAAGTCGGTGACGATCGTGCACAAGGGCAACATCATGAAGTTCACCGAGGGCGCGTTCCGCAACTGGAGCTACGCCCTCGCCGAGCGCGAGTTCCCGGGCGCGACCTACACGTGGGAGCAGTGGGAACGCACGAAGGCCAAGAGCGGCGAGAAGGCCGCCAACGAAGAGCAGGACGCCGCGAGGAAGGCCGGCAAGGTCATCATCAAGGATGCGATCGCCGACATCACGCTGCAGCAGGTGCTGACCCGGCCGGACGAGTTCGACGTGATCGCGACGATGAACCTCAACGGCGATTACCTGTCCGACGCGCTGGCCGCGCAGGTCGGCGGCATCGGCATTGCACCGGGCGGCAACATCAACTACGTGACCGGCCACGCGGTGTTCGAGGCGACCCACGGCACGGCGCCAAAGTACGCGAACCTCGACAAGGTCAACCCGGGCTCGGTGATCCTGTCGGGCGAGATGATGCTGCGCTACATGGGCTGGACCGAGGCCGCCGATGCGATCATCAGCTCGATGGACAAGGCCATCGCCGCCAAGACCGTCACCTACGACTTCGCGCGCCTGATGAGCGGCGCGCGCGAGGTGAAGTGCAGCGAGTTCGCGGACGAGCTGATCAAGCACCTGTAGCGCCGAGGTGGCGCGCGAGCCGGCCCTGGAAACGACCGCGCTCGCGCGCGACTGCGCGACGGACGCGGTCGCGGCGTTCGAGCGCTACAACGCCGATTTCCGGGCGATCACGCGCCGCGCGCCGGTACGCTTCGAGGAGCGCGACTGGCAGGGCAGCCAGCGCGACGCCGTCGAGCGGATCGAGCTCTACGGGCACCACGTCGAGATCACGGTCGCGAGCCTGAAGCTCCGGCTCGGCGAGGTCGCGCTCGACCGCGCGCTGTGGCACGAGATCAAGGAACAGTTCGCGCGGCTGATCGAGGCGATGCCCGACGCGGAGTTCCGCAAGACCTTCTTCAACTCGCTGACCCGCACGTTCTTCGGGACCGTCGGCGTCTCCCCCGAGATCGAGTTCGTCGCGCTTGACCTCGACCCGCTGGCGCGCGTCGCCGAGTTCGCCTTCATGACGAGCTACGCGAACCGCGGCTCCCTGCCGCTGCTGTTCGAGGAGGTGCTGTCGTCGTTCCGCTGCCGCTCGCCGTGGCGCGACTTCGAGCGCAGCGCCCGCTACGTCGCCGAGGAGGTCGCTCGCCACATCGGCCTGCTCGCCGAGCGGCGCACGGTCACGCACGTCGAGATGATCCGGCCGGCCTTCTTCCAGCAGACGCGCGCCTACCTCGTCGGCCGGCTGGTCGGCCGCGACTGGCAGATGCCGCTCGCGATCGCGCTGAAGAACACCGCCCCCGGCGTGCTGGTCGACGCGGTCATGACCGACGACGCCGACATCTCGATCCTGTTCAGCTACAGCCGTTCCTACTTCCACGTCGATCTCGAGCGGGTCGGCAAGGTGGTGCTGTTCCTGAAGCAGCTGATGCCGCGCAAGCCGGTCAGCGAGCTGTTCACGGTGATCGGCCGCGCCAAGCAAGGCAAGACCGAACGCTATCGCGAGCTGTTCCGGCACCTGCAGACCTCCACCGACCGCTTCGTCCGGGCGCCCGGCGAGCGCGGCCTGGTCATGGTCGTGTTCACGCTGCCCTCCTTCGACGTCGTGTTCAAGCTGATCCGCGACCGGTTCCCGGCCCAGAAGAACATCGTGCGGGACGACGTGCTGCGCAAGTACGAGTTCGTGTTCAAGCACGACCGCGCCGGGCGCCTGGTCGACGCGCAGGAGTTCAAGCGACTGCGCTTCCCGCGGCGCCTGTTCGAGCAGTCGCTGGTCGAGGAGCTGCTGCAGGAGACGGCGCAGACCGTGCACGCCGAGGGCGAAGACCTGATCATTGATCACTGCTATGTCGAGCGGCGCATGACGCCGCTGAACCTGTACCTGCGCGACGCCAGCGCCGAGGACTCGGCACTCGCGGTTCTGGAGTACGGCCAGGCGATCCGCGACCTCGCCTACACGAACATATTCGCCGGCGACCTGCTGCTCAAGAACTTCGGCGTGACGCGCCACAAGCGCGTGATCTTCTATGACTACGACGAACTGTGCCTGATCACGGATTGCCGCTTCCGCGACCTGCCGAGCGCGTCCTCGGACGAGGACGAAACGCGGGGCGAGACGTGGTACTACGTCGCCGACAACGACGTATTCCCGGAGACCTTCCTGAATTTCCTCGCGTTCAGCGACGCGCAGCGCGAGGTCTTCCTGCGCGCGCACGGCGAGCTGCTGACCGCCGACTGGTGGCGCGGCGTGCAGGAGCGAATCCGGCAGAACGAGGTGCTCGAGGTACTGCCCTACGGCGCGCACAGGGTGCGTGTCGCGAGCAGCGCCTGAACGCTACCCGAAGGCCGAGTCCAGCGCCGCGCGCAGGTCCGCGAGCAGATCCTCCGGATCCTCGAGCCCGATCGACAGTCGCGCCGTGGTCGGCGTGATCCCGCAGCGACGGCGCAGTTCTTCGGTGAGGTCGCGCGGCTGCTGCAGCTGCGGCGCGACGATCAGCGACTCGGTCGAGCCGAGGCTGGCGGCGATCGAGAACAGCTTGAGGGCGTCGGCGAAGCGCCGGCTGTGCTCCGGTGTGCCTGCGAGATCGAGCGTCACGATGCTGCCGAAGTCCGCCTGCTGGGCCCGCGCCAGCGCGTGGCCGGGGTCGCTCTCGAGCCCGGGGTAGTGCACCTTGGCGATGCGCGAATCGGTCGCGATGGCGGTCGCGATCCGCGCCGCCGATTCGCACTGCGCGGCGCGCCGCAGCGGATAGGTGCGCAGGCCGCGCTGGATCAGGAATGCGGCGTGCGGGTCGAGCGTCGGCCCCAGGCTGATCGCCTGCGCGCGGATCTGGCCGATCAGCTCGTCGTTGCCGACGACGGCCCCGCCCATGACGTCGCCGTGGCCGCTGGCGTACTTCGTCAGGCTGTGCACGTAGACATCGATCGGGAACGCCGCGTGCGCTTCGAGGCCCGCGAAGGTGTTGTCGAGGACGGTCAGCGCACCGTGGCGACGCGCCGCGGCCGTCAGGAAGGCGATGTCCGCTATCTTCAGCATCGGATTGGTGGGCGACTCGAACCAGACGAGCCGCGTCGGGCGGCCCGCGAGCGCCGCCTCGACGCCCGCGCGATCCTCGATCGACAGCATCGTGAACGCGACGCCGAAGCGCGCCAGCGTGCGCGTGATCAGCATGCGGGTGGGCGTGTACGTCTCGGCGAAGCACAGGACGTGATCGCCGTTCGACAGCAGCGCGAGCAGCGTGACCGCGACCGCCGCGAGTCCGGAGCCGACGGCGACGCAGGCGTCGCGGCCCTGGAGTTCGGCGAGCAGCCGTTCGAGGTCGTGCACCGTCGGGTTGCCGCAGCGGCTGTAGTGGAAACCCTCGCTGCGCCCGCTCCAGACGCGCTCGGTCTCGGCGAGGTCCTCGAGCTCGAACTTGACCGACTGGTAGATCGGGGCGATCAGCGGACGCCGCCCGGGCGGCAGCTCGGTGAGCGGCGGATGATTGACGCGCGTTCGCGGTCGCATGGCGGAGCTCTCCTCGGGTCGCGGTTGGCGCGGACGGCGTCGCGCGCGGCCGCCCAAGCATAGCGCTGCGGGACCCGGCCCGCGTCCATTGAAAAGCATTCACCGGGCCGACACAATTGAGCGCACACAACGGAGAGCGGCATGGAATTCGGGCTCAGCGAGGACCATCTGCTGATCCAGTCGGCGGCGCGGGACTTCGCGACGAACGAGATCGCGCCGGTCGCGGCGAGCTTCGACGCGAGTGGCGAGTTCCCGTCGGCGAACATCAAGAAGGCCGGCGAACTCGGCTTCATGGGCGTCGAGGTGCCTGAGGCCTACGGCGGCGCCAATCTCGATGCCCTGAGCTTCGTGTTGATGATCGAGGAAGTGGCCGCGGCCGACGCCGCCCACTCAACGATCATCTCGGTCAACAACTCCCTGTACTGCAACGGCATCCTGCAGTTCGGCACGGAGGCACAGAAGCGGGCATTCGTGACCCCGATCGCGAGCGGTGCCGCGATCGGCTGCTACGGTCTCACCGAGCCGCAATCGGGCTCCGACGCCGCCGGCATGCGCACGCGCGCCACTCTCTCGGCCGACCGGTCGCACTACCTCGTGAACGGCAAGAAGTCGTGGATAACGTCCGGACCCGTCGCGGACTACATGCTGCTGTTCGCCACGGTTGATCCACAGCGCGGCGCAAAGGGCGTCACCGCCTTCGTCGTCGACACCCGCCAGCCGGGCTACGTCCGCGGCAAGCTGGAGCCGAAGCTCGGCATCCGCGCCTCGGCCACCTGCGAGGTCGAGTTCGTCGACTGCCGCGTACCGGTCGAGAACCGGCTGGGCGAGGAAGGCGACGGTTTCCTGGTGGCCATGACGGTGCTGGACGCCGGCCGCGTCGGCATCGCCGCGCAGTCCGTCGGCATCGCCCGCGCGGCCTACGAGGCGGCGCTCGGCTGGGTGCGCGAGCGAAAGGCCTTCGGCCAGCCGATCGGCAGCTTCCAGATGATCCAGTCGAAGATCGCCGACATGAAATGCCGCCTGGACGCCGCCCGGCTGCTCACGTGGCGGGCGGCCTGGAACAAGGGCGAGGCGCGCAAGGCGGGGCGGCGAAACACGACCGAAGCCTCGGTGGCGAAGCTGTTCGCGTCCGAGACCGCCATGTTCTGCACGCACCAGGCGCTGCAGATCCACGGCGGCATGGGCTACAGCAAGGAGATGCCCCTCGAGCGCTACTTCCGCGATGCCAAGATCACCGAGATCTACGAAGGCACCAGCGAGATCCAGCGGATGGTGATCGCGCGCCAGGAAACCGGACTGCGCTGATCAGTAGCCCTCGAGCAGCGCCTTGACGTGCTCGCTCTGCGCGCAGAGGGACTCCAGCTCCGCCCGGGCGAGGCCGAGATGGCCGGTGACGGCATCGGCGGCGAGCGCCTCGGCAGCGAGCTCGGCCGAGCCCGCTGTCATGTGTTCGGCGAGGTGATGGGCGAGGTGCACGATCGCGCAGGCGTCGCGCCGCTCTTCGGCGGCGGCCCAGTTGCGCCAGTCCCGGACGACGATCTGCACGCTTTCCGGTAGGCGCCACGCGCTGGCCAGCTGCGAGCCGACGCGCACGTGGAATTCCGCGATCATCGCGTCGAACTCGGCGTCGGTCAGCGGCGTCGCCGCCCGTCGCGACAGCTCCGCGATCGCCTGCACGCAGGCGGGTTTGCCGATCTCGTGCAGGAGGCCGCTGAGGTAGCTGGCATCGGCCTTCGAGCCGATGGCGTCGGCGACCGCCCTCGACCACAGCGCCGTCGCGACGGCTTGCTTCCACATCACGCGCACGCGCGCCTTCTGGCCGGGCACGTTCAGGAGCTTCCCCTGCACCGCGACCGTGAAAGCGATGTCCGAGATCACGGACATGCCCAGCCAGCTGATCGCCTGCTGCAGGGACTCGATGCGGTGACGCGGCTGGTTGAGGGCCGATGTCGCGACGCGCATGACGTGCGCGGCGAGCGACTGATCGCCGGCGATCACCCGCGCGAGCGCCGACGCGTCGGCGTCGGGGCTGCCGGCCAGCGCCACGACCTTGGCCGCGGCCTCGGGGAGCACCGGCAGCTGCAGTTCGCCGCGCGTGATCAGCCCGCCCAGCAGGTCGCGCACGAAATCCAGGTTGTCTGCGCTCGCCAGCTGTCGAAAGCGTTCTGTCGGCAAGACCGGTCTCCGCAGGGCATTCCCCTGCACCGGCTTAGCGGCCGGAAGCCGCCAAACTTGAGCGGCCGCGGCGCCGCTCAGACGCGACGCAGTCGAGCCGCTGCTTCGACCAGTGTCGCGTCCTCCTTCGCGAAGCACAGGCGCACGAGGCGCTCGTTAGCGGGGGGCGCCGCGCAGAACGGTGACACCGGGATGCTGACCACGCCGTGCTCGCGAATCAGCCGGAGCGCGAATTCCAAGTCGGGTAGGTCCGAGATCGCCGAGTAGTCGATCAGCTGGAAGTACGTGGATCGTGCCGGGCGCAGCGCAAACCGCGATCCGGCGAGCAGCCCGGCCAAGCGATCGCGCTTCGCCTGGTAGAAGGCCGGTAACTCAGTTTCCCACTCGGGATGGGCCACCATGAAGTCGGCGATCGCGTATTGCAGGACGCTCGCCGTCGCGAAGGTGTCGAACTGGTGCACCTTGCGAACTTCGGCGCTCAGTGCGGGCGGCGCGATCGCGTAGCCGACCTTCCACCCGGTCGCGTGGTAGGTCTTGCCGAAGGAGGAGACGACCACGCTGCGCGCGGCGAGCTCCGCGTGGCCATGGACGCTGGCGTGCGACTCGCCATCAAACACCATGTGCTCATAGACCTCGTCGGCGATCACGAAGGCACCGGTCGGACGCAGCAGCACGGCCAGCTGGTCGAGGTCGGCGGCGCTCACGCAGGCCCCGGTCGGGTTGTGGGGGCTGTTCAGCATGACGAGCCGCGTGCGCGGCCCGAGCGCCGACTTGAGCCGCTCCCAGTCGATACCGAAGTCAGGCCGCGCGAGCGGAACGCGCCGCGCCCGGCCACCACCGAGCTCGACCACCGGCTGGTAGCTGTCGTAAGCGGGATCGAGCAGGATCGCCTCGTCGCCGGGATGGATCAGCGCGAGGATCGACGTCGTGAGGGCATCCGTGCCGCCGCTGGTGACCGTGATCTCCGTGTCCGGCGAGACCGCGCGCCCGTACAGCCGCCCGACCTTGGCGGCGATCGCCTCGCGCAGCGCCACGACCCCGGCCATCGGCGCGTACTGATTGTGCCTGGCGTTGAGGTGATGCGTGACCCGCTCGCGCAGCTCCGGCGGCGGCTCGAAATCCGGGAATCCCTGCCCGGTGTTCACCGCACGATGCTCGAGCGCGAGCTGCGACATGACGGTGAAGATCGTCGTGCCGACGCCCGGCAGGCGACTGACGACCGGCGGCGTCGCCATCGGCGGCCTCAGCGACCCGGCTGCTCGGCGGCGTAGAACGCTGCACCCACGACGCCGGCCGTCTGCCTGAGGCTGGCGGGGAGGATCTGCGCGGCCGAGCGCAGCTGGCTGCCGAACTCCTCCCAGCGCTCGCTGACGCCGCCGCCGATGATGAACAGGTCCGGCCAGAACAGCGCGTGGTAGCCGGCGAGCACGCGGTTTACGCGCGCGCACCACGCCGGCCAGTCGAGGCCCTCGGCAGTGCGCACGCGGGCGCTCGCGATCTGCTCGGCCTCCTTGCCGTCCAGCTCGAGATGGCCGAGCTCCGAGTTGGGCCACAGGCGCCCGTCGGCAAACAGCGCCGTGCCGATGCCCGTGCCGAAGGTGAGCATCATGACGACGCCGCGGCGGTCGCGCCCGGCCCCGATGCGCATCTCGGCGACCCCGGCCGCGTCCGCATCGTTCACGACGTGGCCGGGCCGCTTCGCGGCCGCGCTCAGCAGCTCGGAGGCATTCGTACCGATCCACGCCTTGTCGATGTTCGCCGCCGACAGCGCAACTCCGTCCTTGACGACCGCGGGGAACGCGAGCCCGACCGGACCACTGCACTCGGGGAACTGCGCGACCAGCGCCTCGAGCGCGGCCTGCGTCGCGGCCGGCCGCGCACCGTCCGGGGTGGGCACCGATTTCAGCTCGCCGACGACGCGTCCCGCGACCACGTCGACGGCGCCCGCCTTGATCGACGAGCCGCCAAGGTCGAGTCCGAGCGTGAGTCTCACGTGGTCACCGCGAACGCCGCCTGCGCGTCGCGCAGCCGGCGCTGGTCGCGCCGCATCATGTACGTACCGAGACCGACGACCGCGATCGTCACGATCAGCACGAGGATCGTGGCCAGCGCATTGATGTCGGGGCTAACGCCCAGGCGCACCTTCGAGAACACGAGCTGCGGCAGCGTAGTCGAGCCCGGCCCCGAAACGAAGCTCGTGATCACGATGTCGTCCCACGACAGGATGAACGCCAGCACCCAGCCGGAGGCGATCGCCGGCGCGATGATCGGCAGCGTGATGACGAAAAAGACCTTCCACGGACGCGCGCCGAGGTCCATGGCCGCCTCCTCGAGCGAGCGATCGACCGTCGCGAGGCGGGACTGCACGACGACGACGACGTAGGCCAGCGAGAAGGTCATGTGCGCGATCGTGATCGTGGTCGCGCCGCGGCCGCTTGGCCAGCCGATGGTCTGCTCGAGGGCCACGAACAGGAGCAGCAGCGACAGCCCGGTGATGACCTCGGGCAGCACCATCGGCGCAGTCGTCAGCAGGCCGAACAGCGTCTTGCCCCGGAATCGCGTGTAACGCTCGAGCGCGAAGGCAGCGAGCGTACCGAGCACGACCGCGCCGGACGCGTTCACGCAGGCGATCTGGAAGCTGAGACGCGCCGACTCGAGCACCTGGTCGTTGTGGAACAGCTCGACGTACCACGCCAGCGTCGGCGAGTTGACCGAGTCCCACACCGTCACGAGACGCGAGGCGTTGAACGAGTACAGGATCATCGCCAGGATCGGCACGTACAGGAACGCGAAGCCGAGCCCGAGGGCCGTCAGCACGAACAGCGAGCGCCGGCCCGCCATCACGCCCCCTTCTCGCGCGCCTGCACGCGCTGCAGCAGCAGCACGAAGCCGGCGAGAATAGCGAGCAGCACGATCGCGAGCGCGCTCGCGACCGGCCAGTCGCGGTTGCCGAAGAACTCGTCCCACACGACGCGGCCGATCATTAGCGTGTCGGGTCCGCCGAGCAGCGCGGGGATGACGTACTCGCCCACGGCGGGAATGAATACCAGCAGGCAGCCGGCGAAGATGCCTTCCTTCGTCAGCGGCAGCGTGATCGTGAAGAAGGCTTTCGTCGGCCGGCACCCCAGATCGGCCGCCGCCTCGAGCAGCGTCAGGTCGAGCTTCTCGATCGCCGTGTACAGCGGCAGCACCATGAACGGCAGGTACGAGTAGACCATGCCGAGGTAGACCGCGAAGTCGGTCTGCAGCATCTGCAGCGGCTCGCTCACGATCCCGAGCTTCAGCAGGATCCCGTTGATCGGGCCGTTCCTGCCGAGCAGGCCCATCCATGCGTACACGCGCAGCAGGAAGGACGTGAAGAACGGCAGCACGACCGCGAGGAACAGGATGTTGCGCCACGTGCCCGGCGCCCGCGCGATGCCGTAAGCCATCGGGTAGCCGATCAGGAGCGCGAACAGCGTCGACAGACCCGCGACCTGCAGCGAGTTCAGGAAGGCCGCGCGGTACAGGCTGTCGCCGAACACGAAGCTGAAGTTCGCGAAATGCAGCCTCAGCTGCAGCACCTGGTCGCCTGCCCAGGTCAGCACCGGCTCGACGGGCGGCATGGACAGCTGCACGTTCGAGAAGGCGATCTTGAGCACGATCAGGAACGGCACCAGGAAGAACAAGGCCAGCCAGAAATACGGGACCGCGATCACGAACCATCGCCCGATCGCGGAGCCGCCGCTGCCGCGCAGGTGCTTCACGGCGCGCGCCAGGCGCGCTTCCGCGACGGCGTTCACCGGACCAGCACCACGGCCGCGGAGGCGTGCCAGTGCACCCAGACCTGCTCGTCGTGGGCGAGCCGCTCCTCGTGGCGGAAGATGTTCGGGCTGGTGACGCGCAGCACGAATCCGGTCGGCAGGCGAACGAGGAAGCGCGTGACATCGCCGAGGTACGCGATGCCGGCGATCGTGCCGCGCAGCACGTTGTCCTGCTGCTCGGGGCGGTCGCGCCCGATGTGGATCTTCTCGGGTCGGATCGCGACCGATACCTGCGCGTCCGGCGGCGAACTGACGCCGTGGTCGACGTACACGGTGCCGCCGAGCTGCGGGCAGTCGATCCGCACGTGGTCGGGCTCGTCCTCTACCAGGCGACCATCGACCAGGTTGACCGATCCGATGAAGTCGGCGACGAAGCGGGAGTTCGGGAACTCGTAGATGTCGGTCGGCGTGCCGACCTGCAGGATCTGGCCGGCCCGCATGACGCCGATGCGAGCCGCCAGCGTCATCGCCTCCTCCTGGTCGTGCGTGACGATCACGAAGGTCACGCCGAGCTTGTCCTGCAAGTTCACGAGCTCGAACTGCGTGTGCTCCCGGAGCTTCTTGTCGAGAGCCCCGAGCGGCTCGTCGAGCAGCAGCAGCTTCGGCCGCTTGACCAGCGCGCGTGCGAGCGCGACGCGCTGGCGCTGGCCGCCGGACAGCTGGTGCGGCTTGCGCAGGTCGTAGCCTTCCAGCTTCACGAGCGACAGGATCTCGGCGACGCGCGCCGCGATCTCGGCCCGCGGCACCCGGTCCTGGCGCAGCCCGAACGCGACGTTCTGGGCGACGGTCATGTGCGGGAACAGCGCGTACGACTGGAACATCATGTTGACCGGCCGCTCGTAGGGCGGCACGCGCGTGACGTCGACACCGTCGATGTAGATCGCGCCTTCGCTCGGCGTCTCGAAGCCCGCCAGCATCCGCAGCAGCGTCGTCTTGCCGCAGCCGGAGCCGCCGAGCAGGCAGAAGATCTCGCCGCGGGGGATCTCGAGGCTCACCTGGTCGACCGCCACGAATTCGCCGAAGCGCTTCGTCAGGCGGTCGATGCGCACGTACGGCGCGCTGGCGGCGGCCGGTGCCGCACCGCTATTGCTCGTCGGCATTGCTAGTGGCCCGTCCTGATCCGCGTCCACGCGCGGTTCGCATAGCGAGTGTAAGTCAGCGATTCCGCCCGATGGGGCTTGAGGCGCGCGATGACCTCGGGCGGCGGGAAGATCAGCGGATCCGCGCGCAGCTCGGCGTCGACCAGCTTCTCGGCCTCGATGTTCGCGGCCGGGTACTTGCGCGACTTCGTGAAGGCGGCCGAGATGTCGGGCCGGAGCAGGAAATTGATGAAGCGGTGGGCGTTGTCGGGATGCGGCGCATCGGCCGGGATCGCCAGCATGTCGAAGGACCGCAGCGCGCCTTCCTTCGGCACCGCGAAACCGATCTCGACGCCCTTCCCCGCCTCCAGCGCGCGGTCGCGCGCCTGCAGGACATCCCCGCTCCACGCGAGCGCGACGCAGGTCTCGCCGTTCGCAAGGTCGTTGATGTACTGCGAGCTGTGGAAGTAGCGGATGAAGGGCCGCACCTTGATGAACAGCGCCTCGGCGGCGTTCAGGTCCTCGAGGCGCTCCGAAGACGGGTCGAGCCCGAGGAAGATCCGCGCCGAGAAGAAGTTCTCGCTTTCGGCGTCCAGCGTCGTGAATCCGCAGTCCTTGAGCCGCGCGGCATTCTTCGGGTCGAAGATCGCGGCCCAGCTGTCGATCGGGCCGTTGCCGAGCGCCTTGCGGACCTTCTGGACGTTGAAGCCGATCCCGGTCACGACGCCCGCGTAGGGCACGCCGTAGCGGTTGCCCGGGTCGGCGCCCTCGAGCTGCTTCAGCACCTCCGGATCGAGGTTCTTGAGGTTCGGCAGCTTCGACTTGTCGAGCGGCAGCAGGATGCCCTGCTTTTCCTGGCGTTCGAGGAAGTAGTCGGTCGGGACCACCACGTCGTAGCCGGTCCGGCCCGTCAGCAGCTTGGTCTCCAGCACCTCGTTGCTGTCGAAGACGTCGTAGTTGACCTTGATGCCGGTTTCGCGCTGGAACTTCTCGATCGTGTCCGGCGCGATGTAGTCCGACCAGTTCAGGACGTTGAGAACCTTGTCCTCGGCGAGCGCCGGCGCCTTGCCGCCGGCGGCCGGTGCGGGTTTCGTGCCGCAGGCCGCGAGCGACAGCACCGCGATCGCGAGCGGCAGGCACAGGCGCCAGGCGCCTCGGCATCCGGTCATGCAATCCCCCGGGCCGGCGTGGCGCGCCGGCCATCTTCCCGTCAGACGTTGAGCAGCAGGTGCTCGCGTTCCCACGCCGAGATTACCTGCAGGAAGGCCTCGTGTTCGCTTTCTTTGACGCTGGCGTAGGCCGACACGAAGCGCTCGCCGAACAGGTCAACCAGCGGCCGGCACTCGCGCAGCAGGCGCAGCGCCTCGGCGAGCGTGCGCGGCAGCTGGAACGGCAGCTCGTAGGCGCTGCCCGAGATCGGCTCGGTCGGCTTCAGCCCCTCGACCATGCCCAGGTAGCCACAGGCCAGCGAAGCGGCCATCGCGAGGTAGGAGTTCGCGTCGGCGCCGCCGCAGCGGTTCTCGACCCGGCGCGCCGCCGGCGCCGACATCGGGATGCGCAGCCCCGCGGTGCGGTTGTCGTAGCCCCAGTGGACGTTGATCGGGGCCGAGTTGTGCGGCGTCATGCGCCGGTAGCTGTTGACGTTCGGCGCCAGCAGCGACATCGCGGCCGGCAGGTAACGCTGCAGACCGGCGATGTGCGAGAAGAACAGCGAGGTCGGCGTGCCGTCCGGTGCACTGAACACGTTCTGCCGGGTCTTCACGTCGACGATGCTCTGGTGCAGGTGCATCGCGCTGCCCGGCTCCTTCGCATGCGGCTTGGCCATGAAGGTCGCGTACATCTTGTGCCGGAGCGCCGCCTCGCGCGCCGTGCGCTTGAACATGAACGCCTGATCGGCCAGGCCGAGCGGCGCACCGTGCAGCAGGTTGATCTCCATCTGCGCCGCGCCGGCCTCGTGGATCAGCGTGTCGATCTCGATCTCCTGGGCCTCGCAGAACGCATACACGTCGTCAAACAGCGGATCGAACTCGTTGACCGCGGCGATGGAGTAGCTCTGCCTGCCGATCTCCGGGCGCCCGGAACGGCCGATCGGCGGCTTCAGCGGGTAGTCGGAGTCGGCGTTCGGCTCGACCAGGAAGAATTCGAGCTCCGGTGCGATGACCGGCTCCCAGCCGTGCGACTGGTACAGGTCGAGCACCCGCCGCAGTACGTAGCGCGGCGCCATCGGCACCGGCCGGCCGTCGCCGTAGAAGCAGTCGTGGATGACCTGCGCGGTCGGTTCCGCGGCCCACGGCACGACGCGGATCGTGGTCGGGTCGGCCTTCAGCACGATGTCGATCTCGGACGGGTTGATCGAGCTGTCGTCTTCCGGGTATTCGCCGGTGACGGTCTGCAAGAAGATCGATTCCGGCAGGCGCATGCCCTCCTCTTCCACGTACTTCGCGGCCGGCACGACCTTGCCGCGCGCGACGCCCGCCATGTCGGGAATCAGCGCCTCGACTTCCGAGATGCCGTGGTCCTTGAGGAACTGTCGAATGGGGCTAGTCGTCATGCGTCACCTGTCGTCGTTGGCCCCGCCGCGTGCGTGCGCCCGCGCCGCGTCGCCGAAGGCGCCGAACAGCGCCGTTGAGAATTCGTTCTCGAGCACCCGCCATTCCGGGTGCCACTGCACGGCGAGCGCGAACCCGCGCGCCTCTCCGACCCGCACAGCCTCGATCACGCCGTCCGGCGCGCGCGCCTCGACGACCAGCCCGCGGCCCAGCCGGTCGATGCCCTGCGCGTGGAGCGAATTCACCTGAATCCGCGTCCGGCCCGCGAGCCGCGCGAGCGCCCCATCCGGCACCAGCTCGACCTCGTGGGCCGGGCCGTACTGGACCTCGAGCGGCTGCGACTCGTCTTCCTTGTGAACGAGGTTGCCCGGGATCTCGTGCAGCTTCTGGTGGAGCGTACCGCCGTAGGCGACGTTGAACTCCTGGAAGCCGCGGCACACCGCAAGCACGGGCAGCCCGGCGTCGACCGCGCGCGGGATCAGCGGCAGCGTCGTCGCATCGCGCTGCGGGTCGTGCCACGTGCCGGGCGCGCTCGACGGCCCCGCGTAGCGCGCGGGTTCGACGTTCGACGGGCTGCCCGGGAGCAGCACGCCGTCACAGCGCTCGAGCAGCACCTCGAGTTCGAGGTCCTCGCCGAAGGCCGGCACGATCAGCGGCAGTGCATCCGCCGCCTCGGCGATCGCCCGCAGGTACTTCTCGCCGACGCAATGGAACCAGTGGCTGCCCAACAGCCGACGGTCGGCGGGAACACCGATGATGGGTTTGCGTGCACGCATGTTAATTATTTTAAACGTCGGCCCGACCAAGCCGGGGTCGACCAACGTTCAGGATTTAAACATAGCCGGGGTGCCGCCGTCCCCGGCGCCGCAGCCGAAAACGGCCTTCGAAGGCCCTCCGATCGCAATATGCTGCGATGCACACCCCGCCGCGACGCGAAATCAGCGCCTGCCCGCCGGGGCCGACCGGCCGCGCCCGCTGCTCACAAGATCTTAAACGCCGCGCTTGACAGCCGCCGGCGGATCCCCATCCGCGCCCACTCGCGCCGGGGCCTCGGCAGGACGCGCGCCGGTGTCACAATGGCGCCGATGAGTGCTCGTGCGGATCGCGCTTCCCGCGTCGCGGGCGTGTTCATTGCCATCGTCGGCTCGCTCGGCCCCGCGGCCGTCGCAGCGCAACCGACCGCGGCTGGGGGCCTCAGCTTGGCCGCGACCGGGCGCTTCGTCGGCCTCGCGCTGGCCTGCGTGCATCGCGAGTACCCGAACAAGCTGGCGCACAGCCTGGACTCGGACATCGATGTCCAGCCGCCGCGCGAACTGACGCCGGCGTTCTACGGCTGCTATGACTGGCATTCGGCGGTGCATGCGCACTGGATGCTGGCGCGGGCCGCGCGCCTGTATCCGACCGAGGCCTTCGCGGCGCCGGCGCGGACCGCGCTCGATGAGTCGCTGACGCCGGCCCACATCGCCGGCGAGGTGGCCTACGTCGGCGGCCCGGGTCGTGCGTCCTTCGAGAGGCCCTACGGGCTCGCCTGGCTGCTGATGCTCGCTGCCGAGCTGCGCGTCGCGACCGACGCGGACTCGCGCCGGCTCGCCGCCAACCTCGCGCCGCTGGAGGCGCTCGCCGCGCAGCACATCCGCTCGTGGCTGCCGGTCCTGCACTACCCGACGCGCAGCGGCGAGCACGGCCAGACAGCGTTCGCGTTTGGGCTGATCTGGGAGTGGGCGAGCGTCGCCGGTGACCGCGACATGCAGCTGCGGCTCGCGGCCAAGGCCCGCGAGTTCTACCTCAGCGACCGGAACTGCCCGCTGACCTACGAGCCTTCGGGCGAGGACTTTCTGTCGCCGTGCCTGGGCGAGGCCGACTTCATGCGCCGGGTCATGCGCGCCGAGGACTTCGGCCGCTGGTTGAAGGTGTTCCTGCCTGACATTCCGCGCTGGCGCTCGAGCCGCGACTGGCTGCAGCCGGCGGTCATCACCGACCGTGCGGACCCGCGCCTCGCCCACCTCGACGGGCTCAACCTGAGCCGCGCATGGATGCTCGAGGGCATCGCCGAGGGGCTGCCGGCGGGCGATGGGCGGATCACGGCGCTGCGCCGTGCCGCCGAGGCGCATCGCGCGCAGGCGCTGCCGGCGATCAGCGGCGAGCACTACACCGGCGGCCACTGGCTCGGCTCGTTTGCGCTGTTCCTGACCTCGGGCGCAGACCGGCGGATCGGGCCCTAGGCTGCGCACCGCCACCCGCGCACGGTATAAATGGCCGGGCGCCCGCAGGACGGCAGGCGCAAGCCAACGGACACAACGGAGATCCTCCATGCGACGCACAGTCTGGCTCGGCGGCCTCATCGGCTGCTTTGCGCTCGGTTTGGGGTTCGGCCTCGGCGCCAAGGACATGAAATATCCAGGCATCGACGCCGTGCGCGGCAAGCCGCCGAGGGATGCGGCGCTTGCGGCGCTCGCCGAGGCGGAGGTGCTCGCGAAGCAGGGCACGTGGGAGCGGCTCGCGATCGCGAGGGTTTACTACCTGAAGCTCGACAAGGCGCGCGGCCAGTCGATCATCGACTCCGTGCTGTCCGGGAAGGTCAAGGGCACGGACTTCCAGCGCGCCGGCCAGATCTACGCCGAAGCCGGGGAGAACAGCCGCGCGGAGGAGCTCTTCACGCGCGCGCTCGCGATCGACCCGAAGGACGACACGGGTCAGGCCGAGATCGGTGCGTGGTACATCCGGACCGGGCGCCGTGACAGGGGCGAGGACCTGCTGGCGGTCGCGTTCAGCAAGAATCCCGACGAGCTCTGGCACTACGTGCGGGCCGCCGAGGCGCTGAGCGACCTCGCCCCGCGCTAGCCGCCCTCCGCCTCGGGGCGGATCAGGTAGCAGCGGTGGATCCGCGGGTTGCGCTCGAAGTCCTTCGGCACCGTCTGGGCGCTGATGTCCTCGACCCGCAGTCCACCGAGCTCGCGGGGGTCGAGGGCGAAGCGCGAGAAGTTGGTCGAGAACACGAGCACGCCGCCGGGCGCGAGCAGGCGCGCGGTCGCCGCGATCAGCGCGACGTGGTCGCGCTGCACATCGAGCGTGCCGCGCATCTTCTTCGAATTCGAGAAGGTCGGCGGGTCGAGGAACACGAGATCCCAGCTCGCCGCCGGCGCGCCGCGCAGCCACTCGAGGACGTCCGCCTGGACCAGCACGTGCTCGCGGCCCGCGAAGCCGTTCAGCTCGAGGTTGCGGCGCGCCCAGTCGAGGTACGCGCGCGACAGGTCGACCGTGGTGGTCGATTGCGCGCCACCGGCCGCGGCGTAGACGCTGGCCGTGCCCGTATAGCCAAATAGGTTCAGGAAGCGCCGGCCGCGAGCGAGGTTGCGCAGGCGCGCGCGCGTCAGCCGGTGGTCCAGGAACAGGCCGGTGTCGAGGTAGTCGTCGAAGTTCACGAGGAAGCGCAGCCCGCCTTCCGCGACCTCATGGAACTCCTGCTCGCTCGCGAGCTTGCGGTACTGTTCCGCGCCTTTCTGTCGCCGCCGGGTGCGGAACCAGATCCGCTCGTCCGCAAGGCCGAGGGTCTCGGGAAGCACCGCGACCGCCTCGGCCCGGCGCGTGCGCACCTTCTCCTCGGCGACGCTCGGCGGCGCGGCGTACTCCTGCACGCACGCACACAGCTCGCCGTTGCCGTACAGGTCGATCGCAAATGCGTACTCGGGCATGTCCGCGTCGTACACCCGGTAGCAGTGCACGCCCTCGCGGCGCGCCCACTTGCCGAGCGATTCGAGGTTCTTGCGCAGGCGGTTCGCGAACATCTTCGCGCCGGGGGCGTCGCGGCGCGCCGCGTCCACCGGCGGCAGCCTGCCGGGGCGGTGCTCGCGCGAGAAGTGCTCGGCGCTGACCTCGAAGCGCAGCAGCCGCACCTCGAGCGGCCCGTTAAACAGCCGGTGCGAGCGGCGCGCCTCGAGCTTCAGTTCGCGGCCGAGCGCCGGGTTGCCGGTCAGGACGCCGGCTTGCCAGCCGAGGAAGCGCTCGCGCAGCACCTGGCCGAGCTCGGCGTACAGGCGTCGCAGCGATTCGACCTCGCCGAGCCGCTCGCCGTAGGGAGGGTTGACGAGCAGCAGCCCGGTCGGGGCCGGCGGCTGCAGCTGCGCGAGCGGCCGTCGCTCGAATGTGACGAGCTCGCCGACGCCGGCCGCGCTCGCCGCGGCCCGGGCAATCGTGATCGCGCGCGCATCGTGATCGCTGCCGAACAGCCGCCCGGGCGGGAAGCGCGACTCGGCGGCGCGGCTCACGGCCTCGTCGCGCAGTTCGCGCCAGACGGCGGCATCGTGGCCCGCCCAGCCAAGGAAGCCGAAGTAGCCGCGCGTCAGGCCCGGCGCACGATCGGCGGCGATCAGCGCCGCCTCGACCGGCAGCGTCCCCGAGCCGCACATCGGGTCGACGAACGACCCGCCCTGTGCGGCGATCGCGGGCCAGCCACAGCGGAGCAGCAGCGCAGCCCCGATGTTCTCCTTGAGCGGTGCCGCGACGCCGGCGCCGCGCCAGCCGCGGCGCTGCAGGCTGTCGCCGGACAGGTCGATCGCGAACGCCGCCTGGTCGCGCGCGACGCGCACGCTGATGCGGACCGATGGGCGCGCCGTGTCGACGTTAGGCCGCTCGCCGCGGCGCTCGCGCAGCTGATCGACGATCGCGTCCTTGACCTTCAACGCCCCGAAGTGGGTGTGCGTGATCGCGGAGTGCACCGACTCGAAGTCGACCGCGAAGCTCGCCTCGCGCGCCAGGTGCTCGGACCAGTCGATGGCGAACGCCGCCGCGTACAGCGCCTCGGGCGTCGCGGCCGCGCCTTCGCCGAGCCTGAGCAGCACGCGGCTCGCCACCCGCGACCACAGGCACAGCCAGTAGCCGGCGCGCAGCGTGCCGCGGAAGCGAACGCCCCACGGCCGCTCCTGGCACTCGCGGCCGCCGGCCGCCGCCGCATCGGCCGCCAGCAGGTCGGCCGCTCCGGTCGGCGCCGTGGCGATGAATTCGTGTGTCAATCGAGCTCGACGATCCGCGCGGCGCGCGGCGTCGCGAGGAAGCGTTTCAGGATCCGGTAGACGTCCGGGTCGAAGCTCGCGGCGTCGCGGGCGACGCCGTCGGCGTCGGCCGGCTCGCGTACCGTACCGAGGTAACGCCAGCCGGCGAGTACGTGCCAATCCTGTTCGCCACGCCAGTCGCGCTCGCCGACCAGGATCCGGCCGCGGTACGGCCACGGCTTCAGCAGCTGCGCCGCGAGCGCGAGTCGCGCGCGCGTGTCGTGCAGCGCCGGCGGCTCGCGCCCGACACAGGCGCCACGGCAGCGTCCCAGCTGGAAGTCGAAGCACGAACCGGTGCCGGCGGCGCCGGCGCCACGCTCGAGCCCGAGCACGCGGCGGCAGAGGCCGTGCGCGCGCGCGAGCTCCTCGAGCGCGCGGCTCGCACTCTTTCGGTCACGGTACAGGCCGAACAGTTCCCGCCCGTCCTCGTCGTCGAGCGCATCGAGCTCGGCGAGCTCGGCGCGCGCCGCGCTGCCGGCCACGGGCACGAGCCGGATCGTCACCACCGGTCCCGTGGCCCGCAGCCGCCGGTTGAGGAGCGGCTGCTCGAGCTTGACCGCGCGCGCTTCCGCGAGCAGTGCGCCGAGCTCACCCGCGGTCTCGGTCCAGGTCACCCGCCGCACCTGTTCGGCGAGTCGCTGCGCATTGCCGGCGCGCGGCCCCGGAGCGAAGTGCTCGAGCACGCGATTGCGCAGGCTGCGGCTTTTGCCGACGTACAGCAGCGCACCGTCACCGGCGTACATGCGATAGACACCGGCGCCATCCGGGAGCTCGTCGGCCAGGTCCGGCGGCAGGCCCGGGGGCAACGGCGTCTCGCGCAGCACGGCCTCGACGGCGGCGTCGAGGCGCCGCGGCTCCACTTCCGCGCGCCACACGCGCAGCAGCTCGCCGAGGACGCGCGCATCGCCGAGTGCGCGGTGCCGGGCGCTGCAGGCGAGGCCGTGGCGGGCCATGACCGCGTCGAGGTTGTGGCCGCGCTCCGCCGGGAACAGCCGGCGCGAGAGGCGCACGGTGCAGAGCGTCTTTGCCGACCAGCGCACGTCGAGGCGCGCGAGCTCGGCGCGGACGAAGGAGTAATCGAAGCGCGCGTTGTGCGCGACAAACAGCCGGTCGCGCAGCCGCGGCAGGAGCTCGCGCTGCACGTCCTCGAAGGGCGGTGCGTCCTCGACCATCGCGTCGCTGATTCCGGTGAACGCCTCGATGGTCGGCGGGATCCGGCAGCCCGGGTTCACGAGCGTCGACCACTCGCGGGTGGCGCCGTCGCGGTCGACTTCGACCGTGCCGACCTCGATGATCCGGTGCCAGGCGGCGTTGCCGCCGGTCGTTTCGAGGTCGATGCAGACGAGGTCGCGATCGAGCGCGGTCGTCAACGCCCGTGCCCGGCGCCACCGGTCGGCGCCGCATCGAGCGCCGCGAGTGGGCCGTAGAGGTCGGGGCGACGGTCCCGGAACACGCCCCAGTTGCGGCGGTAGTTCCGGGCGGCGTCGAGGTCGACGGTGGCGGTCAGCACGGCGTCGCCGCCGCGCCCGGCAACCTCGAGGAGTTCGCCGGTGTGGCCGGCGATGAACGAGGAGCCATAGAACGTCATCGTGTTCTGCGCGCCCTCCTCCCGGCCGTAGCGGTTCGCGGCAACGAGCGGCACCATGTTCGCGGCGGCGTGGCCCTGCATGGTCCGCGTCCAGTGGTCCTTCGAGTCGAGCGTCGGGTCCTGCGGCTCCGAGCCGATGGCGGTCGGGTACAGCAGCATCTCGGCGCCAAGCAGCGCCATCGCGCGCGCCGCTTCCGGGAACCACTGGTCCCAGCAGACCGCGACGCCGACCTGCCCGAAGCGGGTGGGCCAGACGCGAAAGCCCGTGTCGCCCGGCGCGAAGTAGAACTTCTCGTGGTAGCCCGGGCTCTCGGGGATGTGACTCTTGCGATAGATGCCGGCCACCGAGCCGTCGGTATCGACCATGACCAGCGTGTTGAAGAAGACGTTGCCGGCGCGCTCGAAGATCGACACCGGCAGCACGACGCCGAGCTCCTTGGCAACCGGGCGCAGCCGGTTGACCGCCGGGCTCGACTCGATCGGCGAGGCCAGCTCGAAATACTTGTAGGAGTGGTCCTTGCAGAAGTACGGGGTCTCGAACAGCTCCGGCAGCAGGATGACCTGCGCGCCGCTCGCGGCCGCACGGCGCACCAGCGCCTCGGCCGTCTTCAGGTTCGCTTCCCGGTCCCAGCCGCACTGCATCTGCAGCGCGGCCAACGTCACGTTCGCCATGCGCGTCCCGTCCTCAGCTCAGATCGATCCATCTCGCCCTCAGTTCGGTGCTCCGATCGGGCGCGTGCAGCGACGCGCCGCGGCCGACGGCGGTCGGATTGTAGCCACCGGACGGCGTCCCCTGGTCGTTGCCGTCGCCGCGCCTGACGCACGCGCGGCTGCGCGTCGCTCGTGCACCGCGCGCGGCGTGGTCGGGCTTAGGGCAACCGCCGGCATCGCCTCAGTCCTCGTCGCCGCGAAGCTGTCCGCTGCGGACGGCCGCTAGAACGTCGGCGGTGTGCTGGCACTGATGATCTCACAGTCCTCGCGGCCGACATTGCGGAAGCGGTGTGGCACGGCGGTGGAGAAGTAGTACGCATCGCCCGGTCCGAGCACGCGCGTGGCGTTGCCGACGGTCACCTCGACGGACCCGCGCACGACGACGCCGCCCTCCTCGCCCGGGTGCGACAGCATTTCCGGCCCGGTGTCGCCGCCGGCCGCATAGCGCTCGTGCAGGATGGACATCGCGCGCTGCGGGCGGCGTGCGGCGACCAGCCTGAGCTCGACCGGTGCCGCGCCGATCTCGGTGAGCTCGTCGCGCGCGTAGAACACCTGCGGCGGCACCTGCAGGTCCATCGTGAAGAAATCGGCGAGCGACATCGGGATGCCGTCGAGAACCTTCTTCAGTGAACTGACCGACGGGCTGACGCGATTCTGCTCGATGAGCGAGATCATCCCGTTCGTGACGCCGGCGCGCTTCGCGAGCTCGCGCTGCGAGAGCGCATGGAACTGCCGGATCGCGCGCAGGTGCGCGCCCACGTCGATGCCGCTGGCGGAGTTCATGCGCTCGCCGTCCAAAATCCTAGACACGGAGCCTTCATTTGGCGCCGCGTCCACCGAAGTGTCAATTATCTTAAGCACTCCCGCGGCGCGCGCCCGGGGCCCGCCGCCCGCCGCCGCCAGCTCGCGCCCGCGACGTCGCCCGGCACGGGCGCCGCGCTGCGCGGACCGGCAAAGATTTCACTACGCTCCCCGGCGCGCGCAGACGTAGCATGACGCGAAACGAGCTCTCACTCGACCGGGACGGGCCGTCATGACGCTACAGCTGCTGCCTGAAGTGGGCCACTGGTATGCGCACCGCGACAAGGGCGCGCTGTTCCAGGTCGTGGCGATCGACGACGACGAGGGCGTCGTCGAGATCCAGGACGTCGACGGCGACGTCGACGAGTTCGACCTCGATACGTGGCACGCGATGCCGCTGATGGCGGCCGAGGCGCCGGAGGACTGGACCGGACCGGTGGACGACATCGGCGCCGACGACCTTGGCTCCACGCGCGAGGCCGATGGCAACGCTCGCGACTGGCGGGCGCCGCTGGATGAGTACCCGGCGCAGCCGCAGGAAGCGGCCGAGGCCGACGAGGGCGACGCCGACGACGACACGCTGCTCGCGTAGCGAGCTCAGAGCGTCGGCAGCATGACCGGGCGCGGCCGCGAGCGGCGCGGGACCGGCGAGCGGAAGTCCGCCGGTTTCACGACCAGGACGTCGCAATTGAGCCGGTCGACGACCTGCTCGGCGGTCGCGCCGATGAACAAGCGCCTGAGGCCGCTGCGCGACACCGCGCCCATGACGACGACGGCGGGCTCGAGCTCCGCCACGAGCGCCGGCAGATCCTCGGCCGGCGAGCCGCGCCGCAGGTGGGCTCGCCGCGCGCCGAGGTCATGGCGAGCCGCGAGCGCCTCGAAGGCTACCGTCGCCTCGCGCTCGCGGCGCTCGCCGAGCGCCGCCGGCAGCGGCATGGGATCGGCCAGCGGGCCGGCGCTGAGCGGTGGCGGTTCGAGGAAATGCGCCGCGTGCATCCTGCCGCCGATGTGCGCGGCGAGCGCGCCGCCCGCGCTCAGCAGCTCTTCGTCGAGCCCGGCGGGCTTCGCGTGCGCGTGGAGCGGGTCGACGCAGACCAGCACTCGGCCGCGGGAGTAGTCCCGGTCGCGCTTGGCGAGCAGCAGCGGGCACGGGCACAGGCGGATCAGCTGCCAGTCGGTGTTGCCGAGCACGAGCCGTGCGGCCGCTCGGTGCCGGTGGCTGTCGAGAATCACGAGATCGGCGCCCTCGCGCAGTGCCTCGCGCACGATGCTCTCGTGCACGGGGTAGTCCCAGCGGCAGCGCACGTGCACGTCGAGGCCGGCCACGGCGAGTGGCCGGGCGAGGCGCGCCAGCTGCGCCTTCACCTTGTCGACGGCCGCGCGAATGTCGGGCTCGAGGTCCTTCGGGTCGAAGAACTGCTCGCTGGCGAGGTACGGACTGTAGAGGCTGTGCAGCAGCGTGACGCGCGCCCCGCCGCGTCGGGCGAGCTCGGCTGCGCGCTCGAGCGCCAGCGAGCGGCGGGCCGCAGGATCGGCGATCGCGACCAGGATGCGCTTCACGCCGCGTGCCCGCCGCGGCGCACGACGATGGGCGCCGTCATAGCGGGGCGACCGCCGCCCACGGCAGTGTCTCGAGGTCGACGTTGCCGCCCGACAGCACGACGATGACGCGCCGTGCGTCGACGGCGCGCTCGAGCAGCGCCGCGACCGGCACGGCGCCCGACGGCTCCACCACCAGCTTCAGGTGCTCGAACAACAGGCGCATCGCCGCGACGATCGAGGGCTCCTCGACGGTGAGGATCGCGTCCGCGTTGGCGCGCGCGAGGCGCAGAGTGCGCGCCGACATCGCGCCGCGCAGCCCGTCGGCGATCGTGTGCGGGTCGGGCTGCGGCTGCAGCTCGCCGCTCGCGAACGAGCGCGCCGCATCGTCGGCGCCGGCCGGCTCGACGCCGATCACCCGCGTCCCGGGCCAGCGGCGCCGCACCGCGAGCGCCGTGCCGGCGAGGAGGCCGCCGCCACCGACAGGGACAAGCACCGCGTCCGGCCGCTCGACCGACGCAGCGAGCTCGAGCGCGATCGTCCCCTGCCCCGCGATGACGAAGGGGTTGTCGTACGGATGCACGAGCGTTGCGCGCGTCTCGGCGACCAGCGCTGCCGCGGCGGCCTCACGCGCCTTCAACGTCGGCTCGCACTCGAGGACCCGGCCACCGTATCGCACCACGGCTTCGCGCTTGATGCGCGGCGCGCCACGCGGCATGACGATGAAGGCCGGCACGCCGCGCAGCTGCGCGGCACGGGACAAGGCGGCCGCGTGGTTGCCCGAGGAGTGGGTCGCGACGCCGCGCGCCGCGACCTCGGGCGACAGCGCGAATACCGCATTCACCGCGCCACGCGATTTGAACGCGCCCGCCCGCTGCAGGTTTTCGCACTTGAAGGCGACCTCGACGCCGAAGCGCTCGGACAGCTCCGGCGAGTCGAGCAGCGGGGTCCGCCGGACGTGCGGCGCGATCCGCTCGGCGGCCGCTTCGATGTCCGCGAATTCCGGGTCGCCCGTCGCATCCACTGTCTTCGCTCCCGCCGCGTGTCGCCCACCGCCGAGCGATCGCCCGCCGGCCGGCGATTATTGTAGAGATGGCTGCTCTGCGCCGCCGCATTGTGTACCCTGCCTGTCCACTGCGTCACGCAGCAAGGGGGGTCTGTACCTATGAGCCAGTCCGTCGCGACGGCAAGCGCTGCTGATCATTCGCTGAGCCGCTCGCTGCGGCCGCGCCACATGACGATGATCTCGATCGGCGGAATCATCGGCGCGGGCCTGTTCGTCGGCAGCAGTGCCGCGATCGCGGCGGTCGGCCCCGCGGTCGTCCTCAGTTACGCGATTTGCGGCGGCCTCGTGCTGCTGATCATGCGCATGCTGGGCGAGATGGCGGTCGCGATGCCGCAGGTGCGCTCGTTCAGCGAGTTCGCGCGCGCCGGAATCGGCCACTGGGCCGGCTTCGCCTCGGGCTGGCTGTACTGGTACTTCTGGGTGATCGTGATCCCCGTCGAGGCGATCGCGGGCGCAAACATCCTGCACGACTGGTACCCCGAGGTGCCGACGCTCGCGATCGGCATCGGCCTGATGGCCGTGATGACCGGTGTCAACCTGATGTCGGCGCGGTCCTATGGCGAGTTCGAGTTCTGGTTCGCCTCGATCAAGGTGGCGGCGATCATCGTGTTCATCGCGGTCTCCGCCGCGTTCGTCTTCGGGCTGTTCGGCTCCGGCGGCAACGGGCTTGCGCACCTGACCGCACACGGGGGCTTCGTCGCCAAGGGCCCGAAGGCCGTGCTCGCCGCCGTCACGACCGTGTTCTTCGCGCTGACCGGTGCCGAGATCGTCACGGTCGCCGCCGCCGAGTCGATCGAGCCGTCGCAGGCGGTCGCGAAGATGACCTCGACGATCGTCTGGCGGATCCTGATGTTCTACATCAGCTCGATCTTCCTGATCCTGTGCGTGGTTCCGTGGGACAGCATCGTGCCGGGCAAGTCGCCGTTCGTGGCCGCGCTCAACGTCATGCGGATCCCGTACGCGGACGTCCTGATGAGCGCGATCATCCTGACGGCGGTCCTTTCCTGCCTGAACTCGGCCTTCTACGTCGCCTCGCGCGTACTGTTCGTGCTCGCCGAGCATGGCGATGCGCCGCGCTGGCTCGTCAAGACGAACGCGCGGCACGTGCCGGCACGCTCGGTCATGCTCGGCTGCGCCGCCGGGATCGCCGGCCTCGTCGCGCAGAAATTCTCCCCGAACACCGTGTTCGCGTTCCTGGTCAACGCGTCCGGCACCGTCATGGTATTCGTCTACGCCGCTACCTGCGTCTCGCAGATCAGGCTGCGGCGCGCGCGCGAAGCGGCGGGCGCGCCGGCCCCGACGCTGCAGATGTGGGCGTTCCCGTGGCTCAGCTACCTCGCGATCGCGGCGATGGTCGCGGTGCTGGTCGCGATGGGCCTGTCCGAGGCGCATCGCGAGGAGTTCTGGGCGAGCCTGGCGTCGGTCGGCGCAGCGCTCGGCGCTTATCTCGCGTTCCGCCACGGCCGTTACGCGGCGCCGCCGTGAGCGCCGCGCCGCGCGAGCTGCCCGCCGCGGCGGCCACGGACGAGGCCGCCGAAGCCGCGCGCCTCGGCACGCTGTTCGCGCGCCAGCGCGCCGCCTTCGCCGCGCAGCCGTACCCGCCGCGCGCACAGCGCAGTGAGCGCCTGGCGGCGCTGCGCGCCGCCCTCGGCCGCCACCAGGACCTGCTCGCGGCGGCGATGAGCGCCGACTTCGGCGGCCGCTCGGCGTTCGAGTCGAAGATGGCCGACGTGCTCGGGCCGGTGCTCGAGATCAACCACGCCCGCCGGCATCTGCGGCGCTGGATGCGGCCGCGCCGCCGGCACACGGAGCTACTGTTCGCGACCAACCGCGCAGCGGTGCTCTATCAGCCGAAGGGCGTCGTCGGCATCGTCGCGCCGTGGAATTTCCCGGTGTACCTCGCGCTCGGGCCGCTGATTGCGGCCATCGCGGCCGGCAACCGCGCGCTCGTCAAGATGTCGGAGTACACGCCGCGCACAACGCTGGCGGTGCGCACGATGCTCGCCGAGGTCTTCGACGAGAGCGAGGTCGCGGTGATAGGCGGCGCGGTCGCGACGGCGCAGGCCTTCACCGCGCTGCCCTTCGACCACCTCGTGTTCACGGGCTCGCCCGCGATCGGGCCGCAGGTCATGCGCGCGGCCGCGCAGAACCTGACGCCCGTCACGCTCGAGCTCGGCGGCAAGTCGCCGGTGCTGCTCGCGCCGGAGGCGGACCTCGCTGCGGCTGCGCGCGCGGTCGCGCACGGCAAGGCCTTCAACGCCGGGCAGATCTGCGTCGCGCCGGACTACGCACTAGTACCCGAGGCGCGCGTCGCCGAGTTCGCCGGCGCGGTCGGCGAGGCCTTCCGCGCCTTCTACCCGCAGGTCGCGGGCCAGGCCGACTACACCGCGATCGTGACGGACCGACAGCACGCGCGCCTGCAGGAGCTCCTCGCCGATGCGCGCACGAAGGGCGGCGTCGTGACCGCCGCCGGCACGGCGGGCGCCGACCGCCGTATGCCGCTCTACGTCGTGACGCAGGTGCGCGATGACATGCGCATCGCGCGCGAGGAGCTGTTCGGGCCCATCCTGCCGGTCATCGGCTACCGCAGCCTCGATGAGGCGCTCGAGTACGTCAACGCGCGGCCGCGGCCGCTTGCGCTGTACCCGTTCGGCTTCGGCGGCGGCGCGCTGTCGCGCATCCTCGAGTCGACGCACTCCGGTGGCGTCACGGTCGGCGACTGGGGCTGGCACGTCTTCAACCATGACCTGCCGTTCGGCGGCTCCGGCACCTCGGGCATGGGCAGCTATCACGGCGAGGAGGGCTTTCGCGAGCTCTCGCACCAGAAGGCCGTGTTCTGGCGCCAACGCTTCTTCCCGGTGTCGCTGTTCTACCCGCCCTATGGCCGGCTCGTGCAGCGTCTCGTCATGCGCTTCTATCTCGGGCGGCCGCCGGCGCGCTGAGCCGCACGGTCGCGCCACGCGGCGCGGGTCTGCCCCCAGACGTTGACGGTGGCGCCGGACGGCGGCGGCAGGACGGCGCTGCGCAGCTGCGCCGAGCCCAGCCGCGCGGCCAGCAGCTCGGAGCGGTGGTTGCTGGGATCGATGCAGTGGATGACGTCCTCCCAGCCGAGCGCCGTGAAGGCCCAGTCCATCGCCGCGCACGCCGCCTCGTACGCGTACCCCCGGCCCTCCGCCTCGCGCGCGAGGCCCCAGCCGATCTCGTTGCCCGGCCAGCCCTCGGGGCGCCACGGCCCGACGCGCCCGACCCAGCGGCCGGTCGCGCGCTCGATGACCGAGAACATCGCGAAGCCGTGCAGCGACCACGAGCCGGCCATCGCCATGAACGCGCGCCAGGCGACCGGCCGCGGCTGCGGCCCGCCCAGGAACACCGTCATCGCGGGGTCGGCCGAGCACGCCGCCCAGCCGTCGAAGTCCTCGAGCCGCGGCGGGCGCAGCAGCAGCCGTTCGGTCTCGATCGCCGGCGGCGGCGTCACGGCCACTCGGTCAGGCCCTCGCGCCGGTACAGCTCCGCGAAGCTCGGGCGGGCCGTGAGCGCCTTCACGAGCCGCGCGATCGAGGGCCACTCGGTCGCCGGGCGCGGGAAGTTGCGTGACCAGCGGGCCAGCATGACGCCGAAGAAGTCCGCGGCGCTGAGGGCCGCACCCGTGATGTGCGGGCCGTGCGCGGCGAGGTGCGCGTCGAGGCGGTCCCAGCCGGCCTCGACCCGCGCCCGGGCGCGGTCCTTGACGATGCCGGCGTGCGCCTCGCCCGCCGCCTCGTCCGGGTAGAACCAGTTGCGGAACGCCGGCTGCAGCGTGTTCGCGAAGTGCAGCATCCACTGCAGGTACAGTGCTTCGGCGCGCGTGCCGGGTGCGGGCGCAAGGCGCGCGGCGGGGTGCCGCGCGGCGAGCAGCAGGCACAGGGCCGCGCTTTCGTACATCGGCTCGCCGTCGAGCAGCAGCGTCGGCACGACGCCGTTCGGGTTCAGCTTCAGGTAAGCCGCCTGCTTGTGCTCGCGCGCATCGCCATCGACGCGCCGCAGCTCGTGCGGCGCGCCGGTCTCGAGCAGCAGCCAGTGGACGGCAAGGCTGGCCGCGCCCGGCATGTAGTAGAGCGTGTACATCGGGACCCTCGTGGTGGACCGGCGCGGTCGCGCGGTGCGCGAATTATGCCTATTGGGAGTCGGGCCGCGCTCGGGCGATAATGGGCCGCCCCTTGTCCCAGTCGAGAGTGCCACCCGCCATGTCGACCGCCCCCCGAATCGGCCCTGAGCCGACGCCCGCCCCGATGGCCGGCGCCGCCGCCCGCCCGATGAGCATCGTGCGCCTGCGCGAGATCCTCGCGACGTACTACGACCGCTCGACCGCGCTCGCGACGGCGCTGCTCGGCTTCGACATCGCGCTGTTCGTCGCCGGCCAGTACCTCGTGGCGCTCGGCCACGGGCTCGGCTGGCAGCTGCTGGGCGGGGTACTGACGACGCTCGCGATCATCCGGCTGTTCATCATCGGGCACGACGCCTGCCACGGCAGCCTCACGGACCACGCCCCGCTCAACAAGCTGCTCGGCCGTCTCGCCTTCCTGCCGTCGCTGACGCCGTTCTCGCTGTGGCGGGTCGGGCACAACGTCGTGCACCACGGCTTCAACAACCTGAAGGGCCGTGACTTCGTGTGGGAACCGCTCGACCCGGCCGAGTTCCGCTCGCTGTCGCCGACGCGCCGCGTGCTCGAGCGCGTCTACCGCAGCGCCTTCGGGCCGCTGCCGTACTACCTCGCCGAGATCTGGTGGCGGCGCCTGTACTTCCCGAACCGCGGGCACGCGCCGGGCGGCCGCGAAGAGTTCTTCTGGGATTCGGCGCTGGTGACCGCGTTCGCGCTCGCCTGGATCGCGTGGCTCTCCGCGATCGGATTCGCGCACGGCGGCGTCGGCCACGCAGCGCTGGCGGTCGGCGTCGGCTTCCTCGTGCCGTTCCTCGTCTGGAACTGGACCGTCGGCTTCGTCGTCTACCTGCACCACACGCACCCGGACGTCGTGTGGTACGCCGACAAGTCGGCGTGGCTCAAGGCGCAGGGAATGCTGCACGGCACGGTGCGCTACCGCGTGCGGCCGTGGTGGAACTGGCTGCTGCACAACATCATGGAGCATGCCGCCCACCACCTCGACCCGCGCATCCCGCTGTACCGGCTGAAGGCGGCGCAGGCCGCCCTCGCGCGGCTGGTGCCGGAGATACCGGTCGTCGAGCTCTCGCTGCGCACGTATTGGCGCTCGGTGCGCGAGTGCAAGCTGTTCGACTTCGAGCGGCGCCGCTGGGTCGCCTTCCCGCGCGCCGCGAACGGCGAGGCCTGAGCGGCGCTACAGGAGCTGGCAGGCCTCGTCGAACGCGAGGCGCGGCTCGCGCGGGTGCAGCGAGGCGCGATCGCCGTAACCGAGATTGACGAGGAAGTTCGAGCGCCAGCGGCCGTCGGGGAAGAACTCGGCGTCCAGCCGCGCGTTGTCGAAGCCCGACATCGGACCGCAGTCGAGGCCGAGCGCCCGGGCCGCGAGGATCAGGTAGGCGCCCTGCAGCGAGCCGTTGCGAAACGCGGTCTCCGCCGCCGCCGCCGGGTCGCGCTCGAAGCGCGCGCGCGCCGTTGAGCGCGGGCTCGTCTGCGCGAGCAGCTCGTAGAACCGGCTGTCGTGAGCGACGATGACCGTGGCCGGCGCCGCCATCGTCTTGTCGACGTTGCCGGGGCTGAGCACGGGCTTCAGGCGCTCCTTGGCGGCGGCGCTGACGACGAACACGAAGCGGCCCGGCAGGCAGTTGCCGGACGTCGGCCCCCATTTCATCAGCTCGTACAGCTCGCGCAGCCGTCCGTCCGGCAGCGGACGCGGCTGCCAGTGCCGGAACGTGCGCGCCGCCGTGAACAGCTGCTCGAGCGCGGCCGTCGCGAGCGGCTCGCCGCCCGCCGTGGCCGGACCCTCGCCCGGGGAATCGGCCATCGCGCGGCGCTACGGCCCGAGCCGCTCGCCGTGCGCGTACACGACGTGCCGGCCGGGCCGCGCGAAACCGACCAGCGTCACGCCGAACTCCCGCGCCGAGCGGATCGCGAAGGCGGTCGGCGCCGACACCGCGACCACCGCCGCGATGCCGACGGTCGCGGCCTTCTGCACGATCTCGTAGCTCGCGCGGCTGGTGATCAGCGCGTAGCCGCGCGCGAGGCGCTCGCCGCGACGTACCAGCGCACCGATCAGCTTGTCGAGCGCGTTGTGCCGGCCGACATCCTCCCGCACGAGCTGTATGCCTTCGCCCGGCACGACCCACGCGGCGGCGTGGATGCTGCCGGTGCGCTGGTTCATCGGCTGCCGCGCGCCGAGGGCCGCGAGCTCGGCATGCAGCTCGCGCGCCGAGATCCTGAGGGCGCCGCCGAGGGCGGGCGGCTCGCGGATCGCGTCGGCGAGCGTCTCGGCGCCGCACATGCCGCAACCGGTGCGGCCGGTGAGGTTGCGGTGGCGCGTCAGGAGCGTCGCGAAGCGCTCGGCAGTGATCGCGATATCGACCTCGAGCGCATCGCCCGCGCCGCGCAGCTCGACCGCGCGGATCTCCTCCGGGCGCACCGCGAGCGCCTCGCTGAGCGTGAAGCCGACTGCGAGGTCCTCGAGGTCGGCCGGCGTCGCCAGCATGACGACGTGCGGCACGCCCAAGTACTTGATCGCGATCGGCCGCTCGTCGGCCACCTCGTCGGTTGCGGCTTCCAGCCGGCCGCCCTGCCAGCGCTCGACCTCGATCGTCGCGACCGGGATCGGTGGCGCGGCGCCGGAGGGCGGGGACTCGGGGTGGGATGCCAAGATGCGACCTCGGGGTGGCTTCCGGCGCGCGGGCGGGGCATGGCCCCGGTCCCGCCGGCGGGTCGGCTCGATCCTAGCGTAAGGCGCGGAAGGCCCGCGAGTTTTCGCGTGGAAATGACCGGCTGGCCGCTAAAGTATCGGCGCACGGCGCCGACCCACGTTGGGGGGCTTCGGGCGGCCCCTTCCGGGGGAGCGCCACCCGTGCCCGCTGTCACACTTGCAGGGACCTGCCGATGCGCCGAACGTGCTGCCGATTCCGCCCCCGACGCCGCCGGGAGCGCCCATGAACCGCCTCAGATTCGGTCCCAAGCTGCTGCTCGCGTTCGGCGTGCTGCTGGCGTTCATGGCGGCGGTCGGGCTGTCGGCCGTCGGCCAGCTCTCCAAGGTCGCCCGGCAGGCGGATGCGATCGCCACCGACTCGCTCGGCAGCGTCCGCCGGGTCGCCGAGATCGGCACGAGCGCGGCGCAGAGCCGCTCGGCAGCGCTTGAGCTGCTGACGCGGCTCAACCTCAACTACGCGGCCGGCGCCGACGAGTCCGCCCGCGCGGTCAAGGTCGCCGACGCGCAGATGCAGGCGCATGTCGCCGCCTACCTGCCGTACGTGAAGACCGAGGCGCAACGGACGCTCTGGTCCGCCGCGAGCGCCCGCTGGGACGAGTACTACAAGGAACAGGCGCGCGCGATCAGCATCGCCGACGACGGCCTGGCGGGCGATGCGCAGAAGGTCCTGATCGGCCAGGGCAAGCTCAAGTTCGACGCCTTCGAGGGCGCGCTCGGCGCCGTGATCGAGGCGAGCAACGCCGAGGCCGAGCAGGCCCGGGTCACCGCCGATGCGACCGCGAGCAGCGCGCGGCGGACGGTGTTCGTGCTGCTTGCCCTGGCCGCGGCCATCAGCCTTGCGGTGGCGCTGACGATGACCCGCAGCGTCACCGGCCCGCTGCAGACCACGGTCACGCTCCTCGAGCACATCGGCGCCGGCAAGCTCGACAACGCGCTCACCACGACGCGCCAGGACGAGATCGGCCAGCTGCTCACCGGGCTCGCGAAGACCCAGGAGCGGCTGCGCGAGCGTGCCCAGGCCGAGCAGCAGCGCACCGCCGCCGACCGCGATCGCGCCGAGGCCGACCGGCGCGCGCTCGAGGACGTGCAGCGCGTCGTGCACGCGGTTATCGACGGCCAGCTGTCGGCGCGGCTCGCGACCGAGGGCCGCGACGGTTTCGCGCGCGAACTCGCCGAGAGCCTCAACCAGCTGATCGACAACGTCGATGGCGTCGTCAAGGGCGTCGGCAGGCTCCTCGCCGCCGCCGGCGCCGGCGACCTCAGCCAGCGGGTCTATGTCGAGGGCCGCAGCGGCCTCGAGCGCTTGCTCGGCACCGGCATCAACGGCCTCGTGACCGAGATGGCGGCGCTGGTCGAGCGCGTCGGCCGGGCGGCCATCGAGGTGTCGCACGGCGCGCGCGAGATCTCGACCGGCACCGCGAGCCTCGCGCAGCGCACCGAGACGCAGGCCGCCTCGCTCGAGGAGACCTCCGCGTCCATGGAGCAGATCACGACCTCGGTGCGGCGCAATGCCGAGGCCGCGGCGAACGCCAACCGGCTGGCGAGCGACGCCCGCCGTCGCGCCGAGCACGGTGGCAAGGCGGTCGCGACCGCGATCGAGGCCATGGACGGCATCAATGCCTCCTCGCGGCGCATCGCCGACATCATCAACGTCATCGACGAGATCGCCTTCCAGACGAACCTCCTCGCCCTGAACGCGGCGGTCGAAGCGGCCCGCGCCGGCGAGCAGGGCCGCGGCTTCGCGGTGGTCGCGAGCGAGGTGCGCAACCTCGCCTCGCGCAGCGCCGAAGCCTCCAAGGAGATCAAGGCGCTGATCAACGACAGCGTGGCGCGGGTCGCGGATGGCACGCGCCTCGTCGCCGACTCCGGCAAGACGCTCGGCGAGCTGGTCGTCGCGGTGAATTCGGTGGGCGACCTGATTGCCGAGATCGCGACCGCGAGCGGCACGCAGTCGCAGGGCGTCAACGAGATCGGCAGCGCCGTCGCCCACATGGACGAGCTGACGCAGCAGAATGCGGCGCTGGTCGCCGATGCCGCGCTCGCCTCGCAGGCGCTGACCGAGCAGTCGCAGAAGCTCTCGGAGCTGCTCAGCCACTACCATACCGACCCGGCGGCGCCCGCGCGCGCCCCGGGCGGCGTTACCATCGCGGCGACGGCGGCGACGCCGCTCGCACCGCGCAACCCAGCCGCAATGAGGTGAGAGCATGAACGGTCGTCTGTGGGCGAGCATCGCGTTGTGCATCGGCTTCCTGGCGCCATTCGCGGCCGGGCACGCCGGGGAAGCGCCGACCAAGGATGAGGTCGTCGCGCAGGTCAAGAAGGCGGTCGAGTTCTACAAGGGCGCCGGACGGGAAAAGGCGCTGGCCGAGTTCAACAACAAGGAAGGCCAGTTCGCGAAGGGCGAGGACTACGTTGACGTGCACGACACGAACGGCACCTGCGTCGCGCACCCGATCACGCCGGGCATCGTCGGGCTCAACCGCATGGACCAGGCCGATCCGACCGGCAAGCAGTTCATCAAGGAAATCGTCGAGACGGCGAAGACCAAGCAGAACGGCTGGATCACCTACATGCGCAAGAACCCGGTCAGCGGCAAGATCGAGAAGAAGCTCGCCTACTGGCAGCTGTATGACGGCCTGATCTTCAAGGCCGGCACCTACGAGCAGTAGCCGCACCGCTGCCGGGGCCGGCGTCGGGCGGCGGGCGTAGACTCGGGCCCGGCGGTACGCGCAGGAGGCCGCGTGCTCGAGGCGATCGCAGCGGTGACCGGCAGGGCAGCGGGTCGCGGACGCCGCGGGTGGCTGGCCGACTCGCTGCTGCTGCTGCTCGCGGTCTTCCTGCTGACCGGCCTCGGCGCCGTCGGCCTGCGCGCCACGGGCCTGTCGCTGCCGCTGATCGCCGAGCGCCTGGCACTGCCGTGGGTGCCGTTCGGCGTCGCGGTCGGCGTGCTGCAGCTGCGCGGCCGCGACCGGTGGCCGGGCGTCTTTTTCGGCGTGCTCACCGGCCAGCTCTTCTTCCTGCACACCGCTCCGGTGTTTTCCGCGCTGCAGTCGTGCGCGTTCGCGCTCGGCGCGGTAGCCACCGGCACGCTGCTCGACAAGTGGCGCGTGAACCCCGCGATCGAGCGCTGGCGCGACCCCCTGCTGCTGTGGCTCGCCGCCGGCTGTGGCGCCGCGCTGCTCGCGGCCGGTGGCACCTGCGCCGCGCTCGCGAGCGCGTGGCTCGCGCCGGCGCACGCCGATGCCGGGATCGCGCTGCTCGCGCAGAGCACCGACGGGCGCCCGGCCGTCTCGGCGGCGCTGCTGTCGACCGCCGCGCGCTGGTGGGCCAACTGGACCGCGGGGGCCGCCCTCGTGCTGCCGGCGCTGTACGCGCTGCGCAGACGCGTGCGCGGCGCGTACCGCGAACATGCGGTCGAACTCAGCGCCCTCGGGCTCGCGGTCGGCGCCTGGTGCGTGGTGGCGCTGAGCCCGCATTCGTGGGGCTGGCACGTGCCGGCCGGCGTCGCGGCGGAGCTGGTCGTCGCGTGGGCGGCCATCCGCTTCGGCGCACCGCTCGCCGCACTCGCGACGCTGGCGTTCTCGATGGCGACCTCGATCTCGTTCATCGGCGACCGCGGCATCCTCGAGGCCGCGACCGGCGCGGGCGTCGCCGACGTGTGGAGCTTCATCGCCCAGCTGGCCCTGCTCGGCATGTTCATCGCCTCACTGCTCGCCGAGCGCGACGCCGCGAGCGGCCGGCAGGCGGCGTCGGAGGCACGCTACCGCACGTTGTTTGATTCCAATCCGCAGCCGCTGTGGGTCCACGACCCGACGAGCCAGCGGATCCTGATCGCGAACGCCGCCGCCGTCCGCCACTACGGCTATACGCACGAGGCCTTCACGCAGCTCACGCTCGCCGATCTCGAGGCCGGCGGGGCGCCGCGCGGCGAGGACGAGCGGCGCGGCCTCGACGATGGCGAGCACCGGCACCGCACGCACGACGGCGCGGTGATCGCGGTCGAGCTGCACTCGGCACCGATCGAGTTCGAGGGGCGCACCGCGCGGCTCGTGTTCGCCGACGACGTCACGGACCGCAACCGCCTGCGCGGCGCGCTGCTCGAGGCCGGCGACCGCGCCGGTCGCGAGCTCGGCCAGGAGCTGCACGACGGACTCGGGCAGGAGCTGGTGGCACTGACGCTGCTCGCGCGCAGCGAGCGGCGCGCGGGGGCCGCGGACGGCGAGTCGAAGCTCGAGCTGATCGAGAGCGTCGCGATGCGCGCGCTCGAGAGCTGCCGCAACGTCGCGCGCGGCCTGTCGGCGCTCGCCGAAACCGGCGGCGACCTGCAGGGCGCGCTCGAGCGGCTGCCGCGGCGCTTCCAGCACGACGGACCGCCGCGGATCCGCGTGTCGATCCAGGACGCCGCGGAGCTGACCCTGCCGGTCAGCACGCGCGATCACATCTTCCGGATCGCGCAGGAAGCGCTGACGAATGCCGTGAAGCACGCCGGCGCCCAGTCGATCGACATCAGCTGCGAGATCGGCGCCGACAAGGTGACGCTGCGCGTGCGCGACGACGGCCGCGGGCTGCCGGCCAGCCCCGCGATCGTCGCCGGCCTCGGCCGGGCGTCGATGCGCCACCGCGCGTCGGCGATCGGCGCGCGGCTGTACGTCGGCGCCGCGGCGGGCGGCGGGACCGAGGTCCGGCTCGAATGCCCGCAACGGTCGCGGGCCCAGAAAAGTGGTGGCTAGGGGGGGAATCGAACCCCCGACCCCGGGGTTATGAATCCCGTGCTCTAACCGTCTGAGCTACCTAGCCACGCGCCCCCGTCCCGGGTTCGGACGGGGGCGGAATTCTCTAGAGCGCCGCCCGGCGCGTCAAGGCACTGCGCCGCATCAGTACACCTGCAGCCAGCCGAGCGTGCTGTTCACCGAATTGACGCCGTCGCCCAGGAACACGAGCTTCTTGCTGGAGACGATGTACACGACGAGCCCGCTGCCGCCGAGGATGTTGCGGCTGACGGTGGCGATCGCGCGGCCGGTCGCCGGGTCGATCGCGTAGGTGCCCGTGACGTTGCCGGTCAGCGAGCCTTCCTGGAACAGGAGCTGCGGGACCAGCGTGATCGGCGAGGTCGACGCCGCGAACACCGTGCCGCCGGCGTAGTACGAGGACAGGAAGTCCGAGAACGGCGCGCCCACCTGCTGGTCGAGGATGCCCCAGTTGCCGGTCGCACTGCCGGCCTCGAGGAAGTAGCCGTTGCCCGGGCCCGAGAGGTACGCGACCAGCGGGTGATTGGCACCGGCGGCGGCGAGGTTGAACGTCGCCCGGCCGTTGGCGGCGACCGCATAGGGCACGGCGGCGTAGTCGGTGTGCACGAGCGGCACGCCGCGGTCGACGTAGTCGAGGCCCGCGTTCAGCGTCGTGCCGTTGCCGCCGAAGATGAGGCCCGCACCGACGGTCGCCGTCGGCAGTCCTCCGGCCATCGACGAGCCCCACAGGCTCATGACCGAAGGACCCGCCAGCGCGCTCGCGGCGACCGGCGCTGACTGGCGGCTCATGCGGCCGGCGAGCCGGACGGCCTTCGCCGCCGGATCGGCGCTGACCAGGTAGATCGTGTTGGCGTCGACGACGTAGTACGCCATCGGCAGCGTCAGGCCGCCGATCGTCAGCACCGTCGTACCGCGGCCGTTGCTGTCGGCCGCCGTGAGCGTGCCGGTCACGGCGGCAGCGTTCAGCGCCGGCGTCTGGTTCGTGTCGACCGAGCCGTTCGAGATCGTGCCGTCGCTCGCAATCGTCATGCGGCCGACGAGGGCGAGGCGATGCTCGGTCGTGTCGGCGCCGACGAGGCCGAAGGTGTAGTCGCCCGCGACCGAGCTCAGCGGGAAGGCGCTCGGGGTCTGCATGAAGAACTGGCCGGAGCCGACGATCGGCGTGCCATCGTTCTCCTGCAGGTGGCCGGAGCTGAGCGTCGCGATCGTGCCGTAGTCGAAGGACTCGACGCGCGTCGGCGAGACGATGCGCAGCGTGCCGCGGTTCTGCGAGATCGTCGTGCAGGTGCCGTCGGTCAGGACTTCGCCGATCCGCGAAGTCTGGTCGTCCATGTAGTCGTGCTCGCCCTCGATCGTGCCGTCGCTCAGGATGCTGAGGCTGCCGGCGCGCACGACCGGCAGGTGGTCGCGGAAGCCGGTGAACAGGTAGGCGAACTGGCCGAGCAGCACGCACGCGGTCTGCGGGTTGATGACCAGCGTGACGGTGGCCTGGGCGGTGGCGTTGTTGGCGTCGACGGCCTTCAGCGTGAACGTGTACGTGCCGATCTGCGTCGGGATCCCGCTGAGCGCGGTCGCTCCGGTCGTGCTGCCGTCGAAGGCGAGGCCGGGCGGCAGCGAGCCCGAGGTGACGGTGTACGTGAAGGGCGAGAGGCCGCCGACCACGGTGAAGTAGGTGACGTAGCCGATGTTCAGGTTCGCGGGGAACAGCACCGGAGCCGGCATGACCGGCGTGCCGTTGACGGTGATCGTGACCGAGGCGACCTGCGTCGCGTCCGCGACCGCGACCGCCGTCAGCGTGACGGTCAGCGCACCGGTCACGCCGCTCGGCGCCTGGTAGATGAACGCGGTGGCGGTCTGGCTCTTCGCGCTGCCGGAGCCGGTCAGTGTCCAGGTGACGCCGCGGTTCGCGGGGTCGCCGCTGACGTTGGCGTCGATCTCGAGCGTCGCGCCCTGCTCGACCAGCGTCGTGCCGGCCGGCGAGGACAGCTGGATGCCGACGCCGACGCCGACCGCGTTGTTGGTCGTGTGGTGGCCGCAGGCCGCGATGAGCACCGCGCAGCCGAGCGCCGGCATCAGCCTCGCGCCGCGGCGCAGGACGGCTCGGATCAGGAAGATCGCTGGCATGCGGAAACCCCTGCGGCAGCCGCGTCCGGCGCGGTGCCTTGATGAATCAGACGTTGAACCGAAAGTGCATGACGTCGCCTTCGCGGACGAGGTAGTCCTTGCCCTCGAGGCGCATCTTTCCCGCATCCCGAGCGCCCGTCTCCCCGCGGCAGGCGACGTAGTCGTCGAAGCCGATGACCTCGGCGCGGATGAAGCCGCGCTCGAAGTCGGTGTGGATCACGCCGGCCGCCTCCGGCGCGGTCGAACCACCCCGGACCGTCCAGGCGCGGACCTCCTTCGGGCCGGCGGTGAAGTAGGTCTGCAGCCCGAGCAGGCAATAGGCGCCGCGAATCACCCGGTTCAGACCCGGCTCATCAAGCCCGAGTTCCTTCAGGAAGTCGGCGCGGTCGGCGTCCTCGAGCTGGGCGATCTCGGACTCGATCGCGGCGCACACGGCGACCACCTGCGAGCCCTCCCCGGCCGCCAGGCGCTCGACGGCCGCCAGCAGCGGGTTGTCGCGAAAGCCACCCTCGGCGACGTTCGCGATGTACAGGACCGGCTTCATCGTCAGCAGCTGCAGCTCGCGGACCAGCAGCTTGTCGTTCGCGTCGAGGCCGACCGCCCGCGCCGGCGTGCCGCTGTTGAGCGCATCGCGCACGCGCCGGAACACGTCGCGTGCCCGGATGGCGTCCTTGTCGCCGCTCTTGGCCGCCTTGTCGGCGCGCTGCAGGCCGCGCTCGGCCGTCTCGAGGTCGGCGAGCGCGAGCTCGGTGTTGATGATCTCGATATCGGCCAGCGGGTCGACGCGGCCGGCGACGTGCACGACGTCGTCGTTCTCGAAGCAGCGCACCACGTGCGCGATCGCGTCGACCTCGCGGATGTTGGCGAGGAACTTGTTTCCCAGACCTTCGCCCTGCGAGGCGCCCTTCACGATGCCGGCGATGTCCACGAACTCGACGGTCGTCGGCACGACCTTCTCGGGCTGCGCGATGTCGGCGAGCTGCCCGAGGCGCGGATCCGGCACCGGCACGACCCCGACGTTCGGGTCGATCGTGCAGAAAGGGTAGTTCTCGGCCGCGATCTGGGCGCGCGTCAGCGCGTTGAAGAGCGTCGACTTGCCGACGTTCGGGAGCCCGACGATGCCGCATTTGATGCCCACGCGCGCTCCTAGGCCGACGGCTCGCGCCGGTGCAGGCCATTCATGACCTTCTCGGCCCCGTCGCTCAGCAGCTTCGGAATCGCGGCCGCGCCGGCCGTGACCGCCCCGTCGAGCAGCGCCTGCTCGGCGGCGGGGGCGCGCCGCAGCACGTAGTCGATGACCTCCTCGCTGTTCTCCGGGCGGCCGATGCCGAAGCGCATCCGCCAGAAGCCGTCGCCAATCTGCGTGATCAGGTCCTTGAGGCCGTTGTGGCCGCCGGAGCCGCCGCCCTGCTTGAGGCGGACGATGCCGACGCCGAGGTCGAGCTCATCGTGCGCGACGAGCGTCTCGCCGACCTCGATGCGCAGGTAGTCGAGCAGCGCGCGCGCCGCCATGCCGCTGCGGTTCATGTAGGTCATCGGCTTCAGCAGCCACAGCTCGCGACCGTCGATGGTCACCCGGCCGACCTCGCCGTGGTAGCGCGCGTGCGGGCGCAGGCTGCCGCCGCACTGCTGCGCGAGCCGGTCGATGCACCAGAAGCCCGCGTTGTGGCGCGTGTCGGCGTGCTCGGGCCCGGGATTGCCGAGACCGACGATCAGTTTGAGAGCGAGGCCCGTCATGCGGATGCCCGGCGGCCACCGAAAGCGACCGGGCCGCACCGCGCAGGGTGCGGCCCGGGACGCCTGTCGGTGGAGCGCGCCTTACTTCTTGGCGTCCTTCTTCGGGGCGTCCTTCGCCGCCGGCGCCGCCGGCGCCGCACCCGCCGCCTTCTTGTCGCCCGCCGCCGCCGCCGCCGCCGGTGCCGCGCCCGGCGCCGCCGCCGCTGCGCCCGGGGCGGCCGCCGCGCCTTCGGCCGCTGCCGCCACCGGCGCCTCGACCTCCTCGGCGCGCATCGCGTGCACAGCCGCCACCGACGGGTTCTTGCCGCCCGCGAGCTCGACCGAGCTCACGCCCGCCGGCAGCTTGATGTCGGACAGGTGCAGCGACTGGTTCAGGTGCAGCGAGGACACGTCGAGCTCGAGGTACTCCGGCAGGTCCTTCGGCAGGCACTCGACCAGCACCTCGTTACGCAGGTGCGACATCATGCCGCCCTCGGTCTTCACGCCGGGCGCCGCCGCGGCGCCGGTGAAGTGCAGCGGTACGGCGAGGCGGATCGTCTCGTCCTCGAACACGCGCTGCAGGTCGACGTGCACGACCTGGTTCTTCCACGGGTGGCGCTGAACGTCACGCAGGATCGCTGCCTGCGTCTGATCGCCCACCTTCAGCTGCATGATCGACGAGTAGAACTTCTCGTTCTCCAGCGCCAGCTGCAACTTCGTGTGATCGAGCGTGAGCGCCCGCGGCTCACGCTTGCCACCGTACAGGATCGCGGGAACGCGTCCGGCGTGACGCAGGCGGCGGCTCGCACCCTTCCCCTGGTCCTCGCGGAACTCCGCGGTCAGTTCAAACGACGTCTTCATCTCGGTCTCCTTGCAAACGGCAGTGGCGGCGTCCGCGACCAGAACTTCCGCCACCGCGTGGCCCGGCGGCACCGTGCCGCCGGGAAAAAAACCTTCGTGCGCCCGCGCGCTAGTCGATGTACAGCGAACTCACCGACTCCTCGTCACGGATCCGGCGCATCGTCTCCGCGAGCAGCCCGGCGACCGACAGCTGCCGCACCTTCGGGCACTGGCGCGCGTCATCGCGCAGCGCAATCGTGTCCGTGACGACCAGCTCGTCCAGCACCGAGTTCGAGATGCGTTCGATCGCCTGGCCCGACAGCACCGGATGGGTGATGTAGGCGACGACCTTCACGGCACCCTCGTCCTTCAGCGCCTGCGCGGCCTGGCACAGCGTGCCGGCCGTGTCGACCATGTCATCGACCATCACGCAGCTCTTGCCCTCGACGTCGCCGATGATGTTCATGACCTTCGACTCGTTCGGCCGCGGCCGGCGCTTGTCGATGATCGCGAGGTCGGCATCGTCCAGGCGCTTCGCGAGCGCCCGGGCCCGCACGACGCCGCCGACGTCCGGCGAGACCACGATCATCCGCTCGTACTTCTGCTTCCACGCGTCGCCGAGCAGCACCGGCGAGGCGTAGACGTTGTCCACCGGGATGTCGAAGAAGCCCTGGATCTGGTCGGCGTGCAGGTCGATCGTCAGCACCCGGCTGACGCCGGCGCCGGCGATCATGTTCGCGACCAGCTTCGCCGTGATCGCGACGCGCGTCGCCCGCGGCCGCCGGTCCTGCCGCGCATAGCCGAAGTAAGGGATCACCGCCGTAATCCGCCCGGCGGAGGCGCGCCGGCACGCGTCGGCCATGACCAGCAGCTCCATCAGGTGGTCGTTCGCCGGCGGCGAGGTCGGCTGCACGATGAACACATCGCGGCCGCGGACGTTCTCCATCAGCTCGACCGTGACCTCGCCGTCGCTGAAGCGCCCGACCCAGGCGCGGCCGAGCGGCAGCATCAGGTGGCGCGCGATCTCGTGCGCCAGCCCCGGGTTCGAGTTCCCGGCGAACACCGCCATCTGCGCTTCGGACACTGCTCGCTCCCCGCGTCCCTACCGACCCCGGCGCCCGAAAATGGCTGGGGCGGAAGGATTCGAACCTTCGCATGGCGGAATCAAAATCCGCTGCCGTACCACTTGGCTACGCCCCAACCGCAACCTCAGCGCGGCCCGTGCGCCCCTTGCCGCTCGGCGTCCCGTCGCGCCGCGAGCGGCGAGCGGGCGAGCCCCGTCGCCACGAATCCCGTCCAGCCCGCGGGCAGCCCCGCGAGCGCCGCCCGCGCCGCCGCCGGCTCGGCATAGGCCGCGAAGACCGCGCTACCCGACCCGGTCAGGCGCGCGTGGCCGCGCTGCCCGAGCCATTCGAGCGCCGCGCGCACCGGCGGATGACGCGCGGCGACGACGGGCTCGAGGTCGTTGCGGCCCGGAAGCGGCGCGCCCATCCACCCCGGCGACAGAAAGCCGGGTATTGTGATGATCGGAGAATTTCTTGTCAATTCAGGTGCCTGGAACGCGTCGCGGGTCCGCACGCCCACCCCGGGGAAGACCACCGCGAAGGCGGCCGGCGCAACCCGGGCGGGGGTCAGGCATTCCCCGACACCGGTCGCGACCGCCGTCGTGCCGCGGACGAAAACCGGCACGTCGGCCCCGAGCCTGAGCCCCAGTCCGGCGAGCTCGTCATCGGAAAATCCGAGGCCCCACAGCTCGTTGAGCGCGACCAGCGTGCTGGCGGCGTCGGAGCTCCCGCCGCCGAGGCCGGCCCCGATCGGGATGCGCTTGGCGAGCCGCAGCTCGGCGCCGAGCTCCGGCCGGCCGGCGGCCTCCCGGAGCAGCCGGGCGGCCCGGAGCACCAGGTCGCCCTCGGGCCCTGCCCCCACCTCGCTGCCCTTACGGGCGAGCTGGCCATCCATGCGCCTCTCGACCGTCAGCTCGTCGGCGAGGTCGATGATCTGGAAGAGCGTCTGCAGCTCGTGGTAGCCGTCGGCGCGCCGGCCCGTCACGTGCAGGAACAGGTTGAGCTTGGCCGGCGCGGGCCAGGGCGCCTTCACGGCGCCCCCACCGCCCAGTCGGTCACGGCCACCCGGATCTGCGAGCCCGCGCGGCTCAGCGTGAGGCGTGCCGGCAAGGGCGCCGGCGCCGCCGGCACGGCCGCGAAGGGCCCGAGCACGATGTCCCAGCCGTCCTGGTCGAAGCCGCCCGTCGTCGGCGTGCTCGCCCGGTCGGGTGCCGGGGCGCCGAGCATCCAGTAGCGCAACGGCTCGAGCGGCAGCGGGAAGCCGAGCCGCGCGGTGAGCGCAGCCTCGAGCTGGTCGAACGGCGCAGGCACGTCGATGGCGGCGGCCGTGCCGGTCTCGATGCGGATCGAATCCGTCGTGCGCGTGATGTGCGCCGCCCCGGCTCCGAGCGGGCCGCGCACGTCGATCTCGCTGCGTCCGTCGGACTCCCGCCAGTCGAAGCTCGCGCTGAAACCGTCGGCGGGGGTGCGCACGGCGACGCGGCCGCGCGCGTGCCACGCGGGCAGCGCGGCCAGCGCCGGCCAGGCCGTCGCGGCGGGCCGCAGATCGGGCTGCGCCGGCTGCAGGTGGCAGCCGGCGAGCGCGAGCACCGCGATCGCCGGCAGCGCCCGGCCGATCACGGCTGGCTGCCGGGATGCTGCTCGAGCGCCTGCTTCAGATGCGGATCCCCGGGCGAGCGCTCGAGCGCCTCCTGCCAGGTCTTTTGGGCAGCCGCGCGGTCGCCCACGGCCCATTGCGCCGTGCCGAGGTGCGCGGCGATCTCGGGATCGGGATCGTTGGCGTAGGCCCGCTGCAGCCAGTCGACCGCGTCGGCGGCGTGGCCGCGCCGGTACAGCACCCAGCCAAGGCTGTCGCGGATCGCGGGGCTGTCGGGGCGAGCCGCGAGCGCCGCCCGGATCCGCGTCTCGGCCTCCGGCAGCGCGAGCCCGTGCTCGGCGAGCGTGAAGCCGAGCGCGTTCTGCGCGGTCGAGTCGTTCGGGCGCTCGTTCGCCAGCCGGCGCAGCTCCGCGATCGCGCGCGGCACCTGGCCGTTGCGCTCGAGCACCTCGGCGCGGGCAAAGCGCAGCTCCTCGCGGTCGGGATAGGCGGCGCTCGCGCGATCGAGCAGTGCGAGCGCCTCGGCCGAGCGATCGACGTCAGCGAGGATCTGCGCGCGCCCGGCCGTCACCGCGATCCGCTCCTCCGGCACGCCACCGACGAAGTCGTCGAGCGTGCGCGCCGCGAGCCCCGGCTGCCCCTGCTGCAGCAGCAGGCGATAGGCGCGCAGCTGCGCTGCGACCGCGCGCGGCCCGCCCGTCACGCGCGTGTACAGGCGGACGGCGCGTGCCGTGTCGCCGCGCCGGTCGGCGATGACCGCGAGGCCGTAGAAGGCGCGCTCGGTGTTGCGACCGGTGGCCAGCATCTCGGTGTAGTGGTTCGTCGCCTCGTCCCAGCGATGCCCGTCGAGCTCGATGCTGGCGAGTCCCTCGAGCGCCTCGGCGCGGGCCACCGAGCCGTGGGCGAGGTCCTCGAAGAACGGGCGCGCCTCGGCCGGCCGGTCGCAGGCGGACAGCAGCCAGGCGTACAGCAGCCGGTCGGCGTCGCTCGACTCGGCGGCGAGGCCGCCCGCCTCGCTCAGGCCACGGCCGCAGTCGCCGCCCGCGATCAGCGCCCGTGCCTCCAGCCAGCGCGCCTCGCGCCAGCCGGGCTTGAGCGCGAGTGCCCGGGCGATGGCCGCCAGCGCCGTCGGCGAGTCGCCGGCCGACAGCGACAGCGAGGCATGCGCGTAGGCGGCCTGCGGCAGGTCCGGGTAGCGCGCCGCGAGCAGGCCGACCGTGCTCGCGGCGCCGGCGTCGTTGCGCAGCTCCGCGAGCGACTCGCCGAGCGCCGTGAAGCCCTCGGCCGGCGTCGGGTAGGCGCTCGTCAGCAGCACGGCAAACTGCTCGGCCGCTTGCGCCCGCCGGTCGAGCTGCAGCAGCGCGACCGCCTCGAAGCGGCGCGCGCCTTCGCTCTTCGGATCGCGCTTCAGCCACTCGCGGGCGGTGCGCTCGAGTTCGGTGTCCTGGCCGTGGTCGAAGGCGACCCGGGCCGCGTGCTCGGCGATCTTCGGGTCGCCCGACTCGGCCGCCGCGCGGCGGTACTCGCGTGCCGCAAAGGCATACTCGCCGCGCTCGAGCGCGACCTCGCCCATGAGCATGCGCGTGCCCGGCGTCTCGCTCGAGCCTACGAGGCTGCAGCCGGCGGTCGCGAGCGAGGCGAGCAGCGCCGCGGCCTGACGGGGACGGAGAACGCGCATGGCGGCACTATATCCCACCACCCGCGGCGCCCCGCACCGCCGACCGGCAGCTTGCCCTGCCTGTCGCGGTACCTGACAATCCTTTACACCCCGACCCGCCCAGGCCACGCATGCCGCTCGTTGTCGTCGGGATCAACCATCGCACGGCGCCGGTCGAGGTGCGTGAGAAGGTGGTCTTCGACCCCGGTCACCTGCCGAAAGCGCTCGCCGCGCTCGCCGCGCTCGGCGCGCGCGAGAACGTAATCGTCTCGACGTGCAACCGCACCGAGCTGTACTGCGTCGTCGAGGAGCCGGCGCGGCTCGGCCCGTGGCTCGAGAACTACCACGGCGTCGGTCGCAGCCTCGCCGGGAGCCTGTACGAGCGCGCGGACGCCGCGGCCGTCGAGCACGCGTTCGCGGTGGCGTCCGGCCTCGACTCGCTGGTGCTCGGCGAGCCGCAGATCCTCGGGCAGCTGAAGGACGCGTATCGCGCCGCGCAGGACAGCGGCACCGCCGGCCCGATGCTGAACCGTCTGTTCCAGGCGACGTTCTCGGTCGCGAAGCGCGTGCGCACCGAGACGCGGATCGGCGCCAACGCGGTTTCGGTGGCCTCGGCCGCCGTCGCGCTGGCGCGCCGGATCTTCGCGCACTTCGACCAGCACACGGCGCTGCTGGTCGGCGCCGGGCAGACGATCGCGCTTACCGCGCGCCACCTGCGCGCCCAGGGCCTGCAGCGGATGATCATTGCGAACCGCAGCCTCGCGCGCGCGCAGGCGCTGGCGGCGGAGTTCGGCGCTTCCGCGATCACGCTCGACGCGCTCGCGCTGCACCTGGCCGAAGCCGACATCGTGATCAGCAGCACGGCAAGCCAGGAGCCGGTCGTGACCGTAGCCGACGTGCGCGCGGCGCTGAGCGCGCGCCGCCGCCGGCCGATGTTCCTGGTCGACATCGCCGTGCCGCGGGACATCGAGCCGGGCGTCGCCGACTTCGAGGACGCGTACCTCTACACGATCGACGACCTGCAGGGCGTCGTCTCGCAGAACCTGCAGGCCCGCGAGGACGAGGCGGTGCAGGCGCGCGCCCTGATCGGCGAGGAAGTCCAGCGCTTCATGTCCGGCCTGCGTGGCCAGGACGCGGTGCCGACGATCCGCGAGCTGCGCGAGAGCGCGGAACTCGTGCGGGCGCAGACGCTCGAGCACGCGGCGCGGCTGCTGGCCGGCGGGCGCAGCCCGCAGGACGCGCTTTCCTACCTCGCCGACACCCTCACGCACCGGCTGATGCACTCGCCCACGCACCAGCTGCGCCAGGCCGGGGAGTCCGGCGACGAGCAGCTCATCGACGCGGCGCGCCGCCTGTTCAACCTCGACGCGGATCCGGAATGAGAGCCGCGATCCGCAGGCGCCTCGAGCGTCTCGCCGACCGCTACGAGGAAGTCGGGCGGCTGCTGAACGATCCCGGGCTGCAGGGCAAGAGCGATCGCTTCCGCGAGCTGTCGATGGAGTACGCGCGGCTCGCCGACGTCGCGCTGCGCTTCAAGGCGTTCGCGGCGCTCGAGAAGCAGGCCGGCTCCGCGGCCGAACTTGCCGCCGATGCCGATCCCGCGATGCGCGAGCTCGCCGAGGACGAGCAGCGCGCGCTCGCGACCAGCCTGGCCGCCGAGGAGGAGGACCTGCAGCGCCTGCTCATCCCGAGGGATCCGCACGACGAGGGCAACATCTTCCTCGAGATCCGCGCCGGTGCCGGTGGCGACGAGGCGGCGCTGTTCGCTGGCGACCTGTTCCGCATGTATTCGCGCTACGCCGACGCGCACGGCTGGCGCGTCGAGGTCCTGTCGGAGAGCCGCGGCGAGCACGGTGGCTACCGCGAGATCATCAGCCGCATCGTCGGCCGCGGCGCCTACTCGCGCCTGAAGTTCGAGTCGGGCACGCACCGCGTGCAGCGCGTGCCGGCCACCGAGGCGCAGGGCCGCGTGCACACCTCGACCTGTACCGTCGCCATCCTGCCGGAGCTCGCCGCGATCGATGAGGTGCCGGTCAGCGACGCCGACCTGCGCATCGACACGTACCGCAGCTCCGGCGCCGGCGGCCAGCACGTCAACAAGACCGACTCGGCGGTGCGTATCACGCACCTGCCGACCGGCATCGTCGTCGAGTGCCAGGACGAGCGCTCGCAGCACAAGAACCGGTCGCGCGCGATGTCGCTGCTGAAGTCCCGGCTGCTGCAGGCGGAGCGCGAGAAGCAGACCTCGCAGCAGGCCGCCACGCGCAAGCTGCAGGTCGGTACCGGCGACCGCTCCGAGCGCATCCGTACGTACAACTTCCCGCAGGGGCGGCTGACCGACCACCGCATCGAGCTGACGCTCTACAAGCTCGCGGACATCCTGAACGGCGACCTCGACGAGGTGCTGCTGCCGCTGGCCCGCGAGTTCGAGGCCGAGCAGCTCGCCGAGATCGAATGATCGGCGCGGCGCTCGGCGCGGCCGCCGCGCGGCTCGCCGCAAGCTCGGACTCCGCGCGGCTCGATGCCGAGCTCCTGCTCGCGCACGCGCTCGGCATCGACCGCGGCGCGCTGCGCGCGCGCGAATCGGCGCCGCTGGCGGCCGAGGCCGCCGCCCGCTTCGCTAGCCTCGTCGAGCGGCGCGCCGCCGGTGAGCCGGTCGCCTACCTGACCGGGTGGCGCGAGTTCTGGACTCTGGCGCTCGAGGTGGGGCCGGCGGTGCTCGTGCCGCGGCCGGAGACCGAGCTGCTGGTGGAATGGGCGATCGCCTGGCTCGGGACGCGGCGCGGCGCGCGGCTCCTCGACCTCGGCGCCGGCAGCGGCGCGGTCGGCCTCGCGCTCGCGAGCGAGCGCCCGGACGCCACCGTCGACCTCGTCGAGGCGAGCGCGGCCGCGGCCGCGCTCGCCGAACGCAACCGCGCCCGGCTCCGCCTCGGCAATGCGCGGGTGCTGCGCGGCGACTGGTACGCGCCGCTCGGCGGCGCCCGCTATGCGCTCGTCGTGTCGAACCCGCCCTACCTCGCGGCTGGCGACCCGGCGCTCGCCGCGCCCGAACTCGGGCACGAGCCGCGCGCGGCGCTCGTCGCCGGGGCCGGCGGCCTCGAGGCGCTCGCGGCCATCGCCGGCGGCGCGAGCGAGCACCTCGAGCCCGGCGGCGCGCTGATCGCCGAGCACGGCTCGACGCAGGGCGAGGCCGTGCGCGCCCTCTGGGCGCGCGCCGGTCTCGTGGCGATCGAGACTCGGCGGGACCTCGCCGGCCACGAGCGCGCGACGCTCGGTGTCCGGCCCGGCTAGAATGCCGGCCCCGCGACCCATCACCCGGAGACCGCGACCGTGATCAAGTTCCAGACCTCGCTCGGCAGCTTCCAGATCGAGCTGCACACCGACGACGCGCCGGTCAGCTGCAAGAACTTCCTTGAGTACGTGGAGTCCGGGCACTTCGACGGCACGGTCTTCCATCGCGTGATTCCCGGCTTCGTCATCCAGGGCGGCGGGCTGACCGCCGACATGAAGCAGAAGAAGACGCGCGCGCCGATCAAGAACGAGGCCTCGAACGGCCTCAAGAACCGTCGCGGCAGCCTGTCGATGGCGCGCACCAACGACCCCGACAGCGCGACCTCGCAGTTCTTCGTGAACCTCAAGGACAACGCGTTCCTCGACCCGAGTCGCGGCAATGCCGGCTACGCGGTATTCGCGCACGTCATGCAGGGCATGGACGTCGTCGACAAGATCGCCGCGGTCGCGACCGCGAACCGCGGCCACCACGAGGACGTCCCGGTCGAGCCGGTCGTCATCGAGTCGGTGAGCGTCGTCGACGGCTGACGCGCGCGCCGTGGCGCAGGCGCGGGGCTTCTGGCGACGGCTGCGCAACGCGCTGCTGTGGCTGGTCGGCCTCTTCCTCGGCGCCAGCTTCCTGTCGGTCCTGCTGCTGCGCTGGCTGGACCCACCGACCAGCGCGTTCATGCTGAACGGCTACGCCAGCGCGTGGCTCGCGCGCGATTTCGGCTGGCACGCCGACTACCGCTGGACGCCCTACGAGCGGATCTCGCGGCACGTGAAACTCGCGGTCATCGCCTCGGAGGACCAGAAGTTCGCGTTCCACCCGGGCTTCGACTTCGAGGCGATCGACGAGGCGATCAAGGAGCGCGAGCGCGGCAAGCGGCTGCGCGGCGCGAGCACGATCAGCCAGCAGGTGGCGAAGAACCTGTTCCTGTGGCCCGGCCAGAGCTTCGTGCGCAAGGGCCTCGAGGCCTACTTCACGCTGCTGATCGAGTGGCTGTGGCCGAAGCAGCGCATCCTCGAGGTGTACCTGAACGTCGCCGAGTGGGGGCCGGGCGTCTACGGCATCGGCGCGGCCGCGCCGCGCTTCTTCCACACCGATGCCGCGCACGTCGGCCAGCCGCAGGCCGCCTTGCTCGCGGTCGCGCTGCCGAACCCTAAGCGTCTGCGGGTCGACCACCCCGGGCCGTACATGCTCCGCCGCCAGGCCTGGGTGATTGAGCAGATGAACGAGCTCGGCGGCTCGACCTACATCCGCCAGGTCGACGCCGCCGCGCGCTGAGGCGCGGCGGCGCCCGCGCCGCTCAGTCGGTCAGCCGGAACCGCACGGTGAGCGTCACCCAGCGCGCGACCGGCCCGGTCGCGCTCTGGGCGGGTGCGAACACCCAGTCGCGAACGGCGGTCACCGCGGCCTCGTCGAGCCGCGAGTGACCGCTCGAGGTCGCGACCTCGACCTGCTCGGCGCGGCCGGCGACGCCGACCCTGACGCGCAAGGTCACGCTGCCGGCGTGCTGGAGGATCCGCTCGGCGCGCGGGTACGGCGGCTGCGGTCCGCGCAGCACGCGCACGCCGCTGACGTCGGCCGGCTGCTGCACCGGCGCCACCTCGACCGGACCGCCGATCACGACCGGCTCGTCGCGTACCTGGATCTGGTCGTCGATGGGCGGCGGCTCGAAGGGCGCCTGCTCGATCCTGAAGTCCGCCGGGCCGTCGCTGGCGCGGCGAGCCGGCTCCACGGGCGGTTTCGGCAGCGGCACATCGACGACCTGCGTTCGGCGGTCGGGTACCGGGATCGGCGGCGCGAGCCGCATGCTCACGATGAGGCCGATCGCGAGCACGACGTGCAACGCGATGACCGCGAGCGCGGTCGTCCCGCGGCGGCCGAGCGGGGTCGGGAAGGAGTACACAAGGGTCGCAGACGGCATGGGAGTCCTCCGGTTCGGGCCCTGAACGCGCAAGAACATCGACGTCAGCCGAGAATGAGAGCGCGAACCGGCCACGAGAGTTCCGCGGGCCGGGCGGCGGTGAGACGCAGGTCACGGCCTGCACCGTTTTCGTGCAGCGGCCGCGCCGGGCCGGGCCGGGGCGGGGCCCTATTGCAGTGCGCGCGGGCTCGAGACGGTCTCGCCGTCGGCAAACAGCACTTCGACGTCGACCGCGTCGTACTGCCACGCGCGATTGCAGAACTCGCAGCGCACCTCGACGCTGCCGCGTTCGGCGAGAAGCTCGCGAACCTCGCCCTGACCGAGCGAGCGCAGGATGCCGCTGACCCGCTCGCGCGAGCAGGTGCACTGGAAGTAGACCGGGTCCGGCTCGAACAGCCGCAGGTCCTCCTCGTGGAAGAGCCGCCGCAGCAGCTGCTGGGGCGCAAGCTCGAGCAGCTCGTCGCCGGTCAGCGTTGCCGCGAGCAGCCGCACCCGGTTCCAGTCCTCGTCGCCCTCCGCGCTCGCGTGCTCGAGCTCCTCGGCCGATGCGGCGGCGCCGCTCGGCAGGCGCTGCAGCAGCAGGCCCGCCGCGCGCTCCGCGCCCGCCGCCAGCCAGAGCCGCGTCGGCAGCTGCTCGGAGCGCGCGAAGTAGTCCTCGAAGCAGTCCGCGAGCCGCGTACCCGTCAACGGCACCACGCCCTGGTAGCGCGAGGTGCGGTCCGCGTTCTCGACGGTGACCGTGACGCGGCCGCCGCCGGTGAGCGCCTCGAGGCCGGCGTCCTCGACCGCGCCGCGCCAGCGGGCGACGCCGCGCAGCGCATGCCGGTGCGTCGCCTGCACGACCAGCAGGTGCAGCGGCCCGGGTCCTTGCAGCTGCAGCGTCAGCAGGCCCTCGAACTTCAGCGTCGCGCCGAGCAGCACGGTCGCCGCGGCGGCCTCGCCGAGCGTGCCGCGGACGATCGGCGGGTAGTCGTGGTGCTCGGTCAGCGCGCGCCACGAGGCGTCGAGGCGCACGAGATAGCCGCGCACCGGGAAGCGCTCGAACACGAACCGCCGCAGGGTGTCGCCGTCGGCCAAGCGCTAAGGGGCGAGCTTCTTCTTGAGCAGCTCGTTGAGCTGCGCCGGGTTGGCCTTGCCACCGGTCGCCTTCATGACCTGGCCGACGAAGAAGCCGAACAGCTTGTCCTTGCCGGCACGGTACTGGGTGAGCTGGCCGGGGTTGGCGGCCATGACCTCGTCGATCGCGGCCTCGATCGCGCCGGAATCGGTGATCTGCCGCAACCCCTGCGCGGCAATGACCACGTCGGCCTCGAGCCGGTCGGCCCACATGCGCTCGAACACGTCCTTCGCGATCTTGCCGGAAATGGTCGCGTCGAGGATGCGGCGCAGGAGCCCGGCCAGCATCGCCGCCGAGACCGGCGCGCCGCCGAGCTCGAGCCCGTCGCGGTTCAAGAACCCGGCGAAGTCGCCCATGACCCAGTTGGCGGCCAGCTTTGCGCCGGCGACCTCGCCGCCGGTCGCCTTCACGACCGCCTCGTAGAAGTCGGCGAGCTCCCGGCTCGCGGTCAGCACGCCCGCGTCGTAGTGCGAGAGCCCGTAGTCGGCCGCGAAGCGCGCCGCCTTCTCGTCCGGCAGCTCCGGCAGCGTGCGGCGCACGGCGTCGATGAACTCGGGCGAGAGCTCGACGGGCAGCAGGTCCGGGTCCGGGAAGTAGCGGTAGTCGTTCGCCTCTTCCTTGCTGCGCATCGGACGCGTCTCGTCCTTGGCCGCGTCGTACAGCCGCGTCTCCTGGCGGATCGTGCCGCCGCCCTCGAGCACGTCGATCTGCCGCGCGGCCTCGTGGACGATCGCCTTCTCGACGTAGCGGAAGGAGTTCACGTTCTTGATCTCGCAGCGCGTGCCGAACTTCGGGTCGCCGACGCGCCGCACCGAGACGTTCGCGTCGCAGCGGAACGAGCCTTCCTGCATGTTGCCGTCGCAGATCTCGAGGTAGCGCACCAGCGTGTGCACCTTCTTCATGTAGGCGATCGCTTCCTTGGCCGAACGCAGGTCCGGCTCCGAGACGATCTCGAGCAGCGGCGTGCCGGCGCGGTTCAGGTCGATGCCGCTCGCGTCGGCCAGATTTTCGTGCAGCGACTTGCCCGCGTCCTCCTCGAGGTGCGCGCGCGTGATGCCGATCGTCTTGCGGCTGCCGTCGTCGAGCACGATCTCGAGCGAGCCGTCCTCGACGATCGGGCGCTCGTACTGGCTGATCTGGTAGCCCTTCGGCAGGTCCGGGTAGAAGTAGTTCTTGCGCGCGAACACCGAGCGCGGCGCGACGGTCGCGCCGGTCGCGAGCCCGAACTTGACCGCCATGCGAACGGCCTCGCCGTTCAGGACCGGCAGCACACCGGGGTAGCCGAGGTCGACGAGGTTCGCCTGCGAATTCGGCGCGGCACCGTAGGCGGTCGCCGAGCCCGAGAATATCTTCGAGCGGGTCGCGAGCTGCGCGTGGATCTCGAGTCCGATCACCAGCTCCCAGCCGTCGCGCATCGGGTTCGCGCTCATCGCGGCGGGCCTCAGGCGTACGACGCCGGCAGGCGTCGGTGGAAATCGGTCGCGCGCTGGTAGGCGTGCGCGGCGGCGAGGATGCGCTGCTCGCCGAAGTGCGGGCCGATCAGCTGCAGGCCGACCGGCAGCCCGTCGACGAAGCCGCACGGCACCGACATCGCGGGCAGCCCCGCGAGGTTGGCGCCGATCGTGTAGATGTCATTCAGGTACATCGTGACCGGATCGTCCGTCTTCGCGCCGATGTCGAAGGCCGGCGTCGGCGTCGTCGGGCAGACGAGGATGTCGGCCTGCGCGAAGGCGTGCTTGAAGTCGGCCGTGATCAGGCTGCGGACCTTCTGCGCCTTCAGGTAGTAGGCGTCGTAGTATCCGGCCGACAGCACGTAGGTGCCGGTCATGATGCGGCGCTTGACCTCGGCACCGAATCCCTCGCCGCGCGAGCGCAGGTACAGGTCCATCAGGTCGCGTGGCGACTTGCAGCGGTGGCCGAAGCGCACGCCGTCGAAGCGCGACAGGTTCGAGGAGGCCTCGGCCGGCGCGACGACGTAGTAGGTCGGCACCGAGCTCGGCAGGTTCGGGCAGCTGACGTCGACGAGCGTCGCGCCGCCGGCCTTCAGCTCGCCGATCGCCGCCTCCACCAGCGCGCCGGTGGCGCGATCGAGGCCGCCCGCAAAGAATTCCTTGACGATCCCGACCCTGACGCCCGAGAGCGGTGCACCGAGCCCGGCGGCGTAGTCCGGCACCGGCCGGTCGATGCAGGTCGAGTCGCGCGCGTCGAAGCCGGCCATCGCGCGCAGCAAGAGCGCGCAGTCCTCGGCGCTCTGCCCGAGCACACCCGCCTGATCGAGGCTCGAGGCGAACGCGATCATGCCGTAGCGCGAGACGCGCCCGTAGGTCGGCTTGATGCCGGTGATGCCGACCAGCGCGGCCGGCTGGCGGATCGAGCCGCCGGTGTCGGTGCCGGTCGCGACCGGCGCGAGGCGGGCCGCGACGCAGGCAGCCGAGCCGCCCGAGGAGCCGCCCGGCACCTTGCGCGGGTCCCACGGGTTGCGCACCGGGCCGTAGTAGCTGGTCTCGTTCGACGAGCCCATCGCGAACTCGTCCATGTTCGTCTTGCCGAGCAGCACGGTTCCGGCCGCGGCGAGCCTCTCGACCACGTGAGCGTCGTAGGGTGAGACGAAGTTGTCGAGCATCTTCGAGCCGCAGGTCGTGCGAATGCCGTCGGTGCAGAAGATGTCCTTGTGAGCGATCGGCACGCCGGTCAGCGGCCCGGCGTTGCCGGCGGCGCGCGCGGCGTCGGCCTTCGCGGCGTCGGCGAGCGCGCGCTCGCGCGTCACGCTGACGAAGGCGTTGAGCGCCGGGTTCGCCTGCGCGATGCGCGCGAGGAAGGTCTCGGCGAGCTCGACCGCCGAGTAGCGCTTGGCGGCGAGGCCGGCGGCGAGCTGCGCGACGGTCTGCGTGTGCAGGCTCACTCGATCACCTTCGGCACGAGGTACAGGCCGGCCGCGACCGCCGCGGCGTTCGACTGGTACTTCTGGTGCAGGTCGCGCTCGGTGACCTCGTCGGCACGCAGGCGCTGCACCTCGCCCTCGAGCGGGTGCGCCATCGGCTCGATCGCGCCGGTGTCGACGGCGTTCAGCTGCTCGACGAAGGACAGGATCTTCGAGAGGCTGCCGACGTACACCGGCAGCTCCGCATCGCTCAGCTCGAGGCGCGCCAGACGGGCGATCGCCTCGACGTCGGTTCGGGTCAGGCTCATGGGTGGAAGGCCGTCACGGCCCCAAAAAATTCCTTATCAATCATACACGTCGCCTTGTGAATTGTCGTGCTCGTTGATAGATTACGTCAGCTTCCGGACGGGCCCGAGTGGGCTCCGACGGGGTGCCGGCCCTCCTCTCCCTGTCTTCTGACCGAGTACCTCATGTTCAAGAGCCTGCGCGGCTATTTCTCGAATGACGTCTCCATCGACCTTGGTACTGCGAACACGCTGATCTACGTGCGCGGCAAAGGGATCGTCCTCAACGAACCTTCCGTGGTCGCGGTGCGCGACGAGCCGGCGCGCGGCGGCAAGACGATCGTCGCGGTCGGCGCAGAAGCGAAGAACATGCTGGGCCGCACGCCGGGCCACATCACGGCCGTGCGGCCGATGAAGGACGGCGTGATCGCCGACTTCACCTACACCGAGAAGATGCTCCAGTACTTCATCAACAAGGTCCACGGCAATCGCTTCCTGCGGCCGAGCCCGCGCGTGCTCGTGTGCGTGCCCTACGGCTCGACGCAGGTCGAGCGGCGCGCCATCAAGGAGTCGGCGGAAGGCGCCGGCGCGCGCAGCGTGTTCCTGATCGACGAGCCGATGGCGGCCGCGGTCGGCGCCGGGCTGCCGGTGCACGAGCCGCGCGGCTCGATGGTGCTCGACATCGGCGGCGGCACCTCCGAGGTCGCCGTGATCTCGCTCAACGGCATCGTCTACGCGGCCTCGGCGCGCATCGGCGGTGACCGCTTCGACGACGCGATCGTGAACTACGTGCGCCGCAACTACGGCATCCTGATCGGCGAGTCGACGGCCGAGCGCATCAAGATCGAGATCGGCTCCGCCTATCCCGGCCAGCAGGTGCGCGAGATGTCGGTCAAGGGCCGCAACCTGTCCGAGGGCGTGCCGCGCAGCTTCACGCTGAACTCGAACGAGATCCTCGAGGCGCTGCAGGAGCCGCTGCAGGGCATCGTCAGCGCGGTGAAGCAGGCGCTCGAGCAGACGCCGCCGGAGCTCGGCGCCGACGTCGCCGAGCGCGGCATCGTGCTGACCGGCGGCGGCGCGCTGCTCAAGGACATCGACAAGCTGCTCATGGAAGAGACCGGGCTGCCGGTCATCATCTCCGAGGACCCGCTGACCTGCGTCGCACGCGGCGGCGGCCGGATCCTCGAGCTGTCCGAAGAGCATCCCGGCGCCTTCGGGCTGCAGTGAGCTGCTGAGCGGAGTGCGCGGTTGCCGGTCCTGAGAGAGCCCGGTGCCCGGTACGCTCCGCCGCGCGTGTCGGCGCTCGGCCTGCGCGCGCTCGCGCTGATCGCGGTCTCGATCGGCCTCATGGTCATCGACCACCGTCAGCACGGCCTGACGGCGATCCGCAGCGCCCTGTCGTACGTGGCCTACCCGCTGCAGGTGCTGGTGCAGTCGCCGTTCGCCGGCTGGCAGTGGCTGTCATCCTCGCTCGCGACGCGCAACTCGCTGCTGCGCGAGAACGCGGCGCTGCGCACCGAGAATCGCGAGAACGACCTGCGCCTGCTGCGCCTCGAGGCGATCGAGCAGGAGAACCTGCGGCTGCGGGCGCTGCTGAACGCCGAGCCGCGAAATGCCGAGAAGGCGCAGCTGGCGAGCATCCTGCGGGTGGACCTCGACCCGCTGCGGCATCGCGTGCTGATCGACCGCGGCTCGCGCAACGGCGTCACGCGCGGCCAGGCGATCGTCGACAGCCACGGCATCTTCGGACAGACCAGCAACGTCGGTGCGATGGCGAGCGAGGTCATCCTGATCTCCGACCCCACGCACGCGACGCCGGTGCAGATCGAGCGCAACGGGCTGCGCACGATCGCGGTCGGCACCGGCGATGCGCACAGGCTGTCGCTGCCGTACCTGCCGCGCAACGCCGACGTGCGCGTCGACGACCGGCTGGTGGCCTCCGGACTCGGCGGCGTATTCCCACCAGGCTACCCGGTCGGCCGGGTCGCCGAGGTGAAGCGCGATCCGAGCCAGCCGCTCGCGACGGTGTCGGCCGAGACGGCCGCCGCGCTCGACCGCGACCGCGAGGTGCTGCTGCTCTGGTTCAACCCGCGCGTGTCGCTGCCCGCTGACGAGCCGCCGCCGCCGGCACCGCCGACGCCCGACAAGCCGCGCGAGCGGCCGCGCAGCCGATGAGCAGCATCGCGCGCAATCCGCGGTTGCCGCTGTACGGTGCCTCGCTCGTGGCGCTCACGATCTCGGCCGTGCCACTGCCGCACTGGCTCGACCTGCTCCGGCCCGACTTCCTGCTGCTGGTCATCATCTGGTTCGCGATCCTGGTGCCGCGCGCGGGCGGCCTGACCTTCGCGTGGTTCGCGGGGCTCGCGCTCGATGCGTTCCGCGGCCAGATCCTCGGCGAGAACGCGCTCGCGTTCGTGGCGGTGGCCTACCTCGCGCACCGCTTCCACCTGCGCGTGCGGATGTTCCCGATCACGCACCAGTCACTGGTCGTGTTCATGCTGCTGTTCGTCTACCAGCTGCTGCTGTTCTCGATCGACGGCTTCAGCGGCCACCCGCTGACCGACTGGGCGCGCTGGCTGCCGGTGATCACCGGGGCGCTCCTCTGGCCGGTCCTCGACGGCGTGCTCGGCCGCTTCGCGAGCCCGGGCTGAGCGATGCCGCGTTCGGTACGCATCAAGGACCACTGGGGCGAGCAGCGCCTGTTCATCGGCCGCTCGATGTTCGCCGGCATCGCGGCGGTCGTGCTGCTCGTGACGGTCATCGGCCGCCTGTTCTGGCTGCAGGTGATCCGGCACGACTATTTCCTCGACCTGTCGCAGGGCAACCGCGTGCGCCTCGAGCCGCTGCCGCCCGACCGCGGGCTGATCTACGACCGGCACGGCATCGTGATCGCGGAGAACACGCCGGCCTTCCAGCTGGAGCTGATCCCCGAGCAGGTCGTGAACGTCGGCGACACGCTGCGCCGGCTCGCCGCGCTCGGGCTCATCGAGGCCGAGCAGGTGCCGGCGCTCGAGCGGCTGGTCCGTGCCGGGCGCAAGTTCGAGGCGGTGCCGCTGCGGCTGTCGCTGTCGGACGCCGACATCGCGACCTTCGCCGTGCGGCAGTTCGAGTTCCCCGGCGTCGAGATCCAGACGCACCTCGCGCGCTGGTACCCGTACGGGACCGTCGCCGCCCACGCGCTCGGCTACGTCGCGGCGATCTCCGAGGACGACCTCAAGCACATCAACGCCGACGAGTACGCCGGCTCCTCGGTCATGGGCAAGCTCGGCCTCGAGAACACCTACGAGGAGCAGCTGCACGGCGCCGGCGGCTACCGCCAGGTGCTCGTGAACGCGCAGGGCCGGCACGTCGACCGGCTCGGCGGCGGCACGGTCAAGCTCGAGACCCGCCAGCCGCGCGCCGGCAACGACCTGTTCCTCGGGCTCGACATCCGCGTGCAGCAGGTCGCCGAGGAGGCGCTCGCCGGACACCGCGGCGCGCTGATCGCGATCGAGCCGCAGACGGGCGACGTCGTCGCGCTCGCCTCGGTGCCGAGCTTCGACCCGAACAAGTTCACGCGCGGCATCTCGAGCCCCGACTACGTGGCGCTGCGCGACGACCTGGACCGCCCGCTGTTCAACCGCGCGCTGAAGGGTGCCTACCCGCCGGGCTCGACCGTCAAGCCGCTGATGGCCCTCGCCGGGCTCGAATACAACGTCATCGACCCGCACGCCACCCGCTACTGCCGCGGCTACTACAACCTGCCCGGCTCCTCGCGCCGCTACCGCGACTGGAAGAAGGAGGGGCACGGCAACGTCGACATGCGCCACGCGATCGCGACCTCGTGCGACGTGTACTTCTACGGTCTCGCCGAGATCCTCGGCATCGGCCGCGTGCACGATGCGATGACCGGCTTCGGGTTCGGCAAGCTGACCGGCATCGACATTACCGGCGAGCGGCCGGGCCTGATGCCGTCCGAGGAATGGAAGCAGGCGACCTACAAGCAGGCCTGGTACCCGGGCGAGACGGTCATCGTCGGCATCGGCCAGGGCTACATGCTGGCGACGCCGCTGCAGCTCGCGCACGCCGCGGCCATCGTCGCCGCGCACGGCCACAGTTTCCGCCCGCGGCTCGTGACCGGCGTGCGCGATGCGATCTCCCGCAACGTCAAGACGCTGCCGCCGATTGCCGAGCCCACGGTCGATATCCGCGACCCCGATAACTGGCAGGTCGCGATCGAGGGCATGGAGATGGTCACGGAGGCGGGCGGCACGGCCTCGGCCGTGCAGCGCGGCGCGAGCTACAAGATCGCGGCCAAGACCGGCACCGCGCAGGTGTTCAGCCTCGGCCAGAACGAGAAGTACAACGCCAACGCGATCGACGAGCGGCTGCGCGACCACGCGCTGTTCATCGCGTTCGCGCCGGCCGATGCCCCGAAACTCGCGATCGCGGTGCTGGTCGAAAACGGTGGCCACGGCGGCAGCGTCGCGGCGCCCATCGCGCGGCGGGTGTTCGATGCCTTCCTGCTCGGCAAGTTCGACGGTGGCGGGATCCCGGCCGGGCCGCCGGACCCGCCGGTGAACTGAGCGATGCTGTACGAGGACGCGGACAGCTCGACCGCACGACGCACGCTGACCGCCTCGGCGCGGCTGCTCAGGCGGCTGCACCTCGACGGTCCGCTGCTCGCGGCACTCGGCGCGGTCGTCGCCTTCGGCCTGTTCGTGCTGTACAGCGCGACCGGCGAGAACCTGCCGATGTGGACGAACCAGCTGGAGCGCCTCGCGCTCGCGATCGTCCTGCTGGTGCTGCTCGCGCAGGTGCCGCCGGCGTGGCTGAAGCGGGTCTCGCCCGCGCTGTACATCGTCGGCGTGCTGCTGCTGCTCGCGGTCATGGTCCACGGCGACGTCGGCAAGGGCGCGCAGCGCTGGCTCGCGATTGGCCCGCTGCGCTTCCAGCCCTCCGAGCTCATGAAGCTCGGCGTGCCGATGATGTGCGCCTGGTACCTGAACGAGCGGCCGCTGCCGCCGACGCTCCGCGACCTCGCCGTGCTTGGGTTCATCATCGCCGTGCCGGCGCTGATCATCGCCAAGCAGCCGGACCTCGGCACCGCGCTGCTGATCGGCTCGTCCGGGCTGCTGGTCGTGTTCCTCGCCGGCATGTCGATCACGCTGATCGCCGTCGGGGTGGCGCTGCTCGGCGCGGCGGTGCCGGTCGCGTGGCACTTCATGCACGACTACCAGCGGCAGCGCGTGCTCATGTTCCTCGACCCCTCGCAGGACCCGCTCGGCGCCGGCTACCACAGCATCCAGGCGCAGATCGCGATCGGTTCGGGCGGCATGTTCGGCAAGGGCTGGATGAACGGCAGCCAGGCGCAGCTCGAGTTCCTGCCGGAGCGGTCCACCGACTTCATCTTCGCGGTGATCGGCGAGGAGCTCGGGCTGCTCGGCCAGCTGTTCCTGATCGCGCTCTACTTGACCGTGATCGGCCGCGCGCTGTACATGGCCTCCGAGGCGCAGGACACCTACGCGCGCCTCGTCTGCGGCAGCTTCGGACTGACCTTCTTCGTGTACGTGTTCGTCAACACCGGCATGGTCGCCGGCATCCTGCCGGTCGTCGGCGTGCCGCTGCCGCTCGTCAGCTACGGCGGCACGGCGATGGTCACGCTGATGGCGAGCTTCGGCGTGCTGATGTCGCTGAACCGCCACCGCAAGCTGGTGGGCTCTTGAGGCGCGTGGCACGCGCGGCGGCGCTCGTTGCGGCGTTCGCGGCGGTAGTGGCGGCCAGCCCGGCCACCGCCCTCGACGTGAATCGCGCCGACGTCAAGGCGTTCATCGACGAGGTCTGCGCGCGCGATCATTTCAAGCGCGCCTGGGTCACGAAGATCCTGCGTGCGGCCGAGCTGCGCCCGCCGGTCGTCGAGGCGATGAACAAGCCGGCCGAGCGCGTGCGCGCCTGGTACGAGTACCGGGCGATCTTCGTGACCGACAAGCGCATCCGCGACGGCCGCGAGTTCGTGAGCGCGCACCGCGCCGAGCTCGACGCCGCCGCCGGCAAGAGCGGCGTGCCGGCCGAGATGATCGCGGCCATCCTCGGCGTCGAGACCTCCTACGGGCGGATCATCGGCAGCTACCGCGTGCTGGACTCGCTGTCGACGCTGGCCTTCGAGTACCCGGCGCGCGCGCCGCTGTTCCGCAGCGAGCTGGAGCAGTTCTTGCTGCTCGCGCGCGAGAAGAAGCTCGACCCGCTGACCGTGCAGGGTTCGTACGGCGGCGCGATGGGCGCACCGCAGTTCATGCCGAGCAACTACCGCACGATCGCGGTCGACGGCGACGGCGACGGCCGCATCGACCTCTGGACCAGCTGGCCCGACATCTTCGCGAGCGTCGCCCACTATTTCGTCGTCCACGGCTGGCACCCCGGCGAACCCGTCATCGCCCCTGCCGAGCTCTGGTATCCGGGCGTCATGGGGCTGCCGGCCGGGCGCCTCGAGCTCAACGAGACCGTCGGCTCGCTGCACGCCAAGGGCGTGCTGTTCGTGACGTCGCTGCCCGCGCAGGCGCCGGCGGTGTTCCTCGCGCTGCGCGAGCCGGACGGCCCCGGCTACCGCGTCGGCTTTCACAACTTCTCCGTCATCACGCGCTACAACCGCAGCAACCTCTACGCGCTGGCGGTCGTCGAGCTCGCCGCCGCGCTCGCAGCGCCGGCCGAGGCGGCCGCAACGGCGCCAGGGCCCGCGCCATGAGGTGCGCCCGCCTCGCCGCGCCCGCGCTCGCGCTCGCGCTCGCCGGCTGCCACGGCGGTGGCAGCGCCGAGCGCACCCGCCCGCCCGCCCCGCCGGTGCAGGTCGTGCCGCCGGCGGTGCCGGCGCCGGCCCCGGCCGCGCCGGCGCCGCCGGCCTCGCGGCCGAGCGACGCGACGCTGCTCGCGCTGCCGGATGCAGTGCCGCGCGCCGAACCGCCGGCCAGGCTCGGCAACCCGCCCTTCTACGAGGTGTTCGGAACGCGCTACACGGTGCTCGCCTCGAGCGCCGGCTACCTCGAGCGCGGCGTCGCATCCTGGTACGGGCCGGACTTCCACGGCGAGCGGACCTCGACCGGCGAGGCCTACGACATGTACTCGATGACGGCGGCGCACCGCACGCTGCCGCTGCCGGCCTACGTGCGGGTCACGAACCTGCGCAACGGCCGCGCGGTCGTGGTGCGCGTCAACGACCGCGGGCCGTTCAAGGCGAACCGCATCATCGACCTCTCCTACGCCGCGGCGCTCAAGCTCGACATGGTCCGCGACGGCACGACGCTGGTGGAGGTCGAGGCGGTCGGCGCCGGCGCCGCCGGCCCGCCGCCCGAGCGGCCGGCGGCGCTCTATACGCAGGTCGGCGCGTTCACGGTCGAGTCGAACGCCCGCAAGCTGCGCGATGAGCTCGCCGCCCGGGGCATCGAATCGATCGACGTGTCGACCGACGCGAGCCGCAGCCCGGCGTGGTACCGGGTGCGGGTCGGCCCGGTCGTCTCGGTCGCCGCGTTCGATGCGCTGGTCGCGCGGCTGAAGTCGCTGGGCGTCCTGAATCCGATCCTGGTCGCGAACTGATCGCCGCCGCGCGTTAACATTTCCGCTTTCCCCGCCAAACCGAGGCCGACCCGAAGATGCCGAAGCTCCTGTTCGCTGCCGCCTTGACCCTGCTCGCGCTGTGCGCGGGTCCCACCTGCCAGGCCTCGAGCCCGGTGCCACCGCCGCCCGACCTTCCGGCGCGCGGCTACGTGCTGCTCGACCCGTTCAGCGGGCAAATCCTCGTCGGCCACAACGACACCGAGCGGCTCGAGCCCGCGAGCCTGACCAAGCTGATGACCGCGTACGCCGTGTTCCAGGCGCTGCGCGACGGCAAGCTGAAGCTCGACCAGGCAGTGCCGATCTCGACGCATGCCTGGAAGGCCGAGGGCTCGCGCACCTTCGTCGATGTCGGTTCGCGCGTGCCGGTCGAAATCCTGATCCAGGGCATGATCGTGCAGTCGGGCAACGACGCGACGATCGCGCTCGCCGAGGCGGTGGGCGGCTCCGAGGCGACCTTCGCCGCGCTGATGAACCAGTATTCACAGCGGCTCGGGCTCAAGGGCTCGCACTGGACGAACAGCTCCGGGCTCCCGGACCCGCAGCACTACACGACGGCGCGCGACATCGCGATCCTGAGCGCGGCGCTGGTGCGCGAGTTCCCCGAATACTACAAGTGGTACAAGCAGCGCTCGTTCACCTACAACCACATCACGCAGGAAAACCGCAACGGCCTGCTCGACCGCGACCCGACCGTGGACGGCATCAAGACGGGCCACACGGACGCGGCGGGCTTCTGCCTCGCGAGCTCGGCGCTGCGCGACGGCATGCGGCTGGTGTCGGTCGTCATGGGCACGGCGAGCCCGAAGGCGCGCGAGGACGCGAGCGCGGCACTGCTCGGCTACGGCTTCAACTTCTTCGAGTCGAAGCGACTGTACAGCGCGGGCGACAAGGTCGGGACCGCGGCCGTCTACAAGGTCGGCGAGCCGGTGCCGCTCGCGGTGCACGCCGCGGTGTATGCGACCGCCGCGCGCGGCGAGCTCGCGAACGCGAAGGCCGAGCTGCTGCTCAACCCGAAGCTGGTCGCGCCGATCGCGGCCGGCACCGCGGTCGGCAAGCTGAAGGTGACGCTCGGCAGCACGGTGCTCGGCGAGGTTCCGGTGTATCCGGCGGCCGCGGTCGAGCCCGGCAACATCTTCCGGCGCCTGATCGACACCGTGAAGCTCTGGTTCGCCTGATGGCGGCGCCGCTGCCGGTCGCGTGGCTCGACGGCGCGTTCGTGCCGCTCGCCGAGGCTCGCATCTCGCCGCTCGACCGCGGCTTCCTGTTCGGCGACGCCTGCTACGAGGTGCTGCCGGTGTACGGCGGCCGGCCGTTCCTCGCGGCCGAGCACCTTGCCCGGCTCGAGCGCAGCCTGCACGAGCTCGGCATCCCGAACCCGAGGAGCCGCGGCGACTGGCTGGCGCTGATCGTCGAGCTGATCGAGCGCAACGGCGGCGGCGAGATGAACGTGTACCTGCAGGTGAGCCGCGGCGCCGAGGCCGGACGCAACCACGCGATCCCGGACGGGCTGCGGCCGACGGTCTTTCTGATGGCCTCGCCGCCCGTCGCCGAGGACCCGAAGGCGACGCGCGAGGGCCTGAGCGCCGTGACACTGCCCGATCCGCGCTGGAAGCGCTGCGACATCAAGAGCACGGCGCTGCTCGGCAACGTGCTGGCGAAGAGCGCGGCGGTCAGGGCGGGCGCCAATGAGGCGATCCTGATCGGCGACGGCCAGCTGCGGGAGGGCGCCTCGACCTCGGTGCTGATCGTGCGCGCCGGGCGCGTCTGCGCCCCGCCCTACGGCCCCGAGATCCTGCCGGGCACGACGCGCGACCTGTGCCTGAAGCTCGCCATCCAGCAGCGCATCGCGATCGAGATCTCGCCGGTCTCCGCGGCCGAGCTCGCCGCGGCCGACGAGATCCTGCTGTGCTTCGCCTCGCGCGGCGTGCTGCCGGTGACCCGCCTCGACGGCCGGCCGGTCGGCGCCGGCGCGCCGGGGCCGGTGTGGCGGAGCCTGTACGCGGCCTTCCTCGAGCACCGGCGCGCGCTCGCCGGCACGCCCGCGCTGTGACCGACCCGACGTCGCCGGCCGCCGGACCCGGGCTCGAGTTCCCGTGCGCCTACCCGCTCAAGCTGATCGGGCGGCGCTCGCCCGAGTTCGCCCGGCAGATGCTCGAGGTCATCGACCGCGGCCCGGCGCAGCGGGTCGGCGAGCCGGCGGAGCGCAACAGCCGCGACGGCACCTACGTCTCGCTCGCCGTGACGGTGCAGGTCGGAAGCCGCGAGGAGCTCGACGCGCTGTACCGCGCGCTGCACGCGACCGGCCTCGTGCTGTTCGCGCTCTAGGACTCAGGCGCTCGCGCGGGCCGGTGCGCCGGCAAACTCGATCGGGCCCAGCCCGAGCTCGCGCCCGAGGTGCGGCACGAGCGCGCGCGCGGCGCGCTCGGCGCTGCTCGCGACGCCGAGCGTCGCGAGGTCCGTGACTGCGAGGCCCGCGAAGCCGCAGGGATTGATGCGCGCGAAGGGCTCGAGGTCCATCGCGACGTTGAGCGCGAGGCCGTGGTAGGAGCAGCCGCGGCGGATGCGCAGCCCCAGGCTCGCGAGCTTCGCGCCGGCGACGTACACGCCCGGCGCCTCGCGGCGCGGCGCGGCGGCGATGCCGTACTCGGCCGCCAGCGCGACCACCGCCCGCTCCAGCGCCGTCACCAGGTCGCGCACGCCGAGCCGCAGGCGCTTGAGGTCGAGCAGCGGATAGACGACCAGCTGGCCGGGACCGTGGTACGTCACCTGGCCGCCGCGATCGATCGCCACGACCGGGATCGCGCCTGGGGCGAGCACGTGCGAGGCGTCGGCGTTCATGCCGAGCGTATAGACGGGCGGGTGCTCGAGGCACCACAGCTCGTCGGCGGTCGCCGCGTCGCGCACGTCGGTGAAGCGCTGCATGGAACGCCAGGTCGGCAGGTAGTCGACCCGGCCGAGCCAGCGCGCGATCGCGCTCATCCGAGGCCGGCGTTGTTGCGCTCGAGCGCGCGCTCGGCACGGTAGCTGGAGCGCACCAGGGGCCCCGCGACGCACTCGAGGAAGCCGAGCTCGAGCGCCTCGGTGCGCAGCGACTGGAACTCCGCCGGCTCCACGAAGCGCACGACCGGCAGGTGATTCGCGGTGGGCCGCAGGTACTGGCCGAGCGTCACGAGATCGACGCCGGCGGCGCGCAGGTCCCGCAGGCACTGGCCGATCTCGGCGCGGGTCTCGCCGAGGCCGAGCATCAGGCTCGACTTCGTCAGCACGCCGGCGCGGCTCGCCTTGGCGTGCGAGAGCACGTCGAGCGTCTGGCCGTAGCCGGCGCGCGGATCGCGCACCGGGTGGGTGAGGCGCTCGACGGTCTCGATGTTCTGCGCGAACACCTCGACGCCGCTCGCCACCACGGTCTCGACGGCCGCGTGCGAGCCCTGGAAGTCCGGTGTCAGCGCCTCGACCGCCGTGGAGGGACTGCGCGCCTTGATCGCACGCACGCACGCGGCGTAGTGTCCGGCGCCGCCGTCCGCCAGGTCGTCGCGGTTGACCGAGGTCAGTACGACGTAGCGCAGGCCCATGAGCTCGACCGTGCGCGCGGCGTTGTCGGGCTCCTCGGCATCGAGCCAGCCGCGCGGGTTGCCGGTGTCAACCGAGCAGAAGCGGCACGCGCGCGTGCAGACGGCGCCCATCAGCATCAGCGTCGCCGTGCCCGCGTTCCAGCACTCGCCGATGTTCGGGCACTTGGCCTCCTCGCAGACGGTCGCGAGGCGGTGCTCGCGCACGATCGCGCGCACGGACTCGAAGGCCGCCCCCGCCGGGAGCGGGGCGCGCAGCCACGAGGGCTTGCGCCCGATCGGCGTGGGCGGCGCGCCATGGCTCGCTTTCACGCCATCACGGATCGCCGTAAAGCCTTGTGGCGTCACGTATTTCTGGCCGCTCTTCGCGACCACGACGGGGATGTCCTTGAGCTTCGACACGGAAGGCCCTGGCGCGCCGGGTGGATCCGGGAGTTTACCGGAGGGCGGCGTCCGCGGCCGCGAGCCGCTCGGGCGTCCCGACGTCGCTCCAGCGCCCGTGGAAGAGCTCGGCGCTGACGAGCCCGGCGCCGAGTGCCCGGTCGATGAGCGGCTTCCACGCGCGCCGGCCCGCAGGCAGGCCCGCAAAGAACGCCGGCTCGTAGCTCGCGATGCCGGCGTAGGTCAGCCGCCGCGGCCCGTCGAAGCGCAACTCGCCGCACTCGAGCCCGAAGTCGCCGCGCGGGTGCTGCGGCGGATTCGGCACCAGCACCAGGTGGGCCAGCCGGCCGGCCTCCGGCGCCCTCGGCGGCAACGGGTAGTCGCTCGCGATGTCGCCGTTGACGACGGCGAACGGCTCGCCGCGGAAGAATGCGAGCGCGTTGACGATGCCGCCGGCGACGTCGAGCGGCACCGGGCCCTCGTCGAACCAGCCGATCGAGACGCCGAAGCGGTCGCCGTCGCCGAGCGCGCTGCGCAGCGCCTCGCCCAGCCAGGAGGTGTTGATGGCGACCTCGCGCACGCCGGCCCGCGCGAGCCGCTCGAGGTGCCACTCGATCATCGGCTTGCCGGCCACCGGCAGCAACGGCTTCGGGGTCGTGTCCGTCAGTGGCCGCATGCGCTCGCCGCGGCCGGCCGCCAGCAGCATCGCGCGGCGCACGCCGCTCAACGGCGGCCCCGCGCCTGCGCGATCATGAACGCCGGCACGACGGTCGCCCGCAGGAACCGCTCGAGCGGTGCGAGCTCGTCGTAGTCGCTGGCCGCCTCGAGCACGTAGTTCAGGACCGTCGACAGGTCGCCGAGGTAGCCCGGCTTGCCGTCGCGGTACCACAGGCGCGTGAACACGCCGAGCACCTTCAGGTGCCGCTGCACGCCCATGAAGTCGAACCAGCGCACGAAGTCGGCCTCGCTCACGCCGGCGAGCAGGCCAAGCTCGGTCGCGCGGCGGCGGTAGCTGCCGAGCCAGCCCAGCACGCGCTCGCGCGGCCAGGCGACGTAGCAGTCCTTCCACAGCGACACCGGGTCATAGGTGATGGCGCCGCGGACCGCGTCCTGGAAGTCGATGACGCCTGGGTTGTCGCGCGCGCTCAGCATGAGGTTGCGCGAGTGGTAGTCGCGGTGCACGAACACCTGCGGCTGTTCGAGCGCCGCGATGACCAGCGTCACGCCGAGCTCGTCCAGCACGGCGCGCTGGTCGGCATCGAGCTCGAGGCCGAGGTGGCGGTCGAGGAACCACTCCGGGAACTGCGCGAGCTCGCGGCCGAGCAGCTCGGTGCCGTAGTGCGGGAGCCGCGCGGCCGCGCCCTGGCCGCGCGACTGCATCGCCAGCATCACTTCGGCGGCGTCGGCGTACAGGCGATCGGGGTCGGCGCCCTCGCGCAGCGCCGCGAGATAGTGCGTGCTGCCGAGGTCGGTCAGCAGCAGGAAACCGCGCGCGCGATCGGCCTCGACGATGCGCGGCACGTTGACGCCGATCGCGGCGAGCGCGCCGGCGACCTCGATGAAAGGCGCGAGGTCCTCGCGGCCGGGTGGCGCGTCCATCGCGATCAAGGTGCCGCTGCCGGCATGCACGCGGAAGTAGCGGCGGAAGCTCGCGTCGGCCGAGGCGGGCGCGATCCGCTCGACGCTGAGCGCCAGCTCGTCGCGGAGCCACGAATTCAAGAGTGCGAGGCGGGCGTCGGCCGGGCGAGCGGTGTCGGGTGGCATGAGTGGCGGATTATAATGTGACGGCCGGTCCGTTCCGCGGCGGCCTTCCGTCCCTCACCCGCAGGCCGCGTCGATTGCCACCGCCTGACTCCCGCACCACCGATCGCACAATCCCGCGCCTGATCGCCGCCCTGTTCGCGCTTGCGGCGCTGCCCGCCTTCGCCGACGGCGCCTGCCAGGCGCCGCCGTCCGCGCCGGCACCGGCGACCCCGGCGCCGTCGGCGGCCGCGGCCCCGAACCCGGACCAGGTCGTCGTGAAGACCGCGGGCGCGGACCTGCCCGTCACCGAGGGTGGTCAGGCAAAGCTGCACGGGCCGGTCGAGGTCCACCAGCGCGACCGGACGCTGACGGCCCGCGAGGCGACCTATGACACCTCGACGCAGGCGATCGACGCCAGCGGCAGCGTCGAGTACCACGACTCCAAGCTCAAGGTGTCCGGCGACACGGCCAGCTGGCAGCCGAACGGCGGCGGCGCGTTCGGCAACGCCGAGTTCGAGCTGGTGCAGCGCCAGGCGCGCGGCCACGCCGACCGCATCGCGATCGAGGCCGACGGCCGGCTCGAGCTCGATCACGTCGAGTACACCGCCTGCCCGCCGGGCCAGCGCGACTGGGTGCTGCGCGCGCGCGAGATCGACATCGACCAGAAGGCGCAGGAGGGCGACGGCCGAGACGTGCGGCTCGACTTCCTCGGCGTGCCGATCCTCTACCTGCCGTTCGTCTCGTTCCCGGTCGGTGACGCGCGCAAGTCGGGATTCCTGTTTCCCTCGCCCGGCGAGTCGAGCCGCAACGGCTTCGAGCTCACCGCGCCCTACTACTGGAACCTGGCGCCGAACTACGACGCGACGCTGTCGCCGGGCTACATGTCGAAGCGCGGCGGCACGCTCGGCACCGAGTTCCGCTTCCTGACCGAATCCTCGACCGGCGATCTGCAGAACGACTGGGTGCCGCACGATCGCAGCGCCGACCGGGACCGCGACCTGCTGAAGTTCGTCGAGCGCACCGACTTCGCCTCGCACCTGCGCTTCGACACGAACATCAACTATGCGAGCGACCCCGCCTATTTCTCCGATTTCGGCCAGGGACCGGAGGCGACCAGCGTCACCTTCCTGACGCGCGTCGCGCGCCTGAGCTACCTCGACAGCCACTGGAAGGTGGTCGGCCTCGCCGAGCAGTTCCAGACGATCGACCAGACGGTGCTCGCCACTGACCGGCCGTATACGCGCGCACCGCAGATCCTCGTCGGCGGCAACTGGACGGACGGCTCGGGGCCCGGCTTCGAGGTGCATGCCGAGGCGGTGAACTTCACGCGCGACACCGGCTACCAGGGCGGCCGCTACGACATCGAGCCGACCGCGAGCTGGACGTTCCGCGCGCCGGGCGCATTCCTGATCCCGGCAGTCGGGTGGCGCGCGACGCAGTACGCGCTGCGCAACGACCCCGGCGCGCAGACGACGCCGTCGGTCGCCGCGCCGGTCGCGACGCTCGACTCCGGCCTGACCTTCGAGCGCAGCAACGGCGTCACGCTGCAGACGCTCGAGCCGCGCGCGCTCTACACGTACATCCCGTACCGCGACCAGTCCGCGCTGCCGCTGTTCGACACGGGGCTGCCGGACCTGAACCTCGTGCAGCTGTTCCGCTCGGAGCGCTACGTCGGCGGCGACCGCATCGGCGATGCGAACCAGCTCGCGCTCGGCGCGACCACCCGCTTCGTCGATCTCGCCTCCGGCCAGCAGCTGCTGGCCGCAACGCTCGGCCAGATCTACTACTTCACCCCGCCGCGCGTGCTGCTGCCGACCGAGACGCCGACCTCGGCCAGCACCTCGGACCTGGTCACGCAGCTCGACATCTCCGCCTACCGGCACTGGAACGTCATGCTCGGCGAGCAGTGGGACCCGCACACGGGACGCTCCGACCTTTCGGAGCTGATGCTGCAGTACCGGCCGAGCGGCGAGAAGGTCGCGAACCTGTCGTACCGCTACCGTCGCGGGCTCCTCGACCAGATCGATGGCTCGCTCGCCTGGCCGATCAAGGGCGCGTGGAACATCTATGCGCGGCACGTGTACTCGCTGCGCGACTCCGCGGCTGTCGAGACGCTCGGCGGCTTCGAGTACCGCGCCTGCTGCTGGCGGCTGCGGCTGGTGGCACGGCGCTACGTCAGCGCGTTCACGCCGGCCGGCGCCCCGATCACGACCGGGGCCCCGGCGACGAGCGGCACCCGGGTGTACGACACGGGGATCTCTCTGCAGCTGGAACTGAACGGCCTGTCCAGTGTCGGACAGCGGGACGACGCTTTCCTCGAACGGTCGATTCGGGGATACTCCGCGGCCCCATCCGGTTCGGTCCCAGAGTGACTTAAGCCATGATTCGTTTGCTGAAAATCGCCCTCGTCGCCGGCCTGCTCGCGACCGCGGCCGCCGGCGCCCAGACCCGCGAGATCGGCGGCCGCGGCCAGCTGCTCGATCGCATCGCGGTCGTCGTCAACGACGGCGTCGTGCTGCAGAGCCAGATCGACGAGCAGGTCACCGCCGTCACCCACCGGCTGCACGAGCAGGGCACGCCGCTGCCCGCCCCGTCGGTGCTGACCCAGCAGATCACCGAGCGCCTGATCCTGCAGGAGATCCAGCTGCAGCGCGCGCAGAAGCTCGGCCTGCGGGTGACCGACGAGGCGCTGAACTCTGCGCTGCGGGACGTCGCGGTGCAGAACCACATCGAGTTCAGTGCACTTCCCGACGCGCTGGCGCGCGAGGGCATCGTCTACTCCGAGTACCGCGAGCAGGTGCGCCGGGAGATGACGCTGTCGCTGCTGCGCCAGCGCGACGTGTACGCGCACATTTACGTGAGCCCGCGCGAACTCGAGCAGTTCGTCACGAAGCAGGTCTCGGGCAAGAGCGACCGCGTCGAGTACGAGGTCTCGCACATCCTGCTGACCCTGCCGGAGGCCGCCTCGCCCGGCCAGCTCGAGCAGGTCGAGCGGAAGGCGAACGACATCTACCAGCGCGCCAAGAACGGCGAGGACTTCGGCCAGCTCGCGGTCGCGAACTCGCAGGCGCAGTCGGCGCTGGACCGCGGCGCGATTGGATGGCGCAAGGGCAACGAGCTGCCTTCGTTCATGGCCGACGTCGTGCAGAACCTCAAGCCCGGCGAGGTCGCCCCGCCGATCCGCACGCCCTCGGGATTTCACATCGTGCGACTGAACGCCGAGCGCAACGACACGCGGCCGCTGATGGTCGAGCAGATCCATGCGCGCCACATCCTGATCAAGACCAACGAGCTGCAGGACGACGAGACCGTGCGCGGCCGGCTGCTGCTGATCCGCGACCGCGTCTCGAGCGGCGCGGAAGACTTCGCCGCGATCGCGAAGGCCGTGTCCGAGGATCCGGGCTCGGCGCAGGAAGGCGGCGACCTCGGCTGGACGAGCCCGGGCACCTTCGTGCCGGACTTCGAGCAGGCGCTCGGCAAGCTGTCGGAGAACGAGATCAGCGCGCCGTTCCACACGCAGTACGGCTGGCACATCGCGCAGCTGCTCGGCAAGCGGACGCAGGACATGAGCGCCGACGAGCGCAAGCGCAAGGCCTTCGAGCAGATCCGCGCCAGCAAGGCTGACGAGGAGACCGAGCTCTGGCTGCGGCGGCTGCGGGACGAGGCCTTCGTCGACTATCGCTCCTGAGCGGGGCGCATGCCCGCCGAAACCCACGACGCGCTGAAGACGCTGGTCGTCACCTCGGGTGAGCCGGCCGGCATCGGCCCGGACCTGTGCCTCGGGCTCGCGACGCGCGACTGGAACTGCCGCCTCGCGGTTGCCGGTGACGTGCAGTTGCTCGGCGCGCGGGCCCGCGAGCTCGGCCTCAAGCTCGAGATCCGCGGCGTCGAGCCCGACTCCATCGGGGCGCACCGCCGCGGCGCGCTGCAGGTCCTGCCGCACAGCGCCGCGGCGCCGGTGACCGCCGGGCGCCTCGACCCGGCGAATGCGCCGTACGTGCTCGCGATGCTCGACAGCACCGCGCGCGGCTGCCTCGAAGGCCGCTTCGACGCGATGGTCACCGCCCCGGTCCAGAAGAGCGTGATCGCCGAGTCCGGCGTGCCGTTCAGCGGCCACACCGAGTACCTGGCCGCGCTGACCGGCGCCGGCCACCCGGTCATGCTGCTGGTCGCGGGCCGCCTGCGTGTGGCGCTCGCGACCACGCACCTGCCGCTGCGTGCCGTGGCCGACGCGCTCAGCGTCGAGAACCTGCTCGAGACGCTGACGGTCCTCGACCGCGGGCTGCGCGAGCGCTTCGGGCTCGCGCGGCCGCGGATCCTCGTGCTCGGCCTCAACCCGCACGCCGGCGAGTCCGGCCACCTCGGGCGCGAGGAGATCGAGGTGCTCGCGCCCGCGCTCGCGCGCGCGACGGCGGCCGGGATCGCGGCCCGCGGCCCGATGCCGGCCGATACCGCCTTCACGCCGCGCCAGCTGACCGACGCCGACGCGGTGCTCGCGATGTACCACGACCAGGGGCTGCCGGTGCTGAAATACGCCGGCTTCGGCCACGCGGTGAACGTCACGCTCGGCCTGCCGATCGTGCGCACCTCGGTCGATCACGGCACGGCGCTCGACCTCGCCGGCACCGGCCGCGCCGACGGCGGCAGCCTGACGGCCGCGCTCGAGCTCGCGCTCACGCTCGGCGGCAGCGCGCGCGCGTGAGCCGCGTGCCGGGCCGCCTGCCCCGCGCCCGCAAGCGCTTCGGCCAGCACTTCCTGCACGACCCCGGCATCATCGCGCGGATCGTCGCGGCCATCGCGCCGCAACCGGGCGAGGCCCTGGTCGAGATCGGCCCCGGGCCCGGCGCGCTGACGCTGCCGCTGCTCGCGGCCGCGGGACGCCTGGAAGCCATCGAGATCGACCGCGACCTCGCGCCGGTCCTGCGTTCGCTCGCCGCCGGACGCGGCGAGCTGATCGTGCACGAGGCCGACGTGCTGACCGTCGACTTCCGCGCGCTCGCCGCCGGCCGCCGGCTGCGGCTCGTCGGCAACCTGCCGTACAACATCTCGACGCCATTCCTGTTCCACGCGCTCGAGGCCGCCGATTGCCTGGCCGACATGCATTTCATGCTGCAGAAGGAAGTCGTGGCGCGCATGGCCGCGGCACCCGGCCACGCCGATTACGGCCGGCTGACAGTGATGCTGGCCGTGCACTGCAGCGTCGAGCGTCTGTTCAACGTCGGCCCGGGCGCGTTCCGGCCGCCGCCCCGGGTCGATTCGGCGGTCGTGCGGCTGGTGCCGCATGCGGCGCCGCCGTTTTCGGTCGGCGAGCCCGCGCGCTTCGCGAGCGTCGTCGCCCATGCCTTCGGCCAGCGGCGCAAGACGCTGCGCAACTCGCTGCGCGGGGTCGTCTCGGCGGAAGGCTTCGAGGCCGCCGGCATCGACGCCGGCCGGCGCGCCGAGACGCTGGCGCCGGCCGAGTTCGCGCGACTGGCCGCGACGCCAGCGCCGGCACCGCTATAATCGGGGCGACCGACGGGGACCCCCGCGATGCCCGCACCGAGCACCGACTCGCTCCTGTACCGCCGCATCCTGCTGGTCGTCGACCTGAGCGACGACAGCCGGACGATCGGCGCCCGTGCGCGCGCCGTCGCCGCCGCCTGCGGCGCGGAGGTCTCGCTGCTGCACGTCGTCGAGTACGTGCCGGTCGAGCCGATGGGCGAGACGCTCCTGCCCGCGATCGAGGTCGAGGAGGAGCTCGTGAAGCGGGCCGGCACGCGCCTCGCGGAGCTGGCGCGCGAGCTCGGCCTCGGCGCGGCGGCGTGCCGCGTCGAGGCGGGCAACACCAAGGCCGAGATCGTGCGCGTCGCGACCGAGACCAAGAGCGACCTCGTGGTGCTCGGCAGCCGCGAGCGGCATGGGCTCTCGATCCTCGTGAACCTCACCGAGGACACCGTGCTGCACGCCGCGCCCTGCGACGTGCTCGCCGTGCGCATCCGCTAGCCATGGAGCGCGACGCGCACCGGATCGTGGTCGCCGTCGCGACCAGCTACGTCGAGGAGCAGTCCGACCCGCGCGAGAAGCGCTTCGTGTTCGCGTACACGATCACGATCAAGAACGAGGGTGAGGTGCCGGCCAAGCTGCTGACCCGCCACTGGATCATCACCGACGCCAACGGCAAGGTGCAGGAGGTCCACGGGGAGGGCGTGGTCGGCGAGCAGCCGCACCTGAAGCCCGGGCAGGGTTTCCGGTACTCCAGCGGCGCGGTGCTCGAGACGCCGGTCGGGGCGATGCAGGGCAGCTACCAGATGGTCGCCGACGACGGCAGCCGCTTCGACGCGCCGATCGCCCCGTTCACGCTCGCCATGCCCGGTGTCGTCCACTGACGGTGCCATGGCCGTCTACGCAATCGGCGACCTGCAGGGCTGTCACGAGGAATTCCGCACGCTGCTCGACCGGCTGCGCTTCGATCCGGCGCGCGACCGGCTGTGGCTGACCGGCGACCTCGTGAACCGCGGCCCCGGCTCGCTCGCGGCGCTGCGCCACGTGCGGGCGCTCGGCGATGCCGCCTGCGTCGTGCTCGGCAACCACGACCTGCACCTGCTCGCGGTCGCGAGCGACCCGCGGCACCGGCTGCGGCGCGGCGACACGCTCGATGAGGTGCTCGCGGCGCCGGACCGCGACGAACTGCTCGCCTGGCTCGGCAGCCGCCCGCTCGCGATCTCCGATCCCGCGCTTGGCTGGTCCATGGTGCACGCCGGCGTCCCGCCCGAATGGGACATCGCGATGACGCTCGCCTGCGCCGCCGAGGTCGAGGCCGCGCTCGCCGCCGATCCGGCCGGCTTCTTCGCCTCGATGTACGGCGATCGGCCGGACCGGTGGTCCGACGCGCTCGCCGGTGCCGAACGCCTGCGTTTCACGGTCAACTGCCTGACGCGGCTGCGGATCGTCGCGGCCGACGGCCGGCTGCTGCTCGGCTTCAAGGGCCCCGCATCCGAGGCCCCGGCCGGCGCGCGACCGTGGTTCCAGGTCCCCGGGCGGCGCAGCGCCGGCGCACGCATCGTCTTCGGGCACTGGTCGGCGCTCGGCTACTACGCCGCCGACGGCGTCGCGTGCCTCGACACCGGCTGTGTCTGGGGCGGGTCGCTCACCGCGCTCAGGCTCGATGCGCCCGCCGAGCCCGTTCGCCTCGCCTGCCGCGGCGCGCTCGAGATTGGCCCACCGACGGACTTCCAAGGCGAGGGCTGAGCCGGCCGCGCGGCGAGGGCCCGGCGCGCCAGCGGCGGTGGCCCGGGGCGCGCCCGCTATAATCGACCGGGAGCCGCTCATGCACCCAGCCCCCCCTTTTCACCTGCAGCGGTTCATCGACGCGCACCGCGCCGAGCTCAAGCCGCCGGTCGGCAACCGGCAGGTGTTCCCGGCGGGGGATTTCGTCATCATGGTCGTCGGCGGCCCGAACGCCCGCATCGACTACCACCTCGACCCCGGCGAGGAGTTCTTCTTCCAGCTCGAGGGCACGCTGACGCTGAAGACGATGCAGCACGGCCGGCCGGTCGACTACGCCGTGCACGCGGGCGAGGTGTTCCTGCTGCCGGCGAACGTGCCGCATTCGCCGCAGCGGCCGGCCGGGTCGGTGGGCCTCGTCGTCGAGCGGCGCCGCCTGGCGGGCGAGCTCGACGGCTTCCAGTGGTACTGCGGCTCATGCCACGCGCTGCTCTACGAGGAGCGCTTCGCGCTGACCGACATCGACACGCAGTTCCCGCCGATCTTCGAGCGCCTGTACGCGGACCCGGCGCACTTCACGTGCCGGCGCTGCGGCGCGGTGCTCGAGCGGCCGCGCCCGGCGGGCGCGTGAGCGAGCTGCTGCTCAGCGTCGGCGGCCGGCGCTTCGCCGCCGACCTCTCCGACCCGCTGTCGATCGCGGTCCCGGTCGACTTCGACGGCGTGCAGCCGAACCACTTCGGCGCGCGGCGCGCGCACGCGCGCGCGCTCGAGGCCGGCGGCTTCGTCGGCGACGTCCGGGCCGGCGGCAGCGTGAACTGCGAGGTGCTGGAGCTGACCCCGCACTGCAACGGCACGCACACCGAGTGCGTCGGCCACGTGACCAGCGACCGGATCTCGGTGCACGAGGTGCTGCGCGGCGGGCTGCACCTGGCGCGGCTCGTCTCGGTGCGAGCGGAACCCGCGCCGCCCGGCGAGACGCGCGACCCGGAGGCGCTCGACGGCGAGCCGGTCGTGAGCGCGCGCAGCCTCGGCGAGGCGCTCAGGCCCCTGCCCGGCCCGAGCGAGGCGCTCGTGCTGCGCACGCTGCCGAACGACGCCTCGAAGCTCGGCCGCCGCTACCACGGCGGGGCGCCGGCGCCGTACCTGACGCCGGAGGCCGCGGCGCTGCTGCTCACCGAGGGCGTGCGGCACCTGGTCTGCGACCTGCCCTCGATCGACCGCGCCCAGGACCACGGCCGGCTGGCGGCGCACCGCGTCTTCTGGGGGCTGCCGGCCGGCGCGCAGCGCGCGCACGACGCGGCGCGCCGCGACGCGACCGTCACCGAGCTCGCCTGGATCGCGCCGACGATCCGCGACGGCTGGTACCTGCTCGACCTGCAGCTGCCGGCGTTCATGTCGGACGCGGCGCCGAGCCGCCCGCTGCTGTACCCGGCACGCCCGCATGACTGAGGACGCAGGCGTTTCGGCCGAGGCGCGCGCGCTCGACGCGGCCGACCCGCTGGCCGGCTTCCGCGCGCGGTTTCGGCTCCCGGACGGGCCGGACGGCCGGCCGGCGCTCTACTTCTGCGGCAACTCGCTCGGACCGATGCCCTTCGATGCCGAGCGGCGCGTGCTCGAGGTGCTCGGCGACTGGGCGACGCTCGCGGTGCGCGGCCACCACACGGGCCCCGCGCCGTGGCTGCACTTCCACGAGCAGTTCGCGGCGCCGTTCGGGCGCCTGGTCGGCGCGGCGCCCGGCGAAGTGGTCGCGATGAACACGCTCTCCGTGAACCTGCACCTGATGCTCGCCAGCTTCTACCGGCCCGACGGTGAGCGGCACAAGGTGCTGATGGAGAAGTCCGCGTTTCCCTCCGACCGCTACGCCGTCGTCTCGCAGCTCGGCGTGCGCGGCCGCCGCGCCGAGGAGTCGCTCGTCGAGGTCGCGCCGCGCGAGGGCGAGGCGCTGCTGCGCACCGAGGACCTGGTCGCGGCCATCGAGCGCGAGGGCCGCTCGCTCGCGCTCGTGCTGCTGCCGGGCATCCAGTACCGGACCGGCCAGGTGCTCGACATCGCGGCGCTCACCCGCGCCGGCCGTGCCGTGGGCGCCCGGGTCGGCTGGGACCTCGCGCACTCGGTCGGCAACGTGCCCGTCGCGATGCACGACTCGGGCGCCGACTTCGCGGTCTGGTGCACCTACAAGTACCTGTGCGGCGGCCCCGGCTCGATCGCCGGTGCCTTCGTGCACGAGCGCCACGCCGCGGACCCGGCGCTGCCGCGCCTCGCCGGCTGGTGGGGCCACGACGCCGCGACGCGCTTCGTCATGGGACCGGACTTCGTCGCGATGGTCGGCGCCGAGGGCTGGCAGCTGTCGAATCCGCCGGTGCTCGGCCTCGCGCCGCTCGCCGCCGCGCTCGCGATCTTCGACGCCGCGGGGCGCGAGCGCCTGCGCGCGAAGTCGCTCGCGCTGACGACGCGGCTGCGGACGCTGCTCGAGGCGCGCTGCGCCGGGCAGATCGAGATCGTCACGCCGCGCGCGCCCGCCGAGCACGGCGCGCAGCTGTCGATCCGGCTGCGCGACGGTGCGGCCCGCGGCCGCGCGGTGTTCGAGCGCCTGATGGCGCGGGGCCTGATCGGCGACTGGCGCGAGCCCGATGTCGTGCGCCTCGCGCCCGCGCCCCTCTACAACCGCTTCGCCGAGGTGGACCGGGCCGTGGCGCTGTTCGCGGCCGCGCTCGAAGGCCGATGAGCGAGCCGGTCACGATCCTCGGCGCCGGCTGCACCGGGCCGCTGCTCGCGACGCTGCTCGCCGCGCGCGGCTTCGCGGTGCGGATCTTCGAGCGGCGCCCCGACGCGCGGCGCGTCGTGACCGACGCCGGGCGCTCGATCAACCTCGCGCTCGCGGCACGCGGGCTGGCCGGCCTCGAGCGCGCCGGGCTCATGGACGCCGTCCGCCCGCTCCTCGTGCCGATGCGCGGGCGCATGGTGCACGACCTCGATGGCCCGACGCGCTTCCTGCCCTACGGCCAGCGGCCGCACGAGCTCTTGTGGTCGGTGCCGCGCATGGGCCTGAACCGCGTGCTGACCGACGCCGCGGAGGCGCGCGGCGCGCAGCTCAGCTTCGAGCACGCGGCCCGCGGCGCGGACTTCGCGCGCGGCACGATCGAGATCGAGGACCTGCGCGGCGGGCGCCGCTCGACGCTGCCGATGGCGCCGGTGTTCGGCGCCGACGGCTCGGCCTCGAGCCTCCGCGCGGCGATCGTCGCCGCCGGCCTCGGCACGGCCCGCGAGGAGCCGCTCGCGCACCGCTACAAGGAGCTCTCGATCCCGGCGCGGGCGGGCGGCACGCACGCGCTCGACCCGGGCGCGCTGCACATCTGGCCGCGCGGCGGCTACATGCTGATCGCGCTGCCCAACGCAGACGGCACGTTCACCGCGACGCTGTTCCTCGCCGCGGAGGGCGCGGACGTGAGCTTCGCGGTGCTCGAGTCGGGCACCGCCGTGCGCGCGCTGTTCGAGGCGCAGTTCCCCGACGTCCTGCCGCTGCTGCCGGACCTCGAGGCGCAGTTCTCGAGCAACCCGACCGGCCGCATGTCGACGGTCTACGCGGCGCCCTGGCACGTCGGCGGCCGGGCGCTGCTGGTCGGCGATGCGGCGCACGCGATCGTCCCGTTCCACGGCCAGGGCATGAACTGCGCGTTCGAGGACTGCCGCGTGCTCGACGACCTGCTCGCCGAGCGCCGGCCGTGGACCGAGGTGTTTGCGCGCTTCGACGCGCTCAGGCGCGAGGACACGGCGGCGATCGCGCGCATGGCGGTCGAGAACTACACCGAGATGCGCGACACGGTCCGCGACCCGCTGTTCGCGCTGCAGAAGGAGCTGTCGCTCGAGCTCGAGCGCCGCCATCCCGACCGCTTCATCCCGCGGTACTCGATGGTGATGTTCCACGACGAAATCGCCTACGCCGAGGCCGAGCGGCGCGGCGCCGTGCAGAGCGTCCTTCTCAGCGAGGCGACGCGCGGCCGGCGCTCGCTCGCCGAGGTGGACCTCGCCGCGCTCGAGCGGCAGGTGCTCGAGCGCCTGCGGCCGGTCAGCTCGCCCGCCGTTCGAGCGTGACGAAGCTGTAGGCGAAGGCGTGGCGTGCATCGGCCGGGTGCCGCTCCCGTGCCGTCTCGCGCCACGCGCCCGGCTCGAACGCCGGGAAGCGCACGTCGCCGTCGACCTCGGCCTCGACCTCGGTCAGGTGCAGCACCTGCGCGCGCGGCAGGCACAGCCGGTAGAGCTCGGCACCGCCAATCACGCGAAGCGCCGGTGCCGCCCCCGCGGCCGCGAGTGCCGACTCGAGGTCGTGCACGACGGTCGCGCCGGCCGGCGCGAATGCGGGCGAGCGGCTGAGGACGAGGTTCAGGCGGCCGGGCAGCGCACGGCCGATGCTGTCCCACGTCCGCCGCCCCATGAGCACCGGCTGGCCGAACGTCAACTGCTTGAAATGCTTGAGGTCTTCGGGCAGGTGCCACGGCAGGGCGTTGGCGCGGCCGATCACGCGGTTACGGGCCAGCGCGGCGACCAGCTCGAGACGCGGCGATGCGGTCGATCCGATTGACATAATGGCGGAAACTGTGACCGGCTCGTGAGCGCACGCCGAACGCCTCTTTATATCCTGACACCGTCCTCGTCGTCAGGCGCCCGGACGGCGCGCATGGCGGGGACGCCTGGTGATGGACCGGCTGGGGACCGCAATGACGCGGTCACTCGCTCTCCAGGCCGCCGCGGGAGGTGTTGGCTCCCGCGGCGGCTTTTTCAGCGGCGGCCCGCCCGCCCGCGCCGGGTCCCCGGCGCCGCCAGATCGCCTAGACTTCCGCCATGATCCTGCTGCTCGACGTCGGCAACACGCGCGTCAAGTGGGCCTGGCTCGAGCGCCTGCGCGTCGGGCCGGCCGGCGCGATCGCGCACGACGCGACGCACCGCAGCTGGCAGCGCGAGATCGAGGCCGACGGCCATCGCCCCGACCGCATCGTCGTCTCGAGCGTCGCCGGACCCGCCTTCGCGGCCGCGGTGACGCTCTGGTCGCGCGACCACTACCGCCTCGAGCCCGAGTTCGTGACGGCGCGTGCCGAGCAGTGCGGCGTGCGCAACGCCTACGCGCGCCCGGCCGCGCTCGGCGTCGACCGCTGGCTGGCGCTGATCGGCGCGTGGCGCAGCCGCTCGCACCCGACGCTGATCGTCAGCGCCGGCACCGCGCTCACCGTCGACGCGCTCGACGGCGGCGGCCGGCACTGCGGCGGGGTGATCGTGCCGGGCGTGCAGATGATGCGCGACGCGCGCGCACGCTTCGACGACGATCTCGACTTCCTGCCGGCGGCGGACGGCGCCGAGGGCCAGCGCGCCGATTGCTCGATCAGGATGCTGGCCGCGCTCGCCGACCGTTCGGTCGAGGAGTTCAGCGAGCGCGTCGGCGTCGCGCCGCGCGTGCTGCTGACCGGCGGCGATGCGCCACGCCTGCGCCCGCTCCTCAGGCACTTCGCCGAGGTGATTCCCGACCTGGTGCTGGCCGGGCTCGCGATCGTCGCCACCGAGGAGGCGGCCGATGCCTGACGTGCTCGAGCCGGTGATGCGGCGGATCGCGGCGCGCCGCGCCGAGCTCGTCGCGCTGACGCAGGAGCTGGTGCGGATCCCGACCGTGAACCCGCCGGGTGAGGCCTACCGCGCCTGCGCCGAGTACCTGGGCGACCGGCTGTCGCGCCACGGCTTCGCCGTCGAGTACGTGCGGGGGCTCGGCACGCCGGGCGACAGCGAGCGCCACCCGCGCACCAACGTCGTCGCGCGCCGCGCCGGCGCGCGCTCGGGGCGCTGCGTGCACTTCAACGGCCACATCGACGTCGTCGCGCCGGGCGCCGGCTGGACCTACGAGCCCTTCGCCGGCACCGAGCGCGACGGCCGCATCTACGGCCGCGGCACCTGCGACATGAAGGGCGGCCTCGCGGCGGCGGTCATCGCCGCCGAATCGCTGTTCGAGTCCGGCATCGCGCTGCCGGGCTCGATCGAGATCTCGGGCACGGTCGACGAGGAGTCCGGCGGCTTCGGCGGCGTCGCGCACCTCGCGCACCGCGGCTACTTCTCGCCCGGCCGCGTCGACCACGTGATCATCCCGGAGCCGCTGAACGTCGATCGCGTCTGCATCGGCCACCGCGGCGTGTGGTGGGCCGAGATCGAGACGCTCGGCCGCATCGCGCACGGCTCGATGCCCTTCCTCGGCGACTCGGCCGTGCGCCACATGGGGGCGCTGCTCGAGCGCTTCGAGCACGAGCTGCTGCCGGCGCTCGCGGCACGCCGCACCGCCATGCCGGTCGTGCCGGAGGGCGCGCGCGCCTCGACGCTGAACGTGAACTCGATCCACGGCGGCGAGGCCGAGGGCCACGGCGGCCTGCCGACGCCGTGCGTGGCGGATTCGTGCCGCATCGTCATCGACCGGCGCTTCCTGATCGAGGAGCCGCTCGCGGCCGTCAAGACCGAGGTCGTCGGGCTGCTCGACCGGCTCGCGGCCGAGCGGCCCGGCTTTCGCTACCGCATCCGCGACGTGCTCGAATTCCTGCCGACGCTCGCCGACGCGGACGGGCCGGTCGTGCGCGCGACCGTCGAGGCGGTGCGCGCGGTGCTCGGCCGGGAACCCGCGATCATCTGCTCGCCGGGAACCTACGACCAGAAGCACATCGAGCGCATCGGCAGGCTGCGCGAGTGCATCGCCTACGGGCCGGGCATCCTCGAGCTCGCCCACCAGCCGGACGAGTACGTCGTCATCGACGACCTCGTGAGCTCGGCACAGGTTCTCGCGCGGGCCGCGTACGCGCTGCTGAACCGTCCGGGCTGAGTCGCGGACCCTTACGCAGCGTGCCGCGCCGCGGCAGAGCTGTCTCCAGCTGACGACGCTTTTTGACGGCGGGGACGTCGGCTCGTACCGTCGTCCGTCCACACCACAGGGTCAAGGGAGCCGAAGCATGTCCTTCTTCAAAGACACCGTCCCGCCGCAGCCGAGCACCGCGACGCCGCCGCGCGCCGTCCCCACGCGCGAGCCCGAGCGCGCCGCGCCGCCCGCCGCCGCGGACCCGCCGCGCCGCGTCCCGGAGCGCGCCGAGAGCCGCCCGGAGCCGCGCGGCGACGGCAAGGAATCCTTCATCGCCGCCGACCTGTCGATCGACGGCAAGATCGAGGGCGTCGGCAACGTGCGGATCGCCGGCCGCTTCAAGGGCGACGTGCACGTGCGCGGCAACCTGACGCTCGACGCCGGCGCGCACCTGACGGGCCAGGTGTCGGCACGGCACGTGACGGTCAGCGGCGAGCTCAACGGCAACATCCAGGGCGCGCAGCGCGTCGAGCTGCTCGAGAGCGGCGTGCTGGTCGGCGACGTCAAGGCGGGCTCGCTCACGGTCGCGGCCGGCTCGCGGATGCGCGGCCAGGTCGAGTTCGGCTGGGACGAGAAGGCCGAGCAGCGGCCCGAGGCGGCCAAGGGCATCGGTTCCGCCGCATGAGCGCGTTGCGCCCGCCACCGGCGGGCAAGACGCGGGCCTGCCCGCACTGCAAGGCGACGATCCTCGAAAGCGCGAGCGTTTGCCCGGCGTGTCGCCACTACCTGCGCTTCGACCCGTCGGCGCAGCCGGCGGTCAGCCCGAGCGTGCCGGCGTTCCGGGTCGAGGGCGTCATCGAGAACCCCGAGTCCGCCAAGCAGTGGGAGTACGCGGTCGTGGTCGCGATCCGCGACGAGGGCGGGGAGGAGTTGCGCCGGCAGGTGGTCGCCGTCGGCGCACTCGAGCCGCTCGAGCGGCGCAGCTTCACGGTCTCGGTCGAGGTGTTCGGCGTCGACAGCCTCGAGCCGAAGGCGACCGTGGCCGCCGCGCCGCCGCCGAAGGCGCTGAAGCGCCGCTGAGCGCTCAGCGAGGCGCGCGAAAGCACCGCGGGCGGTGGTCGTTGACGATGCCGACGGCCTGCATGAACGCGTAGCAGATCGTCGATCCGACGAACTTGAAGCCGCGGCGCTTCAGCTCCTTCGACAGCGCCTCGCTCGCCGGCGTCGCGGCCGGCAGCGGGCCCGTGGCCCGCGCGCGCCGCGCCGGCGGCGCGAACGACCAGACCAGCGCCGCTAGCGACCCGCCCTCGCTCCGCAGCCTCAGGTAGGCGCGCGCGTTCTGCACGAAGGCCTCGATCTTCTGGCGGTTGCGCACGATGCCGGCGTCCTGCATCAACCGCGCGCGCCGCGCCGGCGAGAAGCGCGCGATGCGGACCGGGTCGAAGCCCGCGAACGCGCGCCGGTAGTGCGGCCGCTTGCGCAGCACGGTGATCCAGCTGAGGCCCGCCTGCGCGCCCTCGAGGCACAGCATCTCGAACAGCCGGCGGTCGTCGCGCAGGCGCACGCCCCATTCGCGGTCGTGGTAGCGCACGTACAGCGGATCGGAGCCGCACCATGCGCAGCGCGTGCGTCCGTCGGCGTGACGGGTCACCTGCGGCGGCCGTCGCGGCGCCCGCGGCTTCGTCGGCATCGTCCCCTCCTTCACCAGCCCAGCCAGTCGCGCAGGCGATAGCCGAGGATCGCCGGCGGCAGGAACCACGGCCGGCCGGCGTAGTACGGCCGCGCCGGGAACGCGAGCCCGTCGAGCGCCGTCGCGCCGGACGGATCGCCGACCATCTGCAGGCCGACACGACGGCCATAGTAGCCGGCCGAGGGCACGCCCTGGCCACAGTAGCCGAGGCAGTGGAACAACCCGTCGCGCGCGCCGAGGTGCGGCATCGTGTCGAAGGTGTAGGCGACGAAGCCCATCCACGCATGGCTGACGCCGACGCCCGCGAGCTCCGGATAGAGCGCCGCCAGCATCGCCCGCAGGCGCGGCACGCAGGCGAGCGCGTCGCGCTCGCCGGCCGATGCGCGCCCGCCGAACAGGATGCGCCGGCCGTCCGGCGACGGCCGGACGTACGTGACCACGCGGCGCGTGTCGCCGAGGTTGCGCCCGCGCGGCAGCAGCCGCTCGACCTGCTCGGCGGGCAGCGGCAACGTCGCGATGATGTAGCTGCCGATCGGGATGACGCGGCGCTGGTGCCACGGCGAGAGCGGGCCCGTGTAGCCGTTGGTCGCGAGCAGCACCTGCCGTGCCGCGATCGCGCCGCGCGCCGTCACGACGCGAAAGCCCCCGCCGTCGCGGGCGAGGCCGAGCACCGGGCAGTGGCCGAAGACCGCCGCGCCCGCCGCGACCGCGCGACGGTGGTACGCGCCGAGCAGCTTGAGCGGATGCACCGCGGCGTCGTCCGGGTAGAGGAAGCCGCCGTGGTACAGCCGGCTGCCGGTGGCGGTCGCGAGCGAAGCCGGCTCGACGACCTCGACGCGCTGCTCGAAGCCGGCAGGCTGCGCGCCGAGTGCGCGCTTCAGCGCCTCGAAGTGCCGGCGGGTGCGTGCGCCGAAGAACGCGCCGCAGTCGCGCCAGCCGACGTCGGTGCCCGGCTCGTGCGCGAGCGCCCGCAGCTCCTCGATCGCGGCACAGCCCTCGCGGTACACGCCCGCGGCGATCGCCGGGCCGTGGCGGTCGGCGAGCACCTCGAGGTCGGGCTTGATGCTGAAGGCCACCTGGCCGCCGTTGCGCGCCGAGCAGCCGCCACCGATCGGGCCGGCGTCGAGCACCAGCGTCGAGCGGCCGGCCCGGGCGGTCTCGCGTGCGGCCGAAAGGCCGGTGTAGCCGGCGCCAACGACCAGCACGTCGACGCGCGCAGGCAGCGCGCCGGGCGAGTCCTCGGGGTAGGCGGCGTCCTCGCACCAGAACGGCGCCGCCTTCAAGTCCGGCGCGAGGCTCACCGCCGCGGGCCGTCCGCCTGCCGCCCCGTTCGCGTCACCGCCGCTCCGTCCCGCCGTGTCCTGCCGCGTCGCACGGCGCGACCATGATGCCTAAGCGCGCGCGGGGCCGGTAGCGGCCCCTCGCCTCGCACGCGACAATGCCGGATGGCACCGACTCCGGCCGCCGCAGTGGCGGTGCCTCGCGGCGATCATCGGTGCGCTCGGGGGCCTTGCCGCGTGAGCACGCGTTGCCGCGTGGCGGCCGCCGGTCCATAGTGCCGCCCGCATCGCCTATGCAGCACGACTATCTCGGCAATCCGGTGACCGGCGCAGGCGGCGCGACGCTCGCCGCGATCGACGACTTCGTCGGCGGATTCCTCGGCTACGAGGAGCGGATGCTGCGCGTGGTCGCGGCGGCCGACGCCGACCCCGCCGCCTGCCTCGCGAATGCCTACGCCGGCTGGATCTGCATGTTCCTCGAGTCGCCCGAGGCGCCGGCACGGGCGCAGCGCTACCTCGAACGCGCGCGCCGCGCAGCGCCCGGCGCGACCGAGCGCGAGGCGCTCGCCGCCGAGCTGCTCGGCGCCTGGTGCGCCGACGACACGCCGCGCGCGCTCGGCCTCGCCGACCGGATCCTCGCGCTCGCGCCGCGCGACCTCGCGGTGCTGAAACTGCACCAGTACTTCAGCTTCAACCGCGGCCGCTCGGCGGAGATGCTGCGGGTCGCGCTCGCGGCGCTGCCGGCGGCGGGCGACGTCGCGGCGCTGCACGGCATGGCCGCGTTCGCCTACGAGCAGTGCCGGCTGCTCGGGGAGGCCGAGCGCTCGGCGCGCACCGCGCTGCGGCTCAGCGCGCGCGAGCCGTGGGCCGAGCACGCGCTCGCGCACGTCATGCTGGGCGGCGGCCGCATCCGCGAGGGGCTCGAGTTCCTGTCGGCGCGGTCGGGCGGCTGGACCGGACTGACGTCGTTCATGGACACGCACCTGTGGTGGCACGTGGCGCTGTTCCTGATCAGCGAGGGGCGGCTCGACGAGGCGCTCGCCGTCTATGACGGGCACTGCTGGGCGCGCGACCGCGACTACTCGCAGGACCAGGCCGGGGCGGTCTCGCTGCTCGCGCGCCTCGAGCTCGCCGGCGGCGAGGTCGGCGGCCGCTGGGACGCGCTCGCGCCCTACCTCGCGAAGCGCCAAGGCGATGCCGTCGAGCCGTTCCTGTCGCTGCAGTACCTGTACGGCCTCGCGCGCGCCGGCCGTGGGGAAGCGGCGCCGCTGATGCTCGCGATCCGCGCGCGCGCCGACGCGGCGCCGCCGGAGCGGCGCGCCACGTGGCGGGAGGTGGCGGTGCCGGCGGCCGAGGCGATCCTCGCCTGCCGCCGCGGCGAGTATGGTCGGGCCGGCGCGATGCTCGGTGCGCTGCTGCCCCGCCTCGTCGAGCTCGGCGGCAGCCATGCGCAGCGGGACCTGCTCGAGCAGCTGTACCTGGACTGCCTGCTGCGCAGCGGGGCCCGGGTCGCCGCCCGCCGGCTGCTCGAGGAGCGGCGACGGTTCGAGCCTCACGGCGTGCCGCTCAACCGCGCGCTCGCGCGCCTGTACGGGGAGCTCGGCCTGCCGGCGCTCGCCGAGGACGCGCTGGCGCGGGCCCGGCGCGTCCCGCCACGGGCCTAGGCGCTACTTCATCGTCGGCATCGAGAACTCGGCGCGGACCGCGTCCGGTTCCGGCCAGCGCTGCGTGACGGTCTTGAGCCGCGTGTAGAAGCGCACGCCCTCGGGGCCGTGCATGTGGTGATCGCCGAACAGCGAGTGGCGCCAGCCGCCGAAGCTGTGGAAGGCCATCGGCACCGGGATCGGCACGTTCACGCCGACCATGCCGATCTCGACGTCGCGGGCGAAGGCGTGCGCGACTGCGCCGTTGCGCGTGAACACCGCCGCGCCGTTCGCGAACTCGTGGCCGTTCACGAGGCGCATGGCGGCCGCATAGTCCGGCACGCGCACGACCGACAGCACCGGCCCGAAGATCTCCTCGCGGTAGATCCGCATGTCGGGCCGCACCTGGTCGAACAGCGTCGGCCCGACGTAGAAGCCCTCCTCGCGGCCCGGCACCTTCACGCCGCGGCCGTCGACGACGAGCGCGGCACCCTCGCCGAGGCCGCTCGCAATGTAGCCGCGCACGCGCTCGCGCGCGGCCTCGTTGACCAGCGGGCCCATGTCGATGCCCGGCGCGTCGGGTGCGCCGACCTTGAGCTCGGCGATCCGCTTGCCGAGCCGCTCGATCAGCGCGTCGGCGGTCGCCTCGCCGACCGCGACGGCCACCGAGATCGCCATGCAGCGCTCGCCAGCCGAGCCGTAGGCCGCGCCGACCAGCGCCTCCGTGGCGGCGTCGAGGTCGGCATCGGGCATGACGACCGCGTGGTTCTTCGCGCCGCCGAGCGCCTGGACGCGCTTGCCGTGGCGCGTGCCGGTCGCATGGATGTAGCGCGCGATCGGCGTCGAACCGACGAAGCTGACCGCGGCGATGCCCGGGTGCTCGAGGATCGCGTCGACCGCCGCCTTGTCGCCCTGCACGACCCCGAACACGCCGTCCGGCAGCCCCGCCTGCTTCAGGAGCTCGGCGAGCAGCAAGGACACCGACGGGTCGCGCTCCGAGGGCTTGAGGATGAACGCGTTGCCACAGGCGAGCGCCACCGGGAACATCCACATCGGCACCATCGCCGGGAAGTTGAACGGCGTGATGCCGGCGACGACCCCGAGCGGCTGGCGCACGCCGTAGCTGTCGACGCCGGTGCCGACGCTCTCGCTGAACTCGCCCTTCAGCAGCTGCGGCGCACCGCACGCGAACTCGACGACCTCCATGCCGCGGATCAGCTCACCCTCGGCGTCGGCGAGCGTCTTGCCGTGCTCCTCGGAGAGGGCCGCGGCGATGGCCTTCGCGTGCTGCTGCACGAGTTCCTTGAAGCGGAACAGGACCCGCGCGCGCTGCAGCGCCGGCAGCCGGCCCCAGGCCGGCTGCGCGGCCTGGGCGCTGCGCACGGCCGCGTCGACGTCCGCGGCGTCGGCGAGCGCGACCTCGCGCACCGGCCGGCCGAGCGCCGGGTTGAACACCGGCGCGCGGCGCGCGCTCGCGCCGTTCACGCGCCGGCCGTCGATGAAGTGGCCGACGAGGCTCGCCGGGCCGGCGAGACCGCCTTGCTTGGGTACGGCGCTCATGCTGCGGACCTCCTCAGGCCGGGACCGCGCGCAGCGCGCGCCGGATGCCCTCGACCATCGCCTGCACCTCGGCCGCGGTGCTGATGAACGGTGGCGCGACCGCCAGGATGTCGGCGCTGAAGCGCACCATGAAGCCCTCGTCGAGGGCCTTCTCGAAGACCTTGATCGCGCGCAGCCCGGGCGAGCCGGCGATCGGCGCCAGCTCGATCGCCGCCGCCAGGCCGACGTTGCGGATGTCGGTCACGTGCGGCTCGCCCTTGAGGGAGTGCACCGCCTGCTCGAGCACCGGCGCGAGCTCGGCGGCCCGGGCGATCAGCTTCTCCTCGCCGAGCACGTCGAGCGTGGCAAGACCGGCCGCGACCGCGAGCGGGTGCGCCGAGTAGGTGTAGCCGTGGAAGAACTCGATCATGTGCGCCGGGCCGGTCATGAACGCCTGGTAGATGTCGTCGCGGACGATGACGCCGCCGAGCGGGACGGTGGCGTTGTTGACCGCCTTCGCGAAGGTCGTCAGGTCCGGCTTCACGCCGAAGTAGTCGGCCGCGAACGGCGTTCCGAGGCGCCCGAATCCGGTGATCACCTCGTCGAAGATCAGCAGGATGCCGTGCTTCGTGCAGATCTCGCGCAGCCGCTCCAGGTAGCCCTTCGGCGGCACGAGCACGCCGCCCGAGCCCTGCATCGGCTCGACGATGACCGCGGCGATCGTCGAGGCGTCGTGCAGCGCGATGAGGCGCTCGAGTTCCTCGGCGAGGTGCGCGCCCCAGGCCGGCTGGCCGCGGCTGAAGGCCATCTCCTTGGGGTTCCACGTGTGCGGCAGGTGGTCGACACCCGGGATCATCAGCGGTGCGAACATCTTGCGGTTCGCGACGATGCCGCCGACCGAGATGCCGCCCATGCCGACGCCGTGGTAGCCGCGCTCGCGGCCGATGATCCGCGTGCGCGACGCGTCGCCGCGGGCGCGGTGGTAGGCAACGGCGATCTTGAGCGAGGTGTCGACCGACTCCGAGCCCGAGTTCACGAAGAACACGCGATCTTCCGGCCGCCCGGCCAAGGCCGCGATGCGCGTCGCCAGCCGGAAGGCCGGCTCGTGACCCATCTGGAAGCTGGGCGCGAAGTCGAGCGTGTCGAGCTGCGCCTTGACCGCCGCGACCACCTTCGGGTGGGAATGGCCGAGCGGCGAGCACCACAGCCCGGAGAGGCAGTCGAACACCCGGCGCCCGTCCTCGAGGGTGTAGTAGGCACCCTTGGCCGAGGCGATCAGGCGGGGCGCCGCCTTGAAATAGCGGTTGTGCGTGAAGGGCATCCACCAGGCGCGCAGCGCCGCCTCGCGAGTGTCCGGATGCAGCTGGCTGACGGCGTTCACGGGAACTCCCCTCCGGCGGTCGGCCGGGTCACGGCGGTGGTTGGGCCCAGATCGTAGGCCCGCGCACGCAGCCGGGCCAGCCGCGAGACTGCGCCTCGGCGGCCGCGCTCGCCAGACACGGTGACCGGGCTTTATCGCTATACTGTACTTGCATTTATGCCAGTACGGATGCCGGACTCCGCCGCCAGCGCCCCCCGCGGCGCGCTTCGCGCGCGGCTCGTCGCCGAGCTGCGCGAGCAGATACGCAGCGGCGCGCTCGGCCCGGGCGCCGCCCTGCCGTCGGTCCGGGCGCTGGCGCGCGAGCGCGGCATCAGCGCCTTCACCGCGGCCGAGGTCTACAACGTGCTGGTCGCGGCCGGCGTCCTCGAGGCGCGGCGCGGCCGCGGCTACTTCGTCGCCGGCCACCCGGCGGTGGCGGCGGCGCCCGCGCCGGCGGCCGCCGCCGATGCGCTCTGGGAGCGCCGCCTCGAGGCGCGCGCGCTGCCGATCCTCGTCGACGCCGGCGGCGGCTGGCTGCCGGCGGGCTGGCAGTACGGCGAGGGCCTGCGCGCGGCGCTGCGCGCGCAGGCGCGCCAGCCGCTGTCCGCGCACGGCTACGGCGACCCGTACGGGCTCGAGGCGCTGCGCCAGCACTTCGCGCTGCAGCTCGGCGCGCGCTCGATCGCGGTCACCGCCGACCAGGTCCTGCTGACGCAGGGCGCGAGCCAGGCGCTCGATCTCATCGTGCGCACGCTGCTCGAGCCCGGCGACCGGGTTGCGGTCGAGGACCCCGGCTACCCGCCGACGCTCGAGCTGCTGCGCGCCCGCGGCGTGCGCCTCGTCCCGGTCGCGCGCCTCGCGGGCGGGCCCGACGTCGAGGCGCTCGCGCGGGCCGCGCGCGGCGGGCGGCTGCGCGCGCTGTTCACGAACACGACCTTGCAGAACCCGACCGGCACCACGACGGCGCTGCCGGTCGCCAAGCGCGTACTCGAGCTCGCCGACGCGCACGACTTTCGGGTCGTCGAGGACGACATCTTCGCCGAACTCGCGCCGACGCCCTCGCCGCCGCTGGCCGCGCTCGACCAGTGCCGGCGGGTCGTGTACGTGGCCAGCGTCTCGAAGACGATCGCGCCGAGCCTGAGGGTGGGCTTCACGGCCGCGGCGCCGGAGCTCGTGCGCGCGCTGGCGCGCGCCAAGGTGCTGAGTGCGCTCGCCTCGAGCGAACTGAGCGAGCAGCTGGCACTCGGCGTCCTCACTCTGCCCCATTACCGGCGGCACCTCGAGACGCTGCGCCGGCGGCTCGGCGCGAGCCAGGCGCGCGTCCAGCAGGTGCTGCTCTCACACGGCGCCGAACTCGCGCACCGGCCGGCCGCCGGCATGTTCCTGTGGGCGCGCCTGCGCTCGCGCGAGTCGGTCGGACGCCTGTGGCGCGCGGCGGCGGCGGCCGGCGTGCTGCTCGCGCCGGGCGAGCTGTTCCGGCCGGACGGCCGCGCGACCCCGTACTGGCGCTTCAACGTCGCGCAGTCCGACGGCGACGGCCTGCTGCGCTTCCTCGATGCGCTCGCGAGCCGCGAGCGGCGCAGCCTCTAGAGCGGGCGCGCCGGGCGGCGCCGGAACCACGCCGCGATGCTGAGCCGCTCGCGCCCGGCCGCGCAGACCTCGTGCTCGAAGCGCGCGCTCTCGAACAGCACGAGCGTGCCGGCGCACGGCGCGACGCTGACCGGGCCGCCGTCCGCATACAGCCGCAGCTCGCCGCCGTCGCCGGCCCGCCAGCCGGCGTTCAGGTACGCGACCGCGGACAGGATGCGCTCGGCGCCCGCCGGCGAGCGGTCGAGGTGGCGGACGTAGACGGCGCCCGGGGCGTAGATCGCGTACTGGCACTCGACGTCGAACAGGCCGAGGCCGAGCTCCGCGTTCAGCGCGCCGCGCAGCCGCTCGAGCGCCGCCAGGAAGTCCCGCTCGGGCGCGGCGTACGGCGGCTCGAGCCAGCACAGCCGGTCGCCGCGCAGCGCCGGCCGCACGGCGCGGTGCGCGCCGGCGCCGATCGCGGCGGCACGGAACGCGCCGCGCCGGTCGAGTGAGCGCAGGCGCGCGCGTAGCGCCGCGATCAGCCGCGCCGCCAGCCAGCGCTCGGTGACCGCGTAGCCACGGGCGGCGAGCGCGCCGGCGATGCCGGCGGGATCCGCGCTCGCGCCGGCCGCGGCCACCGGCTCAGTCGCGGGCGTCGAGCGCGCGCCGCGCCGCCGGCCGCGCCGGCAGCAGCATCGTGCCGCGGCAGTCCCACACGCCGCAGCGGCAGCCGAACACCGACTCGACGCCCGGCGGATCGTCCGGGTCGCGCTCCAGGCGGTAGTCGTAGACGAGCTCCTCGCCCGGCCGGATGTCGGCGATCGCCTCGATGAACACGCGCCCGCGCACGATCACGGCCCGGCAGTTCGGCTGGCAGCCGTGGTTGATGAAGCGCGCGGCGCTGCCGCCGACGCCACCGTCGATGACGGTGCGCTCGTCGACCGTGAACAGGAACGTGTGGTTGTCGGTCGCGGGCCTGTCGGCGTAGCGCCGGTCCGCCTCCTCGTGCGAGATGCGCTCGCCGCGGTACTCGACCAGCCGCGTGCCGGCGGGGATGCGCCGCGTCGCGAAGACGCCGGCGCCGTGGATGGCCGAGTCCCGGACTCGGTACGGGGGCAGGCCGCGGAATCGGCTCATCGGGTGCTCCGGCGCGCGCCGCTCAGACCGCCACCGGCGCGCGGATCGCCGCGTGCGGCTGGTAGTCGAGGATCTCGATGTCCTCGAAGCGGTAGTCGAACAGCGTCGGCGGCAGGCGTGCAAGCGCGAGCCGCGGCAGCGGCCGCGGCGTGCGCGACAGCTGCTCGTCGACCTGCTCGAGGTGGTTCAGGTACAGGTGGCAGTCGCCGCCCGTCCACACGAGCTCGCCGGGCTCGAGCCGGCACTGCGCCGCGACCAGGTGCACGAGCAGCGCATAGCTCGCGATGTTGAACGGCACGCCGAGGAACAGGTCGGCGCTGCGCTGGTACATCTGGCACGACAGCCGTCCGCCGGCCACGTAGAACTGGAAGAACGCGTGGCAGGGCTGCAGCGCCATGCGCTCGAGCTCGCCGACGTTCCAGGCGCTGACGATGATCCGGCGCGAGTCGGGGTTGCGCTTCAGCTGCTCGACGGCGAGCGCCATCTGGTCGATGTGGCGGCCGTCCGGCGCGACCCAGTCGCGCCACTGCTTGCCGTACACGGGCCCGAGCTCGCCGGCCTCGTCCGCCCACTCGTCCCAGATCGTCACGCCGTGCTCGCGCAGCGAGCGGACGTTCGTCTCGCCGCGCAGGAACCACAGCAGCTCGTGGACGACGCTGCGCACGTGCACCTTCTTGGTCGTGACCAGCGGAAAGCCCGCGGCGAGATCGAAGCGCAGCTGCCAGCCGAACACGGACAAGGTGCCGGTGCCCGTCCGGTCCGACTTGCGCGCACCGTGGTCGCGCACGTGGCGCAGCAGGTCGAGGTAGGCCTTCACGCAGCCGCCGCGCGGTAGTTGCCGGAGGCCGCGCGCCGCCAGTAGGCATAGCCGAGGAAGCCGGCCCCGGCGAGCACCATCGGCAGCGACAGCAGCATGCCCATCGTCAGCCAGCCGCCGGCCAGGTAGCCGAGGTCCTGGTCGGGCACGCGCACGAACTCGAGCAGGCTGCGGATGCAGCCGTAGCCGATCAGGAACAGGCCGGTCGGCGCCCAGCGCGGCCGCGGCGTGGACGTGAACCACCACAGCAGCGCGAACAGCGCGAGGCCCTCGAGCGCGCCCTCGTACAGCTGCGAGGGGTGCAGCACGCGCATCACGCCGTCGGCGCCGCGCACCGCGAAACCCCACGGCACGTCGGTCGGCTTGCCCCACAGCTCGGAGTTGATGAAGTTGCCGAAGCGGCCGGCCGCGATGCCGAGCAGCGGCAGCGGCACGGTGAAGTCGAACACGTCGCCGATGTTCCGGCGGCGCTGCCAGGCGAGCACGGAGATCGCAACGATGACGCCGCACAGGCCGCCATGGAAGCTCATGCCGCCCTTCCAGATCTTGTACCAGGTGCTCGGGTCCTCGGCGAGCGCGTGCTGCCCGTAGAACAGCAGCCAGCCGATCCGCCCGCCGAGGATCACGCCGAACACCGCGTAGAAGACGAGGTCGTCCACCTCGACGGGGGACCAGCTCGACTCCGGGCGGCCCGCGCGACGCCGCGCCAGCCACCAGGCGGCGACGAAGCCGACCACGTACATGAGCCCGTACCAGCGGATCTTCAGCGGCCCGAGCGACAGCGCGATCGGATCGAATTCGGGGTAGGTCAGCATGGGCCGGAAGTGTAGCGAAAAGCCCGCCGAGCGGAGAGCGTCAGCGCCGGCCGCCGAGCCACGCGACGATCTCGCCCGCGAGCTCGTACAAGGCGGCCGCGCTGCGCTCGAGCGCGGACGCGTTCGGCAGGAAGCCGCGCACGCCGAGCGCCGCGTGCAGCGTGCCGGGCGCGGGCGCCGGCAGCGGCTCGAGGCCGGCCGCGCGGAACTCCTCGACCGAGCGGCGCATGTGCGTCGCCGAGGTGACGAGCAGCACGCGCCTGAGGCCGAGCGGCTTGAGCAGGCGGGCGCACTCGAGCGCGTTCTCCTCGGTCGTGCGCGAGCGCGTCTCGAGCCAGCGGGCCTCGAGCCCGAACTCGGTCTTCAGTGCGCGCGCCATGCCGACCGACTCCGGCTCGGCACCGCCGAGCGCGCCGCCCGACAGCAGGATCGGCAGCGCGCTGGCGCGGGCGAGGCGCGCCGCGGTCGCGAGCCGCTCGAGCGTCGCCGGTGTCGGGACCGGGCCCGCCGGGTCGTCGGCATTGCGCAGGACGCCGCCGCCGAGCACGACGATCAGGTCGGCGCTCGGCAGCCGCGCCGCGTCGAGCGGCGGGTAGCGCTGCACCCCCAGGCTGACGAGGTCCGCGACCGCCGGCAGCGACAGCCCGAGCAGCAGCGCGAGCCCGGTCGCGATCAGCGCACGGCCGAGCCGCGGCCTGCGCGCCAGCAGCACGCACCCGGCCACCGCGAGCAGCACCGGCCCGCCCGGCGGCAGCACCAGTGCGCGGCACACCGCGCGCAGCAGGAGCTCCCCGGTCACCCGCTCAGTCCCGCGTGACGCGGCACAGGAAGGCCTTCAGGTAGCGCGATTCCGGGATCGCCGGATGCACCGGGTGGTCGGGCGACTGGCCGCCGGTCGCGAGGACCTGCGCGAAGCGGCCGGTGTGCCGCGCGGCGCCCTGGATGGCCGCGAGCAGCGACTCGGGCGCGAGGTGGTAGGAGCACGAGCAGCTGACCAGCAGCCCGTCGGCCGGCAGCAGCTGCATCGCGAGCTGGTTCAGGCGGCGGTACGCCGCCTCGCCCTTCGGCGCGTCCTTGCGGCGCTTGATGAACGCCGGCGGGTCGATGATCACGAGGTCGAAGCGCTCGCCGGCCGCCACCAGCGCCTCGAGCGCGGCGAACACGTCGGCCTTGCGGGTCTCGATCGCGACGCCGTTGCGCTCGGCGTTGGCGGCCGCCGCCTCGAGCGCGCCCGCCGAGGAGTCGACGCACAGCACCTCGGCCCCGGCGCGCGCCGCGAGCACGCCCCATGCGCCGACGTAGCTGAACGCATCGAGCACGCGCCGGCTGCCGGCGGCGAGCGACAGGAACTGGCGGCGGTTGGCCGCCTGGTCGTAGAACCAGCCGGTCTTCTGTCCGCTCGCGAGCGGCGCGCTGAAGTTCGCGCCCTGCTCGCGGACCTCGACGCGCTCGGGCAGCGGGCCGAGCGCGCTCTCGACGTAGCTGTCGAGGCCCTCGAGCGAGCGGGCGCCCGAGTCGTTCTTCCACACCACGCACCCGGGTGCGAGCACCTCGACGAGCGCCGCAAGGATCTGCGGCTTCAGGCGCTCCATCCCGGCCGTGCCGAGCTGCGCGACCAGCGTCGCCCCGTAGCGGTCGACGACGAGCCCGGGCAGGCCGTCGCTCTCGCCGTGCACGAGCCGGTAGTAAGGCTCCGCGTACAGCCGTGCCCGGAGCGCGAGCGCGCGCCGCAGCCGCTCGGCGAGCAACGCCTCGCCGGGCGGCCGCGCCGGATCGCGCGACAGGATCCGTGCCGCGATCAGCGAATGCGGATTCACATAGGCGTAGCCGAGGAACCGGCCGCGGTCCGACTCGACGCGCGCGAGCGCACCGGGCTCGATGGCGCCGAGCTCGGTCGCCGCGGGGTCGATCTCGTTGCTGAACACCCACAGGTGGCCGGCGAGCAGCCGCCGTTCCTCATGGCGCTTCAGCTTCAGGACCGGCCACTCGCCGGTGGCGGCCTGGGGTCGATCGGCGGGTTCGGCCATCCGGGGTTCTCGGTGCGGCATCGGGGGATGCCCGCGTCGCCGCGGGCGCTCGCGTATAGTGCGCGGGCGCCGGCATTCTAGCCGACGCCCACCCCCGCCCCGGACCTTCACGCATGCAGCCAGCGCCCGGCACGCCGCGCAACCGCCTCGCGCACGAGACCAGCCCGTACCTGCTGCAGCATGCCGCGAACCCCGTCGACTGGTATCCGTGGGGTCCGGAGGCGCTCGAGCGGGCACGGCGCGAGGACAAGCCGATCCTGCTGTCGGTCGGCTACTCGGCGTGCCACTGGTGCCACGTGATGGCGCACGAGTCCTTCGAGGACGAAGCGACCGCGCGGCTGATGAACGAGCTGTACGTCTGCATCAAGGTCGACCGCGAGGAGCGCCCGGACGTCGACCGCATCTACCAGCTCGCGCTGCAGGTCCTGACCCACCAGGGCGGCGGCTGGCCGCTGACGATGTTCCTGACCCCGCTCGACCAGGTGCCGTTCTTCGGCGGCACGTACTTCCCGCCGGCGCCGCGCCACGGGCTGCCGGCCTTCCGGCAGCTGCTCGAGCGCGTCGCCGAGTACTACCGGAGCCAGCGCGGCGCGATCGGCGAGCAGAACGGCCGGCTGCTGCAGGTCTTTGGCTCGCTGACCCCGCCGGGTGCCGCCCCGGGGACGCGGCTGGACGCCTCGCCGCTCGCGCGCGCCCGGGCCGCGCTCGAGAGCAGCTTCGATGCGCGCGACGGCGGCTTCACGCCGGCGCCGAAGTTCCCGCACGCCGGCTTCAGCGAGCGGCTGCTGCGGCACTGGTCGGTGAGCGCGCACGGCGAGTCGCCGGACCTGCGCGCGCTCTACATGGCGACGCTGACGCTGACCCGCATGGCCGAGGGCGGCCTCTACGACCAGGTGGGCGGCGGCTTCGCGCGCTACTCGGTCGACGCGGCGTGGATGATCCCGCACTTCGAGAAGATGCTGTACGACAACGGCGAGCTGCTCGCGCTGTACGCGGACGCGGCGGTCGCGAGCGGCGATGCGCTGTTCCGCCAGACCGCGAACGGCACCGCCGACTGGGTGCTCGCCGAGATGCAGGCTCCGGGTGGCGGCTTCTGCTCGAGCCTCGACGCGGATTCCGAGGGCGAGGAAGGCCGGTTCTACGTCTGGGACCGTGCCGAGGTCGAGCGGCTGCTGCCGCCGCCCGAATACGCGGCCCTCGCGCGCCGCTTCGGCCTGGACCGCGAGCCCAACTTCGAGCACCGGTACTGGCACCTGCACGGCTCGGCGGCGGTGGCCGACATCGCGCGCGAGGCGAACGAGCCGGTCGCGACCATCGAGGCGCGCATCGCGGCGGGACTCGCGCGGCTCCGCGTCGCGCGCGAGCGGCGCGTCCGTCCCGCTCGCGACGACAAGGTCCTCGTGTCCTGGAACGCGCTGATGATCCGCGGACTCGCGCTCGCCGCCCGCGCGCTGCGGCGCGAGGACCTCGCCGCCGCTGCCACGCGCGCCGCCGACTTCCTGCGGGCGGAGCTGTGGCGCGACGGGCGGCTGTTCGCGACGCACAAGGACGGTCGCTCCCACCTCGCCGCCTACCTCGACGACTACGTGTTCCTCGCCGACGCGCTCCTCGAGCTGCTGAGCACGCGCTGGCGCAGCCAGGACCTCGAGTTCGCGGCCGCGCTCGCCGATGCCGCCCTCGCCCACTTCGAGGACCGCGAGCGCGGCGGCTTCTGGTTCACCGCCGACGACGCGGAGGGCCTGATCCACCGTCCGAAGAGCTTCGCCGACGACGCGCTGCCGGCCGGCAACGGCGTGGCGGCGCGCGTGCTCGGCCGGCTCGGCTTCCTGCTCGGCGAGGGCCGCTACCTCGAGGCCTGCGAGCGCACGCTGCGCGCCGCGTGGCCCTCGCTCGTCCAGCAGCCGCTCGTCCACGCGACGCTGCTGGGCGCGCTCGAGGAGCAGCTCGCGCCCTTCGAGATCGTGATCCTGCGGGGACCGGCGGCGGTCATCGAGCCGTGGCGGCTCGAGCTCGCCCGGCTGTACGCGCCGCGGCGTCGGGTGTTCGCGATCCCGGACGGGACCGACGACCTGCCCGCCGCGCTCGCGGCCAAGACCTCCGGCGGCGGGGCGCGGGCCTTCGTCTGCCGCGGCACGACCTGCGAGGCGCCGCTGGCATCCTTCGCGGCCCTCGCGCGCCGCCTCGGCCAGGGCGCCGCGCGCGCAACGCCCGCCGGCGGCTGATCAGCGCCGCGCCGCGAAGGCCTGCCGCAGGCTCTCGAGCAGCGCGCCGTCGCGGACCGCGTCGAGGCGCGGCGCCGCGCCCCAGTCGTAGGCCCAGGGGTGGGCGGTCGCGAGCCCCGCCGGCTCGTCCGCGCGCCTCGGGAAGACGTGCGCATGCAGCGCCGGGTCCTGGTTGCCGAAGATCGCGTAGTTGATGCGGGTCGCGCGCAGCGCCTCGAGCAGCACGTCGCCGACGAGCGCCAGGTCGTCGAGGAACTGGGCGCGCGCGCCGCCGGCGAGCGCGTTCAGCTGTGGCACCACCGGGTCCGGCAGCAGCAGGCAGTAGCCGCGGATGACCTGCGGATCGCCGAGCACGACCCAGCCCGAGGCGAGCCGCGCAAGCTGCCCCGGTTCCTCGCCGGCGCGCAGCGCGCGGACGCGGCGGTGGATCGAGGTCTCCGCGTCGTTCACGGCTGCCCCCGGAACATGAAGAAGACGGCGCCCACCATGCACAGGCCGGCCCAGAGGAAGTCGAGCCGCAGCCCCTGGCGCAGGTACAGCAGCGAGAATGGCACGAACACCGCGAGCGTAATGACCTCCTGCAGGATCTTGAGCTGCGCGATCGACATCACGCCGTAGCCGATCCGGTTGCCCGGCACCTGCAGCAGGTACTCGAACAGCGCGATGCCCCACGAGGCGAGCGCCGCGATCCACCACGGCCGCTGGTACAGCGCCTTCAGATGGGCGTACCAGGCGAAGGCCATGAAGACGTTGGAAAGGCTGAGCAGCAGGACGGTCATGGCGATCGGCGGCACGGCAGGCTCCCGGAGGGTGGGCGTGGTCACGTGGCGACGGGCTCGAGGCTGCGCAGGCCCTCCGCGTCCGGCGGGCCGAGGCGCAGCACGAAGTCGAAGCGGTCGAGCGCGAGGCACAGCTCGAAGTCGCGCTGCGGCGCGTAGTCGGCGGCCGGGTCGAAGAACTTCGCGGCACCCGGTGCGTCGCGCAGCCGCGTCGCGAGCGCCGCGGTCGGCGGATCGCGCCCCGCGAGCCGCGCCGCGAGCAGCTCGGCGCAGGCGTCGTCCTCCGGGCAGCGTTCGCGGGCCTCGTGGCCCATGCGCACGAGCGTGACCCGCGCCGGCGCGCGCCGGCGCAGGTAGCGGACGATCGCGGCTGCGTTCGCGAGGCTCCCGGTCAGCACCTCCTCGGCGCGGCGCGCGCCGACGAGGCCCTGCGTGCCGGCGTGCGTCGAGTGCAGCAGCGTGCGCCCGGCGAGCGGCGCGTGCTCGATGAGCGCCGGCGAGTTGCCGAAGTCCGCGCCCGGCACCGGGCGCGCCCCGCGCTCCGCGGCGAGCAGCCAGCCGGGGTGGCGTGCGCGCAGCGCGAGCGCCTCCTCGACCGCGCCGACCGGGATCAGCCGCGCGCCGGCCGCACTCGCGTAGCAGGCGGTGGTCCCGGCGCGGAACACGTCGATGACGACCACGCTGCCGGTCGCGGCGGCGGCGCCCTCGACGAAGTCGGCGGTCTCGACCTGCACCGGCGGCTCAGCGCAGGTGCGCGGCGCGTGCGGCCGCGACCATGGCCGGCGTCACCGGTGCGGCGTGGTTGCCGAACTGGCTGCGCACGTACGACAGCAGCGTCGCGAGGTCCTCGTCGGACAGGTACGCGAACTGCGGCATGACGCCGGCGTAGACGCCGCGTGGTAGCGCCGCGGGCCGCCGGCCGTACAGGACCCAGCCGAGCAGCGGCTCCGGCTCGCCGATCGCGACTGGCGTGCCGGCGAGCGGCGGCTGCATGCCCGCGACGCCGCCGCCGTCGGGCCGGTGGCAGGCAACGCAGTACGCGACGTAGAGCCGCGCGCCGGGCGTGTCCGTGGCGGGCGGCGGCGCGCGGCCGCAGCTGGCGGCGAGCGCAGCGATCGCGAGCAGCAGTGCGCGGGCACGTGGCATCGGCGGTGCCGGAGGGCGGTGGCTCACTCGGACCAGCTGCGGACCCGGCCGGTGTCGAGGTGGACGAATCCCGGCCCCGGATAATAGCCGACGCCACCGCGCGCGAGGCCGAGGCCGGCGGCCCGCAGTGCCGCGAGCGCGCAGCCCTGCAGCCGGACGTCGATCGCGCGGCCCTCCATGTGCAGGCTGTGCGCCGAGACTCCGTGGCCGGCGGCGCGCAAAGCCGCGTTGCTCGCGGGCGAACGATAGCCGGAGATCACCTCGAAGTGCGGCGGCCGCTCGCAGCGCGCCGCGACCGCGAGCAGCAGGTCCGGCAAGGCGGGATCGACGTCGTGCTCGAGGCCATTGCGATGGTCGCGCAGCAGGTGCCTCAGCCCTGCCAGCGCGGCCGGCGGCCAGCGTCCGTCGGCCGACGGCGCGACGCTGAGCCGCTCGCCGGTGTGCAGCGCCCGCAGCTCGAGGGTCGGAGCCGGCAGCGCCGCGGCCGGCAGCGCGAGGCACAGCGCGAGCGCCGCGGCGAGCGGCCGCGCGGCCACCGCGCCCACGGCCTTAGCGGCGGCGGAGCGCGACCACCGTCGCGTCCGCGGGCTCCTGGTTGACCGCCACGACGCGCGCGCGACGGATGAAGTTGAAGTCGGTCGCGCTCGCCGAGCAGTACGCGCCCATCGCCTCGCCGACGACGAGGTCGCCGATCTCGAGCGGCGGCAGCGGCAGGTCCTCGGCCACGACGTCGATGCTGTCGCAGGTGGGGCCGGCCAGCACGCTCGGCCGGCGCTCGCCGGCGCTGCGCAGGCTGTCGATCCGGAAGCGCGCATGGTCGAACAACTGGCCGCTGAACGAGCCGTACAGGCCGTCGTCGAGGTAGTACCAGGGCTGGCCGTCGCGCACCGCCCGGCCGATCACGGTCGCGACGCAGGTGCCGGCGGGAGCGGCGATGAAGCGGCCGGGCTCGGCGATCAGCCGCAGGCCCGGCGGCAGGCGAGCGAGCGCGGCGCGGATCGGCTCGCAGAAGGCCTCGATCGGCGGCGCCGGGTCCCGGTAGTCGACCGGGAAGCCGCCGCCGATGTCGAGCACGGTCAGCTCGGCGCCTTCGGCCCGCGCCGCGCGGATCAGCTCGCCGCAGGCGTCGATCGCGCGCACGTGCATGCCCGGGCTCGCAGCCTGGGAACCTGCGTGGAAGGACAGGCCGACCACGCGCACGCCCATGCGGGCCGCGACCCGCAGCAGCTCCGGGACCGCCGCCGGGTCGCAGCCGAACTTGCGCGACAGGTCGCAGAGCGCGTCCTGAGCCCGGAAGCAGACGCGGATCAGCAGTTCGGCGCGCTTGCGGTGCCGGACGAACTTGCCGATCTCGTCGGCGTTGTCGGCCACGAAGGTGCGCACGCCGAAGCGCAGCGCATCGCGGATATCGGCGTCGCGCTTGACCGGATGCGTGTGGATGCAGCGCTCCGGCGCCACGCCGCAGGCCCGGACCAGGTCCACCTCGCCGCTGCTCGCGAGGTCGAAGAAGGCTCCCTCGCGCTTCAGCGCGCGCACCACCGCCGCCTCCGGCAGCGGCTTCAGCGCGTAGTGCAGGTCGACGCCCGGCAGCGCCGCCGCGAGCGCGCGGTACTGGCCGCGGATGCGCTCGCAGTCGACGATCATCAGTGGCGAGCCGTGGCGCGCGACCAGCGACTCGATCGCCTCGCGCGTGTACGGCGCCGCGAGCAGCGCGGGTGCGGCGGCCGGCAGCGGCAGCGTCGACGTCTCAGCTCTCGGCACGGGCGTATCCCTCGGGGTGTGGCGCGCGCGGATTCTAGGCCAAATCCTCGGCTTCGCAAGCCGCCGCGGCGCGCGCCAGGCGGTCGCGCACCGCCTCCCACGCGCCGTCCGCGGGGACCGCCTCGACGAGGATCGCGCCCGCGCCACTGTGGTCGAGCGCCCGCAGGTTGGCGTACAGGTCGTGGCCGTAGGCCGTGGCGTCGCGGCCACCGGCGATCCAGGCGCCCGGCGCGGCGCCCGCCGGCCGCGCGTCGAGCGCCAGCACGGCCGCGCCGCCCGCTGCCACGGCCCGCGCGAACGCCTCGCCGGCGGCGATCCTGAGCGGTGTGCGCGGCGCGTAGTGCGCGGCGAGCGTGCCCGGTGCGCTCGGCCCCTCGCCGCGCGCCGCGCGCCGCAGCGGGCCGACGACCGCCTCGAGGGCGGCGACCGGGATGCCACCGGGGCGCAGCACCAGCAGTTCGTCGAGGCAACTGACGATCGTCGACTCGAGCCCGACCTGGCACGGGCCGCCGTCGAGCACGACCGGTACCGCCGCGCCGAATTCCTCGCGCACGTGCGCCGCGGTGGTCGGGCTGACGCGCCCGAAGCGGTTCGCGGACGGCGCCGCGATCCCCCCGCCGAAGGCGCTGAGCAGCCGGCCCGCGAGCGGATGCGCCGGCACCCGCAGCCCGATGCTCGGTGCGCCGCCGGTCAGCTCGTCGAGCACGCCCGCCGCCTTCGGCAGGATCAAGGTCAGCGGCCCCGGCCAGAATCGCGCGGCGAGGCGCCGCGCCGGCTCGGGCACGGCCGCTGCCCAGCGGTCCGCGTCGGCGGCGCGGGCCAGGTGCACGATCAGCGGATGGCCGGGAGGGCGGCCCTTCAACTCGAAGACCCGGCGCACGCCGCGCTCGCTGCGCGCGTCGGCGCCGAGCCCGTACACGGTCTCGGTCGGGAAACCGATGGCCTCGCCGGCGCGCAGCGCCGCGACCGCCTGCTCGATCGAGGCCGGCGCGCTCACACCGTCGCGGGCGGCCGGGCGCGGCGCTCGAGCTCGCGAACGAGCCCGTACAGGGTCAGCGGCGCACAGCCCTCGGCCTTGTTGTTGGCGATCAGCAGCGCCTCGTTGCCGCGCGCGAGGATCCGCTCGAGGAGATCGGCGACCTGGCCGCGGTTGGCGGGATCCGGGTCGACGATGCGATCGAAGGGGAAGTAGCGCTCGCGCGCCGCCTCGTAGTCCTGGCCGGGGTTCAGCATCCAGCGGATGACGACCGCGCCCGAGAGCCATGCGCTCTCGCCGAGGATCTCCGCCTGCTCGAGCACCGGCGGCATGCGCGGGTGCACGTTGAAGCAGTGGGTGGCGCCGTTGCGGGCGAGTGCGTCGGTGTAGGCGGGGCTCAGCAGTTCGCGGTTGCGCAGCTCGACCGAGTACTGCGGGCCGCGCGGCAGCGCGTCGAGGAACGCACCGAGCGACTCGGCGAACAGCTGCGGGTCCCGCGCGTACGGCAGGCCGAGCGCCGGGAACTGGAACAGCAGCGCACCGAGCCGTTCACCGAGGCCCTCGACGACCGGCCCGACGACGCGCTCGATCGCGTACGGGACCTCGAGGAAGCGGTCGACGTCGGGCGTGACGGCGACGTTGCGCGCCTGGCGGTCGATCGGCGTGGTCAGTGCGGCGTGCGCCTTCACGACGAAGCGGAAGTCGCCCGGCACGAGGCGCGCATAGCGGCGGAAGTCCTCGGCCGGCAGCGGTGCGTAGAAGGTGCGATCGACGCCGACCGCGCGCAGCAGCTCATGGCGCGAGTACGCGCCGAGTCCGGCGCGCGCGAGCAGCTGCTCGCCGGCGCGCTGCGCGTACACAACGCCGGCCCAGCCCGGGAAGGCCCAGCTCGAGGTGCCGAGCCGAAGCGCGGGCGGCAGGCGGCCGGGCGCACCGACCAGGTCCGACGGCAGCGGCGCGGCGCCGATCTGGTCGGCGTCGGAGCCTCCGGCGCCAAACAGGTCGATCTGCGTCGCCGGGTCGGGGGTCACGTCGCGGACCTGCGGTTCATGGGCCGACGTTAAGCAAACGCACCGCGCACGGCAACCGCTCGCGTCACGCCGCGCAATTCACTCCAGCGAGTGTCGCTCCCATGAGACAGGTCCCCGGCGCAGCTCGTAGCCGGGCCAGTAGTGCTTGTCGAGCTTGAGCGTGATGACCTCGACCGAGTTGTTCCAGGTCGCCGTCTTCAGCCGCAGCGATGCTCGGTCGTCCTTGCCGGCGACCGCCGCGAGGAACGCGTCGAGATCCGGCGTCGGCTTGCCGTCCACCTCGATGATCCGGCGGCCCGTCCAGAGGCCGTAGCGCGTCGCCGGCGAGCCGTACAGGAAATAGGAGACCAGCACGCCGCTCGGGGCGATGCCGCGCTGCGCCGCCAGCGCGCGGTGCGGCGCCTGGAGCGTCGCGCCGGCCCATAGCACGATCCGGTCGATGTCGGTGCCGCTGAGGGCGACCGTCGGCAGGTCGAGCGTCGTCTCCGCGCCATTGCGCCAGACCGTGATGCGCACGGCCGGCTTGCGGGCGCTGGCCTGCTCGGCCTCGCGGAAGCGGTTCACGAGGGTGCCGTCGATCGCGAGCACCAGGTCGCCGGTCTGCAGCACGGTCGCCGCCGGCGTGCCGGCGACCAGCCGGCCGATGCCGAGCACCTGCCGCCGCGCCGGATTGTGCGCCTCGAGGCGCCGGACCCAGCCGTCATCGAGGCCGAGCCGGCGCGCGACCGAGAGCGGCACGACCTGCAGCTCCGCTTCGATCGAGCGCAGCGGCCGTCCGGTCCGGACGATGTCGAGCGTCTCTGCGACGACGTCCGCCGGGATGCCGAGGTTCTGCTGCTGCAGCTCGCGGCCGCTGTCGTAGGCAAAGCTCGACCACAGCGCGCGCACGTCGCCGGCCTTGTCGGTGATCACGCCGTCGAACTCGGTCGGCGGGTTCGTGAGCGTCACGATCTCGAGGTTCGACTCGCGGAATGCGGAGGTCCGCGACAGCGGGAACTGCGCGGGCTCGAGGTCGGCGACCGAGGTCGCCTGCGAGGCGAGCCGCTGGTCGGCCTTGAGACCGACCACCCAGACCGGCTCGCCCGGCGCGAGCTCGCGCGAGGACAGCCGAGCGCTCCTGACGGGCGTCGTGCCGATCAGCTTCGGGTCGTAGGACACGACGGCGAGGTTGTGCACCGGATGCACGTACTCGACCCGACCCGGCACCTCGATCGTGCCGGCGAAGGTCAGGCGCACGTCGCCCATCGCGACCGGTACCGTGTTGCGGTCGGTGATCACGAGGCCGCGGACCGCGTCGACTACCACGCCGGTCCCGCGGTAGCTGCGCTCGGTGACGCCCGACACCGAGTACGGCATGTCGAAGTTGATCATGACGAGCGACGGCGCCACTCGGTCGGTGCGCGCATCGCCGGTCGGGGCGAAGGTCGTGCTCGCGACCTCCGGTGCGCGCGCGGCGGGCCCGCCCTCGAGCTCGCGGCACGGCCACCATCCGCGCACGTCGTCGCGGCGGCACCGCCGCGCCGGAAACCAGCTGCGGTCGATGCGCAGCGAGCGCACCTGCGGCGTGCGCGGGTCGTCGAGCGTGTAGTAGCGCGCGACCACGCGATCGCCCTGGGCGAGGCCGGCCAGCGCGCGCTCGAAGTCGTCGAGCGAATCGACCGGTACGCCGTTGAAGCCGGTCAGCACGGCCCCGCGCGGGATCGTAGCCGCGCCGAACAGGTAGCCGGGGCTCGCGAGGTACACGCCGCGCCGCTGCACGTTGAACTGCCGGGCCAGCTGGTAGGACAGCCGGTGCAGCACCGCATCGCCGAACTCGACGTACTCGTCCGGCGTGATCGAGTGCAGGTCGCTGACCGGCAGCTCGCGGTTGAGCACCGTGCCGCCGCGCTGCACCTCGAGCTTGATGTTCTTGCCGACCGACTCGTCGAGCAGCGCGTCGAGGCTGAAGAACTCGGTGACGTAGCGCCCGTCGACGCGCACCAGCACGTCGCCCGGCTCCAGCACGCCCTCGGCCGGCGAACCGGGCAGCACGTCGCGCACGACCAGCATGCCGACCTGCTTCGGGAAGCTGCGGCGGACGTCCGCTTCGGTCTCGCTGCGCAGGCCGAGGCGCCCGAGCTCGTCGTAGGGCACGTAGGCGAAGACGGTCTCGAGCGTTCCGCGCGCGACCGGCTTGCCGTCCTGGATCAGCCTCAGCGCACGCACGACGCGGTCGAGCGGCAGGTAGAAGCTCGAGGCGGCCTGGCTCGAGCCGCCGGCGTTCAGCGCGACCGCCCGGCCCTTGACGTCGATGACCGGCGAGCCGGAGGAGCCGCCCGAGGTGCTCGAGGCCGCCTGGTAATAGAAGGTGTTGAAGTCGTTGTACTTGCCGATGCCGTAGGCCGGCGCGTCGCGGTCGAGGCGCGCCAGCGTGCCCGCGAGGATCGACAGCTGCTCGCCGGCGTCGTTGCCGATGACGCGGATCTCGGTGCCGACCTTGGCGGCCTCCGGCGCGAGCGCGATCTCGGGCGGATGCGCGAACTTCAGCTTGCTCGGGTCGTAGCGGTAGATGCCGAAATCGTGCACCGGGTCGCGGTACACCGGGTACAGCTGCACTTCCTCGCGGTTCTGGAACACCGCCTGCGCCGTGACCGGGCCCGGCGTCACGACGTGGCGGTTGGTCAGGATGAGCCCGCGGCGCGCGTCGACGACGAAGCCGGTCGCCTGCGCGGACGTGTACCACTCGGTGTCGAAGGGCCGGGCCTGGTCGACCTGGATCGTGACGACGCCGTCGGCGATCCGCTGCAGCGTGCGCGCCCACTCCGGGCGCTCGTCAAGCACCTCGCCCGCGACCGGCGCCTTCGCGGCGTCCGCGACCGCGGCGACCGCCGGCACCGGCGCACCCGGCAGCGGCGGCGGCTGGGCGGCCGTGGCGCGCGGGGCGGCGCCGGGCGGCATCTGCGCGGCGGCGGTGGCGGCGACCAGCAGCAGCGCTGCGATCGTGCGGAGCGCGCGGACGGGGCCCTGGAAGCGAGCGCGCGGGCTACCGAGGCGCTTCACAGCGCGTACCCGAAAGCGCGCTGGAAGCGCGCCGCGAAGTCGGCCGCGTCGGCGCCGTGCGACTGGGTGCCGTGGTGCGCGACCTTGAGCGCGCCGATCAGCGAGGCCACCCGGCCGGTCGTCTCCCAGTCGAGGCCCCGCGTGATGCCGTAGATGAACCCGGCCCGGTACGCATCGCCGGCGCCCGTCGGGTCGACGACCCGCTCCGGCGCGACCGGCGGGATCCGGATCGTCTTGCCGCCGGCGTGGATCTCCGAGCCCTGCGCTCCGCGCGTGACGACGTAGGCGCGACCGCGTGCGGCGATCTCGGCGGGCGACAGACCGGTGCGTTCCTGCACGACTTCAGCCTCGTAGTCATTGACGATGGTCCACGCCGCCTGCTCGATGAAGCGACCGAGCGCCGCGCCATCGAACAGCGGCAGCCCCTGCCCGACGTCGAAGATGAACGGGATCCCCGCCGCGGCGAACTGCTCGGCATGGCGCAGCATCGCCTCGCGGCTGTCCGGCCCGACCAGGCCGAGCGTGATGCCGGCGTCGCGCGGCACCTGCAGCTCGCCCGCGTGCTGCATCGCACCGGGATGAAAGGCGGTGATCTGGTTGTCGTCGAGGTCGGTCGTGATGAACGCCTGCGCGGTGAAGGTGCCCGGTACGCGCTGCACGTACCTAAGGCTGAGACCGTGCCGGCGCATCCAGGTTTCGTAGGGATCGAAATCGTCGCCGACGGTCGCCAGCACGTGGCTGTCGAGCCCGAGCAGCTTCAAGTTGAAGGCGATGTTGCCCGCGCAGCCGCCGTAGTTGCGGCGCATCTGCGGCACCAGGAACGACACCGACAGCGTGTGGATCCGCTCAGGGAGGATGTGTTCCTTAAACCGCCCGTTGAACACCATGACCGTGTCATAGGCCAACGAGCCGCAGATCATCGCCGTCATCCGGGGAAGCCCCTTGTCGCCAGCGGGCACCTTAACCGAGGGGCGCGCGCAGCCGCCAGCAGCACTGCCAAGAAACGTGAGGTGAATCGACCGCGCGCGGCCCGCGCGCTAGCGGTCGAACAGCACGAGCGCCCAGGTGGCCGCGAGCAGCACGAAGCTCACGAAGACCGCCGCGGATCCGAGGTCCTTGGCGAGGCCGGACAGCTCGTGGCGCTCCGCGCCGATGCGGTCGACGGCGGCCTCGATGGCGCTGTTCAGGAGTTCCACGATCAGGATCAGCAGCATCGGACCGACGAGCAGCGCGCGCGCGATGCCGCTGCCACCGAGCCAGATGCCGGCCGGGATCACGATCGCGGCCAGCAGGCACTCCTGGCGGAACGCCTCCTCCTCCCGCCAGGCGCCGACCAGCCCCAGCCACGTGTTCCCGAACGCGCGCAGCACGCGCCTCAAGCCGCGCGGCTTCTCTCCGGGTCGGACGCTGGCGCGGGCCTCGACGGTCATGCCGATGGCTTCCATGTCAAATCGAGCTGCTTCGCGGCGCGCACGTCGTCGAGGCGCCTGACCGGGAGTGTATACGGCGCGCCCTTCAGCTGCGCTGGGTCCGTCTCGGCCTCGCGCTGGATCGCCTCCATCGCCGCGACGAAGCCGTCGAGGGCCTCCTTGGTCTCGGTCTCGGTCGGCTCGATCAGCAGGCACTCGGGCACCAGCAGCGGGAAGTACGTCGTCGGCGCGTGGAAGCCGTAGTCGAGCAGGCGCTTGGCGAAGTCCATCGCCGTCACCCCGTGCTCCTTGGCCTGGCGCTTCATCGTGAGGATGAACTCGTGCGTCGCCCGCCGCTCGGGGTACGCGGCGTCGAAGCCCGCCTGCTTGAGGCGCGCGAGCAGGTAGTTCGCATTCAGCGTTGCGTACTCGCCGATGCGCCGCATCCCCTCGCGCCCGACCATGCGCATGTAGATGTACGCGCGCAGCAGGACTCCGGCGTTGCCCATGAACCCCGACAGCCGCCCGATCGACTGCGGCAGGTCGCGCTCGTCGAGCCAGCGGTAGCGCTCGCCCTCACGACCGACGACCGGCACCGGCAGGAAGGGCCTGAGCCGGGCGCCGACGCCCACCGCGCCGGCGCCCGGCCCGCCGCCGCCGTGCGGCGTCGAGAAGGTCTTGTGCAGGTTCATGTGGATCACGTCGAAACCCATGTCGCCCGGCCGCACCTTGCCGAGGATGGCGTTGAGGTTCGCGCCGTCGTAGTACAGCAGTCCGCCGGCGTCGTGCACGAGCGTCGCGATCTCGGCGATCGTCCTTTCGAACACGCCGAGCGTCGACGGGTTCGTGAGCATGATGCCCGCCGTCGCCGGTCCCACAACCCGCTTCAGCGCCTCGAGATCGCAGTCACCCGAGGCGTTGCACGGGATCTCGATGACCTTCATGCCGCACATCGTCGCGGTGGCCGGGTTCGTGCCGTGCGCCGCCTCCGGGACGATGATCTCCGTGCGCGCGAGGTCGCCGCGCGCGCGATGGTAGGCGCGGATCATCGCGACGCCGGCGAACTCACCCTGCGCGCCCGCCATCGGGGTCAGCGACACCGCCTGCATGCCGGTGACATCGGTCAGCATGTCCTGCAGCTCGAACATGCAGGCCATGAAGCCCTGGCCGAGCGATTCCGGGCCGAGCGGATGGCGCGCGAGAAACTCGGGCAGCATCGCGTACTGGTTGCAGCCACGCGGGTTGTACTTCATCGTGCAGGAGCCGAGCGGGTAGAACTGCGTGTCGATCGAGAAGTTCATCTGCGACAGGCGCGTGAAATGGCGCACGGCCTGCAGCTCGGAGACCTCCGGCAGCAGCGGCGGCCGGCGCCGGCGCAGCGCCGCCGGGATCTCCGCGTCGAGCTCGGGCGGCAACTGCGCTTGCGCGCTGCGGCCGGCGCGGGACTGCTCGAAGATCGTCGCCTCGAGCGCGCGCGACTGGGCGGACGCGGCGCTCATCGTGGCGCTCCGGCGCCGGCTTCGACCGGCCCGGCCATGCATTCCCGGAGCGCGGCGGCGAAGCGCTCGATGTCCTCGTCGGTCTTCGTCTCGGTCGCGCACACGAGCAGCGAATGGCCGAGTTCCGGGTAGTCGGCCGAGGCGTCGAAGCCGCCGGCGATGCGCCGGCGGGCGAGCGCCTCGAGCACCGGCGCGACCGGCCGGTCGAGCGTCACGAGCGCCTCGTGAAACCTCGCGCCGCCGAACGCGAGGCGAACGCCGGGCACCCGCGCAAGCGCTGCGGCCAGCTGGGCCGTCCGCGCGACCGACGCCGACGCGGTCCGCGCCAGCCCTTGCGGTCCCATGATCGCGAGGTAGATCGTCGCGGCGCTCATCAACAGCCCCTGGTTCGTACAGATGTTCGAGGTCGCCTTCGAGCGGCGGATGTGCTGCTCGCGCGCCTGCAGCGTCAGCGTGTAGCCGGTCCTGCCATCGAGGTCGACGGTGCGCCCGACGATGCGGCCCGGCATCTGGCGCACGTTCTCGTTGCGCGTCGTCATGAAGCCGAAATACGGGCCGCCGGATGACAAGGGCACGCCGAGCGGCTGGCCCTCGCCGACGACGATGTCGGCCCCCTTCGCGCCCCACTCGCCGGGCGGCTTCAGGATCGCGAGCGACGTCGGGTTGACGACGGCGATCGCCAGCGCCCCGTGCTCGTGCGCCCAGTCGGTCAGCGCGTCGACGTCCTCGAGCACGCCGAAGAAGTTCGGCTGCTGGATGACGAGCGCCGTGACATCCTGCCCTTCGAAGGGCGCGAGCGCGTTGCGCACGGTCTGGCCGGAGCGCCGGTCGTAGTCGACGGCCTCGAACTTCAGGTTCTGGTTGCCCGCGATCGCCAGCGCGCAGCGCCGGTACACCGGGTTCACCGCACGCGGGACCAGGATCCGCGCCGACTTGGAGCGCCGGTGCGCGCGCACCGCCATCAGGCTCGCCTCGCCGAGCGCGGAGGCGCCGTCGTAAAGCGAGGCGTTCGAGACGTCCATGCCCGTCAGGCTCGCGATCATCGTCTGGAACTCGTAGATCGTCTGCAGCGTTCCCTGGCTCGCCTCCGCCTGGTACGGCGTGTAGGCCGAGTAGATCTCGCCGCGGGTCGTGATCGCCCAGACTGCCGCCGGAATGTGGTGCTCGTAGGCGCCGGCGCCGATGAAATTGAGCTCGCATCGGTCGGCAGCCGCGCGCGCGCTCATCAGTCGGCCGATCTCCATTTCCGATGCGGCCGGCGGGATTCTGCTGAGCTCGTCGGAGCGCAGCGCCGCCGGAATTTCCTCAAACAGGCGCTCGATGCCGTCGACGCCGATCGTCGCGAGCATCGAGCGCACATCGTCGGCGGTGTGCGGAATGAATGCCATGCAGTCGTCCTCGTGTGCGGCGGAAGGTGGCGGGCCTCAGTCGGCGCTTTCTTCGAGGAAGCGCGCGTAGGCCGCGCCGTCCAGAAGGGCGCCGACCGAGGCCGGGTCGGCCGGCTTCAGCTTGAACAGCCAGCCTTCGCCGTACGGGTCGGAGTTGATCTTCTCCGGCGCATCGCCCAGCGTCGTGTTGCCGGCGATGACTTCGCCCGCGATCGGGCTGTAGACGTCGGACGCCGCCTTCACTGACTCGACGACCGCGCAGGCCTCGCCCGCGGCGACCGTTCGCCCGGCATCCGGCGCTTCGGCAAACACGAGGTCGCCGAGCGCGTGCTGCGCGTGATCCGTGATGCCGATGGTCACCGTGCCGTCGGGGTTCGTCCGGACCCATTCGTGGCTCTTCGTGTAGCGCAGGTCGGGCGGCAGATTGCTGCTCATGATCGAGTCCTTCGTGTCGATGTCGGTGGAAGACTTCGCAGGCGGCGTTGCCGCCCGCGCCTAGACCTGGATCAGCGCCTTGCCATGGCGCACGAACGGTGGGCGAACGATGCGCGCGCGCAGCGCTTTGCCGCGGATGTCGACCTCGACTGCGCCGCTGGTCGCCGCCGCGACCCGGGCGAGCGCGATCGACCGCTCCAGCGTCGGCGAGTACGTACCGCTCGTGACCTGGCCGTTCGTCGGATCGCCGACGATCGGCTGGTGCGCCCGCAGCACGCCCTTGTCCTCGAGCAGGAGTCCCACGAGCTTGCGCGGCACTCCGCCCGCGCGCTGCGCGAGTAGCGCCGCGCGCCCGGTGAAGTCGCGGCCGTCCTCGAGCGCGACGGTCCACGCGAGCCCCGACTCGAGCGGCGAAGTGCTTTCATCCATGTCGTTGCCGTACAGGTTCATGCCGGCCTCGAGGCGCAGCGTGTCTCGCGCGCCGAGCCCGCACGGTCGCACGCCCGCGCGCTCGAGCCGCAGCCACAGCGCGACGCAATCGTCGGCCGGCAGCATCACCTCGAAGCCGTCCTCGCCGGTGTAGCCGGTGCGGGCCACGAAGCCGTTCGGGCCGAGCGCCGGGAAATCGGTGCTGGTGAACGCGCCGAGGCCGGTGGCGCGAGCAGCCTCGGCGGGCGCGAACAGGCCCGCGAAGCGCTCGCGCGCGGTTGGCCCCTGCACGGCGATGATCGCGAGGTCGCCGCGCGGCGCGACGTCGACGCCGGCCGCCGCGGCGCGTGGCGTGATCCAGGCGAGATCCTTCTCGGCCGTGCCCGCGTTCACGACCAGGCGGTAGCGAGCCGGGCCGCGGTAGTAGACGATCAGGTCGTCGAGGACGCCGCCGCCCGCATTCAGCATGCAGCTGTATAGCGCCTTGCCGGGCTCGACGAACCGCGCCACGTCGTTCGCGAGCAGCGCACGCAGGAATTCGCGGCTCGCGGGTCCCGACAGGTCGACGGCCCGCATGTGCGAGACGTCGAACATGCCGGCGTCGCGCCGCACCGCGTGGTGCTCTTCGATCTGCGAGCCATAGTGCAGCGGCATGTCCCAGCCGCCGAAATCGACGATGCGCGCGCCGAGCTCGCGATGGCGCTCGAACAGCGGAGTCTTCAGCGGCATGGGCCCTCCGTTCCGACGTCTCGGCGGCACGGCCCTTTCGCAACGCAAAAGGGGCGACAGGCCGCCGCCTGTCGCCCCTCTGTCCTTGGACCTGAGAGATCAAGTGCGCCCAGCGCGCACCGCACCCCTTCGGTGGGTTCGTCGCCGCAACGCGGCGCGGACCGCTCTCCAGAGTTCGCGAGACGCTGCCGTTGTTCTGCCTGAGCGTTTCCGGGCGGGTTGCGCCTTCGGCGCCGCGCGCACCGGGTATCGGGTCCCCGGCCTCGCGGTCTCTCCGGACAGGTCTTGTCGCGAAGGCGGCATCATACCACCTGACCCCGCAGCGCGGTTTTCGGGCGAAGCCGCGCCGAAGGGCAGTATTCTTGGCGCGGGGGAACGGGCCCCGCGTGGGACCGGCGAGGGCGCGACGTGGCAAATGCATTCATAGAAAAGCGCTCGATCGACTACGTGCCCCTGGCCGAACGCCACGGCAAGGTGTGGCACCTGTGGCCGGTCTGGTTCACGGGCGATGCGCATCTGGCGACGATCGCCACCGGTGTCGTCGGCGTCGCGCTCGGCGGCACGCTCGCGTGGATGGCGATCGCGGTGCTGATCGGCTGCGCGTTCGGCACCTTCTTCATGGCATTCCACTCGACGCAGGGCCCGCAGCTCGGCCTGCCGCAGATGATCCAGTCGCGACCGCAGTTCGGCTACCTCGGCGCGCTGCTGGTGTGGGGCGTGGCGATGGTGACCTACGTCGGCTACAACGCCTTCAATCAGGTGCTCGCCGCCGACACGCTCGTCACTTTGTTCAACTGGCAGCGCCCGGTCACCATCGTCGTCGTCGGCGTTCTCGCGGCGCTGCTCGCGGCGATCGGCTACGACATCATCCACCGTGCCCAGCGCCTGCTCGCCTACTTGTTGCTGGCCGTGTTCGTGGTCATGACGGTGGCCGCCTGCACGAGCTCGGTTCCGGGCGCCCGCCTCGAACTTGGCGAGTTCCGGCCCGTGCCCTTCCTGACGCAGCTGTTCGCCGCGGCCGCGTACCAGATCTCGTGGTCGATTTACGTCTCCGACTATTCCCGCTACCTGCCGCGCGACGTGGGCGTGCGCGCCTCGTTCTGGTGGACCTACCTCGGCGCGTTCATCGGCGGCGCGTGGGCGATGCTGATCGGCACGTTCGCGGCGGCGATGTTCCCGAAGCTCGAGCTCTCGGCAGCGCTGAAAGCCACCGCCGACCGGTTGATCCCGGGGACCGGCGCGCCGTTCCTGGTCGCCTCGATGCTCGGGCTGGTCACGATCACGACCCTGAACTTCTACGGCGCGTCGCTGACGCTGCTCAGCGTCGCCGATTCGATCAAGCCGCTGAAACCGACCATTGCCCAGCGCATCCTGACGCTGGTCGGTGCACTGATCGTGTCGTGCGTGATCGCGCTCGGCGCCTCGGAGCATTTCGCCCACGAGTTCGGCGAGTTCCTCGCGATCCTGCTGTACCTCTTCACGCCCTGGACCGCGATCAACCTGATCGACTTCTACTACGTGCGTCGCGGGCACTACTCGGTGCGCGAGATCTTCAACCCGCGCGGCATGTACGGGCGCTGGAACTGGCGCGGCCTGGTCGCCTACGCCGGCGGCTTCATATCGATGATCCCGTTCTTCAGCACCGGCATCTATCGCGGGCCGGTCGCCGAGCGACTCGGCGGCGCCGACGTCGCGATGCTGGTCGGCCTGCCGGTGTCGACGCTGATCTACGTGCTCGCCTGCCGCTCGATGGACGTGGATGCCGATCGGCGCCAGGCGGAGCTCGCCGACCGCGGCCTGGAGCCGGGGACCTGAAGCGCGCGGGCGCTCAGCGCTGCGCGGTCTGCCAGTTCGGCGACTGGTAGAGCGGCACGTCGGCGGGCGGCAGCAGCGGCCGACCGAGGATGTGGTCGGCGGCCTTCTCGGCCAACATGATGGTCGGCGCGTTCAGGTTGCCGTTCGTGATCGACGGCATGATGGAGGCGTCCACGACCCGCAGACCCTCGACGCCGATGACGCGCGCCTCCGGGTCGACGACGGCAAGCGGGTCGCTCGCCCGGCCCATGCGGCAACTGCAGGAAGGGTGGTAGGCACTCTCGACCTTCTGCCGGATGAACTCGTCGATCTCGCCGTCGCTGTCGACTGCCGGCTGGATCTCACGACCCCGGTAGCGATCAAACGCCTTCTGCGCGAACAGTTCGCGGGTCAGCCGCACGCAGGCGCGCATCTCGAGCCAGTCGTCCTCGTGACTCATGTAGTTGAACAGGATCCGCGGCTTCTCGGCCGGATCGGCCGACGCCAGGCGGACCCAGCCACGGCTCTTCGAGCGCATCGGCCCGACGTGCGCCTGGAAGCCGTGCTCGCGCGCGAGCGAGGTGCCGTCGTAACTCACCGCCATCGGCAGGAAGTGGTACTGGATGTCGGGATACGGGATGCCGGCACGGCTGCGGATGAAGCCGCAGGTCTCGAAGTGGTTGGTCGCGCCGAGGCCGTCCTTGAACAGCATCCAGCGCAGACCGATCCTGAGCTTGGCGAGCGGGTTCATCGCCGCGTAAAGCGTGATCGGCTCGCGGCACGCGACCTGGAAGTAGAACTCGAGGTGGTCCTGCAGGTTCTCGCCGACGCCGGGTAGGTCGCGCACGACCGGAATGCCGTGGGCCTGAAGCTCCGCGCCCGGCCCGATGCCGGACAGCTTCAGGAGCTGCGGCGAGTTGATCGCTCCACCGCAGACGATGACCTCGCGCCGCGCGCGGACGCGCCGCTCGCTCACGCCGTCGCGATAGCGCACGCCGACGGCGCGCCGGCCTTCGAATTCGATGGCCGTGACCAGCACATGCGTGCGCACCTCGAGGCATTCGCGCCGCATTGCCGGCCGCAGGTAGGCATGCGCCGCGCTGGCGCGGACCCCGCCATCGACGGTCATGTCCATCCGCCCGAAGCCTTCCTGCTGCAGGCCGTTGATGTCGGCGGTCAGCGGGTAGCCGGCCTCGCGCGCCGCCGCGAGCCAACAGGCGTGCAGCGGATTGCTGACGGTGCCGTAGCGCGTGGCGAGCGGGCCGCGGTCGCCGCGGTAGGTGTCGCCCCCGCTCTCGCGCCGCTCGGCGCGGCGGAAGTACGGCAGCACATTGCGGTACCCCCAGCCACGCGCACCCTGCGATTCCCAGCTTTCGAAGTCGTACGCGTTGCCGCGCACGTACACGAGGCCATTGATCGACGAGGAACCGCCCAGCACCTTGCCGCGCGGCGTGTGCATGCGCCGCCCGCCGAGGTGCGGCTCGGGCTCGGTATGGTAGAACCAGTTGTAGCGCTTGCGATTCATCGGAATCGCGAGCGCCGACGGCATCTGGATGAAGATCGAGCGGTCCGAACCGCCGCGCTCGAGCACGAGCACCGTGTTGCGGCCGTCATCGCTCAAGCGATCGGCGAGCACGCAGCCCGCCGAGCCTGCGCCGATGATCACGAAGTCGAAGCTTTCCGGGTGCGCGGCCATCGGCCCTCAGTAGGGCGATTCGATGTCGCGCAGCGCGACGTACACGCTCTTCAGCTGCGTGTAGTGCTCGATCGCCGCGCGGCCGTTCTCGCGACCGAGGCCTGAGCGCTTGTAGCCGCCGAAGGGCATCTCGATCGGCGTCACGTTGTAGTGATTGATCCAGCAGGTGCCGGCCTCCAGGCGCGCGATCACGCGGTGCGCGCGCGTCAGGTCGCGCGTGAACACGGCTGCGGCGAGCCCGAATTCCGTGTCGTTGGCGCGGGCCACGACCTCGTCCTCGGTGTCGAAATCGAGCACCGTCATGACCGGCCCGAAGATTTCCTCGCGCACGATCCGCATGTCGTCGTGGCAGCCGTCGAAGACCGTCGGGGCGACGAAGAAGCCGTTGGCGAGGTCACCGGTCGTGACACGCTGGCCGCCGGTGAGCAGGCGCGCGCCTTCGCTGCGGCCGTGGGCGATGTAGCCAAGGACCTTTTGCATGTGCGCCTCGGAGATCAGCGCGCCGACCTGCGTCCGCGGGTCGAGCGGGTCGCCAATGCGCATCGCCAGGACGCGCGCGCGCAGCGCCTCGAGGAACTCGTCCTTGATGCTGCGGTGGACGAAGACGCGCGTGCCGTTCGAGCAGACCTCGCCGGCCGAGTAGAAATTGGCGAGCAGCGCGCCGGATACCGCGTTCGCCACGGGCGCGTCCTCGAACACGATCAGCGGCGACTTGCCGCCGAGCTCGAGCGTCACGTACTTGAGCGTCCCGGCGGCGTCGCCCATCACCGCGCGGCCGGTGCCGACCTCACCGGTCAGCGACACCTTGCGGATGCCCGGATGGCGGGTCAGCAGCCGGCCCGTATCGGCGAAGCCCTGCACGACCTGGAACACGCCGGGCGGCAGGCCGGCCGCGTCGAACGCCTTGCTCAGCTCGATGGCCGTGAGCGGCGTCAGCTCCGCCGGCTTGAAGATCATCGCGTTGCCGCAGGCGAGCGCGGGCGCGGACTTCCAGCACGCGATCTGCAGCGGGTAGTTCCACGCGCCGATGCCCGCGACGACGCCGAGCGGCTCGCGCCGCGTGTAGCCGAACGCCGCGGGTCCGAGGTCGAGGTGCTCGCCGGCGAGACCCGCCGCCAGGCCGCCGTAGTACTCGAGGCAGTCAGCGCCGGAGGCGACGTCGACGACGCTGGTCTCCTGGATCGGCTTGCCGGTGTCGCGGGTCTCGAGCTCGGCGAGCTCGGCGTTGCGAGAACGCAGCAGCTCCGCGGCGCGCTTCAGGATGCGGCCGCGCTCGGTGCCGGTCATCGCGGCCCAGTCGCGCTGGGCGGCGCGGGCGCGGCTGACCGCCGCATCGACCTCGGCCGCGCCGTCGACCGCGAGCTCGGCAAGGACCGCGCCCGTCGCCGGGTTGATGGTCGTGAGGCGCGCGGCCGAGCGGCCGGCGCGGGTCGCGCCGGCCGGCGCCTCGGCCGGGCCGAGGGCCGAGGCCGCGCGCTCACGCAGGCGTCCTTCGACGAACGCGGTCAGCATCGCGCGCGCTGACTCGCTGTCGGCCTCGCGCCAGCTCGACAGCGCCGCGCGCAGCCAGACGCCGTCGATCATCGCCGCGATCATCGCCGCGAGGCTGCGCGCCTCGTCCGCGGGCAGGAGCTGGCGCAGCGCGTGGCGCAGGTTCGACAGCATCCGCCGCTGATAGGCCGTCTGGACCCGCTTCAGCGGCTCGACGTGCAGCAACTGGCCCCAGAACGCGAGCCACGCGTAGCTGCTGCGCTGGTTGAATTCCTGCGGCGCGAGGTTCGCGTCGATGACCGCCTGGATGCGGCCGCGCGGCGTGCGGGCGAGGCGCAGGCGTGCGCGCACCCCGTCGCCGACCTGCCGGCTGAGGCGGCGGAACGCGGCCTCCAGCAGTCCGTCCTTGTCGCCGAAGTAGTGCGCGACGAGCCCCGCCGACACCCCGGCCCGGCTCGCGATCTGGGCGAGCGTGCTTCCCACGAAGCCGAGTTCGGCGAGACAATCGATCGCAACTTCGATCAGCTGCTGGCGGCGGTCGTCCTCGAGGTGCTCGCGCAGCTCAGCCCGCCGGGGTGCGCGGGGAGGTCCACCTTTGCTTGACTGCGTGTTCAGGTTCCTGCTCCCTGCGGCGGCGTCGCGGCGGGTGCCGCGCCACAACATCCTTTCCCGTGTCTCTGCAATAACCCAATCAACGCTTATTAATCAATTACTTATTACGGCGTTCGACGCTTGACAGCCAAGCGATTGAACAGCTATTCAGTCTTACGCTCAGAATGATGCCGACGCTCAATCACCGGGGTCAAGGGACAGCCGCGCGCGGTCGCGCTGCGGCCGCGTGGCTGCTCGCGCTCGCCGCGTGCGGGGGCCTGCTGCGGCCGGTGGCCGAGGCGGCCACGGCACCGGCGCGCGACGGCCCGGAATGCCAGGCGGTGCGCCTCGCGGATATCGGCTGGACCGACGTCACGGCGACGACCGCGCTCTTTGGCCACCTCGTGCGCACCCTCGGCTACCAGCCGCAGATCACCGTCCTGTCGCTGCCGGTCACCTATGCCTCGCTCAAGAACAAGGACATCGACGTCTTCCTCGGCAACTGGATGCCCTCGCAGGAGGCGGACCGACGGCCGTTTGTCGAGGACCATTCGGTCGACGTCATTCGCGCCAACCTCGTCGGCGCCAAGTACACCCTCGCCGTCCCCGCCTACACCTACGCCGCCGGCCTCAAGGACTTCGCCGACATCGCGCGTTTCAAGCCCGCGCTCAAGTCCTCGCTGTACGGGATCGAGCCCGGCAACGACGGCAACCGGCTGGTCCTGAAGTTGATCCAGGAGAACCAGTTCGGCCTCGGCGACTTCAAGCTCGTGGAGTCGAGCGAGCAAGGCATGCTCGCGGAAGTCGAGCGCGCGATCCGCGCCCGCGAGCCGATCGTGTTCCTCGCGTGGGATCCTCACCCGATGAACATGCGCTTCGATCTCAGGTACTTGACGGGCGGCGACGCGACGTTCGGCCCGAACTTCGGCGGCGCCTCCGTCTTCACCAACACGCGGGCGGGATACGCCAGCGCCTGCCCGAACCTCGGTCACCTCCTCGCGAACCTCGTGTTCACGCTTCGCGGCGAGAGCGAGCTCATGGGCGCGATCCTCGACCAGCACCAGACGCCGGACGATGCGGCGGCCGCGTGGATCGACAAGCACCCGGCCGTCGTGGCGGCGTGGCTCGAGGGGGTGCTGACCTTCGACGGCCGGCCGGCGCAGGCCGCCGTGGCCCGGCCGGCGCCGACCGTGCGCGCCGGCGGCTTCGATGCATGGGTCACCGCGCACAAGATCCCGGTCGGGGACTCGGTCACGCGCTTCGTCGAGTTCGTGAAGGCCCACGGCATGGGCTTCTTCGACGGACTCGCCACCGTCGTGCGCGCCAGCACGGACGCGATCGAGGCGCTCCTCAACCTGCTGCCGGCACCGCTCCTGATCCTCGCGGTCGCGATCGCGACCTGGGCGTTGCGCCGTTCCCTCCCGCTCGCGGTGTTCGTCGCCGCGGCGCTGCTCTTCATCATGAACCAGGGCTACTGGGAGGCGACGATCGAGACGCTGACGCTGGTGCTGGTCGCGGCGCTGGTCTCGACGCTGGTCGGCGTGCCGCTCGGCATCGCCGCCGCGCGCCGGCCCCGACTGTATGCCGTGCTCCGGCCCGTGCTCGACCTGATGCAGACGCTGCCGACGTTTGTCTACCTGACGCCGACGCTGGTGCTGTTCGGGCTCGGCGTCGTGCCCGGGCTGATCTCGACGGTGATCTTCGCGCTGCCGGCGCCGATCCGGCTCACGCACCTCGGCATCTCCTCGGTTCCGAAGCCGCTGCTCGAGGCCGGCGAGGCCTTCGGCGCGACCCGGCTGCAGCTGCTCCTGAAAGTCGAACTGCCCAGCGCGGCGCCGACCATCGTCGCCGGCATCACCCAGTGCATCATGCTCAGCCTGTCGATGGTCGTGATCGCGGCGCTGGTCGGCGCCGGCGGCCTCGGCGTGCCGGTCGTGCGCGCGCTGAACACCGTGCAGGTCGGCATGGGGTTCGAGGCCGGGCTGGCGATCGTGCTGCTCGCGATCATCCTCGACCGGATCAGCCGACCGAAAGACCGGACGGGGGGATCGTGACGGCCACATTGGAATTCCAGAACGTCGACATCCTGTTCGCCCGCGAGCGCGGCCGGCAGGGCGCGGCACAGATCAAGGAAGCGCTGACGGCGCTCGACGCCGGCCGGACGCGCGGCGAGATCGCCGCCCAGAACGGCGTCGTCGTCGGCGTCGCCGGCGCCAGCCTGAGCGTCGCGCACGGCCACATCTCGGTGCTGATGGGCCTGTCGGGTTCCGGCAAGTCGACGCTGCTGCGCGCGGCGAACGGCCTCAATCCCGTGACACGCGGGCACGTGCTGGTGGCCGACGACGGGGCCAGCGTCGACGTCGCCACCTGCGGCGCGGCGACGCTGCGGCGGCTGCGCCGCGGGCGGATCGCGATGATGTTCCAGCAGTTCGGCCTGCTGCCGTGGCGCACCGTGCGCGACAACGTCGGCTTCGGACTCGAGCTACGGGGCGAGCCACTGGCGCAGCGGCGGCGGATCGTCGACGAGAAGCTCGAGCTGGTGGGCCTGTCGCAGTGGGCGGACCGCTATGTCAACGAGCTGTCCGGCGGCATGCAGCAGCGCGTCGGGCTCGCGCGGGCATTCGCGACGGACGCCGACATCTTGCTGATGGACGAGCCTTTCTCGGCCCTCGACCCGCTGATTCGCAGCAAGCTCCAGGACGAATTGGTCGCACTGCAGGAACGCGTCAAGAAGACGATCCTGTTCGTGACCCACGACCTCGATGAGGCGCTGAAGCTGGGAGACCAGATCACGGTGCTCGAGGGCGGGCGCATCGTGCAGACCGGCTCGCCGGAGGACATCGTGCTGCGTCCCGCGGACGCGTACGTGGCCGAGTTCGTGCAGCACATGAACCCGCTCGTTGTGCTCAGCGGGCGGATGGTCATGCGCGAGCGGCAGGAACTCGAACAGGCGGATGGCGCCCTGTGGCTCGACGGCGCCCGCCAGTACCAGCTGGTGCTCGGCTCGCGCGGCGAGCCGGTGCGGGTCGTGCACCGCGGCGCCGCGATCGGGCTCTGCGACGCCGCCTCGCCGCAGCCGGCAGGCGTCGCTTGCGCCGATGCGGACACGCCGCTCCGGCGGCTCATCGAGCTGCAGCGCGACACCGGCCACCTGGTGCTGCTGACCGCGGAAGGCGCGTTTTGCGGGATCTGCGGCCCGGACGAGGTCATCGACGCGCTCGCCGGCCGCCATGGCGCGCCGGGGCAAGCGAATGCCGCAAACTGATCAGCCGCCCCGGGCGGCGCTGACCATACTGCGGCACTAGCGGCAGGAGGGCAGCCATGTCGGAGCACGAGCAGCAGGCAGCGTCGGCGCGTCGCGCGCGGCCGAGCGGACGCGAGGCGAAGCGGGTTGCGCGCGCCGCGCGGGCGCATTCCTCCGTGCCCTACATCACGCGCTCGATTCCCTACTACGAGGTGCTCTCGGAGGAAGGACTGTCGATCATCGAGCGCAACGCCGACACGATCCTCGCGGAGGTTGGCATCGAGTTTCGCGAGGACGCCGAGTCACTCGAGATCTGGAAGGCGGCGGGCGCGGACGTCGAGGGCGAGCGCGTGCGCTTCCCGCGCGGCATGTGCCGCGAGCTCGTGCAGAAGTCGGCGCCGCGCGAGTTCACGCAGCATGCCCGCAACGCGGCGCGCAGCGTGCTGATCGGCGGGCGCAATACCGTGTTCGCGCCCGCCTACGGCTCGCCGTTCATCCGCAACATCGACGAGGGGCGCCGCTACGCGCGGATCGAGGACTTCCGCAACTTCGTGAAGCTCGCCTACATGGCGAACTCGCTGCATCACTCGGGTGGCACGATCTGCGAGCCGGTCGACCTGCCGGTCAACAAGCGCCACTTCGACATGGTGTACAGCCATATCAAGTACAGCGACAAGCCGTTCATGGGCTCGGTGACCCACCCGGAGCGGGCCGCCGACAGCATCGAGATGGCGAAAATCGCGTTCGGTCCCGAGTTCATCGACCCCGCGACCGGCAGGAACAAGACGGTGCTGATCAACCTGATCAACGCCAACTCGCCGATGACCTTCGATGCGACCATGCTCGGGGCGCTCAAGGTCTACGCGCGCGCCAACCAGGCGACGATCGTCACGCCGTTCATCCTCGCCGGCGCGATGTCGCCGGTCACGGTCGCGGGAACCGCCGCGCAGACGCTGGCCGAGGCGCTGGCCGGCATGGCGCTGACGCAGTTGCTGAACCCCGGCGCACCGGTCGTGCTCGGGAGCTTCGCCTCGTCGATTTCGATGCAGTCCGGCGCGCCGACCTTCGGCACGCCGGAGCCTGCGCTTGTGCTGTTCACGATGGCGGCACTCGCGCGCCGGCTCGGCGTACCGTTCCGCTCCGGCGGCAGCCTGTGCGCCGCGAAGATTCCGGATGCGCAGGCGGCGTTCGAGTCCGCGCAGACGCTGCTGCCGACCGCGCTCGCCGGCGTCAACTTCGTGCTGCACGTCGCGGGCTGGCTCGAGGGCGGCCTCGCAATGGGCTACGAGAAGTTCGTCATGGACGCCGACCAGGCCGGCATGATGCACACGCTGCTGGCCGGCGTCGACCTGTCGGAGAACGGCCAGGCGATGGACGCGATCCGCGAGGTCGGCCCCGGCAAGCATTTTCTCGGCTGCAGCCACACGCAGGCGAATTTCGAGACCGCGTTCTACCGTTCGCCGCTTGCGGACAACAACAGCGTCGAGCAGTGGGAAGCGGACGGCGCGCAGGACATGGCGCAGCGCGCGAACAGCTACTGGAAGCGGCAGCTGGCCGAGTACGAGGCGCCGCCGCTCGACCCGGCGATCGACGAGGCGCTGCTCGACTTCATGCAGCGCCGCAAGTCCGCCTTCCCCGACTCGAACGTCTAACCGGCCGTTCCGGCGCTCCACATCACCGGGAACAGCCGGTGTGCGAGCGGCGCACCGGCCGGCAGTTCGTCCGCGAGCCCGGCGAAATCGGGCGACGTTTTCCAGCTGCGAGGCGCGTGGCGGATGTCATCGCCAATCGTGCGCACCGAGAAGACCCTGCGCCGCCGGCCGGCTTCGACGCCGCCGGACGCGTGCAGGGCAAGCATGTGGAACGCGACGAGGTCGCCCGGCTCGATCTCCCATCCCAGGATCGGAAACTCCGCACGACGGCTCTCGATGTCGGGTAGCTCCGCGAGGCTGCCGGGCGGGAACCACTGCGCCTCGTGGCTGAGGAAGGTGCGCGGCATCAGCCAAGGCCCGCGGTGCGAGCCGGCAACGAACTCGAGCGTCGATGCGCGGCTGACGGGGTCCACCGGGATCCAGAAGCTGCAACTCTGCTGGCCGTCGATGTTGTAGTACGGCTGATCCTGGTGCCACGGCGTGCGCTGTCGCGTGCCGGGCTCCTTCGTCAGCATGTGGTCGTGATACAGGCGCACCTCGCGGCTGCCGGTGAGCTGCGCAGCGACCGCGCCCAGCGGCGAGTCGAAGATGAAGCGACGGTAGCGCTCGTTCTCGCTCCAGTTGCAAAAGTCCTCGATGAAGAAGCCCGGGTCCGAGCGGCTGCTCGCGACCTTCGCGCGCGGGCTCGGCTCGCGCAGGTTGGCGTCGATCCCGGCCGCCAGCAGCTCGAGTTCCTGGCCGGACAGAACGCCGCGCAGGCAAATCGCGCCGTCGCGCCGGAAGGCAGCGACCTGATCGGCGGGCACATCGAACCATCGTCCGTTCACCGCTTCGCTCCTCCCCTGGGCCGGCCCGTCACGCCGCAGCCGCCGTTTCGCCCGATCGGCCGGCGCCACGCGTGGCGATCCAGAGCCACGCTGCCGAGAGCAGCAGCGCCGCAAGTGCGCCGCCCTGCACCGCCTGGCTGGAGTCGCGCAACAGCGCGGCGAGCGCACCGGCCGTCAGCATCAGCCGCGCAGCCTCGGCGCGGACGTACGAGCGCCGGCCTTCGAGCAGCCCGCCGATGAGCGCGAGCGAGACCACCAGCCACGCGAGGTAGGCGAGCACCGCCCACGTGGACCAGCGTGGCGCGACGGCGAGGAAGTGCGTGCCGAGCGCAAGAACCGCGACCGACTGCGCAACGCAGTACCCCGCCAGCGCCGGCGCGATGATCGGGCGGAATTTGCCGAGCGCGCCGAGCCTAAACTCCGGCTTTGGGAAGCGCGCTGCCACGTCCGCCGGACGCCAGCCGGGATGCCGCAGCCAGACGCGCGCCTTGTCGGCCCACGAGCGGGCACGCCAGCTGTCGGCCGCGAGCGCAGCGTAGCTGTGCAGGTTGGCCCAGACGGGGTTCCACGAACGCAGCGGGTCCCGCGTGCCGTACACCGGCGGCTCGCCCGGCAGCTCCGGCTGGAACGAACCGAACAGCCGGTCCCACAGGATCAGGATGCCGCCGTAGTTGCGGTCGAGGTAGACATCGTTGACCGCGTGGTGCACGCGGTGGTTGGACGGCGATGCGAATACCCGGTCAAACCAGCCGAGCGAGCCGACCTGCTCGGTGTGGATCCAGAACTGGTACAGCAGGTCGATTAGCCCGACGCCGAGCAGGAGCGCCGGCGGGAAGCCGAGAATCGCCATCGGCAGGTAGAAGAAGCCGGAAAAGAAATAGGAGGTCGCGGTCTGCCGCAGCGCCGTCGAAAGGTTGAATTCCTCGCTCTGGTGGTGGACGACGTGGGCCGCCCACAGCACGTTCACCTCATGGCCGAGGCGGTGGTACCAGTAGTAGAGAAAGTCGTACAACACGAGGCCCGCGAGCCACGCGAGCGGCGAGGCATCGTCGATCGACAGCAGGCGCGCGTGCTGGTAGACGAGCACGTAGAGGCCGAAGCCGAGCACGCGGCCGAAGACCCCCGTGTACGTCGAGAGCTGACCGAGCGCGATGCTGTTGATCGCGTCGGCCACGCGGTACGGAGCGCGCCGGCGGCGCCACCCGAGCACGATCTCAACGGCGATCAGCAGGAAGAACGCCGGCGTCGCCCACAGGATCACCCGCTCGTACACGGGCGCCCGCTCGCCTCAGGTTGCCCGCGGTGCCGAGCGCCGGCCGCGCCGCTCGGCGCGCGCCTCGCCCGCCGCCGCAGGCTCGGGCCGGGGCGGCAACGTCACGGCCTTGCTCAGGTTCGGGTATTCCGCCGTCTTGTGCGGGATCGCCATCGCCTCGACGAAGAACTCCTGGAAGCGCGGCTCGATGGCCGTCTCGATCTTCTCGACGCGACGGACGATCTCCTCGATCGTCCCGCGCGAGCGCGAGTCGAGCAGCGCGATGCGCGCGCCGGTGCCCGCGGCATTGCCGGCGGAGGAGACCTTCGCTAGGTCGCAGTCCGGGATCATGCCGAGCACGGTCGCGTACATGACGTCGATGTGGCTGCCGAACGCGCCTGCCAGCCGGATGCGATCGACCTTCTCGACGCCGAGGCGCTCCATCAGCAGCCGGATGCCGGCGTACAGGGCCGCCTTTGCAAGCTGGATCGCGCGCACGTCGTTTTGCATGATCATCAGCTTCTGGTCGCCTTCGTGCAGGACGTACGCGAAGGTGCGGCCGTTCGGCACGATGCGCGCCGTGCGCGAGGCGAGCGCACCGTCGATGACGCCGTCCGCCGTGATGACCCCGGCGAGGTACAGCTCGGCCAGCACCTCGATGATGCCGGAGCCGCACACCCCGGTGACCCCGATGCTCGCGGTCGCCGCCGCGAACCCCGGGTCGTCGGACCAGAGATCCGAGCCGATGACCCGGAAGCGCGGCTCAAGCGTCTGGCGGTCGATGCGCACGCGCTCGATCGCGCCCGGGGCCGCCCGCTGGCCGCAGCTGATTTGTGCACCCTCGAACGCCGGGCCGGTCGGGCTCGAGCACGCGACCAGCCGCGCGCGGCTGCCGAGCACGATCTCGGCGTTCGTGCCGACGTCGACGAGCAGCGTGATCTCGTCGGCCAGGTCGGGTCTCTCCGCAAGAATGACGCCCGCGCAGTCGGCTCCGACGTGGCCGGCGATGCACGGCAGCGCATAGATGCGTGCATTCGGGTTGAAGGCGACGCCGAGTTCGGTGGCCGTGACCGTCAGCGAGGAGTCGACCGCCAGCGCGAAGGGCGCGCCGCCGAGCTCCACCGGATCGATGCCGAACACGAGGTGGTGCATGATCGGATTGCCGACCAGCGTGGCCTCGAGGATGTCGTCGCGCTCGAGGCCCGCCTGGCGCGTGACCTCGAGTGCGAGCTCGCCGAGTGCCAGGCGCACGGCGGCCGTCATCTTGGCGGCGCCACCCGGATTCATCATCGAGTACGAAACCCGGCTCATCAGGTCTTCGCCGAAGCGGATCTGCGGATTCATCAGGCCCGCCGACGCGACGACCTCGCCGTTCGTCAGGTTGCAGAGGTGCGCCGCTATGGTCGTCGAGCCAACGTCGATCGCGAGCCCGTACACCGCCTCGTGATAGCCGGGCCAGACGGCGACGATGCGCTTCCTGCCGTGGACCGCAACCGTGACCTTCCAGGCGCCCTGGCGCAGCAACGGCTGCAGCTTGCGCAGCACGCTGAGGTCGCAGTCGACCGCCTCCAGCTGCCACTCGCGCGCGAGCGCGTCCTGCAGGCGCTTCAGGTCGCCCGACGGATCGTGCATGTCGGGCTCGGCGACTTCGACGTAGTGGAGCGTCACCAGCGGGTACAGCTCGATATCGCGGACCTCGGCGGCCTTGCGCACGACCTGGCGGTGCACCTGGCTGGATGGCGGAACGTCGATGACGACGTCCCCCAGCACCTTCGCCTGGCACGACAGCCGGCGGCCCGCGACCAGCGCCGGCTGGCCCGTGAACTTCTGTTCAGTCTCGGAAAACGGCGAGAGACTCGCGGCGCTCGAGGTCACGCCGTGCTTGGCGAACTCGCCCTCCGACAGCACGACCTGGCAGCGCCCGCAGATCGCGCGGCCACCACACACCGAGTCGATGTCGACCCCGAGCGTGCGCGCTGCGGTGAGCAGCGGTGTCCCGACTGCGAAGCGTCCGCGCTTCCCGGACGGCGTGAAGACAACGAGCGGCTGCTGCTCGCTCACGATCGGCCGGCCTTCAGGCCGCCGTCGGCGGCCGCCGGCGGTGGCCACCCTCGCGGCGGCCGCGCGGTTCACCGTCGGCTCCGGGCGCGGGCGGTGGCGCGACCTCGCGGTACTTGCGGATCCAGCGGGCGCAGTCGGGGTCGTGGCCCATCATGACGTCGGCGCCCAGGCAGGCCTTGACGACGTCGCCGTGCATCGGGTTCGTGATCGCGGAGGTCATGCCGGAGGCGATTGCCATCGTCAGGAACGCGCTGTTGATGCCATCGCGATTCGGCAGGCCGAAGCTGATATTGGAGGCGCCGCAGGTCGTATTGACCTTGAGTTCGTACTTCAGGCGGCGCAGCAGGTGCATGACTTGGACGCCGGCGCGGTTGATCGCCCCGATCGGCATGACGAGCGGGTCGACCACGACGTCGGATACGGGGATCCCGTGGTCCTGCGCGCGCTGCACGATCTTCTTCGCCACCTCGAAGCGTACATCCGGGTCCTCGGAGATCCCCGTCTCGTCATTCGAGATCGCGACGACGGCGGCGCCGTACTTCTTCACGAGCGGCAGCACGGCCTCGAGGCGCTCTTCCTCGCCGGTCACCGAGTTCAGCAAGGCCTTGCCCTTGTAGACCTTCAAGCCCGCCTCGAGCGCAGCGACGATCGACGAATCGATCGACAGCGGCACGTCGGTGATCGACTGCACCAGCTGGATCGCCTTGGCCAGAATCGCCGGCTCGTCGGCCAGCGGGATGCCGGCGTTGACGTCGAGCATGTGGGCGCCCGCCTCAACCTGCGCGCGCGCGTCGGATTCGACGCGGCTGAAGTCACCGGCCGCCATCTCGGCCGCGAGGATCTTGCGCCCGGTCGGGTTGATGCGCTCGCCGATGATCACGAACGGTCTCTCGAAGCCGATGACGACCTCGCGCGTGGCGGAACTGATTACGGTGTCGGTCATGATGCCTTCCTGTCGGCAGAGCCTTGTTGGTCGCGCTCGGGGTGCCAGGGCACCCGGCCCGCGAGGACGCCAGATCGATCGATGACCTCGGCGACGGATTCTTCCTGGCGGTACGCCATGACGTGCACGCCGGCAACGCCCTTGATCGTCCGGATCTCCTGGATCAGGTCGATGCACAGCTGACGGCCCTCGGCCGCCTGGTCCTTGGCGCCGGCCATGCGTGCGACGACGCCGTCGGGAATGTGGATGCCGGGCACGTGAGTGCGCATCCAGTCGGCTGCCTTCGCGGAGCGCAGCGGCCCGACGCCGATCAGGATAAACACCTTGTCGAGGACGCCGAAATCCTCGACTGCACGCATGAACCCGCGCAGCAGCGGCAGGTCGTAGCAGTACTGCGTCTGGATGAACTGCGCGCCGGCGGCGACTTTCTTCGCCAGCCGCAGCGCGCGGTGTTCGGTGGGCAGGGCGTTCGGGTTCTCCGCCGCACCCAGCAGCACGCGCGGCGCAAAGGTGATCTTGCGGCCGCTCTGGAAATGATGACCGTCGCGCAGGCCGCGCGCGATGCCGAGCAGCGACATGCAGTCGAGATCGAACACCGGCTTGGCCTGCGGGTGGTCGCCGGCCTGCACGCCGTCGCCGGTCAGGCACAGCATGTTGCACACGCCCATCGCAGCGCCGCCAAGGATGTCGCCCTGGATCGCGATGCGGTTCTTGTCGCGGCAGGAAATCTGCATGACGGGCGCATAGCCGACGCCGGTGAGCAGCGCGCACACCGCCAGGCTCGACATGTGGCAGTTGGCACCGCTGCCGTCGGTCGCATTGATGGCATCGACGTAGCCGTCGAAGATCCGGGCGCGCTTCAGCACATCCTCGGGGTCGGCCGAGTCGGGCGGCGCGAGTTCGGTCGTCACCGCGAACGCGCCGGCGCGCAGCACCCGCTCCAGCCGTCCCGGCGAGGTGTGGCCTGCGAGGATCGGCAGCGGGTAGCCCGGCACCGGTTCGTCGTCGAAGATCACGGCGCCGTCCCCGTCTTTTCGCGCACTACGCGCAACCACGCCGACGTGCCTTCGATGCGCCGATCGACCGCCGGCTGCACGACGCGGAGCTTGTCGAGACCGCCCGGGATGCGCTCAGCGCCGCGGAAGGCTTCGAGCCAGACGCAACGCATCTCCGGCTTCACCTCGCAGTGGCCGTTCGCGCGCACGCCGCCGCACGGCCCGTTGCGCAGCTGCTTCGGGCAGTTCATCGGGCACGACATGCCGGTCGAGCTCAGCACGCACTGACCGCACATCTTGCAATCGAACAGCAGCCCCTTGACCACCCGCTCGGTTGCGGCGACCGGCCGGTCGAGGCGCTGGTGGCCAATCGCCGACCACAGCGGCGCGAGCTTGACCATGGCCGACTCGAAGAACGCGTAGAAGCGCGCGAGCCCGCGTGCGTGACGCACCGACCAGAGGCGGACGCTGTACATCGTCAGCCCGCGTCCGCGCCCGAGGGCGGCTCGACGAGTCCCTTCGCCTTGATGATCCGCTCGAGGTCGGCGTCGCTGTAGCGCGCCTCGATCCGGGCGGCCTCCGCCTCGGCCTCGGCCTTGAGGTCCTCGCCGCAGGCCCGCGGCTCGCTGCGCTTCCAGTCCGCGAGGTACGCGTCCGAGCTGCCCTTGCCCGCCCGCATCGCGGCGCGGTCGACGGCTTCCTGGAAGCGCTGCGACAGCTGCACCTTTGAGGTCTCGCGACCGCGTTTGACGATGACCTGGGCCGGGATGTCGCGCCAGGAGATGACGATCAGCGAGGCCACGCCGCAACCTCCTTGCGGTGCTTGATCGAGGCGACCGGTACGCCAACCGCGCGCGCCAGGCCGGGCGCGAGATCGCCGTAGCCGGTCGGACGCCGCTCGTATCGCAGCCCGAGTCGGGTCGCGGCGGCCTCGGCCGCGGCGCTCAGCGCCGCGTCATCGAGCTGCGCGAGATACACGAGCCGCGTGTAGTTCCCGAAGTACTGCGGCAGCAGTTCCGGGTGCCGGTCGAGCCCGAGTCCCTCGATGACCAGCCGCTCGAAGTGGCGGACGAGGAAGTCGGTCAGGTAGAAGGTGCCGGGCTCGGCGCCGGCGAGCTCCGCAAAGGCCGCCGTGCCGGCGTAGAACTCGTAGCAGTGCGCACCCGGGAGCCGCTCGATCTGCTCGGCCGCGAGCACGGCGTCGAGCTGCCCGCCCGTGCCGCAGTCGGCGTACGCGACGAAGATGCGCGCATAGCGCCCGCGGGCGCCGTCGATGGCCGACTTCACGGCGGCCGGGATCTTCTCCGGGCGGTTGTGCAGTTCCGGCGGCAGGCACTCGATGTCGAGCGCGTCCCAGCCGTTGAGTCGCTTCAGCGCGACGATCTCGCGGGCCAGCGCGCCGCAGGCGATGGTCAGGGTGCGGCCGCCACCGTCCATCGCGCCCGCGCGACCTCAGCGCGCCGCGCGACGCGCGGCGATCAGGGCCTTGGCGGTCTCGACGGCGATCGCGGCGTCGCGGCAGTACGCGTCGGCGCCGATCGCCTTGCCGAACTCCTCGTTCAGCGGCGCGCCACCGACGAGCACGATGTACTTGTCCCGAAGGCCCTTCTGCTTGAGCGTGTCGATGACGACCTTCATATAGGGCATCGTCGTCGTCAGCAGCGCCGACATGCCGAGGATGTCCGGCTTGTGCTCCTCGAGCGCCGCCAGGTACTTCTCGACCGGGTTATTGATGCCGAGGTCGATGACCTCGAAGCCAGCCCCCTCGAGCATCATGCCGACGAGGTTCTTGCCGATGTCGTGGATGTCGCCCTTGACCGTGCCGATCACGATCTTCCCGATCGGCTCGACGCCGGTCTCCGCGAGCAGCGGGCGGAGGATCTCCATGCCCGCCTTCATCGAGTTGGCGGCGAGCAATACCTCGGGAACGAACAGGATGCCGTCGCGGAAATCGATGCCGACGATCCGCATGCCCTCGACCAGAGCGTCGTTCAGCACCTTCTCGGCGGACCAGCCGCGCTTCAGGAAGATGTGCGTGGCCGTTTCGACCTCATTCTTCAGGCCGTTGTACAGGTCGTCGTGGACCTGCTCGATCAGCTCGGCGTCGTTCAGGGAGTTGAGGTCGAATTCGTCGGTCTGATCGTCAGCCATCGATGTGCTCCCGCGGTTTTTCCGAGCGTTCTGTCGCCCTTAGCATAGGGCCCCGCGACGCTGCGATGGTACGGCCTCGGCCTGCGGGCCGTTGGTGGCATCGCGACGGTCGCTTGTCAGGACGCGACATTGTACCTGCGATCGACTGCCGCGGCGGGGGCGTCGTTAAGCCCGACGCGGCGATCGGTAAATCCCTTTTTTCGCTAGGCCCATTCCGCTGCGCTGCGCCGCGCCGAGCCGCTGCGATCGACGCCTCGCGGCACCTCGAGCGTCGCTGCGGCGTGATCGGCTGTCGCATTCGGACAATCGCGCTGCACCGCCTTTCAGCAGGCTTGGGCTCGGATCCCCACCGACCGAGAGGCTGCCGTGGATTTCGACACCGAGCATTCGTTCGTGCTGACCGCCACCTGCGCGAGCCGCATGGGCACGACGGCGGCCGTGACCGGCTTCCTGTCCGCACGGCGCTTCTACCTGCTCGAGATGCAGCAGTTCGACGACACGATCTCGCAGCGCTTCTTCGTGCGCGTGACGTTCTGCGCGGTGCGCGGCGAACGCGTCGACCTCGCGGCGGTGAGCCGTGACTTTGCCGAGATCGCGGCGGCCGAGGGCATGGAGTGGCGGATTCACGACAGCCGCGAGCGCACCCGCGTGCTGATCATGGTGTCGAATTTCGACCACTGCCTCGAGGACCTGCTGTACCGCCACCGGATCGGCGAGCTCCGGATGCAGGTGACGGCGATCGTCTCGAACCACGCGACGCTGCAGCCGATCGCCGCGCAGCACCGGCTGCCGTACTTTCACCTGCCGATCACGCCCGCGACCAAGCAGGAGCAGGAGCGGCGGCTGATCGAGCTGATCGACTCGACGCGCACCGAGCTCGTCGTGCTCGCCCGCTACATGCAGGTCCTATCCGACGGCCTGTGCGAGTCGCTGCGCGGGCGCGCCATCAACATCCACCACTCGTTCCTGCCCGGTTTCAAGGGCGCGAAGCCCTACCACCAGGCCTACGACCGCGGCGTGAAGCTGATTGGCGCGACCGCGCACTACGTCACGCACGACCTCGATGAGGGGCCGATCATCGAGCAGGTCGTCGAGCGCGTCGACCACAGCTTCACGCCCGAGATGCTGGTCGCTGCGGGCCGCGACTCGGAGCGCCGGGCGCTGTCCACCGCGGTGCGACTCGCGACCGAGCATCGAATCTTCCTGAACGGCAACCGCACGGTCGTCTTCAAATAGCCGGCCGCGGGCGCTCGCTCAGCGAGCCAGCTCCGCCGCCGGCTCGGTGCCGCCCGCCGCCTTCGGGCGCGCACGGCGCTCGGCGCTCGGCGGGTGGCCGAACTGGTTGCGATAGCACTTCGAGAAATGCGGCGGCGACTGGAAGCCGCAGGCGGTCGTGATGTCCATGATCGGCATCGCCGTCTGCAGCAGCAGCTCGCGGGCCCGCTTCAGGCGCATCTCGAGGTAGTACCGCTTCGGCACGCAGTTCAGGTGGCGCTTGAACAGGCGCTCGATCTGGCGCCGCGAGAGGCCGGTATCGCGCGCGATGCGTTCGAGCGACAGCGGCCGCTCGATGTTCGCCTCCATGAGCTCGGCAACGCGGATCAGGCTCTGGTGCGCGATGCCGAGCTGCGCCCGCAGCGGCACGTACTGGCGCTCGGTGTCGCCGCGGATCCGCTCGACGATGAACTGCTCCGAGACGCGCTGCGCGATCTGGCTGCCGAGCTTGAGCTCGATCAGGTGCAGCATCAGGTCGAGCGGCGCCACGCCGCCCGAACAGGTGAAGCGGTTGCGGTCGATCGTGAACAGCTGGTCGGAGATCAGCACGCGCGGAAACTCCTCGCGCAAGGCCGACAGGTTCTCCCAGTGGATGGTCGCGCGGTAGCGGTCGAGCAGCCCGGCGCGGGCCAGCGCGTAGCCGCCCGTGCAGAGCGCTCCGAGCGCGTGGCGCTGCTCGGCGAGGCGCCTGAGCGCGGCAAGCAGCGTCGGCGAGACGGCTTCGCGGATGTTGATCCCGCCGCACACGAACACGACGTCGACGCGGCCGATGTCGGGCAGCGCCACCGTCGGAGCCAGCACGAGGCCGTTGCTCGCTGCGATCGGCGCACCGTCGAGGCTCGCGATGACCCACTCGTAGGCGTCTTGCGCCGACAGGATGTTCGCCATCCTGAGCGGCTCGACCGCGTTCGAGACCGCGATCATCGAGTAGTTCGGCAGCGTCAGGAACGCGAAACGGCTCTTGCGGATCGGTTCGTTGCTCTTCACGGACGCTCCCCGGTGCCTGTCGGCACCGCGCACGGGCCCGGCCGGACGCGCGACCGGTGCGGTCCGCAGCCGGGTCGGGCACGGCAGGAAGTATAGAGCGGGCTGACGCATTTGCGTCAGGTCTTGTCGCAAACAGAGCCGTGTTCAGTCGGCCGGCCGCTAAACTCTGGGGCGGCGCGCCGCGGCCCACCGATCCGCTCGCCGGCCCCGCCGCAGCCCGCACGGAGACTCTCCAAGATGAAGACGCATGCGCGAGTGGTGGTGATCGGCGGCGGTGCCGTCGGCGTGAGCACGCTGTATCACCTCGCGAAGAAGGGCTGGTCCGACGTCGTCCTGCTCGAACGCTCCGAGCTGACCGCCGGTTCGACCTGGCACGCGGCCGGCCTGCTGCCCCTCTTTAATATGAGCTACACGGTCGGCCAGCTGCACAAGTACTCGGTCGACCTGTACAAGCGACTGCCCGCCGAGACCGGCCAGGACGTCAGCTTCCACGTCACCGGCAACTTGCGCCTCGCGACCTGCCGCGAGCGCATGGACGAGTACCAGAAGTACTGCGGCACGGCGAACACGATCGGCGTGCCCTTTCAGGTGATCTCGCCCGAGGAGGTCAAGAAGCTCTGGCCGCTCGTCAACCTCGGCAACGGCGGCGACACGCCGAACATCGTCGGCGCGCTCTATCACCCGGACGACGGGCACATCGCGCCCGCCGACCTGACCATGGCGCTCAGGCGCGGCGCGCGCACGGGCGGCGCCGAGATCTACGAGCAGACCGAAGTGCAGGCCGCGACGCGCACCGCGAGCGGCGAGTGGAAGCTCACCACCAACAAGGGCGAGATCACCTGCGAGCACGTCGTGTGCGCGACCGGCAACTACGCGCGGCAGACCGGGCGGATGTTCGGCATCAACGTGCCCGCGATCCCGGTCGAGCACCAGTACATCGTCTACGACGAGTCGCCGGAGCTGAAGGCCTACCGCCAGGGCGGCGGCCGCGAGCTGGCGGTCCTGCGCGAGTCGGACAAGTCCTACTACCTGCGCGAGGAGCGCCTCGGCTGGATTCTCGGGCCCTACGAGCGCGGTGCCCCGGCACGCTTCGCCGACGGCGTGCCCGACTGGTTTGGCAAGAGCCTGTTCGACGGTGACCTGGAACGGCTGCTGCCGCACGTCGAGGCCGCGCAGCGCCGCGTACCGGCTCTCGAGCACTGCGGCATCAAGGACATCGTCAACGGACCGATCTCCTACACGCCGGACGGCAGCCCGCTGGTCGGGCCGGCCTGGGGCGTGCGCAACCTGTGGCTCAACGAAGGCCACAGCTTCGGCATCACGGCCGCCGGTGGCTCCGGCTGGCAGCTGGCCGAATGGATCGTCGAGGGGGAGCCGGGCATCGACCTGCTCGCGGTCGACCCGCGACGCTTCGGACCGTACACCAGCAAGCGCTACGTGGTCGCGAAGAACGAGGAGACCTACCACGAGGTCTTCACGATCCACTTCCCGGACGAGGAGCGCCCGGCCGCCCGGCCGGCCAAGACGAGCCCGGTCTACGACAAGCTCGCTCGGATGGGCGCGGTCTTCGGTCAGCGCTACGGCTGGGAGCGCGCGGCCTGGTTCGCGCCGAAGGGCGTCGAAGCCAAGGACCAGTGGAGCTTCCGCCGCTCGAACTACTTCCCGCACGTCGGCAACGAGGTGCGGCTGATGCGCGAGAAGGTCGGCGTCATCGACCTGACGCCGTTCACCAAGCACGAGGTGACCGGCCCGGGCGCCGAGGCCTGGCTCGACCGGCTGGTCGCGAACAAGGTCCCGACCAAGATCGGCCGCATGGCGCTCAGCCACGCGCTGACCAAGCGCGGCGGGATCCGCTCGGAGTTCACGATCACGAAGCTGGGGGCTCAGCATTTCTACGTCGTCAGCGCCGGCGCCGCCGAGCGCTATGACAGCGATTACCTGCAGCGGATGGTGCCGACCGACGGCTCGGTGAGCCTGCGAAATATCACCGGCGCCCGCGGCTGCTTCGTCGTCGGCGGGCCGCGTTCGCGCGAGCTGCTGTCGAAGCTGATCGACGTGCCGCTCGACAACACGGCGTTCCCGTGGCTGACGAGCCAGATCGTCGAGGTCGGCCTCGCGACCGACGTGTACGCACTGCGGGTGAACTTCGTCGGAGCGCTCGGCTGGGAGCTGCACTTCCCGATCGAGTACGCGCATCACATCTTCGACTCGCTGTTCGCCGCCGGCGCTGAATTCGGCATCGGCATGGTCGGCATGCGCGCGATGGAGTCGCTGCGCATGGAGAAGTCCTACCGCATGTGGGGCAGCGACCTGACCCGGGACTACACGCCCTTCGAGGCCAGCCTCGATCGTTTCGTGCGCATGAACAAGGGCGAGTTCATCGGCCGCGAGGCACTCGAGAGACAGCAGAAGGCCGGCGTGCCCAACCGCTTCGTGACGGTCGAGGTGCACGGGGTCAGCGACGCCGATCCGCTGGGCAATGAGCCGCTGTTCGATAGCAAGGGCAGGATGATCGGACGCGCGACCTCCGGCTACTACGGCCACGCGCTCAAGAAGAGCCTCGCGATCGGCTACGTGAAGCCCGAGTTCGCGACGGTCGGCACGGAGCTGTCGATCGAGATCCTCGGCGAGCGCAAGCGCGCGACCGTGCTCGTCGACTCACCCTACGACCCGGAGAACGCGGAGCTCAGGGCCTGATGCAGAGGTTCTCGGCCTGGTCGCTGCTGCGCGAAGCCTTCGGCGGCCATCGCGGCTGGCAGCCGCAGTGGCGGCGCGCGACGCCGAAGCCCGGCTATGACGCGATCGTGATCGGCGGCGGCGGCCACGGACTCGGCACCGCCTACTACCTCGCCGCCGAGCACGGCATGACGAACATCGCCGTGCTCGAGAAGGGCTGGATCGGCGGCGGCAACACCGGCCGCAATACGACCATCATCCGGTCGAACTACTTGTTCGACGAGAGCGCGCACCTCTACGACCACGCGCTGCAGCTGTGGCAGGACCTCTCGCAGGTGTTGAACTACAACACGATGTACTCGCCGCGCGGCGTCATGATGCTGGCGCACACCGTCCACGACGTGCAGGTCTCAAAGCGCCACATCCATGCCAATCGCGGCAATGGTGTCGACAACGAGTGGCTGACTCCCGAGGAAGCGAAGGCCTTCTGCCCGCCCCTGAACATCGAGCAGAACATCCGCTACCCCGTCATGGGAGCGGCCCTGCAGCGCCGCGGCGGGACCGCCCGCCACGACGCCGTCGCCTGGGGCTACGCGCGCGCAGCCGATGCGCTCGGCGTCGACATCATCGAGAACTGCGAGGTTACCGGCTTCACGCGCGATGCAGGCGGGGCAGTGACCGGCGTCACGACCACGCGCGGCCCGATCGCCAGCCGCCGGATCGGGGTGGTCGCGGCCGGCCACACCAGCGTCGTGCTCGGCTACGCGGGCGTGCGCCTGCCGCTCGAGAGTTTCCCGCTGCAAGCGCTCGTCTCCGAGCCGATCAAGCCGATCGTGCCGTGCGTCGTCATGTCGAACTCGGTGCACGCATACATCAGCCAGTCCGACAAGGGCGAGCTGGTCATCGGTGCCGGCACGGACGCCTACACGAGCTACACGCAGCGCGGCGCGCTGCACATCAACTCGCACACGCTCGAGGCGATCTGCGAACTGTTCCCGATGTTCAGGCGCATGCGGATGCTGCGGAACTGGGGCGGCATCGTCGATGTGACGCCGGATCGCTCGCCGATCATCGGCAAGACTCCGGTGCCCGGCCTGTTCGTGAACTGCGGCTGGGGCACGGGTGGCTTCAAGGCGACGCCGGGATCGGCGCACGTGTTCGCGTGGACGATCGCGCGCAACGAGCCGCACCCCATCAACGCCCCGTTCACGATCGAACGCTTCCGCGACGGCTTCCTGATCGACGAGGCGGCGGCGGCCGCCGTCGCGCACTGAGGCGCGCGATGCTGATCATTGAATGCCCCTACTGCGGACCGCGCCCGGAGCTTGAGTTCAGCTACGGCGGCGAGGCACACATCGCGCGGCCGGCGGATCCGTCAACGGTCGACGTCGAGCAGTGGGGGGCGTACCTGTACCTGCGGCAGAACCCGAAGGGCGTGCACGCCGAGCGCTGGCGGCACGTGCGCGGCTGCGCGCGCTTCTTCAACGCGCTGCGCGACACGACTACCGACCGCTTCATCGCGACCTACAGGACCGGCGAGCCGCCGCCAGCGCTGCCGCGAGTCACGCCGTGAGCGCCTGGCGCACGGCAAGCGGCGGTCGCATCGACCGCTCCCGTCCGCTCGGCTTCACCTTCGACGGCCGGCAGTACACAGGCTTCGCCGGCGACACGCTCGCGTCCGCCCTGCTCGCCAATGGCGTGCACCTGCTCGGCCGTTCGTTCAAGTATCACCGCCCGCGCGGGCTACTCGGTGCCGGCGCCGAGGAGCCCAACGCCCTCGTGCGCGTCGTGCGCGACGCCGCCCGCGCGACGCCCAATCTTCGCGCGACACAGGTCGAGCTCTACGACGGTCTCGTCGCCGAGAGCCAGAACCGCTGGCCGAGCCTCAAGCTCGATGTCGGTGCGCTGAACGACCATCTGTCGCCGCTGTTCCCGGCCGGCTTTTACTACAAGACGTTCATGTGGCCGCGCCGCGCATGGCATGCGCTGTACGAGCCGCGCATACGGGCCGCGGCCGGCCTCGGCACGGCGCCGGGCGGCGCGGACCCGGACCACTACGGCCAGCGCTACGCACACTGCGACGTGCTGGTCGTCGGGGCCGGCCCGGCCGGGCTCGCCGCCGCACTCGCGGCGTCGGCCTCGGGAGCCCGCGTCATCCTGTGCGATGAGCAGCCCGAGCTGGGCGGCTCGCTGCTCGACGAGACCGCGGCGACGATCGATGGCCAGCCGGCGGCGCGCTGGCTCGAGTGGGCCGCCGGAAGTCTGCGCGCCCGACCGGGCGTGACGCTGCTGCCGCGGACGACAGCGTTTGGCTACTTTCCGCACAACAACGTCGGCCTGTGCGAGCGGGTCAGCGAGCACCTCGCCGTGCCGGCGCCCGGCGCGCTGCGCGAGCGGCTCTGGCAGGTCCGCGCCCGCGAAGTGGTGCTCGCCACCGGCGCGATCGAGCGACCGCTGGTGTTCCCGGGCAACGACCGGCCCGGCGTCATGCTTGCCTCGGCGGCACGCACGTACCTGCACCGCTACGGCACGCGGGTCGGCAGCCGCATCGTCCTGGTCAGCGGGTCGGACGCCGGCTATCGCGCGGCGCTGGACCTGAAGGCCGCCGGCTGCGAGATCGCCGGCATCGCGGACGTGCGCGAGAGCGCCGGGCGCGAGGCCGCTGCCGCCGCACGCGCCGCCGGGATCGGCGTCCGGCTGCGCGCCACGGTCACCGGCACCGAGGGTCGGCTGCGCGTGCGCGCGGTCACTGTAGCGGCGGTCGCGAGCGACGGTCGGGTCGGTCCGGGCGAGCGCATCGAGTGCGATGCGCTGCTGATGTCCGGCGGCTATACACCCAGCGTGCACCTCCATTCGCAGTCGCGCGGTGCGCTCGCCTGGGACGCAGAGCAGCAGGTGTTCGTGCCCGGCGCCGCGGCCGAGCGGACGCGATCGGCCGGCGCCTGCCGCGGGGTCGATGGTCTCGCCGCCGTGCTGGCGGACGGCGCGGCCGCGGGCAGCGCCGCGGCACGGGCGGCCGGGCAGGCCGGCACGGCGGCCGAGTTCCGGGTCGTCGCCACGGAGTTCCCGCAGCGCGGTGCGCCCGGCGCGCTGCCGCAGGCCGGCGGCCCGCCACCGCCGAAGGCCTTCGTCGACTTCCAGAACGACGTCACGACGCGCGACCTCGCGCTCGCCGCCCGCGAGGGCTTCCGCTCGATCGAACACATCAAGCGCTATACGACGACCGGCATGGCGACCGACCAGGGCAAGACCTCCGGCATGAACGCACTCGGCGTCGTGGCCGCGGGCTTCGAACGGCCGGTGCCCGAGATCGGCTTGACGACGTTCCGGATGCCCTACACGCCGGTCAGCTTCGGCGTGTTCGCGGGTTACGCGCGCGGCGACTTGTTCGACCCGGTACGCACGACCTCGACGCACGAATGGGCCTCCAGCCGCGGCGCGGTTTTTGAAGACGTGGGCCTCTGGAAGCGCGCGCGCTACTTCCCGGTCGGTGGCGAGGACATGCACGCGGCAGTCGCGCGCGAGTGCCGGGCGGTGCGCGCCGGCGTCGGCCTGTTCGACGCCTCGACGCTCGGCAAGATCGAGGTCGTCGGCCCGGACGCCGTGACCTTCCTGAACCGGCTGTACGTCAACAACTGGTCGAGCCTCGCCCCGGGGCGGACCCGCTACGGCATCTTGCTGCGCGATGACGGCTTCGTCTACGACGACGGCGTCGTCGCGCGCCTCGCCGACGACCGATTCCACGTGACGACCACGACTGGCGGCGCCGCGCGCGTGCTCGGCATGATGGAGGACTACCTGCAGACGGAGTGGCTGGACCTCAAGGTCTGGCTGACCTCGACCACCGAGCAGTGGGCGGTGATCGCGGTGCAAGGACCTCGCTCCCGTGACGTGATCGCCGGCCTGATCGAGGGCATCGACCTCGGCGCGCTGCCACATATGGGCGTCGCGCGGGGCGCGATCCGCGGCGTGCCGTTGATGCTGTTCCGGGTGAGCTTCACGGGCGAACTCGGCTACGAGCTGAACGTGCCGGCCGACTACGGTCGCGCGGTCTGGGAGGCGGTGTTCGCCGCAGGCCAGGCGCACGGCATCACGCCGTACGGCACCGAGGCCATGCACGTGCTGCGCGCGGAGAAGGGTTACATCATCGTCGGCCAGGAGACGGACGGCACCGCGACGCCGGATGACGTCGGGCTCACGTGGGCGATCGGCAAGACCAAGCCCGACTTCGTGGGCAAGCGCTCGCTGGCGCGGCCGGCGATGCAGGCCGGAAATCGCAAGCAGCTCGTCGGGCTCCTGACGGAGGACCCGAAGGTCGTGCTCGAGGAAGGCGCACAGCTCGTCGAGTCACGCGCCCAGCAGCCGCCGATGCGCATGATCGGTCACGTGACTTCCTCCTACGAAAGCGCCGTGCTTGGCCACTCGATCGCCCTGGCCATGGTGGCGGGCGGCCGCGCGCGCATCGGCCAGACGCTCTACGTACCGATGCCGGGTGGCGAGATCGCCGTCCGGGTCACGAAGCCCGTGTTCTACGACGCGGAAGGAGCGCGCCTCAATGGCTGACGCGCTGCGCAACCCGCCGCCCGTGGCGACCACGCCGTGGCTGCGCCGGCTCGACGTCTCCGCCCGGTTCAGCTTCCGCGGCGATCCCGCCGCCCGTGACCGGGCCGGCGCCGTATTCGGCGTCGCGCTGCCCGAGGTCGCGTGCCGCGCGGTGACGGCGGGCGCGCGTGCTGCGCTCTGGCTCGGCCCGGACGAGCAGCTGCTGATCGCGCCCGCCGCCGAGGCCGACGCCGTGCGGCTGGCCTTCGCGTCCGCGCTCGCTGCCGTCCCCCACTCGCTGGTCGACGTCAGTCACCGTCAACTCGCGCTCGAGCTCGTCGGACCGCGGGCCGCCTGGCTGCTCAATGCCGGCTGCCCGCTCGACCTGGATGTCGCCAGCTTCCCGCCGGGGATGTGCACGCGCACGGTGTTCCACAAGGCCGAGATCGTGCTCTGGCGCACGGGCGCGGAGGCGTTCCACCTCGAGGTCTGGCGCTCCTTCACCGACTACGTCGTCGGCATGCTGTGCGAAGCCGCGCGCGAGCTCGGCGAATGAGCGCCGGCCGGCGGCTCGCTGCCGGCATCGCGCTCGTCGCCGTGCTCGCCGCCGGGTGCAGCGCGAAGACGGGCGACGCCGACGAAAAGCAGGTCAGCGTCTACAACTGGGCGGACTACATCGGCAAGCACACGGTCAGCGACTTCGAGGCCGCGACCGGCATCCACGTCGACTACGACACCTTCGACGCGGACGCGACGCTCGAGGCGAAGCTGCTGGCCGGCGGCTCGGGCTACGACGTCGTCGGCACCTCGACCAACTATTTCAGCCGGCAGATCAAGGCCGGCGCGTACCGCAAGCTCGACCGCCGGCTGCTGCCGCTGTGGGGCAACCTCGACCCGAAGGTGCTCGAGCTGTTCTCGAAGTCGGACCCCGGCAACCAGTACGCCGTGCCCTACCTGCATGCGATCAACGGCTTCGCCTACAACGTCGACATGGTCCGCCAGCGCATGCCGGACGCCCCGGTGGACAGCCTCGACCTGATCTTCAAGCCGGAGATCCTCAAGCACTTCACCGACTGCGGCGTCGTATTCCTCGACTCGGCCGAGGACGTGCTGCAGCTTGCGATGCGCTACCTGGGGCGCGACCCCAACTCGGCCGATCCGGCCGACTACAAGGCAGCCGAGGACCTGCTGCTGACCGTGCGCCCGTACGTGCGCACCTTCGACTCGGTCGAGTACCTGAACGGGCTCGCGAACAAGGAATCGTGCATCGCGATGAGCTGGTCGAGCGACTACTCGGTCGCGATGGCGCGCGCTCACGCGGCGGGCGTCGATGTGAAGCTCGCCTTCACGGTGCCGAAGGAAGGCGCCAACGCCACCTACTACGGACTGCTGGTGCCGGCCGATGCGCCGCACGTGAAGGCGGCGCACGCTTTCCTGAATTTCTTGCTGCGGCCGAAGGTGATCGCCGACATCACGAACGAGATCCACTACGGCAACGACAACCTCGCCGCCAATCGCTTCGTCGACCCGGCGATCCTGAACGACCCGACGCTGTACCCGACGCCGGAGATCCTGCAGCGCCTCTACATCACGGACGAGGTCAGCGCCGCCACCGAGCGCGTCCGCACGCGCACCTGGACGCGCATCAAGACTGCCTACTGACGGGCGCGCTCAATCGGCGTCCGCGTACGCCCGCACGAGGTCGGTGAGGAAGTCGCGGCCGACGAACAGCGAACGCTCGCTGCGCCGCTCGTTGAGGCCGTGCACGCCGTTGCCGTCCGGGTCGCCCCAGCCCCCCGGCACGCCGTACACCGGGATGCCGATCGCCTCGAGGAAGATGCCGTCGGTCGCACCCGTCGACATCGACGGCACGAGCGGCACGCCCGGGAAGTACTTCGCGACGAGCTTCTCGGCCGGCCCGATGATCTTCGGGTCAAGGGCGGGCGAGACCGCGAGCGGACGGATCGGCGGCACGGGGCTGATCCTGACGCCGGGGTCGGCGATCGCGGCCGCAAGCGCGGCCTGCGTGCCCTCGACCGTCTCGCCGGGGAAGATCCGGCAGTTGATGTTTGCCGTCGCACGCTGCGGCAGCGCGTTGTTGGCGTGCCCGCCGGACAGCAGCGTCGCGACGCAGGTCGTGCGCAGCATGCTGTGATACACGCGGTCCTTGGACACGACCGCATCGGCGGCCGCGTCGGACGGGTCCGCCGCGATCGCGACCATCGAACGCCCGAGCTCACCCGGCAGCGAGGCGCCGACCTTCGCGAAGTATGCCCGCGTCGTCGGCGTCAGCTTCGCCGGGAACTCGAAGTCGCGGACCTTGCGCAATGCGTCGGCGAGCTCGTAGATCGCGTTGTCGCGGATCGGAATCGAGCTGTGGCCGCCGGCGTTCGTCGTCTCGAGCGTGTAGTTCTGCGCGGCCTTCTCGCCGACCTGGATGGACTCGACGAGCAGCTTGCCGTGGCCGTCGGTGCGCCCGCCGCCGCCCTCGTTGAGCGCGAACTCCGCGGCCACGAGCTCCGGGCGATTCTGCGCGAGCCACTGCGCGCCGTTGAAGGCGTAGGTCGTCTCCTCGCCGCAGGTCAGCGCGAGCTTGATCGTTCGCTTCGGCCGGTAGCCGCTCTGCTTGAAGCGGATCAACGCGTCAACCCAGGTCGCGTCCATGGCCTTCATGTCCGAGGTGCCGCGGGCGTAGAAGTAGCCGGCCTCACGCACCAGCGTGAACGGGTCGCGCGTCCAGTCCTCGCGCTTGGCCTCGACGACGTCGAGGTGCCCGAGCAGCAGCATCGGCTTCGCGCTCGACGAACGACCCCGCAGGACGGCGACCATGCCGCCCTCCTTCGGGTGCTCGGCCGTCGCGAACATCGTGATGTCGCCATCGGCGAATCCGGCGGCCTTCAGGTGTGCCGCCATGCGCTCGGCGGCCAGCGTGCAGCTGCCCGCCGACAGGCTGGTGTTCGTCTCGACCAGCTCCTTGTAGATCGCAAGGAACGCCTCCTGGTCCGGGCGCAGCGCCCCGTACGGCGCGTCCTGCGGCCGGGCGGCGAGCGGAACCACGGCCGCGGCGGCCATCAATACCGGCCATATCTTGCGCATCGTCGTCACCTCGTGTCGGTCCGTTCGCATCGGGCGGCCGTCCGGCGGCGGTCGCCTCAGGCGCGCAGCCGCAGGTTGTCCGGATCGTACAGTGGCTCGCGGCCGACGACCGCGCGCCGCCGCGTGCCGAGAATCTCGATCTCGAGCACGGTTCCCGGCGTCGCGAGATCGGTGCGGACGTAGGCGAGCGCGATGCTCTGGCGCAGCCGGTAGCCGTAGCCGCCGGAGGTCACGAGGCCGACGACCTGCCCGCCGGAATAGACGATCGAGACGGCGGCCGCGTCGGCGTCGCCGGCCTCGACGATCAGCGGCACGAAGCGTTCGCGTGGTCCGGCGGCCGCCTCGCGCTTCAGCGCCTCGTGGCCGATGAATCCGCCCGGCTTGTCGAGCCGCACGAAGCGCTCGAGCGAGGCCATCAGCGGCGTGTACTCGGTCGTCAGGTCCGCCTTCCACGAGCGGTAGCATTTTTCGAGGCGCAGGCTGTCCATCGCGTACAGGCCATAGTCGTGGATGCCGAGCGCCTGCCCCGCCTCCCAGACGAGGTCGTAGACCGAGGCCAGGTGCTCGACCGGCAAGTGCAGCTCCCAGCCGAGCTCGCCCACGTAGTTGACCCGCATCGCGATCGCGCGCGTGTAGCCGATCTCGATCGTCCGCTGCGCGAGCCACGGAAAGGCCTCGTTGTCGAGCCGCGCCGGCGTCAGCGCCGCGAGCAGCTCGCGCGAGCGCGGCCCGACGACGATCAGCGTGCCGTAGCGTGCCGAGACGTTCTCGAGGTGGACGGCGCCGGCCTGCGGCGGCAGGTGCTCGCGCAGCCAGTGCTCGTCGTGCCGCTCGCCGGCCGCCGCGCTGATGAGCCAGAAGCGGTCGTCGCCCAGGTTCGTCAGCGTCATCTCGGTGACGATGCCGCCCGAAGGCGCGCAGAAGTAGTTCAGCGCCGTGCGGCCCGGCCGCGGGACCACGCCCGCGACCATCCGGTCCAGCCAGCCGCGTGCGCCGGGTCCGCTGACCTCGAACTTCGTGAAGCCCGGCAGGTCGAGCACGGCGACCCGCTCGGCCGCCGCCCGGCACTCCCGCTCGACGGCCGCGTGCCAGGCGGGACGGCGGAACGACAGCTCCGGTGCCGCCGGATCGCCCGGCGCCGGGAAGTACACGGCCCGCTCCCAGCCGCCGCGCGCCCCAAAGCGCGCACCCTTGTCCTTGAGCCGCTGGTACACAGGCGAAGCCTTGGCCGGCCGGCCGGCCGGCCGCTCCTCCGCCGGATAGCCGATGCCGTACTCGTTCTGGTACGTCTCGATGGCCTTGGCGAGCGTGAAGCGGTCGTTCGCGTACTCGAGGTAGCGGCGCGAGTCGAGCGGCCACACGTCCCACTCGGGCTGGCCGTGCGCGACCCACTCGGCGATCGCCTTGCCGGCGCCGCCCGCCTGCACGATCCCGAACGTGAAGGCGCAGCAGTGGAAGAAGCCCGGCAGCCCCGGCGCGGGCCCGATCAGCGGATTGCCGTCCGGGGCGTACGGGATCGGGCCGTTGATGATGGTCTTCACCCCGACCGAGCCGAGGATCGGCACCCGCCCGCACGCCGCCTCGATGTAGCCCTCGAGCCGGTCGGTCGCGTCGTCGAACAGCTGGTTCGCGAATTCGTCCGGGATGCCGTCGAGCCAGTGCGCCGTCGCCTGCCACTCGTACGGCCCGAGCAGCAGCCCGTGGCGCTCCTGGCGCAGGTAGTAGCTGACGTCCGGGTCGCGCAGCAGCGGCAGGCGCGCCGCGCCGCGTGCGACGAGCTCCGGAATGTCCTCGGTGACGAGGTACTGGTGCGACATCGTCACGATCGGCAGGTACTGCCCGACCATCGCCGCGATCTCGCCGCCGCGATAGCCGGCGGCGTTGATGACGCTCGCCGCGCGGATCGTGCCGCGGCTGGTCGTGACCGACCACTCGCCGGATGGCGTGCGCTCGATCGCCGTGACGCGCGTGTTGCGATGGATCTCCGCGCCACGGTCCCGCGCGCCCTTGGCAAGCGCCTGCGTCAGCTGCGCCGGGTCGATGTCGCCGTCGTACGGGTCGAACAGGCCCGCGCGCAGCCCGTCCGTCCGGATGAACGGATGCCGCGCGGCGATCTCGGCGGGCGTCAGCATCTCGAACTCGATGCCCTGCGCCCGTGCCTGCGCGACCACGTGCCGGAACTCGTCGACGCGCTCCGTCGTGTGAGCGAGCCGGACGCTGCCGGTGATGTGGTAGTTGATGTCATAGCCGACGCGCTCGGCGAGGGCCGCATACAGGCGGGTGCTGTGCCGCTGGAGCTTGATGAGGTTCCAGGAGGTCGAGAAGTTCGGGCAATTGCCGGCCGCGTGCCACGTCGAGCCCGCGGTCAGCTCGTCGCGCTCGAGCAGCACGCAGTCGCGCACACCGAGCTCCGTGAGGTGATAGAGCGCGCTGCACCCGACCGCGCCGCCGCCGATCACCACCACCTGCGCATGCGTCTTCATGACCTCGTTGCTCCTCACCTGCCGCCGGCGGCCGGCCGGCTGCCTAGACCTTGATCCGTTCGCCGCGCGGGTCGTAGAACGGCTGCAGCTGAACGCGCGCCGGGTGGCGCACGCACGCGACCTCGACCTCCCAGCGACCGGCCTCGAGCCACTCCCGCGTGACGCCCGCGTCGGCGTGCACGTAGCCCATGCCGATCGACTTTCCGAGCCGATGGCCCCAGGCCCCCGACTTGATCGAGCCGACGATCTGCCCGTCGCGGACGATCGGCTCCTCGTGGTAGAGCAGCGGCGCCGCCTCCGAGTCGTCGACCAGCATGACCTGCACCAGCCGCTTCGGCAGGAACGGTCGCGCGCGCTGCGCGAGAAGTGCGTCGCGGCCGACGAAGCCGCCCGGCTTGTCCCAGGCCACCGTGAAGCCGAGGCCCGCCTCAAGCGGCGTGTCCTCGTCGGCAATGTCGTGGCTCCAGTGCCGGTAACCCTTCTCGACGCGGCACGCAGCCATCGCGTGGTAGCCGGCGAGCTTCAGGCCGAACGGCGCACCCTCCTCGAGCAGGCGCTCATAGACGCCAGCGCAGAACTCGCTCGAGCAGTACAGCTCCCAGCCCAGCTCGCCGACGTAGGTGATGCGGCTCGCCCGCACGCGCGCGTAGCCGAGGTCGAGCTCGCGCGAGTGACCGAAGGGATGGGCGGCATTCGACAGGTCGGCGCCCGTCGCGCGCTCCAGCAGCGCCCGCGAGCGCGGGCCCATCAGGCCCAGCATCGCGACGCCGGCCGTGACGTCGGTCGCGTGGCAGCGGGCGCCCTCGCTCGCCGCGATCTGGCGCTTGAGCCACGCGAGGTCGCGGGTCTGGCAGATCGCCGAGGTCACGACCATGAACTCGTCGGCGGCGAGCCGCGTGATCGTGAGATCCGCCTCGATGCCGCCACGCTCGTTGAGCCATTGCGCGTACACGATCCGCCCGACCGGCACGTCGACCTCCGCGGTCGACATGCGGTTGAGGACCCGGCACGCATCCGGACCCTGCACGAGGTACTTCGCGAAGCTGCCCTGGTCGAACAGCGCCACGGAGTCGCGCACCGCGTGGCACTCGTCGCGGCAGGCGTCGAACCAGTTCTGGCGGCCGTAGGAGTATTCGTACTTCGGATGGGCGCCAGGCGCCGCGAACCACATCGGCCGCTCCCAGCCGGCGGTCTCGCCCATGCAGGCACCGGCCGACACGAGCCTATCGTGCAGCGGCGTGCGCCGCGCGCCGCGCGCGGTCGTGTACTGGTAGTACGGCCAGTGCATGGCATACAGGAGCCCGAGCGTCTCGACGGTGCGGTCCCGCAGGTAGCGACGATTGCGCTGGAACGGCATCACGCGGCGGATGTCGACGTCGCACAGATCGACCGGCGGCCGCCGGTCGCGGATCCACTCCGCGACGACCTTGCCCGCACCGCCGCTCGCGGCGATGCCGACCGAGTTGAAGCCGCTGGCGACGAACAGGTCGCGGACCTCCGGCGCCTCGCCGATGTAGTAGCGGTCGTCCGGCGTGAAGCTCTCCGGACCGTTGAAGAACAGCTGGATGCCGCTGGTCGCCAGCACCGGCACGCGCTCGACGGCGGCCTCGAGGATCGGCTCGAAATGCTCGTGGTCCGCCGGCAGCGTATCGAAGCAGAAGTCCGCCGGGATGCCGTTCATCCCCCACGGTTTCGCGACCGGCTCGAAGCAGCCGACGAGCAGCTTGCCCGCGTCCTCCTTGTAGTACGCGCATTCGTCCTGCACGCGCAGCACCGGCAGGCCCGACGGCAGGCCGGCGATGGGCTCGGTGACGATGTAGAAGTGCTCGGCCGCGTGCAGCGGCACCGCGACGCCGATCGCGGCGGCGAGCCCGTGCGACCACATGCCGGCCGCGAGCACGACCGTGTCGGCCGCGATGAAGCCTGCGGCAGTCTCGACGCCCGTCGCCCGGCCGCCCTCGACCCGCACGCGCTCGACCGGCGTGTTCTCGAAGATCCGGGCGCCGCGCATCTTCGCGCCCTTCGCGAGCGCATTGGTCGTGTCGATCGGGTTCGTCTGGCCGTCCTTCGGCAGGAACAGGCCGCCGACGACATCGTCGACGCGCAGCAGCGGCCAGCGCTCGCGGATCTCGCCGGGCGTGAGCACGTCGATCCGCAGCCCGAAGGTCTTGCCCATCGACGCGCCGCGCTTGAGCTCCTCGAAACGCGCCTCGGTCTTGGCGACGCTGATCGAGCCGTTCTGCTTGAAGCCGGTCGCTTGGCCAGTCTCGGCCTCGAGCGAGTGGTACAGGTCGGCGGTGTATTTCGCGAGCTCGGTCAGGTTGCGCGTCGCGCGCAGCTGCCCGACGAGGCCCGCCGCGTGCCAGGTCGTGCCACAGGTCAGCTGCTTGCGCTCGAGGAGCACGACGTCGGTGATGCCGATCTTCGTGAGGTGGTACGCGATCGAGCAGCCGGCGACGCCGCCGCCGATGATCACCACGTTTGCCGACGTTGGGAGTGCCATGGCTCGTCCTCGACCTGTCGCCGCCGCGCGTCAGTAGCGCGGCGGCGCGATGACCCACAGCGAGACCGACGGGCCCGTGCCCGGGTTCGCCGCGCTGAACGGCTCGCCCCGCCCGATCCGGAACGCGTCGCCGGCGCGAAGCCGGAACCGTCGCTCGCCCACGCTGAGCTCGAGCTCGCCGCTGATGACGTAACCCGATTGCTCGGCCATGCGCGAGACCTGCTCCTCGCCGCTGCGTGCGCCGGGTGCGAAGGTGCTGAGGATCAGTTCCGCCTCGCCGGTCAGCGTCGGCGACAGCAGTTCCTCTTCGATGCCGGTCCCGGGGAAATCGAGCCGGCGCCGGTGCTCGCGCCGGACGACGTAGCCGTGTTCGGACGGTACGCGCGGGTCGTAGCCCTGGAAGAACCACCCGATCTGCACGTCCAGCGCGTCGCTGATCGCCTTGAGCGTCGAGATCGAAACCTCGGAGCGGCCGCGCTCGATCTGGCTGAGGTACCCGATCGACTTGCCGGTCGACTCGGCGAGCCGGGCGAGGCTGAGCCCGCGGGCCTCTCGCAGGTCGCGGATCTGCTCGCCGAGCGGGATTGGCGCCGCGGTCTCGCGGGATCGCCGTGCGCCGCGCGTCGCGGCACGGCCGCGGTTCGTCCTGGGTTGCCTCGCCACCATTCGCGCGTCACCGACCCCATCGCGGGCTACGCGTTCACGAGCATACGCCTGGCGGCATCCGATTTCACCTACGTGAACGAATGCGTCGATATTTTCACGCGCCGGGGGACCCGGCCGGCATCAAGCGGCGGAGGACGCCCGGTCCGAGGGGTCGTGGATGCCGATGCTGCGCTCCGCCGACCGGATGGTGTTGAAGAGCAGCATCGTCACGGTCATCGGCCCGACGCCGCCGGGCACCGGGCTGATCAGCGAGGCCTTCCGCGAGACGCCCGGGAAGTCGACGTCACCGGTGATGCTGCCGTCCGGCAGCCGGTTGATGCCGACATCGATGACGACGGCACCCGTGCGCACCATCTGCGGCACGATGAGGTTCGGGACGCCGGCCGCCACCACGAGGATGTCGGCGAGCAGCGTGAACTGCGCGAGGTCGCGTGTCAGCTTGTGGCAGATCGCGACGGTCGCGTCCTGCTGCATCAGCATCATCGCCGTCGGCTTGCCGACGATGTTGCTCGCTCCCACGACAACCACGTTGCGGCCCGCCACCTCGACCCGCTCATGCTCGAGCAGCTTCTGCACGCCGAAGGGCGTGCAGGGCGGAAACACGGTCGCGCCGGTCATCAGGCCGCCGACGTTGTAGAGGTGGAAGCCGTCGACATCCTTGTCGACCGAGATGCGCTCGAGCACGCGGCGCATCGTGATGTGCGCCGGCAGCGGCAGCTGCACCAGCACGCCGTGCACGGTCGGGTCGGCGTTCAGGCGGTCGATCTCGGCGAGCAGCCGCGGCTCCGGCGTGTCGGCCGGCAGGACGATGAGTTCCGAGCGGATGCCGGTGTCCTCGCAGGCACGCACCTTGTTGCGCACGTACACGCGCGAGGCGGGATTGTCGCCGACCAGGATCACTGCCAGGCCGGGCCGCACGCCGTGCGCCGACGCCAGGTGGTCGACGCGGACCCGATATTCGGCGCGCAGCTTGCGGGCGACGGCCTTGCCGTCGATGATTCGGGCGGTCATGCGGGTCCTGGATTCTGGGTGGCGCCGGGGATGCGGATTCTAGCGCCTGCGAGCGGCCGGCCGGCAGCGGCGCAGGACCGCGGGGGAAGGGCGGATGACGAACGATCCACCGAGCGCGGCGCGCCGCGCCCGCGCCAGCGGCCGCGACGCGCGCCAGAAGGCGCGCGCCGCCCGCACGCCCGGGCCCGCCGTCCTGACGCGCCGCATCCCGCCCTACGAGCTGCTCTCGGCGGAGGGGCTTGAGGCGGTCGAGCGCCACGCGGACCTGCTGCTCGAGGAGATCGGGCTCGAGATCCGCGGCGATCCCGAGGCGATCCGCCTGTGGCGCGAGGCGGGCGCGAGGATCTCCGCGGAGACTCGCGTGCACGTGCCGGCGGGCCTCGCCCGCGAGCTGGTGCGCCGCTCGGCGCCGCGCGAGTTCACGCAGCACGCGCGAAATCCTGCGCGCAGCGTTCCGATCGGCGGCCCGCACACGGTGTTCGCACCCGCGTACGGCTCGCCCTTCGTCTCGGACCTCGAGCGCGGCCGCCGGTACGGAACGCTCGCCGACTTCGAGAACTTCGTCCGCCTCGCGTACGTGGCGCCCTGGCTCCACCACTCGGGCGGGACGGTCTGCGAGCCGGTCGACGTGCCGGTCGCGAAGCGCCATCTCGACATGCTGTACGCGCACATGCGCCTGTCGGACAAGGCTTTCATGGGCTCGGTGACGACGGCGGCGCGCGCCGCCGACTCGATCGAGATGTGCCGGATCCTGTTCGGCGCCGACTTCGTCGACCGGCACTGCGTGATCCTCGGCAACGTCAACGTGAACTCGCCGCTGGTCCTCGACGGCGAGGCGAGTCGCGTGATCCGCACCTACGCCGCGGCAAACCAGGCGCCGGTGTGCGTGCCGTTCATCCTGGGCGGCGCGATGGGGCCGGTGACGACCGCCGGCGGCCTGGCGCAGTGCTTCGCCGAGGCGACCTTCTGTGTCGCGCTCGGGCAGCTCGAGCGGCCTGGGTCGCCGGCGATTCTCGGCAACTTCCTCTCGTCGATGTCGCTGCGCAGCGGCGCACCGACCTTCGGCACGCCCGAGCCGGCGCTCGCCTACTTCGCGATCGGCCAGCTGGCGCGACGGCTCGGTGTGCCGCTGCGCTGCGGCGGACACCTGTGCGGCTCGAAGCTGCCCGACGCGCAGGCGGCGGCGGAAAGCGCGAACTCGATGTGGCCGGCGCTGCTGTGCGGCGCGAACTTCGTGCTGCATTCGGCCGGCTGGCTCGAGGCGGGCCTCGTGATGTCCTACGAGAAGTTCATGATCGACGTCGACCAGTGCGGGGGATTCCACGCGCTCGCCGGCGGCATGGACCTCGACGAGAATGCCTTCGCACTCAGCGCGTTTCGCGAAATCGGGCCCGGCCACCACTACCTCGGCGCCGGCCACACGATGGCCAACTACGAGACCGCGTTCCACGAGTACGCGCTGTCGGACAACAACTCGTACGAGCAGTGGAGTGCCGAAGGCGCGCGCGACCTGCCGGCGCGCGCGCACGCCCGCTGGAAGGCGTGGCTCGAGTCCTACGAGCCGCCGCCCCTCGACGCCGCGATTGACGAGGCCCTGCGCGGCTTCATGGCCGCGCGCAAGGAATCGCTCCCCGACGAGCTTGCCTGAGCGCGCCCGCTCAGCCGCGGCGACCGCCGAGGTCGACGACCCTGCTCGGAGCCTCGACGGCGGCCGGCAGCATCTGTTCGCGCGGCAGCCGCACGGGGTAACGCCGGCGGATCTCGGCGTCGACCGCTTCGGCGACGTGCGACGGGAAATGGTGGGCGAGTATGTCCCTGACCTTCACGGTCGCTCGCTGCACGATGTCGAGCCCACCCTGCTCGGCCCACTCGTTCGGGCTCTTGCGGTCGCCGACGGCCGGGTACAGGTACTCGGTCTGCATCAGCTGCAGCGTCTGGTCCGAGCCGAGGAAGTGCCCCGGCCCGTTCAGGCAAACGTCGCGGATCGTCTCGAACGACAGGCGTTCCTCGCTGACCTCGATGCCCTTGATGGTCCGCTGCGTCATGCCGATCGTGTCGTTGTCGATGATCAGGCTCTCGAGCGAGAAGCCGAGCAGGCTCGCGTGCATCCCGGCCGACTCGTAGATGAGGTTGGCGCCGGCGTTGCCGACCAGCGCGTGGTTCAGCGCCTTCTCGGCGCCGGCCTGGCCGTCGGCGAGCTTCGAGTCGGTCATGCCCGACGCCGTCCCACCGGTCAGGTCGTAGTAGTGGGCCATCTGGCCGGCCGCCGCCGACAGGAGCGCCTGCTCCGGGCTGCCTCCGGACATCGCGCCGGTGCGCAGGTCCGAGACGAAGCACCAGGTGCCGAAGATCGCCGGGTGTCCGGGTCGGATCGCGTTCACGTAAACGAGGCCCGCCAGCACTTCGGCGACTTCCTGGGCGAGCGCGCCGGCGAGCGCGGCCGGCGCCGTCGCGCCGGCCTGCCCGGCGGACAGCAGCAGCACCGGCATGCCGCCCTCGACCGCGACCTCGAGGCAGCGGCAGGCGTCGGTGGCGAACTTCATCGGCGGCACGACGAAGCAGTTCGACTGGCTGACGAAGGGCCGCTCGCGCCACTTCTGCTCGCTGCCCGCGATCTGGTGGAGCATCTCGAGCGAGGCCTTGCAGTGATCCGGGTGGACCCAGCTGCTGCCGACGTGCTTGGTCGTGCTCGAGACCGAGGCGTAGCAGGTGTTGAAGTCCATCTCGAAGGGGTCGGGGATGTCGCGCGGTACGACCGCGCGCTGGAAGAAATGGATGTGCTCCATCACGTCGACGATGCGGCCGATGTCATACAGGTCGCGGATGCGCGACTCGCGGTAGCCGGTCTCGGGATCGACGATGTTCACGGCCGCGCCGGCGGTGCCGAAGTACACCTTCTTGCCCCACGGCTCGAGGTCGTGCCGTGGGTCCTGGCCGTGCAGCACGAAGCGCCGCGCGGCCTTGGCGAGCGTGTCCTCGACCAGTGCCTGCGGGAACAGCAAGCGGTTGTGCTCGCTCACCGTGCAACCGGCGCGGGTCAGGAACTCGACGCCGGAGGGCGGCGCGTCGGCGAGGCCGACCTCGGCGAGCAGGCGCAGCGCCGTGCGATGGATCGCGAGGACCTCGGACTCGGTCAGCGGCTTGTAGCGCCCGCTTTCGAGGCCCGGCCGGACCGGGCGCAGATTGTCGGGCAAGGGTCCGGCGCGCAGCGCTCGCCGAGCGTCGCGTCCAGAGGGCCGGCGGCAGCCTTTCGGGGTCTCAGTCACGGTCGCTCTCTCCTCGGGACGGCCGACCCGCAGCGCGCCTCGCGCCGTGCCTGCCAGCGATCAAGCCTCGCACGCGCAAGCGCCGCGCGAGCAAGACTTTTTCTACCAGATGGGAAGAAATTTCACCGCGCGCGGATGCACGCCGTGCGCCCTGCCACGATCACGATGCTGCGACGCAACACGCATGACGCTGCAGGATGCCCTGCCGGGAGCGGTCGAAGGGCTATGTCTTTTGCAGATGCACCGATCCATTTTTTCCGCTTGGAGCACGAACGAGACTATGAAAGTCTCATTCGGAACAGGCGCGGTCGGCGACCGCGCCGTACGATGCGATCGCGGGTCCCCGAATCAAGGCGTTGCATTTGCGCAACGATGGGGTACTCGCAATCGGGACCGTGATATAGATACGCAATCAAGGCAATTCGCCGGACAACCGGCCGATCGAAAACGGGGATTGCACAAACGTTCAAGGCACCGGCGCAACGAATCGCGCCGGTCGCACTAGGTTCGGGGGCCGCGCCTAACTGTCGGGGCGCGCGGTGCCGAGTTCGTCGTCATTAAGGGGAGAGACCTTTGAAGCCCAACCAGAAGCTTACGTCCGCCATCGTTGCGATCCTGGGTAGCTACGCGGCGGTCACGAACGCACAGCAGCAGGCGGCGAGCGGACCGACCGCCGCGCCGAGCGAGGCGATCGCCGAAATCGTTGTCACCGCCCAGCGCAAGTCGGAAAACATCCAGGACGTGCCCATCACGATCCAGGCGATGACCAGCGAGACGCTGAAGGAACTGAACGTCTCGACGGCCGAGGACTTCTTCAAGTACCTCCCCAACGTCTCGCTCGCGAGCAACGGGCCGGGCCAGGGCAACATCTTCATGCGCGGCCTCGCGCTCGTCTCCACCGGCACGCAGTCCTCCGGCACGATCGGCGGCTTCCCGAACGTCGCGGTCTACCTCGACGACCAGTCCGGCCAGCTGCCGTCGCGCAACCTCGACGTGTACGCGGCCGACCTCGAGCGCATCGAGGTCCTCGAGGGCCCGCAGGGCACGCTGTTCGGTGGCGGCGCCGAGGCGGGCGTGATCCGCTACATCACGAACAAGCCGAAGCTCAACGTGACCGAGGGCAACGTCGAGGCCGGCTACGGCACGACGGCCGGCGGCGACCCGAACAGCAGCGTCTCGGCGGTGCTGAACCTGCCGCTGATCAACGACACGCTGGCTTTGCGCGCGGTCATCTATGACGATCGCCGCGGCGGCTACATCAACAACGTCCCGAGCACGTTCACGCGCAGCGCGAACGACTACGGCATCTACTACGCGGGCTACGCGACGGCGTGCTCGGCCGGTGCGCCGACCAACGGCCACTGCACGACGGCCGGCAGCCACGCGACCGCGTACGGCGTGCCGCCGAACGCGCCGAGCGCGAACAACTACGCGATCGCCGGCAGCGCGATCAACCCGGTGACCTACCAGGGCACGCGCATCTCGGCGCTGTGGCAGATCAACGACGACTGGAGCGCGCTGCTGACGCAGAGCTACCAGCACATGGAGGCGGACGGCGTGTTCTACGACATGCCGCACGGCTCGGACTACGGGATCAACGCCACCGCTCCGCAGGTGCTCGCACCGTACAACGTCACCTACTTCAGCCCGTCCTACGACAAGGACCGCTACGAGAACACGGCGCTCACGATCAACGGCAAGCTCTTCGACTTCCTGAAGCTCGTGTACACCGGCGGCTACCTGTCGCGCCGGATCGACCAGGTCAACGACTACACGAACTACACGCGCGGCGTGTTCGCGGACTACTACCAGTGCTACGGCCTCTATGCCGGCTCGCCGACCTGCTTCTCGCCGGTCGCGTACTGGACCGAGACCGAGACCAACACGCACCAGAGCCACGAACTGCGCCTCAGCACGCCGGACGACAACCGCATCCGCGGCCTGTTCGGCGCGTTCTACGAGGACTACAAGATCACCGACGACACCGACTGGTCGTACAAGACGGTCCCGACCTGCTCGACGGGCGGCAGCCCCGACTGCTTCCAGAACGTGCAGCCGGTACCGGGCTCGGTGGTCGGCAACCCGAACCCGCGCAACGACAGCGTGGCGTTCTTCGAGGACACCCACCGCGACATCAAGCAGACGGCGTTCTTCCTCTCGGTTGACCTCGACCTGATCCCCAAGGTGCTGACGCTCACCGCCGGCACGCGCCACTACGACTACAAGGAAGACTTCGGCGGCACCGTGGTCAGCAGCTTCGACTGCTTCAACTACGCCGCGACGCCGACGGTCGGACCCTGCACGAACTACACCTACTCGGCGAACATCTCGGGCTACAACCTGAACGCCGAGTTCAAGGGCTTCCGCAGCCGCGCCAACCTGACCTGGCACGTCACGCCGGACGCCATGGTGTACTACACCTGGTCGCAGGGCTTCCGTCCGGGCGGCTTCAACCGCTCGACCGGCTTTGAGGCGAATGATGCGAACGGCATCCCGCAGTACATCAAGCCGCTGACCGTGTCGCCCGACTTCCTCGTCAACAACGAGATCGGCTTCAAGACCGAGTTCCTGGACCACCGCGTCCAGGTGAACGGCTCGCTGTACGACGAGAAGTGGTCGAACGTGCAGACCGCGATCTTCAACCCGCAGTACTTCGGCAACACGACCTTCGGCCTCAACGGGCCGGACTACGAGGTCAAGGGTCTCGAGCTGCAGCTGACGGCGAGGGTCACGACCGAACTGACGATCCTGGCGTCCGGCTCGTGGAACCGCAGCCAGCAGACCACCTCGCCGCCGCTCGTCGACAACAACTGCGCAGGCAACCCGCTGCGTGCGCTGCTGCCGAACAAGCCGGTCAGCCCGACCTGCGGCCAGCCGATCACGCAGCTGATCGAGCCGAACGGCCAGCTCGGCAACGTGACGAACACCTTCGGCGCGACCGGCGTGCCGACGGCGTTCTCGCCGCCCCTGCAGTACAACGTCCGCGCCCGTTACGACTTCATCATGGGCGACTACAAGGCGTTCTGGCAGATCGGCATGCTGCACGTCGGTCACCAGTACAACAACTCGAACACCGATCCGACGATCAACGGCGACTCGCTGTGGCCGAGCCACCCGATCACGACGACGATCTGGCGCTTCGAGATGCCCGGCTACACGACCTACGACGCCTCGATCGGCGTCAGCAAGGACAACTGGAACCTGAGCGTGTTCGGCTCGAACCTCACGAACGTGAGCGCGAGCACGTTCACCTCGACCTCGCAGTTCGTCAAGGCGGAAGTGCCGCTCCGTCCGCAGGTCCTCGGCCTGAAGCTCGGGTACAAGTTCTAAGGTACCCGGGTCGCCTGCGGCAGCCGGCTGCGGCCGGCTGCCGTAGAATCCAAAGGCGGGCAGCGATGCCCGCCTTTTTTCTTGATGCCGCCCATGCAAGCCGCCGAAGACGCCGCCACCCCTTCCCCGGTCGAGACCGAGGTCCTGCGCATCCGCGGGCTTCTGGAGCGCCAGCAGTTCGCGGGCGCGCTCGAGGCCGCGGAGCGGCTGGCACGCGAGGTGCCCCAGAACCGCGACGTGCTGTACATGAAGGCGGTCAGCCTCAGGTACCTGCAGCGGATCCCGGAGGCGCTTGCGACGCTCGCCGAGCTCGAGGGCTTCCACCCGACCTTCAGCCGCCTCTACCAGGAGCGCGGCCACTGCTACGTGTTCCTGCGCGACGCCCCGAACGCGATCCAGGCCTTCCTGCGCGCCGTGAATCTCAACCCGGCACTGCCGGCGAGCTGGGCGACGCTCGAGCGGCTCTTCCAGATGACCGGCCGGCCCGAGGATGCCGCGACCGCCGCGAGCCACGTCCGCAAGCTCAGGGAGCTGCCGCCCGAGGTCGTGACCGCGACCGGCATGTTCTCCGATGGCGAACTGATCCCGGCGGAGCGCATCGTCCGCGCGTTCCTGCTCAAGCACGGCAACCACGTCGAGGCGATGCGGCTGCTGGCCAAGATCGGCATGGAGCTCGATGTCCTGGACGACGCAGAGCTGCTGCTGGACGCCGTGCTGCAGCTGGCACCGAAGTACCACCCGGCGCGCTTCGACCTCGTGCGCACGCTTCTGAAGCGCCACAAGCACGTGCGTGCGCTCGAGGAGCTCGACGTCCTGCTGAAGGCCGACCCCGGCAACCGCAACTACCGCACGACCTATGCGACCGCCTGCATCGGTCTCGGCGACGACGCGCGCGCGCTCGAGCTCTACCAGGGCCTGCTGGCCGAGGCCCCGCAGGCGGCGGACGTGCAGCTCTCGGTCGGCCACGTGCTGAAGACGCTCGGCCGGCGCTCGGAGTCGGTCGAGGCCTACCGCGCCGCCGCCGCCATCCGGCCGAGCTTCGGCGACGCCTACTGGAGCCTCGCCAACCTCAAGACCTATCGCTTCACGGACGAGGAGCTCGCGCGCATGCGCGCCGAGGAGGCGGCTCCGACGACGCAGCTCACCGACCGCTACCACCTGTGCTTCGCGCTCGCCAAGGGCCTCGAGGATCGCGGCGAGTACGAGGAGTCGTTCGGCTACTACGTCCGCGGCAACGAGCTCAAGAAGTCGGAGCTGCGCTACCGGCCGGAGCCGGTCGAGCGCAATACGCGACTGCAGAAGGCGATCTGCACGAGCGAGTTCTTCGCGACGCGCCGCGGGGTCGGCGACCCGAGCCGGGCGCCGATCTTCATCGTCGGCCTGCCACGGGCGGGCTCGACGCTGGTCGAGCAGATCCTCGCCTCGCACTCGCAGGTCGAGGGCACGATGGAATTGGCCGACATTCCCCGGCTCGTCCAGGAGCTCATGGGTCGCGAGCCCGACAGCGAGGACCCGCGCTATCCGCGCGTGCTCACCGAGCTGCCGGCCGAGGAGTTCAGGCGCTTCGGCGCGAAGTACCTGACGGACACGCTCGTCTACCGGGACGGCAGGCCGCGGTTTATCGACAAGATGCCGAACAACTTCCGGCACCTCGGGCTCATCCACCTCATGCTGCCTAACGCGAAGGTGATCGACGCGCGGCGCGAGCCGATGGCATGCTGCTTCAGCAACTTCAAGCAGCTGTTTGCGTCCGGGCAGGAATTCACGTACAGCATCGAGGACATCGCGCGCTACTACGGCACCTACGTCGAGCTGATGGCGCACTGGGACGCGGTGCTGCCCGGCCGGGTGCTGCGCGTCCAGCACGAGGACGTCGTGGATGACCTGGAAGGCAACGTGCGGCGCATCCTCGAGTTCTGCGAGCTCGACTTCGAGCCGGGCTGCGTCGAGTTCCACAAGACCGAGCGCAGCATCCGCACGGCGAGCTCCGAGCAGGTGCGCCAGCCCATCTTCAAGGAGGGCATCGACCAGTGGAAGAACTTCGAGCCGTGGCTCGGGCCCCTGAAGCAGGCGCTCGGCGACCTGGCGGGCGCGTGACGGCGGCCGCGCGCCGCGTCCCGCCACCGCCATGAGCGACGCGCCCGCACCGGGGCGCCGCCGCGAGCGCGGGCGGGCGCCGCGCTCGACCGGCCCGTCGCTCGCGCCGATCCCGCGGCTGCGGAATCGCTGGCCGCCGCTCGAGATCCTGAACGCCGAGCAGGTCGAGCGGATCCTCGACGCGGCCTACCGGATCCTGGCCGAGGCCGGCCTCGAGATCCGCAGCCCCGCCGCTCGCGCCGAGTACCGCCGCGCGGGCGCGCTCGTCGACGAGGAGCGGCAGATCGTCCGGCTCGACCGTGAGCTCGTCGAGGCGCAGCTCAGGCTCGCGCCGCGCAAGTTCGTGCTGCGTGCCCGCAACCCGGAGCGCGACCTGCACGTCGGCGACGACGTCGTGAACTTCGGGCCGGTGAACGGGGCCCCGAACATCAACGACCGCGTCCGCGGGCGGCGCTACGGCGACCTGGAGGCATTCCGCAACATCCTGAAGTTGACGCACACGCTCGGCATCCTGCACTGGCAGGGCGGCATCGTGGTCGAGCCGGTCGACGTCGCCGTCAGCGTGCGCCACCTCGCGACCTACCAGTCGCACATCGAGTGCAGCGACCTCGTCTGGGCCGCGCGCGGCGTCGGCGGCGTGCAGGCCGAGGACGCGATCGCGATGTCGGCGATCGAGCATGGCTGCTCGATCGAGCAGCTGGCCGAGCAGCCGACGCTGATGTCAGTCACCAACGTGAACTCGCCGCGGCGTGTCGACCAGGAGATCCTCGACAACATCATGGTCATGGCGCGGCACGGCCAGTGCGTCGTCATCACGCCGTTCACGCTGATGGGCGCGATGGCGCCGGTGACGCTGGCCGGCGCTCTCGTGCAGCAGACGGCCGAGGCGCTCGGGATCATCGCGCTGTGCCAGCTGGTCCGCCCCGGCAGTCCCTGCGTCATGGGCGGCTTCACGTCGAACGTCGACATGCGCACGGGCTCGCCCGCCTTCGGCACGCCCGAGTACGTGAACGCCGTGCTCGCGACCGCGCAGCTCGGCCGGCGCCTCGGCGTGCCGGTGCGAACGAGCGCGGTCAACGCCTCGCCGACGGTCGATGCGCAGTCGACCTACGAAACCGCGTTCTCGCTGCAGGCGGCGATCCTGAGCCACAGCCACCTGATCAACCACGCCGCCGGCTGGCTCGAGGGCGGCCTGTCGGCCTCGCTCGAGAAGATCATCGTCGACGCCGAGCTGCTGCGGAACTGGGCGGAGCTCTTGAGGCCGGTCGAGTTCACAGACGACGACATCGGGGTCGAGGCGATCAAGGGCGTCGAGGCCGGCGGCCACTTCTTCGGCGCCGCGCACACGCTCGCCCGCTACGAGTCGGCCTTCTACCGGCCGCTGCTCTCCGACTGGTCGAACTTCGAGAACTGGACCGACGCCGGCGCCCGGGACGCGACGCAGCGCGCCACGGCGCTGTGGCAGAAGTTGCTGGCCGAGTCGCAGCCGCCGCCGCTCGACCCGGCCGTGCGCGAGGCGATCGCCGCCTACGTCGCGCACCGCAGCGAGGAGCTCGGCCGCGCGGGCTGAGCCCCGGCGGCCTCGGCCCGATGAGCCCGCGGATCGCGAACGCGCGCATGTACGCGGTGACCGCGGCGGCCGAGGCGGCCTGGCGGGCGCTGCTCGAGGCGGTCGCGCGCGAGGCGGAGGTGCCGCTCGAGTACCTGCCCTACCCTGCGCCGCAGCCGCTCGAAGCGCTTTGGGCGCGCAGCGACCTCGGCAGCGTCTTCATGTGCGGCTACCCCATCGCCCTGCAGCTGGCGCCGGTCGTACCGATCGCGGCACCGGTGCCGCGGGCCGCCTGGGCGGGTGGCCGGGCGCGTTACCGCTCGGACCTGATCGTGCGCGAGGACGCGCCCTTCCGCACGCTCGCGGACACCTTCGGCGGGCGCGCCGCCTGGACCGTGGAGCACTCGCACTCGGGCTTCAACGCGTTCCGTCACCACCTGCTGGCGCACCGTAGCGCGGAGCGGCCGCGCCTGTACGCCGAGATGCAAGGACCGCTCGTGACCGCGCGCCGCATCCTCGACGCGGTCCGGGAGGGCCGCATCGACGTGGGGCCGCTCGATGCCTACTGGCACCTGCTGATCGCGCTGCATGCGCCGGAACTCGTGCGCGGCGTGCGGGTACTCGAGTCGACCGCGCTCGCGCCGATGCCGGCGCTGGTGGCGGCCGCCGGGACGCCGGCGCAGGACATCGCGCGACTGCGCGCAGCGCTCCTCGCCGCGCCGGCGCGGCCGTGGTTCGGCTCGCTGGCGGACGCGCTGCTGCTCGAGGGATTCGAGCCGATGGGCGTCGAGGACTATGCGCCGACGCTCGGCTGGGCGCGCGCGGCCGAGGCCGCCGGCTACCGCTACCCCGCCTGAGCCCGCCGCCGGCGCCCGCTCAGGGCGCGCGTCCGTGCGGGTGCGACAGCACGTCGTGCGGGCGGAACAGGTAGCGGCGCGCGACGTCGAAATAGGTCACGTACAGCAGCCCGCCGTTCTCCGCGAGCAGCCGGTCGCGAATCAGCCGGTAGCGCGCGTTGTAGTCGTACCAGGGCACCATCGGCGCCTCGTGGTGCAGCGAGTGCAGGTTGTTGAAGAGGAAGAGCGGCCCGAATACCCACGAGCGCTCGACGATCGCGATGCGCTGGCGAACGGGCGAGAGCGCACGATGCTCGGCGAACGACCGCACCAGCAGGATCGCGTTCGCCGGCAGCACCATCGCGACGACGTAGATCCAGAACGGGATGTGGCAGACGACCGTCACCCACAGCACGACCGGCACGCACAGGACGAGGTGCACGAGCCACGTCCGGAAGTGCCCCGCCTCGCCCGCGGCGATCGCCTTGCCCTCGCCGTGCAGGAAGTGCAGCACCGTCCAGACCGGGCCGATGAGGACCCGCCCGGCAAGGGTCTGCTGGATGCGCAGCAGCGCGCGCGTCGCCGGCCACATCCTCGACCACGTCTCCGGCGTCCAGTAGTACGACTCCGGGTCGTCGACCGGATCCGTCAGGCGCGCATCGACGTGGTGGCGCAGGTGATTCTGGCGATAGCGGTCGTACGGCAGCCACAGCGAGAGCGGCGGCAGGCCGAGCAGGCGGTTGACCGCCTCCCAGCGCGTCGGGTGCCCGTGCAGGATCTCGTGCTGCAGGGAGCCGTGCAGCGCGAGGACGACGGCGACGACCGGCGCGACGACCCACAGCGGCCAGTGCCCGTACTCGTGGGTCGCCGCCAGCCAGCCGCCATAGACCAATGCGGCGAGGGCCACGGTCGGGTATTCGATGGCCGGAAGGTCTGCCCGGCAGCGGGGCGTTGGCAGGGTGCGGTCGGTCGTCAAGGCGGTCAGCGGCCGCGAATCCACGTTCGGCCGCGGCGTCTCGCGATTGTAACGAATCGCCCCCGGGGATGGCGTCCGGGCTGGCCGCGATGTGACGCAGCGCAGGTCCGCCTCAGGAAATCCCTGCAGCGCGCAGCACCCGCCGCTCCAGTGCCGCCATCGAGTCGTACAGCAGGATGGCCATCAGGCCCGTCACGAGGCCGCCCTGCAGGATGAAGGCGGTGTTGTTGGACAAGAGCCCGGCGATGATCACCTCGCCGAGGCCCTTCGCGGCGACCGTCGAGCCGATGGTCGCCGTGCCGACGTTGATGACGAGCGACATCCGCACGCCCTCGAGGATCAGCGGCAGGGCGAGCGGCAGCTCGACCGACCAGAGCCGGGTGCGCGCGCTCATGCCCATGCCGTCGGCCGCCTCGATGACCGCCCGCGGGCAGGTCGAGAGGCCGGTGACGGTGTTCTCGAAGATCGGCAGCAGGCCGTAGGCGAACAGCGCGATCAGGGTCGGCTTCTCGCCGAAGCCGACCAAGGGCACGGCGACCGCGAGCACCGCGACCGGCGGGAAGGTCTGGCCGACGTTGACCAGCGTGCGCGACAGCGGCAGGAACTCCCGCCCGCGCGCCCGGGTGACGAGGATGCCGAGCGTCACCGCGACGATCGTGCTCGCCGCGGCCGCCGCGAACACGGTTCCGAGGTGGGCGAGCGCGAGCGACCAGAGGCTCCCCTGGTCGTAGATGGCCGGCGCCCCGTAGCGGGTCAGCGGCGCGAACAGCGGCGCAAAGCGCTCCGGCACCGCGAGAAACGCGGCCAGCAGCAGGAACGCGCCGAGCCGGAGGGCGAACGCCACGGCCGCTCAGCCCGGTCGCCCGAGCGCGAGGATGCGACCGATCGAGACGCGGCCGAGGGCGGTGCCGTCCGCACCGCGCACCGTCGCCGCGCTCGCGCCCGACCAGAGGAGCTCCGAGAGCACCTCGCGCAGCGACGTGGCCGGCGCCACCGCCGGTCCGTCGGCCTCGCCTGGCTCGAGCGCGTCGCCGGCGCGCGTGAGCGACAGCAGCTTCATGGCCCGGTCGCCGGTCCCGGTCAGCCGCGTGACGAACGGATCCGCCGGCTGCGTGAGCAGCACGGCCGGCCGGTCGTACTGCAGCAGTCGCCCGCCGTTCATGACCGCGACGCGGTCGCCGAGGTGGAAGGCCTCGTCCATGTCGTGCGTGACCAGCACGACCGTCGTGCCGAAGCGCTTCTGGATGGCGAGCAGGTCGTCCTGCGCCTTGCCGCGGATGATCGGGTCGAGCGCGCCGAAGGGCTCATCCATCAGCAGCACGTCGGGCCCCGCGGCGAGCGCGCGGGCGACCCCGACGCGCTGCTGCTGCCCGCCGGACAGCTGGTGCGGGTACTTGCCGGCGAACGTGCCGGGCTCGAGCTGGAACAGGCCAAGCAGCTCCTCGACCCGCGCCCGGACGCGCGGCGCGGCCCAGCCGAGCAGCCGCGGCACGGTGCCGATGTTCTCGGCGACGGTCCGGTGCGGGAACAGCCCGTGACCCTGGATCGCGTAGCCAATGCGCCGGCGCAGCAAGTGCGCCGGCTCGGCCGTCGTGTCGCGCCCGTCGAGCAGCACGCGCCCGTCGCTCGGCTCGACCAGCCGGTTGATCATCCGCAACAGCGTCGACTTGCCGGAACCGGAGGTGCCGACGATGACGGTCACCGAGCCACGCTCGACGGTGAGCGAGACGTCGTCGACGACCGCGGTCGCGCCGTAGCGCTTGCTGAGGCCCTGGATTTCGATCATGCGACCGCCTTGTTCATGACGTCGACCAGCGCATCGAGCAGCACGGCGGAGGCGAAGGCCAGCGCGACCGTCGGGATCGCGCCGAGCAGCACGAGGTCGATCGCCGTCTGCCCGAGACCCTGGAACACGAAGGTGCCGAAGCCGCCGCCGCCGATCAGCGCGGCGATCGTGGCGAGCCCGATGTTCTGCACGAGCACGATCCGGATGCCGGTCAGTATCACCGGCAGCGCCAGCATGAACTCGACCTCGCCGAGCACCTGCCAGCCCGTGAGACCCATGCCGCGCGCGGCCTCGACCGTGGCCGGCGAGACCCGGGCGAGGCCCGCGACCGTGTTGGCGACGACCGGCAGCAGCGCGTAGAGGAACAACGCGATGAGGGCCGGCGCCGCGCCGATGCCGCTGATGCCGATCGCGCGGGCCAGCGGGAACGCCGCTGCCAGCGCGCCGAGGGGCACCATCAGGATGCCGAACAAGGCGATTGACGGGATCGTCTGCACGAGGCTCAGCGCCTCGAGCACGGCGGCGCGGATGCGCGGCACGCGATGGCAGGCGATGCCGAGCGGGATGCCGGCGATCACGGCCGCGGCCAGCGAGCCGAGCGCGAGCAGGACGTGCTGGCGCGCCTCGCGCCCGAAGCTGCTCGCGTGCACCGCGTACTCGCGCATGATCGAGAGGTTGTGGAAGAGCCCGCTCGCGAAGACCGCGGCGACGACGAGCGCGGTCGCAGCGAGCGACAGGACCCGCGCCCGCGGGCCCGGTCGTAGCCGCGCGATCGCGTCCGTCGCCATGAGCCCCAGCGCGAGCAGCAGCGCCCAGAAGCCGGGCCCGGGCGAGACCCGGATCCAGCGGTTGCCGGCCGGCGTCAGCGCATCCGCCGCGGCCGCGATCGCGAGCGCGATCGCGGCGATCCCCGCCAGCGCGGCGATCAGTCTCAACGCGGCGCGCGGCACGAGCAGCGCGACCACCCCGACGGCGGCGACCGTCGCGTAGAGCGCGAGCGCCGCGCCGACCGGCAGGACGTCGATCAGCTGCCGGCCGTGCCCGGCGACGATCCGGTTCACCTTGAAGATGACGAACGGCTCGAGTGCGAGCGCCGCGCCCGCGAGCACGCACAGCACGAGGCCGAGCCGGTCGACGCGCAGTCGCTCGGGCACGGTCACCTGCCGTCCGCCGCCGGCCGCGGCACTCCCGGCATCACTTCAGCAGGCCCTTCGTGCGCAGGTAATCGCTCGCGACCTCGGCCGTCGGCTCGCCGTTGATCTGCACGCGGCCGTTCAGCTCCTGCAGGCTCTCCTGCGTGAAGCCCTCCATCAGCGGCTTGACGATCGCGGCGATCCGCGGGTACGCCTTGAGCACCGCCTCGCGCACGATCGGCGTCGGCGCGTAGGTCGGCTGGTCGTGCTTGTCGTCCTCGAGCAGCGTCAGCTCGGACGCGGCGATGCCGCCATCGGTGCCGTAGACCATCGCCGCGTTCGTGTCGTTGGTCTGGTCGGCGGCGGCCTTGATGGTCGCCGAGGTGTCGCCGCCCGCGAGCACGATCATCTGCTCCGGCTTCAGCTGGAAGGCGTAGGTGCGCTCGAGCGACTTCAAGGTCGATGAGTTCACGAACTCCGAGGAGCAGGCGAGCACGACCCGCCCGCCCGCCGCCACCCAGCGACCGAAGTCGCTCATCGTCTTCAGCCGCTGCCGGCGAGCGACGTCGTCGCGGACCGCGATCGCCCACGAGTTGCTGGCGTTCGCCGGCGTCAGCCAGACAATCCGGTTCGCCGCGTAGTCGAGACGCGCGGCGAGCTCGTAGCCCCGGCGCAGGTCCTTCCACGCGGGGTCCGCCGGCACGTTGAAGAAGAAGCCCGCGTTGCTCGTGTATTCGACATACAGGTCGATCTCGCCGGCCAGGATCGCCTGGCGGACGACCGGTGTGGCGCCGAGCGCCATCCGATCGACCGTGCGGATGCCGTTCGCCTCCAGCAACAGCCGGATCATGTGCCCGATCATGGCCGACTCGCTCGACAGCTTCGAGGAGACCACGACCGGCTCGGCGGCCTGGCCGACGCCAGACAGCCCGAGCAGCAGCACCGCGAGCAGTCGCCTCACGCGCAAGCCCCAACCCCCGTCGCTGGTCGCCGCGGCCCGGCGCCCGTGGCACGCCCGGCGGCCGGGCGCGACCGTCACTCTTGTAAATGCGATATCCGCATGGTGACATGGGTGGCTAGCGAATGGGCGATCGTCCGTGCACGGGCTTCGAAGCCATCTGCCGACCTGCCCTGTCCTGGATGGCTAGCGCGGATTAGACGTTGCCAAAGAGACGAGCGATCCCCCGGCCGGCCGACGGGCCGAGCGGGCGTTATTCCGGCGCGCGGCTGCTGCTCGAGGGCCTGACGGGCCACCGCGGCTGGTCGCGGGCGTGGCGCAAGGCGGCCCCGAAACCGCGCTACCGGGTCGTGATCGTCGGCGGCGGCGGCCACGGGCTCGCGACCGCCTACTACCTGGCCTCCGAATTCGGCATCACCGACGTCGCGGTGATCGAGAAGGGCCCGATCGGCCTCGGCAACGTCGGGCGCAACACGACCATCATCCGCTCGAACTACTTCCAGCCGAAGAACGTCCGCTTCTTCGAGTTCTCGCTGAAGCTTTGGGAAGGACTCGAGCAGCGGCTCAACTTCAACGCGATGGTCAGCCAGCGCGGCACCTTGAACCTGTTCCACACGGAGGCCCAGCGCGACCTGTTCACGCGCCGCGCCAACGGCATGCGCCTGCAGGGCGTGGACAACGAGCCGCTCGGCCGCGACGAGGTCAAGGCACTGGTGCCGCTCGTCGATCTCGACAACGGCCGCTACCCGGTGCTCGGCGGCTTCCTGCAGCGACGCGGTGGCACGGTCCGCCACGACGCGGTCGCGTGGGGCTACGCCCGCGCGGCATCGGCCGCCGGGGCGGACATCGTCGAGGGCTGCGAAGTGGTTGGCTTCCTGCGCGAAGGCGCGCGCGTCACGGGCGTGCAGACGACCGCGGGACCGGTCGCGGCCGAGACCGTGTGCCTCGCGGTTGCAGGTCACAGCTCGCAGCTCGCGGCGCTCGCCGGCCTCACGCTGCCGATCGAGACGCACGTGCTGCAGGCCTTCGTCACCGAGGCCGTGAAGCCCGTGATCGATGTCGTGATGACCTACGGTGCCGGCCACTTCTACGTGAGCCAGTCCGACAAGGGCGGACTCGTCTTCGGCGGCGGCATCGACGGCTACAACACCTACGCGCAGCGCGGCACGCTGCCGATGGCGGAGGAAGTGGCCGCGGCCGGCGTGACGCTGCTGCCCGGCCTCGCGCGCCTCAAGATCCTGCGCCAGTGGGGCGGCGTCATGGACATGAGCATGGACGGCACGCCGATCATCTCGGCAACGGCGCTGGCCGGCCTCGTGCTGAACGGCGGCTGGTGCTACGGCGGGTTCAAGGCCATCCCGGCCGGCGGCATGGCGACCGCGCACCTGATCGCACGCGGCGAGCCGCACCCGGTCGCCGCGCACATGGACCTCGGCCGGTTCGCGGACGGGCGGACCGTCGACGAACGCGGCATCGGCCCCTACCCCTACCTGCACTGAGGGTCGCGTGCTGCGGATCTGCTGTCCCTGGTGTGGCGAGCGCGACGAGGTCGAGTTCCGCTACCGCGGCGATGCCACGCGGGTGCGCCCCGACCCGGCGGCCAGCGGCGAGACGTACGCGGCGTTCGTGTACGAGCGCGGCAACCCGCGCGGCTGGCACACCGAATGGTGGCTGCACGCGGCCGGGTGCCGGCGGCTGCTCCGCGTCGAGCGGCACACGCTGACGCACGAGATCCGCTCGGTCCGGGGCGCGCCGCATGCGCCGGGCGGGGGATCCTGATGGCGCGCGCCGAACCGATGCGCATCGCGGCCGGGATCGCGACCCGCGGCGGGCGCATGCTGCCGTTCACCTTCGACGGCCGCGCCTACGAAGGCCGCACCGGCGATACGCTCGCGAGCGCGCTGCTTGCGAACGGCGTGCGCCTCGTCGGTCGCAGCTTCAAGTACCACCGCCCGCGCGGCATCGTGACCGCGGGTCCCGAGGAACCGTGCGCGCTGGTCGACGTCGTCGGCCGCAACGGCCGTGAGCCCAACCGGCTCGCGACCACGCTGCCGCTGACCGCCGGCCTCGTCGTCGAAAGCCAGAACCGCTGGCCGTCGCTCGGCTTCGACGTGCTCGCCGTCAACGATCGGCTCGCGCGCTTCCTGCCGGCCGGCTTCTACTACAAGACCTTCATGGCGCCGTTCTGGGCCTGGGAGCGGCTGTACGAGCCCGCGATCCGCCGTGCCGCCGGGCTCGGCCGGCTCGAGCCGACCGCGAGCACGGAGCTCGCGGAGGCATCGATCGTCCACGAGCACTGCGATGTGCTGATCGTCGGCGCGGGGCCCGCCGGCCTCGGTGCGGCGCTGCGCCTGCTGCCGCTCGGGCTGCGCGTGCTGATCGTCGACCAGGGTGCGCTCGCCGGCGGCGGCACGCTGCTCGATGAGCGCTGGTCGGAGTGGCGATCCGCGGCGCTCGCCAGCCTCGAGCGTGGCGCATCGGCGGTGCCCGCGTCGCTGCGCGCGGCCGGCACGCCGGTCGGCTCGACCACGCTTCGCCTTCGCACCACCGTCATCGGCGCCTACGGGCATGGCGTGTTCGCGGCGTTGACGACGCACACCGCACCGGTCGCCGAGGTCGCGCAGCACGAGACGCTGCACGTGATCCGTGCGAGGCACGTCATCCTCGCGACCGGCGCGATCGAGCGGCTGATCGCGTTCCCGGGCAACGACGTGCCGGGCGTGATGCTCGCGGGCGCCGCGCTCTCCTACCTGCGCCTCTTCGGCGTGGCGCCGGGGCTGCGGCCGGTGCTGTTCACCAACAATGACGAGGCCTACGAGGCGGCATTCGCGCTCGCGGCCGCGGGCGTCGAGATTGCCGGCGTCGTCGACGTCCGGCCGCGGACGATTGCGGCCGACCGGGCGCGGGCGCGCGGAATCGAGGTGCATGCGGGCGCCGTCGTCGAAGGCATCGCCGGCCGCCGCGGCGTGCGCGCGGTGCGGATGCGCGCTGCCGGCGGCCGGCGCGCGTCGCTCGAGGCCGACGCGCTGCTGATCTCCGGCGGCACCAGCCCGGCGATCGCGCTCGCGACGCAGCTCGGCGCCGTCGCTCGCTGGCACGACGCGCAGGCGGCCTTCGTTCCGGAGCTGCCGGCGCAGCACGGCCGGGTGGCGGGCGCCGCGCGCGGGACGAGCGGCATCGCGGCCGCTGTCCACGACGGCGCGGCGGCGGCGGCGGCGGTCGCGACGAGCCTCGGCCGGACGCTCGCTCCGGTCGCACCGGTGGCGCTGCCGCCGGACCTCGAGTCGACTCCGCTCGAGCCGCTGTGGGAGGTGGCCGGCCGGGGCAAGGCCTTCGTCGACCTGCAGAACGACGTCTCGACCGACGACGTTCGCCTCGCGGCCCGCGAGGGCTACGAACACGTCGAGCACATGAAGCGCTACACGACGCTCAGCATGGCGACCGACCAGGGCCGGACCGGTGGGCTCGTCGGCAGCGCGGTGCTCGCGGCCGCCCGCGGCGTGCCGATCGCGGCCGTCGGCCAGCCGCGGCCGCGGCCCTTTCTCGAGCCGATCCCGTTCGCGGCGCTCGCCGGTCCCGAGGTGCGCGCCCACTACAAGCCGGAGCGCCGCCTGCCGCTGCAGGCGTGGCACGAGGCCGCCGGCGCGACCTTCGTCGCCATCGGGCTGTGGCGGCGGCCGCTCGTCTACTCGCGAAGCGGCGGCTGGGAGCCGGTGCTCGCCGAGGCGCGGGCAGTGCGCCGCGCAGCCGGCATCAGCGACGTCTCGACGCTCGGCAAGCTCGACGTGCAGGGGCCGGGGGCCGGCGCCTTCCTCGACTTCGTCTACGCCAACACGATCTCGACGCTGCCGGTCGGCCGCACGCGCTACGGGATCATGCTGCGCGACGACGGCATGATGCTCGACGACGGCACCGTCGCGCGCCTCGGAGCCGAGCATTTCCTGCTGACGACCACGACCGCGAACGCCACCGTGATCCTCGAGCACCTCGAGTTCCACCTCGAGGCGAGCCGTCCGGAGCTCGACGTCGTGATCACGGACGTCGCCGACCAGTGGGCGCAGTTCGCGGTCGCGGGCCCGCGTGCGCGCGAGGTCGTCGCCGCAGTCGTCGACGGGCTCGCGCTCGACAACGCGGGCTTTCCGTTCATGGCCGCCGGCGCCGCGCGGATCGCCGGCGTGGCGGGCCGCCTGTTCCGGATCTCCTTTTCCGGCGAGCTCGCCTTCGAGGTGGCGGTCCCGGCAACGGCTGCGCGCGAGGTGTGGGAGGCGCTGCTGCAGGCAGGCCGCCCGGCGGGTCTCGCGCCGTACGGGCTCGATGCGCTCAACACGCTGCGCATCGAGAAGGGACACGTCACCGGTGCCGAGCTCAACGGCAACACGAGCGCCGACGACCTCGGCATGGGCCGGCTGCTCAAGAAGCAGGGTGATTTCGTCGGCCGTGCGCTCTCGGCCCGGCCGGGACTGCGCGCCCCCGACCGGCTGCAGCTGGTCGGCGTGCGGCCGTGCAGGACGTCCGACCGGCTGCGCAATGGCGCCCACCTCGTCACAAGCGAGGCCCGGACCGAGAGCCTCGGCTACATCACGTCCTCGACGCCGTCCGTCGAGTCGCCGGGCTGGGTCGGTCTCGCGCTGCTCGCGGGCGGCCGCTCGCGGATCGGCACGCGCCTGACGGCGACCTCGCCGGTCCACGGCGAGGCGCTCGAGGTCGAGATCCTGAGCCCGCACATGCTCGACCCGGAGAATGAGCGTGTCCGTTCCTGAGGACCTGATGAACAGGATCCTGCACCCGCTGCCCGCGCCGTCGGTTTCGGCGTGCCTGTTCGCGGCGATCGAGCTCGCGAGCCTGCGGGGGCGCGCCGATTCGCTGCTCGCGCTCGCCGCCGCGCGCGGCGTACGGCTGCCGCCGCTCGGCCGGATCGAGGCCTGCGCCGGCGGCGTCGTGCTCGGCGTCCGCCCCGAGCGGTGGCTGTTGCTGCTCGCGCGAAGCGGGGCCGAGCGGCAGCTCGAAGCGTGGACGGCGGCGGCCGCGGCGACGGCCGCCGTCATCGACCTCTCGTCGGCGCTGGCGGGATTCCGGCTGTCGTCGGTGCACCGCGGCGACACCCTGCACCGCCTCGGCTGCCGGCTCGACCTCGACCGCTTCGAGCCGGGAACGGCGGCGGCAACGACGATCGCGCAGACCGCGACGATCGTGGCCCGCTACGGGCAAGATTGGCTGCTGCTGTGCGCCGCCAGCTACGGGGCGCATCTCGGGCACTGGCTTTCGCACAACCTCGCCGCGCACCGCGGCACTGCCGCGGCGCCGACCTCGATCGGCGAGTGGCCGGGAGACGTACGTCCATGAAGAGCACTGCAAGGGCCGTCGTGATCGGCGGCGGCGTGGTCGGCGCGAGCGTCCTGTACCACCTCGCCAAGATCGGCTGGACCGACGTGATGCTGATCGAGAAGAGCGAGCTGACCTCGGGCTCGACCTGGCACGCCGCGGGCGGCATGCACACCTTCAACGGCGAGGCGAACATCTCGCGGCTGCAGAAATACACGATCGACCTGTACCGGGAGCTCGAGCAGCTGTCCGGCCAGTCGTGCACGCTGCATCCGAATGGCGGGCTGATGCTGGCCTCGAACCAGGGAGAGCTCGACAGCCTCAAGCTCATCTGCTCGCGGGCACGCTACCTCGGCATGCAGACCGAGATGATCTCGCTCGAGCAGGCGCTCGAGTACAACCCGCTGATCGACCCGCAGTACTTCATCGGTGCACTGTGGCGCGCGGACGGTGGCCACTGCGATCCGTCCGGAACGACGCAGGCCTATGCCAAGGCGGCACGGATCCTCGGCGCGACGGTCGAGCGCTTCACGCGGGTCCTCGAGCTGCACCCGCATGCCGACGGCTCGTGGAACGTCGTCACGGACAAGGGCACCGTGCACGCCGAGCACGTCGTGAACTGCGCGGGGCTCTGGGCGCGCGAGGTCGGCCGCCTCGTCGGGATCGAGCTGCCGGTGCTCGCGATGGAGCACCACTACCTGCTGACCGAGGACCTGCCCGAGCTGAAGGGTCGCACGCGAGAGATCGTCAACACCACCGACTACGCCGGCGAGATCTACATGCGCCAGGAGCGCGCCGGGGCGCTGATCGGCACCTACGAGCCGCACGGCATCGTCTGGTCGCCGGACAAGACGCCGGACGACTTCGCGATGCAGCTGCTGCCGGACGACTTCGAGCGCCTCGCCCCCTACTTCGAGGTCGGCTTCAGGCATTTCCCGGCGCTCGGCCGGGTCGGCATCCGCAAGGCGATCAACGGCCCCTTCACGTTCGCACCGGACGGAAATCCGCTGGTCGGCCCGGTGCGCGGCCTGCGCAACTACTGGGTTGCGTGCGCGGTCATGGCGGGCTTCAGCCAGGGCGGCGGCATCGGCCTCGTGCTGTCGCGCTGGATGGCGGAAGGCGACCCCGGCCAGGACATCCTGTCGATGGACGTGGCGCGCTTCGGCCACTTCGCGACGCCGAAGTACACGTCGGTCAAGGTGCCCGAGAACTACTCGCGGCGGTTCCGGCTCGCGTTTCCGAACGAGGAGCTGCCCGCCGGCCGGCCGGTCCGCCGCTCGCCGATCTACTCGCGCCTGAAAGCCGCCGGCGCCGTCATGGGCGCGAACTTCGGCCTCGAGAACGCGCTCTGGTTCGCGCCGCCCGGCGTCGCGCCGGCCGAGACGCCGACCTATCGCCGCTCGGAGGCATTCCCCGTCGTGCGCGAGGAGTGCCGCGCGGTGCGCCGCGCCGTCGGCGTGTACGAGACGAGCAACTACGGCAAGTACGAGGTGCTCGGCCGCGGCGCGCGCGGCTGGCTTGACCGCGTGTTCGCCTGCAAGATCCCGCGCCGGGGCCGGCTCGGGCTGGCGCCGATGCTGAACCCCGCCGGGCGCATCGTCGGGGACCTGTCGATCGCGTGCCTCGCGGACGACCGCTTCCTGATCGTCGGCTCGGGCTTCGCCGAGGAGTTCCACCTGCGCTGGTTCTGGCAGCAGCAGCCGCCGGCCGACGTGTGGGTGCGTTCCGCCGCGTCGACGCTCTGCGGCCTGTCGATCGCCGGACCGAAGGCGCGCGAGCTGCTCGAGCGGCTGGTGCGCATCGACGTTTCGGCCCCGGCCTTCAAGCTGTTCCAGCTGACCGAGACGGCCGTCGGCTACGCACCCTCGATCCTGACCCGCGCCGGGTTCACGGGCGAGCTCGGCTACGAGATCTGGACGACGCCGGACTACTTCGAGACCCTGCACGACGACATCTGGGACGCTGGCCGCGCGCTCGGCCTGGTGCACTTCGGCGGGCGTGCATTGTCCTCGCTGCGGCTCGAGAAGGCCTATGGCTCCTTCAACAAGGACTTCCGGCCCGACTACACGCCGGGCGAGACGGGTCTCGATCGCTTCATCGACTTCGGCAAGGCGGACTTCGTCGGCCGGGCCGCGGCGCTCGCCGAGCGCGCGGCCGGGCCGAAGCGCCGCTTCGTCGTCATGGACGTCGAGGTCACGGATGCGGAGGTCGTCGGCTACGAGTCGATCGTCAAGGACGGGCAGGCGGTCGGCTACGTGACCTCGGGGGCGTTCGGCCATTGCATCGGCCGGAGCCTCGCGGCCGGCTACGTGCCGACGGCGCTGGCCCGCGACGGCGAGCGCTTCGAGATCGACGTGTTCGGCGAGCTGTGCGCCGCCACCGTGCGTCTGCAGCCGCTCTACGACCCGGCCGGCGACCGGCTGAGGTCCTGAGGGCCGCATGGACAGCGCGACGCTCGAGCGGTTCCTGCCGTGGGTCGCGCTCGGCGCGTGGGCGGTCGCGGGCGTGCTGTGGATCCAGCGCCGGCGGCACGCGGCGGCGGTCGTTCACGCGATCGTCGCGATGAGCGTGCTGCTGCCCTTCGCGCTGATGCTGCGGGATCTCGTCCGCCTCGCCGCGTTGCCGGCAGCGGCCGGCGTCGTCATCCCGCGGGCCTTCTTCTGGATGGCGGCGGCGCCGGTTGCGGCGAGTGCTGCGGCGCTCGCGCTCGCGCCCTTCGAGTGGCGCGGGCGGCGGTGGGCCGCGGTCGCGACCGCGCTGCTGACCGCCGGCGGCATCGGCCTGATGCTGGTGCCCGACTATTCGGCAGGCTGAGCCGGCCGCTCAGACCGGGCGGCCAGCCATCTCCAGGTGCAGCTCGGCACCCGTGTACGGGTGGCGGCGGCACACGTCCTCGTTCAACTCGACGCCGAGACCGGGCTCGGTCGGCGGAACGATGTAGCCCTGCTCCCAGCGGATCGGCTTCTTCAACAGGTCCGCGTGGAAGCCCTGCCAGCGCTCGATGCTCTCCTGGATCAGGAAGTTCGGGCTGCAGGTCGCGAGCTGGATGTTGGCGGCACCGACCACCGGCCCGCAGTACAGGTGCGGCGCGATCTGCACGTGGTGCACCTCGGCCATGCCCGCGATCTTCTTGGCCTCGAGCAGGCCGCCGACGCGCCCCAGGTTCATCTGCAGGATCGCCGCCGCGCCGTTGCCGAGCAGCCGCGCGAACTCGTACTTGGTCGCGAGCCGCTCGCCCGCGGCGATCGGGATCGTCGTGCCGCGCGCGACCCGCGCCATCTCCTCCGGCGCATCGGGCGGAACCGGCTCTTCGAACCAGAGCGGGTCGTAGGGCTCGAGGCGCCGTGCGAGGCGGATCGCGCCCGCGGCGGTCATCTGCCCGTGGGTGCCGAAGAGCAGGTCGGCCCGGCCGCCGACCGCCTCGCGCAGCCGGCGCACGAAGGTCTCGCAGAGCTCGAGCGCGGCGAGCGAGAGCTGCCGGCCATCGAAGGCGGAGTACGGGCCGGCCGGGTCGAACTTGATCGCCGTGAAGCCCTGCGCCACGTACTCGGCGGCGCGTTCCGCGGACAGGTCAGGGTCCTGGTACACGTCCACCGTGTCGCCGGGGCGCGCGTAGATGTAGGTGTAGGAGCGCAGCCGCTCGTGGACCCGCCCGCCCAGCAGCTTGTAGACCGGCTGCCCGGCCGCCTTGCCGATGATGTCCCAGCAGGCCATCTCGAGCGCGCTCAGGACGCCCATGACCGTGACGTCGGGTCGCTGCGTGAAGCCGGACGAGTACACCCGGCGCCACAGCTTCTCGATGTCGTGCGGGTCCTCGCCCGCGAAGTAGCGGGCGAACGCATCCTCGATCAGCTTCGCGACCAGGTGCGGCGCGAAGGGGACGCAGTAGGCCTCGCCAACGCCCGAGATCCCGTCGTCGGTCGTGATCTTCGCGAACACGAAGTACCGCCCGCCGTAGTGCGGCGGCGGATTGCCGACGACGAAGGTCTCGACCTCCGCGAGCTTCACGGGCTCAGGCCGCGAAGAAGCCGTTGATCGCCTTGACTTCGAGATACTCCGTCAGCCCGTGCTTGCCCCACTCGCGGCCGTTGCCGGACTGCTTGAAGCCGCCGAACGGCGACTCGTAGTCCTGGCCGGCGCCGTTCAGGTAGACGCTGCCGGCGCGCAGCTGCCGCGCCACGGCCCGCGCCCGGCCGAGATCGCCGGACTGCACGTAGGCGGCCAGGCCGTAGGGCGTGTCGTTCGCGATCTCGATCGCCTCCTCGGGGGTCTTGAAGCGCAGCATGCACAGCACCGGCCCGAAGATCTCCTCGCGCGCAACGGTCATCTGGTTCGTGACGTCCGCAAAGATCGTCGGTCGAACGAAGTAGCCGGTCTCGAAGCCGGCGGGCTTGCCGGGGCCCCCGACCACGACCCGCGCACCCTCCTGCACGCCGACGTTGATGAGCCGCTGGATGCGGTCCCACTGCAGCTTCGAGACGACCGGCCCGAGGTGGCCGCCCGGCTGCGTCGGGTCACCGACCTTGACCGCGCTCGCGACCTTCTCGGCGATCGCGACCGCGCGGTCGTAGACCGAGTCCTCGACCAGCATGCGGGTCGGGGCGTTGCAGGACTGGCCGGAGTTGTTGAAGCAGTGCAGGACGCCGCGCTTCACGGCCGCCTCGAGGTCGGCGTCGGCGAACACGATGTTCGCGGACTTGCCGCCGAGCTCCTGCGCGACTCGCTTGACCGTATCGGCCGCGCTCTTCGCGACGGCGATGCCGGCGCGCGTCGAGCCCGTGAACGAGACCATGTCGATGTCCGGGTGCGCGCTGAGCGCCGCGCCGACCACCGGGCCGGTGCCGTGCACCATGTTGAAGACGCCGACCGGGAAGCCGGCCTCGTGCACGAACTCGGCGAACAGCTGCGCCGACAGCGGGCTGAACTCGCTCGGCTTCAGCACGACGGTGCAGCCGGCCGTGAGCGCCGGGGCGATCTTCGCCGCCAGCTGGTTGATCGGCCAGTTCCAGGGCGTGATCAGCGCGCACACGCCAACGGGCTCGCGCACGACGTTCGCGGACTTGCCACTGCGCTCCTCCCACGCGAGCTCGTGCGCGGCGTCGATGGTCGCCTTGATGTGGCCGGGGCCGCAGGCGGCCTGCGAGCGCTTCGAGAGCTCGTACGGCGCGCCCATTTCGGTCGTGATCGCCTGCACCATCTCGTCGTAGCGGCGCTCGAAGATCGCCTGCAGCTTGCCGACGAGCGCGATGCGCGCCTCGAGCGGCAGCGCTGCGTAGCCCGGGAAGGCCTTGCGCGCGGCCTTGACCGCGAGGTCGACGTCCGCGGCGGAGCCAAACGCGATCTCGGCGACCGTCTGCTCGGTCGCGGGGTTGATGACAGGGAAGCGCTCGCCCGCGACGGCGGGGGCGACGAACTTTCCGGCGATGTAGTGCTGTAGCAGCTTCACGGCAAATCCACCTCTATAAAGGCCTCGCGAGCCCGCGACCGGCGTCGGGCGCTACTCGGCGAGGTATGCGTCAATGTCCTTGGCCACCCGCTCCGGATTTTCCCAGAACGGGTTGTGGCCGTACTCGGGGTAGACGATCACGCGGGCGTCCGGCAGCAGCCCCGACAGTTCCTTGCGATCCTCCGCACCGAAGATGAAGTCCTTGGCGCCCCATATCAAGAGAGTCGGCGCGGTGAGCCGCGGCAAGGTTGCCCGCAGGTTCATATTCGTAAGCCCTTGATCCAGAACGGCAATCCACACGCCGACCGGGATCGCGGCGGCATCCTTGCGCTGGCGGCGCAGGAACTCCTCGTTGACGGGCGTCGGCGAGGCGTACCACCAGCGCATGAACGCCGACTCCGGGTCGAGCGGGTCCTTGAGGGCGCTCACCTCCTCGCGGAAGGTCACGCCCGGCGTCGAGCCGGCGAGTTCCCGGCGCGGCGTGCCGGGCGGCGGGCCCGCGGTCGAGGAGATCAGCACCACCTTGCGCACCCTGCCGGGCCAGAACTCGGCGAAGGTCTGCGCGATGAGGCTGCCGAGCGAGTGGCCGACGATGTCCGCGCGCCCGATGTGCAGCGCGTCGAGCAGCAGCTTCAGGTCGTAGGCGAAGTCGATCAGCGTGTAGCAGCACTCCGGCTTCGAGGAGGCGCCATGGCCGCGGATGTCGACGACGATCAGCCGGTCGCCGGGCGCGAGGTACGGAATCATCGGCACCCAGTCGCGCGCGTTGTCGGTGTAGCCGTGCACCAGCAGCACGGCGCGCCCGTGCCGGTCGCCGAACTCGGCATAGCCGAGCGTCGTGCCGTTCGGCAGCTGCACGGTCTTCTTCGCCCGCTCGAAATCGTCGAGCCTCATCTTGAGCTCGGGCGCGCCGGCTTCCGTCGCCGCGGCGACGGCGGCCGGCGCGGCGAACGCGAGCGCGGCAAGGAACGCGAGGGCCGGCGCTCGCGCGCGCCGCAGTCGAGTGGTGTTCATGGTGACTCCCGATCGAGGCGCCCGCCGACCGGCGGGCTCAGCTCGCGATCCGCACGCCCGTCGCGCGTTCCTGGTCGGCGACGAGCCGCGGAACGGCGAGGAAGTAGTGCAGCGTTGCCCAGAAGCCGGTCGGCACGAGGCACAGGAGCGCGAGGCGCAGCGATTCTGCCGTGCTCTCGCCGGATGGCGAGAACAGATCGCTGAGCCAGCCGACGGCCTGCGGGGCGATCATCAGGTTGCCGAAGTTGGCGGCGAACAGCGTCGTCGCGCAGAACATCGCGCGCATGCGTGGTTCGGCGAGGTTGAGCAGCAGGCCGAAGCACGGGCCAATGTAGAAATAGATCGACGGGATGAAGATCCAGAACAGCATCTTCGCGAACGCCAGGTCGCGGGTGTAGTAGATGCCCCACGATGAAATCGTCGCGAGGCCGATGATCGTCCCCATCAGCTTGACGATGCGCCGCGGATCCTTCATCGACGGGCTCGCCATCAGCATGCCGGTCAGGATCGTCGCGGCCGAGCCGCCGAACAGATGGATGTTGTCGGTGACGCCGGCGGCCTGGCCGGCGGTCAGCGAATAGGTGCGCTGCAGGAAGGCCGGCGTCCACCACGCGAGGCCCCAGCCCCACAGCGCCGTCAGCGCGCTGCCGAGCATGACGTGGACGGCCGATCGCTGCGACCACAGGTAGGCCATCGACTCGGTGAAGGTCGGCGCCGCCCCTTCGAGCTTGAGCGCGTCGAGCCGGCCGCGTTTCGGCTCGCGAACCGTCAGGAAGATGACGATGCCGGCGATGATGCCGGGCGCACCGAGCCACAGGAACGACGCGCGCCAGCCCTGCTTGTCGGCGATGGCGCCCGCGACGGCGAGCGCGATCCACGCTCCGATCGGAGCGCCGAGCGAGAAGATCGTCGCGGCCATTGGCCGGCGCGACGCCGGGAAATAGTCGGAGATGATCGAGTTGGCACCGGGCGTGCCGCCGGCCTCGCCGATGCCGACGCCGACGCGCGCGACGAACAGCTGCCAGTAGTTGCGGGCGACGCCGCAGGAGACCGTCATCGCGGACCAGACGAGCAGCGACACCGTGATGATCGTGCGCCGGCTGCTGCGGTCGATGAGCCACGCGAGCGGGAAGCCGAGCGTGATGTAGAAGAGCCCGAGCGACCAGCCCGACATGAAGCCGATGCCCTTGTCGGTCAGGTGCAACTCGAGGCGGATGGGCTCGAGCACGGTCGAGAGCATGTAGCGGTCGGTGATGCTGAGCGTGTACACGACGCACATCATGACCAGCACGTACCAGCGGTAGGCGAGCGAGACGGGGTTCTCGACCTCCGCCGCCGGCACCGCGAGCGCTTCGTCAGTCATGCAAACCGGCTCCTCGTTCGCCCGTCACGCTCGCGCCGCTCGGTCCCGCGCGTGGCCGGCGCGGGAGGAGGACGCTCGATCGGGTGCATGATCGGTCGCAGGGGATGTCGCCGAGGCCGCCATGCGCGGCGTGCCGCCGGTGCCCGCCGCTCCGCGGCCGGGCTTTCCTGTCCACGAATAATTTTGACTTGTTCCCCGCGCCGGAATCTCGCTAGCCTCGACTGTTCGGGGCCGCCCACCGCGGCCCGGCGGTCATGGTACTGGTTTTGGCCGCCCAGCACCCCTTTTGACAATGCGGAGGCCTCGTGGGCGGGACGCGGATCGGATTCATCGGGCTCGGCAACGTTGGCAGCAAGCTGGCGGGCAATTTGCTGCGGCACGGCATTGACCTGACCGTGCGCGACTTGGAAGCCGACAAGGTCGCCGAGTTCGTGGCGCGCGGCGCGAAGTCCGCCGAATCGCCGCGGGCGCTGGCCGAGCGGGTCGACGTCGTGATCACCTGCCTGCCCTCGCCCGCCGCGAGCGCCGCCGTGCTCGAGCGCGAGGACGGCGTGCTCGCCGGGATCGGCGCCGGCAAGGTGTGGCTCGAGATGAGCACCACCGACGCGGCCGAGGTGCGCCGGCTCGCCGCCAAGGTCGAGGCGCAGGGCTCGCTCGCGATGGACTGCCCGGTCTCCGGCGGCTGCCATCGCGCCGCCACCGGCAACATCTCGATCTTCGCCGGTGGCGAGCGCGCCGCCTTCGAGCGCGTGCTGCCGGTGCTGTCGATCCTCGGTCGGCAGATCCTGCACACCGGGCCGCTCGGCTCGGCCTCGATCCTGAAGGTCATCACGAACTACCTGTGCACGGTCCACCTGGTCGCGCTGACGGAGGCGCTGTCCGTCGCGAAGGTGGCCGGCCTCGACCTCAACATGACCTACGAGGGCATCCGGATCTCCTCCGGCAATTCCTTCGTCCACGAGACCGAGTCGCAGGTGATCCTGAACGGCAGCCGCGACATCAGCTTCACGATGGACCTCGTGATCAAGGACGTCGGCCTGTTCGACACGATCGCGCGGCAGCACCGGGTGCCGCTCGAGCTCTCGCCGCTGGTCCTCGAGATCTTCAAGGACGGCGAGCGCCGCTACGGGGCGCGCGAGCTGTCGCCGAACATCATCCGGCGGCTCGAGGACGCCTGCGGAATCCGCGTGCTCGGCGAGGGGTTCCCCGCCGAGATGGTCGACACCGAGCCCGAGGCCGCCGGCTACGAGGTCGTGCCGCGCGGCCGCGGGCGTTCGGCCGGCGCCTGAGCGTCGGCGAGCAGCCAGTCGAGGAAGGTGCGAACGCGCTCGTCCTGCGCCTTCTCGCGCCGGCAGATCAGCCCCCATGCGCCCGGGCAGCGAACGGCGTGATCGACCGGCCGCACGAGCCGGCCGGCGGCGAGGTCCTCCTCCGCGAACGGCCCGTTGGCGAGCGCCACCGCACGGCCTTCGAGCGCGATCTCGAGCGCGACCGCCAGCGTGTCGACGACGATCGGCGTGCGGCCGGACTTCGCGACCCCGGCCGACTCGAACCAGGTGGCCCAGTCGCGCTCGGCGCTGTACATCGACACGAGCGGCACCGCCAGCAGGTCGGCCGGTCGCGGCTCGGGACCGAGCTGCGCGCGCAGCGCCGGTGCGCACACCGGGTACAGCGTGTAGTCGAAGAGCGGCTGCCAGAGGAACGCCGCGTCCGGCGGGCGTTCGCAGTAGACCAGGCCGACGTCGGCGAGCGATTCGTCGAAGTCCCACTCGAGCGAGCACGTGCTCAGCAGCACCGGGATCTCGGGGTGCGCCGCGATGAACGCCGGCATGCGCCGGGCGAGCCAGCGCACCGACGGCGTCACGTAGGTCTGCACGCGCAGCGGCGTATCGGCGCGCGAGCGGCGCAGGCGCTCGGCGGCGTCGATCAGCGTCGCGAGCGCGGAGCGCACCGCCGGGTACAGCTGCTCGGCCTCGCGCGTCGGGACGATGCGCCGCCCCTCTCGAGCGAACAGCTCGACGCCGAGGTCGTTCTCGAGCAGCTGCAGCTGGTAGCTGATGGCCGGATGCGTCACGCACAGCTCGTCCGCGGCCTCGCGCACGCTCTGGTGGCGCATCGCCGCCTCGAAGCCGCGCAAGGCGTTCAGCGGCGGCAGCTTGCGCAGGTCGATCCTGGGGTTCATGCGGCACCTGGCGGGTCGGGACGCGCGGCGCTGGCCGCACCCCGCTAGCCTAGCAGGGCATGCCGCACGGGGCCGGGCCGTGGCGGCGGGTCCGCGCGGGCGGCAGAATCGTCGTGCGCCGCTGGCTGCGGTCCGGGCAGGCAATGCAAGAGTTCGACTACATCATTATCGGCGGCGGCTCGGCGGGTTGCGTGCTCGCGAACCGACTGAGCGCGAGCGGCGCGCACCGCGTACTGCTGCTCGAGGCTGGCGGGGCCGGGCGCAGCCCCTGGCTCAGGGTCCCGGTAGGCTACGGCCGCACGATCAACGATCCGCGCTACAACTGGATGTACGTCGCCGAGCCCGATCCCGGCCTCGACGGCCGCCGCGCGGACTGGCCACGCGGCAAGGTGCTCGGCGGCTCGAGCGCCATCAATGCGATGGTCTACGTGCGCGGCCACCGTGGCGACTTCGACGACTGGGCCGCCGCCGGCAACCCCGGCTGGTCGTACGACGAGGTCCTGCCGTACTTCCGGCGGCTGGAGGACCACGCGTGGGGAGCGTCCGAATACCACGGTGCCGGCGGCCCGCTGCACGTCAGCGATGTCAGTGAGCAGGTCCACCCGCTGTGCGAGAACTTCATCGCCGCGTGTGCCGCGCTCGGCATTCCGCGCACGCGCGACTTCAATGGCGCCTCGCTCGAGGGCGCCGGGCTCTGGCAGATGACGATCAGGGACGGGCTGCGCGTCTCCGCCGCGAGCGCGTATCTCACGCCGGCCCGCGGCCGCGAGAATCTCGAGATCCGGACCTTCGCGCTCGCGACGCGCATCCGCTTCGACGCCCGCCGCGCGCGCGGCGTCGAGTACCTCGCGGACGGCACCCGGCACTCGGCGACCGCCCGGCGCGAGGTGATCGTCAGCGCCGGCGCGATCAACTCGCCGCAGCTGCTGCAGCTGTCCGGCGTCGGCGACGGCGCGCTGCTCGCGCGCCTCGGCATCGCGCCCGTCCGGCATGCACCCGCCGTCGGAGGCGGCCTGCAGGACCACGTCGCGCTCAGCTTCTATTTCCGCTCGCGCGTGCCGACGCTGAACGACGAGCTCTATCCGCTGAGCGGCAAGATCCGCGCGGCGCTGCGCTACCTCCTCGCGCGACGCGGGCCACTCGCGATGAGCGTGAACCAGGCGGGTGCCTTCGTCCGCAGCCGGCCGGAGCTCGCGCGGCCGAACCTGCAGCTGTACTTCAATCCGCTCAGCTACACGCTGCGCAGCGGCCCGAGGCGCCGCTTGACCAACCCCGATCCGTACCCGGCGTTCCTGATGTCGTTCAACACCTGCCGGCCGCAGAGCCGCGGCGCGGTCACGATCCGCTCGCCGGATGCGACGGTACCGCCGGCGATCGAGCCGAACTCCCTGTCCGCGCCGGCCGATGTCGCGGACGTGTACGAGGGCGCGCGGCTGCTGCGGCGGCTGGCCGCGGCGGCACCGCTCGCCGGCGTCATCGAAGGCGAGCAGCAGCCGGGCCCCGACTGCCAGACCGACGAGGCGTTGCTGGCGGACTTCCGGCGCCGGGCCAGCACCGTCTACCACGCCTCCTGCACCTGCGCGATGGGGCCGGACCCGGACCGTGCGGTGCTGGACGCGTCGCTGCGCGTGCACGGCCTCGAGGCGCTGCGGGTGGTTGACGCGTCGGCGTTCCCGAGCGTGACCTCCGGCAATACCAATGCGCCGACGATCATGCTGGCGGAGAAGGCCGCGGACCTCATCCTCGGCGCCGCCTAGCCTCGCGCGCGCTTCGGTACAATCGGCGACGGACGCCGAGCGGGAGATGCGCATGGCCCAGGTTGTGAGCTTCCGGCAGATGAAGGACGGCACGCGCGAGGACTACCTGCTGCTCGAGCGGGAGGAACACGAGTACGTCAAGGGTCTGACCGGCCGCCTGATAGCGGGGCTCGAGAAGCTCAAGCAGGCCCTGCCCGGCTACCCGGTTACGCGCTACGAGCATTCACTGCAGGCGGCGACCCGCGCGTGGCGCGACGGTGCGGACGAGGAACTGGTCGTCGCGGCGCTGCTGCACGACATCGGTGACGACTTCGCGCCGTACAACCATGCGGCGGTCGCGGCGGCGGTGCTGCGGCCGTACGTGCGCGCCGAGGTGACCTGGATCGTCGAGCAGCACGGACTGTTCCAGTCCTACTACTACGCGCACCACTACGGCGGCGACCGTCATGCGCGCGAGCGGCTGCGCGAGCACAAGTGGTTCACGGCCTGCGCCTCGTTCTGCGAGCGCTGGGACCAGTCGTCGTTCGACCCGGACTACGCGAGCGAGCCGCTGTCGCGCTTCGAGCCGCTGCTGCACGAGGTCTTCAGCCGGCCGCCGCACGACCCGAAGTTCGTCGGTCGCGACGCCTACTGAGGCTCAGCGCGCCGCGAGCTGCGTGTCGAGCACGCGCTGGCGCTCGGCGCGCCGCACGAGGTAGCCGGCGACGAGCACGAATGCGCCGACGACGCAGATGATCAGGCTCGCGAGCGCGTTGATGTCCGGGCTCACGCCAAGCTTCACCTTCGAGTAGATCACCATCGGCAGCGTGCTGGAGCGCGGGCCCGAGACGAAGCTCGAGATCACGAGGTCGTCGAGCGACAAGGTGAAGCTGAGCAGCCAGCTCGAGATCAGCGCCGGCGAGATGATCGGCAGCGTCACGTCAATGAAGGCCTGCAGCGGCGTGGCGCCGAGATCCATCGCCGCCTCCTCCAGCGAACGATCCGCGCTCTGCAGCCGCGACTGCACCGTGATCGTCACGTAGGCGGTGCAGAAGGCGATGTGCGAAATCACGATCGTCGTCACGCCGCGGCTCGGCCAGCCGACCAGCTGCAGCATCGAGACGAACAGCAGCAGCTGCGTGATACCGGTAATGATCTCGGGCATCACGAGCGGCGCATTCACCATGCCGGTCAGCAGCAGCCGGCCGGGAAAGCGCGTGAAGCGCACCAGCGCGATCGCGGCCAGCGTGCCGAGCACGAGCGCGCCGGTCGAGGCGAGCGCGGCCACCTCGAGCGACAGCGCCGCGGCCTTCAGGATCTGCGGGTTGTGCACGAGTTCGACGTACCACGCCGTCGAGAAGCCGCCCCATACGCTCGCCAGCGCGGATGCGTTGAACGAGAAGGCGATCAGCACCAGCATCGGCAGGTACAGGAACGCGATCCCGAGGCACAGCACCGTGATCAGCATCGGCGAGCTGCGGCTCTCCACGCTCAGTGCTCCAGCTGCCGCACGCGGTAGTACTGGTGGACCGCGATCGGCCCGGCCAGCAGCACGAGGAAGGCGATCGACACCGCGGCAGCGACCGGCCAGTCGTGGTTCGCGAAGAACTCGTCCCACAGCACGCGGCCGATCATCAGGTTGTCGGGGCCGCCCAGCAGTGCCGGGATCACGTATTCGCCGATCGCCGGGATGAACACGAGCATGGAGCCGGCGATGACGCCCGGCATCGACAGCGGCAGCGTTATGTCGAGGAACGCTCGCCACGGGCGGCTGCCGAGATCGGACGCCGCCTCGAGCAGCGTGGTATCGAGCTTCTCGAGCGTCGCGTACAGCGGCAGGACCATGAACGGCAGGTAGGAATAAACGATGCCCAGGTAGACTGCGAAAGTCGTCCGCATGATCTTGAGCGGATGGTCGATGACGCCGAGCCACAGCAGCGCCGAGTTCACGAGGCCGTTGTCGCGGATGATTCCCTCGAGCGCGTAGACCCTGAGCAGGAACGACGTCCAGAATGGCAGGATGATCACCAGCATCAGCACGCCCTGGGTGGCTTTCGAGGCGCGCGACATCGCGTACGCCATCGGATAGCCGATCAGCAGGCAGATCAGCGTCGAGAAGAACGCGGTCTTCAGGGAATAGAGGTACGAGACCGCATACACTTCGTCGGTCAGCAGGTAGCGGTAGTTCGCGAAGCTCGGCGTCAGGTGCAGGTGGTGGTCGGGGCCGATCTGCCAGACGTCGCTGAACGGCGGGATCTTGAGCGCCGCCTCGGCGAAGCTGATCTTGAACGCGAATCCGAACGGGATGAGGAAGAACACGAGCAGGAACAGGAACGGCGGCAGGATGACCAGCCAGCGGCCGCGCCGCTCAACGAACCGCGCCAGTGCGCTGCGCGTGCGCACCGGTGCCTCGTGCCCGTCGCCCGCCTGCCTTTCCGACCGCATGCGTCCGTCCGCCCCCAGAGAACCGCTCGCGCGGTCAGCGACCAGAGTCTGCCCGACAGCCCCGCAATGCGGAAGGGTGCACGCGACGCGGAGCGCGACCGCATGAGGCGCGCGGGCGCGGCCGGGCCCGGTGGCGGCGGCAGCCGCCCGCGCGCGTCACGCGAGCGACAGCGGCAGCGGCTGATCGACGCCTGCATCTCCGCGCTGCACGTGTACGGACCGTCGAACACGACCGTCGAAAAGGTCGTCGCGATCGCGCGTATGTCGCCCGGCATCGTCCGGTTCTACTTCGACTCGAAGGCCGCGATGCTGGTCGCCTCGCTCGAGTACCTCGCCGCGGAGTTCGAGGACCTGCTGCTGGTGCCGGTCGGCGCCATGCGTGGCGAGCCGGTCGCGGCGCTCGAGCGGCTCGTCGACCTGTACCTGGGACCGGAGATCGCGAGCGCCCGCAAGGTGTCGGTGTGGTACTCGTTCTGGGGCGAGGCGAGCTCGCGGCAGGAGTACTTCGACATCTGCGGCCAGCGCGACGCGCGCTTCGAGTCGCTGGTCCGCGAGCTGATCGGCCGGCTCATCGAGGGCTCGCGCGCGGCCCACCTCGACGCCGATGCGATCGCCCTCGGGCTGATCGGGGTGCTCGAGATGCTTTGGCAGAGCTACGCGTTCCAGACCGAGTCGACGATCGACCGCGCGGCCGCGCGGCGGCGCGCCAGGGCCTACCTGAGCTCGGTGTTCCCGACGCTGTTCCCGGCGAACCGCGCCCCCGCCGCCACGGCGACCCTGCCGGCCGGCGCCTACTCGAGCCCGGCACTCCTGGAGGCGGAGCGCGAGCGGCTGTTCCGCGGCAGCTGGCAGTTCGTCGGCCTCGCCGGGGAGTTCGCGGCCGCCGGCGACTACCGGGTGGCGGAAGCGCCCGGCACCCACGCGCTCGTGGTCCGCCAGGCCGACGGTGGCCTGCGCGCCTTCGTGAACGCCTGCCCCCAGCGTCCGCACGCGCTCGCGCCCGGGCGCGACGGGCGCCTGGCCGCGATCGACTGCCGATTGCATGGCCTGCGCTATGACATCGACGGAACGCCGCTCGCCGCGACGCCGGGCGGCGCGCTGGCGGAGCTCGAGGTCGCGCGCGCCGGCGGGGTCGTGTTCGTGCGCGCCCGCACGTCACCCGCCCCCGCACTGCCCGGGCCGTTCGCCGCCGACGGCGCGGCGTTCACCGCGCCCGCCATCCGCTCGATCGAGGTCGCGGCAGACTGGAAGCTGATTGTCGAGCACTGGCTCGAGTCGCCGGCCGCGGTGGACGATCCGGCCGAGGCCTGGAGCGCCGCCCGCTACCGCGCGCTGAACGGCGCGACGGCGGCACCGCCCGAGCGGCGCTACGTGGCGCCCAACCTGCTGATCGAGTCGCGGCCGGGGGCCCTCACGGCGAGCCTCGTCGTGCCGCTCGCGGCGGGACGGTGCCGGCTGACTTCGTACACGTACCCGGAGGACGGCGATCCCCGCCGGCGCGCGCTCGGCTTCCTGGCCGCGCGGCTGGCGGCGCGGCGCCTCGCGGCGGAGGCGGCGCTCGCCGCGTCCGTGCAGCGCGGCCTCGATGTGCCGGGCGGCGCGCCGCTCGGCGCGGTGCCGGCACCACTCGCCGAATTTCGCCATATCATTGGGCGGCTGCTACCGGGCGCGCCGCGCCCCACCGGAGACCTCCCATGAACACCGCCCTCAGCACCCACGACTGGCACACGCGCGCGACGACGCTCAAGTACCAGACCGGCCACTTCATCGACGGCCGTTCGGTCGGGGCGGGCAAGGGCGGCCGCTTCACGGTCACGAACCCGGCCACCGGCGCGCCGCTGTGCGAGGTCGCGGCGGGTTCGGCCGAGGACATCGACCGCGCGGTGGCCTCGTGCCGGGCGTCCTTCAAGGCGGGCGTCTGGCGGCGCATGGCGCCGCGCGACCGGCTCGGCGTGCTGTCGCGGCTCGCGCAGCTGATCGGCGCGAACGCCGAGCGCTTCGCGCTCCTCGACACGCTCTGCATGGGCAAGCCGATCCGCGACATGCTCGGCATCGACGTGCCGGCGGCCGTGCAGACCTTCACGTACTTCGCGGAGCTCTCCGACAAGATCGACGGCGCGGTCACCGCGACCGCCTCCGACGCCTTCCACTACATCCTGCGTGAGCCGCTCGGGGTCGTCGGCTGCATCGTGCCGTGGAACTACCCGCTGCTGATGGCGGCGTGGAAGGTCGCGCCGGCGCTCGCCGCCGGCAACTCGGTGGTCCTGAAGCCCGCCGAGCAGTCGCCGCTCTCGGCGCTGCTGCTCGCGGAGCTGTTCATCGAGGCCGGCGGCCCGCCGGGCGTGCTGAACGTCGTCAACGGGCTCGGCGAGGCGGCCGGCGCGCCGCTCGCGCTGCACATGGACGTCAACAAGATCGCGTTCACGGGCTCGACGGAGATCGGCAAGCTGATGCTGACCTATGCCGGGCAGTCGAACATGAAGCGCGTCGCGCTCGAGTGCGGCGGCAAGTCGCCGCAGATCTTCCTCGCCGACCTCGAGGACCTCGATCGCGCCGTGACCTACGCGATCAACGGCATCTACGGCAACATGGGCGAGGTCTGCAACGCGGGCTCCCGCCTGCTGATCGACAAGCCGATCGCCGCCGCCTTCATCGAGCGCTTCGTCGAGCGCGGCAAGGACGCCTACCGCGCCGGCGACCCGCTCGACCCGGAGACGAACCTCGGGCCGCTGGTGACCGCGCAGCACCGCTCGCGGGTCCTCGACTACATCGGCCGCGGCAAGCGCGAGGGCGCGCGCCTCGAGTTCGGCGGCGACGCGCCGGGGATGCCCGGCAGCTACGTGAACCCGACGCTCTTCTCGCGCGTCAGCAACACGATGACGATCGCGCGCGAGGAGATCTTCGGGCCGGTCGCCTCGGCGATCGAGGTCAACGGGCTCGAGGAGGCGCTCAAGGTCGCGAACGACTCGATCTACGGGCTCGCGGCCTCGGTGTGGACGCGCGACCTCGCCACCGCCCACAAGGCGGTGCGCGATCTCGAGGCGGGCGTCATCTGGGTCAACTGCTTCGACCACGGCGACATGACGCAGCCCTTCGGCGGCTACAAGCAGTCGGGCCAGGGGCGCGACAAGTGCCTCGAGAGCCTGATCGGCTACACCCAGACGAAGTCGGCCTGGATCCACCTCGGCTGAGCGACGCGGCCCGCGCGGCCGGGTCGCTCAGCGGCGTGCGAGCTCGGCGCGGAACCACTCCTGCACGCGGTAGACGTCGTACTCCTCGGGCATCAGCACGCCCTGCACGTGCGGCCGCGACCTGAGCCCGCGCTGGTTCGTCTCGCAGATCGCGCCGTCCTCGGCCATGACCTCCGCCGAGAACCGGCAGGCATGCTGGATGTCGACCGCGGGGTCGGCCAGCGTCTCCTTCGGGAACAGCCACTCGATTTCGAGCTCCATCTCCTCGGGCCCGAGCGGCAGCACGCGGGTCGAGCGGACGTGATCGACGTGCGCGACCAGGTAGTGCGAGGGCATGCTGGTCATGTAGTGGTAGCCGACCCGGCGCTCCTCGTCGCTGAGCCCCGCGAACTCGTGGCCGAGCGAGCGGCCGTCGACCGACCAGGTCGCCGCACCGGTGCGCAGGCCGCCCTTGTAGGCCGGATCCGGGTCCGCCGCGTGCGCCCGCCAGTTCGGGTCGTCGCGCTCCTCGAGGATGCCGCGCTTGTAGATCGGCACGAGGCTGCTGAGGCCCGGGTGCACGCCCGGGCAGTGCAGGCACTCGTTGTAGTTCTCCCAGAAGATCTTCCAGTTGCACTTCAGCCGCTTCGTGAGCCGGTGGCCGATGGCGAGGTCCCTGAGCGGCCAGTGCGCGACGGTCTCGGTATTGGCGTTGAAGTTCTCCGAGAAGCCGCGCCCGGCATCGCCGAGGTTCACGTAGATGAACCCCTCCCAGTCCTTGAGCGGGATCGAGTAGAGGCCGGACGAGGACGCGTCGACGTGGTGCGGCCGCCCGCTCGAGGGGATGCGCGCGAGCTCGCCGCTCAGGCGGTAGGTCCACGCGTGGTACGGGCAGGTGATCGAGCGGGCCGGCAGGCGTCCGGCCGGCTCGGAGCAGAGCATCGCGCCGCGGTGCCGGCAGGTGTTGTAGTAGGCGCGCAGGCCGCCGTCCTCGTCGCGCACGACGAGCACCGGCTGCGTGCCGATCGTGAACGTCCGGAAGGCACCGGTGCCGGCGATCGTGTCGGCGCGGCACACGTAGACCCAGTTGCGGTACCAGATCTTCTCGAGCTCGATTGCGTACTGCGCCGGGTCGAAGTACCAGGCCGACGGCAGCGAGTGCTCGAGGCGCTTCAGGCCGTAGAACTCGCCCGCCGTCGGGTCCTGCTTCGTCTCCGCGTTCATGGCCCCTCCCCGCCCGAGCTCAGGCGAAGCGCGCCGGCGCGGACGGCAGGCGGACCTCGGGGATCGCGCCGCGCAGCAGGTCGTGGAACTCGAGCATCCAGCGCTCGAGCGCCGACAGCGGCCCCGGCGTGTAGCTCGGCGAGGCCAGTCCGCGCTGCACGCGCTCGCACAGCCACCGGTCCTCGTTGTTGACGGCCGTGTTGATGCGGTTGCTCAGCAGGCGCAACACGCGCATCTCCCGGCGCTCGTCCGGCAGCGCGAAGATCGCGTAGCGGATCGTGCACTTGCCCGGCCCGCGCGGCAGGACCTGGAAGAAGTCCATCAGCTCCGGATAGACGTCGATGCCGAGGTTCGGCAGCAGGCTGTAGAACCGCCAGCAGCGGCGATGGCTGTCCGGCAGATGCTGGATCGTGGGCCCGACGAGCGCCTGGTAGAAGCGCTCGCTCCAGCGCGACGAGGGCTGCGGCTTCAGCCAGCTCGTGCCGCGCGCGATGCCGTTCGCGCCCCGCTGGTCGTCGTAGTCCGGCGTGAACATGCGGTTGAGGCCCGGGTGGCCGACCGGCACGTGGTAGGACTCGAGGTAGTTGTCCATCGCGACCTTCCAGTCCACGTCCCAGTGCTCGTACGAGACGGGCACCAGCGGCTGCATGTCCTCGAAGCGGTACGGGGCGAGCTCCTCCATGAAGGGCGCGAGCCGTTCCCTCAGCGACGCGGGTGGGGTTTCGGCGAGGCACACGAACACGAAGCCGAGTACGACGTCGACGTGCACCCGCTTGAGTCCGAACTCGCCGCGGTCGAGGCCCGGGAACCCGTCCCGCCCGGGGACGCCGAGCAGCGAACCCTCGTAGTTGTACGACCAGCCGTGGTACGGGCACACGACCGTGCCCGGGCAGTGCCCGGAGCCGTCGAGCAGGCGCGCGCCGCGATGCCGGCAGACGTTGTGGAACGCCCGCACGCCCTTCTCGCGGTCGCGCAGCACGACGATGCTGTCGTTGCCGAGCTCCATCGTCACGAAGTCGCCGGGTTTCGGGACCTGGCTGATGTGGCAGGCAATCTGCCAGCTGGGCCGGAGGATCCGCTCGATCTCGAGCCGGGTCATCTCCGGGTGGTTGTAGATCCAGGCCGGGAGCGCGCGCGGCGCTTGCGAGGCCAGGGTCCGCTCTGCCCCGAGGGCCGCCGAGGTTGCCATGTGGGCGCTCCGATCGCGCTTATACGTTCGTTCAATGTACGCCCCGGAGAGGCCGGACGGCAAGCACGTTATGTCACAATGCCGACCGAAAGATCACTGTCATAAAAATTAGCATTTTCAAATGAATACAGATAACTCAGCGCCCGACTCGGGGAGAATCGAAGGCAAGTGTTGGATGCTGCAGCGCAGTCGGAACGAAAACTATATGAGCATATAAAAATCCGTGGACGCCCTCCCCGCCGGGTGCTAGCGTCGCTCCCGAGATTCTTCGACCGACGGGGAGAGATCGCCATGGCCCGCACACTTTCGAAGAGCAACGCGCACTGGCAGAAGGCGGTCACGAAGCTGCCGCTCGGCGTGGCGTCCAACTTCCGCTTCTGGGGCGAGGAACGGACGATCTACGTCAAGGAAGGTCGCGGCGCGCGCATCGTCGACCTCGACGGCAACCACTACGTCGACTACCGCCTGGGCTACGGCCCCGCGATCCTCGGCTACGCCGATCCGCGCGTCGACGAGGCGGCCCGGCGCGGCATGGAGGTCGGTGGCGTGTTTGCGCTCTCGACGGAGCGCGAGTACGTCGTCGCGCAGCGCATCTCGAAGATGGTCCCGGCCGCCGAGCTCGTGCGCTTCTCCAACTCCGGCACCGAGGCCGTGATGGCGGGCCTGCGCCTCGCGCGTGCATTCACGGGCAAGGACGACTACATCATCCTCGAGGGCAGCTACCACGGCCTGTTCGACGCGGCCATGTGGTACACGCCGATGGAGAAGTGGACGCAGAAGGGCGACCCCGAGGTCGTGCCCTACAGCCAGGGCGTTCCGCTCGGCGTGCGCGGCTTCGCGCACTTCGTCCAAGCGAACGACCTGCAGCAGCTCGAGGACGTGTTCAAGCGCACCGCCGGCAAGATCGCCTGCATGCTGATCGAGCCGATCATGGGCAACTGCCTCGGCATCGCGGCCGAGCCGGAGTACCTCAAGGCCGCCCGGGCGCTGTGCGACAAGTATGGCGTCGTGCTGCTGATCGACGAGGTCAAGACGGGCTTTCGGGTCGCGCGCGGCGGTGTGCAGGAGCTGTACGGCGTCCAGGCCGACCTGTGCACCTTCGCGAAGGCGGTCGCGAACGGCTACCCGATCTCGGTGCTGGCCGGTCGCGAGGCGATCATGCGCAAGCTCGGCAAGGGCGTGGCCCACGGAGGCACCTACACCGCGCACTCGGTGTCGCTGGCCGCGGCCGAGGAGTGCCTCAGGATCCTCGACGAGACCGACGCGCTCGAGCGCATCGCCTCGTACGGCACGCGCCTGCGCAAGGGCATGAGCGCCGTGCTGAACGCGCGCGGCATCCCGCACAGCTTCGTCGGCCACCCGTCGATGAGCGGCCTGTACTTCGCGGCCGACCCGCCGCGCAACTACCGCGCCTGGAAGAGCAGCGACTACGGGTTCTACGACGCGATGGCGCAGGTGCTGCACGACGAGGGCGTGCTGTGCGAGCCCGACTCGCGCGAGCCTTGGTTCGTGAGCGCGGCCCACGACGACTCGTGCCTCGTCGATACGATGCGCGGCTTCGAGGTCGCGGTCGATGCGACGCTGCGCAGCCGCGCGGCGGACAAGGTCCGGGCCTGAGCGCGGGGCAGGCGGGCATGGGGGACACGACCAGCGCGAAGCGGCGCCACGACGCCATCGTCGTCGGTGCGGGCCACAACGGGCTCGTCGCGGCCTGCTACCTGGCGCGCGCCGGGCTCGACGTCCTGGTCCTCGAACGCAACGACTACATCGGCGGCGCCGCCGTCAGCCGCAAGCTGTACGGCGACTTCACGTACTCGAACTGCTCGTACGTCTGCAGCCTGCTGCGGCCGGAAATCATGCGGGCGCTCGAGCTTCCGCGCCACGGTCTGCAGATCATCCCCTACGAGGGCGGCTGCACGATGATGCGCGACGGCGGCCACCTCGCGCTCTACGACAACCACGACGCGCTGCGCCGCGAGATCGCACGACACTCGAAGCGCGACGCAGAGGCCTATCACCGCTTCTCGACCGACGTGATGCGGCAGTGCAAGTTCATCAAGCCGCTCCTGATGCGCGAGCCGCCCGACCCGACGTCGTTCCGGCCACGCGACCTGATGGAGCTCTTGTACCTCGGGCAGCGGCTGTGGTCGGTCGGCGAGGACCGGATGTACGACACGATCCGCTTCTGGACCATGAGCGCCGCCGACTTCCTCGACGAGTATTTCGAGAGCGAGATCGTCAAGGCCCACTTCGCCGGCACGTCGATCATCGGCACGGCGCTCGGCCCGCGTTCGCCGGGCAGCGCCTACGTGCTGCTGCACCACTACATGGGTGACATCGACGACACCGTCGGCGCCTGGGGCTTCGCGCGCGGCGGCATGGGGGCGATCACGGCGGCCCTGACGTCCTCGCTGCAGGCGAGCGGCGGCAGCGTGCGCACGGCGGCGCCGGTCGAGCAGATCCTGGTGCGCAACGGGCGCACGCACGGCGTCGCGCTCAAGAGCGGCGAGGAGATCGAGGCGCGCATCGTGGTCTCGAACATGGACGTGAAGCGCACGTTCCTCGAGTCGGTGGCGCCGGAGCACCTGCCCGAAGATTTCCTGACGGCGGTTCGCCGCTACAAGATCCGCGGCTCGTCCGGCAAGCTCAACATCGCCCTCGACGGGCTGCCGCGCTTCCCGGCGATCCCCGACGGTGCGCCGTGCATCCGCGGCGACCTGCACCTCACCGACACCATCGAGATGATGGAGCGCGCCTACGACGACTGGAAGGACGGTCGCTGGTCCGCCGCGCCCTACGTCGACATGCTGATTCCCTCGCAGATCGACCCGACGATGGCGCCGGACGGCAAGCACTACATGTCGGTGTTCGTGCAGTACTGTCCCTACCAGCTCGCCGACGGGCCGTGGACCGACGCCAAGCGCCAGGCCTTCGGCGCGACGGTCATCGACGCGATCGCGCGGCAGAGCCCCGACTTCCGCAGCCTCATCCTGCATGCGGAGGTGCGCACTCCCTGGGACATCGAGCGCGAGGTCGGCCTGACCGAGGGCAACATCTTCCAGGGCGAGCTGACGATGGACCAGCTGCTGTTCAACCGCCCGGTGCCGGGCTACGCGCAGTACCGGACGCCGGTCGGGGGACTTTACCTCTCCGGCTCGAGCACCCACCCGGGCGGCGGCGTCATGGGTGCGCCGGGCGCGAATTCCGCACGCCGGGTGCTGCGTGATCTGAAGCTCGCCGCATGAGCGAGAAGAGCTACGACTGCATCGTCGTCGGCGCCGGCCACAACGGCCTGGTCTGCGCAACCTACCTGGCGCGGGCCGGCAGGCGCGTGCTGGTGCTCGAGGGCAAGGACACCGTCGGCGGCGCCGCCGTCAGCCGCGAGTTCGCCCCCGGCTATCGCGTCTCCGCCGGGGCGCACCTGCTGCACCTGCTGCCCCGGGCGCTCGAGGACGAGCTCGGCCTCGCGCGGCACGGCCTCGAGTTCGCCGCGCGCGGGCTCACGACGACCGCGCTCGACGAGGGCGGCGCGCCGCTCGAGATCGGCCATCCCGCGGCGCTGGCGGCGCGCTCGGCGCCCGACGCGGCGGCCTACCCGGCGTTCGTCGCGCGACTCGCCCGCTTCGCGCGGGCGCTGTACCCGCTCCTCGATTCGATCCCGCCGCGGCTCGGCACGGACGCATGGGCGGACCGCCTGGCGCTCATGAAGCTCGGCTGGCGGATCCGCACGCTCGGGCGCCGCGACATGCGCGAGTTCCTGCGGATCATCGGCATGAACGCCTACGACCTCGTCAGCGACGAGTTTGAGACGCCGCTGCTGAAGGGCGCGCTCGGCTTCGACGCAGTGCTCGGCACGAACTTCGGGCCGCGCGCCCCCGGCACGGTGCTGACGCTGCTCAACCGCCTCGCGGCCGAGTCGCAGGCCGGCGCCGCGCCGCTGTCGCAGCCGAAGGGCGGCATGGGCGCGCTCGCCGCCGCGCTCGCGGCTGCCTGCCGCGCGGCCGGCGCGAACATCCGGACGAACGCCCGCGTCGCCTCGATCAGGGTCGCGGAGGACCGCGTCGCCGGCGTCGCGCTGGACACGGGCGAGCTCATCGACGCACCGCAGGTGCTGTCGAGCGCGGACGCCAAGGCGACCTTTCTCAAGCTGCTCGGCACCCGGCACCTCGACACGGGATTCGTCCGGCGCGTCGATCACCTGCGCAGCCGCGGCCTTGCGGCCAAGCTGCACCTCGCGCTCGACCGCGCGCCGAGCTTCAAGGGCGTGGCCCCGGCTGCGCTCGGCGGCCGCCTGCTGGTCGCGCCCTCGCTCGACTACCTCGAGCACGCGTGGAACCATTCGAAGTACGGAGAGCCCTCGCCCGCGCCGGCGATCGAGGTGACGGTGCCGACCGTCAATGATCCGTCGCTCGCGCCGGCCGGCCGGCACGTGCTCTCGGCCGTCGTGCAGTACGTGCCCTACGAGCCGGCGGGCGATCCGTCCGCCGCGCGCGAGCGGGCACGCGAAGCGGCGCTCGCGACGCTCGAGCGGCACGCGCCCGGCATCCGCGCCAGCGTCACCGCCAGCGAGTTCCTGACGCCCGCGGATCTCGAGCGCGAGTTCGGCATGAGTGGCGGCCACTGGCACCACGGCGAGCTCGCGTTCGACCAGTTCTACCTGGTGCGGCCGGTGCCCGGTGCCGCCCAGTACCACACGCCGGTCGCCGGGCTGTACCTGTGCGGCGCGAGCGCTCACCCGGGCGGCGGCGTCATGGGCCTCGCCGGGCGCAACGCGGCGCGGGCCCTGCTGCGCGGAGCCGCCTGATGAACCCCACGCCCGTCCCGTTCCGCAAGGCGGCCGAACCCGCCGCGTCCCCGCCTCACTTCCGCAAGCCGCTCCTCGAGACGCCGTTCCACGCCCGCGCCCGCGAGCTGTCGCAGGTCGACCAGTTCGTGCCATGGGCCGGCTACACGACCGTCGACGTGTTCACGACCGTCGAGCAGGAGTACTTCGCGATCCGCAACGCCGCGACGCTCTACGACCTGACGCCGATGGTGAAGTACCGGATCGCCGGGCGCGACGCGCTCGAATACCTGAACCGGCTGGTGACGCGCGACCTCCGCAAGCTCAAGGTCGGGCGCGTCAGCTATGTCGTGTGGTGCAACGACCGCGGCCAGATCATCGACGACGGCACCGTCTTCCGGCTCGGGGAGAACGAGTTCCGCCTGTGCACGGCCGAGCGCCAGTTCGACTGGCTGCTCGATTCGGCGATCGGCTTCCAGGTCGAGATCACCGAGGTCACGACCGAGGTCGCCGCGCTCGCGGTGCAAGGACCGACCTCGTGCTTCGTCCTGAAGCGCTTCGGCCTCGACGGGGTCGAGCGCCTGAAGGTCTTCGATATCGGCGAGTTCACGGTGCGCGGTCGGCCGCTGACCGTCTCGCGCACCGGCTTCACCGGCGACCTGGGCTACGAGCTGTGGATGCGCCCGGACGACGCGCTCGCGGTCTGGGACGAGCTGATGGCGGCCGGCCGCACGCGCGGCCTGCGGGCGATCGGCTCGCAGGCGCTCAACATGGCGCGGATCGAGGCCGGCTTCCTGATGCCGAACATCGACTTCGTGAACGCCGAGCACACGATCCGGCTGGATCGGGAGCGCACGCCGCTCGAGCTCGGGCTCGGCTGGCTGGTCGACTTCGACAAGCCACACTTCAACGGCCGGCGCGCCCTGCTCGCCGAGCGGGCGCGCGGCTCGACGCGGCTGCTGGTCGGCCTTGACGTCGCCGGCAACAAGGCGGCGCACAACGCGCTGCTGTACGCCGATGAGGCCGGCCAGCGCGAGGTGGGCAGCGTGACCTCGGCGCTGTGGTCGCCAACCTGCAAGCGCAACATCGCCCTCGCCATCGTCAACTCCCCGCACCACGCGCTCGGCACGACGCTGTGGGCCGACATCTACCTGAACCGCGAGCTCGTCTGGGAGCGGCGCATGGCCCGCTGCAGCGTCGTCGACAAGCCCTTCTTCGCGCCCGAGCGACGACGGGCCACTCCGCCGGCGGACCGCTGAGCCGCCATGGGTGACGCCACCCACGTCCGTCGGTTAGGCTCGGAACGCCGCGCCGACGCGCTACTCGAGGACGGGGAAGGACACGGGTGATCGCCTCGCAACGCCAGCAGCTCGCCGACCGCCCGTGGCTCGATCCGCAGGCCAAGCCGCAGATCGTGCTGAGCGGCGTGTGCAAAAGCTATGGCCAGTTCAACGCGGTCTCCGACGTCAACCTCGCGATCCACAAGGGCGAGATGTTCGCGCTGGTCGGCGCCTCGGGTTGCGGCAAAACGACGCTGCTACGGATGCTCGCCGGCTTCGTGACGCCGACCGCCGGCCGGATCACGATCGACGATGCCGACATGAACGACGTGCCGCCGTACGAGCGGCCCGTCAACATGATGTTCCAGTCGTACGCGCTGTTCCCGCACATGAGCGTCGAGGAGAACGTCGGCTACGGACTGCGACGCCTCAGGCTCGATCCCGAGGCCCGCCGCAAGCGCATCGCCGAGGCGCTCGAGATGGTCCAGCTCGGTGCGCACGGCGCGCGCAAGCCGCACCAGCTCTCCGGCGGCCAGCGGCAGCGCGTCGCGCTGGCCCGTGCGCTAATCCGCAGGCCAAAGGTGCTGCTGCTCGACGAGCCGCTGTCGGCTCTCGATAAGAAGCTGCGCGAGAGCACCCAGTTCGAGCTGATGGACCTGCAGTACGAGGTCGGCATCACGTTCATCGTCGTCACGCACGACCAGGACGAGGCGATGGCGCTCGCCAGCCGCATCGCGGTCATGGATCGCGGCCAGGTCGTGCAGGTCGGCACGCCGGCCGAGGTCTACGAGTTCCCTAAGACGCGCTTCGTGGCCGACTTCTTCGGGACCGCGAACCTCATCGAAGGGACGGTCGCGGCGCGCGAGGAGAATCGCATCACCGTGCACTGCCCGGAGTGCGGCGCGGACGTCGTCGTCGATGGCGGCGGCGACTTCGGCGTCGGCCAGAAGGTCTGCGTGGCGCTCCGGCCGGAGAAGCTGCGGCTCAGCAAGCAGCCGCCCGCCGAGCCGAGGCTCAATCGGCTGAAGGGTGTAGTGTGGGAGCTCGGCTACCTGGGCAACCGCTCGACCTACCAGATCAAGACGTCAACCGGGAAGATGGTCACTGCGTTCGCGCAGAACGACCGCCGCACGCTCGAGTGGTCGATCGACTGGAACGACGAGGTGTACGTGAGCTGGGACGCGAACGCCGCGGTCCTGCTCGACGCCTGACCGCGATGAATCGCCGGCCGGTGGCGCGCGAGGCTGCCGGCCTCATCAAAACTCAAAGCCGGGGGATCAGTGTCATGCCGAACACGCATCGCATCCGAATGAGTCTGCGCGCCGCCGCAGGCGCCTCGCTCCTGCTCGGTGGCAGCGCGCTCGCCCAGCAGCAGCAACAGCAGGGCAGCAACGTCCTCGAGGACGTCGTCGTGACCGCGACGCGCCACGAGGAATCGCTGTCGAAGGTGCCGATCAGTGTGACCGCGATGTCGCAGGAGACGCTCGACATCAAGGGCATCCGCGACATGCAGGACATCGTGCGCTTCACGCCGGGCGTGACGATCGACCAGTCCGGCACGAACGCGATCTCGATCCGCGGCATCTCCTCGTCGGGCGGCGCCGGCACGACCGGCATCTACATCGACGACACGCCGATCCAGATGCGCGCGCTCGGCTTCAATCCGGACGACACGCTGCCGAAGACCTTCGACATGGAACGCGTCGAGGTGCTGCGCGGCCCGCAGGGCACGCTGTTCGGCTCGGGATCCGAAGGCGGCACGGTGCGCTACATCATGACGCAGCCGAGCGTCAGCAAGGACTCGAGCTACGCGCGCGGCGAGGTCAGCTTCACGCGCGGCGGCGAGCCGAGCTACGAGTCGGGCTTCGCGCATGGCGGCCCGATCATCGACGGCTCGCTCGGCTACCGGGTCAGCGTCTGGTACCGCTACGACGGCGGCTGGATGGACCACGTCGATCCGACCACGGACCAGGTGGTCGACAGGCACTCGAACCGGGCCAATACGATCGCGACCCGCGGCGCGCTCCTGTGGCAGCCGTCCGACGCGATCCAGGTCACGCCGAGCTTCATGTACCAGAACGCCCGCAAGCACGACGAGTCGACGTTCTGGCCCGCGTACTCGAACGTGAGCGCCGGCGTGTTCAACAATGCAACGCCGGAACTGCAGCCGGTCCCGGACGAGTACTGGCTCGCGGCCATCAAGCTCGAGGCGGACCTTGGCAAGACCAAGCTCGTCTCGAACACCGCCTACTACCACCGCAACGAGCTGACGGCCTACCAGGGCTCGGCCTACGACCTCGCCTTCTACCAGAGCCAGAGCTGGCTGATCGGCAGCTGCGGCAGCGCGTCGACGACGGCCGTGCCGCCGTGCTCGTGGTACCCGCTGATCGACGGCGGCGGCGTGCACCTGCCGGCCGGATTCCAGGGGTACAACACGCCGAACAAGATCACGAACCAGCAGCGGACCTGGACGCAGGAGATCCGCCTGCAGTCGAACGATCCGTCGAGCGCCGCCACGTGGACGGTCGGGGCGTTCTGGACGCTGTCGCGCGAGACGAGCATCGAGGAACTCCAGGACTCGCAGATCTCCGCGTTCTGGAATGCGCTGTTCGGCATCGACCCGGGGACGTGGTTCTACCTGTCGCCCGCGACCTACGGCGCCTACTACTCGTGCAACGGCGTCGGCACCGACGGGAACCCGTTCTCGTACCCCTCGATACCGAACTGCGACATCTACTACAACGGCAACATCGTCCACGACCGCCAGGTCGCCGCATTCGGCGAGCTGACGTACGCATTCACGGACCAGTTCAAGGCGACCGTCGGCGGGCGCTACGCGAAGATGAGCTTCGACCTGTCGCACTATGGCGATGGCCTCGAGAACTACGGGCCGGGCGCCGCGACCGCGTCTGAGAGCGAGCATGCGTTCACGCCCAAGGTCAGCCTGGCGCTGCAGGCGGACCCGAACAACCTTTACTACTTCACGTACGCGAAGGGCTTCCGGCCGGGTGGCGGCAACGCACCGCTGCCGCCCTACTGCGACGGCGACGGCGGCCTGAACCAGACGGGTTACCCGAACGGCGCGCCCTTGAGCTACAAGTCGGACTCCACGCAGAGCTTCGAGGTGGGCTCGAAGAACAGCTGGCCCGGCCACCTGAAGCTCGCGGCCAGCGTCTACTGGATCAAGTGGAGCGACATCCAGCAGTCGGTCTACGTGCCCTACAACTGCGGCCTGCAGTTCACGGACAACCTCGGCACCGCGGTCGCGAAGGGCTTCGACCTGCAGCTCGAGGCCGTCCTCGGGGCCGGTTTCTCGGCCGAGGCCTCGCTCGGCTACACCGACGCCCGGTTCACGAAGACGACGCAGCTGAACGGCATCGTCGGCGGCGTGCCAACCCCGGTCTTCCTGGCGCTGTCCGGCGATGCGATCCAGGGCGAAGCCGCGATCGACGGCGGTCCCGGCACGAATCCGCCGTGGAGCGCCTCGATCGGCCTGCAGTACAACTGGACGGCGGTCGGCCACGATGCCTTCGTGCGCATCGACTGGGAGTACACGTCCCGCAACAACTGGCTGTCACCGAACCAGGATCCGAACTCCTCGCAGTTCAACGGCAATGCCGGCTCGACGACGTCGTTCACGTACCCGCTGTCGTCGACGTCCTTCGGCTCGCTGCGCGGCGGAATCCAGTTTGGCAACCTGCAGCTTGCGCTGTTCGTCGACAACCTGTTCGATTCGCGGACGATCACGAACTACCAGCTGTCGCAGCTCGACTCCTATAACCCCGCCGGTTCCGCCTCCGTGCAGCAGAACGCCTACACGTTCCGGCCGCGGACGATCGGAATCACGGCGACCTACCGGAACTGAGGGCGACCTGCCCCCGCTGAGCTCGGCTCAGCGGGGGAGGTTCAGCCGGGAGACGAAGCGCCGGATGCGCCGCGCGGCCTCGAGCAGCGAGGCCTCGTCGGTGGCGAAGCACAGTCGCACGAAGCCCTCCGTCTCGCGGCCGAAGGCGGCGCCGTCCAGCACCGAGACCCGCTCGGACTCGTACAGGCGCACGACAAATTCGGCAGCCGAGAGCCCCGAGCCGCGCACGTCGAGCAGCATGAACATGCCGGCGTCCGGCAGCAGCGGCCGCGCCGCCGGCACCTCGGCCAGCGCGCCATACAGGAGGTCGCGGCGCTCGCGGCAGAAGGCGCGCACCGAGGCTTCGGCCGCGTGCCGCGTGCCGAGCGCGACGATCGCCGCCTCCTGGATGAAGCCCGGCAGACCGTAGGTCATGCATTCGGTCAGGCGCTCGGCGTAGTGGATCACGCGCTTCGGACCCACGATCCAGCCGCAGCGCCAGCCGGTCATCGCGTGCGACTTCGACAGGCTCGAGACCGTCAGCACCTGTTCCGGAAGGCGGGCCGCCAGGCTCGGCATGCGACCGCCTTCGACGGTCCCCGAATAGACCTCGTCGGAGACGACCCACAGCTCGTGGCGCTCGGCAATCCGGGCGATGGCCTCGACCTCGTCGGCGGTCAGCACCGCGCCGCTCGGATTGTTGGGATTGGCGAGGAAGATGGCGCGCGTGCGCGGCGTGAGCGCGGCGGCGAGCGCGTCGAGGTCGGGATGGAAGCCGAGCCGCGCCGGCGCCGGGACCCGCACCAGCGTCGCCCCGCCCGCGCGCAGCGTCGCCGGATAGGTCGCGTACATCGGGTCGAAGGTGATGACCTCGTCACCGGCGTGCGTCAGCAGCAGCGAGGCGACGAACAGGCCGTTCTGCGCGCCGTTCACGAAGATCGCGTGCTCGGCGTCGACCGGCTGCCCGGTGCGCTCGGCGTGCGCGGCGGCGATCGCGGAACGCAGCGGCGCACGGCCGCCGCTCTCCGTGTAGTGCGTGTCGTGGTTACGCAGGCGCTCGACGGCCTTGTCGACCACCTCCGGCGGCGTGTCGAGGTCCGGATCGCCGACGCTGAGCACGATGACGTCCTCGCCGGCCGCGAAGGCGGCTCGCGCGCGCCAGTGCAGCGCCCACGGATCTGCCCCGTCGTAGGCGACGCGCTCGACCAGCGGCGAATACCGCAGGCTCAAGCGAAGTCCGCGGCGGCAATCTCGAGCACGAGGACCTGGCGCCGGGCCCCGAAGTCGCGCAGCGCCCCGCCCAGCGCCTCCCGGTCGGCGATGCGGCGGTAGGCATAGCCGTAGGCGCGCGACAGGTGCTCGAAATCGGGCGGCTGCACATCGACGCCCTCGGGCGTCACGCCCGACTGCAGCATCGCGCTCTTGATCTCGCCGTAGCCGTGGTTGTTCCAGATGAGCACGCAGCTCCAGGCGTCGACCTCGCGCAGCACCGCGAACTCGCTCATCGAGAACTGCAGCCCGCCGTCGCCCACCAGGCACACGACCGGCCGCTCGGGCGCCGCGAGCCCGGCCCCCGTCGACGCCGGCAGCGCGTAGCCGAGCGTCCCGTAGCCGGTCGCCGAGTTGAACCAGGAGCCGGGCGAGGCCGCGTTGAATCCGAGGTTGCCGGCGTACACGAGCTGCGTCGAGTCGCCGACCAAGAGCGCGGTCGGCAGCGCGTCGCGGATCGAGTCGAGCAGCGCGAGGTGGCGCGGGTAGTCGGCCGCGAGGCGCGCGATGGCGCCGAGCGAGGCGCGGTTGGCCGCCGCCGCGCGCTCCGCGCCGCCGCTCGCGCGCGCGGCGCCGAGGTCCTGCGCGAGGAGCGCCGCCAGCGTCGCGCGGGCATCGCCTTCGAGCGCGACGGCCGGCTCGGCGCTGCGGCGCATCTGCGCCGGGTCGATCTCGACGCGGATGAGACCGGGCGGCGACGGGAAGTCGCTCTGCGCGTACATGTCGTAGTCGGTCGGCCCGATCTCGGTACCGACGGCGAGCACTGCGTCGGCCGCCGCAACGAGCTCCCGCACCGGCTGCAGCGAGGGACTCATGGGCACGGCGAGCGGGTGCCCGGGCGGCAGGAGGCCGCGGGCGTTGACGGTCATCACGAGCGGGGCGTCGAGGTGTTCGACGAGCCGGCGGATCTCGTCGGCGGCGCGCAGCGCACCGCCGCCGGCGAGCACCACCGGCCGCCGGGCGGCCTTGAGGCGGGCGGCGGCGGCGGCGAGTGGCGCAAGGCCGGCCGCGCGCGGCGGGCTCGGGGCCTTCGGGAGCGGCAGGCCGGTCGCGTCCATCGCGAGGACGTCGAGTGGCACTTCGAGGTACACGGGGCGCGGCCGGCCGCCCGCAAAGCGAGCGAACGCCCGTTCGAGGGCCTCGGGCAGCGCCGCGGGCGCTCCGATCGCATAGCCCTCGGCCGCGACCTGACGCGCGAGGCCGAGCTGGTCGGGGAGTTCATGCAGGAAGCCCCGGCCGCTTCCCGCCTCGCCGCGCTTGTTCTGGCTCGAGATCACGAGCAGCGGGATCGAGTCGCCGTAGGCCTGGCCCATCGCGGTCGCGATGTTGGTCAGCCCGGGCCCGGTGATCGTCAGGCAGACGCCGGGGCGCCCGCTGGCCCGCGCGTAGCCGTCCGCCATGAAGCCGAGGCCCTGCTCGTGCCGGCCGGTGACGTGGCGGATCGGCCCGCCGGCGAGGCCGCGGTAGAGTTCGACGTTGTGCACGCCGGGGATGCCGAACACGTGCCGGACACCCTGCGCCGCCAGCGCCTCGACGAGGTAAAGCCCGAGTTTTTTCATCGCCGCACCCCTCCCCGGCAGTATCCCAGAATCGCACGCGCGGCGGCATCGGGGCCGGCCCGGACGGCGGTGGCGTAAATATTATGGACGCGATAATATGATGAAAAAGGCGCGGCGAGGGAGCCACCCATGAACCATGACGTAATGATCACCTGCGCGATCACCGGCGATGACACGAAGGTGACGAAGAGCCCGTACTGCGCCGTCAAGCCGGAGGACATCGCGAAGGCCGCCATCGAGGCCGCCGAGGCCGGCGCCGCGATCGTGCACATCCACGTTCGCGACCCCGATACCGGCCAGTTCAGCATGGAGACGAAGCACTACCGCGAGGTCGTCAAGCGCATCCGCGAGAGCAAGGTCGACGTGCTCGTGAACCTGACCTGTGGCATGGGCGGCTACATCGCGGTCGGAGACAACGGCCTCATGGACACGCCGGCGCCGGGCACCGACTTCTGCAGCCAGGAAGACCGGATGCGGCACGTCATCGACCTGTGCCAGGAGGGCAAGTACCGGCCCGACATCTGCACGCTCGACTGCGGCAGCCTCAACTTCGGCGACGGCAACCGCGCCTACGTCTCGACGCCGAACTACCTGCGCAAGGGCGCGCAGATCTGCAAGGACCTCGGCGTCAAGCCCGAATTCGAAATCTTCGACACCGGCAACCTCTGGTTCGTGAAGCAGATGATCAAGGAAGGCCTGGTCGACTCGCCGTCCCTGATCCAGCTGTGCATGGGAATCGCCTGGGGCGTGCCGGCGGACACCGAGCATCTGCTCGCGATGAAGAACTCCCTGCCGGCCGACGCGGTCTGGACGACGTTCTCGATCAGCCGCATGCAGATGCCGTGGGTGGCGCAGGCGGTCGTGAACGGCGGCAACGTCCGCGTCGGCCTCGAGGACAACCTGTACCTGTCGAAAGGCGTGTACGCCAGCAATGCGCAGCTCGTGACCAAGGCGCGCGGCATCATCGAGGCGCTCGGCGCGCGCGTGATCTCGCCCGGCCAGGTCCGCGAGCGGCTCAAGCTCGCCTAAGCCGATGGCGGGCACGACGGTCTACCGCACGGCTGTCCTGCCGGAGTGGATCGACTACAACGGCCACCTGCGCGATGCGTACTACGCGCTGGTGCTGAGCCTCGCGACCGACGCGCTGATGGACCGGGTCGGCCTCGACGCCGCCTACCGGCAGCGGACCGAGTGCACGCTGTTCTCGCTCGAGATGCACATGCACTGGCTGCACGAGGTCAAGGGCAGCGACACGATCGAGGTCGACGCGCACGTGCTGGACGCCGACCGCAAGCGCCTGCACGTCGGCTTTGACCTGCGAGTGCTCGGCCGCGAGGCCGCGGCCGCGACCGGCGAGTTCATGCTGCTGCACGTGCGGCAGGGCTCGAAGCCGGGCTCGGCGCCGTTCCCGCCCGAGGTCGAGGCCGCGATCGCGGCGCTGCGCGCGCCGGCCGGCAGCGCCCCGTGGCCGGGCCCCGGCTCGCGCGCGATGACGCTCGCGAAGCGCTGAGCGTGACGAACGAGGGACTCAATCGCCTGCTCAGGCCGCGATCGGTCGCGCTGATCGGTGGCGGCGCCTGGATCGAGGCGGTCGAGGCGGGCTCGCGCAAGCTCGGCTACCGGGGTGAGCTGTGGCGCGTGCATCCGACGCGCGCCTCGACGCCGACCACCCGTTACTACCGCTCGGTCGACGAACTGCCCGGGGCACCGGACGCCTCGTTCATCGCCGCGCCGAACACCGAGGTGCCCTCGATCGCGGCCGCGCTCGCCCGGCGCGGCGCCGGCGGGTTCGTGTGCTTCGCGTCCGGCTTCGACGAGACCGCCACCGAGCGCGGCCGCGAGCTGACGCGTGCGCTCGTCCAGAACGCGGGCGCCCTGCCCTTCACCGGGCCCAACTGCTACGGCCTCGTCAACTTCTTCGACCGGGTCGCGCTGTGGCCCGACCAGGTGGTCGGCGAGCCGCTCGAGCGCGGCGTCGCGATCCTGACGCAGAGCGGCACGATCGCGCTGACCTTGATGTTCAACCAGCGATCGCTGCCGATCGGCTACGTGATCTCGGTCGGCAACCAGACCCGGCTCGCGATGGAGGACCTGATCGAGCACCTGTGCGAGGACGCGCGCGTCAGCGCCTTCGGCCTGTACGTCGAGGGCATCAAGGACAGCACGCGCTTCGCGACGGCGGTCGCGCGCGCGCGGGCGGCCGGCAAGCCCGTCGCGCTCGTCAAGGCGGGGCGTACGATGGCGGCGGCGCAGGCCGCCCAGACGCACACCGGGGCGCTCGCCGGTGCCGACAGCGTCTTCGACGCGTTCTGCCGAGACGCCGGCATCGCCCGCTGCGAGACGCTCTCGACGCTGGTCGAGACGCTGAAGGTCCTGCATTGCGGCGGTCCGCTGTCCGGCCGCCGGGTGATGGTCGCCGGCTGCTCCGGCGGCGACATGGCGATGACCTCCGACGTCGCGCGCGACCTCGCGATCGACTTCGCGCCGCTGCCCGAGGCGGTCAGGCCCGCCGTGCAGGCCGCGGTCGGGCCGCGCGTGACGATCGCCAATCCGTTCGACATGCATACCTACATCTGGTTCGACCGCCCGAAGCTCCGCGAGCTGTTCACGGCGCTGTTCGGGGCCGGCTATGACGCCCTCGCCTTCATGCTCGACTGCCCGCCCGCCGGGCGCGCCGACACGCACGCCTACGACGGCCCGATCGAGGAGTTCATCGAGGCCTCGAAGGGCAGCCGCACCCGCGCCGCCATGCTCTCCTCGCTCCCGGAGACGCTGAACGATCACATCCGCGTCCGGTGCCTCGCGGCCGGCGTCGTGCCGTTCCAGGGCCAGCGCGAGGCGCTCGAGGCCCTCGACCTTGCTGCCGGCATCGCGACGACGGCGGCCGGGCCGGTGCCGCTCGCGCGGCCGCGGCCGCGGGCCGGCGCGGTCCGGACGCTTCCCGAGAACGAAGGCAAGGCGGCGCTCGCCGCGTGCGGCCTGCCGGTGCCGCGCTCGCAGCTGGTCACGCCGGCCGACGCCCCCGCCGCCGCCGAGGCCATCGGGTTCCCGGTCGTCATGAAGGCGGTCAGCGAGCAGCTCGCGCACAAGTCCGACGTCGGCGGCGTCGTGCTGAACGTACGCACGGTGGCCGAGGCGGCCGCGGCGGCCACGCGTCTCGCCGCGCTCGCGCCGCGGTTGCTGGTCGAGCAGATGGTCGGCGACGGCGTCGCCGAGCTGCTGGTCGGCGTGACGGTCGACCCGCAGTTCGGCCAGGTGCTCGTGCTCGGCACGGGCGGCGTGCTGACTGAGCTCTGGCACGACAGCACGAGCCTGCTGCCGCCGTTCACGGCGCCGCGCATCGAGGCCGCACTCGGGCGCCTCAACGTCAGGCGCCTGCTCGATGGTTATCGCGGCAAGCCTGCCGGCGACGTGCCGGCGCTCGTTGGCGCGATCGGCGCGGTCGCGCGCTACGCGACCGAGAACCTCGATGCGCTCGCCGAGCTGGACGTGAATCCGATCATCGTGCGGCCGCGCGGCGCTGGCGTCGTCGCGGTCGACGCACTTGTACGACTCTGGGAGGATCGCTGACATGACCGACGGAGTGAGAATCCACCGCGACGGCGCGGTCCTCGAGGTCACGATCGACCGGCCGAAGGCCAATGCGATCGACCTCGCGATGAGCCGCCGGCTCAACCAGATCTGGACGGAGTTCAGTGCCGACAAGGACCTGCGGATCGCGATCCTGACCGGCGCCGGCGAGAAGTTCTTCTGTCCGGGCTGGGACCTCAAGAACGCCGCGGCCGGCGAGCCGACGGACTCCGATTGGGGCGTCGGCGGCTTCGGCGGCCTCAACCACCCGCGCAACCTCGACAAGCCGATCATCGCGGCCGTGAACGGCATCGCCTGCGGCGGGGGCTTCGAGCTCGTGCTCGGCTGCGACCTGATCGTGCTCGAGGAGCACGCCCGCTTCGCGCTGCCGGAAATCAACGTCGGCGTCGTGCCCGACGCGGCCAGCATCAAGCTGCGGCGCCGCATCCCCTACCACATCGCGGTCGAGATGCTGTTCACCGGCCGCTGGATGGAGGCGAGCGAGGCCAAGCAGTGGGGCCTGTGCAACTACCTGGTGCCGAAGGGCCAGGGGCTCGCCAAGGCCCGTGAGGTCGCCAAGATGCTGGCCGACGGACCGCCGCTGCTTTACCCTGCGCTCAAGCAGTTGCTCCGGCACACCGAGGTCGTGGCGGAGCACCCGGCGTTCGAGCTGCACGACTCGCTGTCGGCCGTGCAGGCGGTGGCGCGCTCGGAGGACCTGCTCGAGGGCACTCGCGCCTTCTCGGAGAAGCGCAAACCGCAATGGAAGGGCCGCTGACCGAATGAGCCGATTCGCGCGAGCGATCCTGCGCCGCCCCGGGCCCACGTTCGCGAACGGGCTGACGGAGAGCGGCGGCGGCGCCCCGGACCTCGCCCGCGCGCTTGGGCAGCACGGCCGCTACGAGCGCGCGCTCGAGGACTGCGGGCTGACGGTCACGGTGCTGCCCGCCGACGAGCACTATCCGGACGGCACCTTCGTCGAGGACACCGCGATCCTGACGCCCCTCGCCGCCATCGTCACGCGCCCCGGCGCGCCGAGCCGCCAGGGCGAGACCGAATCGATCGAGCGGACACTGGACGGCTTCTTCAAGACGGTGCTGCGGCTGAACGCGCCGGCGACCGTCGACGGCGGCGACGTCTGCGAGTGCGACGGGCATTTCCTGATCGGCGTCTCGGCGAGGACCAACGAGGCCGGCGCGCAGGCGCTGGCCGGAATCCTTGGCGATCTCGGCTACCGGGCGACGACGCTCGACATCCGCGCGACGAAGGGGCTGCTGCACCTCAAGACCGGGATCAGCTACCTCGGCGACGGCCGCCTCGCGACCGCGGCGTCGGTCCCCGACGTCGAGGTGCTGCGCGGCTTCGAGCGGATCGCGGTCGAGCGCGGCGAGGGCTACGCGGCGAACTGCGTGCGGGTCAATGACCGCGTGCTCATCGCCGAGGGCCATCCGCGCTTCGCGGACCGCCTCGCGGGCCTCGGCTACGACCCCTTGCCGCTCGAGATGTCGGAGTTCCGCAAGATGGACGGCGGCCTCAGCTGCCTGTCGCTGCGCTTCTAGAGGCCCTCAGCCGGTCCGCGTGCGCGCCAGCGCCGGCTCGTCGAGCGCGTACCCGAGGCCGGGTGCGTCGCCGAGCTCGATCCAGCCCTGCCCGTCGACCCTGAGCGGCTCGGCCATCATGAAGTCGCGCCGGTCGACGTCCCACTCCGGGGGATCGAACGGGTACTCGAAGTAGGACGCATCGACGAGCCCGGCGGTCAGGTGCGCGTTCGCCACGACGCCCATGCCGTTCGTCCACGTGTGCGGGGTGAAGCTCAGGTTGTGCTCGGCGGCCATCAGCGCCACGCGCCTGAGGCCCGTGATCCCGCCGACCAGCGCGGCGTCCGGCTGCAGCACGTCGAGGCAGCGATCCGCGATCAGGTCGCGGAACTCCTGCAGCTCGCGCGTCATCTCGCCGCCGGCGATCCGCACGTCGGTCGCCTCGCGCAGGGCGCGCATGCCGGCGCGGTCGGCGCGGTGCAGCGGCTCCTCCATCCAGTAGACCCCGACGCGCTCGAGCTCCCGCGCGACCGCCAGTGCGTCCTTGAAGGTCCACGGTGGCTCCGTGTCCCACGCCATCCGCCAGCCCTGGTTGCAGTCGACCATGATCTCGAGGCGGTTGCCGAGGCGCGCGCGGACGGCCTCGAGGGCGCGGATGTCGTCGCGCCAGTCGCCGCGGTGGAAGCGCAGCTTGAGCGCGCCGAAGCCGCGCTCCAGCATGCGCTCGGCGCACTCGGCCATCGCGCCCGGGTCGCGCAGCGTGCCGGTCGAGGCGTAGGCGCGGACCCGGTTCGACAGCCCGCCGAGCAGCTTCCAGACAGGCTGGCCGGTGATCTTCCCGGCGAGGTCCCAGAGCGCGAGGTCGAGCGGCCAGCAGCGGCCGTAGTGGAAGTCGATGTGCGACAGCACCCGGTAGTGGCGCTCGAGCAGCATCGGGTCCTGGCCGATGAACAGGTGCTCGTGCCCGGCGAACCCGACCATGAGGTCGCCGGAGCCGAGGCCGACCAGCCCCGAGTCGGTCGCGACGCGCACGATCGTCGCGTCGAAGTGCACCCGCGGCTTCGTGTCCCAGCTGGCATTGAACGGCGGGTCGAACTTCAGCCGGTGGTGCGTCACCTCGATCGACGTGATCCGGTGCCGCGGGGCGCCGACGCTGGCCGGCTTCGGTCGTGCACTCATTTGAAGGCCGTCCAGATGGTCTTCAGGTCCGTGTACTTGTCGATCGCGTGCGGCGAGCGGTCGCGCCCGAAGCCCGACTGCTTGAAGCCGCCGAACGGCGTGGCGAGCGAGGAGCGGTCGTAGGTGTTGACCCACACGGTGCCGCCGCGCAAGGCCCCGGACATCCGGTGCGCGACGTTCATGTCGGAGGTCCACACCGCCGCCGCGAGGCCATAGACCGTGTCGTTGGCGAGCGCGATCGCCTCGTCCTCCGACGTGAACGAGGTCACCGTCAGCACCGGCCCGAAGATCTCCTCGCGCGCGACGCGCATCGCGCCCGTCACGCCGTCGAGCACGGTCGCCTCGACGTAGAAGCCGCCGAGCTCCGCGAGCGCGCGCCGGCCGCCGAACGCGACGCGTGCGCCCTGGGCGGTGCCGGAATCGATGTAGCCGAGGACCCGGCGCATGTGGCTCTCGTCGATCATCGCGCCCATCTGGGTCGCCGGGTCGAAGGGGTGGCCGAGCGGGATCGTGCGCGCGACGCGCTCGATCGCCTCGAGCAAGGCCTCGCGCGCCTGCGCGTGCACGATCACCCGCGAGCCGGCGTGGCAGGTCTCGCCCTGGTTGTAGTAGATGCCCCACGCGATGCCGGATGCAGCCGCCTCGAGGTCGGCGTCCGCCATCACGACCTGCGGGCTCTTGCCGCCGCACTCGAGCGCCACGCGCTTGAGGTTCGACTCGCCCGCGTAGCGCATCATGAGCTTGCCGACCTCGGTCGAGCCCGTGAAGCTCACGAGGTCGACGTCGCCGTGCAGCGCGAGCGGTTTGCCGGCCTCCTCGCCGAAGCCCGGCACGACGTTGAGCACTCCGGGCGGCAACCCGGCCTCGAGCGCGAGCTCGCCGAGCCGGATCGCGGTCAGCGGCGACTGTTCGGCGGGCTTCAGCACGACCGAGTTGCCCGTCAGCAGCGCCGGGCCGAGCTTCCAGGCGCTGATGATCAACGGGTAGTTCCACGGCACGATCGCCGCCACGACGCCGAGCGGCTCGCGCCGGATCAGCGCGAGCTCGTTCGGCGCGGTCGGGGCGATCTCGTCGTACAGCTTGTCGGCGAACTCGGCGTAGTAGTCGATGCAGTCGGCCGCGAACGGCACGTCGACGTTCACGGAGTTCAGGATCGGCTTGCCGACGTCGAGCGTCTCGAGGATCGCGAGCCGCTCGAGGTCGGCGCGGATCAGCTCCGCGAAGCGCCGCAGGACGGCCTTGCGCGACTTCGGGTCCTGCCGGCGCCAGATGCCGGCCTCGAAGCTGCGCCGCGCGGCCGCGACCGCCGCGTCGACGTCCGCAGCCTCGCCGCGCGCGACGCGCGCGGCCACGCGACCGTCGATCGGGCTCAGGTCCTCGAAGCGCCGGCCGCTCCGCGCCTCGACCAGCTTGCCGTCGATGAGCGCGCGGCCCTCGATCGTGAGTCCGCCGGCCCGCTGCTGCCAGGCGGCGCGGTCGAGGCTGGCGAGCGCGGCGCTCATGCGCGCCTCACTCCGCCAGGACCAGCGTCGCGAACGCGAGCAGGTCGGCGTCCGTCATCGCGCGGCGGTTCGAGCGGCGCATGGCCTCGTTCTCCGGGCGCGCCATCTGCGCCGCGAGCGCCGCCGGCGTCACGTCGTCGTGGCCCTCGCCGCGCAGCGAGACCTTGACGCCGGACTCGCGGATCAAGCGGTCGACGGCCGCGGGCAGCCGCGCGGCGTCGCGCGCCTCGCCCATGGCCGCCGCCGCCGCCGCGAAGCGGCCGTCCGGATCCTCGGCGACGTTCCATGGCAGCGTGGCGCGAAGCGCGAGGCCAACGGCGCGGCCGTGATGCACAGGCCTGAGCGAGGCGAGCGCATGGCCGATGTTGTGCGCGATCGCGGTGCCGCAGTTGTCGATGCCGATGCCGGCGAAGGTCGCGGCCCATTGCAGCCCGGCGCGCGCCGCGAGGTCCTTCGGCACGGCCACGGCGCGGTGCAGGTGCTTGACCACGAGCGCGATCGCGCGGTGGCAGTACAGATCGTTGGCCTCGTTGGCATTCGCGTTCGTGGACGCCTCGATCGCATGCACGAGCGCATCGACGCCGGTCGCGGCGGTCAGCGCCGCCGGCAGGCCCTGCGTCAGCGCGGGGTCGAGCACGATCAGCGCGGGCTTGAGCTCATCGCCCCACAGCCACACCTTGGCGCCGTCGGCCGCCGTCAGCACCGCGGTGCGCGTCGCTTCAGAGCCGGTGCCCGAGGTCGTCGGCACGCACACCGACACCAGTCGCTCGGCGGGGAACGGGTTCGCGCACAGGCCGTAATGGCTTGCCGGGGCGGTGCCGCGGGCAATCGCCGCGATGCTCTTGCCGGCGTCCATCGCCGAGCCGCCGCCGAGCGAGACGACCGCCGCCACCCGCTCGCGGCGCGCGATCTCCGCGCCGCGGTCGACCTGCGCCATCGACGGGTCGCTCTTCAGGTCGCTGAAGGCGACGACGCCGAGGCCCGCCTTCGCGATCGTCCGCGACGCGCTCTCGATCGCACCCGTGGGCCCGAGGCCAGGGTCGGCGACGAGCAGCACGCGGCTCGCGCTCGGCAGTCGCCCGGCGAGCGCGGCACCGAGCGCCTCGAGTGCGCCCTCGCCCTGCTGGATTTCCGGAACCCGCGCGAGCTGGATCGTTCCCATTAAGTCACCACGTGAAGGCACCGCCGCCGGCCCGGGCCGGGACCCGGCCCGCCCGCGGCGGCCGGCACAGACTTCCATAGATAAGGAGGCCGTAGAAGCCGAGAAATTGGATCGGGGGTGCTGAAAAAGGCATTGGCGGGACAGGGCATTTTGGCCGCAAGCTGCCCCCGCCGGTGCCCCCGATGGTGCACCGCGGCGGCCGCGGCCGCGACGTAAGATAGCGTCCCCGGGGCGAGCCCCGCGGTGACAGAGGTGGCCGGGATGGACAAGGTGCGGATCGACCGGCGGTGGCTGCCGCTCAACGCGCTGCGCGCCTTCGAGGCGGTCGCCAAGCACGGCAGCTTCACGGGCGCCGCGAACGCGCTCCTGATCTCGCAGAGCGCGCTGTCGCGGCACGTCATCTCGCTCGAGAAGCTGATCGGCGTCCAGCTGTTCGAGCGCCGCCCGCACTCGCTGGTGCTGACGAAGGCCGGACAGCACCTGCTGCCCGCGGTCGCGAAGTCCTTCGACCGCCTCGAGTACTCCCTCGACGAGATCAAGAGCTCCGCGGCCCCGACGCTGCGCACGCTGCGCGTGCAGATGCCGCCGAGCTTTGCGGTGCACCTCGCGGTGCCGATCCTGCGCGAGTTCCGCCGCGCGAACCGCGAGGTCGAGATCGACCTGGTCAGCCCCTACGGCGTCGGCGCGCCGCCGAGCGACGTCGACGTCGCGGTCGTGTACTCGAAGCCGACCGTCACCGACTCGGTCAGCGACCTGCTGTGGCCGGTCAAGCTCGGCATCCTGTGCCATCCGGACCTCGCCGAGCGGCACGCCGGCAAGGATCTCGCGACCTTCATCCGCGACAACGAGCTGATTCACGTCCGTATCGCCGACCTGCCGCGGCACCACATGTGGGGCCAGTTCCTGCGGCAGACGCACCTGTCCGGCCTGTCGATCGAACGCGGGCTCGTGTTCGACACGGCGCTGCTCGCCGTCCAGTACGCGCTGTCGGGCGAGGGCCTCGCGCTCGTCGACCTCAACCTGTTCCGCGACGACATCGAGGCCGGGCGGCTCGTGCGGCCGTTCGCCGAGACGCTCGACGACGGCTTTGGGTACTACCTGATCACCGACCCCGAGGCGCTGAGCGACACGGCGATCGCTCTGTTCCGCTCGTGGCTGATCGAGCACTTCGGCCAGCGCAAGAGCGGCGACGAGGCGCGCGTGCGCCTCGCGGTCTCGAATGAATGAGCGTGGCGCGCCAGCCCCGGCGCGCACGCACCCCGGAGACACAGCGGAATGAGAGAACGCGACGAGCAGGCGGGCCGGCGGCGACGCCGGCCTGCGGCGGCCGATGGCGGCCACACGACCGTTGACCGCAGCGCCAGCTACCGGCACCTGCGCAACCCCTTCGAACCGATGCGGGTGTTCTCCGACGACCAGGTCGCGGCGATCCACGAGGCATCGCTGACGATCATCGAGAACCAGGGCATGCGCGTCCTTCACGAGGAGGCGCGGCAGATCTTCGCGCGCGCCGGCGCGGCGGTGGACGAGTCGACGCACATGGTGCGCCTCGACCGCGGCCTCGTGGCGCAGGCGATCGCGACGACGCCGAAGGAGCTGACGCTGCACGCCAAGGACCCGGCGCGCAGCGTCTGCATCGACCACGGCGGCGTCGCCTTCGCGCCCACCTCCGGCCCGCCCAACATCACCGACACGATCCGCGGCAAGCGCGCCGGCACCTTCGAGGACTTCTGCAACCTGATGAAGCTGTCGCAGAGCTTCGAGGTGCTGCACGTGCTGGGCGGCGGCGTCGAGCCGCAGGACGTTCCGGTGCAGTTCCGGCACCTCGAGACGACCCGCGCGATGCTGCTGCTGACCGACAAGATCCCGCTGGTCTACGCCCGCGGCACCGGCCAGAACCTCGACAACTTCGAGCTGATGAAGATCGCCTACGGCATCAGCGACGAGGAGTTCCGCTCGCGCGCCTACACGGCGACCGTCATCAACACGAACTCGCCGCTGCAGCTCGACATCCCGATGGCGGGCGGCGTCATCGACTACGCCGCCGCCGGCCAGCCGCTCATCATCACGCCGTTCACGCTCGCCGGCGCGATGGCGCCGGTGACGATCGCCGGCGCGCTGACGCTCGCGCACGCCGAAGCGCTGTTCACGATGACGCTGGCGCAGATCGTGCGCGCCGGCGCGCCGATCATCTACGGCAGCTTCACCTCGAACGTCGACATGAAGTCGGGCTCGCCCGCCTTCGGCACGCCCGAGTACGTGAAGTCCTCGTTCGGCGCCGGCCAGCTGGCGCGATTCCTCGGCGTGCCGTGGCGCTCTTCGAACGCGACCGCCTCCAACGCCCCGGACGCGCAGGCCGCCTACGAGTCGCAGATGAGCCTGTGGGGCGCCTTGATGGGCGGCTGCAACTTCGTCCTGCACGGCGCGGGCTGGCTCGAAAGCGGCCTCACGACCTCCTACGAGAAGTTCATCCTCGACGTCGAGATGCTGCAGATGTTCGCCGAGACCTTCCAGCCGGTGCCGGCGACGCCGGCCGATCTCGCGCTCGACGCCGTCGCGGAAGTCGGGCCGAGCGGCCATTTCTTCGGCTGCGCGCACACGATGGAGCGCTACCGCACCGCGTTCTACTCGCCGCTCGTGTCCGACTGGCGCAATTTCGGCCAGTGGACCGAGGCCGGCAGCCCGACCGCGACCGAACGCGCGGCGCAGATCTGGCAGGACACGCTCTCGCGCTACTCGCCGCCCGCGCGCGACCCGGCGGTCGTCGAGGCGATGGACGAATTCGTCAAGCGGCGCACGGCCGAGGGCGGCGCACCGCCCGTCAGCTGAGCGGGCGCGCGGGCCAGGGTATCCGGATCAGTCAGACGGGGACACGCATGCGGACTCACGTGCAGGTGGCGGTGATCGGCGGCGGCGTGGTGGGCGCGAGCGTGCTCTACCACCTGACCAAGGCGGGCTGGAAGGACGTGCTGCTGATCGAGCGGGCCGAGCTCACCTCGGGCTCGACGTGGCATGCCGCCGGCGGCATGCACACCGTGAATGGCGATCCGAACGTCGCGAAGCTGCAGCAGTACACGATCGAGCTCTACAAGGAGATCGAGCGGATCTCCGGCCAGTCCTGCGGCGTGCACGTCACGGGCGGCATCATGCTCGCCGGGACGCCGGAGCGCATGGACTGGCTGAAGATGGCCAAGGCCCGCGGGCGCTACCTCGGCATGGAGCTCGAGCTCCTGTCGGCGGCCGAAGCCAAGAAGATCTACCCGCTGATGGACGAGAAGCACTTCGTCGGCGCCATGTACGACCCGATCGAGGGACATGTCGATCCGTACGGCGTCACGCACGCCTACGCCAAGTCGGCGCAGATCGGCGGCGCCGAGGTCGTGCGCCAGACCCGCGTCACGGACCTCAGGCAGCGCGCCGACGGCACGTGGGACGTGGTCACCGAGCGCGGCAACGTGCACGCCGAGCACGTCGTGAACGCGGGCGGCCTGTGGGCGCGCGAGGTCGGCCGCATGGTCGGCCTCGAGCTGCCGATCCTCGCGATGGAGCACCAGTACCTCATCACCGAGGACCTGCCCGAGCTCAAGGGCCAGAAGGAGCAGATCCACTGCATCGACTTCGAGGGCGAGATCTACATGCGCCAGGAGCGAGGCGGCATGCTGATGGGCACCTACGAGCGGGCGGGCGTGCCGTGGTCGCCGCGCACGACGCCGTGGGACTTCGGCCAGGACCTGCTGCCGAACGACCTCGAACGCATCGCTCCGAGCCTCGAGGTCGGCTTCAAGCACTTCCCGCGCATCGAGTCGGCGGGCATCAAGAAGATCGTCAACGGCCCGTTCACCTTCGCGCCGGACGGCAACCCGCTGGTCGGGCCGATCCGCGGCCTGAGGAACTTCTGGGTGGCGTGCGGAGTCATGGCGGGGTTCAGCCAGGGCGGCGGCGTCGGTCTCGCGCTCGCGAGCTGGATGGTCGATGGCGACCCCGGCGCGGACATCTGGGGCATGGACGTCGCGCGCTACGGCGACTGGGCGACCCTCGCCTACACGAACGCCAAGGTGCGCGAGAACTACTCGCGGCGCTTCCGGATCCGCTTCCCGAACGAGGAGCTCGAGGCCGCGCGTCCGTTGCGCACGACGCCGGTCTACGACCGCCTGCAGGCCGAGAACGCCGTGTTCGGCGACTACTGCGGCCTCGAGCACGCGCTGTGGTTCGCGCCGAAGGGCCAGGAGCCGCGCGAGGACGTGACCTTCCACCGCTCGAACGCGCACCCGCACGTCGCGGCCGAGTGCCGCGCCGTGCGCGAGGCTGTGGGCCTCCTCGAGATCTCGAACTACGGCAAGTTCGAGGTCACGGGCCCCGGCGCCGAGGCCTGGCTCGCGAAGATCATGGCGAGCAAGGTGCCGGCGCCCGGGCGGATGTCGCTCGCGCCGATGCTGAACGAGCGCGGCCGGCTGATCGGCGACTTCACGGTCTGCCGCCTGAGCCGGGAGCGGTTCTTCCTGATCGGCACGTACGCCGCCGAGGTCTACTACCTGCGCTGGTTCGAGCGCCACCTGCCACCCTCCGGCGTAACGGTCCGCCCGTGCGCGATGGAGTACGTCGGGCTGTCGGTCGCCGGCCCCAAGTCGCGCGCACTGCTCCAGGGGGTCGTCGGCGAGGACCTGTCGAGCGCCGCGTTCCCATTCATGTCGTTCCGCCGGATGGACGTCGGCATGATCCCCGCGCTCGTCGGTCGCGTCTCCTTCACCGGCGACCTCGGCTACGAGATCTGGGTCACGACCGATTACCAGCGCGCGCTCTACGACCTGCTCGTGAAGGCCGGACGCGACTTCGGGCTCCGGCACATCGGCGGCCGGGCGCTCAACGCCCTGCGCCTCGAGAAGAGCTTTGGCACCTGGGCGCGCGAGTTCCGGCCGATCTACGGGCCCTACGAGGCCGGCCTCGGCCGCTTCATCGACCTCAACAAGGGCGAGTTCATCGGCCGCAGCGCCGCGGCCGAGGAGAAGGCGAGCGGCGGCGTCCGGCGCCTCATCACGCTCGACGTCGACGCGCGCGATGCCGACGCGATCGGCGATGAGCCGATCTGGCACGAGGGCGCGGTCGTCGGCTGGGTGACGTCGGGCGGCTACGCGCACGGCGCGTCGAAGTCGATCGCACTCGGCTACGTCAACAAGGACGTCGCGGCGGCGACGACCGGCTTCGAGGTCGAACTGATCGGCGAGCGGCGCAAGGCGACGCGCCTCGCCCAGCCGGCCTTCGACCCGAGCGGCGCGAAGATGCGCGCGTGACCGCGGCGCTTCGCGGGCGAGGCTTGCGCTAGAGGAAGGTCCAGGTCACACCGAGCGTCGCGAGGCTCGGATTGCCGCCGGCCGTGCTGAATCGCTCGTACTCGGCGCGGATCCGCCACGCGCCGAGGCCGAAGCCCACGCCCGCGCCGGCCGCGCCGCTCGTGTTCGTTCCGCTCGAATGGAAATGCGCGCAGTTCGGGGAGCCGATGCCGCACGTCCCGACGCCGCTGGCCGTACCGTCCACCGTGCTCTGAACGCGCGCCATTCCCGCCTTGAAGAAGATGTCGACGACCGGGACGGGCAGGGTCAGAACGGCGAACGCCGCCGTCCCGTGCATCGAGATTGCCGTCAGGCCCGCGGCCGTCTGGCCGCTCGGATTTCCGAGGTCGAAGTACTCGGCCTCGGCGCCGAGCAGCGGAATCGGCCGCAGTCCGAGCATCCCCTTCCACCCGGAATGGTTCTCGCGAACGCTCTGCGGGGTGGGGAGGCCTGCGTCGGCTTCGAGCTGGCCCTGGCCCGCCGCGCCGCCGACGTAGAGCCCGAGCAGATCGCCCGCGGCCGCCACCGGCGGCAGGGCCATTGCGACCATCGCGAGCGCGGTGAACGCCGTCGCCGCCGCACGGGACGCCCGCCCTGGTGGCCGGGTCACGGATGCCTCCCGGTCCGGTCGCGCCTAGCCGACGCGACCTTCTGCGCCCAACGGTCAGAAGAACGTATACGTGAAGCCAACGGTATACAGGCTCGGGTTGCCGCCGATCGCATTGAAGCGCTCGTACTCGCCGCGGATGCCCCAGGAACCGATGTGGTAGCCGACGCCGGCGCCAGCCGCGAACCCGGTGTTGGTGCGACTGAGGTGGAACAGCGCGCCGTTGACCGTGCTGTCGAGCCGCGCGAGGCCGGCCTTGACGAACAGGTCGACGACCGGAATCGGCAGGTTGAATACGCCGAACGCGGCGGCGCCCTTGAGGTCGACGTCCTCGGGGTTCCCGGCGACATTCCCGGTCGGATGGCCGAAGTGGATGAACTCGCCCTCGGCGCTCACGATCGGGATCGGGCGGATGCCGAAATCGACCTTCCACGCCGAGTGGTTCTCGCTGAAGGAACCGGGGCTGATCGTGCCGACGTTCGCCTCGATCTTCGCCTGACCGATCGATGCGCCGCCGTAGAGGCCGAGCAGGTCCTCGGCGCGGGCCGCGTTGAGCGGCAGCGCCAGAAGCGCGAGGCTCGCGCCCGCGGCGATTCGTCTGAGCCGACCGCAGTCGAGCGGGTGTTGGATTCGCATGCGCACGTCCTTCTCGAGGGAGGGGGAGCCCTCGCGTCGAGTCTAGTGACCGCGCGCCACGGCACAAAGTTCTGTCGCCAATGACCGACAGCTGACGCGCAGCTGCGCGCGAGAGGCCGGGCGAATCAGCGCCGTCGCGTCGACCAGTCGATCGCCTCGACCTTCGGAAGGATCACGACCCAGCCGAAGAAGCCGATCAGGTTGATGACGCCCGCCAGCACGAAGGCGCTCAGATACGAGCCGGTCGCGTCGACCAGCATGCCGGTGATCGTCGGCGCGAGGATCCCGGGGACGTTGCCAATCTTGTTCTGGAAGCCGACCCAGCGCGCGGCTGCGCTCGGCCCGGCGATGATCTGCGGAATCGAGAAATACCCGGGCGACGAGAAACCCAGGAAGACCTCGTAGATGTACAGGCTGGCGAGCGAGGCCTGCTGCGGCAGCACGGCGATGCCGACCATGCAGCCGATGCCGAGAATGTGCGCGAGCCCCATCGGCAGCTTGTTGGCAAAGGTCCGCGAGCCGCCGCGGCGAACCCACGCGTCGATTGCCCAGCCGGCGGACAGGGCGGCAATCGCGTTGATCGCGTAGGCGGAGGTCGCCACGTACGCCATCTCCTGCATCGTGAAGCCGCGCGATTTCACGAGGTAGGTCGGCAGCCACGCGAGGATGAAGTAGAAGTTCCAGTTGCCGCAGAAGTGCCCGAGCGCCGCGCCCCACAGCCCGCGCTCGCGCAGGATCTGCATGGCCGTCGGCACGCTCCCCGGCGCGTCCGTTGCCTTCGTCGTCACCTCCGCCACGACCACACGCCGCCAGGGCACGAGCCACAGCAGTGACACGGCGCCGAACAGCAGGAACGCCGACCGCCAGCCGTAGCGCGCCATCAGCAGGCCGCCGACCAGCGTGCCGACGGCCGGCCCGACCAGGTAACCGAAGCCGATCACGCCGTTCGCCAGCGCGATGTGCTCGCGCGGGACGTTGGTCGCGAGGAGCTTCGAGGTGTTGGTGAAGCCGGCGCTTTCGCCGACGCCGAGCATGAAGCGCAGCAGCAGAATCGACCAGAAGCCGGCGGCGAAGCCGGTCAGGAAGGTCGCGATCGACCAGATGGCAGCGCCGAGTCCGAGAATCAGCTTGGCGCCGTAGCGGTCCGCGAGCCAGCCGGCCGGGAACTGCATCAGCGTGTAGGTGAAGTAGAACGCCGACATCAGCAACCCGAACTGGGTGCCGGTCAGCTTCAGATCGTCCTGGACGAGGGGACCGGCGGTGCCGAGGTTGCCACGATCGATGTAATTGACGAACAGCGAGGCGGCCATCAGGAAGACCAGCCACGCCGGATTGGTCAGCGCGCGAGGCGCCGGTTCATTCGTCACTCGCTACTCCCCCCGCCCCGCCGGATGCTACGTGAGGCGTCGGGGCCGTGCCAGCGGCCGTCCTTCAGCCGCCGAGCGGCCGCAGCAACGAGCGCGAGATGATGTGCCGCTGGATCTCGCTGGTCCCTTCCCAGATGCGCTCGATGCGCGCATCGCGCCAGATCCGCTCGAGCGGCAGGTCGGCCATGAGGCCCATGCCGCCGTGGATCTGCAGCGCCTCGTCCGCGACCATCGCCAGCATTTCGGTGGCCTTGAGCTTGGCCATCGCCATGTCCATGTCGGTCGAGACCTTCCGGTCGAACTTCCAGGCCGCCTCCAGCGTCAGCAGTTCCGCGGCGCGCAGCTCAAGCGCCATGTCGGCGAGCTTGAAGGAGACGCCCTGGAACTTGCCGATCTGCTGGCCGAACTGGCGCCGCTCGACCGCCCACTGCGAGGCGTGCTCGAGCGCCCGCTCGGCGCGGCCGAGGCAGGTCGCGGCGACCTGCAGGCGCGTCGCGCCGAGCCAGGCGTTCGCGACCTCGAAGCCGCGGTGCACCTCGCCGAGGACCTGCGACTTGGGGAGCCGGCAGTCGTTGAACTCGAGGATGCTGTTGTTGTAGCCGCGGTGCGAGACGTTCTTGTAGCCGGGCCGCACCTCGAAGCCCTTCGTGCCCATGTCGACGAGGAACGCCGTGATCTTCTTCTTCGAGCCCTTCGCGCTTTCCTCCTCGCCGGTCGCGGCGAACAGGATCACGAAGTCCGAGTGATCGGCGTGGCTGATGAAGTGCTTGACGCCGTTGATGACGAAGTCACCGCCCTTCTCGACCGCCGAGGTCTTCATGCCGCGCACGTCCGAGCCGGCGCCGGGCTCGGTCATCGCGAGGCAGTCGACGCGCTCGCCGCGGACGGCCGGGAACAGGTAACGCTCGCGCTGCTCGCCTTCACAGGCGCAGAGGACGTTCGAGGGCCGCGTCACGCAGTTGTAGTGCAGCGCATAGCCGGTCCGCCCGAGCTCCTTCTCGTAGAGCACCCAGGTCACGGTGTCGAGGCCGGCGCCGCCCACCTCGGCCGGCATGTTGGCCGCATACAGGCCCGCCTCGATGGCCTTGGCCTTCAGCTCGGCATGCAGCTCGGGCCGCAGGACGCCCGTCTCCTCGACCTCGCGCTCGTGCGGCATCAGCTCGTTCGTGACGAAGTCACGGGTCGTCTTCAGGATCAGGCGCTGCTCGTCGTTGAGCGAAAAGTCCATCGGTCGTGCCTCCACCAGCCTACGGGGCCGGCGCTCGCAGGGCGCGCGTCGGCGCGCGGTCGGGGTGGGAATCGGCGGTCGCGGCACGGGCGCCCCAGGCGCGCCACAGCTCGAGCTGGCGCGCCAGCAGCGCGAGCTGCCGCTCGGGCGGCCACTCGCCGGGGTTCAGGACCGCGCCGGGGGTCATGCCGTTGATGAAGGTCACGACGCCGGACAGGACGTCCGCGCGCAAGGACTCGGGCCAGCCGCCCCATTCGGGCCAGCGCGAGGCGAGGCAGCGCTCGAACAGCCGCTGGTACTCGCGGTGCACCCAGGCGTTGATGCGCTTCAGGCGCTTGTCGGCGGGCACCTGGCCCCAGAACGCCGCCCAGAACGCGCACTCGGTGGTGCGCTGCGCATCGAGCGGCAAGGCCTCGCCGAGGAGGTCGATGAGCTCCAGGTGCTGCGCCGCCGGCCGCGCGAGGCGCTCCTCGATTCGCCTCAGGATCAGGCGCAGCGCCGCGAGCACGATCTCCTGCTTGGAGTCGAAGTAGTGAGCGACCATGCCGGTCGTGTAGCCGGCCTCGCGCGCGATCCGCACGACGGTCGCCTGCTCGAAGCCGTGGCTCGCGACCACGCGGCAGGCGACGTGCGCGATCTCCTCGCGCCGCGCGTCGTGGTCGACGATCTTCGGCATCAGCGTCCCGCGCCGATCCCGCGACCGGCGGCCGCGGGCCTCGGCTCCGCGGCCTGCGCCTTCTGGATCCGCTCGAAGCGCGCCAGCACCTCGGCCGGCATCGGCGAGGCTTTCTTGGCCTTCGTGTCGACGTGCACGAACATCTGCTCGCAGGTGGCCGCCAGCGTGCCGTCGGCGCGGTTAAGCCACTGGAAGACGTGCAGGCGCTTCGGGTCCACGGCCAGCACGCGCACGGTGACGCCGATCTTCTCGCCCTGGCGCACCTCCGCGACGTAGTTCACGTGCGACTCGACCGTGAAGAACGCGCGGCCGGTCGCCCGGTAGGACTCGCCGACCCCGCAGCGACGCCACAGCGCATCGCCCGCGTCGCCGAAGATCTGCAGGTAGCGCGAGTCGGTGAGGTGGCCGTTGTAGTCGATCCACTCGGGGCGGACCTCGCACTCCAGCAGCGTGAGCGGCTTGGCCGGGTCCTCGGCGGGTCTCGTGGAGCGCTTGGCCGCCTCCTCGTACAGGCGCGTCTCGAGCGCGCGCAACGTGCCGCCGGCGCCCAGGTCGAACTGGCGCAGCACCTGCTGGATCGCCACCAGGTAGTCGTCGCGCAGCCGCTCGAGCTCGCGGATCGACCGGCCTGCCGCCGTCGCGTTCGTGCCCTCGACCATCTTGTCGATCAGCGATTCCGTGAGCTCCGGCGCCTCGAGCTTGGTCCAAGGCCACTTCAGGCACGGCCCGAACTGGTGCAGCATGTGGCGCATGCCGGTCTCGCCGCCCGCGAGGTGATAGATCTGGTTCGTGCCCATGCCCGCCCAGCGAAGGCCCGGGCCGTACACGATCGACTCGTCGAGCTCACCGGTCGTCGCGACCCCGTCGTTGACGAGGTGCAGGATCTCGCGCCACAGCGCCTCCTGCAGCCGGTCGGTCAGGTGGCCCGGGATCTCCTTGCGGACCCTGAGCGCGTGCATGCCGATGTAGGTGTAGAAACGCTTCGCGGCCTCGATCGCGGGCTCGCCGGTCTTCGCGCCGCCGACGAGCTCGACGAGCGGCAGCAGGTACACCGGGTTGAACGGGTGGCCGACGATCAGGCGCTCGGGCGCGACCATGTCGCGCTGCAGGTCGGACGGCATGATCCCGGAGGTGCTCGAGGCGATCACGACGTCCGCCGGTGCATGCCGGCTGACCTGCGCCAGCACCCGCTGCTTGAGCTCGACCTGCTCCGGGATGTTCTCCTGGATGAAGTCGGCCTTGGCCGCCATCGCATTGAGGTCGGTCGTGAAGCTGAGCGTGCCCTTCGGCGGCAGCGGCGCCTGGGTCAGGCGCGCGAGCGCGGGCTCGGCGTTCGCGACCGCGCCGCGGATCCACGCCTCCATCTCGGGCTTCACGTCCGCGGCGATGACGTCGATGCCGAAGTGCAGCGCGCGCGCCGCCCAGCCGCCGCCGATCACGCCCGTGCCCAGCAAACCCAGCGTCTTGACCTGCCTCATAGCCGCTCCGCGGGCGCCGGAAGGCGACCCGTTTTTTTAATCTTGGGACAATAATATAACAGGAGCGCGCCCGAACGCCACGCGGAGCGTGCTTTGCAGCATGCTGGTCTGCGGCGGGTCTAGCCGCCTGCCCCGCGGCCGGCCGGCCGCGGGGCGGGCGCCGGACAGCAGCGCGAACCGCTGCCCGGCGCCATCATCCAGCTCAGAACTTCTGCCCGAACATCAGGCCAAACGTCCGCGGCTGAGTCGGGATGATGTACGGCTGCTGGCAGACGCCGACCGTGCACTGCTCGAAGCGCGAGATCTGCGCGCGCTTGTCGGTCGCGTTGCTGATCAGCAGTCGCAGGTTCATCCCGTTCCGCTCGAGCCCCGCCTGCAGGTCGAGCAGGCCGTAGGCCGGCTGCATGCCGATCGACTGCTGGTCCGCCGTCTTCAGGGCCGGAGCGGTCGTGGTCTGGTAGACGTACGTCGCCTGAACGTTCGCCGACGAGCCACTTGCCAGGTCCCAGGTGTAGCGTGCGACCACGTTGCCCTTGAACTTCGGCGCGATGGGCATGTCGGCGCCCGCCGGCGCGAGCGGCGTGAAGCCGTTCCCCGGCGCCTCTCCCGGGTACGTGCAGTCGTTCGAGGTGACCGGCTGGCCGGTGTTCGGGTCGGTGTACCCGCAGTAGTTCTGCAGCAGGTGCGACTGGAGCAGCGTGAAGTTGAACGAGAACGTCAGGCCGCCCGCGACCGCCCACTCGAGCTCGGATTCCACGCCCTTGATCCGCGCATTGCCGCCGTTCTCGATGATCGTCACGCTGTTGAGGCCGAGGAACGAGAACTGGAAGTTGTCCCAGTTCTCCCAGAACAACGCTCCGTTCCACCGCAGGTGATGGTTGAGCCACTGGGTCTTCCAGCCGATCTCGTAGTTCGTCAGGAAGTCCGCCGCGTAGGGCCCGATGCCGACCTCGGCCGTTCGGTTCACGCCGCCTGGCCGGAAGCCCTTGGAATACGTCCCGTAGACCAGCGCGTCCGGCGTGAACTTGTAGGTCAGGGTCGCGCGTGGAACGTGTCCGCTCTGCGACACCTCCTGATCAAGGTCGGTACACGGCGTGCCACGGACGCGGATGACGTACGGAACTCCGCACTTCGACATGCCTGAGCCGTGCGGCGAGAAGTTCTTCGAATAGCCGAAGAAGCCGACCAGCGTGTTGTCGCTCTTGAACTGCCGCGCGCCGAGGTCCAGCGACCACTTGTCGGTCATTTGCCAGGTTGCCTGGGCGAACACGGCCTGGTCCCGGTCGACGCGGATCTCGTCGGTCAGCCAGATCGTGTTACCCGGCGTGGACGGAACCGAGTAGAAATCCGAGAAGCCGGCAGGATTGCCGCCGCCGTACGGATTGGTGAAGCCGTAGCCCGGCATCACGTAGTCCTCGTAGATGTGGTGCATCTGCCGCTCGATGAAGGCACCGAAGGTCGCACGGACCGGGTACTGCTGCGGCGTCGAGAAGCGCAGCTCGTGGCTGAACTTCTGGAACTCGCCGTTCGAGACGACCAGCTCCTGCGGCATGATCGGCTGGCCGTTGTTGCCGAGCCAGGACGCGCCGTAGCCGGACAGGTTGTCGTAGAAGAACGAGTAGTCGCTGTAGTCCGCGATCGTGTGCGTGTTGCGCTTCATGAAGGCGCCGGCGTACACCATGTCGAGGTCCGCGACCTTGCCTTCGACGGTCAGCGCGGTCTGCACCCACGCGTCCTGCGAGTTTTCCGGCCCGAAGTGAACCAGCTTCAGATCGCCGACGACCGGGTCGTAGCCGAAGAAGCCCTCGCTGTTGACTGACTGGCCCATCACCGTCGGCGTGACGGTCCAGTTGTCGCCGAACAGGATGCGCAGCGCGGCACGGCCGCCCTTGGTGTCCGCCGTGTTGTAGTTGTTCTTGCGGTACGCCGCGTTCGTGATCGAGCCGGCACCGATCGTCGTCGGCGTCGGTATCACGTACGGCGGCCCATTCTGTCCACCCGACAGCGACGTCGTCTGGCCGGCCCAGGTATTGAAGGTGCGGATGCCGTTCTCGATACCCGCGGCGGCGTTCGTGCCGGCGACGTTCGAGATGAACCCGCCGTCGTGTTCCACCCAGCCGACCAGTCGGATCGCGGCAACCGGGCTGAGCGGCAGGTTCGCGTAGCCCTCGGCCGTCCAGCCAAAGCCGCCATGGTCGATGTCGTTGATGCCGATGTCGTAGCTCGCGGAGAACTTGGTCGGATCCGGCTTGTTGGTGATGATGCGGATCGTGCCCGCCTGCGAACTCGCGCCGTACAGGGTGCCCTGCGGGCCCTCGAGCACCTCGACTCGCGCGATGTCGTACACGTGAACGTCGACGGTGCCGTCGATCGTCGTGACCGGCTGCTCGTCGAGGTAGGTGCCGACGCTCGGCTGCGAGCCCGAGTGGTTCTCGTTAGCACCCGAAACGACGCCGCGCATGTAGACGTGCGAAGCGCCCGGCTGGCCGTTGCCGCCCTGGCCCTGGCCGCGGCTGTAGGAAACGCTCGGCAGGTACTTCACGTAGTCGTCGAGGTTCTGCACGTGCAGCTCCTCGAGCTTCTCGGTGCCGAGCGCGACGATCGCGACCGGCACGTCCTGCATGTTCTCGGAACGCTTCTGGGCGGTGACGACCACTTCTTCGAGGGCGCCGACCGGGCCCGCCGACTGCTGCTGCTGCTGCGCGTAGGCGACCGGCGCGCCCGCCAGGACCGCCGAGATCGCAGAAGCCAAAGGCACGCAGCGCCTGGCGGCGCGGACGTGCGGCTTCATCGTGTGTGTTCCACTTCGAGTCATGTCGTCGCTCCCCTGCTCATTGAATAGTTCGATCGGAGTCGGCCGGCGTCTCCGCCGGCTGCGAAAAGCTGGGCACCTCGGGATAGCACTCGAGCACCGGGCCGAGGGCCTCCTTCAACGGCCCGAGCCACGGTTCGAAATTGCGCCAGTGGTCTACGCCCTCGCGGTAGATCGGCTGCCGGACCTGTTCCGAGCTCGCGGTCCGGACCGCCCGCTCGTTCTCGTAGAACCGCAGGCACTGCTCCTCGAACGGCAAGCCGCAGTATTCGAGGAGCCGGCGGACCTCGGCGTCGGTGTCCAAGATGTTGCGCTCATAGATGACGCGATGGACGCGCCCGGGCAGCACTTCGTCGAAATGCGCCATCAACTCGACGTAATCCCGGTAGTACGCGCCCATGTCCGTGAGCGAGTACGAGAAGCCCTGGCCGCGCGCGAAGTGCTGCTTGAAGTTCGAGAAGCAGCAACCGAGCGGGTGGCGGCGCGCATCGATGATCTTGGCATTCGGCAGGATCACGTGGATCAGTCCGACGAACGGCCAGTTGTTCGGCATCTTGTCGACGAAGTGGGGTGCCCCGGTCTTGCGCTGCACGCGGGTCGCCTCGAGATAGCGCTCGCCGAGCGCCCGCGCATCGTCCGCCGTCAGGTCCGCGAGGATATCCGCATAGCTCACTTCGCCGGCCCGCCCCGACCCGTTCACCAGCTCGTGGGCGATCGCCGGAATGTCCGGCAGCTCCATCGTACCTTCGACCTGCGAGTGGCTCGAGAGCATCTGCTCGAGCAAGGTCGATCCGGCCCGCGGCATGCCGAGTACGAAGATTGGGTCCGGCGCAGGGCAGCCCCAGCCGGCGCGCGCCGCGAAGAATTCCGGCGTGAAGACCCGCTTGGTGCGGTGCATGAGCCGCCGGCTGTCGAGCGCGCGGTAGCGTAGCTGCGCGCGGCGGATCTCGTTGCCCCTCGCGTAGTGCGTGAACGACTCCTCGAACGACTGCGCGTCTTCCAGCGACTTGCCGAGCGCGAACTCGAAGTGCAGTCGGTCCTCGTCGCCTAAGTCCGTGCGCGCGAGCTGCGCCCGGATGGCGGCGACGTCGGCGTCGGTGAACCGGAACGTCTTGAGGTTCGCGAGACTCCAGTACGCATCGCCGAGCGAGGGCTCGCCGGCGATCGAGCGGCGGTAGGCGGCGACGCTGTCATCGACGCGGCCCGCGGTCTTCAGCACGTGACCGTAGGACATCCACACCCGTGGCTGATTCGGGTAGTCCTTCAGGACCCGTTCGTACAGCCCGATCGACTCCTGGTATTCGCCGAGGCTCGAGAGCAGTGCCGCCTTCAGGTTCCGGTAGCCGGGATTTCGCGGCTCGCGAGCCAGCACGATCTCGACCTCGCGCAGCGCCTCGGTCGCCCGCGGCAGCCGGTTCAGCACGATCGCGAGGTTGAAGCGGGCGGCGTCGAAGTTCGGTGCCAGCTCGAGGCAATACCGCAGCAGCGCCTCGGCATCGTCGTAGCGGCGCAGCCGCGCCGCGACCTCGGCGAGCATCCGCAGCGCGGCGACGTCGGTCGGGTGCTGTCGCAGATGCGCGCGCAAACGCGCCTCGGCGACCGGCAGGTTGTTGTCGACGAGCGCGACGCCGGCGTCGAGGAGCCGGGGATCCTTCGTCGCCGCCTTGATGTAACGGGCCCGCGCACGGTCGGCGCCGGCCGCGTCGCCGGAGGCATCGAGAACGTCGCCGAGCGAACGCCACGCATCGGCGTGGTCCGGCTTGAGCTCCGTGGCGCGCCGCAAGGCGGCCGCCGCCATGTCGAGCGCGCCCGCCTCGCCTCGGGCGACGCCGAGCTCGAAGAGCACCTGCGCCGCGCGGGGCTGCTCGCGCGCGAGTGGCTCGAGGATCTCGAGCGCGGCGCTCGTCTGACCGGCGCGTCTGAGCGCGGCACCGAGGGTCACGAGCGCCTTGGGGTGGCCCGGGACGGCCGCAAGGATCTCGCGCGCCTGCTCGGCCGCGAGCCGGGGGTCCTGCTCAAGGAGGCGTGCGGCGTGCGCGAGCGCGACGTCGACCGTCCCGACTTGCTCCGGAGCGCTGCTCAATGGACTCCCGTGCGAATTCTGGCGACTCGCGACAATAGATAAGAAACCGCCGCGCCGTGATTGTCAAATCCGCCACATGTTGGATTTCCGCTTCAACGGGCACGATTTCTCGTCCGTGCAGCCCCTCGGAACGAGCGGCGCCGCGGGCGGGATACGCGCGTAAGCCATTGACCCGCATGGATCATCGACGGCTCGCGCGGCTCCAATCGTTCGTCGGATGCGCCGCGCGGACGCCGTGGATGCGTCTCAGTTGCATGCGCGTTGAAGGGATTCTTGCAACAACGAACCGATGCCTCTGCCGTCGCCGCGCGCCCGCTCGACCCGCCGCCGCCGTTTCCGCGACCGGTCGTGACCTCGCTCAGCGCAGGACCTTCCCGGGATTCATGAGGCCGAGCGGGTCGAAGACCGCCTTGATCGCACGCATCAGCTCGAGATTCGCGGGGCCCGCCCAGCGCTCGAGTGCGGCGCGCTTCTCGAGCCCGATGCCGTGTTCCGCGGAAAAGCTGCCGCCGACCTCCGCGAGGCCCTCGTACACGAAAGGCGCGATCTCAGCGTAGCGCGCCGTGAGCGGGACCCCGGCGTTGACGGTGACGTGCAGGTTGCCGTCACCGAGGTGCCCGACGACGTAGACATCGAGTGCCGGGTCGTGCGCGCGCAGCCGCCCGTTCAGGCGCACGAGGTACTCGGGCAGCGCGTCGAGCGGCACGGACACGTCAAACCACAGGCCGCCGGGGAAGCGCCGGTCGACGGCCCAGTCCTCGCGGACGCGCCACAGGTCGCGCTCTTCCGCCGCGTTCTTCGCGAGCAGCGCGTCGCTCACCTCGCCGGCCTCGACCGCGCGCTCGAGCGCGGTCTCGAGCACGGCCCGGCCGTGCTCACCCGCCACGACCGAGAACAGCACGGCGAATCCCTCCGCCGGCGCATCGCGCAGGCCCGCGACGCCGAGCGCCGGCGCCGTGACGCGCACGTGGTTGGCGGACATGAGTTCGGCGGCAGCGAGCTCGGCGCCCGGCAGCGCTTCGAGCGAGCGCAGCACGCGCACGCCGGCCGCGAGGTCCGGCACGAACGCGAGAAGGCTGTTCGCGGGCGTCCGCGGCAGGGGCACGAGCGCGAGCACGATGCGGGTGACGACCCCGAGCGTCCCCTCGGCCCCGACGAACAGCTGGCGGAGCGCGAGCCCGGCGTTGTCCTTGCGCACGCGCGCCAGCGCGCCGACGACGCGCCCGTCGGCGAGCACGGCCTCGAGGCCGAGCACGCGCTCGCGCATCGTGCCGCGACGGAACGCATCGATGCCCCCGGCGTTGGTCGACACCATGCCGCCGATCGTCGCGGTACCGCGCGCACCGAGGTCGATGCCCGGCCCGAGCCCGTGCGGCGCGAGCACCGCGGCGAGCGCCTCGAGCGTGACGCCGGCCTCGACGGTCGCCGTCTGCGCCGCCGGCCGGATCCGCTCGATCCGGTCGAGGCGCTCGAGCGAGACGATCAGCTGGCCCGGTGCCGAGACCGCGCCGCCGGCGAGGCCGGTGCGGCCGCCGTGCGGGATGACCGCGACGCGCGCGGCGTGGCAGAGCGAGAGGACGCGGGACACTGCGGCGGTCGAGTCCGGCCGCGCCAGCAGGCGCGCGCCGAGGTTCCGCGGCTCGAAGCCCGGATCGAGTGCGTCGATCGCCGCATCCCGCAGCAGCCCGCCGGGGCCGAGCGCCGCCTCGAGCGCGGCCTCGAAGCCCGCGGGGTAGCCCGTGGATCCGTTCACGGCGCGCGCGCGGCTCAGCCGCCGGCGCCGCGCCGCGCGGCGCTGGCGCCGACCAGGTTCACGACGAGCCGGCCCGCCGTGATGCAGGTGATCCCGTTGGCGGCGTCGTAGGACGGCGCGATCTCGACGATGTCCATGCCGACGACCGGCTGGCGGCGCGCGAGTTCGGCGACGAGCGGCGCCACCTGCTCGTAGTAGAGCCCGCCCGGCGCGGGCGCCATGACGCCCGGCATGACCGTGGGGTCGAGGCCGTCGGCGTCGATCGTCACGTACAGCGGGCGGTCGGCCGGCACCGCCGCCAGCACGGCGGCAATCCCGTCGCGGTGCACCTCGGCAGCCGTGAACAGCCGCGAGCCGAAGCGCCGCGCCGCCTCGACCTCGCCGCGCCGCGCGCTGCCGGTCGCGCGCAGGCCGATCTGCGTCATGCCGCTGATCCACGGCTTCTGGCTCGCCCAGCGCAAGGGGCTCGAGTAGCCGCGGCGCACGCCGCCGACCTCCTCGCGCCAGTCGAGGTGGGCGTCGACGTGCACGATGTGCAGCGGCCGGCCGACCACCGCGAGCGCCTCGAGCACCGGGATCGTGACCCCGTGGTCGCCGCCGAGCACGATCAGCTGCGTGCCGGCGCCCAGCAGGCGCGCGGCGTACGCCGTCACGCGCGCCGCGTAGTCGGCATAGTCCTCCGCGCCGCGCACCGCATTGCCGCAGTCGAGGCACCGGCCGGGCGCGAGCGCGCCGAGGCTGGCGCCGAGGTCGAAGTCCCAGTGCTCGGCGCCGCCGAAGGCCGAGATGTCCGTGCGGGCCCGGACCGCATCCGGGGCGCGCGTCTGGTCGTTCGGCTGTGGGTCCTGCGCGTAGGGCTCGCTATGGGTGACGCCGAGGAGCGCGACCTCCGCCTGCCAGCGCGCCGGATCGAGCTCGAGCGGCCAGTCGCTGAACGGCCGGGCGGGCGCGGTGGTCGGTGGCATCGGGACGGCGGCCATGCGCCGATCATATCGCCGCGGCCGGCCGCCTCCGGACCCCCTGAGGTAAAATCACGCCTCCGCCACGTCCGCCCGCCCATGGCCCTACCCGCCCGACGCCACTCGATCCCGGTCCGCATCGGCACCGTCACCGTCGGCGGCACCGCGCCCGTCGTCGTCCAGTCGATGACCAACACCGACACGGCCGACGTCGCCGCCACCGTCCGCCAGGTGGCCGAGCTCGCGCGCGCGGGCTCGGAGATCGTGCGCGTGACGGTCAACGAGAAGGAGGCCGCGGCCGCGGTGCCCCGGATCCGCGACGCGCTCGCCGCGCAGGGCATCGACGTGCCGCTGGTCGGCGACTTCCACTTCAACGGCCACCGGCTGCTGAAGGACGAGCCGGCCTGTGCGGAGGCACTCGCGAAGCTGCGCATCAACCCCGGCAACGTCGGCCGCGGCAGCAAGCGCGACCCGCAGTTCGCCGAGATGATCGAGATCGCCTGCCGGCTGTCGAAGCCGGTGCGGATCGGCGTCAACTGGGGCAGCCTCGACCAGGACCTGCTGACCCGCCTCATGGACGAGAACTCGCGGCGCGAGGCGCCGTGGGACGCGATGGACGTCGTGCGCGAGGCGATCGTGGTCTCGGCGCTCGCGAGCGCCGAGCGCGCGGTCGAGCTCGGCCTGCCGAAGGAGGCCATCATCCTCTCGGCCAAGGTCAGCGGCGTGCAGGACCTGATCTCGATCTACCGCAGCCTCGCCCGCCGCTGCGACTACGCGCTCCACCTCGGGCTGACCGAGGCCGGCATGGGCTCGAAGGGCATCGTCGGCTCGAGCGCCGCGCTCGCGGTGCTGCTGCAGGAGGGCATCGGCGACACGATCAGGATCTCGCTGACGCCGGAGCCCGGCGGCGACCGGACGCGCGAGGTCATCGTCGCGCAGGAGCTCCTGCAGACGATGGGGCTGCGCGCCTTCACGCCGATGGTCGTCGCCTGCCCGGGCTGCGGGCGGACCACCAGCACCTACTTCCAGGAGCTCGCGCAGCGCATCCAGTCGCACCTGCGCGAGCGGATGCCGGCCTGGCGGGCGGCCTACGATGGCGTCGAGGACATGACCGTCGCGGTCATGGGCTGCGTCGTCAACGGGCCCGGCGAGAGCAAGCACGCGCACATCGGCATCAGCCTGCCGGGCACCGGCGAGCGGCCGGTCGCGCCGGTGTACGAGGACGGGGAGAAGACCGTGACGCTGAAGGGCGAGCGCATCGCGGAGGAGTTCCAGGAGCTGGTGGAGCGCTACGTCGAGCGCCGCTTCGCGCGCCGGAGCCCGGCGCCGTGAGCGGCGAGGCCCCGCTCGCCGAACGCCGCTGCGTGCCGTGCGAGGGCGGCGTCGCGCCGCTCGGGCCGGCGCAGGCCGCGGCCGCGCTCGCGCAGCTCGACCCCGCCTGGCGGCTCGATGCCGGCGGCAAGCGGCTCGAGCGCGAGTACCGATTCAAGAACTTCTACCGGGTCATGAGCTTCGTGAACGCGGTCGCGCACGTCGCCAACACCGAGGACCACCACCCGGACCTCGAGCTCGGCTACGACTACTGCCGCGTCCGCTACACGACGCACGCCATCGGCGGGCTCTCCGACAACGATTTCATCTGCGCCGCGAAGCTCGATCGCCTGTAGGCGCGCGCCGGCCTCAGTCGACGGGCATCCGGTAACGGCGGGCGACCTGGGCGCGGAACGCGCCATAGGCGCCGAGCAGCAGCCCGAAGAAGCAGATGAGCCCGCCGAGGCTCACGGCCTGGTAGAGCGGATCGAGCGACTGCGCGCGACCGGCCTCGAGCCGGGCGAGCTCGGCGGCGGCGCCCGCGGCCGTCGAGGCCTTCGCCGCCGCCACGGCGGCGGCGTGGCGCGCCGCGAGGAGCCCGGGCCTCAGCCGCGCGAACAGCAGGTAGGCGCCGGTCGCCGCGACGCCGCCTTCGACGATCGCGAGCAGCGCCGCCCCCGCGAGGCGTTCCGCGAACGCCGGCGCGATGCGACCGATCGCGCGCGTACCCGCCTCGGCGATCACGAGCGCCGCGAGGAAGCCGAGCGCCTCACCGAGGCGGCCGACCGGATCCGCGGCGACCGACGCCCAGCCGATCATCGCGAGCGCGGCGGCGGCGCCGCCGACCGCGCCGGCCACGAGCGCGATCGAGCGTGGCCGCGCGGCGCTCATCCGCCGAGCGCGCGGCCGACGAAGAAGCGCTTCGCGGGCGGCAGGCGGTTCACGAGGCCGAGCCCGCCGCGGCGCAGGCCGCGCACGGTGGCGTGGCGATCGGCAAACAGCCGCCACAGCCCGTCGAGCGCCGCGCCGACCACGAGGTTCTCGGCGCGGCGGGCGCGCGCGTAGCGGCCGAGCGCGCGCGGATCGCCGGGGTCCTCGCCGCGGCCGAGCGCGGCACCGAGCTCCTCGACGAGCCGCAGCACGTCGAGGAAGCCCTGGTTGACGCCCTGGCCGGCGAGCGGGTGCACCGTGTGCGCGGCGTCGCCGACGAGGGCGAGCCGCCGTCCGCAGTAGCGCACGGCCTGCGCGCGCGTGAGCGCGAAGCGCGCGCGCGGGCCCGCCGCCGTAAGGGCGCCGAGGACACCATCGCTGGCCGCGGTCACCTCGGCACCGAAGCCCGCCTCGTCCGCCGCCAGCAGGGCCGCGGCGTGGGCAGGATCGGTCGACCAGACGATCGACACCCGGCCGTCGGCCAGCGGCAGCAGCGCCAGCGGCCCGCCGGGCAGGAAGCGTTGTCGCGCGGCGGCGCCATGCGGGAGCGTCGGCCGCAGGTGCGCGACGACGGCCTCCTGCGGGTAGGCGTGCGCCTCGACCTCGATGCCCGCGAGCGATCGCAGCGGCGAGGCCGCGCCGTCCGCGGCGACGCACAGCCGTGCCGTGAGCGAGCGCTCGCCGAGGACGAGCCGGGCGCGCTCGGCGCCGAGCTCGATCGCCCCGACGGCGCCGTCGAGGAGGCGCACGCCGAGCGCGCCCGCGCGCTCGCGCAGCGCCGCGGCGACCGCGCGGTTCTCGACGATGTGGCCGAGGTCGGGCTCGCCCGCCTCGGCGGCGTCGAAGACGAGCGTGTCGGGGCCGTCCGCCGGCGCGCTCGCGTCCCAGACGATCATCCGTTCGTAGGCGCACGGCGCGCGCTCGAGGATCCGCGGCCAGGCGCCGACGGCGCGCAGCAGCGCGCCGCCCGCGTGCGCGAGCGCCGAGACCCGCAGGTCGAGCGGCTCGCCGGCCCGCGGCGCCGCCGCGGGCGTCGCCTCGATCAACGCGACGGACAGCGATCCGGTCGCCGGCGTCGCGGCGAGCGCCGCCGCGCACGCGGCGCCGACCGGCCCGCCGCCCACCACCGCGACGTCCACGTCGACCCGCGGGCTCACCGACCGCCCCCCGGTGCCGTGAGCGCCAGGCCGCGCTCGAGGCGTGGCATGCGCTCGGCGAAGCCGAGCGACAGCCGCGAGAGCGCGTCCTTCGCGGACGGGCTCAGGTCGAAGGCCAGCAGGCCGAGGCCGCGTGCGGCCGCGAGCGGCGGCAGCGCGACGCCAAAGAGGCGCACGAGGCCGTCCGTGAACGCGACCAGCGCGCGCTGGTCGGTGCGACGGGATTCGACATAACGCGACAGCACCTGCGGATCGCCGGGATCGGCCTGCGCCGGCCGCGCGGCAATCGCTTCCGCCAGGGTCGCGGCATCGCGCAACCCCAGGTTGAAGCCCTGACCGGCGATCGGGTGCAGGCCCTGCGCCGCGTTGCCGATGATCGCGACGCGCGCGGCCGTCTGCGAGTCGGCACGCGTCAGCGCGAGCGGATAGGCGTGGCGGGCGCCGAGCCCCGCGAGCCGGCCGACCCGCCAGCCGAAGGCACGCTGCAGCTCGGCGAGGAAGCCGGGTGCGGGCAGCGCGAGTGCCCGCTCGGCCGCGGCCGGTGGCAGCGTCCAGACCACGCCCATTCGCCCCCCCGCGAGCGGCAGCAGCGCGATCGGGCCGGTCGGCGTGAAGCGCTCGTAGGCGGTGTGCGCGTGGAAGCGCTCGGTCGCGAGCGTGGCGACGACGGCCGACTGCCCGTAGTCGCGCCGGCTCGCGCCGACGCCCGCCTCGCGGCGAACCAGCGAGCCTGCCCCATCGGCGGCGACGACGAGCCGGGCGCGCAGCCGCGACCGGCCGCCCGGCGCCTCGACGGAGAGCACGACCGAGGCCCCGGCGTCCTCGGCCGCGACCACGGTCGCGGGTGCGAGAGTCCGCACGCGGCTCGCGGCGCCGAGCGCGCCGCGCAGCGCCGCGCCGATCGCGCGGTTCTCGGCCACGTGGCCGAGCGACTCGAGTCCTTGCTGGGCGGCGTCGATGAGCGCCGAGCCGAAGGTCCCCTGCTCGGAGACGTGGATGCGGCGGATCGGCGTCGCGCTCGCCGCGATCGCCGGCCATGCGCCGAGCGTGGCGAGGATGCGCCGCGAGCCGTTCGAGAGCGCCGTCGTGCGGGCGTCGAAGCTCGGCTGGGCCTCGGCCTCGGGGTCGACGGCCTCGAGGCACACGACCTCGAGCGGCAGCGCGGCGAGGGCGAGCGCAAGGCTCGCGCCGACCATGCCGCCGCCGACGATGGCAACGTCGCAGTCGCGCTCGGCGAGGGCGCCCACGGCGGCCGTGCCGCTCAGGCCGCGATCGCGTTCATCAGGCCCTCGATCGCATCCGGGTCGCGCTCGAGCGCCTCGGTGAGGACGTCGGGCCCTTCGGCCGTGATCGCGACGTCGTCCTCGATGCGGATGCCGATGCCCCGGAACTCCTTCGGCACGCGCCGCGCGCCGGGATGGAAATAGACGCCCGGCTCGACCGTCATGACCATGCCCGGCTCGAGCACGCGCCAGGCCTCGCCGACCTTGTAGTCGCCGACGTCGTGCACGTCGAGGCCGAGCCAGTGGCCGGTGCGGTGCATGAAGTAGTCCTTGTAGGCGCCGTCCTTGACGAGCCGCGCGGGCTTGCCCTTCAGCAGGCCGAGGCCGACGAGGCCGTGGGTGATCGCGCGCACCGCCGCGTCGTGCGGGTCGTTCCAGTGGTTGCCGGCGACCGAGGCCTTGATCGCGGCGCGCTGGGCGTCGAGCACGACCTCGTAGACGGCGCGTTGCGCGGCGCTGAAGCGCCCGTTGACCGGGTAGGTGCGGGTGATGTCCGAGGCGTAGCAGTCGTACTCGCAGCCGGCGTCCACGAGCAGCAGGTCGCCGTCGGCGAGCTCGGCGGCGTTCGCCCGGTAGTGCAGCACGCACGCGTTCGTTCCGCCGCCGACGATCGGCTCGTAGGCGATCTCGGCGTGGTGGCGGTGGAACTCGTGCAGCAGCTCCGCCGCGACCTCGTACTCCATGACGCCGGGGGCCGTGCGGCGCATCGCGCGGCGGTGCGCGGCCACCGAGATCGCGGCCGCGCGGCGCATCGTCGCGAGCTCGGCGCGGCTCTTGTAGAGGCGCATGTCGTGCAGCAGGTGGTCGAGCGCCACGAACTCCTGCGGCGAGTGCAGGCCGTGCTTGGCCTGGGCGCGCAGGCCGTTGACCCAGCCGATCACGCGCTGGTCGAACTCCGGGTTCAGGCCCATCGTGTAGAAGACCCGGGCGCGGCTCTCGAGCAGGCCCGGCAGGATCTCGTCGATGTCGCCGATCGGGAAGGCATCGTCGGCCGCGTAGCGCTTGACCGCCCCGTCCTGGCCGGCGCGGTCGCCGTCCCACCGCTCGCGCTCGGGATCGCGCTCGCGGCAGAACAGCACGTACTCGCCCTGCGGTCGCTGCGGCATCAGCACCGCGACCGCCTCCGGCTCCGGGAAGCCCGTCAGGAAGTGGAAGTCGCTGTCCTGCCGGTAGCCGTACTCGACGTCGCCGTTGCGGCGCTTGACGGCCGCCGCCGGCAGGATCGCGATCGCGTCGCGCCCCATCATGCGCATCAGCTGGTGCCGGCGCCGCGAGAACTCGCTCGACTTCATCGCTCCCCCGCCCGCTCGCGCTGCTCGGCCATCTCCTCGTACGCGAGCTGCGTCGCCGCGCGCAGGTATTCGACGAGCTCGGCATAGCTCGACTCGCTCGACTCGGCCGTCTCGTCGACGTCGACGGTGGCGCGGCTGATCTCGCCGAAATCCTTCAGCACCTCGCTGACGTCCTCCGGCAGCGCCTCGCCGCCGGCGCCCTCGCCGACCCCGAAGCCATACAGGAATCCCCCACACCACGCGGCGAGGGCGGCGACGCGCACCTCGAGCGTCGCCTCATCGTCCGGCAGGAGCGGCTCGAACTCGAGATCGGCGCCGGCCAGCGCGCTGCGGGTTTCTTCGAAGACGGCCTCGAGCAGGTTGCGCGAGCGCAACGCCGCCTCGTCATCGGAGGGCGTCGGGATCAGCGCGCCGAGCCAGCCCTCGGCCGTCAGCGTGCCGTCGGTCACCAGCGCCCCGCACAGCGCGCCGTGGCCCTCTGCGGCGGCGACCGGCGCATCCAGCGCGACCAGCGCCGCCTCCATGTCCTCGAAGCTCAGGCTCAACATAAGTTCCTGAGGATTCTAACGCGTTGACCCGTGGGACGGGCCGCGCCTATAGTGCGGCCCATGACGGAATCGGCCGCGCGTTCGCCGGTGGAGCAGGAGCTCAAGCGCCTCGAGCGTCGACTCGAGGAGCTGATGTCGACCGTCCTGCAGCTCAAGGAGGAGAACCGCTCCCTACGCAACCGCCAGGACACGCTGTCCGCCGAGCGCTCGGCGCTGCTGCAAAAGAACGAACAGGTCCGCGCGCGGGTCGAGGCGATGATCGGCCGCCTGAAGTCCATGGAGCACGGCGCGTGAGCGACGCCCCGCTGGCGCGGGTCAGCGTCCGGATCCTCGAGAAGGAATACCAGTTCTCCTGCGCGGTCGAGGAGCGGGCGGCACTGCTCGACTCGGCCGAGTACCTGAACTCCGAGATGCGCAAGATTCGCGACAGCGGCAAGGTCATCGGCCTCGACCGCATCGCCGTCATGGCGGCGCTCAACATGGCGAACGAGCTGCTGAAGTCGCGCAACCGGGACAGCTCCGGCGACGTCGATGTCGTGCACCGCATCCGCCAGCTGCGCGAACGCGTCGAGTCGACGCTCGAACGGGGCCAGCAGCTCGAACTGTGACGAGCGGCACGATTCGTGCCTGCGACACCGCCGCCGTCGCCACCTGCGCACACTTCCTCGCCTCGCGGCGGATGCGGTAATCTGATTGCGGCGCCGCCTGCGGTGTTCGATGCGGGTTGTGAGTACCTCTCGACCCTAATGCGTTGACTCCGGGGCACCTGCTTGCGACAACATTGTGCAAGTCCGTCTCGAACGGAAAGCCTTAAGTGTCGCAGCTAGCCCCACTTGTTGCTCCGGCTCGAGAGCAACGGCCCGTGACGGCACAGGTGGACGGCGCCACTTCCTTCCCTCCCGCCTGGCGCGGCCCGCGCGGGGCATGGAGCGCAGCCCCGCGATGAACCACTGGCTGATGAAGTCCGAGCCGTCGACCTTTGGCGTCGAGCACCTGGCCAAGGCGCCGCGCAAGCGCGCCGCCTGGGACGGCGTGCGCAACTACACCGTGCGCAACATGCTCCGCGACCAGATGAAGAAGGGCGACCTTGCGTTTTTCTATCACTCGAGCTGCGAGGTGCCCGGCATCTACGGCATCGTGCGGATCGTCCGCGAGGGTTATCCCGACCCGACGGCGTTCAAGCGCGGTCATCCGCACTACGACCCCGGCAGCGACCCCCAGGATCCGCGCTGGTACATGGTCGACGTCGCGCTGGTGCGGCGACTGAAGCGTCCGATTCCGCTCACCACGCTGCAGGCGAACGCGCGCGCGCTGTCGGATCTGCTGATCTTGAAGCGCGGCAATCGCCTGTCGATCGTTCCGGTCAGCGATGCGACCTGGAACGCGGTGCTCGCACTCGAGTGAGGCGTCCGCGCGCGCGCACGACGACGCGACGGCGCTGCGTCGCGCGCGATTGAAGCGCGCGCAACGCGCGATGCGCTATCACATCGCGCTTTCACTTGCTTGTAATTTGACTTTTTGTGTATATACTCCGTCCCCGGACTAACCCGACATGGAGAACCACTATGGCGACGAAGAAGAAGGCTGCTAAGAAGAAGGCGACGAAGAAGAAGTAAGGCTGTGACGAAGAAGTAAGCCTTCGAAGCAGCCGGGGATGGAGGTCGGAAGGCCTCACAGTCGCCGACCAAGTCCCTCGCTCTTCACCGACTGTGCCCGCGCAAGCGGGCACAGTCGTTTCTGGGGTCGGCCAAGCCCGCGCACCGCGTGCGCGCGGCGCTTGAAAACAAGGGGTTTGCGCTCATGGCCAGCGATCAGCAGAAGCAGCGGGCGGCGGAGGCCGCGCTCGAGCACGTGCCCGAGGGTTGCCTGCTCGGCGTCGGCACCGGCTCGACCGTCAACCACTTCATCGCCGCCCTCGCGCGGCGGCGCGTGCCGCTCGCCGGCGCCGTCGCGAGCTCCGAGGCAACCGCGCGACTCCTCAGGGACGCGAAGATCGAGGTCGTCGACCTGAACACGGCCGGCGACCTCGAGCTGTACGTCGACGGCGCCGATGAGGCGACGCGTCACCTGCAGCTGATCAAGGGCGGCGGCGCGGCGCTGACGCGCGAGAAGATCGTCGCCTCCGCCTCGCGCCGGTTCGTGTGCATCGCCGACCGCTCCAAGCTCGTCGACGTCCTCGGCCGCTTCCCGCTGCCGGTCGAGGTGATCCCGATGGCGCGCTCCTACGTCGCGCGCCAGCTGGTGCGGCTCGGCGGCCAGCCGGTGCTGCGCGCCGGGGTCACGACCGACAACGGCAACGTGATCCTCGACGTCCACAACCTGCGGCTGACCGACCCCGCCGCGATCGAGTCGCAGATCAACCAGATCGCCGGCGTCGTTTGCAACGGGCTCTTTGCGCGCCGGCCCGCCGACCTGCTGCTGCTCGGCACCGACACGGGCGTCGAGGTGCTGAAGCCCTAGCCCGGGCGCGGCACCGGCCCGAGCAGCCGCTCAAGCCGCGCGTCCTTCGCCGACCAGCGGACCGACAGCCAGTCCTGGAAGCGGGCGCGGAACGCCGCGTCGCCGGCGTAGTCGCCCGCCGCGAGCCACGGCTCCAGCGGCCAGCGCTCGACGTCGAGCACGATGCGCCCGATGCGGCCGGAGCACAGCGCCCACAGCCCGCCGCTTCCCTCCGGATAGGCGATCGTGACGTCGAGGAGCTCCTTGAGGATCGTGCCCATCGCACCGAGCACGAAGGCGACGCCACCCGCGCGCGGCGGCAGCAGGTGCCGGTACGGCGAGGCGCTCGCGGCCTGCTTCGCCGCGGTGCGGCGCGTGCCCTCGACGAAGTTGATGATCGAGGTCGGGATCTCCCGGAAGCGCTCGCAGGCCCGACGGGTCGTGGCGAGGTCGCTGCCGCGCAGCTCGGGCCGACGCTCGAGCTCGGCGCGCGAGTAGCGCTTCATGAACGGCATGTCGAGCGCCCACCAGGCGAGGCCCATGACCGGCACCCAGCGCAGCTGCTCCTTCAGGAAGAACTTCAGGAACGGAATGCGCCGGTTGAACACCGCCTGGAGCGCGAAGATGTCGGCCCAGGACTGGTGGTTGGCGATCACGAGGTACCAGGCGCGCGGCTCGAGCCCGTCGAGGCCCCGGACCTCCCAGACGATCGACTGCGTCAGGCCCAGGATCGCGCTATTGGCACCGATCCACCCCTCCGCGATGGCGGTCAGCGCGCGGCTCAGCCCCCGCCGCGGGGCGCGCAGCGGGACGAGCAGCTTGATCATCGCCAGCGCGAACAGCGGCACGCAGCAGGCGGCGGAGTTCACGAAGATGAGCGCGAAGCACAGCGCGCCGCGCACCGGGCCCGCCGGGATCGGGATGCGCGGCCGGGTGCGGCGCGGGGTCGTCACGCTCATGCGGACGGCACGCCCCGACCGGCGCCGGGCTCGCGGCCGAGGCGCTGCACGCGTGTCTCGCGGGCGCCGAGCCCGCGGACCAGCACCGCGAGCGCGGCGTCCGGGTCGGCCGCGGGGCCGCACATGAACACGTCCACCGCCGCATAGCCGAACTCGGGCCAGGTGTGCAGCGAGACGTGCGATTCGGCGAGCAGCGCGACGCCGGCGACGCCGCCGTGGCCGCCGAAGGCGTGCACGTGGACCGACAGCAGGCGCGCGTGGCCGGCCCGCGCCGCCTCGCCGAGCAGCGCCTCGACCGCGGCGCCGTCCGGCCAGCGCGCGCAGCCGTCGAGCTCGGCGATCAGGTGCCAGCCCAGCACGGCGCTCACGCCGGCGCTCCGGCGCGCCTGAGCAGCAGCGTCTGCCGCCAGGTGCGGTCGGCACGCAGCCGCCAGATGAAGCCGTCGAGCACGTAGTGGGTCAGCTGCGGCAGGATCAGGAACGGAACGGCCAGGTTGAGCCACGGGCCCGCGAGCGCGGGCAGCGAGCGGAATGCCGCGAACAGCGTCGGGTGCTCTCGCCATACGAAGCCGTCCCAGAGCCCCTCCTCGAGGTAGGCGAGCGCCACGAGCGTCGCGAGCAGCACGGGCGCCAGCGCCGCGCGGAACAGGCGCAAACGCGCCCGGCGCAGCTGCTCGCGGTTCTCGCCGTAGGCCCACACGAGCGCCATGTACGGCACCGCGTGCGCGATCACGTTCGTGGCCGTGAACGCGAGGTCACCGTCGTAGGCGACGATGCCGACGAACCACGACAGCGCCGTGCCGAGCACGACCGCCTGGCGCGGAACGTTCAGCGGCTCGCCGCGCGCGAGGCGGTACGACTGCGAGGCGAGGTAGGCCACCGCGATCGCGGCGTACGCGAGGCGCGCGGCCGGCTCGACGGCCGCCGGCAGCGGGATGAAGTCGCCGTCGATGAACCAGACGAAGCTGCGCGGCAGGTGGGTGTGCCAGTAGACGAGCGGGTAGCCGGTGGCGGCCGCGATCATCGCCCCGTCCAGCCAGCGGCGGGCGCGGGTCGCGCGGTCGGCGGGCAGCGAGTAGAGCATCATGAGCCCGTACTGCTGGCGCACGAAATGGAACACGGCGGTGTAGGCGAGCAGCGTCCAGAAGAGCGCCGGGCTCAGGGCATGCACCGCCGTCGCGCCGAGCCAGCAGAACAGCGGCACCAGGACGAGCAGCGCGCCGTGCGCGGCGCGCTCGCGGAGATCGAGGTACGTCCGATAGAGCGTCGCGTACACGTGCGCGACGTCGAAGCCGACGACCAGCAGCAGCCACGACGCCGGGCCGATCGGGCCGGCAGACCGGAACGCTGACGGCCAGCCGACGACGCACGCCGCGATGAGGAACCCCGGGGCGAGGATCAGGCTGGCGTCGAAGCCGGCCGAGCGTACCCACGGTAGCGCGACGCGCACGGCTCAGGCCCGCAGCCGCAGGCGCTCGGCGGCGGCGCGCTCGCCCTGCGCGAGCGCCTCCTCGAACACCGAGATGCCGCCGAGGTCGGTGTGTGCGAGGAACACGGGCGCCGGCGCCGTGGCGCGCGCCCGCCGGAGGCCCTCGGCGCAATAGCCCGGCACCGGGCAGACCATGCCGTGGCCCCAGATCCAGACGTCGAGGTTCTCGACGCGGCCGCGCAGCTCCGGGTGCAGCCACCAGAGCTCGGCCAGGAAGTCGTGGCACCAGTCGGCGTGGGTGCGCGCCGCCGCGAAGCGCCGCGCCTCGGCCGGCGGCAGGTGGCTCAGCGGCCAGTAGTACGTGATCACGAGCGCCGCGCGCGGCGCGCCGAGCCGCTGGTGGTCGGCGACCACGTAGCCGAGCAGCGGGCTTTGGTACTTCACGTTGTCCCAGGCGAGCGGTGCGCCGATGCCGCCCGGCCGCGCCGACAGCGTCACGTTCGCGACGGCCCACGGCACGTGCACCGCCGCCGGTCCGGGTGGCCGGCAGGCGGGATCGAGGCGCTCGAGGACGTGGCGCGGTACGGCGAGGATCGCCGCGGCCGCCTCGAGCCTGAGGCGCGCCCCGCTCGCCGCGTCGGTCGCCTCGACGACGACGCCGCCGTTGCGGCGCTCGAGCCGGCGCGCGATGAGACCGGTGTGCAGCCGCCGGCCGACGCCGCCCGCGAGCGTGCGGACCAGGAAGCCGTTGCCCTCCGGCCACGTGACGACGTCGACGCGGCTCGCGTTCGCCGCCCGCCCGCGCCGCGCGGCGAAGTAGTGCAGCCCCGCCCAGGCCGAGACGCCGGCGGCAGGGGCCCCGAAGTCGTCGCGACAGCAGTAGTCGAGGAACCAGCGCAGCGGCGCGGCCGTGTAGCCCTCGCGGTCCAGGTAACTCGCGAAGCTTTCGGCGTCGAGCGCCTCGATCGCGGGATCCGCGGAGCATTGCGCGAGCGGCAGCGCGAAGGCGGGCCGGCCATCGGCGCCTGCCCGGGCGCGCCACCCGTCGGCGCTCGCGAGGAAGCGCTGCAGCTGCGCCGCGTCGGCCGGCGTGACGCCGACCGCGGGCGCGAAGCCCTCCTGCCAGATGCCGCGGATCCACAGCCGCTCGTCGGGATCCGCACACAGCGCCGTCTCGTCGTAGATCGGCAGCCCGTCGTCGCGCACGCCGCGGATGACACCGGCCTGCGCGAACAGGCGGCAGAGCGCCTCGTCGGCCGGATCGGCGATCGGCACGTAGTGCGCCCCCCACGGGTAGCTCGAGACCGAGTTGCGGCCGCCGACCGCGTTGCCGCCCGGCTCGTCGGCCAGCTCGCACACGAGGTAGTCGCCGCGCCCGGCGCGGTCGAGCGCTGCCGCGGCCGCGAGGCCGCTGACCCCGGCGCCGACGATCAGCGTCTCGCAGCGCAGGCTCGCGTCGGGTGCGGCGTCGGCGAGCGGCTCGCGCAGCCGGTGGCCGCGCTCGGCGGCCGCGCCCACGATGCGACCGGGCACCAGGAACTCACGCTCGGCGAGCCGGTCGCCGCAGGCGCCGAGCGCCGCCGCGGCGACACCGCCGAGACCGGCGAGCACCTCGCGCCGTCGCATGGCTCAGGCGCCCACGTACCGCGACCACTCCTCGTCGAAGAAGCGCACGAGCACCTGGTCGTTGAGGCGGTTCGGCGGGACCTCGAGGCGCCTCAGGTCCGGCGGGAACTCGAACAGGCCCTCGAGCGTCGGCAGGTCGAGGAAGCGCAGCCCCGGCGGCAGGGCGCGCGGCTCGCGCCAGCCGCCGAGCGAGGCGAGTACGAAGCCCCAGTCGCCGAAGCTCGGCACGAGGGCGTGGTAGGGCCGGGTCGCGAAGCCGTCGGCCGCGAGCGTCGCGACGATGCACCAGTAGGCCTTGCGCGCGACGAACGGCGACGTCGCCTGGACGACGACCGCGCCGCCCGGCGCCAGCACCCGCGCCACCTCCCGGTAGAAGCTGGTCGAGTAAAGCTTGCCGACCGAGTAGTTCGACGGGTCCGGAAAGTCGACGACCACGACGTCGAAGGTCTGCTGGCTGGCGCGCAGCCACTCGAAGGCGTCGGCGCTCGCGATCCGCAGCTTTGGCGAGCTGAGCGAGCCGTGATTGAGGCGCGTCAGCCACGGCGTGCGGCGGAACAGCTCGGTCACGCCCGGGTCCAGGTCGACCAGCTGGACGTGCTCGACGCTCGGGTAGCGCAGCACCTCGCGCGCCGCGAGCCCGTCACCGCCGCCGAGGATCAGCACCCGCCGCGGCCGCTCGACCTGGGTCATGGCCGGGTGCACGAGCGCCTCGTGGTAGCGGTACTCGTCGCGGCCGGAGAACTGCAGGTTGCCGTTCAGGAACAGCTCGACCTCGCCGCCGACGCTCGTGACGACGACCCGCTGGTAGGGCGTCGAGTTCGCGTACAGGATCTGCCCCGGGTACTGGGCGCCCTCGGCCAGCACCTGGGCCTGGTCGCCGATCGCGAAGCCGACGCCGAGGCCGACCAGCGCCACGACTGCGAACGCCCGCGTCGCGAACAGTCCGCGTCCCGGCGGCAGCCGCCACAGGAGCACGATCGCGACCGTGACGTTGATCGCCCCGAAGAGGAAGCCGGTGCGCACGAGCCCGATCTGCGGCACCAGCAGCAGCGGGAACAGCAACGAGGCCAGCAGCGCGCCGACGTAGTCGGCCGCGAACACGCGCGCGATGACCTCCTTGAAGTCGAACTCGGAGTTCAGGATCCGCAGCAGCAGCGGGATTTCGGCCCCGACCAGCGCGCCGATCAGGAACACGGTGCCGTAGAGCGCCACGCGGAAGTGGACGACCTCGCCGTACAGCCAGAACAGCAGCAGCGTCGAGCAGCCGCCGAGCACCCCGACGATGACCTCGATGCGCGCGAAGGCCTGCAGCAGGTCGCGGCCGAGGAAGCGGGTCGCCCACGACCCCGCCCCCATCGCGAACAGGTAGGTGCCGATGATCGTCGAGAACTGCGTGACCGAGTCGCCGAGCAGGTAGCTCGCGAGCGTGCCCGCCAGCAGCTCGTACACGAGGCCGCAGGTCGCGACCGCGAAGGCCGAGACCAGGAGCAGCGTCGGCATCGACTAGCCGTGGATCGCCGCCGAGATGATCAGCGCGAGCCCGATCATCCCCGAACCGACCACGATGGCGAGCGCGACGTTGTTCTTCTCGTTGATCTCGCGCCACAGGTGGTAGGGCGTGGCGCGGTCGAGGACCCAGAAGGCGATCACGAACACCAGGATGCCGACGACCGCGAACAGGATGGAGCTCAGCAGCGGAGAACTGGCCGGATTCATGTCGCCCCCTACTTGTGGAACGCGCGGAAGGTGGAGTGGTACTGCTGGTTCGGCGCCTGCTGCACGGGGCTCTCGCCGAACACCGCGTAGCCGTAGTAGTCGGCGGCGCCGAGCAGCGAGACGAACAGCGTCGAGGCCGCGGTCAGCAGGCCCGTGTGCCAGTAGTCCCTGAGGAATCTCATTCGTTGTCCTTGTGCGGGTCGAAGTCGCTCTGCTCCCAGCGAGCGGCCTCGAAACGATAGCCGAGCCAGACGTAGCCGCCGGCGATCGCGAGGATGAGGCCAACCGCGAGCAGCAGGTTCGAGGCCGGCGATGGCCGATCATAGATCTGCACCATCGCCGTGTGCGGCGGCGCGCCCGTGCTCCACGTGCCCGTCTCGCCGTGCGCGAGCAGCGTGTAGGTGCCCGCGGGGATCGAGCGCACGAGGGTCGAGCGCGACGAGGAACCCTCGCTCCAGGCGCCGTCGGAGTCCCAGCCGCGGTAGAACTCGACGCCGTGGCTGGTCCAGTAGGAGCGGCCGGTCTGTTCGTTGACGAGCGCCAGCGTCAGGTCGGCCCAGGCGTTGTCGACCGGGCTCGAGACGACGACGTCAAGCGAGTTCCAGCGCCGTTCCAGCTTGAACGGCCCGAAGGACTGCGGATTGGCGTTCTTCGGATCCCGCAGGTCGACCGTCGCCGCCACGACCGGCACGTCGGAGGCATTGCGGCCGAACGCGACGTGGATGACCGCCGCCAGCACGAGCGCGGCCAGCGTCACCACCGCGAGCGCGATCCGCTGGCGCTGGTAGGGTGCCGGCTGGTTGCAGCCGACCCCGCTCGGCGCCTCGCACTCGACGCCGAATGCCGCGACGATCTCGTGCACGGGCACGTACTCGAACACCCACCAGACCTTGCTCTCGAAGCTCGCGACGTACGGCGGCGCGACGTAGTCGGTGATCAGCGGGTGCTCGGCGGGGTCGATCGGGAACGGGAACTCGCCGGCGGCAGCGACGAAGTCCGCCTTGCCGCGGCCGAACAGCCGCAGCGTGTGTCCGCCGTAGACGTACTCGCGCGAGTCGTTCATCGACACGCAGTGGGGCCCCTCGCACGCGAGCAGGCTGAAATGCCCGCGATCGACCCACAGCCACGTGATGTCGCCGTTCTCGTCGGCGAGCGCCAGCTCGTGCCAGCGGTAGTCGCCCTCCTCGCGGACAATGACGCCCGTGACCTCGAGCGCCTTGCCGCGCAGCCGGCCCCGGCTGCCGAGCGGCAGCGGGGCCGACTCGCCGAGGCCGCGGGCGCGGTCGCCCTGCGGGCCGATCAGCCGCACCTGGCCGCCGGCGACGCCGACGATGCTGCGGCACTGGGCGCAGACGATGCTCTCGGTGCCGTAGCGCTCGGTCGGTGAGAGCGCCGCGTGGCACGTCGGGCAGGTCAGCGGCGGCACGCGCGGATCATCGTTGTGCGTCTTCGCCCAGGGTCCCCGCGCGAAGGCTAACCGCTTTCGCTCGCGACTCTCAACCGCGCCCCGCCCCGGCCCGCGCGCCACGTCTGCGGCCGCGCGGCAGGCCCAGAAAGCACAAGGCCCGTCCGGGGACGGGCCTTGGTGGCTTTGGCTGGGGGACTAGGATTCGAACCTAGGTTGACGGAGTCAGAGTCCGTAGTCCTACCGCTAGACGATCCCCCAAATTCTGGCCCTCTCGACCGAGCCGGGAAGCGGGAATACTCGCCAGTTTAGCGCGTTAGCGCTTGGAGAACTGCGTCCCGCGGCGCGCCTTGCGCCGACCGACCTTCTTGCGCTCGACCTCGCGCGCATCGCGCGTGACGAAGCCGGCGGCGCGCAGCGGCTTGCGCAGGTTCTCGTCGTACTCGAGCAGCGCGCGCGTGATGCCGTGGCGGATCGCGCCGGCCTGGCCGGTGATGCCGCCGCCGTCGACGGCGATCGCGACGTCGAAGCGGCTCGCCATCTGCACCAGCTCGAGCGGCTGGCGCACGATCATGCGGCCGGTCTCGCGACCGAAGAACTCCTCGATCGAGCGGTCGTTGATCGTGATCTTGCCGGAGCCCGGCGTCAGGTGGACGCGCGCGGTGGAGCTCTTGCGGCGGCCGGTTCCGTAATACGTGGTGGCAGGCATGTCTTGGACCCTAACTCGTGGAGGCGTCAGGCGATGTCGATCGGCTTCGGCTGCTGCGCGGCGTGCGGGTGCTTCCCGCCGGCGAACACGTGCAGCTTCTTGAACATCTTCCGGCCGAGCGGTCCCTTCGGGAGCATGCCCTTGACCGCGATCTCGATCGCCCGCTCCGGGTGCTCCGCGAGCATCTTGCCGAGCGCGATGCTCTTGATGCCGCCGATCGCACCGGTGTGGTGGAAGTAGAGCTTGTTCTTCAGCTTCGTGCCGGTCACTGCGATCTTCTCGGCGTTCAGCACGATGATGTTGTCGCCACAGTCGACGTGCGGCGAGTAGCTGGCCTTGTGCTTGCCGCGCAGGCGCATGGCAATGCCGGTCGCAAGGCGACCCAAGGTCTTGCCGGATGCATCGACCAACAGCCAGTCGCGTCGCACCGTCTGCGACTTCTCAAAAACCGTCTTCATGGCGAACCCAGTGGGGCGGGCGAAAGACCGCGAAGTTTACTCATTGGCGCGGCTCTTGGAAAGGCGCGAAGCACTCAACCGGCAGGGCGACGGGTCGGCGCCGAGACCTTGCCAGGCGGGCCATATAATAAGGGTCCGATGACCGGGATGCTACGCGAACTCTCCCCGCTCGATCGGCTCTTATCCCTGATAGATCAAGGACTTAAGGCCGGTCTCGGGCCCCGTGGAGCCGTGGCGGCCACCGGTCGCCCCTCCCCGGCCGCCGGCCGCCCCGACAGCGGACCCACCCCCGGGTCCGCCGCCGCCCGGCATGCGGCCGGGCTCATGCGGGTGAACCATGCCGGGGAGGTCGCCGCCCAGGCGCTCTACCACGGCCAGGCCCTGGTCGCGCGCGACCCCGCGGTCCGCGACTTCCTGCTCGCGGCGGCGCGCGAGGAAGGCGACCACCTGAACTGGTGCCGCGAGCGACTCGAGTCGCTCGGTTCGCGCCCGAGCCACCTCGACCCGCTCTGGTACGTCGGCAGCCTCGGCATCGGCGCGCTGGCCGGACTCGCCGGCGACCGCCTGAGCCTCGCGTTCATCACCGAGACGGAGCGCCAGGTCGAGGGCCACCTCGAGGAGCACCTCGCGCGACTGCCGCCCGAGGACGCGGCGAGCCGCGCGGTGCTCGAGCAGATGCAGCGCGACGAGGTCGAGCACGGCGAGCGCGCCCGCGCGCGTGGCGGTGCGGAACTCGCGGCGCCCGTCCGGCGCTTGATGCGCCTGACCGCCAGGCTGATGACGACGAGCGCTTACTGGATCTGAACGCCTGCTGAAAACGCGGATGCCGGTCCGCGTTGGCTTGCGATTCAGAGCGTTATGTTCTATATCTGCCGGGTCGCGAGACTCGCCACACGGCGCATGGAAGGATAGGGTGATGGAAGAACAAACGAAGCCGCTGAGCGATCTACCCGCGATCAACCGCTTCCTGAGTTACTGCCGAATCCGCACCGTTCCGTCGAAGACCGTGATCATCCACGCCGGTGACCTGCCTGACGTCCTCTACTACATCATCAGCGGCTCGGTCGAGGTGATGATCGAGGACGAGGAAGGCAACGAGATGGTGCTGGCCTACCTGAACAAGGGCCAGTTCTTCGGCGAGATGGGGCTGTTCCACGAGGCACCGACGCGCAGCGCCTGGGTGCGCACCCGCCAGAGCTGCGAGCTCGCGGAAATGACCTACCCGCGCTTCCGCCAGATCGGCGCCGAGAGCCCGGGACTCATCTTCGAGCTCGCCACCCAGCTCGCGACGCGCCTCGACCGCACGAACAAGAAGCTCGGCGACCTCGCCTTCGTCGACGTCACCGGGCGCGTCGCGCACGCGATCATGGACCTGTGCGGCGAGCCGGATGCGATGACGCACCCGCAGGGCATGCAGATCAAGGTCAGCCGCCAGGAATTGTCGCGACTCGTCGGCTGCTCGCGCGAAATGGCCGGCCGCGTGCTGAAGGTGCTCGAGGAGCAGGGCCTGCTGAAGGCGACCGGCAAGACCATCGTCGTGTTCGGCGCGCGGCCGAAGATGAAGACGCGACCGGTCGTGGTGCCGACCAAGGAACTGCGCGACAAGCTCGCGAAGACCCCGAGCCAGGGTGACGCGGACGACGACGACGAGGACGACGACGAGGAGTAGCCGCCGGCTGCGCCGCGCTGCCACGACGCCCCGCCCCGTGCGGGGCGTCGGCGTCTTGGGGGCCGCTCAGCGTGCCGCGAGCGCCGCCGCGATCTGCGCACGCATGCGCCGGATCGTATCGGCGTAGTCCTTCGAGCCGAAGATCGCCGAGCCGGCGACGAAGGTGTCGGCGCCGGCGCGCGCGATGGCGCCGATGTTCTCGACCTTGACGCCGCCGTCGATCTCGAGCCGGATGTCGCGCCCCGACGCGGCGATCCGCTGGCGCACGCTCGCGAGCTTGCCGAGCACCGAGTCGATGAACTTCTGGCCGCCGAAGCCCGGATTCACCGACATCAGCAGGATCATGTCGACCTTGTCCATGACGTGGTCGAGGTAGGCGAGCGGCGTCGCCGGGTTCAGCACGATCCCGGGCCGACAGCCGTGCTCGCGGATCAGCCCGAGCGTGCGATCAACGTGCAGGCTCGCCTCGGGATGGAAGCTGATCCACGTGGCGCCGGCGGCGGCGAAGTCCGGCACGATGCGGTCGACGGGCTCGACCATCAGGTGAACGTCGATCGGCGCCGTGATGCCGCGCTTGCGCAGGGCCTCGCACACCAGCGGCCCGATCGTGAGGTTCGGGACGTAATGGTTGTCCATCACGTCGAAGTGGATCAGGTCCGCGCCGGCCGCGACGACCGCCTCGACCTCCTCGCCGAGCCGGGCGAAATCGGCCGACAGGATCGAGGGCGCGATGAACGGCGGCACGCGCCTTCAGCGCCCCGACAGCAGGTGCGCGACCGCAACCAGCGCGTCGACACCGCCATCCATCATGTAGTGCACCGGTGTCTCGCCGCGGAACGGCGCCTCGCGGCGCGGCTCGTGGACCCAGCGGAACGCGCGCTCGCCCGAGAGCCCGTTCTTGGCGAGCGCCGCGTGGATGCCGGTCACGATCTGGATCCGCTTCTGCTGTGCGGGCGTCAGCCGCGGGCCCTGCCCGACGCGGTAGCGGCGCAGCACCGCGACCGACGGGCAGCGCAGCAGCTTGCACTGCTGGATCTCGGACAGCTCCCAGGCGTCGGCGACGCGGAAGTAGCCCTGCAGCGCCGCCGGAACGCGCGCGCTGGCGGGGGCGCGGTCAGCGGAGGCCCCGGTGCTCACAGATCACCTCGTACGCCTCGCGGATGCGCTGCGTCTTTTCCTTCGCCAGATCCTGCATGGATTCCGGCAGGCCGCGCGCAACGAGCTTGTCCGGGTGGTTCTCGTTCATCTGCCGACGATACGCCTTCTTCACGTCGGCGTCGCTGGCGGTGGCCGGGACGCCCAGGACCTCGTAGGCACTCTGCAGCCGGGCGCCCGGTGCCGGGGGCGGCGCGCTCCAGCCGCGGCCCTGCTGCAGGCGCAGCGCCGCCTCGAGCTGCGCGACCTCGAGGCCGCCGAAGCCGAGGCGCTGGGCGACGCTGAGCACGAGCCCGCGCACCGGGCCTTGCAGGTCGTTGCCGGCGAGCGCGGCCCGCACCTGGATTTCCAGGAACACCCGCAGCAGGTCGTGGCGCGGACCGCAGGCCGCGCGCAATCGGGCGAGCTCCGCCTCGATCGGATAATCCGGCAGCTTGCCGCGGCCGAAGGCGGCGATCGCGCGCCCGACGTGCGCGTCGTCGAGGTGCATCTCCCGCATGATGCCGCGCGCCGCGCCGATCTCGGCCTCGGTCACGCGCCCGTCCGCCTTCGCGAGGAAGCCCATGACCGCGAACGCGGTCTCGAACAGCAGCTCGCCGATCGCGACCGGGTCGCCGCCGTCCTCGTCGGCGACGCGCCGCGCGACCTGCTGCTGCATCACGTCGTAGGAATGCCCGAACAGCGCGCCGAGCGCGGCGCCGAGCGGGCTGCGGAACGCGGCGAAGCCGAGCGCCGCCCCGACGATCTTGCCCATCCAGCGCATCGAGTTGTCTTGACCCTGGTTTCCGGCCGCTGCAAGAATGCCGGGCCCAAGACGGCCCGGCCGTCCATGGTAGCAGCGAGGCGGCGAAGCCCGCCCGGGGAACACTGATGAACCATAACGCCGATCCGCCGGTTTTCGAGACGCGGCTGTCGGAACTGACGCTGCTGCACCGGGGCAAGGTCCGCGACATCTACGCGCTCGACACGGACCTGATGCTGATCGTCACGACCGACCGGCTGTCGGCCTTCGACGTCGTGCTGCCGGACCCGATCCCCGAGAAGGGCCGCGTGCTGACCGAGATCTCGAATTTCTGGTTCGACCGCACGAGCCACCTCGTCGCGAACCAGCTGACCGCCATCCCGGCCGAGCACTTCGTCTTCGACGCCGAGGAGCGGCGCCTGCTGAAGGGCCGCGCGATGGTCGTCAAGCGGCTGCGCGCGCTGCCGGTCGAGGCGGTCGTGCGCGGCTACGTGATCGGCTCCGGCTGGAAGGAGTACCAGCAGACCGGCGCGATCTGCGGCATCCGGCTGCCGGAGGGCCTGCGGCAGGCCGAGCGGTTGCCGGCGCCGATCTTCACGCCGGCGACCAAGGCACCGGCCGGCGCGCACGACGAAAACGTCCCCTTCGAGCAGATCGCCGCGACGATTGGCGCCTCGCTCGCCGAGCAGGTGCGCCGCACGGCGCTCGCGCTGTACGAGTTCGCGGCCGAGCACGCGCTCGCCCGCGGCATCATCATCGCCGACACCAAGTTCGAGTTCGGCGTCGACGGCCACCAGCGCCTCGTGCTGATCGACGAGGTGCTGACGCCCGATTCGTCCCGGTTCTGGCCGGTCGCGAGCTATCAGGCCGGCCAGAGCCCGCCGTCATTCGACAAGCAGTACGTGCGCGACTACCTCGAGACGCTCGACTGGAACAAGCGCGCGCCGGCGCCGCACCTGCCGCCGGAGGTCGTCCGGCGCACCAGCGAGAAGTACCTCGAGGCGCTGCGGCTGCTGACCGCGCCCTAGGCGCAGCTCAGCCGGCGCGCGCCCACGCGCCGATGATCGCCTCGAGCGCGTCGAGCCCGTCGGTCAGCGCCGCCGGGCCCGGCTGCAAGATCAGCGCCGACTTCACCTCGTGCAGCTCGCCGTTCGCGACCGCGGGCACGCTCGCCCAGCCCGGCCGGGCCGCGACCTCCTGCGGGCGGAACTTCTTCCCGCACCACGAGCCGATGATGATGTCGGGCGCCCGGCGCGGCACCTCGAGCGGGTCGGCGATGATCCGGTTGCGGCCGAGCGACTCGCGCGCCAGCTCCGGGAAGCAGTCGTCGCCGCCGGCGATACCGATGAGCTCCGACACCCACCCGATCGCGGAGATCTGCGGCTCGTCCCACTCCTCGAAGTACACGCGCGGCCGGCGCGAGCGCGCTGCGGCACGCAGCCGCGCCGCCTCGACGCGCTGCTCGAGCGACGCGGCGAGCGCGCGAGCCCTGGCTTCGCAGCCGATCAGCCCGCCGAGACTGCGCAGCATGCCGAGGATCCCGGCGACGCTGCGCTGGTTGAAGACGTGCACCTCGATGCCGGCGCGCACCAGCGCCGCGGCAATGTCCGCCTGCAGGTCGGAGAAGCCGAGCACGAGGTCGGGCTCGAGCGCGACGATGCGGTCGATGCGCGCGCTCGTGAACGCCGACACCTTCGGCTTCTCGCGCCGGGCGCGCGGCGGGCGGACCGTGAAGCCCGAGATGCCGACGATGCGCGCCTCCTCGCCGAGCAGGTACAGCGCCTCGGTGGTCTCCTCGGTCAGGCACACGATCCGCTCGGGGTAGGCGCTCGGCATCGCGGCAGCTTATAGCGGCCCGCGCCGCGCTTGCCAGCCGGCGCCGCCAAGTGCAAGGCTAGCCGCATGCTGCTGCCGGCACTGGAGCGCCTCGAGGCGCGGCTGTTCGAGCCGCCGGCGGAGCCGCGCTCGCGGCCGCTCGAGATCGGGCTCACGGTGGTCCGCTACCTGTACGCGATCGTCCGCGACCTGCTGTCGGGCGACCTCAACATGCACGCGATGAGCCTCGTCTACACGACGATCCTGTCGATCGTGCCGCTGATCGCGTTCTGCTTTGCGATCATCAAGGCGCTCGGCTTCCACCACGACTTCGAGCCCTTGATCTACGACTTCTTCCAGCCGCTCGGCGACCGCGCGCCAGAACTGACCCAGCGCGTGATCGGCTTCGTCGACCGCGCGCGCGGCGGCGTGCTCGGCTCGCTCGGCCTCGCGTTCCTGCTGTGGACCGTGATCTCGGTCATCCAGAAGGTCGAGGTGTCGCTGAACCATATCTGGCACGTGGAGCGGGCGCGCAGCCTCGCGCGGCGCATCAGCGAGTACCTGTCGGTGCTGATCGTCGGCCCGGTCGTCGCGGTGGCCGCCTTCGGCCTCCTGGCCTCGCTCTCGACCGACGCGCTGGCCGCCTGGCTCAGCGCGCACCCGCCCCTCGGCGTGCTGCGGGTCGTGTTCGGCAAGCTCGCGCCGCTGCTCCTGGTCGCGGCCGGGTTCGCGTTCCTGTACTCGTTCGTGCCGAACACGCGCGTCCGGCTGCGCTGCGCACTGCTGGCCGGCCTCGGCGCGGCCGGGGCCTGGCTCGCGGCCAGCGTCGCGTTCGCACAGCTCGCCGGCTACTCGACGCGCATGATGGCGATCTACGCGAGCTTCGCGATCGTGCTGCTGGCGCTGATGTGGGTCTGGATCAACTGGCTGATCGTGCTCACCGGTGCGCTGCTCGCGTTCTACCTGCAGAACCCGCAGTACCTGCGCTCCGGGCAGCGCGAGGTCATGCCGACCTCGCGGCTGCGCGAGCGGCTCGCGCTCAGCGTCATGTACCTCGTCGGCCGGGCCTTCGAGACGGGTGAGCGGCACTGGACGGTCGCGGGGCTGTCCGAGCAGCTCGCGGTGCCGAGCATCGCGCTCGGGCCGATCGTCGATGCGCTGGTCGGCGCCGGCCTGCTCGAGACGACCGAGAAGGAGACGCTGATGCCGGGCCGGGATCCGGCGGCGATCCGGCTCGATGCCGTGCTCATGGCGGTCCGCGAAGGCAACAGCGGCCGGGCGATGACGCTGCGGCGCGCGCTGCTGGCGGCGCCCGCCGAGGCGCTGTGCGACCGCCTCGAGCAGAAACTGCGCGACGAGCTCGCGCCGCTGACGCTGCGTGACCTCGTGGCGGCGCCTGCACCCGCGCCGCCGCCTGAGTCCTAGACGCGCTCCAGGGCCTGGCGGATGTCCTCGATGAGATCCGCCGCGTCCTCGATGCCGACCGAGAGCCGGATCATCGCCTCCCCGATCCCGAGACGGGCACGCACGTCGATCGGCACGCCCGAATGGGTCATTGCCGCCGGGTGACTGGCAAGGCTCTCGGTGCCGCCGAGGCTGACCGCGAGCTTGATGACCGAGAGCGCGTCGAGGAACCGGAAGGCGCCGGCCTCGCCGCCCTGCACGTCGAACGAGAACGTCGACCCCGGCGCCTTGCACTGGCGCTCGAACACGCGCCGGCGCGGATCGCCGTCCGGCAGCGCGCCGAGGTAGTTCACGGACTTCACCTTCGGGTGCGTCGCGAGGAACGCCGCCACCGTGCGCGCGTTGTCGTTGGCCCGCTCCATGCGCACCGACAGGGTCTCCATCGAGCGCAACAGCATCCACGCGCTGTTCGGGTCGAGCTGCGTGCCGATCGCACCGCGCAGCAGCCGGATCGGCTGCACGCGGGCGCGCGGCCCGGAGACGCCGCCGGCAACCAGGTCCGAGTGCCCGCCGACGTACTTGGTCAGCGAGTAGACGTTGAGGTCGGCGCCGCAGGCGAGCGGGCGCTGGTACAAGGGGCCCAGCATCGTGTTGTCGGTGACGACGGGCGGCCGGTGCCCCTGGCGGCGGCCGATCTCGTCCGCGGTCGCCGCCATGAGCTCGAGGTCGACGAGCGCGTTGGTCGGGTTCGCCGGCGTCTCGGTCATGATGAGCCCGACTCGCCCGAGCTTGAGCGCTTCCTCGGCCGCGCCCTTGACGACCGCGGGCGTCAGCCCGTCCGTGAAGGCGACGTTGCGGATGCCGTAGTTCGGCAGCGCCTTGGCGATCAGCGTCTCGGTGCCGCCGTACAGCGGCTGGCACAGCAAGATCACATCGCCCGACTTGAGGTAGGCGAACAGCGTCGTCGCGATCGCCGCCATGCCGGAGGCGAACACGGCGGCCGACTCCGCCTCGTCCCAGAGCGCGAGCCGGTCCTCGAGCACCTCGAGGTTCGGGTTGTTGAAGCGCGAGTAGACGAGGCCGCCGGCCATGCCGTCCGGAACGGCCTTGCGGCCGGAGGTGTAGTCGAAGAAATCCTTGCCGTCCTGCGCCGTGCGGAACACGAACGTCGAGGTGAGGAAGATCGGCGGCTTCAATGCGCCTTCGGACAGGTGCGGATCGTAGCCGTAGCCCATCATCTGCGTGACGGGTGAGAGCGTCCGTCCGCCGACCTTGCGCTTGTGATACGTATCGGCCATGGCTCGGCTCCGGGGTGGGCTTGAGTGCGGACCGCCCGCGGGCGGCCCGTCCCCGCCGGCTAGTCGCCGGCGATCGTCATTTCCTCGATCAGGATCGATCCGGTGCGGATCGATCCGCGCGCGTCCACGTCGCTGCCGACGGCGACGAGCTGGCGGAACATGTCCTTCAGGTTGCCGGCGATCGTGATCTCGCTGACCGGGAAGCGCTGCTCGCCGCCCTCGACCCAGAAGCCGGCCGCCCCGCGCGAGTAGTCGCCGGTCACGCCGTTGACGCCCTGCCCCATGAGCTCGGTCACGACGAGGCCGCGCTGCATGCGCCGCACGAGGGCCGCGTAGTCGTCCTCGCCCGGCCGCACGATCAGGTTGTGCACGCCGCCGGCGTTGCCGGTCGTCCGCAGACCGAGCTTGCGCGCCGCGTAGGTGTTGAGCACGTAGCCGCCGATGACGCCCCCGGCGACCAGTTCGCGGTCGGCGGTCGCGCAGCCCTCGCCGTCGAAGGGCGCGCTGCCGAGGCCGCGCGGCTCGTGCGGCCGCTCGGAGATCCCGACGAAGGCCGGGAACACCTGCTGCCCGGCCGCGTCGAGCAGGAAGGAGCTGCGCCGGTACTGCGCGCCGCCGCGCAGCGCCCCGACCAGGTGCCCGATCAGGCCGCGGGCGAGCTCCGGCACGAACAGCACCGGTGCCCGCGTCGTCGGGATGCGCCGCGCACCGAGGCGCTCGGCGGCGCGCCGCGCGGCGCGCCGGCCGATGGCCTCGGCGTCCTCGAGCGCCCGCCAGTCGCGCGCCGCCGAGTACCAGTAGTCGCGCTCCATCGCGCCGTCCTGCTCGCCCATGACGACGCACGACAGGCTGAAGTAGGTGCTCGGGTAGCCGCCGCGAAAGCCGAGCGAGTTGCCGTACATGCGCAGCGCCCGGTGCGTGCCGAGCGAGGCGCCCTCCGAGTTCTTGATGCGCGGATCGGTCGCGAGCGCCGCGGCCTCGCAGCGCTTCGCGATTTCGATGGCCGCCTCGGCCTCGAGCTCCCACGGGTGCGAGAGATCGAGCTCGGGCAGCTCGCGCGCGAGCGTGTCGGGATCCGGCAGGCCCGCGCACGGGTCCTCCGCGGTGAAGCGCGCGATCGAGACCGCCTTGTGCACGGTGTCGGCGATCGCCGGCCACGCCAGGTCGCCGGTGGTGGCGGTGCCCTTGCGCGTGCCGACGTAGGCGGTGATGCCCATGCCGCGGTCGCGCTGGTACTCGAGCGTTTCGACCTCGCCCAGGCGCACGGCGACCGACAGGCCCGTGTCGGCGCTGACGCCGACGTCGGCCTGGCTCGCGCCGGCGCGCGCCGCTTCCGCGAGCGCGCGCTCGACGAGGTCGGCGAGATCAGCGTGGGTGGGAGCATTCAACGGCGGGTTCCGCCTCGGGACCGAGGAGCGCATTCTAGGCTAGGATGAGCCATGGCGGCGCACGACGATCGACCGGACGACGAGCCGCTCGATGAACCCTCCAAGAGCGAGCTGAAGCGCACCGCGGCCGAGCTGAAGCGGCTCGGCGACGAGCTGGTCGCGCTGCCGCCAGCCGAGCTCGAGGCCCTGCCGCTCGATGAGAAGCTGCGCGACGCGATCGAGCTCGCGCGGCGCATCACCGCCCACGGTGGAGCCGCGCGGCAGCGGCAGCTGATCGGCAAGCTGCTGCGCAAGGCGGACGTCGACGCGCTGCGCGCGGTCATCGCGCAGCGGCAGCTGTCGCGCCGGCTCGCGGCGCGCGATTTCCACCGGCTCGAGGCGTGGCGCGACCGGCTGATCGACGAGGGCGAGCCGGCGGTCGCGGCCCTGCTCGCAGCCGAGCCCGGCGTCGACCCGCAGGAGCTGCGCGCGCTGGTTGCGGCCGCGCGCAGCGAGCGCACCGGGCGGGGCCCGGCCGCGGCGCGCGCGCTGTTCCGGCGCCTGCGCAAGTGGCTCGCGGCCACGGAGCCAAGCGCGTAAAATCGCCCCGCATGCAGCCACTCGTCGGCATCATCATGGGGTCGTCCTCCGATTGGGAGACGATGCAGTCGGCGGCCGACGTGCTCGACAAGCTCGGCGTCGCACACGAGGTGCGGGTCGTCTCCGCCCACCGCACGCCGGACCAGCTGTTCGAATACGCCGCCCAGGCCCGCGGCCGCGGGCTCGAGGTGCTGATCGCCGGGGCCGGCGGGGCCGCGCACCTGCCCGGCATGGCCGCCTCCAAGACGACGCTGCCGGTGCTCGGCGTGCCGGTGCAGTCGAAGGCGCTGAACGGGCTCGACTCGCTGCTGTCGATCGTGCAGATGCCGGCCGGCATCCCGGTCGGCACGCTCGCGATCGGCGCCGCCGGCGCGACCAACGCCGGCCTGCTCGCCGCCGCGATCCTCGCCAACAAGCACGCCGCCGTCGCCACCGCGCTCGAGCGCTACCGGCGCGAGCAGACCGCGGCGGTGCTGGCCCGCCCCGACCCGCGCACCGGCGTCGACCCGTGAGGGTCGCGATCGTCGGCGCGGGCCAGCTCGGACGGATGCTGGCGCTGAGCGGCTATCCGCTCGGCGTCACGAGCGAGTTCTTCGACGCGAGCGTCGACACCCCCGGCGGGCAGGTCGGTCCGATCGTCGCCGGGCGCTTCGACGACCTGCGGGCGCTCGGCGCGCTCGCGCGCCGCGCCGACGTCGTGACCTTCGACTGGGAGAACGTGCCGGTCGCTTCGCTCGAGGCCATGGCACGCCACGCGCCGGTGTATCCGCAGCCGCGCGCGCTCGCGGTGGCCCAGGACCGGCTGCTCGAGAAGACGCTGTTCCGCGACCTCGGCATCGCGACGCCGCCGTTCGCGCCGGTCGACCTGCGCGCCGACCTCGAGGCGGCGGTGCGGCGCATCGGCCTGCCCGGCATCCTGAAGACGCGCCGCTTCGGCTACGACGGCAAGGGCCAGGCGCGGATCCGCCGGCCGGGCGACGTCGCGCGCGCATGGGCCGAGCTCGGCGGCGTGCCGCTGATCTACGAGGGCTTCGTCCGCTTCCGCCGCGAGCTGTCGCTGATCGCGGCCCGCGGGCGCCGCGGCGAACTCGCGTTCTACCCGCTCACCGAGAACGTCCACGAGCACGGCATCCTCGCGAGCAGCCGTGCGCCGGTCCGCGAGCGGCGCCTGCAGCGCGCGGCCGAGCGCAAGGTCGGCGCGATCCTCGAGCACTTCGGCTACGTCGGCGTGCTGGCGGTCGAGTTCTTCGAGGCGGGCGGCGAGCTCGTCGCGAACGAGATGGCGCCGCGCGTGCACAACTCCGGCCACTGGACGATCGAGGGCGCCGTCACCAGCCAGTTCGAGAACCACCTGCGCGCGGTCTGCGGTCTGCCGCTGGGCAGCACGCGCATGCGCGGACACGCGGCGATGGTGAACTTCGTCGGGCGCCTGCCGGCACCGGCCGCCGCGCTCGCGCTGCCCGAACTGAAGCTCCACGCCTACGGCAAGCGCGAGGCCCGGCCCGGCCGCAAGCTCGGCCACGGCACGGTCGTGCTCGATTCCCCCGCCGCCCGCGACCGGGCGCTGAAGCGCCTGCTGCGGCTGCGCTAGCAAGGACCCCGCGCGGGTCCGGCGGGGCCGCGCCGTACCGCCCGCCGGGGCGGTACCGTATAGTCGAGGGGGCACGGACTGCAGCCCGGATCCGCGACGCGATGTACCTAGAACTCTTCAGGCTCAAGGAGTTGCCGTTCCGGCTGAGCCCGGACCCGCAGTTCCTGTACCTGTCCAAGCACCATGGACGCGCCAAGGCGTACATGGAATCGACGATCTGGTTCACCGACGGATTCGTCGTGATCACGGGCGAGATCGGCTCCGGCAAGACCACGCTGATCGAGAGCTTCCTCAGGGAGCTCGACAAGGACGTCGTCGTCGCGCAGCTCAACCAGACGCAGATCAGCCCGCTCGGCTTCCTGCAGGGCGTGCTGGTGCAGTTCGGCTTCTCGCCGTTCAAGATGAACAAGGCCGAGCTGCTCGCGACCGTCAACAACTTCCTGATCGAGCAGTACGCGGCGGGCCGCAAGGTCGTGCTGGTGGTCGACGAGGCGCAGAACCTGTCGAACCGCGTCCTCGAGGAGATCCGGCTGCTGTCCGGCGTCGAGACGACCAAGGACAAGACGCTGCGGATCATCCTCGCCGGCCAGCCGGAGCTGAACGAGAAGCTCGCCGCACCCGAGCTCGTGCAGCTCGCGCAGCGCATCCGCCTGCGCTTCCACCTGACCGCGCTGACCGCCGAGGACACGGCCGGGTACATCACGCACCGGCTCGAGGTGGCGGGGGCCGAGGGCCGCCAGATCTTCACCCCGGGCGCGATGCAGCTCGTGTTCCGCTATTCGGGCGGCGTGCCGCGGCTCATCAACACGCTGTGCGACACGGCGATGATGAGCGCCTTCGCGCTCGACAAGGACCACGTCGACGAGACCGAGGTCCAGGCGGCGGTCGAGGAGCTGCAGTGGATCGAGTACGCGGCGCGCACGAACCGCATGGCGCGCGCCGAGATGGTCGTGCCGGTGCTGCGGCACGTGCCGCACGACGCGGTGCTCGGCCGGCTGATCGTCGAGACCGAGGGCCGGCCGGTCGACGAGCGCGAGCTGAAGCCGGGCCGGATCATCGTCGGCCGCACGACCGAGAACGACATCCAGATCGACTCGAAGTACGTCAGCCGCCACCATTGCCAGATCACGGTCGCGCTCGAGGCGGTCGTCATCGAGGACCTGAACAGCACCAACGGCATCGTGCTGAAGGGCAAGCGCGTCCGCCGGCACGTGCTGAAGGATGGCGACGTGATCGTGATCGGGCAGCACGAGCTGCGCTACGTCGACGCGCGGCCGGCGCGCAGCCGGCCGGCCGAGGCGGAGGCCCCGGACTCGAGCCCGACGGGCTCGCAGGAGGCGCTCACGGCGAGCGCCTCGCTCGAGCGGCCCGGATCAGGCCCGCACTAGCTCACTCGTCGAGCGAGCGGCGGTCGTAGCGGGCGGCGTCGTCGCGGTAGGAGCGGCGCCGCAGGATCAGCATCAGCCCGCCGACGATCGCGATCGCGCCGGCCCAGAACGCGAGGCTTCCGACCAGCGAGCCGCTCAGCGTGTACGAGGCGGAGCACGCGGCGAGCCCGATCAGAACGTAGGCGTACGGCAGGGCCTCGTACACGCTCCTGGGCAGGTACAGCGGCATCTCAGCCGGTCCCGCCGACGGTCAGGCCCTCGACCTTCATCGTCGGCTGGCCGACGCCGACCGGAATCGTCTGGCCCTCCTTGCCGCAGTTGCCGACGCCGGCGTCGAGTTTCAGGTCGTTGCCGAGCATCGTCACGCGCTGCAGGACCTCCGGCCCCGAGCCGATCAGCGAGGCGCCCTTGACCGGGCGCGTCACCTGCCCGTCCTCGATCAGGTAGGCCTCCGAGGTCGAGAACACGAACTTGCCGCTCGTCGTGTCGACCTGGCCGCCGCCGAAGTTCACGGCGTACAGGCCGCGCTTGACCGAGCGGATGATCTCCGCGGGGTCGTGCGGCCCCGGCAGCATGTAGGTGTTGGTCATGCGCGGCAGCGTCGTGTGCGCGAAGGACTCGCGGCGGCCGTTACCGGTCTCCGGCTGGCCCATCAGCCGCGCGTTCAGCCGGTCCTGCATGTAGCCCCTGAGGACGCCGTTCTCGATCAGCGTCGTGCACTTCGTCGGCGTGCCCTCGTCGTCGATGTTCAGCGAGCCGCGGCGCCTCGGCAGCGTGCCGTCGTCGACGACCGTGCACAGCGGGCTCGCGACGGTCTCGCCGAGCCGGCCGGAGAAGGCCGACGTGCCCTTGCGGTTGAAGTCGCCCTCGAGCGGGTGGCCGACGGCCTCGTGCAGCATGACCCCCGGCCAGCCGCCCGCGAGCACGACGGTCATCGTGCCGGCCGGGGTCGGCACCGCCTCGAGATTGACCCGCGCCTGGTGCACGGCCTGCCGCGGCAGGTCCATGACCGCCGCATCACGCAGCAGCTCGGCCATCGTGTAGCGGCCGCCCATGCCGACGTAGCCCTGCTCGCGCCGTCCGTCCTGCTCGAGGATCACGCTGACGTTGACCCGCACCAGCGGGCGCACGTCGGCCGCGTAGGTGCCGTTCGAGTTCGCGATCAGCACGACCTCGTGCACGGCCGCGAGGCTCGCCATGACCTGCCGGACGCGGTTGTCGAGCTTGCGGGTCTCGCGGTCGAGCAGCGTCAGGAACGCGACCTTGTCGGCGTCGGCGACGGTCGGGATCGGATCGGCCGGCAGGTACAGCGCCGGGCGGCCGTCGCCGGCGCGGCGCACCGCCTGGCCGCGATTCGCGCCGGGCGCGCCGTGCCGCGCGATCGCGCGCGCGGCGCGCGCCGCCTCCTCGAGCGCCGCGACGGAGATCTCGTCGGAGTACGCGAAGCCGGTGCGCTCGCCGGCCAGCGCCCGCACGCCGACGCCCTGGTCGATCGAGTGCGCGCCGTCCTTGACGATGCCGTCCTCGAGCGACCACGACTCCTCGCGTGACATCTGGAAGTACAGCTCGCCCTCGTCGACCGCGTAGCCGTGGATCAGCCCGAGCACGCGCTCGAGCGCGCCCGGTTCGAGCCCGGCGGGCTCGAGCAGCGTCTGCTCGGCGATCGCGAGCGGGTCGGGTGACTTGAGCACGGCAGCCATGGGGGGCCTCGGGGTCAGGAGTGCAGCACGCGGTGCGAGAGCGAGGGGAAGCCGGCGCGGGTCGCGAGCATCGCCTCGCGGCCGATGTCGGCGGCGACGATGCCGCTGCCGCGCGGCAGGCGGGTCAGCACGCGGCCCCAGTAGTCGACGATCAGGCTGTCGCCGTAGGTCTCGCGGCCGTTCGGGTGCAGCCCGGTCTGGGCGGCGGCGACGGCGTAGCAGAGGTTCTCGACGGCACGGGCGCGGATCAGCGTCTCCCAGTGCGCGCGGCCGGTCGGCACCGTGAACGCCGCCGGAAAGGTGATCACGTCGGCGCCGGCCGCCGACAGCCGCCGGTACAGCTCCGGGAAGCGCATGTCGTAGCAGACCGAGAGCCCGACGCGCCCGCAGGGCGTGTCGACGGTCACGACCTCGCGGCCGGGCGCGACGTGCGAGCTCTCGCGGTAGGTCTCGCCGGGCTTGTCCGGCACCTCGACGTCGAACAGGTGGATCTTGTCGTAGCGCGCGACGCACTCGCCGACCGCATCGTAGACGAGGCAGCTGTTCGTGACCTTGCCCTGGGCCGCGTCCGACCGCAGCGGCTGCGTGCCGCCGATGATCCACATCGACAGCCGGCGCGCGGTGCGCGCGAGGAACTCCTGGGTCGGGCCCGCGCCGAAGCGCTCGGCGACCTCGCGCTTGTCGGCATCCTTGCGGCCGATGAAGTTGAAGTTCTCGGGCAGCAGCGCGACCGCGGCGCCCGCCGCGCTCGCCTCGGCGAGCAGGGGCTCGGCGGCCGCGAGGTTGGCCGGGACGTCCGGGCCCGAGGTCATCTGGATCGCCGCGAAGATCGCCATCCCAGCCTCCCTCAGTGCCCCGACGCCGGCGGGGTCTCGCTCGCCGCCGCATCGCGGGCGGCACCGGAGCCGATGCGCTCGACCTTCGGGCTTTCCCAGCTGCCGGTGATGCGATAGTAGCCCCGCACGATGCCCGACAGGGGCCCCTTGAAGACCGTCGAGAACAGCAGCGCCGCCGCCGCCCCGACCGGCCCGGCCGCGAGCCCGACGGCCGCCGCCAGCGGCCCGCTGAAGTGCCCGGTCACCTTGGCCGTCTGGTCGTAGTCGCGGGCCGCGATGCCGGTGCGCCCGACGACGCCGATCTCCGCCGCCGGGCCCTTCAGCAAGAGGTTGTTCGTGTAGGCGTTGCCGTCGCGGAACTCGAAGTCGCCCTTGACCGAGTCAAACGCGAAGCCCTTGTCGGTCAGGTCCGAGAAGTCGAGCGCGAGGCGGCGCGGCAGCGCGCCGATCGACAGCAGGCCGAGCACGCGGCCCGCGCCCGGCGAGACCGTCATCAGCTGGCCGGACTGGATCTCGATCTGCGCATTGCCGGACAGTCGCGTCAGGATGTCGCCCTCGATGCCGCCCGGCCAGCGCACCTCGCCCGTCACCTTGCCGGACTTGCCGGTGAGGGTCTGCTCGAAGCCCCACGCGCTCAGCGTGTCCTGCACGTCGGTGCTGACGAGCGTGACCGACAGGGACGTGCTCTGGCCGCCCGCCGTGAGCTGCCAGGTGCCGCGCGCGTCGGCGTGGAACGAGGCGCCGGCAAGGGTCGCCGAGTCGAGCTGCAGGCCCTCCTCGGTACGCGACACCTTCGCCTCCAGCGTGCCGAAGTGCCGTTTCTGTATCTCGAGGTCGCGGATCGTGATTGCAAGGGCCGGCAGTTCCGTCGGGTCGGTCGGCTTGCCGGCCGGCCCGGCCGCCGCGTCGCGCTCGCCGAGCAGCAGCCGGTCGAGGTCGAGCGTCAGCGGCGCCGCGCCCGGCATTTCCCACGGCACGACGATGAGCCCCTTCGCCGCCGGCCCGTCGACGCGGGCGCGCCACTCGCCCTTGCCGGCCTCGAGCGCGATCGAGACGTCCGCGAAGCGGAAGCCGAAGATGCCGAAGCGATCGACCGCGACCGTGCCGCCCTTCAGGACCGTGCCGAGGCTCTGCCCGGTGTCGTCCGACAGCCGCACCGCGAGCCACGAGGACAGGTCGTAGGCGGGCAGCCGGCCCTCGAGCCACACGCCGCCGGCCTCGCGCAGCACGGGCGTCCCGCCGCCGAAGCGCAGCGTGCCGCGGCGCAGGCGCAGGTCGGCGCCCTCGGCGCGGAACTCGAATGCGCCGGCGTCGCGGCCGACCTGCACCCGCGCCAGCACGCCGGCCTCATGCGCCGGCGGCTGGCGCCGGAAGCCGGTGGGCAGCGCGGGCGCGTCGGCCGCGAGCCCCGGGTCGAGCGTCGCATCGAGCCGCAGTCCGCGCGCCTCCTCCGCGGCCTTCGCGAGCGGCGCCGGCAGCGAGACGGCGAGTCCCTGCAGTCCCGATTCGACGCGCACGGTCGCCGGCAGCCAGCGCACCTCGACCTCGTGCGGCGGCGGCACCGCGCCCGGCGGCGCGCCGGGCGGCAGCGGGTCCGGTGCCGGCCACCACTCGAAGCGCGGCACGCGCGCCTGCGCGCGCCAGTCGCAGGTGCCGTCGAGCCAGCGGCCGCGCGTGATGTGCAGCAGGCGCTGCAGTTCCTCGCCGCCCGCGCGGCCGCTCGCCTCGACCAGCAGTACGCGCTCGCCCTCCGCGCCCGACGGGCCCGCGACCGTGCGCGCGGTGGCGCGCAGCGCGCCGCCGAGCAGGCTCGCGACGACCTGCTTCGACTCGAACTCGCGGTCCTTCAGCGTGAACGTGCCGCTGATGCCGGTGGCCTCCTCCGGCACGCCCGGCAGGCGGGCGCTCGCCTTCTCGAGCCGCGCGTTCACGGTCACGTGGCGTTCGGCGAAGCGCAGGAACGGCAGGTCGAGCGCCACGTCCGCGCTCAGCGGCCCGTGGCCCTCGATGCCCATGAAGTAGCCGCCGAGCTTGGGGCCGATCGGCGAGCCCTTCAGGTACGCGAGCCCGGCCGCGGCGTCGCCCGTGGCGGTTGCGCGCGCGGTCAGCTCGGCCTGCGCGAAGTCGGCCATGGCCGACTCGCCCTCGCCGATCTCGAGGCCGCCGACGCGCGCCTTCACGAGGTGCGCGGTGAAGCCCTGGTTCTTGAACAGCGCCTCGCCGGTCGCGTCCTCGATGTCGGTGAAGCCGTCCTGGTAGTGGATGTGCATGCCGCTGAACGGCACGCGGATGCGGAACAGGCCGCCGCCCTCGCGGAACGGGAACTCGCGCGTCGGCCCCGCGAACTCGAAGTGCACGTTGTCGACGCGCCCGGCGAGGAAGGCGTGGTCGAGCCAGGCCATCGCCTGCGGCGGGATCACCCGGCCGGGCAGGTACTTCGCCGCGGCGCGCGCGTCGATGTCGTTCATCGCGAGGTCGAGCACGAGGCGCGGCGACTCGCCGTCGGACGGCAGCCACAGCCGCGCCTTGCCGCCGCCGCGGCCGTCGGCCGAGCGGCTGTGCGCATCGTCGGTCGCGAAGCGCCAGCCGTCGGGCTGCCACCACCAGTCCACCGTGGCGCCGGCGACGTCGGCGCCCACGGGCGTGCGCATGATCCGCGGCAGGTCGAGCGTGAAGCCCTGCGACTCGGCCTTCAGGCGGCCGTGGTCGCGTTGCGCGCTGAGCTCGCCGTCGAGGCCGGCAAGGCCGGGTGCCGCGCGCCACGCGCCGACCGCGAGCCCGGTGAACCTGAGCCCGCCGTCGATGTGCCACTCGCTCGGGCGCGCGCCGCGCTCGATGGCGAGCGCGACGGCGGTGAGCGCACCGCGGGGCGCCAGCGCGCTCGCCGCCTCGCGCACGTCGCCCTCGGGCAGGAAGGCCGCGAGCGGCCCGAGCGGGTCGAGCCGGATTGACGGCGAGCGGACGGCCAGCGACTTCAGGCCGCCGCCTTCGAGCTCGAGCGCGGCCGTGAATTCCCCGTCGCTCCACGCATTCGCGCCCGGGTCGACCGTCAGGCCCTTGCCGGTCGCGCTCCAGTGCCCGCCCGCGTGCTCGACGCCGAGCTCGCCGGCGAGCACCGCGAGCGTGGTCGCCGCGCCGCCGGGCGGCGGGCGGCTGACGACGTGCCGCAGCGAGAGCCGCGCGTGCGCACGGCTGAGCTCGGCGCCGCGCCCATCGGCACTCGCCGACACGTCGCCCGTCCCCTGCACCGGCAGCCACGGCCACTGCGGCACCAGCCGCGTCCAGCCGGCGAGCGAGGCGCGGCTCAGCTCGACGCCCGCGTGCCAGCCGAGCGTCGCGGGCTCGGCGAGGTCGCCCTCGAAGCGCGCCTCCACCTCGAGCCGCGCGCCGAGCGCGTCCGGCAGGCGCACGGTCGCGTGGACCGCGAGCGAGCGCGGGTCGCGCTCGAGCTCGAGCGAGACGCGATCGATGCTCCACGGCGGTGCATGCGTGCGCAGGTCCTCGACCGTCACCGTCGAGTCGATGACCGCGACCAGGCCAACCGGCAGGTCGCCGATCGCGAGGTGCGCGCCGCCGTTCGCGAGCTCGCCCTGGCCGCGCAGCTCGACCGCGTCGGGGGTCACGATCACATGCAGCTTCGCGCCCTCGAGCACGAGTCGCCCGGCCGCCACCCGCCCCGTGCGCAGCGAGCGCCAGACGTCGAATCCGACGCGCCCGGCCGCGGCGGTCACGAGCTCATCGCGCTGCCCCGGCACCGTGATGCGCGCCTTCTGGAACACGAGCTCGGGGCCGTGCAGCCCGAGGCGGGCATCGAGCTTGTCGAACGCGAAGCGCAGCCCGGTCACCTTCTCGACCCGCAGCACGACCTCCGCGGGCAGCTCGGGCGAGTTCTCGAGCCAGATGCGGAACACGCCGATCGCGGTCGCCATCAGCAGCAGCAGCGTGCCGCCGCTGATCGCAGTCCACTTCCAGATGCGGCGCGCGCGGCTCACGGCATCCCCTAGACCAGCACCACGTCGTACTGGTCCTGCGCGTACAGCGCCTCGGTCTGCAGCCGGATCGGCTTGCCGACCACGAGCTCGAGCTCGCCGAGCGCGGCCGACTCCTCGTCGAGCAGCAGCTCGATGACGTCCTGGTGCGCGAGCACCATGAGGCCCTGCACCTCGAACTGCCGCGCCTGGCGCAGCACTTCGCGGAAGATCTCGTAGGCCACCGTCTCCGGCGTCTTCACGAAGCGGCGGCCCTCGCAGGCCGGGCACGGCCGGCACAGCAGGTGCTCGAGGCTCTCGCGCGTGCGCTTGCGGGTCATCTCGACGAGGCCGAGCGGCGAGACCGAGGAAATGTGCGTGCGGGCGTGGTCGGTGGCGAGGCTCTTCTCGAGCGCCTGCAGGACCTGGCGGCGGTGGTCCTCGTCCTGCATGTCGATGAAGTCGATGATGATGATGCCGCCGAGGTTGCGGAGCCGGAGCTGGCGCGCGATCGCGACCGCGGCCTCGAGGTTGGTCCGGAAGATCGTGTCCTCGAGGTTGCGGTGGCCGACGAAGGCGCCGGTGTTGACGTCGATCGTCGTCATCGCCTCGGTCTGGTCGATGATCAGGTAGCCGCCGGACTTCAGCGGCACCTTGCGGTCGAGCGCCTTCTTGATCTCGTCCTCGACGCCGTACAGGTCGAGGATCGGCCGGTTGCCGCGGTACAGCTCGATCTTGTGCTCGGAGTCCGGCATGAACGTGCGCGCGAACTCGACCATGCGCGCAAAGGCCGACGGCGCATCGACCTGCACGCGCTCGACGTCGGGGCCGAGGAGGTCGCGCAGGATCCTGACGTGCAGCGGCAGGTCCTCGTGCACCAGCTGGCCGGCCGGCGCACTGACGCCCGAGCGGCTGACGACCTCCCACAGCCGCTGCAGGAACAGCATGTCGGCGCGCAGCGCGTCCGGCCCCGCGCCCTCGGCGACCGTGCGCACGATGTAGCCGCCCGGCCGCTCGCCCGGCATGAAGGCCTCGACCAGCGCGCGCAGCCGTGCGCGCTCGGCCTCGTCCTCGATGCGGGCCGACACGCCCACGCCGCGCCCCTGCGGCATGTAGACGAGGAAGCGCGACGGCAGCGTGATGAAGGTCGTCAGGCGCGCGCCCTTGGTGCCGAGCGGGTCCTTCAGCACCTGCACGAGGCGCTCGTCGCCCTCGGCGACGACGGCGCGGATGTCGTCGGTGCGCGGCCCGTCGAGCTCGACGCCGACGTCATCGCGGTGCGCGATGTCGGAGACGTGCAGGAACGCGGTCCGCTCGAGGCCGATGTCCATGAACGCCGCCTGCATCCCGGGCAGCACGCGCGACACCCGCCCCTTGTACAGGTTGCTGGTGATGCCGAGCCGGTTCGCGCGCTCGATGTGGATCTCCTGCAGCACGCCGTTCTCGAGGAATGCCGCGCGGCTCTCGCGCGGCGTCACGTTGACGAGGATCTCGGCGGTCATGCCGCCGCCCCGCCGTTCCACAGCTCGACGCCCGCGCCGGCGAGCAGCTCGGCGGTCTCGGCGAGCGGCAGTCCGACGACCCCGGAATAGCTGCCCGCGAGCCGCACGATGAAGGTCGCGGCGAGGCCCTGGACCGCGTAGCCGCCGGCCTTGCCGAGCGGCTCGCCGGTCTGCCAGTAGCGCCGGCACTCCGCCTCATCCAACGCGCGAAAGCTCACCTCGCTGACGGACAGGCGCGCGTCGCCGCCGCCTGCGTGGCGCACGGCGACCGCCGACAGCACCTCGTGGGTGCGTCCGGAGAGCGCAGCGAGCATCCGCAGGCCCTCGGTCTCGTCGGCGGGCTTGCCGATCAGCGCGCCGTCGAGCACGACCGCGGTGTCGGCGCCGAGCACGAGGGCGCCGGGGTCCGCGCGATACCCGGCCTCGGCCTTGGCGCGCGCGAGCCGCACGACGCAGGCCGGCGGCGACTCGCCGGGTCGCGGCGTCTCGTCGACGCCGGCCGGGCGCACGACGTGGGCGACGCCGATCTGGCGCAGCAGCGCCTGGCGGCGGGGCGAGGCGGAGGCCAGCGTGATCGACGGGTAGCGCATGACGGGGCGAAGGCAGGGGGCAGGACCTGCAAGCATAGCCGCTGGGGGGCCTTCCCGCAGCGGTAATTTGCCACGAATTCCGCAGCTTACGCTCGGTGGTAGGGGTGGCCCTTGAGCAGGCTGGCCGCCCGGTACAGCTGCTCGGCGAGGAGCACCCGCACGAGCCCGTGCGGGAAGGTCAGCCGCGAGAGGCTGAGCCGCTCGTCGGCGCGCGCGAGGCAGTCCTCGCTCAGCCCCTCCGGGCCGCCGATCAGGAATGCGAGGTCACGCCCGTCCCGTAGACGCCGCGCCCACCATTCGGCCAGCTCCGGGGTGTCGAGGGCGCGCCCGCCGACCTCGAGCGCCACCACGTACGCGCCGCGGGGCAGCGCCGCGAGCATGCGCGCGCCCTCGTCGCGCCGGGCGCGCAGGGCGCTGCCGCCCGCCTCGCCGCGCCCGACCGCGATCTCCTTCAGCTCGAGCGGCGTCTCGGGCGGCAGGCGCTTCGCGTACTCGGCGAAGCCCTCGTTGATCCAGGCCGGCAGGCGCGTGCCGGCGGCGAGCACCCGCACGCGCACGGCTCCACCGTCAGGCCGGCACCGCGCGCTCGCCGGCACGCGCGTCCCACAGCTTCTCGAGGCCGTAGAACTCGCGCACCCGCGGCAGCATGACGTGCACGATCACGTCCTGAAGGTCGACGAGCACCCACTCGCCCTCGCGCTCGCCCTCGACGCCGAGCGCCCGGAAGCCCGCCTCCTTGGCGCGCTCCTGCACGCGCCAGGCCAGCGACTTCACGTGCCGGTCCGAGGTGCCGGAGGCGACGACGATGGTGTCCGCAACACCCGTGAGCGTGCGCACGTCGAGTACCGCGACGTTCTGCGCCTTCAGGTCGTCGAGCGCCGCGACGACCAGCGAGGTCAGGCGCGACGGCGGTGCGGTGGCGGTGGTGGCGCGCGCTGCAGGGCGCTTGGGCGCGCGCGGGGCGGGGGATGCGGGCCGCGAGGCGCTCCCGCGGCCGGTGGAACGCGAGGCTTTCTTGGCGGTCATCCTTTCGCAAAGTCCTTGCGGGCGTAGCAGCCCGAGTCGTGGATGATTCGGCGCACGCCGTCGGGCATCAGGTAGCGCGGGTCGCGCCCGGCACCGATGAGGCTGCGAAGCTCGGTCGAGGAAATCTCGAGCTGCGTCACGGCGTGAATGTATATCCGTCCTGCGACAGCGGCGTGAAGGTCGGCGATCGCGCCGGTGCCGCGGTCGACCAGCATCTCGCCGAGCGGTCCCATGGTCGGCGCCCGCCAGCCGGGCCGGTGCGCGACGATGAGGTGGGCGAGCGAGAGCAGCTCGCGCCACTGGTGCCACTTCGGCAGCCCCAGGAACGCGTCCATGCCGACGATCAGGCACAGCGGCCGCGCCGGGTACTCGGCGCGCAGCTCCGTCAGCGTCTCGACCGAGTACGAGGGTCCGCTCTTGCGCATTTCGCGGTCGTCGACCGTGAACGCGCCCTGCCCCGCCGTCGCGGCCCGCACCATCTCGAGCCGGAGCTCGTTGCTCGCGACGGTCTGCTCGCGGTGCGGCGGGTTGCCGGCCGGCATGAAGCGCATCTCGGGCAGCCGCAGCGCCTCGAGCAGCTCGAAGGCCGTGCGCAGGTGGCCGTAGTGGATCGGGTCGAATGTGCCGCCGAAGATGCCCATCGGCCCCGTGGACGGGGCGGCCGTGGCGCCCGGCGGTCGGGCGCTGGGGGGTGGCGTCGCCATCTGGGCTCACCCTGCCCGATTTAGCGGCGCGATGCAAAACTCCGTGGCGAGCCGCGCCAGCGCGCTCCAGCCCTCCGCCTTGCGCGGGCCCTTGATCAGCACGTCGATGCGCGCCGCCTCGGTCAGCAGCCGCCACGCGCGCGCGGCGCCGAGCCGCCGGGCGGCCTGCGCGAGCTGCTCGCGGCGCCGCCGCCCGCCGCGGCCGAGTCGCCGGTGGTCGGTCCCGGACGCGACGTGCACGACGGAGCGCAGCTCCTCGGCCACGCACCAGAGCACGAGCGTCGGCTCCTCGCCTTCCGCTTCGAGGCCATCGAGGATCCTGAGCGCGCGCGCGGCGTCGCCGCCGAGCAGCGCCTCGCCCAGCTGGAACACGTGGTAGCGCGCGCTCATCGCGACCGACTCGGCCACCTGCTCGGCGCTGAGCGGTCCGGGGCCCGCGACCAGCGTCAGCCGCTCGATCTCCTGGTGCGCGGCGGTCAGGTTGCCCTCGCAGCGCTCGGCGATCAGCTGCGCCGCCTCGCGACTCGGCACGAGGCCGGCGGCGCGCATGCGCGCCTCGACAAAGGCCGGCAGCTGCTCGGGCTGCAGCTGCTCGGCATCGACGCAGCAGCCGCGGGCCTCGAAGGCCTTCACCCACGCCGAGGCGCGGTCCTTCCAGTCGATCTTGTCGGTGATCAGCATGAGCAGCACGTCCGGTGCCGGGTTCTCGAGCGCGGCGACCAGGACCTTCGAGCCCTCGACGCCCGGCTTCGGCTGCGCGAGCCGCAGCTCGATGAGCCGGCGCTCGGCGAACAACGACAGCGACTGCAGCTGCGCCGCGAGCTCCTGCCAGTCGAAGCCGCGCTCGACGAACAGCACCTCGCGCCCGGTGAATCCGTCGGCCCGCGCCTTGCGCCGGATCGCGTCGGCGGCCTCGCCGACCAGCAGCGGCTCGTCGCCGGCCACCAGCCAGGCCGGCGCGAGCCCGCGCTCGAGCGTGCGCCCGAGCGTCTCCGGCACCACGCGCATCAGTTCGTCGCCGGCCCGTGCGTGCGGCGGATGAAGTCGGCGACGTTGTCGTGCAGCGCGATGAGCGAGGGCTCGTGCGCGTACACCATGTGGCCCGACGGGTACAGCTTCACCTCGATGTTCTTCGCCACATCCGGCGGCACCGGCAGGTGCCGGAGCTCGTACTCCGCGGCGAAGTACGGCGTCGCGAGGTCGAAGTAGCCGCCGTTCATCATGACCTTCATCTGCGGGTTCGCCTTCATCGTGTAGGCGAGGTCCGGGATCACGTTGGTGCCGTTCGGCAGCTTCTCCGGCGAGCCCGGCGGCTGGTGCTGGAAGTCCCAGTACTTGAACACGTCCGCGAACAGCTTGAACGTCTTGCCGTCGCCGAACTTGAGCTCGCGGCGCACGTAGTCGCTGAACGCGCCGACGTAGGCCGCGGAGATCGCCGCCGACTGCGGATCGTAGTCCGGGTCCTTCGACAGCGGGTCGATCGTCGGTCCCGCGAAGCGCGTGTCGAGGCGACCGGCGGTGCGCGTGCCGAGCACGTGCTGCTCGAACACGCCGCCGGTGATCCTGAGGTCGGCGCGCTCGATGTACTCGGGCGGCAGACCCGTGTACGCGTGCAGCTTCTGCACGATCGCCGCACGCCGCTCGGGCGCGAGCCCGGAGCCGGCGGCGAGCGCCGACCAGTACTCGCCGAGCGCGAACTGCTCGACCTCCGCGAGGAAGGGCTCGAGCGCGGCGGGCTGGTTCGGCAGCTTCTTGTGGTACCAGGCCGTCGCGGCATAGGTCGGCAGCGCCAGCGGGTACGGCTGGTCGACGTTCGGGTTGAAATCGGCGCCGTCCGGGCTGTTGTCGAAGCTCAGGATCTGCGACAGCAGGATCACCCCGTTGAGGTCGATCGCCTTCTCGTTCTGCAGCACGAAGGCGAGCGCCGCCGAGCGCGTCGTGCCGTAGCTCTCGCCGAACAGGTACTTCGGCGAGTTCCAGCGGCCGTGACGCGACAGGAACTCGACGATGAAGTTGGCGAAGGCGTGTGCGTCGGCGTCGACGCCCCAGAAGGCCTTTTCCTTGTCGGCGCCGCGCAGGTGACCGAAGCCGGTGCCGGGCGCGTCGACGAACACGAGGTCGGTCTCGGGCAGCAGCGAGGACGTGTTCTCGACGATCCGGTACGGCGCCGCCGGCGTGTGAGTGTCGTCCGCGGTCACGACGCGCTTCGGCGCGAAGGCGCCCATGTGCAGCCACACCGTGGAGGAGCCCGGGCCGCCGTTGTAGACGAACATGATCGGCCGGGCCGGGTTGGGCTCCTTGCCGAGGAAGTAGTGGTAGTAGGACATCCCCGCCTCGGGCTCGAGCGGCGGCGGCGCCTTCTCGGCGCCGGTCGGCGGGTCGGTGTCCATCGGGTCCTTGACGTGGATGACGAGGATCCCCGCCTCGGCGCCGTAGGCGAGCACCTTGCCGCCGATCGTGAGCGTGCCGGTCGTCTTCGACGCCTCTTCCTTCAGGTGGCGCGGCGTCTCCGGCTCGGCCGGCTTCTCGGGCTTCTCGGGCTTGTCGGCGGCCGCCGGGGCGGCGAACGCAGCGAGCGGCAGGCAGCACAGCGCGGCCGCGAGACCGGGCACGTATAGGCGCATCGGGGATCCTCGGCAGATGGGTGAGGCCGCCAAGTCTCACATCGGCTCCCCGCGCCGGCAAGGCGGCTCGCCGCTCGCGCGCAGCGGCTGGCCGCAAGCGGCCGCGGGCTGCTAAGGTGCCGCGATGCACGAGGCATCGCTCCGCTGGGGCGCGCCGCGCCGCCGGCGGCGGGCGCGATGGAACTGACGCTGGTCCGGCACCCGCGCCCGGCACTGCCGGCCGGGACCTGCGTCGGCCGCACCGACGTCGAGTGTGCCGCCGGCTGGGAGGCGCACGCCGAGCGACTCGCGCGGGTGCTCTCGGCCCCCGACCGGCTGTTCACGAGCCCGGCGCGCCGCTGCCAGGTGCTGGCCGACCGGCTCGGGGCCGCGTACCGCCTGCGGCCGACCGCGGACGCGCGGCTCGACGAGCTCGACTTCGGCGAGTGGGAGGGCCAGCGCTGGAGCGACATCGGCCACTCGGCGACGCAGATCCTCGGCGGCGGGGACTTCTTCGACCAGGCGCCGCCGGGCGGCGAGTCCTATCGCGACCTGACGACCCGGATCGACGCCTTCCTCGCCGACCTCGGCCAGTCCTTCGAGCGCATCGCGGTCGTCACGGCCGCGGGCCCCATCCGCGCGATCCTCGTGCGCTGCCTGGAGCTGCCCGCCGAGTCCGGTGCGCGCTTCGACGTCGGCTTCGGCCGGACGACGCGGCTCAGCGAGCGCGGCGGCAGCTGGCGGCTCGAGGTCCTCAACGCCTGACGGCGCGGGCGCGTACCTCGGCGAGCCGCTCGCACAGCGCGCGCGCGCCGGCGACGATGCGCGGTCCCATCCGGTTGACGAGATCGGGGTCCAGCACGAACACCGCCCCGTCGCGGACCGCGCGCAGCGGCGCGCGCGCGCCCCAGCGGGCGCGCCACTCGGCCGCCTCGCGCTCGGTGCCGGCGAGCGCGATCGCGTCGGGGTCGCGCGCGTAGACCGACTCCTCGTCGACCATGAACGCCGCCTGCGCCTGGTCGGCGAACAGGTTGCTCGCGCCGCACAGCTCGAGCATCTCGCTCGCGACGTGCCGCCCGCCGAGCGTGTAGAGCGGCGTGCTCCACACCTGGTAGAACACCTTGAGCCGCCGCGCGCCGCGGTACTGCGCGGCGAGCGCCTGCACCTCGCGGCGCAGGCCCGCGGCCGCCGGCGCCGCGACCGCCTCCGTCCCGAACACGGTCCCGAGGCGCTCGAGGCTGTCGGCGACGTCGGCGAGCCGGTGCTGCTCGAGGCTCAGCGTCGGCAGGCCGAGCCGCTTCATGAGGTCGAGCTGCGCGGCCGGCGAGCCGTCCCCCCAGACGATGACGAGGTCCGGATGCAGCGCGAGCAGCCGCTCGGCATCGAGCTGCCCGACGTCGCCGATGCGCGGGATCTGCCGCGCCGCCGGCGGGTAGTCGCTCGTGTCGAGCGTTCCGACCAGCCGCTCGCCGGCGCCGGCCGCGAACACGAGCTCGGTCAGGTGCGGCGCGAGCGTCACGAGGCGCTGCGGCGGCGCCGCGGCCGCCGTCGGCGCTGCGCCCGCCACCTCGACGACGGTCGCGACGGCGCCGGCGCCCGCGAACTCGAGCGTCAGCGGCACGCGTTCGCCCGGTGCGAGCGGCGCGGACAGTCCGAACAGCATCAGGTGCAGGCCGGCCGGTGCGAAGCGCACGCGCCCGCCCGCCGGGACCGCGAGGTCCGGCCGCTCGCTCATCCGCGCGATGCCCTGCTCGAGCGTCGACTCGTGAATCTCGATGCGCGCGGCGCGCGGCGAGCGCGCCGTCACCACCCGGTCGGCGGCGCCCGAGTTCACGATCTCAAGATAGACGGCGCCGACCGACACGCCCGGTGGCGTCGGCCGCGCCCACGCGTGCTCGAGCGTGATCCCGGCCGCCGTCGCGGCGTGCACGGCGATCGCGCCGGCCACGGCGAGCAGCGCGAGGCCGTCGCGCAGCCCCTCAGGCACCGGGCGCATGGGCCGGCGGCTCCTTCAGGAACCTCACGAGCGCCGCGTAGACCTCGTCGCCCGCGCGGAAGAAGCGCACGCAGTGCCTCAGCACGCCGCCGTGGTCCTCGCCGGGCAGCAGGCGCACGTCGACCGGCACGCCCGCGGCCTTCAGCCGCTCGGCCATCGAGCGGATGTTGCGCGGCTTCACCGAGCTGTCGTCGAGGCCGTAGACCAGGAACGCCGGCGGGCTCGAGCGGCTCACGAAGTTGACCGGCTGCGAGGCGGCGTAGTGGGCCGGCGGGCCGAAATAGTCGATGAGGTCCGCATCGGTCAGCGGCAGGAAGTCGTAGGGCCCGGCGAGGCCGACCAGCGCCCGTGGCGGGCGGGCACCGGCCGCCGCCAGCCAGTGCCCGTCGTTGGCGAGCAGCGCCGCAAGCTGCGCGCCGGCCGAATGCCCCATGAGCACGACGCGCGCGGGATCCGCGCCGTAGCGCTGCGCCTCGCGCTGCGCCCACGCGACCGCGCGCGCGACGTCCTCGGCGGCCGCGTCCATGCGCACGGCGGGGTACAGGCGGTAGTTCGGCACGACCACGACGAGGCCGCGCTCGGCCAGCCCGGCGGCGACGAAGCGGTACTCGGACTTGTCGCCCGAGCTCCAGCGCCCGCCGTGCACGAACACGACCAGCGTGCGCAGCGCGTCGCCGGCCGCCCGCGCCGGCCGGTACAGGTCGAGCCGCTGCAGCGGGTCGGTGCCGTAGGCGAGCTCCGCCTCGCGCTCGTAGCCACCGTTCGTGAGCTCGGCGCCGTTCGCGACCGCGAGCTCGAGCTTTGCGCAGCCGGCGAGCGCCGGCGCGAGCGCGAGGGCGGCGAGCACCCGCCTCATGCGCAGGCCCGGCCGGTCGGCCGGCCGGCCGCATCGAGCAGCCCGCGCACCCGCAGCCACTCGCGCGCCTCGGCCGCCTCCGTCTCGAACCACGCGGAGGCGGAGCCGAGCCGGAACGTGTAGCCCCAGGCGTCCATGTCGTGCATCAGCCGCGCGCTGCCGACGCCCGGCAGCTCGGCCGCCAGCAGGATCTGCAGGCAGCAGACCGCGTTCTCCTCTTCGAAGTCGCCGCCCGCGTCGCGCTCGAGCGCCGCGCGCCGCGCGCCGTCCATGCACAGCGCGTGGCAGGCCTCGTGCAGTGCCGAGTGCACCGGCGTGTCGCCGCGCGCCCAGACCGTCGTGCCGGAGAGCCCTGCCTCGGGCGCTCCCCAGTAGCTGCCGGGGATTTCGGCGCCGTCGGCGACCTGCCGCAGGCGAAGGCCGTAGCGCGCGAACAGCGCCGCGAGCGGGGCCGCGTGGCCATCGCCGAGCGTCAGCACGCCGGGCCCGGCCGCGTTCACGGCTGCAGCGCCGCGAGCCGTCGCAGCACGAGCGCCGCGAGGTCGCGCGCGAGCGCGGCCGTCAGCAGCTGCTGCTCCTGCTCCTTGGCGAGCACGGCGGTCTCGTTGAAGCTGTAGTCGCGGGTGCGGGTCAGGGTCTGCGCCGGCAGCACTTCCTTGGCGCCGATCCGCACCCGGTAGCGCACCGTGTAGTACACCTCGTACTCGGTCGGCTGGTTGGTGGCCGACACGGACAGCACGCGCTGGCCGCTGTCGTCGGTGAGCACCTCGACGGTCGCCCCCGGCTGCTCGGCCGGCCCGACGAGGCGGCTGCCGGCGGCGCGCAGGTCCGCCTCGAGCGCCCCGTGGAAGTCGGTGTAGCGGTCCTGCGCCTCGAGGTAGGTGCTCGCGAACGCCGGCGGCAGGCGGCTGACGCCCTGCAGGTGGAAGCCGCAGCCGCCGAGCAGCAGCACCGCGAGGCCGAGCGCAACGCCCGCCGTCGAGCGCCGCATCTCAGACCACCACGTTCACGAGCTTGCCCGGCACGACGATCACCTTGCGCACGGGCTTGCCGGCGATGAACTTCTGCACGTTCGCGTCGGCGAGCGCGGCGGCGCGGATCGCGTCGTCGGCGGCGTTCGCGGGCACGGTGACGTGGCCGCGCAGCTTGCCGTTGACCTGCACGACCAGCGCGAGCTCGGCCTGTTCGAGCGCGGCCGGGTCGGGCGCGGGCCAGGGCTCATCGACGACCGCGCGCGCGTGGCCGAGCGCCTGCCACAGCGCGTGCGCAATGTGCGGGACGATCGGCGCGAGCGCGAGCACGGCGATCTCGAGGCTTTCCTGGCGCACGGCGGCCGCGGCCGGGCCCGGCTCCTCGAATCGCTGCACGGCGTTCAGCAGTTCCATGACGGCGGCGATCGCGGTGTTGAACGTGCGCCGCCGGCCGAGGTCGTCGCCCACCTTGGCGAGCGTCTGGTGGGCCTGGCGGCGGAGCTCGCGCGCGGCGGGGCCGAGCGCGGCGGGCCCGGGGTGCGCCGGCGGCGGGCCCGCCGCGACGTGCGCGTACACGAGCTTCCACAGCCGCTTCAGGAAGCGCGCGGCACCCTCGGCGCCCTCGTCCGACCAGTCGAGCGACAGGTCGGGCGGCGCCGCGAACATCATGAACAGCCGCGCCGTGTCGGCGCCGTAGCGGTCGATGAAGGCCTGCGGGTCGACGCCGTTGTTCTTGGACTTCGACATCGTGCCGAGGCCGCCGGACTCGACCGGCGCGCCGTCGCTCCTCAGGAACGCGCCCGTCGGCTGGCCGCGTGCGTCGGTGGTCACCTCGACGTCGGCCGGGTTGTAGTAGACGACCCGGCCGGAGGCGGGGCGGCGGAAGAAGATCGAGTTGCGGACCATGCCCTGCGTCAGCAGGTTCGCGAAGGGCTCGTCGAGTCGCAGCAGCGAGAGGTCGCGCATGACGCGCGTCCAGAAGCGCGAATACAGCAGGTGCAGGATCGCGTGCTCGATGCCGCCGATGTACTGGTCGACCGGGAGCCAGTAGCGCACGCGCTCGTCGACCATGGCCGTGCCGTTGTCGGCGCAGGCGAAGCGCAGGAAGTACCACGACGAGTCGACGAAGGTGTCCATCGTGTCGGTCTCGCGGCGCGCCGGGCCCTGGCAGCGCGGGCAGCGGCACTCGACGAACTCCTTGAGCTTCGCGAGCGGGTTGCCGCTGCCGTCCGGCACGAGGTCCTCGGGCAGCAGCACCGGCAGCTCCGCGTCGGGCACGGGCACGTCGCCGCAGGCCGGGCAGTGCACGAGCGGTATCGGGCAGCCCCAGTAGCGCTGCCGCGAGATGCCCCAGTCGCGGAGCCGCCATTGCGTCTTGAGCTCGCCGAGCCCCTGCGCCGCGAGGTCCGCCGCGATCCGACGCACGGCATCGGCGTGGCCGAGCCCGTCGTAGGGCCCGGAGTTCACGCAGCGGCCGTACTCCGCGTACCACGGCTGCCAGCCGCCGGCCGAGTACTCGTGGCCCTCGAGCGCGATCACCTGCCGGATCGGCAGGCCGTACTTGTGCGCGAAAGCGAAGTCGCGCTCGTCATGGCCCGGCACGCCCATGACCGCGCCCTCGCCGTAGGCCATCAGCACGTAGTTGCCGACCCACACCGGCACCAGCGCGCCGGTCAGCGGATGCGTGACCGAGAGCCCGGTCGCCATCCCCTTCTTCTCCATCGTCGCGAGGTCGGCCTCCATGACCGAGCCGCGCTTGCACTCCTCGATGAACGCGGCGAGTTCCGGGTGGCCGGCCGCGGCGCGGGTCGCGAGCGGGTGCTCGGCCGCGACCGCGACGAAGGTCGCGCCCATCAGGGTATCGGCGCGGGTCGTGAACACGCTCAGCCGCCGCGCCGCGCCGTCGAGCGTGTACGGGAATGCGATCGTCACGCCGTCGCTGCGCCCGATCCAGTTCGCCTGCATCGTGCGCACGCGCTCCGGCCAGCCGCCGAGGCCCTCGAGCGCGCCGAGCAGTTCCTCGGCATAGGCGGTGATCCCGAGGTAGTACATCGGGATCTCGCGCTTCTCGACGGGCGCGCCGGTGCGCCAGCCGCGCCCGTCGATGACCTGCTCGTTGGCCAGCACCGTCTGGTCGACCGGGTCCCAGTTCACGGTGCCGGTGCGCTTGTAGGCGATGCCCTTCTCGAGCATCCGCAGGAACAGCCACTGGTTCCAGCGGTAGTACTCCGGCCGGCAGGTCGTGAGCTCGCGGTCCCAGTCGAGCCCGAAGCCGAGCGCCTGCAGCTGGCGCTTCATCGTCGCGATGTTCTCGTAGGTCCAGCGTGCGGGCGGCACCGAGTTCGCGATCGCGGCGTTCTCCGCCGGCAGTCCGAACGCGTCCCAGCCCATCGGCTGCAGCACGTTGAAGCCCTGCATGCGCATGAAGCGCGCAATCACGTCGCCGATCGTGTAGTTGCGCACGTGCCCCATGTGCAGCCGCCCGCTCGGGTAGGGGAACATGCTGAGGCAGTAGTATTTCGGCCGCGTGCGGTCCTCGGCGGCCCGGAACGTGCCGTGGTCCTGCCAGTAGCGCTGGGCGGAGGCCTCGACGGCGGCCGGTTCGTAGGTCTCGTGCATGGGCGAAGGGCTGCGGGGACGGCCGCCTAGGATACCGGAACGGTGGCCCGCGCCGGGGGCCGCGGGCAGGACCTCAGCCCCAGACCTCGGCCAGCAGGCGCGCGAAGTTGCCGCCGAGCAGCTTCTCGATGCGCGACTCCGGCCAGCCGCGCGCCGCGAGGTCATCGGCGAGCAGCGCGAAGCGGCGCGCGGAGTTGTACTCGGGGATCAGGTTCAGCACGTCCGGCGATTCGCCGGGTGCGGAGATGCCCGCCTTGATGCGCCGCTCGATGTCCACCTTGAGCGCCTGGCGGAGCTCGGGCGTGATCGGCGACGGCGAGATCTCGCCGTCGGTGCCGAGGCCGACGTGGTCCTCGCCGCACACCTGCACCGCGTGCTCGATGTGCCGGATCAGGTCCTCGCGGTGCGGCTGCTCGAGGTACTTCAGGAAACACATCGAGTAGATGCCGACGACGCCACCTTTGTCGGCGAGCGCCTTCAGCGAGGCATCGCCGACGTTGCGCGGCACGTCGACGAGCGCGCGGCAGCCGGTGTGCGTGATCGCGAGCGGGCCCTTGCACGCGGCGATGCCCTCGCTGATCGTGCGCGCGCCGGCGTGGCTGAGGTCGAGCAGCAGCCGGCGGCGGTTCAGCTCCGCGATCAGCTCGCGGCCCAGCGTGCTGAGGCCGGCGTCGTTCGGCTCGAGGCAACCGTCGCCCATGAGGTTGCGGCGGTTGTAGGTCGGCTGCACGATGCGCACGCCGAGGCCTTCGAACACGTCGAGGCGCTTCAGGTCGCCTTCCAGCATGCTCGTGTCCTGGAAGCCGTAGATCAGCCCGAGGCGGCCGCGCGCCTTGGCGGCGTTCAGGTCGGCGCTGCCGAGCACCGGCTGCAGCGCGTCCGGGTTCAGCTGGATCTGCCGGTCCCACCACGCGATCTGCTTGACCGTCTCCTCGAAGCGGCCCGGCGCGTTGCCCGGCACGTTGACGGTCACGTTGCAGGCCGTGAGGCCGGAGGCGCGCGCGTCCGCGATCGCCTGCGCCGACAGCGGCGCGTCGTCCGGGCGCTTCGGGTCGAAGTCGCCGGGCCCGCCGAGCGCGTCGATGACGATGCCGCGCCGGTAGGCCTCGGGCGGGTAGCCGGCGGCGCCGGCGCCCAGCGGCGCGGCGAGCGCGCCGGTCGCGAGCAGGAACCGCCGCCGGTCGATCATGCGCTCCCCTCCCCCGCGCCCGGCGGGCGGCGTGCCGCCGCGCCGCTCAGGCGGTGACGGCCGCGACGTCGGCGATCGCGCCCGCGAGCCGCTCGATCTGGCTCGCGGCGAGGCCGGCGATGTTCACGCGGCTGTCGGGCGCCACGTACACGTGGTGCCGCTCCTTGAGCTCGCGCACCGCGTCGGCGTCGAGGCCGAGCAGCGAGAACATGCCGCGCTGCGTGCCGATGAAGTCGAAGCGCCGCCCGCCGGTCGCGCTCCTGAGCGCGGCCGCGAGCGGCCCGCGCAGCCCCGTGACCCGTGCGCGCATCGCGTCGAGCTCGGCGAGCCACTCGGCGCGCAGCGCCGGGTTCGCGCCGATCGCCGCGACGATCGCCGCCCCATGGTCGGGCGGCATCGAGTACATCCGCCGCGCGAGCGCCTGCAGGTGGCTCATCGTGGTCGCGGCGGCGGCCGCCGACGGCGCGACCGCGATGACCGCGCCGACGCGCTCGCGGTACAGGCCGAAGTTCTTCGAGCACGACACCGCGACCAGCAGCTCCGGCAGCCGCTCCGCCAGCAGGCGGACCGGCATCGCGTCCGCATCGAGCCCGTCGCCGAGGCCCTGGTAGGCGAGGTCGAGGAACGGCACGAGGCCGCGCCGCTCGAGGACCGCCGCGAGCGCACGCCACTGCTCGCCATCGAGGTCCGCGCCGGTGGGATTGTGGCAGGACGCCTGCAGCAGCACGACGCTGCCCGCGGGCAGCCGCTCGAGCGTCGCCTGCATCGCATCGAAGCGCACGCTGCCGCCCGCTGCGTCGTAGTACGGGTAGCTCTCGACCGCGAGCCCGGCGCCGCCGACCAGCGGCGTGTGGTTCGGCCAGGTGGGGTCGCTGACCCAGACGCGGGTCGAGCGCTCGACGCGCGCGATGAGGTCGGCCGCGAGCCGCAGCGCGCCGCAGCCGCCCGGCGTCTGCAGCGTCACGACCCGGCCGGCGCTGCGCGCCGGGTGGCCGGCGCCGAGCGTCAGCTCCTCGATCAGCGATGCGAAGGCGCGGTTACCGCCCGCGCCGACGTAGGCCTTGGTGGCCTCGCGCTCGAAGACCTCGCGCTCGGCGGACCGCACGGCCGCCATGATCGGCGTCACGCCGCTCGCGTCGCGGTACACGCCGACGCCGAGGTCGATCTTGTCGCGCGCCGGGTCGGCGGCGAAGGCCGCCATGACGCCGAGCAGGGCGTCGGGCGGCTGGGGTCCGAGGGAGTTCAGCAAGTCACAGCACTCCGCGTCGCATCTGGTCGAGCTCGATGGACTCGAACAGGGCACGGAAGTTGCCCTCGCCGAAGCCCTCATTGCCCTTGCGCTCGATTATCTCAAAGAAAATCGGCCCGATGACGTTCTTCGTGAAGATCTGCAGCAGGATGCCCGACTCGACGCTGCCGTCGATCAGGATCCGCCGGCGCTCGAGCTCCGCGAGGTCCTCGCGGTGACCCGTGACCCGCCGCCCGACCCCCTCGTAGTAGCTGTCGGGCGTGTCCTGGAACTCGATGCCGCGGCCGCGCAGCGCATCGACCGTCCGGTAGATGCCCTGGCTCGACAGCGCGATGTGCTGGATGCCCTCGCCGCCGTACGCGGACAGGTACTCCTCGATCTGGCTCTTGTCGTCCTGGCTCTCGTTGATCGGGATGCGGATCTTGCCGCAGGGCGAGGTCATCGCCCGCGACAGGAGCCCGGTCTGCTTGCCCTCGATGTCGAAGTAGCGGATCTCGCGGAAGTTGAACAGCCGCTCGTAGAAGCCGGCCCAGAGGTTCATGTTGCCGCGGCGCACGTTGTGCGTCAGGTGGTCGATGACCGACAGCCCGATGCCGGTGTCGGCAGACGCCGCCGCGATCGGGACGAAGTCGACGTCGTAGATCGTGCGCTCGCCGTAGCGGTCGACCAGATAGATGAGGCTGCCGCCGATGCCGACGATCGAGGGGATGTTGAGCTCCATCGGCCCCGCCGTCGCCGGGCCCGGCTGGGCGCCGAGCGCGAGCGCGCGGCGGAACGCGCCGGCCGCGTCGCGCACGCGGAAGGCCATCGCGCAGGCCGACGGGCCGTGCAGGCGCGCGAACTGCTGTCCGAAGCCGCTGGCCTCGGCGTTGATGATGAAGTTGATGTCGCCCTGGCGGTGCAGCGTGACGTTCTTCGACCGGTGCCGGGCGATGGCCGGAAAGCCCATGCGGTCGAACAGGCCGCGCAGCAGCTCCGGGTCGGGCGCCGTGTACTCGACGAACTCGAAGCCGTCGGTGCCCATCGGGTTGTGGTTCGACATGGCGCAGTCCTCCGCGATAGGGCGATCTTAGTCCCGGGGTCCGCGCGCGGCCGGCAATTTCATTGCAATCCGATGCCCGGGCGCGGTAGTTTCCGCCATCAAATTGCGCCTGACCGGCGTTTCCAGCAATTTTCTGTCAACCCGCGCGCCGCCGCGCCGTTGGAGGCCAGCCGATGATGCCGCACCGCTCCGGAAACCTGCTGGACGAGGCCGACATCCGCATCCTGGCCGCGCTGCAGCACGATGCGTCGCGCTCCAACCAGGCGCTCGCCGCCGAGGTGCACCTCTCGCCAGCGCCGTGCCTGCGGCGGGTGCGGCGCCTCACCGAGCAGGGCTACGTCGGGCGCATCGTCGCGATCCTCGACCGCGAGAAGCTCGGCTTCGAGGTGGCGGCCTACGCCTTCGTGACGCTCGAGACGCACCGCGGCGGTGCCGGCGAGCAGTTCGGCCAGTTCGTGCGGCGCCGGCCGGAGGTGGTCGAGTGCGTGCGGCTCTCCGGCGCCTACGATTTCCTGGCGCGCATCATCGTCGAGTCGATCGCCGCCTACTCGGCCTTTCTCGACCGCCAGCTGCTGCGCTGGCCCGGGGTGCGCGCGGTGAACACGAGCTTCGAGCTCGGCGTGCTGAAGCGCACGACCGCGCTGCCGCTCATCGCGCCGCGCCGCGGCCCTCCGCGGCGGGCGCGCGCCGCCGCCACGGCCGCGCCCCGATGATCAGCAGTGCGCAGGCCGTCATGACCGGCCACAGCCGCCAGCGCGCGTAGGGCGTGAGCCCGGTGTGCGGCACGACCTTGCCGTGCAGCACGACCGGCTGGAACTGCGCCGTCCGGGCGACCACCTGACCGGCCGGGTCGATCAGCGCCGAGATGCCGTTGTTGGTCGCCCGCATCATCCAGCGGCCCGCCTCCAGCGCGCGGAAGCGCGCGATCTGCAGGTGCTGGTGCGGCGCGCTCGAGTCGCCGAACCACGCGTCGTTGCTGACGTTGACGAGCAGCGTCGCCGTGCCGAGCACGTCGAGCTGCTCGACGGTGTAGGCGTCCTCGTAGCAGATCGTCGCGCCGAGCTTCTGGCCGCCGGCGTCGAGCGGCGGCTGGTCGTCGGCGCCGGGCGCCAGGTCGGCGTAGGCGAGGTCGTTGAGCCGCATCCACTCGCGCACGAAGCCCGGCACCGGGAAGAACTCGCCGTAGGGCACGAGGTGGCGCTTGTAGTACCACTGCTCGTCGGCGCCGAGCGCCACGAGGCCGTTGCGGTACACCTTGGCGTCGAAGTCGTAGCGCAGCAGTCCGATGACGAGGTCGGAGCGGTGCGCCTGCGCCTCGCGGTACAGCGGCGTCAGGAACGGCACCACCTCGTTGTACAGGGCGGGCAGCGCGGCCTCCGGCCACACGATCAGCCGGGCGCCGAGCGCTTCGCGCTCCAGGTCCGTGTAGATCTGCAGCGTGCGTTGCTTGTTCTCGTCCTGCCACTTCAGGTCCTGCGGGATCGCGCCCTGCAGCAGGGCGACGTCGAGCGCCGCGCCGCTCGGTCGCGTCCACTCGATCCGGCCGAGCAGGCCGCCCGCCGTCAGCAGCGCGGCTGCGAGGGCGACGAGGAGCGCGCGCGGACGGCCGCGCACCTCGAAGACCGCGACCAGGATGCCGGCCAGCAGCGCGCCGACAAGGCTCACGCCGTAGACACCGACCAGCGGCGCGTAGCCCGCGAGCGGCGTGTCGATCTGGCCGTAGCCGAGCGCGAGCCACGGGAAGCCCGACAGGAACCAGCCGCGGAACCACTCCATCAGCACCCAGCCCGCCGGGTACACGAGCAGCAGCTGCGCGAGGCGCGCGCCGGGCGCGGCGCGCGCCATCAGCCAGCCGAGCAGCGCCGCGTAGCCACCCATGATCGCGGCGAGGCCGGCCATCAGCAGGAAGGCGACCGCGAGCGGCGCGCGCCCGAAGATGTGAATGCTCGTGTACAGCCAGTAGGTGCCGGCGAGGAACAGCCCGGCGGTGAACAGGAAGCCGAGCCGGGCCGCGCGGGCGGGGCCCGCGCCCCGCCAAAGCCACCACAGCGCGGCGAGGCAGGCGATGCCGAGCGGGGCGACGCCGGCCGGCGCGAAACTGAGCGACTGCAGCGCGCCGAGCGCGAGCGCGCACGCGCCCGCGTGGCGGCGCGCCGCGTCGGCCGCGGCGCGCGCCCGCTCAGCCAGGCTCACGCCGCACCCGCCTCGCCGCCGGGCGTGACGTCGCGCGGCGTCGTGACCCGCACGAGGTCGATGCGACGGCGGTCGCCGCGCAGCACCCGGAACTCGAACTCGTCGATCCTGACCGACTCGCCGCGCCGCGGCAGGCGGCCGAAGGCATGCACGATGAGGCCGCCGATCGTGTCGAACTCCTCGTCGGAGAAGTTGCTCGAGAAGTAGCCGTTGAAGTCGGCGATGCGGGTCAGCGCGCGCACCGTGAACACGCGCTCGCCCTCGCGCCGGATCGACTGGTCTTCCTCGACGTCATACTCGTCGGCGATGTCGCCGACGATCTGCTCGATCACGTCCTCGATCGTGACGAGGCCGGCGACGCCGCCGTACTCGTCGACGACGATCGCCATGTGGTGGCGGTTCTGGCGGAACTCCTTCAGCAGCACGTTGAGTCGCTTCGGCTCCGGCACGAACACGGCCGGGCGCAGCACCTCGCGGATGTCGAAGTCGCCGCCGCGGCGGCTCTCGGCGAAGTAGCGCAGCAGGTCCTTGGCCAGCAGGATGCCGACGATGCGGTCGCGGTCCTCGCCGATGACCGGGAATCGCGAGTGGCCGGACTCCACGACGATCGGCAGCAGCGTCTCCGGCGGGTCGTCGCGCTCGAGCACGGTCATCTGTGAGCGCGGCACCATGATGTCGCGCACCTGCAGGTCGCCGACCGCGAGCACGCCCTCGAGCATCTCGAGCGCGTCGGCGTCGACGAGCCCGCGTTCGGTCGCCTCGCGCAGCGCCTCGAGCAGCGCCGCGCGGTCCTGCGGCTCGCCCGACATCTGCTGCTTGAGGCGCGACAGCCAGCCGCGCCGCTCGCGGGGCGCTCCGTCCTCAGCCATCGTCGAGCTGCCGGTAGGGGTCCGGGAACCCGAGTCGCGCCAGCACGGCGCGCTCGCGCCGCTCCATACGCTCGGCGTCGGCGCCGCGCTCGTGGTCGTAGCCGAGCAGGTGCAGCGTGCCGTGCACGACCATGTGCGCCCAGTGCGCGTCGAGTGCCTTGCGCTGCTCGCGCGCCTCGCGCGCGACGACGCCGGCGCAGATCGCGAGGTCGCCGAGCGGCGCCAGTCCCGGCGGGCGCGGCTCGGTGCCGGGCGGGAAGCTGAGCACGTTCGTGGGGCGGTCCTTGCCGCGGTAGTCGCGGTTCAGCCGCCGGCTCTCGCCGGGCGTCACGACGCGGATCGCGAGCTCGCGGCGCGAGGCGCGGGCGCCGGCGGCGCTTCGCGCCCACGCGGCGAGCCGCCGCGGCCCCGGCACCCACGGCCGGCGCGTGCCGAAGCGCACGTCGACCGCCAGCGTCACTTCGACTCCTCGGCGCGCTCGTAGGCCTGCACGATCCGCTGCACGAGCGGGTGGCGGACCACGTCCTTGGAGCTGAAGAACGTGAACGCGACGCCGCTGACGCCGTTCAGCACGTCGATGACGTGCCGCAGGCCCGAGACGCGGCTGCTCGGCAGGTCGGTCTGCGTGACGTCGCCGGTGACCACCGCACGCGAGCCGAAGCCGATGCGCGTCAGGAACATCTTCATCTGCTCGACGGTCGTGTTTTGCGCCTCGTCGAGGATGATGAACGCGTCGTTCAGCGTGCGTCCGCGCATGAACGCGAGCGGCGCGATCTCGATGACGTTGCGCTCGATGAGCCGCATGACGCGGTCGAAGCCGAGCATCTCGTAGAGCGCGTCGTACATCGGGCGCAGGTACGGGTCGACCTTCTGCGTCAGGTCGCCGGGCAGGAAGCCGAGCCGCTCGCCCGCCTCGACCGCCGGGCGCACCAGCACGATGCGCCGCACGCGGTCGGCCTGCAGGGCCTCGACCGCGCAGGCGACCGCGAGGTAGGTCTTGCCGGTGCCGGCGGGGCCGATGCCGAAGGTGAGGTCGGCGCCGTGGATCTGCGCGAGATACTGGCTCTGGTTGGCGCCGCGGCCGCGGATCAGCCCGCGGTGCGTCTGCACTTGCACCTCGTCGGCGGCAGCCGTGCCGTCGGCGGCGCCCTGCTCGGCCATGACGGCCTCCTGGATCGCGAGGTGCACGTCGCCCGGCTCCACGCCGCGGTCGGCGCGCGCGTACAGGTCGGCGAGGATGCGCGCCGCCGCCTCGGCGCGTGCGCCGCTCAGCCGGAAGCGGTTGCCGCGGCGGTGCACGCTGACGCCGAGGCGCTCCTCGACCTGGTGCAGGTGCTCATCGAGCGGACCGCACAGCGCCGCGAGCCGCTCGTTGTCCGGGGGATCGAGGGTGAGGTCGCGCGCGGGTAGCGGCGTGCTCAAGCGGCACAACCGGCTTCAGGCGCGGCGCCCGGCTCGGCGCCGAGCCAGCGCCCGCGCAGCGAGTTCGGCAGCGCCTCGGTGATCAGCAGCTCGGCATAGCGCCCGATCAGCGCGGCCGGGCCGTCGAAGTTCACCCAGCGGTTGTCCTCCGTGCGGCCGGCGAGCTGGCGTGCGTCGCGCCGCGCCGGGCGCTCGACCAGCACGCGCTGGCGCGTGCCGACGAGGCGCGCGCTGCGCTCGCGCGCGAGCCCGTTGATGCGCGCCTGCAGCTGCTCGAGGCGGCGCTGCGCGACCGCGTGCGGCACCGGGTCCGGCAGCGCCGCCGCCGGCGTGCCGGGCCGCGCGCTGTAGATGAAGCTGAAGGACTGGTCGAAGCCGACGTCGTCGATGAGCCGCAGCGTCGCCTCGAAGTCGCGCTCGGTCTCGCCCGGGAAGCCGACGATGAAGTCCGAGGAGACCGCGATGTCGGGGCGCACGGCGCGCAAGCGCCGGACCTTTTGCTTGTACTCGAGCGCCGTGTAGCCGCGCTTCATGGCGGCGAGGATGCGGTCGGAGCCGGACTGCACCGGCAGATGCAGGTGGTTCACGAGCTTCGGGACGCGCCCGTAGGCCGCGATCAGCCGCTCGCCGAACTCGAGCGGGTGCGAGGTCGTGTAGCGGATCCGCTCGATGCCGGGGACGGAAGCGACGTGCTCGATCAGCAGCGCGAGGTCCGCGCTCTCGCCATCGCCGAGGTCGCCGGCGTAGCCGTTGACGTTCTGGCCGAGCAGCGTGACCTCGCTCACGCCCTGCGCGGCGAGCGCACCGACCTCCTCGAGCACCTGCGCGAACGGCCTGCTGATCTCCTCGCCGCGCGTGTACGGCACGACGCAGAAGCTGCAGTACTTGCTGCAGCCCTCCATGATCGACACGAAGGCCGTCGCCGCCGAGGTCTTCGGCTGCGGCAGCTCGTCGAATTTCTCGTTCTCGGGGAAGCTGACGTCGACCTGCGGCCGCCCGGTGCGGCGCACTTCGGCGAGCAGTGCCGGCAGGCGGTGCAGCGTCTGCGGTCCGAACACGACGTCGACGAACGGGGCCCGCTCGAGCACCGCCTCGCCCTCCTGGCTCGCGACGCAGCCCCCGACGCCGATCAGCACGCCCGGGCGGCGCGCCTTCAGTTCGTGGTAGATGCCGAGGTAGGAGTACACCTTGTCTTCCGCCTTCTCGCGGATCGAGCAGGTGTTGAGGAGCACGACATCGGCGCGCCCCAGGTCCTCGGTGAGCTCGAGCCCTTCGGCCGCGCGCAGCACGTCCGCCATGCGGGCGGAGTCGTACTCGTTCATCTGGCAGCCGAAGGTCTTGAGGTAGAGGAAACCGGCCATGGTGCGGGCTGACGGGAAGCGCAAAGGGTACCGCGTCCGGCTGCCCACATAAAGGCAGCCGGGCCGCGGCGTCCTAGTTTAATCCTTGCGAATCAGCGGCTTGGCGGTGAGCCGCGGCGGGCTCAGAACGGGATGTCGTCGTCGAGGGCGTCGTCGCCCTTGCCGCCGGCCGTGGCCGCCGCCGGTGCGTACTCCTCGGCCGGCGCGCCCTGGCTGCGCCCGCCGCCGCCCGCGCCGGCGCCGGCGCCCGCCTGGCCGCCGCGTCCGCCGAGCATCTGCATCTCGTTCGCGATGATCTCGGTCGTGTAGCGGTCGTTGCCGCTCTTGTCCTGCCACTTGCGGGTCCGGATCCGGCCCTCGATATAGACCTGCGAGCCCTTGCGCAGGTACTCGGCGGCGATCTCGGCGAGGCGGTCGAAGAACACGACCGAATGCCATTCGGTCTGCTCCTTCTGCTCGCCGGTCTGTTTGTCCCGCCAGCTGTCGCTGGTCGCGAGGCGGATGTTGGTGACGGCCTTGCCGCTCGGCATCGCGCGCGTCTCCGGGTCCTGCCCGAGGTTGCCGACCAGAATCACCTTGTTGATGCCGCGCGCCATGTGTCCGCTCCTCCGGGCTGGAAGGCCGGGGCGGGTGCCGCCCGACCGGACTGACAGTGTACGCCGAGGCGCCGCCGGCGCGGGCGGCGAATCGGGCGCGATCGGCCGATTAGTCCCGCTCCGGGCGGTAGGCCGCCCACCACGCCGCCGTCGCGACGGCGGCGGTCGCGAACACCGCCGCCACGCCCAGCCGGCTGCCGGCGAGCGCGCCCGCGGCGACCGAGCCGGTGAAGGACCCGAGCGACTGGGCGGTCGCGAAGACGCTGAGCGCGGCGCCACGGACCTCGAGCGGGGCGGTCTGCGACAAGCGCGCGGGCAGGCGCGCCTCCAGGTAGTTGAAGGCGGTAAAGAAAAGCACGAGCGCCGCCGCGAAGGCCAGGTAGCTGGCAGTCGCGGCGGCGGCGGCGCCCAGCGCGAGCGCGAGCAGCCCGATGCCGAGCTGGACGATCCGGCCCGGCCGGCGGCTGCGTTCGCTCGCGAGGACGAGCGGCACCGTCGGCGGGATCGACAGCAGGAACACGACGAGGTACGTCCGCCAGTGGTCGGCGAGCGCGATGCCGAGGCGGTCGTGGAGCGCGGTCTGGGCGCCGACGAAGGTCGCGGTCAAGACGCCGTTCAGCACGAAGATCCCGAGGTAGTGCGGCACGAGCACCGGCGCGAACGCATCGCCGAGGCGCCCCGTGCGACCGGCCGCCGTCGCCGCCGCCGGCAGCGGCACCACCGCATAGAGGAGCGCGATCGCGAGCACGGCCAGCACCGCGATCGCGACGAACAGTCCGGGCACGCCGATCGTGGCGCTCAGGGGTGGCGCCGCGATGAGCCCGACCACGAACGAGCCGCCGATGCTGATGCCGATCAGGGCCATCGCGCGGGTGCGCACTTCGCTGCGGGTCAGGTCGGCGAGCAGCGCCGTGATGGGGCCGGCGACGGCGCCGGCGCCCTGCAGCGTGCGCGCCGCGATCAGCGCGCCGATCGAGCCCGCGGTGGCGGCCCACAGCGACCCCGCCGCGAACACCGCAAGCCCGACGGCGATGACCGGCCGGCGGCCGATCCGGTCGGATGCGGCGCCGAAGGGCACCTGCAGCAGCGCCTGGACGAGCGCGAATACGCCGACGGCGAAGCCGGCCAGCGCCGGCGTCGCGCCGGGCAGCGCCCGGCCGTACAGGAACAGGACCGGCAGCATCAGGAAGAGGCCGAGCATCCGGATGCCGTAGATGAGCGCGAGCGCGGCCACCGCCCGCCGCTCCCCGGGCTCGAGCGAGCGCCGCTCGCGGGCGCCTGCGGCACCGGGCGCCGGCCCGGCGCGAGGGTCAGTCACGGAAACGCTTACCTCCCGGGAGGGCGCCTTGTATTCTATCGGATTCGCCAGAATTTCCGGGTCCACGATGCAGACCATCAGTATCCGCGGCGCCAGGACGCACAACCTCAAGAACCTCGACCTCGACCTGCCGCGCGACCGGCTGATCGTGCTGACGGGGCTGTCGGGCTCGGGCAAGTCCTCGCTCGCCTTCGACACCGTCTACGCCGAGGGCCAGCGGCGCTACGTCGAGTCGCTGTCGGCGTACGCCCGGCAGTTCCTGTCGATGATGGAAAAGCCCGACGTCGACTCGATCGAGGGCCTGTCGCCGGCGATCTCGATCGAGCAGAAGTCGACCTCGCACAACCCGCGCTCGACGGTCGCGACCGTCACCGAGATCTACGACTACCTGCGACTGCTGTACGCGCGCGCCGGCGTGCCGCGCTGCCCCGACCACGGCCTCGACCTGTCGGCGCAGACGGTCAGCCAGATGGTCGACCAGGTGCTCGAGCTGCCCGAGGGGAGCTCGCTGCTCCTGCTCGCGCCGGTCGTCAAGGAGCGCAAGGGCGAGCACGCGCAGATCCTCGACGAGCTGAAGGGCAAGGGCTTCGTGCGCGCGCGCATCGACGGCACGGTCGTCGAGCTCGACGCGGCGCCGGCGCTCGACCTGCGGCGCAAGCACACGATCGAGGCGGTCGTCGACCGCTTCCGCGTGCGCGCCGACCTGGCGCAGCGGCTCGCCGAGTCCTTCGAGACGGCGCTGCGGCTCGGCGGCGGGATCGCCTCGGTCGCGTTCCACGACCAGCCGAAGCGCGCCGACCTCGTGTTCTCCGACAAGTTCGCGTGCAACGTCTGCGGCTGGTCGCTGGCGGAGCTCGAGCCGCGGCTGTTCTCCTTCAACAACCCGGCCGGCGCGTGCCCGACCTGCGACGGCCTCGGGCAGAAGCAGTTCTTCGACCCGGCGCGCGTGGTCACGCAGCCGCAGCTCTCGCTCGCGGCCGGGGCGGTCCGCGGCTGGGACCGCCGCAACGCCTACTACTTCACGCTGATCCAGTCGCTGGCGCGGCACTACAAGTTCGACGTCGAGACGCCGTGGCGCGAGATCGACCCGAAGGTGCAGAAGGTGCTGCTGTACGGCAGCAGCGACGACAGCATCGAGTTCCGCTACTTCGACGGCCGCGGCGGCACGACCCGCAAGCGCCATCCGTTCGAGGGGATCCTGCCGAACCTCGAGCGCCGCTATCGCGAGACCGACTCGATGATGGTCCGCGAGGAGCTCGCGAAGTACCTCGGCAGCAAGCCGTGCCCGGACTGCGGCGGCACGCGCCTGAACGTCGCCGCGCGGCACGTGTTCGTCGCCGGCCGCAACATCGCCGAGGTGACGCGGCTATCGGTCGGCAACGCGCTCAAGCAGTTCCGCGAGCTGTCGCTGCCCGGCTGGCGCGGCGCGATCGCGATCAAGATCCAGAAGGAGATCGCCGACCGGCTCGGCTTCCTCAGCAACGTCGGCCTCGACTACCTGACGCTCGACCGCAGCGCCGAGACGCTCTCCGGCGGGGAGGCGCAGCGCATCCGGCTCGCGAGCCAGGTCGGCTCCGGGCTGGTCGGCGTCATGTACATCCTCGACGAGCCCTCGATCGGCCTGCACCAGCGCGACAATCAGCGCCTGCTCGACACGCTGGTCCGGCTCCGCGACCTCGGCAACACGGTCATCGTCGTCGAGCACGACGAGGACGCGATCCGCCACGCCGACTACATCGTCGACCTCGGCCCCGGCGCGGGCGTTCACGGCGGCGAGATCGTCGCGCAGGGCAGCGTCGCCGACATCGAGGCGGCGCCGCGCTCGCTCACCGGCGGCTACCTGTCGGGGCGGGAGCGCATCGAGGTGCCGGCGCTGCGCACGCCGGCCGACCCGAAGCGGCAGATCCGGATCGTCGAGGCGACCGGCAACAACCTCAAGCACGTCACCGTCGACATCCCCGTCGGGCTGCTGACCTGCGTGACCGGCGTGTCGGGGTCCGGCAAGTCGACGCTCGTCAACGACACGCTGTACCGCCGGGTCGCGCAGGCGCTGAATGACTCGGCCGACGAGCCGGCGCCGTGCGAGCGGATCGACGGCCTCTCGCACGTCGATCGCGTGATCGACATCGACCAGAGCCCGATCGGCCGGACGCCGCGCTCGAACCCGGCGACCTACACCGGCCTGTTCACGCCGATCCGCGAGCTGTTCGCGCAGGCGCCCGAGGCGCGCGCCCGCGGCTACGAGCCCGGCCGGTTCAGCTTCAACGTCAAGGGCGGGCGCTGCGAGGCGTGCCAGGGCGACGGCGTGATCCAGGTCGAGATGCACTTTCTGCCGGACGTGTACGTGCCGTGCGACATCTGCAAGGGCAAGCGCTACAACCGCGAGACCCTCGAGATCCGCTACCGCGGCAAGACGATCCACGAGGTCCTGGAAATGACTGCCGAGGACGCCTACGCGTTCTTCCAGGCGGTGCCGGTGGTCGCGCAGAAGCTGAAGACGCTGCTCGACGTCGGGCTGTCGTACGTGCGGCTCGGCCAGAACGCGACGACGCTGTCCGGCGGCGAGGCGCAGCGCGTCAAGCTCGCGAAGGAGCTCTCGAAGCGCGCCACCGGGCGCACGCTCTACATCCTCGACGAGCCGACGACCGGCCTGCACTTCCACGACATCGCGCAGCTGCTGCGCGTGCTCGTGCGCCTGCGGGACGAGGGCAACACGATCGTGGTCATCGAGCACAACCTCGATGTCATCAAGACCGCGGACTGGATCATCGACCTGGGACCCGAGGGCGGGGACGGCGGCGGCCAGGTGCTCGCGACCGGCACGCCCGAGGCCATCGCGCGCTCGCCGAATTCGTTCACCGGCGAGTACCTGCGCCCGGTGCTCGCCCGAAGGACCGAGCAGGCGCGTCGCAGCGCCTGAGGCTCAGCGCGCGCCGAGGGCGCTGCGCGCGGTCCAGACGCTGCGCTGCGTACCCCACGCCGAGCGCACCCACGCGAGTTCCTGGCACAGGCTCGCCGTGGCACTCGGCCGCGGCGGCCAGGTGGGCGCCGCGCCGTTCGCGGTGACGCGGGGCGCGGGCGGCGAGGCGTTGGCGTGACCGAGGCGCATGGGAGGATCCTGCCGAGCACGAGCGCCGTGACGCGCTCACCTCCCCTGTCGGCCGCCGCTGCGCCTGCTTGAGGACGGCGCGCACACAATCGCGCGGCGGCGCCGCCCGCGGGCGCATGAGGCCGTGCCGCAGGGCCGCGTGCGCGCGGCCGGACTAGGGGAGTTTCCTAGCTGCGACGCGGCGCGGTCGCCGGGCGCGGCGCGGCACCTTGCTCGAGCAGGCACTCGATGCGCGTGCCGCGCGGCGAGCGCCCGCCGATCCGGAGCGTCGCGCCGATCAGCTCGGCGCGGGCGCGCATGATCCTGAGGCCGAGCCCCGGGCCCATGGCCTCGCCCGCACGGATGCCCTGCCCGTCGTCCTCGACGATCAGCCGCACGCCGCCACGGGCCTCCGCGTTGGCGTCCTCGAGGCGCAGCCGGATCTCGCTCGCGCCGGCGTGCCGGACGGCGTTGCTGAGCGACTCCTGCGCGATCCGGTACAGGTTCTCGGCCGCGAGTGGCTCGAGGACGGCCCCGGCGCCGGGCTCGATGCGGCAGTCGATGCGGAATACTCCCGTCGCCGGCCAGCGGCGCACCAGTTCCTGCAGCGCGCGCGACAGCCCGCCGTTCTCGAGGTCGGCGGGCGAGACGCCGCGGGCGACCTCGCGGCTGGTGGCGATCGCGCCGGTGACGTAGTCGAGCACTTCCTCGAGGCCGGCCTTGAGGCTCGGCGCCTCGGCCGCCGCCCGTCGCGCGAGCGTCTTCACGAGGAGCGCGACGCCGGTCAGCTCCTGGCCAAGACCGTCGTGCAGGTCGTGCCGGAAGCGGCGCTGCTCGCGCGCCACGGCCTCCAGCAGGTCGCGCTCCCGGCTGCGGCGCTCGGACAGGTCGGCGCTGACCGATGCGATGCCCGTGACCCGCCCGGCGGCGACGATCGGCGTCGCCCAGGTGCCGATCGTGCGCCCGTCGTCGAGCGTGATCGTGATCATCTGCGGCGTGCGCGTGCGGACCGCGTTCGTCAGGCACGCCTCGAGCGCGGGCGCGTCGGGCAGGTTCCGGACGAGGCTCAGGATGCGCCGGCCAACCAGCGCGCCCGGATCGATGCCGCGCACCGAGCGGTTGGCGAACTCGATCGTGCCGTCCGGGTCGAGCAGCATCATCCACACCGGCGCCGCGGCGGCCAGCGCCTCGAGGTTGCGGCGGCTGCGCTCGAGCTCGACCTCGAGCCGGCGGCGCTGGTCGACGTCCTGGCATACGCCCATGAGGATCTGGCGACCACCGCGACCGCTCCGGCGGACCAGGTGCGCGCGGTTGCGCACCCAGAGCCAGCGCCCGCCCAGCGTCTCGATGCGGTATTCGGATTCGTAGCGCTCGCGCCGGCCGGCCAGGTGCGCCTCGTATTCCTTCAGCGCGGCAGCGCGGTCGTCCGGGTGCACGCGCGCGCGCCAGCGCACCGAGTGGCCCTCGCCGTCGCACGGGTCGATGTCGTGGCGCTGGCACCAGTCGTTGAGCCAGCGGACCGTGTCGGCGCCGACATCCCACTCGTAGGCACCGAGCTCGGCCGCCCACACCGGCGTCTCGAGCAGTGCGTCCTCAGTGGGGGGCTTCAGCGGGACGGGTCCGGATTCCATGCCGAAAACCCCGATCGACTGTCGTTAACCGAACGTCGCAGACATTAGAGGCGGCCGCGAGGGGTAGCAAGCCCGCCGCGGCGTGCCAGTGAGTGCGGCGCTGCGCTCAGCTGCCGAGCGCCTGGCGCAGCGCCTCGATCTCGGCGCTCGATTCCTGCATGACCTGCGCGCAGTTGTTCTCGTCGAGGCCGAGCATCTTGAATCCGGTGACCCCGCCCATGTTGAGCACGAGGCTCTCCGGGTGCTCGAGGTAGGTCGTCATCAGGTTCGCGACGATCAGCACGTCGGTCAGGTCGGCCGGGCCCGAGTGCTCGCGGCCGCTGTCGTCCTGCTCGGTGACCGCCTGGATCAGCTCCTCGGTCATTTCCCAGTTCTCGAGGATCGCCTTCGCGACCTCGGAGTGCCAGTCGCGCATCGTGCTGGCGAGCGTGACCGGGTCACCGAGGAATTCCGGGAACTGCGGCGTTCGCGTCAGGATGTAGAGGCGGCCGACGCCGTGCAGCAGGCCCGCGAGGAAGGCCTCGTCGGGGTTGCGCTTGGTGTGGTTCTTGGCGAGCACGTAGCAGAACGCGGCCACGTAGGTGCTTGTCTTCCACAGCTCGTGCAGCGGCTTCTCGAGGCCCTTGAGCCCGGCGCTCGCGCGGATCTGCGCCATCGCGAACGAGATCGCGGCGCTGCGCACCATGTTGTAGCCCATGCGCGCGATGGCCGTGCGCAGGTCGGTGATCTGCTTGCCGCTGCGGTTCAGGGCCGCGGAGTTCGACATCTTCAGGAGACGGGCGGCGAGCGCCGGCTCGGAGCCGACGATCCGCACGACCTGGTCGACGGTCGTCTTGTCGTCGCCGAGCGCCCGGCGTACGCGGATGGCCACGTCCGGGAAGGACGGCAGATCGAGCTTGCCGCTCGACAGCTCGGCCGCCAGCGCGGTGACGAACTCGAAGGCCTGCGCGTTGGCCGAAGCCGGTGCGGGTCCCTTGGCGCTCTGGCTCGCGTGCATGGCTTCGTCCGTCAGGTGCTGAGCACGGCCAGCGTGCCCGGGCCGTACTTGGGAACATTCAGCTCGAAGTCGATCCGGCCCTTCAGGGCACCGAGCAGCTGCGTCGCGCCCGCCGGCAGTGACTTCGCGGGGTAAACCGAGTCGAGCCGCAGGTGCGCCGACGAGTCGTCCATGACGAGCCGCGTGCAGATGTTCATGATCTCGCGCAGGTTCTGCACCATGACGTCGGTGAGTTCCTTCGTCTTGGCCGCGTCCTTCGCGACGGCCGGCGGCAGCATCGACAGCGCGGCGCTCGCGTTCGCGGCGAGCGCCACGTCGGCGACGCAGGCCGCGACCGGGGCGCCGTCGTCCGCGACGTACAGGCCGATCCACGACCCCGAGGCGGGGACGATGTCGAATTTCTTGCCCGGCCTGACCTCGAGGCCGTCGTACAGCAGCCCGAGCATCAGCTTGACCTTCGCGAGGTCCGGCAGGGGGTAGCGCGTCGCCATGGATTCGTTCCGCCCGCCGGGTTCAGTTGATGTGCGGGCCGAGCGCGTCCTTGAAGGACTCGGGCGTGAATGGCTTCGAGATCAGGAATTTCGCGCCGGCGGTCGTCGCGCGCGCGCGCATGTCGGCCGTCGCCTCGGTGGTCACGAACCCGAACTTCACCTTGAGCCCGGCCGCGGCCAGCTTCTCGAGGAGCTCGATGCCGGTCATGTTCGGCATGTTCCAGTCGGACAGCACGAGGTCGGGGGAGCCGCTCTGGATGGCAGCGAGGGCCTTGGCGCCGTCCTCGGCCTCCGAGATCTCGTGCCCTTCGAATCCCGCCTGGCGCAACGTCTTCTTGACGATCATGCGCATCGCCGCCGAGTCGTCCACGATCATGATCTTCATCGGTTCACTCCGAAGTGTTGGGCGCCCGGTTCCGGGCGCAGGCTGTGCGGCCGCAACTGCCGGTGGGGCCCCTCCGTTTGTCGGCCTGCACCGACCCGATCTTGAGACCCGCCGGGGGTGGCCCGGGCCGCGGCCCGCGCCGGCGCCCGGCAACTGTGATGCAGTTCACGCGGCGTCGTGGCTCGCCGCGGAGCGCTCGGCGATCAGCTGCAGGATCTTCGCGGCGATGGCCGGCAGCGGGTGCAGCGAGTCGACGGCGCCCGCCTCGTGCGCCGCCCCCGGCATGCCCCAGACGACGCTGGTCGCCTCATCCTGGGCGATGCAGGCGGCGCCGGCGTCGTGCATCTCGCGCATGCCCTCGGCGCCGTCCTTGCCCATGCCGGTCAGCATGACGCCAATCGCGTTTCGGCCGACGTTCTGCGCGACCGAGCGAAACAGCACGTCGACCGACGGCTTGTGGCGCTGCACGGGCGGCCCGTCGTTGAGCCGGCAGCGGTACAGCGCGCCGTCGCGCACGACCAGCAGGTGCTGGTCGCCAGGGGCGATGTAGGCATGCCCCGGCAGGATCTGCTGGCCGTCGCGGGCCTCGCGCACCGTCAGCGCCGAGCAGTTGTGCATCCGTTGCGCGAACGGCCCGCTGAAGGCCTTCGGGATGTGCTGCGTGATGACGATGCCGGGCGAGTCCGGCGGCAGCTGCGAGAGCACCTCGCGGATCGCCTCGGTGCCGCCCGTCGAGGCGCCGATCGCGACGATCTGCTCGGTCGTGCGGAAGTGCCGGGGCGCCGCCGCGCGCGGCAGCACGGCGTCGGCGCTCAGCTTCTCGACGACGTTGAGCGCCGCCGCGGCCGGCGCCGACGCGGCCGGGGCGTTCGCACCACTCGGCAGGGCGCGCACGCGCGCCTTGGACGCGGCCTTGACCTTGGCGCGGATCTCGTCGGCGTAGTCGTCGAGCTTGTGGGCGACGTCGACCTTGGGCTTGGTCACGAAGTCGACGGCGCCGAGCGCGAGAGCGTCGAGCGTCACGTCGGCGCCCTGCTCGGTCAGCGATGAGCACATGACGACCGGCATCGGGCGCAGCCGCATGAGATTGCGCAGGAACTGCACGCCGTCCATCCGCGGCATCTCGACGTCGAGGGTCAGGACGTCGGGGTTGAAGCGCTTGATCTTGTCGCGCGCCATGTAGGCGTCGGCGGCCGTGCCGACGACCTCGATCGCCGGGTCGCCGCCGAGAATCTCGCTCAGCAACTGGCGCACGACCGCCGAGTCGTCGACGATCAGAACGCGGATCTTGCCGTGCGCTTCGGTCGGGGCCATCGCGGTCTCCTAGAAGAGCTCCACCGAGCCGGCCTGAGGCGCCTTGTTGACCTGCTGCAGGTAGCTGCGCTCGCGCGCGCAGATCGTGTCGTTGCGCGTCGAGACGAGCTTCTTCACGCGCACCTTGCCGGTGCTCGGCGTGAAGTACACCTTGCGCGGGTAGACGTCGCCGAGGTCCTCGCCGGCGACGGTGAATCCCTCGGTCCGCATGTAGTTGCGGACGAAGTCGATGTTCGCCTGGCCGACGTCAGTCATCGCCGCGAGCACCTTGCCGCCGCCGGCCAGCTTGAACTCGAGGTTCTGGCGGCGCGCGCCGACCTTCAGCAGGTCGTTGATCATGTGCTCCATCGCCACGTTGCCGTAGCGCGTCGCGGCGCTCGCCGCATCGGTCCAGGCGCTCTCGCCCTGCGAGCGGTCGAGCGGCAGCATGAAGTGGTTCATGCCGCCGATGCCGAGCACGCGGTCGCGCACGCACGCCGAGACGCACGAGCCGAGCACCGTGCAGATCATCTCCGACTGGGTGGTCACGTAGTACTCGCCCGGCAGCAGCTTCGCCGCGAAGGTCTCGTGCAGCGGGTCCCAGTAGCGCCGGATGTGCGCGAACTGCGGCAGCGCCGCGGGCAGCTGCTTGCCCGGCGGCGGCGCCAGCGTGCTCTCGAGCACGCTCATCCGAGCCTCCGGTAGATGGTCTTTCCGATCAGCTGGTAGCTGTCGCTGACCTTGAACAGCGACTCGGAGTGGCCGATGAACAGGTGGTCGCCCGGGCGCTGCAGCTGCGCGACGCGCTCGAACAGCGTGCGCTGCGTCGGCTTGTCGAAGTAGATGACCACGTTGCGGCAGAAGATCACATCGAAGGGCCCCTTGAAGGGGAACGGCTGCATCAGGTTGAGCTGCCGGAAGGTGATCAGTGCCTTGAGGCCATCGGCCGCGGTGAAATGGCCCGGGCGACTCTCGGTGAACCAGCGCTGGCGCCGGGCCGCCGGCATCGTCGCGAACCTGTCTTCGCGGTACTCGCCGGCCTGCCCCTGCGCGAGCACGTTCGAGTCGAGGTCGGTGGCCAGGATGCGCACGTCCCAGCCCCGGAAGAGCTCCATCGATTCCTGCAGCGTGATCGCGAGCGTGTAGGGCTCCTCGCCGGTCGAGCAGCCGGCCGACCAGATCCGCAGGCGGCGCGTCGCCGCGTTGCGCCGGGCGAGCTCTGGCAGCACGGTGCCGCTGAGGAATTCGAAGTGATGCGCCTCGCGGAAGAACGAAGTCAGGTTGGTCGTGATCGCGTTCGCGAATTCCTCGAGCTCGACGGACTCGCCGCGCTCGAGCAGCGCGATGTACTCGGCGAAGCTGCCGAGCCGCAGCCCGCGCAGCCGTCGCGCCAGGCGGCTGTAGACCAGCTCGCGCTTCGACTCGGACAGCGAAATGCCCGTGTGCTCGCGCACGAGGCCGCGGATCTGCTCGAAGTCCCGATCCGAGAGGTGGTACTCGCGCTCGCGCGCATCGCCGGGCTGCATGGCGCGCGCCTAGAACAGGTCGACGTGGCCGGCGGCGCCGCCGATGCTCAGGTCGGACAGTGCCCGCAGCACCTCGTCGGGCGTCGAGCCGCGCACCAGCAGGTCGAAGATCAGCCGTTCCTGCTCCATGCTGTAGCGCGCGCGGATGTCGGCGCGCAGCTGGTCCCAGTCCGTCGCCAGCGAGCGCTTGCCGGGCGCGCTCAGGAACTCCGCGAGCGCCGCCAGCGTGTCGCGCACGTGCGTGAGCCGCTGCGTCAGGCGGTCGTGGTACTGCAGTGCGGTCGCGCCGGCGCGGCCGGCCGGCGTGTCGCCGAGGCCGCCCAGGACCTCGCCGAGCGCGGCCACGGGCGCCTCGGCCTCCCGCAGCGCGACCTCGATCTGCGAGGCGGCGAGCCCGAGCAGGCTGACCAGCTCCGGACCGTCGCCGGAGGCAACGGTGCCGGAGGCGCGATCCCGTGCCGCCCGCTTCGCCATGCTATTCGCCCGCCCCGAAGCTGAGCGCGTGGTCGACGCCGAGGGCGCGCGCCGCGCGGACGAGCGGCTCGCTGGGGCCGAGCCAGCGCGCCGCGATGCCGCGCTCGCGCGCGCTGCGTTCCGCCGCGACCAGCAGCTGCAGGCCGGCCGTGTCGACGCTGTCGACCGCGCTCGCATTGACCACCAGCGCACCCGCCGCGAGCGAGGCGAGCAGCGCCTCGGCGACGGCGGCGACGTCGCGGATCACGAGCGCGGCGGGCAGGTCGACGATCGGCACGCCGCCCGCGGCCGGCGTGCGCGCGCTGCGGCGCCGCGCCGGGGACTTCGACTTTCGGGTGCGCTTCATGGGTGGGCGCTCAGGCGGCGGCATCGAGGCCGTCGATCACGCTCGATGTGATCAGGCGGTCGATGTCGAGCAGGATCAGCATCTTCTTCTCGATCGTCGCCAGGCCCTTGACGAAGGCCGTTTCGACGCTCGAGCCGAGCTCCGGCGCGGCGCGCAGGTTCTCGGCCGAGACGTTGTAGACCTCGCACACCGCGTCAACGACCATGCCGACCGTGCGCACGCCGCGCGCGGACGAGACCTTCACGACGATGACGACGGTCGTCGGGCCGAACTCCGTCGGCGCGAGCCCGAAGCGGCGGCGCAGCTCGATGATCGGCACGATCGCGCCGCGCAGGTTGATGACGCCGAGCACGTAGTCGGGCACGTGCGGGATCCGCGTCGCCCGCTCCCAGCCCTTGATCTCCTGCACGCACAGGATATCGACGCCGTACTCCTCGCCGGCCAGCTGGAAGGTCAGGTACTGGGCCCCGCCGTCCGCATCGACCCGCCCGTTCTGATTGCCTTTCGTACTCACGGTTCGCTCCCGCAGGGCCTCACGCCGCCAGCGTCTGGCCCGACTTCATGGATTCGTCGAATGCCTGCACCAGGCCCGGGACGTCGACAATCAGCGCGACCGTACCGTCGCCGAGGATCGTGGCACCCGCGACGCCGCGCACCTGGCGGAAATTCGTCTCCAGGCTCTTGATGACGACCTGCTGCTGGGCCAGCAGATCGTCGACCAGCAGGCCGAAGCGCCGGCCCTCGGATTCGACGACGACCAGCAGTCCGTCCTCGACCGCGCGACTGTCGGGCTCGACGCCGAACAAGTCGTAGAGCCGCACGACCGGGATGTAGTCCTCGCGCAGCCGGAAGAGCTCCGAGCCGCCCGGGATCGAGTTCAGCCGCTCGCGCTGGGCCTGGATCGTCTCCACGATCGCGACCAGCGAGATCACGTAGGTCTCGGCACCGACCCGGACGAGCTGGCCGTCGAGGATTGCGAGCGTCAGCGGCAGGCGAATGCGGATGGTGCTGCCGCGACCCTCGACCGACTGGATCTGGACGTGGCCGCCGAGGTCGTGGATGTTGCGCCGCACGACGTCCATGCCGACGCCGCGGCCGGACACGTCGCTGATCGTCTCGGCGGTCGAGAAGCCGGCCGCGAAGATGAGGTTGTGGATCTGGTCCTCGCTCAGCTCCGCGTCGGCGCCGACGAGACCGCGCTCGCGCGCGCGCTTCAGGATCCGCGCCCGGTTCAGGCCGCCGCCGTCGTCCTTGACGTCGATGATGATGTTGCCGCCCTCGTGGAACGCGGCCAGCTCGATCGTGCCGGTCTCGCTCTTGCCGGCGGCGATGCGCACCTCCGGCTTCTCGAGGCCGTGATCGAGCGCGTTGCGCACGAGGTGCACGAGCGGGTCGGAGATCTTCTCGAGCACCGTCTTGTCGAGCTCGGTGCCCTCGCCGGTCAGCTTGAGCTCGACCTTCTTGCCGAGCTTGCGCGACAGGTCATGCACGAGCCGCGGGAATCGGTTGAACGCGAAGCTGATCGGCAGCATGCGGATCTGCATGACGCTCTCTTGCAGCTCGCGGGTGTTGCGCGTCAGCTGCGTCAGCCCCTCGCGCAGCTTCTCGAGCTCGCTGGGGTCGCAGCCATCGGCGAAGCGCGACAGCATCGACTGCGTGATCACGAGCTCGCCGACCAGGTTGATCAGGTGGTCGACCTTGGTGGTCGAGACGCGGATCGAGCCCGCATCGCCCGCCGCCTTCGGCGCGCCGGCCGCCGCCGGGCTGGTCGCCGCCGGCTCGCCCGCCGGCGCCGCCGTGGCCGGCTCGATCACCGGCGCCGGCGCAGCGGCGACCGGCGCGGGCGGCGCAGCGACCGGCTCGGCCGCAGCGGCCGGGCCCGGGAAGTGCCGGTAGCTGATCGCGCTGTTCGCATCGACCCAGTCGAAGACCTCGTCGAGGTCGCGCTTCTCGACGGCGCCCTTCAGCTGCAGCTGCCAGCGCAGGTGGCAGGCGTCGACGGACAGCGACTCGAGCGGCGGGACGTCGCTCGTGTCCGCGAGCACTGTGAGCTCGCCAAGCTGGTCGAGCTCCGCGAACATCCGCAGCGGCTCGTTGTTGGTGCGCAGCATGTCGGCGTGCGGGCGAAAATCGATCTCCCAGCGCGGCCCGGACGGATCAACCGTCGCCGGCCCGGCCGCCGGCGGCGGAGGCGGACTCGCCACGACCGGCGCCTCGGCCGGCACTGCGGCCGGCGCCGGCGCCGGTGCGCGGCCGGGGTGGCTCGCGAGCAGCTGCGCGATCTCGTCGCTCAGGTTCGCGATCCGCTGCGCGTCGATCGGCGTCTTCGCCTGGACCGCCTTCAGCATCTCGCGCAATCCGTCGACCGACTGCAGCAGCAGCTGGATCGCGTCCGGCGTGATCACGCGGGTGCCGTTGCGCATCTCGTCGAGCAGCGTCTCGACGCCGTGCGTGAAGTTCGAGACCTCCATGAAGCCGAAGGTCGCGGCGCCGCCCTTGATCGAGTGGGCGGCGCGGAAGATCGAGTTGATCGTCTCGCGGTCGGCGTTGACGTCGAGGTTCAGCAGCCTCGACTCCATGGCGTCGAGACCCTCGAAGCTCTCTTCGAAGAAGATCTTGAAGATCTCTTCCATTTCCAGGTCGATGGACATCAGTGTCCCCTCCAGGCGGCCGGGCTACAGGACCCGGGCGATGGTCGCGAGCAGCTGTTCCGGGTTGAACGGCTTGACGATCCAGCCCGTCGCACCGGCCTGCTTGCCCTGCGACTTCTTTTCCTGGCTCGACTCGGTGGTCAGCACCAGCATCGGCGTGTAGCGGTACGAGGGGAGCGTGCGCAGCTCGCGCACGAGCGTGATGCCGTCCATCCGCGGCATGTTCACGTCGGTGAGCACGAGATCGACGCTGTGGCCCCGCGCGTACTCGAGGGCCTCCACGCCGTCGGCAGCCTGTACCACCTCGTAGCCGGCGCCTTTCAGCGTGAAATTGACCATTTGCCGCATGGAGGCCGAGTCGTCGACCGCCAGGATTACGCTTGCCATCTGCCCATGCTCCGCCCCGCGAGGTGGACTCGCCCTCCGTAATTCGGCGCCGGGCCTCGGAAATTGAGCCACGTCGCATTCCCCGGGCGTCACGGGACTGCGACTTGCGCCTCAAATCACCGGCGTTGAGGCTTTCCCCCAAGGGAGCGCTGCAGCGGCGGGTCGGGGCGCGGCCCTACGCGCCAGGGGCATCGGCGTGGGATCGGTGCGCCCGGAGGCGACACCGGCGAGGGGCGTCCGGCCGATGGCGGCCGGTCAGGTGGCCCCGGGAACGGCGCCTCAGGGCGCCCGGCAGGCCCGCGGCCGGGGGGTGGTGGGCACGACGGGTGGGGCGATCCGGGGCGCTAGGGGTGGCCGAGGCCCGGCGAGTTGCTGCTGACGAAACGCTGTCGAACCTCGCCGTCTCGGACCCGCTCGTCGTAGCGGCCGCGCGTGTACTGCATGACCGTGCGCCGCCAGAAATTCACCGCCTCGGCGTTGGCCGTGGCCTCGCTGACCTCCCACTGGCCGGCGAAACGGCTGAAGATCAGCTGGGCGGCTGCGCGGCCGATGCCCCGGCGGCGGAACGCCCGACGCACGAAGAACTCGGCCATGCGAAAGCCGGCCTGTGCGCCGGCAGCCGGCCCGACCAGGGGCCGCGATACCAGGGCGAATCCGGCCGGCCGGCCGGATTCGAGTATCAGCAGTGGATGGGAGCGGTCGTCGAGGAACCAGCGTGCGAGCAGCTCCGCCTCGCGGGGTCCGTGTTCACCGTTGATCGGGAAGACGCCCGTCCCGGAATGCGAGACCTCGGCGAGTTCCTCGAGATACTCGGGGTAGACCGCCTGGATCCAGCGCCGGTCGTCCGGTAGCGAACGCGCATCGCGCAGCGTAACGCTCATGACCCCGTGTCCGCAGGGTCGGCCACGTCCGGCCTCCCCAAAAAAGAAACCGGGCGGACCCGCCAGTCACGCTGGGGATCCGACCCGGTCCACATCGCAAACCTTCCGGTCGCGATTACTGCTTCGGCGCCTCGGCCGGAGCAGCGGGGGCGGCAGCCGGAGCGGCCGAACCGTCCGCAGGGGCCGCAGCCGGAGCAGCAGCGGTGCTGCCATCAGCCGGCGCCGCGGCGGCAGGCGCCGCAGCCGGAGCGGCCGTCTCGGCGGCCGGAGCAGGAGCTTCTTCCTTCTTGCCGCAGGCGACGAGCGCGAGCGCCAGCGCCGCAGCGCCGAGGGCGATTTTCAGGTTCATCGGTCAATACCCCAAATTCAGGTGTGGTAAGAAATCGCGGCCGGCCCGGCAAAAGTGGCTGTCCGATCCCGGTCCACGGAGCGGGATTGTACAACCTTTCAGCCCGGATGCGCGCCAAATGTTCCCCGCCGTGGCGCGTCCGCGGCGGACCCGTCTACACTCGCGCGCGAGCGTATTGCGGCAGCGCGGCCGCAGGGAATCGCAATGCACACCGCCGAGGACTTGGATCGCCTCTACCCGGCGCATCTGGCTCACCTGAAGGCGCTCGCGGGCCGGGCGCTGGCCGCCGTCGACTGCAGCGCGCTCGCGATCGGCGCGGGCCAGAGCAAGTACCGGTTTCTCGACGACCAGCCCGATCCCTTCGTGGTAAACCCGCATTTCAAAGCGTGGGTCCCCGTGCTGGACGCACCGGGGTCGCTGCTGCTGTTCGTGCCGGGCCGCCGCCCGGTGCTCTACTTCCACCAGCCCGAGGACTACTGGCACAAGCCGCCCACCCTGCCGGCGGCGCCGTGGGTCGATGAGTTCGACCTGCAGGTCGTGCGCAGCCCCGCCGAGGTTAGGACGCACATCCCGCCGCGGACCGCCTTCGTGGGCGAGCCGCGCGCCGACGTCGAGGAGTGGGGATTTGCAGCGGTGAACCCGCCCGCCCTGCTCGATCTCCTGCACTTCGCGCGCGCCACGAAGACGCCGTACGAGCTCGCGTGCATGCGCCGCGCGTCGATCGTCGGTGCGCGCGCGCATCGCGCGGCCATGCATGCCTTCGAGGGCGGCTGCTCGGAATATGAGATCCACCTCGAGTACCTCGCGGCCTCCGGCCACCAGGAAAACGAGCTGCCATACCCGAACATCATCGCCCTGAACGAGCATGCGGCGATCCTGCATTACACCGACCTCAAGCGCGCCGCGCCGGGCGTGCGGCGCTCGTTCCTGATCGATGCCGGCGGCCAGTTCCGCGGCTATGCCGCCGATATCACCCGCACCTATGCCGCCGCGACCAGCCCCTTCGCGGACCTGCTCGCCGGCGTCGAGTCCCTGCAGCAGCAGCTGTGCTCGATGGTCGTGCCGGGCGCCGCCTACCCGGACATCCACTTCGCGGCGCACCGCCTCATCGGCGCGCTGCTGGCGGAGCTCGGCGTCGTGCGCTGCTCGGCCGACGCGGCGGTCGAGACGGGGCTCACCAGCGTCTTCTTCCCGCACGGCGTCGGCCACCTGATCGGGCTGCAGGTCCACGACGTCGGCGGTCATCAGGCGGCGGAAGGCGGTGGGCTCGCGCCGCCGCCGCCGGGGCACCCGTACCTGCGGCTGACGCGGCGCCTCGAAGCCGGCACCGTCGTCACGATCGAACCGGGCGTCTACTTCATCGACCTCTTGCTGCAGAAGGCACAGAGCGACGGGCACGGCCGGCACATCGACTGGGACTCGGTCGCGGACCTGGCGCCGTACGGCGGCGTGCGCATCGAGGACAACGTGGTTGCGACGAGCTCGGGACCCGAAAACCTGACCCGCGCGGCATTCGCCGCGGCCGAGGCGGCGCCGCGCGCCGCGGGCGGCCTGCAATGACGGCCGAGAAGCCGCGCATCAGCGCCGATCCGCTCTACGTGCTGATCCGCGAGGGCCGCGTCAACGAGTTCAACCGGCGCAAGGCGGCGGGCGACCGCTGCGACCTGCGCAACTGCAACTTCCGCGGGCTCGACCTGCGCGAGCTCGATCCGGCGGGGCTCGACCTCTCCGGCGCCTACCTGCGCCAGGCCGACTTGCGCGGGCTGGACCTGTCCAAATCGCGCCTCGAGGGCGCGAGCCTGCACGCGGCCCACGTTTCCGGCGTGCTGTTCCCGGCCGAGCTCGAGCCTGCCGAGATCGAGATGTCGGTCCGCCTCGGCACACGGATGCGGTACCGGGCGAAGTAGCGAACGGCACTCACGACGGAGCGAGGCGATGAACTCCTGGACGCGAGTGGCTGTGCTTAGCGGGCTGTTCGCGGCGGCCGGCTGCGAAGGCGTCATCCAAAATGGCGTCGTCGTGAAGCCGAGCCAGTTTGCGCCGACCATCCCCCGGGTACCCGGCGCGGATCGGGTGCGCCTCACGACCAACGGGAGCGACGTGTCCGCGTGCGTCGCGGTCGGCCCGCTCTCCAGCAGCGCGCACGGTGCCGGGCTGCAGAACCAGGCGGCCGCGGTCAACGCCGACACCGTCTTCGTCTATTTCCAGGACCCCTCCGGAACGACCGAGGGCATCGGCTACCGGTGCCCGCCGCCGGCACGCTAGACGCAGACGGCCAAAAAAAAGGCCGGGGGGACACCCCGGCCTACCACTATGGCGACCCGGTGGCCTCGCGGCACGCCGGAATTCGCCGGACTAACCGTTGCTCAGGCGGCGGCAGCCTTGCGGCGCCGCGGCTTCTTCGCGGGCGCGGCCTCCTCGGCCTTCGCTTGCTTCGCGGGCGCCGCCTTCTTGCGCGCCTTCTTCGCCGGCTTTTCCTCCGGCGGCGGGACGACGGCCGCCGCGGCCTGCTTCTCGACGAGCTGCATCAGCGCCATCGGCGCCGAATCACCCGGCCGCTCCTCCATGCGCAGGATGCGGGTGTAGCCGCCGGCGCGCGCCTTGAAGCGCGGCCCGAGGTCCGTGAACAGCTTCTCGACCAGCGCCTCGTCGCGCAGCTGCGCGAACGCGCGCCGGCGCGCGGCCAGGCTGTCGGTCTTGCCGAGCGTGATGATCGGCTCGACGACCCGCCGCAGCTCCTTGGCCTTCGGCACCGTGGTGCGGATCGTTTCGTAGCGCAGCAGCGCGCTCGCGAGGTTGCGCATCAGCGCGTGCCGATGGCTGCTGTTGCGAGACAGCTGGCGTCCGGAGAGGTGGTGGCGCATGGGTATTCAGCTTCCGCTAGTCAACCGGCTCAGGCCGTCTTGTACTCGTCTTCGCGCCTGAGCGTGACCGGCGGCCAGCCATCGAGGCGCATGCCCAGCGACAGGCCGTGGCTCTCGAGGACTTCCTTGATCTCGGTCAGCGACTTCTTGCCGAGGTTCGGCGTGCGCAGCAGCTCGACTTCCGTGCGCTGCACGAGGTCGCCGATGTAGTGGATGTTCTCGGCCTTCAGGCAGTTCGCGCTGCGGACCGTGAGCTCCAGCTCGTCGACCGGGCGCAGCAGGATCGGGTCGAACTGCGTCTCGATCTGCTTCTGGCCGCCCTCTTCCTGCGTCGTGAGGTCGACGAACACGGACAGCTGATCCTTGAGGATCGCGCCGGCGCGGCGGATCGCCTCCTCCGCATCGATGGTGCCGTTGGTCTCGATGTCGATGATCAGCTTGTCGAGGTCCGTGCGCTGCTCGACGCGGGCCGCCTCGACGTTGTACGTCACGCGGCGCACCGGCGAGAACGAGGCGTCGAGCTGCAGGCGGCCGATCGGGCGCGTCTGCTCCTCGAAGCCGCGGGCGACGGCCGGCCGGTAGCCGCGACCGCGCTCGATCTTGAGCGTCATGTTGAGCTCGCCGGCCTTCGTCAGGTTCGCGATCACGAGCTCGGGATTCAGGATCTCGACGTCGTGGTCGCCCTGGATGTCGCCGGCACGCACCGGGCCCGGGCCCTTCTTGACGAGGCGCAGCTCCGACTCGTCGCGCGCGTGCATGCGCACCGCGACCTGCTTGAGGTTCAGGAGCACGTCGACCACGTCCTCCTGCACGCCCTCGATGGAGGTGTACTCGTGCAGCACGCCGTCGATCTCGACCTCGGTGATCGCTGCGCCCGGAAGCGACGACAGCAGCACGCGGCGCAGCGCGTTGCCGAGCGTGTGGCCGAAGCCGCGCTCGAAGGGCTCGATGACGACACGCGCGTGCCGGGGACCCTGCGGGGTCACCTTGACGACGCGAGGCTTCAGAAATTCTGCGACGGATCCCTGCATAGGAGGCACCTGGGGTCTGCGACCGGGCTCCCCGACGGGAGCCCCGAGCCAAATTACTTGGAGTACAACTCGACGACGAGATTTTCGTTGATGTCCGGCAGGATCTCGTCCCGGTCCGGGACGGATTTCAGCGTGCCTGACATCTTCTTCTCGTCCACCGTCACCCAGTCCGGGAAGCCGGCCTGGCTCGCGATCGACAGCGCGTGCGCAACGCGGCCCTGCGTCTTCGCGTGCTCGCGCACGTCGATCGTGTCACCGGCGCTGACCTGGAACGAGGGCACGTTCACGAGCTTGCCGTTGACGTTGATGCACTTGTGCGAGACCAGCTGGCGGGCCTCGGCGCGCGTGGTCGCGAAGCCCATCCGGTAGACGACGTTGTCGAGACGGCGCTCGAGCGACTTCAGCAGGTTCTCGCCGGTGGCGCCCGGGCGGCCCGCGGCCTTCGCGTAGTAGTTGCGGAACTGGCGCTCGAGCACGCCGTACATGCGGCGCAGCTTCTGCTTCTCGCGCAGCTGCACGCCGTAGTCCGACAGGCGCTGCTTGCGCTCGCCCTTGACGCCGCCAGGCGGCACGTCGAGCTTGCACTTCGACTCGAGCGGCTTCACGCCGCTCTTGAGGAAGAGGTCGGTTCCCTCGCGGCGCGAGAGCTTGCACTTGGGGCCGAGATACCTTGCCATTGCGTTCCTCGAAATCTCTGCGTTCGACGCGACTTAGACGCGCCGCTTCTTCGGCGGGCGGCAGCCGTTGTGGGGGATCGGCGTCACGTCGGAAATGCTCGTGATCTTGAGACCGCAGGCGTTCAGCGCGCGCACGGCCGACTCGCGGCCCGGGCCGGGACCCTTGACCCGCACCTCGACGTTGCGCACCCCGTACTCCTGCACGGCGACGCCCGCCTTCTCGGCCGCGACCTGCGCGGCGAACGGCGTGCTCTTGCGCGAGCCGCGGAAGCCGCAGCCACCGGACGTCGCCCAGCTCAGGACGTTCCCCTGGCGGTCGGTGATCGTGATGATCGTGTTGTTGAACGAAGCGTGGACGTGCGCGACCGCGTCGCTCAGCTGGCGGCGGGCCTTCTTGGCGCGCGGCGCCTTCTTGTCGCCCGGGGCGGCAGCGGCGGCGGGAGCTGCGGCTGCCGGCGGCGGCGCCTGCGTCGGCTTCTGTTCAGACATTCGCGGTGCTTCCTAAACCTGAGTGGATCAAACCTTGCCCGGGGGCGCGTTCAGCTTCACGGCCTGCTTGCGCGGGCCCTTGCGCGTGCGGGCGTTCGTGCGCGTGCGCTGGCCCCGCAGCGGCAGCCCCTTGCGGTGCCGGATGCCACGGTACGAACCCATGTCCATCAGCCGCTTGATGTTCATCGCCGTCTCGCGGCGCAGGTCGCCCTCGACCGTCAGGCGGGCAATGAACGAGCGAAGCGCCGCGACCTCGGCCTCGGTCAGGTCCTTGGTCTTCGTCGACGGCTCGATGCCCGCGATCTCGCAGGCCTTCTGGGCCGTCGAGCGGCCGATGCCGAAGATGTGCGTCAGCCCGATGACGATGTGCTTGTTCATCGGGATGTTGATGCCGGCGATGCGTGCCATTGGCTGCCTTAAGAAACGCCGCGGAAAAGCGCGGCAGTATATCCAAAAAACCCTAGTCCATCAAGCGAAAAGCCGGGGGTTTTCAAGGCTCAAGGCCTGCCGCCGGCCCGCCGGCGGCCCCCGGGGGCCTCACCCCTGGCGCTGCTTGTGCCGCGCGTCGGAGCAGATGATGTAGACGACGCCCCGCCGCCGGACCACCTTGCAGTTCTTGCAGATCTTCTTCACGGATGGACGGACTTTCATGATTCGGTGTCCTCGATTAGGTCGCGGCGCCCGGGCGCTCAGCGCGAACCGCGCAGATTGGCCTTGCGGATCAGGCCTTCGTACTGGTGCGACGTCAGGTGCGCCTGCAGCTGCGCCAGGAAGTCCATGACCACGACGACGATGATCAGCAGCGAGGTGCCGCCGAAGTAGAACGGCACGTTGCCCCAGGAGATCAGCACCTCGGGCAGGAGGCACACGGCGGTCACGTAGATCGCGCCCCACAGCGTCAGGCGCATCAGCACGCGCTCGATGTACTCGCCGGTCTGCTGGCCGGGGCGGATGCCCGGGATGAATGCGCCGCCCTTCTTGAGGTTGTCGGCGGTCTCGCGCGGGTTGATCGTGAGGCCCGTGTAGAAGAAGCAGAAGAACACGATCAGCGCGCCGTACAGCACCATGTGCAGCGGCTGGCCGTAGCCCAGCGCCGCCGAGACGTTCTGCATGACCGTCTTCAGCCAGCCGGCGAAGCCGGTCTCGCCGGCGCCGGTGCCGGCGAAGTTCGCGAGCGTCGCCGGGAACAGCAGCAGCGAGGACGCGAAGATCGGCGGGATGACGCCCGACAGGTTCAGCTTGAACGGCAAGTGGCTGCTGCTGCCGGCCATCATGCGGCGGCCGACCATGCGCTTCGCATAGTTGACCGCGATGCGCCGCTGCCCGCTCTCGACGAACACGACGAACATCGTGACGCCGACGACGACCGCCGCCAGCACGAACGCAAAGAAGCCGTTCATCTCGCCGGTCGAGATCTGGTTGAAGGAGTTGCCGATCGCGGCCGGCAGGCCCGCCACGATGCCCGACAGGATGATCATCGAGATGCCGTTGCCGATGCCGCGCTCGGTGATCTGCTCGCCGAGCCACATCAGGAACATCGTGCCGGTCGTCAGCGTGATGGTCGCGACGAACAGGAAGTACGGTCCCGGATTGAGCACGACGCCGTTGTTCTGGAACGCGTACGACGCGCCGAGCCCCTGGAACAGCGCGAGCGCCACGGTCGAGTAGCGCGTCAGCTGGGTGATGCGCCGCCGGCCCGCCTCGCCTTCCTTGCGCCACTCCGCCCACGGCGGATACACCTGCGCGACCATCTGGATGATGATCGACGCCGAGATGTACGGCATGACGCCGAGCGCGAAGATCGACAGCCGCGACAGCGCGCCGCCCGAGAACATGTTGAACAGGCCGAGGATCGTCCCTTCCTGGTCCTGGAAGAACTTCGCGAGCGCGATCGGATCGATGCCGGGCGTCGGGATGAAGGTCCCGATGCGGTACACGATCAGGCCACCGAGCAGGAACAGCAGGCGGTGGCGGATCTCGGTCTGGCGCGCCGCCTGGCCGATTCCCGGAATCAGGTTGCTGTCGGTGCTCGACACGGAACTACTCGATGCGGCCGCCGGCCGCCTCGATCGCGGCCCGCGCACCCTTGGTCGCGGCGAGGCCCTTGACCGTGACCGCCGAGCTCAGCTTGCCCGACAGGATGATCTTGACCTTCTCGACGCCGGCCGGCACCGCGCTCGCCGCCTTCAGCGTCGCGAGGTCGACCGCACCGCCGCTCTTGGCCGCGAGCCGCTCGAGCGTGCCGAGCGTGATCTCGCCGCGGGTCGCCTTGACCGCCGAGCGGAAGCCCATCTTGGGCAGGCGCCGCTGCAGCGGCATCTGGCCGCCCTCGAAGCCGACCTTGTGGTAGCCGCCCTTGCGGGCGCGCTGGCCCTTGACGCCGCGGCCGCAGGTCTTGCCCTGGCCGGCGGACGCGCCGCGCCCGACCCGCAGTCGCTTCTTCTTGCTGCCCGTCGCGGGCTGCATGTCGTTCAGTTTCATTGCACTACCTTCGCTTAGGCCTTCTCGACCGCGAGCAGGTGCCCGGCCGCCCGGATCATGCCGCGGTTCGGGGCCGTGTCGAGCACCTCGACCGTGTGGCCGATGCGGCGCAGGCCGAGGCCGCGCACCGAGGCGCGGATGTTGCGCAGCTGGCCGGCGGTGCTGCGCGTCTGCGTGACTTTGATCTTGCCGCTCATGCGTTCGTTCCTCGCGTGCGTCCCGGCCCTCAGGCCAGGATCTCCTCGACCGTCTTGCCGCGCTTCGCGGCAATGTCCTCGGGCGAGGCAATGTGCGCGAGCGCATCGAAGGTCGCGCGCACGACGTTGATCGGATTGCGCGAGCCGTAGCTCTTCGCGAGCACGTTGCGCACGCCGGCGCACTCGAACACCGCGCGCATGCCGCCGCCCGCGATCACGCCGGTACCGCCCGAGGCGGGCTGCATGTAGACCCGGGTCGTGCCGTGGGCGCCCTTGACGGCGTAGTGGATCGAGTCGTCGCGCAGCGACACCGTCAGCATGTTCTTGCGAGCCTGCTGCATCGCCTTCGCGATCGCCGTCGGGACCTCGCGCGCCTTGCCGTAGCCGAAGCCGACGCGGCCGGCGCCGTCGCCGACCACCGTCAGCGCGGTGAAGCCGAACTGTCGTCCGCCCTTCACGACTTTCGCGGTGCGGTTGACCGCGACCAGCTTCTCGATCAGGTCGTCGCCGCTCGACGTCTTCTCGGGTCTCGCCATGTTGTGGTACCTGCCTGGAAACCTTTTAGAAAACCAGCCCGCCCTCGCGGGCGGCGTCGGCCAGCGCCTTGACGCGGCCGTGGTAGCGGAAGCCCGCGCGGTCGAAGGCGACCGACGTGATGCCGGCGGCCTTGGCGCGCTCGGCCAGCGCCTTGCCGACCGCGGCGGCGGCGGCAACGTTGCCGGTGCCCTTGAGCCCGGTGCGGACCGTCTCCTGCACCGTCGAGGCGCTCACCAGCACCTTGCCGGCGGCGCCGTCGATGATCTGCGCGTACATGTGGCGCGGCGTGCGGTGCACGGTCAGCCGTGCGACGCCGAGCTCGCGGATCTTGGCGCGGGTGCGGGCGGCGCGCCGCAGGCGCGTGCCCTTTTTGTCTATGACCTTCTTCATGGCGGCCTACTTCTTCTTGGCTTCCTTGAGTTCGATCTTCTCGCCGGCGTAGCGCACGCCCTTGCCCTTGTAGGGCTCCGGCGGGCGGTAGCCGCGGATCTCCGCGGCAACCTGGCCGACCTTCTGCAGGTCCGTGCCCTTCACGACGATCTCGGTCTGGCTCGGCGTCTCGATCGTGATCCCCTCCGGGATCGCGAACACGATCGGGTGCGAGAAGCCGAGCGTCAGGTTCAGCGACTTGCCCTGCACGGCGGCGCGGTAGCCGACGCCGACCAGCTCGAGCTTCTTCTCGAAACCCTTGGTCACGCCCTGCACCATGTTCGCCAGGTGCGCGCGCGTCGCACCGCCCGCAGGGCCGTGGTCGGGCGAGCCGACCTTGACGTGCAGCGACTGCTTCTCCTGCGCGACCGAAACGCCGTCGACCAGCGCGATCGACAGGGAGCCCTTGGCACCCTTCAGCGTGACGCTGCCGGCGGCGACGGTGGCGGTCACGCCCTGCGGCAGCTCGACCGGCATTTTTGCAACTCGGGACATGGCAGTTACCTCAGGACACCACGCACAGGACTTCGCCGCCCTGGCCGACGGCGCGCGCCTGGCGATCGGTCATCACGCCCTGCGAGGTCGAGACGATCGCGATGCCGAGGCCGCCGAGGATCTTCGGTAGCGCGCTCTTGCCGCGATAGGTCCGCAGCCCCGGGCGGCTGACGCGCTCGATGCGATCGATGACCGGCTTGCCCTCGTGGTACTTGAGCTGCACGGTCAACGTCGACTTCCCGCCCTCGGTCGAGGCCGTGAAGCCGGCAATGTAGCCCTCGTCGCGCAGCACCTGCGCAATGGCCTTCGTCGTCTTCGACGCGGAGCAGCTGACCTCGGTCTTGCGCGCGCTCTGGCCGTTGCGGATCCGCGTGATGAAGTCAGCGATGGGGTCGGTCATGCTCATGAAAGCGTCCTCACCAGCTCGCCTTGGTCAGGCCGGGCAGCTCGCCGCGGCTCGCAGCCTCGCGCAGCTTGGTGCGCGCCAGGCCGAATTTCCGGTACACGCCGCGCGAACGCCCGGTGATCGAGCAGCGGTTGCGCTGGCGATTCGGGTTCGAGTCGCGCGGCAGCTTCTGCAGGGTCTCCTGCGCGGCCACACGCTGCTCCGGGGAGCTGCGCGGATCGCGGATCAACTCCCTGAGCTTGGCGCGCTTCTGCGCGTGCTTCTTGGCGAGAGCCTGGCGGCGCTTCTCGCGCTCCAGCATGTTCGTCTTGGCCATTGCCGATACCTTTCCGAAAGCCTGCGGCTGTTCAGTGGTTGATTACTTGCGAAACGGGAAGCTGAAGGCGCTCAGCAGCGCCCGTCCCGCCTTGTCATCCCGCGCCGTCGTCGTGATCGTGATGTCCATTCCCCGGACCTTGTCGACCTGGTCGTACTGGATTTCCGGGAAAATGATCTGTTCCTTGATGCCGAAGTTGTAGTTGCCGCGGCCATCGAAGGCGCGCGCCGACACGCCGCGAAAGTCGCGGATCCGGGGCATCGCGATGCTGACCAGGCGGTCGAGGAACTCGTACATGCGCGCGCCGCGCAGCGTGACCTTGGCGCCGATCGCGAGGCCCGCGCGCAGCTTGAAGCTCGCGATCGCCTTCTTCGACTTGCACAGCACCGGCTTCTGGCCGGTCAGCTTCGTGAGGTCGGCGACCGCGTTGTCGATGAGCTTCTTGTCCGCAACCGCCTCGCCGACGCCCATGTTCACCGTGATCTTCTCGACCCGCGGCACCCGCATCGGGTTCGTGACGCCGAGCTCTTTCATGAGCTGCGGCACGATCACTTCTTTGTAGTGCTTCTGGAGCCTGGCCATACGCGTAGTGTCCTGTGTCCTGTTGCTGGGGTCGCGACGCTCAGGCGTCGACGACCTCGCCGTTCGACTTGAAGACGCGCACCTTGCGGCCGTCGGTCAGCGTCTTGAAGCCAACGCGGTCGCCCTTCTTGGTCGCCGGGTTGAACACCAGCACGTTCGACACGTGCACCGGCGCTTCGCGCTCGATGATCCCGCCCGTGACCTGGCGCTGCGGGTTCGGCCGAGTGTGCCGCTTGACCATGTTGACCTTCTCGACGAACACCCGGTCGTCGTCGGTGACGCGGATGACCGTCCCCTGCTGCCCCTTGTGGCGGCCGGTCGTGACGATCACTCGATCACCCTTGCGAATGCGCTTCATGTCCGTTCCTCGTCCTGTTCCGTTGCGCCTTCAGAGGACCTCGGGCGCCAGCGAGATGATCTTCATGAACTGGGCCGTGCGCAGCTCGCGCGTGACCGGCCCGAAGATGCGGGTGCCGATCGGCTCAAGCTTGTTGGTCAGCAGCACCGCCGCGTTGCCGTCGAAGCGGATCAGCGAACCGTCGGCGCGACGTACGCCGTGCCTGGTGCGCACGACGACCGCGTCGTAGACCTCGCCCTTCTTGACCTTGCCGCGCGGGATCGCGTCCTTCACGCTGACCTTGATCACGTCGCCGACGGTCGCGTAGCGGCGCTTCGAGCCGCCGAGCACCTTGATGCACATGAGGCTGCGTGCGCCGCTGTTGTCGGCGGCCGCGAGCAGGGTTCGCATCTGGATCATGTCGCTTGACTCCCGCTCTCAGCGCGCGCCGCGCTCGACGACGCGGACCAGCTTCCAGCTCTTGTGGCGGGACAGCGGCCGGCACGGTGTGATGGCGACGACGTCGCCCTCCTTGCACTCGTTCTGCTCGTCGTGGGCCTTCAGCTTGGTCGTGCGGCGCACGTACTTGCCGTAGGTCGGGTGCTTGATCAGGCGCTCGACGGCGACGGTGATCGTCTTGTCCATCTTGTCGCTGACGACGCGCCCGGTGAGCGTGCGCTCGGTGGTGGTCGCGGTAGTGGTCTCGGCGGACATCAGGCCTTACCTCCGTCGCGCTGCTGGTTGAGCGCGGTCTTCACGCGCGCAATGCTCTTGCGCACCTTGCCGTACTGGTCCGGCTTCGCGGGCTGGCCCGCCGCCGCGGCCATCCGCAGGTTGAACTGTTCGCGGCGGAGCTTCAGGAGCTCATCCGTCAGCTCGGCCGGCGATTTCTTGGCCAGATCCTTGAAGTTCATCGTCGTTCCTCGTGCGTCGCGCTCAGCGGACCGTGCGCTTCACAAATATCGTCGGCAGCGAGAGCTTGGCGGCCGCCAGCCGGAACGCCTCGCGGGCCTCGGCCTCGCTGATGCCTTCCATCTCGAACAGCACCTTGCCGGGCAGGACGCGCGCGACCCAGAACTCGACGTTGCCCTTGCCGCTGCCCATGCGGACCTCGAGCGGCTTGGCGCTCACCGGGATGTCCGGGAAGACCCGGATCCAGATCTGGCCACCGCGCTTCACGTAGCGGGTCATCGCGCGGCGCGCGGCCTCGATCTCACGCGACGTCATGCGGCCGCGATCGGTCGCCTTCAAGGCGAACTCGCCGAAGGCCACCGTGCTGCCGCGGTGCGCGGAGCCCGAGTTCGTGCCCTTGAACTGCTTGCGATACTTGGTGCGCTTTGGCTGCATCATGGTCGTGATTCCGGTTCAGCGGCGGCTCAGGCCGCCGGGGCGGCCTCGGCGGGCGCCGCGACGGGCGCGGCCGCCTCCGGCTGCTGCGCCTCGAGCTCGGCCTTGTCAAACACCTCGCCCTTGAAGATCCAGACCTTGACGCCGATCACGCCGTAGGTCGTGCGGGCCTCGGCGAGGCCGTAGTCGATGTCGGCGCGGAACGTGTGCAGCGGGATGCGGCCCTCGCGGCTCCACTCGGTGCGTGCGATCTCGGCGCCGTTGAGGCGACCCGAGGCACGGACCTTGATGCCGAGCGCGCCGCTGCGCATGGTGTTCGTGACGGCGCGCTTCATCGCGCGGCGGAACATCACGCGCTTCTCGATCTGCTGCGCGATGCCCTCGGCGACCAGCTGCGCGTCGAGCTCGGGCTTCCTGATCTCGGCGATGTTCAGGCGCACGTCGGCAACCGGCAGCTTCATGCGGCGCGCGACCTCAGCCCGCACCTTCTCGATGTCCTCGCCCTTCTTGCCGATCACGATGCCGGGGCGGGCGGTGTGGATCGTGATGTTCACGCGGCGGGCCGCACGCTCGATGTGCACGCGGCTGACCGAGGCGTCCGCCAGGCGCTTCTTGAGGAACTCGCGGACGATGTGGTCGGTGTGCACGTACGAAGCGAAGTTCTTCGTGTGCGCATACCACTTCGAGGTCCAGTCGCGGGTAATGCCGAGACGGATGCCGATCGGGTTTACTTTCTGGCCCATAAGTGTGCTGTCCCCGGCCTACTTGGCCGCATCCGCTACGAACACGGTGATGTGGCTGTTGCGCTTCACGATGCGGTTGCCGCGGCCCTTGGCGCGCGCGTGGAAGCGCTTGAGCATCGGCGCCGCGTCCACGAGGATGCGCGCCACCTTCAGCTCGTCGATGTCGGCGTTGTGGTTGTGCTCGGCGTTGGCGATCGCCGACTCGAGCACCTTGCGGACGTGATCCGCGCCCTTCTTCGGCATGAAGCGCAGGATCGCGAGCGCCTTGCCGACCGGCTGGCCGCGCACGACGTCGGCAACCAGCCGGCACTTCTGCGGCGAGATGCGCGCGTGCTTCATCTTGGCAAATGTCTCCATCGCGCTCACTCCACCGTCGACGCTTTGCGATCGCCGCCGTGCGCCTTGAAGGTGCGGGTCGGGGCGAACTCGCCGAGCTTGTGGCCGACCATGTTCTCGGTGATCAGCACCGGCACGTGGTTGCGGCCGTTGTGGACGGCGATGGTCAGGCTGACCATCTCCGGCGTGACCATCGAGCGCCGCGACCAGGTCTTGATCGGGCGGCGGTCATTCTTGGACGCCGCGACCTGCACCTTCTTGGCGAGGGGCAGATCGATGAACGGGCCTTTCTTGAGCGAACGTGGCACGGTTGGACCCTCGCGTTACTTCTTGCGCCGCTGCACGATGAACGAGTTCGTGCGCTTGTTGTGGCGCGTCTTCTTGCCCTTCGTCTGCCAGCCCCACGGCGACACCGGGTGCGGGTTGCCCTGTCCGGACTTGCCCTCGCCGCCGCCGTGCGGATGGTCGACCGGGTTCATGACCACGCCGCGGACCGTCGGGCGGATGCCGCGCCAGCGCTTGGCGCCGGCCTTGCCGAAGACCCGCAGGTTGTGCTCGTCGTTGCCGACCTCGCCAATCGTGGCGCGGCAGTCGATGTGGACCTTGCGCATCTCGCCGGACTTGAGGCGAATGAGCGCGTGCAGACCCTCGCGGGCCGTGAACTGCGCCGAGCCGCCCGCGGCGCGCGCCAGCTGGCCGCCCTTGCCGGGCTTGAGCTCGATGTTGTGCACCGAGCTGCCGACCGGGATGTGGCGCAGCTGCATCGCGTTGCCGGGCTTGAACGGCGCCTCGGCGCCCGACACGAGCTCGTCGCTCTCCTTCAGGCCCTTCGGCGCGAGGATGTAGCGGCGCTCACCGTCCTTGTAGAGCAGCAGGGCGATGTGCGCGCTGCGGTTCGGGTCGTACTCGATGCGCTCGACGACGCCGACGACGCCATCCTTGTCGCGGCGGAAGTCGATCAGGCGGTACTTCTGCTTGTGGCCGGCGCCCTTGTGGCGCGTGGTCAGGCGGCCAGAGCTGTTGCGGGCACCGGTCGAGTTCTGCGACACGAGCAGCGGCGAAAAGCCCTTGCCCTTGTACAGGTGCGAGCGGTCCGGCTTGACGACGAAGCGGGTACCAGGGGAAGTCGGGCGCAGTTTGATCATTGCCATGGTCGTGGTTCCTTAGCGCTCGCTCAGGCCTTGGCGTTGCCGCTGAGGTCGATGGTCTGGCCGGCCTTCAGGCTCACGTAGGCCTTCTTCCAGTCCGAGCGGCGGCCGAAGGACTGGCCGAAGCGCTTCTTCTTGCCCTCGACGTTCACGACCTGCACCGCCTCGACCTCGACCGAGAACATCAGCTGCACGGCGGCGCGGATCTCCGGCTTGGTCGCGTCGGTGCGCACGCGGAACACGTACTGGTTGGCCTTTTCGGTCGCGCGGGCGGCCTTCTCCGAGACGTGCGGCGCGATCAGCAGGTTGATCAGCCGCTCGGTCGGCTGGCTGGCGACCTTGATCGACTTGGCCGGCGTCGGGATGTTGCGTTTGCGGCTCATGCCAGGCGCTCCTCGAGCAGCTTCAGTGCGCCGACCGTCGCCAGCACCTTCTCGTGTCGCGCGAGGCTGACCGGGTCCAGCTGCTGGACCGCGATCACTTCGACGTTGGGCAGGTTGCGGGCGGCGAGGAACAGCTTCTCCTCGAAGGCCTCGACGAGGATCAGCGCGCCGTCGAGGCCGAGCCCCTTCAGGTGGTCGACCAGCAGCTTGGTCTTCGGGGCCTCGAGTTCGATCGAGGCGGTGACCAGCAGGCGCTCGGTGCGCGCGAGCTCGGAGAGCATCGCGCGGATGGCGCCCTGATACATCTTGCGGTTGACCTTCTGGCTGAAGTCGCGCGGGCGGGCCGCGAACGACTTGCCGCCGCCAACCCACAGCGGGCTGCGGATGCTGCCGGCGCGGGCGCTGCCCGTGCCCTTCTGCGCGTGCGGCTTGCGACCACCGCCGCGCACCTCGGCGCGCGTCTTCTGCCGCTTGGTGCCGGCGCGGCCGGCGGCCATGTAGGCGGTCAGGACCTGGTGGACGAGCGCGGGATTGAACTCGCGCCCGAACGCGGCGTCGGCCAGCTCGACCTCGGCGCTGCCCTTGCCCGCATTGACGACCTTGAGCTTCATGGGAGTGCCTCGGGATTACTTCTTGGCCGGCGGCAGCCGCTTGCGGCGCGCCTGGCCCTTGGCCTTGACCGACGGACGGACGACGACCATGCCGCCCTCGGTTCCCGGGACCGGACCGCGAATCAGCAGCAGGCTGCGCTCGGCGTCGACCTCGACCACCTTGAGGTTCTCGGCGGTGCGGCGCTGCACGCCCATGTGGCCGGACATGCGCTTGCCCTGGAACACGCGGCCCGGCGTCTGGCGCTGGCCGATCGAGCCCGGCGTGCGGTGGGAAACGGACCAGCCGTGCGAGGCCATGCCGCCCGCGAAGTTGTGGCGCTTCATGACGCCAGCGAAGCCCTTGCCCATCGTCGTGCCGGTCACGTCGACGACCTGCCCGGCCGCGAACATGTCGACCTTGAGCTCGCTGCCCGCCTTCAGGTCCTCGCCATCCTTCGTGCCCAGCCGGAATTCGACCAGGGACTCGCCCGGGGCGACGCTGGCCTTCGCGTAGTGGCCCTGGACCGCCTTCGACAGGCGCGATACGCGCTTCTGGCCGAAGGTCACCTGTACGGCGCGGTAGCCGTCGTTGTCGACGGTCTTCACCTGGGCAACGCGATTGGGGAGCGCCTCGATGACGGTCACCGGGACCGTCTCGCCCGCGTCCGTGAAGACGCGTGTCATCCCGCGCTTGCGGCCGACCAGCCCCAAGCCAGTTCTAAGGCTCATTGGGTCTTCCTCGTTACGTCCGCCTGCTGCAATTGGCCGGCGGCGCTTCAACACACATCCGTAGCCGGGCCAGCGCCCGCCCCACGGCTTCCCATCGAATCCATCACCTCGGCCGTCCCGGCACCCGGTCCGTGGTATCGACCCCGCGCCGCGGGCACCGGACTTCGCCGGCGCACTGGGCTATCTGGGTCGACCTGCGGACGGTCCATCCGGGGCAACGGACCGAAGCGAGCCGCCTATTCTAGTCAGGCGCACCCTCTAACGCAAGAGAATCAGCGGCTTCCGCCGCCCACGGGTCAGTTCAGCTTGATCTGGACGTCGACGCCCGCCGGCAGCTCCAGCTTCATGAGCGCGTCAACGGTCTTGTCCGTCGGGTTCAGGATGTCCATGAGCCGCTTGTGCGTGCGGATCTCGAACTGGTCGCGGGCATCCTTGTCGCCGTGCGGCGAGACGAGGACCGTGAAGCGCTCCATCTTCGTCGGCAGCGGCACCGGGCCGCGGACGGTCGCGCCCGTGCGCTTCGCGGTCTCCACGATCTCGCGGGCCGAGGTATCGATCAGCCGGTGATCGAAGGCCTTGAGCCGGATACGAATATTCTGGTTCGCCATGGTCGTGACCCCTAGGTCAAAGAGCGGCAGAAACGTTCAGGATCTGCCAGGTATCCACCCGTCGAAGGCCGGCGGGCCGCGCAGTGTACGCGGCCCGGCCGATTACGCAAGAATCTTCGAGACGACGCCGGCGCCGACGGTCTTGCCGCCCTCGCGGATCGCAAAGCGCAGGCCGTCCTCCATCGCGATCGGGCTGATCAGCTCGACCACCATCTTGATGTTGTCGCCCGGCATGACCATCTCCACGCCCGCCGGCAGCTCCACGTTGCCCG